>Ga0209269_1000001_pt1 | contig 1593035 bp, 1554 predicted proteins | sample MTBAKMMethaMetaG_FD_187455 | JGI IMG/M metagenome (GOLD analysis project Ga0209269, IMG submission 187455) | Enrichment culture microbial communities from Arthur Kill intertidal strait, New Jersey, USA, that are MTBE-degrading - MTBE-AKM (Arthur... | ecosystem: Environmental > Aquatic >...
CGGCGTCGCGATCTGTCTTGGCGCATGCCACGAGCAGCAGTTCTGCGTGGATTGCCACACGGCACTGAAGCCCGTCCCGAGCTCGCACACGGCCAAGGACTGGCTGCACGGCGCGCTCACCGTCACCGACTACGGCACAACTGCCGCGGCCCCCACCGCCGTTCACGCTTTGAACGCGCAGAAGTCGATCGACAGCTGCGAAGTGTGTCACGGCACCGGTGGTCTCGCGGCGAAGTTCTGCATGGACTGCCACGGTATGGAGATGCCGCATCCAGATCAGTTCAAGAAGACTCACGTTACCGGTGCCAAGACTCCGGCGCTGTGCGCCAACTGCCACCAGTTCAAAGAGCTGTGCTCGGATTGTCACCACGCCGGTGCGGTCAATGGCGTTCCGTGGCAGACTCAGCACCCCAAGACCATCACGGACAGCGGTGCCAGCCAGTGCTTCGAGAAGTGTCACTACGACAAGCAGTTCTGCGTGGACTGTCACACGACGCTCAACGCGGTGCCGACGTCGCACACGGCTGCCGACTGGACGCGCAACCTCGCGCTCGGTGCTGCAGCAGGTCACTCAAGCTCCTACACGTCTGCGACTGATAGCTGCGACTTCTGCCACGGTGTCGGTGGCGTCGAAGCAGCGTTCTGTGTGAACTGCCACAAGCTCGAGATGCCGCACCCCGGCGATTTCAAGACCACACACGGTCCTGACATCACGGCCGGCACGACGGCGAGGGCTGTTTGCGAGAACTGCCACAACCAGTTCTTCTGCGACAACTGCCACCACGAGGGTGCTGTGCCGAACACTCCATGGCGCAACTACCACCCGAACCTCGTGAAAGAGGGCGGCCTGGATCCGTGTCTGGAGTGCCACGACTTCGCGACGTACTGCGAGTACTGTCACGTCTCGATTCTCCAGTAGTTGTTGTCTCGAGTGCATCCCCGCCGGTTTCGCCGGCGGGGATGCACTGCTTGTTCGCCGCTAGACGGGCATCTGGACAAAGTTGCACGATTGCTTTGCTCTGAGCGCCTGGACACGGTATGATACCGGCTCGTCGGGATGTGGCTCAGCTTGGTAGAGCGCTGCGTTCGGGACGCAGAGGTCGTGGGTTCGAATCCCGCCATCCCGACCATTTGGATTCGAGCGGCAGGTCCGGCGACGGACCTGCCGTTACCTTTTCCAGGGAGTGTAGATGCTCCAGAAGTTGTTCGAGATATTCGGTTACGGACTGTGTCATCAGCTGCCGGAGCGCTCCCTGTTCTCGGCGGGTTTCCAGCTGCCGGTATGTGCTCGTGACACAGGGATCTACCTCGGCTTCGTCATATCGCTCGCCCTGATAGCGCTGCTCGCGCGTGGTCGCAGGCCTACGGCACTTCCCTCGTGGCCGTTGATCACCCTGGGCGCACTCTTTGTTGGAACCATGGCGGTAGACGGGTTCAGTTCCTATTCAGGTCTGCGCACGACCACCAACGACATTCGCATTCTGACCGGGTTGCTGACGGGGTACGCGCTGCCGCTCGTGGCCGTGCCGATCGTCAACTCTCAGATGTGGCGAACCGCGAGTGATGACCGCCCTCTCCCGCGAATGGCAGACGTGATAGTCTGGCTGCTCTCCATCCCGCTGGCCTTTGCGGCGCTGCGTTGGGGTCTGGCGTATACCGGGATCGTCTACCCGATTCTCGTAGTTGTCGCCGTGCTCATGACGTTCGTCTGCGTCAACCTCGTCTTCGTGTGTCTGGTTCCGCGGTTCGAGCGAGTTGCAGGGCGCTTGCGCGATGCGTGGCCACAACTGTTGATCGCGCTGATTCTCACAGTCGCGCAGTTGGGCGTTGCAGGAGTCCTACGCTTGTTCCTGGAAGGACTTGCGTAGAAACGTTCCTGTTGGTGCCGGGTTGTTGTAGATTCGTGTAGGGGAATGATCCCGCTTACGGGGAGGTGCGTCTTGTACACGAGCAAGGACTCGGTTCGCGTGATGCTCATCACGAAGGACCATCGCATCGAAGGCGATATGCACATACTTGAGGGCAGCCGCCTTACGGATGCGCTGAATTCCAAGGGCAAGGATTTCTATGCCATCACGGAGGCGAAGATCTGGCGCGTGAATGACGACGTCCTTCTTGCGTCTCCGAGCTATGTCGCCGTTGCGCGCGACTCGATCTCCGCGATCTTCCCTGTGGAGCCGTAGCGTCAGCGTGTCAGAGTGGATTGCTAGCCTCCTTCGAACAGGTGTTCGGAGGAGGTTTTCTACATGGTGCAACTTACGATGCTTTCTGAGGCCGAGGGACCTACGCTCGATGTGACTCTGAATGAGCTGGGGCGCCACGCACGAACCGCGGGTGCGGGGGGTGTCACCGCCGAGATGGCGGTTCGCGCGACACTCAGGCGATTCGCTGACGAACTGGGCGATACGCCGCTGACGCCACTTCAAGTACGCAGAGTGAAGGACTATCATGCCGCAGTACTTCGCCGCATCGTGTTCCGAGTACGGGCTCAGGAGTCTGCCGCCTATCGCGAGCGACTGCGTGTGCGTGCGGCCGCCAACGATCTTGTTGCGGCCGGTGTGCGTGGGCTGCTCCTGCGCAGGGAGCTGATCGAGACCCTGGGGATGCGCGCTGAAGTCGTCGACGTGGTGCTGAGGAGTCTAGAGGGTGCTGCCTAGCGGAACGACAGCGAGTTCACCAGAGTCATCGTATCGCGGTCCAGAAGCCAGACCCTGCGGTGTAGGAGGGTCGAGCCCTCTTCGGCCCATGCCTCCACAACGATCCACACGTCCTGTCCGTCCACCGCACCGGACTCAACGAGCAATGGCACGGCCAAGGTGTCCACGGGGAAGTCTCGCGTCAGCGTGTCAGCGACGATGCTTGCCTGCTCGCCATGGCCTCGAAGGGCCGTGAGGTACTCCTGGCGAGTCTCACCGATCTCAGATGAGGTCACATCCTCGAGTACGGTAATGTCCACGTCTTGTGCAAGGCCCTCGAGATCCGCTATCGAGTATGTGCCGCCCTCGGGTATGTATTCGATTGTCACACCTCGACCACAGCCGACAAGCGTGAGCGCTATGATGAGCAGAAGGCTCGACATTGCTGCAATACGAAGTCTGGACAAGGTCTGACCTCCGACGCCGACGCTGCTTATTCAGCAGTGTACCCGTCGTCGAGCTTGGATGACACCTGGGGAGGGTTCGTGCAATCCATCATCTGCTTCACTTCGGACTTCGGTCTCGGTGACACATGGGTGGGCATGTGCCACGCGGTCATCTACCGGGCCTGTCCTCAGGCGAGGGTCGTAGATCTCGCGCACGACATCGCGCCCTTCGACATACGCAAGGCTGCTGCCGTCGCCGCTGCGGGCGTTTGGCAGCTTCCTGAAGCCATTCACCTCGTTGTCGTCGACCCAGGCGTCGGCGGTGGGCGTCGGGACCTCGTGGTCGTGACCGAGCAAGGCTCGCTACTTGTTGGGCCAGACAACGGTGTGCTCATCCCTGCTGCACGGCGAGCGGGCGGGATTTCGGCAGCGTACTCAGTGGTACCCGCCCAACTCAACTTCCGTCTTCCGCTGGCAACGTTCCATGCCCGTGACGTGCTAGCACCTGCTGCTGCCGCTCTTGCGTGTGGCGTGGAGCCTGACAACATCGGTGAGCCCGTCGATCTTGGCACCCTGGTGCCCGCACCGTTCGAGCTCGGGACGCGGGAAGGAGATGCCCTCATCGCGGAAGTCGTGGACATCGATCACTTCGGCTCTGTCCGCCTCGCCATCTCCCACGACGAGCTCGATGAACTCGGCACAGCGGTGAAGCGCCTGGAGGTCTCACTCGGTCATCTCCAGATAGAGGTTCCGCTTGGCCGGACGTTCTCCGACGTCCCAGAGGGCGACCTCGTCGCGATGTTCGACTCATCTGGTTGGCTGACGATAGCGATTCGGATGGGTAGCGCTGCAGAGCGCTACGGCATCGAAGCGGGCGCCCAAGCGCGGGTGCGCATCCGGGAGTGATGTCAGACCGCCGTTCTATCGTGTCCTCGAAGGAACGCGGAACGGAGGACATCATGAGAACCGTGTACGCCGGCACTATCGCCGAGGGAGATCGAGTCAGCGAGACATTCGCTCTGCGCTCGAAGGAACTCCGCTCCAGCCGAAACGGAGATGCCTATCTTGCTTTGGAGCTCGCCGATAGGACTGGGCGAATCGCTGCGGTCATGTTCCGGCCTGACAGGTCTGCGCAGTCGGTTCCTACCGGCTCGGTCGTAGTCGTCGACGGGATCGCCACAACCTACCGTGGCGTTCTCAGAATCTCGGTGGAGCGGATCCATCTTGCAGGCAAGTGGGAGGCATCCGATCTGCTTCCCGCCTCTACCCGAGACCCTGATGAGCAGTTGGGAAGACTGCGCGAACTAGTGAGAAGCGTGCGGGATCCGCATCTCGCAACCGTTCTTCGCAAAGTCTTCGGCGATAGGTCGTTCATGCGCGCGTTCAAGCGTTGCCCGGGGGCACAATCGCACCATCACGCCTATCTCGGCGGCCTGTTGGAGCACACGGTGGCAGTGGCGACGCTCTGTGCCGGCATGGCGACTCTCTATCCTGACATCGACCATGACCTGCTCATTGCAGGTGCGCTGCTGCACGATATCGGCAAGGTCGATGAACTCCGCTTCAGCACCGGCATCGACTACACCGAAGAGGGCAGACTGATCGGCCACGTGGTGCTTGGAGAGGCGCGGCTGCGCGAGGTCATCTCACACTTGGAGGGGATGCCAGCAGGCCTTGCCACGCGCCTGTCCCACCTGATGCTGTCACATCACGGCGAGTTGGAGTGGGGCTCTCCCAAGCGGCCCTGCACGCTCGAGGCTTTGGTGTTGCATCATGCCGACAACATGGATGCCAAGGCTGCCGGTTTCATATCTGCCACGACAGCAGCAGCTCGTGTGGAGGAGGAGTGGACCGATGCCATGAACCTGTTCCGTCGACCGCTCTTCGCACCACGATCCGCCGAGGACGATCGCTGGAGCATCCCGCAGGAGGACGAGCAGTACGTGAGGCGCGGAGCATAGAGGCCCGGAAGGCTGCGGCACGTTCAGTCGGGGTTCGTCTACAATCGTGCGTGGTATGTAGACAGCACGGGCAGTCGGCCCGTGGACCGAGCAAGGAGCAATCATGACCTACCCCCAGGCAGAGATCGGTGTATTCGGCGGAAGCGGTTTCTACTCGCTGCTCGAGGACCCGCAGGAATTCAAGGTGAACACTCCCTATGGCGCGCCGTCCTCGCCGGTGATGTACGGTGAGATCGGCGGACGCAAGGTCGCCTTCCTTCCGCGCCACGGGAAGGACCATAGTCTCCCGCCGCACATGATCAACTACCGGGCGAATGTCTACGCGATGAAGCTCCTTGGCGTCTCTCGCATCATCGGCCCGAACGCCTGCGGGTCGCTTCAGCCTGACGTCAAGCCCGGTGACTTCGTGATCTGCGATCAGTTCGTGGATCGTACCTGGGGTCGCAAAGACACCTTCTACGATGGGCCGATCACGACGCACGTGTCCTCGGCGGATCCGTACTGTCCGACCATGCGTGACGTGGCGATCGAGAAGGCTGCGGAACTCGGCATCACCGCTCATCCCAGGGGTACCGTCGTCGTGATCCAGGGTCCCCGATTCTCCACACGTTCGGAATCGAAGTGGTTCGCCTCTCAGGGCTGGGAAGTCATCAACATGACGCAGTATCCCGAGTGCTATCTCGCTCGGGAGCTTGAGATCTGCTACTGCAACATCTCCCTGATCACCGACCACGATGCTGGTGCCGAGGGTGCCGAGCCTGTAACCAACGACGAAGTCGTGCGTGTCTTCAATGAGAACAACGAGAAGGTCAAAGCGCTGCTGTATGCGATGATCCCTGCACTTCCTGCAGAGCGCGCCTGCGTCTGTTCGCACGCCCTCGAGGGTGCTGCATTCTAGTCCGTCCACGTGCGCCGGGCGGCCTGACGGGGCCGCCCGGTTCTAGGGAGGTATCGTGTCGGGGCTGCCGTCTATCCGCATAGGCAGGTTGTTCGGCATCCCGGTGGAGATCAACGCGAGCTGGTTCTTCATCTTCCTGCTCGTTGCGGTCACGCTGACCACGGGGTACTTCCCCCAACAACTCGAGGGTCGCACGGCACTGACGTACGTCGCGATGGGTCTCATCACGACGGTGGCGTTCTTCGTCTCTGTTCTGGTTCATGAGTTCGCACACTCCCTGGTGGCTCGTGCGGGTGGGCTCCGCATAGCGAAGGTCACGCTCTTCATCTTCGGGGGAGTGTCCCAGATGGAAGATGAGCCTGAACGCCCGGGTCTCGAACTCGTGATGGCCTCAGCGGGTCCTGGAACCAGTCTTCTACTCGCTGCCCTGCTCTACCTCGTGGGCGAGACGATGTACGCGCTGGGCGCTCCCGCAGCCCCCATCGTGGTCGTCGACTACCTGGTCGTGATCAACCTATCGATCGGCGTGTTCAACCTGCTGCCGGGCTTTCCCCTTGATGGCGGTCGGATACTGCGCGCGCTGCTGTGGGCGCTGACGGGCGATCTACTCAAGGCGACCCGATGGGCCAGTCGTTCCGGTCAGTTCATCGGCATGGGGTTGGTCAGCATCGCGGTGCTCGGCGTGCTGCTATTCGGATCATTCGATCTGATATGGTTCGCGGTCATGGGTTGGTTCATCTCTAGTCTCGCCACAACCGCCTATCAGCAGCAAGCGCTGAAGTCGCGGCTCGCTGACGTACCGGTGGCTGAGATCATGTCATCGCCACCCACTCTGGTTCCTGCCGAGCTGACACTCGAGGACATGGCTCACAGCTACTTCCTTGGCGGCAGGCATACGCGGTATCCGGTTGTCGCTGACGGGACTGTCATTGGTCTGGTCGACATCCACGGCGCTCGGGCGATTCCAAGGGAGGAATGGTCGCGAACCACCGTGGCCGACGTGGCGCGAAAGGAGATAGCGGAGTTCTCGGTCACTCCGGAGACGACGGTCGACAGGATACTCCCTCGGCTCGACCTCTCTCAGGCGGGCGCCGTGCTCGTTGTCGAAGACGGGCGGCTCTCGGGCATCGTCACTCGTGCTGACGTGGTCCGCCTGATCAGCGTTGCCGCCGGGAGTGCCGACTGAGGTGGTTGTGTGACTTTGTAACACTCGTTACCATTGGGTCATCGGCACACCTGATGGATCGAGAGCATTGTGACCCACGGACCGGACGAGCGTATCCCCGAAGGCGTCATCGAGCGCCTTCCTTTGTATCTAGGGGTGTTGATCCAGCTTCGATCGAGCGGTGAATGCACGGCTTCATCTGCGCGTCTTGGCGAGCTCACGGACATCAATCCTGCACAGATCCGCCGGGACCTCACGCATTTCGGGTCGTTCGGCAAGCGCGGAGTGGGCTACGACATCACGACGCTTATCGAGCGGATACAGCGAATCCTTGGTGCCGACCACGTTCACCGCCTTGTACTCGTGGGAGCCGGTCACCTGGGTTCTGCCATAGCCGACTACAACGGGTTGCGTCAGCATGGCTTCCACGTGACCGCCATCTTCGACAATGATCCTCAGCGCATCGGGTTCCCCATCGGGGAGATGACGGTCCAACACGTCGACGAGCTTGAGCGTACGGTCGAGCAGCAAGGTATCGAGATAGGGATCATTGCGGTTCCGCCGAGCGCCGCACAGGAGGTTGCGGATAGGCTCATAGCCGCGGGAGTGCGCATCATTCTGAATTACACGCCTGTGATCGTCCGGGTTCCAGCCCACGTGACGCTGCACAATACCGATCCGGTACACGAGCTACTGCACACGCTCTACTATCTTTCGAAGACAGAGGGCGTGACGCGCTCCTAGCATCGGTGGTAATCTGGCTTTCAGTCTGCAGTCCGACCCAAGAGTCGGTTCGATGATTCAGTACGAGGAGGAATCATGGCGGTATTTGGTCTTCCAGGTGGCATGGAGTGGGTAATCATCCTTGTCGTCGTCCTCCTGCTCTTCGGCCCTTCCAGACTCCCGAAGCTCGGCAAGTCGCTCGGCAAGACCATGAAGGCCATCCGTGATGGCGTTGATGGTAAGGGTGACGATGACGAGGACGAAGAGGTCGAGGAGAAGGCTCCCAAGAAGAGCGCGACATCCGAGGATGACGAGTAGCAGCCCGACCCGGTCACGGCAAGCACGCGTTGCACAGAAGCACCCGTTCGGGTGCTTCTGCCATTTCCTGCACCTTGTGTGCATGAGCATATGCGGTATACTCTCGTGAGCAATTTCGCGGCGGTAGCCGTGTGGACTATGAACGGGCGAAACTGGGAGCCTCTATGAACAAGGAAATCGCACTCACGCCGGAGGGACAGGCGCGACTCGAGGAAGAACTCATACACCTCGAGACAGTCCGTCGTCGTGAGGTGGGCGATCGCATCAAGGAGGCCAAGGAGTTCGGCGACATCTCCGAGAACTCTGAGTATGACGATGCGAAGAACGAACAAGCATGGGTTGAGAGCCGTATCGCTGAGATCAACCAGATCCTCTCGAACGCCACTATCATCAACACGCCCAAGACCAAAAACCGCGTCGTCCTCGGCTCGAAAGTCGAGATCAAGGACGTCGAGACGGGCGATGTTCACGTATACCACCTCGTGGGTTCTGCTGAGGCGGACCCGACGCACGACCGCATCTCCAATGAATCGCCGGTCGGCGCCGCGGTGATGGGCTCCAAGAAGGGCCAGGTCGTGCAGGTGACCACCCCGCGCGGCTCGGTCATCGAGTACGAAGTCCTCAAGATCACCAACTAGTCGCGCATGTCGGAGCATTCGACACACGACAGTGAGCGTCCCGCCGAGGACGTCTTTGCCGTTCGCAAGACGAAGCTCGATGCGATCCGCGACAGGGGCGAGCAGCCCTACAAGGACCGATTCGAGCGCACCCACTCCACCGGTGCGCTTCATGATGCGTACGAAACGCTCGAGGACGGGTCTGAGACTGAGGATGTCGTCTCGGTAGCCGGGCGTATCGTCGCCAAGCGCGATCAGGGCAAGATCCTCTTCGTCGTCATACGCGACGGCGCTACGGACCTACAGCTCTTCTGCCGCGTGAACGTCATGGGGGAGGATGCTTTCGAGCAGGTCCGGGATCTTGATCTCGGTGACTGGGTCGGCGCCGCGGGTCTGGTCATGCGTACTCGCCGAGGCGAGCTCTCCGTCTCGCCCACCGAGGTGACCTTGCTATCCAAGTCGCTGCGCCCGCTCCCCGAGAAGTTCCACGGACTCTCCGACACGGAGACCCGCTACCGGCAGCGCTACGTCGACCTCATCGTCAACTCCGAGACACGCCGAACCTTCGAAGCGCGCTTCAAGATCATCTCGGCGATCCGGCGCTTCATGGAGAGCAGGGAGTTCGTCGAGGTCGAAACACCGATGCTTCACCCCATTCCCGGCGGAGCGACCGCCAGGCCCTTCGTCACTCACCACAACGCACTCGACATGGAGCTGTACCTGCGCATTGCGCCGGAACTGTATCTCAAGCGCCTGCTGGTCGGCGGCTTCGAACGTGTCTACGAGATCAACCGCTCCTTCCGCAACGAGGGCATCTCGGTTCGGCACAATCCCGAGTTCACGATGCTCGAGGCATACCAGGCATACACGAACCTCGACGGCATGATGGACCTGACAGAGGGCATCATCACGGCCGCTGCATCAGAAGCGCTTGGCACATTGCAGCTCACCTATCAGGGTGCCGAGATAGACCTGACGCCACCTTGGCCGCGTCGCACGATGATCGAACTCACGTCGGAAGCCGCAGGTGAGGAAGTCTCGTTCGCCGTGTCTGACGCACACTTGCGGCATCTCTGCGACCACCACGGAATCCCACATGAGCCCGCGTGGGGCAAGGGCAAGTTGATCACCGAGTTGTTCGAGAAGCTCGTCGAAGGCACGCTCGTTCAGCCGACGTTCGTGACGGAGTATCCGCTCGAGACGTCACCTCTGGCGCGCAAGAAGCCTGAAGAACCCGAACTGACTGAGCGCTTCGAGCTCATCGTCACCGGCCGCGAGCTCGCCAACGCTTTCTCCGAGCTGGTGGATCCGGTCGACCAGAGGGAGCGGTTCGCCGCACAGATGGCCGCTAAGGCGGGTGGCGACGACGAAGCGATGGGGTACGACGAGGACTATCTGCGAGCCATGGAGTACGGTATGCCCCCCGCAGGAGGGCTCGGGATCGGCATCGATCGCCTGGTCATGCTGCTGACTGACTCGGCATCGATTCGTGACGTGCTTCTTTTTCCGCATCTGCGTCCCGAGGCATAGGGTTCATCTCTGCCATATCTGAGTCTTTCTGACTCATATCCTGTGGCACCTACCTTGCTTGTCTACTGTCAATCCTCCCTTTGCGTCAGAGTGGAGGGTAGAATAGTCCTTGGACATGTAACGCCGGACATGGCGTGTGATAGGAGTGGGTTCTGATGTTCGAACGATTCACTGAGAAGGCCCGCAGGGTCGTCGTGTACGCGCAAGAAGAGGCGCGTATGCTCAACCAGAACTACATCGGCACGGAGCATCTGCTTCTCGGCCTCATCCGCGAGCAGGACGGCATCGCCGCCAAGGCGCTTGAGAGTCTCAATATCTCTCTGGAGGACGTCCACCAGCAGGTCGAGGAACTCATCGGTAGGGGCACCTACGTACCGACCGGCCATATCCCGTTCACGCCACGTGCCAAGAAGGTGCTCGAGCTATCGCTGCGAGAGGCGCTGCAGCTGGGGCACAACTACATCGGCACCGAGCACATCCTGCTCGGGTTGATCCGTGAAGGCGAGGGTGTGGCGGCACAGGTGCTGCTCAACCTCGGCGCAGATCTCGAGAAGGTCCGGTCCGCGGTCATTCAGTTGCTGTCGGGATACTACGGCAAGCCGCAAGAGGCAGGCGAGGCCCGTGGAGGCGCTCGCGGTGAATCGAATCAGCTGCTGGACGAGTTCGGGCGCAACCTCACCCGTGCGGCGCGCGACGGCAAGCTCGACCCCGTCGTCGGCCGGGCCCAGGAGATCGAGCGCGTCATGCAGATCCTCTCCCGGCGGACGAAGAACAACCCCGTACTGATCGGCGAACCCGGGGTAGGCAAGACGGCGGTCGTGGAAGGGCTTGCCCAGCGTATCTCGGAAGACGAGGTTCCTGAGACCATCCGTGACAAGCAGCTCTACACGCTGGACCTCGCAGCGCTTGTTGCCGGCAGCAAGTATCGCGGCGAGTTCGAAGAACGGCTCAAGAAGGTGATGAAGGAGATTCGCGAGCGCGGCGACATCATCCTGTTCATCGACGAGATGCACACGTTGGTGGGTGCCGGTGCTGCCGAGGGTGCCATCGACGCCGCCTCGATCATCAAGCCGGCGCTTGCGCGCGGTGAACTCCAGACGATCGGCGCTACGACGCTCGATGAGTATCGCAAGTACGTCGAGAAGGACCCGGCGCTCGAGCGTCGCTTCCAGCCGATCATGGTCGGCGAGCCCACGGTCGAGGAGACGAAGCAGATCCTCTTCGGCCTGCGTGACCGCTATGAGGCGCACCATCGAGTGTCCATCACTGATGCCGCCGTCGACGCGGCCGCGATGCTCGCAGATCGCTACATCTCCGATAGGTTCCTGCCGGACAAGGCCATCGACCTGATCGACGAGGCCGGCTCCAAGATGCGCATACAGATGATGACCGCTCCGCCCGACATCCGTGAGATCGAGGAGCGTCTTCGCCAGGTGCGTCAGGAAAAGGAAGCCGCGATCGAAGCACAGGAGTTCGAGAAGGCCGCGTCGTTGCGCGACAAGGAGAAGCAGACGCTTGCCGAGAAGCGCGCGATGGAAGAGGAGTGGCTCAAGCCCGACAACCGCAGGGTCGTCGAGGTGACCGAGAAGGAGATTGCCGAGGTCGTGTCCATGTGGACGGGCATCCCCGTATCGAGCCTTACCGAGGAGGAGACCGAGAAGCTCCTGCGCATGGAGGCTTCAGTACACGAGCGCATCGTCGGTCAAGACGAGGCTGTCACCGCTGTGTCTAAGGCCATCCGTCGCACGCGTGCCGGACTCAAAGACCCGAGTCGCCCGGCGGGATCGTTCATCTTCCTTGGCCCTTCTGGCGTCGGCAAGACCGAACTCTCGAAGGCGCTCGCTGCGTTCCTGTTCGGCAGTGAAGACGCTCTCATCCAGCTCGACATGTCGGAGTACATGGAGAAGCATACGGTCTCCCGGCTTATCGGCTCGCCGCCCGGTTACGTTGGTTTTGATGAAGGCGGTCAGCTCACAGAGCTGGTGCGACGCAAGCCCTATTCGGTAATCCTGTTCGATGAGATCGAGAAGGCCCACCCCGATGTGTTCAATGTCCTCCTGCAGATCTTGGAGGAAGGCCGTCTCACTGACGCGCAGGGTCGCAAGGTTGACTTCAAGAACGCGATCATCATCATGACGAGTAACCTCGGCGCCCGCGACATCATCAAGGGCAAGACGATCGGCTTCACGACCCAGGCGGTCGGTGCGATGGACTACGCCGACGTCAAGGAGCGGGTCACGGGCGAGCTCAAGAAGGTCTTCCGCCCCGAATTCCTTAACCGCGTGGACGAGGTCATCGTCTTCCATGACCTCACTCACACTGAGATACAGCAGATAGTCGACATCATGGTCGACCGACTCAGAGCACAGCTCTTGCTGCAAGGCGTCGGCATCACAATGCACCAGGAGGCCCGCGAACTCCTGGCCAATGAGGGATTCGACCCCACACTGGGCGCACGGCCTCTGCGCCGTGCCATACAGCGCCTGGTAGAGGATCCCTTGTCCGAGCAGATCCTGGCTGGTGACTGGAAACCCGGCGACATCGTCGATCTCGCTGTTGATGGTGATCGGGTGGTATTCCTCAAGGGAGTTGCTTCGGAGGAGGATCTTGTCGCACCAGAGCCCAAGCGCGCCCGGAAGCCCTCGATGCCGAAGAAGTCTTCACGCACGGGTGGCCGGGGCGGCGCGGCCGGCGGGGCCGCGGGACTCTAGCGCAGATGGCCAAGCAGCGAACGAGCTGGCGCTGTCAGCAGTGTGGCTATGGCGCCCCCAAGTGGCTCGGTCGCTGTCCTGACTGTGGTGAGTTCGCTACGTTCGTCGAAGAGGTGATCGCCTCCGATGGGGGTGCGTCAGCCTCGGCGCCCGCGCGCAAGCCGGTTGCGTTGGGGGATGTGGTCGCCTCGGCGTCCGAGCGCACCCCCGTAGGCATTCCCGAGTTCGACCGCGTCCTTGGTGGCGGGCTCGTGACGGGCTCGCTCGTCTTGCTCGCCGGTGAGCCGGGGATCGGCAAGTCAACGCTGCTGCTGCAGGCCGCTTCCTCCCTCGGCAAGAGCGGCGCGAGCGTCCTCTACGTGTGCGGCGAGGAATCTGCCGAGCAGGTCAAGCTCAGAGCGCAGCGTGTTGGTGCGAATCAAGGGATATGTCTGTTGCCGGAGACGGATATCGGGGTCGTGGAGGCAACGGCTTTGGCCGAGCGCCCCGACCTTCTGGTCGTGGACTCCATACAGACGATGTCGGATCCCGAGCTCTCGGGTGTTCCGGGCAGTGTCGGTCAGGTGAGGTCGTGCGCTGCGCGCCTCATGAAGGTCGCCAAACAACAGGGAATCACTGTTCTTCTCGTCGGCCATGTGACGAAAGAGGGCGTCATAGCCGGGCCGCGCGTGCTCGAGCATCTCGTCGACACGGTCCTTTCATTCGAGGGCGACCGAGACCATGCTCTCCGCATCGTCCGTGCCACGAAGAACAGGTTCGGGTCGGTATCCGAGATAGGTATCTTCGAGATGGAGGAGGCCGGACTCAGCGCAGTGAGCCAGGTCTCAGGTGCGTTGCTCGCTGGCAGGAGCGCGGATGCAGCCGGCTCGTGCGTGATGCCTGCTCTCGAGGGCACGAGGCCGCTGCTCGTCGAGGTCCAGGCGCTGGTCACGCCAAGCTACCTGCAGATGCCGCGTCGGCTGGCGAACGGCATCGACACTGCACGAGTCCTGCAGGTGCTCGCGGTACTTGAGCGCAGGGGTGGCATGGCCTTCGGACAGCATGACGTCTACGTGTCCGTTGCAGGCGGCATCAAGATATCGGAACCCGCCATTGACCTCCCGCTTGCGATGGCCCTGGCATCCGCCCGTTCTGATCGCCCCGTGGACTCGGGGATGGTCGCCTTCAGTGAGCTCGGGCTCACCGGGGAGCTGAGAGGTGCGCGGCAGCCCGAGGAGCGTCTGCGTGAGGCGGCGAGGATGGGGTTCACGAGAGCCGTGTTCGGACCGGGCAAGAACGTGGTGACCCCCACCGACATCACCGTCACGCGGCCTGCGACCTTGAGTGAGGTGCTTGTCGAGTCGGGACTCCGCGCCTGAGCTGGCAAGATACGGGTGGTCGTGGCACAATCGAGACTGAGGGCGCAGCTGGGCGCCCGACCCCTGCGAGTCTCGTCCGGGAGGTGGCATGGACCCCAAGAACGAAGACACTCTGCTGTCAGCGCTCGAGACGGTCGCACCCGGAACCGCGCTGCGCGAGGGCCTCGACTACATCATCTCTGCCCGGACCGGTGCCCTCATCGTGATCGGCGATGTCGAAGGCGTCGAGTCGCTGTGCAACGGCGGCTTCCGCATCGAGACGCCATTCTCCCCGCAGGCACTCTATGAGCTCGCAAAGATGGACGGTGCGATCGTCCTTGACGAGGACGCCGCTGGAATCCTTAAGGCCAACGTCCATCTGGTTCCCGACGCGACTTTGCCGACATCAGAGACCGGCATGCGCCACCGAACTGCAGAGAGAGTGAGTCGCCAGACTGGAGCGTTCGTGATATCGGTGTCGCAGAGGCGCGAGGTAGTGAGCCTCTATCTCGCCGGGGATCGACTCATCCTTGAGGACATCGAGGTCGTCCTCGCCAAGGCGGACCAGGCCCTACAGACCCTTCAGCGCTATCGCGCTCGTCTCGACGAAGTCGCGGGCCATCTAACGGTGCTTGAGTTCGAGGATGTTGTCACCATCGGCGACGTGGCCATCGTCATCCAGCGTTCCGAGATGGTCCAGCGCGTTGCGCGCGAAGTGGCGCGCTACGTAATGGAGCTGGGTACGGAAGGACGACTGGTTCGAATGCAGTCCGATGAGCTCGTGGCATCCGTCGAGGACGACTACGTCATGCTACTCCGCGACTACGCGAAGGAAGGCGGCCCCCGCAAGGTGGCAGCCATCCGTGCCAAGATCGCCGCGATGAGTCCCGAGCAACTGCTTGATGATGCGGCAGTCGCCGCGGCGCTCGGGTACGCTTCCTCAAGTGAGATCGCCGAGTTCCACGTACAGCCTGCCGGCTATCGCCTGCTCCATCGCATCCCGATGCTCCCCGGCGCGGTCATCAACAGGGTGGTGGAGCGCTTTGAAGCTCTCCCAGTGCTCCTGGATGCGACGGTCGCGGAACTGGATGAGGTCGATGGTGTCGGCTCGCGGCGTGCGAGGGCCATCATCGACGGACTACGTCGGATGCGTGAGCACGCTACCGTCTAGCTCGTTGTGGGCACCGTTCGTCGCACAACGTGCTACTATTGCGCGTGTTCATCCCGTTTTCATCCGATTCATCACCTAGTAATCGCATCGGCGAGACTACGGAGAGGGGGTGGAGGCGCCGACACACGCTACACATACAGGCTGACGGCGCCGTAGCCATGATCATCCAGCTTGCCCGCATCGTGTTTCTCGCGGCGGGTGCGTTGGGTGGGTTCGCGGTTTCACAGCTCATCGATTGGTCCGAAACGATCGGCTTCCCGCGCGAAATCGTCATCTTCATCTTCATCATTCTTGGAGCCGCGATCGGATACTTAATCGGTGGGATTCTGGGCCGCGAGACCACCGCCGCGTACGAACGGCTAGAAAGACAGTTCCGTGAGAGTGAGACGTCTGACCTCATCCTTGGAGGCGCAGGTCTCGTCTTCGGTCTGCTCGTCGCTCTGCTCGTGTCCATCCCGCTCAGGCTTGTCGAACCGCAGTGGCTGTCGTTCCTCTCGACGGTGATGCTGTACGGGTTGTGCGCCTACGGTGGCGTCCAGTTGTTCCTCGTCAAGCGCGACGACGTCAACCGTCGCTTGAGCGCTCGGCCCACCGCCGCGGAATCCGGTCCGCAGCTCATGACGTTTCTTGACACGAGCGCGGTCATCGACGGCCGCTTCGCCGCACTCAGGCACGCTGGTTTCCTGCCGGGTGAGGTACGTGTTCCGCGCTTCGTACTCGCCGAGCTTCAGACACTCTCTGACTCTGCGGACGACACCAAACGTGCCCGAGGACGACGCGGGCTCGACAACCTGACCCGTCTGGCCGCTGGTGAAGAAGCGGTGACGGTCTTCGAGGCGGACTATCCTGAGATCCCGACGGTCGATGCCAAGCTCGTTCGGTTGACTGTCGACACCAAGGGCGCTCTCCTGACCGTTGACTTCAACCTCACGAAAGTGGCGCGGGTCGAGGGGGCGACGGTGCTCAACGTGAACGAGCTTGCCGAGTCGGTGCGCCCCGCATTCCTCCCGGGCGATCGACTCCACATAGCCGTCGCAAAAGAAGGCAAAGAGGCGGGCCAAGGCGTAGGCTATCTGGAGGACGGCACGATGGTCGTTGTCCAGAATGCCCGGGAAGCGGTTGGGACTGATATCGACGTCGAGGTCACCTCGGTACTGCAGACCTCGGGCGGTCGAATGATCTTCGCGAGGCCCGCATGACATGTACCGCGATCATCGTGGCCGGGGGAGAGGGAACTCGACTCGGGCTTGAAGGTGGGAAGCAGCTCGCTATCGTCGCGGGTCGTCCTGTCCTGGCGCACACCGTTGCTGCGTTCGAGGAGTGCCCCGCCGTCGACTCGATCGTCGTGGTTGCGAATCCGTTACAGCTTCACCAGTATGCTGCTGCCTTGGACCCGCTTGATCTGCGCAAACTCGTGGCGTTGGTCCCGGGCGGAGACACGCGTGCTGGCTCCGTCGCTGCCGGTCTTGCGGTCGCTTCGGGGGATACGATCATCATCCACGACGGGGCCCGTCCACTTGTGACCTCCACAGTGATCGAGAACGCCGTCAGCACGTTGCTGGGGGACTCGGCCGCAGACGGTCTGGTCGTAGGTCATCCCTCGTACGACACGGTCAAGTCGGTGAGTGATGATGGGTATGTCGACCGCACTGAAGATCGTGCGCGGCTATGGCTTGCACAGACGCCCCAGGTGTTTCGTGCCGGCGTGCTACGTGATGCGTATGCGCGTGCTGCGGCTGAAGGGTTCACCGGCACCGACGACGCGTCGCTTGTGGAACACGCCGGCGGTCAGGTGCGATTGATGCTTGGTCCTCGCGACAACATCAAGGTCACCGTTCCGGAGGACCTCGTGGTCGTGGAGCGACTGCTGGAGGAAAGGGCGGTGGACTTGTGACCGGCGTGGACATACGGGTCGGCATCGGGTACGACGTACACGCGTTCTCCGAGGGACGCAGGCTCATACTGGGCGGCGTGGACATACCCAACGATGTAGGGCTTCTCGGCCATTCAGATGCGGACGTGCTCGTGCATGCGCTGATGGACGCTATCGTGGGAGCTCTGCGCGCCGGTGACATCGGGAAGTTGTTCCCTGATACCGATCCGGCGCTCGAAGGGATCTCAAGCCTGGCGTTGCTGTCCAGGGTCGGAGAGCTCATGCGAGCCGAGGGATACCGGCTGGCAGACGCAGATACGGTGCTGATCATGGAGTCACCGAAGGTCGCACCGTATCGCGACGAGATGCGGATGAAGATGGCTGGGGCTCTCGGCGTGGACGTTGCGAGCATCGGCTTAAAGGCCACGACCACCGAGGGACTTGGATTTGCAGGCCGTCGCGAAGGTGTGGCCGCGCAGGCCGTTGTGTTGCTGGAGCGTACCCGGCCGTGAGCTAATCACTCCGACGGGCGCTGCGTTCGTGAAGGCGCTTGCGGCTGATCGCGCTGCGGTTGACACCCTGAGCAGGGTAAAGGGATAGTAGTCCGACCCGAGCACCGAGGAAGCCGAGGAGGGGAGCGCACCCATGTTCTCGCAGCTGCGAGCCGACATACGGGCCGTCAAAGAACGGGACCCGGCATGCCCGTCGACGTGGTCGGCGCTCACCAACTATCCCGGACTGAAAGCGATCCGCTGGCATCGGCGTACGTTCTGGTTGCACGAGCACGGTTTCGTCTGGCTCGCGCGAGCGATCAGCCAATGGGTCAGACACCGCACGGGCGTGGAGATCCATCCAGGTGCCACGATCGGGGACGGCTTCTTCATCGATCACGGCATGGGCGTGGTGATCGGCGAAACGTCCATCATCTGCCGCAACGTGACGCTGTATCAGGGGGTCACCCTTGGTGGCACCGGCAAGGAGCGCGGGAAGCGCCACCCCACCATCGAAGACAACGTAGTCGTGGGGGTGGGCGCCACCGTGCTGGGAGACATCACGGTGGGGCACGGCTCCAAGGTGGGCGCGGGCGCCGTCGTCATCCATGACGTCCCGCCGGACTGCACGGTCGTTGGCATTCCCGGTCGCGTGGTTGTCCGTGAGGGCCAGCGCGTAGAGGCGATCGACCTGCACCACGAGGATCTTCCCGACCCGGTCGTCGAGATGTACCGCGTGTTGCAGCGCCGCATGGACAAGCTGGAGACGCGACTCGCTCGCGATGAGAGCACTACCGCTGAGAAAGGCGAGCCGGTGTTCGGCGACATACAGACACCTGATGACCCGGAAGGGGAGTAGCATGTCGATCCGCGTGTACAACACCCTGACCCGACGCAAGGAGGAGTTTGAGCCTCGTGAGCCGGGGAAGGTCGCGATGTACGTCTGCGGGCCGACCGTCTACAACCACATCCACATCGGGAATGGACGCACCTTCCTGACCTTCGATGTGATCCGCCGCTATCTGACATGGCGCGGTTTCGACGTGACGTTCGTGCAGAATATCACCGACGTCGACGACAAGATCATCAATCGCGCGAACGAAGAGGGCATACCGGCCTTCGAGCTCGCTGAGACGTACACGCTGGCGTTCCGCAAGGCGATGGAGGACTTCGGTATCGCGCGTCCGACCGTACAGCCGATGGCGACCAAGATGATCGGGCCGATGATCGGCATGGTGAAGCGTCTCATCGACAACGGCCACGCATACGTGGTTGACGGCGATGTCTACTTCTCGGTCCGCTCCTTTCCAGGCTACGGCAAGCTTTCCGGCCGAGACATCGACGACCTGCTCTCAGGAGCCCGCGTCGACGTCGACGAGCGCAAGCAAGACCCGCTCGATTTCGCGCTGTGGAAGGCTGCGAAACCGGGCGAGCCCCACTGGGCGAGTCCCTGGGGCGAGGGCCGCCCGGGTTGGCACCTCGAGTGTTCAGTGATGTCGGAGACCGAACTCGGCGTCCCGTTCGACATCCACGGTGGTGGCTCCGACCTCGTCTTCCCGCACCACGAGAACGAGATCGCACAGTCTGAAGCGGCGACCGGCAAGCAGTTCGCGCGCTACTGGTTGCACGGCGGCATGCTGCAGATCAATGCCGAGAAGATGAGCAAGTCGCTCGGCAACTTCATGTTGCTCCGTGACGTGTTGGCCGAGTATCCGACCCCGGTCGTCCGGTTGCTCATGCTGCAGACCCACTACCGCAGCCCGCTCGACTTCTCATCCGATCGACTCGATGAAGCGGTCGTTTCGTATGAACGCATTCTCAATGTCGTTCGCAACCTGCACTGGGCACGCACCGCCGAGGCCGGCGGAGAGGGCGCTGCTGATGAAGCCCGCGCAGCGCTCACCGCGGCCCTCGAGGAGGCGCGCGAGAAGTTCACGAGTGAGATGGATGATGACTTCAATACTGCGGGTGCGATCGCCGCGGTATTCGAGCTCGGCCGATCGGCGAACGCGTTCCTGTCGGAGAACCAGTCGCAACTCGCTCCGGTGGATCGCGAACTCCTCGTTTCCGCCGAGAACCTTGTCATCGAGCTTCTGGGGGTGCTCGGCATAGACACCGTGGAAGCGACGCGTGACCAGTCCGATCTTCCACCCGATGTCATCGAACTTGCGCGACAGCTGGCCGGCTATGAGGGTACGGACGCTTCCGAGGCCGTGCAGGCTCTTCTCGCCGCAAGGTCGGTCGCGCGTGCCGAGAAGAACTGGGCCGCGGCTGATGCCGTGCGCCAGGGTTTGGAGCTCATCGGTATCGCGATCGAGGACACTCCCCAGGGACCGCGCGTGAACTACCGCCCGAGGGGGTAGCCGTGTCAGACATCATCGAAGGTCGCAATGCTGTGGTTGAGGCGCTGCGTTCGGGGCAAGAGCTACGCCGGATCCTGCTGGCGCGCGGGGTGAAAACGAACGCGACACTCGACGAGATCGTGCGCCTGGCGAAGGATGCCGGCGTGCCGGTTGCCGATGTGGACAGGCGCGAACTCGATCGCATGAGCGAGCGTGGCGCGCATCAGGGCGTTGCGGCTGAAGTAGCACCGTTCCGGTTCACGGAGCTTCGCGATCTTCTCGGCAGGACGGACGGCGCCGATGAGAGCCTCATCGTCGTGCTGGATCACGTCACCGACCCCGGCAACCTGGGTGCGATCATCCGGTCGGTCGAGGTGGCGGGTGGCGACGGAGTCGTGGTCGCCAAGGACCGCAGCGCGCCGGTGACCTCGGTGGTGCACAAGGCGTCGGCCGGAGCGACGGCCCATCTGTCGATCGTACGTGTGGTCAACATCCGGCAGACCCTGCAATCGCTCAAGGACGCGGGCTACTGGGTGGTAGGCGCATCGGAGAAGGCAGAACTCCAGGCCTGGGAGGCGCCTCTCGAAGGCCGTATCGCGCTCGTCATGGGTGCCGAGGGCACCGGCCTGTCCCGTGTCGTTCAGGAGGAGTGCGACCTTCTCGTTCGGCTTCCCGTTCGCGGACGGGTCGACTCGCTCAACGTGGCGCAGGCGGCGACTGTGCTCGCATTCGAGTGGGTTCGTCGTTCGGCGCGATGATGCGCACGCCCCGACTCATCGTCGACGGATACAACGTCATCCATCACGACCCTCGCTACCGGACTTTGGCTCGCCGCGATCTTGATGCTGCCCGCAGTCGGTTGGTGGAGGATGTCGCCGCCTACGCGGTCGGTGACAGCAGGGCGGTCGTCGTATTCGACGGAGCCGGCAACCCGCTCTCCGACGGGACGCCCCACCACGTTGCGGGCGTTGGCGTGATCTTCTCGCCGAGCGGCGAGAGTGCCGACAGTGTTGTGGAAGCGCTCGCCCGCCGGAGCCGTGAGCGTGGGGAGCGCGTCACCGTCGTCACTTCCGATGCTGCTACGCAATGGACGGTGTTCGCGGGCGAGGTATCGCGGATGTCCTCGGCAGAGTTCTTGGGCAGACTTGCCGAGACCGGCGGTGACTGGGAAGAGCATGCGCCGACCGGCAGCGTGAAGGGCAGGGTGGAGGAACGAATCGACGAAAGCGTGCGCGAGACTCTCTCCCGATGGGCCCGAGGGGAGGCACCTCCATGGTAGCCGTCTATGCTCAGCCGGGATTTCCTGCCGAAAGTTGTCAGGTTTCTTCAGATTGTTACGAGGGTGTTGAACCCGTGCACGGGTGACTGGTACATTCGTTAGGCGTTCACAAGTGCAGGGATTCACAAGTAGCGTTCGCAAGAACGCAAGTTCCTCCCCAGTTTCTGGGGGATATGCGGGAGGGAACATCCATTGCAAAGTGTGACTGGGGACTCGCGACGTAGACTCGGACGATCAGCCGATGAGCTGACACTTATCCATGCGGCACAATCGGGCGATGAGGCCGCATCAGCGGCGCTCGTTGCGAAGTACCGCGGATTCGTGAGGTGCAAGGCGCGTTCGTACTTCCTTGCAGGGGCCGATCGTGACGACGTCGTACAAGAAGGCATGATCGGGCTGTACAAGGCGATCCGCGACTACGATCCCTCGCGGCAGTCGAGCTTCCGTTCGTTCGCTGAGCTGTGCATCACCCGCCAGCTCATCACCGCCATCAAGTCTGCCACCCGGCAGAAGCATTCTCCTCTCAACACCTACGTGTCGCTGAGCCGTTCGGCGCACATGGAAGAGGAGGGCGACCGAGTCCTCGAGGACATACTCGCCGCGAAGGAGATCTGCGATCCTGCGGAGATAGTCATATCCGCGTGGGAGACCGCGAACATCCGGGAGGGCTTCATCCAGGTACTCTCGCCGTTCGAATCAGAGGTGCTTCGCCTCTATGTGGACGGCAAGTCATATCAGGAGGTCGCCAGCTCGCTTGGCCGACACGTCAAGTCCGTAGACAACGCGCTGCAGCGGATCAAGCGCAAGATCGAGTTTCAGATCGAGCGTTGCCGCGCCTGCTGATCTCTCTGGCGCCCGATGCTGTCGCAGGCTACAATAGGCGCGTTTCGCCGGCGTAGCTCAATGGCAGAGCAATGGTTTTGTAAACCATAGGTTGTAGGTTCGACTCCTATCGCCGGCTCCACAACCACTCGGCCCGGGTCTGTGACCCGGGCCGTTTTCGTATCAGTCGACCTTCTCGCCGCGCAGATGCCCCGGGAACATCCCGTCTTGCCACAGCACCTCATACACGTGTGTCGGGTTCTGGATGTTCTTCAGAAGGTAGAGTCCGTGGTCATGCACGATTCCCGGGTCGCTGTCGACCGCCACGGATTCCTCGGCCATGATCCGTCCGCCGTCTGCAAGGTCCATCACGCGGGCGGCCAGGTTCAGGGCGGCACCTATGAACGGTCGTCCGCTCTTGTCGAGAACGACTTCCCCACGTGCGATACCGATGCGGATGGATATCGTTGCCTTGCCAAGGGAGCTTTCCGACAGGGTCCTCTGCATCTCGCAGGCGGCCTTCACTGCCGATGTGGGGAGGTCGAACGCGGCCACGAGTCCGTCGCCCCCGGTGGACTTCCCTGAGCCGCCATTGGCCTCGATAACCGGCAGCAGCAGGTCCCGATGCCTTTGCACGAGCTTCGCCGACTGCATGCTGCCGATGTCCTCGGTCATCGCCGAGAACGACTTCATGTCCGTGATCAGCACAACCGCGTCGGTCGTGTGCCGTGTAGCCAGGACCTCTTCGGCAGACGCGATAGCGCTGAGTAGTTCGTCCACATCGGCATCCTCTGCCTGCATGCCGCGGTCCGCCTTTGTGGGCTTCGGCGTGACGAGCGGGAAGAACCATTCCATAACGGCGACCACACCTGCTGCGATAACGAGCGACACGACGCCTGTCAGGGCGATGTCTCCCATGCTGATATCGGTTCCCACCATACCGAGGGCGATGCCGCTGGCCACGGCGAGTGCAGCCACGGCCGCCGCCGCGCCAGCGACCGGAATGAACTTGTTCGACCGGTCCGGTTTACGCAGCAGCCCCGAGACCGCAGCCGCGCCACCCCAGAGCGCGGCCTGTATGCCGAGTACCAGGAGATCCTTCGCAGAGGTGAGCGTGTCGATCACCCGGGCAGTGTCGATCGCGGCGAAGCTGTCGGCGACCCAGGAGAAGCTCATCGGGTCGGCAGGTAGGTCGGTGAAGGCGATGATGCCGGGTGCCGTGCCGCCCGTCAGCACGGTCCCTATCGCCGGCCTTCCAAGGAGGATTCCTGCAAGTTCGATGAGTATGCAGGACAGTGCGGCGGCGACGGCTCCCTGTCCGGACCCGAGAACGTATCCTGCCAGAACCACGACCGCCCACTCGGCATGTACTGCTACCGCCACTGCGGCGAGTGCTACCACCACGAACCCGCGCGCCTCGTGGTCGCCCAGATACTGTGTTGCGCCGAATCCCACGACGAAGAACAGTACTCCGACAACAAAGTCTACTGCGATGACGGGGATTCCCACGACGACAACGAGCAGCATCGAGGCTAGCGGTGCGCTGTAGGCAGCGAGCGCGCCTGTGGCCAGTGCGAGGCCGACTGCGATGGTTGTGGGAAAGAAGCCGGTACCGAAGAGTGCTATCGCGGTGATGCCCGCGAACAGCAGCGCACGCACCCAGGGAAGCGCCTTCGCATTCTGCCTTTGTAGTCGTTTCGCCATGACGCCTCCTGATCTAGGTGTTCAGACCGACGAGAAGCGCCACGGCGAACCATGCTGCAGCGCACAGAATGAGTCCGACAGCGGCGTCGATCGCTATCGCCGCTCGTACGCGCGTCGGGCGGGTGTATGCGAACACCATACGCGGCACGAACACCAGCACGCCGAGTGGGGGTGTCGGTGAAAGCATGGCAAGGGCGAGTGCCCCGCCGCGTTCGGCCATACCGTACAACCGGGCGACATCGAGCCTCAGGATCGGCTCACTCGGCGTATCTGCGCCAAGCACGGCCACCCTGACCTCGAATGCGAGGATCGATCCCAGGAACGCCGCCGTAGCGATCGCACATATGCCCGCGACCGTCGCTAGAGGCAACGGCCACACGATCAGTGCACTTTCCACGCCTTCACCGAACACGAAGGCGACAAGGACGAGGGATACGATGTGCAGGGCTTGATCGAGGAGGAAGAGCCGTAGCCCGGACGCATCCGTGGTGCGTCGCGCACGCACGGTCAGGTGCTCGATGCCGAAGTGCGCCGCGCCAGCCGCCAGTACCGCGGGCCAGAGCTTGGCCAGGTCTCCCAACACCATCAGCGCCGTGCATCCAGTGAGGATAGTGGTGTGCACGATCATGCCCACCGGGCCCCTGCGTTTCGCCAGCACGAGCCGACCTGGCTGGAACACGAAGTCACCGAGCAGGTGCCCAAGATATGCCTGGAGGAACAGTGCCAATGCGACCCCGCCCTTCATCGCCCCTCGTCATTGTGACGCAACGGCCCGTGCCGTGCATCCTGCCAGGCAGGTCCGACTTTCGGAAGACCGTCGCTTGCTCTAGCATGTAGACATCAACCCACCGGAGGTGATGACGATGACCAACGAGGATTTTCTCGCCCGCGTGCCGATCTTCGAGAAGTGCACACGTGCGGAGATTCAGAGCATCGCCAGCGTCGCGCAAGAGCACGCTTTCATGGCCGAGCAGATCATCGTCACCCAGGGTACGCCCGGTCAGGCGTTCTATCTCATCACCTCGGGACGTGTCGTCATCGAGCGAGACGGTCGGCCGTTGGGCATGTTCGGACCCGGGGACTTCTTCGGTGAGATGTCGCTTCTGGACAGCGCGCCTCGCTCGGCGACCATCCGCGCGGTGGATCCCACGGTCTGTCTGATGTTGTCGAGCTGGGACTTCAAGAGTGTGCTCGAGAGGACGCCGGCGATCGGCATCAAGCTACTGGAGGTACTGAGCAGGCGTCTGCGAGTCGCGGATGAGCGTCTGTCACAGTGAGTCGGGGCGCCGTGTAGGCCGGCGTCTCATGAGGATGGGGAGCATCGCCAATGCTGAGGGGCAGCGCGCTACTGCACCACGTCGCCGAGCGCATCATTCTGCGCTACCTGGGGGATCAGGGATACCGGGACGCGGCGCTCACCGGATTCGTGGGTGACGCCGAGGGAATCGATATCACCTACGTCGAGGGAGGCAGGCACGTCTCGGCGAAGGTGAAGGCGGACTCGTACTTCGGCGTGGCGCCCGACAGGGTTGCCGATAGATCTCTCACCTTCTATCGTCCGGATACTCGCAGCTACGGGCTCGAAGTGATTGCGAACACGGCGACACGCGAGGCCGGATGGGTATCTCGATCGCGCGCAGATCTGCTCTACTACTATCGGATCGCGATAGCCCAGACGGAGGACGAGGTCGCGGCTCTGGCCGAGGAGCCGGATGCGGTGTTCTTCGCAGAGCTCGCGGTCGATAGGGATGACCTGCGGGTGATCCCGATACCGGAGCTGAGAACCTGGTTCGAGAGTGCGGTAGATCGCTATACGCCCAGACCGGTGATGAGTGACGGTCGCTCCGCGTGGTACCGTATCGTGCCCGAGGGTGATGTTGAAGGGGCGATCGCCGGAGTTCGACGGGTAGGCTCGATCTTCCCTGCTACCGCGCGTCGCTAACGCTTCGTGGAGGTCGCTGGCTGCGGTCGTTCGACTCCTCCAGAAGGGATACGCCCGGCACCGTTGTAGTCGTTGACACCGTTTGCGACGATGGAGTAGTATTCCTTCTGCCTTTCGCCCAGGCGAGCAACTTGAAAAGTGATAGAAGAGCGGCGTTTTTTGTTGTTGGGGGTGTGCCCGAGTGGCTAAAGGGGACGGGCTGTAAACCCGTTGGCTACGCCTACCTAGGTTCGAATCCTAGCGCCCCCACCAGTAACTACTCCCCGTGACTGCGGGGTTCCGCCCACATAGCTCAGTCGGTAGAGCACTTCCTTGGTAAGGAAGAGGTCACCGGTTCAAGTCCGGTTGTGGGCTCCATGAATCAGCCGTCGGCCCGCATGGGCCGACTCATGGCGGCGTAGCTCAGTTGGTCAGAGCGCACGGTTCATACCCGTGTTGTCACTGGTTCGAATCCAGTCGCCGCTACCAGGATTTCGACGCGGACATCGCGTCCACTGTATATATGAGTGAAACGTAACCGTGTACATTGTTGGAGGACGGGCGGCTGGTCGGGACGATCCCGAGCGGTCCCGACACCGTCACAGCGCCCAGAGGAGGAGACTCATGGCGAAGAAGAAGTTCGAGCGCACCAAGCCGCATATGAACATCGGCACCATCGGTCACGTCGACCATGGTAAGACGACGCTCACCGCGGCAATCACGAAGACGCTGGCCGAGAAGGGCTATGCGGACTTCACGCCGTTCGACCAGATCGACAAGGCCCCGGAGGAGCGCGAGCGCGGTATCACCATCGCGATCGCCCACGTGGAGTACGAGACGGACAACCGTCACTACGCCCACGTCGACTGCCCCGGCCACGCCGACTACGTCAAGAACATGATCACCGGTGCCGCCCAGATGGACGGCGCGATCCTGGTCGTTTCAGCCGCCGACGGTCCCATGCCGCAGACCCGTGAGCACATCCTGCTCGCCCGTCAGGTCGGCGTGCCCTACATCGTCGTCTTCCTCAACAAGGTCGACATGGTCGATGACGAGGAGCTCCTCGAGCTCGTCGAGATGGAAGTCCGCGAGCTGCTCGATGAGTACGAGTTCCCGGGCGACGACACTCCGATCGTCAAGGGTTCCGCGCTCAAGGCTCTCGAGGGTGACGAAGAGGCCAAGAAGGCGATCTGGGAGCTCATGGACGCCGTCGACACCTACTTCCCGACGCCGGACCGCGACGTCGACAAGCCGTTCTTGATGGCCATCGAAGACGTCTTCACGATCACCGGCCGCGGTACCGTGGCCACCGGTCGTGTCGAGCGTGGCGTGGTCAAGGTCGGCGACGAGGTCGAGATCGTGGGTATCCACGCCGAGACCAAGAAGACCGTCGTCACCGGTGTCGAGATGTTCCGCAAGCTGCTCGACCAGGCACAGGCCGGCGACAACGTCGGTGTCCTGCTGCGCGGTATCGCCCGTACCGAGATCGAGCGCGGCCAGGTGCTGTGCAAGCCCGGTTCGGTCACCCCGCACACCGAGTTCATGGGCCAGGTCTACATCCTGACCAAGGACGAAGGCGGCCGTCACACCCCGTTCTTCGACGGCTATCGTCCGCAGTTCTACTTCCGGACCACCGACGTGACCGGCGTGGCGCACCTGCCCGAAGGCACCGAGATGGTCATGCCCGGCGACAACGTCGAGATCCGTGGTGAGCTCATCAACCCGATCGCGATGGAAGACGGCCTGCGCTTCGCCATCCGCGAGGGTGGCCGCACCGTCGGCTCGGGCCGCGTGACCAAGATCCTGAAGTAGTCACGCGCACCGCATGAAACAGACGGGGCCTGGCTCGAGCCAGGCCCCGTTTTCGCCGCTTGCGCGGCCTGTCGTGGTTTGACAGTGCTCTAGAGCGGGTGTTAGATTACGACACCGTGCGACCGACTCTCGGGCGCATAGAGCCGAGAGGCGAGAGTCGCCGAGGAGGATCGATGAGAACGCTGGTCACGCTGGCATGCACCGAGTGCAAACGCCGCAATTACACCACCAAGAAGAACAAGCAGAACAACCCGGAGCGTATCGAGTTCAAGAAGTACTGCAAATGGTGCCAGACCCACACGCTCCACAAGGAAACTCGGTAGGAGCAAGCACCCCTGCAGATTACGTAGGCCAGTAGCTCCAATGGTAGAGCGCCGGTCTCCAAAACCGGATGTTGGGGGTTCGAGTCCCTCCTGGCCTGCCAGTGAATGAACAGTCGCACTACGGCTGATGATAAGAGTCCCGCATGCGGGCAGAGAAGGATGGTTGAACGATGGCACAGGCGAGCAAGGCGGCACGCCCAAACGTGTTCGCGCGCTTCGGCAAATACGTCGGTGACGTTCGCGCCGAGATGAAGCGCGTCGTCTGGCCGAACCGCAAGGAGGTCGTCAACTCCTCCGGGGTCGTCATCGCGACACTCATATTCTTCGTCGTGTTCACTTTCGTGATCGACAGCCTGTCGTCGTGGCTGTTCCTCGATCTGCTCGCCGGGATCGGGCGGTAGACATGGCGAAGAAGTGGTATGTCATCCACACCTACTCCGGCTACGAGAACAAGGTGAAGACCAACCTCCTGCATCGCATCGAGTCCATGGGCATGCAGAACAAGATCTTCGACGTGTTCATTCCGAAGGAGACCGTCACCGACCTCAAGACCGGCGGTCGCAAGGTGACGACCGAGAAGAAGGTCTTTCCCGGGTACATCCTGGTTCAGATGGAGCTGGATGACGACTCATGGTATGTCGTACGCAACACGCCCGGTGTCACGGGCTTCGTCGGTGCCCAGGCCAAGCCGGTAGCTCTATCGCGCGATGAGTTCAACCGAATCGCGCGTCGCATGGAGGCTGGCGCCAAGCCCAAGACGTCGACGGACTTCGTGGAGGGTATGGCGGTCAAGGTCACTTCCGGTCCTCTCGCCGAGTTCGACGGTATCATCGCCGAGGTCAATCCCGATCAGGGCAAGATCAAGGTCATGGTTTCGATCTTCGGCCGAGAGACTCCGGTCGAGTTGGGCTTCGACCAGGTATCGAAGCTTTAGCGCGCAAGCACTGCGGGCCGTCTGTCCGCCGGGGTTGATGTCTCCGGACGCTTCTCGGACAGGCCCGATGAGGATAGTACGTATGAACAGCGGGCGCCGTGGGCGCCTTCGGCTCAGGAGGACGTGAGCGACAAGATGGCCAAGAAAGTAGTGGGCTTCATCAAGCTACAGATTCCTGGTGGTCAGGCCAACCCGGCCCCGCCCGTGGGTCCGGCACTCGGTCAGCACCAGGTAAACATCATGCAGTTCTGCCAGGCGTTCAATGCCGCCACCCAGGACAAGATGGGTACGATCATCCCGGTGGAGATCTCGGTCTACGAGGACCGCTCGTTCACCTTCATCACCAAGACTCCGCCCGCCGCCGTTCTGCTGAAGCAGGCGGCCGGCATCGAGTCCGGGTCCGGGACGCCGAACCGCACGAAGGTGGCCTCGGTGACGCGGGCGCAGGTTCGCGAGATCGCCGAGACCAAGTTCGAGGACCTCAACGCGAATGACATTGAGGCCGCCATGAAGATCATCGAGGGCACGGCTCGTTCGATGGGCGTGACCGTCGAGGACTGATCGGCAAACACTCACCGGCGATGTAGCCGGGAGTCGACGTGGGAGGGCACTCGCTGCCCGCTGACCACAAGGAGGAACCATGAAGCGAGGTAAGAAGTATGTGGCTGCGGCCGCCAGTGTCGAACCGGGCGTGCTCTACGCACCGCTCGCGGCAGTGCGGCTGGCCAAGGAGGTAGCCCCTGCGCGCTTCGATGAGAGCGTCGAGGTACACTTCCGTCTCAGCATCGACACCCGTCAGGCGGACCAGCAAGTCCGAGGCAGCGTTGTTCTGCCCCACGGCACTGGCAAGACCGTTCGTGTCGCGGTATTCGCCCAGGGCGAGAAGGCCCGTGAGGCCGAAGCTGCAGGCGCCGATATCGTCGGTGACGACGACCTGATCGAGCGCATCCAGAAGGGCTTCCTCGACTTCGACGCTACCGTCGCGACGCCGGACATGATGAGCAAGGTCGGTCGTCTCGGCAAGATCCTCGGTACCCGCGGTCTGATGCCGAACCCGAAACTGGGCACGGTCACCATGGACGTCGAGCGCGTTGTCAACGAACTCAAGGCCGGCAAGGTCGAGTACCGTGCGGACAAATACGGTATCGCCCACGTCGCCATCGGGAAGAAGTCCTTCACCGATGAGGCACTCGTCGAGAACTACGGTGCCGTCTTGGATGAGATTCTGCGTGCCAGGCCTGCGAGCTCCAAGGGCCGCTACGTGAAGTCGATCACGCTGACTACGACCATGGGTCCCGGCATCCCTGTGGATTCCGCCAAGACCCGCGGACTGCTCGAAGAGTAGTCGCGCTTGCATTGCCGCTTGCGTCGGGTCATAATAGCCCGCGCTGCGATTGACAACTAACGCACGACCGCTGCCGAAGACAGCAGGTGCCCGGGAAACCGGGTCTAAGGGGACCGAGATGGTCCCGCCCGCCGAGGTGGACGCCATATGGATCAAGTTCTGAACGCAGAACCTTCCGTGGCCTCCGCCCCAACAGGCGGAGGCCACGTCGTTTTCCGCGCTTGTGCGCGGGGCGTCGCGGCCCCATCGCTCCCTCAGGCGGAGAGCAAGCGGGCCGTGCGAAGGAAAGGAGGGAACATATGCCGACTGCACAGAAAGCTGCGATCGTCGAGGAGATCAAGGAACGCCTTGATGCCTCAGCGGGCGTGATTCTGACCGACTACCGTGGTCTCACGGTCAAGGACATGCAAGCGCTGCGCGGGAAGCTGCGCGGGGTGGGTGCGGATCTCAAGATCTACAAGAACACTCTCACTCAGCTTGCGGTCCGTGGACTTGAGCTTCCGTCTATGGACGAGATGCTTGCTGGACCCACCGCAATGGTGTTCATGGCCGATGACCCGGTCGCTCCTGCGAAAGCCCTGATCGACTTCGCCAAGGACCACAAGGGATTCGCGGTCAAAGGCGGATTCATCGAGCAGCATGTGGTTGATGCCGAGAGTGTGAAGGCGATCGCTCTGCTGCCTTCGCGTGAGGAACTCATCGCGAAGCTCATGGGCACGATGCTCAACCCGGTTCGCGGACTCATGTCCATGCTCAATGCTCCTGCCGGCGCGTTCGCACGCGTCGTCAAGGCTGTCGCCGACCAGAAGGCGGCTGCATAACCGTTTCGACAGGAATGCACTTGCGGTGCCCCGAATGGGTGTCGCACGAAGTGTGAAAACGACAAGGAGATAGTAACGATGGCTGACATCAAGCGTGAGGATGTTCTCGAGTGGGTAAAGAGCGCTCCGGCTCTCGAGCTTGCTGAGCTCGTCAAGGAGATGGAAGAGGTCTTCGGCGTGTCTGCTGCTGCTCCCATGGCTGTGGCTGCTGCTGCTCCGGCCGCGGGCGATGCTGCTGAGGCCGAGGAGAAGGACAGCTTCGACGTCGTGCTGACCGGCGCTGGTGACAAGAAGATCCAGGTCATCAAGGTCGTCCGTGAGCTCACGAGCCTCGGTCTCAAGGAGGCCAAGGACCTCGTCGATGGCGCTCCCAAGCCCGTGCTCGAGGGTGTCAACAAGGAGAAGGCCGAGGAGGCCAAGGCCAAGCTCGAGGAGGCCGGCGCGGCGATCGAACTCAAGTAGTTCGGTGCCCCACCTGACTCGTACGAGGGTCGAATAGACATGGTCGGCGGTCCGTCCGGACCGCCGACCATTCAGGCACTACCGGAAGCAGGCGTCGAAGTTGACCCCCGGTATGCCCGTAGCTATACTGAGGGTTTGCGACTTCAGAACGCCGCCGCCGCGTAATAAGGAGGAATCACCTGGTGCGCCGTGAAGCAGGTTCCCCCGCTCCCGCTGGCATACGCCAGCGCCACACGTTCGCCAAGATCCCAGAGATACTCGACGTACCGAATCTTATCGCAATACAGACGGATAGTTTCAAGTGGTTCCTTGATGAGGGACTTCGTGAGACTTTCCAGGACATATCTCCGATTCAGGACTTCACCGGCAACCTTGCCGTTGAGTTCGGTGGTCACGAGTTCGGTGACGCCAAGTACTCGGTCGAGGAGTGCAAGGAAAAGGACATGTCCTACCAGGCGCCCCTCTTCGTAGAGGTGCGCTTCATCAACAAGGAAACCGGTGAGATCAAGGAGCAGCAGGTCTTCATGGGCGATTTCCCGCTCATGAGCGATCGCGGCACCTTCATCATCAACGGTACTGAGCGCGTTGTCGTCTCACAGCTCGTCCGCTCGCCCGGTGTCTACTACTCCGAGGAGCGGGACAAGACGACCGACAAGGCCATCTACACGACAAAGGTCATCCCCGCACGTGGCGCCTGGCTCGAGCTTGAGACTGACAAGCGAGACATCGTGTCCGTGCGTATCGATCGCAAGCGCAAGCAGCCGGCCACCGTGCTGCTGAAGGCCCTGGGAATCGCCGAGACCCGCGAGGAGATCCTCGAGCTCTTTGGCGATGCCGAGTGCATCAAGCGGACTCTGGAGAAGGACTTCACCGAGACCCGCGAAGAAGCGCTTATCGAGATCTACAAGCGCCTTCGTCCCGGTGAGCCGCCGACGGTGGAGAGCGCTCGCTCGCTGCTGGACGGACTCTTCTTCAACCCCCAGCGCTACGACCTTGCGAAGGTCGGTCGCTACAAGCTGAACAAGAAGCTCGAACTCGATCTCCCCATCGAGCAGGCGACGCTGACGAACGAGGACATCCTCGCGTCGGTGCAGTACCTCGTGAAGCTGTGGGAGGCCGTTGACGGCTACGACGTGGACGATATCGACCACTTCGGCAACCGCCGTGTCCGTTCGGTCGGGGAACTCATCCAGAACCAGTTCCGCATCGGTCTTGCTCGCATGGAGCGTGTCGTGCGTGAGCGCATGACTACTCAGGACGTGGAGCAGATCACGCCTCAGTCGCTCATCAACATCCGGCCGATCGTCGCTGCGATCAAGGAGTTCTTCGGCTCCTCGCAGCTCTCACAGTTCATGGACCAGACCAATCCGTTGGGTGGACTCACGCACAAGCGGCGTGTCTCGGCACTCGGACCGGGCGGTCTGTCTCGTGAGCGCGCCGGCATGGAAGTCCGTGACGTGCACCCTTCGCACTATGGCCGTATGTGCCCGATCGAGACCCCTGAAGGTCCGAACATCGGTCTGATCGGCTCGCTCGCGACGTTCGCGCGCATCAACCCCTACGGCTTCATCGAGACGCCGTATCGCAAGGTCGTTAAGGGCAAGGTCACCGACGATCTCGAGTACCTGACTGCGGACCTCGAAGAGCGGGCCATCATTGCGCAGGCGAACGAGCTGTTCGATCCCAAGACCCGCACATTCGAGCGCGATACCGTTCTGTGCCGTCTGAAGGGCGGGGAGCCGGCTGAAGTCGAGCCGGCACGCGTGCAGTACATGGATGTTTCGCCGCGCCAGATGGTGTCTGTCGCGACGGCGCTCATCCCGTTCCTTGAGCATGACGACGCGAACCGCGCGCTGATGGGCTCAAACATGCAGCGCCAGGCGGTTCCGCTTCTCACTCCGTCCGCACCCCTGGTGGGTACGGGCATGGAGCATCGTGCAGCGGTCGATACGGGCGAGATCATCGTCGCGCGCAACGCTGGCAAGGTCACGCGTGTGGACAGCCGTTCGGTCGAGGTCACCTCGAAGGCCGGTGTTGACGTCTACACGCTGCCCAAGTTCCAGCGCTCCAACCAGGGCACCTGCATCAACCATCGGCCCCTTGTGTATGTAGGCCAGGATGTCGATCAGGGCCAGGTACTTGCAGACGGACCTTCGACGGAAGCCGGAGAACTCGCTCTCGGACAGAACCTGCTCGTGGCGTTCATGCCATGGGAGGGCTACAACTACGAAGACGCGATCATCCTTTCCGAGCGCGTCGTGAAGGCAGATCTCCTGACCTCGATCCACATCGAGGAGTACGAGGTCGAGGCGCGCGACACCAAGCTTGGGCCGGAAGAGATCACCCGCGAGATCCCGAATGTCGGCGAGGATGTACTTGCGAACCTCGACGACCAAGGCATCATCCGCATCGGCGCCGAGGTATTCCCCGGCGACGTACTCGTCGGCAAGGTCACTCCCAAGGGTGAGACCGAGCTGACCGCCGAGGAGCGCCTCCTGCGCGCTATCTTCGGTGAGAAGGCCCGTGAGGTCCGTGACACATCGCTGAAGGTGCCGCACGGCGAGACTGGCCGCGTCATCGCGGTCCACCAGTTCTCGCGTGAGGCTGGCGACGACCTGTCGCCCGGCGTGAACGAGCTCGTTCGTGTGTACGTAGCGCAGAAGCGCAAGATCTCGGAAGGCGACAAGCTCGCCGGCCGTCACGGCAACAAGGGCGTCATCTCCAAGATCCTGCCGATCGAGGACATGCCGTTCCTGGCGGACGGTACTCCCGTCGACATCATCTTGAACCCGCTGGGTGTGCCGAGCCGAATGAACATCGGGCAGTTGCTCGAGACCCATCTCGGCTGGGCAGCGCACGTGGGTTGGTCCAACGATCCGAAGCAGAAGACTTCGGTGGACGGACCCATGCACGTCGCGACTCCCGTGTTCGACGGTGCGCGTGAGGCCGAGATCGCCAACTCCTTGGTGCGTGCTGACGAGAACGTGCGCCTCAAGGCGAAGGAGCGCTACGGCAAGAAGGTGCTCAACGATCTCGTGCCGCAGATCGACAACGCGGGCAAGACGAGACTCTTCGACGGACGTACTGGAGAGCCTTTCCGCGAGCCGGTCACTGTAGGCCAGATCTACATCTTGAAGCTGCTGCACCTTGTCGACGACAAGATCCACGCTCGTTCGACCGGCCCGTACTCGCTCATCACCCAGCAGCCGTTGGGTGGTAAGGCGCAGTTCGGTGGCCAGCGATTCGGTGAGATGGAAGTCTGGGCCCTGTACGCGTACGGCGCTGCCTACGTGCTCCAGGAGATCCTGACGATCAAGTCCGACGACGTTCTCGGCCGCGTTAAGGCCTACGAGGCCATCGTCAAAGGCGAGAACATCCCCGAGCCGGGCATCCCTGAGTCGTTCAAGGTCCTCGTCAAGGAGATGCAGTCGCTGTGTCTCGACGTCGAGATCCTCTCTGAGGACGGCGGCGAGATCGAGCTGAAGGAAGACGAAGAGGACATCTTCAAGACCGCCGAGGAGTTGGGTCTCGACCTCACCGGCATCGGTGAGAGCGACGGTGGCCGTGGCGGAGCGGGTAAGGCCGAGGAAGGTTCCGAGCTCGGCGACCTTGACGTGTCCGATATCGACCTGTCTTTGGACGGGATCGGCGAGGACGAGTAGTCCGCGTAGGCTGCTGGACAAGCAGGTCATGCCCCGTATGGCGGGGATCGACCGGATGGAGGAGTAACGTTGCTCGACGTCGACGTCAACAACTTCGATAGATTGCGGATAGGGCTCGCGTCATCTGAGCAGATCCGTCAGTGGTCACGTGGCGAGGTCAAGAAGCCCGAGACCATCAACTACCGCACGCTCAAGCCTGAGAAGGACGGACTCTTCTGCGAGAAGATCTTCGGTCCGACGAAGGACTGGGAGTGCTACTGCGGCAAGTACAAGCGCGTGCGCTTCAAGGGCATCATCTGCGAACGCTGTGGTGTCGAGGTCACGCGTGCCAAGGTACGACGTGACCGCATGGGCCACATCGAGCTTGCCGCTCCTGTGAGTCACATCTGGTACTTCAAGGGCGTTCCGAGCCGGCTGGGCTACCTGCTGGACATCGCCCCCAAGGACCTCGAGAAGGTACTCTACTTCGCTAGCTCGATCATAACCTCGGTGAACGAGGAGGATCGGGAGGCGGACCTGCCCATGCTCAAGGACGAGCTTGAGGCCGATCTTGCCGCGCTCGAGAGTGAGTATGCCGAGGAGAAGGCATCGATCGAGGCCGAGCGTGACCGTCTCATCGGCGTGGCCAAGGGCGAGATCGAGCCCGAGGAAGGCGAGGAGTTCGACGAGGAGGTTTCGGCCGCCGATCGGATCAAGAAGATCGAAGCCGAGGCGAAGCGTGACCTCAAGGACCTCGACGAGGAGTTCGCTGAGCGTCGCGACCTGTTCAAAGAGGCTTTCGATGCTTTCGGCAAGCTGAGCGTGAAGCAGCTCGTCTCGGATGAGCAGCTCTATCGCGAACTGAAGATGCGCTACGGTACCTACTTCCGTGGAGGCATGGGTGCCGAGGCGATCAAGGACCTGCTCCAGCAGATCGACTTGAACGACCTTGCGGCCGAGCTCAAGCAGCAGATCGACGAGGGCAAGGGCCAGAAGCGCCAGAAGGCGATCAAGCGGCTGAAGGTCGTTGCCGCTTTCAAGCAGAGCAACAACCGTCCCGAGTGGATGATCCTCGACGCGATTCCCGTGATTCCGCCGGATCTGCGCCCGATGGTGCAGCTCGACGGCGGCCGCTTTGCGACGAGCGATCTCAACGACCTGTACCGCCGGGTCATCAACCGCAACAACCGTCTCAAGAGGCTGCTGGATCTCGGCGCCCCTGAGATCATCGTGAACAACGAGAAGCGCATGCTGCAGGAGGCCGTCGACGCACTGTTCGACAACGGCCGTCGCGGTCGCCCCGTCACGGGCCCCGGCAACCGTCCCTTGAAGTCCCTCTCGGACATGCTCAAGGGCAAGCAGGGCCGTTTCCGCCAGAACCTGCTCGGCAAGCGCGTCGACTACTCCGGTCGTTCTGTCATCGTTGTCGGCCCGGAGCTGAAGCTGCACCAGTGCGGCCTGCCGAAGGTCATGGCGCTCGAACTGTTCAAGCCGTTCGTCATGAAGCGGCTTGTGGACCTCGAGCACGCACAGAACATCAAGAGCGCGAAGCGTATGGTCGACCGCGGCAAGTCCGTGGTCTGGGACGTCCTCGAAGAGGTCATCCGCGACCACCCCGTGCTGCTGAACCGCGCTCCCACCCTGCACCGTCTCGGCATCCAGGCGTTCGAGCCGATCCTGGTGGAGGGCAAGGCCATCCGCCTGCACCCGCTCGTCTGTACGGCGTTCAACGCTGACTTCGACGGCGACCAGATGGCCGTGCACCTGCCGCTTTCGGCTGAGGCACAGGCCGAGGCGCGCATCCTTATGCTTTCGACCAACAACATCAAGTCGCCGGCTCACGGCCGTCCGCTGACGGTCCCGTCGCAGGACATGGTCATCGGTCTGTTCTACCTGACGACCGTGCGCGAAGGCGCGCCGGGCGAAGGTCGCGCGTTCATCAATGCCGATGACGCACTGCTCGCGTATGACAGCCGTGCCGACCTGGATCTGCAGGCGATGATCAAGATCCGTCTGACCCGTGAGGTCATCGAGGAGTATCTCGATGAGAGCGGCAAGCCCGCGTACCGCACGCTCAATGCCGGTGATCGCATGGAGACGACGGTCGGACGTATCACGTTCAACCGCTCACTCCCGGCAGACCACGCCTTCGTGAACCACGATGTCGACAAGAAGGGCATCGGGCGCATCATCGAAGAGGCGTCGTCCACGTACTCGACCACCCAGATGGGCGCGATCCTGGACGAAGTGAAGCGTCTCGGCTTCCACTATGCGACTCGCGCAGGCGTGACCGTCGGTGTCTGGGACGCCATCATCCCGCCGAACAAGCCCGAGATTCTTGCCGAGGCGGAAGGCCTCGTCGAGAAGATCGAGCAGCAGTATGATCGCGGCCTCATCACCAAGGATGAGCGGCACCGTCAGATCGTCGACGTGTGGACCAAGGCGACCGACGACGTCGGAGACGCTATGGCGAAGAACTTCGACAAGTTCAACCCCGTCTACATGATGGCGTACTCCGGTGCCCGCGGTAACATCAAGCAGATCCGCCAGCTGGCCGGTATGCGAGGCCTCATGGCGAACCCGAAGGGTGAGATTCTCGACCGCCCGATCAAGGCCAACTTCCGTGAGGGCCTGTCGGTGCTCGAGTACTTCATCTCCACCCACGGTGCCCGCAAAGGTCTCGCCGACACCGCACTGCGTACTGCCGACTCCGGCTACCTCACGCGTCGACTCGTCGACGTCGCTCAGGACGTCATCGTCCGTGAAGCCGACTGCGGTACCGACGAGGGCATGACGTTCTGGCTCTTCGATGAGAAGAACGGCCAGGTCGACCACAACCTTGTGGGTCGCTGCCTGTTGGAGCCGGTCGTCCATCCCAAGACGGGCGAAGTGCTCAAGGAGGCAGGCGAGTGTGTCTCCTCCGATGCTGAGATGAAGTCATGGACCGATGCAGGTATCGTGTCCATCGAGGCCCGCACGGTGATGACCTGCCATGCGCGCCACGGCATCTGCCAGAAGTGCTACGGCTGGGATCTGGCTGCGGGTCGCACGGTCGACATCGGAACCGCGGTGGGCATCATCGCCGCCCAGTCTATCGGCGAGCCGGGCACGCAGCTTACGATGCGTACCTTCCACACCGGTGGTGTCGCGGGTGAGGACATCACTCACGGCCTCCCGCGTGTCACCGAGCTCTTCGAGGCCCGCAAGCCGAAGGGCCAGGCAATCCTCGCCGAGGTCACCGGCAAGCTGTCGATCGAAGACAGCGACAAGACACGTACCCTCACGGTCACCGATGCCGAGGGTCATGAGAAAGCCAACACGGTAGCGCGTCGCGTGCGTCTGCGCCCGGGCGTCGTGGACGGCGTCGAAGTCGAGGCCGGCCAGCAGTTGACCGAAGGTTCGGTCAACCCGCACGACCTGCTGCACTTGCGCGGCCCCAAGGCTGTGCTGTCATACATAGTGCGTCAGGTGCAGGAGGTGTACGCCTCCCAGGGCGTCGACATCAACGACAAGCACGTCGAGGTTATCGCCCGCAACATGATGCGCAAGGTCTCGGTCACCGAGGCGGGGGACACTACGTTCCTGCCGGGCCAGCTGGCCGACCGCTTCGTGTTCACTGACGAGAACGATCGCGTGGTCGCTGATGGAGGCGACCCCGCCGCTGCAACATCGGTTCTTCTCGGCATCACCAAGGCGTCACTAGCCACCGAGAGCTACCTGTCTGCGGCCTCTTTCCAGGAGACGACGCGCGTTCTCACCGATGCTGCCATCGCAGGGAAGGAAGACAACCTGCTAGGCCTGAAGGAGAACGTCATCATCGGCAAGCTCATACCGGCTGCGACCGGTATGACGCGCTACCGCTCTGTGCGCCTGACCTACAAGGGTCAGTCTGCCGAGTGGAACGTCGATCAGGGCGAAGGCCCGCTTCCGGACTTCGCGCCCGAGGAGCTCAAGGAACTCGAAGCCATGCTTCCGACACCCGCTGCCGAGGAGGGCGCGCTCTCTGAGGCTGAGGCCGCGGCGTTCTTCGCTGATCTCGAGGTGGGTGCGGCTGCCGAGGATGCTTCGGTCGACGTGAGCGCGTTCGCGGGAGTCGTTTTCGATCCGAATGCAGAAGCGCCGGTAGTCATCGAAGAGCCTGAGGCGTTCGAAGGCCAGTGCGAGGCTACCAAGGGCGACGGCGCGCGGTGCACCAACAAGGCGCAAGAGGGTTCGCGCTACTGTGGCGTCCATGCCAAGCTCGCCGAGACAGACGGCTTGTGTAAGGCGCTGACCGGCGACGGAAAGCCGTGCGTGAACAAGGCCCGCGAGGGCAGTGACTACTGCGGCGTGCATGCCAAGATGGAGGCGAACGCGTAGTAGCGCGACATCGAGAAGTTCGGACGCCCGCCGCTGTGGCGGGCGTCCGTTTCCTCGAAGAAAGGGCGGTTAGATACGCCCGGATGCGTGGTTTGACATGAACCAGGGTCTTTGTTAGAGTTCGACCTTGTGACTTCATGCTCGGTGCCGTATTCGGCAGCGAGATGACTCGAACGGAACGACCGAGACGAGGAGGGTGCTTTGCCCACCATCAACCAGCTGGTCCGCAACGGCCGCAAGCAGGCAGCGCGCAAGAGCGCTACGCCGGCGCTGAAGGGTAACCCCCAGAAGCGTGGCGTGTGCACTCGCGTCTACACCACCACACCCAAGAAGCCGAACTCGGCGCTGCGCAAGGTTGCGCGTGTGCGTCTGGTCAACGGCATGGAGGTCACGGCGTACATCCCGGGTATCGGCCACAACCTGCAGGAGCACTCGATCGTGCTCGTGCGTGGCGGCCGAGTCAAAGACCTTCCGGGTGTCCGCTACAAGGTCATCCGTGCGGCGCTCGACTGTGCCGGTGTCAACAACCGTGCCCAGGCGCGTTCGCGCTACGGTGTGAAGAAGCCCAAGTAGGAACCAGCTTCGAGAATCGGTCCGCATCCCTGCGTGGGAGCGGGCCGCTCGTATCAGCGGAGGAGAGATAGTATGCCAAGGCGTGCAGCAGCGCAGCGTCGCGAGGTCCAGCCGGACCCCGTTTATAACAACCGGTTGGTGACCCAGCTCATCAATAAGGTGCTGCTTGATGGCAAGAAGTCCGTCGCGGAGCGCATCGTATATGACGCATTCGCGATCATCGAGCAGAAGACGAGCAGCGATCCGCTGAGTGTCTTCAAGAAGGCGATGGACAACGTCCGTCCGACGCTCGAGGTCAAGCCCAAGCGTGTCGGTGGCGCTACCTACCAGGTGCCGATCGAGGTCAACTCGCGTCGTTCGACGACGCTCGCGATCCGCTGGATCGTCGGCTTCTCCCGCAAGCGTCGTGAGAAGACCATGGCTCAGCGCCTCTCGTCCGAGATCCTCGATGCCGCCAACAACACCGGTTCTTCAGTGAAGAAGCGCGAGGACCTGTTCAAGATGGCCGAGTCAAACCGGGCGTTCAGCCACTACCGCTGGTAGTCCACGGACAGACGATGACGACCCGCCGGAATGCGTGCGGGTGAAGGAGAAGGACAGCGATTCATGGCGCCTAAGCGATACCCACTCGCCAAGACCCGCAACATCGGGATCATGGCTCATATCGACGCCGGCAAGACCACGACGACCGAGCGCATCCTGTTCTACACAGGAAAGTCGCACAAGATCGGCGAGGTCCACGACGGCGCTGCCACGATGGACTGGATGATCCAGGAGCAGGAGCGCGGCATCACTATCACTTCCGCTGCGACGACGTGCTTCTGGAAAGACCATCGTATTCAAATCATAGACACGCCCGGCCACGTGGACTTCACCGTCGAGGTCGAGCGTTCCTTGCGCGTACTGGACGGAGCCGTTGCGGTCTTCTGTGCCGTGGGTGGCGTTGAGCCGCAGTCGGAGACCGTCTGGCGTCAGGCAGACACTTATGGCGTCCCGCGTATCGCGTACATCAACAAGATGGATCGTACCGGCGCGGACTTCTTCAATGTCGTACAGATGATGAAGGACCGCCTCGCTACGCGGACCGTGTTGCTTCAGTTGCCGATCGGTGCCGAGGATCGTTTCACCGGCATCATCGACCTCGTGAACAATCACGCGATCCACTTCAACGAGGACGACAACGGCATCAACCCCACGGTCGGCGAGATTCCTGCCGACATGGCCGATGAAGCCGAGATGTACCGCCACGAGCTCGTTGAAGCCGCTGCCGAGTACGATGACGACCTCATGGAGAAGTTCTTCGCCGACGAGGAGATCTCGGCAGACGAGCTGAAGGCTGCGCTTCGCAAGGCGACCATCGACTGCGCGGTCACGCCGATCACGTGCGGCGCTTCTTTCAAGAACAAGGGCGTCCAGCCGCTGCTCGACGCCATTCTTGACTTCCTGCCGTCTCCGCTCGACATTCCCGCCATCCAGGGCACGGATCTCAAGACTGACGAGATCGTGGCGCGTCCGGCTGACGAGAAGGAGCCGTTCGCTGCTCTCGCTTTCAAGGTCATGACCGACCCGTATGTCGGCAAGCTGACCTACTTCCGCGTCTACTCGGGCAAGCTTGAGGCGGGCTCCTACATCCAGAACTCCACCAAGGGCCACAAGGAGCGCATCGGTCGCCTGCTGGAGATGCACGCCAACCATCGCGAGGACGTTCAGCTAGTGGGCGCGGGCGATATCGTCGCGGCCGTCGGCTTGAAGAACACCACCACAGGCGACACGCTGTGCGCCGAGGATGCTCCCGTGCTGCTTGAGTCCATGGTCTTCCCGGATCCGGTCATCGACATCGCGATCGAGCCGAAGACCAAGGCCGAGCAGGACAAGCTGGGTACCGCTCTGGCGAAGCTGGCCGAGGAGGACCCGACCTTCCGTGTACGCACGGATGAGGAGACCGGCCAGACGATCATCGCCGGTATGGGCGAGCTTCATCTCGAGGTTATCGTCGATCGCCTTCTGCGCGAGTTCAAAGTAGAGGCGAACGTAGGCAAGCCGCAGGTCGCCTATCGTGAGACTGCCGGCAAGGCCGTCACCAACGTCGAGGCGCGCTTCGTCCGCCAGACCGGTGGTCGCGGCCAGTACGGCCATGTCGTCATCAACCTCACCCCGGTCGCGCCGGGCGTTGGCTACGCTTTTGACAACAAGATCGTCGGAGGCGTCGTCCCCAGGGAATACATCCCGTCCGTCGACAAGGGTATCCAGGAGTCACTCTCCACGGGTACGTTGGCGGGCTACCCGATCGTCGACATCCAGATCGCTCTCGTCGACGGGAGCTACCACGAGGTCGACTCCTCTGAGATGGCGTTCAAGATCGCTGGCTCGATGGCTCTCAAAGAGGCCATGCGCAAAGCGTCCCCGGTGCTGCTCGAGCCTGTCATGGCCGTTGAGGTCACGACTCCCGAGGAGTTCATGGGCGACGTCATGGGCGACCTGTCAGGACGTCGTGGTCACATCGAGGGTATGGAACAGCGCGGCAATGGCCAGGTCATTCGTGCAAAGGTGCCGCTGTCCAACATGTTCGGCTATGCGACCGACCTTCGTTCCCGCACTCAGGGTCGCGCAGCGTACTCGATGCAGTTCAAGGCCTACGAGCCGGTGCCGAAGAGCATCGCCGAGGAGATCATCAGCAAGGTCCAGGGCGAAGCCTAGGCCCCGGCCAGCAGACAAGGGATAGAAGTACAGATGGCAAAGAAGAAGTTCGAACGCAATAAGCCGCATATGAACATCGGCACCATCGGTCATGTCGACCATGGCAAGACGACGCTGACCGCGGCCATCACCTCCTGCCTTGCGCAGAAGGGCATGGCCGACTTCACGCCGTTCGACCAGATCGACAAGGCCCCGGAGGAGCGCGAGCGCGGTATCACCATCGCGATCGCCCACGTGGAGTACGAGACGGTCAACCGTCACTACGCCCACGTCGACTGCCCCGGCCACGCCGACTACGTCAAGAACATGATCACCGGTGCCGCCCAGATGGACGGCGCGATCCTGGTCGTGTCAGCCGCTGACGGCCCCATGCCGCAGACCCGTGAGCACATCCTGCTCGCCCGTCAGGTCGGCGTGCCCTACATCGTCGTCTTCCTCAACAAGGTCGACATGGTGGACGACCCCGAGCTCCTCGAGCTCGTCGAGATGGAAGTCCGCGAGCTGCTCGACGAGTACGAGTTCCCGGGCGACGACACTCCGATCATCCATGGTTCGGCTCTGAAGGCGCTCGAATGCAGCTGCGGCACCAAGGGCTGCGAGTGGTGCGACGCCATCTACGGTCTCATGGACGCCGTCGACACCTACTTCCCGACGCCGGACCGCGACGTCGACAAGCCGTTCTTGATGGCCATCGAAGACGTCTTCACGATCACCGGCCGCGGTACCGTGGCCACCGGTCGTGTCGAGCGTGGCGTGGTCAAGGTCGGCGACGAGGTCGAGATCGTGGGTATCCACGCCGAGACCAAGAAGACCGTCGTCACCGGTGTCGAGATGTTCCGCAAGCTGCTCGACCAGGCACAGGCCGGCGACAACGTCGGTGTCCTGCTGCGCGGTATCGCCCGTACCGAGATCGAGCGCGGCCAGGTGCTGTGCAAGCCCGGTTCGGTCACCCCGCACACCGAGTTCATGGGCCAGGTCTACATCCTGACCAAGGACGAAGGCGGCCGTCACACCCCGTTCTTCGACGGCTATCGTCCGCAGTTCTACTTCCGGACCACCGACGTGACCGGCGTGGCGCACCTGCCCGAAGGCACCGAGATGGTCATGCCCGGCGACAACGTCGAGATCCGTGGTGAGCTCATCAACCCGATCGCGATGGAAGACGGCCTGCGCTTCGCCATCCGCGAGGGTGGCCGCACCGTCGGCTCGGGCCGCGTGACCAAGATCCTGAAGTAATCGAGGCGACTCGTTCCATTTTGTGACGGAGGGTTGAGAGTTGGCGAATCAGAAGATCAGGATCCGGCTGAAGGCCTATGATCACGAGATCGTGGATCAGTCCACGAAGATGATCGTAGAGACGGCGCAGAAGACCGGCGCGAAGGTTGCGGGACCCATCCCGCTACCGACCGAGCGCAATCTCTACTGCGTCATCCGTTCACCTCACGTGAACAAGGACAGCCGGGAGCACTTCGAGATGAAGACGCACAAGCGTCTCATCGACATCCTCGAGCCCACCCCCAAGACGGTTGATTCGCTGATGCGTCTCGATCTTCCCGCGGGCGTGGATATCGAGATCAAGCTCTAGCGAGTGGATGATCCGGCGGATGTGAATCCGCTGGTCAGTGGACGCGGTCCTCTGGGGAGGCGGCAATACGTGCCGCCGTTGGTCCCAAGACCGCACGAGTCAGAAGGTGGAATGATGGGAAAGGCGATTCTGGGCAGGAAACTGGGGATGACCCAGGTCTGGAGCGATGACGACAGGCTGATACCTGTTACCGTCATCGAGGCCGGACCATGCGTCGTCTCGCAGGTCCGCACGATCGCGAAGGATGGCTACCGCGCCATCCAGATCGCGTTCGGCGACATCAAGGAATCAAAGGTCAACAAGCCGATGAAGGGTCACTTCGCCAAGGCGGGCATCACGCCGAAGCGGTTCCTCTCGGAGATTCGGCTTGAGGATGGCGAAGACTTCAAGGTCGGCGCGGAGATCAAGGTAGACATCTTCGAGCCCGGCGCTGAGGTTCACGTCACCGGTACCAGCAAGGGTAAGGGCTTCGCCGGTGGCATCAAGCGTCACAACTTCAAGGGTGGTCCCGGCGGTCACGGATCGCACTTCCATCGTGCGCCGGGTTCCGTCGGTCAGTGTGCGACTCCCTCGCGCATCTTCCGGGGGAAGAAGATGCCCGGCCATATGGGTTCCGAGACGGTCACCGTCCGCAACCTGGAGGTCGTGCGTGTCGATGCCGAGCAGAACCTTCTGCTCGTCAAGGGTGCAGTACCGGGCGGCAAGGACAGCCTGCTGACGATCCGTACCGCCTGACCTTCTCGGCAGGCTTCGCAAGGAGTGAACGATGGCAACTGTTGAAGTAAAAGACATCTCGGGCAAGAAGGTGGGCGAGGCAGCTCTCGCCGACACTATCTTCGCCATCGAGCCGAACACCTTCGCGGTGCACCAGGTCGTGCGCAGCCAGCTGGCTGCCAAGCGCCAGGGCACGGCGAACACGAAGACGCGCGGCGAGGTCCGCGGCGGCGGCGCCAAGCCGTGGCGCCAGAAGGGCACCGGTCGCGCCCGTCAGGGCACGATCCGTGCTCCCCAGTGGGCCGGTGGTGGCGTGGTCTTCGGGCCGCATACCCGCAGCTATGGGTTCAAGGTGCCGAAGAAGGTCGTCAAGCTTGCGATGCGCAGTGCGCTCTCGGCCAAGCATGCGGACGGGAACCTGTACGTCGTTGATGACTTCGGTTTGACGGACCCCTCCACCAAGACCGCAGCCGCTGCTCTGAAGGCGCTCGGCATCGTCGGACGTGTGACGGTTGTCGTGGCCAACGAGGACATCGTGGCTATCCAGTCATTGCGCAACATCGACAAGGTGCGTGTGATCACCGCGTCTGAGGCCAACACCTATGACCTCGTGGACAACGTATCCGTGCTCTTCACCAAGCCGGCTCTCGAGTGGCTCGAGGGGGTGCTCAAGTAATGTACGATGCGCACAATGTCATTCTCCGGCCGATCGTGTCCGAGAAGTCTTACGCGCTCATGGAGCAGAATCGCTACACCTTCGAAGTGGAGCGGCGCGCGACCAAGCCCGCGATCGCCCAGGCGATCGAGGAGATCTTCGGCGTGACCGTGACGAAGGTGAATACGATGACGGTGAACGGCAAGCCCCGCCGTCTGCGCTACAATAAGGGCTTCACTCGTACGTGGAAGAAAGCGGTCGTAACCCTCAAGGACGGGGACAAGATCGACTTCTTCGAAGGTCGTTAGGCAAGCAGAGTACACGGATTCCCCGGGCACTCGCTCCTGGATGGAGCCGCCCGGCACCGTGGTAGGTCCGGGTTCGGGTCACTCGTCCCAGGTGGACCGGCGATCGGACGGAAGGAGAAATGATGGGACTTAAGAGGTACAAGCCGACGTCACCGGGACGTCGATTCCAGACGGTGTCCGACTTTGCGGACATCACGAAGACGACTCCCGAGAAGTCGCTGCTCGAGCCGCTGCCCAAGAAGGGCGGCCGCAACAACAATGGTCGTATCACGACCCGTCACCAGGGTGGCGGTCATAAGAGGCGTTACCGCAAGATCGACTTCAAGCGCAACAAGGATGGCGTCCCCGCAAAGGTCGCCTCGATCGAGTACGACCCCAACCGGTCGGCCCGCATCGCCCTGTTGCACTACGCGGACGGCGAGAAGCGCTACATCCTCGCCCCGCAGAAGCTTGGCGTGGGTGACATGGTGCAGTCCGGACCGGACGCAGACATCAAGCCCGGAAACACGCTGCCGTTGGAGAACATCCCGACCGGTACCGTGGTGCATGCCATCGAGATGCAGCCCGGCAAGGGTGCAGCATTGGCCCGCTCGGCAGGGACTTCTGCTCAGTTGATGGCGAAAGAGGGCCCCAACGCGATCCTGCGTATGCCTTCTTCCGAGATGCGCATGGTGCCGCTGACCTGCCGCGCCACCGTCGGTGTCGTCGGCAACGCCGAGCACGAGGGTATCTCGATCGGTAAGGCCGGTCGTGCCCGCTGGAAGGGTGTTCGTCCCACGGTCCGTGGTACTGCCATGAACCCGGTCGACCACCCGCACGGCGGTGGTGAAGGCAAGAACAAGACCGCCGGTCGCCATCCTGTTACGCCGTGGGGTGTCCCCACCAAGGGTCATCGCACGCGTCACAAGAAGAAGGCGTCCGACCGGATGATCATCCGCCGTCGCAAGAAGTAGTGCGGGCTAAGGAGCTGGAGTCAGAACATGAGCAGAAGCCTGAAGAAGGGACCATTCGTCGAGCCGCGCTTGCTTAAGCGCATCCAGGCGATGAACGAGGCCGGCGAGAAGAAGGTCATCAAGACGTGGTCGCGTGCCTCCACCATCTTCCCCGAGATGGTGGGTCACACGGTCGCCGTACACGACGGTCGGAAGCATGTGCCGGTGTATGTCACCGAGTCCATGGTCGGCCACAAGTTCGGAGAGTTCGCGCCCACACGTACGTTCCGTGGGCATGCGGCAGATAGGAAGGGCAAGCGCTAATGGAAGCCAAAGCAACAGCGAGATTCGTGAGGGTGAGCGCGCGCAAGGCGCGGCTCGTCGTCGACCTCGTTCGCGGCAAGTCGGTGGCAGAAGCCGAGGCGATCCTGAAGTTCACGCCCCGGGCCGCCGCTGAAGTCGTCGGCAAGGTCGTGCACAGCGCCGCCGCGAACGCCGAGAAGAACCTCAAGGTGAAGCCCGAGACGCTCTATGTCTCCGAGGCGTACGTCAACGAGGGTCCGACCCTCAAGCGTATCCGGCCTCGTGCGCAGGGTCGTGCTTCGCGGATCAACAAGCGCACGAGCCACATCACGATCGTCGTCAAGCAGCGAGAGGAGGCGTAACGGCATGGGCCAGAAGGTTCATCCCATCGGGCTGCGGCTCGGCATCACCGAGGACTGGCGTTCAAGGTGGTACGAGGGCAAGAACTACAGCGTGACTCTCGCCGAGGACCTTGCCGTTCGCAAGTACCTTGGAGCGAGGCTCGCACGCGCAGCGGTGTCGCGTATCGACATCCAGCGCAAGGGTGACAAGGTCATCGTCGAGCTGTGGACCGCACGCCCCGGCATCGTCATCGGCAAGAAGGGCGCCGAGGTCGACGCGCTCCGCAAGGAGCTGGAGAAGCTCGCCGGTCGACCGGTCGCTGTGAACATCGTTGAGATCAAGCGTCCCGAGCTCGACGCGACGCTCGTCGCACAGAGTGTGGCCGAGCAGCTCGTCGGTCGTGTCTCATTCCGCCGTGCGATGAAGAAGGCGGTAACGAGCGCAATGAAGAGCGGTGCTCTGGGCATTCGTATCCAGTGCTCCGGTCGTCTCGGTGGCGCCGAGATGGGTCGTCGCGAGTGGTACCGCGAAGGTCGCGTGCCGCTGCACACCCTGCGTGCAAAGATCGATTACGGAACCGCTACGGCCGTCACCACATTCGGTGGCATCGGTGTGAAGGTCTGGATCTACAAGGGCGATATCCTGCCCGGTCAGAAGGAGACCGCACTCGAGCAGGCCCCGGCCGAGCGTCCGCGCCCGAACCGTGGCAACCGCGGTCGTAGGCGTGAAGGTGAAGGGAGAAGCTAGATGCTGCTGCCGAAGCGAGTAAAGCACCGCAAGGTGCAGCGCGGCTCCCGCAAGGGCGTCGCGAAAGGCGGCACCGAGGTGAACTTCGGTGACTTCGGGTTGAAGGCTCTCGAGCCGGCGTGGATCACAAACCGCCAGATCGAGGCAGCCCGTATCGCCATGACCCGTTACATGAAGCGTGGCGGCAAGGTCTGGATCAACATCTTCCCGGACAAGCCCATCACGCAGAAGCCGGCCGAGACCCGCATGGGTTCCGGTAAGGGTAACCCCGAGAAGTGGGTGGCTGTCGTCAAGCCCGGACGCATCATGTTCGAGATCGCGGGCGTGAGCGAAGAAGTCGCCAAGGAAGCCATGCGCCTTGCTGCGCAGAAGCTGCCGATCAAGTGCAAGTTCGTCACCAGAGCCGAATCTGGCGGTGAGGCATAAATGAAAGCTACAGAGATCAGAGATCTTCAGGACAGCGAACTGCTCGAGAAGATCAAGGAGTCCCGTGCGGAGCTGTTCAACCTCAGGTTCCAGCTTGCAACGGGCCAGCTGGACAACCCGCAGCGGATCAACGTTGTGAAGAAGAACATCGCCCGACTGCACACCGAGCTGCGCGCGCGCGAGATCGCCGCTGCCCGCAGCGAGGCGTCCTAGGGCGAGGAGGGATAGAGGATGGACACCGTTCGTAACAGTCGCAAGGAGCGTCAGGGGATCGTGGTCTCCGCCGCCGGCGACAAGACATGCGTGGTGCTGGTCGAGGACCGCAAGAAGCACTCGCTGTACGGCAAGATGTTGACGCACAGCACGAAGTTCCACGCGCACGATGAGGAGAACGTTGCCGAGGTAGGCGACCGTGTACTCATCATGGAGACCCGTCCGGTCTCCAAGCTGAAGCGCTGGCGCCTCGTGAAGATCGTAGAGAAGGCCAAGTAGCACCGGTCCGCTCGGGCATGTCGAACGGTCCGATGACCGGGAAGGTACGGAGGAAGCAATGATCCAAGCAGAAAGCCGACTCAAAGTGGCTGACAACTCGGGCGCACGCCGGGTGCTTTGCATCAAGGTGCTGGGCGGCTCGAAGCGTCGCTATGCGCATGTCGGCGACACCATCGTGTGTACCGTGAAGGAGGCCATCCCGAACGGCGCCGTCAAGAAGGGCGATGTCGTGAAGGCGGTCGTAGTGCGCACCAAGAAAGAGGTCCGTCGTCCAGACGGCAGCTACATCAGATTCGACGAGAACGCCGCCGTCATCATCGACGCACAGGGCAACCCCCGCGGCACCCGCATCTTCGGCCCCGTGGCGCGAGAGCTTCGTGATCGCAAGTTCATGAAGATCGTCTCGCTCGCGCCCGAGGTCCTTTAGGAGGTCTTGGAACATGGCGAAGTCGCTGACGATCCACAAGGGCGATAAGGTCCGGGTCATCGCCGGCAAGGACAAGGGCAAGGAAGGCAAAGTCCTGCGTTCCAACCCCCATGCCGAGCGTGTGGTTGTGGAGAACGTACATATGATCAAGAAGCACACACGCCCGAGCCAGAAGAACCCGCAGGGCGGCATCATCGAGATGGAGGGCACGATCCACGTCTCGAACGTGATGCTCGTGTGCCCGAGCTGTGGAGAGCCCACTCGCGTGGGCCGCAGGCGCGATGATGGCGTGCGCACCCGCGTGTGCAAGAAGTGTGGCAAGGACATCGACAAGTAGTCATCCGGCGACGTCGGATGCGAAGTCCCGTCGGGTCGGTAATCCGCCGGGCGCAGAGAAACGAAGGGAAGAGGCAGTGACGCCACGACTCAAAGAGAAGTACAGGACCGAGGTGGTTCCGGCGCTCGTCGAGAAGATGAGCTACGGCAACGTACACCAGGTTCCCAAGTTCGAGAAGATCGTGCTCAACATGGGTGTCGGAGCGGCCGTTCAGGACGCCAAGGCGCTCGACGCGGCGATCGCGGATCTGACCATTGTCAGCGGTCAGAAGCCCGCTATCACCCGTGCGAAGAAGTCGATCGCAGGCTTCAAGGTACGCCAGGGTATGCCGATCGGCTGCAAGGTCACGCTCCGCGGTGACCGCATGTGGGAGTTCATGGATCGCCTTCTGGCGACCGCGTTGCCGCGTATCCGCGACTTCCGGGGCATCAACCCGAAGTCGTTCGATGGTCGCGGGAACTACTCGCTCGGCGTTACCGAGCAGTTGATCTTCCCAGAGATCGACTACGACAAGATCGATCGCATCCGCGGTCTTGATGTCACGTTCGTCACGAGTGCGAAGACAGACGAGGAATGCCGCGCATTGCTCGACGCGTTCGGATTCCCGTTCAGTAAATAGATAAGCACGGGCGGTCCCGCGTGGAGCGGTGCCGCTCAGGCAAGGAGGTCACCCAGTGGCTAAGAAGTCGATGATCGCCAAGGCGAAGCGTAAGCCGAAGTACTCAGTGCGCGCCATCAACCGCTGCAATCGTTGCGGTCGTCCGCGTGGGTACTTCCGGCAGTTCGGCCTGTGCCGCGTGTGTGTGCGCGAACTGGCCAGCCGCGGCGAACTTCCCGGCGTGCGCAAGGCAAGCTGGTAGGCCGAGCAGTCACGTCGGGGCACGACCGCCCGACAGGCGTCCCGGTCATGGGCCGAGACGAACCGGCGGGACGGATGTCCCGGATCATAGGAGGAAAGAAAACATGAGCATGACAGACCCCATCGCCGACATGTTGACACGGGTTCGCAACGCCAATTCGGCGTTCCAGACCAACGTGTCGATGCCGTCGTCGAAGAAGCTCGTGGAGATCGCTCGCATCATGAAGGAAGAGGGCTACATCACTGATTTCGTGGTGAAGGCCGCCGACCCGCAGGCGACTCTCGAGATCACACTGAAGTACGGCCCGCGCAAGAAGCGCACGATCACCGGCATTCGCCGTATCAGCAAGCCCGGTCTTCGCGTATATGCGAAGAAGGATGAGCTGCCTCGCGTGCTCGGTGGACTGGGCATCGCGGTCATCTCGACCTCCCGCGGTGTCATGACCGAAAAGCAGGCTCGCGCCGCCGGTGTCGGTGGCGAAGTCATCGCCTACATCTGGTAACGGACTGAGAAAGGAGCAAAGCCGTGTCTCGTATCGGCAAGCAGCCCATCCCGGTCCCGTCCGGGGTGGAAGTAACGATCAACGGAAGCGAGGTCGTGGTGAAGGGCCCCAAGGGTATCCTGGCCCAGACCTTCGACAGTGATATGAACATTGCACTCGAAGACGGTGTGGTCCTGGTGACCCGCCCGACCGATGAGCGTCGTCATCGCTCGCTACACGGTCTGACCCGCACGCTGATCGCCAACATGATCACGGGTGTTTCCGAGGGCTACAAGAAGGACCTCGAGATCGTCGGTGTCGGCTATCGCGCCGCGCTCAAGGGCAGTGACCTTGACCTGAGCCTCGGATTCAGCCATCCGGTCGTCGTGGTGGCCGAGGAGGGCATCACGTTCGAGGTGCCCGCTCCCACCAAGATCAGCGTCTCGGGTATCGACAAGCAGCGTGTCGGCCAGGTCGCAGCTGAGATCCGCAAGATCCGCCCGCCGGAGCCCTACAAGGGCAAGGGCGTTCGGTACGCAGGCGAGCATGTCCGCAGGAAGCTCGGCAAGGCCGCCAAGTAGCAGACAACGAACACACGGCGTACGTGCCGTGTGATACGAGGAGAGTTAGGAAGCGATCATGGACAAGATGAAGGCAAAGGCGGCAGGTCTCGCCCGTCGCCAGCGCAGGGTCCGGGGGAAGATCTCCGGCACCGCCGAGCGGCCCCGCCTGCGGGTCACCCGTTCGAACGCGAATATCTATGCGCAGCTCATCGATGACCTCTCCGGCACGACGCTGGTCTCGGCCTCGTCGATCGACCCGGAACTGCGCAAGGATCTGAAGAGTGGATCGAACATCGACGCCGCGAAGGCCGTCGGTGAGCTCGTCGGCCGCAGGGCCGTCGATGCAGGCATCAAGGCGGTCGTTTTCGACCGCGGCGGTCAGCTGTACCACGGCCGTGTGAAGTCACTCGCTGAGGGCGCGCGCAGCGCTGGCCTCGAGTTCTAAGGGAGGAATACGCATGGCACGCGAATCCAGCGGCGCTCCGGTGTCGGAGCTTCAGGAGAAGGTCGTCTACATCAACCGCGTCGCGAAGGTCGTCAAGGGTGGACGCCGCTTCTCGCTGACCGCTCTTGTCGTCGTGGGTGACGGCGCAGGTCGTGTCGGCGTCGGCCTCGGCAAGGCTGGCGAGGTTCCGACGGCGATCAAGAAGGGCGTCGAGGACGCAAAGAAGAACATGTTCACGTTCCCGCTCGCGGGAACGACTATCCCGCACGCGATCATGGGTGAGTACGGCGCAGGCAAGGTCCTGCTCAAGCCAGCCGCCCCCGGTACCGGTGTTATCGCCGGCGGTCCGGTCCGTGCGCTGCTCGAGCTGGGTGGCGTCACCGACGTACTCAGCAAGTCGCTTGGCACCAACAACGCCCTTAACATGGTGAAGGCGGCTGCCCAGGGACTCAAGGAGCTAAGCAGCCCCGAGGAAGTCGCTCGCAAGCGCGGCAAGACCGTGGGCCAGGTCTACGGCTGGGAGGAGTAGTCTCCAATGGCGAAAGCGAAAGAGAAGATGCTCACCATCACTCAGGTGAAGAGTGTCATCGGCTGCCCGAAGGACCAGGGGGCCACCGTGCGTGCCCTTGGTCTCAAGCGCATCAATGACACCGTTACACAGCAGGACACACCGGTCATACGCGGCATGGTGTTCAAGGTCAAGCACCTCGTCAAGGTTGATGAGGCATAGTCTCGTACTTGGGCGCATCCGCGCCATGATGCAGTCTGCCGGCGGCGAGCGGCCGGCGACCGGGAAGCACTCCCGGTGGCGACATGAAGGAGTAACAGATGCAGATCAATGACCTGTTCCCGGCCCCCGGGTCTCGCAAGGCCCCCAAGCGCGTGGGTCGCGGTCATGGTAGCGGTCACGGTGGCCGAAGCGGCCGCGGTGACAAAGGTCAGCTTTCCCGTGCCGGCGGCGGCAAGGGTCCGGGCTTCGAGGGTGGCCAGAATCCTCTGGCGATGCGTTTGCCCAAGCTGCCCGGCTTCAAGAATCGCAACCGCATCGAGTATGCGGTCGTGAACGTCGCTCGCCTCGAGGACCTTTTCGACAAGGGTGCCGTTGTAGACGTAGACGCATTGTTCGCAAAGGGAGTCATCAAGTCGAAGTCGGTCCCGGTCAAGGTGCTCGGCGACGGTGACATCACGAAGTCGCTGACCGTCAAGGTGGACAAGATGTCCGCCGCGGCGCGCACGAAGATCGAGGCTGCAGGAGGGACGGTCGAGCTGCCGTGATAGAGGCCCTCGTCAACGCGTTTCGAATCCCTGACCTTCGCAAGAAGATTCTCTTCACGCTGAGTGTCATCGCGCTGTATCGCGTTGGCGCTCACATCGCCGTTCCCGGGGTTGACCCGGCAGGTATCAAGACGGCGATCGAGTCGGGTGCAGCGTTGGGCCTTTTGAACCTGTTCGCCGGAGGCGCACTCGAGAACTTCGCGATCTTCGCACTCGGCATCATGCCGTACATCACGTCCTCGATCATCATGCAGTTGCTGCAGGCGGTCATTCCCACGCTCGAGCGTTGGGCCAAGGAAGGCGAAGCTGGACAGCGCAAGACGACTCAGGTGACTCGATACCTCACGCTCGGCATCGGCCTGATAGAGTCTGTCGGACTCCTGTCGCTGTTCCAGGCGCCGATATCCAGTGGCGGCGCGGGCGTCACGTTCGACTGGCCGACTCGCATCATCGTGGTCATCAGTCTGCTTGCCGGTACCGCGCTGATCATGTGGATGGGCGAGCTCATCACGCAGCGCGGAGTCGGTAACGGCATGTCCCTGCTTATCTTCGCCAACATCGTCGCACGCTTCCCGGTGACTATCGTGCAGTCGCTACAGTTGTCGAATCCGCTGCTCGTGGTGTTGTTCCTCATCATCTCGATCGCGGTCGTTGCTGCAGTCGTCTACATGGAGCGCGGCCAGCGGCGCATCCCGGTGCAGTACGCGAAGCGCGTTGTGGGTCGTCGCGTGTACGGCGGTGTAGGCACGTACATTCCGCTGAAGGTGAACGGCGCGAACGTCATCCCGATCATTTTCGCGTCCTCGTTGCTGCTGTTCCCGGCCACGCTCGCGCAGTTCTTCCCCAACGTTGCGTGGCTCGCCAAGCTCTCCGAGGCGCTGTCCACGGGTGCGCCGTACATCATTCTGTACGCGGTGCTCATCGTGTTCTTCACGTACTTCTACACGGCGCTGGTCTTCAACCCCATCGATCTTGCTGACAACCTTCGCAAGAACGGCGGGTTCATCCCGGGCGTGCGCCCGGGCAAGGCGACCGTCGTCTACATCGAGAACGTGTTGAACAGGATCACGCTCCCGGGTGCATTGTTCCTGGCTGCGATCGCGGTCGCTCCGCAGATCCTGTTCCAGGCGACCAATGCGCCCCTTCTGCGTACCTTCGGCGGTACGTCGATCCTCATCATGGTGGGCGTCGCCCTTGAGACCATGACCCAGCTGGAAAGCCAGCTGAAGATGCGTCACTACGACGGCTTCTTCAAGTAGGAGTCGCCAGCAGGAACGGAATCACACGTGGGGTCTCGTTAAGGTGACGGGACCCCACGCGGTACTTGAGCCGAGGAGGGAACTATGAACGTCATGCTGTTGGGGGCGCCCGGTGCCGGCAAGGGCACTCAGGCCGCGAAGATCATCGAGGCGTACGGGCTTCCGCACATCTCGACCGGTGACATCCTGCGCAAGGCGGTCGCCGATCAGACGGCGCTCGGCCTCGAGGCCAAGCGCTACATGGACGCGGGGGAACTCGTGCCGGATGAGGTCGTCATCGGTCTCGTGAAAGAGCGTCTTTCGCAGCCCGACACTGACAAGGGTTTCATCCTCGATGGCTTCCCTCGTACCGTGGTGCAGGCGGATGCGCTCGGTGGAGTGCTGACCGAACTGGGCAAGGAACTCACGGCAGTCGTCAGCATCGACGTCGACATGCAGGCTCTGATCGAGCGACTGACCGCCAGGCGCACCTGCAAGTCGTGCAAGGGCATCTTCAACGTGATCGCTCAGCCCGAGATTGCGAACGGTGTGTGCCCAGCCTGCGACGGCGAGCTCTTCCAGCGCGACGATGACACCGTCGAGACGGTCACGAACCGACTCCACGTATACGAGCGGTCCACTGCTCCGCTGATCGACTACTACGAGGACAAGGGCGTGCTGCGGCACGTGGACGGCAACAGGGATGTCGAAGACGTCTGGACATCCGTTGACGCGATCCTGCAGGGCTAGCGTCTGATGATACTCACCAAGTCCCGTGGCGAGATCGAGGCGATGCGTGAAGCCGGTCGCGTGACCGCGAAGGCTCTGCGTGTCGTTGGCGAAGCAGTCCGCGTCGGGGTGAGTACAGCTGAACTGGATCGCATTGCCGAGGAATGCATTCGTGCCGAGGGCGGTGTGCCCGCGTTCAAGGGGTACCACGGCTTTCCGGCGACCCTATGCACATCGCTGAACGAGCAGGTGGTACATGGGATTCCCGGAAAACGTCGGTTGGCCGAGGGAGACATACTCTCGGTCGACTGTGGCGCGATCATCGACGGGTTCTACGGGGATTCGGCACTGACCTTCCCGGTCGGCCAGATCAGCTCCGACGCACGTAGCCTGCTTGATGCGACCGCCGCCTCTCTGCAGGCGGGCATCTCACGGTGTCGCCAGGGGATGCGGCTCTACGATATCGGGGCCGCCGTGCAGCACATTGCCGAGTCCGCTGGCTTCTCCGTTGTGCGCGAGTACGTGGGGCACGGGATCGGCCGGGCGATGCACGAGGACCCGCAGATACCGAACTTCGGCAAGGCGGGGACCGGTCCCAGTCTCAAGGTGGGCATGGTGTTCGCGATCGAACCGATGGTGAACTTCGGTGGCTATGACGTGCGCAGCCTGACGGATGGTTGGACGGTGGTGACCAGCGACGGGTCGCTCTCGGCACACTTCGAACACACCGTCGCTGTGACCGAGAATGGACCGATGATACTGACCGTAGAGTGATAGCTGGACGCTGGCCGTATCCTTGGGTTATACTCTGAGCTTGTGACTTCAGGCCCATGAAGGAGTTAGGTATTTGAGCAAGCGCGAAGACTCCATAGAGATGGAAGGCACCGTCGTCGAGCCGCTGCCGAACGCGATGTTTCGCGTCGAGCTGGACAACGGGCATAAGGTACTAGCCCACATCTCCGGGAAGATGCGCATGCACTACATCCGTATCCTTCCTGGCGACAAGGTCATAGTGGAGCTTTCGCCATATGATCTCTCCCGTGGAAGGATCACATACCGTTTCAAGTAGGGTATGTGTGTTCCCGGGGGATGGAGACACCCGGCGCCGTGTTAGGCGCCACTGGTGTCTGTAGGCTGTTAGGCACAAAAGAAGACGTCTGCGGCTGGACGTGAAGATAGATCTTAGAGAGACATCTGAAAGGACGATCGATGAAAGTTCGACCGTCGGTCAAAAGAATGTGTGAGAAGTGTAAAGTGATCCGCCGCCATGGCCGGGTCCTCGTCATTTGCGAGAACCCGCGTCACAAGCAGCGGCAGGGTTAGGCAGGAGGGACCGGCTTTGGCGCGTATATCAGGCGTCGACCTTCCGCGCGAGAAGCGCGTGGAGATCGGACTGACCTACATCTTCGGCATCGGGCTCACCACGAGCCAGCAGATCCTGCGCGATACCGGTATCAGCCCGGACACCCGGGTGCGTAACCTCACTGAGGAAGAAGTCGTTCGGCTGCGTGAGTACATCGATCGCAACCTCAAGGTCGAAGGAGATCTTCGCCGTGAGGTCAGCCAGAACATCAAGCGCCTCATGGAGATCGGCTGCTACCGCGGCCTGCGTCACCGCCGTGGACTGCCTGTCCGCGGTCAGCGCACGCACACCAATGCGCGTTCGCGCAAGGGTCCGCGTCGCCAGATCGGTGCGAAGAAGAAGGGCAAGTAGCACATGGTAGCCAAGAAGAAGAACGTCAAGACGCGTGTCCGCCGCAGCGAACGCAAGAACATCGCTGTCGGACAGGCGCACATCAAGAGCACGTTCAACAACACGATCGTGAGCATCACCGACCCACAGGGCAACGTGATCTCCTGGCAGTCTGCCGGTACGGTGGGCTTCAAGGGTTCGCGCAAGTCCACTCCGTTCGCCGCTCAGCTTGCCGCCGAGGCATGCGCAAAGATGGCGCAGGAGCATGGGCTTCGCCGGGTCGAGGTGTTCGTAAAGGGTCCGGGTTCCGGTCGTGAGACCGCTATCCGCTCGCTGCAGGCCGCTGGCCTCGAGATCGCGAGCATTCGCGATTGTACCCCTGTTCCGCACAACGGTTGCCGGCCGCGCAAGCGCCGTCGCGTGTAGTACTGGGAGGAAGATACCTCTATGGCACGTTACACTGGGGCGGACTGCAGGCAGTGCCGCCGCGAAGGAATAAAGCTGTTCTTGAAGGGCGATCGTTGCTACAGCGACAAGTGTGGCATCGAACGTCGCCCGTATCCCCCGGGTCAGGCCGGCAAGAAGCGGCCGCGTGACTCGGAATATCGCGTTCAGCTTCGTGAGAAGCAGAAGGCGAAGAGGATCTACGGTCTGCTTGAGAAGCAGTTCCGCAACTACTACAAGCTGGCGACCCGGATGCCCGGGATCACCGGTGAGAACCTGTTGCGCCTGCTCGAGAGCCGGCTGGACAACGTCGTCTACCGTCTCGGCTTCGCTGCGTCACGCGATGAAGCGCGCCAGATGGTCCGTCACGGTCACTTCCTCGTCGATGGTCGCCGCGTGGACATCCCGTCCTTCCGCGTGCGCCCAGGCCAGGTCGTAGCTGTGGCCGAGAAGTCCAAGGACCTCACAGTGCTCAAGGCCGCGATGATCTCATCGTCCAAGATCGAGATCCCCGGCTGGCTTGAGGTCGATGTCGAGAAGCTCACCGGCAAGATCCTTTCGCTCCCGATCCGCGAGCAGATCGATGCGCCCGTGCGCGAGCAGCTCATCGTCGAGCTGTACTCGAAGTAGAACGACGTGAACGAAGCCAAGGAGGCTTAATCAATGACCGAGTTCATGAGGCCCCAGGTGTCCGTCGATGCGATCGACGACAGCACCGCGCGCTTCGTAGTGGAGCCGCTCGAGCGCGGCTATGGTTACACTCTCGGAAACTCGATGCGCCGTGTGCTGCTTTCCTCTTTGCAGGGTGCAGCCGCGACTTCCATTCGCATCGAGGGCGTACAGCATGAGTTCGCCACTATCGAGGGCGTCCGCGAGGACGTCACCGACATCGTGCTCAACGTGAAGGGTCTTGTGTTCCGCGAGACCGAGATCGGCGAGGGCGAGGCTGTGGCGACGCTGTCCGCGAAGGGCCCGGGAGAGGTGACCGGTGCGGACCTTAAGGTTCCGGCCGAGTTCGACCTCGTCAATCCTGAGCACGTCATCGCCACGCTTGAGAAAGGTGCGACTCTCGAGTTGAGCGTTCGCATCGGTATCGGTCGCGGGTACGTCACCGCGGATCGCAACAAGCGCGCCGAGGACCCGCTGGGTGTTATCACGGTGGATTCGCTGTTCTCGCCGGTATCGCGTTGCGCGTACTCCGTGGAGAACACGCGTGTCGGCCAGCGCACCGACTATGACAAGCTCATCCTGGAGGTCGAGACCAACGGGGCCATCGACGCACAGGACGCCGTTGCACGTGCAGCACGCATCATCAACGAGCACATGACCCTTTTCGCCGAGCAGGCCGTCAGTGGCTTGCCGGAGGATGGGATCTTCTCGGCCGTTCCGGACGAGAAGGAGAGCGTGCTTGATACGCCGATCGAGGAGCTTGACCTGTCGGTCCGCTCTTACAACTGCCTCAAGAGGCAGGGCGTCAACACCATCGGTCAGCTGACCGAATGCTCGGAGACGGATTTGCTCAACATCCGGAACTTCGGCGCCAAGTCCATCGAGGAAGTCAAGGACAAGCTTCAGGCGATGGGCCTGGGGCTCGCTCAGTAGGAGACACCGAATATGCGACACGCCAAGAAAGGACGTAAGCTAGGCACCGATGCCAGCCATCGCAAAGCGATGCTGCGCAGCCTGGCCGCGGCCCTGTTCGAGAACGAGAGGATCAAGACCACCGAGACTCGTGCCAAGGAGGTGCGGGAGCTCGTGGACCGCATCATCGGCTGGGGCAAGCGCGGCGACGTGCATTCCCGCCGCCTGGCGCTTGCTGAGCTCGGCGATCGCGCTCTCGTGCACAAGATCTTCGACGACATCGCTCCGCGCTATACCGAGAGGCCGGGTGGCTACACCCGCATCCTCAAGCTCGGTCCGCGCAAGGGTGACGCCGCTCCGATGGTCATTCTCGAGCTGGTCGAGTAGAACAAAGATGGCCCGGTGACGGGTCTGGTGCGATACGAGGGCCTCGCTGCATGGTGAGGTCCTCGTTCGCGCTATCGGGGAGAGCGTGGCGATGATCGAGTTCAACGCTGTGACATATGCGTATCCCGGAGCCGCGACCCCAGCGGTGACCGACATCAGTCTGCGCTTGTCACCCGGAGAGATCGTCGCGCTGGTTGGCGCGAACGGGTCCGGGAAGTCCACGTTGGCGAAGCTTGCCAACGGGCTGCTCGTCCCGGGGGAGGGCATGGTTACCGTCGACGGCGTCGACACCCGGGATGCCGAGCGGGTCTTCGATGTGCGGTCGCGAGTCGGATTCGTCCAGCAGAATCCGGACAACCAGATCGTGGGGACCGTCGTCGAAGAAGACGTGGCCTTCGGTCCCGAGAATCTCGGCGTACCGTCCGCGGAACTACGTCTCCGGGTGGACACCGCGTTGGCGGCGGTCGGACTCACCGGCATGGAGCGGCGCGAGCCCCACCTGCTATCCGAGGGCCAGAAGCAGCGACTCGCGATAGCCGGCGCCCTTGCGATGCAGCCTTCGTACCTCGTGTTCGACGAGCCGACCGCAATGCTGGATCCGCGTGGACGCACGGATGTCCTCGGCGTCATGTGCGAGCTGCGCGCACGCGGCCACGGTATCCTGCACATCACCCATCATCTGGACGACGCGGCACACGCCGATCGAGTGATCACGCTGCACTCCGGCGGGGTCGTGTTCGACGGCGCTGCCGAGGAGCTCTTCGAGGACACCGCCCGGCTGGAGTCCTACGGTCTCGAACTGCCGCCGCTTGCAGCCATCGCGGCTCACTTGCGCACGAGTGGCCATCAGATCCCTGTCGCGGTCACGGACGCCTCACAGCTTGTGGAGGCGCTATGGCCCTGAAGATCACATCGGTCGATTTCGCCTACGAGGCAGGGACGAGCATCGCCACTCCGGCTCTGTCCGGCGTCGATCTCACACTCGAGCGCGGCGAGGTAGTGGTGTGCGTAGGCGCGACCGGTTCCGGCAAGTCGACACTTCTGCGCCTCTGCGCAGGGCTGCTGGAACCCACCCAAGGTTCCGTCGAGGTCGACGGACTCTCTTCTGTCAGTCGGGGGAGCATCGGCATCGTGTTCCAGAACCCTGAGACGCAGTTCTTTGCCGAGACGGTCACTGCAGATGTCTCGTTCGGTCCCCGGAATCTCGGCATGGATGACGTCGAGTCGGCGTGGCAGGCTGCGCTCGCCGACGTGGGGCTCGACCCAGAGAGCTTCGGCCCCCGGTCGCCGTTCACGCTGTCGGGAGGCGAGGCGAGGCGCGTTGCCATCGCCGGGGTGCTTGCCATGCGCACTCCGTACCTTCTGCTTGATGAGCCTACGGCCGGACTCGATCCGTCCGGACGTCACGCTGTGCTCGAAGCGATCAAGCGTGCCGCCACGACCGCGGGGGTGCTCGTGGTCACTCACGATGCCGAGGAGTTCCTCCCGTGGGCCGATCGCATCCTGGCGCTGTACGAGGGGGGCGTCGTCTTTGAGGGTCGCCCCCTCGAACTCGCCGAGACGCCCGGGCTTTGGGAGCAGGCCGGGCTTTCGTTGCCACAGATCGTGCTCGCTCAACATCTTGCCCGGGCACGCGGCGCTCGCATCGACACGCTAGCGCTCGATGTCGACGGAGCCGCGCGTGTGCTCGCCGCCAGTGCGGAAGGTCAGCTATGAGGATTCCGCGCACCTTCGGCCAGTACGTCGCCGTGGAGTCTCCCGTCCATTCGCTCGACGCGATGACGAAGATGGGACTCATAGCCGTATACACCGTGGCACTCTTCACCGTGGAACAGTTCATGGGCCTGGCAGCATCTGCAGCTGCTGTGGCCATCGCGATCTCGATCGCCCGTGTGCCCTGGCGAGTCGCCCTTCGAGGTATCAAGGCGGTCGCATTCATCCTCATGTTCACCTTGTTGGCACACGCGCTTCGCTGGAACCCGGCGACGGAGGCCCTGGTGCGTCTCGGTCCGCTTGCTATCGATGCAGACGGCCTTCGAACCGGACTGTTCTTCGCGGCTCGCATCGTGTTGCTCGTGCTCGGCACGTCGCTTCTGACACTGACGACGACGCCCGTCCAGCTCACCGACGGCCTTGAGCGCCTCATGCGCCCGCTTGCCCGTGTCGGCTTCCCGGCGGGGGACGTCGCCATGATGCTGACGGTTGCGCTGCGTTTCATACCCACCACCGCCGAGGAGGCCGAGAAGCTTCTGGTCGCCCAGACGGCGCGGGGTGCCCGCTTCGACCAGGGCGGTCCGGTGACGCGTGCAAAAGCCTACATCCCGGTACTGATACCGCTGTTCGTCAACCTCTTCCGCCGTGCGGACGAGCTGGCGGTGGCGATGGAGTCGCGATGCTACCACGGTGGACCGGGCCGCACCCGACTGAATCCGGCGCGCATGGGGGTCGGCGATTGGGCGGTGCTATCCTGTGGTGCGGCGTTCTTCGTGACGCTCGGTATTCTGCTCTAAGGGGGAGGTAATGGCCGAGACGATCGTCCTCACACTCTCATACGACGGCACCGATTTCGCCGGATTCGCCCGGCAGCCCGGACTCGAGACCGTTCAAGGCCGCATCGAGCAGGCACTGGCCACGACCCTGCGCCGTGAGGTGGAGACGGTGGGAGCAGGTCGTACTGACGCGGGGGTCCATGCGCTCGGCCAGGTGATGAGCTTCCCGGCACTTGGCGACGAGCCTGACGATCACACCCTCATGCGTTCGCTGAACGCGCTTGCGCGTCCCGGTATCGTCGTTACCGGCGTTCGTCGTGCAGATGCAGAGTTCAGTGCGCGCTTCTCAGCGATCGGACGGGAGTACCGCTACCGCATCGTGCCCGGTCCGGTCCCACCGCTGTTTCTGGCGGGGAAGTCATGGTGGGTGCGATCCTCGCTCGATCTCGGCGCGATGCGTCGGGCTGCGTCGGTGCTGGTGGGGGAGCACGATTTCAAGTCGTTCTGCGTGACGGAGTCCGCCGATGGCAAACCCACATCTCGCAAGATCGAGCTCATCGAGGTCGAGCCCGAGATGCAGCTTGGGGAGCACAGCATCGTCGTTCGGATCATCGGCAACGCGTTCCTGCACTCCATGGTGCGCGTCATCGTGGGAAGCCTGGTCGAGATAGGCTTGGGACGTCGTCCGGAGGAATGGATGGCCGAGGTGCTTGAGGCCCGCGCGCGAGCAGCGGCAGGGCCGACAGCGCCAGCCGATGGGCTCGTGCTGTGGCATGTGGAGTATCCCGAGGAGTGCTGGCTGTAAGAACGCAACAGGGCATCGACCAGCTCATGGATACGCCCGGTACCGTTTGTTGACACCTGGAATCGCCGTGGCTATAGTCTAAGGGTTCGTTTCTCGAGCCCCGTGAACTCAAGAAACGCTGCAACGACCGGTTTTTGGAGGAGCATTGGGAACTTACTACGCAAAGCCCGGCGAGGTGGAACGTGAGTGGTTGCTCGTTGACGCCACTGACGTGCCGCTCGGCCGTTTGGCGAGCGAAGTCGCGTCGATCCTAAAGGGGAAGCGTAAGCCGCAGTACACCCCGCACGTGGATACCGGCGACTTCGTCATCGTCATCAACGCCAGCAAGATCAAGCTTACCGGCAACAAGCTGGCCACCAAGAAGAAGTACCGCCACTCCGGAGCACCCGGCGGCCTGAAGGAGACGGCAATCTCCGACATGCTCGCCACGCGACCCGAGCGAGTGATCCAGGGCGCGGTCAAGGGCATGCTGCCGAAGAACACCCTCGGACGGGCCATGGGCAAGAAGCTCAAGGTCTACGGTGGTGCGGAGCACCCCCACGAGGCCCAGAAGCCCCGTCAGATCACGCTGGAGGTTTAGCGCATGGCTGAGAGCAAGGCAGTGTACTGGGGCACCGGTCGCCGCAAGACCGCTGTGGCGCGTGTGCGCCTCGTCCCGGGTACCGGCAACTACGTGGTCAACGGCCGCGACTTCGAGACCCACTTCGGCCGCAGCGGGCTGAAGACTTTCTGCGACCAGCCGTTCAAAGTGACCGAGACCCTCGGTCGCTTCGACGTGTACGCCAACATCAAGGGTGGCGGCATTTCGGGTCAGGCCGGGGCGCTTCGCCACGGCATCTCCCGTGCGCTGCTCGAGGCTGGCGACGACTATCGCGGCGAGCTCAAGCGCGCCGGCTTCCTGCGCCGTGACCCACGTATGGTCGAGCGCAAGAAGTACGGTCTCAAGAAGGCCCGCAAGCGTCCGCAGTTCTCCAAGCGCTAGGACCTGCGAGGATCCAGGCAGATGGACAAGGCCCGCCCTCGTGGCGGGCCTTGTTTCTTCGATGGGGAGGAAACGATGGCCAGACTCTTTGGTACGGATGGTGTCCGCGGTATTGCGAACGCCGACCTCACGCCCGAGCTCGCGTTCAGGCTCGGTGAGGCCGCCGGGCACTTCCTGGGCGAACTCGGCAAGGGCAAGATCGTCGTCGGCATGGATACACGTCGCAGCGGCGATATGCTCGAGGCTGCGCTTGTCGCAGGCATCTGTTCCGGAGGAGCCGATGCGCTGCGTTGCGGCGTCGTGCCGACGCCTGCTGTCGCGTATCTGACGCGTGCCCTGGGGGCTGACGGCGGAGTCGTCATCTCGGCATCACATAATCCGGCCGAGTACAACGGCATCAAGTTCTTCGACCGCGATGGGTTCAAGTTGCCCGATGAGCTCGAGGACCAGATCGAGGAGTTTCTCGTCTCGGAGCGCGACTGGGTCCGCCCTACCGGGGAAGGCGTCGGTACTGCGCGGACGATCGAGGACGCCGCCGGACGCTACACGGAGCATGCTGTCGACAGCATCGACGGTGACCTTGCAGGTCTGCGCATCGCCGTCGACTGCGGGCACGGGGCATCGTCGCTCACCACGGTCGCAGCTATGGAGCGCCTGGGCGCGGAGGTCGTGAGCGTGAACTGCGACTGGAACGGCATGGACATCAACCTGGAGTGCGGCTCCACGCACCTTGACGTCATCCGTGGCGTCGTGCGTGACGGAGGCTTCGACTTCGGTGTAGCTCACGACGGCGATGCCGATCGCGTCCTGGCCGTGGACGAGACGGGTGCAGAGGTAGACGGCGACGAGATCATGGCCATATGTGCCGCAGACATGAAGGCCCGAGCCGTTCTGGCCCACGACACGGTCGTCACGACGGTGATGAGCAACCTCGGCTTTGAGGTCGCGATGGAGCGTCTCGGCATCAATGTCATCAAGACGCGTGTCGGTGACCGCTACGTCCTCGACCAGATGCGCACCTCCGGTGCGGTCCTCGGTGGCGAGCAGTCCGGCCACGTCATCTTCCTTGAGCACAACACCACCGGTGACGGACTCGTTTCGGCACTGAATCTCGCCGCGATAGTGAAGCGTTCCGGCAAGCCCATGTCCGAGCTGCGGGCGGTGATGCAGCGTTTCCCTCAGGTGCTGGTCAACGTTCGTGTCGCCGACAAGGCACGCCTCTCCACCAGTTCTGCAATCCATGATGCGATCAAGGCTGCCGAGCAGCGACTGGGCTCTGAGGGCCGCGTGCTCGTGCGAGCGTCGGGCACCGAGCCGCTTGTACGGGTGATGGCCGAGGCCGCAGATTGCGATACCGCGCAGGATGTCGTCGACACGCTTGTCGAAGTCGTAGCGCGCGAACTCGCATAGGGGCGACGTAACCCTGCCGTCATGTGTGCTCTGCTAGAATCGCAGCGTACGGGCTGTAGACGAGAGGAGTGCCTGCGCGAACTGAATGCAAGCGCCGGGCCTGACATCGGTCAGGTGACGAGGCGGGGGTCTATCGAAAGATTCGGCGGATGGCCCTCCGGCCCCGATCGGGGTCGAAACGGTGTCGACAAAGCACCCGGGTGACCGGGAGACAAAGCGACATCGCACCGATCATTTCCTGCACCGACGTCCATGACGGGCGTTATCGGAGCGACTGGAATCACACCGCGGCATGCGCCGCGACACCCCGAACGAAGACTTCATAGGGAGGACTATATATATGTGTGGAATCGTCGGATATGCGGGCCCGAGACAGGCGAGTGACGTCTTGCTCGGCGGCCTTGCACGTCTTGAGTATCGAGGGTATGACTCGGCGGGCGTCGCCATCTTGAGTGACGGAAACCTGGAAGTCACCCGCCGCGTCGGCAAGCTTGTGAACCTGCTCGAAGCGGTGGCCGAGACCCCCCTGGTGGGCAATGTCGGCATCGGTCATACCAGGTGGGCTACGCACGGGAAGCCGACCGTCGAGAATGCTCACCCACACGCCGACTGCAGCGGCCGCATAGCTGTGGTGCACAACGGCATCATCGAGAACTACGTCGAGCTTCGCGAGGAGCTTGCCGCCAACGGTCACGCACTGCATTCCGAGACGGACACCGAGACGGTGGCACATCTGGTGGAGAGCTACTTCGATGGCGACCTCACACAGGCTGTGCTCAAGACCGTGCGGCGGCTCGACGGTGCGTACGCGCTTGCCATCGTGCACCTCGACGACCCTGGCACGATCGTGGCCGCGCGTGTTGACTCGCCGCTCATCATCGGTCTCGGCGACGGCGAGAACATCGTTGCGAGCGACATCCCCGCGGTGTTGGAGTACACGCGAGAGGTACTCGTTCTCGAAGACGGCGACATCGCGACGGTCACTGCCGGAGAAGTGCGCGTCATCGACACCTCCGGTGCACCACGTACTCCCGAGATCATGCATGTGGAGTGGAACCTCGATGCTGCCGAGAAGGGCGGCTATGAGGACTTCATGCTCAAAGAGATCCACGAGCAGCCGCGCGCGATTCGCGAGACCCTTCGCGGGCGCATGGACGCCCGGGGCCGTATCCAGCTGTCCGAGCTGCAGATGGACGAGTCACAGCTTGCTGCGGTCGACCGCGTGTTCATCGTCGCTTGCGGTACGAGCTACCATGCTGCCATCGTCGCGAAGTACCTCATCGAGCAGTGGGCCCGAATCCCGGTAGAAGTCGACGTCTCCAGCGAGTTCCGCTACCGCGACCCCATCGTGGATGCTGACACACTGGTCGTGGCCATCACACAGTCCGGTGAGACCACCGACACGCTCGCGGCCGTACGGGAGGCGCGTCGTCGTGGAGCGAAGGTCTTTGCGATAACGAACGTCGTGGGCTCTCGCGTGACACGCGAGAGTGACGGCGTCATCTACACACACGCAGGACCCGAGATCGGCGTCGCCGCCACCAAGACGTTCACTGCGCAGATCGCCGCGCTTAACGTGCTCGCACTCAAGCTTGCGCAGGCGAAGGGTACGCTCGAGCAGGAGCGCATCGAGTCTCTGTGGGAGGAGGTGGCCCGTCTTCCCGAGATCGTGGAGGCGGTGCTCGCCGACGAACACGAGATCGAAGCGTGCGCTCGTGAGTACACGGATGTGGTCTCGTCGCTGTTCCTGGGTCGCGGTGTCGGAGTGCCTGTCGCCATGGAAGGCGCTCTCAAGCTCAAGGAGATCTCCTACATACATGCCGAGGCATACCCTGCAGGTGAGATGAAGCACGGCCCCATCGCGCTCATCACTCCCGAGGTGCCGGTCGTCGTGGTCGCGATTCAGGGCCACACCTACGAGAAGGTGGTCTCCAACATCCAGGAGGTACGTGCTCGCGGGGCACGTGTCATCGCGATTGCGACGCATGGCGATGACGACATCCGTGCTCATGCCGAGCATGTGCTCTACATCCCGAGGACCTCGGAGGACATCGCGGCGATTCCTGCGACGATCCCGATGCAACTGCTGAGCTACCATATCGCCAAGATGCGCGGGTGCAATGTGGACCAGCCACGCAACCTCGCCAAGTCAGTCACGGTGGAGTAGCCATGATCACCGGCCTCGGAGTCGACATCGTCGAGATTGACCGCATGCGAGCCGCGCTTGAGCGCCATCCGCGCATCAAGGAGCGGATCTTCTCGGCAGATGAACGCGCGTACTGCGAGGGCCGCAACAAGCCCGAGATCCACTATGCGATGAGGTTCGCCGCCAAAGAAGCGGTCCTGAAAGCGCTGGGGACCGGGTTTGCCGGCATGCGATTCACCGACGTCGAGGTGCTGCGCGACGACCGCGGTCGCCCTATGCCTCATCTGCTCGGGCGCGCTGCCGAGGTGGCGGCGGAGCACGGCGTCGTTGAGATGCACCTTTCGCTGTCTTTCACGCATACGACCGCGGTCGCATCAGCGGTCGCGATCACCGAGGGCATGCGTCCCCGCATGGAAGAACCTGAACTCACACCGCAGCAGAAACTCGCCGCCTCGTTCAAAGAGGTGCGAGGCCTGCTCGATGAGGTGGGGAAGGATACCGAAGAGGCATAAGACCGGCCCGGAGCCGCGCCCCGATGCGCGGCTCTCTTGTGTCAGGAGGACTGCATGCAGTATGCACTGACCGCTGCCGAGGCGCTTCGCGCAGAACGGGAGGCCATCGCTCACGGTGCGGTGACGCTCGAGTCGCTCATGGACCGGGCAGGTGATGCGGTCGCCGAGACTGTTGCGAACGTGGCGCCGCAAGGGCCGGTCGCGATCCTGACCGGCAAAGGCAACAATGGCGGCGACGGCTGGGTAGCCGCTCGGCTTCTGCATGAGCGTGGCCGAGAGGTTCGCGTGTTCGGGCTTGTCGGTCCCGAGGGCCTGTCGGGCGCCGCGAAGGCCGCCGCACGCGCGGCCGTTGGCGCGGGGGTCGCGTGGAACTCACCTGAGAGCGCGCTCGACATAACGCACGGCCTCTTCGGCGCAGCGGTCGTGATCGATGCGCTCTTCGGATTCGGCCTCCACGGTACTCCCGTCGAGCCGTATGCATCGGCGATCACCGCGATCAATGACAGCGATGCTCTCGTCGTCGCCGTCGACATACCCTCTGGCGTACACGCCGACACCGGCGTCGTCGCGGGCCCGGCAGTCATGGCAGACATCACGGTTGCCTTCTCGGCTCCGAAGGTCGGAGTGCTCCTCGAGCCCGGTGCATCGCACGCCGGCGAGATCGTTGTGAGCGAGATTGGCGTCCCGCGCGTGTACGTGGACCGCGAGGGCTGCCTGGAGATCTGGGACCGTGGTGACTACCGCGGTCTGATGCCGGTACCCACACCTGAAGACCACAAGGGGTCTCGCGGACGCGTGCTTGTCATAGCTGGCTCGCGGGCGTTCGCAGGTGCAGCGGTGCTTACCGCGCGCGGCGCCTCACGGATGGGAGCAGGGTACGTGTTCGCCGCGGTGCCGGCGGGTGTCGCCCCGATAGTCCAGTCCACGCTGCCGCACGTGATCACCCACACGATGGCGCAGACCCCCGAAGGCACCCTGGCGAGCGACTCGGCAGATGCGTTGCTGGACCTGGCCCGAGGCGTCGACGCCGTCGTCATCGGTCCGGGACTCACGACACAACCCGAGACAGCGCATGTCGTGCGCCGTCTTGTTGCCGAGACGATCATCCCGATGGTCATCGACGCCGACGCACTCAATGTGTTCGACACCGGGGGCCTCGGCACGATTGCTGCGCGCGAAGCGGCCACCGTCATCACGCCCCATCCTGGAGAACTCGCGCGTCTTGTGGGCCGGCCATCCGAAGACATACAGGCCGACCGTGTTGCGAGTGTGTCAGAGTTGGCACGAGGCGGGGTCGCATGTCTGCTCAAAGGTGCACGCACGCTGGTGTCAGGTTCCGGCAGATGTGTCGTCACGTTGGCGGGGAACCCGGGCATGGCAACGGCAGGCATGGGAGACGTGCTGTCAGGCATGATCGGCACGCTGCTGGCGCAGGGCCTCTCGGCGTACGAGGCTGCCGCGCTCGGTGCTTACCTGCACGGCAGGGCCGGCGACCTGGGAGCAGAGGAGTTGACGCCGACCTGTCTCACGGCGGGCGATATCGACAGCTTCCTGCCCGCCGCTGTACGGGAGTTGCTCGGCGAGTGATTCCCCGCCATGCTGCATGACGGGTATCATCTCTAGAGGACATGGACTCCGGCGCATGCCGGTAGAAGGAGGAGGCAGGATGGCTGCTCTGACGGCGCGAGACATCATGACGACCGACCCGATCACGGTGACGACTGCGATGACGGTGACGGATGCGGCGCGGACGATGGTCGACAACAGCGTCGGAGCTCTGCCGGTCGTCGAGGACGACAAGCTGGTCGGTCTGGTCAGCGAAGGTGACCTCATCATGCAGGATGTGAAGATGGAGTTCCCTACATACATCCACCTGCTTGATGGACTCATCATGTACCCGCCGGCAACGGCGCGTTTCGAATCCGAGCTCAAGAAGGCTGTGGGCGCGACGGTCGGCGACGTGATGACTTCGAAGCCCATCACCGTCCAGGTCGATGCACCGGTCGAAGACATCGCAACGCTCATGGTCGACCGTGACGTCAGTCGCGTCCCGGTCCTCGATGGCGAGAAGCTCGTGGGCATCGTGAGCAAGTCCGACATCGTGCGTTCTCTCATCATCGGGGAGTAGCGCGGATGCCGTATCGCCGCTATGCCTGGGTCGAGGTCGACGCCGCCGCCATCACCCGCAACGTCCGTACCCTCAAGGCGCTGACGCCGAAGGGGACGCATTTCATGGCGGTCGTGAAGGCCGATGGCTACGGACACGGCGCGGTACAGGCTGCTCAGGCGTCACTCACCGGAGGCGCGGACCGGCTGGGCGTGGCGACCATCGAGGAAGCCGCTCAACTGCGAGAAGCGGGTATCTCGGCGCCACTGCAGCTTCTTTCCGAGCCGCCTGTGAGCGCGGTGGGTATCGTGCTCGAGAATGACATCATTCCAGCGATCGCCACGCGTGAGTTCGCGGTCGCGCTGAGCAAGCGGGCTATGCTACTGCAGCGAACCGTGCGTTTCCACCTGAAGATCGATAGCGGCATGAGCCGGATCGGCGTGCGTGCCGAGGAGGCGGCCGACTTCGTTTCCTGGTTGAAGGGTTTCCCCGCACTTGAGATGGAAGGCGCCTTCACGCACTTTGCGACCGCGGACACACCGGGTGACTGGGAGTTCGAGCGGCAGGTCGAGCGTTTCTCGGCGGCCCTTGCGAAGCTGCAGACCGAGGGAGTGCGTCCGCGGGTCGTTCACTCCGCCAATAGCGCCGCGACGATCCTGCATCCCGAGACCCACCTCGACATGGTGCGCTGTGGCATAGCGATCTACGGCTTGCACCCCTCGCCGGCCACATACTCCAAGATCGACCTGGAGCCGGCGATGTCGGTGAAAGCGCGCGTCTCATTCGTGAAGCGCATCGGCCTGGGCGACGGTGTCAGCTACGGGTTCACATGGCATGCAGCTGCTCCTACGACCATCGCCACGCTGCCCCTCGGCTACGCCGACGGAGTGCATCGCGTGCTCTCGAACAAGATGGACGTGCTCATCAACGGACGTCGCTGTCACCAGGTCGGCAGAGTCTGCATGGATCAGCTGATGGTGGAGGTCCCATCAGGACTCGAAGTGAGTCTTGGAGACGAAGCCGTACTGGTCGGCGGACAGGGCTCGGAGCGCATTCTGATGGACGAGCTTGCCGAGAAGGCGGGCACGATCAACTACGAGTCTGCCTGCAGTTTCTCTCGCCGGATGGACCGTCGCTACATCTAGCCTCCGTGAGCTGCGGAAAAGGGTTCACGCAGCCCCGGGCGGCGCACTCGTAGCTGAAGTAAGATTAATCCTCTTTCCTTGCAGGAAACCCCTTCGCTCCTGGCGAACAATCCCCGTGAGACCGCAGCGCGTGTCTGCGTTGGTGCGCGCGCTCATCGCAGAGTCATAGGTGGCGGCAAATGGCCGCCGGACTTGCGCTTCCGATCTCGCTGGACCTGCGTCCCGAGCGGACTCGCAACGATGGGAAGAGGAGAGGGGATAGCCCGTGGACGAGAAGGTTCTGGAGGAGATCAGATTCCATCAGGACGTCGTGAACAAGGACGCCAGTTCGCCCCTCTACCAGATCCGCGAGAAGGAGATGGAGATCTCCGGGCGGGTCCTGGCAGCGAAGGGCCAAGCTGAGAAGACAGTTAGCGACGCACGGCGCAAGGCCGTGGAAGTCGTCAAGAACGCTGAGGCAAAGGGCGACAAAGCTGTGAAGGAATACAGCGAGAAGGCAATTGCTGAAGCGGAGAAAGAGGCTGAACGTCTGCGTGCGGGGATCGTCGACGAGGCCAAGACACTCGAAAAGCAGCTCATGGCGAATCGGGGAGACGCGGTCGAGTACATCGTGAAGATCGTGACGAGTCTCTAAGCGCAGATAGGTATTGTCTGTCCCATCGCACGACGGGGGGAGGGTACGCGGATGTTAGTTCCAATGGCTAAGGTCGAGCTCATCGGTCCGAAGAGTCGCTTCTTCGAGGTTCTGTCGCTCCTTCATGAAGAAGGCACCCTGCACATTGAGGATCTCTCCAAGAAGATCCACAACGGCGCGGTGCCACTGGAGCAGATGGAGGTCGTCGAGAATCAGGCGGCAGAGTCGGAGCGTATGGAGGACTTGCTCCTCCGGCTGCGATCCATACTCAAGGCGCTCAATCTGCCCAGCGCACAAGTGGACGAGACGGCGCGGCAGAAGCAGTACCTGGAGTTGTGGCAGCTCGACAGCAAGGAACTATCAGCTCGGGTCACCGATGTGATCGAGCAGGTCGAGGACAAGACGTCGAGCCTGGCACAGGCTCAGGCGTCTATGGAGAGCGAACTCGCCCTCCTTGCCAGGTATGAGCCGATCCTTCACAAGATCCAGCCCCTCGCAAAGCAGATCGTGACCACCGGAGCGTTCGACTCGGTGGCGCTGCTTGTTGAACGCAAGTACAAGGGTGCCCTTGAAGAGCTCAAGAAGGAGCTCGACGAACTCACCAAGAGCCAGTGCGAGATCGTCTCTACCGATGTTGATGACGACACGACCGCTGTCATCGTCGTGTTCTCCAAGAAGTACTCAGAGGCCGTGCACAAGTTCCTTGCGATGGAGAACGTCAACCAGGTTCGCCTCCCCTCCGAGTTCCAGGACGTTCCCTTCGATGTTGCGTATGACCAGCTCAAGGAGCGGAAGGAACAGCTCCCTGCACGACTCGAGCAGGTTCGCAACGAACTCGACTCGATGTCGGCGAAGTGGTACCTGCAGCTCACCAGTATCCGGGACGTCCTGGTTGACAAGATCGATGAGACCAACACGATCCCGAAGTTCGGCCAAACGGAGTACGCGTTCGTCGTGACAGGCTGGTTGCCCGTCTCTGATGTGAAGGCTTTGCGCCGTCTCATCTACGAGGGATTCAAGGACGATGTCATCGTCAACCAGGTGGAGATCGACGAGCACGAGTTCGAGGACACTCCGGTGGCCCTCAAGAACGCCAAGTGGGTAGAGCCGTCGGCATGGGTGATGGGCTTCCTGATGGGCGGCAAGCCGCAATACGGCACCGTCGATCCCTCGATGGTATGGGCGATCAGCTTCCCGCTCATCTTCGGCATGATCGTTGGTGACATCGGTTATGGCGCGATCATGCTCGCCATAGTCCTGTGGATGAGATTCAAGTTCAAGGACAAAGAGGGCGTGCAGCTTGCGACCGGTCTGTTCGGTCCCGCCGCCACCGCCGCGATAATTTTCGGTTTCTTCTACGGCGAGTTCTTCGGCGGCATTCTGTGGGAAGCCGGAGTGATCAAGACCATCCCGTTGTTCGGAGAGTTCGTACTCCCGTACAACCGCGAGCATTCCGTCATTCCACTCATGATCATGGCGCTGGCATTGGGTGTCATACAGATGGTGTTCGGTCTGATTCTTGGTACCGTCAACGCCGTCAAGACCAAGCACATGAAGCATGCGTACGTGAAGGGTGGTCTCGCCAGCCTGATTCTCGGTGGAATCATCTTCGCGGTTGCGGCTGCAGTGCTCGGCTCGAACCTACAGCCTGTCGGCAAGATGATTGGCGGAGCCGTCATGGTCATCGGCGTCTATGGCGTGTTCCGCTACGGCGGCGTCATGGGTGCAGTCGAGACGCTTGAACTCGTGTCACACACTGCAAGCTACATCCGTATCATGGCCGTCGGTCTATCCGACGCCATCTTCGCAAGCGCCATCAACAAGATGGCGGAGAGCATGCCTTTCCTGGTCGGCGTCATAGTGGCGGTGCTGTTCCATGCACTCCACTTGGTATTGGCGGCATTCACGCCAACAGTTCATGCACTACGTCTCAACTTCTATGAGTTCGGCCAGAAGTACTATGAGACGAGCAAGGAAGAGTACAAGCCGTTCCACAAAACCGGAGGTGAAAAGCGCGCATGATCAAGAACAAGCTCGCAAGGAAGGTTGCCGGTAGCGCATTTCTGGCTACCATGATGGTCCCGGCCATGGCCCTCGCGCAGGAAGCAGAGGCTGCGGTTGAAGTCGACTATCGCGTCGGCGTCGCGAAGGCAATTGCTGCTGGCGCAGCGATGAGCATCTCGGCTATGTCTGCTGGTTATGCACAGGCCCGCATCGGTGCCGCTGGTGCCGGAACGCTCGCAGAGCGTCCTGAGGCAGGCATGAACCTGATCATTCTGCAGGCTCTCCCTGAGATCATCGTCCTGCTCGGCTTCGTCATCGCGTTCATGATCGGTACCGCCTAGACAGTAGGGCGCAGTAAACCGTTCGACCCGGTGAACGCGCGGAAGGATTGACGAATGGCGATTGAGGACATCTTCAAAGCGCTCGATGAGCAGGCTGACACTGAGTGCAGCGAGCTCCTCCGTGCGGCCGAGGGCCAAGCGGCGGCAGTTCTTGCTGAAGCGAAGGCAGAGGCTGATCGGATCCAGGAGCAGAGGCTTAGTGCTGCGCAGGAGCTGGTCAAGCAGAAGACGGGCAAGACCATCAATGCCGCGAAGCTGGATAACAAGAAGCAGCTCACCGCGGTGAGAGAGCACGTCGTCCAGCAGGTCTTCGAGGATGCCGCTGCCAAGCTTGCTACGTTCCGCTCGACCAAGGCATACGAAAGCGTCTTCAAGGCTCTGGCTGAAGAGGCGTTGACGGGGGTCGACGGCGAATGCGCCATCCTGGTCGACCCCGCGGATGCTGCACTTGCCGAGAGCGTAGCCAAAGGCCTGAACGCGAACTGCACGATCGATCCGAGTCTGCAGACTAGTGGCGGTCTCGTGGTTTCGACCGCGAAGGGTCGCGTGCTGCGTAGCAACACGTTCGAGTCCCGTCTCGACAAGTCGCATGAGTTCACCTATGCGCACGTGTCGGAGATATTGGGCTGATGAGTGTGACCGCCAAACTCCAGCGAAAAGGTGCTCCGGGCAAGGACTACGGATACAGCAACGCACGCGTCCGGGGTATGCGGTCGCGTCTGTTCAGCCAGGCCTACCTTGACGAGCTCATGAGCTCCAAGGACATGGGTGCCATTATCCAGACGCTGACACAGACGGAGTACGGTCCCGACTTGGAAGAGCGGCTGCTGCACGGTAGGACCGCCCAACAGGTCGATGAGGCACTCAAGGACAACATGGTACGACAGTTCCGGAAGGTCTTGAGCCTCATCAACAAGGAGGCCTACCGTCTGGTGACGGTTCTGCTGGGCAGGTGGGACCTGTTCAACGTGAAGACGATCGTGCGTGGCATTCACATGTCTCTTTCTACGGAGGAGATCGTGGATAGCCTGATCGCCGTTGGCCAGCTCTCACATGTAGACATGGATGAGTTGGCCAAGCAACCGAGCATCAAAGCACTCGTGGACACCCTCAGTACTTGGGGACTCCCGTACGCCATTCCGCTTCGCGCGGCTATGGTTCAGTACAACGAGAGCGGCGATCTTTCGGTGCTCGAGTTGGCGCTCGACAAGTTCTACACGGCATGGGCGGACAAGAGCCTGAAGGGCAGGGGGTCGAACAGGAAGCTTGCGCGCCGATTCCTTGGCGTCCAGGTAGATACGCTCAACTTGCTGACCTGTCTTCGGCTACTGAACGCAGGAGTCGAAGCGGAGGATGTCAATCGGTTCTACCTACCGGGTGGCCTCCACGTCGATCAGCGACTGTTCGATGATCTCGCAGCGATGTCCGATGTCGACGAGGTGTATGAGCGGCTGAAGAGGACGCCGTATGGGCGTCCGGTGGAGGCCGTGGCGGTCAAGTACATCGAACGCGGATCGATCTCCGTGTTCGAGCGTGCCCTGGAAGACTACCTTATGCGGCGCGCGTTCGCGGCCGGCAGAGGAGAACCCCTGGGCGTTGGCATCATCATCGGGTACCTGTGGGGCAAAGCCAACGAGGTCACGAACTTGCGGATCATCGTTAAGGGAGTATCGGTCGGCATGCCCGTCGAGCGCATGAGGGAGGAGCTCATCCTTGTATAAGCTCATCGTGCTCACAGACTTGGACACTGCCGACGGGTTCGGGCTTGCAGGCGTTGATGTCGTTGCCGTTGCAGGTCTGGAAGAGGCGCGTCGGACGCTCAACCAGCTTATCGATGACGACACGAGTGGCATCGTCGCTGTGAACGAGGCCTTCATGACTGACATCGATGAACGAACACAGCAGAAGATCAACCAGACGTATCGACCGATCGTGATCACGCTCCCGATACGCGAGAAGCTGCAAGCAGAAGAGGACCACAGGGCGTACCTGGCACGCCTGATCCGAAGGGCAATCGGATTCGACATAACACTGAGGCGAGGCTGATGATTCTCGGAACGCTAGCCAAGATCACCGGTCCGGTCGTCGTAGCCGACGGAATGACCGGAATCAGAATGTATGACGTCGTCCGGGTCGGCACCGTCGGCCTCATGGGCGAGGTCATTCGACTCGAGGGCGACCTCGCGACGATCCAGGTCTACGAAGACACATCGGGCCTGAAGATCGGAGAACCCGTCGAGTCGACGGACGGACCACTGATGCTCGAGCTCGGCCCTGGACTCCTGTCCTCCATCTACGACGGTATCCAGCGGCCGCTACCGGTCATCGCCGAGCAGACCGAGAGCGACTTTATCGCTCGCGGTACGGTCGTCGCTGCTCTTGACCATGAGAAGAAGTGGGAGTTCACGCCGACCGTTGAGGTCGGACAGGAGCTCGTAGCCGGTGATTGTGTCGGTACGGTGCCCGAGAGTGCGACGATCATGCACAAGGTCATGGTTCCTCCGGGTATGCGTGGCAAGGTGACCAAGGTCATCAAGCCCGGCAGCTACACCGTTAAGGAAGTCGTCGTCGTTCTTGACGACAAGCATGAGATTCGCATGAGCCAGTGGTGGCCCGTTCGAGAAGGACGTCCCTACGTCCGCAAGCTCGACCCCACCACCCCGTTCCTGACGGGCATGCGCATCCTGGACACGTTCTTCCCGATCGCCCTCGGCGGCAACGCCATCATTCCTGGCGGTTTCGGGACGGGCAAGACGGTCACCCAGCAGTCGCTGGCCAAGTGGGCAGACGTGGACATCATCGTCTACGTAGGCTGTGGCGAGCGCGGCAACGAGATGACCGAGGTACTGACTGAGTTCCCGGAACTTGAGGACCCGCGAACGGGCAACCCGCTCATGGAGCGCACGGTGCTCGTTGCGAACACCTCGAACATGCCGGTTGCGGCGCGTGAAGCCTCCATCTACACCGGCGTGACTCTGGCAGAGTACTACCGCGACATGGGCTACAGCGTCGCTATGATGGCTGACTCCACATCTCGTTGGGGTGAAGCACTCCGTGAGGTCTCCGGTCGACTCGAGGAGATGCCCGGCGAGGAAGGCTATCCGGCGTATCTGGCCACGCGTCTGGCAGCGTTCTATGAGCGCTCCGGTCGTGTGCGTCCGCTCGGCGCAGAGGATAGAGTCGGTTCGGTCACCATGGTCGGTGCCGTTTCGCCTCCAGGCGGTGACATGTCAGAGCCGATGACGCAGAACTCACTGCGAGTCACAGGCGCGTTCTGGGCACTCGATACATCGCTCGCACATCGCCGTCACTTCCCGGCCATCTCTTGGACGAAGTCCTACACGTTGTTCCTCGGCCAGGTACGCACATGGTTCGAGGGCGAGGTCGCAGACGACTGGGCCGAGACTCGCGATCGTGCGATGTTCCTCCTCCAGAAGGAGACGGAGCTCCAGGAGATCGTGCAACTCGTCGGTCCGGACGCACTGCCCGAGACCGAGAAGATCATCCTGGAGGTCGCGCGGATGTTGCGCGAGGACTTCCTGCAGCAGTTCGCGTTCGATGATGTCGACGCGTACTGCCCGCCGAAGAAGTCCTACTGGCTGCTGAAGACGATCCTCGCGTTCTACGACGCGGCGACGCAGGCGATGTCGCGCGGCGTCTCGCTACGCCAGATCCTCCAGCTGCCACTGCGCGAGGAGATCTCCATGCTGAAGACGACGCCGCATGAGGAAGCCCTGAATCGCATGGCAGACCTCGTGCCGCAGATCACGGACGATATCGCCGGAATCGAGGTGCTGTAGATGACCCCGGAAGCACTGTTGGACCGTTCGCTACTCACGGTCGAGTACAAGACCGTCAGCTACATCACCGGTCCCCTCGTCTTCGTCGAGAACGTCCACAACGTCGCGTACAACGAGATGGTGACGCTTGTCCTGCCGGACGAATCGCAGCGCAGTGGTCAGGTTCTGGAAGTCGCGGGAACGACCGCCGTCATCCAGGTGTTCGAGGGTACGCGCGGCATCGACGTCGACGCTACTCGCATCCGCTTCCTTGAGGAAGTCGCGAAGATCGACGTATCGCAGGATCTGCTCGGCCGTATCCTCAACGGTACCGGCAAGCCGATCGACGGTGGTGCTCCGGTCATTCCGGAGAAGCGCCTCGATATCACCGGTTCACCTATCAACCCGTACATGCGCGAGCAGCCGGCTGACTTCATCGAGACCGGCATCTCGGCCATCGACGGGCTGAATACGCTCGTGCGTGGTCAGAAGCTCCCGATCTTCTCCGGTTCAGGTCTGCCGGCGAACGAGCTTGCGGCGCAGATCATCCGTCAGGCGCGGGTCAAGTCCGGTGAGGAGTTCGCCATCGTCTTCGGTGCGATGGGTATCACGCACCGCGAGGCTGCCTACTTCATGCAGCAGTTCGAGACGACCGGCGCTCTGGAGCGCGTTGTGTTCTTCCTGAACGTGGCCGACGACCCGACCGTCGAGCGTCTTCTGACGCCGAAGGCGGCACTCACGGTCGCCGAGTATCTTGCGTTCGAGAAGGACATGCAGGTCCTCGTCGTCCTTTCGGACATGACCAACTACTGCGAGGCGCTGCGCGAGGTCTCGACCGCTCGTGAAGAGGTCCCGGGTCGCCGCGGCTTCCCTGGCTACATGTACACGGACCTCTCAACGATCTACGAGCGTGCCGGCCGCATCAAGGGCCGTAAGGGCTCGGTAACGCAGTTGCCGATCCTGTCGATGCCCGATGACGACATCACGCACCCGATCCCTGACCTCACGGGTTACATCACCGAGGGCCAGATCGTTCTCTCGCGGCACCTGCATCGCCGCGGCGTCTACCCGCCGATCGACGTTCTGCCGTGCCTGTCACGACTGATGAACCTCGGTATCGGTGAGGGCAAGACCCGGGAGGACCACCGCGCGGTGGCCAACCAGATGTACGCTGCGTATGCGCAGGGTCGCGACCTTCGCAGGCTCGTCGCCATCGTTGGCGAGGAAGCGCTGTCCGACACAGACCGTCGGTATCTGCACTTCGCCGATGCATTCGAGAAGCACATCATCGGTCAGGGCGACTCCGGTCGAACGATCGAAGAAACGCTGAGCATCGGTTGGGAGCTCATGTCCGAGCTTCCGATGTCCGAGCTCAAGCGCGTGCGTGACTTCATCGACAAGTACCACCCCACGGCTGGCGGACAGGCGGACGCATAGACGGTCTGTCCACGTAGGCCGAGAGGAGGTGCGTAGATGGAAGAAGTACGGCCAACACGATCAGAACTGCTCGAGCGCAAGCAGCAGATCACGCTTGCGCAACAGGGCATGGACCTTCTCAAGCAGAAGCGTGACGCGCTGCTCATCGAGTTCATGTCGGTCATGGACGAGACGTTGCGCCTGAGCAACGACCTGCAGCGCACGGTCTCAGAGGCGCAGTACAGCCTTGCGATCGCGAAGTCGGTCGACGGTGTGGTCTCGGTCCGCTCGGCAGCTATGGCTACCCGCGGTGAGATCACCATCGACATGACCGGTACCAAGATCATGGGCGTGTCGGTGCCGGTGGTCACAAAGGGCGAGAGCCCGATGCGCACGTCGTTCACGCGTGGATACGCCATCACCGGTGTCTCCTCACGAATCGACGAGACGGCCGACAAGTTCGAGCGGATCCTCGATGTCATCATCGAGTATGCCGACATCGAGACGCGCCTCAAGCGGCTCGGCGAAGAGATCCAAAAGACGAACCGTCGCGTGAACGCGCTGGAGCAGATCACCGTTCCGGCGCTCAAGGAGCAGGTGGCCTACATCCGCCAGGCTCTCGATGAGCGAGCGCGTGAAGACCTGTTCCGGCTCAAGAAGGTCAAGAAGAAGATCGAGCGACGCGAGAAGGACCGCAAGCAGTCCTGAAACGTCGAGGCACCGGCGCAGATGCCGATGCCGATAGATCGCAAGTGTGTGGGGCGGTGCCGCCTACCGGGGGGTGTCTGGCACCGTCCCACCTCATTTTCCACACTCTCGCATGTCTCAATCTGTGGGCTTCCGATTCACGTGGGAATGACAAGACGTCCACCCCGTTGCGGGGCGGACGTCTTGTCTTGTGTTGATTCAGCCCCTCAGCGGGGCGGGTTTCCGCGGATGCCTACACGCTGCGGGCGCGAATGATGTCGCCGACCAGCTCGAGGGTCTCCACGGTGTTGTGCGTCTCGGCGCGAAGCTGATGTGCATAGGCAGCTATGGCGCGGACGTCGTCGACCGTAAGCTTGCTGAAGTGCAGGTCTTCCCAGTCAGCGCGCTTCTCGAATGCCCAGAGTTCGCCGATCATCCACTTGAAGTCATCGAGTTCTTTGGCCTCGAAGAAGCTCCAACTGGACTTGAGGCCCTGGCGCAGCCGCTCGATCGAGCGCTCGACCGCCTTGGCCTTCCGAAGCTGGAAGGCCCTCATGCCGATGTCTTCGTCTGATACGTCGGGACGATTACCGTTCATGCGCCCACCTCCTTGTGGTTTGGATTCGGCACCGATGGACGGCATTCCTGCTAGGAGGTCGCGCTTACGATGTCGTCGTTGTTGTTTGCTGCGGCGACCGTCCCTAGAATGGAGAGGCATCCCTGCCCGATCATGGTTATGAACGTCTCTGCCCACGACCCTACGGGGGTTCCATGGAGTTCAGTGAGGTCCTCGACAAGCGAAGAAGCGTTCGACACTTCAACACCAAGCTCGCCGTCACCGACGAGGACGTCAACGTGCTGCTTCAGGCGGCGACCACAGCTCCTACGGCGGGCAACATACAACCGTGGCGCTTTTACGTGGTGCGTACGCTTGAGGCGCGCGAGCGTCTTGCCGACGCTCTGTCGCAGCGATGGGCGACCGGGGCACCGGTGGTCATCGTCGTGTGCGTGGATCCCCGACCGTGCGCCGCGCGATACGGCGATAGAGGTGAGTATCTGTACTCCATCCAGGACACGGCAGCTGCGGTGGAGAACATCTTGCTCACCGCTGTCGACCGTGGCCTTGCGGCGTGCTGGATCGGTGCGTTCGACGACCGGGCCGTAGGCGAGGCGATCGGAGCGGCACGGCCCATCACTCCGGTGGCAGTGATACCGGTGGGCCATTCGGCGGAGTCCTCCGCCAAGCCCGCACGCCGCCCGCTCGATGAACTGACCACCTGGCTCTAGGAGTGTGCGTATGTCCGCCGAGCACGGCAACGTGTTCCGAGAGACCACGGCCGAGCTACATCGGCTGACCGATCTGGATGCGCTCCGGGCGCACATCGGTGACTGTCAGCGCTGCACCCTCGCCGAGACGCGCACAACGCTGGTTCTCGGTGTAGGCGATCCGCATGCCGAGCTCATGTTCATCGGTGAGGCCCCCGGCCGCAACGAGGACCTCAGGGGCGAACCTTTCGTCGGGACGGCAGGCAAGCTGCTCGATGAACTGCTCGCCAGCATCGGACTGCACCGCTCGGAGGTCTACATAGCCAACGTCCTGAAATGCCGCCCGCCAGGCAACCGCGATCCACTGCGACCCGAGATCGAGACCTGCACACCGTTCCTGGCGGAGCAGGTGCGCCTCATCGACCCGAAGGTGATCGCGACGCTCGGCAACTTCGCCACGCGCTACATACTGGATACCGAGCGTGGGATAACACAGCTACGGGGTCGCCTCTTCGAGGTGGGAGGGCGACGCGTGGTGCCCATCTTCCACCCGGCAGCGGCACTCTACTCGCCAGACAAGAAGCAGGTACTCTTCGATGACTTCCGGCGACTGCACACCGTGCTTCAATGGGCGGCCGAGGGGCGTCCCGCCGCTGCGCATGACGACGTGCCCCAGGCCGACGTCACACCACGCGCTGCGCCTGATGAGCCGACGCAGTCGAGCCTGTTCTAGATGCGGCGGTCGCGATGAACACCACGCTGTACACAGCTAGTGAGCGTGAGACGGAGCTTCTCGGCGTCCTGTTGTCACGGCTGCTCGAACCGGGTGATGTCGTGACCCTTTCAGGTGACCTTGGAGCGGGAAAGACGCACTTCGTGAAGGGTGTAGCGGAGGGACTCGAGGTGCCGGAGCCGGTGACGAGTCCGACGTTCAACATCCTGCTTGTGCATGAAGGCCGGCTGCCGCTCTATCACTTCGATCTCTATCGCGTAGAACGCGAAGACCAGCTTGAGGATATCGACCTGTGGGCCACCCTTGAAGCGGACGGTGCTTCGTTCATCGAATGGGGCGAGCGTTTCCCGGAGGCCCTTCCCGAGGACCGACTCGGCATAGAGATCCATCGCGAGGACCCGGAGCACCGGCGGCTGGAGGTCACGACAGGCGGCACGCGAAGCACGGCACTCGCCAGCGCGTGGGTCCGCGCGACCGCTCAGGCGGAGACGTCCAAGTGAGGCGGGTCCTGGCGTTTGACACCGCTACCGAGCACATCGCCATCGGGATCGGCGAGATGCACACAGGTCAGGGAGGCCTCCGCGTGGTCGCCGAGAGGGACTTCGCGGCGCGACGCGCGGCGCTCGGGGCGCTGCTACCCGCCGTGCGCGATCTCCTCGGCGATGTGGGTCTTCGCGTGGGCGATATCGACATCGTGGCGGTCGGCCGAGGCCCCGGCTCTTTCACCGGTGTGCGGATCGCTGTTGCGACGGCGAAGGGTCTGGCGCAGGGACTCGGCGCCCCGCTCGTTGGATGCAGCACGCTCGACGCCGTGGCATGGCGGTTCTCGGGCCATGAGGGGCTGCTGGCGGTCATCGGTGACGCGATGCGAGGCGAAGTCTACCCCACGCTCTTCCGATGCTCAGGCGGCATCTGTGAGCGTCTCGCGAGCGATCGCGTTGAGCGCCCGTCGGTGACCGCCGAGAGGTGGGCGAGTGAGATCGATGAGCCGGTCCTGCTTACGGGCAACGGCCTGACGAAGCACCTCGATGTGTTCACCGAGGCGCTCGGCGCGCGGGCGACCGTTGCCGAGGAGTGCATGTGGGCGCCCACCGGTGCCTCGCTGCTGTCGGCGGTGGAGCACGACGACGGCCCCGACACGCTCGGTGCGATAGTCGGCCTCGATCCCGTCTCGGCGGCTGAGAAGGCATCTCCCGGAGCGCTGCTGCCCGTCTACACGCGCCTGTCCGATGCCGAGGAGGCCGAACATCGGCGAGGCGGGCACGTGCCCTCATCCGGCGTCGTCGGCTCGGATGGTGGCGAGCGATGAACCTCACGCTGCGCGATATGACCCCGGCCGACATCGACGCGGTCATGCGTATCGAGCGCGACTCCTTCGAGTCGCCATGGTCCGAGGCACACTTCCGCGACGAGCTCGGACGGCTCGAGCAGGGCCGACGTTGGGTGGTGGCCGAGCAAGACGGCACGATCGTCGGCTTCGGCGGGATCGCGGTCTTCGGCGACGAGGCGCACGTGATGGACCTCGCCGTGGACCCCGCACAGCGGGGCTCGGGGATCGCTCGCAGGATCCTGTTGCCGCTGATGCGTTCCGCTGCCGAGAAGGGCGCGGCGCGCGTCACGCTGGAGGTGCGACCGGCTAACACTGCGGCGCGTGCGCTGTACGCGGCAGCCGGCTTCGTCGAGGCCGGTCTGCGACCCGGCTACTACGCGGATACAGGCGAGGACGCGCTGATCATGTGGACGCCCGAGATCTCGGTCTCAGCCATCGATGCGATGATGGCGGCCGATCGCGACGATGACCTGATACTCGCCATCGAGACCTCGTGCGACGAGACCGCGGCCGCGGTTATGCGTGGCGGTCGCGAGCTGCTGTCCAGCGTCGTGGCAAGCCAGGTGGACTTCCACGCGCGTTTCGGCGGCGTCGTGCCCGAGATCGCGTCGCGCAAGCACACCGAGGCGATCGTGGCTGTCATCGATGAGGCCCTGGCCGAAGCGGGAGTAGGCTTCGGCGATCTGAGCGCACTCGGCATCACGTATGGTCCGGGGTTGATCGGGGCGCTCGTTGTGGGCGTCGCATACGCCAAGGGACTGGCGCTGGCGACCGGACTTCCGCTCGTCGGCGTGAATCACCTCGAGGGGCACATCTTCGCCAACCGCCTCGCCGACCCTGAGTTGGAGCCACCGCTTGTCGCGCTCGTCGTGTCCGGTGGCCACACCGCGCTGGTGCATGTGCCGGAATGGGGCGTCTACCACACCCTCGGCCAGACACTCGATGATGCCGCCGGCGAGGCGTTCGACAAGGTCGCCAAGCTACTCGGGCTCGGCTATCCGGGCGGGCCCGTGATCTCGCGACTTGCACTCGAGGGGGACCCCGGCGCGATCCCGTTCCCGCGCGCCATGATGCGTTCGGGCGACTACGACTTCTCGCTGTCGGGTCTCAAGACCGCCGTCATCACCTACGTCGAGGCGGAACGCAAGGCGGGCCGGGAGCTGAACCTGCCGAACGTGGCCGCGTCTTTCCAGGCGGCGGTCATAGACGTGCAGGTCGCGAAGGCCGTACGCGCTGCCGAGGAGTACGGCGTGCGCGCGTTCTGCCTTGCCGGAGGCGTTGCGGCGAACGCCGCACTGCGGGAGGGGCTGCGCGCGGCGATGACTGATAGGGGCATCAGATTCTCGGTTCCCGGACTCGATCTGTGCACCGACAACGCGGCGATGATCGCGACGGCCGCGCACTTCAGGTTGCGGCGCGCGGCATTCCTGGGCATCGATGCCGAGGCGGTCGCGAATCTTAGGCTGAATTAGCACAAATTCCCAGTACCAATGGGCATAATCGATGAGTACGGTCTGTTGGCGCCGCCGCGCGCGGTGGAAGGGAGGAAGGCATGCGAACGAAGACCGCAAAGGTGGTCAGCTGCGTGCTCGTTATGGCGTTGATGGGGGTGCTCGGGTTACCGGGTGTCTCCTTCGGCAAGAGCAAGGGTGAAGGAATCAGCACCCAGGACGTGATCTACGTTCCGGCGGACCAATGGGAGTCCGATGATGGCACTGCGACCGCGAAGGTCCTTCCCGCAGTCAGCAGTCACACCCTTCACAGTGCCAATGACGAGGACTGGATGACGTTCACGATCGACGAGACCGGCACGCCGGTCGCGTTCGACACACAGATCACCGGCGGGAACGGTGATTTCGACACGCGTCTGTGGCTCTACATGCTCGAGGATGACGGTAGTCTCACGTTCATCGACGAGCACGACGACCACGCCTTCTGGGACGCATACTCGCAGGACATGCTCGTCTACCTCGATCCCGGTACGTACATGCTCCGCATGAAGGGCTACACCGGTTCCGAGTCTCCCGATGACGTGGCCGGCGAGGCAGGCTCCTACGATCTGTATTGGAACGTCGGGTTCACCCGTCGGGTCTACGGAGCGAACCGGTACGACACCGCTGTCGAAGTCTCCAAGATGATGTATCAGCAGGCAACGGTCTCTGTTGACTGGGATTTCGGTCTTGCCGGACTCGTTATCGCCAGCGGCACCAACCCGGCCGACGGCATCGCCGGCTCGCTGCTTGCCAGCATGCTCGACTCGCCCCTGCTGCTTTCCGGGCCCACGGGTCTGAGCACCGCTACGTGCGCCGAGATCGAGAGGGCGTTGATACCGGTGCTCTTCCAGGGCGATCCGCTCACCATCTACATCCTCGGTGGCACGAACGCCGTGCCGGCAGCCGTGGAGACTCAGATCAGCGCCCTGCCGGCGGTCGCGGCCGCGTTGGACTCCGATCAGCTGGAGATCGTCCGTATCGCGGGCGCTAACCGGTACGACACCGCGGCACAGATCGCTGTGGAATACTGGGACACCGTAGGCAGCAGCACGACCGCGTACCTCGTGAACGGCAACGCCTGGGCCGATGCCCTCGCGGTTGCGGCGCCGGCTGTCTACGACGGTCGTGTGATCCTCTCCTCGCGGGTCGACACCATCCCGGTCGAGACCCTGGACGCCATGGACGCGATCGGCATCACGAACGTTGTCGTCGTTGGTGGCGAGGGAGTCATCAACGCAGACGTGTATGCGGATCTCGAGGCGATGTTCGGAGAGTCCAGCGTGGAGCGCGTCTGGGGGACCACGCGTTACCAGACCGCATATGAGGTCGCGGTCCATGCCGTCGACTCGGTGGGATTGACCTCGGAGGACTTCGTGCTGGTCAGTGGCGAGAAGTTCCCGGATGCGATGATCGCCGGTCCGATGACCTACATGTACACGAGTGAGTGGGGTACGTACGGTCCGATCCTACTGACACCCGGTGCGTCTCTTGCTCCAGAGGTCACTGACTTCATCGACGACTACGGATTCCCCGGCTACATCATCTATGTGGTCGGTGGACCCACCGCTGTCAGCGATGCGGCACTCGCCGAGCTCAACGAGCTTCGACTGCCCCCGAGGTGACAGACGGAATAGAGTGTTGACCGACCGCGACCCCGCCGGTTATCCGGCGGGGTCGCTTGCTTTCTCGGCAGAACCCAGATGTGAGTGTGTTCGCATCAGATAATCCGCATTTCTCGGCAGGGACCTCTTGCATCTGAAGGACGGTCGACCTAGAATCTCATCCTGTTGGCACTCGGAAGGCGAGAGTGCCAGAATCGCTGAGTATCGAGGTCAGGAACGGGTAGATATAGGTGCGCCCGAACTGACCACGGTATCGGGAGTAGACAGGTCAGAACGTTGGACGTAGGAGGGTAGAGCATGAATCTCAAGCCGCTGTTCGACAATGTCGTCGTCAAGCCGGCGAAGGCCGAGGAGCAGACCAAGTCAGGTCTCGTGATCCCGGATTCCGCTAAGGAGAAGCCGCAGCGTGGTGAGGTCGTGGCCGCCGGTGAAGGCCGCTTCGAAGATGGCAAGCGCGTGCCGATGGACGTCAAGGTCGGCGACACCGTGATCTACAAGGAGTGGGGCAAGACTTCCATCAAGCTCGAAGGCGTCGAGTACTTCGTCATGGGCCAGATGGACATCCTTGCTGTGGTCGAAGACTAGAAGGCAAGATCCCGCGACCAACCGGTCGCATAACGTACGGAATCAACGAAGGAGGGACATAGCCGAATGGCCAAGGACATCAAGTTCGATGAGGCGGCCCGACGCGGCCTCGAGACGGGTGTTAACAAGCTCGCCGATGCCGTCAAGGTCACCCTCGGCCCCAAGGGCCGTTACGTGGTGCTCGAGCGCAAGTTCGGTGCGCCGACCATCACCAACGATGGCGTGACCATCGCCAAGGAGATCGAGCTCGAGGATCCCATCGAGAACATGGGCGCCCAGCTCGTCAAGGAAGTCGCCACCAAGACCAACGACGTCGCCGGTGACGGCACCACTACCGCCACACTGCTGGCGCAGGTGATCGTCCGCGAGGGGCTGCGCAATGTGGCCGCTGGCGCGAACCCGCTCGCCATCAAGCGTGGCATCGAGAAGGCCGTCGACGCAGTCGTCGAGTCCATCAAGGCTGAGTCGAAGGACATCGAGGACAAGGAAGAGATCGCGCACGTCGGCACCATCTCGGCAGCCGACGAGGCTATCGGCAACAAGATCGCCGAGGCCATGGAAGTCGTCGGCAAGGACGGCGTCATCACTGTCGAGGAGTCACAGACCTTCGGCATCGACATCGACACCGTCGAGGGCATGCAGTTCGACAAGGGCTACATCTCGCCCTACATGATCACGGACCCCGACCGCATGGAGGCCGTGCTCAACGATCCCTACATCCTCATCGTGAACCAGAAGATCAGCAACATCGCGGATATCCTGCCGATTCTCGAGAAGGTCATGCAGGCCGGCAAGCAGCTCATGATCATCGCCGAGGACGTCGAGGGCGAAGCCCTGCCGACCCTGGTGCTCAACAAGCTGCGTGGCACCTTCACCTCTGTCGCCGTCAAAGCGCCGGGCTTTGGTGATCGCCGCAAGCGCATGCTCGAGGACATCGCCATCGTCACCGGTGGCCAGGTCGTTTCCGAGGAACTCGGCTACAAGCTCGAGAACGTCGGTCTCGAGGTTCTCGGTCGTGCCGCCACGGTCAAGGTGACCAAGGACAACGCGACCATCATCGACGGTGCCGGTTCCGAGGACGAGATCAAGGCCCGCATCAACCAGATCAAGGCCGAGATCGAGAACTCCGACTCCGACTTCGACCGCGAGAAGCTCCAGGAGCGCCTTGCCAAGCTGTCCGGCGGCGTGGCCGTCATCAAGGTCGGCGCGGCCACCGAGGTCGAGCTCAAGGAGAAGAAGCACCGCATCGAGGACGCTCTTCAGGCGACCCGCGCGGCCGTCGAAGAGGGCATCGTCCCCGGCGGTGGCGTCGCGCTTGTCGATGCGACCGACGCGCTGGACGCGCTCGAGCTCGACGAGGAAGAGATGATCGGTGTGAAGATCATCCGCAAAGCGCTCGACGAGCCGCTGAAGACCATCGCGGCCAACGCAGGCTTCGAGGGCTCCGTCGTCGTCGAGAAGGTTCGCACGCTCCCCAAGGGCGAGGGCCTCAACGCCGCCACCGGCGAGTACGGCGACCTCGTCAAGATGGGCGTCATCGACCCGGTCAAGGTCACGCGCACGGCGCTGCAGAACGCAGCGTCCATCGCCGCGCTGATCCTGATCACCGAGACGACCGTCGCCGATGTTCCCAGCAAGGATGACGCTGCCGCGGCCATGGCCGGCATGGGTGGCGGAATGGGCATGATGTAGCGCCCGCAACACGCACGAACGAAGGGCCCCTCTCCGGAGGGGCCCTTCTTGTTTCTCTATCAGCTATCCCGTGCTGTGAGCTAGAGCGCGATGAAGCCATCGATGAGGAACCTCACGCCGAGGTAGAGTAAGAACAGCGCGCAGGCTCCGATGATGAACCGGTAGATGCGGTCGGAAAGCAGATGACGACCCTGCGACACGGCGGCGATCACGAAGCCGTACCAGGCGACGTCGGCAAGCTGATGGCCGAGGAAGAACGCGATGACGCCTACGGGGCCGATAGCCAGGCCGTCGGCCGCCAACTTGACGCCGATGGTGGCCCACCACAGCGTCCAGTACGGGTTCGAGAGGCTGATCGCGGCCCCGTGAAGGACCGGCCCCACGCGCGAGGGTTGAGCCGAGGCGTCCGGCTCGGCGCTGATGGTTCCCCGCGTCGCGCCGAGAAGCAGGTCGCCGCCCATCCACAGCAAGAAGGCTCCGCCGATGAAGGCGAGGACGGTCGTGACCGTGGGTCGGGCGAGGAACGCTTGCAGGCCGAAGGCGAAGCCTACGAGCAGGATTCCCTCCAGCGCCGCGTGTCCGACAAGCATCAGTGCAGCGGCGAGACGGCCCTCGCGCAGGGTCCGCGTGATGGTCACAGTGAGGTAGGGCCCCGGGGCCATTGCGCCCGAAAGGCCGATCAAGAAAGCCGCTCCACCCAGACGCAGGGCGTCGGCGATCGCTTGACTCTCCACACTGCCCCTTTCGGCCTGTGGCGGCATCACCGTCGTTCGAGTACAGTACTAGGGCGTTTCCCGCTGAACGGGAACAAGGCTATCAGGAACCGGGACAAGGAGCACCCTTGGCACTCTCTATAGGCATCGTCGGTCTGCCGAACGTCGGCAAGTCAACACTGTTCACCGCGCTGACCCGCAAGCAGGTCGATGCGGCGAACTACCCCTTCGCGACTATCGAGCCCAACGTGGGCGTCGTGCCCGTCCCGGACGCGCGCATCGATAGACTTGCCGAACTCGTGAAGCCGGAGCGCACGGTGCCGGCGACGGTCGAGTTCGTCGACATCGCAGGGCTCGTGAAGGGTGCGAACGAGGGCGAAGGTCTCGGCAACCAATTCCTCGCCAATATCCGTGAGACCGACGCCATCGCGGAGGTCGTGCGGTACTTCTCGGACCCGAATGTCATCCATGTCGACGGCAAGGTGGACCCCGCTTCTGATGTGGAGACCATCCGGACCGAACTCGTGCTGGCCGATCTGGGCACGCTGGAGCGCGCGATGCCCAGGCTCGAGAAGGAGGCCAAGCGTGACAAGGACCTGGCCGCCAAGGTCGAGGTCGCCAAGCGCTTGCAGGAGTGGATGGGACAGGGGCATCGGGCACGCAACATGGAGATGACCGACGCGGAGCGCGTGCTCGTGCGGGACCTGCATCTGCTCACCATGAGGCCGATGCTCTACGTCGCCAACGTCGATGAAGGCGCGTTGGGCAAGGAACTCGCGCCCATCGACGGACAGACCCCGGTCGCGATCTGCGCGAAGATCGAGTCCGAGATGGCCGAGCTGGACCCCGCCGAGCTTGTCGAGTACTTGGAGATGGAAGGTCTTGAGGAGCCGGGACTCAACGCACTCATCCGCGAGGCCTACCGTCTACTCGGCCTGCAGAGCTACTTCACCGCGGGCGAGAAGGAGGTCCGCGCGTGGACGGTGCGGGTGGGAGCCAAAGCGCCTGAAGCGGCTGCGGTCATCCATACCGACTTCGAGCGCGGATTCATCAAGGCCGAGGTGATCTCGTATGCCGACTACGATGCCCTCGGTAGTGAGGCCGCCGTCAAAGCGGCGGGCAAGCTACGCATCGAGGGCAAGGAATACGTTGTCGCCGACGGCGACGTCATGCACTTCCGCTTCAACGTCTAGCGGGTATCAGTCGGCCACAGGCGGCGGCAACCGCCGCGCCTTGGCGAGCTCCCACTCGAGCAGGTAGTCGAGCGCGCCTTGGGACCCGAGCATCGTCCAGCCGTAGATGCGATCGTTCTCATGCATGACGAACTCCCGCGTCACTTTGTCGAGGTAGCGCCAGCCGAAGAGCACGATCGGCTGTCCATTCTTGGCGGCAAGACACCCCGCAGTGAGCGCGTCCGGGAAGTTGCGGCTGGTCGCGGCGTAGGGAGTGATGTCCCCATCGGGCCAGAAACGCTCCACGACCGCGATGTTGGTCGCGTAGCGGGTGGGACCCGCGATCCGCTCGACCTCCACGAGCCCCGCCAGGGACGTTTCCGCGTTCTGCGACACGGCCGCCGTTCCGCCGACGATGACGGCCGAGGTCGTCTCGGCGGAATGCGCTGCTATGAACTCGGTGATCTGCGGAGCGAGAGCGTTCTGCGGCGTGAGCAGGATCGGCATACCTCGCATGCTGGAGAACGAGGATGCCGAGACGGCATCGACGAACTTCTCGCCCGATACGACCGTCACGCCGGCACCCGGGGTGACCCCGACGCTCTCAGCGATGAGTCGTGCGGTCTCGTAGCGGCTCTCGCCGGCGATACGGATGACCTCGCTGGCCTCGATGCTCGCCGCTTCTGCGGCAGCAGTGGCCACTGCCGAGGAGACCGCGGTCGATCCGCCGAGGACGATCACCTGCGATGCGCCCAGGTCCGTGATCGCCTGTGCCACGGCGGTGGGGAGCGTGGACGAGGAGGTCAGTAGAAGGGGCGCGTCGAGCTTGTAGGAGAGCGGCCCGGCGGCAAGGGAGTCGGGCCAGTTCTCGCCCGAGGCGAGTAGGACGGTCCTCGCGCCCTCCGGCCAGCCGTCCATCGCGACGCTGACGGCGGTGTCGTATCGCGTATCACCGCCGAGGCGAGGCTCTATGGGCTGGATGAGGTCGGCCGCCAGGTATCGGTCGATCGCGTTCGCGATGCCGACCGCGACCTTATGGCGGAAGACGGGGGAGAGTAGCAGTGTGCGTTCGGTGTAGTTGTCGAGGAATGCCACTTCGATGAGCGCTGCGGGCATGTTCGCCCAGCGGATGACGTAGTAGCCGACGTCGTCGATCCCACGGTTGTAGGTGCCCGCGCTCGCGACGATGTCTTGCTGTAGGTAGCTGGCGAGGGTGCGCGATGGGCCTGTGTCGGTGACGGTGTCCCAGCTGTTGTAGTAGGTCTCAGTCCCTCTGCCACCGCCAGCGTTGTTGTGTATCGACAGGAAGACGTCCGCTTCCCAGGCGTTAGCCAGATCGCTTCGCATCTGGAGGTCGTCGTAGGGTATCGGAGTGCCGGTGGGCGAGATCGAGTACACGCCTGTCCGACCGTCGGCATACAGGTAGTACTGCTGGTCGGTCTCACTCCAGTGCCACGTCGAGATGTCCGTCGTGCAGATGGTCCTGTCACTCGTACGACTCATCCCGACCTGATGGCCGCGCGAGACGAGCACCGCCCTGGTCTCGAGGGCGATGAGCAGGTTGACGTACTGCTCTTCCACTCCGGAGTAGACGGCGCCGGGGTATGCGCCACCATGACCGGGGTCGAGGAAGATGCGCGCGGCAAAGGCCGGCGAAGGGGAGAGGGCGAGAAGCAGTGCAAGGGAGCCGACCACGGCGAGCGTGATCCTTCGGACCCACCTGGCTGCGACGTTGTGCTGCGACTGCATGGCATGGCTCCATCGGGTGTGTTCGACACTCATTTAACCACAGGGCGGACCCCCTCGGCAGTGATGGCGGTAACAGTCGCCGAGACGGGCGGAATCGCATTGACACCCCCTACCCCTCGGGCTAGCATGTATGCACCTTGCAAGCCTCATGGAGCAGCCTAAGCCGCAGTACCTGTCGGACCAGGAACTTCCCGCCGCATCATCAAGGCGAGTCCTGGTCCTTGTCGTATAGGCGCCCCATGTGCGAGTCGTAACGTTGACACGGAGCAGTCAGGAGGCGCGATACCAGCATGGAAGTCGAGATCGGACGTGGTAAGACCGCACGGCGTGCGTATGGCTTCGACGACATCGCGATCGTACCGTCCCGCAGGACGCGTGATCCCCGCGATGTGAACATCACCTGGGAGTTCTCCTACAAAGACAAGACCTACACGTTCCCGCTTCCCGTGCTCGCCTCGGCCATGGACGGTGTCGTCGACCCGTCGTTCGCCATCACCATGGGCAAGCTAGGCGGCCTCGCAGTCTTGAATCTCGAGGGCATCCAGACGCGCTATGAGGATCCCACTCCGCAGCTCGACGCCATCGCCTCCTTCACGAAGGACGAGGCCACCCCTCGCATGCAGGAGATCTACGCTGCCGAGGACGTGAAGCCCGAACTCATCACCGAGCGTGTCAAGGCCATCAAGGATGGCGGCGTGCTCGCGGCGGCCTCGCTGACCCCGCAGAACGTCGAGCGCTACATCGATGCCGCTATGGCCGGTGGGCTCGACATCCTCATTATCCAGGGTACCGTCGTGAGCGCGGAGCACGTCTCCTCCTACGACAAGCCGCTGGACCTCAACGCTTTCATCCGTGATCTGGACATCCCCGTCATCGTCGGTGGTTGCTGCAGCTACCAGGGTGCGCTCCACCTGATGCGTACGGGTGCCGTAGGCGTCCTCGTGGGCGTCGGCCCCGGTCACGCGTGCACGTCGCGCCGCGTGCTCGGCATCGGCGTTCCGCAGTGCACCGCCGTCGCGGACGCCGCTGCGGCTCGCATGCGTCACCTGGACGAGACCGGCACCTACTGCCACGTCATCGCTGACGGCGGCATGCGCACCGGTGGCGACCTCGCCAAGGCGATCGCCGTCGGTGCCGACAGCGTCATGATCGGCTCGCCGCTCACCTCGGCATCCGAGGCTCCCGGCCGCGGTTATCACTGGGGTATGGCGACCTTCCACCCCGATCTGCCCCGCGGCACACGTGTCAGGGCCGGCATCAAGGGCACGCTCGAGGAGATCCTTGTCGGACCGGCGCACGAGAACGACGGGACCCTGAACCTGTGCGGCGGCCTGAGGACCTCGATGGCCACCTGCGGTTACGAGAACCTCAAGACCTTCCAGAAGGCCGAGGTAATGGTCGCACCCTCGCTGCAGACGGAGGGCAAAGTCCTCCAGCAGTCGCAGGGTGTGGGCATGGGCCGGTAGGGGTTGCGGGTGAGCTACCACGACCAGCAGCCGACCGTCTTCGTCGTAGACTTCGGGGCGCAGTACGCGCAGCTCATAGCGCGTCGCGTGCGTGAAGCCAGGGTCTACTCGGAGATTGTGGCGCACGACATATCCGCTGAAGAGATCGAGCGTCGCCGTCCGGCGGCGCTCATCCTTTCCGGTGGCCCAGCCAGTGTCTACGCACCCGGTGCGCCTAAGATGGACCCGCGCATCTATGAGCTAGGGATCCCGATCCTTGGCTTCTGCTACGGCATGCAGCTTATGGCGCTCGACCTCGGCGGCGAGGTTCCGCATACCGACATCGGTGAGTACGGTTTCGCTGAGCTGACGGTGATGGAGCCCGAATGCGAGTTGCTCGAGGGCGTTGCCGAGTGCTCCCAGGTATGGATGAGCCACCGCGATAGCGTCGGGACCGCTCCTGAGGGCTTCCTCGTCACCGCGCGGACGGATATCACCCCGGTGGCGTCTATGGAGCACCGGGAGCGCCGTCTGTACGCGACCCAGTTCCATCCCGAGGTCGCTCACACGCAGTATGGCCAGCACATCATCAAGCACTTCCTGCACGACCTCGCCGGCATTCCGCCGGTGTGGACGATGGTGAACATCATCGATGAGACCGTGGAGCGTGTTCGCGAGCAGGTCGGAAGCGATCGCGTGATCTGCGGACTTTCGGGCGGAGTCGACTCCAGCGTTGTCGCCGCGCTACTGCATCGCGCCATCGGTGACCAGTTGACGTGCGTGTTCGTCGACCACGGCATGATGCGCCTTGACGAGGCCGAGCAGGTCGTTCGCACGTTCCGCGACCAGTTCCATATCGACCTGGTTCACGTTCAGGCGCAAGAGCGTTACCTCGGCCTGCTCGAGCATGTGACCGATCCGGAGCTGAAGCGTCGGATCATCGGCGAGGAGTTCTGGAAGGTCTTCTTCGAGGAGGCCACCACACTCGAGGGTGTGAAGTGGCTGGCCCAGGGCACGCTCTACCCGGACGTGATCGAGAGCGGCAACAAGACCGCCGCCAAGATCAAGAGTCACCACAACCTGATCCCCTTCCCCGAGGGAGTGCACTTCGACCTCATCGAGCCGCTCAAGGCGCTCTTCAAAGACGAGGTTCGCGCCGTGGGCGCGGAACTCGGTCTGCCCGATGAGATCGTGCACCGTCAGCCCTTCCCCGGTCCCGGACTCGCGGTGCGCATCATCGGAGCGATCACCGAGGAGAAGCTCGACATGCTTCGCAAGGCGGATGCGATCGTCCGCGAAGAGATTGCGAGCTGGGACACGGAGCGTAGCGTGTGGCAGTACTTCGCTGTCCTGCCGGATATCCGTTCGGTGGGTGTGATGGGCGATGAGCGCACCTACGCACACCCCATCATCATTCGCGCGGTCGCCTCGGCAGACGCCATGACCGCGGACTGGGCGCGACTGCCGCACGAACTCCTCGCGAAGATGAGCAATCGCATCATCAACGAGGTCGACGGCATCAACCGGGTCGCTTACGACATAACGAGCAAGCCGCCAGGCACCATTGAGTGGGAATAACAAGGTAAGACGAGCGCCGGCTGCACCTCGCCGGCGTTCTGTGTAAGAGGCAACCCCCCGACGTTAGGTGGAGTGAAGACGATGGCCGACAACACCGAGGACGTCCAGCAGAAGATAGCTGAGCTGCGGGCGCAGATCGACGAGCTCGACTGCCGCATCGTCAAGCTGTTGAACGAGCGTGCGGGACTTGCGCTCGCGATCCGTGAGCTCAAGCCGAAGGTCAACTGGGGGCTCTACGACCCCAAGCGCGAGGAGGAGATCTTCGTTCAGCTCTCCGCGTGCAATGACGGGCCGCTCTTCGACGACAATCTGCGCGAGATCTATGAGGCCATCCTGCACGTCATGAAGGAGCTCTGAGCCGTCATGACCGATGTGGCGCAAGCGATCGGCGCTGTTGTGCGCGACAGCGAGCGCATCACGCTGATGGTCGGCCCGTGCTCGATCGAGAGCCGGGAGCAGATCATGGAGGTGGCGGCCGTCACCGCTGAGCTCGGCATCCGTGTCCTGCGCGGCGGAGCATACAAGCCGCGAACGTCGCCATACTCGTTCCAGGGGCTCGAGGAAGAGGGGCTCAAGCTTCTCAAGGAGGCGGGCGAGCGCTACGGGCTACTCACCTGCACAGAGGTCGTCGATTCGGCTCATGCGGAGCTTGTGGACAGCTACGTGGACATCCTCCAGGTCGGTACGCGCAACATGGCGAACTACTCCCTGCTCAAGAAGCTGGGTGCCGTGACTGCCGAGAGTGGCAAGCCGGTGCTGTTCAAGCGTGGCATGGCAGCCACGATCGACGAGTGGCTCGGTGCCAGCGAGTACATCACGAGCCAGGGCAACCCGAACGTCATCCTCTGCGAGCGCGGAATCCGCACCTTCGAGACATCGACGCGCTTCACGCTCGATATCACTGCAGTGCCGGTGGTGAAGAAGCTCTCTAACCTGCCCATCATCATCGACGCGTCCCATCCGGTGGGTCAGGCCGACCTGGTGCCTGCAGTCTGCCGTGCCGCCGTGGCGATCGGCGCTGACGGGATCATGGTCGAGGCGCACCCCAACCCGCGCAAGGCTCTCTCCGACGGCCCGCAGTCTCTCGATCTTCCTCACCTGCGTGCTCTGGTTAACGAACTTGAACCTGTGGCAAAATCTGTAGGTAGGACGATTGCCTGAGAGTTCGGCGCGGAATTCGCTAGCACTGCCGCAAAACGTCGAGTGAAGGGTGGCGCAGATGACTGAGGTCTCGCTTCGTCGCTTCTGCGCCCATTGCGGGTCAGAGGGTGAGCCCCGCCTCGGGTACTGCGCCGAGTGCGGAGGTCCCGTCTGCTCGAAATGCGGGAACGTCCAGCATGTCCTCGGCGAATCCAAGGTCTATCACGACCTCTGCCTCAAGCAAGGCGAAAACGGTGGCTTCTCGATGATCAAGTTCATTAAGTAGGTCCAGCGGTATCGGATGCGTGTTTCGGTGGCCGGAGTCCTGATCAGGGGCATGTCAAGCCTGGAGTCGGGTCGTCAGCGCGTGTAAACTGGACACCCTATGAGCTACCTTCTGGACGAACTCAACCCCGCGCAGCGTGATGCTGTCATGGCCACCGAGGGCCCTCTCCTCGTGCTGGCCGGCGCCGGCTCGGGCAAGACACGCGTGCTCACGCATCGCATCGCCCATCTGATCGCCGAGAAGCGCGTGTCGCCCGCGGACATCCTCGCGATCACCTTCACCAACAAGGCCGCGCAGGAGATGAAGCACCGGCTCGAGGACATCATCGGTCCCGCCGCGCGCTCGATGTGGGTGATGACGTTCCACGCGATGTGCGTGCGCATGCTTCGGGGTGACGCCCACCGGCTGGGCTACACGCGGAACTTCTCGATCTACGACGCGGATGACAGCAAGCGCATGGTATCCGGGATCATGGTCGACCTCGAGATCGATCCCAAGAAGGCGCCCGTGAAGATGATCGCCGGGCGAATCTCCTCGGCAAAGAACGAACTCATCGGGCCTACGCGCTACGCTGAGGACGCGATCATGCCGCCGATGAAGCTCACGGCGAAGGTGTACCCGCTCTACCAGCAGCGCCTGCTGGCGGCCAACGCGATGGACTTCGATGATCTGCTGGTCAACACCCACCGGCTGCTGACGGAGCATCCCGAAGTACTCGCGTTCTACCAGGACCGCTTCCGCTACATCCATGTCGATGAGTATCAGGACACCAACCACGCCCAGTACTCGATCGTGAACCTGCTGGCGGCCAAGCATCGCAATCTCATGGTCGTGGGCGACGACGATCAGTCGATCTACTCGTGGCGAGGCGCTGACATCCGCAATATCCTCGAGTTCGAGCACGACTATCCCGAAGCCACCGTCATCAAGCTCGAGCAGAACTACCGCTCGACGCAGACGATTCTGGCCGCCGCAAACGCGGTCGTCGCCAACAACTCCGGGCGCAAGCCCAAGACGCTATGGACCGCGAACGTAGGCGGAGAGGCGATCACGCGCTACTTTGCGACCGACGAGAAGGACGAAGCGCGATTCGTGGGCCAGGAGATCGAGCGGCTGCTGCGCGAGGAACACCGTGGCTATGACGACTTCGCGGTCTTCTACCGCACCAACGCACAGTCGCGCACGATCGAGGACATCTTCCTGCGCATGGGCGTGCCCTACCGCCTCGTCGGCGGCACGCGCTTTTTCGAGCGTGCCGAGATCAAAGACGTCATGGCCTGGTTGCGTGCGGCGGTCAACCCCGCTGACATCCAGTCGGTGGAGCGTCTGCTCGCCAAACGGCAGGGTATCGGTAAGACGACGGTGGAGAACCTGAAGGCCATCGCCTACGAGCACGACATCACGCTCTCAGACGCCATCGAGAGTTCCGCCGGGGAGGACTGGCTGTCCGCCGGTCCGCGCCGCAAGGTCGCGGAGCTCGCGACGGTACTCGCCGAGACACGTGCTCCTCTCGGCGACACATTGCGCGATCGAGTCGAGCAGATCGTGAAGCGCAGCGGGCTCCTGTCGGCATTGGCTGCGGAGGACTCGAGCGAGGCCGAGGGCCGGGCCGAGAACATCCACGAGTTCTTCGGCGTGGTGCAGGAGTACGACGAGACGCACGAGGACGAGGAGCGCACGCTCGAGTCGTTCCTCGAGTGGATCGCTCTGCGTACCGACCTGGACCAGCTTGCCGAGGAGGACCGCTCGGTCACGCTCATGACGCTGCATACCGCGAAGGGTCTGGAGTTCCCGGTCGTCTTCCTGGCGGGCATGGAGGACACGATCTTCCCCCATGCGAACTCGATGTTCGACCCGCAGGGTCTCGAGGAAGAGCGGCGACTGTGCTACGTGGGCATCACCCGTGCGCGCGAGCGACTCTACATCACACACGCGGGTCAGCGCTCCCTGTTCGGCCAGTCGCAGTACAACCCGCCGAGCCGCTTCATCGACGAGGTGCCCGACGAATGCATCCGCACCGAAGGCGTCGGGTCCTCCGGCTTCGGTGCCGGCGCACCGGGTCGCGGACGCGGCGACCGTGGCGGGTCGACGCGTTGGTCTGCGGGCTTCACCGCAGGCGCTGCGGCACCCGAAGGCCGCGTCTTCGGCTCAGGACAACGCCGCGGCTCCGAGCCCAAAGAGGAGCTGCATCTGGTAGCCGGCGATGTCGTGGATCACAAGACCTTCGGCCGTGGCACGGTGCTCGAGGTCAAGGGCGACCGGGTGGAGATACGTTTCAGCGGGCAGGCAGGGACGAAGAAGCTACTGTTGGGGTACGCTCCGATACGTAAGGTCGAGTGAGCTCTGCGGCCACAACGGTCGCGAGGGGAGTGAGTATGGGGCCGGTCCTCGTCTTCGGTCACCGCAACCCGGATAACGACTCCATATGTTCGGCGGTCGCATACGCGCACCTCAAGAACCGTACCGACTCCGAGAACGTCTACGTGCCCGCACGTCTGGGGCCGGTGCCGCCGGAGACGGCATGGGTGTTCGACCGCTACGGCGTGGATCTGCCCGACGAGATCGCACACGTCCGCACACGCGTGCGCGACGTCATGACCGGGGATGTCGTCTCGGTCGCTCCTGAAGAGAACATGCTGGTAGCGGGCCGTTTGATGCGCGAGCACGGCGTGCGTGCGCTGCCCGTCGTCGACGGGGACGGCGCGGTACGCGGTCTCGTGAACGTCACGATCCTCGCCGAACGCTACATCGAGGAGACCGACGTCGCCGACTTCACTGAGCTGCCGGTCACCGTTGCGCAGATCGCACACACGCTCGGCGGGACGGTGCTTGCCGGCGATCCGGAGGCGGTCCTGTCGGGCGGCGTGCTCATCGGCGCCATGGAGCCCGAGACGATGCGCACCTACATCAGGCCCGGAGACACGCTCATCGTCGGTGACCGCGTGCGTACGCAACCGATGGCGCTGGAAGCGGGTGTGGCGTGTCTGGTCGTGACGGGGGGTGCCGCTCCGGAGGAGGGCGTGCTCGAGCTCGCCGCCGAGAAGAGTGCCGCGGTCGTCTCGTGCCCGCATGACTCGTATGCCGCAGCGCGTCTCGTCAACCTCAGCCATAGCGTTGGCGAGATCATGGACACGAGTCTGCTGCTGGTCGGTCCGGACATGCTGATGTCGGAGGTGGCGGAGGACCTCGTGGAGTCGCCGCACCGTGAGGCGGTCGTGGTCGATGACGAGGGCCGTCTGCTCGGGATGATCACGCGCACCAACCTCGCGCGCGGCCTGCGCCGCCGCATCGTCCTCCTCGACCACAACGAGCTTTCCCAATCGGCGCTCGGCGCCGAGGAAGCTGCGGTGATCGAGATCGTCGACCACCACCGTGTGGGGGACGTGCAGACCGCCGCCCCCATCCTGTTCCTCAACATGCCGGTCGGCTCGACTGCCACGATAGTGGCCGAGCGGTACCGTGAGCTCGGGGTGGACATCCCGGTCGCCATGGCCGGTCTGCTTCTCTCGGCGGTGTTGAGCGATACGGTGCTGCTCAAGTCACCCACGACGACGGCTCTCGACCGGGAAGTGGCTGACGTTCTCTCGGCGATGCTCGAGATCGAACCGCTCGAGTTCGGGATGGAGATGTTTCGCGCGCGCTCAGCCTACGAGACTTTCTCGGCGGAACGGGTCGTCGGCGCGGATCTCAAGGAGTACCGTATCGGCGATGCGTCGATCGCGGTCGGGCAGGTGGAGACGGTGGACGCCGCCGAGGTCCTGGCGCATCGCGCCGAGATCGTCGCGGCGATGCGTGCATTGAGGGAGGCCCGCCGATACGACCTCGTGCTTCTGATGGTGACCGACGTCGTTCGAGAGGGGAGCGAGATCGTGGCCGAAGGCAGGACGCGGATCGCGGAACGTGCGCTCGGGGTGTCGTTCGCAGACGGCTCTTCATGGATGGAGGGCGTGCTCTCCCGCAAGAAGCAGATCGCCGCCCGGTTGCTGCAGGCGGTGGGCGCATGAGCCCGATGGTTCCGCGTGCTGTGTCCTGGCGGCGTGATCCACGCTCGGGGCTGCTCGTCATAGCCTTCGGTGTCGCAGTCGTGTCGTTCATCGCACTCACGGCCGCGCTCCTGTTGGCGCCGTCGTTCGCGGAGCTCGATATGCGCGTCTCCGAAGTCATCCGGGACATGTCCGTGCCGGGCCTGGAGAGCATCGCACGGTTCTTCACGACGCTCGGGAGCTTCTGGCCGGTCGCTCTGATGACCGCCGGTGTGAGCGGCTATCTCCTTGCGCGTGGGCGCAAGGCCGAGGCGCTGCTGATCATCCTCACCGTGGGCCTGGGTGCGCTGCTCGCTGAGGGTCTCAAACTCGTCGTGCACAGGGTGCGTCCCACGCTTGAGTTGGCGCGCATCGCGATTCCTGAAACCTACAGCTTCCCTTCGGGGCACACGATGGCAGGGATCGACTTCTTCGGCTCTTTGGCGTTCATCGTCCTGATCGGCGAGCGTCGTCTCAGACGTTCGGTACTGGTCATGGTCGCATGCGTTGCCATAGCCTTGGCCATCGGCCTATCACGCGTGTATCTCGGCGTGCACTACCTCGGCGATGTCCTCGGCGGACTGCTTCTGGGGGCCGGATGGGTGACGCTCATGATCATGCTTGGCGCCAGCTGGGGAGCAGGCGTTGCCGAGAAGGACTAGCGAGCGCGCGGAAGTGTGATCGTCGCTCTCGTGCCTTCGCCTGTCGCTGACTCGATCGATACCTTCCCGCCTGCGCGCTCCACCGCGTGCCGTACGAGCGAGAGTCCCAGGCCGGTGCCACCGCTGTCGCGCACGCGTGAGCGATCCACGCGATAGAAGCGCTCGAAGACGCGTTGAAGATCCTCGGTGGGGATGCCCATTCCGGTGTCCGAGACGACAAGCTTCACGATGTCGCCCGTCGCATCGACCACGACCCTGACCTCACCACTGTCGGTATAGGCGATCGCATTGGCGAGAAGGTTGTCGAGTGCGATGGCGATGTCGGTCCGGTCGGCGGCAGCGAACACGTCCTCGTTCTCGACTGCCGAGAAGTCCGCCTTGAGGTCCAGGCCCTTGGTGGATGCAGCGCGTGAGTGTGCAGACAGCGACAGGTCGACAGCCTCACGGAGGTCGGTGACCGCGCCTTGAACTATCGGCGTCTCGAGCCGGGACAGGTCGAGCAGGTCGATCACGAGTTGGCGCAATCGGGCGGCCTCCTGGCCGATCTGCCCGACGAACGCCAGTGCCTGCGCTTCGTCGTCATCCGCGGCGGCGTTCTCTGCGGATTCGGCGAGCAACAGGATCGCCGCGGTGGGTGTCTTGAGTTCGTGAGATGCGTTTGCGACAAAGTCGCGGCGCATCCGTTCGACACGGGTCCGGTCGGTGATATCCGAGATGATGACGAGAGTGCGTTCAGCGCCACTCCGGTCGAGCGGAGCTATCGTCAGGCGAAGTGAGCGACCTCGGGGATCGGGACCGACCTCGGTGCTTCCGGCTCTTGTGGGGTTGAGACGGTCGCGTATCGCTGCTATGAGCGAGGCGGGCAGTCCGCTGTCGGCGAGCGATCTGCCGGCGACCCCGTTGACCGGAAGCGCCAGCAGGTCGGATGCAGCCCGGTTGGACACGCTGATCTGCTCGCCGTCGAGCAGCAGGATCGCATCCGCAAGCCCGTCGACCACGGTGTGTAGGTTCGTCCGCTCGGTCTCGAGCGCTCCAAGGCGCTCCCGGAGCTGTGTTCGCAGGGTGCTGAGAGCGGAGGCGAGCGGAGCCAGGGCTCCGGATTCGGCGGGAACTGAGACGCCCAGATCACCACTGGCCATGGTGGTAGCCGATTGCGCTAGTCGCTCGATCGGCCTGGCGGCGAGCGTTGCGATGCGCAGGCCCACGATGAGCGCGAGCACGAGTGCGACGCCAAGGAGCGCCAGCCCCGTCCGGCGCGTTTGTGCGCCGATCTCACCGATGCGCTCAAGTGACTCCGAGACGCGTAGTGCCACACGCTCACGCGCATAGCGTGCCGGCACTGCGACGTACATCTGCTCGATGCCCTGCGTCGCCGATTCACGGATGTCCCGGCCGACCGATCCTTCGAGTGCCATCCTGATCTCAGGACGTCCGGAGTGATTCTCCATCGATCCGGGATCCTCCGCGCTGTCTGCTAGAACGGCGCCGTCGGCTGCGACGACGGTCATGCGTAGGTCGGTCCCTTTCACGAGCTCGGCCACCGCAGGGGTGATCTCGACGTCAGGCGCGCCGAGTACGAGCGCCGCTGCCTGCGCGACACCCTGCAGATGCGTCTGCTGCTGCTCGATGACAGCGTCGGTGATCGGGCCGAACAGGCTCCAGCCCCACAGGCCGGCTACCAGGGCGACCACGACCATGTATCCGAGTGCGAGGCGCAACCGATACGACGATGCGAGCAGCTGCAGGCGAGTTCTCACTACCGGTGTGCTCCGTCTTCGGAAAGCGGTCTTGGCTCGAAGCGGTAGCCCACGCCGTGTACCGTCTGGATGTAGTCGAACGCCGAGTGCTCTTCCAGCGCTTGTCTGAGGCGACGGATGTGCACGTCTATAGTCCGCGAGGAGGGCAGGAAGTCGTAGCCCCATACTTCACGCGCAAGGCGCTGCCGGGACATGAGCAGGCCCGGATTGGATGCGAGCGCCACGAGGAGCTGGAACTCCTTGAGACGCAGTCCGACGGTATGGCCGGCGACGGAGAGGCGGAACTGGCCGACCTCGATCACAAGGTCGCCGGTCTCGATGACATCGTTCTGCTCGAGGATGACGCGCTCTCGCACTCGACGCAGGTTGGCGCGTACCCGGGCCAGGAGTTCCTCCATGGAGAACGGTTTGGTGATGTAGTCGTCAGCACCGGCATCCAGTCCGCGCACCTTGTCGTGCTCCTGGTCGAGCGCGGTCACCATGATGATCGCGGTCTCGGTGTCCGAGGAGCGCAGACGTTCAGCGAACGTGTAGCCGTCTATGCCCGGTAGCATGAGGTCTAGCAGCACGAGATCCGGCTTCTCGCGTTCCGCCAGCGCGAGCCCCTCGACCCCATCACCTGCCGCAAGTGTCTCGAACCCACCTCGTCGCAGGGCGTACTCCACGGTCTGTCGGATGATCGGATCGTCTTCCACCACGAGAATGCGTGTCATGTCGGCCTCCGGGACCGGGAGTCTTCTCGGCATATCATGCCCCCCACGCACTCCGTGTAAAAGGCATTTAACAAAGAGTTCACAGCTGAGGGTGCAGCGTTTACATCAGTGCAACCACTCCCGGTCCATCCGCCCCTAGGCTTGTCATATGCCGACGGCAGTCTGTCGCCGGTAGAGACGGATCCTGACTTTGAGGAGAAGCATCAGTGAACAGGAAGCGGTTCGTTGCGCTCGGCATCACGCTCTCGATGTTGTTCGGCGCGTTCGCACTGACAGGTTGCGGATCAAGCGGGAACACGACAGATCCAGGACTTGAGGGCAGTATCGATGTGGAAGGTTCGGACACGCTGGTCAACGTCGCCGGCGCTTGGGCGGATGCTTTCATGACCGAGAACCCCGGCGTCATGATCTCCGTCAAGGGTGGCGGCTCGGGTACCGGCATCGCTGCGCTCATCAACGGCACGGTGGACTTCGCGGATGCTTCTCGCGGCATCAAGGATGAGGAAGTTCAGCAGGCCGAGGATGCGGGCGTCACTCCCGTGGAGCACAAGGTCGCCATCGACGGAATCGCCGTCGTCGTGAACCCGGGCAACGGCATCGGGGAACTCACGATGGAGCAGCTTGGCAGGATCTATCGTGGCGAGATCACGAACTGGAGCGAACTCGGCGGCGCGGACAGGGCAATCGTCCTGCTTTCGCGTGATAGCTCCTCGGGCACCTATGAGTACTTCAAAGAGGAGGTTGTGGCCTCCGAGGATGAGAACGCGGAGTACGCGGCCTCGGCCAAACTCCTGCCCTCCAACCAGGCGATCGCCGACGAGGTCGCGGCGAACGAAGGTGCCGTCGGCTACATCGGGTTGGGGTACCTCACCGACGCGGTGAAGGTGGTCGCCGTAGACGGCGTCAAGGCGTCGATCGAGACGGCCAAGGACGGCAGTTACCCGATCAGCCGCTACCTGTATATGTACAGCAACGGTGAGCTGAGCGGTGTCATGCAAGCCTACATGGAGTGGATCCTCGGCACCGACGGTCAGCAGATCGTCGCCGACGAGGGTTTCGTTCCGGTGCAGTAGCATCGTGGCGGTGCCGACTGACGCATCGCGTGGCGGGATCCTCGGTCGCACGGCTTCTCGCCGTGCGACCGAGGCCGTCGTTCGCGCTCTGGTCTTCGCATGCGGGTGGCTCGCCATTGTGATCCTGGCGGCTATCGCGCTCTTCTTGTTCACGAACGCACTGCGCTCCCTCGACGAGGTGGGGCTCAGCACGATGCTCTCGGGCACCGCGTGGTATCCCACCTCCAACAACGCGCAGTTCGGCTTTCTCCCTCTCATCATCGGTTCGCTGTTCGTGACCGGGGTCGCGCTCGTGGTGTCCGTTCCCGTCGGCATCGGTGCAGCCGTGTATCTCTCCGAATTTGCGAGCCGCTCGTTCAAGGAGATCGCCAAATCGGTCGTCGAGTTCATGGCGGCGGTTCCCTCGGTGGTATACGGTCTCATCGGCGTCGCGGTACTCATCCCGTGGGTGCGCGCGACGTTCGTTCTGGACAGCGGTATGACCGCGCTCACCGGCGGCATCGTACTCGGCGTGATGTCTATCCCGACGGTGCTCTCCATCTCGGAGGACGCGCTGCATTCGGTTCCGGAGTCACTTCGCCAGGGTTCGCTCGCTTTGGGCAACACGCGCTGGGAGACCACCTACAAAGTCGTAGTGCCTGCGGCGTCCTCGGGTATCTTCGCCGCAGTGATGCTGGGTCTCGGCCGGGCGATCGGTGAGACGATGGCAGTGCTCATGCTCACCGGCAATGCCGCCGTCATGCCTACCAGCGTTTTCGAGTCCGTTCGTACGATGACCGGTACGATCGCCGCCGAGATGGGCGAGGTCGTTCGCCAGGGCCTTCACTACTCGGCGCTGTTCTCGGTCGGCCTGGTGCTGTTCGCTATCACCTTCACGATCAATCTGGCGGCGGACCTTGTCCTCGAGCGCCAGCGTAGGAGGTGGCGTCGATGAGCCGGATGCGACGCGCCCGCCTTGCCGAGAAGATCGCGAAGGTCATTCTCGGCCTCATGGCAGTGACGGTGCTGGGCATCGCTCTCGCGGTGTTCGTCTACATCACCGCGAAGGGCTACCGTGCCATCAACTGGGAGTTCCTCACGGCTCGCCCTCAGAGCCTCGGGCGTGAAGGCGGTATAGGCCCCGCCATCGCGGGGACCCTGTGGCTCGTTTCGCTAACGGCGCTGTTCACTCTCCCGATCGGTGTTCTGGCCGGGGTGTATCTCTCGGAATACGCGCCGAGGAACCTTCTGACGCGCTCGATCCGATTGGCGATCACCAACATGGCAGGCGTTCCGTCCATCGTCTATGGGCTGTTCGGGCTGGCCGTGTTCGTCATGCTTGCCGGTTTCGGGGTGTCGGTGCTGTCAGGTGCCCTTACGCTGACTTGCATGACCCTGCCGGTCGTCATCACCGCTACCGAGGAAGCGCTGCGGCAGGTGCCGCAAGACCTGCGGCACGCATCACTTGCTCTGGGTTCGACCAAGTGGCGCACCATACGCAAGGTGGTGCTGCCTGCGTCGATGCCCGGCATCGTGACGGGCTCCATCCTTGGTCTCGCGCGCGCGACGGGCGAGACAGCCCCCATCCTGTTCACCGCGGCGGTGTTCATGTCGCCGAGAGTGCCGAGTTCACCGTTGGACCGGGCGATGGCACTGCCGTACCACATCTACGCGCAGGTGACCTCCGTGCCCGGTTGGAGTGAGGATCTGGTGTGGGGTACCGCACTGGTGCTTGTGGCAGGGATCAGTATCGTGAGCGTGGCCGCCGCGGTCTGGCGCTCGATCCAAAGGAGGAAGATACGGTGGTAAGCACACTTGAGATGGCGCCTGAGATGGCGCCGCTGCTTCTGACACGAGACGGACGCACTGACTCTCCCGTGGCGACTGCTGCCGGCGGCTCCGGCAGCTTCATGTTGTCGGATGTCTCAGTCGCCTACGGGCGCGACCTCGTGGTCGAGGGCGTCGACATGGTCATTGCCTCGCGCTCGGTCACCGCACTCATCGGACCGTCCGGCTGCGGGAAATCGACGCTGTTGCGGTGCCTGAACCGCATGAACGACGAGTTCGGCAACGTGAAGGTGGGTGGGCGGATCACGCTCGATGGTCAAGACATCATGGGCAAGGCGATGGATCCGGTCGAGCTACGCATGCGTGTGGGACAGGTCTTCCAACGACCCAACCCGTTTCCCATGTCCATCTATGACAACGTGGCCTACGGCCCTCGTACGCAAGGGATACGGCGGCGAAGCGACCTTGACGACATCGTGGAGGAATCGCTGCGCCGGTCAGCGCTCTTCGACGAAGTGAAGAAGAGCCTCAAGAAGCATGCATTCGAGCTTTCGGGAGGACAGCAGCAACGTCTGTGTATCGCGCGGGCTCTGGCAACCATCCCGGAGGTACTGCTGATGGACGAGCCCGCGTCAGCACTCGATCCCATATCGACACAGCAGATCGAGGACACGATCGCCGAGTTGAAGTCCTCGGTGACGATCATCATCGTCACGCACAACATGCAGCAGGCTGCGAGAATATCGGACCGCACTGCTTTCATGCTGCGTGAATCGATGGATGAGCCTGCACACCTCATCGAGATGGATGACACGAAGAAGATCTTCACTAATCCCGATGACCGCCGGACCGAGTCCTACATTACCGGTCGCTTCGGCTAGTGAGCGTGCACCTTAGGATGAGCGAAAGGCCCGCCATTGGCGGGCCTTTCGTGTCCTCTTCGAAAAGAGGAGCGAGGCGCGTGGGGGGACGCGCCTCGCTTCGATCGAGCGGCGTGCCCCGCCTCCGAGGGGGGAGGGAATAGCGGGTCGCTCTGCTCTGTGAATCTGCAAGCAACGTACGTGCCAACAAGTCCACCTAGAATGCGTCTTCTGGACTCCATACCTTCCACACCTTGCCCGCGAGGTCCGGACTCGGTGTGAGCGTCTTGCGGCCCGGCTGCCAGCCGGACGGTGTCACTTCACCGGTTGCTCTGTTGTGCTGGTACGCCTTGAGCTGGCGTATGAGCTCTGCGGCATTGCGTCCGACGGTAGGTGTCAGCACCTCCATGGCCTGGATGATTCCGTCGGGGTCTATGAGGAAGCGTCCGCGCACATCGACCCCGGCGTCTTCGGCATACACGCCGTAGGCGGATCCGATCCTTCCGCCCTGGTCTGACAGCATCGGGTAGGGCACTCCGCCTTCGACCATCTTCGAGAGCTCTTCCTCCTGCCAGATCTTGTGGACGAAATGGCTGTCGACACTGACTGACAGAACCTCTGCGTCGAGCCCGGCAATCTCTTCGTATCTCGTCGCGACCGCGGAGAGTTCAGTCGGTCAAACGAAGGTGAAGTCCCCGGGGTAGAAGCATAGGACAACCCACTTGCCCCGGTAATCTGACAGCTTGAACGTGTGGAACTTGCCGTCCTGGTAGCCGTTAGCCTCAAAGTCCGGCGCGGGCTTTCCTACCATCGGAGTCATTCGTGGTCTCGCCCCCTCGCTATTCGCTGCTGATGTGTCCGGTGCAGGCTCCGGATCGCCGATCGGGCCCTTTGCGGGAGATACGCACCCTGGTTTGAGCTCCGCCATGGCGCCTCCTCTCATGCTAGAAACCGTGCGAGGTCTGTCTGGCCTCGTTCTTGGGTTCACGAGTGTACTTACCCGAGACGCGGACTTCGAAAGACGTCGGCAAACAGGCGCTATCAGCAGCGCCCGACGTCGGGTTCGCACAGCAGACGAGGCTTCGACAGCAGGAACAGACAGTACGCAAGAAGTACCGCAGCGCCGACGAAGATCGACTGCGTGACGCCGATCTGGTCGCCCAGCCAGCCGAACGCCAGAGACCCGAACGGCATCATGCCCATGAAGGAGAGTACGAACAGCGCCATCACCCGACCGCGGAGCTCATTGGGTACTGCGGTCTGAAGGTTCGTATTGATACTGGACACCGTGGCCAGGAACACCGCGCCGAGTGCCACGAGTAGCACTGCGACAAGCGCGTAGCTACGCAGGAACGACAGAGCGAGCACACCCACGGCCATCGCGGTGATCGAGTAGCGGATGATGCGCTCCCGGCGTACGCTGCGCGGGAGTGAAGCGACGACGAGCGCTCCAATGAGCGCCCCCGCACCGTTGAAGCCCATGAGCGCCGAGTAGCCGGTACTGCCCAGGCCGAGTGTATCGGCGGCGAAAGCCGGCAGCAGGGTCATGAACGGCATGCCGAAGATCGTGAGCATCACCGCGGTCAGAAGGTGCATAGCCACATGCGGATGCTTGCGAGCGTAGCGCACGCCCGCGCCGAGTCCGCCGTCATGAGGTGCATCCGCGGCGCGTCGCACCTGGTTGGGCCTGATCACGGCGAGCGCCCATATGACGAACAGGAAGCTCACGGCGTTGATCGTGAAGACAGCAGTGATGCCGAGCTGTTCGTTGGCGGAGAACGCCGCGATGATGGCGGCTGTCACCATCGGCCCGACGAGGCGGGCGGCATTGAACTGCGCCGAACTCAAGGCGATCGCGTTCAGCAGCGAGCTTCTCGGCACGAGGTCCGGCACCATGGCCTGCCACGCGGGGAACATGAACGCCGAGACGACACCGCCGGCGAGCGAGAGCCCGTAGATCCAGGCCATCGTGATGTGGCCGGTCTGGTTGAGGACGGCGAACGCGGTCGCCTGTCCCATCAGGATGATCTGCGACACGATCAGGAGCTTGCGTCTGTCGAGTTTGTCGGCGAGTGACCCGGCCAGAAGCGTCAGAAGGAACACCGGCACGCCGGTCAGGAAGTTGACGAGACCGAGTGAGGTCGATGCGCCTGTCAGCTGGTAGACGACCCAGCCGAGGGCGACCGTCTGTGTCCATGTGCCGATGTTGGAGAGCAGTGCTCCGACAAAGAAGTAGCTGTAGTCGCGATAGCCGAACGACTCGAAGGTCTTCAGCCCGCGCAGTATTCGCCGAGGCGGACTCGATACGTCCGCTTCATAGGTAGCCGTGTCTTGCGGCAGGGGGGCCTGGGCTTCGCCAGGCTTGCGGAGGGGGGTATGGGGCACGGTCTTGGTCAGCTCCTTACTGGAAATGCAAACGCCGCCCCCGGATGACCGGGGGCGGCGCGGTTGCGCCGAGATGTCAGTCTACACCTACTCGCAGATGATCCGCATCGCTTCCTCGCGTTGCACGTCCATGACGTACTGGATGCCGGATACCTTCGAGGCTTCTTCTGTCAGCGCGAACACGTCGCTGCGGCTGATAGAAGGCACGTCGAACTTGCGGCTGCCGCTCATGAGCTGCTGCAGGCCGACCTTGATCTTGTCGCTGAACGTGTAGAGCGCGATGGCGCCGAGCGGCATGCTGTCGACCTCGGCACCGTACTTCGCCTTGAGGGTCTCGTAGCTGACGAAGATCTCCTCTTTGGAGGTGCCGAACTCAGACACCGTCTTGGGGAGATTCTCTTCCTTCATCCACAGCTCGATGTTCTTGCCCACGAATCCGGGGATCATGAGCGCGCGGCCCATGCAGACAGCCTTCGTGTGCGGCGAACCCATGGCGAGCACCTTGTAGATGTGATCCTCGCTCGAGAAGCCGCCGGCGATCGCGATGTCGGGGATGTAGGCCCCATCGCACTCGCGCAGCTTGTTGATGAGCTCATTGGCCATGCACTGCAGGTAGAAGGTGGGGATGCCCCACTCTTCCATCATGCGCCACGGGCTCATACCGGTGCCGCCGGGGGCGCCGTCGATGGTGAGCAGGTCGATGCGCGCGTTGCTCGACCACTTGATCGCCATGGCGAGCTCACGCATGCCGTAGGCGCCCGTCTTGAGAGTGACGCGCTTCGCGCCGAGGTCGCGCAGGCGCTGGACCTCCGCGTAGAAGCCCTCCTCGTCGATGAAGCCGAGGCGGCTGTGGCGCTCGAACTGCCGGATGGCGCCGTCTTTGAAAGCGGCCTGGATGGCCGGATCGCTCGGATCCGGGGTCACGAGGTAGCCGCGGTTCTGTAGTTCGAGTGCGCGCTCCAGCGAGTTGACCTTGATCTCGCCGCCGATGCACTTGGCGCCCTGGCCCCACTTGAGTTCGACGGTCTCGACGCCCAGCTTGGACAGGACGTACTCGGCGACGCCCAGACGCGTGTCCTCGACGTTCATCTGGACGAGGATATCGCCGTAGCCCTCGTGGTAGCGGCGGTAGTTCTCGACGCGGCGGTCCATATCGGGAGCCTTGGTGACCTTGCCGTTGCTGTCGCGCTCGAGTAGCGGGTCGATACCGCAGACGTTCTCGCCGCAGACGAGCGAGATGCCGCTGATGGCGGCGCCTACTGCGAAGTGCTCCCAGTTCTTGCGGGCGATCTCGGTGGAGCCGAGAGCGCCGGTGAAGATCGGCACGCGCATCTTCACCTTGTTGACATCGCCGAACACGGTCTCGGTGTTGGCGTTCGGGAACAGCGTGTTGTCCGGGTTACCCTCGGCACCGCCCGCAAGACCCTCGGCGCCCAACGCGTAGCCCATGATGTTGAGGTGCGAGTAGTCGATCGGGTAGTCCTTGTCGCCACCGGCAGTGATCTCGCCGAAGGGACCGGGGTAGATCACCTCTCGGCCACGGAACGAGGACTTGAAGACCTCGCAGTTGCCGCGGCATCCGTCGACACACCGGGTGCAAATGCCGGAGCCGGGTGCCACGTTCCGTGAACGGTTGGTCGTCTGGGTCGCGTCGTTGGCATTGGGTTGCTGAAGATTCATTCCTTACCCCCGATTTGTTCGTTGAGCCTTACAGCCGGTCGAGTTTGAGCTATCGTAACGTACTGGAAACATAGCAGAAAGCGTTTCACAACATACAGCGCAACGAACAGGGGGGTCTTCATGCCCGCAGAGGTCAGAGCGGACGTCATCAAGACGATCAAGGACCAGAAGATCGAGTTCATCCACCTATGGTTCACGGATGTTCTTGGCTTCCTGAAGGCCTTCACGATCGACGTGGAAGAACTCGAGCTCGCGATGACCGAGGGAATGGGATTCGACGGCAGCTCGATCCAGGGCTTCGCGCGCATCCAGGAGTCTGACATGGTCGCGTTGCCCGATCCGACCACGCTGCAGATCCTGCCGTGGCGGCAGAAGGGTGCCCTGGTCGCCACGATGTTCTGCGACATACGCCGTCCGGACGGCAGCTTCTACGAGGCCGACCCGCGCTACGTGCTGCGTCGCAACATCGAGAAGGCGCGCGCGATGGGCTATGAGTTCTTCATCGGTCCCGAGCTCGAGTACTACTACCTCAAGGGCGATCACGAGCCTGAGGTCCTCGACCACGCCACCTACTTCGACCAGACCACGCGTGACCTTGCGATCGACCTTCGCAAGGACACCGTTCGTGCGCTCAAGCGTTTCGGCATCCAGGTGGAGTACAGCCACCACGAGGTCGGCCCGAGCCAGCATGAGATCGACCTGCGCTACTGCGAAGCGCTCAAGATGGCCGACAACGTGATGACGTACCGCGTTGTCGTGAAGGAGATCGCGCAGGAGAACGGTGTATACGCGACGTTCATGCCCAAGCCTCTCTATGGCGAGGCCGGTAGCGGCATGCACGTGCATCAGTCGTTGTTCAAGAACGGCAAGAACGCGTTCTACGACGCCGAGGACGAATTCCACCTCTCGGCGACGGCGAAGTCCTACATCGCGGGCCTGCTCTATCATGCGCGGGAGATCTGCGCGGTCACGAACCAGTGGGTCAACAGCTACAAGCGGCTGGTCTCAGGATACGAGGCGCCGGTCTACATCTGCTGGGCGCACCGCAACCGTTCTGCACTGGTGCGGGTGCCGATGTACAAGCCCGGCAAGGAGAACGCGACCCGCGTGGAGCTGCGTTCGCCCGACCCGGCCTGCAACCCGTACCTGGCGTTCTCCGTGATGCTTGCGGCGGGTCTGGACGGCATCGAGCGTGGCCTGGAGCTGCCCGCCGATGTCATCGACGACGTATATGAGATGAGTGCGGAAGAGCGGGCCGAGCGAGGCATCGGGCAGTTGCCGGAGGATCTTGCCGAGGCGATCACCGCGATGGAATCCAGCGAACTCTTGCGCGAAGCTCTCGGCGAGCAGGTGTTCCAGTGGTTCCTGCGCAACAAGCGCGCCGAGTGGAACAACTACCGCACGAGGGTCACGCCATTCGAGCTGGAGGAGTATCTGCCGCTGCTCTAGTTCACCGCTGGCGGCCGCTTGGCTATCGCCGTCCACAGACCGGGTTCGGTGCTGACCACCGGCACGACTGCGCGTCCGCCCCACAGGCGGGGGCGCAGCCACCCCTGGGTGTCGAGCGTGTCGGTCGGCTTGGGACTCATCACGTTACGGTCCACGGGCACCACGGTGATGCCGGCGGCCTCGACCTCGCCGATCGGCAGAACGTCAGCGAAGCTGCGCAGCGGTACCCGGTACTCGATCAGTCGGCCGGCCCAGCCGCCGGCGGTCAGACCCACGCCTGCAGCTGCACCGATGACCCCGTCCTCGGTGCCTCCGTGGCCCGACAGGTGTGCGCCGACGATGCGTGTCGCGTCATAGGCGTCCGACTGGCCGACGACTTCGACTGCGGCGCGGTTGCCGAACGCGATGAGTGCCGAGAGGTCCGAGTCCCCGGAGACGACGCACAGGCCCGGATCGCTGCCATCGATGAAGTGCTCGAGGATGTGCGCTGCTCCCAGCTCGGCGAGAGCAGGCAGGATCGAGGTGTCTTCGACGTCGATGACGGCGCAGGCGGAGCTGTTATGCGAGGTGTAAGGAACCCGCGGGTCGACAATGAGCTGCTGGCGTACGACACCCCACAGCTCACAGCCCTCGGGGAGCTTGTCGGTGAACCAGCGGACTAGCTTGCCGGTCCCTCGGTCTGCGCCGAGTATGTCCGTGTCGTCAAAGCAGATGTACGCACGCATGAGTTTCCTTTCGCCGGTTCGAATCAGTCCTCAGCAGGTACCCAGATGACCTGCCCGTCCTCGAGTCTGTACACGGTGCCGATGGCAGCGCCCTTCCCGCTGGCTGTGGCATCCGTCGCCGTCAGCCTCTCGATCCTGCCTTCGCTCTTGGTGATGACCTCCATCTCAGAGGTGCCGGGGTCTTTCACGATGGTCACGTCTTCAGAGCTCAGGAGCTCCTTGAGACCGAAGGAGCTCAGCGCGACCACCAGGAAGCCGATCCCGATCAACATCGCTACATCGAAGAGGTTGCTCACTGCCTCCATCGGGTCGCCGTCGCGGTCGGGCACCAGGGAGCGACGACGCGTCATGTATGCGCGATCTCGGGAGCCGTGTCTGTGCATGTAGGTCATGACTAGGGCTCCAGCATCTCGAGGACGTACTCGATGTCGCTAACGTCCATCATGTACCAGCGGTCACGTACGACGGACATCAGATAGGCGAGACCGCCGACGAGAAGACCGACCACCGTGGTCGAGAAGGCGATCACGAGGTTGTCCGAGAGGGTCTGCACATCGCCTTGCGCAAGTCCTACGAGTGCGGGACTGATCGGGATCAGCGTGCCCATCAGTCCCAGCATTGGCCCGAGACGCACGAGCGTGCGGGTGCGTTCGAGCCTGCGCGTGACCGTGGACTCGGTATCACCGAGCATCTTGAGGAGACGAGTTCTCTGAAGGTCGCTTCCGTTCAGCCCATCGAAGAACGCCGAGACGAAACGACCGTGACGTAGCGTTCGCAGTGCCTCCACGGCAGCATCAGGGTCGTCTGCGGCCAATGACGCACGTGCTTCGGACGCGGTACGGTCGAGCGTGCCGAGCATGCGACCCTTGCGGCGAGACCATGCCTCGCCAGTGAACCTGCCAAGTTCCCAGACCGTCCAGGTCAGGGCCGCGATCTCCAGGACCAGCACCGGATAGAGCAGCGCCGTCGCAACGGCGTAGATCAGTGCTTGTGGATGTGAGATCAGATAGGCGAGTGTCTCCAGCAGTGCATTCATGCGTTCCTCCGGGGTATTCAGCCGCGCACGAGAAGCCGTCTCAGCGGTTCGCTTATCAATCCGGTCAGATAGAGAGCTCCCAAGAAGCCCAGTCCACCTAGGCGTGTCCGCATGGCAGTGGATCCGCCGGACACCTGGTCGGTCACCACGGCGTTCAGTGCGAAACCCGAGTAGACACCACGTATCTCGGCGGCGCTTATGGTGACCTCCTCGGGCTGGTCAGCCACCGCGACCAAGGCGCCTCCGGTGCTCTTGGACTTCGAGGCCGTCAGCCCCGAGCCTGATGTCTGGTTTGTCGTGTTCGGCGTGGCGTCACCATTCGTGGCGTCAGAGGTGTCCGTGCCGTCACCATCGGTGTCACCACCGGGTTCTTCCGTGATGGCCTCGCAGCTGATGGTGATGTCGTCGACAACGGGGGCTTCAAGCCCGGCATCACACTTGATGGCAAGGCGGTATCGGATGAATGTGCCGTTGGCCCCGTCGGGGAGGACGATGTTGTTCTCGCTTCCCGCCAGCGTCCAGGTCCCTCCGTCTATGGAGTAGTACACAGCCACCGAGGTATCTGGAGGAGCGTCTCCAGACCACGCGATCGCGGTGTAACGCTTCTCGACGCCGGGAAGTCCGCAGTCGATCGCCTGAGATGTCACCTTGGTCGACGTTGTCGGTGCCACGCTCAGAATCCGTTCGTTACTCTGGTCGGCCACGAGGAGTGATCCGCCTGCGGAGATCGCCAGCGACCTTATGTCCACCATCGGCTCATCTACGAATCGGCCGATGAGAGCGCCATCGGGGCCGACATGATCGATCCTGCCTTCCCAGCCCCCGTTGGCGATCAGCACCGAATCGTCAGACATCCGGATGGCGCAGGACGGGGCATCCAGATACCCGGGTTCGCTTCCACTGACACCGGGGACTCCGTACTCCCACACGATGCTGCTCGCGCTATAGCCGAGGTTGGGTGCTGTCGGGTTGTAGTCGGAGTTGCGAACGATGATGACTCGCTGGGCATTCTCATCGGCGATCAGGGTCTGCTGTGACCCATCCGGTGCCGTGAATCGGTAGGCGGTTCTCGGCCAACCAAGGTAGCCGGCCGCATAGCCGTGGTCGGAGGCGTTCTCTCCACCGATGCCGTACTGCCACACGATCTCACCGGCCGGGTTGACCTCGATGACGCGGCAACCCTGATTATCGGCAATCAATCGGTTGTCGTTGGGCAGTCTGGTTGCCGAGAAGGGATCGTAGAGCTCGCCGACCGCATACCCGTCCACGTAGCCGCTCTCGCCGGTCACGCCGTATTGCCATACGACGTCCTTGTTCTCATCGACCTCTATGACCACGAAGGCTCGACGGACAGTGATAAGGGTGTGTTGCGTCCCATCGCTCGCTGTGAATCGGTTCGCATGGAAAGGCTCGAAGGTGTCCCGCGCCGGGTCGAAGGTCGTGTCGAAGCGCTGATAGTCGGAGGGAGTGTACGTCCAGACGACAGCGCCACTCGAAGTGATCTCGTACACCGCGTGCTTGTCTCGACTTGCGAACAGGATGTTGCCGTTCGGCAGGCCCTGGACCGACCTTGGGTCCTCACACGCAATCTCGGAGATGACGTCGTTCTCAAGGGTGATGGACTCGTCGCCGGAATCAGAGACGATGACCGCTTCGCCGACATCCGCGATGTGGAAAGGGTTGTCCGCAACACCATCCGCGTACGTCGTCAGCGCGTACGCGGGGTGGACGGCGAGTGAAAGTGACGCGGCGAGCGCCAGCGCGGTCACATGTCTGCGAGCCCTCATCCTTCACCTCGCTCGAACCGTCGAGCGAGTGCATCGATCTGGGGGACTTTCGCGGCGAAGAGTCTGCGTAGCACGAGCGCCCCCAGGAGGCCGCCGAGAGCGCCGAACACCGCGTGTGAGACGGCCGAGAGGCTCAGGCCCACAGCGATGTAGCCCGCTGGAAGACCCATCATCACAGTGACGATCAGCGAGAGGAGGAGCTTGGCGAGGTTCGCCAGCGATCCGGCGAACAGTCCCAGGATCGGGTCCTCGAAGCGGTTCCTGATCAGCGGTGCGATCAGGTCCAGCAGCACGCCGGGTGCCGCGTACTTTACCCAGGTGAGGAGCCCGAGCCTGCCGGGCATGACCACCACAGCCAGCAGCCCGGCCGTGAGCCCAAGAACCGTACCCGCCCAAGGCCGACGCACCACGCCACGGCCGATGACCATCAGGGCCATCCAGAACAACCCCGAATGACCCGGTACGTGCAGTGGCATGTTGAAGATGAATTTGGAGACGACGATCAATGCCGCAATCAGTGCGAGCGCGGTCAACTCACGGGTCGTGAGCTGGCAGCCCTTCTTGTTCTGAGGCTCTGTCATTCCACCACGATCTCGGTTATGTCTCGTACCCTATCCACCCATGCGATATCAGGGCCGACTACCTTGACAGTGCCACGGTTAGCGATATCCAGGAGGATCTCCTCGGTGACGTCTGCGCGCTCGAGCACGAGAGTACCGTCGTCGCGCACGCCCCACCCGCCGATGTACAGCCTCTCGAACTCATCCACGCCGGCTGCCCACAGGACGGACAGTAGGGTGGGGCCTTCCTCGGGCTTTCCTTGTATCGTCAGGCGCTGGACGCCGAGCTCGCGCAGTTCGTCCAGGTCGAACCGCGCGAGCTCGGCGTCCGCACGCGTGACCACTACTTCGTAGCCTTCAGGGCCGGACCCTGGTGTCCCACCGGACACCAGGGTCTCGAAGCCCCAAGCAGCGGCGATGATCACGACGAGCGTAGTCGCGAGTATGATTAGCAGGCGCTTCCTCGTCATGCCGTCATCCGCCGATCGTCCTCTATTCTGCGAAGATCGCTTCGATCTCAGCGATCACGCTGTCAGCGATCGCATTGATGCCGCCGAACACCTCGACGAGGTCGATCTCGATCTTGTGGTCAACGATCGATGTCTCGGTCGCGTCGTCCAAAACTGTGGCGGGCGTCAAGAGGAGCACGCCGCCGTTTGCCCCTGCGGCCACGCCGCCACCCAGGGCATCGGGGAAATTGATGCCGGTCGCGAGCCCGACGTAGGCGAAGTCGCCCCAGCCGGCAGCGTAGCCGTATTCGGCGATGGCGGCTGCTGTCGCGTAGCGCGAGTCGCCGTTCACACGTTCCACGAGGCCGGTCATCATGCCATCAAGCTGGTCCACGACGGCGGGAGTGATGGCCAGCTCGCCGCCAGCGACTACGGCGTTCTCAATGTCGAGGTCGCTGATAGCGCTGGATGTCTCAGCCGGTATCGCGTTGGTCTGGACCAACAGCACGGGCCACTGGTTGCTGTAGGCGAACGGTGATGTCGCCAGAGCATCCGGGAACGAGTCGCCGCGTACGATGAATGCTCCACCGAGCGGACCGGCGAGTTCATCGACCTTGCGGGCGACCTTCGCCGCAGTCTCGTATCTGCTGAGGCCTGCTATGCGCTCGATGTCGTAGTCGGCGTCGAGGGCCGCCTCAACGGCTGGGCTGATCGCGTTGTCGCCACCAATGAGTACGACACCTGTGGCTCCCAGGCGGTCGAGTTCCGCGGTGAGGGAGGCGTCGACGCTGTCACCAACGAGCAGGACGGGAGAGCCGTACACGCCGGCCAGTCCGGACGCTGACAGCGCGTCGGGGAAATTCTTGCCCGTTGCGATGACCGCCGTGGTGACCGAGCTGCCGGCGAAGTTGGCCGCGGAGATCTCGATGGCCGTCTTGTAGCGGGTGGCTCCTGCGATGCGGTCGGTCTCGTTCTCGGCGGCCGGGGTCGCCTTGACGGTTGCCGAGCGTGCACTGACGTTGGTGTCGGCATCTACCGCACGGACGAGATAGCTGTACTCGACGCCGTTCTCCACGTCGGTGTCCACGAACGTCGTACCGTCCGGCCATCCGACGGTGGCCTTGAGGGGCGTGAATGCCGTCGTGAGCGGATCATCGATCCAGCGGTAGACGACATAGTGATCGACGCCACTGTCGGCATCCGTCGACGGGTCCCAGGTCAGCTCGACCGAACCGGAGCCCGGCACCGCCTCTACGCCTGCCGGCGCTGTCGGCGCGATCATATCCGTGGCTCCCAGAGCGATATCAGTGTCGGTCGAGTCGATCGAGTAGTTCGTCTGCAGGACGCGGTTCAGGTACACGTCGAACCAGAGTCCGTTCAGGATGCCGAGGCGATAGTCGCCTACCTGCCCGACAGGGCCGTAGTCTTCATCATCGACCAGCATGTCGGTCTCGTCATCGACGCCATTGAGCTCTGTCTGCGACAGGGCGTACACGGTCTGTGTCGGGTCATGTGACAGCAGCTCAGCCCTCTTGTTGCTGTAGGAAGTGGCAGTGCCGTTATGCACCCACAGTCCTTCGCTCGCCATGTCGACAACGGTGACCGAGACGGGATCGATGCTGTTGAACGTGCTGGCATCGCCGGTCGAAGACAGTGAAGTGAGCAGATAGTAGTCGCCGGAGTTCATCTCGTTGCCGAACTTCACGTAGACCCATGTGTTGTCCAGCGATCCGTCGGCCGCTGTGGTGACGACAGGGAAGTCCAGCCAGGAGTCCCTTTCCTGCACCCAGGAGTCCGTGTCGGGGTTCCACGTATAGCCGCGGTTCGTGGAGGAGCTTGGCGTCGATGCCACAGTGAAGCGCATCTTCAGGTAGTAGTCGGTGCTTGCCGCAAGTGCGCCGGCTGGAGCGCTGATGCGGACCGCGACGGGGGTGTGGTCGTTCGGCACATACTTCGGTGCGTCGAATACCCCGCCTTCGAAGCTTCCTGCTGCGAACGCCGGGACGATGCTCATCCCAGCGATGAGCATCACGAGTGCCACAAGGACAGCGATGCTGCGTGTTGGTCTACCTCTTACCTTCATAGATGTTCCCCTCCGATTCCGTCGACCAGCCGTCTATGGCTGGCCCAGTCTCTACCCGGCGACCCGTTCAGTGTCACCGGTGTGCCGCGTGTCATACCCCGGGAGATCGCGCAAGCTCTTGCAGAACCGACTGCTGGTCAGGGGCTCAAGAAGGTCCTGGATCATCGGCTCGCTCAGGCGGTCCGTTGCGACCGCGATGTCGTACCGCTCGTGAAAGAGCGGGATGAAGTCCAGCTGCAGCTGTTCGGCGGCCGCACGTATACCAAGCCCGACATCGGCGGATCCGTCTGCAACTCCGGCTGCGACCTCCGCGTGGGTCAGCGCCTCGTGCTCAAAGCCCGTGATCTCCTCGGGGGGCACGCCCTGCTTCCTCAGCTCTCTCTCGAGCCAGATCCGCGTTCCCGAGCCACGGTTGCGGTTGATGAAGCGCAGGCCCGCGGTGAGCTGAGCGATGTCACGAACTCGTCGGGGGTTGCCGGCGGGCACGATCAGTCCCTGCTCACGGTGAGACAGCGTGACGATCGTGATCGACCTGTCCGGGAAGATGTGTCTGATGTAGGGGACGTTGTACTCCGCCGTGTCCGCGTCGATGAGATGGCAGCCCGCCGCATCGGCCAGGCCTTGGCGCAGAGCGATCAGGCCATCGAGACTGCCGACTGCAACGGGGATGACCGCGATCCGGTGGCTCACGTTCACGGTCTTGGCGAGCATCTCCACTGCGAAGTCATGACTTCCCAGTACCACGAGGCTGCGGCGGTCCTCGAATTCTGGAGTGATCAGCAGGTGAAGGGAGAAGGCGTCGGCGGATGCCCGATAGAACTTCTCGGTGTAGTTCGCCGTTTTGCGGATCTCGGCGAGTTCGACCAGGCCAGCATCCTCGAGCGTCTTCACGTGGTGACGGATCCACGCAGGATGCCTTCCGAATGACGTGCCCAGTGTGGTGATCGTGGCGGGCCCGGTCATCAGCCTGCGCAACAACGCGAGACGGTTGCCGTCTGCGATAGCCTTGAATTGCACTTGCCGGTCGAGCGCGTGGTACGTGCCCATCGGGTCACCTCACCATAAAGAAATACTTAGCGTGATTCGTCGAGTCTATCTCCTGGGGCGTGATGTCGCAATCTCCGCATGCGCTCGGGGTCGCGGGCATCCCGCTATAATCGTGCGAGACCCTACGAAGGAGTAGACACATGCGCGAACTGGCGTTGGTGGCCACGGGTGGCGCGATCGGTGCGGCGCTGCGCTACGCGGTGGGCGGCTTCGTGAGTGCTCGTGCAGGATCCGGATTCCCCTGGGGAACGCTGGTCGTGAACATCGTCGGTGCGTTCCTTCTCGGCCTGCTGATGGCCCTGTCCACCGAGCGAGCGGTGGTCGGTACCGCGTGGCGCCTGTTCCTCGGGATCGGGCTGCTCGGCGGTTTCACGACGTTTTCGACACTCTCGTATGAGAGTGTTCGTCTGCTCGAACAGGGAGCGACGATGGCTGCGCTCGCCAACATGTTCGGCAGCGGTCTGGCGGGTCTCGTCGCGGCGGTAGCTGGTCTGGCCCTGGGCCGCGCGCTCTAGTCGCCGGCGTCCTCACCGCGCCTCGAGCCGTGCAGGTACGTCCACGCCTGCGTGAGCTCGGCTCCGAAGAGCATCAGCTGGCTGGAGTAGTTCACCCACACCAGGAACACGACAAGCGAACCTGCGGCCCCGAATGCGGACCCCGGGCTGGCGTTGGCGAAATACAGGCCGAGAAGCCAGCGGCCGACCGTGAACAGGCCCGATGTCATCAGCGAGCCGATCCATACGTCCTTCCAACTGATGCGCGTTCGGGGTAGGAAGCGGTACACCGCGGCGAACAACACGGTGACGAGCAGAGTGGACCCGATGTAGTCGATCGTCCGCAGTGTTGTGGTCGTGAGTGTCACCACAGGCGACAACCGGTCTGCCGCGAACGTCACGGCCGCACTGAGTCCCAGTGAGGCGATCAGCAGACCACCCACCACGATCACCATGGAGAATGCTTTGAGGTTGTGCTCGGCGACATCGAGCAGACCGTGGCGTATCGACTGCCAGAAGGGGAGTCCCTCCTCGGGAGGCTCGGGACGGATGTTCCAGACACGGTCGAAGGCGATGCGGAGCTGGCCGAAGACGCGTGTGGCGCCGAAGATCGCGAGGAAGATCGCGACTGCAGAGATGATGGTGCCGGTGGTAGGCAGCTGAGCGCTGGACATCAGCTCGCGGGCCAGATCGGCACCGAGTGGCCCGGCAAGCGTCTCGGCTTGCGTCAGCACCTGCTCGTAGACCGTGTAGCGACCGACGATCCGTCCGATCACCGTGACGATCACGACCAGCAGCGGGGCGATCGCCAGCAGCGTGTAGTATGACATCGCCGCCGCGATCTGTGGTGCGCCGTCGTGGCGCCAGTTCTTGTATGCGCGATCGAGCAGCGCGCCCACTTGTATCAAGAGGTTCTTCACGGTTCGCGCCTCCGAGGTAGCTCCGTGTCTAGTGTGCCACAGCGATCGGCGTTCGAATCGCCCATCGGTGATCGGGGGAAGAACCCAACATGGCTGCAAAGAGAGGCGGATCCCTGGTGAACCCCATCAAGAGAATCTACGACCCGGCACTGTACCAGGGGAGACGTCGCGCCTCTACCTACTTCGAGGGTTGGTACTTCAAGCTCGATACTGCCGATGGGCTACATCCGATAGCTGTCATCCCCGGGGTCTCGCACGCGAGGCACGGCGTATCTCACGCGTTCGTGCAGCTCATACGTGGCGATGGTGCCACGGCCTACTACGACTACCCCGCATCGGACTTCCGGCACTCTGATGCTCACTTCCAGATCGAAGTCGGCCCCAACTGCTTCTCCCGGACAGGGATGTCACTCGATTTGAAGGGAGACGGACCGAGCGTCCAGGGAGACGTCGCCTTCTCGCCATGGAGTGAGTGGCCGGTAACACTGCTTTCTCCCGGCATCATGGGGCCATACCGGTTCGTGCCGTTCATGGAGTGCTACCACGGCGTCCTGAGCATGGACCACTCCCTGAGCGGGATCTTGAGGATCGACGGGAACGAGACGGACTTCGACGGAGGTCGTGGCTATGCCGAGAAGGACTGGGGGCGCTCATTCCCGGAGGCCTGGGTCTGGGCACAGTGCAATGGTTTCGAGGCACCAGGCACATCCGTGACGCTGTCGGTGGCGCGCATCCCGTGGCTCGGCAGTGCGTTCACCGGTATTATCGCCGGCGTTCTTCTCGGCGGAAGGTTGTACCGGTTCGCGACCTACACCGGGGCTCGGCTGGAGCATATGCGTTCGGCCGGGGGGAACGCCGACATCGTGATCGCCGACCGCACCCATCGCCTACACGTTCGGCTGTCCGGAGCGCACCCCGGGTTGCTGCGCTCGCCGGTACTCGGCGGTATGGACGGAACCGTGCTGGAGACGCTGTCGGGCACGATGCATGTGGTTCTGGAGGCGCACGCGGGTGGGTCGAGTGAGGTGCTGCTCGATGCGACCAGCACGCGGGCGGCGATCGAGATGATGGATGACAAGCGGATGCTCGAGACCTAGTCGAACGTCCCCAGCGTACGGCTCCAGCCGTGCGCCGTTATCGCGGAGTTGAGCTGGTCGCACAGGCGCGAGCGGATGTAGCGTCCCGGCGGGATGCGGTTCATCAGTTCCATGACGTCGTCAGGCAGGTCCATGGCCTCGGCACGCACGATCACGTCGAGACGTGTGACGATGCGGCTGTCGCGGAACATCATGTCGAGCATGCGCTCGATGAGGTCGCGGGTCTCCTCCACGAAGGCTACTGGCCGAGCCAGCCGCGCACGGCATCCTCGACGCCGTCACGGCCTGCGTCCACCACGTCGGTGAAGCGCTGCTCGGCAGCGTCGAGTTCGGCGAGTGCGGCGGGGACGCGGGCGCCTTCGGCAAGCTCCTGCACCTTGCCCAGCAGCTGCACACCGGTGAGGTCCGCGGCGTCCGCCGGCAACGGGTCGCCGTACAGCAGTCCCGTGAGCGCCTTGTAGACGTCGGCGCCGAACTTCGCCCAGTGGGCGGTGGAGACCACCAGGACCGGGTTCACGTCGCGAAGGCGTTCCGCGACCTCCCAGGCCACGGCGGTGTGCGGGTCCATGAGGTAGCCGGTCTCGTCGTAGACACGGGAGATGACGCCGAGCGACTCGTCGTTGCTCACCCAGTCGCCGATGAAGTGTTCGCGCATGAGTCCGAACGTCTCGCGGTCCACCCGGAAACGTCCCTCACTGGCGAGTGAGCCCATCCACTCGCGGACCTTCTCGGCACCGGCGAGCTCGAACAGCAGACGCTCGAGGTTGGAGCTGATGAGGATGTCCATGCTCGGGCTCGGCGTGGTGACGAACTGGCGGTCGGAGATGTCGTAGGTGCCGGTGGCGATGAAGTCGGCGAGCACGTTGTTCTCGTTGCTCGCGCACAGCAGCTTGCCGATGGGCACGCCCACCTTCTTGGCGTAGTACGCGCCCAGGATGTTGCCGAAGTTGCCGGTAGGCACGCACACGTCCATCTCGGCGCCCATGACCACGCCGCCGCTCGCTACCATGTCGGCATACGCGCTGATGTAGTACGCGATCTGCGGCAGCAGGCGGCCCCAGTTGATGGAGTTCGCCGAGGAGAGCTTGAGTCCGTGCGTCTCATGGAGCTCGGTGTTGAACGCCTCGTCGTTGAAGGCGGCCTTCACGGCGTTCTGGCAATCGTCGAAGTTGCCGCGCACGCCGAACACGCTCACGTTCTCCCCGCGCTGCGTCACCATCTGCTTGCGCTGGATGTCGGAGACGCCCTCGGCGGGATAGAAGACGACGATGCGCGTGTGGTCGCGGTCCGCGAAGCCCTCGAGTGCGGCCTTGCCGGTGTCGCCGGAGGTCGCCACGAGCACGAGGTAGTCGTCCGTGAGTTCGCCGTGCTCCTGCTTGAGTGCGATGCCTTCCGAGAAGAACACCGGCATGCACTGCAGCGCCATGTCCTTGAACGCCGAGGTGGGGCCGTGCCAGAGCTCCAGCACGTGCATTCCCGCGACGACCTCTTCGATGGGCGCGATGCGAGCGTCGTCGAAGTTCTCGCCGTAGGCGATCCGCATGAGCTCGGCGATGCGTGCGCCGGGCAGGTCCACGCCGAAGCGCTCGAAGATCGTCGTGGCGCGCTGCCAGTACGGCATCTCGGCAAGTGCGAGGATCTCGTCAAGCGTGAACTCCGGCAGCGATTCGGGCACGTAGAGGCCTCCGCCGTGCGCTATGCCTTTGACGACGGCATCGGTGAACGCGGGACGGGTCGTGTCGAGTCCGCGGGTGTCGCGGTAATGTGTCGTTTCCATGCGTGCATGGTAGCAGAGCGGCCGCTGTGTGGGAGAATCCAAGTGACCACTCCTGCGGAGGGAATCGCATGCAACGAGGTCGACGGATCGTGCTTCTTGCTCACTGCCTACTCAACGTCAATGCCCGTGTCGACGGGCTTGCGACCTACGCTGGCATACACCCGCTCGTTCACGTCCTTGCCGAGCGGGGATACGGCGTCGTCCAACTTCCGTGCCCCGAGCTCCTCGCCGAGGGAGCGGACCGCGAGCCCCGCCCGGTGGAGGCATACGACACTCCGGCGTTCGGCTCGATCTGTGCCGCTCTCGCGGACCAGGTACAGATGCAGGTGCGCCTGCATCTGGATGCCGGAGATGCGGTGCCGCTGCTCGTGGGCGTCGAGGGCAGCCCCAGCTGTGGAGTGGACGTCACCAACGTCGGCGCGGGTGACGCGCCCTGGAGTCCCGGCGAGCCCACCGTGCGCGTGCCCGGTTGCGGCGTGTTCGCGCGGGCGCTGCGTGAGCGGCTCGCCCCGCTCGGCGTGGCCTTCGCTGCGGTCGACAACCATGACGCTGACCTCGGCGTGGACCGTGTGATGCGCGCCCTCGAGGACGGAGAGTCGACCGATGTCTGAACCGCACCGGTTCGCGACGTATTCGGTGGAGGAGAGCGCCGCACCCGTACTCGCCTCGGCGATCCATGCGGGCCACGACATCCGCGCCGATCTCGCGCCGCTCCTCGCGCTGGATGACGCTTCGCGGCTACGTGAGGAGGACCCGTTCACGGCCGAGTGGACCGCGTGCGCTCCGGCGCGAATGATCGTGCACCGCTCGCGTTTCGAGGTCGACGTCAACCGGCCACGAGAGAGTGCGGTCTACCGCACGCCGGAGGACGCCTGGGGACTGGAGGTCTGGCGCGAGCCACTGAGCGAGTCGCTCGTCGAGGAGTCACTGCGTGAGTACGACACCTTCTACGCCGTAATGACCGGGATCCTCGACGCATTCGTCGAGCGCCGTGGCGGATTCGTGCTGCTCGACCTGCACTCCTACAACCACCGGAGGGGCGGGGAGGATGCCGTGCCCGACGACCCCTCGGCCAATCCCGAGGTCAATCTCGGCACCGGTACGCTCGATCGCGTGCGTTTCGCACCTGTCGTCGAGACGTTTCTGGAGGCTTTCGGCGATGCAGGCTTCGACGTACGCGAGAACGTCAAGTTCCGCGGCGGCAACCTTGCGACCTGGGTGCACTCCCGCTACCCCACGGGATGCGTGCTGGCCGTGGAGTTCAAGAAGACGTGGATGGACGAGTGGACGGGTGAGCGGGACGCCGACGCTCACGCGCGGATAGGTGAGATGCTGGATGGCGTCGTACCGCTACTCGCCGCCGCGCTGCCGAAGGCGCTGACATGATACGCCCGGCGGAACTCACCGGAGAACTCGTCGCACACATGGCGGACCGTCTGGCTGCCGATCTCCCGCTGCGACGGGCGCTTCCGGTGTGGGGACGCGTGCACATCGATCGCCGTCTGCCGTTCGTGGTGGTGTACCGCCGTCCGCCGGATCACACCGACGCAGGCACGGAGCGCATCGTGACGGGCGTTGCGAGCTACGTGCTCGCATCCGGCGCAGCCGACAGGCGCGAGGAGCTCCGCGAACTGCTCCGCGCGATCGCGGGGGTCATGCAGGAGCGCTTCGGTGCCTTCCTCATCATCGAGGTCTGGAGCGAGGTCGACGAAGCTGCCGATTCTCCGCGATACCGGCTCGTGCGTCGGGCTGGCGACGATCTGGACGATACTGCCGAGGAGGTCCTCTCGGCGCTTGGCGAAAGCCGCATCCTCGGCGGACCCCCGCGCACGCAGTGCGACGTGGAGCGCAGGGTCGCGCCCGACGGGATGCGGATGCTCTTCGACGGCCGGGAGCTGGCTTCGATGGGCGCTCAGCTGCTCGGCATCGCCGTCAACCCGGTGTGGCATGCACCCGGCAACGGCGAGGTCTACCCGCTGCTGCTTCGCCAGGTGGGCCGCCGGTTCACCACCGCTCTCGATCGCGGAGCCTACCGCTTCACCCTCGGCCATACCTCCGCCCGGCCCGGGCACTATCAGATGCTTGGCCGGCGCGCGGTGCTCAAGGCGGTGTTCGAGGTCGATGCGGAGCTTGCGGACATCGGTGAGAGCTTCGATCCGCTGTTGCTCGTGACCCCGGTGAACGGTGAGCAGGCGTGGGCGGAGTTCCGGCGCTCGCGCTTCGAGCGCTCGCCGCGCTTCACCTACCGGCCGCTTCCGGTCGACCCGGCTCGCCTCAAGCATCGGCTGTGGAAGGTGCGTACCGAGCGCGTGGAAGACCCCACGCTCATGTATCTGTTCCGCGACACGCAGCGCCACATCGATCGCCAACTCACGCTGCTCGCCGATCGCGACAAACCGGAGTTCCTGCTCACCGGATTGCAGCTCTACGGCGGGGTGGAGCCCGGTCTGCTCGCGCTCGCCGAGCGACTGCTGCGCACGCTGCCTCGCCGAGGGGGGCGCCGTGATCGCGCGCGGGTCGATGCTTACGAGTTCGCCGGGCTTGCATCGGAAGAGATAGCGGGATACCGGGAGGTGACACCCGGGTTCGGGCGCATGCCGCAGGTTCGCGACGACATCTACGCCGGACTCATGGTGTCGAACGGGGAGGTCCTGATCGGCAGTGAGGCATCGGTGCCAGCCGCACGCGCCGACGCGCTCATCCAGCACGAGATCGGCACGCATGTGGTCACGCACCACAACGGCCGCGAGCAGAAGTTCCGCCTGCTTGCAGTGGGGCTGCCCGGATACGACGAGTTGCAGGAGGGTCTCGCTGTGCTTGCCGAGTACCTCGTCGGCGGGCTGGATGCCGAGCGGATGCGCGTTCTCGCAGCGCGCGTCCTGGCGGTCCACGCGCTGGTGGAAGGCGCCGAGTTCGTGGATGCGTTCCGCATGCTGTGTGAGCACGGTTTCACGCAGCGAGCGGCCTTCACCATCGTGACGCGTGTGTACCGCGGCGGCGGTCTCACCAAGGACGCCATGTACCTGCGGGGACTGTCGGGAATACTAGACTATGTGGCCGAAGGTTGTGACTTCGACCGTCTCTTCCTCGGCAAATACGGTATCCGGCACATACCGGTGATCGATGAACTGTTGTTGCGCCAGGTACTATCGCGGCCGGCCGTCCTTCCGCGATACTTGGAGCGCCCTGACGCCAGGGCGCGATTGGCGGCGCTGGAGCGTGGCATGAGTGTCCTGGATCTCGTCAAAAGGAGTGCAGCGAAGTGAGAATCGGCCTGATGGTCAATGACATCGCCAGCGAGGAAGCGGGCTACACCACTACGCGCCTTGCGGTCTCCGCGATCAACCGCGGTCACGAGGCCTGGGTGATGTCGGCCGGAGACTTCGCCTACGACCCCGACGAGAAGATCAAGGCGCGCGCTCGGCACGCCCCCAACGAGAAGTACAAGACCGGCGCGGCTTACCTCGCCGGACTGCGCGGTCCCAAGGCGAAGGTGAAGCGTATCACCGTCGACGACCTCGACGTGCTCATGCTGCGCAGCAACCCTGCCGAGGAGGTCGGGTCGCGCCCGTGGGCGCAGAGCGCGGGTATCGAGTTCGGCCGTATCGCGATGCGCAATGGCGTCATCGTCCTCAACGACCCCAACGGCCTGGCAAAGGCTATGAACAAGATGTACTTCCAGCTCTTCCCCGAGGAAGTTCGCCCGCGGACGCTGATTACGCGCGACCGCAACGAGATCAAAGAGTTCATCAAGGATGAAGGCGGCCGGGCGGTGCTCAAGCCGCTGCAGGGCTCGGGTGGCCAGGGCGTGTTCATGGTCGACCATGCGTCGAGCAAGAACGTGAACCAGATGGTCGAGGCGCTAACCCGCGACGGCTACGTCATCTGCCAGGAGTATCTCGAGGCTGCCGAGGAGGGCGACACCCGCCTGTTCATGATGAACGGGCAGCCGCTTCGCTACAAAGGTCGCTACGCGGCGTTCCGCCGCATCCGGCAGGGCGACGACATCCGCAGCAACGTTCACGCCGGAGGGGCGATCGCGCAAGCGCAGATCGGCGAGACGCATCTGCGTATCGCCGAGATGGTGCGCCCCAAGCTTGTGGCCGACGGCATGTTCCTCGTCGGGCTCGACATCGTGGGCGACAAGCTGATGGAGATCAACGTGTTCTCACCCGGCGGTCTGGGCAGTGCGCAGAAGTTCGAGAAGGTGAACTTTGGGCACGCTGTACTCGACGCTCTGGAGCGCAAGGTCGAGTACATGGCGTACTACCGCCGTCGCTTCTCCAACACACAGATGGCTACGCTGTAGCGGCCGCTTCTGCTACTGCAGATAGCCTTCGAGCTCGGTCTCGATGGACGCGCCTATCGCGTTCGTACCGCCGAAGATCTGCATGCCGCCGAACATGTATTCACCCTCCGAGAGGAACAGACGGGTCGCCTCTGGGATCGAGTCTGTGCGCGTCAGGATCAGCGGGCTTCCGTAGTGGCCGAGCGCGACACCTCCGCCCAGAGCGTCAGGGAACGACGACCCTACTGCGATGCCGATGGTGTCGAGATCGAGCCACCGGTTCTTGATGGCGTTGACGGCTACCTCGGTCGCCGTGGCGTAGCGGTCGGCACCGTCCCAGCGCTCAGTCACCGATCCGCCATTGGTCACAAGCTGCGTATCGACGGTAGCCTTCACGGCCGCTGAGACAGCGGAGGTCCCACCGATGACCGCACCGGACTTCACGGGCGCGAAGAACAGCAGCCTGGCAGACTCCACGGGCAGCGTATCCGGCTGCACGAGGACGATGGGCGCCTTGCGCGCGAACGCGAGCGGAGCCACTGCCAGTGCATCCGGGAAGTTGTCGCCGCGGGCGATGAGCGCCTCGCCGGTGTATCCGGCGGGCGACGAGCTGTTCATGATGTCGACCACCATGTAGCCGACGCGCTCCGCCGTGTGGTAGCGATTGTCGCCGGCGACGCGCTGGATACCGCTGACGTGCGCGGCGATATCATCGTACGCATCCGCCGAGATCGCCGAGGTACCGCCAACGATGTATGCGCTCTCGGCACCGAGCCGGTCGATCTCATCCAGCACCTCGGTCGGACAGAATGCCTGGCGCGTCAGGAGCAGCGGCGCGTCGAGGGCGCCGGCGAGCGCCGAAGCCGACAGTGCGTCCGGGAAGTTCTCGCCGGTGGCGATGACGACGCTCTGTGACGCCGAGAAGTGCTCCTCAGATACGGCGATAGCGGTCAGGTAGCGATCGGTGCCCGATATGCGGGTGGCCTCCTGGGGGGCCGTCGACAGGCCAATCTGCGGGTAGATGGTGCTGTGGTCCTCATACGCGACCCTGGTGCCGAACATCTCCGGATACAGCTGATTGCCAGCCGCACTCGTGACGATGTCATAGCCGGGTCCCTCGGGCCGGTTCCATATGTAGATGTCGTCGGTGCCCGAGCGGTCATCCTGCCATGCGAGCATCTTGCCGAACAGCGCAGGGTACTGCTGCTCGTCCAAGTTGTAGGTGACCTGTCCCGTCTCACCGCTCATCAGATCCGATGCCCATACGTCCTTGGCGGTGCTGTCGGTGTGCGGGTAGCGCGTGAAGGCCACCGCATCGCCATGGATGACGGTGTTCCTGATGTCGGTGTTGGTGGTCGCGTTCGGGACCTGGTACAGGTCGTCGGTCAGGGGTGTGTACACCCACACGTCAAATCCGCCGTCGATGTCGTCGAAGAAGACGATGCGGCCACGGTCCACTCGGGCGCCGTTGGGGTAGTGTGTTCCGGGCACGGTGCCGTACGTTGCCGTCTCAGTGTCGTAGTACCTGATCGTGATCGGCTGTATCACACCCTGCATCCAGACGATGAGGTTACCGTCTATGTCGGGCCCGTTGTCCTGTGCGGTGTCGTTCGTGATGCGGGTGCGCACGGAGGTTTCCAGGTCGTAGAGGTATATCTCGGTGTCGGCCTCGGAGTGGTCGACGTAGACCACCCGGTTCGCCGAGACCCGCGGTTGGTCCTGGTCGGCGTCGTCAGACGGATCCGTGATGACGGTGCGGGTTCCGGTACTCAGGTCGTAGGCTGCGACGTTTCTGTCAGCGGTATCGGGTGGTATCACGAGCAGCGGGTCCTCCTCCCACACCACCCACTTGCCGTCAGTGCTAGGCAGGTATCGGTAGCCCGGCCCCGTTGTCAGGGCGCCGTCGGTGAACGTGATCGCTGACGCGGGCGTTGCGAGCAGGCAGAGCGCGAGCGCAACGGGCAGGCTACGACTCAAGAGACGTGTTCTCATCGGATACCCTCCTCGCCTGTGTCCTGGCATGTGCATTCCCGCAACCGCATGGGGCGACACGGGTATACACGAGCCATGCACCGTGGCCCACAGGAGGATGTAGGCATGAACGCCAGACGCATCGGAGTGAGAGTGGTCGGAGCGACGGCAGGTGCCGTGATCGGCTTCTTCGGCTCACTGAACTCGGTCTTCTCCGACGGTGGAACCACCGAGCGCGTCACCGCTATACTGCTGACCGCGGCCGTCGTCGGACTCGTCTCGGCGCTTGTCGCGGCACTCGACCCGGGCAGCACCTGGCGGATCGCGCTCTGGGTCTGGGTCCCCGGGGCCCTGATGCTGGCGGCCTATGTCGTGCTGGGGGAGTACTCGGCGTGGCTATGGGTGCTCTTTGTAGCGGCAGTGACATTGGGCGCAGGAGTGGCAGGCGCTCTTCTCGGCGGTGCGCGTGGCGGCAAGCCCGGTGTCGGATAGCCGATATGCGCATGAAACACGTGATGCGGTATCCTGTCCTTTCGCGAATGACCGACCGCACGCCGTGATCGCACGAAGGAGTTTGACGTGGCCTCGACCATCAGGAAAGCCGGACGCACACTTCGGGACTTCCACGCCAAGGTGCGTGAGGGTTTCGCCGAGTTCCTCCACCTCGAGGTCTCCGGCTCACTCGTTCTGCTGGTGGCGACCGTCGCGGCACTCGTCTTGGCGAACTCCGGTTGGCACGAGGGCTTCACCGAGTTCTGGCACACGGAACTCGGCATCACGTTCGGACACTTCGAGTTCCAGCAGTCCGCTCTCCACTGGATAGACGACGGCTTGATGGCGCTGTTCTTCTTCGTCGTCGGTCTTGAGATAAAGCGCGAGATCCTGGTAGGCGAGCTGTCGACGCTTCGCAAGGCGGCGCTGCCGATCCTCGCGGCCGTCGGCGGTATGGTCGGCCCCGCCGTCATCTACGCCGTCATCAACCACGGCGGGGAAGGCGCAGGTGGCTGGGGTATCCCGATGGCTACCGACATCGCGTTCGCACTGGGCGTCCTCGCGCTTCTCGGCAGCAGGATCCCCACCAGCCTCAAGGTGTTCCTCTCCGCACTTGCCATCGCGGACGACATCGGCGCCATTCTCGTGATCGCGATCTTCTACACGTCGCAGATACTGTGGGGCTGGCTGATCGTCGGTGTGGCGCTGCTGCTCGTGATGGTGCTCCTCAACGTCATGCGGGTCGAGTCGCCGCTGCCGTATGCGATCGGTGCCGCCGCGATATGGTTCTGCTTCCTCAACTCAGGCGTGCATGCCACCATAGCCGGCGTTCTCGTGGCGTTCACGATCCCCGCCAGCTCGCGCATGCAGCCGATGGCGTTCGTCGAGTGGGCGCGGGGCAAGATCGAGGAGATCGCCGATAAGGACGTCCCGGGTGACCACGTCTTGCAGACGCCTGACCAGCAGCATTGCGCGCAGGAGCTCCAGGCGCAGGCGCGCTGGATCCAGGCCCCGCTGCAGCGCATGGAGCACGCGCTGCTTCCTCTGTCGACGTTCGTCATTCTGCCGCTGTTCGCGCTCGCCAACGCGGGCGTGGTCTTGCTCGGCCTGGACATAGCCGATCTCATCATCGAGCCCGTGACGCTCGGCATCTTCTTCGGACTCGTCCTCGGCAAGCAGCTCGGTATCACCGGGATGACCTGGCTTGCCGTCAAGCTCAAGCTCGCCGAGCTGCCCAAAGGCGTGACATGGCGACACATCTACGGTGCGGGTTGGCTCGGCGGCATCGGTTTCACTATGTCGCTGTTCATCAGCGGACTCGCATTCCGTGCAGGTGTTCTTCAGGCCGAGGCGAAACTTGCAATCCTCATCACCTCGGTCGTTGCCGGTCTCGGCGGCTATCTCATACTGCGAGGAGCCCCACCGGCAGCGGCGGAGCTCCTCGACGACGATCTCAGCGGCGAATTGGACTCAGGCGAGGCTGCCTAGCCGCCGTTTCCGTTCTTGGTGATCGCTATGGGGACCGACGCCGTGAGCGTGGTGCCTGTCTCGCCCGATGCGATATCGAGCGATCCGCCGTGGAGGCGCAACCGGTCTCGCATCCCGCGTAGCCCGGTCGACGACTCCGGAAGCTCGTCGATCGAGGTGCGCTCGAGTCCTCGGCCGTCATCTTGCACCGCGAGTTCGATCTCGGTTGCGTGCGGTTCGACCGTGACCCGCACATTCTGCGCACCGCCGTGTCGCACGGAGTTGGTGATGGCCTCCTCGAGCACGCACTGCAGGTCCCAGCCGAGTTGGCTGGCGATGACAGGCAGCACGTCGGGAGCCTCGAACTCGATCCTGATGCCGAGGCGTTCGGCCTGCGAGCGGCACACATGCTCGAGTTGGGAGCGCAACGGGTCGACGCCGACGATCGCAGCAGTCTGACTCCGGGTGTCTCCGAGGATGTCTTGTAGCTCGGCGACCGTGTCGCGGATATCGCCGGCGACGCTACTGAGACTGCGCGCCACATCGGCAGAGAGTTCGTCTGAGGTCATCTCGACGCGCTTGGAGAGTGCGGAAAGCCGGTTGTACACCTTGTCATGGGCGTCACGCTGGACCCGCTCCATCTCCTCGACGAGTCGCTCCCGGGCGATCATGTTGCGCTCGTAGATGAACGCCGAGGGAGAGAGCACCAGTGAGACCATGAGTAGTGCGATGCCTGTGTTGAGCATCCAGTGCATGTTCATCGCGATCCATATCCGGACATCGCGGATCGCGTTACCCAACGGCCCCTCGTCGGAGAGTGCGGGGACGCCCGGTACGGTGTCCTCCGCATAGGCGGTAAGGAAGAGAACGGTGGGGGCGGTGTACTTCGGCCAGGCGCTCTCGGTGTACTGCGGCGTGCCTCCGGCGCGGCCCGGGATCGCCTGCACCGCGAGGGTCATGCCCTCGCCAACGATGGGGGGTAGGGCATCGTCCGTCAGCGTGCTGTTCATGAATGCGGCTTCAGAAACAAGACCCGGCGTGAGGATCTCAGCGATCGCCGCCGCTGCATCCTCGCATCCGGTGCTGCACCACACGGGGACGAAGTCGCCCTCGAGCGGTCCCACCAGATAGGCGTTGCAGCTGTACTTGCGTGCGATGTCGTCGAGAACCGAGCCCACGTCATCGGCGGTGGGATCCAGGCTGTTGAGGCGTGGATCGGTGAACGGGTCGTTCTCCAGCATCGATTCCTCGGGGTCGGGCTGATGACCGACCCAGATGCTGGCGTACAGCTCACCCTCGTGTACGTGCGAGAAGGTGGAGACCATTCTGCGATCGTCGCCCATTCCGTAGCCGCCGCTCATCAGCAGGTCAGGGAAGGGAGCGAGATCCCCGTAGCCGTACGCATCGCTGTACCATGCGACCTTCCATTGCTCGTCCAGGATCGAGGTATCAACGGTTGGGGTGGGCGGGAGCGAGTATTCGTCTGCGGGGAAATCCTTCGCCCATGTGTACTCGTCGGGAAGCAGTTCGAGCATGGCCTCATCCTCTGTGAATAGAAGGTCCGGCGCCTGTTCGGACTGGGCGATCAACTGCGGTAGCCCGGTTCTCAGCACCGCGAAGGCGTACACATCGGCACCGATGTCGGTCTCGTAGCGCTCCAATGCGTCGAACATCGGGTCTGCCGTGTCCCAGGGGAACGGCGACCTGTCTTCATACAGCGCCTCGAGTCCGCTCGTGGATTCCTGAGATCCCATCGTCAACTGTTCGCCGGCGTACTGGATCCGACCCGAGTCGTCGCCGATAGACTCGGTCGCGCCCAGCTGTTGCTCACTGATGAACCCCATGGTGATGGTCTGTCGCATAGTGTCCTCGGTGATGTAAGCAGCCGCATCGGGCGTCCGAAGGATGGAGCGCATGGTCAGGATCTGTCCGCGCAATACGTTCGGAACCGATATCCACACGAGTCCGTTGAACATCAAGGGGATGAGTGGCGAGATCTGCAGGAGTCTCAGCAGCAGGCGCTTGCGGTCGGGCGTGCGTCGGGCTCGTTTCACGACTCGCTCCTTTCAACCAGACGTTGGAATGCTTCATGCCGCGTCCCGGCGCCGAGCACTGAGTAGGCGTTCTTGATACGGGAGTTCACAGTGTTCACGCTGAGTTGCAGTTCGTCGGCGATCTCTCTTGCCGACATGCCGCAGTAGCAGTACAGGTAGACGGTCTTGCGGGTCGCCTCGGTGAGGTCTGCGTACTCCTGGCGGTCGGGGAGCACCTCGGCTGCGTACTCGCCCAGTTCGGTGACGGCGTTGAGGAGCTTCTCGGCCACAGATGCCGAGACGACCAGCCGTCCCTCGTGGACGCGGACGATCGCCTCGGCGATGCCGTCGGTGGACTCGTTCTTCCACACGTAGCCGTCAGCACCGGCAAGCATGGCCACGCGCACGGTCTCTTCATCTCGCGAGATCGAGGAGACCAATACCCGGCAGTCAGGACACATGTCCTTGAGCCGCGGCAGCCCGACGATCCCGCCGAGTTCGTCGTCGCCCAGCCGGATGTCCAAGACGATGACGTCGGGGCAGGGTCCCCGGGTGGAGTCGAGAAGCGACAGGGCCTCATCGACGCCACCCGCGGTTCCCCACATGCGGGTCCGGACGTCCCGTGCCACGAGCGCCTGCATCGCCTCACGCGCATAGTAGTCGTCGTCGATGATGAGCACACGTGGCTCGTAGCCTGTCACGGCATGTCCCCCCTCGGACGCTGAACCCGCCTCGCTACGGATGATGGCACGCAAGGTGGCGTCAGCTAACCCCAGATTCTGGTGATTCCCCCGGCTGATGCTGGTGTTGCTTCACATTGGCTCATCGTCGCACTTCATCGTACCCTGGGTACAGTCTGGTGACTGAGGGAGGAAGCCTTGAAGTATCTCGTTCTCATCCTTGACGGCGCGGCCGGCTGGCCACTTCCGGAGCTGGGTGGCGCGACGACACTTGCCGCTGCACACACGCCCAATCTTGATGCCCTCGCGCGAGTGGGGACTGTGGGCCTCGCGCAGACGGTGCCGGATGGCGTGGAACCGTCTTCTGCTGCTGCCTGCACCTCGATCCTGGGCTACGACCCGGTGGCCAACCACGTGGGTCGGGGCGCGATCGAAGCGGCGAGCATGGGAATCACCCTCGCTCCGGACGAGGTCGCGTTGCGGATGAACCTGGTGGCTGTGGATGACGGCACGATGGCGTCGTACTCGTGCGGTCACATCACTACCGAGGAGTCGCGCGCGATCGTCGCCGACCTGGCGATGCAGCTCACCGACGAGACCTTCACCTTCTATCCGGGCGTCGCCTACCGCCACATCCTGGTGGTCAAAGGACACCCCGAGCTGATGGAGCTCGAATACACACCTCCGCACGACATCTCCGACAAGCCGATCGCGGGCGAGGAGCCGCGCGGTGAAGGGGCCGAACTCCTGCTCGACCTCATGGAGCGCGCACGCGGTGTACTGGCAGGCAGCGCCGCCAACGTGGCCCGCGCTGCTCGCGGGGAGATCGCGGCGACCGATATCTGGCCGTTCTGGCCGGGCGTCGCACCGGGCGGCCTCGTGCCTTTCTCGGAGTTGAGGGGCAGGAGCGCCGCGATGACCTCAGGAGTGGACCTGCTCAACGGCCTGGCGGTGCTGTTCGGCTTCGATCGGCTGGAGATAGCAGGCGTGAGTGACGGCGCCGACAACGACTACTCCGCTCAGATCGCCGGCGGGCTTGCCGCCTTGGAGGACCACGACGTGGTGATCGTCCACGTCGAGTCTCCCGACGAGGAAGGTCACGCGGGTGACATGGCCGGCAAGATCGCCGCGATAGAGGCGATAGATCGCCTGATGGTGTCTCGCATAAGCGAGTATCCGGGAGAGCTACGCGTCCTGTGTACGCCGGATCACCCCACGCCCATCGAGCTCAAGACGCATGTCGGGGAGCCGGTGCCGTTCGTGCTGAGCGGGCCGGGAGTCGCGCACAATGGCGCCGCTGCATACAGCGAGGCCGAGGCGGGCGCGACGGGCCTACTCCTCGATCCCGGCCACGGTGTTATGGGGCTGCTCCTGGGGACTCACTAGCATGCTGCTGTGGACACTCATACTGCTGGGCTCGCTGCTGCTGCTCGTCAAAGCCGCCGACTGGTTCACCGACGGCGCCGAGGCGATCGGCCTCGCCTTCGGCTTGCCGCCCTACGTGGTGGGTGTGACCATCGTCGCGGTGGGCACGTCGCTGCCTGAGCTTGTCTCCTCGGTCGTGGCGGTACCTCTCGGCAACCCTGAGATCGTACTGGGCAACGTCATCGGCTCCAACATCACGAACATCTTTCTGGTGCTCGGCGTCGCCGCCATCCTGGGCCGACGACTCTGGGCGACCTGGGAGATCATCCACGTGGACCTTCCGCTGCTCGTGGGGTCGGCGTTCTTGCTGGCGATCATCGCGTGGGATGGGGCGGTCACGCTGCCCGAGTCGCTTGTGTGTCTCGCCGGCACCGTCATCTACGTGAGCTACGCGGTCAGCATGAGTATCAAGCGTGAGCCCAAACACGCTGAGATCGAGGAGTGTGTCGAGGAGGAACTGGGCATCAAGCGAGGGCAACTCGACCGGCGCGCCTGGCTCAAGATCGCCGTTGGTGCAGCGGGCGTGTTCGTCGGCGCCGAGTACACGGTGCGAGGCGTGATCGAGCTTGCAGGCATACTCGATATCGGCACCGAGCTCATCGCGATGACCGCTGTCGCGCTGGGCACCTCGCTGCCGGAGCTCGTCGTGAGCGTCGTCGCGGCCCGCAAGGGCAATCTCGAGGTCGCCATCGGAAACGTGCTCGGCAGTAGCGTGTTCAACAGCTTCGCGGTCGTGGGTATCGCGGGTCTGTTCGGCACTCTTACCGTCGCCCCGACCGTTCTCACGGTCGGTCTCCCGATCATGGTGGTCGCCACCTTGCTCTACTTCTTCATGGTGCAGGACAAGGAGATCACGGCGTGGGAGGGATGGCTGCTCGTCGTCTTCTACGCGCTGTTCCTCATCAAGACGCTGGGCATCGCTTAGCGGTACGGGCCGCGTGAGCCGGGGTATCTCGGAAGGTAGTGTCCGAATGCCCCACGACCGGAGGTCTTCATGCCGCGCAGTATCTGGAACGGAGCCATCAGCTTCGGCCTGGTCACGATCCCTGTCAGCCTTCATTCCGCCGAGGAGACCGGCGACGTCTCCTTCCACCTGCTCGACCGCCGCAACATGGCGCCCGTGAAGCAACAGCGGGTGAACTCGGTCACCGGCGAGGAGGTCCCCTGGGATGAGGTCGTCAAAGGGTACGAGTATGCCGAGGACAGCTACGTCGTGGTCACCGAGGACGATTTCCGGGCGGCGGACGTTGAGGCGACGCAGACGATCGACATCCTCGCTGCGGTGAAGGCTGCCGAGATCAGCCTGCTCTTCTACGACAAGCCCTACTACCTGGCTCCCGCGACCAAGGCGGCGCGCAAGGCGTACGCGCTGCTGCGCGACACACTGCGGGAGAGCGGCTACGTGGGTATCGCCACGGTCGTCATCCGCACGCGTCAGCACCTTGCGGCGCTGTTCCCGGTCGGTGATGCGCTTGTGCTCGACCTCTTGCGCTGGGAGCACGAGCTGCGCGGAACCGACGAGCTCGACCTGCCGGGCTCCGACCTCGAAGCACTCGGCGTCAACGACACCGAGATGAAGCTCGCCGGCCAGCTTATCGACGCGCTCGTCACCGGGTGGGACCCGTCGCGGTATCGCGACACCTACCGCGAGCGACTCGTGGCGCTCATCGAGAAGAAGGTCGAGACCGGCGAGGTCTCGGCGCCGCCTGAGGAGGCGCCCGCCGGCGCGCCGAAGGTCGTCGACATCATGGACCTGCTCAAACGCAGCGTGGAGCAAGCCGGAGAGCGGAAGCAGGCCTGAGATGCCGCTGGATCGCTATAAGGAGAAGCGCGACTTCGACAAGACGCCTGAGCCTGCCGGCACGGTGCAGTCGGACGGTCCGGCGCTGCGCTTCGTGATCCAGAAGCACGCTGCAAGTCGGCTGCACTACGACTTCCGCCTCGAGATGGAGGGTGTTCTGCGCAGCTGGGCGGTACCCAAGGGTCCGAGCCTCGACACCTCGCAGAAGCGTCTCGCCGTCGAGGTGGAGGATCACCCGCTCGAGTACGGCGACTTCGAGGGCACGATACCCGAGGGCGAGTACGGCGGCGGTACCGTGATGGTGTGGGACACCGGCACGTGGGAGTCTCGCGGGGACGCGGTTGCGATGTATCGCGACGGCTCGATGAAGTTCGATCTGCACGGCGAGAAGCTCGAAGGCGGCTGGGCGCTCGTGCGCATGAAACGCAGAGCCGGCGAGCACACCGACAACTGGCTGCTCATCAAGGAGCGCGACCGCTTCGTGGTGCCGCTCGCCGAGCGCGACGTGCTCAAGGACTCGCCCCTCTCGGCGAAGACGGGCCGAAGCATGGACGAGATCGCCGCGCAGGGACCGGTGCACGGTGAGGACGACGGCGAGGGTGATGCCGACCCCTCAACGGTGAGCGGGGCCGAGAGGACCCCGCTGCCCGACCGCATCGAGCCCCAGCTGGCGACCGCCGTCGACGAGGCGCCTGAAGGCGACGGGTGGCTGCACGAGATCAAGCTCGACGGCTACCGCGCACTGTGCCGTGTGAGTGACGGCGAGGCGTGCTTCTTCACGCGCTCGGGAGCGGACTGGAGTGAGCGTTTCGCGGCACTGCTGCCTGCTGCCAGTGGGCTGCCGGTGCGCGAGGCGTGGCTTGACGGTGAGGTCGTCGTTCTGCGCCCGGACGGCACCACGAGTTTCGGCGCGCTCCAGGCGGAGCTGTCGCGGGGTCGCTCGGCAGATATCGTGTACTTCGCCTTCGACCTGCTCTACCTGGACGGATACGACCTGCGCGGGGCGTCGCTGGTCGAGCGCAAGAGGCTGCTGCGGTCGGTGCTCGGCGACGCGCAGGGCCGCGTGCGCTACCTGGACCACGTGATCGGCCACGGGCTGGTCTTCCACGAGCAGGCATGCACGCTGGAGCTCGAAGGCTCGCTCAGCAAGCGTGCCGGCGCGCCGTATCGCTCCGGGCGGGGCCGCGACTGGCGCAAGCGCAAGTGTCTCGGGCGCGAGGAGTTCGCGGTCATCGGGTTCACGGACTCGACGGGTGGTCGTGCGCTGGGCGCGCTTTCGCTTGCCGCGCGGGGAAGCAGCGGAACACTCGCGTACGCCGGTCGCGTGGGGACGGGCTTCAGCGACGCGGAGGCCTCCCGGTTGCGCGCGCTCCTCGACCCGCTGGCCGCCGACGGGCCCGCGGCGCCGGTGCCGGCCGCGGACGCGAAGGGCGTGCACTGGGTTCGCCCTGAGCTGCTCGTGGAGGTGGAGTTCGCCGAGTGGACCGACAGCGGCGTGCTGCGACACGCGTCCTTCGTCGGCCTGCGCGAGGACAAGCCCGCGGCGCAGATCGGGACGCGCGCGCCCGCTGTTGCCGATGCCGCCACGGTCGCCGGCGTACGCCTCACGCACCCGGATAAGGTGCTGTTCGAGGAAGCGGGCTTCACCAAGCGCGAGCTCGCCCTCTACTACGAGAAGGTCGCCGAGTGGATCCTGCCACACCTCGCAAATCGTCCCCTCGTGCTGGTCCGCTGCCCGCACGGCTCGACGGGGCAGTGCTTCTACCAGAAGGACGCATCGACCGGCTTCCCGGACCACATCCGTACGGTGAGGGTCGAGCACGACGAGGGCCCGGTGCACTACGCGCTCGCCGACGACGTGCGAGACCTTGTCTCGCTCGCTCAGCTCGGTGTACTCGAGATACACACGTGGGGCGCGCTCGCCGATGACGTGGAGCGCCCCGACAGGCTCATCTTCGACCTGGATCCGGGCCCGGGTGTGGAGTGGGAGGCCGTCATCGCCGGAGCGCTGACCGTGCGCGACCGTCTCGAATCGCTCGGCATGGGCGCCTTCGTCAAGACGACCGGCGGCAAAGGGCTCCATATCGTGACGCCCATCGTCCGTGACGGAGACTGGAGCGCCGCGCGGGCGGTCGCGAAGGCCGTAGCGGACGCGGTCACGGCGGACTCTCCTTCGCTCTACACGACCAACCCGCTCAAGAAGCACCGTGAGGCGCGGATCTTCATCGACTACATCCGCAACACCCGTGGTGCAACCGCGGTCGCAGCTTACTCCACGCGTGCTCGCGACCGGGCTCCCGTGAGCGTGCCGGTCCGCTGGGACGAGCTCGAGGCGGGCGTGCGCTCCGATGGCTACACGATCGCGAGCGTGCCCAGGCGCCTTGCCGCGCTCGGCGCGGACCCGTGGGAGGGGTACGAGGATGCACGCGTGCCGCTGGACTCACGCGTGCGCAACGGCCTTGGGATGCTGTAGCCGGCGCTACTCGGCGAACTGCGCGTCGTGCAGGCGCGCGAACAGCCCGTCCATCGCGAGGAGTTCGGCGTAGGTGCCCTGCTCGGCGATCCTGCCCTCGTCGATGACGATGATGCGGTCGGCGTCGCGAACGGTCGAGAGACGATGCGCGATCACCAGCGCCGTGCGGTCGCGCAGGATCTCGCGTAGCGCGTCCTGGATCAGCAGCTCCGTGCGCGTGTCCACCGACGAGGTGGCCTCGTCGAGGATGAGGATCGCGGGGTTCGCGAGGATCGCGCGTGCGAACGAGAGCAGCTGACGCTGGCCGGTCGACAGCATGGAGCCGCGCTCGCCGATCGCGGTGTCAAAGCTGTCCGGTAGGCGTTCGATGAACTCGACAGCGCGGGCGGCGATAGCTGCCGAGCGGACCTCGTCATCGGTGGCCTCGAGACGTCCGTAGCGGATGTTGTCGGCGATCGTCCCTGCGAACAGGAACGGCTCCTGCAGTACCACGCCGAGGTTGCGACGCAGACTCGAGACCTGCACGTCGCGAAGGTCGTGGCCGTCCACCAGGACGCGACCTGCGATCGGGTCGTAGAAGCGGGCGAGCAGGTTGATGAGCGTGCTCTTGCCGGCGCCGGTGGGACCCACGATCGCTACGGTGGTGCCCGGCTCGACCCTGAGTGACACGTCGTGCAGGACGCCGGGACCCTCGCCGTAGCGGAAGTCGACGTTCTCGTACGCGATCTCTCCGGCCACGCGTCCGAGTTCCAGGGCATCGGGCCTGTCGGTGATATCGGCAGGCGTATCGAGCACCGCGAAGACCCGCTCGCTGCCGGCGAGTGCCGACTGCGTCTCGGTGTAGAGGCTGGAGAGCTGGCTGATGCCGTTGAAGAAGTTGCGCGCGTAGCCGAAGAACGCCACGACCACACCGACGGTCACGATGTCACGCGTGGCCAGCCATCCGCCGAGGCCTGCGATCAGCGCGGTGGAGGTCGCCGAGATGACCGCGAGTGCAGGCGTGAACGCCGAGGAGACCGCCGACGCGGTGACGTTGGCGTCCCGGTTGAGTGCGTTGCGCTGCTCGAACTCACTGCGGTTGCGATCGGTGCGGTTGAACGCCTGCGCGACCCGGATGCCCGCGAGTTCCTCGGCAAGCGTGGAAGACACGTCGCCGATCGACTCCTGCCGACGGCGGAACGCCCTGCGCGCGATGAGCCCGAACAGACGTGTCGTGCCGATCATCACGGGAACCACGACGAGAGTGGCGAGCGCGAGCCGCCAGTCGACGAGCAGCATGCCCACCAGCGTGGCCACCACGCCGATGCTTGCACCGATGACGCGCCGGAAGCTCTGGGACAAGAAGCGGTTGATCTGCTCGATGTCGTTGATGAGGCGGCTCATCAGGTCGCCGGACTCGACGTTCTCGAATGCGGCGACCGACAGGCGCTGGACTGCTGCGAACACGTCTTCGCGCACCGAGAACAACGCCTTCTGTCCCACGATGCCCAGTCCGAGGATCTGCCCGCGCTGGGACCACCAGCCTGCGATCCCGGAGATGATGAGCGCGATCACGGGAATCGTGAGCGGCGCCGCACTCCCGCCCGCCTTCTGCTGCGTGATGGCGGTGTCAACGATCCATCCAGTGATAGCGGGGGCGGCTGCTGAGTTCGCCGAGGAGAACGCGACGTAGAGCAACGCCATCGTCATCTCGCGACGGTGGGGCGTGAGGTAGGTGATCAGCCGCCGGACGGTCGGCCATGCGGCCGAGGGCTTGCCCTCTTTCGCCAGCGAGCGTAGTGATGCGCCGGGAGCCATCAGTCGTCACCTCCCGCATCAGGGAGGTCGCAGTGATCCGGGCCCTCGATGTGCTCGCCGCCCACGAGCTGGCTCGCGGCGATCTCGGCGTAGAGGCAGTTCTCGGCAAGCAGCTGAGCATGCGTGCCACGCGCTACGAGTCGCCCGTCGTCGATGAGCAGGATGGTGTCGGCCTTACGCACGGTGGAGAGTCGCTGCGCGACGATGAACGTCGTGCGACCGTGCATCAGCTCGTCAAGGCGCAAGCGCAGCGCGGCTTCCGTCTCGGCGTCCACGGAAGATGTCGAGTCGTCCATGATGAGGATGCGCGGGTCGATCAGGATAGCGCGAGCGATCGCCACGCGCTGCTTCTGGCCGCCCGACAGCTTCACGCCGCGCTCGCCGACGCGCGTCTCGTAGCCGTGTTCCAGTTTGGTGATGAAGTCGTGTGCTTCGGCGGCACGCGCGGCCGCCTCGATCTCCTCGCGTGTGGCGTCCGGCTTGCCGTACGCGATGTTCTCGGCAACAGTGCCCGAGAAAAGCACCGAGTCTTGCATGACGACGCCGATGCGCGAGCGCAGCGAATCGAGCGTCACTTCACGGACGTCGGTGTCGTCGATGAGGACCTCACCGGCGGCGACATCGTAGAAGCGCGGGATAAGGTTGACGACCGAGGACTTGCCCGAACCCGTCGCTCCGACGAGCGCGACCGAGGTGCCCGGCTCGATGACGAAGCTGACTTCGGAGAGCGTGTCGGTGGTTGAGCCGGGGTAGCGCATGGTGACGTCGCGGAACTCCACGCGGCCGTCGATCGGCGGCAGCGGTGCGGCACCGGGCTTCTCGGCGACGTCGTTGGCGGCGTCGAGGATCTCGAAGAGCCGCTGCGCGGATGCACCGGCACGCGCGATCGATTGTGCGCCGAAGCCGATGATGAACAACGGCTGCAGGAGCACCATGAGGTAGCTGGTGAACGCGACCAGCTCGCCGACGGTGAGATCGCCATGCACGACCTGCACCGCGCCCACCCAGGTGACGAGCGCGACGCCGAGCGTGCCTACCGAGAACAGCAGCGGGAATGCGTTGGCGACAGTCGCGCGTACCGAGAGGCCCTGATCGAGCAGCAGTTCGTCCGCGGCTCGGTAGCGCTCGGCCTCGAACGGCTCTCTGGCGAAGGCTTTGACGACGCGCACGCCGGCGATGTTCTCCTGCAGCACCGAGTTGAGTGCAGCCAGGCGCTGCTGGAAGGTCCGATAGGTGGGTCCGAGCTTGCCGACGAACTTCACGAGCACGAAGACGGTCGCAGGTATCGAGATGAAGGCGACGAGCGCCAGCTGCCAGTTGATCGTCAGCAGGAGCGCGATCGCGCCCACGAGCAGGATGACCGCCGATACCGCCTGCACGAGCCCGCCGCCGACGAAGTCGCGCACGAGATCGACGTCGGAGGTCACGCGGGTGATGAGCTGCCCGGTCTGCGCGCGATCGTGGTAGCTGAACGAAAGCGCTTGCAGCTTCTCGAAGATCGCGTTGCGCATGTCGTACGCGGCGCCGTGACTCGCTTTTGCCGAGAGGAATCCCTGCAGGAAGGTCGCGATACCCCCAACGATGGCGATGCCGATCAGGCCGAGTGAGCCGGAGACGATCGCACCGGTGTCCGACTGCGTGATGCCCACGTCGATGATGCGGCGGAGCAGCTGTGGAGCCACCAGCTCAGCCGCGGATGCGGCCAGGACGGCAAGCACCGCGAGCACCGCCACAAGGACGTAGCGCCGCATGAACCGTAGTGCTCGCAGGAGGTCGGTGGACATGATGCTCCGAGGGATGAGGTGTCAGTCCCTAAGGATAGCGCACGGGGCGGTCTGGGAGGGACCGCCCCGTGCTTGCTGGGTGGGACCGGAACTCAAGGGGGAGGGTAGCTCCGGTCGCCGGTGGGAAGGGAGGGAGGTGGATGCTAGGAGGACAACGCCTCCACGATGGCTCGATACTGCTCGGGCTCGATCTCTCCACGGGCGAGGCGCTCACGCGCTATCCGCAGGGCCGCATCCTCGTCGGGCGTGCTCACGGTCGGTGCATATCCGGCGGGCATCACAGGTGCGTGGGCCTTGTGGCCGCGACGAACGATCGCGACGACGACCGCAACGATGACCGCGATGACTGCAACCCATACGAACAGACCGATCAGTCCGCCGAGAAGCCCGAAGTTGCCGCCGAGATAGGACATGTGACCGGTGAATGGCGCGTGTCCGAAGTTGTACATTGCGTGCTCCTTTCGTCTCTTGAAAGGAGTATCGCCAGCGGATGTGGGGCGAGTGTGCCCGCCGTGTGAAGAACTCGTGTAATCGTTCAGGAAGCCGAGTCGGGCGTACCGGCCCCGCCTGCCTCGGCGAGCATCTCGGTCTCCTCGGCAGCAAGAAGCGTCTCGGCGGAAGGCACCGGGGCAGCCGTCTTGGCCGGGCGTGTCGGTGCGCTCGTAGTGAGTGCGACTCCCGCGACGATGACGGCCATGCCTGCGATGACCCACAGATCGATGGGCTCGCGCAGCACGACCCATCCGAGGAACACGGCGATGACCGGGTTCACGTACGCGTACGTCATCACCTTCGACGCCGGAGCGTTTCGAAGTAGCCACACGAACGCGGTGAACGCGACACAACTGCCCATGATGATGAGGTAGGCGAGCGCGCCGAGACCCGAGGGGGTGATCGTGAGGCGTCCCCACTCACCGAGTGCGGTTCCGATCACGAGTAGCACGACGCCGGCAGAGAGCATCTCGTAGCCGGTGGCCACGATCGAGTCGGTCTTCACGGGGCGGCGCTTGGACAGGATCGAGCCTGCCGACCACAACCAGGTGCCGAGTATCTGCAAGCCGATGCCGATGAACTGCTCGACGCTTCCGTGGAGGCCGGTGATCCGGGGCGCCATGAGTATGCCGAGTCCCGAGAAGCCGATGAACAACCCCAGGACGCCCCGCGCGCTCGGTCGCTCCATGTCGGGCAGCGCGTACTCGGCCAGAGCGATCCACAGCGGTAGCAACGCCACGATGAGGGCGGAGAGTCCCGAGGGGATGGTCTGCTCGGCGAGGAACGTGAAGTACATACCGCCGACGAGCAGCAGGATGCCCACCGTGGCGACGATGCGGTAATCGGAGAAGGAGATGCGCACAGACTGCCCGCGCCACTTCGCGAACGCGAGTAGCAGCAGTCCGGCGGGAACGAGGCGCAGCCCGGCGAAGAGCGAGGGGGGCATGCCGGCCTCGAGTCCTATGCGGATGCCGAGGTAGGTCGAGCCCCACACGACGTAGAGGACGCCGAAGGCGACGATCAGCTTGATGTTGTGGGGCCAGCGCAACGGGTTGAGCGACACAGGTAGCCTCCTCGGCAAGACATGTCCTGCCAGGATACCCCCGCGTGCGGGCGCACGGAAGCGCTGGAGGGCAACGCGTGCGATACACTTCAAGCATGCCTGAATACGAGTATCCAAGGCCCGCCCTGACCGCCGACGTCGTGCTCGTGCGCGACGATGCAGGCGCGCGGGAGGTGCTGCTCATCAAGCGGCGTTTCGAGCCGTTCGCAGGGCGATGGGCGCTGCCCGGAGGGTTCGTCGACGAAGGCGAGGTTCCGGAGGCTGCGGCGAGACGCGAACTGGCCGAGGAGACCGGCGTCATCTGGGAAGGCTCCCTCACGCTTGTAGGCGTCTTCGGGCGACCCGGACGCGACCCGCGCGGATGGACGGTCTCGGCGGTCTACCTGGCGGACGTCGGGGGCGTCTCGGTCGACGCGCGGGCGGGCGATGATGCTGCCGAGACGGCGTGGTTCCCGCTGGATAGGCTGCCCTCGCTGGCTTTCGATCACGATGAGGTGCTGGCCGAGGCGAGGAGGCTCCTTCGCTAGCCGAATCGCCGAAGTGTACTCTTGGTTTGCGGGTAGGTAGGGGGTATGTCAGTGGCGGCGGCACGTGGTCGTGCCGCCTGACGAAGGGGGTCACCTCATGAGTCATCTGAACGGCGCGCGCCGCAGTCGATGGAGCGGGGTGCTCGCTCTGGCGCTTGCGTTCTCGCTGCTCGTGGCGACTCCGGCTTCGTTCGCAGCCACGCGCGAGGGGAGGCAACCCGATGTGCGGATCGCGGCGATGGCAGACGATGCGGTGCGCATCCCGAAGGGCGACGTCCGAACCCTCGACGTCTCGACCGCGGCGGCGGGAGAGACCGTCACCGAGATGATAGCTCGCTGGTTGAGCAAGGCCGGCGCTCAGGCGTTCTCTTTGGGAGCGTCGCGTGACCAGTCGGCGGACGACGACTTCCCGGCGCCTCTCACTCTTGAGCAGTGCAGCCCCGTGCCGTATCCGTTCCTCATCGACAGCGTGGGCGCCACGGACACCATGGACGTCTTCCGCGTGTATCTGGCGGAAGGCGAGCAGATCACGTTGCACCTGATGTGCGGTACCTCACTGCAGGCGTCCGTCTTGCTCTGGGGTCCGGACGCCACATCGGTGGCCGATGAGGAACTCAGGGGCGACAGCGCGCCTGTAGCTGGGGATGTGGCGTACATCGATCACACCATTCCCGCAGGCGGGACAGGTTGGTATCACGTCGGCGTGACTCCGGACGTGGGGGGAGATATCTACTCGCTGGCGTGGACGGTCAACTCCCGCTCCGATGGCAACATCGGCGTTGGCGAGCCGCTTCCGGACAGCGGGTTCACCGGTTACGTGGACCAGATGACCGATGCCGACGACGTCTACCATGTGAACCTCGGCGTGGGCCAGACGATCGAAGTGACCATCACGCCCACGACCGGCATGGATCCGTCCCTCTACTTCTTCGGGCCTGGTGCCACGGATGTGTGGGGCGGTGGGGAGATCGACTACACGTACTTCAGGCTCACCCACACCGTGTTGCCCGGAGAGGCCGGCGCCTACTACATCGATGTGTACGCGGATGGGGATCTCGGCGCCGGTTACAGCGTCGAGTGGAGCGTGACCGAGAACGACATCCCCGGTGACTCCGCCCACATCCTGCCGGGCTCTTACACGACAGACAGGGTCTTCTACGTCGATCTGCTACCCGGCGAAGTCCTGAACGTGGACCTTTCAGGCGTGAGCGGGGCCGTCACACCCAGGCTTCTGGGCAGGGGTGCAACGAGCACCGCCACCAGCCCCGTGCTCGCTTCGGGCGAGGGCGCCATCTACACGTGTCCGGAGGGAGAGGGAGGCCGCTACTACCTGTGGCTGGACACGACGCTTCCGGGGACGATGTATACGGTCGATGTCTCGACGAACGCCACGGTCACGCGCGTCGCTGCCGGGAGCCGCTACGACACGAACGTCGAGATGTCGAGCGTGGACTTCCCCGACGGGGCGGACGTCGTCGTGATCGCCCGCGGCGACGCGTTCCCTGACGCGTTGTCCGCATCGGCGCTGGCTGGCGCCTACGACGCGCCGATCCTGCTGACCTACCCCACCGCGCTTCCCGATGCGGTGCGCGACGAGATAGTTCGCCTGGGTGCCACCAGATGCTTCATCGTGGGCGGCGATGCTGCTGTCAGTCCTGCGGTGAAGGCCCAGATCGACGCGATCCCCGGTATGTACACACCGGTCCGCGTCTCCGGTACGAGCAGGTACGAGACCGCGACGAAGGTCGCCGAGCGGGTGTTCACGCGGCAGGGCTTCCGCTTCTACGGTGTCGCGCTGGTAGCGCGCGGTGACTCGTTCCCGGACGCACTCGCGTTCTCGCCTCTTGCCTGGGGCGGCTCCCTCCCGATCCTTCTGACGACTCCTACGGCGCTGCCTACGTCCACCGCGGGCTTTCTGGCGCGAGGCGAGGTGTTCGGCGTAGCGATCGGCGGCGGGAACACTGCGGTCAGTCCCGCTGTCGCGACTCTTGTCGAGGGCATCGTCGATGACAACTCCCCGTTCGACATCCCGGATCCGGTCGTTCGCTTCGCAGGCGACAGTCGCTACGAGACGGCTGAGCTCATCGCAAGGTGGGCGGATCTCAGCCCGTTCGTCAGTGGCGAGTTCCTCGGCCTAGCGACCGGCACCAACTTCCCGGATGCTCTCGGCGGCGGCGCGGCGTGCGGAAAGAGCGGCGGCGTTCTCATGCTGACTCAGCCGACGACGCTCGATCCGTCAGGCCATGCACTCGTGAGTGACTGGGCCGGCTACACGCGTTCCTACCAGGTATTTGGCGGAACGTCGGCGGTGTCAGACGCGGTCATCTCGCAGGTGGATTCCTACATCATCACACCGTGATAAGCTGCGCTTAGGCGACACGATCGGCCGTTCGGGTCCGGTGGCTTGCGCCGCCGGGCCCGGACTTCTCAAAGGGGGGTGCACGTCCATGGCCCGAGGGATGCATCGGCACATGAGGATGCTGCTCAGCGCGGCGCTTGTGCTTACGGGGATCGTGTTCGTACCTGCAGCGGGAGATGTCGCCATCGGCCTCGAGGCCGATGACGTGCTGCCGGGTCTGGCGCTGGAGGACATCACCGGGTATTCGGCTACGGCCACCGGAACTCTCAATCCTCCACCGACGACCGGGACTGCGGATTCTTGGGACATCTACTCGGTCTATCTGGCCGAGGGTGAGCAGCTGGTCGTGACGCTGGAGGGTACCGGCGCCGACTTCGACCTGCGGCTCTGGGCACCCTCGACAGTCGATCCCATGACGCCCAAGACCGTCTACAGTGGATTCACGGTGCTCGGAAGCTCCAACGAGCGCATCTGCTACACGGCATCCGCCAAGTGGGGAACGGGTCGCTACTACGTCGTCGTCGACGCATCCGATTCCGGCGCAGGTGCCGGTTCCTACGTCCTGCGATGGAACGTGAGTTCCCGCTCCGACGGCAACGTTCCGGGCGTAGCACTCACCACCGCGAGCGTGACGGATACGGTCGATACGGTGTGGGACCTCGATGACGTGTACCGCTTCGAGGCGGGTTCGGGCGGGACCCTCTCGGCGACTCTGACCGCCGACAGTCCGCTCGCTGATCTCAAGCTGCAACTCATCGACGCGAAGGTCGGGAGCGAGATCGTCACCGACATATATGCAGCGGTCTCCCCGGTACAGGATTCCGGTTCGGTGGCGGTCATCGAATGGACGCTGGCCGACGTTGGCGTGTACTACCTCGATGTGGTGGCCGAGGACGAGGAGATGGCCGGCTACACCCTCGAGTGGTCATACAGCGGCACCGTTGTGCCCGAGGCCGGACCGGCACCCGGGCTGGCCAGGGTGAGCGGCTCGACCCGCTACGCGACCGCTGCCGAGACGTGCGCCTCGGCGTTCCCTGACGGCGCGGACGTGGTCGTCATCGCCAGTGGCATGAACTTCCCGGACGCACTGTCGGCCTCAGGTCTTGCGGGAGCATACGGCGCTCCGCTGCTGCTCACGCACAGAGACTACCTTCCTGCCGAGACGCGCGACGAGATAGTGCGGCTGGGTGCGACGCGCGCGTTCGTGATCGGTGCGGAGGGTGCGATCACTCCGGCGGTCTTCGATGCGATCGACGCGCTGGTCTCCACGACGCCGGTGCGTCTTGGTGGAGCTGACCGCTACGCCACGGCCGCGGCCGTCGTGCGACAGGTCAGGCTGCGTCGCGGACGGCGCGACATGGTTACTCCGGACCGCGTCGGCTTCGTCGCGCGCGACGATTCATTCCCTGACGCTCTGTCGCTGGCGCCCCTGGCATGGCAGGAGGAGGCTCCCATCTACCTCGTGAAGCCGACCGAGCTGCCCGCGGCCACCGCCGACGTACTCGCCGAGTACACTCCCGATGCGCTGCTGATCGCCGGCGGCCAGTCCGCGGTCTCCGATACGGTCGCGGCCGCGGTAGATGCCTACACGCCGACCGAGAGAGCCTTTGGTACATCCCGCTATGGCACTGCGGTCGCGATCGCGCAGTGGGGCGTGCTGCACGGGTCGGCCACGTGGGACTACATCGGCATAGCGACCGGCGAGACGTTCCCGGACGCGCTCGCGGGCGGCGTGGCGGCTGGCAGCGCCGATGGCGTGTTGTTGCTGACGAGGAAGTACTCGCTCGCAGCGGAGACCGAAGCGGCCGTCTCGGCTCATGTCGACGAAGCCACGGTAGGTCGTGTGTTCGGTGGGACGATGGCCGTCTCGGCACCCGTGTTCGACGCGATCGGAGTACACTTCGGCCTGGTCGAGGGCTAGTCGCGCAACGGGGTCGGGTTGACACGGGCGCGTGAGGCTCGTATCTTCAACCGCAACTTCATACACAGCCTTAGATGAGGATGAGTACGCGGTCGGGTAGGGCCACCAGAGAGCCGGGGTAGCTGGAAACCGGCGCCTGACAAACCGCGGAACATGGCCTCGGAGGCATCCGGAGGAACGGCGCGACGCGCCAAGTAATGCCGGACGGCAGGCACCGATATCACGGCCTTTGAGCATCGGACCCCCTCGGCGATAAGCTCCCGCCCGCCGAGCGGAACCACCACCGGTCCCGTGTTCGAAAGAGGTCACGCAACACGACGTGACGAAGTCGGGTGGTACCGCGAAAGCGACTGAAGCGCTTTTCGCCCTGACACTACAGTCCGGGGCGGGAGGCGTTTTTCTATTGGAGGTGGAAGTGGCATGGCCAAGACATGGGAAGAGATCAACGCCCGTATCGCGGCAGGTGAGGCGGTCGTCGTGACTGCCGAGGAGTTCGCCGACATCGCCGCATCCGAGGGTGTCTCCTCGGCAGCGAAGCGAGTCGACGTGGTCACGACGGGGACCTTCGGGCCGATGTGTTCGTCGGGCGCGGTGCTCAACTTCGGGCACAGCGACCCGCCCATACGCATGGGCGAGATCACGCTCAACGACGTCGAGGCGTACGGCGGGCTGGCGGCCGTGGACACCTACATCGGCGTGACGCAGCCCAGTCGCACGAAGGGCATCGAGTACGGCGGCGCGCACGTCATCGAGGACCTGCTGCGCGGCAAGTCTGTGCGCCTGCGTGCGCTGAGTGGGGGCACCGACTGCTACCCGCGTACGGAGATCGACACGTGGGTCACCCTGGAAGACCTCAACCAGGCGTACTTCTTCAACCCGCGCAACGCGTACCAGAACTACGCCGTGGCCGTGAACAGCACCGACAGGCCACTCAACACCTACCTGGGCACATTGCTGCCGAGGTTCGGCAACGCGACGTACTGCTCGGCCGGAGCGCTCTCGCCGCTACTGAACGACCCCACGTACCGCACTATCGGCGTGGGATCGCGGATCTTCGTCGCGGAGGCCGCCGGCTACATCGCCTGGGAGGGCACACAGCACAACCCCAACCAGCAGCGCGACGAGCACGGTGTGCCGGTAGGTCCTGCAGGCACGCTTGCCGTGATCGCAGACCTCAAGCACGCGAGCGCCGAGTTCTTCTCGGCAGCGACGTTCACCGGCTACGGCGCGACTTCGTTCGTGGGCATCGGTGTGCCGATCCCGGTGCTCGACGAGGAGATCGCGGCCCAACTGGCGCTCACCGACGCGGACCTCACCGCGACGGTGTACGACTATGGCGTGCAGCGCCGCAGCCGTCCGAACCTGGGCCGCGTGACCTACGCACAGCTGCGCAGCGGCGAGATCGAGGTCGAGGGCAAGAAGATCCCCACGGGGCCTATCAGCTCGCTGTCGAAGGCGCGCAAGATCGCGGCCGAGCTGAAGCGATGGATCGCCGAGGAGCGCTTCGAGCTGGCCAAGCCGCTCCAGCAGTTGCCGCAACCCGGCTCCCAGGGCGTCAAACCACTCGAGATCCGCACCGAGGAGGCGATATAGATGCCGCGCAAGCGATTCGACCTCAGGTTCCCGCCCCGTCAGGCGACCAAGCCGATCACGTATCACCTGGTCAAAGACTACGATCTTGTCCCCAACATCCTGCGGGCCCAGATCCAGCCGGGTCAGGAAGGGCGCATGCTCCTGGAGCTCACCGGCCGCAAGGAAGCGTTCGATGCGGGTGTTGAGTTCCTCGAGAAGGAAGGCATCGTCGTCCAACCGGCGGCGACCGATATCCGTCTCGACGAGGACGCCTGCGTGCTGTGCGGCCTGTGCACCGCGGTCTGTCGGCCCGGAGCCCTCACGCTCGATGTCGACGGTTCGCTGGAGTTCGACAAGGACAAGTGCGTGTACTGCGAGGCGTGCGTGGTAGCCTGTCCCAGAAGGGCCGTCACGCTCAGTTTCTGAGTCTGCTCACGTGGTGAAGGAGTGCTGTTCGCATGGTGGAGATCGGGTTCGTCCAGACGATCGTTGTCGCCGGACTCGTCACGTTCGTGCTGTTCATCGCATCCATGCCGATAGGTGCGAAGGCGGGTCGCTCGGCGGGAAGGAAGACACTGGTGGGTTCACTGGTGGCACTCCTGCTTGTAGTGGTCGCTTCCTTCGTGGTGGCGGCAAGTAACGGCCAGCTTGATGCGTTCAACCGCGAGCTTGGCACTGACGGTCTGCTGCAGATCGGCGTGTTCATGCTGATGGTGCTGTTCACCACGTACTTCTTCGCATCGCGCTACTTAGATGACCTGGAACGAGGATCACGGCCCGAAAGGGAGATAGATGCCTGATATCTATAAACGGCTCGGCCGAGACGTGCTCGTCGTCGACGGCGCGATGGGGACGATGCTGCAGCGCGGGGGAGTCCCGCCGGAGCAGTGCCCGGAGCAGCTGAACGTCACCGCGCCCGAGATCGTCGAGGACATACACCACAACTATGTGCTGGCGGGCGCCGACTGCGTGTCCACCAACACGTTCGGCGGCACGCGCGCCAAGCTGGATGAGTACGGCCTGGGCGACCAGGTGGCCGAACTCAACCGGGCCGGCGTGCGCATCGCCAAGCGCTCCGGCGCCCAGCACGTGCTCGCCGACGTGGGACCCACGGGTCGCGTGCTCGCTCCTCTCGGCAAGGCGAGCTTCGACGAGGTGTTCGCGATGTTCGTCGAGCAGATCGAGGCACTGGCTGCCGAGGAGCCCGACGCCATCTTCATCGAGACGATGACCGACATCGCCGAGGCGCGCTGCGCCGTCCTTGCGGCGCGCTCGGTCTGCGACCTGCCGGTCTTCGCCAGCGTGAGCTTCGGCCTGTCGGGTCGCATGGAGCTTTCCGGCACCGATCCGGCTACCGCGGCCGTCATTCTTGAAGCCGCCGGCGCTTCTGTCGTCGGGATGAATTGCGGCCTGGGACCGGAGCAGATGCTGCCGCTCGTCGAGCAGATGGCCGAGGCCACCTCGCTGCCGCTTGTCGTGCAGCCCAACGCCGGCCTGCCGACCCTCGTGGACGGCAAGACGGTCTTCCCGGGTACGCCCGACCAGCTCGGCCAGGCTGCCGCGCGATTCGTGGAACTTGGCGCCTCGCTCGTGGGCTCGTGCTGCGGTTCGACGCCCACGTTCACCGGCGCGATCGTCGACTTCGCGAAGAACAAGCCTGTCCGAGAGGACCGGCGCGGATTCGAAGGTCTCGTGCTCGCCGGTCCGCGTGGCCGTGCTCGCATCGGTGCGGGACTGCCGTTCGCCGTCATCGGCGAGCGGATCAACCCCACCGGCAAGAAGCGCCTCGCCGATTCGCTGCGGGAGGGCTCGATGGCGGTCGTGCGCGAGTTCGCGATCGAGCAGCAGCATGCGGGTGCGGACCTGCTCGACGTCAACGTGGGTGCTGCGGGCGTGGACGCCAAGGCGGCACTTGCACAGGCGGTCACGACGCTGGTTGGCCTCACGGATCTACCACTCGTGCTCGACAATACCGACCCTGCGGCGCTGGAGCCTGCGCTGCGTGCCTATCCGGGGCGTGCGCTCATCAACTCGGTCAACGGCGGCGAGGAGTCGATGGACTCCATCCTGCCGCTCGCGCGCAAGTATGGCGCGGCCGTCGTGGTGCTCGCGTTGGGTGACGAGGGAATCCCATCCACCGCGGAAGGTCGCCTCGAGATCGTGGACCGCGTGCGCGGCCGCGCGCACTCGTATGGGCTGCGCGACCACGACCTGATCGTCGACTGTCTGACGCTCACTGCGGCGACCGATCCGAACGCGGCGGCTACCACGCTTGAGGCGCTCCGCGTCGTCACGCGCGATCGCGGTCTGGCGACCGTGCTCGGTGTCAGCAACGTCAGTCACGGTCTGCCCGGCCGCCCGGAGCTGAATGCCGCGTTCCTCTCCATGGCTGCGGGCGCCGGCCTGCAGGCTGCCATCATCAACCCGTCCGACACCGCGGCGATGGGCGCTGTCGCGGCAACGAATGCACTTCTCGGCCACGATACGCAGGCCGAGTCCTGGATCGCCCGGGTCTCTGCCGAGGGCTCCCGAGGAGGATCGTCTCAGGACGCAGAAGTCCTTCCGCCTTCGGGTTCGGTGGCTGAAGCGCTTGCGACTGCGATCGCACGCGGGGACACGGACAGTGCCCCAGGACTCGTTGACGGGCTCGTCACAGGCGGAATGGGACCGCAGGCCATCATCGCCGACGTGCTCACGCCCGCGATCCAGAAGCTCGGCGACGCATACGGCAGGGGAGAAGTCTTCCTCCCGCAACTGATCGCTGCCGCAGATGCGATGAAGGCCGCAGTGGAACGCGCGAAGTCACACTTGCCGGAAGGGTCGGCGACGACCGAAGGCCGCGTCGTCTTCGGCACGGTGAAAGGCGATATCCATAGCATCGGCAAGGACATATGCGTGAGCATGCTTGAGAGTCAGGGCTTCACGGTGAACGACCTGGGTGTGGACGTTGCGCCCGAGCGTTTCGTGGAGGCGGCTGCCGAGGCCGATGTGGTGTGCCTCTCGGCGCTGATGACGACGACGCTGGCGTCGATGGAGCGTACTGTCGTGGCACTCGCTGAACTCGGGGAGATGCCCGTGTTCGTGGGTGGCGCGGTGGTCACCGGTGATTACGCGGCTTCCATAGGCGCGGGCTACTCGGCAGATGCACCGGGATGTGTGAGAGCGGTAAGGGACGCGATAGCTGCAGCAAAGGAAGGCACGAGATGATCATCACGCGACCACGTGACTGGGCGCGCATCAGGGAGAATCTTGCCTCGATCGACGCCAAGGGCGTCTTCATCATGGGTTGTGGACAGTGCGCGACGGTCGCTCACACCGGTGGCGAGACCGAGGTCTTGCAGACCAAGGCAACGCTCGAGGCGGACGGCTACAAGGTGACCGGGTGGGCCGTGGGTGAGGTCACCTGTCATCTCGGCGGGACGAAACTCGAATCGCGCAAGCACATCGGAGATATCGAGGAAGCCGACGCCGTGCTAGTGCTGTCATGTGGCGCGGGCGTACAGACGGTGGCCGACGCAGTGAACAAGCCCGTCTTTCCGGGGCTCGAGTCGGTGTTTCTCGGCAACGTCATACGGCATGGCGTGTTCGAGGAGCGCTGCCAGATGTGTGGCGACTGCGTCCTCGATGTGACGGCCGGCATATGCCCGGTCACCACCTGCCCGAAAGGGTTGCTCAATGGTCCGTGCGGCGGTATGTGGGACGGGAAATGCGAGGTCTTGCAGGACCGCGAATGCACACACGTACGCATACAGCGCCGCCTTACCGAGCAGGGCAGGACGGGGACAGGCGTGCTTCCGCCCAAGGACTTCTCCACGAAGCTCAAGCCCGGCTCGGTCAACCTTCGCGCGAAGAAGGGTGGTGACCGCCCGTGAGTCGCTTCCGCGATGCGCTCGAGCGAGGAGAATTCGTCATCACCGGCGAAGTAGCACCGCCTCTCGGCACCCACCTGAGTGGGATGAAGGCTGCGGTCGAGACCGTGGGTCCTCACGTTCATGCTCTGAATGTCACAGACAACCAGGGAGCGACGCTGCACCTGTCCAGCCTGGCCGCTTCACGCGTCGTGCTTGATATGGGCTACGAGCCGATCTTCCAGCAGACATGCCGTGATCGGAACCGGCTGGCACTGCAGTCGGACCTGCTCGCCGCGTGGACGCTCGGTCTGCGCAACCTGCTCGCGGTGACAGGCGATGACCCGCGCTCAGGCGACCACCCTCACGCCAAGGGCGTGTTCGACCTGGACTCGACCCAACTTGCAGCCATAGCGGCCGGAATGAACGAGGGGCACGACATGCTCGGTCGCGACCTGGATGGCGCTACCGACTTCTTCATCGGCGCAGCGATGTTCCCGGAAGCGGAGCCATGGGACATCCAGCTCACCCGTGCGCAGCGCAAGGTCGACGCCGGAGTGCGCTTCTTCCAGACGCAAGCTGTGTTCGACATGGAGAAGTTGGCGCGCGCAGTGGAGGCACTGAGACCGTCAGGGGTGAAGATCATCGCCGGCGTACTGTTGCTCAGGAGCCCACGCGCGATCGATTTCATCAACCGGAAGCTCGCGGGACTGATGATTCCCGACCATATCGCCGACCGTATCCGCTCGGCATCCGACCCCGCCGAAGAGGCGATCACGCTTGCCACGGAGCAGGTGCGAGAGATCAGGCAGATAGCGGATGGCGTGCACATCATGCCACTTGGCCTTGACGCCGCAGTTGGGCGTATACTTCAGGGAAGTAAGGAATCATAAGGAATTCCTGCAAGGGCCGTATCTCCGGTGTATTGCGACGCGTTATCGCTTCTGTACGCGTCTGTATTCGTGCGGGGGGAGGTGTCCGGGGTGTCAGAGTCGACGGCGACGGAGCAGTGCGCTTCCGCGAGAGACCGCGGTTGCACCTGTCACCTCGCAGACCGCATCGACACCTACCGGGAGCTGTCGAAGCTGCTTCACGGCACCGAAGAAGACGCGGCAGACAGCATCGTGCGGCTTCAGTCGTCGACTCGCTCGTGCCACGTCATGCCATACATCGACGAAGGACTCATCCAGTCGCTGTCGCACAAGGCCTTCCTGGAACTGATGGACCCCGAGCGGCGGCGTGATTTCGCGATCGAGCGCGTACAACTCTTCGGTGAGTGTGACTACGATCCGAGGGTCAACGTCGTTCCTCCTCGCGAGTCAACCTACCTCGATCCCGGAGATGGCTCACGGATCCGCGAGGTACAGGAGATCTACAGCCGTTGCGGGTACACGATCCCGCGGCGTCTTCGCGGGCTGGAGTGCCCCGATCACATCTCTGTGGAACTCGACTTCATGGCGCATTGTCTTGAGCGGATCTCCCTTGATGCGGATTCCAACCAGACTGCCCACGCATTCTTCTCCCAGCATCTATCGGGGTGGGCGGTCTTGTTCGCGGTTGCGACTGAGCGACGTGCGATGCATACGACCATCCGCTACACGGCCCTGGTCCTCGACAAGTTCCTCGCGTGCGAATCGGTGACATTCCGCCACAGCGTGCCATCGTTGTGCGCGCTGCGCGGTCTTCCGATGGCACCGGCAGGGGTATAATCGACCCGACCTGCCACAGCACGAGGGGAGATCGTCTGATGACCGCACCGGAAGCGCGTCCTTCGCTGGACGCATGGCTCTCAGAACTCAAGACCGAGAACGGTGCAGAGGGCATCGGGATGTTTCTCGCGCACAATGGTGTGGTGCGCGGACACTCTCGGGACGGTCGGGCTGTCACGGGCATGATCCTTGATGTCGACCGTGAACGTCTCGCCGAGATCCTCGACAGCGCGCGGCTCATGGAGGGCATCGTGGCCGTGCGTGCCTGGGTTGCCGAGGGTGACCTGAAAGTCGGCGACGACATCATGTACGTGCTCGTTGCGGGCGACATCCGGGACAACGTCTTCGGCGCGCTCCAGGCGCTCGTGAAGATGATCAAGACCGAGGTTGTCACCGAACAGGAGCTGCGTCCCTAGCTCGTCGCCTCCGGGACTTCGGCGAACTGGAACGGCGCACCGTCTTTCTTTGCGCGGTACATCGCCATGTCAGCCGCATGCATCAGCTCGCTGAATGTCCGCCCGTCCGCCGGGTAGAACGCGATCCCGATACTCATCTCGATGTCGATAGGTCCCTGCGAGGTCAGTGCGGGGTCTTGAAGTGCTGCGATGATCTTCCGGGTCACCGGCTCGACCGCCTCGCGTGATTCGGCGTTCGGCAGCAAGAGCGTGAACTCGTCCCCGCCCAGACGTGCGACGGTGTCACTCCGCCTGACTGCCGAGATGAGTCGCTCGGCCACTTCAGCGAGCAGCTGATCGCCGGCTGCGTGTCCGAGCGAGTCGTTCACGAGCTTGAAGTCGTTCATGTCCATGAACATCAGTGCGAACGGGCGACCTTCACGATCCGCACGGCTGATAGCGACGGCGAGACGGTCGTCGAACAGCGCCCTGTTCGGCAATCCGGTGAGCATGTCGTAGTACGCCATATGCCTGATCGTGTCTTCTGCCTGCTTGCGAGACGTCACGTTGTGCGCGACTGCCTGCACAGCGGGGCGACCGTGGTATGAAAGCGGCGTTGCGGCGATCTCAAGGTAGACGATTTCGCCGTCCAGTCGCTGGAAGCGCAGCTCGATCGGGCCGGTACCCTGACGGTCCTGTGTGGTCACCCTGATACGCGCGGCCGCCGCTTCGCGGTCCTCGGGGTGGATCAGCTCCAGCACGTGCGTGCCCACCACGTCAGCGGGAGTGTCGTAGCCGAGCAGCTCTGCGCCATACGGGTTCATGAACGCGATGATTCCTTCGATGTGCACGAGGATGAGGTCGGGTGCGAGCTCCACCAGCCGCCGGAAACGCTCCTCAGACTCACGGAGCATCTTCTCGACGCGCTTGCGCTCGCTGATCTCGTCCTGGAGCTCCCCGTTCTTGCGTTCGAGTTCGGAGGTACGCGCACGGACGCGATCCTCGAGCTTCTCGCTGTAGACCTGCAGGGCCATCTCGGCGCGCTTGACCTCGGTGATGTCGCGCGACATCTCGACCACGGCGCTAGGGGAGCCGTCCTCGTCGGGCACGGGATACCATATCTGCTCGACCCACTGCTCATTGCCGTTGGCGGTGACCCTTTGCCGCACGGCGTTGGCGCTGCGCCCCGTACGCATCACGAGCCTGACCCGGCAGCCGTCGCATGGTCCGTCTTGACCTATGGTCGCCTCATGACATGCACGCCCCACCAGTTCTGATTGCAGGACGCCCAAGTCCTCGGCGGCACGTGAGTTCGCGTAGCGGATGCGGTAGTCGCTGTCGACCACGAGTATCGCATCAGGGCTGTTGTCATACACCAGGCCGATCTTGCGCCGCTCGAATGCCAGCGCGCTTTCGGTGCGTGCCTGCCGGTCGAAGAGATGCTGGGTGTACGTAGTGCCGCCGATGATGAACGCGCTCACGAGGACGCGGAAGACGAGCGCGTTGGTCGACGGGTGAATGAGTTCGTCGAGAAAGGCCGTCGAGCTGATGGTGGAATGCAGGATTGCCTCGATGATCCAGAGCGCGACGACAGACAGCAACCCTGCCAGTACCAGCCTTGGCCGGCGCTGGCGATGCTTGACGCCTGCGTTCATGTCGGTCATGGAGTCCCCACCTCGACCAGACCCTACACGCAGATTAAGACGAATTCAACTACGCACATAGTATATCGGTCGATTTTCGGGGTTGCTCAAGGCGAATCAGAGTATCTGGCTGAGGAACGCTTGCGTGCGCTCTTCCTTCGGGTGTTCGAACATCTGCTCGGGAGTACCTTCTTCGATGATCACGCCGTCATCCATCATGATCACGCGGTCGGCGACCTCGCGCGCAAAGCCCATCTCGTGCGTCACCATGACCATCGTCATGCCGCCTGAGGCAAGCTCCTGCATGACCTGCAGCACCTCGTTGACGAGTTCGGGGTCCAGCGCTGAGGTGACCTCGTCAAACAGCATGATGTCGGGGTCCATTGCCAGCGCGCGTGCGATGGCGACCCGCTGCTTCTGGCCTCCGGACAACTGCGAGGGCCACGCTTTCTCCCGGTCAGGTAGTCCGACCTTGCCGAGAAGATCGCGGGCTATCTCGTTCGCCTGTTTATGCGAGAGCCCCTTGACGTTGACGGGCGCTATCGTGATGTTGTGCAGCACGTTCTTGTGGGGGAAGAGATGGAAGTGCTGGAAGACCATCCCCATATGCTGCCGCACCTTGTCCAGGTCGCTCGTGGCGGGATCGATGAGTTCACCGTTGACGCGTATCTCGCCGGCGTCGGGGAACTCCAGGAAGTTGAGGCAGCGCAGGAGGGTGCTCTTGCCGGAACCCGACGGACCGATGACCACGACGACCTCCCCTGGATCGATGGTGAGGTCGATCCCCTTCAGGACCTCGAGATCTCCGAAACTCTTACGCAGACCTTTGATGCTGATGACACTCATCGGGAAGCCTCCTGCCTGTGCGGCGTGAGTCGGATCTCAAGTTTGTTGACCAGCCAGGTGAAGATCAGGACGAGCACCAGGTAGTACATGCCGGCGACGAGGTACGTCTCCAACGGCTGGTAGTTCGCCGCCGCAGCAGTCATGGCGTTGCTGTAGAGCTCGGGAACACCGAGGTAGGCGACGAGCGAGCTGTCCTTGAGGCCGATGATGAACTGATTTCCGAGCGGTGGAATGGCGCGACGAAAGGCCTGCGGCAGGATGATGAGCCGCATCGCCTTTCGGCGCGACATGCCGAGCGAGCGAGCCGCCTCGGTCTGCCCACGGTCGACGTTCTGTATCGCGCCACGGAATATCTCGGCGACGTAACCACCGGCGTGGAACGCGAGCGCCAGCGAACCCGCCCAAAACGAGCTCAACACCACGATCGAGCTGATGCCGAAGTAGAGGAACATCAGCTGGACGATGAGCGGCAAGCCACGCGTGATCGCGATGTACGCGTTGGCGATCGCGTTGGCGATCGGGTTGCCTGAGATCTTCAGGAACGCGAACAACAGCCCGATGATCACTGCCAGGACAAGCGACACGGCAGTCAACTGCAGTGTCATGCCTGTCGCACGCAGGAAGCCCCAGAAGTGCTCCTGGATGACCGTCACAAATGCCAAGGTCTTCTCCTTACGGTAAGCGGGGGCCGGCCGATTCCGGCCAGCCCCCGTCCGCTCTTCGCGGTAGTGCGTTTCGTGCCAGGCACGTGCTGTCTATTCGCCGAGGATGTTCTCGTCGAACCAGCGCATGCTGATCTCCTCGTAGGTGCCGTCCGCGATCATGTCCTCGAGCGCTGCATTGATGGCTTCGAGAAGCTCGCTGTCACCCTCTTGTACGGCGATGCCCATCTCGTCGCTTTCGAGTACGTCGCCGACGGCCTCGATCTTCAGCCCGGATTCGTTACGGGCCATGAGACCGACCAGCTTGTCGGTGATGACAGCATCGATACGGCCGGTCGCCAGGTCCTGCAGTGCCACGACATCGCTGTCGTAGGTGGTCACCATGTCATCGTCGGTAAGCGTCTTGGCGAGGTCGAGATAGGTCGACGCCTTCACAACGCCGATCTTCTTGCCGGCGAGATCGTCGGGGCCCGAGATGGTGCTGTCACCTTCGGCCACAAAGATCTGCGCACCGGAACGGTAGTAGGGGCGGGTGAAGTCGACCTGCTCCTCGCGCTCTGCGGTGATGCCGTGCGAGGCCACGAGTGCGTCATACTTGCCGGCCTTTAGGCCCTGGATCAGCGTGTCGAAGGGTACCGGCGACATCATGACCGGCTCGCGGTCTATGCGGCTGGCGATCTCGTTGGCGATATCGACGTCGAATCCGACGATCTCGCCGCCTTCGTCGAAGCTGAACGGCTTGTATGCTCCGGAGTTCGCGAAGATGAACTCCTCCTGAGCGCCGTCGGCGCCATCATCGGCGCTGTCGTCGCTATCGCATCCTGCAACCGCTGCGATCGAGCTGACGATCGCCACGGCGAGTAGTACTTTCCAAAACTTCCTCATTCCGGTGGACCTCCGTTCGTGGGGGTTCGGACGTCCCCGGCCTTCTCCATCGGTCATGACTGCGCGCGTCTGCCACGTGCGTGGCAAGTCGCCCGCTGCACGGCGGAATGGGCCAGGGATGCCGCCATTATACCGAAATAACACCAATTGCCCAAATGAATGCCTATTTCAATGCAGAAAACGGCCTTGCGTATGCATGCGCGCACGTGCGTACGCGCGTGCGCGTGTATATGGATGTAGGGAGGACGTCGATCCCCGGCGTTGCACGCTTGAGGCGTGTGTACTCGGTGGTACAATCTCGGGACACTCTCGGGCGGCAAGGCACAACGGAGGTTTCTCATGCACATCGTCATTCTCGGCGGCGGTCCCGGCGGCTACTCGGCGGCTTTCGAAGCCGCGCGCCTCGGAGCACAGGTCACCCTCATCGAGAAGCAACGCCTCGGCGGAACGTGCCTCAACTGGGGCTGCATCCCCACCAAGACGATCCTGCGTTCGGCACACATCGTGGCCGACACGCGTCATGCGGCGACATTCGGCCTGAACGCGACTGTGGCGAGCGTCGATGTCCCCGCGCTGCGTGCCCGCAAAGAGGGTGTCGTCGACGAGCTCGTGAGTCAGATCGAGGGTAGCGCCAAGCGCCTGAAGGTGCGTGTCGTGATGGGTGCGGGTCGTCTGACGGCACCGCACGCCGTCGAGGTCGACCTTGCCGAAGGCGGTACCGAGACCATCGAAGGCGACGTCGTCATCCTCGCGACCGGCTCTGCAGTCTTCAAGCTCCCAAGTATCGATCACGACATGGAAGGCGTTTGGACGAGCGACGAGGCGGTCTCGCTCGCTGACATTCCCAAGGACATCGTCATCATCGGTGGCGGCGTGATCGGTCTGGAGTTCGCCTGCGCATACGCCGCCTTCGGCAGCAAGGTCACCGTCGTCGAGCTGATGGAGCAGGTGCTTCCCGGCAACGACCGCCGCGTCGTCAAGCAGGCTCAGGCGGCGCTCGAGGAGATGGGCGTGGAGTTCCACCTCGGCGACGCAGTCGAGAGCATCGAGCGCGTCGATGGTCGCATGCGCTCCACGTTGCGCAGTGGCGAGGTGCTCGATAGCGGGATCGTGATGAGCGCTGTAGGCCGCATCCCCAACTCAGCGGGCCTGGGCTATCCGGAGGCCGGTATCGAGATGGACCGCGCAGCGGTCAAGGTAGACGAACACTTCCGTACGAACCTCGAGGGCGTCTACGCGATCGGCGACCTTATCGGCGGGATGATGCTCGCGCATGTGGCCGAGGAGGAAGGCGTCGTCGCGGCGCGCAACGCCTGGGCGGAGTATCACAGCGTGGGGGCCGAGCCGCACATGGAAAGCGTGCGCTACGACTGCATCCCCGCGTGCGTCTACACATTCCCCAACGTAGCCGTGGTCGGCAGCGCGCGCGATTCCGCCAAGGAGCGCGGCATCGACGCCATCCAGGCGGTCGCGAAGTTCGCCGCCAACGGCAAGGCGCTGGGCGAGGGCGAGGCCGACGGCTTCGTGCAGATGGTCGCCGAGAAGGGCACCGGGCGTATCGTCGGTTGCCAGATCGTGGGCCCGCACGCGGTGGAGATCATCCACGAGGTAGCCGTGGCCATGGCACGCGACATCAGCGTCAAGCAGCTTGCCCAGACGGTGCATGCGCACCCGACAGTCTCCGAGGTCATCAAGTTTGCAGCTGCGGATGCAGCCGGGAAGTGTGGTCTCTAGAGCGAGCCGGCAAGTCTCGCGAGCAGCCACAGGCCGAGCACGTACGCGACTGTCGCCACCAGTGCCGACTCGAAAGCGACCCATCGGAGCCGCCGAATCCCGGCGGCTCTTGTGCGCGTGAAGTAGGCGGCGACGGCCCCGCCGGCCATCAGCAGCGGGGCGCCGCCCATGGCGAGTGTCCAAATCAGCATGTCGAGGACGGCAGCCGCGACGGTGTCATGCGTCGGACCTGAGGCGGCTGCGATCGCCGCGGCCGCGCCTCCCAGTACCGCAAAAGCGAGACCGAGCAACGCGATCGCTAGGGCGAACCTCGCCATGCGTCCGGTCACGCGGTCGTCGAAGGCGGAGAGTCCCGCCACGAGGGAGAATGTCCCCGCAACGGCGACGAACACGAAGAACAGCATCTCGGGGAACGGCAGCAGTCCCAACCCGAAGAGCGCGGCCGCTGCCGCAACCATGACCCGCTCGGCTCCTCTTGGAGCCGCTGAAACCCTCGCAGACGGCCCGCTCTCAGACATCGTTCCCCCGTTTCCGATTCGCGTGCTATCATCCCCCGCATGACTTACGAGCACGGTAACACCACCAAGCGTCTTCCGTCATGGCTACGGCGTCCGCTGGCCACCCCGGGGCAGGCTACCGCCGTCGAGGGGCTTCTCGGCGAACTCAAGCTGCACACCGTCTGCCAGGAAGCCAAGTGCCCCAACCGCGGAGAGTGCTTCAGTAGCGGCACGGCGACGTTCCTCATCATGGGTGATGCGTGTACCCGGGGTTGTCGCTTCTGTGCGGTCGAGACGCGCGTGCCCGGCCCGCTCGATCCGGGCGAGCCGGCGCGGGTGGCCGAGGCTGCGCAGCGTCTGGAGCTCACCCACGTGGTGGTGACGACAGTGACCCGCGATGATATCCCTGACGGCGGCGCAGCACATTTCGTTGCGGTCATCGAGGCACTGCGCGAAGCAGTGCCGGAGGCGACCGTCGAGGTGCTCACCAGCGACTTCGCGGGGCGGATGGAGAGCGTGGACACCGTCGCCACCGCTCGCCCCGATGTCTTCAACCACAACCTCGAGACCGTGCCGCGTCTGTACGCGGATGTTCGTCCGGGAGCCGACTACCGCCGCTCGCTGGACGTGCTCGCGCGTGTGAAGGTCACGTCACCCGACGTCCCCACCAAGTCCGGGCTCATGCTGGGCCTCGGCGAGACTCGCGACGAGGTCGTCGCCGTCTTGCGCGACCTGCGATCCGTAGGCTGCGGCATGCTCACGCTCGGCCAGTACCTGCGACCCAGCGCGAAGCACCTTCCCGTCACCGAGTTCGTCGAGCCTGCGGTGTTCGCCGAACTCGCGCGGGAGGCGTACTCACTCGGGTTCAGCGCGGTCGCCAGCGCACCGTTCGTGCGCAGCAGCTATCACGCAGGCGAGATGGTGCGCGGCGAGGACTGAGGCGACACCGGCACGCCGCGCTGGGGTACAACCCATGCAGTGGCGTCGTTGAAGGAGCGCTCATGTCTGAGAAACCGACCGGCCCCATCCTTGGCGGATCCATCCTCATCGTGGTCGGTATCGGCTTGCTGGTGATGCAGATCTTCGGCGATGTCGCCGAGACGGTGGTGCTGCCCCTGATAGGTGTGGCCTTCCTCGTGGGCTACATCTTCCTCGGCGCATACGGTCTGCTCGTCCCCGGCTGCATCATGACCGGATTGGGCGTCGGCGTCGTACTGAACGAGAACTTCTCGATGTCTGAGGGCGTCATCCCGCTTGGGCTTGGCATCGGATTCCTCGCCATCTACGTGATCGATCGGCTTCGGTCGAAGAAGAGCCGCTGGTGGCCGCTCATCCCCGGCGGCATCGTCACCACGATCGGTATCGGGATCGTTGTCGAGAGTGTCCGCGACATCATGTCGACGTACTGGCCTGTGCTGCTCGTACTGGTCGGCGCAGCGATCATCGTGAAGTCGCTGCGCGATCGCAAGCCTGACGAGGCACCACAGCCTCCGACACAGCCCTAAACGAGCACACCGAGCACTATCGGCCCACTTGCCCTGTTGCGGCCGGACTGCTTGGCGGCGTATAGGCCCTGGTCGGCGGTGGAGAGCAGCTTGTCGATGCTGCGCGGAGTCGATCCTGCGGGATCGCACGCCACCGTTCCCCCGATCGACACGCTCACGGGCACGGCACGTCCGTCGTCGCTGATCAGCTCGAGGTCTCGCACGGTCTCCATGATGCGCTTGACGAGGAGCGCGTACTCGCCCTCATCGGTCTCTGGCGCGATGACTGCGAACTCGTCACCGCCGTAGCGGACGACCAGGTCCGAGGATCGCGTTGCCGAGCGGATCGCGTGTGCGATCTCGCGCAGCGCGTAGTCACCGAAACGGTGGCCGAACTCGTCGTTGACTCCCTTGAAGTAGTCCACGTCGATCAGTAGCACTGTCAGCGGCCTGCCATAGCGTGCCGACCACGCCGACCATTGCGGCAGGTGGGTGTCGAGTGCGCGGCGGTTGTGGATGCCGGTCAGCGGGTCGCGTGTCGCGTAGACGGCGAGCGTGAGGTTGTCGTTCCAGGTCCGGGCCAGAATGCCCGCCAGGAAGGATGCAAGCGAACCGGGGGCGTAGTGCTCCTCGATCGCATGCACGAGCTTCTCGAGGTGATTGGAGTAGGCGACTCGCCGGTGTTCGGCGCGGCCGGGCTCCGTGAGGTCGATGAGTTCCCCGAAAACGGGATCGATCATGTAGAACTCGATACGCGCTGCGAGTGCGAGTGCCCCTTCCGGGTCGGTGGGCACGCCCTCAACTGGCAGCATGGCGTGCAGCTCTTCGCTGAGGCCACGCATGCGCTCCGCCAGGGCGGAGGTGTCGCTGACGATGTCGGGCATGAGTCCTTCGTCATAGGCGCGCAGAAGATCCTCCCACCACCCGACATGCGAGACCTCCTCGGCGGACATCTGCCCGAAGAGACTCCGCAGCTCGCGGTCGGCGTTCACCTTGGCGAGCGCACCGTACGTATGGGCTGCGAGCTGGTCCATCTCCACGCATAGCTCAAGTATCTGACGCATGGACACCTCCGTTATCGCCTACTACAGCATATCCCCAAGTGCCTGCTAGGATTGCCACATGGAGTACGAACCGCGTCTTTACAGGCAGGACATGGCGGCGAGCGATCTCGTTTCGTTCGTCGTGGTGAATGCTGAGACTGATCTGCACATCGCCGCCGTACGCGATCTGACTGCCGAGGCAGGCGATCTTGTCGCGGCGCTGCGTGCCGACCTCGAAGCCTACATCGCGAGTCACCCGCGCTTCGCCGAGAGCTACGTGCCGGTCGATGTCGAGCCTGGCGCACCCGAGATCGTCCGGGCGATGGTGCAGGGCGCCGAAGTTGCCGGGGTGGGGCCGATGGCCGCGGTGGCCGGAGCGGTCGCCGAGAGAGTCGCTCGCGGGCTCGCGGACCACTCGTCTGACGTCATCGTCGAGAACGGCGGCGACATCTTCCTGATGGGCGCGCGCGATCGCATCATCGCCGTGTGGGCCGGCGATTCGCCGTTCACGGGCACGCTCGGCCTGCGCGTCCCGGCTGCCGCACTCCCGATCGCGGTGTGTACGTCCTCCGGCCGCATCGGGCACAGCACGTCTTTCGGTCGGGCGGACACCGCTACCGTACTCGCCGCGGATGCCGCGCTCGCCGACGCGGCGGCGACACGTCTCGCCAACATCGTGCGGGACGCATCCGACATCGAGCGGGCGCTGGACGCCGGCAGGCGGATGCCGGGTGTCTCGGGCATCTTGATCACCGTGGGGGAGCGCATTGGGGCATGGGGAACCGTCGAACTGGTGCCTGTCGGCGAGTAGCGCACGCGCGAGCAGGATAGAATAGACTGCAACAGGCAAAACGACCTGAGGGGCATGCGATGGACAGCATCGACGAACTGGACATGTTCGAAGCCGAGCGCCGGATGGCTCTCTACAACGAGTACCGCGACGCCGCACGCGTCTTCACCTACTACATCGAGACCGAGTTGCGCGCCTACCTCGCCAACGAGGTCGACGTCGAGCCGATGAGCGGCCCGGGCGGCGTGTACTTCAAGGTGACGCTCACCGACGTATGGATCTACGAGGCCGAGCGGATCAACCGCTTCGTGCCCGAGACGGTCATCTACTCCGTCAACGACGTGCACGTGCAGAAGCTCAAGGTCGAGGAGTAGGCCGCGCGCATGGACCGTGACCGCGCACAGGCACGCGCCGAGAAGCTCCGCGAAGAGATCCGACACCACAACTGGCGCTACTACGCGCTCGATGAGCCCGAGGTATCCGACGCCGCCTACGACGCGCTCGTCCGCGAATTGCAGGGCATCGAAGCCGACTACCCCGAACTCGTGACACCGGATTCGCCCACACAGCGCGTTGGCGGGCCCGTGGACACGCAGTTCGAATCCGTCAGGCACGCACAGCGGATGTACTCGCTGGACAACGCCATGGACCTAGACGAGCTCGATGCGTGGCTCGACCGGGTGGAGCCCGAGGTGTCACGGCGTGGGTGCGGCTACGTGTGCGAGCTCAAGATCGACGGCAGCAGCATCGCGCTCACCTACGAGGGCGGTGCGCTCGTGCGTGCAGCGACCCGTGGTGACGGCAAGACCGGTGAGGACGTCACCGCCAACGTACGCACGATCAAGAGCGTGCCGCTGCGTCTGCTGGTGGAGACAACGCTCGCAGGCCAGGCGGCGCTGTTCGATGACGCGGCGCCCACGCGCGTCGAGGTCCGCGGCGAGGTCTACATGCCCAAGGACTCCTTCGTGCGGCTCAATGCCGATCAGGACGAAGCGGGGCAACCCACGTTCGCCAACCCGCGCAACGCTGCGGCGGGGTCGGTGCGGCAGAAGGACCCGGCTGTGACGGCGTCGCGGGACCTCTCGGCGTTCATGTACCAGATTGCCGAGCCCCGGACTTTGGGGATCGAGACGCAGCGTGAGGCGCTCGAGTGGCTGCGCACAGCGGGCTTCAAGGTGAACCCGGACATCAAGGTCTGCGCCCACTCCCACGAGGTGCACTCGTTCTGCGAATGGGCGCTTGAGGTTCGCAATGACCTGCCGTACGAGATCGACGGCGTCGTGGTGAAAGTGGACAGCTTCGCGCTTCAAGACGAGCTTGGATACACGGCCAAAGCGCCGAGATGGGCGATCGCGTTCAAGTTCCCGCCCGAGGAGAAGACCACCGTGCTGCGCGAGATCCGCGTGCAGGTGGGTCGCACCGGCGCGCTCACGCCCGTGGCGGAGTTCGATCCTGTGACAGTCGCAGGCTCCACGATCGCCCGTGCGACGCTGCACAACGAGGATGAGATCGGTCGCAAAGGCGTGCTTATCGGCGACACGATCATCGTGCGCAAGGCCGGCGACGTCATCCCGGAAGTCGTCGGGCCGGTGGAGCGACTGCGTGACGGCAGCGAGCGCGCGTGGTCGATGCCGACCGAGTGCCCGAGCTGCGGCAGCGAGGTGTGGCGCGAGGAGGGTGAGGTCATCCCGCGCTGCACGAACGCCGGCTGTCCGGCGCAGCGTCTCGAGCGTCTCGGCCATTGGGCCTCGCGCGGTGCGCTCGACATCGACGGCATGGGGACAGAGATCATCACGCGCCTCGTGGAGCAGGACATGCTGCATGACGTCGCTGACTTCTACGTGTTGCGCTTCGACGACCTGGCGTCACTCGATCTGGGCCGCGTGAAGAAGGACGGCACGCCGCAGCTGCTCGGCGAGACGATCGCGGCCAAGCTCATGGCGAGTATCGAGGCGAGCAAGGAGCGCCCGTTCTCCAGGCTGCTGTTCGGTCTCGGCATCCGCCACGTGGGTTCGACGGTGGCCGAGGCACTTGCGGCCGCGCACGGCTCGCTCGACGCGCTCATGGAAGCGAGCGAGCAGGATCTGGCCGAGGTCGACCAGGTGGGCCCGAAGATAGCCGCGTCGGTACGTGCGTTCTTCGACAACGACGACAACCGCGACATCATCGAGCGGCTTGTCTCGGCAGGAGTGAGGACCGTCGATCCCGAGACGGAAGGTGAGCGGCGCGAGCAGACGCTCGCGGGGCTGACGTTCGTCCTCACCGGCGCGCTTGAACGCCACACACGTGACGAGGCCGGCGCGGCGCTCAAGGCGCTTGGCGCGAAGGTCTCGGGTAGCGTGAGCAAGAAGACCTCCTACGTCGTCGTGGGTGCGGAGCCGGGCAGCAAGTACGACAAGGCTGTAGATCTCGGGGTACCGACGCTTGACGAGGACGCGCTCGAGTCGATCATCGAGACCGGTCGCGTGCCGGGGGAGGGCGCCTAGTGGAGCGCCGACCGCTGGGAACCATACAGTGGCCGATCTCGGGCCTCGTAGGCCTGTCGCTTCTCGTCATCGTCCTCACCATCGCCGGCGCGGTCTTCGCCTTCGGCGGTGCGTTGGACGGGTTGCCCGAAGGCATCGTCCCTGCCGTCCAGGTCGCCGTGCTCTCGCTGCAATACGCGCTTCCCATCGTGCTTGTCGCGGTGCTCGGGCGTCTGCGCGGAGCGCGCTTCTCGGAAGCCACCCTGATGCGCTCATTCAGCGTCGGTCAGGGCATCGCGCTCGGTGTCGGCGTCGCCGTCATGGCGCGTTTCTACAACGGTGTCTATGGCGTCATCGTCACGCTGCTAGGCTTCACGCCGCCTGACGTGGACGTGACGCGGCTGTTTCCCGACACGCTCAGTGGAGGCGCTGCGGTCGTCGTTCTGGCGGTGATCGTCGCTCCGTTCGCCGAGGAGATCATGTTCCGCGGCGTTCTCTACCCGGGGTTGCGCGACCGCTTCAACCCCTATGCCGCGGCGATCGTATCCTCGCTCGTGTTCGCGCTCTTCCATGGTGAACCGTTCGTGTTCGTGCCGATATTCCTGCTCGGCCTGATGCTTGCCTGGCTGACCGACATGACCCGCTCGATCTGGCCGGCCATCATCGCGCATGCTGCCTTCAACGCCTCAGCTCTGGTGCTGACGTATCTACTTCGACTACTCCCCGAGACTCTGCTGCCATGAGCCCGCAGGCGAGACTCGTACTCACCCCGCGCGCGTGTGACCGGTGCGGCCGTTGCCTCTCGGCATGTCCGCTGAATGCGCTGCGTGTCGGCCGGGCCTACATCATGGTGGACTGGGTACGCTGCGATGGCTGCAACAAGTGTGTGGCCGTGTGCGAGACCGGCGCGATAAAGGCGGTGGGAAGCGCCTCTCAGACGCCGCGGGCCCGCAGTGCCGCTCGCGCAGCCACCGGCGCAGGCCGTAGCGCCGCTGGCGCGAAGGCAACGAGCACCAAGCCGGTCAAGCGCAAGCGAGAGCACGGGAGCTTCGATTGGTCCTTGCTCGAGGCTGCGGCGACCCTGTCGGTGACGTTCTCGGCGTTCATGGCCAAAGAAGCGCTCATTGCCTCTGACACCATGCAGGCGATGCCCACCGAGGTGCTCGTTCCCGCGCGCATCGCCGTGCTCGCCGTCTATTACGCGCTGCAGGTCACACTTCTGTGGTGGCTGATCCATCGTCGCGACGGGGCGTTCGCCGAAGCGTTCAACATCGGCCGCATCGGAACATCTCTTGCCGAGAAGTCCCGCTCGGTGCTTCTGGTGCTCGGCGGTCTGCTTGCAACGCGGGCCATCGCCACGGGGTACGGGCTTGTCACGCGAGAGCTCGGCATGACGCCTGAGGCGGGCACGGACACCGTCACCCGCGTCTTCGGGACCGCTCCTGCGGGCCTTGCTCTTGCGGTCGTGATGCTCGTGTTCGTGGGCCCCTTCGTCGAGGAGCTCGTCTTCCGCGGAGCACTGTTGCGCGGGCTTGAGGCGAAGCTCGGAGCCTGGCCTGCGATCGTGATCCAGGCGCTGTTGTTCGCGGCATTCCACCGCTCGTGGTGGCTTCTGCTGCCCATGACCGTACTGGGTATCGCCCTGGGCTGGCTGGCGCATGAGCGTCGAAGCCTTTGGCCTGCGATCGCCCTGCATTCGCTGTATAACGCATTGAGCGTCGCAGCAGTATTATGGGTAGTGATAGCGTCCTGAAGTGGTTGGATGGTCTTTCGCTCGGATGGGTGCATCGCAGGTAGGGGGGCAAGGGAATGCCGACAAACGCACGAGACCAGCACCGCCCGAGGGGTCAACGTGACCGGGGACGCCTGATCAGCGTGATCGGTCTTGGCGTGTTCGCCGTGGTGTTGGCCGGCGCCTCCTACGTCATCCTGGATCGTGCGTACGAAAAGCACCTGGACCGGGTCGAGGAAAGCATCGTCTGGAAAGCCGATGAGACCGCCTGGGACATCGCGGAGTACCTGGACGAACGTCGCATCGACGTCTTGGTCACTGCGGCTCAGAAAGGTCTTCCCAAGCGCGTGATCGACTATCGCGACGGCGTCGATTCGACCGCGGGCGCGCTCGTTCAAGACCGCCTCGATATCGAGCGCGAGTTCCATGCACACCAGACGGTCGCAGTGTTCGAGGCTGATGGGACTCCGCTCATGTGGGCCGGACTGTCCCCCGAGGTTGATGCCGCACTCGCTGCTGAAATCGCGCGAGTGGCCGAGGACGGTGGCATCGGTTTTGTGGAATCGGTCCAGAACAGTACCGGCTGGCAGGTCTGGTGGATCTGTGCGATGCCGTCCTACAACGGTGAGACGCTGGTGCTGGGCGAGAGTGTCGACATCTCTTCTGTGATGCTGAACTTCATCGAGCGTCATGAGCGATCGTTCGGCTCGGGCGAGATCGCGGTGCTCGACCGTCAGGACGGATCGGTGCGCTCCGTCTGTGCCAACGAGGGTGTTACCGTGACCTCGGATGATGCGTGCAAGGGCATGCGGCTCTCTGCGCTTGGCGACATCGGTGCCGACGGTCGCGAGGTACTAAGCATGACTGACTGCAGCGGTGTCGAGTCTTTGGGTGCTGTGGTTGAGGTGGCCGGGACCGGCTGGCGCGTCATGACCAAGCTCCCGCGGTCAGAAGTGATCGACGAGGTGCGCGACTCACACTGGACCGCGCTCGGGATCGATCTGATGTTGTTCACGGTCGCCACGATGGGTGTCGTCTTGATCCAGCGCGGCAGCGAACGCCGGGCAGAGCAGGCGCAATCGCTCTCCGAGATACGTGAGGCGCTTGCGTCGCAAGACCGGTTCCTCGCCAACATGAGTCATGAGCTGCGTACGCCTCTCAACTCGATCATGGGCTTCACCTCCATCATGCTCAGCGGCATGACGGGACCGCTCAACGACGAGCAGACCAAGCAGCTCGGCATGGTCGATGAGTCCGCCAAACGACTGCTTGTTCTCGTCAATGACGTTCTCGATCTCTCGAAGCTCAAGTCGGGAAAGCGAGAGATCATCGTCAGCGAATTCCCGGTGAGTGAAGTCGTCGCCGAGGCCTGCGACCTGATGGGCCCCATCAGCGCCCGTAAGAACGTGCGATGTGACTCAGGTGTACCGGTCGGGGACATCAAGATGCAGACCGACCGCGAGATGGTCGAGCGCGTCGTGCTAAACCTGCTGTCGAACGCGGTCAAGTTCACGGATGAGGGCTTCGTATCCATCGACGCTTCCTACGACAAGAAGAATGACACCGTCCACTTCGTCGTGCGGGACAGCGGTTGCGGCATCTCGCCGGACGAACTCGCCCGCGTGACCGAGGAGTTCACTCAGGTCGTTGAGCCTACCGGCTTCAAGCCCGTCGGAACTGGCCTGGGGCTTGCCATAAGTCGTCGTATGGCAGAGGGCCTGGGTGGCGCGCTCATGGCGGAAAGCACCCCCGGTGAGGGCTCGACGTTCACCTTCGTCGTTCCCCGCGTCTACAAGGGCGAGGGCGAAGTAGACGTCTAGCTTCCGCCTGGACGACCACCCATACCCGGTTCGCTGCGCTATCATGGTCTGCGTCCGTTCGAGCCCCTGGAGGATCCATGGCCATCTCAGAGTCCGACGTCCGTCACGTCGCACTCCTCGCGCGTCTTGCGCTCACCGACGAACAGGTCACCCAGCTGCAAGTCGAGCTCAACTCGATCCTCGGCAACATCGATGAGCTGAAGGCTCTCGACCTTGCCGGTGTGCAGCCGACCGCTCATGCGCTCGAGGTGACGAACTCGATGCGTGCCGATGAGGTCAAGTCGTGCCTACCGAGGGAGCTGGCGCTGCTCAACGCTCCGGAGGCCGAAGACGGCGCGTTCGTCATCCCCGCCATCGTGGGCGCAGGGGAGGATGCATGATCGATCTCAGCGTTCTGAGTGCCACGGATATCCGGGAAGGTATCGCGGGCAAGGAGTTCTCGGCGCACGAGGTTGCCGAGGCGGCGTTCGCACGCATCGATGCTCTCGAGCCGGAAGTCCACGCATTCAACCAACTGACCCCCGAACTCGCTGCGAAAGCTGCCGCGCGTATCGATGCGCTCGTAGCGGCCGGCGAGCAGCTCCCGCCGCTTGCGGGAGTGCCTGCTGCGATCAAAGACAACATGAACCTCGTCGGCACGCGTACAACGTGCTCGTCGAAGATCCTTGCGAACTACGAGTCGGTCTATGACTGCACCGCGGTCCGGCGTCTGCTGGATGCAGGTGCGCTGCCGGTGGGCAAGTGCAACCTCGACGAGTTCGCCTTCGGTTCCAGCACGGAGAACTCGGCGTTCGGCGTCACACACAACCCCTGGGACCTCGAGCGGGTACCCGGCGGCAGCTCGGGCGGTAGCGCCGCGGCAGTAGCGGCCGGCATGGCCACGGTCTCGCTCGGCAGCGATACCGGCGGCTCCATCCGCCAGCCGGGCGCACTCACCGGCACCGTGGCCATGAAGCCGACGTACGGGCGCGTAAGCCGCTACGGCTGCGTCGCGTTCGCGAGTTCGCTCGACCAGATCGGACCGTTCACACACACCATCCGCGATGCTGCACTCGTGCTGAACGCGATCGCCGGCAAGGACGAGATGGATGCGACCAGCGTCACCGAGCCCGTACCGGACTTCTCGGCAGGTCTCGAGGACGGCGTGAAGGGCCTGCGTGTAGGTATCGTTCGCGATATGCTCGAACTCGAGGGGCTGGCTCCCGAGATCAAGGCGAGCGTTGAGGCCGCGGCGGCACGTTTCGCTGCTCTCGGCGCCGAGGTCGACGATGTCGATGTTCCAGCGGCCCGTCATGGCCTTGCCGCGTACTACATCATCGGTCCCGCCGAGGCGAGCAGCAACCTCGCCCGCTTCGACGGCATCCGCTACGGACACCGTATCGACGACGCAAGTGACGTGCTCGACCTCTACATGCGTTCGCGTGCCGAGGGCTTCGGCCCGGAGAGCATCCGGCGCATCATGCTGGGAACCTACGCGCTGTCGGCCGGCTACTATGACGCGTACTACGGACAGGCTCAGAAGGCTCGTACGCTGATAATCGAGGACTTCGCCAAGGCGTTTACGGACTACGACGTGCTGATCACGCCGACGAGCCCCGAGGTCGCGTTCAAGATCGGTGCGAAGGCCACCGACCCGCTGTCGATGTATCTCTCCGATGTCTTCACGATCCCGCTCAATCTCGCCGGACTGCCCGGCGTGAGCTTGCCGTGCGGGCTGTCTGAAGGACTCCCCATCGGCCTGCAGGTCATCGGCCGCCACTTCGACGAAGCGACGATGCTGCGTGCGGCAGCGGCGCTCGAAGCGGATCTCGCGCTCGACATGACGCCTCCGTTGGCGCGACAGGCGTAGCGCGACGGACTCGCTCATCCACGAACGGGTACACTTGTCACAGGGTGACAGGCGTCCCGCGTGAGCGGGCGGGGAGTGAGGGGTCGAGATGATGGCGAGACTGCGCGCATCGGCTGTGATCATGCTTGCGATCGTACTGCTGATGGGCGTGATGCCCGCCGGGGCCCTTGGCGCCGTGACCATGACCTGGGAGCGGAACTGGGGAAGCAAGGGCGAACTCCTGACGCTCGCCGACGGAGAGTTCTACTACCTGTCTGACGTGGCAACCGACAAGTGGGGCAACGTCTATGTAGCAGGTGGCGAGAACGGTGACCACCGTGTCCAGATGTTCTCGCCGGATGGGACATTCCTTGACTCAGTCGGCACCGTGAACGTCCCATCGACGCTGCTGGAGGACCCTCGTTCCGTTACCGTCGACCGCTGGGGCAACATCTATGTTGCCGAGAAGGGCAACGGCGGTCGCATCAACGTGTTCTTCCCGGAGCTGTACAACGGTGTCAGTGCTCGCACGTTCGATGGCACCGGGGACAGCGCGATCGGCAACCCCGCGAACATCAGTGCGGGCCTAGACGGCACTCTCTACGTCATTGAGAACGCTAATGAGATTCAGCGCTGGACGATGACTGGTGAGTACATCAGCAAGTGGGCCCCACTCGGCTTCGGAACGATGGGGATCGGGGTGGCCCAGGACGGTAACGTCTACACGACCACCGACATCACCAGCGGCATCACAGAAAGCGTGATCAAGTATGACGCCTTCGGTGGCTACCTCGATGACTGGGGCGGCCCCGGATCTGCATTGGGCTTCTTCGAGCGTCCCTATGACGTCGGCACGGATCCCCTTGAGAACGTGTATGTCATCGAGGCGCAGGGTTCGCGAGGACAGGTTTTTGAGCCTGACGGTACCTTCCTCACCGCGTTCGGATCGCCCGGTAACGGTGACGGTCAGTTCAGCGGCCCCTATGGCATCGGTGTCGGTCTTGACCGCAACGTCTACATCGCCGACACGTTCAATCATCGGATCTCGAAGTGGAACGTCACCGTGTCTACGGAGCAGGTCGTGGTCTCCGGGCTCTCTCGCTACGACACGGCTGTCGAAGCTGCCAAGCGCGCCTACCCGGACGGCGCCGACACTGTCATCATCGCGACCGGCGCCAACTGGCCGGACGCTCTCGGCGGGGCCGCGCTTGCGGGCGCCGCTGACGCACCGTTGCTTCTGACGACGAAGGACGCGCTGCCGACATCCGTGTTCAATGAGATCGTGGACCTGAACGCCGACTTTGCATACATCCTGGGCGGCACGAACGCCGTCAGCGAAGCGGTGGTCGATCAGCTGGAGACGATATCGTCGATGACGGTCGTCCGGCTTTCCGGCTTGAGCCGCTACGAAACGGCCAACGCCATCGCGGCCGAAACGGTCGATCTGCTGGGGTCCTCGTATGACGGCACCGCGTTCGTGGCGACCGGTCAGAACTTCCCCGACGCACTTGCGGCATCTCCGATCGCTGCCGCCAACGGGTGGCCGATCTATCTGACGCCGAAGCTTGACCTCGATCCTGTCGTCAGCGCAGCGATGCAGTCGAACGGCACGACCCATGGCTATCTCCTCGGCGGGACCGGCGCACTGGCTCCCGAGGTCGAGACGGCGTTGAACGAGGCGCCGTTCGTCGGCTTCTCGAGGATCGACGGAGGCACGCGCTACGAGACCGCCGCCAACATCGCGCAGGCCGGCTTCGACGGCATGGGGATGCTGTGGTCGCGCCCGGCCATCGCGGTGGGGACCAACTTCGCCGACGCGCTCTCCGGCGGCGTCCTGCAGGGAACCGACTACTCGGTGATGCTGTTGACCCCGCCCACCGGCACTGACGCAGACACCATGGCTGCGCTCACTGCCAACCGTGACTCGATCTATGAGATGCGCTTCTTCGGCGGAGACGGCGTCATCCCTCCGGCTCTACGGACGAGTTACATGGCGCTGCTGCACTAGCGTCCGACGACACTGATGGAGAAGCCGCGGGTGTTCCGATCCGCGGCTTCTTCCTTTCCGCCCGCGCAGCGCGCACTTCCAGTAGAATCGGTGAGTGCGCGCCCGGGACGGTGTGCGCGGGAACATGTTGGATGGATGGGAGTACGCAGTGGCCAAGGATCGTCTTACCGAGGTGCTCGAGCGCTATGAGGTCGTCATCGGTCTGGAGATACACACCGAGCTCACTTCGATGAAGAGCAAGATGTTCTGTGGCTGTCCCGTGGAGTTCGGTGGCGAGCCGAACACACGCGTGTGCCCCGTCTGTCTCGGCATGCCGGGTGCGTTGCCGGTTCCCAACGAAGCGGCGGTGGAGGCGACCGTGCTCGCGGGGCTCGCGGTGAACTGCGACATAGCGCTCTGGAGCCAGTTCCACCGCAAGCAGTACTTCTATCCCGACATGCCCAAGGACTATCAGATCTCGCAGTACGATCTTCCGTTCTGCAGCGGCGGCTATCTCGACGTCGATGTCGACGGCGATGCTGTGTGCGAGCGCGTGGACCGCGACGGGGATGACGAGTACACCACCCGCATCGGGGTCACGCGCATCCACCTCGAGGAAGACACCGGCAAGATGATCCATGTGGGTGGCTCGGAAGGCCGTATTTCCGGCGCCGAGAAGAGCCTTGTGGACTTCAACCGGGCTGGCACGCCGCTCATGGAACTCGTGAGCGAGCCCGACATCCGCACGCCAGAAGAGGCGCGCCGCTTTGCGCAGAAGCTACGGCAGATCATGGTCACCCTCGGCGTGAGTGACTGCAGCATGGAGGAAGGTTCCATGCGCGTCGACGGCAACATCTCCGTCCGGCTTCGTGGCGAGACGGAGCTAGGCACCAAGTCCGAGATCAAGAACATGAACTCGTTCAAGGCGCTCCACGATGCACTCGCGTTCGAGATCGTGCGGCAGGCAGACCTTCTCGACGCGGGCGAACCCGTGGTGCAAGAGACACGGCACTGGGACGTCGGCGCCAAGCGCACGAGCACGCTGCGCAGCAAAGAAGAGGCTCACGATTACCGCTACTTCCCGGAACCCGACATGGTGCCGTTCGCCTTCACCGAAGAGTGGGTGCAGGCCATTGCAGACCGGTTGCCGGAGCTTCCCGATGCGATGCGGGAGCGCTTCATGACCACGTGGGATCTCTCCAAGCATGACGCGACCGTGGTGACGGGTGATCTGGCGATGGCCGAGTTCTTCGAGTCCGCGGTCGCCGAGACCGGTGCGTCGCAGGCCAAGGCGGTCGCCAACGTCATGCTCAACGACTTCTCGGCGCATCTCAACGCGGATGGCGTCACCGTGGATGAGAGTCCCGTCAAGCCAGCGATGATCGCCGAGCTGGTCAGGCTCGTCGACGATGGGACGATCTCCGGCAAGCAGGCCAAAGAGGTCTTCTCGGCAATGATCGAGACCGGCGACGCGCCCGGTGCGATCGTCGAGGCCCGCGGCATGAAGCAGGTGAGCGACACGGGCGCGATCGAGGTGATCGTGGACAAGGTCATCGAGTCCAGCCCCGATGAAGTGGCGAGCTATCGCGACGGCAAGACGGGACTCATCGGATGGTTTGTGGGCCAGGTGATGCGCGAGATGCGTGGCCAGGCCAACCCCAAGGTGGTCAACGAGATCCTTCGCAAGAAACTCGATTAAGCAGTTACCAGCTTGTGTAATGTTCCGACCGTCGTTACAGTGTGACAAAGGTCACACTTTGCGGCGGGGGTACAAGAGATGAAGTCGAAGCGGAGTGTTCGTCGTACGGGCCGGTCGATACTGGCGACCCTGGTTGTCGTCATCATCCTGATCGCGTACACAGGGGTGGCCTCTGCGCTCATTGCCGTATCACTCTCAGACAGCCATGTCGGAGCGAGCAGTGAGACGTTCCAGCAAGATCCCGACAACGGCGGCGTTGACGCCCCGGTCGTGTGGCATCTCGTTCTTAACGGTCTGCCGAAGGGGACACCGGCGGCCACTCTCAGTGCGACGTTCGCTACCGCGGGTACGAAGACGGTTACCGGCCGTCCTTCGGGCAACGGCAGCATGCAGCACTTCTACGTTGGCACGTCCGGTCATGATGTGCTCACCGCGGCAGTCGCGTCGGTAGATGCCGAGGAGGGCGGTCGCCTGGTGCTGAGCCACGTTACCGTGAGCACTCCTGAGGACCCGGAAGACCCGGAAGACCCGGAGGACCCGGAAGACCCGGAAGACCCCGAGGACCCGGAAGACCCCGAGGACCCTGAGGATCCCGAGGATCCTGAGGACCCTGAAGACCCAGAAGACCCTGAAGACCCAGAAGACCCTGAAGACCCTGAAGATCCGGAAGACCCTGAAGACCCCGAGGACCCTGAAGATCCTGAGGACCCGGAAGATCCCGAGGACCCGGAAGACCCGGAAGATCCGTACCTGCCTTACACCGAGGAGCCCGAAGATCCGTTCATGCCCTTCACGGGTGGCGACATGGCTTCGCTCGTCAGTGCCATGGGATTCGCGCTTGCAGCAGGATTCGCGCTTCGGAACGAGTCCGGCCGCACCACACGTCACTAGTGAGTGAGCCTATCGGACCCCTGTTCCGGCGTTCCGTGCTACCATAGGCCGCCAGAACACGGCTTCGGAGGCAAGAATGGCGTCATCAGGGCAGGGCAAGGGCGCGAAGCGTCACTCCAACGAGTGGAAGGCCGACCCGGGAGCGCGTAGTGCCGGGCGATCTTCGGGTGAGCGCTACGTCGAGCAGTGTCGCAGGCGGGCGATGGCTGTGCGGTCGAAGCGCGAGTTCGGGCAGCTTTCCCTCGACACCCTTGTCTACGTGGCGCTCGAGCATAGGCTGACGACCATCAGACTCGGTGCCGTCAAAGCGCTTGAAGCCGGGGATACGCGCAAGCATCTTGCCGCGCTGAGAACGATCGAGCGCACGCCTTCGGCCGGTCCGCCCACGCGTGCTGCAGCACATCAGGCCGCCGACATCGTCGAGGCCAGACTCAACGCGATGTAGGCCCGGGGGCTAGTCGCTCTCCACCTCGGCGTCTATCTCTTCCTGTGTCCGGGCAAGGTCTGCGGCCATCTCCGCCGCCCAGTCGACGCCGTCGGCCTCGAACCCCTCGAGCTCATCGACGGTCACGTAGATCATCGAGATGAGCACGCCGCTGTAGCGCCTGGCGATGACCAGCGTGTCGTCCTCGTCTTCGTCCTGCGCGTCCGTGAACATCACCGCGAACTCCGGCGCAGGGAAGGCGGCCTCGGCCTTGCGCACGATATCGGTCAGAACCGGGTCGAACTCCATGTCGGCGTCACAGCCGACCATCCGTGTGAGCATCTCTACTGCCTTTCGCCGTCGGTGATCTCAGGTGACCGGAGCCTCGTCGGTCGATTCCTCAGGCAGGTCATCACCCGAGTCGTACTCCCACGCCAGTAGTTCCCATTCGCCGCCGCTCAGCTGGTAGACGGCATACACGCGTGGGCTGTATTCATCGATGTCGTACTGCCGCCATTTCGTGAGCGAGACGGTCACTTCCGTGTCGGACTCCGTCCAGATCCGCATGACGACGGCTTGTGGCCAGTCCTCGCCGATCGTGCGCCAGAGAGCCTCGCCGTCAGGCGAATCCACGGGGAAGTCGGGGTTTTCGAAAGCTCCGCTTGAGATCATCTCGATCGTGCCGCCGGCGATGGTGTCGATCACATCCCCGTCCTGCGCCTCGAAGGGGACGTCATCGGCGATCATGTCGTCTGACTGTAGCGAGAATTCCAGCGCGGCAGAGACCTTGTTGCTGCTCGGATGGGTCGCGCGGACGAGGTAGAGGTCACCGTAATACCAATCCTCGGCCTCATCTATCCAGCCTGCGGAGTATCCGGTGTCAGCGAGGGTGAATCCCGGCGCCAGCACCTCCACCGCCTGCACGAGGAGTGCTATGTCGTCAGCGGGCGCCTCGGGCAAGGCCTCGATGACCGTGGGATCCCAGCCCATCCATTCTGCGAGACGATCGTCGGTGATGGGCTCGGAGGTCGACTCGTCCGTCTCGGTGACGGTGGTCTCGATGACCGTCGATCCCCCTGTTGTCTCGGCGGTTCTGAAGAGCAGGACGCCTGCTATCACCGAGCAGCCACACAGCGCCACGATGATGCTCACGACAACGGCGATGATGAGCCCGGTCTTCGGCTTTCTGGCCGGAGGCTGGCCGAAGGGCTCGGGCTGTGGCGGCATGCCGGGTACCTCCGGTGGGGGTGCGTACGTTCCATACTGCTCGCTCATCGCTGCCTCCTGTGCCGCTTGCCATCACCTTGAGTATACGGTTCGCGCTTGACGTGCGCGATCGTTGTCAGACCGTGCGTGTAGGGTGACGACGGGTGTTGGGTTCGGACCGGGGGAGGAACGGACCCAACACCCGGGGTCGGGTCGGCACACCGTCTGCTACAGGGACCCTGAGTCCTTGCTCTCAAGGCCATGATGCGGCAGACTTGCCGGGATACCAGGGAGTGACAGGTGATCACATGAGCGGTACCGATACGCATCTCGGGCGCGGACTTCTTCGCTCGACACTCATAGACCACGCGTGCGGTCATAGGCATGCGCACCTCATCCCGATCGTAGCCGCGGGGACCGAAGACCTCTTCGCGACGATCGATACGATCGCCGCCCAGCCATGCCCGGCGTGTCTGCTTGCCGAGCACGGACTGCCGCCCATGCTGCCCGAGCGACGCGCGGGCATCCACGCCGTCTAGCTGCGCCCGGAGGCGATCCATGAGCTCCCCGCACGCCGATCTCGCGCTTGCGACCCGGATCGAGTCCGCGGGTGTACGCGACATGGAGGCATACGTCGTCGCAGCCCGGGAATCAGCCGTGTATTCGGATGCGGCGTTCTTCCGGGTCGCCGGCGGCATCGCGACGTGGTTCTCGCAAGACAACGTGCTCAACGGAGCGGCCGGTCTGGGAATCGGAGGACCGGTGGAGCTGGAGGAAGTAGCGGCTCTCGAGGCGTTCTACCGCGACCGGATGACCCCACCTCAGCTTGACGTGTGCCCGCTTGCTGATCCCTCCCTGCTCAAATGGCTTGCAATGCGTGGCTTCGTGGCTGCGTCGTTCGAAAATGTCCTGGTACGTGGGACCGGGGACATCGAGGATCCGCCGCTCGTGTTCCCTGGAGTTGATGTGCTGGTCGGAGAGGCGGCGGACCGCGAGCAGTGGGCGGAGCTGGAGGCGCGCGGGTTCACAGAGGACGAGCCTTCACCACAGGACCGCCGCGTTGCTCTCGCATCATCTATGCGTGATGACGTCACACGCTTCATCGCTACCGTGGACGGTCGGCCCGGCGGTGCGGGGCTCTTCTCGGCGTTCGACGGGGTCGGGCATCTGAACGGGGATTCGACGCTTCCCGCATGCCGTGGCCGCGGGGCGCAGCAAGCAGTCATCGCGGCGCGACTTCACCACGCAGCCGAACTCGGTTGTGACCTCGTCTACGTCGAGACCACGCCCGGTAGCGCGTCGCAGCGCAACATGGAGCGTGCGGGATTCCGTATCGCGTACACGCGGGTGACCATGGTGGCTCCCGCCGACGGCTGATCAGTCGGCCGCGACGAACCGGTCGCGCCCCGTCTCCTTCGCGCGGTAGAGCGCGTCATCAGCACGTGCCAGCATTGCGTCGACGCCCGCGTCTTCCTCGCTGATCGTGGCGGCACCCGCGCTTGCGGTCACGAAGGTGCTGCCTGACGCAGTGCTCACCGGCGATCCGCGCAATGCCTCGAGGAGACGCTCCGCGAGTCTCTGTGCTGTCTGTGGCGCTGTGCCGGGTGCGACGACGAGGAACTCCTCGCCGCCGATCCTGCCGAACATGTCGTAGGTGCGCAGTGAACCTACCGCGCGGTGGGTGAACTCGACGAGCACGCTGTCTCCCGCCGCGTGGCCGAGAGCATCGTTGATGTCCTTGAAGTGGTCGATGTCCAACAAGATCACGCTCAGTGGCTCGTTAGTTCGCCGGGATCGTTCGAACTCGTCCTCGAACCGGGCCAGGACGGCCCGGCGGTTTGCGGCTCCTGTGAGCGAGTCGGTCACTGCCATCTCCTCGAGACGGACATTGGCGGCGTTCATGTCCACCTGGAACATTCTGAGGAAGAACGCGCCGATGCCGAGCATGCCCAGAAGGGTGGCGGCGCTGAATGCGGCGTAGAGCACGCGCCCGGATGCCAGTCTCGCCTCGGTTGGGGCCATGGGTATCTCGATGCTGATGGCTCCTCTCGGCTCACCGACGCGGTATGAGGCGTGGCACTCCAGGCAGTACTCGCGGATGAGAACAGGTTCGATGTAGTGGAAGACCCGTACGCCGTCAGTCTCATCGACCAGTGACACGCTTGCTGTGTCGCCTGCGTAGAACGCCTCGAGCGTCTTGGCCTCGAGGGCATCCGGACTGTAGACGATGTTCTCGGCATCGAGGTCCACAAGGTGGTAGCTGACGTTGGTGCCGTCGCGCGTGGTCTGCGAGAGCATCTCACCGCTGCTGTGCCATGCGGTCCATTCGCCGATGTTGACGAGCAGACCCGCGAATGACTTACCCTCGTTCTCGAGTGCGTTCATCGCGTCAGCTTGCAGTTGTGTGTATAGACCCACATAGAGCAGCAGGGAGAACGCGAGAGCGATCAGAAGGAGTTGTGCATGCAGTCGTCTCACGCCTGCGGCGCGTGTCGCCCGACCCGTCATGTCTCTCGAAGACCGAGTCATCTTGCCTCCCGGGGCGCTCGATGACCGCCCGCAGTGCATGCAGTTCCTTACAGATTGTGCCCAATGAGGCCTCTGGGGCAAGCGGCAGCGTGTGCTACGCTTCCTCCGCCACAGGTGAATACGAGGAGGATGACGATGGGTGAGACAGCGCTGCCGACGGTCGGATTCATCGGTACGGGCGTCATGGGAGCGTCGATGGCGGGCCACCTGCTCGACGCCGGCTATCCGCTGGTCGTACACAATCGAACGCGCTCAAGGGCTGAGGCGCTGATTGAGCGGGGCGCCCGGTGGGCTGACTCCGCCGGCGACGTCGCCGCGATCGCCGACATCGTGATCACCATCGTCGGCTACCCCTCCGATGTCGAGGCGGTCTACCTCGGAGACGGCGGCATCGTACAGCGGGCCCGTGAGGGCTCCCTGCTCATCGACATGACCACATCGACGCCATCGCTTGCGGCAAGGATCGCTCACGCCGCTGCGGCGCGAGGCATCCAGTCGCTCGACGCTCCGGTCTCAGGGGGCGACATCGGTGCGCGTGAGGCGAGGCTCACCATTATGGTGGGCGGTGACGCCGACGCCTTCGGCCGCGCCGAACCGCTGTTCTCGGCGATGGGCAGGACCTGGACGCTCGCGGGTGGTCCGGGTGCGGGTCAGCACACCAAGATGGCGAACCAGATAGCTATCGCGGGAGCGATGCTCGGCGCGATGGAGGCGTTCGCCTACGCCAAGGCCGCCGGACTCGACCTCGAGACGACGCTCGGGGCGATCAGCGCAGGTGCGGCGGGCAGCTTCTCGATGTCGACGTATATCCCCCGCGTGATCGGTGGCGACATGGCACCGGGATTCTACGTGAAGCACTTCATCAAGGACCTGCGGATCGCTCTCGACGAGGCTGCGGCGCTCGGCCTCGACCTTCCCGGACTTGCACTGGCCACGCAGCTCTACGAGCGGCTTGCCGACAAGGGTGGCGCCGAGTTGGGTACTCAGGCGTTGTGGATGCTCTACGACGCGGAATAGGTCCCGTATTCGAGATGATCCGGACTTCTCGGGAACCTTCCGGGGTGCTGTCTCATCTTCTTCTGTAGACGATGGAAGGAGGTCCCGGATGGAAGAGCTCCAGCTGGTGGAGCGCGCGCGGTCGGGGGACGGCCGTGCGTTCGCGATGCTCGTCCGCATGCATGAGAAGTCCCTGTACTCAACCGCGTATGCGGTGACCCGCTCGGGGTGGGACGCCGCCGATGCGGTACAAGATGCATTCGCCGAGGCGTACGACAAGATCGGCACGCTTCGTGACCCGCTGGCCTTCAAAGCGTGGCTGACCAGGATCCTGGTGAACAAGTGCAACGAGGGCCTGCGGCGGCGCAAGCGCGAGGTCATCACCGGCAAGTTGCCCGAACCCGACGCGTTCACCTACGTGGGACGCGAGCAGGGCATCGACCTGATGACGGCGATCCAGGGGCTCGATGACGAATTTCGCGAGGTCGTGGCATTGCGGTACTTCCGCGACATGAAGATCGACGAGATCGCCGCCCTGCTTGGCTGTCCGAGCGGAACGGTGAAGTCACGCATCAACCGGGCGCTCGGCAAGCTGGCGGCTGCTCTTCGAGTGGGACGTATGGAGGTGGCGGAATGAACTGCAACGATGTGCGAGAGTCGCTCGAGATGTACATCGCCGGCGATCTGGATGCAGCGACGTCGAGTGACGTTGCAGCCCATCTTGCGCAGTGCGATGAGTGCACCGCGGAGTACGACAGCCTGCGCTACCTTATCGGCGACCTGAAGGACGTCGGCGAATCGTTCGTGCCCGTGGAGCGCTTCAAGGCGAGCGAGATGGTCCGCCCCGCTATTCGGCCGCGCGCTGCATGGGGATGGCGGCTGGCCGCTGCCGCGGCTATCGCGCTGGCCGTGGTTTCGACGAGCGCACTCAGTGTGCCGGCGATAGCGAAGCAACTGCCCCTGCCGTTGGGGCGCGAGCTGTCGGCCCTCGAGGAGGACAACGCGCGTCTTGCCGAGCAAGTCGAGCAGCTGAAGATCGAGATCCGCGACATCGAGGGTACCGAGGTGCCGGTGGTCACAGACGGGACGTCTGTGCTGCCGCCGGAAGAGAACGAGCAGGTGCAGGCGCTGGCCATGGCATTCATCCGGGCACAGTATGCGGGCGATCTCGACGCGCTGGCCGAGATGGGCACCGAGAAGCTGAAGGCCGATCTTGAGGCGCGGCCGGACGACTACCTTCGCCCTGATGCCGGTGAGGTCGTGTTCGCGCAGATCAACGATGTGGCCGAGTCTGAGCCGGGACGCTACCTGGTGTTCGTGAGGCTTTCGGACCAGGGTGCGTTCAGTGATAGCCAGTACCAGGAGGACTTCGAGATCATCCGTGCGGGCGACACCTTCAAGGTCGACTTCATGGGTATGGATGCCTGACGGTCCCGGGCGCACGACCGCAGAGCGGGCTCACTCGTCTCGAGTGGGCCCGCTTGCTTCTGCGGCGAGCGGGCGCGGATGCTAGAATCGTCGCCAACGGTCAGGTCCGGCAATACCGATCTTCGGAGTCACATGCTTGAGATAGTCATCCTCTACTTCGTGTACCGCAGGTTCTCGAGAGTCGCCCGCTCCAAGGGGCGCTCGGGAGCGTGGGGCTGGTTCGGTGTTGCCATGTGGGTGACCGCCGAGTTCCTGGGCATCGGCCTGATCGATCCGAGTGTCTTCGGCTCGGCTGATGATCCGCTCGCGCTGCTGCGGTTGTCGGCCTTCGGGTTCGCATTCGGATTGATAGGACTTGCGGCCGCCTGGCTGATCATGCGCAATCTCGAGCCGCTCAAGCCCATCGAGGTGGAGGTGGCCGAGGCGACAGAGGCGGTGCTGTCCGCGGCGGGTGAGGTGCCGGTCGTCACCGCTGGTCCGCAGCGTGCGGTTCCCGAGACAGAACCTGCTCCGCCGGGCAGCACGTTCGCAGGATTCTGCGAGGAGTGCGACAAGATGGTATGGCTGACCGCAGATCAGGGGTGTCCCGTGCACGGACGCGACACGGTTGGCAGCATCCACCGTCCTGCGTAGGTGCCGCCTGGTTCGGCGCTAGCCGATTCCCTCCCACAACGGGGTGGACAGATACCGCTCGCCTGTCGAGGGAGCGACTGTCACGACCACGGTACCGCTCAGCGCCGGATCGGCCGCGACACGGAGTGCCGCCACGACGTTCGCGCCGGAGGAGATCCCCACGAACAGGCCTTCCTCGGCAGCGAGACGCCTCGCCATAGCGATGGCCTCATCGGTAGTCACGTGTTCCACGTTGCCGATGACACCGAGGTCGAGAACGCTGGGGATGAAGTTCGCGCCGATGCCCTGGATGCCGTGTCCGGCCGGCGTCAGCTCTTCGCCTGCCAGTCGCTGCGAGATGATCGGGGACTCGGCAGGCTCCACGGCGACGATCCGCGCGTCGGGACGATGCTGGCGCAGGTAGCGTCCGGTGCCGGTGATGGTGCCGCCGGTGCCGACACCTGCGACGAAGGCGCCGAGACGCGTGTCGCCGAGCGCGTCATCGATCTCCGGGCCCGTGGTCAGGTAGTGGGCACGCGGGTTGGCGGGGTTGTCGAACTGGCGCGTCAGGAAGGCTCCCTCCGTGCTCGCGGCGAGCTGCTCGGCCATCTCAACGGCGCCATGCATGCCGCTTGCGGCCGGGGTGAGGACGAGCTCGGCTCCGTAAGCGGCGGCGAGCTTGCGGCGTTCGATCGACATGCTTTCGGGCATCGTCAGCACCACGCGGTAGCCGCGCGACGCGCCGATCATCGCCAGCGCGATACCGGTGTTGCCCGACGTCGGTTCGATGATCGTCGAGCGGCCCGGCTCGATGAGGCCGCGGCTCTCGGCGTCATCGATCATGCTTCGAGCCATGCGGTCTTTCACCGAACCGCCGGGATTGCGGGATTCGAGCTTGACCGCCACCTGTGCGGGGAGCCCCTCTGCGATCCGTGCCAGTCTGACCAGGGGTGTTCCGCCTATGGTCGCCGATATCTCGCCATGTATCACGTCCATGATGCCTCCTGCGAAGCGAGCGGCACGCTACTCGGCGTGCTCGTCCTCCTCCTCGTGCGGGTCGAAGTCCGGATCCGACGACAATATCGGTCCGGCGATAGGCTCGCGGCCGTGCTTGACGAGGTAGTCGTCCACAGCGGCCTTCAGACCGTCGGTCGCGAGCACAGAGCAGTGCATCTTCGCAGGCGGCAGCCCGCCGAGCTCCTCGGCGACCTGCTTCTTGGTGATTGCAACGGCCTCCTCCAGGGACATGCCGCGCGCCATCTCGGTCACGATCGAACTCGTGGCGATGGCTGCGCCGCAACCCAGGGTCTGGAACATGATGTCGTCGATCTTGTCCTCATCCACCTTGATGGTGATCTTCATGACGTCGCCGCAGATCGGGTTGCCGACCTCACCGACACCGTCGGCGTTCTCGATGACACCCACGTTGCGTGGATTGCTGAAGTGGTCCATGACCTTGTCACTGTAGAGCTGCATGTGAGTTCTCCTTGGCGCTAGGCCGAGTGCTCGGCTTTGATCTTGGCGTATAGGGGTGACATCGAGCGCAGGCGCTCAACGATCGGCACGAGCGCGTCGACGAAGTAGTCGACATCTTCCTCAGTGGTGTATCTGCCCAGGCTTACGCGCAACGAGCCATGTGCGAACTCCTGCGGACACCCGATGGCGAGCAACACGTGGCTCGGCTTAAGCGAGCCGGACGAGCACGCTGACCCGGTGGACACAGCGATGCCTTTGGCGTCCAGATGCAGGAGCATCGCTTCGCCCTCGACACCCTTGATGATGAAGTTGGCGATGTGGGGGAGGCGAGCGTCGGTACCGGCCGCATTGAGCGAGGTCAGCTCGAGCTTGCCGAGGATCCCCTCGATGACGCGATCGCGCAGTGCTTCGAGGCGCGGCGCTTCGGTCGCACGCTCGGCATCCATGACTTCCAGCGCTCTGGCGAAGCCTATCGCGCCCGCGACGTTCTGGGTGCCGCTGCGACGGCGCGACTCCTGGCCGCCACCGAGCATCAGCGGCGCCATGCGCACGCCCTTGCGCAGGTAGAGTGCGCCGAAACCCTTGGGTCCGTAGATCTTGTGACTCGAGAACGACGCCGCGTCGATGCCGAGTTCGTCCACGTTGAAGTCGATCTTGCCGAGCGTCTGCGCCGCGTCGGTGTGCATGTGCGCTCCACCAGCGTGCGCGATGTCCGCGAGTTCACGGATCGGCTGGATGGTGCCGATCTCGTTGTTGGCGTGCATGACCGAGACGAGCACGGTGTCCTCGCGCATCGCGGCCTGCAGATCCTCGGGGTGGATGAGACCGTCAGGGCGCGGGCCGAGTTCGGTGATATCGAAGCCGTGCTTGCCGAGCCACTCGGCCGGCTCCAGCACCGCATGGTGTTCGAATGCCGAGACGATCACATGGCCGCTCTGTCGACCGCCGGCGGTGGCCAGTCCTACGAGTGCGGTGTTGTCGGACTCGGTGCCGCCTGATGTGAATATGACCTCGGCGGGGTTCGCGGCGCCTATGGACTTTGCGACCCGCTCGCGCGCGTCTTCGAGAGCCTTGTAGGCGTCCCTGCCCAGGGCGTAGAGACTGTTCGCGTTGCCGTAGCGCTCACGGAAGAACGGCATCATGGCGTCGAGCACACGTTCATCCACCGGCGTGGTAGCTGCGTAGTCCAGGTATACGGTGTGGTCCATTTTTCACTCCTCCGGGGCGCTCGAAGCGAGCGCCGCATCGAACAATGTCTGACGTGCCGCGAGTGTGGCCAGGTCGAACTCGCCGAGGACCTCGCGAAGCGCCGTGGAGACTCGTGACCATACAGGTTCGGCAGCACATGCGCCTTCTCTGCCGCATACCGCCTGCGAGTCGCAGACCGTGGGCGCCAGCGGACCCTCCAGCGCTTCGACGATGTCGAGGGCGCTGATCGCGTGCGGCTCGCGTGCGAGAACGAAACCGCCACGTGCACCGCGCACGGCAGTGACGAGGCCTTCTCGCCTCAAGGTCGCCAGTAACTGCTCCAGGAATGCGAGAGGTATCTCGCGCGCTTCCGCGATATCACGGGTGCTGACAGGCCCCTCGTCATAGGCGGCCGCAAGGTCGATGAGCGCGAGCAGGCCGTACTCACTCTTTGCCGTCAAACGCACGCGCTCACCTCCTCGAAAGTAATCCTGACAATATGGGTAGGATTTACCCACAGTAGGACCGGCGCTCACATTCGTCAAGGGCGCGGCGGGCCCGGTGGCGCTAGACTGGTGACATAGGACGACACGAGAGGGGCGGTCGATGAACGACGCTCAAACACCTGCACCTTCCGAAGGTGTACGCGTGAGCATCGAGATCGTGGAGATCCAGGGTAGCGGCGTGTGCTCGATAGGGCACGAGGTCGGTGACCGCTGGGAAGTCGACTCGGCACTGGTTCCGGCAGGCATCTGCGGCTGGGCCTACGCTGCGATGCTGCCCTTCCTGCAGCCGCTGCGCTTCGGCGGGAGCTTCCCGTGGGAGGCTGAAGGGGAGGCCGTCGTGTGCTGTCCTGACCCGGCCAACCCGGTCGTCTTCTGTCTTCGCGTCGAAAGCTAGTGCCGATCAGTCCCCGGCTGCGCCCGTGCCATTGCCCGAGTCGTGCCCGGTGGGCTTCAGCGGCAGCAGCAGGCTCGCGGTGGTACCCCGTCCGCGCTCGCTTTCGAGGCTGATGGTTCCGCCGAGAAGCTCTGCGAGTTCGTGGCATATCGCGAGTCCGAGCCCGAGTCCCTGAGGTCTTGTCTCTCGGCTATCCCCACCCTGTTCGAATGCGCGGAAGATGTCCGCCATGAGCGAGGGGTCGATACCGCAGCCGGTGTCTACTACCTGCACCGTGACGTGCGTGTCATCGGTCCTGCTGGCGTGCAGTGTCACGGAGCCCTTCGCGGTGAACTTGATCGCATTCGACAGCAGGTTGAGCACGATCTGCTCGAGCAGCCGCTGGTCGGTCTCGATCGTCGCGGGAGCATCCTCCAGATCGAGCTCGAGCGCCAGGCCTCTGATCTCAGCATTCGTGCGCACGCGTGCAACGCACCCGGCGAGCATGTTCGGCAACCTGAACTCGGCTGGTAGGGCCGTGACCCGGCCGGACTCGATGCGTGTGTAGTCGAGCACGTCCTCGACGAGTGAGAGCAGCTCCTTGCCGGCTCCCCGAACCATGGTGAGCTGATGGCGCTGCTCGTCGTTGAGGTCGCCCGGAAGTCCGGTGAGCATCACGTCGGTGAACCCGATGACCGAGTTGAGCGGCGTACGCAGTTCGTGGCTGACGTTGGCCAGGAACGCGCTCTTGGCCCGGTTCGCCTCCTGGAGGCGGATGTTCGCCTCCATCAGGTCGGACGTCCGTTTGGTGACCGTCAGCTCGAGCTGTCGCCGGTAGGCGGCGCTGTCCGCCTCGGCTTGCTTGCGCGCCGATATGTCTCGCACGATCGCCAGGAACTCATCGGGTCCGAGCTGTACGATCCGTGCTTCGAAGTCGTGAGGCCCTTCGGGATAGTCCAACTGGTACTCAAGGACTCGGTATCCGCCGTCTCGCCGAACGGCCTCCACGGCGCTCTCCCAATCGATGACGAGGCCCGCAGGTAGAGGGGTCTCCCTGATGGACTTGCCCAGGAACGACTCCGGCGGGAGAGCCACTTCGAAGTCAGGACTGCACTTGAACTCGGTGAAGCGCCCTTCGCCGTCCATTCTGAACAGGGCGTCGGGGATGGCGTCGATGATCGCACGCTGACGGTCGTTGGCGGCCTGCAAAACGGCTTCGTGTCGCAAAGCCCCGCGGCGCACGTGCCAGACAACGAGAATGAGCAGCGCCGTGCCGAGCGCTACGAGTGCCGCGCCTTCCGCCAGTGCGAGGCGCGCGGTCTCATCACCGCCGACCTCGGCGGCGAACGCGGTTCCCGGAATGCAGCCGCAGGCAACGGCGACGAGCGCCGTCAGTGCGGCCGAGTGGCGAGAAGTGCACATGAGACCCCCCTCATATGCCTCGCTGGTAGCGTGCCTCCCCAGGGGTCAGCATACTCTCTTTGTGCCTGTATTCACAAGAACGACGTGACGAGCGGTCGCCCCGAAGTCCCCAGGTCACAGGTTTGGCGAGATGGGTTCCTCGGCCATACGGATCGTCTCGGGGACAGCGACCGCGCCGCGAGCGTCGGCCTCGCGATCAATGGTGCGTGCCTCGAACAGCGAGCCTGCGGCGATCAGCGATGCAAGCATGCCGAAACCGATGAGCGTCGGTTGGACGCCGATGACTCCGGCCAGCGCGGGTGCGATGGCGAGAGGGATGAGCTCCCCGCCGCGCCGGTGCACTTCCGAGACCCCCATGACCCGTCCGACGAGTGGACGCGGTGTGTCGCGGTGCATCAGCGTGCGCAGCAACGGCTCGAGGATGCCGATTACGAACGCCCACATGAAGGCGCCCGCCGCAATGATCCGCAAGTCCGTCCAGCCGACGTACACGATGGCGCCGAGTCCGACGAACGAACTCAGGAGCGCAAGGCCGCGAGCGGACAGTATCTGCCGGGGCAGCCGGGGCAGCAGCCAGGCGCCGGTGATGAAGCCCACACCGAACACCGAGTTCATCCAGCCGATCGTCTCCACGCCCGTGCCGACGACGTCGCGGAAGAAGAGGGGCTCGAGCGCGCCGAAGGCACCGAACGACAGCCACACGAGTGATCCCGTGAGCAGGTAGTAGCGCACCGGGCGCAAGCCATATGCGGCCTTGAGGCCCTCGCGCATCTCGGCAAGAGCGTGCGTCTCATGCAAGTCGTCACGGGCGGGAGGTTGGACGGATATCGTCCACACCAGGGCAGCCGCGAAGAGCGATGTCGCTGCATCCAGCACGAATATCCAGTTGACGTGGGCGTAGCGTGCGATCAGGGCGCCGATCGCCGGGCCCACCGCGAACGCGAGCGATGCACCGCCTTCGATCCACGAGTTCACCTTCGCCAGCTGTGATTCCTCGGTCACCAGGTGGGGTGCGAACGACGCCGCTGAGGTCACGACCGGCGCGCCGAGGAAGCCCCACGCCGAGGCGATCACGATGAGGAGGGGCAGCGTGTCGGCCCAGATCATCGCCATCGCCGCGACGACGAATCCCATCTCGGCGTAGACGAGGACCTTACGCGGTCCGTAGCGGTCGATCAGCACACCTGCGGCGGTACTCCCAAGGATCGATGCGATCGACAGGCAGAACATGAGGATGGCGAGTTCGTAGGCGTTGGCGTTCAGCACGTACGCGGCCTTGCCCCATACGCCGATGAAGAACGCCGCTTCGCTTCCTGCTCTGGAGGTGAAGCGCGCGATCACGAGTCTGATGATGTCCTTGCGTGGTGCCATGGTCGTACTCCGTATCGTGTATCCGGATGCAAGTATGCAACCGGGAGGCGGGATTATACAGGGCTCGTGGCGGAGCGAGAAGTCTCAGGAGCAGGCTCGCGCCGGAAGCGCCTTCCCGGTGAGCGCGAGCGCAATGCCCGCCACCACCATGAGTCCCGCGCTGAGCGCGAACGGCGCCGCGTGCGAGACGGTGTCCCACAGCAGTCCCGCCACTGCGCTTGACGGCAGCGCCGCCAGACCGAGCACGAACGTGTAGCCGCCCACCGCCGTTGCGCGCACATCGCAGCCGACGAGGTCGACCACGTAGGCGCGCGTCATGCCCTCGGTCATCGCGTACGGGATGCCGTACGCTGCGAAGAGCAGCCACACACTGAGGGGTGCGCCTGCAAGCGCGAAGCCTGCGTAGACCGCGCCGTACAGCACGAATCCGACCGACAGCAGCTTCTTGCGCCCGATACGGTCGGAGAGCGAGCCGAGCGGACCGGCGAGGGTGGCGCCCACGATGTTGAACACGAAGTACATCAACGGGATCAGCGCTGGCGCTGCTCCCACGTCCTGTGCGCGCAGAATGAGCATCGCGTCCGACGAGTTGCCCAGGGCGAAGACGAAGCTCACCGCCGTGAACAGCGCGAACGGCTTGCCCAGGTGGCGCAGCCGCAACGCCGGCCGCACGCCGTCGGGACGGGCCGGACGCTTCTCGCGCACGAAGAGCAGCACGACGGCGATGGCAAGCGTTCCCGGTATCGCCGAGACCCAGAAGATCGTGCGGTACCCGTCGGGGACGAGGGCGAGGATCGCCCACGCCGTCAGCGGTCCGATTGCGGCGCCCAGTGTGTCGAGCGCGCGGTGCACGCCGAAGTCGCGGCCGCGGGTCGCCTCGGTGGAGGAGTCGGCGATCAGCGCGTCTCTCGGCGCGGTGCGGATGCCCTTGCCGAAGCGGTCGGCCCAGCGCAGCAGCAGCACCGCGGGCCAGCTGCCGGTGAGCGCGAGCAACGGCTTGACGAGGTTCGACATCGAGTAACCCAGCGCGATGAGGGGGCGGCGGCGACCCACGCGGTCAGACAGCCAGCCCGAGAACACCTTCATCAGCGACGCGGTCGTCTCGGCCACGGATTCGATGATGCCGATCGCGGTGACCGGCGCGCCCAGCACGTTGGCGAGGAAGAGCGGGAGGATGGGGTAGACCATCTCAGAGGAGGCGTCGGTGAGCAGGCTGACGATGCCCAGCGCCTTGATATTGCGCGGGATACGCTCGCGTTCGCGCGTCGCCATCACGCCTCCCCGGAAGAGACAACTCACGTAGCGTACCGCTGCGTGCAGACCCGCGCCAGCGTCCGTGCGCATGGGCTAGACTGTCAGCAAGCGCCCATGAGGAGGCACCATGACGGCCGAGATCGCCGGTTCGCGCGCACTGCTGACCGACCTCTACCAGCTCACGATGGCGTACGGCTACCACAAGGCCGGCGTCTGGGACACGCAGGCGTGCTTCCATCTCTCGTTCCGCAACAACCCCTTCGATGGCGGCTACGCGATCGCGTGCGGACTGGCGCCGGCGATCGAGTACCTCGAGGGGCTTCGCTTCACCGACGAGGACTGCGCGTATCTCGCGCAGCAGACCGGCAACGATGGCAAGCCGCTGTTCTCGGCGGAGTTCCTGCGCGAGCTTGCCGAGATGAGATTCGAGCTGGATGTCACCGGCGTACCCGAAGGCACGGTGGTCTTCCCCGGCGAACCGCTCCTGCGGGTCTGCGGACCCATCGCGCAGTGCCAGCTGGTGGAGACGCCGCTACTCAACATCATCAACTTCTCCACGCTGATCGCCACGAAGGCCGCGCGGGTGTGTCTCGCCGCCGAGGGTGACCCGGTCGCCGAGTTCGGGCTGCGTCGCGCACAGGGACCGGACGGGGGGCTCTCGGCGAGCAGGGCGGCCTACATCGGCGGATGCGCGGGGACGTCCAACACGCTCGCGGCGATGCGCTTCGGGATCCCGGCGACGGGCACGCACGCTCACAGCTGGGTGATGGCGTTCGACAGCGAGCCCGAGGCGTTCGCGGCGTACGTGGAGGCGCTTCCCAACAACGCGACGCTGCTGGTGGACACCTACGACACGCTTGAAGGCGTTCGCAACGCGGTGGAGGCCGGCAGGTTGCTGCGCGAGAAGGGGCACAAGCTGGCCGGCATCCGCATCGACTCCGGTGACCTCGCATGGCTCGCGAAGCGTGCGCGAGAGATCTTGGATGACGGCGGCTTCGAGGACACGAAGATCGTCGCCAGCAACGAGCTGGACGAGTATCTCATCGAGAGCCTCAAGGAGCAGGGCGCGCCCATCGACCTGTGGGGCGTGGGCACGCGCCTGGTGACCGCCGAAGGGCAGCCGGCGCTTGGCGGCGTCTACAAGCTCTCGGCCATCCGCAAGCCGGGCAAGGACTGGGAGCCGCGCATCAAAGTCTCCGAGCAGACCGCCAAGATCACGACGCCCGGGCTGCAGGCGGTGCGGCGATTCTCGCGCGACGGGGTGTTCGTGGGCGACATGATCTACAGCGAGCTCGACCCGCCGTGTGGCGAGGAGTGCCTGATGGTGGATCCCGCCGATCCGACGCGCCGGACCTCCTTCTCGGCGGAGGACGACGTTGAGGAGTTGCTGGTACCGGTGATGCAGGCCGGGACGCCTGTCTACGACGTGCCGCCGATCACCGCATCCCGGCTGCGCACCGCCCGGCAGCTCGGAAAGCTGGACGCGTCGCATAAGCGCTTCCTCAACCCGCACCGCTACAAGGTGGGCGTTGAGCGCCGGCTCCACGAGCTGCGTACCCGACTCATCATGGAGGCGCGCGGAATCCGCGAGTAGATGTGGCGCGGACCGATGTGCGCTTGCGGTGCGCAAGAGGTATGAACTAGGAAACCGCCGAGGGGAGGACCGATGCGAGCGCTCATCCTGGTAGACATCCAGAACGACTTCATGCCCGGCGGTGCATTGCCGGTAGCCGACGGTGATGCGGTGGTGAGCGTCGCCAACGCTCTTGCCGAGAGGTTCAGCCTTGTGGTTGCCACTCAGGACTGGCACCCGAGCGACCACGGCAGCTTCGCAAGTGCGCACCCAGGCCGGAACGCCGGTGAGCTCATCGATCTCGGCGGCGTGCAGCAGGTGTTGTGGCCCGACCACTGCGTGCAGGGCACGCCGGGTGCGTCGTTCCACTCCAGCCTGAACGTGGCCTCGATCGACTACGTCGTGCGCAAGGGAACCGACCCGGCAGTGGACAGCTACAGCGGCTTCTACGACAACGACCGCCGGCTGGACACCGGACTCGGGGAGTACCTCATGTCCCGAGGTGTGGACGAGGTCGTCATCTGCGGTCTTGCGACCGACTACTGCGTGAAATACACGGTGCTCGATGCGGTGGGACTGGGATTCGGCGTCACTGTGATCGAGGACGGGTGCCGCGCGGTCGACCTTCAGCCCGGCGATGGTGACCGGGCGCTACTCGAGATGCATGCAGCAGGAGCGCGCGTCATCGAGAGCGAGGAACTCACGTGAGCGAAGCACCGGCACTGGAGTGGGAAGGTCGGATCAACCTGTTCACCGACCCGTTCACTCTGCTTGATTTGGTGCGCGTCGCTGCTATCTCGACGGTGATCATGTGGACCTCGGTGGCGCTGATGGGATTGCTCGTCTCCGGTGAGCTCGTGATCCTTCCGCCGGTCGTCCTTGTCGTGCTGATCCCGATCTTCCTCGTCCTGTATCTGCTTGCGGCGTTGCTGTTGGGCGTTTCGGTACCTACGACGTTCACAGTCGACGAACGGGGCGTTGGCTGGCAGACGGGCAGGCGTGCGAGCTGGCTCTCTCGGGCGACGATCGTTCTCGGAGCCGTCGCCGGCGATCCGGGAACGGCAGGCGCGGGCATGCTCGGCATGGCGCGCGAGTCAGGACTCGTGCCCTGGGAGAGGGTCGCGCATGTGCGTCCGTATCCTGACCGTCGCGTCATCGCACTGGCAGACGGCTGGCACACGCTGTTGAGGCTGTATTGCACTGCCGAGACCTACGATGCCGCGCTCGCTCTCTCTCAGCGGCACGCCGCAGGTGACGCTGCGGTGCAGAGCAAACCCTTCCGACGGCCCGGGCGTCGTGATGTCTCGGCGTTCGGCCTCGCTTTGGTCTCGGCAGTGGGTATCGCGTCCTGGCAGTGGTCGCTCGACTCGGCCCGCGACGCTACCGTGCTTGCGCTGGGAGTCATCGCGGTCCTCGCTTCGGCGTTCCTCCGCGCAGGCATGCGTCGGGCGATGGGGCTTGTCGGGCTCGTATCGGCAGCGTACCTGGGTGTGAGGATCGCTATCGAGGCGTTCGATCCCATCACGATGATCTCGACCAACGAGGTTATCGGGTACGGATGGGAGCTCGACACCCCGCTACTGGTGATCGCTGTGAGTGGAGTGTGCGTCCTGTTCGCGCTGTGCGGTCTCTTGTTGCTCGGTAGGCGCGAGCAGCTGTAAACGGGTAGACTCTCGGAGGTCAGCCATCCAAAGGAGGTCTCGCGATGAAGGTCGTCGCTTTCAACTGCAGCGCACGCAAGGACGGCAACACAGCGGTGCTCATCGAGCGCGTTCTCGATGAACTGCGTGCCGAGGGTATCGAGACAGAGCACGTGCAGCTTGCGGGTCAGAAGATCCAGGGCTGCACGGCCTGCCTGAAATGCATCGAGCGCAAGGACGGCCAGTGCCACGGCCGTAAGGACTTCGGCAACGAGTGCATCGCCAAGATGCACGACGCCGACGGCATCATCATCGGCTCGCCCGTCTACTTCGCCGACATCACCCCGGAGGCCAAGGCGCTCATCGACCGCGCGGGCTACGTGGCGGGCCCCAACAAGGAGATGCTCTACCGCAAGGTGGGCGCCGGTGTCATCGCGGTGCGCCGCGCGGGTGCGGTACATGCGCTGGACTCCATCAACCACCTCTTCCTGATCCGCCAGATGGTGATCGCCGGCTCCTCGTACTGGAACCTCGGCATCGGACGCGAGAAGGGCGAGGTCGCGCACGACGAGGAGGGCATGCGCACGATGGAGAACCTCGGCAAGAACATGGCGTGGCTGCTGGGGAAACTGAACGCCTGACGCGACGCGGCTAGAAGAGCGCGCTCAGGTCGTCCATGACTTCCTGCGCGTGGTCCATGCTCCAGTCCTCAAGCGACAGGTAGGGACGGGGCGTGAACACGATGCCCATGTCCATCACGACCTCGATGATCTGCTCTAGCAGACCCTCGTTGCGCATCAGGGCATCGACGAGTCCCGGGTTGATGATGTCGCTACCGCGGGGCGGAGTCAGGAAGATCGCATCGTCGCCGTCGTGGACGATGAGATCGAAGCAGAAGTTGCCTGCCGTCGTCACGCTGATGCCGAGGCCCGACTCCAGCGGCTTGAACCAGGCCAGCCGGTCCTTCTCAAAGCCTGAGACGCGCGCGAGAGTTGCATCGTCGACCGCCATCGAGCATGGGAACGAAGGCAGCGCGTGCAGCACCTCCCGTACGTTGACCGCGGCAACGAGTGCCCGCTCGGGGGCTCTCTCGCGCAGCACTTCGAGAGCGAGATTCACCTCGATCGGAGATGATGCGCTCAGAATCGTGCGGTACAGCTCCGGTTCATCCACATAGACGGATATCAGCCGATTCACGCTTGGAGTGACAGGAACCACGGAGTACGCCCCTTTGCCGGTGCATGATTCAATGGTCGGCCGGAGGGGTGTCGGACTTGGTGAGCGATATCACGAACGCCGGGAGTATCCGACGAGCGGTTGAGGACCTAGCGTGTGGCCGCGATCGCGATGAGCACCTGGCCGACGTAGTACAGGGGTAGGCCCCAGGCCTTGTTCGCGAAGCTGTGTGCGATGAAGCGGTCGCGTGCGACGGAAAGGTCGGACAGGTAGAAGAGGACTCCGCCGAGAGGCGCGAGCCACCAAGCTGCGGCCGGCAGCGTGCCTGCGGTCACGGCCGAGGCGGCCATCAGCGACACGAGCAGCACGTACACGCGTACGGGTAGACGCATCGAACCCGTGTGAGGCGCCAGCCAGGTCCAGACCCGGTGACCGATGGCCATGAAGGCGATCACCGTCACCGCGCCGATGACGAGCGTGGTCGTCGGGGGGTCTTGCGAGGCCGCCTTCAGGAAGTGGGCCAGATACGCCACGTGTGCAAGCGCGAAGCTTCCCAGTCCGAGCAAGAACAGCTTCTTGGAGCGGGGCACCAGAGCGACGTCGCCCACCGCGGAGAGTGCAAGCCCCACATGCAAGGCGTTCAGCGAACCGCCGTCGAGCAGCGGCTTCAGGGCGATCACCATGAAGCCTGCCGATGCGAGCGGCTTGAAGGCCCAGCGCAGCGCGACCGACTCTCGGCGGTCGGCATACAGCGTGCCGAGCAGCCCGATTCCGACGATGACTACACCGAGGGTCATGATCCCACCCTGCGCGTCCTCGGGTGCAGGCGGCCGATGAGGTAGGTGATGGCAGGGCCCAACACGGCCACGGCACCGAGCGCGGTCAGCTGGATGAGGTCGAGATCATACTTGAACCCTGCCTGCAGCTCCGGCAGGCGCCACACGACCGCAGCACCCCACTGGCGCCAGAACAGGGCCACCTGCAGGACCAGTAACGCCTGTATGGTGAGCGCCGTGAGCACCCCGAGGGAGAGCCAGCCGGGCAGATACTCCCCGTGCGGAGGTTTTGGCTCCCTGCGAAGGAACGGATAGACGATTCCTGCCACCGCGCAGGCGACGAGGCCGGCGATGACCGTCTCGACCATCCGCATGTTGAAGAACGCCTCCACCAGGGATTCCTCGTTGAACGTCGAGAGTGACCACGTGTAGCCGTGGACGAGGAAGAACAGCCCGTTGTAGACGGCGAAGTAGACCGTCGTACCCACGGCTGCCGAGATCATCGCTCGCCACGACTTGAGTCCTGACAGCATTCCGAAGGCCAACAGGACAGCCATCACACCCACGAAGGGTGCCAGTCGCTCTGAGCGGTCGGCATCCAGGCGCATGGCATCTGCAGCGGCATAGACGACTCGCACGTCGATCGCGGTCAAGGGGGCCTCGAGTGGCTCCGTAGAGGGAGAGACGATCGCAGCATACTTCTTGGCGAAGTTGCCTGCGCGCGCCAGGTCCGCCCGGACAGCTGCGGAGTCCGTTTGGTCGAGGGCGCTCGCGATCGCGACGCCGCGCGCATGACCGGGCGTGGAGAGACCGGCAAGCACTGCGACGGTGGGGGCGATGTCCTCGAGCTCGGCGTTGACCGTGGAGTGGCTCACGCCGGGTCCCGAGAAGACAGCCGATGTGTGGATGACCGGGTCTTCCCAGCCTCCGTGTCCACCGGTGGCGATGTGTCCGTGGTCGGGCGTGATGCAGAAGACGGTGCTGCCGTCATTGAGCCCGTCGATCAGTCGCGTGAGGTCGGTGTCGATCCGGTCGACCATCTCGGCGTATTCCGGTGAGCCCGCCCCGTATCCGTGGCCGGCTTCGTCGATGTCAGGGAAGAGGACGATGATGAAATCGGCTCCGCCCAGCTCCTTGTCAAGGCGGAGGGCATCGTCCACGATCCCGCCGGTCATGTAGGAGTCCGTGACCCAATCCGTGAACGCGGACGCGTCGGCCCGAGACGCACCGTAGAGCATGTCGAGGTCGGTGGGGCCTGCGACGAGTGTTGTTCGTCCCTCGGCGATAGCGACGTCCAGCAGTGTCTCGACTTCAACCCGGCGCTCGTACCAGTTGGTGGTGACGCCGGAGATCTGCGGTGGTGCGCCGGACAGGATGGTCGTCCACGTCGGAAAGGAGAGTGAGGGCTGCGGAACAGTGAGCATGACGTCGGCGCCCATACCCCGCAACCTTCGCATGGATGTCATGTCGCGTGAGGCGTCATCAGCGAGACCGTCGATGATGACCAGGACCGTGCGCACCGATGGCGCCGGATTGGTCACGCGGGTGTCTTCGGTATCGATGGCTGTGAACGGCGTGTCGTAGTCGACGACCTGGTTCCAGGAGTAGCCGGCCAGCTGGTAGGCGGCGAAGGCGACGCCCAGGGCGATCACCAGGCCGAGCGCCAGAAGTGGCCATCCCGCCGTCTTGTGTGTGCCGTGTTCGGCGCTTGACATGCTGCACCCTCTCTTGAGCCGGCCTGTCTCGAGTGTGCCGTGGTGGCGTTCAGGTGGCAAGCGTATCGGGGGAGCGCATCAACGTGACGCCGGCAGCCAAGATCGTCGAGCAGGAGGTCTCCACTCCTGCTAACCTTGGGGGGTACCGGCGTCTGATGGGAGTGACGCCGGCCGCATACACTCAAGGAGGCATCCCGTGTCAGTCAAGTTCGTCACGGACAGCACGTCATATCTGCCGAGGGACCTGCGTGCGCGCTACGACATCGGTGTCGTTTCGCTGCACGTCAATCTCGGCGATGCGATGTTCGATGACAACGCAGAAGACCACGCGTCCTTCTACACGGCGCTCAAGGCGACGAAGGCGTTCCCGACCTCTTCGCAGCCGGCTGTCAGCGACTTCGTCGAAGTCTTCTCCCAGGCCGCGGCCGATCACCGTCCCGTCGTAGGCGTCTTCATCTCCTCCGATATGAGCGGCACCTACTCTACCGCGATGCTCGCGCGCGAGATGGTGCTGGAGCGCATGCCGGACGCGATCATCGAGATCGTGGACTCTCGGTCCAACTGCATGGAGCTCGGTTTCGCACTCATGGCCGGTGTCGAGGCCGCCGAGGCAGGCGCGGATCTGCCGGGCATCCTCTCGGCGATAGAGGAGCGCAAGGCTCGCACGCGCTTCCTGTTCGTGCCCGATACGCTGGAGTACCTGCGTCGCGGGGGTCGCATCGGCGGTGCGTCAGCGCTGGTGGGCTCTCTGCTGCAGATCCGTCCGATCCTCACCGTCGTCGACGGCAAGACCGAGATCTTCGCGAAGGTGCGTACCAAGAAGCGCGCCCTGGCCGAGATCGCGGCGGCGTTCAAGGCCGACGTCGAGGGCAAAGGTGGTCTGGGCGGCGCCTACATACACAACATCGATGACGTCGACGAAGGTCGCGCACTGGCCGACCTGGTGCAGACTGTCGCGGGAGTCCCGCTCGAGATGGGCTCCATCGGTCCGGCCATCGGCACGCACGTGGGGCCCGGTACCGCCGGACTCGTCTACTACACCGTTGAGGAGATGCACAAGTGACCCCTGCCAACGGTAGTGAGCCGCGCGTCGCGCTGCTCACCGATTCATGCTGCGACCTGCCCGTTGAGTTCGTGACAGAGTCGGGCCTGGAAGTACTGCACTTCCCCTACGAGATGGATGGCGAACAGCATCTCGATGACATGGGGGAGACGCTTTCGCACGCCGACTTCTACGATCGCATGCGTTCAGGCTCACAGCCTTCTACCGCGCAGATACCGCGCCCCGCGTTCCTCGAGGCTTTCCGCAAGCATGCCGAGGCGGGAACACCCGTTGTCTATCTTGGCTTCTCTTCAGGCCTGTCAGGTACGTTCGACGGCGCATTCCTTGCTCGCCGGGAGGTACTCGACGAGTTTCCCGATGCCGAGATACACCTTGTCGACACGCTGTCGGCGTCATGCGCTGAAGGTCTTGTCGTCTACGAGGCCGTGCGTCGCTGGCGCGATGGCTGGACAGCTGCGGATATCGCGTCCTGGACCGAGAGCCAGCGCATGCGCATGAACGGCTACTTCACGCTTGACCAGCTGGAGAGCCTGCGGCGCGGTGGTCGAATCCCGGACGCAGCGGCCACTGCCGGCGCGATGCTCGACATCAAGCCCTTCCTCACACTGGACACCAACGGCAAGCTCGCACTCAAGCGCGCGATCCGCGGACGCAAGAAGTCGGTGCGCGCACTGGCCGACATCATGGAGGAGCGCGGCGAGGAGCTGGCGGGCCAGACGATCGGTATCTGCCACGGTGGTTGTCCTGAGGACGCCGAGATGCTGCGCACGCTCGTTACGGATCGCCTGGACGTCGCCGACGTGCTCATGATGCAGACCGGCCCCGTGATCGGTGCTCACACGGGACCGGGAATGCTTGCGGTCGTCTTCTGGGGTGCTACGCGCTAAGGCACGATACGCGTTCCGGCGCGACCTGCGAGCGCATCCTCGAGCGCGTCCACGGCGCAGATGACAGCCTCTCGCCCGCACGTCCGGACGAATCGCGCGCACGCCTCCACCTTCGGCCTGATGCTTCCGGCCGATAGCTCGCCACTCTCGATCAACGCCTCGGCTTCGGCCACCGTGAGCTGTTCGAGCGCCCGTTGCTGTGGCGTGCCGTAGGCGACGCAGACCCGGTCTTCCTCCATCTGGATGACCAATATGTCAGCGTCGATCTCACATGCGAGTAGCGCGGAGGCACGGTCTTTGTCGATGACGGCGTCGATGCCCTCGAGCGTCCCGTCATCGTTCTCCAGAACCGGCACGCCGCCGCCGCCGGCGGCGATCACGATGCTGCCTTCTTCGGCAAGATGTCGTATCGACCGTGCCTCGATCACGCGTATCGGCTTCGGCGAAGCGACCACGCGCCGCCAGCCGCGGTCGCCCTCCTCGGCGAACGTCCAGCCTTCCTCCCTGGTGAGACGCTCGGCGCCGTCCAGGTCGAAGTAGGGGCCGATCGGCTTGGTGGGCGTCTGGAAAGCGGGGTCGTCGGCGTCCACCACACATTGCGTGATGACCGTGACGACCGGCCGAGAGACAGCGGCGTACACGAGCTGGTTGTGCAGGCTCATCTGTAGCATCAGCCCGATCCCACCTTCGCTGTCCGCGCCCGCGATATAGAGAGGCATGGGCGGGATGAGGTCGCGAGCACATTCGTTGCGCAACACGATGTTGCCCACCACGGGGCCGTTGCCGTGGGTGAGCACGAGCCGGTGTCCGTCGGCGGCGAGCGACGCGATGTGGTGCATCGAGGTGTTGGCGCGCTCGAACTGCGTCGTGATGGTGCCGTCGTCGCCGCGCCGCAGGATGGCGTTGCCGCCCAGCGCGATGACCAGCGTGCGTGGTTTCGGCTCAGGGCTCATATCAGCCTTTCAGCAGGCCGTGCTTGCCGAGAAACTCCTCGACGATGGATGCGACGCCGGGCTCGCTGTTGTCGGCGACGCGATAGCGTACGCGAACGCTCGGCTGCGAGATCTTCACGAGTCTCGACAGATCGATCGGGGTGGCGACCACGACGACGTCGCAGTCGGTCCCGGCGATGGTCGCTTCGAGGTCGGCGAGCTGCTCGGCGGAGTAGCCGGCGGCGGGGAGCACCTCGGTGAGGTGCGGGTACTTGTGCAGCGTGTCGGCGATGGTACCGACGGCACCGGGCCGCGGGTCGACGAGCTCGGCCGCACCGCCCTCGCGCGCGGCGATCGCGCCCGCACCGTAGCCCATACCGCCGTGAGTGACCGTGGGGCCGTCCTCGATGACCAGCACGCGCTTGCCGCGTACGGCATCAGGATCGTCGAGTTCGATCAGCGAGTCGGTGGTGATGACGAGTGCCGAGGGGTTCTGCTCGGCAGCTGTCTTCTTCATCTGCTCGACCACGTCCGGGTCGGCGGTGTTGACCTTGTTGATGACGAGCACGTCGGCGCGCTTGAGGTTGGATTCGCCGGGATAGTACAGCAGCTCGTGCCCGGGGCGATGCGGATCGAGGGCGACGATCTCGAGGTCCGGGGCGAAGAACGGCATGTCGTTGTTGCCGCCGTCCCAGATCACGACATCGGCTTCCTTCTCGGCCTCACGAAGGATCGACTCGTAGTCCACGCCCGCGTAGACGATGATGCCTGCCTGCACGAGGTGCTCGTACTCCTCGCGCTCCTCGATGGTGACGCCGAGACGGTCGAGGTCCTCGATGGTGGCGTAGCGCTCCACGCGCATCTTGAGCAGGTCGCGATAGGGCATGGGGTGGCGGACGTCGACGGCGGTGACGCCGTGCTTGCGCAGCGTCTCGATGACGAGCTTGCTGATGCCCGACTTGCCGACGCCCGTGCGCACCGCGCACACGCTGATGACCGGCTTGGTGGACTTCACCATGGTGGGCTCGGCACCCAGGAGCACGAACTCGGCTCCCTCGGCGATCACCGTCGAGGCCTTATGCATGACGTCCACATGCGCGATGTCGCTGTAGGAGAACACCACGCGCTGTGCCCCGCGGTCGCGGATCAGCGAGACCAGATCGGACTCGGGCAGGATCGGTATGCCGTTGGGGTAGAGCGGGCCGGCGATATCGGGCGGGAAGAGACGTCCTTCGATGCCGGGGATCTGCGTCGCAGTGAACGCGATGACCTCGGTGCCCGGATCGTCTTTGTACACCAGTTGGAAGTTGTGGAAATCGCGCCCCGCTGCACCCATGATGACGGTCTTCACACGGTCCATCTCATACCTCCCGGTCTCGTCCTACAGCTTGTCAGCCACGTCCGAGGGAAAACGTGGGTCGTCACTCGGTTCTATGCCGGTACCGCAGTCGAAGGTCTCCCAGCCGTCGCCGTCGGCAGTCCAGCGCATATACACGGTGAGCGGGTCCACCGACGCGCTCGAATGTGCGATCGTGCACGACGCCCACCATTCGTGCGTTGCGGTGCGCGCCACGCGCAGCTCGAAGACCCGCAGGTCCGAGCGGGAGAAGCTTCCCTGGGAGGCGGCCTCCGCGATCGCGTGAGTACGCGCCAGTTCCTCCAGGGTCTCGCGTGCCCGCGTCCATTCGACCGCGGCCTCCAGCTCGTCCGACATAGCGGGGAAGATCGAGGTGCTGAGGTCCGGCGTACCGTCGAAGGCGTCGGCGTCGAAGGCCACGATCCACTCCTCGCCGTTGCGTACGAGAGCGATCAACGCCCTCCAGCCGGTGAGTGCCGGGGGCAGCTCGACGTCTGCGATCGCGATGTCGTCGTCGATCTGGAGCTGGTGTACGGTGAACGGCCCCGACTCGCGTGTGTACTCGGATATCCCCGCGACGATCGCCGCATACTCGGGACTGTCCGCGTCGGGGGAGTATACGCCGACAGGACGCGGCTCCCCGGCGGGAGTCGTGACCGTCTCTTCGACCGTCGGTGTACTCGATACCACGGGACGCTTCGTCTCCTCGGGCGCGACAGCGACCTCGCGCCGCTTGCAGCCCGGTAGGCAGATAAGTGCTATGCAGAACGCTATCACTATTATGCGTTTCATGCTTCTCATTCCCACGAAGAGACGCTTTCAGAATACCCCCGTGGCGATGGGTGTGGCACTATGGCACAACGCAGAACATGCAGAGAGGCCATCATGGACATCGTCGTGTTGATAGTTGCGGGTGGCGGCGGGATCGCAGCCGGGATATGGGGCGGGCTCAAGCTGGGCGAGCGCGTCCGAGACGAACGGCCGTGGAAGTACTGGACACTCAACGGCGCCGCCTTCGTCATTAGCGTGAGCGCACTCATCCTTGCGGGCTTCACACAGCAGATATGGGTGTGGGCCGCAGTTCTCGGTGTGTTCGCAGGCCTGCTCACCGGCCTGAAATACGGCTACGGCAAGAGCGTCGGGCTGTGGCGGACCCACGACCGCCTCATGCGCAACGACGAGGACCTGCGCGACTGAGTTCAGCCGAGCCGTCGTCCGACCACGATGTCGTGGCGGCTCAAGACATCGAGCATGCGCACGCCGACGAAGCCGGCATCCTCGGCTTGCTGTGCGATCGCGGCGCCACCGATGCGATGCTCGAGCGGCGGTCCCGGCTTGCTGTCCTCCAGGCGCCAGTCCACCACACCCACCACTCCGCCCGGCCGCAGCAGTCGCATCGCTTCGCGCAGAACCGCGCCGCCATCATCCACCTCATGATGCAGGTTGATGCTGTAGACCAGGTCCACGCTGGCCGAGGGGAGCGGCACGTCGGTGACACTGGCGTCCAGCGGGATGATCGCGCCGTCCATCGACTCGGGCAGGTGCTCGCGCATCCATTCGAGCATGAGGGGCTCATTGTCCACCGCATAAATGACGCCGCGCTTCATCCTCTCCGCGAACTCCCGGGCGAAGATGCCGGTCCCGGCGCCCAATTCCACCACGCGCTCCGGGTCCGGGACTCCGAAGGCTTCCCAGATGAGGTCGGGCTTCAGGTCGAGCATGCGGGCCGGGTCGTTGAGCTTGGCGAGCCGTTCCGGGTTGAACTTGTGAGCGGCCATGGGGTTCCTCTCGGCAGGTAGTAGGTGGATACCCGTTCGCAGGGTTCACCACAGCGCTACGGTGCCTTCACATCCGCTTCACACCTCGTGGCGATACTCAGAGACGTAGAACAAAGCCCATTGACTCCAACAGGAGGTGTCACCATGAAGAAAGGCAAGTCGATCGCACTTGTCACGGCGGGTCTGGTCGCCGGCATCGTGCTTGGAAGCGTGAGCTTCGCCACGGCGGCTCCCGCCGACTACACCCCGACGAACACTGTCGCCGCGTGTGGCCTGCAGATCGGGCAGTCGCTGCGCGACGCGGGCGGCCGTCTGATCGACATCCTGGCGGACCTCACCGGTCTGTCCACCGATGAGATCGCTGCCGAGCGCGCTGATGGCAAGTCCATCGCCACTATCGCCGAGGAGAACGGCGTCGAGTCTGACGCGGTCGTCGACGAGGCCCTCGCGCTTCGCGCCGAGGTACTCGCAGAGCGTGTGGCCGACGGTACGCTGAGCCAGGAAGACGCTGACGCGATGCTCGAGATGATGACCGATCGCCTCGACGAGCGCGTGACGACCGACGAGGTCGGTCCTCCCAGCTGGTCCGGCAGCCAGGGCCGTGGTGGCCAAGGCATGGGCGGCGGCCAGGGTATGCGCGGTGCGGGTGCGGGCACGGGTGTCTGTATCGCCAACCAGTAGTCACGAGAACGACGAAGATCCAGGGAGCCGGTCCGGGAGGGCCGGCTCCCTTTCGTGCGCGCTGCATGCAGATTGCGCCGCACTCGCGGTCCTACCCTGGTGTACGATGTGAAGGGGAGTCCAACCGCGCCGCACATGAGCGGTCGCGCTACTACTACAGGAGGCCGAAACATGGCCGATGAAGCACACTCACTGGCTGTACTGATCGACTTCGAGAATCTGGCGCTGGGCCTGGAGCGGCCCAACAACGGTTCGCGGGGCCGAGGCGGAGCCAAGCCCAAGAAGGCGCCCGAGAAGGTCGACATCAAGCTCGTGCTCGAGCGTCTCGTGGAGAAAGGCAAGGTCATCGTCAAGCGCGCCTACGCCGACTGGGGGCGTTTCTCGGCATACCGGGAGATCATGCACGACTCCGGCGTACAGATGATGGAGATCCCCGAGCGCGGCATGACCGGGAAGAACCACGCCGACATCCAGCTGTGCGTGGATGCCATGGACCTGTGCTGGTCCAAAGAGCATATCGACACGTTCGTCATCGTTTCGGGCGACAGCGACTTCACGCCGCTCGTGTCCAAGCTCAAGGAGAATGGCAAGACCGTCATCGGCCTGGGCACGAAAGACTCCACGAGCGATCTGCTCGCGGCGAGCTGCGATGAGTTCATCTACTACGAGGATGTCATCCAGGGACCGGGCGCGCCCGGTGTCTCGATCACCGAGATCCCGAGCAAGAAGCGTCCCGCCATCCAGCTGCTCATCGAGTCGGTCCAGGCGCTCCAGCGCGAGAACAAAGACATCATGTACTCCTCGATGGTGAAAGACACCATCAAGCGCAAGCAGCCGCAGTTCTCGGAGTCCAGCTATGGCTACCGCTCATTCTCGGAGCTGCTGCAGGACGCCGAGCGGCACGGCATCATAACGCTGCGCACGGACCAGCGGTCCGGTACGTGGGTCGTCGTGGGCTTCGCGGAGAAGAAGTGACGACGGACGGAACCAGACCGCTTTTCGACCGATACCCGGAGCTACGCGCGAGCATCCCTCACGTGGATCTTGGCGCGCTGCCCACGCCCGTGCAGCATGCCCAAGAGCTTGGCGAGCGTCTCGGCGTGGGCGGCCTCTACATCAAGCGCGACGACCTTTCGGGTGATGTGTACGGCGGCAATAAGGTGCGCAAGCTCGAGTTCCTATTCGGCGATGCGCTCGCGCGCGGCGCACGCGAGGTACTGACGTTCGGCGCGGCGGGCTCTAACCACGCACTCGCGACCGCGGTTTACGCACGCGAGCTCGGCCTGGGCGCGCACGAGGTGCTCATGCCGCAGCCCAACGCGCGCTACGTGGGCCGCAACCTGCTCGCAGGTGCGGGTGCGGGCGCGCAGCTGCACTACTTCGAGGATCGCAAGGTGGCGATGTCAGCCGCCGAGACGATCGCCGGCGAGGACACCTACGTCATCCCGTTCGGCGGTACCACGGCGCTGAGTGCTGCGGGCGACGCGGACGCGGGCCTCGAGCTCGCGAAGCAGGTGGAGGCGGGCGAGCTGCCGGTTCCCGACGTCGTGTACGTGGCGTTCGGCTCGATGGGCACCGCCGCCGGCGTTGCACTCGGGCTGGCGCTCGCCGGGATCGAAGCCGAGGTGCGCGCCGTGCGCGTCGTGCCTGCGCTGCTCAGCCCGGTCTCGCAGTGGGAGGCGCTGGTCGCCGACGCGCTGACGCTGCTCGCTGCCGGTGGCGCGTCCATCCCCGACGGAGCGCTCGACCGCGTTCGCATCGTCGAGGGGTATCTCGGCGAAGGGTATGCGCTGTTCACGCCCGAGGGCGTCGAGGCGATCGAGCTCGTGCGCGAGCACGCAGGAGTGACGCTGGAGGGCACCTACACCGGCAAGACGTTCGCGGCGCTCGCAGCAGATGCACGTGCGGGCGAGCTGGCCGGCCGCAACGTCGTGTTCTGGAACACCTACAACTCGCACGATCTCTCGCCGTTGAGCGCGGGTATCGACTATCGTGAGCTTCCTGAGGGCCTGCACGCGTATTTCGAGACCGCCGTGCAGCCGCTGGATGCAGTACTCGCAGAGCTGGGAGCGTAGGACACCGTGCGCATCGCGTATTTCACCGACTGCTACATGCCGGAGATCAACGGCGTTGTGACGAGCATCGACTCACACACACGCCGCCTCGCCGAGCGCGGGCACGAGATCCTCATCCTGTGTCCCAAGTATGCCGAGCCGTTCAAAGACGACATCCCCGGCATCGACGTCGCGCGCTACCCGTCCTTCAGCTTCATCACCAACAAAGCGACGCGCGTGGCGCTCCCGCTCACCGTCTCCATGGTGCAGCGGCTGCGCAAGTTCGACCCGGACATCGTGCACATCCAGACCCCGCTGTCGCTCGGCGTCATCGGCCTGCTCACCACCAAGATGCTGCGGCTGCCCAACGTGCAGACGTATCACACCTACATCCCGGACTTCATGCAGTACGTCGAGCCCGCCCGGATCCTCAGGCTCGACCAACTCTCCGAGCGGGTCACCAACACCTACATCTTCGAGCGCTGGATCGAGTCGGGCGTGTGGCAGCAGCTCGTGCGCTCGCGCGATCTGCTCGAGGAGCGCACCGACGAGCTGCTCGACCAACTCATCGGCGTCTCCATGGAAGTGGCCGAGGAGGACCCGCACGAGTTGACGACGCGGTTCGCGTGGCGCTACACCCGCGCGATCTACAACCGTGCCGATCTTGTCATCACACCGTCTTCCACGCTGAAGCGCGAGCTCATGCATCACGGCGTGACCGTTCCGGTGGACTACATGAGCAATGGCCTCGACCTGAGCCTCATCGCGCCGAAGGCGTCGTGGAAGCCTGCAGGCCGGATGCTGCATGCGGGGCGTCTCGGCCATGAGAAGAACGTCGACGTCGTCATCAAGGCGTTCGCGCGGCTGGTCGACGAGCTTCCCGGCTGGGAGCTGCACATCGCCGGCGACGGTCCCGCGCGGGAGTCGCTGCAGCGGCTCATCGAGCGGCTCGGACTCCAGGAGCGCGTGCGCTTCATCGGCTTCATGGAACGCGAGACGCTGGCCGCTCTCTACCGCGACTACGACCTGTTCGTCACCGCGAGCACCATCGAGACGCAGGGCATCGTGCTGCTGGAGTCGATGGCCGCGGGTCTGCCGGTGATCGGCGTCCGCGCGCTGGCTATCCCCGAACTCGTGCGTGCGGGGCGCAACGGCATCATCGTTGCTCCCGGCGACGTGCAGGGCATGGCCGAGGCGATGCGTCGCATGACCGCTGACGACGAGCTCCGCGAGCGTTTCGGTCGTCAGTCGCGCTCCGATGTCGCGCGCCACGACCTCACGACAGTGATCGACCAGCTCGAGACTCTGTACCGGCAGACGATCGCGGCGAAGGGATAGCATGCGCTTCTTCGCACCAGTAACCCGCAATCTCGAAGCGACCCTTGGCGACGAACTCCGTGCCCTCGGCATCGGTGGAGTGCGCCCGGCGACGGCCGGCGTCTCGTTCGAGGGCCCGATCGAGGCCGGCTACCGCGCGTGTTTGTGGTCGCGCTTCGCCTCGCGCATCCTCATGCCCGTCGCCCGCTACGAAGCACCCGACGAGGACGCGCTGTACGCAGGCGCGCTCGCCGTGCCGTGGGAGGAACACTTCGGCCTGACCTCCACGTTCATGATCGACGCGAGCGTGCGCGATTCGGCCGTCACCCACAGCGGCTACGCCGGCCTCAGGGTGAAAGACGCCATCGCCGACCGCTTCCGCGAGGCGACCGGCGAGCGGCCCTCGGTGGATACCGACGCGCCCGACATCCGCATCAACCTTGCGCTGCGCCGAAACGTCGCGACGCTGTCGCTCGATCTCTCCGGCGAGCCGCTGCACCGCCGCGGCTACCGCAAGCCCGGCGTGCAGACCGCTGCGCCGCTCAAGGAGACGCTCGCTGCGGGCGTGCTCGCACTTGTGGGCTGGCCGCAGATCGCTGCCGAGGGCGGTGCACTGCTCGACCCGATGTGCGGCTCGGGCACGCTGCTCGTGGAGGCCGCGATGATGGCGGGCGACATCGCGCCGGGGATGCGCCGCACGCGCTGGGGCTTCTCGGGATGGGCGCAGCACGACGCCGAGGTGTGGGACGCGCTGCTGGACGAGGCGATGGAGCGCGCCGAGGCGGGCATCGAGAAGCTGGTGCCCATCGAGGGCAGCGACAGCGACCCCGCCGCCGTCGAGATCGCACGCGGGTGCATCGCGCGCGCGGGTCTGACGGGGCTCGTGAGCGTGGAGCAGCGCGATGTGCGCGAGGTGGCGCCCACGCGGTCCGCCGCGAGGGGGCTGCTGGTCACCAACCCGCCGTACGGCGAGCGGCTGACCGGCGATCTTGAGGCGCTCTACACCGCGCTCGGGGAGCGCGAGCGGCGTGTGTTCGGCGGCTGGCGCAGCGCCGTGCTCGTGAGCGACAGGGCGCTTGAGGCGCGTCTCGGCATGCATGCGGACGCCCGTCACCAACTCATGAACGGCAAGATCGAGGTCGACCTCATCGTCTCCGAGGTACCCAAGCGTGCCGAAGGCGCGGTCCTGGCGACCGACGACGGCGCCGAGATGTTCGCCAACCGTTTGCGCAAGCGCCTCAAGCACCTCGGGAAGTGGGCGCGGCGCGAAGGCGTGACCTGCTATCGCGTTTACGACGCCGACCTGCCCGAGTACTCCGTGGCGGTCGACCTCTACGAGGGCCGCTGGGCGCACGTGAGTGAGTACGCGCCGCCGGCCACGGTCGATGCCGAGGCGGCCCGAAAGCGTCTCGCGTCGGTCATGCGCGTGACGCCGGAGGTTCTCGGCATCCGTCCCGAGGACGTTTTCCTCAAGGTGCGTCAGCGTCAGCGGGGGAGTGACCAGTACGAGCGCGCCGGCTCCCACGGGCAGCTGCATGAGGTGCACGAAGGCCCGTCCACATTCCTCGTCAACTTCACGGACTACCTCGACACGGGTGTGTTCCTCGACCACCGTCCGATGCGGCGCAGGATCATGGCCGAGGCCAAAGACAAGCTGGTGTTGAACCTGTTCGCGTACACGGGCACGGTGTCGGTGGCAGCCGCGCATGGCGGAGCCAAACAGATCCTTTCCATGGACCTGTCCAAGACCTATCTGGACTGGGCGCGCGAGAACATGGAGCGCAACGGCTTCTCGGGCGCGCGCTACGAGTACGAGCAGGCGGACTGCATGCAGTGGCTTCGCAAGAAGCGTGAGCGTCGCTTCGACCTGATCTTTCTGGACCCGCCGAGCTTCTCCAACTCGAAGCGGATGTCAGATGTGCTCGACGTCCAGCGCGACCACGTGCTGCTCATCACGCGCGCGTCGGAGTTGCTGGCGCCGGGCGGGGTCCTCTACTTCTCGACCAACCTGCGCACGTTCACGCTCGATACGTCGCATCTGGAGGAGCTCGATATCGTCGACATCTCTGCCGAGACGATCGACCCGGATTTCGAGCGCAATCCCAAGATCCACAAGGTCTACAGGATCACTGCCCGCTGACGATGATCGCGGCGACCGGACACAGGTCGACGCATTCCTCGATATCGCCGTAGGTCTCGGGATCCAGGGTCTCGCCGATGACACGTGCGATGCCGTCGTCGAGACGGAAGATCTCCGGACAGGTGTCTTCGCACAGCCCGCATCCGATACAGAGGTCGGGATCGACGACTACCTTCATATCGGCCCCTCCTTGTCAGTCGGCGCCCGTACTACGTAGCATGCCCACGCTGGCGGCGGTCCAGACGTGCCGCCTACAGCATCAGTTCGAGTAGCGCGACATCCAGCCAGCGGTCGAACTTGTGGCCCACCTCGTGCATGATGCCCACTTCTTTGAAGCCGAGACGTGCCGCCATCGCAAGGCTTGCGGTGTTCTCGGTGCAGATGCGCGACAGGATGACATGCATGCCCAGCCCACGCGCGAGAGTGATAAGTGCGGTCGACAGCTGCGTGCCGAGGCCCTTGCCCACATGTGCCTCGTCGACGTAGGTGGAGATCTCAACGGTGCCCTTGTAGGCGCAGCGATCGGAGTAGTCTGACAGAGAGCCCCAGCCCACCACCTCGCCATCAAGTAAGGCGACAAGCACGGGCCTGCGCGGGCCGTGAGCTGCCAGCCACGTGCGCCGATCTTCGGCGGTCTTGGGCTCCTGGTCGAAGGTCGCGGTCGAGCCCGTGACGGCCTGGTTGTAGATGCGGGCGATCGCCTCGGCGTCCTCAGGCGTTGCGGGGCGTATCTCGGCGGGCATGTGTCTCCTTGTCACGAAGCATTCCTGTTTGTGAGTACTCGCCTCGTATCGTACACTGATGGCTCTTTCGTCCGAGGGTATATCATGTACGCCTCATGCAAACGGACGGAAGCCTTTTGTGAGACGACGTTGGCTTCAGCGTCGGCCGTAGTAGGAGGAGCGGGTTGGACACTAACATGCCTGGCGATTTCCCTGTCGAGAGCAGCCTCGGGACCTACGAGGTCAAGATCGACGACACGACGCTGCGCGACGGTGAGCAGACCGCCGGCGTCGTCTTCGCGAATAAGGAGAAGATCCGTATCGCGAAGCTGCTCGATGAGATCGGCGTGCATCAGCTCGAGGTCGGCATCCCGGCCATGGGTGGCGACGAGCGCGACGTGATCGAGGAGATCGCGCACCTGGGCCTCAACGCCTCGGTGCTCGCGTGGAACCGCGCGAATCTTGCAGACATCAAGACCTCCATCGGCTGTGGCGTGGACGCGGTGGCCATCTCGCTTGCCACCTCCGACATCCACATCGAGACCAAGCTCATGAAGGACCGCGCGTGGGTCCTGGACTCCATTCGCGAGGCTGTCGCCTACGCCAAGTCCGAAGGCGTGTATGTATCGGTGAACGCTGAGGACGCGTCGCGAACCGACCTGGACTTCCTGGTCGAATACGCGAAGGCCGCCAAGGCCGAGGGCGCCGACCGGCTGCGCTTCTGCGACACCATCGGCATCATGGAGCCGTTCCGCACCTACCAGGTGATCCGCGAGCTGCGCGAGAGCACCGGTATGGATATCGAGATGCACACGCACAACGACTTCGGCATGGCCGTGGCCAACGCTGTGGCCGGAATCCACGCCGGTGCGAACTGGGTGAACGTGACCGTCGCCGGTCTTGGTGAGCGAGCGGGCAACGCGGCGCTCGAAGAGGTCGTCATGGCGCTCAAGTATATCGAGGACATGCAGCTCGACATGGACACGACGCGTTTCCGCGAGATCGCGGAGTACGTCATGAAGGCTGCCGGTCGGACGATCCCGATCTGGAAATCCGTCATCGGCTCCAACATGTTCGCGCACGAGTCTGGCATCCACGCCGACGGCGTCATCAAGAATCCCAAGACCTACGAGGTCTTCAGCCCCGACGAAGTGGGCCTCGTGCGCCAGATCGTCGTTGGCAAGCACTCCGGCTCCAAGACGCTGGAGCTCAAGTTCAACGAATACGGCATCGAGCTGTCGCGCGAGCAGGCAGCCGAGATGCTTCCGCGCGTGCGCACCATGGCCATCGAGCTCAAGCGCGCGCTCTTCGACAAGGAACTCGTCTACATCTACCAGGATTGGAAAGCCGAGCAAAAGGGGTGAGCGCGATTACCGGCAAAACGATCGCCGAGAAGATCTTCTCGGCACACTCAGGAACCGATGCTCATGCGGGTGACATCGTCGTCGCAGACGTCGACTTCGTGATGGGGCAGGACGGCACGTCGCCTCTCGCGATCCGTGCGTTGGAGAACATGGGCGTGGACAAGGTCTTCGACCCGAAGAAGGTCGCCGTGGTCATGGACCACAGCTCGCCGAGCCCGATCGAGGGCGTGAGCGCGCTGCACACGATCATGCGTGAGTTCGGCAAGAAGACCGGGGCGAAAGTCTACGACGTGGGCGAAGGTGTCTGCCACCAGCTGATCCCGGAGAAGGGCCACGTGGTCCCGGGCGACCTGATGGTCGGCTGCGACAGCCACACCTGCACCTACGGTGCGCTCAACGTCTTCTCCACCGGCGTGGGCTCCACCGACGGCGCCGCGGCGATGGCCTCGGGCAAGCTGTGGTTCAAGGTGCCCGACACCATGAAGGTCACTTACAACGGCGAGCTTCAGCCTGGCGTGTTCAGCAAGGACCTGATCCTCTACCTCGCCGGTCAGATCGGTGCGGACGGCGCGACGTATGAGGCCATCGAGTTCCACGGCCCGGTCATCGACGAGCTCTCGGTCGAGGCGCGCATGACGATCTCCAACATGGCCATCGAGGTTGGCGCCAAGGCGGGCCTGATGAAGGCCGACGCCAAGACGCTGGAGTGGTTCGAGGGACGCGGCGAGAAGACGCCGGCTCCGCAGGCGCCCGACGCCGACGCCACCTACATCCGTGAGCTCACGTTCGACGCTTCCGCGATCGGCCCGCAGGTCGCGAAGCCTCACGCGGTCGACAACGTGTCGCCGATCGAAGAGGTGGAGGGCACGCCGATCGCCGAGGGCGTGCTGGGCACCTGCACCAACGGCCGCCTCGAGGACTTCGCCATCGCGGCGAGCATTCTGGCGGGCCGCAAGGTGCACCCCGACGTGCGTTTCGTCGTGGCCCCCGCGTCTCGCCAGATCCTGCTCGACGCGATCGCTGCGGGCTACGTGCAGACGCTCGTGGAGGCCGGCGCTGCGCTCGTGACGCCGGGCTGCGGTCCGTGCGTGGGCACGCACAACGGTGTCCCGTCCGACGGTGAGAACGTCATCTCCACCGCCAACCGCAACTTCAAAGGCCGCATGGGCAACTCCAACTCGTTCATCTACCTCGGCAGCCCGGCCACCGTGGCCGCGTCCGTGATCGAGGGCAAGATCACCGACCCCCGCAAGTACTTCGAAGGAGGGGAGGCGTGATGGAGCTGAAAGCCAAAGCCTTCAAGTACGGCGATGACATCAACACCGACTACATCATCTCCGGCAAGTACAAGTTCAAGTCCAACGACATGGAAGTCATGGCTGTTCACGCCATGGAGGAGCTCGACCCTGACTACTACAAGAAGATGAAGCCGAACGGTGGATTCCTGGTAGCGGGCACGAACTTCGGCATGGGCTCGAGCCGCGAGCAGGCTCCGCTGGTGCTCATCCACTCCAACACCCAGGCGGTTCTGGCCAAGACGTTCGCGCGCATCTTCTATCGCAACGCCATCAACACCGGTCTGCCGGTGGTGGAGTGTGACACCGACCTCATCGACGATGGCGACGAGCTGGTACTCGATCTCACGGGCGGTGTGCTGCGCGACGTGACGAAGGGCATCGATATCGCCATCAAGCCGCTGCCGCCGGTCATGGCGCAGCTGCTCGCCGACGGCGGGCTTGTTGAGCACTTCAAGAAGCACGGTGGTTTCGCCCTGTAGCGAGTGACATATATGGTTGACATATATCCCGCTGCGGTCGCAGACTGGGTTCATGAAGAAGACGATGATGTATCTGCCTGAGGAGATGCACGCTTACTTGGCCGAGCAGGCCGACAAGCGAGGCGTTTCCATGGCCGAGATAGCCCGCGAGGCGATCTCGGAGTACCGCACGCGTGCAGAGGCGGTACCCCGGCTGAACCTGGACGCGTTCATCGGCATCATCGATGAGCCCGGGCCGCCGACTGATGACTCCGAGCATGTCGACGAACTGCTCGACGACTACTACAAGGTCGGCGGGAAGTGGGATCAGGAGCACGGTCTTGCCGATTCTGACTGACACGAGCGTGCTTCTGGCAGCCGGCGTCCAGCGAGAGTCGCGTCATGAGGTCGCTGCCGAGGCGCTGAGGGAGCACGCCGGCGACGGCCTCCTTGTCCCGCTGACCATTCTCACGGAGCTTCTGTGCTTCGCGCGCAGCCGGTACGGTATAGAGCAGCAGCGGCGGATGTGGAACGGGCTGACTGCCACCGGTCTGACGGTGGTGCCGGTCGATTTGCCGATGCTGTCGCTGGCGCGTGACATTGACACCCGCTACTCGGATGTTGGCTTCGGCTTTGCCGACTGCACTCTGCTTGCCACGTGCGAGGCTTCGCGCACCGCGCGCGTGCTCTCCTTCGACCGCAGGCTTGCAGCCTACCGCCCCTCGTTCGCGCAATCCCTCGAGGTGCTGCCGTAGGCCTGGCCGAGATGACAGCGCCGACACCCAAGCTGATGGACCAAATGCGTCACGCTCTGCGCACGCGTCACTACAGCGTGCGGACCGAGCAGGCGTACTGCCGTTGGGTGTTGCGCTTCATCCGATTCCACGGTCTCCGTCATCCTGCCGAGATGGGCGAGGAAGAGATCAATGCGTTCCTCACTCACCTGGCGGTCAAGGACCATGTGAGTGCATCGACGCAGACACAGGCTCTCTCGGCGCTGCTGTTCTTGTATCGGAAGGTGCTCAAGCGTGAGCCGGGTGATCTGGGGGACGTGGTCAGAGCGTGTCCGTCGACCCGGGTCCCGGTGGTCATGACGCCCGGCGAGGTGCGCGATGTGCTGGCCGAGCTGGACGGCGAGGTACGTCTCGTGGCGTCGCTGATGTATGGGACGGGGATGCGCCTCATGGAGTGTCTGCGTCTCCGCGTGCAAGACATCGACTTTCATCGCAACGAGATCTGGGTGCGGAGGGGCAAGGGTGGCCGAGACAGGGTAACGATGTTGCCCGATGCGCTCAAGCCCGTCTTGCGGGAGCACTTGCGTCGGGTGAAGGTCACGCACGAGCGTGATCTCGAAGACGGGTGGGGTGCCGTGCTGCTTCCCGAGGCCCTCGACCGCAAGTACCCATCGGCGCCGACCGACTGGCGCTGGCAGTGGGTGTTCCCACAGGCGACCCGGTGGAGAGATCCGACGACCGGTCGACAGGGCAGGCATCACGTGCACCCCACCGTGGTCCAGCGTGCGGTGAAGAATGGTGTACAACGTGCGGGGGTGACGAAACGAGTGGGATGCCACACGTTCCGCCACTCTTTCGCCACGCATCTACTCGAGAACGGCTACGACATCAGGACGATCCAGGAGCTGCTGGGTCACAAGAACGTCTCGACGACAATGATCTACACCCACGTGCTCAACAGGGGAGGTTGTGGTGTACGGAGCCCGCTAGATGGACTTCAGTGATATCTCCTTATGCAGACTGGAGATGCCCATATCCCGACATATCGCAGTAATGTGAGCGGGGGTTCTCCGTACCAGCAAGCGATGAATTGGCGTATCCTGACAGCAGAATCATTGTTAGGTGTGGTTCCACGACAGCGATACTGGGGGTCATCGTGGGCTGGTATTACTCAAGGGATGGCGTCACGACTGGTCCGGTCATGAGAGAAGCAGTGGTCGCCGCTCTTGATTCAGGAGCTCTAGGGTCGAGCGATCTCGTGTGGGCACCGGGAGCACAGTCGTGGCAACCCGCAGCATCGGTAATCGCGGCCACGCCAGACCCTCTTCCCGTGCCACCAGGGGCTTCCGCGTACAACGCTCCTGACGATCGAGTCATGCGTGCGCTCATTCCGATCGGTCGCTCATGGTGGGCCATTGCTTCCGGCTACCTCGCGTTCTTCGTCATGATTCCGTTCGTCGGTCTTGCGGCAATTGCGACTGGCGTACTCGGTATCCTCGCCATCCGGAAGCGCGAGGGACTGCATGGTATGGGGAGGGCCGTATTCGGCATCGTGATGGGTGTGCTGGGGACCGGATTCTGGGTCTATTTGCTGTTGTCTATGTAGTTGGTGAACACACCTAACCAGCGCATCCAGCAGAACGCCAGGAGCGATAGAGTGGAGCGAGCGCAAAGCGTCTGCTGATGCGCAAATACGTTAGCGTGGCGGCCCGGCCATTCTCCGGACTCATCGCGCGCAGAGGTTTCGTGAGGTAAGGGCTCCTCAGGGGAGCGATCGGCTTTCGGCAGGTATCGCATCCGGCGCGGTGTTCTGTACGTGAGTCAACTCGGCGGCGCCGGTGCGCCAAGCGGGTGTGTCATCGGGGAAGTGGATCGTCGGTTCGGCGTGTCATCGGCGCACGCGGCGCCACACAACGGTCTCCGCTGCTGCGGGCGCACGCTAACCAGCGCATCAACCTGACGCGCCAAGGCGCGCCAGCACTACGTGCAGTACAGTGAAAACGCGCAGGTTATGCGCAAATACGTTAGACACAGCACAGGGGGGATTGCTGATGTCATGGTTCGGCGGATTGCTGCTGGTGTGCGCCATCGCAGTCGGTCTCTTCTATCTACTCCTAGCGATTGAGAAGTTGAAGGCGCGTCGTCAGTCCGGAGATTCTGCAACGGACGGGGAGTCCTCACAATCTGACGGATCGCCCGTTGCGCCTACACCTGAGCTGGACTACTCATACGAGACCTACGTTGCAGGAGTCACCAAGCGAGGTCGCCAGGAAGTTGCGGCTGAGGTTCGGTATGGCGACCGCCTGACGCTTGGGCGAGAGCCTGACAACAAGCATGACCCCAACGCCGTTTCCGTCTGGTCGCACTTCGAGCAACTGGGATACATCCCTGAACGCTACTCGCGAATGGCGGCTGAGTACCTTGACGCCGGCCGCAGTGTCGAGGCAGTCGTGTCGGACATTGTCGACCTTGACGAGGACCAATACGGGTCGGACAAGCTGGGAATTCACATCACTCTGTCGTTCTACAGATGAATCCCTGGGCGCGTGTCTAACCAGCGCATCCAGCAGGCGCGGCAAGCGCTAGACTGATGGAAGAAGATGGGCGCGCTGCTGATGCGCAAACACGTTAGGTGTGGTCGCGGGGGATCTATGGGGGCGGGGGGGATCAGTTTGCTCTGGCTTGTCTGGCTAGTCGTGACCTGGGGCCTGATTGCACTCGCAGCCAAGGCTCTCAGCAGGCGCTATGCGTCGAGTGGTGGGCTGCCTCCATTGCGCGTACGGCTCGCTGTCATGTTGACGGTGGTCGCGGTCACCTCTGCAGCATCTTGGTGGTTGTTCGATGTCCCTGGACTGCTTGAGATGCAGCGTCTTGTGTCACAGGGGCAGTGGGACGCAGCGTTGCAGGCTCATCATCCGCTGATCGACCCTGACCCCATGCTGATGGTGCCATTGGTCATGTTGGCCGTATCGGCCATGGGTGTGCATCTCGCGGCTCGACCTGCATGGTGGTACGCGAACGGCTTTCCGGGTCGAGCTCCGCAGGAGGTTCCCATCAATTCGGGAGCGGTTCGCAGGTTCCGCGTCTACGGAATCTTCATTGCGATTGCCGGCGCTGCTGGAACGGTCGTCACTGTCTTGGCATTTCTCGGATCGGCATGAGGCGACACACCTAACCAGCGCATCAACCTGACGCGCCAAGGCGCGTCAGCGCTACGCGCAGTACAGTGAACACGCGCAGGTTATGCGCAAATACGTTAGGACGACAGCGCTGTGGGGGTCGGATGCAGGAGTCATCTGAGTGGAGACTCGCCGGTGTACTGGGATGGATTCTGGTCGCCGTGCCAAGTGCTCTGTTCCTGGCGTTCACCGCTTGGGTGATGACCTACAAGCTGGGGGTAACCGGAGGCATCACGTACGCTGTCGCACTCGCACTGTGGGCCACGCTGATGATTTGGCGCTGGCGCAGGACTCAGTAGTGATCTGCGACTCGCGCTGCGTCCTAACCAGCGCATCCAGCAGGCGCGGCAAGCGATAGACTGATGGAAGAACATGGGCGCGCTGCTGATGCGCTCATACGTTAGCCAGAGAGGGTCCATGCGGCACAAGGGCAGACTCACGGAGTGGAACGACGATCGAGGCTTCGGCTTCGTGACCTCGCTTGAGGATCAGTCCCGCGCCTTCGTGCACGTCAGTGCGTTCCCGCACGAGATGCGTCGGCCGCAGGCTCTTGACCTGCTCTCCTACGACATTCGTCATGACGAGCGCGGACGCTTGCAGGCGATGAATGTTGAGTTCCTCGCAGCGGTGGCTCGCAGGGGCGCGAGGTCTCAGCCGTCTGCGTCGCGCGAGATTCCCGTCTGGATTCCGTCGAGCCTGCTTGCCGTGGTTCTAGTTGTAGGCTTCGTGCTCCGTGGTGGACTCGTTCTCGGGCTTGCGGGCGGCTACGCTCTCATGAGCGCGCTGACCTTCGCCGCATACGCCGCTGATAAGTCGGCGGCCCAGCGAGGACGATTCCGCACGCAAGAGTCGGCGCTGCACCTGCTCGAGATTCTGGGCGGCTGGCCGGGCGCGCTAGTCGCACAGCGGGCTCTTCGGCACAAGACGGTGAAGGCATCCTTCCAGGTCGCGTTCTGGACGTGCGTCGCCTTGAACATCGCCGGACTGATCGCGGTTGTTGGCCTGACACCTCCTGGCTAACCAGCGCATCCAGCAGGCGCGGCAAGCGGTAGACTGATGGAAGAAGATGGGCGCGCTGCTGATGCGCTCATACGTTAGGCCGGCGAGAGGGCATGGGAGCGTGCTCGCGATGAGCGAAGAAATGCAGTTCCTCCTGGTCTCAGTGCTGGCGCTTGTCGGGGCAGGCTGTGTGGAGACGCTCTGTTGGACGATGCTTGCCGGGCGGGACGTACAGAGACGAGGGATGCGAGTCTGGGTGGGGGTCCTGGCGGTATCCGTGGCCGGAGCTACGATGGGTCTAGGATTGTCAGGATTCGACGTGACCGCTCGTCTGACGTGCGCCCTGTTGGCGGTATTCGCGTGGGCATACTTGCGCTGGCGCTTGAATGTGCCTGACCGGCTCATGCAAGCCGGATTGGATACTGCAGGAACCAAGTCTACGAAGATCAGAGACCCTGGCCGTGTTGGTCCGGTCAGGCCTCGCTCGGGGAAGCACTTGATGCTGATCGTGGTGGTGATTGTAGCGGCTCCGGTCGCGAGCGCGATCCTGTATCCGGACATGAGGTTGTATGCGCTAGTGTGGGCGGCTGTTGTTGCGGTTCCGGCGGGGATCATCCTCTGGCGACGGTTTGCCGCATCCGGTAGACGATCCTAGTAGCGACGCGGCCTAACCAGCGCATCCAGCAGACGCGGCAAGCGATAGACTGAACGGCAGGGGATGGGCGCGCTGCTGATGCGCTCATACGTTAGGTGGATGCCTCGGGCATTCGAACATGGGGGGATACATGGGTCTTGTCACCTGCCCGGATTGTGGGAGTTCGATCTCTGACATCGCATCGTCGTGCCCGCAGTGCGGCAGGCCAGCGACAGTCCCTGTTCCACTCCCGGTTCCAGAGGCAAAGTCGCTGGGCGACGACGCCGTCGTACGCATGCTGATACCCGTGGGCCGTTCCGTGTGGGCGATCGTCGCCGGCTACTTGGGGCTGCTCTCGGTGACGCTGTTCCTGGGGCCTCTGGCTGTCGCTACCGGGGTCGTCGCAATCATCGACATCAAGCGTCATCCGCATCGTCATGGCATGGGGCGCGCGATATTCGGCATTGTCATGGGTCTTGCCGGAAGTGTTGGTCTGCTGTGGGTGCTGATCTCCATCTTGGGAGCGTAGTGCACCTTCGGCACCACCTAACCAGCGCATCCAGCAGACGCGGCAAGCGATAGAATGAACGGCAGGGGATGGGCGCGCTGCTGATGCGCTCATACGTTAGACAGGGACGGGGGTACGGTTGAGAGGTCGCGAACACCTCCTGTTGGGGGCGGGCAGTGTCCTGGTGGTTGGCGTGGGCGTTCAGTTCACCGGTGTGCAGGTCCCGACGGGGATGCTGATCGGTACGTATGCCGCCGCCGCCGCCGGCTCCTTGGCCCCGGATCTAGATCACCCGGGCTCACTCGCCAGCCTCAGCATACCCAGCACTCTGCTTGTCTACGGTGGCGGCTTCCTTCTGAGTCCTATGCTGACCAGACTGTCTCCGAAGCTGGCAGTTCTCGACCTCTCTGGGCTGCCTCCGGTGTACCGGAGTGCTGCCTGGTTGTCCGTCATTCTTGCCGTGCTACTTTTCGGACTCTCTATTGCGGCTCGGTCACTCTTTCCGCATCGTGGACCGGTACACTCGCTGGCCTTCGGCGCCGCTGCCACGCTGAGCGTGGTCACGGCCACACTCATCCTATCTGGCTCCCTATGGATCCCGCTGGCGTTCGCCTGGGGATGGGCTACCCATCTAGCGGCCGACGCCACAACGAAGATGGGGTTGCCGCATCTGCTATGGCCATTTGACGAGGATCGTCCTGTCTAACCAGCGCATCCAGCAGACGCGGCAAGAGATAGACTGAACGGCAGGGGATGTGCGTGCTGCTGATGCGCTCATACGTTAGGCAGAACACCTGAGTGCGGGAGTCGATGGTGCAGGAGATACGCGCAGTTGCGGGACTGATCATCCTTGGAGGCGTACTCATACTCCTAGGGGGAGCGGGACCACTGATCAAGCAGCGTCACATCTTCGGTCCGCCCATAGACTCTGCCGGTGAGCTGAGGCTGAAGGTGACTCTGCGGCGCATGAGTATCGGGCTCATCGCTGCCGGGGTGGTTCTCGGCGTGATCTCGTTCGTTGGCTAGCCGTCTGCCTAACCAGCGCATCCAGCAGTCGCGGCAAGCGATAGACTGAACGGCAGGGGATGGGCGCGCTGCTGATGCGCTCATACGTTAGGCCGAGGGGGAGATGATGAGCGAAGACGCAGAATCCGCGCGCCCGGAGGGGTTGCCTCCTGCTGGCTGGCAACCTGATCCCGCGGGGCTTCACGAGTCGCGCTATTGGAGCGGGACCGGGTGGACCAAGCACGTACGCGACGGTGAGACGGTGTCGGTGGACATCGGTGCCAGGGGCATGACCCTGGAGGACGCGCTCAAACCACAGCCAGAGAGCCGCAAGGGCCTCAAGATGGCGCTCGCGATCGTGGGCGGCATAGCCATCGCGTTGGTGTTGTTGGCCTGTGCGGTGTTCGTGCCCCTCGCCATCCAGCAACCGAAGCTCGAACGCGAGGCCCAGGCCTACGCTGACGAGGTGGTGGTGGCTGTGTCGACCGACTGGGACCAGGACGAGCTTGAGAGCAGGGTGAGTAGTGAGTTCTGGGGAGCCACCAGCTGCGTGGATCTCACCAAGATGTTCGGCGTCTTCGAGAAACTAGGCCCGATGGAGTCTTTCGAACCATGCACGGGCGGAGTGCGCATCACCAAGGTTGCCGGTCTGGGTGACCAGATCATCGGCGAGTACGCAACCGAGGTGGAGTGTGAGGAGGGCCCAGCTACGATTCAGCTGGTTCTGATCAAGCACGATCAGGAATGGCAGGTCGCGGGATTCCGGGTTGCCTCCATGGCTTTGCTGGATGACTAGCCGGAGACTTGCCCCGGCCTAACCAGCGCATCCAGCAGACGCGACAAGCGCTAGACTGAACGGTGGGGGATGGGCGCGCTGCTGATGCGCTCATACGTTAGGCCCACCAGGGAGGGGGGACCGGTGGAGATTCCTGATGCTGCTCGTGCGGCCCTCAATGCCCGGGGGCAGTATGTCGGCCTTGCCACCGTGAGCGCGGCCGGCGAGCCTGACTTGGCACCTGTCGGGACGGCCTTCATCCGGGACGATGGAACCCTCGTCCTGCTTCAAGGGCCACTCGCCCGCTCATACCAGAACCTGCGGCAGGACGGTCGTGCCGTGTTCATGGTCACGGACAACCACCTGCTCGCTTGGCTCCGCTTCTTCTTCACCGGACGCTACGGCCGCTCACACGGGTGGCGCGTGCACTGCCGCTTGCGCGAGGAACTCGGTCTGGTCGAGCCGTACGTGTCGGAATGCCTGGATGCGAAGTTCGGCGGCGCGAGGAACACCTACGGAGGTCGCCAGATCGTCGCGTCGCTGAGGCGGACTCTTCTGTTCGATGTCACCGACGTCCGTGAGGTTCTCTGGCGACGGTCGGACGCGTCGTCTGCTGACCGGGGGGCCTAACAAGCGCATCGAGCAGAACGCACAAGGTAGACTGACCTGAGAGCGCATGGGCGTCTGCTCATGCGCTCAAACGTTAGGCAAACACAATCATTGACGCGCGTCACGTGACGCGTTACGCTCTCATCGTGATACAGACGTTCGCTGACAAGCAGACGCAGCAGTTGTACCTGACCGGCAAGGCGCGCCGCGTGCCGCCTGACGTGGCCAAGCGGGCTGCACGCAAGCTGGAGCAGATCAACGCCGCGACCCGGGTTGAGGATCTCAGGGTCCCACCCGCTAATCGGTTGCACCCGCTTGAAGGCGATCGCGCAGGGCAGCACTCGATCTCGGTGAACGACCAGTGGCGCATCTGCTTCCGGTTCGACGATGGTGACGCCTACGACGTAGAGTTCTGCGACTACCATTAGAGGTGAGACACGATGAGCATCCCCAATGACACTCCCATCAAGCGCCGGCCTACTCACCCGGGTGAGATCCTGCGCGAGGACTTCATGCCGGACTACGAGCTGACTGTGAGCGGACTGGCTGATGCACTCGGCGTGTCCCGCCAGACGGTGAACGAGCTGCTCCGCGAGCGGCGTGCTCTCTCGCCTGAGATGGCGCTACGCCTGTCGACCCTGTTCGGCAACTCGCCGGAGTTCTGGCTGAATCTTCAGCGCGCGGTCGACCTGTGGGATGCGCGCGCTGCGGTGAAGGACGATATGCGGCGTATCAAGCCGCTGTGTGTTGCCTAACCAGCGCATCCAGCAGGCGCGGCAAGCGATAGACTGAACGTGGAGGGGATGGGCGCGCTGCTGATGCGCTCATACGTTAGGTGGAGCAGATTGGTTGGGGGGACACCGTGGATGCTCTGTTCGCCATGCTTCTGCTCGCGGTCATTGCAGGCGTACTCGTCGGCGCTGGCCGGATACTGGATCGGATCCGCGGTGTGCGTGAGGACGAGAAGTTCGCTGGCTGGAATCAGGCCAAGACTCACGATCTGTCCCAGACAGGTGGTATGAAGAGCGGCGAGTACGACTCCATGAATGACCACGGGTACCGCGGCCGGTCCGGTGGGCTGTGACCCGGCGCTGTGCCCACCTAACCAGCGCATCCAGCAGATGCGGCAAACGCTAGACTTGGTGTCAGGCATCGGCGCGCTGCTGATGCGCTCATACGTTAGACAGGGACGGGGGTACGGTTGAGAGGTCGCGAACACCTCCTGTTGGGGGCGGGCAGTGTCCTGGTGGTTGGCGTGGGCGTTCAGTTCACCGGTGTGCAGGTCCCGACGGGGATGCTGATCGGTACGTATGCCGCCGCCGCCGCCGGCTCCTTGGCCCCGGATCTAGATCACCCGGGCTCACTCGCCAGCCTCAGCATACCCAGCACTCTGCTTGTCTACGGTGGCGGCTTCCTTCTGAGTCCTATGCTGACCAGACTGTCTCCGAAGCTGGCAGTTCTCGACCTCTCTGGGCTGCCTCCGGTGTACCGGAGTGCTGCCTGGTTGTCCGTCATTCTTGCCGTGCTACTTTTCGGACTCTCTATTGCGGCTCGGTCACTCTTTCCGCATCGTGGACCGGTACACTCGCTGGCCTTCGGCGCCGCTGCCACGCTGAGCGTGGTCACGGCCACACTCATCCTATCTGGCTCCCTATGGATCCCGCTGGCGTTCGCCTGGGGATGGGCTACCCATCTAGCGGCCGACGCCACAACGAAGATGGGGTTGCCGCATCTGCTATGGCCATTTGACGAGGATCGTCCTGTCTAACCAGCGCATCCAGCAGACGCGGCAAGAGATAGACTGAACGGCAGGGGATGTGCGTGCTGCTGATGCGCTCATACGTTAGGCCGAGACCCCACATCCGTCACCAGGGTCGTAGTATGGGATAGTAACGCTTGACGTTATGTACGCGTGGCGTTACTATCGGCACATGATCGTCTCATTCCGTGACTCCGACACCGAGGCTCTAGCCAGCGGCAAGCGCGTCAAGCGCTTCGTCGCCTTCGAGTCGGTCGCCCGGCGAAAGCTCCGCCAGCTTCAGATCGCCGGTCGGCTCGATGACCTGAGAGTCCCGCCGGGGAACAGGCTTGAGGCGCTCAAAAGTGACCGCGCCGGACAGCACAGCATCCGCATCAACGACCAGTACCGGGTGTGCTTCGTCTGGACTGCCGCGGGACCAGAAGACGTCGAGATCGTGGACTACCACTAGAGGTGATGACTATGGCGACCACACTTGCACCGGTGACCCCCGGCGAGCTGCTGCTCGAGGAGTTCTTGCTCCCCATGGGCATCTCGCAGTACCGCCTGGCCAAGGAGATCGGTGTCCCCGCCACCCGCATCGGCGAGATCGTCGCCGGGCGTCGTTCGGTGACGGCTGACACCGACCTGCGTCTGTGTCGCTTCTTCGGACTTTCTGATGGCTACTGGCTGCGTGCCCAGGCGGCATACGACACTGAGGTCGCGCATGAGCAGCTCGCAGACGAGCTGAAGAAGATTCATCCCTGGACGGCCGCATAGGGTCCGGGGTCCGTTCTAACCAGCGCATCCAGTAGGCGCGGCAAGCGATAGACTGAACGGCAGGGGATGGGCGCGCTGCTGATGCGCTCATACGTACGTTCGCCCCAACCCCCTCCGCCCGTGTGCAGCTCAACGCTCGGCATGGTATAGTCGTAACCAACTAGTCGGAGCCGACTATAGATAGGAGACACCATGTCGCCAACATCGAGCAACCGCCTGCTGGTCCTCGGCATGCTGCGCATGCAGGACATGCACGGCTACCAGATCGCTGACGTCATCGAGTCCCATTTCGGCGATAGCGTTCACATCAAGAAGCCGACGATGTACGACACCCTGCGCAGGCTCGAAGAGGACGGGTTCGTCTCGAGCCGCGAGGAGCAGGAGGGCAATCGCCCCGTCCGGACGGTGTATCACGTCACCGACGAGGGCGATCGCGAGTTCAGCAGTCTGCTGGGCGAGAGCATGAAGACGTACGACGCTCCCTATTCGTTCGGCGATGTAGGTCTCATGTTCATCGATACTCTGCCCGACAGGGAGAAAGTCGACCTGCTTGCCTCGCGCCGCGAACAGCTAGGCCAGATTGCACAGGGTCATCTGCCGGGTGACGATCACGGCGGGACGATGAGTCTTGCGAGCGAGCGTATCGCTCGACATCTCGAGACCGAGATTGCCTGGCTCGACGACGCCCTCGATCGGCTTGGGTAGGTCACCGTGGACAACGCGAAACGAACAGTAGTCATCACCGGCGCAAGCGGCGGGATCGGCAAGGCTACCGCCACCGAACTCGCCGGCCAGGGTCACACGGTCGTGCCCGTCGTGCGCGACTGCGAGAAGTCCCTTATCGCCATCGACGACATCGCCGCATCATGTGGTCAGAGCGTGAACCCGGTCTTCGCCGACCTTTCATCACGTCAGTCGGTGTTGGCAGCCGCAGACGAAATCAGGCAATCTTACGGGCGCATCGACGTCCTTGTGAACAATGCGGGGGTCTACAAGCGGCGGTGCGAGCTGTCGGCAGATGGGATCGAGATGACGCTGGCCGTCAACTTCGCCGCTCCCTTCCTGCTGACGAACGAGCTGATCCCGCTGATGGAGAGAGGTTCTGACTCGCGCATCGTCAATCTGACCTCCGAGCTCTACAGGAACGGGCGGTTGGTTCTCGATCTGGACTCCCGGGACAAGTACAGCGGCAAGAAGGCGTACGCGGACTCCAAGCTGCTTGTTGCGGTATGGACGCGCGAACTCGCGCGCAGGGTCGAAGGCCTCGGCATAACTGCGAACTGCGTCCATCCAGGGGTCGTAGGCACCGACGCGTTCAGGGACTACCCCGGCTGGGTCAATACTATCCTCAACATGTTCATCTCGAAGCCAGAGGAGGGCGCCAAACCTGTCGTCCGTCTGGCTGTCGATCCGCAACTAGCAGGCGCAACAGGCGGGTACTACTACATGGATGAGCCGAGGGATTTCGCAGGGGCCGCAAGCGATAGCCGGGATGGTGCGCGTGTGTGGGACTTTGGTGTTCAGCTGACGACCTTCCAGGAAGGCCAGGCTCCGAGTTCCCGAGCAGTCAAGGCGGGTGGGGCGAACAAGCGCTTCGAGCAGAACGCCGCACGATAGAATGACCTGAGAGCGATGAGCGTCTGCTCAAGCGCTACAACGTACGTTAGACTCAACCCCTTCAGCGCTTGCGGCTTGTCAAGTCAGTACGCTAAAATGTACGTTGTAGCGTCCTGAACCTGGAGGTCATCATGCCATCACTCCGTCCCTCCACTGACGTACGTCCCGTGACCGAGTTCCGGGCCAACACCTCGGCGGTCATCGATCAGATGCACTCCACGAAGCGCCCCGTCGTCCTGACCCAACACGGCCGCAGCGCAGCCGTGTTGCTTGACGTCGCCGTCTATGAAGGGTTGCTCGATGAGCTCGAGCTGCTCCGCGACCTGCGCGTCGCGGAGGTCCAGATCGCCGCAGGCAAGGTCATCTCCCACGCGGAGGTCGTCCGCCGGATGCGTGAGAAGTACTCGCTGTGAGGGTCATCTGGACCGAGCTCGCGTTCGCCCAACTCGACGAGGCCATGGCCTACATCGCGGTCGACAGTCCGCAGACAGCGGCTCACTGGCTTGAGGCGATCCTAGACGCCGCGGGACAGCTGGCGGAGTTCCCTGAATCGGGTCGGATCGTCCCCGAGGCCGCCCGCGAGGATATCCGGGAACTGATCTTCAGTCCCTATCGGCTTATCTACCTGCGCGCATCTGAGGCGGTCTACGTGACGATGGTCCTGCATGAGCGCCAGCACGTCGAGCCTGAGGATGTCGTTGGCGGGTGAGTCTAACCAGCGCATCCAGCAGGCGCGGCAAGCGATAGACTTGAAGTCAGGCATCGGCGCACTGCTGATGCGCTCATACGTTAGAACGACCGCTGGGAGAGAGATTGTCGAACGTGGGCTCCATCATCGCTGATCTCGAGGCCAATGGCGGGACACTCCGCTTCATCTGCGAGTCGTCTGAGAACGACTGGTGCTCCTGCTGGTTGCTTACTCCTGATGGCGAGTCCCGTCGGCTGGGGGCCGAGTCCTTCGAGGCGATCGCGTGGCGTCTCGGCTCACGCCTGACCAATGAGAGACCCCAATCGAGTGGGGAGATCGACGGCCACGACGCCTACTGCGCTTTTTCTCTAGCGGACGGACATTCCACGCTCTACTACTACCGAACCAACGATGCTCTGGTCTTCGTCTGGCAGGACAGCAACGCGCACTACTTCGACGTCCGTATCCTGCTGCCACGACACCAATGTCGAGACTGGCAGCGCAAGCTCGCCTCAGCGCTCCAGCAGCACTACAGCTAGGCGTTCTAACTAGCGCATCCAGCAGGCGCGACAAGCGCTAGACTGAACGGCAGGGGATGGGCAGCGCTGCTGATGCGCTTAGACGTACGTACGTTGGACGGACCGCACTTGAGTAGTGGCTATCGAGCCAGAACGAGCCGTACTTGTGAGGAGGACTTCATGATGGGGACGCGCACGCCACGTATACTCATTGCCTCGGTGATGGTGTTGATGTCGATCTTCCTCATGGGCTGTCTCGGGGAGTGGCTCGCTTATGAGGACGCCATGAACGACGACATGGCCGTGGCACAGGCTGCGGCCGAGAAGGCTGAAGAGGATGCAGACCAAGGCGCGCTGCCTCAGGAGACTGCTCCCTCCGACCAAGAGGAAGGCGCACTGACCGGAGCCCAAGAGAATCCTGCCACGGGGCCGATATCAAACGAGGAGATGGCCGGCACGTACAGCGGGAGCGCAGTGCTGCAGGATGTAGAAGAGGGCGTGGAGTCCGCCGACAGCTTGCCGGTGACACTGCAACTCAACGGGACCGGTACGGGTACCGCGAAAGTGAATGGATATAGCGGCGCGGCACAGTACGCTGGCAGCAATGTCAGCTTCTCGGTGACCATGAAAGGGGACGGTCAGACGATTCTGTGCACGTTCAAGGGCACGGCAAGCAGAAGCGGAAGCGGGATCGTGGTCAAGGGGAACATGGACTTCTCCATGATGGGCACTACCTTCGCCTCCTATTCCTGGACGGCGCAGAACTGAGCATCACCGAAATGGGAGGCTATCGTGGCTCGGCCCGCCGTCAATTAGGACGCGGGCGCGCCTAACAAGCGCATCCGGCAGACGCGGCAAGCGATAGACTGATGGAAGAACACGGGCGCGCTTCTGATTTGCTCATACGTTAGACAGAGTCGCCGCAGCGGATCGAGAGGGCAGCCAATTGCAGCGTCGCGAAGGCTACAGGATTGAGCGGCTATCCTCGGCGCGTCAGATGGTTGCGGCTTCAGCGACGATCAATCGCCAGAAGAACGTGATCCACCTCGTCACCGAGGCTGACATCACTCATGCGAGACACCTGATCGCCAACCACCGCGAACTCACGGGAGAACGGCTGTCACTTACGGGATACGTCGTCTCCTGTCTTGCCCGAACGTTCGATGACTTCCCGACTTTCAACTCACTGCGCAAGGGTAACAGGCTGATCATCCTGGACGACCTGACGATCAGCGTCCTTTTCGAGCGTGAGATCCAGGGCGAGCGCGTCCCCGAGCCGGTCGGACTGAAGGCTGTCAACCACAAGTCGTTCCGTCAAATCAACGATGAACTGCGCCATGCGCAGGAACGAACCGTCGAGGCCTTGGGTAGCAGCGCCGGATTCGAGTGGCTTCGCTTCATGCCGGCTCCACTCCTTCGCAGCTTCATCCGCTTGGCGTCGCGCAACATCGGGATGGCTCGACGCTTCGGTGTGGTGGGGGTCACCGCCATCGGCATGTTTGCCCAGGGGCCACTGTGGCTCGTGCCACTCACCAACGCAACGGTGACTGTAGCGGTGGGCGGGATAGAGACTCGGTGTGTCATGGTGGACGGCTCTCCACAAGAAGCGGAGCACCTGTGCCTCACTATCTCGTTCGATCACGACATTGTGGACGGAGCTCCAGCCGCTCGTTTCGCGACACGACTCAGTGAACTACTGTCGGGGGCTGACGTTTTGGAGGACTTGGTTTAGGAACCACCTGCCTAACCCGCGTTTCCAGCAGAAAGCACGCCCGAGTCAGGTAGACTCGGGCTGAAGCGCGTGAGGGTGCGCTGCTGATGCGCCAAGACGGTAGGTCGAACCGGAGTGAGGCTGACACTATGGCCGGCCATCCAGCCGCCACGTATCGGCAGTGGCACGTGGACAAGGGTGATGAACGCCTCGGCCTCTTCGAAGGCCTGGCTGAGCGCTACGAAATCGGCCGTGCCCTGTACCCCGGCAGCTTCGTCCACATCACACCCTCCTTCGTGATTCCCGAGGTCGTCTACGTCGACTCCGACAAACGAGCCGCCGCTTTCTTCACCGATCCCGGAACCATGGCTCTCGTGAGGAAGCGACGAGCCTATGCACAGGAGCCGGTCATCCGCTTCCATCACCAAGACTTCGCCAGACCGGTTCCAGAGCCCGAAGCCTCCTTTGATCTGCTCATCTCTCAGTACGCGGGATTCGTGTCACGTGAGTGCAAGCGTTACTTGAGAATCGGCGGCTACTTGGCGGTGAACAACAGTCACGGGGATGCCAGCATGGCTCGGCTCGACCCTGACTTCGAGCTTGTGGCGGTCTACCGCAGGCGATCGGAACACTTCACGTTCTCCGCGCAAGAGCTTGAGACCTACATGATCCCCAAGTCGGGTACTGAGCCTGACAAGGCGAGACTTGAGCGCGAGATGCGCGGGCCGGCCTTCACTAGATCGGTCGCGGGCTACGTCTTCGTGCGCACGGCTTGATGGTGCATCACGATCGCAGGTCGACCTAACAAGCGCATCCAGCAGGCGCGGCAAGCGATAGACTGATGGAGGAAGATGGGCGCGCTGCTGAAGCGCAAACACGTCAGCGCACCATCACGCGAAACCGAATCGTAGGTTAGGACTCGAACGGTTCCCGTTGAGCGCCGTAGTCCAGGGTCGGGTCGCGGCTCAACCGTGCCTCAGTCGCATGCCGCTCGGGCATCTTCTTGTCCGAGCACGTCTGGCAGACTCTATAGGTGGACGATTCGATCTGCTCAGCCTTGTAGGTCCGCTTATCGTCCGACAGACCAAGCGAGAGACCGCCTGTGAAGAACGCCAGCCCGAGGGTGATGACCATGTCATCAGGATCGCCCTTGCATTCGATGGCGGCACCGGTCCATATGGGAACCTCGCAGAGTTCACCGCGTGCGCCACAGAACATGCAGGCGTCCACATCCGATATGAGCTCCCCGGAGTTGTGGTAGATCAGTGATCCATTGGGGGGAGCCATAGGCGTCGCACACCACGGGCAGTTCCCCCACTTGATCATTCGGAACCCATAGGGCTTGAGTTCCTTCTTGTGCTTGCCCCAACAGATTGCTCTTCCGCAGTTCTTGCAGACGAGTCCAGTAACCGACTCACTCGCGAAGGAGTGTTGCTCCGGGTTCTTGCCAGCTTCGAGCCGGGCATCTGTATCCCACACTGCACCCAGAAGTCTGGCTCCACAAATGCCGCAACTTGTGGCGATGGCTTCGCCGCGTCCTTCAAGCGCATGGTGTCCATCCGAGTTCATGAGACCCCCTTCCCCCGTGACCCTGCATCGACCATACCACTCTGCCTCCCGGCGTGAGGATGCTAGCCAGCGCCTCCCCCAGACGCGGCAAGCGCCAGACTGAACTGAGGGGGCATCGGCGCGCTGCTGATGCGCTCATGCGTTCGGCAGACACCAGCGCTGGTCGGGGGGGGCAATACATCGGCCGATTCCGCAGTTCGAGGGACTCGAGCGCGTGAGCCACCAGAATTTGGTGTCGCGCTGAAGCCACGAGGCTGTTCATGATGTTGTTGGAACCGCTTGCTACCTGGATTGAGCTGTCTCGACGTGCAAACGCTCCACAGGCCAGGGACACGCTCGATTTCGCCAAGTGCGCTGGTGATCTCGCAGTTGTGATCGCGGTCCTGACAGTGACAGGGGGGAATTGCGGTGAGGCGGCGAGTTGTGGTTGCTGGCGGCATCAGTCTGGTGCTCCTTCTGACACCGGTTCTTCTGATCAACCTTATCGATGCTGGACCGGCGAGACTGCTCGGGTTCATCGTCTGGGAGATCCCGGTGATGTTCGTCTACTACGTAGCCGGTGAACAGGCGCCCTTCTGGATGGGGGGCGTTCTGGCCTGGGTTCTCTGGGGCTTGATCACGTATGCGCTCCTGTGCGTGGTCGATATTCATACGCGGTCTTTATCGTCGACGCATGCCTAACCAGCGCATCCAGCAGGCGCGGCAAGCGATAGACTGAACGGCAGGGGATGGGCGCACTGCTGACGCGCTCATACGTTAGGCATGCAGTAGCAGCTGCAGGAGATGGGGGCTTCTGTGGTCGGCACTCTTTCGGCGGTCATACCGAACCGGGTGGTCCGCCGTCGTGCACCATTCTACGTACCGTGGTTGCTTGCCATTGCGCCGGTTGTCTCGTTTCCTTTGGAGCTGTACGCGATTGCGGGGGCAGTGTCGATCGCCCCCGCCGTCGACCCGACGCCCCTGTTGATCGCGCTGGTGTCTCTGCTGGTTCGGCGTTGGAATGGAGTCCGCTCGGTCCTGTTCGATGCGTGTGCGATCTCGGCGGGCATCGTGGCGGTCGAATACGCGCTGCTGGTCTATCTCACCTTCACGGGTGAGCTGCCTTCTGCACAGCTGCAGTGGGCCGGTTACCTCTTCATGCTCTACCTGGCTCAGATGGCCGCGTTGCTCTTCTTGTTCAGTGTGGCTTGTGTGCTGTCCCTGGTGAGTCTATGGCGACTGCGAGGGCAGCGGAGTTCACTCTCTGATGCCTAACCAGCGCATCCAGCAGGCGCGGCAGGCGATAGACTGAACGGCAGGGGAACGGGCGCGCTGCTGATGCGCAAGCACGTTCGGCGCAACGATCAGGCGCCTCCTCTTCGGTCAGCCGCTCACCGATTCGCCCGTCCGAAACGCCTCCAGGCGGGCAGACACTTCTTGCGCTTCGTGTGAATGCAGTGGGTGACAGATATCGGGGGTGTGTGGCATGTCCGCGACTCATTCGGCAGATGAACCTGCGGCGAAAGTCCGAAGAGGCAGCTTCGGTGCGCATGCGCCTACGACGCAGCTAGGACGAGTGTCGATGTGGCTTGCGCTGGCGTTCGTCATCGGCTTCGTGGTCAACTCGGCCATCGTTCCGATCGTGGGGACGAGCACGAATCCGGCAATGAACGACTTCAGCCGGACTTACCTGCCCTATTGGGGTGTCACCCTCTTCGCATGTGGCTTTGCTGCCGGGGTCGTCGGCCTCGTGGCGATACTGAAGAACCGGGAGCGATCCGTGGTCACCCTGTTGACCCTTGCCCCGATGCTGTTCGTGGTGTTCTTCCTGCTCGGCGAGTTCCTCTTTCCCCACTAGCGGTGCGGTGGGTTCACGTCTGGACGGGAAGCGTGCGCCTAGCCCGCGCTTCCAACAGAGACCGATGGCTTCCTCCCAATACACGATGCGCGAGAGGTGGTCTGACTCGTACCCGAAGGCGGACGTGTCCCCGCTCTCCAATGCTGACTGCAATTCGTGCTAGTCGAGCGACCGGCTGCATGGCCTTCTGATTCAGGTGAGTCGTGAGCGTATCGACTCGGAGCCTGTCTGGTTGCAGGGCCGTCGCTCGTGTGCAAATCCTACGGGTTGAGTATGTAGAAGATCTGCTCCTCGGCCGTGGTACTGACAGCTGCCTCGCCACCGAGTACGAACCACATGGTGGTTCCTGGTCTATGCGCGGTGATGTAGGCTCTGCTCGCTGCAGGGACGCTGTCGCGCCTGACCGGGATGATCGGGTAGGGGCCCATCGCGGCTAGAGGCGCGGCTGAGAGTGCATCGGCGAACGTCTGGCCGGTTGCTGTGTACAAGATGGCATCGCTTCCACCCCCGGAGAGCCCGTGCTCAGCGATGATGACCGCCGTCTCGTAACGATCGATGCCCCCTAGCCGGGTTGCGTTCGGCAGCTGTGAAAGGACGCCGTCGCCCACAACGGCGGTACCGCCAAGCACATACGAGGTGGTGAGTGCGAGGCCCGAGATGGCCGTTTGGGTGGGTGCCGGGATCTGGTCGCGCCTCACGAGCAGGATCGGTCGGCCGAAGGCGGCCCCGAACGGTCCTGCCGCGAGCGCGTCCGGGAAATTCTCGCCCGTCGCGAAGTACGCCGTATCGACGTCGACCATGTCGTAGTTCTCAATGAACTGGGCGATGAGCATCGCCGTTTCGTAGCGGTCGTTCCCCGCGATTCGGGTGATGTTGGCGGCGTTGATTCCGGCTGCCACGAGGTCAGCCTCGACGGCTGGATCGACCACGGAAGTTCCGCCAAGAATGTAGGCGCTGGTCGCACCCATGGATGTGATCGCGGAAGCGATCGGCGCCGGCAGACTGTATCGGCGTGTGAGTAGGATTGGTGCGTTGAGCTTCGCGGCGAGTGGTCCGCCTGCCAGGGCATCTGGCCAGTTCTCTCCGGTCGCGACTACGACCGTGGTCGCTGTTCAATAGGCGCGGGTCGCGATCTCAGCGCAGGTTTCATATCGGTCAGAGCCCTGGAGTCGCTCGGCCTCGATTGCAGCGAAACAAGGTGAGGAACTGAGCAGCAGGAAGATGACCGCGAGCAACAGGACGCTGCCACACCTCGAGCGAATCAACATCAGAGACACCTCCAACTGAGGGAGACTCCTTGTGCCACTTTCCCACATCGTATTCACTAGGCTGTTCCTATATACCCGCGCTGCCGAGGGGCTCTGGCAAACCAACCTGCTCTTCCAGCCGACTCGCGCACACGCTAGGCTGACATGAAGCGGCTCGTTCTCACCCGAAACACTCGACGTTAGACAGGACCGGGGGTCGTCTTGAGGGAGCACGATGGAGTCAGGCTGGGCGAAGCCGCATCAGACGTCTTCGCGACGAAGTGGTATTTCGGAGCAGCGGCTTTCGGGCTGGCAGCAGTCTACGCTGCTGTCCGCGGCGAGTCGGACATCTTCCTCCCAGTGCTGCTTGGCGGGTTAGGGTGTCTTGTAGTCGCCGCACTCCACGGTCTTGCGCGTTTCGCACGTGCAAAGCGTGAGCCCAAGGCAGAAGCGAGTGATCGGTAGGTTGTCTGGTCTTTTCTCGCTCGGCGCGTCAGGGCAGGGGGATTGTATGGGGGACACGAGGTTCCGTCGCGGTGGCATCTACGCAGCCAGCACGTTTGGCTTCGGGATCATATGGATCTGTCTCGGCCTGATCAGCATCTCTGAAGGCGACCTACCCCAAGCGTGGTTTCACCTGATAATGGGCGGGCTGCTCGTCTTCTCGGCGATATGGGGATTCAAGACGCCGTACGCGGTTGTGTCGGACATAGGACTCACCGTGTGGCTGGCCCCACTGCGTCGTCCGCGCACGGTCACGTGGAATGCTGTCTCCAGCGTGAACGAATGGCCTCAGACGATTGAGGTCTTGGTTTCGGGAGAGCGTGTCTTGAGACTCCATGTCTCCAATGTCGCTCGTGTTCAGAGAGATGATTTCAGGAGTCAACTGCGTGGTCGCATGCAGACTGCGGCACGCACTTGAACAGCGCGTCCAGCGGGTGCGGCAAGCGATAGACTGAACGGCAGGGGAACGGGCGTGCTGCTGATGCGCAAACGCGTTAGACGCAGACTTTCTTTATGTGGCGTCAATCGGATTGGGGAATCCCATGGGCGATTGGAATCGCACGACGAGGCAACTCACACTCGGCGCGATGCGACCGGAGATGGCGGCTGCACTCGAGAAGCACGCCGAGCAGTACGGCCTCGAGCTTGGTCTCGACGAATGCCGCATGTGCGTTGAGACGATCTCAGAGAAGAAGAAGCGCGGGTTGTTCGGTGGAGGCGGAGACAAACAGACGATCCAGGTTGCAATCCTCACGCCGACCTGGATCGCGGTCGTGGTCCGTGGAGACAGGCCCGATTCGGCAGGTGCAATGACTCTGGAGCTCGCGCAGGCACAAGTCAGCGACTATAAGGACGAGCCGACCTACCGGCTGATACCAGATTCCGGCGTGACTGTCGAAGGTCCATTCACCGGCAGGATCGGTATGCATGACAGCCTGAACACCTCGGTATTCATCGGCCTCGGAGACGAACCGGCGGGCACCACTTTCAGGGACATGCTCATCCAGGCAGCGCAAGACGCACGAGGCTGATCAAGTCGCGTCCTGTTCGTGGTGTTCTTCCTGCTTGGCGAGTTCCCCTTTCCCCACTAGCGGTGCGGTGGGTTCACCTGGATCAGGGTGTCCAGCTGAGTGTATTCGGCGGGGTCGCGGTAGATACCGAAAGAGGCCCGCTGCTCTGTTTGGGGGTAGACATGTCTGTCGAGAGTCCTGAGTACGAAGTTCTCAAGCGCGACGGCTCGTTCGAATTGCGGCGCTACGCACGGTATCTGACGGCGAACGTGCGAGTGACGGCGGCTGACTGGGGTCGCGCGATGAACTCGGGCTTCACTCCGCTGGCCGACTACATCTTCGGCAACAACCACGCCTCGGATCACATTTCGATGACCGCGCCGGTGACCGCAGGAAGGGCGTGCTGTCAGAAGATCGCGATGACCGCGCCGGTGACCGCGCAGCAAGCCGAAGATGAGTATGTGGTCAGTTTCACGATGCCGTCTGGCTACTCGATGGACAACCTCCCTATGCCGAACAACGCTGCGGTGTCCATCGAACCGGTCGATTCCCATCTGGCCGCGGTTGCGAAGTTCGGTGGGTATTTCTCGGAGACGAAGGCGGATCGAGCCGAATCTGAGCTGCAGGCCTGGATCGCGGAGCAGGGGCTGACAGCGGTCGGCGAGCCGATTGTGGCCCAGTATGACCCACCCTGGAAGCCGGGATTCGCACGTCGCAACGAAATGATGATCGTCGTCGAATGAGCCCGAATGCAGAACCGTTGTCCGTTTCGTATGGCTGAGGTGTTCCATGGGTGACTACTCCGCTGACGACTTACAGGAAGCGCGTCGGCCGCTGGCTTCGCTCATCAGCAAGTCGGAGAAAGCACAGCAGAAGCTGTCGCCGGGAATGTGGCAGCACTCGATGCTGCGAGACAACCTCCAGGCCCTGCATATCGCACGCGCGCTCATGGACGGGGAAGCGCACGATGCGGATGGATTCAGCCGCAGCGATCTGCAGGAGGCACTACGCGCCTTGGCCTCGATGGCGAGCAGGACCGAGAAGGCCCAGCTGAAGTTCTCGTCCGGCACCTCCCAGCACACACTGCTGAGCAATCGGCTCAAGGCGTTGCGCATAGCGGAGGCGGCAGTGAAGGCGGAGCTCGACAAGGGCTGAATGGGGCGGAGAAGATGACTGGGACCGAGATTGCATTCGTTGCTTTCGGGCTGGCTAGCCAGACCCTACTCTTGGCGTTCTTCGCCGCCCGCCGCTGGTCGCCTGCGGTGGCATCGCGCTTCGGGTGGATGGTCTATGCGTTCGCAGGTCTCGGACTGCCGCTCGGAATCTGGCTTCTTGCCGTGGGGCAGTCTTGGAGGATCTTCTGCGGCCCGCTCCTCATGGCAGCCTGGGCCGGGTTTGGGGTGGCCGTCGACCTGTGGCATCCGAGCGGATGGCGTCGTCCACCGATCATCTGGAGAGTCTTCATCCCGTATCTGCTGCTCTACTTCTTTGCCCAGATGTTCATGTGGTGGCCGCTGTGGCGGATGGCGCGTCTCGCTTGGGTGGCCTTCCTGGCACTCTTCGTCCCGAACACCGTCTTGAACATGCGCGGGCATTTCGGCCCGGAGTCTGGCACTTAGCGTCAGCGCCGATGGATGCTCGCCTAGCTCGCGTCTTCGTTACAGGACGCACCTCACCTCAGGTAGACTTGCGCAAGAAGCGCGCGGGGCGCAGATGCTCCTACGGTCGAAGGGCCTACTGTGAATCACACGAGTTCTATCGAACAGCACTCTGTCGGCAAGTCCGTACTGCTGCACCTGTTGCCGGGCGTTCTGACCGCTTGCTGCTACTACGCCCTGATCCCTTTGCTGCATGAGTGGGGATACCCCTCGATCATGCCCCTGACCATCGCTGTGGTTCTGATCCTGGTCCCGTTCGAGTTGGGCTACCTTCTGCGCCAAGGCAAGAAGCAGAACGGACGCTACTCGTTGCGAGGTGTGGCCTCGTATCAGACGCCGATACCGCTGTGGCAGTACTTCCTGTGGGTCCCGGTCCTGTTCGTGATCCTGGGAGTCATATTCACTGTCATGAAGCCCGTCGACACGTTCCTGCAGGAGAGCCTCTACTCCTGGGTTCCTACACTGGAGAGCGGCTTGACCGATGGATACTCAAAGGGCGTGCTCATTCAGACGTACGTGATGCTCGCGATCTTCAGTGCGTTCGTTGCTCCCGTGACCGAGGAGCTCTACTTCCGTGGCTACCTGCTTCCGCGGATGGGCTTTGCGGGCAAGTGGGCGCCTGTACTACACAGTCTCCTGTTCGGGCTCTATCACTTCTGGACTCCATGGATGCTGGTCACGCGCACGTTGGGTATGTTGCCGTTGGTCTACGCGGTGCAGCGCCGCAACCTGAATCTGAGCATCATCGTGCATATCCTGGTGAACTTGGTGGATGTGGTGACCGGCGCTGTCTTCATCATTGGGATGGGGACGATCATATAGAGAGACCTGACTTCCGCAGGGAGCCGGGATCGAGCGGACTCGGGGGCGAGAGGAAGATGGCAAGCGTCCTGGTGGCCTATGCGAGCAAGTACGGTTCGACCGGCGAGGTTGCCGAGGCGGTGGCGGCGAAGCTCCGCGAGCACGGGCTTGAGGCTACCGCGCAGCCAGCGGAGTCGGTCACCAGCCTCGAGGGGGTCTCGGCAGTAGTCCTGGGTGTCGCGCTGTACTTCTTCAGATGGCGTGGATCGGCCCACAAGTTCCTGAAGCGCTATCGTCGGAATCTTGAAGCGGTCCCGGTCGCCGTCTTTGGCATGGGTCCCATCGAGGACACACCAGAGCAGTACACGGGCGCACGCGGGCACCTCGACAAGGGGTTGGCCAAGCATCCGTGGCTCGCGCCGGTCTCGGTCGAGGTCTTCGGCGGACGGCTCGATCCAGAGCACCTGCGCTTTCCGGACAACAACCCTGCGATGCGCCAGATGGGCGCTGTCGACCTACGTGATTGGGCATCTGTCGGGAAGTGGGCGGACAGCCTTGCAGAACGGTTGGCCGTCTCTGGATCGTAGGGCGCATGACTCGGAAGCGAGTCGTTCTCGGCATGCTCATAGCGGTGTTGGCGTGCAGCGCTGTCGGTCACGCCCATGGGTAGAAACCGTACGGTAGCACAGGCCCCGATCCAGCGAATCCCCGGTATCAGGAAAGAGGAACGGGCATGCAGAAGAGCGGGTCGCAGGAGGGCAAGTCTCCCTCGCAGCTGATAGACGAGAGGATCGAGGAACTCGGCGACTGGCGAGGTGAGATGCTCGGCAGGCTTCGTGCTCTGGTGAAGGACGCTGACCCCGAGGTTGTCGAGGGGTGGGGCTGGAGAGGCGTTCCGATGTGGTCGCACGATGGGATGATCTGCACCGGCGAGACCTACAAGAGTGCGGTGAAGACCACCTTCGCCAAAGGGGCGACTTTGGAGGATCCCTCGGGCCTGTTCAACGCCAGCCTCGAAGGGAACACCAGGCGTGCCGTCGACTTCCATGAGGGCGACACGGTAGACGAGGAGGCCTTCAAGGCTCTCGTTCGCGCTGCCGTGGCGCTGAATCAGTCCAAGCCGAAGCGCTAGTCGGCCTACGGCGCGAACAGCGGTCTTACCTCCACGCCCCCGTCACGGGTGGCGGGATGTGCTTTGGCGATTCGCACCGCGACGTCCTGGTCAGGCGCGGATACCACGAGAAACGCGGCGGGTACCAGATCGGACTGGATCAGCGGGCCGCTGGTCACCTCGTCGTTGCGGATCGCCGTGGCTGTCGTACTCGGCTCAAAGGCGAATCCCCGTTGTGCCGAGAAGTAGGAGCCGCCCAGGACCTTGCCGCCCAGCTTCTTCGCCTCGGCCGGGTAGCCGTCGAGCAGCTCCAGGTGATCGGGAGTAAGAGCGCCGGGGTCGGCGGGCGCTGGCGAGTATACGAGGATTCCGTACTGAGGCATCGGGTGCTCCCTGGGTCGGTGTCCTGTACTTTCTACCCGTCGCCAGCCCTGCCCTACGTCCTTCGGCCGATTCTCACGGCCGCGTAGGTTTCGGGTATATAGAGGCGGCATGTCCGGACTCCGGGCCAGAGAGAGGCGTTCGATGTGAACGGTGTCATGCCGAGGACCCTCACCCGTATGACGCTGAGAAACGTCCTCATGTCCCTACTCGGAGTGATGGTGCTGGTGCTGAGAAGGCACTACAGCGGCCCGGGCGAGCAGTTGGTTCTGTCCTACGCCGGTAACCTTGGCGTTTCGTTTGCGATGTACTTCGCTGCCGCATCCTCGACGCAGCAGTTCAAGCGTCCTCGACTCTATGCAGCGCTGATGGCATTGGCTGCTGTCACGCTCTTCGAAGTCACGGATGGGTTCGGGTTCATGGCCAACGTCTGGGACGCGTGGGATCTCGTCGCGAACGCCGCGGGCATCCTTCTTGCTCTCATAGTAGACCGGGCCACGGCGCGAGCGTTGCTCTGAAGGCGCGCCACACACACACCGTTCCCGCGCGATGACTGAAGGGTAGCCAGTGACATCAGGACGAACGGTGTACGACGGCATCGACCTCGTCGTGTGGAGCGGTACCGGCAACACGCTTCACGTCGCTGAGCGTTTCGCACAATCCGCCCGTGCGCAGGGAGCGAACGCGCGCATTCTGACGGCGGCCGCCCCGACCGAGGGGGACCCTTCGCCGAGACGTCTGCTCGGTCTGCTCGCGCCGACCCACGGATTCACGGCTCCCTGGCCGCTTCTGAAGGCTGCGTTCACTCACCCGAACGTGCGCGGGATCGATGCGTTCGTCCTCGTGACGCGTGGCGGCACGAGGATCGCGGGCAAGACCTTACCGGGATTCGAGGGAACCGCAGCCTACCTTCCGGCTGCCATACTCGCTTGGCGAGGAGCTCGAGTCCGTGGGGTCGGGGCCATCGACATGCCCCTGAACTGGACGGTCGCCGTTCCGGCTGCGAGTCCGAAAGACGTGCGGGCGATCGCCGAGCGGGGTGATGCCCAGGTCGACAGGTTCTCGCGCCGCATTCTCGGCGGGGAGTCAGCATTCGGAGGGTTCGCGCAGCTCGTTATCGGCGCGCTGATGATGCCGTTGTCGCTCGGCTACATGCTCATAGCTCGCTTGTTGCTGGCGAAGATGTTCTTCGCCGATGAGCGGTGCACTTCATGCGGGACCTGTGAACAGCTCTGTCCGCAAGCGGCGGTGCACCTGCGGGGGTCCGCTCGGCGACCGTATTGGACCTACCGCTGCCAGAACTGCATGCGCTGCATGTCGAACTGTCCGACCGACGCGATCCAAGGCGGCCAGGGATGGCTGCTGTTCTACATCTGGCTCATGACGCTGCCACTATCGGCGTTCGTGGCTGCCGAGATACTCGGCGCGTTCGGAGTGTCCGGAGGTCTGACAGCCGGTTTTGTGGGGTTGCTGTCGGACTATCTCTGGATCGTTATCGCCGTGTGGGCTGCCTATGGCATCCTATGGCTAGGCCTGCTGGTGCCCGGCCTTCGCTTCGTGCTCTCACGGGCGACGTTCACGCGGTTCTATCGGCGCTACCGTGGACCTCAAGGGTAGGGAGAAGAAATGCAAGCCAGGGATCTGCGACGCTACATCAAGACCACCGAGAAGATGGTCGTGCCTGCCAAGGTCGCGACCACGACCCAGGGCAGCACGATGCTTCGCAAGCTGCCGCTCCGACTCCAGCACTACATCGTCAACAGGGGAGCGCGCACCAACCCGTACATGAGCTTCATCGTCGAGCCGTACGCCACCTTCCTCTCCTTCGAGATCACCGATACCGAGGCCATGGAGCGACTGTTGCCGCCGAACTACAGCCTGTTCCCCTCGGCGATGTTCAGCGACACACCCCAGCGGCCGTGCGCGATCGTCAGCGCGTTCAACGTCCACACGAGCGTGTTCTGGGGTAGTCGGGTGGAGTTCTACGTGATCGCCGAGAACTGCAAGACCGGGCTCCTGTCGTGGATCATCGGCGAGTACGAGAGCAACACGCACAGCTACGACCCGAGCCAGGGTTTCATCGGCCCGAGCACCTCACATTCAGTGGTGACGACGTCGTATGCCGGCGAGGTCATCATCGACGTCGCGAGCGCGCAGTCCGGCAACCGCCTCACGCTCGTTGCCGACCTCAAGGACGGTGCGCTCACGGAGCTCGACCAGCGCCTGTGGGTCGAGGGTAACCTCTCGGTCGACTACGGCGGCGAGCTGCAGCAATGCACCAAGCCGTTCAGCCTGGTGTTCGACCCCAAGGAGATGGCCCAGGCGCTCAAGCTCCCGCTCGACGGCATATCGCTGTGCGAGAACACGTTCGGTGCGGGCGCGCTCGATCCGAAGCCGTTCGAGGTGGCCTGCTTCCCCTACGCGCAACACTTCGTCACCACGAGCGTCCCGACCGCCACCTCGATGCGGACGGCCGAGGACCTGGAGCGTGCGGTCACCCAGATCAACGACGAGATGCATGCACCTGAGGAGACGGACTGCCAAGGGTGATCGCCATGCCTGAAGGGGAGGTGCTTTTCGTGTCGCAAGCGAATCAGCCCAGTGATCTTCCGGCCGGACTGTCGAGTGCTGCGCGCAGGGCTCTTACACGTGCCGGTTACACCAGCCTCGACCAGCTTGCCCAGGTCCGTGTATCGCAGCTGGACCACCTTCACGGCATGGGCGCGAAGGCCATCGGCCAGCTACGCGTTGCGCTGGCCGCCCGAGGCCAAGGCTTCGCCGAAGAGGAGTAGGCAGCTCCCGTCGGCGGGCATCAGTGCTGCCCTGTATCTCTCGCTCCGCTCCGGTCACTCGACATACATAGCACCACAATGTATAGTGCTGCTATGTAAGCTCCATTGCGTACGGACGGGTGAGCTCGTGGAGATCAACAAGGACCTCATAGCGGCATCCTCGACGCCGATCGTCCTCGCGATACTCGCCGAGGAGGACAGCTACGGTTACGCCATCCTCCAGCGTGTCCGGGAACTGTCCGGAGGGCACCTGGAGTGGACGGACGGGATGCTCTACCCCGTCCTGCATCGGCTCGGGCGACTCGGCTACGTCGAGGCGCGCTGGGAGGTGGCCGAGAGCGGTCGCCGTCGCAAGTACTACCGGATCACATCGCAGGGCCGCGAACAGTTGGATGAGCACCGCAGGCAGTGGCAGGCCGTGGACGCCACACTGAGGGGCATCTGGCACACGTTCGCCCTCGCAGTCCCGTCCGACCATCCCGCACCGGCTGCATCGCTGCCACAAGGAGTGTGAGTGATGTCGAATACAGACCAGACCGGCTCGCTCGAGGCACAGATCGACCAATGGCGGAGCTACCTCAGTCGCAGGCAGGCGATCCACGCTGTTGACGTCGCCGAGCTGGAAGACCACCTACGCGAGCAGATCGAAATGCTGACCGGGGCGGGTCTCGAAGCCGACGAAGCGTTTCTCGTGGCAGTGAAGCGCATGGGCGATCTCGATACTCTCTCGCGAGAATTCGCGCAAGAGCACTCCGAGCGTCTCTGGAAGCAGCTTGTGGTGCCTCCATCGGAGCCCGGGGAACCGCAGGCCTCGGTCCGGAAGGACGCGATCGTCGCGTTCTGTCTCGCAGTACTGGCAGCCGTGCTCATCAAGGTGCCGGAGCTTCTCGGCATAGACCTGGATACAGACGCGTCGTTCTATCTCCGGAACCTCAGCCTGTTCGTGCTGCCGGTCCTCACCGGCTACTTCGTGTGGAAGCGGCGCCTCGATACCGCCACCGTTCGCTGGTTGGCCGTCGGATTCATCGGGGCAGCAGTCCTGGTCAATGTGTATCCGTTCACGCCTGTCGGCCAGACCGAGGCACTCGCGGCGCTGCACCTGCCGATCGCGTTGTGGCTGGCTGTAGGCATCGCCTACGCAGGCGGCCGCTGGAGACAGGTCGCCGGGAGGATGGACTTCATCCGTTTCTCGGGTGAACTGTTCATCTACTACGTGCTCATCGCGCTGGGCGGCGGCCTTCTCATGGCGTTCATGGCGATGATATTCGGGGCCATCGGGGTCAACGTCGAACCATTCTTCGAATCATGGCTGTTGCCGTGCGGAGCTGCCGGGGCCGTGGTGGTCGCTTCGTGGCTCGTGGAGGCGAAGCAGAGTGTGATCGAGAACATGGCACCCGTGCTCACGCGCCTGTTCACGCCCCTGTTCACCGCCGTGCTGGTCGCGTTCCTGGGGACCGCCTTGGCGACCGGGCGCGGGGTGGACATCGATCGCGACGTGCTGATCGCATTCGATCTGCTGCTGGTGGTGGTCCTCGCACTCGTGCTCTACACGGTCTCCGCGCGGGACCCCGAGTCGCCTCCGGGCGCCTTCGACGTCCTACAGGTCGTACTGGTGATCAGTGCTCTTCTTGCCGATGCGGTTGCGCTGTGGGCCATCGCCGCGCGCATCAGCGAGTTCGGCTTCACCCCCAACCGGGTGGCCGCCCTCGGAGAGAACGTGATCTTGCTGGTGAATCTGACGTGGACTGCGGTCCTGTATCTTCGCTTCCTGAGGCGACGTGCGCCATTCGCCGCCATCGAGCGGTGGCAGACCGACTACGTGCCTGTGTACGCGTTGTGGGCAGCGATCGTGGTGATCGTCTTCCCTCCGCTGTTCGCCTACATGTAGCGCACGCGTCTTGCGGACCCGCCAAGCGTTAGACTTGGGCTGAGGCTTCAGTGCGTGACGGAAGCGCTCGTTCATCGGTCACAACGCACGGAGGGACAGGCGTCAGATGCGCAAAGCAGTCAAGATCACCGCGGTCGTGCTCGTCGCGTGCATCGTTCTCGCAGCCATCGGTTTCTACGGCTGGACGCGCTTGTCCCGCTACCCGGCGTACGAGGACGCGGCCACGCTGGCCGAGACGGTGCGCACCACCGAGGGCTGGTACGTGTTCGAGCCGGAAGGCGAGCCCTTGGCGGGACTCATCTTCTACCCGGGCGGTCTGGTGGATCCAGCCGCCTATGCTCCGCTGATGCAGCGTCTCAGTGACGGTGGTGTTCTCGCGGTGATCGTCCCGATGCCGCTCGACCTGGCGGTCTTCGGCATCAATCGTGCCGACAAGGTCATCAGCGCGTACCCGGATATCGAGAAGTGGGCGATCGGCGGGCACTCTCTCGGCGGTGCGATGGCATGCGAGTACGTCAGTGGTCATCCCGGAGTGTTGGACGGCCTGATCCTGCTCGCCTCGTATCCCGCAGAGTCCACCGACCTCTCGGCGACGGACATAGATGTAGCATCCATCTACGGCACCGAAGACGGGGTGTCGGGCGATGTCTTCGAGGACTCGCTGGTCCGTCTGCCCGCCGACACGACGCTTGTCGAGATCGACGGCGGTAATCACGCGCAGTTCGGGGACTACGGGCCCCAGAAGGGTGACGGTACGGCGTCCATCGACCGCGACCAGCAGCAGCTTCTGGCGGCCGAATCGATCATCGCTCTGCTGGAAGGGCTCAAGTAGCCCGCCGAGAGGATCCGGCGCGTCTCGGTCAGCTAGTCCTGCAGGTGCCGCTCGAGGAACTCGATTCCGGCAGACACTGTCTCACGGGATATCGGGACGTCGGGGGCGAGGGCGATGAAGCCGTGCGGAGCCCCGGGGATCTCGCTGAGCTCGCACGGGACGCCTGAGGTTTCGAGTCTTCGCGCATACTCCCGACACTCGCCGAGGAACAGGTCGAGTGTTCCCACCGCGATGTGTGCCGGCGGCAGGCCTGCCAGGCTCTTCCGCCGTGCGGCGACGGCGTACTCGGGTACATCTGCGGCCCCGTAGTCCTGCCCGAGGTAGGAGGACCATCCGTTGCGGTTGCTGCGGTTGGTCCACACAAGGTAGCCCGCATCATCCAGCTCTCGGTGCGCGGCGGTCCGGTCGTTCAGCATGGGGTAGATCAGGAGCTGCGCCCGGGGCTGCACCCCGCCTTCGTCGTGGAGTCTCTGAGCCAGGCAGGCCGCTAGTCCCGCCCCGGCGCTCTCACCCGCGATAGCGATGCGAGTCGCATCCACGCCGAACGCCTCCGCGTTGTCGTGCATCCAGCGCCAGGCGGCGACGCAGTCATCCAGGGCGGCGGGGAAGGGATGCTTCGGCGCGAGACGATAGTATGCCGAGACGACAAGGATCCCGAGGTCACGAGCGATCTGCGAGCAGATCGCGTTGTTCTGCTGCGGCGAGCCGACGATCAATCCGCCACCGTGCATCCACAACAGTGCAGCATCCGAGTGTCTCTCGGCGGGCTCGTACACTCTGACGTGAGCGCCATTGCGGTCGGTGTGCTCCGTTGCGCGGACCCCCGGCAGGGACGGCATCTTCACTACGCCCCCGAGCAGGCGGAAGACCGGTACCGCCCACTTCAAGTGGAGTGGTGGCGTCACCAGGTGCGCCTTGCGCAGGTCGGGATGGAGCTCTGAGAAGTCCGGGCGAGCGGTCTCGGTCGGTCTATCGTCGGGCATCCGGGTGGCCTCCATACCGAGATGGACATCGCTGTTGCTGACCAGTCTAGCCCATGCCGTATCGCAAGCGCTTCGGGCACAGCGCCAGCCGGGGTCGGGTAGACTCGAAGCACGACAGCAGCCGCGGCCCAGCCGGAGTACGCGGTGGAAGGGTGCAGGATGCAGGATGGAGATCGGTCATGACCATGAAGCTCGATCCGTCGACAGAGGCGTATCTTCTCGAGTCGATCCAACGATTCTTCGCCGAGGAACTCGAGGTCGATATCGGCGAACTCAAGGCCCGATTCGTCCTTGAGTACTTCGCGCGCGAGATCGGTCCGAGCGTGTATAACCAGGCGATATTGGACGCTCAGCAGTTCCTCGAGAAAGCGGTGTTCGACCTCTCGGGAGTGGTCTACGAGCCGGAATACGACTTCTGGAAGAAGCCGTAGCCGCTGCAGTTGAAGGAGTCGTTCCATGGACCGCAAGCAGATGCGTCGCCAATACAAGGAGACCGCTCGTCCTGCGGGCCTGTACGCGGTGCGCAACACCGTGGACGGCACGGTCCTTATCGGCACGAGTACGGACCTGCCAGGCATGCTCAATCGTCAGCGCTTCCAGCTCGAGATGGGGTCTCACCCGGACAAGAGGTTGCAAGCCGACTGGAATCGACTCGGGGCCGACGCCTTCAGCTTCGAGGTACTGGACGAGATCGACCCGCCCGCAGATCCCGACCAGGACCTCCGGGAGGATCTCACGACGCTGAGGGACATGTGGCTCGGGAAGCTGGCCTCAGAAGGGCAGCCGCTCTATCCGCACTCCGCCCGGGGCGCCTGACAGGCGAACCGCGTCCTGAGTTGCGGTGTGGCTGATCAGAACATGCCGTTCGCGTTCGCTGCCTCACGGGGGACCGTTTGCAGGACGTCCCAGTGCTCGACTATCTTGCCTTCGTCGTCGAGGCGGAAGATGTCGATCCCGGCCCAGTCGTTGTCCTTCTCTCCGGGCCACCACTGATAGCAGTGCAAAACGACGTAGTCACCTTCTGCGATGGCGCGCTTGAACTCGACGCGCTTGCCGGGGTACTCCTTCGCCATCTGCTCGAAGTAGTCGATGAAGGCCTGCTCGCCGTCGCCGACACCGGGATTGTGCTGGATGTATTCGTCTCCCGCGTACAACTCCTGTGCCCTGGCGGGTTCACACTGATTGAACATCAGATCGTAGAAAGCCATCACGTTGCGCTTGTTGGTCTCGAGTCGGCCATTCATGCGTGAGCTCCTTCCGTCACGTAGAGAGTACCCGTGTTCGCGCGGTAGACTGCTGGTAGTGCTACTCGCGATGAGGTGGTGACGAATGACCGAGTTCACCAAAGAGGAGGCGCTGGCGTTCGTAGAAGCCATGCGACTGACCGTCGATGGCAAGGTGGGCTTCAAGTGGATGACGGACAAGCTGTCCGGACTCACCGCATACATCGATCGCATCGCCGGGGAGAACGAGCGGTTGACTGCTTTCATCGATTCGATAGGCGCGCGCGAGGACTATGAATCGAGACCGTCACGGTAAGCGGTGCCGTCGGATCGGACTGGAGTGATCGACATGCGGTCGCTGACCCTTCTATCCCGCTTCGTCACGGGGGCTTTGCTCGCGAACGGGATTCCCCATTTCGTGCAGGGGATATCAGGGCACGCGTTCCCTACGCCGTTCGCAACACCTCCAGGGGTCGGGGACTCCTCACCGCTGCTGAACGTCGTCTGGGGTTCGGCAAACTTCCTCATCGCATACGTACTGCTCGCGAAGGGTAGGCCGATCAGATCCGCGTTCTCGCTCGACGCGCTTTCGCTCGGCATCGGTTTCGTCGCCATGGCGCTGATGCTCGCACAGTTCTTCGCCTGAGACCGGCGAGATCAGCCGTCCTGTTGCACTGCGTCAGGCTGCCGGGTGGTAGGGTATGACAGGGGGTCTCGACAGGTGTGGTTCTACCGAAGGGCCCCAGTCTGTCGCTCAGTAGGGAGACGCGGATGGGACAGACCGACGAGCTGACGCTTATCGCGTCATTCAGACGCCGTGGAATCGCGATTATCGCGACGCTCGCTGTGATATCCGCGGTCACAGTCTCGGCCATCGTCTACAACCTCGTCATATCGGGATTCGCCGAGATGGTCGGTACGTCGGTGAGCGGATTCGCTATCCAGGCATTCTCGGAGGCGGAGGCGCCATCGCTGGACGATGAAGCAAGCCTCGCTCGTTTCGCCCGTCTGGCCGAGGATCAGATCAAGACCGGCAACTTCTCTGCGATCCGCGTCATCGATCCAGATGGGATCGTGGTGTTCTCCACTCAGAGCGGTGAGGCGGGCAGTGTTGTGGAACTCACCTCCACGATGCAGTCGGCGCTCACATCGGGGCGGGTCTCCTCAAGGCACCTCAACGATGCGGTCTCGCCGTCTGGCGATATCGTGCGAAGCATCGATGCGCCACTCAGGCTACAGCGAGGCGGCGCAGTCGTCGGGATACTTGAGATCCAGCGCCCGTACGGCGCGATACGCGATGGTGCGCTTCGCTCGGCACTGGTCGTAGGTCTTGTTGTCCTGATCGGTGGTGGGATAGCGATCGCACTTCTGTGTGTTGTCGTTCGCCGAGCGGAGCGCGCGGTGCTGCGAACCCGCGATTGGGCCGAGAGTCTGAGTGGGCACCTACGCCTTGTCATGACCGAGAAGGAAGAAGGTCATCTCGGCACCGTCGATGCGCTCCTCACGGCCGTGAACGTGAAGGACCACTACACGGCGATGCATTCGCTGCACGTGACGACGTACGCATGCGCGGTCGCGGAGTACGCGGGCTGGCTCGATGATGTCGCCATCCTCGAGCGCGCGGGATTGGTGCACGACATCGGCAAGATCGGCATCGCCGAGTCGATACTGCGCAAGCCGGGCAAGCTCACTGCGGAGGAGCGCATCGTCATCGAGGAGCACTCGGCTGCAGGCGCAGAGATACTGGAGCAGGTGCCGTTTCTGCGTGATGTCGTACCCACGGTGCGACATCATCACGAGCGTTGGGATGGCAACGGATATCCGGAGGGTCTTGCGGGAACGGACGTACCGCGAACCGCCAGACTCATGGCTATCGTGGATGCCTATGACGCGATGACCACCGAGCGGCCATACCGCAGCCCGCTGTCGGAGAACGCCGCGCTTCGCGAGATCATCGCCAATCGTGGCACCCAGTTCGATCCGTCGTGTGTCGAGCAGTTTCTGGCAGCGCATGCCGCCGGAGTCATACGCGTGGAGGATGAGACTTTCCACTCCAGGGTAAGACCTGCAAAGGTGACGCCCTGAGAGAGACCGGCGATGACCGAGCGGGAAGTACACGCATCTCTGCGTAGGCGAGCGGCTGCTGCCGCTGCAGTCGTCGTGCTGCTCGGCGCTATTACCTATCTCGCCTGGCCGTGGATCGGCCGTCTCAGCGATCCCGACCAAGCGCAGCAGCTCATCAAGGGTGCAGGCGCCTGGGCGCCACTGCTGTTCATCGCCGTCCAGATGCTGCAGGTGATCCTGGCGCCGCTTCCCGGACAGGCGATCGTCCTTGCTGGCGGGTATCTTTTCGGGCCGGTCCTCGGTCTGGTCTACACGATCATCGGCTCGACGCTGGCCTCGGCCATCATCTTCGTGCTCACGCGTCGGCTCGGACGACCGTTCGTGGAGCATTTTGTCAGTGCAACGACGCTCGCGCGCTTCGACAGGCTTGCAGAGAGCAAGGGCGCGCTCGTGTTCTTCTTCATCTTCCTGCTACCCGCGCTCCCTGACGACATCGTCGCATTCGTTGCGGGGCTGACCGGGATTCCCATCGGGACTCTCGTGATGGTCTCGGTGGCGGGGCGACTTCCCGGGTACGCCGTGCTGAGCATGGCGGGGTACGGTCTTACGCAGGAGAACCTCGTTCCGGTGATCGTGCTGCTCGTCGCGATGGCTCTGCTGCTGGCTGTGGCGTTCTGGAAGCGGGCGTGGCTGCGCGAAGTGGCGGAGAGCGACGATCGGGCGGCGCTGGTGGCAGAGGCGTGGCGGGTGTCGTGGCGCACGGTGATCGTGGTCATCATCGTTGCAGCGACGGCGTCCGTCGTTCTCGCGCGGATCATCATGTAGGGTGGGCTACGGAGGCGAGACTCCAATGGCAGTGGCGAAGATCATGTCGCAGGTCCCTGAGGCGACCCTCGACTGGCTGGTGGCGACCGACAACCCGGCAGTCGCGGTGCTCACGCGGCGCGACCTCCTCGGCGAAGTCGGCGATCCCGGGTTGGAGGCGCTGTGGGCGCGCCGCAACGAGTACGGTCCCGTTGCCGGGATCCTGGAAGCTATGGCCGAGGACGGCTCCTGGGCGCCACCCGCACGGGACTACCAGAAGTACGGCGGGTCACTGTGGCAGGTGCACTTCCTCGGAGAGCTGTATGCGAACGGCGATGACGAGCGTGTGCAGCGTGCAGCAGCGTACGCGTTCTCGCGTCAGCTCGATGACGGCTCCTGGAGCTGCAACGGGCGCCCGGACGCTTCGATCGCATGTCTCACGGCGAACATCGGACGCGCGCTGGCGCGCCTCGGTTATGTGCGCGACGAGCGAGTCCTGGCGGCACTCGAGTACTGCGTGCGAGTCTATCGCGAGGTCGGCGTGATCGACTGCCGGCCCGGGCGCACATACAGCCTGAACAACTACTGTCACATGCTCACGACCAAAGAGCTGCTCTTCCTTGGCGCCGTACCGCGCGAGCTTTGGCCGGACGGCGCGGAGGCACTACGCGACGCCTGCATCGCTGCGCTGCGGGACAAGGAGGTATTCCGCTGCTACCCTGCGGAAGCGCGCGAGTTCCAGGACCGCATGTGGTCGATGTCTGCCGAGGAGCGCCACGGTTTCCGGGACCGCTTCCTCGCGGAGCACCCCGACCTTCACTACAAGGAGAAGGCCGGCTGGCTGCGGTTCGGCTATCCTTTGTCCTACAACTCCGATGCACTTGAGGCGTTGCTGGCACTGGCAGCGGTAGGTGAGGAGCCGCGTCCGGAGTATGCGGACGCGATCGAGGTCGTGCGAAGCGCTGCGGACGAGCAGATGCGCTGGAAGTTGCGCAACAGCTTCAACGGCAAGATGATCGCCGACGTCGAGGCAAAGGGTCAGCCGAGCAAATGGCTCACCTACCGGGCGCTGCGGGTGCTCGAATGGGCGTCGGTACGTGAGGGCGACAGCGCGTGAGACAGGAGCGGGCGTGACTGAAGCGACCATCGCGAGAGGCTATCGCCCCGGTTCGATAGGCCGGGTAACAGCGATGCACGGCGAGTACTACGCTCGCGAGTGGGGATTCAGCCGCTACTTCGAATCGAAAGTGGCTACCGGACTGTGCGACTTCCTCGAGCGCTACGTCGAGACTCGCGACGGGTTTTGGACCGCATCGCTCGACGGTCGTATCGAGGGCGCGATCGCAATTGACGGCACCGATGCCGAGACGGACGGGGCGCATCTGCGATGGTTCATCGTCTCCGACGTGCTGCGCGGCACGGGCGTGGGCGGCCGGCTCATCAAGGTAGCGATGGACTTCTGCCGAGAGCAGGGTTACTCGCGTGTCTACCTGGAGACGTTCGCGGGACTCGAACCGGCACGACACCTCTACGAGAAGGTGGGCTTTGAATTGACCCGCGAATGGCAGGGAACGCAGTGGGGGACGCCCGTGCGCGAGCAGCGATTCGAGTGCGAGTTGCGCTCTGAATACTAGTTTGGGCAGCCACTAGCGTGTTTTGGCGCGAAACGTGCTATACTTCACGAGGCGAGCCACGAGGGCTCGTAAGTTTGCGATGTGACACACCGCATTCTGCGGTGAAAAGGTCACATCGTTTTGTTTTGCCCCGTTGTTGGGGTGAGAGGATGGATTTGAATGGCAGAGGGTAAAGTCAAGTGGTTCAACGCTGACAAGGGTTATGGCTTCATCGAGCGCGAGGATGGCGACGATCTGTTCGTCCACTTCTCCGAGATCCAGACCGAGGGCTTCAAGACCCTCGACGAGGGTCAGGCCGTTTCCTTCACGGAAGCCACTGGCCAGAATGGCAAGAAGCAGGCGACCCAGGTGCGCGCTCTCTAAGCCACCTGTATCAATGCTTTGCAGCGGGGCGGTCCTTCGGGGCCGCCCCGCTCTGCGTTCTACGCTAAAGTCGATACAGTAGCCAGTCGTTGCGTTGGGGTGGGATGCATGGTCATAGTGCAGCGAGCGCTTCTGGGTCTTCTGGGAGGATTCTGGTTCGTTGTCGGCATGCTCGCCGTCGCCGGCACGGTCGACTTCGGACTCTCGAGCGGTGCGCCTGTGCTCGGCGTGCTGATGCTCGGGAACGGCGGGGCACTGCTGCTCGCAGCGTTCCTCTCGGCGCGCGGGAAGCGCATCGTCGATCTTGCGACAGTGCTGCTGCTCGGGGTGAACGGTATTCTCAGCGTCACCGACGACATCGGCACGCTTGATATCGCCTCGCTGGTTCTAAGCATCGTGCTTATCGGACTCGTGATCGGGAACATGCGTAGGGTAGCCGGAGCTCAGGGGTGACTATCATGCGGGCACTGGTCGTGTACGAGTCGGTTTGGGGTAACACCGCCGCGATCGCGCATGCGATCGCCGAAGGTATCGGTGAGGGTGCTGAGGCGGTGAGTACTGCCGAGGCGACACCGGAGGCGCTCCAGGGCGTCGAACTCATTGTTGCCGGCTCCCCGGTGTTCGGCTTCATGCTGCCCACCGAGGGCTCGCGCAAGCAGATCGCGAACAACCCAGCGCACAAGGACCATCCTCCGGATGTGTCGCACCCGTCACTGCGTTCGTGGCTCGAAGCCCTGGGGAGCGGTTCTGCCGGTTTCGCGGCGTTCGAGACACGGATATCGTGGTCGCCACGCGGTGCCGTCAGCGACATCGCTAAGCGCATGAAGCGCAAGGGGTATGCGCAGGTCGCCGAGCCCGAGCGCTTCCTGGTGACGGGAACCTACGGCCCGCTCGCCGACGGTGAGGTCGAACGCGCGCGAGCCTGGGGTACGGAGCTTGCAGAGGCCGCCGCGCGTTAGCGCAGAGCGAGAAGCTCCGAGACGGTCACGAAGCGGTATCCCTCGGCAGAAAGCTCCTCAAGGATGCGCGGTAACGCGTCCCGTGTAGTGCCGCGCGCGTCGTACATGACGTGCATCAGCACGATCGACCCCGGCCGTGCGTTACCGGTCACGTACTCGACGATGCCGTCAGCGGTGCTTGCCACCGCGGCGATCGAGTCGGGCTCGAGGCTCCAGGTGACGGTCGTGCGGTCGTTGCGCGCCAGGTAGAGCGGCGTTGTCAGAAGGCGTTTGCAGCCCGGCATCCTGAAGGTGATGGGACCATCGTAGCCCGCGTCGCGGAAGATGGCGTCGGTGCGCTCCACCTCCTCAACGACCGTCGCTTCGGGAATGAAGTAGAGCCTGCGGTGTGAGTAGGTGTGGTTGCCCAGCTCATGTCCTGCCGAGACGATCGCATCGAGCGCCTCTGGATCCTGTTCGCATTCGCTCCCCGTCAGGTAGAAAGTCGCGGGTGCGTCGTACTCGGCAAGAATCTCGAGCACCTGATCGGTGTATCTCGCGTTGGGGCCGTCGTCGAAGGTGAGCGCGATGACCTTCTCGGCGGTGTCCACGCGCTGCACGAGCTCTCCGGCGAGCTGGAACGAGCGGGACTTCGTGAGCCTATAGGTGACGATGCCGGTAGCGGTGAGCGCGAGCACGAGAACGAGCGCCACACGGCCGAAGAGGTGCGACTTTGAGTGCGTGCTTCCCGCGATCCGATGCCAGATGAAGAGCAGCGCTGCCATGAGCGCTGCGACTGTTGCGAATGCCAGAAGGTAGTCAGCCATGCTCCGAGCCTACCACGCTGTCGGCCGACCGTTCACCGACCGATAGCAACGGCTTGGTGGCAGGCTCTTTACGTGCGCCCCGTGCGCCCCGATGCTTCTCGCTTCGGGCATGACCACGTACGCGAGAGCCGGGACAAACGTGACCACAGAGCAGATCAAGCCGCACCTCGAGAAAGCAGTGTTCGGCTTCGGCATCATCAACCCCATCACGGCGCTGCCACAGCTGCACAACATCTGGTTTCAGCACCAGATCAGCGGTCTGAGCATCGTCACCATCGGGGCGGCTCTCATCATGTCGATCCTGTGGACCGCATACGGCGCCACGAGCAGGCAGACGGTGCTTTGGGTCACCAGCGCCGCATGGGTCGCAATGAACGGTGCGACGTTGCTCGGAGTGGCCGTCCTCTCGTAGGGCACGCGCCACTCGCGCTCATCCCGTATCATCGGCGCATGGCATTCTCGCGTTCCGACATAGCCGCGCTGCTTGCGCGCACCCGCGTCGTCCTCGGCCCGATGGCCGGGGTGACCGAGGCCCCCTTCCGTGGCATCTGCAAGCGGATGGGCGCCGGGCTCACCTACACCGAGATGGTCAGCGCCAAAGGGCTGCACTACAACCCCGACGCGGCGATAACGCGTGGACTGTTGTCCTTCTCGCCGGAGGAGACACCGTGCGCGGTCCAGCTGTTCGGCGCTGACCCCGAGATGATGGCCGCCCAGGCCCTCGGCATCATCGAGCGGTACGGCGACGACATCGCGTTGATCGACATCAACATGGGGTGCCCCGTGACCAAGGTCGTCGCGAAAGGCGAGGGGAGCGCACTCATGCGAGAGCCTGCGTTGGCGGCTCGCATCGTGACACGTGTCGCCGAGACGACCGGCGTGCCCGTGACCGCCAAGTTCCGTGCGGGTTGGGATGCTGGCGAGCGCAATGCCGTGGAGTTCGCGAAGCAGATGGAGGACGCAGGGGCTGCCGCGCTGTGCGTGCACGGGAGAACGCGCGATCAGTTCTATCGCGGCAAGGCCGACTGGGGTGTGATCGCCGAGGTGAAGGCCGCGGTGAGCGTACCCGTGATCGGCAGCGGCGACATCTTCTCGGCAGAAGATGTCATGGCGATGCTGGAACGCACGGGAGTGGATGCCGTCATGGTCGCACGCGGGGCCCAGGGGAATCCCTGGATCTTCGCGCAGGCCAGGGCCTTGATCGCGGGCAGCGAGCCACTGCCGGGTCCGGACGCGTTCGAGCGCATCGATGTCGCCCGAGAGCACCTTGCCGCACTGCGTGCGTTCGCCGGTGAGCATTCCTTTGCGCGCATGCGCAAGCACGTCGCGTGGTACATCACCGGTATCCCCGGAGCCACCCACGTGAGGGAGCGCACTTTCGTCGCCGAGAGCTACGACGCACTTGATGCACTGCTCGCCGAATACCGCGCGTACCTGCTGCAACGGCCTGGCCGGTAGGGCGCTTTCTGACAGACGGCTACCTCGATGTCGGACTGTTCGGGTAGGATAGAGCCAACGACAGGCCTTCAGCATGGCCGCATTTTGTTGCTGAACAAGAACCGGTATCAACGGGGGATCCCCTCGCGCTGCGCACGTTTGACGGCGCCCACCGGTTCCCGGGTGAAAGGGAACTACATCGTGAATCCAGGTGCAGACGACCGTACGCGCCGCGCCGCAGTGGCTGAGACGCTCGATCGCTGGAGCCGTCTCTCTGAAGCGAGCAGCGCCTTTGACCCCGCACTCTTCGTCGAGTACGACGTGAAGCGTGGACTCCGCGACGTCAACGGCCGAGGTGTCCTCGCCGGCCTCACGCAGATCGGTGACGTCGTCGGTTCGCGGATCGAGGAAGACTCCCGCGTGCCGGCACCCGGACAGTTGATGTATCGCGGCATCGACGTGACGGCGCTCGTTGACGGGTTCGTCGCGGAGGATCGCCTCGGCTTTGAAGAGACCGCGTATCTGCTGCTGTTCGGCGAGCTGCCGAGCAGGGACGAGCTTGCGCTTTTCGGCGACAGCCTTGCCTCGTACCGCAAGCTACCTCGGCACTTCATCCACAACGCGATCTTGAACATGCCCAGCAGCGACATCATGAACGCGATGTCGCGCAGTGTGCTGTGCATGTACGTCTTGGACAAGCGCGCCGACGACACGTCCATCGCAAACGTGCTGCGCCAGAGCCTGCACCTCATCTCCAAGTTCCCCATGCTCTCCGTGTACGCCTACCAGGCCTATCTCGAGGAGTACGAGGGCAAGAGTCTGGTGATCCATCGGCCTTTGACGGAGCTTTCGACCGCCGAGAACTTCCTGCACATGCTCCGACCCAACAGCAAGTTCACCAAGCTCGAGGCACAGGTGCTCGATCTGTCGCTGGTGCTACACGCCGAGCACGGCGGCGGCAACAACTCGTCGTTCACCGCTCATGTCGTCTCCTCAACGGGCACCGACACCTACTCGGCCATGGCCGCCGCCCTCGGTTCGCTCAAGGGTCCCAAGCACGGTGGTGCGAACATCAAGGTCGTCCGCATGTTCGACGATCTCAAGTCGAAGGTGCGTGACTGGGCAGATGACGAGGAGATCGCAGCCTACTTGCAGCGGATCCTCGACAAGCGGGAATTCGACCGTTCAGGGCTGATCTACGGCATGGGGCACCCGGTCTACTCGGTATCGGATCCACGCACGCTCGTTCTTCGTGACCACGCTGAGAGGCTTGCCACTGAGAAGGGTCTTGCCGAGGAGTACCGGTTGCACGCCAAGGTCGAGCAGATCGCTCCGGAGGTCATCAAGGGCAACCGGACGATGTTCAAGGGCGTCAGCGCCAACGTCGACTTCTACTCCGGGTTCGTGTACCAGATGCTCGACATCCCCGAGGAGCTCTACACCCCGCTGTTCGCGGTCTCGCGCATCGTCGGCTGGTGTGCGCACCGGCTCGAGGAGCTCGTCAGTGGCGGGAAGATCATCCGTCCTGCGTACAAGAGCGTCGCCGGTCTGCGTGACTATGTCCCGCTCGAGGAGCGGTAAGGCAGCACGTCGCTGCGCCCGGCGGTGTCTGCTGTTCGCACCGGCACCGCGTCGCGTATAATCGCGTCTCACCGTCAGCGTCGGACGCTGTGATCCGGCACGACAATCTGGAGGCACACATGGCAAAGCACGTAGTGACACTCATCCCGGGCGATGGTATCGGCCCGGAGATCACCAGAGCGATGACCCGCGTGGTCGACGCCACCGGCGTCGACATCGAGTGGGAGCCGGTCGAAGCGGGCGCCGACTTCATGGAGAAGTACGGGACACCTCTGCCCCAGCACGTGCTCGACTCGGTACGCAAGAACAAGGTGGCCATCAAGGGCCCCATCACCACGCCCATCGGCACCGGCTTCCGCAGCGTGAACGTGGCGCTTCGCAAGGAGCTCGACCTCTATAGCTGCCTGCGCCCGTCCTTCTCGATCCCGGGTACCGGCGCTCGCTACGACAACGTCGACCTCGTGATCGTCCGTGAGAACACCGAGGACCTGTACGCTGGTATCGAATTCGAAGAGGGTTCGGCCGGCGCCAAGGCGCTTATCGAGTTCGCTGCCGAGCAAGGCGCGGGTACCATCCGACCCGACTCTGGCATCTCGCTTAAGCCCATCTCGATCACCGGCACCCGTCGTATCGTGAAGTTCGCGTTTGACTACGCGATTGCCAACGGCCGCAAGAAGGTCACGGCGGTGCACAAGGCCAACATCCTCAAGCACTCCGACGGCCTCTTCCTGAAAGTCGCGCGTGAGGTCGCCGAGGAGTACGCGGACAGTGGGATCGAGTTCGAGGACTACATCGTCGACGCCACCTGCATGCAGCTCGTGCTGCACCCGGAGTGGTGGGACGTGCTCGTACTCCCGAACCTGTACGGCGACATCCTCTCCGATCTTGCGGCCGGCCTCATCGGCGGATTGGGCATGGCGCCGGGCGCCAACATCGGCTCCGACTACGCGGTGTTCGAACCCGTACACGGTTCGGCGCCCAAGTATGCCGGCAAGGACATGGCCAACCCCACCGCGCTGATCCTCTCGGCGGTACTGATGCTCAACCACCTGGGCGAGCGCGACGCTGCCGACCGCGTGCTGGCTGCGGTCAAGACCGTTCTGGCCGAAGGCAAGGACGTCACCTACGACATCAAGCGCACGAACACCGGCAGCACCGACGGTTGCGTCGGCACGCAGGCCTACGCCGACGCGGTCATCGCCAAGCTCTAGGAAGCCGGACGCATCAGCCGGTCTATCGTCACACCGACCACATCAAGGAGCCGTTCTTCCGCAGCCGCGGGGAGCGGCTCTTTGTCGTCGGCATCGAGTCCGGGTGCAGGCTCGATCCCCGCGAGGGCGTAGGCGAGCAGCGTCCATGCGTGCGGGACGACGTCCTGCCACGATTAGCCGCCGCCACCGAACGCGACTATGCGGCCGCCCGTGAGTTCGTCCGAGAGCGCGATGATGTGCTCGACGAGCCACCGGTAGCCGGGGAGGGCCAGGCCGAGGGATGTCAGCGGGTCGCTATGGTGTGCATCGGCGCCTGCTTGCAGCACGAGGAGGTCCGGCGCGAACGCACGCACCGCAGGGGCGATCGCGCGCTCGAACGCCAGACGGTAGCAGGCGTCGGTCGCTCCAGGAGGGAGGGGGAGGTTAAACGCCGTGCCGCTGCCCGGACCTTCGCCGCGTTCTTCGGGGAAGCCGGTTCCCGGGAAGAGGTAGCGGCCGGATTCGTGGACAGAGAACGTGAGTACGCGCGACTCGCTGTAGAAGGCCTCCTGAACGCCGTCTCCGTGGTGCGCATCGATGTCGATGTAAGCGATACGGAGCGTCGGGTCATGCGCAAGCGCGTCGGCGATCGCCACCGCGACATCGTTGTAGACGCAGAAGCCTGCGGCTCGGTCGCGGTGCGCGTGATGCAGGCCGCCCGCGATGCTGAAGCTGCGGCAGAAGTCACCGCCGAGCACCGCGCGCATCGCCACGATTCCCGCGCCTGCGATGAGCGCGGACACCTCGTGCATGCCGGCGAACACCGGGTTGTCGGGGGAGTCGAAGCCGTGGGCGAACGCCTCCGCGCTCACGGGCGGACCGGCGTGGCGGACGGCGTGCAGGTACTCGGCGGTATGGACGCGCAGCAGCTCGATCGTCCCGGTCACACGTTCCGAGCGCAGCGGGTGGTGCTCGCCGAGGTCGTAGGCGTCGAGACCGGAATCATAGATGAGCGCGACGGGCACAGCGGCTCCAATCCCTTGCTGATGACAACTTACCCCTCCGTCCGGATTGAGCTGCGGTTGCCGACAGAACGAAAGGTTCGTTCATAGATAGCGAATCAGATTGACGATTATGTGATTCACATCACATAATCGAATGACCTAGCGTCCGTAGGGGCCGAGACGCGTGGGGGGACAGAGGTGTAGAAGCGTCGCCTGTATCTGGGCACCTGGACGACGCGGAGCCAGTGGTGCAACCGGCTGGGTATTCGGCCGCTTTTTTGTCTTCTGGCCGAGGAGACGTGTCCGGAGACGATCTCGAGGGGGGATCTGTCATGACGCAAGGTAGGGCGATGGCTGTCGCCGTCTGCGTGTTCGTGTTCGTGCTGGCAGTTGGGGTGGCGCCTGTCGGTGCAGCAGCTCTTGCTGATGCGACAGCCGCCAGCACCAACACCGACTGCCTTTCATGTCATGCCACGGGGAGTGGCGTGACGTCGTATGAGGTGGATTTCGGCGTGCCTGATGTGCAGCTGGACACCTGTGTGACATGCCACTTCTACCCGGGGCATCCCGGCGGATACACGGCCTGCGATCTATGTCATCCGGGGGCGGATCCGGCGTCGCCCTACTACTATGCCGACACAGAGACGCCCTATGGTTGGTTCTCGACGCCAGAGTCACCGGCATCGTCGCCAACGGAGCTGCATGCGATACACGTGAACGGAGATTGGGTGGCCGAATACTGGCCGAAGGACTGCGCGAAATGCCATGCGCCAGTCACGTGTGGCATGTGTCATGTCGAGAGTGACGCGGTCGCACACGGTGCACACCCAGGGAGTGCCTATCCGCCTGTGACCTATGTGACAGCGAACAGCGTGTCGACACAGGAGACGGTATCGACGTGCGTCAACCCTGCATGTCATGCCTTGGCGGAAGCAGAGTCAGAGGCGTTCGTACCTGACTGTACGAACTGCCACGAGCAGCACGGAGACCTCGGCGTGGTCCATACGTCAACCTGGACGATGGACGGGTGCACGGGCGCCGGTTGTCACGCCTCGTCGGACCTCACCCTCGAGCACGAGCAGTGGATCCCTGATGGGAGCTGCGCGGCATGTCACTCGGACAGCACGAGCGACACTGTCAAGGCTGCGGTCGAAGGCAGTGAGGCCGACTGTGATGCGTGCCACACGACGCTTCTGACCGATAGCGCCCATCACGCGCTGCACTACTCGGCGGCAGTCAACAACAGGGGTTGCTCAAACTGTCACAGCATGTATCTCGACACCGAGCATGCGAACCGCGGCCTGGATTGCTTTGCATGCCACGGTTCATCGGCTCCTGCGGCTACCCTTGCCGCGATTGCGAATGGCGACAAACGCTGTGTCGCCTGCCATGGGACTCAGCCGCACCGCAGCAGGTAGGGCACCCTCCGCAACAACGAACGTTTGTGGGCCCGGTCCTGACAAGGATCGGGCCCTCTCGTTCTTGTCGCCGACATGTCGCTGACGTATACTCGCAACCTAAGTCAGCCGAATACGACAACGGCGTTGACGGGGACAGTAGGGGCCAATCCTTACCACAGAGAGCCGGGGATGGTGGAAACCCGGCGTTGGACGTCTCGAAACTCACCCCCGAGCCGACCGTAAGAACGGACTGAGACCCGCGTGCGGACGACCTCCGCAGGGTCTTGGGACAAGTAAGACGGGACGGTGGCATCCGTTACCTGCCGCATGAGTGGACGCACGTCTCGCGTGCGTCAAACGGGGTGGTACCGCGGGAGTAAGCTCTCGTCCCTGGTCGGGGCGAAGCGTGCTCGGCGGTTTCGTCGTTTCTCGGCCACCCTGATTTCACTGCCCTTTCATGCGGCGCGTGCGGTGCCCATCGGCCCCAACTGGGAAGGTGGACGCATGCAGCTTCGGAGCGACCGCATGAAGAAGGGCCTCACCAGGGCGCCTCACAGGAGCCTTCTGAAGGCCGACGGCCTGACCGACGAGGAGATCTCGCGACCGATCGTCGCTGTCGTCAACTCGTCCAACGAGATCATTCCGGGTCACCTGCAGCTTGGCGCCATTGCCGACGCCGTGAAGGCCGGAATACGCATCGCGGGTGGCACGCCGCTCGAGTTCTCCACCATCGGCGTCTGCGACGGCATCGCTATGGGCCACGCGGGCATGCGCTACTCGCTGGCGTCGCGCGAGGTGATCGCGGACTCCGTGGAGCTCGTCGTGCAGGGCCACGCGTTCGACGCGATGGTCATGATCCCCAACTGCGACAAGATCATCCCCGGCATGCTCATGGCCGCCGCGCGTCTCGACATCCCCACGGTCGTCGTCTCGGGCGGCCCGATGTTGGCCGGGAAGTGGAAGGGTCGCGACGTCGACCTGGACACCGTCTTCTCCACGGTCGGCGCGGTCAGCGCGGGCACCGTGTCCGAGGAGGACATGTGCGACCTGGAGAACGCGGCGTGCCCCACGTGCGGCAGCTGCGCCGGGCTGTTCACCGCGAACTCGATGAACTGCTTGACCGAGGCGATCGGCATGGGTCTGCCGGGCAACGGCACGATTCCTGCCGTATACAGCGAGCGGATCCGGTTGGCGAAGCATGCGGGTATGCAGGTGATGGAGCTGCTGAAGAAGGGCATCACCGCCCGCGACATCATGACGCCCGCCGCCATCCGCAACGCCATGACGCTCGACATGGCGTTCGGCGGTTCCAGCAACACGGTGCTCCACCTCACGGCGATCGCCCACGAAGCGGGCGCCGACATCACGCTTGATGACTGGTCTGAGGTGAGCGCCAGAACACCGAACCTCGTGCGCATCTCGCCGGCGAGCGAGTACCACATGGAGGACCTCTACTTCGCAGGCGGCATCCCGGCGATCATGGCCGAGCTCGCGAAGCGCGATCTCATCGACGACTCGGTCATGACCGCGACCGGTGAGAAGCTGCGCCACAACCTCAAGGGCGTCGAGGGCGCGGACGGTCGCATCATCCACTCGATCGACGAGCCCTACTACGCCGAGGGCGGTCTGCGCGTGCTCAAGGGCAATCTCGCGCCGCGCGGCGCTGTCGTCAAGCAGTCGGCCGTCGCCCCCGAGATGCGTCAGCACTCGGGTCCAGCGCGCGTGTTCGACTCCGAGGAGGCCGCGGTCGAGGCGATCCTCGGCGGCAAGATCGTCGCCGGTGATGTCGTCGTCATCCGCTACGAAGGCCCCAAGGGCGGTCCGGGGATGCGCGAGATGCTCTCGCCCACGTCCGCGGTGAAGGGAATCGGCCTCGCGAGCAGTGTCGCGCTTGTCACCGACGGGCGTTTCAGCGGTGCGACGTCGGGCGCTTCCATCGGCCACGTGTCTCCCGAGGCGGCCGACGGCGGGGCGATGGCGCTCGTCGAGGAGGGCGACATCATCGAGATCGACATTGACGCCGGTACTCTCAGGCTCGACGTGACCGAGGAGCGGCTGGCGATGCGCCGCCGCGAGTGGGTCGCGCCGGCGCCGAAGGTGTCGGAAGGATATCTGGCGCGCTATGCCCGCTTCGTCTCCAGCGCGGATGAAGGAGCGGTGCTCTCATGAAGCGAACGGAATGCGGCAATCGATGGATCCAGGAGGTGACGAGATGAAGATCACGGGCGCACAGGCCCTCGTGAAGTCATTGCAGGCCGAGGGGGTCGAGGTCGTCTTCGGCTACCCGGGCGGTGTCGCGCTGCCTATATTCGACGCGCTGTACGACGTCGAGAGCCCGAGGACCATACTCGTGCGGCACGAACAGGCAGCGGTGCACGCGGCGGATGGCTACGCACGCGTCACGGGCAAGCCGGCGGCGGTCATCGTTACGAGTGGTCCGGGCGCGACCAACACCGTGACCGGCATCGCGAACGCCTTCATGGACTCTGTTCCGCTGGTGGTGTTCACCGCACAGGTGGCCACGCACGTCATCGGCACCGACGCCTTCCAGGAATCGGACATGACGGGCATCACGATACCGATCACCAAGCACAACTACCTGGTCAAGGACTCCAAGGAACTGCCCGAGATCATCAAGGAGGCCTTCCACATCGCCACGACCGGTCGTCCCGGTCCGGTGCTCATCGACCTGCCGGTCGACGTCAGCCGCGGCGAGGTCGACTTCAAGTATCCCGAGCAAGTGAACCTGCCCGGCTATAAGCCCACGTACAAGGGCCACAGCAAGCAGATCAAACAGGCGGCGCAGTTGATCGCCAAGGCGCGCAAGCCGTTGCTGTATGCCGGCGGCGGGGTTCTGGCCTCGGGCGCCTGGAAGGAGCTGAAGGAGCTCGCTGAGCTCATGCAGCTGCCCGTGGTCACCACGCTCATGGGCAAGGGCGCGTTCCCCGAAGACCATCATCTGTTCGTCGGTATGCCGGGTATGCACGGCGCGAAGTACACGAACTACACCATCACCGAGACCGATCTGTTGATCGCGGTGGGCGTTCGCTTCGACGACCGCGTAACGGGCAAGCTTGCCACGTTCGCCAGCAAGTCGAAGGTCATCCACTGCGACATCGACCCGGCGGAGATCGGCAAGAACAAGCCGGTCGACGTGCCGATCGTCGGTGACGCCCAGAACGTCCTTGCTGCGATCATTGCCGAGCTCCGCAAGATGGGCGCAGAGCCGCGCACCGACGCGTGGATGCGGGTTATCGACGACTGGCGCAATCGCTTCCCGCTGCACTATCACACCGAGGATGACGTGCTCATGCCCGAGTACGTGGTGGAGCGCGTGCGCGAACTCACCAAGGACCGCCCCACCGTCATCTGCACCGAGGTCGGGCAGAACCAGATGTGGGCGTGCCAGTACACGAAGGTGCGCGACGCACGCACGTGGGTGTCCTCCGGTGGCCTCGGCACCATGGGCTTCGGCTTCCCGGCCTCGATGGGCGCTCAGGTAGGTCGCCCCGACCATCTCGTGGTGGACATCGCCGGCGACGGCAGCTTCCAGATGAACATCCAGGAGCTCGCCACGGTCTTCATCAACAAGCTGCCGGTGAAGGTCATCATCCTCAACAACGGTGTTCTCGGCATGGTCCACCAGTGGCAGGACCTGTTCTACGACAAGCGTTTCGCATCATCGATCCTCGGCCAGGAGTCGCCCGACTTCGTGAAGGTCGCCGAGGCGTACGGGTGTCTCGGCCTGCGCGTGACCAAGGCCGAGGAAGTCGACGCGGCGCTGCAGCAGGCGTTCGACTACGACGGCCCCGCAGTCGTCGATTGCCGCGTCTCCGAGGACGCGTGCGTGTGGCCGATGGTCGCGCCGGGAGGCTCGATCGATGAGATGCTCGGCGGCATTCCCGGAGGTCCGGTGTCCGAGATGCTCGATGACGAGCTCCTCGAGGAGGTGTGGGAGTAAATGAAGCACACACTGTCGGTACTCGTTGAGAACAAGCCTGGCGTGCTCACGCGTGTGGCGTCGCTGTTCGCGCGACGGGGATTCAACATCGACTCGCTCGCTGTCGGCGTCACCGAAGATCCCACGCTCTCGCGCATGACGATAGTGGTGTCGGCCGAGGATGTGCCGCTCGAGCAGGTCACCAAGCAGCTGCACAAGCTCATCAACGTGCTCAAGATCCAGGACCTGGATCCCAAGGAGATGATCGACCGCGAGCTGGTGCTGTTCAAGGTGAACGCGCCACCGGAGCGGCGTCACGAGATCATCGAGATCGCGAACGTCTTCCGCGCCAAGATCGTGGACGTGGGCAAGAACAGCCTGACGATCGAGGCTACCGGGGCCGGCGACAAGCTGGCGGCAATGGAGGACCTGCTTCGCGCGTACGGCATCAAGGAACTGGCTCGCACGGGCAAGATCGCACTCGCACGGGGTTCGAAGGACCCGCAGTAAGGCACTGATAGGGCAATCCCCGGGGGACCGGGTCTTAACCAGGAGGACATCATGGCCACCGTTTACTACGAGAAGGACTGCGACCTCAAGTGGGTACGCGAGCGCAAGATCGCCGTCATCGGCTACGGCTCGCAGGGTCACGCGCATGCGCTGAACCTGCACGACTCCGGCTGTGACGTGCGCGTCGGTCTTCGTGCGGGCTCGAAGAGCTGGGACAAGGTCAAGGAGGCGGGCCTGAAGGTCATGACGCCTCGCGAGGCTGCCCAGGAGGCCGACATCATCATGATGCTGACTCCGGATGAGACCCAGGCGCACACGTACTACTCGGAGATCCATGAGTCGATGACCGCCGGCAAGGTGCTGGCGTTCGCGCACGGCTTCAACATCCACTTCAACCAGATCGAGCCGCCGGAAGACGTCGACGTGATCATGATCGCGCCGAAGGGTCCCGGTCACATGGTGCGCCGCGTCTTCGTCGAGGGCTCGGGCGTTCCCAACCTGATCGCGGTCTACCAGGATGCAAGCGGCAACGCGAGGGACATCGCGCTTTCGTGGGCGGCCGGCATCGGTGGAGCGCGTGCTGCGATCATCGAGACGACGTTTGCCGAGGAGACCGAGACCGACCTGTTCGGCGAGCAAGCGGTCCTGTGCGGCGGAGCCACCGAGCTCGTCAAGGCGGGCTTCGAGACGCTCGTCGAGGCCGGCTACCAGCCGGAGATCGCGTACTTCGAGTGCCTGCATGAGCTCAAGCTCATCGTCGACCTGATGTATGAGGGCGGCATGGCCAAGATGTTCGACTCCATCAGCAACACCGCCGAGTACGGCGCCTACGTGTCGGGTCCGCGCATCATCACCGATGAGACACGCGAAGCTATGGCCGAAATCCTGTGGGAGATCCAGAACGGCTCGTTCGCGCGTGACTGGATCCTGGAGAACAAGGCGGGCTCGGCGCACTTCAAGGCCACCCGTCGCATCAATGCCGAGCACCTCGTCGAAGAGGTCGGCGGCGAACTTCGTGGCATGTTCAGCTGGATCAAAGAGGACTAGCACCCGGCTTCTCAGCCGTCGATGCCGGGCGACGGCACCACCTTCGTCCTTTTGATAGGGAGAGAGACACGATGCAGAAGAAGTACCTGATGACGCCGGGGCCCACGCCTGTGCCTGCCGAGGTCATGCTCAAGATGGCGGCACCGATCATCCATCACCGCACGCCGGACTTCTCGGCGGCGTTCAAGGATGCGATCGAGGGCCTGAAGTACGTGTTCCAGACCGAGGGCGATGCGTTGCTGTTCGCCTGTTCGGGCACGGGTGTGATGGAGTCGGCGATCGTGAACTGCTTCTCGGCTGGAGACACCGTCATCGTGTGCCGCAATGGCAAGTTCGGTGACCGCCAGAAGAACATCTGCGAGGCGTACGGCGTGAACGTGATCGACCTGGAGTACGGGTGGGAAGAGGTCGTCAACGTCGCAGATGTCGCCAAGGCGCTCGCCGAGAACCCCGGTGTGCGCGGAGTGATCGTCACGCAGTCCGAGACCTCGACCGGCGTGCTCAACGACGTCAAGGCGATCGGCGAGATCGTGAAGGGCTACGACGAGACCGTGCTCATCGTCGACTCCATCACCGGCATTGGTGCCGTGGAGTGCAAGACCGACGAGTGGGGCCTCGACGTCGTCATGACCGGTTCGCAGAAGGGCCTCATGCTCCCGCCGGGCCTCGCGGCCTGCACGGTGAGCGCGAAGGCGTGGAAGGCCTACGAGCGCTCGACCCTGCCGAAGTTCTACTTCGACTGGATGAAGTACAAGAAGAACGTGGAGAAGGACACCACGCCGTTCACCCCGGCCGTCACGCTGGTCCTGGGCCTCAACGAGTCGCTCAAGATGATCCGCGAGGAGGGTCTGGACAACACCATCGCGCGTCACAGCAAGCTGGCCGAGGCGACCCGCAGGGGCTGCGAGGCGCTGGGCCTTACGCTGTTCGCTCCCGCCGCAGGTCGCGGCAGCGCGGTCACGCCGGTATGGGTGCCTGAGGGCGTCGACGGCAAGAAGATCGTCAGCATCATGAAGAACAAGTACGGCGTGACGATCGCCGGCGGTCAGGACGCCTACGCCGGTCGCATCTTCCGCGTGGGTCATCTGGGGTATTTCGGCGAGTTCGACATCATCACGACGCTTGCAGCGCTCGAGATGACGCTCGCCGAGCTGGGATACGAGTTCGAGCGCGGTGCCGGCATCAAGGCCGCCGAAGCCGTCTTCATGGGGGAGTAGAGATGAAGGTACTGGTAGCAGAGAAGATCGCAGCCTCGGGTATCGAGCTGCTCAAGAAGGAGTTCGAGGTCGACGTCATCACCGACCTCACGCCCGAGACACTGGTCGAGAAGATAGGCGAGTACGACGGTCTGGTGGTGCGCTCGGCCACGAAGGCGACGCGAGAGGTCATCGAGGCCGGCGTCAACCTGAAGATCATCGGCCGCGCCGGCGTGGGCGTCGACAACGTCGACGTGCAGGCAGCTACCGAGCGCGGTGTCATTGTGTGCAACGCACCCACGAGCAACATCGTGTCGGCGGCCGAGCACACGATCGCATTGATGCTCGCGCAGTCTCGCAATATCCCGCAGGCGAACGCGAGTATGAAGCAGTGCAAGTGGGAGCGCAGCAAGTTCACCGGCACCGAGGTCTACGAGAAGACGCTCGGCGTCGTCGGCCTCGGCCGCATCGGCGCGCTGGTTGCCGAGCGTGCACGTGGACTGGGCATGAAGGTCCTTGCGTTCGATCCCTACGTCTCAGAGGAGCGTGCGGCGCAGATGGGCCTCGAGCTCGCGGCGACGCTCGATGACCTGCTGCCGCGGGCCGACTTCCTCACGGTGCACCTGCCCAAGACCAAGGAGACGATCGGCATGTTCGGCGCGGCGGAGTTCGCCAAGATGAAAGACGGCGTCCGCCTGATGAACACCGCTCGCGGCGGCATCTACCAGGAGGAGGCGCTGCTCGACGCGCTTCGCAGCGGGAAGGTCGCCTCGGCGGGTATCGACGTCTACGAGAAGGAGCCGTGCACGGAGTCGCCGCTCTTCGACTTCGAGCAGGTCATCGTGACGCCGCACCTGGGCGCATCCACCGAAGAGGCGCAGGACCGGGCCGGCGAGCAGATCGCCGAGTTCGTCGCGGCAGGCCTGCGTGGCGAGATGGTGCCGACGGCTGTCAACATCGCACCGGTCGCTCCCGACGTTATGGAGCAGGTCGGTCCCTACATCCCTGTGGCCGAGTCACTCGGCTCGGCGCTGGGGCAGATCGTCCGCGGCCAGGTGCACGAGCTCGAGGCGCACTTCGTCGGAGCGCTGGCCGGTCAGGACACGCGAATCCTCAAGACTGCTCTCTTCAAGGGCCTACTCACCGCGGTGACCCAGGACTCGATCAACTTCGTCAACGCGAACCTGTACGCCGAGCAGCGCGGTATCACGATGTCGGAGCATAAGCGCGCCGAGAGTTTCGACTACGTCAGTGTCATGGTCGTTGTAGCCAAGACCGAGCTCGGCGAAGTCAAGCTGGGCGCGACGCTCGTCGGCAAGAAGAACGAGCCGAGACTCGTGGTCATGAACGAGTTCGAGCTGGACATGGCGCCCAGCAAGTACATGGCATTCCTGAAGTACGCGGACCGCACGGGTGTGGTGGGCAAGGTGGGCGGCGCCCTGGGCGAAGCTCGCATCAACATCGCATCTATGCAAGTTGGGAGGACCGAGATGGGGGGTAGCGCGTTGATGGGCATCAACGTGGACTCACCGATCGGTCCTGAGCTACTCAGCCGGATCGCTGAAGAGGTCGGCGCAGAGGGAGCCTGGAGTATCGAACTCTAGCCCTCGCGCCGTGTTGCGGGACGGCCGCCATCCCGGAGCGGCCGTCCGTATCCGGCAGAGGAGAGCACCATGAGCGAGAAGGTCTACATATTCGACACCACGTTGCGCGATGGCGAACAGTCGCCGGGCGCGAGCATGAATACCGCCGAGAAGCTGGAGATCGCCCGCCAGCTGGTCCGTCTCGGCGTCGACGTCATAGAGGCCGGCTTCCCGATATCGAGCCCCGGCGACTTCGAGAGCGTGCGCGCCATCAGCGAGGAGGTGGGCGACGCCGCCGTCATCTGTGCGCTGTCGCGCGCGGTGCCTGGCGACATCGAGTCGGCGGCCGACGCGCTCGCGAACGCGAGACGACCGCGCATCCACACGGGCATCGGCGTGAGCGAGAGCCACCTGCGCGACAAACTGCGGATCACCGGCGATGTGGCGCTCGAGCGCGCCGTGGCTGCCGTGAGGCTTGCACGCGACTTCGTGGGCGACGTCGAGTTCTACGCGGAGGACGCAGGCCGGGCAGAGCCCGAGTTTCTCTATCGCGTGATCGAAGCAGTCATCGCCGCCGGTGCGACGGTCGTCAACATCCCCGACACCACCGGCTATGCCTATCCCGAGAAGTTCGGCGGACTCATCGGCGGGCTGTTCGAGCATGTGAAGGGCATCGAGGACGTCATCGTCTCAGTGCACTGCCACAACGACCTCGGCATGGCCACGGCGAACGCGCTTGCGGGTGTTGCGGCAGGTGCGCGCCAGATCGAGTGCACCATCAACGGCATCGGCGAGCGCGCCGGCAACACCGCGATGGAAGAAGTCGTCATGGCGCTGCGCCAGCGGCCCGACGTCTTCGGCGCTGACACGACCATCAATGCCCGTGAGATCACGCGCACGTCTCGGCTGGTCTCCAACATCACTGGGATAATCGTGCAGCCCAACAAGGCGATCGTGGGCGCGAACGCGTTCGCGCACTCCTCGGGCATCCATCAGGATGGCGTGCTCAAGGAGCGCTCGACCTACGAGATCATCGACCCGGCAGATGTCGGCGTGGGCGGCAGCAGCATCGTGTTGACTGCACGCAGCGGTCGTCACGCGCTGCAGCACCGTCTGACCGAGCTCGGCTTCGAACTCGTGCCCGAGGAGTTCGAGCCCATCTACGCGGCATTCCTCGAGCTTGCCGACAAGAAGAAGGAAGTCTACGACGAGGATCTCGAAGTGCTTGTCGGCGAGACCGAACGCACGATCAACGATGTCTACCACCTCGAGGCGGTGCAGGTCGTCTGCGGCGAACCCGGCATCCCTACCGCGACGGTCGAACTCGTGACCCGCGAGGGCGAGCACCTCATCGACTCGAGTCACGGTAGCGGTCCGGTCGACGCCGTATACAAGGCGATCAACCGCCTGATCGACGTCCCCAACGAGCTCTCCGAGTTCTCCGTCAAAGCCGTCACGCGCGGCATCGACGCCCTCGGCGAGGTCACCATCCGCGTCACCAGCGGCGACGGTCGCGTCTTCACCGGCCGCGGCGCGCACTCTGATATCATCGTCGCTTCCGCGAAGGCGTACACCAACGCGCTCAACCGGCTGCTCGTCAGCCAGAAGCCGACTATCACCGAGGAGCTGTAGTATGCCCAGACCGATGACCATCACCGAGAAGATCCTCGCAACCCATGCCGGGCTCGACGAGGTCGAGCCGGGGCAGCTGATCAACTGCCAGCTGGACCTGGTGCTCGCAAACGACGTCACCGCCCCGATCGCGATCCGGGAGTTCCGGCGCGTGGGTGTGGACAAGGTCTGGGACGCCGAGAAGATCGCACTCGTGCCGGACCACTACACGCCCAACAAGGACATCAAGTCCGCCGAGCAGGCGAAGGTCATGCGCGACTTCGTGCGCGAGCAGGGCATCACGCACTACTACGAGATCGGCTGCATGGGCGTGGAGCACGCGCTTCTGCCCGAGCAGGGTGTCGTGGGTGCGGGCGACCTGATCATCGGCGCGGACAGCCACACATGCACCTACGGTGCGCTGGGCGCCTTCGCCACCGGCGTAGGCTCGACCGACGCGGCTGTAGGAATGGCCACCGGCGAGGTGTGGTTCAGGGTGCCCGAGAGCCTGAGGTTCAACGTGACCGGCGAGCTTAGCCCAGGTGTGGGCGCCAAAGACATCATCCTGCACATCATAGGCATGATCGGCGTTGACGGTGCGCTCTATCAGTCGATGGAGTTCACTGGCGATACCATCGAGCGGCTCAACATGTCTGGTCGCATGACGATATGCAACATGGCGATCGAGGCGGGTGGGAAGTCGGGCATCATCGCTGTGGACGATACGACCCGCGCGTACATGGCAGGCCGCACCGAGCGGTCGTGGACCGAGTACTTCTCGGATGCTGACGCCGAGTACGCCGCTGTCTACGAGATCGACGCTGCCGACATCGTGCCCACGGTCGCATTCCCGCACCTGCCAAGCAACACGCGCCCAGTGGCTGACGCGCGCGATATCACCATCGATCAGGTGGTGATCGGCTCGTGCACCAACGGCCGATACGAGGACATGGCTGAGGCGGCTGCGGTCCTCAAGGGCCACAAGGTGCACCCAAGCGTGCGACTGATCGTGATCCCGGCTACACAGCAGGTGTTCCGTGATATGATGCACGACGGCTTGACGGACATCTTCATCGAAGCCGGAGCCGCGGTCTCCACGCCCACCTGTGGCCCCTGTCTGGGTGGCCACATGGGCATTCTGGCGGCCGGCGAGCGTGCGGTGGCCACCACGAACCGCAACTTCGTCGGGCGAATGGGCGATCCCAGGAGTGAGGTCTATCTGGCTGGTCCGGCGGTTGCTGCCGCTAGTGCCGTACTCGGTCACATCGGTTTGCCGGACGATATCCGGTAGCACAAGGGTTCGCCTGTTGCAGAGCAGCAGCCATAACAAGGAGGATCCTCTGAAATGAAGTTCACTGGAACCGCGCATCGCTATGGTCGCGATATCGATACTGATGTGATCATTCCGGCGCGCTATCTGAACACCTCCGTGCCGGAAGAGCTTGCCAAGCACTGCATGGAGGATCTGGACCCGCACTTCGTAGACAACCTCGAGTTCGGCGATGTCCTTGTTGCCGAGGAGAACTTCGGCTGCGGCAGCTCCCGCGAGCACGCGCCGATCTCGATCAAAGCAGCGGGAGTCAGTGTCATAATCGCCAAGAGTTTCGCCCGCATCTTCTATCGGAATGCGATCAACACAGGTCTGCCTATCATGGAGTGCCCCGAGGCGGTCGATGCTATCAGTGCGGGCGATCGGGTCACGGTCGACGCTGATGCGGGCGTGATCACCAACGAAACGACCGGAGCGGTGTTCACGGCGCAACCGTTCCCGCCATTCATCAAGGAGATCATAGAAACCGGTGGCCTTGTACAAGCTGCGAAGAAGAAGGTAGGGCGGTCTGAGTGACTGAGGAATCCCCACGAAGGCGGACGAATGCGAATCGAGGTTCCACAGCTCGTCGGATAGAGAGTGTCGTCAAGGCAGTCGCCGCCGCGATGCTTGTCCTGGTGCTTGTCGGATTGGCGTTCCTGGCGTACATGGCAAAGTCGATCGACGCCGATGCTCCCAGAAGCGCTGTGGAGTATCAGATGCGCCGCGCGCAGGAGTTGGTGGATGCTGACTCCAACGACATGGATGCATGGCTCGCCCTCGGAGCCGCGCAGAGTGATGCCGGGTCCTATTCCGCTGCGATTGGGTCATTGACGAAGGTGCTGGAAGCGGACCCTGAGAACGAGACAGCATGGGTGGAGCTAGGGCAGGTATACCGCCGCAGGGGCGACGATGATGCCGCGATCGAGGCGTACGAGAACGCTCTCAAGTGGGCCCAGCAGGCCCTTGCGGATAGGCGGGCCGAGCTCGAGGCCAAGGACATAACCGAACCGTTGATCATGCCTGATGCTGGTGCGAGGGCGTGTATCGCGCTCGCGAGGCTCTACTCGGAGCGGGGTGACTACGACAAGGCCCGGGCTTCCGCACAAACGCTCATAGACGACAACCCTATGGATGCCGCAGCCCTGATCGCGCTTGCCGAGGTCGAGGAGGCGGCCGGAGACATTGAGGCTGCGGTTGTTGCGTACCGTCAGGCGCAGAAGTACCTGCCGAACGATCCCGACGTCGCCAGTGCGCTCACGCGTCTCGGCGCAGAGTGACCAAGCGGAAGGACCACAACAATCATGAATCGTCGCAGACTAGCCCTGCTTGTGATCATTATCGCTCTGCTCGTGTTCGCGCTTCTGTCAATCGCCTACTTCCTTTCGTCACTCCTTGAACCCCCGGGCACGAAGACGATCGAGAGCGAGACGGCAAATGGGGTGACCATGACCTGGGAGCGCAGCGTGTACGGAATGGGTGCTGCGGAGGACCAGGCGTTGGACGATCCGGTGGATACCGCAGCAGCTGGCGGTCTCATATACGTGGCCCAGCCCACACGAGCAGCGGTATGGGTGTTCAATGACGACGGGGCTCCTGTGCGTGTGATCACCAACGAGCAGTTCAAGCTGCCCAACGCCGTTGAGGCCGGGCCTGCCGGACGGCTCTTCGTGGCCGACAAGGGACGCGATCTGGTCTTCTGTGTCGACGAAGACGGTGTCGTCCAATGGATGAAGCAGGCGATCCGAGTCAGCGACATGACGTGGGCTGAAGACCGTCTGTACGTTGCGGCCTACGATCGCATCCAGGTACTCGACATCAACGGCGATGAGCTCTACCAATGGGGAGAGCGTGGTTACTCGCAGGGCCAGCTGGATTTCCCTCACGGCATACTTGTTCGTGACGAGGAGATCATCGTGTCGGACAGCAACAACGCTCGGCTCCAGGCGTTCGATCATGATGGCAAGTTCCTCTGGGAGACATCCCTGTCGTATCGCGATCCTGAGTCGACAGACACTTCTGCGACGGCACTCTTCCAGGTACCCGGAGGTCTTTGCTCTGGGCCGGAGGGACAGATTCTTGTCACGGATGCATTCGGTTTCGACATCGTGGCACTGGATAGCGATGCGAACCTGATAGCGAGGCTCGGCTCCGAGGGAAGCGCGGATGGCAGATTCTGGTATCCTAGCAGCATCGTCGCGCTTGGTGATGATCGCTATGTGGTCGCCGATACAGTGAATGATCGCCTGCAGATCGTCAGGATCACCTTCGATGGTACCGGCTCGCCTGCGGGTCTACCCGGACCGATCAGTGGACTCAGTGGCATCTGGTGCATGTGCCCTGGCGCACTGCTTCTGCTGCTTCTAGTTGCAGGAATCGCATGGGTTATGAGTGGCAGGCGAGAAAGAAGCGCTGAGGAGTCGGTTTCTCCCCTTGAGGAACCCGTGGACCAAGCCGATAACTCTATTAAGTAGGCTGAGACGTTCTGATTTCTGAGCTTGTGTGCGTATGTACGCTCGTCTACACTGATGTACGACCTCGCACGGCTGAGCGAGTTCGATTGTGTGGGGGCACCTTTGGGCATGTCGCGGATACGTCCGCGTGATTGCGAATAAATACACGAAAGGAGGTGCAATCGAATGAAGAAGATGCTGTCTGTTCTTCTGCTTGCCGCTCTCATGGTCTTCGCTTTCGCTTCCGTTGCTATGGCGGCCGAAGGTGATGCCGTATATGAGGCGCCGACGCCGGGCGTGAGCCCGCACGGTGGCTATACGGACTCCACCAACAAGTGTGCGGTGTGCCACTCGGTCCACCACGCATCCGATCTCGGCGGCGAGGAGATGTTGCTCCGCTCGAGCGTGGCAAACGCCTGTATCTACTGCCACGTGAGCAGCAACTTCGCCATCAAGACCGTGTACAGCGAGACTCCGTCCCTGTACAGCGTTGCCGTCGACAACCGTGATTCGCACGACACGAGCGGTTTTGGTGGAAGCTTCAAGTGTGGCTCCTGCCACGCCGTTCACGGTGCGGGCATGGAGGGTGTCGCGGGTACTGACTACACCGCGGCCAAGATCCTCAAGGCCCCGACCGGTGCGTTCACCTACGACACCACTGACAACGCCGTCACGTTCGGTGGAGCGGAGGTCATCACTGGTGCAACCAACCAGGACCTCAACCTCGCCAACATGACTGATGCGGAGGAAGTGAACGCGTGGTGCACGCGCTGCCACAAGTACTGGAACACCTCGTACAACCAGGACACGCACGTCATGAAGGCTCCTGGTGACGGTACCCAGTACGGACTGGCTGCTTCCCCGGCGAGCGCGACTTCCGCGCTGTGCCGTAGCTGCCACAACGGTGGTTACACCGACGTGGACTGGGATGGCGCGACCTGGAGCGGCAAGGACGCGACTGGAGCAGTCGTTGATCTTACCGCTGCTTATGCCGGTGAGAACAACTGGCCGCACAACGTCAGCGGCGATCGCCTTATCGGTGGTCTTGCTGATGGCGGTGCCAGCTTGGACGAGGCTTGCCTCGACTGCCACGCTGGTGTAGCCACGAACTTCTAGTTCGTAGCAGCGTCATTGCATGGGAGGGAGGGGTCGACAGACCTCTCCCTCTTTCTTCTTTGCGGGCGTCACAAACGGTAGAATGGTCAGCGCTGTCTGTGTGACTGGATGGAGCCTGTCGCGGTGCCGGAGACATACACAAGTGGGGACGAGCGAGACGCGCGCCGCCGGTCGAGGTGGCATGCCGGGTATGTGATATCGGTCGCGGTCACTCTTCTCCTTGCGCTGATCGCGTGGACCGGGTCTGGGACGTTGTACAACACTACCTGCTCATGGTGTCACAGCCTCACATTCGAAGGCGAGATCCCCGTCGCTCATGACGGCCTTGCATGCTATTCCTGTCACCGCGCGGCCACCCTCGATGGCTTCATTGCCGCGAAGGCGGCTGAGGTCCAGATGGTTGGCCGCAAAGTACTTGGCGCGACGGGGCTCAAGACGGCGACGGTGCCCCCTCGTAGCGCCTGTCTGGATTGCCATGAGGATGTCCTCATGAGGACTGTCGAGCGAGGCGGCCTGATGATCGATCATGGCACCTGCGCGGGCCCCGGGGTCGCCTGTACCGACTGTCATTGGGGGGTCGGGCACGGGTCGCCTGCCAGACCCGCACGCGGAATCGCGATGGACCGCTGTATGGAATGCCATGATGATATCGAGGCCTCCTGGGACTGCGATACATGTCATGTGGGGTCTGGACATGCCAGTAGGCCGTCAGTGGGCAGCTGGGCCGTCACGCACGGCCCGGAGTGGCGGCGCACGCATGGCATGGGTGAAGTGAGTACCTGTGGCGCGTGCCACAGCCCAGACCTGTGCGCGGACTGCCACGAGGTCTCCCTGCCCCATCCCGGTGGCTATGTGAATGGCAAGCACGGAGAAGAGGCAAAACCTGACACCAGTCGTTGTGTTGCATGTCATCAGCAGTCGTTCTGCGACGATTGCCATAGTGTGGAGATGCCGCACCCTGCTGACTTCCTGCCGACACATTCATCGGTGGTCGAGGCACAGGGTGAGGACTCATGTGCGTGGTGCCACGTGCTCGACGACTGCGACCTGTGTCACGTCGGTCATGTGCACCCCGGGAACCTGTGAGGGTCGAGGAAGATGCCTGATCTCGGACAGCTGCAGTCGCTCGACCTCAGTCAGATAGTCGACATCATTCAGAATCCCACTTCGAACCTGACCGCTGCAGCTCTGATCGGTGCTGCAGTCATCTTGATCCTCCTGATCCTTGTGGCTATCGCCTGGATGTTGCTGCTCACAGTCGAGGAGCGTTCGGGATCAAGCGCCCCGTCGTCGCCGGAGTCGAAGGCGGCTCCGAGCCGACCGCGCAAGAGGCAAGCTCCACCGAAGTGGTTGTTCTATGCCTCTCTCCTCATCGCCGTGGGCATCCTCGTTGGGCTGACTGCGAGCACCGGGCGGGACTCCCACTGTCTTGGCTGTCATCAGGACTCGTCTCGGCCCGAGGAGATCGAGGCGCAGCACGCGACTTGTGTCGATTGCCATGAGAGTCCATCGTTCGCGTTTTTCCTGCCCAACGTTCTCGCCCGTGTTCGCATGCAACTCGAGGGGCAGAGTCCTGACGAAGTACGATTCGGGACGATCGAGGCGATCGTAGGCAACGCGAGTTGTCTTTCCTGCCACAAGCTCGCAAGCATCGATCAGGATGCGCGGGCTTCGGCCGAAACGTCCGGATCCGTGGGAGTGGTGATGAGCCACTCGGAGCCGATTGAGGCCGGTATGCGATGCACCGAGTGTCACGGAAGCGTGGGTGCGCATGTCCATGTCGATGCTGACGGCGGGCATCCAACGATGCGCACGTGCATCGATTGTCACGACGGCCAGACTGCGTCGTCGGACTGTGCGGTGTGCCATATCGCCGATGCCACCCAGGCTGTCCGCGCCAATCCCACTCCTGTTGCGAAGACGCGACTGGACAAGCCCAGGGATTGCAGTGGATGCCACGGTGTTGAGGAATGTGACGCGTGCCACGGCATTCGTCTGCCACACAGTGAGGAATTCGTAGACGGCGGGCACGGGTACGAGGCGGCCTTCGGCAGGCGCAAGTCGGCCTGCTCCTGGTGCCATCAGGGAACGTGGTGTTTGGAGCAGTGCCATCCGGGAGGCAACTGGCAGGACCCGAATGCCATCTGGGGCCATCCCACTGACTGGGTGACACGGCACGCGCAGTTCGAGAGCAAGGACTGTATACAGTGCCACTCCAAACGATTCACGTGCGAGTCATGCCATCTCGAGTAGTCGAGGACGGTGGTGTATCCTGTCACCCACACGACTCGTGAGGAGCGCCTGATGACCACCTATCGTATCTGCCTGCTTCCCGGTGACGGTATCGGTCCCGAGATCACCGCTGAGGCCGTCAAGGTCCTGAACGCCATCGGCGAGGCCGAGGGCGTCACCTTCGAGTTCGACGAGGCGCTTCTCGGCGGTATCGCGATAGATGAGACCGGTTCGCCGCTGCCCGAGGAGACCCTCACGAAGGCGCATGCGGCCGATGCCGTGCTGCTTGCGGCCATCGGCGGTCCCAAGTGGGACACCACCGACCCCGCGAAGCCGCGTCCGGAGCAGGGGCTTCTCGGCATACGCAAGGCGCTGGGCCTGTACGCGAACCTGCGCCCCGTCAAGATCTTCGACGCGCTCAAGGATGCTTCCAGCTTGAAGCCGGAGTACCTCGAGGGCGTGGACATGCTCATCGTTCGCGAGCTCACCGGTGGGCTGTACTTCGGTGCGAGCGGCCGTGAGACCGGCGTCGAGGGTGCAGCGACCGGCGGTGGCGAAGGCATGCGCGCCTACGACACTATGGAGTACCGCGAGTACGAGATCGAGCGCATCGTGCGTGTGGCGTTCGACGCGGCGCGCACCCGCCGCAAGAAGGTGCACACGGTGGACAAGGCCAACGTGCTGGAGTCCTCCCGCCTGTGGCGCGAGGTCGCTCACCGCGTGGCCGCAGACTACCCGGACGTCGAGGTCGTCGACCAGCTCGTGGACAACTCCGCCATGCAGCTCGTGCGCTGGCCGGCGCAGTTCGACGTCATGGTGACCGAGAACATGTTCGGCGACATCCTCTCCGACGAGGCTTCCATGCTCACCGGTTCGCTCGGCATGCTGGCGAGCGCGTCGCTCGGCGATGGGACCGCGCTTTACGAGCCGAGCCACGGCAGCGCGCCCGATATCGCGGGGCAGGGGATCGCCAACCCGCTCGCGATGCTGCTCTCTGTCGAGCTGATGCTGCGCTACAGCTTCGAGATGCACGATGCTGCGGACAGGCTCGCCGCGGCTATCGAGAAGGTGCTTGCCGAGGGTTGGCGCACGAGGGATATTGCGGATTCCAGCACGCTCCCGCAGAAGATGGTGGGCACGAGTGCGATGGGCGATCTGGTCGTCGAGAGACTGTAGGGCTACCGTTCGTCAGAAAGCGCGCAGGGCGCTGCAAGGCGGCTACCTGCAGAAACTAAAGCAAGCTTAAGAGAACCTGCGAATTCTTTCACAACGCGTGCCGAATTGGCGTGCGTTGTGCTTATTCAGGGTTGAGCTTCGTCGGTCACTCGGTGTTTGGGAGTGACGGTCGTTCTCCGAAACCAACAAAGCGCTACCCACGAAACATCGGAGGCTCGTATGCCAAGGCCGCACCATGCGGAGAATGAATCGGACGCCTCGAGTGCGCAGGGCCGCACCGTGCCCGAGCGCCGTAGAGGTGACATGTTCGACGACCCGGTCGTGCGCCGTCTCGCCTGGACGGGTGCGATCGTGTTCGTGGCGTTCCTCGCCACGGTCGCCTCGGCGCTCGCCTTCGGCGTCATCAACCCTCCTGCCCCGCGCACTGCGGTGGAACAGGATCTCGCCATAGCTGAGACCAAGATCGACGCCGGCTCCACCGCCGCGGTCGACTGGTTCGACTACATCAGCGCACTCATCGCATCCGGGCAGTACAGCAAGGCCGGGCGCATGATCGATGCGGCGACCGAGGCAGGTTATGAGGACCCGGCGAAGCAGTACCTCCTCGTCGCAAAGGTCAGACTTGACCTCCTTCGCGGTGACTATGAACTAGCACTCGCCGACTCCGAGCTTGCGATGCAGGCGCTGGAGGCGCAGCTGAAGATCGAGCTGGAGCGCTATGAGCAGACCAAGCAGCCCACGACGATGATCGCCGACGGGCTAGGCGAGAACTACGAGATCCTGCGCCTCAACCGTGCGGAAGCCTATGAGGAGCTCGGCCGACTGGACGAGGCCATCGCAGCTGTGGACGGCTATCTTGCCGAGAACACGCGCGCCGCGGATATCATCGTTTGGCGCGGCGACCTGAAAGCCGAGCTGGGTGACACCGCCGGCGCCATGAATGACTACCGCGAGGCGTCGACCTACCTCCCCGGTGACGAGGGCCTAGCTACCAAGCTCGAAGGGTTGGGAGCTGCAGATGAGTAAAGCCGGTCTGGATACAGATCTGACCTCGGCTGGTGCGGGCGATCCCGGGACCGTGAAGCGCGGGTCTGCCAAGTCCAAGCGCGGCCGCCGCATCATGGTGGTCATCCTGGTGTTCCTGTTCTTGATGCTGTGCTCGGGTTCATACCTGCTGTTCAAGCTTGTGGCACCGGCCGGCGATATCGCCACCACCGAGGAGGCAGGTGGCATCGAGTGGGTCAGGTCCATTTACGGATGGGGCCCGGCTCCCGAGCAGCAGCTCGTTCGGCCCGCCGCGGTCGCCGTCACCGGCGACGGCGATATCCTCGTGCCGACGGTCACGGGGACATCGGTCATCTACCGCTTCAACGCCGACGGTTCACTCGATGATTCGTTCGCCGGCAGCGAGGGTGACGGGCGTGTCCTGTACCCCACGGCGGTCACTGTTGGCCCGGACGGCTTCATCTACGTGGTGCAGACGACGCAGGAGAACATCCTCAAGCTCACGCCCGACGGCAAAGAAACCGTGATGATGCTCGACGTCGTGAAGCCGAGTGCCCTGGCGGTGACGGAGGATCGTATGGTCGTCGGCGCCAAAGAGGGCTTCGCAATCCTCGATCTCGAGGGCACACCTATCGATATCATCGGCACCGGCGGTTTCGATGACGGCCAGTTCGATACCGTCTCAGGCATCGCGGTTGACGAGGACGGCAACATCTATGTCGTCGACACGTACAACAACCGCATCAGCAAGTACGGCCCTGACGGACAGCGCATCTGGATCGTGCGCACCGGCAACCCGGGCAACCAGCAGGCCAACGAGGGCGCTATGAGCCTCACCACCGAGACCGACGCCCCCGCCGCCATGCAGACGCCGGGCGCCGCTGTGATCGACGGCAACGGGCGTCTCGTGGTTCTCGACATGCTCGACTTCTCGCTCGCGGTGTTCGACACCGAGACCGGTGACTTCATCGCCAAGTACGGCACCTTCGGAACCGACGAGGGCACGTTCATGTATCCCTCCGGCTTGGCCTACGACGTTGAGCGCGACTGGTTCGTCATCGGCGACCTTGGCAACGACCGCGTCCAGATCGTGCGTCTTCCCAACTCCTCAAGCTCCACGCTGCTTCCTTCGGCGCGCAGAGCCCTCAGTGGCTCGATACGCGCCTTGTTCCTCCCGCTCATCCTGCTGCTCCTCGCTCTTGTCTATTGGGTCTACCGGAAGGTTCGTGAACGCAACGCCGACCGACCCGACACGGAGCGCGCCTGAACCACCCAAACCAGGCTTCGAAGGCGAAAGCCTTCAAAGGACTCACTCTCGGAAAGGAGGTGTTTGAAATAGAAGAGATGAAGATCTCAACCCACAAAGAAGGAGCATCAATGAAGAAGATCCTCATCACCGTGGCCCTCGCGGCGGTGATCGTGCTGGCATTCGGCGGCACGGCTTTCGCGAAGGGCTACAGCCCGGGTAACCGGTCATCCTCGTTCCTGGACAAGGGCGAGAGCTACATCGCATGGGACAAGGCCCAGACCAAGATGACGGCAGTGGGCGTCTCCGCTGCTGATAGCGCCAGCGTTCACGGCAACTACAGCACGACAACAGTGAAGTGCCAGGTCTGCCACTCGGCGCACAAGGCTGCAGCGTCCGGCGACACTCTGCTTCAGAGCACTGCCGCCCAGGCCTGCAACCCGTGCCACCTCGGTGCCAGTGCCATCACCGACACCAAGGTCTCCGAGGGTAACCGCCACGGTTCGGCCACCGGCTGCACCAGCGGCTATTGCCACTCGGTCTCGCCCCACGGCGCCGGCGACATCTCGAAGTACGCCACCCTGCAGACCGCAATGCTGACCGATCACGCTGACAGCCTGCTCGACGCCGCGATCGCCTCTGGCGTGAGCGGTGTCGCCGAGGATGGCAACATCTTCGCGACCGGCTCTGACGCTTCGGACCCGGCTTCGGTCATCGCGACCATCGCCGTGTACAACCCCGGCGTGACCGCTGCGCTGCTTGACGACGTGACCGACGCTGGCACCATCGCGTACGGTCGTGCGGTGGGCACCGGCTATGTGTGCGCCAACGGTGGTTGCCACATCAACGGTGCGTTCAACTCGCTGACCCCGGATGCCACGTTCGGCACGTGGGAGGGCAACGTCGTTGTTGACTCCGAGCAGAAGAGCATCGAGAACGGCGGTAGCTACGAGACCACCGTCCCGGTGGGTACCTACGGCCCGACCGATACGGTCACCAACGCCAACGGTACGTTCGTAGTGTGGGAGGTCCTGCACATGCGCACCGCGCCGATCAAGGGTCACACCCTTGCGGCTGTGGCGGACCTCGCCGTGCGTGACGTTGCGTTCGCCAACGTGGGCGCATGCAACAAGTGCCACGACAGCATCGACTACCGCATCAGCCCCACCACCACGCAGTTCCCGCACGGCAACGATGTCATCGCCACCGATGGCACCGACACCGGCGCGAACAGCTCGGCTTGGTTCCTGCTGAAGGCGAACGTCGGCGCTGCCGCAGTGCCGACCGACGGTCGTGACGTTGCCGATGGCGACCTCACCTCCGGTATGGACGGCGCTTGCCTCAAGTGCCACCGCGATGCTGGCGATGTCGCTGGTGTCGGCATCAGCTACTAGACACCTAGTCTGGTAGGCTCTCGCATCAAGCGAGGGGGGGACCGGTCCTTACGGGCCGGTCCCCCGCTCGTGCGCATCGGGTATGACTCCCTCAGAGTAATGGGGTGCATGTGGGTCGTGACGAGGGCATAGAGCGCGAAAAGAAGACCGCATGGCTCCGGATCGTCGTGGCCGTCGCGGTTCTCGTCGTGCTTGCGGGTATCGCCGCAATCACGGTGGTGACCGCCTTGCCGGAACGTTGCATGAGTTGTCACGGTAAGTCCGAACACGCGCTTGAGATCCGCGAGAGCCATGCGGACGTCGCGTGCCTCGACTGTCACGGCGGGACCACGGCCATCGAGACCGCCGGCTTCGCTGCGCATGAGGTCTTCGGCATGTACCTGCGTCTCCCGCTGCAGATGGGCCGTACCGTCTCGGCGGTCGACAACGCCTCCTGCGAGAGCTGCCACGATGTCACCGCGGCCGTCGGTGTGACGGACTCCGCGGCGGTCAGGATCGATCACGCCACCTGCACCGTGGGGGACGAGTGCACCGACTGCCACTCCCGCGTCGCGCACGGTGACTCTGTCCGTTGGCCGCGGGAGTACGACATGTTCGACTGCGTCTCGTGCCACATGACCAAGGCCGCTTCTGTCGAGTGCGATCTGTGTCACACAGAACGCAGCCGAGAGGAGCGTATCCGCACGGGCACGTTCGCGCTGACGCATGGTTCGAACTGGCGTCAGGCTCACGGGATGGGTGACTCGCTTGCCTGCGCTGCGTGCCATCCTTCGGACAAGTGCGTGGGCTGCCATGGCCCCGGCGTCCCTCATACCGCTGCGTTCGCAAAGAACCATAGTGATTCTGCTCTGCAGGACGGGGCGCAGTGCGACACGTGCCACACGCCGGCGTTCTGTGATGACTGCCATGGACTTCAGATGCCGCATCCGGCCGATTTTGCGCCGTCGCACTCGGATATCGTCGAGGCGAACGGGACGGAGACGTGCGAGAGGTGTCACGCCCCGTCAGACTGTTCGATATGCCATGTCAAACACGTGCACCCCGGCAATGCCAAACCGCGCGGGGGTGACTGATGGAGGAGCTACTCACCAGGGACCTCGGTGACATCCCGAGTCTCGTGTGGGAGATCATCGTGGACCCGGCGTCCAAGCCCGTCGAGGCGATGCTCGTCTTTGGCATCATCATCGTGCTGCTCGCCATGGTGCTGCTCGCCGTGCTGCTTCTCATCTCGCGCAGCGATGACGAGGAGGAGGGCGAGTCTGCCCTCGAGGACGAACCGGCCGGATCAGACGCTGTGCCCGCACCGGTGGGGTCCGCGGCTGCAGATGTGCCGCGCGCCCCTCGGAAGAGGCGTCCTCTGTGGCCGGTGATACTGGTCGGCCTGGTCGCGTGGTGGCTGGCAACGGGCTTCACCACATCGGTTCCCACCGTGTGCATGTCATGCCACGCCGATAGCGCTCATGCGACATCGAAGGTCGCGGAAGACCCGCACGGGGAGCTCGGGTGCGTGAGTTGTCACGAGTCCGGCGGATGGCTGGCGGCGCTGACGACCGGGGTTCCCGAGCGCGTCGGCCACATCGTGACAGCGATCGCCTCACCGCTGCCTGCCGGTGAGTACGGGTACGTCGCGGGTGCGTCATGCGGCCGGTGTCACGACGGAGACATCGTCAAGACGACCACGAACGAACTGAAGGCCGTGCGCGTGTCGCACAAGGAGCCACTGGACGCGGGCGCTGAGTGTGTCGATTGCCACATCGCGTCGGATGGCGTCATCGGCGCATCCACGACCGGCATGCAGCCCTGTCTGCGCTGTCACAACGACACGGACGCTCCAGCCGACTGTGCGTACTGCCACGTGGGGGATATCGCACTCGCCGTCGACGGAAGAAGCGTGCCCACTTCGGCCACAGCCCAGGCGCTCGTCTCCGATCCGCAGTGTGGCGGATGCCACTCGCAGGAGACATGCGACGCCTGCCACGGCCTGCGCATGCCGCATACCCAGCAGTTCATGGCGTACGCTCACGCTCGTGAGGGTGTGGAGGACATCTGGTACAACGGCGGTCAGATGTGCGGCAAGTGCCACTACGACGGCAACCGGCCCTGCACCGGCTGCCACCTGGGCCGCTTCCCATCACACGGTTCCGGATTCGCGCGGACGCACGGCGCGAGCGGTGCGGCGAACAGCGGATGCGACTCGTGCCACGCGGTGATGACCTTTGCGCCGGGCCGGGACTTCTGCGTCGATCTCTGCCACACCGGCGGCTAGTGCCCTAGCGGAGCCGCGAGACCGCCATCATCGCTGCGCCGGCGGACGCGTCGGGAGTCCCGGTCATCTCGGCCTACAGATCCATCAGGTACTGGTCCACCGGGGCGAAATCGTCCGTGATGGGCGGGATGGCCGCGATCGTCTCGGCGACGGAGAGTGGATCGATCCGACGCGATGCGAGGTCAGGGGAGACCGAGCGAAGCGTGGAGAGCAGGTCGCTTCCTTCGCTCTTGCTCGCGATGATCGAGATGTTCTGGATCTCGGAAGGCAGCCCGGCGTCGTAGACAGCGAACACCTCGACCTGCGGGAACACCTTCGTGAGCGTCACGTATTCCGCCCACAGGAAGCGGCTGCCGGGGCCCTGCGCCGAGGCGACCACGTTCATCGCGACGATGCCGTCGGCGTCCAGGAGGCGGTAGCAGTGCCGCATGGACTCGATTGTCGTCAGTTGGTAGGGGATGGAGCTCGCGGACTTGAAGGCGTCGATGAGGATGACGTTGTAGGTCTCATCGGCGGTGTTGAGGAACGTCCGTCCGTCCTCGACCACCACTTCGAGTCGCGGATCGTCGGTCAGCGAGAAAGTCGAGCGTGCGACGTCCACCAGATCGGGGTCTATCTCGACCGCCACGGCGGCGGAGTCGGGATACAGCTCGAGCTGGTGACGCGGGTAGGAGAACGCGCCGCCGCCTATCAGCAGCGTCTTGCGGACGTCGGGGACCGACGCCAGCGCAAGGTCGTAGTAGTCGTAGTACTCGAGCAGGAACGGCTCACCGTTGTCGGAGTAGACCGCGGACTCGATGGAGTACGTATCGCGAGCGAGCGTCACGACAGGGCGAAGGGACAGCGCGTCGGTCTCGTGCCCGATGAAGTAGCGGTCGTACTGCGTGTCGAACGAGCCGGAGGGCGCACCGGTGGTCTGCAGCGCGCCTAAGACGAGCAGCAGTGCGGCGCCCGCCGCAGCGAGGCGGTGCAGCTTGAATGGCGCTGCTACCAGCAGCGACAGTGCGAAGACCGCCGCTGCGAGCCAGGCCACCAGGTCGTGGCTGCCCACCCGCGCGATCAGCCAGAAACCTGCCGCGAAGGTCCCCACGATGCTGCCGATCGTCGAGAGTGCGTAGAGCGAGCCAACCGTGGCGCCGGAGTCGGCGAGCGCGTGCAGGCGCAGGCGCGTGCAATAGGGGGACACCATGCCCAGCAGCGTGGAGGGCACCGCGAACAGGATGGTCGCCGAGAGCACCGCCGCTACTCGCAGGCTGGTCCCCTCGGCGAGCCCCGGAAGGAGCTTCGCTTCACCTATGGCGACGAGCGCGATGGCTGCGGAGGCCGCCGACAGGATCCAGAACAGCACCGACAGTGATAGTCGCCGGTCCGCCAGGCGTCCGCCGAGAAACCCGCCGAGCGCCATGAACCCCAGCATCACGCCGATGAGGCTCGTCCACACGAAGAGGGAGTTGCCGAAGTACGGCGCAAGGAGCCGTGAACCCACCAATTCGAGGACCATGACGATGGCTCCTGCAGCAAACACCACGAAGCCGATCAGGAGCGCGGAGGTGTCGAGACGGGTAGCCGTCTTGGCCTCGGGAACTCGCATCAGTCCTGCCCTTCTCGTCGGTCGTTACTCGTGCGTCGGCACGGTGCGCGGTCCGCACGAAGGCGCACTCCCGAACAATGCGGCCACATACGGTACAGCACAGGGCGTACCATCCCGCCGTGTCTCGAAGAATGTGCGCCGTTCGTCCTCCAAGACTGCACGTCAGGCGCCTTGACGGTGTACTATGTACGACACGTCAGAGCGGTTGTGGAGCGAGGGGATCTTACGATGACTCTTCCCAAGATGGACAAGATCTGGATGGACGGCGAACTGGTCGATTGGGACAAGGCGCAGGTCCACGTCCTGACGCACGCACTCCACTACGGTTCCGGCGTCTTCGAAGGTATCCGTTGCTACGCGACTCCCGACGGCCCCGCCGTCTTCCGCCTCACCGAGCATATGGAGCGCTTCGAGCGTTCTGCGAGGATGCTGTTCATGGACCTGGGCTACTCGGTCGAAGAGACGGTCGAGGCCGTCAAGGAGACCATCCGGGCCAACAAGCTGGACGCCTGCTACATCCGTCCTATCGCGTTTCGCGGATACGGCGTCATGGGTCTGGACCCGATCCCCGCACCGGTCCAGGTCTCGATCGCCGCATGGCCCTGGGAGACCTACATGGGCGAGGAGGCCCTCGTGAAGGGCGTGGACGTTGGCGTGTCCTCTTGGCGCCAGCGCAGCGTCAACGCCATGCCTCCGGCGATCAAGGCTACGGCCAACTACCTCAACAGCTCGCTCGCCCGCATCGAGGCCAACCGTCACGGCTACAACGAAGCCGTCATGCTGAACGAGGACGGCAAGGTCTGTGAGGGCACCGGCGAGAACCTCTTCATCGTCCGCGACGGGGTCATCTCCACACCGCCGCTCTCCGACGGCGTCCTTGAGGGCATCACCCGCGACTCGATCATGGTCATCGCGGACAACCTAGGCTACGACGTGCTCGAGGAGTCGCTCGTGCGCACCGACCTCTACGTCGCTGACGAGATGTTCATGACCGGTTCGGCGGCCGAGCTTGTGCCCGTCCGCTCGGTCGATGGCCGGGTGCTCGGCGATGCCGGCCCCATCACTATGGAGCTGCAGAAGAAGTTCTTCGCCGTCGTTCATGGCGAGGATCCGGAGTACGGCGACTGGCTGGAGCGCGTCTAGCGTGATCACCCTCTACGACACCACGCTGCGTGACGGTACCCAGCGGGAGGGGCTCTCCCTCTCGGCTGAGGATAAGCTGCGTGTCGCGATGCGCCTGGACGACCTCGGCATCGACTACATCGAAGGTGGCTTTCCCGGCTCCAATCCCAAAGACATCGAGTTCTTCGAGCGTGCGAAATCGCTCACGCTGTCGCACGCGAAGATCACCGCGTTCGGCACGACTCGCCGCAAGGGCATAGCTGCCGAGGATGACGAGAGCCTCGCCGCGCTGCTCGAGACCGGTTGCGAAGCGCTGTGCATCTTCGGCAAGACGTGGACGATCCATGTCACCGAGACGCTGCAGACCACACTCGAGGAGAACCTCGCGATGGTGGGGGACTCGGTCCGCTATCTGAAGGAGCAGGGCCGCACGGTTTTCTTCGACGCCGAGCACTTCTTCGACGGCTACAAGGCTGACGCAACCTACGCACTCGAAGTCTGCCGCACCGCGGCGAACGCGGGCGCCGATGCGGTCGTTCTCTGCGACACCAACGGCGGTACGCTGCCGCACGAGGTCGCACACATCGTCGCCGAGATGAGCCTCGCGCTCGATGTTCCGCTCGGCATACATGCACACAACGACACCGCATGCGCGGTCGCGAACTCGCTCGTGGCGGTGGACGCCGGCTGCGTGCACGTGCAGGGCACCATCAACGGCTACGGCGAGCGTGCCGGAAACGCCGACCTCACCTCGATCATCCCGGCGCTGACGCTCAAGATGAACGCCGAGACCGCCGTTGACTCCGACAGGCTACGGTTGCTCACCGAGGTCTCGCATTTCGTGGCCGAGACCGCGAACCTCTCGCCGTACCCGCAGCAGCCCTACGTGGGCGCGAGCGCGTTCGCGCACAAGGGTGGCGTGCATGCGAGCGCGGCCGCACGGCTCGAGGCCGCCTACGAGCACATCGATCCCGCGCTCGTCGGAAACCTTGCGCGCGTGGTCGTGAGCGAGCTTGCCGGACGGGCGAGCCTCACGATGAAGGCGAAGGAGATGGGCATCGACCTCACCGGCGATCAGGAGACGGTGGGCGTCGTCCTCGACAGCATCAAGGCGCTCGAGCACCAGGGCTACTCGTTCGAGGCCGCCGATGCGTCGCTCGAGATCATGCTGCGCAAGAAGCTCGACACCTATGAGCCGTTCTTCGCGCTCGAGTCCTTCCGCTGCATCATGGAGAAGCGCGAGGACGGCAAGGTGATGACCGAGGCGACCATCAAGATCCACGTGCAGGGTCACCGCTACATCGCGACTGCCGAGGGCAACGGTCCCGTCAACGCGCTCGACAAGGCGCTCCGCATCGCCATCGGTCGCTTCTACCCGGCACTGGATGCCATCGTGCTCGACGACTTCAAGGTCCGCGTTCTGGACGAGAAGAAGGGCACCGGCGCGGTCACCCGCGTACTCATCGAGTCCGCCGACGGCGACAAGAGCTGGGGCACCGTGGGTGTCTCGGAGAACATCATCGAAGCCTCATGGGAGGCACTCGTCGACTCCATCGAATGGGGACTCTCTCATCCCAGGCAGGATTCGACAGCCCCTTAGTTGAATGAATATCCCAGGAGATTCGTTCACACTCGCACGGGAGTCCCGCATGAGAGTCGTTCGCATCTATCAGGACGAAGACGTTCGCTACGGCCTTGCCGATGACAGCACGGTGACGCTCATCTCTGACGAGCCGTTCGCCGCGTGGGAGGCCGAGGGCATCGTCCCGCTCTCCCAGGCGCAGCTTCTGGCTCCCGTGATCCCCACCAAGATCGTGTGCGTGGGCATCAACTACCGCGCGCACGCCAAGGAGATGGGGCACGATCTGCCGAGCGAACCCGTGATCTTCCTCAAGCCTCCCACTGCCATAAACGGTCCCCATGGCGAGATCCGCATTCCCGTGGGCGCGGAGCGCGTCGACTTCGAAGGTGAACTCGCAGCGGTCATCGGAAGGCGCACACATCAGGTGTCGCCCGGCGAGGCGATGGGGCACATTCTCGGCTTCATCTGCGCGAACGACGTGACGGCGCGCGACATCCAGAAGCGTGACGGCCAGTGGACGCGTGCCAAGGGTTTCGACAGCTTCTGCCCGGTCGGCCCGTGGGTCGAGACCGACGTCGATCCGCTCGACCTCAAGCTCGAGACCTATCTCAACGGCGAGCTGAAGCAGTCTTCGCGCACGTCTGACATGATCTTCAACGTCTACGAACTCGTGAGCTTCGTGAGTGGCGTGATGACCCTGCTGCCCGGTGACATCGTTTTGACCGGCACGCCCGCCGGCGTCGGCCCCATGCAGCGCGGCGACGTCGTCGAGGTACGCATCGAGGGTATCGGCAGCCTCGTCAACCGGGTCGTCTAGCGCGCTTGACTTTCGTCATGGCGCGCCCATCTCGGCGCGCGTAGCATCGGCTCCGACATCACCCCGCCACCGAGGAGCCGTTGATGACCGAGACGCTTGCTGCCGAGACATCCGCTGCCGGCATGCCCGCCGAGAAGCCCGCGGCTGAGCCGACGCTGCGCGAGTCCTACGCGCTGGTCTACGCGTTCACGCTGCTGCTCTACCTGCCGGCGATCGCGCTTCTGGGAACGCAGCGATACTACTCCTACACGCCGGGCTATCTCGCCATCATGGTGGCGCCGCCGCTGTTGGGGATGCTTCTGGCTGTGCGCGTGGGCGATCTTGGGGCGAGCTGGAAGACGGTGCTCCTGCGCTCGACGGTTGCCGGCGTGCTCGGCATGATCGTCGGCGGCGCGCTTTTCATGACGGTGAGCTTCCTGCTGGCGTTCCTCGGCCCTGCGTTCGAAGCACACGCGTTCGGCGCGCTTACCATAGGGGTTGGCGCCGTCTTCGCACTGCTCGGTCTGCCGCTGGCGCTCACGGCGTACGCGCGGTTGCGTACGCGCGGCGCGGTCGCGAAGGTCGAGGCAGCAGCCTGCCTGCTCGCGCTTGTCGCGATCGCGGGGGTCGCTGTGTTGGTGCTCAACGGTGAGCAATCGCTCGTCGGCGCGATGCGCAAGGACCAGCTCTCATACCTTATCGGCGGCGTGCTCTGGTATACGCCTGCCTATGCGCTGGTCGGCTCTGTGGGGCGTCTCATCGGCATCGTGTAACGGCCGTCACTCGACCGCACCCGTAGGGCTCCGCCGCCCGTCGGATTCCCGCATCCGCTTGGCCTCGATCGACCCTGCATGTCGCATTCCGGTGGTAGGATAGACACATCATCTTGTGTGTCCGCCACGACCTGGGAGCCTGCCGTCGATGTCTTCGGATCGCGTCCGCACGTCTGAGGTCGAAGCCCTTCTCGAAGCGTTTCTCACCCTCGAGAACACCGACGAGGCGTTCGCCTTTCTGGAGGACGTCTGCACGATCCGCGAGATCCAGGACATGGCGCAGCGCCTGGCGGTCGCCCGCATGCTGGCCGATGGCGAGCACTACGCTCATATCCAGGAGATCACCGGCGCCAGTAGCACCACCATCTCGCGTGTCAGCCGCTGCGTGAACTACGGCGCCGACGGCTACGCACGCGTCATCGAACGTCTCGGCAAGCTGGCAGGGGAGGACGGCGCGTAGCATGTCGGGCTTCGTCCACCTGCACACACACTCCGAGTACTCGCTACTTGACGGGCACGCCCGCGTCGACCGCCTGGTCGACCGCGCGGCGGAGTTGGGCATGCCCGCGCTCGCCATCACCGACCACGGCGCGATGTATGGCGCCGTCGAGTTCTACCGCAAGGCGCAGGGCAAGGTGAAGCCCATCATCGGATGCGAGGCCTACTTCACGCCCGATTCGCGCAAGAAGCGCGACGGCAAGCCCAACCTGTTCCACCTGCTGTTGCTCGCCAAGAACGAGACCGGCTATCGCAACCTCATGGCGATGATCTCCGAGGCGCACGTCGGAGGCTTCTACTACAAGCCTCAGGTCGACATGGAGCTTCTCGAGCGCTACCACGAGGGCCTCATCTGCACCTCGGCCTGCATGTCCGGTATCGTCAGCAAGTCGATCGAGCGCGGTGAGCTCGAAGAGGCGCGCCGCTGGGCCGAGACGTACGCCGGGCTGTTCGGCGTGGAGGACTTCTTCCTCGAGATCCAGGAGCAGGGCATCACCGCCGACAACGGCGTGACGCAGAAGCAGCTCAACGCGCAGATCGCGGGTATGGCGGCCGAGATGGGCGTGGGCCTGGTGGCCACCAACGACATCCACTACGTCATGGCCGAGGACGCTCCCGCACAGGATCTGCTGCTGTGCATCGGTACGGGCTCCACCGTCGAGGAACGCGACCGCATGCGCTTCTCCTCCGACCAGTTCTTCATGAAATCCGCCGAGGAGATGGCCGAGATCTTCTCGGAGTATCCCGAAGCGATCAGCAATACCGTCGCGGTTGCCGAGAGGTGTGACCTCTCACTCGAGTTCGGGCGCATCATACTGCCGGTCTTCGAAGTGCCCGAGCGGGTGCAGGTCAAGACCGCCGAGGGCGCCTACGACGAGCAGGCATCGCTCAACGCCTACCTCGAGGAGCGCTGCATCGCCGGCCTGAAGCGCCGCTACGGCGACCCCGTGCCGCAGGAGGCACTCGACCGCCTGGAGCACGAGCTCACCGTCATTCGCGACAAGGGCTTCGCCGGCTACTTCCTCGTCGTCGAGGACTTCGTGACGTGGGCGAAGGAGAACGACATCGGGGTGGGTCCGGGCCGGGGCAGCGCGGCAGGCGCGATCATCGCCTACGCGCTCGGCATCACGGCTCTCGATCCGCTCGAGCACGGACTGCTGTTCGAGCGCTTCCTCAACCCCGAGCGCACCGACATGCCCGATATCGACATCGACTTCGACGATGCGCGCCGAGGCGAGGTCATCGAATACGTCCGCGACAAGTACGGCCAGGACAAGGTCGCGCAGATCATCACCTTCAACACGATGAAGGCGCGCGCGGCAGTGCGCGACGCCGGGCGCGTTCTCGGCTACCCCTACGGCGTGCCGGACAAGATCGCGAAGCAGATCCAGGAGGGTCCGGACGCGACCATCGGCGGCTCGCTCAAGGAGAACCCCGACCTCAAAGCTGAATACAACCAGGGCGGCGACACCAAGCGCATCATCGATGCGGCGCTCTCGCTGGAGGACATCGTGCGTGGCGAAGGCGTACATGCTGCGGGCGTCGTCATCTGCCGGGACCCGCTGCACTACCACACGCCGGTCAAGAGAGACACCAAGGGCGGCGCCATCGTCACGCAGTACGAGGGCACGCTTATCGCGGACCTCGGCCTGCTCAAGATGGACTTCCTCGGCCTGCGCACACTCACCGTCATCGCCGACGCCGTGCGCGCCATCAAGGCGAATCATGGCGTGGACGTCGACATCGAGCACATCCCGATGGACGACAAGAAGACGTTCGAGTTACTCCGCCGAGCGGACACCGTCGGCGTCTTCCAGGTCGAGTCCGCAGGAATGCGCCAGCTGCTCAAAGACCTCAAGCCCACCGTCTTCAGCGACCTAGTCGCCATCCTGGCGCTCTACCGTCCGGGTCCCCTCGGCTCGGGCATGGTCAAGGACTTTGTCGAGCGCAAGCACGGTCGTCAGCGGGTCACCTACTACGACGATCGCATCAAACACATCCTGGAGGAGACCTACGGCACGATGGTCTACCAGGAGCAGGTTATGCGCCTGTCCATGGACATGGCCGGGTTCTCGGCAGGCAAGGCCGAGAAGCTCAGAAAGGCCATGGGCAAGAAGAAGCAGGAGATCATCGACGCCCTTCGCAAGGAGTTCGTCGAAGGCTCGGTGGAGCACGACTACAACCGCAAGGTCGCCGAGCAGGTGTACACGGACATCGAGAAGTTCGCGCAGTACGGCTTCAACAAGAGCCACTCGGCAGCCTACGGGCTTGTCACCTACCAGACCGCCTACCTCAAGGCGCACTATCCCACCGAGTACATGGCGGCGGTGCTCACGAGCTACGTGGGCAAGACCGACACGATCGTGAAGTATGTCGCCGAGTGCAACCGTGCGGGGATGACGGTACTGCCGCCGGATGTGAACTCCTCGGGCAAGGACTTCACCGCGGTAGGTGACAATATCCGATTCGGACTCTCCGGCATCCGCGGTGTGGGCGAGGCGGTCGTCGATCACATCGTCGCGGTGCGTGCCGAGGGCGGTCCGTTCGCCTCGCTGCACGACTTCTGCGCTCGGGTGGATCTGCGCCAGATGAACAAGAAGACGTTCGAGGCGCTCATCAAGGGTGGCGCTTTCGACTCCACCGGCTACACGCGCAAGCACCTGATGACGCTGATGGAGCCCTGCATCGACTCGGCGCTCAAGCGGCAGCGCGACCAGGAGAGCGGTCAGGTGTCGATGTTCGACTTCTTCGACGCCGAAGAGCACGGTATGGACGACGACGTGCCGCAACCGGATGGCGACGAGTGGGACAAGGGCATCAAGCTGGCGTTCGAGAAGGAGATGCTGGGCATCTACGTGTCCGATCACCCGTTGAGCGACGTGCGGCATGTCATCGAGAAGGCACGCACGTATTCCCTCGGCGACAGCGAGGAGTTCGACGACGGCACGACCGGGTGGTTCGCGGGGATCCTGGCCAAAGTCGACAAGATCGCGACACGCGCCGGCAAGCTGATGGGGACGATCGTGCTCGAGGACCTCGAGGGCAGTATGGAGGGCGTGCTGTTCCCGCAGGTCTACGAGAAGTACCGGGATGTGGTTGCCGAGGACGCCATCGTGCGGGTGCGCGCGAAGGTCGAACAGTCGGACCGCGGTCGCAAACTCATCGTGCACGAGGTCCAGCTGCTTGCCGACGACGAGCGTTTCGAGGCGCCGCCGCAGACGCTGTGGGTGCGCTCGGACGCGAAGATGCTCCACAACGGCCGTGGCGCGCGCTTCAAAGAGATACTCGGCAAGCATCGCGGCCGCGATACGGTGATGCTCGAACTCGCCAATGGGGGAGATGCACCTACGAAGGCACGCATGCCCGATGCGTTCAAAGTGGACGCTGCCAGCCCTGAGCTGCACGCAGAGCTCAAGGAGCTTCTCGGCGAGGGCTGTGTGTGGGAGGCCTAGGGGTTGACCCCGAGGCAAGCCCTGATATACTCCAGTACTGCATCACTTTAGTGTAGTAAAGTACAGGAGGTGGGTACTCGTGCGTCCGGTGACACCGAGGGGGTTCCGGGACGTGTTGTTCGCCGAGGCGGCCGAACGTGAGGCTGTCTCTTCGGCGTTGAGCAGCGTGTTCGACTCGTGGGGGTATGGCCCGGTCGAGACACCGGTTGCCGAGGAGTACGCCACGCTGGAAGCTGCGGGCGGGCGTTCACTCGAGGCGACAGCGTTCCGCTTGTTCGACATAGACGGCTCGCTGTTGGCACTGCGTCCCGAGATGACGCTGCCCATCGCGCGTCTTACCGCGTCGCGGCTGTCTGCGGAGCCCGGGCCGCACAGGTTCCGCTACGTCGCGCCGGTCTTCCGCGAGTACGCTTCGCTTCGTGGCCAGTCCCGCCAATTCACACAGGCCGGCGTCGAGCTCGTGGGCGCACCCGGTCCGGTGGGCGATGCCGAGATAGTCTCGGTGCTCGCCGACGCGCTGTCGGCCGCGGGGCTGACGGCGTTCACGATCGTCATCGGCACCGTGCAGTTGCTGCGCGCGCTGATAGCGGCAGCGGAGCTGCCCGACGAGTGGGGCAACGCGGTTCTCGAGGCTGCGCACGAGCGCAACCTGGTTGAGATCGACCGCCTCTCGAACCGGGAGGACATCGCACCGACCATCGGTGATGCGCTGCGAGCCGTGCCACGGCTCCGTGGTGGCGCCGATGCCATCGAAGCGGCGGGAGAGTACGCCGCGACGTGCGGGTGCGCTGCCGCACTGCGCGATATCCGCGACACCTACCGCATCCTCGAATCGACCGGCCTGGCGGATGCCGTCACGGTCGATTTCGGCATCATGCGCTCGTTCGACTACTACACGGGTCTCGTGCTCGAGGTGTACGCGCCGGGACTCGGGCTTCCATTGGGCGGCGGTGGCCGATACGACCGTGTACTCGGGGAGTTCGGCGCACCCGCGCCGGCTGCCGGTTTCGCGCTCGGCCTGGAGCGCATGATGATCGCGCTTGCCGAGCAGGGCGCAACGCCGCGCATCCGGCCGCTGGACGCCATCGTCGGCGGAGAGGTGCCCGCCGACGTCTTCTCGGCAGCGGGTATGCTTCGCGCCGCCGGCTGGCGGGTGCGCATCGCACTCGCGACAGGCGCGCGGGCGCTGCTGGCCGAAGCCGAGCAGGCGGATGCCGAGGAGGCGCTCGAGGTGGATGGCGAGCGCGTCTACCGGCTCGATCGCGCCGGGGAGCGAGCGCTGCCACTCGAAGCGCCACTACCGGCGCCGCCCACGAAGACATGGGCAGCACGCGAGGAGGGAGACCGATGATCGCACGCAACCCCGGCTCGCGCTCGCGTGAAGGCCGCCTTCGCATGGCCGTGCCGAAAGGAGCCCTGTTCGCGGACTCGGTGCGCGTGCTGAAGGCCGCGGGTGTGGACGTGGGCGACCTCGCCGACCCCGGCAGGCAGCTCGTCGTCACGACGCCTGACATGGACTTCATCATCGCTCGCCCCACCGACATACCGGTCTACGTCGCCTACGGTGCGGTAGACGTCGCGATCGCCGGTAAGGACGTCTTGCTGGAAGCCGATCTCGACGTCGTGGAACTCCTTGACCTCGAGTTCGGCGGCTGCCGTTTCGTGGTGGCGGAGCCCGAAGACGCGATCCGAAGCGTCGAGGAGCTCTACCGCCACCTCGGCGTGATCCGCATCGCGACCAAGTACCCGCGTATCGCCGAGAAGCACTTTGCGGAGAGTGGCGTGCAGGTCGAGATTGTGAAGCTGCACGGCAATATCGAGCTGGCCCCGCTCATCGGGCTGGCCGACCAGATCGTGGACATCACTGCGACTGGCACCACGCTCGCGCAGAACCGCCTGCGGATCGTGGACGAGGTGCTTGCCTCCACAGCGCGCTTCGTCGCCAACCCCGCGAGTATGCGCACCGAGTCCGACCGCGTGACCCAGCTTGCCGACCGTATCGCGGCTGTTGTGCCGCTCCCCGGAGAGGATGACGTCTCATGATGCGCCGCATCGAACTCGCCCGTGGCCGCCGCCTGACGCCGGAGGACATCACGCGTTCCGGTGGCATCGACGTCGAGGTTTTGGGCGTCGCGCAGCGGATCGTCGACGACGTGAAGGCCCGCGGCGACGAGGCGGTCTTCGAGCACACCGCGCAGCTCGATAAGGTCACACTCACCGAGCTGCGTGTGAGCGAGGAGGAGATCGAGGCGGCCCTCGAGATAGTGGGCGACGACTTCAAGCAAGCGATCGCGCTCGCCGCGACCGCCATCGAGTCCTTCAGTCGACGCCAGGTGCCTCAGAGCTGGTTCACGACCGAGGAGGGCGGCATCTTCCTCGGCCAGAAGGTCACCCCGCTGCGTCGCGTGGGCATCTACGTGCCCGGCGGGCGCGCATGCTACCCGTCGTCGGTGCTGATGAACGCCATCCCTGCGATCGTGGCGGGCGTGGAGGAGATCGCGATGGTCGTGCCGCCCGCCGCTGACGGTAGCGTGAACCCGTACACGCTTGCCGCCGCTGCCGAGGCGGGCCTCACCGAGATCTACAAGGTCGGCGGCGCACAGGCGATCGGTGCGCTCGCATACGGCACCGAGAGCATCGAGCGTGTCGACAAGATCACCGGTCCCGGCAACGCGTACGTGACCGCCGCCAAGAAGCTCGTGATGGGCGAGGTGGGCATCGATATGCTCGCCGGTCCCAGCGAGGTGCTGATCCTTGCCGATGAGACCGCCGAGCCCGCGTTCGTCGCGATCGATCTCATGGCGCAGGCCGAGCACGACCCGCGTGCTGCCACCTACCTCGTGACGACCGATCCCGATCTCCCCGATATGGTGGAAGAGGCGCTCTCCCTGCTGCTCGAGGAGTCTCCCCGTGCCGATGTCGTGGAGCGTTCGCTCACCGATAACGGCGTGATCGTCGTGTGCCCCGATGTCGCGATAGCGCTCGAAGCCGCCAACCTCATCGCCCCGGAGCACCTCGAGGTGATGATGTCGGAGCCGTTCGAGCTTCTGGGCTCCATCCGCAACGCCGGTGCCATCTTCCTCGGCCCGTGGACGCCGGAGAGTGTGGGCGACTACATCGCCGGCCCCAACCACGTGCTGCCCACGGGCGGGACCGCGCGCTTCTCGGGCCCGCTGTCGGTGGACGACTTCGTCAAGAAGTCATCGGTGCTCAGTTACTCGCTCGAGGCACTGGAGATGGACGGCCCGTCGGTCATGACGATCGCGAACGCCGAGGGTCTCGACGCACACTCGCGTGCGGTGGGGCTGCGACTGGCGATGGCGCTCAGCATGGAGGACGAGATGGGTGGGGAGGAGTGATGGACAGCCTGCGCCCACCCAGACCCGAACTCGAGGAGCTCGTCCCCTACGACGCCAAGGACGTGCGCGCCGAGGTCATGCTTGCCTCCAACGAGAACCCCGACAATCTGCCGGGCGAACTGCTCGACAAGCTGTCGGATCGCATCCGCGATATCGAGTTCAACCGCTATCCTGACCCGCTCGCCGGCCACCTGCGCAAGCTGATCGCCGAGGCCAACGGGCTGGAGCCCGCCAACGTCCTCGTCGGCAACGGTGGAGATGAGCTCATCTTGGACCTGCTGCTCGCCTGGGGCGGTACGGGCCGCAAGCTGCTCGACCTGCCTCCCACGTTCTCGATGTACGGCATCGACGCGCAGATGACGGGCACCGAAGTCGTGCGCATACCCCGCCGCGCGGACTTCCGCGTGGACTCGGAAGCGGTGCTCGCGCGCCTTGCCGAGGGGGATATCGACATCGTCATCGTCTCCAACCCCAACAACCCGACCGGCGACATCTCTCCGGAGACGCTGCTCATCGATATCCTGAACACCACCGACGCGCTCGTGGTCATCGACGAGGCGTACTTCGAGTTCAGCCGTCACACGATGCGCCCGCACATGGAGCGGCACCCCAATCTCGTCATACTGCGCACCTTCTCCAAGGCGTTCTCGCTCGCGGGTCTGCGCGCGGGTTACCTGCTCGCCAACGAGGAGGTCATCCGCGAACTCACCAAGGTGCGCCAGCCGTACTCGGTCAACCGCTTCACCCAGGTGGCGGCGTCGCTGATCTTCCGCGAGCGCGTCGTGTTCCAGGCGGGCATACGGGACATCATGCGCAACCGTGACACGCTGCTGCACGGCCTGTCGGGGATGGCAGGCGTGACGGTGTTCCCCTCGGAAGCCAACTTCGTCCTTTTCCGCGTCGAGCACGCCTCGGCGGTATGGCGCGACCTGCTGCACGACCACTCGATCCTCATCCGCGATTTCTCGCGTACGCCCGGGCTGGAGGACTGCCTGCGCGTGACGGTGGGCACCGACGAAGAGATGAGCCGCTTCCTCAAGGCAATGGATGAGATACTGTCTTCGCGTCATGCAGCGAACCTGTTCGGCATGTCGGCAGTGGCCGAACGTCACCAGAACGGGGGCAAGCCGTCCGATGGATAGGACCGCCGAGATAACACGCACGACTTCCGAGACCGACATCACACTGCGGCTCGATCTGGACGGGGACGGCAGCGTCTCGGCCTCGACCGGCGTGCCGTTCTTCGATCACATGCTCGACGCACTCGGCCGTCACATGCGTGCCTCTCTCGGCGTGGAGGCGACCGGAGACCTGGCTGTCGATGCGCACCACACCGTGGAGGACGTCGGTATCTGCCTTGGCAGCGCATTCGCGAAGGCGCTTGGCGACAAGCGAGGGATACGCCGGTTCGGCTCGGCAGCGGTGCCGATGGACGAAGCGCTCGTGCTCGCGGCGGTCGACATCTCGGGTCGCGGGCAGCTCCACTATGACGTGGACGTGCCCATCGAGATCATCGGGACGTTCGACACGACGCTCGCCAAGGAGTTCCTCGTCGCGTTCGCGAGCAACGCGGGCATCACGCTACACGTTCGCAAGCTGGCGGGGGAGAACGCACACCACATCATCGAGGCGGCGTTCAAGGCGGTCGCACGAGCGCTCTATGAGGCGGTCTCCATTGACCCGCGCGTGACCGAGGTCCCGTCCACGAAGGGCGCTCTGTGATCGCGATCATCGACTACCGCATGGGCAACCTGCGCAGCGTGCAGAAAGGCTTCGAGCACGCCGGCGTCGCCGACGTGGTCGTCACCGACGACCCCGCGATCGTCTCGGCGGCCGACGGCATCGTGCTGCCGGGCGTGGGTGCGTTCCGCGATGCGAGCGCGAACCTCAAAGCTTCGGGTCTGTGGGACCCGGTGCTGGCACGCGTCGCTGCGGGCACCCCGTTTCTGGGCATCTGCCTCGGCATGCAATTGCTCGCCGACGTGGGACTCGAGGACGGCGAGTGGGAGGGTCTCGGCATCGTGCCCGGAGCCTGCTCGCGACTGCCCGGCGGCGTGAAGATCCCGCACATCGGCTGGAACACCGTCGCCTACCCGCGTGAGAGCCGCCTGTTCGACGGCATTGCGGAAGGCACGGCGTTCTACTTCGTGCACTCCTACCGCCTCGAACCGGTGGATTCTTCCTGTATCATCGGCGTTGCGGAGTACGGCGTGCCCTTTGCGGCTGCGGTGCAGGTGGGCTCGGCGTATGCCGTGCAGTTCCATCCGGAGAAGTCATCCGAGATGGGCCTGAGGCTGTTGGCGAACTTCGGTGACATCGTGAAGGAGACGCGTCCGTGATCATCTTCCCCGCGATCGACATCCTCGACGGCAAGGCCGTCCGTCTGCGCCAAGGACGCCTCGACGCAGTCACTGTCTACAACGACGACCCCGTGGACCAGGCCAAGCGGTTCGCCGCGGCTGGCGCGGAGTGGATACACGTTGTCGATCTCGACGGCGCGGTCACGGGGCAACCGGTGAACACGCCGATCATCGAGCGCATCGTGAAGGAGGGCATCCCCGTGCAGACCGGCGGTGGTCTGCGCTCTATGGAGATGCTCGACCGCGTGTGCGCTGCCGGCGTCAAACGCGCGGTGCTCGGTACCGCACTGATCACGCAGCCCGACCTGGTGGCTGAAGCCTGCGAGCGCTTCGACGGCATCGTCGCCGGTGTGGACGCACGCGACGGCAAGGTCGCGATCCAGGGCTGGCGTGAGGGCACCGAGTACGGCGTGCTGGAGCTGGTGCGCGAACTCGAGGTCCTCGGCGTGAGGCGCCTCGCGTACACCGACATCAGCCGAGATGGGCTGCAGACCGGCGTCAACTACGGCGCCTATCGCGCGCTTGCGACGCAGATCGACATCCCCATCATCGCTTCGGGCGGAGTCTCCTCTCTCGACGACATCGCGGACTTGCTCACCATCGGTTCGCAGATCGAGGGCGTCATCATCGGTCGCGCGTTGTATGAGAACTCGTTCACTCTCGAAGAGGCACTTGCAGCCGCGCGCGGTGAGGAGCTCTAGAACCTGTGCTGATGAAACGCGTCATTCCATGCCTGGACGTGCACGAGGGTCGTGTCGTGAAAGGCATCAACTTCATCAACCTGCGTGACGCCGGCGATCCGGTCGAGCTTGCTGCCGCCTACGACAAAGAGGGCGCCGACGAACTCGTCTTCCTCGACATCACCGCCACCCATGAGGAGCGTCCGCTCATGCTCGAGGTGGCGCGCCGCAGCGCCGAGGAGGTCTTCATCCCGTACACGGTCGGCGGCGGCATGCGCAGCGCGGCCGATATCCGGGCGATGCTCTCGGCGGGATGCGACAAGATCTCGATGAACTCCGCAGCCGTCAAAGCACCCGAACTCATCACTGAGACCGCACGCATCTACGGCTCGCAGTGTATCGTCGTCGCCATCGACGCGCGGCGCGTGCCCGGCTCGAGTCCCGCGCGCTGGGAGGTCTTCGTGGCCGGTGGTCGCACGAACACCGGTATCGACGCTGTCGCGTGGGCCGTCGAGGCCGAGAAGCGCGGCGCCGGCGAGATCCTACTCACGAGCATGGACTGCGACGGCACCAAGGACGGCTTCGACATCGACCTCACCCGCGCGATCACGCGCGCAGTGAACATCCCCGTCATCGCCAGCGGCGGTGCGGGAGAGCTCGATCACTTCGCCGAGGTCGTCATCGAGGCGGATGCCGACGCGGTGCTGGCGGCGAGCGTGTTCCACTTCGGTGAGTTCTCCATCCGGCAGGTCAAGGAGCATATGGCTGCAGAAGGGATCCCGGTGAGGTTGTAGATGGCCGAGAAGCGCACATCCACCCCGTTCGTGCTCGCGGTCCTTATCGGCATCGTCCCGTCGCTGCTGGCCGCCGGGCTGCAGTGGTATCTCGGCGCCGGCACCGATCAGGAGATACAGGGTGGCCTCGCGTACCTTGTCCCCGTCCTGGCCGCGTGGTGGGCGGGCGTCAGCGCAGGCGTGATGGTTGCGTCCGAGCGGGCGGGGTCACTGAAGGCCGGCGCGCTGACAGGTGTGCTGTCGGTGCTGCCGTTCGTGTTCGTCACCGTGCTCGCGCGCGAGGCCGCGGAACGGGCTGCCGCAGCGGTCTCGCCGGCCATCTGGGGAACAGGTATCGGCGCTATGGCGATACCCACCATCATCGGTCTGCTGTTTGCCGAGAAGCAGTTGAACCGGAAGCGCTAGGGGGAGCGATGGAACTGCCGGAGTTGAAGTTCGACGAGGCCGGTCTCATCCCGGTGGTCGTGCAGCAGCACGATACCCTTGAGGTGCTGATGGTCGCCTGGATGGATGCCGAGGCGCTTCGGCGCACGGTCGAAAGTGGAAGCGCAACCTACTGGAGCCGCTCCCGGCAGGAGTACTGGGTGAAAGGTGAGACCTCGGGCAACACCCAGCAGGTCATCGACATCCGCTACGATTGCGACGCCGACACACTACTGCTGCTGGTCGATCAGACCGGCGTCGCGTGCCACACCGGCGAGCGCACGTGCTTCTTCCGTTCGATCCCGCTCTCATAGACAAGGAGTGTGACCATGCCCGATATCGATCCGCTCGGCACCCCTAAGCCGGTGACTCCGCCTGATCTTGGCGCCGTGCTTGAAGAGGTCTTCGCTGTCCTTGAGGAGCGCAAGCGTGAGCTGCCCGAGGACAGCTACACCGCCAAGCTGCTGCTCGGTCCCCAGGACAAGCTTCTGAAGAAGATCGCCGAGGAATCCGGCGAGGTCATCATCGCGGCCGCTGAGCGCAATGCGACACAGCTGCGCTACGAGCTGGGCGACCTGCTCTACCACATGCTCGTAGTCATGGTGCGCGAGGGCATCTCACTTGACGACATGGCTGCCGAGATGGCCGACCGCAGGCGCAAGTAGCCTCGCGTGGCGCGCCCGTCAGGCATGACAGGGCTCACCTTGCCGCCCGGCGTGCGTGCCGAGCGGATCGAGACGCTGTGGAAGCGCGTAGACGGCAACCGGGTCCGGTTCGTCGTCTTCACCGGCATGTTCATCACGCTCATCTCGCTACTCACCAGCCTCGTGGTGGCGTGCGGCGGTGCGATCCTCTTCATCTGCGTCATCGCTGAGACCGAGCCCGAGGCAGTTGTTGCGCTCCCAGCGATCGCAGGGTGGTCTTTCGCGCTCGCAATCGTCATCACGACCGCCTGGGTCATCTACCGCCTGTCGCAATCCGAGCGCTGGTTGCTGAAGAGGCTCGAAGCGCGCATCACTGCCAAGGGGGAGTTCGCTCAGGTCAAGAGCGTCTTCAAAGACATCACCATTGCCGCAGGGTTCAAGCATTCACCGCCCTTGTACCTCATCGATACGCCACGGGTGAACGCGTTCGCGCTTGGCCGCACGTACAAGCGTGCGGCGGTCGGCATCACGCGAGGGTTCGTCGAGAAACTGACCCCGGACCAGCAACGCGCGGTGTTCGCGAATCTCATTGCGCGCATCGTCACAGCCGACACGCTGTGGGCTACCGCGGTCTCATCGCTCATGGGCCCCATCTGGGCGATGCGCGACTGGGATCTGAAGCGCAGTGGTTCAGGCCTGCTTGGTGATGCGGACGTTGCTTCCAGAGCTTTCGAGCCCAAGGGCGGCAACTCCCACGGGGGCGAGATCGCCCTCGCCGGATTCGTCGTGTACGGCATGGCGGTCATCGTGACCGAGCTCCTCTCATGGTGGCATCAGAAGGCCGCATGGATGGCTGCCGAGAAGGCTGACGCCGAGGGCATGCTGCTGCTCAAAGACCCGCGTTCGATGCTCTCCGCATTGGAGTACGTGCTGGACCGCAACAACCACGTGGTCTCTGCCGGGGACTCGTATTCGCAGTTGTTCTACTGCTGGGCGGGTTTCGGGTTCGCGCCCGAAGACGATCCGGAGTTTCGACGTGTCGCGCACCTGAGGGAGGTGCTCGGCGCCGAGGGTCTTGCATATCACCCCGCGCCGAACCTGTCCGGTTGGGCATATCCACCTTCGCCACCACGTGTTGCCGAGGATTCCGGGGAGGCAAGCCGTACATGAGTCCGACGCGAAGGGGAAGAAGCGCGAGCCGGCGTACCGCAGCGCCCAATCGGGTGCTGTTGACCGCCTTGGCGGCTGTCGTACTTGTGGGAGCAGCGGTATTCATCGGCCTGAGGGTCATGGATGTGACACCCGCGGCGGTCCCGGTCTCACTGGACGATGTGCCCGACCTGCCATCGGTTCTCGAGACGGTCACGGTCACGATTCCTGAGCCGGTCGGTCGGGATGCCGATGCCGACGGCATAAAGATCGCGACGTTCCTCGGCGACGAGACCCGCCGCTACTACGGCGAGGGGCCCGTTCCCACCAAGCTGGAGCTCATCTGGAGGGCGAAGATCGGCGGCGGGACGACGGGTGGCACCGGCAAGGCGCCTGCGAGTACGACCGGCACCGCTACCGCGCCCACCAGCGGTCTTGTGACCTGGTACGGTACCGGGTGGACCGGCCAGCCCGCGCTCGTGCGCGAGAACGGCAAGCTGTATCTGCTGATAGGCGGCTTCGACCACAATCTGCGCAAGATCGATGCGCAAACAGGCGAGACGCTTTGGACCTACGAGTTCCCCGACGTTATCAAGGGCAGTCCGACGGTGTTCGCGGATCCCGCCGCGCCCGACGATTTCAGCCGCTACACGGTGATGGTCGGCTCACGGCGAGGGTTCCCCAGCAGTATCTCCGCGCCTGACATCGCACCGTTTCGCGCGGTGACGTACATGACCGGCGAAGAGCTGTGGCGCCTACCGGTACCCCATACGCGCAGCTACAGCCGGGACGCCGATGGCAGCGGTTTCGTGCTCGACGGCAAGGCATGGGTGGGTGTCGAGTCCGGTGACGCGTACGTGCTCGATCCGTTCACGACCGAGACCTGGAAGAGCTGGCAGACGCCGAAGGTGCTCGCGCACCAACTGTTGCTGGGCGACGAGCGCGCATCCAGCCACGGCGGCAACCTGGTGCTCGAGTCATCACCCGCGCTGCTCGACGACCGCGTGTACTACGCATCCGGCGCGGGGCACGTGTACGGCTTGGACAAGGATACCCTCGAGGTCGAGTGGGACTTCTACACCGGTTCGGACATGGACGGCTCGGTGGTCACCACGGACGACGGCTACCTGATCGTCGAGGTGGAGAAGCAGTACATCAAGGGCCACGGCGGTGTGTACAAGCTCGATCCCTCCAAAGACCCGGCGGACGCTGTCGTATGGTACTACCCGACGGGCGACCGCAACTTCGCTGACTGGCTGGGCGGCGTGATCGGCTCCTCCAGCGTGAACGACGAGTACAACCCGGGCAGCCGGCTCCCGGGCCTGGTCGCGTTCAATGCGATCGACGGCAACATGCACGTGGTCGCACAAGACGATCTTGCCGAGGCGACCGTACCCGGACCCAACCTGGAGCCGAATCTTCCCTCACCGGTGATGGTCTTCAAAGACAACATCGGCGGGGCGATCTCCACGCCCATCATCGTGGGTGACCGGATCGTCGCATGCGGCTACGACGCGCTAGTGCACGTCTACCAGATCACCTACAGCACGGATGAGTCCGCCGAGGGCGTGCTGCTCCACAACGACGCTGGGGAGCCCTACCGGGTGAGTATTCAAGAGGTCGCGACGTTCAGTGGCGGAGGGACGTTCGAGTCTACTCCGATCGTGTGGCAGGGTCGCATCTACATCGGTGCGAGAGACGGCTACTTCTACTGCATCGGCGACCCCGACTACGTGCCGGGAATCGAGGCGCCGGAAGTGCCATAGGTCGCCGGTCACCCTTGCACGGCCCCCCGTGACGGTGCTAAGGTATCCCCCAATCGAAGACACGGCCTGTGAAGAGGACGAGTACTTCGAACGTGAAGCATAGAGAGCCGGTGATGGTGGAAATCCGGCGTGAACGTTCGGACGAATGGACCTCGGAGGCTCCGGGACAACGGCAAGCGCCTATTAGTCTCGGCGGAGACCCACCGATACAAGGGGCCGGATATCGGAATCGCAAGATTCCCGTATTGCAGGACTAAGTGGGCCCGGCGCTCTTGCGGGTCAACAAGGGTGGTACCGCGAGAAGACCTCTCGTCCCTTGAGGACGAGGGGCTTTTGTCTTTTCCGGGCCAGAAACGGAGTTGCGCAGTGATACTGCCAAGCATGGATGAGTTCGTAGCACTCGCCGCCGACCACGACGTGGTCCCGGTCGCGCGAGAGCTCTATGCGGATCTCTCCACACCGATCAGCGCGTTCCTCTCGCTGGCCGAAGGCGCTGACTACGCGTATCTGCTCGAATCGGTCGTGGGCGGGGAGCGGCTTGGCCGCTACTCGTTCCTCGGCATCGGGGCGAGCGAGGTCATCTCGGCAAGGGAAGGGATGACCACGATCACCGAACGGGGCCACAGGCGCACGATCCCCGCGCCCGACCCGCTGCGGCCGGTCGCCGAGCACCTCTCGGCGGGTACGGTTGCGCGCGTGAAGGGGCTGCCCCGTTTCGTGGGCGGAGCGGTGGGCTACGTCGGCTACGAAGTGGCGTCCGGCTTCGAGAAGGTGCCGCGCCACGACAACGACGAGCTGAACGTCCCGGACCTCGCCTTCATGTTCACCGACGTCATCGTCGCGTTCGACCACGCGCGGCGCATCATGCAGGTCATCGCCCCGGTGCGGCCGGGCAGCGATCCCGCCGAGGAGTACGAGAAGGGGGTCGCCCGCATTGACGCGGTGCTCGAGCGGCTGCGCAAGGGTCCGGAGGGTGCGCAGCTCGGGCGTGTGGGCGCGTCGGCGCCCGTGCCGCTCAAGCAGCACACGTCGCACGATGATTTCATCTCGCAGGTGAAGACAGCCAAGGAGCACATCGCGGCGGGTGACATCTTCCAGATCGTGCTGTCGCAGCGCTTCTCGGCACCGTTCGAGGGTGACGGCGTCGACCTGTACCGCGTTCTTCGGGCGGTCAACCCCAGCCCGTACATGTTCTACATCCGCACACCTGATGTGACGCTCGTCGGCTCCAGCCCCGAACCGCTCGTACGGGTCGAGGGCGATCAGGCGCTCACCCGCCCGCTGGCCGGGACGCGTCCGCGCGGCGCCGACATCGCCGAGGACGGCCGCCTGCGTGCCGACCTGCTCGCAGACGAGAAGGAGCGCGCCGAGCACGTCATGCTGGTGGACCTGGGACGCAACGACCTCGGTCGCGTATGCAAGCCGGGCACGGTGCGGGTGGACGAGCTCATGGAGGTCGAGAACTACAGCCACGTGATGCACATCGTCAGCAACGTCACCGGGACGCTCGAGGACGGCAAGGACGCGTTCGATGCGCTGCGAGCCACATTCCCCGCGGGCACCGTGAGCGGCGCTCCCAAGATTCGCGCTATGCAGATCATCCGCGACTTGGAGCCGGCGGTGCGCGGCCCGTACGCGGGTACGGTCGGCTACATCGGCGTGGATGGCGCGATGGACATGTGCATCACCATCCGCACCGTGATGATCGTCGACGGCGTCGCCTACTTGCAGTCGGGCGCCGGCATCGTGGCAGACTCCGACCCGGAAAGCGAGTACGAAGAGACGCTGCACAAGGCGAGGGCGCTGCATCACGCGCTTGAGCTTGCCGCGGGCATGAGCGCCGAGGAGGCCGCGTCATGATCCTCGTAATCGACAACTACGACAGCTTCACCTACAACCTCGTGCAGCTTCTGGGCGCACTGGGCGCCGAGGTGCGTGTCGAGCGCAACGACGCGGTGAGCCCCGGCCAGGTGGTCGCGATGTCACCGCGCGGAGTGGTCATCTCGCCCGGGCCGGGCATGCCGTCGGATGCGGGCGCTTCGGAGGCGGTCATCTCGGCGGCCGCCGAGGCGGGCATCCCGGTCCTCGGCGTCTGCCTGGGACATCAGGCGATCGCCGAGGTATACGGCGGGCGTGTCGTACGCGCTCCGCGTCCGGTCCACGGCAAGACCGCTGATGTCTACCACAGCGGGACGGGCCTGCTCGAAGGCATGCCGAACCCGTTCACGGCTACCCGCTACCACTCGCTGGTCGTCGACTTCGACAGCCTGCCGGTGGAGCTTGAGGTCACCGCAAAGACCGACAACGGTCTCATCATGGCGCTCCGTCACCGCGAACTCCCGGTCTTCGGCGTGCAGTTCCATCCGGAGAGCGTGCTCTCGCCCGAGGGCACCAAGGTGCTCGAGAACTTCCTCAAGCTGACGGGTGAGATCGCTGCCGAGGGCGAGGATGTCGCCGAGCAACCGGCGAGACCGGTCGCGCCTGTCGCAACGTTGCCCGCCGCGATCGACCGCGTCGTCAGCGGCGGGTCGCTCGGCGAAGAGGAAGCCTATGCCGTGATGGGGCTCATCATGGACGGCGAGGCCACCTCGGCACAGATCGCGTCACTCGTGACCGGCATCCGCATGAAGGGCGAGACCGTCGATGAGATCGTGGGCTTCGCCCGGGCGATGCGAGAGCGCGCCTCGGCGGTTCGTCCCACGGTCGAGGGCTACATCGACACATGCGGGACCGGCGGCGATGGCCTTGCGACCTTCAACATCTCCACGACCGCTGCGTTCGTCGTAGCGGGCGCGGGCGTGCCCATCGCGAAGCACGGGAACCGCGCGGTATCCTCGCGCTCCGGTAGCGCCGACGTGCTCGAGGCGCTCGGCGTGCGTATCGATCTCACCCCGCAGCAGATGGCGCGTTGCATCGACGAGACCGGCGTCGGCTTCCTGTTCGCGCAGGCACTGCATGCGAGCATGCGTCACGCCGGCCCCACGCGCCGCGAGATCGCGATCCGCACCGTGTTCAACATCCTCGGCCCGCTGACGAACCCGGCAGGCGCGAAACGCCAGCTCCTCGGCGTGTACGATCCCGCGCTCGTCCCCGTGATGGCCGAGGTCGCGTCACGTCTCGGCGCCGAGAAGGTCCTCGTCGTGCACGGGCATCCGGGCCTCGATGAGGTCTCGGGCTCCGGTCCCACCGAGGTTGCCGAGGCGACCCCTGACGGCGTGCGCGTCTACGCGGTCACTCCCGAGCAGTGCGGCGTCGCACGCGGTTCGATCGCGGACCTCACAGGTGGGGACGCGGAGGAGAACGCGGCGACCGTGCGCGCGATCCTGTCCGGAGAGCACTCAGGCAAGCGCGACATTATCCTCATGAACGCCGCCGCCGCTCTCGTCGCGGCAGGCAGGGCCGCGGACTTCGCCGAGGGTGTCGCGCTCGCGCGCACATCCATCGACTCCGGCGAGGCACTTGCGCGCCTTGAAGCGCTCGTCGCCGTCAGCCAGCGGCTTGCAGGGGAGGGCGCCGCGTGAGCGACTTCCTCGCAACGATGCAGGCGCGCCGCTACGACCGCATCAAAGCGGAGTACGGGTCGCTCTCGCCCGCGGATCGCGAGCGGCTCGCATGCTGCGCGCGTCCCGTGCGTGACTTCGCTGCCGCCCTGCGCAATCGCGATGACGTCGCCATCATCGCCGAGGTGAAGAAGGCCTCGCCGGCGGCGGGGGTGATCGCCGCGGATTGTGAGGCGTCAAAGCAGGCCCTGCACTACCAGCACGGCGGTGCGGCGGCGATCAGCGTGCTCACGGAGCCGGAATCGTTCGGCGGGAGCTTCGCAGACCTCTCCGACGTCGCCGATGCGGTCGACCTGCCGGTCCTGTGCAAGGACTTCGTGGTGGATCCGGTGCAGCTCTTCGTCGCGCGTGGTCACGGCGCGGATGCGGTGCTGCTCATTGTGAGCGTGCTCGGCCATATGACGCGGGACTACGCGGACATCGCCGAGACGCTCGGCATGACGCCGGTGATCGAGATCGTGAACGAAGACGAGCTCGCTATCGCGCTGGGTGTGCGTTCCGGGATCATCGCGGTGAACAGCCGCGACTTGCGTACGCTTGAGGTGAACCCGGAGCGCGCGCGTGCGGTCATGCGCGAAGCGGGACGCTACGATGTGACACTTGTCGCCGCGAGTGGCGTGAAGTCGCGGGCGGACGTAGAGGCCGCGGCCGACGCGGGCGCCCATGCGGTGCTCGTGGGCGAGACGCTCATGCGTGCACCGCATCCGGAGGAGATGTTGGAGGAGTTGACGGGCGTTGCGCGCACCGCGCCCGTGATGGAGTAGGGAAAACACGGCGGCCAGCCGGTCGACCGATGAGGTTTCGGGGCGACGCCCCGGGAAGGGAGCAGGACGATGGGTAGCGACAAGACGAGGTTCGGGCTCGATGAGACCAGGATCCCTGAAGCCTGGTACAACATCATGCCCGACCTCAAGAACCCGCCGGCACCGCCCAAGGCGTTCGCGCCGGACGGCACAGAGCTGACGATGGACCAGATCGGGGAGCGTCTCGCGATGATCTTCCCGATGGAGTGCATCAAGCAGGAGATGTCTCCGGATCGCTGGATCGACATTCCCGGCGCAGTCATCGACGTCTACAAGACGTACCGGCCGTCCCCGCTTCTGCGTGCACGCCAGCTTGAGAAAGACCTTGGCCTGCCCGCGGGCGTCAAGATCTTCTACAAGTACGAAGGTGTGAGCCCAGCCGGTTCGCATAAGCCCAACACCGCCATCCCGCAGGCGTACTACAACAAGCAAGAAGGCATCACGAAGATATCCACCGAGACGGGCGCCGGCCAGTGGGGCAGCGCGCTCTCGATCGCCGGCGCGCTGTACGGTATCGACGTCGAAGTATTCATGGTGAAGGTGAGCTACGAGCAGAAGCCGTACCGCCGCATCCTCATGGAGACCTACGGTGGCACCGTGCACCCGTCGCCGACCGATCTCACAGAGGCCGGCCGCCACGTGCTGGCTATGGACCCAGACAGTACCGGTTCGCTCGGTATCGCTATCTCCGAGGCGGTGGAGGTCGCAATCAAGGATCCCGGCACGCACTACGCCCTCGGCTCTGTCTTGAACCACGTGTGCATCCACCAGAGCATAATCGGCCTCGAGGCCATCGAGCAGATGGCGCTTGCCGATGAAGAGCCCGATGTGGTCGTCGCGTGCGTTGGTGGTGGGAGCAACTTCGCGGGCATCGCGTTCCCGTACTACCACCGCAAACTCGAGGGCAAGAGCAAGGCGCGTCTGCTGGCCGTCGAGCCCAAGGCATGCCCCACGCTCACCGCGGGCGAGTACCGCTATGACCTGGGCGATGAAGCTGGCATGACACCGCAGATGCTGATGTACACGCTCGGGCACGATTTTGTCCCGGCGGGCATCCACGCCGGTGGCCTGCGCTACCATGGCGATTCGCCGCTGGTCTCGCAGTTGGTGCATGAGGGCGAGGCTGAGGCGGTCGCCGTCGATCAGACTGCATGTTTTGCTGCTGCCGTGCAGTTCGCCCGTGCCGAGGGGATCTTGCCCGCACCAGAGTCCAGCCACGCGATTCTCGCCGCGATCAACGAGGCGAAGGCGGCGCAGGCGGCAGGTGAGGACAGGACCATCCTGTTCAACCTGTCCGGGCACGGTCACTTCGACCTGGCCGCGTACGCCGCGTACAACAACGGCGAGCTTCAAGACTACGACTTTGCAGCGGGCGCCACGCTCTGCGATAGCGAGTAACTCGACACCGGGGGGGCGGGCCTGGGCCCGTCCCCTCGTCGCTTGAAAGGGATGGTCTCAACGCAACGCACGCGCATCAAGATATGTGGCATCACCACCTCGACCGACGCTGCAATGGCGGTGGCGGCGGGTGCTGATGCGCTCGGTGTCGTACTGGCGCCCAGCCCGCGTGAGGTGACCCTCGAGCAGGCCGCAAAGGCTCTCGATCTGGTACCTCCCATGGTGGCCCGCGTGGGTGTCTTCGTGGACGCGGATCCGGGGTTCGTTACCGATGCCGTGGCACGTCTCGGCCTGACGGCGGTGCAGTTTCACGGCGATGAGACGCCGGAGCAGTGTGCCGCAGCACCGGTGCCCGTCATCAAGGCGCTGAAAGTCGGCACGGACTTCGCTTTCGAACACGCCGAGCCCTTCCGGGGCGCGGCCGCCGCCATCCTTCTTGACACATACATCCCTCACATGAGCGGCGGGACCGGCACACCTTTCGACTGGCATACTTATGCCGCGGCTATCCCCGGATGGGTTTCTCTCATCGTCGCCGGCGGGCTCTCGCCGGTGAACGTCGCCGAAGCAGTCCGGGTGTTCCGTCCCTTCGCGGTCGATGTCTCCTCGGGGGTCGAGGAGCGGGTACGTCATAAGGACCGCATGAAACTGAACGCGTTCGTTGCCGCCGTTCGCGCGGCCGATGAGGAGGATCGAGATGTCTGACGCTTTGCTGCCGTCTGCCGAGGAAGCCTATTCCAGTCCCGACGCACAGGGCTTCTACGGCCCCTACGGCGGTACGTTCGTGCCCGAGACGGTCATGCCCGCGCTCCAGGAGCTTGCCGAGGCATACGAGACGGCACTTGGAGACCAGGCGTTCCAGGATGAGCTCGCGTATCTGCTGCGGGACTACGTCGGCCGTCCCTCGCCGCTCTACAAGGCGGAGCGTCTGGCCGAGGCTGTCGGCATCGGCACGATCTATCTCAAGCGTGAGGACCTCAACCACACCGGCGCGCACAAGATCAACAACTCGCTGGGGCAATGCCTCCTGGCCAAACGCATGGGCAAGAAACGCGTGATCGCCGAGACGGGCGCCGGGCAGCACGGCGTTGCGACCGCCACCGCGGCCGCGCTGATGGGCCTGGAGTGCGCGATCTTCATGGGTGTCGAGGACATCCGCCGCCAGGCGCTCAACGTCTACAAGATGAAGCTGCTCGGCAGTGAGGTCGTTCCGGTGGACGAGGGAGGCGGAACGCTTGCGGATGCCGTCACCGCCGCCCTACGCCACTGGGTCGAGCGCGTGGACGACACCTTCTACGTCATCGGCTCCACGGTGGGGCCGCACCCGTATCCCGCGATCGTGCGCGAGTTCCAGTCCGTGATCGGTGAGGAGACGCTCGCCCAGATGGAGGCCAAACAGATCGGTCACGTGGACGCGGTCATCGCTTGCGTCGGCGGCGGGTCCAACGCGATCGGCATGTTCTACCCGTTCCTGCGTCACCTGCCCGAGGGCTCGCGTCCGCTGCTGGTGGGCGCGGAAGCCGCGGGTCTCGGCGTTGAGACCGACAAGCACGGTGCCGCGCTCACCAAGGGCTCGCCCGGCGTGATGCACGGCTTCTACAGCTACCTGTTGCAGGACGACGCGGGCAACCCGCTCGAGGCGTACTCGATCTCCGCGGGCCTCGACTACCCCGGTGTCGGTCCCGAGCATAGCAACCTCAAAGACGCCGGCCTGGTCCGCTACGAGGCGGTCACCGATGCCGAGGCGCTCGACGCGTTCGCGCTGCTGACGCGCACGGAGGGCATCATCCCGGCGATCGAGTCCTCGCACGCGCTGGCGATGCTTCCGCGACTCGCTGCGGAGCTCGGCCCGGACGCTGTCGTCATCGTCAACGTCTCCGGCAGGGGCGACAAGGACATGGACATCGTGCGGGAGGCCGGACTTGGCATCGACTGAGACACCGTCGCGTCTTGAGGCCGCGTTCCGCCAGGGCAGGCCGGCGCTCGTCGCGTACTTGATGGGTGGCTATCCTACCCGGGCGAGCTCACTCGAGGCGCTGCGGGCGGTCGCAGACGCGGGCGCCGATGTCATCGAGCTCGGCGTGCCCTACGCCGACCCGCTTGCTGACGGGCCCGTCATCCAACACGCCGCGGAGGTCGCACGGGTGCAGGAGGGCGGTTTCGGCCTTGCCGAGACGCTCGACCTCGCCGCGGAGGCGACCGCTCTGGAGGGCATGCCCCCCATCGTGCTGATGAGCTACCTCAACCCGATGATGCGCTTCGGCCTGCCGCGTGTCATCGTGAAGGCGGTCGAGTCGGGAGTCACCGGGTTCATCGTGCCGGATCTTCCACCCGACAACCTGATGGCTGCCGTTTGGAGAACCGGAGCTTCAGCGCGCGGGCTTTCCACCGTCTTCCTTGCGGCGCCTACTTCTACTCCCGAGCGTCTGTTGCTGGTGGGAGAGGCGTCCTCGGGTTTCGTCTACGTCGTGAGTTCGCTCGGCGTGACCGGCGAGAGAGCCGAGCTGCCGGTCGAGCTCACTGCTCTCGTTGAGCGTGTGCGAGCGGCAACGACGCTGCCTGTTGCGGTAGGATTCGGGGTCTCGACTGCCCAGCAAGCTGCGCGTGTTGCAGCCATCGCTGATGGCGTGATCGTGGGAAGTGCGCTCGTGAGGCGTCAGCATGACGCGAAAGCGCTGGGAGAGTTCGTCTCGGCGCTCGCGTCAGCCGTACACGACCGACGCGAGCGCCCGACAGAGTCCTAGAAGCCGAAGTACGCGTCGAGGGTCTCTCCGTCGATGGAGTAGACCTTCCATCCGCCCTCGTCCACCACGACGAAGTCTGTGCGGATGCCCTCCTCTTCGGGGTAAGTGTCATCCCAATCGATCGTGTAGAGTGACGTGCCGCCATCGGTTGGCGGGTAGATCCGGATGTAGGTGACGTAACCCTCGGGATCCTCGAAGCTCATGCGCAGGGTGTCGCCGTCCCATTTCGACTCCAGCAGCGTTGACGCGCCGTATTCGATGTCCTCCGGCGTGAACTGCTCTTCGATCGCGGCGATTGCATCAGCGGCATCCGCAGTCGTAGCAGCACGTATCTCGTCGAAATCCAGGGTTGCGAGACCGATCGCGAGCGTTTCGATAGCCTGGACCTTCTGCTGGTCCTCAGTCTGGGCCGTTCCGGAAGCTCCGCCCCCGTCTTTGTCACCGTTTGTGATGACCCATGCTCCGACGCCACAGCAGGCGAGCAGCACGATCATGACGGCGGCGATGATTCCGATCATGAGTCCCTTGCGACTCTTCTTGGGGGCCGGCGCACCGGGTGCCGCTGCGGCGTATTGCTGCGGGTACTGCGGAGGTGCGGGCGGCGCGGGGGGAGCGGGCGGCTCCGGAACTGCAGCCTGAGGCGCGACCGTAGGTGCGGCCTGAGGCGCGGGCGGTTCGGGAGCTGCAGGCGGCTCGGGTGCGGGGGGCGCGGGAGGTTCGGGCTGGGGTTCCGGCTCCGGAGGAGCGGGGGGAGCGGGTGGCTCGGCTACGGGCTGCGGGACCGCAGAGCCGCAACTCGGGCAGAACTGGCCCTCGTCGGGAACCTGAGTGCCACATTGCGGGCAGGTCTTCATGTGTTCCTCCTCACACGGACGGTCCTGTGACCTCAAGCCTCACGACGCGTCAACGTTCGGTGCTTTGCCTGATGATAGCAGCTGAACGCCCGCGGACTAGCGAGAAGTCCGAAGCGCTCTGAACGGCTCCAGGTCTGGTGACCCTGCGATTGCGGGGAGGCGCACGTCGAGAGCGCGCAGCGCCTTCTCGGCGATTCCGAACAGTGCGGCGTAGGCGAGATAGCGGCTCCAGATCTCCAGCGACTCGGGGGGATCGTCCTCCAGCGTGCCGAAATCGTTCAGGTAGCGTTCGAACGCCCGGTAATGCGCGAGTACCTGCGCTCCCGCCTTCGTGAGCGCGGAGACGGCAGACGTTGCGCCGATGGCGAGTGAGGCACCTACTGCGGTGATGACCGCCGGCATGAGGCTCGAGGCCACCATCGATGCGAATGCGCCGAGGATCAGCGTCATAGCCGCCGAGAACACCAGGAGCGACCGCGCACTGCGGGCTCGCGTGCGTAGGAGCCCCTCGTGGACGGCGAATGCATCAACCGATGCCTGCCAGCGGGCGATCCCTTGCCGGAAGGTCCGGGTGCGTGCGCGTGCTGCGGCCTTCAGGTCGGCCAGGCCCACAGAAGCTCGGCCACCGACCATCTCGGCAAGCATGCCGAAGAGTTCCTGCTCCAGAGGGGTCATGCGCTCCCACGCATCCTCCTTCAGCGAGAACTCGAGCGTGTGTACGTCACCGCCGCCAGCGATGCCGGTGATGCGTCGGCGCACAGAGCGGGCCTCAAGCAGACCTCGTGCGGCGAGGTCGAGCAGCGTGGCCGTCATCTCGGTGTCGCCGACCACCCTGCGTCGCAAGAGCGTTCCAACGACCGCGAGGGGAAGCTCGTCGGGGACTTCCCGCAGGTAGCCGGTCCCGGTCACCGGGCGCGGTCGGTAGGCCAGTAACACCACGAGGCCGAGGAGCGCACACAGCGCGGAGACCGCCGCTGCGAAGTAGTAGGCTCCGGTGACGAGCTGTGCGTCAGTGACCATGTCAGTCGAAGCTGATTCCGTCGTCATCATCCCTGGGTTGGGATGCCGCTACCGCGTGGCCGATGTTGCGCTCGGCCACCGCACGGTCGGGACGGGAAAGCGCCCGATTGTAGAAATCGTACACTTCGGGCGACCAAGCCTCGAGCAGGTACTCAAGCCACTGCGCGTCCCACACGTTGCCGTGTGCTCCGTAGCCACCACGGGTCAGGATGCCTGCCTGGACGAACTCGGTGCTGATGTCATCGAGGAACGGGATGAGCGGTGATCTGTCGATTCGAAGCAGCCGATCCATGATCTTGATCAGATCGGCGTTCTCCCAGTGGGTCGCTTGCAGGAATCGCCCGCTGAATCCCGGCGCCTCCGAGTACAAAGCCTTGACGACGACCACCGGAGTGGAACCCATCAACATCTTGCGGGTGTCCTGCCAGATCTGTGCGTACTGGTTCTGCTCAAGCCAGTCGAGCGTGACAAGGACGATACCGTCGGCCAGGTAGGCCATGTGCACCTTCTGTCCGGCAGGCGTGGGATAACCCATCAACATCCCGGCGGGTTTGATGAACCTGCTTGCGCACAGGTAGAGCTTTGCGGCCGCCGAGAACTCGACCCCATTCGGTGTTTCGATCGCCACGCCGACCCCTCTCGCCGACTCCCCTGGGGCGATTCTAGTCCCGGCATGCGAATGAAGGCTACCGTCCGGGGCGCTCTATTCCAGTGCCTCGATCTGCTGGAGCAGTGCATCCTTTGAGATGAGGCCGACCATGCGGTTGACCTCCTCGCCGGAAGAGTCGACGAATACGAAGGTCGGTACGAACTGGAGCCCGAACTCATCGGCCAGACGCGAGCCCTCGTCACTGGTCTCGACGTTGAGTACCTTGAACACCACGTCGCCGGTGTATTCTTCCTTGAGCCCATTCACGATAGGCGCCATCTCCCGGCAGCTCGGTCAACCTTCAGTGAAGAACTCGTAGAATACGGCCTTGCCCTCGGTAGGCACTCCTTCGCCGATGGTCTCAAGCGTCGCATCGCCGCCACTCTCGCCGCATCCGGCGAGTAGGGTGAAGGCCATCGCAGCAGCAAGGAGCAAAGCAAGCCAGCGTCTCATGAGCGCGTCCTTTCGTAAGTGCGGTCGTTCTCTACATTCCCGACTCAAGCACCTGCAAGTCCCATACGATGCAGGACCCGGGTGCCCGGGTCCTGCAACATCCTTGCCGTTGTATCTGGCGCTAGTGCTTCGTCCCCGCGCCGATAGCGATATGGTGCGCCCTGGGCTCCTCGAGCATATGGGCCTGCGGGATCGTGACTTCGAGCACGCCATCAGTGAACTCCGCATGGATCGTATCGGCATCGATACCCTTAGGTAGGGCGATCCTGCGCTCGAACGAACCCCACGAGGACTCGCGCATCATGTAGTCGTCCTCACGGGTCTCATGCTCCTCCTTGCGCTCGCCGCTGATGACGAGCATGTCGTCGGACACCGAGATGTCGATGTCGTCCTGTTTGATGCCGGGCAACTCCACCCGGACGACCATGTCGTCCTCACGACGCAGGACGTCCATGGTCGGGACGAGGAGTTGGATATCGCCCTCGCGGGCCGTGCGAAGGGGCATTCGCGGCCAGTCGAGGATTCGATCCATCTCCCTCGGCAGTGCAAGGAGGTCGCCGAAGGGATCCCATCTCATAAGAGATGCCATCACTTCCACCTCCAACGAACAGATGGCCCCGGCGTGGTGTCCGCCAGGGCCTGCGACCTTACAGCTTGGTATATACCCGCGGTGGTGGCCCGTGCGCTTGGTCAACCGCGGGTAAGAAGGCTGTATCGGTGGCGGATCGAGGGGGAGCGATGAAGCGGACGACGAGGGGTCTACTGGCCGCGTGCGTGGCGGCATCACTGGTGCTCGGCATCACTGGAATAGCGTTCGCCAATGACACCGCAGTCAACGGTATCGGGGGCTCGCTGACACCGATGGAGAGCACAGACATCCGTATGGCTGCCGAGACCATACAGGCCCACGTATACCGTGATTACGCTGAATTCGTCGTCGATTTCGAGTTCGAGAATTTCGGCGAGAGCCAGACACTCAAGCTCGGGTTCCCCTTCAGGGAGCGAAGCGGCGAGGAGATCGCGAACGACAGCCCCGGGGGAGCGCTTGTGGCAGGCTTCCAGGCGTGGCAGGACGGGGTCCCGATCGATGTCGCGTACGAGGAGGGCTCCGACAGCAACGGCGAAGCCGTCGGTTACTTCGTACACGAGGTTACGTTCGAGCCGGGTACGACGATGGTGCGCGTGCGCTACCTCGCAGATGCCAGTGCTGACACCGGGTGGCCACCGCAGAGCCTCCCACGACCCGCGTGGGCTGAAGGCATCGCCGGCGGTATGCACGAGTGGTACCCGTACTGGGTCCATACCGGCGCTGGCTGGGCTGGCACCATCGGCACAACGGTCGTGCGCTTCACACTCACCGACGATTTCATCGGCTGGGGTGCGGACGAGGCGATGGAGTCCGACGGTGTCGCCGGCTACACGAAGCTCTCCGAGAGTGAGTACCAATGGGTGATGTCTGACTATGAGCCCACCCTTGCCGATGACCCGCGTCTGTCGTTCTTCTCATCCACCCCTGAGGGCATGCCTGAAGACTGGCCCACCGAGTATGCTCGGGCGACGATCATCGACCGGGAAGCCTCGAGCCAGCTGGTTCTTGGCGAGTACGCGTATCCCGCCTGGCAGGCGTTCGCGGGTGTCTCGACCTCATGGGCGGAGGCGGTGACGGGCTCGGGGAGCGGGGAGTGGGCGAAAGCGACGTTCGGAGCTGCCCGCGAGGTGTCTGAGGTACGTATCCTGCCCGGCTACGCCAAGCGACCGGATCTCTTCTACAAATACAACCGGCCCAAGACGCTGACTCTGACGTTCTCGGACGGCACCGTCACTACCGTGACGCTCGCCGACGAGCCTTCGTTGCAGCGATTCCCGGTAACCGCAACGGCCGAGTGGGTCACGGTGGCGATCGGTGACGTGTACCGCGGGACGGTGCGCGACGAGACGTACCTGTCCTTCGTGGACGTTGGCGCCGCGTCGCCCGAGTACCTATCGTTCGAGTCGCTGCTTGCCGAGGCGGGTGCGGAACCGGCCGAGGAGCCGACACAAGACGAGGAGTCGACCGAATCTGTCGAGCCGACGTCGGTCACGGATGAAGACGCCACCGACGAGGAGCCCGGCCCGTCGGTCGCACTCATCATCGCGATCGCCGTGGGCGTTATGTTCGCCGGTGTGGTGCTATGGCTGCTAATCAAGCGTGCGAAGCTGGCCCCGAAGGCGTGAGGCTGTGCCCCGGTTGCGGTAGACTCATCGGGTGATCCTTGGCGACCGCATCCGGGCCCGGAAGGCGACCATGATACTTGCACTCGCGCAGGTAGACCCCACCGTCGGTGACATCGACGGCAACGTCGCGCTCGCCCTCGACGCCATCGAGAGAGCAGCGGCGTCAGGTGCAGACCTCGTGCTACTGCCCGAGCTCGTTCTCACTGGCTATCCCCCCGAGGACCTTCTCGCCAAGCCGCACTTCGTACGCCGCAACATCGAGGCTTTGCACGATCTGGCTACTAAGTGTCCCGTGCTGACGATGATCGGATTCGTTGATCGCGACGAAGACGGCAGGCTCTACAACGCCGCCGCACTTCTCGGCGCACAGCGTGTCTTGCAGGTGTATCGCAAGCGCGAACTACCCAACTACGGCGTGTTCGACGAGGAGCGCTACTTCGAAGCGGGAGATCACGACATCGTGCTCGACCTGCGTGGCCTCGCCGCGGCGCTTACTGTGTGCGAAGACATCTGGATTCCCGAGACGGTCACGCGTCTCGTCAAGAGCGGCGCGCACATCGTGCTCAACATCTCCGCATCCCCGTTCCATGCGGGCAAGGGCGTCGCACGTGCGGAGATGCTGCAGTCGCGTGCCCGCGACAACGGCGTGTGGATCGCGTACTGCAACCTCGTCGGCGGCCAGGATGAGCTCGTCTTCGACGGCCGCTCGATGGTGATCGCCCCGGACGGCACCATCGTCGCCCGCGCCGCGTCTTTCAAGGAGGATCTGCTACTGGTTCGCGCGGACCTCTCGGCGCATGGCGCTCTCGAACAGCGTATCGAGTCGCTGGGAACCGCCGAGGAGGAGATCTACGCCGCGCTCACGCTCGGTCTGCGCGACTACATCCGCAAGAACGGTTTCAGCGACGTCGTCCTGGGTCTGTCCGGTGGCATCGACTCCGCGCTCACGGCGGCCGTTGCCGTGGACGCGCTCGGCGCAGAACACGTTCACGGTGTCCTGATGCCGTCGCGCTACTCCTCGGCAGGAAGCGTTGATGACGCGAAAGCGCTGGCCCAGCTACTCGGCATCGATACGCTCGTGCTCCCGATAGAGGAGCCGTTCCGGGCGCTGCTCGACACACTGGCGCCGGCGTTCCAGGGACGCGGTGAAGACGTCACCGAGGAGAACTTGCAGGCGCGTGTGCGCGGGACTCTACTGATGGCGCTCTCCAACAAGTACGGCTGGCTCGTGCTGGCGACCGGCAACAAGAGCGAGCTCTCCGTGGGTTACTCGACGCTTTACGGTGACATGGTGGGCGGCTTTGCGCCGCTCAAAGACGTCTTCAAGACACGCGTGTATGAACTGGCTCGCTGGCGCAATTCGGTGGAACCCGCCATTCCCGAGGCATCCATCACCAAGGCTCCTTCGGCGGAATTGCGGCCCGATCAGGTAGACCAGGACAGCTTGCCGCCCTACGACGTGCTCGATGACATCCTCACCGCGTACGTCGAACTGGACCACTCGGCGGCAGACATCGTGGCTGCGGGCCATGATGCCGCACTCGTTGCGCGCGTCATCCGTATGGTGGACCACGCCGAGTACAAGCGCCGTCAGGGGCCACTCGGCATCAAGATCTCGCCCAAAGCGTTCGGCAAGGACCGGCGCGTTCCGGTGACGAACCGGTTCGGCGGCTGAGATGGCCGACATATCGCTCGAGTGGATCGAGATCGCCGATCCGCGGATGGCAGACGTCGATGAGCTGCGCCACATCGCGCTGTTCGAGCCCTTCGGCATCCCGCGGGTCGACAAGTGGAACGATGACATCCCCGGTGCAACGCACCTGGTAGCTATTGTTGACGGCCGTATCTCTGGCTATGCGTGCCTGATATTGCAGGGCGGCACGGGCCAGGTCAGGCAGGTGTGCGTGGATCCGGCTCTGCGGGGTTCCGGCATCGGCACGGCGCTTATGATCGAGGTGGTCGCCAGGGCCCGCCTTCTGGAGCTGGAGTCGATCTGGCTCAACGCTCGCTGTACCGCTGAGGAGTTCTACGAACGGTTGGGCTGGAACACGACGAGCGGACGCTTTCCCTTCGGGAGGACTGGGCTACCGCACGTCCGGATGGAATACCCGCTCGACTGACCGGAAGTTGTGACCCAGCGCACGCGCCGTGCTCGAGGTCGTTTGTCACGCTGCCGATAGAACCCGTAGTCTTAGCAGAGTGCCGCCCCCTCGGCAGGAAGCAGGTCAGCGCGTGTCCAGAAGGTCGCGACTCGTCGTTCTCACTCTCGCCTTGTGTCTGCTGATCGCGGTGCCCGTCTCGGCGCAAGCGCTCGTCATTCCGATGAGCGTGGCCGAGATGACGGAGCTTGCCGATACGATCGTGGAAGTGCGTGTCATCGGAGCAGGCGCTCGCTGGACACACGACTCGATGACGCGGGAGCGTAGCGGCATCGTCACGGACGTGCGTCTGCGGGTGATCCGCGTCATCAAGGGCGACGTGCGACCCGACTTCACCCTCACACAACCCGGCGGGATCGTAGGCGACATAGGGCTCAGCGTGAGCGACATGCCAGAGTTCTCGCCGGGCGAGCGCTGCATCCTCTTCCTCGACGAGAACGGTGTCATCGGGGGTACGCAAGGCAAGGTGTCGCTGGATGTAGCGGCGATAGCGTACGAAGCGCCCCCTGTCGGTGTCGCGGCGACATCGATCGGCAGCGTGTCACCCTCTCTGGTCAACGCAGGTATCGGCGAGGTTCTCACCATCAACGGGTCCGGGTTCGGGGCCTCACGCGGCTCTGGCGGTGTGTACTTCTCGCTCGGCAGCAGCGCGACGGGCTTCCCGGCCATCGGCGCCGCCGTGGTCTCCTGGTCAGACACGCGTATCCAGTGCGTCGTCCCCCGCGGCGCCGACAGCCGTGGTGTCTTCGTAGTCACGGACTCCGGGGTGAACATCGCCTGTTCTGTGAAGGTCGGCTACAGCGACAGCGGCATGGTCTGGGCATCGGGAGCGCGCTCGGTCACGTATCGCATCAACGAGAACACATCTGACATGACCGGCGAGGGCGCCGCTATCCTCCGGGCGTTCGACCAGTGGAACGCGAGCGGGGCGGATTTCAGCCTGAGCTACGGAGGTACGTGCGGCACGTCCATCTACCCAGTCACGGTCATCGACGGCCACAACGACATCTACTTCACGACATCCGCAAGCTTCCCCACCGGTGCCGTGGCGCTCAACAAGTACTGGTTCTACCCGAGCGACCCCACGGGCAAGGTGGAGTCCGACATCATCTTCAACGATAGGGACTTCGATTGGAGCAACGGGGGAGTGTCGGGCACGCTCGCCGTCGAGACGGTCGCGCTGCATGAGCTGGGGCATACCGTGGGCCTGGACGATCAGTACTTCGACACCGATGAGGCCATGGGCACCGTGATCACGGGAGCGATCGCCCGGTCGCTGTCCACCTACGACAAAGCGGGTGCGATCCACATCTGGGGTGCGAAACCCACCACATCCAGGGTGGACGTGATCGAGGTCGCCGGAGACTCGAGGTTCGACACTGCGGTGGAGAGTTCCAGGCTGGCATTCCCCTCCGGTGCAGCGACGGTCGTCATCGCGACCGGCCGCAACTGGCCGGACGCTCTCGGCGGCGCGGCGCTCGCGGGAGCGGTGGGCGGCCCCATCCTGCTCTCAGACACGAGTGCCTTGCCGGATAGCGTCAAGATCGAGATAGCTCGCCTCGATGCCAGTCATGCGATCATCCTCGGCGGGGAAAGGGCGTTGGATGCGGGCGTGGAGGCGGACCTCCTCTCGGCGGGCCTTACCTTCGAGCGCGTCGCCGGTGCGAGTCGCTTCGACACTGCGGACGCCATCGCCGCCGAGACGATCGCACGCGTAGCCCACTACGATGGCATGGCGTTCGTCGCGACCGGCCGCAACTTCCCGGACGCACTGGCCGCGTCACCGATCGCCGCCGCCAAGGGTTGGCCGGTCTTCCTCGCCGATCCTGACGCTGATCCTGCGGTCGTCGCGAACAGGCTGCAGTTCCTCGGCGTCACCGATGTGCTCATCCTGGGCGGTGAGGGAGTGGTCCCCGCCGCGTTCGCCACTGCCTTCGATGACGCGCTCGACACCGTGCAGCGGCTGTCGGGCACGAGCCGCTACGACACCTGCGTCGCAGTTGCACAGTACGGCGTCGACAACGCGGGTCTGTCTTTCGACGGAGTAGCCATCAGCGTGGGAACTAGGTTCCCGGACGCGCTAGCGGGTGGTCCGATGTGTGCGGAGTGCGGCAGCGTGATGCTGCTGACGGACTCCTATCTGCTCGCCGGGCCGGTCGCCGACGTCCTGGGGGAGAACAAGTCAGACATCGACACCGTGCATTTCCTCGGTGGTCCTGCTGCAGTCACCCCGGTGGTGCGCGGCGAGGTGCTCCGCGTTCTCGAATAGCACGCCCCTCTATGCGCGCGGGCGACGCGGGTGTGTTGGGAGTGGCGAAAGACCCCGGTTTGGCCTAACCTAGGCGGTGCGAAACCGTGCCCGACTGAGGAGGGACCATGCCGAGCATCACCCGTGAACAGGTCCATGTGCCGGCCGACGTGCCCGCAGCCGCACGCGAGACCTACATCGACAACTACATGGCCGCAACGCGCGGAACGGGCAGGCTCATGCTGTTCGCCTGTGACCAGAAGATCGAGCACCTCAACGACGACTTCTTCGGCGAGAAGATCTCACCGGAGGACAACGAGCCGGAGCACCTGTTCCGCATCGGTTCGCAGGGCGTCTGCGGCGTGCTCGCCGGCCAGCGCGGCCTGATCTCGCAGTACGCGCTCGACTACCCGGACATCAACTACCTGGTGAAGATCAACTCCAAGACTCACCTGGTCAAGACGTCCGCGAGCGATCCCGCGAAGCACCAGGACGACCCGTATAGCCCGCAGCTCTACGACCTGCAGACCGTGCTCGACCTTCGCGACAACGGCGTCAACGCCGTCGCGGTGGGCTACACGATCTACCTCGGCAGCGAGTACGAGTCCCAGATGATGATGGAGGCCGGCCAGCTCATCGCCGACGCGCACTCCGTGGGTCTCGTCGTCGTGCTGTGGATCTACCCGCGCGGCAAGGCCGTCAAGGATGAGAAGGACGCGCACCTGATCGCCGGCGCTGCCGGTACTGCCCTGTGCCTGGGCGCCGACTTCGTGAAGGTCAACCCGCCCAAGGGCGATGACGTGCAGTCTTCCGCCGAGAAGCTCATCGAGGCGTCCAAGGCCTCCGGCCGCACCGGCCTGGTGTGCGCGGGCGGCTCGACCGTGGCTGCCGACAAGTTCCTGACGCAGCTGTGGGAGCAGATCCATGTGGGTGGCGCGCGCGGTAACGCTACGGGACGCAATATCCACCAGCGCTCGCTGGACGAGGCTGTCCGGCTGACGAAGGCCATCTCTGCCATCACGCTGGCCGACTGGAGCGTCGAGGATGCGCTTGCGGTGTTCAACGGCGAGAAGGAGTTCTCGCTCTAGGCGCCCATAACGACCGTTCGACCAACGCGGCATCGCTCTCACGGCGGTGCCGCGTTATCCTATACACCTGACAAACACCGTAGACTGGAAACGTACGCGATGACATGGGAGTCCCATGCCGATCTCTGACTGGTTCAAAGCCCGCGAAGGTCGCAAGTACACGATGACCTCCGCCGGCGCGCCGGGCGACTTGCCTGACGGCGTCTGGGTCAAGTGCCCTTCCTGCAAACACACGCTCTACCAGGGTGACCTGGACCGCGTCGCTGACGTGTGCCCGCACTGCGGCCACCACTTCGATATCGATGCCCCTCGCCGGATCGAGTTCCTCGTCGACGCGGGCAGCTTCGAGGAGATCGACGCCGGACTCAGCTCTGTGGATCCGCTGCGTTTCAACGCGGCCAAGCCGTACACCGAAAGCCTTGAGAAGGCGAAAGCGAACTCCGGGCAGTCCGAAGGTATCATCACCGGCCGTGCGCTCATCGGCGGACATCCCGTGGTGCTCGGCGTCATGGACTTCCGCTTCATCGCCGCATCGATGGGCTCGGCGGTCGGCGAGAAGATCGCCCGTGCGTTCAGGTTGGCCGAGCGCGAAGGTCGCGCAGTGGTCATGGTGACGCGTTCGGGCGGCGCCCGTATGCAGGAAGGCATGCTCTCGCTGATGCAGATGGCGAAGACCTCAGCGGAGGCCGAGCGGCTTGCCTCGGCAAGACTCCCGTACATCTCGGTGCTGGCGAATCCCACCATGGGCGGCGTGACCGCCAGCTTCGCTGTACTCGCCGACGTCATCTTCGCCGAACCGGGTGCGCTCATCGGCTTTGCCGGACAGCGCGTTATAGAGCAGACGATACGGCAGAGCCTGCCGAAGAACTTCCGTACTGCAGAGTACTTCGAGGAGTACGGCATGGTGGACGCCGTCGTTCCCCGCGGGGAGCTGACCGCGCGCATCGCGCTCACGCTCGACTACCTCACCGCACCGGGCGTTCCCGATGCCGCCGAAGGCGCCGCATGTCCGGTATCTCCCGCGGGAGGTGATGAGTGATGGCGCGTTTCGTGATGGAGTTCGAGCGCCCGCTCATCGAGCTGGAGGAGAAGCTTGTCGAGCTCAAGCGGCTCGACATCGCCGAGACCCCCGAGCTGGCCGACGAGATCGCCGGACTCGAGGCGGAGATCGAGAAGCTTCGAGACACGCTGTATGCCGCGCTCTCTCCCTGGGAGAAGGTGCAGGTCTCGCGTCATCCCGAGCGACCCAAGACGCAGGATTACGTCGAGATGCTCTTCGACGACGTGATCGAACTGCACGGCGATCGTGCATTCGGTGACGACGAGGCGATCATGACTGCGCTGGCGACCCTCGACGGTCGGCGGTGCATGGTGATCGGCCATCGCAAAGGCAAGAACACCAAGGAGAACATCAAGCGCAACTTCGGCAGCCCTCATCCCGAGGGCTTCCGCAAGGCGCGCCGCGCCATGAAGCTTGCCGAGAAGTTCGGCCTGCCGGTCGTATCCTTCATCGACACGCAGGGCGCGTTCCCCGGCCTGGAGGCCGAGCAGCGCGGTCAGGCGTGGGCGATCGCCGAGAACCTGGCGACGCTCGCCTCGTTGCGGACGCCCGTCGTGGTCGTCGGTATCGGCGAGGGCGGGAGCGGCGGTGCGCTGGCGATCGGTTTCGGCGACCGTCTCATCATGCTCGAGAACGCGTATTACTCGGTCATCACGCCGGAGGCATGCGCGTCCATCATCTTCAAGGACGCATCCCGTGCTGCCGAGGCGGCGGCGTCGCTGTCGATGACGGCCGATGATCTGATCAGGCTCGGTATCGCTGACGAGATCGTGCGTGAACCGCTGGGGGGTGCCCAGCGAGATCCGGCCATCGTGTATGCGTCGGTCGCACGTTCCGTCGGCCAGGCACTCGCCGAGCTGTGCGGGAAGGATATCGACGCGGTGCTGGCGAAGCGCTATGAGAGGCTTACCACCACCGGTGTCTACACAGAGGGGGAGTGAGCGCATGGCGAGACCCCGTATCGCCGTACTCACGAGCGGAGGCGACGCGCCCGGCATGAATGCCGCGGTGCGTGCGGTCGTCCGCATCGCGATAGCGAACGGCGCGGACGCGGTGGCGGTCCATCACGGCTACGAGGGCCTGATCGACGGCGACTTCACCGACATGCAGCTCGGCAGCGTCGGTGGCATCCTTGACCGGGGCGGCACCTTCATCGGGACATCACGTTCCGAGCGCATGTTCACGGTCGAGGGACTGGACCGCGCGACGCAACAGCTCGTCGACCATGGCGTGACGGGCTTGGTGGTCATCGGCGGCGACGGCTCCTACCGTGCCGCCGAGGAGCTCCACAACCGCGGCGTCAAGGTGATCGGTATTCCCGGCACCATCGATAACGACATCGCGGCCACCGACACCACCATCGGTTTCGACACAGCGCAGAACACCATCTGCGATGCTACTTCCAAGGTTCGCGATACCGCTTCCAGCCATGAGCGCACGTTCATCATCGAAGTGATGGGACGCCACTGCGGCATGCTCGCGCTGTACGCGGGTCTGGCCGCGGGCGCCGACTGCATCCTGGTGCCGGAGGTCCCCTGGAAGCTCGAAGATATCTGCGCTTCGGTCGAGCAAGGTGTGGCGCGTGGCAAGAAGCACTCGATCATCGTTATGGCCGAGGGTGCAGGGCACGCGTTCGGTGTCGCCGAGGACCTCTCTTCGCTGTGCGGTCACAAGGTCCGCGCGGTCGTTCTCGGCCACATACAGCGCGGTGGAGCGCCGTCCGCGTTCGACCGTACTCTCGGCAGCCGCATGGGCGCCGCCGCTGTCGAGGCGCTGCTGGCAGGCGAGAGCGGCAAGGCGGTGTGCCTCAAGAACGCCGACATGGAGCTGTACACGCTCAGAGAGTGCTACAGCAAACACCACGAGATGAAGAAGCACATCTACGACCTGGCGATGGTGCTCGCCCGATGATGATGATCTCCGACGAGCTGTTCGCTTCGTTTCGGGAGACGGGTCGCGACCTGTTCCTGACCGGCGCGATCTCGAGTCACGGCGGCAACATGAGCGTCCGTGTCGGCGACCGCATCCTCATCACGCGCAGCGGTTCGATGCTGGGCCGGCTTTCGCGCAACGACATAGTCGAGACCGGTATGGACGCCTGTCCTGAAGACGAGGGCTGCAGCCGCGAACTCGTGGTGCATCGCGCCATCTATCATGCGACTGACGCGCTCGCGATCGTACACGCGCACACCGTTCACACGATCCATCGCTCGCTGGATTCCGAGGTGATCGTCCCGCTGGATAGCGAGTCCAGGGCGATCCTCGGCGATGTGATGGTGGTGAGTGCCGAGCAGACCATCGCATCACCGGAGGCGGCCGAGGTCCTCTCGGCAGCGCTACGTGACAGCAAGATCGCGGTGCTGCGCACGCACGGTCCCTTCGCGAAGGGCGCCACGCTCGAAGAGGCGTTCTACCACGTGAGTTGCCTCGAGGCGAGCGCCCACATCCTCGATATCGCCGACGCGGCGCGCCGCTAGCCCCACATCGCTTTGACGCCTGCACGGATGCTCGCGGTCGTCGTGACCGCACCGTCGACGCTGCGTTCGTCCTCGTCGCTTCCCGGTCGTGCCTGGCTCTCGGCGAACAACGGCCGCAACGCATCGGGAATGAATCGCGTGCGCTGCGCGTAGCCGTAGCTGTCCGAATAGCCGCGCCCTGCGGCATAGTAGCGCAGCGGGTGTGTCACGTAGAGATGCTCCTTGGCGCGCGTGCATGCCACGTAGAACAGCCGTCGCTCCTCCTCGATCTCCTCGGGACTGCCGCATGCAAGGTCGGCGGGGATGTTGCCGTCGGCCGCATGGATGACGTACACGGCGTCGTATTCGAGCCCTTTCGCCGAGTGGATCGTCGACAGGATGAGGTAGTCCTCGTCCAGCGTGGGCGGCTGCGCGAAATCCCCGGTCCAGTTGGGCGCATCCAGCGTCATCTCGGCGAGGAACCTGGTGCGGTCGTTGAAGCGCGAGCCCATCATCTCGACCTGCTCGAGGTCGGCAAGGCGTGCAGTGGCGTTGTCGTAGCGCTGCTCGGCCAGCGGTGCGTAGAACACGCGCGCGGCGTGCAGCTGGGCGGCCACTTCGCCGGACGGAGCGTTGGCGAGGTTACGCATGAGGGCCACGAAGTCCGGCCACGTCTTGGCGCAGATCTCGGGCGGTCGCCACGACACCCATGTGTCGAAATCGCCGTCGGAGTCCCGCAATGCGTCCATGAGCGCCGAGGCGATCCTCGGTCCCACGCCTGGGATGAGCTGCAGTACGCGCAAGCCGGCGATCGAGTCGAGGGGGTTGTCGGCAAGGCGAAGGAAGCTGCTGAGGTCTTTGACGTGCGCCATCTCGACGAACTTCAGGCCGCCGTACTTGTAGAAGGGGATGTTGCGCCGCGACAGCTCGAGTTCCAGCGCCGCCGAGTGGTGCGCCGCACGGAAGAGCACCGCCTGGCGCTTGAGCTGCAGCCCCTCCTCGCGGTGGCCGAGGATGCGTTCGATCACGTAGTCGGTCTGCTCGACCTCGTCGCGGCAGGTGATGAGCGCCGGTCGTGCGCCATCCTCGCGCTCGGTCCACAGCGACTTGTCGTAGCGGTCGGGTGATGCCGAGATGACCGCGTTGGTGGCGTCCAGGATGGGCTGCGTGCTGCGGTAGTTCTGCTCGAGGGTGAGCACGGTCGCCCCCTCGAAGCGTTCGGGGAACTCGAGGATGTTGCGCACGGTGGCTGCCCGGAAGGAGTAGATCGCCTGCGCATCGTCGCCCACAGCGGTCACGCCGGTGCCGTCCGGTCGCAGACGCTGCACGATCTCGGCCTGCAGCGCATTGGTGTCCTGATACTCGTCGACGAGCACGGCGTCGAAGCGCTCACGTACCCGGTCGCCGGCGGGGGAGTCCAGCAGCCCGTGCCAGAAGAGCAGCAGGTCGTCGTAGTCGAGGATCTGCCGTGTTTCCTTCGCGTCGGTGTACGCCGCGAACAGGCGTCCCAGGTCCTCCGCGTCGTCCTTGCACCAGGGGAAGGCAGTCTTCAGTACTTCATCGAGCGGCAGGCGGGAATTCACGCATCGCGAGTAGATGTCCAGGCACGTGCTCTTCTGCGGGAAGCGGCGACCCTTCTTGCCGAGGTCCAGCTCCGTGCGGCACAGGTGCATGAGGTCTTCGGAGTCCGAGCGGTCCAGGATCGTGAAGTTGGGCTCCAGCCCTATCTCGCGGCCGTGGACGCGCAGGAGTCTGGCTGCTACCGAGTGGAACGTTCCGCCCCACACCTTGGCGCCGGATAGGGAGGGCGGCATGGCGACGTCGTCGGTGCCGGCAGCCACACTCCGCAGCAGGGCGTCCACGCGTCGCTTCATCTCCTCGGCTGCGCGGCGGGTGAACGTGAGCAGTAGGACGCGGTCCGGCGAGACCCCCGACGCGATCAGGTACGCCACCCGGTGGGCGAGCGTGTTCGTCTTGCCGCTGCCGGCGCCCGCGACGATCAGCAGCGGATCGCTGCCGTGTGATGCGGCCGCCCGCTGGGCGTCATTGAGTCCGCGAAGCACGTGTTCGGCTGCCTGTTCGGTGATGGTCAAAGTGCCCATCCTGACCTCCGTGGCCGAAGGGATCCCACGGGGTCGAGTCTAGCAGCTTCAGAGGCGAAAAGCGAACAGACGTTCGCTACGAACGTGCGTGCGCCGACGCGTACTCGTCGACCTCGGCGATAAGTTCGGCTTTGCGCTGTTCGGGCAGGAAAGAAGCCTCGAACGAAGCCTTGGCGAGCAACACGAGGTCGTCTCGGCCCAGATCGAGCGCTTCGGCCATGGCCACGTAGTTGTCGGTGAGATATCCGCCGAAGTATGCGGGATCGTCGGAGTTGATGGTCACAAGCAGGCCCACATCCATGAGGCGTCGCAGTGGGTGATCCTCAGGCCTGTCCACGACTCGCAGGCGCACGTTGGAGAGCGGGCACACTGTCAGCGGGACGCGCTCGCGTACTAGCCGCTCGACCAGAGCGGGATCTTCCAGACAGCGGACGCCGTGGTCGATCCTCTCGGCATGCAGCAGGTCGAGCGCGTCGGTGATGTAGCTTGCGGGACCCTCCTCACCGGCGTGTGCCACGCGGTGGTAGCCCTGTTCGCCAGCCGCGCGGAAGACGTTCTCAAACAGCTCCGGCGGGAAGCCCACCTCGGCGGAGTCCAGTCCCACGCCAGCTATCCGTGATTGGTAGAGGTGGGCGATGCGCAGCGTGTGCTCAGCGCTCTCGACCGGCTGGTCGCGCAGGAAGCACATGATGAGTCGGGAGCTCAGACCCAGCATCTGCTCGGCGTCTTCAAGCGCGCCCAGGATACCTGCGATCGCGACACCGAAGGGTATGCCGCGTTCGGTGTGCGTCTGCGGGTCGAAGAACGGCTCCACGTGGCGGATGTTCTCTTGCACCGCGACGGTCGCATAAGCCCAGGTGAGGTCGTAGAAGTCTTGCTTGGTCGTCAGCACGGCGCAACCCGCGTAGTAGAGGTCGAGGAACGACTGGAGGCTATCGAACCGGTAGGCCGCGCGGGCTGCTTCGACCGTCCGGTACGGGATATGCGTGTGGTGACGTTCGGCGAGTTCGAACATGAGCTCGGGCTCGAGAGTTCCTTCAAGATGCAGGTGGAGTTCGGCCTTCGGCAGGCCGCGAGCAAAGTCGCGCAGTTCGTCTGTCACCGGTCTCCCTTCGCAGGTCCTTGGGGAACATCTACCCGTAACCGACGCGCCATCCACCACTTCATAGGTGCCGCGTCGCAGCAGAAGGACATCTCATGGACCGTACGCCCACGATACGACTCATCACGTTCACGTACTACTCGGCGAACGGACTGTTCACACTCGCGGCTTCGATCATCTGGGGCGTGAACACGCTCTTCCTCATGAGCGCCGGCCTCGACATCTTCCAGGTGATGATCGTGAACGCGGCATTCACCATCGGGCAACTGGTCTTCGAAGTCCCCACGGGTGTCGTGGCCGACACGCTCGGGCGCAAGACATCCTTCGTCCTGTCTACCATCACGCTCGTGCTCTCGACCCTCATGTACGTGGGTGCCGAGCGGTTCGACTGGGGAATCGGATGGTTCATCGTCGCCTCGGTGCTTATAGGTCTCGGCTACACGTTCCAGACGGGAGCGATCGACGCGTGGCTCGTAGACGCTCTCGACCACCTCGGCTACGACAAGCCGATGGACACTGTGTTCGCACGTGGCGGGGCCGTGTTCGGCGTCGCGATGCTCATCGGTACGCTGGCCGGTGGCTTTCTGGGGCAACTCGACCTGGCGGTACCGTACTACGTGCGTGCCGGCATCCTAACCGTGTGCCTCGTGTACGCTCTATTCATCATGCGGGACCTCGGGTTCGAGTCACGGCCATTCAAGTGGCGGCGCTTCGGCACGGAGACGCGCACCATTCTTGACGCGGCTGTCCACTATGGCTGGCAGCACCGGATCGTACGCCCACTGTTCTTCTCGGCGCTCGCACAGGGCGTGTTCTTCATCTTCGGCTTCTACTCCTGGCAGAGATACTTCCTGGACCTGCTCGCGCAGGAACTGGTGTGGGTCGCGGGCGTGGTGACTGCGCTGTTTTCGCTCTCCGGCATCCTCGGTAACGGCATCGCGAGTCGTCTGCGGCGTGCCGAAGGGGGTGCGAATGCGGGTCGCGTGCTGCTGGTGACGGCGGCCGTACAGTCGGCGCTTGCGATAGCGGTAGGCGCGGTAGGGCTGCTGTGGCCCACCAGTGCTCTCGGATTCTGGCCGTTCGCGATCGCCGTCGTGTTCTACCTGGCGTTCGGAGTTGCCATGGGCATCGCACAACCGGTGCGGCAGGCGTTCCTCAACCGGCAGATCCCCTCGGCACAACGCGCGACGGTCTTGTCGGTGGATTCCTTCTTCACCGATGTCGGCGCCTCTGGCGGTCAGCTGGGATTGGGCTGGCTGTCGCGCGCGGTATCCATCCCGCTGGCGTGGGTCGTGGGCGGAGTGGTGATCTCGGCCGCGGTACCGATGTACCGGCTCGCGGGCAAGGCGGACGTTGCGATGCAGCTTGAGAACTCCGCCGAGAGCGGCGCCTCGGCAGGTACCGCAGGGGAGTGATGGTGCCCGGGGCGGGAATCGAACCCGCACGACCTTTCGGCCAGAGGTTTTTGAGACCTCCGCGTCTGCCTATTCCGCCACCCGGGCGTGGGTGACTTGCTCGACGGATTATAGCGGAGCGCAGCGCTGAGACCTAGAGTACGTAGTCCAAGTTCAGCAACGTGTCGAGGTTGGAGAGGACGGACCACAGGTTCGCCAGGATGAACAGGCTGATCATCGCCAGCAGCGTGGTGCTTATGCCGAGACGACTGGCGAGCTTGCGTGTCGCATCGACCACCTGCTGTCCGACGACGGTACTCTCGGCGTCCATCTCGGAAAGAGCGTGCGCCTCCTTGGTGGCCTTGACGGCCAGCAAGATACTAGCTGCGATAGCCACGAATGTGATTCCGATCCATACAGAGTTGATGGTCCCCGCCCAGCTCTGATCGCGCAGAATGGTGGAGCCGAGGAAGATGCTGCCCACGATGTAGGCGAGCGGAAGAAGCATCGCGAGCTGTGCGATATCGATGAGCCTCTGGCCGTGATCCACATACTCGAAGGCGAGTTCAGCGGTGGGATTGCCTTCGGGGTCGGCATCACTTCCAGCCCTGGACATGGCACCGCTCGCCCGGTATGCGCGTATGGTCAGCGCAAGACTCGAGACCAGATAGACGAGCGCGAAGGCGATGTAGGTGTAGACATACGTCGACGACGTCACTGCTGTATCCCCTCGGTGGCCTACCCGCAGCCGCGCGAATCGCGCTCGCTACGGTGAGTACTCCTGCATGATACCGATTGGGCATCGGCTTAACCAGCCTTCGAGCGCGGGCGGAGTGCGCGCGACCTGTCCTCGAAAGACGTATACTGCGGGCATGGAATCGCAGGTCACACTAGCCGCCTACACTCATGGACCCTCCCGGGTCCATCTCGAGAACGTGGCGGGCAACCTACAGTTCGTAGCCGATCTTGGCTACGGCGATGTCGCGCTGGCCGTCCCTGCCAAGGGAGGGCTGCTCGTCGTTGCCGACGCGCGTCCCATGACAGCAGTGGCCGCAGTAGCAGCGAGTCGCGTGGGTCAGATGCTCGATCCGCAGGATGAGGCCGAGGCGTACGGCGTGCTCGCACAGGGCGGCGTCGTGCACGGTGACCGCCGCCGCACGACACGCGGCTACTCGTACTCCACCTCCGCGTACGCCGTCGGACGGGGCGAGCATCCCTACGGCGTCATCGTTCGCGACCTCAGTCAGTACGTCATCGAAGCGCCCGGCAAGATGGAGCGTGTGTTCATGTCGGTTGCCGAGAGAGTACTTGCGGCGCTGTGCCAGGGTCCGCTCGTGGACGTGGATGGCGAGACCCCGTTCACCACGACCCGCCGCGCCGGTGACGGCGTCATCGAGGCGGATACTGCGGGCGTCGTCACTTACGCCAGCCCCAACGCCGTCAACATCATGCGGATGGCCGGCGTGGACGGTGGGCTTGTCGGCCGTCGTGTCGTCGAACTCCCGGGATGCTCGAGTGTGGTCGCACCCGTGCTGGGTAGCGGCGCCGCGCACGCCGGGACCGTGGAGGTCTCCGGACGAGTGTTGCACGTGCGGGCGATCGACCTGTTCGAGGGCGCCGCCGTACTCGTTGAAGACATCACCGACGTCCGTCGCCGCGAGCAGGAGCTGCGCGTCAAAGAAGCCACCATTCGCGAGGTACACCATCGCGTGAAGAACAACCTGCAGACGATCGCTTCGCTGCTGCGCATCCAGGCGCGGCGCACGGCCAACGAGGAGGCCGCGCACTCGCTCGAGGAAGCGGTGGAGCGTGTGTCCTCGATGGCTGTCGTGCACGAGATGCTCGCCGCATCCACCGAGGAGCGGGTCGACCTTGCGGCCGCCGTTCGCGTGGTTGTCGACATGGTGCGACAGGGTCTGGGTGGCGGAGACAGCGACGTAGCGGTGACCGTCGAAGGCGAGACCGGTCTGGTCCCCGCAGCGGTGGCGACATCGCTCGCTCTGGTCACTGCCGAGCTCGTGCACAACGCGATCGAGCACGGCATCGGCTCTGGCCGAGAAGGACAGGTGAGCGTCAGCATGCGGCGCCTGCCCGGCGAGCTGCATTTCGCGTTCCGGGACGACGGCGTGGGTTTGCCCGACGATTTCGACCCGGTCTCCGACGCCAACCTCGGCCTTGCCATCGTGCGCACGGTCGTCGAGGACGACTTGCGCGGGACACTCGACTTCACCGTGGCGCGCGGCACTACCGTAACCGTGCGCGTCCCGGTCGCCGACGCCGACGAGGAGCGCGAATGAACCCGCTGCGTGTGCTGATCGCCGAGGACGAGGCGCTGATCCGCATGGATCTGCGGGAGATGCTCGTCGAGGAAGGCCACGAGGTCATCGGCGAGGCCCGAAACGGCGACGAAGCGATCGCGCTCGCGCGCAAGCTCGCTCCCGATGTCATCTTCATGGACGTGAAGATGCCCGGGACCGATGGCCTCAAAGCCGCGTGTGTCATCTCGGATGAGAAGATCGCGCCCGTGGTCATGGTGACCGCCTTCTCGCAGCAGGTGTACGTGGACGAGGCGTGCGGCGCCGGTGCGATGGCCTATATCGTCAAGCCGTTCACCAAGCGCGACATCCTGCCTGCGATGCGCATCGCTGTCTCGCGGTTCGCCGAGGCACGCGCGCTTGAAGGTGAGATCGACGACCTGAGCGAGCGGCTCGAGAGTCGCAAGGTACTTGAGCGCGCCAAAGGTCTGCTGATGACGAAGGGCCTGACCGAACCCGAGGCGTTCAAGCGGCTGCAGAAGCTCGCGATGGACAAACGTATGGGGCTGCGTCAGGTGGCCGAGGCGATCTTGCTGGCATCCGAAGCCGAGGAGTAGCGCACCGCCGCCGGCGCGCCGGATGTTTCGCGCGCGTTTCTCCCGGCTGGCATCACGGCACGAATCCTGCTAGAATCCGTGCACCGGCACAACGGCGTGTCGGCAACATGAAGAAGCGAGCAATGGCGCTCACGACGGACCGAACGGGTCCGATGTGGGCGTTTTTCGTTTCTCGGGAATGTTCCCGACCGTCAGTGAGGTAGCAATGAAGGATTTCGCGGTCTTCTGGGGATGCACGATCCCTGCGAGGTTCCCCTTCATCGAGAAGGCGACACGGCTCGTCTTCGATGACCTGGGGGCGTCGGTCCACGAGCTCGAAGGTCACACGTGCTGTCCGGAGGGCGTGCTCGTCAAGGCAAATGACGAGAACGCGTTCTACACGGCTGCCGCGCGCAACCTGGCGATCATCGAGAAGGCGGGACTGGACGTGGTCACGCCGTGCAACGGCTGCTACTCCACGTTCAAGGAGGCCTACAGCCACCTCGCCACCGACTGGCGCTCCAAAGAAGCCATCAACAAGCTCCTCGCCAGAGAAGAGCTGCACTACGACGGCCAGCTCAAGATCGAGCACTTTGCCGAGTGGCTAGCCGACGAGATGGGCGTGGGTCTCGTCGCGTCCAAGATCAAGAAGCCGTTCTGGGGCATGCGTATCGCAGTGCACTACGGCTGCCACCTGCTCCGTCCGCAGCCGGCGGTACGCTGGGACGACCCGATGCACCCCAAGAAGGTCGAGGAGCTCGTCTCGGCGATGGGTGCGCGCGTGGTCGACTACGCCACGAAGATGCAGTGCTGCGGTGGCGCGCTCGACCGCGTGGGTGAGCGCGAAGGTTCGCTCGCGTTCGCGCGCCGCAAGCTCACCGACCTCATGGTCAACGAGGTCGACGCACTCGTCGTCGTCTGCCCCAGCTGCTTCCAGCAGTTCGACCTCAACCAGGCCGCTTTGCAGCGCGCCAAGGAAGACGTGAACGTCCCGGTGTTCTACCTCTCCGAGCTCATGGCGCTCGGCATGGGCCACACGCCCGAGGAGATCGGCCTGGACATGCACCGCGTGTCGGTCCAGCCGTTCCTCGACAAGTGGATGGAGCGTGAGGCTGACAAGGCCCGCCTGGCCGAGGACTTCGACGTCGCGCTTCTGGGCAAGTGTTCGACCTGCACGGCGTGCAAGGACGACTGCCCGGTGTGCAAGATCGACCCCACGTTCCAGCCCACCGAGATCATCGCCGATCTCGTCGCCGGCAATCTCGACAAGGTGCTTGCCGAAGGTCAGCTGTGGAAGTGCCTGGAGTGCTACACGTGCCAGGAGCTCTGCCACTCCGACATCGGTATGGCCGAGACGTTCCGCAAGCTCAAGGAACTGGCGATGGAAGCCGGTTCTGGCCCCGAGTCCGTCTCGGCGGCCTATGGAGAGTTCCTGAAGTCGGGCGTTCTCGGTAAGCCGAGGGAGTCCGCTCGCAAGAAGCTGGGGCTCGAACCCCTGCCTGCTACCGGTGGCGACGCCGTCGCGCGGCTGCTCGCCGATGACGAAGAGGGAGTTGAGTAGCGCATGACGACCCGACCCCGCTATCGCGAGGAGTCGTCGTTCAAGATCCATGGCGGCTGCGGCCTCATGGGTATCTGCGACGAGTCCGGCGCGCTGATGAGCGGCGAGGACGCCATCCTTGCGATGGCTGTCCAGCACGACCGGGGCAACGGCCTGGGCGGCGGTTTCGCCGGCTACGGCATCTACCCCGAGTTCGCCGACCACTTCAGCTTCCACATGATGTATCACGACCTGCAGGCGAAGGAGGAGGTCGAGGCGTACTTCGACCAGCACTTCCTGGTCGACCACGCGGAGCCTATGCCCACGCGTCCGGTGAAGGGCATCACCGATGCCCCGCTGCTGTGGCGCTACTTCCTGCAGCCCTACCCGAACAAGCTCGAAGAGTCGGAGATGTCTGCCGAGGACTACGTCGTGCACGCCGTCATGGAGATCAACTCCACGATCGACGGCGCGTTCGTCGCCTCCTCCGGCAAGAACATGGGCGTCTTCAAGGGCGTGGGCTATCCCGAGGAGATCGGCCACTACTTCCGCCTCGAGGAGTATGAGGGCCATACATGGACCGGCCACAACCGGTTCCCCACCAACACCCCCGGCTGGTGGGGCGGCGCGCACCCGTTCGCGCTGCTCGACTGGACGATCGTGCACAACGGTGAGATCTCCAGCTACGGCATCAACAGCCGCTACCTGGAGCAGTTCGGCTACAAGTGCACGCTGGGCACCGACACCGAGGTCGCCGCCTACCTGTTCGACCTGATGCTCCGTCGCCACAAGCTCCCGCTTTCGCTCGCGTGCAAGGCGCTCGCCTCGCCGCTGTGGGACGACATCGACCGTATGCCCGAAGACGAGCAGGCCGTGATGCGTTCGCTGCGTGCGGTCTACGGTCCGGGCATGCTCAACGGCCCGTTCGCGATCGTGCTCGGCTTCAACGGCGGCATGGTGGCGCTCAACGACCGCATCAAGCTGCGCCCGCTGGTGGCGGCGCGCAAAGGCACCAAGGTCATCGTCGCCTCGGAAGAGAGCGCTATCCGCGCCGTCATTCCTGAGCCCGACAAGCTGTGGACTCCTAAGGCCGGCGAGCCGGTCATCGCGCGTGTGAAGGGCATGGACTGGCCCATCCATGGCGATCTGCATCTGAACGCTTCTGAGATCTCCTGTGCGGTCACCGGCACGGACGTCTCCTGTGAACCCGTGGAGGTGAACGCATAATGCCCACGTCGCTCATCCAGCCTGAGTTCAAGGTCAAGATCGACTACGACAAGTGCCACAAGTGCGGCCGTTGCGTGCAGCAGTGCGGCTGGGGCGTGTACAGCTTCAACGAGCGCCCCATCCCCGACGATAGCAAGTGCCGCGCGTGCCACCGCTGCGTGACCTACTGTCCGGCGCATTGCATCACCATCGAGAAGAACACGCTCGCGTACCGGGACAACGACAACTGGTCGACCGACGCGCGCAAGGCCGTCTGGCGTCAGGCCGAGACGGGCGGCGTGCTGCTCACCTCGATGGGCAACCCCAAGCCCTACCAGCGCATCTTCGACCACCTGGTCCTGGACGCCTGCCAGGTCACGAACCCCTCCATCGACCCGCTGCGCGAGCCGATGGAGCTTCGCACCTACCTGGGCCGCAAGCCCGACTCCGTCAAGGTGGAGTCCGATGGTAACGGCGGATTCAAGCTGGCCGAGGACGCAGGCGTCAAGAACAACATCAAGCTCGACACGCCCATCATCTTCTCGCCGATGAGCTACGGCTCCGTCTCGCTGAACGTGCACAAGTCGCTGGCGATGGCTGCCACGCGCCTCGGCACCCTGATGAACACCGGTGAGGGCGGTCTGCACGCGGACCTCTATCCCTACCAGGACAACGTCATCGTCCAGGTCGCCTCGGGACGCTTCGGCGTCAACCCTGACTACCTGAACCGCGGCGCGGCGATGGAGATCAAGATCGGCCAGGGCGCCAAGCCGGGTATCGGTGGGCATCTGCCGGGCGAGAAGATCAACAAGGAAGTCTCGGGCACGCGCATGATCCCGCAGGGGACCGACGCGATCAGTCCGGCCCCGCACCACGACATCTACTCCATCGAGGACCTGCGCCAGCTGATCTACGCGCTCAAGGAAGCATCCGGCTACAAGCCGGTGGGCGTGAAGATCGCGGCCGTGCACAACGTGGCCGCGATCGCGTCGGGCATCGTCCGCGCGGGCGCCGACTACGTGTACCTCGACGGCTTCAAGGGCGGCACCGGCGCTGCGCCGCAGGTGATCCGCGATCACATCGGTATCCCGATCGAGATCGCCATCGCCGCGGTGGACCAGCGTCTGCGCGACGAGGGCATCCGCAACCAGGCGTCGATCATCGCCGCCGGCTCCATCCGCTCCTCGGCAGACGCCGCCAAGGCCATCGCGCTGGGCGCCGACGTCGTAGCGATCGGCTCGGCGGCGCTCATGGCGCTGGGTTGCCACCTGTGCCAGAGCTGCCACACCGGTAGCTGCAGCTGGGGTATCACCACGCAGAAGCCTGAGCTCACGCGCCGCATCGACCCCGAGTGGGGTGCCGAGAGGCTCGTGAACCTGGTGCACGCGTGGAGCCACGAGATCCAGGAGATTCTGGGCGCGCTGGGTGTGAACGCCGTGGAGTCGCTGCGCGGCAGCCGCGAGCGTTTGCGTGCGATCGGGCTGGACGAGCAGACCTGCAAGATACTCGGTGTCAAACCGGCCGGGATGTAGGGGAGGACGGTCATGACGCAGACGAAGTACGCGACAGAGCCCATCGAGGGTTATCTGCAGGAGATGCCGGAGGTGCGCGTCGAGGGTGACGTCACCGTGATCGACAGCAACGGCATCTACTACAAGCAGCTCAACGAGGCCATCCGTGCAGCGGTCGCAGACGGCGCCAAGCACCTGCGCCTCGAGAACGTGAACGGCCAGCGCTACATCGGCACCGGCCTGAAGGGCAAAGACGTCAAGATCGACGTCCACGGCTGCGCGGGCAACGACATGACGATGTTCATGGACGGCCCCACCATCGAGGTCTTCGGCAACGCTCAGGACGGCGTGGGCAACACCATGAACGCCGGTCGCGTGGTCGTGCACGGCGATGCCGGGGACGTCCTCGGCTACGGCATGCGTGGCGGCCGCGTCTACATCAAGGGTGACGTGGGCTACCGCGTGGGCATCCACATGAAGGCGTACGAGAACCTCGTGCCGATCATGGTCGTGGGCGGCAAGGCGCGCGACTTCTTCGGTGAGTATATGGCGGGCGGCATCCTGGTGCTGCTGGGCATGAACACGCAGTTCGAGGACCAGCCCATCGCGGGCAACTTCCTCGGCAGCGGCATGCACGGCGGGACGATGTACATCCGCGGCACTGTGGAGACCTGGCAGTGTGGCAAGGAGGTCGGCGTCACCGAGGCGACCGAGGAAGACATGGCCGAGCTCAAGCCGATCCTCGCCGACTACTGCGAGGCGCAGGGCATGGATCTCGATGAGGTGCTGTCCCAGCCGTTCCTCAAGCTGCATCCGTTCAGCCACCGGCCGTACGGCAAGCTCTACGCGCCGATGTAGGGATCGCACCCGCAAGGGTTGCGCAAGTGGCGCGCATATCGAGACTGCAGAAGGGCGGGTCCGAGAGGAGCCGCCCCTTTGTGTTGTCAGGGAGAAGTATATGATGGAGGCGCCCGAGGGAGATTCGGGCGATATGCGGACTGCGTATGACGCACAGATGTGACGTACGCGGACTGCCGAAAGATGGGTTGGGCATAGTACTCAAGCCCAGAGGTAGGTGGGGCATGATGCTCTCTCGGCGAATCCTGGGCACCGTAGCTCTTTTCCTCCTGCTTTCTACAGGGAGCGCACTAGCTGCCGATACGTGCCGAACCCAACCCTTCGATGACACGTCGCTCATCGCAGATTACGCGGCAGACGAAGACCTGCCGTTCCAGTTTCCCATGGACGAACTCTTCCTGGAGTCGTATGAGAACCCCGCACGGTTCAGCGAGTGGGGTGGCCCGATAGAAGACCGGAAGTATCACGCCGCGGAAGACTACCACCAGCCGGCCGGCACACCCGTGTATGCGATCGCGGACGGCGAGGTGAGCTTCTCGGGCAGAATGGGCGGTTACGGGTGGCTGATCATCGTCGACCACCCACAGTTCCACGTTTACTCACTCTATGGGCACCTGAGTCCCAGCCGTTGGCACATCGATGCGGGTACTGCGGTCGAGAAGGGCGAGCTGCTCGCTTACTTGGGCGACGAGGATGAGAACGGCGGGAGCGCCAAGTCCCCGCTCGTGACGCACCTGCACTTCGGTATACGAGTCGGCCAGCGAAGCGACTACCCGGGCAAAGGTGAGTGGCGTTGGCAGGCCGGCTGGATCAAGCCGTGTCCCACCGACGTTGGATGGATGCGCCCTTCCGAGGTGATCAACGCCCAAGACGTGCCAGACGGCGGTTTTCCTGTGCCGCGCGGCGGCCTCTGGGAGGTCTGGCGAGGTGAGATCATCATCAGCAGCCTCTATGTCTTCTTGGGACTCCTATGGCTGTTCGTCGGCACGAGACAGCGCAAGCGGGTCATGCTCGTCCTCGCGAGCTTGATGCTCACCTTCACCGGATGGCTGTTCCACGCTCGAGGCATGAAGACCGGTGCGATACTCCTCGTGTTCGCGCTTGTGTACTCGACGATTGTGGGCGTGTGGCTCGCGCGACAACGCGGCAGAGATGATGTACGCCGAGGAGCAGAACACCGATGACGTCAAGTCACGAGGACACCGCCGCACTCCCACTCAGACGCGATCTCACGCTTGTCTATGCCGCCTCGGTGATGGTGGCCGTTCTCATGGCAGCAGCGTCTATCGCCGGTCTACTGGCTCGGTCGACCATCTACCCGACAGATGCGCTGCTCGATTCGTTCCTACCTAATGACGTGGCCAATCTCCTCATCGGACTGCCGATACTGCTCGTTTCGATGTGGCTTACGCGAAGAGGCAGCTTGGCTGGACTGCTCCTGTGGATGGGGGCGGTCTTCTTCGTGCTGTACGGCTACCTGGTCTACGTCTTGGCCATGCCGCTCAATGCGCTGTTCGTGATTTATCCAGCACTCGTCCTGCTCAGTTCCTACTCCCTGATCGGCCTGGTCACCAGCGTTGACGGACGGGTGATTCAGCAACGACTGGCCGCGGCTGTCCCCGAGCGCCTAGCCGGAGGAGTACTGAGTGGACTGGGCATGTTGTTCTTCGTGCAGGCCACTGTCGCCATGGTCGGCGCACTTCTCAGTGAGGAACCCGTCGTCCAGACGGAACTCGCACTCCATATCGCGGACTGCATGATCTCTCCGGTCTGGGTGATCGGTGGTGTACTGCTGTGGCGGCGAAAGGAGTTCGGCTACGTGGCTGGACTTGGCCTGCTATTTCAGGCGAGCATGCTGTTCGTCGGGTTGATCATCGTCCTTCTGTTGCAGCCATTTCTGACCGCGACACCATTCTCTCTGGTTGATGTTGTGGTGGTCTGTGTCATGGGTTTGATCTGTTTCATTCCATTGGGGCTCTTCTTGCGTGGGGTGATATCGAGTCGCAGCTGATCGATCAACGCCTAACCCGCGCTTCAACTGAAGCGCAAACACGAGCAGCGGAGCATCAGGCAACAGGGGAGAGTGGGGAGAATGACGTACCGAGTTCATCGTCTGGACGTGAAGAAGAACACGGCTCAAGAGCAGCTAGAGGACTTCTTGAACCTACTGAAGGGAGATGTCCTGTCGGTGGTGCCGGTCATCACTCCCTCGTATCAAGGAATGGGTGCTACATCCAAACTGGACTTCCTACTCATCGTGGAGAAGACCAGCTAGCCTCTACACGAGCGTTCGTAGAGGGCGATGATCTTGAGTCGCAATCCATGGATATGATGGGGTTGCCAGGCTAGGTCACACATCCATCACTCGGGGGAACGAGGGGACATGACGTCGATACCTGACCGCTTTGCGGCGACGGGCGCGGATGCGGCGATTGCTATCACGCGCAAGGTGACGAACCACCGCATCGGCATGTCGGTCTCACTGCCGCCCGCCGCGATTGACGCGGATCGCCTGGCTCGCGCATTCAGGCTCTCGCTCGATGCAGAACCCGTGGCAGGATGTGCGTTCCGAACGGACGCGCGCAACGCCTACTGGCTTCGGTTGGGCGATCTGGACAGCGCGACGGTCGTAGTGCGCGAAGACGTTCCGGACCCTGAGGCGGAGATGCGCTCCTTCCAGGCGGCCGAGGTCGAGGATGCCGGTCCGCAGGCGGCGGTCGTGCTCTTCCGCGGTGAGGACCGTGATCTTCTCGGCATCAAGGCGAGCCACGTGTTCGCCGACGGTCAGGCGGCAAAGCAGTATGCGTACTTGCTTGCGGACATCTATACGCGGTTGGGCGGTGATCCGGCGTATGCGCCTGAGCCCAACCTCCGTTCGCGGCCGACGGGCCGGGATGTGTGGGCGAACCTCAGTAAGGAACAGCGGCGCGAGGCCAAGAAGGCGAAGTCCTGGACGAACCCCACGTGGCCGGTGCCAGCTGGCACGACCGCGACTGGTGAGGGCCTCACGTACCGATGGGTCACGCTGCCACCGGAGCGGTTCTTGGCGCTGAAGTCCTACGGCGATGAGCGCGGCTGCACCGTGAACGACATGATGCTCGCAGCGGTCCTGCGCGCGTGCATCGCGAAGCTCGATCCGCCCACCGGTGTCCCTCTCTCGCTGATGTACACGGCGGATCTCCGTCGCTACCTGCCGGACTCGAGCGGGCTTCCGCTCTGCAATCTGTCGATCTCAGGCTCACTCGACATCGAACGCGTGGATGGTGAGAGCTTCCCGGGCACGCTCTCTCGCGTGCACGAGCGCATGGGCGAGTGGGCGAGGATGTGTTACGGCGCCGGACCTTTGGCGACCGCCGAGCGTATGGCTTCCCTTGGCTACAAGACCACCGAGCGTCTGCTCGGGATGGCGTTCCACGCGGCGGGTTCTTCGGCCAAGACGTATCCGTGGTTCACCAACATCGGCATCATCGATGACGCGAGACTCGTCTTCGACGGAGTGAGCCCGACCGAGGCGTTCATGTTCGCTCCCCTGGTGAAGGGATTGAGCATCACTCCGGCCATCAGCACCTATCGTGGCGCGCTGACGGTGAGCATGGGCTTCTGCGAGTCGGACATGGACCCTGCCTGGGTGGAGGAGCTGCTTCAAGCCGTCAGAGGGGAGGTCGATGGACTCGCCTAGAGTGGCGCGGTTCCAAGACCGTCCGGGGAGGCGTCTGTTCGCTGTACTTGTGGGCGGCGTTGTCGCGTTCTTCATCGGTGGATTTCCTGCGCTGGGCGTGTACCTGTTTCTCGCAGCATTCGGCGGTGCCGTGGCTCTCGCATTCAGCGGGAGGGTATAGGCTGCTGCCAGCGGCGTGATTGCGGCCCTCGATTCCCCACCGCGCGTGCCGGGAAGCATTCCTGCAGGGACGCGTCGAGTTGCCCAGAGTGACCGTCTACGGGCCGGAGGACGGGCTCGTTGGGCATGAGTATCACTACAACGAGAGACAGGCGCCCACGTTCTGGGAGCTGCGACCCGCAGGAGGCACACATGTCCGAGCGCTCCAAGGCGGCCAACATCGATGACTACATCGCTGAGTTTCCGCCCGCCACACAGGAGGTTTTGCAGCGCATTCGCGCGATAATCCGCGAGGAGGCGCCTGACGCTGCCGAGACGATCAGCTACGCGATCCCCACGTTCGATCTTCTCGGCAAGCACCTGGTGCACTTCGCCGGATACGAGCGGCATGTCGGCTTCTACCCGGCGCCCACAGGTATGGAGGCATTCAAGGAGGACTTCGCGCTCTACAAGACGGGGAAGGGTTCGGTGCAGTTCCCACTGAGCGAACCGCTTCCCGAGGCGCTGATCCGCCGCATCGTCGGATTCAGGGTGGCCGAGGTCGGCGGGCGTTCTCAGCGCTGACGCACGGGTATAGGCAACCCATGAGGTCGTCGCGCGAGAGTGCGGCCGACGAAGGGGGAGCACATGAACGCGACTGGTTGGGCCATCAACATCGGCAACGTGCTGCCGTGGCTGATCATTCTGATCGGCTGTATCGTCTTCGCGGCGCGTATGAAGTCTTGTGTGTCGTGGGGGCTTGTGTTCGCCGCAGTGGGGCAGTTCGTGATGGCGGTGTTCTGGGCGATGTATCGCACGTTCCTGTATCGCGAGCTGATGGAGGCCATGGAGTTCGATCTGTGGCGCGTGGTCGATATCTCCATCAACGTGCTCGCCATCCTGGCGGCCCTCTTCTTCGCGGTGATGCTGCTGGTCGTGCTTCTCGGCAAGACTCGCGCGCCCAAGGCCGCGCCCGTGCCGCAGCCGGTCGCAGTCCCTATGCCCGCGCCTACGCCGAATCCCACGCAGCCGGTCCCGCCTTCGGGCCCGACGCACGCGCCGCCGCCTCCGCCTCAGGCGGAGTCACCGGCGCCCGGCGTACCGAAGCACGAGACGCTGCCGTCGACGCCACCCCCGCCTCCGCCGGGCACCTAATCGCGCGCGGCGCTACACACTAGACCGGCATCGCCGCTACTGCCCAGGTCGGAATCCTCGTGCCCTCATGCCCGACGTCGGTAGGCGCGTTGAGACGGTCCAGCTTGGGGAATCGGTCCCTCAATGCCCGGACTAGCTTCGCGCAGCCGTAGCTGAGTACGTCTGTGGTGGGCAGCCCCAACCGGGTCTCGTAGTCCTTGATGATCTCCCACACTCCGGCGCTGGACATTCCTTCGTGGCTGAGTGCGATGCCTACGACCTTGGCCTGCGACATCGTCTCGATCAGCGCGATCTCGCTCTCGATGCTGGGCATAGCCAGGCCGGGGAAGTCGCATCGTATCTTGCGTCCCGGCGCGTGCTGCAGGATCACGCCGTCGGGCATGCTGCCTCGTAGTATGCCGAGCGAACTCATGAAGGCCGGGTGGCTGAGAGCGCCTTGCCCTTCGACCAGGATGATGTCGGGGGATTCATTCTCAAACGCACGTACCACGGAGTTCTCGATCTCACCGATCACGAACTGTGAAGTCAGCGCGTCTACCGAGGTGCCGTACTTCGCACCCTGCATCAGGTTGGTCTGCCCGGTGGCGACTAACACCGACTTGATGCCGAGGCTGTTGAGCGTCTTGTTGAGTTCCATGGCTGTCGTCATCTTGCCACAGGCGCAGTCGGTCCCAAGCATCGCTATCACAGGGACATCAACCTCGGCGATTCGTCCGCTGAACACGTGCAGGTCCTCAAGGCTCGGCGGCTTTCTGACGTCATCGATCGAGACGCCGTGCTTGATTGCCGCGTCGGCGAACTCGACATCGTCTGAGAAGAACTGGTGAAGGCCGTTGACGATGTCCATGCCGTGGCCCATAGCCTCCAAGACGAGCAGACGCTCCGGTGTGGAGATGTAGGTCGCCAGCGGCGCCTTTCCGTAGATGTAGCAGTCCGGAGTCTGCGGCAACTTGCCCAGCGCATCATCGAGGTCGGCGAAGATCGGAATCCCGTTGCTCTTGCCATCGAGTTCCTGGCCGGCGTCCCTGCCGGCGAGCACGCTATCGATCACACCAGCGATGGAGTAGATGTCGGAGTGCCGAACGAGTGCGGCTGCGGTCTTGCCGTCGACCAGACCGAATTGACCTTCAGAGTAGACAAGGGCGGATCTCTTCACGATGCGACAGTCTCCTAGCTCGAGGAATAGGCTCGATCCCACGCCTCTGCTCGAGCGCGTGCACAGGTGACTAGCAGTCGCTGACGACGGATGTCGCCTGCCGCGTAGTCATCGAGTCCCCATGCGGGGTGGAGGATACTGCCGGAATGGTGCAGCTGGCAGCTGGGAGGGATGCTCGAAACGAGCACAGCACGACTGTGTCGCGCATACTCATTGTAACACGTTTGGCCTGCTTACGGGCGGTACGGCACTCTAGTCGCTTGCGCCGTAGCGCGCATCGAACTCGTCTCGTGTCATATCGAGCAGGACCAGGTCGCGGAACTCGCCGCGGATGTAGTCGTGTTGCCGCAGACGGCCTGCCGGCCTGAACCCGAGCTTGGGGTAGAGATGCGCGCTGCGCTCGTTGCCGTCCATGTGGCAGATCATCACCGTGCGCATCCCTAGCGTATGGAACGCGAAACGGGTCGCGGTGATCAGCGCGTCGCTGCCGTAGCCCTTGCCCTGCTCGGCGATCTCCCCGATGTTGATGCCCACCTCGCAATGCCGGTGCAGCACGTCGATGTCATGGACTCCGCAGTTGCCGATGTAGCGATCGTTCTCGCGGATGCGTATCTCAAAGACGTGATCCGTCTCGGAAGCATCCATGTGCTCGTACCACTTGCGCTCCTGCGCGCGGCTGACCGGAACGTGGCCCGAGATGAGCCAGCGATTGACCTCGGGGTCATTGATCCAGCGGCGGGCCGTCTCGGCGTTCTCGATATCGATGGGCGTGAGGTAGATCTTCTCCCCAACGAGCATGGCTTCTCCCTCGGCAGCGTGTGCACACGAGCGTCGCACAACGGACACGTGCAGGAAAGGTTTCTCACATTCATTTCATAGTGGAAATGTGGATGAAACATTCGACATCTAGAGTGGCCTATGTAACGTGCGACCAGCGGGACGTAGACCCCGTGAAGCTGTCATTCGAGGAGGAGTCAGTATGGCGCCCAAGTTCGACAAGGAGTACGTGCTCAAGACCGTTGAGGAGCGCGGCATCCGCTTCATCCGCTTCTGGTTCACCGACGTTCTGGGCCAGCTCAAGTCGTTCGCCATCGCGGACACCGAGCTCGAGCTCGCGTTCGAAGAAGGCATGGGCTTCGATGGTTCGTCCATCGACGGCTTCACCCGCATCCAGGAATCCGACATGGTCGCCTTCCCGGACCCTTCCACCTTCAAGATCCTTCCGTGGCGCCCCACCGAGGGCGGCGTCGCCTCGATGTTCTGCGACGTCATGAAGCCCGACGGCACCCCGTTCGAGGGTGACCCGCGCTACGCTCTCAAGCGCAACCTGCAGAAGGCCGCCGACATGGGCTTCACCATGTACGTCGGACCCGAGCTCGAGTTCTTCTACTTCGCCGATGAGAACGGCACCGAGATCCTCGACCGGGGCGGCTACTTCGACCTGACCCCGCTCGACGTCGCGAGCGACCTCCGCCGCGAGACTGTTCTGACGCTCGAGAAGCTGGGCATCGCGGTTGAGTACAGCCACCATGAGGTTGCCCCGAGCCAGCACGAGATCGACCTTCGTTATGCCGAGGCCAGCGAGATGGCGGACATCGTCATGACCTACCGCCTCGCCGTCAAGGAGATCGCGTACAAGAACGGTGTGTACGCCACCTTCATGCCCAAGCCGATCGCGGGCGAGAACGGTTCCGGTATGCACGTGCACCAGTCGCTCTTCAACAAGGACGGCAATGCGTTCTTTGACGCCAGCGACCCCGATGGCTACAACCTGTCGGCCGTAGGCAAGAGCTACATCGCCGGTCTGCTGAAGTACGCGCCGGAGTTCTGCGCGGTCACCAACCAGTTCATCAACTCCTACAAGCGCCTGGTTCCCGGCTATGAGGCTCCCGTGTACGTGTCGTGGGCCCGCCGCAACCGGTCCGCTCTGGTTCGCGTGCCGATGTACAAGCCCGGCAAGGAGAACGCAACCCGCATCGAGCTGCGTTCGCCGGACCCCTCGGCCAACCCCTACCTCGCCTTCGCCGTCATGCTTGGCGCCGGCCTGAAGGGTATCGAGGAAGGTCTGGAGCTGCGCCCCGAGGCCAGCAACAACATCTTCGACATGACCGAAGCCGAGCTGGCCGAAGCCGGGATCACCACGCTCCCGGGTTCGCTTGACGAGGCCATCAAGCTCTTCGAGCAGTCTGAGGTCATGAAGGAGATCCTCGGCGACCACATCCACAAGTTCTTCGTCGAGAACAAGAAGGCCGAAGTGGACGCGTTCCGCCTGGCCGTCACCGAGTGGGAGCTCGACCGCTACCTCTCGATCCTCTAGTACGACCACCGGCCACAAGACCGGATGCAACTCCCGGCGCCGGGCGGAGATCTCCGTCCGGCGCCGATTCGTTACAGCTGACCCGGAGGCGGTAGAATCATGCACATGAAGAAGGTGCTCATAGCATCAGATGATGCGCATACTACTGCGTGGCTCCGCGACGCCATGGGTGCTCTCGACGTGTCGGTGGTCCCCGTTTCGGTAGGCGAGCTCAAGGCGCGCCTTGTCGCCGAGACCATCGACCTGCTGGTTCTCGACGGCGGCCGCTCGCCGGAGGCGGTCATCCAGCTTGTTGAGCAGGCCACCTCGGAAGGCAATGACATTCACCTGATGCTGGTGGTCGAAGCAGAGGCGCTTTCGGAGCTGCGAGTCCCCGTGCACATCCCCAATGACTTCCTGGTGCGCGGTGCGTCCTCCGCAGAGCTCGTGGCGCGCATTCGCACGCTGCTGTGGCCCGGCGAGGAAGTCGCCGCCCAGGAGGTCATCCGCATCGATGAACTCACCCTCAACCTTGCCACCTACCAGGCACACGTCGGCAACGAGCCGATAGAGTTCACCTATCTCGAATACGCGCTGTTCATGTTCCTGGTGACGCATCCCAACCGCGTATACAGCCGAGAGGTGCTGCTGCGCCGGGTGTGGGGTTCGGACTACTACGGCGGTTCAAGAACAGTGGACGTTCACGTACGACGCATTCGCGCCAAGATCGGCGCCGAACTCTCACGCCGGCTCGAAACAGTCCGCAACGTGGGCTACCTCTGGAAGAGCTAGGCGGCGGGCCAGGGTTTCTTGACCGTCCCTAGGAATCGGTACGCCGTCGGAGACACGTGCTCGCAATCACCCTCGATCTCGCGCTCCTTCATGAACGCGCACATCTCGGGGGGAGTGAAGAACGCTGCGGGTTCCCGAACCAGTCGCTCAGCGATCGCGATGAGCTTGATCGTGATGTGTGAGCGGTCGAGTTCCAAGATCAGCACCGCGCCATTCGGACGCACCACGCGCGCCATCTCGCGCACCGCGCCGTCGAGGTCCCGGAAGTGGTGGAACGCGTCGGTCACCATGAGCGCGTCGAACTCATCGTCGTCGAACGGCATCTTCTCGGCGCTGCCGAGCACTGCGTTCACGCGCTCGGTGATCTCGACTGCGCCCACGAGCTCGGGTGTCGGGTCGAGCACTGTCACGCGTGAGGGGAGCACCTCGGTCATCCGGCGGGCGAGCCCGCCGGCGCCGCCGCCGAGGTCGAGGATGTGACCGCCTCCGGGGACGAACGGTCTCAGCCATCCCGCGATCATGGCGATATCCTCGGCGGTCCATCGCTCGCCGTAGCGCCTTATGGCAGGTGCCGACCAGTTGAAGAAGCCCATGTCGCCGTCCTCGGCTAGAATCGTCTGTATGGACAAACGTACCCTAGCCGTCATCGACGGCAACAGCCTCATCCACCGAGCGTTCCACGCGCTGCCGCCCAACATGACGGCGCCGGATGGCCGGCCCACCAACGCGGTGTTCGGATTCACCTCGATGCTGATCAAGATGATCGCCGAGCTGAAGCCCGAAGCAGTGGTGGTCGCCTTCGACCGTGGCAAGCCCGCATTCCGCACCGAGGCGCTCGCTGCGTACAAGATTCACCGCCCGCCCACCGACCCCACGCTGAAGGCACAGTTCCCTACGGTGAAAGAGGTGCTGCGCGCCCTCGACATACCCATCGTGGAGGTCGACGGCTGGGAGGGTGACGATATCCTTGGCACCCTTGCCGAGCAGGGCAAACACGCCGGCATGCGAGTGATGCTGGTCACCGGCGACAAGGACGCGCTGCAGCTGGTGGATGATGACGTGCGCGTGGTTAGCACCAAGAAGGGCATCACCGACATCGTCGTCTACGACTCCGACGCGGTCGTCGAGCGCTACGGCGTGACGCCGGAGCAGGTCGTCGATTTCCTCGGCCTGAAAGGCGACACCTCCGACAACATCCCGGGCGTGCCCGGTGTGGGGGAGAAGACTGCCGCGAAGCTGCTGGCCGAGTACGAGACGCTTGATGCGGTGCTGGATGCTGCGCCGGGGATCAAGGGCAAGCTCGGCGAGAACCTGCGGGAGCATGCGGATTCCGCGCGTGCAAGCCGAATTGTCGCAACCATCCGCCGAGACGTACCCGTCGACATCGATCTCGACGCCGTGGAGTGGGGGAGCTTCGATCGCGACACGGCGGTCTCCAAGCTCGCCGAACTCGCGTTCACCTCGCTCATCGACCGCCTGCTCGACCTCGCGGTGGCCGGGGGCGATGAAGCGCCTGCTGCCGCGCCCGCGAGCGCCGTACGCATCCTCGAGGGTGTCGAAGCCGACTCCTGGGCGCGCGCGCTGGTAGCGTCGCCGCCCGACGGTTGGGTGGGGATCGCGCCGGGCGAGGCGACCGACTGCCTGTTCGCCGAGGAGCTCGAGCTCGGCGTCGCATATGACGGCACCGCCGCGTCCGTTTCAGGCGCGGTGGCCGACGAGGTGCTCGCCGGATTGCTCGCTAGCGGTCGGACCGCCGCTGCCGACGTGAAGGCGCTGCTGGAGTCGGCGTGCCCGCCGGGCTCGGTGCGCGTGCGCGAGGGCAGCGGCACTGACGGCGCGGACCCTGCGCGGCTCTTCGACTGCGGCGTGGCGGCCTACGTGCTCGCCTCCAACCGCTCCTCCTACGACCTGCGCAGCATCAGCGCGGATCATCTCGGCAAGCATCTTGACGAGGGTGCCGACGCCACCGCTCAGGCGTGCGCGTGCGCGGAGCTCGCGGTTGCGCTGGAGAGCGAGCTGGCCTCCACAGACGCGCTCGCGTGCTTCCGGCGGTGCGAGATGGACCTCATCCCCGTGCTCGTGCGGATGGAGGAGGTGGGCGTCGGCGTGGATCGCGATGTACTGGCCGACCTCGCCGCCGAGACCGGCACCAAGATCACCGCGCTCATCACCCAGATCCACGACCTCGCGGGGACCGACGTCAACATCGACTCGCCCAAGCAGCTCTCCGAGGTACTCTTCGACAAGCTTGGCCTGCCGCCCGGCAAGCGGACGAAGACCGGCTACTCCACAGACTCCTCCGTGCTCTCCGGCCTTGCCGAGAGCTACCCCATCGCCGCGCGCATCCTGGAGTACCGCGAACTCGCCAAGCTCAAGTCCACCTACATCGACGCGCTCCCGCGGCTGGTGGGCGAAGACGGACGCCTGCACACGACGTTCAACCAGACGGTGGCTGCTACCGGCCGGCTGTCGTCGTCCAGCCCCAACCTGCAGAACATCCCCGTGCGCACGGAGCTCGGGCGTCGCATCCGAGCCGCCTTCGTGCCTGCCGAGGCAGGTGACCTGATCGTCTCGGCGGACTACTCCCAGATCGAGCTGCGCGTGCTCGCGCATCTCTCGCAAGATGCGGGCCTCATCGAGGCGTTCACCTCCGGCGCCGACTTTCACGAGGCCACCGCTGCGCGCGTGTTCGACGTCGAGCGTCACGAGGTCACCCCCGAGATGCGTCGCCGCGCCAAGGCGGTCAACTTCGGCATCGTGTACGGGATCTCCGCGCACGGGCTGTCGCAGTCGCTTGGCGTCGTTCACGGCGAGGCGCAAGCGATGATCGACCGCTACTTCGCTGCCTACCCCGGCGTGCGCAAGTACCTGGATGACACGGTCGCCGAGGCGCATCGCGACGGCTTCGCGGTGACGCTCTACGGCCGTCGTCGGCCCATCCCGGAGCTTAAGTCCTCCAACTGGAACCTGCGTTCTTTCGGCGAGCGCACCGCGATGAACCACCCTATGCAGGGGACCGCCGCCGACATCATGAAGCTCGCGATGGTGGAGGTGGACCGCCGTCTTTCCGCCGAGGGATTCCGCGCACGCATGGTGCTGCAGGTGCACGACGAACTCGTCTTCGAGGCGCCGGTCGACGAGCTGGAGCGCTTGAGCGCGATGGCCTGCGAAGCGATGGCGGGGGTCGCCGAGCTCGCAGTGCCGCTGCTGGTCGACGTCGGCTCGGGAACTGACTGGGCGAGCGCGAAGTAGAGCGCCAATCGCGTGTATCACGCGTACCCTCAGACGACCCTCCGCCGTTACCAGAAGGGTGGAGGGGTGTGTACCGACCTGTGCTCCGGGTCGGTCAGTCAAGGGAGCGTGAGCCTATGAGCCGCTTTCGTAAATCAGCTGTGCTTGGCCTCGTGACGCTGTTGATGCTTGCCCTTGTCTTCCCGAGCGCGGTCGCGGTGGCCACGGATATCCCGACCGGGATGGGGATACGTGCCTACAGGTACACGGCGGCGCTGGCCGTGGATCCGCCTCGCGTCGCCGGCACTGAGGCCGAGCTCGCCGCAGCAAACCAGGTGGCTGACTGGTTCTCGGTCCTGGGGTACGAGCCCGAGTTTCAGGAGTTCGTCTACGGCAAGCGGGGGAAGGAATCCTCGCAGAACGTGATCGCCTCGAAGCCTGCGATGTCCACCGTCATCGACCCACCACTTGTCATCGTCGGCGCGCACTACGATTGCGTCGCTGCGGGACTGGGCGCCGATGACAACGCGTCGGGCGTCGGTGCGATGCTCGAAGTCGCCGGACGTTTGGCGGACAAGGACCTGCCGTACGACCTCGTTTTCATCGCGTTCGGTGCCGAGGAGGTCGGTCTCAAGGGTTCGGAGCGCTACGTCTGCAGGATGAGCGAAGAGGATATCGCGCGAACCATCGTGATGATCAACTTCGACTCGCTCATCGCCGGCGACGTCTGCTACATCCATGCCGGCCTGAACAGGCTGACCGCGCCGAGAGACGCCATGCTTGAGATAGTCAACGAGTTCGGGCTCGAGATCATCACACACGGCACTCCCAAGTATCCCGAGGGCCTGACTCCCAACGAGTTCAGCGACTACAGCGCGTTCAACAAGGCGGGCATCCCGATCGTGGCGTTCGAAGCTACGAACTGGACCGTGGGGAATCTGGATGGCTACCAGCAGAGTGCAGAGTTCCCGTACACGTTCTGGCATACGCCGTACGACGTGCTAGAGACCATCGAGTTCTATCGACCCGGCGTTCCCTTGGATCACCTGAGGGACTACACCACATTGGTGTACGTGTACCTGCTCCAGCTAGCTGAGTAGACACACACATCGCCCGGCGGCGGATCTCTCCCCCCTGTCCCCGCCGGGCGTCCCGCGTCACTTCTCGGCGGGACACTCCCGGTGGCGTGGACGGCTTCTTTCGTGTACTATTCATCTTCCGTGCGTCTGGGTACATTCTGCCTGTTCGCACACGTAATGTAGGCCCCCGAGACACATGTATGGAAAGCCATCGACGGAGAGTACATGAAGATCGGGGCCCCGACGCTGGAAGGGGCCACCACAGTGGTAGACGGTAAAGACACGATCATTGAAGAGCGCGAGTACACAGATGAGGAGATGCACGCCCTCATCGACGGTACCATCACCGATTTCGACGACGGTGACCTGGTCACGGGAACGGTAGTGCAGGTGGAGCGGGACGAGGTCCTGCTCGACATCGGATACAAATCTGAAGGCGTCATCCCCGCGCGCGAGCTCTCCATTCGTAAGGATGCGGACCCCAAGGACATCGTTAGCCTTGGCGACGAGATCGAAGCGCTTGTCCTCCAGAAGGAGGACAAGGACGGCCGCCTTATCCTTTCCAAGAAGCGTGCCGCCTACGAGCGCGCCTGGGTCCAGGTCGAAGAGAAGTTCAACTCCGGTGAGAACGTCGACGGAGAGGTCATCGAGGTCGTCAAGGGCGGTCTCATCCTCGACATAGGGCTGCGTGGCTTCCTGCCGGCATCGCTCGTCGACCTTCGCCGCGTGAAGGACCTTCACTCCTTCCTCGGCGACCGCCTCGAGTGCCGCGTCATCGAGATGGACCGCAACCGCAACAACGTCGTGCTTTCCCGCCGCGTCGTCCTCGAAGAGGACCGCAAGCAGGAGCGCACCGAGATCCTCGAGAAGCTCAAGAAGGGTCAGATCCTGCCCGGTACCGTGTCCAGCATCGTCGACTTCGGTGCGTTCGTGGACCTCGGCGGCATCGACGGTCTGGTCCACATCTCCGAGCTCTCCTGGAGCCACGTCAACCACCCGTCCGAGGTCGTTGCGGTGGGCGACAAGGTCGAGGTCCAGGTCCTGGACGTCGACCTCGACCGCGAGCGTATCTCTCTCGGCCTGAAGCAGACCCAGGACGACCCGTGGAAGCAGCTCGTGAAGAGCTTCCAGGTGGGCGCGATCGTGGGCGGCAAGGTCACCAAGATCGTCCCGTTCGGCGCGTTCGTCGAGATCGGCGACGGCGTCGAGGGCCTCGTGCACATCTCGGAGATGGCCAAGGGCCACGTCGAGACCCCCGAGGACGTCGTGACGGTCGGTGGCGAGGTTCAGACCAAGATCATGGACATCGACCTGGACCGCCGCCGCATCTCGCTGTCGATCCGCGCAGCCAACGAGGAGCTTGGTCTCCCGGACGCCGTGCCGGACGACTCCGAGCCTGAGGCTGACGAGGCCGAGGCCGAGGTAGCTGCCGAGGAAGTCGCCGCTGAAGAGACCGAAGAGGTCGCTGAAGAGGTCGCTGAGGAAGTTGCCGAAGAGGCCGTCGAGGAAGTCGCCGTCGAGGTTGCCGAAGAGGTCGCTGAAGAGGCTGCTGAAGAAGTCGCCGCCGAGGAGACCGAAGAGGTCGCTGGAGAGGCCGCTGCCGAGGAAGTCGCTGAAGAGGTCGCTCCCGAGGTCGAAGAGACCAAGGAGTAGGCACCCCGCCGACTCACACAAGAGAGCCACGACGGGGCCGGACGTCCGAAAGGGCATCCGGCCCCGCGTTATCCGCAGGGAGGTACCGCATGTTCGTGCTCGCCGTGACCGGGGGCATAGGGTCGGGCAAGTCTGTCGCCGCACAGGTCCTTGAGGACCGCGGCGCCGTAGTCCTCGACCTGGACCGCATCGCCAAGGAGTTGCTGCAGCCGGAGATCCCGGCGTACTCGATGATCGTCGAGGCGTTCGGAACGCGCGTGCTGGACGCCGACGAGCGTATCGACCCCGCAGCGCTTGCCGACGCGGCCTTCGAGTCCGCCGATGCGACCCGCACGCTGGACGGCATCGTGCATCCTGCGATCTACACGGTGCTGACCGGCATCCTCGATGCGCTCGCCGTGCAGGCCGAGCCGCCGCGCCTCGTCGTTCTCGATATCCCGCTGCTCGTCGAGGCGCCGATGTTCCTCGATCTGGTGGACGCGGTGCTGGTCATCTCGGCGGAAGAAGACGCGCGTATCGAGCGCTGCCTTGAGAAGGGTATGTCAGAAGAGGATGTCCGTCGCCGCATCGCCCGGCAGGTAGGCGATGCCGAGCGCCGCGATATCGCTGATTACGTGATAGAGAACGACGAAGATCTGGCGTCATTCAAGAGCGACGTGCTGCGGTTCTGGGAAGCGGAGGTGGCGCCGCGTGCCTCGTGAGCACGCACTCGCCCCGCATCGTCTCGCGCCCGTGCTCGTCATCTTCGTCCTGGCTCTCGTGGCGCTTCTCGCGCTCAGGGGCCCGACGTGGTGGCAGCGGGTCTACTACCCTTTGCGCTACGAGACGACGATCGCGCGTGAAGCTGCCGAGGCGGACGTCGACCCGTATCTGGTGGCCGCGCTCATCAATTCCGAATCCGGTTTCGATCACGCCGAGATCTCCTCGGCGGGGGCAGTAGGACTGATGCAGCTGCTGCCTTCTACCGCCGATGAGCTCGCCGAGGCGGCAGGGGTGAAGGGTCCGGTGGGCGTCGACGAGCTCCTCGACCCGGATACCAACATCGCGATCGGCGTCTACCACCTGGCGGACCTGCTCGAGCGCTACGGCGACACGCGGACCGCTCTGGCGGCCTACAACGCGGGTGGCGGCAACGTGGACGAGTGGCTCGAGGAGTCCGGAGAGGCGAGCGTCGGCGTGAGTCTACCGTTCCCTGAGACCGAGGCGTACGTGGAACGGGTACTCTCGGAAGTGCATAGATATCGGGAGCTGTATCCGGGCGTCTTCTAAGGCAGGTGAGTCGTGGCCGATCTGCGTGTCGTCAGTGAGTTCGAGCCCGCGGGTGACCAACCCAAGGCGATCGAGGAGCTGGCCGAAGGTGTGGCCGCCGGGATGCGTGACCAGACCCTGCTGGGTGTGACCGGCTCGGGCAAGACGTTCACGATGGCCAAGCTCATCGAGCGCGTCCAGAAGCCGACGCTGGTGATGGCGCCCAACAAGACGCTTGCCGCTCAGCTCGCATCCGAGCTCAAGGACTTCCTGCCGGACAACGCGGTCGTCTACTTCGTGAGCTACTACGACTACTACCAGCCCGAGGCGTACGTCCCCACCACCGACACCTTCATCGAGAAGGACTCCTCGATCAACGAGGAGGTCGAGAAGCTGCGGCACGCGGCGACGGCCGCGCTGCTCTCCCGCAAGGACGTCGTGGTGGTCGCGAGCGTGAGCTGCATCTACGGCATCGGGTCACCCGAGGACTACGCCGGACTCGCGGCGTTCCTGACTGTGGGGGAGAGCTACGACCGTGACAAGCTCATCCGCGACCTCATCGAGATCCAGTACGACCGCAACGACTACGACCTCACGCGCGGCACGTTCCGCGTGCGCGGAGACGTACTCGACATCTTCCCGCCGTATGCCGACCACCCGATCCGCGTGGAGTTCTTCGGCGACGAGATCGAGTCGATCGCCGAGTTCGACCAGGTGACGGGCGAGGTCAACGTGACCTTCAAGTGGCTGCCCGTGTGGCCCGCGACGCACTACGTCACGGCCCACGACAAGCTCGAGGTGGCGCTGAGGACCATCCGCGAAGAGTTGCAGCAGCGTCTCGCGCAGCTGAAGGCCGACGGTAAGCTGCTGGAGGCCCAGAGGCTCGAGATGCGCACGAGCTACGACCTCGAGATGCTGGAAACGATGGGTTTCTGCTCCGGCATCGAGAACTACTCGCGACACCTCGACGGGCGCAAGGCCGGCGAGCCGCCTAACTGCCTTATCGACTACTTCCCGGATGACTTCCTGTGCATCATCGACGAGTCACACGTGACCGTCCCGCAGATCCGCGGCATGCACGAGGGTGACCGCTCCCGCAAGGTGACGCTCGTGGAGCACGGGTTCCGTCTGCCGAGCGCTCTGGACAACCGGCCGCTCAACTTCGCGGAGTTCCGCGAGCGCGTGCACCAGACCGTGTTCGTCTCGGCCACACCGAGCGTGTGGGAGCGCAATGTGAGCGAGCAGATCGTCGAGCAGATCATCCGGCCCACCGGCCTGGTCGACCCGCAGATCGTCGTCCGGCCCACCAAAGGGCAGGTCGACGATCTGATCGCCGAGATCCGCGATCGCGTGGAGCGAAACGAGCGCGTGCTTGTCACGACGCTCACCAAGAAGATGGCCGAGGACCTCACCGAGTACTTCTTCGAGCACGGCATCAAGGTGCGCTACCTGCACAGCGATGTGGCGACGCTGGAGCGTGTCGAGGTGCTGCGCGACTTGCGCGCGGGTGTCATCGACGTCGTGGTCGGCATCAACCTGCTGCGAGAGGGGCTCGACCTTCCGGAGGTCTCGCTCGTCGCGATCCTCGACGCCGACAAGGAAGGCTTCCTGCGTGACTTCCGTAGCCTCATCCAGACGATCGGACGCGCTGCCCGCAACGTGTCGGGGCAGGTCATCCTCTACGCCGATAAGATGACCGACTCCATGCGCATGGCGATAGACGAGACCGACCGCCGCCGGGCGCTGCAGACCGAGTACAACACCGAGCACGGTATCGAGCCACAGACGATTCGCAAGGCGATCCACGACATCGCGCAGTACGTGCGCGAGTCTGAAGCGGGCCTCGAGCCCAGCGTCGAGGTGGCGAAAGAGCTTGCCGCAATGCCGAGGAGCGAGGTCGCCCGCATCATCTCGGCGATGGAAGAGGAGATGCACTCCGCCGCACAGTCGCTGGACTTCGAGACCGCCGCACGCATGCGCGATCAGGTCGTGAAGCTCAAGGCCGAGGTGGAATCGACCACCGCCGATGAGGTCCTCTCGAGGCTCAAGGAGGGTTCACGCAAGGGATCGGCGCACGGCGTGAAGAAGCGGCGCCGCTAGCGACGCCGCTTCTGTGATGCGCACCCACGTGCCGGTCAGGTTCTACGGCACCCAGAAGTGCTCGATGTTGGTGATTTCTCCACCGGAGATGTCGACCCAGTAGATCGCGTCCTGGTAGTAGTCCAGTGCGCCCCAGCGGTTGACGCGGAAGTCGTCGAACGTGATCGTCACGTCGCCCATGATGACGCCGTCAGACGGGTTCGCCGCGGGCGTGTCGTGCATGAGCACCGCGCAGGTCGCAGAGATCGGTATCGTGCGCAACTTCGGGTTGTCGTTCACCACGTAATAGTCGTTGGGGGGCGGGGACTCGTCCCCGTGTGCCGTGGCAGCAGCGTTCGCCTCGGCCCCGGTGAGCACCTGCACGTAGTCGATGACGATCTCCCACCCGCCGGCAGTGGCATCGATCGACTTGATGATCCCGGGATTGCGTCCGTCGGGCTCGGCGGATGCCGGGGCCGCGTCCGCGCTCTCCTCCGGCTCCTCGGGACCGCTCGATTCTATCTCCTCGATGACCTCGGTCTCCGATGTGTCGGTGGAGCCGTCAGCAGGCATCCCTTGTTCGGCGCTGTCGAGCTCGTTCTCCGCCTCGGCGAGCTGTGCCTCGGCATCGTCGAGTTGGGGCTTCATGATGAGGTACCCAACGCCCACTCCGGCCGCGAGTATCACCACCGCCGCCAACACAAGTACCGCGACGGCTTTCGGACTCTTCAGATCGACGGCCATGGGGTCTCCTTCCGCTATGGCTCGTAGTACGGGTCGCGCGGCTGCTCCTCGATGGCGACGACGGTGCCTTCCTCCACGGTGAACCAGAAGTATCTGCCGAGAAGCCCGCTGGAGTCGTTGTTCATGTAGATGGCATCGTAGAGGTAGCCGAAGGTGATCTCCTGCGGGTCCATGTCGGGCCCGTAGAAGCCGATCGGCGGCATGCTCGGGAAGGTGTACATCGTCACGGTGATGCCTTGGCCGCTCGGCGGAATGCGATAGGACGTGATAGCGACGCCCTCATCGCGTACGTACCAGTAGTCCGAGCTGTAGAAGTCCTGATCGCCCTGGCTCGTGAGGTAGGCGAGCGCAGCGTCGCCGGTCAGGAAATCGGCGGTATCGATGTCGATCCACAGCTCCTGCCATGAACCGCCACTCTCGTCGCGGATGCCACGCAACGCGCCGAAGACGCGTTCCTCATCGGAAGGTTCCGTGGGCGTGGGCTCCTTCTCGACAGGCGTCGACGGTAGGGCCACAACGTCATCCTCTGACGCTTCATCGTTGTCGGTGTCCCCTGGTTCGAGTTCGGGCGTCTGTGTGGTCTCGGTCGTATCGGCAAGACCGGCAGGCGCTTCCGGCAGCTCGGCATCATCACCGCCGAGGAGAACGATTGCGGTCGCTATGCCCGCCACAAGCACGACTGCCGCAGCGATGAGCGCGATCCGTGCCTTCGGGTCCAAGCCCCTCCACCAGGCCATAACTCCCCCTTGAAGCTGCCGGTCCTTCTACCTGATGTTACTTCCCGGGAGTAAGGATGTCAGGTCAACAAGGTCGGTGGGTGAGTGTACACTCGGAGAAGTGCATATCGGCGCGAAGGGAGTATGGACTCGTGGCTGGAGTCATCGAATGCGCGGCGCTCACCAAGTACTACGGCAAGACGAGGGGCGTCGAGGACCTGACGCTGAGCGTGGCGGAAGGCACGGTTTTCGGCTTCCTGGGGCCAAACGGCGCCGGCAAGACGACGACCATCCGCTGTCTTCTCGGCATGCTGAAGCCGACGTCGGGAGAGTCCCGACTGTTCGGTCAGCACGTGACACTCGACGGCGCCGATCTGCGGCGACGCATCGGGTATGTGCCCGGTGAGGTCAAGGCCTACGAGAAAGAGACCGGCCGCTGGCACATCGACTACGTCTCGCGCCTGCGAGGCGGCAAGGGAGCGCTCACCGAGGAGTTGCTTCAGCGCCTCGAGTTCGACCCGTCCCGCCGCGTGAAGGAACTCTCCAAGGGCAACAAGCAGAAGCTCGCTCTCATTCTCGGGCTCATGCACGACCCCGAGCTGCTCATTCTCGATGAGCCCACCTCCGGTCTGGACCCGCTGAACCAGGAGACGGTGTTCTCCATCGTCGAGGAGCGCGTCGCCAACGGCGCAGCGGTGTTCCTTTCAAGCCACATCCTCTCCGAGGTCGAGCGCATCTGCGAGCGTGTCGGTATCATCCGCCGCGGTCATCTGGTTGCCGAGGAGGATGTACGCGGCCTGCTGGCGAAGCGGCTGCGCGAACTCAACGTCACCTTCGCCGAACCGGCGGACGAGGCGTTCTTCAGCGGCGTGGAAGGCATCAGCCGCATCACACTGACCGGACCCAACAGCATCAACGCCCGGGTGAGAGGCGATCATCTCGACGATCTGATCAAGCGGCTCGCCACGACGCCGGTGCGCGACCTGAGCATCGAACACGCGAGCCTGGAAGAGGTCTTCATGGAGTTTTACCGCGACGAGGAGAACGGCGTGCAAGAGGCGCCGGCCGAAGGGGGCGTGGAGTGATGAGCTTCACCATCCTTCGCGCCACACTCCAGCAGCGTCGCACGGCGCTCGCCTGGTACATCGGAAGCCTTGTCGCGTACTCCTGGATGATGGTGTGGTTCTATCCCAAGATCGGCGGCGGCGAGTACGCACAGCTGATCGACAGCATGCCTCCTGAGGTCATGCAGATCATGGGCGGCGGCGACATCTCCTTCGCGTCGCTCGGCGGGTTCTTCCAGACCGAGTACCTCGGTCTGATGTGGATGCTCATCGTCGCCTCGGCGGTGCTCATCTACACGAGCCACGCGTTCGCCGGGGAGATCGCTGACGGGACGATGGAACTCGTGCTCTCGCAGCCGGTCTCTCGCGTCAAGCTCGCGATCACGCGCGTCGCCGCTCTCGTTGCGTACGTACTGCTGCTGGCGGTGGCGACGTTCGTGCCCATCCAGGTGTTCGGTCCGACCTACGACATCAACCTGAGCGCCAAGGTCTTCTGGCTGCTCATGGCATTGGGGACGTTGTTCATGCTCGCGGTCGGCGGCATCGGCATGCTGGCGAGTTCGGCATTCCGGAGCGGGGGCAAAGCTTCGAGCATCGCTTCCGGCGTGCTCGTGGTCATGTGGGTGAGCGACCTCATCTCCAACTTCTCGGATGTAGCGGACTTCTTCGGGCCCGTGAACCTTATCAGTAGCTGGCAGCCGGGCAAGATCATCAACGACGGCACGGCGCCGGCCGACGTCTGGTGGCTCTACGGGATCGTCGCGGTCGTCTCACTGGTTGCATGCGTGTTCGTCTTCGCGCGGCGAGACGTCGCCTAGAGGGTGTCGCGGATGGTGATCGACATCGGTTCGACAATAGAACTCGCCAACGGCGTGCGTATGCCGCGGCTCGGCCTCGGTACCTATAAGTCCGCCGAGGGGAGCGAGGTGCGTGAGTCGGTAGCGGCCGCGCTTCGCGCCGGCTACCGGAGTATCGACACGGCGTCCCTCTACGCCAACGAGCAGGGCATCGGCGACGCGCTGCGTGAAAGCGGCGTGGCGCGCGAGGACGTCTTCCTCGCGTCGAAAGTATGGAACGACGAGCAGGGCCACTCGCGCACCCTGGCCGCGCTGGATCGCACATTGGAGCGCCTCGGCACGACGTACCTGGACCTCTACCTCGTGCACTGGCCGATCCAGCGGTACCTGGAGCCCACGTGGCGCGCGATGGAGGAGCTGCTTGCTGACGGGCGTGTCCGCGCCATCGGCGTCTGCAACTTCATGAAGCCGCATCTCGAGGCGCTTCTCGGCGTGGCGAACGTCGCACCGATGGTGAACCAGTATGAGATGCACCCGTGGCTGCAGCAGCCCGGGTTGAGGCGCTTCTGCGAGCAGAACGGCGTCGTTGTTGAGGCATGGGCGCCGGTGATGCGCGGCAGAGTCAGCGAGGTGCCGCTGCTTGCTGAGATCGGTTCGGCGCACGACGTGACTCCCGCACAGGTCGCGATACGTTGGCTCTTGCAGCACGACGTGGTCGTCATCCCGAAGTCGGTACACGAGGACCGCATCCGCCAGAATGCCGACGTCTTCGGCTTCGAACTCTCTTCTGCCGAGATGACTGCGATCGACGGGCTCGATAGGGGAGAGCGGCTGGGTAGAGACCCTCACTCGATGGCCTGGAAGTCCTAGAACTCGGCTGCTGCTGGACGGCGTAGAATCCTTGCGTATAGTGAACGTATGAGCAAACGTTCAGATATACCCGAAGAGGCCGTCGGCTCCGAGTGCGACGTCACGATCATCGATGATGCTGCTGTAGCCGACGCGATCGCGTCGCTTCCCACGATCTCCGAGATCGATGGACTCGCGGCGGGCTTCGGTGCGCTTGCCGACCCTACGCGGGTGAGAATCGCGCTGGCGCTGCTCGACAGAGAGTTGTGCGTATGCGACCTTGCCGCGATCGTCGGCATCTCCCAATCGGGTGTGAGCCACCAATTACGGGTGCTGCGCGACCTTCGTGTGGTGTCCTATCGTCGTGATGGCAGGCGTGCGGTGTACCGGCTTGCCGACGACCACATTCGCAAGCTACTTCACCTGGGACTCGAGCATGCGACGGAAGCGACGAGACGATGACCGGTAGGATGGATCGAGAGTTCGATCTGCCGTCGTTGTTGCCGGCGACGTACTACTGCACGGACTGCGCCGAGCGACTCTGCGAAGCTGCGCGCGGTATCGAGGGTGTGTCGGGAACGAACTGCTCCAAGGAATCCGGGCGTCTCACGGTGTTCTACGATCCGCGACTCATCGAGGAGACGGTCCTCGAGCGCGAGGTCGTGCGTCTCGGACTCGAGGTCGTGGGTGCTGTGGAGCATGCCGCGTACCGGCTCACGGGCCTCGATTGACCCGACTGTGCGCGGACCGTGGCCAAGTCCGCACAGCGCGTGGCGGGAGTCCTGTCGTGTGAGATCAACTTCGCGACCGGGATGATGTTGGTCGAATATGACGTTTCGACCGATCCGCTCGGCAAGCTGGAGTCCGTCGTGCGCTCGAGCGGGCACGGCATCGAGAGGCTTCATGTCGGTATCGAGGAAGCTGCAGCACCGACGTGGTGGCAGGAGAACCGCCAGTCCGCGATGACCGGGGTGTCTGCGGTACTTCTGGGTGTCGGATGGATCTTCTCGCTGAGCGGCGTCGAAGCGGCATCTGTCCTGTCATGGGCGGCCGCGATCGTGGCGGGCGGCGTGCTTCCCGCGCGACGTGCGTGGGTCGCTGTGCGTGCGCGTTCGGTCGATATGAACGTCCTCATGACCGTCGCGGTGATAGGCGCGATAATCATCGGCGAGTGGAGTGAGGGCGCCACCGTACTCGTGCTGTTCGCGATCGGTGGCTGGCTCGAGGCGCGCGCCCTCAAGCGCACGCGGCGTTCGATACGCGATCTGATGTCGCTCGCTCCTCCTGTTGCGCTTCTTCGCCGTGGTGACGCGATGGTGACCGTCGCGCCTGCCGAGGTGCGCCTCGGCGACGTTGTCGTGGTGCGGCCCGGTGAGAGAGTGCCGCTGGACGGCGTCGTTGCCTCCGGAGACTCGGCAGTGAACGAGGCGCCGATCACGGGAGAGTCATTGCCCGTGGACAAGACTGAGGGCGACCGCGTATTCGCCGGCACGCTCAACACGTACGGCCTTCTCGAAGTGAAGGTGAGCGCACCGGCCGATGACTCGACGCTGGCCCGGTTGATCAGCCTCGTGGAAGAGGCGCAGGGGCAACGGGCACCGCTGCAGCGACTGGTCGACCGTTTCACCCGGGTCTACACACCTGCGGTGATCGTTCTTGCGGCGGTCGTCATGCTTCTACCACCGGCGCTCGGAGCACTTCTCGGCCTGGAGTGGGGCGGTCTTGGTGACTGGTTCTATCGCGGCCTCGTGCTGCTGGTGGTCGGCTGCCCGTGTGCGCTGGTGATCTCGACGCCGGTGGCGATCGTCTCGGCCATCACCCGCGCGACGGGTGACGGTGTTCTGGTCAAGGGCGGCGCTTTTCTGGAGGCGGCTGCGACGGTCAAAGCGGTCGCTTTCGACAAGACCGGCACGCTCACGGTAGGGCAGCCGGAGGTCGCCGAGATCGTCGCACTCGACGGAGGCGGCGTGGAGATCGTGCTCGAGATCGCGGCGACGCTGGAAGCCGGTTCGACCCATCCGCTTGCACAGGCGGTGATGCGAGCGGCCGGTCAGGCGCCCGCCCGCCGTCTCGATCGCTTCTCGGAGATGCCCGGCAAAGGCGTGCGCGGCATGAGCGGAGACAGCGTCTACCTCGTAGGTAGCCCCGGGTTCGTCGAGGCGGAGATCGGCATTCTCCCTGATGAAGCCACACGCGAAGTCGGCCGGCTGGAGGACGACGGTCGCACAGTGCTCGCCGTCGCTGCGGACGGAGGCGTCATCGGGCTGATCGGTCTGGCTGACGCCATCCGGCCGGAGGCGCGACGCGCCATCCTGCTGCTCAGGGAACTCGGCATCACCGAGCTAGTGATGCTCACCGGCGACAACGAGCGTACTGCGGCAGCCGTGGCACATGACCTCGGTCTGACCGACTATCGTGCCCGGCAACTGCCCGAGGACAAGATGGAGTCGGTGCGCACTCTCGCCGAGAGACACGGCCCGGTGGTGATGGTCGGGGACGGCATCAACGATGCCGCAGCACTCGCGCTCGCCGACATCGGTATCGCGATGGGGGCGGCGGGCAGCGACACGGCACTCGAGACCGCCGACGTCGCACTTCTTGGCGATGACCTGACCGCGTTCCCGCGTTTCCTCGAACTCGGCCGACGCACGGTGGCCAACATCCGCCAGAACGTCTTGTTCAGCATCCTGGTGAAGCTGGTCGTGCTCGTACTCGCGGTGTTCGGGCAGGCGACGCTGTGGATGGCGGTGTTCGCCGACACGGGCGTTTCGCTGCTGGTGGTCCTCAACGGGCTGCGGTTGCTGCGGAAGCGAGGTGGCTTGGATGCCTGAGCGCGACACCGCGCCCGTCGTGCGAGTCTTGCACTCGCACGGTTGCGGGAGCTGGGAGCGTGCCTTCGAGGAGGCGACGCAGGCCCTGCGTGCGCTTGGCATCTCCGGTGCGCCGGAAGCGGTGCTCGTGAACGGCTATGACGACGGCGTGCGCTACGGTTTTCGCGGATCACCGACGGTCACCGTCGATGGCGTCGATGTGGAGCAGGACCCGCCGGGGGAGCCCGGACTCGCGTTCGGATGACGCAGGTACCGGGTGCCGGGTCACGGCATCATGACCTATCCGAACGCCGAGATGATCGTCTCGGCCATCGAGCGGAGCGTCTCAGGCTGACCAGGGATACGTTGTCCGGCACCGAACAGGATGAGTAGTGATCGACGAGGGGGGTTGTGTGAGATGACCGATGACGTGATGCGCTTCTTCGCAGCGTGGATGCTCACCCACGAGACTGCCGACGAGGGCCTGAAGGCGGCGGTGGAACGTGGCGACAGCGGCGGACCCGAGGGGATGTCGGGCGGCCCCGATGCTTTCGTGGACGGACTGGCGGCGATGGTCGCCGAGGAGAAGGACAAGCTCAAGGCCGAGCTCGAAGCGCGTGCCCGCGGCGAGGTGCCGGCAAGCGACGAGCGTTCCGATCCGGCACTCGAGGAGATCCGCTTCGAGGTGGGCGAGATCCGAGGTCGCATCGACAACCTCGAGGCGATGCTCGACACGATCCTGCGCAAACTCGAGAACCGCTAGGGGAGGCGTCATGGCCTCTCGAAGCACCCAGATAGCACTCGTGCTGCTCAAGCACGGCCTGGCGGCATTGCCTGCCGCCGGCTTCGGCCTTGCCCCTGCGCCACGGCGCAGGCTCGCGTTCGCCCGCCGCTGGCGCCGCGCGTTCGAGGAGCTCGGTCCCGCGTTCGTCAAGCTCGGTCAACTGATATCGGTACGGCCTGACGAGTTCTCCGAGGAGCTCGTCGCCGAGATGCAGCGCATGCAAGACGCGGTCGCTCCGCTGCCCGCGTCGGCGATCCGCGACGTGATCCGCGAGGAGTTCGCGGTCGAGGCTGAAGACCTATGGGCGGAGTTCGAAGACGAACCGGTCGCCTCGGCATCGATAGCGCAGGTGCACCGCGCCAAGCTCGCCACGCCGTACCGCCCGGTTTCGGGCGAGATCCTGCCCGCCGGCACGACGGTCGCCGTCAAGGTCGTGCGCCCCGGCGCTGCCGAGACGATCCGCGGCGACATCGTGATCGCGCGGCGACTCGTGAAGCGCGTAGAGCGGTTCGTGCGCCGATTCGACCCGATGGCGCTGCTCGATGAGTTCAGCGCCACCGTCGATCGTGAGCTCGATCTTCGCCGAGAAGGACGCTTCGCCGACCGCTTTGCCTTCGACTTCCGTGACGACCCCCGCGTCGTGGCGCCCCGGATCGTGTGGCCGCTCTCCAGCAGGCGCGTGATCACCATGGAGTACATGCACGGCTGGCGCCTCACTGAACTGGACGAGGCGCGCAAGGCGGGCGTCGACTGCTACGGTCTGGCTGTCCACGGTGCCACGGCGTTCATGCGTCAGGTCTTCGTCTACGGCCGCTATCACGCCGACCTGCATCCCGCTAACCTCTTCGTCACGCCCGACAACAAGATCGCGTACCTCGATTTTGGGATCGTCGGCTATCTGACACCGGAGGAGCGCATGAACATCACACAGGTGATGGCTGCGCTCGTGTATCGCGATCCAGACCGTGCGCTCACGTACTCGGCGAAACTCGGTGTCGATGTGCCTGCCGACAAGATCGCGACGGTGCGTGCGGGCCTGGGCGAGTTGCTCGATGGGACTCTGCGTGAGGACGGGACACGAGATTTCCGCCACTTCGGCCTCGGGTTCTTGCGTCTGCTGGGGGCGAACGGCATCCGCATCCCGGCGGGGTATGGGTTGCTCATTAAGTCGCTGGCAACCGTCGAAGGTGTCGCCAGGGCGCTCTATCCGGAGATCGACATCGTGCAGACAGCGCAACCGTTCACGACGCGTGTGCTCGGCCAGGCGATGGGTGACCCTGCGCGACTGCGCGAGCGAATGCCGGCTGCGATACGTGCTGCCCTACGAGAGATCGTGGCGTAGGATCTCGGCGTCCAGCTCCTCGCTGGTCAGCGTGTCGTTCATGCTGCCCGTGCGGTAGCCCTCGAGATCCTGCGCGGCGAATGTGAATCCGGCGGCCTTCACGACGGTCGACATCGCCTCGCGCAACTCCCATGCCCGCTGCATCTCGTCGGGTTCCACCTCTACGCGGGCAACATCTCCGTGTGCCCTCACACGGAACTGACGGATGCCGAGTGCGCGGATGCCCTCCTCGGCGCGGCCGACCTTCTCGATGCCGTCCTCCGTGATCGGGGTGCCGTAGGGGAAGCGCGTGGCAAGGCACGCCATGGACGGTTTGTCCCACGTGGGCAAGTCCAGCTCTCTGGAGAGCGCGCGTATCTCGTCCTTGTGAAGCCCCACTTCGAGCAACGGACTCAGCACGCCGTACTCGCGCGCGGCACGGGCGCCCGGACGGTGATCGGAGGCGTCATCCGCGTTGCTGCCATCGAGAACCCACTTGATGCCGCGAGAGTCCGCGACCGCTCTGAGCAATCCGAACATCTCGCTCTTGCAGTAGTAGCACCGGTCCACAGGATTCATCCTGAAGCGCGGGTCAGTGAGCTCGTAGGTCTCCACCTCGTGGAGTTTGAGGCCCAGGGCGCGGGCGGTTGCACGCGCGGCGTCGATCTCCTCGGCGGTATGCACATCCGAGATGGCCAGTACGGCAAGACACTTGTCGCCGAGAACGACGTGGGCGGTGAATGCAAGGAGTGTTGAGTCGACTCCCCCGGAGTACGCGATCAGGGCACTACCGAGGTTCTGGATGCGGTTGCGGAGATGATCGTACTTGCGAGTGAGCATGCGGCTCCGTCCGGTGAGCGTGGTTCGGATGCGTAGACCTATATGTTCCCATCCGACGGTTGCCCGTCAACCGTCAGGTTGGGGTATGGTTCGATTAAGCCGATTGACGGAGGTGCTGGAATGACGGACCGGCAGGGCAAAGACGCCACTATCGAGCATCTGGCCAGCGAGGAAATCGTCGTACCGCCCGACGAGACATTCGCGGAGCACGCCGTGGTCGGCTCACGTGAAGAGTGGGAGACGGCATACCGGCGCTCGCTGGAGGACCCCGAGGGCTTCTGGGATGACATGGCGACGGCGGAGCTCGAGTGGATCAAGCCGTACCCGAGGGTGCTGTCCGGCGGCTTCGACGCTCTGGACTACACCTGGTTCAAGGGCGGCAAGCTCAACGTCTCGGCCAACTGCCTCGACCGGCACCTGAATACCTGGCGGCGCAACAAGGCCGCGCTTATCTGGGAATCCGACGACGGCCAGACCCGTACCTACACCTATCAGCAACTTCACTACGAGGTCAGCAAGTTCGCGAACGTCCTCAAGAAGAAGGGCGTTGAGAAGGGCGACCGGGTCGCACTCTATCTGCCGATGATTCCCGAGCTCGCCATCGCGATGCTCTCATGCGCGCGTATCGGCGCCATCCACTCTGTCATCTTCGGCGGCTTCTCGGCGAGCGCGCTACGCGGCCGGATCCAGGATTGTGGCGCACGTTTGCTCATCACCGCCGATGAAGGCATCCGCGGCGGACGCAAGGTCGCACTGAAGGCCGCGGCCGACGAGGCGCTGTTCGAGTGCCCGAGTGTCGAGGCCTGCATCGTCGTTCGCCGGGGAGCCGGCGACGTGGACATGGAGCCAGGACGTGACACGTGGTGGCACCAGGAGATCTCGGCGCCCGAGGTCCGCAAGGCGTGTCCGCCGGTCGAGATGGACGCGGAAGATCCGCTGTTCATCCTCTACACGTCGGGATCTACGGGCAAGCCGAAGGGCGTGCTCCACACCACCGCGGGCTATCTGCTGTACTCGGCTCTGACATTCAAGACGGTCATGGACTACCGTGACGAGGATGTCTACTGGTGTACCGCCGACATCGGTTGGATCACCGGGCACAGCTACATCGTCTACGGACCACTGGCCGCCGGGGCGACGTCACTCATGTTCGAGGGCGTGCCTACATACCCCGACCCCGGTCGATTCTGGGCGATCGTCGAGAAGTACCGGGTCAACATCTTCTACACCGCCCCTACTGCCATTCGTGCCCTGATGCGGCACGGCTCGGGCTGGCCGGGCCGCTACGACCTCTCCAGCCTTCGCTTGCTGGGGACGGTCGGTGAACCGATCAATCCCGACGTGTGGACGTGGTACCACCGCACGATCGGTCGGGGCGACATCCCCATTGTTGACACCTACTGGCAGACCGAGACGGGCGGCTTCCTCATCACGCCGTTCCCCGGTGCGACACCACTCAAGCCGGGATCGGCGTCATGGCCGTTCTTCGGCATCGAGCCCGAGGTCGTTCGGGAAGACGGCAGTCGCGCCGAGCCGGGCGAGGGTGGCTATCTCACCATCAAACGGCCATGGCCAGGGTTGCTGCGCGGCACGTGGGGAGATCCTGACCACAAGCGCATGCGTGAGGTGTACTTCGAGCGCTTCCCGGGGCGTTACTTCACCGGTGACGGAGCGCGGGTCGACGCGGACGGTGACTTCTGGTTGCTCGGTCGTGTGGATGACGTCATCAACGTCAGCGGTCACCGACTGGGTACTGCAGAGATCGAGAGTGCGCTTGTCAGTCACGATGCGGTGAGCGAGGCCGCGGTCGTCGGATTCCCGCACCCGGTCAAGGGTGAGGGCATACATGCGTACGTGGTGCTAAAAGACGGCCAGTTCGAGAGCGACGACCTCGCCACGATACTGTCAGGGCACGTGCGCAAGGTCATCGGTCCGATAGCGAAACCGGATCACATCCAGTTCGCCCATGACCTACCCAAGACGCGCTCGGGCAAGATCATGCGGCGTATCCTGCGCAAGATCGCGGCAGGCGAGCGCCAGATGGATGCGTTCGGTGACCTGTCGACTCTTGCCGACCCGAAAGTGGTCAAGGACCTTCTTGCGGGAGCAGGACCTAACAGCTGAGCTTCCAGGCGGCTAGTCGCAGCGCTCTCTGATACCCATCGCGAGGTGGCCGAGCAGTCCCGGGTCACGGGGAGGCTCGCCGCTGGCATCCGTCACGACAAAGGTGTCGACGGCCATACCGTCCCGCACCAGCGCACGTGCACGGACGATCGTGAGGCCGGCGCGCGCCACCTCGGCGGCGATATCATGCAGCAACCCGACGCGGTCAGGTGCGGTCACGCGCACGCTCGTGACGCGCGGGGAGTGGGTGTCGCACTCGACGGCGACGCGAGCATCCTTCTCGGCAGATGAGTAGTGAGCGCGACGCTCCTCGAGGCGCGTCTCCAGCGCCAGGTTGCCCTGCAGCGCGGCGCGAAGCTCGCGCTCGAAGCGCGTCCACGTTTGGGGTTCGACCGCTGCCGATGTCGCCGAGGTGACGATGAACTCGTCGAGCGCAGCGCCCGCGACGTCGTGTGCCTCCGCGTCCATGATGTCGAGCCCCGCCAGCGTCAGGCAGCCGGCGATGGTCGCGAAGATGCCGTGCCGGTCGGGCACGGCAACCGTGACACGATATGAGTCGGGGACGGGGCCGGTCGCGACGCGGAAGTCGAGCGGCATGCCCGAGGAGTGCGTGTGCACGGTGTGTACGAGGCCAGCGTCGGAGACGATCGTGCGCGGGTCGCGGCTCACGAGGTAGCGGTAGTGCATAGCTCGCACAATGGACGCGAGCGCGGAACCGGAAGGCATGAGTTCGAGCGCTTCGACACGGACGAGCTGAGCCCGATCGGCGATAGTCGCGGCCTCCGGCTCGGTGAGCGCAGTGTCCACGGTGCCCAGCAGGCTTCCCACGAGTGCGGCGTGCCAGCGGGTCCACGAGCTCGGTCCGGTCGCAAGGCTGTCGGCTGCGGTGAGCACGTAGAGCAGTCCGAGTGTCTCCACGTCACCGACCCGCGCCGCCACGTCGAGCACGACGTCATCGTCTTGGGGGTCCGACGTCGCAGCCGTCTCGGCAAGCAGAAGGTGTTCGCGAACGAGCGTTTCAGCCCTCAGCGTGCCCTTCTCGTCGAGTCCGACACGCTCGGCGAGAGCACGGGTGACCGGAACGCTGCGCTCGGCGTGGCCGGCACCCGGCGTCGCCTTCCCCGCGTCATGCGTGAGGGCAGCGACCAGTAGTGGGCGAGGGTCCGCGGTGGTGCGCAAGACCTCCCGGGCGATCATGTCGTCGGCGCCGACCTCTGCTACGAGCGCGGCTGCTCGCAACATATGAGCACCCACCGTGAAGCGATGCCCCAGGCCTGGCCGCCGTAGCATCATCATGGCCGACAGGCCCGGGAGGAGAGCGTCAAGCGCCCCTTTTGCTGCCGCATGTGAGAGTGCGGGAAGTGTGTCGCTGCCAGCCGCGAGGGCGTCGAAGATGCGCTCGGCGTCCCACCCGGCGCCGTCATCGACGGCCGTACCAGCTCGCACCTGCTCGAGCGATCCGGCGACGTGAGAGAGCGCTTCGTGCAGGTGGGACCCCGCGGCGTCGTCGGCGATATCGAGCGTCAGCCGGGAGGTCTTGCGGCCTGTCGCACGCTGGACGCGCCAGCGTGTCGCGGTGATCTCATCCTGTGCGGCCGTCAGCCGTTCGAAGTCCTCGCGCGACAGCGCACCGGAATCGCAGAGTCCGATGGCATCGAAGGCGGGTGCGGACCCAAGAAGTGAAGCTCGCCAGACCAGCTCGTCGATGTCGCGCTGCCCACCGACGCCTTCTTTGAGGTCGGGTTCGAGGAGGAACGGTGAGCCGGCGCGTCTTCGGAGTTCAAGCGTCGCGACGATCTGGCGGCGTTTGCGTGCAGCTCGCCGCGCGACTTCCGTCAGCGTTTCGTTCGCATATGCCACGTCGCCCGCAAGCGGGCGTCCCGTCAGCGATGCCGTGAGGATCTCGGTGTCCTGTGCGGCCATCTTGAGGTGCTCTGAGCGCGAGCGCACCTGGTGTCCCACCTCGAGTCCCGCGTCCCACAGCGGGTAGAGAAGCTTCTCTACGCAGGGCTTGAGCTGCCGAGGTGGTGCCTCGGACAGCACCAGTAGGTCGATATCGGAATAGGGGAGCAGCCGAGAGGCCCCGTATGCTCCTGCGGCGACTACCGCCCAGCGTCCGTCGAAAGACGCGAAGGCCGCCCCCGCGAGCGCGGAGACGGCCTGGTCGGTCACGTGTGCGAGCTCGCACGCTGCAGTCGTCCCCGGTTCGGCGTCACTCACCACACGCGCGCGTGCGGCAAGCAACCCGGCGACGACGTCCTCGCTCGGCTCGGCCATCTGGCTACAACGCGTCCGGACCGCGCTCGCCCGTACGGATGCGCACAGCGCCCTCGCAGTCGTACGTGAAGACCTTGCCGTCGCCGATCTTCTCGGTGCGCGCGGCTTCCACTATGGCGTCCTCGACCCTGGGGGCGAGGTCGTCGTCCACGATGAGCTCGATCTTGAGTTTCGGCACGAAGTTCACGGTGTACTCCGCGCCGCGGTATACCTCGGTGTGGCCCTTCTGGCGGCCGAACCCTTTGACCTCGTACACGGTCATGCCGGTCACGCCCAAGGCGCCAAGCGCTTCCTGTACCTCATCGAGGCGGTGGGGCTTGATGATCGCTTCTATCTTCTTCACGATGCTTCTCCTTGTTCCTCAGCATCCGGGACGGACGTCTAGGTCTGCTATCCCACTCACGCTACGCGACGGTCTCGGTCTGGACGAAGTCGGGGTACGCACGGTTGCCGTGTTCACCGATGTCGAGACCCTCGAGCTCCTCTTCCTCGGACACGCGCACGCCGATGGTGGCCTTGATGCCCAGCCACACGAGTAGCGAAACAGTGAACACCGCAGCGCCGACCGCCGCTATGCCCGCAAGCTGGCTCAGCAGCAGGTCGAATCCGCCGCCGAAGAACAGGCCGTCACCGGTGGTGCCGGGCATGATCTTGTCCTGGGCGAACAGACCGACGGCCAGCGTGCCGAAGATGCCGCCCATGCCGTGTACCGCGATTGCACCGACCGGGTCGTCCCATTTCACCTTGTCGAGGAACAGGACGCCCCACACGATCAGCATGCCGGCCAGCGTCCCGATGATGAGCGCGCTGCCCATGCTCACAAACGCACAGCTCGCGGTGATGCCCACGAGTCCGGCGAGCGCGCCGTTGATGGTCATGCCGATATCAGGCTTGCCGAGAAGCTTCCACGCGAGGAAGGTCGCCGAGAGAGCACCCGCGGCGGCCGAGATGTTGGTCGTCACCATGATGTGCGAGATCGCGAAGGGGTCCGCGGCCATCGTGCTGCCGGGGTTGAACCCGAACCAGCCGAACCACAGGATGAGTGCACCGGTCATGGCCGAAGTCATGTTGTGGCCGGGGATCGGGCGGACCCTGCCGTCCTTGGTGTACTTGCCGATGCGCGGACCCAGCACGAGCACGCCTGCAAGCGCCGCCCAGGCGCCGACGGAGTGCACGACCGTGGATCCGGCGAAGTCCCAGAAGCCGAGCTCGGCCAGCCAACCGCCGCCCCAGACCCAGTGACCGATCACAGGGTAGATGAACGCGACGAGGATGAACGAGAACACGATGAACGAGACGTATTTGATCCGCTCGGCGACTGCACCGGAGACGATCGTCGCGGCGGTAGCAGCGAAGACGAGCTGGAAGAAGAACTTCGCCATGAGAGGGACACTCGCCCAGCTCAAGGCCGAGTAGACGCCGGTGTAGGCGTCACCGACCATCGGGCTGTTGTCGGCACCATCGACGAAGAACAGGCCCTTCAGGCCCATGAACCCGTTGCCGTCGCCGTACATGAGTCCCCATCCGATGACGAGGAATGCGATGGTCGCCACCGCGAAGACGACGAAGTTCTTCGAGATGATGTTGACGGTGTTCTTAGCGCGAGCGAACCCGGATTCGACGAGTGCGAACCCGAGGTTCATCAGAAACACCAGCATCGCGGCGAGCAACACCCATACGGTGTCGAGAACCACCTGTGTGTCCACGAATACCCTCCTTCTTGGGGTCCGTCCGGCATTGATGCCTTGCGTTCGGACCTCTTCCAGCTTCCTGTGTCGACGGTATCGGTCGCCTGTTTCGACGAGATTTCGGCACCGTGTCGAGCGTGGGAAACCTTTGCCGAGGTGTTGTGAGGAGACATCCGGAAGGTCACGAGGGCCGCGTTCCTCGCGGTTGGCATCGGACTCGCATTTCCGCGATACAATGAAGGTTCGCGAGAGAGTCACCCCTCACGAAAGGACCCCTCCGTGTCGCTCGACCGCATCTCCATCCGTGGCGCCCGCGAGCACAACCTCAAGGGCTTCGATCTCGAAATACCGCGGGATAGGCTCGTCGTGATCACGGGTCTTTCCGGTTCCGGCAAGTCTTCTCTGGCGTTCGACACGATCTACGCCGAAGGACAGCGTCGCTACGTCGAGTCCCTCTCGGCGTACGCGCGCCAGTTCCTCGGGCAGATGGACAAGCCGGATGTCGACCACATCGAGGGACTGTCTCCGGCCGTCTCCATCGACCAGAAGACGACCTCTAAGAACCCGCGCTCGACCGTGGGTACCGTGACCGAGATCTACGACTACCTGCGTCTTCTGTACGCCCGTGTGGGCGTGCCACACTGCCCGATATGCGGGCGGCGCATCGAGAAGCAGACGCCGGAGCAGATCGTCGATGCCATCCTGCACCTACCTGAGGGCACGAAGTTCCAGGTTGTCGCGCCCATCATCAAGGGCCGCAAGGGCGAGTACGGCAAGCTACTGGCCGACCTCAAGGCGGAGGGCTTCACACGCGTGCGCGTCGATCGTGAGGTACGCACCCTCGACGAGGACATCGTGCTCGACAAGAAGTACAAGCACGATATCGATGTCGTCGTGGATCGACTCGCCATCAAGGAAGGTCTCCGGAGCCGTCTTGCCGAGAGCGTCGAGATGGCGCTCAAGCTGGCCAACGGCACAGCGGTGATCGCGGTCGTCGATGGCGAGGAGCTGACGTTCTCGCAGGCGCTGGCCTGTCCCGAGCACGGCTTCTCCATGGATGAGCTCGCGCCACGTGACTTCTCGTTCAACAGCCCCTACGGCGCATGCCCGGACTGCCTCGGTCTGGGCAGTCGGCTGGAGGCCGATCCCGACCTCGTCGTCCCCGACGGCACTCTGACGCTCGCTGAAGGAGCGATCAAGCCTTTCTCGGGCAACATGAACTACTACCCGCAGCTCGTGGAGGCCGCGGCGACGCACCTCGGCGTGGGCATCGACACACCCTGGGACGACCTGCCCCCGAAGGTGCGCGAAGCCCTGCTCAACGGCCTCGGTGCTGAGAAGATCCGCCTCGACTACATCACGCGTGACGGGCGCGAGACGCACTGGTACACGAAGTATGAGGGCGCGCTGGCTTCGGTCATGCGTCGCTACGAGGAGTCTGAATCCGAGAACGTGCGCGAGAAGCTTGAGGACTACATGGCGGTCATCCCGTGCAAGAGTTGCGGGGGAGCGCGACTCAAGCCCGAGATCCTCGCGGTGACGTTCGGCGGGAAGAACATCTCGGAGGTCACGGGATTCTCGGCGAAGAAGTCACTCGCGTTCTTCGAGAACGTCGATCTCACCGATCGCGAGGAGCAGATCGGACGCCGCATCATCAAGGAGATCATCGAGCGGCTGAGGTTCCTCGTCGACGTCGGCCTCGACTACCTCACGCTGGAGCGCGCGACGGCGTCGCTGTCCGGCGGCGAGGCACAGCGGATCCGGCTCGCCACGCAGATCGGCAGCGGACTCATGGGAGTGCTCTACATACTCGATGAGCCATCCATCGGCCTGCACCAGCGCGACAACGCTCGCCTCATCGCAACGATGGAGCGCCTGCGTGACCTCGGCAACACTGTGCTGGTCGTGGAGCATGACGAGGAGACCATCCGCGCGGCGGACTACGTGATCGACATGGGTCCGGGCGCGGGCGAGCACGGCGGTGAGATCGTCTGTCAGGGTACGCCCGAGCAGATCATGGAGTGTCCGGACTCGCTTACCGGCGCGTACATGGTCGGGACACGTGCCATAGCTACGCCCCAAGGACGTCGTTCTGCCGAGAAAGGCCACCTGCGGGTCAACGGAGCACGCGAGCACAACCTGAAGTCGATCGACGTCGAGATCCCGCTCGGCAACCTGGTGCTGGTGACCGGCGTGAGCGGATCCGGTAAGTCGTCGCTGGTCAGTGACACACTCGCTCCCGCACTGACCAATGCCGTGCACCGCGCGCGCCATCGCGTCGGCAAGTACGACAAGCTTGAGGGTCTGGATCACATCGACAAGGTGATCTCGATCGATCAGAGCCCGATCGGGCGCACGCCACGATCCAACCCCGCGACGTACACGGGATTGTGGGATGACATCCGCTCCCTGTTCGCCTCGACGCCGGAGTCCAAGGCCCGCGGCTATGCGCCGGGTCGTTTCAGCTTCAACGTACGCGGAGGACGCTGCGAGGCGTGCAAGGGCGACGGACAGATCAAGATCGAGATGCACTTCCTGCCCGACGTCTACATCCCATGCGAAGTCTGCAAGGGGAAGCGGTACAACCGCGAGACACTGCAGGTGACGTACCGGGGCAAGACCGTTTCCGACGTGCTCGACATGTCGGTGGAAGAGGCGCTGAGTTTCTTCACGAACATCCCGCCGATCAAACGCAAGCTCCAGACGTTGTTCGATGTCGGCCTCGGCTACATCAAGCTGGGCCAGCCGGCTACGACGCTGTCCGGCGGTGAGGCGCAGCGGGTCAAGCTCGCCAGCGAACTGCAGAGGCGATCGACGGGGCGCACGTTCTACATCCTTGATGAGCCGACGACCGGCCTTCACTTCGATGACGTTCGCCAGTTGCTCGACGTGTTGCAGCGGCTTGTCTCGGCGGGAAACACGGTGCTGGTCATCGAGCACAACCTTGACGTCATCAAGAACGCCGACCACATCATCGACCTGGGTCCGGAGGGCGGCGACCGTGGCGGTGAGATCGTGGCGAGCGGGACGCCCGAACAGGTAGCGGCTGCGCCGGAGTCGCATACCGGGCGGTTCTTGAAGCCCGTACTCGAGGGCCGCGGCGCAAGCGTCGCGCCTGAACGAGCGGATGCCCCGTAGGGAGGTCTGGTGGCCACCGAGGAGCTGAGAGCACAGCTGGCGCGGGTTCCTGACGGGCCCGGTGTCTACCTGTGGAAGGCCGAAGACGGCGGCGTGCTCTACGTCGGCAAGGCGAAATCGCTGCGCAAACGGATGCGACAGTACGTCTCCGGTCACGACGACCGCGAGAAGATCCCGCTGATGATGGAGCAGGTCACCTCGTTCGACTACATGGTGACCGACACCGAGGTCGAGTCACTCATCCTCGAAGCTAACCTGATCAAGCAGCTGCGGCCGCCCTACAACATCGACTACCGGGACGACAAGAGCTACCCCTACATCGCCCTGACGATGGGCGACCCGTTCCCGGCGATCAAGTACACGAGGGAACGCAAGCGCTCCGATACCCGCTACTTCGGGCCGTACACCGATTCCCGCGCGGCACGCGAGACCATCGAGGTCGCGCGGCGCGTGCACCCCATCTGCCGTGCGACCTGCGTCGAGTGGAAGCGGCTGACCCGCGATGGCGGCAAGCCCACCGGCAAGGCGTGCTTCGACCACCACGTGGGCAAGGGTCCGGGCCCGTGCGTGGGTGCGATCACCGCGGAGGCGTACGCCGAGCAAGTCGACAAGGTGGTCGCGTTCCTCGAAGGGCGTCAGACCGAGGTCGCCCGCGATCTGGAGCTTGCCATGCGCGATGCGGCCGCGGACCTCGACTACGAGCGCGCGGCGCGGCTGCGCAATTCGCTCGAGGCGGTCCGTACGGTGCTCGAGAAGCAGAAGGTCGTCTCGGACAGACCGCTCGACATCGACGTGGTCGGTATCGAGCGCGAGGAGACGATCGCAGGCGTGCACGTGTTCCTCGTGCGTGAAGGCCGGGTACTCATCGGCAACGAGTTCATCCTCGACAAAGGTCTCGATGTGCCCGAGGCAGAACTGGTCGAGGGTTTCTTGCTGCGCTACTACGGCCAGGCCTCACACATCCCGAAGGAAGTGCTCGTCCCGGCACTGCCTGAGGCCGCCGAGGCGGTCGAGGAGTGGCTCGCCGGACTGCGCGGTTCGAAAGTGCGCGTTCATGTCGCGCAGCGCGGCGAGAAACACGCTTTGGCCGAGCTGGCCGCCATCAACGCCCGTCACGCGCTCATGCGCTACCGCCACCGCACCCGCTACGACGAAGAGCGCACCAATCGTGCGCTGCTGGAGCTCGAGAGTGCACTCGCGCTGCCGGCGCCGCCCCTGCGCATCGAATGCTTCGACATCTCCACGCTACACGGGCGGCATTCGGTGGGTTCGATGGTGGTTTTCTCAGGTGGCCGGGCGGACCAACAGGCCTACCGCCGTTTCAAGGTGCGTATGGATGAGGGGGAAGCCAACGACATCGCCATGATGCGGGAAGTCCTGCGCCGACGCTTCGCCCGTGAGATCGCCGGCGACACCCGCTTCGCGACCACGCCCGACCTCGTCATCGTCGATGGTGGCAAGCCACAGCTCACGGCGGCGCTCGCCGCGATCGCCGAACTCGGCCTTCGCGTACCGATCGCCGCGCTGGCCAAGCGCGAAGAGGAGCTCTTCTTGCCGGACTGGGACGAGCCGGTCGTACTGCCGAGCGGCTCGCCTTCGCTCTACCTGGTGAAGCGCATCCGCGATGAAGCGCACCGGTTCGCGATAGAGTACCACCGCAGTCTGCGCGGCAAAGCGATGACTGCTTCGGCGCTCGATGAGATTCCCGGCGTCGGGCCCAAGCGCAAGCGGGCGCTGCTCAAGCAGTTCGGGTCGCTGCGCAGACTGCGCGAGGCGTCTGCCGAGCAGATCGCCGAGACCCCCGGAGTGAACCTTTCTGTGGCCGAAGATGTGTTCGCTGCGCTCCATGACGGGGATGAAGCGTCCTAGACGCCCACGTCAGCCCTGCTTGCTATACTTGGGTATCCTGCGGCGAGGGCCGTGTCGCACTGATACAGGAGGAGGGCCCGCTATGAAGTTCATCCTGCGTATGCTCATCTCGGCTGGTGCGCTGTTCGGCGTTGCCTACCTGTCCGATCAGGCGTTGCTCCAGGTCGACAACTTCTGGCCGGCAGCGGTCATAGCCGCGGTGGTCTTGGCGTTCGCAAACGCGATCATACGACCCATCGTCAAGGTCCTGACCTTGCCTATAACGGTCCTTACGCTCGGCCTGTTCTCTCTCGTCATCAATGCCGCGATGCTCTATCTGGTCGCGGCCGTTGTCGATGGCGTGCATACTACGGGTCTGTGGCAGACCGTGGTGGCATCGCTGCTCATCGCTATCGTCAGTGGCATCGGGACCAAGCTCGTCGACAAAGACAAGTAGGTGGTGGGAGCTATGCCCGATTCGGGACGTGATGAGGAGACCGGCGTCGCCGAACAAGACCTTCTGGTCATCACCGGAATGTCCGGCGCTGGCCGCTCCGAGGCTATTCACACCTTCGAGGATCTCGGCTACTTCTGCATCGACAACCTTCCGCCCGGGTTCATCACGCGGCTCGTGGAGCTTTCAGACCTGCCGGGCAGCAAGATACGTCGCGTAGCGGTGGTCTGCGATGTGCGCGGCCGGTCGTTCTTCGCCGAGCTGAGCGCAGCTCTCGATGAACTGGACGCTCATGGAACCTCGTATCGCGTGCTCTACCTGGAGGCAGACGACAGGACGCTTGTCACCCGCTTCAAGGAGACGCGCCGCCGCCATCCGCTTGCCGAGGCGAGTTCGATCGCTGACGGCATCAAGGCCGAGCGGGAGATACTGCGGTCGATCCGCGAACGAGCTGACCTCATCATCGACACCAGCAATCTCATGCCGCAAGAACTGCGTGCGGTGCTGCGGCAGTCCTTCGCGCCGGCTGGTTCGCAGGACACGCTGACCGTCACCGTGTCGTCGTTCGGGTTCAAGTACGGCGTTCCGATCGATGCGGACCTCGTCATGGATGTGCGCTTCCTGCCCAACCCCTACTACGTGGCGAGGCTCAGGACCAAGACCGGCCTACAGAAGCCCGTGAAGACCTATGTGCTCGATCGTCCCGAGACGAAGGTCTTTCTTGAGAAGTGGCTCGACTTGCTCGATCTGCTTCTGCCTGACTACGTCACCGAAGGCAAGACGCACCTGCACATTGCCATGGGCTGCACCGGCGGGATGCATCGCAGTGTTGTGCTTGCCGAGCGCGTCGCCGAGCACCTTCGGGGCCGCGGCTACCCGGTGAACGTGACCCACCGCGACATCTCGAGAGATACGGCGGCTCGATGAGCGGGGCGGCAAGGCGTTCGGTGGCCATAGGTGGAGGAACGGGTCTGCCGCTCGTGTTGCGGTGTCTGGTCGGCCTCGGACACGAGGTGACCGCCATCGTGACGGTAGCCGACGACGGCGGCTCTTCGGGCACGCTTCGCCGGCAACTCGGCATCCTTCCGCCCGGCGACATCCGCAACTGTCTGGCGGCGCTCGCGCCCGAGGGCAGCGAGCTCGCCCGGGTCTTCCAGTACCGGTTCAAGCAAGGGGAGGGGTTGTCAGGTCATGCGCTCGGCAACCTCATGATCGCTGCGCTCGTCGACATTGAGGGCGGTTTCGCCGAGGCAGTACAGGCTGCGGCAGAGCTGCTTGAGGCACGTGGGACGGTCTTGCCGTCCACTGTCGAGGATGTCGTTCTGCAGGCCCGCGACGCTGCGGGCGTACTCGTCACCGGTCAGGCGCTCGTTGCGCAGAGCGCGGGTCCGATCAGGCAAGTCTGTCTGTCTCCGGAGTCGCCGATCGCCCACCCACCCGCCGTCGAGGCGATACTCTCGGCGGATTCGGTGGTGATCGGTCCGGGTAGCCTGTTCACCAGCATCATGCCGAACCTGCTGGTAGGCGGCATCGCAGACGCGCTGCATCAGACCGACGCGCAGGTCATCTACGTGTGTAACGTGGCGAACCAGCGCGGCGAGACTACCGGCATGGACGCGGCCGCGCACGTGGAGGCGCTTGAAGCGCACGGCCTGTCCGGCGCGATCGACGCCGTCATCATGCATGACTCGGACGTCGCATCGGATGCTGCCGTGCCTGTGGTGGACGGATCGTCGCCGGCCCGCGAGCGAATCTCAGCAAAGGGGATCCGCGTATACGCGGGCGACCTGGCTGACCCTGTGAATCCGATGCACCACGGCGCCGCGAGGCTGTGCGCGATGCTCTCGGAGGTGATCTAGATGTCATTCACCGCCGAGGTGAAGGATGAACTCTCGCGCGTGGAAGCCCGCCGGCAGTGCTGCCCCAAAGCCGAGCTCTCAGCGCTCGTGCGCGTCGAAGGGACGCTTCACTTCACGGGGAACGAGCGCTTCAGGCTCGAGGTCGCAACGGAGACGGCGCCCGTCGCGCGTAAGGCGATCAAGTTGCTGCATGGCCTGTTCGACCTCAACACGGAGCTCACGGTGCGAAGGTCGGTGCTGCATCGCTCGAACAACTACCTGATCACGGTGCCGTCGCAACCCAAGCTGGCGCCGGCGCTGCTCGATCTCGGCATCGTGGATGAGCGTCTCACGCCCGTCTACAACATCCCAGCAGCACTCGTGAAGCGCGACTGCTGTGCTGTCTCGTACCTGCGGGGGACGTTCCTCGGTGGCGGCTTCGTTGCTGACCCGCACGGTGACTTCCATTTCGAACTCACCGCCGAGACTCAGGAGATGGCCGACGACCTGATGGCTCTGATGCAGCGCTTCGACATGCCCGCTCGCGTGACCCAGCGAAGGGGTACGTTCGCGGTCTACCTGAAGGGGGCCGAGGCCATCGTCACCTTCCTGGCGCGGGTGGGCGCCCATCAGGCGCTGCTTCGGACGGAGGACGTGCGCATCATCAAGAGTATGCGCAACGACGTGAACCGACTGGTCAACGCGGAGACCGCGAACCTAGAGAAGACGGCGAGGGCGGCCATCGCGCAGATCGAGGCCATCAGGCTGCTGGCGGACACGCGCGGGCTCGAGAACCTGCCTCCTGCGTTGCGCGAACTGGCGGAGTTGAGGCTGGAGAACCCCGACGTCAGTCTGCGTGAACTCGGGGGTCTCGCCGAGCCGCCGCTCAGCAAGTCTGCCGTGTACCATCGCATCCGTCGGCTCGAGGAGCTTGCCGGTGAGCTGTAGGAGCGTGGTGCGTGATGCTATTGCGCGCATGTTTCGGTACTATGCATGCAGGCCCCTCGGGGCCTTCTGACACGTCTGAGATCAGCTCCGAGGAGGGGACAAGTCGTGGGTAAGAGAGTCGCGATCAATGGTTTTGGAAGGATCGGTCGGCTGGTATTCCGTGCGTGCGAGAGTGACCCGGAGATCGAGGTCGTCGCAGTCAATGACTTGACGGACGCTGCCACCCTCGCGCACCTGCTCAAGTACGACTCGGTGCATGGCAAGTTCGGCGAGCGCGTTGTTGCCGAGAACGACGGCTTCTCCGTCGACGGTCGCTTTGTGAAGGTTCTGTCGGAGCGTGACCCTGCCAAGCTTCCCTGGGCCGAGATGGGCATCGACATCGTCGTGGAGTCCACCGGCTTCTTCACCGACGGCACGAAGGCTCAGGCGCATCGTGATGCCGGCGCCAAGAAGGTCATCATCTCCGCTCCGGCCAAGAACGAGGACATCACCATCGTCATGGGCGTGAACGACGGGGACTATGACCCTGCGAAGCACAACATCATCAGCAACGCCTCCTGCACGACGAACTGCCTTGCGCCGTTCGCGAAGGTGCTGCGTGACAGCTTCGGCCTCAAGCAGGGCTTCATGAATACCATCCACAGCTACACCAACGACCAGCGCATCCTCGACTTCCCTCACAAGGATCTTCGCCGTGCCCGCGCGGCGGCGGTGTCGCTGATCCCGACGTCAACCGGTGCCGCGAAGGCGATCGGTCTCGTGCTGCCGGACATGAAGGGCAAGCTCGACGGCATGTCGACGCGCGTTCCTACGCCGGATGGGTCGATGGTGGACCTCGTGGCGGAGCTCCAGGCCGAGGTCACTGCTGACGACATCAATGCGGCCATGAAGGTCGCTGCCGAGGGCCCCATGAAGGGCATCCTCGAGTACTGCGAAGACCCGATCGTCTCTATCGATATCGTCGGCAACCCGGCGAGCTCGGTCTTCGACTCGCTGCAGACGATGGTCATGGGCGGGAAGGGCACGTTCGTGAAGTGCATCTCCTGGTATGACAATGAGTGGGGCTACAGCAGCCGCGTGAAGGACCTGATCAACCTGATCGGTTAGCGAAGATCGCAGAAGACGGCCGGGCGGCGAATCGCTCGGCCGTTTTCATGATTGATGAAAGGCGCGTCAATGTTCTCGAAGCAGACGGTGAAAGACATCGATGTTCGTGGCAAGCGCGTTCTGGTCCGTGTCGACTTCAACGTCCCGCTCCATGAAGGCTCGGTCACTGATGACACACGGGTGCGTGCGGCACTCCCTACGTTGCGCTACCTGGTGGATCACGGCGCTCGTGTCATCGTGATCAGCCACCTCGGCAGGCCGAAGGGTGAGCGGGACCCGCAGTACAGCCTGAGGCCCGTGAGGCGGGTTCTGCAACGGCTGATCGGCCGCAACGTGGTGTTCGTCGACGACATCATCGGCGCGGAGGCGCATGAGGCGGTCGACCGTATGGTTGACGGCGAGATCCTCATGCTGGAGAACGTGCGCTTCCATCCCGGCGAGAAGACCAACGATCCCGAGTTCGCCAAGGCACTGGCTTCCCTCGCCGACATCTACGTCAACGACGCGTTCGGCGCCGCGCACCGGGCTCACGCGTCCACCGTGGGTGTGGCCGACTATCTGCCCTCTGTGGCCGGTCTGTTGCTCGCTCGCGAGATCCAGACGCTCACCGACATGTTGACGGGCCCCGATCATCCGTTCGTCGCCATTCTCGGCGGTTCGAAGGTGTCCGAGAAGATCGGCGTCATCGACCGGCTGCTCGAGTGCGTCGACACGCTGATCATCGGCGGCGGGATGTGCTTCACGCTGCTGGTTGCGAAGGGGGTGAGCGTCGGGAAGTCGCTGGTCGAGGCGGAGTGGGTCGAGCCGGCCAAAGAGATGCTTCAGAAGGCGCTCGACCGCGACGTCGAGATACTCCTCCCGGTGGACTTCGTGGTGGCCGATGCCATCGTCGAGGACGCCGAGACCAACATCGTGGGTCGCGAGGAGATCAAGCCCGACATGATGGGCCTCGACATAGGCCCGACGACGATCGAGCTCTTCAAGGGCGCTATCCAGGATGCGAAGACCATCTTCTGGAACGGGCCCATGGGCGTCTTCGAACTCACGCCGTTCGAGGCCGGCACACGCGAGGTCGCAACGGCGGTCGCACGCAACAACCGCGCCGTGTCGATCATCGGCGGAGGTGACTCGGTCGCCGCGCTCAAGAAGTTCGACCTGGAGGAACGCGTGACGTTCGTGTCCACCGGAGGTGGCGCGTCTATGAAACTGGTGGAGGGAACGCCGCTCCCTGGTGTCGAGGCGCTTGCCGATAAGAAGAGCTGACCCGCTGTGGGCGGGACGTGGAAAGGTGATGCCATGAGTCGCCGGATGATGGTCGCAGGCAACTGGAAGATGTACACAACCTCGGGCGAGGGTGCCGTTCTCGTTCAGGACCTGGCAGATGCGCTATCGGACTTCGACGGTGACGTTGAAGTCGTCGTCGGGCCTCCGTTCACCGGCCTCAAGGCTGCGTCGACGGTGATAGAGCTCGACCACCTCGAGATGGGGCTGGCGGCACAGGACTGTCACTGGGAGGCAGAAGGCGCGTTCACCGGCGCTATCGCTCCTCGGATGCTGAAGGACTTGCGTGTCGACTACGTCATCGTCGGGCACTCGGAGCGACGCGAGTACTTCGGTGAGACCGATGAGACCGTCAACAAGAAGGTCAAAGCGGTTTTTGCTGCTGGGATGGTGCCGATCATGTGCGTAGGGGAGACACTGGAGACGCGAGAGGCGCTCGAGACAGACTCCTTCGTACGTGGGCAGGTCGTTGCCGGCGCGACGGGTCTGACGCCGGAGCAGGCCGATCAGCTCGTCATCGCCTACGAGCCGATCTGGGCTATCGGCACCGGGCGCACCCCCACGCCCGAATCCGCGAACGACGTCGCGCGCATGATCCGCGCCACGGTCGGGGCGATGTATGGTCCGCCGACCGCGATGAAGGTGCGTGTCCTCTACGGCGGCTCGGTCAAGCCCGAGAACGCGAAGATGTTCTTCGCGGAGCCGGACGTTGACGGCGGACTGGTCGGGGGCGCAGCTCTGAAGGCCGATTCTTTCGCGGAGATCGTCAGGGCGGCGCGCTAGATGACGCGCGGGCCCGTCGCACTCATCATCCTTGATGGCTTCGGCCTGGGCGCCGATGTGCCCGGCAACGCGGTGCGCCTCGCCAAGACACCCAACCTCGACAGACTGTTCGCCGAATACCCATGGGCGCCGGTGAAGGCGTCAGGTCTGGCAGTGGGACTACCTGAAGGCCAGATGGGCAACTCCGAAGTAGGTCACCTCAACATCGGAGCAGGACGCGTCGTCTACCAGGAGCTGACCCGCATCTGCAAGGCCATCGAGGATGGGACGCTTGCGACCAACCAGATCCTTATCGGCGCCATGGATGACGCCATAGCCGACGGCGGGGCAGTGCACTTCATGGGCCTCGTATCGGATGGCGGGGTGCACAGTCACCAGGAGCACCTCTACGCGCTCGTCCGCATGGCCGCCGAGCGTGGAGCCACGCGGATCTTCGTGCACGCCTTCCTGGACGGTCGCGACGTTCCTCCGACGAGCGGGTTGGGCTTCCTTCAACAGCTCGAGACCGTTCTCGCCGAGACGGGCGTGGGCAGGATCACATCGGTGATGGGCCGCTACTACGCGATGGACCGAGACAACCGCTGGGAGCGTGTCGAGCGCGCCTGGCGTGCGATGGCATGCGGGGAGGGCGTTCTCAGCGAGAGCGCGACCGAGGCCGTACGTGCGTCCTACGACGCAGGAGTGACGGACGAGTTCGTCGAGCCGGTCGTGATCGTCGAAGACGGCTCGCCGATCGGGACGCTTGCTGACGGCGACGCCTTGATCTTCTTCAACTTCCGGCCCGATCGCGCGCGTGAGATCACGCGTGCATTCGTGGACGCCGACTTCAGGGGATTCACACGTCCGTGCATGCCCTCTCTGCGCTTCGTGTGTCTCACCGAATACGATCCGACCATACCTGCGCCCGTCGCCTTCCCGAAGGATCTGCCGTGCTGTGTTCTCGCAGACGTGCTCGCCGAGAACGGACTTCGACAGTTACACATCGCGGAGACGGAGAAGTACGCGCACGTGACGTTCTTCCTCAATGGTGGTGCCGAGACCCCCAAGCCGGGCGAGGAGCGCGTGCTCGTTCCCAGTCCCAAGGTGCCGACCTACGATCTGCAGCCTGAGATGAGTGAGCCTGAGGTGACATCCCGACTGGTCGAAGCGATCCACGAGCACCGGGCGGATTTCTATGTCGTCAACTACGCGAACTGCGACATGGTTGGGCACACAGGTGTTCTTGAGGCCGCGATAAGAGCCGTTGAAGCGGTTGACGACGGCGTCGGACGGGTGATCGATGCCGTGCTGTCTGAGGGCGGTTCAGCACTGGTGACCGCCGACCACGGCAACGCCGAGCGCATGCTCGAACCCGATGGGAGCGGTCCCTTTACGGCCCACACCACGGATGATGTCCCCCTGATCGCAGTTGCCGCAGGTGTCTCGGGGGTCACGGGTGGTGGGATCCTTGCGGACATCGCGCCGAGCGTACTCGATCTGCTCGGCATCAGTCCTCCTGCCGAGTGGACCGGGCACTCGTTGCTCGTCAGGGACTGAAGCCCGGGTACCCAGAGCTTGAGCGGGTCGTGACACCGCGCTATACTCGGACGGCTATAAGCCCCTCGTGGGCGAGGACGTACGTATCGAACGTGCTGGACGGAGAGGTACCTCGTGAACGCACTTGTATATGTTGTTGTAGGAGTCCACGTAATATGCGCTATCGGACTGATTGTATTCGTATTGCTGCACTCCGGTAAGGGTACGGGACTGTCATCGATGTTGGGTGGCGCCATGCCCACGAGCGGCAGCGGCACGGGAATCATCGAGAAGAACCTCGATCGAATAACGATCTCCTTCGCCGCAGGCTATACGGTGTCTGCGCTCATCCTGGTAGTGACTTATCGTCCACTCGGATAGCGCCCATACCGACACCCGAAACAGCGCATATGGCGCCCGCTCCGGCGGGCGCTTTTCACTCTCCCGGGACGCCCGTTTTATGCGTGAACCCTTGCCTTGACACCTCCGAAGCAGGAAACTGTATCGTTAGTCGTGGTTTGTCGCGCGTCTCATCGGGCGACAAATAGCGTAAGTGGCTAGACTGTTCGGCTCCTTAGTCAGGGAGGGATGGACAGCAAGGTACGGTTCTGCACGGACAGGACGCGCACGAAAGAGACGTGCGTGCCTATCGGAGGGAGGCTGAAGTTGTCAAAACGAATCAGCAAAGGCTTGGCCCTGCTCCTCTCGCTTGCGTTGGTGCTCGCGGTCTTTGGTGTGGCCGGGTGCGCCAAGGAGGATGACACCGACACCGAAGGTGAAGGTGAGGTCACCGAGCCGACGTCAGAGATCCAAGAAGGCGGAACGTTCGCGTTCTACATCAACGAGCCTGCGTTCATCGACCCGATCAACGGACAGGAGTCCGAGGGCAACCAGGTCATCCAGGCCGTCTTCGACAGCCTTGTCGAGTTCGACAAGCTGACCAACGAATTGGTGCCCGCGGCCGCCGAGAGCTGGGAAGCAAACGAGGACGCGTCGGTATGGACGTTCCATCTGCGTGAGGGCGCGAAGTTCCACGACGGTAGCGATGTTACCGCCGCTGACTTCAAGTACGCCTGGGAGCGCATCTGCAACATCGAGAACGAGTCTGAGATCGCGTATCACCTTTCCGCGATCGTTGGCTACGACGAGATGCAGGCCGGTACGGCCACAGAGCTGTCCGGCGTGAAGGCTCTCGACGATTACACCCTCGAAGTCACGCTGCAGTACCCCTACGGTGACTTTGAGCAGGTTGTAGGCCACCAGACGCTGGCGCCTGTACCCCAGGCTGCCGTCGAAGCCGATCCTGAGGGCTTCGCCGACATGCCTATCGGCAACGGTCCCTTCAAGATGGCCGAGCCCTGGGCGCATGACCAGTACATCAAGGTCGTCAAGTTCGACGACTACTACGGTGACCCGGCGCATATCGACGGCGTCGACTTCAAGATCTTCAAGGACGAGGACACTGCGTGGCTCGAGTTCCAGGCCGGCAACCTCGACTTCACGACCATCCCGGCTGGCCAGATTCCGGATATCCTCGCGCAGTATGGCGAGTCCGATGACGGCTACTCCATAGAGCCCGGCAAGCAGGCCCTGACCGGTACCGAGCTCGCGACGTACTACTTCCCGATCAACATGGAAGACGCGACGATGAAGGATCCGCTGGTGCGGCAGGCAGTCTCGCTTGCCATCAACCGCCAGGCGATCATCGACACGCTCTTCGACGGCATCCGCGTTCCGGCCACCTCGATCGTGCCTCCGGGAGTTCCGGGCTACAACCAGGGTGCCTGGCCGTATGCCAAGTATGATCCCGAGACTGCCAAGGCCAAGTTGGAAGAGGCTGGATATCCTGGCGGCGAAGGTCTGCCGACGATCAAGATCCGCGTCAACACCGGATCGGGTCACGAGGACATCATCCAGCTGATGATCGCTGACCTTGAGGCCATCGGCGTCAAGGCCGAGATGGATGGTGCCGAGTGGGCGCAGCATCTCGACGCGATGCAGTCCGGTGACTACATGATCGGTCGTCTGGGCTGGAGCGCCGACTATCCGATCGCGGACAACTTCCTGTATCCGCTGTTCGCGACCGACAATATCGGTGCGGACAACATGGCCCGCTACAGCAATCCCGAAGTCGATGCAGCCATTCTTGCTGCGCGCGAGATCAGCGACTCCGCTGAGCGTGCGGCTGCCTTTGGTGATATCGACGCGATGATCGGCCAGGATGCTCCTGCGATCCCGATCATGTACTACACGCACGGTCGCGTGGCTTCCGACCGCGTTCGTGACGGCGTATTTGGCGCCATGAACAACTTTAACTTCGAGTCTGTCTGGCTGGCCCAGTAGACCGAGGGTCCATCTGCGGCGGGGTGCCTCGCACCCCGCCGCACCCTGACTATCCCTGCACACCCGCACCTACTCGAGAGAGTCGCTGGCTATGCTTAAGTACCTGTTCCGTCGACTGCTGCAGATGATCCCTGTCTTCATGGGTGTCACCATGCTGTTGTTCATCTTGAGAGCCCCAGGCGTTCTTCCCGGCGATCCGATCAAGCTCATCACCGGCGAGAAGGTTATATCGGAAGAGCTGTACAACCAGATCGTGGAGAAGAACGGCCTCGATAAGCCCATCCACATCCAGTACATCCGCTATCTTGGCGGAGTACTGCAGGGAGACTTCGGAACCTCTTATCAGAAGGGTCGCGAAGTCACCGACATCCTTGCCGACAAGTATCCGAATACCGTCAAACTTGCCCTCTCGGCAATCATCGTCGAGGTGGTCATCGGTATCGGTGCGGGCATCATCTCGGCGGTGAAGCGATATTCCTTCTGGGATGCGCTCGTCACCTTGTCCACGTCGATCCTGGTCGCCATGCCTGTGTTCTGGCTCGGCATGTTGATGCAGATACTGTTCGGCATCTGGTTCAAACGCTGGGGTCTACCCTACATGCCGATCTCAGGTATGGCGTCCTCTGATTTCCCTGATTGGGTACACCTGGTTCTGCCGTCAATAACCCTCGCTTCGGTATCTACTGCCTACGCTGCACGTATCATGCGCAGTCAGATGCTTGAGGTGCTCGGACAGGACTACATACGCACCGCTGAGGCGAAGGGTCTCTCCGGTGCGGCAGTCATCCGGAAGCACGCTCTTAAGAACGCGTTGATCCCGGTCGTGACGTTCATGGGACTTGATCTGGGTGCGATGATGAGCGGTGCGATCCTTACCGAGACAGTCTTCAACTGGCCGGGAATCGGCCTTGAGATCTTCCTGGCGATCGGTACTCGTGATTGGCCGATCGTCATGGGTGGTGTGCTTGTCATCGTCATCGCGATCATGGGCATCAACCTGCTGGTGGACGCGAGCTATGCCTTCCTCGACCCACGGATAAGGTACGGGGGAGGTGCGAAATGACGACTATCGATGATGAGCGCCCCAAGCACCCCGAGTACCAGCCTGTTGATGCATCAGGACATCCAATCCGCGAGCTGGTCGCACATGGTCCGGAGCTTGAAGAATCCTTGGGCCATGTCGATGTGGAGAGTCATGAAGCGGTGTCCACCCGCACCTTGTGGGGTGACGCGTGGTTCAGGCTTCGCCGCAACAAACTGGCAGTCGCCGGTCTGATCTGGATCGTATTGGTCATCGTTGTGGCGCTCAGTGCGGATCTGTGGGTGCCTCAGACGTTCGGTGACCCAACAGCGCTGGATACCAGGACCGCTGCCGCGAACAAGCTTCTGGCTCCGACTGCGGAGCATCCGTTCGGCACCGACAAGCTCGGCCGAGATGTCTTGTCGCGCGTTATCTACGGCACTCGCGTCTCGCTCGCTGTCGGCCTGATCGCGGTGTCTATCTCGATCGTCATCGGCCTCGCGCTGGGTGCACTCTCCGCATACTACGGGGGGTGGTGGGACACGCTCATCATGCGATTGGCGGACGTGTTCTTCGCATTCCCGTACATCCTCTTCGCGATCGCGTTGATCGCGGTATTGGGCAAGGACTACCGCAACGTCTTCATCGCCATCGGTATTCTCGGATGGCCGACGATCGCGCGTGTCGTCAGAAGCTCCATATTCTCCGTCAAGGAGAACGAGTACGTGGACGCTGCTCGCGCACTTGGTGCGTCGGACTTCCGTATTCTGTTCAGGCATATCCTGCCGAACTCGGTTGCGCCGATCATCGTGTACGGCACCATGAGTGTCGGTGGAGCCATTCTCTCCGAGGCGGCACTCAGCTTCCTCGGGATGGGAGTGCAGCCTCCGACGCCGTCGTGGGGGCTCATGCTCTCTGACGCACGTGCGCTCATGTTCCGCGCTCCTTGGATGATGATCTGGCCGGGCTTCGCGATCTTGACCACCGTGCTTGCATTCGTGCTCATGGGTGACGGTCTGCGCGATGCGCTCGACGTGAAGATGAAGGACTAGCGAATGAGCAAGCTACTCGAAGTCAACGAACTCAAGACGCATTTCTATACGCGCGACGGCGTGGTGAAAGCTGTCGACGGTGTGTCTTTCACGCTCGCCAAAGGCGAGACGCTCGGAATCGTGGGCGAGTCTGGTTCAGGCAAGTCCGTCACGGCGATGTCGATCATGCGGCTCATTCCCGACCCACCCGGCAAGATCGCCGGCGGAAGCATCATGTTCAAGGGCGAAAGCGTTCTCGGGATGGACGATCTGGCTGTGCGCAAGCTTCGCGGTGATCGCATCGCGATGATCTTCCAGGACCCCATGACGTCCCTGAACCCGGTCTACCGGGTCGGTCATCAGATCGGCGAGTCCTTGCGCATCCATCGCGGCCTCAGCAAGAAGGAGGCGTTCGCCAAAGCGGTCGACTTGCTCGAACTTGTCGGAATCCCGAACCCGAAGGAACGGGCGCGGGATTATCCGCACCAGTTCTCGGGAGGTATGAGGCAGCGTGCGATGATCGCGATGGCGCTTTCTTGCGATCCCGACATCCTGATCGCGGACGAGCCGACCACTGCGCTTGACGTCACCATCCAGGCGCAGATCCTCGAGCTGATGATAGAGCTCCAGAAGAGGACAGGTACCGCGATCATCATGATCACCCACGACCTGGGTGTTGTGGCAGACATGGCGAACAACGTGATGGTCATGTACGCCGGTAGACCTGTGGAGTATGGCAGCGTCGATGACGTCTACTACCGGCCATTGCATCCTTATACGTGGGGACTGCTCGACAGCTTGCCCCGGCACGATGTTTCCGAGAAAGGTACCCTCGAGCCTATCCAGGGGCAGCCGCCCAGTCTCATCAAGGTTCCTCCGGGATGCTCGTTCCATCCTCGTTGCCCGTACGCACGCAAGCGGTGTGCTATCGAAGAACCGGTGTTCCGTCCGATCGAGGATGGCCACGGAGCGGCCTGCCACTATGCCAATGACCCGCAGTTCCGGCGGGGTACGGCCGAGCCCTGCAGGGAGGTGGTCTAGATGGCACTGCTTGAGGTACGCAATCTCGTGAAGCACTTCCCGGTGGACGAGGGGCTTGTGCTCTCCAAGGTGGGTGCGCACGTGAAGGCCGTCGATGACGTCTCCTTCGAGGTCGAGGCGGGCGAGACCCTGGGTCTGGTGGGCGAGTCCGGATGTGGCAAGTCGACCACAGGGCGATGCATCATCCGTCTCTACGAGCCTACAGCCGGACAGGTGTTGTTCGAGGGCGATGAAGTCCGCAAGATGCGCGGCAAGACGCTCAAGAACTTCCGTCGCAACGTGCAGATCATCTTCCAGGATCCCTACGCGTCGCTGAATCCGCGCATGACCATCGGTGAGATCGTGTCGGAGCCGTTGGTCATCCACGACGTGGGCACGAAGGTTGAGCGTCGCAAGCGGTCACAAGAGCTCCTGGACGTCGTGGGCCTCAACCCTGAGCACATCAACCGTTACCCGCACGAGTTCTCGGGTGGTCAGCGCCAGCGCATCGGTATCGCCCGTGCGCTCGCACTTCAGCCGAAGCTCATCGTGTGCGACGAACCCGTGTCCGCACTGGACGTCTCGATTCAGGCACAGGTGGTCAACCTTCTGGATGACCTCCAGGATCAGTTCGGTCTGACGTATCTGTTCATCGCCCATGACCTCTCCGTAGTGCGACACATCTCGGACCGCGTAGCAGTCATGTACCTCGGCAAGATCGTGGAGGTGGCGGGGTGGAAGGAGCTCTACGAGGCTCCGCACCACCCGTATACGCAGTCGCTGCTGTCTGCCGTGCCGGTACCGGACCCTGAGAAGCAGAAGTCACGTACGCGCATCATCCTTGAGGGTGATGTGCCGAGCCCGATCAATCCGCCGACCGGCTGCCGATTCCATACGCGTTGTCCGATTGCGGAGTTCCCGATCTGCTCGGAGCAGGAGCCGGAGCTGCGTGACGTCGGATCGGGACAGAGGGCGGCTTGTCACTTCGCGAAGACGATGCCCATACCGGCCGAGAAGGCATCCAGGACTGTCGTTGTAGCGGGTGCGGAAACCCTCTAGGCAGCCGCGGATGCTCTTGCTATACTCACGTTCGCTGTCCCTCGGGCAGCGGTAGATGTCGGAGTGGCGGAACGGCAGACGCGCTAGGTTGAGGGCCTAGTGTCCATCTAGGACGTGTGGGTTCAAATCCCACCTCCGACACCAGAGAATGAGAACAGGGCGGCCCGCCTAGGTGGGCCGCCCTTCTTCATTGTCCCGCGCAGTCTCAGGCGAATATCGGATCGCCATGAGGGCGATGTCATCGGTGTACTGCCGCCCGGAGAACGCCTCTGTAGCGGAGGACAGTGCACCTATGATATCGGCGGGTGCGAGGTCGGCAGTCGCCGAAACGATCTCGTGGACGCGGTCGTCGCCGAAGAACTCCTTACCGCGTCGCGTGTCGAGCAGGCCGTCGCTGTACAGCAGGATCGTCTGCCCGGGGGCGAGTGTCACTCGGGATTCACTGTACTGGGTATCGGGGAACAGGCCGAGCGGCACATCTCGCTCGGCCACGTGTCGCATGCAGCCGTCGACTCCACAGAGGTAGGGGTCGGGGTGTCCCGCACTGGCGAGCACGAGCTCGCCGGTGTCGATGTCGAGAACGCACAGGGTCACCGTCGCATATCGTCCGTCCGAGAACATGTTGTGCAGTACGCTGTTCGCATCAGTGAGGACCGCCGCCGGTCCTCCCTGATGGTAGGCGAAGGCCCGGAGCGTCGTGCGCGTCATAGAGCTCGCCGTAGCGGCCGCGATTCCCTTGCCGGACACATCGCCGACGAAGAAGGCGAGGCGGTTTTCATCCAGCTGCAGGGCATCGTAGAAATCGCCGCCGATGAGGGCGATCTCATCGGCGGAGCGGTAGGCATGAGCGATCGTCGCCCCCGGTAGTGCGGTGGGCAGCGTGAGCATGGGTCGCTGCAGGGTCTCAGCGATCCCACGTTGAGCGGCGTACAACCGTGCGTTCTCGATCGCGAGCGCGAGTGCGCTCGCAAGGCGCCCTGCGAAATCGATCGACTCAGGGGAGAAGTGGTCTCCAGCGTGTCTCTTATGGAACGTCAGGACTCCGATCGTATCGCCACTCTGGCGGAGAGGAACGCTCAGTAGCGAACGGATGCGGTACGTCTCGGCGAATGATGCATCCACGATATCGGATCCCGACACATCGTCGATGAGCAGGGGTGTCCCGGATTCGGCGGTGGCCACAAGATGCCTGCCGAGATGGTCATCGATCCGCCTGCCCTCCAGTTCCTTAGGCAGTCGGTAGACGTGTCGTACCACCCATGAACCAGACTCGCGGAGAGTTATTTTCGCGGTGTCCGCCTGGATGGCCTGCGCGCCGTCGACGACGACACGCCGCATGATCTCGTCAAGGTCGAACGTGCCGTTGATCTGAGCATCAATCGTATTCATCGCATCCGAGAAGCGTTTGGCTCGTCGCAGTTGCCGCTCGGACTCCGTCTGTGCGTCGGCGCTTTCCGCAAGCTGTCGGAACAACACAGAGTATGGCTCGGTGAGTGCCTTGACCACCGTAGCCCTATACAGGAGGAAGAACGCGATGATGCGCAGGAAGTGGCCGACGAGGTTCATCGGGCCGAACGGATCACGGTACAAGGTGAAGGATGCTTCTGAGACGGCCGAGATGAGTATGGATGCGGAGACCATCATGAACGTGTCAGGGTCGAACTGGGCCCGGCGTAGTCTAAGACGGGCGAACGCACCTACGAATGCGGCGATGATCAGTACCTCTGCCACTATCTTGAATGGTGTCAGGCCCTCCGGTCCCAGGCAGCATGGGAACAGCCCCGTGAGCACTGAGACGATCAGCATGACGGTGACGATCGAGAGCCAGGCGATCCACGCCCGGATCGCCGGACGGCGATGGATGAACGTCGGAGCTATCAGGAACACGGCGGCTTGCAGGGCACGTCCGGCGACCCAGAACTGTGTCGGAGGATCGTCGCCGATGCCCGGGAAGAATCCGATCCCGCGATATGTCAGCAGGTGCAGGACGTCGATGGAGGCGATGAAGAGGAACGAGATGCCGATGAGGAGCATGTAGTCGTCTTCGATGAAGCTCCTGCTATTCCACATGACCATGAACGTTGCCACCGCGACGGTGACAGTGAACATCTCGGCCAGGGTGTGGAACAGCGGGTAGCTGTAGATGCGTGCCGCCCACAGTACGGCCAGCAGCGCCACGACGGCGATCACGGTGCGAGCCCTTATGCGTGGAACGGCGAGAGCGTTCATGGGCCGATTCTACCAGTAGCTTCTGACCGACGTGCATGAGTGGGAAGCGCCGGGTGAACGGCTATACTTGTGCCCGTGCCGGAACGACAGGGGGACGCTTGTGTTGAGATTCGAATTCGTTCGGATAGGGCGGGATGGTGGTGGGAGCTGTCCGCGCTGTTCGCCGACGCCTGGCGGAATCACCTACCTCGATGCCGAGGAGATCTTGCAGGCCCTGCCCCGTGCGATCGCGGCATGTCCGCCCCCCGGGCCCAATGTGATTCTGGGCGGCGCCGATGCCTTCGGACACACGGCGCTGCCAGCTCTGGTGGCTGCGGCCATTCGTGAAGGTGCGGTGCGGGTCGGGCTTGAGACTGACGGTGGCGCACTGCTCGTCGGCGGAAACGCGGCCGGTGCATTGCACGCCGGCGTGCGACACATGCGCGTACGCTTCTCGGATGCCGACAAAGCCCTCAGAGGGATCGCCGCGTGGGTCGAGGCTGCACGTGCAGCCGAGGTCGATGCGGTCGCTACCGCGGTCGTGACCCCGTGCATCCATACGATAGGTGAGATCGCAGCGAACGTGGCTGCCATCGCCGAGGCTGGAGCCATCGCGGTACAGCTGGATGCTCGCGTGCTGACGTCCGCAGCAGCGACGTCCGCTCATCTCGTGGCCGCATGCGATACCGGTATGGTCAACGGTGTCTGGGTCGAGGTCGTTGGCTCGCCCGAGTTGCTGCCGGAATCCCACGCGCTGCACCGTGCCGTCGGGGGTGAGATATCGTGACGTACGATACGTCCAGACCGCTGCGCACCGTGCTTGTGGGTCTCAATTCGCCCGGCTACCAGTCCCTCGCGCTCGGCTACCTGCGCGCCTATGCGCAGGCCGACAGGCGCCTTGGTGGCCGCGTTGCCTTTCAGACTCTCGACCTCACCGTCGATGTGGATGCGTGGTGGGTCGCCTACCGGGTGCTCGCGCTCGAGCCCGACCTCGTGGGTGTCTCCGTCACCTGCTGGAATGCCCGCTCGGTATTCGAACTCTGCCGCATCATCAAGCAGGCGCGTCCAGACACGAAGATCGTGCTCGGCGGTCCCGAGGTCGGCCCCATCGCCGAGAAGGTCCTGTCCGCACACCCTGAGGTAGACGCGATCGTTCGCGGTGAGGGCGAGGAGACCTTCGCCGAGCTGCTGTATGCGTTCACGCGCGGACGTCGTCCCGAGTGCGTAGAAGGAGTCAGTGCCCGCACATCGGACGGCTCGATCGTCTCGGCAGATGACCGTCCGCTCATCGCCGACCTGGACAGCATCCCTTCGCCGTACCTCACGGGTGTCATGACGCCCGTCGACGGTGGTGCGTATATCGAGTCCTATCGCGGCTGCCCGCATCGCTGCGGCTACTGCTTCGAGGGTAAGGGCTACGGACGCGTGCGCCGCTTCTCTGACGCACGGGTCGCCGAGGAGATCGACACTCTGGCCACCGCCAGCGGTGTGAAGTCGTTCTCGTTCATCGATCCGGTGTTCAACCTGACTCCGGGCCGTCTCGAGTTCCTCGCCGAGAAGCTCGCTCCGCACGCTGCGCGAGGACTGCGTCTGCACACCGTCGAGGTGGACATCGAACGCATCGATGACCAGCAGGCCGCGTTGCTCGTCTCGGCAGGAGTGGCATCCGTGGAGACCGGGCCGCAATCGATCGGTGCCGCGGCTCTCGAGACCTGCAGGCGCGGATTCGACCGTGAACGCTTCGTGGCGGGTGTGGAAGCGCTCAAGCGGGCGGGCATCAGCGTCGAGTGCGATCTCATCGTGGGTCTGCCGGGCGACACGGCACAGGACTTCTTCGACGGCGTCGACTTCTGCTTGAGTCTCGATCCGGGTATCGTGCAGACTTCCACACTGCATGTGCTTCCGGGCACCGACCTGTACGAGAGGGCGGACGAACTCGGGCTCCGCTTCGACCCGGAGCCGCCCCACGAGATCGTCTCGACCGCGACCATCGACTACAATGACCTGCGCCGTGCCGAGGTGCGCGCGGTATGCCTGCAGCGACAGTATCGCGCACGGATCTAGGAGGACACGACGAATGGACGAAGTCTCCCGCAGGGCTCAGGCGATCAGACCCTTCGTGGTCATGGACGTCGTCGCGCGTGCGAAGCAGCTCGCGAGTGAGGGTATCGACGTTGTGCGTCTTGAGATCGGCGACCCTGACTTCCCGACGCCCGATGTGATCACGCGTGCTGCCGAGCGGGCGATGGAAGCAGGCGACACCGGCTACACGCAGTCTGCGGGACTGCCTGATCTGCGCGATGCGATCTCCGGTCACTACGCCAACGCGTACGGCGTGACTGTCGACCCCGAGGACATCGTGGTGACCCAGGGCACGTCTCCCGCGATGCTGCTTCTCTTCGGCGGTCTTCTCGATCCGGGCGATGAGGTCATCATCTCTGACCCCTGCTACCCGGCGTATCCGAACTACATCAGCTTCCTTGGTGGTGTTCCCGTATCCGTACCGGTGCGCGCCGAGGAGGGCTTCCGCTTCCGCATCGACGAGGTGCGCGCAGCGATGACGGAGCGCACCCGCGCCATCATGATCAACTCGCCGGCCAACCCGATGGGCACGGTCCTTGGTCCGGAGGACTTGCAGGCGCTCGCCGATCTGGCCGAGGAGACAGGCGTCTACATCGCCAGCGATGAGATCTACCACGGGCTGCAGTTCGATGGTCCGTCGCACACGATACTCGAGTACACGGACCGTGCATTCGTCCTCAACGGTTTCTCGAAGGCGTATGCGATGACCGGCTGGCGCCTCGGCTATCTGATCGCGCCGCGTGCCTTCGTACGCCCTGCCGAGAAGATCCAGCAGAACTTCTTCCTGTGCGCCAACCACTTCGTGCAGGCGGCAGGAACGGTGGCACTTCTGGAGGCACAAGACGATGTCGCCCGGATGCGCGCTCTGTATGATGAGCGCCGCCGCTACCTGGTGCCGGCACTGCGCGAGATCGGACTCACCATCGCTACCGAGCCCACCGGCGCGTTCTACGTATTCGCGGATGCCCGGTGCTGGGGTGAGGACTCGCTCGCTCTGGCCGAGCGAATACTGGACGAGGCCGCGGTGGCCGTGGCTCCCGGCATCGACTTCGGTCCCGGAGGCGAAGGATTCTTGCGATTCAGCTATGCTGCATCGCTCGATCGGCTCCACGAAGGCGTGAAACGCTTGAGTGAATGGTCCTCCACGCTGTAAGTTAAAGGACTAGGGCATCGATCGAACGGAGCGGGCATGCGGACATTCGGAGAAGACGGCACCCTGCGCGTCTACGCCGATGGAGAGACCATCTTCCGAGAGGGAGACGCCGGGACTCATCTGTACCTCGTCAAGTCCGGTATGGTTCACATCCGCAAAGAGGGAGACCTTGTCGCGACTGTCGTCGCAGAGCTCGGAGAGGGCGAGATGTTCGGCGAGTCTGCTATCATCGAGCACCGGCCCCGTTCGGCCACTGCGATTGCAGCAGGGAAGACGGAGCTTGCACTCTACGACCGGCAGGCGTTCCTCGATGCGCTGGCCGACGATCCCGAACTTGCGCTTCGGGCGATGGCTGCGTTGACCGGACGTTTGCGCTTGACCACCCAGCGTCTGCAGGACGTTTGTACGCAGCATGTGCTCGACCGTGCGGAAATGGCCCTAACGGAGAGAGCGATACTTCAGGCGGAGCTCTCTTGAGCCGATACAAGAGCTGTGAGAGCACCGGGGCGCGGGGGTTTGGCAAACGGTATGGAACTTGCTCTGAGTGCGGAGTGAACGTGCCACAGCAATGCCAGGGGGCATTAGTGAACGACAAATGGGGCAAGGCGGATCTGCACATACACTCGAACCACAGTGATGGACTGGCCCGCATACCTGAGATCATGGAATACGTCGCCAACCACACCGACCTCGACGTTATCGCCATCACTGATCACAACACCATCGACGGTGCGCTCTTCGCCAAGTCGCTGTCGGACATGTATGACTTCGAAGTCATCGTGGGTGAGGAGATATCGTCCAAGTCCGGGCACATCATAGGACTGTTCCTGGATGAGGCCATTCCGGCCGGCCTCTCCGCCGCCGAGACAGTCTCCCGTATCAATGAACAGGGCGGCATCGCAATAATCGCTCACCCCTTCGCCAACCGGGCATTCGGACCGTTCGGTCTGGAGAGCGTCGGCAAGGCGATCTACGACGTGGCGTTCCACGCGCTCGAGGTCTACAACTCCTCACCGTATCTGATCTACGCGAACAGGCTCGCTTCCAAGGCGTTCTCCGGTGGCCAGGGTGTTGCGGCGACAGGTGGCTCGGACGCACATGTTCTCAAGGCGATCGGCAAGGGATACACGGTCTTCAGAGGTAGCACTGCCGAGGACGTCCGGACGAGCATCGACAACCTCGAGACCCGCGCGGAAGCCGGTCGTGGTGGTCTGTCCGTAGCCCTGCGCTACGCCTTCCGCTACCCGCAGATCCGCAGGCTTCAGAGCTGGAACTGGGAGCGCTGCCGGGTCAAGTAGCGCTCAGTGTTCGGTCAGCGCGGATTCGATGCCCTCCATCAGGGCGTCCACGATCACGTCGTCGTCTCCCCACGGTGGCAGCAGCGCCACAGACACCGTCTCATTGAGTCGCGCCAGGTGAACAGCGTGCTGCATATCGATCGCCGTCGCTAGCGACGGGAGCGGGATAAGCCCGGGTACGACGATGATACGGGTGCAACCCAGAGCGGCCAGGTGTCGGACGCTCTCAGTCACATCGGGTACCTGCCACTCAAGCCATCCCATGCGAACGTGACGCTCATCCACGCCGTGCTCAGCCAGGTGCAGGCGGACTCGCTGTGCGAAGTAGTTCTCTTGCTCCGTCGCGCCCGGGTGGGTCGCTGCCCATCCCGGGGGCTGTCCTTCCGCCACCAGGACGACTCCGAGCCGATCGCGGGGCACGTCACTCGCGTGCTCGAGGATACGATCGCTGATCTGGCGGGCCAGACGGGTCGAATGCCACAGTGACGAGGCGTGGACTATGCCCGGCGCGCCTTCGGCTGCTGCCGCCGCGTCGAGCTCCTCTCGTGCGTGTCCCATCGCGATGGACAGGTGGCTGCCGAGCGTGACGACGATCAATCGGGTCGCCCCGTCGGCACGGGCCCGGGCGACGACGTCCGTGAGCGGGATCCCTGACGGCGTCCACGCGGTCATCACGGCGCGTACCCGTTCTTCGGCACTCAGGCGCTCTCGCAAAGCCTGGGCTATCGATCGCGCGATCGGTCGTGCTGCCAGCGTTCCCCCTGCCGCGCGGTACCGAGTCTTCTCGGACAAGAACATGAACGGCGCAGCCGTTGCAGGGATTCGGAGGCCCGCACCCTCAACCAGGAGATGATGGAGGGCCGCGACTGCTCGCGCGCTATAGCGTTCCGGTTGGGCGGAGGCCACCAGCAGGATAGTCACGGATCCGTCGGATGCGCCGGCGATCGGTGGATCGGATACGGCGGTGTTTCGTCGGGCAAGGAAGGGGAGTGCTGCTGCGGCGGTCCAGTAACCGCCGACGATGCCTGCCAGCAGGAAGAAGATTGCCAGGGCAACGGACCGCCCGTCCCCGGAGGACGTGACGATCGCGCCGATGCCCGCAACGCCGAGCACCAGCGCGGATGCACCACCGATCGCGACAAGCGTGTGCATCGGCCGGGGCACCACCATCGCCACAACGATGGCGGCGCCGAACACGACGGCGCCCAGGAGCACGCGTATCCACTCAGCCTGCACGTCAGTACCTCCAGTCCAGCTTCGCACCAGCGTATCGCTAAGCGGGGACGGAGCCAAACGACCCTTTGACAAAGATACCCCAGGGGGTATAATGTTGACTGTCAAGAATCACTGACAGTACCAAGGAGGTTTCCGTGAGCGAGAACATTCGTGATATCAGTCAGAGTGACTTTCAGAGCGAGGTGCTTGAGTCCGACGTCCCGGTGATCGTTGATTTCTGGGCACCATGGTGCGGCCCTTGCCGTATGGTCGGTCCGGAGCTTGAGAAGCTCTCCTCCAAGGTCGGAACAAACGTGAAGTTCGTGAAGATCAACGTGGACGAGAACCGCGATATCGCTATGCAGTATGGAGTGATGAGCATACCCACCATCGCCAAGTTCGAGAGTGGTAATCTAGTGACACACGTTGTCGGAGCGCGTGGCGCGGATGCGCTCGGTAAGGAATTCGGGCTGGTGTAGCCGGTGCCGACATACGATTTGACATGCAAGACGTGTGGGAACCGCTTTGAGCGGTTCCTGACTCGTTTGCTCCGTCAGGACGACAAGGTGTGCCCTGCATGTGGGTCGCGTGATGTCTCCACGGGAATCGGTGGAGGTTATGTGAAGTCGGCGTCGACGAGTACGATCTCGACATGCGGTAGTTCTGGAGGCTTCGGTTGAGGATAGCCGGGCAGGTCCGTCGGGCCTGACACTGCCGCGGAAGGCAGCGGAATGGACTTCACCTACAAGCGGGTAGGGTCGAAGGATTTCATCGCAACGGTCGAAGCCGTGGAGCATGCAGTGCGCTCCCACGGCTTCGTGCTGAGCCGCACTCATGACATCAGGGCCACGCTTGCTGCGAAGGGGTTCGATATCCAGCCTCTGCGCATTTTCGAGGTCGTACGCTCGGGCGCAAACCAGACCGGTACTGCCGAGCAGGATCTTGTGAACGTATGCCGGCTTCATGTCTATCTCGAAGGTGAGACGGTACACGTCACGGCGATCAGGCCGACCGCGATAAGCCAGGTGTTTCCAGACCATTCAGCGCAGGAGGCAGCTGCGGCTCTGGAGGAATCAGTGGTACGTCTCGTCGACGATGTGGTCGAGGCGTGACTACTGGACGCAGCTGGAGTACTTCAGGAAGACGCCGATGGCTTCATCGATAAGCTCATCCCTCGACCTGTCACCATCATCCACGAGGCATGTCTTCATCGAGTAGCCGATGATGTGAAGGCCGACCTGGTTGAGGGCGCTCTTGGCGGCCATGATCTGAGTGAGGACGGCTTCGCACTCCTTGCCTGATTCGATCATCGTCTGAAGTCCGCGCACCTGGCCCTCGAGACGCTTGAGGCGATTGATGATGCGGCGCCGCTCTTCGTCGTTTGATATGGCGAACTGTGCCGGGTCGGCCATGATGCTCTCCTTGTGTCGCCGTTTCGTTGGCGTACAATTACTTAGTTTACGTAAATATACCCCCTGGGGGTATGTAGGGCAAGAGGTGTGGCACCGTGGGCTACTCGAAGCTGAAGGGCTCGGTGGACAGCGGGCGCGTACGGTCCGTGAAGCGCGTACTGTGGGGGATTCTCGGACTCAACCTGCTGGTTGCCGGTGCGAAACTCATATACGGCCTCATCACGGGCTCCGTTGCCATGACGGCGGACGGCTTCCATTCGGTTTTCGACGGGACGTCGAACGTGATCGGGCTTCTCGGCATGGGTATCGCCGGCAGGCCCGCTGATCATGATCATCCCTACGGGCATGGGAAGTACGAGACGTTCGCCTCTGCTGTGATAGCGATCATGCTTCTGCTCGCTGCGTGGCGAGTAGGATCGTCCGCCTTTGAGCGCCTGATGGACCCGGGAACAGGGCCGCGAGTCGATAGCCTGTCCTTCATCATCATGTTGGGGACTCTCGCGGTGAACATAGGTGTCACGACGTACGAGAGACGCGTCGGACATCGCCTCAAGAGCGAGATACTCATTGCCGATGCAAGCCACACCGGAAGCGACGTGCTTGTGAGCATCGGTGTCATCATCGGACTTGCGGCAGTCAAACTCGGATTCCCGATAGCCGACCCGATCATCGGGCTGGTCGTCGCCGGAGCGATCGTCATAGCTGCCATCCGGGTGTTCAAGTCGGCGAATGCGACACTGTCCGATCAGGCACGGATCCCGACTCCCGACATATGTGATGTCGTGCTTGCGATCGACGGGGTCCTCGGGTGCCATGAGGTTCGCACACGCGGGACATCCAGCGAGGTCTACGTCGACCTTCATATCCAGGTGAACCCCGGAATCTCGGTCGCCGAAGGGCATGCTGTCGCCGAGACCGTCGAGAAGGCGGTCTGCGACGGATTCTCACAAGTCGTGGATGTCATCGCGCACCTCGAACCCCTTGATGACTATCAACGTCACAAGACGGAGCAACAGGCAGCCGAGGGGCTTGTCTGATATGCCGGGATCGCGACCACTCACGACAACAGGACCCACACAGCGCGATCATCACCCTCTGACTGGCTACGGTCTTGCCGTACTGGCTGCTGCTTCTTGGGCCACAGGAGGGCTGGCAGCCAAGTGGCTCTTCTCGCCGGTGAACGAAGCCACGGCCTCGTGGCCGTTCCCACCCTTGGGACTCGATATCGATCCGGTATTGTTGTCGGCGGCGCGTGCGGTCGTTGCGTTCCTCATGCTGTTTTCCTATCTGCTGGCGCGACGCCGTGGCGCTCTCAAGATCGGTCTCCGGGACGTGCCGTTTCTCGCGCTATTCGGTGTTGCGGGCCTCGCGCTCGTGCACTTCACGTACTTCAAGGCGATCTCGCTGACCGGCGTTGCCACGGCGATCCTGCTGGAGTATCTGGCACCAGTGATCGTTCTCATCGCGTCAGTCGCATTCTTGCGCGAACGTCTGACATGGACCCTGCCGGCATCGGTACTGCTCTCGATCTCGGGTTGTGCACTCATGGTGGGTGTTCTCGGCGATGCCGAGCTAGCGATTTCCAGCGAGGGACTGGCTTGGGGGCTTGCCTCGGCGGTGTTCTTCGCCGGCTACACGCTGATGGGGAAGTATGCCTCCACAAAGTACTCGTCTTGGACCCTGCTGACGTACGGCCTGGGCTTTGCTTCGCTGTTCTGGCTGATCTACCTGAAGGGGCCCGGCGACATAGTCGTGCTGCTTGCGGATCCGAAGGGACTCGCGGCCGTCAGCTTCATCGCACTCATCAGCACGGTGATCCCCTTCGGAGCCTTCCTCAAGGCACTGCAGTACATAGAGGCTACCAAGGCGTCGGTCACCTCCACCCTCGAACCGGTCATCGCTGGTATCGCAGCCTGGTGGATTCTGGGTGAGGTGCTCACGACGCTGCAGTTGTTGGGTGGTCTCCTCGTTCTGGGCGCCATCATGCTCGCCCAGGCGCCTGTGCGTAAGGGCAGCACGCTGCCTCCTGTCGGATAGTCCCGCCACGGTTAGCGTGGTGCGATGTTCGAGAATATACACGGTGGTACGTTGTTTGCTAATGCGGCGCCTCGCGTCGCCTCAAGCCTGACCTTCGGAGCACCACATGGATCTCATCCAGCGCCCCGATCTTCGCCAGAAGGTGACACTGTCGCCCCAGGTCTACCAGGGGTTGGCCATTCTCGCTATGCCCGTAGCCGAACTGCGCCAGCTGATAGAGGCCGAGATTCTCGAGAACCCGCTGCTGGAAGTCGAGGAGTTCGAGGAGGAGCCTTCGGAGGCCGAGGACGAGCGCGCGGAGAGTGCCGAGGAGGAACGCGCTTGGGATGAGTGGCTCGATCAGTACGAGGAAATGGATGACATCGAGCCGACCACACCGCGCGATCCCAACTCTGAGGACATCAACTCAGAGGAATTCGTCAGTGGCCTGCAAACGTTCGGCGACTACCTGCTCGAGCAACTCGGAATGCTCGATATCGAAGATGACGTGGACCGTGCCGCGCGTGCGATCATCGGATCTCTGGACGATGATGGGTTCTTCGTCGGTGACTGTAAGGAGGTCTCGGCCATCACGGGCGTTCCGACGCAGACAGTGGAGGCAGCCCTGCGCGTCGTGCAGCAACTCGATCCTCCCGGTGTCGCGGCGAGGAATGTGAAAGAGGCGCTGCAGATCCAGGCGGCGTATCTCGGTATGGACAATCCGCTCCTGCTCGCGATCATCAACGAGCACATCGATGACATTGCCGCGAGTCACTACCGCAAAGTCGCGCGCGCGGAGCACGCCAGCGAGGACGAAGTCAGGGCGGCAGTCGAGCAGCTTCGCCAGTTGAACCCCCGGCCGGCCGGCTCATTCTCACCCGGCCAGGCTCCCGGCTACGTGTTGCCTGACGTCACGCTTCGCCGTTTCGGCGACGAGTGGCTCGTCATCTCGAACAACGAGGTCATCCCTGCACTGCGCATCAACCCACGGTATCGTGCGATGCTTCGCTCGAGTTCAAGCGTGGATGACGACACACGGAGGTACCTGAAGGACAAGGTCCGCTCGGCGGAGTCGTTCATGAAGAACGTGGATAGGCGTCGCGACACGGTCAGCCGCATCGCTGAGATAATCCTGGAGGTGCAAGCCGAGTTCTTCGAGGACGGCCGTGGAGACTTGAGGCCGCTGCGCCTGGAGGACGTCGCTGTGGAGCTCGGCGTACATCTTTCGACTGTCAGCAGAGGCGTCACGGGGAAGTACATGGCTACCCCGTACGGCCTGTTCGAACTCAAGCATTTCTTCTCGGGTGGTTACAGGACCTCGACAGGCATGGATGTTGCAGCTACCACGGTCAAGCAGCGGATCAAGGACCTACTTGCCGAGGAAGACCCGGCCAAACCACTCTCGGACCAACGCCTAGCCGAGTCGTTGGCGGAGGACGGCGTTCCGGTGGCTCGACGCACGGTCGCAAAGTACCGAGAGGAAATGGGGATCGAGCCATCGTGGGCACGGAAGCGCAGATGAGTCCTGATGGCCGAAGGAAGGCCGCTGTTGCGATGACTCGCCGTGAGAACGCGGGCACCGGGCGTCGCAAGACTCGGGATGTCGCGCTTATCGTCGTGCTACTTGCGGTGATCACCGTACTGCACCTCTTCACGACGACGACCGAGGCCGGCATGAGCATGCATATGCTCTACAGGCGGCTGTACTACCTGCCCATCATGTACGCGGGTTTCGTATTCGGTCGCCGTGGTGGCTTCATAACCGGAGTGGCCGCGAGCCTGTTGTTCGCACCGCACGCCCAGCTTTCGCTCGGGGGGCTGTTCGGCGCACACATCGACAACCTCTACGAGATCGTGATGTACCTGGCGGTCGGACTCCTCTTCGGCTGGTTGAGGGACCTTGAAGAGGTCAAGACCTCGGATCTGCGTCAGGTCAGCCACCAGCTTGAAGAGGCGTATCGGACGCTCGAGGAGCGCGCGATCCAGTTGATCAACATCCAGGACTACACTCAGTCGATCCTGCGTTCGATCACGTCAGGCGTCATAACGGTGGGTCCCGACGGATCGGTCGCAACGGCCAACCCCGCTGCAGAACGCATGCTGGGGACGCGTGAGGCTGACATGGTACCGAAACGCATCGGCGTGCTGTTCACTGACGATGGCGGTATCGATTCAGACGTACAGAAGGTCCTCGAGGGGCGGCTCCCTCGGATGGTGCGCGACGCCAGGATGGTCTCGCGCGCCGGACGAACGCTACACGTGCAACTATCGACTTCGCGCATGCGCGACATCGACGGACGGATCCTTGGGGCGGTTGTGACGCTGGAGGACGTCTCTGAGGTCAAGGCGCTCACCGACCAGCTCATCCGTGCGGACCGTTTGGCGGCGATGGGCGAGTTGACGGCGGGGGTGGCACACGAGGTGCGCAATCCGCTGGGAATCATACGTGCGTCGGTGCAGCTTCTTGAGGACCCGTCGAGTGGGCCGGTGAGAGTGCATGAGGCGGCGACGATCATCAAGCAGGAGATCGACCGACTCGACCGAGTCATCAAGGCCCTGCTGGACTTCGGGCGTCCGTCTCGGCCTACCCTGATGTCGACGGACATCGCTGCCGTTCTGGCTGACGTGGTGCTATTCACGCGACGTTTCGCCAGCCAATCGAATGTTGAGATCCAGGAGCATTACGCGCCTGGGGTTCCCGAAGTCATGGCCGACCCCGATCAGTTGAAGCAGGTTTTCGTCAACCTGGTCTCGAACGCGGTCCAGGCGATGGAGGAAACGGGCGGTATCATCGTGGTTGCAACGCAGAGTCAGAACGGCTTCGTGTCGGTGAGTGTCACCGACGACGGTCCGGGGATACCATCCGAAGCGCTCCTGAAGGTGTTCGACCCGTTCTACTCGACCCGGGATGAAGGTACGGGCCTGGGTCTAACGATGGTTCACAGGATCATCGATGAGCACAACGGGCATATCGAAGTCGCAAGTGAGCCGGGGACGGGGACGCGTTTCACGGTGTCCTTGCCGGTGTCTCAGGACGGGGAGGAGCCCCAGTGAACAAGCGGGTGCTGATCGCTGACGACGAGAAGAACATGCGTTGGGTACTCGGCCAGGCTCTGCAGGCCGAGGGCTATGACGTCGTGGAGGCGTGCGACGGCAAGGAGGCGTTGTCGGCGATCGCCGAGCAGACACCTGACTTGATGGTGCTTGACCACAAGATGCCTGCGCCCGATGGCATGGAAGTCCTGCGACGTATACGCGCCAAAGGTCAGACGTTTCCCATCATCATGCTCACCGCCCACGGCAACGTGCAGACCGCCGTGGAGGCGATGAAGGCAGGAGCGAGCGAGTATCTGACCAAACCATTCGACCTTGAAGAACTCAAGCTCAGCATCCAGAAGGCGCTCCGCATGAGTGAACTCGCCGCAGAGGTTTCCCGACTACGCGAGGAACTCGACAAGGATTACGACGTAGAAGGCATCGTCGCGCAGGATCCGGAGATGCTGGCCATACTCGAGACGGTGCGTAAGGTGGCGCCTACCGGGGCCACGACCATCATCTACGGCGAATCCGGCACGGGTAAGGAACTGGTCGCGCGCGCTCTTCACAAACTGTCGGACCGCGCCTCCAAGCCCTTCGTCTCAGTCAGCGCCGGTGCCTTGCCGGAGACGCTGCTTGAGAGTGAGCTGTTCGGCTACGAGAAGGGTGCGTTCACCGGTGCCACGAACGCGAAGCCCGGACGCTTCGAACTCGCCAACGGCGGCACGCTGTTCCTCGATGAGATCGGTGATGTCACTCCGGCTGTACAGGTCAAGTTGCTGCGCGTGCTTCAGGAGCGCACGTTCGAACGTCTCGGCGGCACTCGCTCGATCGAGGTCGATGTCAGGGTCGTCGCTGCAACGAATCAGGATCTGCAGCAACTGATCGCAGACGGCACGTTCAGAGAAGACCTGTTCTACCGGCTGAACGTCGTTCCTATCACATTGCCACCGCTTCGGCGGCGGCGCAGTGACATCCCGGTACTGGTGGCCCACTTCCTTGGGAAGCTCGCCGCGGCTGAGAAGACGATAAACCCGGAGGCGATGCAGCTTCTGGTCGACTACCAGTGGCCCGGCAACATCCGTGAGCTCGAGAATACGATCGAGCGCATGGTCATCCTGTCGCACGGCGACGTTCTCGGCGTTGAAGACTTGCCGGCCGAGATCCGTTCAGGTGTGCGTGTCGCCGACGCAGGTGCGCGCTGCTTCGTGCTGCCAGAGGACGGGCTGGATCTCGAAGAGGTGGAACTCGACCTCATCAAGCAGGCCCTGGATCGTGCCGGTGGAGTGGCACCCAAGGCTGCGAAGCTCCTTGGCCTCACCGCGAGAACGCTCGAGGCGCGCATGGAGAAGTACGGTCTCTAGCGTGTGAACTCTCTCGCGCACCATCACATGAGGTGCCGTGGCGGGGACGCATCTGTTGGCACACCCCTTGCACTCGTATGTGTCGACGATCGGTGCGTACCTGGGAGATGGAATGTCGGAGATGCGTCCGCGGAACGTGATACTCACGGTAGTGGGCGTTCTTGCCGTGGCAATCGTCATCTTCGGGCTACTCTTGATCGTCAACGCCGATTCCGGCTTCACGGCGTGCACAGGCACGATGGCCTTCGGGTGGCTGGCTCCGCTTCTTGCCGCCTCGGTTATCGGCGGTCTTGCATGGATCCTGCTCGGACAGGAATCCCGTAGTGAGGACCGCAGTGCACCCGAATCATCGCCCTGTCCTTCGTGCGGCCGGCGGGTCCTTGGCAGGTGGCGGTTGTGTCCCTACTGCGGCATGACGCTACAGCCTGATGGAGTACCCGAGACGGAACGTCCGATATCTGACTGACGAATGAGACTCACGAAGGGCGATCCATGGACTTCTGGTCCTATCTCGTGCTGGGTCTTGCGACGAGTGTGCACTGTGTGGCCATGTGTGGAGGTCTTGTCCTTACCTACGCTGTGAAGGATGAGACTTCCGGGGGAGTCCTGCGGCGCGTGCGACCGCATCTCGCATACCACGTCGCGAAGATTCTCAGCTACATGCTCGTGGCATTGGGCCTGGGCGCGGTTGCCGCTATCGCGGGCTCTGCGCTCGACATCACCGGTATCCGCAACTGGATCATGGTAGTGGCAGGCGCATACATGGTGATACTCGGCCTAGCGATGACCGGCGCATTCCCGGCGCTGCAGCATCTCACGCCACGTCCGCCCAAGTTCCTGGTGAGCGCGCTGACGCGCAATCGTCGCAAAGCGATCCAGGAGTCGGCCGAGGGCGACGTCGCGTTGGGGACACCCATAGCATTCGGCTTACTTGCAGGCCTGATGCCCTGCGCGCCACTGATAGCTGCTCAGGCGGGCGCATTGAGTGCCCCATCGCCTGTTGCAGGCGCTCTGCTGATGCTCGCGTTCGGGCTGGGAACGGCGCCCCTGATGCTGCTGTTCGGTGTGGCGGCGTCAGCTCTGAGTTCGGGATTCAGGCGTCGCATGCTCGCAGTGGCGGCCATTGCAGTCGTGATCTTCGGTCTGATCATCCTCAACAGGGGTGCGGTGTTGGTCGGCTCTCCTGTCACGTTCGATTCTGTGGTCGCGGCAGCGAACGGTACCCCGTCAGTAGAGAACGTCACGTATGAGACCGGGGAAGACGGCGTGGTCGAGGTCCCCATCACGATTCGCAACACGACCTTCGAGCCACAGGTCGTGAACATCCCCGCGGGCACCGAGGTGCGGCTTCTGGTGGACAGGCAGGAAGACAACGGCTGTTCCGATCAGATCGCGTTGCCGCAGCTCGGGGTGCTACGTGACCTCGGGGCGTTCGCAGTGACTTCGGTCGTAGTACCCCCGACAGCCGCGGGTACGTATACCCTGACGTGCGGTATGGGGATGATGTCGGGCCAGCTCATCGTAGGTGGAGCGATCGTCGATCGCAGCCCCCTGGTGATTGCGACCGTGGGCCTGCTCATCCTGGGTGCTGCGCTGTATGCCATCAGGCGTCGCCCGTCGGGGCAAGTACGGATATCGGGTAGCGGACACCGTGCGGTCGCGCGCGCGGGCTTGACAAGCGCGGAAGCCGTCTTGATCGCGGTCGCTGTCGCGTTAGCGGTTGTCGCCGGTCTCGTGGTCGGCGGACTTGCAGGTTGACGTGGTCGGCTCGGCCGACACGATAGGCGAAGGAGACACTACCATGCATGGAAGTATGACCAAGCGCTTCGAGACGACCGGCATGCATTGCCCGTCCTGCTCGATGCTTATCAAGATGAGTATCACCGACCTGGACGGGGTTCTCTCGGCAGATGTGGATCACCGCACGGGTATCACCGAGGTCACCTACGACCCGGCGCTTCTCAGCGACGACGATATCGTCGGCGAGATCATCAAAGCCGGTTACGGCGCCACTCCGATAGCGGACTGAACGGACATTCGACGAAAGGTCATCCCACAATGAACACCGACGAAACGACCTCCGAGATCACGGATGCGCCTCAGCGCAGCGGCGCACGGGCGACCACGTTCGTGGTAGCGGTGACGCTGGTACTGGTAGCGTTTCTGGGCGCGTACGCATACGCGTCGTCCCGCCCCGCTGGGGACGGCGTGGCGTGCGAGGATGGAGTGGTGGCGGGCGACGCATCCGCTGAGGACTGCGGTGACGGCTGCTGCGGGACCGGTGAGGCGGCGCCCCTGACTTCGGGCGAGGCTGTCCTCGAGAGTGGGATCCAGCGCATCAGCGTTGACGTGTCGAACGGTTACTTCGACCCGAGCGAGGTAGTGGTCCAGGCCGGCGTTCCCATCGAGATCACTTTTGGCGAGGGGCAGGGCTGTATGGCCGAGGTGATGTTCGAACAGTTCGGCGTTCTGAAGGACCTCACGTCCGGTGGCGCCGTGGTTGAGCTGCCCGCGCTCGAGCCGGGTACCTACGAGTTCTCCTGTGGCATGCGCATGGTCTTCGGCACTCTCGTGGTCCGCTAGGAGACGATGATGAGAGCCGAGAGTCCGCGGGTAGCGCGCTATGAACTGGCGGTCGACGGCATGCACTGCCAGTCGTGTGAGCGCCTTCTCGCAATGAAGGTTGCCGAGCTCGGCTGGGCGACGGAGATAGCGGCGGATGCGGACGCGGGTACACTTCGGCTCACAGCCGATGAGGATGCGTTCGAGCTTGCAGCGCTGCAGGAGGCTGTGACAGCGGCTGGATACTCGCCGGGCGCGACTGTCGTCGAAGTAGACCGTGATGGCGATACGGGGACGCTCGAGCCTCCCACTGTGCAACCTGCGTCGGCGCCGCTGCAGATCACCGAAGCACCCGAGATGACCGCATGTCCTGTCATCCCGGAAGACGATGTTGACGCGCACGCTGAAGAAGCGTCGTTCGCAGTCACCGGCATGACCTGTGCAGCATGCGCGGCAGTCATCGAGAAGACGCTCTCCAGGCAAGAAGGCATCGAGTCCGCGACCGTCAATCTCGCTGCCGAGAAGCTTCGGGTGCGCTTCGACCCGTCAGTCACAGACCCCGAGCGCATCGTTAGTGCCGTCGAGAACGCCGGCTACGGCGCCCTCCCATTGGAGTCCGCCGCGTCGGGGACCGGCAGGTTGACCCTGGCGGTCACCGGCATGACGTGTACGTCTTGCGCGCAGATCATCGAGAAAGTTCTCGGCAAGGTCGCGGGTGTGCGATCCGCGCAGGTGAACCTAGCTGCCGAGACGGTCACGGTGGAAGTGGATCCGCTGGCCGTAGGTCCTGACGAGGTCATTCGCGCCATCAAGAACGCGGGATACGGTGCCGAGGTGCTCACCGAGCGCGGTGCTGACCAGGGCGTCGACCTGCAGCGCGAGGCCCAGGAAGCCTTCGCGGCACACCAGCGCCATCTGCTGGTGTTCAGCGCCTCGCTTGCCGTTCCGCTGTTCTTCATCGCGATGGTGCCGCCGTTCATGATGGCGGTGCCTGAGTGGGTGGCTGGCCTGTTCGGAATCACCGATGAGCCAGGCATCATGTTCGTGCACAAGCTGATCATGCTTGCGTTCGCCGCACCGGTGCAGTTCATCGCGGGTGCCCAGTACTACCGGGGCTTCTGGCACGCGATCAAGCAGCGTGCGGGGAACATGGACACGCTGGTCGCCATCGGGACGACAGCAGCATTCCTCTACAGTGTGGCGGCGACATTCTGGCTCCATGACCAGCCGGTCTTCTACGAGACTTCGGCGTTGCTGATCACGTTCGTGCTTCTCGGCAAGTCACTTGAGGCGCGGGCCAAAGGTCGGACCTCGGACGCCATCAAGAAGCTCATGGGACTTGCCGCCAAGACGGCCCGTGTACTTCGCGACGGCGCAGAAGTCGATCTGCCGATAGAACAGGTCGTCGTCGGCGACCTCGTCGTTGTTCGACCGGGCGAGAAGGTTCCAGTCGATGGCATCGTCGTGGAAGGGGCGTCCTCTGTCGACGAGTCGATGTTGACCGGGGAGTCGATTCCTGTTGAGAAGCGCGATGGGGACGAGCTGATCGGCGCGACCATCAACCGCCTTGGTAGCCTGCGGTTCAGAGCCACCAAGGTCGGAGCAGACACGGCGCTTGCGCAGATCGTGCGGCTCGTGGAGGAGGCACAGGGATCGAAGGCCCCCGTGCAGCGCTTTGCCGACCGCATCTCGGCTGTGTTCGTGCCCGCCGTTGTGTCCATCGCGCTGCTGACATTCGGCTTCTGGTTCTTCGCAGGCGCCCGCATCTTCGGCAGCGTGCCCGATCCCGCGGCATGGCCCGTCGTGTTCGAGCCGATCCTCATGGCAGCGTCATCGAGCGGGTGGTTCGTTGCCGCACTGCTTGCGGGAACCGCAACCGTGGTCATCGCGTGTCCATGCGCGCTGGGTCTGGCGACGCCGACAGCGATCATGGTGGGCACCGGCAAAGGTGCTGAGAACGGTGTGCTCATCAAGAGTGGCGAGGCGCTTGAGACCGCCTACCGCATCGACGCGATCATCTTCGACAAGACCGGCACGCTCACACACGGCAAGCCGGTAGTGACCGACGTCGAACTCCTGGAGGGCCATGACACGCGGCGTATCCTCGCGCTCGCTGCGGCGCTCGAACGCTCGAGCGAGCATCCGCTGGCGGAGGCTATCGTTCAGCATGCCCACGACGAGGGTATCGAGGTACCGGCGGTCGAAGGCTTCTCGGCAGTACCCGGACACGGCGTCGAAGGTGTCGTCGCAGGCATGAGGGTGGTGCTGGGCAATCGAAGGATGATGGCAAGAGAAGGTGTAGCCATCGATGCGCACGAGGATCGCATCCGTGCTCTCGAGGCGGAGGGCAAGACCGTCATGATCGTGGGCGTCAACGGGGCCAAGCCGGCGGGGCTGATCGCGGTGGCCGATACGGTCAAGGAACATTCCGCAAGTGCGGTCAGTCAGCTCGGCAAGATGGGTGTCGACGTCTACATGGTCACGGGCGACAATCGCAGGACTGCCGAGGCGATCGCCGTTGAGGTAGGCATACCCGCAGATCACGTCCTTGCCGACGTGCTGCCTGAGCACAAAGCCGAGGAGGTCGCCAAGCTCCAGGAGAAGCAGCTCGTGGTAGCGATGGTGGGGGACGGTATCAACGATACTCCCGCGCTGGCCCAGGCCGACGTGGGTATCGCGATGGGCGCCGGCACTGACGTGGCGGTTGAGACCGGGGGCATCATCCTCATACGCAACGACCTGCGTGATGTGGTCACGGCGGTGCAGCTCTCTCGCGCGACGATGCGCAAGATTCAGGGCAACTTCTTCTGGGCTCTCGGCTACAACACGCTGGGGATACCGGTAGCCGCTCTTGGAGTCCTTTCGGGTGCGCCGTGGATCGCCGGTGCGGCCATGGCGTTCTCGAGCGTGAGTGTTGTCACCAACTCGCTGTTGCTGCGGAGGTTTCGCCCGGTGCGCAGCTAGACGAACATACCCCAAGGGGTATAATGCGGGTATAGTTGTCACGGGGGTTTGTCGTACCCTTGTTCGTAGACGGCGGCCGGTCGAACGGAGACATCAATGGAGACGAGTTCCATCACGCTGTTCAGTGCGTTCGTCGGCGGCCTGCTGTCCTTTCTCGCGCCGTGCGTACTGCCCCTGATCCCGGGTTACCTGTCCTTCATGACTGGGTTGTCGAACGCCGAGTTGCAGGAAGGGAACGCGGGTATGAGCAGGGTCATGGTCCCGTCCCTGTTGTTCACGCTGGGTTTCTCATCGGTGTTCATTCTCATCGGTGCCGCTGCGGGGCTCGCAAGTCGGACGCTCGGCCCCGTTCTCAGCCGATACGATCGCATTCTCCAATACGGTGCCGGTGCGGTCGTGATCCTCATCGGTGTCTTCATGCTCGGCATCATCAAAGTCCCGTGGTTGTACGGCGAGGCTCGCTTTGAGATGGGCAAGGCGCGCAAGTTCGGACGAGGTGCTGCGTTCATCATGGGACTCGCGTTCGGGTTCGGGTGGACTCCCTGCGTGGGTCCGATACTGACCGTGATCCTCGGACTTGCAGCACAGACTGGTGACACGCTCCGGGCGGCTGTCATGCTCGCGGCATACTCGGCCGGTCTGGCGCTGCCATTTCTTCTGACCGCGGCATTCTTCGGCAAGCTGACCACCACACTACGCTGGTTCACGAAACACTCGGTCGCGATCAACCGCACAGCGGGCGTGATCCTGATCATCATGGGTGTACTCATCTTCACGGGGCAGATGGGTCGCCTGTCGGTGCTGCTGCTGGACGTTCTCCCGTTCTTGCGCGTTCTTGGCTAGGGCAACGCGTTGTTAGCGCTGCCTGCGTGGACTACGATAGAAGTCTAGGCGGCGACTCGACGGGGGTATCATGCGGTCGGTGCGGCCCGGCGGCCAGAGTCTTACCAGGCGCTTCGGGATGCTCGTCGCTGCGCTCATCGTCTCGACGACCGTTCTTCTGGGACTCTCCGCCTCTTTCGGAGTCTACGAGATGGCGCGTCGCGAGGAGTCCTCACGCCAGCGCACCTATCTCGAAGTCGTGACCCAGCAGGTCGAGAGTCGCTTCACCGTTACCCGGCGTGTGGTCATGACGCTGCGTGCTCGCGATGCGATCCGGTCCGGGGACCAAACGACGATGCACAACGCGCTGAACGACGCTGTGACGGACAACTCCGAGTTCATCAGCCAGGCCTTCGTTGCGAACGAGGATGGAACCGTCGCCTCGTTCTACCCGCAGGCACCAAACCTGACCGTTGCTGAAACGATTGCGATCACTCGGAGCGCCCGCAACGCTCTCGAGCCACTACTGATCTGGCGAGCTCCGGCGACGGGCGAGGGTCAACTGTGGGCGATACTGCCCTTCCCGTACCACTCGGGCGAGACCGGATTCATATTCGCGAGAATCGACACCGGGCCGATCGGAGCCGCTCTGGAGCAGGTGGCTTCAGCGGGCGAGGGACCGACGGTGGGAGTGCTTTCGACATCCGGTAGTGTGCTGTTCGCGGCAGGTCGTGATGAGGCGCTTCGAAGTGGTGAAATCGAGTTCAAGGACCTTGATGAGGAGCAGCAGGGCCGGGTCTCATCCCAGGCGGCGGATGGCAGTGACTTCTCGGGCTACTACAGCACACTCGGCGGTACGCTCGACTGGCGCGTCGTCGTGCTCGAGCCGTCGGGGAGTGCGATATGGGAGACATGGGGTGCACTTCGCCCGGCAGTGTTGACCTGGTCGACCACGGCGATCGTGGCGATGTTCGTGGCATTGGCTCTCGTCAGGTTGACGGTGCGACCTCTTCGGGATCTTGAGCGGCGAGCGAACGCAGTCGCGCGCGGAGCCTATGCCGAGCCGGTAGAGGTCACCCGCAACGATGAGATCGGACGGCTGCTGGAAGCGTTCAACTCGGTCGCCGCGCGACTCGATCGCATGCACGACGTCTCGCAAGTACTCGCGCGTTCGTCCGAGCGGGATGAGGTTCTCGACGGCATCCTCTCCTCGGTAGGACACATGATCGGCCGGGCCGAGGTGGACGTTCTGCTACTCACCGAGGATTCACACGAGTTCGAGGTGGTCAGGGCGCTCGGTGCCGTGAGCGATCATGTGGGAATGCACATCGGTCGCGATGAGTCGCAGTGGCTCTCGCATGCGATACGCGGCGGCAGCACCGTACACTACGTCGGCGAATTCGCCGAAGACGCACTTCTGCGGCACCACGGTGGCGAGGGTGCCCATGCGCTTGCGGTCCCGCTGATGGCGGGTCCGGAGACGTTGGGCCTGATCGTTGTAGTGAGCCACCGCGAAGGTGACGTCACAGACGCCGAGACCGAGATGGTCCGTTCGTTCGCCGCGCAGTCATCGGTCGCACTACGCAACGCGCGACTGTTCGCCGAGGAGCGACGGTCGCGCCGTGAGGCGGAGCTGTTGCTGACGGTGTCCGAGCGCATCTCAAGGACCGGGGCGCTCGCCGAGGCGATCGACGTCGTGCTGTCGATCCAGTCCGAGCTGCTGGGTATGGAAGAGCAGACTGCGATGATCCTGGCGCGTGAGGAGTACGGATTGCCGGTAGCGGAGTCTCCCGACCGAGAGAAGACCATGCTTGGGGCGTGGACGGCGCTCTTCGGACGGCGCATCGAGGGTTCGGAGGGTGCACAGGCGAGGTTCCTGGTTCGCCAGTCTGCCGAGGAGCGCATCGGTGCATTCATGGAGGAGATTGGGGTTGAAAGCATCGTAGTGACTCCTCTCGCGATCGAGGGAGACCTGATCGGACTGCTCGTGGTTGGCACGCGATCGCCGGGTCTTCGGGTGACGCCCCGCCAATTGCGTGTGGCGGAGGTTGTCGGCAATCAACTGTCCCTGGCATTTCAGAGCGAGATGCTCTTCGAGCAGGCGAGGGCGCGCGCAGACAACCTAGAGACCGTGTTCAGGATCAGCCAGGCCGTCAGCTCGTCCCTTCAGAGCAAAGTCGTACTGAATCGTGTGCTCGACGTCGTCCAGAAGATCTTCTCAGCAGACGCGGTCATTCTGATGACATACGATGCGGATCGCAGGGTGCTCGTCGTCCCGATGGCTCGCGGTCTCCTCCATCGCGACATGCTCGATATCGAATTCACTCCCGGTGAAGATATCCCGGGACGTGTGTTCGCCGCCAAGCAGCCGGAGAAGTACGACACGTTGATCGGCGTGGATACAGCCTTGGCTGACGTGGCGCGGTACCAGGACCTGGAGTCCATGCTGGTCGTGCCTCTGCTGGCGCGCGGCCGCAGCATAGGAGTACTCAGCGTACTCTCGAAGAACGAGTCCGCTTTCGGCGACGATGACATGGAGCTACTCAGGACGTTCGCCTCGCAGGCTGCACTCGCCATCGACAACGCTCGCATGTTCAGTCGTGAGCATCATGTGTCCACGGTTCTGCAGGAGAGCATCCTTCCCTCGCGCCTGCCGAGGATCGAAGGCATCGATGCGAGCAGCATCTATCTCCCGGCCGGTACTGAGGCAGACATCGGTGGTGACTACTACGATCTCTTCAGGGCGCCCGACGGCCGACTCGTCATGGCCATCGGTGACGTCTGCGGCAAGGGCGTAGCGGCCGCCACCAAGACGTCGATGATCAAGTACGCGGTTCGCGGCATGGTCGTGGCGAACCTTGAACCCAGGCAGATCGTATCGGAAGTCAATCGGATGCTGATCGAATCCGGTGACGCCACCAATATCGTGACGTTGTGGGTGGGTTTCCTCGATGTGGCAGAAGGGCTGCTCGTGTACGCCAACGGCGGCCATCCCCCGGCGCTACTCCTGCAGCCCTCAGATGGACGGCTGGAGCGTCTGAGCACGACCGGCGCGCTGCTGGGTGCGGTCGAGGATGCCGCCTACGAACAGGCCTCAGTGACGGTTGAGGCCAATGCGACGGTTCTGCTCTACACCGATGGGGTGACTGAGGCGCGCAACAACGGCCGCTTCTTTGGGGAGGGGCGTGTCCGCCGCGCGTTGAAGCTCGGTGGCTCGGCGGCGGTCGTGACACAGCGCCTCCTGGCCCAAGTGCAGCGCTTCTCGGGTGGCAATCTCCGTGACGATGCAGCGATACTCACCGTTCGTCGGTTGGAAGCAGATGATCGACAGCTGTTTCGGGGCAATGGACAGGGGTAACTAAGCCACATGGAACGCGGAGATTCGCGAGGAGGCCAGGGTTTGGAGACGACAGTTGAACGCGGCGCCGATCAGGCGATGTGCGTCGTTCGGCTGCGCGGCGAGATAGACATCTCCACGGTGCCCGGTCTGCGCGATTCCGTCGAGTCCGCCGTCATGGGTGGCTGCACAAACGTCGTCCTGGATCTCTCATCTGTGACGTACGCCGACAGTTCGGCGCTCGGTCTTATCGTCTGGCTGGACCGGTTGCTCCATCCCCGAGACGGAAAGCTTGTACTCGCCGGTGCGAATCGTGACGTCGGCCGGGTGCTGGAGCTTTCGGGTCTCGTGGGGCTTGCGCCGACGATCGCCGCCGCGGCGGATGTTGCCGACGCCGTGAGCGGGCTGGACCTGCCCGCCCGAACATCCGAGCCGCTTTGGAGTGACTCTTTGTCGCTATCGGCGGATGTGGGCGCTCTGCCCGCCATCAGGGCGCAGGTATGTGATCTTCTCGAGGATGTGGACATGTCCGATGGGGCTATGTTCGACGTTCGTGTCGCAGTGGGAGAGGCATTAGCGAACGCGATTCGCCATGGCTCACCGGGTGGGGGAGCCGATATAGTTCAAGTGACGGTAACAGCCTTCGCTGACCGTGTGGTCATCGACGTCACAGACTCCGGCTCAGGCTTCGACGGTCGTCCGGGCGGTACGGATGACCTATACGCCGCTTCCGGACGAGGTGTCATGTTCATGCGCGCTCTGATGGACAGTGTGCAGTTCTCGCCGGCGCCCGGTGGGGGTACGTCGGTGACGCTGGAGAAGCATCTGGATACGCCGCGAACAGTGATGTAGGTAGCAGGGGGCAGCTGGCTGGTGATGCGCGGGGACCGCGTTAGCGGTATGCTCTGATTGACGCCCCCGCCGACGCGTTTCGGAGGTCTCGATGGAACTGAAGGAGATCATTCAGGCACGGCATTCGATCCGAGTGTTCAAGCCGGATGCGATTGACGAGTCTGTCGTGAATGAGCTGGTGCGATACGCATCCCTCGCCCCATCGACGTTCAACCTCCAGCCCTGGCACTTCCATATCGCCGTGGGTCCCGCGCGCGATAGCGTGAACAAGATCATGGCTCAGACGACGCAATATCTGCAGGAATATGTGGACGCCATCGGGCCGGAGGCGCTTGACACGGTGGCACACTTCTACGCAGATCTCGGTGGAGCGCCAGTGGTCATCGGCATGTCGGCTCCGGTGGTGGATGACCCGCTGATCGACCAGACGAACGTGTATCTTTCGATCGGGGCATGTATCGGCAACTTCCTGCTGCTGGCGGCCGAAGCGGGTCTTGGCGCATGCAACCTGACTGTCCCGCACTGGGTCGCTCAGGACCTCACGTCTGCGTTCGGTATTCCTGAGGACCGTGAACTTGTGTCCATCATGATCCTTGGGTATCCGGATGAGGAGCCGCAGCCTCGCGATCGGAACACCGACGTCGTCTCCTGGCTGCGCTGAGAAACGTGCTCCGCGCGGTCTTCTTCGATGTGGGGAACACACTCATCTACCCGTTCCCCGGCGTTTCAGAAGTCTGTCGACAGGTGCTTGCCGAGGCAGGCCACATCCACGACCTGACCGCCATCGACGAACTGATGCCGATGGTCGACCAGTACTACGAGGACCGCTACCGTGCTGATGACACCTTCTGGACCGACGAGGAGGAGACTTCCGGCGTCTGGGTAGGCATGTACTCGCTGCTGTGCAGGAAACTCGGAATCGAAGACAGCGCGACAATCCTTTCACGTCGGGTCTATGACCAGTTCGGACGCATCGACAGGTGGCGCGTCTATGACGACGTCCTCCCGGCATTCCAGCGTCTGCGCGATCGCGGGCTCAAACTCGGCATCATCTCGAACTGGGATCGACGCCTCGTCCGGCTTATGGACGGACTTGAGATCGCGCCGCTACTGGACTCGGTGATCTCCTCGGCGGATGTGGGTCTTCGTAAGCCGGATCCGAGGATATTCGAGCTTGCCTGTGAGGAACTGGATGTGGCTCCCGAAGACGCCGCGCACGTGGGAGACCATCACTACGCCGATGTGCTCGGAGCGCGTGCCGTAGGGATGCACGCGGTCTTGATCGACCGTCACGGCGGTGAGCCACTGCCTGTCGGGCCACACCCCATCTCCAGTCTCGAACGTGTTGAGGAGGCTCTGGGTCTCTGAGCGTGTGGTCGCATTCGGGACCCGGCGGTATCATGCTATGTGGCGCCGTTCGGGCGTCCGGACGCCAAGGGAGGGCGGATGGCCTTCAAAGATCTGCGTGACTACATGATGCTGCTCGAGAGCAAGGGACAGCTGAAGCGCATCACGGCCGAGGTCGACCCGTATCTCGAGATCGGCGAGATCACCGATCGGGTCAGCAAGGCGGTCGGACCCGCACTGCTGTTCGAGCATCCCGTGAATCGCGAGACCGGCGAGCCGTACGGCATGCCGGTCGTCATCAATCTCATGGGCAGCTACGACAGAATGGCCTGGGCCATGGGCGTGGATGCCGAGACGGGCACTTGGCGCGATCTTGATGCCAAGGGCAGGCAGCTCATGGAGATGCTGCCGCTGGACATGCCCGCATCCATGAAGGGCAGACTCGATGTGCTCATGGGGCTCAAGGACCTGGCGGGTGCCGGCGCGAGTGAAGTGAAGGCCGGTAAGGCCGAGTGCCAACAGGTCGTCCTGAAGGGCGATGAGGTCGACCTCACGAAGTTGCCCGTGCTTACGACATGGCCTGAGGACGGTGGTCCGTTCATCACTCTGCCCCTGGTCGTGACGCGTAACCTCAAGGGTAAGCCTAATGTCGGTATGTACCGGCTGCAGGTCTTCGACAGGAACACTACGGGGCTTCACATTCACGAACACCACGACGGCGCGAAGAATATGCGCGAGTGGCAGGAGGCGGGGGAGACTCGCATGCCCGTCTCGGTCGCACTCGGTGCGGATCCGACCACCATCTTCTCGGCTACCGCGCCCGCACCACCCATCATCGATGAGTATCTGCTCTCCGGCATCTTGCGGGGAGAGAGCGTGGAGGTCGTCAAGTGCGTGACCAACGACCTTCTGGTCCCTGCGCATGCCGAGATCGTGCTTGAGGGGTACGTCGAGATAGGCGAGACGCGGTGGGAAGGTCCTTTCGGCGACCACACCGGCTACTACTCGCTCGCTGACGACTTTCCCGTGTTCCATGTCGAGGCGATCACCATGCGCAAGGACGCCATCTACCCCACGACGATCGTCGGTCAGCCGCCCATGGAGGACTGCTACATGGGCAAGGCTACCGAGCGACTGTTCCTGCCGGTCATACGTGCGATGATGCCGGAGGTGGTCGACTACGACCTGCCTCTCGAGGGCGTCTTCCACAATTGCGCGATCTTCCAGATCAAGAAGGAATTCGCAGGTCAGGCGTTCCGTGTGATGAACTTCGCGTGGTCGATGGGGCAGATGATGTTCACGAAGTACATCATCGTCGTCGACGAAGAGGTCGACTGTCACAACTACTCAGAGGTGGCCTGGCGCTGCTTCAACAACGTCGACCCGAGCCGTGACATCCTGATCAGCAAGGGTCCGCTCGACCGGCTCGATCACTCGTCGAACTTCGAGAGCTTCGGCTACAAGATGGGCATCGACGCCACGCGTCCGCTGCCGGGTGAGGGTCACACGCGCGAATGGCCGGAACCGATGAAGATGACTGCCGAGGTCAAGGCGCGCGTCGACGCGATGTGGGGCGAGCTCGGCCTGTGAGCAAGGCTGCCGAGAAGATCCGGCTGCTGCTGGAGCTCGTGAAGTTCGAGCACTCGATCTTCGCTCTGCCCTACGCATACATCGGCGCGCTTTATGCGGCTGCACCACACTGGCCGTCTCTGCTGGACCTCCTGTGGATCACCGTGGCGATGGTCGGCGCACGCAGCTTCGCATTCATCGTCAACCGTGCGGCCGACAAGGAGATCGACGCCCGCAATCCTCGCACGGCTGGTCGAGCCGTCCCGGCGGGGCTCATCAAAGCGTGGGAACTGTGGCTGTTCTCGGCGATCGTACTCATGGCGTTCCTGTTCGCGGTATGGCAACTACACCCCATCACTCGATGGCTGTGGCCGATCGTGCTGGGGGCCTTCATCGTCTATCCGTACACCAAGCGCTTCACGCCCCTGTGTCACTACTGGCTGGGCATCTGCCTCGGGCTCGCCCCTGTGGGCGCCTGGGTGGGCATCACCGGAGATACGGGTAGCGCGGCACCCTGGGTCATGGGTGCTGCCGTGGCCCTCTGGACGGCAGGTTTCGACATCATCTATGCGACGCAGGATGTCGAGTGTGATGTGCGGGACGGTGTGCACTCGATGCCCGCCGACCTCGGTGTCGCAGCGGCACTGGTGCAGACCCGTGTCACTCACGTCCTGACAGTCATATTGCTTGTCGCCGGGGGTCTTCTGGCGAATGCCGGGTGGGCGTGGTACGCAGGTGTCGGTGTGGCAGCCGGCCTGCTGTGGTATGAGAACAGCATTGTGAAAGCCGACGATCTGTCGCGTCTCAACGCCGCGTTCTTCACTATGAACGGCGTCATTGCCATAGTCTTGCTTGCGGGCGCCGTCGCTGACAGGTTACTCGCGTAGTCCTCACAGGAAGAGGAACACATGAAGCGCTACATCGTTGTGATCACCGGAGCGTCAGGCTCCGCGTATGGGATGCGCCTGACCGAACAACTGCTGCTATCCGGCGCCGAGGTGACGCTCATCCTCACCCAGACTGGCGCCGAGGTGGCTGCGTACGAGCTGGGGTTCAGGCTACCCGCATCGGGTGCTCGCGATGCAGTGATGCGCTACCTGGAGCTAAGGCCCGATCTGCCCCTGCGGGTCGTTCCCAACGATGACCTGTTCGACGCCGTCGCCTCCGGCTCGAGCGTTGTCGACGGCATGGTCGTTTGCCCTGCCTCGATGGGCTTCGTAGGTTCTGTCGCTTCCGGGCTCGCGGCGGATCTTGCCGAGCGTGCCGCTGACGTCATGCTTAAGGAGCGTCGGCCGCTGGTGCTCGTGCCGAGAGAGACGCCCTTGAATCTAGTGCACCTGCGGAACCTTACGGTCGTGGCCGAGGCAGGAGCGGTCATCCTACCAGCGATGCCGGCGTTCTACACGCGTCCGGAGAGCCTGGACGACATGGTGAATTTCGTTGTCGGCAAGGTGCTCGACGTGTTGGGTGTGGAGCACGAGCTGTTCCCAAGGTGGCGCGAGTAGGGGGTTCTCAGGTTGACGGATAGGGCGTTTCGGCGCAGAATCTTAGTGTTCGTAGGGTCTGTAGCAGCCGTACCACCAGTCGTAGCAGTAGTCGTAGAACATAGGAGAGACTCATGACCCTCTCGCAGGCGCGCAAGCGCTTCCCCCTGGTGCCCCGTGACATCCTCAAGTGGGCGCTCGAGAACATCTCTGACCCTCATGATCTTGAGATCGGCCTGTATCGCCTCGATCAGGCCCGGCAGATCCAGGTCAAGTACGGAGTGTAGTGGTACCTCGCGCGCGAGTCGCCACACCCCCTCCTTGCCGCTGCCCCTCAACCCCCTCGATGCAGCGGCGTGACCGCGACTTGCGCGCACGAAAAAGGACCCGTCCCTGCCCTGGGACGGGTCCTTCCTGTTTCCCTGGAGGCGACGCCCGGATTCGAACCGGGGATAAGGGCTTTGCAGGCCCCTGCCTTGCCACTTGGCCACGTCGCCGATATGAGGACGTTCCGTAGAATGTCCGATTCAATCAAAGAAGGTCGGCCAGGAGGGCTTGCATGATGCCCTTTGGGCCGACCTCCGAAGTGTCGATGGAGCGGACGACGGGATTCGAACCCGCGACCCCAACCTTGGCAAGGTTGTGCTCTACCAGCTGAGCCACGTCCGCGCGCAAGGGGTAGTCTACCAAGGGGTATGGGGCGGTGCAAGGATGAATTCGAGCTACGTGCGCATGTGCGCGAAATGGGGCTGGCGCATTCGGTGTGTCCTGCTACAATAGTCGTCGCTGTCCCTCAGGGACACATATATGGGCGCTTAGCTCAGGGGGAGAGCACTTCCTTGACGCGGAAGGGGTCAGAGGTTCAAATCCTCTAGCGCCCACCACATGAAACGAGGCCTCGGCATAAACGCCGGGGCCTCTTTGTGTTGCGTGTGATTTCATCTACGGCGCACGAGTGTCGATATACTGTGCAAGACGACCGCAACGGAAGGAAGATCGCATGAGTATCGGCGCCAAGCTTCGGAGAGCCACGCTCGCGATCGTGCTCACGCTGAGTGTGCCGGTGTCCGCAGCTGCGGCACCTCGTCCGTTGGACTGGCCGGCCGGCACGGTGCGCATATCGGTCGACGCCGAGCGCGTGTATGGTTCGACGCGCTTCGACACTGCGGTAGCCATTGCCGAGAGCGGATTCCCCGGGTGGACGGGCATCTCGCATGTGATAGTGGCCTCCGGTCGGTCGCTAGCCGACCCCCTGGCAGCAGGCGGACTGTGCTGGGCATACGATGCTCCGCTGCTGCTGGTGGAGAATGGCGGCATCCCGGATGCGACTCGAGTCGCCCTCCAAGAGATCGTATCGGCGAACACCACCGTCACTGTCACCATCGTGGGCGGGTCTCGAGCCGTGTCCGAGGAGTGTGCGACCGCACTCGGCGGAATCGTTGGAGCCGGTAATGTCGAGCAGCCGTTTGCCGGGGGTGACCGCTACGAGACCGCGGCGCTTATCTCGGCGCGTGTCAGTGAGGTCGCCTCGGAGAGTGCCACGCTGATGCAGCCGGATATCGCGCTGATCGCGAGCGGAGAGCGCTACTTCGACGCCCTGTCGCTGGCCGCGGTGAGCGCACGTACCGGCGCTCCCGTGCTGTTCACGACTCGAGATGATGTGCCCGCGGCCACCAGGGCCGAACTCGACAGGCTGACGCCCGCAGAGATAATCGTTGCCGGCGGAGAGCTGGTCGTCTCCGATGGGACGTACTCCTCACTTGGCGGCACGTCTCGCTGGGCCGGCGCCACCCGCTATGCAACGGCGGCCGTCGTGGCCGAGAATGCCGTGGCGCGCGGCTGGTTCGATCCGGGAGCGTTCGGAGTCGCGGCGAGCGTGCCGGATGCATTGGTGGGTGCGACGTTGTGCGCACGCCGGGGCATGCCACTGCTGTTCACCCAGGAGAATCAGGTCAGTCGTGAGCTTGCCGAGTATGTTGAGGCACGTGAGGCGACTGTGACCTCATGCGTCGTGTTCGGAGGGACCTCGGTCGTCTCGGCCGAGACATTCGACCAGCTTGAAGGCGCTCCGGCGGTACCGGAGATCCTCGGCTCGGTCACGGGCGGTCTTGCCGCTAAATATGCAACGGTGAGAGCAGTGATCGGTGTCAACACGAGCGTGTGTAGGTTGTACTCGGGCAGCGCACTCGTGGCGACTCGTCAGGTACCGTCCTATGGGATCGTGGACTTCAGCAAGGTGGCGATGCCCGCAACAGGGGAGAGCGTTCGAGTGGAGGTCGGCAATCCCGAGGGGGGCGCGCAGAAGGCGAGTGTCACGGTACGACGTTTGACCTACCCGGCGAGTACGAGCATCGTCATCGACAAGTCGGACTTCCGCCTGTACTGGGTGAGGGGCGACGAGCTGATCGAGGCGTTCCCGATCGCCATCGGCCGCGTGGGTATGGAGACTCCGGTCGCCACGTGGAAGATCAATGCCAAGTACTACACCGATCCGTCGAGCGTCTACGGTCCCAGGAAGATGCGGCTGTTCAGGCAGTATGGCAGCAGCTACGTCTACACCGCCTATGCCGTGCACGGCACCAATGAACCCTGGGTGATCGGCACGAAGGCTTCTCACGGGTGCATCAGGATGTACAACGCCGACGTCCTGAGGTTGTTCCCGCAGGTGCCGCTCGGCACGATCGTCCAGACCCGCGAGTAGGCCTAGTCGCTGTCGATCGCCCCGAGTTCGGCTGCGACCTCGGCAGTGACGACGAAGGTCGCTGCTTGTGGCAGTACTTGCGCATACACCGGGGTGGATCGAGACAGGGTGTCGCCGTCCGCCTGGAGCGGCAGCGGCGGATTCGTCTTCACGCGTATTTGACGGGCGCTGTGGATCTCGAGGGCGGGCCGCGCAGGATGATGTCCCACCCGATCCAGCAGCGCAGCCCAAACGGCAGGGATGAGCCCGGCCACGCTTCTGGTCTTCACGATGACGACCTCGAAGAGGCCGTCTCGGGCGTCACTACTGTGTGTCACGGAGAGGTCGAACTGGATACGAGCGAGATTCACGAGCAGGACCGCGATACCCTTCGTCTTGACGCGCTCTCCATCCAGGTCCAGTTCGATATCAGCGATGGTGGGCTGCATGTTCTGGATGGCGCTGATGATGTAGGCGCCCTCTCCGATAATGGGCTTGAGTTCTTTGGCGCCGTCCATCACTGCGGCATCGAAACCTGCGCCGGCGATGATCACGAATCCTGACCTTCGCTCGGCATCCGTACCCTCGGCGGTCACGAGCTCGCCAAGATCGATGGCGACCTCTACGCCGCTCAGCGTGAGTCGCGCTAGTTCGTGCGACTCAAGGGGCATCCTGAGGTTTCTCGCAAGCAGGTTGGCCGTGCCTGCGGGATAGGGAACGATGGGAATCCCGGAGCCACGCAGCGCATAGGCGAGTGAGGAGACGGTCCCGTCACCGCCGACTGCGACGACACGTTCGTACTGGTCGGCATCACGCACGAGACGTCCGATGTCAGCGCCCTCGTTGAGGAACCTGACTGTCACCTCGGCGCCGGCCTCTCCAAGGTCCCTGACGAAGTCGTAGAGACCGGGATCGCCCCATCCCGAGACCATGTTGGCGACCATGAGGATGTTCATGGCGACCCCTGCCGTCCGTGTCGATGCTCATCGGGCTTTGGGATACACTCGATTCTCGACCATGATACGGCATGTAAGCACGCAGATGAGAGGCCGGTGCCCCTTGTACATCACTGACGCGAAGAGCCTAGTGAAGTTCGCCGAGACGATTTCCGGCTCTCCGGTAGTGGCGATCGACACGGAGTTCATGCGCGAGAAGACGTACTATGCCCGGCTGTGTCTGATCCAGGTGGCGACACCCGAGGTGGCCGCAGCGATCGATCCGCTTGCCATCGCCGATCTGGGCCCGCTGTGGGACGTGCTCAAGCAGCACAGCGTCATGAAGGTCTTTCATGCGGGTGGACAGGATATCGAGATCCTGACGCGTGAGATGGGCGAGACACCTGCGCCGGTCTTCGACACGCAGACCGCAGCGACACTTGCTGGGCATCCGTCCCAGGTGGGCTACGGACAACTGGTGAAAGCGATCTTGGGCGTGGACCTCGACAAGGGCGACACGTTCACGGACTGGGCTGCTCGACCGCTGAAGGACACCCAGGTCGAGTACGCACTCAATGACGTGCGGTACTTGACCGAGGTGTATCAACGCCTACATGACGAGCTCGCGACTGCGGGTCGTCTTGCGTGGCTGGCTGAGGACTTCGAGCGCATGGCCGACCCGGCGACCTACGAAGTCATTCCCGAGGAGCAGTGGCGACGCGTGAAGCGTGCTTCGTCGCTGGATCGCAAGGGACTGGCGGTGCTCCGCAGCGTCGCAGCGTGGCGGGAGCGTGAGGCGCAGCGCCGCGATCTGCCGAAGCGGTGGGTCCTGGGCGATGAGAGTCTCGTCGAAGTCGCTCGGCGTGCGCCGCAAGACACGAAGGAGCTCGGCTCGATCCGGGGCATCGGTGATCGTGCGGTCGGGAGGTTCGGCAGCGGCATCATCGAGGCGGTGAACGAAGGCCTTGCGACACCGGAGGCTGAGCGTCCGCAGCTCGCGAAACGTCGTCGCCCCGCGAAGGGCGCGGCACAGCTGGCCGATCTCATGGGCGTACTTGTGCGCGTGAGAGCACGTGAGCACGGTGTCGCGCCCACACTGCTGGCGACGCGTGACGATCTGGAGTCGTTCGCTGACGGCGAAACCGACGAGAATCCGCTCATGACCGGATGGCGACACACACTTGTCGGAGCCGAGCTTGAGGCACTGGTTCGGGGTGAGCTGTCGCTGCGAGTCGACGATGGCAAGGTCGTGGTCGAGCGAGCTGACCGGTGTCAGTAGGAGCTGCTATGTTCGTGCCGGGAGCCGAGGAGGTCCTGTGAGCACCGAGAACCGTGCAGTGAGCGTCTCTGACGCTATGAGATTGGCCAAGGGCGCCCTGGAGCGCATCCAGGTCCGTGTGCTCGGCGAGGTGTCCGAGTGTACGGTCAAACCAGGCTACAAAGCGGTGTACTTCACGCTGCGCGATGAGTACGCGACCCTGCCGTGCCTCATGTGGCGAGATGCCTACACCGCCAGCGGGTTGGATATTCGACCAGGCATGCTTGTCGAGGTCACCGGGTGTTTCACGGCCTACGCGCCGAAGGGACGCATGCAGTTCCAGGTCAGAAGTATGACGCCTGCCGGAGAAGGCGTTCTGCGCCTTCAGGTGGCCGCTCTCGCTCGTCGCCTGGAGCAAGAGGGCCTGATGGCGTCAGAGCGCAAGCGGCCGCTGCCTGAGTTCCCTGTGCGTATCGGGCTCGTGACCTCACCGCGCGGCAAGGCCGTGCACGACGTGATCCGGACGCTGCGTCGCCGCTACGCGGTGGCCGAACTCGTGATCGCCGGCGTGAAGGTCGAAGGCGACGGCGCCGGGGAAGCGATTGCTAAAGGACTGCGCATGGTGGCGGCGGAGCCGGGTATGGACGTCATCATCCTGTGCAGGGGCGGTGGCAGCTACGAGGACTTGATGCCTTTTAACGAGGAAGTCGTCGCTCGGGCGATCATCGCGTCTCCTGTGCCGGTGGTTACGGGCATCGGGCATGAGCCTGACAACAGCATCGCCGACATGGTGGCAGACGTGCGTGCGTCGACGCCTACTGCGGCCGCCGAGGCGGTCGCTCCTGCTGCCGAGGAGTTCTCGAAGCATCTCGACACCAAGGCGCGCCTACTGGGCAGGGCACTTCACCATACGGTACGCGCGCAGCATCATCGGTTGAGGCTGATACTGGATCGCCCCGTGTTCACGGACCCTTCGTGTACTCTGGCGACACGCAATCAGATGCTGGACATACTCGCTGATGCGTTGGAGCGTGCACTTCCAGCGCGCCTCATGCGAGATCGGGAGGGTGTAGGGCACCTCTCGGCGAGACTTGTTCATCTTGGCCCACGGATGGCGGATCGTCACACGGATCGTGTCGTCCATACTGCTTTGCGAATGTCGGACGTTGGACCACGATTCATCGAGAGAGCCACTCGCGACCTGGGGGTCTTCGCCGCGCATCTCGACGATCTGTCGCCTCTGGCGATACTCAGGCGGGGTTACGCGGTATGCTATGACGAGTCCGGTGCCACCGTTGTAAGGGATACTCGTGAAGTGAACGTCGGCGACCGTGTTGCTGTCCGTCTTGCCGAAGGGTCTCTCGGCTGCACCGTAGATGATGTGAGAACGGAGAGCTAGATGGATATCGTTGAGGTACCGGTCGAGGAGTTGACGTTCGGTGCGGCCTTGGCCGAGCTGGAGCAGATCGTCAAGGCTCTCGAAGGGGGACAGCTCGAGTTGGAGGAGAGTCTGGCCCGCTATGAGCGCGGAGTGGCGTTGCTTCGGGCCTGCAAGGCCAGGCTCGCGGACGCCGAGCAGCGTGTGACGATGCTTGTAGGAGAGCTCGAGGCTGACGAGACCGAAGAGTAGATCTCGGGTACAGCACGAGGTCGGTTCAGGAGGGGTACCGTGTCTGACTGTATCTTCTGCATGGTTGCGAAGGGGGAGATCCCGTCGAAGGTGGTCTACGAGGACGATGCAGTCCTCGCGTTCGACGACATCGCACCTCAAGGCCCCATACACACGCTCATCATCCCGAAGCAGCACTACGACCATCTGGGTGATGACGTGCCACAGGAACTGCTGGGGCAGCTGCTCTCGGCTACCGCAGAGGTAGCGCGTATCAAGGGCATCGACGCTTCCGGATATCGCGTGATCGTCAACTCGGGTCCCGACGCTGCACAGACTGTCCACCACCTGCACGTGCATGTCATCGGCGGCAAGCCGATGTCGCATGGAATGGTGAGCTTCGCTGACAACATCTGATCGATCGGAGGAACCATGAAAGACGTCGCGATCGTTACTGACAGTACCGCTGACCTGACCCCCGAACTCTGTGCTGAGTACGACATCGTTGTCGTTGAACTTGGTTTCAGCATCGGCGATCGGACGTACATGAACACCGATCTCACACAGGAGGAGTTCTTTGCCGAGATGGCGAAGTCGCCCGAGCTCCCCAAGACGTCGCAACCGTCGGTCGGTACCTTCGTCGAGGTCTACCGCGAGCAGCTCGAGCGGGCCAAAGACATCGTCTCGGTTCACGTCTCGAACCAGCTGTCCGGTACGATCGAATCTGCCCGGGAGGCTGCGCGCCAGTTCGGCGACAGGGTCCACGTCGTCGACTCCCTCAATCTCAGCTTCGGTGAGGGGATTCAGGTGCTGCAAGCCGCGCGGGCTGCGGCCACCGGTGCTACCGCCCAGGAGGTAGTGAAGCTGATTGAGAGTCTCCGCGAACGTGTGCAGATGATCGTCGGTTTCGATTCGCTGGAGAACCTCGCCAAGGGTGGCCGCATCGGCAAGGTGTCGGCTCTTCTCGGCAGCATGCTGAACCTGCGCGTGATGATCACAGTGAACAAAGAGGGCGCATTCGAGCCCGTGGCGAAGAGTCGCGGTGCCAAGGCTGCTCTCGATGAGACCATGAGGTGGGTCGCCGGGAAGATGGGGGACTGTCATCGCGGTCGCTTCGCGGTGATGCACGCCATGTCTCCGGACAAGGCTGAGTGGCTCAGGGAGCGCATCGCATCGATGTATGAAGTCGTCGAGATGCACGTCGTCCAGGCTGGGCCGGTCATAGCCACCCACACCGGTACCGGTTGGGGCGTCGCGCTCATCCCAATAGAGACCAGCGATGTCTGACGGTGTGACCGTGACGTTCGAGCCCGGTGGTCAGAGCGTCGTAGTGAATCCTGGCACCACCGTGCTTGAGGCCGCGTATCGTGCGGGGGTCCATATCGCCGCCACGTGTGCAGGACGTGGTACGTGCGGCAAATGCGGTGTCCGCATCGTCGAGGGTGTGCCTGGTCGAACGCTGCCCTCTACCTCTGCTGTGAAGATGCCTAAAGGCATCCACCTTGCGTGCCTTCTGACCGTCGAGTCGCCGATCACTGTGCGAGCCTTGAACGTGATCAGACCACCGCGGAACGTCTCCTGAACGTGGAACGACCCCGGTCTTCAGACCGGGGTCGTCCTATTCCTTCCCTGGTTACCCCTGAGTCTCTGTGGCCTTGCGTGGTCCTTGCCGGTCCACTTCATCGCGATGCCGGTCGGCGATGGGCCTACACCTGGCGCGAGACGGATTCTCCGTGGCGCGCCGTCGTCAGGGAAGGGAATCTGCAGCTCAATAGAACGTTAACGCATGGGCAGTACAGTTGCAACACTTGTTACATTCGCCCCTGAGCACCAATCACCTGCCCCCGATCCGAGTGCGCCCGGGGCCATGCCGTCCACCGAGAAATCGCGACCGCCGACCTGAGCCGGGCGCGGGGTACTGCTTCGTTCCCGCTAGGATAGCTGTGGGGACGCCGTGAGTCCCCCGTCGTAATGCATCCGGACACCTGTGTCCGTGGTGGTCCTTAGAAGGAGGAGGCGAGAGTATGACGGATTCAAACGCCATTGAATCGCTGTCCCAGGAGTATCGCGTGGTCCAGCCCCCGGAATGGGTCAAGGAGCGCGCTCATCTCCAGACGATGGAGGAGTACGAGGAGCTCTATCAGCGGTCCGTGGAGGACCCTGAAGGCTTCTGGGGCGACATGGCCGAGGAGATGCTCCACTGGCACAAGAAGTGGGATACGGTACTCGAGTACGACTTCAATGAGCCGCGCATCGAGTGGTTCAAGGGCGGCAAGCTCAACGTGACGTACAACTGCATCGATCGTCACCTGCAGGGCTGGCGCCGCAACAAAGCTGCATTGATCTGGGAGTCCGACGAGGGCCGCACCAAGATGTACACGTACCAGTCCCTGTACTACAAGGTGTGCAAGCTCGCCAACGTCCTCAAGAAGCACGGCATCAAGAAGGGCGACCGCGTCGCCATCTATCTGCCGATGATCCCGGAGCTCGCGATAGCGATGCTTGCTTGCGCCCGTATCGGCGCCGTTCACTCGATCGTCTTCGCCGGGTTCAGCGCATCGGCGCTCAGGGACCGTATTCAGGACTGTGGCGCTCGCATGCTGATCACTGCTGATGAGGGCATTCGCGGTGGCCGCGTCGTCCCGCTGAAGGCGGAGGCCGACATGGCCCTCTACGAATGTCCGACGATCGAGTCTGTCATCGTGGTCTCCCGCGCTCGCACTCGTGTCGACATGGAGCCGGGTCGTGACTTCTGGTACCACGAGGAGGTCCGCGCCGCAGACATCAATCGCCACTGCGATATCGAATGGGTCGATGCGGAAGACCCGTTGTTCATCCTCTACACATCGGGTTCGACCGGCAAGCCCAAGGGCGTCCTGCATACCTCGGCGGGCTATCTGCTCTATACGGCGGCGACGTTCCGCTATGTGTTCGACTATCACGATGAGGATGTCTACTGGTGTACAGCAGACATCGGCTGGGTGACTGGACACAGCTACATCGTGTACGGCCCGCTTGCCGTCGGGGCGACCTCGTTGATGTTCGAGGGTGTGCCCACCTACCCGGATGCGGGTCGCTTCTGGGAAATCGTCGAGAAGCACGGCGTCAACCAATTCTACACCGCGCCGACCGCTATCCGTGCACTCATGAAGTCAGGCGAGGAGTTCCCCGCCAAGTACGATCTGTCGACGCTCCGCGTCCTCGGTACCGTGGGCGAGCCCATCAACCCCGAGGCATGGATGTGGTACTACAAGAACGTCGGTCGCGAGAACGTGCCGATCGTAGACACGTACTGGCAGACCGAGACGGGCGGACACATCATCACGAACTTCCCGGGTGCGACGCCCATGAAGCCGGGCTCAGCAACCAAGCCGTTCTTCGGGATCGTCCCGGAGATCGTCAACGAAGACGGCTCGCCGACCCCGGTTGGTTCCGGAGGTCGTCTGTGCATCAACAAGCCGTGGCCGGGCATGCTGCGCGGCACGTGGGGCGACCCTGAGAACAAGCGCATCAAGGAAGTGTACTTCTCGCAATTCCCTGGGAAGTACTTCACCGGTGACGGCGCACGCAAGGACGAGGACGGGTTCTACTGGCTGCTCGGCCGCGTGGACGACGTCATCAATGTCAGCGGACACCGCATGGGTACCGCCGAGATCGAGAGTGCGCTCGTGAGCCACCCGAGTGTGGCCGAGGCTGCGGTCGTGGGCTACCCGCATGACATCAAGGGTGAGGGCATCTATGCCTACGTCATCCTGAGGCAGGGCATCGAGGCTGACACGAACCTGCAGAAGATCCTCGCAGGTCACGTTCGGGAGGAGATCGGCCCGATCGCAAAGCCGGACTTCATCCACTTCGTGCCCGAGGTGCCGAAGACTCGCTCTGGCAAGATCATGCGTCGCATTCTTCGCAAGATCGCTGGTGGCGAGCGCGATATGGAGGCATTGGGAGACATCTCGACGCTTGCCGACCCATCGATCGTTCGCAAGATTCTGGATACCGCTCCCGACGTATAGGCGCGATGTGATAGAGCGAACCACAGGCCTCGCCTGTGTGAGAGAGGGGCGGTGCCGTCACGGCACCGCCCCTCTCGTGTGCGAGCAGTAGCTAGGCGCTTCTGACGCGATGGATGAGCTCCAGGAGCTCGGCGTGTAGTGTCGGATTCCCAGCGACAACATGGCGGGTCTCAGGAGACCATGGCGCGCCCTCATGGTCGGTGATGATGCCGCCCGCCTCGCGTACGGCCACCACCCCGGCTGCCGTGTCCCACGGATAGAGCCCGAACTCCCAGAACGCGTCGGCCCGGCCGGTCGCCACGTGGCAGCAATCCACAGCGGCTGAACCATCCCTGCGGATGCCATGCACGGTGCGCATGACCTCGGCGAAGATAGGGAGTTGTCGCGGCAGCAGATTCTCGCGGTCATACGGGAACCCTGTGACGATGAGGGCCTGATCGATCGAGGGAGTCGATGTACACGTGGTCAGTGTTCCGTTAAGTGTGACACCTTCGCCGCATGCAGCGGCGACAGTCTCATCCGCGGGGACGTTGTAGACGACGCCTACGACCGGCTCTCCGTCGCGAAGCAGGGCCACGCTCACGGAGTAGCAGGGGAAGCCATGAACGAACGACGTCGTCCCGTCCAGTGGATCGACCACCCAGACCTCGGAGTCGCGGAGACCGCCCGGCGTGACGCCGGCAAGTTCGTAGACCTCGGGCTCTTCCACGACGAAACGGGCGCGCTCGAAGTGTGCAGCGAGCGTCTCGCACACAGCGACACCGGAGGCGACATCTGCCTCGGTCACCATGTCGAGGCGGTTGCTCTTCGTGCGGACGCGGCCCAGATCGCCGGCGCGCGCACGCAAGACATCGCCCCCCGCACGAGCGGCTGCGATTGCGCCGTCGAGGTGTTGGCTCACGAGCGCTCCCTCCTGACGTGTTCGGGTATCCTCAGTCTAGCGGTTCGAAGGTCGACCCACACCGTCCGGGGAGGTCCGCGTGCAACGCCATCAGGGTTTCATCACGCCCACGCTCGACGAGTCCGAGGTGCGCGACATCGAGGGGCGGGCGAGACGAGCGAGAGGCTCGGTATTGACGATGACGTCGCTGGCCGCGTCCGGGCATCCGGGGGGCTCGTTCTCCTCGATGGAGATGTACATGCTCCTGTACGGGTTCGCACGAATCGACCCGAAGCAGCCGAGGTGGCCGGAGCGTGACCGGATCGTAGTGAGTCACGGGCATACGTCGCCCGGAGTGTATGCGGCTCTCGCTGACAGCGGGTTCTTCCCACGTGAAGACGTTGTGGCGCACTTCCGGCAGGCCGGCACTCCCTTCGAGGGGCATGTCGAGCGTACGGTGCCCGGAGTCGAGTGGTCGACGGGCAATCTCGGCCAGGGCCTCTCAGCGGGTGTCGGCTTTGCCCTGGCGGCACGTATGACGGGTCTCGGCTGGCACACGTACGTCGCGATGAGCGATGGCGAACAGCACAAAGGTCAGGTCGCCGAAGCCCGACGCCTTGCCGTGAAGCAGCGTCTGAACGACCTGACGGTGGTGGTGGACCTCAACGGCATCCAGATCTCAGGTCGTACCGAGGACGTCATGCCTGTCGATGTTGCGGCAGACTTCGCAGCGGACGGGTGGGGCGTCATCGAATGTGATGGACATGATGTCGCAGCGCTCTATTCTGCCATTGCCGAGGCGGGCGCAGACCCGATCCGCCCGTATGCGGTGGTCGCCCACACGGTCATTGGCAAGGGTGTGTCGTTCATGGAGGGCGAGCCGGAGTTCCACGGCCGCGCGCTCAAGCCCGAAGAGTATGAGAGAGCGATGGCTGAGCTCGGTCTGGAGCCTGAGCTCGAGCATTTCCGCGTGCTGAGGCGTGAGGCGCCGGTCACGCGTACGATCGATACTCCTGACGTTCTACCGAGTCTTATGATCCCGTCCGCGGTCGAATACGGCGCCGAGAAGAACACTGACAATCGTTCGGCGTGGGGCGCTGCGCTCGTGGATATCGCTGTGGTGAATCCGGACGTTCCAATCGCGGTACTCGACTGCGATCTCGCGGTGTCGGTGAAGACGGACGGACTTGCGATGCGTCGGCCGGAATCCTTCATCCAGTGCGGGGTGGGGGAGCACAATGCCGCTACGGTGGCGGGCGCACTGTCCGTCTGTGGCGTGCTCACTTTCTGGTCCGATTTCGGGGTGTTCGGCGTGGACGAGGTGTACAACCAACAACGCCTCAACGACATCAACGGTGCGTCGGTGAAGCTTGTGGTGACGCATTGCGGGCTCGATGTGGGGGAGGATGGCAAGACGCACCAGTGTCTCGACTACATCGGCGCCTTCCGCAACCTGTTCGGTTGGCGTGTGATCGTGCCAGCGGACCCCAACCAGACCGACCGGGCGATCCGCGAGGCGGTCGCGTCGCCGGGCAATGTCGTTGTGGCGATGGGTCGGTCGAAGCTGCCGGTGATCTTAAGCGCAGAGGGCGAGCCCCTCTTCGGTGCTGCCTATCGATTCGTCTATGGCGACGTGGTGTGGGCGCGCGAGGGCCATGACGGCTGCATCTTGACCACCGGAACGGTCGCGGGCGCGGTGGTGGAGGCGAGCGACATATTGCGCTCCGAAGGAATCGACGTCGCCGTAGGGATATGTGCGTCACCGCTCGATCTGGACGACGGTGCCATGCAAGCTGCAGTCGCCTCGCCGTGGGTGATGGTTGCCGAGGACCATCACTGGCGCACGGGCCTGTGGTCGTCGGTGGCGGAGTGGTGTGCGCTGCACGGTGCGTTCACGGAAGCGGTACTGCCGCTCGGTGTGCGTGAGTACTCCGCATCCGGCGCAGCGAGCGACCTGCTGGCAAGCGCGGGGCTGGACGTCTCATCGATCGTGGCCGCTGCCCGCCGCCTTGCCGATGCATGAAGTACACCGTGCCTTCACGGGTCCTTCATACGTACGGGGCATCATAAGGACTACCGATAGCCGGTGACGGGTGGTGAGGCACGTGGGACGAGATGTCCTCGTGGTCGATGACAACGCGAAGATAGTTGAGGTTCTCTCGGCATATCTGACTGCCGAGGGCTTCGGTGTGCGTACTGCCGAAGATGGTCCTGGCGCCGTGGCCGCCGTGCAGGAGCGCCGTCCCGATATCGCCCTGCTCGACATCATGCTGCCGGGTATCGATGGTATCGAACTCACACGGCGTTTCCAGCGGGAGTTCGGGTTGCCGGTCATTCTCGTGACGGCGAAGTCCGAGGAGGTCGACAAGCTCATCGGGCTCGAGGTAGGTGCGGACGACTACATCTCTAAGCCGTTCAGCCCGCGTGAGGTCGTTGCCCGCGTGAAGGCAGTCCTGCGCCGTGTCGAAGGTAGTAGTGCCGTCTCCGGCGGCGTCGTCCGTCTCGGCGACCTGGAGATAGACGCAGAACGCCGAGAAGTGCGCGTCGCAGGTGAGATCGCGGATCTGACTCGGACCGAGTTCGACGTGCTGGCGACGATGGCGGCACATCCCGGGCGCGTCTACACGCGCCTGCAGCTGCTTGAGGCAGCTTCCGGCGACGCCTTCGAGGGCTACGAGCGCACGATCGACGCTCACGTGAAGAACTTGCGAAAGAAGCTCGGTGACGACCCGAAGGAACCGCGCTACGTGCGCACCGTGTTCGGTGTCGGATACAAGGTGGATGCGTAGTGGGCACTCGCAGCGAAGACACGCAGGGCACGCACAGCTCGCTCGTGTGGGTGATGTTCACATCCATCCTCGTGGTGGCGTTGGGCTCCATACTCACGACGGGTCTCATCGCGCGCGCAGCGCTGTCATCTGCGTTCACCAGTTACGTCGAGGTGTATGCGGACGGGACGACAACGATGGGTCCGGGCCGCGGTATGGGGCGAATGATGCTGGGGAGCGCCGAGCAGACCTTCTTGAGCGCTACCGACCAGGGGATCTTCCTATCAGCCGCCATAGGCGTCGCTATCGCGGCTGTCGCAGCCATCTTGCTTGCCCGGTTCCTTGCACGTCCAGTGCGCCGCCTCAAGGCGGGAGCCCAGGCGATCGCAACTGGTGAGCTCGAGTACCGTGTTGCCCCCGAGGGCCCCGGTGAGTTTCGCGGCCTTGCGGCGGCCTTCAATGACATGGCTGAATCGCTGCAGGAAGGCGAGGAGCTGCGCAAGCGGCTCGTCAGCGACGTTGCACACGAGCTGCGCAATCCGATAGCGGCGTTGCGCGCACAGGTCGAAGGTGTTGCCGAGGGCGTTCTGCCCATGGATGACGCCCGCATCGCGTCTATCGTCGATGACGTCACGCACTTGTCGCGCCTGGTAGATGATCTGCAGGAGCTCTCGGTCGCCGAGGCTGGACGATTGCGGTATGACACCGGGTCGCTGGACGTCTGCGAGCTGGTACGCCGTGAGGTCGACCGCGCACAGGCCCTTACAGCGGACGGTGTCATGCTTGTCGCGGAGTGCCCCGCCGATCCGCTTATAGCCCGTGCCGATGAGATGCGTGTCGCGCAGGTACTCCGCAACCTGCTCGCGAATGCCGCACGCCATACGTCAGCCGGGCGCATCTCGGTGGACGTGAGCGGCGATGAGTCGGCGATACGAGTCGCGGTCGTGGACACGGGAGAAGGCATACCCGAGGCGGATCTGCCGTACGTGTTCGAGCGCTTCTACCGGTCGGACGCATCACGCGCGGTAGGCACGGGCGGCAGTGGGCTTGGTCTCGCCATCTCAAAGCGTATCGTCGGCGACCATGGCGGTACGGTATTCGCCGAGCGCAACGCGGACGGTGGAGCGACGGTAGGGTTCACCCTGCCGCGCGTCGAGGGCTAGTGGTTCCTGCGCTTCTCGCGCATCTCGTCGTAGGCAGCGCGCACCTGGGCGAAGAAATCCTCCGCCTCGGGGTCGGGGATCTCCTCGAACGGGATCTCACGCTCGTCGAGCAACGTGAGCGCCGCTGCGACCGCGCGAGTCACTGAAGCCTCAACAGGCTCTGATAGCCCTACCGTGAGTTCGACGGGACTCATATTCTCCACCTGGATTCCAACGCACTCCGCATCGACTTCGATGCCGATGAGTCTTGCCGAGCTCAGAACGTCCACAAAGCGCACGTCATGCAAGCCGTGGAAGACCTGATTCGGGCTGAAATCCTCAGGCGAGACTCTGACAACGGTTCCCGCAGGGTGTCCCGTGCCGTCGATCGCGTCGATGATAAGCATGAAGTCGCGCCCTCTGAACATGCTGATCATGCCAAGCCCCATGGTGCCCGCGTCAACCAGTTCGGTCCCCTCGGCGAACGTGTAGTGCTTTAGAAGCTCGTCAAGCACTCGCACGCCGATGCCCTCATCAAGCATGAGTGGGTTTCCGATGCCGAGCACGAGCACGTTGTGTGGTGCGGTCATGGGGCTGCCTTTCGGTGACGGGTACAGGCGGGTGACAGAAAAGGGGTAGGGCCCTGAAGTCTGCACTCCAAGACCCTACACCATCCGGTGGAGGACCGGACCGAAGTCCGGCCCTCCCTCCGGATCACATCTAGTGCTTGCCCTCCGGCAGGGTTTCCTTCCAAAGGAAGATGATCTTGCTCGGAGCGAAGTTGTAGATGTTCGCCAGGTAGGCGTGGACCATCGTGAACAGGATGAACACCCACATACCGAAGTAGTGGATGATCCGCATGTTCATCGGGCCACCAACGAGGCTCGTGCCGCCTGCGAAGAAGCCCGCGTCCATGAACGGGGCGTAAATCGCGAAACCGGTGTAGGCCTGGATGAAGGTGAGCGGTATGGTCGCCAGATACGCGATCTTCTGGAGCGAACCGTACTTGCCCGAGATGACGCCTTCCTTGCGGAAGAACAGGTAGTACTTGATCGTCTCAAACAGCTGGTGCTTGTTCTCGGCCTGCGGCAGCCAGTTCTTGATGTCCGTATCGACTTCGCGGCTTCCGAGCTGGTTCGCAGTCTTCACGAAGAAGGCGGCGATGATGCGGAAGACGAGGTTGATGAGAATCACGTACATCGCGACGAAGTGCATACCGCGGGCGACACCCATGAATCCCGCCGAGAAGAACGGGAAGTGGATGTAGAAGCCCGAGAACGCAAGCATGATCATGCAGATCAGGTTGATGTAGTGAGTGATGACGAACACCAGCGGATGTGCCTCACGATAGTGTGCGTGCGAACCCATCTACATCACCCCCATCGGGGACGACATCACAGTCGTTTCCTTGCCGGTCTTTGTGTCCACCACGTGGACAGCACAACCAATTCAAGGATCGAAGCTGTGAGCGATACGCAGGAGCTCAAGCGGCTTCTCTACGATCTCGCAAGGTGCGCCCACGAGTGCCTGCTCCATCGGCCCAAGGACGCCTGCGGCGTCACGGGGCGCGATATCCCAGGTGGTGGGAGCTACTACCTGATAGCCCTTGATCTTGTTGCCCTCGATGTCGATCCAGTGACCGACCGAACCACGCGGGGCTTCCCAGAGACCGGAGCCTGCGCCATCGAAGGTCTCGCGAGCCTTGAAGAAGTCGGAGTCGCCGCCCTTGATGCCTGCGACGAGTTCGTTGACCCAGACAAGAGCGAGATCGGCGACGTATGCAGCCTCAAGGTTGCGGGCAGCAATACGGCCGAGCAGGGAGACCAGGATCTCAGGCTTGCCGGCAACGCCGAGTGCCTCGAGAGTCAGGTCGATGAGAGCCTTAGGCGTGCGAACGGAAGCGTCTTCCGTCAGCTTCTTTCCGCCAGCTTCGTAGACGTAGGCGTTGACCATACGCGCGAGAGGTCCGACCTCAGCCGGCTTCTCCTTGCAGCGTGCAGCCTTGCCGTAGGAGTACTTGTCGTCGACGTTGTACTCGGTGAAATTGACGTGAGTCTCACCCTTTGAGGGGTTGAGACCGGACGCCGAGTCGTACCACGAGTGGTCGACGTACTCTGTGACGTCGTCGGGGCCGACTTCTTCCACCTTCAGGCCGCCTGTGACGAAGCCGCGGGGGAGGAACCGGTTGTACGGGTCCATGTCCGCTGCTTCGAAGACGCCCCAGCTGAGGAAGTTGCCGCAGCCGCCGCCGTATCCTGCGGTATCCAGGATGAACGGTGCGATGGCCAGCGTGTCCGGGATGAGCGCGGTGTCGATGAACTCCTTGACCTTGGTGAAACGGAAGAGGATGTCATCGAGCTTCTGCTCGGTGGGCACGAACGCCGTGCCGCCCGGGACGGAGGTCATCGGGTGCGGGAACTTGCCGCCGATAACAGCGACGATCTCGTTGGCCACTGCCTGCATCTCGAGAGCTTCGAGATAGTGGGCGGTAGCGATGAGATCGAGCTCGGGCGGCAACACGTAGCCGGGGTGGTCCCAGTAGTGACCGCCCAGGAACGAGAGCTGGCCGTTCTCCGCGAAGGCGGTGAGACGGGCCGCGATCGCACCGAAGTCCGCAACACGCGTTCCGGCGGCCTGCGCCAGAGCGTAGGTGTCGGCGATGTTCGCGGACAGGGCGTTGATCGGGCTCACGAAGTCCAGAGCTGCCAGGGTGTAGAACCACAGGATGTGGCTGTGCAGGAACTGTGCCGCCTCAAGCAGGTTGCGGATGAGACGTGCGTTGTTCGGGATGGCGATCCCGAGGGCAGCTTCGGTCGACTGCGCCGATGCGTGGCTGTGCGAGATGGGGCATACGCCACAGATACGCTGGGTCACGTAGAATGCATCTTCCGGCTGGCGGTCGAGCATGACCGTCTCCATGCCGCGGTAGAGCGTTCCTGATACCCAAGCATCGGTGACTTCGCCACCAGAGACTTCGCACTCGACACGAAGGTGACCTTCGATTCGTGTGACAGGGTCAATGACTGCGCGTGCCACTACTTATCGCCTCCCTTCTTCGCGAGACGCTTACGGTCGTACTTCTTCATCTCCTCCATCGGAGGCCCGTCGCCAACGCGGCCGGCGGCATTCATGCCGAGACCATGAGCGATCAGACCTACGGCGGCGGCGCCACCTACGACGGCAGCGACGGAGCCGGGCTGGACGTTGCCGAGTGCATCGCCCATCTGCATGGAAGAAAGCCTACGGAAGAACGGAGCATTGTTGTCAACCCAGTTCAGGCCGCCACAGCCGATGCAGGGGCTGCCTGCTTCGACACACCAGCTCGTCCTGCGGTTCCACCGCACGATCGGGCAGTTGGTGTAGGTCTGGGGACCCTTGCAGCCGAGCTTGTAGAGGCAGTAGCCCATGGCCTCTTCCTTGCTGCCGAACTCGGTGACGAACTCGCCGTTCTCGAAGTGACCGCGACGCGGGCAGTTGTCGTGGATCGTCTGGCCGAAGATACCCTTCGGCATGAGCAGGTCCACCTGTCCATACTTGCGGTCGGTGTAGGTGCGGGTGACCCATTCGGTCTTCTCCACGAACGCGGCGACGTCACGGTCGGCGACCAGCAGAAGCTGGACGACCATGGCGACGATCCATTCAGGATTGACCGGGCACGTGGGCAGGTTGACGACGGGAGTCGTGATGCCTTCGTGGTTCAGCCACGCCTGGACGCCCGTTGCTTCGGCAGGGTTGGGGTAACCATAGACCCAGCCGCCGTCCACGGCACAAGATCCCACTGCGATGACAGCTGCGGCTCCCCGAGCTGCCTCAGACAGGATCTCCGTACCTTTCTTGCCAGCCACGAGCAGCGTGTTGCCGTCCTGGCCGGTCATCACGGAGCCTTCGTAGACGACGATGTAGCCGCCCTCGGCGATCGTCTCTTCGATCTGCTTCTCCGCGTATTCGCCCGCAGCGGCCATGATCGTCTCGAAGTAGTTGGTAGACAGATAATCGAGGACGATCGTTGCCACGTCGGGGGAGTCCACCTGTGCGATGGACTCGGTACAGCCGGTGCAAGATCCACCGTTCAGCCACAGAGTGGGCATCAGCTTCGGTGCGCCCTCCAGGGCTGCGGCGATCTGGGGTGCCATCGTCTCTGACAGCCCGAGTGCGGCGGCAACGCTGCCGCAGTACTTCAGGAAGTCACGACGGGTAACGCCGCGGACCGCGAGCAGGTCGTGCAGCGCGCTTTTCCCCTCATGCGCCATGCCATACACCTCCTTGGTGTCATAACGGTACCTACAGTGCAGGAAAACCGTGGACGCCGGGCCCTAGTGCCCGGCTATCGAGCGTGCACTCCTCCTTTCTGGATCTCGACATGATTCCTTATCGCCCCGAACGGGATCATCGCGACATTGGACCGGCTCCGTGTCGCGTGCCCGAGGCTAACGTAGGGAAGTGGGCGCGCGGCGGCATTGGCCGGGCCCTGGGATGGTGTGTTCGAACGGATGGAGGGGACGGGTCGCCGCGCGGGCGACGAGTCCTGGGACAGACCTGTCCCGGCGTAGGTTCAAGCGCTGGAAGTGTTGAGAGCAATGGGGGGAGAATATGCAGCAGCGCATCTCCGGTATACATCGGCCGGTGAGCGCAGTTGCCGCAATCCCCCATGTGCCGCGGTCGGCGTCGGCCGACACTCCCTCATAGGTCCCTCGGTTCTCGCATTCGTGAAACGATTCCCAAACAGTGTATCAATACCCGAATGTGTACGGAATGCCCCGCCCGTGGAAGAATTCGATTTGCCGACCGCGGCACCTGCTCCCGGAAAGTCCCAGGCCGACGGTCGGCAGGAATCAGGTGCTCAACGACTAATTATTAGGGAGGGGTTAAAATGTCACCGGAGGAACCTGCCAAAGGAGTCTTCGCGGACAAACCCTCATCGGGTATGTCTGAGGGGGAGAAAGACGCTCTTCGCGACCGGTGTCGCAACGAGCGCGATTCTATGGAGCCGCATGAGACGGCGGACTGTGCCGGGACAGACCTTGCTGACGCCTATGAGAACGAAGAAGATGGCGGTAGCTGACGGTCTGTCACGACAGATGAGGGTGACGCGTTGAGCAACGCAGCGAACGGCCTGGTCATGGATCTACGAGGGTTGACTCCCGCAATGAGGAGGCCTCTCGTGTTCGCCGTGGTGGACAAGATGCTCGAGACCGACTGCCATGACAGTGTCGTGATCATCTGTGACCACGATCCGTCAGGCTTGGGCTACCAACTCGATCTGAGACGTGAGTCACGCGGATGCTTCGAGTTTGACACCGATCAGCGCCTCGACGGCGCCTGGGTCGCGCTCATCCGCCGGCGCCTGGTCTAGCCCGCCACCAATCGGGGCAGGAGTCCGGCAAGATCCACCAGATCACCGCGGTAGTCTGCAGCGGCAGCCGGATCCGGACCCACATAGAAGGTGCGCATCCCTGTATCGGCCGCTGGCATGTCAAGGAAGCGGTCATCTCCGACCATGAGGCAGTGCACCGGATCCACCCCTGTCATCTCGGCGGTCTGGCGAAAGTACTCGGGTTGTGGTTTGCATGCCAGCATCGTCTCGTAGCTGGTGACCACCTCGAAGTTCAGATCCTCGAGCCCCGCCCAGGCGATGCGATGACGCACAGCGGCGGCAGGGAAGATCGGATTAGTGGCGACAGCGACCTTCAATCCCAGGGAGAGAGCGGCCTCCACCGCCTCGCGGGCGCCTCGCGTGGGGCCATAGTCCTTCCCAAGACCGGGGAATACATCTTCATAGAACGCCTCGAACACGTCCCAGCGGTCCGCCAGGTCGATCCCGGTTCGATTCATGAAGTCGATGTAGAACACATCACGATTCGTGGCGCCGGGATGTGGCCGCATCATCGCCCCGGTCGAGTGTTTGATGGCAGCAAGCATGGATGCGCCGTCACCGTCGGCAGACAGCTGCGCCGCAGCGTGTTCCAACTCGCCGAAGTACCTGCCGAGGAAAGAATCGATCTCGATATCGAGCAGGGTGCCGTCAAGGTCGAAGAGTACTGCTTGCACGATTCTCCTTGGGAATAACAGTCATATACGAACGATTCTCCCGCGAATCATAGCATGCAGTCGCGAACGCTCCTCTCGGCACCGGAATTGCTTGCGTCGCGTTGACGAACAATACCGCGGGGGGTATCGTGGGTTATACCAGTAGGGGTATACCGTGTCGGAATGCGGATTGGAGCCTTCCGACGGAGAGGACGATCTGATGTCAGCAGTGAACGAGCGGGTCGAGCGACAGCTCGAGGAGATATTCGGTGACAGGGTCAAGACCGACCGCGTCGAGCGCAAACTCTACTCGGCGGACATTGGATCGCTTCCGAAGCTGATCAAGCCTCTGATGCCCACTGGCGTTGCTGGCGCGGTTGTCCGTCCCCGTACTGAGGACGAGGTCATCGCGCTTCTGAAGCTTGCGCGTGCCGAGAAGATCTCCGTGGTGCCTAGGGGTATGTCGACGTCGGGATACGGCGGCGTTCTCCCGCTGCCCGGCGCGATCGTCGCGGACATGTCGGGCATGGGCAGGCTGATCGAGGTCGACTCGGCGGCGAAGACCGCACGGGTACAAGGCGGTACCCTTTGGGAACCCCTGCAGAAGAAGCTCAATGAGATGGGTCTGGATCTGCGGCTGTATCCCTCGTCGCTACCGTCATCGACCGTCGCGGGCTGGCTCGCCCAGGGCGGTGCCGGTTTCGGTAGCTTTGAATATGGTTTCTTCAAAGACAGTGTGCTGGCGGCCCGCGTCGTACACCCGGACGGATCCGTTAGCGAATACACGGGTGACGAGCTCGAAACGCTCGTGGCCGACGCCGAGGGCATCACAGGCGTGATCACCGAGGTCACGATCGCGCTGCGTGATCTTGAGCCCGAGGTGCATCGCGTCCTCGCTTTCCCGGACATCGAGTCTATACAGTCGGCTCTCAAGGCCATCTCTGTCCAGAAGCTGCCGATCTGGTCGCTTACGTTCCTGAACCCGGAGTCGGTGCGGCTTAAGAAGACCATCCCGCACCGCCACGGTCATCCCTATGAGATGGAGCACTTCGGCTACGAGCCCGAGTTGCCCCAGGCGTTCCTCGCTGTCATCGCGTACCCCGAGTCCCGTCGTGGTGCGATCGACGCGGCGCTTTCTGCCATCCTCGCAGCCAATGGTGGCAGCGAGCTTGAGGCAGAGGCCGCCGAGCATGAGTGGGAGCAGCGTTTCGCCCCCATGCGTCTGAAGCGAGTCGGACCGTCCATCGTCCCGACCGAGGTCGTTGTTCCGCTTGAAGAGCTAGCGGCAGTCCTCTCGGAGATCGATGACAAGATCAAGCAGCCGTTCGTGCTGGAAGGAATGCTCGGCAAGGGCGACAAGGTCGTCTTGCTCGGCTTCATCCCTCACGACGAACGTACGCTGGCGTTCAACCTCGCCTTCGCGTTGTCGCTTGTGGTCATCAAGATCGCGAAACAGCACCGTGGCGGCGCGTACTCCACGGGCCTGTTCTTCCGCCAGGAGGCCAAGAGCGTCCTCGGCGAGAAGAAGTACCGCGCGCTGGAGACGTTCAAGGCGAAGGTCGACCCCTCTGGCGTGATGAACCCGAAGAAGATCCTCGGGACTGGTGCGGTCAACGCCCTCATGGGCATGGCGCTCGCGTTCGAGCCGCTGGTCCGCCCCATTGCCAACGCCGCGAAAGCGCCGACAGGCGACATGGTGGGCACCAAGGAGAAGCACGGAATCCCCGCCGACGTCGCGTTCTACTCCTACGCGTGTGCCCAGTGCGGCTACTGCGTGCCGACGTGCGAGGAGTACAGCGTCCGCGGTTGGATGTCGCATTCGCCGAGAGGCAAGTACCTCTACCTGCGCGAGGTCGTCGAGGGCCGGGAGAAGTTCGACCAGCACATGGTCGACACGTTCCTCGTATGCACGACGTGCGAGGTCTGCAACACCCGCTGCCAGCTGCAGCTGCCCGTCGAGCACTCATGGATGGCGATGCGAGGCAAGCTCATCCAGGATGAAGGCCGCATGACCTTCCCACCGTTCGAGATGATGGCCGCCTCGCTTCGCGGGGAGCGCAACATCTGGGCCGCCAAGAAGGAGCACCGGGCCGATTGGGTGCCGGAGCACATCAAGCCCAAGATCGACGAGTCCTCAGACATCCTGTACTTCGCGGGCTGCACCGCGAGCCTTGTGAACACGGATGTGGCCCAGGCGTCCGTCGAACTCCTTGACCGCGCCGGCGTGAAGTTCAACTACATGGGTGAGGACGAAGCCTGCTGTGGTATCCCGATGAAGGTCGCGGGAAGGTGGGACGTGTTCGAGGAGATCTACGAGCACAACACTGCCGAGGCGCGGAAGCGCGGGGCGAAGACGATCGTGACCTCATGCCCGGCCTGCGGTCTGGTATGGAAGGAGCTCTACGCCAACCTGGCGGCCGAGCGTGGTGAAGAGTATGAGTTCGAGGTCAAGCACTACTCCGAACTCGTCGCTGACGCCATCGCCGATGGCACGCTCGAGTTCGATCACGAGGTCAACAAGAAGCTCACGTTCCATGACTCGTGCCATATGGGCCGCGCCCAGGGCAACTATGAGCCACCTCGCGACATCATCAAGGCGATTCCCGGTGTCGAGTTCGTCGAGATGGAACACAACCACGAGGATGCACTTTGCTGCGGTTCGGTACTGACGCTCATCGGCGAGACACCGGTGGCCCCCGAGCTCGGCAAGATGCGCCTGGACGAGGCGGTCGAGGTCGAGGCCGACGCTATGGTGGCGCTCTGCCCCTGTTGCCAGGTCCAATTCCGCGACTCTATCGCGAAGAAAGACATACCCATGGAGGTCGTCGACCTCGCGCACCTGGCGATGGACGGTCTCGGCATAGCCCATCCCGATCCGACGGCATACGCCAACGAGATGTGGGGATACTTCGAGAAGTTCATCTGGCTCATGAAGCCGGATTCCATCTCGGACATCATGGTCACGCTTCTGCCCGACATGATGAAGGCGATGCCCGGTGGCATGGTGCCGATGATGAAGGTAGCGCGCGTCGTCCCTGGCGGGCTGGCGATGATGGGTGCCATGATGCCGAAGATGATGCCGGGAATGATGCCGGGAATGATGCCGAAGGTCATGCCGGCTATGCTCGCAGAGGTATCGCGCCGGGTCGGACCGCTTCCCGAGGACATGGAAGAGCTCATGCCCGACCTGCTCCCCAAGACAATGGACGCGCTGCTGCCGAACATGCTGCCGCTCATCATGGATGACTTCGTGCCCAAGATGCTTGACTACATCAAGAAGGAACTCTAGTTCGGCTAGCGATCAGCCAACAATGCGATGGGGCGGCGGGTTTCAAACCCGCCGCCCTTCGTGTTTACTTGGTGGAGTGAGAGCATGCACATCGCACCCATTGTCTTGAGTCGGCCCGAGAACGCACCGATAAGGACATCATGAGCACGCCATCGAGAAGCTACATAGCAGGTAAGCTGCGCGCCTTTGCGATGTTCGCCGACATCGGCGATCAGGACGTGGCGCTACTTGCCGACATGATGACCTACAAGCAGTACTCGAAGGGGTCGTTCGTGTTGACCCAGAACGAGCGTGGCACTGCCATGTACTTCTTGGTGTCCGGCAGGGTGAAGGTCTCGCTGGCATCTCCGGAAGGCAAGGAACTCGCGCTCAGCTACCTCGAAGCACCCGCGCACTTCGGTGAGATGAGTCTTGTAGACGCCGAGCCACGCTCTGCGGACGTGATCGCTGTATCGGACATAGAGGTGTTCGCTCTCGACGCCAGGGACCTCTCTGCAGCCATCCAACTGCAGCCGCGGCTGGCCCTCACGCTTATCGGAACGTTGTCTCGCCGGGTACGGCAGATGATCTCCCGGCTCGAGGATATGGCGTTCCACGATGCGACACATCGAGTGATGCGCGTCCTGCTGAACGTGTCGACCGCGTCGTATGAAGCAGTCGGACTTCCCGTGATCGAAGGACTGACCCACTACGAGATCGCCACGCTGGCCGGTACGTCGCGAGAGACGGCGAGTCGCGTGATCTCCCAGCTTGGTCGCGACGGCATCCTGAGGACGAAGGGTCGCAAGATCATCGTTGACGTCCTGGCTCTCGCACAGCTGCTCGAGAGCGACTAGCATTCCCGCAGGTCTGCGTTCTGCATGTGACCGCGGTCACCCTTCCGCCTATACGTCCGACCGATACCTTCCGTGTGACAAAGAACCATCCGGAAGGATCGAAGTCATGCGGCCTGTCATCAGATTCGCGCTTGTCCCCCTTGTGGCGCTTCTCGTCCTGTGTCTGTGGGCGGAGCCCGCCATGGCCGATCAGCCGGTACTCGTTTCCCGCAGGGTCGAGACGGTCACGGGTGTCGATATCGCCCGCCAACTGGCGTCGCAGGTCACAGGCATTGAGGTAGGGCCAAAGGGTGCGACACTCACGCTTGAAGCAGACGGTGTCACGCGGTCTCTCGGCATCGACCTTGATGACGCCGAGAACGAAGGTGCCGGCGGGATCATCGGGATGTTGGGGCTGACGAGTACGGCGGCGGCGCTGATGCGCGTGGTCGGAAAGCTGGGCAAGCTGTTCCGGACGTGACCGACCGAGCGATCGAATGGGGAACAACAACTGTAGTCCGTTTCGACCGCACGGAGGTTGCGATGAGAGAGTTCACGATCGAAGAGCTGAAGGAGTTCAACGGTACCGGCGGCAAGCCCGCATACGTTGCCTACAAGGGTATCGTCTACGACGTCACTGAGAGCGCGATGTGGGACGATGGCGATCACGAGGGGATGCACTCGGCAGGGATGGATCTTACCGAGGCACACGAGGAAGCTCCCCATGACGAGCACATCGTCGACTTCCCGGAAGTGGGCAAGCTGGTCTAGATCGCCTCGAATGTCAGTACAGTCTCTATATGGTAGCTCTGTGGGAACAGGTCGACGGGTACCGCTTCCGTCGGCCTGTATCCGTGTTCGGCGAGCCGTGCGGCGTCTCGTGCGAGCGTGGCGGGGTCGCACGAGACATATGCTATTCGCCGGGCACCTGTCGCGCCGAGTGCTTGTACGGTGCTCTGGCTGAGTCCCGCTCGCGGTGGGTCGACGACCACCAGGTCAGCTCGTCCGAGTGTGGGTAGGATGCGGTCGGCATCACCGGGTTCGATCTCGGCAGAGAGTCTGTTCATCTCGAGATTGCGGCGAAGATCGCCGATCGCGTGGCGCGACGACTCCACAGCGATGACGTCGCCGGCCTTCTCGGCAAGAGGTAGGGTGAATGTCCCGACGCCCGCGAAGAGGTCGATGGCGAGATCGGTTCCGTCAGGGGCGAGAGCGTCGAGGACGACCCGTCGCAGTTGACGTGCCGCTGCAGTGTTGACCTGGAAGAACGAGGGCGCCGAGACGAGATAGCGATGATCGCCGAGGCGTTCCTCCCATGCTCCCGGTCCACTGAGCACTTCCACTTTCGAAACGTTGCGTGCCTTGAGCTCGCCCTTGAAGAGTACCCGCGTGATCGTGCGTGCGCCGACGGCGTCGGTGAGCACCTTGGCGGCGAGCTGGCGCGGGAACGGGCCCGGAGCGGTCCAGAGGTCCACCTCGATCGCGCCGTTTGCCGCGACGCGCAGCGCGACACGTTCGACTGCGACATCGCCCCGCGCACCTATGAAGCGCAGTGCTCCGGTGAGCGCGCGAGGTGTGCGCTCGGCCTTCTTGGGAAGAAGCGAGCATCGGTCGACCGGTAGCACGTCGGTCGAACCGGCCCTGGTGTATCCGAGCGCGATTCCCTGCGGCGTGGTGGCCACGGAGAACTCGACTTTGTTGCGGTAGCCGTAGGAGTTCGCGCTGCCGAGAGTCTCGCGCACCGGTATGTCGAGCTTGCCAATGCGCTCGAGCGCATCGGTGACGGAGCGACGCTTCCAGTCGAGTTGCGTGCCGTAGTCGATGTGCTGCCACTGGCAACCGCCGCACTCGCCGAAGTAGGGACATCGTGGTGCAACGCGATCGGGTGACGCTGAGAGTACCTCACGCACTCTGGCTCTGCGGAAGCGGCCGTGGTCCTCGGTGATCTCGGCCTCGATGACATCCCCGGGGCAGGTGTCGGGTACGAATACAGTGACGCCGTCCTCGGCGTGGGACACGCCAGCTCCACCGTATGCTAGGCTTTCGATTGTGAGTTCCACGAGTGCTCCTGTCGGCCGTATAGGCGACCATCATACGTCAGTAGACCGCGCACAGGTTGTTGAGTCCCGGCATACACGTGCCGATAGGTAAGAGATGTCTGTTCTTGCGGGGCGGGGACCCGCAGTCGTAGGGGGCGTGAGCCCTTCCGAGGAGGTCATGGAGCACAGTGGCAGCGATCCAGGTACTCATCGTTCATGATGACGCAGGATATACCGACCGGGTGAGTACCGCGATCAAGAGCGGACTTCCCGATGCAGAGGTCTACACCGCGATCTCAGGTCCTCGTGGACTTGGCATCGCCAGTCAGCGCAAGCCCGACGTAGTGATCGTCGACGGTGACCTGGTGGGAATGGACGGTTTCGCGTTCACCCAGGAGTTGAAGGCCAAAGACGAACTCGCTGACATACCCGTGATGATCGTCTCGGCAGAGCCCAATGACGCGACCGCTCTGCGCGCCCGGCAGGTCGGCGCGGCAGCCCATATGCCTACATCCATCGATCCGGGGACGTTGGTGCAGAAGCTGCTCTCCATCGCGAACGTCGAAGCGTCCGTCGCTCCCGCATCCGCTCCTACCGCTTCAGCTGACGCCGCGCCTGCCGGCTACGGAGCACCTCAGGCACCACCTGCGGGCTACGGAGCACCTCAGGCACCACCTGCGGGCTACGGAGCACCTCAAGCGCCGATGTCCGCACAGGCAGGACCTGCACCGGTGCAGCCACCGGCTCACGAGGTCAACGTGCAGTCATCCTCCGCTTCTCCCAGGAACGAGGGTGTGCACGTCGACGACCTGCTGCGTCTGATGATCGATCGCGGCGGATCCGACCTTCACGTCGCCGTGGGGAGTCCTCCCGGTATCCGTCAGCGTGGTGAGCTGATCCCCATCGAGAACATGCCGGTGCTGACCCCACGTGACACACAGGAGATGCTGCTCAATCTCCTGTCCGAGGAGCAGCGCAGGCGTTTCGAGACCGAGCTGGAGCTGGACTTCGCGTACAGCATCCCTGGCCTATCACGATTCCGCGCCAACATCTTCCAGCAGCGCAACTCCATGGGGGCAGTCTTCCGTGTCATCCCGATCAAGATCCCGACGCTGGAGGAGCTCGCACTGCCCAAGGTGTGCAAGTTCCTTGCGGAGCGCCCTCGTGGTCTCGTACTGGTGACCGGCCCCACGGGTTCGGGTAAGTCGACGACCCTGGCGGCGATGATCGACCACATCAACACCACTCGATCCGTACATATCATCACGCTCGAAGACCCGATCGAGTTCATGCACAAGAACAAGAAGGCGTATGTCAATCAGCGCGAGATCGGCGAGGACACTCATTCGTTCACCGCGGCACTCAAGCGTGTGCTGCGTCAGGACCCGGATGTGATCCTTGTCGGTGAGATGCGCGACCTGGAGACTATCGCGGCGGCGATCACCGCAGCCGAGACCGGCCACCTCGTTCTTGCGACGCTGCACACGACAGGTGGTCCGGCGACCGTCGACCGCATCATCGACGTCTTCCCGCCTCATCAGCAGCAGCAGGTCCGCATGCAGCTCTCCGGCACGCTCGAGGGCGTGCTTTCGCAGGTGCTCTTGCGTTCCACGGACGGCAAGACGCGCGTGATGGCGATGGAGATCATGCTTGGCATCCCGGCCATCAGCAACCTCATCCGTGAAGGCAAGACCCACCAGATGCCCACCATCATCCAGGGTGGGGCATCAATGGGTATGCAGACGCTAGACCAGCATCTCAAGGCCCTCCTGCAGGCCGGGAAGGTCACATTCGAAGAGGCCATCGGCAAGGCGCAGGAACCGCGCGAACTCGCTCAGATGGTCGGACGCAAGATCTAGAGGACCGCGACATCCGAAAGGGGCGGGATGGACACGGTAAAGCTGAAATGGAATGGCGGGCGTCGTTTCGTGGGCTGGGACGAGGCCGGTCACGGTGTTGTCATGGATGCGGCAGCGGCGCACAAGGGTGACGGCAGCGGCGCCCGTCCGCTTGAGTTGGTCCTCTACGCCCTCGGGGGCTGCACGGGTATCGATATCATCTCGATCCTCGAGAAGCAGCGTCAGGTGGTGCACGACTTCGACCTGGTCATCACCGCAGAGCAACGCGAGGAACAGCCGCGCTTCTACAACAAGGTGAACATCGAATATGTGCTCACCGGGTCAGATCTCAAGCCTTCCGCGGTAGAGCGTGCAATAGCCCTCTCGGAGGACAAGTACTGCTCGGTCAAGGGCATGTTCGGACCTGATGTCACGGTGACCACGAGCTACCGCATCGTCGATGCCTGATCCTAGGACTCCTTGCGCTCGAGGCGCTGACGCTGTTCTCATCCCGGTGTACAACGAGGCTTCGACCGTCAACGAAGTGCTCGATGCGGTTCTGCGTGAGTTCGATGGCGCAGTGATCGTCGTCGACGACGGTTCCACCGACGGCACACGCGATGCGCTGAAGGCGCGCGACGATATCGTCTTGCTCGAGCACGGCTACAACGAGGGCTATGGCCGTGCCCTTGAGGATGGGTTCGCGCTCGCGCGGGTCCGTGGAGTGCGCCGCCTCGTGACGATGGACTGCGACGGTCAGCATGAACCCGCTCGCGTACCGGCTCTACTGGAGACGCTCGACTCCAGCGGCGCTGACATCGTGAGTGGGAGTCGCTACCTTCCGGACAGCCCTGTGGTGGGAGCTGCTCCGGAGCAGAGACGCGAGGTGAACCAGCGCGTGACCGCCGAGATCAACGCAGTCACCGGTTGGGGCATCACCGACGCGTTCTGCGGCTTCAAGGCGTACTGCATGGCCTCGCTGGCAGCTCTGCGTCTGGACGAATCGGGCTATGCGATGCCCATGGAGTTGTGGGCCCGCGCTTATCGGGCGGGATTGCGCGTGACCGAGGCTCCTGTCGAGCGCATATACTTCGACAACGACCGGACGTTCGGCGAAGACCTCGATGATCCCGAGAAACGCTTCGCGTACTACATGCGCGTGTGGCATGACGCGCTTGCCGAGGAGTGATCATGGCTGACGTCGTATGCATAGGTGCCCATCCTGACGATGTCGAGATCGGCATGGGCGGTACCGTGGCCAGCATGGTCGCGGCAGGACTGGACGTGGTGATCGTCGATCTCACTGACGGCGAACCGACACCGCGTGGTACTCATGAGACGCGAATGGCCGAGGCGACATCGGCTGCGAAGGCGCTCGGCGCCCGGCGCGAAACGCTCGGCCAACCCAACCGGTATCTCTTTGACACGGTCGAGGCGCGCACCGAGCTGGCCGAAGTACTGCGCCGGCTGAGGCCTCGTACGCTGTTCGTACCGTTCCCAGAAGACGCACATCCCGACCACATAGCGGCGGCATCGATAGCGCGGGCAGCGCGGTTCTACGCCAAGTTCACGAAGACCGACATGGCGGGCGAGCCACATTACCCGGCGAGGGTCTATCACTACATGGCCGTACACATGCGCCTCGTGCGCGAACCGTCCTTCATCGTGGACGTGTCGAGCACGCTCGACGCCAAGCTGCACGCGCTCGGCCTCTACGAGTCGCAGTTCTCGGCGAACGAGGGCAACCGCGGCATCATCCCGATGATGGAGTCCACCGCGAGGATGTGGGGCACGTTCATCGGCACCGAGGCGGGGGAGCCGTTCTTCTCGGCAGAACCCATAGGAATCCGCTCGGTCACGGACCTGGTGTGAATCCGCGATGGTGAGAGCCAGACACTCGACACCTGTCGGGCACGGCGAGCTTCTGACTGAGCCGCCCTACGAATCATGGGCCGGGATGGTCGATGCGAACGCTGCCGCCGCGGCCGCGTGGACTTTCGACGTGGGCGGAATGTCGGCCGTCGCGCTGCGCCGGTTAGCCCGACGTGAGAGCCTTGCCGAGGCAGGCGCCTACTCTCGCCGCATGGATATCCGGTTCGCCGATGTGACCGCCGACCCGTCCCGCATCGTCGTCACCGGGCATCAGCCCGAGCTGTACCACCCCGGAGTCTGGGTGAAAGACTTCCTGCTGCAGCGTCTTGCTGACGAGACCGGTGCGGCCGCGCTGGATCTCGTCGTCGATACCGACGCGTTCGATCGGGTTGAGCTCAAGACGCCGTGTATGGGTCCCGAGGTGAGCAGGTGCGAAGCAGTTCTTGCAGTGTCGCCGGAAGGCGCCTGCTTCGCGACATCTCCGGTGCCGGCACCGGATGAGGTGGAGGCATTCTGTGCAGCGGGGGCGAAGGCGCTGTCGACGCTGCCCGCACCGGCCATCGCGAGACACTTCGAGTGGTTCTGCGAGTCGCTGGGCGAGTCGATCGCGTATGCCGACGACCTGGGGCAGGCGCTAACAGGTGCGCGGCGGCGGTTCGAAGCGACTGCGGGCACCGACTACGTTGAGCTAGGCGTGTCCCGACAGGTCCGGACGTCGTCATTCCGCCGTTTCGCCGCATCGTTGCTGCTCGATGCCGAGCGGTTCGCGACGATCTTCAACGCGGAGCTTGCGGCATATCGCACGAGAACGGGCACCCGCTCTTCGGTGCAGCCATTCCCGGATCTCGCCGTCGATGAGCAGAGCGTGGAGGTGCCGTTCTGGGTGGTGCGGGACGGAAAGCGACATCCGGCTCGGGTCGTCAACGGAGTGCAGCGCACGCTTCACGCCGGAGACGAGGCTGTGTGTGTGTTGCCGCAGGACCCGGAGCAGGCCGCTGCAGTTCTCGGCGACATGGATGCCCTCCTCGCTCCACGGGCGCTCACGCTCACGCTCTTCAATAGGATGTTCGTCGCAGACCTATTCATCCACGGCGTCGGTGGTGGGCGCTACGATCGGGTGACCGATGCCGTGATCCGTGCCTACTTCGGTGTCGAGGCGCCACCGCATGTAGTGGCATCGATGACGCTGTACCTCCCGCTTGGCGCACACGTCGTGACCGAGGAGGAGATCTCAGCGCTCGAGCAACGCCTCCAGCGCCTCGAGCACAATCCCGACCAGCTGCTGGATTCGGTCGAGTTCGAAGATGCGGCCGAGCGGGAAGAGGCGGACGCGTTGGTTGCCGAGAAGTGCCGCCTGGTGACGGACATCGCTGCCGCCGGTGCCGACAAGAAGGCCATCGGGGAACGCATCCGTGCAGTGAACGCGCGACTTGCGGAGATGATGGCCCCGGTTGCCGAGGAGACCAGGCGGGAACTTGCGACCCTTCGCGAACAGCGTAGTGGCGCCGAGATCCTCTCGGACAGGACGTATCCGTACTGCCTGTGGAATCCGCTTGAAGTTATGGACAAAGTGCGCTGACCGGCCCTTGCGCACGGTGTTATCATTGGAAAACCCTTCACGGGGGAATCGCCGATACATCGAAAGGACCAGTTGATATGGGAAAGCCAGTCGTCGATCCCGATCTGTGCACCGCGTGCGGCATCTGTGTCGATGAGTGCCCGACGAGCGCTCTCGATCTTGAGGACGTCGCAGTCCTCGCCCGTCCGGACGATTGCACCGAGTGTGGCACGTGCGCCGATGTCTGCCCGAACGAGGCCATCGAGCTCAAGTAGTCATTCGCTCGCACAATGACGAGGCCGGCTCCCATCGGAGTCGGCCTCGTTGCGTTCATCAGCCGCGGGGACCCTGGCGGTCGTGTATGTAGAACTTCGGTTCTCGGCCGGCGAGCAACCCCATGAAGCGCTTGTGATGTGCTGCGTAGACCACGAGACCCATCGCAAGTGCGAACGGCCAGTCGGGGGAGCGAAGCACCAGAGCCGCCATCGGCAGAGTCAACGAGGCGGCTACCTGGCCCGCCATCATGTAGCGGGTCGTTGCGATGACGACAAGACCCACTACAAGTACGGCCGCGAAGTAGCGCCAGTCATAGGCGAGCAGAGCGCCTGCGCCAGTGGCGAGTCCCTTGCCGGTGCGCACGAATCGCCGCTTCGCGATTCCGAGCCATAGCGAGTAGTTGTGGCCGAGCACTGCACCAGTGACGGCCGCCATCGGTATGAGCAGTCCCGGAGACGTCAACCAGGCAACGTCAGCTCTTCCGAGTGCTTCGCCCCAGGGTTCCACGAGCGCAGCGAGCGTCTTCACGACGAGCCCCTTCGCTGCAACCACGGGGATGAACCCCTTGAGGAAGTCGGCGGCCATCGCAACGACGAACCATCCCCAAGAACCTGTAGTGCGCCGAACGTTCATCGCTCCCACATTGCCGGAGCCATGTGAGGTGATATCCTCACCGGCCACCTTCTTGACGATGATGTATGCGTTCGGGAAGGAGCCGATGAGGTACGCAGCGAGTAGTGCTGCAAGTGCCGTCAGCGGTCCTGGATCGGATGTCAGCAGAGCGCTCATTCTTTCCTCGGCACGACGACTTCAAGGCCACCGGGAATGATCGATACCGCGTAATGGTCATCAAGCAAGACCTCGCCGTCGACCTGTCCGGCGATCGGGATGTCGGACCACAGCTCGGCGGACGTGTGATGCTGCATGTGCACCATGGACATCCACTCGTGCTTGCCGGTCACCACGAACGGAAGCCTCCAGAGTGCGGACGGAAGCGAGATCTTGTCGATGATGCAGACATCGAGCAGTCCGTCGTCATCGATGGCTTTCGGCGTGATCAAGAAGCCACCACCGTACGTTGGCCCGTTGGTGAGCGCCATGATGAGGATGTCCTGTTCGGTGACGGGACCGTCCTCGAACTTGATGCGGCATGGGTGGGAGTAGAACTGCTTGAAGAGTACGAACATCAGCGCCCGGAAGTAGAGGGGCATCCCCGACCAGCCGGTGGTGACCTTCATCTCGACGGCTTTCGCCGTGACGCGGGCGTCCAGCCCGATGGCGAGTGAGTTTGCGAAGTAGATGCCGTTGCACAGTCCTACGTCGACACGTTTGCGCCGTCCGGAAAGCACCTGGCGCACTGCAGTGGCGAGGTCCGTCGAGATGCCAAGAGTGCGACGCCAGTCATTGCCGGAGCCGGTGGGGAACAACGACATGGCCGGCCGGTCGTCCTCCGGGCGCGACATGATGCCGTTGAGGACCTCGTGCGCGGTGCCGTCGCCACCGACTGCGACGATGAGATCGTAACCGGAGGCCTCCCGGGCGATCTCGGCTGCATGGCCGGGGCGCTCCGTGAGCACGGTGTCGTGCTCGACGGTCGACTCGAGGAACTCCTCGATAACCGGGACGAGAGATTCGGTCTCACCGTGGCGTGCGGTGGGATTGATGATCACGAGCGTCTTGCCGAAGGACATGGGGCCTCCTCGGTCCTGCCGGGCCGCCGGGGTGAAGCTCCACTGGCTGCGACAACCAGGTCGTATGCACAAGGATAGCCGTCGGCGTTCGGGTTGGAAACAGTCGTGCCGTGTGCTACTGTTCTCGGGCGGCGAGCGCCGTGATGCCCTCGTAGCTCAGTGGATAGAGCGTCTGCCTCCGGAGCAGAAGGCCACAGGTTCGAGTCCTGTCGAGGGCGCCATAGATAATGTCAGAAGGCCCGACCGTTGAGCGGTCGGGCCTTCTTGGTCGTTCGAGCGTGCGAACGCTAGTGTCCCTCGGCGCGTTCCTTCTCATACTCGTCGACGATCTTCTTGGCCAGATCACCGGGCACCTGCTCGTAGCTGTCGATCGAGATCGTGTAGCTGCCGGTGCCGCTCGAGATCGAGCGAAGGTGTGGCGAGTAATGGACCACCTCAGCGTAGGGGGCCTGGGCTTTGATGACCTGAACGCCGGGTCGAGGTGCTTCCATGCCGAGGATCCGCCCGCGGATGGAGGAGATGTCTCCCATGACCGCTCCGGCGTAGTCGTCCGGCACGGTGATGTCGAGCGTGGCGATAGGCTCGAGCAGGACGGGGGTAGCCTTCTCGGCAGCAGCCTTGAAACCGATTCGCGCTGCGGTGCGGAATGCCATCTCGTTCGAGTCGACCGCGTGATAGGAGCCGTCATAGACGGCAACCTTGACGTCTACCACGGGGTATCCGGCGATGACGCCGTGGGCCATGGTGTCCTGGACGCCCTTGTCGACTGCCGGGATGAATCCGCGCGGGATCCTTCCGCCGACGATCTCGTCGACGAACTCGTAGCCCTTGCCCGGGTTCGGCTCGAGACGCAACCAGCAGTCTCCGAACTGTCCGCTGCCGCCGGTCTGCTTCTTGTGGCGCCCCTGCGCCGTGGCAGTCGTACGGATCGTCTCGCGATATGGGATACGCAGTTCCTCGGTCTCGGCCTCTACGTGGAAACGCTCGTGCAGGCGAGAGAGCACCACGTCGATGGCAGTGTCGCCCATCGCCGAGAGAACCGTCTGGTGGGTTTCTTCGTCACGCCGCATGACGAGCAGAGGGTCCTCGTCGACCAGGCCCTTGAGCGCGGTGCCGAGCTTGTCCTCGTCCGCCTTGGTCTTGGCGACTATCGCGACCGGGTAGAGAGGTTCCGGCACGGGCAGCGGTGCGAAGACCGTATCGCCATCGACTGAAAGCGTGTCGTTGGTGAGGGTGTCGTTGAGCTTCGCGAGGACAGCGATGTCGCCGGCTGGAGCAGCTTCGATGTCAGTGGTCTCCTTGCCGAGCGCCTTGAAGACGTGCGCGATGCGCTCCTTCTTGGTGGTGCGCGAGTTCGTCAGCTCGGTACCCGGCTTCAGTGTGCCGGCGACCACCTTGACGAAGGACAGACGGCCGACGTACGGATCCGACATGCTCTTGAACACGAAGAGTGTGGTCTGGCCGTCGACACTCACATGGACTTCGCCGCCGTCGACGGTCGGCAGTGGACCGTGCGCGGTGGGCTCAGGGAAGAACGAGACGATCTCATCCATCAGGTCGCGAATCCCGATCAGTTCGGTCGCCGAACCGATGAAGACCGGGATGAAGATGCCCTGCGCGATGGCGAGACCGAGTAGCCGCTCAAGATCGTCCTGGGTCAGCTTCTCGCCCTCGAGATACTTCTCCATCAGATCGTCGTCCGCCTCGGCAACGAGTTCAAGGAGCTTCTCGCGCCACTCGTCTGCGGTATCCGCGTGCTCTGCAGGGATATCGACGACGTCGACCTTGTCGTCCTCGCCATGCATGTATGCCTTCATGCGGATGATGTCGATGACGCCCTTGAAGTCATGCTCGGAGCCGATCGGTATCTGCACAGCTCCGATGCGATGCCCGAAGGCGGTCTCCAGGGCACCCATCGCGGCCTCGAAATCGGCGTGCTCCTTGTCGAGGCGATTGATGAAGACCGAACGGGCGATGCCCATCTCGGTCGCCGCTTCCCAGAGGCGTTCGGTCTGGACCTGCGGGCCTGAGACGGCGTCGACGACGAAGAGGGCCATCTCGGCGGCTTCCATACCGGCGATCGCGTCGCCGATGAAGTCTGCGTATCCGGGGGTGTCGATGATGTTGAGCTTGACGTCTTTGAAGGTGAGTGGTGCGAGTGAGAGGTTGACGGTCATCTTGCGTTTGATCTCTTCGCTTTCGTAGTCCAGCGATGAGTGACCGTCATCAACGCTGCCGAGGCGCTTCGTCTCTCCGGCCATGTAGAGCATCGCCTCGGCAAGGGAAGTCTTCCCCGCGCCCCCATGGCCCACCAACACGACGTTCCGGACCTTGTCGGTGCTTGGCGCTCCCATGCGCATCGCCTCCTGTGGCTCACAAAACGACGACAATATGTGACCGCGGTCGTCGGGTCCGGCGTCCGCGGGAGATCACGGCGGATATGCACCGTGATCCTTTGACGCTACGAACGATTGTGACGCGAATAGACGTAACGCAAACATAGCACAAAGGTCTCATTTCGAAGGGTGATGAGTGTCGCTTCAATGGTCGGGTTACTCGACGGGTGCGCCATTGGTAGAATAGGGCGGGTCAAGACCGGCAACGCATTCCCGAAGGAGAGCTACATGCACGTCTCTGAGGTTGAACTCACCGGCGCGGAGATCGCCGTTATTACGACTTCGAAGGGTGTCATCAAGGTTGAGTTCTTCGCCGATGTGGCGCCCAACACGGTCGCCTCGTTCGTCGAGCTAGCCAACGATGGTTTCTACGATGGGATCAAGTTTCATCGTGTCGAGCCGAACTTCGTCGTGCAGGGTGGGGACCCACTCACCAAGCCGCTCTCATCCGAGGAAGTGCGCGAGATCATCCAGCGCCAGAAGGCCCGGCGCTACTCACCATCGGACCCCGCGCTTGGTACCGGTGGGCCGGGTTTCCAGATCGCAGCCGAATTCAGCGACCGTCCGCACCTGGAGGGAACGCTGTCCATGGCGCGCTCTCAGCACCCGGACTCGGCAGGTTCTCAGTTCTACATATGTCTCGGGCCGCAGCCCTTCCTGGATGGCCAGTACACGGTCTTTGGCCAGGTCATCGAGGGCATGGAGGTCGTGCATTCCGTCCGCGTCGGTGATGTCATCGAATCGATCACCATCCAACAGCAGCAGTAACCCGGACGGGGGAGCACGTGGACGAAGCACGGTATCAGCAGGGCATAGAGGCCTACAAGACCGGAGACTACCGGGTAGCTGCGCGTGAGTTCTTGGGCGCCACGACAGGCAATGGGGATGGCGCCGCATACCATCAGGCAGGCAATGCGCTGATGCGGTTGAAGCGCTACGACGATGCCGTGGCGGTGTACACCAAGGCGCTGAACGACCCGTCCTACGATCGTCGATCCACGGTGCAGGCCAACCTCGGCACCGCACTCGTTGCTGCCCGCAAGCACGAGGACGCAGTGAAGGTCTATCGCGCTGCGCTCGATGACCCGGGCTATGAGACGCGGTACAAGGCCCTTCAGGGACTTGCGGGCGCGCTGTTCGAGATCGGGGCCATCGATAAGGCTGCCGAAGCCTATCGGCAGGCAGCCTTGGATGACATGAACCCCGACCCGGGCAAGGCGCTCAACAACCTCGGCCTCGCCTACATGAAGCTCGGCAAGCCTCAGGATGCAGTGGAGGCCTACCGGGCAGCCGTCGACATGGATCACTACGCGGGCAGGGGGAAGGCGAGCGCGAACCTTGGCATGGCGTACGTAGCCCTCGGCATGCACGGCAAGGCGGTGCGTGCATTTGAGCGAGCGCGAGATGAGTTCGGGTACGAGCTTCCCGAGGCCGCCATCGCGGCCTTCGACGCCAGCAAGTCCGCGATGGATGTGCCCGAGATCGTCGAGGGATGGCGGACGGGTGAGCTTCCTCCTCTGGATGTCGCACGCAAGGTGCACAGCAGTGAGGAGTTCGAGGAACCCGACAGTGAGTTCTTCACGCGTACCGACAGTGACATGAAGGTGGCCGACAAAGCTGCTCGCAAGCAAGAGCGTGTCGAGAAGCGTGAGTCACGCAACATGTGGCTGAATGTAGCGGTGTGGGTGGTAGTGGTCCTGGTGCTCGCAGGCGGCCTGGCGTTCGCCTGGCTGAGCGGGTTCGGCTATCCCACGCAGCAGATGACGGTGGCGGAGCTGCTTGACGCGCATGGACGCGGCGAGGCGGTAGCGGAGTTTTGGGTGGCCGTGCCCACGGCCGACGTGGAGAAGGAGATGGGCAACCTTCCTGTCGATTTCACCGGCTACGAGATCGGCGCGATCGAGCGCTCGGCCAAGACATCACAGGTCGAGGTCACGGTGATGCTCGAGACCGGTACGCCGCTGGTGTACCAGGTGCTGATGGTGCGTGAAGGTGTGGGGTGGAAGGTGAACGGCATCACGAACGACTGGCGCTCCACGGGCGGCGGTTCATAGCGACCCGTGGAAGGAATCGGGTTGCGCGCGGCGAAACTTTGTTGCTATATGACACAAAGTCATTTCGCCCCCCGAACGTGAGGAGATCGCGTGATCCAGCAGACGTATGTGATGGTCAAGCCCGACGCTGTCGCCCGAGGCCTTGTCGGCCGCATAATCGGACGCTTTGAAGCCGTTGGGCTCACTATCGAGCGCCTTGAGCTTGGAATGGTGACCCCCGAGCAAGCCGCAGCGAACTACGCCGAGCACGAGGGCAAGCCGTTTTACGCCGGTCTGGTCGACTACATCACCTCGGGACCCGTCGTGAAGATGGTCCTTTCTGGTGAGTCAGCCGTCCCGGTGGTGCGCAAGCTCATGGGTGCGACGAATCCGGCTGACGCAGCGCCCGGGACGATCCGTGGCGACTTCGGTCTGACGCTCGATGCGAACATCATCCACGGCTCTGACTCGCCCGAGAGTGCTGCGCGCGAGATCGCGATCTTCTTCGGCTAAAGCCAGGCGGCCGAACGGCTGTCACGACTTGCGTGAGGGGGCCTCTATGTTCTTCCGCGTCATCGACAAGGAGCGCCTACCGGACCTCATCGCCGGACTGTCGTCCGAGTTCGAGGTTGTCGGTCCGGTGGAGAAAGACGGGCGTTTCGTCTTCGCTCCCGTGACGGAGCCTGCACAGGTCCGTCTCGACTACGACACGACTCTGCTTCCGCCGAAGAAGTGGTTCATGCCGCCCGAGGAGACGATCATGCGTTTCCGACGGGCGGATGAAGAGGTGGTGGATGACGAGGTGTACGCACCGCCTCGCGTTCTCTTCGGCCTGCATCCGTGCGATATCAACGCGCTGCTGCTGATGGACAACGTGTTCACGAAGGACTACGTGGATCCGTACTACAAGGCTCGTCGTGACAACACGTTGATCGTCGGCGTGTCGTGCACCCCGAGCGAGACGTGCTTCTGCAACGTCTGGGACACCGATGAGGTCCACTGGGGCTTCGACATCTTCCTGACCGATCTCGGCGACCGCTACTACGCGTCGCTGCGTACGGTGAAAGGTGCCGAGATACTCGATCGACACGTGGCAAACCGCCCCGTGACCGACGAAGACACGCTCGAGTTCCAGCGAGTCGTGCACGCGTTCAAGCACGCGTTCACCAACAACGTCGACACCACCCAGCTCCCTGTGTTGCTCGATGCCAAGTTCGACAGTCCGATCTGGGACGAGTTCGGAGACGCATGCTTGTCGTGCGGCGCCTGCTCGATGGTGTGTCCGACGTGCTACTGCTTCGACGTCGTCGACAGGCTCGAACCCGATCAGAAGACGGGAGCCAGGGTCCGTACGTGGGACTCGTGCCAGTTCAAGGAGTTCGCTGCCGTGGCGCATGGTCAGAACTTCCGAGATGACCGTGCGAGCCGCGTCAAATACCGCTACTACCACAAGCAGTGGGGGTATCTGTCGAAGTTCGAGCGTGTACTGTGCGTCGGTTGTGGGCGGTGCGCGATCGCGTGTCCGTCCGACATCAGTCCCGTCCGGGTCGTCGAAGCACTGCAGGCGGGAGGTGTCCGATGAGAGCACTACCTGTCGATGAGTGTCGGTGCCCGGGTGGTGAGAACCCGTATCGTCCGTGGCCCGCGCGTATCACCTCCATCCGTGACCTCACGGACAAGGAGAAGCTGTTCGAACTGCGCCTGATCGATCCCGGGATCAGGGAGGCATTCAACTTTGCCTCCGGCCAGTTCGTCGAACTCTCGATCTTCGGCGTCGGCGAGGCACCCGTATCCATCAGCTCTGCTCCGAGTAAGCAGGGTTTCATCGAGCTGTGCATTCGCAAAGCCGGGGATGTCACAGGCGCGATGCACGCGAAGCAGTGCGGCGACGTGGTCGGATTGCGGGGTCCGTTCGGCAGGGGCTTTCCCTTCGACCGGATGAAAGGCCATGACATCCTGCTCGTTGCCGGTGGTCTCGGCATCGCTCCACTGAAGTCGCTGATCAACCACATCCACGATGAGCGTCATGAGTTCGGCAAGGTGACCATCCTCTACGGCTCCCGCAATCCCAGTGAGGTGCTGTTCCGCTACCAGTTCGACATGTGGAAGCATCGCGATGACTTCGACCTGATCCTTACGGTCGATGAGCCGGATGACACGTGGGACGGCGAGACCGGCGTCGTCACGAAGCTGTTCGACCGCATCGATGTGGATCCGAACAACACCTTCGGGGCCATCTGCGGGCCGCCGGTCATGTACCAGTACGTTATCGACGAGATGCGCAAGAAAGACATGGATGTCGATCGCATCTACATGTCGTTCGAGCGTCGTATGAAGTGCGGTATCGGCAAGTGCGGCCACTGCGGTGTCGGCCACCAGTACACCTGCATCGATGGTCCGGTGTTCAACTACTGGGAAGCCATGAACCTGCAGGGGGCGATATAGATGGCGCCGCGCGTAGTGGTCGTCGGCCTGGCGAGCGATTTTGGCTGCCAGGTACAGATGACGAACATAGAGGACCATCTACTCGACGTCCTTGGTCTCATCGACCTGCAGTACTGGCAGCTCGCCTCGTCGGGCCACATGCCCGCAGAGTACGACGTCGCCATCGTCGAGGGCGCAGTCACCACCGATGAGCACGTCGAGCTTCTCAACCGCATTCGTCAGACGGCTGCCGCTGTGATGACGATAGGTTCGTGTGCGAACACGGGCGGCATACCCGCGCTGGCCGGTATCGCCGATCTTGACGACCGGTACGCCGCGGTATACGGCTCCGGACCCGCTGTGGCGAGAGGTAGGCGTGTCCCGGGCCCCGTGGATGCAGTCATCGATGTTGACTACCACGTCCCCGGCTGCCCCATCGACATGGGCGAATTCGTGTCGGTCCTCTCACGGGCATTGCAGGGACTGAAAGACCGAGTCCCAGCCGACCCGTTGTGCGCGGTCTGCAAGACGAAGGAGAACGTGTGCTTCCTCGATCGCGGGGAGGTCTGTCTCGGCCTCGTCACGCGGACCGGCTGCGGCGCGAAGTGCACAACGCTGAATCGTCCATGTACCGGATGCCGAGGGCTTGCGCCGGACGCCAACTTCTCGGCGGCCCGCGATGTCTTCGTGAGCAAGGGTCTGGACCCTGCGGAGCTTGATCGCCGCTTCGACCTGTACAACGCCGTCCGGGAGGTCGCCCGATGAGCCTCATCACCGTCGAACACGTCGCTCGCATCGAGGGCCACGGGACGATCAGCGTCGAGCTCGAGGGTTCGACCGTCAAAGACGTCCGCATGGACATTGTGGAACCGGCGCGGTTCTTCGAGTCCATGGTTGTGGGTCGCCGATTCGACGAGGTATCGCTTATCACGAGCCGTATCTGTGGAATCTGTTCACCGAATCATGCCGTCACCTCGCTCAAGGCCGTTGAGGACGCGATGGGTGTGGAGGTGAGCGAGCGCACGAAGCTGCTGCGCAAGCTCATGGTATACGGCTCGTATCTCCAGAATCACGCCACGCACCTGTACGTGTTCGCCGCGCCGGATTTCGTCGGTCTCCCCAGCGTGTTCCCGCTGGCTCAGACTCACCCGGACGTGGTGGAGCGTGCGTTGAAGATCAAGAAGGCGGGCAACGAACTGACCGCTCTGGTCGGCGGACGTCCGGTACATCCGGTGACCGCGGTTGTGGGCGGTTTCACCGCCGAGCCGACCGCGAGCGATCTCGCGCACTTCCGCTCCCTGCTAGCGTCACTGGTGGAAGACGCCGTGTTGACGACGCAATTGTTCGACAGCTTCGAGGTGCCCGAGTTCGCCACGTCGGGCGACATGTTGGCGATGGTTGCTGACGACGACTACGCGATCTACGACGGTGACGTTGCGGCCATGGAAGCGGGGTGGCGCCGTCCCGCCAATGAGTATCGCGACTACATCACCGAAGAGGTTTTCGCGCACAGCAATGCGAAGCACAGCACGTCCGGTGGTCGCAGCTTCATGGTAGGTTCGCTGCCTCGGGTCAACCTGTCGCGTGACAGGTTGATGCCGCGTGCCGCGCAAGCGCTGGCTTCGCTCGGCATAGCTCCTGCCGAGAAGAACACCTTCTACAACAACGTGTGCCAGGCGATCGAGCTCATCGACGCGTGTGAGAGGTGTGTCACGTACTGCGAGCGCCTGATAGATGAAGGCGGCTCGAGCAAGCCGGTGGACTTCCGGATACGTGCCGGCTCCGGCGTAGGAGCCACCGAGGCACCGCGCGGTACGGTGTATCACGGGTACTCGATCGACGACGACGGGTTCGTGACCGCCGGTAACGTGATCACGCCTACCGCTCAGAATCTCGGTAACCTGGAGGCGGACATGCGGGCGTTCGCACCGACCATCGCCGGCGAGGCCCGCGAGGACTTCGTTCTTGGTATGGAGAAGCTGGTGCGGGCGTACGATCCCTGCTTGTCCTGTTCGGTACACTAGCCATTGACCGTCCGAACGCCGCCGTTCACGGACGGCGGCGTTCGTGTTTGCAGGAAGCGACGTACAGTCGGCGAAGTGCGACAGACCTGATATGTCGACCCGGCGACAGGGGGTAGAGGACTTGGGGAAGGGTGCGTTCAGAGGGGGTATCCACCCGCCAGACCGCAAAGCGGCGACGGCGGCGTGTCCCACACAGTGGGCTCCGATACCTGAACGACTCGTTCTGCCGATGAGCCAGCACCTGGGCGCGCCATGCGCGCCGGTGGTGGAGCTGCGGCAGCACGTGAAGCGCGGCGAGGTGATCGGATCGGTCGACGCGATGGTCAGTGCGCCGATTCACAGCCCTGTCGATGGCGAGGTCTCCGCGATCGGTCCCTGTCTCACGGCAGGGGGCACGCGTGTCACGGCGGTCACGATAACGCCTGACGCCGAGCAGGACCTGGACTCATATGTGCGGGTGGATGTGGGTGACGTGCGTGCAACTGTGCGTGCCGCCGGCATCGTCGGCATGGGTGGAGCGACGTTCCCGTCGACGGTGAAGCTGAGCCCTCCTGCTGATACCCCTGTGAATACCGTCATTCTGAACGGCTGCGAGTGCGAACCGTTTCTGACGTGCGACCATCGACTGATGTTGGAGGCGCCCGAGCGTGTGATCGCAGGGGCGCGCATCATCGCCGAGACGGTCGGCGCTACGCGCGCGGTCATCTGTGTCGAGGACAACAAACCCGACGCCGTTGCGGCGCTTTCGGCCGTGGCCGGCGAGGGGGTGGAAGTCCGCGCTCTGCCGACACGCTATCCGCAAGGCGCGGAGAAGCAGCTGATTTGGGCGATACTCGCCAAGGAGGTCCCGCACGGCAAGCTTCCGGCCGCAACCGGTGCGCTCGTGCACAACGTGGCGACGGCTGCGGCGATCGCCGATGCCGTCGAGTTCGGGCGCCCGCTCACCGAGCGCATCGTCACCGTTACCGGCCAGGTTGCGAGGCCCGGCAACTACCGCGTGCTTCTCGGCACGCTCGTCTCGGACCTCATTGACCTGGCGGGTGGATTCTCTGGCGAGGTCGGGAGGGTCATAGCAGGCGGCCCGATGACCGGACCCGCACTGGCGTCGCTCGACGTTCCGGTCGCGAAGGGGACTTCAGGCATCGTAGTGCTCTCGCCCGACGAAGCGGCGCCCGTGGTCGAAGATGACCAGCCGTGTATCCGCTGTGGTCGCTGCCCTGAAGCGTGCCCGATGTTCCTGCAGCCATATGCGATCGCGAACCACGCGGCGCGCGCAGACTGGAACAACGCAGATACGTTCAACCCCCTCGACTGCATCGAGTGCGGCTGTTGCTCATTCGTGTGTCCTACGAGTCGTCCCCTTGTGCAGCTGATTCGCCTGGCGAAAGCGGCAGCGATGGCGAAGGGGGTGAGGCCATGAGCGCCGAGACAACAATGGAGCGGCGCGCAATCGTCACTTCATCCCCGCACATCTCCTCGAAGGCGACGTGTAGCGGCATCATGCTGTGGGTCGTGCTCGCCCTGGCGCCTGCGGCGATCTGGGCATGCATCAGCATGGGCGGACCGGCCATCAAGATGTTCGCACTATCGATCGGTTCCGCTGTCGGGACCGAGGCGCTGTGGAATGCGCTCGCCAAGCGTCCGCAGACGATCAAGGACGGCAGCGCGCTCGTCACGGGTGTTCTGCTCGCGATGAGCATGCCCCCGATGACTCCGTGGTGGATCGCGATCGCCGCCGGGGTTATCGCAGTGGGACTCGGCAAGATGATCTTCGGCGGCCTCGGATTCAACCTCTTCAACCCGGCGCTGGTGGGTCGCGCGTTCGTAGTGATCTCGTGGGCTGGCGTGTTCGCGTCCGCTCCCGGACGCGGGTGGTTCAGCACGCTCGACGTCCCTGCCACCGGCGGCTACGACGCGATCACGGGCGCGACGCGCCTGGCCGTCGCCGCCGCGGATCGCGCGGCGGGCGGAGCCTATGGTTTTGACCTTGCGGCTCAGTATCGTCCGCTGTTGTGGCAGAACCTCGAGGGTTCGCTCGGCGAGGTCTCAGCGGCGTTGCTCATTCTCGGCGGGTTGGTCCTGCTGGCGAAGGGCATCATCGACTGGCGCATCCCGGTTGGCTACATCGGGACCATGGGGTTGCTCTCCTGGCTCTTCGGGTCGGATCCGGTATTCCACGTACTTGCCGGCGGTGTTCTGCTCGGCGCGTTCTTCATGGCCACCGACTACGTGTCCTCGCCGATGACAAGGAACGGCCGACTCGCATACGGTATCGGGTGCGGGCTGCTGAATGCTGTCGGACGCTTCTACGGCTCGATGCCGGAGGCCACTACGTTCGCGATCCTGTTCATGAACGGTCTTGCTCCGCTTATCGATCGCGTCTTCCGTCCGCGCGTCTTCGGGTGGGTGAAGCGCAATGGGTAAATCACTCAGGCTCGTCGTCTCGGTTGTTGTGACGTGCGTGGTTGCGGCCAGCGGGCTGGCCATCACATACGGCGTGACCAAGGACCGTATCGCGGAGCAAGAGCGTTTGGCCGAAGAGAAGTCCCTCAAAGCGGTGTTGCCCGATGCCGCTGAGTACGTGGACGCAGGTCCGGATGTCCTTGCGGCAGCTCAAGAGGCTGCAGGTGATATCGACTGCTCGGCGGTCTATCGGGCGCTGGGATCCGATGGCACGCTCGTCGGCTGGGGACTGCGGGTCGCAGGCCGCGGCTACGGCGGACCGATACAGCTGGTTTTGGGATTGGACAGCACCGGTAAAGTCACGGGTGTCACAATCCTGACGATGAACGAGACACCTGGGCTGGGCACCAAGGTCCGGAGCGAGGAGTGGTTCCTCGAGCAGTTCACGGATCTGCCCGAGGGATTCGGCGCTGATGACGTGAAGAAGCTGGACTCCATCAGCGGTTCGACCAAGTCCTCACGTGGCGTGCGCAATGGCGTCGAGGCAGGCGGCCGCATCTACACGGACGTACTTGCATCGATGTCAGGAGGTGAGTGACGATGGCCGAGTGGATCAAGGTGTTCAAGCAGGGTCTGTCCATCGAGAACCCCCTGACGGTTCTGATGATCGGCCTGTGCGCTACGCTCGCAGTGTCCACGCAGGTGCAAGGCGCGCTATTCATGGGTCTCGCCGTCATCTTCGTTGTCACCATGAGCAACGTGATCATCAGTGGTTTTCGAAGATTCATCCCTACTGAGGTGCGCATCCCCATCTTCATCGTTGTCATCGCTTCGTTCGTTACGATCGTCGACCTCACGATGAAGGCGTTCCTGCCGGGGATCTATCAGTTCCTCGGCATCTGGATCCCGCTTATCGTCGTCAACTGCATGATTCTCGGCCGGGCCGAGGCGTTCGCCTATCACAACAAGGTCAGCCTTGCGGTCGCTGATGGGCTCGGCATGGGCATCGGCTACTGGGTCGTCATCCTCGTGCTTGCCTTCATCCGCGAGCTCATCGGCACGGGCAAGATCGTTTTCTTCGACGCGACGCTGATCTCATTCGGGGATGCGTATGCGGCGCCGGGACTCGTTCTGCTGTTCCCGGGAGCGTTTCTGATCTTCGGCTTCATGATCGCGGCCACACGCGCACTCAGTGAACGCGCAGAGAAGCGCAGGAAGGCGGTGATCTCATGAGCACGATCGGTCAGCTGGCGCTGCTCTTCATCGGTGCCGCGCTCATCAATAACATCCTACTGACGCGTTTCATCGGCTTGTGTCCGTTCTTCGGCGTGTCCGGCAATTTCGAGACATCGCTCGGGATGAGCCTCGCCGTCGTGTTCGTGATGACGCTTGCATCGACAGCGACGTGGGTCGTGTGGACGTTCGTGCTTGAGCCACTCGGGGTGGGGGAGTTCCTCTACATCCCGGCCTTCATCCTCATCATCGCGTCTCTGGTTCAGTTCGTTGAGATGTATATGCGTAAGGTGAGTCCGGTGCTCTACAGGGCGATGGGTATCTACCTGCCGCTCATCACGACCAACTGTGCAGTACTCGCTACTGCTACCGAGGCCGCCAAGCCCGGTTTCTTCAAGATGAACATCGACCTGGGAGCCTCGCTGGGACTTGGCGAGGCGCTTATCTACACGCTTGGCGTATCGGTCGGGTTCGGGTTTGCTCTACTGTCGTTCGCTGCACTGCGCGAGCGACTGGAGATCGCCCCTGTGCCCAAAGTGATGAAGGGCAATCCGATGGCGTTCATCACTGCCGGCCTGCTATCGCTCGCGTACGTCGGTATCGCCGGCTGGTTCGGGCTGTAAGGGGGAACTGTGGATCTTATGCTCATAGTCAAGGCCGTGGGAGCGCTCAGCGTACTCGGTCTGGTGACGTCGGCGGTCCTCTCCACTGCGGCTCGCAAGTTCCATGTGGAAGTCGACCCTCGTGTAGAAGCTGTGGCCGACATCCTGCCCGGGTCCAACTGCGGCGCGTGTGGCAACCCTTCCTGCTTCGCGGTCGCCGAGGGAATCGTAGCGGGCACGCTGCCTACCAACGCATGCGTGGCAGGTGGTCAGACGTGCGCTGACGAAGTGGCCACGCTGATGGGTGCCGCCAAGTGCGAAGTAGCGGCCGTCGTGTCCGCACGTGCATGTGGTGGTGGAGTGAACGCTGTTAGTGCCTACGACTACGGCGGAATCCGGTCATGTGCGGCGGTGGCCCGGCTTGCAGGCGGCGTGATCGCATGTAGTGCCGGATGTCTCGGCTATGGCGATTGCATAAGAGCATGCCCGTTCGACGCGATCAGCTTCGACGATCGAGGTCTGCCTGTTGTTGATTTGGACGCCTGCACCGGGTGTGGCATCTGCGTACGGGAGTGTCCGCGCGGCGGTGCCGGGCTCCTGTCACTCGTTCCCGAGAACGCGCCCATCATCGTCAGGTGCAATGCGCACGACAAGGTCAAGGGGCGCAAGGCCGCTTGCTCGGCATGTTGCATCGCGTGCAAGAAGTGTGAGCGTGAGTGTCCTTCGGACGCTATTCATGTCGTAGATATGCTGGCGGTGGTCGACTACGAGAAGTGCACCGGGTGCGGCACGTGCGTATCGGTCTGTCCTCAGAACTGCATCGACTTGCACGGCAGAGCCTCTGTGTTTGGGTCTTCGATCGTGGACGGCAAAGGTAAGGACGTAGAGGGTTTCGCTCCCGAGGCCGTGGCGGGGGAGTAGGGCCGACGTGACACGTGGCGATCGCATACTGGCGCTCGTGCTTGCGGTGATAGCGCTTGTCGCCATCCCGGTGATCGCCGGCGCGATGGACACATCCACCCAGGGCATCGTCGTACTTGGGCCGAATGGGCGCACCGTTCTGGACCCCTCCGTCGACCGCACAGTCGTTGTCGAGGGTAGGGGTGGCGATGTTGTCGTGTGTGTCACCGACGGCACTGTGCGCGTCACGGATTCCTCATGTCTTGACAAGGTGTGCGTGAACACCCGTCCCGTCGGCTCCGAGGGTGGAGTCATCGCGTGTGTTCCAAACGGCGTGACCGTGACGGTCGGGCGAGTCGAGGGGGGCGGTCTTGATGCGGTCGTCCGCTGAGGTCGCGCCAGTCCTGCCACTCTCTGTGCCGTCGTCAGTCGCGGTTCGTCGCGTTGCGTTTGGCGGGATGCTCCTCGTATGCGCTGTGATTCTTGGGGTCATGGAGACGTGGCTCGTGGCGCTTTCGCCGCTCCCATGGTTGCGTCTGGGACTGGCAAACATCGCGGTCGTTGTCGCGCTGGCTTGGTTGGGTCCCCGCACGGCGTTGACGGTCAGCGGGCTTCGTGTGGTTCTGGTCGGTCTCGCGACCGGTACCTTGTTCGGCCCGAGTACGGTGCTCGCTGCCGCCGGCGCGGTGTTTGCGTTCTGCGCGATGTTGGCGGTGCGAGCTCTGGGTGAGGGGTTCTCGGTCGTCGGCTGGAGCATCGCCGGCGCGTTTGCACATGTCGTCGGTCAATTCGCGGCGGCCGTGATCGTCACCGGGACGCTCGCGGTTGTGGTACTTGCTCCCATATCGGTACTGGTGAGCCTCCTTCTCGGTCTCGCCACAGGGCTGGTCGCCTTGTCCCTCATCTCCCGCGTGGTGACGCCGGTTCGATGAGGAGGGAGGCGCTTCATGGCGCCGCGACTTGTGGGGTGGTCGACCGATGCCCGCACGCTGGTTCTTGAGGGGCGTGCCGAGTCGGTAGCGGACAGCGCGCTTGTGTCGATGGTTCTCGGACGCACAGAGGACGAAGTCATCCGTGGGTTTCTGCGCGAGTACCCGACACCGGACGCGTTGTGGCGGGTATCTGCCGAGGATCTGACCTCGTGCCCCGGTGTCGGACCGGTGGCAGCCGCACGGCTTCTTGCCTCTCTTGAGATCGGCCGGCGTTGGGCTTGCAGGCCTAGTGAGGGTCGGCCGGTGATCGCGACCCCGGAAGATGTCGTGAGGATCTGCGGTCCTCAGTTCAGGGGGTTGGACCGGGAGCACTTCTGGGCCCTGGCACTGAACACGAAGAATCAACTGCTGCGAACGGTCGAAGTGTCGATCGGTAGCCTGAACGCATCGGTGGTGCACCCCAGAGAACTGTACAAGGAGGCGATCCGGCTATCGGCTGCGTCCATCGTAGTGGTGCATAACCATCCGAGCGGGGACCCCACTCCTTCGGGCGCTGACCTCCAGTTGACTCGCCGATTGGTGAAGGCCGGAGATGTCATCGGCATCGAGCTACTGGACCACGTGATAATCGGCGATGGGGGAGCGCATTCGAGCGTTCGTGACCTGGGACTCATGTAGTCGAACACATACAACGACCTGGGGTGTTGCTATACTGATACCGGCCTCTCGTCCGGGTCATATGGCGCGCTATGCTAAACTTGCCGGGATGTGCGGATGCGACCGCGCGGCATCGGACGGTTGCCGCGCGTTCTTTTGCTTGCCCGTGACACGGGCAGAACGCTCGCGACGATGTCGCGGCGTCGAAAGGAGAGCGACTTGTCGCTTGTAGATATGTTCTTCAACTCGTGGGGCGGCGACATGGCTGTCGACCTCGGGACGGCGAACACGCTCGTATCCGTACGCGGCCGGGGTATCGTACTCATTGAGCCCTCGGTGGTCGCGGTCGAGAAGGAAACGAAGCGCGTGCTTGCTGTCGGCATCGAGGCGAAGCGCATGCTTGGACGCACCCCGGGTTCGATCGTTGCCATCCGTCCCCTCAAAGACGGCGTGATCGCCGACTTCGAGGTCACTGAGGCCATGCTGCGCTACTTCATCAACAAGACGCGGGTGAAGCGTTTCCCGTGGCAGCCCAAACCTCGCGTTGTCGTGTGCGTGCCCTCAGGTGTCACCGAGGTCGAGAAGCGCGCTGTGTTCGAAGCGACCATGCAGGCCGGAGCGCGCAACGCGTATCTCATTGAAGAGCCGATGGCCGCAGCTATCGGTGCCGGACTACCGATTCAGGAGCCGACCGGCAACATGGTGGTCGACATCGGCGGTGGTACCACTGAGGTCGCCGTCATCTCTCTTGGCGGAATCGTGGTCGCCCAGTCTATCCGCATCGGCGGGGATGAGTTCGATGAGGCGATCATCACCCACATTAAGAAGGAATATAACGTGCTGATCGGTGAGCGTACCGCCGAGGAGATCAAGTTTGAGATCGGCTCGGCGTTCCCTCTGACCGAGGAGTTGGACGTCGAGGTGCGCGGGCGGGACCTCCTGACGGGGCTGCCCCGTACGATCCAGCTGTCATCAGAGGAGATCAGGACCGCTGTCGAAGAACCCACATCCGCGATCGTTTCGGCGATCAAGGGCACGCTTGAGAAGACTCCTCCGGAGCTGTCCAGCGATGTCATGGAGTACGGCATCGTTCTAACGGGCGGCGGCGCTCTGCTCAAGGCACTCGATGATCGGCTGCGCTATGAGACAGGTATGCCGGTACATGTGTCAGAGAATGCGCTCATCAACGTAGTGCTCGGTTCAGCTATGGCCCTCGAGGAGATCGACGTCCTCAAGAAGGTCCTCACGGTCTCGCGGTAGACCGGGAGGCTGATGCCATGAAGGTCACCCTCCAAGATCCCAAGCGGGGAAACCCCGCTCTACTCGTGGCCCTCATCGTGGCGTCACTTGTACTTGTGACGGTGTACTTCCGCGAAGGCGACAACGGACCCGTTCACAAGACTCGCAGCGCGATGCTCGGAGTAGTTGCTCCTCTCGAGAAGGCGGGCAACGCCATCGCTTCCCCGTTCGAGGCGGTAGGCGAGTGGTTCGCTGACTTATCCGTGTCCCGCGAGGATCTTGACGCATTGCGCGCTCAGAACGATGAGTTGCGTCAGCGACTTGCTGAGCTCGAGGAGGCCCGACAGGAGAATGAGCGCCTCTCACAGCTGGTTGAATTCGCTGAGGAGCGCAAGCTCACGAAGATCGGGGCGCGCGTCATCGGCCGGCCCACCAGTTCGTGGGATGGCGTGATCACGATCGACCGTGGCACGGCTGATGGGATCGAGCCCGGCATGCCGGTGCTCGCAGCCCAGGGTCTGCTGGGTCAGGTGTTCGAGGTCTCCCAGCACGCGGCCAAGGTTCGGCTGATCACTGACCAGCGAAGTGGAGTCGCCGGGATGGTTCAATCGACCCGGGTGCCGGGCGTGGTGAAGGGTTCGATCGACGGCGCGTTGACTCTCGAGTTCGTCTCGGCGGAAACGACCGTCGTTGTCGGTGACGTGATAATCACATCAGGCTTGGGGGGCGTGTATCCGAAAGGTCTCGTGATCGGCGACGTCATCTCGGTCGAGGAGCGTCGTGGTGAGCTTTTCCCGCGGATCCAGCTCGTCTCCAGAGTACCGGTGAGCCAGCTTGAAGAGGTTATCGTACTGGTAGGTCCGGTCATCGAGACTGAGACAGATGAAGGGAGCGTCGAGTGAAGCGGTTCTGGATCACAGCCGGCGCTATCCTGGCAGCCATGGTCGCTCAGGTCGTCCTCGCTCCTCATCTATCGCTGCTCGGTGCGGTACCCAGCTTCCCGGTACTCGTTGTTGTGACCCTCGCGTTCGTTGAGGGTCCGGAGGCCGGCGCGATCTCGGGTTTCGCCGCGGGGCTCGCGCTTGACCTGCTGGGTACTTCGCCAGTCGGTGTGTGGGCGCTCGTGCTGGTTGTAGTGGGGTACGTGGCAGGCATGCTGCAGGAGAATCTCTTTGCCGAGGGCTGGCTCATGCCGGTGACCGTGGCGATCATCGCGGGCCTGCTGGCCGAACTGTCCTACCTGATAGTGTTGAGTGTCCTGGGTTCAGGTCCGGCGTTCTGGACATCCGTATGGACGGTTGTACTGCCTCGCGGTGTGTACAACGCGGTCCTCGCACTGCTCGTCTACCCGTGGTTGGCTCGCTTCTTGCGGTCCGATCGATTGATGAAGTCATTCCGCCGTTTCGCATGATGCGCCCGCCTGGTAGCACCTCCGCAAGGGAGCGCGTCCACAGGAGTCTCACTGTATGACCACGTATCAAGAAGACCTCAAGTCCCGCTTCGCGGCACTCGGCATCGTCGTTCTGATCATGCTGGCCGCTCTGCTGGTGCGCCTGTGGACGATGCAGGTCTTGCAGGGAGAGAGCTACGCCACGCAAGCGGAGAATAACCGCGTTCGCGAGATCTCCCTCGATGCGCCCAGGGGCCGCATCTACGACCGCAATGGTGTACCGCTCGTGGTCAACCGTGCCTCATTGGCCGTGAGCGTCGACCCGTCAGAGGACAGCGTGCGACTGCTGCTGGTGCGCTCGCAGAACTCAGACACCGGCGACGATCCCTCCAAGCGTGAGATAGAGGAGCGTTTCCAGACGCTCGGCGACCTTCTTGGAATGAGTGCGCAGGACGTGTGGGGCAAGGTATCGGACACGCGTGTCGAAGCGTTGCGACCCCGCGTGGTCGCTGTCGACGTTCCGATCGAGGTCGTCTCCCAGCTTGCCGAGAGGCAGACGGAGTTCCCGGCCGTCGTTGTCGACGAGATTGCCGTCAGGGAGTATCCGCAAGGTGAACTCGCGGCACACCTGCTTGGCTATACAGGTGAGATATCGGAGGAGCAGCTCGAGGAGAGCGACGAAGGAGCGGGCTACGAACTCGGTGACGTCGTAGGGAAGACTGGAGTCGAGCTGCAGTATGAGAACGTCCTGCAGGGCGACAAAGGCTGGCGACGGATCGAGGTGAACGCCTCGGGCAAAGCGATGCAGGTGGTAAGCGAGCAGGCACCGGTCCCAGGGCGCGACATCACTCTGACGATCGATATCGAGGTACAACGCGTTGCCGAGAAGGCCCTCGCCGATGCGCTCGAAGAGGCCCACCGCCAGGACTTCCCCAACGCAAAGGCGGGAGCAGCGGTGGTGCTGGACCTCAGGACCGGCGAGGTCATTGCGATGGCCAGTGCCCCGACCTACGACCCGTCCATCTTCCTCGGACCGATCTCGACTGCCGAGTGGGCCACGCTCACGGATGAGGCGAGCGAGTACCCGCTCAACAACCGCGCGATCATGTCGGCATACCCGCCGGCGTCGACCTTCAAAGCGATCACCGGTCTTGCGGGTCTCGAGTATCAGGTCACCTACGAGAACAAGACCTACACCTGTCGAGGCAGATGGACCGAGATGGGCGAACAGTGGCCCAAGTGGTGCTGGAAGCACGCGGGCCACGGGACGATCTCGTTCCGGACCGGTGTCGAGGAGTCTTGCGACGTCGTCTTCTATGAGATCGGCTATGAGTTCTACAAGCGCAAGCAAGAAGAACTCCAGGCCATGGCGCGCAGCTTCGGACTCGGCTCCAAGCTTGGCATTGACCTTCCGGGAGAGGTAGGCGGTCGTATCCCGGACGCCGCATGGAAAGAGGAGTTCAACGCGAACTACCCCGAGTACCAGATGTGGCTGCCCGGTGACACAGTCAATATGGCGATCGGACAGGGCGACCTACTGACGTCACCTCTGCAGATGGCTGCGGTCTATGGCGCCATTGGCAACGGTGGGAAGGTCATGACTCCTCATGTGCTGCTCGAGGTGCTGCCAGGCGTCGGTGAGGATGCTATCCAGTACGAGACTTCCGTCGCTGCGACCGGGGACGTTGGCGAGGCGGCGTTGGCGGTCATGCACCGAGCTCTCGTCGACGTGATCACCGAGGGCACCGGTGAAGGCGCGTTCCGCGGCTTCGGCGAGTCCGTCGCAGGAAAGACAGGCACCGCGCAGGTGGCAGGGAAGGACGACTACGCCTGGTTCGCGGCATATGCTCCGGCCGATGACCCGCGCTACGCCGTGGCAGTCGTGGTGGAGCAGGGTGGCCACGGTGGTTCTGTCGCCGGTCCTGCCGCCCGTCAGATCTTCGCGCAGCTGTTCGGTCTGAAGATCGAGCAGGTACACACAACAGACCCGTCGAGGTAGCAGTGGACAAAACCCCTTACACACGTTTCAGACATGCGGTGAACCTACCTCTGGCGGTATGGACGATCGCGCTGCTGATCTACGGCAGTGTCATGGTCTCGTCCGCTACGACGGGCATGGGTTCTGGCATGCTGCGCCGACAGCTCATAGGCATCGCCGTCGGGATGGTGCCGCTGGCTTTTGCGTGGATGATGGACTACAAGGTGCTCAAGCACTGGACCGGTCCCTTGCTCGTCGCGTTGAGCCTTCTGCTGATCAGCCCACGGATACCCGGTCTTGGATACGAGGCGGGTGGCGCCACCTCGTGGCTGGCGCTGTTCGGCGTTCGCCTCTTCCAGCCGTCGGAACCTGCGAAACTCATCTTCATCGCCGTCATGGCGGCCGTGATATCGCACTACAAGGGACGGATCGATAAGTCGGGTGATGTGCTGCGCGTGTTGTCGTACCTGGCACTCGCGATGGTCCTCATCCTCCTGCAGCCCGACCTTGGGACCGGCCTCGTCTTCGTCGCGATCACTGCGGGCATGTTGCTTGTGGGCGGGTTGAAGCCACGCTGGTTCGTGGTATTCGGAATCATCGCGGCTCTCTCTATCGGCGGCATTCTCGTTCTCGACACAGCGCTCGATGAGATGGCGGGCTCAGATGTCGCGCTCAAGGACTATCAGAAGGACCGCTTGCTGGTCTTCATCGACAACGAGCGTGATCCTCATGGCGCTGGCTACAATCTCGCGCAGTCAAAGATTGCCGTAGGCTCTGGAGGGATCTCCGGGAAAGGGCTTGCGGCCGGCACCCAGTCAAACCTGCACTTTCTGCCGGAGCGTCACACGGACTTCATCTTCGCCGTACTTGGCGAGGAGCTCGGCTTCACAGGCGCGGTACTGCTGCTCGGTCTGTATCTCGCGTTGCTCATTAGCGCCCTGGCGATATCGACGTCATCCCGGGACCTGTACGGTGCTTTGATCTGCGCGGGTATCATCAGCATGTGGGCGTTCCAGATACTGGAGAACATCGGAATGACGATCGGAATGATGCCGATCACCGGTATCCCATTGCCGTTCATGAGCTTCGGCAGCTCGGCCATGGTCACTAATCTCGGTGCTGTGGGGATGCTCTTATCAGTATGGTCGCGACGGTACGGCACCTGATCAGCCTGCCGAAGAGGGGATGAAACGACATGGCGACACTGCCTGTGGATGTTCGAGATCTACTGAAGGCCGGTAAGCGGTTGACCCAGGACCGGGATATGCCGGTGGGGATAGCCGTTCTCATCGAGTTGGACGCTCCTGACGAGCTCATCGACACGTTGCGTGCTGAGGTGCGCCCGCACACCACGGGCGCGACACTGCAAATAGAAGTCATAGAGGCTGGCAAGCCGATCGTGCTCAAGAACGGCATCGATGCAGTGGTGATGATCGCCGGAAGCGGGCGTACGGGCGCAGTCGAGGGCATCGGTGTACCGAGAAGCGCAGGCGTGGCGGTGGCGGTCGTCGGGCTAGGTGACGAGGCTCACGGTGACGAGCTGGCTGACGCGCTGCTTCAACCTCTCGGTGACCTGATCGTGAAGGACGAACCGATCGAGGTCGTCGAGGAACTGGGCGGCTGGCTGGCCGAGAAACTCCCGTCCAAGCGGCTGGCGCTCGCTCACAACTTCCCGTTCATGCGTCGCGCGGTAGCCGAGGAGGCGGTCAAGACCACGGCCTGGCAGAACGGTCTGATCGGCAGCGTAGCCATCATTCCCGGGGCCGACATGCCTTTGATGACGGCGAACCAGGCGAAGATGCTACTCCAGATCGCTGCGGCATACGGGCAGACACTTGGCGCCGATCGCATCAAGGAACTCGCCGTCATCGTTGGCGGCGGATTCACGTTCCGCGCGATCGCGCGGCAGCTACTCACCGCCGTCCCCGTGATGGGCTGGGCGGTCAAAGGCAGCATCGGTTTCGGGGGTACTCTCGCCATGGGGAAGGCCGCCATCGCGTACTTCGAGGAGGGCGCCGACGTCGTCCAGGTCGCGCAGAAGCTCAAGGTCGAAGCGACCGCGCGGTTGCCCAAGGGCCGCGGGCCTGAGGCCCTGCCCGGTGTGGTGACTCAACCCGAGCTCCCGCTCGCAGAGCCGGGAACGGAGTGACGCGTTGACAGATCTGTGGCCCCGGATCGAGCCGCTACTTGCGAACGTCGAACGTCCGTCGCGCTACACCGACCGCGAATGGGGCGCACTGCATCCCGCCGACGCGGAATACCGTGCCGTGCTCATCTACCCGGACACCTACGAGCTCGGCATGGCGAACCAGGCGATCGGGATCCTGTACGAACGACTTGCCGGGATGGGTGGCGTGACCCCGGAGCGGGCGTTCCTGCCGTGGAAGGATATGGCGGCGCAACTACGCCAGCACGAGGTGCCGCTCTACGCGCTGGAATCATGTACGCCACTTGCCGAGGCTGATCTGCTCGGCATCACTCTGCCCTATGAACTGACATACTCTAACATCCTCGAGGTGCTCGATCTGGCGGGGATACCCCTTCGTTCTGCCGAGAGGGACGAGAGCCATCCGCTGATCGTAGGGGGCGGGCCGTGTGCGTTCAATCCAGAGCCTGTAGCGCCGTTCTTCGACGCGATACTGATCGGCGATGGCGAGGAAGCGGTCATCGATATCGTCGGTGCGCACCGCGCGCTCCGGGCTGCGAACGCTTCGCGTGGAGCAGTGCTGGCGGCGTTGGCTGCGATTCCGGGCGTCTACGTTCCCTCGTTGTACGAGATGTCCGAGGGCGGCGTGAAGGCCACGGCGAAGGCGCCGACGCGAGTGACGAAGCGGGTCTTGCCGGACCTGGGTGCGATCAGGCCGCCTGTGTGTCCGGTGGTGCCATTCATGGACGTCATCCACGACCGCGTGACGATCGAGGTGTTGCGCGGCTGTTCGCGAGGATGCCGCTTCTGTCAGGCGGGAATGGTGTATCGCCCGACGCGGGAGCGGAATGCCGACACCGTCGTTCGCGACGTGCTCGCAGGACTCGCCTGCACGGGACATGAGGAGGTGTCGCTGACCTCCCTGTCCACCGCTGATCACTCTCAGCTCGAAGACATCCTGAGGCGGCTCTCGCGCCGTCTGGAGGGGACCGGCGTCACGGTGTCGCTGCCTTCGCTGCGCGTTGACGCGTTCAGCGTCGAGATGGCGCGCCTGCTGGGTGGAGGACGCAAGGCCGGTCTGACGTTCGCGCCGGAAGCCGGAACGCAGCGGATGCGCGACGTCATCAACAAGAACGTCACCGAGGAGCAGCTGCTCGATACCGTCCGCAAGGCCTTCTCGGCGGGATGGCATCGCATCAAGCTCTACTTCATGATCGGGCTACCCACCGAGACCGATGAGGACGTCGCCGGCATCGGCGAGCTGGTCAGCAAGGTGCTTGAGACGGCCCGCGCATCAGTGGAGCCCTCGCACAGGGGCGGCATCCGGGTCGGTGTCTCGGTCTCAACCTTCGTCCCGAAAGCGCACACGCCGTTCCAGTGGGAGGCGCAGCTCACGCTTGAGGAGGTGCGTCACCGGCAGGAAGTCCTGCGAGAGTCCATGCCCAAGCGCGGTGTCGATCTGTCCTGGCACGATCCGGAAGTCTCGTTCCTGGAGGGCGTCTTCGCCAGGGGCGGGAGAGAGCTGGCCGACGTCATCGAACACGCCTGGCGTGCCGGTGCTCGCTACGACGCTTGGACCGAGGAGTTCGAGCTGCCGAGGTGGCTGTCCGCGCTGGAGGCGAGCGGTGTCGATCCTGTCGAGATCGCGTCGCGCGAGCGTGCGGATACCGAAGTGTTGCCATGGGACCACATCGACTGCGGGGTGTCGGCGGCCTTCTTGCGGCTCGAGCGCAGGAGATCCGCTGAGGCGGTCACGACACCCGACTGCACGTTCGAGTCGTGCACCGGCTGTGGCGTGTGTCCCGACCTGGGCGTTGACCTGGTGTTGGGTGGTGTCCGGCATGGGTGAGTCGCTCTTCCGGGCACGTGTCACGTATCCCAAATCCGGGCGTCTGCGCTTTCTATCTCACCTTGAGGTAACGACTGCGTGCGAACGCGCTGCGCGGCGCGCGGGTTTGCCGTATGCTGTGACACAGGGGTTCAACCCGAAGATGAAAGTCGCCTTCGGGCCGGCGTTGCCGGTGGGTACCGGCAGCATGTGTGAGCGGTATGACCTGTGGTTACGGGAGTACATTCCAGCCCAGGATCTGCTCAGTCGTTTGCGTGCGGCATGTCCGCCCGACATCGCCCCCCTCGACGTGTCCTACGTGGCGCTGCGCGCGCCGTCTTTGACGGCGTCGCTGACGATAGCGGTGTATGACGTCGTGACCGAAGGAGGTGGATCGGCAGAGGACCTTCAAGGTTCTCTCGACGCGGTGGTCGGAGCCGGTGAACTGGCTGTCGAGCACAAGGGCAAACAGAAGGTTTTCGAACTCGCCCATACGCTCCCGAAGGAGCCGAAGGTGAGGACGATCGAGGGGAGAAGCGTCGTGCAGGTAGCGACGCGGATGAGCGAGCGAGGCTCGCTGCGCCCCGAAGCCCTTGTCATGACGGCGTTCGAACGGCTCGGAACCGGTGGTTCGGTTCTGTCCGTCACGCGTGTGCTTCTTGCCGAGGAGGAAGAGGCGACGCAACAGCTGTTGTGATGGTGGTCAGGCAAAGATGGGCGACATAACACGCGAGATGCTGATCTCGCACGACTCGCACGAAACGCGTGTCGCATTCATCGAGGATCGACAACTGGTCGAGCTCTACGTCGAACGCCCCAAGAAGAGCGTCGTGGGCAACGTGTATCTCGGCAAGGTCCGTGATGTGCTACCTGGTATGCAGGCAGCGTTCGTGGACATCGGACTCGAGAAGAACGCGTTCCTCTACGTCGATGAGGTCGTCGACCCCGAGGACGTCAGCGACGTGCCGAGGCGAGACATCCAGCAACTGCTTCGTCCGGGGCAGCAGATCATGGTGCAAGTGCTCAAGGACCCCATGGGGACCAAGGGCGCACGTGTGACGACCGAGGTCACGCTACCCGGGCGATTCATCGTCCTTATGCCGTTTTCGCCGTTCGTCGGTGTGTCGCGCAAGCTCCCCGACGAGGAGCGGGATCGTCTCCACGACATCATCGCGCCGCTTGTACCTGAGGGACTGGGCGTCATCGTGAGGACTGCGGCGGCCGGATCTGCCGAGAAAGAACTCGAGAGTGACATCGAGTTCCTCTTGCGGTTGTGGAAGCGGGTCCAGCACCAGTCACGTGAGGGTTTGGCGCCGGAGGTCGTCTACACCGAGATGGATCTTGCGTTGCGCATGGTGCGCGATGCCTTCTCGGACGACTTCCGCAGGCTCGTTGTCGACGACAAGCGGGTCTTCGAGAAGGTCGCATCGTTCCTGAAGAAGACCTCGCCCAAGCTGGTCAAGCGTGTAGCCCTGCACAAGGACCGCGTTCCTCTGTTCGAGGAGTTCGGCCTATACCCGCAGATAGACAGGGCGATGAAGCGGGAGGTCCCGCTGCCCAGCGGCGGACATATCGTCGTCGACAAGACAGAGGCGCTGACGGCGATCGACGTGAACACCGGACGTTTCGTTGGCAAGAAGAACCTTGAGGACACCATTCTGCGCACCAATCTGGAGGCTGCGGACGAAGCCGTGCGGCAGGTGCGTCTGCGTGATATCGGCGGCATCATCGTGATCGACTTCATTGATATGGAAGAGGCGAAGCATCGGGCCGAGGTGTTCGCCCGACTGACGAAGGCTCTCGAACGTGACCGCACGAAGACCCGTGCCATGGAGATCTCGCGCCTGGGCCTGGTGGAGATGACCCGCAAGAACGTCACGGACGGTCTGTACGGAGTCTTGACTGAGCCGTGCCCGTGCTGTGCAGGGGAAGGCAGGATCTTCTCCGACACGACGCGGCGCATCACCGTCGAGCGCCGTATGCGGGAGATCCTCGTATCCGGGAAGTCGTCGGCCTATCTGTTCGGAGTCGACCCGGAGACGTACTCGCTGATCACCGCCGCGGGCAACAACTCGATAGCAATGTTGAGATCCGAGACCGGCAAGCACGTGTCCGTCATCGCGACGCCGGAGTGCGAGCCCACCGAAGTGCGGGTGCTCATAGAAGGAAGGGTCGGTTCAACCGAGGTTCTGGAGTCGTGAGCGGCATCTGAGGTGCATGGGAACGCCCGGCGGCGTGTTGACGCTGGTAGGGGCCTGTGCTAGCATTTCCCCTCGCGTGAATTCCCGAGACTGGAGCGATATAGATGTATGCAGTCGTAGCAACCGGCGGCAAGCAGGTGAAGGTCGAGAAAGACAGCCTGGCCGTCATCGAGAAGCTTGACGTAGCCGTAGGCGATACCGTTGAGCTGCCTGTTCTGCTGTTCGCGGACGGTAGCACCGTGATAGCCGACCCTGCTGCTCTGACCGGCGCGAGTGTCACCGCGACCGTCGTCGAGCACAAAAAGGGCGACAAGCAGATGGTCTTCAAGTTCAAGAAGCGCAAGGGTTACAAGCGCACCAAGGGTCATCGTCAGTGGCTGACGGTCGTGAAGATCGACGAGATCGCCATTGGTGGTAAGAAGAAGGCGGCTGCCGCGAAGGTCGAGAAGGCCGAGGCGCCGGCTCCTGTAAAGGCCGAGAAGAAGGCGGCTCCTGCAAAGGCCGAGGCCAAGGTCGAGAAGGCCGCTCCGGTCGAGGTTGCTGCCGAGCCCGGTCAGTGCGCCGCAATCAAGGGTGACGGCACACGTTGTGGGAACAAGGCCAAGGAAGGCTCCGAGTACTGCGGAGTGCACGCGAAGAAGTACGAAGGCTAGCGGCACCGCTTCTGGCGGGTAGGCCGTTCACGGGACGAAGGTGAACTAGAGATGGCACATAAGAAGGGCCTCGGCTCTACCAAGAACGGCCGCGACTCCAAGGCCAAGCGCCTCGGCGTCAAGCGGTTCGCCGGTCAGACGGTCACAGCCGGCTCGATCATCGTGCGTCAGCGCGGCACGCGGCTGAAGCCTGGCGTCAACGTGGGCATCGGTAAGGATGACACGCTGTTCGCCAAGACCGATGGCGTCGTCGACTTCACGCGCGGCAAGGATCGCCGCGTGCACGTCCGACCGCTCGAGGGCTAGCAGGCCGCTCGAGCAACGTTTATGAGTTCGAGGCCCTCCGCCGACCGGTGGAGGGCCTTCTTCATTGAAAGAGATCGCTTGGCCTATCATGTCTGGTATGTCGGGTGGTCACGGTGATCGGGGCACACGATGTTCGTCGACGAGGCCAAGATAAACGTGAAGGCGGGGAACGGCGGAGCGGGCTGCAAGTCCTTCCGCAGGGAAGCGCATGTCCCCAAGGGCGGGCCCGACGGTGGAAGTGGCGGCAAGGGCGGCAGCGTCGTGCTCGAGGCCGACCAATCGATTTCTACACTCATGGACTTTCACTACAAGAGGCACTTCAAGGCCCAGCGTGGCACGCACGGTATGGGATCTGCCATGGACGGCGCCAACGGCGAAGACCTCGTGTTGCGGGTACCGGTCGGAACGGTCGTGCGCGACTCTGAGACCGGTGATCTCATAGCGGACCTCTCGCACCACGGCCAGAAGGTCGTCGTGGCCCGTGGCGGACGCGGTGGCCGCGGCAACCGGCAATTCGTGACGCCGACACGTCGTGCGCCCGCCTTCGCTGAGCTTGGTGAGCCTGCAGAGGAACGCTGGATCGAGCTGGAGCTGAAGCTTCTGGCGGATGCGGCACTGGTCGGCTTTCCGAGTGTCGGCAAGAGCTCCCTCATCGCGCGGATGAGCGCGGCTCGGCCCAAGATCGGGGACTACGCGTTCACTACACTCGTGCCGAATCTCGGTGTCGTCTCTTCCGGCGGGCGTTCGTTCGTAGTGGCGGATGTACCCGGTCTCATCGAGGGCGCGAGTCAGGGCGCTGGTCTGGGCCACGCGTTCCTGCGACACATAGAGCGCACAGCGCTCATCCTGCATGTGGTCGATCTGTCGGGTAGCTACGAGGGCCGCGATCCTGTGGCGGACATCGCGACGATCGACGTTGAGCTGGCTGCGCACGCCGAGTCTCTCGCCGATCGCCCACAGATAGTAGTAGGCAACAAGATAGACGTGCCCAGCGGGTCGGACGCTTCGGAGCGTGTCGCGGCTTGGTGTGCCGAGAACGAGCGTCCTTACTTCGCGGTGTCGGCCGCCACGGGTGAAGGAATGGACAGCTTGATTCTCGCTGTTGGCGAACGGGTGCACGAGCTACGCGAAGCGATTGCGGCCACCGAACCGAAGTACGAGGGCGTATTCGTGTATGAGCCGCCCACAGAGCGCACGATCTCGGTGCAAAGGATGGGAGCCGAGGAGTACGCCGTTCACGGTGGCGCGATCGAGCGGATGGTCATCATGACCGACATGGCCAATGAGGAGGCGGTCGCCTACCTCCAGCGGCGTTTGTCGAAGACGGGGGTTGAGGCAGCGCTTGTCTCGGCGGGTGCGCAGAACGGGGACACGATCACGATCGGGCCCGTTTCATTCGAGTTCGAGACGATTGGAAAGGACCAGGGGGACGATGACTAGGCGCGTAGTCGTCAAGGTCGGTAGCTCGACGATCACCGGCGCGAACGGGCGCGTTGACCGCGACGTTCTCGCCCGGCTGGTCGGGCAGATCGCCCGGCTCAATGAGGTCGGCGACCAGGTCGTGCTCGTGACGTCCGGCGCCATCGCGGCAGGGTTGGAAGCCGTTGAGCTCTCAGCGAGACCGACGGACATGCCCACGCTGCAGGCGACGGCCGCCGTCGGCCAGGTGCGCCTTGTCGAGGCGTACTCAGAGTTGTTCGGTGAAGCGGGGATCGTGGTCGGCCAGGTGCTACTCACGAGGCAGGACACCGGCCATCGTCAGCAGTATCTGCACGCGTGCAACACGCTGTCACGCCTGCTGGAACTCGGCATCGTCCCCGTCGTGAACGAGAACGACACCACCGCGGTAGATGAGATCAAGATGGGCGACAACGACCATCTGGCTGCGCTTGTCGCCGTCATGGTGCATGCGGACCTCGTCGTCTTGCTCACTGACATCGATGGGCTGTACTCGGCGGACCCGCGCAGTCATGAGGGCGCGACGCTGGTGGAGCGCATCGAAGACGCGTATGACGAACGGCTTGCCGCTGCCGGTGGTCCGGGCAGCGCCGTCGGCTCCGGGGGCATGGCTACGAAGGTCGAAGCGGCCCGGATGCTTATGAAGGCCGGCATCCCGATCGTCGTCTGCGATGGGTCGAAAGAGAACGTCATCGTCGACGCTGCTGCCGGTCTACCGGTGGGGACACTGTTCGCGGGTGGTTCGGCCGCCCTGAAGGGACGCAAACTGTGGATCGCGTATGCGGGCCGTCCTGCGGGTTCCGTGTCGATAGACGCTGGCGCGAGGGACGCGCTATGCTTGCGGGGCGGCAGCCTGCTCCCGGCCGGCGTCACTGATGTGACCGGGAGCTTTGTTGTCGGTGATGCCATAACGGTGCAGGATGCCGATGGCGTGGTCGTCGCGCGGGGGCTGGCAGCGATGTCGGCCGAGGACCTGAAGAAGGTGAAGGGTCTCAAGACCGGGCGTATCCGCGAGATGCTGCCAGACTGGGACGGCGAAGAGGTCATCCATAGGGATCATCTCGTCATCTTGTAGAAGAAGCGGGACGAAGGGATCGCAGATGTCCGAAGTGACCATGCTCGCAACGCGCGCACGTGAGGCCGCCAACGCATTGGCGGCTACCTCGACCGATCAGCGGAACCGTGCGCTTCTGTCGATGTCACATGCTCTGGTCGCCAAGCAGGACGAGATCCTCTCGGCCAATGAACGGGACGTGGAGGCGGCGCGCGCGAAGGGCACACCTACCGCGCTGCTCGACAGGCTGGAGCTATCCCCGGCACGCATCAAGGCGATCTCGGAGGCTCTGAAGAGCCTTGCCCTGCTACCCGACCCGATCGGCGAGGTCATCTCCGGTTCGCGGTTGGCCAACGGCATCTGGCTTCAGCAGGTTCGAGTCCCGATGGGCGTCGTGGGCATGATCTACGAGGCTCGTCCGAACGTGACCGCAGACGCGGCAGGCCTTTGTGTGAAGACCGGCAACGCGGTGATCTTGCGCGGCGGTTCGATGGCGACCAACTCGAATCTGGCGATCACGAAGGTGCTGGCCAACGCCGCGGCCGGCGCCGGACTCCATCCGGCGTGTATCCAGTCGATCGAATCGCCGGACCGTGCTGCCGCCGAGGAACTGATGGGGCTGCACGGCATGATCGATGTCCTCATCCCCAGGGGTGGTGCGGGGCTCATCAAGAGCGTCGTCGAGAACGCCAAGGTGCCGGTCATCGAGACAGGCGTCGGCAACTGCCATGTGTACATCCACTCGAAGGCGGATCCGACGATGGCTCGCCGAATCGTCGTGAACGCGAAGTGTCAGCGTCCCGGTGTCTGCAATGCGATCGAGTCGCTGCTCATCGACGAATCCGTGTACGAACGAGTTCTTCCGCCGATCCTCAAGGAGCTGGAAGACGAGGGTGTCACTGTTGTCGCAGACGAGAAGACCCGCGCGCTGGGTGCGATCATGCGCATACAGTCAGCGACCGAAGAAGACTGGGGTACCGAGTATCTTGATCTCAAGATCTCGGTCAAGGTCGTAAGCGGTCTTGATGAAGCGATCTCGCACATCAACACATACGGCACCAAGCACAGCGAGGCTATCATCACCGAGGACTACACGGCGGCGAAGCGATTCCTTAACGAGGTGGATGCAGCCGCGGTGTACGTGAACGCGTCGACCCGTTTCACCGATGGCGGGGAGTTCGGGCTCGGTGCAGAGATCGGGATATCCACTCAGAAGCTTCACGCGCGCGGGCCCATGGGGCTCACTGCGCTAACGACCACGAAGTTCATGGCGATGGGGAGCGGTCAGATACGCGAGTGAGAAAGAAGCTGCGTCTCGGCATAATGGGCGGGACGTTTGACCCGATCCACTACGGTCATCTCGTTGCCGCTGAGGAAGCCCTGGTCCAGTTCAACCTGGACCGGGTCGTTTTCATGCCCACCGGTATTCCCGTTCGCAAGACGCATCGTTCGGTCACATCCGCAGAACATCGCTATCTCATGACGGTGATCGCCACCGCGAGCAATCCTGATTTCGAGGTGTCGCGCATGGAGGTCGATCGTCCCGGCGCTACCTACACCGTGGACACGATGCTTGCGTTAAGGGCGCAGCATGGTGCCTCGGCGGAACTGTACTTCATCACCGGCGCCGATGCGGTGTGGGAGATCCTCACGTGGAAGGACTCTGAGCGTCTGGCGGATGTGTGCACATTCATAGCTGCCACACGGCCGGGGTACGATCTCTCGCGGTTCGAGCAAGACGAAGTCGCCCGCCACATCAACGTCGAGTTCATGGAGGTTCCGGCGCTGGCGATCTCGTCGACCGACATCCGGGACAGGATCGGGAGCAGGCGACCCGTACGCTATCTGCTGCCCGAAGCGGTTGCGGCCTACATCGCGAAGAACGATCTGTATAGGAGCGGGGTCTGATGAGCTTGTCGACATACGACACGCTCCTTGCTGAGGTCCGCGCACGGCTGACACCAGGTAGCGCCGAGCATTCCGAGCGCGTCGCAGAGACAGCGGCGCGTCTCGCTATCGCCTACGGTGAGGACACTGAAGAGGCGCGCATCGCGGGCTTGCTGCATGACTGGTGCCGGGACGTGCCCAAGACTGAACTCATCGACCGCGCGCGCGAGCTGGGGATGAATGTAACCGGCGTGGATCTGGTGGCGCCGTACCTGCTGCACGGGCCGGTCGGCGCGGCGGAGGTTGCCGAGCGCTTCGAAGGCCTTTCATCGCGGATCATCAGTGCGATCGAGACCCATACGTACGGCTCGGCGGACCTCGATACGCTCGGCATGATCGTCTACGTTGCGGACACCATCGAACCGGCGCGGTCTCATGACGGCGTAGAGGAGCTGCGCGCTGCGGTCGGTCATGTGTCGCTCGTCGAGCTGTTCGCTCGTACGTATGCGCTGTCGCTACGCCACCTTGTCGAGAGTCGCCGTCCGATCCACCGTACGACCGTGGATGCCTGGAACGCGGTCATCGCCGGGGTGACGTCATGACGGCGCGCCGATCCGATCGGAAGAAGCACGCGCAAGATCACCCCGCGATACCCAATGGTGAAGATTACCCGCGGCGGCGCACTCATGAGTCCGCGCCGGAGGGCCCGGGCGGTTATCGCACGTCGAAGCGGTCCTCTCGGGCAGGCAAGAAGGCGCGCAAGAGCGCCCGAAGCGAGCAGCGGCGGGCGGATGCTCGTCAGAAGGCGAGCGATACGGGCCAGAGGATCTCCTACGTCCTACGACGCCTTGGAGTGGCCCTCGTTGTAACGATCAGTACTGTGGTGGTGCTCGTGCTGATCGCAACCGGTGTCAACTCGCTCGCCAGGTACCTCGCCAAGCAGGAGGCTGTGGCCGAGACATCACCCGAGGCACTTGCCGAGAAGGCCAAGGAGAATCTGCTGATAATCGGCGTCAACGGTAAGCAAGGCGCAGACTTCCTTGCGGTCCGCCTGGACGAGAAGGCGGAGCAGATCTACGGGATCGCCATACCTGATGGGGCCTTCATGGAGGTGCCGGGACAGGGATTCGAGCGTATCGGTGACAGTTATGCTGCCGGCCCTGAGGTCTCACTGGCGGCGATCTCCAACTACCTCTCAGTGCCTTTCGAGAAGTACGTGGTCGTGGATCAGGAGACCTATCAGATAGCGCTCACCGAGCAATCGCTCACCGGCATCATGGAACATGTGGTCGCGACCGACCTCGATGATGAGGAGCGTGCTCGGTTCGCTGCGTTCATGGGCAGGATACCGAGCGATGATGTGGCGCTGTTGCCACTGCCGGTCAAGCCCATCAGCCTCGGCGACCAGACGTTCTTTGAACCGCAGCGTCAGGAGGTCGCGGAGTTGCTCCTCGCCTGGTGGGGCGTGAAGATCGGAGCTGAAGACAACGTCATCAGGGTCATCGTGTACAACGGGTCGGGCATTCCGGGTATAGCGGGAGTGGCTGCCCAGGAGCTGATCCGAAACGGTATGCGCGTGGTCGACACGAAGAACGCCGATCGCTTCGATTATGAGGAGTCGCTCATCGTCGTTCAGGACGGTGATCTCAACGCAGGCACACGTGTGCAGGGGGTCCTGGGAGTGGGCACCATCGTCGACCAGCCGTCGGAGCAGGACGTCGCTGATATCATCATCATCATTGGAGCCGACTACGTGCCGGAGTCTGTAGACAGCACATCAACTGGAGGGTGAGCACACTGGAACCAAGAGAGTATGCGGTGCTGGCGGCTGAGGCCGCCGCCGAGAAGAAGGCGACCGACGTCGCGATCCTGGACGTGGCTGCGACACTGGTCATCACCGAGTACTTCGTGCTCGCGACCGGCAACACCGATCGCCAGGTCCGGACGATCGCCGATGAGGTCGAGGCTCAGCTGAAGGCTGCGGGTCGCCCCGCCATCGGTCGGGAAGGCGAGCGCGAGGGTAAGTGGATCCTGCTGGACTTCGCCGACGTCGTGGTACACGTGTTCCAACCCGATGAGCGGGCGTTCTATCGCCTCGAGAAGCTGTGGTCGGACGCGCCGCGTGTCGAGCTTCCCGCCGAGATAGCCAACGTTTCCGAGCAGCCGGCCGCCCCCGATGCCACTGTAGAGTGACCGTGACGCCCCGATCAAAGCGCATATGGGTGACGCTCGCTCTCGTGGGCGTCGCTGCGGTTTGGGGCGGCACTTTCGTTATGGTGAAGGATGCTGTCTCTCGCTATCCGCTCTACGGCTTCCTCGGACTGCGCTTCGCTATCGCCATCGTCGCGTTCATCATCCTGTTCCCGGGGTCGTTCAAGCTGTTCAGGCCGGGGACGGTTCGAGTGGGTGTGCTAGCAGGCTTGATGCTCTGCGCGGGCTACATCTTTCAGACGTGGGGACTGCAGGCCACGTCGGCCTCCAAGGCCGCCTTCATCACGGGGATGTTCGTCGTGATCACGCCTGCCTTGCAGGCGCTCCTGCTGCGCAAGCCGCCTCGTCCGTCGACGATAGGCGGAGTGGTGCTCGCAGTAGTGGGTCTGTGGCTGCTATCCGGCGGCGCCCAGGGCGGGTGGAACGTCGGGGACACGCGTACCCTGCTGTGCGCTACTGCCTACTCGGCACACATGATCGTGCTCGGTGGTGCTGGCCGGGAGCATGATGCGCGTCCGTTGACGCTCGTGCAACTTGTGACCGTGGGCGTCGTTTGTGGCGGTATCGCCTTGATCGCCGAGAGGCCCCCGCTTCCTCCGGATGCCGGCGTTTGGGTAGCGCTCCTGGTGACCGGTGTTCTTGCCTCGGCGGTGGCCTTCGCGGTGCAGACCTACGCGCAGACCATCATCTCGCCGACGAAGACGGCGCTCATCCTTATCATGGAGCCGGCTTTTGGCGGCGTGTTCGGTTGGTTCGCGGGGGAGACGCTCGGACTTTCAGGAATCGCCGGTGCCGTGTTGATACTCGCAGGGATGGCCGTGGCGGAGCTTGTGGGCGTCTCTGCCGGGCCCGGTGAACGTGTCGTTATCGAGACGACCCTCGAGGGTCCTGCAGTCCCCGTCATCGAGGACGAGTTGCGTGTCTGAGATGTGCTTGACCGACGGATAACGCCTGGTATACTGACGCTTGCGCCTTGGGCGCACCCAGTGATGTGGGGCCATAGCTCAGCTGGGAGAGCGCATGGCTGGCAGCCATGAGGTCAGGGGTTCGATCCCCCTTGGCTCCACCAAAGAAATTCTCGACGCCCGTCGCGAAACCGCGGCGGGCGTTTCTGCGTCATATGGGACATATAGTACTGGTGCGTTGCTGTGGGGACATGGAGGGGAGGCCATCATGCTGCGTCGTGTAGCGATGGTTATCGTGGCGATGGGGCTTTGTGGGCTGCTTGTGAGCGGTTGCGACGGCGCCGCGTCTGAAGTGAAGATCGGGGAGGATGACTCCGGGGATGAAGTGACTCTGGGTGTCGGGCAGGTACTGGTTGTCGAGTTGCCCGGCAATCCGAGCACTGGATTCACATGGAGCGCTGCCGAGAAGCCGGACTTCCTGACACTGATGGGAGAGCCGGAGTTCATCGGAGAGAGCGACCTGGTCGGCGCCGGTGGCACGATCGTCCTGCGGTTCTCGGCGGACAAGGCGGGGAGCGGCACACTGGAGCTTTGGTATGCACGTCCGTGGGAGAGCGTGCAGCCCGAGGACGTGTTCACGGTCGACGTGACCTGCCGGTAGGCGTCTTTCTCGGCATCATCGGCTACAATAGTCGGCACGTCTGATGAGCGCCGGGAGGACACCTGTGACCCGACAGTACGAACCGCACGAGATAGAAGAGAAGTGGCAGTCGGCCTGGGACGCCGAGGGACTGTACTCGGTGACCGAGGATCCGGGCAGGCCCAAGAAGTACGTGCTGGAGATGTTCCCGTATCCGTCGGGCGACATCCACATGGGCCACGTGCGCAACTACTCCATCGGCGATGTGATCGCGCGATATTCGACGATGCGCGGGATGAACGTCCTGCATCCCATCGGCTGGGACTCCTTCGGCCTACCTGCCGAGAACGCCGCCATCAAGAGTGACTCGCATCCGGCGACGTGGACCTACGCCAACATCGAGAAGCAAGCGGCGTCGTTCCGGCGTATGGGTTTCAGCTACGACTGGGACCGCCGTCTGGCAAGCAGCGACGAGGAGTACTACCGCTGGGGCCAGTGGATCTTCGTGAAGTTCTGGGAGCGGGGCCTGGTGGAGCGCAAGAGCTCGCCGGTGAACTGGTGCCCCTCGTGCAAGACCGTGCTCGCCAACGAGCAGGTCATCGGTGACGGTGTGTGCTGGCGCTGCAAGAGTGTCGTGGAGAAGCGTGAGCTCGAGCAGTGGTATTTCAAGATCACCGAATACGCGCAGGAGCTGCTCGACGACCTGGACGCTCTGCCGGGATGGCCGGAGCGCGTCAAGGCGATGCAGGCGAACTGGATCGGCCGCTCGGAGGGCGCCGAGGTGGAGTTCACGCTTTGCGACGCTGCCGGTGATGCCACCACCGAGAAGATCACGGTGTTCACAACGCGCCCGGACACGTTGTTCGGGTGCACCTTCTTCCTGCTGGCGCCGGAACACCCTCTTGTGGCCGATCTGGTGCGCGGGACCGAGTACGAAGCGGCGGTCAGCGATGTGGTCGCCAAGGCCGCCAAGGAGACTGCGATAGACCGCGCCTCCACCGAGAAGGACAAGAACGGTGCCTTCACGGGTCGCTATGTCATCAACCCCGTCAACGGCGAGAAGGTGCCGGTCTGGGTCGCCGACTACGTGCTCATGGAGTACGGCACCGGCGCCGTCATGGCGGTACCCTGCGGCGACCAGCGCGACTTCGAGTTCGCGCGCAAGTACGGTCTGCCAATCCCGCCGGTCGTGGTTCCGGAAGACGACCCTCTCTTTGAGCAGCTGAAGGACCGATCCGAGCGCGTCGTCAACGACGTGGATTGGGACGAGGCGCACGCCGACGAGGGCATCATGGTGCAGTCCGGACAGTTCACGGGCACGCCCACCGGGAAGCATGGTGAAGGTGTCGCCAAGGTCATCGCGTGGCTTGAGGAGCGCGGACAGGGTCGAGCCTCCATCAACTTCCGTCTTCGCGACTGGCTGATCTCTCGGCAGCGTTACTGGGGCAACCCGATCCCGGCGATCCACTGTCCGGCGTGCGGTCTCGTGCCGGTGCCCGAGGAGCAGTTGCCTGTCGTACTGCCGATGGACGTTGATGTCACGAAGGGCGAGACGCTAGCGGACCACCCGGAGTTCTATGAAACGACGTGTCCGAAGTGCGGCGGTCCTGCTCGGCGGGAGACCGACACGATGGACACGTTCACGTGCTCGAGTTGGTACTACATCCGCTACGCAGATGCGCGCAACGACGAGGCCATCTGGGACAAGGCCAAGGCCGACTACTGGCTGCCCGTCGACCAGTACATCGGTGGCATTGAGCATGCGATCCTTCATCTGTTGTACTCGCGATTCTTCACCAAAGTGTTCCGGGACATGGGCCTGATCGAGTTCGGGGAGCCGTTCACCAATCTGCTCACGCAGGGCATGGTGAAGCTGGACGGGTTCACGATGAGCAAGTCGCGGGGCAACGTGGTTGCGCCGGAAGAGATGATCGAGCGCTACGGCGCCGATGCGCTGCGGGCCTACATCCTGTTCATGGCGCCGCCGGACAAGGACCTCGAGTGGAGCCAGGAAGGCCTGGAGGGCATGCACCGCTTCCTCGGTCGTGCCTGGCGCTACATAGTCCGGATCGCCGAGGAGACCACCGACGCGCAAACGGGCGTCGAGGATAGCGACACCAAGGCGCTACGGCGCGAGCGGCACCGTGTCGTGGGCAAGGTCGAAGAAGACATCGACCGGTTCCAGTTCAACACCGCGCTGTCGGCCATGATGGAGCTGCTCAACGCGGCGACCGACTACCATCGCAATGTCGAGGCGGACAAGCGGGACGCCGTGCTGGAGCGCGATGTCGCCGAGACGCTCACGTTGCTACTGGCCCCCTATGTGCCGCACATGGCCGAGGAGCTCTGGCGTGAGGTGCTTGGCCACGAGAGTTCAGTTCATCGTGCAGGATGGCCCTCGTGGGACCCTGCCCAAGCCGCCGCCGATGAGGTCGAGGTGGCCGTGCAGGTGAACGGCAAGGTTCGAGCACGGCTGGTCGTGGCTGCCGACGCCGCGGAGGATGCGGTACGCGAGGCTGCACTGGCGTTGCCGAAGGTCGTCGAGCACATCGACGGCAAGACGGTTCGCAAAGTCGTCATCGTCCCCGGTAAGCTCGTGAGCATCGTCGCCAACTGATTCGAGAACGGTTCGATCGCGGTAAACGGCGGTTAGGACTGCCGAGCTACAGTGCTGATGAGACCGACGCCCCCTCCGTCACGAAGGAGGGGGCGTCGTGGCTTCTCGGGTCACAGAGCGCGTTGACGACCTACTTGCGCGTGCGGGTGTCGTGGGCGCCAAAGCGACTGCGGTCAAAGCGGCAGCGGTACTGGCCGCCATAGGTATCTCGGTCGCGATCACGCGAGTCGGTCGCGCGCCGGCTGTGGAGTTCAGCTCAACACCGGACGTGTCTCAAGAGTACGTGTCGAATGAGTCTACGCCGGCAGCAGAAGTTGGGGTTGTGGTCCACGTCGCCGGTGCCGTGCGTCAGCCGGGCGTGTACGAGCTTCACGCGGGTGCGCGCGTTGATGACGCCATACGATCTGCAGGCGGCATGCTTGGCAGTGCGGTCGGTAGTGCACTGAATCTCGCACGAGTACTCGTTGATGGCGAACAGGTCTACGTGCCCACGCAGGATGAGATCGCGAGTGGGGCGATCGAGTCTGCGAGTGCTCCGGGGGGCTCAAGTGGCGCGTCGGGCAGCCTCGTCAACCTCAATACCGCGACGGCGGCCGATCTTGAGGCGCTACCGGGAATCGGGCCGTCGACCGCACAGAAGATCGTCGATGACAGAACAGCGAATGGGCCTTTCACGTCCGTGGATGACCTGGTGCGTATCAGCGGGATCGGTACCGCGAAGGTTGAATCTCTGCGCGACCTCGTGACGGTCAAGTGAGCCAGCGGTCTAGCGGCCCCTGTCGCCCGACGATTCCCGCGGTCGCCTGGTTGGCTGTCGCGGCGTGGGTGGGTTCGGTGGCCGGAGAGTCGCTGTGGTGGAACTCGCGGGAGGGCATCGTTCTGCCCGCTGCGATCGTGATCACAGTGATTGCAGCGCTCTGGGTCGTATTCGTTCGAGTGAGACACACACGGTGGGGAGCACTGTGGGCGATCGCCTGTTGTGGTCTCGTACTCGGTGTCGGCATTTCGGTGCTGCAGGGCGTGAGCGTTGCCGCTGACTCGGAACTGCTTCGTGACTGCGGAGCGAGAGAGTGGCTGGGCCGGGTCGTGGCGGACCCGCGGGACGGCGCCTACGGACAGCGCGTAGAGGTCAGACTGCTCAACGGGCCATGCGCGGGGGTGTACGTCAGTCTCAGGTGGCCCGAAGGGTCTGCACCCGAGATCGGGCAGGTGGTTCGTTTCAAGGCGATCCTCGATGCCACGATCGATGACGCTGAGTACGGCCGCGACAGTGTGCGCTCGGGAGTCCTGGGCACCGGGCGAGCATGGACTGCGGCGACGGAAGGCTGGCCGGCGGGCGTTACCGGCGCCTTGTGGCGATGGAGGGCAACGGCTGCACGATCCTGCGCTGGTGACAGCGGTGCGGGTGCGGCGCTGTTGCGAGGAATCGTTCTCGGCGACAGAAGAGCATTGCGTGACAGCGCAGTCGAGGAGGATTTCCGGGTCCTGGGCTTGTCGCACGTCCTGGCGGTCTCCGGAATGCACCTGGGGCTGGTCTGTGCCCTCGTGCTTGGTGTCTGCCGTATCGCGCGACTGCCGAGACGACTCGGACTACTGGGGATGGTCGTCGCTGGCGCAATGTTCGTGATCGTGACTGGTATGCCGACGTCCGCGATGCGCGCACTAGCCATGGTGTGCGTCGGCGCTCTCGCGGAGTCATTTGGAGTTCGGCGTGACAGCATCGCGAGCCTGTCTGCCGCAGTCCTCGCATTGCTGATCATCGCGCCGTGGGGCGTGTTCTCACTTGGGCTCCAGCTGTCGGTTCTTGCCGTAGGGGGTCTGCTACTGTTCGGAAGCCTGGCGCAGGCGTGGAGTTCCGCATGCGGGGTAGGACCGATCGAGAAGCCGCTCGGCCTGATGTCGTTGACCTGCGTTGCCCAGGGAGTCACGACGCCAGTCACGGCACCGGTGTTCGGGATGTTCTCGATCCTGGCACCGGTTGCGAACGCTGTCGTGCTGCCGCTCCTTCCGGTCGCACTGTGCTGTGGTCTGGTCGGACTGCTCGTGCAGGGGGCGGGGATCGCTGCCCTTGGGAGGATGTTGGTGACCGTGGCCGAGCAGATCCTGACTGCGCTGGCGTGGGTCGTGGGTGCGCTGGCGTCGTTGCCGGGCGCCGCTGTGATGTTGGGAGCTGATGGACTCACGGCCGGCATCATCGCGGTCATCATCTCGATGGTAGTCTGGGCCCGTTGGCCGCTGCCACGCAGCATGATACGGGCGCGAGCGGGTTGCGTTCTGACCTGCAGCGCGTTGCTGGTATTCGCAGTCGGTGCTCCGGTGGGGAGTACTGCGAGCATGATCGTGTTCGACGTCGGTCAGGCCGACGCGATACTCGTGCGGGACAGTGGCAGAGCGATGCTCGTGGACGCAGGCGCCGATGGCACGGCGCTGAGAATGGCGCTTGCACGTGAGGGAGTCCGCCGGCTCGATGTGATCGTGCTGACACATGCGCACGACGATCATACGGGGGGTCTGGCAGGGCTTGTAGGAGTGGCGCAGGTTGGGTGGGTCGGAGTGCCATGCCTGATAGAGCCAGACGCATTGGAGATGCTCGAGGGTACCGTTGACCGTCTCACGCCCCGGGGACGCGTGGACGTGAGGTCTCTGAGCGCTGGGCAACGATTCTCGCTGGGGCACAGTGAGGTGGAGATCCTCTGGCCGTCGGCTGATGGGCCAACACCCGATAACACCAACGATACGAGCGTCGTGCTCGTCGTACACAGGGGCACGTTCGACGCGGTTCTGACAGGTGACGCAGAGGGTCCGGTTCAAGAGGCGCTGGCCGAGGCGGGGATGCTCCGTGACGTCGAGGTGCTGAAGGTGCCGCATCATGGGAGTACGAACGGGTTGTCAGAAGCGGGATTGTCTGCCTGGCAGCCGGAAGTGGCGATCATCAGTGTGGGCACAGACAACCGCTTCGACCACCCGCATCTGGAGACACTTGAGCTGCTGTCACGGTTCGGAGTACGCGTGTTCCGCACGGATCGCGATGGCGACGTTATCATCGAGATCGGTACAGAAGGATACAAGGTATGGACCCGGCAGCTGTGCGAGAATGGACGGGGCCCGCCCACAGATCACGGGACTTTGAACGGACGGGGAGTGTGTGTGGCAATCAAGAGCCTGACCGAGCTCAAGCCGGTCTATCTCATATGGGGCAAGGAGGAGCTTCTTCTTGCCGAGGCTGTACAACGTCTGCGTGAGCGCGTAGGCGAGGTCGCCGATCTGGATTTCAACTCCGACACGTTCGACGGAGAGAGTGCGGAGGCCGGCGCCATTGTCTCCGCCGCCAACACGCTGCCCTTCGCGTCTGAGCGCAGACTCATCATCGTACGCGGTGTAGACAAGATGAACGCGGCCGCACAGACGGAGCTTGCCGAGTACTCTAAGGATCCGGCACCTACGGCGTGCCTTGTACTTGTCGCTACCTCGGTCTCGAGGAACAGCAAGTTGTTCAAGGCTGTCGACGCCCTGGGTGGGGCGTCAGAGTATCGGGCGCCGCGGCGCAACGACTACCCCTCATGGGTGATGTCCCACTTCTCGCGCAAGGGACGAGAGCTCTCCGCCGATGGCGCCGAGGTGCTCGTGCGAGCGGTCGGCCGCGATCTGCGTCGACTCGATATCGAGGCTGAGAAAATCATCGCCTACGTGGGTGACAGGGCCCGAATCGAGAGAGCTGACGTTGAGGCAGTGGTGTCAGAGACGGCGCCCACAAGCGTCTTCGAGTTTCTTGACGCTCTCGGTGCCCGTGAGTGTGGAACGGCCCTCAGTTTGCTCGCTGACCTGATAGACGGTGGCGAGTCAGTAATGGGCGTACACGCTATGGCGGTGCGGCACGTCCGCATCCTTCTCAGCGTGCGTGCACTTGTCGACAGAGACGCAAGTCAGGGCGAGATAGCCAGCGAGATACGGGCTACAGACTGGCAAGTGCGCAACTATGTTCGGCAGGCGGGACGCTTTGAAGAGGCGGAATTGGTCAATGCCCTGGTTGCAGCGGCCGATACAGAAGGTAAGATGAAGAGCGGCGGTGAGGACCCACGGCTTGCGTTCGAGCGATGGGTCGTTGGTGTGTGTGCGCAATGATGTCGTATCCTGTCTTGACTGGTATGCGCGGCAGCATGAATTAGAATGAATGTGGTGTCGGATCACGAGCAATGGAGATACAGGCTTGCACGCAGTGCGCAGAATGAGAGTGTTCGTGACGATGGTGCTGCCAACCGTCGTCTTCTTCGTGCTTCTGGTGATTCCGGGTATTGCATACGCCTTCTCGGATTCTGGCTTCACGAGTCCCTTCACCTGCGATCAGTGCCACTCGAAGAGCAGTTCCTCTTCTGCGGATTGGGAGGGCGGCGGACCGCACGGCTTCTACACCACTACCACGAACAAGTGCAAGGTGTGTCACAGCGTGCACAGCGCGCCCGCAGGTGGCATCTTGTTGCTGTCGAACGCCACTGTGTCTGACACATGCCTTGCGTGCCACGACGGCACCGGAGGTACGGCCCCCTATGACGCGATCGAGGCCCGAGGCGGCACCGTGCTTGCCGAGCACACCGTTGAGGTCACGACGATAGTGCCTGGCGGTACGGACGAGTTGACGGATGTACTCGGCTGCGGGAGCTGCCACAGCGTCCACCGGGCCAACGTTGTTGACCCGTTCTATCGGGACACCGGTTATGCGCTTGCCTCCGATCAACTGATCGCATCCGACTGTCTACTGCGCGACGACGTGGGTGAGAGCGCGACCGGTACGTACACGAACTACGGAGCGCAGTGGTGTGCTGCGTGTCATGATCAGCGCCACTCGCAGTCCGGAGCCGTCATCAACCATCCGGTGAACACCAGCTACACGTTTGGCTATGGCGAAGTGACGACCACGCCGGGTGCGGGAGCGTATCCTTCGCGCGCCTGGGGCGATGGCAGCGATGGATCGACGTTCTTCGTGGGGATGGGTCAGACCAACGCTTCCTACATAATGGCGCCGGCTGCGGCGGGCGAGGACGGACGTGTTGAGAACCGCCAGGACCCCCTGTGCCAGCAGTGCCATGAGGACGCCCGTGATGTCGATCTTGCCTTCGGGTTTGATGCTGTTGCCACTGGTATCTACTACGGGTCGAACCCCGTGGACTTCACGTTCCCTCACCAGAGCACCAACTACCGACTGCTGGTAGAGACGAACGACGATCTCTGTCTCAACTGCCATCCGGTGTCGGCCCTGCCGTAGACTCTCGGCGGATCATGGAAACAAGAAAGCCCGCGGGAATCCCGCGGGCTTCTTCACATCACGCGCAAGCGCGCGGTGCCTACTCCATGCCGGAAACGCGATTCATGACTCCAGACTTGCGATTAGAGGCCTGGTTCTTGTGAATCACGCCTTTGCTTGCGGCTTTGTCGAGCGCGCGGCTCGCAGCCTCGGCAGCTTCCGTTGCAGCAGCCTTGTCACCAGCGGTGACAGCGGCGTCGACATGCTTGATGGCTGTCTTGAGCGATGACTTGACCGCCTTGTTACGCTCCTGCGCTTTCGCGTTGGTCAGGATGCGCTTCTTCTGGCTCTTGATATTGGCCACGGTACTCTGTTCCTTCCGAATTCGGTGGTGCCCGTCGCAGTGGGGTTGCGGACGAACCCGAGTAGGATAGCACGGGGTAGTCGAGGTCGCAATGAATGTCGAAGTCGATCGGGAATCGCTGGGAAGTCGATGCTGCCGAGAAGCGATTGCATGGGTCGCGTCCCGCATGCGTTTTAGGGGAGCTGACATCGCACTACTAGACAGCCTCGTATGCGCCGATAATATAGACTAAGCTGCCCCAAGACTGGGCAAGGCTTGTTGGTGTGTCCTCAAAGGAGGGCTGGCCCATGTCGGTCAGGACGCGTCGGATAACGATCCTGGCTCTGAGTGTGCTTGTACTGAGCCTAGCGGCGGTTTGGCTCGGTGTCGGTGAAATCGCGACGCCGGGTGAGGTCGAAGTCGCCGTGCGCTCGGTGTCGTCTCAGGATGTCGCTCTGGCCGAGAAGCCCGTGAAGTCCCCCGAGAGGCCCAAGGCACCCGACACCCTGGAACGTCGGATCGAGGAGTCGCTTACCGGGGGCCTTCATGACCCTTCCCCTGAAGAGACGGTCAGTACTCCAGAGTGGACTTTCACCCGCGAGCCCGCCCCCGACACGCCTTCTGAGGCGTCCTTGGCCGCCAGCGCTGCGGAGAGTGCAGCCTCACTGCCGGCGCCTGTCGTGGTCTCTTCGGACATGGCCGACATCGTGGCCTTCGAGGTGCCCGACGGCGCGGTGCGCGCACGCGTGTACCTGCACGAGGGTGATGACAGCAGCGTAATCGCCAACCTGGAGGCCGGGGCAGGCAGCGCTATCCTGCCCGTCACCGAGACCGGCTACCGCACCTACTCGGTGGAGTTCACCGTCAAGGGGCGCAAGACGCAGCGCACCGCCACCGCCCGAAACGACCACGTGCAGATGAGCTCTGTCGTGGGCACCCAAGGCGCCACGCTTGCCTCCTCCAACGGCGAGGTCGTGCTCACGCTTCCTGCAGGCGCCTTCGAGTCCACCACCACCGTGAGCGTCACCGAGCGCGAGGAGGGAGTGCCTTCGGCAGGCATCCTGCGCCTCGCCGGCGTCTATGACATCACCCCCTCGGGGCCTTTGGGCGCACCCGCCACGCTCAAGATCGCCTACGACCTGCACGTCGAGCAGTTCCAGATCGCCGCGCGGCTGCTTGCCGCGGCAGGCATCATGACGCTTGATGAGGCCGCCGGGGAGTGGGTGGCAGGCGCGAGTGATACCACCCTGACCGCAGAGGGCTACCTGCAAGGTCGCCTGACCCACTTCAGCTACTGGACCGGTGCCACCATCCAGCCCCACGGCACCAACCCGTCCACCACCGACTACTGCACCGGTGTCTGCCACGACCTGAGCGCGGGGGGCGACCTTCGTCTGGACGCACGTGATTCGACCGTGTGCTACTTCTGCCACGGCAACACGCTTTCCACAGACGGGCCCGCGGGCGCGAGCGGTCCCAACATCCAGGGCGCTTTCTACGAGTGCGAGGGGCAGTCCGCTCCTGCCGGTTCCTCCACCCACCCCGTGGGCCCGGGCGACCTGTACTGCACCAGCTGCCACAACCCGCACGCCGACCCGGTCGCCTCTCCGGGTCTGCTGCGCTCCTATGACGCGATCACCGGCAAGGCGGTGACCTCGGGTGCAGCCTACTGCTGGACCTGTCACGGCGTCGCGAAGAACCGCAAGGTCGATGCGCTCGTGCCCGGGTACTGGACGCGGACGGATGGAGACAAGAAGACGTATCTGGCTGGGACGCCGCACGCTTCCATACCGAGTACGAGTGGTGGATCGGTAGGTTGTCTCGGCTGCCATGGATCGCACAGCTCCGCGTCCGGCGCGCTCCTGAAGACCGGCCAGATCAATGGGAAGACCGTGTCCGGCAACGATGTGACGCTCTGTCTGGCATGCCACGATGCCGCCGTGGGGGCGTATGCCGGACAGGATGTCTTCAGCGGAACGCCGCACGCTACGGTGAGCGAGTCTACGGTGGCATCGACCACCAGGCCCGGCTCGGACGCGGCGGCTGGCGACTGCCAGAACTGTCACGACCCGCACGGCACGCCCTATGCGGACTACCTCGTGACCGTAGGCTCCCAGCTATGCCGGGATTGTCACGACGTCGCGGGTGCGGTCTACCCAGCAGGCTACAGCTATCAGGGCCCCGACGATTTCTCCGCTTCCGGTCACTCCGGCATCGCGCGAAGCATGAGCAGAGTGAGCCTGACCTCATCGAGTGCCGGCTTCTCTGCGTGGAGATCAACGGTCGAGCCGACGCCGTCGTCTCCCGGCGTCCAAGTGGATGCGTCCGGTTCAGAGGCGCTGGCATCACTCGATGGCGTGCGGCTCATCACCTCGGGTCAGTCGGTGACCGGTGCGTTCGACTACCAGATGTACCGCTTCAAGCTGCCCGTTTCAGCGACGGATGTCGTGAACGCTACGTTGTCGTGGTCCGGCTACGGCGAGGACACCCCCGGCTATCCCGTCGCAATCTCCCTGTGGCGTCCGGGGACGGCGAGTTGGGTACAGGTTGCCAGTCGGGACATGGGGTCCCAACAGACAGTGGACATCGCTGTGACGCCTTCCGTGCATGCTGATGCCGAGGGATACATCTACGTCATGGCGAAGGCGCGTTACGTCTACGACGGTCAGCTCGTCTCGGGACCGACGTTCACTGGTGTCGGCGACACCTCGATCCGTGTCGACTGGACGACCGCGGGCATCACGACAAGCTACGTCGACTGGGGTGCGACCACCTCCTACGGCAGCACCGCAGGCTCGGCCACGCGGACCACCAGCCACTCCGTCACCGTCAGCGGTCTGACGGCGGGGACGTGGCATTTCCGCGTGCGGTCCACATCGCCATCAGGCGAGAACTACACATCGAGCGATCACGTATACGCCCTGCCGAGACCAACCGTAGGATTGGCGAGCCCTACCACACAGACCTGGTACGGGACTCCCGTCACGACCACCGTGAACTGGAACGCCATGGGCGGGATGTCCGGCCCCTACTCGTATCGCGTGCAGCTCTGGTACGGCTACAAGGGCGGCACGCTTGTGAGCACGTCGGGGTGGACGTCGGACGTGTCCCGCACGTACACGGACCTCAACGCGCCGGGCTACTGGTCGTGGCGGGTCGAAGCGCGAGATGTGAACGGCATCTCGCACGGTTGGTCAGACTTCGGGACCTTCTATATCTCTGACGGTGTCTCCGGCTCCTGCCCGTTCCTGTTCACCTGGGACGGCGAGGGCTTCTCCTTCGAGGCGGACCTGTTCGGCGCCGGCAAGATGGGGACGCGTACCAAGACAGGCGTGCTCAAGCCGGCTCCCGACGACCCGTACCTTCTCGACACCGTCCCTGTGGCCACCGACGGCACCTACGAGTTCAGGCTCGTCGAGGAGCGCTTCGAGACCGACTACCTCGACCAGATGAGGCTCTATACCGTCGACGTGCCCGACGGCTATGACGTCTATGCCGAGAAGTACCAGTCCGGCGGCTCGTCGTATCCGGGTCTGGAGGCGTCGCTGCACACCGTGCGGCTGCCGCTCGACGGTGTCGTCTCGGCCACCCACGTCCAGACCGGACGAGACGTCACCTCCGTTCTGAGTGCCCGCGACGGCGAGCGGCTGACTTTGAACGAGGACCGCAACGCCGGCTTCGAGTACCAGACGATCGAGCTCGACCTGGGCGATGTGTCCGATGCGCCGGCCACCAAGATCGTGATGGACGCCATCAGCCTGTTCCCGACAAACGAAGAAGGTGCGCTTCACGCCGCCGAGTTCGGCGCGCGCACCATCCTCGAGGTTCAGGACGCCGACGGTTCCTGGGTCCGGGTGCCCGCCACGACGGTCACGCTGCCCAAGCCGCCCGAGTTCAGCAGGCCGTATGCCTTCGACGTCTCGGGCATCTGGGTCTCTGACAGCCGCAAGGTCCGTCTGACGTTCCTGTTCAAGACGCTCGTGGACTGGATCGCCGTGGACACGAGCGCCGATGTGCCGGTCAGTGTATCCGAGGTGCCGATGCTCGACGCCGAGCTGCGCGCGCGCGGCATCGATCCGACCGTGGGAAGTCCGGAGGTCTACGAGTACGTCTACGGTGAGCCCACCGGTGACACCGAGTACTTCGCCGGCGCATACACTCGCTTCGGCGACGTGACCGCGCTGCTGTCAGACATCGACGACCGGTTCGTCATCTTCGGCGGTGGCGACGAGGTGGCGCTGCGCTTCGACGCGACGGCCGAGTCCGCGCCGGCTGACGGGACCTCGCGCCGCTACCTGATGTACACGCACGGTTACTACAAAGACGCGAAGGTCGGCTTGCCCCTCGAAGTCGAGCCGCTCCCGTTCGCGGGCATGAGCAACTACCCCTACGGCGATGACGAGAGCTACCCTGCCGACGCGGAGCACGAGGCCTACCGTGCTGAGTGGAACACGCGCTACGAGGTCGGTGGCATGATATCGGCGGCGTCACGGCCGAGCGTATTCACCGAGCTGATGGACCGGATCGTGTCGTCACTGCCCTCTGCGGACGTGGCAACCATACTGGCATCGACGAACGATGGATTCCCCGTCGACCACCGATCTCTCAATACCGACCAGGTCACCATCCAGTTGACCGTCGATCAAGCCGATCCCTCCGCGGGAGAATGTCTCGTCTGCCATGCGGTGCATGGGGCTACCGAGAATGGTGTTCCCTTGGACGGAGGGCGCGCCGCGTCTGACGGACGGACGTGCACCGCTGACGGGACCGGCGGGTGCCATGACGATGCGGCGAACTCCTACTCAGGTGTCGATATCCGCAGCAGATTCACAGCAAATTCGGACCCCAGGGCGCATCACGATGTGATGCGAGCGGACCAACTTGCCACAGGCGGACGGACCGCGTGCGCGGACTGCCACAATCCGCATGTCGACTCGCCGGAGTCGCGCTACGTGGATCCGGACGATGTGACCGCTTCGCTGCGTACTTCGATCGCCTCGGCAGTGGCCGATGACGGCTCCCTCTACATCCTCGTGGGAGCCGCTCATGATGGTCTTGGACCGGTGATCAGTGCGATCTCACTCTCCGCCGTCGGGGCGGCGTACCCCTCTCCGACCATCACGTGGGCGACGGATGAGCCCGCGACATCCTGGATCGATTGGGGATTGACGACCGCCTATGAACTCGGAAACGAGGTCTCCGGTTCGCCATTCGGGAACGATGTCAGGGTCACATCCCACACGGTCCAGATGAGTGGACTGAGCGCCGGCGTCACATACCACTACAGAATCCGCAGCACGGATGCGTTGGGCAACACATCGTATTCCGCGGACAGGACGTACAAGCCGGTCGTACCGCCGCCCGCTCCGGTGATGTCCGATCTCACGACGGTCACAGGCAGCGGTTGGGGGCCGATACCCGCCGATCTTGCCGCCTCGACGGTGAGCAGTAGTGACGGGCACGCGGTCGAGTACCAGTTCAACTACGCCGGCCCGTTCTACTCGGACTGGCTGCCCGCGCCTGCGCTCAGGACACTCTCCGTCTTCTACGACGGCACGTACACCGCTCGCGTGCGTGCGCGCGATGCCGTAGACATCCAGGCAGTCTCGGCGTGGTCGGCGTACGACAGCTTCGCCGTCACCAACGCCGCCGACCCGTCCGGCTCATGTCCGTTCCTGTTCACCTGGGACGGCGAGGGCTTCTCCTTCGAGGCGGACCTGTTCGGCGCCGGCAAGATGGGGACGCGTACCAAGACAGGCGTGCTCAAGCCGGCTCCCGACGACCCGTACCTTCTCGACACCGTCCCTGTGGCCACCGACGGCACCTACGAGTTCAGGCTCGTCGAGGAGCGCTTCGAGACCGACTACCTCGACCAGATGAGGCTCTATACCGTCGACGTGCCCGACGGCTATGACGTCTATGCCGAGAAGTACCAGTCCGGCGGCTCGTCGTATCCGGGTCTGGAGGCGTCGCTGCACACCGTGCGGCTGCCGCTCGACGGTGTCGTCTCGGCCACCCACGTCCAGACCGGACGAGACGTCACCTCCGTTCTGAGTGCCCGCGACGGCGAGCGGCTGACTTTGAACGAGGACCGCAACGCCGGCTTCGAGTACCAGACGATCGAGCTCGACCTGGGCGATGTGTCCGATGCGCCGGCCACCAAGATCGTGATGGACGCCATCAGCCTGTTCCCGACAAACGAAGAAGGTGCGCTTCACGCCGCCGAGTTCGGCGCGCGCACCATCCTCGAGGTTCAGGACGCCGACGGTTCCTGGGTCCGGGTGCCCGCCACGACGGTCACGCTGCCCAAGCCGCCCGAGTTCAGCAGGCCGTATGCCTTCGACGTCTCGGGCATCTGGGTCTCTGACAGCCGCAAGGTCCGTCTGACGTTCCTGTTCAAGACGCTCGTGGACTGGATCGCCGTGGACACGAGCGCCGATGTGCCGGTCAGTGTATCCGAGGTGCCGATGCTCGACGCCGAGCTGCGCGCGCGCGGCATCGATCCGACCGTGGGAAGTCCGGAGGTCTACGAGTACGTCTACGGTGAGCCCACCGGTGACACCGAGTACTTCGCCGGCGCATACACTCGCTTCGGCGACGTGACCGCGCTGCTGTCAGACATCGACGACCGGTTCGTCATCTTCGGCGGTGGCGACGAGGTGGCGCTGCGCTTCGACGCGACGGCCGAGTCCGCGCCGGCTGACGGGACCTCGCGCCGCTACCTGATGTACACGCACGGTTACTACAAAGACGCGAAGGTCGGCTTGCCCCTCGAAGTCGAGCCGCTCCCGTTCGCGGGCATGAGCAACTACCCCTACGGCGATGACGAGAGCTACCCTGCCGACGCGGAGCACGAGGCCTACCGTGCTGAGTGGAACACGCGCTACGAGGATGCTGAGGCGCAGCCCGGATCCGTCTCGGCGATGAGCGTGGGTGAGGTCGGTTGGCGAGACCTTCACAGCGGGATCACGATTATGTCTTTCGGTAGCGAGTACTCGGTGGACACTGACTACGCCCGCGTTTCCGTGCTCAAGACCGATGACACGACGGCGACAGTGACGTTGACCGCTGGCTGGGAGAGCGCCTCCCCGGCTGGCTCGAGGCCAACTCCGGGAGCGCCCGGAACGCCGGTTTCAGCCGGGACGCTGTCCGGTGTGAGCGCTGACGACGGCGTGTACTGGAGGACCGGTCTTGCAGTGACAGACAGGGACTGGAACTGGCAGGTACTGCGCTTCGACCTTGGAACGGGAGCTATCCCACAGGTCAAAGACCTGGCAATCGTCTGGAACGGTCATGGCGAGCCCACTTCGGGCTATGCGACGGCACTGTACTACTGGGATCCACTCGCGAACGCTTGGACAGCCATCAGGCAGGCACAGATGGCGGCAGATACGACTGTATCCACGTCCGTGACCTCCATATCAGGGGAGTTCTGCCTGCGTTGTCACGATGGTGCGCCACCGGATGGTGTCGTATTCCCAGCGGGGTCGGTCAATGTGGGGAGCGCGTGGACGAACGCGAGTACCGGTGACTACCACGGTGCGCGATCCGGCGATGGCTTTGGGACAGCCGGACTGAAAGCGCCCTATGTGCGCGGCCAGTCCGCCATCTCATGCGCCGTATGTCACGATACCCACGGGACACAGAGCCTCTACCACATCCCATCCGTGGTGAACGAGCGGCCCATCCCCGCCATCGTCTCGAACAACAACATGGTCGAAGTCTGCCGTGCATGCCACGAGGGCACCGCCTATGAGTGGCATCTCGACGGCACGGGCTACGGCTGCTGGTGCCACTATGTCCCGCTCTATGAAACCTCCTACCATGATTCCGCATTCACGCTGAACGACAGTATCGACTGCGTCAGCTGCCACAAGCATGGCACTGGATCGACCCATCCGGCCGTCGACTGCGAGGATTGTCACGGAAGCGCACCCAGGGGGATACGGGCTTTCTGACCTACGGCGCTTTCTCCAATCTGCCGATAAGGTAGAATAAGCCCGCCCAAGAACGGGCAACGTAAGGGCCAGTATCTCAGGGAGGCTGTTTGATGTCAGTCGATAGACGTTGGCTGACCCGTATCTGCGTGCTCGCGGCGGCCCTCACGGTCGTCTCGGTAGCGATGGCTGGATACGGCAACAATCTCAGATCCGGTAGTACGGTCTCGGCCGGGCAGCCGACGCCGATCGACGTGTCGGCGCTGACCGAGAAGCTGCCCCGCATACCGGACGCCCTCAAAGCCTCTTCCACCTCTGGGCATCGGGTCGATGCCGGGCCCACTGCTCCCTTGTCCGACTTCATTGGGGACGCGGCTGGCGGTCAGATGTGGACCTTCACCCGCGAGCCCGCCCCCGACACGCCTTCTGAGGCGTCCTTGGCCGCCAGCGCTGCGGAGAGTGCAGCCTCACTGCCGGCGCCTGTCGTGGTCTCTTCGGATATGGCCGATGTCGTGGCCTTCGAGGTGCCCGACGGGGCGGTGCGTGCCCGTGTGCTGCTGCACGACGGCGAGCGAAGCAGCGTGGTCGCCAACGTCGAGGCCGCAACAGGCAGCGCGATCGTGCCGGTCACCGAGACCGGCTATCGCACCTACTCGGTGGAGTTCACCATGAAGGGGCGCAAGGCGTCGCGCACCTCAACGGCGGCGAACGACCACGTGCAGATGAGCGCGCAGGTGGGCGCCGAGGGAGCCACCCTTGCCTCCTCCAACGGCGAGGTCGTGCTGGTGCTGCCCGCCGGTGCTTATGAGTCAACCACCACGGTGGGCGTGAGCGAGATCGAGGACGCAGTGAGCTCGACCGGCATCCTGCGTGTGGCCGGTGTCTACGACATCACGCCTTCGGGCACGCTGGGCGCTCCCGCCACCCTCAAGGTCCGCTACGATCTGGACGTGGAGCACTTCCAGGTGGCCGCACGCCTTCTGGCCGCAGCCGGCATCATGACGCTTGATGAGGTCGCCGACGAGTGGGTCTACGGCGCGAGTGATACCACGCTGACCGCAGAGGGCTACCTGCAAGGCAGCCTGACGCATTTCAGCTACTGGACCGGCGCCACCATCCAGCCGCACGGCACCAACCCCTCCACCACCGACTACTGCACCGGGGTCTGCCACGACCTGAGCGCGGGGGGCGACCTTCGTCTGGACGCACGTGATTCGACCGTGTGCTACTTCTGCCACGGCAACACGCTTTCCACAGACGGGCCCGCGGGTGCGAGCGGTCCCAACATCCAGGGCGCCTTCTACCAGTGTGACGGGCAGACCGCTCCTGCCTCCGCGTCCACTCACCCGGTGGGTCCTGATGACCTGTACTGCACCAACTGTCACAACCCGCACGCCGACCCCGTCGCCAACCCGGGCCTGCTGCGCTCCTATGACGCGATCACCGGCAAGGCGGTGAGCTCCGGCGATGCGTACTGCTGGACCTGTCACGGTGCCGCCAAGAACCGCAAGGTCGACGCGCTCGTGCCCGGCTACTGGGCGAGCAGCGGGGGGAATCAGAAGACAGGCTACGACGCCGGGGACCTGGCGACCGCCGAGGTGACTGCGGGAATCACGTGCACGGCATGCCATCTTGAGCACGGCAGCGATCAAGACGGGCTTGTGAAGGCGACCATGGGCCCGTTCACGGCAGAGGGAACCCCGCAGCACGCCGGTGTCTCGCACGCCGTTGCCGGACCGTGCATATCCTCCGGATGCCACGTTGCCGATGCCGATGTCATCCATGCAGCAGCGGGGTGTCAAGCATGCCATGGTGTGGGCAAGACTCCGTCGTTCGCATGCAGGTCCTGCCATGCCGGTGATCAGCATCCCACGGCGAACCATGTGAACAGTCAAACCTGCGAAGCATGCCACGCCGAGACGAACCTGATGTCAGTTCATGGCGACGACTGCGGGAAGTGCCACTCGACTGGCGAGGATCTTGCGTACTCGAGTGGTTGCGCGCAGAGCGGCTGCCACAGCACGACACATGTGGACGCATGGGAGGATCAGGAGTACTGGGAGGGCCACTCGGTCTTCGGTGTGGCTCATTCGAACTACGGTGGCACCTGCTGGAGCTGTCACGAGGGGAACGGCGAGATATATCTGGGCGCCGCGTGCACCACGCCCTACTGCCATCCGGATGTGTATGAGCGGGTCGCCCCCGTCACGATCTCGAACGCAGTGGCCGAGTACACGGGTGTGGCGCTGATCAACCTGACTGCGACCGATGTCGGGACCTCTGGCTACATCTCCGGTGTCCGCGAGACCTACTACCGCGTCAGTGGTGGGCCGGTCGAGAAGGGGACGTCGGTCCTGATCACCCCGCCTGCAAACGGCACACGCGACTACACGCTCGAGTTCTGGTCGCTGGACAACAACCTCAACAGTGAATCGCCGCACTTCGTTTCGTTCACCGTCACGGCCGGAGGGACGCCGGACACCTCGCCGCCATCAGGAACGATGTCCCTTAACTCGGGCGCCGCATACGCCGCGTCGCGGACGCTAACGGTGAACTCGTCGGTCAGCGATCCGGATTCCGGAGTGTCGATGATGCGCGTAGACCCCGGCACTGGGAACTGGGGAGCCTGGATGCCGTACGCTGCGATCAAGCCCGTTACCGTGTCCAGCGACGGGCTGAAGACCGTTCGTGCCGAGTACCGCAACGGTTGGGGTGTCTCCACGGTGCTGTCTGACACGATCGCGGTCGACACGACCGGGCCAAGCGGGAGCGTCATCATCAACAACGGAGCCGCCTGGACGGACAACACTGCGGTGACGCTGTCTCTGTCGGCCTCGGACGTCGCGTCGACCGTGACATCCATGCGCTTCAGCAACGATGGATCCTCCTGGAGTGCATGGGAGGGATATCAGGCGACGAAGTCGTGGACGCTTGCCGGCACCAACGGTACGAAGACGGTGTACGTCCAGTATCGCGACAGTCTGGGCAACGCGGGTCCGGTGAGTAGCGATACCATCGCGTACTTCGTAGGCACCGACACGACACCCCCCACCGGCACGATCCAGATCAATGGCGGCGCACCCTACACGACGACGCCCGCTGTCACACTGACTCTCAGTGCGACCGACACGCAGACCGGCGTGGTCCAGATGCGCTTGAGCAACGACAACACCAACTGGAACGCATGGGAACCCTACGTCACCACCAAGGCGTGGACGCTTTCCGGCGGGATGGGGAACAAGTACGTCTACGTCCAGTATCGCGATGGCCAGGGCAATCAGAGCACGAGCAAGCTCGATCTGATCGTCTATGACGCGACGCCGCCTACCGGTACGGTCGCGATCAACGACACCGGCGGGACCACTGACACGAGGGCCGTCGTATTGAACCTGTACATCAACGATACCGGGGGCTCGGGATACCGCGAGGGTGCTGTGCGTTTCAGTAACGACGGAGCTACCTGGACCGCATGGGAAGACTGGATCCAGTGGCAGGGCGACCAAAGGCGCATGTCGAAGCTGTGGACGCTCACTGCCGGCGATGGCGGCAAGACCGTGTACGTTCAGTACCGTGACCGCGCAGGGAACGTGAGCACGGTGGTCACGGATACCACCACGGCTACATGGGTCGCCAACAACAAGGCCACGCTCGCATTCCGGTGGCTGAGCGGAGACGAAGGCTGGGCCGATCTCCATGTCGAGAACTCCGTAGGTGCCACCATCGCCGAGACCGAGGTGAGCGGAAGCGGGGATCAGCTGGCATGGTTGGTGGCGGTTCCTGCCGGGCAGGACTACCGTATGGTCTGCGATGGGTGGGCGTACTACGACGGTGAGGACTACGTGCCCTACGGCATCTGGTCCAACGACGCGAGCCTGAATCCAGACGGCATCCTGTCCGTTGGCGAACTGGTGCTCTGGAACTACTGACACGGGCATCAAAGGCAGGGCGTCACCTTCGGGTGGCGCCCCCACTCGTTCCCCCCGACCCCGAGGCCTGATACACTACGCGTCTGATGACTGACCCCACATACATACGCAACTTCTCGATCATCGCGCACATCGACCACGGCAAGTCCACACTTGCCGATCGGGTGCTGCAGCTGACGCACACCATCGCGGACCGCGACATGATGGAACAGGTGCTCGACTCGATGGATATCGAGCGCGAGCGCGGCATCACCATCAAGGCTCAGGCCGTGCGGGTGATGTATGACGCCGAGGACGGTCACACCTATCAGCTGAACCTGATCGACACCCCCGGACACGTCGACTTCACCTACGAGGTGTCGCGCTCCCTGGCCGCTTGCGAAGGTGTGCTTCTGGTCGTGGATGCGGCGCAGGGTGTCGAGGCCCAGACGGTCGCCAACGCACTCATGGCGATGAACGCGAATCTCGAGATCATCCCGCTCATCAACAAGATCGACCTTCCCGCGGCCGATCCCGAGCGCGTGCGTCACGAGATCGAAGAGGCGCTCGCCATCCCTGCGGATGATGCGGTACTCACGTCCGGGAAGTCCGGTATCGGCGTGAAGGATGCCCTCGAGGCGGTCATCGCACGCGTTCCTGCACCCGAAGGTGATCCTGAGGCTCCACTGAAAGCCCTCATCTTCGACTCGTACTTCGATGCCTACCGCGGCGTGGTCGCGCTCGTGCGAGTGGTGGACGGCGAGATCCGCAAGGGCATGAAGGTCCAGATGATGGCGGCGCAGACGATCACCGACGTTGAAGAAGTGGGCGTGCGCAGACCCGCGAACGTACCCGTGGACTCGCTGGGTGTGGGAGAGGTCGGCTACCTGATCACCGGCCTGAAGGACCCGTCGCTGGTCAAGGTCGGTGACACGGTCACGTTGGCCAAGCACGGTACCAGCGAGCCACTGCCGGGCTATCGCGAAGTGAAACCGATGGTGTACACGGGCCTGTTCCCGATCGATGGCGATCAGTACCCGGATCTTCGCGATGCGCTCGACAAGCTCCGTCTCAACGATCCCGCGCTCCTCTACGAGCCCGAGTCGAGCCATGCCCTCGGGTTCGGCTTCCGCGTCGGTTTTCTCGGCCTGCTTCACATGGAGGTCGTAAAGGAGCGCCTGGAGCGCGAGTTCGACCTCGACCTGCTCGCGACCGCGCCCAGCGTGGAGTATCACGCGTTCAAGACCAACGGCGAGATGGTTGCGCTCCACTCACCCCAGGACCTTCCGGATCCCGGAAGCATCGAACACATCGAGGAGCCGTATCTGAAGGCGACCGTCCTCGTGCCACCGGAGTTCGTCGGTGCGGTCATGGAGCTTGCCGAGGGACACCGCGCGACGTTCAAAGACATGCAGTACCTCTCGGCGACCACAGTGGATATGCACTATGAGATGCCGCTCTCGGAGCTCATCATGGACTACTTCGACCAGCTCAAGAGCCGGACGAAGGGCTACGCCAGTCTCGACTACGAGTACATCGGCTACCGACCCAGTGAGCTCGTCAAGCTCGATGTGCTGCTGGCGAGCAAGCCCGTGGACGCGCTGTCGTTCATCGTGCACAAGGACAAGGCGTACGCCCGCGGCAAGATGCTCACCGAGAAGCTGCGCGGGATCATTCCGCGCCAGATGTTCGAGGTGCCCATCCAGGCGGCCATCGGCGGGCGCATCATCGCCCGCGAGACGGTCAAGGCCAAGCGCAAAGACGTCCTTGCGAAGTGCTACGGCGGTGACATCACCAGAAAGCGCAAGCTGCTCGAGAAGCAGAAGAAGGGCAAGAAGCGCATGAAGAATGTGGGCAGCATCGAAGTGCCGCAGGAAGCCTTCATGGCCATCCTCAAGGTCGATGAGTAGCCCGACGACAAACGCCGGTACGGCGCTCTACGTGCACGTACCATTCTGCATCGCGAAGTGCGCCTACTGCGACTTCGCCTCGCGCACACCTCGTGACGATGTCGAGATGAGCGCGTACGTCGATGCCGCGCTGGCCGAGGTGGACGCCTGGCGCTCCCGCGGGCTTCTCGGCGATGTGAGCACGCTGTACTTCGGCGGGGGGACGCCCACACTCCTGGGTGACGAGCTGCTGCGCCTTCTCGGCGGCATCCGCTCACGCGTCGGGCTCCGCAAGGGTGCGGAGATCACCGTCGAGACGAATCCTGAGACGACGACGTCGGCGCTCGTGAGCGCTCTGGCGGACGCGGGCGTGACGCGCATGAGCCTTGGCGTGCAGTCCTTCGACGATGACGTGCTGGCGACGCTGGGAAGGCGTCACGATGCGGCAACCGCCGAGCTGGCGACGCACCTTCTTATCGCAAGTGGCATGCGCTGTGCGATCGACCTCATCTGTGGCGTTCCGGGGCAGACGATGCAGTCCTGGCGCAAAACGCTGCACCGTGCGGTCACGACCGGCGCTGAGCACGTGAGCGTGTACCCACTTGCGGTCGAGGAGCGCACGCCGCTGTGGCTTGCGGTGAACGCCGGGCGGCTGGCGGACCCGGATCCCGACCTCGCGGCTGACATGATGCTTCTTGCCGAGAAGATCCTCGCGGAGGCGGACATCCTGCGCTACGAGACCGCCAACTACGCGCAGCCGGGTCGCATGAGCCGCCACAACACCGCGTACTGGACGGGCGTGCCCTACATCGGCGTCGGTCCGGGCGCGCACAGCATGCTGGACGCGCACACGTTCGACCGCGTCGCGAAGGCGGAAGGTTGGTACGGTGAGCCGTGGTGCCTCGTTCCGGGCGCATCAGACGCCGCGCGTGTGCGCTTCTCGGTGGTCTCCGATGTCGTGTCATACCTGCGCCAGCCCGTTCGTCCTCCGATGGTCGCGAGCTTTCTGACCGCCGAAGAGGTCGCCGCCGAGGACATCATGCTCGGCCTACGTATGGTGGCCGGCGTGGATGAGGCTGCGGTGATGAGCGCCGGTCTCACCGAGGTGCTCGAAGGACTCGCCGGTGACGGCCTGGTCGAGCTCGTCGACGGTCGCTGGCGCACGACCGAGCATGGCTGGCTTCTCGGCAACGAGGTGTTCGGGCGGGTGCTGGACGGCGCCTAGGCGTTTGACACGCTCTGAGCTGCCGTTCTACCATCGTTTGGCACTCGGGACGGTGGAGTGCCAAACGAGGAGAGATGATGTCGGCCGAACTCAATCCCAGACGGCGCACGGTCCTGACCGCGCTCGTCGAGGAGTACGTCAGAAGCGTGCAGCCCGTGGGCAGCAAGGCCCTGGTTGACCGCTACAGTCTCGGCTGCTCGCCCGCGACGGTGCGCAGCGAGCTCGCTGCGCTCGAGGAGACCGGCTACGTCTACCAGCCGCACGTGTCGGCGGGACGGATCCCCACCGATAGCGGCTACCGTGCATTCGTGGATGACGTCGCCGGCGCGAGCGTACTCAGCGCCGAGGAGGTCGATGCGATCCACGGTCGCTACGAGCGGCTGGAGCGTGAGGTCGCCGATGTCATGCGTGAGACCTCGGCGGTACTCTCGGCGCTCACCAACTACGTCGCGGTCGTCGCTGCGCCTACATTGCGACGCGCGCGCATCCGCCGCATCACGGTGGTGCCGCTGACGTCGCGGCGCGCGTTGGTCGTCGTGGTGACGGACTCCGGGCAGGTGGCGAACCGCGCGGTGGACTTCGACTACGATGTGGATGCCGAGGCACTCGGAGCGGTGGAGGCCTACCTCAACGGCGTGCTCGACGCGATGGTGGGCGACGACATCCTGCGCGTGCGTGACGACGTGTCCGCCGAGACCGACGTGAGGGCGCGCGCGACGCTGCGCGTGCTCGACGAGGTCATCGACTGCATGGTCGAGGCGGATGAGGACCGGGTGCTGACGGGTGGTGTCTCGGCGCTGCTCGCGCAGCCTGAGTTCGCCGATCCGGGGACTGTGCGCCCGCTACTCGGCCTGCTCGAAGACGGGCTGTCGATGCTGCGGGTACTCTCCGACGTGATGTCGACGCGTGAGGTCATGGTGCGCATCGGCCATGAGAACCGTCTCGACGCGCTCGAGCGCGTCAGCTTTGTCGCCGGTAGATACGGCGATGGTGATTCCGGCGGCATCGTTGGCGTCATCGGACCTACCCGCATGGACTACCCGCGTGCCGTAGCGAGCGTTCGCGTCGTTGCGGACACGCTGTCTGACATCCTCGGCTGACGAGGGAGAAGGAGACTACCCGGTGGCTGCAGCCTCAAAAGACTACTACGCCGTGCTCGGCGTGGATCGCGACGCATCGGTGGACGAGATCAAGAAGGCGTTCCGCCGCAAGGCTCGTGAGACACATCCCGACGTCGCGCAGGGCGATGGCGCCGAGGAGGCCTTCAAAGAGATCAACGAGGCCTACGAGGTGCTCTCGGATGCCGACAAGCGCGCCAACTACGATCGCTTCGGCACCGCGGACCCGCGCATGGGCGGTTACGGCGGGGACGTAGGGGACATCTTCGGCGGCTTCGAGGACATTTTCTCGGTGTTCATGGGCGGCGGTATGGGTGGCGGTGCACGGCAAGTGCGTCGCGAGGGCAGAGACATGCGTGCCCAGCTCACGATCACGCTTGAGGAGGCCGCCAGCGGCGTCACCAAGGAGATCGAACTCACGCGCGACGCGGAGTGCGCGACGTGCGGCGGGAGCGGGGCCGCTGAAGGTGGGAGCGCGAAGCCGTGCGTGGCATGCGCCGGCACGGGGCAGAAGCGCACCCAGCGCCGTACGATCCTCGGCGTGATGGAAAGCGTCACGCCATGCGACCGCTGCGGCTCCACCGGCACGATCGTCGATCCTCCGTGCAGCACCTGTGGCGGTTCGGGCCGCGCTCGCGCGACGGAGCGCATCAGCGTCGACGTGCCCGCCGGGGTCGGCGATGGCATGGGTGTGCGCGTGCCCGGCAAGGGCGAGGCGGGACTGCGGGGCGCCGCGGCCGGCGACCTCATCGTCACTGTGCGCATCACGCCTCACGAGTTCTTGCACCGCGAAGGCGACCACCTGCACATGATGCTCACCATCGATATCGCCCAGGCGTCGCTCGGCGCAACGATCGAGACGCCCGGGCTCTTCGAGCCTGTCGAGGTAGCGTTCGGCGGTGGCGTGCAGTCGGGCGACACCGTGAAGATCAAGGGCGCCGGCATGCCGCGTCTACGCGGCGGTCAGGGTGACCTCATCGTGCACCTCAAGGTCGAGGTGCCGCACAAGCTCAACAAGCGCCAGCGTGAGCTTCTCGGCGAACTTGCCGAGACGTTCGGCACGAAGGTGGCCGAGCCCACTCCGCTGCGCAAGATCAAAGACTGGTTGACGGGCTGATGTCCGCGCACCGCTTCTTCCTCACCGGCCTGGTGCCGGACGGCGGTCCTCTGCCGCTGACTGCGGAGGATGCGCACCACCTACGCACGGTGTTGCGTCTCGCCGTCGGTGACGAGATCGTCGTGGTGGGCACCGACGGACGCGCTGCGCTCGTTCGGTTGAGTGTGGTGGGCGAGCAGACCGAGGGCGAGATACTCGCCGAGATACCCGCCCCCGTGCTCCCGCACGTGACGCTCGTGCAGGGCATCTGCAAGGGCGAGAAGATGGACCTCGTCGTCAGGCAGGCGACCGAGCTCGGCGTGGAGCGTGTCGTCCCGCTTCAGAGCGCGCGCGGCGTCGTACGACTTGATGACGCCAAGCGTGAGGCCCGCCGCGAGCGCTGGCAGCGCATCGCGGCCGAAGCCTCCAAGCAGTCGCAGCAGGTACGCGTACCCGTGATCGCACCGGTCACCGACCTCGTCGAACTCGAGGCGGCGCTGGCGGAGTTCACGCACACGCTCGTGTGCTGGGAGGAGGCGAGCGGTGTAGGCGTCGGTGACGCGCTCTCGGACCTCGGCGCTACCACCGCCGATGCGATCGCCGTGATCGTTGGTCCGGAAGGCGGCTTCTCTGCCGAGGAGGTCGACACCCTCGTCGCCTGGGGCGCCACACCGGTGTCGCTCGGCGAGACCGTGTTGCGCACCGAGACCGCAGGCACCGTCGCATCGGCGCTCGTCATCTACACGCTCGGCGGCCTGGGAGGCGCACCTCGTGGGTGACCTCACGGTCGCGATGCGTACGCTCGGCTGCAAGGTGAACCGCGTGGAGGCCGAGAAGGTTGCGGCAACCCTGCTCGGCAGCGGCGTTCGCGTCGTCGATGAGGAGGATGCCGCGGTCATCATCGTGACGACGTGTACGGTCACTGCCGAGGCCGACCACAAGGCACGCAAGGCCGTGCGGCACGCCCTGCGCCTGCCGCAAGCCCCCGTCGTCGTCGTGAGCGGCTGCCTCGCCGCCATCGATCCCGAAGGCCTCGCAGCGCTCGGCGAGCGTGTCGTCGTCGAAGCCGACAAGGACGCGGTCGCAATCCGCGTCGCAGCGCTCCTGGGTGGGGCTCTCACGGATGCGCCCGTCGCGCCGCGCGTCGGGGAGCCCTTTCGCACGCGTGCGATCGTGAAGGTCGAGGACGGCTGCAACGCCTTCTGCGCGTACTGCATCGTGCCGTACGCCCGCGGCGTGCCGCGCTCGGTCCCGCTCGTCGAGGTGGTCGCAGAGGTCGCATCACTCGTGGATGCGGGTGTGGCCGAGGTGGTGCTGACCGGGATCAACATCGGACGCTATGAGGACGGTGGCGCGGCGTTGCCCGATCTCATCGAGGCGGTGGCCGCCACCGGTGTACGTCGCCTGCGTATCTCGAGCATCGAGCCCGGCGACGTCGATGCGCGATTCCTGCAGGTCGCCGCCGCTACGCCCTCGTTCTGCCGCCATCTGCATATCCCGCTGCAATCGGGATGCGACCGGACTCTTGCAGTAATGGGCCGTACGTACGACACGGCTGGCTACGCTGCCGTACTGGCAAGAGCACGCGAAGCGCTCCCGGGCGTGGCGATCACCACCGACGTGCTCACCGGTTTCCCCGGCGAGACCAGCGCTGACTTCGAAGAGACGCTGGCGTTCGTGGAGGCATGCGGGTTCTCTCGGCTGCACGTGTTCCGCTATTCGCCGAGAGCCGGCACACCCGCCGCCGAGATGCCCGAACAGGTCTCGCCGGCCGAGAAGTCCGCTCGCGCGCGGCGTCTCCGGGCGCTGGACGCGCAGCTTCGCGCGCAGTTCGCGCAGGCGAGTGTGGGTCGTGACGCGGAGGTGCTGATCGAGCGTGTGAGCGAGGACGGCGTGGCCGAAGGCACGACCCGTGAGTATCTCCCTGTCGTCATGACGGGTGCCCCGTTCGGCGAACGTGATGTAGTGACCCTACGTCTGACGGGTGTGAAAAGCGGCCGAATGACCGCTGCGTGGTAGAATGTGCCGTGAACGGACCGGCCTCGTGATAGGTGCGGTCCGTGCGGCGTAGTCCCTGGTAGGGCCGTCAGACGTGAGAAGCGAGAGGTGCGCATATCGTGCCGAATACCACCCAGGTCCGCCTGGTCGTTCCATCTGATCTGAACATGGTCGATCTCCTCGGAGAGGGAGACCATCTGCTCAAGCTCATAGAGAACCAGTTCGAGTCGGATATCGCCGTGCGCGGCAACGAGGTCTCGATCTCAGGTGAATCGAGTGAGGCGCAGGCGGTCTCCGCACTGTTCACCGAGCTCATGACGCTTGTCGAGAAGGGCGAGCGGCTGACACCGGATAGCGTGGACCGCGCGATCGAGATGCTCAAGCGTGGTGAATGCAGCCCTTCGAGCGTCTTCTCCGACGTTCTGATCTCGCACCGCGGCAAGACCATCCGGCCCAAGACCGCAGGTCAGAAGCACTACGTCGATGCGATACGCAAGAACACGGTGACGTTCGGCATCGGCCCTGCGGGAACCGGCAAGACCTACCTCGCGATGGCGATGGCCGTCGAAGCGCTCAAAAAGAAGGAAGTCGGGCGGATGATCCTCACGCGTCCGGCCGTCGAGGCAGGGGAGAAGCTGGGCTTCCTGCCGGGCAATCTCTACGAGAAGGTCGACCCGTACCTGCGTCCGCTCTACGACGCACTGTTCGACATGATGGACATCGAGAAGTCGCAGGCGCTCACCGACCGGGGCATCATCGAGGTCGCACCGCTCGCGTTCATGCGCGGACGCACGCTTAATGACAGCTTCGTCATTCTCGATGAGGCGCAGAACACGTCGCCCGAGCAGATGAAGATGTTCCTGACGCGCCTCGGCTTCGGCAGCAAGGTCGTGATCACCGGTGACATCACCCAGGTCGATCTTGCGGGCGGCAAGTCGGGTCTCAAGGCAGTCAGGGAGATCCTCGACGGTGTCAAAGACGTCGAGTTCGTCGAACTCAACTCACGTGACGTCGTGCGTCACCGTCTCGTGCAGCGCATCGTGACGGCGTACAGCGAGTACGAGGAGAAGAAGGCCCGGGAATCCGATGGCTAGCGTCTTAGAGGGCATCACCCGGCTGTGGCCTAAGCGCGGGCCGTTATCGACCGTCAACGGACAGCGCGTCATCCTGGGTATTCTCGTGATGATACTTGCCGCGGTCCCGCTGGCCGTGCGTACCGTGCCTATCGGCCTTGAGGCGGGTGTGCCGGCGCCGCGCACGTACCGCGCGACGCGCGCCATCCAGTATGTCGACCAGGAGGCTACCGACGCGCTGAGGCGGGCGGCTTCGGATGCCGTGAGTCCGGTGTACGTGTTCGACGATGCCGCGCAGTCCGAGGCCCGGACCAACGTGGTCGAGTTCTTCTCATCGGCGTTGTCGGTGAGGACCTCGTTCTCCGAGGACACGACGAGCCAGGCCGAGTTCATGTCGGACCGGTATGCCAGCAAGGTGGACTCGGAGACCATCGCCGCCGTACTCGCGCTCGACGATGCGGCAATCGAGGCGGCAGCACGTAATACCGAGACACTGGTCGGCAGCATCCTGTCCGGCCGCATTCTGGAGGGCGATCTCGCAGAGGCCCGCAACCAGCTGTCTCAGAGCGCTGATCTGATCCCGCTGACACTCGCCGAGCGCTACGTCGTCATCGCTGTGGGCAGCTCGTTCCTCGAGCCAACGCTCATCGTAGATGAAACGGCGACGGAGGCCGCTCGTGAGGAAGCTGCCGAGCGGGTCGCTCCGATCGTCATCCTCACGCAGGAAGGCGAGAACATCGTCGAGAAGGGCGAGATCGTCACCGCGCGCGACATCGATATGGTGCGAAGTCTCGGTGGTCTCGAACGCGGCGTCGATATGCAGTCGGTGATCGCATCCATCGCGCTGATGTGGGCGCTTATCACCGCGGTCGGCGGCTACTTGCAGCGCTTCATCCAGCCGGTGTGGGTACGCTTCCGGGATCTGCTGATCCTGAGCGTGCTCCTGCTCGGAATGATGTATCTGACGCGTGGCACGGCGCTCCTGGCGCCTGAAGTGTCGCCTTACGTGATGCCTGTGCCGCTTGCGGCGATCCTGGCGACCCTGCTCGTGGGTCCCACGACAGGCATCCTCATGACGATACTGACCACAGTTGCCGGACTGCTGTTGGGCTTCTCGGGCGGCGTGCAGGTCGTAGCGACGCTGCTCGCCAGCGCCGCGGCGGTCGTCATCATGGCGAACATCAGCCAGCGCAGCCACTTGTTCTACGCGGGTGCAGCGATGATCGGGTTGCTCGGCATCGTGGCGTTCGGCACGTCTCTGGCATCGGGTGCCGCCATGCAGAGTGCGCTGCTGGCGGGTGCCTTCGGTTCACTCGGCGGCCTGATCACCGCAGTCCTCACTCTCGGTCTGCTGCCGTTCTTCGAGTACATCTTCGGCGTCACGACTGACATCCGGCTGCTCGAGCTGGGCAGTCCGAGCCATCCGCTTCTGCGCCGGCTCATGACGGAGGCGCCCGGAACGTACAGCCACTCGGTCATGACCGGCAATCTCGCCGAAACGGCTGCCGAGGCGATTGGCGCCAACCCGGTACTCGCGCGTGTCGGTGCGTACTTCCACGATGTGGGCAAGATCCACCGCCCCGGCTTCTTCGTCGAGAACCAGGCGGGCGGCGAGAACCCGCATGACACGACGTCTCCGGCGCTCTCGGCGCTGATCATCACGGCGCACGTACGCGAAGGTGTCGACCTTGCGCGGGAATACCGTCTGCCGAAGGAGATCGTGGACGTCATCCGGCAGCACCACGGGACGTCGATGGTGACCTACTTCTACGACAAGGCCACGCGCAACGGCGAAGAGGTGACGGACTCGGACTTCCGCTATGCCGGTGAACGTCCGTCCTCGCCTGAAGCGGCGCTGGTCATGCTGGCGGACAGTGTCGAAGCCGCCGTGCGCGCCATCGACAAGCCGACGCCGCCCAAGATCGAGACGGCGGTACGCAAAGTGGTGGCGGCGAAGATGGCCGATCATCAGCTCGACGACGCCGACCTGACACTGGCTGACATCGAGAAGGTCGTCCAGGTCTACCGGCGTATGCTCGCAAGCATCTACCACCCACGGATCGAGTATCCGGAAGAGCAACTTCGAAGGGAGCAGCATGCAGGTCAGCGTGAACAGTCATCGGGAGCCTGAGCCGCTCAGTCTCGAGGCGTTCGAGCGGTTGGGCCTGTTCGTGCTTGGTCTCGAGGATGTCCCCGATGAGGCCGAGCTCTCCATCGCGCTCGTGGACAACGAGGAGATGGCGCACCTCAACGAGCAGTACCGCGGTATCGAGGGTCCCACCGACGTCCTGTCGTTCGGCTGTGACGATCCGTGCCCGACCGGGAGCGACGAGCCCATCACCCTCGGCGACGTGATCATCGCACCTGAGGTCGCGATCGAGCAGGCCACCGACCTCGGCACGACCGTGGAGTCGGAGCTGAACCTGCTCCTCGTGCACGGGATCCTTCACCTGCTGGGATACGACCACGAGAGCGACGAGGACGCGGCGATCATGCAGGCCCGCGAGCAGGTCGTACTCGAAGCTTACGCGGCGGAGTAGACGTCATGCGCAGCAAGTCGCTGCTGTGGAGTTTCAACTACGCGATCGAAGGCGTCGCGTACGCTTTGCGCACCCAGCGCAACATGCGTATCCACGTCGCTGCCGCGATGACGGTTCTGATCGCGTCGCTGTTCCTGCGGATCGAGCGTGCCGAGTTCCTTGCGGTGGTGCTCGTCATCGCGTTCGTACTAGTGACCGAGCTCGTCAACACGGCGGTCGAGGCCACGGTCGATATCGTGACCGAGAGCTTCGAGCCGCTTGCCAAGGTCGCGAAGGACGTCGCCGCGGGCGCCGTGTTCGTCTCGGCGATCACCGCGCTCATCGTCGGCTACATCGTCTTCTTCACGCGGCTCACGCACGTCGCTGATATCGTGCTCGTGCGTGTGCGTCAGGCGCCGATGCACATCACCGTGGTGGCTCTCGCCGTGACGGCGCTCTCGGTGCTTGTGATGAAGGCGTTCCGTCGAGAAGGTGGCACGTGGGTGAGGGGCGGCTGGCCGTCCGGGCATACCGCACTGGCGGCGGCCGGAGCGACGGCGATCGCCTATATCACGCAGAACCCTGCTGCGGCGGTGATCGCCCTGTCCGTCGCCGCGGTCGTCGGCCAGAGTCGCGTGGAATCCGAAGTGCACACGATACCTCAGGTGGTGTGGGGCGGTGCGGTCGGTATCGTCATCACCACCCTCATCTTTCAGCTATTCTGGATGTAGATACTTCCGATCAATGAAGCGGGCACAGACACGATGTCCATCACGCTGTTCATAGAACTTCTGCTGTTGGCGCTACTCCTTCCGGTGATGGCGGTGCTCTCCGCCGCCGACGCGGCGGTGGCCCTGCTCTCGCGGAGCCGTACACGGCGCCTGATCGAGGCCGAGCGCAGAGGCGCCGAGGCGGTCGACGCTCTCACCGAGCACCCCAGCCGTCTCGCCGGAGCGCTTGCGGTTGTGCGCGTTCTGGCGTACGCAGTCGCAGCAGTCGCGTCCGGCGGTATCGCGGCGTCGATCGGCGGCGGTCTCGCGGTCGCATGGTGGCTTCTGGCCGCAGTTGTAGGCGGCGTGTTCACGTTCGTGCTGGGGGAGACGCTGCCCCGTGCGTTGGCGGTCCACAATCCCGAGCGTGTGGCGCTGGCTTCGGGTGCGTCGGCGTCGGCGATCACCGCAGCGCTGTACCCGGTCGCGCGGTTCCTCTCGGCGGGATGGCTGTGGACGGTCGGCCTGGTTGCCGAGGAACGCGTCGCCGACGTGTGGGTCACCGAGGACGAGTACCGTAGCGTCGCCACGAGCGATGAGGACGAGGCGGCGCGTGAGGAGGCCGAGGAGGCCATCATCGACGCGGTCGCCGACTTCACGACCAAGATCGTGCGAGAGGTTATGGTGCCACGCCCGGACATGGAGTGCCTCGAGGACACCGCGACGGTGGCCGAGGCGATAGAAGCTATCGAGCGCAGCGGCTTCTCCCGGCTGCCGGTCTATCACGAGTCTGTGGACGACGTCCTGGGCGTCCTGTACGCCAAAGACCTGCTGGTCTGCATGGGCAGGGGCGAGTGCGACCCTTCCGTGAGCGCGCTCGTGCGCGAGGCGTACTTCGTGCCGGAGACCAAGCCCATCGAAGAACTACTCGTGGAGATGCGCACGCGCACGCATATCGCGATTGTCGCCGATGAGTACGGCGGCACCGCGGGGCTCGTGACGATCGAGGACCTGCTCGAAGAGATCGTGGGCGAGATCTTCGACGAGTACGATCGTGCAGAGCCGGTCGTCGTCGCGCTCGAAGACGGTGGCTACCGCGTGGACGGGCGCATGCCTATCGACGATTTGAACGAGATGTTCGGTACCGACATCGACATCGAAGCCGACAGTGTCGGCGGTCTGTTCATAGAGATCGCGGGTCACATTCCCGAGGCCGGCGAGGAGATATCGGTTGAAGGTCTGCGTCTGACGGTGGACGATGTTGAAAGCAACCGTATCCGGCGCATGATTGTGGCGCCGGCAGCGAACGGAACGGACGAGGAGGATGGCGATGACTGATATCACACAGGCTGACCTCGCACTGCTCGCGTTCGCGCGCGAGGTAAAGGGCAAAGCGTACGCTCCGTACTCGGACTTCCGCGTGGGTGCTGCGGTGTTCGCAGGGGGCGAGATATTCCAGGGTGTCAACGTTGAGAATGCGGCGTACGGTTCGAGCATCTGTGCCGAGCGGGCCGCTGCGATGGCCGCTGTCACCGCGGGTATCACCGACTTCGACGCGATCGCCGTGGTCGGCGACTCTGAAGCGCCGACAGTCCCGTGCGGTGCATGTCGCCAGTTCCTGGCCGAGTTCAACCCGGAACTGCGCGTGATCATGGGTGGCCGGACCGACGCGGTCATGGTGATGAGTCTCGATGAGCTTCTGCCCGAGGCCTTCGTGCGCGGGTATCTAGACCAGGATGACGGTAACGACGAGGAGTGAATATGGACCCCAACGCCCCGGTGCGTAGCGGGTTCGTCGCGCTTGTCGGCAGGCCTAACGCAGGAAAGTCCACGCTGACCAACGCCCTTGTGGGCGTGAAGGTCGCTATCACTTCGGACACCCCGCAGACGACCCGCCATCGCCTGCGTGCCGTGCTCGATCTCGACGACGCGCAGATCGTGCTCGTCGACACCCCCGGTCTGCACAAGCCGCACGACGCACTCGGCGAGGAGCTCAACCGCTCCAGCCTGCTCGCGCTCTCCGACGTCGACGTGGCATGCCTCGTCATCGATGCGTCAGTGAAGGTGGGCAAGGGCGACAAATGGGTGGCGCACCGAGTGCTGGAGAGCAGCGCGAAGAAGGTACTGGTGCTCACAAAGGCCGACCTTGTCTCCCAGGACCAGGTTGCCGAGCGGCTCCAGTTCGCTCGAAGCCTTGGCGTGTTCGACGACGAAGTGGTCCTCTCGGCGGTCGAAGGCTTCAACCTCGGCGGCTTCGTGGAGACCGTGAAGCGCTACCTGCCCGAAGGGCCGCGCTACTTCCCGCGGGATATGCCCACCGATCAGCCGCTCAGCGTCATGCTCGCCGAGTTCATCCGCGAGAAGGTGTTGCGCAACACGCGCGACGAGGTGCCGCATGCGATAGGTGTGGAGATCGAGGATCTCACTGAAAGCAAAGACGGCGAGCATGCGAACGTGCAGGCCGTCATCTACGTGGAACGCGAGTCGCAGAAGGGCATCATCATCGGTAAGGGCGGCGAGATGATTCGCCGCATCGGTACCGAGGCTCGCGGCGATCTGGAGCGCTTGCTGGGCGCGAAGGTCTATCTCGACCTTCGCGTGAAGGTGAAGAAAGACTGGCGCCGGGACGCTTCGCAGATACGCCGCTTCGGGTACGGAGAGGGGCTGTAGATGATGATCGATCGCGTTTCGCTGGCGGCGGCCATCGACCAGACGCTGCTCAAGCCGACGGTCGGCTACAACGAGGCCGCCGAGTGGATAGAGCGCAGTGCCGAGCAGGGCTTCGCCGCGCTGTGCGTCTCACCGTTCCTCACGGCGCTCGCCTCACAAAGACTCGCTGGCACCGGGACCCGCGTGTGCTCGGTGTGCGGTTTCCCGCTCGGCTACAGCAACACGGAGTCGAAGGCGGAAGAGGCCTCACATCTCGTGCAGCTTGGCTGCCACGAGGTCGACATGGTGCTCAACATCGCGGCCGTCCTGGAAGGCGAGTTCGAGTTCGTATCCGATGACATCGCAGCCGTGTGCGCCGCTGTCCGCGAGGAGTCGAGCGGCATGTCCATCGTGAAAGTGATCCTGGAGACCGGGTATCTCAACGCCGAGCAGATCGCCGAGGCGTGCAAGGTGGCCGTGGAGGCAGGCGCCCACTACGTGAAGACGTCCACGGGTTTCGGTCCGCGCGGAGCGTCTTTGGAGGACGTGAGCCTGATGCGCGAGGTCGTTGGCCCGGGCATCGGCGTGAAGGCCGCCGGCGGCATCCGTGATCTCGACACCGCGATCGCCATGCTGGATGCAGGCGCGACCCGTCTCGGCAGCTCGTCGGGGCTTGAGATCCTCGACGCGCTGGACGCGCGTTCCTGACGCGACGCCGTGTCTGCAACGTACCGCGCTCGCGCGCTTTCGCTGAAGAAGACCAAGCTCGGTGAGTCCGACCTCATCGTGACGTTCCTTGCCGAGGACGGCTGTCAGGTGCGCGCTGTCACGAAGGGTGCGCGCAAGACCAAGTCGCGTTTTGGCGCACGTGTCGAGCCGTTCTCTGTCGTCGACCTGCTTGTCGCACGCGGGCGCTCGCTGGACATCGTGACCGAGGCCGAATGCGTGAACAGCCATGACGTGCTGCGCGGCGATCTGGACCGGCTCTCGGCCGGATCGGTGGTCCTGGACTTCCTCGACAAGATATCGGTGGAGTGCCAGACCGAAGAGCGACTGTTTGCGTTGGCGACGACGACCCTCGATGTCATGGAGTCGGTACCGGTGGAGGAGCTGCGCGCGCTGGTGGTCGCGTTCCTCGTGAAGGGGATGGCGATGCACGGCTACCGACCGCAGCTGTCCTCCTGCTCCGGTTGCGCCTCAGGCGTGCCCACGCAGGGTTTCGTACGCTTCTCACTATCCTCTGGCGGCCTGGTGTGTGACTCGTGCGCCGGCTCCGACACCTCCGCGCTTCGCGTCCCGGGTGACGTGGTCCACGCCCTTGCCGATCTTCTCGGCGCCAAGATGGCCGAGGTCGGCGCGCTCGAGATGCCGGAAGCCGTGTTGCGTGACTCGCTCGGGTTGATGAGGGCGTTCGTCGGCTATCACGTTCCTGCCAGGATGAAGGCGCTGGACATGTACGGCGGGGGAGCGCTTTAGGCGACGGATCCGCCCCGCTCCCTTGCCCCCCCCCGCGGCTCCTACCCCCCTGACGCTGCTGTTCGACCGTCATGGAATTCCGCACACACCATTCGACCGCGCTCAAACCCGTCTCGATGGCCATCGAACGACACTATCGGAGTTCGACTCCCATCGAACACACCCGAGTACCCCCCCCAGGACACCGCGCGCACCCGAGGTACCCCCGGACACCGCGCGCACCCGAGGGACCCCGCACGCACCACATCCCTACGCAGGCCCACGTGGTGTAAGATATCCAGACGTCCCACGGCATCAGCCGCGTGGACGAAACGACGTCGTCACGCAGGGAGATTCCGCGTATGAAGCCGTTCGCGTTCCAGGACATCATCCTCACACTCCAACGCTACTGGGCAGACCAGGGGTGCGTCATCTTGCAGCCCTACGACAGCGAAGTAGGCGCCGGCACGTTCCACCCGGCCACGACGCTGCGTACCCTCGATCCCAATCCGTGGCGTACCGCCTACGTGCAGCCCAGCCGCCGTCCTACGGACGGTCGCTACGGGGAGAACCCCAATCGCCTGCAGCACTACTACCAGTTCCAGGTCATCTTGCAGCCGAGCCCGGACGACGTGCTGGACCTCTACTTCGGCAGCCTGCGCGCCATCGGCATCGACCCGGCGGAGCACGACGTGCGCCTCGTCGAGGACGACTGGGAGAGCCCCACGCTCGGTGCATGGGGCCTGGGATGGGAAGTCTGGCTCAACGGCATGGAAGTCACCCAGTTCACCTACTTCCAGCAGGTCGGCGGCATCGAATGCCGTCCGGTGCCCGCTGAGATCACCTACGGCCTCGAGCGGCTCGCCATGTACATCCAGGGCGTGAACAGTGTCTATGACCTCACGTGGGTCGAGGGTTACACCTACGGCGACGTGTTCCTCGAGAACGAGCGCCAGTACTCCAAGCACAACTTCGAGCTTGCCGACATCGACATGCTCTACAAGCTCTTCGATACCTACGAGGCGGAGTGCAAGCGCCTGCTCGACGGCGGCGTCGTGCTGCCGGCCTACGACTACGTCCTGAAGTGCAGCCATGCCTTCAACCTGCTCGACGCACGTGGAGCGATCGCCGTGACGGAGCGGGTGAGCTTCATCGGCCGCGTCCGCGATCTGGCGAAGCGCTGTGCGGAAGGCTATGCAGCCGCTACGCGCGCTACCGACGACGCCGAGGGCGGTGATGCCGCATGAGCCGCGACCTGCTGTTCGAGATAGGCGTGGAGGAGATCCCGTCCGGCCCGCTGTACAAGTCGATCGTCCAGCTCAAGACGCTTGCCGAGAAGTCGCTTGCCGAGGCACGTCTCGGCTATGGGAGCATAGAGGTGTACGGCTCGCCGCGTCGCCTCGCATTGCTGGTGAACGGCCTGGCCGAGCGCCAGGAAGACGTCACCCTCAAGGCGAAGGGTCCTGCGGCCAAGGCCGCGTTCGACGCGAACGGCGAGCCCACGAAGGCCGCCGAAGGTTTCGCGCGCGGCAAGGGGATCGCGGTCAGCGACCTCGTCACCGAGGACACCGAGGGCGGGAGCTACGTCTTCGCGATCATCGACAAGCCCGGTCAGCCTACGTTCGATGTGCTCCCCGGTCTGCTGGCGGACCTTGCGGGCGCCATCGATTGGCCTAAATCCATGCGCTGGGGCTCCGGCTCCACGCGATTCATCCGTCCGGTTCGCTGGCTGGTCGCCCTCTTCGGCGATGACATCGTGCCGGTCACATATGCAGGGCTGAGTGCCGGACGCAGGTCGGTCGGGCATCGCTTCCTGAAGGGCGCAACGGAGATCGCGTCGGCCACTACCTACATGGAGACGATGCGCGATGCCATGTGCATCGTGGACCAGGAGGAGCGCGCCGAGCTGATCCGCAAGGCGATCGATGATGCTGCAGCCGCGCGCGGAGGACGTGCAGTCGTTCCCGAGAAGACCTTCGCCGAGGTCGTCAATCTCGTTGAGTGGCCCACGGTGGGCGTCGGCCACTTCGACGATGAGTTCTTGAGCGTGCCTCGCGAAGTCGTCGAGGAAGCCATGGAGTCGCATCAGCGCTACTTCCCGGTCGAGGGCCCCGATGGCGCCCTGACCGCTGACTTCCTCGTCGTGCACAACGGCGATCCCGCGCGAACGGACGCCATCATCGCAGGTCATGAGCGCGTCATCCGTGCGCGTCTTGCAGATGCTGCGTTCTTCTTCCGGGAGGATCTCGCGCATCCACTGGAGTCATACGTCGGCCGCCTCGACTCGATCGTCTTCCAGGAGAAGCTGGGTTCGCTCGGCAACAAGGTGTCACGCATCGAGGCTCTGACGCAGCAGTTGGCGCGTCAGGTGGACGCCGGCCCTGATGAGGAAGCGTACGCACTGCGCGCCGCGCACCTCGCAAAAGCCGACCTCGTCACCCACGCCGTCATCGAATTCACGTCACTGCAGGGCGTCATGGGCTATCACTACGCGATCGCAGCGGGTGAGGCTGAGGGCGTGGCCGAGGCGATCGTCGACCACTATCGTCCGCGCTTCGCAGGCGATGAGCTGCCGCGTTCGCGGGCAGGCAGGCTGGTGTCGACGGCCGACAAGCTCGACACGATCGCCGGTATCTTCGGCATCGGTCAGGCGCCGACCGGCTCGGCGGACCCCTATGCGCTGCGCCGCAGCGCCATCGGCACGATCGCGATGGTTCTCGAAGGAGGGCTCCAGCTGCGGCTCGATGAGGCGATCGCCGCCGCGCTGGACGGGTATGCGGAGACGCTGGCCGACCTGGACGTCCAGGCCACCGGCGCGGCCATCAAGGAGTTCTTCACCGGGCGCCTCGATGGCGTACTGCGCGACCGCGGTCACGCATACGACACCGTCCAGGCGGTCCTCGCCGTCTCCTCCGACGACCCTGCTGACGCGCTCGCGCGCTGTGCCGCGCTCACGTCCTTCCGCGCGGCAAGCGATGACATGGAAGACCTCTCGGTGGCGTTCACGCGCGCGAAGAACCTCGCCAAGCCCGAGCTCGGCGTGGAGGCGGACGTCTCGCTGATGGGTGTGGAGGAGGCGCGTCTTGCGGATGCGCTCACCGAGGCCGAGCAAGCTTCGGTGGAGGGCTTCAAGTCCGGCGACTACATGACGGTCCTCGGCGTGCTCGCACGCCTGCGCGGTCCCATCGACGCGTTCTTCGACTCCGTGCTCGTCATGGATCCTGACGAGAAGCTGCGCGACAACCGCCTGCGTCTGCTCAACCGCTTCGTGGCGCTGTTCATCGGGTTCGCCGACTTCAGCGCGCTGGCGGGCTAGACCGCGATGGGCGCCGAGCGCACCATCCTGATCGTCTCGGACGGCATCGGCGAGACCGCGCATCAGGTCGCAAAGGCCGCGCTCGGGCAGTTCAAGCCCGGGACGTTCCGCGTCGTGCGCCTGCCGAAAATGATGACCAAGCAGCAGCTGGACGCGGCAGTCGAGGACGGTTGTGCTGAGGGATGCATCTTCCTCTACACGCTGGCGAATCCGGACATGCGTGCCGAGATGGAACGGCTGGTTGCCGAATGCGGTGCGTCGGCGGTCGATATCCTCGGACCCGTGATCGACACGTTCGCGACGTCTGCCGGCGCGGCCCCGCTCGGCGTCGCAGGCACCATGCGCAAGATCGACCGCAGCTACTTCGAGCGCATCGGGGCGATGGAGTTCGCCGTCAACCATGACGACGGTCGGGGAGCCGAGTCGCTGGACGAGGCCGACATCGTGCTCATCGGCGTCTCGCGCACATCGAAGACGCCGCTGTCGATGTATCTAGCCTCGCGCGGGTTCAAAGTGGCGAACATCCCACTGGTGCCTGAGGTGGAACCGCCCGAGCAGCTGTTCCACATCGAGTCGCGGCGCGTGTTCGGCTTGATAGTCGAGAGCGATACCCTGACCGAGATCCGCACCAAGCGGATGGGGGAGCTCGGCGGCTACACGCGACGCTACGCCGAGCCCGAAACGGTGGAGCGGGAACTCGAGTGGGCACGCGGCGTGATGCGGCGCATCGGCTGCGTCGTCATCAAGACCACCGGCCGCGCCATCGAAGAGGCGGCGCAGGAGATCTTGCGCTACTACCAGGGCTAGCCAGCCTCACGGCTACCGACACGGCCCGTCATGCGTTACGATAACCCCTGACTCAGGCGACCCGTCGTGGGGTCCGTCGCTTGCGCATTCCCCGCGCAAGCCGGTGGGATCGCCTGCCCCGTCAGCGAATGAGTGAGGGAGTAAGCCAAGTGTCCGACGTCAAGCGTGTCTATGCGTTCAGTGAGGGCGACACTTCTATGAAGTACGTCCTCGGCGGAAAAGGCGCCAACCTTGCCGAGATGACCAAGCTCGGACTTCCCGTCCCCCCAGGCTTCACCATCACCTGTCAGGCCTGCGTCGAGTATTACAAGGCAGGGAGTCGTTTCCCTGACGGGCTGGACGCCGAGATCGACGCTCATGTTGAGCAGCTCGAGAATGCGATGGGCAAGCAGCTCGGAGACGTGAAGGACCCGCTGCTCGTGTCGGTCCGCTCCGGCGCCCCGTTCTCGATGCCCGGCATGATGGACACCATCCTCAACCTCGGCATGAACGATGAGTCGGTCGCGGGCGTCATCGCGCAGACCGGCAACGCCCGCTTCGCGTGGGACAGTTATCGCCGCTTCGTTCAGATGTTCAGCAAGGTCGTGCTGGATGTCGAAGGCGATCTGTTCGAGAACGCCATCAACGCCATGAAGCAGTCGCGCGGGGTCCGCAACGACACCGAGCTGACCGCGGACGACCTCGAGATGCTGGTCAGCCAGTTCAAGGAGATCGTGGCCGAGCATGTCTCTGCAGACGAGTTCCCCGCGCTGGCGGTGGACGGCAAGGTCCGGTTCCCGCAGGATGTGCGCACCCAGTTGCGCCTCTCGATCGAAGCGGTGTTCCGGTCCTGGATGAACAAGCGCGCCATCGACTACCGGCGCCTGTACAAGATCGACGACGAGCTGGGTACGGCCGTCAACGTGCAGACGATGGTCTTCGGCAACAAGGGCGAGACCTCCGGCACCGGCGTCGCGTTCACGCGCAACCCCGCTGACGGCACCAACGAATACTACGGTGACTTCCTCACCGACGCGCAGGGCGAGGACGTCGTCGCGGGCATCCGCAACACCCAGCCCATCGTGGAGCTGCTCGACGTGCTCCCCGAGGCGGGCAAGGAGCTGTGGAAGGTCTTCGAGATCTTGGAGAACCACTACCGCGACATGTGCGACATCGAGTTCACCATCGAGCAGGGCAAGCTGTGGATGCTGCAGACCCGTATCGGCAAGCGCACCGCGCGCGCCGCTCTCAAGATCGCGGTCGACATGGTCGACGAGGGTCTCATCTCTCGCGAAGAAGCCGTCTTGCGCATCGACCCCGAGCAGCTCGATCAGCTTCTGCATCCGATGTTCGACGCGGATGCCAGCTATGACGTGCTCACCAAGGGTCTGAACGCCAGCCCGGGTGCGGCCGTCGGCGAGGTCGTGTTCACCGCCGAGGACGCAGAGCGCCTCAACGGCGAGGGCCACAAGGTCATTCTCGTTCGCTGGGAGACCACGCCTGACGACCTGCACGGCATGGTCGCCGCGCAGGGCATCCTCACGAGCCACGGCGGCAAGACGAGCCACGCAGCTGTCGTCGCCCGCGGCATGGGCACACCGTGCGTCTGTGGTGCCGAGGCACTCAAGATCGACGCCAAGAACAAGGTCGTCCGCGTGAACGGCATCGAGATCCACGAGGGCGACATGCTCTCGATCAACGGCACCACCGGCGACGTCGTCCTTGGCGAGGTCGCGTTGGTAGAGCCCAAGCCGTCCGGTGAGTTCGCTACCGTGCTCGGTTGGGCCGATGAGTTCCGTACGATGGGCGTGCGCGCCAACGCCGACACTCCCGAGGACGCAGTCCGCGGTCGCGAACTCGGCGCCGCCGGTATCGGCCTGTGCCGCACCGAGCACATGTTCCTCGGCGACCGCAAGCAGATCGTGCAGGACATGATCCTTGCCGAGGACGACGAGACCCGTGAGACGTCGCTCGCCAAGTTGCTCGACGTGCAGCGCGAGGACTTCGTCGGCATCTTCAAGGCCATGGACGGCCTGCCCGTGACGGTTCGCCTACTCGACCCGCCGCTGCACGAGTTCCTGGACGACCCGCGCGAGCTCGAGGTGGAGATCGTCAAGGCCGAGGCGGCCGGCAAGGACATGACCGCGGAGCGCAAGCTGCTCGTGCAGATCGACAACATGACCGAGGCTAACCCGATGCTGGGTCTGCGCGGCTGCCGGCTGGGCATCATGTTCCCCGAGATTTACGGCATGCAGGTGCGCGCCATCACCGAGGCCGCATGCATGCTTCGCAAGGCCGGCGGCGATCCGCGTCCCGAGATCATGATCCCGCTCGTGAGCGTGGTCGCCGAGCTCGAGACGCTGCGCGGCGAGTCCGAGAAGATCGTGGCCGAGGTCCAGTCCGAGCAGGGCTGCACCTTCGAGATGCCGATCGGCACGATGATCGAGCTTCCGCGCGCCGCTGTGACCGCCGATGAGATCGGCAAGGTCGCGGACTTCTTCTCCTTCGGCACCAACGACCTGACGCAGACGACGTTCGGTTTCTCGCGCGACGACATCGAGGGCAAGTTCCTGCCCCGCTATCTCGCGCGCAAGATCCTGCCCCGCAACCCCTTCGAGACCATCGATCCCGGTGTTGCGAAGATGGTGGAGATGGGTTGCGAACTCGGCCGCACCGCGAATCCGGGCATCAAGCTCGGTGTGTGCGGCGAGCACGGTGGCGATCCGGAGAGCGTGAAAGTCTTCTTCAAGATCGGTCTGAACTACGTGAGCTGCTCGCCGTTCCGCGTGCCTCTGGCGCGTCTGGCGGCGGCGCAGGCGACACTGGCCGAGAAAGCCGCGGTGTCCGACAACAGGTAGGCGACACGGTCCCGTCCGGAGACCGGCCGGGCGGGACCCACCTCCGCTGAGCAGGGGGTTGGATGGTCCACAGGACGAGGCTGTACCAGCAGGCGAGATCGCCCTTGATCCAGGGGCGGTCCAAGATCGAGCGTCCTATCTGGGAAAACGGCATCATGGGTTCTGCCGTCTCGTTCGTTGCGTGGGGTGTAGTACTTGCCGGTGACGTGGCCGGTGAGCTAGGGATCCTGGTCAGCGACAACATCAAAGAGCTTGGCGATCTCGTGCCCGCCCCTGCGCTCGCGCTGGCGGGCGCGGCTCTTGTGGGTGGATGGCTTGGAGCCTGGCTGGCCAGTCAGATGGGCTGGCACCGCGGGTGGAAGACAGCGGCGGTGTTTGCGGCGGTGTTCGACCTCGTCGCGTTTCTGATCGTCCGGTAGGCGAGAGGCGAACGGTGGATCCTGTGGCCGGCATCATGACGCGCGAGGAATACGAGGCTGCCGAGCACCGGCTGTTGTCCGCGCGTGCCGCATTTTCCGATGAGTCGCGTGGCCGAGAGAAGCCTCTCGAACCCGACCCGCTACGCACCGAGTTCCAGCGCGACCGCGACCGGATCATCCACTGCAAGTCGTTCCGGCGTCTGTCGCACAAGACGCAGGTCTTTCTGGCGCCTGAAGGTGACCACTACCGTACGCGATTGACCCACACGCTCGAAGTCGCGCAGATCGCGCGCTCGATCGCGCGTGCGCTGCGGCTCAACGAGGATCTCACCGAGGCGATCGCACTGGGACATGACCTCGGCCATACGCCGTTCGGACATATCGGCGAGGACGCGCTCAACGATTGCCTCGCCACGCTGCGCGACAAGTACCCCGAGGCGCGCTACCCGTTCCGCCACAACCTGCAGTCGCTGCGGATCGTCGAGGAGCTCGAGTACGAGGGCAAGGGCCTCAACCTCACCTGGGAGGTCCGGGACGGGATCCGGCATCACACCGGCGGAGGTCGCGCTTCCACGTTGGAGGGCCAGATCGTGGCGATCGCCGACCGCATCGCGTACGTGAACCACGACATCGACGACGCCATGCGCGGGGGAGTGCTCGCCGAGGGCGATCTGCCCGTAGCCCCCACCGACGTTCTCGGCCATAACCACGGCGCGCGCATCACGACGATGGTGCAGGACATGGTGTCGGCATCGCTTGATTCCGACGAGATACGGATGAGCCAACCCGTGTGGAAGGCCATGATGGATCTGCGGTCGTTCCTGTTCGACCACGTGTATCTGAGCGAGTCGGCCAAGGCCGAGGAGCCGAAGGCCTACCGTGTCGTGCAGACGCTGTTCTGGCACTTCATGGAGCATCCCGAGGACATGCCGCCGGATCACCGACCGGTGTCTGCCGGGGCCGGGGCGCCTGCCGCCGAGCTCCCCGACAGCGTCACCGACTACATCGCCGGCATGACCGACCGCTTCGCCATCCGAACGTATGAGAAGCTCTTCTTGCCGAAGAGCTGGATGGTCTAGGGGGGCGGCCGTGCGACGGCCATGGCTGGATGTCCTGAAGGGCGCTGCCATGGTACTGGTCGTCTCCAATCACGCCATCATCTGGCCGATGCGCGCCGGCGACGACACGTCGGCATTCCTTTACGGCGTCGCGTACGGGACGGTTGCCGCGTTCGCGGCGGTGACGGGCTACATCGGTGGGATGCGCCCGCCTCCTTCGCATCCTGCGCGCACCATCCGCCACCGGGCGTTCCAGCTTCTGCTCCCATGGGCGTTTTGGGCGGTCGTCTACGCTGCTGCACCGTTGCTCTGGGAGGCTTTGGAGGGTGCAGCGGCGCTGCCGTCGGGTTTCGCACCGTGGCCGTGGGCCCGTGCGTTGTTGCTGGGCGGTGGCCCGCTGTGGTTTCTCCCGGTGATCTTCCTGGCGGCTGTCGTGGGCGTGATCCTCGACGGCAGGACGCGCTCGTGGTGGCCGGTGTGGGTGATGTTCGCGGCGTACGCGCTCACGGCGACTCTGGCCTGGCGTGCGGATCTGAGCCCTCTGGCGTTCGGTAAGGGCACCTTCTGGGCGGTAGCGCCCCTGTATGTGGCCTCCTATTGGGCGGGGTTGCGCCTCGCGCGGGACGGCGTGCCGGCGTGGTCGCTACGCATCGGCTGGCCGACCATCATCGTGACCGCATCACTTGCGGGCGTCGTCACACTGGTGCGTGCGCGCACGGGCGATGCCACGCTGATGTGGCTGGCATACCCCGTGGGACTTCCCGGCGGCTGGGCGGCACTCGCTCTGGCGGCGCATGCGCCTGACGCTGCTCCCGCATCCGCGTCTGGCATCACGCGCCTTCTTGAGCGGGCCGGCGTCGCGTCGCGCGGCGTCTACGTCCTGCATCCGCTGGTCGTCGGACCGGTCATGCTCGGTGTGTCGGCCATTGCGCCGAACGCTGTCGTCATGCTCGTGGCGGCGCTCATCGTGACGCCCCTGGGGGCGTGGGTATCGACCCTTCTTGCCGAGAGGGCTCGCCGCACGGCTCACGGGCACGCCTTGATCTAGGTTGCCCGCCGGCCCGCCCAATCGCCCGTCCGCCAGCTCGCCCGACCGCCTGCCCACCCACCCGCCTGCCCGCCCACCCGGCCGCCCGAGGCGGTCAGCTTCCGGTAAGCACCGAGTCAGCCATGCGTCGTAGGGTACGCCCGTGCGTTCCATTCGCGATCGGACGCACCGGGGTAGGGCCTACAGGACCCGTTCGACGCCCATGGAAGTGCGCCCGCATCGTTCGAGACACATCAAACTCTCGTGAATGGCCATCGAACGATGATGTCGGAATTCGATGCACGTCGAACACCCCCGGAAGGGAGTTCCCCCCCCTGTGCAAAAGAAGGGGGGGCTCGGCCACACGGAAGAGAGGGAGACTGACGTGCCCTACCGAATGATGCCGCTGAACAACACTGAGGCCCACACTATGTTGTCGGCAATGGCCCAACCCACGCGTTTCCGTATCATGTGCACGCTCGCGACCATGCCTATGGGAGTGCTGAGGCTGAGTGAGTACGTTGGTGTATCAGCGGGCACGGTGTCCTACCACACACGTATCTTGCAGGAGGTGGGACTTATCGCCAGTCATTCTCGCGGTCTATGTGTCGACGCATGGGGAGTGGCGGACCTGAGGGCGTTTCTCGGCAAGATGGTTGATGACGCGAAAGACCCGCGGCATCAATGACCGTTGCCCCATTCGCTCGCTTCGCATAGAATCCACAAAGCGTCGCAGGGGAGCGGTGACAAGTCGTCGCGCGCGTGAAATCACCCCACCGGCAGCGACGGCCCCGGAAGGTTTGCAGGAAGGAGAGTCAACTTAAATGGCTGACTGGATAGTCTGGCTGGCGCCTGTAGCCGCAGTTCTCGGCTTCAGCGTCGCGGTCTATCTCGGCTCGTGGGTCCTGAAGCAGGATCCCGGCACCGAGAAGATGCAGGAGATCTCGAAGGCGACCCAGGAGGGCGCCCTCGCATTCCTCCTCCGCGAGTACCGCGTTCTGATCATCTTCGCCGCAGTGGTCTTCGTGATCCTCGGCCTTGCCGTGAGCTGGCTCACCGGTGTCGCCTTCCTGACAGGCGCCATTCTGAGTGCCGGCGCCGGCTTCTTCGGCATGCACATCGCCACGCGTGCCAACGCACGCACCGCGCAGGCTGCCACGACCGGTATCGCGAAGGCGCTCAACGTGGCCTTCCGTTCGGGTCTCACCATGGGCCTCACCGTCGCCAGCTTCGGCCTCGGCGGTCTGTCCCTGTGGGCCATCACCATGCTCGTCATGGGCACTGACCCTGTGGCCAACGCCGAGATCGTCAACGGCTTCGCCATGGGTGCCAGCTCCATCGCGCTGTTCGCCCGCGTGGGCGGCGGCATCTACACCAAGGCTGCTGACGTGGGAGCTGACCTCGTCGGCAAGGTCGAAGCCGGTATCCCCGAGGACGACCCCCGCAACCCCGCCACCATCGCCGACAACGTCGGTGACAACGTCGGTGACGTCGCGGGCATGGGCGCCGACCTGTTCGAGAGCTACGTCGGCTCCATCCTTGCGCCGATGGTTCTCGCCATCAGCCTGTGGTACACCGCCGGTGCCGACAAGAGCATCGACCTGCAGTACGGTCTCGCCGTACCGCTGCTCATCGCTGCGTTCGGTATCGTCATGAGCATCATCGGCCTCTTCGCCGTCAAGGCGAAGGAGGGCGACAACCTGCACGGAGCACTCAACAAGGGCACCTACGTGGCCGCCGGTCTGGAGATCGTCGCCATGTTCTGGCTCTTCTACCACTGGTCCACCCGCGTGGGCGCGGAGCCCGAGCGTCTGTGGTACTTCGGCGCCGTAGTCGCCGGCCTGGTGGCCGGTATGGCCATCGGCAAGATCACCGAGTACTACTGCTCGGATCACTACAGCCCCGTCAAGAAGATCGCCGAGGCGTCGGAGACCGGTGCTGCCACCAACATCATCCAGGGCCTCGGCACCGGCATGATGTCCACCGCACTGCCGATCATCGTCGTGTCCATCGGTATCGTCGCGTCCTACGTCATGGGTAACGCGGCCGTTCCCGGCAACGACCTCTCCGGCATCTACGGTATCGCGCTCGCCGCACTCGGCATGCTCTCCATCACCGCCATCACGGTCGGCGTGGACGCGTACGGTCCTGTCGCCGACAACGCCGGTGGTATCGCCGAGATGGCCGGCATGGGCAAGGACATCCGCAAGATCACGGACAGCCTCGACAGCGTGGGCAACACCACCGCCGCCATCGCCAAGGGCTTTGCGATCGGCTCGGCAGGTCTTACCGCTCTCGCCCTGTTCGTCGCGTTCCGCCAGAGCCTCGCTGTCGGCGGTCTGACCATCGACATGAGCCTCGAGAACCCCTACGTCATCGTCGGCCTGTTCCTGGGCGGCATGCTGCCGTTCCTGTTCGGCGCGCTGACGATGGGCGCTGTGGGCCGCGCGGCCTTCGCCATGATCGGTGAGGTCCGCCGCCAGTTCAAGGAGATCCCCGGCATCATGGAGGGTACCGGCAAGCCGGACTACGCCGCCTGTGTCGACATCTCCACCAAGGGCGCCCTCAAAGAGATGGTCGTCCCCGGCGCGGTCGCCGTGGCAGTTCCGATCGTCGTGGGTGTCGTCAACCTCTCCATGCTCGCCGGTCTTCTCGCCGGCGCGCTGGTCACCGGTTTCTTGATGGCCGTCTTCATGGCCAACGCCGGTGGCGCGTGGGACAACGCCAAGAAGTACATCGAGGGTGGCGAGCACGGTGGCAAGGGCTCTGAGGCCCACAAGGCCGCCGTCGTCGGCGACACCGTTGGTGACCCGTTCAAGGACACCTCCGGTCCGGCCATGAACATCCTCATCAAGCTCATGACCGTTGTCTCGCTCGTGTTCGTCCCGCTCTTCGTGACGATCCACGGCTAGCAGTTCTCCCACGTCGAGCGTCCGTCTTTCGGGCGCCCGGCGTAGTACAATGCTCCCGGGTGCGACCCTCGCATCCGGGAGCATCACATTTCCACCGAGAAGTCAGCTGAAGGGAGGTCAGGTGGGCCGCATCTCCGACGAAGACATCCAGCGCGTCCGCGACGCCACCGACCTTGTCTCGCTCATCTCGGAAACCGTTGTCCTCAAGAAGAAGGGTCGCCTCTTCTGGGGCCTGTGCCCCTTCCACGGCGAGAAGACTCCCAGCTTCAAGGTCGATCCGGGAACGCAGCTGTGGCACTGCTTCGGCTGTAGCGAGGGCGGCGACGCGTTCGGCTTCATCATGCGTACCGAGAACCTCGATTTCCCCGATGCGGTGCGTCGGCTTGCCGAGCGCTCCCACATCGAGATCGTCGAAGAGGGCGGGGGACTTCCGGCCGGGCGCAAGGAGCGCTTGATCGCCGCGTGCGAGTCGGCGGCGACCTTCTACCACAACCAGCTCACGACCTCGCGCACGAGCGGCGCGCAGACGGCGCGCGACTACCTCAAGAAGCGCGGCTTCGGCATCGATGTGGCCAAGCGCTTCAATCTCGGGTACGCGCCGCACGGTCGGGACAACCTCACCAAGTCGCTGCTGGCCGAAGGCTTCTCTCGCGAGGAGCTCGTGGAGGCCAACCTCTCGCTCGCGGACGGCGCCAGCCTCAAAGACCGCTTCTACAACCGCATCATGTTCCCGATCGCGGACCTGTCGGGGCGCGTTATCGCGTTTGGCGGGCGTGTGGTGGGTACAGGCGAGCCGAAGTATCTCAACACCGCCGAGACGCCCATCTTCAGCAAGTCGGCCAACATGTACGCCATCGACCGGTCGCGCAACGAGATCGTCTCGAGCGGCACTGCGGTCGTGGTGGAAGGCTACACCGACGTCATCGCGTTGCACGAGGCGGGTATCGCCTACGCGGTGGCCACGCTCGGCACCGCGCTCACGCAGCGGCACGTGCGGCTGCTCGGCAGGTTCTCGGACCGCGTCGTCTATCTCTTCGACGGCGACGCAGCGGGCATCCGCGCGGCGGATCGCGCCGCTGAGTTCATCGACTGGCACGCCACGCCTGAAGCCGGCAGCTCCAAGACCGACCTGCTCGTGGCGATCATCCCCGAAGGCGCGGACCCGGCGGACTACGTTGCGGCCCACGGCGCCGAGAAGATGCGTGAACTCATCGGCAGTGCACAGCCGCTGCTGCAATTCGTGATCGACCAGCGTCTTGCAGATCACGACCTGAACTCACCGGAAGGCAGGGTCAAGGCGCTCGAAGCGGCAGCGACCGTGCTCACTCGCGTGCGCGGCTCGATCCTGGAGCAGGATTACACGAACTACCTCGCGGACAGGCTGCTGACCGATTTCGCCACCGTGCAGCGCGCGGTCTCCTCGGCGAAAAGTGATGTCAGGCAGAGTGCGGCGAGCGAGGATGCGAGCGAAGGCGGCGAGGACGGTAGCGGCGACAGGAAGCCGCCTGCACCCAGGATCCCGCCCGGCCCGCAGGGCAAGGCGGAATGGGAACTCGTGCGGCTTGCGGTCATCTCGGTGCCGGTGCGTGCACGGGCACAAGAATTGCTTACAGAAGGCGTTGTGTCGGGGGAGGACGTCACCCGGGTGCTTCAACTCGTCGTCGGGGCGAGTGATGCGCGCGGCGGCGCCCTGTATGACTCGATCGCACGCGCCGACAGAGACGCCGCAAGTTGGGTAAGTCCGTGGTTGGTAGACGGTCTCGAGGTGGAAGAAGTAGAATACGCAGTCCGTGAGATTGCGGCGAGACTCAAGGATTTCGACCTCGGACGTCAAATCTTAGCGAAGAAGGCTCAATTGCGCAGTCTTGATGCCGATAAGGACAAGACTGCGTTCGATGGTTTGTTCAGAGAGATCGCGGAGTTGCAGCGCCAGCAGGAGACTGTGCGGCGCGGCCTGCGTGACATGGAGCGATCGGGAGGCGGAGACACGGAGTGACCGCAAAGAAAAGCACCGGCTCCGACAACAACGCCGGCTCCGAAAAGAAGACCGCACCTGAACTCGAACTCTCGGCAGTCAAGACACTCGTCAAGATCGGAAAGTCCAAGGGGAATCTCACCGAAGATGAGATTCAGGGAGCGCTTTCTGACATCGACCTGTCCGACGTGCAGTTCGAGAACGTCTACGCGCACTTCCAGCATCACGGGATCGACATCCTCGATGACAGCGTGAGCGTCGACGACATCTCCGTTGACGATCTTGTCGGCGAAGGGGACGATCCCGACGACACGGAGACCGAAGAGATCCCCGCAGACGTCGACGACCCTCCCGATGAGCCTGCTGCCAAGAAGAAGCCTGCCGCCAAGGCTCGCAAGAAACCGAAGCGTCGCGAGTCCACATCGCTGGCGCCGCTCACAAGCGACCCGGTGCGGATGTATCTCAAAGAGATCGGCAAGGTTCCGCTGCTCACGGCGTTCCAGGAGGTCGACCTCGCCAGGAAGATAGAGGCCGGACTGCTGGCGACCGAGAAAATCGAGGAAGCCGAGGAGAACGGCGTCAAACTCGATCGCACGGAGATGCGGCGCCTGGAGCGCATCGAGGCCATCGGCCTGCAGGCCAAAAAGCAGCTCGTCGAGGCCAACCTGCGTCTCGTCGTGTCGATTGCGAAGCGCTACGTGGGTCGCGGCATGCTGTTCTTGGATCTCATCCAGGAAGGCAACCTGGGCCTGATCCGCGCGGTGGAGAAGTTCGACTACACCAAGGGCTTCAAGTTCTCGACATACGCAACGTGGTGGATCCGCCAGGCGATCACCCGCGCGATCGCCGATCAGGCGCGCACGATCCGCATCCCGGTGCACATGGTCGAGACCATCAACAAGCTCATCCGCGTGCAGCGCGGTCTGCTGCAGGAGTTGGGCCGCGAGCCCACGCCTGATGAGATCGGCGCGCAGATGGAGATGACCGCCGAGCGGGTCCGCGAGATCCTCAAGATCTCGCAGGAGCCGGTGTCGCTCGAGACGCCTATCGGCGAAGAAGAGGATTCGCAGCTGGGAGACTTCATCGAGGACTCCGAGGCGGTCGTTCCGCCCGAGGCTGCAAGCTTCTCGATGCTGCAAGAACAGCTCTCGAAGGTGCTCGACTCGCTGTCCGAGCGCGAGCGCAAGGTGATCGAGCTGCGTTTCGGGCTCGAGGACGGACACCCAAGGACGCTTGAGGAAGTGGGGCGTGAATTCGGGGTCACTCGGGAACGAATACGACAGATCGAGAGCAAGACGCTGTGCAAGCTGCGGCATCCCTCCCGTAGCAGCAAACTCAAAGACTATCTGGAGTAAGTGAATCTATGGCAACTGCCGGCTCACGCAAGGGCTCGTCACGTCGAGCCCCAGAACCGCATACGCTCGTAGCTATGAGCACCGACTCGGTCCGCGTGTATCTGCGCGAGATCGGGAAGGTGCCACTGTTGAATGCACGTCGTGAGGTGGAGCTCGCCAAGAAGATCGAGGCGGGCCTTGCAGCGGGTGCCACGCTGGACGAAGCCGACGTCGCCGGGACCGAGCTGCCGCGCGATGAGCAGCGTCGTCTGGAGCGCATCGAGGCGATGGGCGTTCAGGCCAAGCAGGACCTGACGTCTGCCAATCTTCGGCTCGTCGTGTCGATCGCGCGCCGCTACGTGGGCCGCGGTCTGTCGCTTTTGGACCTCATCCAGGAAGGCAACCTGGGACTCATCCGCGCGGTTGAGAAGTTCGACTACACGATGGGTTTCAAGTTCTCGACGTACGCCACGTGGTGGATCCGCCAGGCGATCACCCGCGCGATCGCCGACCAGGCGCGCACGATCCGAGTGCCCGTGCACATGGTCGAGACGCTCAACAAGCTCAGCCGCGTGCAGCGCGACCTGCTGCAGGACCTTGGGCGCGATCCCACACCTGAAGAGATCGGCGAAGCGCTGGAGCTGTCCGGCGAGCGCGTCGAAGAGATCATGAAGATCGCGCAGGAGCCGGTATCGATACACACACCGGTGGGCGCCGAGGAAGACTCGCAGCTGGGAGACTTCATCGAGGACTCCGACGCGATCGCGCCGCCCGATGCTGCGAGCTTCACGATGATGCGCATTCAGCTTGCCGAGGTGCTTGGCTCGCTCACGGACCGTGAGCGCCAGGTCATCGAGCTGCGCTTCGGACTTCTTGACGGGCAGCCGCGCACGCTGGAGGAAGTGGGCCAGGAGTTCGGCGTGACCCGCGAGCGGATCCGGCAGATCGAGAGCAAGACGCTGGCGAAGCTGCGGCATCCCTCGCGCAGTGGACGCCTCAAAGAGTACCTGGAGTAAACGAAGGCCCCGCAGATGCGGGGCCTTCGATGTGTTCGTTGGCTCCTCAGGTAGGACTCGAACCTACAACCCTTCGGTTAACAGCCGAATGCTCTGCCAATTGAGCTACTGAGGAATCTCGCACGCTTGGCGCGCCAGGCGATTATACGGATTGCGTGTGGGAGGTGCAAGCCGGGGCGGTGCTCGCCGAGAGGGTGCGTTGGCGCGATCGGCATCTGGGCGCGGGGGGAGGCAAGGGGGGTTTCTGGGGGTGTTCGATGTGCGTCGAATATCACCCTGATGCTTCGATGGGCATCAACGCACCTTCGACGCACCTCGAACGCAGCCCCCAAGATTCGATGCAGCTCAAAGGGTGCCGCGAAGGGCCTGCCAGCCCGAGCGTCGCGCAGCACACCGCGCCGCGCCAGCCCGCGCCCCCCGCCGCGCCTCGCGCACGCGCGCGACCCAGCGCCCCCCGTCGCCGCAATCGCCGCTCTGCGGTATAGTGTCTTTCCGCACCGCAGAAACAGCGTGGGCCCGTAGCTCAATGGTGGAGCAGGGGACTCATAATCCCTTGGTTGTAGGTTCGAATCCTACCGGGCCCACCAACGCGTCTGTCTAGCCACAAAGAGGCACCACCACATGGCGAGAAGCAGAGCCGCACGTCGCGGAACCCAGCGTGAGCGCAGCAAGAAGAACGTGATGATCGTGTCAGCGGTCATAGGCGCGGTACTCGTGCTTGCTGCGGGAGTCACCACGGCGATCGTCCTCGGCACCAACAAGGCGGACGCCGTCAGCGCTGACGCCGTAAGCCTGTCGGCAGAGCTTCTCGCGCAGGAAACCACCACAGATGCCCCCACCATCGCTCCCGATGCAGGCAGCGCGCTCGTGGAGGTTCCCGACGTCGTCGGCATGCAGGTTGAAGACGCCGAGACACTGCTGGCGATCGCCGGCTTCAGCGTGATGCGGATGGCGACCCCGGCCGGCGACGTGGCCACCGGTACGGTCCTTGCGCAGACGCCGGAAGCCGGCAACAAGGTGGGCGCCGGCGAAGAGGTCACGGTGGTGTATGCGGACAACGAGGCCACCGAGAATGAACCGGGCGGCACCGTGGTCGTGTGCATCGATCCCGGGCATCAGGCACAGGCCAATCTGGACACGGAGCCCGTCGGTCCCGGCGCAAACGACACCAAGCCCAAAGTCACCGGGGGAGCGACCGGCGCGGTCACCAAACAACCCGAGCACGAACTCGCCCTGGCGATCTCGCTCAAGCTCAAAGAGAGACTCGAGGACGCCGGCATCACGGTCGTCATGACGCGCGTCGCCGCGGAGGTCGACATCTCCAACCGCCAACGCGCAGAGGTGGCCAACAAGGCCGACGCCGCGCTGTTCGTGCGCATCCACGCCGACGGCTCCACCAACGGCGACACCAAGGGCATCTCCACGCTCTACCCGGGCGGCAACAGCTGGGTCGCGCCCATCGAGGCGCGCAGCCTCAGGGCCGCCACACTCGTGCAAAACGCCCTCGTGACCGCCACCAAGGCGCAGGACCGGGGCCTGAGCGAGCGCGGGGACATCGCGGGCTTCAACTGGAGCAAGGTACCCTCGATCCTGGTGGAGACCGGTTTCCTCTCAAGCCCGGTAGAAGATAAGCTGTTGGCGACCGAGGAATACCGGGACACCGTCGCCGACGGCATCGCCAAGGGGATCCTGGCGTATCTGGGCCTCGAGTAGGGGGAGCACATCGCATGAGGGACTCCATCAAGACGCCGCTGGTGACTGCGGCGATCATCGTCCTCGCTGCGGTAGCAGCAGTCGCGTACGTGGCGCTCACGGGCACCGCGCTTCCGTGGGCATCGCAGGAGCCTCCAACGGAGTTCCTGCTGATCGCGAGCGCGTCCGATGACACAGGTGCCACCGTGGCGCAGATCATCACGCTGGTCGATACCAGTGCGGGCACGGCGACTGCCGTGGCGCCGGACACGAAGGCGACCATCGCCGGTACCAGCTATGACGAGATCAAAGACGCATTGCCTTTTGGCGGGGGAGCTGCCGTGGCAAGCGCGTACGCGCAGGTGACGGGCGCCGAGGAGGCCTACTCCTACATCGTGATCGACGCGCCCGGGCTGAGGGACGAGATCAACGACCAGGGCGGCGTACGGGTGGACATCCCGCTCTCAACGGACGTATTCGACGGCGACAAGCTGTATACGTTCACTCAGGGTGCGCACGTCTTGAGCGGCGAAGAGTTCATTGCTCTCCTGAAGGCGCGGCCGTACTTCACCACGGCCCAGAAGCAGCGCATGGATTCCGCGTTGTCAGAGGCGCTGGTGCACGTAGCAGGGGGTTGGACACGCAGCATCGCATCCACCCTCATGGAAGGCACGTTTGAAACCGATATGACAGAAGAGACAGTCAAGGGACTCACAGGTTCCTTGCGTTCTCTCGCGCCATAGCGCGCACAAGTGTTACCATATACCCCGCGCGTGCCATTACCTGGCACGTTGCCTGTTCAAACGGGGAAGAGGGGACCAGAATCGTGACGGATACAGAAGTTGGCACGCCTGAGGTGCAGAAGAGCAAGAAGAGCGCGAGTCTCGCGCTCGTAGGGCTGCTTCTCGTCGTAGCACTGTTTGCAGCTGCATTCGTCGCACTCGACGGCGCGCAGTTCGTCGCGGATCTCATGGCGGGCGACGAGATCGCCGAGACTGATATCCCTGACAAGCCCACGGTACCTGCCGAGGACACCGCGCCGGACGCGTCGACGGATGCGACGGAGTCGGTAGAGCCTACCGAGACCGCCGATAAGGACGATGACTCCGCCGTCGGAACGGCCGAGGTCACACCTCCTTCCAGCGATTCGCTTGCTCGCATGTTCTACGAGCAGGTCAACAGCCGTGAGCAGATCGGCAAGCTCGTGGCCGGCGAGATCTCCAGCTTCACGCTGGGAAGCGCTTCGGACAACGGCACCACCGCCTCTATCCCTGTGAGCGCAGCGTACAAGTCCGGTGGATCGCTCTCCGGAACGATGGTTCTGCGCAACTACAGTGGCGTATGGTACTTCAGCTCCATCACCCGGAACGGCAACAGCGGCAGTGCCGTGCAGACCGTCCCGGCTGACACGGGCATCACGAGCACCATCGTGCAGCAGACAGCCTCCAATCAGGACATCCCGCTTGCCATCATCGATGGCGGCTATACCACCTGCAGTGTGAACAGCGTGTCCACCGGTTCAGGTACTGCCACCATCGGCATCACGCTCTCGGGCGGCACGTCACCGCGAGTGTCCGGCCAAATCGTGTGCGTGAGCAAGGTCATCGGCGGCACGAAGTACTGGTTCATCACGTCGTTCCGCCGCAGCTAGCCAGACTCGCCTGCCGGTCAACAACGGGAGACTTCGAACTTGGAACCGAACGATACGCTGGACTTGCGCGAAGTACTCAACGTTATTCGGGCCCGAAAATGGGTCATCATCCAGGCAGTGGTGATCGTCACACTCGTGGCCGTTGTCTGGAGTGTCATTCAGGCACCCACGTACGAGTCTGAAGCACGCGTCCTCATCTCCGAGAAGGGCTCGGGCGCGGACCTGTTCGGTAGCCTGGGTCTCGACATTTCCAGCCAGCCCGAGCGCGGCCTGCAGACGCAGGTTCAGCTCATGCAGATGCGACCGCTGCTGGAGAACACCATCCGCGAACTCGACCTGGGCATCACGCCTGAGGAGCTCGCCAAGCGCGTGACGATCTCTGCCGTGGGGCAGACGAACGTCGTGAGCATCAAGGCGACCGACGGCAACGCCCAGACGGCTGCGGGAATCGCCAACGTCCTTGCGGACCAGTTCGTCACGTGGAGCCGGGACTACAAGCGCGAGTCCATCCAGGCCGCCATCGTCGAGGTGGAGACCCGCCTGGACGAGGCCAAGACCGAGGTCATCGAGCTAGGCAAGAAGATCCAGGACGAGGGGAAGAGCGACGACCTCGCTGCTGAGCTCGCAATCGCCACAGGCAGCTACACCACACTCGCCGAGAAGCTCGAGGAGCTCAAGATCAACGAGCAGCTCGAGGTTGGCAGCGGGCGTGTAGTCAGTCCCGCTGCGGTCACCGTAGGCCCCGTGGAGCCGCGGCCCATACGAAACGGCGTTCTGGGTATCGCCGTGGGTCTTGTATCTGGGCTGGGCATGGCGTTCCTCTACGAGTATCTAGACAACACCATCAAGTCCTCAGAGCAGGCCGAGGAGGTATTCGGTGCGCCGGTACTGGGGCTGATCCCCTCCGAGAAGTTCGAGAAGGGCGAGATGCGCCGTCTCACGATTATTCAGCATCCGGGTTCCCCGGCCGCCGAGGCGTATCGCGTTCTGCGCAACTCGCTTGACTTCGTCAACTTCGAGCACGACATCAAGACCGTCGTCATCAGCTCTGCAGCACCAGCCGAGGGCAAGTCCACGGTTGCGGCCAACCTGGCAGCGAGCCTCGCGCAGGCTGGCAAGAAGGTCTCGTTCGTCAACTGTGACTTCCGCAGACCCACGACTGAGCAGTTCTTCACCGTGAACAACATCATCGGGCTATCTGATGTGCTCGCTGGCACAAACACACTGAAAGCGGCTCTGCAACAGCCCATTCAGAACCTGAATCTCCTGGTCCTAGCATCTGGCAAGATGCCGCCGAACCCGTCCGAGCTCTTGGGCTCCAAGAAGATGAGCGAGCTCATCAAGAGCTTGGAGGAGTGGAGCGACTGGGTCATCATCGATTCGCCACCGCTGCTCGCCGTAGCCGATGGTGCTGCTGTGGCACGGTGGGCTGATGGTGTGTTGATGGTAAGCAAGGGCGGGCAATCCACCATCGACGCAGCGCGCAAAGGGCGCGAGATGTTGGAGAAGGTGGGAGCGAAGATCGTGGGCGTTGTCGTGTGGGGCCTGGAAGGCTCGACCGGTGGCGGTGGCTATGGGTACGGCAACTACGCCGGCTACAGCTACTACAGCGACTACTACTCGAATGTCCCAGTTGATGAGAGGCGCATGAAGTCCAGCAGCAAGTCTGCCAAGGCCGCAGTAGCGGCTGCCACTCCGATACAGAGCGATATCTACATCCCGCCAGTGAGCTCCATGCGCAAGCTTCTCGGGATCGTGGGGCGCATTGTGAGTGGCGTTGCCTTGGCGGTTGCCTTCATTGCCGTTGTCATTCTGGTCGTGTACTTCATTGACCAGGCAATGGGCTGGGGGATTGTCTCGAGCCTGATGGGCGTACTCTAGTGACTTGCTCCATAGGGGCATCCGGGCGGCCGGCGGGAAGAGTCTGTCTCGTGGTTCCAACACCGCCACCATACGGCGGTGTTACGAACTGGTCTACGATGATTATTGGCGAGCTGGGCAGGCGTGGGGTGGAGTTCGACCTGGTTGACACCTCCCCGCGGCAGCACAGCATTGACCGACGTACCTTCTATCAGAGGTTCATCGTCGGGGGGTTCAACATACTCAAGGTGAGGCGGCAATTGGCGCTGTCAATCCGCGCAGGTGCGGAGGTTGCCCATATAGCCACCAGTGGTCGTTTCGCGGCTATTCGCGACATCGTACTTATGAGGTACGCCAGACGTCACGGGCTACGCACTGTGTACCATCTGCACTTCGGGTATCTCCCGGAGATTCAACGACGGAATACATGGGAGTGGCGGTTGCTTCGGTGTGCTATCAGACTGGCCTCACTGACTATCGCGATTGACCGTTCGACGCTGAACGCACTCTCGACTGTCGCTGACCCAGGTAGGCTTGCGTACGTTCCCAATCCAATTGATGTCGCTGCTGTGCCAACGGCGGGCACCGCGGAACAGAAGAGCATACTGTTCCTGGGATGGATAATTGAGCGCAAGGGGATCAGGGAGCTTCTTGAGGCATGGGGCCAATTCCATGAGCGCAACCCCGACTGGAGTCTGCAGATTGTGGGTCCCATCGGAGAGCGCGAGTACTTCCGACGCCTGGAGGCGAGTTACAGCTTCGAGGGTGTGAGGCTGTATGGCGAGAGAGGTCATGCGGAGGCGATGCGGATGCTAAGTGAGTGTGGCGTGTTCGTACTGCCCGCGCACTCTGAGGGCTTCCCGTATGCGCTTCTCGAGGCGATGGCGATGGGGAAGGCGGCAATTGCCACGCGGGTCGGGGCTATCCCGGATATGCTGGCGGACGAGTGCGGTCTACTGATTGACCCGTACAGCCCGGAGGATATCTTGGAGGCGCTTGAGGAATTCGCGGGCAATTCCGATCGAAGGGCGTCTTGTGGAAACAACGCTCGGGACAAGGTGCTCTCGGAATACGATCTTGGAGTGGTGTTCCCCCAGTACGTACGTCACTGGGGATCAGACATTGAGCCCGGTCCACGCTACTCCCACTAGTACGTCTGAACCGCCAACTGCGGAAGAGCCGCGCCAGCATGATGCGTTCGAATGTCTCTCATCTGAACCCAGCAGGGCGAGCTGGTGTTGGCGTTTGGTGACTGATTGGACATACTCAGGCGGACTCGGGTGGGATGACAGATGAGGCTCCTTTGCTTTGTTGACAACCTTGGATCCGGTGGAGCGCAGCGGCAGTTGGTGAATCTCGCCGTTCTCTTCCAATGCAGAGGGCACGATGTCGAGTTCCTGGTGTATGACTCGGGCGACTTCTTCCAGCCGGTGCTGGAGAAGCACAGCATACCAATCGCCAGGATTCGGAGTAGGAGCCACCTAGAGCGATTACTCGAGTGCCGTAGGTATCTCAGGAGGGCAGAGTGCGACGTCGTCATCGCCTTCCTCGATACACCAAACTTCCTGGCATGCTTCTCCGCAATCGGTCGTCGCAAATGGGGCCTGATCACCAATGAGGTGAGTGCGCGTAGGTCATCGTTTGAGGAGTGGAGACCTCGTCTCCTGAAGTTCTTCCAGCGCTATGCCGACATGCTGATATGCAATTCCTACAATGCACAACGCCTGTGGCTGGAGTATGCCCCCGAGTACTCTGGCAGAATACGAGTGATCTACAATCCCGTTCTAGTTGATGATGCGTGCATGCGTGTTCGGCCAGAGCCGAGCTGCAAGAGGAGGCTTGTAGTAGCGGCAAGCTGCTCGGATATCAAGAATCCGGTCCTGCTAGCGCAAGCGGTAGCGGGTCTTTCCAGTGATGAAAGGCGACGTCTGAGGGTCGATTGGTATGGCCGAACAGAGCCAGCACGGGGCGACACATCGGCATACGATGCGACGCGCAATTTCGTCCGAAACGAGTGTCTGGAAGATGTGATGTTCTTCCATGAGGCGACGGATCGCATATATGACGAGATGCGTGCGGCAGACGTTGTCGGCTTGTTCAGCGAGTATGAAGGTCTGCCTAACGCAATCTGCGAGGCGATGACTCTCGAGAAGCCCGTCATGATGACGAAGGTTTCGGACTACGAGATTCTTGTTGATGCGCGTAATGGGTTCTTGTGTGAGTCAACGGACATCCACGGCATCAGGACAGCACTTGAGGCCATGCTCTCGGCGAGTGATGAGGATCTTACGGCAAAGGGTCAGGAATCGGGCCGAAGAGCACGGCAGCTGTTTGACCCTGATCGTGTCGCATGCGAGTGGATTGACACGTTTGAAGTGGTGGTTCGTCGCTAGACTGCCCAAGGAGGGAGAGGCCGAGCGTGGTCGTGAGCCGTCCGGTGGGAGGCTGCGTTATCGGGCAAGCGCCCGGGCTGGATTGACGCGTGGCGTGGCAGGTGGTGCTCGACGCCGGGGAAGGACAGTCGAACGTATGAGCAGCATAGGCGGTAGTTCGGGCAAGGCTGAGCCGCTCGGCTTTCTGGGCGCATGCTTGAGCGTCTACCTTGTCGCGGCGCCTCTTGACTTCGTTGAAGTTGTACCTGGAGTCTCGCTTGCAAGAATCGCTGCGCTGCCATTGATTCTCGCCATCCTGCTGAGCTTGGGCCGACTCCGTTTGGAACTTGATGGATTCTTGCTGGCGGTCGGTGCATATGTACTTGTTATGCTGCTGTCTCTCGGGGTATCCGCGAACCTCGAATCGGGTCTAGTGCACTTCGCATCGATTGCAGTGAACCTGATCTTCGTGGTGGTTCTTTCTAGTTTCGACTACTCAGACACGGACAGACGATGGCTTGCTCGAAGTCTCATGGTGGGCGCTTGGATCGTCGTTGCCATCATGGTGATGAGCCCTGGGAATGTCACTGCAACGGTCGTGACTGGTCGCGTGGTCGCAAACTTGATGGGCAACCAACCTGACCCGAACGAACTGTGCCAATGGTTCGTCTACCCCAGTGCAATGTACATGTACAGGTTCCTTCGACACAGGGCCCCCTTGAATCTCGTCGCCTGCCTAGTCTTCGTCGTGGCTGGGGTGTTCACAGGCTCACGCGGTGGCGTTGGAGGGATACTCGCAGGATTAGTAGTGACGATAGTCTGCTACCTGCACTTCGAGCGGAATTCGTGGCGACTTGTAATCCTCTCCCTACTGTCGATTCCAGTGTTCTACGTTGCGTATCGGTTCGTGATACGTCGGCTGCCATTGGATGTACTCGCTCGTTTCACCGTTGACAATCCTGACATGTACAGTGCTGAGTTGCGTCTTGCAATCTGGAGGCAGCTGCTGCTGCGCTATGGAGACTCGCCGCTCGTCAACCAAGCGATTGGCCACGGGCCAAACGCGACTCGCGAGTTGGGCGGGTATGATGCCGTTGCCCACAACACGCCGTTGGAAAATCTGCTCGATTTCGGTGTGGCGGGATTGGTGAGCTACACCTTCCTGATGTTGGCGGTGTTGCGTATGGCATGGAAGAGTCGCTCTGCGCCCCTGGTTGGAAGTCTTGCAGGCATTGGCGTTGTACTGCTATCGATCTCTGGTCTAGCAGACAAGCCTCTATACAGTGTGGTCCTTCTCGTTATCCTCGGGTTCCGGGTATGGCGTCGGACTCCTGAGATCACGAGAGGCGCTCCAAGTAGCTAGCACGAACAGCCTTCCCGCATCCCGCATCCTTCAGATGGGGAGACAGGACGAGAGTGCTGAATCCCAGATTAGCTGTGAGTGTATGCTCGACTGTCCTGCTGCCATTCGGCCTCTCATGATGTGGCCTACGGGGCTAGCGCGCAATGATCCTGGCGTGCTCACGGCGACTTCCTTGGGCATCGATTTGTGACGCAATACGCGGTCTCGGTGACCATGAGGAAGAACCCAGTGAGCAGCGACAGAGTCGGCAACAGGAAGTTGACCACATCCGGCACAGCGGGCGGGAGGCAGCTGGACGTATCGCGATACATGGATATCCCCGATACGGCGCTGATAACGAGCGCCTTCGATGGTGCAGCGATGTTTTGGAGTCGCAGTTGTGGGAGGTGGCAGCGCAGAGGGACTACTGTCAGGAGCGCTGACCATGAGCGAGTATCTGGCCCGGCATCCTTTGTGTCAGAAGAAGAGTCCTGGAATCCAGGTCCCGACCGTACGCATATGCGAAGTCATCTCCCGGAGCCTCTCACTTGGTCGATGATCTCGTGGAAGTGCTGGGTCATCGTTCGTTGAGAGTAATCCGATACCACGGATTCCTGAGTGTGGACCAGCAGCATTCCCGTTTGCGTCAACTCGGTGGTCAAGGACCGCAGGACTTCCGTCGCGTGGCTCGTGCTTTGCAGGCACACCCCGGCGTGAGTCGTGCGCAGTATCTCGGCGACCTCGCTCTCTGGCTGAACCCCAATTGCCAATATGGGTTTGCGGAGGGGGAGATACTCAAAGAGCTTTGCTGGAATGGCGCCTTTTGTGCTTTCTTCTTCCGACTGGATGAGAAGCAGAACATCCGCTCTGCCAATCTTGCTCATGATTGTCGCGTGGTCAGTAGGGGGGTGGCTGGAGACGACTGCCTCCAGACGATGTCGTTTGGCTGGCGGCTGAACGGCTTCGCTGTCTGGGCCGTAGAACTCAACCCGTACTTGACTTGCGTCTAGGTCTCCGCTCTCGACAAGGCTACTGAGCGCCGCTAGGAAGAGGCTCGAGTCTCTCTCGCCGGCGTACAACGTACCTGCGTGAATGAACGTCAGCGCACCGGAGGGGTCTCTCCTCCGACCAGGTATCGGAGACGGCACTCCTTTGAAGTCCTGATAGCCGTTGCGGACCACGTAGGCCTGAACCCTGTTGGTCTCAGCGAGGATTGCTCTACTGTGATCACTTGTTACGACCACGGCGTCGCAAGTGCGCATTACGCGCGACTCGAGGTGCCGATCGACAAGCGCTCTCATTCTGGTGCGGCCATGCATCCAGTAGTAGGGCCCGGCGGTGAGCAAGTCTCTGAAGTCAGCGATCCAGAGAGGTCGTGGCCCTCGTCGCATGCCCCACATCGCCGCCAGATGCGCAGAAAAAGGGGGACTCGAGCTAATCAGTACGTCACTCTCTGACAACCCTAAGGCCAGGACTGCCCCAGCGGCTCTTCGCGCCCATCCTCGCTGTTCGTCCGGGATGTACAGCCACCACTTCATGAACCGCATCATCCTTCGAAGGGCGTGGGTCGGTCGGTTGAGTCCCACCGTCTGCCTCTGCGGCCGGGTCGCGCTCTGTTCGCCCGGATTGCCTCGGTCGAGACGCAGGAACTCCCTGAGTCTGGCGGCCATGGGGCGGGCATTGACGGTAATCACTCGGAAGCCTTCGCTCGCCTGGCTGGTAGGTGCCGCGGCAGTGATCACGATGACGTCAGCGTCTGAAGAGAGATGATGCGCTAGCCCGTAGGCCCTCAATCCACCAACAGCAGTGCTCGGCGGGAAATGGTATGCAATGAGCACGATCTTCACTTCAACCTCCGATGCCAACTGAACGGCCACTAGATAGGCACGTACGTATCCTGAGGTATGCCCCTCCGTCCAGGGGACCTACAAGAACTCTTGATTGCGTCTGAGGACTGCAACCGAGCGCACGGAATGCGAGACTGTTCGCAGCGCGCGCGGGCACTCAGGAGTCCGATCCATCGCCAAGACCGTCCCGCCGGCCGGTGGCCGGTGTCATACTCGGTCTCACACTACCCCCACTGCGGACGACTACCCACGCGATGAGGATGGCGTAGAGAAGCGCTCCGCTGACACCGAAGAGACCGATCGCAGCGACGTCACTTCGCAAGACCCATGCACCGACACCTAGGGCGGCAGCGCGAACTAGAAGGCTGATGACTTCGTAAACGAGGAAGTGTCCTTGGAGGCCCAGGAGCGGGACCGCGTGAATCGAAGGTACGTTGATGAAGCCGAAGTACAACCAGAGCGATAGCCAACGAGCGTATTCGCCAGCCGGAACCCACTCAGGACCGAACACGAGACCAAAGAGACTCGGACCAGTGAGAATCACGGCGCCGAACGGGAGCACCCCTACTGCAGCCAGTCCAAGAGTGCCCTTGACCACGAGAGGGCGAAGGGACTGACTGTTGCGTGCAGCTTCAGCGATGCGAGGCAGAAACACTGTTCCAACAGACTGGGAGACCAGCTCAGCCGGCAGTGCGAGGACCCTCCGTCCCAGTGCGAAGAAGCCAACTGATACAGGGCCAAAGACTCCGGCGAGCAGGATAACAGGGAGGTTCTGTGTGACTGAGTTCAAGAGCATCTGCGGAGCGCGGTACATCGGGAAATCGCGATACGTGGCAGCAACGTTGCCGAGTTGGCCTGGCGTCGGAACCGAGACGTTACTCACAGTCCCATCAGGCTGGACTGTACGGCCGCGTTTGGCTTCCCTCCAGAGCAGCGCAGCATTCAGAATGTCTCCTGTCGCGTTTGCAACCAGGAGTGCTGGTGCACTCGCCGCGACAAGTCCGATTGCAGTCTTCAATAGTCCTTGCGTAGAGGCCACCGCCACTGCGGTACGAGAAAGCGAACGGAATGCGTGCTGACGAATCAGCCACTGTCTGAGAATCTGAGCGATCCCAGTGAGGAGCAGTGACACTGGAACCAACAGGAGGTAGCGGCTGGAGATCTGAAGCTCCAATAGGCGCGCAATGAGGCCATGCCATCCGAGAAACACAACCGATGAAACCATGCTCATGATGTACACAATCCGCAATGAGAGTCTGATAAGGGTTCGGGCATCTCCGTCAGACGCCGGCAGCACTATGGCGCTAGCGTAGGCTAGGCTCATTACGGGCCCCGCAATAGCGACCATCGCCGCGAACACTCCGAGAACGCCGAACGCCTCCGGTCCATAGAGGCGCGTGATTATCGGTGAGAATGCAACGCCAAGTGCCTGGGCAACTGCGGTACCCCCGGCAACCACTGCGACGTTGCGGACGAAGCGGCGCCTACCCAGTGCGAGAAGCCGAGCTTTGAGTGTCACCGTGAACTCACTGTGCGCCGGAGGCTTCTAGTCAACATCATGGGCCGTTGAATGGAGTCGTGCGTTGACCGCGGGCTGGTTTGACAATTGAATACCTCCGAGTCGCGTCTCGGTGCGTTCGTCTGATCTTCGGGAGAATCTGGGCACCCGTAGGTCAGCACATAGGTACGGCTGGCATATCGATAGTGGGAACTCGTGGTCACCTCTCGTCACCACATACACACATCGAGAAGAGAGCGGTGAGACTCACCCGTATATTGTAGGCCATGAACCCCAGGAAGGAACAACTCTGGGCTGCTATCTGTAGAATGGGAGCGCCAGCGGCGCGGAGTATACTTCTGCTTTGGGTCTTCAAAGCAATTGGAGCGCGGTGGGAGTCAACCGACGCGCGTTGCAGATTGAATGCGACAGGAGGGCGGCCGTGTCTCCAGTTGGCCAGTCGACAATCGGTGAGTCGAGAATCTCAGGGTGGACGAATCGAATCGGGGCGTGCTTCATCACTACTGTGACTGCACGCCCGAGCACAACTACCGGGTCGGCAAGAGGTACGGCTGCCTCGGTCTGTAGAAGCCGTGGTCACTGCATATCACGGCGTGTCAGTTAATGAGGTGCGTGGGAAGACCATGAGAACTCAAGTGTTTGCACGGAGAGGCGCGAAAGACTCATTTGACTGCCTGCGCCGCATTCTCCGCTTCGCCCTCGACCGAGCCGGCGAAGGAGTCGCAGATTCTTGCGTGTCGGGTGATAGGCGTCGATCCTCGTGAGGGTGCTATTCGTTACGGTCGCACCAATCGGGAGTGTTGCGGCGGGTGGGATCTACACCGATCTGTTACGGGAGTTTCGTGACGGTGGACATGAAGTGCATGTTCTTTCGCCAGCAGAGGGTGCCTATGGACTGTTGCCCGGGCGGCGTGTTGAGGATGGCGTGGATGTAATCCGTGTATCTACGGGGAGTGTTACCAGGTCGAAGAATCTGCTAGTCAAGGGTCTGTCGACGCTGGCGATGGAAACGCAGTTCATACGCGCCATGAAACAGCACTTCGAGGCTGTTTTGTTTGACCTTGTGCTGTATACCTCGCCTCCTGTGAACATTGATCGTCTGCTCAGATGGATTCAACGACGGTCACACGCGAAGACGTACTTGATGCTCAAAGACATATTCCCCCAGAATGCGGTCGATATCGGGCTCATGCGCGCCGGGGGACCGGCGTGGCGCTACTTCCGGCATCGTGAGAGGGCGCTATACCGCATATCTGATTTCATTGGATGCATGTCAGAAGCCAACGCTGCCTACGTGCTGCGCGAGAACCCAGAAGTCGATCCTGCACGCGTCGAGGTTTGTCCGAACGCGATCACCCCGGTTCCATTTCCGGTTGACATCGGATCACGTGCGGGAGTCAGAGCATCACTCGGGGTCCCTGAGGACGCACTGCTTCTGGTGTACGGGGGCAACCTTGGACGGCCTCAAGGTATTACGTTCCTTCTTGAAGTGATTGACAGCTACAGGGAGCGTAATGACGTGTACTTCTTGATCATCGGTTCAGGGACTGAGTACTCGTCCGTTCAGGCTCACCTAGCCAACACTGGCAATCGCAGAGCTCGACTGCTTCCTTCGATGCCACGTGAGGAGTTCACGAGGGCGCTGGCCGCCTCGGATGTCGGCTTGATCTTCCTCGATGCACGCTTCACGATTCCGAACTTCCCGTCACGGCTGACAGCCTATCTCGAGGCAGGAGTGCCTGTCATCGCGGCCACCGATGTCGCGAGTGATGTGTCTGCTGTGTTGGAGGCGGCGGACTGCGGCATTGGGGTACCTGCTGGCGATGTCGAAGCCTTCGAAGCGGCAGTAGAGCGTTTCCTTGCGAATCCCGAACTCATTGGCCCGATGGGAATGCGCGGACGTCAGCTACTTGAAGCTGAATACACGTCAGCGCGCTGTTATGAGATCATCACGGCTCACCTTGTGACCGCACCTGAAGCCAATCGGTGTATCGATGTTCGCGACATGGACGGACGCGATGTTGCAGAGGTGGTGAGACTCCATCTGGACGCGATGCCCGAGTTCTTCTTGACGTCACTGGGTCGGAGGTTCCTGAGACGCTATTACAGCCACTTGCTGGAGGCGCCATCATCGGTGGCCAAGGTTGCGGTCAACGCTGATGATGCCCCGGTAGGCTTTGTGGTGGGTTCTACAGACCCAGCCGGTTTCTACGGAAGACTGCTGCGGCAGCATTGGTGGAGTTTCGCGCTGGCCGCCCTGCCTGCAGCCGCACGTCGTCCTTTGGTTATACGGCGATTGCTTCGTGCAATGCGATACCCTGGGACGCAGCCGAAAGGCCAGTCGGTGGCTGGGCTGTACTCGATAGCGGTTCATCCTGACATGCATGGACAAGGAATAGGCCGCCTACTTGTGACGGAGTTCCTTGCTGCTTCTCGAGTGCGAGAATCGCAGTCTGTGTACCTGCATGCGGATGCTGTGGGCAACGATCACTGGAATGACTTGCTGCAGCGTATGGGCTGGAGGCTTGACCATACATTCACTACTCCTGAGGGGCGACCGATGAACGAGTACTGGATCGATACTTTGCAGGGGGAAGCATGAGCGGCGAGTTCTCAATTCCCTTCTCCCGTCCCTGGGTTGACGAGGATGATATCGAGCGCGTCGCTCATGTTCTGCGTTCCGGCTGGTGGACTACGGGGTCAACTGTCCGGCAGCTTGAAGAGCAGTTTGCTGAGTATGTTGGATCAAGAAGCGCAGTAGCGGTGAACTCCTGTACGGCCGCGCTGCATCTCGCCCTTGCTGCTCTGGAGATCATGCAGGGAGATCTTGTGGTCACAACCACAATGACATTCGCCGCCACTGCAGAAGTGATTGCATACATGGGCGCTGTGCCAGTGCTCCTGGATGTCGATCCTGAGACGCTGAATATCTCAAGCGACCAGTTCAGCGCTCTCTGCAGTGCCTTGGCAGATGATGACCCGACACGCGCGCTGAACGACTCGGTGCGCGCCGGGCTTCTGCCGCGTGGCGTACTGCGTTCGGTGCCGCACGGCTGCGCGGTAGACGCCGTGAAGGCGGTCATTCCGGTGCACTTCGCCGGTCTTCCGTGTGAGATGGACGCAATCATGGATACGGCGCGCAGGTACTCAGTCGAGGTCATTGAGGATGCAGCGCATGCAGTGGAGGCAATGTACAAAGGGGCCCATGCCGGAACGATCGGAAGGGTCGGGTGCTTCTCGTTCTATGCAACGAAGAATCTCAGCACCGGCGAGGGCGGCATGATCACGACTGAGGATGCCGATCTCGCGGACCGAATGCGACGCTTGTCGCTGCACGGAATCTCGAAGGATGCCTGGAAGCGATACACGGCATCGGGGACATGGCGGTATGACATCCTTGAACCCGGTTTCAAGTACAACATGACGGATGTTCTGGCAGCGATTGGGGTAGGCCAGCTGTCGCGAATCGAGCGGCTGTATGAGCTGCGCATGCAGGTCGTGCGAGCATACTCTGACGGCCTTTCTGATTTGAACGGTCTTGCAGTGCCCGCAGTGCAAGGTGATTACAGGCACGCTTGGCACTTGTATGTTGTACGCGTGAAGGACGAAGGTTCACAGGAGCGAGACAGGTTCATCGAGGAGCTGCGTGCGCGGGGTATCGGAACGAGCGTCCATTTCATTCCGCTGCATCTGCATAGCTACTACCGGAAGACATACGGCTATGAAACAGGCGATTACCCTTGTGCAGAACGGGCATTCCAAGAGGTGGTCTCGCTGCCGCTATACCCGTCGCTCTCAGGCCAGGAAGTGGCTAGGGTGATCGCTACGGTGCGTGATGTCATGCCAGGGCTCGGCCCGGGTGAGTAAGCGGCTATTCGACATCATCGCGTCAGCCGTCGGACTGTTGCTGCTGAGCGTCCCGATGCTTGTGATCTGGTGTGCGGTGGTGGTTGATTCCGGGACGCCAGGATTCTACCTGCAGACGAGGATTGGGCTTCGGGGAAAGCCGTTCCGGATTCTGAAGTACAGAACGATGGTGCAGCACGCCGACAGGTCCGGAAGCCTGTCGTTGGGCCAAGATCCTCGAATCACTCGGGTGGGTTCGGTGCTGAGGCGATACAAGCTGGATGAACTACCACAGTTGGTGAACGTCTTGGTGGGTCAGATGAGTCTCGTTGGGCCACGGCCTGAGGTTCCAGAGTACGCATTCCTGTATCCTGAACAGTCGAAGGTGTGGATGGTTCGCCCGGGGATAACGGATCCCACGTCGCTTGATCTGTACGACGAGTCGGCAATACTCGGGCAGGAGACAGACCCACAAGGCTACTACGTCGACGTGCTACTCCCGGAGAAGACACGGCGGTACCTGGAGTACATCGATATGCGGAGTTTCTGGGGGGACATCAGGTTGATTCTGATGACGATTGGACGTGCAATGCGTCGGCAATCGGAGCAGTAGACATGCCGGACGTTACCGAGTCGGTCGACTTGTGGACCCAGTGGAAGCTGCTGGTCCATCGGTCGCGTAGTGCGCAGATCGCTCTCATGATCGTGGCGGACGCTGTAGTGATAACCGCAGCGACCGGGCTAGCGTACTACCTGCGCTTTGAGGGGGCAGTCCTTGCCCCTTATCAGGAGTACGCGGTCGCGGCGCTGGTGGCCGCTCTGATTGTCTATGGGACGCTGCTCTGGGTGAACGGGCTCTACCATATCGTGCTGCGATACGTTGGTGTCGATGCATTCACTCGACTAGCTACTGCGGTCGGCATCGGACTAGTGCTCATGTTTGGCGTGGACGTTGCTGCGACACGCCTGCTCAGCGAGAGACCGGTGCCGTTCGGTGTGGTCGTAATTCAAGGAATGCTGGTGTTCTTGGGGTGTCTTGCCCTGCGGAGCGTCGGTCGCCTCTGGGTTGTCATGACGGGTGCCGGCTCCAAAGGGGAGCATCGTGTGCTTATCGTTGGCGCGGGTGATGCGGGGTCACTTCTCTTGCGGGACATAGAGAACCAGCCCCAGCTCGGCTACTGTGTGGTTGGTTTCGTAGATGACGCAGATGACAAGCAGAATCTTCGCGTGAGGGGTGCTCAGATTCTCGGCAAGCTCGATGAGTTGCCCGCCATTGTGGAGCGCGAGTCTGTCGAGGAAGTACTCGTTGCCATTCCATCGATGGAGAATCAGCGCAGGCGCGAGGTGCTCGAGCTGTGTACTTCCGTTGGCATTAGGACTCGGATCATCGGTGGAATCGCGAAAGATGCGGTCTCCGCAGGTCTGGCGGACCTTCGTGCTGTGAAGATTGAAGACCTCCTTGGTAGAGAGCCCAACGAGGTCGACGTCGAGCTGATCTCGGAGACACTGACCGGCAAGGTAGTCGCCGTGACCGGTGCCGCGGGGTCGATCGGATCTGAGCTGTGCCGGCAGATCATGAAGATGCGCCCGAGTCAGCTGATTCTCATCGAGATGGACGAGTCGCGGCTCTACGAGCTCTTCCTCGAGATGGAGGAGGTTCGTTCGGGCGTCGCCATCATGCGGATCTGTGACATCCGCGATGACCGGAAGCTGCACAAGATCTTCAGTGAGGAGCGCCCGCAGGTCGTCTTCCATGCTGCAGCGTACAAGCACGTGCCGCTGATGGAGGAAGAGCCGGAGGAAGCGATTCGCGCGAACGTGCTCGGCACCCTGAACGTGCTCAAGTCATGCAATGAGGTTTGCGCTGAACGGTTCGTGTTGATCTCTACCGACAAGGCGGTACATCCCCGCAATGTCATGGGTGCCACGAAAGCGGTCGCGGAGCGCGTGATGTTGGCTGCGGCGCGAGGCGGCGTCAAGGCGATGGCGGTCCGTTTCGGCAACGTGCTGGGCAGTCGAGGAAGTGTCGTGCCCATCTTCGAGGAGCAGCTGCGGCACGGTGGCCCTGTGAAGGTCACGCATCCGGAAGTCACACGCTACTTCATGACCATCCCTGAGGCTGCGCGCCTCGTTCTTCAAGCACAGGCTATGAGTGAGGGCGGAGACATCTTCGTCCTCGACATGGGCGAGCCGGTGAAGATCGTCGACCTTGCACAGAGGATGATCGTTCTGAGCGGTGCGACGACGCATATCGAGTTCACGGGACTGCGTCCCGGTGAGAAGATGCATGAGATCCTGGTGCAGGAAGACGGCGACCTGCTCGAGACCGAGTGTCCGGCGGTTGTGCGCTTGAATTCTCTGCCGCGGATACTTCCGGAGTTCCCTGAGATGTTGAGGGAACTGATCACGGCTGCGCGCCTCGGTGACAGCCCTGACTTGAAGGATATGCTATGCCTTCTTGCAACCGCGCATCTCGATGACGTGGAGCACTTGTAGGCGGTCGATTCTAGGGCACTGAATACCGGTACACGAGACTGCGGGGGTACGATTCATGAGGGCATTGGTTACCGGCGGCGCAGGCTTCATCGGCAGCAACCTGGTGCGACTGCTACTGGGTGAGGGGCATGACGTCGCGATTCTCGATGACCTGTCGTCGGGGTACCAGGAGAACATCCCGACGGGCGTCGAGTTCATCAATGGGGACGTGAGCGCTGCCGGTGTTGTGAATGATGCCGCGGCCGGGTGCGACGTCATCTTCCATCTCGCAGCCAGCGTGGGTAACACGCGCTCGATTGAGCACCCCGTGCGTGACTCCGAGATCAACGTGATCGGCACTCTGCGGGTGCTTGAAGCGGCTCGGGAGGCCGGTATCGATCGTGTCGTGCTGTCCTCCTCGGCAGGCATCTTCGGAGAACTGAAGACGCTGCCCATCGCAGAAGACCATCCGCAGGATCCAGACTCGCCGTACGGTGTGAGCAAGCTTGCTGCTGAGAAGATGTGCCTGACCTACAACAAGCTGTACGGGATGAAGAACGTGTGTCTGCGCTACTTCAACGTCTACGGCCCGCGGCAGCGCTACGACGCGTACGGCAACGTCATCCCGATCTTTGCCGAGCGCATGCTGCGCCACCGGCCGGTCACGATCTTTGGTGACGGTGAGCAGACGCGCGACTTCGTCAACGTGCGCGATGTGGCGCAGGCAAACTACCTCGCGGGAGTCTCTCCGGATGCGTCCGGCGTGTTCAACCTGGGAAGCGCGACGCGGGTGACCATCAACGAGCTGGCCCGCATGATGGCCGACATGGTGAACGAGCCGTGCGAGATCGTGCACGGGGATCCCAGACCCGGGGACGTGCGTGACAGTCTTGCGGCGATAGACCGTGCCGGAGAAGCACTCGGGTTCTCGCCGAGTGTGACGCTTGAAGAGGGCTTGGGCGAGTACATCGAGTGGCTGCGGAGCGATTCCGTCACCCATGCCCGATGGGCGAGCGAGTCGTAGTGCGGCACAGGCGATCTTGAGCAGGCTAGGAGACATATGAGACTGATCATCGTAGTCGGAGCTCGCCCCAACTTCATCAAGGCTGGACCGCTCATGCCGGCGCTGGCTGAAGCGGGTATCTCGGCAGATATCGTTCACACTGGACAGCACTACGACTCGGTCATGTCGGATGTGTTCTTCGCGGACCTCGATCTGCCGGAGCCGCGCTGGTTCCTCGGCGTTGGCAGCGGTACGCATGCAGTGCAGACCGGCACCGCCATGATGAAGCTCGAGGAGTTGCTCGCTGCGGAACGGCCTGATGCCTTGTTCGTGGTGGGCGACGTGAACTCCACGCTTGCTGGCGTGTTGGCCGCATCCAAGCTGGGGGTTCCTGTCGTGCACCTGGAAGCGGGACTGCGCTCGGGCGACATGTCCATGCCCGAGGAAGTGAACCGGCTGGTCACCGACCAACTGTCCTCGCTGCTGCTGACGCCTGTCACGGGCGCTGACGACAACCTCATGGCCGAAGGCGTCTCGCCGGGGAGGATCCGGTTCGTGGGCAACATCATGGCCGAGAGCGTGCTACGCAACCTCGAGAAGGCTGCGGACCGCGACGTGTGCTCTCGGTATGGCCTTGCTCGCGAGGGATATGTGCTCACAACGATCCATCGACCGGAGAACACCGACCATCCTGAGCGTCTCGAGGAGATCTGCTCCGCGCTCAAGGCGAGCCCGCTGCCGGTGCTTTTCCCGGTGCATCCGCGGACGCGTCCGCTGCTTGCGCAGCACGGTCTGGACGACTTGACCGAGGGCGTGATCCTGACCGATCCGGTGGGATACCTGGACATGCTGGCATTGCAGCGCGATGCGGCGGCCATCGTGACGGACTCGGGGGGCATCCAGGAAGAGGCATGCATGGTGCACACCCCGTGCGTGACGGTCCGACGCAATACCGAGAGGCAGATCACCGTCGAGGTGGGCGCCAACCGGCTGGTGTCGGCGGACAGTACGCAGATCACAACTGGTCTTGTAGAGGCGCTCTCATCGCCTCGGGACTGGAAGGTTCCCGTGAGGTGGGATCTCGAAGTGGCGTCTCGCGTGGTCGCCGCCCTGCAAGAGGGCATCAGCCCGCTTCCGGGGTACTGACGTGCGCGTCCTGGTCACAGGTGGTGCCGGCTACATCGGCGCGATCACCGCGAGGATGTTGCTGGACGCCGGGCATGACGTGGTCGTCCTCGACACGCTCGAGCGTGGTCGCCGTGAAGCGATAGACCTGCGGGCGGAGTTCGTGCGTGGTGACGTGGGGGACGCCGCAGTCGTCTCGGCAGCGCTGGAAGGCGTCGACGTTGTGATGCACCTGGCGGGCTACATCGAGGTCGCGGAGTCGGTCGCTGAGCCGGAGAAGTACTTCGACAACAACCTCTACCGTCCCACGGTGATGCTCGACCAGATGCAGAGGGCTGGCGTTGACGCCATCGTGTTCAGCTCGACTGCCGCTGTGTACGGGGAACCTGAGTCGGTGCCCATTCTTGAGGATGCCAAGACCACGCCGGTCAACCCGTACGGCGCCTCCAAGCTCGCGTTCGAGCTGGAGCTGGCGCGCCGCAGCCGCATGCGCTCCATCGTGTTCCGCTACTTCAACGTGGCCGGTGCGTGGCCTGACGGTTCTCTCGGCGAGGCTCACGATCCCGAGACGCACATCATCCCGCGCATCCTTGGGCGCATGGCGTCCGGGGAGCGGGACTTCGAGGTCTACGGGGACGACTACCCCACGCCGGACGGCACGTGCGTTCGCGACTACATCCACGTGTGCGATCTGGCGCGCGCGCATGTCATGGCGCTGGAGCGTTTGCACGCAGGCGGCGGGGGCGGCACGTTCAACCTCGGCAACGGGGGAGGCTTCTCCAACCTCGAGGTCGTGCGGACGTGTGCGCAGGTGACCGGCGTCGAGGTCGACGTTCGGTTTGGGCCAAGGCGCGCCGGGGACCCGGCGGTGCTTGTGGCGTCGAGTGAGCGCGCTCGCGAGGTGCTGGGCTGGGCACCCGAGCGTCCGGCGCTGGAGACGATCGTGGCCGACGCATGGCACTGGCACTCGCAGAAGTGAGCGCGCTGCCAGATCTCGGCGATGGGTGTCACACGGTTGTGCAATAATCGACAAGAGTCTCCGAGGGGGAGGCTAACCGCGCAGAGGGCACTGCGCCAGCCATCAGAGGGGTGTACCGGATGCTTGGACTTCGAGGCTTTGTTCGTCGTGCTGCCGCGTGTGCTGCGCTAAGCGCGCTGCTGCTCACTCAGGTGCCGTTCGTGGCTGTTGCAGCACCTGTCGGCGTTGAGCCCCATCCTGCTGATGTGAAGGCCGCAGAATCGCTCTGGCGGCCGTCAGGCGTGTCCGTCGCGGATGTGACGGTGCAGGCGGACTCCGGGGGATCTGACATCGCGACGGCCAGGACGTGGGTCCTCCCCACGAGTTTCGGTGACTCGCTCAGCGCGGTTGACGAAGCGGATGTGTACGCCATCGAGATCCCGGCAGGGCATCGCCTGCGCGTCACCCTTGCTACTGATCCTTCGGTGCTGCTCGCCGATGCGTACCTGTTCGATGGGTCGGCCACTTCGATCCACGTGGATACGCCCTGGGCGAGTACGACATCAGACGACGCGTTCGAAGTACTGACCTTCGACAACACCGGCGACACGATGCCGTGCTATCTGGCGGTCATCCGTCTGGCTGGCGCAGGCGACTTCGCCTTCACGGCGGAGACCTACGCTATTCCTTCCGAAGCTGACAACGATATTGACGGAGCAACAACGTTCGTGGGCCCGTCGATGGCCGGCACCGTCGACGCGGTCCTCGATCGTGACGATGTCTATGCGATCACGCTTGCGGTGGGTCAGAGACTCACCATAGGGTTGACGGACGACGCCGGGCTCGACGCGTCGGTCTACGTCTACGGACCCGGTGCGACCGGGATCGACGACGAGCTGCCGGTATGGGGTTCGGTGACTTCAGGCGCCGAGTCCGTGGTGATCGATGCTCGCACAGGGATGGCCGGGACCTACTACGTGGATGTGCGCGCCGCCGCAGGGTCGGGGGCCTACACGTTGACGATGGTGGTGACGGCCCAGCCTGTGGGTGCGTGGGAGAACGTCGCGGGTGTCGCCGCGATCACTGCGACGACCGGAAGCGTGATGGGCACGCTCAACGAACTCACGAACTGCAACGACGTGAGGTACATGGACCTCATTGCGGGAGACCGCTTGATGCTCGAGCTGAGCGGCGACGCTGATACTGACTTCGACCTGTACGTCTACGGCCCGAACGCCACCGATCTCGCTGTGAACACCCCGGCCGTGTACTCCAACGGCTGGACGTCGGATGAGTACGTCGTGCTGGATGTCACGACAGCTGGACGCTACTACATTGAGGCCCGGGTCTTCTCGGGCAGCGGGGCCTACGAGCTGGGTTGGGAGCGTACGTCTACGCCGGTGCCCGATGATGCGGTGGTTCGCCTGAGCGGTGTCTCGCGCTACGACACAGCGATCGCGCTGTCCAAGAGCACTTTCGCGAACGGCTCATGCGACTCGGTCGTACTTGCGAGTGGCGAGAACTTCCCGGATGCGCTGTCTGCAGCGCCGTTGGCCGGTCTCTACGAGTGCCCGCTGCTACTGAGCGCCTCTGCTGCGTTGCCCGCGGGTGTGCTGACAGAGATCGTGCGCCTCGGCGCGGACGAAGTCTTCATCGTCGGCGGAACGAAAGCCGTATCGCAGACGGTCGAGGATACGCTCGTTCACGCGGGTCTGAGCGTGACCCGTCTTGCCGGCACCACTCGCTATGAGACGGCGGTCAAGGTGGCCAAGCATGTGGCCGACGCTACTGCCGGGGATTGGTCCGGGACGGTGTTCGTGGTGCGCGGGGACTCCTTCGCGGATGCTCTCGCGGTCGCTCCGCTCGCATACTCGCAGAAGTTCCCGATCCTGCTGACGGCCTCCACGGTCCTTCCGTATGAGACCGGGCAATTCCTCGAGACGTATCCCGTGCAGGACGTCATCATCGCCGGCGGAACGATAGCTGTGTCTTCGGGTGTGGAGGCCTCGATGCTGGCGATTCCCAGCGTGCTGCGCTGCGAGCGGTTGGCTGGCGCATCCCGCTACGACACTGCTCGCCTTATCGCTGCCTACGGCGTCAAGCACTACTGGGCGAGCGCCGAGTACGTGGGCATCGCCACCGGTGCCAACTTCCCAGACGCTCTCGGCGGCGGCGCTGTGTGCGGCGCCAACGGCGGCGTGCTGCTACTGACGACTCCCGATACCCTGGCGACTCCGGTCACCCAGTTCATGACCGAGCACGCCTCGGAGATCATGGAGGTCGAGATCTTCGGCGGCGTGAACGCGGTGTCGCCGACGGTCGCAAGTGCGCTCGGAGCGCTATTGCCGTAGGTCACAAATGAGGGTACCGCTCGCCGAGCGAACACGTTAGAATGGTCGTCGCCGTCTCTTGGGCGGCGAGCATAAGGGCGATTAGCTCAGTGGGAGAGCGCTTCCTTCACACGGAAGAAGTCACAGGTTCAAATCCTGTATCGCCCACCATGAATTCTTGAAGGCCCCGGAGGACTCCATTTCTAGGAGTCCGAAGGGGTCTTTGTACTGGTAGGAGGCTATGAGCCCGTCTTCTAACGTCAGGTTACAAAGTACGGTATCCACTACTTCACGCCTCGCACTGCCTTCTGCGCGACTGAAATCGACGCGAGCAGAAGCCGACGTAGCCAGCAACTCCCTGACCTGCTCATATGAGCGCAGTGAATCCTCGCCGTACTCAGCGACGCGCAGTTCCAAACCCCGACGCTCAGATGCGAGCTCAGCGGCCTTCTCCTGGTAGATCTCGACCGGCACCGCACCATCGAGGTAAGAGTCCAACAGCTTCTTCTCGCGCGCCTTGAGCGTATCAACCTGCCGAGTGATGGCGGCGCGACCCTGCTCAAGCTCGGCGTGCTGCTCGGCCAGGTATCGCTCGGTCTCGGCCAGAAGCTGTTCAATGGCTTCTGGCCCGACCTCGACACCCGCTAGCAGAGCTTCGACCTGCTCCATTAGCACTTCTTCACGTACATATGAACGCTGCGTACACGAGTCCTTGCCCTTGCCGTGGGTGCAGCGGTAGTAGACGTGACCCTTGTGCGTTCCCGCCGTGATCAGACAGCCGCACTCCGCGCAGTGCATCACCCCGCGCAGGGGATAGGTGGCCTTGCGCTTCTTGGTGCCGTTAGCGTTGCCGGCAAGCCGCTGCTGCACAGCTTCGAACAATCCGACACTCACGAGCGGCGCGTGGACACCGGGGTAGACCGCGCCCTTATGCGAGATACGACCGACGTAGAAGGGGTTGGACAACATCTTGTGCACGACGCTCACACTGAGACGCGTTCCCTTGCTGCTGCAAAGGCCACGCGCATAGAGCTCATCAGCCAGCCCTGAGAGTGCCACAGCACCCGAGCCGTAACGTTCGAAGGCCCAGGCCACCATCGGCGCGGTAGAAGCGTCTGGAACCACCGTGCGGGCTTCCTTGTCGTTTCGATAGCCCATCGGCGCGCGGTGAGGCCAGCCGCCCTGGGCGACCTTCTCATCCATCCCCTTGATGACTTCTTCGCGGAGATTGCTGAGGTAGTACTTAGCCACCGAGAGTTGTACATCACGCAGGAGCTCACCTTGAGGGGTGTCGGGTACGTCACCTTCGACGTAGCGCGCGTGCACGTCGAAGTCTTCTTCGAGCGCCACCTGATCGGAGAAGTTGCGATACAGCCGGTCGAGCTTATGGGCGACAACGGTATGCACGTCGGGGTGCGCCTTCAAGAAATCCAACATGCGCCCGAACTGAGTACGACCGGCGCATCCTGCCGACTCGGCCTCTACGAACTCCGCGACAGGGGACAGGTTCTCAGCCGCGCAGAACGCGCGTATGGCCTTGAGCTGTGCCGGGATGGAGTAGCCCTCAGCCTGCTGCTCTTTGGTGCTCACACGGGCGTAGATGACGCACAGCTGCATCAGAAGACCCCCTCGCCGCTGAGTAGCTTGACCTTCTTCTGGTCTACGAGCTCTTCAAAGCTTACCTCGCGTTGCTCCATGTCGACCATGGCATCAGTCGACATACATTTGAGCGCATCCCAATAATCAGTTGTACCGAGCTGCGCTGCGTAGGTTGCCACAAGGCCCGGTAGCCTTCGGGCGGCGGCCTCCATCGAGAGTAGACGGGACACCGAGCGCACACGGGGTACGGGTGCGGATTCACCCATCACAAGCCTATCGAGTTGCTCATAGATCGGGTGGCGGGCCCACCGGGTGCGGTTCGTATCCGAGGCGGGTACCCGAAGGTCTCCCCAAAGCATCAACGCTCCGAAGAGCTCAGGCAGTCTATCGAGGGCGGCGCTGACGTGGCGACAGCCGTACTCGGCAAGAGCGGAGCCGCGAACCTGGTACTCGATACGCCACACGTCGAGGTCGGGGCTATATCCAGGCGCGCCTTCCCACACAACCCCGTAACCGCGCTTCTTCGGATTCGCCGCGATCTCAGCGGTCTTGTTATAGACCCGCAGCACGATATCGCCCTTACCATACTGATAAGTCAGCCCGGCTCCGTCCTCATGCCTCGCGCGATAAGTGGCCGGACACACCAGCCCCCGCATCTGCGAGTCATCCGGAGTCCAGCCCTGCACGTCTGCTGCCAGGTCGATACGGGACAACGTGTTCTCGAACGCGAAACCGAGAGACGCAGCACTATCACACACATCGGAATACAGCGTGTGTACGTCTTGCACGGCGAGCGCTGTCGCGCGCATCCTCGCCGAGCAAGGGGGAGGACCGCTGATGCGCGGGGACACTCGCAGCAACATACGCTGGTCGCTGAGTACGAATGGGTAGAAGCCATGACCCTTAGGCAACACCGCGAGCACCGAGTCGCCCACGGAGACCTGGACAGGCGCGTCTGTGTCCTGGGCGTGCTGCTTGGCAGCCAAGAGATCAGCGGCGACGCGCTCCTCGAGCGTGCCGGTGAACGTGCACTCCAAGGTGTCTACACCGAAGCGCAGAAGGGTGAGAGTCATGCCGACTCACCCTCTTGGATGTAAACAGACTGCCCCATGTTATAGGCGGGGGCAGTCTCTGCGAGCGGCTCACGCCTGACCACAGGCCGCCTACCCGAGCTACCCTTCGGGCTCGGGTTGCCGGCGGCCTGATGGACAGCCGCCTTTGGCTCGAAGTCGAGCACCCCGAGCTCATGAAGTCGTACGAACGCGATAAGGGCGGCACGCCGCTGATCGTCCCGGCGCCCGCAGTCGCAGGGCTCCGGGGACGGCTCAGCGGGTAGACCGCTCTTGTGTGTGCTGGGCGAGACCAACAGAAAAGACCTCCGTGTACCAGTGAGTGAAGCTCGTCTCGCCCATTCACCAGTTACACAAAGGCCTCAGTTATCTACTCATTTGCGCTCGGCGCTACTTCTTGAAGCCGCCGCAGCTATCCCTTTTCTCTTCTCATCAAATGGCCGTCATCTTCTTGGGCGAAGACGTTATGACAAGCGTATGCCCAGATTTCACCAGGAGCAAACACGTGTTCGACCGTGTTGCCAAACTGTCACGATCTTCAAACTGTTACCATGTGATCACGCGTATCGCATGCGGTTCGGGGAGGGATACGCATGGGGGCCACCTTGGACAAGTGGTTCCCTGATTTGGAGATGGCCAGCTACGAGTCTATGCCGCTGCTTGGTGTATTCGGCGGCAACGCGTGAGTGTAGACATCCATTCGTCAGGGGGAGTCATGAAGCGTCGAGCATGGAAGATTCTACTTGCTGCTATAGCCTCGCTTGTACTCGTTAGCGGGTGCACCAGCACCGACGCACCAGAAGCGCCCATGGCTGTCGACTCCGATGTGCTCGATGTGGCCGTGGCAGTCATTGACTCTGCCTACGGCGTACTCGAAGCACTGAACAACGGCTGGCCTGACTACGCGGTCGAAGATGCGTTCACGGCATTCGACGGATGGATGCTGCGGCTCGAACGCAAGGATGGCCCAAGCCAGATGCCCGAGTTCTACGCAGCCATGAGCAACTGGCGGTCGCTGCTGGATGAAATTGGCGTATCAAGTAGTGAGTACACAGAGTCTCGCCAGACCGAACAGCTCAATGAGGAGATGGCCGCTGCGGAAGCCGCGCTTGATGCGGCTCTAGACGCAGCAGGTAGGTAGGTCCGCCCATGGCCCACCGGTAACAAGCAACGCCCCTTCGGGATCTCCCTGGAGATGGTCGAAGGGGCGTTCTGACTAGTACAAGGCTACTTGCTGCAGTCGAGACCGGCGGCCGGGAGCGGGCAGCTCCTGCCTAGCGTTGTTGCCCAGTCTCAGTAGCCGGCGGCGCTCACTCCATACTCGGCCTGAGCCTGAGTGAAGCCCTCGAAGACCAGCTGATCAATGAGCCCCTGGCGTGAGAAGGACGAGTAGTCCAGGTATTCCACCGCCTTCTGCGCGGCCTGCTCATTCCAATCGGGGGCGATTTGGTCGACAGCGAACGTGGCCTCATCCGTACTGAAGCCCTCGAAGACCAACTGGTCGATGAGCCCCTGGCGCGAGAATGCCGTGTAGTCGAGGTAATCCTCGCCCTTCGCGATGGCCTGCTTCTGGCCCATCGTCAGCTCGGGTGCAGCAGGCTCCTCTACGACGGGTTCCTCGATAGTCTCGGACTCAGTAGGGCCATCCACTGTAGTGTCGGCCGCCTCAGTATCTGCAGACGTTTCGTTGGCGGGTGTACTTGAGGTCACCTCCACCTCTCCGCAGGCAGTGCAGAACACTGTCAGCAGTGACATCACCAGGATTGCGGCAACGACTATCTTGCGTCTGGTCATCGTTCCTCCCTTGACGAGAACCATTGGAGTCTCAGGCCCACAGAGACCACGAGACTCGCTTTCAGCAGCAACGTTACCTCATCTGACTGACAGCCGAGGAGTGCGATAGGGCGGCGGCTCGGCTAAGCTGTACCAATCGGAACCGTGGTCGGACGTACAAGACCTTCCACGATGGCCCACCAGCAACTCGCGAGGCTCCGGCAGACGCCGGGGCCTCGTTGTTTGTCGCGGGGGTTACCCTCAGACGTGTTAGGGCATCCAGGAGATATGGATCGGTCAGACCGGGTTCAAGAGACGGGGGATTCCGATGGCCAGGACTCTGGTGCGTTTGGGTTTGATCGCAGCTATCGTGGCGGCCGTGTTGCTGACCGGGTGCACGAGTGAAGCGGGTGTATCTCTGCCCGCCGGAGACAGCGTCCTACATCTCGATAGCGTTGTTGTCAGCAACAAGTGGCAGGACAACACCACCAAGTCGGGATACGTCTTCGCAGCCGTGATGCTCACCGGTACGAAGGATTCATTCGATTCCGATGCAGCTGAAGCTGACTATGCCGGGCTGGATGAAGTCAGCGATGACGTGAGCCTGTCTGCGGCTGAGGGTTCGGTCGGAGAGCTGTACTACCAGGGTTGGTCGACCTCCATGTCGGATGGAGAACCATCCGGATACGAGCTCTATCTGGTCTTCGTGGTGCCGGCTGATGCGGGCGACCTTACGCTCAACTGGCCCGACAAGGACCCGATCGATCTGGCGCCGTACATGGAGCAGGAATGATCATCAGAATCTAGTCGGCGAGTGACACAAACCCGATCGTTCACGACCGTTTGGCACGCGGATCACTCTCCTGTGACATTCGTCACTCAGGGAAGCGGGTAGCTGAACGATGCTCCCTATATCACCGATGACTCCGCGGCGTGGCGGAGTGTGATAGGGAGGCAGCAGGGATGAAGAAGGTCGTTGCAGTACTCATCGCAGCCATCATGCTGGCAGTGTTCGTTGCGCCGGGAGTCGCCTTTGCCGCCAAAGGCGGTAACGGCAAGAGCACAGCGCCGGGTCAGCTGAAGAAGGTCACCCCCGCTGAAGAGGGTGTCGTCGAAGAGCCTGTGACCAAGGGCAAGAAGGCCGAGGGCTTCGAATCGCCCGGTCAGGCGAAGAAGGGCTTTGATGCCGAAGCATCTGAAGAGGCATCGGGCACGACAGTCCGTGAGCGTACCGGTATCAGCAACGCACTCTCGCGGATCGAGGCCAACCTGTTCAAAGCACAGGACAAGTTCCTTGACGGTACTCGCAAGATCATGCCGCCCGGTCTGCTCAGGGTGTACGAGAAGTTCCTGGGCTGGCTCGGACTGGAGTCGAACCCGGACCTGCTCCTCGATGACGAGGTCACCGATGAGGGGCTTGAGGAAGAGGCTGACGACGAGGGTGACGAGGCAGGGGACGATGAGGGAGACGGGGCCGAGACGCCCGAGCTCCCCGAGGAAGAAGAGGCAGAGTAGCCCCTCCCGGATCAACCAACCGAATCCCACGCAAGGCTCCGTGTCGAGAGACGCGGGGTCTTGCTCTGCTGTTTGCCCCTACAGTTTCGTTCAGCAATGACCGATGTATAGGCAACAGCGTGTACCGCCGTTCGGGCGGTGACCTGAAACCGGCCCTGGGGGCCATAAGTGAGGAGGCGCTCGCCTGTGGCGCGCGCACGAGACTACGGAGAGTGGTCGCACCGCAACGTGGTACCGGCTGAGGTACCACCGGAGATGGCACGTGACATCATCCTGGACTGGTTCACGTCAGTCCACGGCCCTCACTTCGCTGCGACCAAGGCTGCGATCGGGGTTCCGGCCGACGAAGCGACCGTTCGCATGAGCGTCAAAGGATCCCTGCGCCTCGCGTTCAAACGTCACGGCGATGACTACGAGCGCCCCACACGTGAGGCCCTGCTGAAAGTCTGCAGATACCTGCACCAGAAATCATTGTCGTGGGGTACGCCGCAAGATGTGGCTTCGCGACATCTTCGTGAGATCGAGCGGATCATCGACCGGGTACCGGCACACGACAACTAGGCTGTCGTCCAGTTGATGACCTCTGCCAGCGACGGGTGTATCGCGCGCGTTGCCGCAAGCTGCCCGATAGTCAGTCCAGCGTGCACCGCGATCGCATACGTATAGACGATCTCCGCTGCGGAATGTCCCGCAACGTGCGCTCCTAGAATCGTCCCATCCTCGGCGACGATGATCTTGAGCAGACCCTCGCGGTGGTCGGTGATGATCGCCTGACCAACATATTCCGGTGTTCCGCGAACGATTCGATACGGGATTCCTCGTTGGTCAGCTTCCTCGGGGGACAAGCCTACCTGCGCCAGTACCGGCACGGTGAAGCATGCGGTAGGCATGGCCGAGGTGTCGACCGGCTGCGGCTCTCCGCTGATGATCGACCGGGCGACGGCGTGGCCGTGCAGGTTGGCGACCGGTGTGTGCATCATCTTGCCCACCGCGTCACCGGCGAACCACACCCGGGGGTTGGTGGAGCGCAGCGCGCTGTCCAGGACCGGTCGCCCGTGTTCGTCGAGTTCGACGCCTGCGACATCCAGACCGAGGTCGTCCATGTTCGCTCGGCGACCTGTGGCCATGAGTACGCGTTGCGCCTGCAGCGCGGTCTCACCGGCAGGTCCGGTGTAATGGACGGTCAGGTCGCCTGCCATCCCGCTGACGGAAGTGACGCTGGCGCGGCGGATGAACGTGACGCCGAGCCCTTCGAGCATGGAGATCGCGATCACGACCGTCTCCTGGTCGAAGGCCGCAAGGACGTCGTCGCGCACGAGCACCGTCACCTTGGTGCCGAACGAGGCGTAGATGCCGGCGAACTCCATGGCGATGGCGCCGGCTCCCACTATCGCGAGTGATTCAGGGACCTCGGAGTAGCGCAATGCGTCGTCGCTCGTGTCGGCGAGCTCTGCGCCGGGGATGGGCGGCAGTATCGCACGCGATCCCGTTGCCACCACCACGGCGTCAGGCTCGAACACCGCATCGCCCACCGCGACCTCGGTCGGCGAGAGGAATCGGGCTGGAGCGTTCAGATGCCGGATCCCGCGCGAGGCCATGATGCCTTCCTGGTCACCGGCGTAGGTCTCCTGCACGTGCCACTTCCAGGCCAGGACGCTTGGCCAGTCCACCTCAACGCCGCTTGCGAGGACGCCGAACTCCTCGGCGCGCACGACATCCCGGTAGACCTGTGCCGAGTTGTAGAGCGCCTTCTTGGGCATGCATCCGTTCCAGACGCACGTGCCTCCCACCTTGCCCGGCTCGGCCACCGCGACCGAGAGTCCCTCGGCGGCGAGCGAACGTGAGGCGGCGTTGCCCGCGGTCCCTCCGCCGATCACAAGAACGTCGACGTGTTCGGCCATGGGAAAGCCTCCTCGCGGTGGTAGACTGTTCGACGTGATTATCACCGTCGACCATGTCACGAAAACCTTCGGAGAGCGCGTCCTGTTCAAGGACGCGTTCCTTCGCGTTGGCGGGCGCGACCGTGTGGCCCTTGTCGGCCCCAACGGCGCCGGCAAGACGACGCTGCTCGAGATCATGGTGGGGGAGCAGGATTGCGACGAGGGCTCGGTCATCACGCCCAAAGACGTGGTGATCGGCTACCTCAAGCAGGAGGCCATCGAGATGGCCGGTTCCACGGTGCTGGCCGAGGTGCTGAAAGTCGCCGGTCACGTGACCTCACTCGAGCATCGCATGCACGTGCTTGAGGAGGACATTGCCGAGGCCGAGCAGGGTCCGGCGCTCGACGCGCTGCTGACCGAGTACGGACGACTCCAGGAGCGCTTCGAGCATCTCGGCGGATACACGCTGGAGTCCGATGCGCGTGCGGTGCTCACCGGACTCGGCTTCAAAGAGCACGACCTCACGAGGGATACGTCGGAGTTCTCCGGCGGCTGGCTCATGCGCATCGCGATGGCCAAGCTGCTGCTCCAGCAGCCCGACGTGCTGCTGCTCGACGAGCCCACCAACCACCTCGACCTGGAGTCCGTGACCTGGCTCGAAGGCTTCTTGCGCAACTACGACGGCGGCATCGTCATCGTCAGCCACGACCGTGCGTTCATGGACGGGCTGGTCGACCATGTCGCCGAGATCGATCAGCGCAAGTTGATCGTCTACAAAGCCAACTACACGGGCTATCTGAAGGCGAAGGAACTCGCGCTCGAACAGCTCAAGGCTGCCTACGTTCAGCAGCAGCGCAAGATCGCCGATACGCAGAAGTTCATCGACCGGTTCCGTTACAAGGACACGAAGGCCAAGCAGGTCCAAAGCCGCGTGAAGATGCTTGAGAAGCTCGAGATCATCGAGATCCCGGAGGAGCGCAAGACCGTTCACTTCGCGTTCCCGCAGCCCGAGCGGACCGGGGACGAGGTCGTGCGTCTACAGAGCGTGCGCAAGGCCTACGGTGACCTCGTCGTCTACGACGGGTTGGATTTTGCGCTCTACCGCGGCGACAAGGTGGCGCTTGTCGGCCCCAACGGCGCGGGCAAGTCCACGCTACTGCGCATGCTTGCCGGAGTACTCGACCCCGACGCCGGTGAGCGTCGTCTCGGCCATAAGGTGACCGTGTCCTACTTCGCACAGCACCAGCTGGAAGCGCTTGATCAGCGGCGCACGGTACTGGCCGAGTTGGACTCGGCGGCCCCGGGCTGGACGCAGCAGGAGGCGCGACGCCTGCTGGGTGCGTTCTTGTTCCACGGCGACGACGTCCTCAAGAAAGTGCGCGTGCTCTCCGGTGGCGAGCGGGGCCGACTGGCGCTTGCGAAGATGCTCGTGCACCCGGCGTCGCTTCTGTGCCTGGACGAGCCCACCAACCACCTCGACATCGCTTCGAGCGACGTGCTTGAGCAGGCACTTTCCCGCTACAGCGGCACGCTCGCGCTCATCACGCACGACCGGCATCTCATACGCGCGATCGCGAACAAGATCGTCGAGGTCGTCGACGGCAAGGTGACCGTCTACGACGGGGACTACGACTACTACCTGTTCAAGCGCGAGCAGGTTGCGGCAGGGGAGAGCGTTGCTGCCGCGCCGCCCGCGCCCCGGCGCACTCCTGATGGGCGCAAGCCGCGTCAGCGTGCCGCCGAGAAGCAGGCCGCAATCGTGGAGACGGCACCGGTATCCGGGCCCAAGACCAAAGAGCAGAAGCGTGCCGAGGCGGAGGCGCGCAACCGTTTGTACCGGGTGGGGAAAGATGTCAAACAGCGGGAGAAGGACGCCGCGCGTGCTTTGGCGGAGGCGCAGAAGCGACACGACGAGTTGCTTGAGGAACTTGCCGCCCCGGAGGTGTACGCTGACAAGAGACGCTTCGCCGAGACGATCGCCGCTTACAGCGGTGTGAAGCAGGAGATTCCGCGTCTTGAGGAAGAGTGGCTGGCAGCCTCCGATGAACTGGAGCGGCTGGCACAAGAGTAGGGGGAAATGAAGGAACCTGACTTTGTAACAATATTTACAATGTCAGCGACTTCGTGATATAAAGCCGAAAGCCCGTCGACGGAACTGGGGGGAATCGGTGGAGTTCTTTGCTTCGGACAGCGTTCTGTTCGTCCTCGGGCTTGCCGCTGGCCCCACCATCTTCCTGTTGATCCTCTTCGGCGTGAATCGACTTCTGGCGCCGCGCTCTCCGGGCGGCATGAAGAACGAGGCCTTCGAGTGCGGTATCCCGCAGGCGGGGTCCCCCTGGCGACCGGTCAACATCCGCTTCTCCACCATCGCGCTGCTCTTCGTGATCTTCGATGCCGAGACGGTCCTGCTCTTCGCCGTCGCGCCCGGTGTTCGCGGGTCGGTCATCGGCGGCATCGAGGTCGGCTCCTTCGTACTCTTCCTGGCATTCGGCCTCTTCTACGCCTGGCGAAAGGGGGCTTTGCGGTGGCCTTCATAGACGACCTCGGCAAGGCTCTCGACAAGTCCCCGGGCGGGGGCATCATCCTCACCAGCGTGGACGCGATCATGGACTGGTCGCGGGGCAAGTCGCTGTGGACGATGCCCATGGGCACCGCCTGCTGTGCAATGGAACTCATCGCCGCGTCCTTCTCGCGGTTCGACTTCGACAGGCATGGCACGATCCCGCGTGCCGATCCCCGCTACACCGACGTCATGGTCGTCGCGGGGACGATCACACACAAGATGGCGCCTGCGGTGAAGCGCCTGTGGGACCAGATGCCCGACCCCAAGTGGTGCATCGCCATGGGCAACTGCGCCGTGTCCGGCGGCATCTTCTACTACGACACGTACTCGGTGGTGCGCGGCGTCGACGAGTTTCTGCCGGTCGACGTCTACATCGCGGGGTGCCCGCCCCGGCCGGAAGCACTCCAAGACGCCATCTTCCAGCTGCGCAAGAAGGTCGCTGCCGAGTCGATCTCGCCCGGTCGTACGCGTGAGGTCGAGTACCTGCTGCCCATGCCAGACGCTCCGCGCGCCGGCGACGTGTCCGAGACACGCCCGGGCGGTGATGACGAGTGAACATCGAGGAGCTGCGCGAGCATCTGTGCGAAGAGTATCCGGACCTGTGTCCGCTCTTCTCCATCGAGTTCGGCGACGGGTCGCTTACGGTCTCGCCGGTGCGACTGCATTCGGCGGCCGCAAAGATGCTCGACCTGGGCTTCGACCGTCTCGGCATGGTGACCGCGGTGGATCGCGGTGAGACGTTCGAGCTGGTCTATCGCCTGCAGTCACGCGACATGGGCGCCGGCATCTTCCTCAAAGCCGAAGTCGCTCGAGATGATGCTCACATCCAATCGGTATGCGACCTGTGGCCTGCCGCGAACTGGCAGGAACGCGAAGTCTACGACATGTTCGGCATCGTCTTCGACGGTCATCCCGACCTGCGCCGCATCTTGCTCACCGACGACTTCGAGGGCTATCCGCTGCGCAAGGACTACGACAACCCGTCGGTCATACACCGGCCGGACTACATCTAGGAGGTGAGTGCGATGTCTGATCAGATGGTCGTCAACATAGGCCCGTCGCACCCCTCCACGCACGGTGTCTGCCGCATGGTCACCACGCTTGACGGCGAGATCGTCACGCACGTGGAGACCGTCATCGGCCATCTGCATCGCGGCATAGAGAAGATGGCCGAGAACCGTACCTACCTCCAGGTTGTCCCGCTCACCGACCGGCTCGACTATGTGGGCTCGATGTACGCGAACTGGGCGTACTGCCGTGCGGTCGAACGTCTCGCAGGCATCCGCGTACCGGAGCGCGCGGAGTACATCCGCGTGATCGTGTGCGAGCTGCAGCGCATCGCTAGCCACATGATGGCCGTTGGTCCCGCGGGCGCCGATACGGGCGCGACCACGGTGTTCATGTACACGTTCGCCCAGCGCGAGCAGGTCATCGATCTTCTCGAGCAGGTGAGCGGCGCGCGCCTGACCTACAACTACGTCCGCCCCGGTGGTGTCGCCAAAGACGTCCCCGAGGACTGGGCCGACAACGTGCGCGCGTTCTGCCGCAGCCACCCTGCTGCGATGGCCGAGATCGACCGGCTGCTGTTCGGCAACGTCATCGCCCGGCAGCGCATGAAGGGCATTGGCGTTCTCGCTGCCTCCGACGCGGTGTCGTGGGGCGCTTCGGGTCCCGTGGCTCGCGGCAGTGGAGTGAGCTGGGACCTTCGGCGGGATGACCCCTACAGCGTCTACCCGCGTATCGATTTCGACGTGCCGGTGGGCAGCAACGGCGACTGTTACGACCGGGCGCGCGTGCGGCTGTGGGAGTGCATCGAGAGCTGCCGCATCATCGAGCAGGCGCTCGACCAGATGGAGCCCGGTCGTGTCATGGCCGAAGGCGTACCGCGTCTCATCACACCTCGTCCGGGCGAGGCCTACGACCACATCGAGAGCGCACGTGGTTCGCTCGGCGTGTATCTGGTGAGCGACGGCTCACCCAGGCCGTACCGCATGAAGGTGCGCTCACCCGCGTTCTGCAACCTCGCGCTGCTGCCAATGCTTGCCGAGGGACACACGCTGTCCGACCTCGTCGTCATACTCGGTTCGCTCGACCCCGTGTTCGGGGAGGTGGACCGGTGAGCTTCTTCTGGGGTGCTCTTTGGGGTGTCTCGGCGGTCATGGTCGTCGCCGTGGGAGCCATCATCGGCGTGTGGTGGGAGCGCAAGGTATCCGCGCGCATCCAGCTGCGTCTCGGGCCGCAACAGATCGGACCTGCGGGTTCGCTGCAGATGGTCGCCGACGTGCCCAAGCTGCTCTTCAAAGAGGACGTCGTGCCCGACGCAGCTGACGGCCCGTTCTTCCGCTTCGCGCCGCTGGCGGTGTTCGCTCCGGTCGCGATGTCGATCGCCGTCATCCCGTTCGCTGCGGGATGGGCGCCTTTCGATGCTGCCACGGGAGCACTGTTCTTCCTCGCCGTGCCGTCGATCGGGGTGCTCGGCATCCTGTTCTCGGCGTGGGCGTCGCACAACACGCTGTCCACGCTCGGCGGCATACGCGCTGCCGCGCAGATGATCAGCTACGAGGTTCCGCGCTCGCTCTCCGTGCTCTCGGTGCTGCTGCTGGCCGGCACCCTGCGTCCCACCGCTGTGATGGCCGCCTGGGAGTGGTGGTGGATCCCGACGACATTCGTGGGCTTCATCATCTACCTGATCGCTTCCATCGCCGAGATGAACCGCGGTCCCTTCGACATTCCTGAGGCTGAATCCGAGCTGGTCGCCGGCTACTTCGCCGACTACTCCGGCATCCGGTGGGCCGTTTTCATGATGGGTGAATACGGAGCGATGATCTCGGCGAGCCTGTTCGGCGCGGCGATGTTCCTCGGTGGCTACCGTCTGCTGCCCGGCGCCGCCGGCGTGGTGGCGTTCGTAGCTGTGGGGGCGGTCATCATGACCGTCATCATGTGGGTGAAGTGGACGCTGCCGCGTATGCGCCAGGACCAGCTGATGGCGTTTTGCTGGAAAGTGCTCACACCCATCGCGCTCGTGCAGCTGCTTGCGGCGGGGGTGATCGCCGCATGGCTGTAGAACGCAACCGCTTCAAGGTGCCACCCACCGTCTCCGACGAGTCCGCCACAGGCGTGAAGGGCTTCTTCGAAGGCGCCCGCTCTCTGCTGACCGGGCTCGGCATCACGGCGAAGGCATCGACCACCAAGCCGATAACGGTGCGCTATCCTGCCGAGAAACTCACGCTCACGAACCGCTGGCGTGGCACGCTTCACCTGACAGGTGCGCTCGGCAGAGACGAGATCGAGATCGTCTCGGCGCCACCGCATGAATACAACGCGCTCATCGACCGCCTCTACCGCGAGGGCAAGCTCTCGCCGTGCGAGGGCAACTGCCCGGCCAACGTCGACCCACGCGGTCAGGCGTATCTGATCGCCGAGGACCGTGTGCCCGAGGCCTACGAACTCGTGCGTTCGCGCAACACGCTGCCGGGTGTTCTCGGCCGCATCTGTCATCACCCGTGCGAGACGGCGTGCAAGCGCAACCGTTACGACGAACCCATCGCCATCCGCCCGCTCCACCGTTTCGCCTACGAGGAGTACCGCAAGGTAGCTGCCGAGCGCATCAAGCCGCTGCCGCAGACGCGCGATCAGAAGGTGGCGATCATCGGCTCCGGGCCTTCCGGACTGACGGCCGCATACGACCTCATGACGCTGGGCTACACCGTTTCGATGTACGAACGCGAAGAGAAGCCCGGTGGTGCGCTGTCAACGGGCGTGCCGTCCTACCGGCTGCCTCGCGACGTGCTCTACAGCGAGATCGACGACCTGGTCGCGATGGGCCTCGACCTGCACTGCGGCGTCGAAGTGGGCAAGGACGTGCCGCTGGCGGGCCTGATGCGCGACAACGACGCGGTGCTCCTGGCCGTGGGCCTGCAGGAGAGCCGCATCCTTCCGCTGCCGGGCACGGATGCCGAGGGCGTCATCGGCGCGCTCGAGTTCCTGTGGGCGGCCAACAAGCTCGGCGAAGCGGGCGTGCGCGGCAAGCGCGTGCTCGTCATCGGGGGCGGCAACGTCGCCGTCGACGTCGCGCGGTGCGCGCTGCGTGTGGGAGCGACAGAATCCCGGCTCGCATGCCTCGAGGGCGACAACGAGATGCCGTGCCACCCGTGGGAGATCGAGGAAGCGGTCGACGAGGGCGTCGTCGCGATGTGCTCGATGGGCCCGGTGGCCGTCATCCACAAAGACAATCGCGTGACCGCGATGCGGATGCGCCCGTGCCTGTCGGTGTTCGACGAGACGGGCCGCTTTGCGCCTACATACGGCGATGACACGACCGACATAGAGACCGACATCGTAGTGTTCGCGATCGGGCAGGCCGCGCGTCTGGACGACCTCATCAGCGGCACCGCGCTTCTCGTCAACGGACGCGGTCAGCTGATGGTCGATGGCGGCGACTTCACAACACCCGTTCCGGGCGTGTTCGCATGCGGCGAGGTAGTGACCGGTCCGGGTAGCGCGATCGGCTCCATCGCGACCGGGCATGAGGCCGCCACGTCGATACACCGCCACCTTGAAGGTCGTTCGATCACCGAGGGCCGCGTACCTCGACCGGTGCCGGTCTATGACCGCTACGCCCCGGTCGACCTCTCACTGGTGGAGCCGGAGCGCCGCCGCGCCGTGCTGGGGATGGAAGATCCCGACGAGCGCGCCACCGACTTCCGTCCGGTGGAGTCCGGGCTTACGCGCGAAGAGGCGATGGCCGAGGCAGCTCGCTGTCTGCGCTGCGAATCCGAGGTGTGCGTGGGGTGCACGTTCTGCGCACGCACGTGTCCTGACTTCGCTATCCAGGTGGAACGCGACGATACGCCTGGTGCCCGTTGCCTCACGAAATACGAGCTCGACCTCACGAAGTGTTGCTTCTGTGGTCTGTGCGCCGAGCAGTGCCCCACCGGTGCGCTTCAGCACACGGGTCAGTACGAGCTCTCGTTCTACCACCGGGACCTGATGATCTTCGACAAAGGCGAGATGCTTCGCGACGGTGGCGGCACGCGGTCCACGGGCCGCGATGGCATCACCGCGCCGGTGTGTCCGGGGCCGGGTCTCCCGGAGGAGTCCTCCGCCGAACCCACCGTCGCGGCAGGGGAGGACGCATGAGCGCGTCGCTCGCATACATCGTGATGGCGCTGCTGATGCTCGGCGGTGCGCTCGGCGTGCTCATAGCGCGTGAAGCGCTGCGATTGACGCTCTCCTTCGGCGTCTTCCTGCTGGGGGTCGCCGCCGCGTTCCTGTACTTCGGCCTCGGGTTTCTCGCCATAGCCCAGGTGTTCGTCTACGTCGGCGGTGTGCTGGTCCTCGTGCTGTTCGCTCTCATGATCGTGCGTCGTGGGGAGGGCGATCGGGTGGTGCTGGATACCCGCTTCGACTGGGGCACCGCGGTGACCGCACTTTCCGTGAGCGCGCTCATCGTCTTCATGTTGCGTCCGCACTTCACCGAGCTCGTTCCTCGCGCGGGCACCGAATCTGCGTCCGCACTCTCCGACATACTTCTCGGCGGATATCTCGTGCCGTTCGAGATCGCCGGCGGGCTACTGTTGGTCGCCGTCCTCGCGGTGCTTGCGATCACGGGGAAGGAGGACGGCCGATGAGCATGCTGGTGATATGCGCGGTCGTCTTCGGCATCGGCTTCTACGTCGTGCTCTCCCGGCGTGACCTGATCGCGGTGTTGATCGGGTTGGAGCTGATGCTCGGCGCCGCGAACGTGCTGATGGTGGCGCTGGCCTCCGGATATGCACATGACCCGGCACGCATCCAGGCTGTCGGCCTCATGGTGGTCGTCCTGGCAGCCGCAGAAGCCGCCGTCGGACTGGCTCTTCTGATCGCCTCGGTGCGCCACACCGGCCGCTCCCGCGTTGAGGACTTCGGGGAGGTGAACGGCTGATGCAGCTGTTTGTCGACCAGCCGTGGCTCGCCGTAGTCGTGCCCGTCGCCGTCGCCGCACTGATCGCGGTAACCGGGCGGCGCGCACTTGTTGTGACTCGCTGGCTCGCACTTGCGGGCCCATTGACCGCGCTCGCTACCGGCATAGCGGCGTTGGCGGCAGGGGAGTCGGCGGCAGTCGTCTCGACACCATGGCTCGCGCAAGGCGCGGATGCCATAACTGTCGGGCTGTCCGCCGACGTCCTTGCCAGTGTGATGCTCTGCGTCGTCGGGGTCGTCTCGGCGATGGTCGTGACGTTCTCCGTCGGCTACATGGCCGACGATCCGGCGCAGGTGCGGTATTTCGCCCTTCTAAGCGCTTTCACAGCCGCTATGAGCGGACTTGTGCTGTCCACGAGCCTGGTGGGCCTGTTCGCATCCTGGGAGCTCGTGGGCGTCTGCAGCTACCTGCTGATCGGCTTCTGGTATCGCAAGCCGTCTGCCGCCAACGCCGCGATGAAGGCGTTCCTGGTCACGCGCGTCGGTGATGTCGGATTCCTTCTCGGCATAGCGCTTCTTTTCGCCGAGACGAACACGAGCGACATCGCCGCCATCAACGCTGCGGCCGCCGGACTGCCGGCGGGAGTGGCGACACTTGCTGCGCTAATGCTGTTCACGGGCGCGGCGGGCAAGTCTGCACAGTTCCCGCTGCATATCTGGTTGCCCGAGGCCATGGAAGGCCCGACACCCGTCTCGGCGCTGATCCACGCCGCCACGATGGTCGCGGCCGGCGTATTCCTGGTCGCGCGCATGTGGCCGGTCTTCGAGGCCTCGGCTGCCGCGCTGGACGTCATGCTCTGGATCGGGCTCATCACGGCGCTGGGGGCTGCGCTGGCCGCCGTGGCGCAACGCGATATCAAGCGCGTGCTCGCGTACTCCACCATCAGCCAGCTCGGCTTCATGTTCGTGGCTCTGGGCGCCGGAGCGTGGCAGATTGCCATGTTCCACCTCGTCACACACGCGGCGTTCAAGGCGCTGCTCTTCCTTGGCTCCGGTAGCGTGATCCACTCGGCAGGTACGCAAGATCTTCACGAGATGGGCGGACTGGGCAAACTGATGCCGGTCACCGCGATCACCTGGGTGCTGGGCGCCGGTGCGCTCGCGGGCATCCCGCCGCTGGCGGGCTTCTTCTCGAAAGACGGGGTCATCCATGCCGCGTGGCTCGCGTCGCCCGTCGCGGGCGGCGTGCTGGTGCTGGCGAGTCTGCTGACGGCCTTCTACATCACTCGCGCGACGGTTCTCGCGTTCGGCGGCGATTTCCGCGGCGAGGGTCATCCGCATGAGTCTCCCTGGAGCATGAAGGTGCCGCTGGTCGTCCTAGCGGCACTCGCCGTTGGCCTCGGTTTCATCGCGGCTCCCTTCGCTGAGCTGCTTCACGGCCACGGCGGCCTCGATGCCACCGTCGCGATCGTCTCGGCGTCCATCGCGGTGCTTGGCGTGGGCGTGAGCTGGGCGATCTTCCGCAAGGGCGTCGCCGCTGATCTGTCGCTGGCGAGCGGCCTGGGTGGCGTCTACAAGGCGATGCGAGCGGCGTTCGGCGTCGACGCGTTGCTTGTCGCGATATTCGTGCGTCCCGCTCGAACGCTGGCCGAGAAGGTCTACCGGGCGCTGGATCACGGCGTCATCGACGGGGCCGTGAATGGCGTGGCGCGTCTGGTCACGTGGAGTGGTCGCCTGGCCACCGCGTTGCAGACAGGCGAGATCGATCTGGCTGCCGCGCTGATCGGTGCCGGGATCGTGTTTCTGACCGCACTCGTCGTCGGTTGGGGAGGGTGAGCGCCATGGCTGTCATGCTTGCGGTCCTCATCCCGCTGACCGGCGCCATAGTCACTGCCATAGGTTGCCGTTCCACAGCGGGCTCTGCACGCCGCGTGGCGGCGTTGTTCGCCGCTGCGACGCTGGGGGTCACCGTGTACCTTGCGTTCGCCCAGCAAGCTGCCACCGGTGAGATACTCAGATGGGCTTCAGGCGTCGGAGGCATCGACATCCTACGCTTCGCGGTGGACGGACTCTCGCTCCCGCTCGTCATACTGACCGGCGCTCTGGGCCTGCTCGCGGTGCTTGCCTCATGGGAGGTCACGGATCACGCGGCGGCGCATCACGCGCTTCTGCTCGCGCTCGAGGCGGCCGTGATGGCGGTGTTCCTCGCTGACCATGTGGTGCTCTTCTACGTTGCGTGGGAAGCCGTGCTCATCCCCATGTTCTTCCTCATCTCGGTATGGGGCCATGAGAACCGACGCGCCGCTGCGTTCAAGTTCTTCATCTACACGTTCGCCGGCTCAGCGCTCATGCTCGTCGGCATTATCACGCTGGTCGTCTCGGCTCCAACCGACGCGCTGGTGGGCGCAGTATGGCAGCTGCCTGCCGACAAGCAGACGCTGGTCTTCTGGCTGATGGCCGCAGGCTTCCTCGTGAAGGTCCCGGTGGTGCCGCTGCACACATGGCTACCCGAGGCGCACGTGGAGGCTCCGACCGCCGGCTCGATCATGCTCGCAGGCGTACTACTCAAGATGGGCGGCTACGGTCTGCTCCGGCTCGCGCTGCCTGTCGCTCCCGAGGCGTTCGACGCGGCGGCTCCGATATTCGCTGTTCTGGGCGCGGTCGGCATCATCTACGGTGCGATCCTCGCCCTGGGGCAAAACGATCTGAAGCGGCTGGTCGCATACTCGTCGGTCGCGCACATGGGCTTCATGATGCTGGCACTTTCAACGGGAACCGCTCTCGGCATCGGCGCCGCCATGCTCGTCATGGTGAGCCACGGTGCTGTGTCTGGCCTGCTGTTCTTCCTCGTGGGCTCACTGTATGAGCGCACACACACGCGTGAGATCGCTCGCTTCGGCGGCATGGTGACGCGCATGCCCGTGTGGGGTGGCGTGTTCGTCTTCGGCGCGCTCGCTAGTTTGGGCCTGCCCGGCCTGTCGGGCTTCCCCGGTGAGCTGCTTGCCGTGTTGGAAGGCTTCGGGCGTTTCGGCTGGTGGATAGCGCCCGTGGGGGTCGGAGTGGTTCTCGGCGCCGTGTACAACCTCTACGCGGTGCGCGCGGTCGGGCACGGAGAGCCGACCGATGAATGGGCGGGCATCCCCGACCTCGGCATCCGTGAGCGCATCATCGCGGCATCCTTCGTAGTGCCGATAGTCGTGCTGGGCGTATGGCCGAGCGCAGTGACATCTGTCATCGATGGCGCAGTCCGCGTGCTCGCCGCGTTGGTAGGAGGGGGGCAGTAGATGGATGTGACAGTCCCAGCCATCGTCTGGATCCCCGCCGGCGTCGTGCTCGGCGCGCTCGTGGTCGGTCTTATCGCCGAGGCAGTGGGACGGCGCGCCTTTGGGATCGCTCTGGTGGCGATCGGGCTGCTCGCCGCCGCCGGCATCAACGGGTGGGTGGCGCTCTCGACGTCGCCGGTCCGGGCATTCTCAGGCCACCTGCTGCTGGGCGGCGGTTTCGCCGGACTCGCGTGCTTCATCGACCTTCTCGCAGGGTTGTCGGTGCTTTCGGGCTGGGAGCGTTCGCAGTCCACACCACGAGGTGGCGTCGTCGCCGGGCTCACCGCGCTTGTGGCGGTGGCCGCACAGGTACTCGCCTCCGCGGGTGACCTGCTTACCGCCGTGCTGGTGCTCGAGGCGATAGCGCTCGCGGGTTATGCGCTGCTCTCCTCGGCCGGAACGCGTCGCTCGGACGAGGCCGCGATGCGCTACTTCGTCCAGGGTGGCACCGCTACCGCGTTCACGGTGCTCGGACTCGGCGTGCTGTTCGGCCTGTATGGAACGACCGACTATGTGACCCTCATCGGCGTGGTCGCCGGAGACTCGGCGACGGTCGCGTTCGCGATGGTTCTGCTGCTTGCCGCCTTCGCGTTCAAGCTCGGCGCTGTCCCGTTCCACTCGTGGGCGCCGGACGTTTATGAGAATGCCGACTCCTCGGTTGCAGGGATGCTCGCGTCGGTGCCCAAGATCGGCGCCCTGATGGCGATGTTGATCTTGTTCCCGGGCGGCCCGCTGAGCTCCGACCTGCTCCCCGGCGCGAGACTTGCGCTTGTGACGGTAGCGACTGCGTCCGTGGTCGTCGGCAACCTCGGCGCGTTGAGGCAGCGCTCGCTTGGACGCATGCTTGGATACTCGGGTATAGCCCAGGTCGGCTACGGACTGATCGGTGTCGCGAGCGGGCTGGGTGCGTTGATGGCTGCCGCAGTGTTCGCGATCACCTACGCGATCGGCGCCGCCGCCGCATTCTTCATCGCCGAGGCGATCCGTGCCCGACGGCCTGAGTGGGATGGCACGATCGCCGGTCTGGCCGGTCTTTCCGCTGAAAGCCCCTCGTTGGCGGCGGCGATGACCATCGCGGTGCTGTCGCTCACCGGCATCCCCTTGATGGTCGGCTTCTGGGGCAAGCTGCTCGTGTTCCTCGCGGCGGTGTCCGGAGGTCTGACATGGCTCGCCGTCGTCGGCGTGATCGGCTCCGTGATCTCGTTCGGCTACTACGGGGCCGTCATCCGGGCCATGTACTCACCCGCCGAGACCCTCGCGGACGACACGGTCAGCAATGTTGCGGCAGGGGGACGGACGTCGATTGTGGTGGCACTCGTGACATCCGCTCTGGTGCTGACCGGCGGCGTACTTCCGCTGGTGGCCGGCATCGACATCCTGTACAAACTGCTCAGATTCTAACGAGCATACACATCCGAGGCACTTCCATCCGCAGGAAATACACTGGAAACATGCACCTTACTCGTGCGCGTATGCATGAGATTCATTTCACAAACAGGTTGATTCTTCCCTGAATGCTGGTAAACTGCATGTCAGAGCCGCTTCGGCGACTCCTTACCCCTGAGCCTCAAGGTGCCGGCCTTGAGGCTCTCCCTTTTCCCGGGTGTTTTGAGGCCACAGTGCTTGGGCCTTTCCGTTGGTCGGGCGACACTCAAGTAACTCTCAGCCACAGCCGATATATGCGGCATGATCATCTCAGAAGAGCAGGCGCGGCTCGCCGCACAGTACCTGCAAACACACAAGTCACATGAAGCAATGGTGCACGCGCCTGAGTCTGATGAGGCGTTTCGAGCCATCATCGGACGCGTCACATCCGCTCTGGCGCTCACTCCTGACGTGCGTGATGATCGGGTTGCGGAGGCCCGGGAGTTGCTGACCGGAACCATGCCTTCAAACGAGGTCGTGGCGACCAAGCTGATCGGCCGGGTCATCTCGGATTCGCTTCGCTAGACACTCATCACAGGTAGGCCCAGAAGCGGCGCTTGAGCGCCGCTTCTTCTGTTACGATTCATGCGTGGTCACGGCTCGTACCTGATAGGAGCACATCGGTAGATGAAGCGGTCCGCCTCGCATGTCGCGCTCACGCTCCTGATGGACGTACTCGTTCTGCTGGCGGTGGTAGTCACCACGGGTATGGTCGTTTCGTTCTTCGGAGCACTCGAGTCTGCTGAGTTTGGCGAGAAGGTCGCGTCGATCGCATCTTCGTTGACTGCTCCGCTCGGCCTGCCTGAGTGGAAGACTCCTTACAGCGGTGTTTTTCGAGCTGATAGTGCTGCGACAGTCGCAGTGATTCTGGGCATCGAATGGTTTCTTAGCATTGTGCGACGTAGGGGCACCAAAGACTGACGGTGTCGTGGACGAAGGCAAGGCCGGGCGTGTGCCCAGGGACAGGGAGGCGACGTGTCATACTCTCGCGAACGCATCGGTGAGATCCTTGTTCGAGGCGGCCTTATCAGCCTGGAGCAGCTGGAGGAGGCCCTCGCTGTCCAGCGGGTTGAGGGTGGTAAGATCGGCCAGATCCTTGTCCGGACACTGGTACTCACCGAAGAGGATATAGCCCGCACGCTCGCGTCGCAGAAGGGCTATCCGTTCGTCAGTCTGACGTCGTACGCGGTCGACCGCAGCGCGGTCTCGATGATCCCGGAAGGTCTCGCAAAGCGTCGCGTCGTCATTCCCGTGGGATTCGATGGAGAGGCCATAGTCCTGGCGATGGCCAATCCCCTCGACGTCGAGGCGATCGATGACGTGAAGCTGCGTACCGGTATGGACGTAGTGCCTGTTGTCGCTACAGCGACGCAGATCGAATACGCCATCGAGAAGTATGTAGCCTCGGCCGACGCCGTTCAGGACATCCTGCTCGTCTCGGATGAAGAGGTCGTGGCCGAGGACGTCGTGACCGGAGACGAAGACGTCCCGATCGTGCGCCTCGTGAACCAACTCATCCGTGAGGCTGTGGCCGACGACGCCAGCGACATCCACATCGAACCGGGCGAGAAGGGCATCCGCATTCGCTACAGGATCGACGGTGTCCTACACGAGGTCATGCAGCTGCCACTGAGTGCCAAGGCCGGTATGCTCAGCCGCATCAAGGTGATGGCGGACATGGATATCGCCGAGCGCCGTCGCCCGCAAGACGGGCGCATCGCCGTCATGGTGAACGGTCGCGCCATCGACTTCCGCGTTGCCACGCTGCCCACCCCGCAGGGGGAGAGCATCGTCATCCGCGTCCTGAACCAGGACGAGCGCGTGCACTCACTCCACGACCTTGGTATGGCAGAAGCTCATCTCGATATCGTGACGCGCTTCCTCGCCCGGCCGTTCGGCGCTGTGCTTGTTTCGGGTCCCACCGGCTCAGGCAAGACCACATCGTTGTACGCAGGCTTGCTGCAGCTCAACCAAGAGACCCGCAAGATCATCACGATCGAGGACCCCATCGAGTACAAGATCGATGGCATCACGCAGATGGCGGTCCACGCGGGCATCGGCCTGACGTTCTCGCGCCTCCTGCGCACGGTGTTGCGCTCCGACCCGGACGTCGTGATGGTCGGCGAGATCCGGGACCCGGAGACGGCCGAGATCGCGATCCGTGCCGCGCTGACCGGGCATCTCGTGCTGTCGTCGATCCATACCAACGACGCGCCTTCCACACTCACGCGACTGGTGGACATGGACGTTGCGCCTTATGTAACGAGCTCTGCCCTGGTGGGAGTCATCGCGCAGCGGTTGGCTCGGCGGCTGTGTCCTGACTGCAAGAAGCGGGTACGTGTGTCCAAGACGCGGCTGCAAGAGGTCGGGTTCTCTGCCGAGGAAGCCGGCAAGGTGAAGCCATTCGAAGCGGTGGGCTGTGATTCGTGTATGGGAACGGGGTACCGAGGTCGTGTCGGACTCTTCGAGATCATGGAGATGAACGACGAGATCCGGCACCTGTTCTTGCGACAGGCGCCGGCCGAACAGTTGCGTGACGCCGCCATCGCTGGCGGGATGTGTACGATGCGTCGAGACGCGCTCAACAAGGTAGCGCAAGGCGTTACCAGCATCGAGGAGATCGAGCGGGTCGTCATCTGACGCATCGCCGTCGGAGGGAGAGCGAAGTGTCTCAGTCTACGCGCGCGCCTCGCGCGATCGTTCTTGTGCTCGACAGCGTTGGTGCGGGTGCGTTGCCGGACGCCGCTGACTATGGCGACGAGGGCTCCAACACCCTAGGGAACGTGTCTGCGGCCGTGGGCGGCCTGGACATGCCCAACCTTGGCGCGATGGGGTTGGGCAACATAGTGCCGATCGAGGGTGTTGCGCCAACGACGCAGCCGACCGGTTCGTGGGGCCGCAACGCGGAGCGCTCGGCAGGAAAGGACACTACGACCGGGCACTGGGAGATGATGGGTCTGAATCTGACCCGTGCGTTCCCGACGTATCCGGACGGCTTCCCGCAAGACGTGCTCGACGAGTTCGTCGCGCTGACCGGGGTCCCGGGGATTCTCGGCAACTACGCTGCAAGCGGCACCGTCATCATCCAGGACCTTGGTGACGAGCATGTTGCGACGGGCAAGCCTATCGTCTACACCTCTGCGGACTCGGTCTTCCAGATCGCGTGCCATGAAGAGGCGTTCGGACTGGATCGTCTCTACGAGGTGTGCGAGATCGCGCGCAAGATGCTCAAAGGAGAGCACTGTGTGGGGCGCGTGATCGCGCGGCCCTTCATCGGTCCTGACGAGAGCGGTAACTACGTGCGCACGCACCGGCGCAAGGACTACGCGGTCAAGCCGTTCGAGCCCACGGTGCTCGATCTGCTTCAGGAGTCCGGTGTGCCCGTCTTCGGCGTGGGCAAGATCGGAGACATCTTCGGATGGCAGGGCATCACGTCTTCGCCGCACGTGACCGACAACATGGACGGGTTCGACAAGCTTCTTGCCGAGGTGAGCCGACCCGAGCAGGGCTTTGTCTTCTGCAACCTGGTGGATTTCGACATGCTGTGGGGTCATCGCAACGATGCTGACGCGTATGCGCGTGGTCTTGAGGCTGTGGATGCGAGGATGCCGGAACTGCTCGACGCCATGGTTGAGGGCGACGTGCTGATCATCACCGCTGATCACGGCTGCGATCCCACCACCGACTCCACCGACCACAGCCGGGAGTACACGCCGCTGCTCGTGAAGGTCAAAGGCGTGGACCGCGGTGTCGATCTGGGGATACGCGAGACGTTCGGCGATATCGGTGAAACGGTGCTCGACTTCTACGGCCTGCCGGGCCGATGCGGACGGGGGACGTCTTTCCTCGCGGAGGTGAGTGGTGCATGAGGTCGCTTCTGGAGCTGATCGAACTCAAGCGCGATCGCGGGACGCATTCGCCCGAGGAGCTGAAACGTCTCGTCGAGGCGTTCGTCAGCGGCGAGATGCCTGATTATCAGATGGCCGCGTGGTTGATGGCGGCGTTGCTCAACGGCCTTGATGCCGAGGAGACAGCCGCGCTCACGAAGGCCATGACCGAGTCAGGGCGCATGGTCGATCTCTCGGCGGTACCCGGCATCAAGGTGGACAAGCACTCCACTGGCGGCGTGGGAGACACCACGACGATGGTGCTCGCGCCGCTCGTCGCGAGCTGCGGTGTGCCGGTCGCGAAGATGAGCGGGCGCGGGCTCGGCCACACCGGCGGCACGCTGGACAAGCTGGAGTCGATCCCGGGCTTCTCGGTGACCATGGAACCCGAGGCGTTCGAGGCTCAGATCCTGGACATCGGTGTCGCGGTCATCGCGCAGAGCGCGGACGTGGATCCCGCCGACAAGAAGATGTACGCACTTCGCGATGTCACCGCGACGGTCCCCTCGGTGCCGTTGATAGTAGGTTCCATCATCAGCAAGAAGGTGGCTGGCGGAGCCGACGCGATCGTGCTGGACGTGAAGGTGGGCTCCGGGTCGTTCATGAAGACCGAGGCGCAGGCGCGTCAACTCGCTGCCGAGCTGACAAGGGTCGGCGAACTCATGGGACGCACGGTCGTGTGCGTCATGAGCGATATGGACCAGCCGCTCGGCCGCGCGGTCGGTAACGCTCTCGAGGTGCGCGAAGCGATCATGACACTACGCGGCGAGGGGCCCGAAGACCTCGCCGAACTATGCCTGGCACTGGGCTCGAAGATGCTCGTACTGGGCGGTGTGGCCGACGATGAGGCCGAGGCCAGAGACAAGCTCCTGGATTCGATCGCGAGCGGCCGCGCTATCGAGACGTTCTGTGCGTGGGTGCACGCGCAGGGAGGCGATGAGCGTATCGCCGAGGATCCGGAGCTGCTCGCGCTCGCTCCGATCGTTGCCGAAGTCACGGCCGACCGCGACGGCTATGTTGCGGGATTCGATGCCGAAGGCGTCGGGCGCGCGGCCATGGCGCTTGGGGCAGGGCGTGCGCGCAAGGAAGACGACATCGATCTTGGCGCGGGGCTGATCATGGCGCACAAGGTTGGAGACCGTGTCGAGGCCGGAGACGTCATCGCGACGCTGTATACGAGCGATGAAGCGCGGATCGCAGAGGCAAAGAGCCGCTTTGCTGCGGCATTGCGACTCAGCGACACGCCGGTTGAAGCGCCACCGCTCTTCCACGAGGTGTGACGCTGTGAAGCGTCGCAAGAACAGGCGCGGACCGGCGGCCACACAGCTCGTGGTCGGTCACGCCAACCCTGACTTCGACGCCTACGCTGCGATGGTCGCGGCCACCAAGCTGTATCGCGGCGCGAAGGCAGTCTTCCTCGGCAGCCAGAATGCGAACGTGCGTGAGTTCCACAACCTTCACGAGGAGTTCCTCGATTTCGTGGACGTGAGAGCCATCGATCCCGAGGTGGTGGAACGGGTCATCCTCGTGGATACGCGCGATGTGGGGCGCATCGGTGAGATCGGTGAGATAGCACGGCGTCCCGGCGTGGAGCTGGTCGTCTACGATCACCATCCTCGCTCGGCATCGGACGTCACGGTGCTCGACGACCATTCCATGGACGTGGGAGCGACGACGTCCATTCTCGTGCATGAGATCCGGGAGCGCGGCATCGAGGTGACACCGCTCGAGGCGAGCGCGATGCTGCTCGGGATCCATGAGGACACCGGATCGCTGACGTATCCGAACAGCACGGCGTATGATGCCGAGGCCGTCGTCTTCCTCATGAACGCCCGCGCGGACCTCGAGGTCGTGGAGCGGTTCCTTGCCCGGGCACTGACTCAAGGCCAGCGCGATCTGCTCGATGCGGTGCTGGATTCGCTGCAGGTGTGGGACATCCACGGGCAGGAAGTCGCCGTGGGCGTCGCAGTCACCGACGAGTACGTGGACTCCGCAAGCGTGCTCACACACTACATCTGCGAAGACCTCGGCTATCGTGTCGCGCTCGCTGTCGTGCGTATGCCCGAACGTCTCCACGTGGTGGGACGTTCGCGTATGGCCGAGGTCGACATCGCGGCGGTCCTCGGTCACCTGGGCGGGGGAGGCCATCCGCAGGCGGCATCCGCAGCGCTGAAGGAGGGGACACCTGAAGAGGTGCTCACCCGGCTTCGCGACGCGCTGGAGCTCGAGGTACCACCGCCTCTCACAGCACGTGACATCATGAGCGCGCCGGTGCGCACCATCACGCCGGATACCACGATGGCCGAGGCGGGCCGCCTCATGGCGACATGGGGTCACGGTGGACTGCCGGTTCTGGAGGACGAAACTCTGGTCGGGCTCGTGACGCGCAAGGATGTCGACAAAGCGGGTCGGCACGGGTTGGATCACGCACCGGTGACCGGGTTCATGGCGCGCGATCCGCGAGTCGTAGGCCCCGGGACCGATCTCGGCGAACTAGAGCGGTTGCTCGCCCGAGCGGGTATCGGACGGGTGCCGGTCATCGACGAAGGCGTGCTTGCCGGTATCGTGACGCGCAAGGATCTCCTGCGCGCCGAGCACGGCGAGGCTTACCTGGATCGCGCTGCGACCAGGGAGCGGAGTGAGGCCTCGCGCCGCTTCATGGCGTCGGTGGAGGAGCACCTGCCCGAAGCCGCGCGAGAGGCGGTCGAGGCCATCGGCCGGCTGGCCGACGAGGACGGAGTGCGCGCTCACGTCGTGGGCGGTTTCGTGCGCGACATGCTTCTGGGCAGAACGAATCTGGACATCGATATCGTCATCGAGGGCGACGGTCTGGCGTTCGCCCAGCGGGTCGGCGAGAGGCTGGGGGCACGCGTTCGCGTTCACCGGCGCTTCGGGACCGCCGTGCTGATCCTGAGCAAGACACTGCACGTCGATATCACGAGTGCGCGCACCGAGTACTACACCCGGCCTGGTGCCCTGCCCACAGTCGAGCGCTCCTCGCTGCGGCAGGACCTGTTCCGCCGGGACTTCTCGATCAACGCGATGGCGGCCTGTATCAACCCGGGTTCCTTCGGCATCATCGCCGATCCTTTCGGCGGCCTGCACGACCTCGAGCGCGGTGTCATCCGCTCGCTGCACTCGCTCTCGTTCGTCGAGGACCCCACCCGCGTCTTACGCGCTGCCCGGTTCGAGCTGCGCTACGGATTCGTCATCGACCCGTCCACCGAGGCGCTGCTTCGCCAGGCGGTCGACATGCAGATGCTCGATGAGGTGAGTGGGGCCCGGCTGCGCGAGGAGATACTGGACATCATCGACGAGGAACCGGTCGCGCCCATCATGCAACGCCTCCACGAGCTTGGAGCGCTGGAATTGCTCCTGCCCGACGGCGCGAAGCCCTCCCGCGTTCTTGATGAGCTCGCGCTGACCGAGGTCGCGTATCGCACATTGCGCGATGCGTTCGATCGCGAGCCGCGGCGCCGTATCGCGCTCCTCGTACCGTTTGCCGCTGGCGTGCCGCGTGCGGTGGCCGACCACTGGGCTCGCTGGCTGCGGTTCGGGCGGGAGTACGGAACCCCCATAGTCGCCGCCGCCGAACGTCGCGACCCGGTGCTGGCCAGACTGCGCGACCGGCGCGGGATGCGCGACAGCCGCCTGCACCAACTCCTGCATGAGCTGCCTGCCGAGACGATCGTCTACCTGTGGGCGGCTGCAGACACGACGGGACGGGAGCGAATCGAGCGCTTCGTACACGTTCTTTCCGGAGTGGAAGTCGCCGTGAGTGGGGAGGACCTGGTCGAACTCGGCTACACGCCGGGGCCCTGGTTCTCTGCTATCCTTGCTGAAGCCCTCGCCGACAGACTGGATGGACGTGCCGTCGGGCGTGAGGCCGAGCTTGCAAACCTTCGCCGTCTCGCGCGCAGACACGAGACTCGCTGATCCGGAAGGTCTCTCATGTCCGATCTGACTCGGAGCATCATCCTGTTCGCTATCGCCATCCCGTCAATCGTGTTCCACGAGGTAGCGCATGGCTATGTAGCGTATCGACTGGGCGATCCCACTGCTAAATCGCGGGGACGGCTCTCCTTGAACCCCATCAAGCACGTTGACCCGTTCGGCACCGTGTTGCTGCCACTGCTTCTCTCGGCAGCCGGATTCCCGCCCTTTGGGTACGCCAAGCCCGTGCCGATAAACCCCGGCTACTTCAAGGACTACCGCAAGGGCATGCTTCTCACGGGCCTCGCAGGGCCGAGTACCAACCTGGTGTTGGCTATGGTCGCCGGGCTTGCGGTCCGGGTCATCGACGTGGTGTGGACGCTCGCTCCTGCCGGTGTCGCAGGTGTGCTGGACTGGATATGGGTCGTCTGTTTCTACATCGCCTACTTCAACCTTGTGCTGATGTTCTTCAACCTCATTCCGATACCGCCCCTGGACGGCTCCCGGGTCCTTCCGGTGTTCCTCAGCGACAAAGCACTGCACAGCTATCACCGGTTCGAGCGCTACGGCATCATGATCGTGTTCGGTGCGCTGCTGATTCTGCCGCAGCTGTTCAAGATCGACGTCGTCGGAGCCTATCTGGGTGTGACCGTGGATCCGTTGCTGAAGCTGCTGACCGGGGTCTAGCCGGGTGGCTTGAGTCGTCCGCAGCGACAGATGCCTGCGGTATGATACTGACCGACCGTAAACTACCCGAGGAGACCGTCCCCGCATGACGAAGAAGCGCGTGCTCACTGGCTATCGTCCCACCGGCCGTCTGACGCTGGGCCATTGGTTCGGCAACCTCATGAACATGCGGGAACTGCAGGACGCGTACGAGGCGTACTACTTCGTGGCCGATTGGCATGCGCTCACTTCTGATTGGGCCGACACGTCCGCAATACGCAAGTACACAGAAGAGATGGTGCTCGACTGGGTAGCGGCCGGCATCGATCCCACCAAGGCGACGATCTACCGCCAGTCAGACGTTCCCGAGGTCGCCGAGCTCACGATGTACCTCGCGATGGTCGCGCCCATGGCGTGGCTCGAGCGCGTGCCCAGCTACAAAGAGCAGCGTGAGCAGATCACCGAGAAGGACCTCGGCAACGTCGGGTTCTTCATGTATCCGCTCATGCAGGCCGCCGATATCGTGATCGTGCGCGGGGACATCGTCCCGGTGGGCGAGGACCAGCTGCCGCACCTGGAGCTGACGCGCGAGATCGCGCGCCGTTTCAACAACACCTACGGTGAGCTGCTCAAAGAGCCTCAGGCGATGATCGCCAAGCAGGGCGCACGCGTCCCGGGTACCGACGGCCGCAAGATGAGCAAGTCCTATGGCAACGCGATCTACCTCTCGGAGACTGCCGAGGAGACCGCCAAGAAGGTCATGAGCATGATGACCGATCCCGCGCGCAAGCTGAAGACGGATCCGGGCGACCCCGACATCTGCCCGCTGCACCAGATACACAAGTTGGTCGGAGATGCCGCCGATGTGGCGGAGTTCGACCGCTGCTGCCGGAGCGCCGAGTGCGGCTGCGTCGCGCACAAGCGCAAGCTGGTCGAGGACCTCAACGGCTACCTCGCTCCGTTCCGCGAGCGTCGTGCCGAGCTGGCGCAAACTCCGGGCTATGCCTGGGAGGTACTTGCCGAGGGCGCTGCGCGCGTGCGTCCGGCCGTGGACGAGCTTATGGCAGACGTCCGGCAGGCACTTCACGTCGACGCCGGATAGCGCGCGATGGGCTACACGGTCAAGACAGACATCTTCGAGGGGCCGTTCGATCTGTTGCTTCACCTCGTGGCGCGCCAGAAGGTGGACATCGCGGAGTTGTCCATCTCTGAGATCGCCGACCAGTACCTCGAGTACGTCGAGAAGATGCGCGAGCTGGATCTCGACGTGGCAAGCGACTTCCTCCTCGTAGCGGCGACGCTTCTGGAGCTGAAGGCCGCCTCGCTTCTCCCGCAGGACGTCGCGCCTGAGATCGAGGAGTTCGAGGACATGCCTGCCGAGGAGGCCCGCGAGCTGCTGGTCACACGCCTTCTGGCGTACAAGCAGTTCAAGAACGCCTCGGCGGAACTGGCAGCGCGATTCGAGGCGACCGCACGGGAGCACTCCCGCGCCGCCGGCCTCGAAGAACAGTTCTTGAAGCTGATGCCGGACTACCTTGAGGGAATGACGCTTCGCGGACTCGCCGTGATTTGCGCCGACCTCGTCTACAAGCGTGAAGTGTTCCTGCTTGAGGCGGAACACATCGCGTCGGCGCCGATCAGCCTGGAGGCGCATGTCGAGAGTGTCTCGCGCTCGATACGTAAGCGGCGGATGGCGATGTTCTCGGAGCTTCTGATGGTCGGCGCGTCTCGTGAGGAGCTTGTGGTGACCTTCCTCGCGATACTCGAGCTCTACAAGCGGGGCCTCGTGCGCCTCAAGCAAGACGTGATATTCGGCGACATCGAGGTCGCCAGCATCGAGAAGGAGGACCGATGAGCGATCGGACCGACGAGCTGCGCGGCCCGCTGGAGGCGCTCCTGTTCGTCTCGGATGAACCGGTGACCACGGCCCGCCTCGCGAAGATACTCGAGGAAGCGCCGGCTTCGGTCGAGAAGGCACTCGAGACTTTGTCCAGGGAGTACGCCGAGCAGGAGCGCGGATTCCAGCTGCGCGAGGTTGCCGGTGGATGGCGCATGTACACCCATCCCGCGCATCACCCCTACATCGAGCAGTTCGTGCTGTCGTGGGACACCCGCAGACTCTCGCAGGCCGCTCTGGAGGCCCTTGCGGTCGTCGCGTACCATCAGCCGGTCACGCGCGCGGGGATCAACGCCGTGCGCGGTGTGAACAGCGAGGCGGTCATCGCGTCACTCGTCGAGAAGGGGCTTGTACGCGAGATCGGGCGTGATAAGAACCAGGGCAATGCCATCATCTACGGGACGACACGGGCGTTCCTCGAGAAGTTCGGTCTCAAAGATCTCGACGAGCTGCCTCCGCTGGAGGAGTTCGCTCCGGATCCCGATACCGAGCGTGCTATCCGCGAGCGGCTGAATGCGCTGGACGGGCCTTCGCTTGGCGATGATGGTTCGACCGATGAAGATGACGAGGACGACGCCGAACCCGAGGATCTCGAGGGCGATGACGAGTGACACTCCTCGCGAAGGCGAGCGGCTCCAGAAGTACCTGGCGCGCTGCGGAGTAGCATCGCGACGCGCCTGTGAGGCCTACATCACTGCGGGCCGGGTGAGCATCAACGGTTGCGTGAACACCGAACTCGGCGTACGCGTCGTTGACGGTCGCGACCGTGTCGAGGTTGATGGCCGAGAGGTCCTGCCTCCGCGCGGCCACGTGTACTATGCGCTGAACAAGCCGTCGGGCTACGTGACGACGCTCGATGACCCGCAGGGACGTCGTACGGTCGCGGAGCTGTTTCCCAAGGACGGACGCCGTCTGTTCACGGTGGGCCGTCTGGACAAGGACACGACCGGCTTGCTGCTTCTCACTGATGACGGCGAGTTCGCCAACCTGCTGATGCACCCTCGCTATCACGTTGGCAAGTCATACATAGCCCGCGTCGCGGCACACCCGAGCGAGTCAGACCTCGACCGCCTGCGCCGCGGTATCGAGTTGGATGACGGTCCGACGCGTCCTGCCGAGGTAGAACGCCTCGTGAACGGCGACGAGTGGACTGACGTGCGCATCACGATCTCGGAGGGGCGCAAGCGGCAGGTGCGGCGGATGTTCTCGCACATCCATCATCCGGTTATGAGACTGCGTCGTGAGCGATTCGGACCGGTCCGTCTCGGCGACCTTGCCGAGGGAGAAGTCCGTGCATTGACCGAAGGCGAAGTGCGCGTGCTGATCGACACCGCGCAAGACGGGGAGGCCGGCTAGATGCTCGCAGTTGTGACGGGTCCCGCCCGCAGTGGGAAGTCACGCGTCGCGACCGGGCTTGCGGCTTCATGCGGCAAGCCCGTGGTGGTCGTGGCCGGCGGTCGTGAGACCGACCCGGAGATGGCGCGGCGCATCGCGCAACACAAACAGGACCGACCCGCCGACTGGCGCACCCTGGAGATCATCGATCCCGTCGGCTGGCTCAAGGATGTCGACGCCGGCGAGTGCGTCGTCGTGGAGTGCCTCGGCACCCTTGTGTCCCGGGCTATGGAGGAACTCGTCTGGGACGACCCCGATCATGTGTCGGAGGCCGCTGAGACGATGCTTGAGATGAGAGTGGCCGAGCTGGTCGCAGGTCTGTGTGCACGCGAGGGAGACACCATCGTCATCTCCAACGAGGTCGGTTGGAGCGTGATACCCGTCAGTCCCGCGGGGCGCCTGTTCCGGGATGTGGTCGGCAGGGCGACAGCGCTGCTGACCGACCGCGCTGACGCGGCATGGCTTGTCGTGGCAGGACGGTGTATAGAGCTGACGGACCGGCCGCGCGCGCTGCGCTGGTCGGATGTGGATGGAGACGACGCGTGACATACGAAAGTAACCTGCAAAGAGTGATAGAGAGCGTATCTGTTCCGAGAGAATCCTGGCGCGCGCCGGCATGGGTGCGTCTTGACGCCCTCACGAAGCCTCCCCGTTCACTGGGAAGGCTTGAAGAACTCGCCGCGCAGATGGCCGTCATCCAGGGTGATGTGCGCCCGGTCGCATCACCGATGGCGATCGTCGTCATGGCCGGAGATCACGGTGTGGTTGCCGAGAACGTGACGCCGTATCCGCAAGAAGTCACCGTGCAGATGGTCGGGAACTTCTCGGCAGGCGGAGCGGCCATAAACCAGCTTGCAGGGCACGTCGGCGCGCAGTTGGTTCTGGTCGACGTGGGTGTCGCCGGAGACGTGAGTATGGTTCCCGGTGTGCGCCACCTGAAGGTGCGCCCCGGCACCGCGAACATGGCCGAGGGCCCGGCGATGACCCGGGAAGAGGCCGCCGGTGCGATGCTGGCCGGAGTCGAGATAGTGCGTGAGCTGGCCGGGCAAGGCGTGCGACTGATCGGTACCGGTGAGATGGGTATCGGGAACTCTACGGCGGCAGCAGCGCTAGCTGCTGCGTACACGGGCCTGGAGCCGTCTTCGGTCGTAGGGCGCGGTACGGGACTGGATGACGAGGGTGTCGCTCGCAAGGCGCTCGTGGTCGAGCGGGCGTTGAACGTGAACCACATCGGTGAGCTTGATGCGCTCGGGATTCTCGCGGCGGTCGGGGGCCTGGAGATCGCGGGGCTCGCCGGCGTGTTCATCGGCGCCGCGGCTGCGGGTGTGGCGGTCGTTGCGGACGGATACATCTCGGGGTCTGCTCTGTTGGCGGCGACGCGGATCTGCCCGGCGTGTGCGGGCTACGCGTTCCCGTCCCACCGCTCGGTGGAGCCCGGGCATACGCACATCCTTGAGGCGCTCGGACTGGAGCCGGTGCTCGAGTTGGATATGCGACTCGGGGAAGGTACGGGTGCGGCGCTGGCGATGGGGATGATCGACGCTGGCTGCAAGGTGATGACCGGCATGGCGACCTTCACCGATGCCGGCGTGAGTGACCGGGAGGCATAGTGCGGTTGTTGCACGACATGCGGGCTGCGATCGGGTTGCTGACGCTGATCCCGGTAGGGGAGCATCGCAGCGATGCGCGTCCCGCCGCGTGGTTTCCCTGGGTCGGATTGATCTTCGCCGCTCTGGCGGTGGGTGTTGCGTCTGCGGCCTCAGTGGTGATCGAGACTGACCTGGGCGCGCTTCTGGTGGGGGCGATCATCGTCTGGGCGTGGGCGATTGCCAGTCGCATGCTCCATTGGGATGGGCTTGCTGACACGGCAGACGCGCTGTGGGGAGGGCACACTCCGGTCAGGCGCCTCGAGATCATGCGCGATTCGCACGTCGGGTCGTTCGGGGTGGTGACCGTCGTGTTCGTGGCGCTTACGCAGGTCATATGTGTCGCTGCGGTCTACGCGTCGCGTGACTGGTGGGCTCTCGGAGCTGCTCCCATACTCGGGAGGTTCGCAGCGTCCGTCGGCGTGTGGTCGGTTCCACCGGCCCGCACGGAGGGCCTCGGCGCGAGCGTCGCTACACGTCCAAGTTGGTCGGAGGTGCTGTTTGCAGCACTGGCGGTGGGCGCGACGCTCGTTGTGCCGTGCCCCGAGCGCATCGCGCTTCTGGCGGTAGGTACGTTGCTTGCGCTTCTGGTCCCGCGGTTCATCGGCAGGCGGGTCGGTGGGATGACCGGGGATGTACTCGGAGCATCAGTCATGGTGGTCGAGACCGCGATCCTCGTGGTCGCGGCAGTGATAGGGGCATAGATGGCAAGCGGCAGGATCCTACTCGTGCGGCACCCGCAGACTGAAGCGAACGTGTCCATGCGGTTCGTGGGACGCGGCGAGTCGCCATTCACCGAGCTCGGCCGTCATCAGGCCGAGGAGCTCATCATCGACCTTGGCGGTTGGCGGCCGGACCGGGTGTATACCTCACCCCGCAAGCGCGCATTCGATGTTGCCACGCACGTCGCAGGATGCGGTGTGCCTCTGATCGTCCGAGATGAGCTGGGAGAGGTCGACTTCGGACGTGCCGAGGGCATGACCTACGAGGAGATGACCGCCTTGAATCTCTCGGCGGACCATCTGTGGCTCGAACCGCGTCCCGGGTCGACCCCTGTGGGCGAAACGTGGGAGCAGTTCGTCTCTCGAGTTGCGATCGTGGGGGAGGAAGTACTGCGACACCCGGGGCGCACCGTGATCGTGGCGCATGGAGGCGTGATCCGTGCGCTGGTGCACTTATGGATGGGCGTGCCGCGGGAAAGCGCCGTGCGCTTCACGATAGCGAACGCTACGGGAGTCCAGTTCGTCGTCGACGACGGTTGGGTGACGATGCACCAGTTCGGAGCGCGTATCGCCGAGATGAGCTGACGCGGCTTGCACCCGACGCGCGCGTGCGGGACAATCCTCGTCAACCTCTGAGCCACCGAGGAGTGAACGTGTCTTCCGAAGACATCATCAGGCCTGACCTCGAACCGCTCGTACCGTATGCCCCCGGGCTGCGGGCGAGCCAGGTGCGCGAGCGCTCGGGCAAAGATGTCGTGCTGAAGCTTTCGAGCAACGAGCACCCATGCGGTCCGGTTCCCCTGGCTGTGGCTGGCATGAAGGCGGTCCTCTCGCGGATGAACCGCTACCCGGACGGTGGCGTGGTCGCACTTCGCCGTAAGCTTGCCGAGAAGCACGGCGTTGCGTTCGAGCAGGTCGCGGTGACGAACGGGTCCAATGAACTGCTGCGACTACTCGCACAGGTCGTGCTGCGCCCCGGCGACGAAGTCGTCTATCCCTGGCCGTCGTTCGTCGTCTATCCGATGGTCGTCAACATGTTCGGCGCGACCCATGTGAAGGTGCCGCTGGACGCCGATGACGCCAACGATCTTGACGCCATACTTGCGGCTATCACCGATCGCACGCGGCTGGTGTTCCTCTGCAACCCCAACAATCCCACGGGTGCGATCTACCGGCGCGACGCGTTCGCACGATTCATGGATGCTGTGCCTGATCACGTGCTCGTCGTGGTTGATGAGGCGTACTTCGAGTTCGCGACCGACCCCGGGTACCCCGACGGGCTTGAGTGGTTCGACGGGAAGCGTCCTGTCGTAGTGGCAAGGACGTTCTCGAAGATCTACTCGCTTGCAGGGCTTCGCGTCGGCTACGGGTTTCTGCCCGAGGCGTTCGCGAAGGCCATCGACAAGGTACGTGAGCCATTCAATGTGAACACCGTAGGTCAGATCGCTGCCTACTACTCTTTGGATGACGTCGCCGAGGTGCAGCGTCGCAGGGACGAGAACCAGGAACAGAAGGTCTACCTGTATTCGTCCTTCGATCGGCTTGGAGTCTCCTACGTCCCGTCGGAGGCGAACTTCGTGTACTTCAAGACGGAGAAGCCGGTCGAAGTCTTCCAGGCCCTTCTCGAGGAGGGCGTGATCGTTCGCGACTTCGGTAGTGCTCCGGCGCTGCGGGTGGGTATCGGTACTCCGGAGGACACCGCGATCACGATCGCAGCACTCGAGGCGGTCGCTGAGCGGCTGGGCGGCATCTAGCAGTCCTCCGTCAGCGGCCGGCACCGTCCGCTGATGTGCACGCACAGGCGTGCTTTGAAGGAGTGAGAAGCGATGCTCGTCATCATGCGCGACCATGCGACGACTGCTGAGATCGACCACGTCGTCAGCCATCTGCACGAAGCAGGCGCCGAAGCCCACATGTCTGCCGGTGAGGTGAAGACCATCATCGGCGTGATCGGCGATCGCGAGATCATCTACAGCCTGGAGCTTGAGGGTCTACCCGGAGTAGAGCAGGTCATCCGCGTTCTGAAACCTTACAAGCTCGTTTCCCGTGACTTCCAGGCCGAAGACACGGTGGTGACCGTGAAGGGCTCATCGGTCGGCGGCGGTGCGATCGCCGTCATCGCAGGCCCGTGCTCGATCGAGTCCGAGGACCAGGTGATGCTCACGGCAGACGCTGTGAAGGCAGCCGGCGCGACCATGCTGCGTGGAGGCGCCTACAAGCCGCGGACGAGCCCGTACGCGTTCCAGGGAATGGGCGAGGAGGGTCTACGTCTGCTGGCCGAGGCGGGACTCCGGACGGGGCTTCCGGTGGTCACCGAGGTCCTCGATGTGCGTGATGCCGAGAAGGTCGCGTCCTATGCCGACGTCCTGCAGGTCGGTGCGCGCAACATGCAGAACTTCATGATGCTGGACGAGCTCGGCAAGATGAAGAAGCCGATCCTGCTCAAGCGTGGCCTCTCGGCCACCATCGAGGAGCTGCTCTCCGCAGCGGAGTACGTGCTCAAGGGCGGCAATCGCGACGTCATCTTGTGCGAGCGAGGTATCCGTACGTTTGAGACGTACACGCGCAACACGCTCGATCTTGCCGCAGTCGCAGCGCTCAAGCAGCTGACGCACCTGCCGGTGATCGCCGACCCGTCGCACGCGACCGGCAGGCGTGATCTCGTTGCGCCGATGTGCCGTGCGGCGCTGGCAGCAGGCGCGGACGGCCTTATGGTTGAAGTCCACACCGATCCCGAGCATGCACGCTGCGACGGTCCCCAGTCACTTACGCCGCCGGACTTCGCCCAGCTCATGAGTGATATCGAGCCTCTTGTCGATCTCGACTCGAACCACTGGGGCCTAAAGTCATGAGCGCAGACACGCGCACAAAGAGCAGCTTCGGCTCCATAGCTGTCGTCGGCCTCGGTCTCATCGGAGGGTCGATCTGTGCCGCTGCCAAGCGACTGGATCCCGCACCTGTCATCTACGGGATCGATATCGACAGTGACGCGCTCTACCAGGGCGTGACGCGGGGCCTGATCGACGCCGCAGCAGCGCCGGACGTCGCGATACGCAGCGGCTGGCTGTCCGGTGAGGTTGCTGATCTCGTCGTGCTGGCCACACCGGTAAGCCGTACGGTGGGGTGGCTGCGCCTGCTTGCCGAGGAGGGATATCGCGGCGTCGTGACGGATGTTGCGTCGACGAAATCCCAGGTGGTAGACGCCGCCGAGTCACTCGGGGGTGCGGCGTACACGTTCATCGGCGGTCACCCGATGGCCGGCTCCGAGCGCAGCGGAGTGGCGGCAGCGCGTGAGGATCTCTTCGACGGCGCGTACTACGTTCTCACGCCGGGGTCCGCAGCAGGCGCGGATGCCTTTCGACGCCTGCACGCGTTCATAACGTCGTTGGGTGCGCGTGTGGTGTCTGTCGAGCCGCGGGCGCATGACGAGGCTGTCGCGATCATCAGCCACGTACCACACGTCGCCGCCGCTGCGCTGATCGAGCTTGCGAGTGCTCGTGCGGCTGAGGGTGGCGAAGACCTGTTGCGACTTGCCGCGGGCGGGTTCAAGGACATGACGCGCATCGCCGCTGGCAGCCCGGAGTTGTGGACGGGCATCTGCCTGGACAACGCCGACGCAGTGTGCGCTGGTCTCGGCGGTCTTCGCGAAGTGATCGCTGAGTTCGAGAAGCTCGTCGATGCACGTGACGCCGACGGGATGCGAGATTGGCTGGCCCGGGCTGCCGATGTACGTCGTGCGATCCCGGCGCAGTGGGTGCCTGCTACAAGCATGCTCTCCGAGCTGACGTTGCCGGTGAGCGACCGTCCCGGCGTCATCTCGGCGGTGACGACAGCCGTGGGTCGCGCAGGGTGCAATATCGAAGACATCGAGATCGATCACCAGTCGGAGGATTCGGCCATGTTGCGGCTGATACTCACCGACGAAGGTGACATGGGAGCGCTGGTGCGCGACCTGCACCTGCAGGGCTTCGAGCCCGAGATACGTTCCCTTGAGGAGGGCGAGCGATGAAGTATCGCGCCTGCCCTGCCACCGGTCCGCTGCACGGAGAGCTGCGGGTGCCGGGAGACAAGTCGATATCGCACCGGGCCGTGCTCTTCTCGGCAATGGCCGAGGGGACGTCGCGCCTCACGGGCGTGTTGGATAGCGCCGACGTGCGTTCGACGATCGGTGCCGTGCAGGCGCTTGGTGCGACCGTGAAGTACATGCCGTCGGATGACGGGCTGGATCTGCTCGTGACCGGCTGGGGCGCAACCGGCCCGAAGTCGCCTGGTCACCCGATAGACTGCGGCAACAGCGGCACGACCGCCCGGTTGCTGATGGGCGCGCTCGCAGGTTGGGACGGCCGGTTCGTGCTCGAGGGCGATGAGTCGCTCTCGAAGCGCCCGATGGCGCGCGTGACCGATCCGTTGGCCGCGATGGGCGCGCACTTCGAGACTCGCGCGGGGATGCTTCCGGTCACGGTCTACGGGGACGTGGTGCGTCCGGGTGACTACGAGCTCACTATCGCGAGCGCACAGGTGAAGACCGCGCTGCTGTTGGCTGGCTTGCGTGCCGAGGGGACGACTACGGTGCGCGAACCTGCGGCAAGCCGCGACCACACCGAACGTATGCTTCCCGCATACGGCGTTCCGGTCAGTCGTGATGCCGCGACTCACAGCGCCTGGGTGCAGGGGCCCGCGTCTTTGCACGCTACTGACGTAACCGTCCCGGCGGACCCATCATCGGCCGCGTTTCTCGTTGCTGCGGCGCTGATGGTAGCGGGTAGCGACATCTCCTTGCGAGACGTGGCCGCGAATCCCACACGTACCGGCTTCTTGCGTGTGCTCGCGCGCATGGGTGCCGACATCACCATCGGACCCACCTCACAGACGGGCGGCGAACCAACGGCAGTGGTGCGGGTCCGTTCTACTGCGCTCATGCATGCCACCACCATCGCTGCCGATGAGGTCCCGTCGCTGATCGACGAGATACCCATCCTCGCTGTTGTGGCAGCGAAGGCGGAGGGCACGACGCGATTCGAAGGCGTGAGGGAGCTGCGCGTCAAGGAGTCGGACCGCCTGACTGCGATCAGCGACGGTCTAGCAGCGCTGGGGTGCGCAGTACGCGCGGGCGAGGACTGGCTCGAGGTCGATGGCCCCGTGGATCTGGGTGGCGACGCAACGGTGGATTCACTTGGCGATCATCGTCTCGCGATGGCATACGCGGTCGCCGCACTGGTCGCAGGCGGACCGGTCGACATCGAGCGCTTCGAAGCGGTCGATGTGTCCTACCCGCAGTTCCTCGCGGACCTGGCCGCGCTGGGTGTCTCGGCAGCACTGTGAGCGCGGCGGAGCGTACGTCTGACGTGCTAGAATCCGTTTGCGTCATCGCCTCACAGGAGAGAGTGCCCACATGATCGTCGCTATCGACGGCCCGGCAGCCTCGGGCAAGTCAACGGTCGCCAAGGCCGTGGCCCGGAGACTCGGCTTTCGGTATCTGGACACCGGTGCGATGTATCGCGCGGTCGCCGCGCTGGCTATCGCGCGTGGCTACGACCTTGAAGACCCTGAGGCGCTTGCATCACTCGCTGACCGCGAGAGCGTGAGCTTCGCGTACACGGAGGGTGACCCCGTGCAGACCGCTGTCTTCATTGCGGGCCAGGATGTCACCTCCACGATACGGACTCCGGAGGTTGATGCGGCCGTGAGTCTGGTCGCACGGGTGCCGCGCGTTCGTTCCGCGATGGTCGTGCAGCAGCGACGCCTGGCGGGAGAGGCCGATGCGGTTGTCGAGGGCAGGGACATCGGGACCGTCGTCTTCCCGGAAGCGCCGGTGAAGGTGTTTCTCACCGCTTCAGCCGAGGAGCGGGCCCGACGCCGCCACTACGAACTCACTGATGCGGGTCACGCCCTTGAGAGCGAGCGAGTCCGTGAAGGGATCGACCGCCGCGATGCGGCTGACTCAGGGCGCGAGGCGAGTCCTCTTGCTGTCGCCGATGATGCCTCCGTGCTTGACACCACAGGGTTGAGCGTCGAGGAGGTCGTCGATCGCATTGTCGCCCTCGTTGAGGAGGAGCGGTGAAGCACCCGCTGGCTACATTCCTCCATGCGACCCTGGGCAAGCTCTTGCTGGTCCTGTTCAAGGTGCGGGTACACGGGATCGAGAACATTCCAGCGGGCGGAGCCGTCATCTCAGGCAATCACGTCTCACACATGGATCCGGTGCTGCTGTGGTGCAGGTCGCCCCGGCCGGTGCACTTCATGGCCAAACGGGAGTTGTGGGACAGTGCGTTCATTGGTTGGCTTCTTCCGCGACTCTATGCGTTCCCCGTGAACCGTGGCGGGGCAGATCGTGGCGCCATCGAGACTGCAACCGCCTACCTCAAGGCGGGTGATCTCGTTGGCATCTTCCCTGAGGGCACCCGAAGCGAGGACGGACAGGCCATGGGGGAGGCTCACGGCGGCGCGGCGTTCATCGCAATGCGAGCGGGAGTGCCGGTCGTGCCTGCAGCCTTCGTGGGTACACAAGACGTTCTAGGCAAAGGGAGGCGACTTCCGCGCCTGCGGCGTGTGACGGTCGTGTTCGGTGAACCTATTCACCCCGATGACTTCCAGGCAGGCGGCCGCAAAGAGCGCGTGGCCGCGATGACCGAGACGATAATGCAGCGGATAGGCCAGCAGTTGGAGCGGGCAAGGGAGTTGCACTGATGAAGGTCGTCATCGCAGAGCACGCGGGAGTCTGCTACGGCGTGGAGCGAGCCCTCCGTCTTGCCGAAGAAGCCGCGGCGGTCGGCACGGACGTTCATACGCTCGGTCCGCTCATCCATAACCCCCAGGCGGTCGAAGAGCTGCGCCACAAGGGCGTCGATGTCGCGCGCGGGCTCGAGGAGATAGCCACCGGCACCGTGGTGATCAGGTCGCACGGCGTCGATCCGGCGATCATCGACGCAGCCAGGACCAAGGGGCTCGAGGTCGTTGACGCGACATGCCCGTTCGTCGGAGCGGCACACAAGTGTGCAGCGGAGCTGACGGAGGCCGGCTACAGCGTCGTGATCGTCGGGGAAGCGGATCATCCCGAGGTGGAGGGTATCCTTGCGCACGCCGGCGGGACTGCGGTGATCGTGCAGCGCGCCGACGAGCTTCCCGAGCGCCTGCCGTCACGCCGTGTCGGTGTGGTAGTACAGACCACGCAGAGTGCGGCAAGACTCGAAGAGGTCGTCGTTGCACTGCTGCCCCGCGTGACCGAACTGCGTGTGTGCAACACGATCTGCAGCGCTACGACGAAGCGGCAGCGCGCGGCCGGCGAACTTGCCGGGACCGTGGATGTCATGGTGGTCGTGGGCGGGCACAACTCGGGCAACACGACGCGCCTTGCCGAGATCTGCCGGGAGGTCAACGATCGCGTGTACCACGTCGAGACCTCTGAGGAGCTTGAGTCGGAGTGGTTCCGTACCGCTGACGTGGTCGGCGTGACCGCGGGTGCATCAACGCCTGACGTGCAGATTCGCGGTGTGATCGAGGCCATAGAGGCGATGGGTTCAGATGGCGCGTGAGATTTACGGGACGTCACATGCCCCGGTAGGCGCCGGCGCCGTGGTGACAGAGGTTGCGGCCGATTCGGATGCGGCAGCCGGCGGCATACGCGCCGGAGATCGCGTGCTGAGCGTAGATGGCATTCCCATTCGCGATATCCTCGACTGGCGCTGGCACACCGAGGAGCCCGCCTTCACGGTACGTGTAGATCGCGCGGGGTCTTCTCTCAACCTTGACGTCTCGCGCACGACTGCGCCTCTGGGAGTGTCATTCACAGACATCCTCTTCGATGGCGTTCATGAGTGCGACAACGCGTGTACGTTCTGCTTCGTGGCGCAGCTGCCCAAGGGTCTGCGTCCGAGCCTGTACGTGCGTGATGACGACTATCGGCTGTCTTTCCTCAACGGGACGTTCATCACGCTGACGAATCTGTCTTCCAGAGACCTCGACCGCATCGTGGAGCAGCGGTTGACGCCGCTGTACGTGTCACTGCATGCGGTGGACGCGGACGTTCGACGACGACTGATCTGTCCGAGCGTCGATGATCATGCGCTCGGGTCGTTGGACTTCTTGCTTGAACGTGGCATCACGACGCATGTTCAGATCGTTCTGGTGCCAGGGGTCAACGACGGCGCCGTCTTGGACAGGACTCTTGGCTGGCTCAGCGAGCGCGACGGGGTCGAGTCGGTGGGCGTCGTTCCGCTCGGCTACACGGCTCACCAGTCACGATTCGCGAAGTCCTACCAGGATCCGGGAGCCGCCGCTGCGGTATTGGACGCGCTGGCGCCGTGGCAGGAGCGGCGCGATGTCGCCGGTGGCGCGTGGGTCCAAGCGGCTGACGAGTTCTACATCAACGCAGGCCGACCGATCCCTTCTGCCGAGGAGTACGGCGAGTTCCCGCAGTACGAGAATGGCATCGGTCTTGTGCGTGCGTTCATGGACGATCTTGCCTGGGCTGTTGTCGGCAAGAAGGCATCCGCTCACGCGAGCGTGATCACCGGCGAGCTGTTCGCGCCGGTGCTGCGAGAGGCTCTAGACGACGTCGGCATCGGTGACTTCGTGGACGTTCTGGCAGTCGGCAATCGGCTGCTCGGTGGAGGCGTGTCGGTCACGGGCCTTCTCGGCGGGGCTGAGATCGTGGAAGCGGTGAAGCTACATGCGGGCGACGGACCGTACCTCGTGCCGGATGTTGTAGTAAACTCCGACGGGCTACTGCTCGATGACACCCCGGCTGGACTCCTGTCTTCACTGAGTGGCCGAGACGTACGTCTCGTGCCCACCGGTCCGGGCTCCATCGTCGACGCGGTGTGCGGACCTGATACGACCATTACTGAGAGGCGGTGAGCTGATGACACTCCCCGTGATCGCTGTGGTGGGCCGTCCGAACGTAGGCAAATCCACGTTCGTGAATCGGCTCATACAGACGCAAGACGCTATCGTGCACGCCGCAAGCGGCGTGACGCGCGATCGCAGCTACCATAAGGCCGACTGGAACGGCGTCGAGTTCATGCTCATCGACACCGGCGGCATCGAGTTCTCCAGCGACGACGCGTTCGGAGATTCCATCCGCAAGCAGGCGGTCATGGCCGCCGAGGAAGCCGACGTGATCGTCCTGCTCGTCGACGGGCAGGCGGGCATCACTCCCGGTGACGAAGAGGTCGCCAAGCTGCTTAAGCGGGTCAAGAAGCCGGTGTTCCTCGCGGTCAACAAGGCCGACACGCCCGGGCGTGACAGCGAGATCCATGAGTTCTGGTCTCTGGGACTGGACACGCCGTGGGCGGTATCGGCACTGCACGGACATGGCACCGGAGACCTGCTTGACGCGCTCGTGGCCGCTCTGCCGGAGGCCGAGCCCGAGGAAGAGCTCGAGGCCATCAATGTAGCGATCATCGGTCGCCCCAACGCAGGGAAGTCGTCACTGTTCAACAAGTTGCTAGGGCAGGACCGGTCGATCGTCTCGGATGTAGCGGGGACGACTCGCGACGCTCTTGACACGATTCTGCAGGTGGAGGATACGACATACCGGCTTGTGGACACGGCCGGCCTGCGCCGGAAGTCACAGATCGACGAGTCTGTCGAGTACTACAGCTTCGTACGCGCGATGCGCGCGATAGACCGTGCCGACATCGCACTGCTGGTCGTCGACTCGCCGCTCGGCGTGACCGACCAGGATCAGCGCGTCGCACGTTTCGCTGCCGAGCGGGGATGCGCACTCGTGATCGTTCTCAACAAGTGGGATCTCGTGGAGGGGCCGGAAGCGAAAGCGGAGATCATCGAGCAGGTAGGGCTGAAGCTCGGTTTCGTTGGCTATGCGCCGCTCGTTCGCATCAGTGCCCTGAAGGGATCGGGTATCCACAAGCTGTTCCCGCTGCTCACCAGGGTCTACGAGTCCTACACGTGCACCATCGCGACGTCGGCGCTCAACAAGATGCTCACCGAGTTGCGCGCCACGGGACACACGATCTCGAAGCATGGCGTTCACCTGCGGTTGCAGTACGCGACACAGACGCGGCATAAGCCGCCCGGATTCACGTTCTTCGCAAACCACCCCAGACTCGTGGACGACAACTACAGGCGCTATGTGGAGAACCGTCTTCGGGAGCACTTTTCTCTGGAGGGAACGCCGGTCGTATTGAAGTTCAAGAAGAAGGACTGACGTGGAGCTTGTCTGGCGCATACCGGCGGCTGCGCTTGCGGCCTACCTTATCGGTTCGATTCCTTTCGCACTGATCGTCGGCAAGCTCTTCTGGGGCGTCGACATCCGGGAGCATGGCTCCGGCAACACCGGGGCCACCAACGTGCTCCGCGTATTCGGTCCCGCGCCCGGTTTCTCGGTACTTGCGTTGGATGGCGCGAAGGGTGCGGTAGCAGTCTTCGTCGCAGGGCTGCTGGCCCCTCTCGCATTCGGCCCCGAAGGTCATGACTGGATGCGTATCATCGGCGCCTTCGGAGCGATAGCCGGTCATGCCTTCTCTCCCTTCATCGGTTTCAGGGGAGGGAAGGGCGTCGCGACCGCTGCAGGAGCCATCATCGTCATGGCGCCCAAGGTGGCTCCGGTGATGATCGTGACATTCCTACTCGTGACCGCTGTGGGACGTATGGTGTCGCTCGGGTCTGTCACTATCGCGCTCCTCTTGCCTCCGACCACCGCACTCCTGTATCCGGGACGCTATTCACTCCTTGCTTTCTCGGTACTGACTGCTGTCGTGGTTGTGTGGAGGCATCGGTCCAACATACGCCGCATCTTCCATGGGGAAGAAGCTAAGATAACGTTCAGAAGAAGGTTGCTCGACGAGACGGGCTGGCGAAAGAACCGGAAGAAGGGGAGCTAGCATGCGTGTAGCGGTCATCGGAGCCGGGTCCTGGGGAACGGCAGTGTCATGGCTGCTATCCGGCAAGGGTCTCGAAGTGTCACTGTGGGCGCGTGAGCCCGAGATCGCTGCAGGCATCAACGCCAATCATCGCAACCCGGTCTACCTCAAAGACGTCATCCTCGGCACATCAGTCGTAGCATCGTCCGATATCGAGCGGGTTCTGCAGAAGATCGAGGCTGTGGTGGTCGTCACACCAAGCCACGGCGTGCGCGGTACTGCTGAGCTCATGAAGCCGTTCCTGGGTTCGACGATCCCGGTCATCAACCTGTCCAAGGGCGTTGAAGAAGGCACCCTCATGCGCATGACGCAGGTGATCGAGGATGTCGTCGGTGGGCGCGAACGCCTGGCGGCGCTCTCTGGCCCCAACCACGCAGAGGAGGTCTCGAAGGGCGTGCCTTCGGCGACTGTCGTAGCTGCCTACGAAGACGATGTCGCCCGCATGTTCCAGGAGCTGTTCATGGCGCCGTCGTTCCGCGTCTACACGAACACAGACATCGTCGGCGTCGAACTCGGTGGCGCATCCAAGAACGTGATCGCCGTAGCCGCCGGCATGTCGGACGGACTCGGGTACGGCGACAACACCAAGGCGACCTTGATGACTCGCGGTCTTGCCGAGATGAGCAGGCTTGGAAGGCACCTCGGGGCGAACCCGCTGACGTACATGGGGCTCGCAGGCATGGGCGACCTCATTGCCACGTGCACCTCACGGCACAGCCGTAACCGTGCGCTCGGCCAGTGGGTCGCCGAGGGTGGAACCGTGGATGGATACGGGGAGAAGACGCAGATGGTCGCTGAAGGCGCACGCAGCGCGATCAGCGTGCATGCGCTTGCGCATAGCGTCGGCGTGGAACTGCCGATTACTCACCAGGTGCAGTCAGTACTCTACGAGGGCGCTGACCCCACGAGCGCAGGCGACTTGCTTATGGGTCGCAGCGCCCGGGACGAGCTCCACGGAATGGACCTGGTCGAGGACTGAGAGGGGAGCGACAGATGCCCGGACACGTGCTCATCGCGCCGTCGATCCTCTCGGCGGACTTCATGCGTCTCGGCGACGCCGTGAGACTCGTCGAGGACGCAGGCGCGGACCTGATCCATGTCGACGTCATGGACGGACACTTCGTGCCCAACCTGACAATCGGTCCTCCCGTCGTCAAGGCGCTCAAGAAGGTGGCCACTGTTCCTCTTGACGTACACCTCATGATCTCCAATCCGGAGGAAAGCGTGAGCTGGTACCTTGATGCCGGAGCCGACCTGGTGACGGTACACGTCGAGACGTGTGACCATCTGCATCGCGTCGTGCAGACGATCCATGCGTCCGGCGCACAGGCCGGCGCTTCCCTCAATCCCGCCACTCCGGTGGAGTCACTGAGCGACATCATCGCGGATCTGGATCTCGTACTGATCATGTCCGTGAACCCGGGATTCGGCGGGCAGGCGTTCATACCCGCATCGGTAGACAAGATCCGCAGACTGTCACGCATGATCGCCGACAGTGGATCGAAGGCGCGTATCGCTGTGGACGGTGGCATCGACACAGTCACTGCACCGCTGGTCGCCGCTGCCGGTGCGTCGATGCTGATCGCAGGCAGTGCGATATTCTGTGCTGACGATCCGGCAACTGCTCTTGCCGATATCAGACGTAGCGCGGAGACGCTCGTCGTGTAATATTGGGTAGTGCTTTCTTCAGGGCGGGGTGAGATTCCCCACCGGCGGTGACAGCCCGCGAACCCCGAAAGGGGCCGACTCGGTGAGATTCCGAGGCCGACGGTATAGTCCGGATGGGAGAAGGAAGGTCAGCGTGCGTTTGTTTTCCGACGCGTCCGAGTCCGTGAGCGACCCGATGCTTCGTCGTGCCTATCGGCTTGCCGAGAAGGGCCGAGGGTCGACCAGCCCCAACCCGATGGTGGGTTGTGTCATCGTGTCCGAGGGCGTCATCGTGGGTGAAGGACACCATGCGCGAGCGGGGGGTCCTCACGCTGAGGTTGCAGCCCTGGCGGCTGCCGGCGAGGCAGCCCGTGGCGCCACCGCGTATGTCACCCTCGAACCCTGCAACCACTACGGCAAGACGCCGCCGTGCACCTCTGCACTGCTCGCCGCCGGTGTGAGTCGCGTGGTTGTCGGGATGCAAGACCCCAACGAGGACGTCTCCGGCGGAGGAGCAGCGACGCTACGCGAGCATGGCGTCGTGGTCGATTTCGCTGATGACCCGGCACCCTTCCTCGAGCTCAACGAAGCGTGGCTGAAGCGACTTCGGACCGGGCTGCCGTGGGTGCGCGCCAAGCTGGCGCTTTCCCTGGATGCGCGTGCGACGATGCTCGCCGGGCGGCGGTCGAAGATCACGGGCTCGGGCGGTTCTGCTGTCACGCATCGCTTGCGCGCCGCATCATCTGCCGTAGGTGTAGGTGCCGCAACCGCTGAGGTCGATGATCCGCTGCTGACGGTGCGCGACGATTCAGACGAGCCCGCGGTGCGTCAACCGCTGCGCTTCGTTCTCTCCCGCACGTCGGTTCCTGCTGCGAGCAGCGCACTGTTCCGCGGCGGCGCCAAGGACGTGGTGTTGCTCACGAGTGACCGTGCGCCCGCTGACAAGGTGGAGGCCGTTGAACGTGCCGGCGCGCGGGTGATCCGGTATGCATACGAAAGCGGGATCTGCGGGGCATTGCGCGCGCTTGCAGCTGAGGGCATCGACGACGTTCTGATAGAGGCAGGTCCGGGTCTGGCGAGCACACTGTGGATGGCGTCTGCGATAGACGAGCTGTTCGTCGTGCAGGCTGGCGGTATGGCCGGCAATGCGGCTCCGCCACTCTACCTGGGACGGGCTGACGCGGCAGGAAACGACCTGCGGCCGCGCATGCGTGCAGTGGAAGCGGGGGTATCTGGTGACGACGCGGTAGTCGTATGGCGACCGCTGGAAGATGAGAGAGCCGGCTAGCCGGAAGGAGTCAGGATGTTCACTGGTCTTATCGAATGCGAGGGCGTGATCACGCGTGCCGAACGCGTCTCCGGTGGTATGCGCCTGGAGGTGTACGCTCCGGAGTTCGGTCGTGACATGGCGATCGGCGATTCCATCGCTGTCGACGGCGTTTGTCTGACCGTCGCGAAGTTCATACGCGGCGCGTTCCTTGCGGACGTGAGTGCCGAGACGCTCGACCGTTCCACCCTCGGCGGGTTGCGGCAGGGCGGGAAGGTGAATCTGGAGCGTGCGGTGCGGCTATCCGATCGTCTCGGCGGACACCTTGTGTCCGGACATATCGACGCAGTCGGCACGCTCCAGCTGCGCCAGCCTGCAGGCAAGTTCACGGTCTACCAGTTCGGCGCACCAGCGTCGGTCATGCAGTTCGTGGTCGAGAAGGGATCCATCGCCGTCGACGGTATCTCGCTCACCGTTGCCAAGGTGGGAGAGGAAGGGTTCACGTGTGCGGTCATCCCGCAGACGGAGGAAGCGACCACGCTCAAGGCCAAGGCGGTCGGTTCGGGCGTGAACCTGGAAGCAGACATGCTCGCAAAATACGTCAAGCGGTTCGTCGGTGGATACATGGGCGTGGAGCCTGACGACGACAAGCCCGCCCGCAGGGGCCTGGGCGACATGCTGCGTGACTTCACGGAAGGTCGGTGACAGCGTGAGTGGTGTCTTCTCCACGATTCCCGAAGCGATCGAGGAGATCCGTGCGGGGCGGATGGTCATCGTCGTCGATGACGAGGGCCGCGAGAACGAGGGCGATTTCGTCATGGCTGCCGAGAAGGTCACGCCGGAGGCGATCAACTTCATGGCGAAGCATGGCCGTGGTCTGATCTGCATGCCGCTGTCCGGCGAGCGCCTCGATAAGCTGCGGATCCCTCCGATGACCGACAACAACACCTCCGAGCAGGGGACAGCGTTCCACGTATCGATCGGCGCGAAGGGCAAGATCACGACGGGTATCTCGGCAGCCGATCGCGCGGTCACCGTACAGACCGCGATCGACCCCGATTCCGGTCCGGAGGACATCTCGATGCCGGGTCACGTGTTTCCGCTGCGGGCGAAGCCCGGAGGAGTGCTGGAGCGTGCGGGACACACCGAGGCTGCCGTCGACTTCGCGCAGCTGGCCGGTCTGTACCCCGGCGGTGTCATCTGCGAGATCATGAACCCGGACGGGACGATGGCGCGTCGGCCGCAGTTGGAAGAAGTGGCGGCCGAACACGGCCTGCTCATGGTCACGGTGGAGGACCTTATTCGCTACCGCAGGCGTACTGAGCGCCTGGTGGAGCGCATCGCCACGGTGCGCATGCCGACGCGTCAAGGGATGTTCACCGCCTACGGATACCGCTCTGCGGTGGACGACTCCACGCACGTAGCGCTGGTCGCCGGCGACGTGAATGGCGCCTCGGATGTGTTGGTGCGGGTCCACTCGGAATGCTTGACGGGAGACATCTTCCACTCCGCGCGCTGCGACTGCGGCGACCAGCTCGAGGAGGCCATGCGCCTCGTGCAGGAAGAGGGCCGTGGCGTCATTCTCTACATCGTCGGGCACGAAGGGCGTGGCATCGGCCTGGCGAACAAGCTGAGGGCATACGAACTCCAGGACGGCGGGGCAGACACGGTCGAAGCCAACGAGGCGTTGGGTTTTCCTGCCGACCTGCGTGATTACGGGATGGGCGCACAGATACTGGTCGACCTCGGTCTGACCTCGATGCGCCTGCTGACCAACAACCCGACCAAGATTGTGGGACTTGAGGGCTACGGCCTTACGGTCACCGAGATGGTCCCGCTTCAGGTGGGATGCGGTGTCGACAACATAGAGTACTTGCGCACCAAGAAGGAGAAGATGGCCCACCGGCTCGATCTGCCGGATCAGGGCGACGGAGAGGAGCTGTAGACATGGGAGTCTACGAAGGGAATCTGATCGGGACCGGTCTTCGGATTGGTATCGTGATCAGCCGATTCAACGAGTTGCTGTCAGGTAGGCTGCTTACGGGCGCCCAGGATGCGTTGAGCCGCCACGGCGTGAGCGAGGACGACGTCGACGTGGCGTGGGTACCGGGCGCGTTCGAGATCCCGCTGGTAGCCAAGCGCATGGCGAGCACGGGACGCTACGATGTCGTGCTTGCACTCGGCGTTGTCATCCGTGGCGGGACGCCTCACTTCGAGTACGTCTCGGCAGAGGTGTCGAAGGGTGTCGCACACGCATCGCTGGACACCGGCGTGCCGGTGATGTTCGGTGTGATCACCGCCGATACGATCGAGCAGGCCGTGGAGCGTGCCGGCACCAAGGCTGGCAACAAGGGCTGGGACGCGGCGATCGCCGGCATCGAGATGGCTGACCTGCTGCGTTCGATGGAGTAGCCGGGAAGCCTTCAGGCTTCATGGTGATGCACGTACCCGGCGCTAGCCTGGACAAGATGCCGAAAAGCCCGTGTCGGGTCCCCGACGCGGGCTTTTCGCTGGGCTATCCAGTGGGCTCTCGCCACCCTGTGGCTGTCAACCATGGATGTCCGATCTTGTCGCCGCTCCGAAGAGCGGGAGAACAAACTACCATGGGCTGTCCTTCCGGGACAAGGGACGATATGTTCGATTCGACGAGCGGGCGGGAAGCGGCGGTCAAAGGCTGGCATCGCCTGCCGAGAGGAGACCTTCACCGCCGTGTCTCGCTGCGTTACCCTTGGAGGGTGCGATGTGGCGGTCACGGGAAGACAGGGGCGCATCTGATGCAGGACGAGAAGAACGGGAAAGAGAGCCGGTTCGCGGTTCTAGACGTGTTCGGGCTGAAGCTGGAAGTCAGCAATCCGCGTCTTGCAGAACTGCTCACAATGGATGCAAAGGACGCGCTGAGCTCGGACGTCAAGGATCTGGTGACGGGCGAGAATGCCGTCGCCGATGAAGTCCAGCAGGCCGTGCCTGATGTGGTGCTGTCTCCGTCCACACCGCATACCGATGAGATAGCACGCTACCGCAGGGAGTTCAGACAGCGCGTCGAGAACGATGCGCGCGCGCTTGGGTTCGAGGTTCGCGGGGATGGTATGTGGGTCTCGGCTACCGGACTATCGATCATGAGCAGAACCGTTGAGCGACCGCTATCACTCGCTGCGGCGTCCCACTTCGTCGGGGAGGTGGCCCAGCGGTTCGGCGAGGTCGAGAGTGAATCGACAAGTGTGCTCTTCGTGGTCGATAGTCAGCAGACGGCCGACGTCTTCAAGGTGGCCATCCGCCAGGCAAGGCTGTATCAGGATATGCGAACGGTATCGGTGGACAGTCTCGAGGACATGCGCAGCCTTCTCCACAAGGGTGCTTTGAGCCACGACCAGATCGTTCTGCTGCTCGCACCTGTCGCCAACATCGATGTCGGCGAGATGCTTTCTGTGATACACGCGGAGGGCCTCGATACGGCACCACCACCTGAGTCACTGTGATGCGGGAGCGGCCACATGCGGCGTCGCGCGCATGGGTCGCCCTGAGCGGTGGGGTCGACAGTGCGGTCGCAGCTGCTCTTGCGATCGAGCGCGGTCTCGATGTTGTCGGCGTCACGATGGTGCTCGGCGTTGACGCAGGCATCGATAACGCCGTCGTCGAGGCTGCATCCAGGGTCGCGCACACGCTGGGTATCCAGCATCGTGTCATCGATCTCGGGGAGCCCTTCGAGACGCAGGTCGTACAGCCCTTCATTGCAGAGTACCTGGCCGGAAACACCCCGAATCCTTGCGTTGTGTGCAACGATGTCGTGAAAGCTGGCCTTCTGCTTGAGGCTGCGCTCGCTGACGGTGCCGACACCTTGGTCACCGGACACTACGCGGGGATCGTGCAGGAGAAGGATAGCGCCACGCTTCATCGCGGCACAGACGCGCGAAAGGATCAGTCCTACTTCCTGTATCGTCTCGTAGGAGACCGACTGCGCCACCTGTCATTCCCGCTTGGCGACCTGAACAAGTCGCAGGTACGTGCTCTCGCGCACGAGCGCGGCCTGCCATCCGCGGGTCGTGATGAGAGCCAGGATGTCTGTTTCCTTGGCGGCGGGGGAGTAGAGTCATTCCTGCAGGCTCGAGGAGCCGTGGAGGAGCCGGGCGAGATCGTCGACATCGAGGGCCGCGCTCTCGGTACGCACGACGGTATCTCGCATTTCACCGTCGGGCAGCGAAAGGGCATCGGCGTGGGTGGTGGACCGCCTCTCTACGTTGTGAGGATCGATGCCGAGACGAACCGCGTCGTCGTCGGCTCTGCCGAGGCGAGTTCTGTCGCCACGGTGCGTGCCCGCGACATTGTGTGGGACTCCACGGAGACAGAGCTTCGCGTTCAGGTGCAAGTCCGGTACCGGACGCCTCCCGTAGATGCAACCGCGCGTTTCGCTGCGGATAGACTCGTCGTCGAACTCGATTCGCCTGTCACGGGTGTCGCGCCGGGCCAGAGCCTCGTATGCTACGTGGGTGATCGTGTCGTTGGTGGCGGATTCCTGACGGGAGAATCATGATCGATCTGCACACGCACACAGCCCGATGCGGCCATGCCGAAGGATCGGCGTATGCATACGTCGAGCGAGCTGCACAGATTGGCGTGGATACGATCGCGATCACGGACCATTTGCCGCTGCCTGCCTCTATCCTGATGAGCGATCCGCGCGCACAACACTACGCGATGCCGGAGAGTCAACTGTCGGCATATGTCGCTGAGGTAGGTGAGGCACGCACCCGCGCCGAGGCGAACGGGGGTCCCCGGGTGCTGCTCGGCATCGAGGCCGATCACATCCCCGGCGAGGAGAGGTTCTCTGCGGACCTTCTGTCCGCGTTCCCTTTCGACGTCGTTCTCGGTTCCGTGCACATGATCGACGGGTGGACATTCGACGACCCCGACCGTATTGACGGCTACCAGCATTGGGATATTGGGGCACTTTGGGATCGCTATTTCGAGGAAGTGTCGATTGCAGCGGGCTCTGGTCTGTACGACGTGCTCGGGCATGTGGACCTGGTCAAGAAGTTCCGCTTCTTCCCAGAAGACGACCTTCATTCGCGCTACGTTCGTCTCGCCGAGACGATCGGTCGTACCGGCGTGGCGGTCGAAGTGAACACCGCCGGCCTGCGCAAGCCGTGTGCAGAACTCTACCCCTCTGCCGCGTTGCTCCGGGAGTTCCGTCTCGCGGGGGTACCGGTGACGATCGGTTCGGATGCCCACACGCCTGATGAGGTGGGTTTCGGGTATGACTCAGCCGTGGATGCGCTGCGAGCCGCCGGGTATGACAGCGTGCTCGTCTTCGAGAACCGTGTCGCACAGGAGGTAGGCTTGTGAGTGGTGCCGTCGGATCGATGACCGTAGGAGAACTTGTGGCGCGTTTGGCCGAGAAGTTCCCTCTCCAGTGGGCCGAGCCGTGGGACAAAGTCGGTATGGTGGCCGGTGACCGGGATGCACCCGTTCGGTCGGTGCTCGTGACACTGGATGCCGATAGGCAGGCCGTCCGTCGTGCGACAGAATGCGGCTGCGACGTGCTGCTCACTCATCACCCCGCCACGCTCGATGTGTCTCTACCGCTCTCCTCGCGCGGGCCGGGGGCGGTTCTGTTCGACGCCGTGCGCAAAGGTGTCGCGCTCGTCTCATTCCATACCAACCTTGATCGTGCTCCAGCGGGCGCGGAAGCACTTCCTCGTGTGTTGGGTCTTGGTGTTGTGAAGCCGCTGGAGGCCTCTGAGGAGCCTGTCGTCATCGTGACGACGTACGTTCCGCTGCACGCGGCTGAAGCCGTGAGGGCCGCTCTGAAGGCAGCTGGTGCGGGTAGAGTCGGTCTGTATTCGGGATGCAGCTTCACGAGTGAGGGCACAGGTCGGTTCACGCCTGGCGAGGGCACGTCTCCGTCGGTCGGTGAATCGGAGCCGACTACCTCCGACGAGGTCCGCGTGGAGGTCGTATGCGCTCCGTCTCTCGCCGCAGCCGCCATGTCTGTAGTACGGGAATCGCACCCCTACGAAGAGCCGGTCATAACAGCGGTTCCAGGCGAGGTTTCTCGAGGTGCTGCCCGTCTCGGCAGGCTGTGTGAGCTTGATCCCGGCGCTTCGCTCGGGGACTTTGCACGTCGTGTGGGCGACGTCCTGGGCGTCATGCCGCGAGTCTGGGGTAACGCTGAATCGCCCGTGCATCTGGTCGGCGTGGGGAATGGCTCTGCGGGCTCGCTCGTACAGCCTGCTGTCGCTGCGGGAGCAGATGTCTTGCTGGCCGGTGAGGTGCGGTATCATGACGCACGTGCTGCTCTCGATTCGGGCCTCGCGGTGATTGAAGCGGGGCACGACGCAACGGAGTGGCCGCTTGTCCGTGTGCTCGCCGACGCGGTTCGCGATATCGTCGGGTCCGCCGCACGGATTGTTGAAGAAGATCCAGCCGTGGGCTGGTGGACGAGTGAGAGGGTCTGACCATGGATGAAGCACGAGCATTGCTCGCCCTCTCGGAGCAGGACCTGGGTATCGTCCGGGCGGAGAAGCGCCTGGAGGAGATTCCCGAGAAGCGCGCGATCCTCGAATTGCGCAAGCGGATCAAGGAGTTTGAGGCGGTCGGCGGCAAGGCGCGCGCGTACGTCGACGAGGCGCGCCGTGTCCTCAAGAGAGACGAGGACGAGATCGCGGCTCTGGACGAGAAGATCGAGACAGAGCAGGCGAAGATACTGTCGGGCGATGTGACCAACTCCAAGGAGATCCAGAATCTCAGCCGTGAACTTGACGCGCTGAAGCGCCGCAAGGACAAACTCGAGAACACGACGATCGGCGTCATGGAGAAGGTCGAGAACGGTGAGGCACAGGTCGCGAAGGTCGATGATGCGATCAGTAAGGCACACGAGAAGGAAGCATCGCTGATAGCGGCTTTCCAGCATACCGGAGGCGAGCTGCAGCGTGAGATCGCTGCCATGCGGGCAAAGCGCGAGGCGCTGACCGCCTCGTTGCCCTCGGCGTTGATGGAGCGCTACGAGCGCGCGCGTGAGGCAAAGCACGGTGTCGGCGTTGGGCGACTGCAGAACGGTACGTGCAGCGCCTGTCGCGTGGAGCTGCCTGCAGAGCGGGTGCAAGCTCTTGAGGCCGGTCCGGACATAGGGGAGTGTCCCAACTGTAGGCGTCTGCTCGTCGTCCGCACTCACGAGGTCTCCGAGTGACCGGGGCCTACACGCTCAACAGCGACGGGGGAGCTCGTGGCAACCCCGGACCGGCTGGCGCGGGAATCGTCCTGACCGACCCTGCAGGTAAGGTCGTATGTTCAGGCGGCCGTTTCCTTGGCGAGGTGACCAACAACGTTGCAGAATACGAGGCTCTGATATGGGGTCTTGAAACGGCTGTCTCTCGTGGGGTGCAGAACCTCGTCGTTATGGCTGACAGCGAGCTGGTTGTGAAGCAGATGCTCGGTCAGTACCGTGTGAAGCATCCCGGTTTGAAGCCGCTCTATGAGCGCGCAAGACACGCTGCGGCGCTGATCGGCGCCGTGCGTTTCACTCACGTTCGCCGAGAGCAGAACAAGCATGCGGATGAACTGGCCAACAAGGCGATGGACACTCGCGCGACCGTCGGGGACGCACAGTGGCCCGCGTGCGAGGGCCCACAGGGCACTCTGTTCGACTAGGAAGGTGATCCGCGATGTACGAACTCACGGTGAAGGGGCATTTCGACGCTGCCCATGCTCTGCGGGGCTACCCGGGTGAGTGCCGCAACCTGCATGGCCATACATGGGACGTCGAGGTCACCGTGCAGGGAGCAGACCTTGACGACATCGATATCGTCTACGACTTCAAGCGACTCAAGGCCGACCTGGCCGCTGTTCTTGGCGAGTACGATCATGCCTACCTGAACGAAGTTGCGCCATTCGATGTGTTGAGCCCCACTGCGGAGAATCTGGCCCGTGTGGTCTATGACAGATTGGCCGAGATCGTCGGTGCGGAAGTGACCGTCAAGGAAGTGGCAGTCTGGGAGTCACCGATCGCGCGAATCACATACCGTAGAGACGACACCGAGTAGGCACTGCCGGTTCCTGTCTAGCGTCGAGATGAGAAAGAAGCGGCCGGACGGCCGCTTCTTCATGTCTCAGGACATAGAGTGTCCCGAGAAACCTCGCCTGCGAGAATCCCTACTCCGCAGCTTCCCGTTTCACACTCTTGAGGAACCTCATCGGTCAGGCCTGCTTGCGCTAAACCTTCCCTCCGAGACCCTCGCGAGCAGCTACTGGTACGCTACCTTTCGAGGTTCGCTCGGTCCGACTTCTCGGGACACCTATGACTCTAAGGGAGCCGTTCGGCGTCGTCAAGGCGATTTCGGAAGAATGTCGAGGAACGTGCCGAGAGGTCGCGAATGTGCGCTGAGCGGAACCTTAGGGGATATAGGCGGCTAGTAACCAGTCTTCATACGATAGACATCTTGCCGTTTGGTGCCGCTTGTCGAACACAGGTTCGCCACCTCAAAGAGGGCTCTCGCGATGGCGGGTGATCGATCAGAGGAAGTCGAGTCACTCATCAACCACTGGCAAACGAGAATGACGACGAGAGCATCGACGGATTTGCGCTGGAGACGTGCGCTGAGCCGGGGGACTTGCGGCGCCGGCACCGGGTACGGCATCTGGCCGCTATGGGCGCGCGTGAGGAAGATCGGGGAGGATTGAAACGGGTCCTGACCTGGGATTATGACCTCAGGACATGAAGTGTCCCGAGAAACCTCGCCTGCGAGAATCCCTACTCCGCAGCTTCCCGTTTCACACTCTTGAGGAACCTCATCGGTCAGGCCCGCTTGCGCTAAACCTTCCCTCCGAGACCCTCGCGAGCAGCTACTGGTACGCTACCTTTCGAGGTTCGCTCGGTCCGACTTCTCGGGACACCTATGACTCTAAGGGAGCCGCTCGGCGCCGTCAAGGCGATTTTGGAAGAATGTCGAGGAACGCGCCGTAAGGGCCCATTGCGAGGTTGCACGGTATGCATACGAGCGTGAACGGCAAGTGTTCTGCGTGGACGGTGCGTCAGTCACGTGATGCCGTACGGGTGAAGCGTTCGCACTTGTATCGCCATGCAAGGCAGTTTAGCATCGCCTAAGAGCGTGAGATTGATTAGCCACACGATGTGATCGGCGGCGATGCTCAATGCCCAGCGCGACTATCGAGGAGTACCTCGAAGCCATTTTCAAGTTGTCGGAGCGCGGTGAGGTCCGACCAGCGCAGATAGCCGATGCGATGAGGGTGTCGGGGCCGACCGTGACGGCTACGCTCAAGCGGCTCCAATCAGCCGGCCTGATCACGAGGCCTGACAACGGTGTGGCCCTGACGGCGACAGGCGCCGCCGAGGCGATTGACATCGTGCGGCGGCACAGACTTGCCGAGCGCTTTCTTGTCGATGCCCTGGGTCTACCATGGGATGAGGTTCACGAAGAGGCGTGCCTCCTGGAGCACGCACTGTCACCGAAGGTGCAGTCCGCCCTCGAGACCTTCCTTGAGAATCCGGCGTTCTGTCCGCACGGCCATCCGATACCGCGCAGTGACGGTACCGTGCCTGAACTCAGTGGGGAGCCCCTGTGCGAGTTCGGTGAGGGTTCGGTCGTCGAGATCGTGCGTGTCGAGGACGAGGATGACAGCCTGTTGTCCTACCTCGCCAGTCTCGGGATGTATCCGGGCACTCGCGTCGGGGTCTGCGATGTAGCCCCGTTCAAAGGACCATTGATGATCGAAGTCGGCGAGTCGCGCTATGCACTCGGACGTGACATCGCTGCGAAGATCGTCGTAACGCCTGCCGCAAAGTCTGCAGAGAGGTCGGGAAGCAGGTAGCCCGTGCGTCCTGATGCGAAAGTCAATCGCGAGGGCTCCCGTCTTGTGCGACCTTCCGATGCCGAGCGCCTGGTCGCGCTTCTCGGCAATCCCAATGTCGGCAAGTCCACCTTGTTCAACGTGTTGACCGGTCTCGGTGTTTCGACCGCACACTACCCCGGCACTACCCGCGATATTCAGTTTGCGCGCACCCTGTTGGGCTCGGAGGAGTTCACCGTCGCAGACCTACCGGGTGCGTATTCTCTGTACACCGAGTCAGAGGAGAGTTGGGTTTCTCGGCGGGCATTGCTTGATCTTCGTCCCGATGCAGTCGTCGTTGTGGTGGATGCCGGCAATCTCGCGCGGAATCTCCGGCTGGCACTCGAGGTGTTGGACCTAGGCGTTCCGTGCGTCATCGCGGTGAACCTGGTCGACGAGGCGGGCAGAGCGGGCCTGACCGTCGACACGGATGAACTAGCCTCGCGACTCGGAGTGCCTGTCGTTTCGACGGTCGCCACCCAGGGCCTCGGCGTCGACGAGCTCATGGCAGACGCATTGCGAGCCAGCAGTGGCGTCGTACCACCTGCTCCCGTCTACCCCGGCGAGATCGAGTCACTCGTCATGCCCCTTGCTGCACAGGCAAGCCGAGTCCGATCCAGACCGTATCGGTTGAGTCCTCGGGCACTTGCTCTGCAGATGCTGCAGGGGGCCGAGGATATGTCCGTGCTTCTCGAGCCTGACGATCATGACGCACAGGAGTTGTTCCGGTCGTCGGCAGGCACACGACGCGACATCCGCAGAAGTCAGGGCCAGCCGGCAGGTGTACTGCTATCGATGGCGAGAGGTTCGGTGGCTGACGGACTCGCGTCAGGTGTGGTTGGCCGTCAGGAGCCACAGCGACGTATCGACGGCTGGAGTGTGGCGACCTCACCCGTGACAGGTGTGCCGCTTCTGCTCGCCGTGCTTGCAGGGGTTTTCGGCTTCCTGTTCTTTGTAGGTGATCTGCTTGCGAGCGCGTTCTCATCACTATGGGCCGGGACGGTCTCGCCCGTTCTGCAGTCATTGGTCGCGTCCGTCTTTGGCGAAGGTGTGGTCGCGAGAACCCTTCTGTGGGGGCTCGATGCGGGGATCGAGGCATCGCTCGCCATCGGGTTGCCCTACATACTCACGTTCTACGTCATCGTCGGCGTACTCGAGGACAGCGGGTATCTCAACGCAGTCGCTTTCCTGGCCGATCGCGCGATGCACCGTATGGGTTTGCACGGGCACGCGATGATCCCGCTCGTGGCCGCCGCAGGCTGTAATGTTCCTGCGGTTCTGGCCGTGCGCTCACTTCCGGACCGACGAGAACGCTTGATCGGGTCTACGCTCGTTGCGCTCGTTCCGTGCAGCGCAAAGACGGCGGTGATCCTCGGGGCTGTGGGTCACTACATCGGTCTGGGTCCGGCACTCGGAGTGATGGCGGTCGTCTTCGTGCTCTGGGTGCTAACGGGTTTGGGACTGAACGCCGTCATGCCCGGACGTTCGACAGGACTTGTGATGGAGGTCTTCCCGTTCCGGCGTCCCTCGGTGAAGGGCGTTCTCCGAAAGGCATGGGGCCAGTTCCGGGAGTTTCTGTTCGTGGCGACACCCATCGTTATCGTTGGAAGTCTCATCCTTGGTGGGTTGTATGAGACCGGGTTGCTGGAAAGCCTGACCGAGCCTCTCCAGCCGGTGATCGGAGGTCTCCTGGGTCTGCCCGCTGTTGCTGGCGTGACCTTGATGATCGGGACTCTGCGCAAGGAACTGGCGTTGCAGTTGCTTGTCGTGATGGCGGTTGCGTTTATGGGGGCGGGTGCGGGTGATCTCGCGTCGTTCATGACGCCGACGAACCTGTTCGTGTACGCTCTCGTGAACACCATAGCAGTGCCGTGCGTATCCACGATCGCTGTGCTCTGGCGAGAACACGGGTGGTGGAGAACCGCGTCGATCGTAGGATTCACGGTCGTTCTCGGCGTTGCGGTAGGTGGCACATTCGCGAGGCTACTACCCGCACTGGGCTGGTAGAGCATTGAAAGAGGGTGTGATGCGCAAGCGATTGGGACTGGTCGGCAACTATGCTGTGAAGAGTCTTGCCCTGACGTGCCTAATGGCAGTGATTCTCAGCATGTCGGTATCCCAACGCGTGGACGATGCGATCATCGATGCGAACGGTCGCAGTGCCGTCCTGGCGGTTAACTCCATGCTTGCGCATGAATTGGAAGGCGCATCACTCGACGAACCCTTGTCCGGCGACACGTTCGACGGCTTTGACGCTCACGTGCGGAGCGATCTACTACTCAGCGGAATCGGCACGATCAAGCTGTGGAACCCTGCGGGCATGCTGGTGTACTCCTCAGATGGTGCGGGCGTCGGCAGGACCTACGCAGGTAATGATGAGGTTGGCGAGGCGGCATCCGGTGAGATCGTCTCGGAGATAGTGCGCAAGCCCTCGAGTGAGAACCGACCACAGTTCGAGCGTTTTGGTCCTCTCATGGAGGTATACGCACCGCTGTATGTCGCGGGTGGTGACACGCCCATCGGCGTCTTTGAGGTCTACCAGTCCTACTCGCCGGTGCAAGCGCAGATCAATGAGGCGAGGCTCATCATCTGGGCCATAGTGGTTCTCGGCGCATTCATCCTGTACTTCACACAGCTACAGATCGTGAGGCGTGCTGCAAGGCGCCTTCACGCCGCGGAGGACGAGACGCGATTGATGAACACTCGTCTCGGCGATTCTTTGAAGAACCTCGAAGAGTACTCCGTGGGCACCCTGGAGGCACTGCTCGCCGCAGTAGATGCAAAGGACAGCTATACCGCGAGGCATTCACTGTCGGTCACGGATTATGCGTTGGCGATCGGGCACCGCCTCAAGCTTACATCCGATGAGTTGGCGGATCTGGAGCGCGCCGGCCTGCTACACGATATCGGCAAGATCGGTGTTCCGGAGTCCGTTCTGCTCAAGCCTTCGAAACTGACGCCCGAAGAGAGAGAGACGATCGAGGAACACTGTTTGATGGGCGCGCGGATCCTTGAGTCGATCCCGTTCCTGCGTGAGCTCATGCCAGTGGTGCTACACCATCACGAACGATGGGACGGGGGCGGCTACCCGTCCGGTCTTATGAAGGAGCAGATACCTGTGCTGGCGCGGGTGCTCGCGGTGGCGGACGCTTTCGACGCCATGATGTCCGATAGGCCGTACCGCGTCGCCATGCATCTCAAGGATGCCCGGTCAGAGCTACTGCGATGCCGCGGTCAGCAATTCGAGCCGCGGTGTATCGACGCGCTCATGGAAGCGCTTGACGGTGGGGAGTTGTGGGGGGTCGGTCCGCATACGGCGGGTTCCGGGTCTGGTCGTGTGAGCGCTGCGGCTGGTTAGAGCGCGACCTGTTACGTTGCTCGCTCGGTGTCAGAGCCTTCTTGTATATCGAACATGTGTTCGATATACTGGTGATGCCGGGCGTGGACCCCTGAATGCTCCTTCCGCGCCCGGTCTTCTACCCTCGGAAGGCTGTCTCCCATGGGCCGGAACCGCGCTATCAAACAGTTCGATCCTCGCAACACCGGGCAACCCCTTGATCTGTTCACCCAACGCGATACACGCCTGCCGGTCATCCTGGAGCTGCTGAAAAGCCCGTGGATCTCGCGGGCCTCGGAACTTCCCGAGCAGACGTCCGGTATGGGTGGCAAGCATGCGGAGCGTAAGGTCACTGTCGTTTGGGATGGCGCTCGCCGCTGCCCGGCGTCTTTTGCTGACGGCGACAGGCGCTTCACTGTAGATGGACTCGTACAGACGTGGACAGTCGAGCGTTCCTGGTGGGACCCGCGCCGTCGTGTGAGCCGCCGTTGTTTCCGGGTCATCGCCCGCGGTGGCGTCTATGACCTTGCCTACGACCGTGTCGAGCGCATATGGCTGCTCACCGGTGTCGTCGACTGAGGTGGCGCGATGAGCCGTTTCGTCCACCTCCACACCCACTCACACTTCAGTTTCATGGACGGCGCGGCGGGTGTGCATGAACTTGTCGACCGGGCGCGTGAACTTGGCATGCCTGCGATCGCGCTTACCGATCACCAGGGACTCTATGGCGCGATCCGCTTCTACCGGTACGCGAAAGAGGTCGGCCTCAAGCCGATACTCGGCGTTGAGATCATCGTTCAGCCCGGCGGCACTGTCGGTGAGGAAGGCGACCTTCCGCCGAAAGAGCGTCTTATGCTGTCCGCTCCCGTCGGCTTTGGCCGGGCGGCCGGGCGAGGATTCCACTTGACGCTCCTCGTGAAGGACATGATCGGTTACCGCAATCTGTGTCGCTTGCTCTCACAGGCTCATGTACGTAGTGCCGATGAGCCCTCGATCGTGATGCTCGTCGATCTCGCCCGACACTCTGAAGGGCTCATCGGTCTTTCGGGATGTCCGAGCGGAGAGGTGGGCGCCGCTGTACTTGCCGGTCTCGGCCATCGTGCCGAGCAGGCTGCACGGCGCCTCGCGCGATGTTTCTCGCCTGGCGATTTCTACATCGAGCTCATGCACTTGCTGACTCCCGACAGCCCACGCTACGTCGCCGGACTCGTGTCACTTGCCGAGCGGTGCCGACTGCCGGTCGTCGCCACCAACGACGTGCACTACGTCAGGCCTGAGGGGTTCCGCATTCACGACGTACTTGCTTCAGCAGGAGCACGCACAGGTCTTCCGGGGCCGTACGGGCGCACGAACGCGGAGCTATGGCTGAAGCCCGCCGGCGAGATGCGTCGCCTGTTCGCCGGCGTTCCGGAGGCTTGTGACGCTACGCTTGAGATCGCTGAGCGCTGCGACCTCGACCTGGGGCTTGGGGCGTTTCACTTCCCTGGTGTCGAGGTGCCGAGAGGGGAGACGCCGTACTCGGTGCTCTCGAAGGCTGCATGGCACGGGCTTGAGGAGCGTTACCGGCCGATGACCCCTGAGGCGGTCGGACGGCTGCAACACGAGCTTGCCATCATCCAGCAGCTCGGCTTCCCCGAGTACTTTCTCGTCGTCAAAGACATCGTCGACTTCGCGAAAGGTCGTGGTATCCGCTGCAGTGGGCGGGGGAGCGCCGGGGACTCGATCGTCACCTACGCGCTCGGCATCACGGACGCGGACCCTATCGCCTACGACCTGCTCTTCGAGCGATTCCTCAACCCGGAGCGCCGCCAGATGCCCGACATCGACGTGGACTTCGACTCACGTCGCCGAGACGAGGTCATCGCCTACATCTACGAGCGCTTCGGACACGATCATGTCGCGATGGTGGCGACGGTGAACACGATGACAGCCCGCTCGGCGGTACGTACCGCGGCACGCGCGTTCGGGCTGCCCATCGACGAGGTGAACGCGCTCTCGCGCCACCTTCCGTGGGTGAGCGCGAAGCGGCTTCCGGAGGTGCTGGAGACCTACCCGGAATGCACGAACCACCCGCTCAAGGACAGTGAGCGCTATGGCCTCATCGTGGAGCTCGCCACAGAACTCGACTCCACACCGATGCACCTGGGCACGCACCTGGGCGGCTTCATCATCACGCGCGAGCCCATCGACTCCTGGATGCCACTGCAGTGGGCTGCCAAGGGCGTGGTCGTCTCGCAGTACGACAAGGACGACATCGAAGCGCTCGGCCTGGTGAAGATGGACATCCTGGGTCTTCGGATGCACTCGGCGATCAGCGATGCCGTTGAGATGGCGCGCGCCCGCGTGGGCGAAGACGCCGTCCCGGAGCCGTTCACCATCGAACCGCGTGACGATCCCCGCGTCTACGACATGATCGCCTCGGCGGATACCGTCGGCATGTTCCAGCTCGAGAGCAGCGGTCAGCGCAATCTGGCCTCGCGCCTCAAGGAGCGTACCTTCGACGACATCATCGCTGCGATCTCACTCTTCCGGCCGGGCCCTCTGGAAGCCGAGATGATCACGCCGTTCATCCGGCGCCGTCACGGCGTGGAGCCGGTGAGCGTGCCACATCCGGCCATGGGCCCGCACCTGAACGACACGTACGGCGTCATCATCTACCAGGAGCAGGTACTGCGAGTGGCGCAGTCGGTGGCGGGATTCACACTCGCCGAGGCGGACTCGCTGCGCCGCGCCATGACGAAGGGCCGCAGCCGTGAGGCGATGGAGCGTATCCGGGAGCACTTCCTGGCGCGCGCATGCGGTTTGGGGGTAGAGCGCGCGGTGGCCGAGGAGGTCTTCCGGCAGCTCGAGGGCTTCGCGGCGTACGGCTTCTGTAAGGCGCATGCGGCGTGCTTCGCTGTCGTCAGCTACGCCAGCGCGTGGCTGCGCACCTACTACCCGGCCGAGTTCACGGCCGCGATCATGAACAACGAGCCGATGGGCTTCTACAGTCCCCGGCTCGTCTTGAACGACGCGCGCAGACACGGCATCGGAGTGCTCGCGCCGCACGTCAACGCCTCCTCGGCGGAGTTCATGGTGGAAGACGAAGGGGCCTCGATACGCGTCGGGCTCAAAGACCTCCTCCACATGACCTCGCGCCTGCTCCATACGATGTCTGCCGAGCGGGACGTGCGTCCGTTCGCCGACCTCGCGGACTTCTTGCGCAGGACGCGCGCCGAGGAGCCAGCCACACGGAGCCTCATACGCGTGGGGGCTCTTGACGGACTGGGGGTGACCGATGCCGGGCGGCCGCCCACGCGCGACGAGATGCTCGCGCTGCTGCCCGAGCTCAAGGCGGTCATCGCCAGACAGGGCGTGGCCGGTGATGACACGTTGCTGATCGCACCTGCGCGTGCGCGGGAGCGTGACGACACCGGCCACGTCTCGGGCTGGAGCGCGGCACGGCGGCTGGGCGCCGAGCTGGAGCTTTTAGGCCTCTCGATCACCGCACATCCACTGGAATTCGCGACCGCGGACCTCGAGCGGCGTGGCGTGACGTGGGCGCGCGACCTGCGAACGCTGCCGGACCGCACCCGGGTGCGCGTGACAGGCGTACGCGAACGGGCGCAGACACCCAGGACGCGTTCGGGCAAGCGTACGTGCTTCCTCACGTTGGAGGACCCCACCGGGCTGCTCGACGTCGTGGTGTTCGAGGATGCGCTCAACCGGGCGGGGGAGACCATCGTCAAGCACCGTTCGTACCTGGTGGACGGCATCCTGCAGAACAACCATGAGCGGGGACTCGCGATCATCGCCGAGAAGGTCTCGCCGTACGTCATACGAACAGGCGGAGGCGAGAATGTAAGGCTCCGTCGTGGCGTGGGCATCGGGCCGATGGGGCCCACCCGTCCCGGTGCGGGTGCGCCGGAGGAGGAGGCGTGGGCGGCGGCGATGGCGGATCAGTGAGCGCTACTCGGCGGGTACCTCGTAGACGTCGTCAGCGATGATCTCCGGGCCTGCCATGCGGATAGAGACGCCGTCACTCATCGTGCCGTCCGCCGCCACGAGCTTACCCTCAAGCGAGCACGCCGAGGTGTCGAGCTCACCCATGTTCGCGATGACCGCTACGACAGGTGCGCCCTCGGGGATCTCACCGGGCTCCGTGTCATACAGCGCCCAGAAGCCACCCTCGAGTTCGCTGTAGCCGAGGATACCCACGGCGCGTGAACGTCCCTCGGAGATCTCGGTGATGCCGACGTCGAAGGACCCTTCACCGACACTCTCGCCGGACGTGCCATCGTCTTCAGCGATCGCAGGCTCGTCGACCGGCTCGGGTGTGGACTCACAACCCGTCAGCACGAAACCAACCAGCAGTACGCAAATGCAACCCGCAATAACCCTACCCCTCATCGGTATCATCCTTCTCCTCATGAATCACGGCCCGTAATCCTCGTACCCCGAACCCCAACGCCTCATCGCCAAAACGCTCGTGGATACGGTCCATCTCCTCGGTAAGGGCGCGCTCGCGGGGCTTGTCGGCAGCATCCCTCTCATCCAGGAGGTCGAGCTGTTGCGTGACCTCGCCGAAGCCGGACATGCCAAACCCGAGCAGCCGCAGGCCCGCGCCCGGCGTCCATGCATCGCCGAGAAGATCGCGTGCCACCGGTAGGATCTCGGAATCGATATCCACCGGTATCGGCACGGTCCTACTCACTGTTCGTGTGCTGAAGTCCGCGTAGCGCAACTTGAGAGTGAGAGTGCGTCCGGCCAGACCGTGCCGACGCATGCGTCGACCTACGCGTTCCACCAGACGCCGAAGCTCCGCGTCCACGTCGCTTCGAGTGCGGATATCCTCCCGGAAGGTATGCTCTGCCGAGACCGAACGTCTCGCGCTATCGTCGCCGACCGGCCTCGGATCGACACCTCGAGCCCGAAGCACCAGATCGGCCCCGTAGGAGCCGAACAGTTGCGTTGCAGAGCGCTCATCCATCGCAGCGAGCTCGCCGAGCGTTCTGATGCCCACATCACGCAGCCGCGCCTGGGTGGCCTTGCCGACGCCGGGGAGAGCCCCAACAGGCAGATGCGCAAGGAATGCTGCTTCCTCGCCGGGCCTGACCACGGTGATCCCGTGTGGCTTGTCCGCATCGGAGGCGATCTTGGCTACCGTCTTGCCGGATGCGAGCCCGATGGAGCACGTGACGCCGAGGGCATCGACGCGCGAGCGGATCGTGTGAGCGATCGTCACGGGATCGTCGCCGTGTGCACCCGGTGTGACATCGAGGTACGCCTCGTCGATCGAGGTGGGCTGCACATGCGGGGTGATCTCACGCATGATGGCGCGAACCGCCGATGAGACCGCCTCGTAGCGCGAGAAGTGCGGCTGCACCCAGATGGCTTCCGGACACAACCGTGCTGCGCGGGCGGCAGGCATGGCCGAGTGCACGCCGAACACTCGGGCCTCATAGCTCGCCGTTGAAACGACTCCGCGCCCGTCCGGGGAGCCGCCGACGATCACGGGTAGGCCGCGCCACTCCGGGTGATCGAGTTGCTCGACCGCGGCGAAGAACGCATCCATGTCGACATGCATGATCGCCGGGCCGGACCATATGGTGTTCGCATCGGGAGCCATGCATCCAGTCTAGGTCGCGCCGGTCGACTGGGCCAGGTGGCGAACGTTAGACTGCACGGGTACCCGCGAGGAAGGACTCAAATGCTCATCGGCGCCCATGTGAGTGTCGCCGCCGGCTATCCGCAGGCGCTCGAGTACGCACGGGATGTGGGTGCGGAGTGCGCCCAGATCTTCGCGAAGAGTCCTCGGCAATGGGTCGCGCGCTCGCTGGATCCCGGTATCGCCCAAGCGTTTCGCGAGGCCCGTGACCGTCTGCATTTCGGGCCGGTTGTCACACATACGGCCTACCTCATCAACCTCGGTACTACCGATGAGCTCCTACGTCGCAAGTCGATCGCAGCCCTCGCCGACGAGCTCTCGCGAGGCACTCTTCTTGGTGCCGATGCTGTGATCACCCACATCGGGACGAGTGCCGGTGCATCCCTTGAGGAGGCCGCCGAGCGGATCGCCTCGGCCATCACGCAGGCGTTCGCAGTGGCCGGCGAGGTCACCAGTCGTCTTCTGCTTGAGAACACTGCTGGTGCAGGGACGACGTTCGGTGCCCATCCGCGTGAGATCGGAGCGGTACTACGGGCTCTGCCCTCTGGAACGCAGCCACAGGTTGGGGTGTGCATCGACAGCTGCCATGCGCATGCGGCGGGGTTCGACCTTTCAAATGCCTCGGGTTGGACGGGCCTACTCGACCTGGTCGACAGCGAGTGCGGCGCCGATGTCATAGGTGCGCTTCATGCGAATGACTGTCTGTCTGAATGTGGCTCTCATCGCGATAGACATGCGTGGATCGGAGAAGGGACGATCGGTGAAGCCGGCTTCGCTGCGATGGTGTGCGAGCGTCGTCTAGTGGGTGTTCCCGCGTTCACCGAGATGCCCGGTGAGGTCCCCGTGAAGGACATCGAGAACGTCAGTCGGTTGAAGCTCCTGCGTGACGGCTGCTCGGGACGCGCATGAAACGACGGCTCGCGGCTGCGAGCTTGCGCGCAAGGTCATCGGGATTGCCGTTGTACCGCACCTCGGAGGGCGCGTTCTGCTGCCGGTAGGTGTGAATGAGGAAGATATCTCTCATCTGCCTCGGCGTGAGTGCGTCGGTCGAGGGGTCAGCAGTAGGTGAGCCGTAGGCACGACGAACAGAGCGCAGTAGTTGTTCGTCCCAGGAACCGTCGGCGAGCAGGTCTTTCGTGACCCGAAGCGTTCGAACGAGGTACCCATGACGGATGAAGTGAAGCGTCAAGTTCCTCTCGTCACCCTCCAAGATCACAAGTCCTGGCGTGGCGGCGGCATCCCTGATGATCGCGAGCGCGGACATGGAACGGTCAACCGCGCGCAGAGCGTCTCGGAAGGCAATAGCGTCCTCATAGCGCTGATCGGCTGCGGCAGTCTCGCGGAGTGATTGCAGTGCAGAGCGGAAGCGATCTGACCCGCCGTTGAAAACATCCAGCGCCGCGTCGATACGCCGTCGGTACTCGGCGGCGTCGATGCGTCCTTCACACGGACGCGGGCACGTGCCATCGACGCGATGCTGGCAGAAGCGCGTCGGCGTTCCTGCATCGAGTCTTCGAACACACCGGCGCAGTCCGAAATGCATAGTCAGTGCGTCCACAAGCGTCTGTGCGGCCCAGCTGTTGGTGAGCGGGCCGACGTTCTCCCCGCTGGCATAGCGACGATTCACGACCCTCAGACGCGGAAAGCGCGACAGTGTGTCGACGTGCACATAGACCGCCTTGCGACCGCGTTCGTGGTCGCGATCCAATCTCGGGTGGTAGCGCAGGGACAGGCGGCTCTCGAGAAGCTGGGCGTCCAGTGGCGATGCGCAGACTACATGGCTGACGCTCGCCGTGAGCACTGCCGGATGGTCGCTCGTGTGATCGACGGGAGCATAGAAGTAGCTGCGTACGCGCGTGCGAAGACTCTTGGCCCGCCCGACCTTGATCACCTGACCGTTGGCGTCTCGCATGATGTAGACCCCGGGTGCGTCAGGAAGGTGTGTCGCCAATACCAACTTGCGCGCGAGGTCACCCTGTCGAGCGAGCCCGCAGTAGCGTGCGACATCGCCGGCGGTGTGGATGTCACGGGTCGATAGCTCCTCGATCATCCGGCACCAGACCTCGGCAGTTGCCAGGGCGTCGGTGGAGGCGCGATGGTCAGGTACGGTCTCCACCTGATACGCGAGTGCGAGAGCCCTCAGATTGTGGCGCTCCAACTCCGGGTGTAGCCTGCGTGCGAGAACGAGGGTGTCGAGTACCGGCCGAGGGAAGGGCATGCCCCATGCGCGTTCGGCCTCGTAGTCGAGGAACCCGAGGTCGAAGCGGTGATTGTGTGCGATCAGAACCGAGTCGCCGACGAACTCGCGCAGGCGACGCATGACGGATGCGACATCATCGGCATCAGAGACCATGTCGTCGTCGATACCGGTAAGATGCCGGATGGCCTGTGGAATGGATTCCGACGGCCGGACAAGCTCCCCGAAACGCGCGACGATGACACCCGCGCGTACGTACGCCGCACCGATCTCGATGATGTCGTTGGTGCCCGGTCGACAACCCGTCGTCTCGATATCGACGGTGACGAAGGACCCTTCGTTGAGTGGCGTACCTGCGAGCATGGGCGAGTCCATCAAATGTGTGTGGTCATCACGTACAATGCTAGCATGGCGCCGTTCGCGCCGGGCATGTGTTGCTCGTCACGGCGACGGCTCGTAGCATGTGATTGTGTCTAGATGGTCGACGTTCACTCGTAGTCCCGACCGCGAAGGTGGTTGCCACATGGCGTTCTTCCTGGTTGACCGTGATCGTGAAGACGGACCACTCAGGCTTCTTTCCGGTGACATGTATGTCTCTCGCCAAGAAGCGCTGGCCGCGCTGCCGAGCCTGGTGGATGCAGCGGACAGCGAGAGCCGAGACGTGTTCGTGTGCGACCTCGACGCGGCCACGCCTGTGCTGTTCGTGGCGCAGGCTACTGTGCCCGCGCCGGATGTCTCCCCGGTAGAAGAGGACGAAGTACCTGTAGTCGCCGAGGAAGAGGCTGTCGGCGTGTGGGAGGCACCGGCTGAAGAACCGGAGCTCACGAACGAGGATGTTCTCGAGGACGTCGCGCTCGAGGGTCCCGGCCTTGCCGACGCACTGCGGCGGGCGGCTACCTCACTCGAATCCGAGGGCATCGTCGCACCTGAGTCTGTACCGGTGGCATCGGAGCCACAAGAAGCATCCGTCGCTGAAGATCTCGAGATCTCCGAGGATGCGGTCGAGGAACCCGAGACCGACTTCGCTGATGAGCTGTCAAGCGCCATCGCATCTCTCGGCATAGCGGAGCCGATGTCAGAGCAGGCCGAGACTCCTGCGGAGGACGACGACGCAGTCGCGTCGACGACTGAGTGGCCCTGGGCCAATGTCGAGAAGGTGGACGAGGCCGTCGAGAGTGAAGCTGACGAGGAGATCGAGGCGGTCGCATCGATCGATGACGAGACTCTCATCATGGCGAATCCGGAGGCTGTGGACTTCACTCCGCGGCCGGTCATCATGGGCGACTACGGTGACGAGACTCCAATCATCCCGGATGAACTCGAGGATCTACTGGAGGCGACGACCGACGAGACCGTCGACGAGACTCTGCAGACCGAAGGGGAGTCCGTAGAGCCGATCGCGGAAGTCGCGGAGCTGGCCGAAGAAGAGACAGCCGAGCAGGCTATCGATATGCCCACCGCGTACGAGCCCGGTGAGCTGGAGCTTGACGAGTACTCCTGCGACGACTGTGTCTACTCGAACACGTGTCCCAAGGCCGGTTCGAGCAATCCCGCCGAGTGCGGCAGCTTCCAATGGAAGTCTACATAACCCCAAAATGTTGCTGACACAGACGGCCCGGCTACCATATAGTGTAGTCGGGCCGTTATGTCTTTCGGAGGGCCACTGATGTCACGGGTCGACCGACAGAACTTCCCGTTCTCGGCCATCGTCGGTCAGGACATGTTGAAGACCGCGCTGCTACTCAACGCGGTAGACCCCCGTGTGGGCGGCGTCCTGGTCCGCGGGCAGAAAGGCACCGCCAAGTCCACGGCGGTACGTGCCCTTGCCACCGTCCTTCCTGAGTTCGACACCGTCGAGGGTTGCGCGTATGGCTGCGATCCTGACGATCCGCGGTCGTGGTGCTCCTCCTGCAGCGAGTCGAAGGCCGTACACAAGCGCACCCGGCGCCGGCCGAATCTGGTGGACCTGCCCGTCTCGGCGACAGAGGACCGCGTGGTCGGCACTCTCGACCTGGAACACGCGCTCAAGCATGGCGAGCGACGCTACGAACCGGGCCTACTTGCCGAGGCGAACCGCGGCATACTCTACGTCGACGAGGTCAACCTGCTTGACGACCACCTCGTCGACACGCTTCTCGACGCGGCTGCAAGTGGTGTGAACGTCGTGGAGCGCGAAGGTGTCCGCTTTCAGCACCCCGCGCGATTCATCCTTGTGGGAACCATGAATCCCGAGGAGGGCGAGCTTCGCCCGCAGCTTCTCGACCGCTTTGGCCTGTGCGTGGACGTCGAGGGCATCGCAGATGCAGCATCACGTGTCGAGATCCTCAAACGTCGCCGCGCATTCGAAGACGATCCCGCATCCTTCGCACGCCACTGGGAGGCATCAGAGTCGACTCTCGCCGAGAAGATCGGACGGGCCCAACACAGACTTGCTGACGTGGAACTCGACGACGAACTGTTGTTCCTGATCGCCTCGCTGTGCGCGCGCATAGGGGTCGACGGCCACCGGGCAGACCTCACCATGGCGCGGGCTGCCACCGCCTATGCGCTTCTACGCGAGGGCAACGACGTCACCGCAGCCGATGTGCGACACATAGCGCCGCTGGTACTCGCACACCGTATGAAGCGGACACCTTTCGAACAGGACCGCTTCGACAATCAAGAGATGTCGGCGATGATCGCGAGCGCAGGCTCCGGCGGTGACGGCGACGATGACGGGTCGCCTTCGCAGCAGGGCCCGACGGGGGACGGTGATGCGCACGTCGACATCGTCCGCAGTATCGTGGAAGGCATCCCCACGTCTGATGGCCCGAACGGTGAGCTTCCCTCGTCGATGTCACTCGATCTCGACCGTATCCGCAGGTCACAGGGTGGTAGGCGGCAGGAGACGACCTCGGATGACAAGCGAGGCCGCTATGTGCGCTCAGAGGCCCCACGAGCGGGGGAGACGCCCGACATCGCCCTGGACGCCACCATACGTGCAGCAGCGCCGTTCCAGGCCTCTCGTGAAGGCGACATGGCCATACGGATCGAGCCCTCAGACGTTCGCAGCAAGGTAAGGCGCCGTCGCGTGGGTGCATCGATCGTCTTCTGTGTGGACGCCAGCGGCTCGATGGGTGCGCAGAATCGCATGGAGATCGCCAAGGCGGCCGTGCTGGAACTCCTCGTGGATGCCTACCAGCGTCGGGACCGTGTCGGATTGGTGGCCTTCCGCGGTGATGGGGCGGATCTCGTGCTGTCGCCGACCGCGAGTGTCGAGCTCGCGCAACTCAAACTGCGCTCCCTGCCCACCGGCGGGGCGACTCCTCTCGCGCACGGCATCCTGAAGTCACTCGACGTCCTCGAGGTGGAGGGTCGTCGCAACGACGACATCATCCCGTGGCTCGTTCTTGTGACTGACGGACGCGGGAACGTAGGCGTGGACGGCGGTCTTGGTTCCGAGGACGCCAAGAAGGCTGCCGAGAAGGTCCGCGAGGCGCGCGTGAACACGATCGTGATCGACACCACGCACACATCTCGGAGCGGCGCTGCGGCTCGCGAGATCGCACATGCTGCCGGAGCCGAGTATGTGCGTCTGAACACGATGGATGGTAGCGCTCTCAGCGTGATAGTGCGCGAGAGGCTGCGTACGGCGTAGGGTGCGGAGTGGGCCTGTAAGCCGGATTCTGTCGTTGGACGACCATCTATCTGGGACCGCCGTTGCCGACGGCCTCACGCGGGCATACCCGAGCGATGGCCGGGCCAGCCGTAGCCGCTCCTATTCGCCCTTGCTCCAGGTGGGGTTTGCCAAGCCGTCACGTCACCGTGACGCTGGTGCGCTCTTACCGCACCGTTTCAGCTTTTCTCCCGCCGAAGCGGGGGAGTCTTCTTTTCTGTGGCACTTTCCGTCGCGTCGCCGCGCCCTGCCGTTAGCAGGCACCCTGCCCTGTGGAGTCCGGACTTTCCTCACGCCTTTCGGCGCGCAGTCGCCCGGCCCACTCCGCACGTCATTGTAGCAGGTCGGCGGTCATTTTCGGCGACTGGAAAGCGACGCTTGATGCGAGGGGACGATCGCCGTTCAGGTGGTGGCCTGCGCCCGGATCTTCGCCCAGGAATCCTTGAGGGTCAGGGTCCGATTGAATACGGGAGCTTCGCTCGTAGAGTCGGGGTCCGCGCAGAAGTAGCCGAGCCGCTCGAACTGAACGGTCTCGCCGATGACCGGCTTCGCGAGCCAGGGCTCCACGTAGCAGTCGCCAAGCACAGTCTCCGAATCGGGATTTAGATCGTCGAACAGGTCGCGGCCATCCGATCCTGGGAACGGAGCCGAGAAGAGATGGTCGTAGAGTCGGACCTGGGCGGGTACAGCGTGCGCTGCCGAGAGCCAGTGCAGCGTGCCCTTGACCTTGCGCCCGTCCGGGGAGCTGCCTCCACGCGTCTGCGGGTCATACGTGCAACGAAGCTCGATGACGTTGCCGTCATCGTCTTTGATGAACTCATTGCAGGTGATGAAGTACGCCGAGCGAAGACGGACCTCCCGGCCCGGTGCGAGCCGGAAGAACTTCTTGGGCGGATCCTCCATGAAGTCGTCGCGCTCGATCCAGAGCTCACGGGAGAACGGAACGGCCCGTGTGCCGGCAGACTCGTCCTCGGGGTTGTTGACCACGTCCATCTCTTCGACCTGTCCCTCGGGGTAGTTCTCTATGACCACCTTCAGAGGGTCAAGTACGGCAAAGCGCCGCATCGCATCGCGGTTGAGCACGCTACGCGCCGCGTGCTCGAGCATCTCGATCTCCACGACGCTGTCTGCGCGTGCTACACCGATCATCGCTGCGAAGTCTCTGATGCCTTCAGCAGGGAAGCCTCGACGCTGGATACCGGTGAGCGTCGGCATGCGCGGGTCATCCCAACCGTGCACGTAGCCTTCCTTCACGAGCTTGAGCAGGACGCGCTTGGAGAGCACGGTGTGCGTGAGGTTCAGACGCGCGAACTCGTACTGGTGGGGCTTCGAGGGCACGGGGAGGTTCGCAACGAACCAGTCGTAGAGCGGTCGGTGGTCCTGGAACTCCAGGGTGCAGATGGAGTGTGTGATGCCCTCGATCGCGTCGGACTGCCCGTGTGCGAAGTCGTACGAAGGGTAGATGCACCATGCGTCGCCGGTGCGCGGATGCGCGGCATGGAGGATGCGGTACATCACCGGATCGCGGAAGTTGATGTTGCCGGAAGCCATGTCGATCTTCGCGCGTAGGACGCGCGAGCCATCCGGGAACTCGCCTGCGCGCATGCGCTCGAACAGATCAAGGTTCTCCTCGGCAGAACGATTCCGCCAAGGACTCTCCTTGCCAGGTTCGGTGAGCGTCCCGCGGTGCTCGCGAATCTCCTCAGCTGAAAGATCGTCGACGTAGGCCTTGCCTTCACCGATGAGGTAGACGGCCCACTCATAGAGCTGCTCGAAGTAGTCGCTGGCGTAGTAGAGGTGCTCGCCCCAGTCGAAGCCGAGCCATCGCACATCGGCTTCGATCGCGTCGATGTACTCCTGCTCCTCTTTGACAGGGTTGGTGTCATCGAACCTTAGGTGGCAACGTCCCGAGAACTCCGATGCGATGCCGAAGTTGAGACAGATCGACTTGGCGTGGCCAATATGAAGGTAGCCGTTCGGCTCCGGAGGGAAGCGCGTCACAACCTTCTCGATGCGGCCTTCGCGAAGGTCTGCCGCAACGATATCGCGGACGAAATCACTCTGCTCAGATGGTGATGTGTTTTGTGTGTCCATGGTCGCCGAGGATAGCATACCGGGAGGCAAGAAGTGGATAGCGGCATCGACGGGAGGCAGGCGAGACGCTTGCCTACTGACTCAAGCGCTCCTCTGAACGCAACGCTCGGCTCGTGAAAGCAGAACAGGCCAGAGAGTGCACTCTCTGACCTGCGAGTTTATGGTAGCCCGTACGGGATTCGAACCCGTGATCTCCGCCTTGAGAGGGCGGTGTCCTAACCGCTAGACGAACGGGCCAAGCCTGGCTGGGGTACTAGGGCTCGAACCTAGACTCTTCGGAACCAGAATCCGACGTGTTGCCAGTTACACCATACCCCAGTACGCGCACGCGCTGCCTGGGCGCGAGACGGTATGCTACCGAGCGTCCACGCGTGTGTCAAGCCAGAAACCCGGCGTGCTACGGTGTCGCCCAGATGTGCGCATCGTGAAGTCGTGCCAGCGTCTTTGCCTTGCCGAGAAGTGCGATCGACTCGAACAGCGGGAGAGACACCGTCGCCCCGGTGACGGCAACGCGCACCGCCTGAAAGACGACCTTGGGCTTGAGATTGAGGGGTTCAGGCAGCGTACGCAAAGCCTCTTCGACCGACGCGGCGTCGAAGGTCTGGAGCCGCATGAGGACATCGGCCGCGGCTTCAAGCGAGCGAGCGGCACCTTCCTTCTCGAGAACCTTCTCCTTGGCGTCCTGGGAGATCTTGACCGGGTCTCTGAGGAGGAACCGGACAAGATCGGCAACTTCATCCAGTCGCTTGACGCGTTCAGCGACGAGTGGCGCGAGCTCTTCGAACCACGCGCGACGTGACGCGACGTTCTCCGCGTTGGTCAATCCTGCTGCTTCGAGCCACGGCACCATACGATCCACGAACGCCGAGGCGGACAGCTCGCGGATATACACGCCATCCAGCCATTCCAGTTTGGCCTCGTCGAAGATCGCCGGATTGGTCGAGACGCGATCCAGCGAGAAGTTCTCGGCAAGCGTATCCCGGGTGAAGACCGTCGTCTCGCCATCGAGTGACCAGCCGAGGAGCGCAAGGTAGTTCATGACTGCCTCGGGTAGGTAGCCAAGATCGCGGTAGGCCTCGACCGAGGTGGCTCCGTGACGCTTCGACAGACGCTTGCCGTCAGGTCCGAGAATCATGGAGAGATGGCCGAAGACAGGTACCGGCTCACCCAGGGCCTCATAGATGAGGATTTGCTTGGGTGTGTTCGATAGGTGGTCGTCGCCCCGTATGACGTGCGTGATGGCCATGGTCGTGTCATCGATCGTGACCGCGAAGTTGTACGTGGCGGTGCCGTCGGTGCGCACCAGCACGAGATCATCCACAGCATCGGCGGGGAAGACCACGTTGCCGCGCACGGCGTCCGCAAAGGCGATCTCCCCACGGTTCTCGGGGACTTTCAGACGCCATACGTGTGGCTCACCGGCAGCAATGCGAGCAGCAGCCACCTCAGTCTCGATGGAGCGACACGTGCGGTCGTAGCCGGCGAACCCGCCCTTCGCACGTGCAGCCTCCCGCCGGGCTTCGAGTTCAGCCGGAGTGCAGAAGCAGGGATACGCTGCGTCGTTCGCCTTCAGTAGCTCTAGAGCCTTCGCGTAGCTTTCGGAACGCTGCGTCTGGAAGTATGGTCCGTACTCGCCGCCCACGTCCGGCCCCTCGTCGTAGTCGAGGCCGAGCCATTCCATGGCGCGCAAGATGGCCTGCGTGTTCTCGTCGGTCGAACGCTCAGGGTCTGTATCCTCGATGCGCAGCACGAAGGTGCCAGCATGACGACGGGCGAATGCCCAGTTGTATATGGCGGTACGGGCGCCACCGATGTGGAGATGCCCCGTCGGGCTCGGTGCGAAGCGAACGCGGACGTCCTGGGTCACAGTATGGCTCCTTGATGTCGATTGTGTGATCGGGTCACTCAGTGTGTGCGCCGTGTTCGCCCTCCGGGCAGACGCCTACGCGACGCAGCAGGTACCAGGTGATACCGACCGCGAGTATGAGCATGGCGAGTGCAGCGGCCTTCTCGAGTGTGGCTCCGCCGCCCTCGAACACCACGAGCTTCCGCACTACGGCAACAAGCCCGGCTTCGAGCACGATCGGTACAACGTTTCGTTGCTGCAAGTACGCGAGGGCTATGTTGAACAGCTCCACGACGATGAAGACGACAAGCACCGTGTCGAGCACACGGGTGATTCCCTCGGGCGTAAGGAATCCTTCCGCCCCGAAGAGTCGGACCATCTGAATGACGACGTCCACCGCACCGAGCACGGCCATGAGGACGAGGAGCGCCGCCACCGCTGTCTCGACGTGATGGACTATCTTCTGAAGCAGCTTCGACATGTATCCTCCATACCCGTGAGCGAGTCACAACTATACCAGCCGAGGCACGCATAGCGCGATTGCGGGGAGCCAGAGTGCATGGTATCCTCCGGGCTACTCATCAAGAGGCAGTGCGAGAGCGCTGCAGAGGGTCGAGGGACCGCACCCGACGACACCCCGGCAACCGACGTGAAAGCGACGCACGGTGCCACATTGCGGCAGGCGTTGAGCCTGGCAGATGAGGGAATACCGTGGGCGTTCGCGCCGAACACGATGTCCCTTGTCCGCCTGGACAGGGGCATTTCTCTTGTCCGGGCAGTAAACGACGGCGCCCGGTGCATACCGGGCCGAGCTAGTAGGAGGTCAGATGTCCGGACGCGATTTCCTTTTCACCTCGGAGTCGGTCACCGAGGGGCACCCCGACAAGATGTGCGACCAGATCTCGGATTCGATCCTCGACGCCATTCTTACTCGTGAGGGCGAGTTGGAGGCCGAGGGCTACGTAACAGACAAGGGGTCCAAGGCCTCTCTGGACTATGTGCGCGTGGCATGCGAGACCCTCACTACCACCGGACTGATCGTCGTCGCCGGCGAAGTCAGGACCCACGCTTATGTGGACATCCCCTCGATCGTTCGCGATACGGTCAAGGATATCGGCTACACACGGGCGAAGTACGGTTTCGACTACGAGACGTGTGGCGTCATCACCGCGATTCACGAGCAAAGCCCCGATATCGCGATGGGCGTCGATGAGGCGTATGAGATCAAGCGCGGCGAGACGGACCCTCTCGATCTCATCGGCGCCGGAGACCAGGGCATGATGTTCGGCTACGCGTGCAATGAGACGTCTTCGCTGATGCCGATGCCCATCTACCTCGCGCATCGCCTGGCCGAGAGGCTCACGGCAGTCCGCAAGGGTGACGTGCTCGACTACCTGAGGCCTGATGGCAAGACGCAGGTCACCGTGCGCTACGAGGACGGCAAGCCTGTCGCCGTCGACAAGATCCTGATCTCCAGCCAGCACGCTGACGGCGTCGATATCGAGAACCTCATGAAGCCGGACTTCATCGAGCACATCATCGAGCCTGTTCTGGGACTCGAGGATATCTCGTGGAAAGGCGCGGAGATCTACGTCAACCCGACTGGCAGGTTCGTGATCGGTGGTCCGATGGGTGACTCCGGCCTCACCGGCCGCAAGATCATCGTCGATACGTACGGCGGCATGGGCCGTCACGGTGGCGGTGCATTCTCGGGCAAGGACTGCACGAAGGTCGACCGCTCGGCCGCCTACGCTGCCCGCTGGGTCGCCAAGAACGTCGTCGCTGCGGGTCTCGCCGACCGCTGCGAGATCGAGCTCGCCTACGCCATCGGCGTCGCGCATCCTCTCTCGGTGTTGGTCGAGACTTTCGGTACCGAGAAGGTAGCCGTCGACAAGATCGAGAAGGCCGTTCTGGACGTCTTCGATCTGCGTCCTGGGGCGATCATCCGTGACCTCGACCTCAGGCGCCCGATATACCGCAAGACCGCCGCGTACGGTCACTTCGGCCGTGACGAGCGCGACTTCACCTGGGAGCGAACTGACCGCGTTGACGAACTACTCGCGGCCGTAGAGTAGACGATCGTTGCGCAATCGAAGGCCACCGACCCCGATGTCGGTGGCCTTCGCTATGCTGTCTGCATGGACCAACCAACCCGATACAGATACGCGAGTGTCGTGATCGATCTGCCGACGCGCGCACTGAGCGAGCCGTTCGACTACGAGATCCCCGAGTCCCTGTCTTCGGGCACCCTCGTAGGCGTTCCCGTGCTCGTGCCGCTGGGCTCTACGAAGGCTGTGGGCTACGTTGTCTCCGTTTCGTGTGAGACTGACCTCGAGAAGGCCCGCCCTATCGAGCGCATTCTCGGCGAGAGTCTGTTCGATGAGAACGCGATGGCTCTTGCCCGATGGATCGCCGAGGAGTACCTGGCGCCACTCAGCGAAGCGCTCAGACTGTTCCTGCCCCCGGGCGGCTCTCCACGGCTTGTTCGCGGCTACCAGGCTCACGGAGAGCGACCTGACGGCGAGGCGGGCGATGTCTTCGACTTGGCCGCACGCGACGATGGCGTGATCGACAGGGAGCTGGGTCGCCCCGGTTCCCGAATGCGTTCGATCGCGGCACGTCTGGCGTCCCAAGGGGTACTGACCCGGACCTACTCGCTCGAACCCGCGCGAGTGGCGGACGTGTCGGAACGGTTCGCTGTGCTTGCGGAGGCTGCACGCGGATACACGCCCACCAAACGGGCGACGATGCAGAGAGCACTTCTTGCAGCGCTGAATGACGGTCCGGTCTCGGTGGCAGAGCTGCGAGCCGAGTTCGGAAGCGTGGATGCCGCACTTCGCAGACTCGTCGATGTAGGTGCTATCGACCTCTTTGAGCGGCAGCGTCTGAGACTCCCGGAAAGCTCCGCACGTCACGCTCCACGTCACGCCGTCCTGTCTGAGGGTCAGCGTCAGGCGCTGGACATGATCTCCCACACTGCTAGCTGCGGCGGCGGAGTAGTCCTACTGGATGGAGTCACCGGTTCCGGTAAGACCGAAGTCTACCTTCGCGCGATCGAAGACTGCCTCACTGCGGGCGATCGCGCAATCGTCCTCGTACCGGAGATATCACTGACGCCCCAGACGGTCGGCCGCTTCAGGTCCCGCTTCGGGAACCGCGTTGCCGTTCTTCACAGCCGGCTCTCTGACGGGGAACGCTACGACCAGTGGAAGCTTGCTCTCGCCGGCAAGGTCGACGTAGTCGTTGGCGCTCGCTCTGCCCTGTTCGCACCCTTATCGCGAGTACGTCTCGTCGTGATCGACGAAGAGCACGAATCTTCATACAAGCAGTCCAGTTCTCCTCGGTACCATGCTCGTGATGTCGCCGAACGCATGTGTTCTACCTCGGGCGCGGTCCTGGTCCTCGGGTCTGCGACGCCCAGCATGGAGTCACGTGCGGCGGCATCTGACGGCCGATACGCCTACGTGCGGCTGGGTGAGCGAGTGGGCGGAGGAACGCCGCCTGGGGTCACGGTCGTAGATATGGGGGCCGAGTTCAAGGACGGCCATCGGTCGATGTTCTCCCGGCCGTTGCTCGATGCGCTGCGCACAACGCTGCAGGCAGGGGAGAAGGCCGTCCTGTTCTTGAACAGGCGAGGGTATGCCTCCTTTCTCTTGTGCCGGGAGTGTGGTTTCGTCCCGCAGTGCGACTCCTGTTCTGTGTCCATGACCTATCACGAACAAGGCGACGTGCTGATGTGCCACCACTGTGGGAAGCGCGCGAAGGTCCCGGTTGTCTGTCCGAGGTGCGGAAGCGCGTTCTTGCGGCGTTTCGGAGCCGGAACGCAGCGTGTCGAAGAGGAGCTGTTGGCCGAGTTCCCTGACGCAGCAGTCGTCAGGATGGATGCAGACTCCACAGCGGGGAAGGGTGGCCATGAGCGTGCGCTTATGGCCTTCGAGGCTCTGGATAGTGGGATTCTGTTGGGGACTCAGATGGTGGCCAAGGGTTTGGACTATCCCGAGGTGACCCTCGTGGGTGTCATCAACGCGGACACGACCATGCACATCCCGGATTTCCGCTCAGCAGAGCGCACCTTCCAGTTGCTCGAGCAGGTCGCAGGCCGCGCTGGGAGGGGCGAACGCCCGGGTCGTGTCGTCATCCAGACATACTGGCCCGACCATCCGGGGGTACTGGCGGTCTTGAATCGGGACCCCGAGCTCCTGTACGCCACCGAACGTGAGTCCCGCGGTGTCCTGGGATACCCGCCGTACGGTCGACTGCTCAACGTTGTGGTCACGTCGCCATCGGTCGACGAGTGTCGCTCTGTCGCACGACAGGCAGCGGACACTCTACAGGCAGTGGCTCCCGAAGGATGGTCCATCCTCGGCCCTGCGCCCGCTCCTATCGCGCGGCTCAAAGGACGACATCGCTGGCACGTATTAGTCAAGGCGCCGCCGGGTTCGGCACTGTCGCGCGTTCTGGGTGATGCGCTTACATCACTGCGCGGCACGGCGCAAGCGATCATCACGGCCGATGTCGACCCCCTCGACCTCGTCTGACACCGCAGAGACGTCGTTGTAGAATGGACGGCGCGCGGCAAGGTTCTTGCTTCGCATGAATGCCCGAACACCGTATTGCAGGAGCGACTACTGTATGGAAGTCCTGTCACATCCTAATCCGGTTCTCAAGCTGGATGCAGCCTCCGTCGACGTCTCCGCGGACAAGGAGTTGCGCAGACTCGTGCGCACCATGGCCGACGTGATGTACGAGCACGCCGGGGTCGGCCTTGCCGCCCCGCAGATCGGCGTGTCCAAGCGCGTGATCGTGTTCGATGTGGACGATCAGCTATCCGCGCTCTGCAACCCCGTGATAGTCGAGCGATCTGACGAGACCGTTGTTGACGATGAGGGGTGCCTGTCGGTCCCGGGTATCTGGGTTCCGGTTGAGCGGTCCCAGTGGGTCATATGCAACGGCGTCACACTCGATGGCAGAGAAGTGACCCTTCGAGCTGAAGACTTCTTGGCTCGCGTATTGCAGCACGAGATCGACCATCTTGACGGCATTCTGATGCTCGACAGGCTCGAGCTTGATGAACGCCGAGAGGCTATCAAGGCGTACAACTCCGCGAACGATCCCCAGCGCGTAGGGTGAGCCGGGCACTCGGAGGGGGCAGAATGGACGTCGTCTTCATGGGCACGCCCGAGTTCGCCGTGCCGAGCCTCGAGCGTCTTGCGGATACGCATGACGTCGTCGGCGTCTACACGCGACCCGACGCGGTCTCCAGGCGCGGCAAGACCCTTGTCGCTCCGCCCGTGAAGTCTGCTGCCGAGCTACGCGGACTACCCGTGATGCAGCCGGTCTCCCTGCGAGACGAGACTGAGATCTCGCGGCTCAGATCGATCGCTCCTGATGTCATCTGCGTTGCAGCGTTCGGCATGATCCTGCCACGGGAGGTACTGGAGATACCGAGATTCGGCTGCATCAATGTGCATGCCTCACTGCTGCCGCGCCATCGGGGTGCCGCTCCGGTCCATCGCGCTGTACTAGAAGGAGATGAGGTCATCGGCGTTAGCATCATGCGCATGGAGGAGGGACTTGACACCGGCCCGTTCGCTATCCAGCGCTCGATGTCTGTCGATGACCTGGACGTACCGACGCTGACTGCGGCACTTGCCGTCATGGGCGCCGACGCGCTGCTGGACGTGCTCGCTGAAATTGACGCAGGCACCGTCGTGTGGGTAGCTCAGGACGCTTCGCGGGCAACGTATGCAGCGAAGGTGACTGCCGAGGATGTGTCTCTCGACCCTGGACTCACAGCACGGGAGGCGCTGCTGCGTGTACGCGCCTCTACACCTCAAGCCCCGGCCAGACTGCAGATCGGAGACACCGTTGTAACCGTGTTGCGTGCGTCGGGGGCTGCTGAAGCGATCCCTCCGGGCGGCGTCGGCTTCGAGCGGCAGGGGCTGTTCCTCGGGTTTGCGGACGGCACACTCAGCTTAGATCGCATCCGACCCGCAGGCAGGGGAGACATGGACGGCGCAGCCTGGGTGTGTGGCGCCAGGTTGCCTGAGCACTGCCGCTGGCAGGCAAGCTCATGACACTTGCCCCCGCCCGTTTCACGGCACTCAAGGTCCTCGCCGACATCCGACGGCGCGATGCGTTCTCACGACCGGTGGTCGATGCGGTGCTGGCCCGTGCCAGCTTGTCCGCCCAGGACGCTGCGCTCGCCTCCAGACTCGTCTACACGGCAATCGCGGCAGAGGGGGTGCTCGATCAGATCATCAATGAGTTCGCCAAGCGACCAGGAGCGGTCGAGCCGCGGGTGAGAGATGCCCTACGACTGTCCATAGGCGAGATCCTCTACTTGCGTACTCCGTCCCGTGCTGCTGTGCATCAGGGTGTGGAGGCAGTCAGGCGAAGCCGTCCGGCGGCAGCCGGCTTTGCCAATGCAGTGCTTCGCAACGTGGCTGACCGTGCTGACGCCTTCCCGTGGGGAGACCCCGGAAGTGACCGTGAAGCGCTCGCACGTGCGTGCGCGATGCCGCGGTGGTTGGTCGACCGCTTCCTCGAGGATCTCGGTGAGGCTGCGGGCACTGAGGCTCTCCTGGCAAGCCTGGAACCCGCGCCACTCTTCGTACGGGTAAACCCTTATCGGGCGTCCATCGAGGACGCTCTCGCTCAGCTCGACCAGGATGGCGCCGGCCCGGAACCCTATTCGCCTGATGATGCTTCAATCAGGTGCGGGTCTGCGCGTAACGCGGTGCGGGGCCGGGCGGTAGACGCGGGCCTCGTGCTCGTCAGTGACGCTGCCGCACAGGTCGCCCCGTTGGCGTGTTCACCCTGCCCAGGTGCACGAATCCTTGATGTGGCTGCGGGCCACGGGACGAAAACCGCGATGCTGCAGGGGATCGCGATGTTGCATGGCGGCCCGGCGGATATCACCGCCGTCGATCTCCACGCTTTCAAACTACGAGAGCTCGATTCATCGCTCGCTCACCTTGGCATACCCCCCGTGACCACCGCTGTCGTTGATGCATCTGATTCGGATGCGCTGGGCACCATTGGCGCTGATTACGACATCGTCCTCGTAGACGTTCCGTGCTCAGGGCTGGGCACACTACGCCGGCATCCGGAGAAACGCTGGAGAGTTCGACCCGAAGACATCGATCGGATCGCGGGGTTGCAGCGCTCCATGCTCGAAGCTGCTGCTCACGTTGTCCGCCCCGGAGGTCTTGTGGTGTACTCTACATGCACCATCACCCGAACGGAGAACGAGCGTGTGATCGGTGGTTTCCTCGAAGGCGAGACGGGCGCGTTCTTCTCGGTCGAACCTTTGAGCCCCATCGTCGACGACTCGTGGCAGAGGTTCATCGCGCCCGAGGGTTGGTTCCGTTCGTGGCCGCAGCGGGGAGGCGCTGACGGACACTTCGTCGCAGCGCTCGTCCGCTCGGCGACATGAGACAGGTACGCACCGCTTCGTCTGGAGGAGGACCTACGATGCGCAACACCCGTATCGTCGAGATGCTTGAGGTCACCGAGGCTGCCGCCCTGGCAGCGGCACGGTGGATGGGGAAGGGCGATAAACACTCGGCCGACAAGGCGGCCGTCGAAGCCATGCGCAAGGCGTTCGACATCATCGACATAGACGGCGAGATAGTCATCGGGGAGGGGGAGCGCGACGAAGCTCCCATGCTCTTCATCGGGGAGAAGGTAGGCGCGGGCGGAGAGGCCGTGGACATCGCGGTCGACCCGCTGGAGGGGACGAACCTGACCGCATACGGCCAGCCGAACTCACTCGCCGTGCTCGCCTTCGGGCCGAAGGGTACACTGCTCAATGCGCCGGACACCTACATGTGGAAGGTCGCGGCAGGTCCTGCCGCCAACGGGGCGGTGCATATCGATGCTTCGCCCACCGAGAATGTCCGCAATGTCGCCAAGGCTCTGAATCGTCCGGTCGAGGATATCGTCGTGTGCATCCTCGAGCGCGAGCGCCATGAAGATCTCATCGCCGAGGTACGTCAGACCGGTGCCCGGATACGGCTGATCAGTGACGGTGACGTTTTCGGCGCCGTCGCGACCGCCATAGAAGGCACAGGAATCCACCTGTACATGGGAGCCGGCGGGGCCCCCGAGGGCGTTCTCGCAGCTGCAGCTATGAAGTGCATCGGCGGCACGTTCATGGGCCGATTCCAGTTCCGCAGTGATGAGGAGCGCCAGCGCGCTCTTCAGATGGCGCAGTGCGACATCGACGATGTCCTCACGATGGACTGCCTGGTCAACACAGATGAGGCGGCGTTCATCGCGACGGGCGTCACTGACGGAGAGATGCTGCGCGGCGTGAAGTACTTTGGACAGGGCGCCCGTACGCACTCGATCGCTATGGACAACAAGACGGGTACGGTACGGTTCATCGAGACGGTCTACCGCACAGGCGTTGAGAAGTTCTGGGTCCGGATGGAGTAGCTACTCCGCGGAGGGACACCCTGCACATGCGGGCGACCCATCTGATGACTTGCAGGAGCCGGCCTTCGTGGCTGGCTCCTCCGTCTTTGCCGGAGCTGCAGTCGCGGGTGAGGCGGCTTGTTTGCGAGAGTCAGTGTTGTAGAAGCCGCTGCCCTTGAAGTGGACGCCTACCGGCGTGAAGACGCGCTTGGTCGCCGAACCGCACTCGATACACGCTACATCTGATGAGTCGGCGATACGCCGGACGACCTCGAAGGTCGTCCCGCACGAGATACAGCGGAAATCATATGCAGGCATCGGCATCCCTTCATGGCCGTCGGGTTCACAGCGACGGAGCCCGTCGCGGAGTAGCACGATACAACGGGAGCATCCCGCGGGGCAAGGCCCGCGAGTTGCTATACTCCCGCACATGAATGACAGAGCGCGTCGCAAGAGACTTCTCCCAGTATGGCTGGTGCCTGGTGTGGCAGCGGCGCTCGTAGTGCTCGCTCTCGGCGGAATCCTGGCGCGCGCGAACTACATCTCCTCACTTGTAACAGTCCCGGACCTTGTGGGTCGGGCAGAGTCAGTAGCCAGGGACAACGCGCGTCTGGCAGGTTTCGAGATCGTCGTGGATTCCGAGCAGTTCTCGGGTACGGCGCCCGCCGGTACCGTGCTCTCGCAGTCGCCTCAAACGGGAACGAGGGCCAGGCCCGGTTCGATGATCTCGGTCGTGCTTTCCGCAGGCAGCGAACTTGTCACGATGCCGGACCTCATCGGCTTCTCGCTCAAAGAAGCCCAGGATCGCCTGCGGGCTCTCGGTGTGGGTGCCACAACGCAAGACGTCATGTCACCGGCTCCGGCAGGGACGGTGATCGAGTCGTTTCCGGCTCCCGGGACGCAGATACGCACAGGAGAGACGGTCCGGCTCTCAGTAGCCATCGGAGGTCCGACGGGGGACGCGCTGTTGCCCTACGACCTGACGGGAGTGCACGTCGCGCTCGATCCTGCGCCCGTCACCTCTGGGACGCAGGACGCCGCGCTCGAGGTGGCACGGCGCCTGAGATCGCTGCTTGAAGCGTCTGGTGCAGCGGTCACAGTGACTCGATCTCTGACCGCAAGTTCGCCACCGGTATCCGAACGGGAGAGCATCATCACATCGATCCCACCCGATGCCTGTATCGGCCTATCGCTTTCGTCGGAAGGAGTGCCCGGAATCACTCCCATCGTAGTGAAGACAGCTGACACGGATTTGGCACAGTCCTCCGAGTCACTCGCTGCGATGTTCATGACCTCGGTGCGCACCGCTGATCGTCCCGTGAACGCCTTCCTCACGCGACCGGATGACGTTCTCGGCAAGGTACTTGCTCCTTCAGTTCGAATCCTTCTGGGCGATGCGGCGTTGCCCGAGGACGCATTGCGGCTGGCCGACCCCGCATGGTCAGATGCGGTGGCGCGAGCACTCTATCGTGCGTTGGGCGAAACCTTCGCACCTCGATGAACGTTGCAGTGTTCGTGTAGACTTGAACGGTGTTCGTACGAACGACGTTAGGGATGGTATGCGTTCACGTACCTCACGATTCATATTCGCGATCGTCATGGCGGCGTGCCTGCTGGCTCCCGGCATGGCGTATGGCGCCAAGTCTGAGATCGACACGCTCGAGGATGAGCTCGCTGCGGTGCGTGCTGAGGCCAAGAAGGCCGGCGACGCCTACTCTGACGCGTACTGGCAGCTCGATAAGACGAATGCCCAGATCGCCCAGACCGACAAGGAGCTTGCGGTCCTCAAGGACCAGCTCGCTGACGCCTCGGCACGACTCGCCGAGCGCGCGGTCTCCCTTTATCGCTCCGGAGGCGTCGACTACCTGATGCTGTTGTTCGGTGCCGAGAGTCTGGACGACATGCTGATGCGGCTCGAATACGTGCAGAGAATGGGCTCGGCGGACGCCGCGGAGATGGCCGAGGTCAAAGCTCTCCAAGAGGAGCTGAACACCAAGCGAGCGACCATCCTCGAGTTGCAGGAACAGCAGGCAGGCGAGACTGCTGAGCTGAAGAAGGCGTCCGACGCGCTGCAGAAGAAGCTGAAATCGATCCAGGCTGAGTACAACGCCTTGCAGGCGAAGCTGGATGCCGCGCGCAAGGCTGCGAACAAGCCTGCCTCGGCAAAGGTCGGCGCCAATGGCATGGTCTTCCCCGTGAGAGGCGCATATACGTATCGCGACACGTGGGGCGCTGCGCGTTCCGGCGGACGCACGCACAAGGGTACCGACATCATGGCTGCACACGGAACGCCGCTGGTGGCGGTGATGTCAGGTACAGTCCGCGCCAAGTCGAGCACCCTTGGTGGCCTCACCATTTGGCTTACCGCGGACAACGGCTGGGCCTTCTATTACGCCCACATGAACGGGTACGTGCGGACCTCTGGCCGTGTCCAGGCGGGTGAGCTTATCGGCTATGTGGGCAGCACCGGCAACGCGACCGCCAGTGCGCCACACCTTCATTTCGAGATCCATCCAAACGGTGGCGCGGCGGTGAATCCCTACCCGTACCTGAGGGCGATGGAGTGACACCATTGCGCCCGCACGTCATGCGTGCGAGCATTGCACTGTTCTGATCACCGTATCGGGAGCTGCGTGAGCGGCTGAGAGGCGGCTATGCCGCGACCGAAGGACTGCGCCGATAATGCGGGGCAGCAAGACGGCGGGAGGCCACACCGGCTCCCTCTCACGTCCCTCGCTCCCTCCCACGCCGCGGTTGCGGCTGTGAGAATGGAGTGGACTATGAGCACTTCGGCTAGACCCGCCAGCGAGCGTATCCGGCTCATTTCGGAAGTCGGTCTGAGCATCGCGCTTGCCACGGTACTGGGCATGATGAAGATCTGGCAGATGCCGCAGGGCGGCGAGGTGTCCCTTGCGATGTTGCCGATACTACTCCTGGCATTTCGCCGTGGTACAGGTCCGGCAGTCATCGCCGGCGTGCTCTACGGCGTTGTCGATGCGCAACTGAACCCCTACGTCGTTCATTGGGCGCAGTACATACTCGACTACCCACTCGCATACGGCCTGGTGGGGCTCGCCGGCCTCCTATCTCGCAAGATCGTCGCCGTCGATGAACAGAAGCGTCGCTTCGTCGTCCCGATCACGTTCGGAGTCGCGATCGCTGCTCTCGGCCGATACGCAGCGCATACGCTCTCTGGAGTCATCTTCTTCGCCGAGTATGCCGAGGGACAACCCGTGCTGCTCTACTCTGCGGTATACAACTCATCAGTACTGATCTCGGCAGTCGCGTGCGTCGTGGCCGCAGTGGCCATCGTCCCGGTGCTTGCGCGCGTCGTACCCGTCTGGAGGGAAGCCTGAACGCGATGAGGACGCTCATAGTAGGCGCCGCGCCCGTACCGGGGTCGTCAGCACTAGTACGTTCGTTGGCCGATTCGTGCGACCTTGTCATTGCTGCCGACGCGGCAGCAGAGTGGTGCATGGACCGCGGTATCACTCCTGATATCGCGGTTGGGGACTTCGACTCCTCGGCACCGGGCGCTCAAGACCGCCTTCGCGCATCGGGCGTGCAGGTACAGGAGTTCTCCGCCGAGAAGGACGAAAGCGACCTCGATCTTGCAGTACGCGCCGCGCGTGAAGCGGGGTCGGATCAGGTGGTCTTCACAGCATGTGCAGCTGGTCGACTGGACCATACCCTGGCGGTACTCGGTACCGTAGGCGAGTCTGCAGACCTGGATGCAGAACTGCACGAACCCGAGCTCGATGTATGGACCGTGGCAGACTCGATGCCAAGCGGGAGAACGCTCGAACTGCCGATCGGTTCCACCGTTTCCATCTTCGCCGTAGGAGATGCCACAGGGGTCACCCTTGACGGTTTCGTGTACGGACTCGATGACGCCACACTACGCGCACTGTCCTCGCTCGGGCTGAGCAACCGTACCCAAAGCTCGCACGTGACCGTTTGTGTCCGTGAGGGTACCCTGCTCGTGATGAGTCCTCGTATCGTCTGAAGCGTGGCACTCCAGTCATCAGCTCCAGATGCCGATACAGCCTCAGGGCGGACCCGTCCGCACCCGAACGGGGGAACGGTAGCAGGAGATGTCGCAGCACACCGACAGCAGCACTACGGGACGCGTCTCCGTCGGCAAGATCGCCGTCGGAGTGGTTGGCGTTCTCATGATCGCTGCGGGCGTGGGGACCTTGCGGTCCGCTCTTGCGGGCGCGATCATCGCGGTCGCAGGCTGTGTCATCGTGTGGCTCATCGTCCGCGTACAGGCGACACCGCAGACGTCAGCGGAGCCAGCGGTGCCGGTGGAGCCCGTATCTGCGGCCGCAGAGATGCCGAGAGTACCTCCGACCCTGGAGCCTGATGTTGTCGTTCGATCCCTTCTTGAAGCGGGCGCTGTGGGCGGGAAGCCGGTTGCTGCCCATCTCTGGCTCGAGGACCCCTCCAGCGGCACCCTGAGGCTCATTCAGTCTGCAGGCCCCATGGGACCTAGCTCGCAACCTGTGCCCTTCAACGATGGCATTCTGGGCGCAGCGGTTCGCGACGATTCCGCAACGCTCGGCGAGCTCGCGCGCGTCCATACCATGGACAAGGAAAGACTCATCTGGCGCTACGCCGTGCCGCTGACCGCCGGCGAGCACCACGGTGTCGCCGCAATCGACATCGAGTCCGAGGACGAACCCGATGGACAGCGCTTGGCTGCTGCGACGGCATCGGTCCGCGGATCGTTGAGCGGGGCTCTGGCGGTGCATGTCGCCCGTACCGAGATGGATCTCGCACGCAATCTGGTGGAGGTAGCCCGCGATCTCAGCAGGGTCCTGGACCCGGATGAAGTCCTCACAACCACGCTCGACCGGGCGGTGAAGCTTTGCGACGCATCCACAGCCAGCATCATGCTGTTGGATGAGGAGTCAGGATCGCTCGTGATCCGTTGCTCGCACGGTCTCCCGCCTGAGGTCGTTCGAGAGACGTCCGTTGCCGCCGGAGAAGGTATCGCAGGGTGGGTTCTGACCACCGGCCAGCCTTTGCTGATAGAGGACCTGCCGGGTCGCCAACGTCCTGGCCGGCGACACGGAGTACGCTCGGCAGTCTCGGTGCCACTCGGCGATGACGACGGCATCATCGGCGTGATCAACGTGGGGAGCAAGACGTTCCCTGCACGGTTCACTGACTCACATCTACGCGCGCTCGAAACGCTCGGCAGGCAGTCCGCTGTGGCCTTGCGTAACGCGATGGCCGTGAACACGTCGCGGGACCTCTACTTCGACACACTGCGCGCACTCTCGCTCGCATTGGAGACGAAGGATCCCTACGCCACAGGCGGTACCGACCGCGTCATCGAGTACACGACAGCGATAGGTTCGGCGTTCGGGCTGGATGAGAGCCAGCAGGAGGCATTGCGGATCGCCGCCCTCCTACACGACATCGGGATGGGAATGGTGGGCGACAGCGTTCTGAGTGAAAGCCGTCCGCTGTCGACTGTGGAGCACGCCTTGCTCAAGATGCATCCGCAAGTCGCGATGGAGGTGTTGGAACAGGCTCCGGCACTTCGCAGCGTTGCGCCGATCGTGTATCACCATCACGAATGGTTCGACGGGCACGGCTATCTCGGCGGACTTTCAGGGGAGGCTATCCCTCTCGGTGCGCGGATCCTTGCAGTAGCCGACGCCTATGTGGCGATGACATCGGACCGGCCCTATCGAGCTGCGATGCACCAGGCAGATGCGGTAGCCGAGCTCAAAGACAAAGCAGGGACCCAGTTCGATCCCGCGGTTGTGAACGTCCTGACGGACATTCTGAGCGGGCGTTCGAAAAGGGTCCCCGAAGAGCGTCGTCCCTGAACTAGCCGCGCTGGACCTTGCCAGCCTTCAGGCACTTCGTGCACACGTTCATCTTCTTCGTCGTGCCGTCAGCCACAACCGACACCTTCTGGATGTTCGGATAGAACATGCGCCCGGTGACTCGATGCGAGTGGCTGACGTTGCGACCCGCTGTAGGGTGCTTGCCGCACACGCTGCAGATCTGCGACATCTTTACCGACTCCTCCACGTATTGAAGCGCCTGGGCGCTCACTGGCGAAAAACGCACACATACTAGCACGCCATGAGCGGTCACTACAAGCGACCGCTGAACAGATGCCCGGTGGCGAAACCGTAACAAGATTCGGCTATACTGTGTTGATTCGTATGCGCGGGTAGGGAGGCGACGACATGACCGAGGCGGTACAGGGCACTATCACGATCGCGAACGACGTCCTGGCGGACATCGCTGGCTTCGTGGCGCTCGAGTGCTATGGCGTCGTCGGCATGGCTAGCCCATCCATGAGGGACGGCGTGGCTCAACTGCTTTCCCGGGACAAGCTCCGCAAAGGTGTCGTGATCGGGAACGACGATGACGCGCACGTTCACGTCGATTTGTACATCGTCGTCGAACACGGCACGAACCTTGCCGAGGTATCACGCAACCTGGTCGATCGCGTCAAATACGCGCTTACGCATGACGCAGACGTGCAGGTGAGTGCAGTGAATGTGCACGTGCAGGGCATCAAGGTCCGCAAATAGCAGCCTGGAGTCGCTGATGACAGATCACGCCCGCCGACGGACGGCAGTCGAACTCGTAGCCGCCGCAGCCGACGCGCTGAAGGCACGCAAAGACGAGATCAACAAGCTGAACGTCTTCCCAGTGCCAGACGGCGACACCGGCACCAACATGTCGCTCACGATGGATGCGGTGATGACCGATCTCCGGGAGCTGGAGACTGGCGCCTCTCTCGCCGAAATCTGCAAGGCGATCCAGCACGGTTCTCTCATGGGAGCTCGCGGTAACTCCGGGGTCATCCTCAGCCAGATACTTCGCGGACTCTGCGACGTCGTAGGCGCCGCAAGTGAACTCTCGCCCGACCTGCTTGCTGAAGCCCTCGAGCGCGCAACGACCGTTGCGTTCCAGGCCGTCCGCAAGCCGGTAGAAGGAACGATGCTCACGGTCCTCAAAGACGCGGCCAAGGTTGCCAGGGCCGGGGTCGGAGCCGGCTCCACGGTCGACGAGCTGCTGGATGCAGTCGTGCAGGCTTCGTTCGAGTCGGTCAGGCGCGGACCTGATCTCCTGCCGGTACTCAAGGAGAACGGTGTCGTCGACGCTGGCGGCTTCGGACTGGCCGTGCTTGCCGAAGGCTTTGTGGCCGGCATGGAGGGCCACGAGTTCAAGGAGCGAGATTTGCAGCTTACCACCGGTGAACTCAGAGTCGAGCTCGTCGACGATTGGGATGACGACGAGTACCTCTACTGCACCGAGTTCTTGCTCTTCGGTGCGGACGCCGAGCAGTCCTTCCTGGAGAACTGGGTCGCCGAGAAGGGCGGATCAGAGCTTGTGGTCGGCGACAGCGCTGTCTACAAGATCCACGTCCACACCGACGATCCCGGCAGCGTTATCGCGTGGGCAACGTCACTCGGTGAGGTTGGCGAGGTCCACATCAACAACATGAGACGCCAGACGGCGGAACGCACTCGCGAGCTCCGCAGGGACAAGGCTCCAGCCAAACCCGTCGGCTATGTCGCCGTCGCTGCAGGACAGGGGATGGGCGACATCCTTAGAAGCCTTGGGGTGGATGAAGTCGTCAACGGCGGACAGACGATGAACCCGTCCACAGCTGAGCTCCTTGAGGCCGCAGAGAAGGTTGATGCGGCAGCTGTCATCATCCTGCCCAACAACAAGAACATCATCATGGCGGCACAGCAGGTAGCCGGCGTCTCTGAACGCCCTGTGCGGGTCGTCGGAACGACATCCGTTCCGGAGGCCTTCTCGGCCCTGCTTGCAGCGGATCCCAACGCCTCGCTCGACGAACTGGTAGATGCGATGTGCGACGCAGCTTCGCAGGTCAAGACCGGGGAGGTCACGACCGCGATCAAGGATTCCAAGGCCAAGGTCGGGGCCATCAAGGCGGGTCAGGTCATAGGGATCGCCAACCACGAGATCGAAGTCGTGGGGGATGATGTCGTCGACGTTGCCGTACGCCTTGCTGACGTTCTCATCGGCGACGCCGAGACGGTAACCGTACTCGCTGGCGAAGATCTTGCCGACCCCGATCTCGATCGGATCGTCACGGCCCTTGAAGCCGCGCATCCGGATGTAGAGATAGAAACACATGTAGGAGGACAGCCGCTCTACCCGGTGGTGCTCGCCGCAGAGTGACATCGGGACCCGGATTGAACGGAGGGTCCAACATGGCCAAGGTCGGAATCGTCTGCGACAGCACGTGCGACATGGGTCCGGAGTGGCTCGCCGAGAACGACGTGGTCATGGTGCCACTCAAGGTTCTCATCGGCGAGACCACGTATCTTGACTGGATCGATCTGACTCCCGAGACGTTCTTCGAGAAGCTCAAGACGTCCCCGGTGCTACCGAAAACCTCGCAGCCTTCTCCCGCGGATTTCGCGGCGGTCTACCAGTCCCTTGCTGACTCCGGGTGTGATGAGATCGTCTCCATCCATCTGACCGCTGCATTGTCAGGCACCCACGAATCGGCGGTACTCGCCGCCTCCTCATCTCCGATACCGGTGCGCATCGTCAATACGCTGACGGTGACCGCTGCCACAGCGCTCGCGATCCGTGCTGCACTGGCGGCCCGCGCTGCAGGTGGAGACGGGGCGGCCGTTGAAGCCGCTGCGCAGAAAGTCGTCGACACCGACCGTCTGCTCTTCGCTCTGGACACGCTCGAGTATCTCGTCAAGGGAGGCCGCGCGGGCAAGGCCAAAGGCCTCGCAGCGAGCCTGCTCAACATCAAGCCGGTCCTGACATTCAATGACGAAGGCATCATCGAGCCCTTCAAGAGCGTCAAGGGGACCAAGAAGGCGCTTGCCGAGATAGCGACCCAGGTAGCCGAGGACTCCAAGCACACTCGTGTCCGAGCGGCGTTCCTGCACTCGCTCGCACCGCAGCTTGTCGAGGAGCTTAAGGCCGCGCTCGATGCCGCCGGGGCCGACTATGAGGTAGAAGGTGTTCACGAGGTCGGTGCCGTGATCGGTACCTACGCCGGGACCGGGGCTATCGGCATCGCGTACTATCCGATCGCCTGAGGGGAGGGCGACGCGTGCTTGCAGGCGACGCGCGTGCTTGCGCGATCGCACGGTGGGCGGAGCCCGTCACCGCGGTCAGGTTCGTCGACGCTCGGAAAGCAGAGGCGCTGTCGTGTCTTGATATCGCGACTGTCGGCGATCTGATCCGCCACTACCCGTTCCGGTATCTCGACCTGCGTACGACAGCGGCTCTCTCCAAAGTGCGTCAGGGCCAGGACGTTACCGTCATGGGTACCGTCCACGACATCAAGGTCAAACACCCTAAGCCAAGGCTGAGCATCACAGAGATCGCCATCGTAGACGGCACCGGGGCACTTATCGGCGTTTGGTTCAATCAACCCTACATGGCTCAGCGCTTTCGTATCGGTGAGCGCCTTGCCTTCGCCGGACGCGTCGAGAACTCCTACGGGATGAAGCAGATGCGCGCACCGTTCGTGGAGCGTCTCGACGACGAAGGTAGGCCCGAGGCACTCGGCCGTGTGCTGCCCGTCCACAGGGCCACCGAGGGGCTGTCGACCAACTGGGTCCGACGCCTCGTCACCGAGGCGCTGACCTACGCCGGCGACGTTGCAGACCCGCTACCCGCTCAACTACGCGCAGAGAGGGGATTAATCTCCCTGCGCAGCGCGATCCGCGCGATACACTTCCCGGCGGACATGGCCGAGGCGAACGCCGCTCGATACCGCCTTGCGTATGAGGAGCTGCTGGTCCTTCAGCTCGGACTCCTCGCCCGTAGGGAGCATGATGTTCGGACTCGTGTCGGCTTCGGTCACAGGATCGATGGTGATCGGCTCAAAGACTTCGAGTCTGCATTGCCCTTCACGCCCACTGACGACCAGCGCAAGGCCATCAGGGATATCGTTTCGGACATGCACGACATCCGCCCGATGAATCGGATGCTCCTCGGTGACGTTGGCACGGGAAAGACAGCGGTGGCCGCAGCAGCTCTTGCCATAGTCGCCGACTCGGGGTCTCAGGCTGCCATGATGGCCCCGACGGAGGTCTTGGCGACCCAGTACGTCAACAAGGTCGGTCCACTGCTCGACAGCCTCGGCATCACGTGGAGGCTGCTGACCGGGTCGACTCCGGCTGCGGAACGGCGTGAAGTACTTGCCGGGTTGAGTGATGGGAGCATCTGCGTTGCGTTCGGGACACATGCACTCATCCAGGATGACGTGACTTTTGCGTCGCTGACCCTCGTCATCGTGGACGAGCAACACCGGTTCGGCGTCAGTCAGCGGCTCGCTTTGCGATCGAAGGGTGAAGCCGCCGACCTGCTCGTCATGACCGCGACACCTATACCGCGCAGTCTGGCGCTCACCCTCTACGGTGACCTGGACACGACGTACCTGCGCACACGGCCCGGCGAGAGGGCGCCGGACCACATCACGACGCAACTCGTTCGGCGCTCAGGGCGCGCTGACGCCTATGAGCAGCTACGCGCCGAGATCGCCCAAGGCAGACAGGCGTACGTTGTATGTGCGCTCGTAGACGAGTCTGATGCGGCTCAAGCAAGAGCCGCGACCACCGAGGCCAAGCGTCTTCGGGAGCAGGTCTTCCCTGATCTGCGAGTCGGACTCCTGACGGGTCAGATGCGTTCCTCCGACAAGCAGGATGTCATGCAGCGTTTCCACGCCGGTGAACTCGACGTGCTCGTGGCGACCACGGTCATCGAGGTCGGCATCGATGTCCCCAATGCGACGCTCATGATCGTGGAGGACGCCGAGCGTTTCGGCCTTGCCCAGCTGCACCAATTGCGAGGCCGGGTGGGTAGGGGAGTTCACCCGGGGCGTGTGCTTCTGTTCGCCGACCCCAAGACCGAGGAGGGCAAACGCCGCATGCAGGCGATCGAGTCCACCGCTGACGGATTCGCGCTTGCCGAGGAAGACCTGCGACTGCGTGGAGAGGGTGACCTCTTCGGATCTCGGCAAAGCGGACTTCCCGCTCTCCGTCTCGCCTCGATCGTATCGGACCTGGATCTCATAACGATGGCCCGCGAGGACGCCGCAGCCATAGTTGCACGCACGCCTGGCCTTGACGCGCCTGACATCGCGCTGCTCGCGATGGAGGTGTCCGACGCATTCGGTGGCGGCTGGGACTGGGTGAGTGCTGGATGAGAATAGTCGCCGGCCGATTCCGCGGACACACTCTACAGGCGCCTAAAGGGAGTATCACGCGTCCCACCTCGGACCGCGTTCGCGAGGCTGTCTTCTCGAGTCTTGAACACCGCTACGACAAGATCGACGGAGCACGCGTACTCGATCTGTTCGCCGGATCCGGTGCGCTGGGTCTAGAAGCGCTTTCACGGGGAGCCGAGCACGTGACTTTCGTCGAGACGTCCCGATCAAGCCGCCAAGTTCTCGCGCGCAACGTTGCGGCCCTCGACGTGGGCCCTCAGGTCCTCATCCGGGCGGGTGATGCGTTCCGTATCGCTCCGTCCATGCTGACCGGCGGCCCGTTCGCGTTGCTCTTTCTCGACCCGCCCTATAGAATCGAACCGGCCCAAGTCAGGGAGTTACTGGAAGGGCTTGCATGTCAGGACCTCCTTGAACCGGGCGCTGTGATCGTCTACGAGCACCGAACTGGGACGGATCCGGTGTGGCCCGAAGGTTTCGAGGGTGAAGACGACCGCGTGTATGGTGAGACGACCGTCTCGTATGGGGTCTTCATGGCCGAGGAGGAGTTCACGGAGTGAGACGCGCACTCTGTCCGGGGACGTTCGATCCAGTCACCTCGGGACACCTCGATATCATCGAACGTGCAGCCGTGTTGTTCGACGAAGTGGTGGTCGCGGTCGCACTGAGCCCCGACAAGGGCGGCGGTCCGCTGTTCTCGATAGATGAGCGAGTCGGATTCATCACGAACGCAGTACGGCATCTTTCTAACGTCGTTGTGCGACCTTTTGATACTCTTCTAGTAGAATTTGCTCAGGTGAATGACGCGCACGTCATCATCAAGGGCTTGCGTGCCGTCACGGACTTCGAACGGGAGTTCCAGATGGCGCAGTTGAATTACAGGCTGGACGAGAACATCGAAACGATGTTCATTATGTCCATCCCGGAGTATGCGTATCTGAGTTCGTCAGCGGTCAAGCAGATCGCGCACCACGGCGGCTCAGTGCGAGGGCTCGTGCCAGACGCAGTATGTGAGGCTTTGGCCGCACGGTTGAACCAGTCCCTGTAGGGAGGTACGTATGGACATCATGGCGCTCATCGACCGGATCGAGGAGCTAGTCGACACCGGCCGCAATGTGCCGTTCTCGTCCAACAAGATGGTCGACCCCGAGAAGGTCTACGAGATCATCGACGAGATTCGCGCCCAGTTCCCCGATGAACTGAAGCAGGCGCGATGGATAGTCAAGGAACGCCAGGAGATGCTCGAGGAGGCCGAGAAAGAGGCCAACCGCATCCTGGAGGAGGCGCGCGACCGAGCCCAGTCACTCGCGAGCGATCAGGAGATCGTCAAGCTCGCAGAGCAGCAGGCAGCCGAGATCCTCGACAACGCCCGTACTCGTGAGCGCGAGATACGTCTCGGCGCCGAGGATTATGCCGACGAGATGCTCGCCAACCTCGAGGTGAATCTCGGGAAGCTTCTCACCGCGGTACAGCGCGGCAGAGATCGCCTGCAGGGCAAGGTCGGGCAGCGCAGCTGACGCTCATGGAGACTGTCTATCGCGTTGACCTCGGCCGAATCCTAGGGGACCTCGGCGAACAGTTGGTCGTCACCGATGACGCCGATATCGGCGTCATCTCATTGGGGACTGAGCATTTCACCCCCGTGGGACCAGTACACGTGGAGATGACGCTGACGAACACCGGAGCGGGCGTTGTCGGACATGGGTCGGTGGCCGCAGAGTTCGACACGGTGTGTGCGCGCTGTCTCAAGCCGTTCGTACTGACGGTCGAAGGGGATATCGACGCCTTCTACATCATGCCCGAGCACACCCACGAACTTCCCGAAGAGCAGGAATACGAGCTCATTAGAGAACGTGGCATCGACATCATGCCCGCGCTTGTGGCTGCGCTCACTGTGGAGCTGCCGTTCGCACCACTTCATGAGCCAGATTGCGCGGGAATCTGTCCCAAGTGCGGCGTAGACCTCAATGAGGAGACCTGCAACTGCGCTGACGACGCTTCCGACTCGCCGTTCTCGGCGTTGCGCGACATTATGTCCGGCGAACGTGACGAGTAGTCCCGCTGCGCTTGCCCTCCTAGGCACCAGCTGTGCTAGAATGTCGCCTTGCGCCGGTTGCCAGCCGGCTTGAGACTGTAACACCGGGTGTCAGCCCAGAGGCGGCACCCCTCGGAAGGAGCACGTGGAACATGCCTGTCCCCAAGAGGAAGACCTCGCGTGCGGTTCGCGACTCACGACGCGCGACCCACAAGATCTCTGCGCCGGCGCAGTCGGTGTGCCCGCAGTGCCACGAGGTCAAGTTGCCGCATCGTGTGTGCCCGTCGTGCGGGTACTATGACGGCAAGGAGATCGTCGAGACGGACTAGCCGTCGACGGCGTCCCTGAAGGGGCGCCGTTGTTGTTTTGTCGGGGGAGGTTGTAGCGCGTGCTCGAGGAGTTCTTCTCTCCTCGCTCTGTCGCAGTCGTAGGTGTGTCCCGAGATGAGGGCAAAGTCGGGCACATCGTTTTCGACAATCTCCGTGACGGGGGCTTCTCCGGGGCTGTGTATCCCGTGAATCCCGGCGCCGATGAGATACACGGAGTCCGTTGCTACCCTTCAGTGACCGCAATCGACGATGACGTCGATCTTGCGGTCATCGTTGTTCCCGCGCCTGCAGCGGAGAGCGTCATCCGCGAATGTGGCGAGAAGGGTGTTGGCGCTGCGATCGTCATCTCTGCAGGGTTCAAGGAGACCGGACTCGCCGGTGCGGCCATGGAGCGTTCACTCATCGAGACAGCGCGAGAGGTTGGCATCCGCGTTCTCGGCCCCAACTGCCTCGGATTGATCGCGAGCCACGCATCACTGAATGCATCGTTCGCTGGCACCATGCCACGACAGGGATCCATCTCGTTCATGTCTCAATCCGGTGCTCTCGGCACAGCGGTCCTTGACTGGGCAGCAGGCGAGGGCATCGGATTAGCGAACTTCGTCTCCCTCGGCAACAAGGCCGACATCTCTGAAGTAGACCTCGTTCGAGCCTGGGCCGAAGACCCCCAGACCCGAGTGGTTGCCGCATACCTCGAGGCAGTCGGGGATGGCCGCGCGTTCGTCGATGCTGTGGCCAGACTTGTGCAGCACAAGCCCTTCGTAGCGCTGAAATCGGGTGTATCAGACGCTGGAGCTCGTGCGGTGTCTTCTCACACAGGCAGTCTTGCCGGCTCTGAACGAGCCTATGATGCTGCCTTCCTGAAGGCTGGCGCGATCAGGGCACATAGCGTCGAGGAACTCTTCGACATATCGGTAGCATTCTCTCGCCAGCCCCTGCCTTCGGGTCCGGGGCTCGCGATCCTCACCAACGCCGGCGGCCCGGCAATCCTTGCGACTGATGCATGCGATCGTGCTGGAGTCTCACTTGCATCTCTCGGCAGTGAGACTGTCGAGGCGTTGCGCGCAGTCCTGCCGGCAGCGGCAGCACTCTATAACCCCGTCGACGTACTGGGTGACGCGCCTGCCTCGCGCTATGAAGACGCTCTGTCCATACTCGTCAAGGATCCGGACGTACGTGCCGTCCTCGTCATCTTGACCCCGCAGGCGACGACGGAGGCCGAGGGCACCGCAGCAGCAATCGGTCGCATCGCTGCCGAGTCAGGTATCACCATGTTGGCGTCCTTCATGGGGGACCGCGCCGTCGCAGGCGGCGTTCAGGTCCTTCGCGATGCTGGCGTTCCTCACTACCCATTCCCGGAGCGCGCCGTCGTAACGATCGCGGCCATGGAGGCGCATCGAGAACGACTACGCACCCCAATGTCCAAGCCCGTTGCGGTAGAGGGCGATGCCGTGGTCGTGCGAGACGCTATCGAGCACGCACGGGCCGCAGGCCGAAGCTTCATCACCGAACAGTCGGCATCCCGCATCGCTGCCGCATACGGCATCCCTGTGCCTGCCGGTGGACTCGCACGCGACCTCTCCGAGGCAAGAGCGCTCGCCAAAGACATCGGCTACCCGCTTGTCATGAAGATCGCGAGTCCGGACATCCTCCATAAGTCGGACATCGGCGGCATCCGCGTAGGAATCACCGATGATGCTGCGTTGGCGGCAGCATACGAGGACGTCATCTCTCGTGCTCGCTCGTACATGACCGACGCACGTATCTGGGGTGTAACCCTGCAAACCCAGGTGCCTACAGGCCGAGAGGTCATCATCGGCATGAACCGTGATCCGCAGTTCGGGCCGCTGCTCATGTTCGGTCTGGGCGGCATCTACGTGGAAGTACTTAAAGACGTCACGTTCAGGCTATGTCCGGTCACCGCCCGGGAGGCGCATCGGATGCTCACGGAGATTCGCGGCTACGGCTTGCTGCGGGGAGCACGTGGTCAGAGGCCGGCGGACCTTGACGCAGTGGTCGATGTCATCACACGCATATCAGCGCTCGTAAGTGACTTCGACGAAATCTCCGAGCTAGACATCAACCCACTGATCGTGCACGACAGGGGCGACGGTTGTGTCGCCGCAGATATCCGCATAGGGATCGGAGGATGACCATGCGAGCGATCCTCATCACGTCGACCGCACCGTACTCGGGTAAGAGCGGCATCGCATTGGCGCTCATTCGCGAGCTGGTAGGACGCGGCCTTGACGTAGGTTACTTCAAGCCGTTCGGCACCATGCCGGTGTCGGTCGACGGTGTCCTCACCGACCAGGACGCCCTCTACGTGAATCGCTGCTGCCTCAAGCGTCCGGCCCCGCTTGCCGACATCTGCCCGCTCGTGCGTACCCAAGCCTTCGTCGAAGACGTCCTGGCTCGCGAGATCGTCGATCTGAGTGCCCGACTTCAGGAAGCCTACGCTGCGTGCTCGGATGGCCGAGATGTGATGATCATAGAAGGGCACAGCGACATCTATCAGGCGCGTAGCATCGGACTCAGCGTTGAGACTGTCGCACAGCTACTGGACGCGCAGGCGCTGCTCATCGACCGCCCCAACGGCATGGACCTTCCCGATGACGTACTCACAGTTGCGGGAATCCTTGGGGAGAATCTCGGCGGCGTGCTCCTGAACTGGGTTCACGAATCCCAGATCGACTTCGTGAAGAGACGCGTGGTGCCTTTCCTGGAGTCCTCCGACGTGAAAGTCCTTGGGGTTCTTCCGCACGACGCGGCACTGTCATCGGTCACCGTGGCCGAGATCGTCGAGGCGCTGGGCGGGACCGTCCTGTGCGCTGAAGACCGCCTGGATGAGACCGTGGAGACTTTCATGGTAGGCGCCATGGGTCAGGACAAGGCGCTGCGCTTCTTCCGTCGCAAGTCGCGCAAAGCTGTCATCACGGGCGGAGACCGCGCCGACGTGCAGCTCGCTGCACTCGAGACGAACACGCACGCCCTTATCCTCACAGGCAACATGCCGCCCGGCTCTCTGGTTCTCGCCAGAGCAGAGGAGCTTGGGGTTCCCATGATCATGGTTGACACTGACACGCTCACTGCCGTCGAGAAGATGGAGGCCCTCATGGGCCGGGTACGACTCCACGATGTGAACAAGGCTGCTAGAATCAGCGAGATGCTTACGCAATCTGTCGACATGGATGCGCTTCTGGCGGCCTTCGGCCTCTAGAACGCCATCTTGCTGAGGAGGGCCGATGTCCACATCCGACCCCGTCACCGTTGTAGTGGATGCCATGGGAGGAGACGCGGCACCATCGGTAGTACTCGACGGCCTCGCTCAGGCGCTGTCTGCCGATAGCGCACTCCGCGTGATCCTTACCGGTCCCGCTGATGTGGTGGAGCCCTTCGCCAGCTCGCAAGAGCGGGTGGATGCGAGAGTGACGACCGAGGTCATAGAGATGGGCGAGCATCCCGCGAACGCAGTGAGGTCCAAGAAGGACTCCTCTATCGTGGTCGGATGTCGTCTCGTCAAGGAGGGCGCAGCTTCTGCGTTCTTCTCGGCGGGAAGCACAGGAGCCTGCATGGCGGCGGCCACACTCGTGATGGGACGCATCCCGGGCGTATCGCGACCGGCGATCGCCACGGTGATACCGACGTCGGACCGCCCTTGTGTACTTCTCGATATCGGCGCCAATGCCGACGTCAAAGCCGAGAACCTCGTTCAGTTCGCGCTCATGGGTCGCGCGTATGCCAGGGTAGTCCTTGACCGCGACGAACCGTCTGTTGGGCTTCTCAATATCGGTGAGGAGCCTACAAAGGGATCGATGCTCGCGCAGGACGCGCATGCGCTGATGGCAGGAAGTGTCCCTGGCTTCGCCGGCAATGTCGAGGGGCGCGACATACCTGCGGGAACCGTGGACGTCGTAGTCACGGATGGATTCACCGGGAACATCTGCCTGAAGTTGCTTGAGGGTCTGTCCAAGACTCTCCTCGGTCAAATCAAGATAGCGATGACCGAGACCACGCTGAACACGATGGCAGCTGCAGTCCTCAAGCGATCGCTCCAGCGACTCAAGAATCGCATCGACCCCGACACCTACGGTGGTGCGCCGCTGCTCGGCGTAAAGGGTGTGTGCATCATCGGGCACGGCAGCTCCGGAGCGACGGCGATTCGCAACGGCATCCTTGTGAGTGCACGGGCCGCTAGAGCCGGTTTGCCGGCGATCATCGAGCAGTCCATCGCCGAGGTATCACGGGGCTAGGCGGACGACTTTCCCGGGCATAGGTGAACGTGTACACTACACGGACATTCACCCGGCCCGGCGCCCAGCGGCGCCAGCAGCGAGGAGTCATACCCCCCACATGAAGTACGCATCGATCATCGGTGTCGGCGCATACCTGCCAGAGCGCCGTCTCACGAATGAAGACCTCGAGCAGATCGTGGAGACGTCTGATGAGTGGATCACCACTCGCACAGGCATCAAGGAGCGTCGTCTTGCCGAGAGCCACGAGGCCACATCGGATCTGGCGGTTCAAGCCGCACGTGCCGCGATCCTTGACGCCCGGGTGTCAGCCGATGAGATCGACCTGTTGATCGTCGGTACATCAAGCCCGGACTACATCTTTCCATCAACAGCGTGTGTGACCCAGGCGAAGCTGGGCCTGACGTGTCCGGCATACGACGTGATGGCTGCGTGCACGAGTTTCGTATACGCACTGCAGAACGCGACATCGGCCATAGAGTCAGGCCGCGCCCGGACAGTGCTCGTGATCGGGGCAGACGCGCTGACCCGCCATGTCGACTTCTCCGATCGCGGCACGTGCGTCCTGTTCGGTGACGGCGCAGGTGCCTTCGTATTACGCGCGAGCGAGGAGGCCGGAGTACTCGGGGTCGACCTCGGCGCAGACGGAACCGGCAGCGATGTCCTCAAGATCCCGTCGGGTGGCTCCGCTTTGCCGGCGACCGCCGAGACGGTCGCCGAGGGACTTCAGTACGTGCAGATGTCGGGCAACGAGGTCTTCAAGTTCGCGGTGCGCGTCATCCCAAAGACCACGGAAGCAGCCCTGAGACAGTCGGGCCTCACGGTGGGGGACATCGATTGGCTGATACCCCATCAGGCGAATCAGCGGATTCTCGACACGGTGGCGGACCGTCTCGGCTTGCCACACGAGCGAGTCGTCTCCAATATCGCGCTGACCGGAAACACGTCTGCGGCGTCGATTCCGCTTGCTGTGAGCGACCTGTATACTAGCGGCAACTTGCGGCCGGGCCATGTGCTCGCCCTCGTCGGATTCGGCGCGGGGCTCACCTGGGGAGCCGCAGTCGTGCGTTGGACCAAGGAGGTTCAATAGATGGCCCTACGTACCAGACTCACCGAGCTGCTGGGCATCGAGTATCCCATCATCCAGGGAGGAATGGCCTGGACAGCGACGGCTGAGCTTGCGGCTGCGGTCAGCAACGGTGGCGGCCTTGGGATCATCGGCGCCGGGCACATGCCTACGGAGATACTGCGCGATGAGATCCGTCGCGCGAAGACACTCACCGAGAAGCCGTTCGGCGTCAATCTCATGTTGCTCACTCCACACATCGACGAACTCGTGGACATGGTCCTCGAGGAGGGTGTTGCGGCCGTGACCACCGGTGCGGGAAACCCGGGCAAGTACATGGCGGGGCTCAAGGAGCGAGGCATCAAGGTCATCACCGTGGTGCCGTCTGTGGCGCTTGCTCGCCGTATGGAGTCCATCGGCGCGGATGCGGTTATCGGCGAAGGCATGGAAGCCGGTGGCCACATCGGTGAGCTGACTACCCTCGTTCTGACCCCGCAGCTCGCCGACGCGGTCGACATTCCCGTTGTCGCAGCCGGAGGGATAGCAGACGGACGTGCCGTGGCTGCCGCATTCGCACTCGGCGCCGAAGGTGTGCAGATCGGCACGCGCTTCATGTGTGCCGAGGAGTGCACGATCCATCCCGACGTCAAGCAGCGGATCCTGAAGGCGAAGGATCGCGATACGGTCGTCACTGGCTACTCGACGGGACATCCAGTACGCGTCATCAAGAACAAGCTCACGCGCCAACTCGAAGTGCTGGATCGCGAGAACAAGCCCGAGGAACTCGAGCGGCTTGGTAGCGGCAAACTTGCACTGGCCATGAAGCACGGAGACCTGGATATGGGTAGCGTGATGGCCGGACAGGCGGCCGCGATGGTCTCGCGGATACAACCGGCCGCCGAGATGCTCACTGAGATCATGGCCGAGGCAGAGAGCGTCATGCGCGGTCTCGGCTCATGCCCGGAGGCATAGGCGACATGAGTATCGCTCACGCGCTACTGTTCCCCGGGCAAGGGTCCCAGCGTGTCGGCATGCTGGAGCGTCTTCCTGAGCTCGACTCCCTGGATCGCCTTCTTGACGCTGCCGAGGCACTCAGCGGGCTCCCGCTGCGCCGCATCGCTGCGGAGGGGTCGGACTCCGACCTTGCCGACACGCGGGCCGCTCAGCCACTCCTGTATCTGACGGACTGGGCCTGGGGCTCAACGCTGCTGGCAGCCGGCTTCACCCCCGGCGCGGTATCCGGGCACAGCCTCGGCGAGTTTGCAGCACTGGCTGTCGCGGAGGCCTTCTCCGTGGAGGCCGGGCTCGAACTCGTCACCGAGCGGGCTCGCTTGATGAGTGAGACCGCGGAAGACACGCCTGGCGCCATGAGCGCCGTGCTCGGCCTGTCGGGTGGGGAAGTGTCTGAGTTGGTGAACGCTATCTCAGGTGTGTGGGTAGCCAATGACAACGCGGTCGGGCAGGTGGTCATTTCAGGCACTCACGCCGGTGTTGAGGCCGCGACGGCTGCGCTATCCGGAGCGGGTGCGCGGCGCATCGTTCCTCTGGCAGTCTCCGGACCGTTCCACTCGCCTCTGATGAAGCCGGCTGCCGATGCATTCGCAGCCATCTTGGACAGCACGGATTTCTCGGACACGATGATTCCCGTCATTCAGAACACCGGTCCGGAGCCGACATGTGAAGCCGCCGTCCTACGGGAACGGCTTGCCCTACAGATGACGTCCCCGGTGCGATGGACCGAGACCATGGATGCACTCATCAGTATGGGCGTCGAGACTGTGATCGAGGCGGGGCCGGGCGCTGTACTCAAGGGCCTTGCCCGTCGGATCGACGGTCTGACGGCGTACGCTGTCGAGGATGGCGGTCTGGAGGCAGTGGTGGAGGGAGTACTCTGATGGCCCGATTGGATGGCAAGGTCGCGCTCGTCACAGGTTCCTCACGCGGTATCGGAGCTGCCATCGCCGCTCGGCTGGCGGCAGAGGGTGCCTCCGTCGCCGTGAACTACGCAGGCAGTGAGGCAGCCGCACAGGACGTCGTCGCCCGCATCACAAGAGCGGGGGGTACGGCCCGCGCCTTCCAGGCGGACATCAGCGACCCGAAGAGCGCACAGGCACTTGTTGATGGCGTGCTCGAGGCATTCGGAACGATAGATATCCTCGTCAACAACGCTGGCATCACTCGTGACGGGCTTCTCGTGCGCATGAGTGATGACGACTGGGACGACGTGTTGCGCACGAACCTCAGCGGCGCATTCTTCATGACCAGGGCGGTCGCCAAGCCTATGATGAAGGCGCGTTCTGGCGCGATCGTGAACATCTCGTCTGTCGTCGGCCTGATGGGCAACGCCGGGCAAGCCAACTACTCGGCCGCGAAGGCCGGGCTGGTCGGATTCACCAAGTCCGTTGCGCGCGAGCTCGCTGTTCGTAACGTGAGGGTCAATGCTGTCGCCCCGGGTTTCATCGAGACAGACATGACTGCCGGACTACCCGATGCCGCTCGAGACGCCGCTCTTGGTACTATCGCCATGAAGCGTATGGGATCTGTAGAAGACATCGCCGCCGCCGTCGCGTTCCTCGTCAGCGACGAAGCGGCCTACATCACGGGACAGACTATCGCGGTTGACGGGGGAATGACGTTCGCCTGACCACGCGCACGCGCGCGTCTACTACGCTGTGGCAGGGGAGAGGAGGTGTTACGCATGGAGAAAGAGGAGATCTTTGACAAGGTCAAGGAGGTCATCGTCGACCAGCTCAACGCCGACGAGGACGATGTGACCCTCGAGGCGTCCTTCATCGACGACCTTGGCGCTGACTCGCTCGACATCGTCGAGCTCGTTATGGCGCTTGAGGAGTCATTCGGCATCTCCATCCCTGACGAGGAGGCCGAGAACATCAAGACTGTCGCTGACGCGGTCGAATACATCGCCGCCAACGCCTGACACCAACATGCACTCACGGACACACCGGTCGGACTGACCGGCCGGTGTGTCCTTATCACACCCGGAGGACCTATGGATATGCCCACACTTACCATCGGCAAGAGAACCGCCCGACTCCCGATAGTCCAGGGTGGCATGGCTGTGCGCATATCCATGGGGCCACTGGCTGCCGCCGTGGCGAACGCCGGAGGTGTCGGTCTCATCGCGGGGTCAGGGCTGACGGCCCGGGAGCTCGCCGCGGAAGTTCGAGCCGCACGCGAGGCGACCGACGGCGTGCTCGGCGTCAATATCATGGTGGCCGTTCGCAAGTTCAAAGAGCTGGTGCACGCAGCGATATCCGAGGGAGTCGACGTCGTGGTAGCGGGCGCTGGTTTCTCTCGGGACGTATTCGGCTGGTGCCGCGACGCAGGCGTTGAGATGGTCCCTATCGTGGGATCGGCGCGCGTGGCCAAGCTGTCGCAGCGCTTCGGTGCATCAGCGGTCATCGTCGAGGGCTTCGAAGCCGGCGGTCATCTCGGCACGGATGAGTACATGCTCGATCTGCTGCCGAAGATCCTCGAGGCCGTCGACATCCCGGTCATCGGGGCAGGCGGCGTTGTCACCGGCGCGGACATCAAGCGCACTCTGGATGCAGGAGCGGCGGGAGTTCAGATGGGTTCGCGATTCGCCGCGACCGTCGAGTCTTCGGCATCCGACGAGTTCAAGCAGATGTACGTTGACGCCAACGACGAAGACATCATCATCACAAAGAGCCCCGTTGGCCTGCCCGGTCGAGCAATCAGCAATCCCTTCACCGACAGGATCACCGCCGGTGACGTCCCGCCGATCGAGCGATGTGAGGCCTGCCTCAAGGAATGCGGCAAGGAGTACTGCATCATCGACAAGCTGCGCAAGGCACAGCAGGGTGACGTCGTCGGAGGACTGGTGTTCGCCGGTTCTTCAGCGGCGCGCATCCACGACATCCCCACCGTGCAGGACCTGATGGACCGCCTCGTCTCCGAGTGGCGGGCGGCAAGCGAAGGAGTCTCCGCATGAGAAGAGTCGCGGTCACAGGCATCGGTTGTGTCTCACCCGTCGGCGTCGGAGCTGCAGCGGCCTGGGAGTCCATCGCGGCCGGCCGCAGCGGTATCGCGCCAATCACCTCTTTCGATGTGAGTGAGTACTCCACGAGGTTCGCTGGCACCGTCGATGACTGGGATCCCACGCTCTGGCTCGCTTCCAAAGACGCTCGCCGGATGGCGCGCTTCCAGCAGTTCGCCGTTGTCGCTGCCGACGAGGCAGTCGCCGACTCGGGGCTCGTGATAGATGACTCCAATGCAGAGCGCGTCGGCGTCATCGTCGGGTCGGGCATCGGTGGTCTGTCCACGATGGAAGAGCAGGCTGCGGTACTCGCCGAGCGGGGCCCGTCACGCGTGAGCCCCGTCCTTGTACCGATGATGATCGTCGATCTTGCTGCAGGTCACATCTCGATCCGTACGGGCGCCCGTGGCATCAACTACGCTCCCGTCTCCGCATGCGCGACCGGCAACCACGCAATCGGAGAGGCTGGCGAGGCGATCCGTCGCGGTTCTGCGGACGTCATCATCGCCGGAGGCTTCGATTGCGGCGTGACACCGCTGGGTCTTGCCGGTTTTTGCGCCGCACGCGCACTGTCGACCCGCAACGATGACCCCGTCGGCGCCTCCCGGCCCTTCGACGCAGGCCGTGACGGCTTCGTCATGGGCGAGGGCGGCGGCATCCTCATACTCGAAGAGTGGGAGCACGCCGTGGCACGCGGCGCACACATCTACGCGGAGCTGATCGGCTACGGCGCCACCGCAGATGCGCATCACATCACGGCCCCGGCTCCCGACGGCAGCGGCGCGCGCCGCGCCATGAAGCAAGCGCTCGAGCAGGCGGGCCGCAAGCCTTCGGAGATCGGCTACATCAACGCTCACGGCACTTCGACGCAGCTCGGCGATGCCGCCGAGACCGGCGCGATCAAGGCCGTCTTCGGCAATGACGCACCACCTGTCTCCTCCACGAAGTCGATGACCGGACACCTTCTCGGGGGCGCCGGCGCGCTGGAAGCGGTATTCTGCGTGCTCGCACTCGAGAACCAGCTGCTTCCGCCTACGATCAACCTCACCGACCCCGATCCGGCTTGCGACCTGGACTACGTGCCGAATGTCGCCCGGCCGACAGCGTTCGATGCGGCCCTCAGCAACTCGTTCGGCTTCGGCGGCCACAACGCCACGCTGCTCTTCGCGCGGGCGTAGCGATGACACTCGACGGGGACACACGCATCCGCGATGCCGAGGCGCTGCTCGGCGTCCGGTTCGACAACCCCGAGCTGCTGGTCGAGGCGCTGACCCACCCCTCATACGCTTCGGAGCATGAGGGCGTCACCGGCTACGACCGATTGGAGTTTCTCGGCGACTCCGTGATGGGATTCATCGTCGCCGACCACCTGTTCGCCCATCGGCCGACAGAGGCCGAGGGCGTTCTGACGCGACTCAAGATCGGGGCTGTCGCCGGCGAGATCCTTGCCGTCGTCGCCGAAGACCTGGGTCTCGGCCCGTTGATACTCATGGGCAAGGGCGCGGCACGATCGGGCGGACGTACGAGAAGCAGCGTCCTCGAGAACTGTCTCGAGGCTGTCATCGGTGCGGTCTACGTCGATCAGGGACTCCCCGCAGCTCGCGCTCTGGTGATGCGACTGCTCGGTCCCTACCTCGACGGTGCACCGGTTCCACCCTCGGACCCCAAGTCGGCCCTGCAGGAGCTCGTACAGGCCGATGGCGCGCTACCGCCGTCGTACCGCATCGTTTCGACGTCCGGTCCGCCACATGAGCGCGTCTTTGTCGTTCAGGCTCTCGTCAACGGACGGTCTGTCGGCCAGGGAACGGGGCCTTCGAAGAAGGACGCCGAGAAGGCGGCCGCCGCCGACGCGCTGAAGGCAATGGCGCTCCGTGCGGAGGCCGAGGAAGACGCCTGATAGTCCCGTCTCCAACGGCATCGTACCCTTGGTCCTGTGATAGCATAGTCGCGTCATTTCGACGTGCACCGGCCGCGCCGTCCGACGGCACCTGCAGAAAGGTCAGCGTTGTACCTTAAGTCGCTCACCCTCAAAGGGTTCAAGTCGTTTGCGGACCGTAGCAAGCTATCCCTCGAGCCCGGTGTGACCGTCATCGTGGGCCCCAACGGCTCTGGCAAGTCCAACATCTCTGACGCCGTCCTGTGGGTGCTGGGCGAGCAGTCCGCCAAGAGCCTGCGCGGCAACTCCATGGAAGACGTCGTGTTCGCCGGCTCTTCGGCGCGCCAGGCTGTGGGCATCGCCGAGGTCGATCTTGTTCTCGACAACAGCGATGGCACGCTGCCGCTCGAGTTCAACGAAGTGACGATCACCCGCCGCATGTTCCGCAACGGGGAGAGCGAATACCTGATCAACCAGTCGCCGTGCCGGTTGATGGACGTGCAGGAACTCCTGCATGACACCGGTCTCGGCCGCGACACACACTCGATCATCAGTCAGGGTCGTCTCGACGAGGTCCTCAACAGCAAGCCCGAGGACCGCCGTGCTCTCATCGAGGAAGCGGCCGGCGTCCTCAAACACAAGAAACGCAAGCAGCGCGCACTCCGCAAGCTGACGTCGATGGACGTGCATCTCGACCGCGTCAAAGACGTGATCGCCGAGATAGACCGTCAGTTGAGACCACTCAAGCGTCAGGCAAGCAAGGCCGCCGAGTACCGCGAACTCTCCGCCGATCTCAAAGACCTTGAGGTCGCCCTCGCAGTCAGTGATTTACGGGAACTCCAATCCCGTTGGGACGGCCTCGAGAAGCGCGAGCGCGAGCAGGACGCTGAGGTCGAACTCTCGCGCTACCGTCTTGCCGAGAAGGAACGCGAACTCGCCAAGTTCCAGTCACTGCTCGAGGAGAAGGGCCTGTTCGTCGGTGACCTCTCGGAGCAGCGGCGGCGCCTGCAGTCTGTTCTCGAACGCCTGAACTCCGGACTCCTGCTCCTTGAGGAGAAGGGGAAGAACCTCGTCGAGCGTCTCTCGGAACTCCGAGCCAAGGTCCACCACAGTGAGTCACGCCTCGCGCAGCGTAGCGGAGAACTCGAGCAGATCGCCGAAGAGCGAGCCGTCACCGAAGCCCGCATCAGTGCTCTCTACACACAACTGGGAGAGCTCAGGCGAGAGGCCGAGACCGCCAAGAAGGCTCGCCTTGCCGCCGACGAAGCCCACTCCACCGTCACCGCAGAGCAGCGTCGGGCTCGCAAAGAGATCGACGATGCGCGCGAGGAGCTCGCATCCATCAAGCAGGCCCTGTCTGCCTTCACTCTCGAATCCGACATGCTCAGGGAGCGCGCTGCGGCCATCAAGCAGCAACGCTCTGGAGTGTTCTCGACCCTCTCGGCACGACGCACGCGCATCGACCAGCTCCAGTCCGATCTGGACCGCGGGCGCCGCGAACTCGCCCTGGCGGAGCAGGAGGTCGACAAGCACGTCCGCCTCACGGACTCCCGCAAGGCCGAGCTCTCCAGGCGGCGTGAGGATCTCGCGGAGATTCGCGCCGAGATACGCGCGCTCGAAGAGGTCGACCGTGCTTTCGACTCGGCCTCTCCAGCACTCGCGTGGCTGCTCCAGAAGGAGAAGAAGCTCCCCGGCGTTCTGGGTCCCGTGACCGACGCCATCGGCGTTCCTGAGGAGTTCGAGCGTGTCGTGGAGAGCGCCATGGGCGGAGATGTCTTCTGCGTCCTCGTGCGCGACAACAAGACAGCCAAGTCCGTCGTCGCAACCCTTGAAGAGGAGAGCGCCGGCGACTACTCGGTCATGCCGGTGGACTCCCGCGCTCTTCCCTACGACGCCGACGGTCCCGGCATCCGCCTTGCGGATGTCATTCAATGCTCTGATGACGTACGCGTCGCCATCGAGGGACTCGTCGGGGATATCCGGGTGGTCGACTCACTCGAGGAGGCCCTGAGAGCTGCGGGTGCGAAGAATGCGGTCTCCCGATACGCTACCCGGAAGGGTCACGTCGTCTGGCCGAGCGGCAAGGTCCGCGTCGGGCCTGACCTATCCGAAGACGCAGGCGTGCTCGGTCGGAAGCGTCGCCTTGCCGACCTGCGCGACGCCCTCGTCGGCACCGAAGCGGGAGTGGGGGAGACAGAAGCATCGATCGTCGCCTCCGAGGAATCCCTGTCGGCGTCGCAGCAGCAAGCACTCGAGCTCGGGCAGCGAGTCGCCACGATGGCAGGCGAGGAAGCTTCCGCTCGCGAGGAGATCGGTCGCCTCGAGCAAGCGATCACCGACATCGACAAAGAAGCGGGCAGCATCGACGTCCGCATGCGCCAGATCGAGGAGAAGACTGCCAAGGATCGTCCCCAGGAGCGAATCCTTCAGCAGCGCATCGCTGACGCAGAGCAGCGCATCGAACGCTATGAGGAGGAAGCCGCTGCAGGCCAGGAGGACCGCGATGCGCGGTTCCGCGAGGAGTCCGAGGTCGCCAACCGACTCTCCACCTGCCAGGTGGAGATCGCCGCCGTTTCCGAGCGCGAGGTTCACCTCAAGAGGCGCCACGCCTCGACCATCGCCGAGACGACAGAACTCGACGCACTCGTCGAGCAGTCGAAGTCGACCGAAGAGGCGCTCGAGGCACTCAGGGGCCGTCTCCAGCCGCTCCACGATCTGTATGCCTCGCTGCTCGACAAGGCGGAGCACTGGGCGATCAGGCTTCGTGACAGGGCTCGCTTCGAGCAGGCAGACAGCGAATCACTGCGCACCACCATCCACAGTGCTCAGGATGCCGTCAAGGCTGCACAGGCGGAGCTTGAGGGCGTCAACGAGAGTATGGGATCTATACGCGTCGAGAAGGGCCAGCTCGAGGTACAGGTGACGACCGCTGTCAGCCGTATCGTCGAGGACCTCGGCGTTCCGTTGGAGCGCGCACTCGAAGCGCCGGGGCTCGACGACCGTGAGAGCGCAGTCGACCGCATGCACAGACTGCGCAAGCGCATAGCCAATCTCGGACCCGTCAACCCGGTCGCAGTCGAGGAGTTCGACCGGCTGCAGGAGCGTCGTGACTACCTGCAGCAGCAGCTCGACGATCTCGATGCCAGCCGCAAAGCGCTGCAGAAGGTCGTCTCGGCCATCGACAAGAAGATCCGTGAGCGATTCCTCGAGACGTTCGAGCTCGTGGATCGTCACTTCCAGGAAGTCTTCGCCGTACTGTTCCCGGGTGGCCAGTCCTCACTCTCCCTGACGGATCCCGACGACCCGGAAGCCACGGGTGTCGAAGTCGTCGCGCAGCCGCGGGGCAAGCGACTTGCGAAAATGTCGCTGCTCTCCGGCGGTGAGAAGTCACTAACGGCGCTTGCGCTGTTGTTCGCTGTCTATCGCACCCGTCCGTGCCCGTTCTACATCCTTGACGAGGTCGAGGCGGCACTGGACGACACCAACCTGCGCAGATTCATCGCCTTCGTCGACAGCCTGCGCCACCACACCCAGTTCCTGGTGGTGAGCCATCAGCGCCGGACCATGGAGATGGCAGACGTGCTGTATGGCGTGTCGATGCAGTCCGATGGCGTGAGCAAGGTCGTCAGTCAGAAGCTCGATCAGGCGATCCGCTCGGTGAAGGAGGCCCCGGCCGATGGCGCAAGCGTGGTATGAGCGCCTCTCGGTGGGGCTCCAACGCACCCGTGAGTCGCTTCAGGGTCAGCTCAACGTCCTGCTTCGAAAGGGTCCTGACCTCGACGAGGAGTTCTGGACGGACCTCGAGGACACCCTTGTGGCCGCCGATATGGGTGCGGTCGCCGTCGCCGAGATGGTCGACCGCCTTCGCGACAGCGCTTCCCGCCAGGCTCTACCCGATGCGGCGGCTGTCATAGAGCATCTCGTGGCCGAGATCGCTGCCGAGGTACGTAGTGACGCACCCGACCTGTTCGCCGACTCCCCGGTGGTGGTACTCGTCGTAGGCATCAACGGCACGGGCAAGACAACCACCGTCGGCAAGCTGGCGAAGCACTTCGCTGATTCTGGCCGCGCTGTGGTGGTAGGCTCTGGCGACACGTTCCGTGCTGCGGCCATCGAACAACTGCGCGTATGGGCCGAGAGGGCAGGCGTCCCAATCGTCGAGCGCGAGCGTGGCGATGATCCTGCTTCGGTGTGTTTCGACACGCTTCGCACCGCCGAGGAACGCGGTGCCGACCTCGTACTCATCGATACGGCTGGCCGACTGCACACGTCACCCGATCTCATGGCGGAGCTCCAGAAGGTCCATCGCGTCACGACCCGCGAAAGTCGCTGGCCCGTGAAGGTCGTCCTGGTGATGGATGCCACCACGGGACAGAACGGCATCGTGCAAGCCCGCGAGTTCAACAAGGCTCTCGGGCTCGACGGGATCATCCTCACCAAGCTGGACGGTACTGCAAAGGGCGGTATCGCGGTCGCTGTCGTCAAGGACCTCGACCTTCCCGTTGTGCGGGTGGGGATCGGCGAGAGCGTCGACGACCTTCGCCCCTTTGACGCTGACGAATACGCGCGCGCGCTCATAACCGGCGTGTGAGATGGGTGAGGACTCTTTCAAGTTCATCCCGTTCAGGGATGGGGACCGGCGCTATCTCCCTCTAGTCGTCGTGCTGGCACTGCTCCTTGCGGGTCTGCTGATCATCTTCGGCGTCGTCTACCGTCCCGAAGCCGTTTCCGGTGACTCGATGATGCAGACACTGCAATCAGGGGACCGGTTGCTCGTTACCAGAGGCTACCCACGACCTGCCCGGGGCGATGTCGTTTCGGCAGACATCGTGCTTCATGGAGACCCGGACCGGATCTTGAAGCGCGTGGTGGCGGTAGCGGGCGACACGGTCGAGGTCTTCGGCGACCAGGTCGTCGTGAACGGCGAGACACTCACGTGGCCCGGAGTGATCATCGGGGCGACTGATGATTTCCACCTGGGGCCGTTCGTGATTCCCGAGGGCAACGTCTACCTGATGGGCGACAATCGACCGGTCTCTTTGGACAGTCGCTACATCGGAGCTGTGCCCGTTTCAGCGATCACCGGCAAAGTGGTGGCCGTCTTCTCACCAATCACACACGCAGGCCGCATTGACTGACCCTGGCCGTGCCCGTAGCCTAGGAACACCGCACACATCCCTCGTGGAGGTCACATGTTCGAGAGTCTTTCTGACCGTCTTCAAGGCGTCCTGGCCAAGCTCAAGGGTCGCGGACGCCTGAACGAAGCCGACGTCGACGCGGCGATGCGAGAGGTACGCCTCGCGTTGCTCGAAGCCGACGTCAACTTCAAGGTCGTCAAGGGATTCGTCGCCACGGTTCGCGAGCGCGCCGTGGGCGCCGACGTGATGAAGAGCCTTACCCCGGGGCAGATGGTCGTGAAGATCGTCATGGAAGAGCTTACCTCCCTGATGGGCGGCAACGAGGCCCGCCTCGTCCTGACCAGCCGCATCCCGAATGTCATCATGCTCGTCGGCCTTCAGGGGTCCGGCAAGACGACCGCGGCGGCCAAACTTGCGAACCTACTGCGCAAGCAGGGCAAACGACCGATGCTGGCCGCATGCGACGTATACCGCCCTGCTGCTATCGACCAGCTCGTGACGCTCGGCCAAGAGCTTGACGTGCCTGTCTTCACCGGCGATCGCACCGACCCCGTGGCTATCGCCTCGGGGGCCATCAAAGACGCTGTGGCCCGGATGTATGACGTCGTGATCGTCGACACGGCGGGTCGTCTTCATATCGATGAGGAGATGATGGATGAGGCGGCGGCTATCAAGGCAGCCGTCAAACCTGACCAGATCCTCATGGTGGTGGACGCCATGACGGGCCAGGACGCGGTCAACGCAGCCAGCGCCTTCGCAGATCGCGTCGCATTCGACGGCGTCATCGTCTCCAAACTCGACGGTGACGCTCGTGGTGGCGCCGCGCTGTCGGTCAAGGCAGTCACCGGCAAACCCATCATGTTCGCGAGTGTCGGCGAGAGAATGGACGCGCTTGAGGTCTTCTACCCGGAGCGCATGGCCAAGCGCATCCTGGGAATGGGCGACGTCGTTTCGCTCATCGAGAAAGCTCAGGAGAACCTGGACACCGAACTCGCCGAGGATGCCGAAGTGCGGCTACGGGAAGGTCGGTTCACGCTTGACGACTTCCTCGGCCAACTCCGTCAGATCAAGAAGATGGGCTCGATGTCGGATATCCTGGCTATGCTGCCCGGAGGCGCCAGACTGCCAAAGGACGCCAAGATCGATGAGAGCGCGCTCGGCCGCACTGAGGCGATCATACAGTCGATGACCGTGGCCGAGCGGGCCAAGCCCTCGATTATCAACGGCTCGCGGCGGGAACGCATCGCGGCAGGGGCCGGGGCGACCGTCTTCGACGTGAACCAGCTGCTGAAGCAGTTCGCCGAGGCGCAGAAGATGGTCAAGCAGATGCAGAAGATGCAAAGCGGTGGCAAAGGCAAGGGTCGCCGTCGTGGGGGTATGAACTTTCCCGGCATGGGAAGACCCTTCTGATAGGACCCGATAGCCCCTCGTACGGGGGCGGACGGAGATGCTTTGACCGCACCCGAACGATGACATATCATTAGCAGTCGCTCTTGCTCAGAAGTGGTCGTCCACGGTGGACGCCACATTACACGGAGGTGAACGTTTTGGCAGTCAAGATCCGCCTGGCGCGTGCCGGTGCCAAGAAGGCACCGTTCTACCGCGTCGTCGCGGCCGATTCGCACGCCCCGCGTGACGGTCGGTTCATTGAGATTCTCGGTCGCTACAACCCGCGCACACAGCCTTCGACGGTCGAGCTCGACGTCGAGAAGATAGACGCCTGGATCGCCAAGGGAGCACAGCCTACCGAGGTAGTCGGCAAGCTGCTCGCTATCGCCAAGGGCGAAGCCGCGGCACCCAAGGCCGAGGTCAAGCTCTCCAAGAAGGCCAAAGCCAAAGCCGCCGACGCTGCCGCGAAGGCTGCCGAAGCCGCATCTGCACCGGCTGAAGAGGCTCCTGCGGAGGAAGCCGTAGAGGCTCCCGCCGAGGAGACCGCGGAAGACGCCGAGTAGGTCATGGCATCCGCCGCTGACACAGACACACTCGTCCGGTACCTCATCGAGTCCCTTGTGGACAACCCGGATGATGTCTCGATCGCAAAGAACGACGAGGGCCGTCAGACCGTCTATGAGGTCCAGGTCCACACCGACGACGTCGGCAAGGTCATTGGACGCCAGGGGCGCGTCATCAAGGCGATACGGACGCTCGTGAGAGCGGCCGCATCCGTCGACGGTGCCGACGCCACAGTGGAGATACTCGGCTGAGGACCATGAGCGCTGCATTCGTGCCGATAGGCCGGATCGTCAAGGCGCATGGGCTGCGAGGGGAGGTCTCGGTGAAAACACTCACCGACCTGCCCCTCGATGCTTTTGTGGGACTTCACGTCTGGATCGCGCCGCCCACCGCTGACGTCAGGGAAACGGTGATAACTGACGTCAGACGAGGGCCGAAGGGGCCCTTGGCGTCGCTATCAGGTGTCGAAGACGTCTCCGCAGCCGAAAGACTGGGCGGCCGCACGATCATGGCCCGTCCGGAGGATCTCCCCGAGGACGCCTTCCTCGAAGAGGACGACCCCGTAGGTCTCGAGGTGAACGACGTCGAGCGCGGACTTCTCGGCACCGTGACCGACGTCATCGTGACCGGCGCCAACGACGTCTGGGTCGTCGAGGGAGACAGATACGGCGAGATACTCGTCCCCGTGATCGAAGACGTCCTGATCGATGTGGACTTCGAACAGGGAACCGCAACGGTGCGCCTGCTCGTGGGGCTGATAGATGAGGAGGATGGACGATGATGCGGATCGATATCATCTCGATCTTCCCCGAGATGTTCGGCCCCACGCTTGCCGGATCGATGCTTGGCAGAGCCCAGGAGAAGGGCCTCGCAGACTTTCACGTGCATGATCTGCGCGACTGGGCCGACGGGCGCCACCGTACCACCGATGACTACTCGTTCGGCGGCGGGCCCGGCATGGTCATGAAGCCGGAGCCGTTCTTCCGAGCTCACGCAGCGATACTTGCCGAGGATGCCCGCCCGGCGACCACGATCTTGATGTGCCCACAGGGCGAGCTCCTCACCCAGTCCCTCGTCGAGGAATTCGCTGCCGAGGAGAGACTCGTGATCCTGGCCGGCCGCTACGAAGGCTACGACGAGCGCATCCGGTCGCTGGCGGACAGAGAGATCTCCATCGGCGACTACGTACTTACCGGCGGGGAATTGCCGGCGATGGTCCTGACAGACGCGGTGACGCGTCTACTGCCTGGCGTACTGGGTCACGATGAATCGGCGATCGAGGAATCGTTCTCATGGGGCCTGCTCGAGTACCCCCACTACACGCGCCCTGCGTCGTTCGAGGGTATGGACGTTCCCGACGTCCTTCTCGGCGGGAACCACGCACTGATCGCGCAGTGGCGACGCCGGGAGGCGATACGGCGCACTGCGCTGCGTCGGCCCGACCTCCTGGAGCACGCGGACTTGACAGACGAAGAGCGTGCCTTCTCGCGCTCAGTTGTGGAAGGGCGACATGGAACAGACGCAGATGAGTGAAGACCTGGAGCTGGTGGCCGAGGAGGAGCACCCGCCATCCTTCGCGCGATGGGTAGGCGAGCTGGTCGTGATGGTCGGCCTCGCCTTCATCCTGGCGACCGGCATCCGCACATTCGTCGTCATGCCGTACACGATTCCCACGGGTTCGATGATCCCGACCATCCAGATAGGGGAGCGCGTACTTGCCAACCGGTTCATCTATCGCTTCTCGGAGCCCGAGCCCGGTGACATCGTCGTTCTCGACGACCCCACCGGAACCGCGGATAACCTTTTGAAGCGAGTCATCGCGGTGGGAGGGCAGGAAGTAGACCTCGAGGGTGGTGTCGTGTACGTGGACGGAGTCGCGCTGGACGAACCGTACACTCATGGCGAACCCAGCGAGCCCGGCACCGTGTCCCTGCCCGTCGTGATCCCCGAAGGCTACATCTGGCTCATGGGTGACAATCGGACCAACAGCACGGACTCGCGATACTTCGGGCCACAGCCCGTCGAGAATGTGAAGGGCCAGGCCTTCCTGCGCATCTGGCCGCTCGACCGTATCGAAGTGCTCTGAACGAGGGTTTGCGCGGCACCTTGGGCTGTTCTATACTGTCCACTCGTGTCTGATGACCGACCGCGCAAGCGTGAGAAGAAGAATAGGAACCGTAGAATGAACAGAATCCGCGCCATCGAACAGCAGCAGATCCGCGAGGATGTGCCCCCGTTCAAGGTCGGCGACACCGTCAAGGTGAGCTACAAGGTCGTCGAAGGCGGCCGCGAGCGTGTCCAGCCTTTCCAGGGTATCGTGATCAAGCGTCACGGCCAGGGCTCCCGCGAGACCTTCACCGTCCGCAAGGTGTCCTTCGCCGTCGGCGTCGAGCGCACGTTCCCGGTGAACTCGCCGAAGATCGTCAAGCTCGAAGTCATCACCAGGGGCAAGGTGCGTCGCTCGAAGCTCTACTACCTGCGCGACAAGGTCGGCAAGGCCGCTCGCGTCAAGGAGCTTCGCTAGTCCGCGGAGGGCAGTGTGCCGGACCTGCATGACATCGATCAGCAGACTGACACGACCCGGGAGCAAATCGCTTCCGGGTCGTCTCTGATTGACCCAGAAGCTGTCGCCGACAGCGGTGATCCAACCCCCGAGGAAGTCTCGTTCGGGCGGTGGGTCCTCGAGCTCGTCGTCTTGGTCGCCGTCGCCTTCCTGCTGGCCACCGGGATCAAGACCTGGGTCGTCCAGCCGTTCGTCATTCCAACGGGATCGATGATCCCTACGCTGGAGATCGGCGACTACGTCATCGCCAACAAGTTCGTCTATCGCTTCGACGATCCTCAGGCCGGCGACATCGTGGTATTCATGTCGCCGTCCTCCAACTCCACTGACTACATCAAACGAGTCATCGCCGTGGGCGGGCAGACGGTCGACCTGCGCGACGGCGTGGTCTACGTCGATGACGTAGCTCTCGACGAGCCGTACGTCCACGGGCAGCGCTCCGATCCGGGCCCGCTGAGGATGCCCGTCACCATTCCGGACGGATACGTTTGGCTCATGGGCGACAATCGTGAGAACAGCCAGGACAGCCGCTGGTTCGGGCCGCAACCCGTGACACGCGTGGTCGGGAAGGCTTTCTTCATCTACTGGCCTTTCTCGGACTTCGGCACACTCTAGGGGGCGTCATGGGCGACCGTACGGTCAGCGAGATCCGCGCCCTTTTCGCAGCCGCGGCGCCCGGCAATCTCACAGACCTGATCGCTCGGTACGACTCCGACGAACGCGCCGGAGTGGCTCGTCTTGTCGCTTCTGCGCGCAACATCCTTCGCGCCGAGGACAGGGAGCACGAACGTCTCGCCGCATTGATGTCCCTTCAGATCGCCCTGCAGACCGACGGCGCGGGGACTATCGCTGGCGTTGACGAGGTTGGCCGAGGAGCCCTTGCAGGCCCGGTCACGGCAGCCGCCGTCGTTCTGTCCGCAAACACCTACATCCCGAGACTTGATGACTCGAAGCGCCTGTCACCTGAGGTGAGACGTTCGGTCGCCAAGGCGGTACGCGAGAGCGCGATCGCCGTGTCTGTTGCACACATCTGGCCCGAGAAGATCGATGCCGTCGGGATAGCCTCGGCAAATACCCTCGCGATGCGATCCGCCCTGGACGAGTTGTCCTGTGCGATCGACCACGTCATCGCCGACGGTCTTGCAGTGGATCTGTGCCGACCCGCTACCTTCGTGGTCGGAGGCGACCGGTCGTGCGCCTGCGTGGCCGCAGCCTCCGTCGTTGCGAAGGTCGAACGTGACGCCATCATGTGTGACCTGGATGCGCAGTTCCCTGCGTACGGGTTCGCGGTGAACAAGGGCTACGGCACCGCAGAGCACATCGCCGCCATCGAACGCGACGGTCCTTCGTCTCTGCATCGCCTTTCGTTCTCTCCTTGCTCTCAGAACCGGCTCTTCTGATTCTCGGTCAGCGCCCGGTCTGTTCCTGTTAAGTCCTGGAGAAGGTCATTGCGCCATCCTTGCCGTGAAGGGGGATGACGACATGACTAGAAGAACCACGGACCTTGGAGTCAAGGGAGAGGCGGCCGCGGCCGCGTACCTCGAGCGCACGGGCATGACGGTCATTGAGCGGAATTGGCGCTGCCCAAGCGGCGAGATGGACATCATCGCGATCGACGGTGAATCGCTCGTACTCGTCGAGGTCAAGACCCGTCGAAGCACCTCGGCGGGAACACCGGAAGAGGCTGTGTCTCCGACGAAGCAGCGCCGTCTGGGAAGAGTGGCTCGTAGCTACACGGCACACGCCGGCCTCGAGGAGACGCCGGTTCGATTCGACGTGATCGGCATCAGGGTTCTGTCCGAAGACAGGGCCATTCTCAGACATCACCGCGCCGCGTTCGTCCTCGGGGAATGAATCGTGCAGTCAACGGTGATGACCGCAACCGTCCGGGGCGTTGAAGCCCTGCCTGTCGAAGTACAGGCCGACATCACTTCCGGCCTGCCCATGTTCGCGATCGTCGGCCTGGCAGACGCCGCGGTTCAAGAAGCGCGGGAGCGAGTACGCTCGGCCATCCGCGCCGCGGGTCTTGAGTTCCCGAATGCCCGCGTCGTCATCAATCTTGCGCCTGCACCACTCCGTAAGCACGGAACCGGTTTCGACCTGCCCATCGCGCTTGCGCTCCTGACGGCCACGGGTCAGATCCCGTCGTCAGTGGCTGAGGGATCTACGGCCGTCGGCGAGCTTGCCCTGGATGGCAGTGTGCGGCCGGTACCCGGCCTGCTCGCTCACGCCTATGCCGCTGCCAAGAGCGGCGTCGACCTTCTGGGGCCATCGGCGGCTCTGCCAGCCGTAGCGGTGGTGGGGAACCTGCGCTGCCGCGTGGTAGACCACATCTCGGTGCTACGATCCGGTACGCCGCCCACCCGTAAGCCGATTCCTGGTCAGATGCCGGATGACTGGATGCCACCCGATCTGGCTGAAGTCGCCGGTCATCATACGGCGAAGCGTGTTCTGGAGATCGCAGCTGCGGGCGGTCACAATCTGCTGCTGATCGGCCCACCGGGGTCCGGGAAGACGATGCTCGCCCGGAGACTCTGCGGGATACTACCGCCCCTGGACGACAACGAGCGGGTCACTACCGCTCTGGTGCACTCGGTCGCCGGCATCGACGAGCGTCCTGCGCTCGCAGGCGTCAGGCCGTTCAGGATGCCACACCACTCGACGTCCACCGCGGGGTTGATCGGGGGAGGTTCGCCCCCGAGACCGGGTGAGGTCAGCCTCGCGCACAACGGCGTCCTGTTCTTGGACGAGCTTCCGGAGTTCGGGCCGGCTACACTCCAGGCGCTGCGGCAGCCGTTGGAAGATGGCCACGTCACACTCGTGCGCGCTGAGGGTCATATCACTTTCCCCGCAAGGTGCAGTCTCATAGCTGCCATGAACCCGTGTCCGTGCGGGTACTTCGGCGACGGTCGCAAGCCATGCTCATGCACGCAGCCGACCATCGATCGATACACCTCTCGCATCGGCGGTCCGCTCCTTGACCGCATCGACATGCGCTTGCGGGTGGACCGGATCGACCCATCCAGAATCCTCGACGGGGATGATCACACGACTCACTCCGCAGACATCGCAGAACGGGTACGCGCGGCTCGGGCATTCGCTGCGCAACGCGGAGTTACACACGCATTGACGGGATCGCGACTCCTGGCCGCATGCTCCCTGACAGCTGAAGCCCGCGCGACACTGGAAGACCTGGCGCAGTCGATGGGTCTTTCGGGTAGGGCAGTGACGAGAACACTCAGAGTCGCAAGGACCATAGCCGACCTTGGATTGCGTCAGAATGTTGCATGCGCGGACATCATGGAAGCAGCAAGCTACCGTCTTGGCGAGTCGACATGAACACTCCGACATGGGAACTTCGACCCACCGATCCCGAGTACCCGGAACTCCTCAGGCACACGCCTGATCCTCCCAAAGTCATCTACGGATGTGGGGACGCACAGGCGCTCGAGGCTGGACTTGCTGTCATTGGGGCCCGGAAGGCCACCCCGTACGGCATCACATGTGCGTCCCGGTTTGCAGGTTGGGCTGCCAGACACGGCGTCTGCGTCGTCTCTGGCGCTGCAATCGGCTGCGACACGGCGGCGCATGAAGCTGCTCTCGCCGCGGGCGGTCGTACAGTGGCAGTGCTGGGCTGCGGAGCAGACGTTGACTACCCACAGCGGGCCGCAGGACTACTGGCGACTCTGCGCACCCATCATGCCGTGATCTCTGAAGTGCCGTGGGGAAGTCCTCCTCAGCGCTGGGCGTTCTCGGAACGCAACCGCATCATCGCTGGGCTCTGTCGGGCCATCCTCGTAGTGGAGGCCGGGCTCCCGAGTGGCACCTTCGGTACTGCCGATCACGCCCTGGCTGCCGGGAGGGACGTGCTGGCCGTACCCGGGTCGATACTGTCCCCCGAGTGTCAGGGCTCGAACCGCCTGATCAGTCAGGGGTGTACGCCCATCACGTGCGAATCCGAACTCCAGGATGCACTCTTTAGCTCGGGTTTCGACCTGTTCACCGACAGCGACACGCCCGACCACCCACCGATGACACGCGAGACGGACCCGGTCATGCGCGCGCTCGTGGCCAACCCGATGCGTCCTGATGACTTGGCTTTCCACATGTGCACTGATGTTGTGAGCATCGCGAGACATCTGACGCGCCTTGAGATACAGGGTTGCATCGTTCGCCTCCGCGACGGTCGCTTCTCGGTTACCAAGCGGAGCTGATGCCAGCTACAATCCACAGTGATGCCGACATACACAGGAGACCATGTGCGTCTGACAAACCCGGAAGTGACGATAATCGGCGGCGGCCTCGCTGGCTGTGAAGCTGCCTGGCAACTTGCGGAACGGGGAGTACCCGTTCGCATATACGAGATGCGACCCTCCGTCTCTGGTCCCGCCCACCATACCGATGCACTTGCCGAGCTCGTCTGCTCGAACTCCTTCAAGAGCGACGATCCGGAGACCGCACCGGGCATGCTGAAGCGTGAACTCAAGGCTCTTGGCAGCCTCCTCGTGGCCGTCGCCCGTGAGACGGCTGTACCTGCAGGTGCCGCCCTTGCTGTCGACCGCACGGCGTTCGCCCGCACGGTCACTGCGCTTGTCACGTCGCATCCCTTGATCTCTGTTATGCGAGAAGAGTCTACGACCATACCCGCTCAAGGACCCGTGATCGTGGCGACGGGACCACTTACGAGTCGGGGACTCGAGAGGGCACTCGAATCCATCGTGGGAACCGAGCGCTTGGCTTTCTACGATGCGGCAGCGCCAATCATCGACGGTGCGTCCATAGACCACACCCTGGCCTTCTCCGCGTCACGCTATGACAAGGGGAGTGGCGCCGACTACGTGAACTGCCCGATGTCCAAAGAGGAGTACGAGCACTTCATCGCCGAGCTCACCGCCGCTCAACGCGTCAATGCGCAGGAATTCGAGAGCGCAGACCTCTTTCAGGCGTGTCAGCCCATCGAGGAGATCGCTCGTAAAGGGCAAGACGCTGTCCGCTTCGGAGCAATGAAGCCAGTGGGCCTGATCGATCCTCGTAGCGGGACGCGTCCTTGGGCGGTTGTCCAATTGCGTGCCGAGAACCGTTCCATGACCGCGTACAACATGGTGGGCTTCCAGACGAATCTGACCTGGCCGGAGCAGGAGCGGGTGTTCAGGCTCATCCCCGGCCTTAGTGATGCGGAGTTCCTGCGCTTCGGTGTCATGCATCGAAACACGTTCATCGATGCTCCGCGTCTACTCACCCCCGGCCTGTCGCTACGCACCGATCGCCGCATTCGCATCGCCGGCCAGCTTTGTGGAACCGAGGGCTACCTTGAGGCAGTGGGCACAGGACTTCTGGCCGCTTTCGACATCTTGTCTGAGCTAGCCGGCCCACCGGCGGCCCATCTGCCAGCGGAGACGGTGCTCGGCGCACTCATCGCCTATGCGACCGATCCCTCTACTCGCAACTACCAGCCGATGCACGTGAACGTCGGACTGCTCCCACCCCTGGACCCGCCGGTGCGCTCCAAGCGTGCACGATATGCTGCGCACAGCGCGCGCGCTGCCCAAGCCCTCGATGCCTGGGTTCGCGAGGCGCCCATCAGGCCGCTCGCGACCTGGGGGCCTCCAAAACGCACAGGATCGCCGTCATGACGACTCATGATGTCTCCGGGTTGGTCGACCGCTTCCTTGTCCACATCTCAGTGGAGCGGAACCTCTCGCCACACACGGTCCGCGCGTACGCGACCGACCTGAGACAGTACCTTGACTGGTGTGATCGGTCATCGGTGGACCCTTTGACCTTGTCCCATCGTAGACTTCGAGGCTATCTCGCAGAACTCGACAGGGCCCGATACGCGCGCCGCACGATCGCACGCAAGACATCGACCCTGCGCAGCTTCTACTCATTCCTGCAGACGATGGGCATAACACCCGCGAATCCGGCAGCGGTCCTCGGAACACCCCGCCTTGAACGGCGACTCCCGGAGACCGTGCCCGAGAAGGTTCTCGACGACATACTCGAGGCTCCCGACATGTCTACACGCCAGGGAGTCCGAGACGCAGCGATCCTCGAACTCCTCTACGCTACGGGGATTCGCGTCGGAGAGCTCGAGGGACTCGACATCTCAAGTGTGGACCTGTCACAGGGTCAGATCACTGTCATGGGCAAGGGCTCGAAAGAGCGCATCCTGCCCCTCCATCGCACAGCGATATCGAAGCTCAAGACCTACCTTGTGGAGGGTCGGCCACGCTACGTTCGGCCGACCACTGGAGACGAGCTGTTCCTGAACCGTTCAGGCCATCGACTGCAGGCTGGTGCCGTGCGCCGAATGCTGAGTCGATACGTCGACCAGGTCGGCGCGGACCGCAATATCCACCCACATGTGCTGCGGCACACGTTCGCGACGCATCTGCTTGAAGCGGGAGCCGACCTGCGAAGTGTGCAGGAGCTCCTCGGACACGTTGCGCTGTCCACGACCCAGATTTATACTCATTTGGGCATGAAGCGGCTTAAAGATGTCCACCTAGGTGCACATCCGAGAGCGTGATCCGAAGGGCTCCCATCGAATGAGACAAGACCCGAAGACGGACGTGTCCGCCTACTGGGCCGCGTTCAAGCAGAGTGGAGACCCGATTGCCAGGGAAACACTCATCCTGAACTACTCGCCACTTGTGAAGTACGTCGCTGGCAGACTTTCATCCAATCTTCCTCAGACGGTCGACACGTCGGACCTGATCTCTTACGGCGTGTTCGGGCTGATCGATGCCATCGAGAAGTTCGATCCCGACCGCGGGATCAAGTTCGAGACCTACGCAATCGCCCGGATCAAGGGCGCGATCATCGACGAACTGCGCGCGATGGACTGGGTGCCGCGATCGGTGCGCGCCCGCGCCCGCGAGATCGAGCAGGCGTACATCGTCCTTGAGAATCGTCTCAAGCGCGTTCCCAGCGACGCCGAAGTTGCCCATGAGATGGGGGTCACCTCCCGTGACCTACAGGACATCTTGACCAAGCTGTCATATACATCGGTCGTGTCGTTCGAGGAGCTTTGGACCGGTGGACAGGATAGGGACGATCGCGGTAGCGCGTTCGGCAGCATAAAGGACGATACTGCGGAGGATCCGGTCCAGATGTTCGAGAGCGTCGAGCTCAAGGAGATCCTGGCTGGCGCCATCGACCGCCTTCCCGAGAGGGAGAAGATCGTCATCGCGCTCTACTACTACGAAGGACTCACCCTCAAGGAGATAGGCGCAGTACTCGGCGTCACGGAATCTCGCATCAGCCAACTGCACACCAAAGCCGTGCTGAGACTGCGTGCGAGACTGCACGCTGCACAGGGATACGTTCCCGCCAGCTAATCGAAGGGAAATGCCGTGCCAGGACGTCGAATCCTTATCGTCGAAGACACCGAGCTTCTGCGACGGATGTACCATGACAAACTCGTTGCGGATGGGTTCGACGTGGCCACTGCAAGTGATGGTCTCGAGGCGCTCAACGAGCTGCGCAACGGACATTTCGACCTCATCGTTCTCGATCTCATCATGCCGCGCATGGGTGGACTCGAAGTGTTGCGCGCGGTCAAGACGGACCCACGTCTCTCGGCCATCCCGGTCGTCATCCTGACGAACCTGGGTGAGGAGTCGGCGATCGAAGAGGCGATCCAGCTTGGTGCCATCGACTACCTGATCAAGAACGCCGCGCGGCCCGCTGACGTCTCCGCAAAGATCCAGTTGACCCTTCAGCACCTCGCGCCGCCCGCACCGGAAGGCGGCTCAGCTGGCACGGCCGGCAACCGGTTCCGTGTGTTGCTCCGAGACAGGGAGGGTGACGCGGACGCCCTCGTCGCACACTCGAACCTGCCGCGTCGCTTCTGGTGCCCTGCCTGTGAGGATGAGCTGGTACTCGAACTGATACCGAGTACATCCCGTCAGGGTTGGTACGAAGGACATCTTGTCTGTACCAGGTGCGCCCGCGAGTTCTAGTTATCGGACCCATTCGGGTGCTTCCGCACGCAGCACGCGTGTGTTACCCTGTATCGGCTCTTATCAAGCACGCTCGCGGACTCTCACGCATGGTGCCGTCAATGACGGTTGCGTATCAGAGAGGATGATGCGGGCGGAAGGAAAACCGAAACAGGAGGTAGCACCATGGCTGTTGTCTCGATGAAGGATCTTCTCGAGGCCGGTGTCCACTTTGGACACCAGACCCGCCGCTGGAACCCGAAGATGAAGCCCTACATCTTCACGGAACGTAACGGCATCTACATCCTCGATCTCCAGAGGACTCTGCGTGAACTCGACGGGGCGTACCGCTTTGTCCGCGACCTGACCGCAAAGGGCGGCACGGTGCTGTTCATCGGCACCAAGAAGCAGGCACAGGACACCATGCGCGCCCAGGCCGAGCGCTCCGGCCAGCCCTACGTGAACCAGCGCTGGCTCGGCGGCATGCTCACCAACTTCGTCACGATCCGCAAGCGTATCTCACGCATGGTCGAGCTCGAGACCATGGAGGAGAACGGCATCATGGCGAGCCTTCCCAAGAAGGAGGCGCTGAAGCTGCGTGCCGAGCACGAGAAGCTGCAGCGCAACCTTGAGGGTATTCGCAACATGACGAGCCTGCCGGACGCGGTCTTCGTGGTCGACACCAAGCGTGAAGACATCGCGGTCGCCGAGGCGCGCCGTCTCAAGATCCCGATCATCGGCCTTGTGGACACCAACGCCGACCCCGACGAGGTCGACTTCGTGGTTCCGGGCAACGATGACGCCATCCGCTCGGTGAACCTCATCGCTCGCGTCGTGGCCGACGCCGCGATCGAGGGCCGTGGCGGCGATCAGGTCGCCGCTGAAGCTGCAGCTGCCGAAACCGTCGCTCCCGAGGTAGTCGCTGAGGCGCCCGTCGCCGAAGAGGCCCCGGCAGAGGCCGAAGACGCTCCCACGGAGGAACCCCAGGCAGAGACTCCTGCCGAGTAGAACACACGTCGCCGCGTAGCGGCTGTCACACTAGGAGGATCACGACAATGGAGATCACCGCTTCCATGGTCAAGGAACTGCGCGAGGTGACTGGCGCAGGGATGATGGACTGCAAGAAGGCGCTCACCGAGGCCGCGGGCGACATGGAACAGGCCGTGGATATCCTGCGCACCAAGGGCCTTGCGGACCTTGCCAAGAAGGCCGGCCGTGCCACGCACGAGGGAATCATCGGATCGTTCATCTCCGACGACATGCGCAGTGGCGCGATCGTCGAGGTCAACTGCGAGACCGACTTCGTGGCTCGCAACGATGACTTCAAGTCGTTCGTAAGCTCTATCGCAAAGCACATCACGACCCAGACTCCTGCCGATGTCGCGGAACTTCTCGCTCAGCCCTTCGCCGAGCGCACCGACATCACCATCGAGCAGTACATCGGCGAGAACGTTGCCAGGATCGGCGAGAACATGGTCGTCCCGAGGTTCGCTCGTTTCGATCTCTCATCCGACGCCGGCGCCATCGGTGCCTACATCCACGGTGTAGGCAACATCGGCGTACTGGTCGAGGTCTCTGCAGGCTCTGCTGAGGCCGCATCTGCGCCGGAATTCGGGGTCTTCGTCAAGGATGTGGCGATGCAGATCGCTGCAGCCGCACCTATCGCGCTCACCGCTAATGAAGTCCCTGCCGACGTCGTGGAACACGAGAAGTCGATCTACATGGCCCAGGCTGCCGAGACAGGCAAGCCCGAGCCTATCCAGGCGAAGATTGCTGAAGGTCGCCTCCAGAAGTACTACAAGGAGGTCTGTCTCCTTGAGCAGGTCTTCGTCAAAGACCCCGACATCACCATCACCCAGCTGGTGGATCGCGTCGGCCGCGAACTCGGCACCGAGATCGCCATCACCCGTTTCGCACGGTTCGTGCTAGGGGAGACCAACCCCGAAGCGGCACCCGCCAGTTGCTGTTAACGGATTCCGAACGAAAGGGGCGACGCGCACGCGTCGCCCCTTTACATTAGAATGCACCACAGAACGATGCTGATTCATGACGCCGTCAACGAGGGAGGACCATGTCGGACTACCGCTACAAGCGAGTACTTCTGAAGCTCTCCGGCGAGGCGCTCATGGGTGACGCCGGATACGGCATCGACCCGCAGGTTCTTGATTCCCTCGCCAAGCAGCTGAAGACCGTGCACGATGACGGCGTCGAGATAGCCATCGTGGTGGGCGGCGGCAACATCTTCCGGGGCGTGGCCGCCTCCGCCAGTGGGATGGATCGCGCGCAGGCCGACTACATCGGGATGCTTGCTACGATCATGAACTCACTGGCGCTGCAGGACACGCTCGAGAAGAACGGCGTCTACACTCGCGTCATGACGGCTATCGAGATGAAGGACATCGCCGAGCCCTATATCCGGCGCAGGGCCATACGCCATCTTGAGAAGGGCCGGATGACCATCTTCGCAGCCGGGACCGGCAACCCGTACTTCACGACAGATACCACAGCGGCACTCCGCGCTCTTGAGATCGGCGCCGAGTGCATCATGAAGGCCACGAAGGTGGACGGCGTCTATGACGCGGATCCCAAGACGAATCCGGATGCAGTCAAGTTCGACGAGCTTACCTACATCGACGTCCTGAACCGCGGCCTGAAGGTCATGGATAACACAGCGATATCCCTGTCCATGGACAACGGGCTGCCGATCATCGTGTTCAATATGGAGCGCGAGGGGAATATCGTACGCGCCCTCAAAGGGGACAAGGTCGGCACCATCGTTCGAGGAGGAAACTGATGACCACGCACAACATCGACGACGCGAGAGACCGTATGTCGAAGGCCGTCAACGCACTCGGACACGAGTTCTCCGGCGTTCGCACGGGACGTGCCTCAGGTTCCATCTTCGAGAAGATCACCGTCGAGTACTACGGTGTCGCTACGCCATTGCTTCAGATCGCCGGTGTCAGCTCACCGGAGCCTCAGCTCCTGGTCATCAGCCCCTACGACAAGACGGCCATCACCGCCATCGAGAGAGCCATCATGGCTTCCGACCTCGGCCTCAATCCGAACAATGACGGCACCGTCATCCGAGTGCCGTTCCCGCCTCTGAACGAGGAGCGCCGCAGGGAACTCGTGAAGCTGTGCAAGCAGTATGCGGAAGAAGCACGCGTGGCAGTCCGGAATATTCGCCGGGACACGAACGACTTCTTGAAGCATCAGGAGAAAGAGCACGAGATCTCCCAGGACGACCTACACCGACTCGAGGCTGACGTGCAGAAGATCACCGACAGCCACATCGGGGACATCGACGACATGCTCAAGCGTAAAGAGCAGGAGATCATGGAGGTCTGAGCTCCATGGCACCATCGTCGACTTCACGCGAGGCGTTCTTCAAGACAAAGCGCGAACGGGAGCTTCTCGGCCAGTTCGATGCGCGCGCAGTCCCCTCGCATATCGCCATCATCATGGACGGCAACGGCCGTTGGGCATCGCGCCGTGGTCTGCCGCGCATCGCGGGTCATCGCGCTGGCGCGAAGGCTATTCGTGAGACGATCGCTGCTGCGATCGAACTCGGAGTCCCCTATCTGACGATTTACTCGTTCAGCTCAGAGAACTGGCGTCGCCCCACCGATGAGGTCCACGGCCTCATGAGTCTTTTCGTCGAGGTTCTAGAGCGTGAGCTCGCCAATCTTCAGAAGCAGCGGGTGCGCGTGCGGGTGATAGGACGCGAGGAGGGGATACCCGAGCAGACTATGGCCGCTTTCAGGCGGACCGAGCAGCGAACAGCGGATAATGACGTCCTCACGCTCTCGGTCGCGCTCAACTACGGGGGTCGCGTCGAACTCGTGGACGCAGTGAGGGCCATTGCGGCGGACGCCGCCTCCGGAGAGTTGGTCATCGACGATATCGACGAGACTTCGATCTCCGCGCGTCTGTACACTGCCGGTCTACCCGACCCGGACCTCGTCATCAGAACCAGTGGCGAGATGCGGATCTCCAACTTCCTTCTGTGGCAGATCGCCTACAGCGAACTGTGGGTGACGTCGGTTCTATGGCCGGACTTCAAGAGGTACGACCTGCTGAGAGCTGTCGTCGACTACCAGAAGCGCACCCGACGGTTCGGGGGAAGCTGATGGCATCGCCCGCCAAACAGGAACGTGGATTGTCAGCGATCGTGGTTCGCACGACCAGTGCGCTCTTGATCGGTGCCGCGTTCCTTGCCGCCATACTCTTCGGTAGATACGTCGGCCTGGCTGTTGCGATATCGGTCGTCGCCACTCTGGCCGTCGCCGAGTTCTATGCGATGTCGCGCCATGAGCGGAGACTGCCCAACGAGGTCTTCGGATGGTTCGCGGTCGCCGCAATGCCCTTCGCCGCAGCAGCCTACGGTGCGTTCGGGCTCACGGCGGTCGTGAGCGGCCTCATCGTCGCTTCGCTCGGCTGGCACCTGCTCTTCCGACAGGTACGGACGACCGACACAGCCGTGACGGTGTTTGGAGCGGTCTATGTGGGCTTCACCCTGTCCCATTTCGTGCTGATCCGACAACTCGATGCTGGAACCGTCCTCGCCCTCGCAACGATCGTGAGCGTGTGGGTCAACGACGTGTTCGCTTATCTTGTTGGATCGACGATCGGACGGCACAAGATGGCGCCCCGCATCTCTCCCAACAAGTCGTGGGAGGGGTTCTTCGCCGGCACAGCGTTCACCATCGGCGTCTGGGTCGCCGTGTACTACCTTGCCTCCACGGGTCTTTCACTGACGAGCCACATACTTGTCGGTGTTGCCGCCTCGATAGCCGCTGTCGTCGGTGATCTTGCGGAGTCTCGCCTCAAGCGTGAGGCCGGCGTCAAGGACTCCGGGAAGGCACTCCCCGGTCATGGCGGTTTCCTCGACCGCTTCGACAGCCTCACCCTCGTCTCGATCGTCACCTACTACATGCTGCTGATCGGTGGCGCCACAGTCGGGGCACCCCTGTGAGCGCGCTCAAAGTCGCGATACTCGGATCCACAGGATCCATCGGACGCCAGGCGCTCATGGTTGCCGAGCGCTTCCCTGAACGCGTCAACGTCGTGTCTTTGGCCGCCCACTCCAATGCGGAACTCCTCACCGAGCAGGCCATGAAGTTCCGGGTCAGAGACGTCGCCCTATCGGATCCGGTTGCAGCCGCTCGGGCTCGGACGTTACTCGAAGGAAGCGGCACACACGTCGGCTCCGGACCCGAGGCGGTCGTCCAGCTGGCCGAGCATGGTGACGTTGATATCGTGCTCAACGCGCTGGTCGGTGCGGCCGGACTCCGCTCGTCAGTCGCCGCACTCTCGGCCGGCACGCGCCTCGCTCTCGCCAACAAGGAGTCCCTCGTCGTGGGCGGGGAACTCATCACGTCTCTGGACAAGGGCTCGCAGATACTCCCGGTAGACAGCGAGCACTCGGCGATATTCCAGTGCCTCATCGGAGAGCCTGCGACCGCGGTCTCCCGCATCCTTCTCACGGCTTCCGGTGGTCCATTCCGAGGATGTACCAAAGCTGATCTTGCCGATGTCACCGTCGAAGAAGCGCTCGCGCACCCGCGATGGACGATGGGCCCGAAAATCACGATCGACTCGGCGACCCTTATGAACAAGGGCCTGGAAGCGATCGAGGCGCATCACCTGTTCGGGACACCCTATGAGCGCATCAAGATAGTCGTGCACCCGCAATCGTGCGTGCATTCCATGGTCGAATTCGCCGATGGCTCCGTGAAGGCACACCTGGGCGCCACAGACATGCGTATCCCTATTCAGTACGCCTTCAGCCATCCCGACCGCTGGGAAGCGCCGCTCCCTCCGGTGGACTTCGCGCAGATCGGCCACCTGGACTTCGAGGATCCCGACCTCGAGACGTTCACTTGTCTTGGACTCGCGCTTGAGGCCGGACGCACCGGTGGCACGCTACCCGCTGTCATGAATGCCGCCAACGAGATCGCGGTCGGCGCCTTCTTATCCCACGAGTCCGGTTTCGCTGATATCCCGCGGGTGGTGGCAACCGTCATGGAGCGCCACACCGTGGAAGCACTCGAGAGCATCGAGCAGATCGAAGCGATCGACGCGTGGGCGCGTGAGAATGCGCGATCGCTTCTCTAGGGCCTGACTGGCCAGCGTTTTGCATGTGAATGGTTCGGGCATGGCATTGCCGATGAATGACGCCGAGAAACCCGGGTGACAGCATGACCGTACTTACAACCGTATTCTGGGGGGTCGTGACATTCTCGATCCTCGTCATTCTGCATGAGGGTGGGCACTTCATCGCTGCGCGCATCTTCAAGATCAAGGTCCACGAGTTCATGATCGGCCTGCCCGGTCCAGCGATCCGGCTGAAGACGAAGAACATGACATGGGGTATCACAGCGATACCGCTTGGCGGATACGTCCGTATAGCAGGAATGGAGCCCGGTCCTGAAGACGAGCTTCTCGGCCCTGCCCTCAAGTCCATCTCTATCGCCGGTCGCACGGATGCTGCATCGCTCGCGCGCATGCTCGAGACCGACCGGGAGCGCGCCGCCAGCCTGCTTGCGACACTCGCCGACTGGGGCGCCATCGAGGCGTCACCCGACGATGAGGTCTCCTACGTCTCGCTGCACCATGCCGATTCCGCGACCGATGAGGTCGATCTGCTCGCCTCGGCACGCTCTATCACGTACCGCGGTGCCAAGACGTGGAAGCGCATAACCGTCCTCGCGTCCGGCGTGGGAGTGAACCTCGTCACGGCGATCCTGACGTTCACCGTCGTGCTTGCTGCATGGGGATATTACATGGCCACACCGGTGATCTCTGAAGTCGTGTCCGACACGCCGGCGGCTGCCGCCGGGCTGATGGCCGGCGATCGGATCACCGCGGTAGATGCACTCCCCGTCGAATCCTGGCAGACGTTCACCGAGACGGTTGCCAGCTATGATTCCGGCGACGAGGTACTCATCGAAGTCGAACGATCCGGTTCGCCCAGGAACATCGAAGTAACGCTTGCCGAGAAGGATGGCCGAGCGTACGTCGGTGTCGCCCCCACATGGTCACATGTCGATCTCACCGTCGGGGAGGCCGTCCAGGAATCCTTCGGGTACGTGGGTCTGGTGTTCGATGCGATCGCCGGCTTCTTCAAGCCCGCGACGTTCCAGCAGAGCGTCGGACAGTCTGCCGGAATCGTGGGTATCTCGATCATGGCTGCCGAGGCGGCCACGTCCAGTCCTTTGGACTACGCCTTCCTGATCGCTTTGCTGTCGCTCTCGCTCGGGGCGATGAACCTGCTGCCGATACCACCCCTCGACGGAGGTAAGGTCGCCGTCGAGATCGTCGAGCGCCTCATGGGGCGTCCGTTGAGCAGGTCGTTCTCGCTCGGACTCAGCGCCGCGGGCGCCGTGCTGTTGTTCTCGTTCATCGGATACATCATGTACGCTGACATCGCACGTCTCGTCAGCTAGAGGATCGGGGGGCATGTGAGCGAACGCAGGGTGACGCGCAGGGTCGACGTCGGTGGTGTCGCGGTGGGGAACGGAGCTCCCATTCCGGTCCAATCGATGACGAACACCGACACCCGCGACTCCGACGCCACACTCGCTCAAATCGCACGCCTCACCGAGGCAGGCTGCGAGATCATCCGCGTTGCCATCCCGCACGCTGACGCACTCGACGGCTTCCAGCGCATCTGCGCCGCGTCCCCTCTGCCAGTGGTCGCGGACATACATTTCGATCACCGACTCGCGATCGAGGCGGCTCGACTCGGCGCTGCGAAACTGCGCATCAACCCGGGGAACATCGGGGCGACCGAGCGCGTCGACGCGGTGATAGACGCTGCCGGTACAGCCGGGATCCCCATCCGCATCGGCGTGAACGCAGGCTCACTTGCCGAGGAGTTTCACGACAAGGACTGGCCACTCGCCGAGAAACTCGTGGCAAGCGCCGTCGCGTTCTGCGAGCACTTCGAGAGTCGTGGTTTCTCGGACATCGTCGTCTCGGCGAAGGCCTCTTCTGTGAATGCCACCATCGACGCGTACCGGTCGCTCGCGGACCGGCTGCCGTACCCATTGCATATCGGGGTCACCGAGGCGGGCACGCTGTTCTCGGGCACGGTCAAATCGGCGGTGGGTCTCGGCGTGTTGCTCGCGGACGGCATCGGGGACACGCTGCGGGTCTCGCTCACTGCGGATCCCGTCGAAGAGGTGCGCGTCGGCTGGGAGATTCTCGCTTCGCTCGACATCCGTCGCCAGGGACCCGAACTCGTCTCGTGCCCCACATGCGGACGCTGCCAGGTCGATCTCGTACCCATCGCGACCGAGATCGAGCGACGCCTGCGCGAATCGCACACGCCGCTGAAGGTCGCCGTGATGGGCTGTGTCGTCAATGGGCCGGGCGAAGCCAGGGACGCCGACATCGGCGTAGCTGCCGGCAAGGGCGTCGGGCTCATCTTCCGTAGGGGAGAGCCTGTCCGCAAGGTCGCTGAAGACGATATCGTCTCGGCGCTCATGCATGAGATAGAGAACTTCGAACCTTCTTCCGATGCGTAGCAGCTGACCTGTAACCCTGGTATCCTGCATACCGTGAACGGACCTGTATACGGTGAGAGGGGATAGCATGCCGCAGGATAAGGTGCGCGTCGCGATCGTAGGTGGGGGACGTACGGGCACACCGTTGTTGGAGGACTTCCTCAAGCGCCCGTTCATCGAAGTGGTCGGCGTGGCCGATGCCGACGGCAACAGCCCCGGCGCCAAGTTAGCCCAGGAGAACGGCATCTTCTTCACGGAGAACGCCGACGTCCTTGCGGCCAAAGGCCACGACATCGACCTCTTGATCGAGGTCAGCGGTGACCCTGACGTCAAGCCTGCTTTGAAGGACGCCTTCATCGCGCAGGACAACCGTCACACACTCATCGTGCACGACCTCATCGCCCGCCTGATCATGAGCCTGTCAGCGAACAGCGACACGCTCATCGAGGCTTATCACCCTGAAGACCAGGGCATCGGCTAGGATACTCATATCGTGAACGTCTGGCGGGCGCCGGCGTCGCTGGCGCCCGTTCGCACTCTCTCAAGGAGAACTGATGGCTGTCGCACTCAAGATGTCCGAGCTGTACGCACCCACGCTCAAAGAGGATCCTGCCGAAGCGGAACTCGCGTCGCACAGGCTCCTGCTGCGAGCCGGCATGATCCGCAAGGCGGCGGCAGGCATCTACACATTCCTGCCACTCGGATGGCGCTCACTGCACAAGATCGAACTGATCGTCCGCGAGGAGATGGACGCGATCGGCAGCCAGGAGATGATGATGCCGGCGGTTCAGCCCGCCGAGCTGTGGCACGAGTCTGGCCGATGGAACGACTACGGTCCCGAACTGATGCGCCTCAGCGACCGCCACGGCCGCGAGTTCTGCCTCGGCCCGACGCATGAAGAGATCATCACTGCCACGGTGCGCCATGAACTGCGCTCATACCGGGAGCTCCCCGTTTCGCTCTATCAGATCCAGGTGAAGTTCCGCGACGAGGTGCGTCCGCGCTTCGGACTGCTTCGCGGTCGCGAGTTCATCATGAAGGATGCGTACAGCTTCCACGCCACACAGGAATCCCTGCAGGAGCACTACGACGCGATGGCGCGCGCCTACGGTCGCATCTGCGAACGGTTGGGGCTCGCTTACCGACCCGTCGAAGCCGACTCCGGCCAGATCGGCGGCAAAGTCACGACGGAGTTCATGGCACTGGCCGAGAACGGTGAAGCGGAGCTGGTCTACTGCGACTGCGGATGGGCGGCCAACGTCGAAGCTGCAGGCACCGTCGTACCCCGCAATCCTTCCATCAGCGAGCCTGTGACGATGGAGAAGGTCCACACACCGGATCTTCGAACCATCGCCGATCTCGCGCAGGCATTCGACGTCGCCGAGCATGACACCGTCAAAACGATGGCCGGCAAGACGAGTGACGGCCGCCTCGTGTTCTTCTGCGTACCCGGTGACCGCGAGCTCAACCCTGTGAAAGCCGAGACTGCCGTGCCCGGTGTCGCCTTGCTGGAAGAGGACGATTTCGAGTCTTTCGGCATCCCTAAGGGCTCGCTCGGTCCGGTGAACCCGCCCGCTGGCACGCTTGTGGTGGCCGACGAGTCCCTCCGGGATACGGTCGCGTGGGGCGTGGGTGCCAACATCAACGATTACCACCTCTTCGGCGCCATGCCCGGACGTGATTTCGAAGTCGAGGTCTGGGCTGACCTGGTCCTGGCACAGCCGGGCGACGGTTGTCCCGAGTGCGGCGGCACATTGAAGGGTGCCCGCGGTATCGAGGTCAGTCAGGTCTTCCAACTCGGAACCAAGTACTCCGAGTCTATGGATGCCACGTTCGCGGATGAGGACGGGGTCGAACGCCCCTTCCTGATGGGATGCTACGGAGTGGGGATCAGCCGCTCACTGGCTGCCGTCATCGAGCAGTACAACGACGAGAACGGCATCGCATGGCCGGTCTCTGTGGCACCCCTCGAGGTGGCCGTCGTTCCGCTCACCATAGGGGACGACGACGTTTGGCCTGTTGCCGAGAGGCTATGGGCCGGGCTCGCAGCTGCCGGAGTCGAGACCATCATCGACGACCGTAATGAGCGGGCAGGCGTGAAGTTCGCGGATGCCGATCTGATCGGCTGGCCCTACCAGATCGTCGTGGGTAAGCGCGGCGTCGCCGAGGGTCTTGTGGAGTTCAAGCATCGTCGCACGGGCGAGCGCGAGTCCCTGCCTCTTGACGAAGCGATATCCCGCGTGGCCGCAACCGTTGCTGCGGAACGCGAGAAGCTCGCCTGATTTCCGTGTATCCGGGATGCTGTCACCGTGCTCTGGGACGCCCCAGCGCGCGTTGACCCTACCTGCCCGTGTGCTACAATCTGCGGGAAAGAGAGAATGTCCTGCAAGAAGTGGGCTCACCCCCGCTTCTTTTGTTCTGGAAGGAGGTACGCAGATGGCTGGAGCTGACCTTGCAGGTCGACTCATAGAAGCGCTCGGTCCGATCGCTGAAGACCATGGCTTCGAACTGGTCACCGTCGAGATCGCAGGCGCCGATCACATGCCCATCGTTCGCGTGTACCTCGACAGGGAGCAGGGCATCGACCTTGATGTCGTCGCCTCGGCCAACGAGTGGATCTCCGAAGCACTCGATGACTATGAGGGACTCCAAGGACCGTTCACCCTCGAGGTGTCATCTCCGGGTGTGGACCGGCCACTACGCACGCGCGCTCACTTCGAGCGATTCATCAATGGCGTAGCCAAGGTGAAGTCGTCCAGGCCGATCGAGGGACGGTCGTCTTTCACCGGCACGATCACAGCCGTTGAGAATGATGAAGTGGTCCTGGACTGCGACGGCACTGTTTGCCGCGTCCCGCTGGACGCTATACGCAAAGCCAACCTAAAAGTCGAGATCGACTTCGGAAACGACAAAGGAGTGCCCCGATGAGCTCCGAACTGATGGACGCGCTGCGTCAGCTCGCGCGTGAGAAGAACATCGACGAGTACGACATGCTCGACAAGCTTGAGCAGACGCTCGCCCAGACGTATCACAAGACGCTCGATCTCGAGAACGAGGCGCGCGTGTCGATAGACCGCGAGTCGGGCCGCATCTTCGTGTTCGAACTCGTTCCCGTGGGCGGCACTGAGGAAGAGCCCGTCTTCGAGGAGAAGGACATCACGCCTCCCGATATCTCGCGATTCGCCGCGCAGGCTGCCAAGCAGGTCATCACGCAGTCGATCCGCGAGGCTGAACGTGAGCAGATCTTCGAGGAGTACGCCGATCGTATCGGCGACAGCATAACGGGCACCGTCCAGCAGTCGGACAGCCGCTACACGCTTATCAAGGTGCGGGAAGGCGTAGAAGCCCTGCTGCCGCCCAGCGAACAGCCGTCCAACGAGCGCTACGACCACAACCAGCGCATCAAGGCGCTCATCATCGACGTCCGCAAGACGTCCAACGAGCCCTCGATCGTCGTGTCTCGCACGCACCCCAATCTCATCAAGCGTCTCTTCGAGCTTGAGGTCCCCGAGATCTACGACGGCATCGTCGAGATCAAGAGCGTCGCTCGTGAGCCCGGGATGCGCAGCAAGATCGCGGTATCCTCCCGTGAGCCGGGTCTCGACCCCGTTGGCGCCTGCGTTGGCCCGAAGGGCAGCCGCGTGCGCATGGTAGTAGCTGAACTACGCGGCGAGCGTATCGACGTCGTCCCGTGGTCCGAGGACCCGGCGGGATTCGTAGCGCATGCACTCTCACCCGCGAAGGTCAGCAACGTCGTGGTGAACGAGCCGGAGCATACGGCGACGGTGATCGTCCCCGACGACCAGCTTTCCCTCGCTATCGGCAAAGAGGGCCAGAACGCTCGCCTTGCCGCTAAACTCACCGGTTGGCGCATCGATATCAAGAGCGTCACTCAGGCCGTCGGAGCGGGTATTGCCACCGCTTCCTCAGGCGATGACTCCGCCGCCGATGATGGCGACGGTCGCTGCATCGCCGTGACGAGCACGGGGATCCGGTGCCGCAACCAGGCACGACCCGGCAGCAAGTACTGCGGCGTGCATGAGAAGGAGGGCTCTCCCGAAGAATGAAGACGCGCAAGACCCCGCTTCGCACCTGTGTCGCATGCGGCAGAGAGGCGGACAAGCGCGATTTCGTCCGTGTCGTGAGAACGCCGGACGGTGAGGTCGTCGTCGACCCGACAGGGAAGGCGAACGGCCGTGGCGCCAACGTGTGCCCTACCACCGACTGCTTCGAGCAGGCGGTAAAGCGAAAGAGGTTCGCATCTGCGCTCCGTGTGAACCTTCGAGAAGAAGACGTCGAGCGCCTAAGACGAGAGTTCGAGCGGGTCGTGCACGAGTAGGACCCGAGCGACGAGACGGACGGTGACATCTATGCCTGCGATGCGAGTACATGAACTGGCCAAGGAGTTCGGGATGACCTCGAAAGAGCTTCTCGACCACCTTGCCACTCTGAAGATACCTGCCAAGAACCATGCGTCGACGCTCGTCGAGGCCTACGTCGACAAGATCCGCAAGGACCTTGCCCCGGTCATTGCCGAGAAGCAAGCGGAGCTCGAGGCCAAGCGTGCCAAGGCGGACGCTGCTGAGCGCAAGAAGCGCGAAGCCGAGGAAGCTGCACGCAAGGCCGAGGAAGAAGCGCGCCGCGAAGCTGAGGAAGCTGCACGCAAGGCCGAGGAAGAGGCGCGTGCCGCCGAGGAGAAGGCGCATGCGGCCGAAGAGGCTGAGCGCAAGAAGCACGAAGAAGCCGAGCGCAAGCGTCACGAGGCCGAAGAGGTCGCCCGCAAGGAAGCCGAGAAGAAGGCCGAGGAAGAGGCCGCTCAGCTAGCCATGCAGGCAGCCAAGCTCGAGGCCGAGGAGGCGGAACGCTACCGTCAGATGGCTCGCGAGGCCGAGGCCACGCAGCGCACGGCACCCTCGAGCATCATCGCCGAGGCGGCAAAGATGGCCGCTGCGTCCGGCCCCGTCGGCAAAAAGAAGAAGAAGACGAAGAAGCCCACAGGCCGACGCGAGCAGACCGAACCTCGCGCTGCCACAACGACCACCAGCACGCCCGTCGTTGAGAGTGGTGTTGTCATCACGGAGGGCGCTACTGTTGGTGAGTTCGCTGATGCCCTCGGCATCGCGTCCACGGAGATCATCAAGCGGTTGCTGATGTTGGGCGAGATGCTCACCGTCAACCAGCCGATATCCCGTGAAGTCATCGAGATCCTGGCCGACGACCTCGGCGTAGAAGTGACGATACAGAAGCCCGAGGACGAGGTCGCCTTCGCATTCGACGACGATGAAGCAGACCTCAAGCCGCGTCCGCCGGTCGTCACCGTCATGGGTCACGTCGATCACGGCAAGACGTCACTGCTCGACGCCATTCGTGAGACTGGTGTCGCTGCTACCGAGGCCGGAGGCATCACGCAGCATATCGGTGCGTCCATCGCCTACCACAACGGCAAGCGAATCACTTTCATCGACACACCGGGCCACGAGGCGTTCACCGCCATGCGCGCTCGCGGCGCCAACGCGACAGACGTCGTCGTACTCGTGGTCGCCGCGGATGATGGTGTCATGCCGCAGACCGTAGAGGCCATCCACCACGCCAAGGCCGCCGGAGTACCGATAATCGTCGCAGTCAACAAGATCGACAAGGACGGCGCCAACCCCGATCAGGTACGCCAGATGCTCACCGAGCACGAGATTGTGCCCGAGGAATGGGGCGGAAGCAACATCTTCGTCAACGTCTCCGCCAAGAAGCGCCTCAATATCGACGATCTGCTCGAGATGATCCTTCTGCAGGCAGATGTTCTGGAACTCAAGGCCAACCCGGATGCCCACGCGAGCGGCGTCGTGATCGAGGCGAAGCTCGACAAGGGTAGGGGCCCGGTCGCAACGGTTCTCGTACAGCGCGGCACGCTGCAGGTGGGCGACGCACTCGTTGCCGGCACGAGCCACGGACGCGTACGTGCGCTGGTCGATCCACTCGGCAATACGGTCGATGAGGCGCTGCCCGCCGACCCGGTCGAGATCCAGGGTCTTTCCAGTGTTCCCAGCGCCGGTGACGAATTCCGCGTCTTCCGTGACGAGCGGGATGCACGCAATCTCGCCGAGGAGCGCGCACTCAAGCAGCGCCTGCTTGCACACGAGCGCAAGAGCCACGTTTCTCTTGACGACCTGTTCGCGCGCATCCAGGAGGGCGAACTCAGAGACCTCAACCTCGTGGTCAAGGCGGACGTACAGGGTTCTATCGAGGCCCTCAAGGATGCCCTCGACAAGATGGACCAGTCCGAAGTACGCATCAACGTCATACACAGCGGCGTCGGTGGAATCACCGAGACCGACGTGACGCTCGCTGATGCCAGCGACGCCATCATCATCGGCTTCAACGTACGGCCGATCGCGAAGGCGAAGGAGCTGGCCGAGCAGTCCAAGGTAGACATCCGCCTGTATCGCGTCATCTACAAGGCGATCGAGGACATCAACGCCGCTCGCGTCGGTATGCTTGCACCGACGATCGAGGAGCACGACACCGCACGCATCGAGATCCGCGAGCTGTTCAAGGTGCCGAAGGTCGGCATGATCGCGGGCTGCTACGTGCAGGACGGCGAGGTCTCCAGAGACGACCAGCTGCGCATCGTGCGTGACGGGACGATCATCTGGGAAGGCAAGATGGGTTCCCTCCGTCGCTTCAAAGACGACGTCAAGACGGTCAAATCCGGCTACGAGTGCGGCATCGGCATCGACGGGTTCCAGGACATCAAAGAGGGCGACGTCCTCGAGACCTTCCGGACCGTCGAGGTCGCTCGGGAAGCGTGATCGTTGTGAAATCGACACCCCGGACCCGCAAGCTCGGAGAAGCCATCAAAGAACAGGTCGCGGCCATCTTGCTCGAAGAGATCGCTGACCCTCGTGTGGACCTGGTGACAGTCACGTCCGTTGATGTCAGCCCTGATCTGGGGGTTGCGAACATCTACGTCGTCACTCATGGCGATGCTGAGCGCCAGGCTGCGCTGATTGCCGGACTCGACTCGGCGAAGAACCGCATCCGTGCCTCTGTGGGTAGAAGGGTCTCCATGCGCATCGTGCCTGAGCTCCACTTCAGGACCGATCCCAGCGTCGAGCAGGGCATGCGCATCACGAAGGCGATCCGCGATGAGGCCGAGCGCCGTCCGATCTCCGATTCTGAGGAGTAGGCGATGGGTGTAGCGCCCGAAGACGCTGACCGTCTCGCTGGAATACTCCGCGACGCCGGTAGCGTGGTCGTGGGCGCGCACGTCGATCCCGATGGCGACGCCGTCGGCTCGACGCTCGGTCTGTGTATCGCGCTGCAGCGCCTCGGCATTGCCGCCGTGCCCGTTCTCGCCGGACAGGATCACGCGCCCGAGACGTACTCGTTCCTGCCTCACTCGGCCGATTACAGGCGTGCGGGAGAGCTTGAAACACCCGACGTCTTCATCGCGCTCGACACGCCTTCTTTCGCCCGACTCGGCGACGCGGAAGCTCTCGCGCGCGGCGCGGCAGAACTCGTCGTCATCGACCACCATCCCGACAACGCGCGCTTCGGCACATTGTGCCTGCTGGACGCGAAGGCATCCTCGGTCGGCGCGATGCTCTGGGAACTGCTGCCCTCGCTCAGCATCACGCCTACGCCGGAGCTGGCGACATGTCTGTACACGGCACTGGTCACCGACACTGGCAGGTTCAGCTACTCGAACACCTCGCCCGCAGCATTCCGCATAGCTGCCGAGATGGTCGCCGCCGGCGTGGATGTCGCACAGGTCTTCTCGGCGGTGTATGAGAATCGCTCCGCCGGGGCGCTCGCGCTCATCGGCCGCACGCTCGAGCGCGTCACTCCCGTCGATGACGGGCGCATCGCATTCTCGTGGATCGATGATGACGACTACGCCCAGACAGGCGCGCTCAAGGCTGAGGGAGAGAATCTGATCGACGAGGTGCGTACCCTTGGTGGCGCGCAGGTCGTCTTTCTCATGAAACACACCGACGGCCAGGTCCGCGTCTCGCTCCGCGCGAAGGCAGGCGCCGACGTTGGTTCGGTCGCCCGCTCGTTCGGCGGGGGAGGTCATACAGCAGCGGCCGGGTTCACGTTCGAGGGATCACCTGATGAGCTTCTCGACGGCCTGCTGCAGGCGCTGAGGGAGACGCTCGCGTGAGTGCCCGCCGCGGATCCACGGATCTGGCGGGGCTTCTCGTTATCGACAAGCCTGCCGGGATGACGAGCCATGACGTGGTCGGCGCTGTACGGAGGTCGATGGGGGAGCGACGCGTCGGGCATGCAGGCACCCTGGACCCGGCAGCCACCGGCGTCCTTCTCGTCCTTGTGGGCCCTTTCACCCGCCTGGAGCGCTACCTCAGCGGCAAGACGAAGTCATACGACGCCGTCATCGCTTTCGGTGCCGAGACGGACACCGACGACGCCGAGGGGACGATCACCACTACTGCTCCTGTGAGCCCGGACCTCCTGACAAAGAACCGGGCACGGCAGATCCTCGCTGGTTTTCTCGGCGACCAATCGCAGCAACCGCCGGTCTACTCCGCGATCAAGCGAGACGGGCAGACGGCGCATCGCGTTGCCCGCGCAGGCGGACAGATCGAACTCGAGCCACGCAACATCACCGTGCTGGATGCGGACCTCGTCTCTATCGATCCCGAGGCCGCCACGTGGACGGTCTCTTTCACGGTCTCCAAGGGCACCTACATCCGTGCGCTCGCCCGAGACATCGGTCGGCGCGCAGGCTCTCGCGCCCACCTCGCCGGTCTTCGTCGCAGCGCGAGCGGGCCCGTCACGCTGGAATCGGCCCACGCGCTCGAGACGGTCATCGCCGCAGAGGATGTCCGGGCGTTGTTCGCGGACCCCATCGCCGCACTAGGGATGCCGGTTCTGGAGGTCGATCCCGCGGGACTTGCAGCTGTTGCGAACGGCAGGCCGTTAGGTCAAGCGGACATCCCCGACGGCCAGACCGCGATCGTATTCAACGATCGTCTCCTGGCGATCTACTGCGCTCGGGACGGTAGACTGTTACCGGAGACCGTGCTTGGAGCTCAGACATGACACGTGTGGACACATGGCATCAAGACATGACCTCGCTGGGTCCGGCCGCCATCGCCATCGGGGTGTTCGACGGCGTCCATCTCGGGCATCAGGAACTCGTTCGCGATGCGGTTCGCTTCGCGACCGCGCTTGACGCAGCATCCGCAGTCATCACCTTCGACCGCGACCCTGACAGAGTTGTCTCGCCGGACACAGCAGCTCCACAGCTGCTCGATCTGGAGGACAAACTCACGTTCCTTGCCGAGGCGAAGGTGGATCGCATACTCGTCGTGCCCTTCGACGACGCGCTTGCAGCCATGTCCCCAGACCGATTCCTGCACGACATTCTTCTGTCGAGTTTCGTGCCTGTAGCGACCGTGGTGGGTCACGACTTCCGCTTCGGCAACCGTGCACGTGGCGACGTAGCGACGCTGGAGGCCTTTGGCGGCGAGCACGGCTTCACCGTGGTTGCCCACCAGCTCGTGACGCTCGATGGCGCTCCGATCACTTCGACGCGCGTACGCGCTGCCGTCGCAGAGGGCGATGTCGCCCTCGCGGCACGGCTGCTCGGCAGACCGCATCGACTGCGCGGTAAGGTCGTGCATGGCCGAGGCGAGGGAGCTGCGCTTGGCGTTCCGACGGCGAACCTGTCGATCCACCATGAATCCGCAGTCCCCGCGGATGGTGTGTACTCCGGATATGCCACCGTCGATGGGCTGCGCCTACCCGCTGCCATCTCAGTCGGGGTGCCGCCTACGTTCCCTGATGCGCGTGACCTGGTAGAGGCCCACATCATCGGCTGGCAGTCTGACCTGTACGGGAAGGACGTGCTGCTAGAGTTCAGCTCCCGCATCCGTGAGCAACGCAAGTTTGACTCCAACGATGAACTCGCTCGCGCGATCGCAGACGATATCGCCGCTATCGGTAGGCTCGCCCACGACGCCTGACGCTGCACCTGGTCTTATCGGCGGATTGTGCTATACTTCGCGGGTTGTCTGTATGTACCTCTGCCTGGGATGACCGATCCACCGACGGTCACCGCGGACAGGGGCGAATCCGAAGGAAAGGTGAACTGAATATGGCACTGCCCAAGGACGTGAAGTCCGATATCATTGCCGACCACGCTCGCACCGAGGGTGACACCGGCTCCGCAGAAGTCCAGATCGCCCTGCTCACGCAGCGCATCCGCGACCTCACCGAGCACCTCCGCTACCACAAGCACGACCACCACACCCGTCGTGGCCTGCTGAAGCTTGTCGGTCAGCGACGCCGCCTCCTGAACTACCTCAAGAAGGTAGACATCGAGCGGTACCGCGCCATCGTCGCGAAGCTTGGACTGCGCAACTAACTAGACGACACGCGAAGGCGGGAGACTTCCCGCCTTCGTTGTCATAGGGGAATGAACACCCCGACAACGAGGTCACCACAAGGGGTGGTGGCCGCAACGCAGAGGAAGAGGCATGGGAAAGGTAACTGAGACTTTCGAACTGTACGGAAAGACCTACACGCTCGAGACCGGCGAGCTGGCCAAGCAGGCCGGCGGCGCAGTTCTCGTACGCCAGGGCGACACTATCGTCCTGGTCACCGCGACCGCGAGCAGGCAGCCCAAGGACTTGGACTTCTTCCCGCTGACGGTCGACTTCGAAGAGCGCATGTATGCCGCAGGCAAGCTGCCGGGTGGCTTCATCAAGCGCGAGTCGCGCCCTTCCGAGAAGGCCGTGCTCACCGCTCGCATGATCGACCGCCCGCTCCGTGCGTCGTTCGCGGATGGTTTCCGCAACGAGGTGCAGATCATCGCGACCGTTCTGTCGGCCGATCAGGAGAACCAGCCTGATGTCATCTCGATCATGGGTGCCTCCTCGGCGCTTCTCGCCGCCGGCATTCCCTTCGAGGGCCCGCTGGCCGGTGTGCGCGTCGCTCGCGTCGACGATCAGTTCGTCGTGAACCCGTCCTTCGAAGAGACCGAGATGTCCGACCTCGACCTCGTCGTGGCCGGCTCCAAGGACGCTGTCTTCATGCTTGAGGCAGGAGCCATGGAGGTGTCCGAAGAGGACATGCTCGAAGCTCTGATGTTCGCGCAGGAGGCTATCGCAGCGTTCTGTGACATCCAGGAGCAGTTCCTCGCCAAGATCGAGATCACCCCGATGGATGTTCCGATCCACGTTATCGACGAGGCGCTCAAGGATCGTGTCTTCTCGGCAGGCGCAGAGAAGATGAAGGCTGCGCTGCACAACCCCGACAAGCACGCCCGCATGGACGCTGTGCAGGCCGTCAAGGACGAGCTGCTCGAGTCGTTCACGCCCGAGGAGATCGCTGCCGACGGCAAAGACATCAAGGCTCTTCTGAAGCAGCTTGAGAAGAAGACCATGCGCACGATGGTTCTCGAAGAGGGCGAGCGCGCCGACGGCCGCAAGCTCGACGAGGTCCGTCAGATCACCACCGAGGCGGGATACCTGCCGCTGTCGCACGGTTCCGGCCTGTTCACGCGCGGTCAGACCCAGGTGCTTTCCGTGCTGACGCTTGGCATGCTTTCTGAGTGGCAGCGCATCGACACGATCGACGTGTCGGAAGGCAAGCGCTACATCCACCACTACAACTTCCCGCCGTTCTCCACCGGCGAGACCGGCTTCATGCGCGGCCCGAAGCGTCGCGACATCGGTCACGGTGCCCTGGCCGAGCGTGCCTTGCTGCCGGTTGTTCCTGCCGAGGAAGACTTCCCCTACACCGTCCGCATCGTCTCCGAGGTGCTCGAGTCCAACGGCTCGTCCTCTATGGGTTCGGTCTGCGGTTCGACCCTCGCGCTCATGGACGCCGGGTGCCCGATCAAGGCTCCGGTCTCCGGTATCGCGATGGGTCTCATCAAGGAAGGTGACGACGTCGCCGTCCTGACCGACATCCAGGGCCTCGAGGATTTCCTCGGCGACATGGACTTCAAGGTCGCCGGGACGCCGAACGGCATCACCGCGATGCAGATGGACAACAAGGCCAAGGGCCTGTCGGTCGATATCCTGCGCAAGGCGCTCATGCAGGCGAAGGAAGGCCGCGCATTCATCCTTGGGAAGATGCTCGAGTCGATCGCCGAGCCTCGCGAAGAGCTCAAGCCGTTCGCACCGCGAGTCATCACGGTCAAGATCCCCGTGGACAAGATCCGCGACATCATCGGCCCCGGCGGCAAGGTCATCCGCGGCATCATCGAGGAGACCGGCGCCCAGATCGACGTCAACGAGGACGGCACCGTCTACGTCGCATCCCGTGACGCCGGTGGCGAAGCCGCCGTCGAGCGCATCAAGAACATCGTGCGTGACGTCGAGGTCGGCGAGAAGTACACGGGCCGCGTGGTCAACATCATGCCGTTCGGCGCATTCATCGAGCTGATCCCCGGCAAGGACGGTCTGCTGCACATCTCGCGTATGGCCAAGGGCCGTATCGAGAAGGTCGAGGACGTCTTGAACGTCGGCGACGAGGTCGAGGTCGTCGTACTTGAGATCGACGACCGCGGCAAAGTGAGCCTGGACGCCGTCAACAAGGTAGAAGGCAAGCCGCGCTCCGAGGGCGACCGCCCCGAGCGCCCGCGTGAGGACCGTGGCGGCGAGCACCGCAAGCCGCGCCGTCACCACTAGCACCGCACACCGAGACTATCGGCCCGGCACCGTCGGAAGCGACGAGTGTCGGGCCGTCGGTGTATCTTGTGACAGATGACCCAAGACCGGGGACGGAAGTGACCATGTTCTACGACAAGACGGTACTCGACAACGGCATCACGGTGATCACCGAACGCATGGACAACGTCCGCTCGGTGGCCATCGGCATATGGTTCTCTGTCGGCAGTCGTGACGAACAGGCCGGCGAAGCCGGAATGTCTCACTTCATGGAACACATGATGTTCAAGGGTACGCCCACCAGAAGTGCCCAGGATATCTCGCAGCACTTCGACCGCATGGGCGCGGAACTCAACGCTTTCACCAGCAAGGAGTACACCTGCTACTACGCCCGCGTTCTGGATGAGCACGTCGGTGACGCCATCGAGGTCCTCTCGGACATGGTGTGCAACTCGCTTCTCGCCAATGACGCCATCGTCTCCGAGCGCGAGGTCGTGATCGAGGAGATAGCGCGTCACGAGGACACACCCGACGACATGGTGCACGAGCTGTTCGCGTCAACGTTGCTCCCGGGCCACCCGCTCGGGCTTCCGGTGCTCGGCAAGCGCGAGACGGTCGGAGCGTTCGATCACGACGCGTCATCAGACTTCAAGAGCCGGCACTACCGCACGGGCAACGTCGTCGTCTCCGCGGCGGGCAGCGTCTCGCACGATGCACTGGTGGAGATGGTCAAGCGAATGATCGTGCTCCCCGAAGGGCCACGCTCTGAGCGCGTGGAAGCCACACCGGTGGTCACGCCACGCATACAGGTCATCCGCAAAGACACGGAACAGGCGCACATCTGTTGGGGTGTCGCCGGTCTGAAAGCCCGGGACGACGAGCGGTTCGCCCTCTCGATCCTGGACTCTGTGCTCGGGGGTGGAATGGCCTCCCGACTCTTCGTCGAGATCCGTGAGAAGAAGGGACTGGCCTACGCCGTCTACTCGTATCACGCGCTGTACCAGGACACGGGCCAGTTCGTAGTGTACGCGGGGACCCGTCCCTCCAACGCCGAGCAGGTCGTGGGCCTGATCAAGGACGAGATCACCGACATCGTGGACAACGGCATCACCGCCGAAGAGCTTCATCGCGCCAAGGAGAGCCTCAAGGGAAGCTTGGTGTTGAGCCTTGAGTCGACCCGGGCGCGAATGACCCGCCTCGGGAAGAACGAGGTCACGCACGGCGAATGCCTTTCGATAGACGACCTGGTCGCACGCGTCGACGCGGTCACCGGAGACGACGTGAGTGGTCTTGCCGGTCGCCTCTTCCGCGCCGGTCACGTTCTGGCCATGGTAGCGCCGTTCGATGAGGCGGATGTGAGCCATCTTCTGTAGATGCGAGGGGAGAACGGACCGATGATACGAGTCATCGTCACAGGTGCTGCCGGCAAGATGGGCCGAGAGGTCGTCAAGGCGGTAGGCGCCGAGCCGGACATGGAAGTGATAGCCGCTGTCGACCCTGCGAACGCTGGTACGGCGCTCGATAACGGGTCAGGCGGGAGCCTGATCGTCCAGGGCGACCTGACATCGGCCATCGGTGGTTCGAATGCCGACGTCCTCGTGGACTTCACACACCCGACCGTCGTCGAATCCAACCTGAAGACCGCCTTGGCTGCCGGGATCGACTGCGTCGTGGGCACTACCGGGCTGAGCACCGACACCCTCGACGCGCTCGCATCCGGGGCCCCTGAGGGCACCTGCCTGTTCGTCGCACCGAACTTCGCTATCGGTGCGGTGCTGATGATGCGCTTCGCGGCCGACGCCGCCCGATACATGCCGCACGTCGAGATCATCGAGTTGCATCATGACCGCAAGGCAGATGCTCCTTCCGGCACAGCGCTCCGTACGGCGTCGCTGATCGCAGCCACCCGAAGTGAGATCCCCGCTGCGCCCGGCAAGGAGACTGAGATCGCCGAGGGCGCCCGTGGGGCGCTGGTCGACGACGTCACCGTACACTCCGTCCGTCTGCCGGGACTGGTGGCACACCAGGAGGTACTCTTCGGCGGCCAGGGACAGACACTCTCGATCCGCCATGACTCCATAGATCGCACGAGTTTCATGCCTGGCGTCGTCCTCGCAGTGCGAGAGGTAGGCTCACACGAGGGACTTGTCGTAGGCCTGGAACGCTTGATGGAGGGACCGGCCGAGTGAGCGAGCGCCCCATCGTAGTCATGAAGTTCGGCGGCACCTCGGTCGCCACCGAGGAGGGTCGCTCGGCACTCGCCAGGCGGGTCACCGAAGCGCTCGAACTCGGCAAGGCACCCGTCGTCGTCGTCTCGGCGATGGGTCGCGTCGGTGCACCGTACGCCACAGACACGCTGCTCTCACTTATCTCCGGGATGCCGTCAGACGCCCGGGAGCAAGACCTGCTCGCTTCGACCGGAGAGGTTATCTCGGCAGTGGTCATCGCCCACGCGCTACGAGCGCAGGGTATCGCCGCCGAGGCATATACCGGCGCCGAAGCCGGCATCGGAACCGACGGTGTGCACGGGCACGCGACCGTGACCGAGGTCTATCCGGCGCCGCTGCTCGACGCCATCGCGCGCGGAGTGGTCCCTGTCGTAACGGGCTTCCAGGGCGTGGCCCCCGACGGTCGGCTGACGACACTCGGCAGGGGAGGAAGTGACACGACCGCGTGCGCTCTCGGGGTCGGGCTTGCGGCCGAAGCTGTGGAGATCTATACGGATGTCGACGGAGTGATGACCGCTGACCCCCGCACGTGTGACGGGGCGACGGTACTTGACGTGATCCGTGCTGACGAGCTGTTCCAGATGGCGCAGCATGGCTCGCGAGTCGTCCACACTCCAGCTGCCGAGCTCGCACTCGCCAGTGGACTCGCTGTGCGCGTTCGCAACACCTACACCGAACATCCCGGCACCCTGGTCGCAGACATGAAGGCCTTCCAGCCCCGCGCGCTCGCAACGGCAGTCTCCCACGTCGGAGGCGTCGTCCGCGTGAGCGCGACGCTTCTCGCAAAGGAAGGCAGCACGTCGCACATGGACGCGCAGGCGCGCGTCTATCGCGCGATGGCGGATGCGGGTGTCTCGCTCGATATGTTCACTCCCGTCGGCGACATGCTCGTCTTCACATGTGCCGAGGCCGATGTGGCCAGAGCCTGCGATGTTCTCGACGCCCTGGGGCTTCCCTATGAGATGCGGCGCGATCTGGCGAAGGTAACGCTCGTCGGAGCCGGGATGCACGGCGTTCCGGGAGTCATGGCTCGCGTCGCCGAAGCCCTCCATGAAGCCGGCGTTACCGTTCTGCAGACCGCGGACAGCCATACGACCATTTCGGTACTCGTTCCGGTCGATAGCGCTTCTGCAGCGGTGACGGCACTGCACGACGCCTTCGACCTGGCCCGATAGGGTCAAGCGCGACTGTCGTCTCGGCAACCGACGCGCGCGCAAGAGTGCCGACTGTGGCACAATAATGCAGATAGACACATACATCCCGGCGTCCAGCAGACGCCTGTCCAGGTAGGGAATGCACAATGGCCGAGCCCAGATTCGGACGCCTTCTGACCGCTATGGTCACCCCGTTCACTGCTGACGGCGAGCTAGACTTGCCGAGAGCACAAGAGCTGGCACTACGCCTCCTTGACCAGGGGACGGAAGCGCTGGTCGTGTGCGGGACCACCGGCGAGTCACCGACCGTCTTCTACGACGACAAGCTTCGGCTCTTCGAAGCGGTCATAGAAGCCGTGGGCGAGCGTGCGCCGATCATCGCCAACGCAGGCGACAACTGCACCGACGACTCCGTCGAGTTCGCGCGCAAGGTCGTGCAGCTCGGGGTCGATGCGGTGATGGCTGTCGTGCCGTACTACAACAAGCCGCCTCAGGAGGGGCTCTACCGTCATTTCGGTGCGATCGCATCAGCGGTCGATGTCCCGGTCGTGCTCTACAACATCCCCGGTCGCTCCGTCGTGAATCTGGAAGCGGCAACGACCTTGCGGCTTGCGACGGACTTCGAGAACATCGTTGCGGTCAAGGAGGCAAGCTCGAACCTCTCACAGATCGCCGCCATCATCGGCGGTGCTCCGGACGGTTTCGAGGTGCTCTCCGGCAACGACGAGGACACGCTTCCCATGATGGGTCTCGGGGCAACCGGCGTCATCTCCGTCGCGAGCCACGTCGCCGGACCCCGTATGGCCGAGATGCTCAGGGCCCAGGCGGGCGGCGATCACACACGTGCGCTCAAGATCCATCTTGAACTCATGCCCTTGTTCAAGGCACTGTTCATGACCGCCAACCCGATCATGGTCAAGAAAGCGCTGGAGCTGTGCGGTTTCCCCGTTGGCGGCACGCGTCTTCCCCTCATACCTGCTAACGATCAGCAGACTGCCGAGATAGCACGCATCATGCGGCACATCGGCCTCATCGACTGATTGCGGGGCCTTGAGCGCCCTGCTTGTTCGGTTCCACACAACCACGAAGGAGTACGAAACAACCTCATATGACACAACGAAAAGAGCGACTTCGAGTCATCCCGCTTGGCGGGCTTGACGAGATCGGCAAGAACATGACCGTCATCGAGTACGGGAACGATATGATCCTCATCGATGCCGGCCTGATGTTTCCCGATGACGACACCCCTGGTGTCGACCTTCTCCTGCCTGACTACAGCTACGTGCTGAAGCGCCGAGAGAGGCTCAAGGGCATCATCATCACGCACGGGCACGAGGACCATACCGGTGCCCTGCCATACCTGCTCAAGGATCTCGGTGTGCCCGTACCGGTCCTTGGCACGAAGCTCACCCTTGGACTCATCAAGGGCAAGCTCGAAGAACACAAGATCAAGAAGGCCAAGATGCGTGAGGTGAAGCCGGGCGGGCACGTCAATCTCGGCGCGTTCGGCCTCGACTTCATCCCGGTCAACCACTCCATCCCGGACGGCGTCGCCGTGTTCGTACGCACGCCTGTCGGTAACATCCTGCACACCGGCGACTTCAAGCTCGACCAGACGCCGATCGATGGACGCTTCACCGACTACTCGGCCATCACGAAAGCGGCACGGCAAGGCGTCATGCTGCTCATGTCGGACTCGACCAACGCAGAGTCACCGGGCCACACGCCCTCTGAAGCGGTGGTAGGGCAGGCCCTGCGCGACATCTTCATGCATGCAGACCAGCGCATCATCGTCGCCTCGTTCGCGTCGCATATCCATCGCGTCCAACAGGTGTGCGACGCGGCAGTCGCCGCTGGCCGCAAGGTCGCGGTCACCGGTCGCTCGATGGTCAACAACACACGTATCGCTCGGGAGCTCGGCTACTTGCATATCGATGACGACGACATCATCGACGCGTACGAAATGGGAGGGCTGCCGGCCGAGGACGTAGTGGTGCTCTCCACCGGAAGTCAGGGCGAGCCTCTCTCGGCGCTCGCACGGATCGCGAATGCCGATCACAAGACAGTCCATCTCGAGGCGGGGGATACCGTGGTCATCTCGGCGACACCGGTCCCGGGCAACGAGAAAGCAGTCAGCCGCGTCATGAACCGACTGTTCAAGCAGGGCGCCAATGTCATCCACAAGGGATCGGCACGCGTCCATGTCTCCGGTCACGCCGCTGCTGAAGAGCTCAAGCTGATGCTCAACATGGTGCAGCCGGAGTACTTCGTACCGGTACACGGGGAAACACGCCACCTCTACGCGCATGCGAATCTTGCACGCTCAGTAGGCGTCAAGGACGAGAACATATTCATACTCGAGAACGGCTCGTGTCTCGAGTTCTCCGAGAAGGGCGCCCGGATCGCGGAGCACGTCGAATCCGGTGTCGTTTACGTGGACGGACTCTCCGTCGGCGACGTCGGTGAAGTCGTACTCCGCGACCGCCAGGTTCTGGCGAGCGACGGCATCACGCTCGTCATCGTGGCCATCGACGCGCAGACAGGTGCTGTCGCGAAGGAGGCCGAGCTCGTCACGCGCGGACTCGTTCTCGGCTCAGATTCGGATGCGATGCTCGCCGAGGCCAAAGAACGCGTGGCGAAGGTTCTCGCACGGACAGCCAAAGAGGGAGTGACCGACCACAACATCGTGAAGAAGGCGCTCCGCGACTCTCTCGGCCAGTTCATCTGGGAGCGTACGCGCCGACGTCCGATGATCATTCCTGTCGTGATGGAGGTCTGAGGTGGAGTTGGTCCAGGCCTTCGTGCTCGGCGTCGTACAGGGAGCCGCCGAGTTCCTTCCGGTGTCCTCGTCAGGACATCTGGTTCTCGTACCGGCGCTGTTCGGTTGGGACGAGCCCGCGCTCGCATTCGACGTGCTGCTGCACATTGCCACGCTCGTCGCCGTCGTCGCATACTTCCGACGCGATCTATGGCTGATGGTTCGCGCGTTCTTCTCGCGCGATCCGGAACTCGCATCTGAGCGCAAGCTTGCATGGCTCGTCATCTTGGGCACGATCCCGACCGGCATCATCGGCCTCGCGTTCAACGACTTCTTCGAATCGCTCTTCCACAGCGTCTCGGCGGTCGGCGTGTTCCTGCTCGTGACCGCCGCGTTCCTGGCTCTGTCCGAGCGTCTTTCGCGCAAGACGATGCACGATCCTGCGGGTATGCGCTGGATGCACGCGATCTGGATCGGCATCGCCCAGGGCATGGCTATCGCACCGGGTATCTCGCGTTCGGGGGCGACCATGGCAGCCGGGCTGGGTGCCGGACTCGATCGAGAGCAGGCCGCGCGCTTCTCATTCCTGCTCTCCGTGCCCATCATTCTGCTTGCCGGAGGGAAGACGGCGCTCGATGTCATCGTGCACAGCGAGCCGTTCCCCGGCTTTGGCGTATCGATCGTAGGGTTTCTCGCAGCGGCCATTAGCGGGTACGCTGTGATAGCGGGACTGCTTGCATGGTTGCGCCGCAGATCGCTGCTGGTCTTCTCGGCGTACTGTGCGGTCATCGGAACGGCGGTTCTTGTCTGGCAGGCAATCATCTGAGGTAGGGGAGCTCGCGCGGATGGCAACGACTCGCAAGAAGAGCAGCACATCCAAGAAGAAGTCCGGGACTGCGAAATCGGGTGCCGCGAAGGGCAACGCCCGCCGCAAGCCCGTAGAGACGCCACCCGTGCTGGATGCCGACAGCCGCCACGAAGTCATCGGCATCGTCACATGTGCGATCGCCATCGCGCTCGCCATCGCGGTGCTGTCCGGCTCGGAGGCGTTCGTACCGCGCCTGGTCTCCAGTGCACTCACGCTGGGCTTCGGCGTCGGCGCCTACGCCATCCCGGTCGCGGTCCTGCTCTGGGGAGTGAGCTTCTTCATCCACGCGGTTCGCATCGATGAGATGCGCGTCGGCATCGGACTCACCCTCGTTCTGCTTGCCGGCATCTCCATCATCGCGGTATCCGCGCCTGAAGCCACCCAGTGGAGCGAACTCGAACTCGCCGCCCACGGCGGCTACATCGGCGGCGGGATCGCATGGGCCCTGCGCTCACTTCTGGGACCCGCGATCGCCTACGTGACACTCTCGGCGGTCGTACTCGTCGGCCTCGTGTTCACCGGCATGTCGATCACCGAGCTCGTCGAGCGCGTCACGCTCATGTTCCGCAGTGACGTCGAAGAGTCCGCGTTCCCGGAGGACATCGAGCGTCGCAGGGCGGCACGGACAGTCCCGCTCGAGGAGTTCGCTGCCGAGGAAGAGCAGGTGCGTGCGGACAAGGCGCCGCGCAAGCGTTCCGCGCGACCCGACCCCGAGGCCGCTCGTCCCACGCTACCGACCTCCAAGGCGATCGCGCCACGGCGCCTTGAGGGCTTCGAACTGCCGCCGGCGTCTACCCTGAGCCGCAGCCCGGAGAGCACTGCATCGCACCGGGCTACGGAGAAGGACCTGAAGCATACCGCCGGCGTCATCGAGCAGACACTCGCCACCTTCGACATCGGCGCGCGTGTCGTCGACTGGATCTCCGGTCCGACCGTCACGATGTTCGAGGTCGAACTCGCCAAGGGCGTCAAGGTCAATCGCATCACATCGCTCGCCGACGACCTGGCCCTGGCACTGGCAGCGCCGACCATCCGCATCCTGGCGCCGATACCGGGGAAGAGCTACGTCGGCATCGAGGTGCCCAATGCCGGACGCACCACGGTCACTCTCGGCGACGTCCTGACGGGTGCACCCATGAACGACCCGAACCCGCTGCTGCTCGCCATCGGTAAAGACGTCGCGGGCGACCAGATAACCGCCGATCTATCCTCGATGCCTCACCTCCTCATCGCCGGTTCAACGGGTACCGGCAAGTCGGTGTGCATCAACGCGCTGATCACGTCGATCCTGATGCGCGCAACGCCCGCCGAAGTCAGGCTCATCCTTATCGACCCGAAGCGCATCGAGCTCAACCTGTACAACGGTGTTCCTCACCTCTACGTGCCGGTGGTCACGGAAGCGAAGGAGTCGGCGTCTGCGCTCCATTGGGCCGTTCGCGAGATGGAATCGCGCCTCAAGCGCCTGCAGAAGACGGGCGTGCGCAACATCGCCCAGTACAACGCGGCTGTTCACAGCGGCAAGGCACCCGAGGGCTTCGAGGAGATGCCGTACCTGGTGATCGTCATTGACGAGCTCGCTGACCTGATGATGGTCGCGGCCAAAGAGGTGGAGGATTCGATCTGCCGAATCGCGCAGTTGGCGCGCGCCGCGGGTATCCACCTGATCGTCGCCACGCAGCGTCCGTCTACCGACATCATCACCGGCCTCATCAAGACCAACATCACCAACCGGATCGCCTTCGCAGTGGGCAGCAGCATCGACAGCCGTGTCATCCTTGACACGCCCGGTGCCGAGAAGCTCGTAGGCCTCGGCGACATGCTCTTCTCCACGCCGGCCTGGCCCAAGCCCAAACGCATCCAGGGCGCATACGTGAGCGAGGAAGAGATCAACGCGATCGTCGACCACCTCAAGGGACAGGCGGAGCCTGACTACCACGAGGAGATCCTGCAGCTCAAGGTGACGCAGGGCAACCTGGGCGGTGATACCGATGACGATGACGACCCCCTCATCTGGGAGGCGGCAGACATCGTCGTCACCTCAGGTATGGGCTCCACCTCACTGCTGCAACGACGTCTCAAGGTCGGCTATGCTCGTGCTGGGCGTATCATGGACATGCTCGAGGCGAAGGGCATCGTCGGCCCGCCGGACGGATCGCGCCCGCGCGAAGTGCTCGTCGATGTCGAGGATCTCGAATCCATCAAGAGTTTCGACCGCATCGATCGGGATCAGGACTGATCGGATGCGGACAGGAGAGGGTAAATGAGCTCGGTAGGGGAGACACTGGCCGCAGAACGACGTCGCCAAGGCAAGACGATCGCTGACGTCGAAGCCGGCACCAAGGTCATGGGCCGTATGCTCAACGCCATCGAGCAAGGGCGCTATGAGGATCTGCCGAGCCCTGTTTACGTCAAAGGCTATCTCCAGAGTTACGCGAAGTTCCTGGGACTCGAGCAGGGACCGATCCTGGATGCGTACAAGAAGGAAACGGCGATCGAGGACCCCGAGGAACGGCTCCGATTGCCTGACCGGCCCGTTGTCATCCGACGGGATCAGATGCACACGATCCCGTTCAAGCGCTGGCTGCTCATCGTGGGCGCACTCGTAGTTTTCGGACTGATCGTCTGGGCGATCTCGGGTTTGAACAGCGACGATGATGTCCCCGCTTCTATCCCTCCGGCGTCGTCGGCGCCGGAGACTACGGAGACCACATCACCCGGAGAGACATCCGAGACCGTCGGTGTCGAGGGTACCTCCGGGAGTGACACACCCGCGACAAGCTTCACCATGGCGGTATCCGTGGATGAAGGAGCAGCATCGTGGCTCCGCATCACGGTCGACGGCCTCAACGCATACGAGGGCACGCTGGCGGGCGGTCAGACCAAGGAGTGGACCGTCACCGACGTGGCGACCGTCATCATCGGCAAGCCGGCATCCGTCGTCGTCACCCGCGACGGCGTCGCAGTGCCTATCGAGACCGCCGACGGCCGGGGAAGCGTCACCCTCACCGCGGCGACTGACGAGTAGACCCGGCCACCGGGCCGCGGCAGAAAGGAACCCTTATGGCCAAAGACCAGAGTTTTGACGTCGTGTCCCAGGTCGACATGCAAGAGGTCGACAACGCCGTCCAGCAGGCGTCCAAGGAACTCACACAGCGCTTCGACCTCAAGGACACCGGTTCGAGCATCTCGCTCGACAAGGCCGGTTCGTCGATCGCGCTCTCCTCGGCAAGCGACTTCGTACTCAAGCAGGTCCGTGACGTGCTCGGCACGAAGCTCATACGCCGCGGCATCGACCTCAAGGCGATCTCGTGGGGCAATGTCGAGAACGCCTCGGGCGGCACGGTGCGCGTGTCGGGCACCATCGTCAACGGTATCGACCAGGACATCGCCCGCAAGATCAACAAGGACATCAAGGACGAGAAGTTCAAGGCCAAGGTCCAAATCGAGGGCGACAAGGTGCGAGTATTCTCGCCGAGCAGGGACGTGCTGCAAGACGTCATCGCATTCCTGAAGAGCCAGGACTACGGCATCCCGCTGCAGTTCAACAACTACCGGTGACCCGTGCCTGAACGCCCCGCCATACACATCGTCACTCTCGGCTGCCCGAAGAACGAGGTGGACAGCGACCGCATGCGCGCAGCGGTGATATCGTCCGCCTACGACCTGGCCGAGACACCCGAAGCCGCTGATGTGATCGTCGTCAACACCTGCGCCTTCATCACCGAGGCGACCGAGGAGTCCATCGCCACAGTGCTGGACCTCGCTGACGATTGGAAGCAGGCTGCTGATGGACGACGCATCATCGTCGCAGGCTGCATGCCCTCTCGCTACGGCGACGAACTCTCCGGCGCGCTCACGGAGGCCGACGCGTTCGTCCCGGTGGCCGAGGAGACCGAGCTGCTCACGCGTATCGAGCAGCTGACCGGTGTCCCCGCACAAGCATCAGGCACAGCGGAAGGCCGCACGCAGCCGGGGTCCTTCGCCTACCTGCAGGTATCCGATGGGTGCCATCGCTCGTGCTCCTACTGCACGATCCCTGCGATACGCGGACCGTATCGAAGCAGACCACTCGATGCGATCGTCGCCGAGGGGCGCGAGCTCGTCTCGGCAGGCGCACGTGAGCTCATCCTCATCGGCCAGGACATCTCCGCATACGGCCTCGACCTCACCGACGGCGTAACGCTCCCACACGTTGTTCGGCGTGTTGCCACCGAGACCGGTGCGGCACGGGTGAGGCTGATGTATGTGCAGCCGGACGGCGTGAGCGACGAACTCCTGCAGACGATGGCCTCATTGCCCAATGTCTGCCGCTATCTCGACATCCCTCTGCAACATGCCAGCGCCCCGGTCCTTCGCCGGATGCGACGCACCGGCGACGCCGACGCTTTCCTCAAGCTGCTCACGCGCGTCAGGCATGCCCTACCGGGAGTCTCGCTTCGCACGACGCTCATCGCCGGCTTCCCGGGGGAGACCGAGGATGACGTCCAGGTTGCCGAGAAGTTCCTGGCCGACGCACGCTTCGACTACGCTGGCGTGTTCACCTTCTCGCCCGAGGAGGGGACCCCGGCCGCAGGACTTGACGGCCAACTGCCTGATGACGTGCGTCTCGCACGTACTCAGCGACTTCGTGACGCGGCCGATGCGGCCGGCTTCGCGCAGGCCGCCGCACGCGTGGGCACTGTCGAGCACGTGCTGGTCGATTCGCCGGACGAGGACGGAGAGCCTGTCGCGCGCACATGCGGGCAGGCCCCGGACATCGACGGTGTCGTCCTGCTCGACAAGCAGCTCACACCTGGTACGCTCGTTGATGTACAGGTCGTCGAATCAATTGCCTACGACCTCGTCGGTGAGGTGCTCGAATGAACATGAACTGGGCCAACCGGGTGACCCTACTGAGGGTGATGTTCATCCCGGTCTTCCTCGTAGTACTTCTCGGCGAATGGCCATCGTTCTTCCCGGCCGCAGCCGGCTGGCAAGCCGCACAGCCGTGGGTCGCCGCTGCTGTCTTTGCCCTCGTGGCTGCCACGGACGCGGTCGACGGGTATCTGGCTCGTTCCCGCAACGAGGTGACCACCTTCGGCAAGTTCGTCGATCCTCTAGCCGACAAGCTCCTCGTCACGGCCGCACTGGTCGCGCTCGTGGACCTCAACCGGCTCCCATCGTGGATCGCGCTCGTGATCATCAGCAGGGAGCTCATCGTCTCAGGCTTGCGCATGGTCGCCATCGCTGAGGGCAAGGTCATCGCCGCTTCCTGGTACGGCAAGGTGAAGACCATCCTGCAGATCATAGCGATCGTCGGATTCATCGTGATGGGAAGCCCGGTCCTCGACGACATGGGCGGCAAGGGCTTCGGGGTACTGTTCACCGGCCTGACCTGGGCGGTGATGGTCGCCGCGTTGATATTCACGCTGCTCTCCATGGCCGACTACTTCTACCATGCGCGAGATATCATCACGGGGCCATGGACGAGGAAGCGACCGTGAACGCCCGTCCGCTCGCGGCCGTCGTCGGCGTGGGCACCGAGCTCGTCACCGGCCTTCGCATCGACACCAACACCACAGAGATCGCCTCGGCACTGATGGCTCGTGGCTATCGCGTGACTGAAACAGCCCGTCTGGCAGACGATATCGAGCTCGTTTCAACTGCTCTGAGGCGCCTGATGGCCTCCTGTAGCCTCGTTGTGGTCACGGGTGGCTTGGGACCGACCCACGATGACGTGACCCGCGAGGCGGCCTCTGACGCGCTCGGACTCACGCTCGCACGCGACGCGTCGATCGAGACACGCCTTCGCGAGATCGGGCTACGCCACCAGGACACGCAGGCACGAGAGCAACTCCTCAGGCAAGCAGACATCATGGATGGAGCGTCGGTGCTCCAGCCGACGACAGGCACCGCTCCCGGGCAGGTCGTGCGAACGGACTCCTCAGTCCTCGTTCTGCTACCCGGCCCCCCACACGAGATGCGTCCGATGCTCGCCGGCTTCCTCGAGACACTCCCGGACTCGCCGGCACCGGTACGGCTGCGCTGCGCCAGCGCGACCGAGTCCGACGTGCAGGTCCGTACCCTGCGGGTACTCGACAGCCATCCCGGCATCGAACTCACCGTGCTCGCATCTCCTGCGGAGGTCGAGGTCGTTCTCTTCGGAGACGGCGCCGACAGGGGCGCACTGCTCGCTGCAGGGAGCGCGGTACGCTCGGCGCTGGGCGACATCTGCTACTCGGACGACGGTTCCACGCTCGCCGAGACGGTCCTGCGGATCGCGGCCGAGAAGGGCCGCTCAGTCGCGCTCGCCGAGTCGTGTACCGGCGGCATGGTCTCGGTCGCCCTCACTGACGTTCCTGGTTCAAGCGACGTCTTGCTCGGCGGCGCTGTGACCTACGCTGATGCCGCCAAGACCGCACTCGTCGGCGTCTCACCCGATACGCTAGCCCGACATGGCGCAGTCAGTGCGCAGACCGCTGCAGAGATGGCCAACGGCGTGCGGCGCGCGCTCGGTGCTGATATCGGACTCGCCGTCACGGGTATCGCAGGGCCGGCCGGAGGCACTCCCGGCAAGCCTGTCGGCACCGTGTGGTTCGGGCTGGCCAGCCACGACAGCTGTGAGACGTGGCGACGCGACTTCCCCGGCGATCGAGCCGGAATCCGCTTGCGCTCGACCGTGCAAGCGCTCGACGCCTTGCGCAGGGAGCTACTGAAGGGCTGAACGTGGGTAGCCGCACCTTCATCGGGATCGCGTTGCCGCTGCTCATGCGACAGACGCTCAGCTCCGCCCAGTCGGCCATGCGACAGGCTTCGCCCGCCTGGGCACACGAGAAATGGGTGGCCGAGGAGAACCTCCACATCACTCTGAAGTTCCTGGGCGACCTGCCCGATGAGCTGATCGATGAGGTAGGACGCGTGACGAGCACTGCCGTGTCCAACCTTGAGCCATTCTCACTCCAACTCGACAAGATCATGCCCGTGCCCCGCGCGCGTTCGGCGACCATGCTCTGGACGATGATCGGGGAGGGGAGAGACCGCACGGTCGAACTCGCCACGGTCGTCGACCGTGAACTCACGCATGCGGGGTTTCCTGCCGAGACCCGCGACTTCAGGCCGCACATCACGCTGGTCAGAACGCGCAACGCCCGCCGTATCGCGTTCGAGACGCTCGACGCGGGAGACCACACGATATTCACCGCGGACGAGCGTACGAGAAGGATGTCAGTGCGGGAGGTTACCGTGTACACGAGCACGTTGAGACCGCACGGCCCGTCGTACTCGGTGAGACACGTTGCACCGTTGGCCGAGTGATTGACATCGAACACGTGTTCGTGTACGTTCGAGACAGCCTTTCAGGGGTCATCCGCACAGGATAAGGAGCAAGACTTCATGAACAAGGACAAGGAGAAAGTGCTCGATATCACGCGTGAGCAGATCGACCGGAAGTTCGGTAAGGGCTCCCTCATGCGGCTCGGCGAGCATGACTCGATGATCAAGGTGCCCGCCATCCCGACCGGGGCGCTATCCCTGGATGCGGCTCTCGGCATAGGCGGAGTGCCACGCGGACGGATCGTCGAGATCTACGGGCCGGAATCCGGTGGTAAGACCACGCTTGCCCTGCAGATCATCGCCGAAGCACAGGCGATGGGTGGCATCGCCGCATTCGTCGACGCCGAGCATGCACTCGATCCCACATACGCAGCCCGTCTGGGCGTCGATATCGACGAGATACTGATCTCCCAGCCCGACACCGGCGAACAGGCCCTGGAGATCACCGACATGCTCGTGCGCTCCGGGGCTATCGACGTGATCGTCGTCGACTCCGTCGCTGCGCTCGTTCCTCGAGCTGAACTCGAGGGTGAGATGGGCGATGTGACCGTCGGCCTCCAGGCGCGTCTTATGAGCCAGGCCATGCGGAAACTAGCCGGTTCCCTGAACAAGTCCAAGACCACCTGCATCTTCATCAACCAGCTGCGCGAGAAGGTCGGCGTCATGTTCGGCAACCCGGAAACAACGTCCGGCGGTCGTGCGCTCAAGTTCTACGCATCCATCCGGATCGACATCCGCCGTATCGATTCCATCAAGCAGGGAACCGACATGGTCGGCAACCGGGTCCGCGCCAAGGTCGTCAAGAACAAGGTCGCTCCGCCTTTCAGGCAGGCTGAGTTCGACATCATGTATGGGCTCGGCATCTCCAAGGAGGGCAGCCTTCTCGACCTGGGAGTCGAGGAGGGCATCGTGATGAAGTCGGGCTCCTGGTACACGTACGGCGAGGAGCGCCTCGGGCAGGGTCGTGAAGCTGCAAAGGACTATCTGCGCGAGCACATTGATGTGCGCGACACGATCGAGAAGACGATCCGGGAGCGTCTCGGTCTCATTCCGGTAGCTCCTGAGGTCGTGGAAGACGCTGAGTAGACATGTCACGCATCACGGCGCTTCGGGCACCTTTTCGCGGCTCGAGGCGCCGTGAGATTTTTCTTGACGGCGAGAAGTGGGACGACACCTCGACCGTCGTCATTAGGGCACTCGGCCTGGCCGAGGACGACGATGTCGAGCCGGATGTTCTGCTGGAACACATCCTCACCGAAGAGCGGAGCGCCGCCAGGGAGCGGGCACTTCGGTTGCTCGGGTACAGAGAACACGGCTCTGCCGAGCTGCGCAGCAAGCTCCTTGATGACGGATATCACACCGAGACTGCTGACCCACTCTGCGCATCCTTCGTCGAGATGGGGCTTCTTGACGACGAACGTTACGCCTCGATACTCGCGCGAACCCTGATCACCGGCCGACGGCTTGGGCGTCCCCGCGCGAGGCGAGAGATGATCGCGCGGGGCATCCCTGAGGAAGTCGTCGATAACGCGCTCGATACATGCTGCTGCGCCGACGATGAGTACGACCGCGCGGTCGACGTGGCGCGAAGATGGTATAGACCCGGCGTGGATCGGCGGAAGCTCGCTGCGCGCCTTCTTCGCCGGGGCTATCCGTCAGGCATATGCTTCCGGGCTGCCGCCTTCGTCTGCGAAGAGCGGGGAGACGCTACAGACGACGATTCGCTTTAGCCGTGGATTGCCCACCTGATGTGCGGTTTTACCTTCGGCGGCGCGCTGCATCTCCTTGACGCACACTTGTTCGGACGGCTACGATGTGTGTCGGCAAGTGTGATCCAGTCCGCGACCGCCGAACAGGTGTCGCTGCTGTGTATGGTATTGGGAATCGATGATTCGAAGCGAGACATCTGTCTCGCCTTTCTCCGCATACATAGGTTCCCGTAACCACCCACAGGATGAATCGCAGTTGCCGGGCGTCGAGACGTCCGGCTTTGTATTGGAACAACAGAACACGACTCGCTTAGCTGAGCCGCGAACGTCTCGTAGATGGCATCGGTCCAGGACCGTGTCATCGTTGCGCCCCCGACATAGCAGGTACATGTTCTTCCTTTAAGAAGGGAGGGGACGCGCGTGGATATGCTTTACGTCATCGGCTCGCTCGTCCTCGGCGCCGTCATTGGTTTCGTACTCCATCGTTTCTTCGTAGCAGACCGGGTCAATCGTTCCCGGGAGTCGGCCGAGAGGCTGATCGCGGACGCCGAGAAGGCGGCCGAGACCACGAAGAAGGAGTTGCTTCTCGAGGCCAAGGACGAGATCTTCCACATGAAGGCCGAGGCCGACGAGGACATCAAGGAACGCCGCAAGGAACTCACAGCCATGGAGACCCGCCTTATGCAGCGGGAGGAGTCACTCGAGCGCAGAGCTGACTCGCTGGACAAGCGGGAGCACACGCTGTCGAGCCAGGCAGGACAGATCGCGAAGCACGAGAAGGACCTGGAAGACGCCATCGCCGAGGAGAAGAACCGCCTTGAGGCGCTGGCCGGCATGACCACTGATGAGGCTCGCAGCGTGCTGCTCGAGAGAGTCCGGCAGGACGTGACGCACGACGCCGCAGTGCTCATACGCGAGGCGGAAACCCGCGCTCGTGAGGAGGCAGACCGCAAGGCCCGCAACATCGTCGGCATCGCCATCCAGCGCGTCGCCGCCGATCATACCGCCGAGTCGACAGTCTCGGTCGTCCATATCCCGAGTGACGACCTCAAGGGTCGGATCATCGGACGCGAGGGCCGCAACATCCGCGCCTTCGAGCAGCTCACCGGGATCAATCTGATCATCGACGACACTCCTGAGGCCGTCATTCTCTCCAGCTTCGACCCGGTGCGTCGCGAGATCGGCCGCATCACGCTGGAGACACTCATCGCGGACGGACGTATCCATCCGGCGCGTATCGAGGAGATGTACGAGAAGGCAACCACGCTCGTCGAGCAGCAGATACATGAAGCCGGCGAGCAAGCGGTGTTCGACACCGGTATCCACGGTCTGCACGCCGACCTCGTTCGCACGCTGGGCCGCTTGCGCTTCCGCACCTCGTATGGCCAGAACGTGCTCAAGCACTCGCTTGAGGTGTCGTACCTGGCTGGCGTGATGGCTGCAGAGCTCGGCGTGGACGTCAAGCTCGCCAAGCGGGCAGGCCTTCTCCACGACCTCGGCAAGGCGATCGACCACGAGATCGAGGGACCCCACGCTGTCATCGGTGCAGATCTTGCCCGCCGTCTCGGCGAGCCCAAGGAGATCCTGCACTGCATCGAGGCTCACCACGGCGATGTGGAGCCGTCCACTGTGGAAGCCGTCATAGTCCAGGCTGCGGACGCCATCTCGGCATCCAGGCCCGGTGCGCGGCGTGAGACGCTCGAGAGCTACATCAAGCGCCTTGAGAAGCTCGAGGCTCTGGCTGAGTCTCACAAGGGTGTCGAGAAGTCCTACGCTATGCAGGCGGGCCGCGAGATCCGCGTCATGGTGAAGCCTGATGACATCAGTGACGCTGACTCGGTCGTTCTGGCTCGCGATATCGCGAAGCAGATCGAGGACGAGCTTCAGTATCCTGGCCAGATCAAGGTCATGGTCATCAGAGAAAGCCGCGCAGTAGAATACGCGAAGTGACATCAATCGCACGGTCGCCGTATCATCAGATCGGCTACCGGCCATGCGTGGAAAGGACCGCGACTTCGCGGTCCTTTCGCTTTTCCGCGATACCTACGGCGGTTACACTGTGTGCATGCCTGAAAACGACTCCTTGATCGACTTCGTATCGAATGTCTCCGGAGAGGCCTTCCTCAAGGTGGAGGAGAGTCTTGGAGACGGCTTCGTTCGACTCCGTATCGCCGAGGCGGAACGTCGCCAGGCTAAACACGACATCAGGAGCGTCGAAGACGTTATCGTCGAACTCCTGCGTAACTCACGCGACGCCCACGCACAGCGGATCTTCGTCGCCTCCGCGCGAGAGGGTGATCTTCGTACCATCACCATCATCGATGACGGTGTCGGCGTCCCAAGAAACCTGCACGATGCGATATTCGAACCTCGTGTCACGTCGAAGCTCGAAACCATGGTCATGGACCGCTGGGGCGTGCATGGACGAGGCATGGCCCTGTTCTCCGTGCGATCCAACGTCTCCGTGGCCAGGATCGCATGCTCTGACGTCCACAAGGGCGCTGCGATCACCGTGGTCGCCGATACGTCGGAACTCTCAGAGCGCGCTGACCAATCCAGCTGGCCCACCGTTGACCGTGACGAGACCGGCAGGTTGAGCGTGGTACGGGGACCGCACAACATCATAAGGCGCATCGTAGAGTTCGCCTGCGAGCACCCGGAGCTGGAAGTGTATCTGGGCAGCCCGACCGAGATCCTCTCGACCCTTCACGAGGGCGCCCGCCATCACCTCGACACCGCAGATCTCATGTTCTGCGAGGACCTCACCAGGATGGCCGTATGGCATCGACCTGCGGCGTGCAGCGACGCTGCTGAACTCGTCGAGATCGCATCCGAGATCGGCTTGCCCGTCTCGGAGCGCACCGCACACCGCGTGATAGCGGGGGAGTTGCCCACACTCGAACCCGTTCTTGCCGAGATATCCGCCGAGGACGAGCAGCCTGCGGCGCCTACTCCCGACATCTATCGCGATCGCCGTTCCTTACACATCCACCACACCGACCTGGCGGCGTTCAAGACGGAGCTGCAAAGAGCTTTCGACTTGCTCGCTGACCGCTACTACCTGGCACTTCGGGGTGAGCCCCGCATCACCATCGGCTCTGATGAGATCCGCGTCCGCTTCTCCATCGACAAGGAGGAGTGACGCCTGACGGTGACCGTACGCGACGCGTGCGCTATACTGTCACCTGCGAGTTCTCTCTCGGCGAATCTTTGCAGCAGACACGTCGTAGTTCAAGGAAGCAGCTCGATAGTGGCTTCAGTAGCAGCACAGGAGAAACACGTGGAAGTTCTCAAGGTCTCGAGCAAGTCGAGCCCCAACTCCGTTGCCGGTGCCCTCGCCGGCGTGCTTCGCGAGGACGGCGCCGTCGAGATCCAGACGGTAGGTGCGGGCGCTCTCAATCAGGCCATCAAGGCCATAGCTATCGCGCGTGGGTTCGTCGCGCCCACCGGCGTCGACCTGGTCTGCGCACCTGCGTTCGCCGACATCGAGATCAACGGGGAGGAACGCACGGCCATCCGTCTCCTCGTCGAGCCTCGCCCCATGCATCACGACTAGGCCGCCATGGCCGTCGACCTGCACACCCACTCCATCGCGTCAGACGGCACGCTCTCCGCGGCGGAAGTCGTCGAACTCGGTGCATCGATCGGCCTTCACGCCATCGCAGTATGCGACCACGACAGTGTCGAGGGCGTCCCGGAGGCATTGCGTGCAGGAGAACGCGTCGGTATCCCCGTCGTGCCGGGTGTCGAGTTCTCAGCCATGGAGGGGAATCTCGGCGTTCACGTGCTCGGGTACTTCATCGACCACACCGATCGCAAGCTGCTCAGCACGTTGGTGACGCTGCGTGAAGCCCGTCTTGAGCGTGCTCGAGCCATGGTCACCCTTCTTGCCGAGGACGGCTTCACACTCGACTTCGACGACATCCTTGCTGCGGTCGACGGAGGAGCGATCGGCCGAGCGCATATCGCCGCTGCGCTCGTTCGATCGGGACATGCGGATGACCTTGAAGCGGCATTCGCCCGGTTCGTCGGCCGGACCGCACCGTACTTCGTCCCCAAGGCACCGATCGACGTGGCTAGTGTCGTTTCAGTCATCCACGCTGCTGGAGGATTGGCTGTCGTCGCGCATCCCGGCGTCAGTGATGTGGACGCGTACCTTGATGAGATGATCACCGCCGGACTCGACGGGATCGAGGCGCTGCACGCAGAGCACTCCGTCCTGCAACGAGACCATTACTCGGCGATCGCCGAGCGACACGGACTGCTCATCACCGGTGGCTCAGACTTCCACGGCCCGGATATGGCGGGTTGCCAGCTCGGCGCAGGCGACGTTCCCGACGAGGTGTACGAGCGCCTCGTCGATGCAGCAGGCGACTCGGCCAGCTCCGTGCTACACTAGCGCGCCATGGAACGCTACTACGTGCGCACTTTCGGGTGCCAGATGAACAAACACGACTCCGAGCGCATCGCGGGTCTTCTTGAGTCACACGGGATGACGCCGGCGGACTCACCGGAGACGGCCGACGTGGTCGTCTTCAACACGTGCTGTGTTCGCGAGAATGCTGATGATCGACTCTACGGTCAGGTCGCCTCGCTCAAAGCGCTCAAGACCGGTGGACGGCCCGACGTACTCATCGCGGTCGGCGGCTGCGTAGGTCAGCGCGACGGCGAGCTATTGCGCAAAGAGCTCCCACATGTGGATGTCGTGTTCGGCACCCACAACATCGACGCGCTGCCCTCACTCCTCGAGACAGCTCGTCTCGGCAAGCCGGTCGTACAGATCCTGGACGAAGGCCACGGTTTCGCGAGCGATCTTCCTTCCCGCCGCGAAGACCCGTGGCATGCGTGGGTGTCCATCACAGTGGGATGCGACAACTACTGCAGCTACTGCATCGTGCCCTACGTACGCGGACACGAACGGAGTCGGCCGTTCGAGGAGGTCGTCGCCGAGTGTGAGCAACTCGTGGAAGACGGTGTGGTCGAGATCACGTTGCTCGGCCAGAACGTGAACAGCTACGGTCGTGATCTTTACGGACAGCCCCGGTTCGCAGAGATCCTTCGGGCGGTCGCCAGGACTGGCGTGCAGCGGATACGATTCGCGACCAGCCATCCCAAGGATCTATCCGACGAGACGATCGCAGCGATGGCCGAGACGCCGCAGGTGTGCGATTACCTGCACCTTCCGGTCCAGTCCGGGTCGAACAGGATACTCGCGGCGATGAACCGTGTGTACACGCGCGAGCACTATCTCGACCTCGTGTCGAAGGTTAGGGCTGCGGTACCCGGTATCGCGCTTTCCACCGACGTCATCGTCGGCTTCCCGGGTGAGACAGAGAACGACTTCGCCGATACGCTCGACCTGTTCGAGCAGGTCGGTTTCGACCAGGCGTTCACGTTCATCTACTCACCACGGGAAGGGACTCCCGCCGCACTTCTATCCGGTAGGGTGCCGAAGGCGGCCACACAGGAGCGATTCGACCGTCTGGTCGACGTCGTGCAGGCGTCAGCAGCGGCGGGTAGCGACCGTCTTGTCGGGTCGACACAGAAGATTCTCATCGAAGGACGCTCGAAGCGTGATGCACAGATGCTTACGGGACGCACCGACAGCAACAAGGTCGTCCACGTGGCAGTCTCTGATGCCGGTGCCGATGTCAGTGCGGGCGGTTTCCTCGATGTGGAGATCGTGCAGGCACAGACCTGGTTCCTGGTCGGCCGCGCACTACTTCACTAACGCTGTCGCTTCAAGGTTTCTGCGCTCGGCGTGGTGGGCATACCGCATACGGAGGTGGTTTCGATGGCAGCTGACGTCATCGGCATCATCGCGCCTCATCCGCCCATCATGGTCCCTGAGGTCGGTGGCCGCGAAGTCGAACTCGTTGAGGAGACGACCCGGGCAGTTCACCGAGCCCGTGCGCTGATCGAAGAGTTCGATCCTGACACGATCGTGCTGATGTCTCCGCACGCTCCGCTCGTCGCAGACGGTTTCCTTGTCGACGATTCGGCCCACACCGAGGGTGATCTCGGACAGTTCGGGGCGCCACGCCCGCGGCTGGCCTTCGATGGCGATCCAGAGCTTGCGCACGCGATCGCAGCCGAGGCCCGTGGAGCCGACCTGGCAGTCATACTGCGCAGTGGTCATCTGCGACTGTCGCCTGGCACGCTCGACCATGCAGCGTTGGTCCCGCTGTACTTCCTCGATCCCGAGGGACGCCACCGTCTGGTAGAGCTGTCACTCTCCTGGCTGCCCTACGCGGCGCACCACGCACTTGGTGTCGCTGTGCGCAAAGCCGCTGACGGGCTGGGACGCCGAGTGGCGTTCGTGGCGAGCGGTGACTGCAGTCACCGTCTGCTTCCTGCCGCGCCCGCCGGGTACGACCCGCGGGGTGCCGAGTTCGACCAGGTGTTGGTCGAGCGACTCGCTGAAGGCGACTTCGATGCGCTCGGCCACCTCGATCCCGATCTCGTGGAGAGGGCGGGGGAGTGCGGTCTGCGCTCCTTTGTCACTCTCGGCGGATTCCTTGAGGGGACTGGCAGCGATACACGCGTGCTGTCATATGAGGGGCCCTGGGGCGTTGGGTATCTGACTGCCATCGCAGGACCCATCGGCCTCCTCGATCGAATATCAACCCCAACCGCGGGCCGCAAAGGGGGCCGCCGCGGTGATGAGGAGTCCGAGCCCGTAGCACTGGCCCGTCGCGCGATCGATGCGTATGTTCGCGAGAGGCGCGTCATCGCCGGAGTCGAGCCAGCCGGACTTCTCGCACACAGGGCGGGAGCCTTCGTGAGCCTCCATCGCGGTCACGACCTCCGCGGCTGCATCGGCACCATCGGTCCTACGCACGATACCCTGGCAGACGAGATCATCCACAACGCCATACAGGCGGCCACTGCCGATCCGCGGTTCCCTCCGCTGAGTGCCGAGGAGCTCGGCGACCTCGAGATCTCGGTCGACGTCCTGCGCGAGCCCGAGCCGACCTCGATGGCCGAGCTCGACCCGAAGCGCTACGGCGTGATCGTCAGCGCTGACTGGCGGCGCGGCTTGCTGCTGCCCGATCTTGAGGGAGTCGACACCGCCGAGCAGCAGGTATCGATCGCGATGCGCAAAGCCGGGATCGGTGTGCGAGAGCGAGTGAAGCTCGAGCGATTCCGCGTGGACCGCTACCATTAGCCGCATGCGCATACCGAACACTGTCATAGCCGTACTCGGCCCGACCGCCGTGGGTAAGACCCACGTCGGGCAGTCCGTGGCACTCGAACTTGGCGGCGAGGTCGTCAGCGCCGATTCGATGCAGGTGTATCGCGGGATGGACATCGGTACCGCGAAGACGCCCGCAGGCGAGCGCGTCGTACCCCATCACTGCATCGACCTTGTCGCTCCCGGCACGCCGTACTCGGCGGCGCTGTACCAGCACGATGCCCGTGCTGCGATCGACGGCATCCTCGCCCGCGGAAGCGTTCCGATCCTGGTCGGCGGCACAGGACTCTACGCCAGGGCGGCTCTGGACGACATGCGTTTCCCGACAGGTGAGACCGATACACCCGAGCGCAGGCGCTACGAGACGCTTGCCGAGGAGATCGGCTCGATCGCGCTCCACGACCTTCTAGCCGAACGCGACCCCGGCTCAGCGGCTCTCGTCCATCCCAACAACGTCCGACGCGTCATACGCGCTCTGGAGATGGCCGACGAGGGAACTTCCTACGCAGACCAGGCGGCGGGCTTCAAGCAGCGCTTGTGTGTCTACCCGACAGTCTTCATCGGCCTCACCATGGAGCGTCGAGCGCTCTACGCGCGAATCGACAGGCGAGTGGATGAGATGATCGACTCCGGTCTGCTCGATGAGGTCAGAGGCCTTCTCGGAGCGGGTTATCGCGATGCGCTCACCGCATCACAGGCGATCGGCTACAAGGAGCTCGTCCCGGTCATCGAGGGTACCACCCCCTTGCCTGAGGCCGTTGACGCCATCAAGCGTGCGACCCGCCGCTATGCGAAGCGACAGCTGACATGGTTCAGGGCAGACCCGCGCATCACATGGACCGATGTGACCGACCTGTCACCTGCCGACAGCGTCGAGCAGGTTCTGGAGCTGATAGAATCGTGCGAACCACAGACTCCGATCGCCGACCAGTTGAGAGGATAGCCAGTGAAACTCACGTTCACCAAGATGAACGGCCTCGGTAACGACTTCGTCTTCATCGAGGACCTGGAAGAGCAGTGGGACCTGGCACCCGAAGCAGTCGCCTGGCTGTGCGACCGCCACTTCGGCGTCGGCGGCGACGGCGTCATACTCGTGCGGCCCGCTACCGACCCGGCTGCCGACTTCTACATGCACTACCACAACGCCGACGGTTCTCTGGCCGAGATGTGCGGGAACGGTGCGCGGTGTTTCGCGAAGTACCTTGTGGACCACGAACTCATACCTGCGGACAGGGACTCCCTCGTCATCGAAACGCTCGGCGGCCTGCGGCCCGTCACCTTCACTCGCGACTACGAAGGCAAGCTCTACACCGCTACCGTCGACATGGGCGTACCCGAGCTGAACCCCGCCAAGCTTCCCTCGACGTTCGAGGGCATGCAGGTGTATCAGTGTCCCATGGACACGCCGTACGGAACCTTCGCCATCACCGGTATCTCGATGGGCAACCCGCATGCGGTCATCTGGGTAGACGATGTCGATGATGCGCCCGTCGAGACGGTGGGCCCATTCATCGAGACCAGTGACAGATTCCCCAAGGGCACGAACGTTGAGTTCGCCCAACTGATCGATTCCGAGACGATCCGCCTCCGCGTATGGGAGCGAGGCGTGGGCGAGACACTCGCGTGCGGCACAGGCGCATGCGCCACGCTTGTCGCAGCCACGCTCGCATGCTTCACAGGGCGTCACGCGAACGTCGAAGTCCCTGGCGGCGAGCTACTTATCAGGTGGCACGAGGATGAGCACGTGTACATGACTGGATCGGCGGCGCAGGTCTTCTCGGGCATGATCGAGATACCCGAAGAGGATGACGCGTGACGCGCACGCAATACGCTTCTGCTACCATGTTCCGAACGTCGGCACGCCACCGACGTATATCGCGTATTTCAAGCCGACCGTGAAAGGGATGGACATACCGTGAGGACCGCTCAGCGCATCGCACAACTCCCGCCGTACCTGTTCGCCGAGATCGACCGTAAGAAGGAGGCGAAGCAGGCTCAGGGTATCGATGTCATCTCGCTGGGCATCGGTGATCCCGACACCCCGACACCCGAGCACATCGTGGATGCGATGGCCAAGGCGATCCGCAACCCTAAGAACCATCAGTATCCGAGCTACTACGGCGCGAAGCGCTATCGCGATGCTGCCTCGCAGTGGATGAAGAACCGCTTCGGCGTCGACGTTGATCCCGATACCGAGACGCTCGCCATGATCGGTAGCAAGGAAGGTATCGCTCACATCTTCCTGGCGTTCGTCGATCCTGGCGACTACACGTTGGTGCCCGGCTGCGGCTACCCGGTGTACTACACAGGCGGCATCCTCTCCGGCGGGCAGACGTACTTCATGCCGATGAACGAGGAGAACGGCTTCCTCGCAGACTTCGAGTCCACGCCCGCCGACGTGCTGGCTAAGGCCAAGATGATGTTCCTGAGCTACCCCAACAACCCCACCTCGGCCATCGCGCCGCCGGAATACTTTGACAAGGCGATCGCGTTCGCCAAGGAGCACGACCTGCTCATCGTCCATGACAACGCCTACTCCGAGATCGGCTTTGAGGGCTACAAAGCCCCGAGCTTCCTCGAGCGCCCGGGCGCCAAGGACGTCGCCATCGAGCTGTTCAGCTGCTCCAAGGCGTACAACATGACCGGCTGGCGTGTCGCATTCGCAGTCGGCAACGCCACGGCGATCAAAGCTCTCGGCACCGTCAAGAGCAACATCGACTCCGGCGTGTTCACTGCAGTGCAAGACGCCGCGATCGAGGCGCTTCTCGGCCCGCAGGACTCGATCGACGAGCTCAACGCAATGTATGAGCGTCGCCGTGACCTCGTGATCGATGCACTCGCGAAGATAGGCATCGAGGCCGCGAAGCCGATGGGAACCATCTACGTGTGGGCGAAGGTTCCAGAAGGCTACACCTCAGCGGAGTTCGCGGCGAAGGTGCTTGACGAAGCCAACGTCATCGTCGCTGCGGGCACTGCATACGGCCCGTCTGGAGAAGGCTACGTTCGCATTTCGCTGTCGACGCCTGATGATCGTCTGGAACAGGCAATCGAGCGCATCAAGAACACGCTCTAGGGAAGGTCGGCGCCAGGCCGAATGACACAAACCAGGACGAAGCCGTACGAGGTCGTACGTGAGTTCAGCGACCGCGCGATCCTCGTCGGGGTCGACCGCGATCAACGCGGTTGGCCTATCGAAGAGGATATGGCCGAACTCGGCCGTCTCGTCGATACTGCCGGTGCCGAGATCGTCGGCTCGATCACACAGAAGCTCGACAGGCCCAACCCACGCACGTTCATCGGTGCTGGCAAAGCCGAAGAGGTAGCTCGCCTTGCCGAGCAGACGAATGCGACTCTTGTCGTATTCGATGACGACCTGTCTCCATCGCAACAGGGCAACGTGGAAGCGCTGATACCCGGCGTCAAGGTGTTAGACCGCACAGCGCTGATCCTTGACATCTTCGCGCTACACGCGAAGAGCCGCGAGGGGCGCCTACAGGTTGAACTCGCACAGATGGAGTACCTGCTGCCGCGACTTCGAGGCCTGTGGCGACACTTCGGCCAAGCGGCCGCTGCGTCGGGCGGGGCCCTTGGTATCGGTACTCGAGGACCTGGCGAGACCCAGCTCGAGACGGACCGTCGTCTCGCTCGACGTCGCATCCAGGAAGTCCGCAGGGAGCTCAAGGCGGTTGCCGCTGCGCGCGACACACAGCGCCATGCACGGCACCGCTCGGGCATCTTCCGGGTCGCCCTCGTCGGCTACACCAACGCAGGCAAGTCGACGTTGCTCAACGCCCTGACGGGAGCGGGCGTGCTCGTCCAGGACCAGCTCTTCGCTACGCTTGATGCGACCACAAGGCGTCTCGAATTGCCGGAAGGGCGAGTGGTGACCCTCACTGACACGGTCGGCTTCATCAACAAGCTGCCACACTCGCTCGTAGAATCCTTCAAGTCGACACTCGACGAGGTTCGCGAGGCCGACCTACTCCTCCACGTCGTTGATGCGTCGCACCCGATGGCGCAAGCGCAGATGGTGGCGGTGTCCGAGGTGTTGGGTGAACTTGACTCCGACAAGACCCCTCAGCTGGTCGTATATAACAAGTCCGACCTGCTGGACCCTGAAGCGGTCCTCCAGCTAAGCCGCCGCTCACCTGGCGCGCTCATCGTTTCAGCGACGACCGGAATGGGCCTCGACGCACTTCTGGAGAAGATCGGCGCTGAGGCGTCGCAGGGAGACAGGATGATGGACGTCCTGATACCGTACACACGTGGTGAGCTCGTCCAGCTCGCGCACGAGGAAGCTCACATCGTGTCGGAGGAACATCTTGCCGAAGGCACCCACTTGCTCCTTCGTGTTCCTTTGGCGCACGCGAGCACCTTCGATGAGTTCGTGATGGAAGAGAGTTCGAGCTAGAGCCTTCGGAACAGCGCGACTACCTTGCCCAAGATGGTGAGGTCACGCACGTAGATAGGCTCCATCGTAGCGTTCTCCGGCTGGAGGCGCACACGATCCGACTCCCGGAAGAACCGCTTCACCGTCGCCTCGTCCTCGATCATCGCAACCACTATGTCGCCGTTGGTCGCCGAGGACTGCTGTCGAACGACCACGAAGTCGCCGTCCAAGATGCCGGCCTCGATCATGCTCTCACCCTTGACCCGAAGAATGAACGTGTCTTCACCGGCCATTTCGGCAGGTAGAGGCATCGTCGACTCGATGTTCTCGGCGGCAAGGATAGGGGAGCCGGCCGCGACTTGGCCTACGACTGGAACTGCCTGGACTGCGCCGTAGTCGATCGCGCGCTCGGTGTCACGGTAATCGAGGACTTCCAGTGCGCGCGGCTTACTCGGATCGCGGCGAATGAAGCCCTTCTTCTCAAGGGCTGCCAGATGCGAGTGGACGGTCGACGACGAAGACAGCCCGACGGCCTCACCGATCTCGCGCACCGATGGCGGAAACCCTCGACGGTGAATCTCAGATCGGATGTAGTCGAGTATCTCGTGCTGCCGTCTCGTCAGCTCTCGCCTGTACTCCATCACGGACCCCCTGGGCCGAAAGTGTGTTCGTGCTCCAAGTGTACGTCACGGCCCGACTTGAATGCAAACAGACGTTCGTATTGCCCCTTGCAACCGAACGTGTGTTCGCTTAGGATGAGCATAGAACGTATGTTCGTACTGGTCCCATCGGATGTCAGACCGGTCGACTAGGCTCCGAGTGTACGAACAGAGACTCTAGGGGAGGCACGAACACCATGCGTCAGACGATAACGGCGGGCACGACCACTTCCAGGCACACCAGAGTTGCAGACGCTCGATCGGTTCGCCTTTCGGCAGTTGAGATAGCTGCACTCGTCTTGGTGGTACTCGCCCTGGTCGCAGCAGCGATAGGGCCGGCAGTTCTTCGTGAGGCTCCCGCTCCCTCGGATACGACCGCGATCAAGGTGAGCGATCACGACACGCTGTGGGAGATCGCCGCCGCGCATCCTCTTGGAAACCTTACAACTGCAGAGACGGTTCAGGTGATCTTGGACCTCAACGATCTACCCGATAGCACCATAGTCGCAGGCCAGCTGCTTGTTGTTCCGTCGGGCACCGCGGCGGGTCCTGTGCTGGCCAGCAATTAGGCCGAATTTCGGCGTTGTACGCCCCATATCTTGTGTGCTAGGCTGACTTGGAGCCTAGATGTGGGGGTATCGCAATGCGGTGTCCGTTCTGTGGTCATGACGAGACGAAGGTCGTCGATTCACGTGTCTCTGAGTCCCAGGATGCGATTCGCCGACGGCGTGAATGCCTGGAGTGCACCAAGCGATTCACCACCTACGAGCGGCGTGAAGAGATGCCGCTCATGGTCATCAAGAAGGACGACCGGCGTGAGCCGTTCGATAGAGGGAAGCTTCTCCGGGGTCTTGTGGTCGCCACCGCCAAGCGCCCGGTGGAGACATCGGAGCTTGAAGAGCTCATCGATGACATCGAGGCGGAGCTCCACAACACATTCCACTATGAGATTCCGGCAAAGCAGCTGGGCGATCTCGTCCTGCGCCGACTTCTGGAGCTCGACAAGGTTGCCTACATCCGTTTTGCCTCGGTCTACAAGGAGTTCAACGACCTGGACGAGTTCACGTCGGAGCTGAAGAAGCTCAACTGAACTCCAAAGGGTTGGGAAGTAGGTCCTGCACCCGACACGGGTCGCAGGATGTGTCGATGTGTACTGGCAGCGGCGTTGAACGGTGGGTGCGGAGAATATGGTCCTGGAGCGAGTCGTCAGCGTCATCAAGCCCTCCCAGGCACCCGGATCTGCCGACTCAACCGACATCGCGCTGCTGGTCTCCACGAACTCTCGCCAGGAGATAGACACCTGGGACCGCTCCAAGATCGTCGACTCACTCATCAAGGAGGCCGGCACCTCGCCTGCACTGGCGGAGGAGATCGCTGAGGCAGTCGAAGACCGTATAGAGCGCAGCAACCTGATGACGGTCACCACAGCGATCATCCGCGAGCTGGTCGACCTGGAGTTTCTCGAGCGCGGACTCACCCTCATGCACAAGCGCCACAGCCACCTGGGTCTTCCGATGTGGGACGTTGAGCAGATCATCACCAACGCCAACAAGGAGAACTCCAATACCACGCACAATCCGGAGTCGATAAACCTGACCATCGCCGAGACGATCCTCAAGGAGTTCGCGCTCAGGCGCGTGTTCACTGAGGACGTCGCAGAAGCTCACTACGTCGGCGACATCCACCTGCATGACCTGGGATTCATCATCCGCCCGTACTGCGGGGGTCACTCGCTCGAGTACATCAAGAAGTACGGGCTCAAACTCCCCAACATCACCTCAGTCTCCAAACCGGCAAAGCACCCGGAGGTGCTGGTCGGGCACATGGTGAAGATGGCATCAGCGCTTCAGGCGCACTACGCGGGTGCCGTCGGTTGGGAAGCCGTCAATATCTTCTTCGCACCCTATCTCGTGGGGAAGACCGAGGAAGAGATCGACCAACTTGCACAGATGTTGATCTTCGAGTTCAACCAGCTGGCCGGCGCACGTGGAAGCCAGGTGGTCTTCACGGACTTCAACCTGTACTTCAACGTTCCGCGGCACTTCGCCGATACTCCGGCCATCGGACCCGGCGGTGTGTACACCGGAAAGACCTACAAGGAATACGAGAAGGAAGCACAGGCGTTCCTTCGTGCGATGTTCAACGTCTACATGCGTGGCGATGCGCATGGCAAGACCTTCGTGTTCCCCAAGCCCCTGCTGCACATCAACGAGGACTTCTTCAAGACGCCGGGGCATGAGCAGTTCTTCGAACAGGCCTGCGCAGTTGCGTCCAAGCAGGGCATCACTTACTTCGTGTTCGACCGTGGCGATGAGGTCACGGTGTCTCAATGCTGCAGGCTCAAGTTGAAGTTGAGTGAAGAACAGCTCGGCGAGACCAAGACACCCGAGCGCATGCGATTCTCTGCACTGCAGAACGTCACCATCAATCTGCCGCGAGTCGCCTACAAGGCCCAGGGCAACGACCAGACGCTGTTCATGGAGCTCAACAAGGCGCTCGAGCTCGTAGCCAAGGCTCACGTACAGAAGCGCGCGTTCATCACCGAGCTCATGGATCTCGGCTCTGATGGTCCGCTCGGCATGTTGACGCTCGACCTGGACGGCAATCCCTACCTGATGATGGACCGTCTCACGTACCTTGCAGGCCTGATCGGTTTGAACGAACTCGTTCAGACTCACACCGGTCAACAACTTCATGAGTCGCAGGACGCCCTCAGGTTCGGGTTGAGGGTCATCTCGGCCATGAACCTCAAGTGTAGGGAGCTGTCTGAGCGGTACGGGATCAACATGGTGCTCGAGGAGAGTCCGGCTGAGTCCGCCGGCTATCGCCTCGCCAAACTCGACATGAAGTACTGGCCGAGACTCACCGCCGACGTCGTGAAAGGCGACGTCACCAGCGGCAACTACTACTACACGAACTCGGTGCATCTCGCAGCAGACGCCCCGGTCGACTACATCACGCGCGTGCAGGACCAGTCGCGCTTCCATCCTTTGATCGAAGCGGGCGCTATCGTTCATGTGTGGCTCGGGGAAAGTGAGCCGGATCCGAAGGCGATAGAGTCGTTCGTCGTCAAGACGTTCCGCAACACCCAGTGCTCGCAGATCGCCTTCAGCCCCGAGTTCACTGTCTGTGAGTCCTGTCGCCGCACGAGTCGCGGCCTCAAGGCGCAATGCCCACTCTGCGGGTCCATGGATGTCTACGGTGTGACGCGCATCGTTGGCTACTTCAGCAAGGTGCAGACATGGAACCGCAGCAAGGTGGGGGAGCTCTACGACCGCGTGCGTACCGACCTCGGAGCCATGCCGACAGACCCCCAGACTCTTCCGACCACCCACGCACGAGGAGCATGACGTATGGAAGTGAAGTTGTTCGTCAGGGACGACTGTCCCCGCTGCCCTGCGGCGAAGAAGGCGGTGGAAGGACTGCAGAATGTCTCGGTCTACGACGTCGACTCCATCGACGGATTGGCCGAGGCGTCGTTCCACGGCGTCCTGTCTACGCCCTCCGTGCTCGTCTTCGATTCGTCGGGTCGCGAAGTAGCCGGCTGGCGCGGAGAGGCACCGGACCCCGGGATGCTCCATTCGGTGTTGGCGAACTGATGGCAATGATGGCTCGTGCGACTCCGGCGACCGCAGCACCCACCGATAGGCTGGCCGCATGGATGCCGGCAGGCATGCTCGACTGGTCCGGCAAGCTGACGTGCACCGTGTTTCTCGCTGGATGCTCCCTGAGCTGTCCGTTCTGCCACAATCCGTCGCTTCTCTCTCATGCAGATGCCGATGGCAGCTGGGCCGACCTCGAGGACTACCTCAACGCGAAGCGCGACTGGCTGGACGGTGTTGTCGTCACGGGCGGAGAGCCCACAGATGACCCTGGGCTCAGCGACATGCTCGAGCGGTTCGCCGCGCTTGGATACAAGGTCAAGCTCGACACCAACGGCACGAACCCCGACACCCTAGAAGCACTACTGGCAGCAGGGCTTGTCGCGCACGTCGCCATGGACGTCAAGACGACGCTGGACCGCTACGACGACCTTGTTTCTCGCCCCGGGACCGCCATGCGCATCGAGCGCTGCATCAATCTGCTCAAGCGTTCCCCGATCTCACATGAGTTCAGGACTACTGCGTACCCGGGTGCCGTGTCCCTGGATGACCTCACCATAATCGCGTCCACACTTCGTGGCGGTGACCTGTACGCGGTTCAGCAGTTCGTGCCCGACACGACGCTTGACCCGCGCGCTGCCGCCGTACTCCCGTTCAGGTCCGACGCGCTGCGCGACGCCGCAGCGGAATGCTCAGCACACCTGCCAACCGTCCTTCGAGGAGCCTAGAGGAAGCACATGCGACTCCAGATCAAACGTCTCGACACAGGACTACCTCTCCCGCGCTACGCACATGAAGGCGACGCCGGACTGGATCTTTTCGCTGCCGAGGACACTACCCTCGAGCCACTACACCGTGCACTCGTGCCAACCGGGATAGCAGTCGCGATCCCTGAGGGCTACGCCGGCTTTGTACAGCCGCGCAGCGGCCTTGCCATAAAGCAGGGACTCAGTCTTGTGAACACTCCGGGTTTGATCGACAGCCACTACCGGGGTGAGATCAAGGTGATCGCCATCAACCTCGACCCCGAGACGCCAATCACGATCGGCCGCGGGGATAAGATCGCGCAGCTGGTCATCCAGCAGGTGGCCCGCGTCGAACTGGCCGAGGTCAGCGAGCTGGACGAGACCGCACGGGGGGAGGGCGGCTTTGGCAGCACCGGCGTCTGAGGCCCCTCGCGTCAGGGTGGCGGCGGTGATACTGATCCACGACAAGCTGCTGCTCGTGCGTCAGAGCAAGGGCGGTGCTTCGTATCACCTTCTTCCGGGAGGCGGCGTTCAGCACGGTGAGACGCTCGAGCATGCTCTGCAGCGCGAGGTAGGAGAGGAGACCGGCCTCGAATGCGAAGTGCAGGCCCCTCTTCTCATCAACGACACCATCGCGCCGTCCGGCGATCGTCATCTGGTCAACATCACCTTCGGTGTAAGAGTCACCGGGGGACGGCTCCTTGAGACGCCCACCGACCCGGCTATCGAGCTGCTTGAACTCGTCAATCTCGAGCAGCTCAACGAGCTGGATTTGCGTCCGCCGATCGGCGAGGCGCTTATCGGCGTGTTGACGAGCGGACCCAACCCCACAGCCCGCTACCTCGGCGCTGTATGGACAGAGGAATGACCGTGGGATCCCATCGCTTCACTTCACATAACTCTGGTGCGGTCGATGACCGACGGAAGGGGGGATGCCCGCCCTTCTGGGTCGCGTAGAGCCCGGGGAGGGTGCACGCGGCCGCCGGCATCGACCGGCGAACGATTCCTACAAGGACTACCGAGAAAGGAATGGTGAGATGGAACAGTTCTTCAAGTTCAAAGAACGCGGCACAGATTTGAAGACAGAGATCATCGCGGGTCTCACGACATTCATGACGATGGCGTACATCATCTTCGTGAACCCGGGTATCCTCTCGGCTGCAGGAGTACCCTTCGACGGCGCGGCCACGGCTACCGCGCTCGGCGCTGCACTCATGTGCATCGCCATGGGGCTCATCAGCAACCGCCCGCTCGCTCTGGCGTCAGGCATGGGCCTGAACGCGGTCGTGACCTTCTCGGTCATCGGCTTCCAGCAAGCGAACGTACCGTGGCAGGTTGGTATGTCGGTCATCTTCGTCGAAGGTCTGATCATTCTCGCCCTCGTACTGACCGGATTCCGCGAGGCGGTCATGAACGCCATTCCGATGAGCCTCAAGCGCGCGATCGGCGTAGGCATCGGCCTGTTCATCACCACTATCGGTCTGAACGAGAGTGGCATCATCGGCCCCGACTCGATCACCCTCGTGAAGCTCGGCGACTTCTCCGAGCCCTACGTCTGGGTATCCCTGATCGGGCTCTTCGCCATTCTGATCTTCATGGCCTTCAAGGTCCGAGGCGACATCCTGCTCGGCATGGCAGTCGCGACCGTTGTCGCACTGATCCTCGGCGTCGTCGAGCTGCCTTCTGCTGTCATCGGGACACTCGACTTCTCAACGTTCATGGCTCCGTTCCAGCAGGTCGAGGGCGGCATGGCGCTGGCCCAGATCTTCACACCGACGCTGCTCGTCGCGGTCTTCGCGATCATGCTCACCGACTTCTTTGACACCATGGGTACCGTCGTCGCCATCGGCGAACAGGCATCGTTCCTCGAGGCAGACGGTTCCGTTCCCGGCGCCAAGAAGATCCTCGCGGTCGACTCCGTAGCAGCGGTCACAGGCGGCCTGTTCGGCGCCAGCTCGATCACCACCTACATCGAGTCCGCTGCCGGCGTGGCCGAAGGTGGCCGCACCGGTCTGACCTCGGTGGTCACCGGCATCTTCTTCGCGCTAGCCGCATTCTTCGCGCCGGTCATCGCAATGGTCGGCGGGGGCATCATGTTCGAAGATCGCGGCACCGTATACCCGATCACCGCCGGCGCACTGATCATCGTGGGCTTCTTCATGATGAAGGGCGTCAAGGAGATCTCTTGGGACACCGTCGCGGACGCGTTCCCGGCGTTCATCACCATCGTGGGTATCCCGCTGACCTACAACATCAGCTACGGCATCGGCTTCGGCTTCATCAGCTATACGCTGATCAAGCTCTTCACCGGCAAGGCGAAGGAGATCCACCCGCTCATGTACTTCGTCAGCGCCGCTTTCGTCGTTGCTTTCCTCGACGCTGCAGGCGTTTTCGCGACTCTGTTCGCCTAGGCATCACACAAGGACCCTCACAGATACGAAAGGAGGCGAAATGGCCCGAAGAGAGATTCAGACCGACGAGAAGCTTCCGTTGATCCAAGCCATACCGCTTGCGTTTCAGCACCTGATGGCGATGTTCGGAGCTACGGTACTCGTCCCGCTGCTCACCGGTCTCGACCCGGCGGTTGCCATCATGACGTCCGGTGCCGGTACGCTGCTGTACCTCGTTCTAACCAAGGGGAAGATCCCGAGCTTCCTGGGTTCCTCGTTCGCGTTCATAGCACCGATCGCTGCTGTGGCGGCCGTGACCGATGGTGTAGGGGATCCAACGAAGATACCCTACGCTCTCGGCGGCCTCGTGGTCGCAGGCCTCGTGTACGTCGTGGTTGCACTGATCATCAAGGCCTTCGGCACGAAATGGCTGTACCGGGTACTGCCGCCGGCGCTCGTCGGCTCCGTCGTCATCATCATCGGACTTGGGCTGGCCGGAGTGGCACTCAAGATGGCGCTGTTCCAGTACTCAAACCCTGCGAATGGCGTGAACTGGGACTACGTGATCGTTGCGATGATCACGCTGTTCTCGGCGATCTTCTTCTCTAGCTACTTCAAGAACTTCATCGGCACCATCCCGGTGCTGTTGTCGATCATCGTGGGCTACATCGCCGCGATCCCATTCGGCCTCATCGATTTCACTGCAGTGAAGGACGCCGCATGGCTCGGGCTACCCACGCTCACGATCGCGAAGTTCGAGCCACAGGCGATCATGCTGATCGCTCCGGTCGCGCTCGTCGTGATCATCGAGCACATCGGGCACCTGCTTGTGGTCAATGAGATCACCGGCAAGGACTTCAACCCGCTGCTACCGCAGTCACTTGCCGGCGACGGCCTCGCGACGTCGCTATCGGCGCTCGTGGGAGGCACACCGTCGACAACGTACGCCGAGAACATCGGTGTCATGGCGGTCACCAAGATCTACGCGGTTCAGGTCTTCTGGTACGCGGGTGCTCTGGCGTTCCTGATCGGCGGCTTCGTACCCAAGCTTGGTGCATTCATCTCCACGATTCCCGCACCGGTCATGGGCGGCGTCTCCATATTGTTGTTCGGCCTGATTGCCGCGTCCGGGCTGCGAATGCTTGTGGAGAGCGGCATCGACTACAGCCACAGCCGCAACCTGATCCTTTCCAGTGTCGTTCTGGTTGTCGGAATCGGCATGGAAGTCGCCGAGATCCGAATCCCGCTGGGCGACTACACAGTTCCCGGAATGGCTCTGGCAACGCTGCTTGGCGTGATCTTGAACCTGATTCTGCCGTCTGAGTCCAAAGGACTTGCCGAGACAGCGGGCGCTGACTTCGGTGGCGATCTGGCCGAAGAGGCCGCCGAGGCATAAGGGTTACTCCCGCGGAGATATCCGCGGACACACGACGGCCCCGGGCTGCGACCACATCGCGGTCCGGGGCTGCTTCGTCTCGTCGACCAAAGATGCCCGGCAGAAGGGGAGGAGGCCCTCTCAGCTTTCTTCAGAGATCGCCTCAGCACTCACAACGCAGCTTCGGATGTGATAATCTGCCCACCACACATGACGGCTCAGGGGCGACCGTCAGGCTGAGGGAGGAACCGCTTGACTGACGACACGCGCCTTGAAGACGCCCCTGTGCGACATACACCTTACGGTTGGGGCCGTGTTCTGTTCACTAATCTGGTCGTGATCGGATTCCCAACCATCCTGTACTACAACCTGCGCGTAGCGGGCTATGACTTGATGTGGCTGCACCTGTTCGTGGCGGCCGTCTATCTACTCACAGCGATCATCATCATGTGGGAAGCCTCGGTCACCATCACGCGAAAGAGAGCCTCCCAGGGCGTCACTGCGGGCTTTCGAGCGTTCCTTCGCCGTCTGCTCGGCTCTGCGGGTGGACGTCTCCCGTCCGAGGGAACGCCGCCGGTACCGCGCTCGACATTCATCGTAGCCGCGTTCCTGCCCAACGAGCGGGAGATCATCGCCGAGACGATCAACTACCTGCTTGAGACCCTTGAGCGTCCTGCGGACGGTCTTGAGATCATCCTTGCGTACAACACACCTTGTGATCTCCCGTGCGAGAGCATGTTGAGGGAGATGGCGCAGGAGCATCCCGAGTTCATCCTGCTCCGTGTCGCAGACAGCGAGTCCAAAGCGGAGAACGTCGATGCAGCGCTCGACATCGCCACCGGTGAGATCGTCTGCATCCTGGATGCGGATCATCATCCATGCCCGGACTGCCTGACCCGCGCGTGGCGCTGGCTGGCCAACGGTTATGACGTCGTGCAGGGCCGCAGCGTCATCCGAAACCATGCTGCGACGTTTCTCACGCGCATGATCGCGGTGGAATTCGAATGCATCTACGCCGTGAGCCACTCAGCGCGCTCGATCGCGGCTGATACTGCCATCTTTGGCGGTTCGAACGGCTACTGGCGTACGTCGGTCCTCAAAGACATCCGTTTCGACCGATCGATGATGACCGAGGACATAGACGCCTCCGCTCGCGCACTGCTCGCCGGGCACCACATCGTGCACGACCGCAGCATCATCTCCACGGAGCTGGCGCCGACGACATTCCATTCCTTCTGGTGCCAGCGCAAACGTTGGGCGCAAGGATGGCTCCAGGTCAGCATCAAGCATCAGAGGGCCTTCTGGCGCTCGAAACACCTCGACTTCGCCCAGAAGCTGCACTGGACGTATCTGTTGCTGTACCGCGAGTTGTACCCGATCATCACACTGCAGATCTTCCCGGTGGTTATAAGCCTGTACCTGTATCAGGGCAGTGTCCCGCTGCGCACGCATTGGTTCCTGTGGCTCAGTACGATCGTCACACTGGCTAGCGGGCCGTTCGCAACGATCTCGGCGATGAAGAACTCCCACAAACGCTACCACTGGTGGTACGGGTTCGCGTATGGACTCACGGTCATAGGGTTCGTGATGCTCAAGAACGTGATCGTGCTTGTCGCGATGTATGACCAGCTGTTCAACCGCACCGACTGGGTCGTCACGCGTCGCGACATCTCGCACCAGCTGCAGGAAGAGTTCGCCGCCGCAGAGTAGACTCCATGCACATCCTGCCGAGAGGGGCTCTCACGAGAATCCTCTACTCGTGACTCTAAGCCTGATAATACATCTTATGTCTTGCTAGCTTCCTACCGGACATCCCCTGTTAGTGGCCGTGTGGGAGATGCTGTTACAGCACGCTACGAAAGGGAGAACGCACACAGCGAGTAGCTTCGCGTTCCAGAGTCATCAGTCGCGGATGAAGTACGTGTCCTCGAACTCAGACTTGGTCATCTCGTCGAGATCGTCACCGGCTGCCTGAGCGAACTCGTAGGCCTCTTCCTGCGTATCGAACGTCCCAAGCGGTGTAACGGCGTCTTCATTCTCGATCTCAACGGCCTCTACCCGGAAGAGTTCGTATTCGCTGACACTCTGCTTTGGCGGTCGGCGGTAAAGAATGTCGTCACGCCAGTCGAGGTCGAGCTCATCGCTTTCGTCGACGTGCATGACACGAAGCCTGTAGAAATCGTCTGCCCTGCCGATGACGCGCGCCATCCCCTGCTCCCCTATCTATTCAAGCTTCGTGTACTTGCCGCCGGCGGCGACCCAGCCCTCGTCACCCGCCTCGTCGCGAACCTGATACCAGCCTGTAGACTGGCCGATCAGCGTCAGCTGCGCGTCAAGAGACAGCCGCTTGATGACTTCTGAGTCAGTGGTGGCTGCCGTCCTCATGTTCAAACCTTCGATGAGTACAACGACCTTCTGCCCCGTGGTCGCCGCACCATTCGTGGGTTCCACTTCCGGAACGCCGGTCGGCTCCACCGAGGTCGTCTCGTCTACGCTTGCCGTAGGCTCAGTGTCACCTTCGGAAGACGTCTCTTCGGGCCTATCGCGCATGTCACGGTATTCGCCGATGTAGCCGAGCACGAGACTGCCGATGAGGAGCAGCCCGAGCAGCGGTGCGGCGATGCGCATTACCCGCAGGACCGTGGACATGGTCGATTCGCTGAGCCGACTATCATCCATTCGGACGCTCACCTCCTCATCAGCGATCAGATGTACAGGCCGCCGCCATAGACCGCATCATCGGCCACTCCGTATCGCTCACGCAGATCACCGAGAACAGCGTCGGCGCTCTCGATCAACGATACCACTCCCACGAGATCCAGCTCGCTCAGGGCATCGAGGGTCTCGGCGCCTTCCCCGCTACTCACTCGCCCCACTTGCTCGCCCAGAAGCGTCGCTGCATCACCCAGCGCATTCGCCACGGGCCACAGTCGCTTCGGGAGCGCGATCGTCTCGAGCTCGTCGGCAGACATCTTCATACGTTCTGCGATGTCGGACAGCGTCCTGCGCTCCTCCGTCGACGGATCGAGCGCGAACGCGATGAGCTCACCGTCACTCGCCGCCGAAAGACTCCGTGAGAGCCTCTCGACCGTCCCGAACGCCGTCTTCACTGCTTCACGGCGACTGATCAGTGTGACGATATAGCGTCGCACCTGTCGCCGCCACGCCAACCGGGACAATACGGCGATGATGGCAAGGACCGCTGCGGTCCCCGCCCCTATCGCGATGTAGATCAGCAGCTCGGAACTCACGTATCTCTCCCGCGCGTCGACGTCCGATCACGCTCAGTCGGTGCTGCGCCTGTCGATCACCCGACGGGCCTTGCCGGCTGTTCTCTCGATGGTACCAGGTTCTACCAACCTGACCTTCGCGTGCAGTCCGATCACTGAGAACAGCTTCGCCGTCACATTCTTGGTGAAGGCGACCATGTCAGCCATCACATCGGAGAATATCTCCTCGGCCACCTCGATACGAACCTCGAGGTCATCCATCGACCCCTCACGATCCACCACGATCAAGTAGTGCGGCTCGATCCCCTCTATGGAGGTCAGCACGTCTTCGATCTGGCTGGGGAAGACGTTCACCCCTCTGATGATGAGCATATCGTCGGTTCGAGCCCGCACCTTGCGCATGCGCGCGAGCGTTCGCCCGCACTCACACGGTGCCGTGTCTATGGTCGTAAGGTCGTGAGTCCGGTAGCGCAGGACAGGGAACGCCTCTTTCGTAAGCGTGGTGATGACAAGTTCGCCCTCCTCCCCTTCTCCGACCGGCTCACCGGTCTCAGGGTCCAGAAGCTCGAACAGGAAGTGGTCCTCGGCCATATGAAGACCGCATTGGTGCTCGCACTCGCCCGAGACACCGGGACCCATGACCTCTGACAGACCGTAGTTGTCGGTGGCAAGTATTCCCAGTCGCCGCTCGATCTCATCGCGCATCCCCTCGCCCGAGGGTTCGCCGCCGAAGAGGCCGACGCGCAGAGGCAGTGACTTGATGTCGATGCCGCTCTTCTCGGCGACCTCCGCGATGTAGAGTGCGTAGCTCGGTGTGCACACGATCGCTGTCGTGCCGAAATCCTGCATCATGAGAAGCTGACGTTCGGTGTTGCCGGAGCCGGCGGGAAAGATGGTCGCGCCGACGCGTTCGATGCCGTAGTGCATCCCCCAGCCTCCGGTGAACATGCCGTACAGAAAGGCCATCTGCACGCGATCAGAGGCCGTCACGCCTGCGGCCGATGCGATACGTGCCGTCAGTTCCGTCCACGTGTTCAAGTCACCCTTGGTGTATCCGACCACGATCGGCTTGCCGGTGGTGCCCGACGAGCTGTGCACCCGCACGACCTGCTCCATATCGACGGCGAACATGCCGAACGGATACGTGTCGCGCAACGCTGTCTTGTCGGTGAACGGTAGCTTGCGCACGTCGTCGAGCGACTTGATGTCGCGAGGCTTCACGCCGCGCTCGTCGAGTACCTGCTTGTAGTACGGCACGCGATCGTAGACCCATGCCGCCGTAGACTTCAGACGCCGAAGCTGCAGCTCCGACAGGTCCGGCCGCGTCATCGTCTCGTACTCGGGATTCCAGATCGGCATTGAGCCCTCCCTATTCCGTGCCATGCCACGCGCCGAGGTAGATCAGGCGCACATCGTCGTTCATGACCAGTTCTGACGCCGCACCCTGGAGAACGACGTGACCGGCCCTCATGACCAGTCCGCGGTCCGAGTGCCGCAAGGCCAGCTTGGCATCCTGCTCGATCAACAGGATAGCCAGGCCCTCTGACCTCAGATCGTCAAGCACCGCGAATATGTCGGCGATGACCTTCGGCGCAAGGCCGAGCGACGGCTCGTCCAGAAGCAATACCCGCGGCGAGGACATCAGCGCCCGTCCGACCGCCAACATCTGTTGCTCACCGCCCGAGAGGGTCGCAGCCGCCTGCCTCGAGCGCTCGGCGAGCACCGGGAACAGCGCCTGCACGCGTTCCAGCCCTGCAGCGACGCCCTCGGCAGACTGCGTATGACCGCCGAGAAGAAGGTTCTCCTCCACACTCATCGGGCCGAACAGCATGCGTCCTTCGGGTACGAGCGCAAGCCCACGGCGCACAAGGCGCTCGGGCGGAGTTCCCGTGATATCTTCTCCGCCGAGCAGGACTCGACCCGATGTCGGATGCAGAAGGCCTGCGATGGCCTTGAGCAGCGTCGACTTCCCGGCGCCGTTCGCGCCGATCAGCGTGACGATCTCGCCGGCGCCTACCGTCAGCGAGACATCGCGGATGACGGGCACGTGCCCGTAACCCGCCGAGACACCCCGGACCTCGAGGACCGCGTCACTCATCGCTGACCTCCTCGCCGAGATACGCTTCGATCACCGCGGAGTCCTTCTGTATGAGCATGGGAGGCCCTTCAGCGATCTTGCGCCCGCGATCGAGCACCACGATCTCCTCGGAAACCTCCATCACAAGCCCCATGTCGTGCTCGACCACGACGAGCGTGACGCCCTCGTCCCGGATGCGGTACAACGTCTCGGCAAGCCCTTGCGTCTCGCGGTTGTTCAATCCAGCAGCGGGTTCGTCCAACAGGAGGAGGCGCGGCTCGGCAGCAAGCGCACGCGCGATCTCGAGCAGTCGTCGCATGCCGTGCGGGATATCAGCAGCTTTCGTATGCGCGTAGCTCTCGGCACCGACAAGGCGCAGCAGCTGCGCGGCCCTCTCGGCAGCACGGCGCTCCTCGCGCACCGTCCATGGAAGGTGGAACGCCCCGCCGAGCAGCCCCGTCCGCAGGCGTGTGTGCATCCCGACGAGCACGTTCTCGGTGGCGGTGAGCTCCTCGAACAGTTGCGTGTTCTGGAACGTGCGCGATACACCGGCCCGCACGATCCGATGCGGCCTCATCCCGATGATCTCACGGCCATCGAACGTCACGGAGCCGGCATCGGGCCGGTCGAACCCCGTCAGCAGGTTGAACAGCGTACTCTTGCCTGCACCATTGGGGCCGATGACGGCCTTGATCGTGCCCTCATAGACGTCGAAGCTCACTCCGTCCACAGCCACGAGGCCACCGAAGCGCCTCGTGAGGTCCCTGACCGTCAGCAGGCTCATGCGGGCTCACCCGCCCCCGCCTTGGCCCGCTTTCGTATGAGCGCGGCCATTCCACCGGGCGCGAAGATGACCGTCACGATCATCACCAGACCGGAGATGTCGACCTCCCAATCCTGTATGACCGCCGCAACGTCATTGTCCAGTCCCGGTATCAGCGCGTGCACGTACTGCAGAAGCGTCAGTACCACGGCGGCGGCGAGCGGACCGCCGAGCGACCCGGTGCCGCCTACCACCACCATCGCCACGAGCAGGATCGAGAACTCAAGCGAGAACTGCGTCGGAGAGATGAACCCGACGGAATGCGCGTACAGCGCGCCCGCAAGTCCCGCAAGCGCCGCCGAAAGCGCGAATACCTGCACCTTGAGTCTCGTGGTATCGACACCCGATGCAAGCGCTCCTGCCTCGGACCCATGCAGTGCGCGCATGGCCCTTCCGGGGCGAGTTCGGACGAGATTCGCCGCACCCAGGAACGCGAGGACTGCCACCAGCCAGACAAGCAGGTAGATGCCCGCTGGTGTGTCTATTGTGAACGACCCGATCTTGGGAAACGGTATCCCCGAAAGCCCGTCGTTGCCGCCCGTGATCGACCGGACCTCAACGAACAGCACGCTCATGATCTCGTTGAAGCCCAACGTCGCCATCGCCAGGTAGTGGCCTTTCAGGCGCAGGCTCGGCAGCGCCAGCAACAGTCCGCCCGCCGCGGCGATCAGCGTCCCGGCCAGCACCGCAACAAGCCACGGTGTCGCGTGAGCGGTCGTCAGATATGCCGACGTGTAGGCACCTATGCCGAAGAAGGCCGCGTGTCCCAGCGATATCTGTCCGGCGTAGCCGAACAGGAGCGCCAACCCGGCGATCACGATCGCGTTGAGTCCTACGAACGTCAGCACCTTCAGCAGGTAGCGGTCAGTGGTGATCAACGGCACCAGCGCCACCGCCACGATCGCGGCGGACATGAGAGCGACGCGGACGGTGCGAGCCTTATCACGCACGCTCACACCTTCTCCCGGGCAGCCCGGCCGAACAGGCCTTCAGGTCGCACGAAGAGCACCACAAGCAGCAGGACGAGTGCGATCACGTCCTTGTACGTGCTTGAGATGAACGCGATGGACATGCTCTCGACGAGGCCGAGTACGAGCCCTCCGACCACCGCCGAGACGGGATTCCCGAGCCCGCCGAGTATGGCGGCCGCAAACCCCTTCAACCCTATCCTGGCGCCGACGTCGAACGATGTCTGAGTCAGTGGTGCGACCGCGACGCCGGCGACAGCACCGAGCGCCGCCGCCAGGCCGAAACTCACCATGACGATGCGCGCCGTGTCAATCCCCATGAGCCTGGACGCCTCGTGACTGAGCGAACATGCCCGCATCGAGCGCCCGAACTTCGTCTTGGAGTACAGCCAGGTCAACGCTATGACGGCGACGAGTGTGATACCCCACACCCACAACGCCTGGCGCTCGATGGCCGCTCCCGCCACGACGATCGACGGGCCTTCACTGAAAGCCGGAAGCGAGAGCTCACTACCGCCGAATATGTGTCGCGACAGCGACTTCAGCACCATCGAGCCGCCGATGGTGATGATGATGAGCACAAGAGGTCCGGAGTCCCTCCTCGGCCGCAATGCGACACGCTCGAAGGCAAGGCCGATCACAGCGGTCAGAGCGACCCCGGCCAACACCGCCAGGGGCAGCGGGAGACCGAGACGCACGAAGAACACCGCAAGCATGCCGCCGAGCATGAAGAACTCGCCCTGGGCGAAGTTGATGATCCCGGTCGACCCGAACACCAGCGTGAACCCCAGCGCGACCAATGCGTAGATCGAGCCGTTCTTCAGGCCGGCAACGGCGAACTGCAGCAGCTCAGCGCTATCCACGGCTCACTCGTCCAGCACCCATTCGCCACCCTCGATACGGTACATGACCAGGTCTTTCTCCGTCAGTCCATTGTGATCGTCCGGTCCGTAGGTGAACGTACCACCCACACCGACAAGTCCGCTCGTCTCCTCGATAGCATCCCGGAGTGCAGCCGGTGTGGCCTCACCGTCGATCCGGGAGAGCGCGTCCACGATGACCACGAACGCGTCATACGCGTGCCCGGCGAAGATGTCGGGCCCCATGCCGTACTCCTCCGTATAGCGATCGATGAACTCGGTGGCCACGGTATATGGCTCTGTGCCCTCGCCGTACGCCTCCGGGCGCAGGATCTTGCCCGCGGCGAACGTGAACCCTTCCGCGGACGCGCCGGCACCCTCGATGAATTCGACGCGGCCATTGCCGGGGCTGCCGACCAACGGGACGTCGAAGCCGAGCTGCTCCATGTTCTTGGCGACGATGGTCGCCTCGCGGCCCGCGTTCCACATCAGCACGACATCCGGGTTCTCCCCGCGGATCTTGGTCAACTGAGCGGTCATATCGGTGTCACCGGGGTTGAACGTCTCATCAGCGACGATCTCGACACCGGCGGCGCTCGCCGAGGCAAGGATGACATCCCGCCCGTCAGCTCCATAGCCGCCGGTGTCGCTGATGATCGCAACCTGCGTGAGGCCCTTCTCGGCCAGAGAACTCAGGGTGAACGGCACCACGACCCGGTTCGGCCATGGCGTCTGGAAGACGAACTCGTCGAAATCGGCGGTCACGACCGACCCGCCGGCCATCGACACCTGCGGTATGCCCGCGCGATCGATGTCGGTGCGCATCGCCATCGTCTGCCCGGTGCCGGTGGCGCCGATGATGGCGATGACATCCTCCCGCTCGATGAGGCTTGTGACCGCGGCAGCCGCCTTCGCGGCGTCGGTCGCGTCGTCTTCGAAGAAGAGCTCCACGGGGTGTCCGTTGATACCGCCGGCATCGTTGAGACGTTGTGCCTCAAGCTCGATGGCCTGCTTCTCCGGAACGCCGAGACCTGAATAGGTCCCGGTCAGCGAGACCACGACACCGATGCGATACGCTTCGGCTTCCGGCTCGGTTCCTCCGCCGCTATCGCAACCAGTCGTCGACAGCATCCCCACGACCAACATGGCCGCCGAGATGACCACGAACGCCCTCCTCAGCATGGTGCCCTCCATATCCCCTGTTCCCTACAGCCGTTGCACGCTAGGGAGTCTCGACGACCCAGCCGCCGTCGGCGACCCTGTACATCACAAGATCGTCTTCGGACATACCGTTGTGGTCGCTGGCGCTGAACGTGAACACGCCGCCGATCCCTACGAACCCATCCGTGTTCTCTATCTCGTCGCGCAGGTCCTGAGGAGTGAAGCCCTCGTCGAGGCGCCTCATGGCCTCCACGATCAGGTACAGCGCATCATAGGCGTGACCCGCAAACGTATCCGGGGCCTTTCCGTAGCGCTCGGTGTACCGCTCGATGAAGTCGGTGGCGACCTCGTAGCCGGCGGTTCCGGCGCCGTAGCTGTCCGGCACCAGGATCTTGCCGGCGGCAAAGCGGAATCCTTCAGCGGCACTGCCAGCGCCCTCGATGAACTCGGTGCGCGCGTTGCCGTGACTGCCGTAGAGCGGGATCGTCATGCCGAGCTGCTCCATGTTCTTGGCGACTATCGCGGCTTCCTTGCCTGCGTTCCACAACACGATCGCCTCGGCATCGCTGCCCTTGACCTTGGTCAGCTGTGCGGTCATGTCGGTGTCACCGGGGTTGAAGGTCTCTTCCGAGACGATCTGCATGCCGTAGGCGTCCACGTTGGCCTTCACGACCGCAGCGCCGTCGGCGCCAAACCCTCCGGTGTCCGACATGAGCGCGATCTTCGTGATGCCCGCATCTTTGAGCGTACCGAGCGTGAACGGCACCACGAGGCTGTTCGACCAGGGCGTCTGAAAGACCAGCGGGTCGAACTCCGCCGTGATGACCGTGCCACCCGCGACCGACACCTGTGGGATGCCCGCGCGATCGATGTCACCGCGCATTCCCATCGTCTGGCCGGTACCGGTCGCGCCGATGATCGCGAGCACGTCCTCCTGCTCGATCAGGCGCACCGTGGCGGCCTGCGCTTTCGCCGCATCGGTGCCATCGTCCTCGATGATCACCACGATCGGATGCCCGTTGACGCCACCCGCATCGTTGATACGCTCGAGTTCCATCTCGATCGTGTTCTTCTCGGGCTCGCCGAGCCCTGCGTACGTCCCACTGAGCGAAAGCACCGCACCAATCGTGTACGGGTCCTTCGTCGCCGTCTCTCCGCCATCACTCTCGCCGGAATCATCTCGCGAACAACCCGCGAGCGACGCCACGACGAGCGAGAGAGCGATGCCGGCCGGCAGCGCAAGCTGCCACCACTTCCTGTGCATCGTTTCCATCCTCCTCACACGGTCGTTGCGCGCCCGCCGCCCGACCCCCAGAGCACGGGAGACGGAAACGCTCCTACAAATGGACCTCCGCGATCTCCGCCTGAGACACGAGACGCACGGGACGATCCGAGAGCAGGTGCACCGCTCGCTCGACGTCAGCGACGTTGATGACCACGTAGGTCGCTATGAGCGAGTACACGTACTCTATGTTCACGCCCGCCTCGGCGACGATCTTCAGCACGCCTGCCAGCCCGCCGGGCTGATCGGGCAGGTCGATGCATATGACGTCGTCCTCACGGACGGTGAAACCCGCTGCTTTGAGCACTTCTTTGCCCTCGGCCACCTTGTCCAGGATGAGGCGCAGAATGCCGTACTCGGCAGTGTCTGACACCGAGAAACCGCGGATGTTGATGCCCGCCTCGCCGAGAAGCCCGGTGATCTCACTCACGCGACCGCTCTTGTTCTCGATGAACACCGACAGTTGGCTGACCTTCTTGTCGCTCATACGGCGCACGCTCCTCCTTCACATGCATCGCGTCCAAGCTCGAACGCCCTGAGGTTGGCGTCCACAGTCTTGGGCGGCACACGCGACGCGATGACCTCGCGCCATGCCTCTACGTCAAAGGGTAGGCCCATGGAGGCCGCACCCATGAGAACGATGTTCGCCGAGCGGGGGCTGCCCGCCTCGCACGCAAGCTCCTCGGCATCCAGGAAGATCGCGCCTTCGTAGTCGAGAGCCGCGACGATACCTGATGGAGGCGCCAGTACGCCGGTGAGTACCGGCAGCGGTTGGATGGTCCGTGTGTTGACGACGAGACGACCCGAGGGCTTGACGAACTGGAGTTTGCGAGCCGCCTCGATCAGTTCGAAGGCGATGAGATGGTCGGCGCTGCCCGGGTCGATGACTGGTGAGAATACCTTGGCACCGAAACGCACGACGGTGTCGACCGAGCCTCCACGCTGCGCCATGCCGTGGACCTCGGATAGCTTCACGTCGTGACCCGCAGCCACTGCGACCTTGGCCAAGACGTCGCCCGCCAGTATGGTGCCCTGACCGCCCACGCCCGCGAGAAGGACTGTCGTGACGTCGCTCATGACCGTCCCCTTCCGATATCGCATGCGGCTCCACTCGGCACGATCGCGTCCGACTTGCACACCCGGACACACTGCTCGCAGCCCACGCACAGCGTGGCGTCGATGACCGCACGGGCGCTCTCAGGGTCTTTCGAGATAGCGGGACATCCCAAATTGATGCACCGCCCACACTTGATGCACAGCTCCTCGTCGACCGCATACGGGTCTGCCTTCTGGCGCACAAGTAACGCACACGGCGCCTTGGCGACGATGACGCTCAGGTGATCCGCGGCTGTTTCTTCCTTCAGGACCTTGTAGACGGCGCCCGGGTCGTGAGGATCGACCACACGAACCGACTCGACGCCGACCGCACGTGCCAGCGCTTCTAGATCCAGAGCCGGAGCAGGGTCACCTGCAAGGGTCAGCCCCGACACCGGATTTCCCTGGTGCCCTGTCATGGCAGTCGTTCTGTTGTCCAACACGATGACCGTGCCTGAATCGCCGTTGTACACCATGTTCAGCAGACCGGTGATCCCGCTGTGAGCGAACGTCGAATCGCCGATGACGGCGACAACGGGTCGTTCGGCAGACTGAATGAGTCCCATCCCGTGCGCCATGCCGATGCTGGCGCCCATGCATATGCAGCTGTCCATGGCCTGCAACGGAGGCAGTGCGCCCAACGTGTAGCAGCCGATATCGCCCGTCACGACCGCCTTGAGCCGATGGAGCGCATAGAACACTCCCCTGTGGGGGCAGCCCGGGCACATGAGCGGCGGACGCGGGGGCAGATCCCGGATGGCTTCCCGGAGCTCGGGCTTGGCGGCCCCGAATGCGGAGGCGACCAGGCCGGGAGAGTACTCACCGATGCGGGGCAGGTCGGTCCCGACGACGTCGATACCCAGCGCTTTGATCCTAACCGTCAGGTACGGGTCGAGCTCTTCGACCACCGCTACCCGCTGCACCTTCGAGCTGAAGTCGAGGACGAGGTCTTGCGGGAACGGGAACGTCATTCCGAGCTTGAGCACCGATGCCTCGGGGAGCGCCTCACGCACGTATTGGTATGCGATGCCGGACGTGACGACACCGAGTGCGGGATCGCGCATCTCGACGCTGTTCTCGGCACAGGATTCAACGCACGATGCGAGATCGTTCAGGCGCTCCTCAAGACTCACCCGTCGGGTACGCGCGTTCGCCGGCATCATCACGTACTTGGATGTGTCCTTCGTGTACGGCGCGATATCGCGCTCTACGCGTTCTCCCACGTCGACCAGGCTCTTGGAATGCGAGATCCGTGTGGTCGTCCTCACGATGACCGGGACGTCGTGCTCCTCAGATATCTCGAAGGCTCTCTTGATGTAAGCCAGAGCCTCTGTGCTGTCCGAAGGCTCAAGCAGCGGAACCTTGGCTGCTGCTGCGTAGTTGCGTGTGTCCTGCTCGTTCTGTGAGGAGTGCATCGACGGGTCGTCGGCGACGAGGTAGACCAGGCCACCTCCTACCCCGGCGTATGCCTGGGTGAACAGCGGGTCGGCAGCGACGTTCAGGCCCACATGCTTCATCGTGACGAGAACCCGCCCTCCGGCCATGCTCACGCCGGCGGCAACCTCAGCGGCGACCTTCTCGTTGGGCGCCCACTCGCAGCGCACGCCCTCATAGCGCACGAGGTTCTCGAGGACTTCGGTCGACGGCGTACCGGGGTATCCGACACCCACTACGACGCCGGCTTCCCAGGCGCCTCGCGCTACAGCCTCGTTACCTGACATCAGCGTGGGCGACAAATGGCACCTCCCGGGCGTGTTGGATAGCTGCCGCAGCGCTCTGCGGATTCTGCGAATCATATCACAGAGGGCATGCGTCTGAGCGGTTCAGGGAGGGCACAAAACGTCGACCGGAAGGGGTGCTAGAAGCGGGATGCGCCCACGTAGTCGCCCCTGCTCGCGATGCGCTCGGTCAGCGACGATACCTTGACCACATCTCCGGTCTGCGGAGCATGGATGAAGTTGCCGTTGCCCACGTATATCCCGACGTGGTGAACACGTGAAGCGTCACCGTCCGTGCCGAAGAACACGAGGTCTCCCGGGAGCAGCAGATCGAGGCGATCGGCAGCGATATGCTTCCCGGACTTGTACTGACTCGCGCTGGTGCGCGGGAGCGAGATCCCGATCTGGCCGTAGACGTACTTGCACAGCCCCGAACAGTCGAAACCGCTCGGTGAACTGCCTCCCCAGACGTACGGAACGCCGAGGTACTGCATGGCGATGGCAACCACTTCGGGGTGTCCCGCTCCGAGAGTGCCCGGATCGGCCGCCGCGCGGTCGTTCGCTGTGTTGTTGAGCGCGGCCTGCCGTGCCAGCTCAGCAGCGCGTTCCGCGGCAAGTCTGCGCTGACGCTCTTCTTCCTCGGCGATCAGCTGCCGGACCTCCGCGTCGAGCGACGCAAGGTACTGCTCCTGCTTGCGGATGTCGGCCTCGATGGCTTTCGCGCGATTCTCGGCGTCGGCGCGTAGCGCGACTTGCTCGGCCTCACGCGTCTCGAGCGAGCGCTCAAGCGCTTCCACCTGCGCCTTGGCTTCCTTCACTTCCGCGACGATCTGCGCGTCGCTCCGGTTGATCCGGCTCAGAAGGTCGAGCCGCGTGATGAAGTCAGCGAACGAGGTTGTGCCGAGAAGCACCTCAAGCATCCCCGTCCCGCCGTCACGGTAGATGTTCGCTGCCCGGTCGGCCAGCTGGTCTTGATACTTCACGAGTTCTTTGGAGGCCACTTCGAGCTCCGCACGTGTCTCGCGGATCTGCTCCCGCGTCTGCTCGAGCGCCTCGCTGATGGCGTTGTACTCCTCGATACGGACTTCAAGCTCATCAGCCATTCGGTCGCGTTCCGCCTGTGCGGCAGCGGCCTCAGCCTGCTTCGCTTCGATCTCGGCGTTCGTGGGCGCGCCGAACGCAGGCGTCGCCAGAACGAGCACGAGGACAAGGGCGAGTGCGGTCGACGTTCTCAGACCGCTTGTGGACACACCGTTGTGCACGCGCTACCTCCAGCTACGTCTTGTACTGCGTCATGTGACCGACAGCTGCCGGCCCGAGGTGCGGTTCCGATAGAGATAATACCACATGACCTGCACTTTCTTCACCCGGGCGGCTGCGGCCCTGTGGCTTGTATCGGCGATTCTGATAAAGTATGTGAGTCGCTCGTGGACAGGCAGTATGCGCAAGCCTGTTCCAGGGAGGAAGTTTGACACCACTGATGAACGTTCGAAAGCGCCTTGCAAGCCTCCTCACGGCTGTCGCGATCTTGACGGCCGGGGTTCCCTTGAGCGCTTCGGCAAGCCCCGAGATCCCGTTCGCTGGTGATACGGCGGCACTCGCACGCATCAACAGCCAGCTCGATACCGCGACCGCACGGGTGCTCGAGATAGAGGCCGAGACGACGGCACTGCGTGCCGACAATGCCGCTCTTGAGGAGCGCATCGCGGTCACAGCCGAGCGCATACGCGGTCAGCGGGAGGCGCTCCAGCTTGCTGAGGAGGCTCTCGCCGAGGCCAAGGCCCGCTTTGAGACCCGTATCATCGTCGTCTACAAGCGCGGCACGGTCGACCCGTTCAGCCTGCTGTTCTCGGCGGAATCCATCGGAGACTTGTTCGCACGCGCTTCGCTGCTCTCCCGTCTCGCCGAGGAAGACGGCCGCGTCGTATCCGACCTGAACCTTGCCGCCGCAGATGCGCGCTACCAGGCCTCGGTGCTCGATGACCTGCGTGCACAGGATGTCGAGTTGCGGCGCGTCCAGCAGCTACGACTCGATGCGCTCGACGAGATGCTTGCCGAGCAGGAGTCACTCATCGCGAACCTCACGGAAGAAGCGCATGACGCGCTGCTCGCGGCCCGCAGGCTGGATGCCGAGACGCGCAAGCAGTGGAGGGATAGCTCGATCCCTGACGGCACGATCATCGAGCGGGCGGAAGTCATCGTCCTCCCCGACCGAACCTTCCTCGCTTCCGCCTACATGCCTCGGACGTACCGCGCGACCGGTGAATCCTTCACCGCCGTATGCTCCTGGTATGGGAACGAGTTCGACGGACGACCCACCGCATGCGGGCAGATCTTCAATGAAGACGATTTCACGTGTGCTTCTCGGACGCTGCCATTCGGCACCGTGCTGGCGCTAACGCGTGGTGCACGGCGGATCATAGTGGTCGTTACCGACCGCGGACCGTTCGTAGCGGGCAGAGACCTCGACCTCTCCAAGGCAGCCGCTGCTGCACTGGGATTCTCAGGAGTGGCGACGGTACAGGCCGAGATCGTTATCCCCGCAGAGTAGAAACGGCCGCCGGATCACCCGGCGACCGCTCAGTACGCTTTCACTTCCCGCTCGAACCGTGCGGCTACACCACGTGGATCAGCGACACTATCTTCTTGTCGCCGAGCTTCGCGCGCCCACCGAGGAAGTCCAGCTCGATCAGGAATGCGAAGCCCATCGTCTCGGCTCCCGCAGCCTCGACAAGCTCGTTCTTGGCTGCGGCCGTTCCCCCTGTTGCAAGAACATCGTCGACGATAAGCACCTTGTCTCCAGGCCCCATCGCATCCTCGTGGATCTCAAGCGAGTCCGTGCCGTACTCCAGCGCGTACTCGGCGCTCGTGGTCTTCCAGGGCAGCTTCCCGGGCTTGCGGGCAGGCACGAAGCCGGCGCCCAGCTTGTAGGCCAGTGCACCGCCGAAGATGAATCCCCGCGCCTCCGCGCCCATCACCTTGGTGATGCCGGCGGCGGCGAACTCATCGGCGATGGTATCGATCGCCCTGCGGAACCCGTCCGGGCTCGCCAGCAGGGGTGTGATGTCCTTGAACACGATCCCCTCTTTGGGGAAATCAGGGATGTCGCGAATGTACTGCTCGAGATTCAATACTGCCTCCTTCGTTCAGCGGACCCTGCTAAGACTACATCGAGCGGCGCGCAGGGGCCAGCGCTCAGAGCATCTCCCCGAGTCTGTCGAGCTGGGCGCGGGTGCCGAGCACAACCAGCTGGTCTCCTGCCTTGAGCTCGGTCTCGGGCTCAGGATTCGTGTTCAGGCCGCTTTCCGGGCTCTCCACGGCAAGGATGTACGCACCGGTCAGGTCTCGCACCTGGGCATCGCGGATGGACCGTCCCCGGAGGCCGGACCCTTCCGACACACGCATCGCTTCGAGGGTGTAATCCACGCGATCGCCGTGCGTGACGACATCGAGATAGTCCGAGACGAGCGGGTGCAGCGCCATCGAAGCCATCCGGCGTCCGCCGATCACATTGGGCGTAAGGACACGATCCGCGCCCGAACGCAGGATCTTCGCCTCAGAGGCCACCTGCGATGACCGCGCAACGATGAACAGCGACGAGCTCAGGGTCCGCGCCGTGAGGGCGACGAACAGGTTATCGGCATCGGTGTCCAGCGCTGTGACCAGGCCTTTCGCACGCTTGACCCCTGCGGCGAGCAAGACCTCCTCATCGGTGGCGTCCCCCTGCATATAGAGCCAGCCGGCCTCCTCGGCCATCGTCTTGCACTCCTCGCACACGTCGACCACGATGAACTCCACACCTTCCTCGGCGAGAGTCCGAGCGACCACCGAGCCGACTCGACCCACTCCGACGACGATGTAGTGGTTCTTCAGCTCACTGATACGCTTGTTCATTCGACGTCCCTCCAGAAGGCCGCGCAGGTGTCCCTCGACCATGAACTCGACGATGGTACCGAACGAATACGCCAGGCCGGCGACACCCGACAGGATGAGCCCTATCGTGAAGATACGGCCTGCGTCACTGAGCTCAGCGACCTCGTGGAATCCCACGGTCGCGATCGTGATGACGGTCATGTACAGCGAATCAAGCAGAGACCAGCCCTCGACGATGATGTAGCCCACCGTGCCCGCTACAAGGATGCCGAGGAGTACCGCCAGCGCTCGTGCTACACGACCCAACATCAGCCCATCACCTCTTCTTTGAGGGTGGCGACGAACGGAAGGTTGCGGAAACGGCCGCCGAGATCGAGACCGTACCCCACGACGAATCTGTCCGGGATGCGAAAACCCCGATACGCGATGTTCAGGTCGGCGATTCGTCTCGCGTCCTTGTCCAACAGCGTGCAAACCTCGATGGACGCCGGCTTGCGCTGACGGAGCACACCCATCAGGTAGTTCAACGTGAGTCCTGTGTCGATGATGTCCTCGATGATGAGCACGTGCCTGTCCTCGATAGCGTCGTCGAGATCTTTGGTGATCCGGACCGCAGCACCGCCTCCTGAGTACGAGGAGATCGCCATGAAATCCATCGTCAGCGGAAGATCGATGTGGCGGCACAAATCGGCGAGGAAGATCAACCCTCCGCGCAACACCGTCAGCAGCACAAGGTCCGCGCCCTGATAATCACGGGTGATCGCAGCTCCAAGCTCCTCGACCTTGTCCATGATCTCGTCCGGCGAGACGAGCATCCTGTCGAGTAACGGATCTGCCAGAACCGCCGCCCGCCCCCTCACGTCGTACCCTGTTCGCCAGCTGTCAGCCCGCCGCCTTCACTGTGGGCCTGCTCCTGAACGGGTATCCCGAACTTGAACAGCAGCTTCCTGAAGTCCTTCTGGTAGAAGATCTTGATGTTGACGTCCGGGTAGAGCTCCTTGAGGCGTCTGACCTTCCGGTTCTTCTTGGTCACCAGCTTCTGGCTCATGGTTGTGAGTTCGATGTAGAGGTCGAAGTCTGTCAGGTAGAAGTCCGGCGCGAACCAGGCGATCACGTTGCCTTCGCCGTCCCACTCGATGGGAAACCGGGTCGGCTCGTACTCCCACCGGATACGGTAGAAGTCGAGGATTTGTGCTGCCGCACGTTCGCTCGGGTGAACGAACCGGGTCGTCGCAACATGCGCCGACGTCGGCAGGCTATCGAATGGCGCGTCTGTTGTCTCGGGCATAGTCTCTATACGACGTCCTCGAACACGCGAGAGAGCGCACGGTGCAACATGTGCTTCTTGAGCTCCCCCGTCAGTCTGGTGAGTTCACCGAGCGTGTCGACGAGCTTCTGACGCGTCTCAGGCGTACGGTGCCTGAAGGTCGGCATCAGTATCTGCGAGAAGAACGACGCCTCACGTTCTGCGAACGTCTCGTAGATGCGCAGGTGCCGCGGTTCAACGCCGAATCGCCTCAGATCCCAGCATGCGTGTGCGATGCCTATGTCGCCAGCCTGTATCTCCTTGCCGTGGTCCCCGTCGACGAGCTGAATGAGCCCGAACTCGGCGAGCTCTCTCAAGAATGCCTCAGTCACACCAAGCGCCTCAGAGGCCTTCTCGACCGGCACCGTTTCCGCATCTTCCAGAGGCAGCGCCATCGCCTCAGCGTGGCTCACGACCGGCTCAAGCTCAACGGGCACGCGGCCCTTGTCGTAGTCAGCAAGCTTCTCACGGATGACCGCGAGAGGCATGAAGTGCTCCTTCTGCAGTTTGAGCACGAGCTCGAGCCGCTTCAGATCCGCAGTGGAGAACTTGCGGTATCCGCCGGCTGTCCGGTCCGGGGTGACCAGCCCTTCTTCCTCGAGGAAACGAACCTTCGAGATGCTGAGGTCGGGATACTTCGTCTTGAGGTGCTCGACGACCTCGCCGATCGTCATGTACTCGCGCGTGCCGGCCATCACGCACCCCCTCCCGATAGGAACACCATCTTGAAGCGTCCGATCTGGAGTGCGTCGCCGTTGCGCAGGTCGGCCGAATCGACGAGTACGTCATTGACATAGGTGCCGTTCAGCGACCCTGCGTCGGAGACCTTGACCAGGCCACCCACGACATCGATGCGCGCATGACGGCGCGAAACGGTGACGTCGTTGAGGAAGATGTCACTGCTCGGATCGCGCCCGATGGCATACGAACCGGCCTCGAGGTAGAAACGCTCCCCCGTCTCGGCTCCCTTGTGTACGACGAGCACCGGGATCTCCGAGGCCTCGATCGCAACAGGTTGGGGCTTGCGTTCTTCCTCTACCCCCACCGGTTGGAAGGAAGCCGTTGAACCCTCGATCCGCAGGCCGCAGGAAGGGCATGTCTCAGCGCCCTCGGGCAGCTGTGCGCCGCAAGATGGACAGGTCTCCATGCTCACCATCCCCGTCTATAGGGATATCCGGCTCTCAGTCGAGGAAGCCGAACTCCTTCTTCTGGAAGGACTGCGTGATCTGTGCCTCGAGCGCGGAGGCGATCTCGGGGTTCTCCAACACGTGCGACAGCTTCTCTTCGCTCAGGCGATTACGCACGTACGGGTCATTGAGGGCATCCGCGAACTTGCGGCCGTTGTGCACCTCGCGAATCACATACTCCACGACACGCTCTTCGACAGCGTCGATAGCGAGGTCATCCAGGAACGACTGGATCTTGTCGGCGATCGTTGTCACAGGTCCTCCTTGTCAGGCCCGGGTCCCCCGGGGTGTTGCTCACTCTTCGTCATCACCGAAATCATCGGATGTGACGTCGTAGCGTGATACGCCACGCATATCGTTGGAGAGGATGTCGATCAGACGCTCAAGATCACCGGGGGAAACGACGTCCTCCCCTGCCTCTCGCTGGACCTTCATCCGACGCACGAGCTCCGCACGCAGGATGTCGATCTTGCCGTGCAGGACGCGGCGACGGTAACTGACCCGCTGCTCCTCGGCATACAGCTCATCGAGCAGCTCACGCAACTCCTCGGGAGTCTTGTCCTGAAGGTCGAGCAACGCGTCGTCGGAAGCGTGCTTCTCCGGTCCCATGTCCCCTCCAAGTCGTCCACAAACGGCCCTTCTCGGCCCGGCCTCATTGTATCAGACGCCACCGTCATAGACGCCTCTACCTCGGCCTTATCCTTACTGGCTTCATCGGCGTCTCAATGGGGTCTTTCCCCTCTTGCAGAACCTCAGTCCTTCGCAGTGAACATGGCCGCGGTAGCCTGTGCGTCATTCGTCTCTGCGGCCGATAGCGTGCTCGGCTCGAACTCGACCCCAAGAACACCCTCGAACGCACCCACCACCGCCTGGACGATCTCGCTATCGGCGGGAGACCGCCCGAGCGCATCACGGAGCGTTACGGCACGCCGCGCAAGGGCGTTCGCAGCGCCGGCATCCAGCTTGAAGACGCGCGCCTCGCGGGAGACATCACGACTCCTCACGAACGAGCCGTGCTGCAGACACGAGTCCCGGTGCCACACCTGTGCGCTCCCCGAGAGTTTCGCGGCGCCGAGCGAGAGATCTGCGCTCGTGGCGTGCAGATAGCACGCACCGGCAGCCTTGTCGCCATGTGCCCGTGGCGTCAGGCCCGCGTCGACACCGAGTTCCCGGTACGCCTCGACCAGTGCGCCGCACAGCACTCGATAGCTCGCCGCCACGCCACGTGGAAGCCCATCCGCGGTCCCCGCGACAACCGAGTACGTCAGCTCATCGTCGTGCAGCACTCCTCGGCCGCCGGTGGGACGTCGGACGACATCGATGCCGAGACGTGCGCACAGCTCCACATCGACGTCATCGAGCTTCTGGAACCGGCCGAGCGTCACCGTTGGCACGCGCCATCGGTACAGGCGCAGGGTGGGCAGAGATTCGCCCGCGGCGTGAGCGTGCAAAACGGCCCGGTCGATGGCCATGTTGTGCGCACCGTCGACCGGACCGTCTATGATGAGTCGCCATTTCACCGGAAGTCGCCCGCAGGCGCTAGGCCCCCTCGGGACGCCATGCGACATCCAGGTTCTTGACCGCTCCCGCTTCGTCCAAACGCCGCACCGGAGTGTCATAAGGCGCCCCGTGCAGCAGGTCGGGATCACTCGCAGCCTCCTCAGCGATGCGGAGCATCACCTCGGCGAACCGGTCGAGTGTCTCCTTGCCCTCGGTCTCCGTGGGCTCGATCATGATCGACTCCTCGACGATCAGCGGGAAGTAGATCGTCGGCGGATGATAGCCGTAGTCCAGCAGCCGCTTGGCAATATCGAGCGTGCGCACGCCGTACTCCTTGCGCATCCGCTTCCCCGACAACACGAACTCGTGCATGCAGGTGCGGTCATACGGCAGATCGTAGACGCCCTTCAGCTTCTCCTTGAGGTAGTTCGCCGAGAGCACCGCCTGCTCTGAGGCCTGCTCGAGGCCTTCGCCACCGAGCGCCCGCACATATGCGTAGGCACGCACGAGGACGCCGACGTTGCCGTTGAAAGAGCGAACGCGCCCGATCGAGTGCTCGGGCGTCACGAGGCCGAACGTGCCGTCCTCCTGCACTACCGCGAGTGGACCCGGCAGGAATGGCGCAAGGATGTCGCGTACGGCGACCGGGCCCGCACCGGGGCCTCCCCCGCCGTGCGGCGTTGCGAACGTCTTGTGCAGGTTGATGTGAAGCGCATCGAAGCCCATGTCGCCCGGGCGAGCCTTGCCCATCACCGCGTTCATGTTCGCGCCGTCGCAGTATGCCAGCGCGCCCACCGCGTGAACCGCATCGGTGATCGCCAGGATGTTCTCATCGAACAAGCCGAGTGTGTTCGGGTTCGTGAGCATCAAAGCGGCCACGTCTGTATCAAGCGCAGCCTTGAGCGCATCGAGGTCCACGCCACCGCGCTCGTTGCTCGGCACCGTGGTGACCTGGTAGCCGCACATCGCAACGGTGGCGGGATTGGTGCCATGAGCCGAGTCCGGGATGATGACGCGCTTGCGCGGATCGCCGTTGGACGCGTGGTATGCACGGATGCACATCAAGCCCGTGAGCTCGCCATGCGCGCCGGCGGCAGGCTGCAGCGTGACCGCGGGCAGCCCTGCGACCTCGGCAAGAGCATCCTGCAGCTCCACCATCATCTCGAGGACGCCCTGCGCAGTCTCGGCAGGCTGATAGGGATGCGTCCCGGCAAAACCGGGCAGTCTGCACGCCCATTCGTTGATCTTCGGGTTGTACTTCATGGTGCAACTGCCGAGTGGGTAGAACCCGTTGTCCACGCCGAAGTTCGCCTCGGCCAGATGCGCGTAGTGCCTCGCGAGGTCGATCTCGGAGACCTGCGGCAGCACGGGCGCAGTCTTGCGACGCTGCGATCCCAGTACCGCATCAAGGTCGACAGGCACGCCGGTGGCGGGCGGCTCCACGCAACGTGCGTCGGGAGAGCCAAGCTCGAAGATGACGCGGCCGGTCAGCGGCTCGCGTACGGGACGCTCGCTCACAGGGACGTCACCTCCTCAACGAAGTGGTCGATCTGCGCGCGTGTACGCTTCTCGGTCACAGCGAACAGCACGAGGCCTTCGTCGGCCTCATCGAAGCGCGCAAGATCCAGCCCGGCCAGGAAGCCCTGCTCGAGCATCTTCTCCTGCATCACCGACACGTCACCTTCGTAGCGCAGCGCGAACTCGTTGCCGAAGGGAGCATCCCAGGGTGCTGAGAAACGCCCTGACGCCAGCAGGCGATCACGCATGTAGTGAGCACGCGCGATGCATGCCTCACCGACACCCGTCAGACCCGCAGACCCGAGTGAAGCGAGATAGACTCCGGCCGCAAGCGCGTTCAGCGCATGGTTGCTGCAGATGTTGGAGGTCGCCTTCTCACGGCGGATGTGTTGCTCACGGGTGGCCATCGTCAGCACGAAGCCGGGGCGGCCATCCACGTCGTTCGTCCGGCCGACGATGCGACCGGGCATCGCACGGAGGAACTCCTTGCGACACGCGAACAGGCCCAATCCCGGACCGCCATACGACATCGCGTTGCCGAGAGGCTGACCCTCGCCTACCACGATATCGGCCCCGAGGGCGCCGGGCGATTCCAGGACACCGAGCAACACCGGGTTCGCCGATACGACGAGCAGTGCACCCGCTTCATGGGCTATCTGCGCGATCGCGGCGATATCTTCGAGGTTGCCGAAGAAGTTCGGCGATCCCACAAGTACCGCAGCGGTCTCCTCATCGACGAGAGCTGCCAGTCTTTCCAGGTCGCTCGTGCCAGAGACCGTCGGACACTCGACCACCTCGAAGGAACCGGCGACACAGTAGGTGGCGAGCGTCTCACGCCACTCGGGGTGAAGCGTTCCGGCTGCAACGAACGTCCTACGCTTCTTGACGCGAGCCGCCATGAGCGCTCCTTCGACGAGCGCTGTGGCGCCGTCATAGAGCGATGCGTTGGCCACGTCCATGCCGGTAAGCGAGCACACCATCGACTGGAACTCGTAGATCGCCTGCAGCGTACCCTGACTCACTTCAGGCTGGTAGGGCGTGTACGCCGTGAAGAACTCCGGCTTCGACAGCACCGCGTCCACCATCGCCGGGATGTAGTGATCGTAGCAGCCGCCGCCGAGGAAGGAGACGACCTCACCGGCGTGCAGATTCTTGCCGGCGAGTTCCTCCAGGTGCGCGGCCAACTCGATCTCGCCCATGCCTGAGGCGATGTCCAGCGGGCGGTCGAGACGGACATCGGGCGGGATGACGTCGAACAGGTCGTCGGCGCACTCGGCGCCGACGACTTCGAGCATCTCGTCCCGCTCGGAACAGGAGACGGGTATGAAGTGCATGCCCCTACGCTTCCTCGGCGATGAACGCCTCGTACTCATCGGCTGACATGAGCTCGTCGAGCTCGGCCGGATCGCTGACTGCGACCTTGACCATCCAGCCCTCACCGTAGGGATCCTCGTTCACGGTCTCAGGAGCGTCGCCGAGTGCCTCGTTGACCTCGACGATCTCGCCGGTAACCGGCGAGAACAGCTCCGATACCGATTTCACAGACTCGATCTCGCCAAAGCTTTCGCCTGCGACCACGGAGTCGCCGACGGACGGCAGGTCGACGTAGACGACCTCGCCAAGCTGGTCCTGCGCAAAGTGACTGATGCCGAGAACGGCGGTGTCACCCTCCACCTTCACCCATTCGTGCTCGCGATCGTACTTCAAGTCCTTGGGGTACATCTCGGTACCGCTCCTTTCACTGCCTTCCTATGACGCGGAAGCGCTCAACGACGTCTTCTTCACGAACGGTGGACGCGTCACGATCGCGGCCACGGTCTTGCGGCGGATAGCCACTTCGAGCTCCGTACCGGGCAAAGCCAGCTCCGCGGGTACGTAAGCAGTCGCGATACCGTGTCCCAGGGTCGGTGAGTACGTGCCGCTTGCCACCTTACCCACCTCGGTCCCCTCGTGCAACACGCTGTAACCGTGTCTTGGCACGCCCTCCGAGACGGTGATGCCCACGAGCTTGCGCTCGGCCCCCCGTTCCTTGATGCGGACGATCGCGTCGCGACCGATGAAGTCGCCCTTCGACAGCCCGAGTGTCCAGCCCAGACCTGCCGAGACAGGATCGACCCCGCGATCCATGTCGGACCCGTACAGCGGGTAGCCCATCTCCAACCGAAGCGTATCGCGGGCACCCAGTCCGCATGGAGTGACTTCCGGGAAGCTCAGGAGCGCCCGCCATATCGCCGCGGCGTTGGACGCATGACACAGCAACTCCACTCCATCCTCGCCGGTATACCCTGTGCGGGCCACAAGCACTGGAACGGTATCGAGCGTTGCCTCACCGATACTGAAGCGTGCCGGCGGCTCCCATCCCTCCTCGGCAAGCTCACCAACTATGCCAAGCGCGAGCGGACCCTGCACGGCGATCAGCGCCGTGCGATCTGATTCATCGGCAGCCTCGACCCCCTCGTCCGGCAGATGCGACGTGATCCAGTCCCAGTCGGTGTCGCGATTGGACGCGTTTGCGATGATCAGATACTCGAGATCGCCGCTGTGGTACACGATCAGGTCGTCGATTATACCGCCGTCCTCATCGCACATCACGGTGTAGAGTGCCGCGCCGACCGCATCGATCTTGTCGAGGTCGTTCGCCACAATGTGCTGAAGCGCGGCTTTCGCCTCGAAACCGAACAAACGGAACTCGGCCATATGCGAGACATCGAAGACTCCCGCGCGCTCACGCACAGCGTTGTGCTCGTCAATGATTCCCGCATACTGCACGGGCATGCTCCAGCCCGCGAAGTCGACCATTCTAGCCCCCAGCGCGACATGCTCTTCGTAGAGCGGTGTGCGCTTCGAATCCTCACTCATCGTTCCTCCTGTCCGGTTCTACATCATCATGACTGGATTCGCCTGGCGCTGGCCGCCGAAAAGGCTGCGCCACACCCGGGTGATCCAGGTCGTTATCCTCGTCCACGTGTCGGGCTCCTCTACGTCCTCGGCAGCAAGTATCGGCACTTGTGCGAGAAGCCGCTCCCCCTGACGCACGTTCAGCGTGCCGAGACGATCGCCCTCGGCCACTGGCGCCTCCACCTCACTCAACAGGTCCATGCTCGAGGTGACCTCACCCTGGAGATCGAGTACGGGAACCGTCGTCGATGACGCCACGATCGCCGTCACCGTGCGATCCAGGTAGTCGCTCACGGGCACGAGCGCTGCTTCGTCATCCGCGGTCGAAACGTCCTGCATCCGATAGTGTTCGAAACCCCAGTCCAGAAGCCCCTCGGCCTGGCTGAAACGCTCCGACTCGCTCTTCGCGCCCAAGATCACCGCGATGAGTTCAACCTCGTCGCGACGGGCAGACGCCACCAGGCAGTAGCCGGCATCGTCCGTCCATCCCGTCTTGATACCGTTGGCGCCGTCGTAGGAGCCTAGCAACAGGTTCGACGCCTCGATGGTGCGCGGCCCGTTCGGACCGGGGATGTCGACTTCCTCAAGCCCGACGAGCTGACGGAAGACCGGATTCTGCATCGCATACTGGGCGAGCACCGCGAGATCCCTGGCGCTAGTGTAGTGGCCTGGTTCGTCAAGGCCGTGCGGGTTCGTGAAGTGGCTGTGATCCATGCCCAGCTCAGCAGCCTTGGCGTTCATCATCGCGGCGAATCCCTCGACGTCGTTGCCGACGTGCATCGCAAGAGCTACCGCCGCCTCGTTGCCGGAATGCACGAGCATCGCTGCAAGCAGGTCGCGGATCGTGTGCCGCTCGCCAGCCTTGATGCCCGCGACAGACTCCCCGATCCTCGTGGCTGCCGCAGTGACGGTGACGATGTTCTCAAGATCGTCTTCCGCCTCAAGAACCACTATCGCCGTCATCATCTTCGTGGTGCTGGCCATGGCGCGCTCGGCGTCCGGATCACGCGCCCACAGGGTGACGCCGTCAGAAGTCATGAGCAGCCCGGACGGGATATCGAGATCAGGCGCTGCTGCCTGGAGCTCGGCGGAGTCTGCGAGTTCTACCCCGGCGATCGTGTCCGTCCGAGAGACAGAGCCGAACGCCGATGGGGAGACCGACAACGCCACAACGAGTGCGAGTAGACATACTATCGATCGATGTGTGGTTCTGTAGGGGCGTGTCATTCGAGTCCCGGTACCGTGGTTTACGTGCACAGTAGATTGTAGAGGTTTTCAACTCCGGATACCGCATCTGATGGCGCCTTCACTAAACCTACACGCAGATTAAGCCGAAAAAGCCCTCAGGGACTTCTTCGCGCTATACTTCTGCGCTGAGGGGTTCATCATCGCCCAGGGGGGTCACATGATTCACGACCGGCATCAGGCACGGCGATCAGACCAGGGGTTCACACTGGTCGAGCTTACTTTTGTCGTGCTCCTCATCGGCATTCTGGCACTCATCGCGATCGCAAGCTTCCGTGGATCATCGGCTCGCGCAGCAGAGGCGACGTGCCTATCCAATCAGCGAACCCTATCGACCGCCATCACGACGTACCGGTCCACCATGGGTACCGCACCCGCATCGTTCGACGATCTCGCACCGTTCGCCCGCGACGTCACCAAGAGCAGATTGTGCCCGCTCGATGGCACGCCCCTGGAGATGAATACCGACGAGGACCAGGTCACATGTCCCAACCACCCGAGATAGTCCCCGTTCCGTCGACAACCACCGGAGGAGCCACGTGAAGTACTCCCGATTCGAGATGCTCATCATGGTGTTGGGCAGTGCAGTGATCATGGGCAGCGTATTCCTGCCCTCCGCAGGTACGCTCCTGATCCAAGAGGTCATTGCACAGCTGCTGATCGTGGCAGTGCTGTTCTCGGCTGTGCACTGGGGCCGCAACGGTGGATTCATTGCCGCTGTGGCGGCAACGCTGGCATACGTCATCCTGCGCATGCCGCTGATGAACGACCAGGGCCTCACGTCTGCGATCATCGGGATGATCGTCACGCGCACGATCACCTACGGAGCCGTGGGTATCGTCGGCGGGGAGATCTGCGGGCGCATCAAGTACTTCTTCGCACGAATCCAGGGCAGCCCGCTGATCGATGACGCTACCCAGGTCTACAACGGTGTCTACTGCGGGCAGGCGATCAAGTCCGGAATCGCGGAGTTCCGCCGCTACAAGACGCCATTCTCGATCGCCGTGATATCGCTCTCGCCGACGCTGATCAGTGACCTACGACCCGCCCGTCAGCGTTCCGTCCTCCGGACCGCCGCCACGCATATCCGCAACGACGTGCGCCTCGTCGACGATGTCGGGCATCTCGGCGATGGCGACTTCATGCTGCTACTCCCCCACACCCCGGGTGATGGCGCCCGCATCGCTGCCGATCGAGTGCGACGCACCACCAGAGACCTGATGGGCGCCAAAGACGAATCCGTCAGCGCGCGCGTACTCACGCTGCCCGACGACATCGAAGAGCTCTGCAACCTTGGGCGAGAGCTCGACCCCGTGCGCCCGGATCCCTCCCAGGACCCGTGCGGGCTGGAGACTGAGAATCAGACTGCGCGCGCATCCACCTCGTAGAGGTCGGCTGCTTTCGCGACGCTCACGCCTATCGCCTCAAGTGCCTGCCGGGCACCTGACGGGTCCTCGACCCTGAAGATGTCTATCGCAGCGCTTCCGCTCGGCTCTACGAAGCAGTACGCGTACTCGACGTTGATGTCTCTGCGTCCCAACGCCTCGAGCACATCGGCCAATCCGCCGGGACGGTCCGGGACTTCCACAGCGATGACCTCCGTGACCGTCACGCCGAATCCCGAATCCTCCAGCGCGGCGACTGCGCGGTCGGGAGTGTCGCACAGAACTCGAACGACGCCATACTCGGCGGTGTCGGCGACCATCAGGGCACGCATGTTGATGCCCGCATCGCCAAGCGCGCGGGTCATCTCGGCAAGACGACCGGGATTATTCTCCAGAAACACCGACAGCTGCTTGATCATCACGAGGCACTCCCCTCATTGCGAAGGTCCAAGACCCGCTTCGCTTTGCCCTCGGAACGCTGGATGGACTTAGGCTCGACGAGCTTGACGTCGATGCTGATCGCCAATGCCGAGGCGATCTCCGCGCGGACACGACTCTGCAGGCGCTCCAGGGCCTTGATCTCGTCGAACGCGAAGTCCGGCCCGACCTCGACGTGTACTGCGACGTGATCCATGGAACCGCGCTTGGTGAGCACCACCTGGTAGTGCGGCGCCACGCCGGGCACGCCGGTCAGTACCTGTTCGATCTGGCTCGGGAAGACGTTCACGCCCCGTACGATCAGCATGTCATCGGTACGCCCGCTGACACGTTCCATGCGGCGGAACGTCCGTCCACACGAGCACACGCCGGGCACGATACGTGAGATATCCCGGGTGCGATAGCGGATAACAGGGATGCCTTCCTTGGTGATGGTCGTGAAGACGACCTCGCCCATCTCCCCGTCAGGTAGAGGCTGAAGCGTCTCCGGGTCGACGATCTCGATGATGAAATGGTCCTCGTTGACGTGTAGTCCGTGCTGCGCCTCGCATTCCGACGCTACACCCGGACCAAGCACCTCTGATAATCCGTAGATGTCGATGGCTTTGATGCCGAGAAGTTCCTCGATCTGCAGGCGCATGTTCTCGCTCCACGGTTCGGCGCCGAACACTCCGGCCCGCAGCGGAAGATCGCGGATGTCCATACCCATCTCCAGGGCGGTCTCACCCAGTAGAAGAGCGTAAGAAGGCGTGGCAGCCAGGATCGTGACGCCGAAGTCCTTCATCACCTGTATCTGACGCTTGGTGTTGCCGCCGGATATCGGGATGGTCGAGCAGCCGAGACGCTCCGACCCGTAGTGTGCCCCAAGGCCGCCGGTGAACAGTCCGTATCCGTATGCGACCTGAACGATGTCGTCAGGTGTGGCTCCGGCAGAAGCGAACGTCCGCGCCATGAGATCGGCCCACCGGTCGATGTCTCCAGCCGTATAGCCCACGACCGTGACCTGCCCGGTAGTACCCGACGACGCATGAAGTCTCACGATGTCTTTCATGGGCACCGCGAACATCCCGTAGGGATACGCAGAGCGCAGATCGTCTTTCACCGTGAAGGGGACGTTCTTGAGATCGTCGAGGGATTCCACCTGCTCTGCCGAGAAGCCGGCGGCGGCGAACTTCTCCTGATAGAGCGGCACGTTCTGCTGAACACGTGCCAGGGTAGCCTTCAGCCGATCCAACTGCAGCGCCGACAGGACGTGCCTGTCCATCGCTTCGTACTCAGGCTGGTACACCTGATGCCCCCTTTCCGACGGACCTGCTCTACTCCGTCGGTGTCGTCGGCTCCGACGGGGGTGGCATGGTCCCTACCCTGATGACTTCCTCGAGTGCGCGATACACGGACTTGAACGAATCGGTTCGAACGACGGCGCCGTTCTTCGTCACCGTGCGGGTGACGACGATCGTGCGACCCGTGACGCCTCTCTCTTCGACGACTTGCATGCCTTCAGGCAGAGTCGCGTCTTCGATCTCACGGACCGGATATGCCTTGATATTCGTCCAGTCGCCGGTCTTGTAGGTGACATCATACCCTGGATCTGTCCCGTACAGGCTGATGGTCACCGTGGAATTGGTGTATCCGGTGGCGATCAGTATCCAGTTCTCCGTATCGTTCTTGAACTTGAAATCAGGTCCGCCCCATGACACGGTCGCGTCGCGACCCTTGGGGTAGTGGCTGATGTACTGGGAATGGTTGTGGCGCTCTACAACCGGCAAGCCTGAGAAGAACACCGTGTTGAAGATGGTCGTCCCGACCTGGCATATGCCACCGCCCAGCTGCGGGACCAGCTCTCCATTCACGATCGCAGGAGCCTCCTGATATCCCTTCGCGGCAGTGCGCTCACCTATCGTCCCGTTGAATGAGAACGTTTCTCCGGGCGCCAAGAGCGTGCCGTCCAGCGCATCAGCAAGCGTATGGATGTTGTTGACGCGCGGCAGGTTGGACGGAGAGTAGTCGGTCGTGAATGTGGAGATGCGCTCGGTGATGTTCATCGCCTGCGCGTCTTCGGTCGTAAGATCAGGCTCGGTACGCCGCATCCGCAGTTCAACCGTGCGCTCGCCCGCGACCAGTTTGTCCGTGAGTTCGAGAGCCAGGGCCTCGGCATCAACGCTCAGGCCGTCCTGATGCGGCACGATGGACACTTTGCCCGACGACACCTTGAAGCCCGCATTGGTGGCAACCTTTCCCACGTCTGCAAGCATGGGTAGAACGGTAGCGCTCACGTCCTCGGATGCAATGACCGCAGTGAGCTCGGCTGTGGGCGTACCCGTCTCGGGCTCCGCGCGGAACGCGATCCAGCCGCCGAGTTCCTCGGCGGTCACATTCCACGACTTGTCCTCGTAGGTGAGCGTCAGATCGCCGGAAAGCATCGCTCTCGCGTCTTCAAGGGCCTGCTGCGCAGACTCTTCATCGATCCTTGGTCGGCTCGGCACGAGATCGAGCGATACTGTTCGCTCGTCCGAGACCAGAGCAGCAACGAGCGCATCTCTGGCGTTCTCCCGGTCGATGTCCAGACCCTCCGAGGACGGCACCAAACGCGCCTCGGTGCCTTCGATGACGATAGAAGCGTCGCTCGCAGGTGTGGCGACCACCCGGCTCACGTCATCAAGGAACACTGACATCAGTCCGTCGTCCACACTCAAGGGTAGCGACACGCCCACCGTTCCGAACCACGCGCGCACGCGCTCGGAAACAACGGCCGCCAGGTCGCCGCTCCTACCTATGTCATATGCAGCATCAGCGGCGGCCGTGCTCTCGATGGCAGCGCCGAGCGCCCCTGCATCGATCGGCCACGAATGGTCCTCTACCGTCAGCGTAGCTGGCGCAGACAACAGGGGTTCGGTGGCCTGATCGATCGCGACAGCCGCTTCAGAAGTGGTCATGCCGCCGACAGCCACGGACCCGACACGTACGCCAGGGTGCACTCGCCCTGCCGTTAGCGCCACATCGACGCCAACGAGCATCGCCAGCAGCACGACGATCGCCAACGGGAGCGCCACGCCCCACTTGATCTTGGGGTCGAGCGCCCGGAATCGTCCTATGAGACTCGACCGGCCGGCATCTTTGCCGGATGACCTGCCAGTATCGGACGGTGTTGTTTCATCTGCCATGTTCGCGTTCGATTCCTTCATCTGTGTGTACTAGCTCGACGTTTCGTGAACAGGAACACCGAGAGTGTACGGCCTTGGAGGCGCCGCGGGAACATCCAGTTCCGCATTCGCAAGCACATTCATCGTGACACCCGGATACGCGGTCAAAGTCGATCGGATCCCACCCGGCAGCAGTAGTGCCTGCTCAAGGTCCGCGCTGTTGCCGATGACCGTGATCTCTATCGAACGACCGATCACCGACCCGTCTATGCGTATGCCTTCAGGGCTGTCGGTCACGCCGGACAGCGCATCGACCCGGAGCTCGCCCACGGCGATCGCCTCGGCACCTGCAGACCGCAGCTCGTGGAAGAGAGCGACGATGTCTTGCGCCAAGAGCACCCTGCGAGGATCATCCAGCCGCACTACCACACCCGGACCGCGCGCCATCTCGAGGCCAGCCATCGTGCGTGTGTCGCGCAGCTGTTCGCGGGCGGCTTCAAGGAGTTCGGCTCGGCCACGCTCATCCTGCTCTGCACGCGCAAGGCTCATCTCCAGACGGAGGGACTCGGACTGCAGCGCCTCGTTACCGACAGCCAACTCCCGGATCACAAGCGCGAGCTCCTGGTCCGTTCGACTCTCAAGGTCCGCAGTGGCGTTGCTCGTGCCGCGCCACTGTGCAACAAGCAAGAAGCCCACCAGCACGAGGGCGAGCGCCAGGCTCGCCATCAGACGTGCCTCGTGAAACTGGCCTTCCACAACCTGCTCTGACTCACGGAGCACACGGATGGAACCGTCTTTGAGGCGATCGAGCTTCTCCTTTGCGCTCAGTCCGGGCAACGATCTACTCCCATCCTCTGCGCTGGAACATCAGACGTCGCACGATGCCGAGGTTGTTGAACAGCCTCACACCAAAGGCGACCACGGCTGCCAGGTACAGCTCTCGCACGCCGATCCTCTCGCCGAGGAAGACGATGAATGCAGCCATCAGGGTGTTCGTGATGAAACCGAAGATGAACACTCGGTCACTGAACGAGCGCTCCAGGGCAGCGCGCACGCCGCCAAGACACGAGTCAAGCGCTGCCAGGACAGCGACCCCCAGGTAGGTCAGCAGCGGTGCGGGTATCCCGATCCGTAGCAGCAGACCCGCCATCACGCCCAACGCCAGCGCCAGTATCAGCACGAACACGCTGCGTCACTCCCCTTCGTATGGCATCGCGTAGCGCGGGCTGAAACCACCCGTGTAGGCCGCGACGGTCAAATCGGAACGTCTGTCGATCCTGATCTCAAGCCCGTACTGCATCCCGTAAGACCCCAAGAGCTCTCCTGCTACCAGGTCGCTGCGCAGAGCTGTGTCCAGGACGGTGGCGTCTCCGATCGCCGTGACCGTGTAGGGAGCACCCAGGCGCGTCTGGTTCACCAGAATCGTCGTACCCGCGCAACGGATCGCGGTCGTGGCCACGATGCGCTGCCCATTGACATCGACCGCTTCTGCACCGCCTGCCAGCAAAGCGTTCACGACGGCGGAAACGTCGGTGTCGTGGATGATGTAGCGATTGGGATCGTCGCCGGGCGGAACCACGTTCGCATCATCGAGCGTGATGACAAGCCCGGATCCGGAGACCGGGGTCAAGCCCGCAGCCTCTCTCGTCAGGCGGACGTCAGCACCGAACGACTCCTGCTCGCCGGCCTCCTCGGCAGCCGAACGCTCCAGGGCCTCGAGCTGTGCGCGCCGCTCGGCGACCTCGCTCGTGAGTTCCTCGCGCTCCGCTTCCATCTCGGCGACGAGGACCGTCAGATCGATGCTACGGCTGGAGCGTTCCGCGGACGCAAGTCTGGTCGTGTTGAAGGCGACGGAGATCAGGAGCCCGAGCACGACGAACACAACAACGAGCGACATTCTGTACTTCACGGGCTGGATTGGCTCCACTGCGTTGCGTCCTCATGTACGGTGCGGGCTGTCGAGTCGAGTGATTCTACCTGCTCAGAGCCTCGGAACGGGGGCGCCGTCGCCGAAGCGTCATCTGTGGGTTCATTCCTCAGCTACAGCGGCACGAACCACTGACGAGTACCGCTCAAGGAGTGCCTCGGCAGACTTCACATCGTCACCCTCGACGAACACTTCAACGATGCTCTCCGAGGCGTGAGGCAGAACGAGTGCCCAGCCGGACTGCTCAAGAACTCTGATGCCTTCGGTCATCTCCACATCATGCGTTTCCGAGAACTCGGCCATGCGACGCATCACGGCACCCTTGCGGTCGAACGGGCAGTACACGCTTCGATGGCGCAGATGGTAGACCGGAAGCTCGTCGACGACCTCGTCCAGATCCTTCTCCAGCTCGATGAGCATGCGCAGCATCATGCCGAGGGTCATCACGGCGTCGAACGCCACGAGGAAGTCGCGGAAGATGAAGCCGCCGTTGCGCGAGCCCGCGAAACCGACCCCGTCATCATGGACCGCGCTCGACAATGACCGCCGAGAGGTACCCGTACGCACTACGTGCCTGCCATGCTGCGCAGCAATGCGCTCGACGACTCTGGACGCGCTGAGCGGAACCGCCACAGCCGCCCCGGAACGATCGGTCGCGCACCACAAGTGAACCATCGAATGAAGCGCCGTGTCATGGTCGAGCACACGACCGCGAGGCGTCACGAATGTCACCAGCTCGGCGTTCGCGTCGAACGACACACCAAGATCCGCCTGGAAGACGTCGACCGAACGCACGATCTGCTCTATCTGGGCGTCATGCTGCTCCGTCTGCACGCGCGCCTTCTCACTGTCCACGAACGCTCGTAGTCCGATCAACTCGACGTCCCAGTGGGCGGCAGCCGTTGGGAGCACGAACGATGCCGGCGACAACCCCATGTCCGCAACCACCATGCATCGCTTGCAGAGCGGGCCGCCCTTCATAAGCGCCCCGTTGAGTCCCTCGGTGTAGTACTCGAGTGCGCGAGGCGGATACATAATCTCGCCGACCTCGTCGAAGAACGACCTGCGGAACTCCTGCCGGAAGTAGAGCCGCTCGATCTTCTTCTCCACCCAGGGTGCCAGTTCGATGCCGTCCCGGTCGTAGAGATGGATCTCGAGTGATTGTGGGTCGACCGGCGATGCAGCCACGTGCACGCCACCCAGGCACCGCGTGTCCCGGGTCGTGAAGCGGGTGATACCCGGTGATGCGACTCGCAGGTCGCGCACGTTGATACCTGCCGAGTTCAGACCGGCGACGACCGCACGCTTGACCATGCGGGCGGCTCTTGTGGTGTCTCTTGAGACTACGACGTGCGACTTGCTCGGAAGAACGCTCCCGAAGGCTTGCGCGACTCGCAACGCCAACTCCGGAGTGATGTCGATATTGACGAGTCCACTGATGCCATCGGCGCCGAATAGCGACCGGACTCCGGTGCTCTCCCAGATCAGCGATGAAGTGACCGTCGCGCCGGCCTCAATCCGCTTGTAGGGGTAGACCTGGACGTCGTTGGACACGACTGCGCCGTGACCGACCATAGTTTCGTCGCCGATCGTCGACCCCGGCAGGAGCCGCGCACGAGCTCTGATGTCTGCTCCTCGGCATACGACAGCGCCGTTGAGCTGGGACCCGGCACCGATGAAAGAGTCGTTCCACACGATGGAATGCTGCAGGTTCGCATCGTAGCCGATCAGACAGTTGTCACCGATGACCGTGTAATCACCCAGAACGGCGCCCTTGCGGACCTTGGTGTTCGCCCCGATCACGACCTTGTTGCCTATGTGGGCACCAGGTTCGATGTCAGCACCGTGTCCCACCCACACGTCGTTCCTCGTTCGTGCACCGGGGACATATATCATCGCCTTGCCGTCGAGTATGTCCCGATGCACCTGCACGTAAGCATCAAGGCTGCCGACGTCACCCCAGTACCCGTCGACCACGCAGCCATACAACGGGTACCCTTGCGCCATCAGGTCGGGGAACAACTCGCTGGAGAAGTCGTACTTCGTCTCGGCTGGAATGTGCTCGAAGATCATTGGATCAAGCACGTAGATACCGGTATTGATGGTGTCGCTGAACACCTGTCCCCACGAGGGTTTCTCGAGGAAGCGCGTGATGAGCCCGTCCTCATCGGTGATGACGACACCGAACTCTGGAGGGTCTGGAACTCGTTTGAGCGCGATGGTCACAGGCCCGTCATGCGACTCATGGAACCTGATCACCTCACGCAGATCGATGTCGGTGAGCGCATCTCCCGAGATCACGAGGAATGGCTCGGTCAGTGCGGCCTCCGCGTTCTTGACCGAACCAGCTGTACCGAGGGGCGTCTCCTCGATGGCGTACGATATCTTGGCGCCCCACTCGTCGCCGTCGCCGAAGTAGTCCTCGATGACCTGCGGCATGAACATCAGTGTGGCGACGACCTCGTCGATGCCGTGGTGCTTGACCAGCCCGAGGATGTGCTCCATCACCGGCTGGTTGACGATAGGCACCATCGGTTTGGGGCGCATGCTTGTCAACGGCCTGAGGCGAGTGCCCTCGCCGCCCGCCATGATGACTGCTTTCAATCCGACTCCCCCCTACCCCGAGGCAGCTACTGTTTGCGAGCCTCCTCGAGTGCGCGCTGCGCTTGGAACGTGTATATCAGCGCCGTCGTGAACGACAACGCCATGCCGACGTAGACGAACCAGTCTCCGACTTGCTCCCATTCCGGATATATCCCTGCAGCGATCAACAGCGTGAAGCCGGCCATCAGGATCGCCGTGGTGAGCTTGCCGATGTGGGTGACAGGCAGGATCCGGCCGTGACGCTCGAGTATGTAGCTGCCGTACAGCAGGTAGACGTCACGCAGGACCAACACCACAGGAATCCACAGTGGAAGCCTGCCCACCAGATACAACCCGACGACACCGGATGCGAGTAAGAGGCGATCCACGAGCGGGTCTATGATCTTGCCGAGCTGCGTCACAGTGTTCGTTCGGCGCGCTATCTGACCATCGACCCAGTCCGTGGACGCCGCGATGGCGTATAGAAACACCGCGATCGTGTCTGAACGTGCAGAGTCTGACACGAGCGCGGCGAAGAAGAATGGCACCAGCAGCAACCTCAAGATGGTGACGACGTTCGCCACCGAGTACACATTAGAGTGTACGGCCTCGCCGGTCGCATCGACCTCCTCGGCCGTACCCGGCTCACGGCTTGCTTCTACCACCACTTCCTCCTCTTGAAGAACCACAGCATCCATAGAACGATGACCGACATGGCGGCGAGTACGCCGAAGTACCCGAGTCGCCACTCCAGCTCGGGCATGTAATGAAAGTTCATACCGTATATGCCCGAAATAAGGGTGAGCGGCATGAAGATCGTGGCTATTACGGTGAGCTGCTTCATTATCTGGTTCGTCCGGTTGCTCACCGAGGACAAGTAGATGTCCATCGTTCCCGAGGCGACCTCGCGATATGTGTCTACAGAATCCGCCACGCGCGCCAGATGGTCACCTATGTCCTGGAAGTACATATACGCCTCTGAAGCTACAAAAGCCTCAAGGCGAGCCAGTCCCCGGATCGCGTCTCGCGCGGGTCCGACGATCTTGTGAAGCTGCACCAGTGCGCGTTTGGCACCGTAGAGGCGCTCCAGCTCCTCAGTGCGAGCATCCTGCAGCATCAGGTCTTCGAGCTCCTCCAGTTCATCGGCGAGAGTGTCGACCAGAGGGAACATGCCGTCGACGGCCAGGTCGAGAATGCCGTGCAGCGTCCACTCCACACCCCGCATCAGATGCTCACGCGCATTCGCTGCCACCTTCGATATCGCCTCGACCGGCTCGCGATGGATCGTGATGAGGTGCTCTCTGCCGAGGAACACATCGATCTCTCGCGACACGATACCCGCGCCATCAGGAAGCTCCGGCAACAGCCAGATCAAGAAAGTGGAATCCTCATACACATCAAGCTTCGGACGCTGCGGGAAGTGCAGGCAGTCCTCGATCGCGAGCGGATGCAAGTAGAGGTGTTCGGCTATCGTCGCCAGCGTAGCCTGATCGGCGGCAGTGACGTCGACCCAAACGGTCGCGTCGCGTGCGGTCGCCAGATCGGCGAGACCGCCCGCATGCAGAGTGCCGTCTGCGAGCCAGCGAACCGATACCTCGGCCATGAAGCCCCCAGGTCCTGATTAGACCGACGTGACCTACAGCATAGCGAAAGGCCCCGCCTTAAGGCGAGGCCTCAGCATGTTTAAGATGGTCGGGCTGACAGGACTTGAACCTGCGACCCCTTGACCCCCAGAAATGCGCAAGCGTTACGCCGTTGTTCGCTGTTGTACTCAAATCGCTGCTAGCGAGCTTGTTGCGACAACAGCGAACTCTGGCGTATAGCCACGGACAGCGGAGCAGTGGCTATTCAAATGGCTATACAAGAAGGGCCAACGGGGTTGGCTAGATCGCTCCCGGTCGTTGCTGTCAAGTCGCACCGTGGAAACCCGTGTAGTCGCTCCTCTGATGTATGGCGACCAAACGCGCCCTTAGCTCAGGCCAGTCGTAGCCCGGTTCGACCTCAATCAGCGTGCATCCGTTCTCCTTGCACAGCTGAGCCTTACGCGCATCAAGCTTGCGTCGGTTCGCGAGACCATCCGTGCCCCCGAAATACTCTATTGGCCGTTCGTGCTGTTCGCCTTGATACTCAAGTGCGACAGATAGCCCGGGGACCCAGATGTCGAGATGCTGCCTGCCAAGCCACGGGGGGCGACCGTGATGTATCACCTGGTCATCCGGAAGCGTCTGCCGCACGCGATTCAACAACTCGGTCTCAGTGACCCATCCCTCACCGACCCTGGGAATCCCAGTCTCGTCTCTGGCGCGGTTCTCGGCGGAACGAAGAACACGAGCGACCTCGTCCTTCAGTGCCTGATTGCCGATTGTGAGCATTCTCCGCCACGGCTTCACCTGAAGCCCCCCGTTGAATCTGCCAAACGCGTCATAGTTGTTGCGGAGCGCGGGCGGAGGCTGTCCCATCTTGGCGTAGCTGCGGAAGTACTGCTTCTCCCTCTTCAGCCTCTCGGCAAACGCCTTCTCCGACTTGAAGAACGGCCCAAGGTCGGACAGTGAGTTCGGCAGATTATCGAAGTCAATTGCTTTGTAAATCCTCCAGACTGGGTCAACCCCGTTGACTCTGACGTACCCGGCCAACTCTATGTCCGCCGCAGCAGCAACGAGATCCCTATTCTCGCGTCCATACTTCGTAAGACCTCGTGAATTGATCTTGAGGAGATCGGTACCCGACAGCGGTACTCCTGCTTGCGGCAGGACATTCAGCACATAATCTGTGTCCAAGAATGGGTTCAGGCTGATGTACTCGCTGGCAAGGACGTAGTCGCCCGCAAGGAGTGCGGCATCGGTTGCCAGCGCACAGGCATTCACGACAAGACCATAGTCTGAGTAGATGTCCTGTTCTAGAGCATGGTCAGCAGCGTGGATGACTGCATCGAGCGCATCGAGGTCAAGCTCCGGGGCTTTGCCTTCGCCGGAATCTTCAACCGTGATTGAGCCGTCCTGCTGGATTACGTATGTGATCGTACGGGTTCCATAGCGGACAAGCTCCCCAGGCTTGAGACCAAGAAACGCACAGACAGCTCCCTCTACATCCTTAGTGAGAGCGTCTGCATGCTTTCGAATCTGGTGCTCGCTGACCTCAGAAGTGGTATCCACTGCCGACCCCTTGGGAAATCCTAGCACCCTGCGATGATACTGACACGAGAAACGGGAGACAGCCGAGGGTTGGCTGTGTCCCGTTTCTCATTCTGGAACCGTATCCAGGTGAGTCACTCAGGCAGTCGGGTGTTTATGTTTCGCTAGAAACGCATTCACCGTCTCTTGCCGCTCCTCGGCTGCACCCTTCGCGTGAGCTTCAAGGAACCCCTCAGTTTGCAGCTCCATTTGTCCCACCCACCTCAGGAGTGCATGACTGGCTTGCCGTGGTCCAATCTCCTTTGCTGCATCAGTCCAGTACTTTTCCCAGGTATCATCGCGCAGCTCCCTGAGGAGATCCCGTGCTTCCTCACCCGTGCACTTGACTCCCTTGCCACACGCTCCGCATACGACCATCATCTTCTTGCCGTACCAGCTGAATACCTCATCAACCGAGAAGATGCCACCGACAATCGACCGCTCACGCCAATACGCGCGCATTATCGTCAACTTCCCGCAATCAGGACAGATCGCCACTACCTTCGTGTCAGCACCCCACGCTGGCTCCCACTTGCCGCGAACACCGACCCACGCCATTGGTCACCCCCTAGCCACGTATGGCCGCAACGCGCCGCACCACATCCTTGGGTTCAACGCCGCGTCCTGCACCCAGTATACGGCGGGAGAAGCGAGCCATTGCAGACATGACCCCATGCACAAGAAGCGGGAGACAGCCGAGGGTTGGCCGTCTCCCGCACAACTGTTGTGGCACGCAGGGCTTACACATTCCTTACCAGAAGCCAAACCGCGGCCAGGCGTAGGACTATCATGGGTGGGTGTCTATACGGTTGGGGGCGTTTTGAGCAGCGAGGCAGACACTTCCTACTCCTGTCCGATCTGTGGCTCACGCCACACGACCGTTGAGCGCGTCTGCAATCATATGCGCCCGGCTCACCGCATCCCGTATACCGACGCGTGGGAGATGGTAACGGGGGCAGCGTACGTCCAAACGCAGCCGACGTCGGCCATCTACCAGATTTGGAATCCTCGGTCAGGCAGGTTCTACATCGGCAGGACACGGGATGTCGTTCGGCGGTTCAGGGACCACAAGCAGCAGCTCCGCTGCCACGAGCATCCCAACGTGTTGTTGCAGTTTGACTATGAGCTGTTGAGAGTCGATGGGCTTGATTACGAGTTCGCCGTCATCGAGGAATGCGCACCCTGCGACATCCCCGCCCGTGAGAAGTACCACGTCGAGAACAGTGGTGCTCTGGTCGATGGCTATAACGTGGCCAAGGTTGACCACCATGGACGGTGGCGATGCAAGGAGATCGAAGACGAGGTGTTCGCTGCGGCCATATCGCTTGGCGCACTCTGGTCAGGGGTGGGCGAGCCACTCTATCTTGCATGTCATTCGGCCAGATACGATCTCTGGCATAAGCGCCTCCCAGAGGATAGGTTGCCAAGTCTCCATGAGGCACGAACGGATGAGGAGGGTCGTCTGACAGAGGCGATAGCAGATCAGCTCGGTATCGAGGCCCGGGCGTTGCTCGACGCCTGGGACTCACAAGAGTACACCTGGTGGAAGTGGAGAGCCGGTCCCTATCCTTGGCCCCAAGGTTGGGAGTCGAGGCGCTGAGATGCCCTGTACCGGCTGGAGTGTCGAACACTCCTATCCCAAAGAGACAGCAAAGAGGCTCAGAGGGTCGTATATGGGACGAGAGGGGTGCCTGGCACCAAAACGTGCACCAAATGCGGCCGTGAACTACCCCGCACAGAGTTTGGCGTCTACCGAGCGCGTCGTGACGGCCTAACCTCTTGGTGCCGAGGCTGTCGCACTAGACCCAGCGACGACTAGTCTGTCTGGTCGTCCATCTTGCCCAACGCCACGCGAGCCGCCTCGTACTCCTCGTTGGACGCGCCACTCGGCGGGAGAAGACCCTTATCCCGCGCCTGCTGTATCAACCGAGACGCGTGACGCGGCGTAACCCCAAGCCATTCCTTCACAGCCATCCGAGGTGCCCCTGAATCACGGTTGTGGATGTAGACGCGCGCCACTTCCTTGAGTCGTGCTGTCTTGGGCGCATTCTCCAGTGCGATCGCGGCTCTGGTCTGATCTACATCAGGCATTGGGTAACGCCCATCCGATGCGTGTTGCAGAAACACGTTTCGCGCCAAGCTCTCAAGCCGAAACATTGAGAGATCTTCATCACGTATCGCACGACCGCCGGGTTTGCGGGTGACAGCGATCGAAGTGCATTCAATAACGCCGTTGTGAATCTCGAACGTCGCCTTGAGGTCAGGGCCAACGCGTCCCGACGCATCCTCTTCGCCCTCAAACGTGAAGTCTGCTGCCCTTGGGACCATGTAGCCGTCGAACACAACAGGTCTTCCAAGCCGTGCAGTGGTTCGACCTTTGCCAATCCACTTCATTAGGGGTGACCTCCTGCCTGTCTCTGTGTCTCTTCTAGCAGAGACATTACCATGACTATACTACAGCGTACAAGTACGACTGATACGTACGGAAGGAGCTATCAATGGAGCGCGAACCTCTAGCACCCCTGCTGTACACGATGAGTCAGACTGCCGAACTCCTCAGCATTGGGCGCACCACTTTGTACAAGCTATTCCAGCAGGGCAAGTTGACGCGCACGTATATCGAGAAGAAGCCCTTGATTGCGTTCGACGAACTTGCGCGCTACTTCGCGAGCATCAAGTCGGAGTCGATGTCCGATGAGCAGTAGACATCTCTCTGTCGACACTCGGCACTTCGATTCTGATGAGCCCGCTCGCTCACGCTGGGCCCTTACTCGCCACAAGACGGAGGTCATGGACCTGCTGCTTCAGCATTTCGAGTCAAAGGCTGGAGATCTCTCTGACGACGTGGGCGGCCCTGATGCCGACAGCAAGCTACTCGCCTCTATCCGGCAGGCGCAAGCGATAGAGAACGCGCCTCACGAAGCCCTACGCCAAGTACTGCACACCCGGGACATCGCCGCATTGCTTGCAGACAGACTCGGCGCGCACAGCACGTCTCAGGAAGACGCTACTGGCGATGGAACGCCAGAAGACTCACCGACCGAGTAGCCCCGATGCCGAAGGACGACTTCAGGAAGGTCCCGAGGTTCGCCTTTGAACTTATGGGCGACCGCCTATTGAAGGGGGTTCCGATGCACGTCTATCTAGCCTGTATCTACTTGGCGAACTTCAACACCCCTCGCATCGTGCGGGCGTCAGTCGCGACGATCGCAGAAGCAGCTGGGGCTCATCGTACTCATGCCACACAGGCTCTTCGTGAGATCTCGACCGCCACCGAGAGACGCCCGGCCCTGATTGAGTACACGCCGGGCGTCAACCAGTACTCGACCGCCACCGTGAGAATCATCGAGCACCCCGATGCCTGTACTGATTCCGTACACCCCGAACCACATGCCTGTACTGATTCCGTACACCCATCCGTACACCCATCCGTACACCCACAGCACGATCTAGCTGGCGATACGTCGTCCCTAGACCCAGAAAGCCATAGAAGGAGCGCGCACATGTACGACGATGAGTACATCGAACGACAAGCCCAGCGCATCGAGCGCGCACACCACCGCAAGGTAGACCGCACCGCGCTACGTCGAGTCGCTACCGAGAGCAAGCTACCGCCAGAACGCTTCGCGAGTGCCGTCAAGAACCTCGTCGATCGTCCCCCCGAGACCGTCCGCAACCCGATGGGTCTACTCCCCTGGCTCATCGAAGACGAACAGGTCCGCTTCGAGACAGACCTCCGTCAAGCAGAGTTCGACGCTCGCCCCACGTGTACGTACTGCAACGGCGAGCTGTATGTGCCTGCACATCCGGGAATCGTCGATGGCCCGTACATGCGATGCCCCCGTTGCGACGCCAATGGCAAGGAGCCTCCTGCAGAGCAGGTCCCGCCCAACAACCCCGATGAAGGGAGCACCACATGTCCGCACTAACCGCACCGGCAGTTCGAGCAGTCATCGGTCCGATTGGAGAAGTCGACGCCTTGATTCGCGCCGTGGAGGAGCTCGAATCCTGCGGTGTCGATATTCCCAAGTCATTCCGTGTGCGATGCGATGCGTGGCGCGCCGTTCGCTTCGATGTGGTCGATACTCAGCGCAAGCTGGTCGAAGCAGTGACAACGGGCCGTACGAAGGACGTCCCGTCCCTTCTCATGGCGACGGCAGTAGCGCGCGACGCAGACGAGGCGGCTGTCAGGAATGCGATCGCACGCGATGTGAAACGCGCCCTCCTCGACGCATGGCACAGCGACGGAGCGTATTCCGCCTACGAGACGATTGCTGCGGAGTAAAACTCGGAAGCACAGAAGCTGGTGGCTTGTGCCGCGATCGTCGACATCGAGGCGACGGCGGAGAGTCTCATCAACAACAGACTCACGCAGGAGCAGCAAGAGGCATGGCTTGCAGCGCGAGAGCACGCAGCGCGTCTCTACGAACTTCTCGTGCAGCTTGCGGCAGCAGCAGCACTACTGCCTGGTGGGCCGGACGTCACCTCGAGCGACTCGCTGTTGCCGCTCGTATGCAACCCAGGCATTCTCCATCGTCGTCGCGTGTGGGACGCATGGGATTCAAAGGGCGCCTGCGGACGATGGGGCGCGATGCTCTCTCTCGGGGTCAAGCTTCGCGCGCACCCCAACCCAGCCGAGATGACGCCCTACGACCGCCCGGCTCCGCTTGAGACGAAGATGACGAGATCTCGCAGCGGTGGAATCACGGGCTATCGCCAGTGGGAAGTCGACCCGGAGGACGCGCTGTACGAGGAGCGTCTCGCGGCGGCAGAGACCCATGACGCAAACAGCTAGACGCCTCATCGGTACGGGGGGACCCCCTACCCACGCACCCAAGCTCTGGGAGGAGCTACTATCCGAAGTCTGTACGGGTCTGGCGGCCCTCGTGCCCCTCAGCCAGGCATACGCCACAGCTCGCCACACGTCGTCTCTGACTTGTTGCACTCACGGTCTACGCTCACTCTCTCAACGACTACTGGGACGCCGAAATGGCGTGATACCGGACGGGGTTCCATTCCGCTCGAACAGTCGCTGCGATCGTCCCAAGGCTAGATTTCCGCAGGTCAACCGCGTAGTTTGGCTATCGACCAAGCCACCGTGTGGCCTCCGCAGCGGGAGGGACTGAGGGCAGTGAAGATGATTTGGTGGGTCTACATCGGTCATGATCCGACGGGTCCGTACGAGAACGAAGCGGACGCGATTCAAGCCGCAGAAGTAATCGGGAGCAAGTGTCTCGATGAGCGAGTCGAGGTCGTGCGCGAGCCCGACTATCGCCTAGGTACGAATGGTCGCGACAAGCGATGACTGCCAAGCGCGGCGACGGCGAGGGCACCGTCTTCCAGAACAAGCGCGGCCAGTGGGTCGCCTCACTGCGCTACACCGACCCTGTGACCGGCAAACGTGGAAGGCGAACCGTCTATGCCAAGACCAAGACGGGCGTCCTCTCCAAGCTGCGGGAACTCAAGGCGCGACTCGAAGTCGGCGCACCTGTACGAGATTCGACGATGACCATCGCCGATTGGCTGGGCGAGTGGCGAGAAGGTCCGCTGGCCGCGTCAAGTCGCTCAGACTCAACCAAGGGCGGCTACACAATGCTGTCCAAGAAGCACCTCGACCCCGCTCCGTTCGGGGCGATCGCCATCGGTAAGCTCAGGCCCTCTGACGTGGACCGCCTCTTACTCACACTCAGAGACAGGGGCCTCAGCGAATCGACCGTGCGGCAGATCTTCATCACTCTGCGTGTCGCAATCGACGATGCAGTGCGTGACGGGCTGGTCGCGCAGAACGTAGTCACGAAGACGAAGTGCCCTCGCGTCCCGCGCAAGGAAGCACGCTTCCTCTCCCCTGCCGAGGTCACTCGTTTGCTCGAAGCCGCCAGAGATTCACGCTATCACTCCATGTTGTGCTTCATCGCGCAGACGGGAGTTCGCAAATCCGAAGCTCTCAACACCAAATGGGCGGACGTAGATCTCGATGCGCGCACATACCGTGTGCCTGGCACCAAGACTGCATCCAGTCGTCGCGTGTTGCCCCTTTCACCGTCACTTGTGTCCTTGCTCAAACGACGCAGACGCGAGCAGTTCGAAGAGCGCCTCAGGGCTGGAGATCGCTGGGTTGATACCGGACTCGTGTTCACCACACAAGTAGGCACATCACCCGGTGCGCGAGACACACTGCGCGCGCTCAAGTCCGCGGCAAAGGCGGCCGGCCTCAAGGATGTGTGCGTTCACACACTGCGGCACTCGGCAGCGACGACGTGGTTGGAGAACGGCGTCAATCTGAAGGCTGTATCAGTGTTGCTGGGCCATGCGAGCATCTCGACAACCGCTGACGTCTACGGGCACGTAAGCGACGAAACTGCACGTCAAGCGATGGATGTCCTATCTGAGGCGTTGGGGCTCTGAGTGGCTGTCAAAGCGATCGAGACCCTTGGCGTGACGCATTGGACTACTCTCTGCTAGCCAGAATGCGTTTCGCCTCAGTGAGGTCTATCCGCGCTTGATGGCCGTGCTTCGCCAGAAGATGTAGGAGATTGCCGCCACTCAACAGCACCAGCGGCTTTCCGTTTGCGAAGGAGTATGCATCTGGGCCGTAGTCAGAAGTGGTAACGAGTATTCCTTTGTTGGCTCCCTCACTCATCATCGTCCCGAAGAGATCGCGGACCGCGCTCACTCCAACAGTGTTCGTGTAGCGTTTGGCCTGCACAACAGTCTTGCCGCCGTGTATCGGGTCAGGGTCGAAGATGACAGCATCGACGCCACCGTCCCGACTCGCCTGAGTAACCTTCACCTCGGCACCTGAAGTGGCATACTCTTTCTCGAACAACTCGCGAATGAGATGCTCGAAGTCCTCCCAGTCCATCGCCGCTAGATTGTCTTCTACGACAATTGAATCAGCGACACTGTACGAATCGACGAATCGGCGGTCCTCACGCGACATGGAAAGCAACGGTGCCACAGGTGTAAGACTGTGAAGCTTCGACGCACTCACGCCCTTCAGCTTCTTGAAGCAAGCCTTCGGGTCAACGTTTGAGAGATTCACGCACTCGAACTCGGCTCGAGTTACCTGAAGCGACAGTATGCAGGACTCAGCGACGAGCCCTGTCGAGGGGTCGATCGCCTGCACCCAACCATTGAAATTGACTGCTGCGATGCCATTCGCAGCATCGGCCTCAAGGAGTTCATGAACTGTACGTAAGGCGGTCTGGTACAGCGCATCATCATAGAGTTGACTCAGCTGTTTCATGGGAATCGGCTTCTCTGAGAACTCATCGCGGGTAGCGACGTACTTGACCTCCGCCGTCGTGGGAAGGTCCGACGGCACTGGCAACTGGTAGTCGACGATGACAACCTTGTTTGTTGGGTTGTACTCCAGCTCAAAGTCTTTCGGGAAGTACTCGGGGTAGGAAGATCTCTCCAGAACCTTGTTGCAGTAGTAGGTAATCGACAATGCGTTCCCGTCCATATACGCCGCTTGCCGCTCGTCGGCGATAGCATTGGCTCGCGCTTGCTGCGCTAGGAACTCCTCCGCATCGTGATGCCAAGCAGCGAGTGCGGCGGCATAGGCCTCTTCAAGGCGAGCGACTTCAGCGGCGTGATTTGCGCAGTTGATGCGATACTCTTCCTGCGCCGATGCAACCCACCCTGCCCAGTTGTCATGCGCAGTCTCAAATAGGCGTTGAGCTTCGGCGATTCGCGCCCGCTTGCGGGCTCCCCCCAAGTGGTCCAAAAGACTCATTTTCGGTCTGAAGTCCGGATGATTCAGCCCCGGCTCAGCGGGAACCTGTGTCATAACCGGGGGTGCTGGACATGCAGGCTTCTCCGGCTGTGGGACCGCGTACGGCGATCTATCCTTCAGGCTCTCCCAATCGAGGGGCGCGCTTGCCGCGATGCCGGATTCCATGAGATTGCGCAGTGAGTCGATCGCCTGAGTCGCCTCTGCAGTCAGCTCTGCCGCTTCTAGTCTCTTCTCCTCGACCTCCTGCGCTGCGGCTGCCCGCTCTTCCCTGCGAATGTCAGCTTCCACTCGCCTGGCCCACATCTCATCCCACTCAGCAGCCTTCGCGCTGACGCGAGCCCTGAGCACGTCTGGGTTCTCACCTTTGAACAGCTGGACCTTGTTCAAACCTTCGTGGCTAAGAACAGCCTCGTATCGTGCGAGTCCAGATTTCGTATACGTCGTTCGAAGGACCACATCTTCAGGCCTCAAGGTCCCCCCATTCATCAGTCTTCATCCCCGACCACTACCTTACGTCATGGATAGGACGCATGCTATGACGCAGGTATGACAACACACGGCTGCAGGCGTACCTCGTCTGGCTATACAAGTGGCTATACATCGCCCGTGAATAGCGTCAGGAGCGGCATCCCCTTACGGAGACACCACTCCTGACGTCGTCATTTAATGGTCGGGCTGACAGGACTTGAACCTGCGACCCCTTGACCCCCAGTCAAGTGCGCTACCAAACTGCGCTACAGCCCGACATGCTGCCTGCTCGGCAGCGAGTAACCATACTAAGGCTCCGTGCGCGGGGGTTCAAGTCGTATCACCCGGTCATCTTCTGTAGGTGGGGATACGGGTTCACGGCATTGGGAGTGTGGATCTCGAAGTGCAGATGCGGGGAACCGGCATTGCCCGTCGAGCCGACCTTGCCGATGACCTCGCCGGCTTCCACGGTACCCGAGCCTACTACCACGCTCTGTAGGTGCGCGTAGTAGTAACGCGTGCCGTCCTCGGCGGTGAGCCAGATGATGATCCCCCCGAGGCGGTTGGATCCTGACGACACTGTGCCGTCTTTCACTGCAACGACCGGCGTACCTGCCGCTGCCATGATGTCGGTGCCCTTGTGCCTCCTGCCGCCGCTTCGCGCAAAGCCCCAGCTGTCGATGTACTGATTGGCGCCGGCAACCGGGAAGACGCCGTAGCGTGCGATCGCGGCAGCCAGTTCAGCCTCGCGCGCCGCTTCAGCACGCTCGAGCTCGTGCTGCTCGGCTTCGGCCAGGGCCCCTTTAGCCTTCTCCGCATCCTGTGTGAATATCTCTGCAGCGCCGGTGAGAGTCTGGAGCTCGGCGACCGTGACCTCACGCTGATCGCGCAGCTCGCTCAAGCCGAGCGCCGCCGCGACAGTGATCTCAGTATCCACCGCGAACGGCGTGTATACCGGCGACAGATAGGCCTTGAGAAGACCCACCGCTACTTCGGCAACGTTGTCGGGTCGCCTTTCCTCCGCGAGCGAGATGCGCGCATCGAGTACCGCGATCTCGGTCTCCAGTTCGGCGATACGCCTTTCGGCGCCTGTGAGTGCACCCTCGGCGCTCTCTAGCTGCGCACGGGCGTCTTCGACGGTGGTCTCTACGATGGGCTGCGACTCCGCAGCGATGGCGCTCGCAGGGAGCGCGATGGCGGCTACCGTCAATGCCGCCGTGATGGTCAGCGCAAAGCGCCGTTTACTCCTACGCATAAGCCTCCGTGGCCGGGGTCATTCCGCCCGGACGCGTTCTGCGATGTCGCCGAACACCGGGCACAAGGCACACGTTACGCAAGCGCGGTGCCAATTCCGCGGAGGCCATGTGGAGATGTGATGGGGCCGAAGTGTCTCGTGCCGAGCTACAAGCCGGACGTCACTCCTGCTTCCGACCCCCGCGATAGACGACCACACTCACGTCCTCGACGGTGATGAGGCCGTCGCCCACCATGGCCGAGAACACCTCGGTGAGTGCGGTGATACGCGATTCGACATCGATGACGCACACGACCACGGGCAGGTCGGAAGACATGCGCAGAAGATGCTCCGCATGGATCACACTGGTGGCACCGAAACCCTCGATACCACGAAGCACGGTCGCTCCGGCGCATCCGGCCTTACGTGCCTGGTCGACGAGCGCCGTGTACAGCGGCTTGCCATCGTAGCGCTCGTTCTCACTCACATACGCCGAGAGACGCTGCGCGCGGCCTTCGAGATTCATGGGGGGCGTCATCAGGCTCATTCCTTCCGTTCATCGAGAAGCGCGGCCACCCGGTCAAGGAGGTCACGCGCGATGGTCTTCTTGCCCAAGACGGGCGACTCGTCGACGCCGCTCGCTGTCACGTAGTGGACCCGGTTGTGTTCGGTGCCAAACCCCATAGACGGGTCGGATACGTCGTTGGCGATCACCATGTCGAGATGCTTGGCTTCGAGTTTGAGCTGCGCGTTGGCGACCACGTCGGTCGTCTCGGCAGCGAAACCAACCAGGAGCTTGCCGGTATCCCTCTCGCCGAGCTCGGCGAGGATGTCGGGGTTGCGCTCCAGCGAGATGGCCGCCGGCGCGTCAGTCTTCTTGATCTTGTCGGCAGACATGGCGGCCGGACGAAAGTCGGCCACCGCGGCCGACATCACGACAACGTCAGCGGTATCGAATCTCGCAAGGACGGCAGCGCGCATCTGAAGCGCCGTCTGCACACGCACGACCTCGCAGCCGAATGGGTCAGGCAGCGTGACGGGGCCGGTCACGAGCGAAACGCGCGCGCCACGGCGCGCGGCCTCCTCGGCGATTGCGAAACCGGTCTTGCCCGAAGAATGGTTGCCGATGAAGCGCACCGGGTCGATGGGCTCCTGTGTTCCACCTGCGGTCACAAGGACGTGCATGCCTACCAGGTCGCGGGAGCGATGTGCCTCTGCCTCGATGGCATCGGCGATGACGTCCACGTCGGCGAGTCGGCCCTCCCCCACATCCCCGCACGCGAGTTCCCCCGTGCCGGGTTCGACGAAGACCGCGCCACGTTCGCGCAATACGCCGACGTTGCGCTGCGTACTGTCCTTGCGCCACATGTGCGTATTCATCGCGGGTGCGATCACCAGCGGCGCCTCTGTGGCGAGGGCTGTGGTCGTGAGCATGTCATCGGCCCGACCCTGCGCGAGCTTGGCGATCACGTTGGCGGTACATGGCACGATCGCCATGACGTCGGCCTCCTCGGCCAGAGAGATGTGATGCACCTTGCTCTCGGGCTCGTCGGCCCACAGCGATACGGCCACCGGCTCGCCGGTGAGGGTGCGGAAGGTCAGCGGCGTCACGAAACGGGTCGCCGCTTCGGTCATCACGACCCTTGTGGCGAACCCACGCTTCTGCAACCGCCGCACGAGCTCACAACTCTTGTAGGCGCCGATGCCGCCGGTCACACCGACGAGCACCACAGGTTTCCCGCGTCCCATGAGACCTCCTTCAGGCACACAAGGGTACACCCTTGTTCGTCCCCTGTCGCGTGCATGAGCGGGCGCTTCGTGCGAGGATTGGGAAGAAACCGAGGGTGATCAGGGGCGACTGAGGAGGCATCCATGCCGGAAGCGAACGACCGCCGCGGGCGGGAACTGCGCGTGAAGATCGGAGGCGAGGCAGGCGCCGGCATCAAGGCGGCGGGCCAGACTCTCGCCCGCGTCTTCATGGAAGCCGGGCTCAACATCGCAGACCTCACGGAGTACCCGTCGCTCATCCGCGGCGGACACAACAACTACTTCCTCAGGGTCAGCCAGAACCCTATATTCAGCCACGTCGAGGACGTCGACGTCCTTATCGCACTCAACCGCGAGACTGTCGACCTTCATCTGGATGAACTCGTCGAGGGTGCCGCTGTGATCTTCGACCCCAAAGAGGTGTCGACCGAAGGCTGGCTTCCCTCGGGTCGCATACGCCCGGTCCCCGTACCTCTCACCGAGTTCGCACGCCAGGCGGGCGGCACGATCATGCGCAACACGGTCGCGCTCGGTGCCGTCCTGGCCCTCATCCAGTTCCCGCTCGAAGGCCTCGCGCTGTCTTTGAAGGAGCAGTTCGCTCACAAGTCGCCCGAGGTCGCCGACAACAACATCGCGGCCGCTGCGCTCGGCTACCAGTACGTTTCGAGGAACGTCCCCGACTTCTGGCTGCGTCCACGCGGCGTCAAGGGCGCGCCGAAGCGCCTGCTGATCGACGGCAATGAGGCGATCGGCCTCGGTGCCCTGGCTGCCGGCATCGGCTTCTACGCCGCCTACCCCATGACGCCCGCCTCATCGATCCTGCATTTCATGGCAAAGCACGAGCGCGACCACGGCGTGGTCATCAAGCACACCGAAGACGAGCTGGCCGCAATGAACATGGTGGTCGGCGCGTCGTTCGCAGGTGCACGCGCGATGTGCGCCACTTCCGGCGGCGGTTTCGCCCTCATGAACGAGGCACTTGGCATGGCCGGCGTGAGCGAGTCCGCGGTGGTGGTGGGCGTGATCACACGGCCTGGCCCCGCGACCGGACTCCCCACGTGGACCGAGCAGTCCGATCTGCGCTACGTCATCCATGCCGCTCAGGGAGAGTTTCCCCGCGTGGTGCTCGCACCGGGCGACCAGGCGGAGTCTTTCGAACTCGCCTGGAAGGCGTTCAACCTCGCCGACCAGCTTCAGACGCCGGTCATCATCCTCGGCGATAGCTACCTCTCCGACAACCGGCGCTCGATCCCCTACCCCGACCTGGACGCTGTCACCGTCGACCGCGGCAAGCTCGTGACCGAAGGCGATGTCGCCGAGCACCCCGAGGCGCTTGATGAGGACGGCCGCTACCTGCGCTACAAGGTCACTGACGACGGAGTGTCGCTCCGCGTCGTGCCCGGTGTGGAGGGCGCGCTACAACTCGGCAACTCATACGAACATGATGAGTACGGGTACGGTCAGCTGGGCGAACCTGCCGAGACCCGCATCGCGCAGAACGAGAAGCGCATGGGCAAGCTCGATCTTGCCCGAACGCTCGTGCCGGGTCCCAACTACTTCGGCGTGACACCCTCAGACGCCGACATCGCCATACTGTGCTGGGGCTCGACGGTCGGTCCGATCAGGGAGGCCGTCGCTTGGCTTGCCGAGGAGGGCATCCCGGTCGCCGTCATGCAGGTGGTCACTATGTGGCCGTTCCCTGCGATGGAGGTCGCCGACTTCATCGGCGATGCGAAGCTCACGATGATAGTGGAGGGCAACTTCACCGGGCAGCTGCAGGGGCTCGTGAGGGAACAATGCCTCCTCGACGTCGACCACGCAATGCATCGCTACGACGGAAGGCAGTTCACGCCCGAACGCATCGTCGCAGGGATCAAGGAGGTGCTCGCAGATGCCTAAGGTAGCCGACTTCGAGACCGCACTCACTCCCACCTGGTGTCCCGGCTGCGGGAACCACTCCATGTGGCGCGCACTCAAAGAGACACTGGAGGAGCTTGGCCTTCCGTGGACCGACTTCGCGGTTGTGTGGGGCATCGGATGCCATGGCAACGGCGCGGACTTCCTGCGGTGCCAGGGTTTCCACAGCCTGCACGGTCGGGCGCTGCCTGTGGCAACCGGCATCGCGCTCTCCAACCCTGACCTCAAAGTCATCGTTGAGATGGGCGACGGTGACGGGTACGGCATCGGCGGCAACCACTTCATCCACTCGGTGCGCCGCAACATAGACATGACGGCGATCTTCCACAACAACCAGATCTACGGACTCACCACCGGCCAGGCATCCCCCACGAGCGATCAGTTCATGAAGACGCCCAGCACCCCCGGAGGCGTCATCGAGGAGCCGGTCAACCCTGTAGGAGTGGCGGTCGCCCAGGGCGCGACGTTCGTGGCGCGCGGGTTCGCCGGCGACCTCGAGCACCTGAAGAGCCTCTACAAGCAGGCGATCCAGCACGAAGGGTTCGCCGTGGTAGACGTGTTCCAGCCGTGCGTGACTTGGAACAAGATCAATACCTTCAAGTGGTTCCGTGAGCGCGTCTACAAGCTCGAAGAACTCGAGGGCTACGACCCGACGGACCGCACGATGGCGTTCGAGACGTCGATGAAGACGTTCCACGAACTCACATGTGCTCCCGACGAGTGCAAGGTGCCCATCGGCGTGTTCTACCGCGAGGAAGGCATGGCGACCTACCAGGACGACCTGCCGCAACTCAAGGCGCCACTGTACAAGCATGCCGAGAAGCCCCGCGACATCTCCAAGACGCTCGAGGCGTACGGCTAGGGCTCCATCGGCGACATATCAGCTGACGAACATCTCCCACCAGGTGAGCAGATGCTGTGCATGGTGGCCCGTCACGACCACGAGATGGTTGCCGAGCGGCGCGCGCAGCAGCTCGTTGACGTGCCCGCTGGCGAGCTTGACCTGGATCTGGGTGCGACACAGGTTTTCGGCGTCGCCGGTCCGCACGATCTCACCCTCGGCAAGCCACAGGCGCTCCATGCGTGTGCCGCCGATGCGTAGCAGTGTCACCGGACCGAGCGGCAGCTCACCCTGGATACCGACCCCCAGGCCGGACTCGAAGTGCGAGCGCAACCGGTAGCTGTCTACGATCGTTCGCGGTACCGTGCAGTGCGCGAGCCACAGCGTGTTGGCCGCCTCGTCGAGCTGCGCGGGATTGGCCATCCACGGTGTCTCGCCGAGGAGTTCTCGCGCCCACAGAAGGCCGACGGTGCTCACGAGGTCACCTTCGCACCCCGCGATGACGCCGGTGTCCGTGAGCTCGGCCAGCGCAAAGCAGCCCGTCGTCTCGAGGTTCAGGACGAGGTCGAAGCAGCGCACCGTGAGCGCGTCCAGCTCGAAGTCCTCGGTAAGCGCGCGCAGCGCAGCATAGACGCGCGCCACGTCGGTGAGTTCAGCCAGCGAGGGCTCGATGACTCCTGTCGCGCCTTCAACGAACGACGCGGTCGTCTCGGCCACGTCATCCGGCCCGATGGCCTCGAGACGCGACGTGAGTTCCTCCATGGCGATGGGTACGACCTGCGGGCCCCACGTACCGCGTACGGTGTCGCCGGCGGGCGAGCTTGCGACGAGCCAGTCGGAGGGGTCACCGATAAGACCGATCCGCGAGCCCGCAAGCGCGCGCTGACAGGCGATGTCAGCTACAGCCTGCTCGACACGCGCGTAGCCAGCGGCGTCGTCCGGACCGTGTAAGTACAGGATGCGGCCGTGCTCGCCGTCCTGCTGCAAACGTGCCAGCACCTCTAACGCCGCAGGCAGCGAGTTGTTGCCAGGGTGCGCTATCAGCACCACAGGCTCGGTGGGTGCGGTCTGCGCGCGTTTCGCTCGGAGATCCATCACGACGCTCTCGGTGCCGCCCGTCGCCACCAGGTAGAAGAGCGGCATCGCCACACTGAGGTCGCGTGGATGGACGCGTTCGCCACCACGCGCGATGAGCGCTTCTGCATACCCGGCGACGACGCTCTCCTCCTGCTGCGCTCCGACGAACGGCGGAACGACCGGTACGAAACCGAAGCTTGCAGACATGGCTACCTCCGTGTGTAGGTCCGACCGTTCTAGCTTACCCGAGCGGACCGGGCTCCTCTCGGCCTAGAGGCCGGGCATCTGCAGATACGCCTTGAAGGCCTCGACGGGGAGCTGCGTGTGCCAGTGACCGGTCGCGACGGCGACTCCGTAGACAAGCATCCATACCGCGATGACCGCGAGCGGCCACACCCACCACGGGAAGGCGAACCGGCCGAGAAGGCGCGACTCCAGCGCCCCGGGAACGGGACACACTCGCACGCAGTCCTGACAGCCATCGCACTCGGCGTGGCGCACTGAACGCAGCGTGTCCACCGGCACCGCGGCATGACAGGCCTTCGCGCACTTGCCGCAGTCGATACATCTATCGGCATCACGGACGATGGTGGCAGGCGATGCGACGCTGCACGCGCCGTACACTCCTCCGAGAGGACACAGATAGCGGCACCATACATTGCCGAAGAGCATCATGCCGACGAACGCTGCGGCGATCACGAGCAGATACACAGGCGTGAAGAAGAGCAGGATCATCTTCACGTCGACGGTGGCGTAGTACGGCAGCCGCTGGAATGACATCGCCTCCTGGACGCTGACGGCCGCGAGCCAGAACATCACCGCAGCCGCGATGACGTAACGGAGCGAGCGCAACGTTACGTCGAGCCAGCGTGGCGGACGATAGTTGTCGCGTCCGAGCACCTTGCGACCCAGCCACGCTGCGGCCTCCCAGACCGTACCCACCGGGCATATCCACCCGCAGAAGCCGCGCTTGAGTAGAAGCGACGTGGCCAGCGCGCCCAGGATGATGACGATGCCTGCCGGCAGGACCGGGTCGAACCAGCCGTTCTTGAGCCACAGGAAGAAGCTCATGTAGCTGCCGATGGGAAGGATGCCGGCGACGGCCTCAGGCCGCTCCACGAACGGGCCCTGACCAAGCGCCCATGCCCGGAACGCGAGCAGCCGTGAGCTGATGTAGATGAAGAAGAGCAGGAAGCTGCCACGAACAAGAAGTCGCGGACCTACATGCGAGAAGACTCGATCGATCGGGCCGCGAGAGGGCCGCATAGGGGTGCCTGCCTTTCGTCCGGGACGTTGCGGGAGTGGCTCGCAGGTTGCCGGACCGGCGCACGCACAAAGGCCGTTCTAGCACCGGGGACTGCGCGCGGTCAAGGCGATGACCGGCGGGCGTCACACACCCGTCACACGGTTCAGTTATCCTCTGCAGAGAAACGACACGACACCGCCCTCGGAGGACCGATGCGCCGCACCGCCATCATCGTGGCCCTGATCGCCGTACTGGCGACTGCCGGCGCATGCACCGTGGACGGCGACATAGGGCTCAAGCTGCCGACCGGGGTCGTCTACCCGACCATCACGCCCGACACCTCGGTGACCGAGGACCGCACGGAGAGCTACACCTTCACCTTCGAAGGAGTCGAGCGCACGATCAGCGCAACCGTTAACGGGGCCGTGTACGCCGGTGCAGACGCCGCCCAGAAGAGCGTCACGCGCTTCGGGAACGCACGCGAGAACGACTGGATCGAGGACTACTACCCCGCCTTCGTCGACGAGCCGCACCAGGACGCCTTCTATGAGTCGCTCCTCGGGCAGTTGAGAGCGATTCGCGATGCTGATGGCCTTGATAGCGACCGCTACGCGGAGCTCATGGTCGTGTTCGTGCAGTCGATCGAGTACCGCACAGATCCGGTCGACCTCTCACCCAAGTTCCCGATCGAAACCTTCGTCGAGCAGTCGGGCGACTGCGATGACAAGACCCTGCTGCTTGCAGGTCTCCTCTCGCGCGAAGGCTATGACGTCGCAGTCATGCTCTTCGAGCCCGAAGAACACGTCGCACTCGGCATCCGTACGACCGCCAACGATTACCGGGGTACGGGCTACGCGTTCGCCGAGACGACCTCACCGGGTTTCATCGGCATGGTTCCCGACGGCCTTGGGGGCGGCATCACTCTGACGAGCGAGCCACGCGTCTTCCGCATAGACGGCGGTACCCTGGCGTTCGGAGCCGGAGATATCGTCCGTTTCATTATCGAGGAGGATTCGCGGCTCGAAGCCCTGGCCGTCGAACTTGGCGAACAGGTGAAGGCAGCGGACGACGAACTCGCCACCCTCGAAGCGGCCGCGAGCGCTTTGAAGTCTCAGCTCGACGCCTATGCCGCAAGTGGCTCGACCGGTCGCTACAACGCGCTCGTCCCGGAGTACAATGCCGCGGTCGCCGAGTACAACGCCCGGGTGGTCGAGCGCAACGACCTCGCCGCACGCTACAACGATGCGGTCGACGCACGAACCTACATCTACGACCACCTCGATGACCGCCCCGGAGTCTACATCCACCTGCACGGCTAGAGAGCATCTTCACCGGATGTTCACATCCGGTGCACTCCCCGTTCACCCCCGTCAAAGAGACTTACGCCGTGAGACTTTGTTATCGTGTGCACGATGTTGATGACAACCCGGAGGTTCAAGTGACGGTAGAGAAGGCACCTCGCAAGCCCCGCACGACCGCACGGATCGTGCGCTGGTCCGTTCTGGCGGCGGTGCTTATCGGCATCACTGTACTTGGCTACCTCCACCAGACACTCGCCGTGAACAAGCCGCAGGGCGTCGATGCGCTTTGCCCGTTCGGCGGGCTCGAGACCCTCGCCTCCTTCATCACGAGCGGCGTCATCATCCGCAAGATCGCCACCTCGAGCCTCGTGCTTCTCGGCGCAGTGCTCGCGGTCGCCTTCGTCTTCCGCCGCTCGTTCTGCGGTCAGATTTGCCCGCTAGGCGCGCTGCAGGAGGGCTTCGGCGCGATCGGTCGCAAGCTCATGGGCGGCAAGCGCCTGACGATGCCCTCCCGGCTCGACCGCCCCGCGCGCTGGTTCAAGTACCTCGTGTTGATCGGCTTCCTCTCGATCACCTGGGCGACAGGGACTCTCGTCATTCGCAGCTACGACCCTTGGGTCGCCTACATGCACATCACCTCCGCCGAGATCGCCGAGTACGCGTTCGGCTTCGGGGTGCTGGCCGCATCAGTCGTCGGCTCGATGCTCTACGATCGGTTCTTCTGCAAGTATGCGTGCCCGATGGGCGCATTCCTCGGCCTCATCTCGAAGGTCAGCCTCTTCAAGGTTCGCAGGAATCCCGAGACTTGCATCGACTGCAAGCTGTGTGACAAAGCGTGTCCTGTGAACATCACGGTGTCTGAGCAAAACGTCATCGACAGCCCGGAGTGCATCAACTGCAACGAATGCGTCACGGCGTGCCCGGTGAAGGACACTATGACGGTCGCCACGAAGGGCGGCACCCGGCTGTCCCCTCTCGCTATGACCGCCACCGTGGTCGCGATATTCACAGCCGTCGTGCTGCTGGGAAGCGTCACGGGCGACTTCAGCCTCACCAAACCCTCACTGGCGCGTGAAGCAGGAGTATCACAAGGGGGCAACGGGACCGGTGGTGGCGAGAACGCACTGATCGACACCGGCCTCATCCGTGGCTCAACCACATGGCGCGAGATCACCGAGGCGACGGGTATTCCCGCCGAGACGATCACCGCTGTGTTCGGTGTCCCATCATCCGACCAGGCGCTCGCCCTCAAGGACACCAATTCACTCTATGGCGTCCCACCGGGAGAGGTGCGCGCGTGGGTCGAGCTGTGGCAGACGGACCGCGCTGCAGCAGAGACATACGTCCCCGGCACCCTGCATGATGAAGACCATGAGGAATAGCGGCTGATCAGGGCTTGAAGAGGTTGTCGAACGCCTCGGCAGTCGGCCCCAACACGTCATCTCTGGAAACGAGCCGGATGAACGCCTCGGCAACGACGGGGTCGAACTGCGTGCAGATGCCGAGGTCCACTTGCTGCAGCGCACTGGCGACCGACATCGGGCCACGATACGGGCGCTCCGACGTCATCGCGTCGAATGCCTCGCACACCGCCAGGATCCGTGCCTCGAGCGGCACATCCTGCTCGCGAAGGCCGTCCGGGTAGCCATGCCCGTCCCACCGCTCGTGGTGGCATCGCACGATGCGACCCACCCTGCCCATGTCAGCTGCGGCGACCATCGCGTCACCCAGGACAGGATGCTCTCGGATGGTCTGCCACTGACGCTCTGAAAGCGGTCCTTTGTGCAGCAGGACCGCTTCAGGGACGATGACCATCCCCAGATCGTGAAGCAACGCCGCCAGTTCCAGGTCACCCAGCTGCTTCGCATCAATGCCGAGCTCGTGGCCAAGGATGAGCGCAAGGTTCGCAACCCGCCGCGAATGGTCGCGTGTCCCGTCGTAGCGGCTATCGATCGAAGCTGCCATCGTCCTGAGACACTCACGTGAACGCTGACCTCGCCTGGAGAGAACACCGCCCAGCCGCTCCGCGGACGCCACGGTGGCATCATGAACGATCACACGGTCCCGACCGTTCGCTTTCGCCCACCACAGCGCCTTCTCGGTGTTCACCATCAAGCCGTCCACACTTCTTGCGTCGTCGGGATAGCAGGCTACGCCGGCTGAAAGCGTCGTCGGTGCCACACCCTTGTTCCGGCTCACATGCGCGGCACGCACCGCATTGACGACGCCTTGCGCTTCGCCGCCATGCATCCCATGCAGGATCATGGCGAAGCGGTCCGTACCGATACGGAACACAGAGCCCTTGCCGACGCACGCATCACGCGCTACTGCAGCCACCGCACGCAACAGGTCATCCGCCTCGGCGCGCCCGTGCATATCTCGATAGTGCTGCATGCGATCGAGATCGAGCATCGCCAGGCTCAGTGCAGCGCCATACCGCTCGGCCGTCGAGATAGCAGCGTCGAGTGCCTCACTGAATGCACTGTGATCACCCACACCGGTCAGCGAATCGGTTCGCGCCAGGCTTACCATCTCCCGCGCTTCCATCGCCACCAGGAGGGTTCTGATGACGAAGACGATGCCTGCTGCCGCCGCCATCGCCCCCAGAACGTCACTCGAGAGCGAGGATCCCGCCGGCGATGCCGCCTCATAGCCAAGGACCATCGCAGTGACACCGTACATAAGCGGCGACGCGAACCGGGACACGCTCACTTCTGCCGTGGTGGACGCCGTAACCGGCGTGATAGACCACTCGGTCGCTGAGTCGAGCCGATACACAGCTGCGCCAAAGACCAGGAACATCCCTGACGCCCAGAGCAGGTCGACGGCAACCGTGAACAGATTGGCACCCGTCTGCGATGCCGCGTAGTGGATCGGCCACAGGATCATGCCTGCCGACAGACAGACGATCGCCCAGGCCATCAGACGCTCCCATTTGTTCCACATCCTGATCTTCGGGCCGAGCAACCATCTCGTGGTACCCGAGAAGATGTAGATCCCGAAGACAGGGTATGCGGCCCCCAAGATGGCACCCCACGCAGTCGTGTGGGCGATGGTGCCGTACCAGGGTGTGATGACGTAGACATACATCAGCGCTGTCAACACGTAGAACAAGCCGGCGATGTCTACAGCCAGACGCCAGAGAGAGATTCTTGCGTGAGGCACCGGCCTCAACGTGATGAGCAAGCCACTGAACAGGCCGACGGCGAGGATGTCGAAGATATTGGAGACCGATAGCGGCTCAGGCACTGCCCCACTGACGCCGACCACCCAAGTCCAGTACACCTGACTGACGAAGACCGACGTACAGGCAGCGGAGACCAGAAGCCATATGCGCGCTTCCCGACCGCTCCCCCTCAACGCGAGTACGCCGGAAATCGCAGCTGCGCACAGGATGACGAACGCGAAGATCGCCTGCTCGACGATGTATGCGACGCCACCCTGCCCGAGAGCGATCTCGCAGATCGCCAATGCGCCACCCATGATGACGCCGGTTGCACCTACCAGATACCCGGCATAGCGTCCCTTGCCCCAGCCAGCTACCACGCGCCTCACAGCTCCCTTTTGCGGCAAACCGCCCGCGTGACAGATCACGCTCTGCTTTGAGGGCAAGTATAGACGTGCACACCGACAGTGGGCGACCTGACTGTGCAACAGCTCGGGTATAGTGACAGAGTATCCGTCGTCGCATGTGAAGGAGCCTTCCGTGATGCAAGTCCTCATGGTCATCGCCCCCGATCAGTTCCGCGACGAGGAGTACGCTCACCCCCGCGAGATCCTCGAGGGGCGGGGCGCCACGATCACAACGGCGAGCGTCGCTCCCGGGCCTTGTCGGGGCAAACTCGGCATGATGGCGCGCGCGCAGGTAGCACTTGCCGAGGCGGATCCCGCACGCTACGACGCTGTGGTGTTCGTCGGTGGCGGCGGGGCGCAGATCTACTTCGACGATGCCGATGCACACCGGATCGCGCGCACGATGCACGAGAACGGCAAGATCGTCGCGGCCATCTGCATCGCGCCATCCATTCTCGCCAGAGCCGGTCTCCTCAAGGACGTGCATGCCACGGCATTCTCAAGTCAGGAGAATGACTTGCGCGAACACGGCGCTCTGTGGACAGGCGCTCCCGTACAGGTGGACGGCGCGATCGTGACCGGCAACGGACCTGCCGCCGCCCGCGACTTCGGGATGGCCATCGCTGACTTGCTCGGCCTGCCGTAGGTTGTTCCCTCTCCCACTCTCGAACGAAAGGAAACGCACATGAAGATGTATCGCTGCCGCATCTGCGGCGAGACCTACCTCGGGTACGAGGCTCCTGCGAATTGCCCGTTCTGCGGGGCGCACGAGGAGTTCTTCATCATGCCCGAGGAGTACCCCGCCGACGTGAACGACATCCAGGTCACCGAGACTGAGCGTGTTGACCTCGAGAGCTCGATCGAACTCGAGCGTGCGAACACGCGCTTCTACCTCGGCATGACCGAGCGCAAGGACAACGACACGCTCCGCTCGGCGTACAAGCGGCTCGCCAAGGTGGAAGCCGAGCACTGCTCGGTGTTCTGCAAGCTCGCCAGGGTCAGCAAGCCTGCCGACCTCATGACGCCGGGCGAGACGACCGGCTCGTGGGCGACCGACATCGAGGAGTCGCGCATGCGCGAGAACCGCGCGACCGCGCTCTACGCCGAGTTCGCCGCGCGTGCGACGAATGAGCGTCTCAAGGAGGTCTGGGAGGCCGTAAGCGCGGTGGAAGCAGATCACATCGAGCTGGACGATCTCGCGAAGCGCTACGTCTAGGCGCACGATAGCCGCGACTGACAGACATGAGCAGAAGGGCCCGCAGATGCGGGCCCTTCGTGCGTGCTGACAACCGGCGGTGAAGCGCTACAGTTCGCGCCTGCCGAACAAGAACGCTCCACCCGCGACAGTGAGTACCGTCGTCAGCGCGGAGGTGATGATCGGCCAAAGGAGCGCCGGATCCTTGCCCATCAGGTATGACCCCGAGGCGCTCATGATGCCGGCCGGACTGTAGTCGAGCGCAGGCCCCCACATCGCAAGCAGTGAGAGCACCACCATCACGAGGATGCCAAGTCCGGCCGCGCCCGCCTGCGAATCCAACATCGACGAGAAGAGCGTCATGAAGCCGAGAAAGAGGACACCGACGACCAGCCACAATCCGGTGCTCACCAGCAACTTCTCGGCAGGCGCCTCTCCGAAGGTGGCATAGGTGACTCCCCATGTCGCCAGGGTGCCCACGACGACGGTCCCGAGCAGCAGCGATAGATTCGACACGAACTTCGCAAGAACAAACGCCGTGCGAGTGATCGGCTTCGTCAACACGAGTATCGCGGTACCCGATTTCTTCTCACCGGAGACCATGCCGCCGAAGATGATGATCGCAGCGAAAAGCACGATCTGGGCAAGGTTCGAGATCCATTCAGCGTAGGACTCCAGGTAGGTGGGATCCGGTATCTGTATGACAACGCCCGGCTGTGAAGTAGACAGCGACTCGATCAGCTGCGGGGTGAGCTTGGTGAGTATCGGCCCGCTGATAGCGAAGAAGAGCACGATGCCCGGCAACACCCATATCCTCCAGGTCCGGAAGATCTCGGAGAACTCCTTGCGCAGGAACGTTCCGAAACCACGCATCACTGCTCACCTCCCACCAGATCGACGAAGACTTCTTCCAGACTGATCTCCCCGGCCTCCATGCGCACCAGGCCGAGGCCGCGCGCCGCCACCTCGGCTGGCACCGCGACGCGCGCGGCCTCGATATCGGAGACCGTGAGCGTGAGCGCGCGACCGTTCGTGCGCTCGACGCCCGCACACCAGGGCGCGGTCGAGAACAGCTCCGCAAGTGCATCGGTCTGCGCTGTGACCTCAAGCACCAGCTTCTGGGCGCCGTAGCGCTCCTTCAACTCGCGCATCGGCGCCTGTGTGACCACAGACCCCTTGTGCAGGATAGCCACCGTGTCGCACACACGCTCGACGTCGGAGAGTATGTGCGTACTGAAGAACACGGTCGTACGTCCTGCCAGCGCGGAAATCATGTCGAGTACCTCTTTGCGCCCGATCGGGTCGAGCGCCGATGTGGGCTCGTCGAGCATCAGGATCTTCGGCGAGTTCATGAGTGCCTGTGCGACCCCGAGACGCTGCTTCATGCCCCGGGAGTAGCCGCCTACCTTCTGCTTCACGCCGGTGAGTCCCGCAAGACCGAGCAGCGCCTCTACGCGTGCCTCGAGGACGTCGCCGGTCAGGCCGAACAGCCCGCCTGTGAACCGAAGGAACTCCGGCGCGGTCATCCACGGGTAGAACCCCGGAACGTCCGGCAGGAATCCGATGTCCGCACGCGCGTCGTTGCCCGCTTCGGTGACGTCGTTGCCGAGTATGCGTGCACTACCTGCGGTCGGTGCAGCGAGACCCGTGAGAATACGCAGTGTCGTGGTCTTGCCGGCACCATTGGGGCCGAGGAACCCGAACACCGATCCCTGCGGCACCAGAAGGTCGACACCGTCAAGCGCGCGCGTGTCGCCGTATACCTTCGTGAGACCCGCGATCTCGATCGCGGGCACCTTTGCAGTCGAGTCGGTCATCACTACTCCTCTTTCGTCCCATACAGTAGGTCAGCAGCAGCAGTCGCGCGGTCCACACGCTCGCCGCCAGCCGCTGTACCGACTGCAGCCTGGCGGGCCGGATCCACTGCCATCACGGGCTTGCGACCGGCGACCAGGTAGATGATGGGCCCCACCAGGTTGATGAACAGGATGACAAGCACCCACACCCACTTCTTGCCGGTTACCACGCGCTCCGCAGGCAGCTTGTAGAGGTTGACCAGCGCGTAGAGCGCCAGCCCGACCTCGATCACCCACAGCACACCGATCGCGACCCACAGCGGTGCCGGGATATCCGCAAGTCCTTCGAATCCTGTGTTAACACTCATCGTTCTTCCTCCCTTATCCTTCGAGGCCCCGAGACGACCCGCGCCACTCGGCATGGAGCCCGGCCCTCGACATCACCAACAACATCGCGAACGTCAACGCCACTCCGAGGACGATCACGATCCAGATCCACCACGCGGGAACATCGCTTCGCGAGCTGTAGATAGTCGCGCCGATGATCCCCGTGCCTAGCGTCGCGAAGAGCGCCGTTCCAGCCGCCCAGAACGCGCGCACGGCAGGCGACGTGCCGCGACGAAAACCCTGAACCCAGCCGAGAAGAACCGGCCCGGCGCCCATCAACAGCAAGAACCCGAACGCCGAAGTCTTGGGACCCCACTGGTCCGGTTGACCCGCGGCGCCCCAGTGCGTGGGCACCTCGGCCGGCAGCGACTGCCACGCGAGTACGATGGCGAGCACACCCACCAGCGCGATCACGGTGGGCACAACCATCGCCGCAACGAGCATGCGATCCGGGACGTTGGAGAACGGCGTGGCGTCCTCATCGTCCGGACGCATCCAGCCGAACTTCACTGCGATCGCTGCGAAGTTGACCGCCCATCCCACGCCCCAGACCCGCGGCACGAGAATGTGCGGATCGGCCGGGTTCCACCAGCGTGCCGCGAACTTCGCGGTCGACGGCATCGAGAAGTCATACGGCACGCCCAGCACACGTCCACCGGTGGTGACGCTCGTCTCGGCGGACTCATCCGCGACCTCGCGATACTGTGCCGCGGGGCCGAGCTCCTCGATGATCGCGCGCACCGCTTCAGGAGAACCATCGCTTTCCGCGGCGGCCTCCTCGATGTGCGTGCGCAGGTCGACAAGTATCTCACTGCGTGGCAGGTCCGTACCGCGAAGAGCATCGCGGACCGTCGTCAGATACTCCTCAACGAGTGCGCGTGCCTGCGAGCTGAGTTCCGTTCCACTCATGATTTCTTTGCCTCCAGCAGTCTCTGGATGCTTCCGACGACGCCTGACCACTCGGCAGCCATCGTCTCGAACTCCTTCTCACCGCGCTTCGTGAGCTTGTAGTACTTGCGGGGCGGACCCACTGGCGACTCACGCCACACCGAGTCGATCAGCCCGCCCTTCTTCAGGCGGCTCAGCAGTGGATAGACCGTGCCTGCCGAGATGGCCAGCGCCGGATCCTTCCCGAGCGTGTCCACGATCTCAACGCCGTAGAGCTCGCCCGCGTCGAGTAACGCCAGGATGGCCAGCTCGACAACGCCTTTCCTGAATTGCGATATCCGTGTCTCGTTCACCGGGCCCATGACTCTCCTGCTTCCTGTTCGCACGACTGCATTCGTGCGGTGCCATGTACCTTGTACCACACGCTACCGTGTTGTGCAAGGTACCTTGCATAGAATTCTTCCTGTGCCGGACTTCGGACCCGTTGAAGCGGCGAACCTGATGGTCCTAGCGGGTGCTCTCGACTACCTGCTCGAACGTGCGTGAATACTCCGGCGTCAGCGCCTCGAACGTGAACGGCGCGGCAAGCGCCCTACCCTGCCCCACAGCAGGTCGATGCGTGATCAGGCCGCGGAGCCGCGCCACAAGCTGGTCCTCGCCCGCGTAGCGGAACTCGGGCGGGTAGATCTCCGGATACGCCAGAGCATCCGGGACCAGCGGATAGCAGCCCGCATAGCAGGCCTCGATCATCGCCAGGCCGAAGAACTCGTTGACCGCCGTTGACACCGCCACATCCGCGCTCGCGAGCAGGCCTGCATACGCGTCGCGGTCGTCCGGCTCCCCCAGGTGCACGAGCCGGTCACCGAGCGCTGCAGCCGCCTCGGCCATCAATGCCTCGGTTTCGCGGAAGCTCTGCCCCGCAACAGCGACCTCGAAATCGAGCCCTTCGGCCGCGAGTCTCCCCACTGCCGAGAAGAACGTCTCCGGATCCTTGTCGTGCTCCCAGCGATGCGGCCACACGACGCGCACCCGATCACCACGCACCGGCAGCGCTGCGTCGAACGCGGCCGTGTCGAACGGCGGCGCGAGAACCTGCGACTTCGCTGCGATGCGCTCAGCGATCCCCTTGGGGTGATGGTCCGGGAAGGCCTTGATGAAGCCCGGGATCTCCTCGAGGAAGCGATCCAGATTCCAGCGCGTGTTGAACAGGCAGCGTTCCGCCGAGAGCGCAGAGGTGATGTTGGTGAGCGGGAACTGGTAGTCCCACTCCTCCTCATGGCGCACCGGGTAGACGAGCTGGTTCTCGTGGAAGTAGACGATCGCCGGGATGCCGCTCACAGCCGCGCCCGCCAAACCGCGGAACTCGGCCAGATTGATGAATGTAGACGCGTAGATGAGGCCCCAGCGCGCGCCGGCCTCATGCAGACGCCGCGCCTCATCCGCCATCGTGATGGCGGCGCCACGCATCCGCCACTTCCACTTGCGCGCCGGAAGCGTGAGCAGGTCGTACTCGTAGCCGAGGCGCCCGAGCAACCCATCGAGCACCGCCCGGTGCGAACCGCCGTAGTAGGGTTCGAGTACGAGGATCCGCATCGCTACTCCACGGGTGTCCGCCAGCGCTTCGGCGGCTTGTAGCAGGGACACGGGTAGTCGGTCCAACTCAGCGACGCGATCGCGTCGCTCACCATGCGATCGAGGTCGAGTTCGGACTCGCCCTCCTCCACCTGGCGCACGGTCGCATGCGTCTCAGGTGTGCGTGGCATGAACAGCGTGCAACAGTCCGCGTGAGGACGCGTCGATAGCTCGAACGTACCGATCTCGCGGGCTATCCCGATGATGTCGTTCTTGTCGTCGCCGATGAGCGGACGCAACACCGGCATCGTAGCGGCCGCATCGACAGCCGCGATGTTGTCGAGCGTCTGCGAGGCCACCTGGCCAAGGCTCTCACCGGTCACCAGCGCACCTGCGCGTTCAACGGCGGCTATCTTCTCGGCGACACGGAACATCAGTCGACGGTACAGCAAGACGCGCAAGTCCGGCGGTGCCATCAGCGAGATCTCACGCTGCAGGTCGCCGAACGGCACCACGTACAGCCTCGCCATGCCGCCCGTGCGGGAGAGCACCTGCGCTATCTCGTCCGCGTGATGCTCCGATGCGGCGTCGGTCTGCGGTCTGCCCGAGAAGTGCACGCCAACGACCACGGCACCGCGACGCATCAGCCGCCACGCCGCCACCGGCGAGTCGATGCCTGCCGAGAGGAGCGCCACCACCGTTCCCGAGACCCCCGTCGGAAGGCCCCCGGGGCCGTCTATGCGACGCGAGTACGTGTATGTCCCGCCCTGCACGACTTCGACTCGAATGCGCAGGTCCGGTGAGGTGAGATCGACGCCCATGCCCGTCTCGGCTTGCACGTACGCCCCGATCCGGCGGTTCATCTCGAGACTGCGCTCTGTGTAGTCGGTCGCCGAGCGGCGCGCCTCCATCGCGAACGTGCGCGCATCCGGGAACTGTCCTGCGGCAAGAAGCGCTGCGCGCTCCATGTCGTGCGGCTCACGGCCGGTCACGTACACGTCGGCGAGGTAGCTCACGCCGGGAATCGCCGAGACACGCTCGATGACCTCTTCGAGGCGGTGAATGTCACTCACGCGTACGAGTACCCGGCTGGCGACGCGCTCCACGCCCGCGTCAGTGAGACCGCGCACGGCGAACGCGATGTTGTCGGCCAGGCGACGCTCGAACGCGCCGCGGTTACGGCCTTTGAGGCCTATCTCGTGGTAGTGCACGAGCACCGCTCGTTCGAACATGTTCACCCCCGAAGAAACGGATGCCCCGCAGCCAGTGTACGGCGACGGGGCGTCACGCGTGTTGCGGAATCCGCGAGCGCTACTTGTAGCTCTCCTTGACGCGCTCGTAGCCGATGTCACCCTCGGCGATCTCGTCCATGGCCAGGGTAAGCGGCTTGGTGCTCGTGATCTGCGCGATCTGCGGCGCCTGCATGGTAAGCAGCGCCTGGTCGCGTACGCCGTGGATCATGTCGTTGATCTGGCGCGCACGGCGCGAGGACACGATACACAGGGTGTACTTTGAGTCGACCTTCGAGAGCAGTAGGTCGATCGGGGGCTTGATGACCATCAGGCATCGTCCTTTGTTCTTTGAGCGAGGGATTCGATGATGCGCACGAGCTCATCTGTAGCCCGGGCAACATCATCGTTTTCTACCACATAATCATAGCTACCCACAAGCTCGAGCTCGTGCACGGCGGTCTCCAAACGGACTCTGACCTGCTCGTCTGTCTCGGCGCCCCGACCTCGGATCCGACGCTCCAGCTCGTCCATCGAGGGCGCGATGATGAACACCAGCACGGCCCCGGGCATGAGCGATTTCACCTGCATCGCCCCTTGCGGGTCGATCTCGAGAATCACATCGCGGCCCTCGGCCATCTTCGCCTCGACAGAGGACCGGAGCGTCCCGTAGCGGTTGCCGTGCACCTCGGCCCACTCGAGGAACTCCTCGGCCTCGATGCGGCGTGCGAACTCCTCGGCAGACAGGAAGAAGTAGTCCTCACCCCCGGTCTCGCCGGGCCTGGGTGCGCGGGTGGTTGCCGAGACGGACACCCAAAGCTCAGGGACCCTGGCGACCAAGCGGTCTACCAGGGTTCCCTTACCGGCCCCCGAAGGGCCGGAGATGATGATGAGGTTGCCGGTACGCATCCGTGCGGGATGACTTCCCTCCACCGGTGCTAACCGAGCCGCTCCATGAGCATCTCGCGCTGACGGGCACCCAGGCCCTGAACGCGACGGCTCTCGGAGATCTGAAGCTCCTCCATTACCTTCGCGGCCTTGGCCTTGCCAAAACCCGGTAGGCTCTCGAGAAGGGTCGATACTTTCATGCGGGCGACGATCGGATCGTCTGACGCCTTCATGACGTCAGCGAACGACATCTTGCCGGCCTTGATCTTCTGGCGGAGTTCGGCGCGCTTCTGGCGGGCCTCTGCGGCCTTCTTGAGCGCAGCTTTGCGATCGGCCTCGGAAAGATTCGGCAGAGCCATGATTCCTCCTCGTTCTCCCATTCCCACGCTATGCGTACGGGCCCATGGCGATCCGCCGACGACCCAGCAATGCGAACAACGTGTTAGATATTACCCCTGACCTGCGGGAATGCCAACCCTCACGAAGAAAGTCTACGGCTCCCCGGAGAGTACAGTGGCACCTTGGACGCGCACAGGCCACACGAATCCGTCTCCCAAGACTCAACCTCAAGTTCAAGGAGAGGCACGAGTTCGACATCGAACTTCTTGGGTCCGCCCCGGTCGATCAGTGACGTGACCGTGTCGACGACTCCACCAGCCTCGCGGACGAGAGCGATGACCTCGGCAACGCTGCCACCCGTCGTGACCACGTCTTCTACGACAAGAACCCGTGCGCCCGCGGGCACTTCGAACGCCCGCCGGAACACCATCTCCCCGTCCTGACGTTCGCTGAAGATGAACTTGACCCCCAGTGCCTGAGCTACCGCGAATCCGATAATGATGCCGCCGACGGCAGGTGCCGCTACCAGGTCGAACTCGCGACCATCGAGCCTTGACACCATCGCCTCGGCAAGTCTTGTGGTCAGCGCAGGGTCCTCAAGAACGCGAGCACACTGAACGTACGTGTCCGAGTGCCTGCCGCTGGTGAGCTGGAAGTGACCCGACAAGATCGCCTTCGCATCCTTGAGAGCCTGCAGGACCTCTTCGCGCGTCATATCGGCCATCACTACTCCCCCTTGATGATGCGCTCGACTGCTGCTGCCGGGTCCTCGGCAGCGGTTATCGGACGGCCGATAACGAGGTGGCTCGCACCTGCGTCCAGCGCGTCGGCAGGTGTGGCCACACGTGCCTGATCGCCGGCCTCTGCCCATGTCGGGCGTACTCCCGGCGTCACGACGAGGGCATCAGCACCGAGCAGCAAGCGCATACCTGCGGCCTCCTGCGGGGAGCAGACGACGCCGTCGACGCCGCTCTCGGACGCCAGCGTCGCAAGCGCGGTGACCTGCTCGGCGGAGGTATGCTCGCAACCGATCTCTGCGAGCGCGGTGTCATCGAGACTGGTGAGCACCGTCACCGCGACGATCTTGGGGCGCGGTACGCGGAACTTCTCGGCGGCCTTGGTTGTAGCCGAGACAGCAGCCTCCAGCATCGCCCGTCCGCCCGAGGCATGCACTGTGAACATGTCGGCGCCCTGGCGGACAAGCGTCTTGCACGCGCCCTCCACCTGGTGAGGGATGTCATGAAGCTTGAGGTCGACGAACACCTTGAAGCCGAGTGCGCGCAGCTCCCGCACGATGCTCGGCCCCTCGGCATAGAAGAGCGTCATCCCGACCTTGACCCACGTGACGCGGCCTTTGAGTGTGCGCGCCAGCTCGAGGGCCGATTCAGCATCGGGCAGATCGAGAGCGACGATGATCGAATCGCGCATGATGTCCTTTCGTTGTTGACCTGTCACAACATGGGGTCGAGCGGTGGCGTGATGACCGGTCCCCGCCATACTTCCCGCTCTTCGCCGCCGTACTCAGAACTGACGACCACCTCGACGAACTCCGCGTCGGAGTCCTCCATGTACTCATAGCTATAGCGGGCGCTCAACAAGCCGCCGCGCGAATCCCAGACGGCGGACTCAGTATAGATGGTGTTGCCTGTGTCGAGATTGCCCGAGTGCTGGACGCCGTGGCTGTCCACGCGCCACAACCGCCCGTCATCGGTGTAGAACAGCGCGCCCTTCTCATCGCTGCCGAGCGCGATGACCGAGTACGCACCTTCCATCCTGTCGCCCACGTGGACGTCGGTCACCACCCCGGCCACCGACAGCGACTTCATCTTCGTCTGGGTGTAGCCGGCGAGATCCGTCTCCATGTCGTCCACGTCGGCCCAGTACAGGTCGTCATCGAGACCCCACACAGCACAGGGCACTCTGCCAACCCGCTTGGGCAGGACCGCTTCGGCAACGAGTTCGCCGGTCGTGGCCGAGAAGACCAGCACCTTGCGGTCTGGCGCGGTCTCGGCCTCGCGATCCAGCTCCCCGAGAAGCCCGGTCGCGACGCCGTCGATGAGTTCCTCGATCGCGAAGTACTCGCCTGAAGGCGACCATCCGATGGGAGCGTAGGTCCGCGTGGACTCCGGCAGCGCCGCTTTCACGCCTTCGCCGCTCCCCGCGTTGTTGTTGATGAGCAGCTTGGCCGGCATGCAGCCCTTCAGCGGATCTACCTCGAGATATGCCGTGTAGTCACCCGGCCCGGGCCACGCGCGCCACTTCGCCGAAGCCGCGTCTGTAGGCTCACTGTCGTCGTCCAACCGCCAAGCGAGCAGCTCGAACGGCTTGTGATCGATCGCGTCGGTGAATGAATCGAACCCTTCGGCTACCTTCTCCGCGGGCTCGAGCCAGATCTGGGCGCCCGCGCTCTCGACTCCCACTACGACGTAGCCGTCCTTGTAGCGCGTGGTCTGTGTCTGCGCATCCCACACGACGACCGTGGGCACGTTGTCAGCGTAGAACGATTGGATGACCGCGTAGCGGCCCTCACCGCTCCACCCCACGAACGTAGCGCCCTCATACGCGTAACTCGGCGTGACCATAGCCTCGAGACCGGGGTCACTCAGCGTGTCCTCGATCGCGGTGCCGATCAGGTAGAAGGCGCCGACACACGCCCCCAGCAGCGCGAGAATGGCAAGCACTCCCGCCACCCAGGGCCACTTGGAGCGCTTCTTCACGGGTACGCCAAGAGGGACTGGCGCCGGTACCGGCGTTTCGATGGGGAGCGGCTGGACCGGCCCGCTTTCGGACGTGCCGTACTCGTCGGACATGGCGTGCCTCACTCCCCCACTAGAGCTTCACGGCGCCCGTGAGCTCGGCCACGCGCTCGATACCGCGCTCCCGGCAGAACGACTCGATACCCTCCACGATACGCACGGTCGCCGTCGGGTCCACGAAGTTCGCAGTCCCCACCGCGACGGCAGTCGCTCCGGCAAGCATGAACTCGATGGCGTCCTCTGCCGAGACGATGCCGCCCATACCGATGATCGGGATCTTGATCGCCGAGGCGACCTGCCACACCATACGGACCGCGACCGGCTTCACAGCAGGGCCGGAGAGACCGCCCACCCCGCGCGCCAGCTTGGGCCTGAAACTGTCCACGTCGATGGCCATGCCGAGAAGTGTGTTGATGAGCGAGACCGCATCGGCACCTTCCGCCTCGACCGCACGTGCGATCTCGGCGATGTCGGTGACGTTGGGACTGAGCTTCACGATGAGCGGCTTGCCCGTCACGGCGCGGACCGCACGGGTCACCTCGGCAGCGGCGGGACAGCTCGTGCCGAACGCCATGCCGCCCTCGTCCACGTTGGGACATGAGATGTTGACCTCGAGCGCGCTCACCACCGCCTCGCTCTCGAGGCGCTCGGCAACGGCGGCGTACTCGGCGACACTGTGCCCGCTGACGTTCACGATCACGGGGACGTCGCGTGTGGATAGCCACGCAAGATCACCGGCACAGAAGGCCTCTACGCCGGGGTTCTGCAGGCCGATAGAGTTCAGCATGCCACTCGCGGTCTCGGCGATGCGTGGGCTGGGGTTGCCCGCCCAGGGGTGCAATGACACACCCTTCGTCACGACCGCACCGAGACGCTCCAGCTGCACGAAGTCAGCGTACTCCCGTCCGGATGCGAACGTTCCGGACGCGGTCACCACCGGGTTGCGAAGCTCGAGCGACCCCAGTCTCACCCTCATGTCGACGGTCTGGCTCACGTTCCTCCTAGTACTTCGGGGGTATCTCGGCGCTCTCCCAGAGCACCTCGTCTGCATCGAACACCGGGCCGTCCACGCACGCGCGCTGCTGGCCGCTGGTTGTGCTCACGACACACGACAGGCATGCGCCGATCCCACAGCCCATCAGACGCTCGAGCGACACCTGGCACGCAACGCCGGCGGCGGCGGCCTGAGCTGCGACGATGCGCTGCATCGCCTCGGGACCGCATATGTACACCATATCGGGACTGTCGTCGGCGATCAGCGGCTCCACAAGCGCGGTCACGAACCCTCGCTCGCCTGCCGAGCCATCATCGGTCGCTATCTCGTGCCGCCGCGCGACGTCGCTGAACAGCTCGCGCGCGACCAACCGATCAGCCGTGGGGGCGCCCTGCGCCACCGTGACGGCGACACCGCGCGCTGCGAGTGAGGTCACGAGCATGCCCATCGGCGCGGCCCCCAGGCCACCGCACACCAGTAGCGCGTGCGAAAGCGTGTCCGGCATGTCCCAGCCATGGCCGAGCGGACCGATGAGGTCCATCTGAGCGCCACAGGAGACGAGCGAAAGCGCCCGCGTGCCGGCTCCAAGCACCTGGTAGAGGATCTCGATTCGCGATCCGTAGGCTCGGTGCACCGAGAACGGCCGACGCAGGATGAAGTCGCGACCCTCTGCGATTCGAAGATGCACGAACTGCCCCGGCGCGATCGCGCGCGCGACGTGCGGCGCCTCCAGCATCAGCAACCCGACACCTTCGGTGATGCGCTCGTTGCCGAGCACGGTGACGCGCTCCAGCAACGTGCTGTCGCTATGCCCGATGTCCCCTGCGCAGGTCACTGGGCGCCTCCGAAATCCTGGAGTGCGATCACGTCGAGCCTTCCGGCCTTCATCGCCTCGATCGCCTGCACAACCGCCTGTGCGGCCGCGAGCGTCGTGATGTTGGTGACGCCGTGCTGCACCGCGGCGGTGCGGATGTGATAGCCGTCGGAGCGGGTCTCTCGGCCGAACGGCGTGTTGATCACGAGTTGCACGTCACCGTTCTTGATGGCGTCCACGATGTTGGGGCGTCCCTCGTGCACCTTGGCGACCTCTTCGACGGGGATACCCGATGCACGAAGCAGTCTGGCAGTCCCCTTCGTCGACATGACGCGGAAGCCAAGTGCTGTGAGATGCCGTGCGACCGGCACGACGGAGCGCTTGTCGCGATCGCACACCGAGATGAACGCGACGCCTTCGCCGGGGAGTGAGTAGTCGATCGCGAGCTGCGATTTGGCGTAGGCTGCCGGGAAGTCGGGCGCGACGCCCATGACCTCGCCGGTGGACTTCATCTCAGGGCCGAGCGTACTGTCGGTGCCCGGGAAGCGCCCGAACGGCATGACGGCTTCCTTCACGCAGAAGCGACCGAGTTCGCGGTCCTCGGCGGGCAGGCCCATCTCGGCCAGCTTCTCGCCTGCCATCACGCGCGCCGCCACCTTGGCGAGCGGCACGCCGGTCGCCTTGCTGACGTAGGGCACCGTGCGGCTCGCGCGCGGGTTCACCTCGAGTACGTAGACGAGTTCGTCTTTGACGGCGAACTGCACGTTCATGAGGCCTTCGACGCCGAGCGCCATCGCGAGTGCACGAGCGTGCGACTTGATCTGCTCGATCGTTTCGGAGCCGAGCGAGAACGGCGGCACGCAGCACGCCGAATCCCCGGAGTGGATGCCCGCCTCTTCGATGTGCTCCATCACGCCGCCGATGTAGACGGTCTCGCCGTCGCAGACAGCATCCACGTCGACCTCGATCGCGCCCTCGAGGAACCGGTCGAGCAACACCGGGTGGTCGGGGCTCACCGAAGCGGCCTGCTCGACGTAGCGGCGCATGTACTCCTCGCTGTATGCGATGACCATGCCGCGCCCGCCAAGCACGTAGCTGGGCCTCACCAACAGCGGGTAGCCGATACGATTCGCGACCTCGACGGCCTCATCGATCGTGAACGCGGTCCCGGCAGCCGGATACGCGATCTGAAGGCGGTCGAGCACCTCCGAGAAGCGCCTGCGGTCCTCGGCAAGATCGATCGCCTCGGGCTTCGTGCCAAGGATGGGCACGCCGGCTTCTTCAAGCGCGTGTGCGAGCTTCAGCGGTGTCTGCCCGCCGAAGGTGACCAACACGCCCTCGGGACGTTCTGCGTCCACGATATCCATGACGTCCTCGAAGGTCAGCGGTTCGAAATAGAGCCGATCCGAGGTGTCGTAGTCGGTGGAGACGGTCTCCGGGTTGCAGTTGACCATGATGGTCTCGTAACCCATGTCATGCAGCGCATACGCGGCGTGCACGCAGCAGTAATCGAACTCGATACCTTGGCCGATGCGGTTGGGCCCGGCGCCGAGGATCATCGCCTTGGGCTTGTCGCTGGGAGCGACCTCGTCCTCGTCTTCGTACGTCTTGTAGTAATAAGGCGTGGACGCTGCGAACTCGGCAGCACAGGTGTCGACCGACTTGAACGTGGCCCTCACCCCGAGGTCGAGCCTTCGCTCCCGAGCCTCAGCCTCACTCGTTCCTGTAAGGTGAGCGATCTGGATGTCCGAGAGACCCATCCGCTTCGCCTCGCGCATGCCCTGGGCGTCCATCCCGGCCAGCCCCGACGACCTGACGGCGTCCTCGGCATCGACCATCTCGCGGACCTGCTCGAGGAACCAGGGGTCCACGTGCGTGAGTGCGTGAATCTCCTCGGCAGTGCGCCCACGACGGAACGCCTCGGCGATGTAGAACGGCCGCTTCTCGTTCGGCACCGCGAGCAGACGGTCGAAGTGGTCCTCGTCGAACTCGTCCTGACCGTCGGCGCCCAGACCGGCGCGCCCGTTCTCGAGCGAGCGCATCGCCTTACCGAGCGCCTCCTTGAAGGTGCGGCCGATGGCCATCGCCTCCCCGACACTCTTCATACGCGTGGTGAGCGTGGTGTCTGTACCCGGGAACTTCTCGAACGCCCAGCGCGGGACCTTCACCACGGTGTAGTCGATGCTGGGCTCGAAGCAGGCAGGCGTCATCCGGGTGATGTCGTTGGGGATCTCATCGAGCGTGTAGCCCACGGCGAGCTTGGCGGCGAACTTGGCGATCGGGAATCCCGTCGCCTTGGATGCGAGCGCCGACGAGCGAGACACGCGCGGATTCATCTCGATGATGACCAGACGTCCGTCGTGCGGGTTCACTGCGAACTGAACGTTGCTGCCGCCGGTCTCCACACCGATCTCGCGCATGATCGCAAGCGATGCATCGCGCATGATCTGGTATTCGCGGTCCGTGAGCGTCTGTGCCGGCGCCACGGTGATGCTGTCACCGGTGTGCACGCCCATGGCGTCGAAGTTCTCGATGGAGCACACGATGACTGCGTTGTCGTTGCAGTCCCGCATGACCTCCATCTCGTATTCCTTCCAGCCGATCACACTCTCCTCGATCAGCACTTCGCTGACCGGAGACAGAGCCAGGCCGTGCGTCACGATCTCACGCAATTCGTCCACGTTGTACGCGATACCGCCGCCTGCGCCGCCCATCGTGAAGCTGGGGCGGATGACGATCGGGAAGCCGATGGACGCCACAAGCTCCTCGGCATCCGATATCGAATACGCGTAGCCACTGGCCGGCGTGTCGAGTCCGATGGATGCCATCGCCTCGGCGAACAGCTTGCGGTCCTCGCCCTTCTTGATGACGTCCAGCTTGGCCCCGATCATCTCGACGCCATACTTCTCCAGCACGCCCGACTCCGCGAGCGCCACCGCGACGTTGAGACCGGTCTGGCCACCGAGCGTGGGAAGCAGCGCATCGGGTCTCTCGGCGGCTATGACCTTCTCGACGAACTCAGGCGTCACCGGCTCCACGTAGGTGCGGTGCGCGAACTCGGGGTCGGTCATGATGGTCGCCGGGTTGGAGTTCACCAGCACGACCTCGTAGCCGTCCTCGCGCAGGACCTTGCACGCCTGCGCACCCGAGTAGTCGAACTCACAGGCCTGGCCGATCACGATCGGCCCGGAACCTATGAGGAGGATCTTCTTGATGTCGTCTCTGCGAGGCATACGGTCCCTTCGCTTACGGCACGATCATTACGGGGCAGGAAGCCTGCTTGAGCACGGTCATCGACACGCTGCCGAGAAGCGCTTCCTGTATGGCGTTGCGGCCTCGCGTACCGGTGATCACACCGGTAGCACGACGCTCATCGATCTCGGCGAGCACCACGTGCGCCGCCTCGCCGCGCTCCAGCACGACCTTCGCGGCGATACCCCGCTGCTCGGCCATGGCCTGCAGGTTGCGCAGATGGAACTCGGCGCCCTCCTCGGTTCTGCGCAGCTTCTCGCCCGAAAGAGCGGGGTCGATCGCGTGGAGCAGGTACATCGTCTTGATGACGCCCTTGGGCAGCTCCATCGCGGTCGTGAACGCGTGCGACGCGGCCAGAGAGAAGTCCGTGGGCATGATGAGTTTCTCGCCGAACCTGCCGAGAAGATCCGCCGGGTCTTTTGCGTTGCGGATGAGGTCGAACCTGCCGAGAAGCGCCGGCACCGACGCGTCGCGAAGAAGGCGCTCGGAGATCGAGCCCACAAAGAGCTGATCCATGATCGACTTCGCATGCGAGCCCGAGACGATCGCATCAACATGCATCTCGGTGGCGAGCGCGGTTATCTGGTCGAACGCATCGCCCGTCGGCACCCGGATCTCCACGCCGAGACCGACATCCTCGAGCCGCGGTGCGATCTCCCGCAGCCGATCACGCACCTGGTCGACCTTCTTCGCGATGACCGGCCCCTCCATACCCGACGCCTCGACGACGTGCGCGAGCACCACCCGTCGGACACCGAGCGCCGGAAGACCCCGGGCGAACCCGAGGACGAGATCGGTGTCATCTGAGAAATCAGTCGGTACGAGAACCGTGTTGAGCATAGCCCCCTACCCCTCGCCGAAGATGTCCTCGCGGCCGTCCATGAGCCGTGTGAACGCACCGAACAGATACCGTGCATCGTGCGGACCAGGCGCAGCTTCAGGATGGTACTGCACCGAGAACGCCGGGATGTCGAGCGGCCTGATACCCTCGACCGTCATGTCGTTGAGATTGACGTGTGTCAGCTGCACCGGACCGAAGAGTTCCGAGCGTACGACGGGCGCCACACCGGCACGCACCCACGCACCGAGATCCTCGAGATCGAGCGTCAGGTCGCCGCAGAGCTCGGGGACGAGCGGCCCGATCGAAGCGAAGTCCACGCAGAACCCGTGGTTCTGGCTCGTGATCTCAACCTTGCCTGTAAGCAGGTTCTTCACGGGCTGGTTGCCGCCACGATGGCCGTACTTGAGTTTGTAGGTGTCCGCTCCGAGCGCAAGCGACAGCATCTGGTGGCCGAGGCAGATCCCGAACACCGGTTTGACGCCGAGAAGCTCGCGCAGCGTGCCGTACAGATAGCCGACCGCTGCCGGGTCACCAGGACCGTTGGCGACGAAGATGCCGTCCGGCTCCATCGCGAGCGCGTCCTCGGCACTCGTTGTGGGCGGAACGACGACGACCTCGCAACCGTACTCGGACAGCCGTCGCAGGATGTTGTACTTCACGCCCGAGTCGTACGCGACGACGCGATAGCGCGGCTTCACGGGCAGCACGCCGGTGTCGACCGGAAGCTCGCAGTCGGGCGGCATCTCGCCACCCCACGTGTAGCGCTCGGTCACGGCGACCTCGGCGACAAGGTCGCGACCCACGAGACCGGGTGCGGCCTTCGCCTTCGCGACCAGCGATGCTGCGTCCAGGTCCACCGTGGAGAGTACGGCGCGCATGGCGCCCTGCTCGCGGATGTGGCGGGTCAGGCGCCGCGTGTCGACACCTTCTATCGCGACGACATCGTGGCGCTCGAAGAACTCGCGAAGGGTCTCCTCGGCACGCCAGTTCGACGCGATCGACGACATCTCGCGCACGACGAAGCCGGATGCGAACACGCCGCGCGACTCCATGTCGGCAGCATTCACGCCGTAGTTGCCGATGTGCGGCATCGTCATCGTGACGATCTGACCGGCGTAGCTCGGATCGGTGAAGACCTCCTGGTAGCCCGCAAGCGACGTGTTGAACACCGCCTCGCCGGTGGTCTCACCGGGCGCCCCACAGGAGACACCTTCGAAGATGGTGCCGTCCTCCAACGCGAGCAGTGCGCGCTGCTTTGCGGTCACTCGACCACCTTCCCGTTGCGAAGTGCGAAGTACCCGCCGATAAGGACGTCGCTCGCCTTCCCGAGAAGCTTGTTGCCGAGGAACGCGGAGTTGCGCGACTTCGAGCAGAACCACTCGGAAGTGACCTCGACTCGCGCCTCGGGGTCGACGATCGTGATGTCGGCCACCGATCCGGCCTCCAGGGTCACGCCTGGCAGGCCGAGCGCCGCGCGCGGGCCGTGAGCCATCAGGCGGGCCACATCGGCCCAGGTGAGCTTCTCAGTGGCCACAAGGTGCGTGTTCACCAGTGAGAGAGCGGTCTCCAGGCCGGTCGTGCCGAAGGGAGCCAACTCGAACTCCAACTCCTTCTCATGCGGAGCGTGCGGTGCATGGTCGGTGGCGATGCAATCCACCGTGCCGTCGCATACCCCCTCGATGAGCGCCGAGCGGTCCCCGGCATCCCGCAGTGGCGGGTTCATCTTCAGGTTCGTATCGTACCCGAGCACGCTGTCCTCATCCAAGAAGAGGTGGTGCGGAGTGACCTCGCAGGTGACCGCTACACCGCGCGCCTTCGCCTGACGGACGAGATCGATAGAGCGTGCCGTCGACAGGTGTGCCAGATGCAGGCGACAACCGGTGAGCTCGGCGAGACGGATGTCGCGAGCGACCATGACCTCCTCGGCAGCGGCAGGCCAACCCGGCAGTCCCATGCGAGTGGAGACAACGCCTTCGTTGACGACGCCCCCCGCGGACAGCGATTCGTCCTCCGTGTGCGAGATGATGATGCCATCGAAGGCTTTCAGGTAGTCCATCGCGACACGCGTCATGCCTGCCGAGGCGATCCCGTGACCGTCGTCGGAAAACGCGACCGCGCCCTCGCCCAGCATGTCGCCTATCTCGGCAAGCGTCTCGCCCTTCTGGCCTTTGGTGACGGCGCCGATGGGGTGAACGCGGACGATACCGTCGTCTGCAGCACGCTCTACGATGAAGCGCACCTTGCTGCCCGTATCGCACACGGGGTCTGTGTTCGCCATCGCGCACACTGCGGTGAAGCCTCCGTGCGCCGCGGCGCGCGTGCCTGACGCGATGTCTTCTTTGTACTCGAAGCCGGGCTCGCGCAGGTGCGTATGCACGTCGACGAGGCCTGGCAGGACGATCTTCTCGGCACAATCGACCGTTTCGCCCTTGGCCATCTTGAGATCGGTGCCGACCTCCACGATGACGCCGTCGCGGATCAGTACGTCGCCGACGGCGTCCAGACCGACCGCCGGATCGACGACCCGGCCTCCCTTAAGCAGCAGCGCCACTGTCGGCACCTCCCAGCAGTAGATACATCACGGCCATCCGTACAGCGACGCCGGCGTTCACCTGGTCAAGAACGTGAGAACGGGGCGAGTCGGCGACGTCGGAGGAGATCTCAACGCCCCGGTTCATCGGCCCGGGATGCATGACGATCATCTCGGACTTGGCCGAGGCAAGCCGCTTCGTGTTCATCCCGTAGAAGCGGGCGTACTCGCGGTTGGACGGGAACGGCATCTGCGCGGCGCGTTCGAACTGCACCCTCAACATGTAGGCGACGTCGAGTTCAGGCAGCACCTCGTCGAGTGAGTAGGACACCTCGGCACCCATGATGTCCGGCCGTGCCGGCATGAGCGTCGGAGGGCCGATGACGATGGGTCTGGCGCCCACCTTGCGCAGCGCGGGGATGAGCGAGCCGGCCACACGACTGTGCGCGATGTCGCCGACGATGCCGACGGTGAGTCCCTCGAGACGCCCGAGCTTCTCTCGCATCGTGAACAGGTCGAGAAGCGCCTGCGTGGGGTGCTGATGCAAGCCATCGCCGCCGTTGACGATGTGCGCGTCCATGCACTCGGCCAGCATCTGCGGTGCGCCTGCGTACTTGTGTCGCACGACGACGAGATCGCATGCCATGGCCGAGAGTGTCGCCGCCGTGTCGCGCAGCGATTCGCCCTTCACGGTAGCGGATGCCGAGGCAGCGAAGTTGATGCCGTCCGCCGAGAGGCGCTTCGCGGCGATCTCGAAGCTGGTGCGCGTACGCGTGCTCGGCTCGAGGAAGAGGTTCACGATGGTGCGACCACGCAGCGTCGGCAGCTTCTTGATGCGGCGCTCGTTGACCTCCTTGAAGGAGTCCGCTGTGTCGAGGATCGTCTGGATGTCCTCAGCGGTCAGATCGTCCATCGTCATGATGTGCTTGCATGAGAGCATCTACGCGTCCTCCCCCGTCTGCTCCAGGATGGCGGCGCTGTCCACCCCGTCATGTTCGGCCATCGTGACCTTCACCCGCTCCTTGCGAGAAGTGGGAACGTTCTTGCCCACGTAGTCGGCGCGGATCGGTAGCTCACGATGCCCGCGGTCGACCAGGACCGCCAACTGCACCGTGGCCGGACGGCCGTAGTCCATGATGGCGTCCAGCGCGGCGCGGATCGTGCGGCCGGTGTAGAGGACGTCATCCACGAGGATGATGTCGCGGTCCTCGACGTCGAACGGGATGTCAGTGCGGTGCACCTCAGGATTGAGGTGTGTCGCGACGTCATCGCGATAGAAACTGATGTCGATGCTTCCGACCGGGACCTCGGCGCCCTCGATGCGCTTGATCCGCTCGGCAAGACGCTGCGCCACGAACGCCCCGCGCGTCAGGATCCCGGCCAGTGCGATGTTGTCCGCACCCTTGTTGGCCTCCAGAATCTCGTGCGCGATGCGCGTCAGAGCACGGTCGATCGCCGAAGCGTCCATCACTTCAGCCTTTACGCGATAGCCCATCCGCCCACACCTCCTTCCGGCGTTCTGCGTGCGGAAACCTCCGCAACGGAAAACGCCCCCTTGCGGACGGCAAGAAGGCGGCGTATGCGTGCGCGCTGGCTACAATCGGACTACTGCGCGGGCTATGCGATTTGCGCTCCTTGCCGGCCTCACCGGACCGGTATTAAAGGTCTTCCGAGACGATACCAGGACGGGGCCCGTCACACAACCACGCGCGGCCGGTCATCTGCGAGCGGCAGCGCGATCGTCACCGAAGTGCCTTGACCTTGCGCCGAGACGACTTCGACGCGACCGCCGTGTCGCTCGACGATCTCCTTCACCACCGACAGACCGATCCCGAGTCCGCCGCTTGCCCGCGTCCGGGCGCGGTCAGCGCGCCAGAAGCGCGTGAACGCGTGGCTGCGCTCCTCGGTATCCATACCGATCCCGGTGTCGCGCACGACCAGTAGCGCCTCTTTGCCCTGCGCCCGGACCTCGACGCTCACCGTGCCACCCTCGGGCGTATAGCGTGCCGCGTTCGACAGCAGGTTGCCGACCGCCTGGGTCAAGCGGTCGCGGTCGCCCAGGATGACCGGGCCACGCGTGATCTGCGTGTCGAACGTCAGTCCCAACGACTCCATGAGTGCGCGCGAGCCCTCCACGGCGTGCTCGACGGGCTCCGCAAGGTCGATCGGACACATCTCGAAGTGAGCGGAGCCTGTCTCCAGCCGCGAGAGCTCGAGGATGGAGCCGGCAAGACGCCCGAGACGCACCGTCTCGTCGTGCAGGATGCCGAGGCGTTCCTCATCGACGGGCATTACGCCGTCCTGCATCGCTTCCACAGTCGCCTGGATGGCCTGCAGCGGGGTGCGAAGCTCGTGCGCGACGTCGGCGGTCAGTTGACGCTCGAAGGCCCTCTCGGCATCCACGGCGTCCGCCATCGTGTCGAGCGTGCTGCCGAGCTGCGATATCGCATCCGGCCCGAACATGCCTGTGCGGGCGTCGTTCTCGCCACCACGCAGCCGTGCCGCCACGCGCGTCACCGCGTTGATGGGACGCACGATCGAGCGCGCATACAGAGCACCCGCGACACTCGCCGCGATCACTGCGAGCACTGCCGCGAGTGCAAGACCGCGGAATGTGGCGGTCCGGAAGCGGATGTCTCGCTCGGTCATCAGACCGGTCGGAGACGTGGAGGCGACCCTCACTTCTCCCACTGTCTCTTCACCGATGACGATGGGGGCAGTGGCCGCGAGTTCGCCGATGGTGATAGCGGGCACGTCGGTCTGCGGCTCCTCGCCCGGCTTCTGCAGGTAGCCGACAAGATCGCCCTGTGCGTCAAAGACCTGGACGTTCAAGTCGGCGAGCAGGTAGTACAGCGAATCCGGGATGCCCACGTGACTCCAGTCACCGGAGACGCGGTACTGCTCGGCGATGATCGAAGCGGTAGCGGTGGCGCGCTCCTGAAGGCGCTCGCGGATGTAGGACTCGAAGGAACGCTGCCAGCTGACGGCGACGATGGCCGCCGCGAGCACCGCGGTGAACGCCGCCACTGCGGCGAACGCGAAGCCCAGGCGGTAGCCGAGCGTTCCGCGCCTCACGCTACATCTCCTCGCCTGACGGAGCGTCGAAGCGATATCCTACGCCGAAGACGGTGTGGATGAAGCGCGGCTCGCGCGGGTCGTCGTCGAGCTTGGCGCGCAGGTTCTTCACGTGCGAGTCGATGGCGCGCTCGTAGCCCTCGAAATCATAGCCGAGGACTTTCTCCACAAGCTCCATGCGCGAGTACACGCGCCCGGGAAAGCGCGACAGTGTCGCGAGGAGTTTGTACTCGCTTGCGGTGAGGTCGAGCTCCTCGCCGTCGAGCCAGACACGGTGGCCCGCCAAATCGATCTCGAGGGTGTCGAACGTCACTCGCGAGCGCTGCGGCTCGCTCTCGGCGCGCGCGCGTCGGAGCAGCGCCCGCACACGGGCAGCGAGCTCGCGGGGGCTGAAGGGCTTGACGAGGTAGTCATCCGCGCCCAGATCGAGCCCGGCGATCCGTTCTTCCTCGGCACCTTTCGCGGTCAGCATGATGATCGGGACATCGGAGTGGTTGCGGATGCGCTTGCAGACCTCTTCGCCGGACAGACCGGGCAGGTTGAGGTCTAAGACGACCAGGTCGTAGTGTGCGGCTTCGAACGCATCGAGCGCCTTGAGGCCGTCGCCGACCGCAGTCACCCACAGCCCGTCGCGTTCGAGATACGCCTCAACGACATCTCTGGCCTGACGCTCATCTTCCACCACGAGAACCCTGCGTGCAGTGTCCACCGACCTGAACCGTCCTTCACATCCCGGGATTGCTCACTTGACCAGTACACCACGACCCCATGTCGCCTGCGCGTCAGGTTTGTGGAGGTCTTGTGTAGTCATTCCCGTCGCGCGACCCGACCCTACGAAGGCAGGACCAGCGGCACGATCTCCTCGCCCGCCTCGGTGCGCCCCATCGATTCGGGCTCCAGGTCGCGCAGCAGGCGCGCGAGGTCTTCCGGCAGCGGGTCGTAGAGCAAGATCCGCTCCCCCGTGATCGGATGGGTGAGCTCGATCTTGTACGAGTGGAGGAACTGCCGCTCAAGCCCCATGTCGGCCTTCGGATGGTTGCGCCCGTACATCTGATCGCCCACCACCGGGTGGTCGATGTAGGCCATGTGGACGCGGATCTGGTGGGTGCGCCCCGTGTAGAGCTTGCATTCGACCAGCGTGTAGCCATCATCATGCACGCCTGCCATGTAGCGCTCGAGCACCCGGAACGTCGTGACAGCCTGCTTCGCCGACGGTCCGTCGGTCACCGCCATGCGCATGCGGTCCTTGGGATGCCTGCCGAGAGGAGCATCCACGATCCCGGAGTCCGGAGCGATGTAGCCGTGCACGAGCGTCACGTATCTGCGCTCGATAGCGCGGATCTTGATCGCTTCGGAGAGCGCCGCCTGAGTGGCGTCATCCTTGGCGACCATCATGAGCCCTGTGGTGTCCTTGTCGAGACGGTGGACGATACCCGGACGTTCATCACCTGCGAGCGTACCGAGATCCTCGCAATGCGCGAGCAGCGCGTGGACGAGCGTCCCGCTCCAGTGCCCGTGCGCCGGATGCACGACCATGTCCGAGGGTTTCGATAGGATGATCAGGTGCTTGTCCTCGAAGCGGATGTCGAGCGGAATGTGCTCCGGAACAAGCGTGCTGTCACGCCGTTCTGGCAGAATGACCTCGATGTTCTCCCCCGCCCGGGTCAGATGGCGCTTGGAGGCGGCGTCACCATCGATGTGCACGCAGCCCTGCTCGATGAGCTTGGCCGCGAGTGATCTGCTCGGCAGGAAGTCCAGCTCACCCAGAAGCTTATCGAGTCTCTGTCCGGCCTCCTCGGCGGTGACAAGATGCTCGTAGGTCTCGCTCATGACGCGTCACCGGCATCCATTCCGGGCAGCGCATCCGTCGCCTCGTCGGCTTCCTCCGCCTGCTCGACACCGGGAGTGCGGCCTTCCAGCACCGCCGCGGCCTCTTTCGAGAACAGCAGCCACACCATGAGGATCGCCACGCCCACGTCCAGCGCCATGTCGGCCACGTTGAAGACCGGCCAACCGTGGATCTCGAGGAAGTCGGTCACATGTCCGGCGCCGGCGCGATCGATCAGGTTGCCGAGAGCACCGGCAGCGACCATACCGAGTGCGAGCACGGTGTACCAGCGGTGGGGATGATAGCGCCACCATACCCAGACGATACCGCCGAGCACGAGGATGGCCACGATGATGAAGAAGCCGAGCTGTCCAGGGAACAGGCCGAAGGCGGCACCCTTGTTCTGGATGTGAGTGATGCTGAAGACGTCGGGGATCACCGGGATCGAACGACCCAGGGTCATGCTGGCTCTCACGTAGGCTTTCGTCGCCTGATCGAGCGCGAGAACCACGAGCATGGTCGCCGCAGACGCCAGTCCGGCGCGGCGGTACACTACCTGCTCTCCTCCCACTCTTTGCAGTCGATGCACAGATCCGCGAACGGGACCGCTTCAAGACGCTCCACGGGGATCTCGGCACCGCAACGCTTGCAGATGCCGTATTCGCCGCTCGCCACACGCGCGAGCGCTGCATCGATCTGCGCGAGCATATCTCGGGCGTTGTCCTCCAACGTCATGTCGAGCTCACGTGCGAATGTCGCTGTGCCCTGATCGGCCATGTGATCGCGGTAGTTGTTCTCACCGGAGACGTCGGATAGGGCCTCCTGGCCGTCACGTTCGTACTCCTCGATCTCGTCGATCAACCGCACGCGCTCCTCTTCGAGCTGCGCCTTCAGGGCGTCGAGCGCTTTCTTGTTCATGGCCGAGCCTCCTTCAACGGAAGCGGGGTATCTGAAAAGCGCCCCAAGCGAGGGGCGCCACTGGTCTCAGGGGGATTATACCACCCGCCCGCCCGGAACGGTCCCGGACGGGCGGGCATGATCGACTATCGGTCCGCCACCACAGTGGAACAGCGCGCACACAGGCCGCTGACGCCCAGCTCGCGGAAGTTCCAGCAGCGCGGGCACTTCTCTCCATCGGCAGCGAGTATCTCTACGATCGGTCCGGCACCCTCGGCCAACTCCACCGCCGAGACGATGAACATGTCAGCCAGCTCGCTCTCGCCCCGCGTCCGCAAGACCGCGATCATCTCGGCAGGAGCCGTGACCACGACCTTGGCCTCCTGGCTCTTGCCGATACGCTTCTCGTTGCGCGCATCCTCGAGCGCCTTCGTGACCACGTCGCGCACCTCGAGCACGACTGCGTAGTCAGCGCGCAGCGATGTGGCCTCCTCGCTATGCTCGGCAACCATCTCGCCAACCGACGCCGGCCAACCGGCCAGATGCACCGACTCGATGCCTTCGCGCATGTCAGAAGGCATGAATTGCCAGACTTCCTCTGCGGTGAAGCTGAGGATCGGCGCCACGAGGCGCACGAGTGCGGTCGCTACCGCCGAGATGACCGTCTGCGCGCTGCGACGCGACGTAGAGTCGGCCTCATCCGCGTAGAGACGGTCCTTCAGCACATCGAGGTAGAAGGACGACAGTTCCGTCCCACAGTATCCGTAGATGGCGTGATAGACCTGGTGGAACTTCCAGTCGTCATACGAGCGTGTGACGCGGTCGATGAGATCGGACAACGTCACCAGCGCGTAGCGGTCCAAATCCGGCATGTCTTCCCAGGCCACGGCTTCGCCGAGTTCGAAATCATAGAGGTTGGAGAGCAGGAATCGGAACGTGTTGCGGATGCGACGGTATGCCTCCGAAGTGCGCTCCAGGATCTCGTCGGAGACTGAGATGTCCTGCGAGTAGTCGGCAGCGGCCGCCCAAAGCCGAATGATGTCTGCGCCGTACTTCTGAACCACGTCGAGTGGCGAGACGACGTTGCCCAGCGATTTGCTCATCTTGCGGCCTTCGCCATCAACGATGAATCCGTGGGTCAGCACGGTCTTGAACGGGGCCTCGTCGTAGGCGCCCACGCTCGTGAGCAGCGATGACTGGAACCAACCGCGATGCTGATCGGAACCTTCCAGGTAGAGCTCGGCCGGACGCCGTAGCTCGTCGCGGGCATCGAGCACCGAAGTATGCGATGCACCGGACTCGAACCACACGTCGACGATGTCGCTCTCGGCTCGAAGCTCCCTGCTGCCGCAACGCGGACAAACGACGCTTTCAGGCAGGTACTCGGACGGGTTGCGAGTGAACCAGGCGTCGGCGCCCTCCTCGGCGAACAGCTTCTCCACCGCCGCGAACGTGGTGTCATCGGCAACGGTCTCGCCGCACTTCACGCACTCGAACACCGGGATCGGCACGCCCCAGGCACGCTGACGGCTGATGCACCAGTCCGGACGGTCGGTGACCATCGAGTTGATGCGGTTCACGCTCCAGCCCGGCACCCACTCGACCGCCTTGATCGCCTGAAGCGCGGCGTCGCGAAGCCCCGTCTTGTCCATAGAGATGAACCACTGCTCGGTCGCACGGAAGATGACCGGCTTCTTGCAGCGCCAGCAATGCGGGTAGCTGTGTGAGGTCTTGCCAGCGGCCGCGAGCACGCCCTTCTCGGCAAGCCATTCGATGATGATCGGGTTCGCCTTCTCGACGTGCAGACCGGCGAACGGTCCGCCACCTTCATCGAAGACACCGCGATCATCGACCGGCATGGGCGCCGGCAACCCGAACTTCATGCCGACGAGGTAGTCCTCCTCGCCGTGACCGGGGGCAGTGTGAACGGCTCCGGTACCGGTGGAGAGCTCCACGTGATCGCCGGTGATGATGACGCCTTCGACGCCGTCGTGTATCGGCTGCTCATAGCGCAGACCCTGCAGGTCACGGCCCTTGACTCGTACGGGCTCACCCGCGGCGTCGCGTACGACATCGTAGGACTCCCAGCCAGCAACCTGAGCGACCGCGGCTACGAGGTCCTCGGCCATGATGAGCACCTCGCCACCCACGATGACACCGACGTAGTCGGCGCCCTCGGCCAGCGTCACTGCGACGTTGGCCGGCAGCGTCCACGGCGTGGTCGTCCAGATGAGGACCGCCGTCTTGCCTACTGCCGAGAACACCTCGGGCGCGTCGAGCATCCAGAACTTCACGTAGATGCTGTCGCTCGTTTCGTCCGAGTACTCGATCTCGGCTTCGGCGAGCGCAGTCTTGCAGCGATAGCACCAGTGGATCGGCTTGCGGCCCTTGTACACCATGCCGCGACGGTACAGCTCGGCGAACACCTTCACGTCACCGGCTTCGTAGCTCTTGTTGAGCGTGAGGTATGGCTCCTTGAAGTCACCGCGCACACCCAGGCGCTTGAACTCGTCACCCTGTACCTGCACGAACTTCATCGCGTACTCGCGACACAGCGTACGCAGATCGGCCTGCGAGATCTCCTTCATCTTCTCCGGGCCCAGGTTCTTCTCCACCTGGTGCTCGATCGGCTGGCCGTGGCAGTCCCAACCCGGGACGTACGGCGACCAGTAACCACGCATCGACTTGTACTTGACGATGAGGTCCTTGAAGACCTTGTTGAACGCGGTGCCCATGTGGATATGGCCGTTCGCATAGGGCGGTCCGTCGTGCAGGATGAACGTCGGCCCACCCTCGTTGACCTCGAGAGAGCGCTGGTAGATGTCGATCTTCTCCCAGAACTCGAGCCACTCCGGCTCCCGGTTAGCGAGGTTCGCCCGCATCGGGAAGTCGGTCTGCGGCAGATTCATGGTCTGCTTGTAGTCGTTGGCCACGTACCTCAAGTCCTCTCGGTCATCGATGGGCCGCAAAATAGAAAACACGCTCGTCCCTGCCTGGGACGAAGCGTGTCTGCGCTCCGCGGTACCACCCAGCTTGCGCGGGTCTCCCCGCTCGCCACTCGGTCGTCCTGTAACGGGAACTCCCGCCGGTGCCTACTCGGCATCAAGCCTTTCGGACCGGAGCTCTGAGGTGATATTCGGTCGCATCCTGCCCCGCGGGCTCTCACTGTCCCCGCTCGCTATTTGAGGTGGTGATACGCCTACTCGTCCTCGTCAGCGCCTCGTTCTTCAACGCGTGACGCGTGCTCACGCTAGGCAGCGATACTAACGCAGGTCGTCACGCTCGGTCAACGCGCGCGCCTCTTCTTCCGCCGAGAAGTACGCATTCACCCGCTCGGCGATCGTCTCGGCCTCCAGCCATGAGGCGCCGGCACCGAATCGGACCGCACCCTTGCCGCTCTTCACCTCGATCTTGGGCTGAGGAGCGCGCCTGCTCCACTCGGGTAGGACCGTCGCACGATGGATGCCGAGACGCCCGACACGTGCCGGAAGCGTGACTCCCAGCGCTGTACGCAGCACCTGTACGTGCTCATCATCGACGACGAACACCTCCGTACCGTGCGCCTGGTAGAACGCTCCCCATACCGACATCGCCGCCAGCACATGGATGAAGATCGTGAGCAACACGAGGACGACCCACGCAAGAACGCGGATGAGCAGCGGGTCGATAGGCGCCATCGCGAGGAAGTAGCCGCTTCCCACGAGCACAGCCAGAAGCCACGGTACCCCAAACAGCACCGCTGCGACCACAAAGCGGCGATTGACCGCTACGGGTACAGACAGCTCGAGCCGATCCTCGGACCGACTCGAGCTGGGTTTCTTTGCACGTCCGAACATGCGCTCAGTATGCCAGAACGCCTACAGACACAGGTAGTGCGCGATATCGGCGGTCATCTCGGAGATAGCGGCGGTTCCGCCGAAATACCAGACTTCGTCGACGGTCTGCGCACAGACTTCGATCGCCCAGCCGGCTTCTCTGCTGAGGACGTCACGCGACGTCAGGACCAGTGCGCCACCACGGTTGCCCACGGCCGCACCTCCCGCGAGTGCATCCGGGAAGTTGCCGCCCGTTGCGATACCCAGAGTGCTGAAGTCGGTCCACCCTTCGTCGAATCCGTAGACCGCGATGATGGCTGCCGTCTCATAGCGAGATGCGCCAGCGATGCGGTCATACGAAACACCGAACTGGTCGACACACGCATCTGTGAGCGCCTTCGAACCGCCCAGCGCATACACGGAGGTCACACCGACCTCATCGGCGACATCCAAGATCACGTCTGGCGCCACCGTCGGACGCACGAGCAGCACCGGCATCCCCTGCGAATACGAGAAGGGAGATGCTGCCAAAGCATCCGGGAAACTGTCGCCCCTCGCCACGAACGCCTCAGTGAACGGAGCCCCGTTGAGGTCCTGCGCCACGCGTACAACCTCTGCGCAGGTGCTGTACCGGTCGGAACCACTGATGCGCGTGACCGTGGACCCTTCGGGGAGGTACACGCCGAGGGCGGATTCGAACTCCGCGGAGACTGCCGACGTCCCGCCCACGATATAGGCGTCCGTCACGCCGAGGCGGTCTATCTCATCGGCAAGGCCCCAGTCGACGGTATCACCGCCCACCAAGAGAATGGGCCCGTCACAGACACCGGCGAGGACCGACGCCGACAGGGCGTCAGGGTAGTTGCGGCCGCTCACGAACACCGCGGTCGCGCCCGTCGTCGACTCGAAGCTGGCCTGACTCGCAGCAATCGCCGTCTCGTAGCGGGTCGTGCCTGATATGCGTTGCTCTATCGCAAGAGCCACCGGCGGTTTCGTCCCTTCCCCCCAGATATGCACGTCGCGAATGGGTTCCGACGTCCCGACCGGGATGTACAGCTCCTCAGACGTCCAGGGGGCCATACCAGCGATCCACGTCTGATACGCCGACAGAACCATCCCTGTCTCGGCGTCTACCTCCACCATGTTGACCAACGCGTTGCTTAGTGAGTAGTCGGTGTTGTTGTAGACCATCACGTGGTACTGGTCGAACGGAGACGACATGTCCCACTCGGTGTACAGGTAGATCGGCATTCGGGAACAGATCGTGCCGTTGCCGCTCACGACAAAGCTGCGCTCGTCTCCGTAGAGGGGCACGGTGACATCGAAACTGGTCACCTCATCCGGGTACAGCACCCAGTCACCCGTGTACGGCGGTTCATCGAAACGGTGTGTCCTGAGCAGGTTGTCATACTGGCCCATCATCGCCACTGAGACACCGACGTCATCGACAGGCGTGGTTCCGCCGTTCCACAGGAGCCCCTCGATAGTGAGGCTTGCCCCGCTCTCCCTGAACGACATAGTCAAGACGTACACCTCGCCGCCCGCCTGGGACACGACCGCTCGTGAGGCCGCAGCCTGCAGTACGTCGAACCCGCTCACCACGTGTCCGTTCAACCCGTAGGGCCCGGCCACAACGGTTGCGGCATCTGTGTCCCCGCTCGGACGTCCAACGACAGCACGGCTGACATCCCCGACCGCAACGGCCGGTACTCCCAGAGTCAATACGAGTGCCGCCGCCAGGCAGCGCAAGGCAAAGCCTCTCCGTGAATGCATACTGTCCCCCGTCATTTCTCGCCGCGCCTGTATAGCGCGTCCCCCTCGGCAGTAGACTCAGTATCCCTCTACGGGACCGAGAATGGAAGCTGCTTCCATCTCGCTCAGCCCCTCGACCTCCACCTGCTTGTGCCTCGAGCTGTCCCCCCGCACGACACTCACCGCACTCTTCGGCACCCCGAGCGTCTTCGCGATCAGCTTGCACACCGCGACGTTCGCCTTGCCGTCCTCAGGCGGCGCGGTGACCCTGACAGACAACTCACCCCCTCGCCAGCCGCATATCTCATTGCGGCCCGACTTGGGGGTGACGTGTAGTGCTATGCGCGCGGACATCGACGCTAGTCGATCTCCTCGATATCGATGTCATCGTCCCGTTCGCCGAGCGAACCGAAGTCCAGCTTGAACTCGGTCGGGTCCTCGAACACGGGCTCTTCCGGACCAAGATCGGGCTCGACGACTTCACCCAGCTGGATACCGGTCACGAACCCGGACTCCGGCGGCTCGATAGGCTGGGTGTTCTCACGCACGGGCTTCGGCTCGGCGACAGGCGCGCTGTCCCCGAGTACCTCGGCGTAGCTCACGTGCTCGGTCGCGGGTGCGGGTGCTGGCGCAGGCGCAGCCACGGGCGTCGGCTCGGCGATCTCGACCTCGGCGACCGTCTCAGCCCCGGCCTGGCCGGTCATCAGCTTGACGTCGTCCGGCAGCGCGATCTCGCCGACGCTGCGAAGGTGCCCCTCGAGCAGACCCTTGAACTTCATACGGAACTCTTCTTCGGCCTGCCTGATGCGCATGAGGTCGTTCGTCGCCTTCTGCTTCTGCTGCAGGGCGTTGTGGATGACCTCTTTCGCCTTCACCTCGGCATCCTTCAGAACGACCGACGCTTCATGCTCGGCACTCGCGATGATGTCTTCCGCCGACTTCTGCGCCGAGAGCAGCGTGTTGTGCAGCGTGCGCTCCATGTCCTGGTAGCTGCGAACCTTGTCCTCGGAGGCTTCGACCTTCTCGTTGAGGTCGATGTTCTCCTTGAACAACCGCTCGAGTTCATCGGCTACCTGGTCGAGGAACTCGTCGACCTCGGTCTCGTTGTAGCCGCGAAGGGAGTGGCCGAACTCCTTATGGTGGATATCGAGCGGAGTGAGCTTCATACCGATCGGTCCTTCCTGACCGTTACAGACCTAGTGTCACAAGGATTCTAACCAATAACGGCTGTATGAGTAACTGCAGCACCAGTAGCGCGACCATCGGCGAGAAGTCTATTCCCCCGCCGACGATGGGCACGATCTTGCGAAAGATGCCGATATACGGCTCACAGAGCGTGCCGAGGACCCGGTACAGGTCATAGAAGACTCCGCTCGGCCTGAACCACGACATGATGACGTACACGAAGATGAGTATCCCGTAGAACGAGACCGCTTGTGCGACGATGTATGCGAGTGACATTCGTTTATGACCCCAATTCCTTCGAGCGTTTGACCGCTGCAGCGACGGCTGCCGAAACACCCGCGCGCAATCCGTTTGCTTCCAGTGCTTCGATAGCTGCAATCGTCGTGCCGCCCGGACTACTCACTGCGTCCACGAGCTCCTCGGGGTGCTTGCCGGTGCGCTCGAGCAACTCCACGGTTCCCCGCAGCGTCTGAGTCGCAAGCAACTGTGCGACATCACGCGAGAGTCCCTGACGGACGCCTGCGCGGGCAAGCGCATCGATGAACAGCGCTACGTATGCCGGCCCGCTTCCGGAGATCGCCGTGGCTGCGTCCTGATACCGCTCGTCGAGTACGATCGCTTTGCCGAGCGCCTCGAAAAGCACGCGCACGGCCTCGAGCTGCTCGACGGACGTCTCGGTGCCGCCGGAAAGCACGCTCATCCCCTCGCCCACCATGGCGGGCGTGTTGGGCATGACCCGCACCACCGGCGTGCCGACCGGGAGCAGCGACTCCAGGCGAGCGCAACTCATGCCGGCTGCGATGCTCACCACGACCGCTCCGGATGGGACGTCGTCGGCGACGTGCGCGATGACCGCGTCGATCACCTGCGGCTTGACCGCGAAGATCACGTAGTCGGCACCCGCCACCGCGTCATGGCCGTCAACCACACACGCGACGCCGTGCGCGGAGAACACCGCATGACGTGGCGCGTTGGGCTCGGCAACCGTGATGTCTTCCGGACGGACTGCGCCTGCCGAGACAAGCCCGGCGACGATGGCTTCGCCCATGCGGCCGCCACCGATGACGGCTATACGCGGGGTGTCACTCATGATGCTCCCATCGTGGGATCACACGCCGAGATCGAACAGGCCCTTCTCGCGCAGTACGCGACGCTGTTCGGTGACGTCGACGTTGGCGGGGGTAAGCATGAAGACCTTCTCGGATACCTTCTGAAGGCCGCCGTTGAGTCCGTACGTGAGACCCGAGGCGAAGTCGATGAGCCGACGCGCGAGATCGGGATCGGTCATCGTGAGGTTCATGATAACGGGCACGCCGAGCTTGAACTTGTCAGCGATCGCCTGCGCCTCGCTGAAAGTCCTCGGCTCCACGATCTGCATCTTGACCTGTGGGACCGCCTGCATGCCGGGACCCGGCATCACCGAAGAGCGGCCTGCCTCGCGGGCACGATCGAGATCGGGCTCGCGGTTCAGGCGCTTGACAGCCGTTTCGTTGCCCTCGTAGGGGCTGCGATACGCAGGCTTCGGCTCGTAGCCGTCCGCCTCCTCGGCATCCTCGTCGTAGTACTCGTCGTAATCGTCGTAGTCATCGCCGAGGCCAAGTCGCGCCTTGATGGAGTCCCAAACACCCACGGTCGTCTCCTCGCTTGTAGACCGGCCATGCTGATCAGCGGCCGAATATCGCTGTCCCGACCCTGATGATCGTCGCGCCTTCCTCGATGGCGACCGCGAAGTCGTTTGTCATGCCCATAGAAAGGTCGCGCAAGTCGACTCCATTGAACCGCATCGCGTTCAATGTCGCAAAGAGTTCCGCCAGGTCACGGAAGACCCAGCGTACCGACTCCGCCCGTGCGTAGGGCGCCATCGTCATCAGTCCCTGTACCTCGACACCGTGCATCGCGCTTGCTGCACGCAACGCTTCTTCGATGTCGTCCGGCTCGAAGCCGTGCTTGGACCCCTCGCCCGACACGTTGACCTGCAGCAACACGCGCTGCACGACACCCTTGGTCTCGGCCACCACATTGATGCGCTCGAGCAGCTTCAATGAATCCACCGAGTGGATAAGGTACGCCCGGCCGACGACATCCTTGACCTTGTTGGACTGCAGTGTGCCGATGAAGTGCCAGCGCACGTCGGGGAACAGGCCGTATTTGCCGAGGAATTCCTGTACGCGGTTCTCGCCGAAGTCCTCGCAGCCAGCGGCTATCGCCTGCCGCACCTCGGGGATCCCGACGTGCTTGGTCACGGCGACGATGGTGATGTCCGCAGCCCTGCGGTCGGCAGCATCGGCTGCATCGATGACCCGGGCGCGGACCGCGTCGTATCTCTCGGCGATCGCACTCACGGGACTACTCGGTCGCTTCCGGGGTTCCTTCACCCATCTGCTCGAACTCCCCCGTCACCATGTAGGTGATGCGCTCACCGATGTCCACGGCGTGGTCGGCAATGCGCTCGAGATAACGGGACGCGAGAACCATCTGGCTCGCCCACTCGATGTCCTCTTCCTCCTGCAGTCGTCCCAACTCGCGGAAGAACTGCTTGAAGAGGTGGTCGATGGGCTCGTCGAGCGCCTGCAACCGGTGCGCGAGCTCGAGATCGTTCTTCTCGAGTGCCTCGAGCATCGCCTCCAACACGCGGTGCACGAGGTTGCCCTGCGCCTGGATGAGATCGTAGAGCGTCTGGGGGCCGCGCCGGCTCGCTGTGCGGCGCGCGGCCTTCGAGATGTTGACGGCCAGATCACCCATGCGCTCGAAGTGCATGCTGATGTACGCCAGCGAATGGAGTAGCCGCAGGTCGCGAGCGACCGGGAACTGCGTCGCGATGATCTCCAGTGAATGCTCTTCGATGCCGAGACAACGGGCGTCCAGCTCATCGTCGCTCTCGATCACCTGGGTCGCCAGCTCCACATCGCCCTCTACGAGCGAGCGCGCCGACAACTTGGTGACGTCGATGACGCTGCGGCCTATGCCGATGACCTCAGCTTTGAGGTCTTTGAGTTCTTTGCGAAAGCCCTCACGCATGATGGTTCGGCTCCTCCGGTCGCGTTCGGTATCCCGACATTATAGCCCCACGTCTCCCGGGAGATAGGCGCGCGACACACCTTTCACCCAGGCGTTACAAACCCTACCCGACACCTACCCGAATCGGCCGGTGATGTAGTCCTCAGTCCTACGATCCTTGGGGCTGGTGAATATCTCGGCGGTACGCCCGAACTCCACCATCTCCGCAGGCTCGCCCGTCTTCTCCTGCAGGAAGAAGGCGGTCTCGTCGCTCACTCGCGCCGCCTGCTGCATGTTGTGCGTGACGATGATGATCGTGATGCGGTCCTTGAGCTCGTCCATCAGGTCCTCGATCTTCTGGACCGAAGTCGGATCGATTGCCGAGCAGGGCTCGTCCATCAGCATGATGTCGGGCTCCACGGCCAGCACACGTGCGATGCACAGGCGCTGCTGCTGTCCGCCCGAGAGGGTCAGACCGCCGCGCGGGAGGATGTCTTTGACTTCCTTCCAGAGGTTGGCACGCTCAAGCGACTTCTCGACTACCTCGTCAAGATCACCCTTCTTCGTCACGCCGTGCAGACGCGGCCCGAACGCCACATTGTCATAGATCGACATCGGGAACGGGTTGGGCTGCTGAAAGATCATGCCCACCCGGCGCCGCAGGTCTACCGGGTCGACACCGGGCGCATAGACGTCTTCACCGTCAATGAGGATCGTGCCATCCACCTTCGCACCCGGGATGAGGTCGTTCATGCGGTTGAAGCACCGCAGGAACGTGGACTTGCCGCAGCCGGAGGGACCGATGAACGCCGTGACACCGCGTTCCTTGATGCCGACCGTGATACCGGCCAACGCCTGGAAGTCACCGTAGTAAAAGTCGAGACCCTCGACGGTGATCTTGTCGGCACGAGGTGCTCCCGCGGCCCGATGTTCGGCGAGTGTGTGCGTCATCCTTGCATCCTCCTGTTACGGCGGAGTAGCCAACGTGCGGTCAGGTTCGAGAAGAGAATCATGATCATGAGCAGCAACGCAGTACCGTATGCGGCCGGCAGGTTGATGCCCTCCATCGCAAGCATGTAGAGGTGCACCGTCATCGGGCGGCCGCTGTCCAGTGGCGAGATGGGCAGGTTGATCGCCTGGCCCATCGTGAAGATGACGACGGCCGTCTCTCCTACTGCCCGACCGGTCGCGAGGATCAGGCCGGTGAGGATCCGCGGCATGGCGGCGGGAAGAACGATGCGACTCACCGTCTGCCACTTGCTCGCGCCGAGACCATAGCTACCCCAACGGATGTACTTCGGAACCGCGCGGATCGCTTCCTCGGTCGTACGCATGACTATCGGCAGCATCAGGAAGGAGAGTGCGAGCGCTGCCGAGATCATCGAGAAACCGATGCCCATCGTCTCAACGAACAGCGCCAGACCGAACAGGCCCATGATGATCGACGGTACGCTTGCCAGAGAGTCGGCAGCGAAGCGGATGACCCGCACGAGCCTTCCCTGCACCGCGTACTCGGCAAGGTAGACCGCCGCGAGCACGCCGATGGGTGTCACGATAAGCATCGCCAGACCGGTCACATAGACGGTCGAAACGATCGTCGGCCAGATACCGCCCTCGGCGTTCACTCCGTGAGGCCAGGTGAAGATGAATTCGAGGCTTAGTTGCCCGATTCCGTTGACGACGACATACACGATGACGGCGCCCAGAACGGCGACGGTGGTGCCGGCGCACAACCACAGGAAGCCGAGCGCGATACGGTTGGCCCACCGCTTGTCCATCTAGCGCGCCCCCTTCCTGTTGGAGAGCACGCGCACGACAGCGACGAGCCCCATCGATATCAGGAAGAGGATGACGGCCATACCGAACAGCGCGGTTCGATGCGTTCCGGAGGCATAGCTCATATCGATGACGATCTGGCTCGTGAGAGTTGAGATCGGCTCGCCAAGTCCCTCGAAGAACTGCGGCGCGTTGCCGGCGACCATGACGACCGCCATCGTCTCGCCCACCGCGCGACCCATGCCGAGGATGATCGCGTCGATGATGCCGATGCTGGCCGCGGGCAGCAGGACCTTGTAGATCGTCTGCCAGGTGGTGGCACCCATCGCGTAGCTCGCCTCACGGATGCCGGGAACCACGCTCCCGAGCGCGTCCTCGGTGAGCGTCGCGATGGTCGGGACGATCATCACGGCAAGGATGATCGCAGCCGTGAGTGGACCGAACCCAAGCCCGCCGGTGAGATTGGCGATTATGGGCCGAAGGATGATCAGTCCGAAGAAGCCGTAGACGACCGACGGCACGCCGGCGAGCAGCTCGACGGCCGGGCGCACGATAGCACGCACCCGGGGCGAGGCGATCTCCGAGAGGAACACCGCCGTGCCGATGGCGAGCGGCGCGCCCAGCACCAGCGCGCCTATCGTGATGACGAAAGTACCGGTGATCAGCGGCAGGATTCCGAACTCGCCGGCTGAAGACGACCACACCTTCCCGAACAGGAACGCGCCCAGCCCAGGATCCTGTATCACGGGCCAGCCGCGCCAACCCACAAAGACGAAGATCAGCGCCACACCGGCGACGGCGACCGTCGCGCACAGCAGGAACAGGTTGCGAAGCGCGGCCTCCTTGGCGTAGGTGGCCTTCGACATGAGCTTCAGCGAGCTCTTCACGGCGGGCGTGCCCGATGTCATCGGCTCATCAGCCATTGGACACCTCCCGCGCAGTGATCGGGATGAAACCGGCGTCTCGGACGACCGTGTCCTGGATGGCCGGCGAGAGTATGTACTCAAGGAACGAAGCGGCAAGCCCTGTGGGCTCACCCTTCGTGAAGCAGTGCAGGATGCGCGAGATCGGATACGTACCGGCGACCACGGCATCCTCAGAAGGGACTATGCCATCGATGGTGACGGCCTTGACGTCGTCATTGACGAAGCCGAGTGAGATGTAGCCGACGGCGCCCGGCGCGTCGGTGACGACAGCACGCACCTGTCCGGTGCCCGGCAAGATGACTGCGCCGATGTCGAATCCCTCATCGCCCATCACTATCTTGTTGAACGCCTCACGTGTACCCGAAGCCTCATCACGGTTGACGAGTCCGATGGGCATATCCTTGCCGCCGACCTCGCTCCAGTTCGTGATCCTGCCCGAGAAGATGCCCCGCACCTGCTCGGTGGTGAGCTCGCGCACGGGATTCTCCGGGTTGACGATGACCGCGATCGCGTCATAGGCGATCGGCGTGTCCACGAGCCCGAGGTCGTACTCGGCCTCTTTGAGATCACGCGAAGACGTCCCGATATCAGACGTCCCGGATGACACGGTTTCAATACCTGCCGAGGAACCCACACCTGACACCAGCACCGAGACGTCAGGATTCTCCTTCATGTAATCCTCGGCAGCGATCTCAGCGATCGGAAGGATGGTGGTGGACCCGTTCACCACGACCTCGCCGGGTCTCGAGCCATTGCGACCACAACCTGCCAGCGAGGCGGGTACGAGGATGAGGATGCACGCGAGCGCCGCGCGAACGATGGCGCGTGGGCGCGTAGACATACGGTCTCCTCCTGAACGGAGGCGGTTGTTCTCGGCCATGGTCAGAAAGACGCTCCGGCAATCGCTGCGACGGCGCAGTGCCGTCCCGTGAGGCCGCCTTCGGCTCGGTATGAGAAGAATCTGTCGATGTTGTCGGCAGTACACATATCGAGTCTTGTCTGGCTCTCCGTCGGCACTCCGGCCCGAACAAGGTCCTCGGCCACAGCCGCACCCAGATCGAGGCGTCCGTTGACCGGAGCCAGCGTAACAAATGTGTTGCTGAATTGCGACACGAGTTCATCGCTCACTTCGTAACAGCATGCGCCGATATGCGGCCCCACATATGCGATAGTGTCACCCTTCCCTTCCATCGCCGAGAGGGCCCGCGCGGCGTTGCCCGCAATACCCGCCAGTGCGCCTCGCCACCCCGCATGCACGACGGCGATGGCCGGTACGTCCGGTCGAACCAGGATGATCGGGACACAGTCCGCGAAGAACAGCATGAGCGGCGTATCCGGAAGTGCGCTGAGCAGCGCGTCACAATCGGCAATCGGTGGCCTGGCGCCGGGCAGCGTCCCCCCCCCCGAGCCCGCAAGGCTTTCGTCAACGTGCGCGATCCGGGACCCATGCACCTGTTGCGCACACGTCAAACGCACACGCACGTCGCCGAGACCGAGAGCGGCCAGAAACCGCGCACGGTTCTCCTCGACAGCCAATGGATCGTCTCCCACATGCGAGCCGAGGTTCAGTGATGCGAAAGGTGCCTCGCTGACACCACCGATGCGTTCAGAGAACGCGACGGTGATGCCGGTGTGCTGAAGCAGATCATCATCGCGCCAGAATGCGACACCGCCGCTGATATGTCGTGTCAGAACAGACATCTGACCTCTTCTTGCTGGGAATGGTGGCAAAGAGGTGCCGCTTTGGGGCACACTAGTCAGTGTAAGCGTTGCGACGACGAATCGTCGCTCAGACGTTACAAACGTACTGCTGCCGAGAGGGGGTGACACGCAATGAAGCAGTCGCTTAAGTTGTCAGCCTCTCTTCTCGTCGGTGCCGCGAACCTGATGGTCGCGACGCCGGCTTTCGCTCAAACCTACGAGTACAGCACCAGTGATGATGCCGCCGTAGGCGGAATCATATGCGGCGTCTACGCATGCATCGGTCTGTTCTCGCTCCTGGCTCTCGGCTTCTGGGTCTGGATGCTCATCGACCTCATCGGTCGTCAGGAGTACGAGTTCCCGAACTCTACCGGGAGCAGCAAGACGACCTGGATCATCATCATGCTCGCCACATGGGTTGTTGGCGCCGCATGGATCGCAGCCGTCGTGTACTACTTCATGGTCTTCAAGAAGATCAAGAGGGGCAGCATGACTCCCCCTGCCGCTGGCGGCTACCAGCCTCCGGCCGGTGGATACACCCCGCCGCCTCCCGGCGCGGGTACACCGCCACCGCCTCCGACGCCTCCCGCGCCGCCGGCACCGCCTGCGCCTCCCGCGCAGTAGGAACGCGGTATATGTGCACTGAAGAGCCCGTCCTGCATGAGCGGGGCGGGCTCTTTACTTCCACTGATACGTATCGCTGCAAAACAGAGCCGCCGTACGACGAGCCCTCTCACTCGTCGTACGGCGGCTCATATCGAACGACCCCGCGCACATGCACGGGGTCGCTGGTCTCTAGAAGCTGCGGCGCTTCAGAAACGCCGGGATATCCAATTCTTCCTCGTTGATAGGCTCGAACGTCGGCATCGCAACGCTTTCATCCACCGACTCGAACTCCATCGTCTCCTGGCGACGCTTTGCGCCAAACCCTGTGGCGATGACCGTCACGCGAATCTGGTCCATAAGCGAATCATCGATGACGGCGCCGAAGATGATGTTCGCATCAGGTGATGCTGCTGCCGCAACGACCTCGGCGGCCTCGTTGACCTCGAACAGGCCCAGGTCGCTTCCGCCGGAGATCGAGAGCAGAACACCCTGTGCACCTTCGATGCTCGATTCGAGCAGAGGGCTCGAGATGGCAGCCTTCGCAGCCTCATGCGCCCGGTTCTCGCCGGTCGCCAGGCCGATACCCATGAGCGCGGAGCCGGCGTCCTGCATGATCGTACGAACATCGGCAAAGTCCAGGTTGATCAGCCCGGGCACCGTGATGAGGTCTGTGATGCCCTGCGTGCCCTGGCGAAGGACGTCGTCGGCGATCCGGAAAGCGTCGAGTATCGATGTCTTCTTCTCGGCCACCTGAAGCAGACGGTCATTCGGGATGACGATCAGTGTGTCGACGAACTCCTTGAGGCGCTTGATGCCCTCTTCGGCCTGCAGCGCACGCTTGCGACCTTCGAACGCGAAGGGCCGGGTAACGACCGCAACCGTCAGAGCGCCGATCTCCTCCTTGGCCACCTGCGCGATAACAGGCGCAGCACCTGTACCGGTTCCGCCACCCTCACCAGCGGTGATGAAGACCATGTCCGCCCCCTGAAGGGCCTCTTTGATCTCCGCTTTGTTCTCTTCAGCGGCCTGGTAGCCCACGTCAGGATCGGCGCCTGCGCCCAAACCCTTAGTGAGGCCCACGCCTACGTGGACCTTGTAGTCGGCATCCGACATGAGCAGTGCCTGAGCGTCAGTATTCACCGCGATGAATTCGACGCCCTTCACGTTGGCTTCGACCATGCGGTTCACTGCGTTGGTGCCGCCACCACCTATACCCACGACCTTTATGACCGCGAGGTAGTTCGCCCCCGTTTCCAGCATCTTCGTGCCTCCTGAGACCGGTTAACAGGCCCTACTCTAAACCTCAAGTTGACGCTTACTGTCGTAAGGCAAATGTCAATCTTGACACAAACCTTACCCTAGACGCAAGGCGTTTGCAACACTTTCCCAAGATGATTGCATACCCCACGGGGGCCTACCCGCATTGCGCGGAATACTTGCAGCTCAGGGGTATTGCTACAGGCCTCTTGAGATCGGATTGTCAGTCGACCTCACGTCAATGAAGATGACCTTCCCTGCCTGTTCGCGCATGATGCTCAGCGCCAAGAACGCCTTCTCCGGCAGCTCGACTGCCTCCCCTATGAGAATCTCGATCGCATCCGTGGTAAGCAGTGTCGTCTCGTCAACGGTTGACGCCGACACCGCCCGAACCTTCGCACGTAGTTCATCGCCGATGCCTGACAGAACGCTGAGTGCGTTGTCGAGCGTGTCAGACGAAGACCGGCGGCCAGCCTTGGGATCCAGTCCCTGAACGTCGCGAATCACCACGAGTGTTGTGGTCTCCTCGAATGACTGCTCGCCGAGTACCATGCCTGTCTCGTCCACGACCCAGAACTGTTCACCGGTATCCACCAGTGCGATAGGCGTTCGCTCCACAACTCGGATGCGCAGCGTATCAGGGAAATCCCTGGTCAGCGTGACTGACTCGACCCACGGGTCCGACTCGACACGCTCGATGATGCCCTGCTTCGGGTAGCGGAGCAGCGTGGCGTCATCAGGGACTGCAGCAAGCTCCTGCACTGCGCCTACCGTGAGGCGCTCAAGACCCTGCACGTCTACTGTCTCGATCGCGAACAACTGCGACCGATAGACGGCGATCGAACTTCCTACGATCGCCACGACCACCGCGACTGCGATCGCGATACGCATACGGCGGATGCGGTTCCGCTCGGCGATCCTGCGCGCTCGCTCCTCACGTTTTGCCCGCGCGGCAGCATCGCCTGCGCGTCCGTCTGTCTGTGCGGGTCGCTTGCGTGAGTTGTCCTTCGTTGACTGGCGACGCCCCTGAGCAGCACTTTTACCGCTAGTCTCAACCTTTTGTTTAGGTTGCGGCTCAGCACTGAGTCGCCTGCTCGGCGCACCCGTCCCAACGTGGACCTTCTTGCGATTACCCGAGCTCCCCGAGGAACCGGATCTCGGGCCGGAGGTCGATGCCATACGTGTCCTTCACTACCATCTGTATCTTGCCGACAAGTCCTAGCACGTCTACGGCGGTCGCCCCGCCGTCATTGACGATGAAGTTCGCGTGCACATCAGAGACCCGAGCACCACCTAGACGCATACCCTTCAGTCCCGCAGCCTCGATCAACCTACCTGCCGAGTCACCCTCCGGGTTCACGAACACGCTGCCCGCACTCCGTGTGCCCATCGGCTGGGAGCGTTTCCGTCGCGCCAGGCTCGCCTCCATCACGTTGCGAATGCGCTCGGGATCCTCCGGCCGCAAACGGAGCACACACTCCAGGATGATTCCCCGCTCACGCAATCCCGAAGTCCGATAGCCCCAGGTGACCTCTGGGCCACGGACTCGCAGCAAACCCTCGCCGGGTACGTAGAGCGTCACAGACTCGGTCACGGCACCGATCCACTCGTCACGCGATCCCGCGTTCATCGCAAGGGCACCGCCGACGGTTCCGGGGATACCTACGGCGAATTCGAGACCGCCAAGACCTTGTGCGTACGCGTCTTGGACCAGGTACGCCAGGATACACGCCGCGCCAGCCTCAAGCCGGTCTCCGTCACGGACATGTTTCTTGAACTGCTTGCCCAAGACGATGACCGCTCCCCGGTAGCCCTCGTCAGAGACGAGCAAGTTGCTGCCCTTCCCCACGACGGTGTACGGGATGTGCTCATCGATAAGGATCGTCATCGTCTCAGCCACGTCCGCCGTACTGTCGCACACCACGAGCATGTCCGCCGGACCGCCGATCCCGAAGGTCGTATGCTTGGCCATCGGCACGTCGCGGGTGACTCCGCCACCGATCGCCCTGACGAGCCGCGTGTATGCGGTCGCTAGAGACACACGGCCTCCTCGGCAAGGCCCGCTTTGCGCCCGATCTCACGGATGAGTTCGCTCCCGAGTGTGGTCACATCGCCGGCGCCCATCGTCATCACGAGGTCGCCCGGGCGGACCCTCTCGGCAACATAGCCCGCGATGTCGGCGCGGTGCGGGAAGTACGACGTACGCGCATGCGGTGTATGCTCCAGAACCGCGTCAAGGAGCGTCTTGCCCGACACGCCGGGCAGCGGTGCCTCTCCCGCGCTGTACACGTCCATGAGCACGAGGCTATCGGCCTCGGTGAACGACACGCCGAAGTCGCGACCGAGTGCCGCCGTGCGGCTGTAGCGGTGCGGCTGGAAGATGACCCATACGCGGTCGAACGCACCCTGTCGCGCTGCGGCGAGCGTCGCTCGCACCTCGGTGGGGTGGTGTGCATAGTCGTCGACGACCGTCACGCCGCCCACGACGCCCACCTCATCGAAGCGCCGGCGCACACCGCTGAAGCGCTCGAGTGCGAGAGCTGCATCCTCGACGTTGAGATCGAGCGCCCATATCGCCGCCAGTACGCCCGTAGCGTTCACGACGTTGTGCACGCCCGGTACGCGTATGTACACGTGCGCGCTCGGCCCTTCTGGGAAGCTCACCGTGAAGCGGTGGCCAAGACCTTCCGGGACAAGATCACTGCACTGCACGTCACAGTCGTCGGCCGTACCGTAGGTGATCACGCGACACTCCCCCGCCTCGCGAGCGAGCGCCGGAAGTCGTGCATCATCCCCACAGACCACGGCCACGCCTTCAGAGGTCACCTTGCCGATGAACTCCACGAACGTCGCCTCGACCTCGGCCAGGTCCTTGTAGTGATCGAGATGGTCGGCCTCCACATTGGTCACGAGCGCGATATAGGGCTCCATGTAGAGGAAAGACCCGTCGGACTCGTCCGCCTCCACTACGTAGTACTCACCGGTACCACACCGCGCATTCGCGCCCATGTCGTTGAGTTCTCCGCCGATAAGGAACGTCGGATCCAGACCCAGGCCGTCGATCACGGTAGCGAGCATCGAGCTGGTGGTTGTCTTGCCATGCGTTCCCGCCACGGCGAGCGTCTTGTCGCTGCCCGCCAGATGCGCAAGCATCTTCGCCCTCGGCCAAACCTCCAGGCCGCGTCTGCGTGCCTCGGCAAGCTCCGGATTCGACTCCGGTATTGCCGAGGATATGACGACGAGCTCCGGATCACCGAGATTCGCCGCGTCGTGGCCGATGTGTACCGCCACGCCAGCGTCCGCAAGAGATGTCGCATAGCGCGACGCCTTGAGATCCGACCCGGTGACGACCTGGCCGCGGTCATGCAGGACGCGGGCGATGCCGCTCATGCCGGCCCCGCCCACTCCGATGAAATGCGCGTACGCTGAACTCACGCGTCTCCTTCCGTGCGGCCCATTCGGGCCGGATATCGTTTCTATCGTGCGGCGTCGACGATGAGTGCCGCAAGCTCCACAGCCGCCAGCGGCCTGCCGAGCTCCTTCGCACTCGCGGCCATTCGCTCTCGCAACGCCGCGTCAGTCAGCAACCTGTGCACCGCATCCTCGAACACTGACGTGTCCAACTCGCTGTCGGCGACTACAAACGCTCCGCCGCCCTCGGCCACCGCACGCGCGTTGAGCGTCTGGTGGTCATCGGTCGCGTATGGATACGGCACGAGAATCGCGGGCCGTCCTATCGCCGTGATCTCGGCGATGGAAGTCGCTCCCGCCCGCGCCACGATCGCGTCACACGCGGCGATGGCGTCTCCCATGCCGTCGATGTAGTCGAAGACCCGGTAGCGCCCTTCGGCGTTCCCGGCCGCCTCCACCCGCTCCCGAACGGAAGCGGCCTCAATCCTACCCGCGACATGAACCACCTGCAAACCGTCTATGGCCGAAAGGTCCGGCCACAGGGTCACCATGGTGTCGTTGATGTGACGCGCGCCACGGCTGCCACCGAAAACCAGCAGCACAAGATCGTCCTCCGACAGGCCCAGCGCCCTGCGACCTGCGTCGCGGTCAGCCTCGATCACTGCCGAGCGAACAGGGTTACCCGTCAGAACTGCGCGCTCCGGACGCTTCAGGTGCGCCCGCGAACCCTCATAGGTGACCGCCACCGATCTCGCACGACCCGACAGCACGCGATTCGCAAGTCCGGGCACCGAGTTCTGTTCGGCAAGCACGAGCGGAGTCCGCGTGAGAACGGCCGCTATGCCCACCGGCAGCGAGACGTACCCGCCGAAGCCGGCGATCACATCGGCGCGGTAGCGGCGCACCAGGCTGGCAGCACGTACGAGCGAAGCGAGCACCGTGAGTCCCGCCGTGATGAACGTCCATGGACGCGAGCGGTCAAAACCCTTCGAGGGCACCGAGAAGAACTCGATGCCCGCCTCGGTGACGAGACGGGCTTCCAGGCCGTGCGGCGTGCCGACGAACGCTACGTCATGCCCGCTTTCGACCAGCTGCTCGGCCACCGTCAATGCTGGATAGATGTGGCCGGCGGTCCCGCCGCCGCTCATCAGTACTCGCACGAACACTCCTCTTGTCCTCGCCCACCTCGCGTACCTTCACACGTACGGCCGCCTTCGCCTGTCGCGCCACGGCCAGAATGAGACCGATACAACCCAGGGTGAACGTCAGCGACGATCCTCCGTAGCTCACGAGCGGCAACGGGATGCCCGTGACCGGGATGAGCCCGGTCACCGCCGCCATGTTCATCACGGCCTGCACGGCGATCATCGCTGTCAGCCCGCCCGCCATCAGACGACCAAAGGGATCCTTGCAGTCCAGTGCTATCCGGATACCGGCATAAGTGAACGCCGCGAAGGCCGCAACCACACCCAATGTGCCCAGAAGTCCCGCCTCTTCACCGATGATCGCGAAGATGAAGTCCGTGTGGGCGGCCGGCAGGTAGGCGAACTTCTGCCGGGACAGACCAAGTCCGACGCCTGTCAGTCCACCGGATCCGAACGCGTATTTCGCCTGGATTATCTGATAGCCCTTGCCGAGCGGATCCGACCATGGGTCGAGGAAGCCCGTCAGCCGGTCCATGCGATACCCCTCGACGAAGATCATCAGGACGGCGAGTCCGATGCCGCCGACGCCCGTTCCAAGCAACACACGCCAGTCGATACCACCGAGCCACAGCAGCAAGAACACCGCGATCAGGATCGACATCGTCGTGCCCATGTCTGGCTGCAGCATCACAAGCAGAACGACCGGCGTCAGCATGGCCACGAGTCTAAACAGGAATTGCCTGCCGTCGATGTGACGCTTCTTGTACTCGGCCAGAAGGATCGCCGTGACCAGGATGCAGCCCAGCTTCGCGTACTCGGAGGGCTGGACCGTCGCCGAACCGAACAGCAACCACCGCGTGGCACCGCCCGCTTCGATACCGATGAACGGCACGAGTATCAGTCCCAACAGCGACACGCCGTAGATGACCCAGGCACCGAGCTCGGCGTTCAGAATCCCCTTGGTCCTGAAGTTCCACCGCGATGCCACGGCCAGCGCCACCACGCCCAAGGCAACGAACCGCAACTGCTTGACTACGTAGAAGTAGCTGTCGCCTTCTTTGACGTATGCCGAGACAGACGATGCCGAGTAGATCATCAACAGTCCACCGGCGAGCAATACCAGCAACGAGGCCAGTAGCAGATAGGTGGAGCTGCTCAGCGCTCTCGTCCGGCGCGCCACGTCACTCACTGCCCTGGCGCAGGCCGGCTACGATCTCCCTGAAGCGATCACCGCGCTGCTCGTAGTTGTCGAATTGATCGAACGAAGCGCACGCGGGAGACAGGAGCACGACATCAGCAGGATGCGCGAGTTCGAAGGCCGCCCGCGTTGCCTGCAGCAGATCGGGCGTACGCACGACGGGAAACTCATCGCCGTCGAACGCCTCGACGATATCTCCCGCAGCTTCCCCGAACACGACCGCAGCGCGGCAGCGCATGCGCACATCGTCGGCCAGCAGCCGAAAGTCGTTGCCTTTGTTCCTTCCGCCGAGAAGCACCACCAACCCACGCCCTTCGAAGGCCGCGAGCGCCTTGAAGACCGCGTCGGGGTTGGTGGCCTTGGAGTCGTTGAAGAACTCGATCCCGCCAACCTCGCCGACGGGTTCAAGCCGATGTGCCACCGGTTCGAACGTGCGCAGGCCCGCACGCACGCCCTCAAGATCGGCCCCCACCGCCAGCGCCGCCGCTGCGGCAGCGAGAGCGTTGCTGACGTTGTGCCGACCGCGAATGCGCAGCTCGTCGACCCCGACCAGCTCCACGAGCTCACCCTCGTCGTCGAGGCACAGAACGTCGTCCACGACCGTAGCGCCGTCCCGCAGACGCTCGGCGAGACTCACGCGCCGCACTCGCACGCCTTGCGCTGCGACTCTCTCGGCGTACGGCGCAGAACCCTCGTCGTCGACGTCGATCACGGCGGTGTCACCGGTCGTCTGGTTTGCGAAGACCTTGGTCTTGTCGGCAGCGTACGCCTCCATCGAACCGTGCCAGTCGATGTGGTCGGGCGTGATATTCAGGAGCACCGACACGCGGGGGTGGAACAGCTCCGTATACGCCAGCTGGAATGACGAAACCTCGGTCACCAGCACGGTCGCGGGACCGGTCTCGCCCACCACTCGGGTCGCCGGAGCGCCGATGTTGCCTACCGTCTCACACGGCACGCCGCTTTCGCGAAGCAGGTGTGCCATCAGCGACGTCACCGTCGTCTTGCCGTTGGTGCCGGTGATCGCAACGAACGGCGATACCGCGAGGCGATACGCCAATTCCATCTCCGAGAGGATCGGCACGCCGAGCGCGATGGCCGCCTGCATCAGCGGGCTCCTCGGCGGAATCCCCGGGCTCACCACGATGAGATCGGCGTCTCGAGGCAGCTCGGTCGTCTCAAGGCGAACGTCAACGCCACACGCGTGGAGCCTGTCGGCGCTCTCTGCAAGACGCTGGCCTCCGGCGGCATCGACCGCGGTCACACGAAGGTCGGCACCCGCGGCAGCGTCAGCAGCGAGGCGTTCGGCCACCGCGATGCCTGAGCGACCCAGACCCAGAACGAGCACATGTCCGTGCAGCGCCTCCATCTAACCCCACACCGACCCAACGAAGTAGAGCGCGAAACCGCCACCGGCCATGATGCCCGTGATGATCCAGAATCGCACCATGACCTTGGTCTCGCTCCAACCCTTCATCTCGAAGTGGTGGTGGATCGGCGCCATGCGGAACACACGCTTGCCGGTGAGCTTGAAGCTCGCTACCTGCAGGATGACCGACAGCCCCTCGATGACGTAGATGCCACCGATGAGGATCGACAGCAGTTCGGTCTTGGTCACGATGGCGAGCGCGGCTACGGCCGCGCCCAGGCCGAGCGACCCGGTGTCGCCCATGAAGATGTCGGCCGGGTAGCTGTTGTACCAGAGGAAACCGATGCACGCACCGGCGATCGATGATGCAAGCAACGCGACTTCCAGGTGGTTCTGCCGATAGGCGATAGCCCCGAAGGCCAGCATGACGATCATCACGGTACCCGCCGCCAGGCCGTCCAGCCCGTCGGTAAGATTCACGGTGTTGGAGAACGAGATGATCATGAAGAAGACAAGTCCCACATACAGCCACGGGATGGCTATCTCCATCCCGCCGACCGAGAAGGACGTCGTCAGGAAGCCAAGGTCCAGCTCGCTGCCGAAGGGCAACGCGACCACCGGTGACACATGAGCCCAGTTCACAGCGACGACACCGAAGCTGAGCGCGATGAGCGCCTGTCCCACGATCTTCGCCCTGGGGCGCAGTCCAAGCGACCGCTCGTGAACGACCTTCGCATAGTCATCGATGAAGCCCAGCAGACCGCATCCGATGAGCACGATGAATGCGATGCCGCCGAGTCGTCCGACGTTGCCCATGCCAAGGTAGACGACAGCCACCACCAGCAGGATGAGCACCCCGCCCATCGTCGGCGTTCCCTGCTTCACCAGGTGACCTTGAGGTCCATCGGCGCGCACCTGTTGTCCGATGTTGCGGAACCTCAGCAGCCGGATCCATAGCGGGAAGAGCAGACCGGCAAGCACCATCGAGACAACGGCTGCCAGGAAGACCTGGTAGGTGGGATAGCGCGCTATGTTAGGTATGAAGTTAAACATGAGGTTGAGTTATTCCTTCGACTACACGTTCGAGTCCCATGACGCGGGATGCCTTCACCAGCACAACATCGCCCGGCTCGACCAGATCGTCGAGTACCTCGCTCGCCTCATCAGCCGTGAGACAGGGCCTGACCGAATCCGTATCCATGCCACTCGCTTTGGCGCCTTCCGCGATCCGGCGCGCGCGCTCACCCACAGTCACCAGCGCATGAAGCCCCAGCTCGGCGACGTACTCTCCCATTTTGAAGTGGGCGAGCTCACTCAGAGATCCCAGCTCGGCCATGTCGCCGAGAACCGCGACACGCTTACCAGGTGCGCGCATCTCGGCGAGCGTCTGCAGCGCCGCTTTCATCGACGTAGGGTTCGCATTGTATGCGTCGTTGATGACGGTCACGCCGGAGGCACTCGCGAAGATCTCCATACGCATCTTGGTGAACGTCGCGGCCTCGAGTCCGGCAACACAGTCCTCAAGGCTCAACTCGAGGTACAGCCCTATCGCCGCAGCAGCGAGCGCGTTGTACGCATTGTGACGGCCCGGGACATTCAGGTGCACCACGGCGCTGCCTTGTTCGGTCACGAGAGTGAATGAGGCATTGCCGTCCTCGGCCACCTCGACGTCTTCGGCACGCACCTCGCAGTCAGGACCCAATCCATAGCGCGTCACGGCGGCCGCGGCCATCTCTTCGAGTGCTGCAGACCAACCATCATCCCCGTTGAGGAACACCCTGCCTCGCTCGGGTATGGCACGGACCAACTCGCCCTTGGCCGAGGCGATCGCCTCTTCACTGCCGAGGATCTCCACATGGCTCACGCCCACGTTCGTGACGAGCCCGGCGGTGGGTCGCGTGATGTCACACAGAGCGGCGATCTGCCCGGAGCCGCGCATCGCCATCTCGACCACCAGCGCTTCTGTCTCGGCACTCGCGGTCATGATGGTCAGCGGCACACCCAGTTCATTGTTTCGATTGGCGTCGGTGGCGACAACCTTGAGGCGCGTCGCCAGGACCGAGCGGATGAAGTCCTTCGTGGTGGTCTTGCCCGTCGAGCCGGTGATGCCGATGACCGGACACATGAGCCTCTCACGATGATGGGCCGCGAGTGCCTGTACGGTCGCCAGAGCATCGTCCACCAGGATCAGCGCGATATCCTGTCGGCGTGAAGTCGCGACGAGCTCGCGGAAGGCGTCGTCCTCACGGGTCACAACCAGCGCGCGAGCGCCCGCCTCCATAGCCGCACTCAAGTATGAGTGTCCGTCGACCGTCTCACCGACGAAAGCGACGAACACAGCCCCAGGGGTCACCGCCCGCGAGTCAACGGCGATTCCGTTCACCATGGTGGCCTCGTTGCCGGCCAGCAGCTCACCGCCGACTACGTCACACAATGCTCCCACTGAAAGCGTCAGCACCGCGCCCTCAGCTCCTCTCGCGCCACTTCGCGGTCATCGAAGTGGATCGTGCGATCGAGGAATATCTGGTAGTCCTCGTGCCCCTTGCCCGCGATGAGGACAGAATCCCCCGCTTCCGCCTCGGCCAACGCCGTGGCTATCGCTTTGCGTCGGTCGATCTCCACCTTGTACACAGCGCCTGTAGGCCGAAGACCGTCCTCTATGTGAAGGATGATTCCCACAGGGTCCTCGGTGCGCGGATTGTCACTCGTCACGATCACGATATCGGAGCCTTCGCCCGCCGCGCGTCCCATCAAGGGCCGCTTCTCCGGGTCGCGGTCGCCGCCACAGCCGAAGACCGTGATGACCCGACCCGACGTGACCCCTCGTACGGCTGCGATCGCCTGCTCGAGGCTGTCAGGGGTATGCGCATAGTCGACGAGAACCGCGAACGACTGTCCTTCATCGATCCTCTCGAGCCTTCCAGGGACCTGTGGGGCCCCATGGAGGCCACGCACGATCGTTTCCAGGGGTATCCCCATGGTGAGCGCACATCCGGCCGCTACGAGCGCGTTGCTGACGTTGTACGCACCGGCAAGCGGTAACTCCACGGCTGCACTGCCGTGCGGTGTCACGAGCGTGAACCGCGACGACACGGCGTCGAGCTGTTCGTCCTCGGCTCGCACCATCGCATCGCCACTGCGCCCTACCGTGAGCGCCCCTTCGGTCTCAGCCGCAAGCAGCCGACCGTACTCGTCGTCCACGTTCACGACGCGGTGCTTCACGTCCATCTCACTGAAGAGGCGGCGCTTGACCGCGAAGTACTCCTCGATCGTGTGGTGGTAGTCCAGGTGATCTTGGGTGAGGTTCGTGAAAGCTGCGACCGCAAAACGCACCCCGTCGACGCGATGCAAGTCGATCGCATGTGAGGAGACCTCGATCGATGCCGCCGAGACACCCCGTTCGGCCATCTCGGCGAACAGCCCCTGCAGGTCGGCAGACTCCGGCGTCGTACGCGCCGATGGCAGCCTCTCCCCCGCCACGCGAGTCTCGACCGTGCCGATGATGCCAGTGATGTGACCCGCAGCCCGAAGGATCGAGTCCATGATGTAGGTGGTTGTGGTCTTGCCGTTGGTGCCAGTGATACCCACCACGTCCATACGCCCCGTGGGATTGCCGTAGGCCCGCGCGGAGGCGAACGCGAGCGCTTGGCGCGTATCACTCACTACCGCTTGTGGCAGTGGGACATCCAACGACCGCTCAACGACGAGCGCGGCAGCGCCCCTCGCTGCAGCGTCATCTGCGAACGCGTGACCGTCGAACTTGAAGCCCGGGATGCAGAAGAAGACGTCGCCCTCGGCAACGCGATCCGAACGGTACGCGACACCACTGACCGGCGGGTCCTCCCCCGTGATCAGCGTCGCGTCGATATCAGTCAATAGCGCCGAGAGAGTCGTCTTATCCACCGCATTCCACCGCTCGTGAGTCGCAGTATTCTAGCACGTCATCACCGCTGCTCTGCCTACTCCCCTGTGCCCTGTGACCCGTCCGTTACCGGGGTCGAGGTGGTCGCTATCGAGCTCGTCGGCGGGACCTTCAGATGTGCCACGCAAAACGAAGCCAGCCGGCTGAACGCCGGGGCCGCGACGGCACCTCCGTAGTAGCCGTTCGCCGGCTCGTCGATGGTCACGATGATGAGCACCGCCGGGTCGTCGGCGGGCAGGAATCCCGAGAAGGAGGCAACGTACTTGCCGGTGGCGTAGCCGGCCACGCCATCTGTGCGGGCCTTCTGGGCGGTGCCCGTCTTCCCGGCAACCTCATAGCCATCTACCTTCGCGCCCGAGCCGGTGCCCTCGGTCACTACGGCCTTCATGACCTGACGCATCTGCTCGGCGGTCGACTCGGAGATCGCGCGTGTCGTCGGCCAAGCGAGTTCCTGTTCGGGCGAATCCGGCATCGAGCGGAGGAAGTGCGGCGTGACGAGCTCCCCACCGTTCGCGATGGCGCTGATGGCCCGCGCGAGCTGCAATGGCGTCATCGAGATACCTTGCCCGAACGGGATGTTGCCGATCGATGACTGGGACCAATCCTTCACCTCGGGCAGATAGCCCTTGGCCTCACCGGGGAAGTCGACGCCGGTCTTCTGGGTGAGACCGAAACGCGCGAAGTAGTCGTACAGTCTCTGCTCGCCGAGTGCGAGGCCCAGCTTGACCGCACCAACGTTGGATGAGTTCGTGACGATCTCAGTCAGCGTCCAGTCGACCTGAGGACGATCGTGCGACTCATGGATGATGCGATCCCCTACCTGTAGTGTGGGAGGCAAGCTGAACACACTTGTGGGACCGTAGAGGCCCTCCTCGATGACCGCTGCTGCCGTGACCGATTTGATGGTCGACCCCGGCTCATAGGTATCCACGATGGCCCGATTCCGGAATGCGGATTCGTCTGCCGAGCCGAAGTCGTTGGGGTTGAACGACGGCGTGGAGGCCATCGCCAGGATCTCGCCGGTCTTGGGATCCATGATGACCACCGAACCGCCCTTGGCATCCCACTCTTCGACCGTCTTCTCCAGCTCGAGGTGCGCCTGGTATTGGATGTCCTTGTCGATGGTGAGCACGAGGTTCTCACCATCTACGGGAGACTCCTCGAACATCACGCCGTCCGGGATCGGGATACCGTTGCGACCCTTCTCGGCGATGAGTCTGCCTTCGGCCCCTGCGAGTATCTCGTCGTAGAACATCTCGATGCCCGCGAGGCCCTCGTCGTCGACGCCAACGAAGCCCAGCACCTGACATGCGAGTTCGTTGGACGGATAGACGCGGCGTGAGTCATCGAGGAACGCGATTCCGGCCAGGTCAAGTGCCTCGAGCGCCTCAGCCTTCTCTAGCTCGACCTTGCGCGCTATGTAGACGAAGTTGCTGTCCTTCTGCAGTCTCGCCAGATACGCCGCACGATCCCCGCCGAGGACGTTCGCAATCTGTGTCGCCACGCCTTCAGCGTCAGTGACCTGCGACGGAACGGCATAGACGGTCTTGGCGTCCATGGTGACCGCCAGAGGCTCACCCTCACGGTCGAAGATCGACCCGCGGCGCGGAGTGAGAGTGATGTCGCGTGTACGCTGCTCCTCGGCGGCAGCTGCGTACTGGGGACCTTCGATCACCTGGATGTAGATGAGCCGGCCCCCCACGATCGCGAGAGTCAGCACGATGAGAGCCAGCAGACTGACGAAGCGGCCGGTACGCGGGGCCTGCCCCGGTATCCGCCGCTTGCGGGTCACGTCCGCCTCCTTCGCAGCCCGGTCATCACTTCGCTGAGGCGATACCGACGTCGCCGACGAGTAGCACCTGTGCCTCGCCTACCGCGACATCCATCACGGTCGAGATGACCTGGGCCACACGTGAGGTCCCGCCGGTCTCGGCGGTTTCCACGGGCTCGGCCTCATCAGCTGCGGGCTCGGTGGCTGCAGGGAGGTTGATGTAGCACACCTGGTCAGGCTGCCCCATGTTCAGCGCAGCGTTGGCGATCGACTCGATCCGCGAAGGAGCGGCAAGCGCGCTACGATCCGCCTCGAGTACCTTGGTCATCTGTTCCTCAGCCTGGATCACTCGCTTGAGATCGTTCGCATCGATAGCGGCTTCCTGCGCCTGCACGGCGAGCGTCACACGCAGGGCGCCCACGAGCGCCAGTGCGCACATCGCAAAGCAGAACACGCGGAACAAGCCGCGCGCATCGCTGTTGTGGGTACGGCGCTTGGCCGCAGGGTGCGAACGATTTGCGACCAACCGGAGATGCGGGCGTGCAGGAGGAGCGTTGCGGCCCGTGAGCTTGCGTGCTGCCTCACCCAAGGGTGCTCCCTCCTCTCCCGCTCAGGGCTCGACTTCAGGTCGAGTCGCTCTCCAACTTCTCCGCGACACGCAACTTCGCGCTGCGCGCACGCGGGTTCTTCTCTATCTCCGCCGCGGTCGGAACCACGGGCTTTCGGGTGATGACTCGGAGTACCGGCGATCTCCCGCATCTGCAGATAGGCAGATCGGGAGGACATACACACCCCTCCGCGTACTCGGCGAAGATCCGCTTGACGATGCGGTCCTCCAACGAGTGATAGCTGATGACCGCGATGCGCCCCTTCGGAGCGAGCCACCGGATCGCGGCGCGAAGACCGCGTTCGAGAACGTCGAGCTCGCCATTGACCTCGATCCGCAGTGCCTGGAACGTACGCCGGGCAGGGTGCGGCCCCTCTCGGCGGGCAGACGCGGGTATCGCGGCTTTGATGATGCCGACGAGCTCCTCTGTCGTCTCGATGGGATGGCGGGCCCGCGCGGCTACGATGAATGCTGCGATGCGCGTGGCCCACCGTTCCTCACCATAATCGCGAAGGATCCGTGTGAGATCGGCTTCGCTGTAGGAGTTGATGACGGCGGCCGCGGTAGGCTGCGTCGATGAGGTGTCCATGCGCATATCGAGCGGAACATCCTCGTGGTATGAGAAACCGCGACCGCGTACGTCCAACTGGGGTGAAGACACGCCGAGGTCGAACAGGAAACCGTCGGCGTAGGGGATCTGTGCCTCGACGAGTAGCTCATCGAGATCACCGAAGTTCCCCTTTATCAGTACTGCTTGCTGGCCGAGGCGGAGTGTGTCTGCTGCTGCGGAAAGTGCGGCGTCATCTTGGTCGATTCCCACGAGAATCCCCGTGGGCACGATAAGTTCAGCGATCCGCTTCGCGTGTCCTGCCCCGCCTAAGGTACAGTCGACGATGATCGATCCGTCATGGAGTGATAGCTGCTGCGTGACCTCGGCCAGCAAAACTGGGGTGTGCCGGTATTCCATTTTCAAGGCCCTACAAGAGTCCGAGCTCGGCGAGTTCCTCTGTGACGTCCTCGATGCGAGCGGCAGTCTCACCGTTGTAGGCAGCCCACTTCTCGGCGTCCCACAACTCGATCCGATCGCCGTTTCCGATCACCGCGACGTCTTTGCCGAGCGCGGCGTATTCGCGCAAGATCGGCGAGATCGATACGCGACCCGCCGAATCCAGTTCCGTCTCGACCGCGCCGGATGAGAAGAATCGGCGCACCTTACGGAACTTGGGATCGAAGTCCCCCTGATTGGTCAGCTGGCCGAGGAATGATTCGTACTCCTCCGCGGAATGCACGTAGAGGCATCCCTCGAGACCTTTGGAGACGACGAGGCTCCCCGTCATCTGAGCCCGGAACTTGGCAGGCAGTGACAAGCGCCCCTTGGCGTCCAGCGTGTGCTGGTGCTCGCCTAGAAACATCCCGTCCCTCCCTGCTCCTCCGGGGACCCCTCATCGAAGCATCCGACGCTCCGACAGGCACAACTCTATTCCACTTCATCCCACTTTGCAACACCTGCATGGGAAAACTCCCCACCTTAGCCCCACGGTATGACACCGAGGCCCCTTTCGGCCGGATATCGAAGCGAACCACATGGAACCTTGCTACGTCATAGGATGCAAAGGCAGGAAAAGGACGTTGACAGCGGAATAGAAGAAGGAGAGGAAACGCTCCGAGGCCCAAGGTTGCCCGCGCGGGAGTCGGAGCGATAGAATCCAGTCATGTCCGCGGGCTTTCTGGAGGTGAACTGCCCCCATGTCACTGCTTATCGCTGCTGGACCCATTCTCGGCTACAACGTCGCGAGCATCGTCTTCCAGTTCCTCGTGGTTGCCTTCTTCGCCGTCGTCGTTATCGCGATCGGCTTCCTCGTCTACGCTGCCAAGCAGCTCAAGGCGCGTGAAGGCTCCGCAAGCGAGTAACGGCCCGCTGTCACCGCACCATCGACGTCCCACCGCCTGCTCAAGCATGGCGGTCTGGGGCGTCTTCTTTTGTGGGAGTGAGATGATATGGGCGAAGACAGCCCGTCGGGAGAAGGAGAACACGATGACCGGTAGACGAATCAGGAGCATCATCGCCGCCGCACTCACGCTCGCCATCCTCGCGATCGCGGGCTGTGGTAGCCTCGGCGGCGAGAAGTCGGCTGACGATACCGTCTCTGTGGAGAACGCGATCGGCTCAGCAGAGGCGCCGATGGCGGAATATGACGGAGTGGCGCGCGATATGGCCGCCGAGGAGAGCGTCACGAGTCCGACATCGAGCGATGTCGCCGTCGACGCCACCGATAGACTCATCATCCGGAACAAGACGATGCGCATCGAGGTCGAGAAGGTCAACGAGGCGGTCACCGCCATTGAGAGACTCGCAGCCGAGCATGACGCCGTGATCACAGCCATGCAGATCGCAACAGACGACGAGACGCCCGTCTATCGCTACGACGAGATCACGTACTCTGACACGGGTGCGTTGCGCGGATATGTGACCGTACGTGTCCCAGCGGACAGCTACGAGGCGTTCCTCACCGGCGTCAACGGAATCGGCACCGTGCTCTATCAGGCGGAGAACGCAGACGACGTCACCCAGCAGCATGTCGACATGAGCGCACGTCTCGACAACCTGCGTGCCGAGGAGATCAGGCTGCGGGAGTTCTTCGACGCCGCGAACAAGGTCGAGGAGATGCTCGCCATCGAGCGCGAGCTCTCGCGCGTGCGTGGCGAGATCGAAAGCCTGGACGCCCAGGTCAAGTATCTCGAGCGTCAGGCAGCCATGGCTACCGTCACGATCGATCTCACAGAACCCAAGCCGCTGGTGAGGCCGTCCGGTGACGACTGGGGCTTCGGCGACGCGGTCACCAACGGCTTCCGTGGCGCAGCCGGGGTCATCCAGGTGGCGATCGCACTCATCATCGGCACCGCACCACTGTGGATCCTCGCACTCATCGCCTTCTTCATCGTCCGCGCAGTCCTTCGCCGACGCACCCGCAAGAACAGCACAGCTTCGGCCACCGGATCCGAGGAGAACGTCTCATAGGATGCTGAGACCTGCATTCAGGATGCCTCTGTGGGCGGCGGTCGCACTTCCGGCCGCCGCCTACGTGCTGCGCGGGATACTGCGCGGGATGTACTTCGCGCCCGACCTACCCGGGGATCTCATCGCCGGCGGGCTGTGGGTGCTCATCGTCCTCGTCGCCACGCTCGCCCGCTCGATGTCCCCTGACCGCAGCGACGACATACTGCCCGAGGAAATGGATCGCCGAGACGCCCCCGAGAGACACGAGGGGTAGTACGATCAGGTCAACGCTGGGATCGAGCGCCTCGGCACCAGGAGCACCCGCCCCTCCAACGAGAGTGAGCCAGCCGCCGAGGGCGACCCCTATCGCGGCGCCGATACCCCAGGTAAGCGCCCATGCGAGCGCACGGATAGCCCGGAACGGCTGCCCGTTCCTTGCGACGAGCGCCATCCCCTACTCCTTCTCGTACGGCTTGCCGACCGCCGCAGGACCGACGGCTCGACCGATGACGCCGGCTAGCACAATGACGGTAAGCACGTACGGAAGCATGAGGAAGAACTGCGGCGGGATATTGATCTCGCCACGGAATATCTGGAGCTTGATCTGGAGTGCGTCGGCAAACCCGAACAGTAGCGACGCCAGGTAGGATCCCACCGGTGTCCAACGCCCAAAGATGTTCGCGGCTAGCGCGATGAATCCTCGGCCGTTGGTCATGTTCTCGGTGAAGCTGCCGACCTGCTCGAGCGTGAGGTTCGCACCAGCGAGTCCGGCCAACCCACCGCTGAGGAGAACCGCGACCCAACGCCCGCGATAGACGTTCACTCCGACGGTCTCTACCGCACGCGGGTGCTCGCCGAGCGCACGGAGGTGCAGACCCCAACGCGTCTTGTACATCGCCCACTGCGCGACGATCGCGATGATGATCGCCAGGTAGACGATCGGGGTATGCGACAGAAACACGCCGTTTATCCAGTTCCATACAGTGGCGAAGAAACCGCCATCATAGGTGCTTACGAAGTTGAAGACCGGCTTCAGCATCTCCGAAGGATCGGTCGTTCCGGGATGCCCGTAGATACTTTCCATCAGGAAGCCCGTGATGCCAAGCGCGAGGATGTTGATCGCGGTACCCGACACCACCTGATCCGAGCGCAGGTTGATCGAGGCGAAGGCGTGTATCGCCGAGACGACCACGCCCGAGGCTATGGCCGCCAGAACGCCGAGCCAGGGATCGCCGGTCGACAGCGTTATCACGGTGCCGAAGAACGCACCGGTCAGCATGATGCCTTCGAGCGCGATATTGACTACACCGGAGCGCTCGCAGATCGTGCCCCCAATGGCCGCTAGTGCCAGCGGAGTAGCCATGCGCAACGCGGAGGCGAACAGATCAGGCGTGATGATGTCACCCCACATGGCTGAGCGCCTCCTTCTGCCGACGGCGGATGAACCAAGTGACGATCTCCTCGGCAGCGACCAGGAAGATGACGAGTGCCTGGATGATGAGGATGATCTTCTGCGGCACGTCAGCCTCCAGCTGCATCGTGCCGGCGCCGGCAGACAGTGCACCGAACAGGACTGCAGCCGGGATCACACCCAGCGGATGGTTCTTGGCGAGGAGGGCCACCGCGATGCCGGTGAACCCGAATCCGGAAGAGAACTGGTCGAAGATGCGATGGTGCACACCCATGACTTCGACGGCGCCTGCAAGCCCCGCCAGCGCACCCGAGATGCACAGGGCCTTCACCATAGTCCACTGGATCGAGATGCCGCCCGTCTCGGCGGCCCAAGGATTGAAGCCGACGGCGCGGTTCTCGTAGCCCAGCGTGGTGTACTTGAGGATGAACCACACCACCAACGCGGCGATGATCGCGACCACGATGCCGATATGTGCGCGCCCGAGATTCAAGAACGGCAGCGCCTTGAGGGTCGCCGCACTGAACAACTCCTGGATGCGGGGCAGTTGCGCCTCGGTTGAGATCGCAACGGTCTGCGGGATCTGGCCGGGCGCCTTGAGTGGACCAACTACCAGCCACGACACGATGTAGCGACCGATGTAGGTGAACATCATCGTGGTGATGACCTCGTGCGCGCCGATCCGGGCCTTGAGGATGGCAGGGACGAATGCCCACGCCGCCCCGGCAAGCATGGCCGCGACCATCATGAGAGTCACCATCACGAACCACGGCAGCCCGGTGACGGCCACACCGATGTAGGCGGCGGCAAGTCCGCCGAGGAAGAGCTGGCCTTCGGCACCGATGTTGAACAAGCTCGCCTTGAAGCCGTACGCAAGGCCCAGACCGGTGATGATCAGCGGGGTCGATCTCAACAGCGTGTCACCGATCTGCTTGGGCCCGCCGAACGCTCCCTTGAACAGCGCGCTGAACGCGGCGACCGGGTCATATCCGGACACCCACATGATCACCGACCCGACTGCGATCGCCAGGATGACCGAGGCGAGCGGCGTGCCGACCTTGCGGACGACCGTCATCCACGCCCGCTGTGCGGGCAGTGTCTCCCTCGACTCGCTCATAGGACTCCTTCGTCCGTCTCGGCGACTTCCTCTTCTGCCTCGAGCTTCGAGCCGCCCCCGCCCGTCATGTAGTACCCGAGTGTTTCCTCATCGGCTTCGTCCGCTGCGAACTCGCGAACGATGCGCCCCTCGTACATGACGAGGATACGGTCAGCTAGAGATAGCACCTCTTCGAGTTCGAGACTGACCAGGAGTACTGCCTTACCGTTCTCCCGCTCTTTCAGAATCTGCTTGTGCACGAACTCGATCGCGCCAACATCGAGCCCACGGGTGGGCTGTGCGGCGACCAGAAGCTCCGGGTTCCGACCGATCTCGCGCGCGACAACGACCTTCTGCTGATTGCCGCCCGAGAGGTTCGCTGCAAGCACGTGCCAGGAAGGTGTGCGGATATCGTAATCCGCAATACGCTTCTCCGCGGTCTTCGTCACCGCCGCGGGATGCATGATGCCGCGCGTGGCATAGGGTGGCATACGGTGATCGCCGAGAATGAGGTTCTCAGCGAGATCGAACTCAAGGACGAGTCCACGGCGGTGGCGGTCCTCAGGGATGTGAGAGACGCCGGCTTCGATCGATGCGCGCGCCGACGCATGGGTGATGTCGACACCCTTCAGATGCAACGATCCGGCAAAGGGACGTCGCAAGCCCACGATAGAGTCGATGAGTTCAGTCTGGCCGTTGCCACTCACGCCCGCGATGGCCACAACCTCGCCACCGCATACGTTGAATGAGATGCCACGAACGGCCTCCAGGCCACGGTCATCCTTCACGTGCAGCTCAGATACCTCGAGTACTTCGGCGCCACACACGGCGGCACCCTTCTCGACGCTCAGCACGACATCGCGGCCGACCATCATTCGTGCCAGGCCGACATCGTCGGTCTCGGAAGGCTTGGTCTCGCCTACCACCTTGCCGTCACGCATGACGATGATCCTGTCAGAGACCGACATGACCTCTTCAAGCTTGTGGGTGATGAAGACGACGGAGAGCCCCTCGTCCACCAGGGAACGGACGACCGAGAACAGCTCCTTGACCTCCTGAGGAGTCAACACAGCCGTCGGTTCGTCCAAGATCAACACACGGGCGCCCTGATAGAGTGCTTTCAGTATCTCCACGCGTTGTTGCATGCCCACGGAGAGATCCATGATCTTCGCATCCGGGTTGACCTTAAGACCGTAGCGCGCCGATATGTCCTGAACCTTCGCGCGCGCCGCAGTGAAGTCGATCACACCGAAACGCCCCGGCTCGCGACCCATGACGATGTTCTCGGTGACGGTCAGTGGCTCTACCAGCATGAAGTGCTGGTGGACCATGCCGATGCCAAGATCGATCGCATGACGCGGTGACTTGATCTTCACCGGCTCGTTGTCGACGAACACCTGTCCGCCATCGCTGGACAGCAGCCCGTAGACGACGTTCATCAGTGTGGACTTCCCCGCCCCGTTCTCCCCCAGCAGAGCGACGATCTCGCCGCGCTCAAGAGACATGGAGACACGGTCATTGGCGACAACACCTGGAAACACCTTCGTGATCTCGCGCAGCTCGAGTACCGGCATTCGGCGGTCCTCTCGGGTCGTGCTGGCATCAGTCAAGTGACGGGGGGTGGCCGGGAGATACCGGCCACCCCCTCAGTTTACCCTACGGCATCGCAGTAGCGCGATGCCCTTGGCAGACTCCCCTACGGGGCCTGCGGAACGGTGACCGCACCGTTCACGATATCCGCGCGAGCCGTCTCCACAGCGTCCTTGATGCTCTGAGGAAGCGTAGCGTCGAAGTCGTGATAAGGAGCGAGGTCAACGCCGCCCTCGGCAAGACCGAAGACCTGGATCTGGCCGCCGGGGAACGTACCGTCGACCATGGCCTTGATGGTCTCGAAGACTGCATTGTCGACGCGCTTCATCATCGAAGTCAGCATGACGTCACCGGAGTTCGGGACCGTCAGGTACTGGTCGGCGTCAACGCCGATGAACAGGGCACCCTTGTCCTGGCATGCAGCGATCGTGCCGAGTCCGCAAGCACCGGCTGCCGCATAGATGACATCAGCCTTCTGCTCGATGAGCGAGTAGCCGAGTTCCTTGCCCTTCGCCTGATCGGTGAAGTTGCCGGTGTACAGCGAGATGACCTTGACATCCGGGTTGACGGACTTGGCGCCAGCGATGAAGCCGGCTTCGAACTTCTGGATCAGCGGGATGTCCATGCCGCCGACAAAGCCGATGACGTTGTCTGCGTTCAGCTTGCCATCAAAGGTCTCGAGGGTAGCCAGACCGGCGACGACACCGGCGAGGTAGCTGCCTTCCTCCTCCTTGAAGTTCAGGCCAACGACATTCGGTTCGACCGGATCGAAGAACTCGTCCACGCCACCGAAGTTGGTGTCCGGGTACATCGGGGCAAGCTTCGAGACTGTGTCAGTCATCAGGAAGCCGACCGCGAAGATCGGGCTGTAACCGGCAGTCGCGAGCTGGTCGATGTTGGACTCGTAGTCGGTGATCTCTCTGGACTCGAGCACCTCGATCTCAACGCCGAGTTCCTGCTTGGCGCGCTTGAGGCCCTCATACGACAGGTCGTTGAAAGACTTGTCGCCCAGACCTCCCACGTCGGTGACCATAGCAGCCTTGATATCAGTCTTAGGCTCCTCTGCGGTCGGCTCCTCTGTGGTCGGCTCTTCTGTCTCTGCGTCGTCCTTCGCGCACCCAGGCACGAAAGCGACCAGCAACGTCAGAGCCAGCAGTACCGCGATGATCGATCTCCACTTACGATTCACGCTCGATCCGCCTCCTTGAAAAAGTGAACCGGCACACCCTATTCATTCTAACCCCCAGAGCATTCATCTAACACAACTCTTTCCAATCTATCCGACACGCGGTCACGGGGACCGCGCGCTTCTAGCGCAGTCGCGCCCTCGGATGCGTCGACAGGTACTCCTCGCGGACATGGGTGCGATCCACATGCGTGTACACCTGCGTCGTCGAAATGTCAGCGTGGCCGAGCATCTCCTGAAGCGCGCGAAGGTCGGCGCCACCCTGCAGCATGTGCGTTGCGAAAGAGTGACGCAGTGTATGCGGATGCAGTTCCAGTCCCACGTGATCCCCGTAGCGCCGTACAAGAACGAAGATCGATTGTCGGCTGATGCGCTGACCGCGCTGGTTGAGGAAGAGCGCCGAAGGGTCTTGTCGGAGGCTCGTCTTCTTTGCGCGAAGGTACGCCCGCCCGTGAAGCAAGTACTCTCGCAGAGCCCTCTCGGCAGCGCCCCCTACGGGCACCACCCGTTCCTTGCTCCCTTTGCCGAAGACCCGGATGAAACCGGTCTCCAGGTCCAGATCACCGACGTCGAGTCCTGCGAGTTCGCTCGCACGGACTCCGCAACCGTACAGTACCTCCAACATGCAACGGTCACGGTAGCCCACTGGGCCCTGCGGGAACGGCTGCGACAACAGCTTGTCGGCCTCTACGACAGAGATCACGTCCGGAAGACGCTCGGGCACCTTGGGTAGTGGCAGCTGCGCAGTGGGCAGTGCGTCAGTGATGCCCTCACGAACGAGGAACTTGTGGTAGCTCTTGATCGCCGAGACCTTCCGCTCGACGGTCGATGGAGCAAGCCCCTTCTCCCGCAACGTTCGGATGAACGCCGTGATATCCTCTCGCATCGCTCGGCTAGGATCGGAGACTCCCCTGGCTGCGAGCATCTGACTGTACTGGGAGAGGTCGCGTCGATACGCCTCGATGGTGAGCGGTGACGCTCCCCGCTCGACGGCAAGATGGCCGAGGAACTCCTCGATGGTGGCATCCATGTCTTGATTATCGCAGAGCAACCGGTGCCCACCTACCCCGAAGCGCAGAAAGGGCGGTCCATTGGACCGCCCTTTCTCTCCACCGGGTGACCGGCCGCTAGACCAGCCGGTCCAGCGGTGTGAAATTCATTCCGTGAGCGTCGGCGACCGGTTTGTAGGTGATCTTGCCGTCGAGCACGTTCACACCCTTCGCGAGCGACGGATCGTCAAGGACGGCCTGCCTCCAGCCCTTGTTGGCGATCGCCAGACCGTAGCGAAGCGTGGCATTCGTCAGCGCGAGAGTAGAGGTGTTCGGCACAGCACCGGGCATGTTGGCTACGCCGTAGTGCAACACGCCGTCGACGAAGAACGTCGGGTCGGCATGTGTGGTCGCGTGCGTGGTCTCGATGCAGCCGCCCTGGTCGACCGAAACGTCGACGACCACCGAGCCGTCCTTCATGTTCGGCAGCATGTCCTTCGTCACGAGGTACGGAGTCTTGGCGCCAGGAAGCAGTACCGCGCCGATTACGAGGTCGGCGCCGTAGACGGCTTCTTCGATGTTGTGCTTGCTCGAGTACAGCGTGCGGACCCGGTTGCCCCAGATCTCGTCGAGATAGCGCAGGCGATCCAGGTTCACGTCCATGATCGTGACATCCGCGCCCATGCCCATCGCCACGTACGCGGCATTGGTGCCTACGACGCCGCCGCCGAGAACGACGACCTTGGCCGGAAGCACGCCGGGGACGCCGCCCATCAGAACGCCACGTCCGCCGAACGGCTTCTGGAGGTACGTCGCGCCCACCTGTGCCGCCATGCGGCCTGCGACTTCAGACATCGGGGCGAGCAGCGGGAGTGAATGGTTGGGCAGCTCTACGGTCTCGTATGCGATACAGACAGCGCCTGACTTGATGAGACCCTGGGTCTGAGCAAGATCGGGAGCAAGATGAAGGTATGTGTAGAGGATCTGGTCCGGACGAAGGCGCTCGATCTCGACGGCCTGCGGTTCCTTGACCTTGACGATCATCTCGGCGCGCGAGAATACCTCCTCGGCGGTATCGATGAGCTCCGCACCGGCAGCAAGATACTCATCGTTGGAGAACGATGATCCTTCGCCTGCGGACTTCTCAACGAGCACACTGTGGCCGTGAGCTACGAACTCCCGAACGCCGCCGGGCGTCATGCCGACGCGAAACTCGTTGTTCTTGATCTCCTTAGGTACACCGATGATCACGTTCGTCTCCTCAACTGACGGATGCCTGACACGGGCCGTGCATACGCGTAGCGGTCAGCGGTAGTGAGTACCGCATACATCGAACGCGTGGAACCCCTGGACAGTGTATCCCACGCATACGCCGCGTACTAGCTCTCAAGCGCGGATGCGCACGGCAGCGGCGAAACCTGCAGCCGCTGCTGCAGCAAAGAACGCCGGATCGTCGTCCGGGCCGCGGCCCATCGACCGCAGAGCGACGCCATGCGTGTCAGGCATCCGTTCGACGGTGATGCGCTCCGCCGAATGACTCTCCCAAACATCCGCCGCGTCCAAAATGCGTTCGATCTCTGCAGTGCGATCGACATCGATGCACGGCACCGGAACGACCACACTCACGAGAGCGATCCTCGTCAACGCGACAAGCGAGTGATGACTCACACCGCGATGCCGCGGCCTTGCGTCCGCGAACGATACGCGCAAGCATGCGATCGGTACTCCGCCCAGCGCTCCAACCGCGTTCAGCGCCTCGCCCTGAGCGACGCCACCGTGCCCGAACGGCGTGCCCGTACCCACGACTCCTGGCCCGATCGCGACGATCGCCACGTCGGCCCCGGCCACATGGCGTGCAGCCAGCAGTCCAGAATGCAAGTTGACCGCCTCGAGCTCGCCGCCGAAGGCCTGGCCAGTCGTGATAGTGACATCCAGCAGACCCGCCGCGACCGCCTGAGGTATCGCACGAGATAGCGGTAGCGGCAGTGCTGCACCGTCGGTCATCACGTACGCGATACGAGCGTCCGGACGGGACTCGCGCACCGCAGCCGCCACAGGGACGACCTGGCTATGCAGCCCACAGCAGACTACCGGCATGCTATCGAGTCCGGTCGCCTCGGCCATGATGGCATGGTGAGGGCTGCCCTGCTCCTCGACCGATAGCACGTCACGCTGCAGCGGCGTATAGCGAAGCTTCATGATGTGCCCTGCCGAGGGATCATCGAGCATGACGCCTTGATGCCCACGGGCGACGACGATGTGATCGCCGCCGGTACCCAGACCAAGCTCGACCGCGGTGGTGTTGATGAGAACTCGCTCTCCGACCGAGCACGCACCAGTGAGCGCCGGATAGCAGAGCGCTGGCGCACCCGCGAGGCCCTCGTCGGGAGTCACGCCCAGGCGCTGGACCTCAGCGCCATCCTGAAGGATCCCGGTGACTGTCGCCCAGACTAGACGCATAGCTATCCTGCCGCTCGTCTCACGATCGCCTCGAGAAGGTTGGAGAGTACTCCGATCTGCCGGAGCTCGATGCTCTCATCGACGCTGTGCACATCGGTCATGCCACTCGAGAGCACGAGCGTGGGCATGCCCTTGGCGGACAGGATGTTCCCGTCACTGCCGCCACCGGTCTTGAAGAGCCGCGGCGTCACGCCTACATCCTCACACGCCGCTTTCACGAGTGCTATCTCGGCAGCATCCTCGTCGAAGCAGAACCCTTCGTATTCGAGTTTCCACACGACGTCCACCTGGCCGTCGAGGTTCTCCGCTGCCGAGCGCATCGCCTCGTCCATTGCGTGTTTGACCGCATCCGCCCGCCCGCGGTCCAGAGAACGGCACTCCCCCGTCACCTCACAGGTTGGCGCGACGACATTCGTGGCGGAACCGCCATAGACGGTGCCGATGTTGGCGGTCGTCTCGGCATCCAGCCTGCCGATCTCCATCGACGCGATCGCACGCGCAGCCATCACGACCGCGGACGCACCGCGCTCCGGCTCGACGCCCGCGTGCGCGGCTCGACCGGTGAACAGGGCCCGGAACGTGTAATGTGTGGGCGCGGCGGTCACTATCCCGCCCACATCACCGGCAGCATCGAGTACCAGGCAGAGATCGGCGATGCACTCGTCACTACCGAGCGCCTTGGCGCCGACCAGCCCGTTCTCCTCGCTGACGGTCAACAGTACCCGCACTTCGGGATGTGGAACGCCGCTCTCGACGATCCGTCGAACGGTCTCGATGATGACCGCAATTCCGGACTTGTCGTCGCCGCCCAGGATCGTGTCTCCCGCAGAGTAGACGACGCCATCGCGAATCACAGGCTCCACGCCCACACACGGTTCCACGCAGTCCATGTGCGCCGAGAAGGCGATCGTCTTCCCCGGGGCGGTGCCCGCCAGCACGGCGATCAGGTTGCCCGAGTCAGAGCCTGTCTCGGCTTGTGTATCGTCGAATCGCACCTCGCAGCCAGCTTCCTGAAGCGCAGAGGCAACGAAGCGTGCCACCGGCGCCTCCCGGCCTGTGGGGCTGTCGAGTCGAACGAGATCGAGGAAGGTCTCGGTCAGTCGGTCCGTCACTACTGTCCCTTCCGAGCTTTGTGATAGTCCGTTGCAGCTCCGATGAAGTCACGGAAGAGGGGCGCCGGCCGCGTAGGACGGCTCTTGAACTCAGGGTGTCCCTGGTTGCCCACGAACCACGGGTGGTCAGGCAACTCCACCATCTCGACCAGCTTGCCATCCGGTGAGACTCCCGATACGACAAGGCCGGCATCGATGAGTTGCTGCCTGTAGGCGTTGTTCACCTCGAAACGGTGGCGGTGACGCTCGTAGATTACTTCTTCGCCGTAGGCCGCGAAGCCCTTGGTGTCCGGCGTCACTTTGCACGGGTACGCGCCGAGACGCATCGTCCCGCCCATGTCGCTCACATCATGCTGATCGCGCATGAGGTCGATGACGGGATGCGGCGACACGGGATCGAATTCGGCGGAGTTCGCGTCTTCGAGCCCTGCGACGTGACGCGCGAACTCGACGACTGCCACCTGCAGACCGAGACAGATGCCGAAGTACGGCACGTTGTTCTCTCGCGCGTAGCGCGCAGCGCGGACCTTGCCCTCGATGCCACGGATCCCGAAACCTCCGGGGACGAGTATGCCGTCCATCTCCGAGAGGATCTCGTCCACTTCCTCCGGCGTCAGGGATTCGGCGTCGACCCAGTGCAGGTTCACCTTGTGATGGTGGTAGATGCCGGCGTGGTCGAGTGCCTCGGCCACTGACAGGTACGCATCGGGCAACTGGACATACTTTCCCACCAGCGCGATGTCCACGCTTTCCTGAAGCGACTGGCTACGGCCCACGAAATCCTGCCACTCGCTGATGTCGAGTTCATCACAGTGCAGGTCGAGCCGCTCGATGACCATGCTGTCGAGACCCTGAGCATGCAAGCTCAGCGGCACCTCATAGATGGACGGCGCGTCCTGCGCCGAGACGACAGCTTTCGGGTCGACGTCGCAGAACAGACCGATCTTGCGCCGGATGCCGGCGTCGATCGGACGATCCGAGCGGCAGACGATGAAATCGGGCTGGATACCGATTGAGCGCAATTCCTTGACCGAGTGCTGCGTCGGTTTGGTCTTCAACTCGGCACTGGCTGCGATGTAGGGCACGAGGGTCACGTGGATGTAGCACACGTTCTCCCGACCCTGGTCCTTGCGCAGCTGGCGGATCGCTTCCAGGAACGGCAGCGACTCGATGTCGCCGACCGTACCGCCGACTTCGGTGATGATGACGTCGGGCTGGGTCTGCTCGGCAAGGCGCTTGATGCGCTCTTTGATCTCGTTGGTGACGTGCGGGATGACCTGCACGGTGGCACCCAGATAGTCGCCACGGCGCTCCTTGGTGACGATCGTCTGATAGACGGAACCGGCGGTCACGTTGCAGTCGCGAGACAGTGACTCGTCGATGAAGCGCTCGTAGTGGCCGAGGTCGAGGTCGGTCTCTCCTCCGTCATCGGTCACGAAAACCTCGCCGTGCTGGAACGGGCTCATCGTGCCTGGGTCGACGTTGAGGTACGGGTCCAGTTTCTGGATGGTTACCTTCAGACCACGGGACTTCAGAAGTCTGCCGAGCGAGGCGGCGGTGATTCCCTTGCCGAGCGAACTGACGACGCCTCCCGTGACGAAGATATGTTTTGCCATACGGACCTCGTGCCTCCCTTTGCCTCGAACCCTTCCCGACATGATACCGCGCCCGACAGATGCGGGCGCGGGATGTTCACTCCTCTTCTGGTGACGACGGGTCGCCCACCCTCTCGGCAGGCGAACCTTCCTCCTCGACAGTCTCCCTGCCGAGCGAATCTAGCCAGCGCAGCAAGCCGACTCCTTCGATCACGCGGGAGAACGATATCTTCTCCGCGGCAAGATTGAGTGCAAGCAGCACCGCTGCGGCAACTGCGAAACCCCACAGTGGCAGCACGCCGACAAGCAGGAAGCCGGTGATGACGCCGAGCACGTTGGAGCCCGCGTCTCCCAGCATCCCGCGCTCGCCGAGATCGAACCGCCAGATCGCCATCGCGGGCCCGATCAGTACGATGAGACTCGTGAGTGCCATCGCCACCGACTCGGTCGTGCTCACGGTCGCTGCGGCGCCAACTGAGTCCCCAACGCTCGCCGCGAACTCCGAGTATCCCGACATGACCGCGTGAGCGAACGCGATGGCAAGCGGCACCGCTGCCACCACGTACATCTTGAGCGCCCGGCCAGGCCTGAGGTCTAGCAGGTTGAAGACGTTCGACGCGAGACCGATGACGAGAGTGGCGAGTATCCATGCGAGGATCCGCGGCAGGATGTCCACCGTACCATCGACCGCCAGCGGCACTACGCGCGCCGAGGCCGTCCAGCCATAGAACATCGCCACAATGCCTATACCGAACAGCTTGAGAGCGCCAGTCGTGACCCTGCCCGTGCGAAGCGCTCGGAGATGCCCACGGAATCCTTTGTGACCACTCGTGCCGAAGACGTCATCGGCCAGACCGAACGCGAACGCGACGACGACGAGCAGCAGAGGCATCCCGGTGAACGCCACCCCGAGCGCGCCCGAGAACAGGTGGAACGCGGCATCCTGCAGCGCCGGGAACACCGCGCCCGCCGCTTCGACAACGACGCGCACGGCGAGCAGACCGACGACCCAGACCATCCACGCCAGTCCCAAACCCGGGTAGACCGAACGTCCACGGTAGTTCGGGACGACCCGACCCTCCGCCAGCGCGGGCGCCAGGCCTGACATGACGACTGCAGGCAGTACCCACGCGGCAAGCGTGGCCAGGAGCACGGCAATGAAATCGGCGAGAAGCGGGCTCATCCGGTCTCACCTTGCACGGTCCGGGCATCGGTGAGCATCAGATAGAGGATGCCTGCAGCCACGAACAGCATGACGAGTGCCGGGATGACGATTCCCGAGTCCTCTGTGAAGTAGCCGACAAGGCTGCCCGCGAGCGCAGCCGCCATGGCACTGGCGAAGTGAGGATACCGCTTCAGTGCCTGAGCGAAGTCGCCGTGAGGACGCCAGCGCATGTATGCGAGAAAGCCAAGACTCACGAACAAGAGGTATGACCAGTTCGAGGCCCTCAGCACGCGCAGGTTCGTCTCGGCCTTACGAGCGACGATCGTCCATAGCGCAGAGAGCCCGCCTTCTTCAGCGCTCTGCCACGCCCTGCCGAGATGCGTTTGGCCTCCCTCGCCGCTCGCTGTAAGGTCGTACACAGAGAACGCCGCCACCATGAGCACCACGATGAGCACTGCGAGCACGGCGCTCTTCCAGGTCACCCGGTGACCGTTCATCAGGAGCCAGGCGATGCCAAACGCAACGACGCCCCATGCGGCCACACCAACGTTGGCGCCGTAGAAGGGCGCTGCCGAAACGACAACGACGAGAAGTCCGAACAGCGGGAGCATCCACCGCTTCACCGGTCGGATCCAGGCGGCGTCGCCGAAGTGGTCGAACGTAAGCGCTGCACCCACCAGGGCTCCACCGACCAGAATGCTCGCACCTTCGTTGCCGATACCGTAATAGCGAGCTCCCCACAGGGGTGAGTAGCTGAACAGGCCGGTGAACGATAGCGGTGCCCCCAACAGCTGATCGACGATGAGTACGATCGCAGTGAACAGACCCAGGAAGCCCACAGCCAACGCCGGACTGAAGCGCCGCGCAACGACGATCGAACCCAGCCAGACAAGCGTCGACACCCCTGCCAACAGCGTCAGGACCATGATCGCCGTATCCGGTCGAGGCACCACGAGGTAGATGAGGGTGGCCGCCACCGGCACGCTGAGCATGAACAGCAACGTGTTGCGCATCACCGAGATTGCGGCACCCACCCAACCGGGGCGATATCGTTTGATGCGGAGCAGGAACACGGTGCCAGCCAACAACAGCGCGATCGTGATGCCGATGTAGGCGTTGACGACGCCCAGGCGGACGGTGTCAACCGCAACAGCGGTGGCCCCGAGTGATTCCAGTTCCGCGATACGATCCTCGAGAGAGTCCGTGGAACCGTCCGAGCCCATCGCGTTCCCAAGCATCGCCACGGGACGATCGATTCCCAGCACGTCGAGAACGGTTGGCGCTACATCGAGATCCGTAGTGATGCCCGCTCGGTGCGTCGAGGGAGTCGTGATCGTTCCCTGCCAGCCGCTCCCGCTCATGATGACCGGAGCGAACCCTACCGGACCCGATTCAGGAGTCGCCTGCACATGGGACACGACGAGCAGCGTTGCGTCAGGCGGCATATAGGCTTGCACCATGCCAATGATCTCGTCCGTCTTTGCATTTGCCCGGTTCCGCTGCTCTACGGCAACGGTGTCTGCAACCTCGGTTGCGAACCTTTGGGCGCGCTCCGGGTCACCGGGGTCCACCACGACGAGACCGGGCCCGCCGTCCATGGTCACAGCCCTTACGGCTGTCGCAAACTCGAACCGCATCGCTTCGACGTCGGTGGCGACGCCGTACGGCGCATCGTAGTCGCTGATGAGCATCTTCGCGGAGACGTCGCCGAAGTCGACGAGCCCCTCTCGATCCATTGCGACCAGAGCGGCCGGGCGGCTCTGCCACGTTTGGCGGACTTCGTAACCGTAGTCCGAGTTGCCGAGAGCCGCGGTCAAACCGCCGGCATCGTGCACCGCTTGCCCCAGAGAGCCTATCTCGGTGTCAAGCGTCTGTGATCCGTTTGCGCGCTCTATCCTCGGCAGGCCGAGGTATACGACCGCACTGTCGCCGGGCAAACGCCCCATGATGCGATCGTAGGCGTCAGCGGCGTCGCCGACCTCGTAGTGTTCGCTCACAGAGTATGCTGCCGGCGCTTGCGCGTCGGAGGCCGAAGGTGACGAGGCCGAAATCGTGAGCGCGGCGTGCACTTGGGTCACGCTGGATGTGAACCGGGCGCTTGCGCGGGTATTCAGGTTGCCGACAGCGCCCTCACGTGCGAGCGCTGCAGTTGCAGGCATCATGCCACTGAGCACATCATCCCACGTCAGATACGGTGCCAGGACGATGATGACGACACCCGACGGGGTAGGATCCGGTTCCGTTGCAGCCGAGGCGCCGATGGCGGGCAGCATCAGAACGGCCACCAGCATCAACGCGACTATCTTCGCAACGCTTCTCATTCACCCTCCAACGACCGATCGTACGCCCGATGGGCATACGTCTGCCACAAGCTTGTCATGCGGGGAACTGGTCCGGATCGGGCGCCGAACGGCGACCCGGGCAATCGGGGTGCCCGTCGAGTAGTATACCGAATCCCAACGCTGATGAGCACGTCATACGGTGACGGTCCGGTGTCGGCTACACTATGACCGTCAACAGTCTTTGGAGGCCCCCATCGCCACGCCATCGGTAGCACGATCGACCGCGACGATGTCCGTCTCAACGGCCATCTCCCGAGTCACCGGGTTCGTCCGCTCCTGGGCCATGGCCTACGCGCTGGGCGTGACTATCGTCTCGTCGTCATACAGCGTCGCCAACAACATCCCGAACATGATCTTCGAGCTCATCGCCGGTGGAGTACTCTCCAGCGTGTTCATCCCGCTGTTCATCGAGCGCATGCAAAGACACGGCGAGGAGGACGCCTGGCAATTCGCCAGCTACATGTTCAACATCGTCGTCCTCCTCCTCGGCATCGTTGCTGTGATCGGCACCGTGTGGGCCGAGCCGTTCGTACGCACCCAGACGTTCCGCATATCCGCCGAGAAGGCCGAACTCGCTGTCTTCTTCTTCCGCTTCTTCGCGGTGCAGATCGTGTTCTACGGCGCATGCGGGGTGTTCACCGGGATTCTCAACTCGTATCGCAAGTTCTTCGCCCCAGCGGCCGCTCCGATCTTCAACAACCTCGTCGTCATCGCCACGATGCTCGGCTTCTACGTGCCGTTCCGGGACTCCAACCCTGAACTCGCGAAGATCGGCCTGGCCGTGGGTACGACACTGGGCGTGCTCGTCATGGCTATCATCCAGATACCGAGTTTGGTGAAGCTTGGTATCCGCTACACGCCACGAATCGACTGGCATCACCCCGCACTACGCAAGATCGTCGTGAAGATGACACCGACGCTCATCTACGTCATCACCAACATCGTCGGAGTCTCCTTCCGCAACGCATATGCGTTCCAGGTGAGCGATACCGGTCCTGCCGCACTGCAATACGCCTGGATGTTCTACCAGCTACCCTATGGCGTGTTCGCCGTGGCACTTGCCACCGCGATCTTCCCCGAACTGGCGGAGCGAGCCGACCGCGAGGACTGGAGCGGATTCAAGGCGACGTTCTCCAAGGGCTTCCGTGCCACCGGCGTCATCATCATCCCTCTGGCAGCGATGCTTATCGCGCTCGCCTCCCCTCTCATCACGCTCTACGTGTTCGGTCGGTTCACCACCTCTGACGTACCGCTCGTTTCAGAGGTGCTCACGTGGTGGGCTGTAGGGCTGTTCTTCTTCGCCGGCTACATGTACGTACTGAAGACCTTCTACTCGATGCAGGACACGAAGACCCCGATGTACACCAACATCGTCGCGACCGGCTTACAGGTCTCGATGTACGCCTTGCTGACCTCAGGTGTCGCGGGATGGGCGGGTTTCGGCCTCAAGGGCATCCCGATCGCTGACGCCGTGTTTTTCGCGGTACATCTGACGGTACTCGCACTCATTCTGCGCAAGCGTATCGGCGGCTATGACTTCCGCGGCATCGCCTGGAGTCTCGGACGCGTGATGGCCGCATCCGTTCTCGGCGGACTCAGCGCATACGGCATCGCACAGGCGACCTCATTCCTCACCGATGCCCGGCTTGGCTTCGTGCTGCAGCTCCTGCTGGCGGGTACCACGGGCCTGGTTGTTGCCTACGGCCTCGCCTGGGCGATGCGCGTGCCTGAGGTGAGCTTCGTGTACTCGAGGATCGCCGGCAGATTCTCTCGGCGGCGGTCCGCATGAGTGTCGTCGCGCTGATTCCCGCCTACAACGAAGCCGACCGGATCACCGCGACGGTCAGAGCGACGAGCCTGGTCGCCAACGTCGACCGGATAGTCGTGATCGACGATGCGTCCACCGACGAGACGTCGACCCGCGCGAAGGCGGCCGGCGCCGAGGTGATCACTCTGCCGCGCAATATGGGCAAGGGGGCTGCCCTCGACGCAGGACTGGCACACGTTGCCGATGACGCCGACATACTGCTGCTCGTCGACGGTGACCTTGCCGAGACGGCCATCGAGGTCGGACTTCTGCTCGAGCCGGTGCTACGGGGTGAGGCCGACATGACCGTGGCGACGTTCCCACGGCCCGCAGGGAAGGCCGGGTTCGGCCTGGTCAAGGGACTCGCACGATGGGGTATCGCGCGGATGGGCGGTGGATTTCAGGCAGATGCACCACTCTCGGGCCAGAGAGCCCTCTCTCGCACCGCTTGGTCTCGCGTGACGCCTTTCGCGTTTGGATATGGTGTCGAGGTCGCCCTGACCGTTCGCGCCCTCAGAAGCGGTCTCCGAGTACTCGAGGTTCCCACCACGATGTCACACGCGGCTACCGGTCGCGACCTCTCCGGCTTCATGCACCGCGGACGCCAGTTCGCGCATGTCGCGCGTGCCCTGGTTCGTCTCGCTGCCGAACGCTCCCCGCGTCAGGTGTCCTAATCCACAACTTCAGTGAGTATGGGGTACGGACCGGTGGCGCCGTCACGCACGCCGAAGTAGCCGACGGCTCTCCCCGAGAGTATCCACACCAGAGAAACCGCCCCCTGCGAGCTTGCCACGTCATCAACCGCCGAGAATCCTTCGGCCACCGCTGCCGCAACGACACCTGTGGTACTGCTCGCCGCTTCGACGCCCACCACGGTAGCACCCCGCACCGTGAGTTCGTCTGCAAGAGCCAGGGCACCGGGATCGACCGCGTCGTCCCACGACGCGATGAGCGCCATACCCGTGACGGTCGTCGTGTCCTCGACGCTTCCCACCCCGATCTGTCCTGATGAGACCAGCAGGTCGGTCACGGGTCGAGATCCTCCTGCAACGGTCCATTCGTGCGCCAGGGCCGCCGCAACGCGAGCGACGATATCAGCCGAGGCGTCTGCTGTGGCGGTAGCGTCATCCGTGACGGACTGCCCCAGAGCGATCTCGAGCGCTTCCGGATCGACCTCATCCACGCCGAAGGACACGCTCTCCATGGTCATCACCACGGCCTCGCCACCCGCGTTCTCGATGGCCTGGACGGTCGCAGCAAGACCGTCCGCACGACCGGTATTGGTCACGACCAGTATCGAGCGACCCTCAAGCGCCCCATTCACGATGACGGGGACCGCCTCGGCTGCGAACAGACGGTCTCTCTCCAGTCCTGCACGGAGATCCGCGTTGTCCTGGCGAAGATCATCGAACTCCTGCTGAAGATCACGAACGATCTGCGTGCCCTGGTCGGTGAGCGCTCCGCGCTCCACGACCACAGTCCCCAGTAGGAGACCTATTGAGAGCGCAAGAAACACGGCAACGAGCGATGCGATGTGATAGCGAAGGTTGAACATTGGCCCTCCCGGGTCACAGTCCGATCGAGGTTCGTAGCCGGAGTATGAGAAGCATGATGAAACTGCGCGCAGGTGGTGAGATCAGCACGACGGTTGTGATGACCGTGAGCGCGGCGGCGACCAGGTATACGAGCTGGCTCGGCTTGACGGTCGCCCGCCACAACTTACTGACCCCCTTGGCGTCAACAAGTCTGGGGCCCACCTTGAGACGTACGAGGAAGGTGGACGCCATACCCTTGCGTCCCTTGTCCAGGTACTCGACGAGGTTGGCATGTGTCCCCACAGCGACTATCAGGTCGGCCCCGGCCTCGTGTGCGAGCAGAAGTGCCAGGTCCTCGCTGGTGGCACTTAGGGGCCACGGGATGCCTTTGAGTCCAAGCGAATCGAGCCGCTCCATACCAGGGCACCGGCCGTCGGCGTACGCATGCACGATCAACTCGGAGCCGCTCGCAAGCGCAGCATCCGTCACCGAGTCCATGTCCCCGACGATGATGTCTGGCGAGAATCCGGCCTCCATGATGGCATCGGCCCCGCCATCCACGCCGATGAGGATCGGCCGCATCTCCCGGATGTATGGCTTGAGGGCATTCAGGTCTTCCTTGTAGTCGTAGCCGCGTACGACCACGAGTACGTGACGTCCGAGGAACTTCGTCCTCGTTTCCGGGATGCCGGTCCCCTCGGTAAGAAGCGCCTTCTCCTTCTCGAGGAACTCCAGCGTGTTGCGCGCGAAGCGGTCAAGCTGCTCGCCGAGGCCCGCCTTGGCGTCTTCCATGGCCTTCTCGACCACGTCGACCGTCATGCGAATACCTGAGGCGACCACCTCGCCACCGCTGAGAACGTCTCCGCCGGCGATCTCTATCTCATCGCCTTCCCTGACACGCTCGAAGATCTCCTGCCCGACGTTGTCTAGCAGGCGCACGCCGCCACGCACGAGCAGAAGCGGACCCACATTGGGGTATGCGCCTGAGATCGAGGGGGCGGCATTGACGACGACCTCGACGCCGGTCTCGAGCAGCCCTTCGGCGCTCACACGGTCCATGTCGATGTGGTCGATGATGGCGATGTCGTTGCGGCCGAGACGCTTGACGAGATCTTTCGTTCTCTTGTCCAGCCGAGCGGTACCCGAGAAACGCATGCAGCTCCTTCCGCCTCCCGCACGTCGCGGGCCAGGCGTTGCGGGTCGAGGCGACCCAGCGAGCAGCGAGTGTACCAGATACGCTGCTCCAACTCACGATACCGTCAGCGAGACGACACTCGTTCCAGCAGCTCCCGCGCGTGCGCAAGGCCGATATCCGAAGCATCTCCGGATAGCATCCTGGCGATCTCAACGACGCGTTCCTCGCCGTCCGCCAGGCGTGTGCGCGTCACAGAACGACCGCCGACCTCATCCTTGTGAACGACTATCTGTCGGTCGCCGAAGGAAGCCACCTGCGCAAGGTGCGTCACGACGAGCACCTGCCGGTCCCGAGCGAGCATAGCCAACCGTTCCCCTACTGCCAGGGCGGTCGCGCCACCGATCCCGACATCGACCTCGTCAAAGACCAGAACCGGCGTCCGATCCGCCTCACCGAGGACACCCTTGAGCGCCAGCATCACGCGTGAGATCTCGCCACCAGACGCTATCTTCGCCAGAGGACGTACCGGATCTCCGCTGCTTGCGCTGAAGAGAAACTCGACCTTCTCGGGACCACCTTCGGTCCATTGCTCGAATGGGAGGCTGACGCGTTGCACCTCGAATACACACTTCGGAAGAGCGAGGTCACGCGCCTGTGCAACGAGAGCGTCCTCGAAGCCACGCGCTACGTTGCCGCGGATCTCCATGACCCGCATGCCGGCCGCTCTGAGCAGCTCCGCTGCGGCATCGCACCGGCGGTGCGCCTCGGCGAGCCCCTCTTCCCCCGCTTCCAGCGCACCGAGGGCACGCTCCGCATCCGCGCGCACGCGCAGCACGTCATCCAGAGCGGGCCCGTACTTGCGCTTGAGGGTCGTCAGCGCCGCGAGGCGCGACTCCGCTGACTCAAGAGCACGCGGGTCGTGGTCCACGGCTTCCGCGTACTCCCTCAGCCGAACAGCCAGCGACTCGACGTCCTCCGCTACCGCAAGGACTTCGTCACGCAGACTGTCGAACACAGGGTCGAGACCGACCGCCGGCGCAAGTGATGACACGGCCTCCGATATCGCATCAGAAGCGCCGGCTTCACCCCGCAGTATCTGGTAGGCGGCAGCAGACGCCGAGGTGAGCCGCTCGCCGAACCTGAGCCGGGGTAGAAGCGACTCGATCTCCTCGTCCTCACCCTCGCGCGGTGAGACCGAGTCGATGTCCTTGAGCTGGAATCTCAGGTAGTCCGCTTGCCGCTCGCGATCGGCGAGCGCCGTCTCGAGCGTCCTGAGCTCCTGGGATGCGCGCTGCAACGTCGCAAAGGCATCGCGATATTCGGCGAGCGCTGATTCTGCGGCGCCCCCCGCAAAGAGGTCAAGATAGCCAGCGTGGCTCGCAGGCGCCAGCAGGGCCTGGTGATCGTGCTGCCCGTGAAGGTCCACGAGCGGCCCCAGCAGATCGGCTAATGCGCCGACCGTAGACATCTCCCCGTTTATGGAGCACTTCGACCGGCCCTCTGCGCTCACCCGGCGGCGAATCAGTACTTCTCGGCCATCAAGTTCGAAGCGCCCTTCTACCAGAGCCTCGTCCGCACCACTGCGCACATGGCTGGCGTCGGCTCGCTCGCCCAGTAGTAGCTTGAGCGCACCCACGAGAACCGTCTTGCCGGCGCCGGTCTCGCCCGTGAGTACCGTCAGACCCGGCCCGAACTCCAGCCAGACCTCGTCGACGAGCGCCAGATCGCGTACGTGCAGCTCCAGAAGCACGGTCAGCTCCGCAGGAAGGTGGTCGACAGTACTTCGAAGAATCCCCTGCCGTCGAGACGCAGCAGACGCACATCATGTTCGCCCACAGTAACGGTGACTCCGTCCAAAACGGTCCTGCACGGCACCTGGTCACCATCGATGGTGACGCACGCATCGCAGCGTGCCGGGTTCGGACACGTGATCTCTACACAGTCACCCTGCCCGACTACCAAGGCGCGTGCAGACAGCGTGTGCGGTGCGACCGGAACGATCACCATACCCCGGACATCCGGAGACACGAGGGGGCCGCCCGCTGACAGCGAGTATGCCGTGGAGCCCGTCGGCGTCGATACTATGACGCCGTCCGCCAAGAAGCGCCCGACCGTGACACCGTTCACGTCGATCTGCAACTCCACCGCCCGGCCGGCGTGCCCACGACCGACGAATAGCTCATTGAGTGCCTGATACGATCCCGCGCGCCGTCCGCCGACGTCGACCACCACGGAGAGCGTCTGCCGCCGTTCGACCTTCACTTCTCCAGCGAGGGCAGAGGTGAGCGCCTCAATCAGGTCGTCCCCATCAGCGCCGGACAAGAAGCCAAGCCTGCCGAGGTTGATACCAAGGATCGGTGTCTCGGTCTCGCCGAGGATGTGGACTGCTTTGAGTATCGTGCCGTCACCGCCAAGCGCGACGACGAGCTCGGGCGTTCCAAGTTCGAGGCGGGACACACCGTTGTGCGCAAGACCACATGCTTCAGCATCGTCCGAGACGAGGACGGCTTCATAGCCGGCCGAGGACAGCCATTCGGCCGTCCGAGCGGTCGCCTCGACCGACCTGGGGTTCGCCGGATTAGGTACGAGTAATACCCGCACTTCACTCCCCTAACGCTTCGTGTGCCTGCCGTGCGACGTCTGCACCATCGATCTCGATGCCCTCATCACGGGTGATCCATGCCCAGAACTCTATGTTACCCTCGGGTCCCTTGATAGGCGACCAGGTCAGCCCGCGGACGGCCCACCCGGCCTCACGCACCATTCCGATGACGTCGTTGAGAACATCTGCGTGGACCGATACGTCCCGCACCACACCCTTCTTACCGACTCGGCCTTTCCCGGCCTCAAACTGAGGCTTAACCAGCGCCAAAACAAAGCCTTCATCGGCCACGAGTGGCAGAACGTGCGGCAGCACCTTGGCAAGCCCGATGAACGACACGTCGATCACCACCGCGTCAAAGGGCGCACCGAGTGCAGGGCCGTCGACATTCCTGATATTGGTCCGCTCGAACACCGCGACTCTCGGATCCTGTCGAAGCTCCCAGGCAAGCTGTCCGTACCCGACGTCCACCGCAGCGACACTCGCCGCACCTCGCTTCAGCAGGCAGTCGGTGAACCCCCCGGTCGAGGCGCCAACGTCGAGGGCCCGAACGTCACTCACATCGATCCCGAACGACTCAAGGGCACCCTCGAGCTTGTGGCCGCCCCGGGAGACGAAACGACGAGCCTCCGCAACCTGGATGTCGGCATCAGGCGAGATGGACTGGCCGGCCTTGGTGACGACGTCTCCGTCAACCTTCACTTCACCGGCCAAGACCGCGGCTCGTGCCTTCTCGCGCGATGGGAAGAACCCGCGATCAACGAGCGTGAGGTCGATCCTGTTCCCGCTCATCGGCACGGCCCTTCGTGGTGGCGATCGGTCCTTCAGCGAGATCCATGAGGCGCGCGAGCACCGCTCCTCGCACACCCTCCGGTGTGAGCCCGGCCTCGGCGAGTAGACGGTCATTAGCGCCGTGTGTGACGAAACAGTCCGGAACAGCGATCCTCAAGACCGGGACTTCGACCGCTAGGTCGGACAGGGCCTCCAGGACACCGGCGCCCATGCCGCCGATAGTGCTGTTCTCCTCGACCACGACGACCAGACGTCGCTGTGCGGCCTCAGCCACCGCCTTCAAGTCGATGGGTTTGACCCAGCGCATGTTGACGACCGAGGCATCCACGCCGTCGACCGACAGAAGCTCAGCTGCCTTCTCGGCAACACCGACCATCCTGCCGATGCCGAGCAACGCGACATCCTTGCCATTCCGGCGAGTCTCGGACACGCCGACTTCAAGAACCTGCGGGGCCGCAGGGAGCGGGACGCCGACACCTCTGCCGCGTGGGTAGCGGAGCACTATCGGGCCGTCGGCCTTCAATGCCGTATGAAGCATATGAGCCAGCTCTGCCTCGTCGGCGGGAGCCATGATCTGAAGATTGGGAACGGTGCGCAGGAACGTCATGTCGAACACGCCGTGGTGCGTCGGACCGTCCTCTCCGACAAGTCCAGCACGGTCGACGGCGAACACGACATGCAGCTTCTGCAGCGCGACGTCTTCGATGACCTGGTCGAATGCACGCTGCATGAAGGTCGAGTAGATGGCCACGACCGGGATGAGACCGCCGTGCGCAAGGCCGGCCGCGAGTCCTACCGCGTGCTGCTCGGCGATTCCAACGTCGTAGAAACGATCGGGGAATGCCTCCGAGAAAGCCGTGAGTCCCGTCCCTGCAGGCATCGCAGCGGTGATCGCCACGATGCGGTCATCGGCCTCGGCCTCCTTCACCAGCGAAGTACCGAATGCTTCGGTGTAGGACATCGCGCCGCCGCTGCTGCCGTTCACCTTCCCGGTCTCGATCGAGAAGGGGCTGATGCCGTGGAACGTGTCCGGTCGGTCCTCTGCGTGCGCGTAGCCCATACCCTTGCGTGTCACGGCATGCACGATGACAGGACCGTCATTCTGCTTGGCCCAGGTGATGGCGTTCTGTACTTGCTGAACATCGTGCCCGTCGATCGGTCCTACGTACTTGATGCCGAGTTCCTCGAACAGCATGCCCGGCACGAGCAGCTGCTTGACCGACTCTTTGGCGGCTTCGCCGGCGGCAACCATTGCCGCACCGATCTTCGTTTTGCCGAGGGCTGATTCAACGTCATCACGCAACCGACGGTACCGGCGGTCAAGACGCACACGTGCGAGGTAGCTGGAGATAGCACCGACGTTGGGCGCGATGGACATCTCGTTGTCATTCAAGAGAATGATCATCCTCGTGCCGAGATGACCCGCCTGGTTGAGCGCCTCGAAAGCCATGCCGCCGGTGAGAGCGCCATCCCCTATCACAGCGACGACCGTTTCATCCCCGCCCAAGGTGTCACGGGCACAAGCAAGGCCGAGAGCGACTGAGATCGAGTTACTCGCGTGTCCCGCGTCGTGGACGTCGTAGGGGCTCTCGGTCGTCTTCGGGAACCCGCAAACGCCGCCGTAGGTGCGCAGAGTACCGAACCGCTCGCGGCGTCCGGTCACCAGCTTGTGCACATACGACTGATGGCCGACGTCCCACACGATCTTGTCCAAAGGGCAGTCGAGTGCACGATGTAGCCCGAGCGTGAGTTCGACAACGCCGAGATTGGGAGCCAGGTGTCCGCCGGTCACCGCTACGGTCGCGATCAACTCCTCGCGAATCTCGGCAGCGAGCTGTCTCAGCTGTCCGGTATCGAGGGGTTTGAGATCGCCCGGTGACTCGATGGAGTCCAGGAGGCGCTCAGCGCTCAACGGCAACAACTCCTGCATTCTTGTGGTGCGGGCGGTCTCCCGCGCGCTCCATCGTATCACGCACGATAGCGTCGAACGGCACCGTCACGCCGCCGTTACTGGTCCGACAGCCCGTCGCCTTCAGGCGTTTCGGGCTCGCTGGGCTCTGTAGGTGCTCCATCCAACACGTCAGCGATATCACGCGAGGACGCAGCGCCTTCGCTCTCGATAGCGGTCTCATCGTCGACATCAGGCACCACGTCAGCAGGGACGGCGATGGTGTCACCGAAGTCCGTGTGGTCGACGAGCTCGGTGCACATCAAGGCAAGGCGTGCACCCTCCTCGAGAAGATCGAGGCTCTTCTCCAGCGTGGTGTCCTTCTTGCGCGCCTGCACCGCTATCTCTTCGAGTCGCAGTCTGGCCTGCTCGAAGGTATATCGCTCGTCGGTCATTCTTTCTCCGCTTCCTCAACACCCGATGCTTCGTCCGAGCACCCGATCGCATGCCTCTCGGCGATCCTGCCGAGCACGCCGTTCACGAACTTCGACGAATCGTCGCCCCCATAGAGCTTGGCCATCTCGATCGCCTCGTTGATCGCGACCGAATCCGGGACCTCGTCCTCGAACATGATCTCGTAGACCGCAGCCCGAAGGATGTTGCGATCCACGAATGGCATGCGCACAAGGGACCAGTTCTCGGAGGTACCCTCGATCTGCGCGTCAATGCCCTCGAGGTTGGCCTCCGTTTGCAGTGCGAGATGCCTCGAGTACTCCGACGGTTCACCGTCCTCATCGTTGTAGGATCGGTCAGCAAGTATACGGGCCACATCATCGCCGGTGATCTCACGTTGATAGAGGATCTGAAGCGCCTGCCGACGCGCCCTGGTTCGCTCGAGCATCACTCATGCACCATCACGATGCGCTACTGCTCTTCGAACTGGATGCCGTCGATGAACACGTCGACTGCGGTCACCTTCTGGCCCGTCTGGGTCAGCAGGGCATCGCCCACCGCACGCTGCACGGCCGTCGCGACATCACGCAACGGTGTACCGTAGCGCACCGTCAGATGAAGCACGACGTGGAGCGACCCGTCTTCGGCCACACTGACGATCACACCGCGTGCGCCCGTCTTTGGAACAAGGCCCGCAAGCCCTTGGGTACCCGGGATCGAGACAACGCCATCGATACTCTGGGTCGCGAGAGCGGCGATCGTCTCCAGAACGCCCGGCGCTACACCGAGCCCCTCGAGTCGGATCTCGTCAGACATCGCTCGCCTCCTTGTCAGCCCCAACTGTACCCTTCGCGTGAGCCTCAACGTCTTCGATCGACACGTGGCTCTCAACGAAGTCAGTATAGACCTCCCCGCGAATGAAGTACTCGTTGTCGACTACGTACTGATGGAACGGGACGGTTGTGGGGATACCGAGCACGATGAACTCATCGAGTGCGCGTCGTCCGCGCGCAATGGCCTCTTCGCGGTTCTCGCCCCACACGATCAGCTTCGCCAGCAGTGAGTCGTAGTGCGGTGGCACCACGTAGCCACTGTAGAGATGGCTGTCTACGCGCACACCGAAACCACCGGGAGCATTGAACAACTCGACGCGCCCGGGGTGCGGCCTGAAATTCGCGAAGGGATCCTCGGCATTGATCCTGAACTCGATAGCATGTCCACGAAGAACGATATCCTCCTGGCGCGTGTGCCTCATAGGCTCGCCGCCGGCGATACGGATCTGCTCCTTGATGATGTCCACACCTGTGATCTGCTCGGTCACCGGATGCTCCACCTGGACCCGGGTGTTCATCTCCATGAAGTAGAACGACCCGTCTTTGTCGAGGAGGAACTCGACCGTACCTGCATTCACATAGTCGACGGCTCGAACCGCCTTGAGCGCTGCGGCGCCCATCTCGGCACGGAGTTCCGGATCGAGCGCGGGTGAGGGCGCCTCCTCGATGAGCTTCTGATGGCGCCGTTGTACCGAGCAGTCTCGCTCGAAGAGATACACGGCGTTGCCATGGGAGTCAGCGAGCACCTGGATCTCGACATGCCTCGGCCGCAGTAGATACTTCTCGATATAGACGGTGTCATTGCCGAACGCCGCTGCCGCCTCAGTCTTTGCGGCCGTGAAGTTGGCGTGCAGCTCCTTCTCGTCCCGCGCGACACGCATGCCCTTGCCGCCGCCACCTGCCGCCGCCTTGATGAGCACAGGGAAACCGACTTCGAGCGCGAACTCGAGGGCTTCATCAGCAGAGTCCACCGGACCCTCACTCCCGGGTACACACGGCACGCCAGCCGCAAGCATCGTCTGCCGTGCGACCGCCTTGTCACCCATGCGCTCGATAGCGTCCGGCGAAGGACCCACGAACAGGAGGCCCGAATCGGCACACGCACGCGCGAACGCCGCATTCTCGGCAAGGAAGCCATACCCCGGGTGAACCGCGTCCGCCCCTTTCACGAGGGCAGCCGAGATGATGTTGGGCATGCTCAGATAGCTGAGGGCCGACGGCGCTGGCCCGATGCATACTGCTTCGTCAGCCATGCGGGCGTGAAGGCAGTCGCGATCGGCCTCCGAGTAGACAGCGACCGAGGCGATGCCCATTTCCTTGCATGCGCGCACCACGCGCAATGCGACTTCACCGCGATTGGCGATCAGCAGCTTTCGAATCGTTCCCGGCACGCTATGCCCCAGGCTCGTAGTAGAAGAGGATAGTCCCGTACTCGACCGGCTGTGCATTCTCAACGAGGATATCCTGGATAACACCGGGTTCCTCGGCGGTGATCTCATTCATGAGTTTCATGGCCTCGAGGATGCAGAGTGGCTGACCCTCTTCCACCACGTCGCCCACCTTGACGAAAGGCTCCGCTCCGGGTGCGCCGGCACGGTAGAACGTGCCGACCATGGGAGCGATGACCGGCTTCCACGATGCAGGACGTGCCGCCGGACCACTCTCGACGACCTGGGGCGACTCGGGACTAGCGGGCATAGCCGCGGGAACGTCAGCCGACGAGGCGGCGTGTGGTCCTGAAGCCGAAGTCACAGAGTGACCACCCTTGCGGACGATGACCCGCGAGTCACCCTCTTCGATGACAACCTCGGTCACATCCGAGGCTTCGACGAGCTTGACGAGCTCGCGAATCTGATTCACGTCCACGGATTCTTCCTCCTCCATCATGGTCTTGACCTCTTCGCCCATCATGAAGACGGCCTTCTCGGCGCCTGCCTGATGAGACTCAAGGTACGTGCGTGCTTCGTTGGGGAACAGGGCGTACATCAGCACGTCCTCTTCACTGTGTGCCAGATCGCCGATCTCCTCGGCCACCTGTTCATAGGTCGTTGTGACCAGGCTGCCGGGCCTCACGTTCGGTGCAAGCGGCTCCTCGTTGCCGAGAACCCTGGCTACGATCCGCTCGTCCATCGGTCCAGGCGCCTTGCCGTATAGCCCCTTGATGTAATCCTTCATCTCATTCGGCACCACGGCCCAGCGCTTGCCTGTCAGCACGTTGATGACAGCCTGTGTACCCACGATCTGAGAGAGCGGTGTGACGAGTGGTGGATAACCCACTTCGGCACGCACCTTGGGAATCTCCTTGAGGACGTCGGGCATGCGGTCCGACGCCTTCTGAAGCTCCAGCTGGCTCGCCAGGTTGGAGAGCATGCCGCCCGGCACCTGATGGCTGAAGACTTCCATGTGCATGAGCGACGTGACGCCGCGCTTCAACTTCTTGCGCTCGCGTACTGCCTCCCAGTACTCGGCGATCTCGAAGAGTAGATCGAGGTCGATGCCACTGTCGTAGGGGCTCTCCTTCAAGGCCGCTACGATCATCTCGACCGCAGGCTGGCTATTCCCGAACGCCAGCGCGACAACAGCGGTGTCGATGATGTCGGCGCCCGCCTCGGCGGCTTTCAGGTAGTTCATCGGTGCCATACCACCGATGTAGTGACAGTGAACGTGGACCGGGAGGCCGATCTCTGTTTTCAACGCACGGACCAGCTTCTCGGTCCGATACGGCGTCAGCATGCCCGCCATGTCCTTCACACAGATAGTGTCCGCGCCCATCTGCTTGAGCTCCTGTGCGAACTCCACGTAGGTGTCAAGCGTGTGCACGGGGCTGACTGTGTAGCTGATCGCTCCCTCGAAATGTCCGCCGCACTCCTTGATCGCCTCCGCAGAGACCTCGAGGTTCCGCCGGTCGTTGAGCGCGTCGAACACCCGGAAGATGTCGATCCCGTTGCGCTTCGCCGCGTGCACGAAACGGCGCACGATGTCGTCACTGTAGTGCCGGTAGCCGACAAGGTTCTGTCCACGCAGCAGCATCTGCAGGGGCGTCTTCGGCGCGTGCTGTTTGATCACCCGGAGACGGTCCCATGGGTTCTCGTCCAGGAAGCGGAGTGCCGCGTCGAACGTAGCCCCTCCCCAAACCTCGAGGGACCAGTAGCCCACCGCATCCATCTTTGGCAGGATCGGCAGCATATCCGCCATCTGCATACGCGTTGCCCAGAGGGACTGGTGCGCGTCGCGCAGCGTCGTATCGGTTATATGAATCGGTCGCATGGCACCATTCCCTATCGGCCGATCGCGTGACACGGCTGTCGCGAAGACCGCCTCGCCGTGTTCGAGACAGTATACAGAAGGCTACACACGCGTGATATAGCGCGCGTCTCGCGTGTCGACCCTGATGACCTCACCGTTGTTGACGAACATCGGAACCTGGACGATGGCGCCTGTCTCCAGCGTCGCCGGCTTGGATCCACCCTGAACGGTGTCGCCCTTGAAGCCGGGCTCCGTCTCAATGACTTCGAGCTCAACGAACATCGGAGGCTCGACGCCGATGAGCTCGTCGCCTGCGTACAGCAACTGCGCCACATCGTTCTCCTTGAGCCACACGGCCACGTCGCCGATGACATCCTTCGCAAGCTCGACCTGCTCGTAGCTGTCAGTGTCCATGAAGTAGAACATGTCACCGTCGTTGTAGAGATATTGCATGGATTTCGTCTCCATGCGGACGTCTTCAAGCTTCTCGCCCGCACGGAACGTGATGTCCACGACGCGCCCGGTCTTCACATCTTTGAGCTTCGTGCGGACGAAAGCCCCGCCTTTACCCGGTTTGACGTGCTGGAACTCCACTATGGTCCACAGCTTGCCGTCGTACGAGATACACATGCCGTTCTTCAGGTTGTTCGTGGAGACTGACATTCGTTGACCTTCCTAGATCTCGATGAGCTTCTTCGGGGAGTGGGAGAGCAGACGACAGCCACCCTCTTGAACCACCACCAAGTCCTCTATTCTAACACCGCCGAAACCCTCGACGTAGACGCCCGGTTCGATCGTGACCACCGAGCCCGCGAGCAGCGCGTCATGACTGGTGGCGTTTACGGTCGGACGTTCATGCACGTCGAGGCCGACTCCGTGACCGAGCCCGTGCGTGAAGTACTCTGCAAGTCCCCGCGTTTCGAGCACCGCACGAGCTGCCTCGTGCACCTCCCGGGCGGGGATGCCAGCGCGTACCGCAGCAAGACCGGCCTCGTTCGCGGCCAGAACCGCCTCGTAGAGCTCTCGATGCCGATCGGTGGCCTTGCCCACCACGACGGTTCGTGTCATGTCAGAGCAGTAGTTGCCGAAACGAGCACCGAAGTCGAGCTTCAGGAACTCGGCCTCACCGACTACACGATCGCTCACCGTGGCATGCGGCCGCGCTGAGTTCGGCCCGCTGGCGACTATGCAATCGAACGCGACGCCCTCCGAGCCGTTGCGCCGCATGAAGAACTCCAGCTCAAGCGCGATCTCCCGTTCGGTCATCCCGGGACGTATGAAAGAGAGGATATGGCCGAAGGCCTGATCGGTGATCTCGGCCGCCTCGGCGATGCGCACGATCTCGTCGTCATCCTTGACGCGTCTGATGTCATCAAGCCAGCCGTCCACGACGCGAACGCTGCCTAGGAACTGCTCCGAGATGAACTTGAAACGCCCATACGGGGCAGACGACTCGAGTGCCACCACTCCGATGTCCATGGCCTTGAGGTCCGCGCACAGCTCGACGTAGAGCGAGTCCTTCTGGATGTGGACTTCCCATGGTGTCGACACCGCTGCCTGGATGGCCGCTTCGCTGTAGCGGCGATCAGTGTAGAAGACCGCGCTGTCTGCCGTCACAAGACACGCCGCGTTGATGCCGCTGTCGATCACATCATCGAACCCGGTCAGATACCGCATGTTGGACACGTTCGACACGATCATCGACGGCATGCCCTCAGTCTTGAGCTTCTTCCGCAGTGCGGCCAGCCGACTCTCGGCTATCATCGTGTTTCACCCTCCAGCAGATCGCAGAGTGCTTCAAGTCCTCGCAAGTACGAATCTGCTCCCAGGCCCGAGATCTGACCAACACACACCGGCGCCACGACACTTGTCGCCCGGAAGTCCTCACGCTTGGCGATGTTGCTCAGGTGGACCTCGATCGTGGGAAGGTCGACCGACGCGATGGCATCCCGCAACGAGTACGAGTAGTGCGTCAAGGCCCCGGGATTGATCACGATGCCGTCCGCATCGTCGACGGCGTCCTGGATCCGATCGATGAGTGCGCCCTCGTGGTTCGACTGGAAGAACGACACACTGACGCCCAGCTCCTCCGCGCGACCGACCACCGCGGCTTCGATATCGCCAAGTGTCTGCGTTCCGTAAATCTCCGGTTCGCGACGACCCAGCATGTTCAGGTTCGGCCCACTGATCACCAGGACCCGTCTCACGGTGACCCCACTCCTCTCACACTCGATCCGACCATCGGTCGAGCGCTGCCGAAAGCACACCTTCTGCCACAGGAACCACTTCCCAGTCACCCGGAGTCCTCAGAAGCGCGAATCGGACCACCGAATCACGACTTTTCTTGTCTGTGAGCATAGCGCGCATCAGCGCATCCCGATCATACCGCTCTCTGATCACGGGGATGCCGAGCGCATCGAGCACCGCATTCACTTGCGCTGCCGTCTCAAGCGGCGCGCCGAGGATATCCTCGGCAAGATCAGCGGCGAAACGCATGCCCTCGGCAATGGCCACCCCGTGTGGAACGGTCCCGTATCCGGCGACCTTCTCGATGGCATGGCCGAGCGTGTGGCCAAGGTTCAGGCACTCACGCAGTCCTGCCTCGCGCTCATCGTCGCTCACGACACCGGCCTTGAAGCGGACACATGACATCACGGCGTCGTGTACCGCATGCTCATCGCGTGCGAGCAAGTGCGGTGCCTGGGCCATGAGTCGATCCACCTCGTCAGCGCCCTGTAGCAGCGCCGTTTTCGCAATCTCAGCAAGACCGTTCTGCCACTCAGCATCGGGCAGTGTCTGGACCAGGGATGTGTCCGTGATGACGAGAGACGGCTGCCAGAAGGCGCCCGCCAGATTCTTGCCCGCTTCCAGATCCACGGCAGTCTTGCCGCCGATCGAACTGTCGACCTGCGCCAGAAGCGTGGTAGGAACGTGGATGAGCGCGATTCCGCGCATGTACGTCGCCGCGCAGAACCCCGCCAGGTCACCGACCACGCCGCCACCGAGCGCCAGCACCGCACTACCTCGATCGAGTCCGGCGGTCGCGAACTGCTCAAGAAGCCGCCCCGCTTGCTCCCAACTCTTGCTCGACTCGCCCGCCGGTATCACAAGCTTCGTCACCGACATGCCGGAATCCGAAAGGACGCTGACAACCCGGCTACCCACCAGCGTATCGACGTTCGTATCCGTGACGACCGCTACCCGACGCGCACCCGTCGCTGTCGCGACTGCATCTCCCAGCGACTCGAGCAGCGACACGCCTACCTGAATCTCGTAGCCGGCGCCGGCACTCACGCGAACAACCTCGATCTCAGCCTCACGCACGGCTGCGAGCACTTCCAGCGCGACCTCTTCGGCATCACGCCCGACGGTATCGACGATATGGTGTGCGGATGCCCGGTACAGTGAGAGCCGGGCTTCCAGGATCGAATGGGCCATCTTCGCCGAATCGCGCGCAAGCAGCGGCCGGCCTGAGGTGTCGCCGATCCGGGCTAGCGCCTCTTCGGCAGAGACGGCGAGGTAGATGACGATGCCACACTGACGCATCATGGCGCGATTCTCATCGCGTAGGACCACGCCGCCGCCGCACGCTATCACAGCGTCAGGCCCCTCGCACGCCTCAGCCAGCGCATCGTGTTCCAGCGCTCGGAATGCTTCTTCACCGTCCTCAGCGAAGATCGCAGGGATGCTACGACCGCTACGCTCCTCGATCATGGTGTCGAGGTCGACAACGCGTGATCCAAGATGCTCGCCGAGCAGCCGGCCCACCGTGGACTTCCCTGAACCCATGAAGCCGATGAGGAAGATGCGACTCACCGCGCGATCCTCTCGCGATAGGCCCTGAGTGAAGTGGCGATGTCGTTCATACAATCCTTGCCGAACTTGTCCATGTACGCCGCCGCGAGAACGAGCGCCACTTCCGCCTCCGCGACGACACCGGCAGCGGGCACGGCACACACATCGGACCGCTCTCGCGACGCGTCAACGGTCTCCAGAGTGTCGATATCGACGCTCGGTAGCGGCTTCATCAGGGTCGGAATGGGCTTCATCGCAGCGCGAATGATGAGCGTCTCTCCGTTCGTCATGCCGCCCTCAAGGCCGCCTGCGTGGTTGGTGGAGCGACCGATCCCAGTCTCGGGCCGATAGACGATCGGATCGTGAACCTGGGAGCCGGGGCGCCGTGCCGCCGCGAAGCCATCGCCGAACTCGACGCCTTTGATGGCCGGGATCGACAGAACTGCCGCACCCAGTCGTGCGTCAAGCCGAGAGGTAGCGTCGGCATACCCCCCCACACCGGGAACCAGCCCCTTCGCGAGGACGACTACCACTCCTCCGAGGCTCTCCCCTGCAGTCGCGGCGTCATCGATCTCCCGACGCATGCGTACCGCCGCATCGGTATCCGGGCAGCGTACGTCACTCGACTCCGTCGCCTCGCGATCCAGTGTCTCCGGGTCAACGACAGCGTCGATGCCACCTATGCTCTCCACGTAGGATGCGACCTCAACTCCCAGCTCACCGAGGAATGCCTTTGCGATGGCACCTGCAGCAACGCGTGCTGCAGTCTCGCGGGCACTGGCACGTTCCAGAATATCCCTCACGTCGTCGCTTCCGGTCTTCTGGCAGCCAGCAAGATCCGCATGGCCAGGCCGGGGCGCAGTCACGCGCGACACATCGGCGGGCCTTGGGCCTGATACCGCCATGACGTCAAGCCAGTTGTCGGCATCACGATTCGAGATGCTCATAGCGACCGGGCTCCCGGTCGTGAGACCGAAGCGTATCCCTGACACGATGAGTGCACGATCGGTCTCGATGCGCATCCGTCCGCCACGCCCGTAGCCCATCTGGCGCCTCGCCAGGTCGTGGTCGATCGCAGCACCCGTGATCGGAATCCCTGCCGGCACATCCGACACGATGGCAACGAGCGCTCTTCCGTGGGACTCTCCCGCGGTCACGTAGCGCATAGGTCCTCCTGTCGCACGGTGGTGTGCTGATTCTATCACCGGCAAGCATCCTGCTCGCCTCACATATGACACAAGCGCCGCATGAAGCGGCGCTTGTCGACGTCCTTCGTGGAACCGCAACTACTTCGTGATGCCCTGACCCACCGTAAGGACTACCTGAGTATCACCGTAAAGCATGATCACTGAATCAGTCCGAACTGTCACAACCTGCCACGGGGATGTACCGACACGCTCGCCATCGCGCAGGGAGTACGTGACACCGTCCAGAGAGAGCACCGCCACGTAGTCGCCGTCCTGATACACGATGTCCGTCAGATACAGGGTACCCATGACCGTCGTGTTCGCGGTGTCTGTCTCCGTCGTACTGGCGGTCGTCGTAGTCTCTTCTTCCAGCGCGACGATGAGCGGCTCGAAGATGTCGCGGAAGGTGAAGACCTCGGAGTTGGCCACCCTGTCCGCAGGGGTCGCGACCTCGACAGTCGCAGTCGACTCTGTGGCTACGGGCTGGTTCGGAGTGATGGTGACCTCCAGGTCATCCACCACGGACTTGCCGAACACGAACAGCACCAGGGCAAGAACGACACCGGCGATTATCGCGAGCAAGCCGAGGCCGCCGACGATGACCAGGATGCGCTTGTTCCCGGTGCCGAGAAAGGACTTCTTGCTTTCTACTGCCGTCCCCTGCGCATCGGCAGGAGCGAGATCGGGTGTCTGGTTCTGGTCACTCATCGTCGCTCCTTCCCTACTGCGCAGCCGGTGCTGCGGCGGTCGGATTCATCACGTAGACCTCGAGTGTCATCTGTGCACTGATGTAGGAATCGTCGTCGCCCGATTCGTCCACAACCGCAACCCGAGTGAAGCTGCCGAGCTTCGTCCGGACTCCACGCTGCAGCTTGTCGATCTTACGCGTGTACTCGATGACGTCCGGCCAATCGCCACGTAGGACGACGAGCAACGATACAACGCTGTAGGAGGGATTGTCGGCCGCCACCGCTGGCGCTGACGGCGTCACCTGCACGAACTCCAGGCCAGCAGCATTCGCTGTGTCCTGCAGTTCGATGATGACTGACGCCAGCTCGGGGGCCTCCGGGACCTGGTTCGCGATGCGCATGAGCTCGACCTCATTCGCGGCAGCACGAGATTTCGCGCTCAGTCGACGTTCGACGAGCGCATTCGCGGTCTGAAGCTGTGTGTCCGCGTCGGCCAGCTGCGTGTCGATGTCAGCGGCCTTCTGGAACATCGGCATGATGCCCAGGAATATGGCTGCCAACGTCACGGCAAGAATCAACACACCCGCGATGATGAGCTGGTTCCTTGATGAGAGCTTGTTCATCGTATACCTGCCATCTACGGTGTCGTCGTGGTCGTAGCGGGCACTGCAGGCAACGCCGCGGAAGCGTCGACCGACGGCGCAACAGTGGATGTCCTAACGCGCGCAGTTGCACTGAACTGAATGGCCGGCTGCTCGAGGAACATCGTCTTCACCGAGTTGCCGAGCCATACGTCGAACAGGTCATCAAGATCAGCGAGACGAACCAGCATCTTGGCGATGGCCTTGTGCCCGGCATCGGGCGTGTCATCCTCACTGTCGACCGCGAACCCTGACAGGGTCAGACCGCTGTCTTCATCCCAACCCATGGCGGTGACCCACATGTCGGTGGGCAGCACGAGAGACAGCTCGTCGAACAACTTCGCCCAGTTCATCCGATCCGCAAGCGCGGCATTGGCGATAGCAGCCCTCGCTTGCAGGTCGGCTTCTTTCTGCTCGAACACGGCAAGCATGTCTGCCTTCGCCTGAGCGGCATTGACTTCCTGAAGACGCGCGTCGAACTCTTGCTGCTTTGACTCGACACGCATGAACGCATACGCGTAGACGATCGCAAGGACAACCACGATGAGCACAGCTGCAAGCGCCACATACACGATACGTTTCTCGGCGCGCCGCTTCTCGAGTATCTCCGGGGGCAGCAGGTTGATGCGCATCATGACTGCAGCCCTCCCAGTGCGAGGCCGATGGCTACCACGCCGCCGAAGCTATCCGATCCTACCTGCTGCTGCGTCGCCCCCGTGGGCTTGACGTAAGCGAGAGGGTCTCCCATCTCTACCTTGGCCTGAAGACCCTTCTCCAGATAGCCCGCCAGATTCTTCAGCTGGGCACCGCTACCGGTGAGCAGGATGCGCTGGATAGTCCGGACTTGTGCCGTCTGCGTGAGGTAGTAGTCAAGTGAACGCCGAACCTCAGCGATGAACTTGTTCACCTCGCGCTCAAGGGATTCTTGCACGGGCTGGACAAGTGATGGGTCAACATTCGCCGGCACGTCGCTCATGCCGGACTCCACGTCAGGAAGCCCGACTTGAACCTTCAGCGTTTCGGCTTCATCGAATGTCAGGTTCAGCACGTTGGCTATCGCCTGAGTGAATTGATTGCCGGCAAGTGAAGATATCCTGTTGAACCGCGGCAGCCCACGTTCAACAACCGCGATATTCGTGATACCTGAGGCGATATGGATGACGCCTACTGCTGTCGAGTCGTCCGCGTCGGCAAGGACGGGCTGGCCCATCCCCATGAGCGCGCGGACGATGGCGAACGATGATACGTCGATCTGCGTCAGCTTGAGGCCTGCGCCCTCGACCGCTGCAACCACATTGCCGATCATGTCTCTGTGCGCGGCGACCAACAGGACCTCCATCATGTGCTCATCTGCGGGGGTCATGTAGTCGCCGATGATCTGGAAGTCGAGAATCGACTCCTCGACAGCCATCGGAATGTAGTCCTGGGCCTGGTACTGGATGGCGCCCTCAAGTTCCGCCCTCTCCATGTAGGGCAGATCGATCAGACGCACGATGACCTTCTGGTTGGCGACACCGATCGCCACGTTCTTCCCGCGAACGTTGCTGCGTCGCTGAAGTTCCTTGATCGCGGAGCTGACCGCTTCGACGTCGACGATCTCGCCTTCGACGACAGCCCCCATGGGAATTTCAACTCTACCGTACCCGGACAGCTCAAAACCCGCGCCTGCAGGCTTTACCTGCGCGACCCGGACGTGATCGGTTCCGATATCCAATCCGATCGCCGCTGAGCTGCTACCGAAGGAGATCGAGCCCAAAGGAGGCCTCCTTCATACGTTGCCACGACAAGACTTCGACTGTTGGTACGGATGCGACGTTTCGTCTACTAGCAGGGATGTTACCACATATCCCCTGTTGCGCCAGTACGATGTGAACGTACAGCTGGACATTCCCCGCCAACATCGAATCGCAATTGTACCTCTATTGTCAACATGAGACATCTCGCCTCATGGTCCTACCTTGGTGAGCATACTGGCTACAACCTGCTCCAGGCACCTGGCATGATAAGGCCTCCGCCCTTCCCTGGCAGGGAGTCTGGCAGGTAACTGGGAAGCAGGGGGTTGGTCACAAGGCCCAGGTTGCTGTGGCCGGAGTTGATGTTCGAGGCAATAAGAGATCCCCTGAACAAGATATTGCTGGTCGAGTAGAAAGTACCCTTCACAAAGAACGCACCCGAAATCGTGGGGATATCATCTCGGTCCACGTCACCGGCATACCCGTTGTTGTCCTGGCAAGTGACCAGCACGTCGTTTGGAGTGACAAAACCGAGCGCCCATTTGTTCTGTTCTCCAACTTGGTTCCCGATGAGAGCAGTGCCGTACGGATTGACGTTACCGTCGATGGTGATGTCACCGTTAACGACGATCGTACCGTTCCCGATGTACTCGAAATCCTCTGTGATGAGCAGGTCACCGTCGATGAACACGGTACCTTCGATATACAGCACATTGTTCACGCTGTCGTAGGCGAAGTCATCATGCGAGTTGGCGATCGTGTAGTGGCCGTCTCCCGGGAGCGCGACACTCGTTGTCGTGGTGCTGCCCCATGAGCCAAACGAGCGCCCTCCGATAACGAAGTCGGTCTCACCCTCACCCATGGCTGACGGACCCTCGTCAGGGCCGATGTACTTGTAGAACGCACTGCCTGGATCAGGTAGCTGACGCGACCAAGTGGCGCTGTTGGGAGGCTGCATCGTCGTGTAGGTGAGCGGATCGTCAGAATCACATTCGAGGTTGACCGTTGCTACGTCCCCCGCCTCCACTGAACCAATGATGTTGTCGATCGACTCGACCTTAGCCTGAAGTGCATAGCCCGCCATCATGTCCTCCGTAAGGGCCGGAAGATCGATGTCAGGGACCGACCTGGTCAGAGGCGAGATACTCACTCCACCTGAGGCGCCGTTCCAGTAGTTCGACGGCACACTGCCGTCACAGAACACCGCGATGGGTCCGTCCTCCTCGCCGATAGACCCCGAGCCGCTGACCGTGATGTTGCCCTGACGTACGAAGAACGGACCTTCCTTCACGGACATATTGGAGCCGATATCCACCGTACCCTCCATGTAGAAGGGTCCAAGGATATTGGTCGTGCCGCTAAGACCATTCGCACCACTGCTCGTGAGAGACTGCGGCCCCTCGCCCGCAAGATTCATCTCCCACAGGTTCATGTAGAAGAACCTCTGGGCAACAGTCTCGGTAGTCCCGTCCGAGCCCGTCCCTAGCGACAGGAGCTGATACTGCCCTCCGCCGATATTCGCCAGCGTGATCGTGTATGTCCCATCTGGCGTGCTCCCCTCACCGTAGAGCGCGGTCTGACCAGCCAGAAGGCTTTCGGGCTCCTGAAAAGTGGCAAGCGCCGATTCCAATCCAGAATTAGCTGCACGGAAGGCCTTCGACTCGCTCTCGACCCTGCCTGCGTCATGCAATGCCTGGCTAGCCATGAAGTAGGAACCGATGGCGAGTACGGTGATGACCGCGATCACACCGAGTACAGTGATGAGCGCAACGCCGCTGTCATCTCGCATGTCACCGACTTTGCTCATGATGAGGCTTCCCTTCCTGGGTCCTAATTGCGGAACATGACGAGGCGGCTGTCCGAGAATTGCTCACCGTCATAGACGGTGACGACCGTAATGAGTACCGAGGAGGCGTCCGAGCTAACCCTGTTCATCTCATCTGCCGGTATCTCGCTGCCACCTGCGTCAAAGTACGTGAACAGGGGCACGCCAGCTTGGACGTTGTAGTTGTGCTCCGACATCATGAGCGTGCGAGTCCCGGGGGTGTCCACCTCTTCGGCACGCTGGACTATCAGCCGGTGGTCTGCGGTCGCCTGGATGAACTGCGTCTCGAAGTGATCATCGCTGTCCATGTCGGTGTAGATGCCGAGTTGCTGCGCGCGGGGGTCAATCCCGGGGTCGTTGAGGATCCGCGTCTGCTGCATCGTTATCCGCTCCAGCGCATCGAGCGGCGCGGCGATCTCCTGCGCGAAGTGTGCTTGCCGATCACTGATCTTGATGCCACCGTTCACGACGTAGAGTCCGCCATATGCGATTCCAAGAATCATTCCCATGAGGACAATCACAACGAGTAGTTCACTCAGAGTGAAACCCTCTTCTGCTCGGATACGCGACATGCTCACCAGGTCCCCTCATCGAATACGACCGTCGAGGGTCCGGTGTTTGTGGTAGGACCGACCGTGTTGCTCGTGATCGTTTCCGGTCCCGTGTACAGATAACGGTAGTTGACGGTGCAACGATAACGATACGCCGGCGCCGGGCTGGTTCTCGGTGCGGTCACGGTGTCAGTCACCGTAGACACATTAGTCGTTGTCCTGAACTCCACTGCGTTGTTCGACGAATCGATGCGGTACCAGTGGTACACGACGTCCCCCACAACGGGCATATTGGGGGGCGTGCATGAGAGGTTGGCGGTGAGGGTCCACCCGCCGGCATTCTTCTCGGAGTACGAGCCGGTGACGAGCGGTCGTGACATCCAACGCACGACCGTCGACCAGTCGCTAGCCTCATTCGGGTCCGGCGGATACACCGGGCTCGCGCTGCCGATCTGCACCCAGTATCTCCTGAAGGGCTCAGTCTCGAACACGTAGGTCGAATCAGGAGTATTGGCGTATGAAGTGACGGCCCCGCCCCATGTATCGACGACGGTTCTCCTGACGACGTAGTGATCCGTGAGATCAAGACCGTCGTACACCGGTGGCCAGCTCAGAGTCGTCTTGCGGGCCGTCACTGATTCGATGGTCGGCGTGTCCGGTGTGCGAGGAGGGTGGTTGTCAATACGGACATACCGCGTGACCCACTTGCGCACACCTTCGCTGTCAACAACGTTGGCGGTCAGGAGACACGTCCCGTCCTTGATCCACGGCTCGTATGTCCCCGGAGATCCAGGTACCTCGATCTCCTGGAGCGTATTCCATATGAATACCGGGTTGGAGAACGTCTCAGTACTAGTATCCCAATCAGCAGGATTCTCGCCGATGTTCAGGAGGATACGTTCTTCGCCGTCGGAGTATGCAGTGATGTAGACCCGTTGGATCGTGCGCCCATCCAACGCAGCAGCATCGACATCGATCATCAGCTTGCCGGTGCCATTGACCAACTCATCGCCCGCCACCCAGGCGTTATTGGGGACCATCTCCAGGCCCCATGCGATAGTGGGATCCGTCTCAGGGTCGCTCACTCCCTGCGACATCAGCTCCGACCGGTCCCGCACGGTGATCGTCGTGGACTGGGTGTACGACTCCCCTCGTGGATCCTCCACAGTGACGACAATGTCGAGGAACTTCAGTGACGTGACGACCTGACCGCCCACTTCGTAGACTCGTACAGTCGGAGTGATAGTGACCGTGTAGTCCCCCACTGTCGTCGTCTCAACGGAAAGCGCGTCCTCGCTCTCGTCGGTTACGATCATGTCGAAATCCATAGCTTGTATACGCTCGGCATAGCTGTTGATCGCGTTGGTGACAACGGTCGATTGCTTGGCTTGCAGACTCATACTGGTGCTGACTCCGACCAAGCCAAGAATCGCGGTAAGCACGATGAAGAAGATGACGGCGGCGACCATGATCTCCACGATCGTCATACCGGCGTCGCTGTTGAAGCCCCTTGACTGTCGCTCGTCGGCCATCTTCGTCTCAGCTCCCTTGGCCCAAGGCACAACGTGCACTAGTTGTGCCTACGTCGAACTCTATCGGCCCCACCGTGCCCAACCTTGAGCGCAACACGTGATATTCATCACAACTCAACGGTCTCACATTCTAGCCGATGCCCACGGCATGCGCGTAGGCATTCCACAGAGCCGGACCGACCGCGGCAGTCACGACCGCTCCGGCAGCCAGGAATGGCCCGAAGGGAATGTGGGTCGCCGAGATGCCATCCTGCCGGGGAGTGGCGAGAATACCCCAGGAGGCGCCGAGAATACTCCCCAGCATAAGGGCCATGAGGACGTATGGCCCGAGGTACAAACCCATGACCCCCAACAGCTTCACATCGCCCATACCGAGACCTGTCCTGCCGCGAGCGACCCGGTACAGCCCTGCGATCGCAAGACTGAGTCCGCCGCCAAGAAGCACCCCGAGAGCTGCCGAGACGGGTGCTGTGGAGAGTACGCCATCCCTCGACAATCCGACGAGCGGTAGCGCGGGAGTCCCGAGGAGCGCGCCTGCAGCCACTCCCAACACTCCCACGACGCCCAACGCGCCGACCAGCTTGTTGGGAAGTCGCCGGTGATCGATATCGATGAACGTCAGGATGAGAAGCACGTAGGAGAAGATCACCGCGAATCCGGTGCGCACCGTCATCCCGAAGACCACGCCCGATAGCAGCCACAGCGCACCAGAGGCTGCTTCAACCAAGGGGTATCGAGGGGATATGCGCGCCCCGCAGTGCCGACACCGTGCACGAAGCACCATCCACGACAACAGCGGGACATTGTCATACCAGGCGATCGGCACGTCGCACTGCGGGCAGTGCGAGCCGGGCGTGGACAGGGACTCGCCCCTCGGAAAGCGCCAGATGACAACGTTCGCGAAGCTACCGAAGAGCAGTCCAAAACCCCAAAGGGCGAACAGGAAGAACCAGAAGGGTACGTCAGTCACGTGGCGCTCTCCAGTCAGAAGCTGATCTTGCACCCAGGGTACCGACTCCACGAGCATCCAGGAAGGGGCAAGAGAAAGAGCCGGCGGCTTTCGCCGCCGGCTCCGTGACTCGCTGTGATGCGTGAATCCTAGAAGTGCGTGTGGTTCGGGGTTGTATCGTCGTACCAGGTGGCTGCACCCTCGTCACCGTTGACCGTACCGCTACCATCAACGCTGTAGTATCCACCGGAGGCCGGGCACTCCGGGGCGGTCTTGATGTAAGCCGCACCCGTGGTCAGGACGTCGGTGCCGTCGATGATGTCAGCGGACCACGTCAGCGTGGGGTTGCCGGCCAGGTACTGCTGGACTGCACCCTCGATCGTACGCTGGTTCGACTGGCAGGTCTTGAGGCGAGCGCTGCCCGATGCCGAGTTGAAGACCGGAATAGCAATGGCGACAAGGATACCGATAATGAGAACGACGACCATGAGCTCGACGAGGGTGAAGCCCTCATCCTTCCTGAACATCCGCATGGAATGTCCACCTCCCTTTCTTGGTTCACCCAGGGCCTCAAAGACCCCCTGCTTCTACAGTGTGTTTATCGGCCCGCGATTGGGAAGCTTTAGAGTTTCTTTTCGATCGTTTCCTACTGAACCAGCGTGACCATCTGGAACATCGGCATGTAGAGTGCGATGACCATGCCACCGACGACGACGCCAAGTGTGGCCATCATCATCGGCTCGATGAGCGACGTGAGCGACTCGACACCTGCGGAGACTTCCTCGTCATAGAAGTCGGCAACCTTGTTCAACATCGTGTCGAGCGCACCGGTCTCCTCACCCACGGCGATCATCTGTACCAGCATCGAGGGGAACACGGTTGACTCACCGAGCGGCTTGGCGATCGTCTCGCCTTCCTTGATCGCCGACCGCACCTTCTTGACGGCGCGCGCGATCACCTCGTTGCCGGCCGTATCACCGACGATATCGAGAGCCGAGAGAATGGGTACGCCTGCTGATACCAGCGTACCGAATGTCCTGGTGAATCGAGCGAGAGACATCTTGCGGATGAGCACTCCTGCGATGGGCATGCGTAGTTTGATGCCGTCCCAGATGAAGCGACCCGACTCGGTGCTCGTCCACTGCTTGAACCCAACGATCAACACAACGACCGAGACGACGAAGATGACGCCGGGAAGCCCTCTGACCCCCTCAGAAATGTCCACGAGGATTTGAGTCGGCAAGGGCAGCTTGCCACCCATGGAGTCGAACATCTCCACGAAGGTCGGGACAACGAAGACCATCATCGCGATCAGGATGACGAGGACCAGACCGAGCATGGCGATAGGATAGGTCATGGCCGACTTGATCTTGCCCATCAATGCGGCTTCACTTTCGAAGTGGTCCGCAAGCCTGTTGAGGACCTCGTCTAGCACACCACCGGTCTCACCGGCCTTCACCATGTTGATGAAGATGGGCGGGAAGATCTTCGCGTGCTTGGCCAGCGCCTCGGAGAGCGACTGACCCGCTTCAACGTCCTTGCCGACCTGGGCGATGATCTCCCGAAGTTCCTTCGACTCAGACTGCCCGGCGAGGATATTGAGACACTTGGTGAGCGAGAGGCCGGCGTTGATCATCGTGGAGAACTGCCGAGAGAAGACAGTGATGTCTTTCGTCTTGACCGATGTCCCGAACTGGATCTTGTTCAGCGCGGCGAGCCTGTCCTCGTTGAGATTGAGGATGATGTAGCCCATCGAGCGGAGCTTGGCTGATACCGCTTCGCGACTCTCGCCCTCGAGTTTGCCCGAGATGACCTTGCCCGATTTGTCGCGGACGCTGTACTTGAAAGTGAGTGTGGCCATCGCTGCTACGCCTCTCTCTGTTTCTACGACTACCTGCTACGACCCAAGAGCGTCTTCAGTATGTTCGGGTCCACCGCTCGCTGCAGCGCACAATCGAGACTCACCAGACCTTGCCTGTAGAGTTCGGCAAGGCTCTGATCCATCGTGACCATACCATACTGCTGCCCAGACTGTAGAGCGCTCGGCAACTGGTGCGTCTTGCCCTCTCGGATCATGTTCCTGATACCGGAAGTAGGCACAAGTACCTCGCACGCTACAACACGACCTCTACCGTCTATCGTCGGAAGAAGCTGCTGACTTAAGATGCCCTGCAACGTTCCTGCCAGCTGGACACGGACCTGCTGCTGCTGATACGGCGGAAACACGTCCACGACACGATCGATCGTCTGAGCAGCATCCTGGGTGTGCAGTGTGGCGAGCACGAGGTGTCCCGTCTCGGCAGCTGTAAGCGCAGCCTGAACGGTTTCCAAGTCGCGCATCTCGCCTATGAGGATCACGTCGGGGTCTTGGCGCAGGATGTACTTGAGTGCCTGCGAGAAGCTCTTTGTGTCAGAGCCTACCTCGCGCTGGTTGATCATCGCCTTCTTGTGGTGATGAAGGTACTCGATCGGATCTTCCACGGTCATGATGTGGACTTCTTCGTTCGCGTTGATGAAGTCGACCATGGTGGCCAGAGTCGTGGACTTGCCTGAGCCGGTGGGCCCTGTCACGAGTACGAAGCCGCGGGGCTTGCGACACAGATCCTCCATGACGCGAGGAAGGCGCAGGTCTTCGAAGGTCTTGATCTCCACCGGTATGTGACGGAACGCCGCCCCTACGCTATTGCGCTGGAAGTACGCATTGACCCGGAACCGCGCAACTCCAGGCACCGCATACGCGAAGTCGAATTCCCAATTCCTCTCGAGAATCTCCCGCTGTTCCTCAGTCAGGATCGCGTACAGAAGCTCCTTGGTGTCCCGCTGGTCCAGTCGATCGCCCTCAGTGGGCAGGAGACGGCCATTGATCCGCATGACCGGCGGCATGCCGACGGTCACATGCAGGTCCGAGCCTCCCCGCTCGACCAGCTTCATCAACAGTTCGTTTAGATCAGCCACTGCGATCAGTCCCCCAATGGAGCTCGGTGGCCGCTCCCCCGAACGGCCAAGATGTCAGACGATGACTCGCGCAATCTCCTCGAGCGATGTGCGTCCCAGACGAACCTTCTCTAGACCATCCTGCTTCAACGTGAGCATGCCCTGCTCCATCGAAACGGCCTTGATCTCCTCGGCAGTAGCATCCTTCACCGTGAGGTCCCCGATCTCTTCACTGATCAGCATGACCTCATGGATGCCGGTCCGTCCCCGATAGCCGGTGCCTCCACACTTCTTGCATCCGCTCGGCTTGAAGAGCTTCTCGGGAAGGTTGTCTTCCGCGTATCCCGCATCGAGCAGTGCCTGCCGTTCAGGAACGTACTCCACTTTGCAGTCAGGGCATAGCGTGCGGGCAAGTCGCTGGGCCAGCACGCAGTCCAACGACGAGGCCACGAGGAACGGTTCGACCCCCATCTCGGTGAGTCGTACTACCGCACCTGCTGCGTCGTTCGTATGAAGCGTCGACAGTACGAGATGGCCGGTCAATGCCGACTCGATGGCGATCTTGGCTGTCTCCTGGTCGCGGATCTCGCCGACGAGAATGACATCGGGCGAGCATCGCAGGAAGGAGCGCAGGGCACGAGCGAACGTCAGGCCCGCTTTTGCATTCGTCTGGATCTGGTTGACACCGGGCAGTCGATACTCGACCGGGTCCTCCGCGGTGATGATGTGTTTCATCGGATCGTTCAAGACGTTGATGGCCCCATAGAGCGTTGTCGACTTGCCGGAACCGGTCGGCCCTGTGACAAGAATGGCCCCGTATGGCTTGCGGAACGAGGACTCGAAACGCTCGAGGGTCCCCGGCAGGAAGCCCAGATCCTCCAGGCGCAGCATGATGCTGTCCTTGCGCAGGATACGAAGGACGACACGTTCCCCATAGACGGTGGGCAGCGTCGATACACGGAAGTCCAGCTTGTGCCCTCCAACCGTCAGCGCCGTGTGACCGTCCTGCGGCTTGCGTGTCTCTGCGATATCCATGTCCGACATGATCTTGAACCGGCTGATGATCGCCTGCTGCGTAGTCTTCGGGCTGCGCATCACTTCGTGCAGAACACCGTCGACACGGTATCGAACGCGCAGGTCCTTCTCCTGGGGTTCGATATGGATGTCGCTTGCACGGTCTGAGACCGCCTTGTTGATGATGTAGTTGACGAGCTTGACGATAGGCGCCTCGTCGGAGACCTGTGTCAGCGAGTCGAGGTCCTGCACCTCGAGGTCATCGCCATCAAGGAAGTCCGTGTCGACATGCTCGGCGACTTTGTAGTAATCCTCGACCGCCGCAACGATGGCGTCCTTTGTGGATATAGCAGGACGGATCTCGTATCCGGTGATGATGCGCAGATCGTCCAAGGCGAGAACGTTCTGCGGGTCTGCCATCGCAACGACCAGGTGATTGTCGTCGTCGATCTCTACCGGCATCAAGGTGTAGCGGTTGGCGAGCTCGCGCGGAACGATGGCGATCGCATTCGGGTCGGGCTTCTTCTCGGAGAAGTCGATGTAGGGTATACCGATCTGGCGTGCCATGACGGAAAGGATCGCGCCCTGGGTGGCATAGCCGAGATCGACAAGCACGCGGCCGAGCGGGCTTCCGGTGGCTTTGTGGACCTCCAGCGCGTCGTTCATCTGGCGCTCGGTGATCACACCGGCCCGCATGAGCAACTGGCCGAGTCTCTGGCCCGCTTCAGCCACGAAAGCAGCTCCTCGCCACATGATGAATGGTACGCACTCTCGTACTCCTCAATGGTACGACAAGTGCATGAGTCGAAACTAGCTGGACTCGGGTCCTGCGTCAGGACCGGCGCGCACGCTCCAAGTCACCGAGGATGACACCGGCCATGCGCTGGAACTCCGCGTATGTTCGAGTGCCCGGACGTACGCCGACGCGACCCTCCCCCTCCGTGAAGTGCAGTTCAACGGGCGCCACGAGCGCATATGCAGCTGCTTCTTCGCGCGCAGATGTCATGACCTCGCCAGTCGACTGAGCGTCGGCGTCCGACAACGGCTCGAGATGCGGCACCGGCTCCGCAGCCGCTTCTGCATCTGGTTCGGCGACAGACGCTACCGTCTCCGCAGTCGCTGACAGCAACGCTTCAGGAGATTCCAGCAACCGCGCCCACACGTCCTCGGTGTCCACGGCCTCGTCTGTGGCAGGAGACTCCGGCTCAGGCATCGGCGACATCGATGGCGCCGGCTCGAGTACGGGTTCTGGCCGCTCGTCGAAAGTCGACATCGGCTCTGCCACAGTCCTGGCCTCGAGCGCAAGTTCGGGCTCGGGCTCGGGCTCGGGCTCCGATGTAGGCTCCAACTCGAACACGGGCCCTGCTTCGGATGGCACCGGGGCCGACACCGAGTAGTCCGGCTCGGGCTGCGCGGTGACCTTCGCTTCGAAGTCTGCACCAGATTCGACCGCGACTTCCGGCAATACGGCGGTGAGGTCCACGCTTTCGTCTCGGCGGAGCGCATCCTGCAACTCCAAGTCCAGTGCGGTGTCGTCGATGTCGCCTGTGGCTACAGACAACAGCTCGGCGGTGTCAGACCCCCCTGGAACATCATTCTCGACGGCTTCGGTAGCCCAGGGATCAGCGGGGAGATCCGGCATGGTGTCGACGCCGGGCACGGTCGGCACGAACGAGGTAATCTCCTCAAGGTGACGTGCCGTCATGAGCCGCGCCTTGCGCACTTCACGCTTGTGACGCACAGAACTCACGACCGCCACAAGAAGCATGACGACCACAAGCAGGAGCAGCCCCCCGAAGATGTAAACGCGCGGGTCCACGCTCACCCCATGCTGTTCAGGATCTCGTACAGGAGGCCGAGAAGAACCGCCTTCACACTGTCCTTCTCCCGGGCGTCACAGGGCAAGAGTGGCACCGGATCGGCCAATGCGAGCTTCTCGCGGATTCCGTTCAGAGAAGCGGTATCCCCTTCGCCGACCTTGTTCGCGGCGACCACGAAGGGCACGTCCGACATATTCGTGAAGAACTCGATCATGGCGGCTGCGTCAGAGATCGACTCCGGGCTCTCGGCGTCTACCAGCAGCACGAAACCGAGCATTCCCTCCGATAGCGTCTCCCACATGAAGGAGAAGCGCTCCTGTCCCGGAGTACCGAACAGATAGAGAACGACATCGTCGGAGACAGTGATGCGACCGAAATCCATCGCAACCGTTGTCTCGCCCCCACCCTCTCCGGAAACGTCACTGACCTGACGCTCGGTCGAGAGCACGGTGATCTCGCTGACCGACTTGATGAACGTGGTCTTGCCGGCGTTGAACGGACCCGTCACCACGACTTTCACAGACTGCACCAGCAGACTCCGTTCCCTAGAGATTCTCGATACCTTCGATGATCTTCATGACAAGACTTCGGTCCACTGCTGTATCCCGGTGGAGCAAGGCGCCTTCACCGGGCTCGGGTATCTTGGTCACCGTCGCGCTCGGACGTGACCGCCCTCCCATGCCACCGGCGCCGGTAAGCGCGGTGATCTCGTCACTCATTCCACTGCTGAGGCCGACCCCGTTGTCGAACTCGGCAAGATACGCGTCTGTCGAGATCACTCCCGACGAACCCGTATCGAGTGTCTCGCCTTCGTCCGTACCGAGGGACCTCAGTAGATCATCGAGATCGTCCTCTACTGCGTCCGTTCTGATCATCCCGGCCGACTCGGGCACCTGTGTAGGCGGGGCAGGCGCTTCCGCTTCGGCGGCGGTATCCATATCTGAGGGCCCGAGCAGACCAGAGAGGTCCTGCTCAAACTCGGGCACGGGCTCTGGTTCAAGCTCAGGTGTTGCCATGGGTTCGGACCCAGGTTCCGGCTGAGGGGTAAGCTCCTCGGGGAGTTCGCCCAGACCAAGAGCAAGAAGATCCGCCTCGAGATCACCGCTGGGTACGTACGGCGCTTCAGCGGGTGGCACCGACACTTCGGGGCTCTCCCACTCCGGTTCGAGAATCAAGTCCTCCGCGACGGGAGGCGCCGGGATATCGGCGTACTCATCGGGCGTAAGAGCGCCGAAATCCACGATCTCGGACTCAGGCTCGACTTCGGGTTCGAGCATCGGCTCCGCTTCCGGCACCGGCTCGGGTGCTGCCGGAAGCTCGGGCTCTGGCACGATCTCCGGCTCAGGCGCGGGTGCGACGAGCTCCGGCTCTGCTGCGATCTCGGACTCAGGCTCAGTTGCAGGCTCAGGCGCTGTTTCTGCGCCGGGCGTCAGCACAGCCGACATCATCTGCTCGAACGCGGCGAGATCGTCAGCATTCGGGGTGGCGGCTGCGGCGGTGAGGAATTCCGGTTCCTCGTGAGGCGCCTGTGATACAGGCTCGGCGACCTCCATCACCGGCGCCGCCGGCTGTGGTTCCGGCTTCGGCTCAGGCCGTGGCGCCTCGGGCACGACGGTTGCGGCCTCGGCCTCGACGCGGCTTCGCTCGGCCATATCCGACTCGGCTCGCATAGCAGCGATCCGCGCTTCCTGCTCGGCACGCTCGGCACGCAACCGCTCGACTTCCTCGTCGGTCGCCACCTCGAGCAGTCCTGCTGAGAAGAGTCCGTAGACGATACGTGCGACTTCGAAATCCGTCCGATTCGTCTGGCGGGCAAGCTCAGAAACGCCTCGCGTCCCATCGACCAGAAGCAGCAGGTTCCATTCGGTCGGCTTGAGCGAGATCTCGAAGGTGCCCTCGCCCGGAGCGGTCGCCATCTTGAAGACCATCTCCATCGAGGGGACCTTCTTCTTGATGCGGTTCCACTCCTCGAGACGGCGACTTCCCTCCATAACGATGTTCTCGATGGAGACGGAGAGTCCGATGTCCTCATGCACGATATCCGGCAGAAGTTCGAAATCGAAGTCTCCTTCGTCCCATCGCATGAGGTCGAAGATGGTGTCCTGGATCTGCTCTTGGACGAATGCCTCGAGGACCTTCTCGGTGATGTAGCCCTCGTCCATCAGGATCTGGCCAAGTCGCCGCCCTTCTGCGGGCTCGGACTTCTGTACTTCAAGCGCCTTTGCCAGTGCGCTCGGCGTGATCTTCTGAGCGGTCACCATGCGCTGACCGAGGGGTTCATTCTGCCAATTGGACTGCGCGAAGAACACGTCCCCGTCGCGGAACCAGATCGAGCCCTCAGCGTCGGCGTTACGGATGCGCAGCACACCGGTCTTCCGGCTGAGCTGAACCAGCTGGAAGACGTCGGGGAGACTGAAGTCTCTCAGATTACCGCGCAATGCCATCGATACTCGCACTACCCTTTCGAGAGCGATCGTGTGAATCAGCCGAGAATGGCGCCGATACGTTCAGCGGACATCTTCATGTCGTACAGGACCAGACCAAGCTTCGACTCGGGATCGGCCAGAGCAGTCAGAACAGCCCTATCACCAGCTGCGATGAGCAGCACGTAGCCGTTCTCCCCTTCGATGAAGACCTGCGACAGATGCCCTCGCCCCAGCTCGGTAGCTGCCCGCTCGCCGAGGCCGAGGATGGCCGCCGACATGGCGCCGACACGGTCTGCCTGCATCCCCTGCGGAAGCGCCGAGGCCATCGTGAAGCCATCGAGGCTCACCAATGCGGCGGCCTGGATGTCAGGATCGTTGTGCATCAGTTCGTCGAGCGCCTGGGCCAGTCGCTCCTCGCGCGACGCCTGCGAGACAGCTGTGGCCGGCCTTGGCGCGGGCGCCGCTGCAACCTGCGGGACAGCAGTAGCAGGTGCGGCCGCAGGGGCCGGTGCTGCAACGGGCGTCGGTGCCGGAGCGGTTTGAGGGGGCTGTGGAGCAGGAGGCGCCACGGGCACGACGACCGGTGCCGTCAGCAGCTCATCATCCTCAAGCGCCTCATCCTCGGCGTCGCTGATGAAGTAGTCACCGATTCCCTTGTCAACCATCGACCGTCACCTCGTTATTGGCACCGACGTTACGCAGGCCCGGCAGCAGGCATGACAACACAAAGCCCCACCGGGCGGTCTATCCAGTTTCGCACGTCGACGAACGTCACACAACACGAGGTAGGAGGCCAAATCAGACGACAACGCGCATGATCTCTTCGATCGAAGTCATCCCCATCATGACTTTTGCGAAGCCGTCGTCCCTCAGCGTCTTCATGCCTTCACTCACTGCGATGCGCTTCAACTCATCACCTGAGGCGTGGTTGACTGCGGCACGTTCAATCTCCTCCGTGACCGTCATCACCTCATGCACGCCCATCCGACCCTTGTAGCCGATGCCGGAACAGCGTTTGCATCCGACCGCTCGATAGAGCGTCGGCGGCTTTCCGGGTTCGAACGGGAACCCGATACGCTCCAGGGCCGATTCTTCAGGCGTGTACGCCTCCTTGCACTCCGGGCACAAACGGCGCGCAAGGCGCTGTGCGAGAACGCAGTTGATCGCGGATGCCGAGAGGAACGGCTCGATGCCCATCTCGGTGAGACGAGTGATCGCCGAAGGGGCGTCGTTGGTGTGCAGGGTGGACAGAACGAGGTGTCCGGTCAGAGCGGCTTCGATCGCGATCGTCCCGGTCTCCTTGTCGCGAATCTCACCGATCATGACGACGTCGGGGTCCTGGCGAAGGATGGAGCGGAGCGCGGCAGCGAAGGTGAGCCCCGCCTTCTCGTGCACCTGCACCTGAGACAGACCCTCAAGGCGGTACTCGACCGGATCCTCGACAGTGATCAGGTTGACTGTCGGCCGCGTCGTCTTGTTGATGGCAGCGTAGAGCGTGGTGGACTTACCGGAACCCGTCGGTCCTGTCACCAGGATGGCTCCGTACGGTCTCGAAAGCGCCTCGAGGAGTCTCGTGATGGGATCGTCGAGGAAACCGAGGTCCTCGAGCGACATCATGATGGAGTCTCGACGCAACAATCGCATGACCGACATCTCGCCCTGCACCGTCGGTAGCACCGCGACGCGGAAGTCGACCGACTTGCCATCAAGCACGACACCGAACCGGCCGTCTTGCGGAATGCGCTTCTCGGCAATGTCCATTCCGGATGCGATCTTGAGGCGACTGAGCAGCTGGCGGTGCAGCTTCTTGGGGCTGCGCACGACCTCCTGGCACACGCCGTCGATCCGGTACCGGACTCGCAGGTCATTCTCGAGGGGCTCTATGTATATGTCGCCCGCACCTTGACGGATCGCCTCAGTGATGACCAGGTTCATAAGCTTGGCGACCGGTGCCTCCTCGTCCGAGGCGGCCTCAATGTCTTCGGCCTCCTCGGCAGCCGTGACATCCTCCAGGTCACCCACCATCTCATTGACGTTCGCGTTCATGGTCGCGAACTTGTCGAGAGCGGCGCTAAGGTCGCTCTCGGTAGCGACGACCGGACGGATCTCGTATCCCGTGACGATGCGCAGATCGTCTATGGCGAAGATGTTGGCCGGGTCTGCCATCGCCACGACGAGTTCGTCGTCCTGGATCTTGATCGCGAGCGCCTGATGACGCCGGGCTAGGTCCATCGGCAGAAGCGTCGCTGCGGCCGGATCGATCTCGTATCCGGCAAGGTCGACGAAGACCAGCCCCATGTTCTCCGCGACAGCCTGGGCGATCTTCTGCTCAGTCGCGACGCCTTGTTCGACGAGTACGGCCGTAAGCGTGCGTTCATCCGCTTCAGACAAGGCCGCCGACATCTGCTCCTCGGTGATGACTCCCGCTTGCACCAGGACTTTCCCGAGACGCTTGCCTGCCGCGGCGCTCACTTGAGTTCACTCTCCCCCGCCACGGATGCGGCAAGGGCCTTCTCGGCAGCCACACGCATGGTCTCCCGCGGCGCGCGAACCTGCGTGGATTCCATCCAGATGTCGATGGCGATGGCTCCCTGGGCAACGAGCATGCCCAGCCCTCCCACCGCCTTCGCACCAGCCGTCCTCGCTGCGGCAAGCAACGCCGTGTCGGGCGAAGCGTAGGTCATGTCACATACGACTTGGGTGCTGTTCAACCACTCAGCGGGTACTGGACTCGGATCATCAGGCTTCATCCCTAGCGAGGTGGCGTTGACGATCAAGTCCGCGGAGCGGATGGCAGATTCAGCATCCGGCCCCATCGTGACGGACGCGACCTGCACGCCGCGGCGGTAGTTCTCGATCCGTGACAGCATGCCGTCTGCCTTCTCGATAGCGCGACCGGCAACCGTCAGATTATTCACTTTGCCGAGGACGAAGCCGACCATCGCCGCACCTGCAGCACCACCGGTACCCAAGATCACAACGCTCCGGCCCTCGGGCTCGAAACCCGCCTCCTCGGCCAGCGACTCCAGCAGGCCCCGACCGTCGGTGTTGTAGCCGATCAGACGGCCATCCACGCAATGGACGGTATTCACCGCTCCCGCCATTTGCGCGAACAACGCGACCTCATCACACAACTCCAACAGCGCCTGCTTGTGAGGCATCGTTACATTGAAGCCGACGTAGGGCAGCGCCCGGGCCGCGTCGATCACGTGCAGCAGAGCCCCGCGGTCCGCGACCGGGAGAGGAATGTAGACCCAGTTGAGCCCGAGCTCTTCGTAGGCGGCGTTGTGCATCGCCGGGGAGAGACTGTGCCCTATGGGCCAGCCGATCACACCTGCGATCTTCGTACGCCCGTCTATCTGCACGTCTCGTCCTTCGATACGGCCGTCCCTGTATGAGCCTTGCCCCCCATTATCCTCACCTCGAGCCTTCGCAGCAAAAGAGTATGCGGAAGATCGGTCTCAGAGAGCGGGTCGACCATGATGGTGAGGGCCCCGACGAGGTTCCCGCCGACGACGTCGGTGAACAGCTGGTCGCCGATGACCGCGCTGTTGCGCGCTCGGACACCGATCGTACGCAGCGCCTTCACGAAAGCGAACGGCAGCGGCTTGATGGCCTTGGCGACGAGGGGCAGACCCATCTCGGCAGAGACCTCATGTACGCGTTCATGCCAGTTGTTCGAGACGAGGCACACGCGGAATCGCTCGCTCACCAGTGAGATCCACTCGCCGATCTCGTCGGGTACGACGCTTGTATCACGCGGAAGAAGCGTGTTGTCGAGATCGATGAGCAGACCTCGCACGCCTTGCGCTTCGAGCGCATCGAGATCGATGTCGCGAACGCTCGCGATCCGCTGTACCGGCCTGAGGAGGGGCATCTGGTCCTCTCGACGTCGTAGGTCTAGTGGTCCGGCACTCCATCGCCGTCGTGGTCGTGCGAACTCGGGGGCAGTGCGTCACCGAGTTCCTCATCGATACGCGTCAGCTCCGCCTCGATGACTGCCACGCGCTCGTCATCGCCCTGTAGTCGCACGATGTCCCTCATGATGGCGTACGAATCGTGCTTCTCGAAGTCGTCGCGCCATTCCGTCTCCGGTCCCATCGCGATGACCGCCTGCTCATACGCCGCGGCCGGGTCCTCGCCCCATGTCTCAAGCGCCTGGGCATAGGCGACGCGCAACAGCCCGGATCTGGGGTTCGCCTCCACGCCCCTTCGAGCCAGCGCGATTCCTTCATCCACATGACCGCTCGTGGCAATGATCCAGGAGCCGACGTAGTAGCCGTCGAGGAAGTTCGGATCAAGCGTGACGACGGCGTTGATGGTGGGCACCATATAGCGCATGTCCTTGAGTGGAACTCCGGAGAAGTACCCATGCATGATGGGTTCAAGCCTGTTCCACAACACGGCGGCCGCGTATGTGCGAAAACCGCTCAGGTATGCGAAGCTCGCGCGCCCGACCGCGTCAGTCGTGGCCTCCCCGGTTGCCCGCGGCTCAGCCGCATCGGCCATCGCCTGCCCACCGAGCGCCAGTGCAAGGAACAGCACAGCGGCGATCACCACTCTGCGCGATGCGGTCGCAGACGTATGCGCTGAGCGCGTCACAGGTCCCTCCGGCCAAGCATGACGCTGCCGAGCACGAGCGCCAGTCCGGCAAGTCCGACGAAGACGGCGATCATACTGAGCACTGCCATCGCGGAGACACCGTCACCATATGCGACGGGCAGGATGATATTGAACGCATCCAGGGAGGGATAGAAGTACCCGAGATCGGCGGCACCGAGCCCGCCGACAAGAGTCGAGCGCGAGTGACCCATGAACAGTATGGCGATCATCGCCACGACGACCACGACGGGGCCCGCGAGCGTCGAGATCGCGAGGGCGATAGCGAGAATGACACCCGTCTCCAGTACGATCGACAGCGCGCCCTGCCACAAGACCCACATCGGATCCTGGTACGAAAGAAGGGCGATCACCTGGATCACGACCGTGAACGCGGCGATAGCGCCAGTCATCACCAGGAGAAGGCCTATCCAGGTGCCGAGCAGGTACTCCCGCCGTGACACCTGCTTGGAGAGTACCGAGTAGACGGTCCGCTTTTCGAATTCGCCAGGAAGACGATTCGCTGCAAGCGCGAGTGCCAGAACGATGGCCGCCACATACATCAGTGCCAGCGCGACCTCGCGAAAGACACCGGGCTCCACGCCGACACCGTAATCCGGCAACGATGGGATGGCTGCCGCCATCACACCCGCGAACAGCACGATGACGTAGGGAACACGACGACGGATGGAGTCGGTGAGAACGGCACGGGCGATGGCTATGACACGACTCATGAAGCCACCTCCCCTGTCGACACAGCGATCAGCCGTGCGAAGTAGTCCTCGAGCGATTCCCGCTTAGGCATGATCGAGAGCACCGTGCCCCCTGCATCATCGATCGCGTCGACGACCTTGCGTACTGCATCATCTGCAACCGAGAAGACCCACACGCTTCCGGACACCGCGACCTCGGTCGCCAGCGTCTGCACCGGGCCTGGCAACTCACTCAATCCGCGCACTCGTACCGACGTCTGCCCGCCAACGTTCAGCAACTCATCGATGTGTCCTTCGGCGGCGACGATGCCCGCGTTGAGGATGGTCACACGGTCGCATACGGCCTCGACCTCCGACAGCTGGTGCGACGACAGCAGTACTGTCGTCCCCTGCTCCCTCAAGTCGAGCATGAGGCCGCGCACGTCGCGCTGTCCGACAGGATCGAGTCCGGAGGCAGGCTCATCGAGGACGACGACCTCGGGTTTGCCGATGATCGCCTGGGCTATCCCAAGGCGCTGCAGCATGCCCCGCGAGAACTTGGAGAGTTCCGTGCGCTCGAACCCGCGAAGACCCACCTTCGCGAGGAGTACGGTGCCCCGTGACTCGATCTCGTCACGGCTCACTCCGGTCAGCCGGGCATAGAAGCGAAGGGCCTGCATCGCAGTGAGGTGCTGCGGGAAGTAGGGCTGCTCCGGCAGGAAGCCGAGCGAGCGCCTGCCATGATGATGCGTCGAGTCTTCGCCAAGTATCTCGAACGTTCCGCCGGATGGCTTGACGAGACCGATGAGCATCTTGAGAGTGGTCGTCTTGCCCGCGCCGTTAGGCCCGAGCAGGCCGTGGATCGTCCCACGCTCAACAGTGAAGGACACGTCGCGGACCGCTGCCCGCGGAAGAGCCTTGCCCATGTGCCGATAGACCTTGCGTGCACCCTCTACCTTGATTGCATCTGTCTCGGCCATCCCCTACGGAGTCACCTCTCTCGACTTCTCTTTGGCGTCCAGGAAGTCCTGGTAGTTCGTGGCGAACGTGTGCGAACCGTCTTCACTCGTCAGAACGTAGTAGATGTACTCCGTCTCAGCCGGCTGCGCGGCCGCCTGCAACGAAGCCAGTCCCGGACTAGCGATGGGGCCGGGAGGCAAACCACCATACATGTACGTGTTGTAGGGGCTATCGATCTCAAGGTCCTTGTTGAGGAGGCGGGGGCGATTGGCTTGCAGCACATACTCGATCGTTGCGTCGATCTCGAGCTTCATCCCCCGCTCGATGCGATTCTGTATGACCGACGACACGAGTGGTCGCTCTTCACCGACCTTCGCTTCTCGCTCCACCATCGACGCGATGGTGACGACCTCATGCAGCGACAGACCGCGATCGTAGGCCGCCGCCAGGTCGACCTCCTGAAGTTCGAGATCGAACTGGTCCAGCATGATCTCGATCACGTCGCTCGCACTGCTGCCTTCCACGATTCGATACGTCTTCGGGAAGAGATAGCCCTCGAGAGAGCCAGTCGGCACATCGGCCAAGTACGGGTGGTTCGCCGAGAATGTGGCGACCTGGCTCTTCGCGAGCTCAAGAAAGTCGGCCGCTGGAATGCCGGCGACCTCTTCGTACCTCTCGGCGATCTGTTCGAGACGATAACCCTCCGGAATGGTGACGGTCACGTACGGGATCGGCGGTCCCGCAAGAAGCTTCTCGATGACAGCCTCATAAGGCATCCCCGTAGCCAGGTCATAGATGCCCGAGCGCAGCTTGCCGTCGATGTCACCGGTTCGCGTACGGAGTCGGAACATTGCGGCGTTCTCGATGACGCCGTTCTCGGCGAGTATCTCGGCGATCTCGCGAGTACCTGCCCCTTCAGGAATCTCGACCTGGACCGGCAAGCCGGCCTCTACATCGACCTCGGGACGCATGAGCAGCTGCCATGCACCATACGCCGGTATCAGCACGGCGAGAAGGATCCCGACGAGCATGGCCACAGCGACCAGCGTCTTGCGTCGCGACTGATCATCAACGGACCTCACGCGCCGCGAACTCGAACGCGCCCGTTGGGGGGTGCGGCGCACCTTATCGGATGTACGTGAAAGACGCGGGCCTACGGAACGATCCGATTCGCGCCGGTCGCTGCGACGTGGACGAGGCCGGGGAGCGTCACTCATCCGCATCTCCTTCCATGGCGCGCGGCGCATGTGCATCCAGATATGACTGTAGGATGAGCGCTGCGGCTAGCTTGTCGAGTCTTCCTCGCTTCTTGCGGTCTGTCACACCCGCCTCACGCATGATACGCCGCGCCTCAGCGGAAGACAGCCGTTCATCCCAGTAGTCGACCGGGATTCCTAGACTCTCAGCATACCGCTCCGCACTGTCACGAATCGAGCGTGCCTGGGGACCTTCTTCGCCCGACATGGTGAGCGGCAGGCCCACTATGAGCTTGGAGGGCTCGTACTCCTCGGCGAGGCGTCTCAGTGAGCGATCGTCATGCGCAAGCTGGCGCGCATCCAGCACGTCGACCGGCGTTGCCACCCGCCCTGAAGGGTCCGAGACCGCCACCCCCACGCGTGCCTCGCCGATATCGAGTCCCAAATACCGCATGGACGATCACTTGATGCCGAGAAGAGTGCGAGCTGAGGCCAGTGCGACGTCGATACCCGCCGGATCCTTGCCACCTGCCTGGGCCATCGTCGGCTTGCCGCCGCCACCGCCCTTGACGAGTGGCGCGATCTCCCTGATGACGCGACCAGCGTCGAATCCGCCATCGACTGCCGCGTCGCTTCCTGCGGCGAGCAGCAGTACCGAACCGCCGGCATCCGCGGCCAGAACGACCGCCCCGCCGCCGGTCTTCTCCCGCAGCGTATCGGCGATCTGCCTCAGCTCGCTACCGTCACCGGCCTCCACGCGTGCCACAATGACCGGGTAGCCCACATCGGCAGCACTCGCTATCACCTCGGCAAGAGAATCACTCGTACCACGCTTCTTCGCCTCGGCGAGCGCAACCTCTGCCTCTTTGAGGCGCTTGGAGACCGCGACTGCCTTGTCGGCCACCTCCTGAGGCCTGCAGCGCAGAGCAGAGGCCGCATCCGCAAGGATCGCCTCCTGAGCGTAGGTGTACTCGACCGCGTCGAACGAGGTGACCGCCTCGATGCGGCGGAGGTTCGCACCAACGCTTCCTTCTGAGACGATCTTGAACAGGCCGATCTCGCTGCTTCGGCCCACGTGAGTGCCGCCGCAGAGTTCCTTGCTGAAGTTGCCGACCTCGAGCACGCGCACGATGTCGCCGTACTTCTCGCCGAAGAGCGCCGTCACACCCATCTCACGCGCTGCGGCAAGCGATGTCTCGTAGTTGCGAACGGGATGGTTCTCCATGATCTTCGCGTTGATGAGCCGCTCGATCTTCTCGAGTTGCTCGTCGCTCACACTCTCGAAGTGCGTGAAGTCGAACCGGAGCCGGTCAGGTGCGACCAGTGAACCGCCCTGACGAACATGCTCGCCGAGGACGAGACGCAAGGCCCAGTGCAGGATATGCGTCGCGGTGTGGTTGCGCCGGATGCGCTCGCGGCGCGGCACGTCGATCGCCGCACGTACTTCGTCACCGACCGAGATGGCGCCCTCTTCAAGAGTGCCGTGATGAGCGACGACGCCGGATGTAGGTATGCGAGTGTCGCTCACGACGAACCGGGTCGATCCCGACGTGATCTCACCCATGTCGCCTACCTGGCCGCCCTGCTCGCCGTAGAACGGTGTGACGTCCAGCACGACCTCACCCGACTCACCCGCTTCGAGACGCTGCACCGATGCTCCATCGACGAGTATGCCGAGAACATGCGCCTCAGAAATCTCACGCTCGTACCCGACGAACTCCACGCCCCTGCGACCGGTAAGGAACTCGGCGAACGCATTCCCGAAGGCGTTCCACGACTCGTCTTTGACGGCCGCGCGACCGCGCTCCCGCTGCGCTTCCATCTCGGCGTCGAAGGCCTCGTGGTCGACCGCGAGGCCCGCTTCCGAGACGATCTCAGAGGTCAGCTCGAGCGGGAATCCGTACGTGTCATGCAGTGCGAATGCGAGATGGCCATCCAGCGTCGTCGAACCGGCTGCCCGCGTCTGCTCGATGGCGTCTTCAAGGAAGACCAGTCCCTGCTTGAGGGTCTGGCCGAACCTCTGCTCCTCGCTGTCGACGATCCGGCGCACGAGATCATGGTGCTCGACGATCTCGGGATACGCCGCACCCATCAGTTCGACCACACGGTCGATGAGGCGATTGAGGAACACGTCCTCGACGCCCAACAATCGGCCATGACGCACAGCGCGACGCAACAGACGGCGAAGCACATAGCCGCGGCCTTCATTGCTGGGTAGGACGCCGTCGGCGATGAGGAACGTCACCGAACGCGCGTGGTCGGTGAGTATGCGAAGCGAGATGTCGGTCTTCTCGGCGCGCCCGTATGACGCCCCGGTGATCTGCTCGGCAACCGACATGATGGAGCGCAGCACGTCGGTCTCGAAGTTGCCGTGCACGCCCTGCAAGATGGTGGCGACGCGCTCCAGGCCCATGCCCGTATCGATGTTCTTCTTGGGCAGCGGGACGAGCGTACCGTCCTCCTGGCGGTCGTACTGCATGAAGACGAGGTTCCAGTACTCCAGGAAGCGGTCGCAATCACAGCCGGGAGCACAGTCCGGCGAACCGCAGCCGACCTCCGGACCCTGGTCATAGTAGAGCTCCGAGCACGGGCCACAGGGACCGGTCGGACCGGCAGACCAGAAGTTGTCCTTGGCTCCCATGCGGACGATGCGGTCTGCGGGCACGCCCACCTCATCGCGCCAGATGACCTCGGACTCGTCGTCGTCCTCGTAGATGGAGAACCACAAGCGATCCGGGTCGAAGCCCAGGACCGCTGTGGAGTATTCGTACGCCCACGCGCATGCCTCGGACTTGAAGTAGTCGCCGAAGCTGAAGTTGCCGAGCATCTCGAAGAAGCTGTGATGCCGGTTGGTGGTGCCGATGATGTCGATGTCGGTGGTGCGCACGCACTTCTGCACGGTGGTCGCACGCGTGGTGCCGATGCTGCGCAGACCGAGGAATACCGGCTTGAACTGCACCATGCCTGCACTCGTCAACAACAGCGAGGGGTCGTCCGGGATCAGTGAGCTCGACGGGATGCGCCTGCAGCCCTTCGACTCGAAGAAGGTAAGGAAGCTCTCTCGGATGTCAGCGGACTTCACTCGGTCTCCTTGGAATCGTTCTCGTCATCTGACGCGCCAGAGGCGTCAGACTCATCTTCGTCCGGCTTCTTGGGCTGACTTCGGAAGAGTGCGCCACCCTCACTCGTGAGCGTGGAGTTGGTGTACTTCTCGAAGTAGTACACGAACAGGCCCTTGGCGACTGCCGCCACCGGGATCGCGACCAGCAGACCGATCACTCCGAAAAGGGCCGATCCGGCGAGCAACGAGAATATCACGAGCAGCGGATGAAGGTCGACCTGCTCGGACATCACGCGTGGCGTAATGAAGCCGTCAGTGACCTGCTGTGCCCCGACGCCGATCACGACCGCCAGAAGCGCGGTCAGCGGACTCACGAAGGCGCCCACGATGGCTGAGATCAAGTACGACAGGAAGGGACCGATGTAGGGCACCACATTCAGTATCCCTGCGATGAGGCCGAGCACGAGTGCGTAGGGCACACCGATGATCGAGAGGCCGATCGCGACAACGGCACCGGTCGCTGCCGAGATGATCAGCTGCCCACGCAAATAGCCTGAGAGAACGCGAGATACCCGTTCGGACACAGCGGATGCGTCCTCGCGGCGCTTCGGCCCCACAAGCAGCACGAACTCACGCTTCATGACGGGCAGGTCCTTCAGGATCCAGAAGCCCACGACGAACGCGAGGAAGATGTTGAGCAGGAAACCCAGAGCCTGTCCGCCTACGGTGAAGGCCTCCTTCGCGAGAAGGCTCGACCACGACATGAACTGCGCCGTGATGCCGTCGCGTATGTTCGACAGCGCCTGCTCGGCCCATACGGGGACCGTCAAAGCCTGGTACTGAGTCTGCAGATCGAGGATCGCGTTGTATGCGCTGTCGTAGTAGCCGGGGAATGCGCCGAAGAAGTCGCGCAGCTGAGCGATCACCGGCGGCACGATGAACCAAGCTGCGAGGGTCGTCAGCCCGAGCCCGACGAGGTAGCAGAAGCCGACAGCGAGACCGCGCTTCCATCCCTTCGCTTCAAGAGCGTTCACGGGACCGCGGAAGATGTACACCAGGATCAGCGCGAAGATGAACGGCACGAGTGCCGCGGATACTCTGCCGAGCACCCAGAAGCCTGCGGCCAACAGGAGCCCTAGGCCCACCAGGCCCCACGTCACGACGAGCAGCCTCATCCAGCGGTCACCATCGGTCAGCTTGATGCGCACCTCATACCTCCTCGGCAACAAGGTGTTCACGCAGGACCTTGAGCGTCTTGCGGAGCAGACGCGAGACCTGCATCTGCGATATCTCGAGCTGGCTCGCGATCTCTGTCTGGGTCAAACCCTCGAAGAAGCGCAGGTAGAGCACGCGCTGTTCCTGTGGGCTGAGGTGCTTGAGCGCATCAGCGAGCGTGGCCCTGTCATCGACGATAGACATCAGGTGGTCGTCCTTGCCGATGTACTCGAGGATGCTGAAGGAGTCGCTGCCGTCCGAGTTGCGATCGCTCTCGAGCGAGACGAAGTTGTACGCCTCGGATGTCTCGAGCGCTTCGAGGACCTCTTCCGAGGTGACCCCGAGGTACTCGGCGATCTCGAGGATCGTGGGCGAGCGCTGCAGCCGTTGTGTGAGTTGGTCGATCGCCTGGTTCACGCGGAACGAGAGTTCCTGCAATCTGCGAGGGACTTTGATGGCCCAGCCCTTGTCACGGAAGTAGCGCTTCAGTTCGCCGATGATAGTGGGTGTGGCATACGTCGTGAACTCCACGTCCCTCGACGTGTCGAAACGGTCGATCGCTTTGATGAGGCCGATCGTCCCTACCTGGATCAGGTCGTCGATGGGCTCGCCGCGATTCCTGAACCGGCTGGCGAGGTACTTCACGAGATTCAGGTACATCGTGATGAGCTCGTCACGCGATTCCTCATCATCGAATTCGCGGTAGTGCGCGAACAGCTCGCGCGTCCGCTTCTTGTCCCAGACGAGTCGCCTGCTCTGAGTATGACGGGGGGTTCTAGGCACGGTTCTCCCCCATGCGCCTGACGAGCCGCAGGACGTTGCCTGCATCGGTGCGCTCGATCGAGAACTCGTCGCACACGGATTCGAGGATGAATGCCGCGTACCGGTCCTGAGCCTCATCTTCGGGAGTCGCGCCGGCAGAGGCGGGCACGGGGCCGACCGTCACGGCGATACCATCGACGATCAGCTCGACTGCGAACGAGACGTCGCCGCCACCGGAGCGGTTACACGCGTAGATGAAGGCCTCCTCGGCAGCCATCCGCACGTCGTCCACCTCGTCATAGGACATGCCGATCCGGCTCGCCAGCTCGGCCACCGTCATTCGCGCCGTCTTGGCGAACTCGCCTTTGGCCGGAACGGTGAGTGTGACTCGATCAGATGGCATTGGATCCTCCGGTTCGATGTGCACTGCCGCATCTGTCAGCGGCGACGTGTCCTGAAAGCGCCTATGAGCTTGGAGCCGACCTCTGCAGCCTTGCTCACGGGAGAGCGGATGAACTCACCGGCGACGCGCGTCGTGGAGCTCACCGTGCCTGAGACCTCTTCGACCTGCGTGACGATGCCATCGAGCCTCAACAGCTCGGCATTGACAGCGTCCAGCGTGACGTCCGCCTTATCGAGCAGCGGGATGAGGCGTTCGCGGGTGTCACTCATGAACACGCGGAGTTCCGTGAGGGTCTTCACCAGAACATAGACCGCGTAGACGGCGACTGCCGCGAGCACGACGAGTAGTGAGGCGAGCACGATATCGAGTACCTGCATGAGGTCTACGCTGCTCCCATCCGGACCCGCCGACAGTACCGCACAAGTGTAGCAAAGCCCGTACCCGAAGACAGCGGGCAGAGCGCTGCACAGGTCGGCCTAGTCCTCCCGGTCAGAATCCTTCGCCGGATTGAAGAAACGGCGCCCCTGTAGGCCGTCGGGCAGGTACTGTTGTTCGACACGCGCACCCGGGAAGTCGTGAGGGTACCGATATGGCGGATAGTCGTCCGAGCCGGGCCGGTGACGATCCCGCAAGTGGTCCGGCACCGCACGGAGCGGACCGTTGCGCACCTCTGCCAGCGCATCATCGATAGCACGGCAGGCGGCGTTCGACTTCGGCGCCAGGGCGAGATAGATGGCAGCGTGAGATAGGTTGATCCGGCACTCCGGCCAACCGATGAACTCCGCCGCTTTGACCGCGGCGTGGGCGACCGATAGCGCGTTGCTGTCCGCAAGCCCGATGTCTTCGGAGGCGAAGATGAACATCCGCCGGGCGATGAATTTCGGGTCCTCGCCCCCATGCACCATGCGCGCCAGCCAGTACACCGCAGCATCGGGGTCCGAGCCACGCATCGACTTGATGAACGCGGAGATCACGTCGTAGTGGGTGTCCCCGGCCTTGTCGTAGGTGAGTGCACGCGTCCGTGTCGCCTCGGCGACCGAGTCGAGCGTGATCAGCGCCGGCCCGGTATCCGCTTCCGGGGTCACCGAAGCCGCGAGTTCGAGTGTGGTGAGCGCGCTGCGCGCATCGCCTCCGGAAGTCAGCACGATGCGATCGAGCGCATCATCGGCAATGTCGTAGGCGCCTCCAAGACCACGCTCCGGCTCAGCCATGGCGGCGCGCAGGATCCGGTGAACGTCCTCATCGGACAGCGGATGCAGCTCCACCACACGCGAGCGGCTGATGAGCGGCGCGTTCACTTCGAAGAACGGATTCTCCGTGGTGGCCCCGATGAGCACGATCAGGCGCTCCTCCACCGCATGCAGGAGCGCATCCTGCTGCGACCGGTTGAACCGGTGTATCTCATCGATGAACACGATCGTGCGCTGGCCCGAGTAGCCGATCCGCTCTCGAGCTGCGTCGATGGCCGCGCGCACGTCCTTGACTCCCGAATTCACAGCCGAGAGTTCACTGAAATGCGAACGCGTGACCCCGGCGATGATCCTGGCGAGGCTCGTCTTGCCGCAGCCGGCCGGCCCGTAGAGTATGAGCGAGGACACGTTGTCGCCCTCGATCGCCGAGCGCAATACGGTACCGGGACCGACGACGTCCTCCTGCCCCATGAACTCATCAAGGGTACGGGGACGCATCCGTGCGGCGAGGGGCGCCCCCTCCCACAGGCTACGTTCGGTGACGTCCGAGAACAGGTCCTCCATCACGCTACTCCGTGGCGCGCAGGACCTCCCGGCCAATGATCTCGCGATCCACGAAACCCTTGACGCGCCAGGTGATGAATCCGTTGCCATCGACCAGGATGACGTATGGGGTAGCCGATACACCCAGGTCCTCAGCGAGGAGCGTGGCGAGCTCTGCGTCCTCACTCGGCGCTGAGCTTGCCGGCCCTGCGACGTTGAATGTGAGCAAGTCGATGAGTCCGCGGTACTCGGCGAGCGCCGCGTCAAGCTCAGCACGCAGATCATCCGTGACGGCCTCGGTGCCATCGTAGAAGAGGATCGCCATGGGACGACCGGCGTCCAGCTTCTCCTGAAGCGCCACAGGGGTCTCAGTGCTGGTGATGGCCGGGAACGCGGCCGGATACCCCGACTCGGTCGGTGAACGGTCCGGCTCGGTCGGCACTACTGCAGCCGGTGCCGCCGCAGCGGGCGCCGCAGCAGCTGCGTCTGTCTCAGCCGGTGCTGCTTCATCTCCACCGCCACCACAACCGGCGATGCCGAATGCCATGCTCACAACGACGAGTGCTACGACTATTCTGCGCATTCTTCCCTCCAGCGATGCGGGGGTACATGAGCTCGCCTCGCGTGGTCGGCGTGGTGAACCTGCCTCGGCAGGTGGGTGCCCGCATCCCGACGTCGCGCTTCCCCTTTCGGGGATACCACTCCGCCGAGAAATGTAGGGCTCCCTCGGTAGAAGTGTTGGTTCGACCGTTTAGCCGATTCCACGCAAGGCAGAGCCAACTTCATCGTAGCACCTCGCTATGACAGGTGCCACAGAACCGAACTCCGTCAGTCGCGCTTCAGATGTACTTCCCGCAGCTGTCGGGCAGACACGTCAGACGGTGCACCCGTGAGCGGGCACGAGCCCGAGGACGTCTTGGGAAACGCGATGACGTCACGGATCGAATGCTTGCCAGCAAGGACCATGATGAGCCGATCCAGACCGAGTGCGATGCCGCCGTGTGGCGGTGCACCCAGGGAGAGCGCCTCGAGCAGGAAACCGAACTGCTCCTGTGCCTGCTCCTCGTCGTGACCTAGCTTGCCAAGGATCCGGCGCTGCAGCGCGGCGTCATGCACACGGAGCGTGCCGCCACCGATCTCAAGGCCGTTCATGACGAGGTCATAGGAGTAGGACAGGACCTCGAGCGGTTTCTCGTCCAGCCAGTCGATGTGCTCGTCGAACGGACGCGTGAACGGGTGGTGGTTCGCCGCATAGCGCTTCTCGTCTTCGTCCCACTTCAGTAGCGGGAAGTCGACGACCCACACGGTCTCGAAGCCCTCGCGCGGCACTTCCAGCACATCTGCCATATGGAGACGAAGAACGCCGAGAACCTCGTTGGCGACGTTATGCTTATCGGCGATCATCAGCACCAGGTCGCCGGGTTCGACTTCCAGCTTCTGCTTGAGTGCGGCCATCTCGGCCTCGGTGAAGAACTTAGCGATGGGAGAACGCACCTCGCCGTCGGAGTTGAAGGCGACCCACGCGAGGCCCTTCGCACCGGCGTCGAGCGCGATCTGGTTGAGCGCGTCGATCTTGCCTCGGCTCCAATCACCGGCACCCTTGGCGTTGATGCCTTTGATGCGGCCGCCGGAAGCCAGGACGGACGCGAAGACCTTGAACTCAGAGTCCGCGAACGTCGAAGTGAGGCACGAGAGTTCCATCCCGAAGCGAAGGTCCGGGCGGTCCGAGCCGAAGCGGTCCATGGCATCGGCGTACGTGATGCGCCGCAGCGGCGTCACGAGATCCACGCCCGCCTCGCGCATGACCTCATGCATGACGTCTTCCATCATGGCGAGGACGTCCTCTTGCGTGACGAAGGACATCTCGATGTCCACCTGCGTGAACTCCGGCTGACGGTCCGCTCGGAGATCCTCGTCGCGGAAGCAACGGGCGATCTGGTAGTAGCGCTCCACTCCGCCGACCATCAGGAGCTGCTTGAAGAGCTGCGGCGACTGTGGGAGTGCGTAGAACTCGCCCGGGTTCAGGCGGCTCGGCACGATGAAGTCGCGTGCGCCTTCCGGCGTGGACTTCCCGAGGATCGGCGTCTCGACTTCGATGAAGCCGCGGTGCTCGAGCGACTTGCGGAAGCGCTGGGTCACCCGGTCGCGAAGCATGAGCGAGTCCAGGACTTCAGGACGCCGAAGGTCGATGTAGCGGTACTTCAGACGCAGCGTCTCGTCGGTCTCGATGGCCGAGTCGATCTCGAACGGGGGCGTCTCGGAAGTGTTGAGCACGACCGCCGAGGTGATGATGACCTCGATCTCGCCGGTGGCGAGATTGGGGTTCACGGTACCCTCGGGACGGTGGCGTACGGTGCCGGTCAACGCAACGACCCACTCGGGCCGGACCCGCTCGGCGAGGACGAACGCCTCGCCCGAGGCGTCGGGATCGAAGACACACTGTGCGAGACCACTGCGGTCGCGCAGGTCGACGAAGATCAGGCCGCCGTGGTCGCGCCGGCGGTGCACCCAGCCAGCGAGCGTGACGGTCTCCCCTATGTTCTCGGTCGTGAGCGAACCCGCGACCTGTGAACGGATCGAGTAACGTGCGTCGAACATCCGGTTCCTTCCCTCGTACCCGGCGTCAGCCGAGAAGTGTCTTGACTCGCGCGGCTATCTCGCCGAGCGGTACCTTCGTCTCTTCCTTGCTGGTCATGTCCCGTAGGGTGACCATACCCTGCTCAAGCTCGTCCGGACCCACGACGACGACGAGGCGCGCGCCGAGGCGATCGGCCTGCTTGAACTGCGACTTGAGGCTGCGAGCCTGGTGGTCGAGTTCGGTCGCGACGCCTGCATCGCGAAGCTCCTGCGCGATCGCGAAAGCGGCCCCGCCGAGCGATGCGTCCACGCGTGCGACGTACACCTCGGCGACCGCAGGACCGAGGACCGACACGCCCGCGGCCTGCATGGCAAGCAGCGTGCGCTCGAATCCGAGCGCGAAGCCGAGACCGGGCGTGGCCGGACCGCCGTACTCCTGCATGAGGCGGTCGTAGCGGCCGCCCCCGCCGATGGCGTTCTGCGAGCCGAGGCCGGCATCCACCTGCACTTCGAAGACGGTGCGCGTGTAGTAGTCGAGACCGCGGACGAGCGAGGGATCCTCCTCGTAGACGACGCCGAGGTCGTCGAGGTACTCCTTGACGGCCGCATAGTGCGCGGCACAGTCGTCGCACAGTTCGTCGCGCAGTAGCGGCGCTTCGGCCATGACGCTCGTACACTGCGGGTTCTTGCAGTCGAAGGCGCGCAGCGGGTTTGTCTCGGCGCGCCGATTGCACTCCTCGCAAAGCTCGGAGCCGTGCTCACGGATGAACGCGGCGATCTTGTCGCGATACGCCGGACGGCAGACATCGTCGCCCATCGAGTTGATGAGCAGGCGCATGTTGCCGCGCGGGATGCCGAGCTCCTCGAAGAAGCGCATGAGCACCATGATGACCTCGGCGTCGACACTGGGCTCGGGCATGCCGAGTGCCTCGATGCCGATCTGCCAGAACTGGCGCATGCGGCCCTTCTGCGGGCGCTCGTAGCGGAACATCGGCCCCGCGTAGTAGAGCTTGGCCGACTGCCCGTTGGCGGTGAGGTTGTGCTCGAGGGCCGAGCGCACGACGCTCGCGGTGCCTTCCGGACGCAGCGTGATCGAGCGACCACCCTTGTCCTCGAAGGTGTACATCTCTTTGGACACGATGTCGGTCGCCTCGCCTATCGCACGGGTGAAGACCTCTGTGTGCTCGAAGATGGGCGTGTAGATGGGCTCGTAGCCGTAGCGCGCGAACAGCTTCTGCGCCGTGCGCTGGAGATGCTCCCATGCGCGGGCGACATCGGGCAGCATGTCCGCGGTACCTTTGGGCGCGCGTGCGTTCATCGAGACCTTCCCTGTGGTGTTCGTGCGACCTATCAGTCTAGGGTAACAGGCCGAGAAAGACCACGCGCTAGTCAGCGCTCGCAGCAGCTTGGATCTTGCGGCGAACGGACCGCCATAGGAGCACGCCGGCAAGCACAGCCGCCACCTCGAACACATGCTTGACGATGATTGCCGCCGCGATGTCGTCGAAGATGGCGCCCAGGTCGTGCGTGTTGAAGAAGATCACGCGCGGTATCCCGCCGATGATGATCCAGACGAGCGCTATCTGCGCGAATCGAGTGAGCCGAGGGTACAGGCGCTTCAGCGTACGCATATCGGCCGGGTCGCCCTTCTCGGCCTGCTTCATGAGTGCCCACATGATGACGGCCGCCGAGAGGAGCACAGCGGTGGCCACGTCGTGGAAGTAGTTGTTCATGATGATGAGGATGTCGGTCATGTGAGCCCTACTCGCTCGGTTGCGGAGAATCATCGACGGAGGTGACGGAATCGACCAGCCACCGGCCGTCCTGCAAGATCAGGTCGTACTTCAAACGATAGAGAACGTCCCGCTCCATGCGAACCGTTTCACTCGTGTCGAGCGAGACATGGTCATAATCCCACACCTCGGTAGTCAAGATGCTCGCTCTCCCCTCCTCGGCGAAGGTTGCCTCGCCGAATTCTATCGACCTCAGAGTCGCGAGCATCTGCATTCGTCCCTCGCCGAGGGCCGCCATTAGAGCGAAGTCCCTGTCGGCCTGTGCCTGAGTTGCAGCCGTGCTCAATTCATTCATATCGAATTCTGAATACGCACGCACCAGAGCCGCATTGTAGCCGCGTACCGCTGTCTCGACCGCACGTGAGTCCTCCACGTCCGGGACTGGAGCGGGAGAGCAGCCGCCGGCAGCTACTGCTGCGGCGATCACGCAAACCCATAGGGTCTTGAGGCAACACTTGCTCACTGGAAGTACTCCGAGTGTCGAGTCACGGTGAGCAGCGTCGTCCCGAAGAGGGACATGATGCTGAGACCGAAGCACACCAGAAGTAGCCATGCCGCACGAGCGCGCTTCCACCCAAAGAACCGACGCATGTGCAGATAGAGACCGAACATGACCCAGGTGATCAACGACCACGTCTCGACGGGGTCCCAGTTCCAGAAGCTACCCCACGAGTAGTAGGCCCATACCGAACCCGTCAGCATGCCTATGCCCCAGAACGCGAACACCAGGCCGCCGAGCCGGTACGCCCACGTGTCAAGGACGTCCTCGGCAGCGATTCGACCGGTCCATACCCGTTCGACATGTTCTCGGGTCAGGATCAGGGCCGATGCCGTGGTTGCGCTGAGTCCGGTCGCAAACGCTGCGAAGTAGAACGTCACATGGAGCACAAGCCAGATGCCGGTGAAGGTCGGCGGCAGGATTCCTACCTCAGGACCCGTGTAAATGCCTACTCCGAGCAACAGCATTGCAGCAGGCCATGTCCCGAGATCGAGCGAACGCAACTTCGGGACTCTCCATAGCAGCACGAGGAAGACCGTGACGGTCATCCATGCATAGGCGGACAGGTTCTCATACTGCGTGACGTACGGACCGTGCCCCGTTGCGACCCAGCGCGCGATGATACCGAGGGTGTGGGGCACAAGACCTGCCATTCCGATCCGCAGCGACCACGCCGACACTCCTTGACGGCGCAGAACTGTCCCGAATACCGCGAGGAGCGTCGACATGGCGTAGAAAGCAGCAGCCACTACGTGCAGCCGAACGTCCGCAGCCAGCAAGAACTCTGCACTCATCCGTCTGCCTCCTCGCTCGCTCCTGTCAGTGCCCAGACTCGTTCGCGCTCCCGCTCGGCGCCCGGGAATCCGGAACCACGGTAGCTGATACATGCTCGACCCGCCTCACGAATGATGTATACCTCGCGCGGCGGGGCCGCATACATCGACAGGGCGGCGATGCCTATCAACATGAACCCGAGGAACAAGACAGGCACGCCTCTCTCGCGAACGAAGATCAGCCGGTCCCACCATGTGACGGCTTTAAGCGTTACAACGTACGGTCCAAGCTCGACCGGACGGTCTTCAGCCAGGGATGCCTCGCCGAGAACCTCACCTTGTTCCTCCAACCGAAGCCTTAGCTCTGTCGAAGTCACGCTGTCAGATTGTGAGACCACCGAACGCGCACGCAGCAGCTCCGGTCCCCAGGGCAACTCGATGTCGCGATATGTGGGGGCCCCGGCGGGAGTACTGAGCAGCATCTCAACCGTCTCCGTACCAAGCACCTGACCGTCACGCCAGAACTCGACGACGTACGCAGGACCGACCTCCTGTGTCTGATAGACGCTCAGTCCGCGCCATGACAGCACATCGTTCACGGCGACGGACAAGGTCACGCCCTGTGCGGGATCGTCCAATGTGCTGGTGATCTGCTCCAAGTCCCCATTCTGCCGATACGTCGGCTCCACTCCTCTAATCCGCAACTCTGCGGGCAGCACGAGCTCTGAAGCGAACCGCCCGTGGACCTCGGCAACGGGTGCGCTCTGTGGACCGATCGCTTCACCGATCCGGGTCGAGACCACAACGCGGCTCCCCGTCAATGTGACGACCGCAGCAGCCACGAGAGTCAACACCAGACCGATGTGAAGAACGACACCACTCCAGATGCTCCAAGGGTTGCGCACCAAACGCGCATCGCCAGGATCGCCTGCCGGAAGCATGAACCAGCCATGTGCCCTCAGCCGGCTCACCGCTTCGCCGTCGGCAGCGAGCTGGCTGCAAGAGCTCGGCCTTGGCCTGGATGATCGATTCATTCGACGCCAGGCGACTCTGCACTGTCTAGCCGTGGCCACCACGATCGCCAGCGTCAGCAGGACCCAGAGCAGGAGAATGAGCGGAGAGGATCCTAGTTCGACAAGGCCGAGAGGCCCAGTACCCTCTGCGTCGGCGAGCAATCCTTCAAGGCCTGGTATCTCCCCCCGGGAGATCAGGGACAGAACCAACACAACGACGAAGGACAGCATCAATCCTGCGGCCAACGCACGCGATGTCAGGAGGCGTACGATTCGCATGTGATTCAGACACTCCTACAGGAATCGGATCGCTACCACTGATAGGTCAGGGTACCTGACTTATCGTGGTTGCCACAGGTGGTGTCACACTGCTGGGTGCCAGTGATGGGGAAAGCGAAGCTGTCAAGTCGGGCATCGCCTGTCTGATACGGAGGCAGCGCATCGTCTGTCGCGAGCAGCCTGGGGACCTTCCCGCCATGAGGCCGCAGTATGTGACAATTACTGCACGGCAGGCCCTGATGCTGCCCTTTGTTGTGAGCTGTGTTCGGAGCCGACCCCAGCAGCGTGTGACACTTGTAGCAGAGGTTCGTGCTGCCGGCCTGAACTGCTGAGTTGAGCGTCTCCGCACCAGTCCACGTTCCCTTGAGCATATGCGGATAGGCCGAGCCATGCGGTCCGCTCGCCGCAGCCGTGCTGGCATCATCCATGTGGCAATCCGAGCAGTACATCGTCATCGTAGTGAGATTCGCAGTCCACCCAGGCTGCATCTTGTCCGCGGTAAGGGCTCGCCCGGACTTGATGGGTCCGAAGACGGGGTGGTAGGACTCGTTGGCTGTGTTGAACTCCAGTGTGACGTCGGTCCAATTCGAGTTCCAGGTCCCCAGGTTGGGGTTGGCCCGCGAGTGACACTTCAGGCAGATCTCGTACTCGTATGTGACATCAGCTATGCCGACCAGTGTGGAGCCGGCGGTGCTCCAATTTGTGGATCCAGCCGTCCAGTCCATACCTGTCGCGCCGCGAATCGAGTTGGACGCCAAGCTGGTGCCGACTGTATGTACACCGCGGGCGGCGCTGTGCGTGTCGTGACAGTCCTCGCACTCGACGTGCTTGGCCATCGTGAACTGGTTGCCTCCCACGGTCAGTTCGTCGGACCGGTGGATACCCGCGTAGCCCGCCACGTTGTGCTTGACGGGCTTCTGGAGCAGCGCGTAGATGGCTTCCGACCTAGTAGTCATGCCCACGGCGACGTCATAGCCGTCCCGACCAACGGTGACCTTGGTATCGGTCGCAGATCCCGCGGCCGTGATATGGCACGTGTAACACAACTTCTCTTCAGTCGCCGTGCTACTGCCCGCAAGAGCGGCGCCTAGCGCCTGCGCGATGCGATTCTCTGCCGAGAGGTGTGGCGCGAGTTTGTAGGTGCCATCCTGACGTGTCGAAACACCGGTTGCACCGTCATCGTGACACTTGATGCAGTTCGCCCGGAAGGCATCTGAGTCATAGCCGACTTTGGTGGCGTCATTGATCAGATAGTCGTGAGACGACGCATCGTACCCGGAACCGGTGATCGCCGGCGTCACGGTCGATCCGCCAGTCTTCTGGCCCGTGCTGTTCTTCGTTTGCGCCGTGCTGTGGCAGCTGATGCATACGCCGTAGGTTCCGCCACCCGGGAAGTCGGAGTTCACGCCCGAGGCCCCGCTCGGCGTATCGCTGTACGACGTCCTGAGGTTGCCCGCAGCGGTATTGAAGTTGGCGTGGTCGACATGGCAGCTCAGGCAGTAGAGCGTCGTCTGTGAGGGCGTGGGGTACGTGTTCTGGAACGGCGTCGCACCATCCAGCACGTGATGATATGTCGCGGTGTCGTTCTGCATCTTATCGAGACGCTCACCAGAATCGGAACCGTGGCAGCCACTCTGGTTGCAGGGTCCTCCGCCGGCTCCGCTGCTGGGGCTGTGGACATTCGTGGCACTCGATGCAGTGAAGTCACCGTGGCACGTCAGGCAGGACTGTGTATTCGCTTCTGTGTGAGCCGTGAGCGCAGACAACTTGAGAGCGTTGGGCCCGTTGGCCTCGGTGCGCTCCAGACCTTCGACTTCATCGTTGGCGGTGATGTTGGAGTACGTCAGACCAGTCGAGCTGGTACCCCGGTTAGTTGCTGTCGTGTGACACAGGAAGCAGAACCTGCGCACGCCAGCCGCCGAGGAGAGATCGATCTCGCCAGCTGCATCACCCACGGCGAAGGTCGTCCCGTTGATCTCGGTCATGACCAGAAGGCCGTCGGTCGCGGCCGAACCATGCGGGTTGTGGCAGTCGTAGCACGGCAGGCCCGTTCCGGCCGCGAGGAGAGCGCCCGACTCTGTGCTCTTGATCTGATGACCTGCATTACTGCCGCTGCTCGTGCCGCCGCTACTCGTCGGGTAGTACTGCTTGATGTTCTTCGTCGACGGCGCGCCGTCGTGGCAGTTGAAGCACAGCGCGTACTTGTCGTTGCCGGCGCTCGACGGGTCGAACTGGCCGACAAGCTCATCGTAGGTGTACGCAGTGCCGTGCACGTCGTGACAGTTCTTGCAGTCGCCGCCTGTGTAGGTGCTCGAAGGCCAGATGACGCTCGCGCCCTTGTGAATGCCGTTCGCGCCAGTGTAGACGGCTTGACCGGGCCACGTGCCTATCGACGGGTAGCCGTTCGCAAGGCGCGTGTATGTCGTGCCGGTCGCGGTGCTATGACACGCGTAGCACACGGTGTTGTCGTTGGCCGTGATCTGTGTGCCAGCGATCTCGTTCCGGCTGTCGGTCATGTCGTAGGCACCGAGCAGCTTCGGTGCCGCCGAACCGTGGTTGTCGTGGCACTCGGCACACGATACGCGCTCCAAGGTCGAGATAGAGCCGCCAGCGGCAGTGCCATCACTCCAGTGACCGCGAGTCGCGTACGTGCTCATGTTGTTGCTCGCGGTGTCAGCCTGGGTGACAGCGAACGGGATGTATGTCGTGCCATCGACCGTGTAGCTCGGCAGGGTGCCGTCGTGGCACTTCAGGCAGTAGGCCGGCTGATTGTCGTCACTGCTGTAGGTGTATGTGTTGTACGTGTTATCGGGGTCGGTGACCTTCGTCGTCCCGGCCGTGACCACGTGCGCGTTGTGGCAGCTCTCGCACTCGACACTATCGCCGCCCGCGGCGACGACCGGGTGCTTGCTCGCCAGCTGGAACTGCGCGTACACGCGCTCGCTCGCAGCGGTCATCGCAGTGGCGTTGTACCAGTCGCGGCTCGCAACCGTCTTCTTCGTTCCCGCAAGACCGTCTGTCGTACGGCTGTGGCAACGGTAGCAGTGGCTCTCCTGCAGCGGGTCGCTCAACGCGCCACCCAGTGCCGAGAGGATCCTACGTACCGAACTCCAGTGCGTGCCGAACTTGTTCGCGCTCGTCTGGAAGTCCTTCGTCTGCTCGTCGTTGTGACACTTCGAGCAGTTCGCGTTGAACGTCGTGGCGTCGCCATAGCTAGAGGTCGCGTAGTAGTCATGCGCTGACGCACCGAACCCTGCTGCCAGGACCTTCGGAGCGGCAGTCGAGCCGTCGCTCTTCTGGTCCGTGCCGGGGCTCTGCTTCGTCAGGCTCGTGGCGTGACACGCCGTACACACACCGCTGTTGCTTCCGGAGTTGAAGTCGGTGTTGGCTCCCGCGGGGTTGGCCGTCGACATGTCTGGACGCAGATTGAACGCCTGACTCGAGTTGAACTTGTCGTGGTCGACGTGGCAGCTCATGCAGTAGACGTTGCCAGTGTCAGGCAGTATGGGGTACGACCCGGCGAGGAACGCCTCGTCGCCGTCGTAGGTGGTGGCGTCACCAAGCACGTGGTGGTAAGTCGTGGCGCGCTGCGAGCCGGTCTTCGACAGATTGCCGTCCTCCATTGGGGCCTGATAGGCCGCATGGCACGCGTAGCAGTCAGTACCACCGGCTGAGACGCCGCCGCTCGGGTTGTGCACGTTGTTGGTCGACAGACCGCTGTAGTCGCTGCCGTGGCACTGATAGCAGCTCTGGAGGTCGGCGAAGCGGTGGCCGCTTACCGCCGGAAGCTTCATGACACTGCCGTCGCTACCGTCCCGACGAAGACCTTCGACCGCGGTGGTGCCGACCGTCGTCCACGCAGAGCCGGTCCAGCCTTCGGTCGTGTCAGATGTGGTGTGACACGCGAAGCAGAACTTGCGAACGCCATCAGCCGTGCTGACGTCGATCTCGGTCGCACCGTCACCGATATCGCGAACCTGGAGACCGTACGCCGACGCGGACCCGTGCGGGTTGTGGCAGTCGTAGCACGGGAGACCCTCGCCCGCCGTCAGGTTGCCAGTGCCGGTCTTGATCTCGTGACCGGTGCCACCGCCGGTACCGCCGTTGGCGACACCGTAGTAGGTCTTGATGTTGGTTGCAGCAGGACCATCGGAGTCGTGGCATGTGAAGCACAGCGTGAAATCGGTGTCCGAGAAGGCCGCAACGGTCTCGTCGTAGGTGTTGGCCGTGCCATGGACGTCGTGGCAGTTCTTGCAGTCTCCGCCCACGTAGGCGCTCGACGGCCAGATCATGTTGGCGTCTTCATGGATCCCATTGGCGCCCGAGTAGACAGCGCCGCCTGGCCACGTGCCATCCATGAGATAGCCGGTGCCGGCTTCGCGCTGAGCCTCTCCCGCCGGGTAGCTCGTGGAGATACCGGAGTGGCACGCATAGCACACGCCGTTGTCGTTGCCGGTCAGCACCGAGCCGTTGATCTCGTTTCGGCTGTCGGTCATATCGTATGCACCGAGCAACTTGGGGAACTGCGATCCGTGGTTGTCGTGGCAGATCGCGCACGACACACGCTCGCCGGCGCTGATCGACCCGGTCGTCGACCAGTGGCCGCGAGCGGCGTTGGCGCTCATGTTGTTACCCGTCGTATCAGCCTGTGTCACCGAATACGGGACGTACTTCGTGCCGTCGATGAACGCGCTCGGCAGGCTACCGTCGTGGCACTTCAGACAGTAGGCGGGCTGGTTGGTGACGTCAGTGTAGGTGTAGAGGGTGTATCCGTCATCCGGGTCGGTGACCTTGGTCGTGCCACTCGTCACGACGTGCGCGTTGTGGCAGCTCTCGCACTCGACGCTATCGCCGCCGGCCGCTTCGACCGGGTGCTTGCTGGTCAGCTGGAACTGCGCGTACACGCGCTCGCTTGCCGCGCTCATGGCGGTCGCGTTGTACCAGTCACGACCGGCGGTACCCTTCTTGGTGCCCGCAAGACCGTCCGTCGTACGACTGTGGCAGCGGTAGCAGTGCTCTTCCTGCAGCCCGCCGCCGACCGTGCCGCCCAGCGCCGAGAGGATATGCTGGCTCGCACTCGCGTGCGTCCCAAACGTGTATGTCGAGGACTGGAAGTCCTTCGTCAGCTCATCGTTGTGGCACTTGGAGCAGTTGGCGTTGAAGGCCGGTGTAGGATCGCTGGCGAACGTCGACGTCGCCGCGTACTGGTGCGCCGAGGCCGCGTATCCGGCATCGCCGATGATCGGGGTGGCGGTACGGCCATCCTGCGCCTTCTCGGCCGCACCTGACTTGGTGAGCGATGTCGAATGGCACTGCGTGCACACACCGGTGTTGGATGCGCCGCCCCAGTCGTAGTTGACGCCAGCTGTGGGCGCATTGCCCAGGTTGGGACGCAGGTTGGCAGCGACGTCGCGCCCGGGTGAGTTGAACAGGTTGTGGTCTACGTGGCAGCTCATGCAGTACAGATCGGACTTCGATGTGGGGTAGTTCGCCACTCCCACGAACGCCTTGTCTCCGTCGAGTGACCCATCAGAAGCACCGAGCACATGGTGGAACACGGTCCCGTTCGTGGCACCCGTCTTGGCGCCCTGGTCATCTTCCATCGGCGACTGATAGGCGCCATGGCATGTGTAGCAGTCATCGCCACCGGTTGAGATGCCACCCGACGGGTTGTGCACGTTCTGACCGGTAGTCGAGTAATCGTTGCCGTGACACGTGTAGCAGCTCTGTGTCGTAGCGCCCTCGCGATGGGCACCGATGTTCGGCAGACGCAGGACGAGACCGGCCGCGTCGTCATAGGTCGTCCGGCTGATGCCCTCGAAGGTCGCTGCAGCGTCCACAGCAACAAGAGCTGTGCCGTTCCAGCCCTTGCCGGTATCAGCAGTGGTATGGCACGAGAAGCAGAAGTTTCGGACGTTGTTCGCCGTGGCCTGCTCGGTGGGGCTCATCTTGATCTCATTCGCGGCGTCACCGATGACGATCGGTGTTCCGGCGGTGATCTCGGTGATCACAAGCAACCCGTAGGCTGAGTTCTGGTTGCCGTGCGGGTTATGGCAGTCATAGCAGGGCAGACCGTCACCGGCGGTGAGGTTCCCCGCGCTCGTCAAGATCGCGTGACCGGTACCCGTTCCCGTGCCACCCACGCTCACGGGGTAGAACACCTTGATGTTTCGAGCCGCGGGGCCGTCGGTATCGTGGCAGTCAAAGCAGAGCGTGAAGTTCGAGGACTCGAACTGCATGCGCGTCTCGTCATAGGTGTACTGCGTGCCATGTACGTCGTGGCAGACCTTGCAGTCGCCGTCGGTGTACACAGGCAGCGTGGTGCCTACCCCGCCGTTGGCCTCCAGGTGGGCCGAGCCGGTATGGGTGGCCGCGACGTATGCCGTGTTGTAGGTGGTTGATCCGGGCCACGTGCCCTGCATCAGGTAGCCGGACGCATCGCGCGTAGCTGCCGGGTAGTTGGTAGTCGCGGCGCTGTGGCACCCGAAGCAGACCGTGTTGTTGTTGCCCGTGACGGTCCCGCCGCCGACGACACGCGTGCCGAGGATGTCGTCCGTCTGCGCGAGGCCGAGCATTTTCGGCAGCGTTGACCCATGCTTGTCGTGGCAGTCGGCGCATTCCTGCTCGATCGTCAGGGCACCGACGCTGGTATCCCCGGCAATGGCGTTGAAGTGGCTGCGTCCGATGTACGCGGACTTGTTGGCGCCAGATGCAGCCGCCGCAGCGATGAACACGTCATAGGGCACGTAGCTCGCGCCGTCGTTAACGTAGGTCGGCGCTGTGCCATCGTGACACGCCAGACAGTAGTCGCGGTTGACCTTGGTCTCATCGGCCGTTGTCGCAGCGGAGTAGTACGCGATAGCATCGCCGTCAGCCGAGCTCTGCAGCGTGTTGTCCGGGTTGTGGGCGACATCCCCAACCTGGAAGCCGAGGTCCGCCTGTGTCTTGTGCGGGTTGTGACAGTTGGCGCACTCGACACGAGATGTCGTCGAACCATCGCCTGAGACGGGATGTGCTGACACGATACCCGTAGCCTCGAACGACCCCTTGATGTTGAGCGACCATGGCAACAGCCCGGTGTCGGTCAGCGCTCCCCAAACATCGCCGGTCGTACCGAAGTAGTCGTAGGTGTCGCCACCGTTCGGGTTGTTCGTACCGCTGTCGATCGTGCGGCTGTGACACAGGTAGCATAGGTCCTCTTCGGGATCGGTTGGCACGCTCGTCTGACCCGCATCGGCCAGAAGCGATACGGTCGACGAATCATGCAGCCCGAACTTGTTGGGCCCCGTCTGGAACTGCTTCGTGAGCTCATCGTTGTGGCACTTGATGCAGTTCACGCCGAAGGTCGACGAGTCGCTCGCAAACGTCGCGCCTTCCGAACCCGTGCCAGACCCGGTTAGGAAGTAGTCGTGTGCTGAGGCGTTGTATCCAACGTCGCTCACCGGGACGGTGCTCGAACCACGGTCCGTATCGGACTTGCGCTCGGTCTGGTTCTTCGTCATCTGGACCTCGTGGCAGCTGATGCACACACCACCGCCGCCGCCAACTCCCTGGTTGTAGTCGAAGTCCACGTACGTGCTGCCATCCGAGATGCTCGGCGCCACGGCCACGCTGGAGCGGAGGTTCTGCGCACGACCATCCGTGTGCGCCGCATCCACGTTCGCAGTCATGAAGTAGTCATGGTCCACGTGGCACGCAAGACACGTACGGCGTGCATCACTCGTGGTCACGGTCGTGGCATCGGCGATGGACGGGTATGCCGCAGCCGAATCGCTGGCCATGTAGTGGTGATACGAAGTGTTCGACTGCATGCTCTGGTAGTTGTGACAGGCGAAGCAGTCCATGCCGCCGATCGACTCGCCGGGACCGGGGTTGTGCACGTTGAAGGAGCTTGCCGCCGAGTAGTCGCTGCCGTGGCACGCGTAGCAGCTCTGCAGGTCGCCCTCGTTGTGGCCCATGACCACGGGGAGTTCCAGGATGCTGCCGTCGCTACCGTCACGCTCGAGACCCTCGACCGTCTCCCCTGTCACGCCCACGTACGTCGACGTAGCCGAGTCCCAACCCTTCGTGGTGTCGGACGTCGTGTGGCAGGTGAAGCAGAACTGGCGCACGCCTGCGTCTGTCGAGGTGTCGAGATCCGTGCCGAGATACGACCCGAGCAACATCGAGTTGCCGTCTGCTGGGTCGGAGCCGTGCGGAGCATGACAGTCATAGCACGGCAGCGGCGAGTTGACCGGGAGCGTCCCGCCCGCGGTCTTGATGCGGTGGCCGGAGTAGGCTGTGTCGTCAGCGCCGTTGTAGGTAGCGTGGCGCTTGATGTCCACCGCGCCAGCAGTCGCCCAGTCAGCCGTTCCGTCGTGGCACACGAAGCAGAGGGCCGCGTAGGTGCCGTTCACGCGATCGTCCGCGACGGTCGCGGCGGTCGAAGGCCGGAAGTCGGCGACCAGCATGTCGTAGTCGCTTGCCGAGCGGTGCGTCGAGTGACAGTAGCGGCAGTCGCCGGCCGGGTAGGAAGGCGTAGCCGTGGCGATGGCGGAGTGTCTATTGTTGGCGGCATCCTGATACGCCGTGGTGCCCGGGAAGGTGCCGACGGTCGGATAGCCCGTGGCGTCGAGCGTGGGTGCGGCAACGCCCGGGTACACGCCGTCATACCAGCTGTCTGAGTCATCGTGACACGCGAGACACCATGTCATGTCGTTGGCGACCGTGTTGCCGTTGATCGTCGTCTTGGGAAGCATCGGCGATGTCGCGGGATCGGTGTGCGGCGTATGACAGCTCGCACAGGTGTTAGTCAGATCCTCTGGTGTTGCCGTGTCCTCAAGCGAGTGTCCGCTCGCGAGTGCGAAGGAGTTCTCGTCACCAGCCTTGATGTTCGTGCTGGCGCCCGACCCATCGTGGCAGGTGTAGCAGACACTGAGCTCGCCGGCTGCGGCGCCGGTATCGCGCATCAGGCCCGCCGCTGTCGCCGCGACGTGCGGCGCGTGGCACAGGCGGCACAGGTTCGTGCCGGACGAGTACGTCTCATGTGGCAACTGGCTCCACGTCGCCGTGACGCCGTCCGTCTCGGCAGAGAGCACCGATTCGTTGCCGGCCGCATCGTACGCGCTCACCTTGTAGAAGTACTCCTGGCCGGGAACACCGCTCTCATCGTCATACGTGAGAAGAGTGGTGCTGTCGATCTTCGTGAACGTGCCGCCCGATGTCTGCGACCGGTAGATGTAGTAGCCGGTCACGCCAACGTTGTCGGAGGACGCGTCCCAAGTGATGGTTGCGATGACCGGAGAGGTCCCGGCAGACGCCGCCACGTTGGTCGGCGTCGTCGGATCCTCGGTGTCGGCTCCGTCGGTGTATCCAAAGAACCCCGCCGTCGTCAGCACGTTGACGTTGCCGAACGCGTCAGCCACGTTGCCGGCCGCACACGAGACCGTGTAGCTCGTGCTGGGGGTCTGGTCGGTCGTCGTCAGGATCACGGTCTTGTCGTCGGCCTGCAGGACCGCACCGGACACCGTGAGTCCGGCGACAGTGAAGTCGCTGCCATTGGCCGCGACAGTAGCCGGGTCGAGTTCTTCGGAGAAGACCACGGTCACGGTGTTCTTATCTACGGCCGCCGACGCGTTGGAGATCGCCGGGACCACGTTGTCGATCTTGACGCCGGTCACCGGCGATGCGTCAGTGCCAGTGAGTCCGACCGAATCGGTCGCTCGGGCGGTGATCGTGTATGTCTGCGAGTGGTCGTCGGCGTAGCCGGTCCAGTCCCAGACGTAGTCCCACGTCGTCGTCCCGGTCGCGGCGTTCCAGGCCTCCCCGACCTGCCAGCCGCCGCCGTTCCAGTACCAGGAGTCCGACGACCGCTGGATCTTGACGTCCACAGAAGCGACACCGGAACCGGTGCCGTCAGCAGCGGTGCCACTGATCGTCGTGGAGTCGCCGGTGAGCACCGCATCGTTCAGCGGCGCAGTCGTGTTCGCAGTGGGAGCGGCGGCGTCGACCTCGAACGTCTGGCCGCTGGCCGCCGAGACGATATCGGTGAACGAGTCCACCGAGCCGAGAGACGCAGTCACGTCGCCGTCATTCACCCGTGATCCGACGATATCGCCGTCAACAGCAGCGGCGCCGATCGTGCAGACGATCCACACCTTGTCAGTGTCGTCGGCGGCCATAGAGTGCGCGAGGCTTCCGAACGTCGCCGTGGTGCCGGAGAACGTCTGGTCGGTACCCAGCTGGGTGTCGCTGCCGTCAAAGACCCCGTCACCATCGTCGATGAACAGCTGCACCTTGGTGACGTCCGTGGTGAGGTTCGCAGCCGTATCAAGACCGCGCACCACGATCTGGTTCACGGTCACTACATCTGTCGATGCGGTCATCACGAGTTCGTCCACCGCGCGAACGTCACCGCGGGCCACGAACTCCGCCGCAGTGGGCCGGCCCGCGTCCCCACCCTGGGAGACCGCGAGCGTCCCGCTGCTCACGACCTCGTATCCGGTGAAACCGGCCGTCGTCAGCGGATTGGTGTTGCCGGCGAGGTCGGCAACGCTTCCTGCCACGCTCGACACCGTGTACGACTGGCTCGCCGTCTGGTTCGATGTGGTCAGGTGGACCAGCGTGTGGTCGGTTCCGTCCAGCGTCGCAGCGGATACCGTCAGCCCGACGATCGTGAAGTCGCCGGCGACGATGGTCGCGCCGTCGAGGTCCTCGCTGAACACGACATCCACGTGAGTCGCGTCGATCGCGCTCGCCGAGGACATCGTCGGAGCGACGTTGTCGATCTTGACGCCGGTCACGGGCGTGGCGTCCGTCGCGGTCAGGGCGACGTTGTCCGCCGCGCGCGCGGTGATCGTATACGAGGTCCCAAGCTCTTGGACAGCGGGGCTGAACGTCCAGTCATAGGTCCAGTTGCCGCCGAGAAGCGTCGTACTCGGGTTCCAGGTCTCGGTGGCGGTCCAGCCGCTCCCGTCCCAGTACTGGCTGTCCGAGGCACGCTGGATCCTGATGCCCACCGAAGCGACCCCGGAACCGGAACCATCTGACACGGTACCGGCGACCGTTTTCGAGGCCCCGGTGAGCACCTCATCGGTAACCGGATCGCTCGTGTCCACGGTAGGGGCAGCGGCATCCACATGGATGGTCTGACCGGCAGAGGCGGATGTGATCACGCCGAAGTCACTCACAACCTCGGTACCGCCGACCGTGATGTCTCCGTTGGCGTAGACCAACTGCGAGCCGACGATGTCGTCGTTCACAGCCGCAGCACCGATCGTGTACACGATCCAGACATCCTCGCTGGAGCCCACGGTGATCGTGTGCGCAAGAGCACCGAATGTCGCAGTAGAACCGCTCGCGGCACCCGAGAAGACCTGGTCGGTGCCGAGCTGGGTATCGCCCCCGTCGTAGGAGCCGTCACCATCGTCGATGAACAGCTGCACCTTGGTGACGTCCGTGGTGAGGTTCGCAGCCGTATCAAGACCGCGCACCACGATCTGGCCCACCGTCACGTCGCCGTATGCGGCCGACAGTACGATCTCGTCAACCGCCTGCACAGCGCCACGCGTACGGAAGATCTCCGCGCTCGGCCGGCCGGCGTCCGCACCCTGAGCGACCGAAAGCGTCGGGCTTGGAAGGAAGCCACTGAACGTCGTCTGGGTGTTCGGGTTCAGGTTGCCGTAGATGTCGGTGATGCCGCCTGCAGCACTGGACACCGTGTATGACGTACTCGGGGTCTGAGCCGAGGTGGTGAGGTGCACCACCGTGAGGTCCGTGCCGTCAAGCGACGCGGCGGAGACTGTGAGACCTGCGATCGTGAAATCTCCGGCTGCAATGCTGCCCGATGCGAGATCCTCCGAGAAGGTCACGTCCACATGCGTGGCATCGATCGCGGTCGCCGAGACCATCGTCGGACCGACATTGTCGATCTTGACCCCTGTCACCGGGGTGGCATCGGTACCTACAAGCGCGACCCCGTCAGTCGCACGGGCGGTGATCGTGTAGGTGGTGGACTGATCGTCGGTGTAGCCAGTCCAGTCCCACGTGTAGGTCCAGCCCGCAGTACCGACGGCGGCCACCCATGTCTCGCCGGATTGCCAATTGCTGCCGTTCCAGTACCAGCTGTCGGAGGTACGCTGGATCCTGACTTCTACGCCAGCGACACCCGAGCCGGAACCGTCCGACGCCGTGCCTGAGACCGTCTTCGACGATCCGGTCAGAACGGCATTGTCGAGCGGGTCCGCGGTGTTCGCGGTCGGCGCAGCAGTATCGATATGCACACTCGCCGACGTAATCGTCGCAAAAGCGTTCACAGTGGCGGCTCCGCCCACCGCTACGTCCCCGTTCTGGATCGACGACTGCAGGAGCGCGTCGTTGGTGGGTGCGGCGCTGAACGTGTAGACGACCAGAACGTTCGCTGTCGTTCCGCTCGTAACCGTCAAGTTCGAGCCAAGGCTTATAGTTACGGGCGAGCCTCCGCTGAAGTTCCCACTACCGAGAACACTCTCCCCTGTGTCATAGACTCCGTCGTTGTCCGCATCCAGCACTATCCGGACCTGCGACACATCCGTGGCAAGCGTGCCGCCGGTGTCGACGCCACGTACGCCGATGGACGTGACGGAGACATCACCGTCTGCGGCCGTCAGAGCGATCTGGTCGACCGCGTAGACATCGTTCGCGGTCTTGAAGACCGTGGCTGTCGGCCGATTCGTGCCCGCCGCTACAGTCAGGCTAGGGTTCGTGATTGCAGTGATGGTGTACGACCCGCTCGTGCCCGTACCTGTCTGCGCGCTGGTGGTGACGCCCAACGTGTAGCTGCCACCCGTGGTCGGGTTCGCCAGACCGAAACTGCTGTTGAAGGCGACCGTGACGGCGGAACTACTCGCGACGGTCTGGCCTGCTGCGAGCGTCAGAGTGACCGTCCGCCCGACCGGATCCGTCACTGCGGTCGCAGGATTCGTTCCGTTGATCGTCACGTTCGCGACAGATGCCGACGCTGGCACCGTAGTGTCAGATGGGAACGTGACCGTGATGGTGTTGCCACCGACCGCAGTTGTCCCGGCCAGACGGCCCTGAGAGCCAAGGGTGAACCCGACAGTGTACGCCGCCGGGTCGCCGGCGGTATCGGGCGAAGGCGACGCTGTCACGCCGCTGACCGCTGTGGCGTTGGCCGTGACGGAGTACGTGAAGTTGCTCGTACCATTTCCCCACTGAACCGAGGTGCCGTACGTGCCGGGCTGCGAAGGGTTGATGACCCCAGAGATGACAATTGAGAAGGTGGTCTTATCTGGAACGACCGGAGAACACGTGAAGCTGACCTGATTGCCGACCTTGGAGAATGCGGTCACTGAGGACCCAGTTGAGATCGAGATGCTCCCAGCTGTGACGGCGCTGATGTCCGCATTCACAGGGAATGTCAGCGTGACTCCGGAGATCGTCTCTCCGTTGCCGGTTCTGCCTCCGTAGGTGTACGTGGTCGATGCATTCGCAGCGCTGCTGCCGGCGGCGAACGTCACGGCATTCACTGCCAGCGCCGCGACAGCGCCCAGCGCAAGAACGCACAAGACCCCGACGACGAGCGCAAGCGCCGTCTTCGGGGACCGCCGATACCAACTGCGAAGACGTGCGACCATCAGGAGGTCACCCGGCTCTCGGTATCGTATGCATCCTTCTGCAGTCTCAAGCCTCGCCTGCCCTCAACCTGACGTTCAGTCTTCCGGCTCTACTCCAGCGCTTCCAACCGGGCTTTCAAGCCCTCGTCGTTCGGCGCCAGGAATACCGCTTCTTCCAGCGCCTCGCGCGCCTCGTCATACATCCGCGCACTGCTGTATGCCTCGGCCTGCAAACTCAACAACAGGACCCGCTGCTCCTGGCCGATGGTCTCGTCCTCAAGCAGCGTGCCCCAGAGCTGAGCAGCCTCGGCATACTTCCCGACCTGCATGTATGTGCGCGCAAGTTCATCCCTATATGAAGGGTTATCGTCAAGTTCGACGGCGGCCTCAAGATGCGTGAGTGAGTTCTTGGTCTCGCCGGTGAGCCTCTCGAGCATCGCCATGCGATAGAGCGTGACATGATCCTCGGGATCGGCTTCGACCACGGCCGCGTACTGCTCGATCGCCTCAGCGTTCTTGCCCTGAGCAGCAAGCGCGAGCGCAAGCAGCTTGCGCGCCTCGAGGTCGGCGGGATTATCGGTGACGGCCTGGGCGAGCGCGCCCTCCGCTCCGTCGAAGTCACCGCTGTCGTAGGCCGCTTGGGCATCGAGGACTTCCTCCGAGGATGCCTCGGGTGAGTCAGCCTTGTTCGAGACGGCGAAGTAGATGCCGACACCGATCGCGATCACAGCGATTATGACGCCCAGCCAGACAAGAAGTCGGGGCATCACGCCGTGGCGTCTGGTGCGTGTGCCCCGCGTCGCATCGTCCAACGTGAATCTCCCTTTGCATGCCGACGAAGCGGGCATCCCGCTCCTTACATTAGTCTACCTTGATTCCGTGCTCAGAACCACCACTCATCGGGGCGTTCTGTGGCGTCTGACGACATTGCCCAGTGCCTCGTGACAGGAGTCACAGAAGACCGACATCCCGCACGCTGCAAACCGCACGCCAGCATCACGTATGTCGGCTAAGCGACTACGCCCTCGGGAAGAAGGGATTCACTTTCAGCTCTCGCGCAATGGTGGTGTCGGGCCCGTGTCCGGGGTGCACGACGGTCTGCGGAGGCAGAGCCGCGAGGCGCGCTACCGAGGCGCGCAGGGTCTTCGCATCACCGCCGTGGAAGTCGGTACGGCCCACGCTGCCTGCGAACAGCGTATCGCCCGAGAACAGGTGCTCCTCCCCCAGTAGCGAGATCCCGCCGGGCGTGTGGCCCGGCGTGTGCAGCACCTCGAGCGAAAGGCCACCCGCCTCGATCACGTCCCCCTCGTGAAGGCGACGATCGACCGCGGGGGCACGATCGCTGAATCCGAAGTAGGCGCCACCGTTGGTCTCGGCAGAAACGACTGCGTCCGCGTCCGCCTCGTGCACCAGCAGCGGAGCGCCCGTCGCCGACATGAGACCGGCTACTCCGCCCAGGTGGTCGAAATGCCCGTGCGTGAGGACGATGGCCGCGACTTCTCGACCTGCGACGGCTTCCAGAATGACATCCGGGTCTGCAGCCGGGTCGATCACGACCGCCGGACCACCCTCGTCATCGCCGACAACGAAGCAGTTGGTATCGAGGGCGCCCAGAACGAGTCGCGCGATCCTCACGACTCGCTCCCCTTGCGTCCGCCGCCTTCGGGGAGCATGCGCTTCGCCTCGAACACTCCACCCACGGCGCGGACGGTGCTGAGGACCTTGTTGAGTTGGTCCATGTTGCCGAGCTCGAAAAGGAAGCGCATGGTGGCGATTCCCTGGCGGTCGGTCGAGACTGCCGCCGAGAGCACGTTGACGCCGGCGTCCGCGAGGGCGACCGACACGTCTTGCAGAAGCCGCGTGCGGTCGAGCGCCTCGATGACGATCTCGACCTGATAGGTGGACGCATGCCCGGTGTCCCACTCGACATCGATGATGCGCTCCGGCTGCGAAAGGAGTTCGCCAGCGTTCGGGCAGTCCTTTCGGTGCACCGAGACGCCACGACCGCGCGTCACGAAGCCGACGATCTCATCCCCCGGCACGGGGTTGCAGCAATGCGCCAACCGCACCAGGAGGTCATCGATACCCTTGACGCGCACACCCGACTGCGGGCGACGGCGCTTGGCGCGCGGCGGCGTCATCGGCGTGGTCGGCAGCAGCGTGGGAGCCGTTTCCTCGGCTTCCTTCGCCGCCGTTGTGTCTTTCGACATGTGCTTGATGAGCTTGGTCACGACCTGCTTGGGGCTTGTCTTGCCTGCTCCGATCGAGGCCAGCAGGTCATCGGCAGCCTGGTAGTTCATCTCGGCGGCGACGGCCTCGAGGGACTTGCCCATCCCCTGACTTCCCAGACCCATCCCCTGCTTGCGCAGTATCTTGGTGAGCTCATCGCGACCGTTCTGCAGATCGTCGACACGATTCGCCTTGGAGAAGTACGTGCGTATCTTGCTTCTCGCCGAGGAGGTCTTGACGATGTTGAGCCAGTCCCTGCTGGGCCCGGAGCTCTTGTTGGTGAGGATCTCGACACGGTCGCCCATCTGCAGCTCATAGCCGAGCGGAACGATGGAGCCGTTGACCTTCGCGCCGACGCAATGGTGCCCGACCTCGGTGTGGATCGCGTACGCGAAGTCGATAGGCGTTGAGCCGCGGCGGAGCGACTGCACATCCCCCTTGGGCGTGAACACGAAGACCTCGTCTTCGAACAGGTCGATCTTGAGGGCCTCCATGAACTCCCGCGGGTCCTTGAGCTCCGTTTGCCATTCGAGCATCTGGCGCAGCCAGGCGAGGCGCTCGTCGAATGACTCGTCGCCCTTGCCGCCTTCCTTGTAGCGCCAGTGCGCGGCGATGCCATACTCCGCGGTACGGTGCATCTCCTCGGTGCGGATCTGGATCTCGAGCGGTCTACCGGCGGGGCCGATGACGGTCGTGTGCAGCGACTGGTACATGTTGAACTTGGGCATCGCGACGTAGTCCTTGAAGCGTCCCGGCACCGGCTTCCAGATGGAATGCACCGTGCCGAGGGCGCCGTATACGTCCTTGACGGAATCCACGATCACGCGCAGCGCGATGAGGTCGTATATCTCGCTGAAGTCCTTACCGCGCTGCGTCATCTTCTGATAGATGCTGTAGAGGTGCTTGGGCCTGCCCGAGATCTCCGAGCTGACCCCGATGAGTTCCAGTTCGCCGGTAAGCTGTCTGATGACCTGCTCCAGGTACGCCTCGCGCGCAGCGCGGCTCTCGGCCACCATCTTCTGGATCTGCTGGAACTTGCGCGGCTCCAGGTAGTAGAACGCGAGATCTTCAAGCTCCCACTTGATGCTGGAGATGCCGAGACGGTGCGCGAGCGGTGCGTATATCTCCATCGTCTCGATGGCCTTCTCGCGGCGCTTCTCGGCGGGCAACGCCGAGAGGGTCCGCATGTTGTGGAGGCGGTCAGCGAGCTTGATGAGGATGACCCGGATGTCCTTGGCCATCGCGATGAGCATCTTGCGCAGGTTCTGCGACTGGGCCTCCGCGAGCGAACTGAACTTGATGCGACCGAGTTTGGTGACCCCGTCGACCAGCGCGGCGACCTCGGGACCGAAACGTTCGCGCATCTCTTTGAGGGTGACGCCGCTGTCTTCCACGACGTCATGCAGGAGTGCGGCTTGCAGGGTCGCGGTATCGAGGTTGAGACCCGCGAGGATCATGCAGACCTCGATCGGATGATTGACGAAGGGCTCACCGGACTTGCGGGTCTGGCCGGCGTGCTTTTCGAGCGCGAAACGGTACGCGTCCTCAAGACCGGACACGTCCGCCATCGGGTTATATGTCTTGAGTTGGGCCTCTATGCCCTCGAGCGTGGCTGGCACCACGTGCCTCCCGGCCTGTCGGCGACACCCTATCCTGGGGTGTCGAGACGCTGTTTAGGCAGGATAGGACGATTGAACGCTTGGAGCAACAACACCGCATCGGCATGCAGCGCCCACTCGCGGAAGTCATCGAACTCCGCAAGCTCCTCCCGGCCCTCCGCGTAGCGAGTCGATGACGCGAGATCGAGCTTCGCCTCGGGTGCCGGCAGCATCACCAGCCGCCGGTACGCACCTGTCCCCTCGGAGTCGACAAGTCCCAGTTCCCTGAAGACGCCCACACCCGCCGAGACACCCTTGTCGGTCATCTTCGTCTTCGGGGCGCGCTTCTTCACGCGCTCGGCTATCTCGGCGTTGCTGATCTCTATCTCCGCGGATTCGGAGGTGAGGTCCTTCAGCGTGAGGTAGAGAGCCCCGAGGTCATCGCGCTCGGGCGCGACGGACTCCAGGATCATGCGGTTGATGCGTGCGTCCTTGCCCGAGTACACGACGTGCACATTGGAGCTGGTGCCGTCGCGTCCCGCCCGCCCGCACATCTGGTTGAACTCCACCTCGTTGAAGGGCAGGTGGTAGAGCAGCACGTGCCGGATGTCCGGGATGTTGACGCCTTCGCCGAAGGCGCTCGTCGCCACCACGACGCTGATCTCCCCCTCGCGGAACGCACGCTCCACGGCGTGCCTTGCCGAGCGGGTCAGGCCACCGTTGTAGAACGCCACGCGATGGAACAGCTCCGGGACCCTGGTGCGGATCTGCCGGGACAGCGAGACCGTCGTGTCTCGGCTGTTCACGTACACGATGACCTTCTCGCCCTTGGCGGCGAGTGAGGCGACGTAGGCGATCTTGTCCTCGCAACCGCGTCGATCCTCGACATGCAGGTTCTCGCGCACCGTTGGGTCGGTCACCACGCGTTCGATCCCCAGTACATCGACGATGGACCGCGCGACCTCATCTCCCGCGGTCGCTGTCACTGCAAGCACTGTAGGCCTGCCGAGAAGCTCGATGGCCCTGTCGAGGCGAGCATACGCAGGCCTGTGTCCGGCACGTGAGAGCCCCACGTGATGCGCCTCGTCGACGACCAGGAAGCCCACACGACCCGTCTCGGCAAAGCGCATGGCGTGATGATCGAGGAACTCCGGTGTCGTCAGCACGACGTCGAGCGTACCGTCGGCCAGCGCCGCGAAAGCGTCGTCGCGAGCGCCGAGCGCGGTCTCGCCGTTGACGACGCGAACGCTCATGCCGAGCTCCGCGAAGACGTCGGTCAGGTGAAACGCCTGGTCCGCGACGAGTGCGCGCAGCGGGTAGACGAACACCGACGCGCGGCCCCGTGCGATAGCCTCGCGAGCTGCGTGCATGTGGAAGATCAGTGACTTGCCGCGACCCGTCGCCATCACCGTCAGCGTGTTCCGACCCGCGGCGAGATGGTCCAGCGCCTCAGCCTGTGCGTCATGCAGTGTGCGCTCGCCGATGAAGCAGCGGCGCAACTCGCCGTCGAGAGCATCGGGCGCAAGCTGGCTTAGCGCTTCCCGCCGTTGTCGCGCGAGCTCGGATTGCTCCTCGTCGCCCTCGAGCGGCTCACGCCGCGCGACGCATACGTTCACGCCGAGACTCTCCCCCTCGGCCCCGCCGGTCACGTCGGTGACGGTCACGTCGTATTCGACGCCGGCATCCACGAACGGAGCGAGTGCGGCCGCAAGGCGACGATTGAAGAACCCGACCTGATCGCCGAACGGATCGTAGAGCGCGCACGCGTTCGAGTCGTACTCATTGTCCGGCTGACGCTCGAGGCGCAGCGGCGTGCCCTCGGTCAGACGCGCCACCGACTCCTGACGGCCCTCGAACGTCACGCCCGCAAGCTTGGTATGGAAGCTGTCGGCCTCACCGATGCCCGCATACTCCCCGCGTGCCAGGATCTCATCGGCCCGGGCGAACAGGTCGTCGACGAGCTCAGCTGCGGGCGCCGCCGACGAGGTCGGCCGCTCAGTGATGTCTCGCGTTCGCAGCTGCACCCGCTCGACACCCTGCCAGACGTCGCGAACAAGCTCGTAGGCGACATCGACTGCCGTCTCCGTGACCATCAGCCGCGCGGCGTCACGGCAGCGGAAGTAGATCCCGGGGACGGCCGCAACACCGTCATAGGCGGTGAAACGGAAGTGCTCGGCGTTCTTGCCCACACGACGCCGTCCATTCATGAACACGCCACGGCTCGCGAGCACCGGACTGCGATTACCATGGCCGAAAGGTTCGAGCCGCTCGAGTTCCGCAGCGAGTTCGATCCCAAGGTCATCGAGGCGGACCTCGGCATCGATGGAGATCGTCGGCACGAACGCCTCCGGGGGGATCGCCGCCATGAAGCGGCGTAGTCCGTCACGGAACACATCGAGTGATTCGGCCGGCAGCGTGACACCCACGGCGGCGGCATGGCCGCCAAAACGCGTGAACATCGCCGACATGGTGGAGACCGCCTCGAACAGGTCGACACCTTCAACACTGCGGCCGGAACCCTGAGCCTCGCCGTCCTCGATGCAGAAGAGCAGCGCGGGCACACCGAAACGCCCCACGAGTCGCGAGGCAACGATACCGCGAACCCCTTCGTGCCAGCCCTCGCCGGCGAGCACCAGCACGCGGTCGCCCTCGTCGAATACCCGCTCGGCCTCCGCCAGGGCGGCATCCATGAGGTCGCCCTCGGCAGCCTGCCGCATCCTGTTGTGCTCATCGAGCGCGTTCGCGAGTTCTTCCGCGCGCCCGGCATCCTCGGTAGTGAGTAGCTCGAGCGCGAGAGCCGGGTCGGCCATCCGGCCGGCAGCGTTCAACCGCGGTGCGAGCGCGAACGCCACGCGATCCGATGTGAGCGTCTCGATATCCACCCCGGCCACGTTCGCGAGCGCGGCAACACCCGCCCTCGGCGTGTGGCGCGTCCGCGCGATCCCATCGCTGACCAAAGCGCGGTTCTCGGACACCAGCGGCACGACATCGGCAACCGTCCCGAGCATCGCCAGATCGGTGAGCTGCAGCCAGACGTCGGGGAACCCCAGCCGCGCGCCCACGGCCTGCACGAGCTTGAGCGCGACCCCCGCACCCGCCAACTCGTCGAACGACGCACCCGGCTCGAGTTTCGGATCGGCCACCGGACCCGATGGCACGCCCTCCCCTGGCTCGTGGTGGTCGGTCACCACCGTTTCGATGCCCTTCTCGGCCAGCAGAGCCACTTCGGCCTCCGAAGAGATGCCGCAGTCGACGGTGATCACCAGCCGCGGGGCAAGGCTCGCGATGCGTTCTATGGACGCCGCAGTGAGACCGTAACCCTCACGGAATCGGTGCGGCACGGTGGCGGAGACGTCGGCTCCCATAGCCCGCAGGCCGAGAAGCGTCAGTGCCGCCGAGGAGATACCATCCAGATCGAAGTCGCCGAAGACGAGGATGCGCTCGCCTGCGCGGACGGCCGCCGCGACGCGGTCGGCGACCGCAGGCATCCCGGGAATCGCCTCCGCACTGCCCCAGTCGCGCTCGAGTGATGGTGACAGGAATGCCCGGGCAGACTCCGCGTCCGCGAATCCACGAGACGCAAGGACCCGCGCCGTGACTGGCGAGATACCCAGGTCGGCAGCGAGTGAACGGACGGCCGCGTCATCGGCCGGCAGGACCGACCAGGACGGGCGACTGCATGCGGTTCGCGTCATGTCCCCATTCTACCCGTCGGGGCCGACACGCTCGGCGTGCCGGCCCCGTTTCGGGTCCAAAGCGGTTCTTAGGCCGCGTGCCTCTCGTACTTCTTCTTGAGCGCCTGGAACTTGGGCTCGCGTTCCTTCCACAGCGCATAAATCGGGCTCGCCACGCCGATGGAGGAGTAGGCGCCCGAGATCATGCCGATGAACAGAGCGAACGCGAAGTCCTTCAGCGTCGAGCCGCCGAACGTCAGGAGGCAGACCACCGGGATGAGCGAGGTCAGGCTCGTGTTGATCGAGCGCGCCAGTACCTGGTTGATCGACTCGTTCGCCATCTGCTGGAACGTCTGCTTGACCAACCGCTGGCTGTTCTCGCGGACACGATGGAACACCACGATGGTGTCATAGAGCGAGTACCCGAGGATCGTCAGCAAAGCGGCCATCGTGTTCGGCGTGAACTCCTTGCCGAACAGCGAGTAGATGCCGAGGGTGATGATGACGTCGTGCACCAGAGCGATGACCGCGGTGATCGACATCTTGTACTCGAAGCGCAGCGAGATGTAGGCGAGGATCGCGAGGATCGATGCGCCCAGCGCGTACAGCGCCTTCTCGGTGATGTTCTTGCCCCAGCCGGGACCGATGGTGGTGACGTTGACGTCCTGCTCCGGCAGGCCGAGCTCGGCGACGATAGCGCCGAACGCCTCGTTCGCCGCATCGGCATCGCCTTCGGCCGTCCGGACGAGGAACCCGCCGTCATCAGTAGGCTGAATGGTCGCGTTGCCGGCGTTGGGGACGTTGGCCGCGTCGAGGGCGCTGCGCATGTCATCGGTGGTCACTCCGCCATCAGCGACGAACGTCATGACCGTGCCGCCCTGGAACTCGATGCCGAACACGAGCCCGCGAATCGCGAGTGATCCGATGCTGAGAGCGATCAGCGCTGCGGAGAACGCGAAGAGCCACTTCTTGTTGCCGAGGAAATCGATGTTGGGTCTACGCATCCGAATCAGCCCCCTTCATGCCGAAGATGAAGGGCTGCTTGGCCACAACCGACTCGGCAAGCGTGATGATCGCGGGACGGGTGAACAGGAACGCCACGGTGAGGTCGATCACGATACCGATCATCAGCGTGAGCGCGAAGCCCTTCACCGGGCCGATCGCTATGAGGTAGAGCATGAGCGCCGAGACGAACGTCACGATGTCAGCATCCACGCTGGTGAGCAGCGCGTGCTTGGTACCCGACTTCGCGGCGCTGCGGAAGGTCTTACCCATGCGTACTTCCTCTTTGAAGCGCTCGAACATCAGGATGCTCGAGTCGGCCGCAAGACCGACGGTGAGCACCATACCCGCGATACCCGGCAGCGAGAGCGCGAACGCACCCACTCTAGACAGCACCGCGAGAACACCGAGGAAGAGCGAGGCGAAGATCCCCAGGCTGAACCAGGAAATGACGCCGAGGCCGCGATAGTAAAGCGCCATGAACACCATGACGAGGCCGAGACCCACGAGACCGGCGAGCAGACCCTGCTGAAGCGAGTCCTGGCCCAGCGTGGGACCGACGACCCGCGACTCGGAGAACGTGAGATTCACGGGCAGCGCGCCCGCCTGCAACACCGCGGCGAGACGCTTGGCCTCCTCGGCAGTGAAGCTGCCGGATATCTGTGTGTTGCCGGACAGGATCGGCTCGTTGACGACCGGAGCCGATTGCACGGTGCCGTCAAGCACGATCACGACCTGGTTGCCGACGTTGGCCGACGTGAACTCCGCCCACGCCTTCTCGCCTACGGTGTCGAAGCCGAGCGTGACGGCCGGCCGACCCGTCGGGTCGACATCGGTCGCTGCGCGGGTCACGTTCGCACCGGTGACGATCGTCGCGGAGGCGTCGTAGCTGCCTTCGGGGAGCTGCACGCCATACGTGAGGATCTCGGTGGTGTTGACGCTCGCAGCGGGTACGAAGTCGAGGCGTCCGGTGCTCTGCAGCGCCTTGAGCGCCTGATCGGAGTCCTCGACGCCCGGCAGCTGCACGAGGAAGGAGTCGGCACCCTGACGCTGAACGGTCGCCTCGGATACACCGAGTCCGTTCACGCGGTTCGTCAGGATGGTAGAGACGCGCGTCATCGCGTCTTCTGTGATCGTCTCGTTCGCATCGGGCTCAGCGGTCAGGATGACTGAGAGCCCACCCTTGATGTCGAGACCCTGTGTGATCTTGGTGTCGAGCGGCCAGAACTGCCACCATGCCAGCCCGACAAGCACCACCACGAGGGCAAGTGCGAGAAGGTTACGTTGCTTGGGGTCCATGGTCGTGTATCGTCCGTCCTTCCATTGCGCGACGTGCCGCTACAGCAGCTGCGTCTCGTTGATCACCAGACTGAATCTCGCATTCAGCACGCCTGCCGCCTTGCGACAGATCTGCATCCGCGAGAGGAAGATCTCGAAGTACTCCATGACCTGACTCTCCGCCGTGTCGATGTCGATCTCCAGCGTGAGCGTCCTGGTCTCCTCATCCACACGCAAGAAAGACCGCTTCGCAGCATAATTGACGCGGTCGTGTATGTCGAAGGTGGCTGGATCTGTGTTGCGCACCCGGGTGTGGTGGACGTCTGCCTTGTCGGCCATGATGATCGCCGCACCCACCGCAGTGGCCGGCACTCCGATCTCCTCTTCGTGATTGCCGAGCGCATTCATCACCACGGCGACCTCAGTGAAGTCCATGCCGAGACGCACGAGCGTCGTCTTCGCAAGCATCGCGGCTGATACGCCATGGAACTCGCGGGAGATACAGTTGCCGATGTCGTGCATGAAGCCGGCGATCGAAGCGACCTCGGCAGTCCGCTCGTCATAACCCAGCCGACGCAGGATGTTTCCGGCGATGTGCGCCACGAGGTTGGCGTGCCGAAGACCGTGCTCGGTATAGCCGAGCACCCCCAGGTAGTCGTCGCCCATCTGCAGGTATGCGAGCACGCCCGGATCGGCCTGGACGTCGTCCAGCATCACGAGCTTGCCTGCCTCGGCCATGCTAGTCCTCGAGCTTCCGGGCCACCGCGCTACGCAAGACTTCGATGACCGTGCCCGGAGCGATCTCCAGACCCAGGCGATCATCCTCGAGCGTGACGATGGTCCCGTAGATGCCACCGATCGTGAGGATACGATCGCCCACGGCGAGAGACGCGACGAGCGCTTGTTGTTGCTTCTGGCGCTTCATCTGCGGACGGATGAAGAGCAGGTACATGCCACCCAGGACCAGAGCGATCCAGAGAAGCTGACCGAGTGCTGCGCTATCCATGAGAACCTCCGGATACTGCGGACACGGACGTGCGCCGACGTTCCAGCGCACGATACTGCATCATACCACTCGCACCGGGCCTAGTAGTCGTCAGCGCCGGGTCCGTCGAGCCAGGCGGCAAGGAACTCGCCGTAGGTGCCGTCCTCGATGGCGCTGCGTGCTCGGCGGGCCAATTCAAGCAGGAAGTACAGGTTGTGCACCGAGAGGAGCGTGGCTCCCAGCATCTCCTTCACGGTCACCAGATGCCGCAGGTAGGAGCGCGTGTACTGCGTGCACGTAGGACAAGAACACTCGGGATCGAGCGGACCGGTATCCCGGGCATACTTCGCGTTCTTCAGGTTCATCCTGCCCGAGGAGGAGAACGCGGTCCCCGTGCGGGCGGTACGAGTCGGCAGGACGCAGTCGAACATGTCGATGCCCAGTGCGATCGCACGCAACATCGTCGTCGGGTTGCCCACGCCCATGAGATAGCGCGGACGGTCCTCGGGCAGCATCGCTGCCACCGGCGCCAGACTCTCGAGCATCAGCTCATGCGGCTCCCCCACCGAATACCCGCCGATGCCATAGCCGGGGAAGTCCAGCGCGACGGTGCGCTCGACACTCTCTGCCCGCAGGTGCGGATAGACGCCACCCTGGATGATGCCGAACAGTGCCTGGTCCTCGCGTGTATGAGCGGCCTTGCAGCGCGCAGCCCACGACGCCGAGCGCAGGACCGCCTCGGCCACGGTCGTCTGCTCGGCGGGATACGGAGGGCACTGGTCCAACACCATCGCGATGTCGGCCCCGAGCTCCTGCTGGATGCGCATGTTCTCTTCAGGCGTCCAGAAGTGCTTCGCTCCGTCGATGATCGAACGGAACTCCACGCCATCGTCGGAGAGCTTGAGCGTGTCGGCGAGCGAGAATATCTGGAACCCGCCCGAGTCGGTCAGGATCGCACGGTCCCAGTTCATGAACGTGTGCAGTCCGCCGTTGTGCGCGACGATATCCGACCCGGGTCGCAGGAACAGGTGGTACGTGTTGGCGAGCAGGACCTGCGCACCGATCTCCGAGAGCTGCGGTGTGGTCACGCTCTTGACGGTGGCGCGAGTGCCAACCGGCATGAACACCGGTGTCCGAACCGGTCCGTGGGCGGTCTCGAACACACCTGCCCGCGCTGCGGTCAGGCGATCTGCGGCTGTGACATCGAAGGTGAAGAGAGTCATGCGCAGATTCTACCAGGAACGCCGGGTACCGAGACCGAAGAGCGGGTATCCTTGACCGTGAACCGGAACAGGATGCACGCCGTCTTAAGGAGCACAGACAGTGGTCGGCAGGGCAATGAGCGACAACGAGCTCATCGCCGCCGCGATCGGCGGTGACGAAGGCGCGTTCTCGATCCTCGTGCGTCGCCACGCCGATGCCGTCTACGGCCATGCATTGCGGTTCTTCGGCGACAGGAACGCCGCCGAAGACGCGACGCAGGAGGTGTTCCTCAAGGTGTTCCGTGCGCTCGCCACGTTCGACAACAGGTCGCGCTTCTCGACGTGGCTCTACCGTGTCACGCGCAACGTGTGCCTCGACATGGTGAGACGCGGTTCCCGCCAGCCGGTCGCGGTCGACCCGATCGACCTGGCGCCGCCACCCGTGTCCGACTTCTCGGACGAGATCGCCACGCGTGATGCGGTCGAGCGCGCGATGCAGTCGCTGTCGCCGGAGGACCGGGCCGCGCTTGATGCCGTGACGCTCTTCGACCTCAGTTACGAACAGGCCGCCGAGGCACTTGGCGTCCCCCAGGGCACCGTGAAGTCGCGCGTGTTCCGTGCGCGCCGCACGCTGGTCTCACTCCTCGTTCCGGTCGATTCCGCCGAGGGAGGTGCATGATGGACTGCCTCGACGTTCAGCAACTGCTTTCTGAGATCGCCGACGGGCGCGCCGTACCCACCGACGAACTGGCTGCCGCACGGGCACACTGCGACACGTGCACCGAATGCGCTGCGTTCGAGCGCGGCCTTGCAGTGCTGTCTGCAGCGGGCGGGCCCAAAGCACCGGAGGGTCTAGTGGATGCGATCTTGCTGGAGGTCGATCAGGCCTCACATGCCGCGAACCGTGAGGCCTTCGCTGATGACACTTCGTTGACTCCGCATCCGAAGACCGCTCGAGACCTGCGCCCCTCGTGGTGGGCACCTCGACTCGCCGTGTTCGCGACGGCAGCGGTGGTCCTCGTGGCAGCGCTGACGATCACCGCCATCGGCTTCACCGGAGGCTTCCGTCAGCTCCTGCCCAAAGACGCAACAGAATCAGTCACTTCCACCGATGAAGAGGCGGCCGACTGGATGCTCGGCGAGTCCGCACCCGTTGCAGAAGACTCGGCGACCACTAACGCGGCAGCTGCGGCCGTACCCGCATACATCACTGTGAACGGCCGCGTCTACGTTGCGGCGGACGCGCCCCCGATCGAAGCGGAACGGAGCTCACTCGTGACCGTGGCGCCGGTGGATGGAAGGTCTGCCGAGGGGACGGACGCGCCCCTGTACGCGTATTCTCAGGACGAATCGACATACTCGATCATGATCGAGGAGTCCGGCACCTGGACAGCCTATGAGGCCGTGACGCGCCGCTTCGCCGGAACCGTCTACCAACTGACGACGCGCCCGGATCTCGCTCAGGGTATGTGGCCGGATCTGCCTGCCGAGTATCCGGCTCCCTCCGCAAGCGACGGGTCACCGACGTTCCGCTTCTTCGGGTATGACGAGGACGCCGTGCCGATTTACATCCCCGCGGCGAACACCGAGGTCGACGGGTTCGCTATCGCGCCGGGCACCGCCCCTGATGACCCGGCAGCGGGCAACCCGAACTGGACGTGGTGGACCCCGCTCCCCTGAAGCGTCAGAGGATGAGCATCGCATCGCCGAAGGACAGGAAGCGATACTTCTCGGCAGCCGCAGTCTGATACGCACGCATCACGAGCTCGCGGCCCGCGAACGCACTCACCATCATCAGCAGCGTCGAGCGTGGCATGTGGTAGTTGGTGACGAGTACATCCACGACTCCGAAGCTGAATCCGGGCAGGATGAACAGGTCGGTCTGACCCTCGGCAGCCTCTACCAGCTTGGTCTGCTCGTTGTAGGCGCTCTCGAGCGCCCGCACGGTGGTCGTACCGACCGCGATGACCCGGTCGCCACGGGCCTTGGCGGCGTTCACCGTCTCGGCCGCCCATGACGGCACACGGAAGTGCTCGGTGTGCATCTGGTGGTCGTGCGGATCGTCCTCGCTTACCGGACGGAAGGTATCGAGACCCACGTCGAGCTCGACCTTGGCAAGATGAACGCCGAGCCGCTGCGCCTCTTCCAGCAGCTCCGGAGTGAAGTGCAGGCCGGCCGTCGGGGCGGCCACACTGTGCTCCTCGGCCGAGTACACGGTTTGATACTGCTCGGGGTCCTGCAGTTCGCGCGTTATGTACGGCGGGAGCGGCATGATACCGAGACGGTGCACAGCATCGATCATCGAACCCGACCTTGGCGTGAACTGCACGAGTCGCCCACCGGACTCCTCGAGTACGTCGACGATGAGCGCGGTCAGCTCCCCGTCGCCGAACACCACGCGAGCGCCCGGCTTGAGCCGACGTCCCGGCTTGACCAGGCATTCCCAGGTGTCGGCATAGCGCCGACGCAGGAGCAGGACCTCCACCGCTCCCCCGGTCTCGTCCTTGGCACCGATGAGGCGCGCAGGAAGGACGCGAGTCTCGTTGACCACCAGCACGTCGCCGGCCCGCAGGTACTCCAACACGTCCCTGAACGCCCGGTGGTCGATCTGGCCGCTCGAACGATCGACGACCATGAGCCTGCAGGCATCTCTCGGCACCATCGGTTCCTGCGCGATAAGCCCGCTCGGCAGTTCGTAGTCGAAGTCGTCAGTGCGCACGAAAGCGCCTCCTTGATGCCCGGTCGGCCGTCGTTCGAAGTGTAGCGCAACAAAAGCTCAGCCGCGCCGCGCGCGTCGCTCCTCGCGCTGCTGCTGTGCCTCAACATCGCTGAGCACGCAGCCGCAGTAGTTCTGGCGATACATCCCGAGTTCGCGGGAGCGCGCGGTCCCGCTGCGATACTGCTCGCGGAAGTCGGTGTCGATGTAAGTGATACCGGCTTCCTCGCACGCCTCGATACCGGCGTCGCGGATACTGTCGGCATCCTGGTAGGGGCTCACCGTGAGCGTGGTGGCCACGGCGTCATAGCCCAGCTCGGCCGCCCGCGCGGCGGTCATGCCGAGACGAAGCCGGAAGCATGCGCGACAGCGCCGAGCAGGATCATCCTCGAGACCGGCGACCGCGCGCATCCACCTGGCGATATCGTACGGCTCCTCGATCACCCGCACGCTCTCGCGCTCGGCGTACTCCTGCAGCGTCTCGAGGCGCCGCCGGTACTCCGCAAGCGGGTGGATGTTCGGGTTCGCGTAGCACACTGTGACGTCGTGCTCGACCCTGAGCGCATCGAGAGGCTCGATCAGGCATGGGCCACAGCATGCGTGAAGCATGACCTTCAACCCGTCCACCTCCCTCTGCGCTCACATACGCACAACAGTGTACAACCTGGCTCTGAGAACAATGACGGCGGCCCCGCATGCGGGGCCGCCGAGCGCCATCGTAGATTCGTGAAGCTAGAGCTTGACGACGTTGCTGGCCTGCAGCTTGCCGTTCTGGCCAGTGGTGATCTCGAAGCTCACTGCCTGGCCCTCGTCGAGGGTCTTGAAGCCCTCGCCCTGGATCTCGCTGTAGTGGACGAACAAGTCTTCCCCGTCCTCGCGCGAGATGAACCCATACCCTTTGTCAGGATTGAACCACTTGACGGTACCTTCAGGCATGCCAACCCATCCTTCCACCCCCGGAGGGGTCCCACTCGTGCGACGTGCTTGTCGAAGCTTGTCCGTCCGACCACTCATGTGACCGGGGTGGAACGATGGCGCCTAGCGTGCTGACAAACGGTGTCGCATCCTAACGGGTGCACGGGCACCCACAACAGGCAGATAGTAGCATATCGTCGCGAGATGATAGCGCCTCAACTACGCCTCTGAGCAGGTACGCAGTGTGCGTCAGCCCTCTTCCGAGATGACAGCGGCGCGTCGGCGGCGGTCTCTGGCGGCAACGAACATCAGCGCCACCACAGCGACAACGAGCAGCCCACCGACCGCAAGAAGAGCGGTCGTCGCACCGGCTTCGCCTCTCGCAGATCCGCCAAGCGTGTACGCCACCGCGATCTGGACCGTCCCGCCTTGGGCAAGCGTCAGTGAGGGCAGGGCGTAGAGCGTCTCGCCCTCCTCGTTCGAGAGCGGGTCACCGGTGGGCTCCGGACTTATCTCAACATCAGACACACCCGGCTCAAGGCGCACGGACATCAACAGCGGCGCCTCTTCACCGGTATTCACCCAGGGCAGAGCGACAGAGACATCGTTGCCCGAACGCGTGGGGGCCACATAGGCAGCTTCGACCTGGGCAACGTTAGACTCAGACATCACGAATTCGACGACCTGGCCACCACTCACCGCGGTCACCGTCGCCTCGCGATAGGGATCGGCTGCCGGATCATCGCCTACGATCTCGCCCGACCACAACACCGTGGCGCCCGCTGGCAGCGGCACCCTTACCGTAGCGGGCAGCTCCGTTTCCGGCGCGAGGATGACGTTGACGATCATCTCGGACACGCCGCTCGTTCCGGCGGGAAGGAACTGGACCTGATACTCGAGCACTCGAGCCTGCGCGACCGCCGGCACCGCCAACATAAGCATGGCGAGAGCGGTGACGATCACAATCCGGGTCGAACGGGTCCGCACTGCTGTCATCGTTCCTCCAGTCCATTCACTACACATCGGCCGTAGCGGCCTCGGCCGCCGCGACGGTGTTCGCCATCAAGATCGCCCGGGTCATCGGGCCTACTCCACCGGGTACCGGCGTGATCGCCGAGGCGATCGGTTCGACCGTCTCGAAGTCCACATCGCCGACCAGCCCGTCATCGGTACGGTTGATGCCGACGTCGATGACGACCGCACCCGGCTTCACGTACTCGGCCGTGATCATGCGCGTCCGACCCACCGCCGCCACCAGGATGTCCGCCTCCCGGCACACCGCCGGCAGGTCCTGCGTGCGCGAGTGACACACGGTGACCGTCGCATTAGCGTTAAGCAAGAGCAGGGCCATCGGCTTGCCGACGAGTGTCGAGCGCCCGACGATGATGGCGTGCTTTCCGGCGGGGTCGATGCCGTAGGACTCCAGCATCTTCATCACGCCGAACGGAGTGCATGCCCGGGGAGCATCAAGGACCCTCACCAGTGAGCCGAGGTTGAACGGGCTCAGTCCGTCAACGTCCTTGTCAGGCGAGATGCGCGCGATGACCTCTTCTGTATCGAAGCCGGCCGGCAGCGGGAGCTGCACGAGGATCCCGTGCACGTCGTCGCGTGCGTTCAGCGAGTCGATCAGCTCGTTGAGCTTCTCCTGTGTGGTATCTGCAGGCAGGCGGTGGTCGAAGCTGCGGATGCCGATACGCTCGCAGTCGCGCTCCTTCATGTTGACGTACGCCTGTGAAGCCGGGTCCTCGCCAACAAGAACGACCGCGAGCCCGGGCGTTATGCCTCGCTCGGCCAACCGATCGACTCCCTCGCGCGTGTGTACCTCGACCTCGGCCGATACCTTCTTGCCGTCGATGATCGTCGTCACTACCTCTGCCTTCCTGTCGTCTCTTCCGTGCGTCGCCCAGTGTAACCGAGCCCGCCCGTAGCGGTCACTCGGCAGTATCCTTCTCCTTGACGATGGCGAGCACGCGTCGGAACAGCTCTGTGCCGGCCTTGCCCACGCCTTCGTAGATGACCGCCTCGGCGGTTGTGATCTGGGCGCCGGCCGAACGCAGACGCTCGAGCGCGATATCCCGATCGTATGCCCGCGCCGAGCACACGGCGTCCGCTACGACCTGCACATCGTAGCCATCCCGCAGTAGGTGCAGCGCCGTCTGCGTGACGCAGATGTGCGCTTCCATACCCATGAGCACTATCTGCTCGCGACCGGTCTCCTGCACTGCCGAGACTAAAGCGGGCTCCGCGCAGCAGTCAAAGGAGAGCTTCTCGATGGGGCCACGTGCGTTCGTCAGGACCGGCAGCAACTCTTCGACCGTCGGGCCGAGGCCACACGTGTACTGCTGCGTGTAGATCACCGGCACACCAAGCTCACCGGCGACGCGTACGAGTCGCGATACGCAGGCGACGATCGCATCCCGCTCTGGCATCGTTGCGGCGAGTCTGTCCTGCACGTCGATGACGATGACGCATGCACGCGCCGGATCGAATATAGCGAGTCCCACGGTCGACCTCCGATCACTGGTTGGCGCCGATTCTACCAGGTGCCCGCCTGCCGACCGATGGGTATGAACCAGAGCGTACCTACAACCCTACGACCATGGAGGCAAGCGATGTCCGACGCACCGATCCTTGGCCCTATGAACCACGTCGCCGATCTCGCGGCTGCGAGTGATTTTGAGAAGAAGCACACCCCGCATCTGGAGGTGTCACGTGCGGACGGCCAGGCCGTCGTCACCGTGACCGTGGGTCATGACGTGCCGCACCCCAACCAGCCGGATCACTACATCGCGTGGATCGAGCTGTACGCCGACGGTGCCGCGATCGCACGTTTCGACCTGTCCCCCGTGGCGACCGCACCGGTCGTCTCCATCGTGATCGCAGTGGATGACGGAAGCGTGCTTCGGGCCGTGGCCCACTGCAACCTTCATGGCCTGTGGGCGGCCGAGCTGGTGCTCTAGTCGCTAGATGATATCGTCCCCACCATCACTGCGCCGGTGATTCCGCACGCCGAGAAAGGTGCCGACCGCTACGATAATGACACCGATGGCGATGCCGATAAGCACGTCAGGGGTGAACATGCGGACTCCGATCCGTGTCGGTGCTGCGAGGCGATGATCTGATATGAGGGCTGGACGCTTTGGCGTCCAGCCCTCATCTGCTACTTGGTGTTGATGCTTATGGCTATGCGGGTCACTTCGCCATCCTCGGCGAAGGTCACACCGCCCTCACTGGTGCCCTTGGAGATAGTGAGGATGCCGGACTTCTCGCCGGCTGTCCCGGTGGTCATCTCAGCGAGGATCTCCCAACCCTCGTCCGCAAGCTCTTCCTTGTACCACTCGAAGACCTCATCGTAGGAATCCTCGGTGACAAGACCGACGTAGAAGCCGGTACCCTCGCCAGAGGAGATCTTGCTCGAGCTCTCGATATCCGCCTTGTAGACAGGGAAATCCCCTGGGAATCCGTCGGGGATGTCGCTGGCTTCGCCCGCAATCTCAACGGTCGCGCCGTCCTCGGTCTCATAGGTCACGGTACCGTCGTCAGTATCGACATCGACACCTGTCGTGCCCTCGACGATGCCCTCCGCAACGGTCTCAGCAAGCTCATCCGCCGCCTTCTTGCAGCCGGTGAGGCTGAAAGCGAGTGCTGCGACAACGACGAGCATAAGCCCGGTGACATACCACTTCCGCGTCATGTGATCCCCTCTTCCGTGACGTTGACTGCTCCCTAGTATATGCCCCGGTGCCCGCGCTCAGAAGAGTCCCTGCTGCGCCGCCGGATCTGCGGGCGCGACCAGCCCCAGATGCTCGTAGGCGCGGGCAGTGGCCTGTCGCCCCTTTGGTGTCCGCATGAGGAAGCCGAGCTGCAACAGGTACGGCTCGTAGACGTCCTCCAGCGTGTCGGACTCTTCGCCCACCGCAGCGGCGAGCGTGTTGAGTCCCACCGGACGACCGCTGAACTTCTCGATCAGGGTCTCCAGGATGGCGATGTCCATCCGGTCCAACCCCATGTGGTCCACCTCGAAGAACGCGAGTGCCTCGGCGGCCACGTCCTCGGTGATCTCGCCGTCGCGTCGGACCTGCGCGTAGTCTCGCACGCGCTTCAGGAGACGGTTCGCGAGACGGGGTGTGCCCCTTCCCCGTCGCGCTATCTCGGCGGCGCCGTCCGCGGTGATGCTGACGCCAAGTATGCCGGCCGACCGGGTGACGATAGCGCCGAGTTCCTCGGCATCGTAGTACTCAAGCCGGAAGGCCATCCCGAAGCGATCGCGAAGCGGCCCGGTGAGCAGCCCGGTGCGTGTCGTCGCCCCGACCAGCGTGAACCGCGGCAGATCGAGGCGCAGCGAACGCGCCGCTGGTCCCTTGCCGATCACGATATCGATCTTGAAGTCCTCCATCGCCGGATAGAGCACCTCTTCAACCGCACGGTTCAGGCGGTGTATCTCGTCGATGAAGAGCACGTCATCCTCGGACAGATTCGTGAGGATCGCCGCAAGGTCACCGGCACGCTCGATCGCCGGCCCCGACGTGGTCCGCATCTGGACGCCGAGCTCGTTGGCTATCACGCCCGCCAGCGTCGTCTTGCCAAGCCCGGGAGGGCCGGACAGCAGCATATGGTCGAGCGCCTCGCCGCGCGCTTTCGTCGCCTCGATGAGGACGGCAAGATTGTCCTTCACCCGCGTCTGGCCCAGGTACTCGTCAAGACACCGGGGGCGCAGAGATCGGTCTATCTCGAGGTCGTCCTCGGTGTGCTCCGCCGAGACGAGCCGCTCGGAATCATCTGGCTCCCAGACGGTGCTCACGAGCCACCTCCCAATCGGCGCAGGGCGTGCTTAAGCAGCGCATTCGTGTCCGCAGGCCCACCCTCGTAGCCCTTCAGGGCACTGGCCGCTTCCGCTGCTGAGAAGCCCATCGAGAGCAGTGCGTCCCGCGCCTCCGCGGCCGCATCCACACTGACGCCCGCAGGCGTCGCGCTGAGATCCGGCACGCCGAGCTTGTCCTTGAGCTCGAGGATGATGCGCTGCGCGGTCTTCTTGCCGATGCCCGATACCGAGCTGATCACCGCGACGTCTTCTCGCGCGATCGCCTCGATCAGGGACGCCGGCGCATACGAGCTCAGCGCTGCGAGCGCCACTTTCGGTCCGACACCGCTCACGGTGATGAGGCGCTCGAACAGCGACTTCTCCTCGGCGTTCTCGAAGCCGAAGAGTGAGACCTCGTCTTCTCGCAGATGCATGTGCGTGAGCACCGTGACCTCATCGCCCTCTGAAGGCAGCGCCGCGAGAGACGAGGTGGACATCGAAACCCGGTAGCCGACACCGTGCACGTCGAGCACGCAGTGCGACAGGCCCTTCTCGGCGATCCGACCCGTGAGGAACGCGATCATCGTGGCACCTCCGCGAGCGCCCGGCCGGCGCGCATGTGTGCGTGACAGATGGCCGCGGCCAGCGCGTCAGCTGCGTGGTCAGGATGTGGCTCCTCGGCGAGACCCAGCAGTACGCGCACCATGTACTGCACCTGCGCTTTGTCGGCAGAGCCGTTCCCGACGACCGCCATCTTGATCTCCCCGGGGCCGTATTCACCCAGCGCGAGCCCGGCGTCGGCGGTAGCGAGCACCGCAACTCCCCTCGCCTGCCCCGTGGCGAACGCAGTCTTGGCGTTGGTGCCGAAGAACACGCTCTCGATACCGCACTCCGACGGCTGGTAGCGCGTGATGATGTCGACGAGCTCGCGGTGTACTGCCGAGAGGCGCTGTGAGAGCGGGTGCGCGGCCGGAGTAGTGATGCACCCGTAGGCGAGACAGCGGAACCGGTTCCCGGCGACCTCGACAACTCCCCAACCAGTGTTGGCGAGACCCGGGTCTATGCCGAGAACGATCACGCGCACCCCTCCAGCCGGCGACGGACTATCGAACGTATGTTCAGGATAGCACCCGTGAGCTGGCAGGTGAAGGTTGCCGAGAGGCGCTCACTCGTCGAGGGCAGCGGCGATCTCGTCGGTGAGCTCCATCGTGTGGTAGACGTTCTGGATGTCGTCGCTCTCTTCGAGCGCGTCGACCAGACGCAGCACCTTCTTGGCGTCCACGACAGTGACTACCGTCGAGTTCACGGGCTCCATGACGAGTTCCGCGCCCTTGACGGGGACGCCGGCCTCTTCGAGCGCGGCCTTCACGGCCATCACGTCGGCCGGCGCCGTGTAGACAAGCCACTCATCTCCGGCGTCTTCCATGTCTTCCCCGCCGGCGTCGGCGACAAGCAACATCAGCTCGTCCTCATCAGGGGCGTCTTGCTTCTCGACCATGATCTGCCCCTGGCGCTCGAACTGGAACGCAACGGAACCGCTCGTGCCCAGATTGCCCCCAGCTCGCGTGAACGCAGCCCTGACATCGGCCGCGGTGCGGTTCCGATTGTCGGTGAGCGCCTCTAGATACAACGCGACTCCCGCAGGGCCATAGCCTTCGTAGATGACCTCTTCGTAGTTCGCACCATCAGAGCCGCCGAACGCTTTCGCGATAGCACTCTCGATCTTGTCCTTGGGCAGCGAGTATGACTTCGCCTTGGCTATCGCTGCAGCAAGAGAGGCATTGTTCTCCGGGCTGGGGTCACCGCCCGTCTTGGCCGCGACGGTGATGATGCGTGACAGCTTCGAGAACAGCGCGCTGCGCTTCTTGTCCTGCGCCGCCTTGCGGTGCTTCGTGGTGGCCCACTTTGAATGTCCGGACATGCCTTTGTCCTTTCGGTCAGGAAGCGACGACCTCGTCGAGGAAGTACTTGTGGATGCGGGGATCGCCCGTGAGCTCAGGATGGAACGTGGTCGCGAGCAAGCCGCTCTGCCGAGCGGCCACGATGTGACCGTCATGGCTCGCAAGCTCCTCGCAGTCCTCCCCGATGGTCTCGATCCACGGCGCTCGGATGAAGACACCGCGGAACGCGCCGTCCGGAATGTGCTTGAAGTCGAGGTCTGCCTCGAACGAGTCGACCTGCCGGCCGTAGGCGTTGCGCCTCACGCTCACGTCCATCAGCCCGAGCGGCTCCTGATCGGGTAGCGCGTCAAGCACTTCCTTCGCGATCAGGATGGCGCCCGCGCACGTGCCCCAGATGGCCATGCCTGCTCCGTGCTGCTGACGGATCGGGTCGTAGAAGCCGTAGGCTTTCATCAGCTTCGCGATCGCGGTCGACTCGCCGCCGGGGATGATGAGGCCGTTGAGGTCGCCCATCTGCTCGGGCAGGCGTACGGCCACTGCCGACACGCCCAACGCCTGGAGCGTCATCATGTGCTCCCGAAACGCACCCTGAAGTGCGAGAACTCCTACGCGCACCCTACCAGCCCCGCTCCTGCATGCGTTCCGAATCCGGAATGTCTGAGATGTTGATGCCGACCATCGGCTCACCCAGATCGCGCGAGACACGGGCGATGATATCGGCGTCCTCGAAGTGCGTGGTCGCTTCGACGATGGCCTTCGCGCGCTTGGCGGGATCGCCACTCTTGAAGATTCCACTCCCTACGAACACGCCGTCGCAGCCGAGCTGCATCATGAGCGCCGCGTCCGCCGGAGTCGCGATACCACCCGCCGAGAAGTTGACGACCGGCAGCTTGCCGTTCTCGGCGACCCATCGCACGAGCTCGACCGGCGCCTGCAGGTCCTTGGCGGCCGTGAATAGCTGCTCCGGACGCAAGCCTTTGAGCCACGTGATCTCGTCTGAGACCGTGCGCATGTGGCGCACCGCCTCCACGACGTTGCCGGTACCCGGCTCGCCCTTGGTGCGCACCATGGCAGCACCTTCGCCGATGCGGCGCAGCGCCTCGCCGAGGTTGCGGCATCCACACACGAACGGGACCGCGAAGTCCCACTTGTTGACGTGGTACTCCTCATCGGCGGGCGTCAGGACCTCGGACTCGTCGATGTAGTCAACGCCGAGGGACTGGAGTATCTGCGCTTCCACGAAATGACCGATACGGCACTTCGCCATGACCGGGATGGAAACCGTCCCGACTATCGCTTCAACGATCGTGGGGTCAGCCATACGAGCGACGCCACCGGCGGCCCGGATGTCTGCTGGTACACGCTCGAGAGCCATGACCGCGACCGCACCTGCGTCTTCCGCGATCTTGGCCTGCTCGGGCGTGACGACGTCCATGATCACGCCGCCTTTGAGCATCTCGGCCAGGCCGGTCTTGACGCGCAGGGTTCCGGTGGAAACGTTGGCGTTCTCGCTCACGATGTCGTGCTCCTCACGATAGATTCTCGACGGCTGGTATGCCGTGACGGGATGGCTTAGTGGTCACAAGATTGTACCCGTGTGCTGAAGGGCGGACAACCGCGCGCAAGGAGGCCACATGCACGCACGCTTCAGCCGGAAGGGCTACTTCATAGAGATGTTGACGGTCGTGTTCACAACCTGCATCCAGGTGTTGCCCGGTGCAAGCTTGATCTGCGTGCCGTCGCTCGCCTTGAACACCGGTGGCGCATCTCTCCCCGCCTCCCAGGTCCCGTCGTAACGCTGTCCGTTATGGAACACCGTCGCGCGACCGCTGCCGGCAAGCACGATGTCGTAGGTCGTCGACCCCACCACGTCCTTGCTGGCGGGGTTGTGCCTTGCCCACATCACCACGACGTTGGTCGTTCGGATCTGCTCGCCAGTCTCCTTGTCCATGAATTTGGCGCCGTTGTTCACGCGAAGGTACGACTCGGTAGCTGGATCGTATGTCCAAACGACCGTGTTCGCGTTGGAGAACGGGACCGTGATCTCGCTGACCGTCACACTCGCGTCGTTGGCGCGGTAGTCGAACGCCAGGCCCTTCACATCCTGCGTCGTAGGCATGCCACGCTTCTCGCCCTCTTCGCGGACCTTGCCGAAGTTGATGTAGAGGTTGTGTGGCCTCGCCCGTTCGCTCGAGCGGAAGAACGGCCGGGTCACGCCAACATCCTCACTCAGGTTCTCGATCGAGGTCGAACGGATGGCGGAGTTCACCGATCCGCTCGCGCCGCTGAAGATGAACAGCGCCTGGTACTGAGGAACGATGTAGATGTCTGATAGACGCGCACTGCGTACCGGCCCGATCACATCGGGGCTCTGCGAATGGAAGACCGCATTGAAGCGCGTGATGCCGCCCTCTGCCACTGATTCGTAGACGACATCGGCGAGCTGCAGGTTCGATTGCGGGCGCGCATCCGGCGAGTTCTCGACCTTGACGGAGACAACACGCTGCGCGATGGCTTCCTCGCTCGGCGCCTCGAGTCCGGTCAGCGGCCAGCGCAATGGCTCCGGCGGCTGTTCGACGGTTCGCTCCGTCTCGGCCTCAGGCCACTGAGACACCACGCCGGGTGTCTCCTCATCCTTGCATCCGACCGGCACGAGAAGAGCGATGGCCAGGACGGCGATTCCTACGGCTCTCAGGACACGGTGTGTCGTCATTAGAAGACCTCCTCGATTCCCGACAAGTCTACGAGCGCCGGGTGTCGGGGGTCAATCGAGCGCCTCAAGTCGATACGACCCCGTTGCCGCGCGACGACCATCCCGGCTATGGCTACAATGGATAGGACGACAATTGGAGGACCCTTGTCCTGCATCCTTCTGCACATACTGCAGCAACCTGACACGGACCCGTACGCGGATCCCGAGGTGAAGGACGTCGTGGGCAAGCTCCCCGAGTTCTACTGCACGTACTGCAACCCCATCAAGCGATTGCTGCCGAGCGACGCAATGAAGTGTCTTCGCCGGGACGCACCATGCTGGCAGCCCACCGACTCCATCTGCTCTGACTGAGGCCTCGGCGCGTGCCTACTCGGACGCCTCGACGTCCAGAGGCAGATCTCCCGTAGTGCGCGGTCCTCGGTATGCATGCCAGATGAGCCACGCCCCGGCGAACAACACCGGCAGGCTGAGCACCTGGCCCATCGTGAACGGACCCAGGATGAAGCCGAGCTGTGCGTCGGGCTCGCGCACGAACTCCACGGCTATCCTGAAGATGCCATACAGCGTAAGCATCACGCCGACCTGGAACCCGTCCGGACGACGCTTCCGCGCGAGAATGAGCATGACGACGAGCATCACGAGACCCTCGAGCAGGGCCTCATAGAGCTGCGACGGGTGCCTCGGCGGACCACCATATGGAGGCACCATCGCCCAGGGGACGTCAGTCGTGCGACCCCACAGCTCGCCGTTGATGAAGTTGCCGAGCCTCCCAAGGAACAGGCCGATAGGTGCACCGACAGCCCCTATGTCGGCCAACCTCAGGAAGGGCACGCCGATCCGTCGGCTGACCAGCCAACCGGCGAACAGGATGCCGATCAGCCCGCCATGGAAAGACATCCCGCCGTCCCACAGCGCGAACACCGAAGCAGGCGACTCGATGAAGCCCGAGAAGTCGTAGAAGAGCACGTAGCCGAGGCGGGCGCCGACGATCAGGCCGACCACCGCTGCAAGGACGACATCGAGCTGCGCATCGGTCGATATGTTGACGTTCCAGGTCCGGTTCAGTCTCCTGAGCAGCAGAGCCCCGGCAACGAATCCGATCACGTACGCGAGTCCATACCACCTCACTGCGAGCGGCCCGATCCGCAGCAGCACCGGGTCGATCTGCGGGTACGTCAACAGTGCGAGTGTCGTCATCACATGGCCTCGAGTCGTCGGATCCGCTCTTCGATCGGCGGATGAGTGTTGAACAGCGCGTTCATCCCACCACCGTAGTCCTTCAGCGGGTTGTATATGTAGAGCGATTCCGTCGCCTTGTTCGCAACCCGGAGCTTGTTGGTGTCACCGGCGATCTTGCGCAGTGCCCCTGCGAGCCCCGGCGGATAGCGCGTCAGCAGAGCTCCGTTGGCGTCGGCCAGGTACTCACGCTTTCGCGAGATAGCCATTTGGATCAGTACCGCGAATATCGGCGCGAGTATCGCCAGAACGATTCCCACGAGCATGAAGATGGCCTGTGCCTGGCCGCCCTCGTTGCTGCGACGACGCCCGCCACCCCACCACATCGAATGCAGCATCCAGTCCGAGGCGAGCGCGATGGTACCTGCCAGCACCGCGGTCAGTGTCTGCACCAGCGTGTCGTAGTTCTTGACGTGCGCGAGTTCGTGCGCGATCACGCCCTCGAGCTCCTGCCGGTCAAGCTTCTGCACGAGACCCGTGGTCACGGCGATCGCGGCGTGCTCTGGGTTGCGGCCCGTCGCGAACGCATTGGGCGCGGGGTCGTCGATCACGTAGGCCTTCGGCACAGGCAGGCCTGCCGCTATGGCTAGGCCCTCCACGGTGTTCACGATGTAGGGCTCACGGTCGCGGTCCACCGGGCGCGCGCGACTCATGGCCAGCACGATGCGGTCCGAGTACCAGTACGAGCCCCAGGCCATGGCGAAGGCCACGCCGAACGCAAGAACGAGTCCGGCGTAGCCCCAGTCGGTAGCCTGGCCGAAGACCCAGCCGATGGCCATCACGAGAATCACGAAGACGACGATGAGCGCCGCGCTTCGCAGCTTGTTTGAAGCTATCTGGTCGTACACGGTCTAGAACTGGACCTTGACCGGCTCTTTCGCGGCTTCTTCGATCTCGAAGTAGTCACGCGGAGTGAACCCGAACATACCGGCAAGGATGTTGTTGGGGAACGTCTGGGTGGTCGTGTTATAGGTCATGACAGAATCGTTGTAGAACTGACGCGAGTAGGCGATCTTCGACTCGGTGCCGGACAGCTCTTCCTGCAGCATCATGAAGTTCTGGTTCGCCTTCAGGTCCGGATACGCCTCGGCAACCGCGAAGAGGCTGCGCAGGGTGCTGGTGAGCATGTTCTCTGCCTCACCCTGCTCCTTTATTGAAGTTGCATCGATCGCGACCTGGCGGGCCTTGATGACCTTCTCCAGAGTCTCACTCTCATGCTTCGCATAGCCCTTGACTGTCTCCACCAAGTTCGGGATGAGGTCATAGCGGCGGCGTAGCTGAACGTCGATCTGCGACCAGGCGTTGTCGACGCGGTTGCGGAGCGTCACAAGGCGGTTGTAGATGCCAATGACCAGGGCGACGATCAATACCAGGCCCAGACCGACGGCACCGAGACACGGTATCCACAGCATCCGATCATCCTCCGATTCTTCCGGTCGGCTTCGCCGAACATGCGTTGTGCCTTGAAGATACCCCACCGATGCACACGGCATCGGTGGGAGCGGTACACTTCGTTCGGCACCACACGACGATGGTACCAGACGAGAGGACCGCCGATGATACCACTGCGCGACGAGAACCCGACCAAGCGGGTCCCCTTCGCGACGATCGCACTCATCGTGCTCAACATCGCGGTGTTCGCCTATGAGCTGTCCCTTGACCCCGGAGCGCTCGAAGCGTTCGTCACCGACTGGTCCTTCGTCAGCGCGAGGTTCACCGCTGATCCGACCTCGCTGCAGCAGATCGCCACCGTCTTCAGTTCCATGTTCATGCATGCCGGCTGGATACACATCGGCGGGAACATGCTCTATCTGTGGATCTTCGGAAACAACATCGAGGACCGCATGGGATCACTGCCCTTCCTCGCGTTCTACCTCGCAGCGGGCGTCGTGGGAGTGGCTGCACAAGCTCTCATCGCTCCCGACTCGACGATCCCGACGCTCGGCGCGAGCGGTGCGATCGCGGGAGTGCTTGGAGGCTACGCCCTGCTCTTCCCGGGCGCGGCGGTGCTGACTCTGATCCCGATCCTGTTCTTCTTCGAGATCGCGCGTGTCCCGGCGATCATCGTCATCGGCTTCTGGTTCGTGCTGCAGCTCGCCAACGGCGTCGCCTCGTTGGACCCCTCCGTGGCACAGGCAGGTGGTGTCGCGTACTTCGCGCATCTGGGTGGCTTCGTCGCTGGACTGGTCCTGGTGATGCCGCTGTGGCTGAGAAGCAGGTTCGGCCGTCGATCACGCGGCGGACGCTACTGACGGCTCGCTACTGCGAGTCGATCTCGGCGAGCAGGTCCTCGACGCATTCAACGCTGGCAAGCTGCCGGCGGAAATACTCGCAGTAGGAGTCGGTGAGCCGAGCCTGACCGTCCTCGTCGTCTTCGGTGGACTCCGCAAGCGGACCGTCGGTGAACCGCAGTCCCGATTCCTCGTCGCTCACCTGGTCGGCATACTGGGCCAACTCCATGGCTGCCACGAGCAGGTTGGGGACGCGCAGCGTCGTGTTGATCTGGTGTCCGCAATGCGGGCACTCGAACACGACGTCGATAGACTCCGGTCCACGGAGCACTACGGCGGAGATGTCCTCGAGGCCCAGATCGACCTCTCCATCATTGGGGCACATCAGTGTGAACTCCACCGCCATCGCCTCCTCTCGACCGTATGACTATTGTAGCGCGTGGCGCGTCGACCCTGTGCTACGATTCCCAACATGCCGATGACCCCTACCCAGCAACCGCCGTGCCCGAGTGCACGAGCGAGCTTCGTTCGCGGCATCCGTCTGGGGTTCCCTATATTCCTGGGATACGTCCCCGTGGGTGCCGCGTTCGGCGTCCTCGCGCGCAGCTGGGGATTCAACCCCCTGCAGGCTACCGTGTGTTCGGCAACCGCCCTGGCAGGCGCCGGACAATTCATCGGACTCTCTCTGATGAAGGCTGGTGCTGACGTCGCGAGCGTACTGATAGCCACCACTGTCGTGAACCTGCGCTATGTCCTGTTCGGTGCGACACTCTCGCCGCACATCAAATCAGCTCCCCCGCTGGGACAGGCAGCGCTGGCCTACAGCGTCACCGACGAGACCTTCGCCGTGAACATGAACGACATCCGACACGGAACCAGCAACACCTGGTCCATGGCGGGCGTGGGCGTGGTCGCGTGGACGGGATGGGTCGCGGGCACTGCCCTGGGCGCTCTCGGATCTTCACTGATCGGTGACCCTTCCCGCTTCGGCGTCGAGTTCGCCATGCCCGCCATGTTCACTGCCCTACTTGTCGCCCAAGCAGAGGACAAGCGGCACGTCATTGTCGGTGTCATCGCCGCTGCATTGGCGATAGCGTGCGCACTCGTGCTCCCCGGGAAGTGGTACATCATCGCTGCGGCGATGGGGGCCGCCACCGCAGGAACGGTGATCTACCGATGACCGATACCTACATCTGGGCAGTAGTGCTTGGAATGGCCCTGGCGAACTACGCCGTGCGATTCGTACCGATGGCGCTGCTGGCCCGCATGGAGCTGCCACGGGTCGTCGAGCGCTGGCTGTCGTTCATCCCGGTGTCAGTGATGGCCGCTCTCGTCGTCGGAGAGGTTCTGCGTCCCGATGGCCACTGGCTGCACCCTCTTGAGAACCCATATCTGTTCGCGGCCATCCCTACAGCGCTTGTCTACTACAAGTCGCGCAGCTTCCTCGGGACAACCGTCGTCGGCATCCTGCTGTTCCTAGCGTTCAGGGCCCTCCTCGGCTAAACTGTGACCTCCGCGGATGTGCCCGGTCCGCAGGCAGGCAAACCACCCGAAAGGATCTCCCGATGGCAGTCGTTGCCCCCTTCAACGCCGTCATGTTCCGGCATGAAGAGACCGACATCACCCGCTTCACAGCACCGCCGTACGACGTGATCAGCGCCACTCAGCGCGAGGAGTTGCTCGCGAAGGACCCGCACAACGTCGTCGCGCTCGAGCTGCCGGAAGGGCCACTCGATCCGGACCTGCCCGGCAACCGCTACGAGGTGGGCGCCGCTCGCTGGGCCGACTGGCGGACTCATGACATCCTGGTGGACGATCTGGCGCCTGCGATCTACGTTCTCGAGCAGACATGGGAGCACGAGGGCCATCACATTCGCCGACGTGCGCTGGTTGGTGCAGTCGAGCTGCATCCTTTCGCGGATGGTGTCGTCCTCCCGCACGAGCGCACGCTACCCAAGGCTCTTGATGACCGGCTTCGCATGACACGGGCGTGCGCCGCGAACCTCAGCCAGGTCTTCGGACTATTCACGGACCCCGCCGGTGAGACCGATGCGATCTTCGACAACGCCATGCGCTCAGAGCCGATCAGTGAGGCGACTGATGCCGAGGGTGTTCTCAGCAAGGTCTGGGCGATCCATGACGCCGAGGTTCATCAGGCGATTCGAACCTTCATGGAGCCGAAGAGCATCTTCATCGCTGACGGGCACCACCGCTACACCGTCTCGCTCGCCTATCGTGATGAGCGACGTGCCGCCGATGCCGCGGCCGGCATCAAGCACACACAAGCTCCAGCGTACGATTCGGTGATGATGGCGCTCGTGAACATGGACGACCCGGACCTGTTGGTGCTGCCGACGCACCGCGTAGCGCGTGCAGAGAGCACCTTCGACGCTACTGCATTCTGGACCGCGCTCGAGGAGTACTTCGACCTGAGCGAGCTGCCCTCCGGACATCCGGGAACACTCCTCGCCGACGCTGAGCGCACGACGTTCATCGTGAAGACCGCGGACGGCACCGCCCGCGTCGCATCGCTCAAGCCCGACGTCGACACGACCGCGGTGATAGCAGCTCCTCACAAGGACAACTGGAAGCGTCTCGACGTCGCCATCCTGCAGGAACTCATCCTCAAGCCCCTGCTCGGCATCCACCCCGACGAGCCCGCCACCCTCGAGCGCCTGTCATTCGTCAAGGATGCGCACGACGCCCTGCGAGTTCCGAACGGTGACGTGGCGTTCATCGTGGATGCGACCCGCATGGACCAGCTCCGCGCGGTCGCTCTCGATGGCGACACGATGCCGCAGAAGTCGACGTACTTCTACCCGAAGCTGCTCTCCGGGCTCCTCATCAAGTCGCTCGCCTGACGCCCACACCCTGCACGTCCCTGCTCACGAGGCGCGGGCAGACCGCCCCCAGTCTGCAGTCGTCGCATGCAGGTCGTCTCGGCCTACATGACTCCCGGCCGATGAGCCACGTGGGCAAGTCGAGCATGCCTGGCGCGTCAGGGCAGGCGTCCTTCGCCGCGGCCCGGACATCATCCGGTGTATCGCGATCGATGAGTCCGCTGCGCAGGAAGACGCGTCGGACGTGGACATCGTAGGCCACCGTCCCGCACTCCATGCCCTCCAGCGGCACCTCGAAGTGTCGGCCCAGCAACTCTACCGACATGGCGGCCTTCTTCTCGCCGATCCCGTCGAACGCCAGGAGTCGCTCGGTGACATCGAGAACGTGGTCGCCCGGAGGCCATATGCGCGCTGCATCGCCTCCGTACTCGTCGAGGATGCGCTGTGCGGCCGAGGAGACCCAGTGCGGCACCGTGTGGACGAAGCGATGCAATGCAGGCGGCGCGAGAAACGCCGCGTGCACCGCCTCTGTCTCCCGCGCTAGTCGCTCGAGATCGAAGTGGCCCAGTCGCTGGCTCAGAAGATACGGGCCGGCCCATGCCCTCTCGGCGGGAAGTCCTTGCGTGAACAGCACGCCGATAAGAAACGCTTCGGGAGACGACCTCAGAAAGGCATCGGCCTCTGGCCACGTGAACGCGGAGCCCACCTGCGCGGCGGCGGAAGCCGCAAGCTCCTCGCCATACACTCGCAGCACCTCGGCGACGCCCATCGGTCAGTCCAGCCGCGGACCGTGCGTGAGGAAGAACACACAGAACGTACACTGCTCCTTGGCGGCCGCGGTGCGGTCCACCGTCGGATCGAAGATCAGGGCGGGGTCACTCGTAACGACGTGCGTCTCCCGGTAGCACTTCCCCACCATGCACGACGCGGGGCACTGCTCATTCGGGTCTATCGCATGAGGGCACTCGGCCATCATCTCTTCATCACACCCACGACGCGTCCAACAAGCCGCCACTTGGCCTCCTTGGGTCTCACCCGTAGTCACGAATCACCATTGTAGCTGCCCTGCCGAGCGGAACGAAGTCATGATGTCAGAAGGACATACCCACCACTTCGGCGAAACTAGTAGAAGCCGCTTCGTGCGGTCACCGGCGCCTGTCAAAAGACGAGAGGACGAACCCTTGCGCGATGTCTCCAACACCCCTGCACGTGATCACTACCGCACCATCGTTGTTGGCGCGGGCCCTGCAGGTATCCTGGCCGCGTACCACGCCGCGCCGGCGGGTCCCACGCTGCTGCTCGAAGCCGGGCCCATCCCTCGCTACAAGAGCTGCGGTGGCATGCTGCACGCGCACACGCGCCGTACGCTGGGACAGTACGCCCCGATCCCCGACGACATCGTGCTCGACCCCGAGACTGTCTTGTTCCGATTCCACGACTGGGATCGCAAGATCAAGAAGGTGACGTCTCTCGAGCTGCTTAACGTCGATCGCGCGTTGTTCGATGAGTGGCTTCTGAGCATCCTGCCTGCGTCGGTGGAAATAGCGGCCTCGTGCAAAGTCCGCTCCCTCGAGCAGAGCGCCGACAAGGTCACCATCACGGTCCGAGCAGGACAGGACGATGTGACTCTGACCTGCGACAACCTGATCGGCGCGGACGGCGGGCGCTCGCGGGTCCGTCGCGACCTCGGCGTCGCCAATACGGCCCAGTATGTGACACTCCAGGACTTCTGCCACCTCGAGGGCCCGATCGAGCCCTTCTTCGACTGCATCTACATCCGTGGCATCGGCGAGGAGTATGCCTACACGTATGTCGTGCCGAAGGGCGACGTTGCGGATATCGGCTGCGTGTACTACCCCCGCAGCAAGCAGCCGTGGCACATGCAGGACGAGATCGTAGGGATCTTGCGCCGATCGATGCCCGCGCTCGGTGAGACTGTTGCGCGCGAGGCTTGTACGGCGTTGTATGTCCGTTCAGTGGATGACGTCACAGCGGGAAGCGGCCGGGTACTGCTGGCTGGCGAAGCTGGCGGATTCCTCTCCCCCACATCGGGCGAGGGCATATCCTACGCGGTGAACACGGGACGGCTCGCAGGACTCGCGGTGGCCGAGAACGACCCCGAGCATGCAGTGGCTGCATACCGAAGCGCGACTGCAGCGATCAGACTCAACATCGGACGCAAGTTCCGCTGGCTTCCCATGATGGAGTCGGGCATCGGCAAGTACGTCGCCGGCTTCATGCCGAGGCCACTTGTGAGCCGGATAACCCACGGCCTGTAGGCTAGAGCGAACGCCCCATGTGCGACTTGCTCGGCGTTGGCTCCATCTGCCCCTGATAGCGTGACCCGAGACCCGGCGTGCCATACGGCCGGTCTACCGATGTCGTCATCTGCATGAACGATATCTGCCCGATGGCCATGCCCGGGGTCAAGACGATCGGAAGATTCGCGACGTTGCTCAGCTCGAGCGTGAGCGTGCCGTCCCAACCGGGATCGACATAGCCTGCCGTCGAGTGGATCAGCAGGCCGAGACGACCAAGGGAAGACTTGCCTTCGAGTCGAGCGACGATATCGTCGGGAAGCACGACATGCTCGACGGTCGAGCCAAGCACAAACTCCCCGGGATGAAGCACGAAGGGCTCTTCAGGACTCGCCTTCACGAGCTCCATCAGGCCGCTCTGTTCCATCGCCGGATCGATGTAGGGATAGCGTGAGTTACGGAACACCTGGAATCGGTGGTCCAGATGCAGGTCCACACTGGAGGGCTGGATGTCATCCGGATCGAACGGCTCGATCCGGATGCGCCCCGCCAACAGCTGCTCTTTGATGCTCCTGTCGGAGAGTACCATCGGGTACCCCTACGCACACTTGCTGTAGCCGCAGGCCCGGCATACCGCACAGCCCGACTCGTGCTCGAGTGAACCGCCACACTCGGGACATGCACCGGACAGGTTGTCCAGCTGGTCACCGTTCTTCGAGACGGTGCTGCTCGCGTGCCCCGTCTCCAGCCACTCGAGGTAGTGCTCGAGAGCGATGCCCACCGCGTCCGCACACGACAGCACCTTGCCGCCCTGCGCCCACGCGGGGCTGGGACAGCGAATGCCGCGCAGGTGCTTGATGATGGCCTGGGGGTCGACTCCGGCGCGCAGCGACACGGAGATCATCCTCGACAGCGCCTCAGACTGCGAGGACGCACATCCACCGGACTTGCCCATCTGCGTGAACACCTCACACAGACCCTCTTCGTCCGAGTTGATCGTGACGTAGAGGTTGCCGCAGCCGGTCTGAATCTTCTCGGTACGTCCGAGGGTGACGCTCGGGCGCGGGCGCGGCTCTATCTCGCCATGACGCTGGCTCTCGCCGGCCGACTGCCCGCTCTTGCCGGTTGTCAGGACCTGCCCCTCTTTGGAGCCGTCGCGGTAGATCGTCACACCCTTGACGCCCAGCTGATGCGCGAGATCGTAGACCATGCGCACATCCTCGGGCGATGCGTCATTGGCGAAGTTCACCGTCTTGGAGACGGCATTGTCGGTGTACTTCTGGAACGCTGCCTGCATCCGGATGTGCCAATCCGGCGCGATATCGTGAGCCGTGACGAACACGTCACGCACATCCTCTGGTACCGACTCGATATCGTGAAGGCTGCCGTGCTCGGCGATCAGGCCCATAAGCTCGCGGCTGTAGAAGCCCTGCTTGAGCGCGACATCCTCGAACAGCGGATTGACCTCGATGAGCCGGTCGTTATCCATGACCGTCCGCACGTAGCTCACAGCGAACAACGGCTCGATGCCCGAGCTGCAGTTTGCGATGATCGAGAGTGTGCCGGTCGGGGCAATGGTGGTCACCGTCGCGTTGCGCAGGCCAATGCCCTCCGGGGTGTCATACACCGAACCGTCGAAGTTGGGGAATTTGCCACGTGCCTCGGCCAACTTGACGGATGCCGAACGCGCCTCCGCCTCTATGAAGCCCATGACCTTCTCGCCGAGAAGTACGGCTTCGTCGCTGTCATATGCGATACCCATCATGATGAGCATGTCAGCCCAACCCATGACGCCGAGGCCGATCTTGCGGTTGCCACGCGCCAGCTCGCCGATCTTCTCGAGCGGGTACTCGTTGACGTCGATCACATTGTCGAGGAAGTGGACGCCGCGATGGACGACGTCGGCCAGGCGGTCCCAATCCACGTCCGGACCGTTGTCGGTATAGCGCACCATACGCGACAGGTTCACCGACCCGAGGTTGCAGGCTTCGTACGGAAGCAATGGCTGCTCACCGCACGGATTGGTCGACTCGATCTCGCCGAGCTGCGGGGTCGGATTGTCCCTGTTCATGCGATCGATGAAGATGATGCCGGGGTCGCCAGTAGCCCATGCCATGTCCACGATGAGCTCATAGACCTCACGGGCATCGAGCTGACCGGCTACTTCCTTGCTGCGCGGGTTGTAGAGTGCGTAGCTGCTGCCCGACTCGACCGCGTCCATGAACTCCTCGGTGAGAGCGACCGAGATGTTGAAGTTGGCGAAGTCCCCGTCCTCTTTGCACTTGATGAAGTTCAGGATGTCCGGGTGATCGATCCGGAGCACGCCCATGTTCGCACCGCGCCGCGTTCCACCCTGCTTGACCGCTTCGGTGGCCTGGTTGAACACGCGCATGAACGACACCGGGCCAGAGGAGACGCCCTGCGTGGAGCGCACCTGGTCCCCGCTCGGACGTAGACGCGAGAACGAGAAGCCCGTTCCGCCTCCGGACTTGTGGATCAAGGCTGTGTCGCGGACTGCGCCGAAGATGGACTCCATGGAGTCGTCCACCGGCAGTACGAAGCAGGCCGAGAGTTGCTGCAATTCGCGCCCTGCATTCATCAGCGTGGGAGAGTTCGGAAGGAACTCGAGCGAGGTCATCAGGTCGTAGAAGTCCCTGGCGGTCTCTTCGACCGCGCTCTCGCTCGCATCGTAGCGCAGTTCCGCCGAGGCGATGTTGCGCGCAACGCGCTCGAACATGTCCGATGGCTGCTCGACCGCGTTCCCATCCTCGTCCTTCATCAGGTAGCGCTTCTTGAGCACCGTCAGGCTGTTGGGAGACAGCGTTTCATCGATGGTCTTCTGATAAGCCGCAGTCTCATTCAAATCAGCCATGTGTGCCCTCCTGGCAGCGTGGATTCGTCGGTCTTCGGTGCGAATGGCGCGGTCCCCTCAAGCCAACCGCGCCACTATATGTTGCGCTTTACTAGTCTAAACTTCGCACATATAGTGCGTCAATCTGCATAGGGACGAACGGCAACGAGTTGGCGCTGTGCGGTTGGTCCTTGTGGTACCAATACCCCGAAAACGCAGACGAGCGCCGTCCGTATCGACGGACGGCGCTCGGTATCGATGCAAATCGAGTGCTAGACGGGCTCGACGCGCTGTACCTCAGGGATCTCCTGCTTCAGCACGCGCTCGACACCGTTCGAAAGCGTAAGCTGCGACATAGGGCAGCCGGCGCAAGCACCGACGAGACGCACCTTGACTACACCATCAACGACATCGACAAGCTCTACGTCCCCGCCGTCGGCCTGCAGGGCCGGGCGGATCTTGTCGAGCACTTCCTGTACGCGTTCCTTCACGATGCGTCTCCTTCCGGACTCATCCGCCCGCGATCAGCGGACGAAGTATCTACAGACAGACCCACAGATGATAGCACTATTCATGCCACGCGCACCCAGCGCCATGCGCCGTTCACTCTGAGAAACACCAGAGCCGTTGGATGTGTTCAGCGGCGTCCTACTCTCCCACGGCCTACGCCGCAGTACCATCAGCGCTGGAGGGCTTAACTTCCGAGTTCGGAATGGGATCGGGTGTACCCCCTCCGCCAAAACCACTGAACACATCCAACGGCTCTCGTCGCTGGACCTGTCGCTCGCGCGACAGATATCCAATTCTCAAAGTGCGCCCACGGTGCGATTCCGCACCCTGAGAGCTGTATAGCGATCACGAGAATTTTGAATAGAAGATCAAGACCTCGGCCGATTAGTACTGCTCGGCTGAACACATTGCTGTGCTTACACCTGCAGCCTATCAACCTCGTAGTCTACGAGGGGCCTTACCCGGTTACCCGGTGAGAGACCTCATCTTGAGACTGGCTTCCCGCTTAGATGCTTTCAGCGGTTATCCAAACCGAACGTAGCTAACCAGCGGTGCCACTGGCGTGACAACTGGTACACCAGAGGTTCGTCCATCCCGGTCCTCTCGTACTAGGGACAGCCTCTCTCAAGTCTCTTACGCCCACGGTGGATAGGGACCGAACTGTCTCACGACGTTCTAAACCCAGCTCGCGTACCGCTTTAAATGGCGAACAGCCATACCCTTGGGACCTACTACAGCCCCAGGATGCGATGAGCCGACATCGAGGTGCCAAACCCTCCCGTCGATGTGGACTCTTGGGGAGGATCAGCCTGTTATCCCCGGAGTACCTTTTATCCGTTGAGCGACGGCCATTCCACTCTGAGCCGCCGGATCACTAGAGCCTAGTTTCCTATCTGCTCGACTTGTAGGTCTCGCAGTCAAGCCCGCTTATACTCTTGCACTCTACGAACGATTGCCAACCGTTCTGAGCGGACCTTACGCGCGCCTCCGTTACATTTTAGGAGGCGACCGCCCCAGTCAAACTACCCACCTGACACGGTCCCCCACCCGGATAACGGTGTGGGGTTAGACCTCCAGCCTGCCGAGGGTGGTATTCCAAGGGTGGCTCCACCGAGGCTTGCGCCCCAGCTTCATAGCCTCCCACCTATCCTCTACACGACAAACCAAAGATCAATGTCAAGCTATAGTAAAGGTTCACGGGGTCTTTCCGTCCTACCGCGGGTAATTCGCATCTTCACGAATAATACAATTTCGCCGAGTCTATGGTTGAGACAGCGCCCAAGTCGTTACGCCATTCGTGCAGGTCGGAACTTACCCGACAAGGAATTTCGCTACCTTAGGACCGTTATAGTTACGGCCGCCGTTTACTGGGGCTTAGATTCAGAGCTTCGCCCGAAGGCTGACCCCTCCTCGTAACCTTCCAGCACCGGGCAGGCGTCAGACCCTATACGTCGTCTTACGACTTAGCAGAGTCCTGTGTTTTTAGTAAACAGTCGCTTGGGCCGTTTCACTGCGACCCCAGTCCGCTCACAACGCGAGGATGTTCACGGGCCGAGGTGCTCCTTCTCCCGAAGTTACGGAGCCATTATGCCGAGTTCCTTAACCATAGTTCTCTCGATCGCCTTGGTATTCTCTACCTGCCTACCTGTGTCGGTTTGGGGTACGGGCACTGATAGAACTCCCTAGAGGTTTTTCTTGAAAGCATGGGATCACTGACTTCGTCTCTTTTGACTCGTCATCAGCTCTCAGGCATATGTGCGACGGATTTGCCTATCGCACGCCCTACAGCCTTAAACCGGGACAACCAACGCCCGGATCAGCTACCCTTCTCCGTCACCCCATCGGTAATAACGCGCTATCAGTGGTACAGGAATGTCTACCTGTTGTGCATCGACTACGCCTTGCGGCCTCGCCTTAGCTCCCGACTGACCCTGGGAGGATTAGCCTTGCCCAGGAACCCTTAGGCTTACGGCGGAAGTGTTTCTCGCACTTCTCTCGCTACTCATGCCAGCATTCGCTCTTCTGTCCAGTCCACCGACGGTCACCCGCCGACTTCGACCCGAACAGAATGCTCCCCTACCACTCCACTTAGTGAAGTCCGCTGCTTCGGTATCATGCTTGAGCCCCGTGTATTGTCGGCGCATGTCCACTTGACCAGTGAGCTATTACGCACTCTTTAAATGAATGGCTGCTTCTAAGCCAACATCCTGGTTGTCTGAGCAAACGCACATCCTTTGCCACTTAGCATGAATTTAGGGACCTTAGCAGGCGGTCTGGGCTGTTTCCCTCTCGACTACACAGCTTAGCCCACATAGTCTGACTCCCGGGTTCTGGAGTACCGGCATTCGGAGTTTGGTTGATTTCGGTAAGCGGTGAAGCCCCCTAGACCATCCAGTGCTCTACCACCGGAACTGAACACCCGAGGCTAGCCCTAAAGCTATTTCGGGGAGAACGAGATATCTCCAGGTTTGATTAGCCTTTCACTCCGATCCACAGGTCATCCCCTCCGTTTTCAACCGAAGTGGGTTCGGCCCTCCACGAGATCTTACTCCCGCTTCAGCCTGCCCATGGATAGATCACCTGGCTTCGCGTCTACAACGTGTAACTGAGCGCCCGTTTAAAGACTCGCTTTCGCTGCGGCTCGCTTTTAGCTTAACCTCGCTACACACCGTAACTCGCTGGCTCATTCTACAAAAGGCACGCCGTCACCCTGCCGATCCGAAGATCGGCTTTCCAGGCTCCGACTGCTTGTAAGCACACGGTTTCAGGTACTATTTCACTCCCCTCTCGGGGTGCTTTTCACCTTTCCCTCACGGTACTGGTTCACTATCGGTCACTGGAGAGTATTTAGCCTTAGAGGGTGGTCCCCCTAGATTCCTACCGGATTTCACGTGTCCGGCAGTACTCGGGTGGTCATACACGGAGTCGACAGGGGTTTTGCGTACGGGGCTTTTACCCGCTATGGCCGGCTTTTCCAAAACCGTTCTGCTACCTCGTCGATTTGTAACTCCGCCCCAGGTCTGTGGACCTGAGATGATGACTCCCACAACCCCACATGCAGCAACGCCCACAGGCTATACGCATACATGGGTTTAGGCTCTGTCCCGTTCGCTCGCCACTACTAGGGATATCTCGGTTGATTTCTCTTCCTCAGGGTACTTAGATGTTTCAGTTCCCCTGGTTACCTCCCTCTACCCTATGTGTTCAGGTAGCGGTGACTGGGCATGACCCCAGCCGGGTTTCCCCATTCGGACATCCTCGGATTAACGGTAGTGTGCACCTACCCGAGGCTTATCGCAGCTTGCCACGTCCTTCATCGGCTTCCAGTGCCAAGGCATTCACCGTGTGCTCTTAGTATCTTGATCTATGTACTATTCGCGATTCTCGATCACGCTATACAGCTTTCAAGGTGCGAAACGCGCCCCGGGAGGGCGCGCGGAAGGCCTGAGCCCTCAAAACCGGATACTGTGATACACGCTTTCGCGTGACGAGGAAACCAGATCGACGTGTTGGCTCTAGGGTTCCAGGAGACAAGTCTCTACCGGAACGCCACCGATCCGAAGACCGGCGCCAATACTCCCTAGAAAGGAGGTGATCCAGCCGCACCTTCCGGTACGGCTACCTTGTTACGACTTCACCCCCCTTACTCTCCACACCTTCGGCGCCTCCCCCCCTTGCGGGTTGGGCCAGCGACTTCGGGTGCAGACAACTCGGGTGGTGTGACGGGCGGTGTGTACAAGGCCCGGGAACGTATTCACCGCGGCATGCTGATCCGCGATTACTAGCAACTCCGACTTCACGAAGGCGAGTTGCAGCCTTCGATCCGAACTGGGGCCGGATTTATGGGATTCGCTCCACCTCGCGGTATCGCAGCCCATTGTGCCGGCCATTGTAGCACGTGTGCAGCCCAAGACATAAGGGGCATGATGACTTGACGTCATCCCCACCTTCCTCCGGCTTGACGCCGGCAGTCTCCTATGAGTCCCCAACTAAATGATGGCAACATAGGACAGGGGTTGCGCTCGTTGCGGGACTTAACCCAACATCTCACGACACGAGCTGACGACAGCCATGCACCACCTGTGCAAGGCCCTTTCGGACACGACGTTTCCGCCGCTTTACCCTGCATGTCAAGCCTTGGTAAGGTTCTTCGCGTTGCGTCGAATTAAGCCACATGCTCCGCTGCTTGTGCGGGCCCCCGTCAATTCCTTTGAGTTTTAACCTTGCGGCCGTACTCCCCAGGCGGGGCACTTAATGCGTTAGCTGCGGCACGGAAGGAGTCGATGACCTCCCACACCTAGTGCCCATCGTTTACGGCTAGGACTACCAGGGTATCTAATCCTGTTTGCTCCCCTAGCTTTCGCGCCTCAGCGTCAGTCGTGGCCCAGAGTGCCGCCTTCGCCACTGGTGTTCCTCCTAATATCTGCGCATTTCACCGCTACACTAGGAATTCCACACTCCTCTACCAGACTCAAGACTGCCAGTTTCAGATGCAGGCCGCGGGTTGAGCCCCCGGTTTTCACATCTGACTTAACAATCCGCCTACGCGCTCTTTACGCCCAATAAATCCGGATAACGCTTGCTCCCTACGTATTACCGCGGCTGCTGGCACGTAGTTAGCCGGAGCTTCTTCTGCAGGTACAGTCAATTTCGTCCCTGCTGAAAGCGGTTTACAACCCGAAGGCCTTCATCCCGCACGCGGCGTTGCTGCGTCAGGCTTTCGCCCATTGCGCAAGATTCCCCACTGCTGCCTCCCGTAGGAGTCTGGGCCGTGTCTCAGTCCCAGTGTGGCCGATCAGCCTCTCAGCTCGGCTACCCATCGTCGCCTTGGTGAGCCATTACCTCACCAACAAGCTAATGGGCCGCGGGCCCATCCCTCACCGCCGGAGCTTTCCCACCAAGACCATGCGATCTCAGCGGAGTATCCGGTATTAGCCCCGGTTTCCCGGAGTTATCCCAGTGTGAGGGGCAGGTTGCCCACGTGTTACTCACCCGTTCGCCACTCTATACACTCTCCGAAGAGAGCTTTAATCGTTCGACTTGCATGTGTTAAGCACGCCGCCAGCGTTCATCCTGAGCCAGGATCAAACTCTCCGTGGAAGATGTCACAGGGCAAGCCCTGTGTTCTACAAGAGAATCGGACCTGGAAGATCCGGAGTGATCCACCTGCACCGGTAAGGAAACCGGGCGGTTTGGATCGTTACGATCGCATCGGATTGACCTGTTGACTGGTCCTCTCGATACGACGGGTTCATGTGGTCTGTTATACAGACCTTACTGGCTTCATCACAGTATCCAGTTTTCAAGGTTCAGGCGCAGCGAGGGGATACGTTACGTGCATTCCGTCCCGCTGTCAACGGCTTTTCCCGACCTTTTCAAAGTTCTTCGCGATTCGATCCGGCTGACCGGTCCGGAGCATCGAAAACGCCCCCGGATCTGCGTCTCGGAGGCGTCAGGCGGGCTTACGGCCGCCATCTGTGATGGCCCGTCACCCTATCCGATTGACCCCGCCGATAGCCTGTTTATCAAGATCGCGCTCCACTCGTTGAAACGCTCGGAAGCAGCTCGAATACTCTACCACTCGCCCCAGGGAGGCGCAAGCAGATCCGAAGACCTTTCCGGCAGATTGTTCGTTCCCTCGTCCTTCAAGCACAAAACAGTCACTCAGGCGCGCACAGGGCGGGCGAAACGGCGCTTGCCGACTTGCATCACGCGACCTTCGACAGCGTCGCTCGGCAGGTCATATGCACCCGGCTCCAGGGCCTCACCTTCGATACGCACGGCGCCCTGGTCGATCATGCGGCGTCCCTCGGAGTTCGAGGCGACAAGACCGAGGTCGGTCAGAAGAGCCGGAAGGTGTACGGTCTCCCCCATCTCCACCATGACCCGCTCAACGTCCTCAGGCGCCTCATGCTGCTTGAAGACGCGATCGAACGCCGCCTCTGCCGAAACGGCATCCTCGGCGGAGTGGTAGAGGGTGACGATCTCACTCGCCAGACGCCGCTTGATGGCGTTGGGGTGCAGTGTGCCCTCCTCAAGTCCGGACTCGAGGGCGTCGATCTCATCCACGGGCAGAGCCGTGCAAAGCCGGTAGTACTTGGCCATGAGTTCGTCCGGGATCGACATGACCTTGCCGAACATATCCTCAGCGGCGTCAGTGAGGCCGATGTAGTTGCCGTAGCTTTTGCTCATCTTCTGGACACCATCAGTGCCTTCAAGAAGCGGCAGTGTCAGACACACCTGTGGCTCGAGCTCCATCTTCTCCATCAGCTCGCGCCCCGCCAGCAGGTTGAACAGCTGGTCCGTACCGCCGAGTTCGACGTCGGCCTCGATGGCGACTGAGTCGTACGCCTGCGCAACCGGGTACAGGAGCTCGTGTAGCGAGATGCCAACGCCCTCCCGGAAACGCTTTGCGAAGTCGTCGCGCTCCATGATGCGTGCAACTGTGAAGCGGCTTGTGAGCCTGAGCAACTCCTCGAACCCTAATGGGGCGAGCCACTCAGAGTTCCTACGCATCTCGGTCCGCTCTGGGTCCAGGATCTTGAACGCCTGCTCTATATAAGTAGTAGCATTCGCCTCCACCTGCTCGGGCGTGAGTGGCGGGCGGGTGGCGCTTCGACCGGACGGATCGCCGATCAGCGCCGTGAAGTCCCCGATGATCAGTACGACACGATGGCCCAGGTCCTGGAACTGTCTCAGCTTGCGCAACGGCACAGCATGACCGAGGTGCAAGTCAGGAGCCGTGGGGTCGACACCCAGCTTGATGGTGAGGGTCACGCCCGTGTCCAGCTTCTTGACCATGTCCTGCTCGGGAACCAGGCCTGCAATGCCACTCTTTATGACGCGAAGCTGCTCGGCAGAGCTTGCCACGTGTGGTCGTACCTCCTCGTTTCGCACCCGTCGCCCGCTTCCGGCTCGTTGCCGAACCGTGACCGCAAAGGAGGTGCTTGGCTCATCGTTTGCAGGTCATACTAGCACGAAGAACGGCATCGTCCCCGGGCATCAGGTACAGTATTCCGGGAAACGCGAGCCGTTTCTTCACGCACAGGAGCCGGGTAGCGCATGACCCGCACAGAACGGACAGTACATACATATGGATGACTTCGACAGACGCTCACCACAGAATCGCTCATCTGCGGGCCGCAACAACCCCAAGCCACGCCCCCGCACGCGGTCGGGCGCACAGCCCGCACCCCGCAAGAGAACATCGCAGCCGACCGCGAAGCGGCGCACGGCGCCACCTACGACCGGCAAGAGCGTCGCCAATGCACGGCCGCGGACCTCGACGCAGCGCAGGCCCTCTGGCGCGCGAGGAACTGCACGCAAGCCGAAGAAGCCCCTGAGCCGCTGGCGCAAGGTGTGGCGCGTCGCGCTGATAGTCATGCTGCTCGGCATCGTCGGAGGCATCGCTGCGGGAGGAGTCATGTACGCCTCGGCGGCTCGAGACCTCCCGGACCTCAAGAACCCGATCAAGGGCACAGATCAGACTAGTGTCATCTACGACCGTGACGGCGCAGTCATCACCGAGCTGTTCGCTGAGCAGAACCGTACCGACGTCACGTTCGATCAGATCCCTGTGCAGCTGCGACAGGCCGTCATCTCCACTGAAGACCAGCGCTTCTACGAGCATCAGGGCGTCGATCCTCTCGGCATAGCCCGTGCACTCTGGGTCGATATCACTCAGGGCAAGCGTCACGGCGGGTCTACCATCACCCAGCAGTACGTGGTGAACACGTTCGTGGAGCGCGAGAACACTCTGACACGCAAGATCAAGGAAGCGATACTCGCCTACCGTCTGGAGAAGGAGTACTCCAAAGACGAGGTTCTGACGATGTATCTCAACACCATCTACTTCGGGCACGGCGCCTACGGTGTACAGTCCGCCGCTCAGACATACTTCGACAAGGACGTCAGCGAGCTGACACTCGCGGAGTGCGCGATGATCGGTGGGGTCATCAAGTCGCCAGGCAGCTACTCCCCCCGCATAGATCCGGAGGCCGCGAAGCTGCGGCGCGACACGGTCCTCGGGCAGATGCTCGACGAAGGCTACATCGACCAGGCGCAGCACGATGCTGCCGTCGCGGAGGAGTTCACGCTCGCACAGCCGAAGGTCGACGTCACGACTCCGGCACCGTACTTCGTGGAGTGGGTGAAGCAAACGCTCATCGACGAGTACGGCCCGGATGCAGTGTTCAAGAGCGGACTCCACATCACGACCACGATCGATCTCCGCATGCAGGCAGCCGCGGAGGAGGCCATCGCCGGTGTGTTGGATCAGGAGGGTGACCCCGCCTCGTCTCTGGTCGCCGTCGATCCCGCAACGGGTGAAGTGCTTGCCATGGTGGGCGGACAGGACTTCTCCGCACAGCAGTACAATGTCGCCGTTCAAGGCCACCGCCAGCCCGGTTCATCGTTCAAGCCTTTCGTCCTGGTGACCGCGCTGGAGAACGGAATCTCGCCCGAGCAGACCTACGAGTCCGGCCCGGCCCGGCTCGACATCCCCGGCGGCCAGGTCTGGAAGGTGACCGGTACCTCGGCCGGCGGCCTCATGAGACTGCGCCAGGCGACCGAGAAATCGGTGAACTCGGTGTTCGCTCAGCTGATCCTCGAGGTAGGCGCTGATGCGGTGGTAGACACCGCACACCGGCTCGGCATAACCACTGACGTGCAGGCTGTCCCGGCAATCGCACTGGGCGGGCTTAAGACCGGAGTGACACCTCTCGAGATGGCCTCCGCGTATGGCAGCCTGGCAAACCAGGGCACGCACATCCCTCCCTACGGGATCCTCGAGGTGAAGGATTCCGAGGGCAAGGTGCTGCAGAGCGCCGAGCCGGAGGGTACTGAAGCCATCTCCCCTGCCGTAGCCTACCTGACCACCGACATCCTCAGGGGCGTCATCAGCAAGGGCACCGGCACTGCGGCAAACATCGGTCGACCCGCCGCCGGGAAGACGGGCACCACCCAGAAGTACCGCGACGCCTGGTTCTGCGGATACACGCCGCAGTTGGCCGCCTCGGTATGGGTGGGCTATGTCGAGGGCCAGATCGAGATGAACAGCGTCCACGGACGCAAGGTCACCGGCGGCTCGTTCCCCGCAGAGATCTGGGCCCGTTTCATGAAGGCTGCCCTGGAGGGACAGCCCAAAGAGGACTTCGTGCGGCCCAAGGGTCTGACCTCGGCCACCATATGCCTTGAATCGGGCCAGACGCCCACCGAATACTGCGAGCAGACGGGCTCAGCGCTCTTCCTCGCCGGCCAGACACCGGGCGAGTGCGAGATCCACACTGGCCCTACCGAGATCGAGCTGCCCAACTTCATCGGCATGACCAAGGAAGCGGCGATCGCGCTGCTCAACCAGCTCATGCTGCTCTTCGAGGTGAACGAACAGGAGATGGCAGGCGTGCCCGCGGGCATCGTAGGCGACCAGGACCCGCGCTACCCGAGCACGGTGACGACCGAGACCGTGGTGACGCTCTACGTTTCCAAGGGCGAGCCGGTCGGTGAACCACCCGTCGCGAGCTTCGTGTACAACCCGTTGACGCCGAGCGCCAACCAGGAGATCACCTTTGATGCATCCGAATCGAGCGATGATGGCGACATCATGAAGTACGCGTGGGAGTTCGGGGATGCATCGCCGCTCCAGGAGGGCGTGCTCGTCACGCACACGTTCACCGCTCCAGGTGAGTACACCGTCACGCTGTGGGTCACAGACGACCAGGGGCTGGTCACCAGTCTGCCGGTGGTCATAGAGGTGCAGTAGCGCGTCAGCGTACGCCTCTGAAGAAGTGTCCGCTTGTCGCCGGCGCCACGACCTGTCCGGCTGGAGGCATATGACCTGCTGCGGCCGCGTCGAGTGCGCTGCGATACGCCCCGATGACCCGATCTCGCTCGCTGGCATCCTCCGTCGTGAAGTCGAGCCGGATGGCCGAGACACCGGTCGCGAGCACATCGCCCAACGCCCGTGCAAGGTCCAGCGTGACGGAGTTGTAGACGTGACTGCGACCGGTGGCGTCGGTGACGACAGGGAACTCGTATCCCTTGTCATCGCGCAGTGACCACGCATGCTGCCGGTGTTCGCATGAGTCACACCGCCGCGTACACCCGCCCGCGTTCTGCAGGACGCATCGCTCAGCGATCATGAGTTCGACGCGTCCGTACACGACGGCGCCCACCGGGATCGGTGATCCGGCGACCAAGGCGGTCATCTGCGACGCTGTGAGTTCATGTGACGCCCATACGGTCGTGGCCCCCATGTTGTCGATGGCCTCCGCCGCCCATGGGTTCACGATGTTCAGGGGCCAATCGGCGGCGACTCGCGCGTCACGCGCGACCGCCTCCCGCAGCACACCGAGGTTGCCGACAGCCACAGCCGCGTCCTGCGCACAGAATGCAAGCAGCGAGTCCATCTCACCGTCGTGAGCGACGCGTGGTAGCAGCGGAGTCACCTCATCGGGCGCGGGGGCTTCATCAGCGGCACTCACTCGCCACAGCACTCGATCTGCGCCCGCCTTGAGACACTCGTCCGCACCTCCGGGTGAGGGGACGCATGCCACGAGCTCCGCGGTGCTCCTCGCAGCGATCCTTGGCCCGATCGCGCGGACAACGACCGGCTCACGCTTCACACGATCATCCCAAGGCCCGAGCCGCTCCACGTCGAGCGCTTCCAGCGCCTGACGGCGCAGAGTATGCAGCGCGGAATATCCGACACCAGCGCCGTGGTCGAGGTCGATATCGAAGGATTCCGCCACGTAGCCGGAGCCCCCGGCTCGGCCTACGTGTTCGGCGATCTCATCGGCAGTGACCGCCTTCGTCCGCGCGGCCTCGACGATCGCGCCCGACGCCGACGCCGAATGCGGTCCGACAGTCGCTGTCACCTTGAGCGAACGCCCGATCCGCACGGTGACAGCGAAGTGCACCGGAATCGCCCGGTGCTCCATAGCTTCCCGCCCCTCGAACGTCCTGCGGGCAGCGTCGAGCATCGTCGCGTTCGCCACGCGGAACACGCGATCTCCGGAGGCGGCGCTACCCTCCAACGACAGCTGCACACGGGCGCCTGCAGGTGCGGACGGGCGCGCCACTCCCTTCACGCGGAGTTCGCCGGCCCGCTGCGCGAACCGGCCCTTCCCTGTCCAGAACTCCACCGTGTCACCCGCATCCAGTGCGCGATCCAGCGCGATCTCGCCCGTGCTGCCGTCGACTCGGGTGAGCCGCCCGATCTGCACGCCGCGGTTGTTGGGGCGGCCGAGGCTCATCATACGGGAATCTGCGATGCCCGCGAGGTACGCCTCGCTGAAGCCGCGGTTGAAAGCTTCTTCGAGCAGCTCCCATTCGGCCGCGGTGACTTCGAAACCCGCAGGATCCGCTGCGGCACGGTCAAGCGCTGCCCGGTATACGCCCACGACAACGGCCACGTACTCGGGGGTCTTCATACGCCCCTCGATCTTGAGTGCCGAGACGCCGCTCTCCAGCAGCGCCGGAAGCTGGCCGATTCCCGCCAGATCCTTCGGACTGAGCAGGTATCTACCTTCCGTCTCGATCTCCGTCGACCCGTCACGAATGAGCGCATACGGCAGCCGGCAGGGCTGGGCACACAGTCCACGATTGGCCGAACGTCCCCCGATCACCGACGACATCAGACACTGGCCCGAGTAGCTGTAGCACAGTGAACCGTGGATGAAAGACTCCACCTCGACTTCAACACCTCGGGCGATGGCACCGATCTCGGACACCGAAAGCTCGCGCGCAAGCGTCACGCGCGAGCAGCCCAAGTCGACCAAGGCGTTCACCGATGCGATGTTGTGCGCGTCGATCTGCGTGGACGCGTGGATACGGACGTCCGGCAAGGCACGCCGGAGCACTCTGAGCAGGCCGAGATCCTGCACGATCACCGCATCCACGCCCGCGGCCCAGGCACTGTCTATGAGGTCGACGGCCATTCTCATCTCATCGGGCAGAACAACGATGTTGGCTGTCAGATACACCTTCGACCCGCGCAGATGCGCGAACCGCGCGCCTTCGGCCAACGTCTGAAGATCGAAGTTCTCAGCACCCCGACGCGCGTTGAGATCAGACAGGCCGAGGTAGACCGCATCCGCGCCGTTGTTGACGGCCGCGACAAGCGCGGTCGGACTTCCTGCGGGAGCGAGAAGTTCCGGGATGCCACGGGTATGACGGACGTGATGCATTACGATTCGCCTTCAGTAGGTCTGCGGACGCGGAGGATCGCGCCGCACGAGTATACAATGCCCAAGCGGGCGACGAGCGCCCACCCTGGCATCACGGGGCACAAGCAGCCATAATGTGACGTTGGACGAAGGGAACCCAATGCCAAGGCGTGCACGGCTCCGCCGGAGCAAGAAACCCCACACTGCGATGAAGCTCGCTCTGGGCGCCATCGCTGCCATGCTCGCGGTCACCGTGGCCTTCACCGGCATAGGTGCCGCCGCGGGGTTCGCGATGGTGTCGGGCTGGCTGACCGACCTCCCGGACCTCGATGATCCCAACGCCTTCAAGGTCGCGCAGACGACAAGGATCTACTCGGCGGACAACAAGCTCATCGCCAATCTCTACATGGAGAACCGGCAGATCGTCGAGTTGGATGGGATCTCGCCGTATCTGCAGCATGCAACGGTCGCGGTCGAAGACGAGAGATTCTACACCCACAACGGCTTCGACGCCGTGGGTATCGTTCGTGCGTTCGTGATGAACCTCGTAGCCGGCGGTGTCGAAGAAGGCGCCTCGACGATCACGCAGCAGTACATCCGCAACACGATCCTGGCTGATGAGCGCTACGACATCTCATACCGCCGCAAGGCCCGAGAAGCCTACCTCGCCTACGAACTCGAGCAGCGAGTCTCCAAGGACGAAGTGCTTGGCATGTACCTCAACACGGTGTACTTCGGCGAGGGCGCCTACGGTGCCGAAGCAGCGTCGCTGACATACTTCAACAAGCATGCGAACGAGCTAACGATCGCCGAAGCGGCGCTGCTCGCAGGTGTCGTCAACTCGCCAAGCACCCTATCGCCTTACGACAACGCCGAAGGTGCGGTATCACGACGCCAGTGGGTGCTGAGCAAGATGCACGAGCAAGAGTACATCACCGACGAAGAGTACGAGGCCGCCAAGGTCGAGGACTTGCACCTGGAGCGAGCCGAGCAGCTTGACGAACAGGGCGTCTACTCCGCGCCGTACTTCGTGGCACATGTGAAGAAGCTCCTGCAGGATGAGTACGGAACGAGCCTCGTCTTCCAGGGTGGTTTGACCGTCCACACAACGCTCGACACCACGATGCAGGACCAGGCTGAGGCCGCTTGCCGCAAGTACATGGACCGAGACACCGACCCCGACTACGCTCTCGTGGCCATCGAACCCCAGACCGGCGACATCAAAGCGCTCGTGGGCGGCAGAGACTGGGATACGAACAAGTTCAACTTCGCCACTCAGGCCAAACGTCAGCCCGGATCCTCGTTCAAGATGTTCACGCTGGTGACCGCACTCAAGCAGGGCATGCCTCCGTCGCGCAAGATCAACTCGACTTCGCCCGCTATCATCAAGACCGGCGGTACCCCCTGGCGCGTCACAGGTGGAGGCAACGGCTATATCACCCTCCAGCAAGCGACCGTCGGCTCGGTCAACGCTGCATACGCGCGACTGATCGCGGAGATGGGCGCCGAACCGGTGGTTGAGACCGCCCATGACATGGGCATCAAGAGCGATGTGCAGCCGTTCCTTTCGATCACGCTTGGCAGCCAGGAAGTCACTCCGCTGGAGATGGCCTCGGCATACTCCACCCTCGCCAACGAGGGTACGAACATGCCGCCGGTAGCGATCACACGCATCGAAGACTCCAGCGGTGAGACGATCTATGAGGCAGAGTACAAGGGTACCGAGGCGATCAGCCCCTCGATCGCATACGCAACGACGCAGATCCTGAAAGGCGTCATCTCCGGCGGCACCGCCCGGCGGGCCTACATCGGACGGCCTGCGGCGGGCAAGACGGGCACCACACAGGACTACCGCGACGCCTGGTTCTGCGGCTACACACCGCAGCTCGCGTGCTCGGTCTGGATGGGGTACACGCCCGAGAAGCCGATGCGCAACGTACACGGGATCACCGTGTTCGGCGGCACCTTCCCTGCTCAGATCTGGGCCGAGTTCATGAAGAACGCGCTTGCGGACAAGCCGGTACTTGATTTCAAGTCCGCGCCAGCCCCCAAGTACACCTGGAAGGACGAGTGGGACATCCCCGAGATCGAGGTGCCCGACTTCACCGGTATGACCCAGGCCGCAGCGATCGCCCTCATAAACGAGCTCTTCACGGAGTACGAGGAGGAGCCGAAGATCGAGATCGCGCAGGCATACAGTCCTGATATCGCTGCCGGGCTGGTGATGAGTCAGACGCCGGCAGCGGGAACCACCATCTCACCGGTGGATGCGATATCGATCGTCATCTCCAAGGGCAAGGATCCGAACGCCCCGCCTCCGCCACCGGAGCCGCCAACGCCGGAACCGACCGGAACGGTCCCGCCGACCGGCACGGTGACACCCTAGAACAGAAGGACCCCGTCCGTAACGCGGACGGGGTCCTTTTCGATACATACGCGTGGAACGCTAGCGACGAACACGCACCATGCCCGAGACACAGTGGACTACAACACCATGCTTCTCGATCTCATCGAGCACGAGGTTCATCCCGAGCGTGTCAGACGAGATGTGCCCCGCGATCACGAGATTGAGCTTCAGCTCCTCGGCATGCTTGCGGTGCTCCTCCGAGTAGTGCATGCCTACCAGTGTGTCGACACCAGCGGCCGACAGCCTGTCCAGGGCCTCCATAGGACCCTCGGTGCCGCCTGTCATGTCGACGAGCATCCTGCCGCAGCGAGCGCCACCTCTGCCCTGCACGAGCGCAGGACCGTAGCCCTTCTTCGCCGCATCCGCGTACTCCGGGATCGTGCGCAACATCTTGACGAGATCGTCCAGCGTGCGTGGTGCCGCCTGCTCGATCGCATTCTGCACGAAGCTGTTCACCGAGTTGTCAGCTGGAGTGTGGCACGACATCACAGCCAGATCGAGTACTCGTGCCGCATCGATCGCCCGGTAGTGGTTCACCGGCATGATCTTGCGTCGTATCTCCTCGGCACGCGGCGCGATGAGCGCATCCGCAAGACCTACGCCGACACCCTGTGCCGCCCACAGGTCGGCCTGCATGTACATGACCCGATGGAGGTTGGCGTAGCCAGGACCCTCAGGATGATGCGCGAGAACCAGGTCGACCTGCATACCCTTGTCGCGCATTCGGTCGGCCAGCATCACTTCGCCGACCTCCATGTCGATACCGACGACAAGCCCCTTCACGTCCAGATCGGGATCACCGATACAGATGCGGGTGTCGTCGTAGGGATTGGTGAGACGCTCCGTGTCGAAGAACTCCTTGTCGGCGTCATCGAGTTTGTCGTACTCTGCCTTGACCGCCGCAAGCTGGCGGTCGATCTCATCGGCGGAACGTCCGTCGTTCGCACGCCCCTTCGCGACCGCGGTCTTGTAGATATCGCTGAGCTTCATCGGCACATCCTTCCCTAGACGGCGCCACCGGGGCGGCGCGGTCCGGTCTTCCCCTTTGAAACGTGTACGTTCCCCTTCGCGTAGAAGCGCAACATCAGCTCGTGCCCTGCCGAGAGACCCACGCGACCGCTCTCACCGATCTGGGCGGGTGGCTCGCCCTCGCATATGACTACGCGCCCGACACCGAGTTCGCTGCCGTTGTCGCCAAGATCGATGCCGAACGCCTGGGCTACCTTGCCCGGACCGTCAGTCAGACATGTGGAGCGACCGCGTCTCTCGGCCATGACCGACTCCCCCACCAGCGGCTCGACCGCCCGTATCAGCACGGCACCCGCGATACCGTCACTCTCGGTGACCACATTAAGCATATGGTGGTTGCCATACGTGAAGTAGACGTACGCGCGCCCCGGCGGGCCGTACATCACCTGGTTGCGCTTCGTGATGCCTTTGGTCGCAGCGTGCGAGCCTGGGTCCGACGCACCCAGGTAGGCCTCGGTCTCCACGATACGGCCGGCCGTCACTTCCCCGCCCGCGGTGCTGACGAGCACCGCGCCGACAAGCTCGCGCGCCACACTCACCGTGTCGCGCGCGAAGAACTCCTGGGGGAGCGGTACCGCATTGTCCGGGTCGAAAGGCTTCATAGCCAGCCATTGTATGCGAAACACCCGCAGGTGTATGCGGTGCCGGTCTGCTGCCAGCGTGTGCGCTACGGGTTGCGTGTGCGCTTGAGCCGTGCGCGCAGCTCATCGAGCGGTAGCGTGTTGAGTACGTCTTGCGGTTCGAGCCAACCTCTACGCGCCTGGCCCACGCCGTAGTCCATGTAGCCGAGCTGGGTCGCTTCGTGAGAGTCGGTGCCGAGAGTGATGCCGACTCCGGCGCGCTTCGCCATCCGCAGGTGCACGTCATCGAGGTCCAGCCGGTCCGGGTAGCTGTTGAGTTCGAGTGCGGTTCCCGTCTCGGCAGCCTTGGACAGTATCGCCTCGATGTCGAGATCGATAGGATCGCGCCGGCGCAACACCCTGCCGGTCAAGTGTGCGATCACATCGACATAGGGAATCTCCATGGCGGCGAGTACGCGACGGGTGGCGACGTCGCGTGGCTGTCCCCAACCGGAGTGCAGTGAGGCGAGCACGATGTCGAAGCGCGAGAGCACGTCTGCGTCGTAGTCGACACCGCCCTCATCGTCGATGTTGAGCTCGATGCCCTTGAGGACCCACGGCCCGTCGCCACGCGCATTGAGGTCGTCGATGAGCGCCCACTGGCGCTCAAGCGCATCGATATCAAGCCCGCCGACCATCCTCAGATTGACCGCGTGGTCCGTGATGGCGATGTACTCGTAGCCGAGCTCCGCTGCTTTCGCGCGGTTCTGCTCGATCGTCGACTTCCCGTCGGTGGCGACGCTATGCATGTGCAGGTCCCCGCGGATGTCGCCGAGCTCGAGCAGGTGAGGTAGCCGGCCTTCAAGGGCCGCTTCGATCTCCCCCGCGTGCTCACGCAGCTCGGGCGGCGGCACGTCCATACCGAGCGCCGAGTAGACCTCAGCCTCGGTCGCACTCGCAACACGAACGCCGTCCTCGAGCCGGAAGACGCCGTACTCGTTGACCTTCAGGCCGAGAGACTTCGCGCGCTCACGCAGCGCGACGTTGTGCTCCGCCGAACCCGTGAAGTACTGCAGCGCCGCGCCGTACTCGTCCGGCGCCACGACCCGGACGTCAACCTGCAGCCCGCCGGTCGTGACCACGCTCGTCTTCGTCTCACCGCTCAGCAGCACACGCTCGGTGCGCGGCAGGACGCGTGCGGCTTCCATGACAGCGCCAGAGTCGGTCGCGGCCACGATGACGTCGACGTCGCCCACCGTTTCGCGTCGCCTTCTCAGACTTCCCGCGAACGCGGCGTCGGTGACGCCTTCAAGCGCGAGCATCGCCGAGACGATCTTCTCGGCGAACGGAAGCACGTCGGCGATCAGCGCACGCTGATGGTGGCGTCGGAAGGCATCGATCCCGGCTGTAAGATTCTCGACTGTCTTTGCGCCGAAACCCGGGAGACCCTCAAGGCTTCCGGCGCTGATCGCCGACTCAAGGTCGTCTACGGACGCAACGCCGAGCTCCTCGTAGAGAGTCTTCGCCTTCTTGGGACCGAGTCCGGGCACCTGTACCAGCTGAACGAGCGTACCGGGGAGCACGGCCGTGAGCTCCTCTAGCTCCGGGAACGTCCCCGTATCGATGAGCGCGGCGATCGATGCCGCGAGCTTCTTGCCTACGCCCGGGACGTCCGTGAGCCGGCCTATATCCGCGAGTGACATGACGTCATCGGGAAACGCCCGGAGTGAGTGAGCGGCCTTGTGATAGCTGAGGAAACGGAACTTGTCGGCACCCGATATCTCGAGCAGGTCGCCGACCGTGTCGAGGATGTCAGCTACCGCCGGGTTGTCGAAGTCGGGCATCTCGCTCCGTCCGCTCTAGTCCTCTGCGTGCTCCGTCAGCCAGACGGTATCGGCCTCCAGCACTTCGCGCGCGGCTGCAAGCTGCTCGGTCACGCGTTCGTGCCCTGTGCCACCCGCGGTGGTGCGGCGCGCAACGATCGCGTCGAGGTCGACTGCGGCGAGTGAGTCATCGCCGAAGACGGGCGATGCCGTGCGCAGTTCCTCCAGTGTGAGTTGCTGCAGTGTGCGACCTTCGCGCTCACACGCAAGCACGATCTTGCCGACGACCTCGTGCGCCTCGCGGAAGGGCATCCCGTGCGCCGCCAGGTAGTCCGCAAGGTCGGTCGCTGCCATGAAGCCACCGGTGGCCCCGGAGCGCATCGCGTCCACGTTGACGCGCATCGACGCGACCATGCCCTCGACTGCTCGCAGCGAGTCGGCGAGCGTGTCGATGGCGTCGAACGCCGGCTCCTTGTCCTCCTGCATATCCTTGTTGTAAGCCAGCGGCAAGCTCTTGAGCGTCACGAGCAGCGACGTCAGGTCGCCTACGACGCGCCCGGTCTTGCCGCGCACCAACTCGGCGAAGTCCGGATTCTTCTTCTGCGGCATGATGCTCGAACCGGTGGACCACGCGTCATCCATCGTGATGAAACCGAACTCCTCGGTCGACCACAGGATGAGTTCCTCGCACAGTCGCGAGAGATGCACCTGTGTGACCGCGCACGCGTAGGTGATGTCGAGAAGGAAGTCGCGGTCGCTCACGCTGTCCATGGAGTTCGCGGAGACCGCCGAGAACCCCAGCGTATCGGCGACGGCCTGGCGGTCGAGCGGGAACGTCGTCCCGGCCAACGCGGCGCTGCCGAGCGGCAGCACATCCGCGGCTTCATACGCATGCCGAACACGGGTGAGGTCCCGCGAAAGCATCCATGCATACGCGAGCGCGTGATGGCTGAAGAGCACCGGCTGCGCCTTCTGCAGGTGCGTGTAGCCGGGCATGATGACACCCATGTGCTCCTCGGCCCGCACGATGAGCGCCGAGCGAAGCGCATTCAACGCCTCGGCCAGCCGCAGGGCCGCTTCCTTCGCGTACAGCCGCGTGTCGAGCGCGACCTGGTCGTTGCGGGACCGCGCGGTGTGCAGCTTACCGCCCACGGGGCCCACGATGTCGATGAGGCGCCGTTCCACGGCCATATGGATATCCTCGTCAGCGATGTCGAAGACGAAGGAGCCATCGGCGATCTCGCGGTAGACCTGCGAGAGGCCCTCGACGATCGTCTCGGCATCCTTGGCCGGGATGATGCCCTGCTCTGCCAACATGCGGGCGTGCGCGATCGAACCGCGGATATCCTGATCGGCCATCCGCTTGTCGACCGGCAGCGAGGCTCCGAACTCCTCGGTGAATGCGTCCACCGAACGCTCGAATCGACCTCCCCAGGGCTTCTTGGCGCTGCTCACGACCTACACTTCCCCTTCCTTGCCGACCTTACGGCGCTGGCGGGCCCAGACCTTCGTAGGCAGGCCATGGAGGTCGATGAAGCCCTTGGCCGCCTTGTGGTCGAAGCTGTCCGCCTCGTCGTAGGTGGCAAGGTTGTAGTCGTAGAGCGAGTACGGGCTGCGGCGTCCGACCGGCACGCAGCTGCCCTTGAAGAAGCGTAGGCGCACATCGCCGCTCACCAGCTGCTGAGTCGTCTCGATGAAACCATCGAGCGCCTCCTTGAGCGGTGAGAACCACATGCCGTTATAGACGAGTTCGGCCCACCTCTGCTCGATCTGCAGCTTGTAGTGCAAGACGTCGCGCTCCAGGCACAGATCCTCCAGGGCCTTGTGCGCTGTGATGAGTGTGAGAGCCCCGGGCACTTCGTAGATCTCGCGGGACTTCACGCCGATGAGACGGTTCTCGATCATGTCGATACGCCCGAACCCGTGCTTGCCGGCAAGGTCGTTCATCGCCTCGATGATCGCCTGGAAGCTCATCACCTCACCGTTGAGCGCGATCGGGAGGCCCTGCTCGAAGGTGATCTCGGCATACTCGGCTTCGTTGCAGCTGTCACCGCGCGAATCTGCGGTGAGTGTGTATATGTCCGCCGGTGGCTCGACCCACGGGTCCTCGAGCACGCCGCACTCGATGGCACGACCCCAGAGGTTGTCGTCGATCGAATACGGGCTCTTCTTCGTCGTGGGCACCGGGATGCCGCGCTCAAGCGCGTAGTCCATTTCCTGCTCGCGGGTCTTGAGATCCCACTCGCGCACGGGTGCCATAACGCCGAGGTCGGGATCGAGGCATGCGATACCCACCTCGAAACGAACCTGGTCGTTGCCCTTGCCCGTGCAGCCGTGCGCGATGTACTTCGCCTGGTGCTTGTGCGCCTCTTCGACGAGGTGCTTCACGATGATGGGCCGGCTCATCGCCGAGACGAGCGGGTACTTGTTCTCGTACAGCGCATTCGCCTTGAGCGCCCTGGAGATGAACTCCTCGACGTACTCCTCACGAACGTCTTTGACGATGGATTCGACAGCGCCGATGCCGAGCGCCTTCTTGCGGACGACCTCGAGGTCCTGGCGCTCCTGGCCGACATCCACCGCAAGCGCGATGACGTCGACATCCTTCTCGTCCATGAGCCACCGGATGGCTACCGAAGTGTCCAGACCACCGGAATACGCTAGTACGACCTTCTCTTTGGCCAATGAGATTCCCTCTCTTTGATGCGCGGAGCCTAGAACTGGCCCCGGAACTTGTTGATGTTGTCGACGACGAGATCGGCGTCATTATCACTGCGGGCGATCACGAGGATCGTGTCGTCCCCGGCGATGGAGCCGAGGACCTCATCGAGTTCGGCAGCATCCATAGCAGCTGCCACACCCTGCCCGGCGCCCGCACTCGTCTTGATGAGCACAAGCTGGCCGGACTTGACGACACTTGTGACGAGCTCCGCGATCATCCGCTGCAGGTGCAAGTCCTCCGCAAGGACGTACACTCCCTCGGGGAGCTTGCGCAGGCCCATGTCGGCGATGTCTCGTGACACAGTGGCCTGTGTACAGTCGTAGCCGTGCTGGCCCAGCCGGTCCACGAGTTCACGCTGAGTACGTACGCGCTCTCGTCGGACGATCTTGCGTATCGCTTCCTGGCGCTCGATCCTCTTCCTCATGGTTCCATCCACCGATCGTCTATTGGCCCAATATCAGCGAGAGCAGCGCGCGCTGCGCGTGAAGTCTGTTCTCGGCCTCGTCGAACACGACCGAGTACGGCGCGTCGATCACCGCATCGAGTACCTCTTCACCACGGTGTGCGGGGAGGCAGTGCATGAAGATCGCCTTCGAATCCGCTCGCTCCATCAGCGCCGGATCAACCGTGTAGCCCGCGAACGCTCGAACGCGTTCGTCGTGCTCGGTCTCCTGCCCCATCGATGCCCACGTGTCCGACACCACGACATCTGCCGAGGCGACCGCTTCGCGCGGGTCGTTGTAGAGAGTCACGCTTCCCTTCGTGCCGAACTCAGTGATGAGGCCGCGCGCCTTGTCGACGACATCCGCGCGCGGTCCGTAGCCCATCGGCGTAGCCACCGTGACATTCATGCCGACGAGTGCACCGCCGAGCATAAGCGAGTGCGTCATGTTGTTTCCGTCACCCACATAGGCCAGCCGCAGCCCCTCGAGTGTGCCTTTGTGCTCCTTGATCGTGAGCAGATCCGCGAGCACCTGACACGGATGGAAATCGTCGGTGAGCGCGTTGACGACCGGTACCGACGCATGCTCGGCCACTTCTTCGATATGGGAGTGCGCGAACGTACGCAGCACGATGAGTTGCACGTAGCGCTCGAGCACCTTCACGGTGTCGTGTACGGTCTCGTTGCGAGAGAACGCGTCGTTCGGGCCCATAACGATCGGGTGCACGCCCAGATCGCGGCAGGCGAGCTCGAATGAGACTCGCGTACGCAGTGAAGGCTTCATGAAGATGAGAGCGGCCGACTTGCCGGTCGCCGTGGGGGCCTTTGTGTTATTGCGATGCGCCAGCTTCTGCGACTTGGCCCGGATAAGCACCGCCTGCACGTCATCAGGCGTCAGATCGCCGAGGGTCAGGATGTCGCGTCCTAGTAGATTCTGCATCAGACCTCCCTGACTACTGCTTCGAGTGTACCCAGAAGTGTATCAATTTCCGCCTCGCTGCATACCAGTGGAGGCAAGAAACGTATGATTGAGTCACCGATATTGTTGAGAACGATGCCCCTGGATAGCGCCTCGGCAGCCACCTGCGCGGCGATCGGCCGGCTCAGCTGAGCCGCGATCATCAACCCGAGACCGCGCACCATCGTGACCTCGCCGGTCTTCTCGGCAAGCGACATGAGACCGTTCTTCAGGTAGGCGCCCACGACGATCGCCCGCTCGCCCAGACGCTCCTCGCCGAGAGCATGGATCGTCGCGAGAGCAGCCGCGCACACGACCGGACCACCACCGAACGTGGAGCCGTGGTCGCCGGGCTTGAAGGCATCCGCCACCTCGTCGGTGGCCACGACAGCACCGATAGGGAGGCCGTTCGCCATCGCCTTCGCGAGCGCCATGATGTCCGGCTCGATGTCGAAGCCCTGGTGCGCGAACGCCGGACCTGTGCGGAAGAAGCCCGTCTGCACTTCGTCGAGTATGAGAAGCACGCCACGCTCGTCGCAGAGAGCCCTTACGGCGGTCAGATACTCGGGCGTGCACGGGTACACGCCCCCTTCGCCCTGCACGACCTCGAGCATGACGGCGCATACCGTGTCGTCCACAGACGCCTCGAGTGCCGCCAAATCGTTGAGTGGCACTGCCGAGAAGCCCGGCAGTAGAGGCGCGAACGCCTCCTGCTTCGACGGCTGTGCGGTCGCGCTCAGCGCGCCGAGCGTGCGTCCGTGAAAGCCGCGCTCGGCTGTCACGATGCGATAGCACTGCTCGCCCTTGTTGAGCTTGCCCCAGCGGCGCGCGAGCTTGATCGCGCCTTCCACCGCCTCGGTACCGGAGTTCGCGAAGAACACCTTGCGGTTGCCGCCCGCCATAGTCGCAATGACCTCGGCAAGATGCGCCCGGTGCTCTACGTGGAACAGGTTCGACACGTGCACGAGCTTCGCGGACTGCTCGGCGATCGCGGCGGTGACCACCGGATGTGCGTGCCCGAGGTTGACCGCCCCGATACCTGAGACGAAGTCGAGGTACTCTCGGCCATCATCGTCATAGAGACGCACGCCTTCGCCCCGCACGAACATCACGGGCTTACGCGCGTAGGTGCCCATGTGGTACGTCGCATCCAGAGCGGTAGCGGCGTCCAGCAACGCTCCCACTACAGAGTCACCTCGCCCTCATATGCGATGTACATGTCATCGTCCGGCAGCCCGAGGCTGCCCTCGCGTGTGATCATCGTGCCGACGCCGGCGTCGGTGTAGACCTCGAGTAGCAGCGCATGCGGCGTCGTGCCGTTGAGGATGTGGGCGCGCTCGACTCCGGCTTGCAGCGCGTGGATGCAGGCACCCACCTTCGGGATCATGCCACTCGAAAGCTCGCTGTCTGCAACCATCGTCTCGGCATCTTCGAGCGAGAGCGCACTGATGAGCGACTGCTTGTCGGCGAAGTCAGCGTACAGGCCGTCGACATCGGTGAGAAAGATGACCTTCTCGGCATCGAGTGCCGCAGCGATCTCGCCCGCAACGAGGTCGGCGTTGATGTTGTAGCTGCCGCCGTCATCGCCGCCGGCGACCGATGCGATGACGGGGATGAACCCGTCCTCGATGAGGTTCTCCACCACGGTCGTGTCGATGCAGGTGACCTCCCCCACCCGGCCGAGACGCTCATCGAGCTGCCTCGCCTTGATGAGGTTGCCGTCGTCACCGGCGATACCGACGGCCATGCGACCGTGCTGGTTGATGGCCGAGACGAGCTCCTTGTTGACCTTGCCGACGAGCACCATCTTCACGATCTCCATGGCGGCGTCATCGGTGATGCGCAGGCCATCGTGGAACTCGACCGGCATGCCGAGACGATCCATGTACGAGGTGATCTCCGGCCCGCCGCCGTGGACGATGACGGGGTTGATGCCGACAAGCTTCATCAGCACGATGTCGGCCGCGACCGAGTCCCGGAGCGCCGGATCGGTCATCGCCGCACCGCCGTACTTGATGACGACAGTGCCGCCCCAGGTGCGCTTGATCCACGGGAGCGCCTCCATCAGCGTCCCGGCCTTCTCGAGCAGGACTTCCATCACTTCAGGCGTCATGAGCGATACTCCCCGTTTATCCGCACGTACTCGTAGCTGAGGTCGCACGTCCACACCGTCGCCGCGCCATCGCCTAGATGGAGATCGGCCACGACCTCGATCTCGTCAGCAGCGAGCGCTGCTGCGGCGGCGTCCTCATCGAACGGCACCGCGGTGCCGTTCCTGCACGTGGTGATCCCGGCGAAGACGACCTCGAGTCCTTCCGGGTCGACCTCAGCGGCAGACTTCCCTACGGCCATCGCGACGCGTCCCCAGTTCGCATCTCCGCCGAAGATGGCGGTCTTGAACAGCGGCGAGTTCGCGATCGACATCGCAGCGTCACGCGCATCCACATCGCTTGCCGCACCGCGCACCGTCACCTCGATGAACTTCGTCGCGCCCTCGCCATCGCGCACGATCATGCGGGCGAGCTCGCCGCACACCGCCCATACCGCATTCGCGACGACTTCGAAGCGCGCGTCATCGGGATCGATGGGCTCGCCCCCGGCCGCTCCGCTCGCCATAAGCACGCACATGTCGTTGGTGGACGTGTCGCTGTCCACGGTCACGCGGTTGAACGTCACGTCGACTGCCGAGCGAAGCGCGATGTCGCACGCCTCCGACGTGAGCGGCGCATCGGTCGTCACGACAGCAAGCATCGTCGCCATGTTCGGCATGATCATTCCGCTGCCTTTGGCCATGCCGCCCACCGTGTAGCGCACGCCGTCCGCGTCCACGGTGACCGCGATCTGCTTCAGGAACGTGTCGGTGGTCATGATCGCCTCGGCAGCCGCCTCCCCCGCCGTGCTGTCCAATCTTGAAGCAGCTTCGGCGATCCCTCCGAGGACGAGGTCCATCGGCATCGGGACGCCGATGACGCCCGTCGAGGCCACCGCGACCTCGCCGGATTCGCAGCCGACGGCATCTGCCACCGCGGCTGCCATCGCCTTAGCGTCATCCATGCCCTGCGGGCCCGTGCATGCGTTCGCGTTGCCGGCGTTGATGACCACGGCGCGCGCCGTACCTGCCGAGAGGTTTGCGCGAGTCAGCTGCACCGGCGGTGCAGCCATCGTGTTGAGTGTGTACACAGCCGCAGCCGGACAGGTCTCCTCGGCGATCAAGAGCGCGACGTCACGCTTGCCGGACTTCTTGATGCCGGCACTCACTCCCGCCGCGAGAAAGCCGAGTGGCGCCGTCACGCCACCCTCGGCATATGCGAAACCGCTATCTGCGTCCTTCTCCATCATGCCCCGTCCCTAGAAGACCGGCATCGGCCGGTCGAGTCCCATCGTCTCTTCGTACCCGAGCGCGATATTCGCGCACTGGATCGCCTGTCCTGACGTGCCCTTCACGAGATTGTCTATGGCCGCCGAGACGATCAGCGTGCCCGCACCATCAACCGCGACACCGATGTGTGCGCGGTTCGACCCGCGGACCTCGGAGGTGGCAGGCATCCTGCCGAGCGGATGCACCGTCACGAACGGTTCGCCGGCGTAGTACTCCGCATAGACCGCGTGAGCATCCTCCGCGGCAAGCCCTGGCGCCACCTCGAGATACACGGTCGAAAGCAGTCCCCGCGACATGGGCACGAGATGCGGTGCGAACGTCAGGCGAGGATCCGCCAGGCCGAGCACGCTGAGGCCCTGTGCGATCTCCGGCGTATGCCGGTGAGCGCCGACCTTGTACGCCGTGATGGACTCGGCGGCCGCGACGTAGTGCGTAGAAGGCGCAGGCGTTCTGCCTGCACCTGAGACACCGGACTTCGCATCGACGACGACGCGTCCCGACGTCACGATCCCTGCATCGATCGCAGGGCCGGCGGCCAGAAGTGTCGCCGTGGGATAGCATCCGGGACACGCGACCAGCCGAGCCCCGATCAGTGCATCACGCCAGAACTCCGGAAGACCGTAGACAGCCTCGGACAGTAAATCCGGACAGACGTGGTCCGTGCCATACCACTCCGAGAACAGATGCGCGTCTTTGAGCCGGAAGTCGGCGCTGGCATCGATCACCGTCAGTCCCGCATCGAGCAGCGCCGGCGCAACGGCCATCGCTGCGGTATGCGGCACCGCGAGGAATGCGACCTGGGCCACCTTCGCAACTGCGGCCGCATCGTGCGGCACGTACGCCAGATCACACCCGGCCAGCGCCGGATACAGATCCGACACCGCCCGTCCCGCATCGGCGTTCGAGGTGACCATCACGAGCTTCATCTCGGGATGCCCGAGAACGAGTCGTGTGAGTTCGGCACCCGCATAGCCTGCGGCACCCACGATAGCGACGGAGAGCACTGCAACCACCCCAGAATCGACGACGGTACCAGTCGATTCTAGGTCTCACAATGCATACCAGTCAACCTCTATGCAGAAATATTGTATCTAATTCGCCTATGTATGCGTTGCATGTGTTTTCAGAGCGTATCGCTATCCACGAATCTCGCCCCCGGTCGCGCGACACACCTTCTTGACGACCTTCTCGTGCACGGGACGCACATCCTCATCGGTGAGCGTCCGCTCGTTCGAACGGTACGACAACGAGAACGCGAGGCTCTTCTTGCCTTCGGGTAGTCGGCGATCCGTCAGCGCCGCATCCTTGGCATCCCTGTAGATGTCGAACAGGCGCACATCATCAAGCAGCTTGCCTCCGGCGGAGGTCATCGCCTGCATGACCGTCTCGGCGGTCACTGCCTCGTCGACGACGAGCGCGATGTCGAGGTTCACCGCCGGATACCGGGGTATCTCGGCGTATGCGCGTTGTGCAGAACCGGCCTTGCCGAGTGGCTTGACGCCTATCTCGAACAACGTCACCGGGCCCGTTGCGTCGAACGCATCGAGAACCGCAGGAGCCACCTCGCCTATCCAGCCGACGACATCACCGCGTACGACGACGTCCGCGCTTCTGCCAGGCTGCAGCCACGGGCGTTCGGTCTCCCTGAAGCGCACGCGATCGACGTTCATCTCGGCGAACAGCACCTCGAGCGCGCCCTTGCCGTCGAAGAAATCCAGTGTGCGGGCGGGCTCGTTCCACGCAGGTCGCTGCCACGCACCCGCAAGCGCTCCGCCGACCATCAGGCGCTCCTTGGGCTGCTTGCGACCCGGTGCGGTCACGAACACGTTGCCCAGCTCGTAGACGTGGATGTCGCTCACGCCGCGCCGCTGGTTGTGGGAGACGACGCGCAGCAATCCTGCGGCGAGCGTCCACCGCATGACGGCCTGCTCCTCAGACATGGGATTGATGAGCTCGACCGGGATCTCTTCAGGTCCCAACTGCCACACGAGACGTTCCATATCCCGTGGATCGCCGAACGCGAAGCCGATGTGCTCGGTGAGCCCTGCCGAGCGAAGCGCTCGACCGATGTCCAGGTCGCGGTGCTGGCTGGCTGTGAGTGCGCCGATGCGCTCGCGCCCGCCGGGTACCGTGGACGGCACTCGCTCCATACCCCAGACACGCACGACCTCCTCGATGAGGTCGATCTCGCGCTCAAGATCGGGACGGAACGTGGGAATCGTGACGTCGAACCCGTCATCGGCGGACGTGACAGTCATGCCAAGCGCAGTGAGTATATCGACGGCTTCATCATCGGTGATCGGGGCGCCGATGATGTGCCGCAGACGCTCTCCCCGGAATCGGAGAACACTCGGCGTAGGCGGTGCCGGGTACACATCGACGATGCCGGGAGCCACCGTTCCGCCCGAGACCTCGGCCAGCAACTGTGCGGCCCTGTCAGACGCACGTGCGGCGAGTTCGGGATCCACGCCTCGCTCATAGCGCAGCGATGCCTCAGAGATCAGGCCGAGACGCCGGCTCGTGCGGCTTGTGGTAGCGGTTCCGAAGCAGGCGGACTCGAGCAAGATGTCCGTCGTGGTCTCGGAGACCTCGGTGGCTTCGCCGCCCATCACGCCGGCAAGCGCCACGGGACCATTCGCATCGGTGATGAGTTGCGTGTCCGTCGCGAGCGCACGATCCTGACCGTCCAACGTCGTCAGTCGCTCCCCCTCGCGGGCGGTGCGAACGATGATCGCCGTCTTGCCGTCCACCTTGGCGAGCGTCTCCATGTCGAACGCGTGCAGCGGCTGTCCGAGCTCATAGAGAATGTAGTTGGTGACGTCGACGACGTTGTTGATGGGTCGCGTGCCGGCAGCTGCTACCTTCTCGGCCAGCCAGTCCGGCGAGGGGCCCACCTTCACACCGCGGATCACGCGGGCGGTGTAGCGCGGGCACAGCTCGGGGTCCTCGATCGTCACCGTGACGAGCTCCGCCGCAGGGGTACCCTCCTCGTCAGGAGTCGAGGCGGGCGTTCGATACGGCTTGCCGGTCACCGCGCCGACCTCTCGCGCCACCCCCACCATCGAAAGACAGTCGGGGCGGTTGGGCGTCACTTCGAGCTCGAGCACAGTGTCCGACAGACCGTGATAGGCGCCGAACGGCGCGCCCACGGGAGCGTCTGCGGGGAGGATGAGCAGGCCGGAGGCGTCTGCCCCCATCTCCAGCTCGGTCGCCGAGCACATCATTCCCTCGGAGACTAAGCCGCGCAGCTTCGCACGCTTGATCGTGATGCCGTTCGGCAGCGTCGCGCCTACCGTGGCCACCGGCACCTTGTCCCCTGCCGAGAAGTTCGTGGCACCGCACACTATGCGAAGGGGCTCTTCAGCACCTACGTCGACCGAGCAATACGAAAGCTTGTCGGCTTCCGGATGAGGTTCTTTGGTGATCACCTGTCCGACGACGACGCCATCAAGGGCCGCACCGGTAGTGTGGACCGCCTCGACCTTGGTCCCCGTCATATCGAGCCTGTCACACAGCTCTTCGACCGGCAGGTCGACGTCGACGAGTTCGGACAACCATTTGAGCGATACCCGCATCGCGAGTCCTTCCTTCCACGCCTGCTAAGGGCGAGACGTCACATCCGATCAGAACTGTCGCAGGAAGCGCATGTCTCCCTCGATGAGATGCCTTAGATCCGGTATGCCGTACTTGAGCGCCGCGATCCGCTCGGCACCCATACCGAAGGCGAAACCCGTGTACCGTTCGGGATCGATACCCACGTAACGGAAGACGTTGGGGTCGACCATGCCGCAACCGAGTATCTCGAGCCAGCCTTCACCGCCGCATGACCGGCAGCCCTCCCCGCCGCAAATGCCGCAGGAGACGTCGACCTCGGCGGAGGGCTCAGTGAACGGGAAGAAGTGCGGACGCAACCGAACGCGGCGGTCCTCGCCGAACATGCGCTTCACGAAATGCTCGAGCGTGCCCTTGAGGTCGCCGAAGGTGATGCCTTCATCGACAACGAGGCCCTCGATCTGGGTGAACTGTGGGAGGTGACTGGGGTCAGCCACATCGCGACGGTAGACCTTGCCGGGAGCCAGCACGTAGATCGGCGGCTTCTGGCTCTCCATCACATGCACCTGCACCGGGCTCGTATGCGTGCGTAGCAAGACATCGGACTCGCCCTCTACCGCGGCACGATCTCCCGAGAGGTCCTTGACGTAGAAGGTGTCCTGCAGCGCACGTGCAGGATGATCCGGCGGGTGGTTCAACGCCGTGAAGTTGTAGTAGTCGAGCTCGACCTCGGGTCCCTCAGCGACCTTATAGCCGAGACCCATGAATGTCTCGACGATCTCGTCGACGATCTGGTGCAGCACGTGTCGCCGCCCCGGCATGCGGATGCGGCCGGGCAGCGTGACGTCTACCGCCTCCGCGGCGATCCTCGACGCCAGCGCGACTGTTTCCAGCGCCTCACGCTTCTGCGCCAACGCTGATTCCAGGGCGACGCGCACCTCGTTGGATAGCTTGCCCGCTATGGGCCGCTCTTCGGCCGAGAGCGAACCAAGGCCGCGTAACACGGAAGTCAGCGAGCCCTTCTTGCCCAGATAGCCGATCCTTACTTCCTCGAGAGTCTCGAGGTCATGTGCCGACTCCACCGCCGCCAGTGCATCATCGCGCAGCTGGGAGAGTTCCTCTGCGATGCCCATGCATCCCTCACTTCGTGTCAGACAACGAACAGAAGCCGTCCTGTCCAAGGAAACATCCAAGGACGGGAACGGCTCCCGCGGTACCACCTCGGTTGGCGCGTTGACGCCCACTCGTATGCCGGATCTGGCCCGGCTTTCCCTCTATCGGTGGGATACCGGCTCCCCTACAGGGCCTTGTAGGCCGTTCAGGTCGCAGCTGATGGAGTGAACCGTTCGGCGCGTCCCCGAAGCCCTTCCAGTCCATGTGGCTTCGTCCCTGGCGGTACGCTGGTGCCGCTCGCCTCTCCGTCATCGCTTCGCATCGTGCGATTGGTAGAAAAGTGTAGCACATCGGCGAGGTCGTTCCGCACCGCTCGCCACGCCTTGCCGAGTGGTATCGTCATCACGACGACGCCCCTGATATCACTCCGCGACACCGGGTCCACATCCGGATTCGGATTCGCGTCTCCGCACGTCTTGAGTGCTCCGTCATCGGCAACTGCAACAACGCGATGCACCACTCCGCCGCGCCACCCACTCTTGTCGAACAGGATCACGTCATCAACACCCGCGAATGTACCGCCTCGACGATAGACCACCACGTCACCGGGGTGCAGCGTCGGCTCCATCGAGCCTCCACGAATCCAGGTCACGCCGAAGAAGAAGCAGAACGCACACACCATCGCCATCGCGGTCACTGCGCTCGCACGGCGAAGTCCCGTGAACCGGACGCCGCCACTTTCGGCCATCAGTGAGCCTGTTCCGCATCGGCATAGAGTGTCATCTTCACGTAGTCACCGGCCAGATCGTTGCCCGTTTCGGCAGGCAGTCCTACAGCGAACACCATGTCCACACGCGCGGCCGGGTCCAGCAGCACGGGCGCCGTCTTGAGAGCGTTCATCGGTCCGTCATAAAGCAAAACGCCTTCAGCAGTGACGCGGCATGTGAGCGCGTTGTAGAAATCGGTGATGCCCATCTTCTTCGCACCGGTCACGATGATGTTCTCCGGCAGCTGACCGTCGTTGACGACGATAAGCGTGCGTTGCACGACCTCACCGGGCGCGAGCGCGTCGATAGACAGCGCTGCGGACGTAGGCTCGGTCGAAACCGAAACCGTCCCGGCCCTGATCACGTTCTCGGGCACGTCAGCCTGTCCCGTGAAGTACGCACCCGCCCCGTACGCTGACCATACGAGAACGGCGCCGACACACCACCACATGAGTCGCTTCATTACTCCTCCTCGCTTCGTGCCGCCGAGAGGAGGCGACCTGATTGCCGGATACCCGGCGCACGGTGATAGTCACATGCGACGACTAACGCCTTCTGACCGATTTCTGAATGAAGTCGCAATGCATCCAGAAAAGCGAAGAAGCCCCGCGGTCGCGGGGCTTCTTCGGCGTCATCGATCGGGCGTACCTACGCGGTCGCCTTCTCCTTGACCTGCTCGACCAGGGCGGCGAAACCGTCCGGATCATTGATCGCCATGTCCGACAGAACCTTGCGGTCCAGCGGGATCTCGGCCTTCTTGAGCGCGTTCATGAACGTCGAGTACGACATCCCATTCAGCCGGGCCGCGGCGTTGATGCGCGCGATCCACAGGCGCCGGATCTCACGCTTCTTGTTGCGGCGGTCACGGTAGGCGTACTGCAGCGAGTGCTGCACCTGCTCTTTGGCGGCGCGGTAGCTGCGGCTCTTGGCACCGTAATAACCCTTGGCGCGATTCAGAACGGTGCGACGCTTCTTCCTCGCAGTTACTCCACGCTTGACTCTAGGCATTCTCGATCACTCCTCGACTACGGGTACGGCCTAGCCGATGCCCAGGTTCTTCTTGATGACTTTCTCGTCGGCCTTGTGGACATAGGAGTCCGCAGTGAACGCACGCTTGCGCTTCGGGCTCTTCTTCTCAAGGATGTGGCTCTTGAACGCGTTGCCGCGCTTGATCTTGCCGGTCCCCGTGAGCTTGAACCGCTTCGCGGTACCCTTGTGCGTCTTCATCTTCGGCATGTGTTGCTCCTTCTTCGTGCAGCGCGCCTCTACTCGGGCGTCGCCTCGGTCGTATCCCCGGTCTCAGTCGACTCAGACTTGTCGCCCTTGACAGGCTCCTTCTTGATCGGCGCGAGCAGCATGAACATGTTGCGGCCCTCAAGCTTCGGCGGGCTCTCCACCGTACCGAGCTCCGTCAGTTCACCAGAGAGCTTCTCCAGGATGGCGAGTCCACGCTCGGCATGCACCATCTCGCGACCCCGGAACATGATCGTGACCTTGACCTTGGCGCCGCCATTCAGGAACCGCTCGACGTGCCGCTTCTTGGTCTCGTAGTCATGCTTGTCGATCTTCGGGCGAAACTTGATCTCTTTGATCTGCACCGTGGTCTGGTGCTTGCGCGCCCGCTTGGCCTTCATCTCCTGCTCGTACTTGAACTTGCCGTAGTCCATGATCCTGCACACTGGCGGATCCGCATTCGGCGCGATCTCGACGAGGTCGAGAGCCTGTTCGTCGGCTATGCGCATGGCGTCGGGCATGTTGAAAATGCCCAGCTGCGCACCGTCCTCGGCGATCAGACGGCATCTTTGTGCGCGGATACGGTCGTTGATCCTCGGCTCGGTAGTGCTAATGGGCAGTTCACCTCCACTGTCGGCGGTCACATGGACCGCTCCTCCAAAAGAAAGACCCGGCGGCGTGTCGCCGTCGGGTACGTCATCAAGCGGCTCCGCGAAGGATCCGCTCTTTGGGTGACCAGACAGCTGCGTTCTGCGCCGTAAGGTGGGGACCACACTGGCTCTGCCCGGCCGGGGTCCCACTTGTCCTCTATTCGGTTGTTAGCCACGCGAGTATACCCGCGCTTTCGCCGTATGTCCACATCTGACAAGCGATGAACCGCGTGCCGAGTGTCTGTCGACGCTTCAGACGCTCTCGGATCGCACCTGATCAATGAATGCGTCGACGGCCATCGCACCGATATCGCCTGCCGTGCGTTCGCGAACCGCGACACCGTCCGATTCGACCTCTTTGTCGCCGATGACGAGCATGTAGGGCACCTTCTGCTGCTGCGCTTTGGCGATCTTCACACGCATCGGCTCCTGCTCGGCGTATACCTCGACACGCACACCGGCAGCCTCCAGGCGCTGCTTCACCGACGCCACGTGATCGAGGTGCCGGTCGGCGATGGGAATGATGACCGCCTGCACCGGCGCCAGCCATGTGGGGAACGCGCCGGCGTAGTGCTCGATGAGGATGCCGAAGAATCGCTCCATGCTGCCGAGAATCGTACGATGCAGCATATATGGCTGCGCCTCGGTGTTGTCGGCAGTACGGTATGTCAGGCCGAAGCGTTGCGGCATGTTGAAGTCCACCTGGATGGTCGAGCACTGCCAGGTGCGACCGATGGCGTCGCGCAGTTTGATGTCGATCTTGGGTCCGTAGAAGGCGCCGTCACCTTCGTTGATCTCGTACTCGAGTCCACGGGTCTCGCAAGCACCCATGAGCGACTTGGTCGCGATGTCCCAGAATTCCTCGTCACCGATCGACTTCTCGGGACGGGTGGATATCTCGGCGGAATACTCGAACCCGAACACTTCGCGCATGACGTAGTCCACCAGGTCGAGCATGGCGACGACCTCGTCATGGACCTGGTCAGCAGTACAGAAGATGTGTGCATCGTCCTGGGTGAAGCCGCGTGCGCGCATCAGGCCGTGTACCACACCGGACATCTCGTGGCGGTACACCGTCCCGAACTCGAACATGCGGATCGGCAGGTCCCGGTAGCTACGCACGTCGTTGCCGTAGATCATGAGATGGCCGGGGCAGTTCATCGGCTTGATACCGTATTCATTGACCTTGCCGTCGCCCTCGTCGATCTCGAAGAAGTACATGTTGTCGCGGTAGTTCTCGTAGTGTCCTGAGATCTTCCAGACGTCGGCCTTGTACATGTGCGGCGTGATCGCCTCCACGTATCCACGGCGGTAGAGCTCGGCGCGCAACCACTCCTGCAGCAGGCGCAGGACGCGGGCACCCTTCGGGTGGTAGAGGGGCAGACCCGCTCCAGCTTCCTCATGGAAGCTGAAGAGGTCGAGTTCCTTGCCGAGCTTGCGATGATCGCGGCGCTCCGCCTCGGCGATGCGCTCCAGATACGCGTCGAGGTCCTTCTGCGAGAACCACGCAGTGCCGTAGATGCGCTGCAGCATCGTGCGCTGCGAGTCACCGCGCCAGTAGGCGCCGGCGATCTTCATCAGCTTGAACGCCTTGAGGTAGCCCGTATGCGGGATATGCGGCCCACGGCACAGGTCCGTGAACGCGCCCTGGGTGTAGGTCGAGATGATCTCGCCCTCGGGCAGCTCCTCGATGAGTTCGCGCTTGTAGGGCTGCCCGTCGAACGCGTCCCACGCCTCAAGCTTGTCGAGGACACCGCGGTCGAAGCGCTTCTCCTCGGCAACGATCTGCGCCATGCGCTCCTCGATGGCCTCGAGGTCCTCCGGCGTGAACGAGCGGTCCACGTCGAAGTCATAGTAGAAGCCGTCCTCGATGGACGGTCCGATGCCGAACCTCGCGGTCGGGAAGAGGTCTTTGACCGCCTCGGCCATGACATGCGCCGCCGAGTGGCGCAGGATGTGCAGCGCCTCGGGGTCGCGCTCCGTGATGATGCGCACCCCGGCGCCGTCGCTCACCACGGTGTGGACGTCGGTGAGCTTGCCGTTCACTTCGCCGGCGATGGCCGCCTGCGCCAACCGGGGCCCGATGGCCGCGGCGACATCACGGACGGTGGCGCCCTCGGGCACCATCTTCTCGCTGCCGTCAGGGAGCTTCACTGTGATGTCGGGCATGGTATCTCTCCTTGAAGAAGGTAAGGCCCGCCTGGTGGCGGGCCTGCCATCGACTACTGCTTGGTCCTGCAGTACGGGCAGACGCCCCAGTCCAGTTTCAGGGGCCGCTCGCAATTGGTGCAAGGCTTCTTGAGCTGCTTCATGCACGAGGGGCAGATCAGGTACTCGGGATCCACCGGCGTGAAGCATGCAGGGCAGACCGGATTGCGACGTAGCTCCGCCTCACGGGTCTTGATCTCCAGCTCGCGCTCGTGCGCGTCCTCGGCAAGTTCCGGCGGACGTACCACCATGTAGATGGCCCAACCAGCGAGGTTGAACAGCAGCACTACGAGAGCCCAGAACCAGGCCATGGCGCCGCGGCGCTGTGCGTCGCGCCAGGTCCAGAAGATGAGCGCGCACGTGAAGACGATGAAGAACAGCACACACAGTTGCCGCGCAAGCGTGACGGCAGGATTCGACAGGATCGGATCGAGCAGTTCGCCCACCAGATCGTTCATCATGTCCCCTTCCGGCCCTCATAGGCCCTACAGGCGGTCTTAGCCGCCCGAGAAACGACTAACGGGATGATAGCAGAACGGCCGTCCTAGCGGCGGAAACGTCACTCTGCCGAGACACGCGCTTCACCCGCGGTGTACAGACTGCCGGTCACCACCACGCCCGTCGAGGTCGCCGAAGCGAGTTCGACCGCGAGATCTATCGCCGATGTGACGTCGGGAGACACCGGCGGCCTGATTCCGGTGATCCCCTCCACCACGCGCGCCAGATCCTCCGGATCGAGGCACCGGGAGGATGCATTACGCGTGCAGATGATCGCCGAGGACACCGGTGCGAGCGCTCGAACGATTCCCTCGGCATCCTTGTCTCTGAGTATCCCAAGCACAACGACCGGCTTGCGCGCACCGAACGCGTCGGTGATCGCCTCGGCGAGTACGTCTGCGGCTTGTGGGTTATGCGCACCGTCGATCACCACCGCAGGCTCGCGTCGCACGAGCTCGAACCGGCCCGGGAACGTGGACTCATGCAGCACCGCTCGAACGGCGTCGGCCGACAAAGCCCGTCCGAGCGCGGCTTCGACCGCGGCTATGGCTGTGGCGACGTTGGGCGCCTGGTAGGCGGGTGCCCGCACGGCAAGGCCGTCGTAGGTGTCAAACAGCCCGTAGACATCCAACCACGTCCATCCCCCGGGCGCGTCCGGCACCGCGGTGACCCGCCACGCGACGTCATCCTCGGCCAGACCCACGCGAACCACGTCAGCGCCGGTCTCGTTCAGACGGTTCGCGAAGATGTCGTCGAGACCGCTGCAACCCGGCCCGAGCACCGCGATAGAGCCTGGCTTGATGATGTGCGCCTTGTCGGCGGCGATCTCCTCGCGCGTGACGCCGAGCCGCTCGGTGTGGTCGAGGGCGACTCCGGTCACAACCGCCACGCGGGGCGAGACGATGCTCGTGGCATCCCAGCGCCCACCCATGCCGACCTCGAGAGACGCCCATGTGCACGCCGCCTGGCGAAAGTGCCAGAGTGCGGCTGCCGTGAGCAGCTCGAACTCGGTGTGCGCCGAATCCAGCGACTCCGGGTCGAGGCCGAGCGACTCGGCATGATGGCGGGCGAGTCCAAGCGCCGCGCCTCGCACGGCGGACACGGCCGCCGCGAACTCCGCCTCCGATACGGCCACACCGTCAACGGCGATGCGCTCGGTGTATGAGTCGAGGTGCGGGCTCGTGTACGTCCCCGTACGCTCTCCATGCGCCGAGAGGAGCGCCGCTGTGATCCTGGTGACCGATGTCTTCCCGTTCGTGCCGGTCACCTGCATCGAAGCGAACGCATCCTGCGGTGCATCGAGCGCAGCGGTCAATGCACGGATGCCGTTCAGCGACGGGTTGATGCCGAAGGTCAGTGCCGTCTCGAGGAACTCGAGAGCCTGGTCGAAGGTCAGCTCCCCGACGGGACACATGGGTCGTCAGTCTGCGAGCTCGGAGAGCTGCGCAGTGAGCTTGGCGACTGTGTCGACCAGCTCGGCCGCTTTGGCACGCTCCTTCTCCACGACCTCCGAAGCGGCTTTGGCGAGGAACCCCTCGTTTGCGAGCTTCCCGTTGACGCGCTTGAGGTCGCCATCGGCCTTCTCGAGCTCCTTGGCCACGCGCTTGCGCTCGAGAGCGAAGTCGACGATACCCTCCAGCGAGACGAACACCTCGCCGCCCGCCGCGACCGCCGTCGCCGCATGATGTGGCTTCCCGGCATCATCCGCGACGTGAAGCGAACCGATCCCCGCGAGGGCACGCAGATACTCCGCCTGGTTCTCGAGGACCATACCCTCGGCAGAGGGTATGCGAGCGACGACATCCAGCTCGGTTCGTGGAGATACCGCGTAGCGAGCACGGATCGCCCGGACCGCCGTGACGAGCTCCTGCACGAGCCCGATCGAACGCTCCGCATCTTCATCGCGGTATACCCCAAGACCGGTCGGCCATGCGGCGACCATCAGTGAATCGGCCCGGTCCTTCTCGGCCAGCGGAAGGTTGCCCCAGATCGCCTCCGTAACGAAGGGCATCATCGGATGCAGAAGGCGCAGCGCCCTGTCGAGCACGAATACCAGATTGCGCTGCACGGTGAGACGGGCGTCTCCCCCTTCGGCGAGTCGCGGCTTGGCAAGCTCGATGTACCAGTCGCAGAACTCACTCCAGAAGAAGTCGTAGAGTGCACGCGCCGTCTCACCGAACTCGAAGGCGTCGAGACCCTCATCCACGCGCGCCGACAGGTCGGCCAGACGCGAGAGGATCCATGCGTCGGCAACCGTCTCAGCTTTCGGCTCACCGGGCGTGTAACCGTCCGCCACGTTCATCATCACGAACCGGCTCGCGTTCCAGATCTTGTTCGCGAAGTTGCGGCTCGAGAGCAGTTTCTCCTCGGCGAACTTGATGTCCTGGTTGCCGGTCACCTGCAACATGAGGCCGAAACGCATACCGTCGGCACCGTAGTGCTCCATCAGGTCGAGCGGATCGACACCCGTACCGAGAGACTTCGACATGCGCTTACCCTCGGCATTGAAGACCGTGGGGTGGATGATGACGTCGGTGAACGGGATCTCCCCGTCGTTGAAGTACATCCCGCTCATGATCATGCGTGCGACCCACAGGAAGAGGATGTCGCGCGCCGTGGACAGCACGTTCCCGGGGTAGAAGTACCCGAGTTCGGGCGTGTTCTCGGGCCAGCCGAGCGTCGCGAACGGCCACAACTGCGAGGAGAACCACGTGTCGAGTACGTCGGGGTCCTGACGCATGGAGCCGCCACACTTCGGGCACTCGGTGAGATCCGTTTCGCTGGCCATCTCGGCCCCGCATGCATCGCAGTAGAAGACGGGGATCTGATGTCCCCACCACAGCTGCCGAGACACACACCAGTCGCGGATGTTCTCCATCCAGTGGTAGTAGACGTTCTCCCAGCGCCTGGGATGGAATACGACCCGCTCGTCGCGGACCGCCTCGATCGCCGGTGCCGCCAGCGGCTTCATGTCGACGAACCACTGGTCCGAAAGCCAGGGCTCGATCACGGTATGGCACCGGTAGCAGTGCCCGACCGAGTGCATATGGTCGTCCGTCGCCACCAGCAGGCCCTGTGCGTCGAGGTCGGCGATCACACGCTTGCGCGCCTCGTAGCGGTCGAGCCCCGCGTAGGGACCGCCCTCCTCGGCGATGGTCGCATCCGCGTTCATGATGTTGATCTTCGCGCAGTCGTGCCGCTCCCCGATCTCGAAGTCGTTGGGGTCATGCGCAGGGGTGACCTTGACTGCACCCGTCCCGAAAGAGGGGTCGACGTACTCGTCCGCCACGATGGGGATCTCCCTGCCAAGGAGCGGGAGCACCACGGTGGCCCCGACCAATGCCGTGTAGCGCTCGTCATCGGGATGAACGGCTACACAGGTGTCACCCAGCATCGTCTCAGGACGCGTCGTCGCGACGATGACGTGGTCCACGCCGGCGACCGGCTCTTTGAGCGGATACCGGATGTGCCATAGGTGGCTGTCCAGCTCCTCGTGCTCGACCTCGATGTCGGAGAGCGCGGTCGAGCAGCGTGGGCACCAGTTGATGATGCGCTTGCCGCGGTAGATGAGTCCTGCGTCATACCAGTCGACGAAGACCTTGCGTACCGCCTTCTGATATCCGGGATCCATCGTGAAGTGTTCATCCGAGTAGTCGCAGCTGCAGCCCATCGCCTTCAGCTGGGTGATGATCGTCGAGCCGTGCTCGGCACGCCACTCCCAGCACATCTCGATGAAGCGCTCACGGCCCACATCGTGACGCGAGAAGCCCTCGGCAGCGAGCTTCTGCTCGACCTTGTTCTGCGTGGCGATACCCGCATGGTCTGTACCGAGCACCCAACGGGTAGGACGTCCTGTCATTCGCTGACGTCTGATGACGACATCCTGGATGGTGTTGTTGAGCGCGTGCCCCATATGGAGCGAGCCGGTGACGTTGGGGGGCGGGATGACGATTGTGAACGGAGCCTCGCCCTCGGCGATCTCCTGCTCGAAGTACCGGCCCGTGACCCAGCTGTCGAACACGGCAGCCTCGACGGCCTTCGGGTCGTACGCTTTCGCCATCTCACTCATAAGAGGCGCGTCCCCTTCCTTCACTCATTCGATGACTGACGATTCTACGCGAAAACATACCTTCGAGCGACCCGTGATACACGCGACAGACGGCTGATTTCGTCGTATGCTGAACGAAGTAACCCACATATTCGATGACCGAGGACGGTGAACCCTATGGCGGACTGTGAACTCCTGACAACGTGCATCTTCTTCAACGATCACATGACCGAGATGCCAACGATGTCGACGATCATGAAGCAGCGCTACTGCAAGGGCAGCAACTCGCAGTGTGCGCGCTACATGGTGTTTCGCAACCTTGGCCGTGAAGCCGTCCCTGGAGACCTCTATCCGAGCCAGGCCGAACGGGCCGAGGAGATCTTGGGAGAGCGCGGCTAGGCGGCGAGAATCGCATCCACAAGAGCAAGGGCCCCGAAAGGGGCCCTTTTTGCATGCTTGTCGACTACGGCACTACGCCGATTCGTCTTGCGCCTGACCTGTGAGGCTCAGTATCGGCTCGGCCGTGCCCGCCACGACCTCGTCGGTCACGGTCACATGCTCGACATCCGTGCGACCGGGCAGGTCGTACATCAAGTCGAGCAGCAGGGCCTCGAGTATGGAGCGAAGGCCACGTGCGCCGGTACCCCTCTTGATCGCCTGTCCCGCCACCGCATTGAGGGCCGCGGATGTGAACTCCAACTGCACTCCTTCGAGTGCGAACAGGCGCTGATACTGCTTGACGAGTGCGTTCTTGGGCTCCGTGAGGATCCTGACAAGATCGTCCTCGGTCAGCTCTTCGACATGCGCGGTCACAGGGATCCGCCCGATGAACTCAGGGATCAGACCGAACTTGTGCAGATCCTCAGGCAACACTTGCGCGAGCAGAGCGCCGCGGTCGTGCTTGTTCGGATCGGCGAGCTCAGCGCCGAAACCGACGCCCTTCTTCCCGATCCTGTCCGCGACGATCTTCTCCAGGCCAACGAAAGCGCCGCCAAGGATGAACAGCACGTTGGTCGTGTCGATCTTGATGAGCTCCTGCTGTGGATGCTTGCGGCCACCCTGCGGCGGAACTGCCGCCTCGGTGCCCTCCAGGATCTTCAGAAGCGCTTGCTGGACACCTTCGCCCGAAACGTCACGGGTTATCGATAGGTTCTCGGCCTTGCGGGCGATCTTGTCGATCTCGTCGATGTAGATGATGCCGACCTCGGCACGTGGCACATCGAAGTCCGCTGCGGTGATGAGCTTGAGCAGGATGTTCTCGACGTCTTCGCCGACATATCCCGCCTCGGTCAGAGTGGTGGCGTCCGCGATGGCGAACGGCACCTTCAGGATCCGTGCGAGCGTCTGCGCCAACAGCGTCTTGCCGCAGCCTGTGGGGCCAAGCAGCATGATGTTGCTCTTCGCGATCTCGACATCCTCGTCAGTCTCGCCCGGGGCACAGCGAATCCGCTTGTAGTGATTGTAGACGGCAACGGCGAGCGACTTCTTCGCCCGGTCCTGCCCGACAACGTACTGGTCGAGCGTGGCGAGTATCTCCTTAGGCGTGGGGAGCGCCTCGGATTCAAGCTGCTCTTCCCAACCGCCTTCGACCTCGTCGTCGACGATCTCATTGCACAGCTCGATGCACTCGTCACAGATGTAGACCCCGGGGCCCGCGATCAGCTTGCGGACCTGGTGCTGGGGCTTGTTGCAGAACGAGCACTTCAGCTGGTCGTTGCCTTCGTGGCGATCCATACGCTATTTCCCGCTCTCCATGGGACGCTTCTCCATGACGGCATCGACGAGGCCGTATGCTTTGGCCTCCTCGGCGATCATGATGTTGTCCCGCTCGGTGTCGACGTGGATCTTGTCCACGGGCTGGCCCGTGTGGTTCGCAAGGATGTTGTCGAGCGCCTCACGAAGACGCAGCATCTCACGGGCCTGGATCTCGATATCGGTCACCTGGCCCTGGGTGCCACCCCACGGCTGGTGGATGAGGACCCGGCTGTTGGGGAGCGCGAAGCGCTTTCCTGCCGCGCCGCATGCGAGCAGCACCGCCGCCATCGAGGCGCACTGGCCGATACAGATGGTGGAGACGTCACTCCGGATGTACTGCATGGTGTCGTAGATAGCCAGGCCGGCCGTCACCGAACCACCGGGTGAGTTGATGTAGAGGTTGATGTCCTTGTCCGGATCTTCGCTCTCCAGGTGCAGCAGCTGTGCGATAACCAGGTTGGCGATATCGTCGGTGATCTCATGGCCGAGGAAGACGACTCGCTCGTTGAGCAGCCGCGAGAAGATGTCGAAACTGCGCTCACCGCGAGAGGTCTGCTCGATGACTATGGGCACAAGGCCCTGAGGTGTGTCGATCTTGCCCATGTCCGTCTACTCCTTCTCGGCCTTGGTGGCCTTCTTCTTGGCGCCGGACTTCTTGGCGGTCGCCTTCTTGGCAGGCTTGGCCTCGGCCTCGCCTTCCTCGGCAACAGGCTCCGCCTCGATGACCTCGGTGTTGTCCACGAGCCACTTCAGCGCCTTGCGGTGCATGATCTGCTCTTTGACCACCGGAAGGGCGCCTGCGTCGCGTAGCTGCACATACATGTGCTCGGCCGCCGCGGGATCGCCACCAGCGATCTCGCGGACGGACTCGTTCACGTCTTCCTCGCTGATATCCATACCCTTGGCGCGGAACAACGCCTCTAGTCCGAAGTCGACACGCAAACGCCGTGCCGCTTCGACCTCGATGTCGGCACGGATCTGTCCAGCATCGACGCCGGTCATGTCCATATACTGCTCGACGGACATTCCGCGCTCCTCGAGGTTCTGGAAGAAGTCCTCGACCATGTTGTTGGCACGTGTACGGATCAGCGACTCAGGAACGTCTCCCTCGACCCTCTCGGCCAGTGCGTCACGAATGGCATCCTCGACCATGCGCATGTGCCCGGCGGCCTTGCTCTTGTCGAGAGTCTCGCGGATGTCCTCGCGGTACGCTTCGAACGTCTCGAACCCGCCGACGCTCATCGCGAACTCGTCATCGAGTTCAGGCAGGACCTTCGCCTTCACCTCGTTGACCGTGATATCGAACCGCGCCTCCTTGCCAACGAACTCGGGGTTGGAGGAGGTGTCCGGGATATCGAACACGGCTTCGACCTTGTCGTTGGCTTTCGCACCGACGAGCACTTCGTCGAACGCGGGCGGCATCATGCCCTTACCGAGCTCGTAGAGGTACATGTCTACGCTATTGCCCTCATACTCCTCGCCACCGATCGTGCCGACGAAGGAGATCAGCGCGAAGTCCTCGGGGCCGATCTCACGCTCCACCGTCTCGAGTGTTGCGAAGCGATCGCGTGTGTAGTCGATCTGCGCGTCGATCTCGCGGTCGGTCGACTTGGCGGGTGGGACGGTCACGCTGAAGTCATCTGCCGAGGATAGACCCAGCTCCGGGCGTACGGCGATCTCTGCCGTGAACGTGTAGGGCTCGCCTTCCACGACCGCGTCGACCTCACCGGTGTCCGGAGATTCGATAGGCCGGATGTCCTCGTCGGACAGTGCGCGGGCGTACGAGGTCGAGATGATCTCCTCCTGTGCATCAGCCAGGATGGCATCGCGACCGAGATGGGTGTCCAGGACGGGACGGGGCGCCTTGCCGTTGCGGAAGCCCGGGATCCGGACCTTCTTAGCTGCCTCGGCGTATACGGACGAGATGACCTCGTCGACCTCGGCTGCGCTCACTGTGATGGTCATCTTGACCTTGTTCGAATCGACGCGCTCGACGGTGGTTTCCAACGGTCCTCCTGACGTGTACATATGCTGTTCATTCCTGTGGGCTTGGGGCCCTGGAGTCGCTCGATGGTGCGGGCGAGAGGACTTGAACCTCCACGAGTCTCCTCACCGGAACCTAAATCCGGCGCGTCTGCCATTCCGCCACGCCCGCACGGTGAAAGCCAAGCATCAACTATAACAAAAAGGTTGGGGCATTATCGCCGCCAACCTTTTCTCATATGCATGGTGGGCCGTATAGGGATCGAACCTATGACCTTGGGATTAAGAGTCCCCTGCTCTACCAGCTGAGCTAACGGCCCGCGCAACGCTCAGTCATTCTACCTGCTTCACGCCAAAGTGCAAGTTCAACGGCCACGGTGGCCGAGAGCTATCGATGGGGTGGGTAACGGGACTCGAACCCGCGGCCTCCGGAGCCACAGTCCGGCGCTCTAACCAACTGAGCTACACCCACCACGTCAAGTGCTTGGCACGCCCGGAGGGATTCGAACCCCCGACCTAGAGATTAGAAGTCTCCCGCTCTATCCAACTGAGCTACGGGCGCATATCAACGCCCACCAGGGTGCCGAAGCGATACGGTACCCGCGGGACGTACAGATTGTCAATGGAGCGGCCGACGGGACTCGAACCCGCAACAATCAGCTTGGAAGGCTGATGCTCTACCAATTGAACTACGGCCGCACCTGGTCGGGCCGGCCGGATTCGAACCGGCGGCCCCCTGCTCCCAAAGCAGGTGCGCTACCAAGCTGCGCCACGGCCCGACCTCGCTCAGTACCCGCGGTCAAGCGGGCCGCGCGAGCTAGAACAGTATAGAGGCGCACCGCCGCACACACAACCACACGTCGCGGCCTGTCTCAGCTCCGCTGCGCGTCCAGCTTCGCCCTCAAAGCGCGAAGCGCGGAGCCCCGGTGACTGATGGCGTTCTTCTCCTCAAGAGAGAGCTCCGCCATGGTGCGCCCAGGTGTCGCATCCGGCAAGAACAGCGGGTCGTATCCAAAACCGCCCGAGCCTCTTGGCTCATTACCGATGCGACCCTCGCATGCGCCCTCGGCGACGGCCTCACTGCCGTCGGGATACATCATCACGACCACGCTGCGGAAGCGTGCAGTCCGATCAGCGTCAGGTGTGTCCGCAAGAGAAGCAAGCAGCTTGCGGTTGTTCGCCGCATCATCGCCATCCACGCCTGCGTATCGGGACGAGTACACGCCGGGCATGCCGGCGAGCGCATCCACCTCAAGTCCGCTGTCGTCGGCGAGCGCGGGCATCTGGAACCGCCGTGCGTACGCGACCACCTTCAGACGCGCGTTCTCGGCGAAGGTCTCGCCGGTCTCCTCTACTTCCAGAGCGTCCAGGCCCAGTTCCGCAGCCGTGACGAAATCCAGATCCGGAAGATCCACGGTGGAGCGTATCTCGGCAAGCTTGCCCTTGTTCGAAGTGGCGACGATAACGCGCGTCGGCTCAGTCGCCATACGTCAGCAGTCCTTCGGTGATCACGCGCTGCTGCAGCTCGATGAGGCGACCTGCACCCCCGAGCGCCAGGTCGAGAAGCTGGTCGAGGCGCTTGCGATCGAACGGCGTGCGCTCGCCCGTCCCCTGCACCTCGATCAGACGGCCTCTGCCGTCCACAACGACGTTCATGTCGACCTCGGCGACGCTGTCCTCGGCATAATCGAGGTCGAGCAGCACCTCACCGTCGACCATGCCAACGGACGTGGCCGCCACGAAGTCGATGAGGGGCAGTGACTCGATGCGCCCCGCATCGCGCCAGCGAGTGAACGCGTCATGGACCGCGAACAGCGAACCGGTGATGGCCGCGGTGCGGGTGCCCCCGTCGGCCTGTATGACGTCACAGTCGACGTTCAGCGTGTACTCGCCACCCATGCCACCCATGTCCACGACAGTCCGCAGGGAGCGGCCGATGAGGCGCTGGATCTCGTGCGTGCGTCCCCCGGGAGCGCCCAGCGAGACCTCCCGCCTGGTACGCGTGTGTGTCGATGCGGGTAGCAGTGAATACTCGGCAGTCACCCATCCCAGGCCGGAGCCACGGCGCCATCCGGCGACCTGCTCGCTGATGTTGGCGGCACACAGGACCTTGGTGTCGCCGAGTTCGAAGAGGCATGAGCCGTGGGCGTGCTTCAGGTAGCCCCGGGTCAGCCGTATCGGCCTCAATTCGTCGTTCGCACGCCCGCCGCTGCGCTGCATCGGCTGTGCCTCCTTAGGGGAACGTCAGGTCGAAGAGTTCATCGGCCACGATAACACGACCGCTGAAGATCTCACGGGCTTCGCGTGCCGCCGCCAGACGATCGACCGCGGGCCAGAGATGGGTCAAGACGAGCGTCCGCACGTTCGCTTCGGTGGCGAGCTCCGCCGCTTCTGCTGGCGTCATGTGGGGGACTCGTCCGCGATACGCGGGGGGCAGGGTCGCCTCGGCAAGCAGGACATCGACGCCGTGCGCCGCGGCCCTGACAGCCTCGCCGGGCGCTGTGTCGGCGGTATAGCACAGCGTCGCCACGTCATCCATCGCCACCAGGGCGAACGTCGGCTCGACGTGGTCGACCTCCCTGGGTCTGATCGACAGGCCTCCCACACTGATGACGCCGTCCGCCTCCAGCTCGCGGACAACGAAAGCCTCGGCGAACTCGGCGCGCCCGTGTTCGGAGAGCACCGCGCCCATGCGCTCGAACAGGCCAGGGGGAACATACAGCGGCATCGGAGGCCGCGGCCCATCCGGGGCATAGCGAATAGCCGCCTGCAGTGCGTAGATGTCGGCGAAGTGATCGATGTGCTCGTGCGTGATGAAGACAGCATCGAGATCCAGCGGATCCATCACCCTGCCGAGATTCGCGATCACCCCGTTGCCGCAGTCGAACAGGACCGCGACGTTCTCGCTTCGAACGAGGTGACCCGCACACGCGCGGCCGGCGTCGGCGTAGCTTGCCGATGAACCGAGCACCGTGAGCCTCATGACGCGTCTCCGGACTCGAAATCGCTCAACGTCTTCACCAAGCTGTCGTCGACCAGCGCCTCCAGGTCGCCGAGAGGAACGTGCGAGACCTCGGTGATCCGACGGCGAAGCACCCGGCCCCCGAGACGCTTGAACTCCCGGGAGTCACCGGTGGTGATATACCGCTCGGTCCGATCGTGCGCACCCGCGAGCTGATCGCGAGCGCTGAGAGCTTCGGCGACCTCGCGTGCGGTCTCCTCGGCGGAAGATATCAATCGCACCCTCGAGCCGATCACCTGCTGGATAGCCGCCGACAGCAGCGGGAAGTGCGTACATCCCAATACGAGAGTGTCGATGCCGGCGCGCTTGAGCGGGTCAAGGTAGTCCCGCGCCATCTCGTAGAAGGAGGGGCGTATGAAGACGTCGGACGACTCCGAGAGCCAGTCCTCGAGCGTCCCCGGGCCCATCCTCAGACCTTGCTCGACAACGTCGACAAAGCGCGGCGTCGCAACCGAGAAGACGGTCACACCCGCATCAAGGAGTCTGACCGCGGTGCTGTACGCACCTGACTCCACCGTCCCGATGGTCCCGATGACTCCCACCTGACGGTTGACGGTGGCCTTCACGGCAGCCCTCGCACCGGGCTCGACGACACCGATGACCGGCACGTCGAAGACCTGCTGGGCGAGCGCAAGACCTGCAGCGGTCGCGGTGTTACACGCGATGACCATCAGCTTCACCGGCTGCTGCGCAAGCCATGAGCCTATCTGCAGCACGAACTCGCGGACCTCGTGAGGCTCACGAGGTCCGTACGGACAGCGGGCAGTGTCACCGAAATACACGATCGATTCGTCAGGAAGGGCGCGCATGATCTCACCGGCGACCGTGAGGCCGCCGAGACCGGAATCGAACACGCCGATAGGTAACGTACGCATGGGTCGAGTATCCCCCGAATCAGCAGGCCTACGCGAGGCCCGCGAGCCGTTCGAGTTCGAGACCGATCTCCTGGACCGGCAGCACCTTGCGGGCCGCACCGGCCTCGATCGCGGATTTCGGCATGCCGAAGACGGTCGACGTTTCTTCGTCCTGCGCGATCGTATAGCCACCCGTGTCGAACAGAGCCTTCAGGCCGAGTGCCCCATCGGCACCCATGCCGGTCAGTAGAACCCCGACACCCCGGTCTCCGCATGAACGCGCGACCGACTCGAACAGGGTATCTGCCGAAGGGATGTAGAGCTGTCCCGGTTTGGGCTTCGAGAAGTGGAGCCTATCTCCCGAGACCTCGGTGTTCATCCCTGTTGGAGCGACGTACGCGCGTCCCGGGCACAGCTCCTCGCCGGCAACCGCCTGAACAACGTTGATGGCGCAGCTGTTGTCGAGCCACGAAACGAGACCGGGAACGAAGCCTTCGGCGATATGCTGTGCGATCACTATCGGCAGCGGGAACGATTCCCGCATCGCACCGAGGACCGCGACGAGCGCGGAAGGACCGCCCGTCGAGGAACCGATCGCCACAAGGGACCGCGAGCTCATGACGGGCGTCTTGAGACGATCCGCCACCTGACTCTCGGCGTAGGCGCGCTTGCCGCGGATATGCGTGATCACGCGAACTCGGGAGAGTACCCGGACCTTCTTGATGATGTCTTTGCCGATCCGCTCCAGGTCGGCCCAATCGCGAGGTTCGGGCTTCTTGACGACCTCGAGAGCCCCCGCAGTCAGAGCGTCGAATGCGCGGCCGACGCCTTCGCCGTGTACGGAACTGGAGACGACCAGTATCGGCGTAGGAGTGAACGCCATGATGCGCTCCGTGGCAGTGAGCCCGTCCATGCGCGGCATGTGGATGTCCATCGTGACAAGGTCGGGGCGCAGCTTCTCCACCATTTCGACGCCCTCGGCACCGTCGTGTGCCATGCCGACGACCTCTATATGGGGGTCGCTCCTGAGAATCTGGGCGAGCATCTCGCGAGCGACGAGCGAGTCGTCGACGATGAGCACCCTGATGTGGGTCGTCGGAGTCACAGCAGCCCTTTCACCGGCGGATAACGTCTAGCGGATCAGTCGCTCGACGGTCTCCAACAACGTGTCTTGGTTGAACACTGACTTCGTGATGTAGGCGTCTGCACCCGCGTCGATGCCCTCGGCCTTCTCTTCGTCCCGTTCGAGGGACGTGACGATGACGACCGGGATCTGCTTGAGGCCATCATCGGTCTTGATGGCCTTGGTCAGCTGGAAGCCGGTCATGTTCGGCATCTGGACGTCGGTCACCACAGCGTCGACCTTCAGTCCCTCACGAAGCTTCGCAAGACCCAGAGCTCCATCCGTAGCGGTCTCGACGTCGTATCCCGCCGCCTCGAAGATCGAGCGCTCGAGCTCGCGCGTGGTGAAGGAATCCTCGCATATGAGGATGCGCTTCGGACCTACGTGCGCCGTCTCCGCGCGCTCCGCCGTCCGACTCACACGCATGCCGGTCATGCGTCGACCGTTCTGCATGAGGTCCGGGACGTTGAGGATGGGCACTACGTGGCCCGCACCCAGCACCGTGACGCCTGCGACGTTATCCACATGACGCAGATGGTTGCCGAGGTTCTTGATGACGATCTGCTGCTCCCCGACCAGCGCATCCACTATGAAGCCAAGCCTGTGGCCCGAGAACCCCACGGTGGCTATCGGTATCTTGCCGCCGTTCGAGGGCGCGCTCTCAACTCCGAGTACATCGCGAAGGTGGACGAGTGGGATCGTCCGCCGCTGACGACGGATCACTTCTCGGCCTTCCACCTTGATGATCTCCGAAGGCGCCACCCTCAGCGTTTCCTCGATTGATGCCGTCGGCAGCGCGTATGTCCGGTCCCCGACTTTGAGCATCAGCGCTCTGATGATCGCTAGCGTCAGCGGTATCGTGAGCCTGAACGTCGTACCTTCACCCATGACCGAGATGACATCGAGCGAGCCCTTGAGCTTCTCGACGATGAACTCCCGAACGACGTCCATGCCGACGCCTCGCCCCGAGATCTCGGTGATGATAGCGCTCGTGGAGAAGCCGGCCTCGAAGATCAGGTACTGCGCCTCGCGGTCAGTCATCGTCTTCGCCTCGGCGGCGCTGAGGTAGCCCTTGCGGACGGCAGCAGCCTTGACCTTCTCCGGATCGATACCGGCTCCGTCATCGGAGATCTCGATGACTATGTGGTCACCCTCTTGCCGCGCAGCAAGACGGATGGTCCCGGCCCTGGGCTTGCCGAGCTTCGCCCGCTCGTCGGCCTGCTCGAGTCCGTGATCCACGGCGTTGCGCATGATGTGGATGAGCGGGTCGTTGATCTCCTCCAGGACCTTCTTGTCGAGCTCGGTGTCGCCACCTTCGATGATGAGGTCGACTTCCTTCTTGAACTGCTTCGCCAGGTCGCGCATCGCACGAGGAAACGTATTGAAGACCGTGCTGACCGGAAGCATCCGCAGCGACATCGCGTGCTCCTGCAGGTCAGCGACGACCGTGGACGTGCGCGATGTGTCGTCGATGTAGTCCTTCGCCGTAGAGACAAGAAGGCGACGCATCTCGGTCAGCTGCTCGTCGAGGAACTCAGCCTCTTCACCGAACTGCTCGCCCTTCTCCGCAAGCACGGCAAGATACTGACCCTTCATGCGGGACCAGAGCTGCGATGTCTCGATGGCAAGACTCTGTGAGCGACGAAGTTCCTTGATGCGCTGCTCCGCCTTGATCTGGCCGATGACGACCTCGCTGACGAGGTTCAGGAGCTGGTCGACCTGGCTTGTGCGGATTCGCACCGTATGCTGGACCTTCGACTGAAGCTTCTCATCCCGCGTCGTCTGAGTGCGGCTGACTCCCGACCCTTGAGAGGGCTCAGCATCAGCGGTGTCGTCCTCAAGCTCGATGATCTCATCGCCCTGATCGGCCTGCTCATCCACTGCGGTCTCGTCCACCGCCGTGGTCACTCCGGTGCTCTCGGACTCTCCGGCCATCGCCGGCATCTCGACGCCATCGGCGACCACCCCTAGCCGGGCGGTCAGCTCAGAGATGTCGACGCCCTCAGCCTCAGGCTTTCCTGCGTTCTCGGAGAGGAACACGATCATGTCCAGCGCCTCAAAGAAGCTGTCGGACATGTCGGGCGTGTACGGCATCACGCCGTCGCGCACCTTGACCATGATGTCTTCGAGCTTGTGCGCAACGTCGGAGATCTCCAGTAGACCCACCATGCGCGAACTGCCCTTGAGCGTATGGGCATCCCGCAGCATCTGGTCGATGAGCTCCCGGTTGCCCGGGTCACCCTCAAGCGTGATGACGCCCTCATTGAGGCGCTGCAGGTACTCTGTCGCCTCTTCCTGGAACTTCCCTATGAATGCTGACCGGTCGAACTCGACCATTCCGGACTTCCTTCCGCTGAAACGCGCTTGCTAGCCGACGATCCGGAATGCGGATCCAACCTGGCTCGACTCCTTGGCGATGACCGCAAGCTGCTCGGCAGCACTCGCCACCTGCTTGCTGCCCGCAGCTGTCTGCTGCGCTACAGAGGCGACCTCGCGCATCGCCTTGACGACCTGCTCGGTGGCGCTCTTCTGCTGCTGGGTCGCAGCCGAGATCTCCTTCGCCGCGACGGTGGTCTGCTCGATCATGTCGAGGATCTGCTCGAGGCTGTCGCCGGTGACGCCCGCAAGATCGACGCCCGACTGCACCTGACGCATCTCTGCCTCGGTGGAGAGCACAAGATCGTTGGCCGCACTCTGGATCTCGGTCATGATCGTCTCGATCTCACTCGTCGAGTCGACGACCGACTCGGCAAGCTTGCGAATCTCGATGGCGACGACCGAGAAGCCCTTGCCCGCCTCACCGGCACGCGCAGCCTCGATCGCAGCGTTCAGCGCGAGTATCTTCGTCTGGTCGGCGATGCTGTTGATGATGGTGAGCACCTGGCCGATCTGCTGGCTGCGCTCCCCGAGTGACAGGATCTTGTTGGCCGAGGACTGCGAGCGGCTCTTGATCTCTTCCATCGCCGTGAGCGTGTTCAGGACGGCCTGCTGACCCGACTCCGCACTGCCGAGTGAAGCCTCGGCCATACGTACCACCTGGTCGGCGTTCTCGGCGATCTGACGGTACGTCGCAGCAAGCTCCTCCATGGTGGCGGTCGTCTGGCTGATCGAAGCGGCCTGCTCGGCGGCCCCGGAGGCCTGCTGTTCGGTCGCCGAGAGGATCTCGTTCGACGCACGATCGAGCCGATGTGAAGACTCCTGCGTCTGCGTGATCAGATAGACGATGAGGTCGAGCATCTGGTTGTAGGAACGGGCGAGCACACCAAACTCATCCTTGGATTCAAGCTCGACCTTGCGGCCGATATCGCCATCACATGCGGCTTTCACGCTGTTTGCCACTTCCGTCAACGGCGCCATGAACCGCATCCCGATACGGACGTAGGCATACACGAAGATGATGGCCGCGATCGCGAACGCTCCGACCACGATCAACACGTCGGTCACAAGCCCGGTGCGGTCCGCAAACCTGTCCTTGAAGACCAGCCAGGCGACGATCACCGCCGACATGTTGAGCAGGAACACCAACCCCAAGTTCGCCAACGAGTACTTGAGAAGGAACGTACCTCTGATCTTGTCGATGAGTCGCTGCATTGTCTCTCCGCTCCTCGTCACTCTTTCTCGCCGATGGGTGTGAGTATCTTGCCGAGATCGATGACCCCGATGAGACGGCCGTCCAGATACACGGATCCGCTCACCCAGTCGGCCTGTCCCCGGTCGACAGTCGCTAGTGGCGGCTCCATCGCGCTCACGGGCACCTCGGCGATATCGCCGATCTCGTCAACGAGAAGTGCGCTCACGCACTCCTCGGTCGATGCCACGATGGCGCTGGATTGCTCGCCGCCGAAAGGATGCTCGATGCGTCCGGGGATACGCATCAGCGCGGCCAGATCGGTAACGGAGACGATCTCTCCGCGGATATTCACGATGCCGAGGATGTACTCGGGCACGCCGGGAATCGGCGTCACGCTGTAGTCATTGTAGATCTCTCGAACGTGGTCGATCGGCACCGAATACCACTCGTCGCCGAGCCTGAAGAGCAGCAGCGTCATCAGATCGACCTGCGCCTCCTCCTGGCTCTCGCTGGCCAGAGACTCCGCACGGCGCTTCAGCGTCTCTAGGGCCGCCGGACCAAGACCGTCGAAGCCCTGAAGATCGGGTCCAGTCACTTGGCAGCCCCTTTCTTGCTCTTCGTGCCCTCAGCCAGTGTCTCGGCAGAAACGAGCCGGTACGGATCAAGGACGAAGAGCAGTGCATCACCCATTCGCACAACGCCGGTGAGGCGGTCTGCGAGGGCGTAGAGGTTCGACGGAGCCTGCAACTCCTGACCGGTGAGGTCGATCACGTCTTCGACCTCGTCGACGATGAGCGCCACGAGCCTGTCCCGGATGAACGCGAAGATCAACGGCGTATCGAGATGATACGGAGCCACGTTCAACCCGAGCAGCATCCTGAGGTCGATAAGCGGTACGACCATCCCCCGCAGATCGACCATGCCGAGCAATGCCGGGTCGGTGCCGCGCGCACGCGTGTAGTCGACGATCTGCTGGATCTCCTGGACCGCCTCGATCGGCAGCGCGTAGTGTTGGCCGTCCATCACGAACACGATGACCTGCGTGAGAGCCGCGACCGATACGACCTCGGCCACGCCCCCATCTGCTTCCCCGGTCACCTCATCTTGTACGACGGGCTCGACGGGCGCCTCAGGCTCGGTCTTCTTCTTTCGCGGCACGATTTCTCCTTGTCAGCCCGAGAAACGCAGGACTCGGTCAAGCTCTTGCGCGCTCACTTCACCGGACACGACGCGCGCCAGTCCGGATGCCGAGAGAGGCCGCATGCCCGCCTTGGCCGCAGCCTTCGCGATCTGGTCGGCGGTCGCGTTCGAAGCCACCACACTGCGTACCGGCTCGGTGAATGGCAGCACCTCGAAGATCCCGGTCACGCCACGGAACCCCGTCTTGCCGCAATTCGGGCAGCCGGAGCCCGACCGCGAGACCAGCCCCGCGGGTGCGTTCGGTATCTTCGCTGCAAGTGGGCTCGCGGACTCAGTGGAGCAGTTGGGGCAGTTGAGGCGCACGAGGCGCTGTCCCACACCAAGCGTGAGTGCCGAGGCAAGACTGTGCGGCTCCGCGCCAAGATCGAGCATCCTTCGCACCCCTGAGGAGATATCAGCCGCGGGGAACGTCGCAATGACGAGCTTGCCCAGACCGGCAGCCTCGACCGCAAGATGCACATCCTCGACGGTACGCAGCCCATCCACGGCGATCACGTCCGTGTCCTGGCGCAGACCCGCTGCGATGAAGTTCGCGGCGGGGATCGGGGAGCCGGGATTGACCATGACCTGCGCCACTGCAGGAATCTCATACTCGATCGAACGCTCGACCGAGTAGACCGTCTTGCCAACGGATGCCGCGTGCGCGATCAGGGAGTAGTACGTGGAGCTACCACCGCCGGCGACAGGCGCAGCGACCAGCAGCAGACCGCGCCCTCGCTCGACCATGGCATTGAGAGCACGTCCCTCGGCCTCAGACATCCCCAGCTCGATCAGCGAACGGGGCTGGGGCTTGTGAGGTGCAAGGCCGATGACCAGACGCTGACCGGAGACTGTAGGCACGACGGACATCGTCAGGATGATCTCCTTGTCGCCGACGTGCGTGTGAACCCGCCCGAGGGCGGGTGTCGAGGCGGGTACTCCCGAGAGCTTGCCGAAGGACTTGAACGCGTCTACCAGCGCGCCCTGCATCGACAGCGGCGCACTTCCCGCCTTCTCGAGTCCACCCTTCACGCGGTAGACCAGGAAGAAGTCCTCCTTGTATGGCAGCAGATGGATCCTCGATGCGCCCTTGGAGACGGCATCCTCGAGTATCTCGGTGACGAGCATGGTGATCTTCCGCGCATCGGCGACCGCGAGAACGTCGAGGTCGATCGCCGAGGGACCCGCCGCTGGAGTCGATTCGGCTATCGTCTCGATCGACTCGGCAGGTGCCGCCGGAGGAGCCGTCGTCTCGGCAGGTGCCGGAGGCACGGGCACCACGGGCTCGCCCTCTATCGTGAACTCGTCCGCGGTGGGTATGACCAGCTCTTCCTCGCCGGCCGGCGCCACCGGGGGTGCCTCGTAGCCGAACGCGGGCTCAGGAGTCGCCTCCGACTCCAACGGCGTCTCCGTCGTCTCGGCGACGGGTGCCGGAGGAGCGGCCTCCGAAGCACCTTCACCGTAGTACTGGACGAGAGCACCGAGAACGGAAGCTGAATCCGCAAGCACGGGCTCGAGCTCCAGCCCGATCTCACGTGAGACGGCATCCAGTTTGAAGACGTCGAGTGCGGCACCGATGGCCACTGTCAGCATGCCCTCGATCTCGAAGAGTGGCAGCACGCCGCGGGAGCGCGCGACCGACGCGGGAACGAGTGCAAGCGCGTCGTCTTCAGGAGCGTAGCTCGACAGATCGACCCGTGGCACACCCATCTCATGCTCGAGAACCGATGCCACATCGGCATCGGACACGAGTCCGCGTTCGCCGAAGATGGCGCCGATGTCGGTGTCCCGCTCCCGGGCCGCCTCTGTTGCGTTCGCCAGCTGCTCGGGCGTGATCAGCCCGGCAGTGATGAGACTGTCGAGTACACGGGTCGAGATGTCGCTTCCGTCTGGCATGACGCCGCTCCTACCCCTCGGCCTTCGACAGCTCTTCGGCAACCGCCGACAGAAGCGTGTCCGGGTCAACGGGTTTGGTCAGGTACTGGTTCGCACCGGTACGGATACCGGTAGCCATCGCCTGCTCCTCCGTCTTCGCGGTGAGCATGATGATGGGGATGTTCTTGTAGTTCTGGTCGAACTTGAGCAACCGACAGACTCGATAGCCGTCCAACTTGGGCAGCATGACGTCGAGAAGGATGAGATCGGGTTTCTCGGCGCGCGCGGTCTCCAGCGCCTCGGCCCCGTCGGTTGCAGTGATGACCTCATAGCCGCCAGCCTCGAGGATCGCTTTGATCATCTCGAGAATGGTCGGGCTGTCATCGACCGCGAGAATGCGCGCGCTTGCCATGCCCTACTCCCTCCCACGACACGCTCTTGTCGTGATGTATCGCCCCGTCGGAAGTGGAACTTGAGACGGCGATCACGCCGCGCCCATAGCCTTCCGACACTCTACCAGACTGCGTTCACACGTCTTGACGAGCAGATCAGCTTTGAACCCGCCGAGAAACTCCGTCCACGCGCCTTCCGGGCTCTTGTACAGTGCCCTGAGCGCGTTCTCGTACTCGCGCCCCGCCTGCTCCCACTTGCGTTGCTGCTTGTAGATGTTGGCGAGGTTGAGATGCGCCAGCGCGAACTCCGAGTCGATGTAGATCGTCTTCTTGAGCTCGCTGATAGCACGCACCGTGTCGCCTTGCCGCTGGTAGATGATGCCCAGTATGTAGCGCGCCACCGGAAGCAGCGGATTGATAGCAAGAGCACGATGGCAGGCCTGCAGCGCTTCTTCGTAGTCCGCCCCGTCGGCATGAACGTACGCAGAGAGCAGGAACGCCTCGGCGTTGCTCGGATCGCTCCTGAGTACCTCGCCCACGAGATCGAGAACGCGCTCGGGGCGACCCTCGGCCAAACACTCTCGCGCCTGCTTCAACATGTCTGCGCCCGAAGGCGGCGTCGACGCGACGGCGGGCTTCGGCGTCTTGCGTTTCTCCGGAGCCGTCGGCTTCGTGGCCGACGGCGTACGCGAGTGAGAGACGCTTGCCGGAGCCGGAGTCTCGATGCGTGGTGTGGAAATGCCGAATAGCTTCTTCGTCCGCGCCTTCCGATACAGGAAGACACCGTCGATCTCCAGCGGCTCGAACTGATCGCTGATCGACGTCAGGGTCTCCGAGTGCCCGATGAACAGATAGCCGCCCTCGTTGAGACTGCTGTAGAAGTTCGAGACGACCCTTCGCGTCGAGTCGAGCCGGAAGTAGATCGTGACGTTCCGGCAGAAGATGACGTCCCAGTTCCCCATCAGAGACAGCGGGTAGGGCTCCTTGATCAGGTTGTGATAGCCGAAATCCACCAGCTTGCGTGCGCGGTCGCCCACACGGTAGCTGTCCTCGGCCGGCTGGAAATGACGCGCTATCGTCTCCTTGGACACGTTCATCATCGCGCGCCGGTTGTACACGCCCTTCTGACCGACTGCGAGTGCCTTGGTGGAGACATCCGTGCCCAGTACCTGCGCCTTCCAACCAAGTCCCTCGAGTCCGGCGTCCAGGACAGTCATGGCGACCGAATACGGCTCCTCGCCTGTCGAACATCCAGCTGACCATACTCGGAAAGTCCGGTTCGTGTCGGGCTTGGCTGCCATGATCTCGGGCAGGACCCGGTTCTTGAGCGCTTCGAACTGCTGCGGGAAACGGAAGAAGCTCGTCTCATTGATGGTCACGAGGTTCATGAGCTCGTTGAACTCGGCGTGATCGCCAACGAGCAGCGAGTAGTACTCGTCGAACGAGGAGAAGTCGAAACGAGTGGCTCTCGTAACGAGTGAGATCCGCAGCGAATCGAGCTTCGACTCTTCCAGATAGATTCCGGACTGCTGGTGGATGAAGTCCCGGAATCGGGCGAACTCCTCCAGCGTCAAGTCTTTCGAGAGGTTATCTCTTCCCACGACCGCGACCCCGGCTCATTCTCCGGCGCCGTCTGCACCGGAAGTGATCTTCTCTATGAGGCCTGCGGAGTACATCCCGTACAGGATCTTCGCAGTCTCGAAGTCGTTGTAACCGGTGAACTCGACGAGCTCGTTCACCGTGCGACCACCGTGCAGATAGCACAGCAGCATCCACTCGCGGGGCTTGAGATGGATCTCCATCGACTTGTCCCCGGGCGCCGAAGCCATGATGAACGTCGTCTCGAGTGTCGGGATCTTCTGGCGGATCCTACCCCATAGCTCAAGTCGCCGAGAGGACTCCATGATGATGTTCTCAACCGAGACCGAGATGCCGATGTCTTCATCGTCACACATCTCATCAGCCTCGAACCTGAGCTGACCATCCTCCCAGCGGAACAGATCGAACAGCGTATCGTTTATCTGCTCCTGGATGAAGTTCTCCAGAATCTTCGAATCCAGATAACCCTCGTCCACCAGGATCTGGCCCAGGCGCCTGTTGGCCTTCTCCTTCTTTTGTATCTTCTGCAGGCCGAGTGCCTGCCGGAGCTGCTTCTCGGAGATCACCGCAGATTTCACCAGACGGCGACCGAGCGACTCACGATGCCAGTTAGAACTCGCGAAGAAGACCCGACCCTTCTTGAAGCAGACCTTGCCCTGCGCGTCGGGGCGTTCGAGATGAAGCGTGCCCGACTTACGCCCGGAGGCAAGGAGTCGGAACATGTCCGCCAGCGAGAAGTCCTTGAGGTTGCCCTCGAGCGCCAACGTGATCCCCCTGTCCGGGTTCGACTACTACTGCATACAGGCTGGTTCGACGAGTCGCGGACGCGAGTGACCCTCTCGGGCGTCGACCACGCTCATGCTCGTCAATCGTAGCACGGGCAGCAGCGCGCTCAAAGCCAGGAGACGCCATTCTCAGACGAACGAAAACAGCACGTAGCAGCCGTGATTCCCGTCACAGACCGTTTGGCTTAACGCTGCTTAACTCACTAGTGACAACATTCACATATTGTTATATGCTAATGCCGACAGATACCCTTGCCGGAGGGTCGTTTCGATGAACAAGGACTTCTACTGCCTGCATTCCGATCTGTGTAAGACGCTCGCGAGCGAGAAGCGGCAGCGTATCCTCGGTGCCCTACGCGATAAGGAGCTGACCGTCAGCCAACTCGTCGACGAGACGGGCATGTCGCAGGCGAACACCTCTCAGCACCTCTCCCTGCTGCGTTCCAAGGGCGTCGTGAACACACGGCGCGACGGCGCGCACGTCTACTACTCCATTGCGAACCCGAAGATCATCCAAGCGTTCGACCTCATCACGGAGGTCATGCAAGAGACGCTGGCTATGCAGAACCGCACAGCAGCGCCGGAAGACACCCAAGAGTAGGTCTCAACGGCTGTAGGCCGTCGCACCGACAAGAACCCTGAGTCAAGAAGGAGGACCGCACGATGCCGGAAGAGGAAGCACGCCAGAAGAGTCTCGCGATGGTGGTGATGAGCGGTGACATGGACAAGCTGTTCGGCGCCTTCATCATCGCCACAGGCGCGGCCGCGATGGGCATGGAAGTCACCATGTTCTTCACCTTCTGGGGACTGCGCGCCATCAAGAAGAACGTGAGCACGGGTAAGACCCTGTTCGGCAAGATGCTCGGCATGATGTACGGCGGTGATATCACCAAGGCCAACCCCTCCAAGTTCAGCTTCGGAGGAATGGGTCGTTGGATGTTCGGCAAGATGATGGGCAACCACAACGTCAGCAAGCTCATCGAGCTTCGCGACCTCGCCATCACGCTCGGCGTCAACATGTACGGCTGCCAGATGTCGATGGACGTCATGGAGATCCCGCAGGAGACCTTCATCGACGGCGTTAAGGATCCGGTGGGCGTGGGCTTCTTCATCATGAAGGCCCAGGACGCCGACATTCAGCTCTTCATCTAGCGCGCCACCATTGGAAACGACCGCGTGCTGCCGGGCACGCGGCGAAACGAGAAGGAGAACACCATGTCCGAAGAGAACAAGATCGACCTCGAACTCGACCTCAAAGGTCTGCTCTGCCCGCTGCCCATGGTCAAGGTCAGCCAGAACATCAACAACGTCCCCGTGGGCGGCGTCATCCGTGCCGTCGCTACCGACCCCGGCGCCATGGCTGACATCCCCGCTTGGGCGAAGTCGACCGGCAACGAGGTTCTGAAGGCCGACAAGGAAGGCGGCGAGTTCGTCTTCCTGGTCAAGCGCGTCAAGTAGCCCGGGCCACGGAAACGAAAGGCAGCGAATGGAGACCTACCTCTATATCACTGCGGTGATCGGTGTCTACATCGGTCTCGGCGTCTTCATCGTCGGGATGGGCTGGCGCATCTACCAGTGGGCGACTACTCCCAAGTCCCCGGTGAAGCTCGGCATGTTCCCCAAGCCGAAGACGAAGGCCGGACGCTTCTTCAAGATGCTCAAAGACACGTTCATCGCACCCCAATCCGCGTCTATCGAGCCGCGCATGTGGTTCTTCGCGTTCATGTTCCACGTCGCCGCGCTGGCGGCTTTCGTCGGACACCTCAGGATCATCGAGGAGTACCCGATACTCCCCGAGCTTCTCGGCGAAGCAGGTATGAACACGTTCGCCGCGTGGGCGGGTAGCATCGCCGGGATCCTCATGATGGTCGCGGTCATGTACTGGATCGCACGCCGCACGTTCGGCCCGTTCAAGCAGCTGTCGGTGCCCGAGGACTACCTGCTGCTGGCGTTGCTCTTCGGCGTCATCATCATGGGCAACCACATGCGCTTCTTCGGCCACGTACATGCCGAGACGTACCGCGCATGGTTCCAGAGCCTGCTCGCATTCAAGCCGATGATCCCCGATGAGATCGCGTACTCCAATGTGGGATGGTCGCTCGGCACGCACATGCTCTTCACGGACCTGCTGTTCATCTACTTCCCGTTCAGCAAGCTCGTGCACACTATCGGTGCGTTCTCGTCCAACCTCGTGAGGAGTGAGTAGCCATGGACTCTCAGCAGCTCTCTACCCTCGCCGGGGTCATCGACAAGAAGATGAACCGCCAGCTCAAGCAGTACATCGACATCTGCGCGCGCTGTGCGATCTGCAAGGACGCATGCCACCAGTACGTCGGCACAGGTGACTTCAAGTACCTCCCGGCGCGCAGGGCGGAACTCATCCGCCAGATCTACAAGAAGTACTTCACGAAGACCGGCGAGTTCGTGCCGGCGCTCTATGAAGCACGTGACCCCGATGAGAACCTCCTCGAGGAACTCTACGAGTCCACATATGCGTGCACCGGCTGCCGTCGTTGCATGTACTACTGCCCCTTCTCGATCGATACCGCGTGGATCCTGTCGGTGGCCAAGGCCATCCTCATCGCCGCCGGTATGGGCAACGAGATGCTCGGCCAGCTGGCGGATGCCGCCATATTCAAGGGCGACAACGCCGAGATGTTCCACGACGTCATGGTCAGCGGCTTCGAGGACATCCAGGAAGAGGTGCGCGCGATCACCGGCAACCCGGAAGCCCAGGTGCCCGTGAACAAGGAGGGTGCCGACATCCTGTACGTCGCACTCGCCGGCGCCCACTCCATCCGCCCGGCGGCTGTGATCTTCGAGGAGGCCGGCGAGAACTGGACGATCTCGATGTTCGAAGCGGCCAACTACGGCTTCTTCTACGGTGATGCCGAGAAGGCTCGCTTGATCACGAAACGCTACATCGACGAGGCGAAGCGTCTCGGCGTGAAGGAGATCGTCGTTCCCGAGTGCGGGCACGCCTACCGCGTAGCCGAGTACTTCTACGAGGCGTGGTCCAAAGAGCCGATGCCGTTCAAGGTCAGCCACATCCTCGAGAAGGTGGATGAGTACATCAAGGCCGGCCGCATCAAGGTGGACAAGGGCCTGATCGAGGGCAAGGTCACCTATCACGACCCGTGTCAGATCGGTCGCAACGGCGGCATCTTCGAGCAGCCACGCGACATCGTGAAGGCAGTGACGGACAACTTCGTGGACCTCACTCCCAACCGTGAGAAGCAGTGGTGCTGCGGCGGTGGTGGCGGCATAGTCGCCATGGAGGAGTTCAAGAAGACCCGCCTCGCCTCAGGCATCAAGAAAGTCGAGCAGCTCAAGGCGAGCGGCGCCAGTGTCCTGGCGTGCCCCTGCGAGAACTGCCGACTCCAGATCGAGGAGCTCAACAACATACACGAGCTCGGACTCGAGGTCTGGCAGGTTATCGACCTCGTCGTGGCAGCCATGCCGCTGCCCGGCAACAAGAAAGAAGCTGCGGCAGAGTAGCGCCTGCAGTCACGGAAGCATCACGAAGGGGCGTCGGGAGACCGGCGCCCCTTTGCTGTGGGAGTTACTTCCCTTGCTTCGCGCTCAACGACTCGATATCGAACGATAGTGCAGTGAACCGCTCGTAGTGATGGTCCTCGTCGAGGTCCCTGGTCTCCCAGAAGGCCGCCGGGTCATCCTCCAGGTGCGCTACCAGAACCTGAAGCGCATGCTTCTTCTCCTCGATGTCCTCATCGACGATGCGGAACACTCCGTCCATGACGACCGATTCGAACGGGTGCTCGCACTCCCCTTGCGTGTAGCCATGGTCGATGACGACGGTGCCGCACGCCGCGGGATTGCGCCTGATGATATCGAGCTTGCGCCCCTCGTTGGCAACGTGGAAGTAGAGGCGTCGACCGCAGGCGTCGTAGCCGTAGCTGAGTGTGAACGCATAGGGGGTTTCACCGTCACACAGCGCGAACGTGCAGAAGCGTCCGCGCGCCAGGATCGAGCCGATCCTCTCCTGGTCTGTGATCTCGCGGTCCTGACGGCGCATGTGGTGACTCATCGGTCGCTCCTCGACTGTCGTGGTGTCCTCTCGGCAGTATAGCGTGGCGCAGAGACCTCAGATATCGCGTGCGGCGGAGATTGCCGAGACGAATGCAGCGTATTGCATCGGCTCGGTGATGCCACCGTCATCGGCCAGGATGAGGCCGCCGAGTCTCGCGAGTACTCCGGCACGGCTGCCGAGTACAACCGCGGACGACAGACCCTTGGAGAGTTCGACGGTCTGCAGGCCACCCATCACGACGAGATCCTCCCGTCGAGCAGCACGGAAGAGCTGCTCGAAACCGTCGAAATCAAGTCCACCTCCGGCGTGCACGCCGCTGAAACCCGCACGCGCCGTCGCCTGCAGAAGAGAGCGAATGTCACCGTCAGAGTGCAGGACGGTGGGAACCGCCTGCGTCGCTGCAAGACCGACGAGCTCACCGAACCTGGGCATGAGCACGTCGATGGCGAAGTCGGGGGCCACGAGTGGCCCTTCGCTTCCGGCAAGATCCTCGGCGATGACGATCGCGCGCGCGCCCAGACCGATGCCGGTCTCGATGAGCTGGCGCATCGTCGCGATGCGATGATCGATCGCAGCTGTGATCTCCTCGGGGCGCGTCAGCGTCGCCCTCAGGCCTTCGATGATGCCGTAGTCCTCGATCACCGGCCAGAAAGGCCCGTCGACCGCCCAGAACGGAGCGATGCCGGTGTCTGTGAGCGCCGCGATCGCCTCAGCGGCCCACGGCTTCCCGGCGGGTACGAATGCAAGATCGACCCCAAGGTCGACACAAGCAGCGACGAACCTCCGTGCGGAAGAGCGGTCGACAGTCGGCGAGACGACCAGGGCGTCAGTGGGCACGAACGTCAGCCCTGTGGTCAGCGAATCATGCCGTGGATGTAGGACGTCAGGGGTCATCGGCCAAGTCTACCAGCACGGCCCGGCTACAGCAGGCTGACGCCCGCCAGAACGCCCTCGGAAAGAGCCCAGACAAGCGCGAAGGCGATGCAAACGCCGAGTGAGACGCCGAAGAACGCCTTCTTGCGATCCATGCCAAGAAGCCAGGCAGCGGCGGTCCCCGAGTATGCGCCCGTCCCCGGCAGCGGTATCGCAACGAACACAGCAAGGCCGAACACACCGTACTTCTCGACGAGAGGATGCGCCTTCACCCTGATCCCCTCGAGTTTGCGGTGTAGCCACGAGCCTTCGGGGATCCGGTGATACACCACGTCGAGGAAGAGCGAGCCCGGCCAGAAGATGGCGAGATTGGCGAGCAGGATCAGCGGCAGATAGACCTGCTCCCCCTGCTGGACTGCGAGCGGGATGGCCGCACGCAACTCGATCCACGGTACCCAGGTGAGGGCGACGTACTTGAGGTATGGGGGAAGTTGCAGGAGTAGTTCTTTCACTCGGCCTCCCTGGCCCAAACGGCGAAGATCTTCTCGATCTCGGATTCCCAGAAAGCGCGCCGATCGCTGATGTCCCTGCCGAGACGTTCGGCGTGACGGAAGTAGCCCTCTCCGGGTAGGCCTTCGTCATCCTTCTTGGTCACCAGCGACGCAAGCATCGTGCCCCGCTCGGCGTCCTCTTCACTGCAGACCTCGCCCAGCATCGCCATCAGCGCCCACGAATACGGGCGCAGATGGATCACTGTCACGTCCGCGCACAGATCCGAGTACGTGGTCGTCTCGCGGTGGCGGGCGTGCTCGATGAGGATGTCTTTGACCTGGCGCTTCGCAGTGTCCCAGTCCTCACGCTCGAAGCCCCAGCGGGTGTTCTTCTCGGCCATGCGGACAGTATCGCATACCATGCAGCGTCCAGGACCCGTGGCGTCATCGAGGCGTATCATGTCCACATGCTTGAAGACTACGTGACACCGGATGATGACCACGACCTGCTCGCCGAATGCGACGTGCAGGTCTTCCGCGGCACGGGTCCGGGAGGGCAGAGCGTCAACACGACCGACAGCGCCGTCAGGCTGAAGCACCGGCCAAGCGGCATCGTCGTGACATGCCGGCGTGAGCGCAGCCAGTACCTCAACAAGAAGGCGTGCCTCAAGCGGCTGCGCCAGCGTATTGCCGAGGCGCAGCACGTGGATCCCGCACGCATCCCCACCCGTAAGTCGCGCGCGGTCAAGCGCAGGATGGTCGAATCGAAGCGCGTTGCCGCCCGCAAGAAGAATCTGCGCCGGAGAGTCTCCCCTTCCGAGGAGTGAAAGCAAGAAGGCCCGCCGGCGTGTCGCCGACGGGCCGCTCAGAGTTGGTGGAGGCGCGGAGAATCGAACTCCGGTCCACAACAGACCCCTGGGAAGCATCTCCAGGCTCAGTCACCGCTTGGATTTCAGTCGGGGTGACGCGCCGTGACCGGCGTACCCGTCCCTAGATGGATCACTTTCCCTGACCGCATACCATCATCGGCGGTCCCGGTAGTCCCCTGAGTGACGTCGGGGCCGGTGACGGGGACTCTCACCGGGCGACGTCGCTACTTAATTAAGCAGCGAGAGCGTAATCAGTGTCGACGCTTGAGCGTCTTTACCCCTGTTTAACGAGGTGAGGAGACCTCGGCCTGCTTCTTCCCTCAGACCTATCGTGTCGAATCCAGTCGCCCCCGGAATCGACGTTGTCAACGTCCTGCCCGCACCTGTGCGGGTGCATCAGTATATACCCTGGCAAGCATCCGTGGGAAAGGAAGCATGCGGCGTGCCGTCTAGGGCATCTCGGCAGCACTCAGACCGAGCACCATGCCGACGAGGTGATCCCCGGCCGTCTTTATGCAGCGCAGGTCAAGATGCGACGCCACGTCACCCGTGGTGTGGTAGACAGGGTCTTCTCGCCACTCGAGCCACACTGCAGGGATGCCGTTGCGCTCGAACGGTTCATGGTCACTCCATCCGTACGTACCGAAGTCTTTCAAGAACGTGATCGGGATGCCTTCCCGCGCCGCTACCGACAACGAGAGAGCCGACATGCTCTGTGGGCCGACGAGCATCGTGCGCGCGTGGTACGCGTTGCCGTAGCCCACCATGTCGACCGACACCATCCCGGATATCTCGGCCTTCTGTGCCGCGGTGAGTGTGGTCACGTAGTGCCCTGAGCCGTAGTGATGATGCGATGGATCCGGGTCGAGCATCTCCTCGGCACCGAAGAAGATGAAACGCAGCGACGGTGTCGTGTCCGTCTGACTGAAAGCCCGCGCGAGTTCGAGCACCGTGCCGACCCCGGATCCGTTGTCGTTCGCCCCGGGCGACGGGGACTTGGTGTCGACGTGCGCGCCCAGCACCAAGAAACGCGGCTCGGAGCCCGCCTTGTCGGCGAAGACGTTGTGCGTGTACGCGCCGTTGGGCAGCAAGAACGTCTGCGTACTGACGGCGTATCCGTACGAGCGAAGCTGCGCTGCGATGTAGTCGAATGCACGGTGCTCTGCAAGTGACCCTGCCGGCCGGGGCCCCAGCGCAGCGAGAGCTGCCGCATGCGCATATGCCGCACCTTCAACGAAACCGCACGCTTGCCACTCCGGAGTCGCCGATGCAGGTGGTGGGTCGTCGTCAAACAGACTCTGTACGTCGAACAGCACCAGTTCCGAGACCGCGGCCTCGCCGCCGAGGACGGTGAGTGTCGCGATCTCAGAGGCGTGCGCCTCGATGACACCGGCAGTCGCAGAGGGAAGCCGGACGGGGGCCGTGAGAAGCAAGGGGCTTCCCGTGCTCCCCAGCGCCGGGCCACCGGCGAGCGCGTCAGGGAAAGACGTGCCGTTGGCCAGTCCGGGGTGCTCGAACGACATGCCGAGCGACTCCGCCAGTCCGTTGATCGCCGCGCTTGTGTCATACCGGGTCGCTCCCGCCAGCCGCGAGGTGGCGATGCCCATGTCGTTGAGCTGAGCTTCGACACCCATCCCCACAGCGCCGATGCCTCCCAGGATGAATGCGTTCGAAGGCGCGATCGCGGAAAGCGCTGAGATCGTCTCGGCAGGCAGTGCATCACGGCGCGTCAGGAGCACAGGATAGCCGGCATATGCCGCAACGGGCGCTGCCGAGAGAGCATCAGGGAAGTTGGCGCCGGTGGCTATGAAGACCGTGTCCGGGCTCAGGCCGATCCGGAGCAGCTCCGCGCTCACGGCACGCGCCGTGCCGTAACGGTCCGCACCCGCCAGCCGTGTCACGGTCGTGACCCCTGATAGCGCAGCGAGCTGGTCGACCACACTCGCGCTCACCGCCGCTGTCCCGCCCAGGACGACGACGCGATCCGGTCGCAAGCGCTCCAGCTCTGCGATCGTCGCAGGCGGCAGTTCGGTCGCCGACGTCAGCAGGATCGGCGCATCAAGTGCTGCGGCAAGCGGCGCACCCGCCAGAGCGTCAGGGAACGACCTCCCGGAGGCGATGACGACCGTCGTACTCTCCGCCGAGGTGAAGTGCCCTGAGATCGCCGTGGCAGTAGACCACCGGTCGAGACCGCTCAAGCGTACAGACGCATGCGGACCCTCATCGCGAGCGTCGGCATCGATGCTGGCGATGATGTCCGCCATCAGATCGGTGGCGCGAACAAGCGCACTGCGTACGGCCTTCAGGGCGGTCGCGTCCATACCGGTCGTCGCATAGCGGCCTACGAGCGTCGCGTAATCGGAGTGGGCTGCCGTAGCGGCCTCCAGGACTCGCGCTTCGACGTTGTACACGTAGTTCACGCGTACCCGTGACAGCCAGTAACGATTGTCTCCGGGCGCGTCGGTGTACGCGTTGGCGGCAGTCTCATAGGCCACCCCCATCGAGTCCTCGGCAGCTGAGGCATCGGTATGCAGCGGATCGCACGCGTCAGCGACGTAGTGCGCGATAAGACCTACCGTCTCACTCGCAGCGTCGAACTCGCCAGCCGCGCGCTCGGCGACCGCACGATTGTAGAGGCCTGCGATGTATGCGGGCGCGTCGCCCTCGGGTGTGCCCCACACGTCGTATGTGTGATGCTCGAAATCACCGAGCACTGTGTCGGGATCGTCGCATGCCTGCTGGGCGACGGCAGTGTTCACCCATGCGTAGCCTTGCGCGCGAGCAAGCTGGTTCGCCTCGTAGAGCACCCAGTCATGTGTGCCGAAGCCGGCGCCCCGCCCCACACCGTTGTGCCACGCCATGGCGGGCGCGGCGTGGCGCGACACGATCGCCAGTGCCGTGAAGAGCACGATCAGTCTGGTAGCAGGTCGCATGTCATTCCACGGGTCGGCACGGCACACACGCCGAGTGTAGCACCCGGGCTCTACTGCCCCCGCGTGCGCTCCTTGAGCGCGCGCTCAACGTCACGCTTGTGGTCGCGATCGGCTATCGACTCGCGCTTGTCATACAGCTTCTTGCCGCGAGCCAGACCCAGTTCGACCTTCACCAGGTTGTTCGCCGAGAAGTACAGCTTGAGCGGAACGAGGGTGAAGCCCTTCTCCTTCGTCTTGCCGATCAGATAGCGGATCTCCTTCTTGTGCATCAGGAGCTTGCGTGTCCGGTCAGGCTGGACGTTTGAGCGGTTGCCGTGACTGTACGGCGCGATATGCACGTTGTGAAGCCACACCTCTCCCCGGCGTACCGTGGCGAACGCGTCACGAAGCGTCGTCCGGTTCTCTCGGAGAGACTTCACCTCGGTACCGGAAAGGGCGATGCCTGCCTCGAAGGTCTCGTCCACGAAGTAGTCGTGGAAGGCCTTCTTGTTGGTGGCTATGAGTCTCTCTTCACGTGGCACGGAGAATCCTCGGGCTAGGTCAGCAGTCACCGCAAGGGCAGCGAGAGTGTGAATGTCGACCCTTGGCCGGCCGAGCTGATCACGGTGATATCGCCACCCATGAGCCTAGCGAGCCTACGCGAAACCGCCAGTCCAAGTCCAGCCCCGGTGACTGAACCTCTACCCTGCGATGTGACGCGGAAGTAGTCGTCAAAGATGCGTTCCCGGTGCTCGGCAGCGATGCCACAACCGGTATCTTCCACATCCACGAAGAGCTTCGCACCCGACCGGCGTACGCCGATGGTCACCCGGCCAGCTGCGGTGTACTTCAGCGCGTTCCCAACGAGATTGAGCAGGATCTGCTCAACGCGGAATCTGTCACCGATGACGGTACCAGCGGAATCCGCACCTTGTATCGAGACCTGCAGCTTCTTTGCGTCCGACACAGGTTGCAGCGTCTCGACCGCGCGTTCGACGAGTGCCCCGGCGTCGAACGCCTGCCGTTCGAGTTCCAGATGCCCCGAGTCGATCCTGGCGATATCCAGCATCTCGTCGACCATGTGAAGCAGATGGCGACCCGATTCACCGATGAGGGCGACCTGCTTGCGTTGGTCCTCGTTCAGCTCTCCGGCCTCGCCGCCACGCAGTGTGTCTGCGAAACCGATGATCGCAACCAGCGGCGTGTTCAACTCGTGACTCATCGCGGCAAGGAACTGGACGCGCGTCGAATCTCGATCATGCAGCTCGTTGTTGAGCTCCTCGAGCAGTCCGTTGGACTCCTGCAACTCTTGGACCAGCGACTCGAGTTCCTCGGCGGCGTCCGCAAACCGCCGCTCCGCGATCACGCGAGCCGTAACGTCGGCGAGTACCGCGCATACGTAGTGGCGACCGCCGAGCTCGAGGTCGGTGCATTGTGATTCCACGACACTCTCGCCGGCAGCGGTCAGCTGCTTCACGGGCACGACCGATCCGGCAGGCGTTCTATCGTCCGGCGCTGCAAAGTCCCATATCCTGCGACCGACGAGTTCCTCCTCGGCGTAGCCGTAGAATCTCGAGGCACCGCGGTTCGCCTCGGCGATCGTCCCTGATTCCACATCGATAAGCAGCATCACGGCACCGTGATCGGAGAACATCGCTTTGAAGCGGGACGCCACCTTCTGCGCCTCGTTCCTGCGACTGATGATCTCCTCGAAGAGGGGGCGAATCAGGAGCACCGCTGCAAGCATCAGGACCGCGATACTCAGCGACACCAGACCTTGGGCGAGGAACCCATCCCCTTGCTGCCCTGCGTCGAACCACAGTTGGAGCGTCATGAAGCGCCGGACGCCCTGAAGCACCATCGCAGCTGAGAGAAGGACCCAAGGAGAGCGGAGCCCGGTGACCCGGATGAGCGCAAGGGCCACCGCCGCGGCAAGTAACTGCAGGACGATAGACGCGGTCAAGACCACCGTAACGGGCATATGGCCACCTCTGCGGTTCGTCCCCCCTCGAGCGACAGGACTCCCCTTCTCAGCTTAGCATGCTGGAAGCTTATGGAGTGAAATCCGTGCCGGGCTCCAGGCGAAGAACGAACGCGGCCATCAGCTTCGCAGTGTTCTCCAGGTCTTCAAGCGCGAGGACCTCGGTGGGCGTGTGCATGTAGCGTAGCGCTACGCTCACGAGCGCAGCGGCTTTGCCGCCGCGGGAGAGCTGGATGGCGTTCGCGTCAGTGCCGGTACCGCGAGGGGCACCCTCGACCTGGTAGGGGATACCCTCTGCCTCGGCTGCTGCACACAGAAGTTCGAACACCTTGGGGTTGATGTTGGCGCCCCGGGAGATGACCGGGCCCGCACCGCACTTGACCTCACCGTGCTTGCGCTTGTCCACATCGAGGTAGTCGGTGGCATGCGTCACTTCGAGAGCGATACCGACGACCGGATCGACACCGTACGCCGATGTAGTCCCGCCACGCAGGCCGATCTCCTCCTGCACGGTGGCAGCTGCGATGACATCACCCTTCGCCCCGCCTGCTTCGCGTACACGGCGCAGCGTCTCGGCAGCTATCCACGCACCCATCTTGTCGTCGAACGCTCGCGACACTGCCATCCCATCGCCGTACGTCTCCATTCCGACGCCGTAGGTGACCGGATCGCCGATACGCACGCGTTTCTTGACCATCTCGCCGGACATTCCGAGGTCGATGAACATCTTGTGCATCTTGACGACTTGCTTGCGCTCTTCCTCCTCAAGGAGGTGGATGGGTAGTCTGCCGAGAACGCCCAGCAGCGGCCCATCAGACGTGTGTACGGTGACCCGGGCGCCGGGCAGGATCTGCGGGTCGTGACCGCCGATCGGCTGGAAAGCGCAGAAGCCGTCATCGGTGATGTAGGTGACCATGAAGCCGATCTCGTCGATGTGACCCGCAAGCATGACGCTCGGACCGTCCGCCGAACCGTTAAGGGTCGCATGCACCGAACCCATGACGTTCGTCTCCACATGATCCGCCAGGGGTGTCACATACTCACGGAAGACCCTGGCTGCGGGCTGCTCGTATCCTGACGGGGACGGAGCCTCAACGAGAGTGCGCAAGAAGTCGAAGGATTCGGAACGCATTGAAACGCCTCCTCGGTGCATATGTTGACGTGAACTCACAGTGTAGCGCCGCAGGGGTCACGCGTTCCAGTCTCAGGCGATCTCGAAGTCTATTCGTCGGTCGGCGAGGCTCACGTCGATGAGGCGCACCCCGATCCTCTGGCCGAGACGATACGTAGCGCCCTTGTTCTCGCCCCACAGCATGAATCGCTCCGCGTCGTAGCGGTAGTAGTCATCGCTCATCGTCTGCACGTGCACGAGACCCTCGGCCGTGTTGTCCAGCTGAACGAACATGCCAAAGCTCGCAACGCCGGTGATGATGCCCTCGAAGGTCTCCCCGATGTGGTCGGCCATGAGTTGAACGAGCTTCACCTTGGTGGACTGGTCCTCCGCGGATTCTGCCTCTCGCTCCATGATCGAGCAGTGCTCGGTGAGCCACTCGAGTTCCGTGGCCATCGATGCCGTCGGCTCTCGGTCAAGCGTCGCAGTCAGCTGGGCCTTGAGCAGGCGATGCACGATCAAGTCCGGATAGCGGCGTATCGGACTCGTGAAATGCGTGTACGCCTCAGATGCCAGGCCGAAGTGCGGCGCAAGATAGTCGACGTAGCGCGCCCGCTCGAGCGCGCGCAGCATCAGCGAGTTGATGAGCAGCTCCTCGGGACGGCCTTTGGCGAACGCGATGATCCGCTGGAAGGTCTGCGGACTGGCACCATGCACGTCTTTGATGGGGTAGTCGAACTCCTTGAGGACGACGGCCACCTGTGCGAGGGCGTCCGGGTCAGGATCCTCGTGAATGCGGAAGACCATCGGCGCCTGAGCGCCGACCATATGCCGGGCGACGACCTCGTTGGCGAGGATCATCGCCTCCTCGATCATGTTGGTCGCGACCGTACGCCTGCGCAGCACTACCTCTATCGGCGTACCATCCTCAGCCAGTCGCACCTTCGCCTCGACGGTATCGAAGTCGAGTCCGCCCCTCGCAGTGCGACGCTCGCTGAGTTTCTCGGCAACCCTACGGAACTCCGAGAGAAGCCGCTCGCTCTCCTCATCCGGATAGCCGCCCTCATCGAGCCAGGCCTGCACCTGCCCGTAGTCAAAGCGACGATCACTGCGAATCACCGATGGATAAAGGCGATACGACTCGACGTTGGCGTGATTGTCGAGGTCCATCTCCACCGTGAAGCACAGCCGCTCCACGCCGGGGTTGAGTGAGCATATCTCGTTGGAGAGCTTCTCGGGCAACATCGGCAGTACACGATCGACGAGATACACCGAGGTCGCGCGCTGCAGCGCCTCACTATCGATGGCGCCGCCCCATGGGACGTAGTGACTGACGTCGGCGATGTGCACCCACATGCGCACACGTCCGTCCACTCGCTCCAGCGAGATCGCGTCGTCGAAGTCTTTCGCGTCGGTGGGGTCGATGGTGACGGTGAACAGATCGCGCAGATCGGTGCGGCCTGCGGAGAGTTCGCTCTCTACTCCCTGCTCAAGGGCTTTCGCCGCCTGCTCGACCTCCGGGGGGAACTCGGTGTGCAGGCCGTGCTCGCGTATGACGACCTCGATATCGACTCCCGGCGCATCCACGGGGCCGAGGATCTCCTCGACCACGCCTTGCATGGGATCGCGGTGAGTCGCGTAGCGGGTGATGCGCGCTACCACCATCTCGTTGTGCTGCGGCAGCAGCTCGGGATGCGCTTTGAGATCGACGAACAGGTCGCCGAGTATCCGGGAGTCTGATGGAACGACGATCCCGAGCGCGCCATGTCGCTCGAAACGTCCGACAACATGGGTGAGCGACCGCTCGAGCACCTGCATGACCTCGCCGGAGCGCCCCATACGATGGCTCTTCTGCTCGATGCGAACGGCTACCGTGTCGCCGTGCATCGCGCCGCCGGTGTCCCGCCTGCCGACGTAGATGTCGCCAGCCGGCGTGGAGACGAACGCGAAGCCCTTGCGGTTCATCGACAGGCGGCCGACCGCCAGGTTCCGCTCCTTGAGGGCGACGTAGCGACCTTCATGCGTCTGGACGATGCTTCCCGAACTCGTGAGCTGCTGCAGGACCGCCTTGACCTTGGCATCGGCGATACCCTGACCTTGTCGCTCGAGCGCCGCAGCGACATCATCGGCATCCATGCCCCTCGCCGGCCCACCCCGCAGCACCTTCATGACCAGTTTGTCGGGTCTCAAGCGTCCCCCTCGCAAAGACTCCGCGCACCCCGCGCGACCGGCGATCCGCCGGCTTGCACCGGTGCTAGAATGACGGTATGGTGCTACCTTACACCTGACCCACGGGAGAGCCCATGGAATCCCACCACAATCTGGCACCCTGCCTCGTAGGCACCGGCACCCTCACCCACCCGCGCGATATGGTGCGCGCGATGGAGACGGTCGAGGCTCTTGACTACACATACACGGTGGACGCGGAATCCATCTCGGAAGGACGCGCCACGCTCGTCAAGATCATGGCTGATCCGGAATCGTCCACCATACTGGTGAACGGTTGCCTGTTCCTCAACGTGATGAGCTTCACGTACCTCAACTTCGCGACAGACGATGAGGGCGTGACTCACTTCGAACTGCACGCAGACGGCACAGTGTTGGGTATCACCCCGGTGGAGGAGCCCGAACTGCGTACCGCCGGCAGGTCGGTGATCCGCCTCATGGAGGACGGCACGTTCGACGCGCAGTCCTTCGTCACTCTTGATGACGATGAGGACGAAGAGTAGGGCGCTCTAGCGCAGCAGCTCGACGGCCTTCTTGAGCTGCACATCCGTGTCCTTCTCGGCCTGATCCGCCAGCTCCATCTCCACCGTCACGTCCGGCTCGAGGCCGACCTTGTCGATCGAGCGGTCCTTGGGTGTGAAGTAACGCGCCACGGTCAGCTTGACCGCCCCGCCGAACGAGAGCGGTTCGATCTGCTGGACGCTCCCTTTGCCGTAGCTCTTCATGCCGACAAGCTGCGCACGTCCGTAGTCCTGCAGAGCACCGGCGACGATCTCTGACGCCGAGGCACTATTCTCGTTGATCAACACCGCGAGCGGCATGTCGGTGGCTGTCTCTCCGCTGGCACGGTGGACTTCCTCGTTGCCCTCACGGTCGCGCACTGTCACCACCACGCCGTCCCCCACGAAGAGCGAGACGACGTCGACCGATGACGACAGAAGGCCACCGGGGTTGTCGCGAAGGTCGAGTATGAGCGACTTCGCGCCTTCGGCCTCCAACTCCACGATCGCTTCCCGCAGAGAGTCAGCGGACTTCTCGTTGAAGGTGTAGAGGCGTACGTAGCCAATGGAGCCCTCAAGCAGCTCGGATTCGGTGTTAGGCGTCTCGATCTTCGCGCGTGTCACTTCGACGGTGAACGGCTCACTCTCGTCACGCTCGATCCCCAGTGTGACGACGGTACCCTCCGGACCCCGGATGAGCTTGACGACTTCATCCAGGTCCCAGGACTCCCTCTCGAGACCGTCGATCGACACGATGCGATCCTCGGCCTTGAGGCCCGAGCGCTCAGCAGGGGTACCGTCCATCACCGAAACGACCGTCGGCACACCCTCCTTGGCGGTGATTATGATGCCGATGCCATAGAACTCGCCGCGTGTCTGCTCCTCGAGCATCTCGTAGTGCTTCGCGTCGAAGTAGATCGCGTACGGGTCGTCCAACGACTCGAGCATGCCGGAGATCGCGCCAGCGGTGATAGACGTATCGTCGCTCGGCTCAAAGGACTGCCGGTCGATGATGCCCTTGACCTCGCTGACGGCACTCTCGAGCTCCGGTGAGCTCTCCGTGTCCGACGTGGTGCCCATACGCCCGGCGACAATGCCCGCTCCGAACGAAACGATGACAAGGGTCGCCGCAACAATGGCGACGATCGCCCACTTCAGGAACTTGTTCATGATCTAGACCTTGAGGTAGCGGCGCAAAGCGAGGCCGGAGCCGATGACACCGATGATGATCCCGGCGAACACCAAGATGAGCGAGATCTGGACCGATGTCGTGCCGGAGATAGAGAACGGCAGGAACGGAAGCTGCTCCCGCACTATCGGCACCAGGTACAACTGCACGAGACCGAGTGTGCCCAGCGCAAGGAACGCGCCGATGAGGCTCTGGATGACGCCTTCGAGCAGGAACGGCGTGCGGATGAACCAGTTGGACGCACCGACCAGACGCATGATGCCGATCTCTTTGCGCCGAGCGTATATGGCGAGACGGATCGAGTTGTTGATGAAGATCAGGCTGATGATGGCAAGCATGCCGATGAAGACGACGCCGATCGTACGCAAGATGCGCGTGAACGTGAACAGCTGATTCACGATCTGCTGGCCGTACTTCAGCGACGCTTCCGGATCCTCCGGCTTGTCAGCCACGTTCGGGAAGGCGGGGTTCGCCTTGATAGTGGCGACCACATCCATTACATCACGTGGGTCTTCGAGGTCTACGTCGAGAGAGGCGGGCAGCGGGTTCACCGTCAACTGATCGATGATCTCTGGGCTGTCCTCCATCGTCTTCTTGAACTCCTCGAGCGCCTGCTCCTTCGAGGTATAGGTCACGGTCTTGACCCGCTCGTCGGCAAGCAGCGCGCTCTGCAGCGCCTCGACATCCTCGGGCACGGCGCCGTCCTTCAAGAAGATGCGAACGCTCACCTTCTCCTCAACCGACTCCACGATGTTGTTGACGACGACACTCGAACCAACCGATGCGCCGACAAGCAAGAGAGAGAGGTAGATCGTGATGACCGCACCGAGGCTCATCACCCAGTTGCGGCGGAAGCTTACAACCGACTCCCGTACGAAGTAGCCAACGTTAATCGCCATAGCCGTAGACTCCTCGTGACTGGTCGCGGATGATGCGGCCGCCCTCGAGGGCGATGACGCGCTTGCGCATGGAATCGACCATCTCGCGATCGTGCGTCGCGATGAGCACGGTCGTGCCGGTCTTGTTGATGCGGGAGAGCAGGCTCATGATGCCGAGCGACGTGGCCGGGTCGAGGTTGCCCGTGGGCTCGTCCGCCAGTAGCAGCGGCGGCCGGTTCACGAACGCACGCGCGATCGACACGCGCTGCTGCTCGCCACCGGAAAGCTCATCAGGATAGCTCTCGATCTTGTCTTCCAGGCCGACAAGGCGCAGCACCTCAGGGACCTGCGTCCGGATGACGTGCTTGCTGCGGCCGATGACCTCCAGCGCGAACGCCACGTTCTCGTAGGTGGTCTTGTTCGGCAGGAGCTTGAAGTCCTGGAACACGCAACCGATGTTGCGGCGCAAGTACGGGACCTTCCAGTTGCGCATCTTGATGAGATCTTGCTGGGCGACGGTGATCGAGCCGTTCGTCGGCAGGATCTCGCGTAGCAAGAGCTTGATGAACGTGGACTTCCCAGACCCGGAGTGTCCGACGAGGAAGACGAATTCGCCCTGCTCGATCTCAACGTTCACGTCCGCAAGGGCAGCTGGCTTGTCTGGAACGTACTTCTTACTAACGTTCCGCATCGATATCATGGGGGCTCCATCTCATTCTGCGATTCCCGCGACATTCTACCAGAATGCGGCGTCAATCACGCGTCCTGAAGGCCCGCTGGGCCACATCTCCACACGAACTCCAGAAGTGCCGAGCGCTTCTCGTGTCCTGGACGGTCCGGCTACGCGATCAGCTCTCGGGCTGAAGCGGCAACGTCTTCGGCGGTGAGACCGAAGTACGCCATGAGTTCCGCAGGCTCACCGGAGGTCCCGAACACGTCCCTAACGCCCACGCGACGCATCGGGACCGGATGATTCTCAGCAAGCACCTCGGCGACCGCAGAGCCCATACCGGCGATGATCGAATGCTCCTCGCAGGTGACGACGGCGCCGGTCTTCCTCGCCGAGGCGACGAGCGTCTCGACATCGAGTGGCTTGATGCTCGCCACGTCGATGACTTCCGCCGAGACACCCTCTGCAGCGAGCAGATCGGCAGCCGCTAGCGCCTCGGCCACCATCACGCCACACGCCGCGAGAGTCACGTCGCTTCCTTCGCGCAGCACATAGGCCTTGCCGAGCTCGAGCTCGAAGTCGGCGCTATAGACCTCTGGAACGCCTGCGCGGCCGAGCCTCACGTAGAACGGGCCCGGAGTCTTTGCAGCTAGGCGCAGCGCGCTCTTCGCCGAGTTGTAGTCGGCGGGCACGAGTACCCGCATTCCCGGAAGCACGCGCATCAGGGCGAGGTCCTCCACCATCTGATGGCTGCCACCGTCCGGGCCGACCGTGATGCCCGAGTGCGTGGGGGCGAGCTTCACATCCAAGCCCGAGTAGCAGACGGTGTTCCGCACCTGGTCATAGGCGCGTCCCGTCGCGAAGACAGCGAACGAACCGGTGAACGCCACCTTGCCCGCCACGGCGAGACCGGCGGCGACGTCGATCATGTTCGCCTCGGCGATGCCCGCGTTGAAGAAGCGCTCAGGATGAGCACTCTGGAACGTGGCGGTCGTCGTCGATTTCGAGAGGTCGGCCTCTACAGCAACGATGTCGAAGCCGTCAGCCACGAGTTCGTTGAGGGTCTCGCCGAAGGCGGCCCGAGTCGCTTTGTCACCCACGTGCGGCCTCCTTCTCGATCACGGCGGTCAGTTCGGCCACCGCGCGCTCTGTCTCATCGGCAGACGGCGCCTTGCCGTGCCAGCCGGCGTCGCCCTCCATGAAGGAGACACCCTTGCCCTTCACCGTCTCACAGACGATGACGACGGGGCTTCCGTCGCCGAGAGCGGCGATCGCCGAATCGAACGCGCCGACAAGCGCGTCCGCATCGTGACCCGCCACCGGGATGACCTTCCAGCCGAAGGCCGCGAACTTCGATTCCACGTCGCCGAGACACATGACGTCGCTGCACGCTCCATCGATCTGCAGCCCGTTGTGATCGACGATCGCCATCAGGTTGTCGACGCCGTGGTGCGAGGCGAACATTGCCGCTTCCCACACCTGGCCCTCCTGCAGCTCGCCATCGCCGAGCAGGCAGAACACGCGGGACCCGCTGCCATCGAGCTTGAGGCCGAGGGCGATGCCGTTGGCTATCGAAAGCCCCTGGCCGAGAGAGCCCGTGGAGACCTCGACGCCCGGAACCTTCTTGCTGTCGGGATGTCCCTGCAGCATCGAGCCGAGCTTGCGCAAGGTCGAGAGATGCTCTCGTCCGAAGTAGCCCGACTCGGCAAGCGCCGCGTAGAGTACGGGAGCCGCATGTCCTTTGCTGAGCACGAAGCGGTCTCGCTCAGCCCAATCAGGACGTGCCGGATCGTGGTGCAGTACACCGAAGTAGAGTGTCGCCACGATATCGGCCGCCGAGAGGGAGCCGCCCGGGTGGCCAGACCCAGCCTCAGCGATCATCTCGACAATGTCGAGACGCATACGGGCAGCCATCTCCCGAATGAGTCCCACGTCAGGTGCCTTCGCCATCCTAGACTCCGATCTGTTTGAATCCTTCGCCCAACGCTTCATGTACATCGGAGATTATCAGGAACGCTGTCGGATCGACCGCATGTACGATCGCCTTCAGCGAATCCAGCTCCTTGCGCGAGACCACCGTGAACACGATCTCACGTTCCTCGCCAGAGTACAGACCCTTGCCCACAAGACCCGTGGCTCCTCGGCCAAGTCCATTGAGGATCGCATCGGCGATCCGTGTCGACTCGGATGAGATCACGTACGCCGCCTTGTCGACGGTAAGCCCCTGCTGCACCACATCGATGACCGAACCGTTCACGAACACAGCGACCGCACCGTACAGAGCGAGGTCCGGCCCGAACGCCAGCGCGGCGCACAAGGTCACCACCGCGTCAGCGAGAAGCATCAGCTGCCCGATGCCGAGGTTCACCCGGTCTGACAACAGCTGGGCGATGATATCCGTGCCACCCGTGTTGCCGCGAGCCTTGAAGACGAGGCCCATGCCGATGCCGGTCACTGCGCCACCATACAGCACGGCGAGCAGCTGGTCACTCGCGGCCAGATGGGGGGTGAACGGAGCGAGAACGTCGATGGCGACGGAGAGCGCGATCATGCCGTAAATCGTCTTTGCACCGTAGCGCCAACCACGCAGCTTTATCGCAATTGCCAGCAGGATGGCGTTCATAAACAGCATCTGTACGCCGATGGGCAGCAGAACCGCCCCATCGGTGGCGTCACGGATGACGTAGTAGAGGACAGTGGCAAGACCAGAGACGCCTCCCGCTGCGAGCTTGTTGGGGATGAGGAAGGCGTTGAGCCCCCACGCCGTGATCACGACGCCGATGGTCATGAGCAGGTAGTCTCGGGTTCGCCGGTGCTTGAGCACAGCGCGCGGGTCCACCCTGGCGAGCACACGCTTCACCATGACTACCACTCCCCTCCCACGTCGAGCCGCGGCCGTTCCCGCTTGCCAAGAAGATGCGCGAGCACCGATGCGGCGTCGCGATTCACGATACGCTCCTCGGGAAATCCTAGCTCCTCGGCGACCGCCAGAGCACCGTCAAAGCGGCCGACGTGCAAGTGGAAATGCGCGTCGGATCCGATCGCGATGTGCGCTCCCGCCTCGAGTGCAGCTCTGGCGAAATCCCGCTCACCACCGTTTGAGGCATGTCGACTGCTCGTTGGTTCGAACGAGTGGGCGTTCAGCTCGAGAATGACGCCGTTTCGGACTGCTGCAGCGACGATCTCGTCACGGTCTACCGGGAACTCCTCATTGCCCGGATGGGTGATCATGTCGACGTACGGGTTCTCGATCACACGGAGCATCGCCCCGGTGTTCTTCACAACATCCCGATCATCGAACCCGATCAGAGGGTGGAGTCCCACCGCGACGAAGTCCATCAGGTGCAGCAACTCATCAGGCAGGTCGATCCCGTTCTCGGTGGTGAGTGAAGGATTGGCCTCGACGCCCTTGAGGATGTGGACACCGCCGAGTATCGACGGCACCACCTTGAGGTTCCAGAAGTACCAAGGGTGCGCGCCGCCCGGCACCGACGGGCCGTGGTCCGTGACCGCGATCAACTCGAGTCCACGCGCAGCGGCCGACGCAGCCAGTTCACTGACAGTGGAATACGCGTGTCCGGATGCAACGGAGTGCGTGTGCAGGTCCGCGAGAAGGCGCATCAGTCGGCGCCCCCCACCGCCGCCGCCTGTTCGCCGCCCACGCGCCAGCGATGGAAACCGAGCACGAACTCCTCGAGGTCGCCTCCCAAGATCGCATCCACGTTGCCGGTCTCGACGCCGGTGCGATGGTCTTTGACCATCTGATAGGGGTAGAGCACGTAGCTGCGAATCTGGCTGCCGAACGAGATGTCCTTCTTCTCGCCGCGCAAAGCTTCCATCTCCGCCTGTCGCTTCTCCTCTTCCAGCTCGTAGAGTCGGGAGCGAAGGATCTTCATCGCGGTCTCGCGGTTCTTGAGCTGGCTCTTCTCGTTCTGGCAGGTAACGACGAGTCCGGAAGGCATATGCGTGATGCGGACTGCCGAGTCTGTCGTGTTGACCGACTGCCCACCGGGACCCGATGAACGGTAGACGTCGATCCGTAGGTCCTCGTCGCGTATCTCGACTTCGATCTCATCAGGGAGCAGTGGTAGCACCTCGACGCGCGCGAACGTGGTCTGACGACGCTTCTTCTCATCGGTGGGGCTGATGCGCACGAGTCGATGAACGCCATCCTCGGACTGCAGCATTCCGTAGGCGTCACGCCCGTGCACGGTGAAGACCGCGCGGTCGATGCCGAGCTCGACACCGGCGGGCGCATCATGCAAGTCGAGTTTCCACTTCTTCAGCGCGGCGTACTTCGAGAGCATCTTGAGCAGCATCTCGGCCCAATCCTGAGCCTCGAGACCGCCCTGGCCAGGGTTGATCGTGACGATCGCATCCCCGTGGTCGAACTCACCGGTAAACCACGTGGAGACTTCGAGGCTGTTGATGCGTTTGCCGAGCGCCTTGAAGTTGGCCGAGGACTCAACAGCAAGCTCCTCGTCTTCCTCGGCGACGGCGAGCTCGTTCGCAACCTCGAGGTCCTCGACGTCGGCGACGATGGACTCATACGCCTCGATCTCGGAGCGAAGCTCTGATGCCTTGGCCATGATGGACTGCGCACGCGACTGGTCGTCCCAGAAGCCCGGCTCCGTGGCCTTGGCCTCGAGGGAGGCAACCTCATCGCGTTTCGCTTCGAGCTGAAGGTACTCGCCGATGCGGATGACGCGCTCCCGCATAGCGGAGATCTGTTCTGTGCGGTCTTCGATCATGATGACAACCACTTCACGTTACGGACGGACAGGACCGGGGCGCGGCGTCTCGCCGCCCGGTTCATGCGTTCGCGCCGTGGCAGTGCTTGTACTTCTTGCCGCTTCCGCAAGGACACGGATCGTTGCGACCGACGTCGGCGTACGGGTCCTCTTTGTCCTTGACCACCGTGCGTGACGCCGCGCGACCGCCAGCGGCGGCGGAGGCCTGCGCGATCGCCTCCTGCGAGGGACCTCCCACTTGAGCGGCAGCTTGCTGCATAGCGCCCGAGAAGATGGTCTGCTCCGAAGGCGCGGAGTACGAGACACCGCTGGTCAGCGGAGTCTCCTGTACCGGTTCGCGCACGACCTGGATATGCATGATGGTCCGCAGGAAGTCGATGTTGATCTCACTGACGAGAGCCTTGAACATCTCGTAGGCCTCGCCCTTGTACTCGACGAGCGGGTCGCGCTGGCCCATCGCGCGCAGCCCGATGCCGTCCTTGAGGTAGTCCATCTCGAGCAGGTGATTCATCCAGCGAGTGTCGATGACGCGCAGCATGACCTGGCGCTCGAGTTCGCGAAGTCCCGACTCTCCGATCTGCTCGCCCTTGCGCTCATACTCGGCAAACAGCTTCTCGGCAAGAACGTCCGCGAGCTCATAGGGGGTCTCAACCGAACTCTTGATCTCATCGGTGATCAGGTCCATGCCGGTGAGTTGCCGCAACTCCTCGGCCAGCCCGTCCCAGTCCCACTCCTCGGAGTAGGACTTCTCCGGGCAATGCATGCCGACCAGATCGGTCGTGGTCTCGGCGACCATCTCCTGCACGCGGTCGTGGATGTCCTTGCCGTCGAGGATGCGGTTGCGCTCGCCGTAGATGACCTCGCGCTGCTTGTTCATCACGTCGTCGTACTCGAGGACGTGCTTGCGGGAGGCGAAGTTCATCGCTTCGACCTGGCGCTGTGCACCTTCGATGGCCTTTGAGACCATCCCCGCCTGGATCGGCATGTCGTCGGGGATCTGCGTGCGCTCCATCATCGAGCTGATGCGATCCATCCGGCCTCCGCCGAACAGGCGCATCAGGTCATCCTCGAGTGAGAGATAGAACTGCGAGAGTCCGGGGTCGCCCTGACGCCCGGAACGACCGCGCAACTGATTGTCGATACGCCGGGAATCGTGCCGCTCGGTACCGATGACCGCCAGTCCGCCGGCGGCAATCACGCTCTTGTGCTCCTCGCCACACACCGCCTTCGCCGAGCTCAGCGCATCTGTCTGCTGCTCCTCGGTGGCCTCTTCCGGCTTGATGCCACGCTCTATGAGGATGTCATCGACAAGAGCTTCCGGATTTCCACCCAGGATGATGTCGGTACCACGACCGGCCATGTTGGTGGCGATAGTGACGGCGCCGAGGCGACCGGCCTGGGCGACGATGTGCGCTTCTTGCTCGTGAAACTTCGCGTTCAGGACGTTGTGCCGGATGCCGCGCTTCTGGAGCAGCCGCGACAGCCGCTCGGAGTTCTCGATCGATATCGTGCCGACAAGACACGGCTGACCGGCCGCATGCCGCTCGGTGATGTCATCGGCGACCGCATTGAACTTGGCGTCCACATTGCGGTAGATGAGGTCGTTCCGGTCGTCACGGACCATCGGCCGGTTGGTCGGGATCACCATGACCGGCAAGCTGTAGATCTCTCGGAATTCCTGGTCCTCGGTGACCGCCGTACCGGTCATGCCTGCGAGCTTGTCGTACATGCGGAAGTAGTTCTGCAGCGTGATGGTCGCGAGTGTCTGGTTCTCCTCGCGGACGTGCTGCTTCTCCTTGGCCTCGATAGCCTGGTGCAGGCCTTCAGAGTAGCGGCGTCCCACCATCAGTCGGCCGGTGAACTCGTCGACGATGAGGACCTCGCCATCCTTGACGACGTAGTCGACGTCGCGCTTGAAGAGGAACTGCGCCTTGAGCGCTTGCTGGAGGTGATTGACCATCTGACCGGACGGATCCGAGTAAAGATCATCGATACCGAGCCACTGCTCGACCTTGCGAATGCCGTCTTCCGTGGGCGCGACGGTGCGCTTGGCCTCGTCGAGCTCGAAATCCTCTTCGATCTGGAGGCGCGGCACGACCTTCGCGAAGGACTTGTACGTGTCTGCCGACTTCGTCCCGGCACCCGAGATGATAAGTGGCGTCCTCGCTTCGTCGATCAGGATCGAGTCGACCTCGTCGACGATCGCGTACCCGTGACCGCGCTGCACGCGGCGCTCAGGACGCACCACCATGTTGTCGCGCAGATAGTCGAAGCCGAACTCGCTGTTCGTGCCGTATGTGACATCGGCCATGTACGCAGGCTTGCGCTTCTCGGCCGGCATCTGCGACTGGATGAGACCCACCTCTAGACCGAGGAAACGGTAGACACGACCCATCCACTCCGAGTCACGACGCGCCAAGTAGTCGTTGACGGTGACGACGTGGACGCCTTTGCCGGCGAGCGCGTTCAGGTACACTGCCAGCGTGGCGACGAGAGTCTTGCCCTCGCCGGTCTTCATCTCGGCGATCATGCCTCGATGCAGCACCATACCGCCGATAAGCTGCACGTCGAAGTGACGCATGCCGAGTGAGCGCCATGCTGCCTCACGACAGACGGCGAACGCTTCCGGCAGCAAGTCATCAAGTGTCTCACCCTTGCCGAGACGCTCGCGAAACTCGATCGTCTTCCGGCGCAGGGCCTCGTCATCGAGAGGCTTGATGGATGGTTCGAGGTCGTTTATCCGGGCAACGACGGTCTCGAACTCGCGAAGCTGTTTACCCTCACCCATGGTGAGGAGCTTCGTAAGGATATTGGCCATGGAATCAGTCTCCTGAGAGTGTTTCTGAGTGTGCGCGAAGCAAGCCCGATGATAGCACAGCTCGTGCCACAAACCGCCTGCTCGAGCGGCAGTGTGGTGGACCTGTCAACTCATCTGATCGACCCACATGATCACGTAGATGGGCCCCCGGACCTTGCCAGTCCGGGGGCCCCGGTCAGCTCGACTGAACCCAATTGGCTCGACGAACGACACCGCCCTCTCGGTGCCCCTCAGGAGTCTCCCTCTCCTCACCTGCCGAACGCCGCCGTCGCCGCCCTGCCCGCTTACGCGAGAGCCCTTCGAATCTGCCGGCCGACCTGATCTGAGCTCTTCGGCTCAGCTGATGCGATTCTACTGAGCAGACCTAAACAGATGCTTAACCACAGATTACCGACATCGATCTAGTCTCGCGGCGATTCCTCCATAGCTAGCACCTCGTCATAGAGCCGCCGAGTCTCCACGCTCGGATCGAGGCCGAGATCCTCGGAGAGCTTGCTTCGACATGCCATGAACATGTCGACTGCCCCACTGCGCTGACCGGTGTCGATCTGACAGCGCATGGCGATCTGATACAGGTCCTCTCGCCATGGGTCCTGCTCAAGACCAGCCCGGACGAGCTGCACAGCTTGTGCCGAATCGCCCGCTGCACGGCACATGCTGCTCACGCGCAACATGGCATCGCCAAACTGAACTCGGCATCTCTCCCTGAGTTGCCTGAACCAGTCGTCATAGACTTCCGACGGCAACAGGTCCGCGCGGTAGATCTCACGCAGGCGCTGGATAGCACTGAGAGCCGAGGGAAGATCGCCGGCTGCCTCCGCCTCCGCGAGTCCGGCAAGGGCATCGTCGAAATCATCGAGGTCTGACCGCACCAGCGGACGCACCACCCGGCATATGCCGCCGACATGCTCGACGTATGGACATGGTGCCGACCGACCGCTCGGCAGAAGCGCTCGCTTCATCGCCGACCAGATCACGTAGAAGTTGTTCTTCGCCCGCTCTTCGTCCATGTCGGGCCACAGGTGCTCCAGCAAGACATCGCGAGGCACGTCTCGGCCCTGACGGACCAGCAGCATCATGAAGAGCAGCCGTGCCTTGCGCTTGCGCCACGCGCGATCAGGCACGACCCCGTCGGGCGTGACGACTTCCAACCCGCCGAACAAGCGCACGTGTACGAGAGGCTCTGTCCCGCACGTTGCCTCGAGACTGGCCGCCTCGTCTTCGCCGAGAAGACGTACCGCGAGGCGTCTCCATGCATCATCGTCCAACACCTCGCGAGCGAGCGGCAGTGCAGCGCGTGCGTGCTCGGGCATGAGCATGCGGAGCATGTGTGCCGGCAGGCGGTCCACGCCCACAGCTGCAGCTACGAGCCCGAGCAGACCCGGGAATGCCCGGATGTACATGGCGAGATCCCAGTTCGCGCTCTCAGTAAGGATGTACTCGGTATGTGCTGTAAGCGACTGAACGGCTGAGGAGAATCTGTTGTCTCGCCTGGACGCCTCAGCAGACACCAAGTCAGCGACAAGGGCGTCAGCTGGGGTAGCCAGGATGTCAAGCGATGCGACGATGTGTCCGACACTTGACTGAGCGAGGGCTGTCTCACCCAGCGCAAGTCGTGACGCTGCCACCTCGAGCTTGGACCGAACCACCCACGTTGGAGATCCGCCATCCTCGTCGCTGAAGTACGAGAGCGCCTCCTCTGCCTGCTGGAGAGACTCATCATGTCGCCCAAGAGCGCGCTCCCACTTCGCCCGCGAGAGCTGTATCCAAGCTGCTGAGAACTCGTCTGAGTTATCGCGGCACTCTCGTGTCACCCGATTCTGCAGCTGCAACGCTTCGGACATGCGAGCCCTTCCGGCCAGCAACGCCGCTTCATTGCTGTCCGCGTAGCTCGTGATCCACAGGGTGCCAGATTCCTGCGACTTCTGCCGCAGCTCAGCATTGAGCCTCTCGGCGCGATGAAGGTGCCCCATCTGACCTAGCGCCCACACCAAGTTGCTCTGGAGGTGCAAACGCATACTGACTGATATGCCGGGCGCAACGATTGCCGTTTCCAGAAGGCGAGCAACAGTCGCCCAGTCACCTTGAATCGGACCGGAGAGCCAAAGACTGCTGATGAGAACGTACCCGCGTGTCTCGCCCTGAATGGCCTTAGTGTCAATCAGCGCAAGAGCAGAGGCGACATACTTCTTCGCCTCCTCGATTCGACCTCCGTGGGCCAGACTGATCCCCATATACGCCTCTGCAAGCGCCAGGAGTTCTGCGCTTATCGCATCGGGCGGAGCATCAAACAAGGGCCTAAGGCAAGGAACGACTGCTACTGTGTCTGAGAGGTCCAATAGAACTCGAGCCTTCAGCACGCGAGCCTCGGCTATCGCGCGCCCATGATCGAACTCTGATGCCAGGGCCAGTGCAGCATTGATGCTGTCGAGTGCCAGGCGTGGGCACCCCGCCGTACGCTGAAGTCGAGCGTTCAAGAGCAACAGCGCGAAGTGGGCGGCTACTGTCTTCACCGGCAGACTGTCAATCAACCTTCTGACTAAGCCGCCTTGTCCAAGTGCAAGCAGCTTGTTGCCGTGAAGTTCCAAACCAGATGCCAGCTCATCCGCCGAACTCCGCTCCAATATGAGGAAGAAGCGCTCATAGTCGCCGCGAGCGTTCAGCCGCTCGAGCGCACGATGCTTTGTCTGATTAGTGCGATCGGTGGACAGTCCTAGCGGACTGAGTGAGTAAACATCTGCCGCATTGTCGTGGAATCGAAACACGCACGACGAGACGGGGGTCTCGCTGATATGCAGTAGTGGTATCACTTCGGACACACGACGCAACATGCCTGCAGCCGGATGGCCAACCAGTACGTCAAGTTCAGTGCAGTTCCCGCTTCGCAGAAGCGCCGCCCCGAAGAGGAGCTCCCGCTCCTCCTCCGCGAGCTGCCCAATCGCGACTCTTAGTAGATGCGACCGTAGGTCCACAGAAGTCCGAGCCCAACGATATCCAGAATCCAGAGTTCTGTGCATAGCCATTACGGAGAGAAGTGCCGCCTGCCCGCCACAAGCGGCATTCAGCGCTGTCGCTGCTTCGCGATTCATATCACTCCGACCGCGCATTTGGAGCATTGAGTGGGCTTCTTCCGCCGTCAGAGCCAAGTCTGGAGTCTCAACCACCCAGGGAGCAGGATCGCAACTGCACGCGGCCTCGGTTACCTCCCTGGTTGTGACCACGACACAGCTTCCGCCGCTGTTCTTCTGGATACGGTTCAGTAGATACACACACGCATCAGCGTCTGACAGCGATGAAAGACCGTCGAGCACGACACAACATGGACCCAGGCTGTCTCGTGCGAAATGGGATTCGAGAGCGCTGTACATGTCAGCCTCGTTGGGCTGTGATACGAGACTCAGACTGAGCCGTTGTGTCTCATCGGCCAACCGCTCAACAGAGGCAAACAACCGCTCCAATACGGCACGCGAGTCACCACACAATCCGGACAGATCAATCCAGACAGCGCGCGCGAATCTGGCGCTTGCAGCCATCTGCGAGGCAAGAACGGACTTGCCGTAGCCGCTAGGCGCTACGACAAACACAAGTCCCGGTTTGCTGCCCTCGAAGACATCGAGCAGATGTGCCCTGCATACGGTGTCTCCGAAGTCAGGTATCCCCCACTCATCCACAACCATGACCAACCTCTCCCTTGTAGGGAGACCCCCGAGGTGTCTGAGATATTACATATGAATCCTCGCGAGCGAAAGCTGTAAGGAGCCAAGACAACTCAACATCGAGCGTGAGTGCGATGGGTGATTCGATTCCGCCTATGTTCCATGCTTGCGTGTTGCACCGAGTACGAAGACCCCCACGCCAAGGGCGATCAGTAGGTCGCCCGCACTTATCACTCCCCGATGCCACGTCGGGCCGGGCAGCGCGATCACATCAGCTAGGTACGGTGCTACTGTGCTGGACCGCAAGGGCTCATGAAGGATATCGCCGTCTTCAACTTGCATCGAGAACTCGTGACCGACCACAGTCGATGCCGCCTCTTCCGAGACCGGCATTGCCCCATTCAGTGCAATCACTAGCGCATTGAGCACTATGCCAAGACTCACGAGGAGCATTCCGAAGTGACTCATGTTCAGCAGGGCCACAAGTGACAGCGTGACCATGACTACAACCCAAACGCTCAATGCGAGCGGACGAGACATCCCGATGACATCGGCAAGTTGCGGTAGGACCAACTGTATCGCGAACAGCACGATGAGTACCCGCTCGGCACGTAGCTGCACGCTCATGATGTTTCTGAGCCTACCTCCAGACAGGATTCCGACGACGCATCCACACAGCACGGCATCCAGCAGCAGCAGCACTACTGCACGCCTCCCCCGTCGGCCGGCGACTCAGCGCCTCCAGTGAGGCCCCACTCAACACCCTGCAGATGCATCACCACATGCATGACTCGACATGCGAGATCACTCTCGTACCTGCCCAAGAGCTCGTCCATCGCTTGCATGTGGCTGAGACCCCTGGCACGCAGATGATCATATTCGCAGCAGATGCCTACGATGCACGACCCGAGTTTCGAGTCCTCGTCTAGTCCCTCGGGAAGGGCGTCCAGGTCGTGGTGATGTTCAATGATTGGTTTCGCCGAAGCCAGGAACGGGATTGCCTCCACCATTTCAGCCCCAACTCTGGCGTGCGTTCCTTCCTGAGGCACCTCGACGTCATCCTCCAGTCCGATTCTTCCGATGTCGTGCAGCAGTGCAGCGTAGTTCAGCGTCTCGAGCATCCGGCTCGGCAGCCCGAGAGCTTTGCCCGTGGCTGCCGCCGCATCTGCAACTCGATGGGCGTGGCCTGCGGCCATAGGCATTTGTAGTTCACTCGCCAACGCGAGCACGCCGATTGTCTCCTGATAGGCAACACGAGTGCGCAAGTACATGCTGTAGCTGTTCTGCATGACAAGGACAAGAAGTGTCAGAACCAGAAGACCGACCATGCCCATCCATGGGAAGAGAAGACCCATCACAACTCCGATGGACAGGTGACCAAGATACAGGGTGCCCAATGGCCGTATAGCTGCCAGAAGGCCCGTCCGGCTGACTTGCCCTCGCTGATTCACGGTCAAAGCATCCACGGCCAGATACGCCATACCAGCCAGGGTTGCCACTAGGACAAACGACGCCTGTTGTGCGACTGCGTCGGGCTGACCGAGAAGCCTGCATGTCGTAGCTGCAGCAAGTACCGGTAACGGACGGGTCAGAGCAGCACTCCAGACACCCCGCGTCTCTCGCGGATTGCGGCGATCGGCCAGTCCGCCGAGAGACGCACCGACAACAGACGCCACAATCGCGGCTTGCACGGGAAGCACGAGCGCTGCGGCAATTCCTATTGATGCGTCGATGTTGACGATATCACCACGAGTAAGGCGGAGACTGACGGACCAGACCGCTGCGTAGGCGATGGCAAACGCAATCGGCAAACCCACATTGCGCCACGGCCATGTCACCAAACTCAAGAACAGTGCAGCCACCCCGAGAGCCACTAAGGAGTAGCGAATGAAGCTCGCGATGCGCGATGACCTACTTCCGTTAATCCAATCCATCAGCGTCTCCAGCAAGGGAGCGTAGATCTCCGCCATGTGCGCCAAGCTCAGCACACAGTGCATCCACGAACGAGCGATCAAGCAACACGTCGACGACAGAGTAGAGCTCTTCAATCGCCTGATCCACGGTCATAGCCTGTCGGTACGCTCGCGTTGACGTCATGGCATCGAAGGAATCTGCAACGGCTAGTAGCTTGGCTTCCGTCGGTATTTGCTCACTAAGTAGCCCATCCGGATAGCCAGATCCGTTGAGTCTCTCGTGATGGCTGCGAACAAACGTGCTCACGTCTGCAAGGTACTCAACCTGCTCCAGCAAACGGCTGCCAACTTGGGGGTGCCTTCGAACCTCTTCATACTCATCGGAATCCAAACCGCCTGGCTTGTTGAGAATCCTGTCCCTGATTCCGATCTTGCCAAGATCATGCATCAGCGCGGCGAGTTCGATGCGGTGCACTGCTTGTTCTGAGTACCCAAGTTGCCGAGCGATACGGCTGGTATACGCCGCTACTCTCTCGGAGTGTCCGCGCGTGTACACATCCTTCGCCTCAATGGCTGTGACAAGCGACCTTACAGTGTCGGAGTACGCTTCTGCGAGCATCAGGTAGACCATGAAGGTCTGCCTTGCCAGTATGAAGGGAAGGGCAAGTAGAACCACCCCCAGCAATCCGGCAATCTTCAGAACGTAGGCCAGAACCAACCCGAGCAGCGCCAAGAAGAGGAAGCTCACGAAGTAGCCCCAGTAGTTCTGCTGACGCCAGACTTCGATGATACTGAGACCCGTCTTCAGAGAGAAGTAGACACCTACGAGAAGGATGTTGGTGAGGTGAAGCGCCAGAGCTGCAGCCAGTGCAGGAAGCGACTGAGCCCATATGTCACTTGCACGCAACGCCACGCTAGCCAGAGGCGTACCCCCTACACCAACGTAAACCAACCCAGCCACTAGCGCCGAGGTGGCCAGCTGTGCCGCGTTGAAGGCCATCGAGAGCAGTGGCTTCTTCTCGCGAATATCCTGAGGAGATACCGCCCCCATCGCTGAGACAAGCGCACCAAACACTGGTCCGCCGAAAACCACCGCAGCGAAGTCAATCGCGAACGACAGGGAGACACTGCCCGCTACCGGCAGTTCAAAGGAGAACGCAACCGCAATGAACGTTAGCGTCCCTAGCAGCACCGCAGTCTCCCATTGAGGTACTGCACTCAGACTCCAGACGTAGCCGATCGCCACGACGGATCCTACTACGCCAAGAATAAGGTAGACTCTCGCCTTCATCAGACCCCGAAACTCCCCGCTAGACTGCAGGAGATGTGGACCAACGCCGTGCCACGAACGATTAGATGCGGAACATGGCGCCGCCGCCGAGAACAAGCGCGGCCAAAGAGCTGAGCAAGAAAACGATACGCTTCATAGTGAGAAGACCCCCTTTTCAAGGATTTGGTCTTCTCCCATTCCGCTAGTAATGGAAGAACGCTGTCCGCTCCGCTGTGTTGTTTGCTGACAGTGTTCAAACCGATTTCCACGGCGTTGGTCCAAACTTTGGGGTCTATGAGGTTGTCAAGAAACCCATGCGCCTGTTGATCGCGTCCAAGGTCGCACGGACGATTGAGTCCTTCTCATTCTGCCGCACGAGTGCGGATCCGGCGAAAGACTGCTCGCCGAGTGACGTCACCAGCGTGACGCATGCAACCGCGACGTGCTCGCCACCGAGAGCGACGATGTCAACGTCCTCGAGCGCGAAGCTCATCGCCCCGTGCAGGTACTGCTCGAGTGCATCGAGAGTCGCCTGGGCCACCAGCCGCTTGCGACCGGTCTGACTATTCGGGCCCGCAACCTTGCCGATGTAGACGTCGCCCTCAAGTTCCAGAACAACTGTGAGCACGGCCTCGACGCCACGAACCTCGGCATTGATTGACTTGATCTGCGCGCGCGCAGTCAGCTTCTGCTCCCGCCTCGGGAGAACCTCACTGCCCAGCTGCGCAATCGAGATCTTCTTGTGATCGATGGCGATGCCAAAGGACGCCATGATCGTAGACTCGATGTCACGCACGAGTTGCTTCGGAGTCTTGTTCGGCAGAGCGAGCACGTGAATCTCCTGAATGTGGCCGTCCTCAGACGCCACCACGCGCGCTGCCTTGATCTCCGAAACCTGTGAGAGGGAAGACTCGATCTCTGCCAAAGTCGCTGCCGAAATCCCGTTGTCCATCCAGAGCCCCTTGCTTCGACTAATGCTACGGCCTGTGGGTCCTATGTTCTCGGGCATGCGTTATTGCAGCTCTGAGCACAAATCTAAGCTCCGCATGCAGGGGTGTCAACCAAGGCGCACTCCGCCAGCCACTCGGAATCCCCACATTCGGCATACGCTGGGACGCACGAAGGGCGCCCTGCGGCGCCCTTCGATAGTCGACTTGATTCCTCATTCATCGGGGCTCGATCAACCCGTAGTCCCCATCCGTCCGTCGATACAGAACGTTGATCTCTTCGGTCTCGGCCGACGAGAACACGAAGAAGTCGTGTCCGAGAAGCTCCATCTGGAGGATAGCCTCATCAGGGCTCATCGGCTTGACCGACACGACCTTGGTCTTGACGATCTCGGGCTCCCGCTCCGGCTCCTCGCCCTCCAGTGCAGCAGTGACCACCGCCATGGGAGCCGCCTTGGTGTGGCGATCGACGACCTTCGTCTTGAACTTCCGGACCTGACGCTCAAGCTTCTCTGAGACCAGGTCGATCGCGGCGTACATGTCGGCGGCCGCCTCACGAGCTCGTATAACCGGGCCTTTGGTGTAGACGGTCACCTCCGCCACATGTCCGTTGGGAATGGACGGGTTCTTCTCTACCTGCAGTTCTACCTCCGCACTCATGATCATGTGATCGAGAATCTTTGCGACGCGGCCGATCTTGCCTTCGGCATACTCGCGAATCGCCGGTGTGACGTCCATGTGACGACCCTTCACGATCATCTTCATGGTGCGTACCTCCTTATGGTGTCCCGACATTAAGAACATACCCGCGGCGCGCCAACGAGAGCGCCCGCGGGAATGCATTGGCTACTGTGTATTACTTGATGTGGCCGAGGAAATCCTTCGTCCGATCGTTCTGCGGATTGTCGAAGACCTCGGCAGGTGTCCCCTCTTCGACGATGACGCCGCCGTCCATGAACACGGCACGGCTGGCTACATCGCGCGCGAAGCCCATCTCGTGGGTCACGACCAGCATGGTCATGCCCGCACGGGCCAGCTCCTTCATGACGTCCAACACGCCCCGAACGAGTTCGGGGTCGAGCGCTGATGTGACCTCGTCGAACAGCATCACGTGAGGATCCATCGCAAGCGCACGAGCGATGGCCACACGCTGCTGCTGGCCACCTGAGAGCTGCGATGGGAAGTAGTCCACACGATCAGCCAGGCCAACACGGTCGAGCTGCTCGAGGGCGATCCTCTCGGCCTCGTCCTTCGAGCGCTTCAGCACCTTGCGCTGGGCGAGCATGACATTGCCCTTCGCCGTCAGGTGCGGGAACAGGTTGAAGGACTGGAACACCATTCCGATGCGTTCGCGCACCTTGTTGATGTTCGTTTCCGGATCGTTGACCTGGATGTCCTCGAGCCAGATCTCGCCGCCCGTGGGCGCCTCGAGGCGATTCACGCACCTGAGTAGTGTCGACTTTCCGGAACCTGACGGGCCGAGGATGACGACGACCTCGCCCGTCTGCACATCCATGTCGACGCCATTAAGCACTTGCAGGTCGCCGAAGGACTTCTGAAGATTGACGATGCGAATGATCGGATCGGCAGACTGTGTCGTCATCGCGGTCACCGCCTCTCCGTTATCACAGACGAGACCTCTTCGGTCGCCTCATCATCGGTGGACGAATCGTCGGACTTCTCCGGCTCCACGCCGCCTCCGCCCTCCGTCTTCGCGAGACGGTTCTCGAGCTGCTGCACGAATCGTCCGAGCGGGATGGTGATCACCAGATAGAAGCCCGCAGCGAGCAGGTAGGGCGACACATTGAGAGTGGTCGAGGCCACCTCGCGCGAACGCAGGACGATCTCACCCAGACCGACCGCCGAGAAGAGGGACGTGTCTTTGAATAGCAGGATGAACTCGGACATCATCGTCGGCAGGATCCGGCGGATCGTCTGCGGGATGATGACGTAGGTCATGGCCTGCGGAGTTGTCATACCTAGGGAGCGCGCAGCCTCCATCTGTCCTTTGTTGATGGACTGGATGCCGGCGCGGAAGATCTCGGCCATGTAGGCGGCCGAGTTGAAACTCAACACGACGAACGCACGCAGATAGAGCGAGTTCTCAATCCCGAACAGACCGGTATCTCGCATCTGTGGGATGAGTGACACCAGCGCCTGGTATGGGGGCAATAGCGGAAGTCCAAAGAACACCAGCAAGATCTGCAGGAAGATCGGTGTGCCGCGGACTACATCCACGTACAGAGTGGCGGGCCACCGTGCCCATCGGGTCTTGGCCATCTTCATGAACGCAAGGGCAAGACCACCCGGGATAGCCAGCAGATACGAGATGATGACCGTCAGTAGCGAGATCGGGAATGCTTTCGCGACGATCGGGAAGGCCTCGGCAATAACGCTCGGTGAGGCGTACAGGTGCGATACCTTGGCCGCCTCCCACCAGTCCAGCGCACCACCGATGCCGGTACGGCTGCCATCGAAGGTCACTTCAACGCCGCCGACAGTCAGTACGTCACCGGGCTCGATGACAGGGTTATCGCTGACACGCTCGCCATTGAGCAGCACGGGTGTGGGACTGGTCTCAACGGCAGTGAGAATCCACTGAGAGTCCTTCGCGGCAGCTCCCTTAGGATCTCTCTCGAGCGAGGCTCCGAAGTCCTCGTCCATCACGGCATCGGTCAAGAGCACGTTCGCGCGCTTGCCCACGGTAACGGTGTCCTTCAGCGGCGAGACGATGTAGACCTTCTTGACCATGCCGGTCTTGCCGCGCGTGGCGGACGCCTCGAAGAGGAAGCGCTCCGGACCCACCATGGTCAAAAGCAGGGTGGCGAGAGTCAGCCACACTACCGCATTCACCGCGTACCATATGGTCCTTCGGAGCTTCGGGTTCACGCTACCTCCTCCACAAGCTGAGACACCTCAGGGCCGACGGTGAACCGTCGGCCCTGAGGCCTTCAAGATCAGTCAACCGAGCTAGTCGGCCTTGACCGCAAGAGACTGGTTCGAGTTGATGTACGGATTCGAGAAATCGACCGACTCCTTGCGGGTGTCGGTGATCGTCATGGCCGAGGCGACCATGTCGAACTCAGTACCACCCTGCACGCCCGTGATGAGCGCGTCGAACTTGTACGACTTGAACTCGACCTCAAGGCCCAGCTTCTCGCCGATAGCCTTCATCAGGTCGACGTCGAAGCCAACCGTCTCGCCACCCTCGACGTTCTCGAACGGCGGGAATGCAGTGTCAGAACCGACGATGATCTTGCCGTCGGTCACGGTCGAGATGTCAGCGGGCTTCTCGGCAACCGTCACATCCACCGGAGGCATGGACATGGGAGCAGCGCCGAACCACGTCTCGTAGATGTCATCGTAGGTACCGTCTTCGATGACCGCTGCAAGAGCCCAGTTGACTGCGTCACGCAGCGAGGTGTTGTCCTTGCTGAACGCAAAGCCGTAGGTCTCGTTGGTCGTGATCTCTTCGACGATGACCAGACCGCGAGTCTCGTCCTTCACGATGTCCTGGCTGATCGGCAGGTCGTTGATGACGCCCTGGACGTCGCCGGCCTGAAGTGCCGAGAAGGCAAGCAGGATATCGTCGTACGGGACGACCTCGATGCCGTCGGGCTCGAGGTTGGTCTTGGCCCACTCTTCACCGGTCGTACCGGACTGGACGGCGACTTTGTCGCCTTCCTTCAGATCAGCGACACCGTTGATGGACGCTGTTACTTCAGTATCCCCGTCAGTCGTCTCATCCGTGTCTTCGTCGCCACCGCACCCAACGAGCGCGAACGCCGTGAACACGAGCGCGAACGCCATGAGCAGCGCGACCCACATCTTGTGCTTGGACATTGAGCCCTCCTCTTTCACATGCCTACGTGGGCACCTTGTGCCCTTGCTGTATCCCGATGCATAACTATACCCCACCCACGCATAGAATGTCAGGATTGGGTTCGCTTATGCAGCGTGAACACCCCCTCTATGCAGGAGAATCCGCGCGTTTCGCGCGGATTCTCAAGTGAGGTATGCAGTCTCTTTGGCCGAGCGAGGACTACCCGCCCGTAGATGTCGTGGACAGCGACGGGAGACTCCCAAGCCACTTGGTCTTGATGGTGTCGAGTACTCCCTCGGCAACAAGGGCGTCAAGCGTCTCTCGGATGACTTCCTCTAGCTCGGTAGCATCCTTGGCGAGCGCTACACCGACTGGCGTGCCGGGGCCGAACTGCCCCGTGTAGACGACACCTTGATAGTCCCGGGCAAGATATGCCCCTACGGCGGCGTCGCCGATCACGACGTCCACTTCACCCGCTACGAGGGCGTCGAATGCCTCCCTGAGCGTATCGTAGGCGACCGTGAAGCCCTCGCCGTATTCGCTCTCGAGCTGCCAGTAGCCCGCACTCCCCCGCTGTGCCCCGACTTTCTGCGATGAGAGCACGGTGATACCGCCATCTACGTCACCGGTTGACGATTCCTCATACGAGAAGCTGGCCGCACCGTCCACGAGATACGAACCAGCAAATGTCACGTTGGCGAGGACTGCCTCGGTGATGGGGAGCGCACCGAGTGCGATGTCGACATCGTCTGCCTCGATCGCGGCTGCACCATCGGCACCCACGTCAACCAGCTGCAGGGTCAGGCCGAGACGTTCGGCGATCGCAGCCGCTATGTCGACGTCAAGCCCGGCCTCAACGCCGGAATCCACGCCTGCGAACGGCGGGTAGCTAAGGTCGACTCCTGCCCGGAGCACGCCCGCGTCAGCAATCACCGGCGGAGCGATCTTGGGCTCCACCGTGGGCTCTTCCGCTTCCTTCGCGCATCCCGCGACGGCTAGGACAGCGATCGCCACACAAAGGATGAACAGTCGTCTGATCCGCACTGCCCTCTCCTCCCACTGGTCGATGTTCGAGCTCCCATCCGGCTGACCTGGTCTTTGGCCCCACACTCGCGTACCGGGACTTCCGCTTGATGCCATCTCACTACCGGTCCTCTCGCCCGCCAACCGGGATGGTTGGACCGGACGGTACGACTTACCCCTAAGACGCGCCATGCTCGCGCGACGGCGAACCGCCGGCTTACGTGGGTCCTTTCGGCCGCGTCTACCTTGGACTGAGGCGCCGAAGCGCCCGCAACCACAGACCCGGATGGAAGCAAGAGTGAGTGTAGCAGGTCGCCGGGCGCGCGGCACGCGTCAGTAGCGCCCAAGGTCGGTCGCACGCGCCAGGGTCAGACACCGGACTTCATCCGCGCCAGCCGACAGAAGCGTCGCCGAACATGCCGTCAACGTGGCGCCTGTGGTGAAGACATCGTCAACGAGAAGGATGCGTCCGGCGATCTCGGCGCGCTCCTTGAGCCGATAGCTTCCCGCCGCGTTCGCCAGACGCTCGTCGCGTCCGAGCCGACGCTGATCGAGACTGTCCTTCATGACGAGAACGCTCGTGACGGCAACGTGCGCCCTGGTACCGATCTCGTGCGCAACCAGACGCATATGGTCGAACCCCCGTGTCGTCACCGACGATGGCCGCGGTGGCACCGGAACGACCGCCTCGGCCCAATCGAGCCACTCGCCTGCCGCCGACGACATGAGCACACCGATGACCGGAACAAGCCGGCGCTCGCCAGCGTCCTTGTAGACGGTCACGACATTGGATAGCGGTGGCGCGAACACTCCTACGCTCCGCGATGCCGAGAACGGGAAGTCGCGGCCGAAGCACTCAGTACAGCGAGGGTGGTCGGTTGCCATCGGCGCGCCACAACGCGGACAGGCCTCGGCGGGCAGTATCAGGGGCAGCGACTCCGCACACGACGCACAAAGGACTTCGCCGGGCGCGTCACACGCTGCACACCTCGGAGGGAACAGGAGCTCCATGAAACCCTCAAGCCACACGAAGCCCCCGTCTCCGGATGCATCAGGCGAGCAACTGCATGAGGGGTACGGTCACCACCGACGCCGCTGTGGTGACCAGGATCGCCGAAGCGATGAAATCTACGTCGAGTTTGAACCGCATGCCGATGACGAGGCTGAGCATCATCGACGGCATTCCAGCTTGCAGCATGACGAGTCTGACCGCATCAGCGTCCGGCAGCATCAGACTGCCAAGCCCCAGCGCCAGGGCCGGCAGGAGCAGCAGCTTCAGCACGCCTATCGCGGCGACTCCGCCCAGCCGGTCACGCACGCCATGCGGCCTCAGCGACAAGCCCACCGACATCATGATCAGCGGCACCACGATCTTAGAGAGCCCGGTCAACCAGTCGCTTACCAGTCCCGGAACAGCGACTGACCGCAGCGCCAATGCTAGGAGCAGTGCGATGAACGGCGGGAACGTGAAGAGCTCCTTGAGCGGGTTCACCCGGCCCTCATGCTCACCGAGCTGGCCTGCGATCAGGATACCCACGGTGAGCACGGCAGCCACGGTTCCGAACACATCGTAGAAGATCGCCCGCACAAGGCCGGTGTCACCGAAGAACGCCGATGCCAGCGGGTACCCGATGTAACCTGTGTTGCCGAACGTCGCGCACAGGATGAACGCTCCAGCTGTCGGTCCCGACAACCTGAGCAGCTTGCTGACAGCCCACGCGACCGCAGCGCCGGAGAGCGTGACCGCCCACGCGAGTAGCGGTACATCGACCAGATCGGCGCTGATTGGCGCAGGCTGCACGGTTGTGAAGATGAGTGCAGGCAGCCCGACGTAGATCAGCACGTTGTTGATCGGTCGGGCATCTTCTCGGCGTAGTAGGCCCACGCTGCGCAACAGCGTGCCCAGCGCTACCAGCGCCAGCATCCCGACGATCACGCGTAGAAGCTCGCCGATCGACACCCGACTCGCCTAGCCCAGTTCGTGGATGGCGCCGGATCCTGAACACAGATCTGCAAGCGACTCCTTGTACGGTGCGCGAGCGACACCTCTCTCGGTGATGATCGCTGTGACGTACTCGGCAGGCGATACGTCGAACGCAGGATTGTAGACCTCAACGTTGGGCGGAGCGATACGGAACCAGCCATCGAACTGGAAGCCCCCGCCCTTGCGCGAGAGTTCCATCTGATGGCCCTTCTGGAGGCCAAGAGCATAGGATCCCGACTTCGTCAGCGCATCGAGAGCGCTCGCCTCCTGCGGGCTCTGCGGCTCGATGATCCCCGAAACGGTGAAACCGGTCACTTCGCGTGGATCGCGCTCCTCGATGAGAATGTCATCACCGGATGCGAGAGTCAGGTCGACCGTGGACGTTGGCGCCGCAACATAGAAGGGGATGCCGTGCTCCTTCGCGAGCACGGCCAGCCCGTAGGTGCCGATCTTGTTGGCGACGTCACCGTTCGCGGCGATGCGGTCGGCTCCTACGATGACCGCCTGTACCCAGCCCTTGCGCATAACGCTGGCCGCCATGCTGTCAGTGATCAGACGGTGCGTGATACCTGCGGCACGCAGCTCCCACGCAGTGAGGCGGGCGCCCTGCAGCACCGGGCGCGTCTCGTCCACCCACACACCCGCGATCTTGCCCTGTTCGGCCGCCGAGAAGATCACGCCAAGCGCGGTCCCGTAGTATGCCGTCGCGAGCGAACCGGCGTTGCAGTGCGTCAACACGAGGCTGCCCTCCTCGAGCAGCTCGGCACCGTTAGCACCGATGGCGCGGTTGCGCTCCTCATCCTCGGCCTGCACGGCGAGTGCCTCCTCCACGAGGAGCTCGCGCAGACCGTCAAGAGAGACATCCGCGTTCTCGCGCGCGAAGCGCTTCATGCGCTCGGCACCCCAGAAGAGATTGACGGCCGTCGGGCGCGTCGCGGTTATCTCGGCGGCGACCTCGTCGAGGCGCGTCAGGAAGGCGTCGTAGTCCTCGAGATCCTCGCCTTCCGTGACTGCCCAGAGCGCGATGGCGAGCGCCGCAGCGACACCCAGAGCGGGTGCCCCGCGTACCGCCATGCCCGTGATCGCCGTGCACACACCGTCATAGGTGTTGCAGGCGAGAAGATCGCCCACGAGCGGCAGACGGGACTGATCGATGAGCATGACTTTGCCGTCTTCCCACCAGATGGTACGGGGGATGTCATTCAGTCCCATCACGACTCCTATCGATCGAACACGGGCACGAGATACTCTGCTTCGTCCTTGCTGGTCGCCGAGAAGAGCTCCGGCGTGGAAGTGGCGCCTATGGTCCCGAACATCGCAACGGCTTCGCGCTTGCGCTCCAGCGCCTCGGCAGATCCGACCACGCGTGTTGGGGCCAGACGTGCGAACGGCAGGAGGTAGTACACGTACACCTTGAAGTAGTAGGCCCCGCCGTCGCTGTCAGCCGCTACGTCTTTGACCGCAGTCGCCACCTGAGCGTGGTCGGGATGGTTCTTATAGTCCCCCCGATAGAGGCGCTCACTGTCGTAGGACGCCACCGTGAACCAGGTCGCACCGGGGTTCTCGGCAGCGATCCCGGCGAGTGCTTCCTGCAGCTCGGCGGCGTCGACCGATCCGTCCCGAAAACCCCTCGCACCCTGGGAGTCCGACCCGCCGAGGAAGATGATCTCGTCGACGCCAAGGACCTTCAGCGCCTCGGTGTATTCCTTGCGACGCGCAAGACCGAAGTCCCACTCGTCGATGTCCCCGTCTCCGTCCAGGTCCTCGCCATGCTCACCCGCCCACCACTCGACGAAGGAGCTGGATTCCCCATCGGTGACAAGCACACCGATGGTGTACACACCCTCGATGTCTTGGGTGGCTATCGTCTGGCCCATGGCGTACGTTTCGTCGTCCGGATGAGGGCTCACGACGATCGCGATCGCCGGAGCGACCGGGGGTGTCGAAGCGTCGCGCAACGGGATTGTGAGGGTGAGGATAAGCGCAGTTGCGGCCGCGATGGCAGCCAGGCCGACAAGGGCGATGAGTGTGCGGCGCAGGAGCGCGTGCCGGGCGTTCTGAGTCTCAGGCATTGGCGTATGATAGCATACGTCTTTCTTCGATAACTCCCTTGGGCGAGAGAGCGAGAGCATGGTCGATACGGCGATCCAGAGCATCCCCGAAGCCACTCCAAAACGCGATCGTGTAGTATCGCTCGATGCTGCCCGGGCGATCGTCGTGGCACTGATGATCTTCATGGATCATCCTATGATCATCGCAGCGCTGCCCACCTTCCTGGTGCACCCCGATTGGCATGGCTTTCGACTGCCTGACTTCGTCTTCCCCGCCTTCATCTACATGGCCGGCGTCTCACTGGCATACTCCGTCAGCCGGAAGAAGCAGATAGACTTCCGCGCAGCCACCGGGGTGTTCCTGCGTCGCATCGCAACACTGTTCGGCATGGGTCTGGGACTGAACTTCATCAAGTACGGTGTGCGGCTCGCCGATGGAGCGATCACGTTCGCACCCTTGCGCATCATGGGCGTCCTCCAGCGGATCGCACTCTCCTCACTGATGGCGTGGCCCTTCTCACGCAAGTCGATGCGATGGGCGCTCTCAGGAGCTCTGGTGCTCCTTGTGGTCCATGGAGCCATCCTCCTGTTCGTCGCGCCTCCCGGCGGTGTCGCTGCGAACTTCGACTCCAAGACCGAGAGCATCTCGGCGTGGTTGGATCGCGCAGTGCTTACCGATGCGCACACCTACCTGGACCACCACTACGATCCGGAGGGAGTCCTCGGAACGCTGAGTTCGGGCGCCCTCGCGATCCTGGGGTTGTTCGTCGGCCAGTGGCTTGTGAGGTGGCCGAACGACCGCAGGCGGATAGCGCAGCTCGCAGGGATCGGTGCGGTATGGATCGTCCTTGGTGCGGCACTGTCGCCCATCATCCCGATCAACAAACAGCTCTGGACTCCGACGTTCACGCTCGTCTCGGCGGGCGTCGCCACGGTCGCGTTCGTTGCGATGTACTGGGTCGCAGACCTTGACGGCAACAAGAAGCTGCTCGAGTGGCTCGTCCCGCTGGGTCGCAACGCACTACTCATCTACATACTCTCGAACGTGCTCCTCGTAGCGACACGCGTGGTGGGCATCTGGCCGAACGCCGCGATCTGGACGTCCAGGTTCATCCCCGCGGTCCTCGCCTCGCTGATCTTCTCCGCCGTCGAGGTCATCATGTGGTACTTCGTCGCGGGCGAGCTGCACAAGCGCAAGATCTACTTCAAGATCTGAGGAGCGCCCTGATACCGGATGCAGAAGGGCCGCCATCAGGCGGCCCTTCATCGTCTCTGAGGTAGTGCTAGGGCGCGGGAGGCGGCGTGTAGTCGTAGAAGCCCGAACCCGTCTTGCGGCCGAGCTTGCCTTCCGCGACAAGCCGGCTGAGCATGGGCCGTGGCGCGTACGCCTCATCGCCGAGTCGCGTATGCAGATCCTCCATGATGCTGACCACGACGTCGAGGCCGATAAGGTCCGCCAGGGCCAGCGGCCCCATGGGGTGGTTGAGGCCGAGACGCACGGCTTCGTCGATGTCAGACGCGGGAGCCGCGCCGTCTTCAAGCGCTCGCACGGCTTCATTGAGGAGCGGCATGAGCACGCGGTTGACGACGAATCCGGGGCCGTTAGCGACGCGCACCGGGATCTTGCCCAGACTCACGGAGAGTTCGTGGATGAATCGGTCAGTCACGTCGCTCGTCATCGGCGCCCGGACAAGCTCGACCAGACGCATGCGTGTAGGCGGGTTGAAGAAGTGCATCCCACCGAAGCGCGTCGCGTCGTCCAGGGCGCTCGCGAGCACGTCGAGCGGTAGCGAGGATGTGTTCGTCGCAATGATGCATTCCGGGCGCACGACGGACTCGATCTGCTTCAGGATCGCAAGCTTGGGCTCAACCTGTTCGACGACCGCCTCGAGTACCAGGTCGCACGCCGCGAAGGCATCGATATCATCGGCCAGCTTGAGCCGGGACAGCGCCGACGAGAGCTGCTCCTCGTCCATGACGCGCGCAAGACGATCAGCCACCTTGTCACGGGACGCGGCGAGCCGCTCAAGCGACCGACCGACCCAGATCACGTCCTGGCCTCTGGTAAGGAACAGCTCGACGAGACCGCGGGCCATGACGCCGGATCCGACCACGCCGAGAGTGTAGGTCGCGGTCTCCTCGGCGCCCCCGAACGTGACACGTTCGCCCACGGCGGTGGGGACATCCCGCTTGACCACGGCGTAGCCACCCTGGGGTCGCGCGACGAGCGCGCACCAGTATGGGACCTCCTCGTGGCCCAGTGAGGGCACGGAGACCTCGGTGACCGCCACGACCTCGCCGGCGCGGGTCTCTTGCTCTTCCAACGGGACACGACAGAAGGTGCACTCGTCGATGGGGTACGAGTAGATCCGTTCACATGAGGGGCAGCGCCTGGTGATCATGACAGCCTCCCCAGGACCTGGACGGCACACGTACCACCGACGCCGCCGACATTGTGAGTGACAGCGATCTCGGCGCCTTCTACCTGTCGCTTGCCCGCTTCACCGCGAAGTTGCCTGGTCGCCTCATAGACCTGGCCGACGCCGGTCGCACCGATAGCATGGCCGCCCGCCTTCAGGCCGCCACTGGGGTTCACCGGCATCGAGCCGCCGATCCCGGTCTCACCCGCACGGATCAACTCGACCGCCGAGCCTGGCTCGGCCAGACCCAGATCCTCCATCGCCACGATCTCTGCGATGGTGAAGCAGTCGTGGACTTCGACAAGATCGATGTCCGCTGCGGTTATGCCCGCCTGGCCGTACGCCACACGGGCAGCCTCCCTGGCGGCGGCGAACGACGTGTGGTCTTCACGCTGCGCGAGCGATATGACGTCTGTGCCCACGCCGCTGCCGATGATCGGCACGCTGCGCTCGTCACGCGGTTTGGCCGAGACGATCACCGCGGCCGCACCGTCCGATACGGGGCAGCAGTCGAAGAGGCGAAGTGGCGACGCCACCGTCGCACCGGCGTCGATATCGGCCTGCGCCACCTTCTTGTGGTGGAAGTGCGCAAGCGGGTTCAGCTGTGCGTTCGCGTGGTTCTTGAGACTCACGATCTCGAAGTCACGCGTGGTCGTGCCGTAGCGCTGCATATGGCGCTGCGCCACCAGCGCATAGGTGGCCGGGAAGTTGAGACCCTGTGCCTGATCGAGTATCGCGTCACCAGCCATACCAATATTGCGCGTGAGCTCGTTGCCCGGCCGACCCGAGAGTCGCTCGACACCCACGACCAGGATGGGGTCGTACGCGCCAAGCATGGTCACGGCCTGATGGATAGCCACCCCGCCGGAGGCGCATGCGGCCTCCACCCGCCAACCCGGGATATGCATGCCCGGGAACAGGCCGGCGATGACCGAGTTCAGATGCAGCTGCGACTCGTTCGGACCGCCGAGGAAGTTGGCGACGACGAAAGCTCCGATCTCATCGATCCGCATATCGGCGTCCGACAGCGCGCCGAGGATCGCCTCATGCGCAAGGCGCGTCATGGGGTGACTCGACGGACCGAAGCGCGTCTTACCCGCGCCAAGGACGTATGCCTGCATATGACTCCTCGATTCGTCTTGCGATCAGCGTGCGACAGACACCTGCTAGCAGGTACCTTCGTTCCAGGAGCACAGGTAGGCTTCCTGCTCGTCGGTGAGCTCGTCGATCTTGACACCCATGCTCGCCAGCTTCAGCGCGGCGATGTTGGCGTCGATCTCCTCGGGCACACCGTACACGCCGGGCTCGAGCGATGCCGCATTCGCCATCATCCACTCGGCGCAAAGCGCCTGGTTGGCGAAGCTCATGTCCATGACATTGGCGGGGTGGCCCTCGGCACAAGCAAGGTTCACCAGACGGCCATCGGCAAGCAGATAGATCGTCTTGCCACCGGGCATGACGAGCTCCTCGACCAGCGGGCGAACCTCACGGGAGCTCTCGGCCATCTCGCGAAGCTTCGGGATGTTGATCTCGGCATTGAAGTGGCCGGAGTTGCAGATGATCGCGCCGTCCTTCATCGCCTCGAACATGGCAACGTCGACGACGTTGATGTCGCCGGTGACCGTCACCCAGATGTCGCAGACCTTGGCGGCATCGACTGCGGGCATGACGCGATAGCCGTCCATCACCGCTTCAAGCGCCTTGAGCGGGTCGACCTCACACACGATCACGTTCGCGCCCATGCCGCTGGCGCGCATCGCGATGCCACGGCCACACCAGCCATAGCCGGACACGACGAGCGTGCGGCCGGCGAGAAGGCGATTGGTCGCACGGATGATACCGTCGAGTGTCGACTGGCCGGTGCCATACCGGTTGTCGAACAGGTGCTTGGTCATCGCGTCGTTCACGGCGACGATGGGGTACTTCAGAGCCCCGTCCTCGGCCATGGCGGCCAGGCGGATGACGCCTGTCGTGGTCTCCTCGGTGCCGCCGATGATGTACTCGAGAGCCTCGGGGCGCTCGGCATGGATGCGCCCGACGACGTCAGCGCCGTCATCCATGGTGATCTGCGGCTTGTGGTCGATCGCCGCATCGATGTGCGCGTAGTAGGTCTCGGTGTCCTCGCCCTTGATCGCGTAGGTGCGGATGCCGTACTCGGCCACCAGGGCGGCTGCGACATCGTCCTGCGTCGACAGCGGGTTGCTGGCACACAGCACGATATCGGCGCCACCGGCCTTCAGGGTGCGCATGAGATTGGCGGTCTCAGTGGTGACATGCAGGCACGCTGCGACGCGCACGCCCTCAAGCGGCTTCTCGGTCTCGAAGCGCTCGCGGATGCTCGCCAGAACGGGCATGTCTTTGTCGGCCCACTCGATGCGCGCCTTGCCGGCGGCAGCAAGAGATAGGTCCTTCACGTGGTGGTTCATGGTGCTCCTTTCATCGGGCGGTGTCCGGGTTGTGACCGCCCGTCTGCTCACAGACGACTCAGTATACCAGCCACCAGGTGCGCCATGACCGGCGCTCGGCGAGCGGATGTTTCAAGCACTTCAGCGTGCCCGTGGCCGGAGCCAGCGGCGACGTTCGTTACCAGCGAAAGCCCGAGAACGCGCATGCCGGCGTGTACCGCGGCTATCACTTCCGGCACCGTGGACATGCCCACGACATCGGCTCCGAGCGTGCGCAACATACGCACCTCGGCCGGGGTCTCGAAGTTGGGACCCGACAGCGCCGCGTAGACGCCTCGCCGGAGTTCTACTCCCTGCTCCTGAGCGACTCGTACTGCGAGCGCCCTGAGATCAGGATCATACGCATCGACCATGCCCGGGAACCGCGGACCGATCTCATCCAGATTCGGACCGATGAGCGGGTTCGTCGCCATGAGGTTGATGTGATCCTCGATTAGCATGATGTCGCCGGGGCCGAACTCCGGGTTCACACCGCCTGCGGCGTTCGTGACGATGAACGTCTCGCAACCGAGAAGACGCGCGGCGCGCACGGGCAGCGCGAGCTTCTCGGCAGGATGGCCTTCGTAGAGATGGAAGCGTCCCTGCATCGCAAGCACCGGGGTGTCGCCCGGAGATCCAAAGACGAAGCGGCCTGCATGCCCTTCCACCGTGGGCGCAGGGAACCCGGGAACGTCGGTGAAGGCGAGTGTGGAGCGCACCGACATGTCGGCGACGACACCCTCCAGACCACTGCCGAGAACAACGAGCGCTCGCGGCGTCACACCGCCTGCCGCCTCTCGCAGGACAGCAGCAGCGCGCACGACCTCCTCTGAACGGCGAAGAGCCTCAGCCTTGAGGTCCACGATCTCCCACCACCCTCTCAACATGGCCGAGGAACTCCTCGGCCTTCGCTGCTGACGTGTGCTCAGCGGCACGAGCCACACATGCTCCGCTGTACCTGTCCTTTCCCTGAGCGATGATCTCCGCAACTGCGGCGGCGAGCGCGATCGGGTCCTCGGGCGGTACAAGGCGTCCGCAGGAATCGTCCATGATCTCAGGCACCCCGCCCACACGAGTCGCCACACAGGGAGTGCCGCAGGCCATGGCCTCCAGAAGCACGAGCCCCAGGCCCTCGTTCCTGCTTGGGAGGACGAGCACATCGGCTGCGGCCATCCAGCGCGCGACATCGCGCTGTGATGCAGCACCGAGCATCGTCACGCCACCGTTCAAGTCCGGCCGGTCGATGCGGTCGCGGAATTCGGATGCAAGGCTACCATCACCGACGATGACGAGCCGGTCCGCAGTACCGTCGGCGAGAAGAACGCTGAACGCATCAAGCAGCAGGTCGACGCCCTTCACGGGCTCAAGGTTGCCGACAAACACAACGAGTCGCGTCGATGTCGGCACTCCGAGGTCCTCGCGAGCAGACTCGCACGGCATGAACACGGTTTCATCGAAACCCATGTCGACGACCGATATCGGCACTGACGCCGGGACTGCGACATCTCGCATGAGTGTTTCGCGAAGCGCGCGTGACACCGTGACAACGAGGTCGGCAGCGTCGAGTGCCCGCCTGCTTCTTCGCGCAAGCAAGCCCTTCCGCAAGATGGATCGCGTGTCGGTGCCGTGCACGACGAGTACCAGCGGCACATCCGCCTTTCGAGCTGCATCCCGGGCGAACGCGGCGGTGGGATACAGGTAGTGCCCCACGACGGCATCGAAACGGCCCGGGCGCGCAGCTCGGCGCGCACGATGCTCGAGCCTGATGTACTTGACCACGTTCCGGACAAGGCCCCGCCGGTTATCCGAGTTCGCCACCACCGTCACGTCTGCGCCCGCGTCACGCAGTCGTGAGACGTGCCGGGCCACGAACGACCCGAACACCGGCGAACTCTCCGAGGGCCACATGTTGGAGATCAGGAGGAGCCGAAGCGGTGTCCGCCGATCAGCGAGGCCGTGAGGTTGTCCCGTTCTCACGTCAGTCCTCGGACGGTTCCATACCCGTGATGATGCCCAGGAACTGGGTGTAGGGCGTGAGGAAGACCGTCTCGTTGTTGATGTACTGGAAGGTGCCGTCAAACCGGTACCCTGCGTCACTCACGACCGCGTCGCCCTCGAGTACGAGTACCACGTCACGCGTCACCGGTGAGCGTGCCTCGTGAAGGCCGCCCTCCGCGTCTCCGACCGACATAGCCGTGTACGTGGCGTCGACCGAGACGATCCGGCCGATCAGCGCACCGCTATCCTTCGCGCGGACCGACTGGCCCGCGAGGAAGGAATCGACGACCTCGGGCTGGATGTCCGTCATGAACATCGTCACCCGCACCGGCGTCTTCTCTGCAGTCGCTCCCATCGGCGAGGAGTCGCAACCCGCGCTGAACAACAATGCCACCAGGACTAGCGCTATAGCGACGCGGAGTCTCATTGCCCGTCTCCCTCATCCGTTTGCGATCCAGCAACCAACGCTGCCGGCGCGATCACCATATCGAACAGCACGACCATGATGGTGACAGCGACGGCAAAAAGCGCGGTCGGTCCATATATGCCGGCGTTTACCCCGTTGATGACGTAGCTTGCCATGAACACGAGGAACGGTGCGGTCCACAGCGCCCTCAGGCGGCGTCGTTGAAGATATCCGAACAGTCCCCCGAGCAACAGCATCTGACCCGCTACCCCGAGGATACCGTTGTCCGCGTAGGGAGCACCGAGCATCGTCGGCGCCAGGCTGACGGATCTCTCGACCATCACCCCGTCGATCTCGAAGTAACTTCGTCCTCCGAGATACCGTCCGATCTGGTAGCTCGCGTACTCGGCGTCCACCCCCGGGATCAGCGACAACAGACTATCCCTCAGAAGTCTGCCCTTGAAGAGACCGTCCGGCGGAGTCAAGGCCACGATCTTGTCGAGGTTGTAGACGGTGCCGAGACTGTCAGAGTAGGTCAACGCGACGACGAGGTTGGTGCTGGCCGACGCACCGTAGATCCCCGCCTTGGAGACAGCCCCGATTATGCCCATCGCTATCACCAGTACGATCAAGAACGTCACCGCAAGACGGATCACGTTCTTGGGCTTGGCGACGATCACCGCCGCAAGGAACGTCGCGACGATGAGTTTCGCCGGCAGGTTCCGCGCACCAAGCACACCGAGCGCGAGCGTCGACGCCACGAAAGCAGCGCTCGCAACCACCTTCTGCAGACGCGATCGGGACGAGATCACGAGCATCGGAACGAAGAGGATCTGCAGGCCGGCGATGAACACGACCACCGGGCTCTGCTGCCATCTCGACACGATGTCGGTGAGGCTCGCGCCCCCGGAGAGCCTCACCTGGGTGAGATTCGCCAATAGACCGATCAGCCAGCCGATCAGCGCGACGCTCCAGCCCGGACCGAGCCGCCGAACGAGTGGCAAGCGCCCTATGAACCGCACCACGCCGGTCACCGCCTGCCAGATCCACAGGGATGCGCGACCCGGATCGCGTTCCTCGGCCTTGGACGCCGTAAGGGAGCCGGCAAGGAAGCCGGCGATCAGTAGCAGGCCGCCAAACAGATACAGCACGAGCGTAGGGAACCGCGGCACCGCTCCGATGATGCGCGTACCCAGGTTCATCAGATCCCAGTAGACATAGCGGTAGAAGCGCCCGTAGACGACAGCGAAGTAAGCCACATACGCATACAGGAGCACTGCGAAAGGAGACAGATAGCGCTTGATGGATGACTGCGTCATCGTCTTAGTAGACTTCGACGGCTAGAACGGTACCTCGCAAGAACAGCTTCTTCGTCACGACATTGAACGACTGCCCGCCCTGCACAACCTGGTTGTCGATCGCAACGATTCCGTCGCCTTCGCGGCCCGTGGCCTCGATCGTGATGATTGCCTGATCCTGGGTCGGATCCACCGCTTCGATGAGGTCGCCCTTGCTATCTGCGGCCGCTCTATGAAGAGGTCCCACATCCGCGTCCGTGATCACGCCGATCCTCATCCCGCCCGGGTCCGCAAACACGTCTTCTCCCGCGGTGATTTGCGATGAGACATCGTGGCTCAGTCCGGTGACTCTCACCGTGATGACGACGGTCCGCTCCTCGGACAGCTCGGCACCAACCCCGAAGAAGGCCAGACCCAAACCCATGACCAGGGCGACGGCGAGAATGATGACCAGCCAGGTGATTCGCGGGTCACGATGAGGGGCTTGGAACATATCTCCTCGACAGGCATTGGGGTTGGACTGGGGGCGTCAGTAGGCATAGTCTAGCCACTGCTTCGCCGCGCAGACAACCACGATACCCGCTCCGTGGCTCTCTTGTCACCTACTGACGCAGCGCGATGCGCACCTTGCCTCGGACGAACTTGGTGACCGCGGAATCTCCTCCAACGAACCCGAGAGCGGGCACATCAGAGCTTCTGCCGATGAAGTACTCTGCAACGCCAGCAGAGAATCTCAGGTCAGTTCCGTCGACCAACACGAGCGGATTCCCGGTCTTGCCACCGAGTGGAGCGAACGCAAGCGCATCGGGCCAGTTCCTGCCAGTAGCGACGTAGAGATAGTCGTCCTCGAACCCGGCCATGGATACCGAGTACTGCATGGCAGACAGAGCCGTGCCGTATCGGCTGGTCCCAGCGAGCCGAGTGTCGACGCTCGGCGTCCCGTCGGGTACGCCCGGCACCCGATAGCCGTTGGACTCGAGCCAGGTCTCGATCGTCGAGGTGACCACGCCCGTCCCGCCTACGATCACGCAGTGTTTGACTCCCAGCGTCTTGAGCACATCAGCAATCTCAGCGGACACGTATGAGCCTGACACCGGCAGAATCGGAACCTGCATCTTCGCCGCAATCGGACTGATCGCCAGCGCGTCCGGGTAATTCACACCGCTGGCGATGATGACGGTGTCCGCAAACGTGCCATCGTCTGGCGTACCAACGGTGAGCGCGATGGAACGGGCGGTGTCATACCGATTCGTTCCGGACAGACGTCGTATCTCGACCTGCTCAACACCGGCAGAAAGAAGAACGTCCCGATACGCATCCACGATCGCCTCAGGCACCGCCCCAATGCCACCGACGACGTACAGCGTGGCTGAACTCTCCTTCGAGTACAGTCGAGACAGCTCATCGGCAACTGAAGGCATGAGTACCGAGGGGTGGACCAGCAGCACAGGAGCGTCGAGCTGACCGGCCAGCGGCGCAGCCGAAAGCGCGTCGGGGAAGTTCGCCCCTGTCGCGAGAAGAACGGACTTCGACTCACCTACGCCATCGGGCCAACCTCGTTGTGAGACAGCGACGGCCGTGCTGTATCGGTCGGCTCCGGCGATCTGCTCGCCGATCACGGGCCTGTTGCCGCCGGACAAGGTCTGGGCTCCCATTCCCCGGCTGATCATCGACGACCCCGTCGAGTACATGCTCAGCGTGCGGCTGACGGTCACGGTCCCGTTCCGCAGCCAGTCGTAGTAATCGTAGGTGCAGACGACCTGCCAGGTCCCGGCCATCGGCGAGTAGCCGATCACAGGTTGCCAGCTTCGAAGCGTGTAGGATGCGCCAGCCGGCAACGGAACCGGCTGGTTCTTAGCCGTGCCTGAGAACACGAGAGCACCGCCGGGATTGTAGACCCGAACCTTGAGATATCCCCGAAGTTGCGCCTCGCCCTGGTTGGACACGGTTTCATCGATGATGAGCTTTCCGCCCGACAGACGCCCTGTCGCGCTCAGCACCGGGTTCTTCACTGGAGGCGCATATGTTTGCCGCGTGCCCGCCCACCGAACCGACTCGATAAGCACGGCTTGGGCTGCGTTCATCGACGCTGAGTCCGTGTAGTACGCTGACCGCGTAAGATCGTGCAGCTGGAATCCGAAGTAGACCACCTTGCCGAAGTAGTACGGCGCCGCCCAGCCGGCCAGCGTCCCGTTCGCCGGGTAGGAAGGGTCATCCGTCGTGGCGTTCGCGTACTTGAACAGCGGCGTGACGTTGTCATTACCGGGCATCGCCCAGACCAGCTCGTTGTAGTCGGCGGTCTTCGCATACATATTGAGCGATGTGCCCCCGGACCGTGCCAGAGCGGCCGTGAGGATCGGATGACTCGATGCCGGTTGTCCAGCAAGCGTGTAGCCCGCTTTGGTGAGAGGATCGTTGGCGAACTTGACCTGATAGAGCTCGGACATCTCGCCCCACTCCCAGGCACGTGACATGTCCCAGCTGTCGCTGAACTGCCACAGCGTGATAAGGGGTTCGTACTGGTGAGGCGATCTGCCTGCCGTGAAGTCCCACCGGGAGTTGCCAAAGGAGCCTACATAGCCGCCACCCTCGGCAACATACGCGCGGATGTTGTTCCTCTGTACGCCCGTCAGCGCCAGAAGTCGTGGCGCCACTATGACGTCGTACTGCCGCAACTGGTCCAGGTCGCTCAGGACGCCATCACCGATCATCATCGCGTCCGGGAAATCCTCCTGGAGTATGCGCAGCACATCGTTGCACCGCTGGGTGTAGAAATCGCCGCCGAGCGTGTAGCCCGCGTAGTTGACGCAGTTGTACGTGATCACGCTGTAGACGACGCCTACCTTGATCGTAGGAGCCGTAGCGGCCGAGGCGACCGACGGATGGATCATCGATAGCACGCCGACAAGCAGCACGCACAGCATCAGACTGAGTCCACGGGTCTTGTACATGAGTGACGTCGCTCCAATCGATCCGATATCTCTAGCGTGTATCGGCAGCGACCGGGTACTGGTTGAGGCGATAGTGACGGATGTCACGCAGATGACCCGCGGCGGCACACCCTTGAAAGGGCCGGATCGGTCGTGTTGGTCACATCATCGGATTCGGTCGAGCAGGATCACCGTCTGTTCGCTCACGGCATTCTCACCGCCGAGCAGGTATCGGTCTGCCGAGATGTGCGCCTTCACTGAAGCCAGAGTTGGAGCAGGTATCGAGTCCTTGCGCAGGTACAGCATCGGAGCAGTGTAGCTGCCCGCAAGCGGTCCACCGGCGAGTGCGTCCACGAGCGTCTCACCGGACACGAAGTAGATGCGCGACCAGCCGAAACCCTCATCGCTGACGACGTAGTCCGCCAACTGTGCCGCCGTCTCGTAGCGATCAGCCCCGCCGGCAACGCGCTTCCATGTGATTCCGAGCGACATCGCAACGGCATCAGGAACGACTCCCGTGCCTCCGACCACGACCGACTCGGCAGCGCCTATCGAGGCGACAACCGATGCTGAGACATCCGGGACGCCGTCCTCGGACACGAGAACAACAGGGAGGGCCTTCGCGTACGCGAGACCGGCGGCGGCGACGGCGTCTGCTGGACGTCGGCCGTTGACGAGCAGGATGCGACCGTCATAGGAGTCACCCAACAATGCTCGGACCTCTCGGGCGACGGCGGCCGAAGTGTCGTACCGCGTGGGTCCGGCGAGACGGATCACCGTTATCTCAGAGTCTGCGTCGAGGGCTGCTTCCACCTCGGGGGACACGACGCCCTCTCCACCGACGATGTAGACGGTACTGACGCCGAGTCTCTTGATCTCGTTTGCTGCACCCACATAGAGCGTGTCACGCCCGGTGAGCAGTACTGGCGCTCCGCCGGGGACTGCGCCCGCCAGCGCGGATGCCCCGAGCGCGTCTGCGAACGCCGACCCGTTCGCCACGACCGCGAAATCCGCCTCCGAGAACGCTTGCTGTGAGACCTGGACCGCCGTGTCGTAGCGGTTCTCGCCCTGGATGCGGACGGTGCCTCCGCTGATCTCGAAGTACGTGTCCCGCAGACCGAGCTTCGACCTGAATGTGTCGCCCGAGATCGTCTTGGTGCTGCCGTCAGCACCGTACACACGCACGATCTTCGCACGACCGGAGACACCTCGCTCGATGATGCGAACTCCGGTGATCTCTGCGGGAGCGAGCGAACCCAGCTTCGCTTTCAACGCGGTCGCGGTGTACTCGATCGGGTCACCCCACGTGAAGGTGAACGGTGATCCAGAGTCCCACTCGTACTCGTCGACCACACCGCTGTAGTAGGGATAGAGAATCGACGGCATCGAAGTACCCTGCCACACGTTCTCGATGTTCTCGGTATGTCCACCAGAGGTGGAGTGGAAGTACGTCTTGATGACCGAGCCACCATAGGTGGCCATCACCGCACGGGTAGCGGCAACTTCGGGATCGGACAAGTAGTCGCCGCCGTACCCGGGGTAATGCGGGTCATCACCATGACGCACGATCCTGTCATAGGCAGGAAGATACTCCCCCCAGCCGGCGTACACTTGGGAGCGCGTGGTACACCATACGTCGAATGCGGTCGTGTCCACGCCCTTGTTGAGGCTCGCGCCAGAGTACACGTATGAGCGGGCAGCCACGGCCTGAGCCTTGACCGCTTCAGTCTCCCAACTGGCCGCCATCTCCCTCGGCACGACGCCTTTGACGTAGTCCTCGAGGTAGATCCGATTGAAGATGTGAAGCTTGCCCTGATCCGTCGTTGACCGGACGAAGTTGATGCCACCTTCATACACCAAGTTGGTCTTGCTGTTCGGTCCGGTCGGGGAGTTGACCTGAATCTTGCCCGAGTAGCGGGGCATAGAGGTGTCGCGCTCCCACAGGTATATCCAATCGACATCAGGAGAGAGCTTCTTGTCGATGACGATGGAGCCGGTCCCCGGGTCGACGTGACGAATCGTGATCGCTCCATCGGCGCCCGGGATGCAGACCGTGTAGTACACGCCAGCCGGCAGATAGAGATCCGGATACGTACCGCCCGGGAAGTCGACGGCGATCTGGTAGTCATTGGAGCGCAGCGTCCAGTAGGCACCAGGGACGTTGTCCGCCTGGATGGCCACCTTGACGACAGGCTCGACTCCAAGGTTCGCCACCCATGGATAGGTAGTCAGACCTGCGCCGGAGTAGTAGTGCCGTATAATCTGGTCGTACGGATAGCCGTGGATGGCATAGCCACGCGCACCGTACTGACTCATGCCGATGCCATGACCCCAGCCCTTGCCCGTGATGGAGAACGTGAGTTCGCTGGGCTCCTCGGCGTACGCAAGGGCAGGCACGAGCAGCACGACCCCGAGAGCCAGGGTCATGACCGACAGCATGATACGGATGCTGCTACGAGACCGTCGGTACATGCGTCACCTTTTCGTCAGAGCCGCACCCGGTGCGCTTGCGAGACGCAGGGTGCAACCATCATGCATAGTAAACCCCTTGCGGGCTTTCCGTCACTCCGGGAACAGACTCGGGTCCCAGTCCCTGCCAACGACCACGAGCACGTCGGTCGAGTAGGCATACATGCCCCGAGACGCGACCAGGTCACCCTGTCCGAGCGACTCCCGTACCATGTTCGCCATCGTGGTGTCGTCGGTGTATACGATAAGCGTGCGATCGTAGACGAACTGGTTCGCATTACCTATCGCCTGGACATCGAAGCCCTGGTTCGTCAGGCGATCTGCCGCACGAGATGCCACTCCCTCCATGCCGGCACCGTTGCGCACGTCCACGCTGATGCTAGCCGGATTGATCTCGACGACCTCATCTGAGGCAGCGATAGCACTCTGGCCGTTGCTGATACGCTCGACCATGGCGGCAAGAGCGTCCGTGTCGGGCACCACGTACGACACCCCACCGATGTACTGGGGTGTTCCCGGCATCGTGACGGTCTCAAGGCCGCTCTCGGTCATGCTGCGCATGTCGCCGGCAAGCTTCAAGGCCTCCGTCACCGTGAGATCCGTGGTCACGTTGGGCAGGATCGCCTCCACTATCCCGTTGATCTTGAGCGCGCTCGATACCTGAAGAACCTCTTTCAGCAGCGCCTTGATAAAGACCTGCTGGTTACGGATGCGCGCGATATCGCCCTCGGGGAAGTCACGGGAACGCACGAACGTCAGTGCTTGCTTGCCGTTGAGGACCTGCTCACCGGCGTAGATGGTGTAGGCTGCAGGGTCGTAGTTGCCCGCCTTGGGATCCTGGATCTTCTGCGGCACGTTCACCGTCACCCCGCCGAGCGCGTCAACGAGCTCCTTGAATCCGTTGAAGTCGACCTCGACATAATGGCTGATCGGCAGACCGGTGAACTCGGTGACAGTCTCGATGACGAGCGATGGCCCTCCATAGAAGGCGGCTGCGTTGATCTTCGTCTTGCCGTGCCCGGGAACTTCCACACGCGCATCACGCGGAATCGACAGTAGCGTCGCGGTCTTCTGCTCAGGATCGATATGCGCGACGATCAGAGTATCGGATCTGGCCGTCGTTTCACCTTCGCGGTTGTCCGTGCCCATGATGATCATGTTGAAGGGCTTCCCGGGCTCACGTTCCTCGGCATCGAGTATCGCGGCAGCTTCGGGATCCGCTGCATTCATGTTGTCGCGCAGACGGCTGTCGATGGTCTTCACGTATATGAATCCGGCGAGTACGACGAGCAAGATGATGCCGAACACCGACAGCACGCTGATGGTTACAGCGCGACGACGCTTCCGGAGCCGCCGCTGACGCGCCTGGAAGTCCGGCCGCTGCTGCCTGCGCTCGGCCTGAGTCGGCGTCTCGCGTGACTTGCTGCGCGGCTCAAGTCGCTGTATGACGCGCGGTCCCGATTGCGTGGCGCGACGCGACCGCCCGACCGGGGTGGTCCTTCTGCTGTGGCGAGGGGCTGAGTGTTTTCCCATAGCTCTTCGTCGTCCCCTACTGGATCCGCGCCACGGCGGTGATCCGGTCAACGAGATCGCCCACATCACGTCGTATGCGGTCTGCGTCGACGTTCTTCTTCTCAAAGCGCAACTCACTCGCGTCGGTCAAACGGTGCAGACGGCCTTGGGCGATCAGGTTCAGGTCGACTGCACCCATGACGCCGTGGAACACGGTGTAGGCCGGTGTACCGAGTGCGACCGCCTCACGATTGAGGGTGCCGCCACCGGACACGACGATGTCAGAGTAATACACGAGGCTCTGTGCATCTACGACGTTGTCGGGCACGATAAGGTTCGGCGAACCGATCTCCTCGACTCCGGCGCGCTGATCCGGCGTGCGAAGGAGCACCACGGCCTGGGCATCATCGCGCGACGCGATCATTCGCATGACGTCATCGAACACCGGGTTCTCCATCCGGTGATACGCCGCCATGCTGGGCGGTGTCCGCAACGTGACGATGATCTTCTCCGGGTCCAGCCCGAGATGCTCGAGTATTCCTGGGTCAGGCTCGAAGTCGGCGAGATAGTACTCCTCCTTCAGGCCGGGATATCGGTCGACCTTCTGGGGCGTTCCCCCATACGGCGCGAGAGCTTCCACGCTTATCGCATCCGGGATCAGCGCTTTCGTCGAGAAGCGCACGTTGATCGAATGCGACAACCTCGCGAACTCGTAGTCGAACATGGTGACGTGCGGAATGCCGAGGATCCTGGCCGCGACGGGAAGGTCGTTGCTCGCATGCGAAAGCGCCAGTGAGAAACCCTTCCCCGCTCCGAACCGGATCATCGCCGAGGTGCGGGCGAACATCCCCCACGCTTTGGCGATCATCTTCCTGCCCCGATGTCGCCCGATGACAGTGTGCGGAATCTCGAACCGCTCAAGCAGCGGTAGCGTCTGAGCGAACTCGCGCGCGGTCACAATGACCTCCCACCCGCGTCTCTCGAACTCCGCGATGATGGGTCGGAGCACGAGAACGTGCGGAGAGTTCGTCATGTCGATCCAGACACGGCGTTTGTCGTTCGCCCGGGTTGTCACAGCGCACTCCCGTAGCGTCGCTCCAGGACCGAGACGATCGTCTCGGCGGCGTGGCCATCACCGTAGACGGGTGGATGGTCGGTGGGCCTGTCCAGCGTACTCACTGCGGCGGCGATGCGCCCGGCGTCAGCACCCACGAGGCGGTTCCATCCGAGCTCGACTGTCTCAACCCACTCCGTCTCTTCGCGCAGCGTCACGCAGGGTACGCCGAAGAAGTACGCTTCCTTCTGCATGCCGCCGGAGTCTGTGAGCAGCGCCGCCGCGTTGCGCAGCAGCACCAGAGTCTCGATGTAGGACACGGGCGGCACCGGCCTGATACCCTTTGCGGCCTCGAGACGCTCCCGCAGGCCGAGCCCGTCGATGTTCTTCTCAGTGCGCGGGTGGATCGCCCACAGTACCGGCCGATCGAGAGAGGCGAAACCGTCGATGATCGCCGAGAGGTTCTCGGCGACGTCGCTGTTGCCCGCACGATGGACGGTGGCGAGGTAGTACTCCCCCGCCTCGACACCGAACCTCGAAAGCACCTCTTCAGCGGGTGAGTCGCCGAAGCGCAGTGCAGTGTCGAGCATGACGTCACCGACGAGCTCCACGCCCTCGGTCACACCTTCCGCCGCGAGATTCTTCACCGCGGTCGACGTGGGGCACAGCAGCAGGTCTGAGATATGGTCGACGAGTACCCGGTTGATCTCCTCGGGCATGGTCCGGTTGAACGAGCGCAAGCCCGCCTCGACGTGTGCGACCGGTATGCCGAGTTTCGCAGCGGCAAGCCCTGCCGCGAGCGTGGTATTGGTGTCGCCGTACACGAGGACCACGTCCGGCCGCTCCTGTTCGAAGACCTTCTCGAGCTTCACGAGCATCTCGGCGGTCTGCTCGGCATGAGAACCCGAACCGACACCCAGGTTGACGTCTGCCTCCGGAATGCCGAGCTGCTCGAAGAACACGTCAGACATGCCGCGGTCGTAGTGCTGACCCGAATGAACCAGCAACTCGGTATGACGGACGCGAAGCGCCCTCGATATCGGGGACGCTTTCACGAACTGCGGGCGTGCTCCTACGACTGAGACGACCTTCATGAGCTAGCTCAAGGCCTCCTTGACGACCCGGACGACTTCTTCGATCTGTTCTCGGGTGATCCCGGGGAATGCGGGCAGGGCGAACGTCGCCCCATCACAGGACGCGGCTACGGGCAGGTCGTCGGCCGCATAGCCGAGATATCCGAATACCTCCTGCTCGTGCAGTGCGAGCGGGTAGTACAGCGCGGTGCCGATGCTGGCCTCTTTGAGCGCGGCCATGACGGCTTCGGCTTGCTTGCTCTTCACGATGTAGAGGTGATAGACAGCTTCGCCGTACTCACGAGCGATGGGAAGCTCAATGCCCTCCACACCGGCGAGCAGCTCATCGTATATGGCGGCGGCTGCACGGCGCTGGGCGTTCCAGTCATCCAGGTGCGGGAGCTTCACCGAGAGGATCGCCGCCTGCAGGGCATCGAGCCTCGAATTCACGCCGAGCGTGTCGTGGAAGTACTTCTTCGTGGTGCCGTGCGAAGCGAGTTTGCGACACTTCGCGGCAAGCTCGTCATCATCGGTCGTGATGATACCTCCGTCGCCAGCGCACCCAAGGTTCTTGCTGGGGAAGAACGAGAACGCTGCCGCGTCGGCCAGCGAACCCGCAGGCTTGCCCTTGTAGGTGGCGCCGATCGCCTGGCACGCATCCTCGATGACCTTCAGCCCGTGCTTCTCGGCAATAGCGAGGAGCGGGTCCATGTCGACGCACTGACCGAAGATGTGCACTGGCATGATCGCCTTCGTGCGCTCGGTGATGGCCGCCTCGACCAGCGAGACGTCCATGTTGTAGGTGCCGGGCTCGATGTCGACGAACACCGGGGTGGCGCCCACGTGCGCGATCGCCTCGGCGGTGGCGAAGAAGGTGAACGGCGTCGTGATGACCTCGTCCCCATTGCCGATGCCCATACCGGCGAGGATCAGGAACAGCGCGTCGGTCCCGTTGCCGCAAGGTACCGCGTTGCGCGTGCCACAGTACTCAGCGATCGATGTCTCAAGCTCCTTGACCTTTGGACCGCCGATGAACGCGGCGTTGCTCATCACATCAGTGATGGCGGCGTCGAGCTCTTCCTTCAGCTGGCGGTACTGGAGCTTGAGGTCGAGCAGTGGGACTCCCATGTTGACTCCCGTCGTGTCATGCGGCCCGCAGACGGGGCCTCGATATCGTCTTCATGCATGTTCTATCAGGCGGTCACCCTACGTCTTCACGCGTGGGTGAGCCGTTACCATCCTACTGGTTCTCGAGCAGCTCGTCCTCGGCGACCGGCCGAAGCGGTTTGGCCGGCACTCCCATCACCACGGTCCTCGCGGGCACGTCGCGAGTGACGACCGCCGCGGTAGCGACGAACGCCTCCTCGCCGATCTCGATGCCCGGCAGGATGTGCGCGCCGCCTCCAACGCGGGCTCCCCGTCTGACCGTACAACCTTTGAGGCTCGCAAAGCGCTTCTCAGTGCGTCCCATGTAGTTGTCATTGGTGGTGACAACCATGGGTGCGATGAAGACGTCCTCCTCGAGAGTGACGTACGCGGTGATGTAGGCTCCGGACTGGATCTTGGTTCGCGAACCTATGCTCGTATCGTTCTCGACCGTGACCGATCGGCCCACGACGACGTCGTCGCCGATCGTGCAGCGCTCGCGAACGCCCGCGTTGTCTCCGACGATGCAGCCGCTGCCGAACGTGGATCCCGCCATGAGGACCGTGTGGCTTCCCACGGAACAGCTTTCGCCGAGCACGACGCCCGGCAGTTCGCCGCCCTTGGCGGTTGAGCGCTTGCCGAGCTTGGGCCGCTTGCCGATGACCGCGAAGTCCGACACGACGCAACTCGCGCCAAGAACGGCGCCTTCATGAATCGTGACGTGGTCGCCGACCACGCATCCGTCACCGATGCTCGCACCAGCGCAGACGTGCACGAAAGAACCCACGCGCACGTTCGCCCCGATGGTGACGCCCTCATCGATCACCGAGAAGGGGGCGGGCATGAACCCGTCGCCGATGGTCGCCTCCGGATGAACCAAGATACCGCTCACGTCAGACCTCCACGCTGGTCGACACCGGCGCGCCGCCGGATTCCATCGACTCGTCCACGGCTTCCAGCACGCGCACGACGCGAAGCCCGTCTCGGCCGTCACTCCGGGGAGTAGCGCCCGTCGCGCAACAGTCGAGGAAGTGCTGCACCTCGACGGAGAGCGGCTCAGTCATCGAGATCCAGGGGACCTTGATCTCCCCGAAGCGCAGCGTCAGGTCCTCGCCGTACGACATCGCCGAGTCTGGCGCGCCGACACCGCGATCGTAGATCCATATCTTCTCGGTAGCCTGCATGTCGTCGAACACCAGCATCTTCTTGGTGCCAACGACGGTCAGCTTCCGCGTCTTGTGCGGATCAAGCCAGCTGACGTGGATGTTGGCCATCTTGCCGCTCGGGAAATGCAGGTTGGCGAACACGGTGTCATGCACGCCAGGCGTGATATAGGCAGCGCCATTCGCTGATACGTAGTCAGGCGTCTCGCCGAGCAGATACAGCACGATCGATACGTCGTGCGGTGCTAGCGACCAGAACGCGTTCTCCTCGGTACGCACCTTGCCGAGATTCAAGCGCTGCATGTAGACGTAGAGCACGTCGCCGAGCTCACCTGAAGCGATGCAGTCCTTGATCCAGTTGATGGCCGAGTGATACTCCATCAGGTGTCCGACCTGGAGCACGACATCAGCCTCGTCGGCCGCACGCACGAGGGCCTCGGAATCCGCGCTCTTGAGCGTGAGGGGCTTCTCCACGAAGCAGTGCTTGCCGGCGGCGATCACCTGACTCGCGATCGCATAGTGGCTCGGCGCTGAGGTCGCGACCACGACGGCGTCGAGGTCGTAGTTCGCAAGGAACGCAGACAGGTCGCCGGTGGTCTCCACGTACGGGTACAACGAGGACAGCTTCGCGAGGTTGGCTTCAGAGAGGTCGCACGCAGCGACAAGCTCGGCGTCGCCGAGCTTGTCGAGGTTCCTCACCAGGTTCGGGCCCCAGTATCCGAACCCGACCACACCGACGCGGATCGGCTTCTGGCTCACAGGCGCACCACCTTGTTGTCGTCGAACGCCTTGAGGGCGTTTCGCGTGTCCAGTATCAACTTCGCGTTGCGCACGACGAGGTGGTAGTCGATGTTGCTGTGGTTCGTGATGACCAGCACGGCATCGCTCGCAGCTATCTCCTCGGCAGTCAGCTCGACAGAGGGTACGTCGGCGCCACGCACCGAGAACTTCTCGACCCACGGGTCGTGGTACACGACGTCCGCGCTCTTCTCCAACAGCAGCTCAGTGACCCGGATCGCGGGGGACTCACGCATGTCGTCGATGTCGGCCTTGTAGGCCACGCCGAGCACCAGGATCCTCGCACCGGCAAGCGACTTGCGATGCGTGTTGAGGGCGTCCATCAAGCGCTGGATCACGTAGTAGGGCATCGACTCGTTGACCTTGCCCGAGAGCTCGATGAACTCGGTGTGGAAGTCGTACTGACGCGCCTTCCATGAAAGGTAGAACGGGTCGATCGGGATGCAGTGGCCGCCCAGGCCCGGTCCGGGGTAGAACGGCATGAAGCCGAAGGGCTTCGTCTTGGCTGCGTCCACGACCTCCCACAGGTTGATGTGCATGCGTTCGCACAACTGCAGAAGCTCGTTCATCAGCGCGATGTTGACGCTGCGGAAGATGTTCTCGAGCAACTTGGTCATCTCGGCAGCACGCGTCGAAGAGACCGGAACGACCGTCTCGATGAAACGCTCATAGAGTGCCACCGCGTGCTTCGTGCACTGCCGTGTGACGCCACCTACGACCTTGGGTGTGTTGTGCGTCTGGTACGTCGGATTGCCAGGATCGACACGCTCGGGAGAGAACGCGAGGAACAGTCCGTCGCCAACCGTCAATCCCGAAGTCTCGAGGATGGGCTGGATGACTTCCTCAGTGGTGCCCGGATACGTCGTCGATTCAAGCGTGACGAGCATGTCCGCGTGCAGGTATGGAGCGACCGAACGAGCCGCACTCTCCATATAGGAGGTGTCGGGCTCCTTCATCTCGTCGAGTGGAGTAGGGACGCAGATCGAGATCGCATCACACTCAGCCACCCGCGAGAAATCCGTGGCCGCCTCGACAAGCCCCGATTCTACGAGAGCAGCAAGCTCCGCTGTGGGGACGTCGGGTATGTAGCTGTCCCCGGCGTTGACGCGCTCCACCTTGCTGTCTGAGACGTCGAAGCCGATCACCTTGTGCCCGGCCTTCGCCATCTCGACGACAAGCGGAAGACCCACGTAGCCGAGGCCCACGACGCCGAGTACGGCACTACCGTCGTTCAGTCGCTGTTCCAGTCCCATGTCTTAGTCTCGCTCCATTCTCGGTGTGAGAACCCCCGGATGCGTCGCCCGACGGGGCCAACGCGTAGCCGCTATTTTATCGCGAACATCAGCTCGCCTGTGCAGGCGAGTTCACCGTCAACACTTGCCTTGGCTGTGCCGAACCCGATCGGTCCCCTGCGCTTGGTGATCTCCACCTCGAGGCGGAGGGTCTCCCCCGGAACCACCTGACGCTTGAATCTCACTTTGTCGATGCCGCCGAACAGGGCGATCCTGCCCCTGTTCTCCTCAAGCGACAGGAGCGATATCGCACCCACCTGCGCGAGGGATTCCACGATCAGCACGCCCGGCATCACAGGATACTCCGGGAAGTGCCCGGGGACCCAGAACATATCCTCACGCACATCCAGGTAACCCACGGCACTGACGCCAGGTACGACATCTTCGGCGCGGTCCACAAGTAGGAACGGTGCCCGATGCGGGATGATCGCCTCGATGGCTTCTCTGTCGAGCATTGTCAGCCTCTCAATCGCAGTTGGAACATCATGTCCGTCAGCTCGCTCGCTCATCAAGCAGGATGTCGGCGCCAACAGACGCGAGCTTCTCCACGAAACGCTCGTAGCCGCGCTCGATGTGGTAGACATCCGCCACCGTCGTCGTGCCCTCCGCGACAAGTGCGGCCAACACAAGCGCCGCGCCTCCACGCAAGTCAGGACTCTTCACCGGTGCGCCCGAAAGATGCGGTACACCCTTCACACGCGCATGATGGGCTTCGATGCGGATATCGGCACCCATGCGCACGAGCTCGTCGGCGAACATGAACCGGTTCTCGAAGACATTCTCCGTGATCACGCACTCCCCTTCGGCGATGGACATGAGAGCCATGAACTGCGCCTGCAGATCCGTTGGGAAGCCTGGATAAGGCAGGGTCTGTACGTCGACGGCGATCACAGCACGTGTTCGCTCGATCGTCACCTGGTCCTCGTGAATGTCGAACGCGCATCCCGCAGCCCGGAGCTTGCTCAAAACGAGTGATAGATGCTCGGGATTGAAGCCGCGCACCGTCAGCGGACCACCTTCAAGAGCGCCGGCTACCAGGAACGTGCCCGCCTCGATCCGGTCGCCGACGACCGCGTGTGAAGCGGGCACGAGGATCTCTACCCCCTCGACGGTGATCGTCTGCGTTCCAGCGCCCTCGATCCGGGCGCCCATCTTCTGAAGGAAGACGGCGAGGTCGACGATCTCGGGCTCACGGGCTGCGTTCTCGATGATGGTGGTGCCCTTTGCGAGCACCGCTGCCATCAGAAGGTTCTCCGTAGCGCCCACGCTCGGGAAGTCCAGAAACACATGCGCGCCTCGCAGGCCGCCGTCGGGCGCTTTCGCATGAATGAAGCCATGCCCGAACGTGACTTCTACGCCAAGCTCCTCGAGACCTCGTATGTGCATGTCGATCTTGCGGGAGCCGATGTTGCAGCCACCCGGCATCGCTACGTTGGCTTGTCCCATGCGTGCAACGAGTGGGCCGAGCACAGCGATGGATGCACGCATGCGGGCGACCATCTCATAGGGAGCTTCGAAGCTGGTCAACTCTGTGGCGTCCACGGTCAGAGAGTGGTCACTGCGCTCGACACGCGCGCCAAGACCGCCGAGTACGTCCGCCATCACGGCGATATCGGCGATGCGGGGCACGTTGGTGATGTGCGAGACGCCAGGTGCAAGCAGCGCCGCCGCCATCAGCTTCAGTGCGGAGTTCTTCGCGCCCTCAACGGTGATCTCACCACTGATCGCGCGTCCTCCGCGTACAACGATCACTTCAGAACTCACTTTGTCTCCGCGTTCCTCACAGGCATCAGCGCCCACGGTATCCGAGTGGCCCACACCGGGCAACCGGGCAACCTCACTCTGTAACCGTCCCAGAACCTGACGGGCGTCTCGCGTAGCGGTCGAGCATACGCGATTGTACCCATCCGATGGCAAGACTCGCTGCGAGCACCACTGTGAACGTGAGCCACAGACCGACTCGATCGTGCCAGATGAAGCTCACCAGCGATGGGAGTGTTATGAGCGCCGCCGCCTGGATCAGCAGTGGGTGCACCAGATAGGCAGTGTAGGTGTGCGGACCGAGTGACTCGGCGATCTGTCGCAGGGGCTTCCAGTCAGCCATCACCGAACACGCTCCGAGCGCTCCGCCGAGCACCCCCAGAGCAGCGACTGCGGTTAACGAACGATACAGCACCGCGTCGCTCGGCAGAAGAACAGTACGGTGCGACATCAGGAAGAGCGAAGCCGCCAGGAGGACCGGCCAGCCCCGCCGCAACACTGACCGCTCCAAGCCGCGCTTCGCAATCAGCGCACCCAACGCAGCGTACGGCATGTAGATGGCGGTTGATGAGATGACGCGCTCTACCGCGCCGGGCACGAACGGCACGCTGCCGTTGAATGTCAGCGGGACGGTCAGATGCACCGCAAGCGCGATCAACAGCAACAACTCCGGGGAGATGCGCACGACCCGCTCGACCAGCGGTGTCAACGCGTATACGACCATGATGGCCGGCACGAAGTACAGGTGATACCAAGTCTCACCCGTGAGTAGACCGACGAGCACTTGCGAAGGACTCCGGGTGGCACCCATCAACAAGGGGGCGATGATGTACGCAGTGCTCCATATGAGGTACGGAACGACAACCACCGTGAAACGGCGCTTCATGAACCGGACGTACCCTCCGCTTGAAGCGACCCCTCCCGACCGGCCCCAGACCAAGGCGCCCGTGATAAGGAAGAACGCGGGCACTGCATAGCGGATGAGGTGACGGTTGGCAGACAGAAGCCACGGCCACGCCGGACCCTCGAGCTGAAGGCTGGATGCCGAGACGTGGATGAACACGACGCAGAGGGTCGCAACGAGCCTCAAGACGTCATAGGAGGGAATGCGCGCTCCGCCACGCCTCACCCGATGCTCCATTCTCACCCGCCGATCAGGACGTACGTCGGGGTGGCACGCCGTCGAAGACATGCCACCCCGATACGATAGCCTATCTGGTAACGCCTAGTGCTCTTTCGCCGCCACGTCGAGCTGCGCCTGACACCACTTCAAGTCGCGTTCGCAGTCCTCGATGACACCTTCATCGGCAGCTTCATCCTTGAGCTTGGCCATCCGCTCCTGCAGCCTGGCCATGCCCTCGCGGGCGCGACCAACATCGATCTGCGATGCCGGCACCGCATTATCGGCCAGCACGATGACCTTGTCCTCGTGCACCTGCAAGTAGCCGCCGGACACCGCGAACCAGTCGACGTCCTTGTTGTCGTTATAGCGGGCCCGCAACTCGCCCGGCTTGAGAACGGTCACCAGCGGCACATGGAGCGGCAGGATACCGATCTCGCCGTCGAGCGTGGGCGCCACGACCATCTCCACCTCATTGGTGTAGAGAACTCTCTCAGGCGTCACTATCTCGCACAGTAGCGTACGTGCCATGGCAGACTCCCTCTCCTACGCCGTCGCTGCCATCTGGGCGGCCTTCTCAAGGGCCTCCTCGATGGTGCCGACGTAGCGGAACGCCTGCTCCGGCACATCATCGTGCTTGCCTTCGACGATCTCGGCGAAGCCACGAATGGTGTCTTCGAGCTTGACGTACTTGCCGGCCATGCCCGTGAACTGCTCGGCCACGAAGAATGGCTGGGACAGGAACTGCTCGATCTTGCGTGCGCGCGAGACAGCGAGCTTATCGTCCTCGGAAAGCTCGTCCATGCCGAGGATGGCGATGATGTCCTGCAGGTCCTTGTAGCGCTGTAGAACACCCTGAACGGCACGCGCCACGCGGTAGTGCTCGTCACCGACGACCGACGGGTCGAGCGCACGCGATGACGACGCGAGCGGGTCAACGGCCGGATAGATGCCCTTCTCGGCGATGGAACGCGAGAGGACGGTGGTAGCGTCGAGGTGCGTGAATGCGGTGGCCGGCGCGGGGTCGGTCAGGTCGTCGGCGGGAACGTAGATCGCCTGCACCGACGTGATCGAACCCGTCTTGGTGGAGGTGATGCGCTCCTGCAGCTCGCCCATCTCGGTGGCCAGCGTGGGCTGGTAGCCGACGGCGGAAGGCATGCGGCCGAGAAGCGCCGATACCTCGGAACCCGCCTGGGTGAAGCGGAAGATATTGTCGATAAACAGCAGCACGTCCTGGCCCTGGTCACGGAAGTACTCCGCAGAGGTCAGGCCGGCCAGGCCGACACGGAGACGCGCTCCGGGAGGCTCGTTCATCTGGCCGTAGATGAGGGCTGTCTTCTTGATGACGCCCGACTCGGACATCTCGTTGAAGAGGTCCGTGCCCTCACGGGTGCGCTCGCCAACGCCGGTGAACACCGAGGTGCCGCCGTGCGCCTGGGCGAGGTTGTTGATGAGCTCCATGATGATGACCGTCTTGCCGACGCCGGCACCGCCGAACAGACCCGTCTTGCCACCCTTGATGTAGGGCTCGAGCAGGTCGACGACCTTGATGCCGGTCTCGAAGATCTCGGTCTTGGGCTCGAGGTCCTCATACTCGGGAGCCTCACGGTGGATCGGGTAGTACCCTTCGACCTCGGGCATCGGCAGACCATCGACCGGCTCACCGACCACATTCCAGATACGGCCGAGGGTCGACGGACCGACCGGCATCATCATCGGCTTGCCGGTGTCGACGGCCTCCATGCCACGCTGGATACCGTCAGTAGACGACATCGCGACGGCGCGTACCTGGTTGCCCACCAGATGCTGCTGCACCTCGGCGACCAACTGCACTCGCCCTGCAGGGCTCTGTGCGTCCACGGTGAGTGCGTTGTAGATCGCGGGGATAGACTCCGGCGCGAACTCCACGTCGATGACCGGGCCGATGACGCGAACTATACGTCCGGCGTTCATAGGCGCTTCCTTTACGTTGTTGTCTGCCATTCTATGAATCCTCCAGCGCGGCGGCGCCGCCGACGATCTCGGCGATCTCGTTCGTGATCGCGGCCTGGCGCGCACGGTTGTAGCTTCTGGTGAGCGTGTTGACCATCTCATTGGCGTTGTCGGTCGCCGATTTCATCGCAGTCCGACGCGCTCCCTGCTCGGAAGCGGCGGACTCCATGAGCGCCCGGTAGATGAGTGTCTCGACGTAGGTTGGGAGCAATCGCTCGAGAACGGTCTCGGCGTTCGGCTCGAAGACATACTCGGGAACGAGATGGTCCATCTCCTCGTCGGTCGTCTCCATGACGCGGCCTTCGATCGGCAGGAGCTGGTATACCTCCGCCTTCTGCTCGGCCACGTTCTTGAAACGGTTGAACACCACGTACGCAGCATCGATGTCCCCCGCCTCGTAGGCGGGAATGATGTGTGCTGCGATCGAACGCGCATCGTTGAACGTCGGCTTGTCCGAGATGTCACGATACGCCGCCTTCGGCTCGACACCCCGATAGCGCAGGTACCCGATGGCCTTCTTACCGACCGCGATGACCGAGGTCTCAGTGTCGGTGGCCTGCTCACGGGTGATGATCTGCTCGGTAAGCCTGAGGATGTTGCTGTTGAACGCGCCACACAGGCCGCGGTCGGACGTGATCGACACCACCGCTACACGCTCACGCTTCTCGTGCTCCTCCAGGAGCGGGTGAGACGCGCCTTGCACGTAGCGAGCGACGTTGCCGAGCACTTCGACCATGGCGAGCGCATACGGGCGCGCCGCCTCGATCTTCTCCTGCGCCTTCTTGATCTTGGCGGTTGCGACCATCTCCATGGTGCGCGTGATCTGCCTGGTGCTCTGCACCGAGACGATCCGCTTCTTGATGTCGCGCAGGTTCGCCATGCGTCTAGCCTTCCGCAAACGAGGAAGCGAACTCCTCGACGGCCTTCTTGAGGGCCTCGTCGGTCTCGTCCGTGATCTTGCCGTCAGCCACGATCGCCTTGCCGATCTCAGGATGTGCGCTGCGCACGTACTCGAGCAGCTCGTCGCGGAATCGGAGCACGCTGGCCTCGGACAGCTCGTCCAGGTAGCCGCGTGTACCGGCGTAGATGGCGATGACCTGCTCCTCGACCGGGAAGGGAGCGTAGCGGCCCTGCTTGAGGAGCTCGACGAGTCGGGCACCTCGGCTGAGGGTCTGCTGCGTCGCCTTGTCCAGGTCGGAGCCGAACTGCGCGAACGCGGCCATCTCGCGGTACTGGGCCAGGTCTAGACGCATCGAACCGGCGACCTGCTTCATCGCCTTGATCTGAGCGTTACCGCCGACTCGAGATACCGAGATACCGACGTTGATGGCGGGGCGGATACCCTGGAAGAACAGGTCGCTCTGCAGGAAGATCTGCCCGTCGGTGATGGAGATGACGTTGGTCGGGATGTAGGCCGACACGTCGCCGGCCTGGGTCTCGATGATAGGCAGGGCGGTGAGCGAGCCAGCGCCGAGCTCGTCGTTCATCTTGACCGCACGCTCGAGCAGGCGGCTGTGCAGGTAGAAGACGTCGCCGGGATACGCCTCGCGTCCGGGAGGACGGCGAAGCGTCAACGACATCTGCCGATACGCGACAGCCTGCTTCGAAAGGTCGTCGTAGACGCACAGGACCGCACGGCCCGGATTGTCCTTGGACGCCAGCTTGCCGTCCGCGCCGTTGTACATGAAGAACTCGCCCATCGCCACGCCGGAGAACGGCGCAAGGTATTGGAGCGGAGCCGGATCGGAAGCGTTGGCGGCGACGACGATCGTGTAGTCCATCGCGCCATACTGCTGAAGGGTCTCGACGACGCCGGCCACCGTGGAGGCCTTCTGGCCGATGGCGACGTAGATGCAGACGACGTCCTTGCCCTTCTGGTTGATGATCGTGTCGACTGCCACGGCCGTCTTGCCCGTCTGGCGGTCGCCGATGATGAGCTCACGCTGGCCACGACCGATCGGGATCATCGCGTCGATAGCCATGATGCCGGTCTGCAGCGGCTCGTGCACACCCTGGCGCTCGATGACGCCGGGCGCCTTGAACTCGACCGGCCGCGTACCTTCGGCCTGGATAGGGCCCTTGCCGTCGATCGGCTCGCCGAGCGGGTTCACGATACGGCCGAGGAACGCCTTCCCTGACGGGACCTCGACGGTACGGCCGGTCGTGCGAACGATGTCGTTCTCACCGATGAGCGAGGTCTCGCCCATGAGCACGGCGCCGATCTGGTTCTCGTCCAGGTTGAGAGCCATGCCGTACACGCTCTCCCCACTGGAGCCGACGAACTCGAGGAGCTCGCCTGCCATCGCGCCACGCAGACCCTCCACGCGGGCGATACCGTCGCCCAACTCGACGACGGTGCCGACCTCGCGAACGTCAACGGAGGTCTTGTAGGACTCCAGCTGCGAGCGAAGGACATCACTGATAGAGCTGGCGGTGATCTCAGCCACTTACGCCTCACCTCCCTGACGTGCAGTCGAAAGGGCCGAGCGAACGCTCTTCAGCTGCGTCGAGACGCTGCCATCGAGCACCTTGCCGGCCACGTTGATGCGGATACCGCCGATGATCGACTCATCCACGCGCTCGCGAAGCGAGACGGGGCGGCCGAGCGAAGCGGTCAGTTTGTCCACGAGCTTGGCGCGCAGCGCCTCATCGAGCGGTATAGCGGTCGTGACCTCTACCACGACGACGCCGTTCTCGCGCTCCATGATCTCGGTGTACGAGCCCTTGAGCTCGCCAAGCTTGTCGGTCATGCCGCGCTCCACCATGAGCGTCACAATGGAGAGCGTTTCGGGCGCTACCGTGCTTCCGAAGATCTCACGCAAGATATCGCGCTTCTTCTCAGCAGGAACGCCCGTGTCAGTCAGAGCCTGACGCAGGTCCATATGACCGCGAACAGCCTTGACGACACTGGCCAGGTCCTCGTCGACGGCCTCGGTGGCGTCGGCGAGCGACGCGAGGTCGAAGAGGACCCGGGCGAGGGTCTCCACCGTCTCGCTAGTTCTCATTCAGGCTCCCCACCTCGGCCACATACCGCTCGATAAGGGCGGCGTGGTCCTCCTTCTTGAGGGAGGTGCCGATGATCTTGCCGGCGACGTCCACCGACAGATCGGCGACCTGCTTCTGGAGCTCCGCCATCGCTGCGGCCTTCTCGGCCTTGATGGCCTCGATCGCCTTGACCTTCTCGGCCTCGGCTTCCTGCTTCGCCTTGGCGACGATCTCGGCCTTCAGACTCTCGGCAACCGTACGGCCCTGCTCGATGACCTTGGCGGCTTCACCGCGGGCCTCGGCCATCTGGACCTTGTACTCCTCGAGCAGGCGCTCGGCCTCGACCTTGGTCTCCTCGGCCTTCTCAAGCGATTCGCGAATCTTGTCCGTCCGCTCGTCCAGGATCTTGACGATCGGCGGAAACGCGAACTTGCCGAGGACCACCAGGAGGACCAGGAACGAGATCAACGCGACGATGACCTCTGGAACCTTGGGGATCAATGCTTCCATGCCTACCTACCTCCGAACATCGGTATCGTGTGGCTTACTGCCCCATCAGGACGAACGCCAGAACGAAACCGAAGAGCGCGATAGCCTCGGCAAGGGCCAGAGCAATGAACATCGTGGTCTGAAGGCGGCCAGCCATCTCAGGCTGACGGGCCATCGATTCGATGGTCTTCGCACCGATCATGCCGATACCGATCGCGGGGCCGATGGCACCCACGCCGAACGCGAAGCCAGCACCAAGAACGGACAGCGAGCCAGTGATCTCCACTTGTCTTCCTCCTCAAGTCTGCGGACACGCCGCATTTCTTTACTATCCCGACACCGACCGCGGTCCGGCCGGCGCTGTGACCTACTAGTGAGAGCCGAGCGCTCCGTTGATATATACAGCCGTGAGCACAGCGAAGATGTACGCCTGTATCACAGCAACGAAGAGCTCAAGAGCATAGAGCGCCACTTGCAGCGCTATCGGCAACACTGCGGCGATCTTCATCGCGCCGGTCGCCTCGAACAGGATCACCGTGAACAGCGAGAAGATGCCCAGCATGATGTGACCGGCGTACATGTTGGCGAACAGTCGCACGGAGAGCGTCAGCGGACGGATGAAGTCGCTGATGATCTCAAGGAGCGCGACGAACGCCGCCAACGGCGGCCAGACACCCTTGGGCCAGAAGTGCTTGATGTAGCCCACCAGGCCGTTGTTCTTGATGCCGATGCCGTGGTACGTGACGAACACGACGATCGCCCACGTCACGGTCGTGCCCATCGTGCCCGTACCGGGCTTCGAGCCGGGGATGAGACCGATGAGGTTGTTGAACAGCACGAAGAAGAAGACCGTGCCGATGAACGGTAGGTACTTCAGGCCCCGTGAACCCATGATGTCCGCGATCAGGTTGTCGCGGACGAACTCGACACCCATCTCCATGAGGTTGCCGTAACGGCTCTCGGGACGGAACTTCACGCGACGCGCTCCCAGCAGGAAGAACGTGAGCGTGACGACCGACGCGATGATCAAGAAGAACGCGTAGTTGGTGAGCACGAATCCGCTCGCCGGAACCTCGTGTCCGTTGATCGACAGAACCGACAGCTCATGCAGAAGGTGCTCTACGCCTTCACCGATATGCTCCACTCGGCTTGACTCCCTCCTCAGTCAGACGTCCGGACTGCGCCGGAACCCCGTAGGAACTGGACGACAACTGCCCCGATGAAACCGAACACCAGGCCAGAACCGAACGGCAAGAGTGCCGCCCGGAGGTAGACGAAAAGGATGCCGAGTGCGGCAACGGCGAACAGCATGCCGAAGGTGTTTATCGCGAGGAAGCGGACCATGCCGCCGAGAGGGTCTTCAGGGGTGACGAGCTTAGCGCCTCGGCTGACGAGCAGCACGAGGGCGGCACCGACGACCACGCCGATGATGACTGACGCGAGCGACAGCCCCGAGAGGGCTGATGCGCTATTGCCGACGTTTGCAGGCAGTGTGCGACCCTTCTGTCATGCGAACCGTTCACGGTGCAGGCGCGCCTGGCGCCCATCCCCCGGGGTGTAAGGTCCGACATGCGCACGGAGCAGCTTCTGCCGCTCTGCAGGCCACGGGTAGCGCTTCCCGACCGGGGGGTCTCGGAAAGCGTGCCCACTATACAACAAGGCTGAAGCTTCAACAAGGAAAACGAAGGTGCACGCCGACGGCACGCAGGCTCCCGCGGCTACTCCTCGTCGTCGTGGTGCACGGCCTCGAACAGGCCGAGCCAATATGCCATGAACGCCGAGAGTATCCCGAGCACCGAGAACGTGACGATGCGCAACCACGGAGGAGTCCATCTGACTGTATAGGCGCCCACGGCGAGCGCGATCGACCAGGCGTAGATGATGAGCACGGTCTGACGTTGGTTGAAGCCGCGACCGAGCAACCGGTGGTGGATATGGCCCTTGTCGGCCTCCTGTATGGGACGCCCATGGCGCCGGCGGCGAACGATGGCCGAGAAGGTGTCGAAGACCGGCACGCCGACGACCAGCAGCGGAACCACAAGGGTGATAGCCGCGACCGACTTCATCACACCAAGCAGCGAGATGACCGCGAGCGTGAAGCCGAGGAAGAGCGCACCTGAATCGCCCATGAAGATCGACGCGGGGTGGAAGTTGAACCGCAGGAAGCCGAGGCAGGTGCCGAACAGCGCCGCAGCAAGTACCGCCGCGACCGGCTGGTTGCTCTGCTGTGCAAGAACCAGCAAGCTGACCGCAGCGATCGCCGTCACGCCCGCCGCAAGTCCGTCGAGACCGTCGATCAGGTTGATGATGTTGGTGAAACCCGCGATCCAAAAAAGCGTGATGGGGATGGACAGCACTCCAAGCAGCACCAGTCCCCCGCCGAACGGGTTACTGAAGAAGTCGATGCTCACGCCGGAGTAGATCACAATGGCCGCCGCCACGATCTGGCCAGCGAACTTCTGCCCCGGCTTCATCTCGATGATGTCGTCGACGATACCGACCAGGAACATCACGGTGATACCCGCCACGACTCCCCACAGATGCTGCCCGGGTCGCGTAAGGACGGCTGGCCACCCGAAGAAGTGCTCCCCCGCCACGCGGACGAGCACTGCGGCGGCAAAGCCCGCAAACATCGCCACTCCGCCGATCCTCGGGATCGCCCCGTGGTGCACGTGGCGGCCACCGGAGTGGGCGACAATGCCCCAGCGCTTGCCCATGAGGCGAACGAGTGGCGTACATGCCCAGGTCACGATGAGCGCTGAAGCTATGACGATGAAGTGCTGGGCCGCATCCACTACGGCGCCTCCGCAAGCCTACGCGGCACGACGCCTGCCTCGGCCAGAAGCTCCTCCGAGAGCGGGTCGGGATACGAGTCGCGGAAGATGATGTCGACCACACCTGCGTTCAGCAGGATCTTGGCGCACAGGACGCACGGCTGGTGAGTACAGTAAACGGTCGCACCGTTGATCGAGATACCGTGCTTCGCGGCCTGGATGACGGCGTTCTGCTCCGCATGTATGCCGCGACAGAGTTCGTGGTGCGAGCCCGAAGCGATGCCTCGCTGTTCGCGCAGACACCCGACTTCCTCGCAGTGCGCGAGACCGGCAGGCACACCGTTGTAGCCAGTGGCCAGAATGCGCTTGTCCTTCACGAGAACCGCACCTGTGTGACGCCGCAGGCACGTCGAACGGCCGGAAACCTGCTCGGCGATAGCCATGAAGTACTCGTCCCAAGACGGGCGAGGCATGATGCTCCCCTTCCGTTGGGACGCTACTTGGTGCCGAACAGGCGGTCGCCGGCGTCGCCGAGACCGGGAACGATGTAGCCGTGGTCGTTGAGATGACTGTCGATCGCGCAGGCGTAGATGTGCACGTCCTTGCATGAGGCGCGAACCTCTTCGATGCCCTCCGGGGCGGCGATGAGGACGAGAAGGTTGATCTCCTTCGCACCACGCTGGCGTAGGAACTCCACAGCCGCCGACGCAGATCCACCCGTGGCCAACATCGGATCGACGATCAGCACGTCGCGCTCGCCGATGTCCTCGGGAAGCTTGCAGTAGTACTCCACCGGCTTGAGGGTCTCCGGATCGCGGTACAGGCCCACGTGGCCGACCTTGGCCGCAGGGATGAGCTCGAGAATGCCGTCCACCATACCCAGACCCGCACGCAGGATCGGTATGACCGCCACCTTCTTGCCGGCAAGCACCTTCGTCGTCGTCTCGGTGATGGGCGTCTGCACGACGGTGTCGGCGAGCTGGAAGCTACGAGTGGCCTCGTACGCCATGAGCATCGCAAGCTCTTTGACGAGCTCACGGAACTCCTTGGCGCCGGTCTTGATGTCACGCATGATCGACAGCTTGTGCTGGACCAGCGGGTGGTCGACGACGGTGACGTTGTCCCAGGCGGTCTCTGCGGTCATCTGTTCCTCCTCGGCCTAGAGCTCAGGATAGAGCGGGTGGGCATCGATGAGCGCCTTGACCTCGGCGCGGATCTTCTCGAGTTTGGCAGCGTCCTCACGGTTGAAGATCGTCTCGGCGATGAGACGGCCGACCGTGTAGGCCTCCTCCTCGTCGAAACCGCGCGTCGTCATCGCTGCCGAGCCGACACGGATACCGCTCGTGACGAACGGGCTCTCGGGGTCGTTGGGGATCGCGTTCTTGTTGACCGTGAAGCCGACTTCCTCCACGAGGCGCTCGGCCTCCTTGCCGGTGATCGACGCGGGACGGAGGTCCACCAGCATGAGATGGTTGTCGGTACCGCCGGAGACAAGGCGCAGACCGGTCTCGACCATCGCCTCGCCCATCCGCTGCGCGTTGAGGACCACCTGGTCGATGTAGGTTGTGAACTCAGGCTTCATCGCCTCACCGAACGCGACGGCCTTCGCGGCGATGATGTGCTCGAGCGGACCACCCTGAAGACCCGGGAACACCGCTTTGTCGATCGCCTTGGCGTGCTCCTCCTTGCACAGGATGAAGCCGGAACGGGGACCGCGAAGCGTCTTGTGCGAGGTCGAGGTGACGACGTCCGCCCACGGCACCGGCGACGGATGCGCACCGGTCGCCACGAGACCCGCGATGTGCGCCATGTCCACCATGAGTATGGCGCCGACGTCTTTGGCGATGGCCGAGAAGCGCTCGAAATCGATGGTGCGCGGGTACGCGCTGGCGCCCGCGATGATCATCTTGGGCTTGTGCTCCTTGGCGAGGCGCTCGACCTCGTCGTAGTCGATACGCTCGTCCTCACCCAGACCGTAGGGCACGACGTTGAACCACTTGCCCGAGAAGTTCACCGGAGAACCGTGGGTGAGATGGCCGCCCATCGCGAGGTTCATGCCGAGGAACGTGTCTCCCGGGTTCATCATCGCGTAGTAGACGGCGAGGTTGGCCGGCGCGCCCGCGTGCGGCTGCACGTTCGCGTGGTCGGCCCCGAACAGCTTCTTCGCACGGTCGCGGGCAATATCCTCCACGACGTCGACCTTCTCGCAGCCACCGTAGTAGCGCTTGCCGGGAAGACCCTCAGCATACTTGTTGGTCAACACCGTGCCGGCAGCCTCTAGCACCGACATCGACACGAAGTTCTCCGAGGCGATCAGCTCGATCGTGCTTCGCTGGCGATCCAGCTCGGCATCGATAGCGGCGGCCACTTCGGGGTCGGTCTGGGAGATGTAACGGAGTGCCATGCTGTCCTCGTCCCTCTCTTCTGGGTTGTACGGTCCTACTGACGCTCGCATTCGAGCGCGGATATCTTGTCGACGCGGCGCTGGTGCCTGCCGCCTTCGAAATCGGTGGCGATGAAGGTGTCGACGATCGACTCTGCACGCGCGGTACCGATGTAGCGCCCGGCGAGCCCGACCACGTTCGCGTCGTTGTGGCGGCGTGCCATCTCGGCCATCTCGGCGTCCATCACCTGCACCGCCCGCACACCGGCGATCTTGCCAGCCGCAATGGATATGCCCAGCCCGGAGCCGCACACGACGACACCGCGCTCGGCATCACCCGCTGCCACCAGGCGTCCTACGGCCGCACCGAAGTCCGGGTAGTCGCACGAGTCCTCGGAGTATGTGCCAACGTCGGTCACCGTGTGGCCCTTGCCGATGAGATACTCGCGGACGTACTCCTTGAGCTGGAAACCGGCGTGGTCACTACCGAGGGCGATGCGCATGAAGTCCTCCGTCGAGATGGCGCGGAAGGCGTCCCGGACGTCCGGGCCGCCTTCCGTGGATTGTACCAGTATCGCGGGTCTAGTTCGCCAGCGTGTGGGCGGCCTCGAGCACACGGGCGGCGGGGATAGCGCCCTCTCTGAGCACGAGCGGCTCGGGGCCGGTGCAGTCGACGACGGTGGATGCCGTCTTGTGCAGGGTCTCTCCAGCATCAAGAGTGAGGTCCGCCGAGGCGATGATGCGTTCCTCAAGCTCCGCGAACGCGCCGACAGCAGGTTTGCCGGAGGTGTTCGCCGAGGTGGTGATGATAGCGTTGCCGGAGGCCCTGATGAGCTCCTGGACGAGTTCATGGTCAGGGCAGCGCAGGGCGACCGTACCGCGGTCGTCAGTGAACTCGGGTGCGACCAGATCGGCAGCCTTGACCACGATGGTCAGTGCGCCGGGCCAGAACGCTTTGGCGAGCAGATGGGCGTACTCGGGCACCTCGACACCGTACGTCTCCAACGCGTCCTCGTCCTCTACGAGCCACGGCAGCGGCTTGTTCTCAGGACGCATCTTGATGTCGATGATCTCTTGCGGTCCGAAGCATGAAGCAGCGGAAGCGCCGATCCCGTACACGGTCTCCGTCGGAAAGACCACGATGCCGCCTTCACGCAGCACCGTTGCAGCGAGATTCACCGCTTCCGCCGACGGATTTTCCGGGTCGATGTGAATCACCTTGCTCATGGCTCCATCGCCTCCCCATTCCTTGCAACGACAATCCTGTCCTTACCTGCCAGGTCCGTGAGGACCTCTATACCCGAGTAGTACCCACCAAGCTCCTCAGACGCAGCACGAACACGTCCGGCGTCGAGTTCCAGCGCAATGAAGCCGCCTGGCCGCAGCCAGGAGCGCGCTTCATTCCATATGCGACGCGCGACGTCGAGCCCGTCGGGGCCGCCGTCCAGCGCGAGATGAGGCTCGAAGCCGAGGACTTCGCTCGGCAGGTCGGGGAGATCCGCACTGGGAATGTACGGCGGATTCGAGACAACGACGTCGACACGACCTCGGAGGTCGGCCGAAAGCGGCGAGAAGAGGTCTCCATGGATTACTTGTACCCTCTTGGAGACGTCGGCGTATAGCGCATTCCGACGAGCGGCCTCGACCGCCGCCTCACTGGCATCGGTCGCATGGACCAACGCGTCGGCACGCTCGAATGCGATCGACACCGCGATACACCCCGAGCCGGTGCACAGGTCGACGATCACCGGGTCGGCCGGTATCCGTTCGAGCACTGCATCCACCAGGACTTCAGTCTCCGGACGAGGGATGAAGACGCCCGGCGCTACGTGCATCACAAGATGTCGGAAGGGCATCTCTCCGGTGGCGTACTGCAGAGGCATGCCCTGCGCCCGCAGCTCGATGAGCTCCCGGTATCGGACGCGCTCCTCGGGACTCAGCGGGCGGTCATGGTAGGCATAGACCTCGACCCGGGAGAGTCCGGTCGCTGCCGAGAGAAGCCACTCGGCAGAACGGCGCGGTGACTCGTCACCTTTTCCTTCCAGGTACGAGACGGTCCACTCCAGCGCGTCTTTACAGCTCCAGACGCGCTCGGCGGCCATCTAGACCACCGCCGCCAGTCGCTCGGCCCGGTCCGCGGCCACCAGCCCCTCGATGAGTTCGTCGATCTCCCCCATCAACACCGCCGGAAGATTGTGGATCGTGAGTCCGATGCGATGATCGGTGACCCGGTCCTGCGGGAAGTTGTAGGTGCGTATCTTCTCCGAACGGTCACCCGAACCGATCTGGCTTCGCCGCTCGGCACCGAGTTCGGCCTGCTGCCGCTCGAGCTCCGCCTCGTAGAGACGCGCGCGCAGTACGCGCATGGCCGCTTCCCGGTTCTGCAACTGGGACTTCTGGTTCTGCGACTGCACGACCAGACCGGTAGGCAGGTGCGTGATGCGCACCGCGGAGTCGGTCGTGTTGACCGACTGGCCGCCGGGACCGCTCGAACGGTAGACGTCGATGCGCAGATCGCTCTGGCTTATCTCGATCTCGATGTCCTCGGCCTCAGGCATCACCGCCACCGTCGCGGTCGAGGTATGTATCCGGCCGCCTGACTCGGTGGCGGGCACTCGCTGTACGCGGTGCACGCCGGACTCGAACTTCATCTTCGAGTAGACGCCCTTGCCCTTGATCATGAAGGAGACCTCTTTGAATCCACCCACTTCGTTCTCGCTGGCATCGATCTCTTCGACCTTCCAGCGCTGAGTCTCTGCGTAGCGCGTGTACATGCGGTACAGATCACCCGCGAACAGCCCCGCTTCGTCGCCGCCGGCTCCCGCTCTGATCTCGACGATGACGTTCTTCTCATCGTTGGGGTCCGGAGGCAGCATCATGACCTTGAGCTCATCTTCGAGTGCCGGCACGCGCTCCTCGAGCTCGGCCAGCTCCTCTTTCGCAAGCTCGCGCATGTCCGCGTCCTTCTCGGCACGCATCATCTCTTCGGCGTCGGCGAGTCCGTCGAGCACACCCAGGTACTCGCGGATCTTGGCCACGAGCGGCGCCTGACTGGAGTGCTCCTTGGCCAGGCGCGCGTACTCTTTCTGATCGCCGAGAACGGCCGGGTCGGAGAGCTTCGCAGTGAGCTCCTCGTTGGATGCAAGTATGGCTTCGAGTTTGTTGCGCATGGGCCCTCGATATTCCTTCGTTCGTACGGATAGCGTAGCACGCGGAGATGGCGTCCGGCGGCCCTAGTCGATCGCTGGAACCGGCGTGACGGAAGGTCCGCCGCCCTCAGCCGCTGCCTCTTCTCGGGCAACCACCAGCTCCATTGCAGCAATGGCGATCTCGACCATCGAATCATCCGGCTCGGCAGTGGTCATCCGCTGCAACTGGAGGCCGGGCCACAGCAGCACCTTCACGAGCGGGTTGTCAGGATTGTTGCCCGCCCACTTCACCGAGACTTCGTAGGCGAGGCCGGCGATCAACGGCAAGAGGAGGATACGGACCCCGATGTTGAAGAGCAGCACCCACCCTTTTGCGCTCACGCCCCAGGCGGCGAGAATCGCTTTGCCCGGAACGAGTGAGAACACAAGGATCGCGATGACCATCACCATCAGCAGGAACGACGTTCCACAGCGGACGTGGAGCGTTCCGAACCTCTGGATGGCGCCTGTCTCGAGCGGCAGACCCGCCTCGTAGGCATGGATCGTCTTGTGTTCCGCGCCGTGATATCGGAAGACGCGCTTGATGTCCTTGATGCGGCTGACCGCCCAGATGTAGGTGAAGAACGCGACCAGGCGCAGCACACCATCGACGACGTTCCACAGGAACGGCTGGTCCACCGAACTTCCCACCGCGAGGTTGGTCACGACCGCCGGCAACACGATGAACAGGCCCACCGCGAGACCCAGGCCGAGGAACATCGTCAGAGTGATCTCGCCGGTCGTCAGCTTCTCTTCTTCGGTCTCACCGGCGTGTTCTGCCGAGATGCTGAAAGCCTTCACCGCGAGCAGCATCGTCTCATAGAAGCCCCACATCCCCCGGATGATGGGCCACTTGAGCCAGGCATGCTTCTGTGTCGCACTGACCAGATCGTGCTGCTCGGTGTAGATGCTGCCGTCAGGCTCACGCACGGCGATCGCCCAGTTGAGCTTGCCGCGCATCATGATGCCTTCCAAGACGGCCTGGCCGCCTATGTGCGTGTGTTTCACGGGCATGATTCCTCCGTCACCGGCCGAGAAGCCGTTTCCATCCATCGCGCACCTCAGCCGGGATACGCGCGTATTGTGCCGCCCACACAAGGTACACGATGACGGCGAGCAACGTGAACGACGCCCGCGGCTGCTGCGCCGACCAGAACGGCCCCGCCGGCAGCGGCATGATGTCGTAGATCGCAAAGCCGATCAGCAGACCCGCGAGAAAGCTCGTGTTCGCCGTCGCGTCTCGGCGCGCCCGGTAGAGCGTGGCACGGGGTTCTGCCACTGTCATCGCCCTGAGGTGCCATATCGCCGAACGGACCATGGCTGCCGTCAGCACGGTGAAGGCCACGTAGGTGACTGCATTCGCTCCAAGCGACAGGATGTAGGCCATCAGCGGGCCCAGGACGAGCGGGACGGCGATGAACGCGGTCAGCAGAACGCGATCCGGACCTTCGAGTACGACCGGCTCCCTCTGTGGCTTCGGCGTTTCAGGGGCTTCGGGTTCAGTCACGCTTGGGTGCTTTCGGATAGGGGTCACCGCACGTCATCTTGCCTTCAGGACACGGCCCGCGGCGACAGGAGGCTCCCGCGTCCATGAAGATGTAGGGTGCGGTCGTCTCGGCAAGATCGAGCATACGCAGCGCTACTTCGCGAATCTCCCATTGGGCGCGCTTGCAGCACCGCAGGTCGAAGAAGTGCAGGAGTTCGCGAATGTTCATGGTGACCACGATCTTGGTCTCCATCGCGTTCGGGAGCAGGTAGCGAGCATCCTCAGCCGGGATCCCGGCGTCGAGGAGCTCACGGTACGCGTCGAAGATCGCTGTCGTGGCCGATTCGAACACCTCGAGCGCGGCGGGGTCGGCTGCAACCGACGGCGGGACGATGAAGTCGGGGTCGTCGGCATAGGTGACGTAGCGCTGCGACTGCTGGTTGTAGCTCGCGAGGCGATGACGAACCAGCTGGTGCGTCATCGCGCGGCTCACACCATCGATCGCGAACGTGTAGCTCGCGTGCTCGAGCGTCGAGAGATGTCCCGAGGTGATGATCGTCTTCAGCACCCGGCGAACCGACTCGTCCGACATGGTCTCAAGAAGCTCGGCGGCACCGACGGGTGCATAGCACAGACGCGCAGCGGCCGCGACGGCGCGCTCCGGATCGGGGGTGTGGTAGAGCAGGCGAACATCCATCGAGGCTTCTCCAGGGTTCATCGAAACGAAAGGGAGGCGAGTCTCCTCGCCTCCCCATCATAGCAGCGTGATCGGCCGGCGCGTTACTCCGCGCTCTCCTCTGCAGGGGCCTCGACACTCTCGGTCACATCGGCGGTGGCATCGCCACTCTCGACGGCCGCAGCGACCTCGTGCTTGGCGGTGCGCTTCGCACGCTCGGCATCCTTGGCGGCCTTGGCCTCGCGAGCAGCCTGTGCGGCCTCCTCGTGAGCCTTCTGGCGCGCCTCGCGCTCCGCGGCTTCCTTCTCGATCACCGAGCTCGCAGCGCTACCGAACTTGTCGGAGAAGCGCTGGACGCGTCCACCGGTGTCCACGAACTTCTGTTTACCGGTGTAGAACGGGTGGCACTGCGAACAGAGCTCAACGTGGAGTTCCTTGACGGTCGCTCGAGTCTGGAACGTGTTGCCACAGGAACAGATCACCGTGGCCACGTCATAGTCAGGGTGGATACCCTTCTTCACTTTCGGTTCACCTCCGCTTGGGCACATGGTTTCCGACCAGGTGCCAGGACAGCCTTGCGATGATAGCACGGGCTCAAGGCGTCAGCAATGAGGAATCCCGCAGGATCTCGGCCCTAGTAGCCGTTCGTCTTCGTCTTCGATATGGCCGCGAGGAACTCACGGTTGCTCTTCGTCTGGCGCAGCTTGTCGAGCAGCAGCTCGATGGCGGGACCGGACTCGAGCGAGTGTAGCACCCGGCGCAGCTTCCAGATGAACGGCGCTTCGACCGGATCGAGCAGCAGCTCTTCCTTGCGTGTACCGGACGCGATGACGTCGATCGCCGGGAATATGCGGCGGTCGGCGAGCTTGCGGTCCAGGCGCAGTTCCATGTTGCCCGTACCCTTGAACTCCTCGAAGATGACCTCGTCCATCTTGGATCCGGTATCTACCAGGGCCGTCGCGAGGATCGTGAGCGAACCGCCGCCCTCGATGTTGCGAGCGGCACCGAAGAACTTCTTCGGTGGGTAGAGCGCCGTGGAGTCGACACCACCGGACAGGATGCGGCCTGAAGCGGGAGTCGCCAGGTTGTACGCACGCGCAAGACGCGTGATGGAGTCGAGCAGGATGACGACGTCGAAGCCCGCCTCGACGAGGCGCTTGGCGCGCTCCATCACGAGTTCGGACACAGCGATGTGATTCTCCGACGGCATGTCGAAGGTAGAGGACACGACCTCTCCCTTGATGGAACGCTCCATGTCGGTGACTTCCTCGGGACGTTCGTCCACGAGCAGGCACATCAGGTATACGCCCGGGTTGTTCTCGGCGATCGACGCTGCGATGTCCTTGAGGATGGTCGTCTTGCCTGCCTTCGGCGGCGAGACGATCAGACCGCGCTGACCCTTACCGATGGGAGCCACCAGATCGATGATGCGCGACGTGAGCGCCAGCGGATTAGAGCGCTCCAGCGTGAACTTGTCATCCGGGTAGACCGGTGTGAGGTCGCGGAAGCTCTTGCGCTTCCTGGCTTCCTCGGGTTCCTGCCCGTTGATGAGCATGACCTTGAGCAGCGCCGGGTACTTCTCGCTGTCTTTGGGCGGACGAACCTGGCCCTTGATCATGTCACCACGACGGAGCTCGAAGCGGCGGACCTGCGACATAGAGCAGTACACGTCGGTGTCGCCCGGTAGGTAGCCGCTCGTGCGAATGAAGCCGTAACCTTCGGGCAGGATGTCGAGGATGCCGATCACCTCTACGTAGCCTTCGGCCTTCACCTTGGCGTCGTAGATCGCCGAGACGAGCTCGTCTTTCTTCTTGAGGGTCTTGACCTCAAGCTTGAGCTCGGTCGCCATCTCTTTGAGCTCGGCTACGGTCTTCTGCTCCAGATCCGCCCGGCTGACCGAGGGACCCTGCTGCTCCTGCTGACCGCCGCCACCGCGACGGCCTCTCTTGCGTGGACGTGAACTCATGAGTTCTTCACTTTCTCCCAGTCGGCCAGGAACGATTCGAGTCCCCGGTCGGTGAGCGGATGCTTGACGAGCTTCTCGAGTACGTTGAACGGTACGGTCGCGATATCAGCGCCCATCAGTGAGGCGGCCACCACGTGCTGGTTGTGGCGTACCGAGGCGGCGATGACTTCCACCGGATGCCCGAAGTCGTAGTTGTTGAGCGCGACGATCATGTTGCCGAGGTGCTCCAGACCGTCCTCGGAGATGTCGTCGAACCGGCCGATGAAGGGGCTGACGTAACGCGCGCCCGCACGGGCCGCCATAAGCGCCTGCGGCACCGTGAAGCACAGCGTCATGTTGACGTCGATGCCCTTCTCGTAGAGCGAGCGGGTGGCAGCGAGACCCTCGACCATGACCGGTACCTTCACGACCACGTTGGGGGCGAGTGCAGCGAGTTCCTCGCCTTCGCGCACGATCTCGTCACGCGTGAGACCTACGGTCTCTGCCGAGACGGGCCCGTCGACGATCGCGCAGATCCGCTGGATGTGCGCGTGGAAATCGGCGAGTTTGCCGCCCTCACGTGCATAGAGTGTGGGGTTGGTGGTGACGCCGGCGACGACGCCCCACGATGCCGCCTCCTCTATCTGGGCGATGTTCGCCGTGTCCAGAAAGAACTTCATGCGGTCACTCTCCCCTTTCTGCGGGTCGGAGCAGGTCTTCGACCGACTCCTCTTCTTCTCTGATGACCGTGTTCACGATCAGTTCCAGTACTTCGGCCACCGTACGGTCCAACTGGTGGCTATAGACGATCGGTATGCCGTGCTCAGTGGCCAGGTCCTCGATGTAGCGGCCAAGGAGCCTGATGTTGCCGAAGTTCGCACGGTACTTCTCGAACGGACGCATGCCGTCCGTCTGGATCTCCCTGATGTAGAAGTGGCTCCGGTGCGCCTCTTCGTCTTCAACACCGATGAGCAACTGCACCACGAACGCGTTCTTGAACTGGGAAGGCTCGATGTAGCCCGGCACGAGGTGAACACCCTCGATCACCATGCTGACACCCTCGAGCGCCGCGCGCTCGATGAGTGACTTGATCCCCGTGGCGACGACAGCGGTCTGCTCGCGAAATCCAACGATGACAGGGTTCGCGCCGTGGGGTACCGGGACCCGGAGTCCACGCCATGCGTTGAACGAGCTTTCATAGATCGCTGGCATGAGGTCCTTTGCAAAGATACCACGCATCACCTCTCGGATGGAATCCGTCGATACGATGCGTGTGATACCGAGCCGGTGTGCGATCTCGGTGGCGATCGTGGATTTGCCCACACCGGTGGTGCCTCCCACCAGTACGACCAGGGCCTTGTCGATCCTGCCGATCTCACGAAGCTTCTCGTAGCGGCGTGCGATATCCGCGCCTGCCTGCGCCGTCAAGACCCGGACGACGCGCGCGTGGAGCTCGTCAAGCGTGATCTCTCTCACGCCGTCCTCGCGCATCTCATCCTGCACGCGCTGGGCGGCAAGGTACGCGCGTGCGGGCGAAAGCCCCGTCGCCGTGAAGGACTGCGTCATGAGTCCCTTCGAGTACGGGAGCCCGTGACGCTCATCCTTGATGAGGATCGGTTCGGAACCGGACATCAAGCGTCCTTCCTGGTCTGCGCGCGCCTCAGCGCGACTCCGGCCACATGATCGATCACGTCGTCGATATCCGTGCCGCCGATCGAGACCGGGACGTTGTCGCACAAGATGGTGGGAACGCCCGCCTCGACGCCCGCCGCGGCAACAACATCGATGGCCGCCGCCTTGAGTTCGGTGATCAGCACGTCGAACAGCCCTTCGGACGCACGCATGTCTTCCCGCAGCCGCCTCCGGTCGGACAGGTGAGGACTGGCGCCCACGACCTTGCAGCCGTGCTCGGCCTCAAGATGCTCGACGAGCACCGGAAGCACATCTTTGGGCGCAGTCGTCGCGAAGAACACGCGCTTGTCGCGCACGTCCCCGATCGGCTTGGGCCGGAAGGTCGTGACGGCAATAGGGATGTCTTCGCGCTGCCCGCGGATGGCAGCGATCATCTCGGCAACGTCCGCAGGCGAAGCGATCGGCTCCTCTGCACTCGCGACTACCACCGCATCCGCCCGCCCGAGACGGTACGGCCCGAAGTAGTCGCGCACATACGGCAGACCCTGCCCCGCCCCGACGATGAGGATGTCAGCATCCGACGCCACCGGCGGTATCGCAGCACCCGAACCCTCGAGCACGAGAAGCTCCTTGCCGAGCGAATCGGCGAGACGTGCGCCCTCGGGCACGTTGCTGAAGAACGTCGCACCCGACATGCCGCCGCCACAGCGCCGGCACCCCACGGTCGTGACCCGGCTCATCACCGCGTCCTCGTAGTTGTCAGATGAGGCGTGTTTTCCTTGCGCGGCGAGTGCAAGCAGGTCCTCGGTAGTGAGCGCGACCTCGTCGCCGCGGATCAGCTCGGGCTCGGCCGGGCCTCCCCTGCCCATCGCCAGTACGACGATGTCGCGACCGGCATCTTTGAGCCGCCGTGCGATGTAGGCCGAGACGGCCGTCTTGCCCACGCGCTTGCCGGTTCCGATGATGCCGAGCGCCGGCGTGTCCGTCACAAGTGCCACTGGCGGTACGTCGAATCGGAAATCCGCCCCGCGGTAAGCGACGTCTCGGCCGAGCGCCAGACTCGCCAACCTGAAACGGTCCGCTGCGCTCAGCACCGGCTCGTCGGACAGGTCGATGATGACCTCCGGCTCGTAGAGTCGGATCGCCTCGGCAAGGGCCTCGTCGACCGTCGACGAGAAGACGACGGGGGCGCCGTACACATCCACGCCTGCGTCGAGGTCCACCTTCTCCGTGCCGCCCGCGAACGCGACCGCGACGACGTCATGCTCGCGGCCCAGTGCATCGAGTGCGAACCGGACGACCGGCGGGTAGTGCTCGCCATCGATAAGGGCGACAACGCGACTCACGGACTCCACACCCCCGACGTATCGGGATTCTCTTCCTCGCGGAGTTCGGAATCGGGCCGCCAGACACACTCGCGTTTGATGACACGCCGGAAGTCGGCGACGGTCTCGGGATCGTCGAACGGGTGCTTGAGGATGATCTTCACCCGGTCGCGGTGTAGTTCGATGATGTTGTAGCTCGCATGCGTCTTGCCGCGAAGCCGGTACGAGCACGCCGTACCCGCATTCACAATGACGGTCGACTCGAGCCGCCAGACGTTGGGCACATGCTTGTGACCGCACAGCACGAGGTCACAGCCACTGGCCGAGAGAACCCTCAGCACGTCGCCTGCGTCGAGCACGATGTTGCGCTCGCGACCCGTGCCCGGCACCGGCAGCAGATGGTGGTGGATGGCAACGACCTTGAACTCGTCAGGCTCGCTGAAGCGCTCCTCGATCCAACGATACCGCTCACGTCCGACACGGCCGCTGTCCAGATCGGGCTCTGACGAGTCCAGACCCAGGACCCGCACCCCGTCGAAACGCAGTTCGGTCGAACGTGAGCCGAACAGCTCCTCGAAGTGCATCTCGCCCACGTTGCGGGCGTCATGGTTGCCCGGAAGCACCATGACGCGATCGACGTTCATCCTCGATATCAGCCGCCGGGCAGCCTGGAACTCCTGACGGAACCCCATGTCGGTAAGGTCACCGGTCACGATGAGGACGTCAGGATGCAGCTCGTTGATCTCGTCCACCACTCGGGTCGCAAGGCTCGGAATGTGATACTGCGACCCGCAGTGAAGGTCTGAGATGTGAGCGATGATGATGGGCTTCTCGCCGTTCATAGCTCCTCCGGTGCCGGTGAGGCGTTGGGAGACAGAGGTCGGAGGGAAGGTCAGAGGTGGGGAACGAGACTATTATTCCCAGAATCGGCCTACGCGGGTCAAGTCCGCATCTCAGCCTACGAGTGCGCCGTCCCGATCGACGGCGATCGCGAGGACTCGCGAACGACCTTCGACCGCGTGCAGTAGATCGCGGGCTCGTAGTGCCACGTCCTGCGCGCGATGCAGCGCCTCGGCATCATCATCGGCCATCACCAGCCCGATGATGCTTGGCCCGGCACCCGACAGCGCCACCCCATCGGCTCCCGCTTCGAGTAGAGCGGCCTTGACCGGCTCGAGGTCGGCGATCACCGCCGCACGATAGCGCTCGTGAATGCGATCGGAGAGCCCCTCACGCACAAGCGTCGCATCGCCCGTTGCGATCCCGGTGACCAGAAGCGCCGAGCGGCTCGCGTTGTATGCAGCATCGGCATGCGGCACCGTCGCCGGGAGTACCGCTCGCGCATCGGTGGTGGGCAGCTCGCCGTCGCTGACGGACACGACTGCGGCCAGACCCACCGCCGGTTCCACCCGAAGCGCGTGAGGGCCTTCTTCGGTCACCCAGCACACCGTGAGGCCGCCGAAGGAGGCTGCCGCGACATTGTCAGGATGTCCTTCGAGTTCGACAGACAGCTCGAAGAGTCGTTCCTGCCCGAGCCCGGCTCCCGTGAGGGTGTCAGCCAATAGCAGGCCGCCAACGATCGCCGCCGATGAGGACCCGAGGCCACGACCTACCGGCACGGCATTGCGGCACGCCACACGCGCCGCGAGATCCGGCTGGCCTATCTCGGCGAACACACGAGTCATCGCCCGGACGACTTGGTTGTCCACGGTCTGGGACAGGGTCCCGACGCCTTCGCCCTCGACACTGATCGACCACTCGTCGGCGAGTTCACCTTCGAACTCGTTGCGCAGCGCCAGTGCGAGTCCGAACGAGTCGTAGCCCGGACCGAGATTCGCCGAGGTCGCGGGAACGCTCACCGTGCACGTCATGGCGCTACAGCTCTTCGACGCGAATGACCGTCCCGACCGCCTGCACGGCATCCAGGGAGCGAATAGCGGCAAGAGCGGACTGGGCATCGCGCTCGGCAGCGCGGTGTGTCAGCCACACGATCTCGGCGGCGCCCGATTCATCCGTCCGCTTCTGGATGACCGATGCCAGCGAGACGCCGTTGTCGCCGAAGATCCCCGCTACCCGTGCAAGCACGCCGGGCTCGTCGCTGACGAGCAGGCGCACGTAGTACTCCGTGGTGAGCTCACCGATATCGCGCACCTCGAGCTCTTCGTTGCAGGTACAGCCAACGAGGCCGAGACATGCGCTCCCGATGTGGCGGGCGACCTCGATGACGTCACCGACCACCGCCGAGGCGGCCGGCAGCGAGCCGGCTCCTTCACCGAAGAACATCGTCTCACCGACCGAATCGCCGATAACGTAGATCGCGTTGTAGACGCCGTTGACCTTAGCCAACGGGTGAGCGGCGTTGATCATCGTCGGATGCACCCGGACGTCGATGCTGCCGTTGACGCGCCGCGCAATGGCGATGAGCTTGATCGCGTAGCCCATCTCCTCGGCATACGCGATGTCCTCGGGCGTGATAGTCCGGATCCCCTCGACGGGTACCTGGCTGAACACCACCCGGGAATTGAACGCTATCGAAGCAAGGATGGCGATCTTGGCGGCGGCGTCCAGGCCGTCGACGTCGGCGGTCGGGTCTGCCTCGGCAAAACCCTTCGCCTGCGCCTCGGCCAACGCGGTGTCGTAATCCAGGCCGTCCTCGGCCATACGGGTCAGCATGTAGTTGGTGGTTCCGTTCACGATGCCCAGGACGCTCTGCACCTCGTTACTCACGAGCGAGTGCTTGAGTGGGCCGATGATCGGGATACCGCCGCCCACGCTAGCCTCGAACATGATGTCCACGCCGTGCTGTTCGGCGGTCTCCATGACCTCCTGGCCGTGGCTCGCCATCAGCGCCTTGTTGGCGGTCACGACACTCTTGCCGGCGCGCAGCGCGTCCAAGACGACGTCGCGCGCGACACCCGTGCCGCCGATGAGTTCGATGACGACGTCGATCTCGGGATCCGCGATGATATCCGCGGCGTCAGTCGTGAAGCGATCGGCCGGGATGCCGAGTGCCTCCGCACGAGCCGAGTCGCGGTCGGCGAAACGCGTGATGGTCACGTCCACGCCGGCGCGGCGCCGGAAGTCAGCGCCGTGGCGGGTGAATATCTCCGCCACGCCGGAGCCGACGGTTCCAAGACCGATGAGTCCGACATTGACCGTACGCATGACGTTCCCTTCTGCCGAAAGATCCCCCGCACGAGTATTTGATGCGAGGTCAAAGTAGTATAGCGCAGCTCACGGGCTGTTTCGTCGGCGCAGCGACGTGCTCTAGCCCAACTCGCAGCGCATGAGGTCATCGTACGTCTCGCGACGCACCGCCCAGCGCCACCGCCCATCGCGCACGAAGACGACACCCGGCCGAACCTGCTTGTTGTAGTTGCTGCTCATGGACTGGCAGTACGCACCGGTGGCACAGACGCACAGCACGTCGTCCACCTCCACTCGCTGCAGCGGTGCGTCGTTGACGACGATGTCACCACTCTCGCAGTGCTTGCCCGCGACAGTAGCGACCATCTCACGCGGCTGGTCAGCCTTGTTGGCTATCAACGCCTCGTAGTGAGCGCCGTAAAGTGACGTGCGGATGTTGTCGCTCATGCCACCGTCAACGGCGACGTAGGTGCGAATGCCCGGGATCTCCTTGATCGACCCGACGGTGTACAGCGTCACGCCCGCATTCGCCACGATGCTGCGGCCTGGCTCGACAGCCATCGCGGGCACCGTGAGGCCATGCTTCTCGCACTCCTCCTTGATGCCGTCCACGACGACCTTGCCGTAGTCCTTGATGGTGGAAGGCTCGTCCGGCAGACCATACGCGATGCCGAGACCACCACCAGTATCCAGCATGCGAACCTCGACGCCCGTGCGAGCCTTGATCTCGGCGATGAACTCGACGATCACCTCGATGGCCTTGGCGAAACTGTGCAGCGCGAAGATCTGGCTGCCGATGTGCATGTGTAGTCCGTCGAAGTCGATGCCGGGAAGCGCGATCGCGCGTTCGACCGCCTGCATGGCGAGTCCCTGGTTGCGCCCGAAGCCGAACTTGGAGTCCTCGGCGCCGGTCATGATGAAGTCGTGAGTGTCCGCTTCCACGCCTGGCGTGACGCGGATGAGGACCTTCTGGCTGGCGCCCCTCTCGGCAGCAAGAGCCGACAGACGCTCCATCTCCTCGAAGCTGTCCACGACGATGCGCCCCACGCCAGCATCGAGACACTCGGAGAGTTCCAGCGGCGTCTTGTTGTTGCCGTGAACGTAGATGCGCTCCATCGGAAAGCCCGCGCGCTTCGCGAAGGCGAGTTCACCGCCGCTGGAGACATCGAGGCAGCAGCCCTCCTCGGCCACGATCTTGAGCATCGCGAGCGACATGAACGCCTTCCCGGCGTAGACGACGTCGACGTCCTTCCAGTGGTAGGTGGTCCAGCGCACGTACTCCTGCAGCTGGTGACGGACGGTCGCCTCGTCCATGACGTAGACCGCCGTGCCGGTCTGCTCGGCGAGTGTGACCGTGTCCAGGCCGCCGATCCACAAGTGGCCGTCTTTGACCTCGGCCGTCATCGGCAGGACCGGCGCAAGATCGGCCGCGGTCTTCAGGTCGGGCGTTGCGGGCGGTCGCGGTGTGGTGGGTCTGCCGGCCATGGGTGCCTCCCCATTCTCGTGGTCGGTGTATCGTGGGCTTAGTATATGCTAACTCTAGTAGTTCGCAACTGTTTCCGCTACATACGCTCGGGTGCGCTCACGCCTACCAGGGCCAGCACCCCTGCGAGTGCGATCCGCGTCGCATCCACCGCGTAGAGGCGTGCCGCTGTGAGTTCAGGCTCCTCGGGATCGACCACCCGGCACAGCGTGTAGAACTGGTGGAACGCCGCGGCAAGGTCCTCCGCGTATCGCGTCAGCTTGAACGGCGCGAGCTGTGTCGCCGCGATCTCGACGACCTCGGAGAACTCGGCGAGCTTGCGCATCAGTGAGAGCTCGGGCTCACTCGAAAGCAGTGCGAGCGGAGCATCCGAGGAAATCGCCTCGGCCACCGTCGCCGCGATGTCGACACTCTCGTCGGCCGTGTCCGCTCCTGCCGCCTTGCGCAGGATCGAGCAGATCCGTGCATGCGCGTACTGCACGTAGTACACAGGGTTCTCATTGCTCTGCTGCTTGGCGAGTCCGATGTCGAAGTCGAGCGGCTGGTCGGTGGAGCGGCGCAGGAAGAAGTAGCGCGCTGCGTCCGGACCCACCTCATCGAGCAGGTCCTCGAACGTGACCATCTCGCCGGTACGCTTGGACATGCGCACGACCTCACCGTCGCGGAACAGATTGACGAGCTGGCCGATAACGATCTGCAGCTTGCCGGGGTGACCCAGAGCAGCGACCGCGGCCTCCATGCGCTTCACGTAGCCGTGATGGTCTGCGCCCCAGATGTCGATCACGCGGTCGAAGCCGCGGTCGAACTTGTCCTTGTGGTAGGCGATGTCGGCGGCGAAGTAGGTGTAGCTGCCGTCGGCCTTCTTGAGCACGCGATCCTTATCGTCGCCGAAGGGTATGGACGCGAACCAGGTGGCGTCGTCCTTCTCGTAGATGTGGCCTGCCTCACGCAGCGACGCGATGGCAGCCTCTACCTCGCTGGGGCCGCCATCGGCGGCCGGCGCGTGCAGGGTCCGCTCGGAGAACCAGACGTCGAAGTCCACGCCCATGCCGTGGAGCACATGCTTGAGGTGCTCGAGCACCGCCATGTACGCGGTCTCCTTGAAGTGCGATTCACGCTCGTCGGCATCCGCATCCGCCCAACCTGCGCCCTCGGCGTCAAGGATCTCGCGCGCTATGTCGGTGATGTAGGCGCCTCGGTACCAGTCTTCGCCGAACTCGATCTGCTGACCGCACAGCTCCAGATAGCGTGCAGCGACTGACTTGGCGAACGTATCCATCTGGACACCGGCATCGTTGATGTAGAACTCGCGCTCGACCTCGTAGCCGGCGTGCGTGAGAACGCGGGCCATGCTGTCGCCGAGCGCCGCCCAGCGTCCGTGCCCCACGTGCATCGGTCCGACGGGGTTCGCCGAGACGAACTCGACCTGGACGCGCTTGCCCTTGCCGAGATCGACGCGACCGAAATCGGCTCCCTTTTCGCGGGCTTCCGTCAAGACGCGCTGGAGCGCATGCGCTGAGACACGCAGGTTGATGAAACCGGGGCCTGCGATCTCCACAGCATCGATGTCGGGATGATCGGCGATCTCGTCGGCGAGGACCTGGGCGAGCACGCGAGGGTTCATGCCTGCGGCCTTGGCGCTGCGCAGCGCTACGCTCGTCGCCCAGTCGCCATGAGAGGGATCACGCGGTCGCTCGACCGCCGGCTCGGGAATCTCTGTGAGCGCGAGTCGACCCCCGTCCACAGCGGAACGCAGGGCCTGGGACACGAGCGACTCGATGACCTCTCTCACGGGCGATGACTCCTCGGCAGAAAAGTGGCTGGATATGGGCAACAAGGATACCCCGCAAGGCTCTGAGCGGCAACGAGCCTGCGGTATACTTGGTTCGTTCGGCGACACGCAAAGGAGTGTCCGATGCGGATCGACAGCGACAATATCTCGCTCGACGGCAAACAAGTGACTCGCATTCGTCTCGACAAGATCGGTAGCGCCGGCAACATGTCTCTGTGGTGGGTGGCAGAAGCATTCTCGGACGAAACGACCAAGCCCGAGGGAATGTTCACCGACGAGCAGGCGGCACGCGATCTTGCAGAGTCACTCTCCCAGCAGTGGAACGTCCCGGTCGTCGTCTCAGAGCCTGCCTGAGCGTTCCTGGCAAGCCCGTACGTACCGCTCGAGCACGCGTCGCGTGATCGACTCGATACGCTTGCGCTCCCACGCAGGTGCCCCATCCCAGTCATCGGGATTGCGCCCGACCCCAAGGTTGAAGCGAACGTGAGCGAGGGCCAGCCATCCGTGTGAGTACACGTCCTGGACGCAGTGCAGTGCACGACCGAGTGAGATCAAGTCGCATCCGACCACAGCACGCCGGTAGTATGCCAGCGCCCACAGCCACGCAGTCGGCGCGAAGTGCCGACTCAGTGCGGCAATCGAGCGCCGTGCCGGGAACTGGGAGTCCACCGCGACGTCCGCGCGGGCGATCCGCTCGGCATCAGCAGTAGCGAAGCCTGACTCGCGGGCCCAATCGAACGTGAGGCGGAAGTGTACGTCGGGACCCATGGCTCACCGGTGGTAGGGCTCGTTGCGCATGATGCGGAACGCGCGATACAGCTGCTCGAGCAAAACGACCCTGGCGAGCTGGTGCGGGAGCGTGATGCGACCAAGGGAGAGGCGCTCGTCCGCGCGGGCCAGTACGTCTTGTGAGAGCCCGGCGGCACCGCCAAGCACGAACGCGACCGTGCTTCGGCCCTCGAGACCGAGTGCCGCGAGCCGATCGGCGATATCGGTGGAGCTGTGAAGCTTCCCGCTGATATCGAGCGCGATCACGTGCGCCCCCTCAGGAATCGCGCGCAAGACATCCGCGCCCTCCTCGGCCATCGCGCGTGCTTCGTCACGTGTGACGTCCCGGTCAGCCACCTCGACGACATCGAGCGTCGCATAGGGTCCCAACCGCTTGACGTATTCGGCCGCTGCATCGCGCCAGTGGCGCTCTTTGAGACGGCCGACCGCTATGACCGTAAGCCTCACCGGGCGCTCGCATCGGAGCCGAGCGTGATATCGAGTGTCATCGTTTCGCCGTCGCGCATGATCTGCACCGGCACCGTCTCCCCCACCTTGTGTGTGCGCACGCCGATGAACACGTCCTCGACGCCGATCACATCCGTGTCATCGATGCGGGTGATGATGTCTCCCCGCTGCATGCCTGCGGCCTCAGCGGGAGAGCCCTCGGCAACGCTCTGCACGTAGGCTCCGGAGTCGACGCTCAGCCCGAAACGCGCGGCGATGCTGGCATCGACAGTCACGGTACCCACGCCCATGTAGGGGTGAGCGACGCGCCCGTTGGCGATCAGCTCGTTAGCGACCTCGATGGCGAAATCGATCGGTATCGCGAAGCCGATGCCGGCAGAGGACCCGGAGGTGGATTGGATGAGCGTGTTGACCCCGACGAGTTCACCGAACTCGTTGCACAATGCGCCTCCGGAGTTGCCCGGGTTGATCGCGGCGTCGGTCTGGATGAGGCTGGTGTACACGCTCAGGCCCTCGACGCCTTCTGCAAGGCTCGAACGGCCCAGCGCCGAGACGATGCCCGAGGTCACGGAGCGCTCGAGGCCGAACGGGCTGCCGATGGCGACCACGGGTTCGCCGACGGCCAGCTCCGATGACTTGCCGATATCGGCGGCCGGCAGGCCGGTGCGGTCGATCTTGAGGACAGCAAGGTCGCTGGACGGATCCGTGCCCACAACGGTAGCGGTGACGTCCTCGAGGCCTACGGTGACGAGAATCTCATCCGCCTCTTCGACCACGTGGTTGTTGGTGAGGATGTAGCCGTCGGAGCGGATGATGACACCGCTGCCGTTCCCCACGGTCTGGGTGACCCTCCGGCCAGTGAGCCGGTCTATGCCGGTCTGGGCGATGGATACGTTCACGACCGAAGGCGTCATCTTCGCGGCGACTGCCTCGGCAAACGAGATATCGGTGCCGTCCACGCTGATAGTGACGTCACCCGATGTCGCGGCGGTCGATCCACCGGACGGCGTTGTATCGCCGCGCTCAGGGAGTCCGAACACGCCGACGAAAATGGCCGCCAGAAGTACTGCGCCGATCACACCTCCGGCGACCGCGGATACAAATACGGCGATGCCGGAGAAACGCCGGTGCTGCTGCGCCGGCGGTTGCGGTGCTGGTGCGGCTGGCATGTATGCCACGGGAGGTCGCTCATCAGGAGAGGGGATGGGGTTGTGCGGGGCTACGTCGTGCGGCATGTCGCTCATCGTTATACCTTCGTTCCGAGGTCTACTGCCTCAGGAATATACCCGTCGCCTGTGGAGACTCTGTGGAGCGGACGCGGACGTCAGAAGGAGACGCCGAGATAGGCCAGCAGCGGCGAGGCGAGGACGCCGAGTGCAAGTGTGGCGATCACCAGCATCGCCACGGCAAGACCTGCCGGAAGACTAGCCTCGACGTCGGGCGCCGTCGCGCGCTCTCCGTAGAACGCCTCACGGAGCACCCGCAGGTAGTAACCGGCAGATACCACGCTCATGAGCACGCCGAACACCACGAGCACGCGATAGCCGGCAGCGTACGCGGCGGTGAACAGGTACAGCTTGCCGAAGAAGCCGACCATCGGTGGGATGCCGACGAGCGACAGCAGGAACACGACGAGCGCCCACGCAGACGCCGGGCGCCGGTCGGACAGACCCGCCAGCTGATCGAGCGCGGTTCCCTCCTCGGCAGCGATGAGTACCACAGCCATCGAGGGAATCGCGTACGCCACCGTGTAGAAGACCGCAGCGGCAGGACCCGACGCCCCGGCGGCGATAGCGAGGAGAACGTAACCGGTATGTGCGATGCCCGAGTACGCCATCAGCCGGCGTATGTCGCGTTGCGGGTAGGCGGCAAGGTTGCCGAGCAGCATCGAGACGATCGACGCCGCGATCAGCAGTGCCGGCAACTGTGCTGCCCCGGGCGCAAGCACTTCGGCGAGACGCACGAGCGCGACGGTGCCCGCGATCTTGGGAACGGTGGAGACGAACGCCACCGATGAAGCGGGCGCACCCGCGTAGGCGTCCGGCGCCCAGTAGTGGAACGGCGCGGCCGACAGTTTTGCGAGCAGCCCGACGAGTACGAACGCCGCAGCCAGCACGCCCAGAACGCCTGCTCCGGACAGATCCATCGCCGAGTAGAGCGTGGTGCCGGTCAGGCCGAAAAGGAATGAGAAGCCGTACAGCATGATGAGACTTGTCGTGAGTGAGAGAAGGAAGTACTTGAGCGCGCCCTCCAAGCCGCGATCGTCGTCTCGGCGGTAGCCCATCAGGACGTAGGCGGGCATGGTCGCGAGCTCGATCGCGATGAAGAGCGTGACCAGGTCACGCGCGCCGGCCATGAGCATCCCACCGACCGCCGCGAACAGCGCGAGAGCGGTCGCCTCGTGCGCACGCTCGGAACCGGTGCCCCGGCCGCCGAGCCACAGCAGATACGCGCCTGTGAGGCCGGCGATCGACACACGAGCAAACACCGAGATCTGGTCGAAGACCAGCATGCCGTTGAAGAGAGGGTCCGCCGTTCGGATGAAGAACGCGAATCCCGCCGCCGCAATAGCCGCGAGCGCACCCAGGATCGCCGAGGAGCGCTGGCCACCCGGCATGACGTCGCCGAAGAGCGCGACGATCGCCACGATCAGCAGCAAGTACTCGGGTGTCAGCAGCCAGTAGCCCGTCATCTACGCTCCCAGCAGCGCGGTCAGCGTGCGGACCGCGGGATCGACATACCTGAGCAAAGCGTCCCAGTACACACCGACGCCGAGCGTCAACGCCACGAGGGGCAGCAGCACCGCGATCTCGCGCGGACCGAGGTCTTCGATGTCGGCCACCGAATGCGACGGCGTGCCAAGCACGACGCGCTGCACGAGCCACAACATGTAAGCGGCCGCAAGGAGCACGCCCACCGCCGAGAGGATGACCCAGCCCGGCCACATCTCGGAACGCCATGCACCAACGAGGCTGAGGAACTCACCGACGAAGCCCGAGAGCCCCGGCAGACCGAGTGATGCGAAGGAGGCGAACGCCAGCAGTCCCGCAGCGACCGGGACCTGCGACGATAGCCCGCGCACGTCGTCGATGACGCGTGTGTGGGTGCGCTCGTAAACCATGCCGACCAGCAGGAAGAGCATGCCGGTCACCACACCGTGGGAGAACATGACGGCGACAGCGCCGCTGAGGCCCTCGGCGGTGCCGGACGCGATGCCGAGCATGACGAATCCCATGTGGGATACCGACGAGTAGGCGACCAACTTCTTCATGTCCGTCTGCGCGAAAGCGACAGCCGCCCCGTACACGATCGAAACGGCGGCGAGCGCCGCGAGGAACGGCGACCACTGCGCAGCGGCGTCAGGCAGTATCGGCAGGGAGATACGGATGAACCCATAGGTACCCATCTTGAGAAGGACACCAGCGAGCAGCACCGACGCGGCCGTGGGGGCCTCGACGTGAGCGTCAGGCAGCCAGGTGTGCAGCGGGAAGACGGGAACCTTCACGGCGAAGCCGAGGAAGAACGCGGCGAACACCCACCACTGGAACTGCACGGACAGGCCCGCCTCCGTCAGCGCGAGGATGTCGAACGTGCCCGCCTGCAGGTAGAGGGCAACGATGCCCACGAGCATGAACACGGAACCGAACAGCGTGTAGAGGAAGAACTTCAGCGCGGCATACTCGCGGCGCGGGCCGCCCCAGGTGCCGATGAGGAAGTACATCGGGACCAGGACGAGTTCCCAGAAGACGTAGAAGAGCACGAAGTCGAGTGCAACGAACACGCCGTTCATACCGACCTCGAGCAGCATGATCATCGCGAAGTAGGCCTTCGGCTTGACCTCGACCTTCCACGACGCCACGACTGCGATGAGTGTGAGCAGCGCCGAGAGGAACACCATCGAGATCGAGATGCCGTCAACGGCGAGGTAGTACTGGATGCCCACCTGCGGGACCCAGCTGACCTTCTCGGCGAACTGGAAACCTGCCGCCGGATCGAAGTCGATCACCATGATGACCGTCAGGATGAGGTCGAGCGCCGCTACCACCGTGGCGATCCACCGGGCTGTGCCCTCTCGCTCCCTGGGCAACATGGAGATCAGCAGCACTGCGACGAGCGGGAGGAAGACGATGATTGAAAGCATAGTCGTCTAGGCCCCTTTCACGACGATCCACAGCATGAGCGCGACGAGCACGCCCACGACGAGTCCCTGATATGTCTGCACGCGACCGACCTGCAACCTTCGCACCCGACCGCCGGCGTTCTTCACAAGTCGGCCGAGGCCGTTGACGGCACCATCCACCACAGCGGCGTCGAAACGCCAGCCGATCGATGCGATACCGCGCCATGCTCGACCGGCACCGTTGACGGCACCGTCGATCACCTTCGCATCGAAGCGACCGAGCCACGCAGCGAGGCGGCCATACGGACGGACGATGAAGTGCTCGTAGGTAAGGTCGAGGTAGTACTTGTTGACGAGCGCGCCATAGACGTAGTCCACGCGCTGCTTGATCGCACGTGTGTTGATGACCGCGGTGCGTCGGCCGTACATGAACCAGCCCAGCGCCAGCCCCGTGCCGGCTACAGCCGTAGAAGTAAGCGCCATTCCTACCGCCGGCCATTGGCCTTCGTGGCCGAGGAACTCGGCGAACAGCGGACTGCCGAAGCCGATGACCGCGGTGACGGCTGCAAGAACGCCCATCGGAACGAGCATCTCGATGTGCGCCTCGTGCAGGTCCTTCGTCTGCTGCGGCCCGGTGAACACGCGGAACCACAGGCGAGCGACGTAGTACGCCGTGACGAACGCCGCAAGCAGTGAGATGGCGAATGCGACGTACTGCCCCTCGTGCAGAAGCACCGTCAAGATCTCATCCTTGCTCCAGAAGCCGGAGAGCGGGAACACGCCCGCCAAAGCCAGGGAACCGATCGTGAACGTCACCGTAGTGACTTTGAGGTGCTTGCCGAGCCCACCCATCTCGCGCATGTCTTGCGTGTGGGCGGCATGGATGATCACACCCGCACCGAGGAAGAGCAGCGACTTGAAGAAGGCGTGCGTCACGAGGTGGAACATGCCGGCCACGAGTCCACCCGTGCCGAGCGCGACGAACATGTAGCCAAGCTGGCTGATCGTGGAGTATGCCAGCACCTTCTTGATGTCGTGCTGCACCGCGGCGAGCAGACCCGCAGCCAGCGCGGTGACGGCGCCGACGATGAGCGTCACCGTGAGCGCGATGCCGCTCGCCTCGAAGATCGGCAGCGCACGCGCCACGAGGTAGACACCGGCGGCGACCATCGTCGCGGCATGGATGAGCGCGGAAGCGGGCGTGGGACCTGCCATCGCGTCCGGAAGCCACACATGCAGCGGGAACTGCGCGGATTTGCCCATCGCGCCGAACAGGAGCAGCAAAGCGACGGCTGTCGCGACCTGCGGCGCCCACTCCATCCCATGCAGCACGGTCTCGAAGTCGAACGTGCCGGCGGTCGCGTACATCACAAGCAGTCCGATAGCGAACCCGACATCACCCACGCGGGTCGTCAGGAACGCCTTGAGCGACGCCTTTCTCGGCGCCTCCTGCTCGTGCCAGAAGCCGATGAGGAGGTAGCTGCACAGACCCATGACCTCCCAGGCAGCATACAGCTGCAGGAAGTTGTCGGAGAGCACCAACATGAGCATCGCCGCGGTGAACAGCGACAGCACAGCGTAGTACCAGCCGATGCGCTCGTCTCTATGCATGTAGCCGATCGAGTACACCTGGACGGCGAGGCCAACGAGCGTCACAACCAAAAGCATGGCTGCCGAGACGGGATCGAGCAGCAGCCCCGCGCCGAACACACTCTCCCCGACGTGGGCGATAGGCGCGAACACGTGGTAGACCGCCTCGCCCTCGTGCCCACCGGGCCACACGGCGAGAAACGCGGCGACCGACAGGATGAACGAGACGGCGACCGCAGCCACCGACACCCATATGGCGCCGTTGCGCAGACGCCGGGAGAGCGGCGCCAGAATGGCGAACGCAGCAGCCGGGAGAAGTGGTATGGCGAGTACGTAGCCCATGCCTACCCTTTCAGCTCCTGCATCGCGTCCAGTTCGACGGTGCGCCGGTGCCGGTAGATGGAGAGTACGAGCGCGAGGCCGAGCCCGATCTCCGCCGCTGAGACGACCATCGAGAACACCGCGAAGAACTGACCCGTCATCTGACCCGGAGTCACGAAGCGCGACATCGCGACGAGATTGATATTGACAGCATTGGCCATCAGCTCGAGACACATCATCGTCATGATCGCGCTCTTGCGGCTGAGGACTCCGTAGAGCCCGAGACTGAAGAGGACCGCCGAGAGAGCCATGAAGTGCAGCGGGCCGATGCTCATCGGTCATCACCGCCCTTCGACCACCACACGGCGCCAACGAGAGCGACGAGTAGCACGACCGAGGCGATCTCGAAGGGCAGCATCCAGGTCGTGAACATCTCTTCGCCGAACGCCGCGATGTCAGGGACCTTAGCGGGCATCTCGGCGATGACCGGAACGAACCGCGTGATCGCGATGTAGAGCGACGCAAGGAAAAGCGCGGCCACGACCATACCGCCCCACCCCGGCTCGTACGGACGCACCGCGTCCTCGCGACGGCGCAGCGTCAGCATGATGACGAACAGCACAAGAACTGAGACGGCACCCGCGTAGACGAGTACCTGCACGAGTGCGAGGAACTCCGCCGACAGGAGCAGATAGAGCCCTGCGGTGGCGAGCATGACCTCGAGCAGCCAGAATGCCGCGTGTACGACGTTGCGCGTGGATAGCATCATCACACCGCCGCCGATGGTGGCGAATGCGAGCATCAGGAATGCGACAGTGTTCACACTCTCAGGCATCCTCGCCCCCTTCCGCCGCAGCCTTCGCCTCGCGGTGCTTCGCTGCCGAGGCGGCATCGATGTCGCCGATGAGGACCCGGTTCAGACCGGCCCGATCGGTGACAGCGAGCTCGTAGTCCTGGGTCATCTCGATCGCGTCGAACGGACACGCCTCCACGCACAGGCCGCACATCATGCACGCGCCGATCTCGTAGTCGAAGTGCTGGATGTGCTTGGTCTTGTCCTCGCGCGTCTCGACCTCAAGAGCAAGGATGTGATCCGGGCAGACCCGCACGCACGTCATGCATGCCGTGCACTTGGGCGAGCCGTCCTCGAAGTATTTGGGTCCCACCGCCCAGCGCGCGCGCTCGGGCAACTCGAGCCGCTCGTAGGGGTACTTCACGGTGATCGGCCCGCGCATCATGTTGCGGAAGGTGATACGCAGTCCGTTGAGCAGTCCCAGGCCCCACATGTCAGCCCACCGCCTTGACGACGAAGCCGGTGAGCATGATCAGCGCGAGTGAGATGGGGATGAGCCTCTTCCAGCCGAGTTCCATCAGCTGGTCGATACGCACGCGCGGGAACGTCCCACGGATCCACATCATGATGGCGATGCCGATGTAGGCCTTCAGCATGAAGATGACCGGCCCGAACGTGCTGTTGACCTCGGCAGGCACCCACGGCAGCGTCCAACCGCCGAAGAAGAGCGTCACGCCCAGCGCGGACACGACGAACTGATTACTGAACTCCGAGAGGAACAGCAGGCCGAACTTCATCGCGGAGTACTCCGAAGCGAAGCCGGCAACAAGCTCGGACTCGGCTTCCGACATATCGAAGGGCGTCTGATTGAGCTCGCTCAGACCGGTGATGACGAATATGAGGAACGTGGGCCACAGCAGCGGGTTGAGCGCGAACCACTTGGGCACGACGTTGAACCAGAAGCCCTGCTGGGCGTCCACGATACCGCCGAGGTTCATTGTGCCCGAGACCATGACGATCGGGAGCACGGAGAGTAGCAGCGGCACCTCGTAGGCGATCTGCTGGGCGGCCGCACGCATACCTCCGAGCAGCGACCACTTGTTTGCCGAAGCCCAGCCCGCCATCAGGATGCCGATCGGCACGAGTGAGAGCACCGCGAAGGTATAGAGCAGCCCTGTGTCGAGGTCGACGATGCGCCAGCTGTCCGAGAACGGCAGTGCGGCGTACGCCATGAGCGAGGGCAGGAATACCGCGAGCGGTGCAAGGCGGAACAGCCAGCGGTCGACGGCGCGCGGAGTCACGTCCTCCTTGGTGAGCAGCTTCAGGACGTCCATGACCGTCTGCAGCGTGCCCTTCCAGCCCACGTGGATCGGGCCGAGGCGAATGTGCAGATGGCCCAGGACCTTGCGCAGCATGTAGATCATCACGACGCCGTTGGCCAACATGAGCCCGACAGCCGCGAGGACTTTGAGTATGACGGTGAGCGTCGGACTCATCGGTCCGTCTCCCCGAGCATGACGTCGGTAGAGCCGATGATCATCACGACGTCGGCGAGCAGGTGACCGGGCAACACGTCTTCAAGCGCCTGCAGCGCATATAGCGACGGACCCCGGTAGTGCATGCGGTACGGCTTGTCCGTGCCGTCGGAAACCAGGTGGATCCCCGTCTCACCGCGGGACGACTCGACGCTGGCGTACACTTCGCCCTCGGCAGGACGAATGACCTTCGGCACCTTCGCGGTATGCGGGCCTTCAGGCATGCCGTCGATCAGCTGGCGGATCATGCGGACAGCCTGCCGCATCTCCCCCATACGGACGCTGTAGCGGTCCCAGGCGTCACCGGTGGTACCCAGCGGTACCTCGAAGTCGAGTTCCGGGTACGCTGCGTACGGGATGGCCTTACGCACGTCGAAGTCCACGCCGGATGCACGGAGATTGGCGCCGGTGAGACCGAAGGCAAGCGCCTTGTCCCGGTCGATAACGCCGATTCCCTTCACCCGATGCTGGAATATCTCGTTTCCGCCGAGAAGCTGGTCGTGCTCCTCCAGGTAGGTGTCGAAGGTGCCGAGGAACGACCTGATCTTGTCATCGATGCCGACCGGTAGGTCCGCTAGAACGCCACCCGGACGGACGTAGTTGAACATCATGCGCTGACCTGTGACCGCCTCTAGGATATCGACGATCTCCTCGCGGTCACGCCAGGAGTAGAGGAACTGCCCCATCGCCCCGGTATCGAGTCCGAACGTCCCGAACCACACAAGATGGCTCGCGATCCGGTTGAGTTCGGAGAGGAGCGCGCGCAGCCAGTGCGCCTTGCGCGGGACCTCCACCTCCATCAGCTTCTCGGCAGCCAGCGCGAACGCGAGCTCACCATGGATGCCGGAGACGTAGTCGCCGCGATCCATCAGCGTGCCCACCGCGTCATAGCGGCGGTGTTCGGCGAGCTTCTCGATGCCACGATGCAGGTAGCCCACGGAGACCTCGGCGGAGACGACTTCCTCGCCGTCAACCTCGACGAGCATGCGCAGAACGCCGTGCGTCGAGGGGTGCTGTGGGCCCATGTTGATGATGAGGTGCTCGGTCGTGAGGCCGTCGACGCCCTCGGGCGCTCGACGGATGCCTGCGGGTGGCTCGCCCGGATCATGCATGCCTTCGCCGAGAAGTCCGACGCCCAGTACGTTGGAGCGCGGGTCACTCATGAGCGCCGCACCTCCTCCACCGTGCGGATCGCGACGTCTTTGCGCAGCAGCGGTGCGACGCCGTCGGTGGTGAGCAAACGCTTGGGGTTCGGGTGCCCCGAAAGGGTCATGCCCAGCAGCTCGGCTGCCTCACGTTCAGGCATGAGCGCCGCCGGATAGAGGTTCCACACCGATGCGACCTGCGCGCCGTAGGGCACCGTCGTCTTCACAAAGACCTCGAGGGCGTGCGCATAACTCCGCACGCGGTACGTGAGCTCGATCGCCGAACCGGTGTCGATGCCATCCAGGTCGACGAGCGACTCGTAGCCCTCGGCCGAAAGTGCGGCGAGGGCGTCGATGACGACGCTGGCCTGGGCGCGCACGACCACGCCGAGGGCCGTCTCGGCGACCTCGGCAGCATGCGCGCCGCCCGTGGCGAGCGTGCGCCTAATCGTTTCGACGTCTGGCAGCAAGGCGCTCCTCCGTCTGGGCCGCGATCTTCTTCTGGAGCTGTATGAAGCCGTACTGCACCGACTCTGGCCGAGGCGGACAGCCCGGGATGTAGACGTCGACGGGGATGATCTCATCGACGCCGAGAACCACGTTGGGATACTCGCGGAACGGACCGCCGGTACAGGCGCAGGCGCCCATCGCGACAACCCACTTGGGCTCCGGCATCTGGTGGTAGAGGCGCTTGACCGTCTCGGCCATCTTGAGGTTCACGGTACCCGCGACGATCATGACGTCGGTCTGACGCGGGCTGGAGCGGAAGAACACGCCCATCCGGTCGAAGTCGAACCGCGGGCCCGACGCGCTCATGAGGCCCTCGATCGCGCAGCAGGCGATACCGAACTGCATGTACCACAGGCTGTTGCGACGCGCGTAGTCGAACAGCTGCTCGCTGCGGATGAATGCCAGGGAGTTCTCGCCGGTGAAGCGCTCTAGCGCCATCGCAGCGCCCCCTCCTTCCAGGCGTACGCGAGTCCCGCCGCAAGGATGGCGATGAAGATGAGCATCTCGACGACGATGAACAGACCCATGCGGCCGAAAGCGACCGCCCATGGGTAGAGGAAGACCGTCTCGATGTCGAAGACGACGAACAGGAGCGCGTAGACGTAGTACCCGACCCGCAACTGAACCCATGGCGGACCGATAGGCTCACTACCGCACTCATAGGTGTCGAGTTTCGCCTCGTCATGCTTGGAGCGGCCGAGGAGATGCGAGGCCGAGAGGGTCGCGAAGACGAAGAACACGCCGATGAGTACGAAGGCAGCGATAACGACATGGTCCGCGGACGGGCTCGCTGTCATCAGGCGTACTCCTTCCTACGTGTCCGGGGGAGGTAGCGTACCACCGACCCATAGTACGACAACGCCCCCGCGGCGGGTGATTGGAGATTCCCGTCCGGGGGTGCAAGGTCGTGACAACGTAACACGGGTTACAAAGTCGATGCAAGCCCCTGGGGGTATTTCCCTGGCTCCCCACTTCGCGGCCCTCCGGAACGAAGAGAAGGGCCCACAAAGGGACCCTTCTCGTTCACGTCTATGGAGCCGACGAGCGGATTCGAACCGCTGACCTGCGCATTACGAGTGCGCTGCTCTACCAGCTGAGCTACGTCGGCACTACTCGGCCTTCTCGGCCGTACTTCCCTGCCCTCCACTGGAGGGACGACGCCTGCGACGGCGCCTGCCCGAGGAGGAAGATCCCTCGCCCGAAGGCTGAGCGTTCGTCTGCGTCCCGCCTTGCGACGGTTGCTGCTTCGGAGCGCGGCTCTTCGGCGGTCGCTGTCCCTGCTGCTTCGACTGCTCCTTCTGCGTCTGCGCAGCTCCATTGTCACCCTGCGGCTTACGCTTGCGCGATCTCCGCGAGCGACGCGGCTTCTGCTCGTCCTTCTCGGCGGTTTCGGCCTTCGGAGCCTTCGGCGTCGGTGTGGAGATCATCACCGGTTCCGGGAACGCAGGTTCCGGAGGTGCGATCGCTTCCGCTTTCAACTTGCAGGGGCAGCTCTTGCCGGCGCTACAGTCGAGACCCTCAAGGGGCACGGTCACATGGCTCCCGTCGGGCATGCGGACCGTGACCATTTCCTTCGGAGTGTTCAGGGATATGATCTTGCCCTGTCCCGACGGCGTCTCCACGGGGGAACCACACTTCGGCGCACGCTGCTTGAAATCCTTGTACGCCTCATACTCATAGCGCAGACAGCACATGAGTCTGCCACACAGTCCGCTGATTTTCAACGGGTTCAAGGGCAGGTCTTGTTCCTTCGCCATGCGTATCGAAACGGGCTGGAACTCGCTACCGAAACGCACGCAGCACAGCTGCTCGCCACAGTGCCCGAGACCGCCGACCATTCGGGCCTCGTCGCGCACGCCGATCTGACGCATATCGATTCTCGTGTGGAACTCCGACGCAAGTTCGCGAACGAGATCGCGGAAGTCGACGCGCTCCTCGGCAACGAAGTAGAAGACCATTTTCGAATCATCGAAAAGGTGCTCCACGCCGATGGGCTTCATGTCGAGCTTGTGCTTGTGGACGAGGCGTCGGAAGGCCTCCATCTCGTCCCGCAGCTTGGCTGCATATCCGTCCATCTTGGCGATGTCGTCCTCGGCCGCAACGCGTAGCACCGGCTTCAGATCAGCAGGCACCGCATCCGCCTCGACCTCGCGCGGACCGAGCACGACCTCACCGAACTCCTGGCCGCGCTCTGTGCTGACGATGACGTGATCGCCCTCGGCTGCAGACGTGCCGGCCGGGTCGAAGTAAAGGACTTTGCCCGCATAGGGCAATCTGACTCCCACTATCGTGGGCATCGTAGGACCTCCTGTATGTCGAACAGCATGGCCTCCACGGCCAGCTGCGGGCTCACATTATACGAGATGCGGCGCCTAGTGCGAGCAACAGCATCTATCGCCTTCACGGCGGCGCGTGGTGTCATGACCGCGGCGATCTCTTCAATAGCGTCCGCTTCATCCGCGTTCGCAACGAGCTCTCGTGCGTATCCGGACATAACCAAGCAATCCCGAAGCCAGCTCTCCGCGACACTCAAGATCTCTACGACCCCCTCGCGCTCCCGCGCGGTAAGGTCACGCTTGTGCTGCTCTTCGAGAGGTCGCGTCTTCGCACCTTTGCCGAGAAGTTCCTTGCGTTCGGCCAATTCCTCCGCCTGCACCGCCTTGAGCGCCTCGACCGGCGCCTTCGCCTCTGCGAGGACGGCCCTCGCTCCGACGAGAACGTCGTGCCCGTCCATGTGCGGCAGCCGCTTTAGAAGCTCGATGATGGCGTCTCGAGCAGCTCTCCGGGCGGGTGATTGGAGATAGTCGAGAGCCCTCGAAATGACGCTATCGGAGGCGGCGAGGGCGACGCGTGCCTCGGCCTCGGTAGCGCCGCTGCGCTGGACCAGGACTCCCACGGCGATAGGTTCGGGTACGGGACGGAACCGCACGACCTGGCATCGCGAGGCGACAGTCGGGATCACCGCGTCGAAGCTGCGGGTGAGCAGGACGATGACGACATCATCAGGCGGCTCTTCAAGCGTCTTGAGAAACGCGTTGGCCGACTCTGCGTTGAAACGATCGGCTTCCTCGAAGATGTAGACCTTGTGGGACGCCTGCACCGGCTTCAGATGGACGTCGTGTATGACCTCGCGGATCTGTTCCACCATGTAGGTCGCTGCCCCGGCAGGACGCAAGACGCGCAGATCGGGGTGTGTGCCATTGCGAACGCGGTGACACACAGAGCATGCACCACACCCGCCGTCGTCACAGAACAGGGCGCACGCCAGCGCGCGGGCAGCCGTCTTCTTCCCCGAACCCGTAGGGCCGACGAAGAGGTACGCGTGCGCCACGGCGCTCGTGCGCACGGCGTTATCGAGGAAGTCGGCGACCCGTTTCTGTGCGATCAGGTCATCCCAGACACAGTTGCGTTCCATCAGGCGACTATCGTAGCATGCCGCGGTCACGCAGCATGGCGTCGACATGGGCCCTGATCGCTGCGGCAACGGCATCCGGAGTGTCTCTGGCGATGAGCTTGACCCGCTCCGGTTCGCTCGCCGCGAGTTCAGCGAAACCGAGCCTGACGCGCTCATGGAAATCGAGTTCCTCCAACTCCAGGCGGTCGGCCCCCTGCGGGGTCGCGGCGGCGACTCCTTCGGCAGGATCGACATCGAGGAAGAACGTGAGATCAGGCTTGAGTCCACCCGTCGCGGCGTCATTCATGGTGCGAACCAGGTCGAGATCGAGCTGGCGTCCGTAGCCCTGATACGCGTAGGAAGAGTCCGCGTAGCGGTCGGTGAGCACCGTCGTGCCCCTCTCAAGCGCGGGCCGGATGACCGCACTCGTGTGGTTGGCTCGACTCGCCTCGTAGAGGAAGAGCTCGGCAAACGGATCGAGGCCGAGGTGTCTTGGGTCAAGAAGGATGTCGCGGATCAGCTCGCCGGCCGGCGTCCCGCCCGGCTCGATCGTGGTGATCACGCTCAGGCCGAGGCCCTGAAGGTACTGCCCGAGGCGACGTATCTGGCTTGACTTGCCCGCACCTTCGCCACCCTCGAACGAGATAAGCAGTCCAGGCATCGGGTTCACTCCCCCTCCGCGCAACGCCATTGTGCGGGTGCGCTCGCGTACAAGTCGGCCCCCGAAGCATCTATAGCGACGAACACGGGGAGGTCATCGAGTTCCATTCGAACGAGCGCCTCGGTACCCAGCTCCGGCCACGCGATCGTCTCGGCGGAACGTATGTGTGTGGCGAGAAGCGCTGCGGAGCCACCGACGGCAGCGAAGTAGACCGCGCCGGTGCGCACACATGCTTCGCGGACCTCGGGCGAGCGCGAGCCCTTGCCGATGGTCGCGACGATACCTGCCTCGAGAAGCGCGGGTGTATAGGCGTCCATTCGCTTGGCGGTCGTGGGTCCGACCGAACCGACCGGCCTGCCCGCTGCCGCGGGCGTCGGTCCCGCGTAGAAGAGCACCTGACCGGCAAGGCCGAACGGGAGCGCGCCGGTGCGCTCGAGTTCGTCAGCGATACGCACGTGTGTCGCGTCGCGCGCCGTGTAGACGGGCCCGGACAGCAGGACCTCATCGCCCGCTTTCAGTCCCGCAAGAGCGCCGAAACCGGTCGGGAGCGTGATGCGGATCGCGTCACTCATCGGCAGCCTCCTCCGCCGGTTCAGCGGTCATCTCGGCATGACGCCAATTGAGCGTCCGGGCCGCGTACACCGCGGCGGCGATCACGATCAGAGATGCCAGCAGCAGCGTGAGGCGCGGGCCGGACAGCCAGATCTCGGCTGCGTTGAGCCCCTGTCGCTCGGCGAACCAGCGCACGACGTTGGACATCAAGTCGCCCAGCGGAGCGACAACGACCATCGATAGCAGCAGCGAGACACGGATGACCGACTCCATCGCCGCGAACACGCGACCCCGGATGCCGTCCTCGACGGTGCGAACGACGTAGGTGTTGCCCGAGACGGTGAGTGCCGCTATCGAGAGCCCCGCGATGAGCGCGAAGACCGCAGCCGTCCAGTACGCGGTACTGAGCGAGAAGACGAACATACCGCCGCCGAACGCCACCACCCCGCCAAGGAACAGCGCCTGCAGTGGCAGGCGCGTCGCAAGACGTGGCACCAACAATGCCCCGATGACCATGCCAAGCGCGATGAACACGAGCATGAAAGTCTGCGGGGCGGCGATGAGCTTCTCGAGCACCTTCACCTTGTCGAGGAATGGTACGCCCCCCGAGAGGTTCTGCTGCACGTGAACGAGGCCGACGGTGATGATCGCGCCGCCGCCGAGGATCGCGCTTCCGATCGTGATGAGCAGGCCACGCAGTTCCTTGTGCGCGCCGAGGAAGCGGAACGACTCGATCGCGTCTTTACCGATGAGTGTCAGATCCAACTTGCCTACACCCGTGGGCCGCGCCTTCACCTTGATTGAGAGGATGAATGCCGCCGAGACGAGGAACGTCAGCGTGTCGAGCGAGACACCCGCTCGCGGGCCGAGCAGAGCCGGCGCCAACGGCCCGACAAGCTGGTCGACGAGCGGGAACCCGCTCTCGAGGATCCAGCGCACGATCGCCTCGAATGCGGCCAGGATCGCACCGGACATGGTGAGGCCTATAAGCATGCTGGCCTGCTGCGTCGTATAGCTCAGCCCGTTGGCAACGGTCACCTCTTCATCGCTGACGAGACGCGGTATGAGCGCGTTCTTCGCCGGCGTGAAGAAGAGTGACGCGATCTCCATGAGCAGCACGATCAGGTAGATGAACCCGAGCTTGTTGGTGAACAGCAGCCCGAGAGCGAGGACTGCCCGGCTGATGTCGCACGCCATCATCAGCTTGCGACGATCGAAATGGTCGACGAAGACTCCGACGAAGGAGCTAAGGAACAGCGAGGGCAGGATCTTCGCGATCATGATGCCGGCGACCGCGAACGACGAGCCGCCCGACAGCGTGGTGACGAGCGGGATGAGCAGACCGACGACGAGCCAGTCGCCGATGCCGCTCACGAACTGGCTGACCCACAGACGGCGGAAGCGCTTGTTGGAAAGCACCGCTGAGTACGGGACTTTCACCTCGGGGATCGGCTGCGTGATGGCGGTATCGTCGGCCATCACACCACCTCGACCGTCGCCGTGCGCACAGCCGAGCAACCCATGTTGACGGCAACGGGCAGCGCCGCGATATGGCACGGCGCAGTAAGTACCTTGACGCCCAGCGCCGTGGTACGCCCGCCCAGAGCCGCTGGGCCGATGCCGGTCCGATTGATGAGCTCAAGCAGCTCGCGCTCGAGTGCCCCGGCGCCGCCGGGACTATCAGCGTCCAGCGGGAGGAGCAGCGCCTTCTTGGCGAGCCCCGCGACCTTGTCGAATGTCGTGCCCACGCCCACGCCCACGACGAGCGGCGGGCATGCGCCCGACGCTTTCGCCTCGACCGTGCGCAGGACGAACTCCTTCACGCCATCCATTCCGGCCGAGGGGTCGAGCATCGCGACGGCGGAGCTGTTGTCCGAACCGCCGCCCTTCAACATGACGTGCACCGTCGCACCCTTGCCCGGCCGCGTCGCGATCTCGATGAACGCGGGAGTGTTGTCGCCCGTGTTCGAACGATCGAACAGCGCGTCGCGCACCACACTCATGCGAAGCGCGTTCTCGCGGTAGGCCTCCCGCACCGCCTCATCAAGAAGCGGTTCCAGCGGTTCGCCGAGACACTCCTGCGCGCCAAGCTCCACACGCACCCACACGGTGCCGGTGTCCTGGCACAGCGGTACGCGGTCCTTCTCGGCGATACCGGCGTTGGCGACGAGCTGCTCGAGGACGCTACGCCCACGCGGAGAGGATTCGCTTTCGCACGCACGACGCATCGCTGCGAGCACGTCGGGGCGCAGCGTGGTGGCTGCGACGCCGATCGCCTCGCGTACCGCGAACGCTATGGCGCGTGCATCGGCCATCACTACGCTCCAGTCACGACCGCTGCGACACTCTCGGCGACACCCGCCGCCGAGGCACGCAAGACCTCAAGCTCAGCATCGTCGAGCGGAAGTTCGGGGATGGCGCGCACACCCTCGCGTCCCAGAGACGCGGGGACCGACAGATACACATCAGAGATGCCGTACTGGCCGTCCAGCAGCACGCACGATGGCTTCACCGCACCGGTATCACCCAGGACCGCTTCGACCATCGAGGTCACCGATGCGGCCGGCGCGTAGAAGGCGCTGCCGGTCTTGAGGAACGCCACGACCTCGGCGCCACCGTAGACCGTACGACGCACGACCTCGGCCACCTCATCGGCGGGCAGGATATCGGTCAACGCCTTGCCTCCGACGGTCGACAGCCGCGGCACAGGGACCATCGTGTCGCCGTGCGCACCGATGACGAGCGCGTCGATCTCGGCGACTGAAGCTCCGGTCGCCTCAGCGATGAAGTACGCAAAGCGTGCCGAGTCGAGCACGCCGCCCATACCGAGGACGCGGGATGATGGCAGACCCGACACCTTCCAGGCGAGGTAGGTCATCACGTCGAGCGGATTGGTGACGCAGATGAACACAGCTTCCGGTGACGCCTCGGCCGCTTGGGAGATCACGGAGCGCACTATCGAGCCGTTGGCGGCCAGCAGGTCGTCGCGTGTCATGCCCGGCTTGCGGGGAAGGCCCGCGGTCACGACGACCACGTCAGAGCCCGCCGTAGCTGCATAGTCGTTGGTGCCGACGACGGTCGATGCGAACTTCTCCACCGACCGTGCGTGCATCATGTCGAGGGCCTTGCCTTGCGGGATGCCATCGGCGACGTCCACGAGCACAACGTCGGCAAGCTCTTTGGTGGCCATCAGGAAGGCCGCGGTGGCTCCGACCTGGCCGGCGCCGATCACGGTCACCTTCGGAAGCGACATGGATATCCCCTCTCACACAACGCCGCGCCACGAGGGGCTTTTGTGCCCCCGCCGCGACACGGCGGATGTCCTTCTACTGACAGACGGATTCTACCACGAGCGCGGGCGTTTACCTGCTAGGACAGGTCGGCCGGGTAGGGCACATCCACCTTGAGACCCTGATGAGCAGCAAGGCGTTGCGCGAGGATAGGAGCGCTTCGCGGAAGCGTCCCCCGCGGCTCCGGTGCTGAGAGCGGCACATCGATATCGACGAGGAGGGTGTCATCGCCCGACATCGCTTCGGCCATCACCTCGCCGAGATACACCAGCGCGCTACCCCCATGGCCCGGCTCACCGGATGGCGAGCCATCGGGTTCCGCGATGATCACGAGCGAGGCAGCTGACAGACTCAGCTCGATGGCGAGTTCGAGTACCGCCTCCGACTGCAGGTCGGACTCGCTACGCGGTCCCATCACGATGATGTCTGGAGCACGCGAAGCAGTCTCTCGCAAGATCTCGGGATCGATCGCAGCGTCACCGGAAAGCAGCGCCACGCTGCCGAGGCGATCAAGCTCGGCGCCGAACGCCACAGAGCCCGGATCGGGGCCGACATGCGGGATGAGAACGCCCGCGTCTGGAACGGCGATCGCGACGCGCTGCCACCACTGATCCAGCGCCCGGCCTGAGTGCACGGAAGGAACTTCGCAGACGACGATGATCTCGGCACCCTGCGCGGCAGCATCGCTCACTGCGGCGAGCAGCGCGTCGGCGTCTGCGTCGGCGCTCGATCTGAACGAGTGCTGCACGACCGCGATGCGCACGTCAGCCTCCCGGGGCGGGACCGGCGGTGCCGGTCTCTCTAGGCTTTCTTACCCCCGGTGCGCTTGGTACTCGCCTTCTTCTTCGCGCCACCCTTCGCGCCTGCCTTACCCCGACCCTTCCCTTTGCCGCTAGAGCTTGCCGGCTTGAGCGGGCATTCAGGGTCGATGCAGATGCGCCACGGGCCCTTCTTGGTGTGGACGATCACGATGGGTGAGCCACAGTCACAGGTGTCCTCGGTCGGCTCGATATCGCCGCTCTGGGGCAGGGGGTAGGATGTGCGACAGTTCTCGAAGTTCGTGCACCGCACGTAGCGATTGCCCACGGCCGAGTACGCCACACGCAGGTCGCCGCCGTCGCCTGTGGGACAACCGGCCGCCCTGATGAGGATCTCCGGCCCCTTCTTCGTGGGGCAGTCCGGGCTCAGACACATCACGCGCGGCTTCTTCTTGAACTGCAGCACCTTCACCTGCGACGTCCCACAGACCGGGCACGGCTCGTCGACCGCGGCGAACCGCGCGTTCTTCGGCAGCGGATACGTGACGTCGCAGTCAGGGTAGCCCGAGCAGCCTACGAACGAGCTTCGAGTCTTCGGCGAGAACTTGATGAGCAGGTCGTGACCGGATTTCGGACACACGCCGACCTTCGCATCCTCGTCAGTGGCGCTCTTGAGCAGCTCGCCGACCTCCTCGGCGATCGGCACGAGGTTCTCCATGACGTCAGCGAGAAGCTGACGTGAATGTCCGACGACCGCCTCACGCGACGACCGTGCATTGGCGATGGCGTCCATCTCGGCCTCGAGCTCGCTCGTCATCTCCGGTGAGGTGATGCGGTCAGCGTAGGTTGTCAGCGCTTCGATGACCGTCCGGCCCTTGCACGTGGGCTCGATCGGGTCGTCGTGCACGTACTTGCGATCGTAGAGTCCCTGGATGATGTCGTGGCGGGTGGCCTTGGTGCCCAGCCCGATCTTCTCCATCTCCTGGATCAGCTTGCCCTGCGAGTACCGCGCGGGCGGCTGGGTCTGCTTGCCTTCCATGTCGGCACCGAGGAACGCGATACGCTCTCCCTCGGTGAGCTGCGGTAGGACTTCGTCCTTCTTGAGACCGTACGGGTACACCGCACGGAAGCCCGGCTTGACGACCACGTCGCCGCGCACGAAGAACGGTTGCCCCGCCACATCGAGATCGACGCGCGTCCCTTCGATGATCGCAGCGTCTGACAGCGTCGCCATGAACCGCCGGGCGATCAGGTTGTAGAGCTTGTAGGCTTGCGCATCCACTTTCTCCGGGTCCAGAGCGCCTGTGGGATGGATCGGCGGATGGTCGGTGGTCTCCTTCGCGCCACGCGTAGGCGTGAGAGGCCCTTTGCGCAGAATCGCCTGCACGTGCTCGTGATAGGCAGGCACCGCGTCGAGCGCCTTCATGATGGCGTGCAGGTCGAGGCTCGGCGGGTACACCGTGTTGTCGACTCGCGGGTAGGAGACATAGCCACTCATGTAGAGCGACTCGGCCACCCGCATCGTCTTAGCCGGAGAGAAGCCCTCCGCCGCAGCCGCGGCCATCAGGCTCGTCGTGTTGAACGGTACGGGCGGCTTGACCGTGCGCTTCGTGCGCTTGACCCCCGAGACCGTGCCCTCGTCCACGCCCGCGACGGCGTCGAGCACGGCGCGCGCCGCGTCCTCGCTCTTGAAGCGTTCAGTAGCGTGGCCTGCCGAGATGCGCTCGCCGTCTTTCTCGAACGCGGCCTTCACGACCCAGTAGTCCTCGGGAACGAACGCGTCGCGCTCCTTCTCCCGGTCGACGATGAGCTTGAGCGTGGGTGTCTGCACGCGACCGGCGGAGAGAACATCACCGTACGGACGACGTGTCTTGGTCTGATGCGCCAGGGTGAGGTAACGCGTCACGACAGCGCCCCATATGAGATCGATGTCCTGGCGCGTCTCGCCCGCCTGCGCGAGCTCCTCGGAGATGGAGTCCTGCTCGGCGAACGCACGCTCGATCTCACCCTTGGTGATGGCCGAGAACCGTACGCGGTGCACCGGCACGTCTTTGTTAACCGAACGAACGACGTCACGGGCGTCTGACCCGATGAGCTCACCCTCGCGGTCGAAGTCGGTCGCGATGATGACCTCGTCCGCCTTCTTCGCGAGATTCTTGAGTGACTGGATGATGCCGCGCTCCTTGGGGAGCTTGAGTACGGGAGCGCGTACGAGTGCGGGCAGCGACCCCAGGTTCCACTTCTTGAGATCGGCATCGTCGAACGTCTCGGGGAAGTCGACTGCCATGATGTGGCCCTTGAGCCCGATGCTCACCCAGTCCTCGCCATCACGGCGGAACGTGTACACCGGAGTGGAGTAGACCTTCTCGGCCTTAGGCTTGCCGATGGCCAGTATCTCGGCGATACGGCGGGCGGCTATGTTCTTCTCGGAGACAACGAGTCGCATGCATTGGTCCTGACTTCTGGAATCGGGCACTGCCTAGAGAGTATAGAGGGTGCCGTCAACCCCCTCCCATACAAGACCTTACCGCGCAGGCCTGACCCGCTGCCGAGAACTGCCGGCGCGCTACAGGCCGACCTCTGCGGAGCGCGCCTGCATCGCACCTAGTGCGAGCTGCAGAAACTCGTCTCGCTCCATGCCTAGTCCCACGCACGCCGCCATCTGTTCACGGCTGGCTCCGCGGGCGAAGGCCTTCTCTTTCCAGCGCTTCTTGAGCGAGCGGAGTTCGACGCCGGCAAGCGACTTGTCCGGACGCACAAGCGCAGCGGCCACGATGAAGCCTGTCGTCGGGTCCGCCGCGTACAGCGCGAGATCCATCCGCGACTCGCGCGGCGCCTTGTCGGCATGCGCGAGGATCGCGTGCAGCATCTCATCATCGATCTCGTCGGCGAGTAGCTCGGCGGTCACGATGCCGTGCCTCTCGAAGTCCTCGGCGGTCTCGGCATAGTCGAGGTCGTGGAGCAGACCGGCAAGCGCCCAGCGCTCGACATCGGCATCCCCCAGCTCGAAGTGGTGGGCAAGCGCCTCCATGATGATCTCGGTGGCAACGCAGTGATTCACGAGATTGGGATTGCCGATGCGCTCTGTGACGAGCGCCAGCGCCGTTGCGCGATCCATCATCGTCTACTCCCTCTCCTATGCCGAGCGAACCGCTTCGATGCGGGCGCTCAGCCACTCGGCCCACGCGTCCACCCCGTCGCCCTTGGTGGCCGATATCGGGAAGATGGGGGCGGTCGGGTTGAGACCCTTCACCACATCCTCGAACGCGGCGCGGTCGAAGTCGAAGACCTCCATCGTGTCGCACTTGTTGAGGATGACTGCCTCGGAGATAGCGAAGATGTCCGGGTACTTGAGCGGCTTGTCATCGCCCTCCGGTACCGACAGGATCATCACCTTCGCATGCTCACCGAGGTCGAAATCGGTGGGACACACCAGGTTCCCCACGTTCTCGATGATGAGCAAGTCGACCTCATCGAGATCGAGTGCTTCTACCGCACGACGAATCATCGTCGACTCGAGGTGGCAGGCACCGCCGGTGTTGATCTGGACTGCCGGGATGCCGTGCGCGGAGATCCTCTCGGCATCCACGCGCGAGGCGATGTCACCCTCGATGACCGCGATGCGGTACCGATCACGCAACGCGGCGATGGTCGCAAGGATCGTCGACGTCTTGCCCGCCCCGGGACTCGCCATCAGGTCGACGACAAACACTCCGTACTGCTTGAACAGGAGTCGGTTCTCCTCGGCAAGCGCGTCATTGCGAGCGAGAATGCCTTTCGAGATATCGATCTTCACACGCGTCCCCTTACGTTCAGTCGACGTCGATGCTGTCGATGCGCAGTTCGCGGCCCTGGAGCAGCGAGCACAGGTAGCTGCCGCATTCCGGGCACTTCACCGCGTAGCGGTCGTGCCGGAACTCCGCACCGCAGTCCATGCAGCTCGAGCGTGCTTCCAGCACTGTGATGCCGAGAGTAGCGTCCGCAGCGATCGTGTCCTTGCGGAGGACTTCGAATGCGAACTGAAGGGCATCCTCCACGATCTGCGTGAGCTCGCCAAATGTCACATCGACACGATTGATCCGCGTGGCTCCCTCGGCCTCTGCGGCTTCCACCGCCGACTTAAGGATACCGTCGCAGATACTCATCTCATGCATACTCAGCAGCCCTCCGGGTCGTCAGTCTTCTTCGAGTTCAAGCTTCTGTGCCCGGATCTTCTTGCGGAGCAGGATGCGCACCAAACCCATGCTGCCTTCGAAGAGCCCGATCATCGCACCTGCGAGCGCGCCCATGCTCACCGGCGACCAGTCCGGGGTGATCATGGCCGCGATGATGATGATGGCGACCCATACGACGCGCCAGTTCTCGCGCAACTTCTTGTAGGGTACGACCTCGAAATACACCAGATAGAAGACGACGATCGGAACTTCGAACGCGATACCGAAGCCGACCATGAACCACATCGAGAACTGCATCATGCTCGATGCGCGCAACATCAGCTCGAACGTCTCGCCGTTCTGCTCCACCAGCCACTGTGCACTGGGCTCGAGGATCAGCAGGTAGCAGAATGCGATGCCCCCGATGAACAACAGCACCGCGGCGAAGAACGTCCACAGGAACCAGCGGCGCTCCTTGGGCTTGAGGGCCGGCACGAAGAACGAGAGCGTGTGGTAGATGATGACCGGACTGCCGACGAGAAGTGCCGCCCACAGGGCGAGCCTGAAGCGGTTCGTCATGCCTTCCAGAACATCGAAGGTGAAGCTGCCCTGAGTGCCGATGACCTCTTTCGCGGGACCGACGAGCAGCTCGTAGATCTTGTCACTGAAGAAGTACAGACCGACCGCGAGTGCTGCGATGACGAGGACGACGATGAACAGTCGGCGACGCAGCTCAGCGATGTGACCCATGAAGGGCATGCGCCTGGGGGATATGGGCATGATTCAGCGCGCTCAGGCCTCGTCAGAGACCGGACGCTCCCCCTCTCCATCGTCACTTGCGGCCTCTTCCGACTGTGAGTCCGCAGGCACCGCTGTGTCACCCGCGGTATCTGTCTTCTCAGACTCTGGCTCGACAGTGGCATCGGGGGCTTCCTCGGCCATCTTCGCAGCGGCCTCGGCCTTCTGCTGCTGCACCTTCTCGCGGAAGTCCTTTCCCTTCTTGAAGGGATCGGCCTTGTCGGACTTGTCGCCTTCCGTGACATACATCTCGGCGCGGATGGTCGCCTCCATGACGTCCTGGTACCTCTTGAAGTCGCGGAGGAACCGGCCGATGGTACGGCCGAACTGCGGCAACTTGTCAGGACCGAAGAGGAGAAGAGCCACCACCGCGATGACGATGAACTCGGTACCGCCGACGCCGAACACCGCACCACTCCTCATAAGCGAACGAGAACCGGGCCGTTCCGGCCCGGAACCGTGGGTCACAGTCTAGGAGGATGCACCGGGCAAGGCAAGAGAGGCCCGGGTCCTCAGAACTCGCAGGCTTCCTCCATCGATGAGAACACCGGGAACACCTTGTCGAGCCCGGTGATCCGGAAGATCTTGAGTACGTTCTCCTTCGTGCAGACCAGCCGCAGCGTTCCGGAGCGCTCCTTCACCCTGCGGAGCCCGCTCACCAGGACGCCCAGACCGGAACTATCGATGAAACCGACATGCTCGAGATCGATCACGAGGTTGATGCAGCCATCATCCACTGCGTCGATGATCTCTTGCTTCAGCTGGGGCGATGTGTAGACATCGACCTCGCCCTTGAGAACGATTCGGCATACGCCGTCCAGTCTTTCAGCGCTGATGTCGAGCTCCATGTCCGAACCGCCTCACTACGGATTCACTGGCATCATCGATTGTACCGTGCCGCTAGCGCCTCTACCAGCGCACCGCAACGCGTGCACGGCAGGTGAGAACGGTGCCAGCTACGGGTAGGTACTCGGCAGTCAGAGCCGAACCCGTTGCAGAGGACGTCATGGCGCTCACGATCCAACTCCACACAGGTGACGAGTTCTGGACGCTCACCCTGACTGGAGACCTCGACTACAGCGAGTGCGCATCGTTCCGGATGACGATCGACCGGATCTTGAAGCACTCTCCTGACTCCACGATCGTCGACCTGTCCGGACTCGACTACCTCGATAGCTCCGGTCTTGGCCTGCTCCTCTCACTCTCCAAGGAGTATGGCGCGCATGGTGGACGGCTCGTGCTGGTCACGAACGAGACCGTCGACAACATCCTCGACCTCACGCGCCTGTCGGGCATCTTCTCGACCGCCGAGACGATCAGCCAGGCACGCGCCATGGTCGCAGACATCGCAGTGGACTAGCATCCTGCCTGCGTTGGACGAAAAACGGCCGACCCGTGACGGGCCGGCCGTTGTGTTTCTCTCGATCGACAGAGGTGCTACGGCGTAGTTGCCGGTGCACTCTCGGTGGTGGTCAGGCTCTCGCTCGCTACCCAGTCGGCGAGCAACTGGGAAGCGCTTTCCACCTGCCCGGTGCTGTTCGTCGTGTCCGCCGCGATGAACGCGCGCAGAGCATCAGGGGCACCGGCGTCACCGGCGTAGGTCAGAGCGAAGGCCTTGTTGCCGAGCACGACGACATCGTCAGGGCGGATGGCAAGCGCCTTGTCGTAGTACGAGACGGCGGCGAGCCACAGCGGGACAGATGCTGTCTGCTGGCCCGTCTCATAGAGAGCGACAGCCCACTCGTAGTAGCGGTGCCCGGCCCAGGCGAGAAGATCCGGGTTCTCCGGGTCCGCCGCAAGCGCGGCGACTGCCGCGTCTACCGCAGGCTGATACTGAGCGGTGATACCGCCGTCAGTCGTGGTGCCCGTCGCGTCAGGTGAAGACGAGTCTCCGCCGAAGCCGACGAATGCCACACCACCGAACACGAACGACAGGGCGACGACCCATATGACAGCCTTCACCCACACGGGCGTGCGGCTCTTGTCGACAGCCATGCGCAACACTCCTATCACAGAAGAGCGCAGTCCAGCCCCGCAGTTGCGGCACAGGTCTGCACGAACGATTCGTTACTCGGTGGGCGTGGTCTCCCCGGATACCGGAGTCTCGGATGTATCGGTGCTCATCCCGCTGATATCGGGATGACCCGCGGGCATCTCACCGGAGTTCAGCTGCTCATCCGTCAGCGTGGGAGCAGCCACGTCGCTGCTGGAAGACGAGGTGGATGACGATGCGGCGACTGAGCTGTTGCCCGTGGGAATGACGATGCCGATGATCACGCCGATCAGCAGCGCGATGACCGCCATCAGTGCGGCGACCGTCATGCTGACGTCCTGGCTGAAGAGAGACTGAGAGGCGGCCGGTGCAGCCTTGGGTGCCGACTTGGCCGCAGGCTTGGCGGCGGACCTGGTGGCAGGCTTCGTACCCGAGCCGGAGCGCTGGGCGCGCTTGGGTGCGGGAGTAGCTTCCTCTTCTTCGTCGAAGAAGAAATCCTGATCGCTCACGTGCGCGTACCTCCTGTATTGGCGACATCTACGGACCGAGCTGCGTTCATCTCTGCTCAGGACCTCGCGGAATTATAGCACGCACATGTGGAGAGGTTGTGTCCCTCCGTGACAGTGCGCGCTCGCTTCTCCGGAGGCCCGCGAAAGCCAGCAACGCCGCTGTGATAGCACCAACGGCACCCGTGGCATCACGGTTGAGCTCCACCGCCATCCCAAGCAAATCGCCGGCCAGGTAGCCCAACAGGAGCGCAGCGACCGGAATGATGTAGAGCGCCACCGCCGCTGACCGCTTCACTCCAGCGGGCAGCTCGACCTCCACCAGGTCCCCCACCTTGGCGCCAAGTCGATCGAGCACGTCATGCATGACAAGCTCGCCGCCACCGTCACGGTCACACAGCTTGCAGCCCTCGCACTTGGCTGAGAGCCCCATCGTGATCTCGACTCGGTCGCCACTGCGGGCGGTCACCGTGCCGCGTTCGAGCTCAGCGCTCACGATCAGTCGCGCAACTTCACGCGTACGCGCTCGAGCGCATCGGCGATCTCATCGGCGTCGAGCGTCGTGAACTTCCCGTCCTCGAACAGGATGCGCCCGTCGACCATGGTCATGAGCACATCCTCCTGGTTCGCCGTGTGAACAAGCGCACCGTAGGGATCCTGCGTCGGGACCTGGTGGTTCTGCGATAGGTCGACGGCGATGATGTCGGCCCTCTTCCCGGCCTCCAGTGACCCGACGAGATGATCGAGCTTGAGCGCCTCGGCACCGCCGAGTGTCGCCATACGCATGAAGCGCTGCCCGGTGTAGTACGCAGTCTCACCGCCGATGCCACGCTGCGTAAGCAGACCCACGCGCATCTCGTCGAAGAAGTCGATCGTGCTGTTGGAAGCGGGCGAGTCCGTCCCGATGCCCACGCGAATATCCTTCTCGACGAACGAGTGGAGCGGTGCGATACCCATTCCGAGCTTGAGGTTGCAGCGAGGACAGTGAGCGATGGAGACATCGTTGCGTGCGAGTATCTCGATGTCATGCTCGTCGACGTGCACGCAGTGCACGGCAAGTACGTTGGCGACCTCGAGCAGGCCCCACTGATAGACGTACTGGACGGGACTGACACCCGTCGGCATCCACAGCATGTCGGCCCATCCCGCCTGCTCGCGGAACTCCTGACCGAGCATCGAGCTGCCGTACTTCACGAAGTCGTATTCGTCCTTCGACCCGGCAAGATGTATGGCGACCGGCATGTCGGAGTCGCCGACATACTCGGAGACCGCCTTGAAGAGCGTCGGGTGGCACGAGTACGGAGAGTGCGGGGCAATGCCTACCGTGACGAGCGACTCATCCACCCTCGCTCGCCATGCGCCGATGTCCTCCATCGCGTATGACATCTCGGCAGATACCCTGCGCTTGTCCATCGTAGAGACTTCGCGGTAGAGAACACCGCGCAACCCGGAGCGCGACACAGCCTCCACAGCGGCACCGGAATCTGAAACGTCAGCGAACGTCGTGATACCGGATCGGATGGTCTCTATGGCGCCGAGCACCGACGAATCACGCCAGTCCTGCTCGTCGAGCAGCTCCTCTTTGGCAAGCACCTGGAGCTTCCACTTCGTGTACGGAAGATCGTCGACGACGCCGCGGAAACCCGAGTACTCGAAATGCGTGTGCAGGTCGATGAAGCCGGGCATGAGCGCAGCCTGGCCATAGTCGTGGACCTCGTCGTCCGGATACGCGGCAAGTAGATCGGCACGCGAACCGACCGCTACGATCGCGCCGTCTCTGACGAGAACGCCGCCGTCCTCGACGTGCGGAGATGCGATGGGGAGCACGTAACGGGCAAGCAGAAGCATGGCTACCTCCGGGGCGCTGCGATTCCGGGACTCAATGGTACACGCTCGGCACGCGGTGCTCCACCGCGCCTACTTCGTCGCGACGTGCACCGCCACGATGCCGAACGTCAGGTTGCGCCATTCCACTGCCGAGAAGCCCGCCTTGTGCAGCTCGGCAGCGAGCGCGACCTGCGGAGGGAAAGCGAGGATGGACTCGTTGAGATAGTCGAAACCGGACCGGTCTCCGGTGAGACTGCCGCCGAGGATCGGAATCACTGTGCGCAGGTAGAAGTGGTAGAGCGTCCTGAACGGCTTGAAGGCGGGCCGGCTGAACTCAAGAACGAGGTATCGTCCGCCCGGCCGAAGCACACGGCGCACCTCTCTGAAGTTCGCCGAGCGGTCAGGCAGATTGCGCACGCCGAACGCGACCGTGACCACATCGAAGCTCTCATCATCGAACGGCAGGTCTTGTGCATCGGCGACCTCGAACTCGATCTTCGTGGTGCCCTCGAACGACGCCGCCTTCTGCTTGCCGATCTCAAGCATCTCCGGCACGAAGTCGGTGGACATGATCTTCGCGGGGGCACCCTGCTGCGCGAGCGCCATCGTAAGATCCCCGGTACCGGCGGCAAGATCGAGAACCCTGCTGTCGTGACGAATGTCAGCGAGACGCACGGTACGCCAACGCCAGTAGCGGTCGATGCCGAGACTCGAAAGGCGATTGAAACGATCGTAGGAAGGCGCGATCGAACTGAAGATGCCCTTCACCCGATCGGTGGTGGGCTCACCTGGCGCCGGTTCGTGAGCCGCGCGGGTGTCCCTGTTCACGACTCACCCTCCATGAAGCGCCGATCGACCTTGCGCACGCCCGGGAAGATCGTTTCGTAGTTGACGCGGAACCACAGCGCCATGTTGTAGATGAAGTGCCGCCAATTGACGTTGGCCGGCCAGTTCAGTTCGGTCTTCTCGCATACCGTGGACTCGTTGAGCTGGTCGAGCTCCTGTTTGTACTCGGCGAGCAGAACAGAGCGCTCCGCTACCGGGTGCTCCATGATCGCGTCGATGCGCGCCATCGCCTTTCGGGCCTCGACGATGCGCTCCTCGGTCTGCTTCGCCGTCTTGGCATCAGCGATGCCTACCTCTGCTTTGATGGCATTGAAGCCGAGGGCGGCCTCGTAGGTCGAGTCCACCATCTCATCGCGCGTCATGCCGTCGGGCTCATAGTTGAGGATGTGCTTCCAGGACGGCTGCAGCAGCAGCTGCCGGTGCTCCTCAAGCGTGTGCGCGCGCAGCTTGTAGCCGTAGCGATCCGGATCGTCAAAGACCATCGAGCCCGGATCGAGAAATGGCGCCATCGGCCCGATGAAAGCAAGCAGCCGCTTGTCATCGTTCACGCGGGCATAGAGCTCGCGCACCGCAGGGACGGTGTCGAGCACCGATTGAGCGGTCTGCGTCGGGATGCCGGTCATGAAGTAGAGGTCGAAGCGCTGGCAGTTGTGCTTCAGCGCTGCCTCGATGCTGTCTGAGAGTGCCTCCCACAAGTACGGCTTGCCGAAAGCCTTCCGCACGGCATCGTCGTGGCTCTCGGCGGACACCTCGACCGAGTAGTCGTTGAGATTCTCGTTGAGGAACTCGTAGAACTCCTCCTCAGGCGGCGAGAAGAACTCGAAGCCGATGGGGTTCTTGAAGTCGATGCTCCGCAGACCACTGATGAACGCCTTGACGTACTCATCGCCAGCCTGACGGAAGTCGTTGAGAACGAAGACAGGGCCGGGTATGTGCTTGGCAATGTGTCCGATGTCGCGAACAAGCAGCTCGGGGTCGCGGAACGCCACCTTCTTGCGGCCGAAGTGGTTGCGGAACGCCACGGCAGAGCCACCGCAGGTCGCGCACGTCTTCGAGCAGCCGCGACACGTGAGTGACGCTGAGACCGGATAGCTCAGCCACCCCTTGAACGGCAGCGCGCTCATCATGTCACGATCACGGATGACCGAACGCATGGAGAACGAGTAGTCGAGCTTCACGTGATCGAAAGTGTCCGGCACGATCCCGATCTCGTTGGCCGTCACTGAACCGTCGCGCCCCTTGTAAGTGACGTTGGGGATGTCGGCGACGCTGCCGCCGCTCTTCAGCGCATACATCAAGCGGGTGAAAGGCTCTTCGGTGGAGTCGCCGCGCACCACATAGTCGATCCAGGGATAGCTCACGATCTCCTCGTGGAAGTAGCTCGCAGTCAGACCCCCGAACACGACCGGCGTCGTGGGATGGTACTTCTTGCACAGCTTTGCTATCTCGACAGAGCCGTGCGCGTGAGGCGCCCAGTGCAGATCGATGCCGAATGCGATGGGATCCATCTCGCGGATCGCTTTCTCGACGTCGAAGTTGGGCCGGGAAAGCATCAGGACCGCGAGGTTGACGATGCGTACCGTGAGCCCATGACGCTCCATGTACTCGGCCATGGTGGTGAAGCCGAGCGGATACATCTCGAAGATGGGGCTGGATGGGACGAGGTCCGAGACGGGTCCGTACATGATGGACGTCTCTCGGAAGTCATACACGCTGGGTGCGTGGAGTAGGACGAGATCAGCCTTGGGCATGCGGCATTTCCTTCATGACGCGGCGCGGCCGTCCGGGGGTACGGTCTGCCGAGGCGGTCGTTCGAAACCGCCAGAGTATAGCATAGCGAGCGGTACGCTCAGCGGGAGCCGACCGTGCCGAGCGGCACGTGACACTTGCACGCAAGGGACTTGATGTCGCACGGCATGCGCACCTGATTGATCTCCATGCCCTCTGGCCTGTCGATCTTCACTGCCGGCGTCAGCAACAGCACTCCGCGGATGCCCGCCTCGTCCAGTAGTTCGAGCACGATCTGAACCCATGAAGGCGAGCAGGCGACGAGCGCCACATCGATACCGAGCCCGCGATCGATCTTCGGCAGATCGGTGATGTGCTTGATCTCGATCCCACCCACGACGCGTCCCGCGTCCTCGGGAAGCTCCGAGTAATACGCTATGGGCTTCACGCCGTAGCGATCCGGAGGGAAGACGATCTCGAGCGCCTGCAGCATCGCCGCACTTCCCACCTTGAGAATCGGATACTCATCAGACAGGCCGAGGAACCCCGTGAACCTCTCGAACAGCACCTCGGGCTCATACCCCGCACCGGGCCTTCCGATGTCTCCTACGAAGGAGATGTCACGGCGAACCGTCTCCTCCTTGATGCCCAACTCCTCGGCCAGCTCGCGTGAAGTGATACGGGGCGGAGCACCTACCCGAATCAGTTCGCCCAGGTAGCAGTGGTAGAGCGAAAGCCTGTAGAGCGTCGCGTCCGGAGCGGTGCGCTTCCCAGCCATCGGTCCTCCTGTGACGGATGATGCAAGACTGGTGCGCATTATAGCAGCGTTTCGGGATAAAAGTAACGAAGTTTGCACGAAGTACCTGGTAAACGGTGCGCTGGACCACACTTCAATCGTTACTCGTCAACGGTATCGAGCGGTTCTGGAAGCTCATCACCGACATCCAGCGCATCGGCGATCCTCCAGGTCCCGTCGCTGACCTCGAAGACAAAGACGGTCGCTTCAGGCCAGTCGGGATGTTCATCGTCAGCCTTCCAAACGACCACCACATCCGCTGAGGATGTCGTCTCGGCACTGAGATAGGGCTCCTCCCAAAGAGGGATCGGAGGAGCAGTCGCCTCGCTGGATTCCGCCAGCGTTGCAGCGACATCAGGATCCACGAAGTAGGGCGTGTACTTCTCGGCATCAGCGACTGAATCGCGCCGGAGTTCCAGTACCTCCTGCATCGCGACTACGGCGGGGTGGCGGTCGTCCGCGGCGGAACAGCCGGCGATCAGCGCAACAAGTATGGTTGCTGCAACAACAAGCACGATTCCGCGGGATGTGCGTGGGGTTCTCGTGGGTGTCATGGTGTGGGTGTCGCCTCTCCAGAGCCAGATTCTTCAAGAGTGGTGACCGCATCGACGAGCCAGCGGCCGTCCTGTATCACCAAATCGTAGCGCAAGCGATACTCTACACCGACCTCGGTACGCATGGTCTCACCGGTGTCGAGGTTCTGATGTATATAGTCCCAGACCTCTGCCGTTGTCGCGCTCGCAGACTCGTCATCGATCACACGCACCTCCTCGAACTCGATCGACGCAAGCGTCGCGAGCAGAAGCACGCGAGCCTCGCCCAGCGCCGCCATCTGGTAGTACTCCGTGAACGCCTGGTCTTCGGTAGCGACCGAGCCGAGCGCGTTCATGTCCTGCTCGGCGAATGCCCGAACGAGCGCATCGTTGTATGCGCGAACCGCGGCTTCCACGGCCTCATCGCCAGAATCAGAGGTGACTGGTTGCGTAGTGCACCCGACCGGCAGCAACACAAGGAGAACGAGTGTCGCAAGAAGTGTCCGCCGCAGAGTCCTCACTGGAAGTACACCGCGTGAAGAGAGTCCGACAGTAGCGACGTGCCGAACAGGGACATCAGGGCTAGCACGAAGGCGATCAAGAGGAACCAAGCAGCTCGACTGCCGCGAAGTGCGAAGAAGCGGCGCATGTGCAGATACGCGCCGTATGCGAACCACGTGACAAGAGACCAGGTCTCCACGGGATCCCACGCCCAGTACCTGCCCCAGGCGTGGTACGCCCATATCGAGCCGGTGAGCATGCCCACACCCCAGAGCGCGAAGGCAAGACCGGCGAATCGATATGCCGCCGCGTCCAGAACACCGAGGACATCCTCGTCGGCCGGACGCGACGCCCGCGCTGCGCTGCGCACGTAAAGGAACGAAGCCCCAAGAGCAGTCAGTGCCGTTGCGAACGCAAGCACATAGAAGGTCACATGCAGGACGAGCCAGAGTCCGCTGAAGGTAGGCGGGAGCATGTGCGCCTCGGGGCCCGAATACACAGCGAACCCTATGAGGATGGTCGATGCCGGATACAGCACCAGACCGAGCTTGAGATCAGACCGACCCCGGATCGCAAGGTAGAGAGCCAGAGCCCCGGTACCCAGCGCATACGCCGACAAGTTCTCGTATCGCGACACGTAGGGTCCGTGACCCACGACGATCCATCGCGCCGCAAGTGCCGCCATATGGACCGAGAATCCGGACGCCCCCGCGATGACCTGGAGTCGCACCAGACGAGCGCCCGAGTCGAACACGACCGCGACGAATGCAGCGCCGTACAGCGCCGCGGCGATGACGTGCATACACGGATCCAGGGTAGCCAGAATGGAAGTCATCGCTCGGCCCCATGCCGATCATCAGAGGTCATTAGCAGACGCAGGTACTCTCGGCGATACAGCTCCGAGAAGCGAATCGAACGCCACGATACCACGCTCGAGCCGTCTTCCGTCTTTCTGATGCACACCTCCCGCGGAGTTGCCAGGTAGATGCACAGCGCTCCGGCGAGGATCACGAAGTAGCTGACGAACAACGCTGATATCCCGTGACTGGACACATACGAGAGTCCCGCCCATCGGCCTACCGCGTCGACGGCCACTGACAGATCGCTCAGTCGCACCGCATCGCCTGCGCCTAGTTCGTCGGTCTGATCGACGACGACCCCGTCCGCCTCAAGACGGAGCACGATCGTTGCGGGGACGCCCCCGATCTCGTCCGCAAGACACTTGGAACGCAGAATCCGTCCGTCGGGCAGCGGGACATCGGCATACGAAGGAGTATCTGGCGCAAACGGCTGGTCCAGGTCGATACGTATCAGCCGCTGACCGTAGGCCGGATCGGTCAGAGAGATGAAGAACGAGTATCCGTAGTCCTGGGTCTGATACAGCTCGACGCTATCGAAGCTTGACGGGGCGTTGACGGCGACCCGTCGCTCGACGGCCGTCCCGTCTTCCTCGATGAGGATCGCGCTCTCCAGCGAGCGGAGCGAACCGTCGTCCCAGTACTCCGGGGCCACCGACACAAGAGTGAGATCACTGCCGAGAACCGCGCTCGAACCCAGCAGAGAGGACTCCCCGACGAGGGGCATCTCCCCGGCCTCGAACACCTCACCCTCGGTGAGATGAACGTATCCGGTCGCACGCGTGACGCTCACCAGCGCGATGGCAGCGATCGCTACAAGCATGCCCGCGTGCATGAACGTTGGACCCGCGTATCCCCAACGGTGGCGGACATAGCGGATCGCTCCGTCCTCGGCCTCGGGAAGTCGCCTATACCCGAGTCTCTTCAGCGTCGCCAAGAACTTCTCCGCGTTATGCAGCTCGAATACATCGCTTGCCGAGCCGCACTCCCGACGCGTGGCTCGACGCCAATCGCGACGCCCCAGATGCACCACAGCGACCGCCAGCTGCAGCAACAAGACGAGCACGATCACGCGGAAGACGGGAGACGTGTAGATGTGGTCGGCACCGATCCAGGAGAGTGCCTGATCGATCGGTCGGTCGCCGATAAGCGCTGCATCCTGCGGGATCACTTGAGCGAGCACCATGAGGATGATCGCCGCGCACAGGGTGCTGAGAACCAGGCGTCTACCGAGGAGCAGCTTCCTCATTCGCGCTACCCAAGACGTGTGACCAACTCCCTTTGCTAGAAGACGCGCAGCGCCGACTACCAGTTCTCCGTCGGGTCGGTGGAGATGGTGCTGCCGTGACCCGCTGTACACGCAGAGTCATCGGAACCGCAATCCTGCTTCGTGTATGCCGCGCCACTCACCCAGTCGTACGAGTCGACCTTCATGTTCGCCTTGTTGCCGTTGTAGGCATAGCGACTCGGCATCGATCCCGTGTTGTCTCCCACGAGACGCTCCAGCTTGCCCCCGTGCGGCACGATGATGTGACAGTTGTAGCACGGTGCCGTTTTGTGGTTGTTGGCCCTCTGGTGAACCGTCTGGTTGGCGATGCCCTCATGGCATTCGTCACACAGCAACCCGGTCTGCGTGGGCGAACCGGGCGGAAGCCCGTTCAGGCCGTTGATCGTGTATGGATCCCCGTTCGCATCGTTCGGCCAGTAGGCACGCAGAACGTGCGGAATGCTCGAGCCGTGAGGACCAGTCGCCGCAGCAGAATCGCTGGATGCAGTGTGGCAATCGGAACAGAACATCGTCTGTACGCCAACGTCCTGCCATTCTGCTTTCATCCAGCTCGCCGGGAGGGGATTACCAACTGCGGCCGCCACCGGGTGGTAGGAGCGGTTCGCCGGGTTGAACTCAAGTGCCACGTTCGTCCACGCCGTCGCGCCGGAGCCGCCCCACGACGTGACATTTGCGTTCGCACCGGAGTGGCACTTGAAGCAGACCTGATACTCCGCTGTCGCCTCGGTCGTTGTTCCGTAGACACCTGCGGTGCCGCTGAACGACGGCCAGGTCGTCATCGAGATGCCACTGACGCCGGCGATCGGTGATGTGCTCTGCGCGATGGCGTTCGTACCCAGCGTATGCAGTGTCGAGCCGGACGCGCCATCGCCCGCCACGTGAGGATCATGGCAGTCCTCGCACTCGACATGCTTGTTCGCACCGATGTCGGTCTGCGTCTCATCGGCCTCGTGCTTGGCGGAATAGGAGCCGACAGCGTGCTGATGGACGACCCACGGCGAGCTCGTGTTCGCATAGCCTGAGCCGAACAGCGTGGCGACCGACTGCGACGCGCTGCCCATCGATTCGACGCTGTAGCCATCGGTTCCACTCGAACCGGAGTGACATGCGAAGCACAGGTGCTCCTCGGTTGGCGTACCCGCGGCGCCCAGAGCCTTGGCGATCCGGTCCTCGGCGGAAGTATGCAGACCGATCTTGTACGTGCCGGTCTGGAACAGTCCGGAGTCGTTCTCATCGTCGTGGCACTTGGTGCAGTTCGGCTCGAAGGTCGATCCGTCGTCGTAGCCGACCTTGGTCGCGTTCGACACTACGTAGTCATGCGCCTTGCCGACGTAGTCCGCACCATCGATTACCGGAGTCTGCTCTGACCCTCCGACCTTCTGCTCGGTGCTCTTCGTCTGCGCCTGATCATGGCAGCTTACGCAGATACCGTAGGGCGCCGAACCCGAGAAGTCCGTGTTCGAGCCCGTGCCACTGTTGTCACTGATATCGGTCCGGAGGTTGGCACCCTTGTCGTCGTTGAAGTAGTTGTGGTCCGTGTGACAGCTCACACACGCGAGCACGTTGTCCGACGTCGGATATGTCGAGGTATCCCCCGGCGCCACGTCAGGCACAGCCGCATCCATCACGTGGTGGTAGCTCGCTGTAGAGTCGTCCATCGCGCTGTAGCTCAGGTGGCACAGGTAGCACTCCATGCCACCGTTGGAGACACCGCTGCCAGGAGCGTGGATGTTCACGTCCCCATCTGCGGTCATCTCGCCGTGGCATGTCAGGCACGAGGGCGCGTCATCACGATAGTGGCCCGCAACCACCGGCACCTTGAGTCCGGTCTTGGCGACATCGTTGCGAACCGTGCGATCGATCCCCTCGAACTCGGCACCCGCCTCGACTATCGCGTACGCCGAGCCGTTCCAGCCATACGGGTCAGTGTTGCTGCCCGAGGAACCACACGTCGTGTGGCACGTGAAGCAGAACTCACGGACGCCCGTCGCGTCACTCAAGTCGAGCTCGTTCGCGTCGTCTCCGACGGCGATCGTCGTACCTGACGCCGTCTCTGTGAAGACGACGAGGCCATTGGGGGTCGCCGAGCCGTGCGGGTTGTGGCAGTCGTAGCACGGTAGCGCCGAACCGGCCTCCAGTGTACCCGCCGTCTCTGTCCGATGCCCGAAGCGGGTATCCGCGGTCTGTGTTGCGCTTCCGCCTGCGTCCGCGGGGTAGTACTGCTTGATGTTCTCGCCAGTCGTCGTGCCGTCATGACAGTCGAAACACAGCGTGAAGTCTTCGGACGTGAACGCCGAGACAAGCCCGTCGAACTCGTTTGCGGCCCGATGCGATGCGTGACAGTACAGGCAGTCGCCCGCGACTCGTGTCGGTTCCGTGGATGCCGGGATCGCCGCATGTGGATTGTTCGCATCATCGAGGTAGCCCGGGAATGTGCCCGCCGTGGGGTAGCCGGTCGCGTTGCGGCTCGGATCCGTCAGTAGCGTGCCGTATCCGCCGTCCTCGTACCAGTCAGCAGTCGCATTGTGGCACGCGAGGCACCAACCGTTGCCCGCGGCCGCGACCTCCACACCGTTGACCTCCTGCGCAGGCAGCGAGCCACGATCGTCCGGATCCTGGTGGGGTGAGTGGCAGTCGGAGCAGACGTCGGTCAGGTCGGATGTCAGTTCGTAGGTCTGCTCGACCGAATGCCCGCTCAGCAGATCCTCCGAGAAGGAGTTCTCGGCGCCGGACTCGATGTTGCCGGCCAGCGCCCCGTCATGGCACGTGTAGCAGACAGACAGCTCCCCGGCCGTCTCCCCGGTCTGGCGGAAGAGCGGACCCTCCTCAACGGCGACATGCGGCGTGTGGCACGATGCACACAACGTCGATGCACTGGTGTAGCTACCGTGCGGTGACGGTATCCAGTTTGCCGACACAGGTCCCGCCGTATCGGATTGCGCAGAGATGTTGCCAGCAGCGTCATAGGCCTTCACGGCATAGTAGTAATCCTGTCCGGGGATCCCCGTGGTGTCATTGAAGGACGCAGCGGACACGTCACCGATCGCAACGAACGGACCGGCCGGGTTCGTCGCGCGCAAGACGATGTAGCCCACCGGGCCGCCGGTGGATGCATCCCAGGATACGCTCGCAATCACCGGATTCGCGCCCGCGACTGCCGCCACATCCGTGGGTACACTCGGCGGCACTAGATCCGTGGTGCTGCCGAATGCAGAGAACTCCATCGACTGCACGTCATTGGCATTCCCCGTCGTGTCTGCTACCGCTCCCGCGGCTACCGTGAGCGTGTAGATGGTGTCCGCCACCTGGGTGTCGGTCGTGAGGCGTATGGTTCGCGCGTCTTGCCAGGCGGCGTCAGACACCGCGATACCATCGCTCACCGTGAAGTCCGCGCTATCGGGAGCCGAAATCTGGTCGAGTGCCTCGCTGAAGATGACATCAACGGTGTTCGCATCGATCGCTATCACCGACTGCACCGTCGGTTTCACGTTGTCTACTAGCAGTGAGACAACGGTCAGGAACTCATTGCCCGCCTGATCGCCGAAGAGTGCCGAGACCTCAAGACTCTCGCCATCTGCCTCAGGCACCTCGAATGCAGGATCCCACGTCGAGTAGTCTCCCCCACCCGTGTCAGTCGCGTTCGCCCAGGTCTCGATCGCCACCCATGTGCTGCTGTCGAAGTCCCACCAGGCTGCAGGGTCGGTGAGACGTTTCACCGATACCTTGACCCACGCGACACCTGACAGCGCATCGAGTGCGGTACCGGTGATCTGGTACTCAACGCCGGGCGCCAGCGAAATGACCGTACCGTCTGCCGGCTGCGTGATGACAGAGGCGACGGGGTCGGGCGCGACGTTGTCGACGACGATGTGCTCTCCGGACAGTGGCGAGGTCAGCGTCCCGAAGGAGGCGACCGTCGCCGGCGCATCTACCAGAATCGCCCCATTGACCACCTGAGAGCCCAGTCGCTCAGCATGAGCGCAGAGCTCGGCCACGTCGTAGGCGATCCACACGTCCGCGGATCCACCACTGCTGATATCGATACCCAACGCCGAGAAGACCGCGTTGCCCTCGGCACCATAGGTTCCACTTCCGAGAAGCCCATCCTGAGCTGGCTCGAAGATGCCGTCACCGTCGTCGAGGTAGAGCTTCACGGCAGCGATAGAGCCCGCCGCGACCGTCGGCGGCCGGTGGACCGTCACGGAGTTCACGGAGACGTCCCCGTCGGATGCGGCAAGCTTCAGGTTGTCGACGAGCACGTCTGCCGCAAGCGAACGGACGTAGGTGAACTCGGCCGGCACGTGATCGGAGTTCGTCACGGTGAGCGTCGGGCGCTCCACCGTGAATACCGGCGGCGTGGCGGGCAGCGGGAGACCCGAGACAGTCTGGATGTTGGTCGTGCTGGCAGCTGTGACCTTCGCGTCCATCGTCGCACCGTCAGCGGCACCGGAAGCAACGACATATGTGATGAGGTACTGCTCGGGTGAGTCTGACACGGGCTCGCCGACAGATACGACCGCGTTCGCGCCGGAGAAGGTCGCCGCCGAAGCGTTGAGCTTCACGTCGCCGCCATCCAGAGCGCCGTCATCGTTCACATCGCGGTAGACATAGACTCCCGAGATGTTCGTGGCCGGCGATGCCTTGCTGTCATTGACGGTCACGGTCTCGACAACGGGGCCGCTGGTGTTGCCCGCAGTCCGCGCTAGCGAGAAGCGACCCACCACGACCTCTTGTGACGGTGACACGCTCGATGCCGTGGGTGAACCCGCTGTGTGTGCCGAGAAAGTCACTGTGTTGGGGGTACTCGCCGTGTACTCTACGACGACCTCGATCTGGGTCACACGCAAGGTAGTGTTCATTGCGAATGAAGTCGCCTGGACGACAGCCTGTAGATTCGCGACGTCCGTCCACGTCCAGCTGCCGCCACCCGGTCGAGATGTGAGCTGCTGAGTGAGCGTCTGATAAACTCCGCCGTTCTCGGTGACCGATCCCGTCGTCGTCGCAGGCGTCCCCGAACCGAGTGCGAGCCCGTAGGTCAAACCGACCGTCGTCGAACCGCCACCCATACTCTTGATGGACCGCGCCACCACCCGTAGCGTGACGCTGGTGATCGTGCCAGCTTGCGCGGGGTCGGCGACTCCGACCCTCAGTGGATTGGTGCCGCCGGTTGACACGTACGTGGAGTCCGCGTCATTGGTCAGGACCGCCGAGAGCGTCGTGCCCGAATTTGCGGCCCAGCCAGTTGAACTCACCAAAGCATCCGGGGCAAGAGTCAGCGTCGCCGCCTGTGCGTTCACCGCAGCGAGCAACACGGAGCCGACCAGCACAGCAACCAGCCCGGCGCGACGCGCTCGGGCTGCTGGTCTACCCCGACGGACGATATCTGTGCAACTTAGGCGCATGGCCCCCCATGTGCGCTGGACGGTAGGTCTGTCCCAGAACCACACCAAATCATGTGATTCATGTCACAACGATACTGCCACATCGCGACCCCGAACACATCCCCCTACCAGGGTGATTCTGCAGTCGTGGAGGCACTCCTGCTCTATTCCGAAGCGGTCTCCTCGAAGCGGATGTTGTAGACGACGACCTCGCCTGCGTCAGCATCCGTGACATAAAGGCGACCACTCTCGGCGACCCAACAAACATCGCGCGGGCTCGCCAGCGCCGCTTCTGACTCCGTCACATCATCTGTACCGAACAGACGCACGCCGTCCTCACCAACCGCTACGACTGCCGCTGCAAACGTGTCAGTCACGAACTCCTCCGCATCCCCCCAGCCGACGATCCCACGTGGCAGCGAGTAACGGTCCGGCAGGATGCGCACCAGATCGCCGGTCTCGGCGTTCAGAACCAGTACCCGACCCGCATTGGAGTCCGCGACGTGCAAGCCGTCATCGGCCAGGAACATGCCGCCCGGGTATGTGAGCGACGGCGCCAGCCCCTCGCCGAGCGAACGCACGAGTTTGCCGTCGTCCATCGAGAAGACCATGATCAGGCCGGTCTCGCCATCAGCGACGTAGAGCTCTCCATCGGCGACAGCGAGCGCGGTCGGCTGTCCTGGCAACGTGGAATCACGGCCGATCACGGTGATCAGCTCGGGGCCGTCGATGCTGAGCAGCAGCACGCGCGAAGATGCAGAGTCGATTACCGCGATGCGGCTCTCGTCGACGATAGCTACGTCGAGGACGTAGACGTCCGTTCGACCCTCCACGGCCGGCACAGGAATATCGGCAAGACGCCCACCATCGAGCGTGAACACAGCTACGGCGCCAGCTTCCGATTCGGCGACGTAGATACGCTCGCCGTCCGTGTCGATGCCGAGAGGATTCTTCAGGGCAGGTTGATCGACAGCCGGGAACCGGCCCGCGTAGGTGATGTCGTCAGTACTCCCATCCGGGAACCCTGCGAGACCGACGCCCTCGGGCAGCGGTTCCGGCAGCGACGCGAACACTATCGCCGCACCGACAGCGATGATGACGATCATCGCCAGGATGATCAGCCGTGGCGAGACACCCTTGGAGGCGCGCTTCTGCATCCATGTTCCTTTCGCGTGACACAACCCGTCAGTCGATGGTAGCAGGTGCCCCTGACTACCGTCAGGCGGCGCTCATTCGATCTCGCCGAGCGGAGTCGCCTCGACCGTGTCGACAAGCCACGCGCCGTCCTGCAGAACCAGTGTGTAGGTGGTCTCATACGAGGCAAGCAGCTCCTCGCTCGTGTAGAGCAGCGTGGTGAGCGAGAAGTAGCGGTAGCGCCAATCCTCAGTCGCGGCAACGACCGCGCTCGTCTCTTCCATGGATGCCGAGCGAACCGTGAAGGCAAGTAGCTGTTGCTCGATGACACGGTCCTTCTCGCGGTTGAGCTGGATGTAGGAGTCGACGCGAACTGCCTCATCTGGAGTCATCGTGCCAAGCGCGATCTCAGAGTTCGCCATCTTGTAGCTGAAGCTCACCCAGTCGAGATATGAGGCTACGGAGGACTCGGGCGTCGAGAGGTCCCAGGGGGCGGGTGCGCTCCAGGTGGATGGGTCACCGGGACCGGTCGAGATGCTCGCATTGGTCGAACACGCCGTCAGTGCCGCGAGTGTGAGGGTGGCGGTGGCGACAAGAGCAAGAGTTCTCGTGTAGGCTTTCACGGGTATTGTGATAGCTAGAGGCTGTTCACGTGACACTCGGCGCAGAACGTTGGGTTATGGCACTCAAAACATGCCTGGGCGCCTTGTTCCCGGACTGCGACGTAGTGCTGTGGTATCCAGCCCACCGTCGGGTCACTGCCCTCGTGGTGGCAGCTGTTGCAGAACTCAAAGCTCTCGGCTCCAGCATCGGTACCCTTGGCGTGGCAGTTGGCGCAGACTGCGGGATCGGCCTTGCCGGCCGTACCGTGATCCACAGAGAAATCCTCCGGGTGCGGCATCACTACGCCGTGGCACCCGACACAGAACTCTGACTCCACGTGACACGTGCGGCAGTAGCCGGGCCGTTCCTCATTAAGCTTCCAGTGCCCGGACGAATCGCCGCCTTGCGAGTAGAAGCCAAGCTCCTCGTGATTCTCGGGCATGAGCGGGAAGTCGGCGGGGTGGCAAGCAGAGCACTCGCCAGGCGCCCGATATGATGTCTCGAGACCGTGACAGCCCTCGGCCCGGTAGCACCCCTCCATGAGCATGAAATCCTCATGTCTGGTATTCGGTTCGCCGGTCTTGGGATCAACCAGAGCGAGATCGAAATCCTCGACATGTGCCACCCGGTTGTGGCACATCGTGCAGTGGATGTCGTTCTCCTCATGGATTGCGTGGTTGATGATGATGCCTTCGCTGGCCGTGATCACTCGAGTATCCAGGTTGTGGCACTGGGTGCACTGCTCGGCACCCATCTCCTCCTCGTTCTCGGCAAGGTGACTCTCGGCGTTCAGCGGCAGTTCATAATTGTTGGTCACGGTGAGTACAAGCTCACCAAGAGCCTTCGCCTTCTTGAGCGTGAACGTGATGGGGTTCGCGTTCACCGGCTCGTGACACGACATGCACGAGACCTTGTTGTGCGTGGAGTGCTGGTACGCGGTGATGGTGTCGTCCTGAACCTTGTGGCACACCTCAGCACAGAACCACACGGTCGAGGTAGCACCGAACGCTATCACGATGAAGGCGGCCAAGCCCATGAGGGCGACGCTGGTCCAAACGATGGCTCGCGGGCGACGCTCCGGGTCCTTGAATGCAGTGAGTCCTATACGCGGCAAGAGATGCTGACCCTTCACTCGCTAGAAATCGATTCCGACGCGTTCACCGGGGACCACACCGTGGCAGATGAGGCAGTTGCCGTCCCAGCCTTGCGGATAGTGTATGAGCATCGCGCCGTTGCTCGTTCCATGCGGATTATGACACGAAGTGGTGCACGTAAGTGGCGCCTTCGCATTCACGTCATAGTAGGTCGGCCTCACGGGATGCCCATTGTTCTCATCGTACGCCGTATGGCACCTCAAACACACGTCCGGGTTCTCATCCACCAGTATCGGGGCGTAGTCCGAACCGTGTGGCGTGTGGCACTCGATGCACAGCGTGTCGAAGTGAGCCGAATCGTCATACGTCGTTTGGATCGCCTTGGCGTGGCACTGGTAGCACATCTCGTTGTCCCTGGCCGCGAGTAGCCCAGGATAGTCCGCGCCGTGCGGATCGTGACAGTCGGCGCAGTTCAACTGAATCGTCCCGACCGGGTGATGGCTCGGCTTGAGGAAGTCGTTCTTGATGTCACCGTGACACAGGTAGCACACGTCCGGCTGCTTCTTGATGAGGAGCGGCCGGTAGTCCGAGCCGTGCGGCTCATGACAACCCGTACAGTTGTCGTAGAGGAACGGATTGTGCTGCACCGGCTTGAGGCTCAGCGGCGCAACACTCGGGTGACAGGTGAAGCACAGGTCGCGCTGGTTGTCGACGAGGATTCCGCTGTAGCGCGAGGCATGCGGGTCGTGGCAGTTCGTGCAGAAGCGACCCTCCACCGGCGGGTGCACCTGCTCGCGTGAAAGCTCCGGCCCCATACGGTGACAGGTAATGCATAGGTCCTTCTCGGCATACTTGAGCAAGAACCTGTTGTCCGAAGCGTGCGGACTGTGACAGTTCGTGCAGAACCCGCCTTCGAAGGGTGCGTGCTGATACTCGTAGCCCAGCATCTCGCCCATGTCGCCGTGGCAGATCCAGCAGATCTCGTCCTTGGGAGCGGTGAACTCGGAGTCGGCACCCTTGATCTGCTCCTCGGTGACGCTCTTCACGTCACCGCCGGCCTCCTCGGCAGTCTTGCCCTCCGCCGAGTAGAACACATCGACCACGAGTTTGAGCGGGAGCCATTCGACGAGCGTCTTCGTGCGTTCCCAGGTCAGTTTGGCGCCCGAGAGAACCGTCGTCTTCTTGATCTCGCCGTGCGGAGTGTGGCAGGTGGTGCACCCCTTCTGCTCGAACGGCAGGTGCACGGTGTTCATCGCGAACGATGGGATAAGCTCGGAATGACACTGAAGGCATTCGATGTTCTCGGTGATGACTCGGATCTCGTCCGGACCGTAGGAGACCCAGGTCTCGACGATAGTAGCCACGCTACAAAGTAGGAGTAACAGCGCCAGGATCGCGGCGAACGCCGCCCTCCCACGCCGGTTCGGGCCCCCATCGATGTCCAGTTGGTCCTCGGAAGCGACGACGCTCCCTTCGAGGATGTCTGGATCGCCCAAGAAACCTCCCCATCGAGTCATCCGGCGGCCGCCACGGTTGTGCGACACGCTCAGTCAGAAGTCTAGCATGGCGGTTCGTCGAGATTGAACAATACTTAAGGCATTCCTCACCAGATGCCGGACTCCTGTACGTGTTTTCGGCACTATTCCAACGAAGGGTTAGTTCAGCAGCCGGATCATCTGGACCCGGTTGTTCTCCTTGTCGGCGACAACGATGAAATTCCGGTACACCTCGACGTCGTTGAGGAAGTTGAACTGCCCCGGATCTACGCCTCGCTCACCATATGTGACGATGAACTCCCCTTCGGCCGACAGCCTCGTGATTCCGAATCGGAACGCATCGGCGAAAAGCACCGACCCGTCAGCTGCGACCGCAAGTCCGCGTGGCAGTTCGATGAGCTTCTCAGGCTCGTCGTCACCGGCAGTGGAGGTTGCGGCGCTCGTCTCGGCAGACTGTGCCGGCTCGCCGAAATTCCAGAGCGGCTCCCCCTCCGGCGTGAACGCCGTGACCCGCGCATGGTTGGAGTCCGAGACGTACACCGTGCCGTCCTCGCCAACAGCGAGTCCGTTGGGATGATCGAGGTCACCGGGTTCGACGCCGGGTTTGCCCCACTGGTCGAGAAGCTCGCCCTCAAGCGTGAACACGAACACCTGGTATTGATCCGTGGCGTAGATGCGGTCCTCGAACACCGCGACATCCGTGACCGCGATACCGAGACCGTCCTGTCCCGAGGAGCCTCTCCCGACAACCGTCTCCGGGTCAGGAAAGCGCCGCAATGGCTTGCCGTCGGCATCGAAGACCTCGATCGAATCGTTGTAGAAGCTGGCAACGTAGACGTTGCCCTCCTCGTCGGTGTCGATGCCCACGGGGAAGTTCAAACGCCCGGGTTCATAGGTGTTCTGTGAACCCTGCAACGGCTTTGCCACTCCGAAGCCACCGAACTCGAAGAGGAAGCGTCCCGACGAGTCGAACACGCATACTCGGTTGTTCTGGCTGTCGGTCACGTACACGCGTCCACCATTGCCGACCGCCACTCCCATCGGGCGGGAGAACAGCGGCGTATCACCCGTGCCCGGACCGTAGACCTGCCAGACGGGCTGCACACCCGCCGTGGGCGCGACCCCGGTCAGCGACTCCGGCCGACCGATGTAGTTGAGCAGGTAGACGATGAGACCGACGAGGACGATCGCTAGAACCACTGCGAGCCCGACGAAAGCCTGCCGGGGGGTCAGATTGAAGCCTCGCCTCGAACGCCCAGATGCGCGCGAGCGAGAGTGCCGTGGAGCCTCGGCCATCACTGGCCTCCCAGCGCATTGAGAGCGTCGCGCGCCTCGATCATGTCTGGCGCGTAGGTGAGCGCCGCTTCGTAGCGCGCGATGGCATCAGTCGTCTTGCCGAGACGCTCATAGCACACGCCCGTGAGGTACTGCAGATCGGCAAGCTCAGGCCGGGCATCTATCACAGGTTCGAGCGCGACGAGCGCGGACTTGTACTGCTGCTTGCCGATGTAATACTCGGCAAGGGCCTTGGCGGCAAGCGCGTGGTCCGGAGCGATCTCCAGTACGTCCCAGTACAGCTCCTCGGCGACCTTGGGCTGCCCCGTCATCATGTAGATGACTGCCTTGTTGTAGATCGCTGCTGTGTTCGAAGCCTCCTCGGCCAACACGTAGTCATACTGCTCGATTGCCTTGTCCCACTCTTCCACCTGCTGGTAAGCGAAGCCAAGCGACAGACGGTTCTCGAGGTCGGAGGGGGCCGCCTCGACCGCCTTCTCCCAGTCGTCCACGGCGTACTCCGCCGGTGTAGCCCGGTCTTTGTCGACGATGGCACCGCGGATGATCCACCCACCAAGGCCAACGACGGCCAGCATGAGGATGAGTACAAGCAGCGCGAGCCACCCCGGGATGAGCCCGTCGGACACGACGGAAGACTCATCGATCTGGGTAGTGTCGTCGAACTCGTTGGTGTCCCTCGGTTCTGCTTTGCTCACTCGGTACCGTCCTGTGCGAGATAGAACGAGAGGATCTGGAGGTCCGTCGACAGACATACCTGGCGTACCGCGACATCATCGGGTACCTGCAGGCGCACTGGCGCCAGGTTGAGTATGGCCTTCACGCCCGCAGCGGTAACCCTGTCCGCGAGCGACTGGGCGACACTGGCCGGTGTCGCCATCACGACGATCTCGACGTTCTCCTCGGCAAGACCGGCTTCTAGTTCATCGATCGAGCGGACGACCACGCCGTCGGCATCCGTACCGACCTTGGCCGGGTCGGAGTCGAAGACCGCCACAACGTCGAAGCCTCTTTCCGGGAAGCCGGTATAGCTTCTGAGTGCACCGCCGAGACGCCCGTAGCCGATGATGGCGGCACGGCGCAGCTCGGTGATGCCAAGCGAACGTGAGACGTGGGAGATGAGCGCCTCGACGTCATAGCCGATGCCGCGCGTCCCCAGTTCGCCGAGATACGAGAGATCCTTGCGCACCTGCGCGGCGTTGGTGCCGGCCATCTCGGCGATCTCCACCGAGCTGATGACGGGCATACGGTCTTGCTGTGCCTGCAGAAGGCAGCGGAGGTAGACCGGCAACCGCTGGATCGTTGTCTCTGGTACCTGCGCGCGCTCCATACTCATTCTCCTGACTTCGCAAGGATCGTGCTAATCACCGGTCGTCTCGGAAGCACTGGTCGCCTCCAGCGCTGCGAGGTCCTCAGCGATGTCGGTGCGGTCGGGCTGCATCTGTAGAACCCGCCGATACTGCTCCTTCGCCTCTTCTATCTGTCCCGCATAGCGATACGCGTCACCGAGAATCGCCCGGATCTCCACGTAGTTGGGGTCGAGATCGGCTCCGAACTTGGCGTGTTCGATCGCCTTCTCATATTCCCCTGAGTTCATGTAAGCGATCGCAAGCTGCAGCCTGATGGCCGGCCCGTACTGCTCGGCCTGGACGCCGAGAAGACCCGCCGTGATCGCATCATCGACGTAGGAGGAATCCAGGTAGTAAGACGCCTGGTTGTACAGGTTGGCGAGGAAGACGTAGTTGTCATATTCCATGGGCGTGTACTCGATCGCGGCCAGATATGCGGCCTCGGCGTTGGCGAAGTTCGACTCGACCGTCGCGTACTGCTGCGCGTATGTGGCGTCGCTCGGGTCCATCTGGATAAGGACCGATGCACTACTTGCGAAGACGTCTTTCCACGCGACGCCGAGCTCGGAAACGTACATGTCGTTGTACGGGTTGAGCGTGAGTGCTTCCTCGACGGCCGCAACCCGGTCGAGTCCGGACGAGGCCACGCGCGCCGTGAGATAGGCATGGTCTGCAGCTATGTAGCGAAGGTTACCGTAGGAGCCGAAGACCGCGATGGCCAACACCACGATGAGTACTACGAGATTCCAGGAGACCGCCTTCACCTCGCGCGTCTTCGCCATCGGCGAGACCACGACTCCAAGCGAGACCCAGAGGAAGATCGTGGAGCCAGTGACCGACAGACCGAATATGAGGTGCACCAGGTAGCCGACGATAGCTGCCCAGAAACCAGCGAATGCGAGCCGTTCGGGACCCTTGTCCTTCACGAACGCGTGGCCCGCAGAGACCGCCAGCGAGTAGCCGAACAACCCGTAGAAGAGCAGCGCGCCGGGTAAACCGATGGCGGATGCCAGCTGCAGCGGGTAGTTGTGGACGTTGTCGGCGACCGAGAGGAAACCAGCATCAGCGACATACTCGGCAGGCTTGAATCGCGGGAACAGCAAGCGGAACGTGTCGGGACCCCAGCCGAAGATCGGACGCTCCTTGATGGCCGCGAGCGCCGCGCTCCAGATCTCGAAACGCGTCCGCGCACTACCCTCGCCGAACTGGAAGATCGACGTGAGACGTGCCCAGAAGTTCAAGACGGCGGACTCAGCCCCAAGACTCCTGATGATGGCGAAGACGGCTGCCGCCCCACTGGCACCGATGAAGCTCCAGTCGATCTTGCCGGGCTTGAATCTAGCCCTGAATGCCGCGTACACCAAGATCACAAGCGCCACGAAGCCGCCGATCCAGGCACCTCGCACGAACGAGACCAGTAGCGTGAAGCCGGTGAGTAGGAACATCGCCCAGTACGCGATACGCCACTTCTCGTTCTTCTCGGACAGGGCCAGGCCCAGCGCGATCGCCAACGGGAAGATGAGGTACCCGCCGAGAAGGTCCGGGTTGCCGAAGAACGAGAAGGCACGATTGGCCTCGAACGGCAGGGCCTGCCACTTGATCGGATCGGCGCCGAGGTACTGAAGCACGCCATAGAAGCTGACAACAGCGCCGGAGATGACGAGCGTTCGCGCCAGGGAGCGGATGCGCGACTCCCTGTCGACGAGCTGGAGCGTGAGGAAGAACCACGACGCGTACGTCATGAACGAGAGCAGCCCCTCGTAGCGACGGTACTTGCCGAAGATGGCGGTTGCCGGATGCACCGACAGCAGGGTCGTCAGGGAAACCCAGGCGAGGAACGCGAGAACGATCCATCCCGTCTTGTTCCAGCGGACTCGCCCGCCGTCGCGCGCGAGTCCGATGAGCCATGCGGCGAATGCGATGAGAACGAGTCCGCGCTGGAAGAACACCTTGATGATGTCGAACTGGTCGTAGGTGTAGGGAGCCTGTTGGGTGCCGAAGATGGAAGCGTTCGTGATGGCGATCGGCACGATGAAGACGAGCAGGTGGAGACAGACCCAGGCGATGCGTTCGTAACTAGACATGACGCCGCGGCCACTCTCCACCCGTGCGGGAGGGGCGGGCCGGGCCGATCGCTTCTTCGCCACAGTGCCTCCTAGCGGGCGCCTCGACCGGTGAGCACCACGCGCACGGTCTCGGCGACTATCTGCACATCCATAAGCAGGTTCTGATGATACATGTAGATGAGGTCGTACTTAAGCTTGCGTTCAGGCGTCGTCGCATAGGAGCCGTTGACCTGCGCAAGACCCGTCACTCCCGGCTTCGCGCGGAACCGCTCGCGATACGAAGGTATCTCGGCCAGGAGACCCTCGACGAACTCGGGGCGTTCCGGACGCGGGCCCACGAACGACATGTCGCCCGCGAGGATATTGAGGAGTTGCGGCAACTCGTCTATCCGATAGCGGCGCAGGAACCTGCCGAGTCCCGTGATTCGCGGATCATCCTCGGCAGCGAGGACCGGGCCCGTGTCCTTCTCGGCATCCCGGACCATGGTGCGGAACTTCAGGACCCGGAACGGGGCGAGATCCTTACCTACGCGCTGCTGCGTGAACAGGATCGGCGAGCCCATGCTGATCAAGACGGATAGGGAGACAAGGAGGAGCAGCGGGCTGAGTACGACCAGGAGCACCAGCGCGAAGACCACGTCGGCAACGCGCTTGGCCGAGACGAACCATGCGGGCACGCCGGTGCGGGTTATCTCCATGAGGGGAATGTCGCTCACGGTGCTGTCGATCGTCCCGATGAAGATCTCGTACAGCTCGGGGACGACCTCCACGCGGACGTCGCTTGAGAGTGCGATCTGCTCGATTGACTCGCGCTGCGCCATTGGCGAAGCGATGATCACCCGATTGACCTGGTGGGACTCGACGATCGAAGCGACGTCTCGGGCAACACCCAGGATGGGCAGCGCTCCGCCACGAGCGGTCCGCTCATCGGCGGCATCGCGTGCCACCATGCCCACTACGCGATAGCCCCATTCGGCCTGCTCGGCCAACTCTGCGGCAAGGTCACGCGCCACTTCGTCGGTACCGATGATGAGAACGCGCTGCTCCGGCCACTTGATGGGTGTGAGGTTCAGCGCTGCGAAGCGCCATCCAACGAGGGCGACGAGCTCGAACACCCAGGCGATGACGATCACAAGTCGGCTGAACGAAAAGAAGCGAGGGCCTGCGAAGAAAGCGACAGCCGCCGTGAGCAGCGTCCCGAGCGTGATCGCCTGCAACACCGCGCGCGACATGCTCCACGCGTTCTGGGTGCGCTCGGGCTCATACAGCCCGTAGATGTAGCCAGCGACCAGGAAGATGACCGTGATCAGCGGCCACAGCGCTGCATACGCGCTGAAGTTGAACTCGGGTAGCTCGCCGGCGAAACGCACGAAGAAAGCGCCTACGATGGCGGCGTTGACGAGTAGGCCATCCAGCACGATCGACAACGCTATGAAACGACTTCTTGGCATCAGACGACCTCCGTCGCCTCATGGTAGACCGCCAGCGTGTCTTCCACCATTCGGTCGATCGTGAACTCCGCGCGCGCCCGCTCCTTAGCCTGCCTGCCGAGACGATCGCGAAGCGATTCGTCGGCCACAAGGGTACGCAGCGCCTCTGACAGCTCGCCGACGTCGCCGGGCGTCACCGTGAGCCCGGTCACTCCGTCAGCGTTGACGAAGGGGACACCCGTCGTGAGCCGTGTGGAAACCACAGGGGTCCCCGACGCGTGCGCTTCGAGCTGCACGAGACCGAAAGCCTCGGAACGCGCGACGGACGGAAGACAGAACACGTGGGCCGCGTTGAACCAGAGCGCGAGGTGTCCGGCCTCGAGCGAGGGCAGAAGCGTCACGCGCTCACCCATCCCGAGTTCCGCGATGCGGGCGCGAAGCTGTCCCTCGAGTGGACCGGTCCCGACGATCACAAGATCGGCATCCACCGAGGCCATCGCCTCGACGAGGACATCCACACCCTTGTAGTAGACGAGGCGACCCACGAAAAGCACGATGGGCCGCGGGTGCATCGCCCGGATCGTGGCCGCCCGCGCCATCCCGTCCGTGTCGAGATCGAAGCGGTCGACATCGATGCCGAACGGCACCACACGGCACTTCTCGGCGATGCGAGATAGGAACGGACTGTGCTCGACCATGTCGGGAGAACTCGCGATGACCAGGTCCACACGATCGAGGACTCGGCGCAATACGGGTGCATACAGCGCGAGCAGGGTTTTCTGACGCACGATGTCGCTGTGGTAGGTCATCACGGTGGGGATGCCGGGCCGTGCGGTAAGCCAACTGACTTCACCCCAGGGGTACGGGAAGTGCAGATGCAGGAGGTCGGTAGGGCTCTCTCCGGCGGCCTGGTCACGGATCGCACGGCGCATCCCGAGGGCGACCGGCGTCGACGCATACGCGAACGCACGCCCGAGACGCGTGACGTGTACGCCATCGACACGCTCGCTCACGGAGTCGCGACCCTCGTTGGCCACCACGACACGCACGTCGTTCTCACGCGACGCCAGCGCCGTCGCCAGGTCGCGCATGTGGTATTCGATGCCGCCCAGATGCGGCGGGTAGTACTTGTTGACCATCGTCACCCGCATGGGCGTGGGGCCTTCCGGTCGTGGACGTCAGTCTCCGGTCACAAGTGACTTGCCGGCGGCGAGCAGGTCGTCGACCACACCTGCCGAGGAGGCCTCGGCATACACGCGCACGAGCGGCTCCGTACCCGACGTTCGAAGCAGGAGCCATGCGTCGTCCGGCAGCAGGAACTTCACGCCGTCGGCGCGCACGATATCGAGCACCTCAAGACCTGCGATGGTTGTGGGGGCAAGCTGCGGCATACGCTCGACGAACGCATCCTTGACTGCCGGATCGAGCCGCAGATCCACTCGCGAGTACTCCATCGGTCCCGTCAGCGCGAACAGGTCCTCAACGAGCTCGGCCAACCCCTGACCGCGCTGACCCATCATCTCGGCAAGCAGGAGCGCCATGAGCAGCCCGTCTCGCTCGCGCACGTGACTCGGAATGCCGATACCGCCGGATTCCTCACCACCGAGAAGCACATCCCCTGCCACCATCTGCTCGTAGATCCACTTGAATCCGACAGGCGTCGTCACGACCTCCAGCCCGAGGGCGGCGCCGAGACGATCGACGATCACCGATGTCGACAACGTCTTGACCACCTTACCGGTCATGCCACGGTCCTCGACCAGATGCCGGGCTACCAGCGCGATGATGCGATGCGGGTTCACAAACGCGCCGTTGCGATCTGCTGCGCCGATGCGATCGGCGTCCCCGTCGGTGATGAAAGCCGCGTCGAGTCCTTCGCGCTTGACGAGCTCGCGCACCTCATCGATGTGCGGAGGGATCGGCTCCGGATGCAGACCGCCGAAGCCGGGATTGAGTTCATCGTGTATCTCGGTCACTTCCACGCCGAAACCGCGAAGGGTCTCGGCAAGATAGCTCTGCCCTGCGCCGTACAGCGGGTCCACCGCGACGCGTAGGCCCGCCTTCGCGATAGCGTCGCCGTCGACGAACGCTCGTAGCGCCGCAAGGTACGGCCCGACGAGGTCGGCGACCTCATAGGTGCCGCGTCCTACCGGCGGCTCATCGATGAGCGCGGCCTCGACTCGCTGCGTGAACGACACCGGCGAAGCGCCGCCATCGGCCATGCGGAGCTTGAAGCCGAGGTATGGCGCCGGGTTGTGACTGGCAGTGAGCATGACGCCGCCGATCGCGTCATCTTCATGCGCGACCGACCAGCACAGCGCGGGCGTCGGCAAATAGCGGTCGGTCACCTTCACGCGCAGACCGTGCGATGCAAGCACTTCGGCCGCCGCGCGTGCGAAGGAGTCCGCCTCGAAGCGCGTGTCATGCCCGACGATGACGAGTCCGCCGGGGGCATCCTCGGCAAACACGCGTCCGGCCGCATCGGCGACGCGGCGCAGACTCTCGTAGGTGAAGTCCTCGGCAATGACAGCACGCCAGCCGTCGGTGCCGAAACGGATCTCGCTTGACGTGCCCATCGTATCTCCCCACCTCGTGCGCGCGAGCGCATGTGTTTCAGGTCTATTCTGCCCCATCAAACATGGATGGCCCGAATCAGTTCGACATGAGTCGCCAGTACGTGTCGATGTGCCGATCGACGCACGCGGCCATGGCGCCATCGTCAAGCGCTACAGGATCGAGCGCTACCGACGAAGCCGGCACTCCCGCGGAAACAGCATCGGCCACAAGCTCGTCAGTCTCGGCGAACACGAACATCGCGTGTCCGAGACCGAGTTCGGTGATGCGCCGGACGAGGATCGCAAGCGTGCGTCGCAGACCGCCCATGCACACAGCGCGCAGTGTGTGCACCACGCGCATTCCCGGAACCCGGCGTGCGGCCCAGCGGAGCAGAGCATCGGCCTCCGCGCCTGTCGAATGCACCACGGTCGGCTGGTAGCGACGCAGGTACTTGCGAAGGCGCGAGCGGGTCCGAACCACGTTCCACTTGTCGAGCATGTACGGGTCCACATGAAAGCCGAGCGTGCGTGCGCGTTCGACCACCTCGGTGTGCAAGGGAGCGAGGATCCTCACGCTTGACCCGCGAGAAACGAGCTCAGCCATCACCGCGAACCAACGCTCCTCGACACCGCCTGGCTCGAGCGTGCTGGCAGTGGAGATGAATAGGAAGCTGGCGCGCTTCCAGCCCCTCACTTTCCCACCTCCCCGATCGCACGAACCGCGTGGACATCAGACCCCGCCAATACTACCACGCACGGTCTGTATCCCCGCTGGCCAGAGCATACGCAACATGCATCCAACCGCTATACTGTCCGCATGCCTAATACAGCGCCGATCCCACATCTTCACGCCATCGTGCTCGCAGGCGGCAGCGGCACGCGTTTCTGGCCGCTCTCCCGCGAGTTGTCGCCCAAGCAGTTCGTCTCCATCTTCGGTGGCGTGAGTCTCATCACCCGCGCCGTGGAGCGCGTGGCCAGACTCACCCCGGCGGGTGGCATCCACGTCCTCACGAACGAGCGACTGCTCGACGAACTGCGCAACCACCTGAAAGCGCAAAGCTCGCTGACGGATGTGAGCATCGACTACCTTGCCGAGCCGACTCCCCGCAACACGGCGCCGGCGATCGCCCTGGCTGCTGCCTATCTCCTGCGCTCGGACCCTGACGCGGTGATGGTCGTCCTTCCCTCGGACCACCTGATCGATGATGGCGAGGTCTGGGACCGCACGATCCGCCTCGCCGCTGATCTTGCAGGAGACGATCGACTCGTCACCATCGGACTTGAACCCACCCGTGCCGAGACCGGCTACGGCTACATCCGCATGGGTGATGCAATCACCGGATTCGAGCGCGACGGGGTTAGCGGCCACGAGGTCGCGAGCTTCGTGGAGAAGCCGGATCTGGAGACCGCCGAGGGATTCCTTGCCGAGGGCTCCTACCTGTGGAACTCGGGGATGCTCGTGGCGCGCGCAGACGTCATACTGCGCGAGCTGACCCTCGCGGGTGAGCGGGCGACGACTGCCGACAGCGCCGAGGCCGCGCTTGTCGCTGAGACGGCACGCGAGATTGCCGCGAGCCCGCCAAGCGAGTGGATCGGGGCAGCGGCACGCGAGCGATTCGGCTCACTCCCGGCGGTACCGTTCGACAAAGCTGCACTCGAAGTCTCGGATGTCGTAGCGGTCGTACCCACCGACATGCCGTGGTCTGACGTGGGGTCCCTTCTGGCACTCGAGGAGCTGGCAGAGCCCAACGAGCACGGAAACGTGCTTGTCGGCAACGTGACCGACATAGGATCGAGCGGGACGATCGTCTACTCGCAGGACAGATTGGTCGCGACGCTCGGCCTTGAGGACCTCGTGGTCGTTGACACTGCAGACGCCACTCTGGTCGCTCGGAAGGACCGCGCGCAGGACGTCCGGCTCCTCGTAGAGGCGCTCAAGGCTATGGGCGCACCCGAGGTCGTCGAGACCCGCTCGTCACTGCGCCCGTGGGGCTCGTGGACGCTACTGCTCGAGACCGAGGGCTTCAAGGTGAAGACCATCGACGTGCTTCCGGGGTGTCGCCTCTCGCTGCAGAGCCACCAACACCGTAGCGAGCACTGGATCGTGGTGGCGGGAACCGCTCTGGTGACTCTCGATGACGCGACGTTCACCGTCAGCCCGGGAGAATCGACCTACATCCCGCTTGGAGCGTTGCACCGGCTCGAGAATGCGAGCGATTCAGCGTTGCGCATCGTCGAGGTCGCCGTCGGCGACTATCTCGGCGAGGACGACATCACGCGCTACCAGGACGATTGGGCGCGATAAGGGGGACGGCCGTGCTAGGACGAGCATTCGCATTCCTGAGCGAGTACCTCCGCATCAACGCGATCAAGCGAGTCCTACGCGTGGTCGACGTGCAGAAGAGCGAGATCGCCCTACTCTCTCTGTTCGCCGTGATCTTCGCTGTCTTCGAAGGCGTCGGACTCTCCATGCTGCTGCCGGTACTACAGTTCGCCGAAGGTGGGCAGAGCGCGGTCGTTGAGGGCGCCGGAGGCCTTTGGCTGGTGATCGCCCGTGTGATGGACGCACTCAGCCTGCCCGTTACGCTACCGGTGCTGCTCTCGCTCGCCTTCGTGCCGATACTCATGCGCCAGGTGATCTTCTACATCAATACCTGGTATTCGGCGATCGTCTCAAGCCGCATAGCTCACCGACTTCGCTCCGAGACCCTGGACGCGTTCCTCGGAGCCGACCCCGAGTTCTTCACGCGCTACCAGGTGGGAACCCTGGTGGGCGTGCTGGTCACTCAGACCAACAACGCCGGTCTGGCGATACTCGCAGTCATCCGTCAACTCTCGACGACGATACTGATGGTGCTTTACGTGGCGATACTGATGGCCATCTCGGTGCCACTCACGTTGATCGCACTCGTGTTCGCCGTGCTCGTATCGCTCGTAGTCCGTGCGAACATCCGGCGCACCAAAGACTACGGCCTTGAGGTCGCCCAAATGAGCCAGAGCATGGTCGCGCGCATCGTGGAGCGTATCGGCATGATCCGCCTCATCAAGCTTCGAGACCAGAAGACGACGGAGTCCGAACGCATCAAGGGCTACTCGGAAGGCATGCGTAGCATCGCGGTGAAGCAGGCCCGACTGGGGGCGAACATCGAGGTCACCGCCGACCCGCTCCTGATGCTCTCCGTGTTCGTCACACTCTATGTCGGCATATCCGTGCAGGGAATGTCGCTGGCACAGCTCGGCCTCCTGCTGTTCGTGCTGACTCGCCTGAACGCCAAGGTCAAGGAGTTCAACGCCGGCCGGCAGGCCATCTCGGTCAATGTGGCGGGGCTTCTGCTCGTCAAAGAGATGAGTGCTGATGCCGAAGCATCGAACACGATACGGCCGGGCGCTGCGACATTCGCGGGCCTCCAGCGAGAACTCGTGTTCAACGAAGTGCGCTTCGCCTACCCTGACTCATTGGCCGAGGCGGAGTCCGGCGAGTCTGCGCTCGTCGAAGTACTCAAAGATGTCTCCCTGACGATACCGAGCGGTTCGTTCACAGCGCTGGTCGGGCGCTCGGGAGCGGGCAAGTCCACCCTTGTCGAACTGCTGCCGAGGCTCCGTGACGTGACCGGCGGAACCATCACCTACGACGGACTCGACGTGCGCGAGTTCGACCTCAGTTCGCTGCGCAAGGGCATCGGCTACCTGACCCAGAGCCCGATGCTCTTCGACGACACCATCCGTGCCAACCTGACCTACGGACTCGACGTCGATGCCAGCGACGAAGACATCCGCGATGCGCTGGAACGCGCCTATGCGACCTTCGTCTACGATCTGCCGAAGAGCCTCGAGACGAATCTCGGCGAGAAGGGTGTACGCCTTTCGGGAGGCGAACAGCAGCGCATTGCACTCGCTCGTGTGCTGTTGGAGGATACGTCCCTCCTGATACTCGACGAGCCGACGAGCGCGCTGGATTCAGAGTCCGAGGAGTACATCCAGAAGGCCCTCGCAGCGCTGCACGGTGACAAGACGGTCATCGTGATCGCTCACCGTCTCGCGACCGTCATGCAGGCGGATCAGCTGCTAGTGATCGACGACGGGCGCATCGTCGAGCGCGGGACCCATGCAGAGCTTGTCGCTCAGGCGGGCAGCTACCACAAGCTCTTCGAGAGCCAGCTGCTGCACTAGCAGGATCGTTGCACCGACCTAGCTGTGGGCTCCGGTCAAAGCTCGATACACCGCCACGGTCTGCTCGGCGGTACTCGCCCAGCTGAACGTCGCCGCACGCTGGCGACCACGCTCGGCGATCTCTCCGCGGACATCAGCGTCATCGACTAACTGCGATAAGGCCTCAGCTAGCGCCGAGACATCTCCGGGTGAGAAGAACAGGCCGGCATCGCCGACGACCTCGCCCAGGGATGCCGCATCCGCCACCACCACGGGTGTGCCGAGCGACATCGCCTCAAGCGGCGGAAGCCCGAAGCCCTCACAGCGAGACGGGAACGCGAAGACCGTCGCGGCCGAGTAGAGCGCACGCAGGGTCCTGTCGTCCACGTGGCCCGTGAACCGCGCGCGTCGCAGGACCGCATCGGAAAGATGGCTCTCCAGATACCCGGGAACCTCTCGGCCCACCAGCACCAGGTCAACATCGGAATGACTTGCAGCCAGGCGCTCGAACGCCGCAAGCAGTGTGGGCAGATCCTTGTGCGGCCTCGTGTTGCCCATGCCGAGTACGAAGCGCTTGCCGGAAGCCATCTCAGCGGGCAGCTCACCCATTGGACCCGCCGAGAAGTCATCCGCGGCCTCAGGGATGATCGTGGTCTTGCCATGCGATGCCGGAAACATGCGGCTGAGATCCCTGGCCGTCGCTGATGATGGCACGATGAACTGGTCGGCATGACGAACCGCGATCCGGTTCGCCTCGCGATAGACTGCCCGTCGCATTGCGGACGGCATACTAGCCGGGACAATCAGGGGTATGAGGTCGTGAATCGTTACGACCAGCGGGGCATCCTGCCGCGCGGGCGTCGGAAAGTGCAGGCAGTGCACCACTTCCGGCTGCACCTTGGCGGCAATGGCAGCAAGCTCATGACGGCCACGGAGTGAGAATGGATGCTGCCGCGCGGTCACCGCATCCAGCCCGGAGGAAAGCCCATCCGGTACGCCGCCTGACGCAGTCACCGGTATGAGATCGAGGTCGCCTCGCGCGGCCAGCGCATTCACCAGCCCGCGAGAGTAGCGGCCCACCCCGCTCCAGTCCAGCATCCGGCAATCGAGCATCACCCGCAGCATGACCGCCTCACCCCCGCTCGTCCGTCGGGGACACCGCACGCCTGTGACGGAGGCGGTCGATCAGAGCGGTGGATGCATCCTGGCCGAGAACGGCCCCCAGCACCCGACGGATCGCCACGTTCAGACGGTGCCTTCGGACGACAGCCTTCGCGACTGCCCGTTGCGCATCGTCCAGCGGCTCCGAGTTCAGTACGCTGCGCAGGGCTGCAATGTCTGCCTGGCGCATTCGGATGTGTGCCGATGACTTCTGCGTGAAGCTGCGGCGATGCACGGACAGAGGCCGGTCGATGTAGCGATGCTCGTACCCCCTGGCGAACGCCTGAAGAAAGAAGAGATAGTCCTCGGCGTATATGTCCTCTCGAAATCCCCCCACCGCTTCGAAGACATCTCGGCGGAAGACGGTGCCCATGTCGAAGAAACAGGCGTGCAGGAGGTCCGTGAGCCCGCACCTCGAAGGGTCACTCCAGGTCGAGTTCGCCTTCGCTTGCACGCGAGAGCCGTCGTCGTAGAGGTAGTAGCCATCGCAAGAGAAGATCGATGCTTCGGGGTGCTCCGAGATGAAGGTGTCGAATGTGGCCAGATGTTCGGGCAACAGGAGATCGTCCGCGGACAGCATCACGAGCAGATCACTGCGGGCGGCACGCATCGCCGTGTTGTAGGCGCCACCGGAGCCGCGGTTCTCCTGTGAGAGCACGCGGATTCGCGATTCGGCGGCAGCCAGGCGCTCGGCGAGCGCAAGCGTGCCGTCGGTCGAGCCGTCGTTACAGATCACGAGTTCCCAGTCCGAGAAGGTCTGCGCCCGGACCGAGGCCACGGTCTCTTCCAGCGTGTCCTCGGCGTTGTAGGCGGGGATTGTCACCGAGAATCGAGGTGCGTCAGGCATCGAGCACCTCCCGATAGACCTCGAGTATCCGACCGGCGACGACCGGCGGTGCGAAACGCGCCACCGCGTAGTCGTGAAGCGCCTTGGCGTCGAAGTCCGCGTAGTGATCCAGCATCCAGTCGAGACCGTCGGCGAGGGCGGCCACGTCACCGGAGTCGACGAGGATGCCCACCTCGGCGGTTATGAACTCCTCCGGCCCTCCACAACGCGTAGACAAGACGGGACGTCCGACCATCAGTGACTCGGCGGCCACGACGGAGAACGTCTCGTGCGTACTACTCACCACGGTGAAGGCTGCCTCGGCCAGCACGCCGATCACCTCGCCGGGACTTCTCCGTCCAGTGAACTCCACGACATCGCCGAGTCCGAGGGAGGCAGCAAGAGCCTCTGCCTCGGCGCGGCATTCCCCGTCCCCCACCAAACGCAGCACGAAGTCCGAACGGCGCTTCTGTAGTGTCCCTATCGCCCTGAGGAGTACGGGAAGGTTCTTCGCCGGGCCCATCACCGAGACATGCGCGATGACGTGAGGCAGCTTCATCGAGGGCTCTGCGGCCGGACTCACGGGTACGACGTTGGGAATCACGACAAGATCGCGCGCGAGGCCGAGGGCGGCGAGGCGGTCGCCCAGGAAGCGGCTCACGGCGATCGTCTTGGAAGCCCCACGGGCAAGCGGACGCAAGATGAGCGGCAGCATGCCCGGCGTCTTCACCAGCCGGCGTTCGCTCGCTGCCGAGTACTCCTCGGAGTGCTCGGTCACCACATACGGGAGGCCATGGCGCCGCTTGAGGTCACGCGCTATCAGCCCGGCGGGCCAGAGCGCCTGAACGTGAACGATGTCGGGCATCCCCCACTCTTCGCGGAGAGCCTCGAATGCGGCTCGTCCCGCCCGGCGATAGCCGAAGTAGCGCGAGTAGAGTCCTGTACCGGCGTGAGACCCGCGAACGACGGTCACGCCCGCCTCGTCCGTGACAGTTGGAGCCTCAGAGGTAGTCCCCGAACTCACGTGCAGCACGGCCACCTCCACGATTGCGCGAAGAGCCTCCACCTGCTGCGCGATGAAGACGCCCGCCGTCGGGTCCGCCGCCGAGGGGTACCAGCTGGGAATGATGAGGACGCGGCGCCGACCGCTCATGACCGGGTGCCCCGGTGCACGATGCGCCGAACCAGCTGTCGGAGTCGCACTGACAGAGAGTCCGGCACTGTGACCTCGGCTATCAGACGAGCGCGAAGTCTGAGCGCGCGATCTGCAGCACGCTTCTGAGTATCAGAGAGTTCGAATGTCTCGACCACGTCTTGGATCGACCTGATGTCGGACTCGTACGCGCGTGCCACGTCCGCAGACTTCTGCTTCTCCGACACCCGGTGTATGGATAGCGGCTCCGGGATGTAGGCGTGACGAGCTCCGCTTGCCATCGCTCGAAGCCAGAAATCGTAGTCTTCCCCGAAGATGTCTTCGCGGTAGCCGCCCACCTCGTCGAAGAGCGAGCGCCGATAGCAGGCACCGACGCTGAAGAAGCATCGCTGGAAGAGATCCTCCAACGCCCAATCCCGCGGCTCATCCCGGTCTCCCTCGGCATACACGAGAGTCCTCGTCCCATCGGGCCGGAGATAGAAACCGTTGCAGGTGCAGATGTCGATGCCTGGGTCCGCTGCAATCGCCTCGGACATCATCTGGAGATGTGGTGGCAGGAGCATGTCATCTGCCGAGCAGATGATCACCTGATCGCCCGCCGCCGCACGCACTCCCGTGTTGTATGCGCCACCGGTTCCACGGTTCTGTTGCACTATCACGTGGATGCGCGCATCACGACGTCCGTACGCCTCGGCAAGAGTCCGAGTGCCGTCGGTCGAACCGTCGTCAACGACGATGCACTCCCAATCGTCGCGGGACTGGGTGAGCACGGAGTCCAGCGTCTCTGCGAGGGTGTCCTCGGCGTTGTATGCGGGAATCACGACGGAGAAGAGGCCCAACTTCGTCCTTTCGAAGCGGCTGGGAGCATCCGCCTTCAATAGTATCAGTCGTCGGCCGATGATATGCGCCGGGGCTATGCGTCGCGGGGATCCAGGCCGAGCATGTCTTCGAATGCGGCGACCAGCTTCTCTCCCTGCTCAGGCCACCAGTAGCGTGGGGCCGCGTCCACCGCGGCGCGCTTCATCGCGGCGATTTGATCCGGGTCGGCAACCAACTTCAGGAGGTCTTGCGCGATGGTCTCAGGAGAGGACGGATCCACACAGATGCCGCACCCGGTCGACTCCAATACCTCGCGAACGGCCGGCGAGCATCCGGTCGCGACGGCAAGTCCCGCGCAGATCGAATCGAAGAGCTTGTTGGCTAGGGCTATGGAGAAGACATCGCTCATCTTCGCCGTCCAAACCCCGACGTCATACGTAGACAGCAGCTCGATCAGCTGCTCGTACTCGAACGCACCACACAGTCGAACGGTGTCCTGAAGATCCAGCGATTCAATGAGTCGCTGCAGGTCTGCAACGTCTGATGTGCGACTGTAGCCATGGATATCAAGCGTGGCTGACCCCCGCAGTGCCACCATCGCCCGAATCAGCCCATCCAGATTGCGGTCTTGCGACAACCCTCCGTGGAAGACGAAGCGCACTGGTGATGACACGCCACGTGGTGAATCCACCTTCTGCGGCGGCGCATTCAGAAGTGAGAGCGGTCGGCGGATCCCATAGAGATCGACCAGGCGGTCCGACATTGGTTCACTCACCGTGATGACCAGGTCGGCCTCACCGATGAACTCCCGCTCCGCTGCCAGGAGTGACTCGGCGACCTCGTGACTGATACCGACATCAGGGTTGTCAACGAACTCCGGCCACAACTCATGGCTGGCGTATACGAGTCGTGCACCGAGCGCACAAGCGGCAGCCGCTGCGCAGTCAAGCGACACGAGGTCGACAGCGTCCACCACGTCCGCACCACGTGAGACGACCGCGTCGACTAGCGCCTGATGTCGTATGCGCTGAGATGCTGGCACACGCTCCCGGCGCCGCGCGGTCCCCGCAAGCCGGTTGCGTACGTACCCGAAGACGGCCGATGCGAACAAGGCTGGATGACGTTCGGCCACTCGCCAATCGAGCGGCTGAACCTCCAGGACTTCGAACGGCTCCCGGCGAAGTGGCTCAGGAATCATGCCACTGAATCCTGCTACGACCACTTGAGCGCCCGCCTCAGCGAGTGTCCGCGCCTGCTTGACGGTACGCCACACGCCACCGTACGCCTCAGTCGAGACGTAGCACACCGTCGTTCCTGTGAGCGTGTAGAGCGTCTTTGGCTGCACCTGGAACCTCATGAGATTGAGCGGACGATGGAAGTGGAATTTGCACGCGGAACGGTGTGGGGCGTCCCGCTCGCATATAATAGCAGCGCCTCGACCACGGAGACGAACTACGTCCCCGTGGGCGCTCATCACAGACAGGGACGCGGCTGTTGAACACTCGAGTCACATTCATCGGCGAGGACATCTGGTCCGCACAGCTTGCCGAAGGCCTGAATACCAGGGCCCGCGAACGAGTAACTTGTTCCGCCGTGAAACTGAGTGAGCGTAGTTCGACCTTCAAGTTCTTCAAGAGGCTACTGAGCGACGACGTCATCGTTCGTGTGGGATTCCCGCCACCCGTACTGCCTCGATACACCGGAGATCCCCGACGTGAGTCCCGCAGGCCCAGAGAGACGCTGAAACGCCTGGCCTTCGGAACTCGGCTAGGACTCCTGTTCCGGAAGTGCGTCCTCTACCGGCGGCTGGATAGGGCCTCCAGGCACCGCTTTCACGCCGACCTACTGCAGCGTTCTACTCGCTGGTTGAGACCCGGGCGACGCGAGATCCTCTACTGGATCGGGACCGATGTGCTCAACGCCTTGGAGGCTGTTGACGGCCCGGTGCCCGTCCCTCACTACATGGAACGTCTCGCCAGGTTCGAGAGTATCACCGGCGTCGATCGACTGACTGAGGAGCTTCAGCACATAGGCGTCCAGGCGACGACCGTGCCCTATCCGCCGCCAACCATCCCCCCTGTGTTCCCGGCACCGATGCCCTCGCGAATGACGGTACTCACCTACGCACCGGAAGCTCGCAGGGAGTTCTACGGGCTGCCAGAAGTCATGAATGCGGCCCGGCAGCTACCCGATGTCGACTTTCTAGTCATGGGCGGTACCGAGCACGGCCTCGATGATGTACCGGCGAACATGTCCTTCTTGGGGTTCGTCGAAGACCCAAGCTCGCTGTACGCGCGGTCAAGCGTGGTTGTTCGCCACGTACGCCACGATGGGGCGGGCTACTCGATGGCGGAGGGCTTACTGCATGGCCGACAAGTCATCTACACATATGATGTGCCACACACCATATGTGTACCGTTCGGGGACACAGAAGGCCTGACCCGCGTGCTCAAAGCGCTCAGGGGTCAGAATGCATCAGGAGGCATTCCCTTAAACCAGGCAGGGCGCGAGTGGGCCCTTGCCGAATTCGACCCCGACCGACGCTTTCAGCGCTTGCTCGAAGTCCTGACAGCCTAGGCTCTTGCTATCCGGGCACAGCATGCGCTAGCCGGGCGCTCGGTCTTGATGCACAAGGACTCTCCTCAGCAACCCCGGCGCAAGGTAGACAAGAAGTCCAAACAACCACCAGTGTGGTTTGGCTCCCAGGTGTCTGAAGGCACGTGGAAAGGTGTGGCGCGCTTGCGACCAGTCCCCGCAATCCAAAGCACGTCGGAACGCCGTGAGCGAAGCTGCGCGCTCCAAGGCAACACGTTCCTCTCGCGCGAGGCGCCAGATCTGGGAGCCAATCTTGGACTCGGATTCAATCGCTCTGTAGACCTCGAGCCGCCCTTGCGTCTGAAGAACAACGCTTCTCGACTTCGACTCTGGCCGAATACGGTACCTGTGGAGAATCTCGGGATTATGAAGCCAACGACCACCTGCAGCCACGGCTCGAATGACGAGATCCAAGTCCTCGACGTAGAAGTCTCGGTACCCCCCCAGACAACGTACCATGTCTGATTCGATGAACATTGTGCCGACCATGCGAGGCTCACTGTTTCTCGCGGCCGCCTCCAGAGTCACCTCGTGAACGACATCAGTTATCGGATGTCGCACGTCTACTCTTGAACCATCCTGCCTTAGCAGGGAGTGCCCCCACGAGTACAGTTGGTAGCCCGCGTGCGCGGAAATGAATGCCACCTGACGGGCGAGAGCATAGGGCTCCAGCAAGTCATCAGCATCCAATGGCAGCAACCATCGCCCACGAGCCAGCGACAGACCCAGATTCAGCGCAGCACCCCTGCCGGAATTCGATTGATGCAGCACGGTCACTACTTCGGAGGCGGCAGCAATCGAATCAGCAACCGCAAGTGTTGAATCAGTTGACCCGTCATCAACAATGATTAGCTCCCAAGCAGGATCTGGGGGCTGGCAAAGCACTGAGTTCGCCGTCTCCGCCAGAGTAAGCTCCGCGTTGTACGCGGGTATGACGACACTAACAAGTGGGCACGGTGGTACACCGGACATCTGTGCGGCCCCGTCTAGGAACAAGACCGTCACCGACCATTCCTGGCTCGTCGACGCGCCAGACCGACACGGAGGGGGCGGAAGACCCAGCTTACCCGATGCATACCCTGAAGCACCGCAGCACCCAAGCGGACTCCGAACACGCGCTGGAGCAGCGCCGCCACTCGTGTACTCCCTTGCTGAAGGGTCGCACCCATCCTTGCTTCCACCAGGCGTGTCTCTCGCACGGCTGTCTCGGCCTGGACTGCGCGCGCGTCGCTCTCCGTCAGCTCTCCGCAGGCGAGCAGATGCTCTAGAATCTCCAAATCGGACTCGAGTACGCGCTGGCGCATAGACGACTTCTGACTCTCGGACACTCGATGAACCGCAATCGCAACCGGCGTGTAGCAGTGAGTGCTGCCGCTCGCCATCATTCTCAACCACAAGTCGTAATCCTCTCCAAAGACTCCGACTCTGAAGCCGCCAGCCTCCAGCAGGGCGTCGCGATGACACACGGCGCCAACACTGAAGAAGCAACCCGCTGCCACTTGGGCGAAAGTCAAACTGCGACGTTCTTGCCATTCCGCGTCCTCGTATCTGAGTCGCCTCTCCCCGTCGGGGTACAGCAGATAGCCGTTACAGGAGTAGATCTCATGCCATGGCTCATCGGCAATCAGCCTAGCCATCTCCACGAGGTGGTTGGGAAGCAACAGGTCGTCCGCCGAACACAAGACGATGTACTCGCCCGAGGCAGCCCCTACACCGGTGTTGTAGGCGCCGGCTGTACCACGATTCTCTTGCGCGAGAACACGTAGCCGCGCGTCATGGGAGGCGAACCCGTCAGCTAGGGCATGCGTAGCATCCGTGGAACCATCATCGACGACCATGCACTCCCAGTCATCGAAAGTCTGGGCCAAGATGGCCTCCAGTGTCTCCCCGAGCGTCGCCTCAGCGTTGTAGGCGGGAACGACGATGGTGAATCTGGGCATCCATACTCTCCTGGGTACTTCGTTCTGCCGAGGCTGGCCCATGCAGGCTCCACCGACGGCTGGGGTAGGCACTCGCGTGGCCACATTCAACTAGCCTGCATTCTAGCTGAATCGCAGCCACCAGTCTGACCATGAGCGGCTGCGACTCACCTCTTGCAGCCAGTCAGTCAACGCACATCCAGATCGAAGCGGATAGACCGGCCGCCAATCGAACCTACTGTGCTAGCATCGATCTGCTCGACTAGCCTGTGGCTCGGAGGAACCGAATGAGTACGCAAGACAACCAGACACCCAGCAGGCATGCGTCAAACGAACATGCGTCCATCGTGCGCGTCTCAAGGAAGGATCTCTTCCCCACGGCGGCCTCCCGGCTCAGGAGAGTCTACGCCCTCCTGGATATCGGCCCTGGTATACGTCCCCAGACGTTGACTCCAGCACTGGTGCACATCTGCGCGGAGCCATACTCGGAGTACGCTCAAGTCCTCATGACAGAACGGCCGGATCTCGTGGTCCTGAACTGCACTTGGGAGGAAGTCGTCAACGTCTTACCGCCCGCATCTGTGGACACCGTGGTGCTACTGGATGTCATAGAGCACCTTGAGAAGGACAAGGCACAATCCCTGCTTGATGCAACGGTTGCGCTCGCGATCGGGCAGGTGGTCGTCTTCACGCCTCTCGGATTCCTTGCACAAGGCGAGGATGAGCAGAAAGACGCGTGGGGTCTGGACGGCACTGAATGGCAGAGGCACCGCTCGGGCTGGACACCAGAAGACTTCCCGGGATGGGACATCGTGCAGTGTGATGACTACCATCTTCAGGACGCGTACGGACGTACGCTCAACCCTCCGCACGGCGCGTTCTTCGCCATCCTGGACAAGGGAGAGAGTCGTGAACCCGAAAGCATCAATCGACTCGTCGCAGACTTGACTCGTCAGAACGAGGACCTGCGAAACTCAACGTCCTGGCGTGTCACTCGTCCCTTGAGGTGGCTTGGCCAGCTGCGAAACCGGTAATGGCGGTGGGCCGAACGGCTAGGCGCCGACCCACTCCCCCGCCAACTTCTCAAGCATCTCGTCCCAACTCGGCGGGACCCAGCCGGTACGCTCCCTGAACCGCGTGCTATCCAGCGAGCGATCGATCGCGGGCTCGTCGACAGGCGAGATACTCACGTCCCAGCCCAGGTAGCCCGCAAGCTTCGTCAGCAGCGTGTGCTTGTCGATCGGCTCGGCAGATACATGCCACAACCCTGAAAGCGTCGCGTCCGGCATCACGATGTCGCGGATCACCTCGGTGAGCGCACGCGTCGTCAGGCCGCTGAATATCGCCCGGGTGAAGCCGCGCAGTTCCTCGTCGCGATGGGCGGCGAACCAGCCCACCAGCCCGGTCGGCTCGCCCAGCTGCCAGCCGATGATCGAGGTGCGCAGCGTGACTGTGTTCTCCCTATCCGTCACCTCGCCGAGCAGCTTGGAGCGTCCGTAGAGGTCGAACGCGTCCGGTACGTCGGTCTCGGCGTACATGCCGCGCGACCCACTGAATACGCAGTCGGTGCTCACGTGCACCATCCGCGCCCCGGACTGCGCGCACGCGTCCGCGAGGACATGCGGCCACAGGCTGTTCACCTCTATCGAGGGTATCGCCGCCTTCGCATCGGCGCGCTGCTTCACGATTCCCGCAGCGTTGAGAACAAGATCGGGCCTCACGTGCTCGACAAGCGCGTAAGCGTCGAGTGGCTCCGTAGCGTCGAGGCCACCGAGGATCCGCTCGGCAGGAACACCGAGGTCGGGAAGCGACTCCGGATGTCGGCAGGCGCCCCATACTTCGAAATCAGGCGCAAGCACGCGTATAGCTTCATGGCCGAGCATCCCGCTCGCACCGACTACCAGGATGCGCTGCGCGCTCACGCGATTCCCAGGACGATGCGCGCCACCGTGTCCGACACGTTGTCGGCAAGGTACTCGGTGGGGGGTGTCCATGCGCCACGCGAACGTACCGCGAGGTCGATTCCGGGCAGAATGCGATCGCCCTCGACGCCGGCGAGCAGGTTGGAGCCACACTCGATGGTCTCGGGGCGCTCGGTGACATCGCGCATCGTCACCGTCGGGACGCCGAAGATGCAGCACTCTTCCTGGACGGTGCCGCTGTCGGAAAGCACGCAGAACGCCTCCTTCTCGAGGCGCACGAAATCGAAGAGTCCCATCGGCGGCACGAAGGTGACCTTGCCCTCTTCCACGCCGAACTGCCGCATCTTGTCCGCGGTCCGCGGGTGCAGCGAGCACAGAGCGGGCATACCGTACTTCTCGACCGCGGCGTTGAGTGCCGCCACAAGCGCGGCGAGCCGCTCCGGTACATCCACCGTTTCGGCGCGATGCGCGGTGACAAGGAAGTACGTGCCGGACTCGACGCCGTACTCCGTGAACGGGTCGGCAGCGGCGATACGATCCTGGTAGAAGTCGAGGACCTCCTTGATCGGGTTGCCGGTCACGTAGACACGGCGACGCTCGATGCCCTCGCGGACGAGGTTCTCGGCGCTGCGGTACGTGTAGGGCATCAGCACGCTGCTGCAATGGTCGATGACGCGGCGGTTCACTTCTTCAGGTACGCGGTCGTCGAAGCACCGGTTGCCTGCCTCCATGTGGCACACACGGATGCCCATACGCTTGGCGACGAAGGCCGAGATGCCCGTGTTCGTATCGCCGAGGATCAGCACCGTGTCCGGTCTCTGCTCCGAGAAGAGCTTCTCGCTCGCGGCGATGATCTGACCTATCTGGTCACCGAACCCGTCTCCGCGAACACCCATGTAGACATCGGGCTCTCTCACGCCCATCTCGCGGAAGAACATCCCGGATAGCCGGTCATCGTAGTTCTGACCGGTGTGCACCAACACGTGCTCGCACGTCTGATCGAGCACATCGATGACCCGCGAGAGCCTGATGATCTCCGGCCGCGTGCCGAGCAGGGTGATGACCTTTGGCATCTACGCCTCCAGGTAGCTTTGCCCGATGACCTCGGGGATCTTCGTCTCGAGGAACGTCGCAAGCTCCTCGTGAGACATCAGCGCGTCCGCAGAGCTGTAGTCGCCGACAAGGGCGGGCTCCGCAACGGGGCCGGCAAGCTCAGGCAGCATCGGCCGAAGTGCGAAGTACCCCTCGGCGCCGAATACGGAGCGTGTCGCCTCCTCTTCCGAGAGCAGTATCTCGTGGATCTTCTCGCCGGGGCGAATGCCGGTGATAACGGTCTCGATCGGCTTGTCGCCGATGAGATATGCAGCGAGATCGGTCATCTTCGCGCTCGGACACTGCGGGATATAGGTCTCGCCTCGCTCGGCGGACCGGACAGCCGCGAAGATCGTGTCGACCGCGTCTTCGAGTGTCAGCAAGAATCGCGTCATGTCCGCGGTCGTGATAGTCACCGGACCGCCCGCCGCGATCTGGTCGAGGAACAGCGGAACGACCGAACCGCGTGATGCAAGCACGTTCCCGTAGCGAGCGCAGATGAACCGCGTTTCGGGAGCACGCAGATTGCCTTCGATGTAGACGCGCTCCTGGATAGCCTTCGTCATGCCCATAACATTGACCGGCTTGCACGCCTTGTCAGTGGAGATGCCCATGACCGTCTCTACGGCTAGGTCATTCTGAGCGATAGCCCGGACGAGGTTCTCGGCTCCCAGGATGTTGGTCCGTACGGCCTCCCAGGGGAAGTACTCGCAACTCGGAACCTGCTTGAGGGCGGCTGCTGCGAAGATCACGTCTTTGTTGCGGGCCACGCGCAGCACGCTCGCGTAGTCGCGGACATCACCGATGACGAACTTCAGGCGCTGCCTGCAGTTCTCGAAGATGACCTCATCGGTCGCGGTCTGACGCTGCATGAAATCGAGCCGCATGTAGTGCTGCTTGGCTTCGTCGCGGGAGAAGACGGTCACGCTCTCGGGGACGCCGTCCATGCCGGACATCAGGCGCCGTACGAGCACCTGACCCAGCGAGCCGGTGCCTCCGGTGACGAGAATGCGCTTGCCTTCGAACAGCTTGGTCACGATCGCCTCCGATGAGTCGACTACTCAACAGATTGTACCTGCTCTGAGGTCCTCCAGCCGCTGTGCAACCGTTCTGCCGGACCCTCGGCCCCTACTCCCCCAAGATATCCTCGAGGATGTCCCGCAGGGCAGCTCCGTACTCGTCTGTCTCCAGCGCAAGCCTGATGTTCGCATCCAGCCACGATAGGATGCTGCCGGTGTCGAACCCGGTGCAGTCCATCGTGACCGCGTAGATGTCCTCGGAACGCAAGAGCTCGCGCAGCGCGTCGGTGAGCTGTATCTCGTCACCGCGACCCGGTTCGATCTTCGGCAGAATCTCCATGATCGCGGGCGTCAACAGGTAACGTCCGAAGATCGCAAGGTTGCTCGGCGCTTCATTGACCGGCGGCTTCTCCACCAGATCCTGCAGCTTCCAGACTCCGGGCTCCACCTCATGGCCGGCGATGACGCCGTATCGGCTCACGTACTGCTGCTCAACCGGGGTCACGGCGATCACCGAAGCCCCGTACTTCTCATGGACCTCGCGGAGCCTGGGCAGACAATCGTTGCTCGGCACCAACACATCGCCGAGCAGGACGAAGAACGGTTCATCACCCGTGTGCGCCGCCCCACAGAGCACAGCGTGGCCGAGACCACGCGGCCGCTTCTGGCGCACGTAGAAGACCTCGGCGAGTTCAGAGATCGCACGCACCTGACGCAACTTGTCGGTGTTGCCCGAACGCTCGAGCAGATCCTCGAGTTCGAGCGAGCGGTCGAAGTGATCCTCGATGGCGCGCTTTCCGCGGCCCGTGATCAACAGGATGTCCTCGACGCCCGCCGCCACAGCTTCCTCGACCACGTACTGGATGACAGGCTTCCCAACGACCGGCAGCATCTCTTTTGGCTGTGCCTTGGTCGCGGGCAGGAAGCGGGTACCCAGACCCGCCGCCGGAATTATCGCCTTCATTGCAGACCCCCGAATCGCAGACGCTTTCCCTAGTCAGATCGCCCTGGCGTGGGCAACGTTCTCAAGCGTACTACAACGCGCAGTAGACTTCCCCTGTAATGATCTCCTGTATCGCTGGCTCCAAGACCGGGCCTGGTGTAGAGTCCGCTCTATGAAAAACCCCAGCGCTGTCGTGCCAGCCGAGATGCACGATGCCTTTGCCGCCCTGCGCGCGGCAGCCAGAGAACATGAGCCTACGAGTTGGTGGCTACAGCAGACCGAGCTCACAACGCTGGGGTACGAGGCGATCGTCGCCGAGATCACCCGGCACCTCGAAACCGAGCATCCGATGGGCGATGCCCGCTTGCTCGACTGGGGCGCAGGACCCGGCTTCACGACATTCATGTTCGAACGCGCAGGCGTTTCGTGCGTCTACTACGACTTCAAGTACGACTTCCCGTCGTATCGCCATGTACTCGATCAGCTGGATTCTCAGAAGGTGTACATCAGCGACGAGAAGACCCGACTGCCTTTCGACGACGAGTCCTTCGACTGTGTTGTCTCCTGCGGAGTTCTCGAACATGTACCGGACCCCGAGGGCTCGATATCGGAGATCATGAGAGTCCTCAGGCCCGGCGGTGTGCTGTTCATCTACCACTTCCCGAACCGCTACTCCTACACCGAGGCACTCGCAGGTGTCATCGGACAGGACAACCATGAAGTGCGGTGGAGCAAGCGGGAGTTGACCCGGAAGCTGACAGCCGCCGGATTCGGCATCGAGTGGTTCGACTACCGGTACATGATTCCGAGGAACCTCGTGAGCTTCCCCAGGGTGCGTGACTTCTTCTCTCGGCACGCACCTGCGCTCTACCGCTTCGACCGACATCTCTCACGGATACCCGGTCTGAATGCAATCTCGAACGCGCTCAACTGCATGGCGCGCAAGCCCGGAGCGTAGGCGTCGCTACAATCCCCGCAGGACTTCTCCTGCCGCGGCAGTCATGGCATCGATATCCTCATCGGTGTGCGCAAGTCCCACGAACGTCGCCTCGAACTGGCTTGGCGCAAGCGTGATCCCGCGCTCGAGCATCCCCTTGAAGTAGCGCGCGTAGCGTTCAGTGTCACTCTTCGCGGCGCTCGTCCAATCCGTGACCGGACCCTGCGTGAAGAACATGCACGCCATCGAGCCGACGCGCGTCAGGTATGCGTCGACACCAGCGGACTCGACAGCTGCCCGCAGACCGGCTTCCAGGCGCGCACCCTTGCGCTCGAGCTCGTCGTACACACCGGGCTTCGAAAGCTCGCCGATAAGCGCCAGCCCGGCGACCATCGCGACCGGGTTGCCCGAGAGCGTACCCGCCTGGTAGACAGGACCGACCGGCGCCAGGCACTCCATGATCTCGCGCTTGCCGCCGAAGGCGCCGACGGGGAAACCTCCACCGATGATCTTGCCGAGCGTGGTGAGGTCCGGCGTCACGCCGTAGCGCTCCTGCGCGCCGCCGAGCGCGACACGGAAGCCGGTGATGACCTCGTCGAAGATGAGGACGACGCCGTACTCGTCGCACAGCGCGCGCAAGCCCTCAAGGAAGCCCTCGGCCGGCGGCACGACGCCCATGTTGCCGGCGACCGGCTCGAGGATGATAGCCGCGACCTGCTCGCCTATCTCGGCGAGGGTGGAGCGCACGGACTCGAGGTCGTTGTAGGGCAGCACCACGGTGTCGGCGGCCGCACCCTTGGTGACGCCGGGCGTGGACGGGATGCCGAGTGTCACAAGCCCGCTTCCAGCCGCAACGAGCAGCGCGTCGCTGTGACCGTGGTAGTTGCCGTCGAACTTGATGAACTTCTCGCGGCCGGTGTAGCCGCGAGCGAGTCGGATGGCGCTCATGGTGGCCTCGGTGCCCGAGGAGACCATGCGGACTTCCTCGATCGAGGGCACTGCCGCCGCGACGGCCTCGGCCATCGTGAGCTCGATCTCCGTGGGAGCGCCGAAGCTGGTGCCGCGATCGAGCTGCGCACGCACCGCATCCAGCACGACGTCGGGTGCATGACCCAGGATCATCGGACCCCAGGAGGCTACGAAGTCAACATACTCGTTGCCGTCCGCGTCCCACACGTGCGAACCCTTGGCGTGATCGTAGAACACCGGATCGGCGCCGACGCTCTTGAACGCACGCACGGGAGAGTTCACCCCACCCGGAATGACGCGACGGGACTCGGCGAACAGCTCACGAGAGCGGTCGTTGTTCATCAAAGACTCCTAGTCTCCCTCGGCGAAGTACTTCATCGATGCCTTCTTGAACTCGCGGACCGAGTACAGCAGGCGCGGCGCTTCGAGGCCGGTGGCCTCGCGGATCGTCTCGGCGACCGCCACACACTCCTCGCGCGTGCGGCCGTGGATCATCGTGTAGAGGTTGGCCGGCCACGTCGGCGCGGTCGGCCGCTGGTAGCAGTGGCTGACCTCCTTGAAGGACGCCATGATCTGGCCGACTTCCTCAACGCGCTCCTCCGGGCAGCTCCAAACGCCCATGGCGTTGGCCGAGAAGCCCGTCTTGTGGTGCTTGATCGCGGCGCCGAAGCGGCGGATGACCCGGGCCTCGACCCATGCCGACGTGCGCTCGAGTACCCACGCCTCATCGACGTCGTAGCCACACTCCAGAAGCGTGCGCGCGATCTCCGCGAAAGGATGCTCCACGAGCGGCAGGTCGGCCTGCAGCAATCTGGCCAGCGCCTTCTCCTCGCGGTTGAGGTTCACCGGCTCGACCTCGGCGGGCTTGACGATGGGCGGCGCCTCGGTACGCCGCGCGCGTTCACCCGTCAGATCGAAGTCCACCTTGATCTTGAACAGCCGGATGGCCGGCAAGTCGAGGATGTCATCGATGCCGCTCTTCTCGGCGATCTCGTCGAGGATCGCATCGATTCGCGCCTGTGAAGGCGCGATGACCGTGAACCACACGTTGTAGCGGTCCTCGCGCTCGTAGTTGTGCGTGACGTTGTGGTACTCGCCGATAAGCGCCGCCACATCTTCGACGCGATCCTCGGGCACGGCGATCGCGCAGAGCGTGCTGCGATAGCCGAGACGGTGCGAGTCGAAGATGGAGCCGATGCGCCTGATGACGCCCTCGTTCTTCATGCGCTTCACCGACGCGAGCACGTCGGCTTCGGTGGAGTCGAGTGCCTCGGCCAGCGCGGCGTAGGGCCGCGCCTTCACCGGGAAGGCGGCCTGAATGGTCGATATGACCCGGCGGTCGAGATCTGTCAGTTCGACGGGTGGCGTCAAGAGCTACTCACACTCCCCGCTCATCGATTTGGGGACGTAGACGCAGTATGGCTCCTCGGCGAGATAGTCACCGGTCACGCTGAGCGCACGGGCGCGACATCCGCCGCAAACGGCCTTGTACTCACACGCCCCACACTTGCCCTTGAGCAGCGAGTAGTCGCGCAACTCGTTGAAGACCTTGGACTCCGTCCAGATCTGCGAGAAGGGCTGCTCTTTGACGTTGCCGAGCTGCATGTCGAAGTAGCCACACGGTTGGATGTCACCCACATGGCTGATGAAGCAGAAGGTGATTCCGCCGAGACAACCGCGTGTCATCGCGTCCAGACCGTACTCCTCGCGGGTGACCTTCTTGCCTTCGGCCTTGGCCTTCTGACGGATGATGCGGTAGTAGTGCGGCGCATCGGTGGGCTTGAAGTGCAGCGGCGAGGTCTTCTGCCGCTCGTAGGCCCACTCCAGCACGGCCTCGTAGTCCTCCGGCGGAAGCTCCTTGTCGAGCAGATCCTCGCCGCGACCGGTCGGCACAAGCATGAAGATGTGGAACGCATCCACGCCGAGCGACTCGGCGAGGTCGTGGACCTCTTCGACCTTCTTGTAGTTGAGCGTGGTGACGGTCATGTTGATCTGCACGCCCACGCCGTGGCGCTTGGTGATCTTGATGCCTTCGATCGTCTTGTCGAAACATCCGGGCTGTCCGCGGAACGCGTCGTGCTCCTCGGCGGTCGGGAAGTCCACGCTCACCGAGATGCGCGGGATGCGGTGCTCGGCCATCTTCGCGGCGATCTCATCGGTGATGAGCGTGGCGTTCGTGCCGATGACCGGCATGGCGCCCTTCTCGTGCGCGTAGTCGATGATCTCCCAGATGTCGGGCCGCATGAGCGGCTCGCCACCGGTGAGGATGATGATCGGGTTGGTGATGGTGACGATGTCGTCGATGTTGCTCTTGATCTCATCGAGCGACAGCTCGCCCTCATAGGCGCCGAACTCCGCCGCCGCGCGGCAGTGCGCGCAGCTCAGGTTGCAGCTCCGCGTGATCTCCCAGGCGATGATGCGCGGCGCCTTGATGCCGGTGCGCGCCTCGTACGCCTGGGCGGCTTCGCCGCCGCCAGGGCGGAAGCCCATGGAACGCGCGCCGCCATGGCGCTGCGTACCGCCGGGGTGACCGCCCGGGTGGCCTCCCGTCATCGACACACCCGCAGGGTGGCCCATCGGGATGCCTATGGCGGCCTGGCCGCAGCCCTTCTCGGCGTCGGCCATATCCTGCTCGTCTATCGTGGGACGGACGTCTCCGAACTCCTCTTCGAGCTCGAGATCGGGACGTGCGTCAGCGTTCCCTACGTTGTCTGCCATTCGGTTCTAGCCTTCCTTGAGCCAGCGGGCGGCGTCCTTGGCGTGATAGGTGATGATGAGGTCGGCACCCGCGCGCTTGAACCCCGTGAGCGTCTCGAGCACCACGCGCTTCTCGTCGATCCAGTCGTTGGCCGCAGCGGCTTTCACCATCGCGTACTCGCCGCTCACGTTGTACGCGCAGGTCGGGTATCCGAACTCGTCCTTCACGCGACGGATGATGTCCATGTACGCCAGCGCCGGCTTCACCATGACGATGTCGGCACCCTCGTCGATGTCGAGCGCGGTCTCGCGAAGCGCTTCCTCGCCGTTGGCGGGATCCATCTGATAGGCGCGTCGGTCGCCGAACGCTGGGGCACTGTCGGCGGCATCTCGGAACGGACCGTAGTATGCCGAGGCGTATTTGGCCGAGTAGGCCATGATCGGCACCTCGGTGAAGCCTTCTGCGTCCAGAGCGCCGCGGATCGCGCCCACGCGGCCATCCATCATGTCGGACGGCGCCACCATGTCAGCGCCCGCCTCGGCATGCGAGACGGCGACAGAAGCGAGCATCTCGAGCGTCACGTCGTTCATGACGCAGCCGTTGTCGTCCAATGCACCGCAGTGACCATGCGAGGTGTACTCACACATACACACATCGGTGATGACGTAGAAGTCCGGGTCATGCGCTTTGATCGCACGGACGGCCTCCTGCACGATTCCGTCCTCGGCATACGCACCGGTACCGGCCTCGTCCTTGTGGTCCGGGATGCCGAACAGGATGACCGCCGGAACGCCCAACGCCTTCAGCTCGTCGATCTCGGCCGGAAGCTGGTCGAGCGAGATGTTGAACACCCCGGGCATCGACGGGACTTCCCGGCGGATGCTGTTGCCGAACATCACGAACAGCGGATAGATGAGGTCACCCGCGTCGAGTGAGGTCTCGCGCACCATCGCGCGCAGGGTGTCGGTCCGGCGCAAACGGCGCGGCCGGTACGTGGGGAACTCCATCGTGTCTCCTCCTCAGTAGCGGGAAATCACATCCCGCGTCAGTGTCCTACTCGACGAACTCGTCGATGTTGATCTCGGGCTCCTCGGCCGGTGCGACATCCTTGGCCATGTAACGCGCGATCTTGCTGTCCACCAGTCGCTTGTATGCGAGTGCCGCATACACCGCCGCGAACGCCACGAACACCCAGAACAACATCTGCATGACCGCGTAGATCACGCTGCCCCAGGTTGAGAACCACGTGAGAAACCCGTTCGTCACCGTCATCGCCTCATGTCCTCCTTCGATCGCGCATGACGCCCCCCGGCCGGCAACCGCGGCCGGTGAAGCAGTCGAGGCGCCCCGCAGTAGCGGGTGCGCCTCGACACTGTCACCGTTGGTGGAGATGATCGGATTCGAACCGACGACCTCTGCGTTGCGAACGCAGCGCTCTCCCAGCTGAGCTACATCCCCATCTCGCGCCCGCCCAAGGGCGGCAGCGCAAGTGTATACAATGCCGAGCAATCAGCTCTTTGTCAACGCTCCCGGCGACCTCATCCGGCCGTCGCTTTCGAACTAGTCGACCTCGCAGCCGAGAGGTTCTTCGCCTGCGATCACGCCTGCCTCGGCACGATCCGCCAGGTCCTCGATCGCGCCCAGACCGATCTCCTCATCAGTGAGGTAGCAGGCCGGGTCCGGCGCCCACAGATCGCCGGTCGCAGCCTCGGCACGCACACGGAAGTTGCCGCCGCATATCTGCAGCCACTTGCACTCGGCGCAGCGGCCGGTAACGTAGGGCTTCTTGTCCTTGAGGCGCTTCATAAGCTCACTCTGCTCAGTGTCCCCACTGACGTCCGTCCAGATCTCGGAGAACGGACGCTGCCGGACGTTCCCGAAGGAGAAGTGACGCCAGAACTGGTCGGCGTAGACCTCGCCGTTCCAGCTCACGCAACCGATACCGTTGCCGGTCGAGTTGCCCTGGTTCCACTGCAGCAGCTGCAGGACGTCCTCGGCACGCTCCGGATTCTCCTTGAGCATCTCCATATAGAGGAACGGACCGTCGGCGTGGTTGTCGACGGTGAGGATCTCGGGGGAAAGACCGTCGTCGAACATCGCCTTGGTCTCGTCCATGATGAGACGCACGGCCTTGCGCGTCTCCTCGTGGTCGAGGTCCTCTTTCATGAGCTCGGAGCCGCGGCCCGTGTACACCAGATGGTAGAAGCAGGCGCGGGGGATACCCTCGTCCCTCATGACCTTGAACAGCTCCGGGATGTCCTGCCAGTTGCGCTTGTTGATGGTCATGCGCAGGCCGACCTTGATACCGGCATTCATCGAGTTGCGGATACCGGCGATCGCTTTGTCGAAGCTGCCGGGGATGCCACGGAACTTGTCGTGGGTCTCCGGGCCACCGTCCAGCGAGACGCCGACGTAGCTCAGGCCGACCTCGGCGAACTGCTTCGCCTTCTCCTCGGTGATGAGCGTCCCGTTGGTGGAGATGACCACGCGCATACCCTTGTTCTTGGCGTAGTGCATGAGCTCGAGCAGGTCCTTGCGGATGGTGGGCTCACCACCGGAGAACAGCAGGACCGGCGCACCGAACTCGGCCAGGTCGTCGATCATGGCCTTACCCTCTTCAGTGCTCATCTCTCCGGGATAGTTGCGATCCTCGGACTGCGCGTAGCAGTGGACGCACTTCAGATTGCACCGCTGCGTGCAGTTCCACACCACGACCGGCTTCTTGTCAGCGGCGAACTGCAGAAGCTCGCTCGGAAGCTTGCCGGACTCGCGATTGTAGCGAAGCACGTCGCTGGGCTCGACGGCCCCGCAGTAGAGCTTTGAGATACCGATCACGTTACTGTCCTTTCTTGCCGAGGAGTCCCAAAACGGCCTCGATGAGACCGGGGATCGTGTACTCTTCAGCCTCCACGTCCACCTTGAGACCGAGCTCGCGCGCGGTGTCGGAGGTGATGGGGCCGATAGATGCTATCAGAGTCTCGCTGAGAGCCTCAGCGAGATCGATGCCGTGAGTCAGTTCGACGAAGTTGCGCGCGGTAGAGCTCGACGTGAACGTCACCACATCCACGTCGCCGGCGGCGATGCGCTCGGTGATGACGGGGTCGCCCGCACCAAGCTCCGTACGGTACACCGGCACCACGTCCACGAGCGCTCCGCGCTCCATGAGCTTCTCGGGCAGGATCTCGCGCGCCTCAAGCGCACGCGCGAGCAGGATGCGGCTGTCTTTGCCCACGCCGCGCTCGCACAACCCGTCGAGCACGCCTTCAGCGCGATACTCATCCGGCACGAAGTCCGGGCGGATGCCTCGGTCGATGCATGCCGCCGCGGTCGCGGGGCCGATCGCAGCGACTCGCAGGCCGTGCAGCGCACGACCGTCTTTGTCGGCATACTCGAGGCGATCGAAGAATCGCTCGACGCCATTCACGGACGTGAGGATCAGCCAGTCGTAGACGTCGAGGTTACGGATCGCCGAGTCGACCGGCTCGAAGCTTTCGGGATCGACTATCTCGATCGTCGGAAACTCGAGAACCTCGGCGCCGAGGTTGCGCAGCTCGCTGCTGAGTGCCGACGCTTGCGCGCGTGAACGTGTCACGACGACGGTCTTGCCGAAGAGCGGACGGGTCTCGAACCACGCCAGCTTCTCGCGCAGCTTGACGACCTCGCCCACGACGGTGATCGCCGGGGCCTTGAAGCCTGCGGCCTGCACCTTCTCGACGATGTCCTCCATCGTCCCGGTAAGCACTTCCTGCTGCGGCGTCGTCCCCCAGCGCACGAGCGCCACGGGTGTCGATGCCGGCCGGCCGTTGGCGACCATGTTCTCGACTATGTTGGGCAGGTTCTTCACGCCCATGAAGAAGCAGACGGTGCCCACGCCCTTGGCCAGGTGCGCCCAGTCGATGTCACTGTCGGGCTTCGTGGGGTCCTCGTGACCGGTGACGAACGCCATCTCGGTGGTGATGCCGCGATGCGTCACCGGAATGCCTGCGTAGGCAGGAGCGGCATATCCGGAGCTGATGCCCGGCACGACCTCGAACGCGATACCTGCTTCGACCAGCGCGAGAGCCTCCTCGCCGCCGCGGCCGAAGATGAAGGGATCGCCGCCCTTGAGACGCGCGATCGACTTCCCGCCGTCTTCGAGCGCCTTCTGCACGAGCAGCGCGTTGATCTCCTCCTGCGTCACATGCGCAGTGAAGCCCTTCTTGCCCACGTAGATGAGCTCAGCGTCCTCGCGCGCGCCCTCAAGGAAGACGGGGTTCGCGAGGTAGTCGTACACGACGACGTCCGCCTCGGCTATACGCTCGAGACCCTTCACCGTCATGAGGCCGGGATCACCCGGACCGGCTCCGATCAGATAGACGATGGGTCGTCCCATCACACGCTCCATTCACTCCCAGCACGGCCACAGGGCCGAGCGATTCACGTCCCCAGTAGTCCGTTCACGCCTTCGGCGCCGGCCTCGCGTACCTCGGCCAGTATCTCGTCGGCACCCATCTCCAGCAGACGCGCCACCATCGCTTCGCCGAGACTGACCGGCTCACCGGTTGAACCCTCGAGCGTGTGACGGATCAGCTTGCCGCCGTCCACAGAACCGACGAACGCGTCCATCACCAGCTTCGCGTCGTCCACGACCCGGCAGTACGCGCCGATCGGGACCTGGCAACCGCCCTCGAGCCTGCGCATGACGACCCGCTCGGCAGTCACGCAGGTAAGCGTCGCGGGATCTGAGAGCTCGCGGCAGACCTGCTGCATAAACTCGTCGTCCTCACGGATCTCGATGCCGATCGCGCCCTGACCCACCGCCGGCACCATCTGCTCGGGCTCGATGTAATGCGTGATGCGCTCACTCCAGCCCATGCGGGTGATGCCCGCCGAGGCGAGAATGACCGCGTCGACCTCGCCGTCCTCGGCCTTGCGCATGCGCGTATCGAGATTCCCACGGACATCGACGATCTCGACGTCGGGGCGTAGCGCCAGAAGCTGTGAACGTCGGCGCAGCGAGCTCGTGCCCACGCGAGCATCTTGCGGCAGCGAGTCGATCGTGTAGCCACCGCCCGAGACGAAGACATCGCGAGGGTCGACGCGCTCCGGTGTCGCCGCGATCACAAGCCCCTCGGGAAGCTCGGTGGGTACGTCCTTCATCGAGTGCACAGCCAGATCTACCGTACCGTCGATCAGTTCGACCTCGATCTCTTTGGTGAACAGGCCCTTGCCGCCCACTTTCGCGAGTGGGACGTCCAGGATCTTGTCGCCGGTGGTCTTGATGATCTTGAGGCTCACCGGCAAACCGGTGATCTCCTCAAGACGGTCTTTGATGTAGTTGCTCTGCCACAGGGCGAGCTTGCTGCCCCGGGTACCGATCGTGAGCTGTGTGCGCTCAGCAGCCAACCGAATCCCCCATCTCTTTGCGTTTCTCATCGCCGAGTTCCTTCGCCCGCATGTTGAGCAGGTTCCGGAACACACCGTGTCCGTGCCTGGCTCCCGTGTTCTCGAGCCCGTAGAGCTGCCGCGCCGTCTCAAGCACGGTGTAGCCGTCCTTCGAACCGGCCGCCTGATGCAGGCGGGCGGTGGGACCGTGCAGCATCTTGTTCACGATCGAGCAGCTGAGCGCCTCCACCGTCTTGCGCTCCTTCTCGCTGAGCCCGCCGAGCTTGCGCAGCGCCTTCTCCAGCTCAGCCTGTCGGATCACCTCGGCCTTGTCCCGGATGGCAGCGATGGTGGGCACGACCTCGAGCGACTCGAGCCAGCTCACGAAGGTGGCGATCTCTTCGTCGATGATCACCTCGGCGCGACGCGCTTCTCGCATACGCTCCTCAAGGTTCGACTCGACGACGCCGTTCAGGTCGTCGATGTCGTAGACGAATACGTTGCTCAGCTCGTTGACGGCGGGATCGATGTCCCGCGGAACCGCGATATCGATGAGGAAGAGTGGACGCCCGCCGCGAGACTTCAGCGTCGCCGCGACGTCGTCGCGCGTGATCACGTAGTTCTGGGCAGCGGTCGACGAGATCAAGATGTCCGCCTCGGCCATTCGCGTGAACAGGTCGTCGTAGCGGATGGCCTCGCCCTCGAAGCGCTCCGCGAGCTCCACAGCTCGCTCGTAGGTTCGGTTGGCGACGAGTACCGCCTTCACGCCGTTGCACACCAGATGCTTGGCGGTGAGTTCGCTCATCTTGCCGGCGCCCAGGACCAGGATCGTCCGGCCTTCGAGCGAGTCGAAGACCTTGCGGGCGAGTTCAACAGCGGCGTAACTGATCGACACGGCATTCTCGCCGATCTCGGTCTCCGTGCGGACCCGCTTGCCCACCTCGAAAGACTGCCGGAACAGACGGTTGAACGCCCGACCGGAGGCCCCATTGTCGAAGGCATGCTCGTAGGCTTCCTTCACCTGACCGAGGATCTGCGCTTCACCGATCACCATCGAGTCAAGCGACGCTACCACCCGGAAGAGATGGCGGACGACCGCCTCGCCACGCGTGATATAGAGGTAGCGTACCAGTTCATGGCGATCGAGGTCGTGGTAGTCGGCGATGAAGTCGATGACCGCGTCAACACCCTCGTCTCCACCCGTGGTGACCGCGTAGATCTCGGTGCGGTTGCACGTGGACAGGATGACCGCCTCGGCGACATGCTCGCCCGAGCAACACAGCGACAGCGCATCCGCCTGCCGGTGAGCAGGGAATGTCAGCTTCTCGCGTATCTCGATGGGCGCGGTTTTGTGACTCAGACCGACTAGCGTCAGCTGCATGCGACTCGCTTCATTTCATCGTGGACGATCCACGCGGGTGAAAGCATGGGTCGCCCCCGCCGGAGCGGTGCGTTGTTGTTCAGGCAAGCAGGCCCGGCGGGGGCGATGTGACGTGCTATGGAGCGCACCTCCTGCGCATGCCTGAACGTATTCATCCTAACATCCGCCGCCAGGGACGGACAACGCGATTCATGTGTCCTAATCACTCGTCCACCCCCGTTTCGGCGGCGCGACGAACCTTGGAGACATCCCGGTCGAAGACCGCGAAGAAGACCTCGGGCCACAGCCCTTTGAGTCTGTAGAGTAGCCCGTTCATCAAACCCGGAACGACGAGGAACTTGCCCTTCTCCACCGCCGAGACAAGCACGCTCGCCATCGACCGCGGCGGAACGGCCCGCACGCTACCGTTGATGGCTGCCGTCTCGGCAGGCTCGATACCTATCTCACGGGCGTACCCGGGAGTATCCACATTCGGCGGGCACAGCACCGTCACGCCGATACCGTGCGGCTTGAGCTCACAGCGAAGCACTTCGGCAAGACCCATGACGCCGAACTTCGAAGGACTGTACGCCGAGTAGCCATAAACACCTACGAAGCCGCCCATCGAAGACACCATCGCGATGTGGCCGCGGCCGCGCTCCATCATCCCGGGAGCGACGGCGCGGGCGGGATACGTGACTCCCAACAGGTTGGTGTCCAGATGCGAGGCGAACTCCTCGATCGGCAACTCGGTGAAGCGCATCGGCGTGCAGAAGCCCGCGCACGCCATGAGTAGATCGATCGGTCCCAGCTCCGACTCGACACGGGCGACCATCGCGCGGACCTCGTCCCAGTCGGACACGTCGCAGGAGATCGCCACCACGCGCTGGTCGGCATCTCGACGCGCCGCTGTCACCGCTTCCTCGGCCGCCTCGAGTCGCCCCATGTCCCTCGCGATGATCGCGACGTGCGCACCGCGGGACGCCAGCAGCTCTGCCGTGGCAAGACCGATGCCGCTTGAGCCGCCAGTGACGATCGCGACAGCGCCGTCCAACCTCACGGGCGATCACCGCCCACGAACTCAGCGTACACGTCCTCGGCTGTCGGCCGCTCCCCCGCGCGTACGCGGTCGAGCAGATCCGATGCACCGATAGTCTCGAAGATGGGCTTGCGTACGGTTTCGCCACCCGGGATGCGCTCCATCACGAGCGTGCGGACCTCGCCGAGAAGCTCGATGTAGGGCCCCCACTCCTCGCCCACGTGCTCCTCTATGTGTCGGCGAAGTCGCTTGGCGACGACAGGCGCAGCTCCGCCCGTGGAAATCGCGAGCTGCAGCTGGCCGCGCCTCACGATGGAAGGGACGATGAAGTTGCACAGTTCGGGAACGTCGACGACGTTCACGAGGCACCCGGACTGCTCGGCCTCGGCGAAGACAGCACGGTTCACTTCTTCTGAGTCGGTCGCGCATATCACGATGAACGCATCCGCGAGGTCACCGCGTACGTAGCCGCGCCGCTCGATCGAGAGCGCTCCTTGCGAGGCCAGTTCCTCGATCTCCTCGGCGGCCTTGGGCGCGATCACGGTGACCCGCGCGCCGTACTCGACCAGCGTGCGGATCTTGCGCACCGCAACAGACCCGCCACCGACCACGACAGCCGACTTGCTGCCGAGATCAAGGTATACGGGGTAGTAGCGAGTCGTGTAGTCGCGGGTCATATCAGAACATCAACCTTATACGCCGAAGATGTGGAAGCCGGCGGGCACGGCACGTGCCACGACCGCCAGGACAAGTACGATGATTGCGCCCGCAAGCGCGATGAACGCCGATGTGCGCGCCGAGCCGCGGCCTCCATAGCGGCGGAACAGATAGGCGCCGTAGACCACCCACACCAGCCCTGCCAGGATCACGCGCGGATCAGCCCACCAACCGGGCGGGTCCGTCTCGATCGCCCGCACAACGCCAAGGAGAAGGCCGCCGCTGTACGCCGGGAACGCGAACGCTATGGCCCTACGCGCCAGCGTATCGATCGAGCCGAGCGGAGGTAGTCGGCGGAACAAGACACTCGTCTTGTGCCCCTTGAGCTGTCGCTCCTGCAGGATGTACGCGAGCGATGCGACCGCGCCGATGAAGTATCCCGCGTTGGCGAAGATGATCAGCGCCACATGGATGCCGACCTTCCAGTTCTCAAGAAGCGGCGAAGTCTGGGCGCCGCCCTTGCCGGCGGCCTGCAGCAATAGCGAGATCGTCATGAGGACGAGTGAGACCGGCACCAGAGCGGTACCGTAGACCTTGATCTTGATGAGATGCTCCATCGCGAAGTAGATGAGCACTAGCGCCCACGCCAGCAGGACGAGCGTATTGGGACCGTCGAGCAGGGTCCCTTCCGTGGCCCGCGATCGCGAGTAGACCGAGAGCGTATGGCACAGGAATCCGGCTCCTGTCAGAAAGGTCGCGTACCACGAGTAGGCTCGCCGCTTGCTCAGGAACCAGTAGCCGTAGAGCACCGTCGCAGCAGCATAGAGCGCGGTCGCAAACCAGAACGCGACTATTGAGAACTGCTCCATGCTCTGACCTCCCTCTGCCTGGCGCTACTAGGACTCGGACTTCTCGCGCCGCTTAACAGCAGCCTCGACCACCGATATCTCCTTTTCGATCCTCTTCAGCCGAGAGAAGACCATGCCCACGTAAACAAGCAGCGACACCCAGATGAGTCCATACGCCGCGATGACGTAGGGCGCCTGCGGGACGACCTGTGCGTAGATGTCTGTCATGCCGCTAACCTCCAACCTTCACTTTGAGCGCCTCGAGGCGCTCCCTGATCTCTTCTTCGTGGAGCCGCATCTCGTAGAACGCATAGCCGAGCATCAGCATGCCGACCTGCGCGACGATGAACGTGATGAGCATCGGCGGCTCCAGGCCACTGCTCTCGCCGCCTGCGAGCACCACCGGGTGGATCGACTCGACCCAGCGTGTGATGAAGAACGATATCGGCGCGTCGATGAACGCTAGGATGCCGAAGGCCGCAGCATACACGGCACGTTTCTCCTCGTCCTCGACAGAGTTGCGCAGCACGAAGTACGCGATTACGAGCAGCGTCATGATGAAGTACGTGGTGAGTCGCGGCTCCCATTGCCACCACACACCCCACGCGACCCGCGTCCACAGGATGCCGGTCGCCATGGTCAGCAACACGAAGAACAGCGTGAGTTCGGTGGCTATCCTCGCACGCGTATCGAACTTGCGGTCTTTGGTCATCAGGAACCTGATGCCGTAGAGCGCCGTGAAGAAGAACACGAGGAACGAGGCCTCGGCCACCGGCACATGGAAGTAGAAGATCTTCTGCGAGAAGTCGATCCGGCCATCAGGGAACGTACTCGCGTCGGCCCAGAAGAACGTCATGAAGAACGCGGCCGTCGTGAGCAGTCCGCCGAGCGCCAACATCAGCTTCGCAATCGTGGTGCGGTTCACGGACTCTCCTTTCTTGCGCGGCGCCTAGGCGCCGATCACGAACTCGTAGAGCCCGAAGGCCACCAGCAGCATTATGACATCGAAGCCTGCGATCCAGGCCATCCACGCCCAGAAGGTCTCCACCGAGCCGGGGCCTCCGATGACAGCGGCGAATGTTGCGCCCACGGCTGCCCTGAGCAGTGGGTACATCAGCGGCACGAAGACGACGGCCAGCAGGATGTCCTTGCCCGTCGTGTTGACCGTCATCGTTGCGAGAAGCGTTCCAACGCCGGATATCCCTACCGATGCGGCGAACATCACGACGCCGAGAAGCCACACCGGGTTCGCTATCCCTTCTCGGCCTTGCAGGAACAGGAACGTGAACACAGGGAGTGATAGCGCCTCGACGACGAGAAGGAAGAGCAGGTTGCCCGAGAACTTCGCGAAGTAGATGACCGGACGGTCGACCGGGGAGAGCAAGAGCGCATCGATGCAGCCCTGGTCCTTCTCGTGCACGAACGAGCGGTTCAAACCCAACAGCGACATGAAGATGAACGCCACCCAGATCAGACCCGGCATAACGAGACGCACATCGAGCGCCTCCCCGGCCTCGGTGAGGGCGATCTGGTAGACGACCATCGTGAGGATCGCGTAGAGCCCCATCGACGTGACCATCTCGCGGGTACGCAACTCCATGACGAGGTCCTTGCGCAGTATCGCCTTGAACTGCCGCCAGCTGGAGGCTGCCATCATGCCACCCCCATCCCGACGGTGGAGCGGTACGTCTCGCGGAACGCCGACTCGTCGATGTCGTTCTTCTCGTCGTAGAGAACCACCTTGCCGTTGGCGAGGATGAGCGCGTGCGAGCACAGTTCCAGACCCTTGGTGAGGTCGTGGCTGATCATCACGAACGTGTGGTCTCCGCGCACCTGCGCGATGAGTGAATCCAGGATATCCATCGCGTGGGGATCGAGACCCGAGTAGGGCTCGTCGAGGAAGAGTATCTCCGGGTGATGCAACAGCGCCCGTGCAATGGAGAGGCGCTGCAGCATCCCACGCGAGAAGGTCCGCGTGAGGTCGAGGCGCCGGTGATCGAGCTCGACACTCTCCAGCAGCTCGCGGACGCGGTCCTCAGCATCAGGGACACCGTACATCTCGGCGAAGAAGAGAAGATTCTCCTCGGCGGTGAGATCAGGGTAGAGCAGCGGGTTGTGACTGATCAGCCCGATGCGGTGCCGCAAGTCGACGGCGTCGCTCACCACGTCCAGGCCGCAGACCTTCGCGGTGCCGGACGACGGGTTGAGCAGTGTCGTAAGCACCTTCACGAGCGTCGTCTTGCCGGCGCCGTTCGGGCCGAAGATCGACAGAAACGCTCCCTCGGGCAGGTCGAACGAGACATCATCCAGCGCTTTTCGCACGCCGAAGGCCCGGGTGAGTCCCCGGACCTCGAGCGCCGTACCTGTGCAGGATGTATCCCCCATGACCCGTCCTACGCCGCAACCGCTGGACGGCGCTTGGGCCACGAGGCGAGTGCGGAACCGAGAATCGTCAACACGAACCCGGCCCATACCCACGACTGCATCGGGAAGAACTTCACGTTGAGCACGAGATTGCCTGCCTGATCGAGTCCCGCAAAGGACACGAATATGTCCTTAACGAACGTCGTGGTGATATCGACCTTCTGGGTCGACTGGTTCTGGTTCTGCAGCTGTACGGGGAAGAGCAATCGGGGCGCGATGGTGTCGACTTTGGCGCCGTCACGCAACACGTCCAAGGTCGCTGTGTAGACGACATCGCCGTTCGCCTCAGTGGAGTCTGCGACCGACTGGAACTCGAAAGCGTACTTGCCCGCCTGCAGCTGGGCTCCAGGCGTCTGCGCCAGGGACGTGTTGAACGACTGGACATACATCGTCGAACCGATGAGTCCGACGAGGATGATGCCCATGCCGAGGTGGGTCAGGTAGCCGCCGGACTGCGTACGCGCCTTGGTGATGATCCACCACAGCGAGCTGCCGAAGCCCTGGCCCTTTGCCGCGGCCCGCTTCCTGGCACCGTCGATGAACAGGTAGATCGGCAGCGCGATCGCGAGTGCGGCGGTGAGCAGGCCGACGACGGCGATCACCGCCGTTGTGGTCGAGTTCATGCCACCGGATGTGGGCTGGAAGTACGGCACCATATCGAACCACCACAGGCTGAGAAGTCCGATGCCGAGCACGCCGCCGCCCATAAGGGGCCACTTCGCCCGCTTCAGTAGCGCACCAGGCTCGCTGCCACCCCATGACAGGATCGGGCACACCGACATCACGAGGATGTAGAAGATACCGATGGGCCGCGCCAGGGTGTCATAGGTCACGGCACCGAAGGTCTTGCCCGCTCCCGGCCACCAGGAGGTGAGCCACGCAAGCGGCCAGTCCTTGAACGCCGAAGTGATAGTGAGATACGCCACCAGCAGAGCAGCGATCGTCATGATCAAGTTGTTGAAGTAGTACGAGCCTTCCTTGGACATCAAGCGGTCGAAGGTCTCCGAACCACCGAGGTCCTTGCGGCGGTAGATGATGCCGCCGATGATCGCAGCCATCGTACCGCCCATCATCACCATGAACAGCCAGAACGAGAGCATGTCCTCCTGGAACGCGTGCACCGAAGCGACGACACCGGAACGCGTGATGAACGTGCCAAGCAGCACGAGCACGAACGTCAACCCGGCGAGGAAGATCGTCCACGTGCGGAAGCCCTCGCGCCTGCGATACACGGTCATGGAGTGAAGCAGGCCTACACCGGTCAGCCACGGGAGGAGAGAAGCGTTCTCGACCGGATCCCATGCCCAGTAACCGCCGAAGGCGAGCTCAACGTACGCCCACACGGAACCTAGTCCGATACCGATGCCCAGGAGCAGCCAGGAGAACACGGTGATGCGGTCTGAGGCTTTGACCCACTTGTTCGACGTGTCACCGGTGATGAGCGCCGCGAGCGCGAACGCGAACGGCACTGTCAGGCCGGCATAGCCGATGAAGAGCGTTGGCGGATGAGAGAGCATCCACGGGTTCTGCAACAGCGGGTTCATCGCTGCATCGATCAGCAGCGCGCCCGAGGCATCCAGATACGACGGGTCGAGCATCTGGAACGGGTTGTTCAACTTGATGAACAGTGCCGCGAGGAAGAACAGCTGCACGAAGTTGATGACGCCAAGCGCCACGCTGCCGATGCGGTCGTTCTTGTTGATGAACTTGCGCGCAACGAACGCCGCGTAAATCGCGAGGATCCACTCCCAGAACAGGAGCGATCCTTCACGGCCGGCCCACACGCCGGAGAGGCGGTACAGCCACGCCCACGGACCGACGATGGTCGGGTGGTTGAAGGCGACGTACTCGAGCGAGAAGTTCTCGCCGAGAAACGCTGCCGCCAGCAGGACGATCGCCATCGACGTGAAGCCGAGGGTGCCGTACGTCAGGTAGTGACCGGCCTTGACCAGCCCCTCTCCGTCGCGTGTGCGCATCCCAAAAGCGATGAGACCGATCGAGGCCACCGCGCAGATGCTCGCGAGCGCCAGCAGCATGTTGCCAAGACTAGAAAGACCCATTCGTCACTCCACTTCGTCAACGGCCGGGGCCGCGAGGTTACTTGGTCGCTTCGTCGAGTGCAACGCTTTCTGCAACGAACACGCCGTCGGCGTTCAGCTTGCCGCCGATGACAACCTTGGAGCCGTCCTCCATGCCTGAGGGAAGAGCGCCCGTGAATACGACTCCCACGGATTCGCCGGTACCGACATCATTCGAGATCGAGAAGCGTTCGGCGGAGTCTGCGCCTTGGATAGAGCCCGCGATGACGTAGCCGGTCAGTTTCACGAACTTGTCTGTGACCTCGGCAGATTGACCAAGCATCTCGGCAACGGTCAGAGCGCCGGTAGCCGATTCGTACTTGGAGGGGCACTGCGTGATGAGTGTCTTAGCCCTCACGGACTGGTCCGCTTCGACGATGCCCGTGACGATCGCGACAGTGCCGTCACCGAAAGCACTCGGAACCGCACCATCCCAGATGACACGCAGCGTGGTGCCGTCACCGGATTCCCGGTCCTTGATCTCGAAGGCGAACGGCTTCGCACCGGCGGTCCAGGTTCCTGCCACGACCGGGCCCTGCACTTGTACCTGCTGGCCGACAAGCGTCGTGTCCGAAACCACCTCGGAGATCGTCTTCTTGTAAGCGCCAGCGCCCGAGCCCTGACTGGTGTAGAAGATGAGTCCCCCGACTGCAATGATGATGAGAGCGGTGACGCCGATGAGGCGCTGCTTCGCCCGTTTGTTCACTCGATCACTCCTCGCCCGCAGACGCGCGTCTGCACTATTGCGATCCATACGGTCACAGCGGCATACCGCAGGGCAGGGTGATGTTCGAACGGAGTCCGCACCACACACAAGCCTGCTTGCCTGAACACGTGGATAGTACCATCAGCGGCCCGTCGCGAACAAATGTGAAACATTTCGCAAGCGCACCGGCAGCTCATGTCCTATCGAGGTTGTGAGAGCAAAGCGTGTACCAGACTTCGCCCTACACGTTGCGCTCGTAGATCGCGATAAGCCCCTTCAGCGTCAGGTCGGCGTCGACGTGCCCGATCGAATCACACAGCGGGGCCATTCGCTCGGCCAGTCCACCTGTGGCGATCACCGGGCACTCGGTCCCGAGTTCATCCCAGATGCGTCGCACCAATCCGTCGACCATCGCCGCCTCGCCCAGCAGCAATCCCGCCTGTACTGAGGCACGCGTGTTGGTGCCGATCACCTTCGTCGGCGGCTCTAGATCGACTTTGGCGAGCCGCGCAGCGCGGCTGAACAGCGCCTCAGCACTCGTTTCCACGCCGGGCGCGATCGCTCCGCCGAGATAGGCGCCTTCTGCGTCGATGACATCGAGTGTGGTCGCGGTGCCGAAGTCGACCACGATCACCGGCCCGCCGAGCAGTGCGACAGCCGCAACTCCGTTGACGATGCGGTCCGCGCCCACCTCGTGCGGATTGTCATAGCGGATGGGCATCCCTGTCTTCACTCCCGGGCCCACCACCATCGGCAGACGACCGGTCGCACGCTCGGCCAGCTCCTCGTACGCCGATGTGAGCGCCGGTACCACAGAGGAGACCACGACCGCCTCGATGGAACTCCAGGCGATACCGTCAAGAGACAGCAGACCGCTTATGCGCAGCCGCAGCTCGTCGGCGGTCAGCGTAGGATCGGTGGAGATCCGCCAATGTCCGCCGAGCTCTCCGGAATCGAAGAGACCGAGCACGGTTTGAGTGTTGCCTATGTCGACGGCGAGGATCATGTCACTCTCCACTGTCTTCAGGCCGCGTTACGGAGAAGCAACACGGCACCTGGCGATCGTTTGCCGGTGCTATCATCGCCCAAGACGCCCGAAACCACCGAACGGGAGGTCCGATGACGGCGACACCAGCCAAGATCCTCGTCGTAGACGACGAGCAATCGATCCTGCAGTTCGTATCCTACAACCTTCGCAAGGAGGGCTACGAGGTTACGGTCGCAAGCGACGGCGACGAGGCGCTCGCGCTTGCCGACGCGCAGCCGTTCGATCTCGTGATACTCGACATCATGCTCCCCGGCACCGACGGCTACGAAGTGTGCCGCAAGCTTCGCATGGGCGGCGATGTCCCTGTCCTGTTCCTCTCGGCAAGAGACACCGAACTCGACAAGGTCGTAGGGCTCGAGATAGGCGGCGACGACTACCTGTCCAAGCCGTTCGGCGTGCGCGAGTTGATCGCGCGCGTCAAGGCGCTGCTGCGTCGCTCCGCGGGACGCACGTCCAAGGACAACGGTGTTGGCGAGGGCCCTGTTGAAGCGGCCGGCATCGTGCTCAACGAAGCGTCGCACGAGGCGCACTTCGGCGAGACCGAGATCGACCTCACTCCGCGGGAGTTCGAGCTGCTCGCATGTCTGATGCAACACGCGGGCAAGGTGCTCTCCCGCGAACAGCTTCTGCGCGAGGCCTGGGGTTGGCAGTACGTGGTGGAGACGAAGACGGTGGACACCCACGTCAAACGCCTACGGGACAAGCTGGAGAAGGCCGGGGCCGACCCCGCGCTCGTGGAGACGGTGCGCGGCTACGGCTACCGCATCGCCGGATAGGCATGCGCTCCTCGATCCGGACACGTCTGCTTGCAGCATTCCTTGCGGTCGCGGTCACCGCGGCCGCAGGTCTGTCCGTCTACTTCCTCAAGGAGCTTGAAGGCTTCGCGCTGCGCAAGCTCGAGGAGCGGCTGCAGACCGAGTCCCGCCTCGTCGCGGAACTGGTTGCAGAGGCATACATGGCAGACGGCGAGCTGTCGTCCTCTGAGAGCGAGGAACTGTCCGTGGCATTGCAGGAAGCCGGACCGGAGATATTCTCCCGGATCCGCGTCCTGGATGTGGGCGGGGTGGCAGTCGCCGACTCGGCGGGCGAGGACGGCATCGGCATCGGCTACGAGAAGCTGAGCGAAGTGGGTGCCGCACTTCGGGGTGACTACGGTGCCGCCACGAGGGTGACTCAGAACAATCGCGTTGGCCTCTACATCGCCGAACCGATCGTGCGTGATGGAGAAGTCGTCGGCGTTGCCTACTCCTCGTCGTCGACTTTCTCGATCATCACGCTGCTGCAGACATACCGCACCCGACTACTCGTGGTGGTTGCGCTATTCGTCGTGGTCACGCTCGTTCTGACTGAGATCCTCTCACGCTGGCTGTCCGGTCCCCTCCGCGAACTCAGCCAGGGGGCGCAGGCGTTCGCCGGTGGCGACCACTCCGTTCGGGTCACCCCGATGGGCTCACGCGAGACCCGTGCTGTTGCCACGGCGTTCAATGCGATGAGCGATGAGGTGGAACGGGTGGTCCGTGAGCTCAAGGAAGAGGAACGGCGCAAGACGCGTTTCGTCTCCGACGTCAGCCACGAGTTGCGCACGCCTCTCACCGCCATACGCGGAGCGGCGGAGACTCTGCTCGATGGCGACGTCCCGCCCGATGACGAGCGACGGTTCCTCGAAACGATGGTGCGGGAGTCGGAGCGGCTTGGCAGGCTGGCAAACGACCTCCTGACGCTGCAGCGCATCGAAGGCGCGACCGGTGAGTTGCCGATCCGACGAGTCCGCCTGCGCGTGGTCGCCGACCGGGCTGCAGAGGGACTGAAGGCGCTCACCGATGAACGCGGCGTCAGCGTCACGATCGACGGCGAGGCGCCCACGGTGCTCGGAGACTCCGACCGCCTGCAGCAGGTGATCGCGAACCTGCTGGACAACGCGTCGCGCATGACACCCGAAGGTGGTTCGGTACAGGTCACACTCGCCGAGGAGAACGACTTCGCAGTCGTGAGCGTGCGAGATGAGGGTCCGGGCATCCCTGAAGACGCCCTCCCGCACCTGTTCGACCGCTTCTACCGCGCACAGCTCAGCCGCGATCGGTCAAGCGGCGGTGCAGGCCTCGGGCTCGCGATCGTACACGCGATCGTCTCGGCACACGCAGGAACGATCGTCGCCGAGAACCGCCCGGAGGGCGGCTCGGCCTTCACGTTCCGCCTCCCCGCCATACGCGACTGACGCACTCCCCTAGTGGCGGGCCAACCGCAGATGCGTCGCGTCCGGACGCACTGCGGCGAGCAGCTCAGCGGTCTCCGGATGGCAGGTGAACAACACGACCTGCCGGTGATCGGCGAGTTCGGCGATAGCCTCGGCAGAACCCTTGCGACGTTCAGGATCGAAGTTCACGAGCACGTCGTCCATGAGCACCGGTAAGCCGCGCCCGACGTCGTCGAGCTGGCCGATGAGCCCGAGTCGAAGCGCCAGATACATCTGCTCGGCGGTGCCGCGCGACAGCTCGCCCGACGTCTTCACATCCGAGCGCTCGTCGAAGACCTCGACCTCGCCGCCGGCGATAGGCACGGCGAGGCCGACGTAGCGCTCACCGGTGATCTTGCGGAACGCTTCTTGCGCGCGCCGGACGACCTCCGGCTGGCGCTCGCGCTCGTACCGCTCTTGCGTCACGCCCACGAGGTGCGCGGCGAGCCGCAGCACCGCGTACTCCTCGGCAGACTCGTGTAGCCGCTCCTCAAGGCCGGCCAGTCGCAGACGAAGCTCTCCGCCGCGCGCTTCTCTCGTGCGCTCGGCAAGACGCTCGTCGAGTCGTGAGCGCTCGTCGGCGAGCGTGTCGTGTGCGCGCTCTGCTTCTTCGAGTTCGAGCCGCTGGCGCTCGGCGATAGCCTCAAGCGAACCGCCGTCGGCGATGCCCCATTTCGAAAGCGTGGCGGTTGCGTCCTCGCTCGTATGCGCGACCTTCTGCTCGGCGATGCTGATCCTCGACTCGAGCTCAGTGATGGAGCGCTCGGCGTCCTCGCGTCCAGCGATCTTCTGCCGGGTCTCGGCCAGCACCTGTCGCGCCTTGCTGACCAGCAACGGGATGTCGTCCTCGCCGGGCTCGGCGGCAACCTCGGTGAAGAGGGCGAGAACCCCGGCAAGGCGACGCGCGTAGCCACTCGTCCGACCCTTGAGGCGCTCAACAGACTCGCGTGCGTCATCGGCGGCATCACGCAGCGTCAGCGCCTCGCGTATCTGCGTGAGCACCTGCGACGCCTCGGTGGGCGTCATCCCGGGTGTGAGTCCTTCTTCGTTGAGCCAGCGCTCCCACAAGGTCCTGCGTGCATCGAGCGTCGACTGTGCCAGATCCGCCTCACGGGTGGCCTGCGCCACCTCGCGCAGCGCCTCGTCCTCGGCGCCAAGTGCGCTCCGGCACGCATCCAGGCCACGCCGTATCCGTGCGAGTTCCATCCCCGTCGGCGGTATCGTGAGGCCGAGCGGCCCGAGTGCTCCGGCGGGGGCGTCTTCCACCCTTCCCGCCATCGCGCGGTGACGCAGCATGAAGAACCCGCCAGCAGCCATGAGGATGACGCCGATGACGACCGCCACGTATTCCCGGAGCGAGAGCCCGGCCGCGATGGCCACGACACCGGAGCCGAGCAGAACGAGCGCCGGCGCGTCCAGACCGCCGACCCGCCCGGCGGCCGGTCGCCCACTCTCCAGCACGTCGACGGCTGCGTAGCGGTCCGCAAGCGACTCGCGAGGATCCGGCGAGACGTCGATCCCCGCGTTGCCACAGGCCGAAGCCGCGGCCTTGGCTGCCTCGGCAGCACCCATCTGGGCGCGCTCAAGGTCTCTGCGCCGCGTCTCCAGCTCCATCTCAAGACGCTGCAACTCGTCGCGCGCTGCCTCGACCGTCCGCTGCGCTTCGGCGCTCGCATCGATCGAGAGCACCTCATCGGCAGTCCGACCGGTTCGAGACACGGCCTCGTCGAAGCGGCGCGTCGCTTGCACCAGCGCTGCCTCGGCATCGCGCAGATCGGTCCTCCCCTGCGTGTGGGCAGAGGCCTCTTCCACCAGAGTCTCGAGCTCGCTCATCACGGCGAGCACGCGCTCATCGGGAACGCTCTTCTCGAGTGCGGTGGTTGCCGTCTTCAGCTCAGCTCGCAGGCCGACGAGCTCTTGCTCGAGTGTGTCGATCCGATCGATCCGCTCGGCGAGACGCTCACTCGCTCTGGCCACCTCGGTATAAGAGGCGCGCTGCTCGTCGCGTCGTGCGCGAGCCTCGGCCAGTGCGGCATCCAGCTCATCAAGGCGCGAGCGGTCGGCCACGAACGAGGCCGCCTCATCCTCGAGGTCCCGCAACTCGGAGCGCGTCTCGCGCATGTCCGACAGCAGCACGTTGGCGCGCTTCGTCTTGCCGCGCGGGGTGAAGACCTCCTCGGCCTCCTTCTCAAGCGTCGCGCGCACATCGTGCGGACTCACGACGAGACCGGCGCTCGCGGCGTACAGACGCGCGAGGATGTCGTCATCTGAGCCGCGTAGGCTCTCGATGTGCGCCATCTCGTCGAGACCGAAGCCGAACACCACCTTGAACGCGAGTGGGCTCACCCCTGCCGTCACCTCATCGAGCAGCGCCGGACGCGCGGCTCCGTTGAGCGCGCGCACCTCGACGGGGCCGCCATGCGGGCCCTCGGTGCGTTCGACGACCCAGCGCGACGATGCGTCCTCGAACACGAGGCGCCCCTGTCGCTTGCCCGCGGGCGAGTGGTACTGGCGCTCCTTCTCGCGTGCGGTAGGGAATCCGTAGAGGACGTGCCTGACGAGCGCGGTGAATGTGCTCTTGCCGGCCTCGTTCGGCCCCTCCACGATAGTGAGCCCATCACCCAGGTCGCCGAGAGAATCGTCAGCTAGGCGCCCGTAGCGCACAGCTTCGATGCGGCGCAGCCTCATCGGTCCTCCTCCGCGAGCAGCCGGTCGAGGGCAAGATCTCTCGCGGCCGCGATCACCGAAGCTGCGTCCTTCGGCGTGAGGTCGCTGCCCGCACGATCCGAAAAGGGCCCCAGGATCTCCTCGACGAGGGACGCGGCGGAAGCAGGGTCAGCGAGCAGCTCGTCGGCCATGCGGACCAGGTCGCCGGCGAACTCCTCGGAGGAGCGCAAGACTTCCAGATCGATCGCAGGACGGGTGCGGTCGCGCACGCGGTCCACCCAGACCCAGGGTTCACCGCTCATCCCGTCGGCTCGAACCTCCGACAGGAGGTCACTCATGACTCCCGTGCGAGCGAGTTCCGAATGCACTTCGCTGCGACCTTCAAGCTCCATGCGCAGGACGACCGGGCTGCCGCCTGCCGCTCGCGCAGCGTCCTCGCACGTCTCGGCGAGCACCGTATGGAGCTCCTCGATCGTCGCTATCTCAGCAGCGTCGATCTTCCGAACGGCCCACACCGCCGTCGCGGTAGGAATGAACTCGGTCCTGGCGCCTCGCTCGTCGAGGGTGACCTCCCAGCAACCGCGTGGCCCGGTCTGTGTGGGGTCGAGACCCTGCGTACAACCGGCGTAGCGTGCGGTCACGGCGCCCGTGAAGAGCTCCTCGGGCTTGTGGATGTGCCCGAGCGCCCAGTAGTCCATCCGCGCGGCCTTCAAGTCCTCTGCCGAGCAGGGCGCGTAGTCGTCGTAGTCCAGGCGGCCACCCACGTTGGCGTGAAGCACGCCGATCGCAAGCGTGTCCGAGGTGTCGCGGACGAATTCGCGCGCCAGATTGCCGGTCTCGGCGGCCTTGCGGAAGCTGCGCCCGTAGAGCGTGCAGCGCGCATCGCCGCGCTCGAACGGAACGCGCTCGACCTCGCGTGAAGAAAAGACATGCACGTTGTCGGGCAGCGTGATCCCGGCCGACCAGCCGTCGGCAGGGTCGTGGTTGCCCCACACGAGATAGACGCGGATGTCGGCCTCGGCAAGGCGCTGCATCGCGCGCTGGAACGCGAACTGTGCGCGTACGCTCTTGTCCCGGCTGTTGTAGGCGTCGCCTGCGATCACGAGGAAATCGACGCTGCGCTCGATGCAAGCGTCGACCACGGCGTCCATCGCGCGGTACGTGGACTCCACGAGGGCTTTGCGCACGCGTTCGTCAGTGGCGTCCACTCCCTTGAAGGGGGCGTCGAGATGAAAGTCTGCCGAGTGGATGAAGCGGACGGCTTGAGCCATGACCCTCCCTGTCGCGTCGTCTCGATCCCATCTTATAGGGACGGACTGACACGCGACAGTCAGAGTCAGACGAGTCTCGCCCTCCGAAGCGCCCCGGCGACCGCGATCGCACCGGCGGCCTTCACGACATCCGGGAGGATGAACGGCAACACGCCTGCAGCGGCGGCAGGGCCCGCGCCCATGCCGGTGACGAGCGCCAGCTGTGCCCAGCCCACCGCGTAGGTGATCGAGATGACCGTTGCCGCCGCCAGGACGTCGCTCGCAATCTCGGGGACGTGGGGTGAGAGGACTGTGCGCACCGCGGATCCCACCCACGCGCCCGCCACGAAGCCGAGAAGGAACCCGCCGGTGGGTCCGGCGAGCACCGCCAGCCCCGCCTTCCCGCCCGCGAACACCGGCACGCCTACCGCACCGACCAGCACGTAGGTGCCGGTCGCGCCGACTGCGGCGACAGGAGGAAGAACGAGTGCGACAAGCACGATCATCAGGGTCTGCAGCGTGAACGGCACCTCACCGACCGGCACTGCCACGAGCGCCGACACCGCGATGAGTGCGGCCATCAGCGCCGAGACGACGAGCAGGTAAGTTCGCGACCGGTCCGCAGAAGGCATGGGTGCTCCAATAAGTAAACCGCACACAAGGTGCGGTTTACTTTAGGTGGCACATTGCCGTGCGTCAACGATGCGACGGGCGACTACGCCTCCGAGATCTCGACAAGCTCGATATCGAAGTGGAGCGTCTTGCCGGCGAGCGGATGGTTGAAGTCGAGTGTCGCGGTCTCGCCGTTCTCGGCGAACGCGGCAACGGTCGCGGGCATCTTCGTGCCATCGGGTGCGACGAGGGTCACGACCACGCCGAGCGGCGGGACGTTCTCGCCAAAGAGTTCCATCGAGACTTCCTGGACGGCCTCGGCATGGTGCGGGCCGTAGGCATCCTCAGGCTCGATCACGATAGTGGCTTTGTCGCCAGGCTCGAGGCCCAGAACGGCGGTCTCAAAGCCGGGGATTACCTGACCTTCACCAAGGGTGAACGCCAGCGGCTCCCGACCTGCGCTGGAATCGAACTCCGAACCGTCGTCAAGGGTGCCGGTGTAATGGACGGCGACCTTGTCGCCGTTTGCTGCGGGCATGGTTACCTTCTTCCGATAGACGTCAAACACCCCGTAGGGCATCGCTCCACCCTACGGGGTGATGCCGGAAGCGTCAACTTGAGGACGCAGTCCCGTGAGGTCGGCCAGCCGGCCCGCGATCGTGGGCTCGTCCCACATCCCCGGCTCCTCGCCGTACGCACGCAGGACCTCGGCAGCCACCTGATATCGCGCCTCTGGCGAGAGCGCCACGCGCCTTGCGAAGAAGTCGCGCACGAGCGCCTCACGGGCATTGGCGGCCATACCGGATTCCGAGAGTACGAGCTCTCCCGAGTCGCGCACCACGACGGTGCCGGCGGCCATGTCACCAAGCCGCTTGTTGTTTGCCGAAAGTAGCACCGCGATGAGACCCACCATGTAGTAGCCGGGCATCATATCGACGAGCCTGATGAGGTTGCGGATGATCGCGTCCATCAGACCGACGCGACCGCCGTCGTCGCGGACCACCCGGATGCCAAGGGCGCGCTTGCCGGGCGTGCGGCCGTTGCGCAACACCTCGAACAGCACGAAGTAGCCCCACGCGGTGATGAACGCCGCGATGAGAACCGCCGCATACACCCAGATGAAGACCGCATCGGCAAGCGCATCACCGAGCAGCGAGCCTATCAGGGTGGCCGCGAGGATCTCGGCGAGGATGAGCAGCACGACGAGTACGGTGTCGATGAAAAGCGCTGCCGCGCGTGAGGCGATACCGGCGAGGTCGTATGCGAACGCCACGGACTCCGGTGTCTCCACAGAGAGTCGCTCGCGGTATGTCTCCCCCATGCTCATCGGCACGCATCCTTCGCTCGGCGTCACGCGAATCCGATGCTAGCATAGGGTCTGGCCGAGCGGATGAGGGAGAGCGCGTGGAAGAGCGGGAGTTCGTCAGCGGTTCCCGGAACGTGTGGGAGCGCCTTGCTGGTGTCGTCGCGCATACGCGCAAGAAGGGTATCGCCTCGCTGTCCGCCGCCGAGGTCAAGGCGATGCATGAGGACTACCGTCGCACAGCCGCCGACCTTGCCTACGCTCAGACGCACTTCCCCGGCACCGAGACCGCCGTCTACCTCAACCGCTTGATCGCCTCGGCGCATGGCGAACTGTACGGCGGCTCGCCCCGACGACTCTCGGCGATGTGGCGCTTCCTGGCCACCGGATATCCGCGGCTCGTACGCAAGCACGCGCGAACCATCGCACTCGCGACGCTGTTGCTGGTCGGTGCGGTCGCGATGGGCTACCTGCTCGCGTACGTGAACTTCCCGCTCGCGCGCATCATCGTGCCGCAGTCCTTCCGGGATCTGCTCGTGGATCCGGCCGCCCCCACAGGCGGTTCGGCGAGCGAGGTTCTGCTGCAGGCACCTGCCTTCTCGGCGCTCATCACCACCAACAACGTGCAGGTCTCGCTGCAGGCATTCGCGGGCGGCATGACGTTCGGCCTGCTCACGGTGTACGCACTGATCATGAACGGCGCGCTGCTTGGAGTGCTGGCGGGCGCTTTCGGGCAAGCGGGTCTCGCGCTCGAGTTCTGGGCGTTCATCGTGCCGCACGGCGCGCTGGAGCTGCCGGCGATCGTGCTGGCGGGGGCATCGGGACTGCTGCTTGCGGGCGCTTTGGTCTTCCCGGCCGACCGCACACGCGGACAGGCGTTGCGCGCGGTCTCGGGCGACGCGGTGCGCCTGGTTCTGGGCGCGATACCGCTGCTCATCATCGCCGGACTCATCGAGGGCTTCGTGACGCCTCTGGGCATCGACCCACTCGCGAAGGTGGCGATCGGCGCGGCGGCGACTGCAGCGCTCGCAGCCTACGTGCTGCTGCCGGGACGGGCTGCCGAGAAGACCAGCCGCGACTAGCCGACCACGTCGGAGACACGGGCGATTCGGATCCCCTCGTAGACCCCAAGGTCAAGCAGGTGGTGGTCTCCAGAGACGATGATATCGGCATTTCCGCACACCGCACACTCCAAGACACGATTGTCAGGGTCGTCGGCGATCACGTGCAGTTCTGCGTCCGGTCGGACCACATCCGCGATGCGGGCGGCCTGCATGACGACCTCGCGGACGTGCTCGTCATCGAACCCCAGGACGTCGTAGAGCTTGTCGGCCACCTCGGCAAGAATTGCCGGAGACGTGACCAGCGTATGTTCGCCTTCGATCAGGACACGCATCAGCTGCGCGGGCTTGCCGCCGAATCCATACGCCGAGATGAACACGTTGGTGTCGAGAACCAGCCTAGCCACCACGGGCCTCGTGGATCAGACGCTCGACATCTTCCTCGCTACGGACGCCGCGCATGCGCGCTCGTTCGCGCCCGTAGGCCGCAAGGTCCTCGAACACTGAGAGTTCCCGCTCGCGTTTGTAGACGCGCACCATCTCGCGGAACAACTCGCTCTTGCTCCGCCCCTCCTCTGCGGCGAGGCGTTCTACCTCGTCCACGAGCTCAGGAGGAACCGAGAATCCGATGGTCTTCGCTGTACGCGCCACGTCGGTCTCCGTTTACAACGGTTATAAACATGGCTTCACTGTACTCCGCAAAGACACAGGGGGTCAACGCGCGCGCAGCAGGCGGGGCAGCGTCTCTAGAGCCGCCCGCGCGCCTTCACTTCCAGGTAGCGGTTGACCGCGGTCACGGACAGCTCGTCGGGGTCGACGTCGACCACGAGCGCCCCGCGGGAAGCGAGCACGCCGAGCGCCTCGGCTTTGTCGCGCAACACGTCCTCGGCGACCGCCACGCCGAACACCTCGGACTCTGTTCGCGCTTCAGCGCGAGCCCGACGCTCGATGTCGCGGTTGCGCTGCGTGATGACGAGCGGCAGGTGTCGCGGCATAAGGCCGTTCAGCACGCCGATCAGCCGGCGCGACGGTTCCTGCCCCACCACGTCGGTGAACAGCACCACCAGCGAGCGGCGCGAGAGCCGCGTCGACAGGTACGTGAGCGCGCGGACGTAGTCGGACTCCTCGGTCTTGCCTTCGACCGAGTACAACGCCTCGAGCACGGCGAGGAACTGGCGGTGTCCCTTCTTCGGCGGAAGGAAGGTGTGGACGTCACGGCCGAAGACGAGCAGCCCCACTAGGTCGCCGCCTCGCGTCGCGAGGAACGCCAGCAGAAGCGCGGCGTTCACCGCGCGGTCGAGCTTGGAGAGCCCTCCCACCACCGGCTGCATGAGCCGACCCGCGTCCACCGCCAGCACGATCGTCTGGCTGCGCTCTACCTCGAACCGCCGCACGACGGGCTTGCCCCGGCGCGCGGTCGCCTTCCAGTCGATGTCGCGGTAGTCGTCATCGCGCTCGTAGTCGCGCAGCGACTCGAACTCCGTGCCAGCCCCCGCGTAGCGCATCATCCGGATGCCGAGCTCCTGCAGCGCCCCTTTGCGCGCCAGGAGCGCGTAGCGATGGACCGCGAGGATGTCCGGGTACACGCGGCACTCCTCGGCAAGCGGGAGCGTGAACTGCCTGCCCGCGAGGCCGAGCGGGCCCATAGAGCGCACGCCCGGGTCGCCGAACCGGTACGCTCCCCGACGCCACGGCGTGAAGTGCAGCACCACCTCGGCCTCGGAGTGCGGCGGCACGCTGACCGGCCCGAAGCGGCGCTCGCCGTCGAAGCCGGATGGCGGAGTCTCTCTGCCGAGAAGGACCGCGCCGTGCGTTCTGTGGTTGGCGAAGCGCAGGCGCACCGGGTTGGGCACGCCGATGGACAGCTTGGTGGGCAACTCTCGGACGAGGGTGATGTCGTCGGGGCCCGGCGCCGTGCGGTACTCCGCAATGACGACGGCCATCCACCCGCCGAGCCACACGACCGCTGCCGCCCACGCCCACCAACCGGGCAGGAACGGCACGAACAGCACCGGCACGGCGATCATCGCCGTGGCACGGGGCGTCACGTGGGGCAGAAGCTCCAGCAGTCTGTGGAACCGCGAGATCATCGGGGTACCGGCACCCCCGCAAGCACGTCGGCGACGACCGCATCGGCGCCGGTGCCTTCGATCTCCACCTCAGGCCGCAGCATGATGCGGTGACGCAGGCACGCCGTCGTCATCGCCTTCACGTCGTCGGGTGTCACGTAGTCGCGGCCGTCGAGGAGCGCGTGCCCCTCCGCAGCCACGAGGATCGCCACCGCGGCGCGGGGACTCGCCCCGAGCGTCACGGCAGGGTGCTCGCGCGTGGCGCGAGCGATCGCGGTCACGTAGCCGACGACCGCTTCGTCCACCGTCACGGCGTCGAGCGCGTCACGCGAAGCCATGATCTCGGCTGTGGTGGCGACAGACTTCATGCCGAGACGCGCAAGATCGGTCATCTCCATGCCGCCGAGGTGACGCCGCAGGATCTCGGCCTCCTCGGCCTCGGCAGGATAGTCCACAAGCACCTTCTGCTGGAAGCGGTCGAGCTGCGCCTCGGGCAGCGGATAGGTGCCCTCGTACTCCACCGGGTTCTGCGTTGCGATGACGAGGAACGGCGCCGGCAGCGGATGCGTGGTGCCGTCGATGGTGACCTGACGCTCCTGCATCGCTTCGAGCAGTGCCGACTGCGTCTTCGGAGGCGTGCGGTTGATCTCATCGGCGAGGACGAGATTCGCGAACACCGGTCCCTGCCGCAGCCGGAACTCCTGGCGCTCGAGGTCGAAGACGTTGGTGCCAACGACATCGGCCGGCATGAGGTCCGGCGAGAACTGGATGCGCTTGAACGTCGCGTCCAGCGTGAACGCCACCGCGCGGGCGAGCAACGTCTTCGCGGTTCCCGGGACGCCTTCGAGCAGTATGTGGCCGCCGGTAAGCAGGCCGATGAGCAGCGCGTCGACCGTCGCGTCCTGCCCGACGACCGCCTTGCCCACCTCCGTCCGCACCGCCTCGGCGAGCCGCTTCACGTTCTGCGTTTCAGCCATCGATACCTTCGACCTCCCGTCTCAGCCGGACGATCTGCCCGGCGACCGATACGAACTCCGATTCGCTGATGCCACCCCGCGTGCGCAGAGTGGCCGAGTGTTCCAGTGCCGACGACACGTCGGCGCGACGTGCGCGACCGAGCGCCACCGTGCCGTACCTGCGGGCAAGCGCGCGCGTGAGACCGTCCTCAAGCACCTGCAGCGCCTCGGGACGGGCACCCGCCTTGCGGTAGAGCTCGGCGAGCGAGTCGATATAGGCAGAGGTGCGCGCGGGCGGCGTCTCGGGCTCCAGGATGGGCGGCCCGATGCGACGGGCACGTGTCAGCAGCAGGAAGAAGAGTGCGAACACGCCGATGATAGTGGCAGCCTGACCTCCGGCACGCAGACGTTGCCAGATGCCTCCGCCGAATGCGAAGCCGTGGTGGTACTCGTCGAAGTAGACGGGTCCTCCGGCAGTCGTGAGCGCGATGGCCAGAAGCGCGTTGTCCGCACGTTCGATCCCATTGTTGGCAAGCGGCGTGACATCCGCGAGCCACACGACCTCGCCCGCGCCCAGCGCGCGCTCGATGAGAACGGCGCCGCCGCCGTCCCTTGCGACCGTCACCCAGCCGGTATCGTTGACGCGCAGTCGCGCTGCCCCGATCGAGATGCGGCTCACCCCGACGGTCTCCTTCGCGGGATAGACGGGCGAGACGGTCGTCTCGGCGCCGGAGGCAGGGGCAACATCACGTACGCTGACGCCGATGCCGTCGCGCGCCTGCCAGCCCACGAGCAGCACTCGACCGCCGTTCTCGACCCACGCCCGCAGGCGGCTTGTCTCCTCGGCGGTGAAATCCTTCTCGAACGAGGACTCGCCGGCCACGACGATCGTGCCGCTCTCGGGCAGCTCCTCGAACTGCGTGAGTTCACGCGGCTGATAGCCGAGTTCGTCCAGGTAGCGGAAGAGCACCTTGAGCCCGGTCTCGGACTGCGAGTACGTCGAGGCCGTCTCCTGCCGGAAGCCATAGAAGCGCTCCGCCAGTCCGAGTGCGATCCAGTACGTCGACAGCAGGACGATGGCAACGGCAACGGCAGTGACGGTCTTCGCGTCGATGCGGATGCGGCGCTTCTTCACGACGCATCACCTGCTTCTAACGCTGCCGAGAAGCTCACGAACGCAGAGCGAGCGGCGCCGAAGCCAGCGTCCCCGGGATCGCGATGCCCGTACCACGCAGGCTCAAAGACCGCAGCCAGCTCGCCGAGCGGACCGCCGAGAGATGCGCGTGCGGACATGACGTCGTGCAGCAGCTCGCCGGTCGTACGCGTACGGGTGCGCGTCAGGACGCCGCGCTCGCCGAGCTCCCGCGCAGCGCCGCCGAAGAGCGCACGTACGGCGTCGCGGTAGCGGCCCTCGGCCGCGGCACGATCGGCGAAGGAAAGCACGTCGTCGGGAAGTCCCTCGGCGACCGCGACCACGGGCACGACGTTGCCGTCGCCATCCAGCGTCTCGAACCGGTCGCGACGCGCGACCCCGCGCTTCCACAGTCGCCACACCAGCAGCGCCGCGAAGAGTACGAAGATCGCGCACATCACGGGCAGGACCCACTTGGTCACAGGCTCGGGCATATCAGGCAGGTTCGGCAACAGCTTGGCGAGCCACTCGCGGATCGCGTCTTCGATCTGCTTGACCCACGACGGCATGCCGGTGTCACCGATACGTTCCTCTTCGAGGATCCGGGCGAGCGCCGCAGGGTCTGTGGCAAGCGCCGCGCTCGACGGCACGCCGATCGTCGTACGGATGGAGGCCAGGCGATCGCGTATCTTCTCGGCAGCATCGGTGCGCGCAGCGGTCGTCGCGGCGCCTTCAAGTTCATCGAGCCCCTCGATGAGGACCGGGTCGCTCACGCCTACGCTCTCACCGTTCACCACGACCGCTTCGCCAGCGGGAAGCAGGCCGCGAACGTCCTCCACAAGCTCCTGCCCCGCGGCCGGGTCGTCCATGTCGGGCATTGCCGCGCCGACGAGGCGCTCGGCCTCTTGCACGCGCGAAGCGTAGTCGTCCAGGTCGCTCGCTCCGTGAGCTGCAGCAGGAGTGAACGCGGCGAACATCGCCGCTGCCACGAACAGCGCTGCGACGGTCCGGCGTGTAAGCGTCTGCCTCATGCCGCCTTCGCGAGCTCCTGCGCCCGCATCACCAGATCGACGCCCTCGTTGCGCACGCGCAGGTCGAGGTAGAGACCGAAGGTGGCAAGCGGCATGAACGGCGCGGGCAGCGTGGTGGAAATGGCGAGCATCAGCCCCTCGGCGAACTTCCACCCGAGTGCGGTGGACTGGAAGATCGCTTCAGGGTTCTGCGCCGAGGCGATGAGCTGGCGTATGGCGATCGGCGAGGAAACCGCCCCGCGGAAGAGTGACATCAGCACGGCCGCCAGGATCGTCCATCCAAGTACGCGCCACGCGTTGCCTTTCACGAGCGCTATCGAGCGGCGGAAAGCCGTGCCGATGTCGGCGCCTTCCACCACGACGATGACGCCGACCATGCTCAGCCATACCGCGGCGAACGCGGAACCGATGTAGAGCGTGATCGCGCCCATCGCGACGATCATCGAAACGAGCCACTGCACGAGCAGGTACCAGCCGAATCTCGAGAAGCCGGCCTTCATCATCTCGCGCCACTCCGGACGCTCTCCCGCGAGCATACGCGGCGCAGCGGTCAGAACGACGCAGTCATGGTAGTAGCGAACGAACGTCATCACCATGCTCGCGGCCAACAACACGAGGTACGAGATGGCGAGACCACCGGCCGCCAGCGGATCATAGACCTCGGCGAACGTGGCCTCGAGCGTTCCGCGGAAGTAGAAGTCTCCTGCGATACCGCTCGCCAGCGCGACCGGGAAGATCGTCAGCAGCGAGATGCGGAACAGCGACTTGAAGTTGGAGCGATACATCGCCACCGCATCGTCGAGCACGGCACCGATGTTTCTCGCCTCAAGCCTCATGAGTCCCCGCCTTCCTCATCACGCATCGTCACTTCGCCACCGAACACCAGGCTGTCTCCGACGCGCAGCCGCCCGACCTCGTCGACGCCGCCGGCAAAGCCTGCCGCGACGATCACACCGGTCGCGTCACGGACCGTCACGTCGAGTCCGTGCAGTACGTCGCGCTGCATGTACTCTGCGGCGAGCGCGGCGAATCCCTCCGACAAGAAGCGCCGATACATGCGCGCGATCCCGTCAAGCACGCACGCCGCCACGCGACCCGGTGCGACATCCGGCATGACATCCTCGACGCACGCATAGTCCTGCGACACCCCAACGGTGCGGCGCACGTTGATGCCTACGCCTGCGACGACCCACTCCACCTTATCGGCTTCCGCTGACATCTCCAACAGAATGCCAGCCAGCTTGCGTCCGTCGAGCAGCACGTCGTTCGGCCACTTCAGCCCGGTCTGCACACCCAGCTTGGCAAGACCATCCGCGACGCCGAGTGCCACGACGAGCGCAAGACACGAGACGGCCGTCGGCAAGACGCCGGGTCTCAGTATCGCCGAGAAGTACGCGCCGCCTTCGGGCGATTCCCACGTCCTGCCGAGACGCCCGCGACCGCCCTCCTGGCGCGCAGCGACCACCACGGTGCCCTCCGTAGCGCCCGCGCGCGCGAGACGCTTCGCCTCGTCGTTGGTGGACGTCACAGCGAGCGCGCCCTCGAAGCCGACCCAGAGCGGGTCGGACACGAGTGGCTCGACCGTCTCGGGAAGGGTGATGTCGGGCGCGCTCAGCAGTCGGTAGCCGACGTGGTGTGCCGCCTCGATCTCGAAGCCCAACTCGCGCAACGCGGTGATGTGCTTGGCGACGGCAGGACGGCTGATGCCGAGCTTCTCGGCCAGCACCTCACCGGATACCGGCATACCGGCCGCCTCCAGCAGGGCTCGTGCGACTGATGCTCTACGCGATCTCGTCATCGCCGATGGCTCCCAGCGCTTCACGGATCTCGTCCTCGAGCGCCTCCTCGGCCTCATCGAGCAACGCGTCCTCAAGATCGGCCTCCAGGGCGAGACGCTCGATGCGACGCTTCACGAGTCGGTGCCGGCCGTACGCAAGGACCGAGACCATGGCGAGGAACAGGAAGAGGCCGAACCACGTGAGATTGCGCCCGATAGCAAGCGCCTTGTCGAAGTTCTCGCCGAAGATGCGACCGATCATGACCATGAGCGTGGTGTAGATGATCGCGCCGGCCAGCGTCCACGCCTCGAATACCACGAGATTCATCTTCGTCACGCCCGCGAGCGCCGGAACCCAGTTCTTCACGCCGGCGGCGAACCGCGACACCAGCACGGTCTTGGAACCATGCTTCTCGAAGTACTCCTCGGCGGCCTTGATGTCCTCCCCGTCGAAGAAGCGACCGCCCCAGCGGTGGAGCGCCTCGCGCCCGCCGCGTCGGCCGAACAGGTAGCTGAGGTTGCTGCCGATCAGCGTGCCGACCAGCGAGGAGACTCCCACAAGCCACGGATTCAGAGTCCCCTGCACCGAGACGAACCCGGCGCCCATGACGACGGTCTCGCCGGGAGTGATCGAGCCGATCAGGAAGAGGTTCTCGAAGATGGTGAACCCGATGACGATGAGGTGACCCCACGTATCGAGCGCGGCGAGGAACCAGTCGAGTGGCGCGAAGCCGGTCTGCGGCGCCATCACTCCTCTTCCTCCTCGTGCGTCGCGGGGTCCGACGCCCAGTCCAGCCAGTCCTTGTAGTGTGGGAAGAGCATGACATATGCGCCGAGAGACACAAGGAACATCGTGAAGAAGTCGGTCGCGCTGCGCGTCATGATCGACAGGACAAAACCCACCGCGGTGGGTAGGATCGCGAGCGAGACGAGCGTCCACGACAGCGAGCGCGACGCCGCAAGACGATCGGTTTCGTCGCTGCGCGGCCCACGCTTCTTGAGGCCGCGCCCCATGAACGCGCCGGCCACCGCTGCCGCCCAGAAGAGATAGCGCAGCGCGTCTCCGCCGCCGGGCGCTCCCCAGAAGTCAGCACGTACCGCCATCTGCTCTGCAGCGATAAGCACGACGAGGACGAAGCCGAGCGCAGCGGAGCGGCGGACCCAGTCAAGATAGGTGATGCGAATGGTCTCGGTGTCCGGAGTCACGGGGCTCCTAGTGGATGATGGACGGAGCAGGTTCGAAGCCCATTTGACGGGCGTACCACTGACGGATCTGTGAGGGACGCGGGAACATGAACGCCCAGCCGACAGCACACAGCGCTGCGAAGGGGATGAAGTAGCTCCACTGGTAACTCAGAAAGCCAAGGACATAGCCGAGCAGGAGCGCGATCTCTGGCATGGCCATGCCGGTGACGCAGGCGGTCTGGATGCGCGCAGCGGCCACGTCCTCCGCACTTGCCTCTACACCGTTGGGCGTCGTCATCGGACCGGTACGCCGCATACCCAGCGAACGGACCCAGGGTGCCAGCGCTACAGCACCCACCGCGATCGCTGCGAAGATCGCTGTTTGGACGGTCGGGATCGAGCTCGGGGGCTCCTCAAGATCACCGGAAAGCATGAACCACAGCACGAACGTCATCATCGGCAGAATCATCGGCAAGGTGCCGCACACAGTGTACATCCTCTTGAACTTAGACATGTCTACCGGTGCACCCTGATACGACTCCACCGCGCTCCCCCTTCGGTCGTGCTGCTGCAGGTCAGGCCTCTTCATCCAAACCGAAATCGACCGGTCGGGCAAGCGTGAGCGCGCTGGACGATACGCGGTCGACGCCTGTTGTGCGCAGACCGGCGAGTCGCTCGAAGGTGATACCGCCGGAGGCCTCGGTCAGACATTCGCGGTCCGCCGGACATGCCGCGCGCACTGCGCGGACCGCCTCGGCAGTCGTCGCATCATCCATGTTGTCGAGCAGCACCATGTCGGCACCCGCGCGGGCTGCCTCGATAGCTTGCTCGAGCGTGTCCGCCTCGACCTCGATGAGCAGGTCCGGGTGCTTGTCGCGCGCGGCCTCGACCGCGGCGGTTATGCCGCCCGCGTGTGCGATGTGGTTGTCCTTGACGAGCACCATGTCCCACAGGCCCTCGCGGTGATTGTGCGCGCCACCCACCGAGACCGCGTACTTCGACAGCGCCCGCAGTCCCGGAAGCGTTTTGCGCGTGTCCACCACCGCCAGCGAGTCACCGGCCTCCGCTTGCCAACGCGCTGCCTCGGTCGCCATTCCCGAGAGCAGCATCAGCAGGTCGAGTGCGGTTCTCTCGGCGGCCAGCACAAGCCTGGCAGGCCCGGTCACCTCGACAACAGGTGTGCCCGCATCCACGGCGGTGCCCTCGGCCACCAGCGGGAATACTTCCGCCTCGCCGGACATCCCGGCAGCAAGCGCGAGCATCTCGAATACGCGCTCGACGACCGGCAGTCCGCAGACAACGCATGCCTCACGCGCTGCGATGCGACCCGCGAAACGCGCTTCGGCAGGCACGACAGAAGCGCCCGTCACGTCACGCTCCAGCAGCGCCGCCTCTCCGGCGCGCAAGATCCGCTCGGCAGGCACACCGAGGTCCTCGGCGAGTGCAGCGGCGATGAGTGCGTCGCACTCCGGGAGCGCGAACATCACGCCCCCTCCGCCTCGAAGTCGGCAAGGCTGCCGAGAGGTACCATGCGCGGCGATGTGCCTCTGCGCCACACGACATGCGAGAGCCAGTGCTCGTCGTCGCGCTCAGGGAAGTCTCCGCGGAAGTGCGTGCCCCGGCTTTCGGCACGCAGCCACGCCGCATGCGCGATCAGCGTTGCAACCGTCACGAGATTCTGAAATTCGAGCTCTTCGGGCCGCCGCAGGCTGACCTCCAGCACGCCGCTGAGCCCGTCCAAGACGCCTGCTGCCTCCATCAGGCTTCCCGCCGTCCGTGTCATCCCGACGAAGGTGCTCATCGACTCCTGCAGGATCGCCCGGCCTTTCGCGCCGGTGAACAGCGCCGTCGCAGGCGCAGGTCCGGAGACGACGCGAGCAGGCAGCTGGGGTGTCTCGGAGCGCTCGAGCGCCCGCATGATCCGCCGGGAGAACACGAGGCCTTCGAGCAGCGAGTTACTGGCAAGGCGGTTGGCGCCGTGCAGGCCCGAGGCGGTCACCTCACCTGACGCGTAGAGACCGGGCATCGACGTACGGCCATCCAGGTCGATGCGCACGCCGCCGATCATGTAGTGCGCGGCCGGTGCGACCGGTATGAGATCTGCCGAGAGGTCCAGACCCGCATCCTTACATGCTCCCCAGATCGTCGGGAAGCGCTTCTCCAGGTACGCCGCGTCCAGATGCCGCGCATCGAGCCAGACGTTCGGCCGCTTGCAGCGCGTCATCACCTTCTCGATCTCGCGGCTCACGATGTCACGCGGCGCGAGTTCGGCGAGCGGATGAACCTCGGGCATGAAGCGTCTCTCGGCACAGTCGAGTAGATAGGCTCCCTCGCCGCGGAGTGCCTCGGTGATGAGGAACTTCGGGCTGGCGGCACTGTCGAGCGCGGTGGGATGGAACTGCACGAACTCGAGGTCCGCGATGTCGACACCGGCACGCCAGGCCGCGGCGACACCGTCACCGGTGGCGACAAGCGGGTTGGTGGTCACCCGATACACCTGGCCGCAGCCGCCGGTCGCCAGCACGGTCGCCTCGGCCCAGAACGCCTGAGGGCGGCGCGTCACCGGGTCGTGGATGAGCGCCCCGACGCAGCGATCGCCGGCGGTCAGCAAGTCGATGAGGAACGCGTCCTCGATGACGTCGATGGATGGAGCCAAACGCACGACACCGGAGAGCGTGTTCTGCACCTCGGCGCCGGTCGCGTCACCCGAGTGCAGGACGCGTGGGAGGCTGTGGCCGCCCTCGCGCGCGAGTTCGACCTGCCCGTCTGCGCCGCGGTCGAAGTGGACACCGAGCTTCACCAGGTCGCGCAGCGCTTCGCCCGCCTCGGCGACCACGGCACGAACGATCTCGGGCTCGCAGAGTCCCTGGCCGACGACGAGCGTGTCAGCCAGGTGCAGCTCGACCGAGTCGGCTTCCCCCACCGCGCCGGCGATGCCGCCCTGCGCGTACCAGGTGTTGGTCTCCTTGACCTCACCTTTGGTGATCAGCGCGACCTTGCCGAGCTTTGAGGCCATGAGCGCCGCGGTGAGACCCGCGATGCCCGAACCGATGACGAGCACATCGTAGCGTCGTGAAACGAGCTCGGCGGTGTCGAACTCCAGGAGGTAGCGGCGCCCGAGGCCGTCGGGCAGCCGGTTGGCAGCGGCGTCAGCCAACTGACACCATCCGCTCGACCGACGTGAGCGCGGCCGCGCTCACGTCTGCTGGCACAGTGACCTCGCCACTCATGTCGCGCAACGTGTCGCGCACCTTCTCGAGAGTCGTGAGCTTCATGTTGGGGCAGACCATCTTCGGCTCGACGTTGTAGAACCGCTTGCCGGGAGCCGCCTTCGATAGCCCGTGCAACAGACCGCCTTCGGTCACGACGATGAACTCATCGGCGTCACTCTCGGCCACATGCCGCAGCATGCCGCTCGTGGAGAGCACGGCATCTGCGAGCGCGTTGACCTCGGGACGACACTCGGGATGAGTGATGACCTCGGCGAGCGGATGGATATCCGTCATCTCGATGACCATCGCCGGCGTCACCATGTCGTGCACGGGGCAGTAGCCGTCCCAGGCGACGACCTCGACCTCAGGCAGTTGCGACGCCACCCACGCGGCGAGATTGCGGTCGGGCGCGAACAGGATGCGCTCCGCGCCGAGCGAGCGGACAACCTCGACCGCGTTCGCGGAGGTGCAACAGATGTCGGTGACCGCTTTGACGGCCGCCGAGGAGTTCACGTACGTCACGAGCGGCAGTCCGGGATGCGCGGCCTTGAACGCCACCGCCTGCTCGGCGGTGATCATGTCGGCCATCGGACAGCCCGCGCGCGGCTCCGGCAACAGCACCGTCTTGCCGGGCGACAGGATCTTGGCTGTCTCGGCCATGAAATGCACGCCGGCGAACACGATGACCGAGGCGTCGGTCGCTGCGGCGATCCTTGACAGGCCGAGAGAATCTCCCACGTGATGAGCGGTGTCCTGCACCTCGGCGCGCTGGTAGTTGTGAGCGAGGATGACGGCGTCGCGCTCCTTTGCGAGCCGCGCTATCTCTGCGTGCAGGGCATAGACGTCGGTCACTGCTGCTCCTGTCCCGGGACGATCGCCATGTTGTCGATGAGTCGCGTGGAGCCGATGCGTGCCGCGACGATCGCGCGGGCCGGCGACTCCAGCGAGGCCACAGCCTCCAGCGTCACGGGGTCGACGACGTCTGCGTAGTCGAGGGTCGCCAGCGGCTCGGCTGCGATCGTCTCCTGCATCACAAGCGCCAGCGAACGGGCGTCGCCCTCACCCGCCAATGCAAGCGTCTCGGCGGTTCGCAACGCCCGGTAGAGTACCGTCGCCGCGGTGCGCTCCTCAGGGTTCAAATAGGCGTTGCGGCTCGACATCGCGAGCCCGTCGCACTCCCGCACGATAGGGCAACCGACGACCTTCACCGGCAGATCGAGGTCGCGAGCCAACCGTTTCACGATCTGCAGCTGCTGGTAGTCCTTGTCGCCGAAGAACGCCAGGTCCGGCATCACGACCGAGAACAGCTTGGTGACGACGGTGCAGACGCCTGCGAAGTGCGTCGGGCGAACGGCGCCTTCCCACACGCTGCCGAGCGGACCGGGCTGCACGGTGACGACCGCGTCGTCGGCATACATCGTCTTGACGCTCGGCGTGAAGACGACGTCTGCTCCCTCGGCCTTGAGGACCGCCAGATCGTGCTCGACATCTCGGGGGTACGCTTCGAAGTCCTCGCCCGGCCCGAACTGCGTCGGGTTCACGAAGACGGAGACGACAACATACTCGGCACGCGCCCGCGCGGCCTGCACAAGAGACAGGTGCCCGTCGTGCAGCGCGCCCATTGTGGGAACGAGCGCGACACGCTTGCCTTCATGCTTGGCAGCGATGACCGCGCCCCGCACCTCTGCTTTCGACGACAGTCGTTCCACGATCACTCCTCCGGCGTCGATGTCAGCGGGATCTCCCGCTCGAGTTCCGCTACCACGTCCTCATCGGCATGCGTGAGCTGCTCCTCGCCGGGGAACGCACCCCCGCGTACATCGGCCGCATACGCTCCGACCGCTGCCGTCATCGCAGCGCCTATCTCGGCGTAGCGCTTCGCGTGTCTGGGCGTGAAATCCCCTATGCCGAGAAGGTCGTGGAAGACCTGCACCTGGCCATCGCAGCCTCCGCCAGCGCCGATGCCGATCGTGGGGATCGAGAGTTCCTCGGTCACGATGGCTGCGACCTCGGCGGGGACGAGCTCGAGCACCACCGCGAACGCCCCGGCGGCCTCGAGGGCGAGACAGTCCTCGACGAGCTTGAGCGCCGAAGCCGCATCGCGGCCCTGCAGCTTGTAGCCGCCCAGGACATTGACGGATTGCGGCGTGAGGCCGACGTGTCCCATGACGGGGATGCCGGCGGCGGTCATCGCTTCGACGAGTGGGGCGAGATCGGCGCCGCCTTCAAGCTTGATGGCGTGGGCGCCTGCCTCGGCAAGGAAGCGTGCGGCGTTGCGGAGCGCCTCCTCGTGCGTGATGCGATAGCTCATGAATGGCATGTCCGCGATGACCAGTGCGTGCTCCACGCCGCGCGCTACAGCGGCGGTGTGGTGCACCATGTCGTCCATGGTGACCGGCAGAGTCGACGTGTGGCCGAGCAGTACCATGCCCAGCGAGTCGCCTACGAGCACGGCATCGACGCCGGCGGCATCGACGACGCGCGCCGAGGGCGTGTCGTACGCGGTGATCATGACGATGGGTTCCCCTGCAGTCTTCATCTCACGAAGCTTCAGGGTGGTGACGGGCTTGCCCGCTCCCTTGGGTGCGGCAGCGCTCATCTCGGCTCCTTCCCGACCGTCCCGGCCCGCACACGGGTCCAGGCAGTCCTCCTCGGATGGGTTTAGAAGTATAGCACCAGGTGAGCACGGTACGCTCGCCCCCCGAGCACCCCTATCAGGCGTCGAGAGATCCCTGCACCCGTTCCCAGATGCTGCGCACCGCCGCGAGGCCCGGACCGTCGTCCGAATCGCCGCGCTCGGGAAGTCCGCGCCCATCCGCCATTCCGCCGAGAAGAGCGGCCAATGCCGCATCGAAAGGCACCTCGCCGAGGAGGTCGACGCCGGCGCTTTCGCAGTACTCGCGCACGCGCTTCGCGCCCTCATGGGAGAGGTCCACTTTGTTGAGCACTGCCGAGACGGGCACGTCGAGCCGGCGAGCCAGTCTCACAAGCCGGTCGAGGTCGTGTACTCCAGACGCGGTGGGCTCGGTGACTGCGACCAGGAGGTCGGTGTTGGTGATGGCGGCGATGACGGGGCAACCGATGCCGGGAGGACCGTCGATGACGAGCAACGCATCGGTAGCCTCGGCATGTTCGCGGGCGCGCTCACGCACCTCGGTGACCAGCTTGCCGGAGAGATCCTCACCCGGCCGCAGATTGCCGAACACGATCGGGCCCACACGAGTGTCGCCTTCGCAAGCCTCGCCGGCCTGCTTGGCATGCATCGCGGCGGCTCCCGTGGGACAGACCCGGGTACAGGCTCCGCATCCCTCACACGCCCAGGGATCCACACGATAGGCGACGTCATCGCCGTCGATGAAAGGCGCTATCGCACCGAACCTGCAGGCGTCGACGCATGCGCCGCACGCGCTGCACGCTGCGGCGTCGATGACCGCCTCCGCCCCACCTCCGAAGGCTTCGCAGCTCACCTGCGTCGCGCCGAGGGCGATGGGCAGGTTGGCCGCTTCGACGTCACAGTCGGCGACCACGACAGCACTACCGCCGGTGGCCAGATGCGCGAATGCGGCCGCAAAAGTCGTCTTGCCGGTCCCACCCTTGCCTGACGCGATCACGAGCGTCTTCATGAGACCACCTCGCTTCGCCCCATGAGCGCCACGATCGCGGCGATCGACGCGGCCACCTCAGGGACGTCATCGGCGACAAGCCGGGCAGCAGCGTAACTCTCGGCGACCTCACGCATGAACGGGATGCGGGCGACAACAGGGATACCTTCTCGCTCACACCACGCCTCCACGTCGACGGAACCGGTACCGGCCCGGTTGATCACTACCGCCATCGGGATCTTGAGTTCTCTGCCGAGACGGACCGCCAGCTCCAGGTCGTGCATGCCGAAGGGAGTTGGCTCGGTGACGAGCACGAGCAGATCGGCGCCACGAGTCGATGCGACGGCCGCGCACGAGACGCCAGGAGGCGCATCGAGCACGACGACATCGTGACCTGCAGTCTGCGAGCGCGCCGCGCGGATGACGTCAGGCGCCTTGACGTCACCGATATCGAGCGTTCCGGTGACAAGCGTCAGCGAGCCGGACCCTTTGATGCTCGTGACGGGTCCGCCGGCAACTTCGCCGACCCTGCGGCCCACCTCGCTCATAGCGCCCACCGGACAGGCGGTTACGCACGCTCCGCAACCGTGACACAGCTCGGGGAACACGATGACGTTGCCGCCGAGTATGCGGATCGCGCCGTAGGCGCACGCTTCACGGCACGCACCGCAGGCGGTGCATGCATCGGCGTCGACCTGGGCGAGGGGAACCATCACGTCGCTCCGGCGCACGTCCGCCTCGAAGAAGAGGTGGTCGTTGGGCGCTTCGGCGTCGCAATCGGCCAAGACGACGTCGCGGCCACCACGAGCGAGGGCAACTGCGAGGTTGACCGCGACGAGCGTCTTGCCGGTCCCACCTTTCCCGGACGCCACGGCGACCGTGAAAGCCTTGTTGGTGTCGGACACGACTAGTGCTGCCCGCCACCGCACACATACGACGGGTCGATGATCTCCACCTGACCCGCGATGAGTGCCTCTACCGCGTCGCGTACGACCGGTATCTGATTGTCGAAGTACACGGTGATTCCCGCGTCGTTGAAGCCCGCCAGAGGCCGGGCTCCGATGCCGGCGACGATGAGCGAGTTCACGCCGTGCGACGCAAGCAGCTGCACGGGGCGCAAGCATCCGCCCTCCTGGTGCGGCGGGTTGTCGATCACACGCACCTGGGTCACGACTCCGTCTTCGATGTCCACGAGTGTGAAGCAGTCGCAATGGCCGAAATGGCCCGAACGCTGCACCTCCATGCCACCTTCACCATTCGAGGGGACGGCAAGCGTCAAGCGGGTCTTGTCTGTCATTCGTCTTCCTTTCGGCAGAGCACGTCAGTGTGCGTGCGCTTCTCCGGCTTCGGTCAGTTCGGCGAGCGTGCCCGCCTTGAACGCTTCGAGTGCCTGTTGCACCGTCATACCCACGCCGCTGTATCCCTTGATGCCTGCCATCCCAAGTGCGGGGAAGGCCTTCGGGCCCAGATGGCCTGTCACCACGGCCTTGGCTCCCGCATCTGCGACGAGTTCTGCCGAGGCGATCCCGGCACCCTGCATGGCGTTCCTGTTGGTGCTGTTGTCGATCACATCGACCGAGTCGGACTCGGTGTCCGCTACCACGAAGTAACGCGCGCGGCCGAAGCGCTCATCGACCGGATCGTCCACTGTCGGCCCGAGTGCTGAGATGACGACCTTCATCGGCGTCCCCTCCTGCCGAGACCAAGACCGCGACCCTGTGTCGTCGCCCGGCCGAGACCTCGGCCAAGTCCACGACGAATGCCGCGACCGAACCCCAGGCGGGTTCTCGATGCATCTGTGACGCAATCTCCTCGTCCGCCGCCCGTCATCGGCCCCGCACCTTGCGGACCGGTACCATCCATTCCTGGCATGATGAACCTCCTTCTCAAGTGCGACGCGCTCGTCGCATCGTCAGTCTTTGGCGACCGCTCTCTCGACGGCCGTCACGAGCAGGGAGAGCACCCTCTCGCGCTCTCGGAGATGATCGAGCCAGTGCACGAGAAGCCGGTGACCATCTTCCGTAAGCGCGTACTCACGCTTCTGGGGACCGGAATCGCCTTCGACCCAGGCCGACGTGACGAATCCGTCCTCTTCGAGGCGGCGCAACAACCGGTACAGCCCGCCCGGATCGGCAAGCACCTCGCCGTCGGTCATGTCCTCGATGCTCTTGCGGACGTCGTAGCCATGCGCCTCGGAGTCGGCAAGCGCGGCGAGAACGGCCGGCTCAAGTAACGCTCCCCGGCCGCGACCAAGCTGTCGGTGCGAACCATCGGCAGCTTCACAGCAACGTCTGCGTCCCTGACCAGGCATAGATTCATCTCCTTCATACGTCATCTATATGACTAACACATCTATATGACGCGTGACAAGGCCTCTTGCCGGAGCTGGCTGTGTCAGATGGCGATGCAAGTCCGCTGGCGGGGTATATCCATAGGGTTGGACCGGCAACCGCGACCCCCCGGCAGGGTGTCGCCCGACAAGCATGGAGGTGGCCTGTGAGAACGATCCTCCGCGTCAACATGTCCGATCTGTCGATCAAGAAGGAACCACTGCCCGAGAAATGGGCGAATTACGGAGGCCGGGCGCTGACAGACGCCTTGGTCTTCACGGAAGTGCCAGCCGACGCGGATCCGCTCGGCCCGGAGAACAAGCTCGTCATCGCGCCGGGTATCCTCGGCGGAACGACCGCCCCCAACGGCGGCCGTCTGTCGATCGGCGCCAAGAGCCCGCTTACCGGCGGGATCAAGGAGTCAAACTCCGGCGGCACTGCCGCACACGCGCTCGGCAAGATGGGAGTCGCCGCGATCGTCATCGAGGGCAAACCCGAGAAGAAAGGCTGCAGCTACGCGCTTCGCTTGTTCCCGGACGGCAAGGCGGATATCGTCGCCCGTCACGACCTCGCCGGACTGAGCACATACGAAGCGGTCGCCGTGGCCAAGGGCATCGAAGCGACCGAGGATCGCATGACCGACAAGTCGTCCTTCCTCGTCATCGGCCCCGCCGGTGAACTGGGTATGAAGGCCGCCGGCATCGCTGTGACGGACCCGATGGGCTATCCGAACCGCTTCGCCGGTCGCGGTGGTCTGGGCGCGGTCATGGGTAGCAAGTGCCTCAAGATCATCGCGATCTTCGACGAGGGGCTCAGCTACACCGAGCATGCCGACAAGGATGCGTTCAACGCGGCGGTCAAGAAGTTCGCCAAGGCGCTGCGCGAGCACCCCGTCAGTGGCACGGGCTTGCCGACCTACGGCACGAACGTGCTCGCCAACATCATCAACGAGGCCGGAGGCTACCCGACCCGCAACTTCAGCAGCGGCCAGTTCGAAGGCGTCGACGGTATCTCTGGCGAGACGATGCGCGAGATCACCGTCGAGCGCGGCGGTAACGTGAAGCACGGCTGCCACAGCGGCTGCGTCATCCAGTGCTCGCGCTACTACGTCGACAAGGACGGCCACTACAAGACCAAGGGCCCGGAGTACGAGAGCGCATGGTCCCTGGGCGCCGACTGCGGCATCAGTGACATGGACGCCGTTGCCGAGCTCGACCGCACGTGCGGTGAGATCGGCGTCGACACCATCGAGATGGGCGCGACCCTGGCCGTCTACATGGAGTCCGGTGCGATCGACTTCGGCGATGCCGAAGGCGCACTCGCGGCACTGAAGGAGATCCCCAAGGACACGCCGCTCGGCCGCGCGCTCGGCGACGGTGCCGAGGCGACAGGCAAGGCCTACGGTGTCGACCGCGTGCCGGTCGTGAAGCACCAGGCGATGCCCGCGTACGACCCGCGCCCGATCCAGGGTATCGGCGTCACCTACGCGACCTCGACGATGGGCGCCGACCATACCGCCGGCTACTCCATCACAGCTAACGTGCTCGCAGTCGGTGGCACCGTCGATCCGCTGAAGCCGGAAGGCCAGGCAGAGCTGTCGAAGAACCTGCAGATCGCGACCGCGATGCTCGACTCGGCCGGCTTCTGCATCTTCGTGGCGTTCCCGGTGCTCGACATCCCCGAGGCCTTCGAAGCCATCGGCGAGATGATGACCGCCCACACCGGCAAGACGTGGGGTGCCGACGAGCTGATGCAGCTCGGCAAGGAAGCACTGACCTACGAGCGCATCTTCAACCAGCATGCCGGCTTCACCGCCGCCGACGACCGGCTTCCCGCGTACTTCTACACCGAGAAGCTGCCGCCGCACAACGTCGTGTTCACCGTCACCGACGAGGAACTCGACTCCGTGTACGATTTCGTGCCGGCGACCGCTGCCGAGATGGGCATCAGCTAACAGACAAAGGACTGCATGCATGCGTATACAACTCGCACTGTTCGCAAGTCTCTCGCAGTACCTGCCTGAGACCGACAACGGGAACCGGCTGAGTGCGCACGCGCAGTTGATCGACCTGCCCGACGGTATGACCGTCGGGCAGGTCATCGCACGTCTCGGCCTACCCGACGAACCACGCATAGTGTTCGTGGACAACAAACACGCCCCTGACGAGCACATCCTGCAAGAGGGCGAACGGATGGCGGTCTTCCCGCCTGTCGCAGGTGGCTGACATGCCCGTACCGCATACACATCCCGTCCCCGCTCCGGAGGAGTACCGCGACCTGCGGGCCGAACTCGGTCACAAGACTATCGGCATCGTGGGGTGTGGCGGGCTGGGCAGCAACGCCGCCTGGATGCTCGTGCGCAGCGGCATCGGCAGGCTCGTCCTCGCGGACCACGACCTCGTGGAGGAAGGCAACCTGGACCGGCAGTTCTTCTTCCGGGATCAGATCGGCATGCCTAAGACCGAAGCGCTTTCGATCAACCTCATGCGCATCGACCCCACAGTGCGAACGGACTTGTTCCAGACGCACATCGACGAGCACAACTTCGCAGAAATCTTCGAAGGTATCGACCTACTTATCGAGGCCGTTGACAGCGCACATGACAAGGCGATGCTCGTCGCGGCCTGTTCAGAGCAGCTCCCGGGAGTACCGATCGTCTCGGCATCGGGCCTGGCCGGCTATGGCTCGACCAACGACATCATCACCCGGCACCTGATGGGCAACCTGTGGATGGTGGGCGACCTGGTGAGCGAGGTGTCGGTCGAACACCCCCTGTTCGCCAGCCGTGTTTGCGTCGCCGCAGGTCACGAAGCGCACATGGCCATTCGGATCCTGCTGGGATACCCCGAGGCGTAGGCAGTCGCGCCTACATCTCCGGCGGTGACAGAGGTGCGGCGATCGCAGCTCTCACAAGGCGCCTCGCGCGCTCCGCGTACGACACCGGGACCAGAAGGCGTATCGGCCTGGTCAGACCCCACGGGTTGAAGTTCTCCGTCGGAGCATACGGGTCATACGCGTACGGCACGCCCTCCGCCTCGAGGACGGTTTGCAGGAACAGCAACTCGAAGTCGGGCGCACGATCGATGCGACCTGCCGATGCGCTCGACGCAACCTCCACCCACTGCTGACCATCGATATCGATCGTCTCAACGTCGCGTGTCGTGCGATCGGATGGCATCGCCGTGCACTCCTCCCACCCCGGCAGCTCACCGAGCGCGGCGGTGATCCGCCCGTGAATCGCGGAATCCTGTGTGACCGGCGAGCCGTCGGGAAGGCACACGTCCGGTGCTATCTCGAGAAGCGGCACGACCGTGAACTCTCGCTCGAGCAGACGCGGATGCGGCACGGTGAGGCGCTCGCTATCCCACTCCTCGTCACCGAAGAGCAGTATGTCGATGTCGATCGTCCGCGCACCAAAACGCTCGCCCCGTTCACGCCCAAGCGCGTCCTCGATGTCGTTCAGCGCATCGAGGAGTTCGTCCGCCCTGAGCGTCGTACGCACATGTGCCACGGCGTTCGCATAGTCCGGCTGGTCGGCAACGCCCCACGGCTCGGTCTCATAGGCGCGCGACACGGCGATCACCTTCGTGCTATCCAGCTCGTCGATCATGCCGAGAGCCGTCGATAGCGCCGTCATCCGATCGCCGATATTCGCGCCCAGGCCGAGGTAGACGTCGCTCATTCGGGGCCTCCGTCGATGATCGCCGATGTCACCCTGAGCATTCGGGCCGTCTCGGTCACATCGTGAACGCGCATCACGTGCGCGCCGTGTGTCACCGCCCAGGCCGCTACCGCCAGACTGCCTTCAAGTCGCTTGCCCGGGTCCGGCTCCCCCAGGATCATCCCGATCATGGACTTGCGCGAAGCTCCTATCACGACCGGATACCCGAGGGCCGCGATCTCGGGAAGGCGCCGCAGCAGCTCGAGGTTGTGCTCCATCGTCTTGCCGAAACCCAGTCCGGGATCGATCGCTATCCGCTCGCGCTCAATACCGGCGCGCTCCAAGATGCCGGCCTCCTCGGCAAGGTATGCCGCAACCTCCGCGACCACATCGTCGTACCGGGGGTCCACCTGCATGGTCCGTGGCTCTCCGAGCATGTGCATGATGACGACTCCCGCATCCGATGAAGCCGCGACGTCGACCATCGCAGGGTCACGGAAGCCTGATACGTCATTGATGATGGAGGCGCCCACGCCCAGGCACGCACGCGCGACTTCCGGGTGCCTCGTGTCCACCGAGATGGGCATCCCAAGATCGCGCGCGAGGCCGGCCACCACAGGTCGCACCCGTGAGATCTCCTCGGCAACGGATACCTCCGCTGAGCCCGGCCGCGTGGATTCGCCGCCGATGTCGACGATTCCCGCGCCCTGGATGACAAGCTCACGACCGCGGGCAACGGCAGCGAGCGGATCCTCGTACTGCCCTCCATCGGAGAACGAGTCCGGGGTGATGTTGAGGATGCCCATGATGATGGGGTGATCGAGCGCGAACGAGAATCGCCCGCACCGCCAGACCGTGGCCGCCATGCTATGCGCCTTTGATCAGGGACATCGCTTCTGCGCGCGTCGCGGCGTTTCGCTCGAAGATGCCACGTACCGCAGAAGTGGTGGTGATGGCGCCGGGCTTGCGCACGCCACGCATCGACATGCACAGGTGCTCGGCTTCGATGACGACGATGACGCCCGTCGGGTCGAGATTCTCTACAAGCGTGTCGGCGATCTGTGAGGTCATGCGCTCCTGGACCTGCGGGCGCTTGGCGAACACGTCGACAACCCGCGCGATCTTGGACAGACCGCAGATTCGACCATGCTTGCCGGGGATGTAGGCGACATGCGCCCTGCCGAGGAACGGCAGCAGATGGTGCTCGCATACGGAGTACAACGGGATGTCGCGGATGAGCACCATCTCCTGGTGCCCCTCGTTGAACGTCACGTGAAAGTGCTCGGAGGCGTCCTGGCCGATGCCCGCGAAGATCTCCTCGTACATGTCGGCTACACGACGCGGCGTGTCGAGCAAGCCTTCGCGTGAGGGGTCCTCGCCCACGCCCTCGAGTATCAGACGAACACCCTGCTGGATCTTGTCCTTGTCCATTCAGCGCACTCCCAGGCTCGGTAGCGATACGCGCATTCTACCGCAGCTGCGGATCTACTGGAGCAGGCCGAATGCGCGGCCGATGGACACGATCGCCGGACCGAGGATGACTATGAGCGTGGCCGGCAGGATACAGAGCACCAGTGGGAACACGAGCTTGACCGGCGCCTTCTGGGCGGTCTCCTCGGCAAGCTGACGACGCTTCGTCCGCATCTCCTTGGCCTGCCCGCGCAGGACGTTGGCCACGCTGATGCCGAAGACGTCCGCCTGCACCATCGATGTCACGAAGGAGGAGAGCTCAGGTACATCCACCCGTGACGACAGATGCCGGAACGCCTCGGTCCGCGGAATGCCCGCTTGTATCTCCTGGAGAGTCCTCGCGAACTCGTCCGCGAGCGGACCCTTGCTGTTGCCCACGAGCTTCGCCACAGCTGCATCGAACCCGAGACCGGCCTCCACGCTGATCGTGAGCATGTCGAGCATGTCGGGAAGCGCCCTTCTGATGGCAGTGCGACGCTTCGCGGTTTGACTGGCGACCCACATGTCAGGAAGGAAGAAGCCCACCACCAGTGCGATCAGGCAACTGATGACCATCGCGGGACGCTCGAAACGCAACAACAGGCCGACTATCAGCGCCAGAACGGCCGCCCCTACCACGCCCACTATCTTCATCGCAGCGAGCGTTTCCACGGTCATGTCGAGCGGATTGCCGGCACGGATGAGCCGCTCTCGTGCCCTGCCGCCGTAGTCACCAGGGCTCACATGGCGGGCCGCCCCGGCAAGGGCGTGCGCAGCTGGTTTGACGACGCGGTTGAGGAACGGTTGCAGCAGCGGCTCGGCGGTGACAGCTTGCTCCACCTCGAACTCGCTCAGGCCTTCCAGGCGCCTCTTGACGCGGCGCTCCTCAGGAGCGAGCAAGCTCAGAAGTCCGAACCCGAGAAGCGTCGCCGCGACGCCCATTGTGACCACGATGGCTATCTGCACCCGCTACACCTCCACCATCATCTCTCGGCGCAGCCAGAAGCCGCCGACTATCAGCAGGGCGAGGCCACCCAACGCAAGGAACCACCCGAAGGGGTGCGTAAGCATACCGGACATGTAGCGCGGATTCACCAGCAACAGCAAACACAGCTCGACGATAGGCAGGAGGATCAGGATACTGCCGGACAGGCGCCCTTCGGCAGTGAGCGCCTTGATGTGGCGCTTGAGTTCCGCCCTGTCGCGCATCGTTGCGGCGACGATGTCCAGCACCTCGGCCAAATTGCCGCCTACCTCGCGCTGGATATTGATGGCCGCGACCGTCCACTTGAAATCCTCGCTGCCGAGACGAGACGCCATGCCCTCCAGCGCCTCTTCGACCGACAGACCGAGACGTGCCTCCGTCTGCACGCGACGAAACTCCACGGACGCCGGCGGTGCCATCTGTTCTACAACGAGACCGACGGCCTGCTGCATCCCCCAACCGGCGCGCAGGGAGCCGGCCACCAGGTTGAGCAGCTCGGGCAACTGTTCCTCGAAGCGCGAACGACGGCGCTCTATGGCATTCTCAAGCAACAAGATCGGCACGAAGACTGTGACTGGTACTGTGATGACCGCGATAAGGATCGAGCCGGTGAGAATACCCAGCAGAAGGCCTGACGCCAGTACAAAGAGGATGTGCAGGTACATGTACTCCACCGGCCGCAGCGGCAACCCGGCCTGCTCGAGCTTGCCGTGCAGCAGCTTGGTGAAACCTCCCCTGCCTGCGACGTAACCGACCGCATCCAGCATCCCTCTGCGCAGCGAACCCGGAGTTCCCTCTGTCTTGCCATCGACGGTCTCGGCTTCACGTGTCTGGTCGTAGAAGTCCAGTCTTTCCAGCCGCACGCCGGAACGGATGAACGTCGCCCCCAGCGCCCAGACGAACCCGGTGACCGCAAGGAACATCACACCGATAGTGACTGTAGAGCGCCAGGCAGGCACTCGCGATGGAATCAGCGGTGAGGGAGCGTCGGGGTCCACCTCTCCATAGAGCGGATTCTCAAGAACGACCGCCCCTGTGACCTCGCTATCATCCAACGCGGCCGCCACCGCGATGTCGAGGTCTTTGGTGTTGGGAGTCTCGCTCACGAACGTCACGATGTACCGGTTCCGCAACTCACGCGCGATCCCCTGGTAGAGCATCGTGAGTTCCCCCGAGTCCTCTACCCCCAGGTAGCGTCCGCCGGAGGCAGATGCGAGCAGTTGAAGCGCCTGCGGGTCCCATTCTCCCGACTCGAGCGCGACGGCAAAGACCGGCGCGCCGGATGCACGCACCGCGTCCACGGCGTTGTCGAACGTGTTGATGCTCACCGTGTCGCCGCCATCCGATAGCAGTACGTACGTGACCTGGCGACCGGAGCTCTCGACCAGCCTGGCCGCCGAGACCAGCGCGTCGTGCAACGCAGTCTCGCCGCCTGCCTCAAGGCCGTCTATCGCCGCGGTAAGGGCTGCTCGGTCGCTCGTGAAACCGGCTACGGTCTGGGGCTTCATGGCGAAGCTCACCAAGGCCACGCGGTCTTCCGCGTCAAGACCATCGACGAGACTGTGAGCCGCTGCTTTGGCGTCCCGTATCGGCGCTCCTGCCATGCTGCCGCTAGTGTCGATCAGCAGAATGACGTCCTGCGGCAGGGCACCAGTGGACTCGGGGTCCACCGAGGTGACTTCGACCTCCGCACCGTTCTCGGTCACGCTGAACGTCGGCTGAGCCGAGCCGTCCTGCAGCATCTCTGCGGGCAGGGTCACCGCAAGAGTGACCCGGGGATAATCGCCTGTGTCACGCACTTCGACCGCAAGACCCCAGCTAGCCTCGGCGGCCAGTGCAGGCGCTGCGACCGCCAGCACAAGCAACGCGGCAAGCGTGAGTCTGATCGCCCGAGTCATGAACTCACCGCCGCGCGGGGGGCTCGAAGGCGAACACTTCCGTCGGAACATGGATGCCGAAGTCGACCAGGTGCTCCATGAACTTCGGCCTGAGGCCCGTACTCTTGAGCCGGCCGAGTGACACACCACTCTCATCGACTCCCATCGAGTGATCGAAGTAGAAGATGTCCTGCATGACGATGGTGTCGCCCTCCATACCCTCTACTTCTGCGACCTTGACGACCCTGCGGGAGCCGTCGCGCAGCCGGGCGAGCTGGATGACGATGTCCAATGCTGAGGAGATCTGCTCGCGCACAGCGCGTACGGGCAGGTCGAAACCGCTCATCAGCACCATCGTCTCAAGCCGCGACATCGAGTCACGGGGCGAGTTCGCATGGATGGTGGACAGCGAGCCCTCGTGGCCGGTGTTCATCGCCTGGAGCATGTCGAGTGCCTCTGCTCCACGGACCTCACCGACGATGATGCGGTCCGGGCGCATGCGCAGGGAGTTCCGTACAAGATCGCGGATGGTGACCTGACCCTTGCCCTCGATGTTGGGCGGACGCGATTCAAGCCTCAGCACATGGATCTGGCTCAGACGCAACTCTGCAGCGTCTTCGATCGTCACGATGCGTTCGTCATCAGGAACGAATCCCGAGACTACGTTGAGCAGCGTCGTCTTGCCGGTACCGGTACCACCCGAGATAAGGACGTTGAGCTTCCCGCGGACGCACGCATCGATGAACGACGCCATGCGCTCATCCAGCGTCCCGAAGCCGATCAGATCATCGATCGTGTACGGTTCACGCGAGAACTTGCGGACGGTAAGCATAGGCCCGTTGATCGCGAGCGGATGGATCACGGCATTCACACGCGAGCCGTCGGGGAGGCGCGCGTCCACCATGGGAGACGCCTCATCGATACGCCGCCCCACCTGTGCCACGATCTTGTCGATGATGCGCAGTAGGTGCGCCTCGTCGATGAAGCGCCGATCAGTCAGGTGGATCTTGCCGCGCCGCTCGATGTAGACGGTCGACGGATTGTTCACCATCACTTCGGTGATCTCCGGGTCTTCCAGAAGCGACTGGATCGGCCCGTAGCCCAGTATGTTGTCGATGACGTCCGTGGCGATCTCACGGCGATCGGCCGACGATAGCGGGGTGCTCTCGTTACCGAGTAGCTCCTGCAGCTTGCGTTCAAGAGACCGGCGCAACGATTCCTCATCGGTAACGGTTGCGAGTTCGGTCCCCATCTCCTCGATCAGCAGATAGTGCAGGTTACGCTTGATCGCATCCTTTCCAGCGCTGGAGACCGCAGTATTGGCGGGCGGTTCATGGACCGCCACCGTGTCCGGGGCCTCACTCAGTCTGTCCCTAAGCGACACTGTCCTCCACCTCGCTTCCGGGCTTGCCTATCTTCTCGGCGAGGTTGACAAGGCTCCTTGCGACCGCCGAGCGTGGTGCGTCAATGACAACAGGAACACCGCGGTTCACGGATTTCGGTACCAGCCGATCGCTGGGAATCTTGCCGATCAACTCTGCCGCGATGCTGTGCTCGACCTCGTTCGCGTCCAGCCATACCTTGCTGTCCGCACGGTTGATGACAAGCCGGGTATGACGTCCGTCGTAGCCAAGTTGGCCGAGCTTCTGCAGTGAGACGCGGGTGTTCTTGATGCTCGCGACATCCATAGTGGCGATCGCGTAGACGGCATCACTCGAGTCTATGGCCGCAAGCACGACATCATCGAATGCCGCCGCTGTATCGACCACAACGACGTCGGCGAGTTGTCTGAGCATCCCTAGAATCGTCCCGATCCTGCCGGAAGTGATCGCATCAGCATCCTCAGGGTGTACCGGTGCCAGCAGCACTCGGAGTCCGGATCCGTGACGCACCAGATACCCCGAGAGCATGTCCGCATCCAGGCGATCATAGTTCTGCACGGCATCGAAGATCGTGCGCTCAGGCTTGAGATCGAGCATGATGCCCTGATCGCCGAACTGCAGATCGAGATCGACGAGGATGACGTCGGTGCCCGCCTTCGCCATCGCTGTCGCGATGTTGCATGCAATGACGGACTTCCCCACGCCACCTTTGGTGCTGAAGACGGTCACGACACGCCCCACAGGGGTTTCGTCTCCCTGAGCTTCATCCTCCTCGACAGAATCCCTCGCGGCTGCTGATTCGATCGCTGCCAGCAACGCATCGGCGACCTCCTGCCACTGCCGATCTGCCGGGATCATGTCGCGGACACCAAGGCGCATCGCGCGACGGTAGCAGTCCGCAGCTATCTCCGCCGAGACGAGAACGATCTCGACGCCCGGGAATCGACGGGACATGCCCTCGCTGAAGTCGAGCGCCTCGCTGGCACGGACACTCGGTCCGACGAGGATCACGTCCGGTCGCCGCAGCTCGAAGAGCGCCAGCGCGTCGGCCAGCGTACGCAACTCCTCGACCCGGGAACCGTTGGCGCTCTCAACGGATGCTCGCGCCCTGCGAGAGAAACCGGCATCCTCGTCAATGACGGCGATGAGTCCCATGAACTCCCCCTACTCGAAGATCGTGTGAAGCGTGCGACCGGCGGTCTCCTCGACATCGGTAGCTGTGGCAGGCAGGAGGGCGAGACGAACGTCTCCCTGCTCCTCTGCGAAGACCAGCTTCTCCACGTCGGCAGGAGTCAGTGCGAGCGTCACAGTAAGGGATGTCGGGCGCTCCTCATTCCTGTTGGTGTTGCCGGTGATGGTTGCCGTCTGCTGCGTGTCCGAAGTCGTCGTAGCGGGGTCAGGGTCCGTCTGCTCGCCCACCGCGAGGACCTTGACCTTCGGGAGCATGATGCGTGTCTCTGCGCCCTCTCCCTCCGGCCCCGGATCCAGCGTCACAGCGACCAGTACGTAGTCACCGGGCTTCAGCATGCCACCGACGCATTTCACATCATTGGCAGCGATGGACACGGCCACGAAGCCCTCGGGGATCGTGTACGAAAGCCCTACGGAGGTGGGATACCGGAACCTTGCCGCAGTGATCTGCTCGCCGCCGCTCAGGGACGTCGCGAGAACCTTCCCTTCGATCATGGCCTCCGAGGAGACCGCACCATCGGCGACGTAACGCCGCGGGACCTCCTGGAGTTCGGCGTAACCTTCGGCCAGCATCTCCTCGGCCGTGGTCCCGCGTGGAACGTCTTGCGTCGCCACCATGACCTGCACAGGCTGCGCCTCGGCGCTCAGTCGCGCCGATGCGTCGTCGAGGTAGCGGGCGGTCATCACTGCAGCGGTAACTCCGAGTATGATCGCCGCAACCAGGATGAGCAGTCTGGACTTCATCACACGTTCCCTTCGTGTCGCGCGGTCACTGTGGTGGAACCAGTCGTACCGTCCGGACGTTCAGGCCATCGGGGGGTGTGGGTGAGACCGCACTCGAGGGTGCGACGTACTCGAGGAAGACACCGTATATCTCGTTCTTCTTGATGTCGGAGAACGGTTCCACATAGAACGCAGCGATACTGATAACGCGCAGTGGCGAAGTGCCTGTCACGAGTTGCATCTTCTCCAACACGGGCACGTACACGATCCTTGAGGAGCTGGCGTCACCTGAGGCGAGCCACTCCGCGAAGGTGCGATCATCATCACCGAACCGCTCCTCCAGAGCATTCGAGCTCTGCGGACCCGACATCGCGCCAGGCTCAGTCCAGATCGTGTCGCCTAGATGCACCTCGAACGGGAACGGGTTCTCCAGGTAGCAGTAGTACGTAGGCGGATCGTAGTTGGGGTCGGTCGTCACGTCGTATTCGGCCGGGTGCTGCGGGTTCATCCAGTTGGGGGTATGCCGGATGGTAGACAGGTCGATGGCGCAGAAGTTGCCGATCTCGCCGCCACCTCCGGAAACACGCAGCTCATACGGCTGGCCGTATACATAGTCGTGCAGATCGACTGACACCGTCACCACGCTGCCCGCACCCACGACATGGTCAGAGACCGCCACATCGAGCACAGGGTGCGTGGAGCGGCGCACGAGTAGTGTGACCGCGGAGTTGACTGTATGGCCGCCCACGGTGATATCGACAGGGAAGGAGGCCATCAGATCGTCGGAGGGTGGCACGGCGAGTGCCGCCCGCCACATGCCCGGTACACCGGTGACCGCGCTCATTGTGACCTTCTTGCCATTGAACCGGGCTTCCGGCTCAGTGGCGGACTCGACCCGAAGCTCCACCGTGGAGTCCTGGCCAGCGGTCACGACGTAGCTGTCTAGCGTCACATCCAAGACGGGTGACGCCGCCGGGCGCACATATAGCGATGCCGCCCAAGGGATGAACTCGGGCACGCCATCCGGGTAGTCGGAAGTCCCGTCCGGATACTCGGTCTGGCTGTTATACACCGTGACGTCCATGAGGTAGCCGTCGTCATCCGCCGCAGGGACTGAAATGGCCTTCTCCCAGTGGAGGTCCGATCCCTGAGGCTCCAAATCGACCTCTGTGCCATCAAGGGTCACGGTCACCTTGTTCGCACCGTTGATGACCGGGACACCCCATGGCACGATGCCCGACATACCCGTCAAGTAGGCGATCTGCGCTCTAGATACCGTGTTCACGAGCGTCGCGCTCGAGCCGAGGATTCTGGCGAAAAAGAGCGGGCTGTCCTTCTCAACGGCGACCTGCACGTAGTCATCACCGATCTCAGTGCTCAAGACGTAGAGCCCGTCGCCGGGCTGAATCGCATTGTTCGCCGCGTAGAGGTCTACCTCGTCCTGAATCTCCGGAACGCTTCCTCCATCGGCAAGCACGCGACAGCCGGCCAGGGCGGCAGCGTCGGCCGCAGTCTGCAACTGTCGCCGCACCGAGTACAGGTATCCCACATCGACTGCGATTGCAGCGAACAGTACCAACACGACTATCACAAGGGCGACTGTTACCGCGGTCGCCCCTTCATCATCTCTCAGATGGTGAAACATCTTTCTCACTCGATTCTCAGCGTCGCGGTACTCCGCAACAAGAACGTGTCATCTGCAGTGCCGAAGATCGATTGCATCAGGGGGGTGAAGAGCGGAACCGCTCTCGTGACTATCACGGTAGCAGGGTCGCCGACATCATCCAGCGTGGGCACCTCTGGCGTGACGCTTATGTCCGCATTGGTCAGCTCCATCCCCGGAGCCGCCTGCGCCACCTTGTAGCGCACGGTGTCCGGAGTGCTCACCGATCCGGCGGGATACTCCAACGCAGCCCAGCGCGCACCCTCGCGCGCGGCATGCGTGATCTCATTCCATTGATAGAAGAGGTAGCCGAACTGCATGATGCCGATCAACAACAGGAACAGCATCGACGCGACAAGTGCGAACTCGACCGCCGCGGCCCCCTCCTCGGACGTCTTGCGTCGCACCACGACTCACACCGGCTTCCGGTTCGAACGTCTTCCTCACGACCATGTGGGCCCGGTCAACCGGGCCCACATGGGTCTCCACGTATCCCTCTACTGCGCTGGAATAGTGCTGATCTCTCCCGTGATGTAGTCGAAGACGGCTTCGAGCTGACCGCCAAGTGCAAGAACGGCCACGATGATGACGACTGCGATGCCGGCAACCATGAGACCGTACTCGACAGCCGTTGCGCCCTCGTCGCTGGCCGTCCAGACCTTCGCGCGTGCATACCACTTGAGCAACATACCGAGACACCCCCTCCCTTACGGTCCGCAGACCCTTATGCGGGATGAATGCCCGGAACCAGACACTCGTATGCGTACGGTAAGGATGAATCCCGGATGAATCGCAGTCATACCACAGGATGACGGCTGCTACATCCCGGAGGGCGGCTCGACCAGGCTGAGCCTGATCGCCGCAACGACCGCCTGCGTCCGATCCGACGCGTCCAACTTCCGCAGTATGTGGCTCACGTGACTCTTCACCGTCGGCTCAGAGATCCACAGCTCCTGCGCTATCCGGCGGTTGTTCCAACCCCTCGCCATCAGCGCAAGGACGTCCATCTCTCTGTCCGAGAGATCGGTCGCCTCCGCCGCCGTCGGCCGGACCTGACGCGCGTCTATGACCCTGCGTGCCACGGCCGAGTCCAACACCGTCTGACCGTCGACGACTCCGCGCAAAGACTGCAACAGCGAATCGGGGCTGGCATCCTTCATCAGATAGCCCACTGCACCGGCCGAGAGGACGCCGAAGACTTCCTCGTCATCGTCATAGCTGGTGAGCACGACGACCCTCATATCCGGATGAGTCTCCAGAAGTCGCTGGCACGTCTCCACGCCCCCGATCCCCGGCATCCGCAGGTCGAGAAGGACAAGGTCAGCATCCACCCCGGGCAGCACGGCGATGGCATCCTCGCCACAAGACGCCTCACCGACGACCTCCATGTCCCCGTCCGATTCAATGACCGCCCGGAGCCCGCATCTGACCAGCTCGTGATCGTCCACTATGAAGACACGGATCCTATCCATCCGCCCCCCTCAGCACGGTACCCGTGCGCATAGTCTGCAGCCCTCGCCCGGCGATGAGTCGATGGCGAGCCCCCCGCCCGCACCTCGGACCCGTTCGTGAAGGCTACGAAGCCCCACTGTTGCGCCACTCTCGCTCGCAGATGTCGCCTCCGACACGTCGAAGCCGTTCCCGTCATCCTCCACGAGGAGCGTCACGTCGTCCGATCCATAGTCGATGCGCACCGACACGTTCGCCGCCCCCGAGTGCTTCACCGCGTTGGTCGTCGCCTCACGAGCCACTCGGTAGAGACACGCCTCGGCCTCCCCGCTCAAGGGACGGACATCTCCCCTGGTCTGCACGGAGACCTCGATGTCGTGGCCCGAGGCAATCTCCCGCATCCAGTACTCGATTGCACCAAGCAGCCCGAGTTCCTGGAGCCGCGCGGGCCTGAGGTCGTATATGTAGCGGCGCAGCTCGCCCATACTGCCCTCAAGCATCGCCTGGAGTTCGTCGAGGCGCCTACTTACCCCTACGGGATCGCGCACGACCTGCTTCTTGCATACCTCCAGACCGAGAGAGATCGAGAAGAGTGACTGCGCGATTCCGTCATGCATCTCGCGCGAGATGCGTTCTCGCTCGCTTGCAAGCAGGGAGAAGCGGCTTTCCTCGGCAAGTCGAGCGTTCTCGAGTGACGCCGCGGCGAACGCTCCCAGGATGGTCAGGAAGGCGACCTGCTCCTCACGCAGTCGATGCTTCACGGAGTTGATCGCACAGAGTACGCCAAGCGAGCGGTCCTTGACGCGTACGGGCACCGCAAGCACCCAGGCGCCCTCGGAGGTGTCGGTCTCGACAAGCACATCGCCTTGATCGAGGACTCGACGCATGATCTCCGGCAGCCACTCCTGCCACCAACTCTCCAGGTACTCGTCGCGCGAACCGCGCACGAAGACGCCAGTGCCGTCGTCAGCGATGCCATGGTCGCGGTCCTCGAACAGACGCAGGACCACCTTCTCTGTGCCGGTGAAGCGCTTGGCGGCATCCACTATGATCGCAGGGACATCAGCTAGGTCACGCGCTCCGGAGATGGAAGAGGCAACCTCGTTCAGTGACTCGATCAGAGTACTCTGTCGGCGCCGGAGCAGGGGCAATCTCATCCTGGAACGACTGCGCGCGCTCAGGAGGTGCCTCATATCGAAGGCACCGTCACCAGTGCGCGTCTGAACGCCGGTCATCACATCAGTTCCCCCCGGACACCATATGTCCTCATGTACCCCTGGAGGGTCACGGAGTCACGAGCCGGGAGACAGCGATGAGAATGGGGCTCCACCCGGAAGTGGCGCCCCGTCTAGAATCGTATCGAGCCTGACCTACGCCGGTGCTATACCGCCCTGTGCGACATCCTTGCCTTTGGGAAGCTCCACCCGCGGACGCTCGTCAACGTCCTTCTCTTGAGCAGCGGCCTCTTCGGCACCCTTGTCGGGTTCCGAAGCCTGGCGCTCCTTCTCTTGCTCGAGATACTCGTCCCATCGATTCTCGAGCAGCGCCTCGAGCTCGGCCTTGTCGACCGTCTCGCGCTCGATGAGCACCTGCGCCATAAGGTCGAGCTGCGCACGACGATCCGTCAGGATCTTGTTCGCCTTGTCGAAGCCCTCGTCGATCATGCGACGGACCTCTTTGTCGATCTCGAACGCGATCTCCTGGCTGTAGTTGGGCGTGTTGGAGAAGTCCCTGCCGAGGAATACCTCGCGCTGGTCATCACCCAGGGTCATGGGTCCGAGCTTGTCAGACATGCCGTAGCGGGTGATCATCTGCCGCGCGAGTTTGGTGGCCCGCTCGATGTCGTTGCTGGCGCCAGTCGTTATGTCGCCGATGGCGAGCTCTTCTGCAACACGACCGCCAAGCATCATTGCGATGTCGTCGAGCATCTCGACCTTGGTGTTGAGGAACTTGTCCTCCGTCGGCAGCGCAAGGGTGTACCCCAGCGCACGCCCACGGGAGATGATGCTGATCTTGTGGATGGGATCGGTGTTGGGAAGCACGTGGCCGACAAGCGCGTGTCCAGCCTCGTGATAGGCGATGACACGCTTCTCCTTGTCCGATATGAGTCGGCTCTTGCGCTCCGGACCGGCGATGACGCGCTCGATAGCTTCCTCGAGCTCGTTCATCTCGACTTCCTTCTTGCCGTGACGGGCCGCAAGCAGTGCGGCCTCGTTCACGAGGTTCGCGAGGTCTGCACCGGTGAAGCCCGGAGTCCGACGCGAGAGCACCTCGAGGTCGATGTCCTTGGCCACAGGCTTGCCTCGCGTATGTATCTTGAGGATGTCGGTGCGGCCCTTGAGATCGGGGCGATCCACGACGATCTGGCGGTCGAAGCGACCCGGCCGTAGCAGCGCGGAGTCGAGGACATCCGGCCGGTTCGTGGCGGCCATGATGATGACGTTGTCCTTGATGTCGAACCCATCCATCTCGACAAGCAGCTGGTTGAGCGTCTGCTCGCGTTCGTCGTTGCCTCCGCCGAGACCGGCGCCACGCATCCGGCCCACGGCATCCAGCTCGTCGACGAAGACGATACACGGGGATGCGGCCTTGGCCTGCTCGAACAGGTCGCGGACACGGCTCGCACCGACACCGACGAACATCTCGACGAAGTCGGAACCCGAGATCGAGAAGAACGGCACACCGGCCTCACCTGCGACGGCACGCGCAAGCAGCGTCTTACCCGTACCGGGAGGGCCTACCAGCAGCACGCCCTTGGGGATCTTGGCGCCCAGAGCCTGGAACTTGCCGGGGTTGGCCAGGAACTCCTTGATCTCCTGAAGCTCCTCGACAGCCTCGTCCACACCTGCGACGTCCTTGAACGTGATACGCGGCTGGTCGCGAGTCAGGCGCTTCGCCTTGGCCTTGCCGAACGACATGACCTTGGAGTTGGAGCCCTGCATCTGATTGAGGATGAAGAACATGAAGCCGACGATGAGTATCACCGGGAGCAGCGAGCTGAGCAGGGTCACCCACCAATCCTGGTCCTGCGGGTTGACCGTGTAGCCTTCGACCGGAGGGTTCTCGTCGATGAGCTGCGCGAACCAGTCCTCACCCAGGTAGGTCGTCGTGAAGTCGCTCGTTTCCTTGTCACTCTTCGCAGCGGCATCCTCGTAGAACGTGCCTTGGATCTCCTTGTTGCGCAAGAAGACCTCGGCATTCACCACGCGATCCTCTTTGAGGGCCTTCACAAAGTCACTGCTGCCCAGTTCGACGATGCGCGAGCCGGTATCGAGGTTGTTCACGATGAACGCGAACAACGCGATGATCACCAGCATGTAGAAGAGCGCTGTCCTCAGGTTCTTGTTCACACTCAACACTCCTTGGGGCGGGCTACACGGAGTAGACCGCCGGTTTCAGAACGCCTATGTACGGAAGATTCCTATACCGCTCGGCGTAGTCCAATCCATAACCAACAACAAACTCATCCGGTATCTCGAACCCGGTGTATCTGCAATCGATCGGTACGCGCTGCTTCCCTGTCTTCGAAAGCAAAGTGCATACCTCCAGGCTGCGCGGCTTGCGAGACGCGAGGTTGCGCAGCAGGTACTTCAGTGTGAGACCGGTGTCGAGAATGTCCTCGATCACGAGCACGTCCCGGCCATCGATGGTCTCGTCGAGGTCCTTGAGGATCCGAACGACGCCCGAGGATTTCGTCGAGCTGCCGTAGCTGGAGACCGCCATGAAGTCGAGCTCCACCGGACCGTCGATCGAACGCGCCAGATCGGCGACGAACAGTGCCGCGCCACGCAGGACTGCGACCATCAGCAAAGAGCGGCCTTCGTAGTCAGAGGCGATCTCGACGCCCAGCTCACGGACTCGCTGCTGGATGTCGTCCTCCGACAGGATGATGCGCTCGACGTCTGGGTGCATCCGCTCACCTTTCCACGCGTGTGATGACATGGCCGTCACGTACTAGTGTGTTCCCTTCGCCAACGCAACTCCACTACCTGCGTGCTCTCACCGGTGACCTTGAACTCATCACCCAGACGCACTCCCGCGACCCAGACGATGCGGTCGCCGGACCGTATCACGGGATTCGACGGTCGGAGTCGCTTCGGCACTTTCTCGTCAACGAACAGGTCGGAGAGCTTCTTGGTGCCCTCCATCCCCAAAGGCCGGAACCGATCACCTTCCCGTGGCCCGTCCACGGTGAGCGCTCTTTGAATGAGCGCCGCGTCGACGAACGCACGGTACGGATCGTCGCTCAGCTCGCCGAGAGAACACAGGCGCGCCTCGACGACACCGAGCCGACCGAGATCGCACCTTCCCGGCACTTCGAGCAAGCGAGGTGCCAGCGGCACGACCTCCGCTTCCCTGGGGGAAACCATGAGTCTACCGTACTCGGTCCTCGCCTGCAGACCGAAAGGCAGGTCGCGCGCGAAAGAATCCTCCGCCAGACCGTCCACGATCGCCTCGACGTGTTCGAACTCCAACCGGCTCGCATCCGGGAACGCCCGGAAGAGCGCCTCTCGCACGGTGCGCCGCGCCATCGCTCGCGAGAGCGTGCCCATGTAGTCGCGATCGAAGGCGATGCCGTCACCTGCACGCTCGACGAAGTCGTGGCTGAACGCCTCGGCCATCTCTGAGAGCAGCTCATCCTCGTCAGCCAGCACTCGTACGGTCCGCTCCAGTGTGGCATCGAACGAGGGGTTCACGCTCTCCACCAGCGGCTTGAGCTCGTGGCGGACCCACGCACGCAGGCGCGACGTGTCGGCGTTGGTGACGTCCTCGCGCCAACCCTGGCCGAGAGAATCCAGGTACTCCACGACCTGCGAGCGTCGCGCGCCCAACAGCGGTCGGACGATGCGGCCGCGCACCGGAGCGATCGCACGCAGGCCGCCCGGGCCCGCGCCGGTCACCATACGCATCAAGAACGTCTCGAGCTGGTCGTCGAGGGTGTGAGCTACGGCGACCCTGCCGCGAAGCGGCGAGACGCCCACAGCGTTGCATCGCGCGTCCAGTTCGTCCTCGGCGAAGCGATAGCGAATCCGCCTGCCGGCATCCTCAAGGTTGAGGTCCTCGGCCTCGGCGTATGCCGCTACATCGAAGCGCACGACGCGGCACTCGATGGCGAGTTCGGCGCAGAGCCCGGACACGAACGCCTCGTCACCGTCAGCGTCCTCCGCGCGCAACATGTGGTTGACGTGCAGCACGGACACGCGCAGATCGTCACCGAGTGCTCCCCCTGCGAGAAGACGCAGGAGCGAGATGCTGTCCGCGCCACCCGATACGAGTGCGAGCACGACCGAACCAGCCGGCAGCATGTCATGCTCGGCAACCGTGGCTCGCGCGATGTCTGGAAGTGAGGGCATACCCACAGGTTACGAGGTGCGTCGCCGGGGCGCCAGGGCGAGTCCGCGGGCGCGGCGCCGTCATCGGTGGGCGGCCCCTATGCCTCGGCCACCGTCACCGCGGCCTCGACCTGCGCAAGTGCGGCGTCGGCCAGCACAGCCAGCAGTGCGGCAGGTATGGCGCCTTCCAGCACATACGCCATGTTCTGCACCGCAAGCCCGCCGATGATCGGGACGCCCAGACCGCCGGTACCGATCGCCGCACCTACCGTGGCGGTGCCGATGTTGATGGCCACCGAAGTGCGCACTCCCGAGAGGATCACGCGTGCGGCAAGCGGCAACTCCACGCGCGCCAGCACCTGCACGGGGCTCATCCCCATTCCCGTGGCCGCTTCGATCACAGATGGCGGCACCGAGTCGATGCCGGCGATCGTGGAGCTCACCACGGGAAACAACCCGTAAATGAACAGCGCAACGATGGTGGGCCAGAAGCCGAAACCGAGCACCGGCATCGCCAGCGCCAGCACGGCCACCGGCGGAAATGTCTGCCCGAGGTCGGTGCCTGCCACCACGAGTGAGCGGAATTCGGCGCCGCTACGCCGTGTGACCCACACGCCGAGCGGAACGCCCACTGCGATGGTGAGCCCGCTGGAGATACCCACGAGCGCCAGATGCTGCAACACCAGGTCCGCAAGGGTGTCGCGCGGCATCAACACCTCGCTCTGCGCAGGGAACAGCGCTCGAAGCGCCGTCTCCCACAGCCCGGTCGCGCTCACCAGCCAGGCGAACGCAAGCGCGCCCGCGATAGTCGCTGCCACCGCTATGCGACGCCGTGAACTCACTCCCCGCCCTCCTCGACGATGTTGGATACGTGCTCGTCTCCCTCGGTCATGGCATCTTCCACCGCCGAGAAGGTCACCTCACCCACGAGCCGATCGCTCTCGTCAGTGACCGCTATCGCACGGAAGCCCAGACCCAGCATCCGCGATAGTGCATCACGCAAGCTCGCATCAGCTCGCACCGAGGACTCGGCCGGGTCGACGCGCGTGAGCGCCTCGGCCGGATCGGATCCCGGCGTGAGGTCATCGGAATCAAGCCACCCGGCAAGGCGGTTCTCGGCATCCACCACGTACACGAAGCGCCGTCTGCCCGCCGCAACACGGAACGCGATCTCCTCGGCACCCTCGCGCACGATCGCCGGGGAACGCATGACATCTTCGACGCGTACCCGCACGAGTCGTTTGAGGGCGCGGTCGGTACCCACGAAGTCGTGCACGAACTTGCTGGCCGGATGGTTCAAGACTTCCTCGGGCGAGTCGAACTGCTCCAGCCGGCCGTCACGCATGATCGCGACCTTGTCGGCAAGACGGATCGCCTCATCGATATCGTGGGTCACGAAGATGACGGTCTTGTGCAACTCGCGTTGGATGCGAGCGAACTCCATCTGCAGACGCTCGCGATTCAGCGGATCGACAGCGCCGAACGGCTCGTCCATCAGCAGCACAGGTGGGTCAGCCGCAAGGGCGCGCGCCACGCCAACGCGCTGCGCCTCTCCGCCGGAGAGCTGCCGGGGATACTTGCCGAGATACCCCTCGGGATCGAGACCCACGAGTCCCAGCAGTTCGCGGGCCCTCTCGGCCATGCGCGGCTTGTCCCAACCCAGTAGATGCGGCACGACGCCGATGTTCTGCTCAACCGTCAGATGAGGGAACAGCCCGATCGACTGGATGACGTAGCCCAGGCCGCGTCTGAGTTCCTCCGGACGCATCGACATGACGTCGCGCCCGTCGACCAGGATCCGGCCCGACGTGGGCTCGATGAGGCGGTTGATCATGCGTAGCGTGGTGGTCTTGCCGCAACCGGAGGGGCCGATGAGCACGCACACCTCACCCTCGGCGACCTCGAGCGAGAGGCCGTCCACAGCAAGACGCTCTCCGTAGCGCTTCGTCACGCCTTCGAGCCGGATCATGCGCGGACTCCTTCCGGTGTGAGTGCTTTCGCCAGTGCCGACAGGGCGACGTCGACCAGGACCGCGAGCGCGATCACCGGCAGCGATCCGAGCAGGATGAGATCGGGCGCGAACTGTCCGAGGCCCTCGAAGATGAGGATCCCGAGGTTGCGCGCGCCGGCGAAAACGGTCAGCGTCGTGATGCCGATGAGTAGCACAGAGGCGGTGCGAAGCCCCTCCATCACGAGCGGCAATGCCAGCGGCAACTCCACACGCGCCAGGAGCTGGCGCGAACTCATGCCCATGCCCCGACCCGCATCGATGGCGGCCGGGTCGACTTCCGAGAGGCCCACGTAGGTGTTGCGCACGATGGGAAGCAGCGCGTAGAGCGTGAGCGCCACAAGACCGGGCGCTGCTCCGATACCGCGCACTCCCAGCTCACGCAGGAACGGGACAGCGTTGCCGAGAGCCGACAGCGGGATGATGAGCAGGCCGAGAAGCGCGAGGCTCGGGACGGTCTGGATGACACCGGTGACGCCAAGCACCACCGCGCGCACATGGCGGTTGCGGGTCGCCCACAGACCGAGCGGTACGCCGATGATCGCTCCCAGCGCGACGCCCGCCCCGGAAAGCGCCAGGTGGCCGCCGAGCAGCTGCCAGAATGAGTCGGCCCGCACCTCGAACTCTCGCGCCAGCGAGATTCGGTCGAGCCCGCCCCAGGCCAGGGCGGCCGCGACCACCGCGATCAGGAGCACGGGCGGCGCTACGCGGCGCAGCAAGAATCGCTTGCGCTCCTCGGCACCTGCGAACGCGATGATCGCCGCGCCGAGCAAGATCACCCACGCCCCCGCGCCCACCGACACGCGGGCGATCGCGGACTCGCCGGCCAGCAGCGAACGTGCGGTTGCGCCGAGCGCCCATGCCACAGCGCCGAGAAGCCCGTACGCGCTCGCTGTCGAGGTCGCCCCTCGCGCTTTCGCGGTGGGCGCCATCGCCGAGAAGAGCGCGAGCCCCACCAGGAGCCACACGGCGTACATCCACACGCCCGCAGCGGCGAGCGAGTACGTGGTGCCGGGGACGAGACGATTGGGTCGCAGCTCGGCGAACGGAAGCGCGGTGGCGCCCGCGAGGACCACCATCGCCCCCACAAGCGCCACACGGTCGAAGCGCGTCTGCGTACTTGCGTCGCTCACGCTACTCGATGAATCCCTCGGCTGACAGGTAGTCGCGCGCGACACTCGTCGGATCGGCGCCGTCCACGGCGACCTTGCCGTTGAGTTCCTGCAGCTTCGCCAGCGTCAGACTCTCGAACACGGGGTCCAAGATGTCGGCGATCTCCGGATACATCTCCAGTATCTCGCCTCTGACGAGCGGTGCAGGCTCGTACACCGGCCAGATGCCCTTCGGGTCCTCGAGCACCACGAGACCGAGCGCCGAGAGGTTCCCGTCGGTCCCGTACGCCATGGCAGCGTTGGCGCCGTTGGTCCCCTGTGCCGCGGCAGCCTCGGTCTGCGCGGTGTCACCTCCGGACAAGATGATGAGCTGGTCGGACGTGAGCGTGAATCCGTAGGCGCGCTCGATCGCGGGGACACCGTCCTCGTCACGATCGACGAACTCCTGCGAGGCGACCAGCTTAACGTCGCCGCCGGCCTTGATGTAGTCGGCCCAGTCCTCGAACGTCACGATACCCTCGGCATCTGAAAGCGACTGCGGGATCGCGATGGCCCACGTGTTGTTGGCAGGCGCCCGGCTGAGCCAGATTACGTCGTTCAGCTCGACATCGAGTCTCGAAACCGTGTCGAATGAAGCCGCAGCGTCCTTGCTCGTGCCTTCACCGATGTTCTCGCCCGGGAAGAACTGCGTGAGCGCGGTGCCCGTGTACTCCGGATAGATGTCGATCTCACCGGAGAGCAGCGCCTTGCGGACGACGTCGGTCTGGCCCGTCTTGGTCTTGTCGATCACGTCGAAGCCGTTGTCCTCCAGCATGACGATGATGATCTGGCCGAGAAGCCCGCCTTCGGTATCGATCTTGGAGCCGACCGTGATCGGCCCCTTCGGCGTGGCAGCATCGCCTTCCCCGGCGTCGCCGGCGGTATCACCGCAGCCGACCATCGAAAGTGCCAGCACGAACGTCAAAGCGAAAACAAGGATGCGTCGAAACCGCATCGTGATCTCCCTCCGTCACAGCCGGCGGCACATCCACCGACCCTCAGGGTTGTTCATACCCCTCGGCCACCGTCTGGCGGCTATGGCACGTACGCCTCGCTCCCCGTTTCAGCCCGGTCCGTGGTACCGTTCCACGTGGCGGTGCAAGTGGCGCGAATGCGGAGGGGACATGAAGCTGATCATCCAGATACCGTGCTTCAACGAGGCGGGCACTCTCGCGATCGCGCTGGCTGAGCTGCCGCGACAGCTGGACGGAGTCGATGAGGTGGAATGGCTGATCATCGACGACGGCAGCACCGATGCCACCATCGAAGTAGCCCGCGCCAACGGCGTCCACCATGTGGTGAGCCACACGCACAATCGTGGCCTGGCAGTCGCGTTCATGACCGGGCTTGATGCCTGCCTGCGCCTCGGCGCCGACATCATCGTCAACACCGATGCCGACAACCAGTACTGCGCCGGTGACATCCCTGCTCTCATCGCCCCGATCATCGCAGGCGACGCCGAGATCGTAGTAGGAGCACGGCCCATCTCGGACATCAGACACTTCTCGCCGGTGAAGAAGGCGCTGCAGAAGCTCGGCTCCTGGGCTGTACGCGCGGCGAGCCATACCGATATCCCCGACGCGCCGAGCGGTTTTCGCGCGATCACCCGCGAAGCGGCGATGCAGCTCAACGTGTTCAACCGCTACACGTACACGATCGAGACGATCATCCAGGCCGGTCAGCGCGGCATGGCCATCACCTCCGTCCCCGTGCGAGTGAACGAGGACCTGCGGCCGTCGCGTCTCGTGAAGAGCATCCCGTCGTACGTGCGCCGCTCCCTCATCACGATCGTGCGGATCTTCATGACCTACAAGCCGATGCGCTTCTTCATGCTGCCGGGCCTCGCGATGTTCGGCGTGGGTGTGCTGGTGGGCATGCGTTACCTGTACTTCCTCGCAGTCGGACAGGGCGAGGGCCACATCCAATCACTCATCCTCACGGCCATCCTGCTCCTCATCGGGCTCCAGACGATGCTCTTCGGATTCCTTGCCGAACTGCAGGGCAACAACCGGCGGCTGCTCGAGGAACTGCAGTACCGCGCGCGGCGCGCTGACTACGACGGCTCGGCGAGCGAGCAGCGATGACACGGCGGCGCCTCCCGGTATGGGTGCGGGCATCGGTTTCGGCGCTGCTCCTCGCTGCGCTGGTGTGGTGGATCGGTCCGGCCCAGATCGTCGACAGCTTCAGGCGGATCGAACCACTGTGGCTGGTCGCGGCGATCGCTATGGCCTACGTCACGATGCTCGTGGGCTGGCTCAACGTGTTTCTGTTCACCCGTGCGCTACTCCCCGAAGTAGGTCCCGGCGCCGTCGCGAGAGCCTACCTGCAATCGTGGGCCGCCGGCATGTTGGCTCCGGGCAAGATCGGGGACCTCTCCTATTCCCACTTCCTGTCCTCCGAGGAGACCAACCTCGCTCCAGGACTGGCCGTCGGCGTCGTCGACAAGCTGGTTACCTTCGCGGCCGTGTCGGTCATTGCGGTGATCGGTCTTGTGCTGTACGTGAGCGGGCGCGATGCACTTGCGGTGGGCGTACTGGTGGTGGTCGCGCTCGTCATCGCGGCGGTAGCACTACGCAGTGAGACACTGCGGCGCACGGTACGGGACAGACTTCTAGGCAGGCATGCCGAGCGGCTGACAGGCTTCGGCACTCAGGTGTCCGAGCTGCTGTATCGCAGACGCGCGGTGCTTGGCGCGAACATCATCCTCACCTTCATTCGCATGGTGCTGCAGGCCGCCGCGCTCGGATTGGGCCTACGCGCGTTTGGCGCCGAGGCGGGCATCGCGGAACTCGTATTCGTGAACGCCATTGCGACGCTCGTGTCCCTCATCCCGGTCACGTTGTCGGGGCTGGGTGCGCGACAGGGGGTCGCCGTGATCCTCTTCGAGCGAATCGCCGGAATCGGCAAGGCTCCAGTCCTCAACGAGGCACTCGTGAGCACGCTCGTCATCTACGTGACGGTGTCTTTCGTCGTCGGCATCCTGGGCCTTACGCGTCGGAGCGAACTCCGGGGATAGCGCCGATGGCTTCACGCACGACGTCGGCGAAACCGCCCCAGCTCATCCGCTCACTCTTGAAGCGGCGCACCGCATCGGCCATGCGCGCCCGATCCCTCTCGGCGAAACGTTCGATCGCAGACGCAAGCGCCTCGGGAGACTCCGGGTCCACGAGCATGCCGGTCTCCCCTTCTTCGATGACGTCGGGAAGACCTCCCACCGCCGAGGCGATCACGGGCGTGTCGTAGTTGTACGCCACGGCGACGACCCCGCTGCCGGTCGCGCTACGGTAGGGCAGAACAACCGCATCCGCACGGCCGAAGTACTCGGCCGCTGTCACTTCGGAGACATAGCCCTCCACGATCTTGACGCGCTCCTCCAAACCGAGCTCGGCGATACGCGACCGCGTTTCGTCGCTGCCATGCCAGAACTCGCCCACCACGCTCAACCGCACGTCGAGCGCCGGGTCCACAAGAGCCATCGCTTCGACAAGCACGTCCAGACCCTTGTAGGGCCGCACGAAGCCGAAGAAGAGCAGTTCGAGGCCGTGCTCGCGTGGCAGGGCGCCCGTGGCCGCCGGGAAGTTGTCGTACACGGGATGTGGATACACCGCACACCGCGCCGCCGGGAGCATCGCGAGCAGGTTGAACTCATCGATGCGCGTATGCATGACATACGCAGAACCGCGCGTCAGCACCCGTCGTGTGAGCACTCGCCTCCAAGCTGCGGTCTCGTGTTCTACGACGTTGTGGCACACGAAGACGACGGGGATACCGGCGCGCTGCAGTCGGCGCGTGATCGAAAGGAACGCAGGCGCAAAGAACACCGTCCACCACGGGATGACGACGGCATCGGGGCGCCACTGCACGATCCGGCGTGACACCGTTCCCCACGTCCACGGTCCTACCGAGTCTATCTCGTACGTTGTGTCGGGCTCGACATGTCCTTCGAACGCGGGATCGCGGTCACTTTCACCGGGAAAGATGCTCGCCGGGTACTGTCGTGAGAACGAGAACGCTCGTACGTCACAAGTGTCGGCAAGAGCGCGCAGCAGCATCGTGGTGTGCTGCGCGATACCACCACGGAACGGCAGTATGGGGCCGATGATGGCGATGCGCATGCGGGCGGGTGCCACGGGACTCCTCGCGAAGGCGGGAACACTGCTGACGATGACGTTCAGGATTATAGCGGACGTCACGCGCCGCACGGGCGCGCTGCGGTATCCTTTGCATGCAGCTATCACGCCGCCTCGCGCGGCTGGACGAGGGGACGGGGAAGTATGGCGGCAGACATCACGGTGTTCGGTGCGGGGTATGTTGGGCTTGTCACGGGAGTCTGCCTCTCCCACGACGGCAATCACGTGCGGGTGCTCGACGTGGATGCCGACAAGATAGGCTCGCTCAACGCCGGACGCTGCCCGTTCTACGAGCCGGGGCTTGACGAACTCATGACGTCGGGGCTTGAGAGCGGCACGCTCGCCTTCGGCCTCGTCGACGACGTGGATGCGCTGACCGGCATCGTGATCATCGCGGTAGGAACGCCCACCACCTCAGGCGGGGCCGCAGACCTCAGCTACGTCCGCGCCGTTATCGACTTCATCGAGGCGCGTGCTGCGTCCGACACCGTCGTGGTTATGAAGTCGACCGTGCCTCCGGGTACCGGCGCGGCGTTCGCGACACGTCTCGGCGAACACGGCCTGCACTACGTGTCGAATCCCGAGTTCCTGCGCGAGGGTAGCGCCGTCACCGACTGGTACGAGACGGATCGCGTCGTTCTCGGCGGCGAGGGCGAGGCGCTCGACGCGATGCGGGCACTCTACGACGGTCTCGCCGCCCCGATCCTGACGTGCGATATCACCAGCGCCGAGATGATCAAATACGCGTCCAATGCATTCCTGGCGACGAAGATCTCGTTCATCAATGAGATCGCGGTTCTCTGCGACCTGGTCGGAGCGAACGTCGACCACGTGTCTCACGGGATCGGGATGGACAAGCGGATCGGGCCTGCGTTCCTGCGCCCCGGAATCGGCTACGGCGGCTCGTGCTTCCCGAAGGATACCCGCGCGCTGGACTTCATCGCCACGCTCAACGGCTACGACTTCCACCTGCTGCGCTCGGTCATCGACGTCAACGGTCGCCAGCGGATGCTGCCGGTGCGTGCGCTCAAAGCTCACTTCGGGTCGCTCGCCGGCAAGCGGATCGCGGTGCTCGGACTCACCTTCAAGCCTGAGACCGACGACACGCGCGAAGCGCCGGCGACCGACATCATCGCGCTGCTGGTCGCAGAGGGAGCCGATGTCGTCGGCTACAATCCGATCCCGGTCGCGTCTGTGTCCGACATCCCGATTGCGGGGACACTGGCCGAGGCGGTCAGCGGCGCTGATGCGGTCATCCTCGCCACCGAGTGGCACGAGATCTCCTCGGCGGACTGGCCCACACTCGTCAGCACCATGGGCATGGATGCCGTCATCTTTGACGGTCGCAACGCACTTGAGCCGGGCGTCATCAGGGATGCAGGCGCACGCTACATCGGAGTCGGCCGACCGGAGAGTAGTCCCGCGTGAAGCAACGCCGCAGATGGCTCGCGCTCGTCGCGGCGGTCATCGCCGTCGCGCTGGTCGTGCTGGGCGGGCTCAAGGTCTGGGGCCTGACCGGGACCGATCGCAAGCGGCTCGAGTCGATGCAGGAGGCGCCGGCGCAACCGGCGCACACCGAAGCGCTCGGCGACGCGCGGCACTACCCTATCGACATGCGACCCTTCGCCGACCAGGTGGATGCAGCGACCTTCGCTGATCCGCCGTTCGATGCGGACGGCATCGTCCAGGCGGCCTACGGCCCCACACCGCCGTCGAGAGAGACCACGACAAACGAGCACAATCCCGTCACAGCGGCGCAGTACGCACTCGGCTGCTATGAACGGTACCTGCACGGCGACCAGACCCAGAGCGAGCCCTTCCTGCGGCACGCGCAGTGGCTACGCGAGACGATGGATGCCGACGGACGTCTGGAGTATCTGTTCGACGTGCCGTCGCGCTCCCTGCAGGCACCCTGGATCTCCGCGATGGCGCAGGGGCAGGCGATATCGGTCTTCGTGCGCGCTGCCGAGCTCACCGGAGACGAGAGCTGGCTCGACGCCGCACAGACCGCGTTCGGCCCTCTGCAGCTGACGCTCGATCAGGACGGCGCCATCTTCCGCGACGGCGACGACCTGTGGCTCGAGGAATACCCCGAAGACCCGCCCAGTCACGTCTTCAACGGTCACGTGTTCGCGCTCTTCGGCGTGCGCGATCTCGCTCTTGCCACCGGCGACAAGGCTGCCGATGAGACCTGGCGCGCCGCCGCCGACACGCTCGCTGCGCACCTCGAGGACTTCGAGAACGACGGGTGGTTGCGCTACGACCTCACTAACGGCACGATCGCGAGCCGTCAGTACTACCGCATACAGTTCGACCAGACCGCTCTACTCGCCGAAATGACCGGCGACGAGCGCTTCTCCGAAGCCGTCGAACGCTGGGACGGCCCCATCGAGAGTCCGGGCATGTGGCTTGTCGGCCGCTTCTTCGTACGCGGCGGCGAACTCATAGCCCGGCACCTGCCGTGGTGAGCGGGAGGTGAGCACCCGCCGGACAACAGCGATCGTGGTGCTCGTGATACTCGGGGCGCTGCTGCTCGTCTCGGCGGCAAGGTTCGTCATCGACATGCGCGCCTGGCCGTTCTCGGCACCGGAGAAGACCGGCGACGACTACACCACGATCGCGCTTGGTGATTCCGCGCCGGACAACGGCGTGGCGATCGGGGTCCTGATCCGCTCACTGCCCGACTACGAGTCGCTGGTCAGGCTCGAGGTCCCCGATGACATCTACCTGCTGCGAGACGCTATCCCGTACGGGGATCGCATGGTCAGTCCGTTCTTCGTCCGCATGATCGAAGACATGATCGCCGGCAAGATCGAGTACGTGGCCTACGACCCGGTGCTCACCCAGGCCGAAGTCGACGAGGTGCTTTCGCGAGACGACCTGCTTGAAGCCGGCTCGACCGTGCTCGTACCTGCGAGCGACGGTCCGCCCGCATACCGCCTCTACACCGATCCAGCGCGCTCGCTCTACCTTGTCCTCCCGATAGAGGAGGCACAGTGAGCAACGTCGCACTCGTCGTCTTCGCCGTAGCGCTGGGCTACCTGATGCTCTGGCGCGTGCGTCGCACGCTGGGAGCCGCGGGCATCGCGTTGGCGTCGTACCCGATCGGGCTGCTCGGCATCACACTCGTCGCCGGGATGCACGCAGTCCTCGGCTCGCGGTGGAACCTGTTCTCGCTCGCGGTGGCGTCGCTCGCAGTGGCCGCGATCGTCTCGGCAGCGCTCGGCAGGATACGCTCCTCCGCCGAGAAGCCCTTGCGCGTCCCGGTGTGGACCGCCGCGCTCACGGCGGCGATCGCAGCGACGGGCGCGGGCATCATCGCCGCGCTCCAGCGCTTCTTCGTGACGGCTGACTCGTGGGCCAACTACATCCCGATGGGCATGCGTCTTCACGACGCGGGTGCATTCTTCCCGCGGCTCATGGAGGAGCGCTCGCCGCTCATACCGGCGATGAACGCTGCGGGACGCGTCTTCGGCGCGGACGTGCTCTACGCCGCGTATCCGGTGATGGGCGTGTGGCTCGTCGCGATCCTGCTGTGGGCCGTCGTAGGACGCTCCACCGACCCCGCTCCCCGCGCCCGGTGGATCTCAGCCGTCGCAGCGGCGGCAGGGCTCGCGCTTTCGGCCATGTTCGCCGTGCAGAGCTTCTACATCCACAGCCACATGGTGTCCGCGCTCTTCTTGCTGTTCGCGCTCGCGTGCTTCGCGCAAGCGCAGCGAGACGCCTCGGCGATCTGGGCGGCTGTCGGCGGCCTCGCGACCGCCGGGTTCGCGCTGGCACGCCCCGACGGCTTCGCGTACGCGGCGATGATGTTGCTCATCGGCGTGATCGCCACGGGTCGCGGCGAAGCCTGGCGCAAGCGCGTCGCACCGATGTTCGCCGGCTTCTGGGGTCCGGTCGCGTTCATCTACGGCGTCGCGTTCGCACAGCTCGGGCTTTGGGACACCGCCAAACTCAACGGCAAGCTCGCTCTCGTCCTGCTGGCGAGCCTCGCAGTCGAGACCGTCGCCGCATGGGTGCTCCTCTCGGCGCTGCGAACGCGACGTGATTCGTTCCTACGCCGCGCCCCTGCGCTGGCAGTCGGCGCGGCGACCGTCGTCGTCAGCCTCGCGGTGCTGGTGCGCACAGACGACTTCCTGGCGGCGCTCAAACCGATGATCGGCAACCTCTTCCGCTCGGGCGGACACGGCGTGCAGTGGTACGTCGCAGCGGTCGTGCTGCTTCTCGCCATGGTGGCGCCGCGACTTCTCAAGCACGCCGAAACGGACTGGCTCGCGCCGACGATGCTCGTGCTGTTCATGGGCATTGCGATCCTCGTGCACGGACTCACCCACCCCGGCCATCTGGGATGGACGGACTCGTTCAACCGCATCGCATTCCACGCCACGCCGCTCGTGTGGTGGGCATTCGGGAACCTTATGGCGTGTGCGATGCTAGAATCAGGCGGTCATCACAGCCACCAGGGCTGAAACGTCACACGGAGGTATCCCTTGTCCGCATTCCATCTCACCGATCCCGCGCTCGCCCCTATCGCCGAGAAGGTCCTGGCAGGCGAGCGACTCACCCGCGAAGACGGCATCACGCTGTACGGTAGCAACGATCTTCTCGGCATAGCTCAGATGGCCGACCATGTCCGCCGGGAGAAGAACGGCGACCGCGTGCACTTCATGGTCAACCGCCACATCAACCCCACCAACATCTGCCGAAACCGCTGCAAGTTCTGTGCGTTTGCCCGAAGCGAGGGCGAAGAGGGCGCGTATGAGATGACGCTCGATACGATCGTCGAGGCCACCCGCGAGGGTGTGGCCGACGGCGCGTACGAGATCCACATCGTGAGCGGCCTGCACCCGAACTGGAGCTACGAGTTCTACGTCGACATGGTGCGCAAGGTCCGCGAGGCCGCGCCCAAGCACGTCATCGTGCAGGCGTTCACCGCGGTGGAGATCGAGCACATGGCGATCATCAGCGGCAAGTCCACGCTCGAGGTGCTCGCCGACCTCAAGGAGGCCGGCCTGGACGCGCTTCCCGGTGGTGGCGCCGAGATCTTCTCGGAAAGGACGCGTGTCGCCGCCTGGGACAAGAAGACCCGCGGCGACGTGTGGCTCCGCATCCACGGCGAGGCGCATTCGCTCGGCATCTCAACCAACTGCACGATGCTCTACGGGCATATCGAGACTGCAGAAGAACGCGTCGACCACATGATCCTGCTGCGCGAGCAGCAAGACCTCTCGGGCGGCTTCCTCGCATTCATCCCGCTGGCGTTCCATCCCGCCAATACCGAGCTCGCCGACCTGCCGGCCACAACCGGGTTCGACGACCTCAAGACGCTCGCCATCGGTCGCCTCATGCTGGACAACATCCCGCACATCAAGGCGTTCTGGATCATGCTGGGCCTCAAGGTCGCGCAGCTTTCGACCGCCTTCGGCGTGGACGACCTGGACGGCACAGTCGTCGAGGAGCGCATCACGCACATGGCAGGCGCCACGACTCCCGAAGCACTCTCCAAAGAGGACCTTGTCGCGATGATCGAGGAGACAGGCCACGTGGCGGTGGAGCGCGACACGCTCTACAACATCGTCCGCGTCTACGGGGAGTAAGCGATGGCCCGTCCCAGGCTCGGCCACATCCAGTTCATCAACTGCCTGCCGCTCTACTACGGCATGGTGAAAAACGACGTCTTGCTCGACGTGGACCTCGTGCGGGCGAACCCCGCGGACCTCGCACGCGAACTGCTCGATGGCACGCTCGACATGGCGCCCATCCCCGCCATCGAGTACGCGCGCCACGCCGATGACCTCGTGCTGCTGCCCGACATCGCCATCTCATCCAACGGCGAGGTGCAGTCCATCCTACTCATCTCGAAGGTGCCTGCCGAGGAACTCACCGGCCGCACCGTCGCGCTCACCAACACCTCGCGCACGTCGCAGGTGCTCGCCCGCGTGCTGATCGACAAGCGCTGGGAGGCGAAGCCCGAATACGTCGAGATGCCGCCGGACCTCCCCGCGATGCTTCGCGACGCCGACGCCGCGCTGCTCATCGGCGACGAGGCCCTGCGCGCGTACTGGGACCAGCCCGAGGGCCTGTTCGCCTACGACCTGGGCACCGTCTGGACCGCATGGACCGGCCTTCCCATGGTGTACGCCGTGTGGGCCGTGCGCCGCGACTACGCCCGGACGCAGCCCGACGCCGTGCAGGCGGTCTCCGAGGCGCTCACCGGCTCGCTTGCCTACTGCCGCGCGCATCTCGACGACATCTCCGACTACGCCGCGCGCTGGGAGCAGTTCCCCGCCGAGAAGTTCCGCAGCTACTTCGACGCACTGCATTTCCGCTTCGAGCCCAAGTACCGCGAGGGTCTCGCACGCTACCTGACCGAGGCGGCCGCGATCGGTCAGCTGGAGCGCGTGCCCGCCATCGAGGTGTTCGGCGAATGAGCGAACGCGAGGAACTGCACGCCCTGGCGTTCGCCGCTGCGCGCGGCGAGCATCGCCTCTCGGCGCAGGAAGCGCTCGCGCTGCTTGAGGACGCCGACATCCTGCAACTGGGCGCCGCCGCCACGGCGATGCGCGACAGGCTGCACCCGGAGCGCGAGGTCACGTTCATCGTGGACCGCAACGTCAACTACACCAACGTGTGCGTGAGCGGCTGCCGCTTCTGCGCCTTCTATCGCGACAGCAGCGACTCCGACGCGTACGTCCTCTCACCCGAGGAGCTGTACGCCAAGGTCGAGGAGACGCTCGCGCTGGAGGGCACCGCCATCCTGCTGCAGGGCGGCCTGCACCCCGACCTGGGCATCGAGTGGTACGAGCAGATGCTCACCGCGCTCAAGGAGCGCTACCCCATCCACGTGCACGGCTTCGGCCCGCCGGAGATGGTGCACATCGCGCGGGTCTCGCACGTCAGCACACGTGAGGTGCTGCGCCGCCTGCGCGACGCCGGCCTGGACTCGCTTCCCGGCGGCGGCGCGGAGATCCTCGTGGACAGCGTGCGCAGCCACGTCTCGCCCAAGAAGGCCACCAGCGACGAGTGGCTCGACGTCATGCGCGAAGCGCACGACCTGGGGATGTCGACGACCGCTACGATGATGTTCGGCGGGCTCGAAAGCGTCGAGGACCGCGTGCAGCACATGGCGCGCGTACGCGAGGTTCAGGACGAGGCCGCCGAGAAGGACGCCGTGGGCTTCCGCGCATTCATCCCGTGGAGCTTCCAGCCCGGCAACACCGAGCTCGCCGAGGGCGAGTTCACCGGCCAGGCGGCCAGCGGCTGGGAGTACCTGCGCACGCTCGCAGTGTCGCGCCTCTTCCTCGACAACGTCACCAACATCCAGGCGTCGTGGGTGACGCAGGGCCCCAAGATCGGTCAGGTGTCGCTGTGCTTCGGCGCCAACGACATGGGCTCAACGATGATCGAAGAGAACGTGGTCGCCTCGGCGGGCACGAGGTTCATGCTCGCGCGCGACGAACTTGTGCGGCTGATCGCCGACGCAGGGTTCACGCCGGTGCAGCGCGACACGCTCTACCGAGAGGTGCGCAGGTTCTAGCGAGCGTCCCGTACGCCGTGATCGCCGCTACTTCGAAATAATCGTCCCCACGTGTTCGCCGGCGAGCGCCGCGGTAAGGTTGCCGCGCTCCATGGCGTTGATGATCTGGATGTGGTCGAGTACCTGGCTGTTCTCGAGGATGTCGAGACATGGCCGCTCGATGACGAGGTCGTCCAGATGCCGCTCGCGCAGCTCCGCCACCGTGATCTTCGGGATGAACTCAGCGTCCGGGTCCTTCTTGGGATCGTCGGTGTAGAGGCCCTTCTCGTCCTTGAGGAAGATGCAACTGCGCGCGCCGATAAGGTCCGCCATCAGCATGGTGCCGACGTCGGTGCGGTGGATGGGGATGCGGCCCTTCTCGGGAGGGATGGCGAAGTAGTCGTAGGGAGGCATGCCCTCGGTCACGGGGATGCAGCCCTGCGCGAAGTAGTTGGGCAGCTTCATGATGGCATCCTGATCGATCTCGATGCCGCCGTGTGCCGAGAGCAGCGTGGCCACCAGCAATGCGTTCTGCCTGGAGACCGAGCTGCCGAACGCGGCGATGATGCCGGTGGGCATGCCGAGCTCCAGCCCGATGGCGTAGATGTGCCGGCTGCGCGTGCCACCTCCAGTCATGAGCAGCATCTTGTGCTCGTGCCTGTTGGCGGCAATCTCCTCGATGATGCCCGGCAGCGCGTGCTTGCCGCGGTCACATATCGACTGGCCGCCGATCTTGATGACGTTCACATCGGGGAACAACCGCTGCTGCGGAGCAACCTCCAACGAATCCAGGAACGCCTCGCTCACCAAGCTTTCACCCATCAGCTTGCTCTTGATGTGCAATCGCTTGCTGTCACGCTCGCGGATGAGCGGCATCGGCTACCCCCATGTCGTCGTGTGTCGTGCGGTTCGAGGTACTGCTTGCCGAGCGGTCCTGCCGCTAGTCCTCGTCGTGATGCGACTCGGTCTTCTTGTGACCGGCGTCCTCGACCTCGAGCTCAATGAGTTCCGCGCCCACAGACTCGGCGATCATCTGAAGTTCCTTGCGGCGCAGATGCTTGACGTGGATCTTCAGGTTCACGTCCGCGACAGCCACCACGTTGAAACGCGGCTTCTTCTCACCTTCGTCGACCTTGCGACGCTCTCTGAAGAATATCTTGCCTGCCATGTCGTCCTCCTCGATGTGGACGAAAACGCACTTGCCCGGAATATGCCCGTGTTCGAACGAGGGCGAAACCGCTACTCGGAGGTAGTCATGTTCTCCGGCATCAGAGCGATCCGCTCGTCATTCTCCGAGACGACGACGACCGTGATCGTCTCGCCGGTCTCTTCGTCCTTCATCTCAACAAGCTCGACGAAGTCGTAGTCATCGAGGTTGGGAGACATGCCCTCGCCGAGCAGCCGCATCTTCGCGATCATCTGGCGGCTCTCACTATCCGACGTGCTGACGCTCTGGGAGCTGACCCTGTCGAAGCGGTCCGGCGCAGCGGACTCGGCGGCCGTCTCCGCAAGGTTACGGTTGGACAGGCACCCCGTCGTCGCAAGCGCTGTGATCACAAGCGAAGCCAGTGCAAGTACGGTGATTGCTTTCCTCACGGCTACCCCCTTGTCTATGCGCTGCGGAGTCGCGCAACCACATTCTAACTGTTGGGCGACGGGACGTGACCCTTTCCGGCATCACACTTCGCGCGCGCAACCGGGCAACATCCGTAAGCTGGTGAGGACCAGAACTCGTGGCCAGCGGTTCCAACTTCCTCCAGCTCGGGGTAAACTCCCCTCCAACAGGTTCGCCCGCGTGACCGGCCGGCACCGGAAGCGTGAACGACCAGGGCGCGCCCTCCAACCCCGGGCAAGGAGGACCACATGAAGCTCTCCGGCAAGACAGTCGTAGTGACCGGCGGCGGCAACGGCATCGGCCGCGAACTCACACTCCAGTTGGTCCAGCGCGGAGCACGCGTGGCCGCGGTGGACATCAGCGAGGCAGGTCTGGCCGAGACACTCCGGCTGATCGGCGACAACGCCAGCCGCGTCTCCACCCACGTAGCCAACATCACCGACCGCGAGACGGTCGAGGCACTACCGCAAGCGGTCATCGCCGCTCACGGCCAGGTGGACGGCCTCATCAACTGTGCCGGCATCATCCAGCCGTTCGTGAAGGTCAACGAGCTGGAGTACTCGGCGATAGAGCGCGTCATGAACGTCAACTTCTGGGGCGTCATGTACATGACCAAGACGTTCCTGCCGCTCCTGCTCGAGCGTCCCTCGGCACACATCCTCAACGTGTCCAGCATGGGCGGCTTCCTGCCCGTGCCCGGCCAGTCGATCTACGGCGCCTCCAAAGCGGCCGTCAAGCTGCTCACCGAGGCCCTGCATTCCGAGCTGATGGACACCAACGTGTCGGTCACCGTCGTGTTCCCGGGCGCGATCGCCACCGACATCTCCAAGAACTCCGGCCTGGACGCGCCCACCGCCTCAGAGGCTGCCGAGAGTGACGCGCCCAAGTTCAAGATGACGATGCCCTCCGACGCCGCGCGCATGATGCTCGACGGCATGGAGCGTGACGCATACCGCGTCACCGTGGGCAAGGACTCGACGATGATGGATCGGCTGTCGCGCCTCATGCCGGAGCGAGCCGCCGCCCTCATCTACAAGCAGATGAAGAGCCTGCTCGACGGGTAGAGGCTAGGCCGGGCCCCACAACCTCAGACGGCATCCTGGCGCGGCTCACCGCCCCGCCTCTCAACGCCCTCGTCGCCTGGCGTGTCGCAGTCGCAACTGCCCGCACGCCGCGTGTACGTCGAGCCCCTGCGTGTCCCTCACCCCCGCGTCCACATCGCGAGACCGCAGCGCCTCGAGTATGCGGTGCAGGTCGCCATCACCGGCGATCGGCATGGCCGGGCGCTCCGACACCGGGTTCCACCTCATGAGGTTCACCCGCCCTCGTCCGCCTGCGAACCACCGCGCCAGCTGGCGCACGTCTTCGCGCGTGTCGTTCACCCCGGGGAACACCAGATAGGCATACGTGACCGGCCGGTTATGCCGAGCGGACCACGCTTCCGCGTCGGTGACCACGTCCTCGACGCAGTGTCGCGCCGTACCCGGCATCAGCCGGTGACGCGTCTCGTCACGCGTGGCATGCAGCGATATCGTCAGGTTAAACCTCATGTGGACCTCCCGCAGCCTCCTGAGCCCCGAGGGGTCCCCTATGGTCGAGACCGTCATCCCCGAGGTGGGGAGCGCGAGACCCCTGCGGTCCCTGAGTATCCGCATCGACTTGAGCACCGCCTCCATGTTCATCAGCGGCTCGCCCACGCCCATGTAGACCACGCGGTTCACGCCAGCACCCAGCGCCATCACCTGGCCGACGATCTCCCCCGCAGAGAGGTTGCGCACGAGCCCGTTGGCGCCCGACGCGCAGAAGGCGCACCGCACCCCGCAGCCGGCCTGCGTGGACACACACGCCGTGGCGCCGGTACGCCGCTTGATGCGGACCGCTTCGACCGCTACGGCGTCGGTGTCGCCAAGCTCGAAGAGGTACTTGGCCGACATTCGTCCGCGCTCGACGGATGCAGGCCGGAGCCTTGCCGCCGCGACGTCGCCGAAACGCGCGAGGACGTCGTCGCCCAGCTGTCGTCGGCTCACGTACAGCGATGAGAACACGTCTCTGGCATCGGTATCAGAGCGCAGGATCCGGGCTAGCTCCTCGAACTCAAGATCGAAAGGACTTCTGGGTATGTGGGTGTGCACGATGACTCCTCTGGCCGAGGGTCATCGCCGGGGCATGCGAATCGGCACGCTTGAAGACAGGCGTGCACAACCGTGACCGAATCGCGCCCGTGGCGACGACCGGTCAGTATCGGTAGGTAGCGGTGATCGCAGCCCGTGTTGACGGGACGTGCGAAGGAAGATGACGGCTCATGTTCGACTCCAATGGATACGCCGAAGAAGACCCTGTCTTCAGGGCCTCACATGCCGCCAGAAGAAGGCGGCCGGCGTACTAGCGGAGTCGACCGGACGGCATCAAAGCGTCCTCCAGTGAAGTGAGCCAATCCAAGAAACAAGTATAGCTGCAAACGACGCGCTGCCCAGAGCCCCTACTCCGGCTGTGTCCAATACGCCGGGTGGTGCCAGATCTCACCGTCGGGCACCTCGCCCGCGAGCGGCAGGACGAGCACGTTGCGCGGCGGTACGCCCTCGCAGGTCACCCCCGCGTACGACTTGAAACCGAACCGCTCGTAGAAGTCCGGGTCCCCCACCAGGATGCATCCGGCCGCGCCACGCGCGCGCAGCTGGGCAAGCGCGGCCTCCATGAGCGCACGCCCCACACCGCGCCCCTGCCACTCCGGCAGCACAGCGATGGGGCCGAGAAGGTACCAACCCTCCGACGTCTCCCCGATCTTGCCGAGCGAAAGCGCGACATGCCCGACGACGGTGCTGTCGGCGTCGGCGACCAGCGAGATCTCGAGGGCGCCCGCGGCACGCAGTGCTTCGACGATGAGGTGCTCGGTCTGATTCGAGATGGGGAGATCGGCGAATGCCGCGATATTGATGTCGCGGATCGCGGAGATGTCATATGGGGTTTCGGGTCGAATTCGCATTGAAGGGCCTTCCTGGCGAGCCAACTCTATCGTCCTCACCGACCTTCGACGATGAACCCGGATCCGGAGCAAGTGTCACAGTCGAGTTGTCCAGAACCGCCACACGTACTACATACCGTCTTGGGCGTACCCCCGCAGGCGGTGCACTTCTCGGTGCCAGAGCCCTTGCAGAACGGGCACGTGGTGAAGCCAGACCCGCCGCACATGAGACAGTCCCTCCCGCTAGGAAGCACTCCCGTCCCATCACATTGGCTGCAGGAAAGCCTCTTCGCGCCTTTGCAGAAGTGACACGTGATGATGCCATCCCCACCACACTCGCCACAGTACGTCGCGCCTTTGCCTCCACAGCGGGAGCATGAGACCTTGCCATCGCCCGAACAATCGGTACAGGCAACCGGCGCCACATACTCCTCATACGACGTCCTGGCATTAGCTTCGATGTATGCACCCAGCCCGTCACCAGCCTCGGCCAGCACCCGCATCTCTTCCACGTGCTCAGCACCAGCACTCTCGTAGGAGTAGGTGTTCACATCCCCGTTTGCGAATTCGACCTCAACGCCCTGCTCGCAGCAGTGGTACGCGACTACATTCAGGTCCCCATCGAGCTGCGCGTACAGCTGCCACCCCAAGTCCTCGAACTCAACCACTTGCTCAGCCGCTGCGAACTCGGGCGCAGTGACTTCAACGGACGTCTCGGCGATCTGGTCGGACTCGGCAGCCTGCTGAGAGCACCCGACCAGCGATAGCAGGACTGCAAGCAATAGCGCGACGAAACTCGTGGCGGCCTTCATGTTCACGGAACTCCCCCATCTTCGGATGTGTTGTTGTTCCCCCACGGCACAACTCAGACGTGCACCGACGCCCGACGTTTGAGCGCATCAGCAGGGCGCCCATCTTCTTCCATCAGTCTATCGCTTGCCGCGCCTGCTGGATGCGCTGGTTAGACAGGGAGAAACGCGCCTCGTACAGTCCTGTCTCGAAGAAGAACGAGAATGACAGCTCCCAAGTACACCACCATCGTATCGGCGCGTCCGATACGCCTTTTACCTGCGGTTTTGCTGTACGATGGATGCGTTGTGCGTACGTACGCGCGTGAACGCGCGCCATGAACATCGCAATTCGCTCCCTCCGGCAGGGGTCGCGACCCGAGTGGGTACGAACTTCAAGAATCCCGCGAGAGGAGCAGGACATGCAGCAGGCCCCATCGTCGTCATGCGCCACACCCGGAGTCTCACGCAGGATCGTCATCGCGGGCGGAGGCTATGCGGGCACCACGCTCGCCGTGAACCTCGGCCGCAAGCTCAAGGGTGTCGAGGACGTCGAGATCATGCTCATCGAGCCGAACCCCTGCCAGCAGGCTCTCTCCGAGCTCGACCTCGTGGCCGTAGGCCCTCCTCGGCCGGAATTCTGTGAACTGTGGCACCCCACGGTCTTCAAAGACCTCCCGGTGACCGTCTGTTACAACCGCGTGGACGCGGTGAAGCCTGAAGAGCACGTCGTGACCATCGGCCCGCGCGGCGAGGCCACCGAGCAAGTCTCCTACTGGCGTCTCGCCATCGCTACCGGCGCGATCGCCTTCGTACCGCCCGTGCCCGGACTGCGCGAGCACGCCGTCACGATGTGGTCGGTCGCCGACGCGCAGGAACTCCAGCGCCGCGGCGAGGCCCAGTTCCGCATCGCCGCGAAGCTGAAGGACCACGACGAGCGAGCACGAGCGCTCTCCTTCACCGTGATCGGCGCGGGCGCCACCGGTGTCGAGATCGTCGGTACGCTCGCTCAACTGCTACCCAAACGCATGAGAGCCTTCGGCCTCGATCCGGTCGACCTGCGGGTCCGCCTCGTGGAGGGCCGCCCCGACGTGCTCTATGACCTCCCGATCAATCTCCGAGAACGCGCGAAGAAGCGGCTCTCCAAACTCGGCGTCGAGCTCTTCGCGGGCTCGATGGTCTCGCGCGTCGAACCCGGCGCGGTACACCTCGCCGACGGCACCGTCGTGGACTCCTCGGTGCTCGTCTTCTGTGGCGGCGCCAAAGCCGACCCCGACGCCATCGGTTGGGGGCTCGAAGCTGACCCTGGCGGCCGCCTGCTCGCCTCGGACGTCTGTAAGTCACCCGTCTACGACGACATCTACATCGTCGGAGATGTCGCCGCTTTCCGCGATCCGGAGACGAAGAAGACCATCCCCATGCTCGCGCAGTTCGCGATACGCGAGGCGGAACATGCCGCCGAGAACATCGTTCGCGAGGTGCGCGGCGAGGCGCCGACCCCCTTCAAGCCGACCATGCACGGCGAGTTCGTCAGCATCGGCCCGAGTTGGGGCGTGGGCTGGATGTTCGGCATGAACCTGTCAGGGCTGCCTGCTATCGTCATGAAGCGCCTCACCTACGTGCTGTACTGGTTCCAGGTGGGTGGCATCCCGCTGGCCGCTCGGCGCACCAAAGAAATGCTCGGCATGCGGCGCTAATGTGACGGATGACCGTGTTCCGGATTCCCGCTGTAGGGTACGCTGGTCGTGGGAACGACCGTCGCCCCGGACCGGTCGTGAGGGAGGAGCTCGATGAAGACCAAGGGCGTTCCGCACGCCGAGTTCGGCATCTGCGGGGGCAGCGGCACGCTGTCGTTCGCGTTCCCGGCCGGCCTTGCCGATGAACGCGTCAACGTACTCGCTGACAACCTTGTCTTCGACACGCCGTTCGGGCGCTCACCCGCGTTCACCCACTTCAGCGTCGAAGGCCCTCGTGGTATCCGGCATGCGCTCTCTGTGAAGATGCACGGCTGGCGCAGGAACGTGAAGCGCGCCGATGCATCGCTGCAAGTCTTCTGGGTGTTTCACGAGGCCGGCGTTCGCAAGGTGATCGCCGATGGCGGCGTCGGGTCGCTCAACCACCTGCTCGACCCGCGTGACGTCATCATCCCCAACGACTTCATCGACCTCACCATGAAACAAGACATCTATGTCCGAGGCGACCACCTGCTCATCATGCGGCAACCGGTCTGCCCCGACCTCTCGAAGAACCTGTACCTCTCGGCAAGCCCGCACTTCTCGCGCATCTACCGTCGGGGCACCTACCTGGTCACCGACGGTCCGAGATTCGAGTCACCCGCCGAGATCGACTACATGAAGCGCCTCGGCGGAGATGTCATCGGCCAGTCGTTCTCCCCTGAGGTGTTCCTCGCGCGTGACATCGGCGCGTGCTACGCCGGCATCTACATCGTCGTGAACTACGGCGAAGGCGTCGTGAAGGACTGGGAGCATGACGAGATGAGGTCGATCTTCTTCGACGAGTCCGAGACCATCGCGCGCTGTGTGCTCGACACTATCGCCGAGGCAGACCTTGATGCCGCGTGCGGGTGCATGGAGCTGCGAAAGCCGAGTCTGCTCAACCTCCCGGAGGAGTCGCGATGATCATCGCTGGCGACTGGGCGATCACCCCGGGCGTCAAGGCGCTGGAGAACGGTGCCGTCTGCTTCAACGGAAGTCACATCCAGGCGGTAGGAACGCGCGATGAACTCATCCGCCGCTTCCCGGACGCGATCGTGCGCGACCATCCCGGTTGCGTCATCATGCCGGGCCTGGTGAACGCCCACACGCATCTCGCGCTGACCGCGCTCCAGGGTGTCGTGAAGCCGGGCGGCGATTTCGGCCCCTGGATCGACAAGGTCACGCAAGCCATTTTCGCACTCGACCGAAACGACTTCGCCACGTCTGCGGCCGCCGGGGCGCTCGACTGCCTTCTTGCCGGCGTCACGGTGGTAGGTGATATCGTCTACGGCCCCGAGTCACCCGCAGCAGCCGGAGACTCGGGCCTCGGAGGCGTATTCTGCTGGGAGGTGCTCGGCATCACTCCCGCGGAATTGCCCGACGCTCTCGCCAGGATCGAGTTCCCGTCCAAACCGGGCGACGAGTGCCCGCCTCGCACGCGTTGTGGCCTCTCGCCGCACTCGCCCTACACCTCGGGTCCCGACCTTCTGCGCGCCGTGAAGCGCATCTCAGAGGATCTCGATGTACCGTTCATCATCCACGCTGCCGAGTCGGTCGCCGAGATGGAGCTGATGACCGGAGGTAGCGGCCCGTTCGTCGACAGAGCCACGCGACTGGCATACGGGTTCCATCCTCCGCGCTCCGGATCGGTTCGCTACCTTGATCGCCTCGGCGTACTTGACGACGCTCTCGCCATCCACTGCGTCCACCTGATGCCGGGAGAGATCGAACTACTCGCCGAGAAGGCCCGCGGCGTGGTGCTCTGCCCGCGCTCGAACGCTCTCCTCGGTAATGGCACGCCACCCGCAGACAAGCTGCTCGCAGCCGGTGTCAAGCTCGCACTGGGGACCGATTCGGCGGCGTCGAACCAGGACCTCGATCTTTTCGCCGAGGGGCGAGCTCTGATGGAGTTGTGCCCTGAACTGACCGCACATCGACTGGTACGCATGATGACTGAGGACGGCGCCGATCTGCTCGGCCTTGGCGAGCAATTCGGCCGACTGGCGCAAGGCTATATGGCTGACGTGATCGCGGTGGACATCGGCAGCACCGGGAACCCGGTCAAGGCAGTCATCCGCCGGGGAGCACAGTCACGCGTGAAGACCGTCATCACCGGAGGTGTCGCGCGTGTGCTCAACGGTGTACCCGCCATACCGGCTGCGTCTCTGAGAGATGCAGCCGCCCGGGTCACCGCGAAGGCGGCCCGGGCGGTCAGAGTCTGATCGGCTGGAGTTAGACTTCGCCGAGGTACGTCTTGCGGACCTGCTCGTTGTGCAGCAGTTCCCTTCCGGGACCCTCGAGCGCGATCGTGCCGGTCTCCATGACATACCCTCGATCGGCGACCTGAAGGGCCATGGCGGCGTTCTGCTCTACGAGCAGTATCGTGATGCCGTCCTTGTTGATGCGCTTGATGGTGTCGAAGATGACGTCGACGATGACCGGTGCAAGACCCATCGAGGGCTCGTCCAGCATCAGTAGCTTGGGCCGAGCCATCAGCCCACGTCCCGTGGCCAGCATCTGCTGCTCGCCACCTGAGAGCGTGCCGCCCTTCTGCATGCGGCGCTCCTTCAGGCGCGGGAACAGCTCATAGACCATGGCGATGTCGTCTTTGACCTCGCCGTCCTTGCGCAGGAACGCACCCATCTCGAGATTCTCTTCAACGGTCATCTGCGGGAAGATGTGGCGGCCTTCGGGAACCTGGATGATGCCTTTGGCGGTCACCACATGTGTGTCGAGACCGCTCACGACCTCGTCCTGGAACGTGATCGACCCTTCCCGCGGAGCAAGCTGTCCCGAGATGGTCTTCAGCGTCGTGGACTTGCCTGCGCCGTTCGCACCGATGAGCGTGACGATCTCACCCTCATTCACTTCGATGCTGATGCCCTTGAGCGCCTCGATCTGGCCGTAGAACGTATGAAGGTTCTCTACTTTGAGCATATCTGCCTCCCCTCCTAGTTCTCGGCCAGCATCGCGTCGGCACCGGAGCCAAGATAGGCTTCAATGACCTTCGGATCGCGCTGGATCTCAGCGGGCAGACCTTCAGCGATCTTCTCGCCGAAGTCGAGCACGAAGATGCGGTCGGCGATGTCCATGACGACCTTCATGTCGTGCTCGATGAGCAAGACCGTCACGCCCTGGTCGCGCACCCGGCCGACGAGCTTGGTGAGGTCAGCACTCTCCTGCGGGTTCATGCCGGCTGCAGGCTCGTCGAGCAGCAGCAGCTTGGGCTCGCTGGCAAGAGCACGTGCGATCTCCAGGCGGCGCTGGTCACCATAGGGCAGGTTCTTCGCAAGCTCGTTGGCCTTCTTGTCCAGGTTGACGAACTTCAGCCACTTGTGCGCTTCGTCCTGGGTATGCTGCTCCTCGCGCTTGAAGCCGGGAGTACGTAGCACCGCACGGAACGGACCCGCCTTGCTTCGGGTGTGACGCCCGACCATAACGTTCTCGAGCGTCGTCATGTTCTGGAACAGACGGATGTTCTGGAACGTGCGGGCTATGCCCATTTCACAGATCCTATGAGGCTTGCGTCCGCCAAGGGACTGACCGCGGAAGGTCAGGGAACCCTCGGTGGGCTTGTAGATACCCGTCATGAGGTTGAAGAATGTCGTCTTGCCGGCGCCATTGGGGCCGATAAGCGCCACGATCTCGCCCTCTTCTATATGGAAGTCGATATTGCCCAGCGCCTTGAGGCCACCGAACATCATCGTCACACTCTGCGCTTCTACCAATCGTGCCATCTTCAGGCCCGACCTTCCTCTCGTGACCTACAGCTCATGGGGGGTGTCGTGCTTGTGCTCGACCTCCCAGAGGGTCTCGTTCTCTTCTTCGATGATCGTGTCGACATCGGTCAGCTCACGCGCGCGTCGCTTGGACGGCATGATGCCCTGCGGTCGCCACGCCATCATGATGACCATGAGACCGCCGAACAGCAGGAATCGGTAGTCACCGATCGCCGAAGCCTGCTCGGCAGTGAGTACACCTGACAGGAGCTCCGACTGCGCGACGTAGCGGATGATCTCCGGTAGACCGGCGATGATCACCGCGCCGAGGGCCGCACCCGGAATGGAACCCATGCCGCCGAGCACGACCATGCAGACCACGAGCACCGACTCCATGAAGTTGAAGGATTCGGGGCTGATGAAGCCGACCCAGTACGCATATGTGATACCGGCGACGCCGCCCCACATCGCGCCGAGGGCGAAGGCCCACAGCTTCGTCTGCATGATGTTGACGCCCACGGAAGCAGCAGCGACCTCGTCCTCGCGCATCGCGACCCACGCGCGACCGAGGCGCGAGTTGTCGAGACGACGGATGACGAACACCGCTACGAAGCACAACATCATGATCACGAAGTACCAGAAGAGGTCTTTCGAGAATGTGAAGTTGGCCGTCGACAGGTGCATCAACGCCCATTTCTGTCCGGCTGCCGGAACGATGACCTCACCCACACGAGGCAGGCCAGCCGAGCCGTTCGTCAGTCCACCGATGTTGTTGGTGAGCGCGATACGAACGATCTCACCGAAACCCAGCGTGACGATCGCGAGGTAGTCACCACGCAGACGCAGGACCGGCGTACCGAGGGCGATACCGGTGAGCGCACCGGCTAGCGCAGCCGGGATGAGCAGGAACCAGTACGAGAGGCCCGCTATGGCAGAATCGGCGCCGCCGATGACCCCCTGCACGGCATAGCCGAGAAGCACGCCCACGTATGCGCCCATGCCGTAGAACGCAATGTAGCCAAGGTCCAGCAGACCCGCGTATCCGACGACGATGTTGAGGCCCAGCGAGAGAAGCACATAGATCCCCATCAGTGCGAAGATGCGGACCATGAAGGAGTTGCCCATGGACTGGAACACGATAGGGAGAGCAACGGCCGCGATCGCAAGCACGCCGTAGATCGCAAGCGTCAACGGCGACATCTTGGAGCTGGCTATCTTGGTCTTGATGTCCATCTTGCTTCCGCCCATGAGCTACACCTTCTCCACGACGGATTCGCCGAGCAGACCGCCCGGACGGAAGATCAGTACCAGTATGAGGATCAGGAACGCGATGACGTCCTTGTAGCCGGAGCTCAGGAAGCCCGCCGCGATCGCCTCGATGAAGCCAAGGATGAACCCGCCGAGCATAGCGCCGCGCAGGTTCCCGATGCCGCCGATGACGGCCGCGGTGAACGACTTGATGCCCGGAATGAATCCCATGTTGTACTTGATGTTGCCGTAGTACATCCCGCTGAAGATTCCGGCGGCACCGCCGAGCGCAGGGCCGATGAAGAACGTCAGCGCGATGACCGAGTTGATGTTGACGCCCATGAGTCCGGCGGCGTCGCGATCCTGCGAGGTCGCACGCATCGCCTTGCCGATCCTGGTCTTCGAGACGAACGTGTCCAGAAGGATCAGCAACATGATGGTCGACACGACGATCAGGATCTGAAGCGTGCTCACATTCGCCGGCCCCACCTTATAGGTCTTCACTTCGAAAAGGACCGGGAACGGGATAGAGCGCGAAGAGATCCACAGCAAGGCAGCGTTCTGCAGGAAGAGTGAGACGCCGATCGCCGAGATCAGGGGCGCGAGTCGCGGCGCATGCCGCAACGGTCTATATGCGAACCGTTCTGTCAGCATGCCGAGAAGACCCGTGCATATCATTGCGAGCAGGAAGACTATCACGTACAGCAAGACGAGTCCCAGCGCACTGCTGGTGAAGAAGGAGATCTTGCTGAGAATGTTCAAGAATAGAAGTCCGAAGTAGGCACCCGCCATGAACATCTCGCTGTGAGCGAAGTTGATCATCAGCAGGATGCCGTAAACGAGTGTGTATCCGAGTGCTATGAGTGCGTACATTCCGCCCAGCGTAACGCCGTTCACGATCTGCTGAGGGACAGTACTCAGGTCGATTGACACGGTCGCTCCATCCAAAGTCGTGCGGACGCGCTTACTCCGGGGTCGCGTGAGCTCAAAGTGCCAGAGCTCTCCCGGTCGGCACGAACCCGGGCGGAGTGCCAGATGGCCCCCGCCCGGGATCGCTGACCAGGCCCGCTAGAGAACAGGCCTACTACTCGTAAGGAACGAACGCGCCGTCCTTGACCACGTAGGCGGTGATAGCCTTGTTGGTCGTATCGCCCTTCTCATCGAAGGCGACTTCACCGGTCACACCGGCGTAGTTCATCGAAGCGACAGCCTCGATGATCGCGGCCTTACCGGCAGGAGTGGTGACCTTGTCGGCACCCATGTCAGCAGCAACCTGCTTGATGGCCTCGATGATTACCATCGCGGCATCGTAGGCGTAGGTGTCGTAGGCTTCGATCGTGTCGTTCGGGAAAGTCTCCTCGAAGGCGGACTTGAAGTCCTGGCCCTTCGGCTGGAGGTCGAGCGGGAGACCAACGGAAGTGGCGAAGTCGCCCTCGGCGTTGGCCGCACCGGCGATGTCCACGAACTGCTGCGTGTACAGGCCGTCGCCACCCATGACCGGGATGTTCATACCGGCTTCCTTGGCCTGCTTGCTGATGAGAGCGGCCTCGGTGTACATACCGCCGAAGTAGATCATGTCAGGGTTCATGCCCTGGATCTTGGTCACGAGCGCCTTGAAGTCCTGGTCCTTCAGCTGGATCTTCTCGGTCGTGACAACGTCGCCACCACGAGCAGCGAACTGCTTGGCGAACTCGGCGGCCAGACCCTCACCATAAGGAGTGGAGTCATCGATGACGGCAACCTTCATGGCGCCCAGCTCATCGTAGGCGAAGTCGCCCGCGAAGGAGCCCTGTACGGTGTCGATGGTGCAAACGCGGAATACGTTCTCAAAACCCTGCTCGGTCAGAGCCGGGTTCGTCGATGCAGGCGAGACCTGCACGATTCCAGCATCCCTGTACACGGCGGATGTGGGGATTGAAACACCGGAGTTCAGGTGCGCAACCACGCCGACAACCTTGGAGTCAGAAACCATCTGGTTGGCTGCGTTGACGCCAGTCTTGGGATCAGCTGCGTCGTCAACGAAGAAGCCGGTGATCTTGATGCCGAGTTCTGCGAGTTCCGGATCCGCATTCGCCTCGTTGATGGCGAGCGTGGCGCCGTTCTTGATACCGAGACCAAGGGCTGCAACGTCGCCGGTGAACGGCGAGCTGACACCGATCTTGACCTCAACCAACTCCGAGCTGGTGTCTCCACCGTCGGTCGTCTCCCCACCGTTGCCGCCGCAGCCTGTGACCACCATGGTCAGGGTTGCGAGAACGGCGACGAGCGCGAAGAACCTGCTGCGCTTACCTCTGGACATTCCATTCCTCCGTTTCCACACACTTGATTGCCTGACGCGAGCCCTCGAACACCGCGAGAGAATCGCGTTCCGCCTGAGACTGTGGGAGTGTATCAGATTCTCGGATTATCCAACAGTCGAACAGACTTCCTAATTCTCACGGTGGACCCATTGTCCCTGTGATTCATTTCACACAGGTTTCGATACTGCGACCCAGGCAAACGCTGTCACACATCGCATGAAGCCGCATGAGCGCAGCTTGCCCGGGGTGACCGCACGCATCTCGGGTCATCAAGCCCCTACACACGGTCGTTGGAGCTGTGCTACCCTCGTTGTGTGGTAAGGGGGTTGACGTGAGAGAACCGGCATTCTCCACGGCACGAAGCAGGCTCAAAGTTGGCGTCTCGGAATCGGCTGCATGGCAGCCGTACTTCTCCGTGGCGCCTTTCGCATTTCTCCTCTCGACCCCCCACGCCCCTCGTCCGAAGACGACGGGGGCACCCCATACGTCCGTCGCTGACTGATCGCCGCTCTCGGCCGGGAGGAATCCTCGCCGAAGTGGCCTTCCAGCGACCGTAGAGTGTGTGGAAAGGAGGGTGGTCGCCAACACGCCCAAGGCGTCCAGTACAGACTGGAACGTTTACTGCCAATCGTACGATTCCTGTGAAGGAGGTAAGGGTGAACCTTTCCAGGCGTGGCTTTTTCAAGCTGACCGGCGCGACGTTCGCGGCTGGTGCCCTGGCCGAGGTCTTTGGCCCTGCCAACGCTCTTGCGGCTGATGCCGTTCCGGCGCTCCGCATTCAAGGAGCCAGTGAATCACCGTCTATCTGCTGCTACTGCTCTGTGGGTTGCGGCATGGTTCTCTCGGTGATCGATGGCGAGCTCGTCAACCTTGAAGGCGATCCGGACCACCCCATCAACCGTGGTGCGTTGTGCTCCAAGGGCTCGGCTCAGTTCAACGTCCGCAACGTTTACGACCCGGAGACTGGCAAGCTCATTCCGAACCCGTATCGTCAGCAGAAGGTCAAGTATCGTGCCGCAGGCGCTTCTGAGTGGGAAGAGAAGTCCTGGGACTGGGCGATCGAAGAGATTGCCAAGCGCGTGAAGGACACGCGCGATCGCACGTATGAAACCAAGGACGAGAACGGTGTCACCGTCAACCGCACGCTCGCCATCGGTAACCTCGGCGGCGCAGCTCTTGACGGCGAAGAGTGTTTCCTGGTGCAGAAGTTCGCTCGCGCGCTCGGCGTGACGTTCATCGAGCACCAGGCCCGTATATGACACAGCGCCACTGTCCAAGGTTTGGGCAACACATTCGGGCGCGGTGCCATGACGAACCACTGGATCGACTTCAAGAACGCTGACGTCGTGCTGGCCATCGGCGGCAACAACGCCGAGAACCACCCGATTTCGATGAAGTGGGTCACGGAAGCGAAGCTCGCGGGCGCGAAGTACATCGTCGTAGACCCGCGGTTCAACCGTAGTGCCGCAGTCGCGGACCTCTACGCCCCGCTCCGCTCCGGTACCGACATCGCGTTCTACGGTGGTCTGTTCAACTACATCATCGAGAACAGCCTGTACCACGATGAGTACGTGAAGAACTACACCACCGCGTCGTTCCTGGTGAACCCGTCGTTCTCGTTTGACGACGGTCTGTTCAGCGGCTTCAACTCTGAGACCAACAAGTACGACGCCGCCACTTGGAGCTACCAGATCGACTCTGAGGCTGCATGGGACACCGAAGGCGCGTTTGCCTGGGTCAACAAGCCCGGCACACCCGCTTTCACCACTCCCGTTATCAAGAAGCCGAAGAAGGACATGACGCTGAAGGACCCGAACTGCGTCTTCCAGCTCATGAAGAAGCACTACTCGCGCTACACGCTCGACCTGGTGTCTTCCATCACCGGTACGCCCAAGGACCTCCTCGAAGAGGTCTACGCCCTCTACGCATCGACAGGTGAGCCCGGCAAGGCCGGAACGATCCTGTACGCGATGGGCCAGACGCAGCACACCGTCGGATCGCAGAACGTCCGCTCGATGGCCATGACCCAGCTGCTGCTGGGCAACATGGGTATCGCCGGCGGTGGCGTGAACGCTCTCCGTGGTGAGTCCAACGTCCAGGGCTCGACCGACTTCGCGATGCTGTTCCACATCATCCCCGGCTACATGGCCACTCCTCTCGCCACCAAGCACACGAACCTGCGTGACTACCTCGAGAAGGAAACGCCGTCCGGCGGATACTGGGTCAACAAGCCGAAGTTCTTCATCAGCCTTCTCAAGGAGTACTACGGCGACTACGCCACCCTTGAGAACGACTACGCGTTCGACCAGATGCCGAAGCTGAATGGCAAGAACCAGAGCCACATCCAGCTGTTCGAGCACATGGCGACAGGCGCCATGGAGGGCTTGTTCCTCTGGGGCCAGAACCCCGCCGTGGGTGGCCCGAACTGCCGCTTCGAGCGAAAGGCAATGGAGAAGCTGAAGTGGATGGTTGCGATCGACCTGTGGGAGACCGAGACTTCGATCTTCTGGAGCGAGGCCGCAGGCGTCGATCCGGCCGAGGTCAGCACTGAGGTCTTCCTGCTTCCGGCCGCGTGCCACTATGAGAAGCAGGGCGAGGTCGCGAACTCCGGCCGCTGGATCCAGTGGCGCTACAAGGCCGTCGAGCCTCTTGGCGAGGCCATGGACGACCTGGAGATCTGCACCGAGCTGTTCCACAAGGTCAAGGAACTCTACGAGGCAGAGGGCGGCGCGAACCCGGAGCAGATCACGAAGCTCACGTGGGACTACATGGGTGACGACGGCAAGGTTGATATTCGCAAGGTCGCACGCGCGATCAACGGCTACACCGTAGCTGACGGCAAGCCCGTCGCGAACTTCACCAAGCTCGGCGCCGACGGTTCGACCGCTTGCGGTAACTGGATCTACGCCGGTTACTACAACAACCCCGATTCGATGGAGCCTGTCGACCAGCCCACCGGCGCTCGCAACAACGTTGACGAGCCTGGCGCGGGCCTGGACAAGCCGATCGGTTCCTACCTCGGATGGTCGTTCGCATGGCCTGTCAACCGCCGGATCATCTACAACCGCGGTTCTGCGGATCCGAACGGCAAGCCTTACAACGATGACAAGGTCGTCGTGAAGTGGACGGGCGACAAGTGGCTCGTCAACGACGTACCGGACTTCGGTTGGAAGGTCGTTGCGGCCGACGGTACGGTCACGTGGACCCAGCCGAACACCACCGCATTCATCATGCTGCCTGAGGGTGGAGGCCGCTTCTTCGCCCCCGCCATGGCTGATGGTCCGTTCCCCGAGCACTTCGAGCCCTTCGAGGCGCCGGTGGACAACATGATGAACAGCCAGCCCTTCAACCCGGTCGTCATCCAGCTGGAGTCGCAGGCGCGTGGTAGCGCTGCGGACTACCCGATCGTGATGTCGACCTTCCGCCTCACCGAGCACTGGCAGACCGGTCAGCTCACGCGTAACCTGCCGTGGCTGGTCCAGACGATGCCGAAGATGTTCGTTGAGCTCTCACCTGAGCTTGCGGAGGAGAAGGGCATCGAGTCCGGTGACAACGTCGTCATCGAGAACAATCGTGGCGCCATCACCGCTTACGCGATGGTCACCGATCGAGTGAAGCCGTTCGACATCGGCGGCAAGACGGTACATCAGATCAACGCTCCGTGGCACTGGGGCTATGCGGGCGCCTGCTCCGTGGGCGGTATCGCTAACGACCTGACACCGAACGTCGGCGATGCGAACACGCAGATTCCGGAGTACAAGGCCTTCCTTGTCGATATCAGGAAGCAGGAGGTGTGAGATGGCTGAGACAGCGATCCTTTACGACGCCTCCAAGTGCACCGCGTGCAAGGGCTGCCAGGTTGCCTGCAAGCAGTGGAACCAGCTCCCCGCGCCGCTAACGGCGGAGGAGTATGAGTTCACGAAGAGCTTCCAGAGCCCTCTGGATCTCGACCCCGACACGTGGCTGATCATCGACTTCAGTGAAGTCGACAAAGAGGTCGGTATCGAGTGGAACTTCATGCGTCACGCATGCTTCCACTGCACGGAAGCCGCTTGTGAGATGGCATGCCCCGTGGGCGCCATCAGCCACAAGGACAACGGCGCGGTCGTCATCGACCAGGAGAAGTGCATCGGTTGCCAGTACTGCGTGAACAACTGCCCGTTCTCGATCCCCAGGGCCAAGGTCCTCGGCGGAACCGACTACGCGAAGTCGTTCAAGTGTTGGCAGTGCTTCGATCGCACCTCGAATGGCAAGGCACCTGCGTGTGTCACGACATGCCCGACCGAGGCTCTCGAATACGGCGATCGTGCCGAGATCGTGGCCAAGGCGAAGGCACGCGTTGAAGAGCTCAAGGGTCAGGGCTTCTCGAAGGCCGAGGTATACGGCGAGAAGGAAGTCGGCGGCATGCACACGATCATCGTGGCGCATCGCGGCGTCGAGGCCCACGGTCTCATCCGTGACCCGAAGGTACCTGCGGCCACCAACCTGCTCGACCTCGCCAAGCCGCTCTCCGCGGTCGGCCTTGCAGCCGTCGTCGGCGGCCTGGGCCTGTCCTTCGTTATGGGCACCGGCTACAAGCGTGGCGAGCATACGTACGATGAGAAGTCTGACACCGTGACGATCGGGGAGGTGGAGTAATGAGATACATACAGCGCCAGAGCGCATTCGCGCGTGGGCTTCACTGGATCCACACGATCGCATGCCTGTCACTGTTCGTGACCGGCCTCATGCTCTTCATCCCGGCCGTAGCGAGCGCTGTCGGCGCTGGCGCCCTCCAGGGTGCTCGCACCGTACACCGCGTGATGGCGGTCATCTTCATCGGCGCACCGCTGCTCAGCATCGTGGTGAACCCGAAGGGCTTCAAGCACTTCATGAAGAACATGTTCTACAAGTGGGATGCCAAGGACAAAGAGTTCATGGGCAAGTTCCTCCCGTACCTGCTCCTGGGTGCGAAGAAGCATATGCCTGATCAGAAGGAACTCAAGTCCGGCCAGGCGCTCTCTGACTGGCTCATCCTCGGGTTCGCGATTCTCATCTCCATCTCGGGTGTATTCCTGTGGCTCGGTGCCTCAGGCGTAGCCCTCGGAAAGGGAATCGTGCTTTGGAGCCTCGTGGCTCACGACGTCGCCTTCGTGATGCTCGGCATCATGATGGTTGCCCATATCTACCTGGGTGCTGGCGTCTTCCAGCCGTACCGCGGTTCCATCCGCCTCATGTTCGGCGACGGTCGCATCTCCGAGTCTGATGCTCTGTATCACTGGGGCACCTGGGCGAAGGAAGAGCTCCGTAAGGGCGACAAGATCACGGTAGAGTAGCCTCTCTCCGTCACTTAGCCCTGCAACAAGGAAAGGGCCGGATCCATCAGGATCCGGCCCTTTCTCACGCTTCAAGAGAGCTTACTGCTCGCCTGAGAAGTCCTGCTCGGTGCCACCCTCCGTGGGGATAGTCTCTCTCGGTCCGCTCGACTCGCCCTTGACATCGTCGATGCCGCGGTCGATGAACTTGACCATGTTCTCCTCGGTGGTCGCTCCCGAGATCTTGTCAAGAATCTCATCGTTGGAGTCCAGTAGGAAGAAGGTCGGCGTGATGAAAACGCCGAACTCCTCGGCCTTGGCCATACCTTCGTCAGTGGTGATGTCGATGATCTGGAAACTCTCGATTCTCGGCTCGTATTCCTCACGCAGGCTCTCTACGATCGGCTCCATCTCCTGACAGAACGGGCAGTCAGGGTCGTAGAACTGCAGGAACGTCAGTGCCGCCTTCTCTTCATCTTCCGCGGCACAGCCAGGCACTACCAGGAGTGCGGTAGCGAACAGAGCTGCTACAAGTACGATTGATGCGATCTTCCTCATGTCTCCCCCTTGAGACGGCCGCTCTGCTGAGCGGGAACGGGTGTGCCGGTCACTCCGAGTAGAGCTTGTCGACCTCTTCCATCATCGCGTCGATGTCACGAGGCTCGTTGAGCCCGGAATGCTGTGTGTAGACGATCTTCCCCTCCTTGTCGATGAGGTAGCTCCAGCGATTCGCGAGAATCTGGCGCTCGTTGAATGCACCGTACTTCGGAGCTGTGGTGCGGTCCCAGTCGCTGAGGAGGTCGAACGGTATCTCGAGCTGCTTGCGAAACTCGGCATGGCACGCCCAGCCGTCAAGGCTGATGCCGAAGACCTCGGTGTCTCGGTCCTGGAAGAACTGGTAGTTGTCTCGGTACCCGGACAGCTCCCCTTCTCAAACAGGCGTGAAGTCCGCCGGATAGAACACCAGGACGACGTTCTTGGTGCCCAAGTAGTCCTTGAGCGCCACGGTCACCTGGTCTTGACTCTGCATCCGGAAATCGGGGGCCGCCACCCCCACCTCGAGCCCGTCCTGCGGCGGTAGGTCGGCTGTCTCATCTGTGCTTCCATTCCCACCGTCTGAGCCCGTGCACCCGGATATGACGAGCATGATCGCCGCCATCACCAGGAACACGAACGCGAGCCCCCACACGCGTTTTCGAATCATCCGCTTCACCCCGTCTGTCGAGTTGCCGGCCTCGTCGTCGAGACTGGAATGATTGTACCCGCTGGGCGCGTCTTCCAAAGCCTCAGCCGGCGTTCCCGTGCTGGTGCCCCCTCAAGCGTTGCGGTACCCTGTCAGTGGGTAAGAATCACAAACCGGCAACCCAAAACTGGAGGTCGCATGACTCCTTCACTGCGCTCAAAATCAGTCCAGCGCTATGGTGAGCTCCGTCCCGACATGGCGCCCACTCTCGCCTTCTTCGAGAAGCTCTGGAGCCTTCAAGACCAGATCGCGACCGGCGCGCCCGAATGGGAGCCGCCTACTGCCGAAGAGGTCGAGGAATCTCTGTCGAGCGGTCGCATCGTTTTCGCCGTCGCATCCCCTCCGATACCCGGCGACGCTTTCCGTGCCGCACTTCGCTCCGTCAGCGACCTTCTCGCCGAGGAGGGCGGCCTGCCGCTCGAGCAGTCGGATGCATTGCGCTCGGCAGACTTCACGACCATCGTCACCGACGACATGATCGCCGATCTCATGAAGGGCATGGATGCCTTCATCGCGACTACCCACGAGAAACTCGGCGGCGATGACGCCGGCGTTCCGCTTCCTACGATATCGTTTGTGATCACGACGGCGCTCACACCGTTCGTGACCGCTGCTGCTACGAATGCCCTCAAGCCTCTCAAGCGTTTCGACTGGACGCGATGGAGCTCGGGAATCTGCCCGGTGTGCGGCACCCCTGCCTCCTTCGGCAAGATCGTCGATGGTGGCGACCTCCACGGCGGCAAACGCCTGCTGTCCTGCCCAATGTGCCGCGCAGAGTGGGAGTTCGACCGTCTTCGCTGCGCGCGCTGCGGTGAGCGCGCCCATGACAAGCTCGAGTACCTTCTCGACGGGCAGGACCCCGGTCATCGGGTTCACACGTGTAAGACCTGCCATGGCTATCTGAAGACGTCCTTCGAGAAGGACCTCGAGATCGCCGTGGACCCGGCGGTTGAAGAGGTCGTCATGCTCGCCCTCGATGGTGTCGCGGCACAGCGTGGATTCACGCCGCTCGGCGACGACGAGTCAGAGAGCGCGAATTAGGGTACAGACTTTCCTCGGTGCCCGAAATCGGCCTACTCTTGAGCCAAAGGATCACACGGGGAGCGTGATGCAATGGACGCCTGGTTCTGGGTTTGGACTGCGCTAGCAGCGGTTCTTATCGTCGGTGAGATGTTCACCGCCGGGTTCTTCCTGCTGCCGTTCGGCATCGGCGCGGCGGCTGCTGCGGCGATAGACTACATAGGCTTCGCGCTCGGGTGGCAGTGGGCAGCGTTCCTGATCGTTTCGATCGCACTGCTGTTCAGCCTCCGCCGCTTCGCCGACCGCGTCACGCATGAGCCACCCGAGAAGATGGGCGTGGATCGGCTGATCGGGAAGACAGGCGTGGTGACCGAGGCCATCGAACCCGGAGACGGTGCGGGTCGCATACGCATCGAGCGTGAGGAGTGGCGTGCCGACTCTCCGCTCGAAGAACTCATCCCGGTGGGCACGAGGGTACGCATCGACTGCATCGAAGGCACCCACGTAGTCGTGACACCCGTCGAGGCGACGGATACGAAGGGGGACTAGCATGGACTCTGGAGCAACATTCGCGATCCTGTTCGGCGCGGTGGTCCTGTTCGTGGTGTTCTTCTATGCCATGGCCGGCATCCGCATCGTGCGCCCGTACGAGAAGGGGCTTGTCGAGCGTCTCGGCAAATACCAGCGTACGGTCGACTCCGGACTGACGATCATCATCCCGGTCATCGACAAGATGACGAAGGTGGACATGCGCGAGAACGTCGTCGACGTGCCGCCGCAAGAGGTCATCACGAAGGACAACGTCGTCGTGACCGTTGACGCCGTCGTCTACTACGAGGCGACCGACCCGGTGAAGCTGGTCTACAACGTCGCGAACTTCTACATCGCGGCCACCAAGCTCGCACAGACCAACCTGCGTAACGTGATCGGTGAGATGCAGCTCGACGAGTCCCTGACGTCGCGCGAGAAGATCAACGCCGCCCTTCGGCAGATCCTCGACGACGCCACCGACAAGTGGGGCGTGCGTGTCGTCCGGGTGGAGCTGCAGCGCATCGAGCCGCCGATGGACGTCACCGAGGCCATGCACCGCCAGATGAAGGCCGAGCGTACCCGCCGCGCCGTCATCCTCGAGGCGGATGGTGACAAGCAGGCCGCCATCACACGCGCCGAGGGCTCGAAGCAGTCCGCAATCCTTGAGGCCGAGGGCAAGGGAGAGGCCATCAAGCGTGTCGCTGAGGCCGAGAAGTACCAGAAGCTCACGGTCGCCGAAGGTGAAGCGCTGGCTGTGAAGTCCGTCTTCAGCGCTATCCACGAAGGCGACCCGACCAACGACCTTATCGCGATCCGCTATCTCGAGGCCCTCAAGGCCATCGCCGATGGGCCTGCGAACAAGGTGTTCCTCCCCATGGAGGTCAGCGGGATCATGGGCAGCATCGGCGGCATCGCCGAGCTGTTCAAGGAGAAGGCCGAGTAGACCGCAGCGACCATAGAGCAATGCATAAAGGGCGCCCCACGGGGCGCCCTTTCACTTGAGCGAATCAGACTCAGACGCTAGGGCAGTTGCGCTGATGAATGACAGTTGAGGCAGAGGTCATCGTTCGTCTCGACGAGCATGTAGCCGTTCTGCGTCTCATGAGGGAAGTTCTGGAACAGAGGGTTGTCCGCCGAAGCGACCCACGCCGAGCCGTTCCAGTAGAGCGCATCGCCGGCGGCGATCGACGCGGTGGCAGCGTCGCCCTCGGCACCACTCGCGACAAGCTCGCCAACTTCACGTGAGTCTTCGTGACACTGCTGGCATATGGGAGCGCGCCCCGTCTGCTGGGCGGTGCGCGGATACGGCATCAGATACCCGCGGTTGCCGGGGCCGCCAGACGCCGCTTGATGGCCTCCGCCCGCGAAAGCCACTCCGCCCATACCACCCAATACGGTGGCTCCTGTGGGGTCGTCCCCGGCGAGTACGGCGACGTTCCCGTAGTTCCATGTCGCATCGCCGCTCTCCACGGGATGGTTGTGAACGACTCCGCCGGAAGCCCGTCCGGCATGACAGGCCAGGCACCAGTCAGAGCCGTACACGGTCACCGCGGCGGTCGCACCGGTGGGCTGTTGCTTGAGCAGTTTCGTGGAGATCGGTGAGTTGCTCGCCGAGTTGCGGAGACGACGGCGATCGCCACGGAACGCTTGGACCACATTCGCGCTATGAGGGCTGTGGCAGTCTGTGCAGGTCAGCGCATCGCCAACGCCGCTGAAGATCCCGGTGGCACTGCCACCGGTGGCGGCGTCGCCGCCCGGAACGACGTCGGTGAGGTCCACCGAATGCCCTGACCCGGGAGCTGAGCCCGTACGGGCCAGGATCGTCCCGTACACTCCGTAGCCACCCGTGCCGTCATGGCACGAGAAACAGGTGCCGGAGATAGTCGCTGCGGGCAGCAGGATGATGCTGCCCGCTGGTGCACTGTGTACCGAATGACAGTTGCCGCACTTGCCTGTGGTCGTGGAGTAGCCCGAATGGGCGCCGTAGTCCTTGTTGAAATCGAAGCCGTCCACGGGCTCTCCGTGACAGCTGCTGCAGTCGCCGCCGGCGGTGGCGTACCGTTGTGTGGACCATACACCAGGAGGATCGAGCCACACGCTGGGATGACAGTACGTGCACGTCGTTCCCACGAGGGTGCTCGGCTCGATGTACGCGAATGCGAATACCTGCGGAATCGACACCACTGCCGCGCAGACGACGACGAACACAGATATCCGAGCCGGGCCCAACACGAATCGCATTCCCACCCCCTGGCTGTCAGCCCCCGAGCATCAGTCTGGTTGAATCCAGCTGAACTTGCCTGTACGTGGAGTTATTCGCATCCGAACCCCCAGCACCTTCAGGACTATTACGGCAGTTGCGCCGATGGATGACAGTTCAGGCAGAGATCATCGTTCGTCTCGATGACCATTCGGTCGTTCTCGGTCTCGTGGGGGAAGTTCTGGAACCGCGGGTTGTCCGCTGTCGACGGAATCCACGTCGACGTGCCGATGTCCCAGACCACACCGTCGGCGAAGCCGACGTTGAACGACACGACATCCGCGGAGCCGTCAGCGGCCAGATCACCGACATCCCTGGAATCTTCATGACACTGCTGGCAGATCGGATAGTGACCGTCCTGGCCGGTGGCACCACTCGTTCTGGGATATGGCATGAGGTATCCCCTGTTGCCATAGTCGAACGTCGGACTCACATGCAGGCCGTCAAGCGCATTCGGCTGAGTCGGATCGGCATCACCCAGGCCACCGATCACAGTTCCCCACGTCACCGATGAGCTGTCCAGGATCGGCAGGGCGTTGTAGACGTACGTCGTCTCCACGGGGTGGTTGTGCACCACACCGTCGGAGGCACGACCCTCGTGGCAGCCGAGGCACCATTCGGACCCGTATTCATCGGTCGCAGTCGAAGCGCCCGTGGGAGTGCGCCGCAGCAACTTCGAGGTGACAGGGTTGTCAGGATGGATATCGGGCGGCTGGGCGTCAGTGCCCGTGCCTCTGATCCGCATTCGCTCACCCGAGAACGGCGCCACAACATCCGACCCGTGAACGCTATGGCAGTCGGTGCAGATGAGTAAGCCGTCGGCATCGCTGAAGACCCGCGTCGAGTCGCCGCCCGTAGTAGAGTCGCCGCCGGGAATCACGCTTGTCGTACCCACTCGATGGCTGCCGAGGGTGGCATCCGTCGCAGGGTCCCGCCCTGTTCGCGCCAGGATCGTGCCGTAGACACCCCAACCGGCGGTCCCGTCATGACACGTGAAGCATGTGTCGACAATCGTCGCAGCCGGAAGTAGAAGGATGCTACCCGCGGCTGCATTGTGAACGGAGTGGCAGACGGCGCACTTGCGCGTCGTCGTCGAGTAGTTGCCGTGGGGGCCGGCCGGCTCCGTGAACGAGTATCCGTAAGCGTTCGAGTAGGCGTGACAGGTCGCGCAGTCACCGGCGGCATCGACGAAGATGCTGGAACCGTGCATGTCATGACACGCGGCGCATGATGCGCCGCCCATCGTGCTGGGTTCCGGGAACGCGTATGCGGCAGAGGTCGCACCGAGGAGTATCGCGACCACGAGGACCGACAGTGAGAGTACGCCTGTGGTGGTCTTGCCCGACAATATGTCCCCTATGATGCGATTCTGACTACGTCACCTCGCATCATACGGGTTAAGCGTCAATAACTGTAGACCTTGGGTCACTGAGGCCCGACACGAACCAGCACGGTATCGCCGACAGCATGGGCTTCGTATGTCTTCACGTCCGCATCCGGATGATCGGTAGAGCCATCACGCAGGTCGTAGCGCCAGCCGTGCCAGGGACACATCACGTAGTAGCCGTCGAGGATCCCGTCGGAGAGCGGCCCGAATGCGTGCCGGCACAGGTTGGACAGCGCGTAGTACTCCTCGCCCACCCTAGCCAGGGCTATGTCACGTTTGCCGATCTTCACGTGACGCACCTGGCCGTCGGGTAGGTCCTCGACCCGACACACGGGAACATCCACCGACGCATCCGGCTCCAGCTCCTCAACGACGCCGAGAAGGTCAGCTCCGTCCTCGACGTCGGTGCGGATGAACAGTCCGCACCAGCACTTTCGCATCGCCGCGAACTGCTCGAGGTAGAACGGGATGCATGGGCAGACGATTTTGGCATCCTCCCGGGGATCGCCGGTCCTGATCCTGCACGGACAGAATACGTCACCCGTCTTCTCGAGAATCTCGAGTTCAGAAGCGAGAACCTCATCGACGAAGTCCGTCTCCGTGTTGAACTTGTAGCCGAGTGTCGCAACGAAAGGCGCCATGTACTTCTTCAAGTCCTCGGCGGTGACTCCCGGTGCAAACCGACGGCGGACCGGACGATCGGTTGCGTCGCTCATAGACCAAGCATCTCCTTGATCTTCTTCTTGTTGAAGCCGACTATCACTTCCCCATCGACGACCACGACCGGGAACGACGTGCCACCGGAGAGCTTCTTGACTTCGGCGATCGCGTCTTCACGCTCCTGACCCTCAAGAAGATCGACTTCCGTGAGGTCGAACGCCACGTCGTTGTCCTCCAGGTACTTGCGCGTCATGCGACAGTACGGGCACGTTGATAGAGCATATAGCTTGACAGCCATGCGGTACTCCTAACTGCGAATCGGCGAACACTGGCTCAGTCGAGCGTGGGCTGCTCGGCCTTCAGATCACTGTGCTCGACCTCGATCTTGCGCCAGTGGTAGACATACAGCGGCCCCGCGATGAGCAGCATCGCTCCGTTGCCGACAAGCTCGAGGACAGCGTAACGCCGAGCGGATCTCTCCTGAAGCTCCACCTGCGCGTCGTACTCCTCCTCTGTCATGTCCATCTGTTCCTTCTCATAGACAGAGATCGGGCCGTAGGCATAGGGATCAGGGTAGACGAGCTCGACGATGCCCCGGACGAAACCCACAGCAGCAACGATGACCATGATGAGCGTGATGAGGCAGACCAGGTACAGGTAGATGTTCCTGAGCGACCAGCGATCCTTAGCCATCTGGGACTCCTCGGTAGGTGAGACTGTAATGTTGATTATGCCCACCCGCCTGCGGCAGCTACAATCCGAACATGACCTCATCTAGACAACCCACCTGTGACTCCATGCGTGTCGCCTTCCTCGCCTCGGGCTCCCGCGGGAACGTCGTTGCCGTGTGCAGCGGCGAGGATGTCGTCCTCGTGGATGTCGGACTGTCAGCCCGAGAGACGCGGCGACGCCTTGCGGCCTCGCAGATCGATGAACGTCGCGTTCGCGCGATCCTGCTGACACACGAGCACTCCGACCACGTGGCCGGGGTGAGGGTCCTCGCCAAACAGCTCGACGTACCCGTGCTGGCCACGGAAGGTACGATCGAAGCCGCTGCCAGGCACATCGAGTCGGTGGCGACGGTGGAGCGTGTGGCCGCAGATCGTGAGTTCACGATCGGTGCGTTGCGGATCCGACCCTTCGCGACGAGTCATGACGCCGCTGAACCGGTCGGCTACGCGTTCGAGGGTTCCTCGGGCACGCTGTTCGGGCTGGCGAGCGACACGGGGCATATGCCCGGTGCTGCCCTCGAAGTCCTCGAGACGTGTACGATGGTCGGCCTCGAGTCGAACCACGACATCGGCATGCTGCAATCGGGGCCCTACCCTTACTTCCTCAAGGAGCGGATCCTCTCGGGCACAGGGCATCTATCCAACGACGATGCAGCGACCGTGCTCGAGCACCTGATAGAGCGCGGCGTACGCAGCGTCTGCGCATTACACCTCTCGGAACAGAACAACGCGCCCTCGATCGTCAGACGTGTCCTGGCCGGACGCGTGGCGCGTTCAGGCGCCGAGGTGAGCCTGTCGGTGGCCTCTCAAAACACCGTGGTGATCTGCTCGGCCTGAGTGATGGCACATCGTTTGCGAATCGGGTGCAGAGACCGTCTTAGGAGGACTCTGATGCGCCCGCTCGCGAAGATCGCTCTCACGTCGGCATTCACCGGACTCGTCGCACTGACGACGCACGTTGCAGTGTTGTTCCCGCCGCTGCCGGACATGTCGGAAGGTCCCCGGATGGCCAGCGCCGAGACGAGCACTCCGGTCTCACCGATGGGTCCCGACTACATCGCGCCGCCGCCCTACATCCCGGTTTCTTGACTGCCCTGACGGAGCGGTCGCTCCGCTGTCAGTACTCGATGCCGAGACGTGCGATCACGCCCGCGTCGTAGTAGTGCTTGCGCGGCACCATCTCGGTGACCAGATCCGCCATCTCCGCAAGTTCGGAGGGTGCTCCCCGTCCGGTAAGCACGACCTCGACGTGCATGGGTCGCGCTTCGAGCGCCTCGCGCACCGGTGGCCATTCGAGCAGACCATATGCGAGAGCGACGTTGACCTCGTCAAGCACGACGACATCGTAGTCGCCGGTCGTGATCGCCCCGCGTGCCGCCTCCCAGGCCTCCCCGACCGCACGGTAGTCCTCGTCGGTCGGCCCGCTGCCGAGAAGCCCCGTCCACGCACGCGCCGGTCGGACGACGCGGACGCCGGCCTTCTCCAGCACGTCGAGTTCGCTGCTGCGCGGACCGCCCTTGACGAACTGCACGAACAGGACGCGCAATCCGGCCCCGATCGCACGGACACACAGCCCGACACCGGCTGTCGTCTTGCCCTTACCCTCACCGGTGTACACCTGGATCCTGCCGACCCGTCCCTGCGTCGTCATCGTGACTCCTCGTCTCGTGCATCCAGCGAACCGAGGGCAGCCGTAAGAGCCCCCTCGTCGTTAGGTACCCGCTGAGCTCCGGCATCGACCGCAGTTTGCCACAGCGCGGTGGCATCTCCGCCCGAGAAGTCCCGCTCGGAGGTCATCTCGCCGATCAGAATCAGTGGCACACCGGCATCTACCGCCGCCCTGAGATTACCCACGTTCGCACGGCCGAAGGGGGTCGGCGCCACGATCACATGTGAGCACCCGGCAAATGCGTCACGGACGGTTACCTCGGTGATGGCATCCATCTCTCCGAACGCCGGAAGGTCTACGTACTCCCCATCGAGCGCCTCGGCGACAGCCTGGTCGACATCTCCGCGGTTGAGTGCGCCGCAGGAGACGGCGACACCGGCGAGCGCGAGTCGACGCATGATGGCCGCTCCCGCACCGGAGCCGCACACCACGCCGACGCGCCCGCGTCGGGGGCGATCCACGTCCGCGCGGCGCACAACCGGCGTGATCGACAGCGTGCCGGTCACCGGGTCGGTGCGCACCACCGACTTCACGTCGAAGACGGACTCGATCACCGCGGCGGTCAGAGCGCGTTCGGGGATCTCGGCGGGCACGAGTCGACCGTCAGCGACCACGGCGATGCGATCGCTGTAGCGTGCAGCGATGTCGAGATCGTGAAAGACGGCGAGAACGGCCATGCCGTCGTCGGCGAGCCGGCGCACGAGGTCGAGCACCTGCAGACGATGGTTGAGGTCGAGGTGGCTGGTCGGCTCATCGAGCAGCAGCACCCGGGGCCGCTGAGCGAGCGCCTGCGCAACGGTGAGCCGCTGCAGGTCGCCTCCGGACAGCGTGTCCACGCGCTCCTGCGCGAGACGCAGCGTGTCGGTGAGTTCCATCGCCTCGTCGACGATGGCGGCGTCTTGTTCCGAGAGGTCCTGCAGCCTGCCGAGCCAGGGATGTCGGCCCATCTCGGCGAACGCACGGCCATCGAAGGCGAATGCGACCGGCAGCGTCTGCGGCACGACGCCGACCAGACGTGCGCGCTCACGGGCCGACATGCGCGCGATAGGCTCCCCGTCGAGCGTAACGGCGCCTGCCAGTACGTCAGCGGCGCCGGTGACCGAGCGCAGCATCGTCGATTTCCCCGCCCCGTTCGGGCCGACCAGTCCGACGAACTCGCCAGCCCGGACCGCGAGGTCGGCCGCCGAGACGATAGCGGCTGCGCCGTAACCGACGGTAGCAGCCTCGAAGGCGAGGCGGGGTGTCTCGGCGGATGTCATCTGTGTGCCTTTCGCACGAGCAACCACACGAAGAACGGTCCGCCGAGAACGGCGGTGACGATGCCCACGGGGATCTCAACGGGAGCGAGCACGGTGCGTGCGGCGAGATCGGCGAGCACCATCACGATAGCGCCGGCGAGCGTGGAGGCCGGCAGCAGCATGCGGTGATCGGGCCCGAGAACCAGACGCGCCATGTGCGGCGTCATCAGGCCGACGAAGCCGATGAGACCCGAGACCGATACCGCCGCCGCGACGACGAGTGAGGCCGATGCAAGGACGATCAGCTTGAAGCGCTCGACGTTCACGCCGAGCTGGCCGGCGCGCTCATCGCCCAACAGCATGATGTCGAGCTCGCGCGCATAGAAGATCGGCACGACCGCGCCGATCGCGAACATCGCCGAGACGATCCACACGTAGTCCCACGACGCCGAGGTGAGCCCGCCCATCATCCAGAAGACGACGGTCTGCATCGAGTTGCGGAACACGACCAGCAGAAACGACGTGATCGCCGACAGCGTGTATGAGATGGCGACTCCGGCAAGCAGGAGCGAGGTGGTGTCGGCGCGACCGGCGCGGGATGCGAGCCGCACGACGAAGGCGATCGTGAGAAGCGCGCCGGCGAACGCGCCGACGGGAACCCCGAACGCGCGGCTGGCGAAGCTCGTCCCCACTGTCACCAGCGCGATGGTCGCGCCGAGTCCGGCTCCTGACGACACGCCGAGGATGTAGGGGTCGGCAAGCGGGTTCTTGAAGAGCGCCTGGTACAGGACGCCAGCAAGCGCCAGAGCTGCGCCCACGAGCGCTGCAAGAAGCACCCGCGGGGCGCGCAACTGCCAGATCACGGCGTCGGCCGACGAGAGGTCGGCACCCCTGATGCCGCGACCGATCGCGCTCACGACATCCGCCGGGCTCGTACTGACCGCACCCAGACCGACGGCGAACACCATCGCCGCGAGAAGCGCGATCGACAGGATCGCTATGGCGAGACGCCTGCGCGCCGGTCCGGGTGCGGAGGTCATGCTAGTTGCCGAAGGCTTCCGGGTGCAGCGCCTCGGCGATCTGGCGCACTCCCTGGATGATGCGCGGCCCGGGCCTGCTCACGAGGTTGTCCTCCAACACCGCCACGCGACCGCTCTTGACCGCCGACAGCTCCCCGTAGCCCGGACGTTTCGCCAGGTCGCTAGGATCGCTCATCGAGCCGAGTGTGGCCAGATAGACCTCGGGGTCATCGGTCAGCAGTTGCTCGACCGAGTAGCCCACGTAACCCTCCTGCGTGACGACGTTCTCGCCACCGGCCTGCTCGATGAGGTCGTTGAGCAGCGTGACGGCACCCGCCGTGTACAACGGGTCCTGCGCGATCTCGATGAAACAGCGCACCGGCGCGGCATCGATCGCGTTCTGGATTCCCTCGAGCTCCCGCTGCATGTCCGAGACAAGCGCGTCCGCCTTCGCGGGCTCACCGATTGCCGCACCGACCGTGGCGATAGAAACGTACAGTGCGTCGAGTGACTGCGGGTCGATCGCTATGACAGTGGCGCCCAGCGCCTCGATCTGCGAGATGATGTCGGCCTGCACACCGGTGGTCACGAGCACGAGATCCGGCTCCAGCGCCGCGATCGCCTCAAGATTGGGGCCGACGAAGTCGCCGACCTTCTCGAGCGTAGCGACCTCGGGTGGATAGTCATCGTAAGTTGTGACCCCCACCACTCGGTCGAGCGCGTCGAGTCCGTACAGTATCTCCGTGTTCGCGGGCGCCAGCGACACGATCCGCTCCGGCTTCGCGTCCACCGTCACGGCCCGACCGGCGTCATCAGTCACCGTCATCGGGAACGTCGCCGTCTTGGGTGTCTCGGCATCGCCTTCATCGGCGCCGCCCCCGCACCCAACCAGCGCGGTTGCAAGGAGCATCACCGCCACGACTGCGGCGACGAGGCGTCCTGCCTTCCTGGTCCTTCTGCTCATCCACTTCCTCCTACGTCCGTACATTCCAACAGGTCCGCCGAACGCGGGCCGAAAACACGAAAAGACCCTCGCCGATGCGAGAGTCTTCAAGGTGTTCGGTCTGCCGGAACGCATGCACGTGGCAGCGACCGTGCCTCCACCTCGAAGGCCGCGTCGCAGATCCTGGGCAGGTCTCCTGACTTGGAGGCGCTCGGCCTCCTCACAGTGGCGGGTCCGTGTCGGAATCTCACCGACTTCCCTATTCTCTCGACGATGTCGAGCACCCAGGACCCGTGTTCGGTTGTCGCGTCCATAGTACGCGCCGTCACGCGCATTTGGAAGCGGCTCTTCGGCCACATGAGCGCGCCTGAAACGGTTAGAATGTCTAAGTATGCAATCTCGTGTTTGGCCGAGGGGAGCCAGATGGACATCTTCCAGAAGTGCTGGGACTACCAGGACGCCGACATCGCGCGCGCGTCCGGCTACTATCCCTACTTCCGTGTCATCGAGTCAGAGTCGGACTCGAAGGTCCTCATCGGCGGGCGCGAGCTCGTCATGCTCGGCTCTAACAACTACCTCGGTCTCACTACGCACCCGCACGTTCGCGAGCGAGCCCGTGAAGCATTGGAGAAGTGGGGACCCAGCTGCACGGGTTCGCGGCTTCTCAACGGCAACTTCGCCATCCACGAGGAACTCGAGTCACGTCTCGCCGCCTTTGTCGGCAAGGAAGCCACGCTCGTCTTCTCCACCGGTTTCCAGACCAACCTCGGTACGATATCGGCGATCGTCGGACGGCATGACCATGTCGTCATCGACAAGGACGACCATGCCAGCATCTACGACGGCTGCAAGCTCTCATACGGCAAGGTCGCGCGCTTCGATCACAACAACATGCAGAGTCTCCGCAAGACGCTGGCGTCACTGGACACCAACGAGCACGGCGGGATCATGGTCGTCGTCGATGGCGTCTTCAGCATGGAGGGCGACGTCGCGCCTCTGCCCGAGATGATCGAGGTCTGCAAGGAGTACAACGCGCGTCTCATGGTCGACGACGCTCACGCAAGCGGCGTGCTGGGTCCGCGCGGTGAGGGCACTTCGGCTCACTTCGGCGTCACGGATGACGTCGACCTCATCATGGGGACGTTCTCGAAGAGCTTCGCTTCGCTCGGCGGATTCATCGCGGGCGACGCCAAGGTCATCGACTACATCCGCCACAATTCGCGGCCGTTCATCTTCTCGGCAGCGATGGCACCGGCGTCGGTGGGCGCATGCCTCGGCGCGCTCGACGTCATGGAGACCGAACCGCAGCACCGCACGCGGTTGTGGGAGATCGTCGACCGCATGCAGAAGGGCTACCGCGATCTGGGATTCAACCTTGGCACGAGTACGACGCCGGTCATCCCGATCATCCTCGGTGACGAGATGCTCGTCTTCGAGTTCTGGCGCAGGCTGCTCGAGGCCGGGGTGTTCGTGAACCCGGTACGGCCTCCGGCGGTTCCGGCCGGTCGTGCCCTGCTGCGTACGAGCTACATGGCGTCGCACACTGACGAGCAGATGGACCTGGTCCTGGAGACCTTCGCCACGATCGGCCGAGAACTCGGCGTCATCTCCTGACCCTACTCCGCTTCGGCAGCGCCTACGAGCTCCGGTTCGGGGGCCGGCACAGGTTCGCGCACACCGGCCCCATCCGCGCCCGGCTCACGCCGCACGATCAGCGTCGCGATGACGAACGCCATCGTCAACAGCGTGACGACGATGCCGAGGAACGGCCCGATGAAGCCCCAGTTGCCCGAGCTGAACACCGGGCTGTCGGGGTGGAAGAGGTTGGGTAGAAGCAGCACGAGCGCCCACAGGCCGCTAGCCAACACGGCGTCAAGTACAGCCGTGAACTTCGGCAGGTCGAATACCAGCTGAAGGGCGACGACGACGATCGAAGCCGCCAGAAGTCCGAATGTCATCCAAAGCCGCGGTTCATCCCACAGGATGCCGCCCCAGATGAGCTTCATCGACAGCAGGCCAAGGCCGGTGTTGATGGTCCAGAGCGGAAGCGATATCCAGCGGAACGCCTCACCCCAGCGATGCACGCGTCCGACGCCGGCGATGAATGCGATGCCGAGAATCCCCGCAAACGTGAAGGTCGCCATGTTCACCCAGGTGGACGCGCCGTGAAACATCACGAGACGGACCATCCCACCGAGCTTCTGATCGGGCGGGATCAACGCCACGAGCACACCGGCGATGACTGCGAGAACGGCGACCGTAGCGAACAGCGTGCTTCGCGAGCGGAGCTTGGCAGGGATGGACACGCGGACCTCCTCGAGACGACGACTCGCTCATGGTAGCAGGTCGCGTGCCGAGAGCACCTAGCGTAGATGCACGCCCATCCGCCGTGCGATGGCGGGCAAGGCACCTCGCGCTGCCTCTGCTCCAATCTGGATGAGCCTGGGTGCCTCGAGGAACTCGTGCCCGTCGTACTCGGCCACATCCGGCGCGATGACAACATCGGCCATCTCGAGTGCCGGCCGCTCGAGCTCGCGCTGCATCACCTGCACCGAGACGTTCATCGTCTGGAGCTGCCGGGGCTCGCGGTCACGGGAGTCAGGTTCGAGCAACGAGTCCCACAGACGGCGGACTCCGCTTCGCTCGCGATCGCCGAAGCCGAACCCCGGGCGCAGGACGCCCAGCCTGCCCACCGTGACGGCGACAGCAACCTCCGAGGCATGCATGGCCTGGAGGGTGGGAACCGGCACAGGCTCGAGAACGCCACCATCTACCAGTACGAACCCATCCATCAGCACCGGAGAGAATACTCCCGGGATCGAACAGCTCGCGCGCACCGACTCGATGAGGTTCCCCGAGGTGTGTCTGACGACGATGCCCTCTTGAAGATCGACTGAGACGCATGCGAAGGGCAGCTGCAGCTCCTCGAACGTGGCGGGCAGCCACTCCTTGAGCCAGGCCTCGACCTTGTCCCCATTGACGAACCCGGCACGCCCGGGGCGCAGGTCTGCGAAGGAGACCATGTCGCGCACGTCGAGCTCAACGGCGATCTGCTCGATCTCCGCCACGCTGTAGCCCGCAGCAGCGAACGCTCCGACGATCGAGCCGATGCTCGTGCCGGCGATAGCCGAGGGGTGCAGACCGGCGGCGTCGAGCACCTTGAGGACGCCGATGTGCGCCAGTCCGCGCGCACTTCCCCCGCCCAGCGCAAGGCCGAGTCGACGGGAACCGCGCGAGAACGGTCGGCTCATGTGTACTCGCCTACCCTCCAAGGCGCGCGAGGCGTACCGCCTCACGCGACGACGCTACCAAGAAGGCGATACCCATGACGGCCGCAAGACCCGCGCCGATCAGATCGAATGGTTTGAGCCCCAGCACCAACTCGCGCAGGAAGAAGTCCGGCGCGAAGAAGATCGCGGTGTTGACCGCCATGATGATCGCCCGCATCTCGGTGGGACCGATCTTCGAGTAGCTGATCTTGAAGACGCCGTCCACGCATGTGCGGACGTAGACATGCACACTCATGAGTAGGTAGCCGATGAGAGCGAACGCCGCGATGTCGAGCCGCAAGAACGGGGACATGCCGATCCCGATGATCGTCAGGAACTCGCTGACGGCATCCACCGTGTGATCGATGTAGAAACCGAATTTCGGGCGCTCGATCTTGCGGAATCGTGCGAGAGTCCCGTCCAGGCTGTCTCCGTACCAGTTGACGATGAACCCGAGGTTGACGAACCAGAGCCACCACGTGCTGGAGTTGCTCAGCCAGTAGCCGGCGAAGATCGCAACACTGCCGAGCGTGCCGATCGTGGTGAGCACGTCCGGCGTGATCCACTTGGGGCTCGTCTTGGCCAGCCACTGCAGAGCAGGACGCTCGAGCGGGCCGAGCAGCATGTCATTGACCCGCTTGTGCTTCTTGATGTCTTCCATCTCAGGCATGCAGGAGTTCCCTTCGCGCGGTGCGCCTATCGGGCGCTGTTGTCAGACGGTTCCGACGATGTCGGGCCACACAGCATGAGGCATCGCCCACTGGTGGGGCGCCTGCCGGATGAGCTTCTCGGCCTCGCGCAAAGCACGCTCGCCGTTCGTTATCATATCGGCGGCAGTATCGCCGGTCATCTGCATGTCCAGAGGCTCGGACACCTGCACACGGTACTTGCCGTCCGCACCAAGCATCGCCGAGAGGACCACCACCGGCACCTTGGCGCGCATGGCCAGGCGGATGTGCAGCAGCGGCAACGGCGCAGGCTTCCCGAAGAAGTGTGGGAACTGCCTCGCCTCGAGAAGCGGCCGATCCAGCCCGGTCGTGACGGATCCACCGTCAGCGAGCCTACGCGATGCCCGCTTGAGGGCCTCGATGCCGACAGGCGTGACGTTGAAGCCATACCGCTCGCGCATCTCGTTCTGCCACTTGTAGCCCTCATTGGGATCGGCCACGCTCAGCAGCTGCTGACTCCAACCGTGGTGCCCCAGCGCTCGCCCCATGAGATCGAAGTTGCCGAGGTGAACGCCGGCGAACACATGAGCGCGCTCCGCGTCCTCGGCGAGTACGCGTTCGAACGTCTCGTCGACCTCGACCATCCCCATGAGCGAGTCCGGGTCATCCATCACGTGATAGAGGTCGTAGAGGAAGCGGCCGTTGTATTCGAACGTGGTTCGCACCGCCTCATCGAGAGCGTCACCCTCGAGCGTTCCCCCCGACGCCATCCACTGGTTGGCGCGAACGGCCTGGACCATCGGGTCGTCTCGATTGGCGGAGATACGGGCGGCAGTACGGCGCGCTATCCGGTGGCCGACACCCGGCGGAACAGCTTTGCCGACGCCCAGGGCAAGACCCGTCGCCCACTTGCTGTTCGAGATCGCGCTGAAGTCCATTACGCCGCTCACCTCCTCCCAATGACGCTTCATCGAGTGTAGCAGTACGTTCACGCATCGGGGTGCGTCTGCTACGCTCGGTGGAGCAGTACGACGAGCCAAACAAGGAGACGAGATGAGCGGGGAATCCGAGCCGGCCGCACATGCAGATAACGTGACCATCACTGAGATCCCGCTCGGCGATTCTCGCCTCAAGGAGTTCGTCCGATTCCCCTACTCGATCTATCGCGGCGATGAGCGTTGGTGCCCGCAGCTCGACGCGGATCTTCTCGGCAACAAGTTGCTCGGCATGACCGGCCTTCTGATGCCGGAGCACCCGTATCATCGCACTGCTAAGGCGACGCATTTCATGGCCTACCGCGACGGAAAGCCCGTCGGGCGCATCTCGGCGGTCGTCAACGAGCGCATCGACGAAGGCTGGGGCGGCAAGTTCGGGTTCTTCGGCTTCTTCGAGGTGATCGAGGATTATGCGGTCGCCGAGAAGCTCCTGGACGCCGCACGCGACTGGTGCAAGGCGCATGGCGCAGAGGTGCTGCGCGGCCCGGGCGAGTACTCCAACATCACTCATGAGCGCCAGGCGTGCCTGATCGAGGGCTTCGACCAGGATGTGTACGTGGAGCATACGTACAACCCGCCGTACTACGCGGAGTTCATCGAGCGCTACGGCTTCGAGAAGGCGAAGGACTACGTCGCGTATCTGATCGACCTCACACAGCCCGGGAGCGAGCGGCTGACGCGCGTCTCGGGCCTCGTGCGCAAGCGCGGTGGGATCCAGACCCGCTGCGTCGTGATGAAAGACCTCGAAGCCGAGGTCAAACTCATCATCGAGATCTACAACAAGGCGTGGGCCGAGAACTGGGGCTTCCTGCCAATCACCGATTGGGAGGCGGACATGCTGGTAGAGGCGCTGAAGCCGATCATCGATGTGGGCCTCATCCGCTTCGCTTACCACAACGGCGAGCCGATCGCCGTGCTGGGCTGCTTCCCGGACCCGAACGTCGCACTGACGCCGCGCTGGAAGTGGTATGGCGATTCGGACTACGTTCGCCTCGCCAGACTATTCGCGATGCGCCGCCATCTGCCGCGCGTGCGGCTGATGTTCTTCGGCGTGCTCCCCGGCTACCGCCGGATGGGCACCGACGCGCTGCTCTTCGACGAGGTGCTCCAGTACGCGCAGTCCAAGGGCTACCACTGGTGCGACACGTCGTTGCTGCTCGAGAACAACGACCTCGTCATACGCGCGTCGGAGTTCATGGGCGGATACGAGTACAAGAAGTGGCGCATCTGGGACTACAAGCTCTAGCGGGACAACCGGATCCTACCGGGCATTCGCCGGCAGCACTATCGGGTCGCCAGGCTCTCCGTCAGCGCTGACCTCCCATGCGGACAGGTCTTCGCTGGTCGGCACGGCGCGGACTGAGACCGTTCCGCTGTGCGGGAACTCGCGCCCCTCCAGGTCGGTCGAAATGCCCTCGAAGGCGCCGGCACAGGTGACCACGTTCGCCTCGTCGATGCTTCCCGTGAAGCTCCCCGTCTGTACGACCGTGCCGTTCTCCACCTGCATCGAGACGTCGAGTGTACCCGAGACGCTCCCGTCCTCGGCGACAACGATCGTGAACCACCCGTTCTCAGTCATGATAGTGCCCGAGAACAGCACGGGGCCTGCGTCTGCGACAGGTGCCGCCGGCTCATCGACATCGTCATCGGGAGCCCCGACCGCGTCACTTGGCGTCGATGCGGAAGGTGTGGCAACGTCAGCCTCGGGTTGTGAGCCACCCCGGTCTCGCCCGATGGTGAGCGAAACGATCAGCAGAATGACAAATGCGGACACGGCGAGCAATGCGATCCGCTGCCACTTCCAGTTCCTGTCGCCGTCCACCAGCCCCAGCAGGCGCCACAGGTGACCAGCCAGGTCTCGGAACGTACGCGCCTCGTTCAGGGCACGAGAATCGTCCACGTTTCGTCTGGCATCACGGTATTCAGAGCCGGGATCCGGCATGCTGCACCTCCGAATCCGCCCGCGTCCGCAGGGGAGCAGGCGTCATTCAGCCATTCGCTCGCCGTTGAGGCTCCACTGCGCACTGTAGAGATGCCCGTCCGTGTCCGACGAGATCTCCCCCAGCATCTCACCGACGAACCGGTCATCGTCTTGCTTGATGCCGTCCACCTCGATGGTGCTCGTCCACACGATGCCGCCCTCATCCGTGTAGGTAGAGCTTGCGGTGTACTTCCAGGTGACGCCGTCGGCACTGGTTATGGTGCCCTCGTAGGTATGCATGTCGGTCACCATGTACATGGTCGAACCGTCGATCTCGCACACCCACTCGGCCATCGGCTGGTTCGCAGCCGGCTCCATCACCGGGTTGTCGACGTAGACGAGCGTAGTCAGCACGGTCCACTCGCCCTCAAGCCAGTCCAGATCGGCCTCGGATATGGAGCTGGAGACGGCATCATCCCCCGATGAGACCGTCGCATCACCGCTGTCCTCCGCCTCACCACCGCATCCGACGACGCAGAATGCGAGTGCTGCCACAAACGCAGCCAGAACGACCTTTCTGATGACCATTCGGCATCCCCTCCCTTGAGACCTAATGTACCCCACCGACCTCAGGTAGCCGAAACGGCTGAGACGAGAGGCCGGGCACCCAGAGGTGTCCGGCCCCATGCGTCATCCCGATCGCCCGACGGTATCTACCAGCCGAGTGCGTCTTCTATCGCTGCACGTACCGAGACGCTCACCGCCGAAGGGCCGCCGAAGACATCCACATAGAGGATTCTCGCTGCGTTCGATGTGAGCGCACCGCTCGTGGCCGTGGGCAGTAGGTTGGTCCCGGTGAGCAACACGACGCCGCCACCCATCCCGATGCGTGCGCCACCGGCGAGTGCATCGGGGTAGTTCTGTCCGGTCGCGATGCCCACGTTGTCCCACGTAGCCATGTGAGCATCCACGGCGTTGGTGGCGATTGCGACAGCAGTGGCATAGCGGCTATCGCCGAACCAACGCTCGGTCGCCGTACCCTCGTTATCGACGATGATCGCGTCGATGGCACTCTTGGTGGCCGCGTCGACCGCACTGAGGCCTCCGGCCACGACACCCATCTGGATGTCGAGGATCTCAAGCGCCGTGGCTGTCTCTAGAGGCAGCGAGGTCGGCCTCGTCAGTAGGATCGGCACCGCGTTCGAGAAGGCGAGCGGTGAGAGGGAGAGCGCGTCCGGGAACGAGTCGCCACGCGCAACGAACGCGAACCCCATGAACTCCGACCCCTGGTGATCTGCAATCTCCTGGGCTACCTCGGCGGCCGTGTCGTACCGGGTGTCCCCCGCAATGCGAACGACATCGTAGTCAGCTGCGAGCAGATCGTAAACGTCCTGGCCGATCGCCGCGGTGCCGCCGACGATGAACACGTGCTCGACACCGAGGTCGACAAGGAAGTCAGCGGTCACGCTCGGCAGCGAAGTGGACCTCGTGAGCACGAGCGGACACTCGTAAGCTCCCGCCAGGCCCGACGCCGAGAGCGCGTCCGGGTAGTTCTCGCCGCTGGCGATGACCGCGTACTCGGACGCGTCGAACGCCGCCGCCGCGATCGCCACTGCCGTGGCGTACCGGTCGTCCCCCTGCAGTTCCGCCACGTCCAGCGGAGGCTTCTCGAAGTAACCCATGTCGGAAACCGCGACACTGTCACCGTCGCCGTCCTGCGGACGTAGGGTGCCGAAGAAGTCTCCGGCGGGCCCAAGCGCGGTGTTCGCCGTGTCGATGCACGGCGAGCCGAGGCCCAGACGAGCATCGTGCGCTGAGAGATCGATGAACTGCGGGTCATCGTAGATGACGCCGCTGCCGATGGTGTTGCCGTGATCCCCCGGTGACGCGTCGTACAGGCACGAGTACCCGATGTGGTACGCATTCTCCACATCCGCTGTGACTGTAGGGTTCCAGTAGATGGAGTTGTATATCTCCAGCTGGGCCGACTCGCCCTGGTATGCTGCGCTGTCCGTTCCCGTGCACTGCACTACCGTGTCGTTCGTCTCCACGAGGGATGCGTAGGTCAGGAACCATGCGGCGCCCTCGACGGTCGCACTGTGCCCGCCGATGACGTTGTTCGACGCCTCCAGAAGCGTGTGGTCCAGGTATGCGAACCCGCCACTTCCGCCGTTGGCGTCATTGCCGCCGGCGTCGTTGGCCTCCATGGATGCATTGGCGCCGTACAACCACAGCGCCCCGCCGTCGGTACCGGCAGCGTTCTCGATGAACTGGTTCTGGTTGATCACTTCGGTCGTGCCGGTGTTGCTCATGTAGATGGCGCCACCGGAGGCCGTTGCGGAGTTGTTCACGAAGGCATTGCCGACGATCGCGATGGCGGAGTCGACGATGCTCGCGTAGAGTGCCCCGCCGGGACTCATGGTCGCATTGGACTGGAACACGTTGCCCTCGAGCGTGAGCGCCTGCACACCGGAGGCCCTGATCGCGCCGCCCCCGGTCTTGGCCGAGTTGGCCACGAACATGTTGGAGTCCAACGTGGTCGAGCCGTCGTTGTCCAGATACAATGCGCCGCCGGCATTCTGGGCCGTGTTCTCCTCGAATACGTTGTCGATGAAGGTGAGCTCCGCGGAACCCGCGGCAGTGTATACCGCACCGCCGTTATTGTTGCTTGCGTTACCCGTGAACGTGTTGTCCTCGAATATCACGTCGATGGAGCCGAGGATGTTGACCGCGCCACCCTGACTTGCGGAGTTATCAACGAACGTGTTGTTGACGACGAGTGGGGTCACGGTGATGGAACTGAACGTCACCAAGGAGAGCGCTCCTCCAGCGAAGGACGCCGAGACGTTGTCCTTGAAGATGTTCCCTTCGATCCTGGGCCAACCGGTTGTCGCGATGGAACTCAGCTGGAGCTGCATGCCGGCGCCTGGCCCCAAAGCACCATGTTCGATGGTGAAGCCCTTGATCATGTCGCCGGCCGAGAAAGTGTTGCCGCCGATGACCTGGTGCGCGTCATCGCCGTGCAGAATGGTCACCTCGGCACCGGACGTGCTCATCAGGGTCTCGCCGCCCACGTACAGTGGGAACGACTCGCCATTCGCAACGTCATACGTCCCGGGCTCGACCATGATCGTGTCTACCGGGGTGGCGACAGAGAGCGCGTGGCTGATGGTCTCGAACGGTTCAGCTTCCGTGCCCGCATAGCTGTCGTCGCCGTTCTCGGCGTCGACCCAGTACGTCTGCGGGTCCGTCGCCTGTGGCTCAGCCGAGTAACCTGCGGCGGGGATCACCATCACCAGGAACGCGACCAACGTCGCCACCCGAAGGACCCGTGATCGGAAAACGAAGCTTGTCATGAGAACCCCCTCTTTGGCCGGTGCAACCGTGGTGTGACGCGAATCACACAAGGGGACATACCCTACTGCGGGAACCTCGACACCACCGGTGCGGCACTGAGCGACCGCAGGTCGCGCCGACACGTCGAGCTCCGTTCTTCCGGTCTTGCGCCTTCATGACGGGGGGTCCAAAGATGCGTCTTCGTATTCTCACCGCCGCTTCTCGGGTCGGAGTAGCGACACTGCTGGTCTGTGCGCTCGTGCCACTCTCACCCGGCACGGCACTGGCCACGCCACCCACTCCCAGAACCCTTCGCGTCGATACTACCGGCAGCGACGCCACCGGGACCGGGACCCTCGACAATCCCTACGAGACCATCGAGTACGCGATGGCACAAGCCATCGCGGGCGACACCGTGCGTGTCGCACCCGGCGTCTACTACCCCGCCGGCACGATCTCGATCCCGAGCGGTGTCAAGCTCATCGGCGCCGGCCTCGGGCGCACGGTCGTATGGGGTATCGGCGGGCCGAGCGGGCCGATTTTCAACCTGATGAACTGCAACAATGAAACGCTGATAGAAGGACTCCAGATCCGCGGCGGCGGTGGCACGGCCGGCGGTGCCATCCTGATCACGGACGGCGAGCCGGTGATCCAGCGCAACGAGTTCATCGACAACGGCGTGAGCCTCGAGGGCGGCGCGATCTACATGTACATGAACTCCGGACCCACCTGTGCACCTTTCATCGCCAACAACTACTTCAACGGCAACGAGGCAGGCGTCAGCGGCGGTGCGATCTACGCAGCCCAGGCGGATCCCTACATCTACCGCTGCACCTTCACAAACAACGGTGCTTCGGGTGCCTCTCCCGGCGGGGGTGGCGCCGTCTACATCAACGGAGGAGAGGCGCGGTTCCAGCGGTGCACGTTCGAAGGTAACGGCACTTTGAGCGGAAACGGAGGGGCGATCCTGGTCAGAGCTACCACCGGGCTGATCGATGTGTGGGAGACTCTCTTCGATGGCAACACTGCAGCGGCGCAGGGGGGCGGGATCTGGGCCTACGACACGGGCTATCAGGTGAACATCTTGAACTGCCGCTTCGAGAACAATGTCTCGAACAGCTACGGGGGCGGCATGCGGCTGTATGACGCCGCCGGGATTGTCAAAGGTTGCAGCTTCTACGGCAACACGGCGAACGCCGGCAACACCGCTGGCGGCCTCGACATCTACGACGCGGGGGCAAATCAGTCCACCACAGTCGACTCGTGCATCTTCCACATGAACGGCGTCGATGACATCACCAACCCCAGCACGTTCTGTGATGTCACCGTCACGTACTCCTGTCTCGACTACACGCAGACAGGGACCGGGAACATCATCGCGGACCCGCTGTTCATGGGCTCCACGTGGGCCCTACGCCTGTGGGGCGCATCGCCCTGTATCGACGCGGGCAACCCGGCTTCGACGCTCGACATTGACTGGGAGGTACTTGCACGGCCGAAGGATGGAGACGGCGACGGCGAAGCCCGCGTCGATATGGGCAGCTATGAGTACGGCACTACCGTGGAGCGCCTGGCAGGGACCGACCGCTACGCCACTTCCTGCGCAGCGGTCCAGGACCGGTTCTCCGAGTCTCCTGTCGCAATCATCGCGACCGGACGCAACTTCCCGGACGCGCTGTGTGCTGCCGGACTGGCCGGCGCGTACAAGGCGCCGGTGCTACTCACCGACACGAACACCATCCCGGACTCGGTACGCACGCAGCTCCGCGATCTCGAGACGCGCGAGGCGATCATCGTGGGCGGCACGAGCGTGGTATCCGACTCCGTCGTCGAAGCCCTTGAAGCGATGGACATCGACGTACAACGCATCGCTGGCTCCGATCGGTACTCCACCTCACGCGCGGTGGCGGATCACCTGGCCGACATGGGATACACGGAGTTCTGCTGGGTCGCCCGCGGCGACGCCTTCCCGGACGCGCTGTCACTGGCGCCACTGGCCGCCCAGTTCGCGGGACCGGTGCTCCTTACCCGACCGGACGCTCTCCCCGCCTCCACGCTGGGCGCCTTGCAGGACTACTGCTACGACTACGCATTGGTCGCCGGCGGGACGTCCGCCGTATCGGAGGGCGTCTACAACACCATTAAGGCCGAGATCCCTGCCGACCAGATATGGCGTGCATCAGGTGCCAGCCGCTACGAGACTGCAGCGGCGATTGCCAAGTGGGCCTGGGACATGGATGTCTCGAACGGTGAGTTCGTCGGATTGGCGATCGGCAGCAACTTCCCCGACGCCCTCTCGGGCGGCGCAGCGTGTGGCTACGAGCGGGGTGTCCTGCTCCTGACCACGAAGGACAGTCTCCATGCGGCAGCTGCGGACTACCTTGACGACCGTCTCGAAGTCCGGCGCGAAGTCTACGTGTTCGGCGGCGCCAGCGTGATCGACGACGCCGTGCTCGAGGACTGCCGAGAGTTGCTGCCGTGATGCGATGAAGGGCACCGGGCCTCGAGGTCACGAGGCCCGGAAGAAAGAGACAGGCCAGAGACGGTGCCGTCTCTGGCCTGCGTATTCACTTGGTCGCGGGGGCAGGATTTGAACCTGCGACCTTCGGGTTATGAGCCCGACGAGCTACCAGACTGCTCCACCCCGCACCGTTCCGCGTGACTGCGGAAGGAAAGGTTACCACCGCCACGCTACTGATGCAAGGAGTCGCGAACACCGTGCGCGCACTCATAGCGCCGCATTGATTCCGCCATGGCGACCACCCGCATCGCGCTAGTCGAGTATCGAGGCGATCGCGTCTCGCACAGCCTGACTCACCGCTCCGGTCCCACCGAGATACTTCACCTCGCCGATCTCGATCGCATGTTCTCCAAGTGATGCTGCAGTGTCGGGGTGCAGATACGTACCGGGTGTCAGCACCATCACTGAGCCGTCTCTGCCCTGCAGTACACCGCCGGCCAATGCATCAGGGAAGTTCTCGCCGGTGGCTACGGCAACACCGTTCCAGACGAGACCGGCCTCATTGCAGCCATAGCTGGCGATCACGCACGCTGTTGCATAGCGGGTGCCACCTGCGAGTCTCGTCACGTAGTCAGTGCCGACCCGACCCTGTAGGTACCCCTCGATCACAGGCGACACCACGCTGGTTCCACCCAGCAGAAGCGCGCGGTTCACGCCGCAGTAGTCCAGCGCCGCGATCGTAGACGCGAACAAGCTGTCCCCGGTTGCGAGGAAGAGCGGCCACCCGTGGGCGGCCGCCAGCGGAGACGCCGCCAAAGCATCGGGGAAGTTGCGACCGGTGGCGAAGAATGCCGTTCCGTCGTATAGCACACCCCACTCGTCAACGGTCGCCTTGGCGATGAGTTCGGCCGTTTCGTACCGGCTCGACCCGCCGATGCGACTGACGGCTCCCGCTCCGAGCTTGCTGACCAGCGCGCTCTCGACCGCGCCGCTCACGGCCGCAGTACCGCCCAGTATCACTGCCTCTGACGCCCCCAGGCGGTCGATCTCCGCATCCACCATCCACGGAAGCGCGTCCGGCGCAGTCAAGAGGATCGGTCCCTGTTTGGCAGCTGCGAGCGAAGCCCCGCCGAGAGCGTCAGGCCAGTTCTGGCCTGTGGCGATGACCACACATGGCGCCCCTCCCGGGAAAGCCTGCTTGGAGACCTCGACTGCCGTCGAGTAGCGATCCGGTCCGGCGATCGCGATGACCTCGGTCGTTCCACCCGACGCATACGTGATAGACCAGGTCAGCGTGTACGCACCGGAACCGGACCACGCCCAAACGTCGAGGTAGTAGGTCCCACTCTGACCTCCGGGTACGGTGTATGAAAGTGCATCGGGATACGTGGTGTCCTGGGCAACGGCAACCGCGGGATCGCTCCCCACGTCGGTGCTTCCCGGCGGGAAGAGATACAGGTCAAAATCCGTACCGGCGGGTCCGGTGATCGAGGCATCGATCGTGTCGCCGTCGCCCAGGTAGAACCTGAACACATCATCCTCATCGGTGGTGTCATCTACCGTGTCCATGACGGGCGAGTCTGGAATCGGAACACCCGGTATGTTGTCGTCGTCAGAGCCGCAGTCCGCCTCACATGTGTAGGTGCATGTTGAACCACACGTGGCCCCATCACACGTCGCACCGTCACAGGTGGTCTCGCAGGTCGAACCGCAAGTTGAACTGCATGTGGCGTCGTCACAGGTCGTGCCGCAGGTGGAGCTGCATGTTGCGTCGTCACAGGTCATGCCACAGGTGTATATGCAGGTATACACACACGTAGTTGAGCACGTCGGCTGCCCAGCACAGGTGGGATCGTCACACGTGGTGTAGCACGTGTACTGGGTTCCGCACGTATAGAGGCATGTGTACATACAGGTAGTGCCACAGGTCGCATAGCACGTGTAGTCGGTGGTGGGCGTGATGACCTCCGGCTCGACCAGTTCCGGACTCGGTGTGACTGCCGACTTGGCCTGTGCGGCCTCATCACGCCTCAGCGACGTTGCCGGGCTCACGGCGGTGTCTATCTGTTCCAGCTGCTCGATCGTATCCACTAGTGATTGCGCGAAGAGCGGCGAAGACTGCACCTCATTTGGCGAGTCGAATGAACTAGAGGAGCCGCTTGCTTCCAGGGTGGTCGCCGCAGCTCCCATGGGAGCCGACAGGACGACAACGAGCGCCGTCACCACCATGCCGCTGAGAACACGCCTGAACCGTCCGCCCCACGAGTCGAAACACGAAATACCACGCGAGCCCATGACTTCCCCCATCCGGTCTCGCTGCCCTCCACGGCTGCACCGACAGTGCGCAACCCCGAGGCCTCCCAAGGCCCGTATACCATATGTACTACCCTATTGCCACCTCAGTCCACCGTGCTGAACTCCTGCTTCTCACCGAGCAGCCTCATGATCGCGAACTCAAACTCGTAGATAGCCGCCCTGCGAGCGTCCGGCACCGAGTTGACAGACCCCATTGACGCATCGAAGAAGAGGCTGGAATCGCCCCAAGCCACAACTTCACCATCGCCCCAACGGGACCGGGAGCAGACGCTCTCTCCCGACGAGGTGAGCACGAGCACCTCTCCGCCCTCCACAGGTATGGCGGTCTCGCTCAGAGTGAGGGTGCCCTCCTCGCCAGGCACGTCACACTCCGTGGGCGTCTCCATCGCGGTCTCTCCGAAACCCAGGCCAAAGGACTCAAGGAATTCATTCGCTGTCGACGACTCGTTCTTGGCCGAGTCAAGGACCAGTAGACGACCACCCGCCGAGACAAACGACTCCAGCTCCGTCAGTTCCCTCTCACTCGGCTTGCCGACCGGGTTGATGATGACGAGGATGCCGTCCCTGTTCATCGTCTCCTCAAGCGTCAGGCTCGCCGAAGGCACGTATCCGAGTCTCTGGGTCCACACGTAGAACGTATGGAGACTCTGCACGCGATCGGCGGTGAACCCCTCGAGCGTCGACGGTATGTAGAAGTCTGAGTACTCCTGCTCGAACGCGACTTCCACGTAGTCGCACCGCGCCTCCGGAAGCGGGTAGAACGCCCTGTTCGCCGCTTCCCACGCCCTGAGACCCAATGGCACCCCGAGTAGCACGCCAACGACAAGGACGAGAACCACTGTCCGGGCGCCAGACTGGCGCAACAGCCACAGCGAGGCAGCTGCAAGGACCACTCCGAAGGCGACTAAGCCAAGGGTCATCGGCCACGATGATCCTTGCCTATTGAGCCAATCCACGTAAGAGAGCACGAGCTCAGGCTTGCCTGGCATGAACATCCAGAAGTTCGAGAAGACGGTGCTGTCCGTGAATGACGCCACCCGCCCGTCGCCCCGCTCGGCGGTTGCCGCCTGAAGGAAGAGACCGAAGTCCATATCCGGCGTTGCATGGATCGTGGGGAAGAAGCTCTCCTGCGAGTAATCAGCATCCAGGGCCTTGAGCCCGTAGCCAGTAATGACGGCGTCGGCGCCTGGTAGCACGCGCATCGAGCACGATGTCGCGAAGAGGAATCTCGGTAGATGCTGAACGACGGGATGCGGGAGCAATCGCGGTGGGTCGTACTCCGAGAGTGCCCCCGTGTCGAGTTCGTAGGTCGCGTCGTAGTCGAAGTGCAGGCCGAACTTCTCGGCAAGCGGGTTCAGATTGGTGCTCGTGCCGAAGACGTTCGTATGCTCACCCACGAGGAACAGCCCGCCGCCCTGTTCGACGAATCGGACGATGCTCTCAATCTCCTCTTGAGCGAACGGTGTGGTGGGCGTCTTGATGATCAGGACATCGTACTCCGCGAGCAGCTCGTCCGAGAGTGGATCTGTGCTGCGACCCATCTCGTAGAAGAGATCCAGGTACTCATACAGGTTGTAGTAGTTGTAGCCGGACTGCTCCCCGTACCACTCCGTATCGTAGACCCGGGCGGTCGACTCCCAGTCGCTGTGGCCCTCTTCCATCAGCACACGACCGGCCTTGTGCGTTCCCGGGTCCTCAAACCCGACCGCGCCGGTGAAGGTGACCGCGGCCGCGATCGCGCACGCCGTGGCGACCCAGAACGTCCGGTTCCGCGTGACTGCTCCGGAGATCGAGATCCTCTTCGCCGGGCGCACCGGGATCACGCCGGACAGCATGACACCCAGGAGCAGAACAACGGCCAGGTCGCTCCATGCCGACCAAAACACCCGCAAGTCCGCGCCGGCGTAGAACATGAGCGTCAGAAGCACGTACCTGATCACCGCACCGGCCACTACACAGGCCACAAGCTTGGCGACGTCCCATAGAGAACGCTCGGACACGACGAGAACGACCACGGCGCCCGCAATCAGAAGTAGTGCGGCGAGCAGGCCGAACATGTCCCAACCCGTGCCGTACGTGATAGTGGTGAGGCCGCTGTCAAGCAGCAACCCTTCGGACGTGACTGCGACCCGGGCTCCAACCAGCCTGAGCAGCCATTGCGCGATGCCCGCCAGCACGCCCGCGCCGGCCAGTCGTGGTGCGAGCCAGTAGTACACCGCTGCCGCACCCGTCTGAACGCACACGATCGCACCGGCAACCGCCACGCCGGCGCCCACTCGCGACGCCCGGCGACCGCGGGACAACAATGCCAGGCCTGCTGCCAGGAGAGCAGGACCTACGTTGTAGGGGAACGGCAACAGGACGAACGCAAGAAGCGCCGACACTCCGATGAGTCTCAGGACAGTGAGAGGCACGTCCGTCTCGGCATCCTTCAACGCCCAGACCGCGGCGACAACGCCGAGCGCGAGCAGGGCAGCCCACACGCCCAGCCTGGCCTCTTCGAAGACCGGCAGAAGGAACAGCCAGCTCGCCGTGATCATGCACAACGCCAGCCAGAGTCTACGCATCGGGCACCCCGCTTCCAGCGAGTGCCCTAAGGAGCGCCCTCAGGAACGAGATGTTGTGCGCGTTGTACTCGTACACGTCCTCCAGGTTCTTGTTCAACAGGAACGAGCCGTCGCCGACGGCGAGCACGCCACCTTCGCCCCGGGCTCGATAGAGGATGACCGGGTAGTCCCAGACGTCGGCGACCACCTCTACGTCGGCCGAATCACATTCCACGGGCCACGCGCTCCAGAAGTGCATGGTCTCCGGACCGAGCGTCGACGTCGCCTGCCCGAGAGGGACGGCACCCACGCTCATCCCGAAACGTTCGAGCAAGTCCTCTGCCCCTACCCGACGCTCGTTCCCGGACGTCACGATCAACAGCCCGCCGTCCTCCACGTAGCGCTCGATCTCATCGAGCTCTGAGCTGGAGAACGGTGCGAGCGGGGTCGGGGTCACAAGAATGTTCGATCCGCCCAAGAACCCAGCGTCGAATTCTCGCATCAAGAACGGCGTGTAGCCGTTCCGCAGCAGGTTGACCACGAGTCCGTCCAAAGCTTCCGGCGACTTCTGGAGGACGGCTTGCTCGAAGTGCGAGACATCGACCACGGCATACGGTGCGGCGTAGCTGTCTGTGGGTCTCGCTGCGCCGTGCACAAGACCGGACACCACCAGGACCGCGCCCAGCACCACTGCGCTCACCGCCACGACGTGAGGACTCTTCCCGGCGATTACGAGCACCAGGACGAGGCCCACCACAAGCGCAAACGCCGAGATGATCCGCACACCTGCCCACAAGGACGCATCACCCCGGGAGGACAGCCACCCGAAGATGTTGTCAATGAACCGGAATGAGCGCGGAATCGATGGATTCTGGAACGTGGTGGTGTCTCCGAAGACGAGCACCTTCCCCCGGCCATAGGATGCCTGGGCGACAAGGCACACGTCGCCAAGCTGTTCGCCGGGAACGAACCGCATGTCTCCCAGATAGCCCCCGGTGACGTTATCGATGTCACCTACGTCGGAGAAGCCGTCGCGCCCCACAAGCACCGCGCTGGCCGGTGACTCGACTCCGAGTGAGGCGCCGATGAGGACCTGCAGCTCTTCTTGCTCGACGCCGTAGAGGACCGGATGAGGGCGCATGATGACTCCGTCCACCCAGTCCTCTCGCACGGAGATCGCAGAATCGAACCTCAGTGAGATGCCGACCCGCTCCAACAGTCGGTTCGAAGGCTCCCGGATCACGTTGGTGCCCGTGTGGTCGCCCGCCACAAGCAACGAGCCGCCGTTCTCGACGAACTTCCAGATGGCCTCCTCGACCTCCGAGTCCAAGCGCTCCCTGATGTTGATGAGCACCAGGGTTCCGGATTCCTCGAGGTCATCGGTGCCGAGCTCTTCGACCACGGCCACGTCGTAGTCCCTGGCTCGCAGGTAAATGGGCAGCAGGCCGAAACGACCCGCAGACTCGAGGCCGAACGAGTCGAAGTCTGGAAGATCGTGCTCGATGTCCCCAGTGTCGACGATCAGGACGCGTTGGTCGGCACGGGTGACGGGTGCATTGACGACCATGCCGATCGCGGCGGCGCCCACAACGAGCGCACATGCCGCCACCGGAACGAGTCGCTTCCCGACATCGCTCTCGGATCTTGGAGACGCACCGGACGCGTACATCATGGGCACGAGGCCGATGAGCAACAGGAGTAGGATTCGGTAGTCATAGAGCCTGGTGAACGGCTCGATGATGAAGGGTGAGCCCGGAGAGACGTACCGTGCGATCACCCACCAGAGACAGCCATACAGCACGACACCTGCGATGCACGCCGCGAACACCTTGGCGGCAGTGATGTACGTGTCCCTGCCCGGCATGACCGCCAGGGCCCCAACCACGCCGCATCCGACAAGCGCGAACATCCGCAGACCGAGCATACTCACTCCCAGAGATACGTCTCCAGGAGCTACGGCGCTCGCAAGACTCGAGACGACCGACGCTACTCCAGCCTGAGCGCGATCCACCATCGGCACATATGCGAGCAGAAGTAGATAGACCGCGTATGTCAGCAGCGCGACCTGAGTGGCAAGTGCCTGGCGGTCGGCAGGCTCACGAGGATTCGCCAACCGCCCGAGACCCCAGATCACGACGACTACGACCAGGACCTCGGCCGGACCAGCGAAGACCCCGAGAGCGAGTGCCGCGATAACGAAGACCACGGCCGCCGGCACTCCTGCCCGCCAGCCGTCTCTGCCGGACCGTAGGGGGACTGCGACGGCGAAGATAACGGGCACGAGACATGCGAGTGCAAGCAGATCAGACAGAGGCTCAGGGATGCTGAGCACCGCGTCAGTGAGTAGCGCGGCGGCAAGGAACGTCAATGACACCCGGACGTGCACGGTGGACACGGACGCTCCCCTCCATGCGATTCCGCCGAGCCCCGGCAACGACTCGATTGTACGCCAACGCAGCTGGGCCACCTATGGTGCTTCGCCCAGCGTAGTGGCGCCAAGAGTACCGAGGTGGCGGTGACGACCCGCGAGGCCCCGGGAACGCAAACAGGCCGGAGAGCCGATTGGCTTCCGACCTGCGAGTTTCTTGGTCGCGGGGGCAGGATTTGAACCTGCGACCTTCGGGTTATGAGCCCGACGAGCTACCAGACTGCTCCACCCCGCACCGTTCCGCGTGACTGCGAACGGAAAGGGTATCACCGGCGGCAGAAGGATGCAAGAATGACGGATGGCCCACAGCGTGACTGCGATCACGTCATATGTGACCGCCCGTACCGCAATAACCGCCGCTTGGCTCAGACTCGGTAATACAGCCCGTATACCAGCCGATACTACATAGCGAGAGGCATCACCCGAGAGCGGAGTGGGGATGCGCGTTTACGTGCGCTATATGGGAGCCTTCATCGTGCTCGTCGCGATCGCTGCGGCGTTTGTGCTGTTCTCTGGTTCCGACAGTGGAGACATCAAGGTGCAGCCACTCGACCCGATCGATACCACCGCCGAGGAGACCCCGGACCCAGGTATCGATCTGGCTACCCTCGCAAAGCTCCCGAGCGACCCGGTGCCCCCGGCAGAGCTTGACCCAGCAGAAGAGGATACTGAAAGCGACGACGCCTACGAGAAGTACCTGCGGGAGACAGCAGTTGCGGTGCGCACACATGCCTCTGAGATCACGGCATTGGGTGACTCGGTGCTCCTGGCCTACGTACAGGGGGATGCAGGCGCTTTCGCTGCGCATTTCCCCGCTGACGAGGACATCACGACCGAGATAGCGCAGGAGCTTCTCGACCGCTATCCGAGCATCATCAGCGGCGAACTCGCCTCCAATGTGAACGTGTTCGCGGTGGGAGACGCGACTCTCTACGTCTACTACCTCAATGTGACTTGGATAGACGGCGAGATCACATCCTCGCACACGATCGAGATACCCATGCGCTTTGTCGACGCAGGGTGGTACGTATCAAGTGTGGCGCTCGAATCCGGCGACTCACGGTTCATCCAGTCCGTGATGTTGTCCGAGGAATGACACGCGCCAAGGCGGAGGTGGGAAGCATGGGACGCCACAGAGAGCTCGACCTGGTGCGAACTGGGACGATCATCGTCCTCGTGACCCTCATATGGTTCGCGACGATGGCGGTGGCTATGGCCGCCACACCAACGCAGCCCACGCTCGCCAAGCCTTTCGTGTGGGTGAGTGATGTAGGTGTCATCACGGCACAGTGGAACGCCTCCACAGACGCCGACGCGCACCCGATCACCTACACGCTGTACCGCGACGTGAAGCCCATCACCGCTGCGGCGATCGCGGGTGGCTCGGCAACACTCGAAATCGTTGTGGACGACTACACCGGCACGACCTACACGGGGGCAGCGAACGCCAGCGAGGTCGCTCAGTCGTTCGTGTGGTACTACGCAGTTCGCGCGAAAGCGAACAACGGGGGCACGTTCGAATACTCCGCAGTCTCCAAGAGCGCCGCACCGAACATGCACGGCTGGCCGTCCGACACCGCGAACTCGATCGCGTGCGAGCGCTGCCACAGCGTGCATGGCGCGTACGGTGACGTCTACTACCGCGACGTCGCACTCTGCTACACCTGCCATGCAGGATCCACATCGGCGACGACCGGTGCTCGCAGCACCTACAACGTGAAATCCGACTTCCTCGAGTACGACGACCAGACGGCGGGCTCGAAGCACGTGATGGGTAATGACGACCGTCGCTGCTCCGCATGCCACAGTCCGCATCGCACGCCCTACTACTACGACATCAACGGCGTCTACCAGCCCACCAACAGCTTCCGTGCGATGTTGCGCATCCAGACCTCGGCGACGCCGAGCTACACGTACACTTCGCGCAATGACGACACCGCCGAGAACACCAGCTCCTGCCTGCTGTGCCACGGTGCGACAAGCGCCAACATCGGGTATGTGGGGGCTTCCGGTGCGTACTCGTACACGGGTGGGGACCACAACGAATCGGCGTATGCCGGTGCGGCGCACGGTACCGGTGTCATCCTCAGCAACGACACCGACACCTCCAAGCCACAGGTGCAATGCCTGGCCTGCCACGACAACCACGCCTCCACACTGGACAAGCTGGTCGCTTACCGGAAGGACTACGGCGGCCTGACGACCGCCGCCGACCTGTGCTACTCATGCCACTCGACATCAAGTAGTGAGTCCAGATCCTCCGGCACGGCTCCGTTCAGCTGGAACGATCGCGACGTCGAGGACGAGTTCACGTCTGGCGTCTCGACACACCCCACAGTCAGCGCCGAGAGTGGCCGCAGCCTGACCTGCATGAACTGCCACAACGTGCACTACCTGCAAACGGGAACCTCGACTGCGTGGCAGGTGGTGAGGTACAGCGACCCCGACAACACCAAGGACTCGCCTGCGAGCACCACTACGTTCTGCCTGGGCTGTCATGACGGCACCGCCCCCGCCTCACTGCTCGAGACAGACACGATCGTCCCGTACACGGTGGGCTTCTCGGCAGCTACCTCATGGCCCTACTTCCCGGGCTGGGACAAGTCCGCGACGGGGTTCGCGTTCACGTCGTCCGGCCACTACACGACCAGCGGCCAGAAGGCGCTTTGCGAGAACTGTCACGACCCGCATGCTTCGGACTTCGCACGGCTGACCGCCTGGACTATGCCGAGCGGAGCAACGGGCCTCAACGCAGGAACACGGGCGAACAGCACGGCGTTGCTCTCACGCGAGGAGTACCTGTGCTACCAATGCCACGGCAACGGCACCGTGGGGAAGCAGGCGACCGGCGCGAAGAACGTCGCCACTGCGGCGAGCAGCACCTACGCGCATCCGATCTCCACGTCGGGTATACACACGGACACCGAGACGAGCTCGAACCTCGCCTACTCCGCGACCACCAGCAAGCGCCATAGCGAGTGCACCGATTGCCACGACCCGCATGCCACGCGACAGGCCAGCGGGTCCGCATTGCACACGTTCGGTTCGAGTGCAGCTGGCGCCGCACTCGCCGGCGTTTGGGGTGTCGATCCCGGCTACGGCACGAGCAGCAACGCCCTCAACTGGACAGTGCCGTCAGCAGCGTCGTTCGCGTCTGTTCGACTCGGCGACGATACCACCGACTACGAGGCATACCTGTGCTTCAAGTGCCACAGCAGCAACACGACTCTGGATACGGCGACCTACACGGATCAGGCGCTGGAGTTCAATCCCAGCAACTACGGCGAACACAACGTGCTCGGCCAGAGCGTGGGCATGGAGAGCAGCTTCCAGGTGACGGCCGTCGGAGACTCCACGACCAGCACGGTCACATGGGCGATCCCGACGGTGGCGGTCTTCAGGACCGACATCACGATCGGCCCGGACTCGATGCTCACGTGCACCGACTGCCACACCAACAGCACCGCTGACGCGAAGGGCCCGCACGGGTCGTCCGCGCAGTGGATCATCGACCCGGCGTACAGCCAGAACTGGGAGCGGGCCGGTCTCGACCCGTCGAGGACGTACGGCATCGGGTACAAGGCGACGAGCGGCTCCGCAGTCACCGATGGCTCGCAGGTCATCTGCGCGAAGTGCCACGACCTCAACGGCACCGGCGCCCAGTACTCCAACACCGCGCACTCCAGGAACGCGCACTACATCACGAACAGCGACGAGAAGTTCTGCATCACGTGCCACATACAGATTCCGCACGGCTGGAAGCGTCCCCGGCTTCTGGGATATGCAGATGACCCCGCGCAGTACGCTACCACCGGCAATGGCGGAGGCGCCTATCCGCTCGACGGGATCCAGGTGACCTCGCATTCCGTGGTCGGCGGAGTCGCCCAGTGGAATTGCACCGACTGTCATACCACTGGAGGCACGAAGCATGCCGGCGGAGCGAACACACCGAATCCTTGGCCGTAGGGTGCGATGAATGAAGCTGGCCCGGTGAAATGCCGGGCCCGCTTCATTCTCGGCAAGGTTTTCGCAAGCATCGAGTCAGGCGAGGTGGGTATCATCCACCTGCTGCGAGATACGGCGAGCCGAAGTCAACGCTTGAGACAGCGCGCCATCCCGCCGATAATTGTTAAGACGTGTGAACGTCACGGATGAATCACGTCCAGGATTGTGAGCGCATGTTGTCAGCAACGATCAGGACCACAGCAAGCGTGCGCGCCATCGCGCTCGCAGCTGCAGTGATCATGCTGCTTTCGACCGCACCCGCGGTCGGCGCTCCCTCCGTGGACGAGCCATTGTCGGTCCCCGTCGACGCCCAGACTGCGGAGTTCCGTGAGCGGTTGGCCTCCAAACAAGCAGAGCTTGATGCATTCCGTGCGCAGCTCGAGGAACTGGACCGCGAACTCAGCATCGCTGCAGAGGCTTACAACGCATCACTCTTCGAACTGCAGACAACCCAGCAGAGACTGACCACGACCAGGCAGGAACTCGACAACGCCGAGATCGCGTTACAGGCCCAGACAGACACACTGTCCGGCCGCGCTACGGAGATCTATCGTGAAGGCGACCTGCGAACCCTTGACGTGCTTCTCGGCGCCAAGTCGGTGAGCGACCTCGTAGCCCGCATCCGCTTCCTCCACGCACTAGGAGAGAGCGATGCGAGCATCGCGGAGACGCTCCGCCAGCAGCGAGACCAGATCGCAGCCAAGGCCGCAGAGTTGCAGAGCGCACAACTGTACGCGGAATCACTGGAGTTCACGCTGAAGGCCCGGCGCATCGAAGTCATGCTGCGCATTCAGGAACGCGAGGAGATGCTTTCGCAGGCGCAGGCCGAACTGCTCGACCTGCTCGACGCGGAAGCGGCCCGCCGGCAGCAGGAGGAAGCTGCGCTCATGCAGGCCATCCTATCGGGCGCAAGTGACGCCGGCATCGTGGTAGAGCCGGGTTCCCCCGTGGAGACGGCGCTCACCTACCACGGCATCCCCTACGTATGGGGAGGCGCAAGTACGTCCGGATTCGACTGTTCAGGTCTGGTGATGTACGTCTACGCACAGCATGGTGTGTCGCTGCCACACTACTCCGGGGCGCAGTTCCAGCTCGGGCGGAAAGTGGCGCCCGCCGATCTCCAGGCGGGAGACGTGGTGTTCTTCGGCTCGCCCGTGCACCATGTGGGAGTCTATGTGGGCGGCGGCTACTTCATCCACGCGCCGCGCACCGGCGATTACGTGAAGCTCAGCCTCCTCGCAGAACGCTCTGACTACGCGGGAGCCAGACGCTACGACTGGAAGCCCAGAACCACCCCCACAGCCACTACCGTGAGCAATCCGGCGCCCTAAGCCACTGCTTTCGCCCCGTGCGGTCTGCTATCGTCTCTACGTCGGGGGCACAGTAGCCGACGCACACACACTCTATCGAGGAAATGCCATGAGAGAATCCGTTTCACGCGCCCTGGAAGCCGCTCTGGCGGCCGGTGCCTCATACGCCGACGCGAGAGTCGTCCACACAACCGAAGAGCACCTATCAGCCCGAAACGGCCTCGTAGACGGCATCCGGGCGGCCGAGTCGCTGGGAATCGGCATCCGGGTGATTGCCGACGGCGCCTGGGGCTTCGCCGCGTCGTCGCGCCTTGAGGGCGATGAGATCGTCCGGATCGCTCGCCAGGCGGTCGCGATCGCAAAGGCCTCTGCGCTCACGCCGCACCCGCCGATCCACCTCTCATCACTGGACGCGTACGAGGATCGCTGGGGCGGCCCGTGCGAGATCGATCCCTTCACCGTGAGTCTGGACGAGAAGCTGGGTGTCCTGCTCGCGGCGGACGCTGCACTGCGCACCGAGCCTGCCGTGAAGGTGTCCAAGGGCGAGCTCGACTTCCTGCGTGTGGAAAAGTACTTCGGTTCTACGCTCGGCAGCTACATCGAGCAGCGGTACACCGAGTCCGGCGCGGGCATCACCGCATACGCGATAGCGGACGGCGAGGTCCTTCCGCGAAGCTACCCGAACTCCCACGGCGGACAAGCCGTGCAGGGTGGCTGGGAGATCATCAAGGCTCTCGACCTGCCGGGCAACGCACCAAGAGTCGCCGAGGAGGCCGCTGCGCTTGTCTCGGCGGCGCCCTGTCCGGCGAAGACGACCACTGTCATCATCGACGGCAGCCAGATAGCGTTGCAGGTGCACGAGTCGATCGGGCACCCCACCGAGCTTGACCGTGTACTGGGCGACGAAGCGGCGTTTGCCGGCACATCATTCCTCACGCTCGAGGATCTGGGAACGCTGCAGTACGGCTCCGAGCACGTGACCGTGACCAGCGATGCGACGATACCCGGGTCTCTCGGCAGCTTCGGCTATGACGACGAGGGCGTGCCCGCGCAACGGGACTTCATCATCACCGACGGGCTGTTCACCGGCTTCCAGTCGTCAAGAGAGTCTGCTCCCGCGATCGGGCGCACGAGTAACGGCTGCATGCGAGCCGACGGCTGGAACCGGATACCGCTCGTGCGGATGACGACGCTCTCACTCGAGCCGGGCGAGTGGTCGCTTCCCGACCTCATCGCCGACACCGAGGACGGAATCTACTTCGAGACCAACAACTCCTGGTCGATAGACGACAAGCGCCTGAACTTCCAGTTCGCGTGTGAGATCGGCTGGGAGATCAAGAACGGCGAGCTTGGCCGCATGATCAAGAACCCCAACTACACCGGCATCACGCCGCAGTTCTGGAACTCATGTGACGCAGTGTGCTCGCGCGATCACTGGCAGGTGTGGGGTCTGCCCAACTGTGGCAAGGGTGAGCCGATGCAGGTCGCCCACGTCGCGCACGGAGCGGCACCGGCACGATTCCGCGATGTCCAGGTGGGGGTGGGACGATGATCCTGTCAGCCGAACAGGCCCGCGAACTGGCACGGCGTGCCGTTTCGCTGACGAGTGCCGACAGCGCTGAAGCACTCGTCTCGAGCGAAGACGCGGCCCTTACGCGTTTCGCGGACAACCGCATCCACCAGAATGTCGCCGAGAGCGACACCGCCGTCTCCGTGCGTGCCGTGGTCGGCAAGCGAACAGGCGTCGCGTCGACCAACCGCCTGGATGACGACTCCCTCGCCGCGTGCTGTGACCGTGCGGTCGCAGCAGCCCGCATGGCGCCCGAGGATCCCGACTTCCCCGGTCTGCCCGCGCCGCTGCCGGTGACTACCCCGAACCGCATGGACCCGTCGGTACATGTGTTCGACGCGGACGCCAGGGCACGTGCGGCCGCGGCGATCATCGAGCAGTCGACCGAGCGCGGCTTCACCGCCGCCGGCACGGTGAGCGCGACCGGCTATGTGGTAGCCATCGCCAACTCGCTGGGCGTCGACGTCGGGATGGGCGTCAGCACCGTGCGCGCGACCGTCTTGTCCATGAGTCCGAATGGTGGCGCGGGATGGTCCTCGCACCTGTCGGGCATCGCAGATGATTTCTCACCGCAGGCGCTGGGCGACGAGGCGGCGCTTCTTGCCGCGCGCTCCGAGGATGCGGGGACGCTCGACCCGGGCAGCTACACCGTCATCCTTGCGCCCGAAGCCGTGTCCGATGTGCTCGACTTCCTCGGCTATCTTGGCTTCGGCGCCAAAGCATATGCCGAGGGCAGCTCATTCCTCACCGACAATGTCGGCAACCAGCTGGTCTCGCCACTGATATCGATCGCGGATGACGCGATCTGTGCCGAGACACTCGGTCTTACCTTCGATTTCGAGGGCATGCCGAAGCGCCGCACGGCCCTGATCGATGCGGGCATCGCCCGCGAGCCAGTGACGGACTCCTACTGGGCAGCCAAGCTCGGCATGAGGAACAGTGGCCATGCGCTGCCCGCCCCCAATTCATACGGGCCAATGCCCATGAACCTGGAGATCGCTGCTGGCGACGCCAGGATCGAGGACATGATCGCGTCCGTGAAGCGCGGTGTGTACGTCACCCGCTTCCACTATGTCAACGTCGAAGACCCCATCCGCGCAGTTCTCACCGGAATGACGCGAGACGGCACGTTCATGATCGAAGACGGGAGACTCACGAGACCCGTGAAGAATCTGCGCTTCACTCAAAGCGCGGTCGAAGCCCTTAACGCCGTGGAAGCTGTCGGTGCCAAGCGCAAGCTGATCGGACCGGAAGAGGGCGGCGCGAATCTTGCGCCTGCACTTCTTCTGTCAAGGTGGGAGTTCACAGGCCAGACGCGGTAGAGAGCGCCTGCATGATAGACGTACGGAGGCCCCAGCGCTCTTGTCGCGCCGGGGCCTCCGTGTACGCTCCCCGAGACATTGGCGGGAGGGGCGCCCACCGCCGAACCGGCTCGCGTGTCAGGCTTGAACTTGACCGACCCTGACACTCGAAGTATCGGTCCGACGCATTCCAGACTTTAGGGTTCGGGCGTCTCAGGAGTGCGGGATCACACGCGCATACGCGTCGATCAGCGCCCGCCCGACTCCTCCTGTGCCGCGATGATGTCCTTGACCTTCATCAGCCGAGTGAGGTTGCCTCTCTCGGCTTCGTCGAGCTTCATCTGGATGTCCTTGATGGTCTCGGCGATCGAAGGAATGAGGACGTACTCCAGCGCGTTGACGCGCCGGCGCGTGCGCTCGATCTCCGCAGCGAGCAACTCGATCGCTTTCTCGCGCTCAGCGAGCTCGAGCATCCGTGGCGCCACAGCTGCAAGACGAGCGAGTGCCTCATCGAGCACCACCGGCAGCGTTGAGAGACTGTAGCCGCCGGGCTCGGACAACTCGCCCTGCACGAAGATCGGTACGTGCACGCTCATGACGCTCTTCTCGCTGGTATCGAGCAGATCCGCGGGAGCTCCGGCCAGCAGAGCCTGCGTGATGGCCGCCCGTCCGGCCTCGGCACGCGCGACCGCGAAGAGGGCGTACGCGGCCTTCAACTCCGTCTCGACCTCGGCGCGCAGCTTCCGGTTCGCCGAGATACGCGCGATGAACTCCTTGAGAAGCTCGTCGAACTTGTCCTTCAGCAGCTTGTGGCCGCGACGCGCGACCTCGCCGCGCTTCTTCAGCTTGAGCAGCTCCATACGGTTGGGATTGACGCGCAACTTGGTCATGAGCTCAGCCTCCGAACCGCATGATCAGGAGCCAGACGATGAGCGCCGTCACGGCAGTCGCGTTCACGATGCGCAGCACCACGACACTGCGGCTCGACCTGCCGCCGATCTTGCGGGCGGCACGCGCACTCATCAGCTGCATCACTACCAACCCGGCAAGCAGGACGATGACGAGCACTATGAGGACGGTGTCCGTCACGCGTCAGCGTCCTCTCCGCTCGGCATGTACTTCTCGACGAACTCGTCTTTGATGCGCTTGAGCTCGGTGCGGGGCAGCAGTGTCATGAGCTCCCAGCCGAGCGCGAGCGTGTCGCCTACGGAGCGGTCCTCATCCACGCCCTGGCGGATGAAGCGGTCCTCGAACGCGTCGGCGAAGGCAACGAACGCCTTGTCGCTGTCCGAGAGGGCGGCCTCGCCCAGGATGACCGCGAGCTCCTTGGCCTGCAGACCGCGCGCGTACGCGCCGAACAGCTGGTTGGAGAGGTCGGCGTGGTCCTCGCGCGTCTTGCCCGGGCCGATACCCTTCTGCTTGAGTCGCGACAGCGACGGCAGGACGGCCACCGGCGGGTAGATGCCGCGGCGGTGCAGGTTGCGGTCGAGGACGATCTGGCCCTCGGTGATGTAGCCCGTGAGGTCGGGGATGGGGTGCGTCTTGTCGTCGTCGGGCATCGACAGGATCGGCACCTGCGTGATGGAGCCCTTGCGGCCCTTCACGCGACCGGCGCGCTCGTAGATGGTGGCGAGGTCGGTATAGAGGTAGCCGGGGTAGCCGCGGCGGCCCGGGACCTCTTTGCGTGCTGCCGAGACCTCGCGCAGCGCCTCACAGTAGTAGGTCATGTCCGTGAGGATGACGAGCACGTGCATGTCCTTCTCGTACGCCAGGTACTCGGCGGCGGTGAGGGCCATACGCGGGGTCGCGATGCGCTCGACAGCCGGGTCGTCCGCGAGGTTGAGGAACAGCACCGCGCGCTCGATGGCCGAGGTATTGCGGAACTCGTCGATGAAGAAGTCCGCGTCCTCGAAGGTGATGCCCATCGCGGCGAACACGACGGCGAACTCGCCCTCGATAGGTGCGCCGATCTCATCGGCGGACGTGCTCCGCTCGAGCACCGCACTCTGCCGCGCGATCTGCGCCGCGAGCTGGTTGTGAGGCAGACCGCTGCCCGAGAAGATCGGGAGCTTCTGGCCGCGCACCAGCGGGTTGAGGCCGTCGATCGCCGAGACACCCGTCTGGATGAAGTCATCGGGGAAGTCGCGCGCCGTGGGGTTGATGGGCTGGCCGTAGATCGACAGGCGCTTCTCGGGGATGATCTCAGGGCCGTCGTCGCGCGGACGGCCGAGGCCGTCGAAGACGCGGCCGAGCATGTCCTTGCTGACACCCAGCTCGAGCGATCTGCCGAGGAACTTCACCTTCGTTTCAGACGGGTTGGAACCACGCGTGCCCTCGAACGCCTGCACGAGCGCGACATCCTCGTTCACCTCGAGCACGTTGCCCAGCGAGCGGGTGCCGTCAGGGAACTCGAGTTCGACGAGTTCACCGTAGGTGACGTCCACAACGTTCTCCACGAGCAGCAGCGGCCCGACGATATCGCGGGTGGTCATGTACTCGCGCACTACCGCTCACCTCCCGCGTAGACCATGACTTCTTCTTCATCGAAGCCGTCACCCACCAGCTGGGTCTCGATATCGCTGGCGATCTCGTCGAACTCACCCATCTGATCCTCGGTGAGGTACTTCGCGCGCGTGATGCGCTCGCGTACCGGCGCCGAGAAGATGTCTTTGAGCGCGGCGCCCTTGCCGTGCGCCTCGATCGCCTTCTCGTGGAAGAGCAGGATTGTCTCCAGCAGCTTGTCCTGCTGCTTGAGTGAGGTGAACTGATCGTCATCGCGGAACGCGTTCTGCTGCAAGAAGTCCTCGCGGATCGATTTGGCGGTCTCCATGAGCACCTGCTCGTCTGGCGAGAGCGCCTCCAGGCCGACGAGACGCACGATCTCGGCGAGTTCGTTCTCGCGCTGGAGGATCGCCATGCAGCGGTCGCGGCGCTTGCGATACTCGGGTCCGACGTTCGCATTCCAGTGCGGCGTCACCTTGTCGAGGTAGAGCGAGTAGCTCGTCAGCCAGTCGATCGCCGGGAAGTGGCGCTCGTAGGCCAGCTTGTCCTGCAGTGCCCAGAACACCTTCACGACACGCAGCGTGTTCTGCACGACCGGCTCGGAGAGGTCACCGCCGGGAGGCGACACGGAGCCGACAACCGAGACGGAGCCTTCCCTCTCGGCACCACTGCACAGCGTGTGGACGCGACCGGCGCGCTCGTAGAACGCCGCCAGCTTCGTGCCGAGATACGCCGGGAAGCCCTCGTCGCCCGGCATCTCCTCGAGACGCCCTGAGATCTCGCGCATGGCCTCGGCCCAACGGGACGTCGAGTCTGCTTGCAACACGACCGCGTATCCCATGTCGCGGAAGTACTCGGCCATCGTGATGCCCGTGTAGACGGACGCCTCGCGGGCGGCGACCGGCATGTTGGAGGTGTTCGCGACAAGCACCGTGCGCTTGAGCAACGGCTCGCCCGAGTACGGGTCGACGAGCTCCGGGAACTCCATGAGCACGTCGGTCATCTCGTTGCCGCGCTCGCCGCAGCCGATGAAGATGACGACCTCGGCGTTGGACCACTTGGCGATCTGGTGCTGCGTGACGGTCTTTCCGGCGCCGAACGGCCCCGGGATACACGCGACGCCGCCCTTCGTGAGCGGGAAGAACGTGTCGATGACCCGGGTACCCGTGGTCAGAGGCTCGTTGGCGGAGACTTTCTTGCGGTACGGGCGTGGCACACGGACCGGCCACACCTGCATCATGATGAGATCGACGCTCTCGCCACTCTCGGTCTTGAGATGGCCGACAGGATCCGTGACCGTGTAGCTGCCCGCAGCGATGTCGGCTACGGTGCCCGAGACGCCCGGCGGCACCATGATGCGGTGCTCGATGACGGCGTTCTCCTGCACGGTGCCGATGATGTCGCCGCTCTCGACCCGGTCCCCCGCCTTCACGACGGGCGCGAACTCCCACTGCTTGTCGCGGTCCAGGCCCGGCGCGGTCACGCCGCGCGAGAGGAAGGCGCCCGCCATGCGCTCGAGTACATCGAGCGGACGCTGGACACCGTCGTAGACGGCCTCGAGCATGCCCGGGCCGAGCTCCACTGAGAGCGGAGCGCCCGTCGCTTCCACGGGGTCGCCGGGGCCGAGACCCTCGGTCTCCTCGTACACCTGGATCGACGCACGGTCACCGCGCATCTCGATGATCTCGCCCATGAGTCCTTCGGCGCCGACGCGTACCAGGTCATACATCCTCGAATGTACGAGACCCTCGGCCACGACGAGCGGACCGGCGACCTTCACTATCCTGCCCTGCTCCATCTACTCTTCCTCTTCTCGGATCAACATGCTCGTGCCGAGCGCGCGCTCGATCGCACGGCTTATCTTGGCCTCGCCCACACCTCCGGCGCTCCCCGCTCCGGGGATCACCGTCACGGCGGGGACGGGGCGGTCCATCACTTCCGCGATCAGGTCCTCCATCGCCTCGTAGACCGGCTCGGTCACGAAGACGACGCCGTACTCTCCTGCCGAGAGACGCCCCCACATCTCGCGGGCATCCTTGGCATGCTCGACCGTGAAAACGGCGAAGCCGAGCGGGCGGAAACCCGCCACACTCGTCGAATCACCGACGACCGCGATCTTCGCCACTCACACCACCTACTCGTACCGCTCGCGCAGACGGCGACGGAGCACCTCGGTAGGTACTCCCGACAACCGTCCGATGAGCAGGGTTCTGAGCATCATCACCTCGGCCTGGCGGGCCATGACGTAGCCGATGACCGGCTCGGGGCCCGCGGCGACCATTCGCGCACGCTTCAGGTAGCGCACCACAATGTCGTCGGCAAGCACGTCGTAGTTGCCGAGATCTGCGATCCGCTCGGCAGGGATACCTTTGAGCGGGCCCATCTTCGAAAGTGCTTCCGCTATCTCGGGAAGCGGGGCCGCGTACACCTTGATGAGCTCCGCTGGCGGGATCGTCCCACCGTCCATCAGCAGAGCAGCCGCGTCGGGGCCTCGCCAGTTCTTGGTACGGGCCCGAAGCAGCGCCCTCACGTTGGCGAGATCAGCCATGAGTGCCGCAAGTCCCAATAGGAAGCGGCTCTTCGAGCGTTCCGCGCTCCCTTTGAGATCTGCGAAGAGTGCGCGGTCGACCACGCTCGTGATGCGCTCTTCGGTGACATCTCCGTCATCCACAGGCAGCATCGTGTAGATGTCGCGCAGGAACGCAGGGAGTTGAGCCGCGGGTCCCTTGATCACCTCGACGGACACGGTTCCCAGGCCCACGAGCAGATCGTCGGCCGGTAGGCCGAGAAGTTCCGACTTGAGGCGCGCCTCGAGATTCGCATAGTCGTAGCGCACCCTGAAGAAACGGATCACCGGCAGCGGCAGGTTCGCTGTGACGAGGAAACCGTACAGTTCCTCCAACGCGCGATCGAGCCCGCGCTCCACATCCTCGACCGTCTCGGCTTCCTCAAGGAAGCGCCCGTACGGAGAGTCGGAAAGCACGCGCTTCTGCTCCGTGAAGGTCGGAGCGTCGAGCACTCGCTCGTATGTGCCACCGGAGAGCATGCGACCCTCGAGCACGCGAACGCGCCCCACGGCGTAGCCGTAGCGAATGGGCTCTGTCACCGCCTTGCGGAACAGCACGCGCGCTACGCCTCCTCTTCAGGGAACAGGTGTGCCGCCGCGATCGCCATGAGTTCGCTGCGGCGGCCTTGCACCATCGACGCGGGCGAGATCTCAGCGCTCACCCGGTCGGCTTCGAGCAGTACACCGTGCGCAATGTCGGCAGGCTCCTTGGCATACGTGAGCTCGATCGTGCGACGGGCCTCTGCTGCCGCAGCCTTCACGGCGGCTTCCAGTCCGCTCAGCCTCGCACGGTCGTTCTCGGCGATATGCACCACATCGCCACCATGCGCGGCCGCCACGATCCCGCCTGCGATGAGACGCGCGTACGCTGCGTCGTCGAGGGCCAGCAGACGGTCCTCGGCCTCGGTGAGCACACGCTGTAGGAGCGCACGCTTCGCCGAGAGCATGGCATCGCGCGATGAGAGTCGAGCGTTGGCGAGCAGCGTCGCAGCACGCGCCTCCGCGTCATGCTTCGCTCGGGTCAGCGTGTGATGGTGTTCACGCTCGCCCTCCCGCACAGCGTCAGCGATGATCGCCTCGGCCTTCGCGCGGGCGCCATCGAGCAACGCGCGCGCCTCGGCCCCGGCATCACTCTCGATGCGGCCTATGATGTCCGCAAGTGCCACGCGATCACCCCATGTAGATGCCGCGGAGCGAGAACAGCATCAGGATCGTCGCGATGAGCGCGAAGACCGCGTAGGTCTCGACGAGCGCCGGGAAGATGAGCGCCTTACCCGAGTCCTCGCTACGACGGGCGACCATGCCCGCGGCCCCGACGGCCGTCATGCCCTGGTAGATGGCGGTCACCAGGCACAGCACGGCGACCGGCAGGCACGACAGGAAGATCTTGAAGCCCAACTCGCCCGGGATGTTGGGCGCCGTGTCCTGCAGCAGGATCTCGAAGAACTGCAGCACCAGGATGGCGGTGATGAGCCCGTAGATTCCCTGCGTACCCGGCATAGCGGCGAGCGGGAGCACACGACCGAACTTCTCGGAGTCCTCGGTCACGATACCCGACGCTGTGTTGGAGATGGTCGTGATACCGATGGCCGAGCCGATCCCTCCTCCGATGGCAGCGAACGCAGCGCCCATGAGCGCCCACGTCATGCCCGACATACCCCAGAAGACCTCGTTCACGTTGTCTTGCCTCCTTCCTGCGACCCTGCCTGAGGGTGCAGTACAACCGACTTTGTCCCGGGGCCCAGCGGCGCGTAGACACGACCGCCCCCCTCATAGAACTTGCTGAAGAACTCCACGAACTGCAGACGCGTGGGGTGCACGAACGCGCCGAGCAGGTTGATGACCAGGTTGATGGCGTGCAGCACGAGTACGACGATCACAGCGAACACGAGTCCGAACACGGGGCCGAGCAGCTGCATGACGATGGAGCCGAGCTGGTTGGCGACCTGGCCCACCAGCATACCTGCCAGGCCCAGCGCTGCGAGTCGCGTATAGGACAGGAAGTCCGATATGAGACCTGACATGCCGTAGGTGTCGTACGCGCCGACCAGCAGCGACACGATCGCTTTGCGCGCCGTCTTCGATGCCGCCAGGCCCACGACGGTGAGCGCGAGGAACGCCTGCGTTAGGAAGACGGGGCCGCCGAGAGCGGCGCCCGCGAAGAACGCCATCGTCGAGACGATCCACGCCCATCCGATCGCCCTGTCCCAAACCGGGGCCTCCACCTTGCGGGGAACCTCGGCCACGCGCCCCTTCAGCAGGAGTGTCAGTCCGAGCCCGCCGATGATGAACGCCGAGGTGGAATCGGGCAGCATCGCCCCGGCCGCGATCGCGGCCAGCAGCACGATCGTGGAGATCTCACCCGCCACGGCGCCGCTCCAGTCGCCGACTTTGATCTGCGCGACCGCGCGGGTCAGAAGTCCGAGCAGGATGTGCACGACACCGAGAGCGACGCTTATGACGAGGAACAACATGATGTCCTCGAGCGGATCGAAGAGTTTGACCGAGAGCAGGAACGACGGGAGCAGCGACGCATCCATCGAGAAGTACGACCCGGTGATCACGCCCAGTAGCATCGAGGCCACTCCGCCGTAGGTGAGCAGGTCCATGAACCGCTTCACGCCGGGGCCCACATCGAGCTTGCGCTTGATCAGCTGGGAGGCGACAAGCAGCACGATTCCGTAGCCGACATCGGCGAGCGCCATACCGAAGAAGATGAAGAAGAAGCCAGCCATCAACGGCGTCGGGTCCACCTCGTGATACTTCGGCCGTCCGTAGAGGTCGGTGAGCACCTCGAACGGTCGCAACCACTTCGGGTTGTCGAGCTCGATGGGCGGCTTGTCCTCCGGACCCGGGTCCTCCAGGCTGAGGTCGACCTCGAAGCACACCGGTTCGATGGCGGCCTCAAGCTCGTGCTTGCGATCGGCGGTCACCCAACCCGTGATGACGACGGTGCGCTCGGTCGCGCCGAAGCGGTCCCGCACCAGTAGCATCTCCCTGGCCGAGACAAGCGCCTCGGCAAGAGCGACCGAGTGCTCGTAGCGTTCCGCCGAAAGCTCCTTCGCACGCTCGAGCGCGCGTTCCTCCTCGGCAGAAAGATCGACCAGACGCTCTTCAGCGATCGATATCTCTTCAGCGGGATAGTCAGACAGCTCCGGGAAGCTGACGTCGGTGTAGTTCGTCAGGTGCAGCGTCGAGCGGACCTCGTCGATGTGGTCGGTGTATGACATGACCACCCAGGCGGAGCGCGCCCCGACCGGCCCGAGTTCCTCCACGGTGACCTCCGAGACCACCTCCCGCAGCCGCTCACGGATAGCCTCGCTCTCGGAGGCGGGGACCGTCCCCGTGAACAGCGCCACGTGTTCGGTACCGCACCACTGCGCGATCTGAAGATGGAGCGGCTCCCACGGACGGAGCTCCCCTATGAGCATGCGTAGCCGCTCGCGTTGCCGCTCGATGGTGGCCAGACGGTCCGAGAGGTACTCACACTCCCGATAGAGATCGACGAACGCATCGTCGGAGCGTAGAGCGTAGAACTCCTCCGGACTCAGATGGAACTTCTCGGAGATGAAAGACGCGAACGGCGCGTCGGACGTATGGAATCTTCCGAGGAAACCTGCGACGAACTGGGCGTTCGCGATCTGCTCATCGAGCTGCGCGATACGTGCATCGACATCGGGAGACACGGGAGCGGACAGCTCGTGCGCGTCTTCTACGATGTCGAGGACTCCGGCCTTGCGGAGACGGTCGACGAGCTCTTCTGCCGCCGACGAGTGCGAGATCGCCGTGACTTTGAGCATGCGCGCGACGGCCACGCTCAGCCCACCAGCTCTCCCGCTACGGCGTCGACAGCGCCCGGTACGCGCTTCTCGGCCTGAGCCAGCATGATCTCGACGCGAGAGCGAGCATCGCCAAGCACTTGCTCTGCTTCAGCTTCCGCATGCACGATCGCCGCCGCCGCTAGCTCCTGCGCCTCAGCGGCCGCACGGGTCTTCGCTTCGGCAATCTGGGACTCTGCCTTGACTCGTGCATCCTTCACGGTGAGCTGCGCTTGCTCGCGCGCCTCCGCCACGATCTGGCGGGCGCGCTCCTCGGCGTGAAGGATCTGCTCCAGCTTCTCCATGCCCCACCTTCAGGTATCCACCCCGGGTATATCGTGCGATTCTATCATTCGCAGGTACTCGCATGAACGCCAAAGGCGCGTCATTGAGACGGTTTCGGCTTGCGGGGAGAGTCGGAATCGAACGGCTCGGTGTTTGCTTGCCCCATTATAGTACCCGGCATGCATCGTACCGCGTTATCTGAGGGAGCCTGAGTCAGCATGACGGCCGAGAGCCCCGACGAGAACGACAACGGCACCAGACCACGGTCTCGGCGGCTCCTGCGCCCGCTTGCGGCCGTGTGCGGCCTGATCGCCGTCCTGGCGATCACGACGGGAATCGTTGTACTCCAACTTGAGCCGGAACTGCTCCCCGGCATCAGCGTGGAGAGCGCCGAGCACCGTCCTGACATGGTCGCCAGCACCCCGATCGTCCCTACCGCCACGATCGATGTCACTACACCCGCCCAGCCGTCAGGACCCGCGACCATAACCGTTGCGGCCGTCGGTGACATGATCTTCGATAGGCGTGTGAAGACCCTGATGGGCGCCACCAGTGGTAGCGAGCCGCTGTCCACAGTCGCAGAGCATCTCGCAGCGGTCGACATCGCGCTCGGCAATCTCGAGAGTCCGCTCTCCAACCGCGGCACACGCGACACCGGCAAGTCCGTGACCTTCAGGGGCGACCCGCTCGCCATCGAGGGACTCGCCCTGGCAGGATTCGACTTCCTCTCCCTTGCCAACAACCACGTCCTCGACTACGGCAGCGATGCGCTCGCCGATACGCTCCTGCTGCTGGACGGTGCCGGGATAGGCCACGCCGGCGCGGGCATGGATCGTACCGAGGCGTGGACGCCATCGGTAGCAGACATCGACGGCACGACCGTGGCGTTCCTGTCGTTCTCGGACATCCTGCCACCGGGATTCGTGGCCGACGATACGCATCCGGGACTCGCACAGAGTCGATACAACATGGACTCCGTCGAGGAGGCGATCCGCTCGGCCAAGAGTGAGTACGACTACGTCATCGTGAGCTTCCACTGGGGCATCGAGTACGTGGATGACTGCAACGCCGAGCAGGTGGCGGGCGCGCACCGCGCGGTCGACGCAGGCGCTGACATGGTCATGAGCCACCATCCCCACGTCATCCAGGCGGTCGAGTACTATAACGGACGACTGATCGCGTACTCGCTCGGCGACTTCGTCTTCGACCACTACTCGCGCAAGACGGGCGAGGCGTTCATACTTGATGCGTCCCTCGGACCTGCAGGCGTGAGCGAAGTCGTGATCACCCCGGTGTATCTGGACACGAACGGCAAGCCCGAATACGTACACGGCACGGAGGCAAGCGTCATCCTGGAGCGACTGCAATACATATCGGCGAAGCGCGGCACGACCATCGCGATCGATGGTGATGTTGCACGGGTGACGCCGTGATGGCAGCTCGTCGGGACCCTCAGCGCTCGCGCCAGCCGCGTCGCAATCCTCCCACACCACCGCGTCAGGTTCGTTCCAACCCTCGAAGACCCGTCACCAGCGGTCTGAGCCCTGTTCGCGATACCGGTATTGCGGTGCGCGGTGCGCGCCGACGCCGGCGTGCACCCTCCCCCTACCCGTTGCTCATCGCCTTGTCCATGATCACCATCGTGGTGATGGTCTTCCTCATCGGCCGCGGCGGTTCTGCCGAGAGGAGCACGCTATCCCTGGCGTCCACCGATACCGGGACGGCGGCTGCTGCCGAACCGGAACGCGACCCGACTCCGCACTTCGCCAGGTACGACGACCTCATACTCCATCTACCGGTGGATCCGAACGAACTGACCGCCGTTGCGTTCCATCAGGCATCGGGGGAACTCGCGCTGCATATGACCTCACTCGCGCCGGATGCCGACATGGAACTTGCAGCCGAACTGAAGGCTGTCCCTCCCGTGCAGGGCACCTTCCTGACGGACCCGGATGCCGACGACAGTGACACCACATGGCAAGGCTGCGTCCTGCGCTTGTGGAGAAGCGGTCGGACCGGCATGCCTGACACCGCAGTCGACTGCGGCGCGGACCCCGGTACGGCGGTGTGGTCTCCGGTCACGGGAACGGTCGTGAGAGTGAAGGCCTACCAGCTCTACGACAAGTACGACGACTACGAGATCCACATACGGCCCGACGGGTCCGATGACATCGACGTCGTGCTGATCCATGTGGACGACCTACGTGTCGCCGAAGGGGACCGGGTCAAGGCCGGCGTGACGAGAATCGCTTCTGTGCGCATGATGTCCGACCGCTTGAACCTGCAGCTCGGCGGCTACACCGCCAACGGCGGCGACCATGTGCACATGCAGCTGAACGCGATCGAGGACGGCACGCTGTCAGGGACTGACGGCTCCTAGCGAGAGACGTCGTCCTCGGCCGACGCCTCGGCATGCTCGTCGGCGCGCCGGAGCCAACCACGAAAGCGACGGTCGAACTCGTAGCGCTCCAGGCGCACCTTCCGCTCACATCCCAGGCATGTCAGCCCGATATCCATGCCAAGCTTGGTGACTTCCCACTCGTTCGCGCCGCACGGATGCGGCTTCTTCAGACGCACGACGTCACCGATGCGGACGGGGGTTATGGGTACGGCCATGACGGACGCTCCGAGTCTGTTGCGGGACCAGCGGGTAGAGTATAGCCTGACAACACGGTTCCCGAACGAAAGGCTGGACATGCAGACCAAGGCCATCCTCTCCGTTCTCGGCGAAGACCGGGTCGGGATCGTCGCGGCCGTTTCGACGGCGCTCGCGGAGACCGGCACCAACATCGAAGACATCCGGCAGACGATCCTCTCGGGCATCTTCTCGATGACCATGCTCGTCACCGTCGACGAGGACCGCACGCCCTTCGAAGGCGTGCAGGCACGCCTCACTGAGGTCGCCGACTCCCTCAACATGCAGATCACCCTGCAGCGCGAGGACGTCTTCCGCTTCATGCACCGGGTTTAGGAGCGCGACATGCTGCAGATCAGTCCGGAGGAGATCGCCGAGACACTCACGATGATCACCCAGCAGCACCTCGATATCAGGACGGTGACGCTGGGGCTTTCGCTGGGAGGCTGCGCCGCAGATGACGTCGACACGATAGCGACCCGTGTGTACGACCGCGTCAGCTCGGCAGCCGAACGCCTCGTCCCGGTAGCTGAAGCTATCGAACGCGAGTATGGCATCCCCATCGTCAACCGGCGCATCGCCGTCTCCGCGATCTCGGAGCTCGTGTCGGGCTCAGGTCACGACCTCACGCCTATCGCTGTCGCGATGGACCGCGCCGCGCACGAGGTGGGCGTCGACTTCATCGGTGGCTTCTCGGCGCTCGTCCACAAGGGGATCGGCGCCGGAGACCGCATGCTCATCGACTCGATACCCGCCGCGCTCGCTTCCACCGAACGCGTCTGCTCCTCGGTGAACGTCGCCTCGACACGCGCCGGCATCAACATGGACGCCGTCTTGCGGATGGCCGAGGTGATCGCCGAGACCGCAGCGCTGACGGCTGACCACGACAGCATCGGCTGTGCGAAGCTCGTCGTCTTCTGCAACATGGTCGAGGACAACCCGTTCATGGCGGGCGCCGTTCACGGGTCTGGTGAAGCCGACGCTGTCATCAACGTCGGGATCTCGGGTCCCGGTGTGGTCAGGGCGGTTGTGGAGTCACTGCCTCTGGACGCCGATCTGACCTCGGTCGCCGAGGCGATCAAGGCGACATCGTTCAAGATCACGCGAGCAGGAGAACTCGTTGCGCGGGAAGCCGCACGGCGCCTCGGTGTCGAGATGGGCATCGTCGACCTCTCGCTGGCACCCACTCCCGCCGAGGGAGACAGCGTCGCCGCCATCATAGAAGCGATCGGCGTGAAGCGCTGCGGGGGACCGGGCACGACCACCGCGCTCGCGCTGCTGAACGATGCCGTCAAGAAAGGCGGCGCCATGGGCACGAGCTCGATCGGAGGACTCTCCGGTGCTTTCATCCCGGTGTCCGAGGATGCCAACATGGTGCGCGCCGTCCGCGACGGAGCCCTCACCCTCGAGAAGCTCGAGGCGATGACCGCAGTATGCTCGGTCGGTCTCGATATGATCGCTCTGCCCGGTGATACACCGGTGGAGACGCTCGCCACGATCATGTCGGACGCGTGCGCCATCGGAGTGATAAACAGCAAGACCACGGCCGCCCGCTTGATACCCGCAGTAGGCAAGAGCGCCGGCGATACCGTCGACTTCGGCGGCCTACTCGGCGCCGCACCCGTCATGGACGTCAGTCCTTGGGCCGGTACCACGCTCGCCCGCAGAGGTGGACGCTTCCCGGCGCCGCTCAACAGTCTGCGCAACTAAGGTTTCCCAAGGAAGCTGCCGATGTAGGATTCACGCCGGTGTGCGCCCCGTCACACGCCGACGCCGAACGGCATACGGGGGAAGCGATTCATGACATCGAGACCAGGATACGTCCCGGGACGGGCGCGGCTTGCCGCGCTCTTCACCGCCGTCGCCCTGCTTGTGGCAGGAACGGCGCCGTTCGCGCATGCGGTCATGATCTCCGCAGGTCCCGCGACCACCCTGTCCAACTACGCGGCCGGCGTGACGGGCGTGACGTACTCCTTCGGCACGTATCAAGCCGAGGCCGGCGAAACGCTGCAGACCATCGTGATCGACCTCCCGGCAGACACCGGCGCCGCTGGCGCTACCCTCGTCGAGCCTGCGGGGACTCTCACCGTAGCGGGTCAGACCCTGACGATCGCGCTCTCCCCTGCCCCCACACCCGGCAGTGACATCACGATCACCGTAGCCGGCATCACCAATCCGACGACGCCTGACACCTACCCGACCAACGCGTCGTACAAGGTAGAGTTCAACTACACGAACGCCAAGGGCCAGTCACGCACAGACAGGCTCTCCATCGGTTCCTACACCATCACACCGGCACCCTACCTGAGCATCACCATCCCGACAGCCAACGTGGACTTCGGCGCGGTGGACCCCGAGGTGACGCCGCCACCGGCGACCCTGGATATCGTCATCGACGCCAACATGCCATATACGGTGACCCGTGGTGTCACCGGAGACGCAACTGCGCTGAATCTCACAGTGACCGGTGACGCAGCGGGATCGAAGCCGGCCGGCATCGCCACCTACACCGACACCGTCACGATATCTCCAAGCTGGGACGCTCCCGCAGGAACACCACTGACGGCATCGATCGTGTATACCGCCGTCATTCCCTGAGGTCTTTCTGAACTCAGAGAAGAAGCCGTTGGGCGCCACATAGTGCCGTCCGTCACACTATTCAGCCGTACGGCGCCTAAGCATTCATCAGATTCCTCTGCTGCCGATACAAGTAGCACACCGTACAGACGCGTGCAGCAACAGGTGCACGGGGGCCCGACTAGCGAGCCCGTCATGAAAGGGGACCGACATGAAGAGGACACTGCTCATCGGCGTCATTGCCGTAGCGCTCGTGCTGGGTGTGGCCGCCTACGCCACGGCCGAGACCGGCACCGTCACTGTGACGGCGACGGTCAACCCGAAGATCACGCTCTCTATAGACGACTCAGCCCTGGCACTGGGCGGGATGGATCCGGACGCTTCGGGGTCCGCGAACGCTGTCCTGACGGTCTCGTCGAACAAAGCGTTCACCATCAACCGCGCGGCTGAAAGCAACTACGTCGAGCCTGCGGGCGCCAGCCCCGCGTCACTTGCGGAGGCGATCGGCCTCTCGATCAGCCCGAGCGGTTGGACCCTGGGCGCATCGAACGCCAAGGGCAAGGACCTGACGTTCACCGACGTGTACAGCTACAGCATTCCGTGGACATCGGAGCCTGGCGACTACTCGGCGGACTTCGTCTACACCGTAGTCCAGCCCTAGCGATACGCTTCAGCAGCCCCACAAAAAGGCCCGTCCGGTTCTCCGGGCGGGCCTCTCGCTCACTCGTGCACCACGTCACCCGGCGGCTCCGTCGCTTCGCCTGATGGTTCGCCCACGTCGTCCAGCTCAACCGGCTCGTGATGCGGCAGACTCTCGATCCACTCCGGAGGTATCGCCGCCTCTTCAGTATCCGTCCGGCCGGCACGCTCTTCAGCAGCCGCCCTTCGGCGGGCAAGACGCGCCTTGCGCTCGGCCGCACGGACGGCCCGACGCCACGACCCGTACATCAGCAGCACTGCTATCGCCGCGATCGCCACGACGGCGAGCCACAGCGGCACGATCCATACACTCCGCTCCTCGATCACCCGCTCGGTGATCTGGGCGCCCTCGAGCGGATACGTCACGGTGAGCTTCGCCACGAAACGACCCAGGGCGGGAAGATCCTCCGCGACTCCTGAGCGCTCGAGGTTCGTCCCCGCATATATGACGGTCTCGGAGGCGACAGAGCTGCTCCAGACCTCCTCATCACCGTTCATCAGCACAAGCGTGCCTTCGACGGTCTTGTCGATGTTGCCGGTGTTACGCATGAGGAACACCCACGGCATCTTGTCGCCCAGCACGAGGCCGCGGGCATCGAAGGTGTCGACCTCCACGCGCTCGACCAGATCACCCTGCACGCGAATCTTGATGCGCGCGCCGAGACGACCCGCGATCTTCGCTGTCGCACCTTCCGGCGTCTCCGACGGGGCAAGCATCTCGAAGAAGAGGAGCAGCTGGTGGTCTCCGGGTGCCGCGTTCTGCGGCACGGTGAATGAGAACTCGACCGGTGCACGCTCACCGGGCTCCAGGGTGATCATCGGCGTGTTCCCGATGGTCTGTGTGGAACTCGGGATCTGCACACTGATCCATGACGCCGGGTTGGTGGAGAAATCGCCAGCTGTCCTGTTCGGAACCTCATAGGTGACCGTACCGGTTGCGTCTACCACCTGGTTCGCCGAGTAGACGAGCACGTCGAGGGTCTCGTCGCCGTCGTTCATGACGACCAGATCTCCGCTACCCTCGCCTCCCGCGGCGACGGAGAACTCGAAAGACCCGGTCGATAGTCCCAGGGTCCGCTCGGCGACCGCGGTTCCGGGCAGAACCGCCACGATGAGCGCGCACGCGAGCAGGACAGCCGCGAAACGCCGTCGAGTCAGCGCTACGTGCATCAGATCCCCACCGAGGCCCTGAACTCCTTCACCTGCCGGCGGGCGACCGGGATCTGAGTCTCATCTCGGTCCATGACGACGACCACGTATGAGCCGTCCACCCGCAGGATCTCCTTCACACGGTTCAAGTTGATCATGAAGCTGCGATGGACGCGATGGAACACATCTTTGGACAGCTTCTGCTCGAGATCGGTGAGCGTGAGGTCCACGAGGTACTGGTTCTCGTAGGTGTGCACGTATGTCGACTTGTTCTTCGCGGAGATGTAGATGATGTCTTCGATATTGAGCAACACCGTCCGGCCGCCCTTGCGGACTGCAAGCTTGCGGAAGTCCCCTTCACCCGCGGGACCGCGTGATGCCATGGCTGGCCTGGGGCGGACGAGACCGTGGATACGAGCTGACAGCTCCATGAGATTGAACGGTTTGGTCACATACTGCTGAACGCCTTGCTTGAAAGCGAGGATCTTCGCGAGGTCTTGCGTCTTCGCGGTCAGCATGATGACGGGGATGTCCGCCGTCGCGGGATTGTTGCGAATCTCCATCAGGGCCATCCAACCGTCGACCCTGGGCATCATGATGTCGAGAAGTACGATGTCGACCGGCTCCCGTTCGAGTACCTCGAGAGCCTCCGCCCCGTCGCCCGCGCTGAGGATGCGAACCCCCTCGGCCTCAAGACCTATGCGGATCATCTCCTGGATGGACACGTCGTCGTCGACGACCAGCACATTGATGGGATCCGACATAGACCCTCCTCAGCTCTCAGACATGCCCGCGAACCGCATTCGACCTTTCATCATTCCTATATACCGAATATCGGACGCAATGTGCCTGGAGTATACCGCACGTCCCGCATATGGCCCTAACGAGGCGTTCCAGAAAGCCACTGGTCGATGGATCGCGCTGCCTGCTTTCCGGCACCCATTGCCAGGATGACCGTGGCCGAACCCGTCACGATGTCGCCACCGGCGAACACCCCGGGCTTGGATGTCGCACCTCCATCGTCGGCGACGACATAGCCCCGACGGGTCAACTCGAGGTCCGGCGTAGTCTGCGTGACCAGAGGGTTCGCGCGCGTTCCGACCGCCACGATGACGGTGTCACATTCGATGACGAACTCGGAGTCCATCACGCACACCGGTGCCCGCCTGCCCGACTCGTCCGGCTCACCGAGCTCCATCCGCGTCGCGTTAAGCCCCGTCACCCAACCATCATGGCCGATGATCTCTGCGGGAGAACACAGCATCTTGAACTGGATGCCCTCCTCGCGTGCATGGTGGACCTCCTCGCGGCGCGCCGGCATCTCTTCCTCGCTGCGCCGATAGACCAGGAAGACCTCCTCGGCGCCAAGGCGCTTGGCGGTACGCGCCGAATCCATCGCCACGTTGCCCCCGCCGATGACAGCCACCTTGTGACCGCGCCACACAGGTGTGTCTGCCTTCGGGAACTCATAGCCGCGCATGAGGTTGACCCGTGTCAGATACTCGTTGGCCGAGTAGACACCGTTGAGGTTCTCGCCCGGGATGCCGAGAAAGACCGGCAGCCCCGCGCCGTTGCCGATGAACACCGCGTCGTAGCCCTGCTCGTCCATCAGTTCGTCAACCGTGTAGGTGGCGCCGATGACCGCATCGGTCACGAACTCCACACCCATGATCGCCAGCATCTCGATCTCGGCCTGCACGATGCTCTTGGGCAAGCGGAACTCGGGGATGCCGTAGGTGAGTACACCGCCGAGCGCATGCAACGACTCGAAGACGGTCACCTCGTGACCGAAGCGACGCAGCTCACCGGCACACGCGAGACCGGCAGGGCCCGAGCCCACCACAGCGACGCGAGCACCGGTCGGCTCGCCGACCTCCGGCTGGCAGCGCTCCTCGAGATCGCACGCGAGATCGAAGTCGCCGAGCCAGCGCTCGAGCCGACCGATAGCGACGGGCTCACCCTTCTTGGCCAGCACACATGCCGCCTCACACTGCTCCTCCTGAGGGCAGACACGCCCACACACAGCAGGAAGCGCATTGCGCTGCTTGAGTACATCGACGCCTTCGCTGTACTCACCGTCGATTATGTGGCGGATGAAAGACTTGATATCGATGTTGACCGGGCACCCGTCGATGCACGTGGGGTTCTTGCACTGCAGGCAGCGGTCCGCCTCGGCCTTCGCCTGCTCCTCGGAGTAGCCCAGGTTGACCTCGTCGAAGTCGCGGGCACGCTCCGTCGCGTCGCGTTCGGGCATCGCCGTACGCGGCCCGCGTGACGGCTTGTGCCGGCGCTTCTCGGCAGCGGTGTCGTCTATGTGTGGCATGAGCACCCCTTCGAGTATTCGCCGTCCGCGAGGCGTTCATCATCGGCGTACACGCGCTGCCGGCTCATGAGTTCCTCGAAGTCCACGAGATGCCCGTCGAAGTCCGGACCGTCCACGCAGCCGAACTTCGTCTCGCCGCCCACGCTGACACGACACGCACCGCACATCCCGGTGCCGTCCACCATGATCGGGTTCAGCGACACGGTGGTAGGCACCGCGTATTCCCGTGTCGTGGAGGCGCAGAACTTCATCATGATCGCCGGACCGATGGCCATAGCGTGATCGATCGCCCCGGCTTCGCACAGTTCCTTCAGAGGCGCTGTGACGAGGTCTTTGCGACCCGCCGAGCCGTCGTCGGTGCACACGATGAGCTCCTTGAGCGGCAGCGCACGAAACTCGTCCTCCAGGATGAGAAGGTCGGCGTTGCGTGCCCCGAGGATCACGGTGACCTCGTTGCCTGCGGCAGCCATCGCCCGCGCGACCGGGTATGCCACGGCCGCACCCACACCTCCGCCGACCACAGCAACACGGCCAAGGTCCGCAGTGTGCGTAGGCACGCCGAGCGGCCCGACGACGTCAGCGAGCGCATCCCCGGCGTCGAGGTGCGCGAGTACGTGCGTCGTCTTGCCAACCCGCATGAAGATGAAGCGGATCCATCCCTCCTCGGCAGACCAGTCGGAGAACGTCAGCGGGATCCGCTCGCCATTCTCGTCGACCCGAAGCATGAGGAACTGGCCCGCTTTCGCCTTGCGGGCTATAGCCGGCGCTTCCACGGTCATCTCGAAGACGGACTCCGAGAGTTGACGTTTCGCAGTGATGGTGAACATGGGCGACCTTCCGGCCGTGGACTACACTTGTTGCGAGCTCGTGCCCGCGATATCCGACCAGTATACTAGCCGTCCGGACCGAGGCAATCAGGAGGCTCCGGTGCACCGAAGGACTACCAGGCTTGCACTCGCTGTCGCGCTGACGGCCATGATGCTCACCGGATGCTCCCCGGTCGGGGATCCGTACGTGAGCAGCAGAACGACGCTCGGCACTGCCGTGACGGTAACCGCCTACGGCGACCGGACCGCTGCGGAACTCGCCGTTGAGCAGGCGTTCGACGCCATGGACGCCATCTCAGCGTCTCTTGACGCCTACACACCTGACACGCCGGTGGCGCGCTTCAACGCCGACCCCGCCAAAGAAACACCTCTCCCCGGCGACGCGCTCGTGATTCTCGACGCGATCGATCGACTCGGAGTGGGCGACGACTTCTCAGTAGCGCTGTTCGGCGTGTCAGCGCTGTATGGTTTCGAATCCGCCGAGACGGTGCCAACTGCCGCTGACCTCTCAGACGCGCTTGCCGAGGCACGCTCGCTCACCCGCAACGGCGACGCTGTCCGATTCGCAGATGTCCGTCGAGAAGATCTGCCTTTGCCGGGACTCGACTTCGGCGGCGCGGCAAAAGGCCTCGGCCTCGATAGCGCGCTCACCGCGCTGACGGACGGCGGAGTCGAGGCAGCGGTCGCCTCGGCAGGGAGCACCACCGTGACGCTGGGAACGAAGCCGGACGGCGAGCCATGGCGGGTCGGAATCGAGGATCCGCGCGACACGGGTCGCGTGATTGCCGTCGTCGAGGCAGAGGTGCCGTGTGCGGTCTCGACCTCTGGCGACTACCAGCGGTACTTCGAACTGGATGGGGTCCGATACCATCACATACTCGACCCCGTGACAGGTATGCCCGCACGGGGACTCCGCTCACTGACGGTGTTCGCTGCTGCAGAGTCACTCAGCGGCCTGGATGCAGACATCCTGTCAACCGCACTTTTCGTGATGGGGCCGGAGGCGGCGGAATCCTACGCCCTCGAACACAACCTGGGGCTGTACATGGTAGACGACGAAGGGCGGGCACTCGTCGTGCCCGCCCCCGAAGACTCAGGTGTGCGCCTCGTGACCGAGGCCGAACCGATCCGTTAGATGTACTGCTTCACCATGCCGTAGATCACGGGAACCTCGACGCTCTCCCCGTTCCAGGCCTTGACCGCAAGCAAGATCTGGTAGATGAAGCCGGCGAGACCCAAGAGCGGGCCGATGATGATGAACGTCGTCACCGCGGTGACCACCCAGATCGCCGCACCCAGAGCGAGGCCCTGGATAGCGTGCTGGCGTAGCCACTTCTCACCCTTGTAGGGATCCATGAGGATGGCGACCAGTGCAACGGGCCAGAAGACGTAACCGAAAGCGGCAAGGATCTTGCTCGTATCGCTCTCGGGTCCGATGCCTCCTGCTACCGGTGCCACAGGCGGAGCCTCAGGAGCGGGGGGTGCACCGTTGAAATCGTCAGACATGCGGATCATCCTCTCCTCGCGTCGGCACACGGCGCTTGCCGGCCGTGCCTCTCGATTGCAGTATACCCGTAGGCCCTGGTAAACTGACCAGGATAGCGCCTTCCAGCGGAGATGTGCCGCCTTGGAGGAGACACACCAGTGATACGTAGACGCGCTCCGTTCATCACCATCATCTTCACGCTCATCGCCACCCTGACCTTGGCACCGCTTGCCTTCGCGGCGACCGAGGCCGAACTGCGCGACCACGAGCAGGCTGCCGAGGACGCCAGGAAGGCGGCCGAGGCAGAAGAAGCGAAAGCTGACCAACTCGCGGGCGAGATCCGTAGTCTCGACAGTCGGATCGACGCCATAGAGGCCGACATCGCCGCACTCGCAGATGACATCGAGGCAGCAACCGCGCGCACCGAGAGGCTCACCACCGAGGTCACTCAGCTCCGGGGCGAGATCTCAGCCAAGGAGAACGAGATCGCCGACACCCAGGCTGAGCTCGAGCACCAACAGGGGCTGCTCGCCGGCCGGATGCAGGAGTCGTACAAGAACGGCGACCTGTTCTATCTGGAGATGCTGTTCAGTGCGAAGAGCATCGAGGACCTCATCGCCCGTACGACGCTCGTACAGCGCGTCATCCGCAACGACCATGAGATCGCCCAGGATCTGAAGGCGACCCAGCAGGCACTGGAAATGGCCAAGGCCGAGCTCGACCGAATGCTCGAAACGGTCAACACGAAGCGGCAGGAGGCCGAGGCTGAGGAGAACCGGCTGAGGACTCTTCGCTCCCAACATGCGAGCAAGCTGGCTGAGCAACAGGGCGTGCAAGACTCCAAGGCCGCGCTCATGGCCGAATCGAAGGAGAACGCCGAGCAACTCCGTCAGCTTGCCGAGCTGGAAGAAGCGGAGTCCGCACGCATCGCCGAGGAGCTCTACGGCACCGGCTCGGGCTACTACTCTGGTGTCATGGCCTGGCCCGTACCCGGCTTCTACCGGGTTTCATCGCCATTCGGCTACCGGATCCATCCGATCCTGGGAACCAGGAAGCTGCACACGGGCATCGATATCGGCCGCAATCTGGACCCCCCCAAGTCGATAGACGGCGCTGCCATCGTGGCCGCGGAGAGCGGCAAGGTCATCTATGCGGCATACCGAAGCGGCTACGGAAACACCGTCATGGTCGACCACGGGAATGGCATCGTGACACTCTACGCCCATCAGCAGACCGGGGGCATCAAGGTGAGTGTCGGCCAGAATGTCGACAAGGGACAGCGCATCGGGACGGTGGGCTCCACCGGACTGTCGACCGGGCCGCATCTGCATTTCGAGGTCCGCGTGAATGGCACCTGCGTCGACCCGATGGAGTACCTGGACTAGCGTTCGCACCGGTACTATCCGGCGTTGTACTCCTGCATCGCTCTGTCCACACCGTACTCCAGCACGTGCAGGACCGCCTGCGCCGCCGTCGGCACCACCGACTCCAGACGCTCCGCAACCTCTCTGCGCATTGGCTCCAGCACGAAATCGGCGGGGTCTTGTCTTCCGGGCGGCCGCCCGATCCCGAGCCTGACGCGGATGTAGTCGCCGCCGAGCTGCTCGTTGACCGAGCGCAGCCCGTTGTGTCCTCCGTGACCCCCGCCGCGCTTCACCCGAACACTCTCCTCGGGCAGGTCGAGGTCATCGTGCACGACGATGACCTCGGCGACAGGAACGTCGTACGCATCCGCAAGTTTGCGGATCGACTTGCCCGAGAGGTTCATGAAGGTCTGCGGCTTGGCGAGGATGAGGTCATCATCACCGAAACGGACGAGGCCGACCTTGGCGCCGGCCTCGTCCTTCCAGTAGCTGACACGCAGGTTCTCGGCCAGAAGATCGATGACCATGAACCCCGCGTTGTGTCTTGTCTGAGCGTACTCCGCCCCGGGGTTGCCGAGGCCGACGACCAATCGCGCCATGTCGCTCGACTACGCCTCTTCTTCCTCGGTCTCGCCGATCTCGGGCACCTCGACAACTTCCTCGAGTGCGCCCTCTTCCACTTCCTCTTCCTCAACGGAGGGAGCGGTAACGGCACACAGGATGAGATCCGGGTCGGTCACGATGGTGACACCCGCCGGTGGAACGATGTCGCGAACATGCAGTGAGCCCCCGACTTCGAGCGCGGTGACATCAACTTCGATGTGCTCGGGCAGGTCCTTCGGCAATGCCTCGATGTGCAGCTCGCGGAGTTCGTGCAGGAGCACGCCACCGGTGCGCTCACCTTCCGAGGAGCCGGTGAAGGCGATCGGGATGACGGTGCTGATGGCCTTGCCCATGCGCACTGCCCAGAAATCGATATGCTGCGCGACGCCCTTCACGACATCGGTCTGCACCTGCTTGATGATGACGTCGAACGGTGTGTCCTGGCCCTCAACGACGAGCTTGATGAGAGTCGAGCCTACGGCAGCGCGGTGCATGAGCCGCTCGAACTCACCACGGTCGACCTCAAGGGGCATCGCATCGACTTCGGCGCCGTAAACGACGGCGGGCAGCTTGCCTTCGCCCGCCAGAACGCGGCTCGCCTTGCCGATGATGACGCGGGGCTTCGCGTTCAACTTGATGCTGGTGGTACTCATTGTGTGGTTCCCTCCTGGTATGGCGTCACCCTGCGTACCGCAAGGGCTACGGGCCTGCTTACAGTCGGTATCTGACCGGCCTCCTACAGCTGGAAATCCGGATCGAACAGCTCTGATACGGACTCGTCATTGTAGACGTTCTGAATCGCATGCGCGAACAGGGGTGCAACGCTCAGCACGTGGATCTTGCCTCCCCGACGGTCTTCCGGCACAGGAAGCGTGTTCGTGACGATGACCTCAGCGATGGGAGCCGATTCGATCCGATCGAAGGCCGGACCCGAGAAGATTCCGTGCGTCGCCGCGACATACACCTTCTTCGCACCCGCGTTCACGAGCGCCTTGGCGCCCTCGGTGATCGAGCCTGCGGTGTCGATCATATCGTCGGCCACGATGCAGGTACGACCGTCGACCTCGCCGATGACGTGCGTGATCTCGGCAACATTGTGCTCCGGGCGGCCCTTGTGCATGATCGCCAGAGTCGCGCCGAGCATGTCGGCGAGCTTCTTCGCCGCCTTCACGCGACCGACGTCAGGAGATACGACCGTCAGATCTTCGATCTTGAGGCTCTCGAAGTAGTCAGCAAGGATCGGCAGAGCTGTCAGGTGGTTGACCGGCTGGTTGAAGAAGCCCTGAATCTGACCCTGGTGTAGGTCCATCGCGATCACGCGCTCGGCCCCGGCCACTGTCAGAAGATCCGCCACGAGCTTGGCTGTGATCGGCTCGCGCGCAGCCGACTTCTTGTCCTGGCGCGCATAGCCGTAGTGTGAGATCACCGCAGTGATGCTGCGCGCGCTCGCCCGCTTGGCAGCATCGATCATGATGAGCAGCTCCATGAGCGACGCATTGACCGGATTGCAGATCGACTGGACAAGGAAGACATCCGCGCCTCGGACGCTCTCCAGGTAGCGAACGTAGATCTCGCCGTTCGCGAACTTGCTCAACTTGATGTTGCCGAGTTCGATGCCGAGGTGCTTGGCGATTCCCTCGGACAGTTCACGATTGTGTGACCCCGCGAACACCATCATGCGTTTGCCGCTCGCCATGCTCGTCATTGCTCCTTCGAATCGTCATTCATCTTGCGCCCGGCGCGTCGTTTGCGAGCCCAACCCTCAACGGCTCGTTGCTCGCTCCGCTCGATGCCGAGCGCCTCGGCGGGAACGTCCCTCGTGATCGCGCTGCCCGCCGCCGTCACAGCACCCTCGCCGATCGTGACCGGCGCGACCAACATCGTGTCTGAGCCTATGAAGGCCCCGTCCCCGATGACCGTCGAATGCTTGTGCGCCCCGTCGTAGTTACAGGTTATCGTACCCGCACCCACATTGACCCCGACACCTATCGTGGTATCGCCGATGTAGGACAGATGCGGTACCTTCGATCCCTCTCCAACCACTGAGTTCTTGAGCTCGACACTCGTACCGGCCTTGGCATTGTCCCGAAGAATGGTGCCCGGACGCAGATACGCGCGCGGACCGACGGTTGCCCCGTTGCCAACCTCAGAACTGACCAGGATCGACGAGTCGACCGTCGACCCGTTGCCTACGCGCGAGTCTTTCAATCGCGAGTCCGGACCTATGACACAGTCCTCACCCACGCTCGTCTCGCCGAGAAGGAACGTCATCGGCTCCAGCACGGTGTCTCGACCAACGCTGACACCAGGCGCTATCCATACCAGCTCCGGGTCCGTCATGGTCACTCCCGCGAGCATGTGCGCCTGATTGATGCGCTGCTGGAGCACCTTCGCCGCTTCGGCGAGCTGCACACGGCTATTCACACCGAGGGTCTCTTCGGGCTGGTCGGTGGTGACGTCCGCGACTCGAAGTCCCTCGGAGCGGAACACGCTGATCATATCGGTCAGGTAGAACTCACCCTGGGCGTTCTCGTTGCGCAACCGGTCGAGATGCTCGAACAACAGTGCCGAATCGAAGCAGTACGTCCCTGTGTTCACCTCATCGATGGCGCGCTGTTCGGCCGAGAGATCCTTGTCTTCCACGATGCCGAGCAGGCCGCCGTCCGCATCGCGCACGATGCGACCGTAGCCCGAAGGGTCGGGAAGCGTGGTGGTGAGTACGCAAGCCGCCGCCCCGGTTCGCTCCCGCACACTCACGAGTCGCTCGATCGTCTCGGCACGTAGAAGTGGAGAGTCTCCGGAGAGTACGACGAGCGAGCCCTCATGATCGGAGAGAGCTTCCTCGGCACACATCACGGCGTGACCGGTGCCGAGCTGCTGCTCCTGGAGCACCGTCGGAGTGTCGCCGAGCAGAGATTCGACGAGGGACGCCCCGTGGCCCGTGACCGCGATAATGCGGTCACAGCCTGCATCACGGGCAGCATCGACGACATAGCTCACCATCGGCACACCCAAGATCTCGTGCGCCACTTTGGGGAGCTTGGACTTCATGCGGGTACCCTCGCCTGCTGCGAGGATCAAAGCTGCCGCGCCCATCGGTCCCTTCCGCTCAGTACGGGACCTTCGGGTCCCGGTCGAATCGTGGCTGGGGCGGTAGGATTCGAACCTACGAATAGAGGATCCAAAGTCCCCTGCCTTGCCGCTTGGCTACGCCCCAATGCTCGCGTTCGAGGCACGACGAAAGTACCCGAACATCACGGGCGAGCGGGCGAATTGTACCACAGACGGAGCGCCGCGCGTGGAGCCACAGCCGTGGAGACGAGCGGGCTAGGCTTCCATCTGAGCTGCCTCGGAGAACGCATCGAGACCGCCCTCGGCCTCGAACTCCTCAAGGACCGCGCCCTGGATCATGTTGCGCGCCTCAGTGTTGATCGGATGGCAGATATCGCGGAACTCACCGTTAGGGAGTTTCCGCGATGGCATGGCCACGAACAGACCCTTGTCGCCGTTGACGACCCGGAGGTCATGTACTACGAAAACGTCGTCGATAACGATACTTGCGATCGCGCACACCTTGTTCATTGCAACGGGGCGCAATGTGACCTTCGTGATATCCATTCTTCCCCCCACGGGTCTGCTCGTCGGTTCTTTCTTCGACGGAGGGTTCCGTTTCCCTGCTACCGAAGGGAGAAGTCGGCCGCGGGGCCTGCTGTCTGCTATGAGACGATTCTAGCGCCCATCGGGCTCGTGCGCGTAGCGCAAGCCCACCAGCCACCGTCAGACGCCTTCCGGGCGATACGTTGCGCCACGGTCGCATCCGAGCATATCGCGAACACCGTCGACCCACTCCCGGCCATCTCGGCACCCATGACGCCGGGTTCGGCCCGCAGGAATGCGAGCGCGTCTCCTACCGACGGGACCAGACCGGTCGATGCTTCCGTGAGACTGTCGAACAACACGCTCCCCAGCAGCCCGCGCTCACCTGTCTCAAGAGCTGCGATCATGGGCTCCACCGGCGGTACCGGCTTCTGCAGCAGACGATCGAACGCGGCGTACGCCGCTACGGTGGGAACCGGCTCCCCCGGGTTCACGACCACGATATCGAGTCCGGGATCGGGAAGACTACGTGCGAAGTCATCCCCTCTGCCGAGGAACAGCGCCGTCCCGCCGACGAGGAAGAATGCCACATCTGCGCCCACCGCCCGCGCGACCTCGACAACCTCGGCACTTGTCACAGGAACGTCCCACAACGCGCACAGCGCCACCATGGCCGCAGCGGCATCGGAACTGCCTCCGCCCAATCCGCCGGCAGCCGGGATTCTCTTGCGCACACGGAATGCGCCACGAAGCTGCCTGCCGAGCCTCTCAGCAAGTGCCGCCGAGACCACGGAGACAAGGTCCTCGCCCTGCGCGATGCCCATGTCGGGTTCGTAGCTGACCGAGAAAGGCGCGTCCGGATCGTAACTGACCTCATCGGCCAGCTCCAACGCCTGAAAGACGGTGACCAGGTCGTGGTAGCCGTCCGAACGTCTAGGACCCACAGCGAGATAGAGATTGACCTTTGCCGGTGCCAGAAGCTCCATACGTCCCCCGGATACGCGACACGCGGGGCATGGCCGCCCCGCGCGTGTGTTGCGATACAGTCGTTCGCTTCTCTAATTCAGCCAGGGGAAGAGACCCTCGCCGGTCTCGGGGTGCGTAAGCTCCACCGTGCCCGTAAGGATATCCACGTAGCTGTATGAGACCCGGGCGGTCCGCCCGCGCTTCTCATCGATCTTGAGGACGAAGAGACTCGGATGAGTCTGCTCCAAAACGCCCTCACGCTCCAGGATCTTCGATCGGCCCATGTTGGCCTTCAGACGCATCCGGCTACCCATCAGACCTTCAAGGTCACTGCGGATACGGCCAACCACTTCCACTTGCTTGGTAGTTTCCATGCAACTCCTCCTCGAACCTGGTGAGTATACAGTATGGACCCGAAAAACACAAGGTCAGAGCCCCTGTGCATGCATTTCCAGGCCGAGACGGACATAGTCGGCGACGGTCAGCGTCTCCGCTCTGACCCCGCCATCGACGCCTGCGGCGTCAAGTATTCCGTCGACGTCAGCCCCTGCCCCCAACGCCCCCCGCAGCGAGTTTCGAATCGTCTTTCGCCTGTGGGCGAACGCCGCGTCTGCAGCCCGCGATGCGGCAGCCACGATCTCTGGTGGCCCAGGGCTATCGACGCGCTCCAGACGGATGACCGCTGAATCCACCCGAGGCGGAGGCAAGAAGCACGACCTCGGCACTGCGAATCGCTCGCTCACCTTCGCTCGCAAGCCAAGCTTGACCGTGTACGCTCCATACGCCTTGGTGCTTGGCTGCGCCGCGATGCGGTCAGCCACCTCAGCTTGCACCATCACCGTTGCCGACCGAAGGGCAGTCATCCCCTCGAAGAACCGCAGTATGACCGTAGCGGCGACCGCGTAGGGTAGATTCGCGACCATACTGCCTGGCAACACGCCCCGTTCGTCTGCCAACATATCAAACGGCACTGACACGGCATCGGCATGCACGACAGTGAGTCCGTGACACTGCGCGGTCGTCTCGGCGAGAACAGGCAGCAGCGTGCCATCGCGCTCCACGGTCACGACACTGCCGGCGACATCGCACAGCGCCAGAGTCAGCGTCCCGATTCCCGGGCCGATCTCCAGCACGCCGTCGCCCTTGTCGACACGCGCAAGCTGGATGATGCGCTTGATCACGTTGTCGTCGATGAGGAAGTGCTGCCCGAGAGACTTCTTGGTGTACAGCCCGTGACGCTGCAGAACAGCCAACGTGGCCGAAGGGCTGGCCAGCGGCGACCCCGTCATGTGACTCCTTCTAGGGGAGGATAGTGATGCTGACGGTACGCCGCCCCCAGGCAAGCGCGGCCTGGAGAGCGGTGGCGTCTCCGCCAGCCCAGTAGCATACGTCGATCCGGTTGCCCTTGATGGCACCGCCCGTGTCCGCAGCGACAGCATACCCGTAGCCGGGTACGTATACCTTCGTGCCGAGCGGGATGACTGATGGATCGACCGCGACGATGCCCCAGCCTTCCGGGATCTTGTAATACCGGATGCGGTTGTTGATTACCGAGATACCGCCGCACCCGGCATCCCACGGTGTATACGCAGTCGCTGTGACCGTCAGACGGTTCCCCTCAGTAGGGGCAGGCTTCGACGACGTTGCGCCTCGTGAGACCGGGATGTTCTGAGCCACTCGCATCGTTCCAGAAGCGATGATCTCGTCGACGGGCTCGCTGAGGATGATCTCCTCCTTGAGGGTCCGGGCTCCTTCCTCGCCGCCCACGACGACGACCTCATAGACCCGAATCGCCTTGCCAGCGACACCTTCACGGATCACACGACGCGAACCGATGGCCAGCTTCGAATCGTTCTCGACCTGCGTGCCGTAGTCGATCGGGACTTCCTCCTGGACGATCCGGAGGAACACGTCAGTGGCGATGATCGTCATGTCCGGGGAAAGCACCGTGTCCACCGTAGGTGACACTCTCAAGCCGAGCGAAGGGTCGAGTCCTGCGGCGACCAGCGCATCAGCCACGGTCGAGCCGATGACCCTCAATTCTGTGATGTCGCCACCGAAGTCGATCTTGACCGGGATCGCATGGCGTACGATGACCGTTGCCGCATCTACGAGGGGCTCACCAAGGGCAGGACTCACGACATCGCCCTCGGCGAGGTCGATGCCGACCTCGTCAAGCAGCGAGCCGACCGTGTCGGCCTGCGTCTTGTAGTAAGCAGCGTTCCCGTCAACAACAACGGTGACGCCTTTGTGAGCCCAGACGAATCCGGAGACGATGAGTGGAACCACTAGTGCTGCGACTAATGCTGGGACGATGTAGTGGGTCTTCAGGAGTCGGGCCGGGAATGCCGGCTTCCTCATAAAGCCCTTTCAAGTCGGTAACGGTTCAATAACGTCAGACTTGAAGTATACCTGACATGCATCGGGCCCAACAACGTCGCGGGCCGCTCAGGAACCCTCATCCGACGGGCGGTCGGATTCCAGTCGAAAGCGGCCGGCGGCATCCTCGGCGATCGCGTGTCCGAGCGAGCGCGCCTCGGCAAGTGCATCCGGGTGACGACCGACGTCGCTCGGCGAATCGACCGCTTCGACCTTCACTTCGCCGACATAGTCGATGCCGAGAACCGCAAAGATGCTCTTTGTCGTGTACTGTGCCGCAACGAACCCGTACGGGTCCCCGCCGCCACGGACGACTACGTAGCCCCCCGGTCGTCTCCGGGGCAGTGGGAGCTTGAGCACGTGCGTACGCGCCCAGTACGGCTGCATACGGTCGTAGAGGATCTTGAGGACCGACGGTACTGTTGCGAAGAACACAGGGCTCCCCACGATGAGAGCGTCGGCGGAGTCGATCAACTCGTAGATCTCGCGCATGCCATCACGAATGACACACTCACCGGTCAGCGAGCAGGCGTTGCAGCCCCGGCATGGGTGGATGTCGGCCTCGGCGACCACCAGCTTCTGGACACGCGCGCCGGCGTCTTGCGCCCCTGCAAGCGCGGCATCGAGCATCTGCTCGCTGTTGCCGTGCCGCCGGGGACTGCCCGCTATGCCGAGTACGAACGGCACGCCTGTCATCGCACACCTCCGAACACCTTGCGCGCGTTCGCGAGGGCCGCGGCCGCCAGGTCTCTGGGCTCCACGCCCTTGACCTCGGCTAGACGCGCCGCAGTCAGAACGGTGAGCGCAGGCTCGTTCGTGCGGCCGCGATATGGCTCTGGGGCAAGGAATGGACTATCGGTCTCCACGAGCAGCCGGTCGAGAGGGACAAGCTTCGCCGCCTCGCGGATCGCCTCGGACTTCTTGAATGTCGCCGGACCCGCGAAGGAGATATGGCAGCCGAGTTCGAGGAAGCGGCGGGCGAGCTCCGGACCTTCGGTGAAACAGTGGATAACACAACCGACATCAGGGATGCCGACCTCCTGGAGGATCTCGATGCCCTCCTCGTGCGCCTCACGCAGATGGATGACAGCAGCCAGTCCGGCGGTCCGGGCGAATTCGAGACACTCGCGGAAGACCCGACGCTGCTCGTCTCTGGGTGAGTGGTCGTAGTGGAAGTCGAGCCCCATCTCCCCGATCGCGCCGACCGCGGAACAGCTCGACAGGACCCTCAGCCGTCCCATCGCGGACCAATCGAAGTCCTTGGCGTTGTGCGGGTGCGCGCCCACGACTATGCGGATCTCGGGCACGGCTCGATCGCTACCCCTGGTCTCGAGGAGCTCGGCAGCCTGTGCTCGCCAGATCTTGTGTGAGTCGAACGTCCGCGATGCGTCCTCCGTCACATCAGCGACGGTCACCACGAGCGCGAGACCGACCTCAGCGGCCTCCGCCAAAGCACCCACGGGGTCGTCCAGCATGTCGAGATGCGCGTGTGCATCGGCGCACAGGGCACCCAGATCGGGGAGAGAGAGCATGTGTGCGGCCATGGCGGCTCCGGGTCACTAGTCCTCGTAGATGCGAGGGAACAGCGGATCACCCTTGCTGACCGGCGACCCTGCGGGCAGCTGACCCCACACCGCTGACGACGCAATATCGGTGGTGGCGATGATGTCGCCGAGACCGAGACGCGTCCACACCTCGGCAGAGGTGTTCGGCATCACCGGAGCCGTGAACAACGCCGCGATCCGCACCGCCTCGAGCGCGTTGTATATGACGGCAGCCAGGCGTCCTGCCGTGTCCTCGCTCTTCGCGAGGTTCCACGGCGCCTGATTCTCGATGTAGCGGTTCGCGTCCTTGATCAGGTCCCATGCAGCCTCAAGCGCGCCGATGTAGTCGAGGCGAGCCATCGCAGCCTCGTACTTCTCGGGCAGGAATCCCGCAAAAGCCTTCAGTGTCGCGTCTTCGTCCGTCTCAGCCTCATCGGCGGGCACCTCGGGAACGACGCCATCGAAGTACTTGCCCACCATGTTGAACAGACGCGAGCACAGGTTGCCCCAGTCGTTGGCAAGGTCGCCGTTGTAGCGCTGCACCATCGACTCCATGGAGATGGAGCCGTCCTGGCCGAAAGTCACGTCGCGCAGGAAGTAGTAGCGATACGCATCTACGCCGAAGCGCTCCACGAGCGACGCCGGGGTCTGCGCATTGCCCTTGGACTTACTCATCTTCTCGCCCTTGGTGAGCAGGAAGCCGTGAGCGAAGACACTCTTGGGCGGCTCAACACCCGCCGCCATCAGCATCGCCGGCCAGATCACGCAGTGGAACCTGATGATGTCCTTGCCGACGAAGTTGTAGTCCGCCGGCCAGTAGCGCTCGAACTTCGCCTTCTCGGCGGGGTCGTCACTGCCGTAGCCGATGGCGGTGATGTAGTTGAGCAGCGCATCGATCCACACGTACGTGACGTGATTCTCTGCAAACGGGAGTGGCACGCCCCAGGTGAAGTTGGTCCGCGAGATGGACAGGTCTTTGAGTCCCTGGTTCACGAATGAGATGACCTCGTTGCGGCGCGTCTCCGGCTGGATGAAGTCCGGGTGGGCCTCATAGAAGTCCAGAAGCGGCTGACCGAACTCGGAGAGCTTGAAGAACCAGTTGTCCTCGCGCAGGAACTCGACATCCCGACCGCACTGCGGACACTTGCCATCCTCGAGCTGCTCCTCGGTCCAGAAGGTCTCGTCGGGCACGCAGTACCAGCCCTCGTAGTGGCCACGGTACAGATAGCCGCGGTCGTGAAGCGATGTCCAGAACGCTTGCACGCCGCGCTTGTGGCGCTCCTCGGTCGTGCGGATGAAGTCGTCATTGGAGATGTCGAGCATCTCCCATGCAGCCTTGAACTTGGGCGCGATCGCGTCGACCCAGGACTGCGGGTCCATGCCGTTCTCCTCGGCAGCCTGTGCGATCTTCTGGCCGTGCTCATCCAGACCGGTGAGGAACATGACGTCGTATCCGGTCATGCGGCGGTAGCGCGCCAGAGCATCAGCCGCTATCGTCGTGTACGCAGTTCCCAGGTGGGGTTCCGCATTCACGTAGTAGATCGGCGTTGTGACATAGAACGTCCGGTCACTCATCGGTTACACGGCTCCAAACGTGGGCATTTATGGAAGTACCGAAACCATTTCGGGGTACTCATGATAGCGCACGAGCGACGGCACGTAAGCGTCATGGGAGAGGTAGGGGCATATGAGCGACACAGGGATCGTGCGTCGAGTGGATGATCTGGGGCGGATCGTGATTCCGATGGAGCTCCGCCGCACACTCGGCATCAATGTGAAGGACCCGCTATCTATCTCGGTCGAGGGCGAGCGGATAATCCTCGAGAAGTATCGCGATGCATGCGCACTCTGCGGCAGCCAGGAAGACATCTCGCGGGTGAAGGGTCGTGCGGTGTGCGCTGCGTGCATCAAGGAGATCAAGAAACGCTAGCGCCCGAGGGCGATCCGATAGACCTCGTTGCGGGCAACACCGGTCTGTTCTGCAACGCGTCGCACCGCGTCTTTTCGTGACGCGCCGCCAACGACGAGCGCTTCGACGCGCGTCCGGATAGCATCCTCATCAAGCTGCGCCGGCTCCTCCACAGGCGGGCCGACCAACAGCACCACCTCGCCCTTGAGCTCGCGCTCCGCGACCAGCGCGGCAAGCTCGCCCGTCTCGGCCCGAACGACCTCCTCGTAGAGCTTCGTCAGCTCCCGCGCCATCGCCGCCCGGCGCCCCGGATACACACGGGCCATGTCGACCAGAGTCGCGTGGGTGCGCCTGGGCGACTCGTAGAACACCAGCGTGGCATCGAGGGCCGCAAGCTTCTCAAGCGCCCGGGTGCGCTCCCCTGCCTTCCTCGGCAGAAAACCACCGAAGTAGAACGCGAACGTGGGCAGCCCGCTCGCCACAAGTGCGGTGATGATTGCCGAGGCGCCAGGAAGCACCTCCACCTTCAGTCCGGCATCCAGGCATGCGTCGACCAGATGTGCGCCGGGATCCGAGATGCCGGGCGTGCCCGCATCCGAGACGAGCGCGACGCGTTCACCCGCCTCGACGCGAGCGACGACGGCCGGTGTCCGGGCATCAAGGTTCTTCGCGTGATAGGGCTCGAGCGGCGTGTGGATGTCGTAGCGCGCGAGGAGTTTGCGTGTGACCCGTGTGTCCTCGGCCTCGATGACGTCGGCGGATCGAAGCGCCTCCAGCACGCGCAGCGTCACATCGCCGAGATTGCCGATGGGTGTCGCGCAGACGACGAGTGAACCCGACTCAGACATCGATCACCTCCGCGACCGAGGGATGCAACAGCCGGTAGTAGTACGTCCAGGCGGCGGTGTCGAACAACGCGTACGGGCCGAGAAACACCGCGCCAGGCACGAGTATCCACTGCCATGCGAGACCGGGCGTGATAAGCGTCGCGCCGGTGACGTCGAACAGATCCAGCGACATGATGAGGGGGATCAACACGAGCGTTGCCAAGTACGAGGTCACGAAGAGAGCCGCCCCGACCGACAGCGTGCGCAGAAACGCTCCGGCCAGGTCCGACACTGCTGCATGCACCGCTTCCATCGGGCGCTCGCCGCCAAGTACTGCATGCCGCAGCGCAAGGTCGCGCCACGCCCAGATGACGATCGCGAGGATGACAGCGAAGCCCGAGTAGATGCCTGCGGTGAGGAAGTCGAGCAACGCGGCGGCCAGATCAGCCGCACCGCCCGCGTCCACAGCCGCCGCGGCCAGCGCAACCAGCGTCACGAGCGGTGCGAGCGCCGGCACCACCGTGAGCACGTCCACCGCCACAACCCGTCGCCACACGCGCCGGCCGTCACGCCAGACATCGCCGGCGGTCAGGTGACGTCCCTGCAGCGGCGCGTCGGAGGCCAACACGAGCGCACCGGTGGCAAGCTCGGAAAGCAGCCAGGAACCGACGATCGCCACAGTGACGCCCGCGACGATCGCTGCTGCGACGCCGGGTGAGGCGCTCAGCCACTCGCGGAGTGCGCCGTTCGAGGCGAACAGCTCACCGTTCGTCTCGACGTGCACTACTGCGATCTGCGCGGATCCGAGCATCACAAGGATGCCCGTTGGCCAGAATCGGGCCGATTGGCGCATGAAACGAAACGCCGAAGAAAGGGTGATCCACAGGCTCACGCGTCAGGCCTCCGGTCCGTCCCCGGATGTCGAGATCGCGGGGGGCGCCGTCGACGCCGGAGGCGGCGGCATGTAGCCCTGCCCGACTCCCGGCTTCGGCACCTCGGCCACAACCTCAGCGCCTGTCATGCGACGGAAGAACACGGTCCAACTCGCCGAGTAGAAGGTGTTGTAGATGGCTCCGGGAACCATCAGCGCCAGCACGAACAGTAGGGCGACAAGGACAGCCGCAAGTTCCGCCCCCGCCACGAACAACAGGAACGCGGGCGCCATGACCACGATGCTCAAAACGACCGTCACGGCCGAGTACGCGAGCTGCGGGAGCAACATCACGAGCCACATCACGGCAGCGGTCCGCTTGACACGCAGATCATCCCAGCCCTGCCGGATGGCCTTGCCGAAGGACATGTCATGCAGCACGCCGTAGCGCACGGCAAGCTCACCGATCACGCTGATCGCGAAACTCAGCACCGTGATCAAGATGACGAACACCGGGAGCAGGCAGCACATCGCGCCACCAAAACCGAGGCCGGTCACCGCCGACGCTGACTCGATACCCAGAGCAAGTCCAAGCCCGGCACCGAAGAGCATGAGAACCATCAGGACGACGACGAGCACGAGCGGCAGACCCAGCAGGAATCCGATCATGAACGTGCGGCCCCAATACCGGAAGCCGGCAGCCCACCCATCGCGGACCTTGAACGAGCGACCCTCTTCGATCTCGTTCACCAGATGCGCAAGGCCACCGCGTGCAGCGATCCCGAGAACGAACAGCACGACTCCGAACACGAAAAGCGCGACGCCCAAGACGATCAGCAGTCCGATATTCTGCTCCAGCCACGTGCCGAACGGAGCGATATCCGCGCTACTCGAACTCTCCTGCCAGCGAAACGTGTTCGAAGTGCTGCTCGTGCCTGACGACACCACGGCGAAGAAGCCGAGGATCCACAGCGACTTGTTGCGCCATGTGACATCCCAGGCCTTCTTGAGGATCCCGAAGTAGTCCATAGCTCTCCCTCCGTCGAGCCGGTCCTACTCGATGGTCTTGAGTTCATACTCCCGCGAGCCAAGACCGAGCGACTCGGCATGCGACATCGCGCATGTGCCGTCCACACCGCTCACCGCGGTGAACTTGTCATCGCCCTCCGAGAGCCCCTCACCGCGGGAGCCGGGAAGCCCGGCGGCCGCGTTCACCAGGTCGTATGCCGCCTGGTCGATGGCGACGATATCGGTGGATGCCAGTACACCGATGTCTGCGACGATGGGTGCGTCCGAGAAGTTCCAACAGTCACAGTCCGGCGATATCGAGGTAAGGAACGACAGGTAGAGTACCTTGCCGTCCTTGCCCGCAAGCGCACCGGCTGCGTGCTCCGCGATCTTCTCCTGCAGCGCCGCAGCATCCGTCTTCCACTGGGTAGCGATCGCACCGTACGGGCATGCCGCTACGCATTCGCCACAGCCGTAGCAGACAGCGTAGTCGACCTCGGCGACACGGTCAGGGCCGATCGCGATCGCGCCGACCGGGCACCACTGCACGCATCGAGCACACGCAGTGCACTCCGCAGCGGTGACCTCGGGGCGGAAATCGGCATGCATCCGCTGCTTGGCCGAGCGACACCCAAGGCCCATACCGACATTTTTCAGCGCACCGCCGAAACCGGTGGCCTCGTGGCCCTTGACGTGGGTCACGACCACCATCGCATCAGCATGCACGGCAGCGGCGCCGATGCGAACGCTGTCGAAATGCTTCCCGGCGACGGGTACGTCGACAGCTTCTCGGCCATCAAGCCCGTCCGCGATGATGAGTGGCGCCTCTACCGTGGCGTAGGAGAACCCGTTGTGCAGCGCGCACTCGAGGTGGTCGACGGCATTGAAACGCTGCCCCCTGTACAGGGTGTTCGCGTCGGTCAGGAACGGTCGGCCACCGGCGAGTTTGACGCGTCGAACGACCTCACGCAGGTGGATCGGCTGGACGAAGCCCGTGTTGCCCTCCTCGCCGAAATGCAGCTTGATCGCCACCAGGTCCTTGTCGAATATGGCGTCTTTAAGACCAGCCCGGTCGAGCAGGTCCCCCGCACGCTTCACAAGACTTCGCTTCATCTTCGAGCGCATGGGGGCGAAGTAGACAACGGGCTTGTGACCATCTGTCATCGGTGCAGTCCCTCCCGGGCGTCGTGTTCGTCGAATGCGAGCGCAGCCGCGCCAAGCACGCCCGCGTCGTTCCCGAGTTCCGCCTGTACGACGCTCACGTCTTTGCGTCCGGCGAGCGCCTCTGCCGAGATCACCTCGGCGGCCCTCTCCACGAGGAAGCCGCACGACTCGCCGATACCACCGCCGACGACGACGAGCTTGGGATTCAGCAAGTTGACGATGCCGACGAGTGCTTCGCCGAGAACATCGCCTGCTTCAAGCAGGATGCCGCGCGCTATCTCATCACCAGCGAGCGCCGCCTTGATGACATCCTCAGCGGTAACAGCTTCGGGATCGCCACCCGCCATGTCACGGATCGCCTGTCCACGGTACTCGCGCGCCGCTTCGCGACCTCTGGCCGCGATGGGCGGGCGTCCGAGATACGACTCGATGTGGCCTTTGCCGCCGCACGGACAGGGTGCACCATCCAGCCGGATGACCATGTGCCCGATCTCGCCACCGAGCCCGCGCGAACCCCGGTACGGTTCACCGTCAAGAAAGAGCAGTCCGCCGACGCCGGTGCCAAGTGTGATCATCACGAAATCGCGTACGCCCTTGCCGGCACCGAACCGGCTCTCGCCGATTCCGGCGCAGTTGCCGTCGTTGTCGATGGTGACGTCATGCCGGATACGCGACATCACGAGCGAGCGCACATCGATACCGGCGAGGGGGAGGTTGGTACAGAACTCGACCGACTGCTTGAGGAAATCCACCTGCGCGGGGAGGCCGATACCGACTCCGGCGAGTTCGGCCGGGTGTGTCGCACCCATGACTTCGCCGACCAGATCCACGATCGTGTCGATGATGCCGAACGGTCCGGTCTTGGGCGTGAGAGTCCGGGCTTCCTTGAGCATGCGTCCCTTGCGCTCGACGAGACCGGCAGCGATCCGGGTGCCGCCGACGTCGACGCCTATGGCGTACGTCGTACGCATGACACCTCCCAGTCATCGATCGAATAGCGCGGGCACCACCGATGATATCAGTAGTCCCAGATGATTCCCCGATTCTTGATGATGCCCATTTGCTGCATGCGATCGAGCATGCGCTTCTCGGTCACGCCGAAAAGACGGGCGAGATAGCGGTAGTCGTTGAACCACTTCTGCGCCTGATCACGTATGAGGAACTCGGGGGTCTCTATCTCCTCCGCGACGATGTCAGCCTCACGGTGATCGTAGGCATTCATCTTGGGGTACTTCTCGTTGGAATCACCCAGCATGATGAGCAGATGGCCGATGACGTGGCCGAGACCCGCCCTCTGCGTCTCGGGCTCCTTCGCGGAGTTGACGAGCACGCTGGGCATGCCGTCTTCGTAAACGAGCGCAGCCGTGAACCACAGGGGCATCTCCAGGCGCATCACCGGGACGGCGAGATGCGACGCGATGTCCTCGATCGGCACCGGCGGTTCTGCGATGCCCGCTTGCTTGACCGCATCCTCGGCCAGCGAGCGGTAGTATGCGTCTGTGTGGAGCGAGACACACCTCCAGAGTCAACCGTTCATACCCCTAGGATAGAGGTACCATGTAAGTATCGGCTTGAGGAAGGCGTAAGGTTGAGCGCCTTATCCGCTGTGCCGATATCTTCCTGAGGTGAACACGCTGGGATTGCGGGAGGAGTGACGGTGGACAGCCGACTCGGCAGGGGTGACGCCCAGACGCACGCCGAGGAGACTCTGCGTCTGCTGGCAGGTGCCGCGAACGCCGTACGCCTGTACCCGGAGTCCAGCCCCTTGCGTGAAGCCGCGATCACCCGGTTCACTGAAGCCAGTGCCGCCCTTGCAGTCCACGGCCCACTGCAGTTCGTGGTGGACCGCGGCCGCTTCATCATCGAGGGGACTCCGATCGGTGCAGCATACCCACAGGTCGGAGCACTTGCCGAGGCGCTACATGCGCTGCAAGTCGGCCAGCTCATCATTGCACCGGGGATCACCGCTTCAGAGGTCGCGAGCTTCCTTCAAATGCTCGGCATGGAGGCCCGTGCCGTGCGCGCGTCAGGCGGAGCTCGGGACGCGCTCGTCCGCGCCGGAGTCAGCAATCTGGCCCTCGTCGAAGTCTCTCTTCGCGCCTCAACGGAAGAGGGCATCATGGGCGTGGATCTCACCGCAGCTCCTATCGAGGACATCGCCGCCGAGTTGCCCGCTATAGCTCACGAGTGGCTATCCTCGCTTCAACAGGGCGATGGCCGAGACGACATGGCAGCCGCGATCGACCGAATGGAAGCGGCCGCGCGCGACCTTGCCGCCCAGAGGGTCTCCGAGGCACTGCTGCGCCTCGACGAGGCAACCAGGACCAACATCATCACCGCAGCGATGCAGGCCGATCATTCCGGACAGAAGATGGACGGCATGCTGCGCGTTGTCGCGAAGATGAATCCGGCCGCATTGGCTCGCCTGCTGAAGCTGGTAGCGACCAAGACGGGACAGGAACCGAATGCGCTCGCCGGCATGATCGAGCTGCCGCCTGAGGTCCTCAAGGAGCTCCAAGTCCTACTATCGCCGTCCCCCCAGACCGAGGTACAACGCGGTGTGCCGGCCGACCCTGGCATCGAGTCGATGGCGCAGGACATGTCCGAGGCACAGGAGCAGGACGCCGAGAGGATCGAGCACCTGGTCGACTCGGCGAAGAAGACCTCGCCCGCGGGCCGCGCGCTAGCCACCACTATCGACGTCGCGCGACTGCACCCGGACGAGAACGCGGTCATCGCGCTGGGCGACGCTATCCCATCCGCGATCAGGGCCTCCGCCTTCAAAGAGGTCGAGTCCGCTGTCTCGCTTCTGCGGGAGTTGGCCGAGAATGAGCGGCTGACGCCTCGCATCACACAGATCCGTGCGGCGCTTGCCGATCCCAAACTCCTGGCAGACGTATGCCGAGTCCTGTCGAAGAACCCGGCACAAGAGGGGGCCATCTCTATCCTCAGCGCGGCCGGCCTCCCGGGCGCCGAAGCGCTGATGACGTGCTACATAGAGTCCGCCGAGGCAGAAAGAGCCGCGCTCCAACCGATCGCGGCCCGTCTCAGCGAGAGTATCGGCCCGGTCGCCAGCCGCATCGTACGCGCGGGCGAGCCCGAGGCCGCTGCAGCGGTCGTGCGTCTGCTTCTGTCTCTGCGGGACAAACGGGTCTTGCCAACGGTCGCGCAGGCGCTGGAGCACCTGGACATCGCGGTCCGCTCGGCAGCCATCACCGCGATAGCCGGGATCCCGGGGGCGGAGAGCACGCAGTTGCTGCAGAAGGCGCTATCGCATTGGGACCCCGAAACAAGGCGTACGGCAGCTCATGAGATCGGGAGTCATGGCATCCGTGACGCAGTGCCGGCGCTGCTTCGCGCACTCGAAGATATGGGAGTCATCGAAAGGAATCACGAACTAAAGAAAGAAGTCTTAAAGAGTCTGGAACTTCTGCGCCCTGCGGAGGCCATACCGGTGCTCACCCGTATGGCCAATCGGCGTATGGTGATAGGCAAACAGAACCGTGAATTGCGCTACCTCGCTCGACGAGTACTCGCGAGCATACGTACTGACGACAGCGCCACCTGAGAGGTGAGGCCAGTGACCGAGATGAACAGGGACAACGAAGAGAGACTGGAATCTCCGCAAGAGATCGCCTCTATGGCGCAGCCCGCCGCACGGGATCCCTTCTCGACCGCCAAGCGGCTCGAGGCTGCCCGAGAGCTGGCCCGTGCGCTGGCGGTGGCGCAGAACAACGCCTCGCTGTATCCCGACACGCATCCGCTCGTCGTGGAGTCGATGAACGAGCTGGTCGGCGCGGTGAGCGGCATCATGAACCTCGGCTTCGAAGAGGTCACCCTCAACGTGTACAAGGGCACGCTCTTCATCGAGAACCACGTCCTGCCCGAGGAGAGCGTGACATACCGCAAGCTCATCGAGGACCTGCTCGCGCGCGGCATCTCCGCGCTGACCATGAGCGAGTCGTTCGCCGCGCAGGATGCCTCGACGCTTGCCGCGCTGCTGAACGCCGGTGAGATACGCGACATCGACGCTTCGCGTGAGTATCTCGAGCAGCACGGTGCCCGCGGTGTCGTGATCGCCGAGACGACCGAACTCGATGCGAGCAAGGAGGCTGAGTCGCGCGAGAACAAAGAGCGCGGCAAGGAGTCCTACGACTCGGGTGTCGAGCTCATGCGCGACGTCGAAACGCAGGTGAAGCTCGGCAAGGTGTTCGAGGTCGAGCCTCTGCAACACCTGGTCAGCAACCTGCTCGACACGCTGTTCAAGGACCCCGCAGCAGTCCTCGGCCTGACGGCCATCAAGAGCCATGACGACTACACCCTCAACCATTCGATCAACGTGTGTATCCTCGCGCTGTCGCTGGGAGCCGCACTGGGACTCGACGCAGACTCGCTGAAGTCGCTGGGTCTCTCGGCGCTCCTATACGACCTCGGAAAGGTGCGTATTCCCGAAGGCATCCTGAACAAGGAAGGCCCACTCACTGCCGACGAGTGGATGATCGTGAAGAGCCATGCCTCCGAGGGCGCTGACCTGCTGAAGCGCATCCAGTTGGTCGACCAGATGCCCATGATCGTGGCCTACGAGCATCACCAGCGCCACGATCTCCAGGGCTATCCGGAACTCGCGGAGCCGCACGAGCAGCACCTGTTCAGCAAGGTCGTCGCCCTATGTGACGCCTACGACGCCATGACGACCCGGCGCCCGTTCCGACGGGAGATCCGGCCGGACAAGGCGCTCGCCGTCCTGATGCAGGGTCGGAACAAGGCGTACGATCCGTCGGTCACCAAGGCCCTCGTCGCCATGCTCGGCATCTACCCGATGGGCGCCGTCGTGCGATTGACTGACGGCGCGATCGCGGTCGTGTTCCGGGTGAACCGGGACGACCTGCTCAGGCCTCGGGTGAAGAGCATCATCGACGCCGCGGGAAGCTGGCTCGCCACGCCCGAAGTCGTCGACCTGCGGCTCATCGACCCGGCGACCGGAGAATTCGCGATCTCGATCGACGAATGCGTACCCGCAGTGGAGCACGGGATCGAGGACGTCTGGCAGTACCTGTAGCGTAGCGGAGCCCGAAGCGGCACCGAGAGAAGCAGCGAGGGCGGGTCCCGGAAGGACCCGCCCTCGACTATTCCATGATGAGCCGGCTAGAGGCCGTCTTCGATCTCGCTGAAGTCGCTATCATCCGGCAGCGCGGTCTCGTCGAGCTCACGCTCGATCGCCTCAAGTTCCCTCGCGATGGCATCAGCATCCAACTCGCCGTCACTGTCGATGTATGTGGTCCCGGATGTGCTCGATGGAGCCGCTTCCTCAGAAGCCGCTCCATCGTTCGTTGTCTGGTCGTTCGGAGCCCCACACGCCGTCAGGCCGATCGGCAGCAGCGCAAGGGCCAGAACAAGGGCGACTACCCGTTTCACTCAGTCTCCGTATCTTCTGCGTCCGCGCGCACATCCCGGACGACCTGACGCAGCAGGCGCGCCGCTTCCCTCAGTTGATCGCGTGACTGCTTCATCGTGCGAACGGACTCCCGGGCCTGGTTGCGCGCACCTGCGAACGCGCCGCGCTTGTCGCCGGCACCCGGCACGTCTTTGAACATCCCGGCAGCGAGCTGCTCTTGCGTGCGTGCACGCTCCATGGTCTGGGTGGCCTCCCGCAGCTGCTCCCTCACCTGGGTGCAGTCGCCACCGGCGGCCTCGACGGTCTCGCACAGCTCGAGCATACGCTGCTCTTGCGTCTCGAGCATGTTCGCGTAGTTCTCGAAACGCTGTGCCCGGTTGCGCAGAGCGTTCATGACACGCTGTTCAAGCGCCTGAGAACGGCTGTCCGCCATCGGCTGGGCCTGCGGTCCTGCGGGAGCCGCGATAGCGACCGCAGGGATGACCATCGCAACGCTCAGTGCGATGACGATCGATCCCGTCAGCAGTCTCTTGGTCATGCTCTGCATTCCAACCACCTCGTCCTCATGATAGCGCGCGACTCGCGCAAGCACTTGTTTCGTGTCTCTAGCATCGACCCGGAGCGTTGTCTCCGTGTTCAGGTGGTGTTGAGTTGGTGTTGAGTACCTTCGGGCCTTCACCTCGTCGGCGCGAGGACTTCAGGACCGCGCAGGCACCGAGACGCAGAACCTGGCGCCGCCGAGAGGCGCGTCCTCTACGACTATCGTGCCGCCCATGAGTTCCACCAGGCGCGCGCAGATCGACAGTCCGAGGCCCGAACCGCCCGTCTCGGCAGAACGAGACACGTCGAGCCGGACAAAGCGCTCGAAGATGCGCTCGCGCTGCGCAACAGGAACACCTGGCCCGTTGTCATCGACGATGAGCAGCCACCGATCGCCAGAGCAAGCGCATGCCACCTCGACAACCCCGTCGTGGGGGACATGCATCATCGCGTTGGACACCAGCGCGCTCGCGACCTGTAGCACGCGGGCCTGGTCGCCCAGCGGAACGCATCCGGCGCCGTCCTCCAGACGCACCCGGAACTCTATCCCCCGCTCAACTGCGACGGCCGAGAAACGGCCAGACAGTGCGTCACGAAGACCTGACAGATCCAGCGGTTCTCGGGCAACAGTCACGCGACCGGCATCCATGTCCGAGAGCGACAGCAGCGTCTGGGTGAGCTCGGCGAGACGCTGGGACTCATCGCGAATGCCGGTTAGGAAACGCTCGCGCGTGTCGGTGTCTGTCACGGTGCCATCCAGAAGCGCACCGGCGAACCCGCCGATCGTGGTGATCGGCGTGCGCAGCTCGTGCGAGACGTCGCCAACGAAGTCCTTCTGCGCGCGATACGCCTCCGCCACTCTCGACGACATCCGGTTGAAGGAGCGGGCCAGCGACGCGACTTCATCGTCGCCGTCGACCTCGACTTGCCGACCCCATTCCCCGGCTGCGATATCCTCCGCCGCGCTGCCGAGCCGCACCACGCGACTCGATACTCGCCGCGCCATGAGGCCTCCCGCAAACCAGGCGACTGCCATGGCGATGAGCGCAGCCGCACCAAGCAGCAGCAGGACACGCTGCTGGGCGTTGTTGATCTCGCGAACAGGCTGCAGAGCGACCAGGTAGCCGGAGGTTCCTCCCTCGATCGGGGCAGCGACGATGACAGCGCGGCCCGCGCCCAGGCTTGCCACTGCTGTCCGGACCCCGCGGTCGTCGGGCTCGTCGAGCACGCTCAGGTCGTAGCGCTCAGCAGCGCCCTCGTCGGAGGACACCTGAACCGCACCCTCGGCGTCGGTGATGACCAGGCGAGCACCGATCAGTCCCGCCTGCACCCGGAACAGGCGCGTGCGCAACTCCGTCGCCGAGCCGGCGGCAGTATCCTGGGTTCCGGTGAGGGGACCGCCCGCCGAGAGCCCGGTCGCGAGCGCGGCGACTTGCCGACCGAGTTCGGCCGTACGGTAGTCGACGGTGTAGCGCAGCCAGGCGGCATAGAAGAGCACGAATACCACGACGACCGAGACGGTCGCGACGACGAGCATCCCCTGCCGGGTGCGCGTGACGAGCGAGGCGCCGCGCCCGGTCATCAGCCACCGTCCTTGCGCACGCGGTAGCCGATCCCTCTAACAGTCTCGATGAAGCGCGGTTCAGTAGCGTCGTCGCCAAGCTTCTCCCGGAGGTGTCGTATGTGCACGTCTACGCCTCGCAAGTCCACGAAGTCCGAGAAGCCCCAGACCGATTCGAGCAGCCGCTGCCGAGAGAACACTACACCCGGGTCTCGCAACATCGTCGCGAGAAGGTCGAACTCCTTCGCTGTGAGCGTGATCTCACTGCCATCGACGCTCACCTCCCGACGGGACTCATTGAGCACGAGGCCACCTAGCTCACGCACACCCTCAGCATCGGACTCAGTAACCGAGCGTCGCATGACCGCACGAACTCGCGCGACGAGCTCGGGCGGGCTGAATGGCTTGGTCACGTAATCGTCCGCACCGTCCTCGAGCAGCGAGATCTTCTCGAGCTCATCACCTCGGGCGGTGAGCATGATGATGGGGACATCGGAATCTCGCCGGATCGAGCGGCAGACCTGCGCGCCATCGATGCCCGGAAGCATTATGTCCAGAATGACGATGTCGTACTCCCCCGCAGCGACCGCGTCGAGCGCGCCGGTTCCGTCGACAGCGTGATCGACTTCGAAACCGGCGGCAGTCAGATACACCGACACGAGGTCCCGGATCTTCGGCTCGTCATCCACGACAAGTGCACGCGGCACGGCTCGTCCTTTCATCGACCAGATGTCACCAGTGTACACACGGGTTGCTGCAAGCGCGGCCCTACGCCGCCGCGAGGCAACACGAACTCAACGAATCAGCGACCCCGTGTCGCTGAACGGCGAGCCACACCTATCATCGGGTCGACGGACACGCCGTGGGAGGTCGGATGAGAAGAGTCGCCATCGCCGCAGCTTGTATGCTCGCCCTCGTCGGCGCGGTGGCGCTGGCGCTGGGTGGTCAGCTCGGCAGTGATGTCAGGGCGATCGCCGTCTCGACCGGGGTCGCGCAGCCGGTGCTCGCTTTCGATGACACCTCGACGCCCGAGGCGCGCGCGCTTGCCGAAGCGGCGATGTCGCAGGTCGGCGTGACCATCGAATACGACGCCTCATACGTGCAGCTTGGCTACCCCGGCGGCGACGTACCCATGCGTACCGGCGTTTGCACCGACGTCATCGTGCGCGCCCTGCGAGACTGCGGGACCGATCTGCAGGCGGCCGTGCACGAGGACATGCTCGCCGCGTTCGAAGAGTACCCTCAGCGGTGGGACCTCGATGCCCCGGACTCCAACATCGACCATCGTCGGGTTCCCAACCTGCAGACGTACTTCGAGCGACAGGGCATCTCGCTTCCGGTGACAGACCGTGGCTCGGAGTATCTCCCCGGCGACATCGTCACCTGGAGCGTCGGCGGCCGACCGCACATCGGCATCGTGTCTACACAGGTCGCTCCCGACGGAACACGCTTCTGCATCGCACACAACATCGGACGCGGCACGCGCGTCGAGGACTTCCTGTTCCGCTATGAGATAACCGGGCACTACCGCTGGTTCAGCTAACGGTCATACCCGGCCGAATTCAACAGCGACCACTCGCGAGGGGCAGCGTCTCGTGAGCAGTCTCACTGCGTGATCCATGTCGTCCCGGAGTTCCTGGACGACTGCCGTCACGCCGCTTCGAGGATGGTCTTCAGGTTCTCCATGATCACATCGCCCTCGTGATCGTTCAGCTTCACTATCGCGGCTTCCGCCAGCTTCCCGAGCACAGGAACCGGGACCGTGTAGTCGATCTGGAACGTGACCTTCGTGTCATCGCCCTGCGGCTCGATCATCCAGGTCTGTGTGCTGTCCACAGCGCCGGTGGTCTTGTCGACGATGCGCCTGTTAGGTATGCGCTCTGTGGTCTCGGCGACTCCATCAAGACGAACGCCTGCCATCTTGTACGTCCAGTGATCCTTGCGACCCCCGTTGGGTAGCCGCTCTACGTCCTTGATCTCGACCAGGCTCGGCCAGAACTCAGGCTCGTGGAGCGGGTCATCGAGGTATCCGAACACCTTGTCGACCGGTGCGTGGATCACAACGCTCTTCGTCAGACTCGCCATCGCCATCACCTCCTTCCTTCGGTGATAGCCTTGGCTCTGCCGTGCATGACTGCGGTTGCAGTCCGTGTCAGCGCCATTGAACCTGCCGCGTCAATGAGAGCCACATGACGGCTGCCCCTCGCAGGCCCGCCTTCAATTACCCACCTCGAAGGCGCTCGAAACGTGGAAGTATCTGCTGGGCGACTCTCGTGGAGAAACACAGAAGCCCCGCCGGATCAGGCGAGGCTTCCGAAAAGATCCATGGTGGCCAGAGACGGACTTGAACCGCCGACACGGGGATTTTCAGTCCCCTGCTCTACCAACTGAGCTACCTGGCCGAAGTGGTGCTGGAACATGGTACCCACGTGCGGTGATGCGGTCAAGCTGGGGCCCCCAACGGGTACACACACCCTGACGTGAGCGGCACACCGAAGGAGCCTTCAATGACAGACCAAGAGAAGCGTTTCGCAAGACTGCGCATCTACAACATCGTGATGGGGCTATTCCACCTGGGCCAGGGCGTGGCGATCGCTGCACTCAGCAACGACTTCACCCTCCCGGTGACTGCGACCTTCATGCAGGGCCCTCCCGGCAGTCCACTGACCGCTCCTGAGGTGCTCTTCGAGATCCCCCTCGGCTACGCAGTGGCCACGTTCGTGTTCCTCTCGGCGCTGGCGCACTTCATCATCGCCTCGCCCGGAGTCTTCGAGTGGTACAAGGCGAACCTGCAGAAGAACCGCAACTACGCGCGCTGGATCGAGTACTCGTTGAGTTCGTCGCTGATGGTCGTACTGATCGCGCTTCTGCCCGGCATCTTCGACATCGCCGCGCTGATCGCCATCTTCGGCGTGAACTCGATGATGATCCTGTTCGGCCTGCTCACCGAGAAGTACGAGGAGCCGGGGAATCCCAACTGGCTGTCGTTCATCTTCGGGTGCATCGCAGGAGCGGTGCCATGGATCGCCATCGGCATCTACATCTGGTCGCCGACCACCGACGCCAACCCTCCTGCGTTCGTGTACTGGATCTTCGTGTCGATGTTCCTGTTCTTCAACAGCTTCGCCATCAACATGGTGCTGCAGTACAAGAAGATCGGCCCGTGGCGCGACTACCTGTTCGGCGAGGCCGCATACGTGCTGCTCAGTCTCGTGGCAAAATCGCTGCTGGCCTGGCTGGTCTTCGCGAACACACTCGTACCGGTGTAGGGAGTCTGTAGGGCGCTAGCTGAAGAATCGCGTCGTACGCTTGGCTATCCATACGAGCGACAACATGACGGGCACCTCGACGAGCACGCCGACCACAGTCGCCAGCGTGGCTCCCGACGACAGTCCGAACAGCGCGATGGCGACCGCGACAGCAAGCTCGAAGAAGTTCGACGCACCGATGAATCCTGCGGGTGCGGCGACAGGGTGCGGCAGCTTCCACGCGCAACCCCAGCCGTAGCTGATGGCGAAGATGAGGTAGGTCTGGATCGTCAACGGTACCGCGATGAGCAGGATATGAAGCGGGTTACCCACGATCGTCTCGCCCTGGAAGATGAAGATGATCACCAGCGTCGCAAGTAGGGCGACGATCGTGGTGGGGCCGAACTTCGGCAGGAACTCGTCGTTGAACCACGCCTCGCCCTTGCGCTTGATCAGGTTCACGCGTGAGAACCACCCCGCGGCCAGCGGGACCACGACGAACAGCACGACCGAGAGTATGACCGTGTCATAGGGCACGACGACATCGCTCAGACCGAGTAGGAACATCACGATAGGCGCGAACGCGAACAGCAGGATGAGATCGTTCACCGCTACCTGCACGAGCGTGTAGGCCGGGTCGCCGTCGGCCAGATACGACCACACGAACACCATCGCTGTACACGGAGCGGCGCCGAGAAGAACGGCACCTGCAAGATACTCTCGGCCAAGATCGACCGGGATCCAGTGCTTGAAGACGACGTTGAAGAAGAACCATGCGATCGCATACATCGTGAACGGCTTGATGAGCCAGTTGGTAACGGTGGTGACGATGAGACCTTGCTTGCGCTCGCCCACACGCTTGAGTGAAGCGAAGTCGATCTGCAGCATCATCGGGTAGATCATGAGCCAGATGAGGACAGCGACAGGGATCGAGATCTGCGCGTACGTGAACTTGGAGAGCCAGTCGGCCACGCTGGGCCAGAGGTTGCCGATCGTCGTGCCAGCCACGATGCAGAGCGCCACCCAGACAGTCAGATAGCGCTCGAAGATGCCCATGCGTTTCTTCTCGGCCACTGTCTTCTCGGACATCCAGACCTCCCTGGCACATGAATCAGTGTTGCGCCGAGAATACTCAAACGTCCATTTGAATACAAGCCGCTGGTCAGACACGGTAGAATAGACGTGTGAGGCTCCACCAGCGAAGGGGGAACGTCGTGAACAAGCGTGTGCTCCGAAGGACTCTTGCGGTAATCGCAATGCTCGCACTCGTGGTGTCAGGGGCGTCGGGATGCTGCCCGCTTCTTGAGAAAGCCAGCGACGTGTCTACCGACACTCCTGATGCGGTCGAGACACCGGCTGTGATCACGGAACCGACTCTCGAGGAGTGGGCACGCGCAGACACACGGACCGGGACATTCGAGCTCTCGACGATCTACCCGAACGGCAACTCACTGTTCCAGACCGGCGAGTTCTGGCTTGAGGGCAATCGCGTCCGCTACGACCTCTACGAGGACGGCGAGCTCATCCGCTCGATCACGACTCCCGATGGCGTCAGCGCGTACTTCGTCCAGCACGGTGAGCAGATCTGCCAGCCGTCGGTCGCCGACGGACCGTACTACCTGCGCAGCTTCTCGGTACCGTCCAAAGCGGCCGTTGAGGATGGCATCGATGAGGAGACAGGTGCAGTCCGGATGAAGTACGTCGTCCAGGAGACGTACGATGTCGCCGGCTCATCGAACGGCTGGTACTCCGAAGACATCACCTACCTGCTCGAAAACGGCAAGGTGGTCGGCACCATCACGCGCGGGTGCGTGCCCGAGGACGACGGCTCGATCGGCGATCTCCAGGTGTCTCGCCGTATCTTCACAAGCATCGAAGTGGGCGGCGAGGTACCCGAGGGGACATTCGACCTGCCGTATCCCATCCAGGAAGCGAACTGATCACAGCGTAGTGAGCCGTTCGAGGTATCGGGCGTAGTCGGGATCGTGCATGAACGCCTTGACTCGCCCGTGCCCGACGGCGAGCGCGTGGACGGGTGCGAGCTTGTACTCGAGGTGTAGCCGACCCCACCAATAGAGACGACGCCAAGGACCGAATCGCGCAATGAACCGTCTCTGGGCGGCACTCAGCCTTCTCCACCGCACGAACACGCCATGGAGGGACTCCCGCACGATCCGGCGGACCGAGTAGAAGGCCCGGTACTGCTCGGCGACCAGCTCTTGCATCTCCACCGGCGCCATCTTGGCCGGCCGGATGACCACGTGCATCCCATCGTAGTAGGCCAGGTCCTCAGTCCCGTCGAACAGCAAAGCCTTCGCGCGCTGGTGGATCTTCGTGCGCTTGGTTCCCGGTAACGGCACCTCGAACAGATACTGGAGCGAACTCACGTACTTGCGCGCATACTCGCCGTTCCGGCGCACGGTCTCCCGCGTGTCATCGGCAAGCGCGATGAACATCCCGTGGATGACCAGGCCGGCGCGTCGCATCGCTCGCAACGCCCGCGCCGTGCGCTTGCTGTCGATTCCTTTCCCGAGTGAGGCGAGGCTTTCGTCGGATGAGGACTCGACGCCGATGCAGACGATCGTCACGGTGGCGGCCCTTCGGAGTAGACGGAGGAAGCGTTTGTCGATAGACCCATCCTTGTTGAACGCCGCATCAGCGCGGATCTGCGTCACCAGGGTGCGGGCGAACCCGCGCTCTGCGATCCGAGCAAGGAATTGCTCGAACGCGCCCTTGTTCGCTGCGGCGTTGTCGTCGACGAGGAACGTCGTCGAGTAGCCGGCATCCTGCGCGGCGATCAGTTCCTCGACGCTTCTCTCATCGCTGCGCGCGACGTACTTCGGCCATATCTCGCAGACCTCACAGAAGTCACAGCGACTGGGGCATCCGCGCGCCCTCCAGGCCCAGGCGACCGATGCCATGTCAGCGTTGTGGACGAGCGACCGGTCGACGAGCGGCAGAGCATCGAGCTCTTCGCGGGTAAGCTGGCGGGCGGGCGTACCCTCGTTGATCCCCTTGGCGTCCGACCATGTGAGGCCCTCGATGTCAGCGAAGTGCTCGGCCGAACGTCCCGCCAGCACGCGCAGCAGTCGCGGGAAGGTGAGTTCAGCCTCACCCCGCAGGATGAAATCGACGCCCGCTGCCAGGCTGCGCTCGGGAGCGCAGGTCGGCTCCGGCCCGCCGAAGACGATGACTGCCTCCGGGTTCACCTCGCGAACGGCCGCCAGCAACTCGATGGTTCGGGGCATCGTGCACGTGATCGCGGAGAACCCGACGACGTCGGCGGAACTGACGAACTCTCGATCCACCGAACCCTTGCCGCTGACGTCCTCGACAAAAGCACGAACCTCGTAACCCGCGTCCCTCAGAACGGTTGCGAGCAGGGGGATGCCACGACCCATCGCCACCTGGGAGTAGATGTTGAGTCCGGGTGACCCGGGCTCGATGAGCGCAACGCGCTCGATGTGACGCATCTTCAAGACTCACAGCCCCTTGCCGCTGCCGTGATTCACCGGTTCCGGTCAGCGGCACGACGTTCCGCTCGGCAGAATGTCGTAGAGAGTACGTATCCGCCTCGTCGGCGAACGAAACGTCCGGTGCGCGCACAACGCGATATCCGCAACGAGCAGTCAGCTCTCGCAGGGTGTATCTTCAGGTCATAATCCGCATGCACCAGGAGGTAGTTCATGCACTTCGACTGGAGTCCTGACCTCGAAACCGGCCACGAAGACATAGACGCTCAGCACCAGAGCCTGTTCGCCCTGGCGAACGAACTCGAGGATGCCTTGAGTGGAGACGACTTCGACGTGGACACCGTGGAGAACGCGATCTACGGACTGACCGACTACGTGGTCGAACACTTCGGCGACGAGGAGGCCCTGATGACCGAGGCCCGCTACCCGGCTCTCTCGGCGCACCGGTCGCTGCACGAACACCTCACGAGGGACACGATGGGCTTCGCAGCGCGCTACTTCAACGGCGAGCGGGTGGCCGCCAGCAAGATCGCGCCGTTCGTCGCGGGATGGCTGCAGGAGCACATCCGCGGCGAGGATATGCGCTTCGTCGAGTTCCTCAAGCGAGGCTAGCGACTACTCCGCCGCGTTGCGCTCCAGGTATCCGGCCCAGCGCTCGTCGACCCACGCCTGCACGTCGGCGATCGCCTCGGCGGATATCGTCTTGAAGCGGCCCTGCGTGGCGATGTACTCGGCCACGGGCGTGAGCGGCTTGCCCGACTTCGCCAGCTGCGCGCTGCGCCCGGTGAGGCGGAAGACGCCGTCCTCGACCTCGTAGAGCACGACGATGCCGCAGTCCACGGCCATCTTGCCGAGACGCACGGTGTCCTTGGGCTCGAACGCCCAACCGCTGGGGCACGGGGTGTTCATGTGGATGTAGCGCAGACCCTGGATGCCACGCGCTTTGACGATCTTGTCGTAGACGTCGGTGGGGTATGCGGCCGAGGTGGACGCCACGTACGGAATGTTGTGCGCCTCCATGATGCGCGGGAGGTCCTTGGGGTTCTCGCGCTTGCCGGTCCACGTGGTGGTGGTGCGCGCGCCCTGCGGCGTGAGACCGGAACGCTGCGTACCGGTGTTCATGTACGCCTCGTTGTCGTAGCACAGGTAGATGAAGTCGTCGTTGCGCTCCGCGGCGCCGGAGAGCGCCTGGATGCCGATATCTCCTGTGCCGCCGTCGCCCGCCATCGCGAGCACGGTGAGGTCGTCGGCCTTCCCCATCGCGCGCAGGCCCGCGGCGGTGCCCGCAGCGGCGGCCGCGGTGCTCGGGAATGCGACGTTGATCCACGGCACTTCGACCGAAGACGTAGGATACATGCCGCCGAGAACGGTAAGGCAGCTTGCCGGGACCGTCATGACCATACGGCCTTCAAGCGCCTTGGTGATGGCCCTCAGGCCAATGCCGATGCCACAGCCCGCGCACGCGCGGTTGCCGGGCAGAATGTACTCGCTTGCGGGGAGATCTGCGATGCGTGTCATGATGCGCTCCCCTCGGGCCGCAGGTTGATCCATTCAGGAGCGCGGTCACGCGTCCCCGCGTCAAGGTCGCTGATGGCGCGACGGGTGGCGTCTGCGAGGTCCTCGGGCGAGACGTCGCGGCCACCCAGACCGCACACGCAGCCGAAGACGACCGGGGGCTTCTCGGCGGAAAGCAGCGACGCCTTCAGGTCGGTCGCGATGGGGCCTTCGTAGCCATAGCTGAGCGCCTTGTCGAAGACGACGGCGAGCTTCTTACCCGCAAGACGCGCGTGCAGCTCCGCGGCCGGGAACGGCCGGTACGAGCGGATGCCGAGGACACCCACGCGCACGCCTTCGGCGCGCAGCGCTTCGACCGCGAGGGTGAGCTGTGTGGTGAGGCTGCCGGCGGCCACGACCGCGACGTCGGCGTCCTCCAGCTGGTACTCCCAGGTGAGACCGCCCCAGCTGCGGCCGACCGCCGCGCAGTACTCGGCGTCCACCTCGGGTATGACCTCGAGCGCCTCGATGAGCGCGCCGTGGTGCAGCGCGCGAAACTCCATGTAGCCGGGGCGCATGACGCCGTCGGCGTCGCGACGCGTGTCGGCGATGGTGACAGGCCCGATGTTGCGGGGGTCGGCCGGATCGACGATCTGCAGCGGCTCGGTGCGCGGCGGCAGGAACGCGTCGATCTGCTCGGCGGAAGGCACATCCACCGGCATGACGGTGTGTGAGAGCAGGAAGCCGTCGTAGCAGACCATGACGGGGACGTTCAGGCGCTCGGCGATGCGGTACGCCTGCACGGTGGTGTCGAGGATCTCCTGGTTGTTGCGGCAGTAGAGCTGGATCCAGCCCGCGTCGCGCACGCTCATGGAGTCCTGCTGGTCGTTCAGCACGCTCCAAGGCGCGGCCATCGCGCGGTTGGCGATGCACATCACGATGGGGAGCCGCGCACCGGCGGCCCACCAGACCTGCTCGGTCATGTAGGCGAGGCCGTTGGCGCTCGTCGCGGTGAAGACGCGGGCCCCGACGGTGGACGCGGTTATGCACACGGTGAGCGCCGAGTGCTCGGATTCGACGGTGACGAACTCGGCGGGCATCTCGCCACTTTCCACCCATGCCGAGAGGGACTCGACGACAGGCGACTGCGGCGTGATGGGATATGCGGCGATTACCTGCACGCGCGCCAGCTTGGCGGCGATTGCGGCGGCTTCGTTGCCGGTGATGACCTTCGTGCTCACTCGGCACCACCTTCTTCCGTGACGCAGACGCCGTGCTCGGCTTCGGGGCGCATCTCTATGGCGTGATGCGGGCAGACCTCGGCGCAGATACCGCAGCCCTTGCAGTACGTGAGGTCGACGACGGGCGGCATTCCCTGCGAGATGCACGCGTCCGGACAGTGGCCCCAGCAGATCTGGCAGGTGAGCTTGCCCTGCTTGAAGGCCACGCACGTCTCCGTGATGACGACCGGGTACTCGTTGCGCCAGTCGCCCGTAGCGCCGGCTTCGCCGATGCTCGGGCGGGACTGGGATATCTGGTGTGTGCTCATCTCGCTCCTCACGCTTTCGTGCACTCAAAGGCCAGACGTGCGGCCTCGATGTTCTTTGCGGCTGGACCGGGCGGGAACGCCTTGGCGATCGCGTCCTCGACGCTCTCCATCGTCACGAGCCCGGTGGCTGCGGCGATGCTGCCGAGGATGGCGGTGTTCACCATGGGCTGTCCGCCCACGACGACTCCCGCCGCAAGCGCCGAACCCGTGACGTCGGCAGTGACGACCTTGAAATCGCCGGACGCCACGCCGAGTTCCACGATGGGCTTCACGGTGTTCACGATCATCACGCCGCCCGGCTGGATACCGGCGGTGGCGTTGCCTACGCCGATGAGTGAGTCATCCAGGACGACCACCACGTCGGGCGTGGTGACCTGCGACAGGATGCGGATCTCGGCGTCTGCCACACGCGTGGAGGCGGTGATCGGCGCGCCACGACGCTCGGCGCCGAACGAGGGCGCGCTGGTCACGCCCTTCCATCCGCTGCGGAACGCAGCCTCGGCAAGGATCTTCGCCGCCGTGACGGCACCCTGGCCGCCGCGCCCGTGCCAGCGGATCTCATACATCGACTTCTCGGTCATCGGCAAAACGGTCACACCTTCTTCGCCTTGGGATGTGTCAGTCATTCTCGCACGACTGCTACTTCGCGTCGTTGTCGCTTGCGAACACCTTGACGTCGGTCACGCCGAGCGCCTCGGCAGCCATCTCGCGCAGCTTGTACTTCTGGATCTTGCCGGACGCCGTCATCGGGAACGTGTCGACGAACCAGATGTGTTTGGGGCACTTGTAGCGAGCCATGCGAGCCCGCGCGAATTCCTGCACGTCGCCTTCGGTGATGTCGCTGTCGGCGGTCTTGCGGATGAACGCACCCACGACCTCGCCATACTTGGCGTCCGGCACGCCGACGACCTGCGCATCCTCGACGCCCGGCATCGTGTAGAGGAACTCCTCGATCTCGCGCGGGTAGATGTTCTCACCACCACGGATGATCATATCCTTGATGCGGCCGGTGATGCGGTAGTAGCCATCCTCGTCCACCGTGCCGAGGTCTCCGGAGTGCAGCCAGCCGTCCTTGTCGATGGCGTTGGCAGTCGCCTCGGGCATGTTGTAGTAGCCCTTCATGATGTTGTAGCCGCGGCACAGCAGCTCACCCGGTACGCCGGGAGCGCAGTCCTCCCCCGTGTCCGGGTCCACGACGCGGACCTCGACCTCGGGATGCTTGGTGCCCACGGTCTCGCACTTGTGCTCGAGGTCATCGTCCACCGAGGTCTGCGTGAACACCGGCGACGCCTCGGTCAGGCCGTACGCGATGGTGATCTCGCTGGCGTGCATCTTGTCGATGACCTGACGCATCGTCTCGACCGGACATGGCGAGCCGGCCATGATGCCGGTCCTGAGCGACGTGAGGTCGAACATGTCGAACATCGGATGCGACAGCTCGGCGATGAACATCGTCGGTACGCCGTAGAGCGCCGTCGCACGTGCCTTCTGCACGGCTGCCAGAACGATGACCGGGTCGAAGCTTTCGACCATGACCAGCGTCCCACCGTGCGTGAGCGTAGCGAGCACGCCGAGAACGCAGCCGAAGCAGTGGAAGAGCGGCACGGGCAGACAAACGCGGTCCTCGGCAGTGAACTTCTGACGCTCGCCGATGAAGAAGCCGTTGTTGAGGATGTTGCGACTCGTCAGCTGCACGCCCTTGGGGAAGCCGGTCGTCCCCGAGGTGTACTGCATGTTGATGGTGTCGTCGGCATCCAGTGACGCCGTGAGTTCGCGCAGCGGCGCGTCAGGCATGTGCTCGCCAAGAAGGAGCAGCTCCGGCATCGCATAGAAGCCGCGATGCTTCTCCGGACCCATGTAGATGAGCGACTTCAGCTTGGGGAACTCCGCGCTGTCGAGATGGCCGCGCTGCTGCGTCGCCGCTTCCGGAACGAGTTCGCGAAGGATCTGCACGTAGTCGACGTCGCGGAAGCTGTCGATGATCGCGAGCGCCTTCATGTCCGACTGCTTGATGACGTAGGCGAGCTCATGAGCCTTGTAGACCGGGTTAACGGTCACGAGCACGGCGCCGATCTTCGCGGTGGCGAACATGAACGTCAGCCAATCGGGCACGTTGCGGGCCCAGATACCGACATGATCGCCTCGGCCGATACCGGTGGCCAGGAGCCCTTTGGCGAGACGGTCCACGCGCTGGTCGAACTCCGCGTAACTCCAGCGGAGATCCCGGTCAGGGTAGATGACGAAGTCGCGGTCAGGGTCTGCCGCGGCCTGTCGCTCGAAGTACTGACCGATGGTGAGGTCTGAGTGCAGCGCCATGATCGCCCCCTACACCGGTGCGTAGACGACGGCGAGGATGCGGGCGCTCCCGCCGGCGGCGCGGACCTCGTGCGGCACGATCGAATCGTAGTAGATGCTGTCGCCGGCTTCGATAGTGTGCGTCTCCTTGCCGTACTCCACCTCAATGGCACCGTCGAGGACGTAGATGAACTCCTCGCCTTCGTGCGAGGAGAGCGTGTGGTCCTCGGCAGCGCTCGGCGATACGTCGATGATGAACGGCTCCATGTGGCGGGCGGTCTTGCCTGCCGCCAGCGAGAAGAAATCGAGCACGCCGGCATCACTCGATGTCTCGAGCGACTTAACACGCGAGACGCGCTCGGCATCGCCCCTGCGCGTAACGACAGGACCCACCTCGGTGTCATCGTCCAGAAGTGTGCCGAGGCGCATGCCCAGGGCGCGCGTGATCTTGATCAGCGGCGCGAGTGAGGGGGCGAGCTCACCGGCCTCGAGCTGCACGATCATGTCGAGTTCGCATCCGCTGCGCTCCGCGAGCTCTGCCGCCGAAAGCCCGAGCGACTCACGGACCGTGGTGATCTTCGAAGCGATGCGGCTCTTCTCGGCCATGGTGGTGACCCCTTTCCCCTGGTACACGCGCGTAGGGGAAGGTTACACCAAAGGCGAAACGATGGGAAAACGCGCCCGACCTACTGCTTGGGCACCCACTCCGCCTTCTCCCAGATCGAGCCGGTGACGTGCACCTCGTCGCCCTGCACCTCGAGCGAGTCGATCCGGAAGCCCGGGATCCGCGCGAGGCGATCGTTGACCATGCGGTCGAGGAAGTTCGCGCCGGGTTCCAGGTACTGTGACGGCGCCGTGACGCCGGCGACCTCGGCAGACTCTATGAACGAAGTCAGCGTCTTGCCCATAAGATCCGCGCTGCCCTTGGCGTAGACGGGCCAGTCACGACCGGCGTAGGTCACGAGCGCGGACGCCTCGGCCTGGTTGCCGCCGAGGAACTTCACCTGCATCGACTTGATGGGCCAGTAGCCCGAACTGTGGTTGAACGACATGAGCGCCGAGACCTCGCTCTGCGTCAGGGTCGCGTCAAGCGGCTTCTCGCCGGTGTATACACGCTCGTAGTTCTCCCAGTCGCCGTTAGGCGGCTCTTTGGGGAACTCGAGGCCGAGCTTCTCGACCGCGCTGTCGAAGTCGGCCTGCGTGGCGACGACGCCTAGATCGCGCTGCGTCGAAGCCCTTCCGAGCACGAACGCGGCACCTCCCACGACCACGAGCAGGATGAAGGCGAGGACGCCAAGGAAGATGTTGCGGCCGGTGTGCTTCTTCTTGGGCGGAGCCGCAGGTGCAGCCTGGTACTGGGGTGCGTACTGCGGCTGTGGCTGATACTGCGGCTGCGCGGGGATGGTGACGCCGGGAGGAGGCGGGGGCGGATAGTCACCGGATGCCGGTGTTCCTTCTGCGGGCTGCGGAGTACCGGTGTAGCTTCCGTTGTCTTCCATCGCTCCCCCTCATACCACGTTGCGGACAGCACGAATGTACCGTGCCGAATGCACGAGGGGCAAGGCTCAGATGGTCAGGACAGACCGACCACCAGGATGGCGAGAGCGGCGATGACTGCTAGAGCGATGCTCGCCTTGAACGCGGGAGTCGAATCACGCCAGCCGAGCCAGCGCCACTTCCACAGCGCCTCGCGCTGCTTTTCAGACAGATGATCTGTCACCGTGGACATCCCGCAACCTCCTGCTCGTCACATCACCTGATGTTCATCGGCAGAAAACCGGGCACACTCCAGCGCCAGCGCGACTAGCCGAGCTGTCCCACGACGAGTGACCCCGCGATCCACCACATGATCACGCCGATGAATATGTCGAGGAAGCGCCATGCTGCAGGACGGCGGAAGAGCGGCGCAAGCAGCCGGGCTCCGTAGCCCAGGCCAGCGAACCACCCCAGCGATGCGGTCATCGCACCGAACGCGAACCATGCACGCTCGGGCACTGGATGCTGCGCGGCGACGCTGCCGAGCAGCACAACCGTGTCGAGGTAGACGTGAGGGTTCAGGAGACTGATCGCAAGCGTTGCGACGGCAGCGGCGCCTGACGTCGCGAGCGCCGCACGGCCATCTCCCCCCTCGACATCAAGACTTGAATCGCTCATCGCCGAGCGGAACGAGGTCGCTCCGTAGAAGAAAAGGAACGCCGCACCGCCCCATGCAGCGATCGAGGTGAGTGCGGGAAACGCGCTCACGAGAGCGCCGAAGCCCGCGGCGCCGAGCGCGATGAGCACCCAATCGCAGACCACGCAGACCGCCACCACGACGAATACGTGCGAGCGCTTGATGCCCTGCTTGAGAACGAAGGCGTTCTGGGCCCCGATCGCGATGATCAGGCTGCCGCCCAGGGCGATACCCTGTAGAAACGGTGCGCTCACGCGAAGACTCCTCCCTCGATGTCGAAGCAGTATCGCATACCGACAAGAGGAACGGGCCCCGGCGATGCCGGAGCCCGTTCGAGAGTACGAACCGTAGTCGTCCTAGGCTGCAGTCCAGCCCGCGTCCGCAGGTATGATCGCCCCGTTGATCATCTTCGACTCGTCGGATGCCAGGAACAGCGCGAGGTTCGCAATGTCGGTGGCCTTGAGCTGGCCGGGGATCGCCGCGTAGTACGTCTGGCTCCGCGCCGAACCAGCGGGGTCCATCTTGGTGGGATCGACACTCTGCATGATGTTGGTCTCGACCGCGCCCGCCGCGATGGCGTTGCAGCGGATACCCTCCTGCCCGTAGCGGAAAGCGGTCTGCTTGGTCATACCGACGACGCCGTGCTTCGAGACGGTATAGGCCAGACCGGCTGCGCCGCCGCCCACACCGGCCACGGACGCCGTATTGATGATCGAACCGCCGCCGTTCTCCTTCATGACCGGGATCGCCTTGCGCGTGAGATACATCGGGCCATTCAGGTTGATTCCGAGGACCCGGTCCCACATCTCGTTGGGCATCTCGGCAGCACCCTGATTGACATCCATGACCCCTGCGTTGTTGCACAGGACGTCGACTCTTCCGAAGTTCTCGACCGCCGCATCGATGATGGCTTCAGCTTCCGCCTGCACTGCGACGTTGCCCTGCACGCCGACGATCTCGCCACCGGCGGCTTTCACCTCAGCCACGACTTCCGCAAGTGTCGCTTCATTCCATTCGCCGGCCACGATCTTTGCGCCTTCGGCGGCGAAGAGATTCGCCATCGCGCGTCCCATACCTGACCCTGCTCCGGTGATGACAGCTACCTTACCCTCAAGCCTCATTGCGACCTCCTTCCGACCGGCGTCAGATGCCGGCCGACGTTGTCCACGTCAGCGTGCCGGGCTGACAAAGGTTCTAGCTCTTCTATACTCGTAACAATTGTTACAAAGGTCAAGGTGTCAAGATGAAACTGTGCGTTCATTAATCAGGGGTGCCGACGACCCACTGCAGTGGTACCCCTTTTCAGTTGTTCTCGAGCGGCGAATCCGGATGCAGGTACTCATTCACCAGCGGCGACGGCAGGCCGGTGCTGATCGCCAGGTCCTCCAACATGTGGTCCAGCTCCAGTGAGTTCAGCGTGGCCGCACTGGGCACACCATCTGACCCGTAGCCCATGCCCTCGTAGTAGCCCTGGGCCATCGTCTCGGCGTCGATCGATCTCCCGGCAGCGGCCCCACCCGGAAGCGGCGGGCTACCTATCCCGCGCTGGGGCACCTCGTGCCTGATAGCGCCCTCGCGTGCATTGAACATCTGCCGCGTGGTCTGGACCCTTCCGCCGATCTCCATGATCTCCTCGACGGTCATCTTCCATCCCGTCATGCTCTCGATCATCTCGAGCAGAGGGTACTCGGCAAAGAAGTAGGCGAACATACAGAGCCCTAGACTCTCTGCCACTTGGTGCAACTTGATCGGCACCGCAGCTGCCCTGCCGAGCTCGTAGGGGTGATCGGTCTTCTCGATGAGCGGTCGGATCGGCGGGAAGAAGTCGGGCATCCCCATCACGCCGAGGTTGTAGTTGCCTGCAGTGTGCCTTCCGGGCGTTGGGTCGGTGATGTAGGACATGCCCCAACTCGGCGTCGCGCGCAGGTCGTGCATACCCATCTCCTGGCCGTTGGCATGGATCGCGAACGATTCAGTCCCCGGGAAGTGCGCCACGGCAGCGGCAACGCCGTCCGCAAGCTTGTCGCCCACACTCTCTCTGGTCACGATCAGCTTCAAGAGCGGCAACAGGTACGTCGGATCCCCCCACCTCGGCAGGAAACCCTCGGGGTACTCGGCAGAGGCGAAGTCCTCCTTCTTGAGGAAGCCGCGCTCCGCTGCCTCGAGCGCGTAGGCCACGACGACGCCTGCAGAGATGGTGTCCATGCCAGCGCGGTTCAGATACTCGTTCGCCTGCAGGAGTGTGTCCAGATCATCGTTGAGGATGAGAGAGCCCAGGGAGCAGATCGTCTCGTACTCGGGGCGGTGCGTCTCCTTGTCCTCGTACGGCAGCTTGTCGTATTCGAGGATGTAGCCGCACTGCAGCGGGCAGGCGTGACACCCGTACTGCCGTTTCCCGTACTCCTTCAGTCGCTTGCCCCGTATGTTCATGGCCCGCTTCATCGGGAAGTCGTCTTTCGCTACGCCGGCGTAGTTCTTCACGGGCGAGTCTGCGTTCTGCGAGGAGATCACGGCCGACATCGTCGTGCCGAGGGCCTGCCCACCATACGCTCCGCCCATGATGTAGGGCAGCACGGCGGATGGCGCCGCAAGCCCCATCTTCGTGACGCGCATGATCGGCGCGAAGTGATCCAGTGCCGGACCGACCACCTTCAGAACGGGGTTGTCCCTGTAGCCCTTGACCTTCGCGAAGTACTCCTTGGTCATGGCCGTCATCCTCGGCCTGTCGGCGTAGTCAACCTTCGCCTTGCGGGTCAAACACAGTGCCTTGAGGTTCTTGCTGCCCATCACCGCGCCAAGACCGCTTCGCGCCGCGATACGGCCTTTGTCATTGGAGACCCCCGCGATGAGCGACATCCGCTCACCCGCAGGACCGATCGAGGCTACATGTGCACCAGAACCGTGGCGCCCAATGAGCGCGTTCTCGGTATCGACGACATCTCTCCCCCATAGGAACCCTGCGTCTTCGAGCGAGATACCGTCGTCAGTGATGAGCAGGTAGACCGGCTTCTCGGCCTTCCCCTTGAAGAAGATGCCATCGAACCCGGCGCGTTTGATGGCCGGGCCGAAGGTCCCGCCGGAGTTCGCGTTGCCCCATCCTCCGTTGCAGTACTCGCCGTTGGATCGCGTGCCCTTGCCCGTCGTGGGGCTCTTCCCCACGACGTGATAGCGACCCGAGAAGGGCGCTCCCGTGCCAGTGAGAAGACCAGGCGTGAACCCGAGAATGTTGCCCGGCCCGAGCGGATCACACCCGACTTCGATGTTCCGATAGACGTAATACGCGCCAAGACCGTAGCCGCCGAGGTACTTGCGGTATACCTCCTCGGGCAACTCCTCGACCTCGAAGCTGCCGCGGGTCAGATCGACGACCAGAATCTTGCCGTGTGTGCCGTTCATTTCGTCTCCTTTGGCACCGCTGTTCATCAACTAACGAACGCCACCTAACCATTACACGCCGAGGACGATGTGCGCCAGTACCGGATGGCTCCGTCACACATCCGGGCCGCAACTCGCCATCACAAGAGTCGACTCAGACAGAAACGAAAAGGTCAGAAGCCTGTCGGCCTCTGACCTCGATGTTCTTATGGCGGGAGTGACGGGGCTCGAACCCGCGACCTCCGGCTTGACAGGCCGGCGCTCTAACCAGACTGAGCTACACCCCCGCAAAGGGTATCCGCTTTCGCGGACAGCACGCGGAATGTTACCAGCGACCCGCGGCCGTGTCTACACCAATCTGCCGGACGTGGAGTTGGCCAACGAAACAGCACTTGGGGTAGGAACATCCTGACAACACCGGAAGGAGACCGATGTCAGCCTCGCACCAGAGTCCAGGGACACCGAGCGTCGCGCTGATGCACGAGATCGACCGCCTTATCGGCGAACGCAGACCTGACGCAGCGGTCCGTGCCGCGATCCAGGCGGTGGAAACCGGCACGCTCACGATACCCGAGGTTCACGTACTCGTCCTCGCCCCCCTCATGGCGCTCACCGGTGCACGCTGGCAAGCGGGCGATGAGGAAGTGTGGGAGGAGCACTACACCACCGCGATCGTGCGCACGATCGTCGAGAACATGCACCCTCTGGTCACCGCACGGTCTGCCGATGCGACCCCGGTCGACCGCACCGTTGTGCTCGCCTGCCCCGAGGAGGAGTACCACGACCTCGGGCTGCGCATGCTGGCCGACCGCTTCGCGCTCGCGGGGTACCTCACGCACTTCCTCGGCGCCGCCCTCCCTCTTGAGCAGCTGATAGCGGCCGTTCGCGAGCTGGGAGCGGACACGGTGGTTCTCTCGGCGAGTACGCATTTCCATCGCGTGCAACTTCGTGAGTACGTCGACTCACTGCACGACGAACTGCCGGACGTGCGCCTGTGGGTCGGTGGACCGGCGTTCGCGCGGGGCCACTCGGGCTGGAGCGACGACGAGGTTCCCGACATCGCCGCAGTCCTGGACGACCTGCGGGCGGTGGAGTGATGCTGCCGCTCAAGATCGCCGCGCGCTTCTTGCGGACCTCGCCGGGACAGTCTGCGCTCATCATAGGCGGCATCGCCGTGGGTATCGCGACGCAGGTCTTCGTCGGTTCGCTCATAACGAGCCTGCAAGCTGACCTGATCGACACCACCGTCGGATCCAGCCCGCACATCACGCTTGTCGCCACGACCGACGGCGACACAGTGGACGGGACGCTCGCAACCGAGGCGATGAAGACTGAGCCGCTCATCAGTACGGCCGTGCCGGTGCGCACGCTTTCTGCCATCTACGCGGACGGCAGCGAGAGCGTCCCGCTTTCGCTCAAGGGCGGCGACTTCGCCGGCCTCGACACCATCTACAAGCTGTCTGATCGCCTCACGGCCGGTTCGCCGAAGCTCGGCACCGACGAGGCGATCGTGGGAGTAGCGTTCGCCGAGAAGTACGGGGTGGACGTCGGTGACGACATCGATCTTCTTCTGCCGAGCGGGGCGGCCGGCTCACTGACAGTGAGCGCGATCTTCGATCTGGGCGCCGCCGCAGCCAACGAGCGCATCGTCTTCGTGGACCCCGGCTTCGCCGGCGACGCGCTGGGACTGGCGGATGATGCGTGGACCAGTATCGAGATCCAGCTGACCGATGTGTTCGCCTCCACTGATGTGGCGCCGACTCTCGCCGGCGACTACGGTGTCACCGCCACCGACTGGCAGGAACAGAACGCCGAGCTTCTGAGCGGGCTGCAGGCACAGTCGGCTTCATCGACGATGATCCAGGTGTTCGTACTCATCGCGGTAGCGCTCGGCATCGCGAGCACGCTCGCGATCAGCGCAGTGCAGAAGACGCGACAGATCGGCATCCTCAAAGCCATGGGCATGGGGGATGGCGCGGCCGGCCGCATCTTCTTGTGGCAAGCGGCCCTTCTCGGCAGCGGAGGTACGCTCGGCGGCATCGCGCTGGGCTACCTGCTCATCTGGGGCTTCGGGTTCGCTCCGGTACCGTTCTCGATCACACCCGAGCCGACCTTCATCGCGATATCGGGCGCCATCGGCATATCGGTCGCGCTGGCCTCCAGCATCATCCCCACGCGAAAGACCTCCAGACTCGACCCGATCGAGGTGATCCAGAATGGCTGAGCTCCTGGTCGCAGACAAACTCGAGAAGGTCTATGGCGAGGGCGACATCGCCACCCGCGCACTCAAGGACGTGAGCTTCGAGCTGCAGCAGGGCGAGTTCGCCAGCATCGTGGGACAGTCGGGTTCGGGTAAGTCCACGCTTCTGAACCTGCTCGGTCTGCTCGATACCCCCACAAGCGGTGCCGTGCGCTACCAGGGTCGCGACACCGCTTCACTAGGCAGGAAGGGCCTTGCCGGTCTGCGCAACGAGCTGCTCGGTTTTGTCTTCCAGTTCCACTACCTGCTACCCGAATTCACCGTTTGGGAGAACCTCACCATGCCCGCGGCGATCGCGGGACGCACGCTCGATACCGCCGAGAAGGACCGCGCGATGCAGACGCTCGCCCTGCTCGGACTCGAGGGCCTGGAAGACAAGAACGCCAACGCGCTCTCCGGCGGGCAGAAGCAGCGGGTCGCGATAGGGCGGGCACTGATGAACCGCCCGAAACTCATCCTCGCTGACGAACCGACCGGCAACCTCGATACAACGAACACCGAAGCGGTCTACAAGCTCTTCCGTGAGATCAACGCCGAGTTCGGCACGACGTTCCTGATCGTCACGCATGACCGGCGCATCGCGCAGCAGACCGACCGCATCCTTGAGGTACTCGACGGCGAGCTGGTCCAGGACGTGCGCAACGAGTACGTCGACGCAAGGAAGGACTAGACTCCCAGATCGAGCTGTCCTTCAGGCGCGTCCGTCTGCCCGCTCACTGGCTCCACAAGGTCGCCGAGTATCTCGGTCATCTCGCGGGCATTGCGCGGTGCGTAGTCATACTTGCAGTTGTTGAACATCACCCACGTGGTTTCGGCGTCGCTCGCCAGCTCGCGTACGCGGGGCGACCACTCCTCGAGCTCCTCGCGGGTGTAGAGGTAGTCGAAGCGGTCTGCGGCCGACACGTTGCGTGCGAAGTACGTCTCGCGATTCCGGCCGTGCAGACGCACGTAAGCCCACCGCGCTGTCGCCGCGGTGACCGGCGGCATGGTCGCGCGGTCCGGGAACTGCGGCGCATCCACGCTCACGAACGCCAGCTCGCGATCGGCCAGGAATGCAAGCGTCGGGACGATGTTCTCCTCGGCCACCCATGAAGGGTGACGGAACTCCACGAGCATGGGCATGCCCTCGAGTCGTTCGTGCGCGTGCTCGATGTAGCCGAGGTTCTCGTCGCGTTGCCGCGCATCAGTCGCCGAGAAGTACGGAGGGAACTGCATGAGGATGCCGCCGAGCTTACCGGCGTCTCGCAGCGGACGAATGAAATCGACGAACAGCTCGAAACTGCGGTCCACCATCTCCGCGGAAGGACGTTGGACCCTGCCGCGCTCGTTGACTTCGAAGTCGAACTCACGCAGCGCGGGGTGCAGCCTTCGCTCGTCGACCGTATGCCGCGTCATGAGGCCGAATGCTTTCACGTGGAAGACGAAGTCGTCCGGCGTGCGCTTCACCCAGTTCTCGGCGACTGTCGGATCGGGGATCGCGTAGAACGGTGAATCGGCCTCTACGGTGTCGAACCTGCGCGCGTAGTAGCGCAGACGGGCCTCGGCAGAGCGTACCTCGGGCGGGTACCACGCCTCCGCCATCGTCTTGTCAGTCCACGAACATGTTCCGACCCGGACCGTGCCCACAGGAGCGCTACTCGCACGCCCAACGCACTCGCCAGCGGATGGCAAGCGCGATGCCGAGTGCGATCATGCTTCCCATCGCCGCGCCGAAGATCGCTGCACCCTTTGGGTCAAGCACGACCTTCACGCCGTCAGCTATCTCGGCGTGCGGTGAGGCAACAACGCCGACCCAGCCTTCCTTGATGCTGACGCTGCGTGCAGCGATGACGACGGCGCCGCCCTGATCGACGGCGATATCTCCGGCAGCGAGCATCCACTGTGAGCCGCCCTGCTTGATGGCTGCGTCGCCACCGACGATGAGCGCTCCGGCGCCGGCCTGCTCAAGCTCGATGTCACCGGCGGTGAGTATGCCGCCTGTGAGCGCCTGCTCAAGGCGAGCGCCCCCACTCGCGCTGACGCCGCCGACCGCGGACGTCGAGATCGTGACGTCCCGGCCCTTCAGCGAACCGACCGCGCTCGTCTCGATACTGGCGTCGCCGACTTCGAGTGCTTCGAACGCTTCATGTGAGAACTCGGCTTGCTTTTCCTGCTCCGTCATCGATGACCCTTTCCCTCGGCTACCTTCAGGTACTTACCCAGGGACCAGCGTCACTTCCAGTCGAGCAGCGCCCGGTACTCCCGGTCGTAGTCCTCTTCAGTGTAGGGAACCGGGGCTGCGTGCCACGGCATGTCCCATCGCTCGATCTGGAGATCGCTGAAGTTGGCTCGGACGAACCGCTCACTCGTACCGAAGTCCAGCAGCGGATCGTTCACCGACATGCCGAACAAGCAGCGCACGTCATACGGGCCGGCGAGCTCGTCACCGGTGATGGTGAGAATCTCATCCACCTGCGAGATCAGTGCGTCCAAGGAGTGTACGGTGAAGCTCTCAAGACGGCGCGGTAGATCGGCCGAGGTCTCGAACTTGCCCACCGTCTTCATGAACCAGGCGAGTGCTGCGGTCCCGGACCGGGAGCGCAACGCATCCGCCATCCCACGCCTGATGGCCTGCGAGCGTGTCGCGAACAGCGCAGCGCGAAGCGTCAGCAACTTGGCCCTGGAGTGCTGCAGGCACTCATGTCCCACGAAAGGCGCCAGCAGGCACACGCGTTCGATGCGTTCGGAGTGCTGCTGCAGCGAGCGCATCGTCAGCGCGCCGCCAAAGGAGAAGCCCATAAGCGAGAAGCTCTCGGCACCGATGGCATCGGCGAGGTGCCCAACGGTCTGAGCGACCAGCACACTCGAGAAGGGCTCGTCGAAGGGCTCGCTGCCTCCGTAGCCGGGCAACTCGAAGAAGTGCACCCGGTAGCGCCTACCGAGGTAGCGGATAAGCGGCGCCCAGTCGTCGATGAGCGAGATGGTGGCGGGAACCATGAGGAGCGGAGGGCCATCGCCGAAAACGCCCACGTTCAGGCGAGTGAGTGGCAGATCGAAAAGCTGGTGGACGACCTCGTCAGTCACAACGCGATCGGCGATGTCGGTCGTCATCGCGTCTCCTTCGCGGGCGGGAAGTTGCGCCGCTGATTATGCCGTCCCGACGCGCGAAGCGCAACGACGGGCATCACACCCGCGTGCTACCGGTTCGAGAGATACTCGATGACGGCCAGCTGCTCGTCGTCCGTCAGCTGTGCACCCTTATCGATCATGCGCTCGACTGTGGCCTCCCAGCCGACCTCGTCGTAGCTGGCCGCATCCACGCGCTGCAGGTCGTGGCAGACCACGCACCGCTCGGCCACCAGCGCCTCGCCGTCGATGATCTGTTCGCCGATCTCTCCTTCGCCCGGCAGGGGTGCGGTCACCTCGTCTTCGCCGCCACCGCACGCCGACACGACGGCGAGAACGAGCGTCAGAGCGAGCAACACGACGAGCAGACGGGTGCCACGCATCACACACCTCCGTGATTCAGGGCCGGTCCTAGCGGTTGTATACCCCGGCTCGGGTATCATTGCCTCATCCGCATGTGTGTCCCGATCGGAAAGAGGTACCCCCGGTGAAACTCCTCAGGAGCTGGCGCATCCGTCTGGGCGTCATACTCGTTATCAGCTCGGCGATCCTCTACGTCATCCACTACTTGATCTTCCACGACTTCCACCATATCGCCATCTACACGGTGCACGACATCGCGTTCCTGCCGCTCGAAGTCCTGCTCGTCACGATGGTTCTGCACCAACTACTCGAGAGCCGCTCGAAGCGCGAGATGCTCCATAAGCTCAATATGGTCATCGGGGCGTTCTTCTCGGAAGTGGGTACGGGTCTGCTCGGCAGGCTTGTGGGGTTCGGCACTGACATGGAGGACCTCCGCGACGATCTGGTCGTGAAGCCCGCCTGGACCGCCAAGCAGTTCGATGACGCTGCCCGGCAGCTTTCGACATACGACTTCAAGATCGACGCGGCCAAGGGCGACCTCGCCGAGCTGCGCGAGTTCCTCATCGGTAAGCGCGACTTCCTCCTGCGCCTGCTGGAGAACCCCAACCTGCTCGAGCACGAGTCATTCACCGACTCGCTGTGGGCGGTCTTTCATCTTGCCGAGGAACTCGAGCATCGCACCGACATCGACAGTCTCCCAGCGAGCGACCTCGTCCACCTCTCAGGCGACATCAAGCGCGCGCTGGCTGCCCTGTCACTCGAGTGGGTACGCCATCTGCAGCACCTCAAGAGCTCCTATCCCTACCTGTTCTCACTTTCCGTGCGCATGAATCCTCTCGATCCCGACGCACGCGTGGAGGTAACCGGGTGACACCTTCGGACGTGAGCCGCTACAACGACCTGCTCGCCGCGGGCCGCGAGGCGATCGGGGTGATGTTCGGCTGGCTCGACGTGGGACTGACATTCGAGCGGACCACGCCCGCACTCGTGGGGTCGCTCTTCCTCATCCGCGGGGCGCGCAACCTCAACGCCGTGCAGCTGCTGTGCGACGCCGGCTACGCGGTCGAGGCTCAAACGATGCTGCGCACCATGGTGGAAGACGTCGTTACGCTCAGCTACATCTCAACGAAGCCCGAGAAGCTGGCTGAGGACTGGCTGACCTTCGAGAACCCCCGTCTGGCACAAAGCCTCGAGATGCTGGACAAGGTGCGCCGGGAACAACTCGGCGAGAAGACCGCCGACACTGCCGAGCGACCTCGTTTCGCGCGCTGGACACGACTATCCCTTTTCGGGATGGCCGAGAAGGCCGACAAGGTCACGCCAGGTATCGCCGAGTACCTCGACTTCGTCTACCCGGTGCTCTCGGACAGAGCCCACGGCAACACGTCGAGCAGTACGAGCTACGCCAAGGCGTATCCAGACGGGACCATCGAGGCGCTGTACAGGCCCTCGCCCAGCCAGGTGGGCATCACACTCTGCAACGCCGTGACCGTCGCGGTCACCACTGCTGAGCGCGCTGCCGCGCTCGGGGTGGATCTCGATCTGAGCGCGCTGGAAGACGCCGAGCGCGCGATCTACACCGCGTGCGGATTGCCGGTCAACCCGCCGCCTGTCGACGATCAGGAGTGACGAACGGCGCTACGAGCGGTACTATGGGGTCGATGGGGACCACTCGGACACCCATTTACCGCCGAAGCCGGCGAGGCGCGAGCAGCGCCGGCGCACTCCCCTCACTCACTTCTGAACCCGGCTTCAGCATGCCCGCGACACCCGTCGCGGGCATTCGTGTATCTGTAGCAGCAAGCCAACCGCTCGCAGAACGGGAGGTCGATCGCAGCATGCATCGCATCCGCACGACGAGACCACGCAAGCGCCCCGGGCACTACGCGTTCGCCTCGGCACTCAAGCACAGCATCGAGGTGTCGAGACTGACGCATGTCACCGCGAAGCAACGGCGCCTCAGCGGTCCGTACGGGCATCCGCAGTACCTGTAGTCTGCTACGCTACCTCTCAGCCACGAGCCGGGAGGCCCAGATGCACATCGAACGCGCCGACCTCGGTGATGCCGGGGACATACTCGCCCTCATCAAGCGCGCGTTCACTCCCGTTGCCGAGCAATACGGTGACCCCGATCTTCCACCCCTGGCCGAGACACTCGATCAACACCGCGAGGTATACGCTCGCGGGATCGTACTGAAGGCGGTCGAGGACGGACGCATCATCGGCTCGGTACAGGGACTCCCGCAGACCGACGGCGTGTGCCATGTCGCCCGGCTCGTCGTGGATCCCGCTTCCCAGGGCCAGGGCATCGGACGTGCGCTGGCAGCCGAGCTTGAGTCTCACTTCCCCGACGCGACGTGCTTCTCGCTGTTCACGGGAGACCGAAGTGATGCATCGATCGCGCTGTACCGCTCGCTTGGGTACGACGAGACGCGCCGCGAGTTCGTCAACGAGAAGCTCACGCTCGTCTGGATGGAGAAGCACCGCTAGGGACGCTCGAAGACGCTCCCCACTGCGACGCCGTTCTCCTCGCACCAACCCGGCGACAGCTCCAGCGCGTAGCGTGACGGCGTCGGACTCGTGACCCGTCGGTCGCCGTCTCCAGGCGACAGCGAGTCGATCGCACTGATCGTGCCATCCTCGGCGATGAAGACGACCTCGATCGCGAAGTCCACACCCTTGATGCCGAACACTATCTCCTGAGCATCGGGATAGACGAAGAGCATGCCCTCGTCTTCCGCAAGCCTGTCGAAACCGCCGAGTCCGGTCGTACGCTTCTCAGCGGTATCGGCGACCCATACGTGGAGCTCCCGGCCACCGAGCGTGACCGTCTCACGGGTCAGGCCGCTCGCGCAGCCGACGAGCGTGATCAGCGCAGCCAGCACCAGCATCGCAGCGCGATGCCGCTGGGGTAGTATCACCTTCATGAAGATCGCGCGCATCTCGGAAAGATGCCTCCCGACTTCCTCGTCCTGCGTCCACGATACGACGTCGGCGAGCCGAGGGACAGCGAACGCACTTGCGAGAAGGAGCATCAATGGCAGCGGGTGAGTCAAAGGGTGCGGTCATAGCCGCAGTCATAGGGAATCTGGTCGTCGCGATCGCCAAGTTCATCGCGGCAGCGATCACAGGAAGCTCAGCGATGATCGCCGAGGGGATCCACTCTCTGGTGGACACGGGCAACGGAGGCCTGCTGCTCGTAGGACTCAAGAAGAGCACCGTCCCTGCTGACGAACGTCACCCGTTCGGCCACGGCAAGGAGCTGTACTTCTGGAGTCTGCTCGTGGCGGTCTCCATCTTCGGTATCGGTGGCGGCATGTCCGTCTACGAGGGCATCAGCCACCTGTATCACCCGAGCGCGCTCGAGAACCCGACCGTCAACTACATCGTGCTCGCGTTCGCGATGGCAGTCGAAGGCTGGTCGTTCTCGATAGCCATACGTCACTTCTGGAAAGCAAAGGGCGAGATGGGCGTGTGGGAGTTCATCCGCAAAGCCAAGGATCCCAGCCTGTACACGGTCGTCTTCGAAGACTCGGCAGCGATGCTCGGCCTTGTCGTGGCTTTCATCGGTGTGTTTCTCGGACATCTCTTCGAGAACCCGTACTTCGATGGAGGCGCTTCCATCATCATCGGCCTCATCCTGATGGCCGTAGCCTTCATCCTGGTCGTGGAGACGAAGGGCCTGCTCCTGGGCGAGGGCATGGAAGCAGACGACATCGCGAGTCTGCGCAGGATCGTCGAGTCAGACGAAGGCGTCGAACGCGCCGGCGACATCCTCACCATGTACATGGGGCCGCATTCCGTTCTTGTGAACCTGGAAGTCGTGTTCAAAGACACCCTGTCTGCCGAGGCCATCCACGAGACGATCCACCGTGTGGAGAGCGGCATCATCGCGGCTCATCCTGAGGTGGCCCGCGTCTACATCGAGGTCCAATCACTCGCCGGAGATCCGGCGGCGTAGAGAACGACAACGGGGCCCCTCTCGAGAGGGGCCCCGTCACTTGCTGCTTCAGATGCCGGCTACTTCAGCATCCCCACGAGCACTCGCTCTACGTCCGTGGAGACGGCGTTGGTGCCGCCTACGATCCGCAGGCCGGTGATGCTCGCCTTGCGAGAGTTCACATAGGCCTCGGTCGACCACGGAACGTCTTCGTTCACGAGCAGCATGACCGAAGAGTGGGTCGCGGCCACGACACCGCACGGCATCGCGTCGGGGAAGTTCCTGCCCGTGACGATGAACAGTTCGGTGGCGGCGAAGCCTTCACCGGACTCATCCATCGCCCAGTCCGCGATCGCCTTGGCGGTCGCATACCGATCGGCACCCTCAAGCCGCGTCGGGGACGGAAGTTGGGCGACGACGCTGTCTGAGATGGCGTTCTCTCCGCCCAGGATGATCGTCTCCGTCACGCCCAGCTGGGTGATCGCCGCAGCGGTGACCGCCGGGATGTAGTCCTGGTGCACCAACAGCACCGGGGCTCCCATCTTGGCCGCGATGGCCGAAGCGGCAAGGGCGTCCGGGAACTTCTCACCTGTGGCGATGAACGCTGTCGTGAGCGGGGCACCGCCCTTGACGACCTTCAGCTCCAGAGCGATCAGGGCGGCCGTCTCGTAGCGGCTTTCGCCGCCGAGACGCTTGATGTCGCCGTCGGCCATGCCCAGACCGATCAGCTGAGTCCGTACCGTATCGGAGATGGCGCCCTGTGAGCCGAGGATGTATGCCTTGGTCGCACCGAGAGCCTGGATCTTGTCGGCGACCTTGTCCGGGATGTCACAGGACTCGACCAGAAGCACCGGGGCGCCGAGTGCGTACGCAAGCGGAGCGGCAGCGAGCGCGTCAGGGAAGTTGGCTCCCGTGGCGAGCACGACGTACTCCGACGTCTTGAACTCGTCGTTCAGGTCGACGGCGGTGTCATAGCGATTCGGTCCAAGCGAGCGCTCGGAGACCGGCACGACCGCGTAGACATCTAGCCAACCGTCCGATGCGTTGAGGGCGTAGAACAGCGTACCAGTGTCATCGGGCCAGATCACCGAACGGCTGCCGTCAGGGCTGAACCCCACCATGTAGCCGACCACAGGATCGGTCATGTCGTAGAGCCGGGTGTCCTCCAGTCCCGCGAGCAGCACCATGTCGCCCGACACGGCGATATCCACCGCGCCCTTGTAGCCAGTGGAGAACATGGCGATGTAGTGAAGCACGCCGGGGTCGGAGATGTCGAAGACCTTCAGATACGAGCTACCGCCCGGGTATGAGATGGCGGTGAACAGGTTTGTGCTGTCGCCGGACACGGCGAGCTTGACCCGACCTTCCGGCACACCGTGGCTGTCGAGTAGTGAGGGGGTGTCGCTCGAGATGTCGAGCGAGATCACGGTTGTGCCATAGGTTTCGTATGTTGCCAGCACGGAGTAGTGCGAGTACCCGGCGTAGAGCACGTCACCGACCACCAGCACGTCGGTCGTCGGCTCGGGGGTGGCATAGAAGCCCACCTGAGAGACGGCTGCCGGATCAGAAACGTCAAGGATGCGAACACCGTTGGCGGCGCCCACATACAGGCGGTCACCGGAGGCGTCCACGGATAGCGGGCCGTCGCCCACCAGGTAGTTCCCCAGCGCCACGGGCGCCGATGGGTCGGCCACGTTGTAGGCGTAGACCCTCCCGTCACTGGCGGCGAGCCATGCGATCGCGCCCTCTACGTCGATGTCCACTCCTGTCGCATCTCCGGCAGCAGCGGTTGCCACGACCGATGGATCGGTCGCGATGGCGACGTCAAGAACCGCTAGACCAGGTCTGGCGGCCGAGAACACGTACGTACCGACTCGCGCAGATGCGACAGGCTGCACGCCGTCGATCAGATACGAGCCCGAATCGGTCAGGTTGAACAGTTCGTCTGGTGGCGTACACGCCAACGCCGGGGGGATGATGACGATAGAAATGAAGAGCGATAGTGCCACGACCGCTGACAGCGGTCGTGCCCGAGACCGTAACGCATGCTGCATGGTGGATCGCCTCCCTGTCTTTTCCGACCGTACGGTCGCCCCTAGCCATGACGCTCGGCATAGCTGACACCCAGCGCTATGAGCCACGTCACACTACATCGGCAACTTGTGCCAAACGGTGAAAGAGAAGACCAAACGCCGGGGAGGGCGAGCTCCCCGGCGTCCGGAGGTGAAACAAGGTGCGGCTATGCCTGTGCGGCAGCCTCGTCAGCGTAGGTCAGGAACTCAGAGCGACGTGCCCGCTCCGCGGCGTTGCGAAGGATGTCGACCGAAGCGGCAAGCGTCACGTTGCGCTGTGTGTGGTGACGCCTCAGGCGATCGGCGTGACCCGACAACACGCGTGCGTCATGCAGGTCGACCTTGCTGAAGTGCAGGGTCTCCCACTCAGCGCGGTCGCGCGTCGCCCAGATCTCACCCGCCAACCAGCGCAGATTCTCAACGTCTTCGCCGGTAAGGTAGTGCCAGTCGGCCTTCATGCCGGCCCGAAGACGGTCGATCGACCGCTCGACGGCACGCTGGCGCGTGATCTGATACATGCGTGCTCCGAGGTTCTCCTCGGTTGAGGTCTTACGGACGCGATCCATCTTGTGACACCTTTCACTAGCTCCCCCCGTAGGTGACGCATTCGTGGCCTGGACGCATGTCCCTGCAAGCCTGAAGAAGCCTGTGGAAGAATGACGTTCGGTTCACAAAACCGCAGGTAGATGGCTCTGTTAGACTGTTAACGAACGATTGAGAACGGGAGCATCGATGCAGCTACATCAGCACACCGCCGAGTTCGGCTGGGACGACGATGCGGGTCTCGGCGATCGCCTCATCGAGCAGATCATCCGCCGTGAGAAGACGGCGACCTGTGGCTTCAAGCGAGCCTACAGCGATGGGGAGATCACCGAGGTGTACGGCAACGTCGGGTCCGTGATCACTGTCGTCGATCGCGCAGGCGTACCCCGATGCAACATCCGCATCCTGGATGTGTTCGAGACCCCGTTCGGCGCTCCCGATATGCGACTCGTGCGCGGTGAAGGCGACGGCGAGGACGTTGCCAAGTTCCAGGCCGACCATGCGCTCGCTTGGCAGGCGGACTTCGGGAACGCTCCCCTCTCGGCAGAAGAGATGCTCATCGTAGAGTTGTTCGAGCTCGTCGAGGTGGCCGAGGACTGAAGCGGGGCCTACTCGTAGTCACCCATCATGAGCCGCGCGGCCATGGAGTCAGCTGCGTGGCGAAGCATGAGGATCTCGGGATCGACCTCGAGTGAGTCCTCCAGGAAGAGAACCAGGCGCTCGCCCGAGATGAAGGACGCCCGGCGGATGCGCCGCGCGAGCGGTTCCCATGGCCCGCGCTGTTGCACTCTCCAGATCAGAACCGCTGCCACCGCAAGAAGTAGTAGCGGCACGACCGCCAGGTAGACGCCGTTCGGCAAGAGGTCGATGGCGATCAGCCCCGCAGTCCCGGCGAGCATCAGCCACACGATGGGGCCGGGCTCGTTCATCACCTCGAACATCAACCGGGGGATCTCGATGACATCGCCCATCGGGTCGAAGCCGATCTCGCTCCGGCGGATGCGGATGTAGACTGCCAGCGACCCCCTGCGGCGACGCATGTCCCACACGGTCACCAGCAGGAAAGTCGCGATGCCGAGCGCCAGCATGAAACGCACGATCGCGGCGTAGTCGGAGGATGCCGCAACGCCGACGCCGGCGATGAAGGCTCCCACGAAGTAGAACCAGGGCATGCCCAGAACGGGCTCACTGAGGCGGGCGTCCGCGACGCCGTCCACACTCGAGGACAGCAGATAGCCCCAGCCGATGGGATCGAAGAACGAACCCACGACCGCCAGGATGAAGAAACCCGCTATCCCTGCAGCCATCCACCACATCTCGAGGTCCAACCCTCTCGCCTGGATGCCAGTCTACGTGATGGCGTGCGAGGGTGTATATCGAGGCGCGCAGTTACGGGTACAGTAGCCCCAGGAGTAGGCACCGCCGATCGAGGAGCACCCTGTGAAGAGAAACCCGCTCGCAGCATTCGCGGACCCGGTCAGACGCCCGCGCGCGATCCTGTGGTCGGGCGTGATCGTGGCGGGGCTCGTGATCTTCTCGGCAGTGAGCGTGATCGGCACCTCGGTCAACTGGTTCTGCACCGATCCCTGCCATGTGGTGCATGAAGACAACACTAAGACGTTCGTAGCGGGCTCGCACGCCCAGGTGAACTGCGTCGCGTGCCACGAGCCCGTCAACGCCAACCCGTTGGTGTTCATCATCAAGAAGATCGAGGTGGCCCCTGACGCGATCCCCACCATCCTGGGCACCTTCCACCTGCCGATGAACGAGAACGGCTTCGTCGCCGTGCAGATGACCGACCTCCACTGCACCCAGTGCCACTCCCTGGCAACGCGTACGGTCACGCCGTCGAGCGGGATACTGATCGACCATGACGCGCATACCGCCGAGGGAGTCACCTGTCCCACCTGCCACAACCGGGTGGCTCACCCCGAGGAGGGCATCGAGTACACGCTGCCGGGAGACGAGAAGCACGAGGACTGGATGACGATGGACGCGTGCTTCCGCTGCCACGACCTCGAAACCGGCGGCACCGCGCCCGGCAGGTGTGACGCGTGTCATCCCGCCGACTTCGACCTCGTTCCGCCGAGTCACGACGCGAGCGGCTGGTACGCGGCGTTCGGCGAGTCTCGCGGTCACGCCGAGGCCGCCATCGAGGAGGCGGCGGCCGTCTCCGAGGCGGAGTCGCGCACCGCTGAATGGGACGAGATCGACCATGCTGTTGGTCCGGTCCTCCAGCCCGCAAGCACGGTCAACACCTGCTACACGTGCCACAAGCGGTCGTTCTGCACCGATTGCCACGGCGTCGAGATCCCGCACACGGAAGCCTTCTACACCTCACACGGCCAGGCCGGCCTTGACGACCCGGCAGCATGCGCACGCTGCCATGCGCGTTCCGAGGCGGAGGCGCAGGGCACGCTGTTCTGCTCGGCATGCCATCACTCGCAGGGCGAGGCCGGCATCCCGTGGCTGTCCCAGCACAACGGCGCGGTGAAGCGGGAAGGCGCGGGCGACTGCTTCGAATGCCACGATCCGCAGTACTGCGAGACGTGTCACGTGAGTGGCAAGGAGGCTGCCGACGCCTGGATGCGCGCGAATGCGCAGTAGTCGGCGTCGCGGCGGAGGAGTCGGTATACTGGTCGCTCACACAAGACTCGAGTGACAGGATCCCGCGTGAAGAACCGCCGTCTCGCGATCATATTCGCTGTCGTGCTCGTCGATATGCTTTCGTTCAGCATCGTGCTGCCCTTGCTCCCCTATCTGGCCGAGTCGATCGGCGCGACCGCAACGCAGATCGGGCTGCTCACCGCGATGTATCCGCTCGCGCAGGTGTTCGCCGCGCCGCTGCTGGGCCGCCTGTCCGACAAGGTGGGCCGCAAACCGGTACTCGTGCTCAGCATCCTCGGAACGGCGGGCGGATTCGTGGTCCTGGCACTCGCCCGCTTCCTGCCCATCCTGTTTGTGAGCCGCTTCATCGACGGCATCACGGGCGGCAACATCAGCGTCGCACAGGCATACATCGCCGACGTCACCGACCCCAAGGATCGCGGTAGGGCCCTCGGACTCATCGGCGCGGCATTCGGGCTCGGCTTTATCCTGGGGCCCATCACCGGCGGCCTGCTCTCAGGCATCAGCTACGCGCTTCCCGCGTGGGTCGGCGCGGGCCTCGCGCTGCTCAACGCCGCGGCGGTGTGGCTCCTGCTGCCGGAGTCCCTCTCGGCAGAAGACCGCGCGCGCCTCGCGGCACGGGAGCGGCGGCACGCGTTCGACCCTCGCTCGCTCCTCGACGCGCTCGGCCACAAGCGTGTCGGGCCGCTGCTGTGGATCCGTCTCGCGACCGGACTGTCGTTCTCGATATTCGAGACGAGCTTCGCGCTCTGGGCGCTCGCGGCACTCGGACTGACCTCGCAGGCGAACGGCCTCGTGCTGGGCTACGTGGGCGTACTCAGCGTGTTCGTGCAGGCGTTCCTTATCGGCAAGCTGACCGCTCGCTTCAGCGACGACCAGCTGCTGATCTCATCACTGGGCATCGCAGGCTTCGCGCTCCTGCTATGGGGCTTCGTGCCGAACCTGCCGCTGCTCATCGTGCTGATGCCGGCGCTCTCTGTGGGTCTGTCGGTCACCAACACCATCACCACGAGCGCGCTTTCCAAGGCGGTGCACCATGACGAAGTGGGCGGTGTACTCGGCCTGCAGACGTCGATCCAGAGCTTCACGCGTATCCCTGCTCCGGTGCTTGCCGGGGTGCTGATCGACAAGGTGAGCGTCTGGTCGCCGGGTCTGCTCGCCGGCGTCCTGACGCTGGCAATGGTGCCGTTCGCCTACACCGCACTCTGCGTGCGGCCCGGCGCGAGCGGCTGTGCAGAGGAAGCCGAGGTGGCGCCAACCGCCGCCGCGACGACGGAGGAAGCCGATGCCTGACGACAGCGCACGTGTGGCAAGCGCGATGGAGGATGACGCCCGCACGATACCCGAGCTTCTCGCTGCGTACCGCAGCGGGCCTGACCTGCTGGCGAGAGTGATCGAGGGGATGTCTGCCGAGCAGCTCCGCGCGCGCCCGGTCGAAGGCAAGATGAGCTCGCTTGAGGTCGTCGCGCACATCTGCGACTGCGAGCAGTTCCTCGCCGACCGCATGAAGCGCATCATCGCGCTCGAGACCCCGCTACTCGTGGGCGTGAACGGCTCGCTGTACCTGGACGCGCTGGGCTATCAGGACCGCGATCCGCAGCTCGACATCGCGATGGCGCGCGCAACGCGCGAGCAGATGGTGGCGGACCTGGAGCGTCTCGGCGCTGACGCCTGGACGCGCACGGGCGTGCACACGGAGGTCGGGATGGTGACGCTGCGACAGCAGCTACTGCACACGATCCGCCACCTCGAGTGGCACGTGGAGACGATCGCCGAGAAGCGCCGCTCGCTCGGGCTCTAGCGCCCGCTACCGATCGAAAGACGCAGGAGCTTGCGGACGCGGCCCGCGGCGGTGAGCTTCGGCTCGCACGGGCGGGCGTCGATTGAGCGGCCCTGACCCTCGATGCACAGGTTCGAACCCGGCTGCCTTCGGCGAACCGGATACTCCTTGCAGTACTTGCACCAGACGTTGGCCATGCTCACTCCTCGCGCAGCTGCGCCGCGAGACCCTCGGTCCCGAGCACCTCGCGCAGCCGGTCGAACCGGCGCCGCTCCGCCTTCTCGATACGCGGCGTGCCACTCGTCGAAGCATAGAAGATGCCATCGTAGGACGGGTCACCCTCGGCCATTAGCGTGTCCGCGGCGATGACCTTACCCAGAGCCGAGAGCATCGCCTCGGGATCCTTCACGAGCAGCATCCCCTCGGCATCCGCCTTCTCGTAGCTCGTCCGGTGTAGCGCGCGTCCCCATGCGGTGACGATGAACGCGGCGGCGGTCACCGCCAGCCACGTGATCGCGGCTATGAGCGCAGCGAACAGCGCGATGCCGATCATGCCGAGACACCCGCTGGCATCGTCAGCATCGAGGCCGTCGAAGAGGCAGCCGCAGCCATCGCTGCAGCCGTCGCCGATCGCCACGCTGTCGAGCGCGCTGCAACCGCATGCGTCCACTGCCGCACCGGCGCTGTTCTTCGCGTTGCGGATGAGCTTGAGCGGTCCCATGAGCGCAGCGAGCGCGGTACTGAACAGGATGTCCCCCGCGATGATGCGGGCTACCAGAGTGGCGATGACCGCGCGTTGCTCGGCTTCGGTCAGCTGCGCGATGAAACCGCCAGTCACACCGATGGTGGGCCGCTTTCGATCGGTGCCGATGGCGCACGCGTTCACCGCGTCTACGTCGAACACGATCAGTGAAGGCGGCTCCGCCAGTCCCGCCGCGAGCGACATGTCGGTCACCGCGCGTGCGAGACCGGGGTAGGTGTTGAGGTCGAGCTCAGAGCCCCTGAAGCGATTGCGGACCCAGTCCTCGGCGTTGGCGAGCTGGACCGCAGCGATCAGACCGCCGAGTGCGAGCAGGACGCCGATCGTGATGAGCACCCAGCGCAGCAGGTCGGTGTAGTAGCCGGGCGTGTCGATGACGATGCCGATGAGCGAGCCCGGCACGGCCACCAGCGCGAGACCGAGCAGGACCGCCGAGCCGACCACGAACGCCGCGACGAACACGCCGAGCTTGAGGCGGTTGCGGTCGACGCGCACCCACAGCGCCTCACTGCGCAGTCCGGAGGTCCCGGCGGTCCTCGGCGACATCGATCCTCACCCGCCTTCGCGCAACAGGCGTTCGAGCGAGTCCGCGAAGTGCTCGCGATCCTCGTCCTCGAACGGTGCGGGGCCGCCGGTGCGGCCGCCGGCTCGCCGGTGTCGTTGCTCGGCGTGGCGTACCTCGAGCTCGATGTCGATCGTGGCCTTGTGGAACACGCGCCCGCGTACGCTGATAGCGCGAGCGCCCCGACCAAGGACCATCGCCGCAAGTCCGATGTCCTGGGTCACCACGACATCATCAGGACCGAGCCGCTCGATGATGGCGAAGTCCGCGGAGTCGCGGCCGATTCCCACGGTCACCGCCTCCACCCCGTTGCGCCGCGTGTGCCGGTCGAAGTTCTGTGTGCCGTTACCCACCAGAATCACGGACATCCCGTGCGCCCGCGCTGCGGTGATCGCTTCGCGAGTGACGGGACAGGCGTCTGCATCGATGAAGAGTGTGCTCATGGGGACACGATAGCCGAGCCGGACGCCTCGTGTCTCGTATCCGCGGGAGCGCCTACCGAGCGTGCACCGGGAGATGGAGCCGCAGGTCGAAGTGGTGGGCGTGAATGAGGGACTGCAGACCGACGGCGAATATCCCTGCGGTGACAGCCGACGCGACCGCGGCCAGATACATGATCGCCGGTTGCACGTCGCCGGCGAGCAGGATGACTGCCGAGAAGAATGCGACGCCGCCCCAAGATCCCATGACCGCGCCGCGGAGCGCACGGTGCACGGCGTCGGTGCCGTAGCTGCGGTGCGAGGACACCGCCATGATCGCCGCGAGGACCGGCAACGGCGCCAGGAAGCCGGCGAGTTCGGGGCCCAGGACGCGGGCACCGGTGGTCACCAGCATGACCATCAGACTCGCAAGCACCATCCTCACGGCGAGTACGCGCTTGCGCGGTGTGGGCACTGATTGCGCACTGTCCGGCGCCTCGATCCAGAACGCCAGGCCGACCAATATCACCGGCACCAGCGCGAGCGCCCATCCGAGTGCGACATCCACGAGCGAGAGCAGCCCTGCGACCGCGAAGAACGTGATGTACGCGATAAGAAGTGACTGCCACCAACACCTTCTCGGCGATACCAGCGCGTATGCGACGCAGAACATGCCTGCGGCGACAAAGCCGAGCAGCGTGCCATATGCGGCGTTGACGGCGAACCGTGGGCCGTACTGAGCGAACAGCATCACAGACATCGGACCTGAGACCAGCGGCAGACCGAGGAACAGGCCACCGACAAGTCCTCCCCACTTATGCGCTACGAATGTCGAGGATGCCAACAGAAGCGGGCTGATAAGCACCTTCGCCAGTACTAGAACCACTGTGACTCCCGGATCGTGTTCAATGTCCTTGTTCATCTTCGGCAGCAAAAAGCGTAGAGTCTATTTGTTCTTAGTATTAGTAACCATCAATCTTTTTGAGCCTTTGGAGCGCAGATGCTGAACACCACGCGACTGCGGATCCTGCGTGAGGTCGCCGAGCGCGGAACGATAACCGCCGCAGCTGAGGCTTTGTATCTCACGCCACCGGCCGTGTCCCACCAGCTCAAAGTCCTGGAGAGCGAGGTGGGCATCCCGCTCCTGGAGCGCACGCCCCGCTCGATACGATTGACGGACGCCGGGCTTCGGCTGGTCTCCCACGCCGAGACGATCCTTGCCGACTGCGAGATCGCCATGGCTGACATCACCGCGCTCGCCGGTCAGGTCACGGGGCACTTGCGACTCTCCACGTTCCAGACTGCCGCCCAAAGCTTCGCTCTCCCGGCGGTCGCCGAGATCATGCAGCGACACCCGCATCTCACCGTCACCGTTGCCGACCTTGAACCCGAGCGCGCGATCATCGGTGTGAAGGCGGGCCAGATCGACATCGCACTCTCCCACGAGTGGGACTTCGCGCCGCGTCCCAGGGACCCGGGCATAGACCGCTACCCGATGTTGGACGAACCGATCGTCGTCGTGTTGCCCGCATCACACCCGCTCGCGGGTGCTCCGGTGCGACTTGCAGACCTTGCCCGCGAGCACTGGTGTGTGGCCCAGGAGAGCACCGCCAGTAGGAAGGCCGTCACGCATATCGCGCGGTCCGCCGGATTCACGCCCAAGGTGGCGTTCGAGAGCAACTACTTCCGCGCGATCGGCTCGGCTATCGAGCAGGGTCTCGGCGTGGGTGTGGCACCGCTCATGACCGACCTACGGGGCCTGGACATCGTGATACAGACACTCACGGAGCCGAGCATCTGCCGCCACGTGTTCGCAGCGGTGCGACGTGGCTCAGGCGGCTCCCCCACCATCAAGGCGGTGCTGGAGACGCTGAGGTCGGTCGCGGACACGCTGGGGCCCGAGGGCCCGCTGGAGTTCCGGCCCTAGACGCGCGCGCCCCGGCGCCAGGTCTGCGCCACGAGTGAGGATCCCGGCCGATACGCCAGATGCAGGTGCGACGGCGCGTCGAGCACCGCGAAGTCCGCCGAGACGCCCACAGACAGGCTCCCGATGTCGTCTCGGCGCAATGCCTGCGCGCCACCGCGCGTGGCGGCATACAGCGCCTCAGCGGGCGTGAGACCCATATCCCGTACTGCGACGGCGATGCACAGCGGCATCGAGGTGACGTAGGCCGAGCCGGGGTTGCAGTCAGTGGCGATAGCGACGGTCACGCCGGCATCCAGCAGCCGCCGCCCGTCAGCGTACGGAGCGCGGGTGGAGAAGTCCGCGCCGGGAAGCAGCGTCGCCACCACATCGCTCGCGGCGAGCGCGTCGATGTCGTCATCACTTAAGTGGTTGCAGTGATCGACGCTCGCGGCGCCGAACTCGACGGCGATACGCACTCCGGGACCGGCTTCGAGCTGGTTGCCGTGCAGCCGCACGCCCAGGCCCATCTTCACACCCGCCGAGAGGACCCGGCGGGTCTCGGCCTCGTCGAACGCGCCGGTGTCGCAGAAGACGTCAATCCAACGTGAAAGCGGAGCGCACGCCTGCAGCATCTCGCCGCAGACGAGGTCGACGTACGCCTCGCGATCGTGCGCGTACTCCGGCGGCACGACATGCGCGCCGAGGAAGGTGGTCTCGTCGGTGAACTCGCGGGCCACCTCGAGGATGCGCGCTTCGTGCGCGACGTCGAGGCCATACCCGGACTTGATCTCGATCGTCGTCGTGCCCTGCGCGTGCATCTGCGCGACCAGGGCGCGTGTGTGCTCGCGCAGCTCCTCGGGGGACGCCGCGCGTGTCGCGGCAACCGTCGTGGCGATGCCGCCGCCGGTGTAGGGCTCCCCCGCCATGCGTGCCGCCCACTCGACGGAGCGCTCGCCAGCGAACACGAGGTGCGTATGGGAGTCGACGAAGCCCGGGATGACCGCATGGCCCCCCAGGTCCACGCACGCGTCCGCTGCGGGAGCCCGCAACGCCTCGCCCACCCACGCGACTCGTTCGCCCTCGATCACGAGCGCCGCGTCGCGGACGATGCCGAGCGGCGAGCCATCGCCCTGCGACGGGTCGCAGGTGACGAGCTCGGAGATGCCGGTGATGAGCGTGGCGGTCATCGCTACTCCTCGCGCATGGGGATGCGCACGCCGGTCTTCTCGGCGACCTCGATCGCCTTCTCGTAGCCCGCGTCGACGTGCCGGATGATGCCCATGCCGGGGTCGTTGGTGAGCACGCGCTCGATCTTCTGCGCGGCCAGCGGCGTGCCGTCGGCGACCGTCACCTGCCCCGCGTGCAGCGAGCGCCCGATGCCCACGCCGCCGCCGTGGTGGAACGACACCCATGTGGCGCCTGACGCGACGTTGACGAGCGCGTTGAGGATCGGCCAGTCCGCGATCGCATCGCTGCCGTCCAGCATCGACTCGGTCTCGCGGTAAGGGCTGGCGACGCTGCCGCAGTCCAGGTGGTCGCGCCCGATGACGACCGGCGCCTTCAGGCGGCCGTCGGCCACCATCTCATTGAAACGCGCACCCGCGACATCGCGCTCGCCGTAGCCGAGCCAGCAGATGCGCGAGGGCAGTCCCTGGAACGCGACCTTCTCGCGGGCCTGCGTGATCCAGCGGCGGAGTGGTTCGTTCTCCGGGAACAGTTCGAGGATCGCCTCGTCGGTGGCGTGGATATCCGCGGGGTCACCGGAGAGCGCGGCCCAGCGGAACGGGCCCTTGCCCTCGCAGAAGAGCGGCCGGATGTAGGCGGGCACGAAGCCGGGGAACTCCCAGGCGCGCGTGTAGCCACCCAGCTCGGCCTCCTTGCGGATCGAGTTGCCGTAGTCGAAGACCTCCGCGCCGGCGTCCTTGAAGCCCACCATAGCCTCGACATGGCGCGCCATCGACTCACGAGCGCGGTCGATGAACTCCTCCGGGGCACGCTCGGCGTACTCGCGCCACTCGGCAACGCTCACTCCCACGGGCAGATACGCGAGCGGGTCGTGCGCGGACGTCTGGTCGGTGACGATGTCCGCCTCGATGCCGCGACGCAGCAGCTCCGGCAGCACCTCGGCGCAGTTGCCCTCGAGTCCCACACTGAGCGGACGGCCCGCAGCCCTGGCGGCGAGCACGCGCGCCACTGCGTCATCGAGGTCGCTCGTCCACTCGTCGAGGTAGCGGTCGTGCACGCGGCGCTCGAGCCGCGCGGCGTCAACCTCCACGACGAGCACGACGCCTTCGTTCATCGTGACCGCGAGCGGCTGCGCGCCACCCATGCCGCCGCAGCCTCCGGTGACCGTGAGTGTGCCGCGCAGCGTCCCACCGAAGCGCTTGGTGGCGATCGCTGCGAACGTCTCATACGTCCCCTGCAGGATGCCCTGCGTGCCGATGTAGATCCAGCTACCGGCCGTCATCTGGCCGTACATCATGAGCCCCATCGCCTCGAGACGGCGGAACTCCTCCCACGTGGCCCACTCGCCCACGAGGTTGCTGTTGGCGATCAGCACGCGGGGCGCCCACTCGTGCGTCTGCATGACGCCCACGGGCTTGCCCGACTGCACCAGCATCGTCTCGTCAGCCTTCAGCGTCTTGAGCGTGCGTACCAGCGCGTCGAAGCTCTTCCAGTCGCGCGCGGCCTTGCCGGACCCGCCGTAGACGACGAGGTCGTCGGGTCGCTCGGCCACCTCTGGATCGAGGTTGTTCATCAGCATGCGCATGGCGGCCTCCTGCGGCCAGCCACGGGCGGTCAGCTCTGTCCCGCGCGGCGCGCGGACGGGGCGTGCTCCCTCACTCATCGCGACATCCCTCCCCTACTCCAGCTCTCCCACGACGCGTTCCACCGCCGAGACGACCGCGCCATCTTGCACGAGCGTGACGGCCGCCTCGATCTCGGGCGCCAGCCAGCGGTCGGGACCCGGTCCCGCGATCCACTCGCGCACCAGGTCGCGCACCGAGGCCGTGCCCGGCGCGGGCGCGAGAGGCGCCCGCAGGTCGAGCGCTCGGGCGGCACTCAGCAGCTCGATCGCGAGCACCCGCGACAGCCCGTCGACGCTACGGCGCAGCTTGCGGGCGGCTCCCCAGCCCATCGAGACGTGATCCTCCTGCATCGCCGAGGACGGGATCGAGTCCACACTCGCCGGTACGGCGAGACGCTTCATCTCACTGACGATCCCGGCCTGCGTGTACTGCGCGATCATATGCCCGGAATCGACTCCCGGGTCATCCGCCAGGAACGGCGGCAGGCCGTGGCTGCGCGTCTTGTCGAGCAGACGGTCGGTGCGGCGCTCGCTCATCGATGCCATGTCGGTCGCAACGATCGCGAGGAAGTCGAGGACGTAGGCGATCGGTGCGCCATGGAAGTTGCCGTTGGACTCCACGCGGCCGTCGTCGAGCACCACCGGGTTGTCGATCGCAGCCGCCAATTCGCACTCCGCGACCTTCTCGGCGTGCATCAGCGTGTCGCGCACCGCGCCCGCCACCTGCGGCGCACATCGCAGCGAATACGCGTCCTGCACGCGCGGGTCGTCGTCGCGATGCGAGGCGACCAGCCCGGAACCCGCGAGCAGCTTCGTCATGTTGCGCGCCGACGCTGCCTGACCGGGATGCGGACGCAGCGTCTGCAAGTCGGCGGCGAAGACGCGGTCTGTGCCGAGAAGCGCCTCCACACTCATGGCTGCGGCGATGTCGGCAGCCTTCACGAGAGCGCGCAGGTCCTCGATCGCGATGACAAGCATGCCGAGCATACCGTCAGTGCCGTTGATGAGCGCCAGCCCTTCCTTCTCGGCAAGCTCGACGGGCTCGATCTCGGAGACCGCGAGCGCTTCTGCCGCGCACAGGCGCCGGCCGTCGGCCATGTCGACCACGCCCTCGCCCATAAGTGCAAGCGCACAGTGCGCGAGTGGCGCGAGGTCGCCTGAACAGCCGAGCGACCCGAACTCGGGGACGCACGGCGTGATGTGAGCGTTGAGCAGCGCCGCATAGGCGCGTGCGGTCGACAGGCGCACACCGGTATGCCCGGTCGCCAGCGTGGAGAGGCGCAGCAACATCAGCGCGCGGACGACCTCGGTCTCCACGCACGGACCGCTTCCTGCCGCATGCGAACGCACGAGTGAGCGTTGCAGCTGCGCGCGCTTCTCGGGCTCGATGTAGCGCGTGGCGAGTGCACCGAAGCCGGTTGAGACGCCATACACGGGTTCGCCGGAGACCGCGAGGCGCTCGATGTGCGCCCGGCTCGCCTCGATGGCTGCGACCGCCTCGGCAGAAAGCTCCACCGGCGCGCCCCCGCGCGCGACCGCGATCACGTCACCTATCGACATCGGACCCGTACCGACTACGACCGTAGACCGCATGGTGCCCCCGTTCCCTATGAATACGTCACCCCGCCGTATTGGTACATACTCGACGATAGCGCAACCTAGACATCTCCCGGGAGAACGGAGCGTCGCATGTCCGCATCAGCACTGCATGACGACCCGCTCTGGCCGAGGGCCGGCCACTGGCTCGCGGCCACAGATGACCCGCTCGCCGAAGGTGAGTTGGCACTCATCGGCGTGCCTGCACATTCGACCTCGATCTCGCCCACCGGCGCGAACCGCACACCACGCGCTGTCCGAGAAGCCCTGCTGCGCTACTCGACGTATTCGACCGCACGCGACGTGGACGTCGCCGTGCTGCGGGCGGTCGACCTGGGCGACGTGGATGAACCCGACGGCCCGGAGGGCGAGGCTCGCGTGCGCGCAGCGGTAGCAGAAGCCGCGTGGCGCTTCCGCATGCTTGTCGCTGTGGGCGGCGACAACTCGATCACCTTCCCGGTGATGCAGGGACTTCTCGGCGAAGACCTGAGTGAGTGCGGGTTGATCACCGTGGACGCGCACCACGACCTGCGTGACGGTGTCAGCAACGGCTCGCCCGTGCGCCGCCTGACCGAGGCCGGGCTCCCCGGCGCCGACATCGTGCAGATAGGGATCGCCGACTTCGCCAACTCGGCCGCCTACGCGGCCCGCGCCCACGACCTGGGCATCACCGTCATTCCCCGCGAACGACTGCGCGAGCGACCTATCGAGGCCATCGCGACGCACGCGCTGGAGATCGCCGGCCGCGGCGGACGTCCGGTCTTCGTCGACCTCGATGTCGACGTCTGCGACCGCTCGGTCGCGCCCGGTTGTCCGGCCTCAGCACCCGGTGGGATCTCCGCCGATGAGCTGCGACAGCTCGCTTACCTGCTTGCCCGGGACGAGCGCGTCCGCGGCATCGACATCACCGAAGTGGACGCCACCGCCGATGCGCCCGACGGACGCACTGTACGGCTTGCGGCGCTGCTCGTGCTCGAAGTGGCGGCGGGCCTGGCGACGAGAGGCTGAGTCCGCGAGACGGACGGGACGGTTTGCATCATCGCCCGCAGGCAGTGCATACTGTGCGGACTTGCTTGCTTTCGGCATAGGACACAGGCACACATGAACGTGACGATCTACACCAACAACGGCCTTGACCAGGCGGTGACACCCACCGCCTAGAGTCCCTGTGCCCACATATCTACGGTCGATCAGGACAGCGCTCTAGGCGCTGTCCTTTTTGTTTGCCCACGTCACCGAGAAGAAAGGAATGGGCGATGATCACAACGCACGACATCAAAGCACTGCGCGATAAGACGGGGGCCGGTGTGCTCGATTGCCGAGAAGCCCTCACCGACTCCGGAGGCGACCTCACCGTCGCGCTCGAGGCGCTGCGCGCGAAAGGCGCTGCGGTGAGCGAGAAGCGGGCGCACCGCGAGGCTGTCGAGGGCTACGTCGAGGCGTACAGCCACGCCGGGCGTGTCGGCGTGCTCGTCGAACTGCGCTGCGAGACCGATTTCGTCGCCGAGAACCGCGGTTTCCGCGAACTCGCGCACGAACTCGCACTGCAGATCGCTGCGCAGAACCCTCAGTGGATCTCGCGTGAGAACGTGCCCGCCAAGGTGATCGAGGAGTTCTCCGCCGAGGAGACCCGTACCGCGGCCGAGCAGGGCAAGCCTGCCGACATCGTGGAGCGCATCGTCAGTGGCAAGCTCGAGCGCTTCTATCGCGAGAACTGCCTGCTCGAGCAGGTCTACATCCGCAACGACAAGGAGACGATGGGCGACCTCGTGAACGACAAGATCGTGGCGTTCGGCGAGAAGATACTCGTCCATCGCTTCCAGCGGTTCGAGTTGGCCGAGTAGCGCGACGGGGCCCCGGCATGTGATGCCGGGGCCCCGGTTCGATATATGTGCGTCGCGGTTACCGCAGAAGTCCGGTGATCGTGTCGCGCACGCTCTGCGAGACCGCCGATGTACCGCCCAGGTAGTACACGGTCGATATGACGTCGCGGTTCTCCGTGAGCCTCTCCGCAACGGGAGTCGGCAGCCACGTCGAAGCGGTTAGCAGCATCACCGAGCCGTTGCGGCCTGTGAGAACACCGCCGGCGAGCGCGTCGGGGAAGTTCTGGCCTGTCGCGATGGCCATCCCGTCCCAGCCGAGACCCGCGTGATCCACACCGTAGGTGGCGATAGCGACGCCTGTCGCATACCGGTCAGTGCCCGCCAAACGGGTGACATGGCCCGGGAACACGGAGTGCAGCGCCAACTCCTGGGTCGGGGACACCACTCCGTTGCCACCCAGTATGAGCGCATCCGTCACGCCCAGGCCCTGCATCACGCCGACGGGAGGTGTACCGGTGGGAGCTGAGAGGAAGATTGGCCAGCCGTTGGCGGCAGCCAGCGGCGATGCCGCCAGAGCGTCCGGGAAGTTGGCCCCTGTGGCTACGAATGCGGTGCCGTCATAACCGCCCGCCGAGTTCAGCTCCGCGACGGCCGCGGCAGCGATGAGCTCGGCAGTCTGATAGCGGCTGCTGCCACCGATGCGCGTGACGTTCGAGTAGCCGAGCTTCGTTCTGAGTGCGTTCTCGACGTCGAGCGAGACCGCACCGGTGCCACCCAGGATGACGGCCTCGGTCGCACCCAGGCGATCGATCTCACCGGATATGCCGGCGTACAGGGTCGTCGGGTACGTCAGCAGGATCGGGCCGTTCTTAGCCGCCGCGAGAGCGGCTCCGCCGAGCGCATCCGGCCAGTTGGCCCCGGTCGCGATGACGACGCAGTCAGCCGTGCCGTCTGCGAACGCCTCCCGGCTCGTCTTGATGGCGGTGTCATATCGCGAAGTGCCGGCCACCGGGACGTACGTCGTCGGAGCGTCGTTCACTGTGATGTTCACTGTGACGAGATTCGAGGGTAGGTCGCCATCGGTGGCACGGTAGGTGAAGCTGTCACTGCCGATGAAGCCGGCATCCGGCTCGTAGGTGAATGAGCCGTCAGAGTCGAGGGTCAGCGACCCGTCCGAGGGGTCGGCTACCTTGATGGCCGATATCGGGTCATCGTCCGGGTCGGAGTCATTGCCGAGAACACCGGGCGCTGGGACTTGCAGGGTCTCATTCCTGTCGGTCGAGTACTCATCATCGACCGCGACGGGTGCCTGGTTCTCCGGAGGCGTTGACCCCACGTCAACCCAGAGCCTGCCAGCGCCGAACTGCGTGTCCGCTCCCTCGTCGCCCAGGTCGATCGCATCTCCCTCGAGGTGCACTTCCACGTCTGCCGGCTCGTAGGTCGGATTGGCCTGCAGAATCAGGGCCGCAGCGCCCGCGACGTGCGGACTCGATGCCGAGGTGCCCGCGAAGTACTCATACACCGAGTTCGAGGTGTTGGAAGGACCCGCTATCTCCGGAGACAGTCGCCCATCCCGGGTCGGCCCCTCCGAGCTGTACGACTCCTGGATGAAGCCGGGCGAGCGTCCCAATGCCCCTACCGCCATGAAGCCGGCACCGCCGTTGTCGGCCGGCGTGCAGATGCTGCGCGCATAGACCGGGTACTCCAGGTTCCGCCAGGTGTCGAAGAAGTCGAAACTGACGTCGGCGCGGGTCGCGGACCACTTCGCCACTACCCAGGCATAGGTTCCGGCCTCTGGTGCATACAGTCCGATGTACTCGACAGGATCCTTGCCTTCGCTGCCGTCCTGGACGTTCCAGCTGAAGCCCGCCGTAGTCCAAACGGCGCCATCGGAATCGTAGTACTCGAGATACAGGTCGTAGTCCTGCTCCGCAGCGCCCCACACGTCATCCCAGCACAACGTGCCTTCGATCGGCTGCCCTTTAAACGCGTAGAACTCCTGCCGGTGGTCGGCCCCGTCCCACTCAAGAACATCGTCCGCGTTCCCGTCTGCGAAGTCCCCCATCCAGTGTCGTTCGCGGTTGTTGCCTGCCGAGTTCGCCCAAAAGATGCCCGACGCGACGGTGCCGTCAACGATGTCGTTAACGACTCCCGTACCGTCGCCGGGGTTGAAGCCGCTCCAGCCGGCCGACATGTTGATGACATCGACTCCCTGGGACACCATCCATGCTGCGGCGTTGGCGAAGTCGACCTCGTCGGAGAACTGTGCGAGATACAGGCTCGCGCCAGGCGCCATGTCATGGACAGTCTCGGCCACGGCGGTCCCATGGACCTGCGTGCCGTTGCCCTCGGGACCCAGATCACTCCCGCCCCAGCACGTCACCGACGCGGGAAGCTCCGTGCCGAGCTTGGTCGTGTAGCCAGCGAAGCCGCCGTCGAGGATGCCTACCTTGACGCCTGTCCCGTCGATACCGCCCGCCTGCACGACGTCTGCGTTCGTCTCGGCGACACCCTCACTCGTGTGAAGCGTGCTACCAGGGCCCGTCGATAGCGTGACCTCGTCGATGTACGCACCCTCATAGGTGACGCTGCTATTGGATCGGAAGGCGAAGGCCACCCAAACGTTCGGCTGATTCGCGACTGCTGACGGCATGTCCAGTCCCGCAGCCTGCCAGCCACTCGAGTGCGCGGGGACATATGAGCCGGTGAAGTTCGAGGCGTCCGAGGAGAAACCGACGAACAGTGTGTCATGAGTGTCCTCGAAGTCGGTTCGGTAGTCGAAGGTGAGCACCGCCTCACTGACGGTGTCGAAGTCGAACGGACCCGCCACGAGCCACGCATCCATGTCGCTCGCATATGGACCGGGGGCGGAAATCGTCGACTGCGCACAGTATGCCGAGTACGTCCCCACACTTGAGTCGTAGGAGGTCCGCCCCCAGGTGGGTGAGCCGTATGCAGTCCAGGGTCCGGGCCACAATTCGAACCCGTCATCGAGCATGACCGTGGCAGCAGGACTCACGACCGCCGCCGGTGTGACCGGGATCGCGACGCCCGCAGGTGCCGCCAGCGTGACATCGGCTTCGCCGAGGTCAGCGACTGCCGCTCCGGTGATCGGATACACCGTGGGCTTCTGCGGCGGCCGCACGAAGAGCACCTCGGGCTGGCCGCTCAACCACTCCAGCTTCTCGATCGGGACATCCGCGCGCACGAGATCCTCGTAGGAGCCGGTGCTCTTGGCACCGATCGACTCAAGTCGCGTCTCGACACCCTTGGCTTGTGCCCGCTGCGCTGTGATGATCACTTCGACCGTATCGGCGGCGATCTCCAACGACCGCATCTCACCGAAGTCCTTGGCCGCACTCGTGCCCTTCTCGGCACGCACGGCGGCCAACTGCGCAAGCGAGGACTCCAGGCGATCAGGCGCGAGCGCTCTCTCTCTTGCCAGCTCAACGAGTTGTGGCGACACATCAGGCGGGTCTTGTGCCGAGGCGACGCCGCCCGAGACCGTGATAGGAAACGCGATCACTATCGCTAGTAGGATTGCGAGGAATCGCGCACGACCGCCCCTGACCCTGATTCCGATCGACATCGAAACCGCCTCTCCCCAAGTCCCGCAATGAATACCGCAGGGAGGTGGACTCCTTCGAAGCCCTCAGAGCAGAACGCGTCGAGACGTCGCTGCCGTATCGTCCAACCCCCGGTGCACCGGCTACGACCACATTAGACGAAATGAATGCGCGTACCCAGTGCTGATACCCGAGGGATTCGGCTCATGAACTGTGGGAGAAGCCCCTGGCTCATTCGACGTAACAGGCGCTCAGCCTACGCCAGCCTGCATCGCGATGACCATCGAGACGAGCAGTGCGCTCGTGGTCGCAAGCGTCACGAACCACAAGCGGCGATCCAGCCGAAGCATCGGAGCGCCCATCAGCAGTATCGAGCCGAAGAAGAGGAGCAGATAGGGCACCAGGATCTCGAGGCGCTGAGGCGATCGGAACTCGACAGCCATGATGTACTCGACAACGACCATGAACGCGACGAAGACCAAGAACACCGCTGGCCCTATCGATAGTCGCCACTCCGCGTGGGCGCGGATCAGGCCGATGAGCGCCGCTGCGGCGGGTGCTGCCAGGGCAACGATGATGTAGCCCAAGACGTGATTGACCTCCATGCTGCCGCTCGGGATCCTCGACAGGAATCCGGCGGCCTGGAGAAGACAGACAGCGTTGACGACGAACCAGATCGTCACCAATGCCCATCTTGGTGCCTTATCTCGGCGAACGTCCATGTTCCCTGCCTACTCCAGCGCTGCAGCCACCGCCGTCCTCACGGCGTCGGACAGCGCGCCCGTGCCGCCAAGGAACCTCACTTCTGAGATGGTCGCCTTGTTGGCTGCAAGCGTCGCCGCCACACCCGGATACAGACTCGTCGAGGGTGTGAGCAGCATGACCGAGCCGTCAGCACCCTGCAGCGCTCCTCCGGCCAGAGCATCGGGGAAGTTCGCACCGGTGGCGATGGCGAGCTTGTCCCAAGAAAGGCCGTAGTCATCCACGCCATGTGTGGCGACGACCTTCGCGGTGTCGTAGCGGTCAGAACCCGCCCAGCGATCGGTGCTCGCACCGATGGCCGAGGCGACATCGGAAAGCACGCTCGCCGGGATGACCGCCGTGCCGCCAAGCGCGATGACGTCGGTCACGCCGTCAGCCTGAAGCGCCGCCTGAAGCTCGGGGGTGAGCCCTGCTACCGGGTCCACCAGGTAGAGCGGGATGCCGCACGCCGCCGCGATGGGCGAAGCGCCGAGCGCATCAGGGAAGTTCTTGCCGGTGGCGATGAAGGCCGTGCCGTCAAAGCCCGCCCCTTTGCCCTCGAGCACGCGCACGGTCTCTTCGGCGATGTCATAGGAGGTCTGGTAGCGAGAGGTACCGGCGATGCGCATCACGCTCACACCGTCCAAGTCGTCGAGGGCACCGTAGACCGCGGCCGATACCGCACCCTCCCCGCCCAGCACGACCGCGCGCGTGGCACCGAGGCGCTCGATCTCAGCGGCGACGGTGGCAGGCAGGGTGGCCGGGTCGGTGAGAAGTATCGGGCACTCCAGAGCGCCGGCGAGCGAGGCGCCGCCAAGCGCGTCGGGCCAGTTCTTGCCGGTGGCGACGATCACGTTCTTGTAGCCGTCCACCGTGGCGGTGACACCTGTGGGGAACGCCTTCTTGGACGCCTCGATCGCAGTGTCATAGCGAGACATGCCGGCGATCGGGGTCACGGCAAGAGCGACCTCGTTCACGGTCACCGTGATGGTCTCAGAATCAGACTCCTCACCATCAGAGACGGTGACGCCAATGTCGTATTCGCCGGGGCCCTGGACCTCGGTCGGCGTCCAACTGAAGGCGCCCTCCGCGGTGATGGAGGCGCCATCGGGGGCTCCCGCGCCCAGGCTGAAGGTCAGCGTCTGCGCCGGCAGGTCGCCGTCGGTCGCCGTGGCCGTGAATGCCAGCTCCGAGAGCTCGTCTACCGACTTCTCGCCGATCGGATCCAGCACCGGTGCCGACACCACCTCGCCCACGGTGACCTCGATCGTCTCCGAATCGGACGCCGCACCATCGGTGACAGCGACGGTGATATCGTAGGTTCCCGGCCCCTGCGCCTCAGTCGGCGTCCAGGTGAAGTCACCCGCGGAGGTGATCGCGGCACCCGTGGGGGCGCCGGCGCCCAGGCTGAAGGTCAGCGTCTGGGCGGGCAGGTCCACGTCGGTGGCCGTTGCGGTGAACGCGAGCTGCGACAGTTCGTCGACGGACTTGTTCCCGACTGAGGTCAGGATCGGGGCGTGCTCGACCGACCACGTCACCGTGTAGTCGCCCGCGCCGGAATAGGCGCTGATCAACAGATAGTACGTGCCCCCGTGCCCCGTGGGCACGGTATACGAGAACGCCTCCGGGTACGAAGTGCCTGCAACGTGGGCGACACTCGAATTCGATATGTCCGTGCTCCCGGGCGGATAGAGGTACATGTCGAAGTCGGTGCCGTCGGCGCCAGTCAGAGAGGCGCTCAGGATGTCGTGCTCGCTCAGGCTGAGACTGTAGACATCGAATCTATCGGTGGTCGCATCGAGTGCTCCCGACACCGGCGATGCAGGCAGCGTCTCGCCCGGGATGTTGTTGTTGCCTTCCGTATTGATCGACCAGGTCAGGGTGTAGTCGCCGACACCGGTGTACGCCCAGACACCCACGTAATACGTCCCGCCTTGCCCGGCGGGCACCGTGTACTCGACAGCCTCCGGGTAGGACGTATCCAGAGTGTAGGCCACGGGATAGGTGCCGAATATGGTCACGCTTCCGGGCGAGTAGAGATTCAGATTGAAGTCGGTCCCCCCGGTGCCGTCAAGCCAGACGATGAATGTGTCACCGGCGTTCAGATCCACGCTGTACACATCGTTCTGGTCGTCGATGACGTGAAGGGTGTCTGCGACCGGGGACTCCGGGAGCGGAACACCGGGTATGTCGTCGTCCGTGAGTATCGCCGCCACGCCCATAGGCGCCGCGATGGCCACGACGAGCGCGGCAGCCAGTACGACAGCAAGGCTTCGCTTCAGCCATCCGCTCCGACAACCGGAGTGTGATCCGCTCTGCCTTTCCATGACATCCCCCGTCCAGGTTCAACGACCACTACAACCATGCCGGCTCCCGCGTGTCGCGCAGCCCGCCGCGATTCTCACCGATCCATGTCTACCTTGTCCTAGAATCCTGCTACTGGCAAATCCGTCAGAGCATCGCGCAATAGGGAGCGGTCGAAATGGCGACCGCATACTCTCGTACGGCACGAAGAAGACCCCTTCGCACTCCTAGAAACGGAGCCCTCCGGGGCCTTCAAGCATTCATGGTGGGCCATCGTGGATGCGTTTCGAACAGCTGGAACTCCAAGCGCTATCGAAGAGGTCTATCCACACTGGCGGCGCGAATCAGCGCTGAGCGCCCACGAGGGTCGCCCCAGCTAGTCTACAATCGCCTGAACTTGGGTGCGTACGGTCTGAGACACCGCCCCAAGTCCTCCAAGGTAGTAGAGCTTCCCGATGGATTCTCGCTCGGTGGACAACACCCGCCCGACTTCCACGGACAGCGTCTCAGACGCAGTCAGCAGCATCACTGACCCGTTGCGTGCCGAAAGCATCCCTCCTGCAAGCGCATCAGGGAAGTTCTGGCCAGTACTGAGCGCTAGCCTATCCCACGTCAGACCCACCACGTTCACGCCGTAGGTCGCCACTGCGACGCCGGTCGCATACCTGGACACACCTGAAAGACGCTCTACGCGACCAGGGAATGCGGCCTCAAGGGCCGCTTGCTGCGCCTCAGAAATCGCTCCCGTTCCACCGAGAATGAGCACGTGCGTAACCCCCAGATCCGTCATCGCGACAACATCTGGCATCCCGCTAGGGTCGCACAGGAAGAGCGGCCACCCCTGTGCCGCTGCGAGCGGAGAGGCTGCCAGTGCATCAGGGAAGTTCGCGGCCGTCGCCACAAACGCGGTCCCGTCATAGCCACCGCTCGCCTCCAGCTTCGAGATCGTTTCTTCGGCGATGGCCTTTGCGGTCTCATACCTGCTTGCCCCCCACACCCGCTTGACGTGCGCCTCCCCAAGCTCACCTTTCAGCGCGTCCTCAACCGCCTGGGAGACGGCTCCAACTCCACCAAGGATGTAGGCGTCTTTCGCGCCGAGACGACGGATCTCATCTATCACACCTGGAGACAGGGCTGTCGGATAGGTGAGCAATATCGGTCCGTTGTAGGCACCTGCCAACGCGGCGCCACCCAAAGCATCAGGCCAGTTCGCACCGGTGGCGATGAGCACGCAGTCAGCCGCACCGTCCTCGAAGGCTTCTTTGCTCGTCCTGATAGCAGTGTCGTATCGGCTCGCCCCAGCAATGGATTCATACTTCAGGTACGCCGTGTACTCCCCAGGCGTAGGACCCTCTGAGAACCATGCAACTCGGTCACCAGACATGGACGGTCGATGGTCCTTGTACGTATTGTCCGTGATGCGACTTGGGGCCGAGTCGCCTTCCGCCCAAGTGAGAACCTCGTAGTCGGATCCGTCCCAACCCAACCACACGATCCGGTCGCCCGAGACATCGGGATTCGCGTCCTCAAGTACGTTGTTCGTCACCCGAGTAACCTCGCCAGATGTACTCGTCCACGTGAAGATCTCTTCCGAATTCAGCCAATCGTTCGGATCGGAGCTTGGACCGCCCTTCCATGCAACCCGGTCTCCAGACACTCGGGGGGCACCTTCATCCCAACCGTTGTTGGTGATACGCGTTGGCTGAGCATCCCCCGATTGCCAGGCAAATATCTCTGACGTTGCTGCACCCGTGTAGTGACTCAGCGGCCCGCAAACGCCCACCCATGCAATCAAGGAGTCCGAGATCTGCGGGGAGTAATCGTCGTACTCGTTTGTGGTGATACGAGTGGGAGATGCATCTCCCGAGTGCCACATGAATATCTCGAAATCACCATCGACCTGACCGCTCCACACTACGCTGTCTCCGCATACCCTCGGAGACGCGTCTGCATAGCCGTTCGAGGTGATCTGCGTAACAGCAACATCGCCCTCAGCCCATGTGAAGATCTCACCACTTCTTGACCAGACCACTCGATCTCCAGATACGTGCGGAGCGGTGCCATCGTAGGCAAGTTTCGTGGCCGCCGGGTCCCCCACTGCCCATGTGTAGACGGGCTCATCATAGGATGCACCGCCACCCAGCCATACAACTCGATCTCCCGACACCTCCGTGGCGAAGCTCAGAGGCGATATGGTAGGAACGACCGTCACGACTGGATTGCCCGCTGTCCACATCAACACGTCTCCAGAGGAATCCCACCACACAACCCGATCCCCCGAGACATCTGGCATCACCGAGTCTGACCGGTCCATTTCCTCAATCAACTGGACCGACCACTCCGCGCTACTAGAGGCCGATGCATCCGGCACATTGGTGACAGCCCCAAGGACGACCACCGCCAACAACAGGACGCACTGCAGCACCAGGCCTCTCGGGCCGCGCGAAACCATCATCTACTCCCCCGTTCTCGTGACTTGCGATCCCTGCGCCCAGTCTCCAGCCGAAGTCGCTTCCCGGCTCCCCTAGCGACGAATCGCATCTAGACTGTCACAACGTACCATACGTACACAGCGGCTCAAGCCGCCCTTCTACACGCAAGAGGCCCCGGCGTCTGCCGGGGCCTCGATCGTCACTGGTGGGCGATGAGGGATTTGAACCCCCGACCTTGTGCGTGTAAAGCACCTGCGCTCCCGCTGCGCCAATCGCCCCTATGAGGTTGGTGCCCGCTCGGCGGGCTCACGTATTGTATCCTACGCGCCGCGTTCGAGCACAGCCTTGAGTCGCTCGAAGTCGGCATCGACTATGCGGTCGATCGCCTGCTCTATGTAGCGCTCCATCATGTTGAGCGCTCCTTTGAGCTCCACGGTCGCTGAAGCGCCGAACAGCGTCCCCGTCCCGTGCTCGGCGAAATCAAAGCACCCGTGCGCGTGCACGCCACCATGTGCGCGGAAGCAGATCTTCTCGCGCGGCACGAAGTCGGTGATCTCGAGGTTCGCCTCCAGCGTCCGCCCCTGATACGCGATGCGCTGCCGCAGGTGCGTCCCAACGCCTTCCTTCACCGCGCTGACTATCTGCGTGCCGAGAAGCTCGCTGCGCCATTCGGGGTGTCGGGAAACATCGGCGACGTACCAGAACACGTCATCCACGGGACGCTCGATGTACACGGACTTGCGAGTCCGCATGATGCGTCACCTGCCTCTGGAGCGAAGTCCCAGCCCCGTGAGCACCAGACCGGAACCGAGCGCGATAACCGCTATCCCCGGTCCGGGGCAAACGAGCATCGGTATGCCGATGAGCACGAGGACGACGCCCAGGCTGACGGTCAGACAACCACAACCGGGACGCTCGACGCTCTGCTCGGCGGCGTCGTCTTCGATGACCTCGGCCACCACGACTGTCGGTTCGGTTTCCATATCCTGATGATACCCGCGGTGCAGCTGTCGCGCACGGGAGCCGATCGCCCGACGGCAGCGATGAATCCATCAGCGGCGTACTACTTCTCAGAGAGCGCCTCGTTCACCCGCCGCACGACATCGCGCGCACTCTCCCGATCCTTGATGAAGCCCTGGCCGACACGATAGATGGCTGCATCCGTCTCGATGACGATCGGCCCGCTGTCGAACCCCCATACGTCCTGGTCGCGGTCCTCTTCCTCGCTGAGGTGCATGACACCCTTGGGGCGCGGGGTGACCTCGATCGATACCACCCGCGCTCGCTCGATCTCCACCACCTTCAGCAGCCGACCGAAGAGCCGGCGCTCGAGGCGCAGATTCATGTCAGTGACGACGATGTGCTCCCAGCCGAAGACCGAGAACGCGTCATGGACGAGCATCCACAGGCCTATCGCAAGGACGACTGCCGAGACGATCGCATCGCCTGAGCCGATGACGAAGATCGAGACCCCCACCAAGATGAGGATGAACTTCCATCTCTGCCGCGAGCCCGGGATGCGCTCGTCGAGGAGCACGAGTGTAGGAGCTGGCGGGACGTCGCCCGAGATGATTGGGATATGCGAGGATTCGTTGCCCATGCGCCGATGTTATCGCGAAAAACGAAACCGGACCTCTCCGTTGATGGAGAGATCCAGGTCGAATCTGGTGCCCCCAAGGGAATTCGAATCCCTGTTGCCGCCTTGAAAGGGCGGAGTCCTTGGCCTCTAGACGATGGGGGCATATTCACTTTGTGGTGGGCCGTGTAGGGATCGAACCTACGACCTTGGGATTAAAAGTCCCCTGCTCTACCAACTGAGCTAACGGCCCATAGCTCGAGCGTTTCACGTGCCCATCCGCCGCTGGCGGCGGAAAAAGCGCAAGGCGTAGTGTAGCCGCAACCCGCGCCGGGGGTCAATGCACGCGAGACCTCACTCGGCAGCTCGCGCCTTGCCACACGATAGGACCGGGAAATGCTTCGGGTATGGTATAGGAGATGTCCGGCGACCCCGAGGGGACTATGGGTCGACTACTGATCGTATCGAACCGCCTTCCTGTGACGCCTGAAGTCGCCGAGAACGGCGACGTGCGCTTCATCGGAAGTGTGGGAGGCCTGGCCACCGGGCTGGGCTCGTTCTACAAGCGCTACGAAAGCCTCTGGATCGGTTGGTGCGAGGCATGCGAATTCAACCGATTCGAGATGACGCGGCGCCTGCTTGACGAGCACTCGTGTGTGCCCATCTTCCTGGACCCGGAGGACGCCCGCCTCTACTACGAGGGTTTCAGCAACGAGACGATATGGCCCGTTTTCCATCACTTCGCACAGTACGCTCAGTTCGACCAGCAAGCGTGGGAAGCATACGAGCGTGTCAATCGCCGCTTCGCCGAGGCAGTCATCGAGCGACTGCAACCCGGTGATGTCGTGTGGGTGAACGACTATCACCTGATGCTGCTGCCGGGCATGCTTCGCCAAGCAGCACCCGATATCACCGTCGGCTTCTTCCTCCATATCCCATTCCCCAGTTTCGAGATCTTCCGAATGCTGCCGTGGCGCGAGCATATCCTCAACGGGCTTCTCGGCGCCGACGTTATCGGCTTTCACACCTACGACTACGCGCGCCACTTCCTGTCGGCGGCACTGCGACTGACGGGGCGCGAGCACTCGCTCGGGCAGATCGTCGTGGGTTCGCGCACGGTGAAGGTCGACGCCTTCCCGATGGGCATCGACTACGAGCGGTTCGCCGCTGCTGCACACTCGCCTGAGGTGGCCGAGAAGAGCCGGGCGCTGCGGGCGGACATCGGTGACCGTCGCTTCGTACTGTCAGTGGACCGCCTCGACTACACGAAGGGGATCCCGGAACGTCTGGAAGCGTTCGAACGCTTCCTGGCCGAACACCCTGAGGCGCACCGGACCGTCGGACTGACCATGGTGGCGGTCCCGTCCCGGACCGATGTCGAGCACTACCAGATGCTCAAGCGAGACGTCGACGAGCTGGTGGGCCGCATCAACGGACGCTACGGCACCATGGACTGGACTCCGGTTCGCTACCTCTACCGCTCGCTGCCGTTCGACGAGCTCGTGGCCATGTATCTCGAGGCCGATGTATTGCTGGTGACACCGCTTCGCGACGGCATGAACCTCGTCGCCAAGGAGTACGTCGCCACCAAGGACGGCGGCGGCACCGGGGTGCTCGTGCTCTCGGAACTCGCGGGCAGCGCAAAGGAGCTCGGCGAAGCGCTCATCGTGAACCCGTTCGATCAAAGCGACATCGTAAGCGCCCTCGCCCGCGCCCTGGTGATGCCCGCGGACGAGCAGCGCGAGCGACTCGCCGTCATGCAGGAGCGACTGTCACGCTACACCGTCGTGCATTGGGCCGAGGACTTCGTAGAAGCGGTGGAGGCCGCAAGCCAGAACCAGCGCGAGAGGGCCGCACGCAGCCTCTCGCCCGAGGTGGAGAAGCAGTTCCTCTCGGCATACGCATCCGCTACGAGGCGGCTCATCCTGCTCGACTACGACGGCACACTGGTCGACTTCTCCGCGAAGCCGCTCTCCACCGTGCCCGATGAGGAGCTGACGGCGACCCTGCGCGCACTGGCGGCCGACCCGGCCAACGAGGTGGTCATCATCAGCGGCCGGGACAGAGGCATTCTCGCCGAGTGGCTCGGCGCGCTCGATGTATCGCTGATCGCGGAACACGGCGCGATGCAGCGCTGGCGCGGCGGTGACTGGATCGAGGCGACTGTGCCGCCGGACACGTGGAAGGCCTCGGCACGTCAGATGATGGAGCGCTACGTCGACCGGACGCCGGGTACGTTCATCGAGGAGAAGGAACACGCTCTCGTGTGGCACTTCCGCTCCGCCGATCCCGGGCTTGGACCGCAGCGCGCGCGCGAACTCAGGGAATCGCTCGGCGGCCTGACCGAGAACTTCGGGCTGGCGATCATGGAGGGCCACCGCGTACTCGAGGTGAAGCCCGCCAACATCAACAAAGGCAGGGCTGCGCTCGACTTCGTCGACAGTGACGAATGGGACTTCATCCTCGCGATCGGCGACGACCGCACCGACGAGGATGTGTTCGAGGCGCTGCCCGCCACGGCGTTCACGGTGAAGGTGGGCGGAGGCGGATCGCTCGCCCGCTTCCGGGCTGACAGCGTGGACGACGTACGGACGTTACTCAAACGGATGTCGGGGTGATACGAATGCATTGCCTGGAAGACTACCGGGGCATCGTCGGGGATGAGGTCATCGCCGGCGCGCACGCGAAGGCTCGCGGGATCCTCGGAAGGCGTGTTCTGCACGTCAATTCCACCTATCAGGGCGGTGGCGTGGCCGAGATGCTCGCCTCGCTCGTGCCCATGATCAACGACACCGGCGTGGATGCGGACTGGCGCATCCTTCTCGGCAACATGGACTTCTTCCAGGTCACGAAGAAGTTCCACAACGCTCTGCAGGGCGGGCCCATCAACCTGACCCGACGCAAGAAGGAGCAGTACGAAAACACCAACCAGGCATTCGCAAGCTGGGCGCAGCTCGACCGTGACGTGGTCATCGTGCACGACCCCCAGCCGTTGCCGCTCATCCGCTACTTCAAGAAGCGACAGCCGTGGATCTGGCGCTGCCACATCGACCTCACGGATCCTGATCCCGCGCTCTGGGACTACCTCAAGGGTTTCTTGCTCCGCTACGACATGATGCTTGTCTCCCATCCCGATTACCTGCATCCCGATCTGCCGGTGCCGCAACGCATCGTGCACCCCGCGATCGACCCGCTGTCGGCCAAGAACATCGAGCTGCGGCCGTCGGAGGTCGACCGCCTGCTCGCCAAACAGGGAGTGCCGCGCGACAAGCCGCTCGTGACACAGATCTCGCGCTTCGATCCCTGGAAAGACCCGCTCGGCGTGATCGAGGCCTTCAAGCTGGTACGCCAGGAGGTCGACTGTCGTCTCGTGCTGTGCGGCAGCATGGCCGCCGACGACCCCGAGGGGCTCATCGTCTACCAAGAGGTCGCACGCAAGGCGCGCAAGCTCGTGGAGTCCGGAGACATCATCCTCATCGCGCAGGACAGTCCGTCATCCTTCATCAACGCGCTGCAGCGCGCCTCCGCCGTCGTCGTTCAGAAGTCCACTCGAGAGGGGTTCGGGCTGACGGTTGCCGAGGCGATGTGGAAGGGCAAGCCCGTGGTTGCCTCCCGCGTGGGCGGCATACCGCTGCAGATCACCGACGGCGAGACCGGCTATCTGGTCGAGCCGCGCGACATCAAGATGACTGCCGAGCGGATCATCGCACTGCTGCGTGACGAGGATCTTCGCGATACCATCGGGGAGCAGGCGCGCGAGGCTGTTCGGGCGAAGTTCCTGACGACACGCCTGCTAGACGACTACCTGGACATACTCTCAACGGTTCTCTAGGAGGCCGCATGACGCTGCTTGGCGCCGACATCAAGGACTACGGGATCTTCGCCGCGCTCGTCGTGGGCGGTCTCATCATCGGTTGGTTGCTTGAGCGGTTCGCCGTGAGTCGCCTACGGGCGATAGCCAGAAAGCGTACGTGGGGTGGCTGGGATGTCATCATCAGCGGTATCGGCCACATGCCGGTCTGGTGGCTGGGCCTGGTGGGCGGTGGCGTCGCACTCGACGTGCTTGAGTGGAGCGGTCGCGCCGAGACCTACATCGGCAAGGGCCTGCTGGTCATCGCGGGACTCACCATCACCGTTGCAGCCATGCGCATCGCCACCGGATTCGTTCGCATGTTCGCGCAATCCGCCGACGAGGCTGCGGCTTCTTCGACGATCTTCGTCAACCTGACCCGCATCGCCGTCGTTCTTCTCGGCGCCCTGCTCATCTTGAACGCCCTCGATATCTCGATCACGCCCATACTCACCGCGCTGGGTGTCGGAGGTCTGGCCGTCGCCCTCGCGCTGCAGGACACGCTCGGCAACCTGTTCGCAGGCATCCAGATCATCGCCGGCAAGCAGATACGCCCCGGTGATTACATCGAGCTCAGCAGCGGACAGGCAGGCTACGTCGAGGACATCGCCTGGCGCTACACCACGGTCCGCAAGCTGTCGAACAACCTCGTGGTGATCCCAAACTCCACCCTTGCAACGAGCATCTTCACCAACTACCAACTGCCCGCCGAGGAGCTCTCAGTCCTCATGGATGTGGGCGTCGCCTACGGCACCGACCTCGAGCTGGCCGAGCGGATCGCGAAAGAGGTCGCCGCACAGGTGGTCGCTGAACTCGCGCCCAACATCGTCGGCTACGAACCGTTCGCGCGCTTCCACACCTTCGGCGACTCGTCGATCGAGATGACGATCGGACTGCGCGCCGGCGAGTTCACCGACCAGTGGAACCTTCGCCACCAGTTCATCAAGGCGCTCAAGAAGCGCTTCGACGAAGAGGGCATCGAGATCCCGTTCCCACAGCGGGTCGTGCACCAGGCGTAGGCCCGCGTCACCTCGGAAAGCGAACGGCCGGACAGCGTCACGCTGCCCGGCCGTCTTCTGTTTCGTGATCCGTCTAGTGGCGGAAGTGGCGGTGCCCGGTGAAGACCATCGCGACGCCAAGCTCGTCGGCACGGGCAATGACCTCGTCATCGCGGATGGAGCCGCCCGGCTGGATGACCGCGGTGCAACCTCCGGCGGCGACGACCTCGAGCGCGTCTGGGAACGGCATGAACGCATCGGAGGCGCACACGCTGCCTACGGCCTTATCGCCCGCCTTCTCGACGGCGATCTTGGCGGAGTCCACGCGGCTCATCTGACCAGCGCCCACACCCACCGACGCGTAGCCTTTCACCAGCAGGATGCAGTTCGACTTGACCGACTTCGCAGCCTTCCAGGCGAACAGCATCTGCTCCATCTCGTCCTTGGTGGGCTGGCGCTTGGTGGGGACGGTGAACGTGGAGCGCTCCTCGGCGACCACATCGAAGTCCTGCACCAGCATGCCGCCCTCGACCTTGCGCATCTCCAGACCGCGGTCCTGCGGGCGACGGATCCCGCCGGTGCGCAGGATGCGGATGTTCTTCTTCTGCATCAGCAGCTCGAGCGCTGCCACGTCATAGTCCGGTGCGATGATGACCTCGACGAACTGGCCGCGCGCGTTGATCTCAGCGACCACCTCGAGCGGGACCATCTTGTTGAACGCGACCACGCCGCCATACGCCGAGATGGGATCGGAGTCGTGCGCGGCCTTGTAGGCCTCGAACACGTCGCCGGCGATCGCGGTCCCGCAGGGGTTGGTGTGCTTGACGATGACGCACGCCGGGTCCTGGAACTCGGCGACGGCACCCCACGCGGCGTCGGTGTCGAGGATGTTGTTGTAGCTAAGCTCCTTGCCGTGCAGCTGCTCGGCGCGAGCCAGCGTATGCTCAGCGGCGTCCATGTCACGGTAGAACGCGGCGGACTGGTGTGGATTCTCGCCATAGCGGAGGTCCTGGATCTTGAACATGCGGGCGCGGAACTCCTCGGGGAATTTCTGTGGGCCCGAGAGGTACTTGAAGATCGCCGCGTCGTAGGCCGACGTCTTGCGGAACACCTCGACCGCCAGCGCCTTGCGCGTCTCGGGAGTCGTAGCGCCGTCGTTCGCACGCAATTCCTCGACGATCGCGTCGTATCCCGCTGGGTTCGTGACCACGGCCACCGCGTCGAAGTTCTTCGCCGCCGAGCGGAGCATACTGGGCCCGCCGATGTCGATGTTCTCGATCGCCTCTTCGAGGGTCACGCCCTCCTTGGCGATCGTCTGCTCGAAGGCATAGAGGTTCACGACGACCATATCGATGAGCTCGATGCCGTGCTCCTCCGCCTGTGCCATATGCTCATCGACGTCGCGGCGGGCGAGCAGCGCACCGTGCACCTTGGGGTGGAGCGTCTTCACGCGTCCGTCCATCATCTCGGGGAAGCCGGTCAGGTCGTCGATGGGTCTCACGGAGATGCCCGCCTCGGCGAGCACCTTGGCCGTGCCGCCCGTCGAGACGATCTCAACGCCGAACTCCTCGGCAAGTACCTTCACAAAATCCACGAGCCCCGTCTTGTCGGTGACTGAGACGAGCGCACGCTTGACCTGAACGAGATCCACGAGAAATGCCCCTTCCAAGATGTCTGACACGCGCCTGGCAGCGCGCCTTCTCCCAAGACACTATTGTGCCTCAATTCGCACCTACGCGCGGTCGGAAAGCAACGACGGCTCCGGCATTGTCGCCGGAGCCGTCGTATGTCGCAAGTGCGCGGACCTACTGGCCGAGCTGTTCCCACACGCCACCCACGACCTTGTAGGCCGAGATGGCGGCGTTCTTGGTGTCACCGGCGTCATCGAAGTCCGCAACGCCCGTAACTCCGTCATAGGACATCGCGCGGATCTGCTCGGCGACGTCCACACGGTCCGTGCCGGCCTCGAGGACCGCCTGAATGATGATCCACGCGCAGTCATACGCATACGAGTCGTACGCCTCCGGAGCCTGTCCGAAACGCTCCTCGTAGGCGTTCTTGAAGTCGATACCGCGTGGCTGCTGCTCGAGCGGCAGGCCGAGGCTCGTGCAGATATCGCCCTCCGCGTTGGCCGCGCCGGCGATGGTGATGTAGTCCGCCGAGAACAGCATGTCGCCACCGACCACCGGGACGTTGAGTCCGGCCTCCTTGGCCTGCTTGCTGATCAGCGCGCCTTCCGTGTGGGCGCCACCGTAGTAGATGGCATCAGGCTCCACGGCCTTGAACCTGGTGACGAGCGCCGAGAAGTCGACTTCCTTGGCCTGTATCTTCTCGGTGGCAAGCACCTCTCCGCCGACGGCCTCGAAGCGCTTCACGAACTCGGCAGCGAGACCCTCACCATACGGGGTGGAGTCATCGATGACGACGACCTTCTTCATGCCGAGGGTGCTGTAGACGAGATCGGCAGCCGCGCCACCCTGCGCGTCATCCTTGGCCACGATCCGGTTGACTGTGAGGAAGCCCTGCGCGGTGAGCTGCGGGTTGGAGGATACCGAAACCATCGCCATGCCCGCGCGATCGTAGACCGGCGAGGCCGGTATCGAACACCCGGAGTTGAAGTGGCCGACGATCGCCACGACATCTTCATCACTCACGAGCAGATTGGCGACGTTCACGGCCTGCTTCGGGTCGGCCTGATCGTCCTGTGATGCAAGAACGAACTCGTAGCCTTCTGCCGCTGCGTCACTGCTGGCGTTCGCCTCGGCGATGGCCATCTCCACGGCGCGCTTCATACCCTGTCCGTAGATCGCATTGTCACCCGTGAGCGGCGCAGCGAAGCCGATCTTCACCGTCTTGAGCTCGGTACCTTCGCCCGTGACCTCGTCATCTGTCTTCTCCGTAGAGCATCCTGCCAGAGCGGTCGTCGCCAGCATCGCCGCGACAAGCAGCAACGCCAGTGAACGCGCAAAACGTGTCGTCATCGACGGTCCTCCCGTATACGCTGGAAACAGTCTGCGGCCGCTTCGCGCGGCCTAGCCCCCGAAGTAATGAATATACCAGTCCGGCGTATACAGAAGAAGCGAATCACTCCGTGATGGCAGCCTCGATGAGCGCGACGACCTCGCTCGACGCGTCAAGCCCACCCTGCACGGCGTCGTGCTGACGGTCGTTCAGCACCTCTTCCGTCAGGCGCACCACATCGAATTCGGCAAGCCTGCGGAAGAGATCCTGGATGGGTGGGCCGAGCTGCTCGCAGCAGAAAGATGCCGACACGGTGGCGTCGCTGAAGTCATCATGCGGCAGAGCCCGGTGAGTGGCCAGAGCCTGAGCGGCAGCCGTCGTGGCCATCCGCGTGTGATGCTGCGCGCCGCCGAGATCGCCGTAGCCATAGGCTTCGCGTGCCGCCGAGACCCGCAACCAGGCGACGCCGAGCAGCGTGCGTGGCTCCGGTGGCTTCACCGGCCGTGGGAACGGATACATCGATGTTGTGATCCACACACTCGCCACCCCCTGCATTCGAGTGCCGATGAGACGGCCGGGAGCGGCGCCCCCTCTCGCCGAACCCAGCCTCTGCGAGTGTGGCAGGTGGACCTAAACAGAATCTTAACCGGAGACAAACCGCAGGTAGATGACGCTAGACCTCGGGCAGTACCCGCACTTTGCGGCCCTCGATCACCAGGCGGCCCTGCGCGAAGAGGTCGACAGCCATCGGCAGCAGCCGATGCTCGACCTCGTGGATCTTGGCTTCCAGCGTCTCGACGGTGTCGTTCTCGGCGACCGTGACTGGCTCCTGGGCGATGATGGGACCCTCGTCGAACTTCTCGTTCGCGAAATGCACCGTCACGCCGGTGACCTTGACGCCATGGTCGAAGGCATCATGGATCGCCGAGGCACCCACGAACGCGGGCAACAAAGCGGGGTGCAGGTTGATCACCCGATCCGGATAGGTCTCGAGGACCTCCTTGCCCAGAAGCCGCATGTATCCCGCCATCACGATCAGGTCGACACGACGAACCTGCATGACCTCGGTGATCGCGTGATTGTACGCAGCGAACGTCGTGTACGCCGCGCGGTCGACGTAGACCGCGTCGATTCCGGCACGACGTGCACGTTCGAGACCGAAAGCGTCCTTCTTGTTGGAGACGACCACAACGACCTCCGCGTCGACGGAACCGTCGGCACAGCGATCGATCAGCGCCTGCAGGTTCGTCCCACTCCCGGAGATGAGGACGCCGACGCGAAGCTGCGTCTGCCCCTCGACCGGCTCGAACAGCTCCTCAGCGAGTGTCTCGCGTTCATCCATATACGACATCCCCTTTGCCGGCGATGATCTCGCCGATCTCGAACACCTGCTCACCTGAGTCGCGCAGCATGGCTGCTGCCGCCGGCGCATCGGCCGCGCTCAGAATGACGGCGAATCCGATTCCCATGTTGAACGTCCGGTACATCTCTTCTTCTGTGAGCGCCGACGCTTCCTGCAGTAGCCCGAAGACCGCCTGAGCCGGCCATGCTCCGCGATGGATGCGGGCGTCGACCGTCTTTGCGAGTGCGCGGTTGAGGTTCTCAGTGATGCCGCCGCCCGTGATGTGCGCCATCGCCTTCACGCCGATGCCACTGCGCACGAGCGCCAGGATGCTCTTGGCATAGATGCGCGTGGGCGTGAGCAGTACGTCCCCCAGTGATTTGCCGCCAAGATCGACGCGCGGCAACTCAAGTTCCGCTTCGTGGCCTTCGACGAGGACCTTGCGCACCAGCGAGTAGCCGTTGCTGTGGATGCCCGAGGATGCGAGCCCCAAAACGACGTCGCCCTCGGCGATCGTAGAGCCGTCTATGGCGGCCTTGCGGTCCACAACGCCCACGCAGAAGCCGGACAGGTCGTAGTCATCGGGGTCCATAACCCCGGGATGCTCGGCCATCTCTCCGCCGACGAGCGCGCAGCCAGCCTGACGGCATCCCTCGGCAATACCACCGACGATCTTCTCCATGCGTTCCGAGTCCAGCTTGCCCACCGCGACGTAGTCGAGGAAGAACAGCGGCTCGGCGCCGGTGACGAGGATGTCGTTCGCGCACATGGCGACCAGGTCGATACCGACCGTGTCATGCCTGTCGAGCAGCTGGGCGAGCTTGAGCTTGGTGCCCACGCCGTCCGTACCGCTCACGAGGACCGGCTCGGCCATTCCCGCGGTGTTCAGCGCGAACATCCCGCCGAACCCACCGATGTCGCCAAGCACCTCGGGCCGATAGGTCGAACGGACCGCGTCACGGATGCGATCGACCGCTCGCGCCCCTTCGTCGATGTCGACGCCGGCGTCGCGGTAGCTGGTGGGCCTATCGGGCGTGTCGGTCATACCGGGTGCTCCTCCCTCGACTGCCCTCATTATGGGGCATTCCCACAAAGACCGCCCGCACTACGGGACCTGCGCGAGCAGGGTCGTGAGTGCGAACGACGACATCACTGCCACCGAAGCGGCAGCAAGCCAGCCCGTGCCGTGCGTGACCCTTCGGCCGACCGTCTTGCCGAGAAGCGCCGGCACCAGATAACCGACTGCGAAGCTGACGAGCGCCCATGCCGCAAGGGTCACCCATTCCGCCCACATCGGTTGGGACACGTCGAGCAGCCGCGTCACGCCGTCGTAGACGTCGCGTGCCCGGCCGAGGACCCACAGTCCGTCGCCGACGAGCCAGCCCACGATGAGCACCGCCCAGCCCCACAGCTCACGGTCATGCGATCGTTTCCGTGCGCCGAGAAATGCCGCGGCGAGACCGGCGGCGATAAGGCCGAACAGTGGGTTTGGATGCAGTCCGCTGCGGACGCCCCCCAGGAGCGCAGTCGCGAGCGAGGCGAGTTCGGTCACCCGACGTGCTCCAGGGAGAGCTTGCCGGCCTTCACCGACTCGGGAATGTCGACCGGGTACTCGCCGTTGAAGCATGCGAGGCAGTAGTCAGCGTGAGGAGCACCGGTCGCCGTGACCATGTCCTCCACCGAGAGGTAGGCCAGCGAGTCGGCGCCGATGAAGTCGCGGACCTCATCGACCGTCTTCACCGCCGCGATGAGCTGCTCTTGCGTGTCGGTGTCGATGCCGTAGAAGCACGGCCACTTCACCGGTGGGGACGTGATGCGCATGTGCACCTCGGCAGCACCCGCCTCGCGGAGCAAGGCGACGAGCTTGCGCGAGGTGTTGCCGCGCACGATAGAGTCGTCGACGACCACCAGACGCCTGCCGGCGATGATGTGGCGCAGCGGGTTCAGTTTGAGGCGTATGCCCTGCTGCCGTAGGGACTGGCTCGGCGAGATGAACGTGCGCCCCACGTAGCGGTTCTTCACGAGACCTTCGCCGAAGGGGATCCCCGACGCCCGGGCGAAACCGACCGCCGCAGGAACGCCGGAGTCAGGCACGCCGATGACGATGTCGGCGTCCACGGGAGCCGAGCGGGCGATCGCCTCACCCATACGGCTGCGTGCTTCGTACAGGCTGCAGTCGTACATCACACTGTCGGGACGCGCGAAGTAGATGAACTCGAACATGCACAGCGAGGGCTTCTCGGCAGGTACCGCTTGTTCGGCCTCCAGGCCGTCCGCGCTGATCTTGATCATCTCGCCCGGCGCGACATCGCGCACGTACTCGGCGCCGATGATGTCGAGTCCGCATGTCTCGGAGGCGACGATCCATCCTTCGCCGAGACGACCGAGCACGAGTGGGCGGACGCCGTAGGGGTCGCGGAACGCGTAGAGTGCGTCCTCGGACATGAGGACCACGGCGTAGGCGCCCCGGATGAGTTTCATCGTCTCGCGGATGCCGCCGCGGATGTAGTTGTTCTCCTGTGTGAAGTGGTCGACGAGCGAGGTGATGACCTCGGAGTCGGTCGTCGAGCGGAAGCGGAATCCGTTGCCCTTCATGATGTCGCGTAGCTCGAGTGTGTTCACGAGGTTGCCGTTGTGGGCCAGCGCGATCGTGTTAGGGCCGATCGAGGAGACCATGGGCTGCGCGTTTTCCCAGCTCGATGATGAGCCGGTGGTGGAGTAGCGGGTGTGGCCGATAGCCACATGACCGACGAGCGTGGTCAGATCGCTTTCCTTGAAGACCTGCGGTACGAGACCGAGGTCTTTGTTCACCATGAGGGTGTGCCCGTCAGCGACTGCGATACCTGCCGACTCCTGTCCGCGATGCTGAAGTGCATGCAAGCCGAAGTAGGTCAGCCGGGCCACGTCTTCACCCGGCGCGTACGCGCCAAAGACGCCGCACGCCTCCTCGGGGTGTTCCGGAGCGTCGGCGAAGATGCAGTCGTTGGTACAGTCGACTTCGCTCATTGAGGGAGAGTTGTCCTTGGTTCAGGGGCCGGGACGCGAGTAGGATACCACGCATCGGACGCGTGCGGCACGCCTTCTAGAAACCTCCTGGTATGACACCCGTAGATAGCCTCGGGACTCGCATCGAATCGAGCTCACTGAGCGTCACGAACACGAAGCCTCGGGCGAGCGCCGCATCGAGGAAGTCAGGCAGCATCTCCACGCTCTTGCTGCGATCGAGCCTCCCGTCGTGCACCAGTACGATATCGCCCGGCTCGAGTGCCGCCGCCAGCAAGAACGGATCTCTGAACTCACTGGCTTCGAGACAACGATTCCAACCTGCTACACGCTTGCCACCGCCTACGATACTCCACTCCTGTTCGAGCGAAAGTCGACCGCGCGGCGGGCGATACCAGGTGACCGCGTCGGTCGCCCGCATGATGGTGGCATCGCACCGATCGATCTCCGCCGCGAACGCCTTGGCATCGAGGTGCTCCACATGCGAGTGGGTGTAGGTGTGATTGCCGACCTCATGGCCATCGGCAACGATGCGCTCGAGGATATCGAAGTGCTTCTCGGCTTCCTCGCCGACCACGAAGAACGTAGCTGCCACTCCGCGTGCTTTGAGATCGTCGAGCATAGGAATGGTATGTTCGGGATCCGGCCCGTCGTCAAACGTCAGGGCAATGACCGGGTCACGCACCGGCACCGACATGAACACGTAGTTGGCGCGTACCGTTCCTAACGCGAGCGCCACACCAGAAGCGATCGGGAAGATGACAACCCCAATGACAGCGATACGGGCTACGGTCCGGCGGAGCGACTTCACATCGTCCTCAGTCTTGCCACGAGTTCCATCGCGAGGGCGCGAACATGCACGTCCTGGTCGCGAAGGGCGTCCTCGGCAAGAGCCAACGCACGCGGATCGGCGCACGCGCCTGCGAGCAGCGCTGCGCTCAGGCGTACCTCTGTGGTGCCGGACTCGTAGGCCGCGGCCAGTGCATCCAGCGCTCCAGCTTCGGCGAGAGGCCGGGCCGCCCCGAGCGCGAGCATGTCATCTTCGGAGGTGATGAGCTTAGCGAGGGTGATGACCGCCTTGTCGCGCACTTCAGGTGTATCCGAGAGAAGCGCTTCGGCCAGCAATCGCGTCGTCTGCGTGTCGTAGAGCTCGACGATGCGCGCAGCTGCAGCTTCACGCACGGCACGGTCAGGCGAACGCAGGTCGGCGCGCAGACCCGCTAGGTCCTCCTCGGCCATGTGTCTCCCCCTCTCAGCCGCGCGATACGCGGCGATGCCACACCCTCCACATGATCAGCGCCACCGCGAGCAACGCCAGTCCCACCAGGTACGGTGCAGCGATCGCGATCGCCGACATGGCGACGGCTCCCGCGTCCTCCACCGCGCTCACGACCGGCGCCCCCACGCCCGCCGTCGACGCGTTCACTGCGGGACGCGCCGTGGCCTTCACCGCGTGTACACCACCGGCGAGGATGACGCCGGCTATCACGTACAGCCACGGGCTCACTTCGGTCGCATTGCCCGATGCGGCCACCGCCACGAGCCCACCGGCGGCGGGACGCACGACGGTCTGTATAGCGTCGTTGACGCTATCGACGGCAGGGATCTTGTCGGCAAGCAACTCGACGATCAGCAGCACGACGATGATGCCGATGACCCACCATGATCCAAGCAGATCGAAGGGTTCGCGCAACTCGAGCCACTCGAAGCGCTGCGCGAGCGCGACCGCGAGCAGCGGGATGTATGCGTTCAGCCCCGCGGGCAACGAGAGTCCGAGTGCGGTCAGAAGCTCCATGACGCCTCCGCTCGACGGCCTACGGGACTATCGTACCCGACGAACCCTCTACTCTCCGTGCACGAGACGCTCGAGTGCGGGCTCGAAAGCGGCTCGCAGATCGGCGACCGGCACTTCGAGCAGATCCTTGACGGCGAGCGTGCTGCCGCCGACCTGCCCGATGATCTCGTAGGGAATGCGCAGCCTGTCCGCCATGAGCGTCACGACCGTCGCGTCGTCCACCGTCGTGGTGACGATCGCGCGACCCTGCGATTCGGAGAACAGCTTCACGGCGCCGCGCATGCGACCTTCGAGCACGACGGTCGCACCGATGTCGCCGGCGATGCAGCTCTCGGCGAGCGTAACGCCAAGACCGCCCTCGGAGCAGTCGTGTGCGGACTTGATGACACCCATCTCGATACACCCGACGATCGCTTCGCACAGCTGCTGCTCGCCCCAGAGGTCGACAGAGGGCGGCATACCAGCGACCGTGCCGTCGATGAGCTTGAGCAGCTCGCTGCCGCCGAGCTCGTTGCGTGTCTGGCCGAGAAGGATGATGACGTCGCCCTCGTCCTTGAAGTCGGCCGTAGTGTGCTTCGAGACATCCTGCAGCAGTCCCACCAGGCCCACCGTAGGCGTGGGATAGATCGGCTGGCCGAAGCTCTCGTTGTAGAAGCTGACGTTGCCCGAGATGACCGGGACCTTGAACATCTTGCAGGCGTCCGAGAGACCCTTCACGGACTGGTGGAACGTCCAGAAGACCTCGGGCTTCTCGGGATTGCCGAAGTTCAGGCAGTCGGTGATCGCCGCAGCGCGGCCGCCCGAGCACGCGACGTTGCGCGCAGCCTCTACGAAGGCGATCTGCGCCCCGAGATACGGGTCGAGATAGCAGTAGCGGCCGTTGCAGTCAGAGCTCACAGCGATGCCTCGCTTGGTGTCTTTGATGCGCAGGACCGCGGCGTCGCTTCCGGGCAACACGACGGTGTTCAACATCACCTGGTGGTCGTACTGCTCCCAGATCCAGCGGCGCGAGCAGATGTTGGGACTCGCAAGCAGCTTGAGCAGCGTGTCTCCGAGCTCGTCGTCCTCCGGCAGGTTCACCATGCGCGGGTCGAAGGATTGCACGTCGTCCAGATACGCGGGGCGCTCCATCGCGGGGTCGTAGATGGGCGCATCGTCGGCCAGCGTCGCCGCCGGCATGTCGGCGACCACCGTGTCGCCCTCGCGCACCACGAAGTGGCCCGTGTCGGTGACTGTACCGATCACCGTGGAGCGCAGGCCCCACTTCGTGCAGACCGCCTGGGCAGCCTCGAGCTTCTCGGGCTCCACGACTGCCAGCATGCGTTCCTGGCTCTCGGACACCATGATCTCGAACGCCTTCATGTTCTCTTCGCGCTGCGGGACCTTGGTCACGTCGATATCGAGGCCCACGCCGCCGCGACTCGCCATCTCACTTGCCGAGGAGGTCAGGCCCGCTGCCCCGAGATCGCCGAGGGCCACGAGCAACTTGTCATCAAGCAGCTCGAGACACGCTTCGATGAGCAGCTTCTCCTCGAAGGGGTCGCCTACCTGAACGCTCGGGCGCTTGTCCTCGGCCTTCTCGTCGAACTCCTGGCTCGCAAGCGTGGAGGCGCCACCGATCCCGTCTCGGCCGGTCGTCGAACCGATGAGCAGGATGAGGTTGCCCACGCCGCTTGCGGTCGCACGCGTGAGGTTCTCCTCGCGCATCAGGCCGATCGCCATGGCGTTGATGAGGCAGTTGCCCTCGTAGGCTTCCTCGAAGTACACCTCGCCGCCCACCGTGGGTACGCCGATGCAGTTGCCGTATCCACCGATGCCGGCCACGGCGCCCTCGAACAGATAGCGCTGGCGCGCCTTGTCCAGCGTGCCGAAACGCAGCGAGTCGAGCGAAGCGATGGGACGTGCGCCCATCGTGAAGATGTCACGGATGATGCCGCCCACGCCGGTGGCCGCGCCCTGGTAGGGCTCGATGGCCGAGGGGTGGTTGTGCGACTCCATCTTGAAGGCGACCGCCCAGCCGTCACCCACACCGATGACACCGGCGTTCTCGCCGGGACCCTGGAGCACGTGCTCTCCGGTGGTGGGGAACATCCTGAGCGCCTTGCGCGAGTGCTTGTAGGAGCAGTGCTCGCTCCACATGAGCGAGTACATGTAGAGCTCGGTCACGCTTGGCCGCCTGCCGAGGATCTCGACGATCTTGTCGTACTCGGCCAGCTTCAGGCCGAGTTCGACAGCCAGCTTGGGTGCGAGCTCCGCATCGAGCATCTCGGGCATAAGGTCTACTCCTCCGTGAATGTGTCGGAAGCGGACTCGCCGAGGTCCGCGAACGGCTCCTCGACGGCGATGACTGTGCTGTCCTCGGACGCTACGCGCTCATGCGTGGGTGCCTCGGCGGGCGGACAAGGCGCCTTGCGACCGGGCGCCGGGAAGACCACGCGCAGCAGATAGGCGACCTCGACCACGAGCGCGATTATGAACACGAATCCGTACATGGTGATGACTGCGTCAACGAGAGTCGTGTCCACACCGTCCATGAGCGAAAGGATGAATGCAGCCGCAAGGATCACGACGTACGCGATACCCACGAACACCCACAGCCAACGCGTCCAAGGAGCGCGCCAACGCTCACGGGTGCGGCCCAGAGCGTGCACGATCATGAACAGCGCACCTACCACCAGGACGAATGCCATGCCCTGCAAGAAGAGTGCAAGCGGACCGTTGAACGCCAGTACATCCATGGCTATACCTCCGCTAGTCGCTTCACGATAGTCGTGAAGAACGGTACGCCGTCTGTGCCGCTGCACAGCGGGTCTACCATCCGCTCGGGATGCGGCATGAGGCCGAACACGTTGCCGCGCTCGTTGCAGATGCCTGCGATGTTGTCGAGCGCACCGTTGGGCGCCGAGCCGGGCAGAACGCTTCCGTCGGGCTCTGAATAGCGCAGCACGATCTGGCCGTTCGCCTTCAGCCGCTCGAGGGTGTCGCCGTCACAGATGAAGTTACCCTCGTTGTGATTGACAGGGATGTCGACGACCGTGCCCGCGGGCAGGTCGAGCCACTGGCACACGCTCTCCTCGACCCGCAACGGTTGCCCGTGGCAGATGAACTTGAGGCCGACGTTGCGAAGCAGCGCGCCCGGAAGCAGGTGCGCCTCGGTGAGGATCTGGAAGCCGTTGCAGATGCCCATCACGGGACCGCCCGCCTCGGCGAAACGCACGACCTCCGCCATCACCGGCGAGAAGCGCGCGACAGCGCCGCAGCGGATGTAGTCGCCGTAGCTGAAGCCGCCGGGCAGCACGATCGCGTCGAAACCGGACAGGTCCGTGTCGCCGTGCCAGATGTTCTCGGCCTCATAGCCAAGATGCCGCGCGGCGTGGATGACGTCCTGTTCACAGTTGGAGCCAGGGAAGATGACGACGCCGAAGCGCATGCCCTACGCCTCCTCGACCGGCTCGATGCGGTAGTCCTCGATGACCGGGTTCGCAAGCAGCTTGCCGCACATCTCGGCAACGCGGTCGATGCTCGTCCCGTCAGCGACCTCGAGCTGGATGAACTTGCCGATCTTGACCGAGGAGACCTCGTCGTAGCCGAGGTTCTGCAGCGCGCGCTCGGCCGTGGCGCCGGGCGGGTCGAAGATGCCCTTCTTGTACGTCACGTAGATCTCGAAACGCGCCATTGGTGTCTCCTTCTCAGTCGTCAAGGTCGACGCGGGCAGCTTCCCGCATCTCCTGCTGTCGCTTGCGAACCGCGGCACGGATATTGCGCCGCCCGATCCCGGTCATAACGAGTCCGACGGCCCACGCGAAGATAGAGATGTACGCGAACCACGGGAATACCGCCTGGCCATCAGACGCGATCTGCTCCGTACCGGCGATGGAGTTGAAGCTCAACAGGAAGCCGAGAATGCCAAGAGCCGCGACAGCCATGCCGGCCCAGCTGAGATAGACGTTAGCTCTCACGTGGGACGGCAGTTCCTTCAAGCTCACGAAGCATCCTTTCCGGAATCCTTCTTGGTCTTGTCGTCTTTGTTCTCGCCCTTCGCCTTCTTCCCCTGCTGCTGAGCAAGGATCGCTTCCTTGCGCAGCCTGCGGATGACGAAGATGTCGATGTTGATGGCGACAAGCACGCCAGCGAGTTCGATGGAGAGGCCCACCGTGCGGAGCGTGTTGTTGTCCTGCTGCTCACCGAGGTACGCGAGACCGAACGCGAGCAGCGCGATGATGATGGCTACCCACCAGACCTTACGCCACTTCTTGATCTCAGGCGTGCTGGGGACCGGTATGTACTTCTTCTTCTGGGGCTGCTTCTTCTTCTCGGTCTTGGACTTCTTGGGCATGGTCGAGTCGATCGTGCCCTTTTCGCGCTTCGGCTTGAGCGAACCCGCGCTCTTGCGGGTCTGCCCTTTCTGTTCCGTGCGATAACGGTCGTTCCCTGCGCTGCGGCGCGCCATACTAATCACCTTCCGGTACAAATGGCTCGCCAGTGATCATCTCGTATGCCTCGACGTACTTCTCGGCGGTTATCGTGATGATGTCCTCGGGGAGCTCTGGGGCGGGGGGCGTCTTGTCCCAACCGCTGCTTTGCAGCCAGTCGCGGACGAACTGCTTGTCGAAGCTGGGCTGGCCCTTACCCGGTTCATAGCTATCCGCGGGCCAGAAGCGGGAGCTGTCGGGTGTGAGTATCTCGTCCACCAGGGTTATGACCCCGTCTACCAGGCCGAACTCGAACTTCGTGTCGGCGATGATGATGCCGCACGCCAGGGCGTGCTCGGCAGCACGCTTGTACAGCGCGATCGCTGCATCTCGCAGAGCCATTGCATGCTCTTCGCCGATGATCTCCACCATACGCTCGAAGGAGATGTTCTCGTCGTGATCGCCGATGGCCGCCTTCGTGGACGGCGTGAAGATCGGCTCGGGCAGCTGGGACGACTCGACGAGACCTTCGGGAAGCTTCTGCCCGCAGACGGTGCCGCTCTCGCGGTACTCCTTCCAGCCGCTGCCCGCCAGATAGCCGCGTACGATGCACTCCACCGGGAACACCTGAGCCTTCTTCACGAGCATGAAGCGGCCCGCGAGGCTGCTCGCGTGCTGTGCGAACTCGTCCGGCAGGTCTCTCACATCTGCCGAGATGAGATGGTTGGCCACAACGTCGCCGAGCACGTCGAACCAGAACAGTGAGATCTTCGTGAGGACCTCGCCCTTGTAAGGGATCGGATCCGGGAGTATCACGTCGAACGCGGAGAGCCGGTCGGTTGCGACCAGGAGCATCCGGTCGCCAAGGTCGAACAGGTCGCGCACTTTGCCCTGCGACGTGGGCTTGAGTTCCTGCGGATGCTGCACGCGGACACCTTCCTATGGAAGCCGAGGCTGGCGGTTGCACGGGGCACGGACGAGGCCGTCCGACCCGGCTGCTGCCATGCGTGCATTGTAGGCGATAGCGCGCGGCAGGTTAAGGGCGTGCGCGGGATGCAGGATGCCGGGTTGGGCGCTTACCGCGAGGGGTGCGTGCTCCGGAACGTGACTGTGCTGATGATGGGGATCTCGGTGGTGACCGGACCGTCAGGTGTCACCGTTCCCGGCGCATGACACCGGTCACACGTGTATGACGTGAAGTCACCGTCGGTATGGCACAGCGTGCAGTCCGCATACTGCGGGTCAGGGCCCTCGTAAACGTGATCCGGTATCGCGATATGCACGAACTGGAAGTCCTGCCACAGCGTCGGCATATGGCACTGCACGCAATCGGTTGGCCCGACGTGCGGAATGTCGCCTGAGTGGCAATCGACACAGGGCTTCGTCGGTGCCGAGAAGATGAGTGTCGTGTGACACAGCGTGCACGAGCGTGACGCGTGTTCGGCGCCCAACTCGATCGGAGCCGGATGGGTGACGGTGTCCTTCACGGGAATCCAGGCGGATGTCGTGTGACAGTTCGTGCAGGTCGGATACGCCGCCCCGTGTCGCAGGCCGTGGCAGTCTGCGCAGGCGGTCCCTGTCCCGATAACGTTCGCATACAGATTGAACGGGTGACACTTCGAGCAGGCAAGCGACGTGTGTGCGCCAACCAGCTTGAACTTGGTCGAGTGGTTGAACGTCGAAGGCACGAAGCCAGCCGTCGTGTGACACGCCGAGCAAGCAGTCAGACCGCCATGCCGCGCACCGTGACAACTCACACACACGGTCGGCGTGCCATCGAACTTGCCGTTGACGTGGCACTTCGTGCAGGCGACCGACGTGTGCTTGCCGGTCAGCTTGAAATACGAGTCGTGGTTGAAGTTCACCGGCTGCCAACTCCTGAGCGGCGAGTGGCAGTTCTGACAGCTGGTCAGCCCTCTGTGGTGATCACCATGGCAGCTCACGCACGCCGTGGGAGTGCCGGCGAACCTGCCGTTGGCGTGGCACGACGCGCATTGCGCCAGCGCGTGACGCCCGATCAGGGGGAAGAACGCACCGTGGTCGAAGCCGGCCTTGGGTGTCCAGTCACCGTTGACCGGCGTGTGACAATCCTGGCAGTTCGTCAGACCGCCGTGCTTCGTCCCGTGGCATCCCACACACGTAGTGGGCGTACCGACGAACTTGCCATCGGAATGGCAGCGAGCACAATCGGCATTCGCATGAGCGCCTTCCAGCACGAAGAACGCACCGTGATCGAAGCTATCGACCGGTCTCCATTCACGTACGGGGTCGTGGCAGTCCTCGCAATCGGTCAAGCCACCGTGATTGGTGCCGTGACAATCGACGCAGCGACGATCCCGCGCTGGGATTCTGGCACCGGTATGGCACATGAAACAGCTCAGGCCGGCGTGACCGCCGAGAAGCGTGAGATGCCCTTCCGGCACAGGAGAGTTGAGCGCCCACGCGACTGCGGTATGACACGTCTCGCAGTCCTGAACCTCTGGGCCATGTGGCGACTTGCCGCTGTGACAGTTCTGACACTTGCTCTCGTCGGGGACCGGTTGGCCCTCCGTGTGACACCGTGAGCAGCCTACGACGCCATGGAAACTGGTATCGAAGATGTCGTCCTCGTGGTCGAAATGGATGATGCTCCAGGACGATGTCGTGTGGCACGTCTCGCAATCGCCGCTGTACGGGACCGAGTGCCGGTAGGTGTGCTCGGGCGCGTCCTTGCAGGAGTCGCACGACTGATCGGATGCGATCTCCGGGTGCTCCACGGCGACCACATCATCTTCCGGCGCGCAGGCTACGGTGCCGAGCGCCGCGGCAGCCAAGACAAGGGTGACCGCGATGCCGATGAGCGTACCTTTGGCCGAGAAACCCGTCACCGGTCCTCCGTTAGAACGTGCCGCTAGGACCCACATACCACAACCCGACTTCATCATCTCGGCGATCAGCAGGACAGCTCATCTCAAACCGACGACCGGCTGACCCACACTCGCCGCGTACGGGCGGGGTCCCGAAGGACCCCGCCCTCGTGTTGCGGCTCGCGGATGCAAGCGCTAGTTGAGCAGCGCTGCAACCGCCGTACGAACAGAGCTACTGACCGAAGACAGGCCACCGATGAACCGGACCTCTGTGATCGAGGCCTTGTTCGCCGACAGGACGCCTGCGACATCAGCATTAAGCGAGTTGCTCGGGGTCATCAGCATGACTGACCCGTCGCTACCCTGCAGCACGCCACCAGCAAGTGCGTCCGGGAAGTTCTCGCCGGTCGTGATGGCGAGCATGTCCCATCCAAGACCTGCATCGGTCACGCCGTACTCGGCGATAGCGACCGCGGTCTTGTAACGGTCCGTACCCGCAAGACGCTCGACGTTCAGAGCACCATACTTGGTGACTAGCGCGCTGTAGTACGTCGCGCTCACTGCGCCTTCGCCACCGAGGGCGAGGGCTTCATCCACCGCAGCGTTCGCGGAGACAGTGGTCGCACTCGGCGCGACCAGGTAGATCGGCCAACCGTTGGCAGCCGCCAACGGCGCAGCAGCCAGGGCGTCGGGGAAGTTCGTGCCGGTCGCGAAGAACGCGGTGCCGTCATACCCTCCGCCAAGGATGCTGATTACCTCATTGGCGATCAATGAGGCGGTTTCGTACCTGCTCGTACCAGCGATGCGCTCGACATTGCCTGCACCAAGCTCAGCAACAAGCTGGGCTTCGACCGTCGCGCTTATCGCGCCCGTACCACCAAGGATGTAGGCATCCGTCGCGCCAAGACGTCCGATCTCGGGGATGATGACGTTCGCATCAGTACCCACGAGAAGCAGCGGGCCGTCGACGGCGCCAGCAAGAGCGCTGCCGCCAAGGGCGTCCGGCCAATTCGCGCCGGTCGCGATAACGACGGTGTCGGCACCGGACGGGAACGCGAGCTTCGAGGCCTCGATCGCGGTGTCGAAACGAGAGACACCGGCGACAGGCACGAAGGTCGTCGTGCTCGGCGGTACGCTGACAGTGACGACAGCCGTGCCGCTTACGAGATCAGCGACATCGTCTTCGCAGCGGTTCCAGCGAACCCGATAGGAACCGGTAGCAGTCGGAGCGATCGTGAACGCGAAGTTGCCGTTCATGTCCGACATGGTGCTACCGACTTTGACCCACGAGGAGCCGTTGTACATCTCGAGGTCGATCATGCCGTCCATGGCACCGGAATCGTCACCATTGACCAGCTTGCCGGCCACGAACGTAAGGGTTCCGCCAGGAACGGGAGCACTCGGCGAGAAGATCGCAGCGAATTCTCCACCGACGGACATGGCCATCTTGGTACCGGCCTCAAGACCCTCAGTGATGTAGTACGGGTTGTGGGCACCCATCGAACCTTCGCCCGTGTAGAACTTGTGGTTGTAGTACGCGCGGCCCAGCAGCGCCTTCTCGGCGTTGTCGAGACCGTTGGCGTTGGCCAGCGTGTAGGCGGGTGCATATGCCGCGACGAGGTCAGCATCGGCCTCGGCGGTCATGAGCTGCCAGTCCTCGATGAACTCCTGGAGTTCCATCTGGTTCTGACCTGCGTGACACGGCGAGCAGGAATCGCCCCAAGGAGCGAGACCCCAGGCCTCAGCGTCGCCCGGCTCCATGATGAACATACGGTGGCTGTAGCGCTTCCAGGAGCGATCCTCGTAGCGCGGCAGGTCCGTAAGACTCGGGAAGTCGGAACGCGTCGCAGGCATGTGGCACTCTTCGCACTTGACGCCAGGCATGAACATACCGGCCTGGTCGACTCCGTACAGGCCGCGACCGTTGTACACCTCACGGGTCGGATGGCTGAACGGACGACCTGCGTCGATGCTCGCATTCGGCAGCGGGTTCACGATGCGGCCTTCACCGTCGATGGTGGCGGTGCCGTCGATCTCCTTCTGCCAGTTGTGGCAGTCCTCACAGAGGCTGTTGTTGCCTGCCTCAGGTGCACGGACCTTCATGCCGATGGCTTCGCCCTCTTCGGTGTCAGCGAGGTGAGCCTCGTGACACACCGCACACTCTTGCGCGACATAGCCAGCATTGGCGCTGGTGACAGTGACACCGGACATGATGTCTGCACCCTTGCGCTTCAGGTAGCCTTCGCCCGTATGGCAGCTCAGGCATGCAGCACCAGAAGTCTTGGCGTTGAAGTGGCCGACGCCGGTCTCCATGTACTCAGAGGCGCGAGGATCGGCCTCGAGCAAGGCGACCTGCTCATCGTGGTCGGATGTCGCCGCTACGGCTTCGCCGTAGACGCCGCCACGCCAGGAGTGGCCGGAAAGCTGCCATTCACTGTAGTACGAGTGCTTCAGGCCCTTGTTGGCGCCATTCGGATAGAACATGTAGTCGCCTGGGGTCGCCAGGAAGTCAACTTCAGACGGCACATCGGCAAACCCGTAAAGGTAGTCCTCGATGTAGTCCGTCAGGACCGTGTCAGGCGTGTATCCCCAGTAGTTGTTGCCGCTCTTGTAGCGGCCGTGGCACTGACCACACACATCCGAGTCAAGGATGCGGGTGCTCATTGCTTTGGCGTTCTTGTTGGTAGCAACGGTGTTGTAGCCGACGATGCCGACACCGACGTTCCAGTGTCCGCCCGCGTCAACCGTGGCAGCGATACCAGTGCCATGGCAGTTCTCGCACTGGATGCTCATGCCCTCCGCCCAAGTGGCAAGATCGGTCTCAGGCTTCGAGAGGTCACGGGCCATGGTATTGCGAGTGGGCGTGCCGGAACCATGGCCCGCCACGGGTGTGTAACCCGAGCGCGCATAGCCCAGCTGGTGGCAGTTACCACAGGTGTAGTTGCCGACCTCGAGACCGCCGCTGGCGAGCTCCCATGTGTCCGGCATGATCGGGTCCCACTCGAGACCCTCCACCATCATGAATGGGCTGTCCACGCCAGGCGTCCAACCCATATCGTAGAAGTAGCCGAACACCATGTACTCGCGCAGACCAGTCCCTGCGCCGACAGTCATGCCGATCTCGTCTTCGGCGATCATCTCGCCGACGGTCGGACGACCTGCGGGCCACATGTAGTCAGCACCTGGGTCGGCCATCGGAATCGCAAACTCGCCGTGCGACGTCTCGGCATACGCGACGCCGTGGCACGCAACGCACTTGGCCTGACCGGCATACTCAAGACCATAGTCGTTCGTGAGTAGTGCCGATGCAGTAGCCGGTGCGATGAGTACCGCGGCTAGCACCGCGATGCTCAACAGAACGATTGCACGTGACTTTCGCATCACTCCTCCTTCGTGGTGATTCGAATGCACGAGCGACGCACTGTTGTGATATCGCCTCCCTCCACGCGTGCAACGCCCGCGCGGGCTGCGCCGCATGCGGCGCAGTATCTCCCAGTTACCCGGTAGGGTCCCCCCACGGAATCGAATGCGCGCTGAGGGCGCGAAACAGCCGAGACCGGGGGGCCACACATACCCTGTTCCCCAAGGATAGGACCTGCAATCGGAGTGTGAAAGTCTCTGACGCTACCTTATGCGTCTTTCCGATAAACGGTCAGCTTGCTTAAGCGTTGTGACGTCAGTCGCACAAACTGCCAGCATATGGTGGATTCGGCCCGCAGGAGCCAGACACTGGAAACCTTAACGCACGGAAGCGCTGTGACGCGCTACAGAGCCCCGAAGAAGACGAAAGCAAGGGTCCCGTGCGCCAGCGCACCCGCCAGCATCAGCCACGCCAGCGCCTTGTGAACGCGCATGTGCAGCTTGCCCTTGAAGTGGATCTTCCGAAGACCTACGAGTATCTGGAAGACAACGAGTGAGCTGAGAAAGCCGCCGCCGGCGATGAGCATGCCCGACGTGATGTGGATACCGAGGATCATGACGCCTCCCGCCTGCGTGGACTCGAGATTGGGTCTGCAGAGTACGTGCGCCAACGATGCGAGCACTAAACGCGGACTCGAGAGAATCAGACGGTGCAGGCTCCGCTCCACAAGCAGAGGTTCTCGGCAAAGACCGCCGGGAACGCCTCGATGAGGTCTGCGGCACGGGTGGCAGGAGTGGCGGCAACAGCCTGACCGGCGTGCCGGTTCGCACGGGACGCGATGATCGCCGCATCTACAGTGGGGAAGCCGGCCGCCATGAATCCGGCAGCAAGCCCTGTGATCGTGTCGCCGGTCCCACCGATCGCCTCTAGCGACGGCACGTCAGGTGATTCAACGGTGCCCACGATGTTTCCCAGAAGCGAGATGTGGTCGCAGCGCCCCTTCACGAGCAGCACGCGTGCCGAGTCCTTGTCAGCGGCCAGACGAATCAGTCGCGGCGGATCGAACCCATCGGTGCCGAAGAGGTAATGCGAAACGTAGGCGGGATGCGTGACATCGGGGTCGGCAAGGAATCCGACTTCTCCCACGTCAGGGGTCATCAGCTCGAAGCGGCCAGCGATACCCGCCGCCTTCGCCGCATACATCCCGCCCGCGTCTGCCACGAGAAGCGTTCCGGGTGCAACGGTCTCGAGTTCGCTGACGGCGCGACGCATCAGGGCCATCACCGGCTGCAGATAGTGGAACGCGATGACGGTGGGCTGAAGCTCCTCTGCTGCCGCCATCAGTGCCGCGTACACGGCTCTGGTACCGTCACCCCTCCCGATGTCGCCGGCGATGAGCGCGTGGGGAGTGGCCGTCCCCAGATGGTCTGCGACGCGGCACGCAGCGCCGAGCATGGCCGACGTCCCCTGTGACGTCGGTACCGGCACACCGCCGACGGTCAGCGTCCCGCCCTCGAACCGCGCCTCTCCACTGAGCAGCGGCCCGTTCGCCAAGGGATACGTCGCTACGACCAGCAGACTCATGCGGGGGCACCTCCCAGCAGCACGCGCGCCTCAAGGAATGCCCGGTCCAGCATCAGGCCGCACAGGGTGTAGCCGAGATCCTTCGGACGCGGTGCCTCCCAGATCGAGCAACCCACCAGCTCGATGTTGAGGTAGGGGATGTCGGGACATCCGCCGCCCGAGGTATTGACGATGATGCCGGTGTCTCGCTCCACGGTGATCTTCATGTTGCCGGAGCGGACCATCAGCCACTCGCCGAAGTCCTCGTGGGTCACCAGGTCGCATATCGATGCGGTCCCCTCGGTGTCGTCTACCCACTCACGGACGATGACGCCCGCGTCGGCAAGAACGCGCGCCGCACCGACGTGCTCCACACGGGACACCGCCACCGCGAGATCGCATCCCGCGCGCAGGTGGTGCGGCGGCGCGACCAGCGTGACGTCATAGTCATCGGCCGCGAGGAGCTTCTCGGCGCGAATGGCCGAGGAGACCTCGTCGAACAGGAAGATGCCGGGCGCGTCGCCCGGCTCCTCCCGTTGCTTGTTTCGCTTGAACAACACGCTACTTCGTACCCTCGATCCGGTAGTCGTCGCCGTCATCAGTGACAGAGACGGTGTAGCCCTCGTCCTGCAACAGATACGTCACGTTCGTCTTGGCGGTACCGTCACTTGCGAGTACGACGATCTTGGCGGGTCCCGACTCAAGCGCCTTCTTGGTCCGCATCAGCGGGACAGGGCAGACGAACCCACGCACATCTACTTCGACCATTTCGACTCCCCCTCCTTTATGCCTTCTGCGTCCGCAGGAATCCGATACCGAGCGTCACGACAGCCATGACACCCATTGCGACCCAGGCGCCCGATGCGGGGCCGGCGCCGGTGGATGCCAGCGTCAGTGCATGCGATGCGACCGCGCCGACCATCATGCCGAGAACAGCCGCCACGGCGTCAAGATCGCCCTCGGAGGCCATGATGACCTGGCGAAGCGGGCATCCACCCATGAATACCGCAGTCAGACCGACAAGGATCATCGGCAAGAAGTTGCCGAGGAAGTTGGTGTGAGCCGCAGGCTGCCCCTCGAAACCGAGGTTGAACTGGCCGAACACCATGTTCATGACGGCCACGCCGATGACGAGACCGGCCACGCCGATGAGCAGGTCGTAGCGCTTGATCAGAATGGAGTCGCGGATGCCACCGACACTGCAGAACCGGCTGCGCTGGGCAGCGAAACCGATGGCCAGACCCGCCACAAGCGAGAGGTAGAGCGGCGCGCGAGAACCACCGGGGATCCCGCTCGCTGCCGAGACGGACTCCGCGCTCGACACGACGGCGCCATCAGCGCCCACGATCGCACCGTCGACCATCGATGCGCCCGGAGGTGCAATGACCTTCTCGGCGTTGAACACGGCGCCCTCGGCGGTCTTCTTCGCGCCCTTCGCGACGGTGGTGAAACCATCGGGGGCCGCGCCGTTGTAGAAGGTGACGAGTGCGAGAACCAGCAGGATGACCGCGATGATCGGCATAGCGAGACCCATCGGCTTCGCAAGCTTCTTCGCGCGCCCGACGATGTAGCCGCGCTTGAGGAAGACGGTACCGACGACGATGCCGACGACGAGACCAGCGATGCCGACCGCCGCGTTCAGGTCGCCGCCACCGAGACGGAGCCACGCACGCACCGGGCAGCCGAGGAATATCAATGCCGACACCATGAAGATGAAGCCGAGTACGAACCGGTAGGCCGCTCCCGCGCTGCTGCGAGCCTTGAACTCACGGAAACCGAAAGCGCTCACCGTCGCGCCCAGCATGAGACCCACGATCTCGGGTCGGATATAGGCGAAGCCGTTCATCTTCATGGCCTCGCCGCCGAAGAAGCTCGAGATGTCGCGCAGGAAACACGCGATGCACAAGCCCATGTTCCCCGGGTTGCCCTGCTTGACCAGGAATGCCGCGGCCACACCGATCACTAGGCCGGTAGCGCCCAACATCCAGGCCGAAGGCCCCAGGACGCGCCTCTTCCCCATTAGAATCCCCCTGTCCATCGGAAGTCATAACACTTCCTGATAGATTGCATCAGCCACGGCTGATGTCAACCCCTGACAAGCATCCTTAGGGAGACTGAGGGAAATCGAGTGCGGCGATGAAGCGCTTCTGGAAATCAGGCTCAGCCGCAAGGTCGAGCGTCTCGATGCTTCGCGCGAGGTCCGCGACCCGCACCCGAACGCTCGAATCGACCAGCATCGCGACAGCGCCAGCCAGGGCGACGTTGCCTACGTACCGGAGGCGCGGGCCCCATGCCATCGGGATCATCCCGATCCGGACGAGTGAGTCGGGGTGCACGTGAAGACCGAAACCGCCCGCGACGACGATCTCGCGCAGGTTCTCTGCGTCCAGACCCGTACGTTCGACGAGCATGTCGAGTGCGGTCCGAACCGCACCTTTGGCGAGCTGGAGTTCGCGAATGTCACGCTGCGTCAGAACGACGCTCTGCGGTTCGTCAACGACGAACACGCGCTGATCGGCGCGTTCGACGACACGCGATGCGAGCGGGTGCGTCGCATCGTCACGCAGTCGACCGCCCGCGTCGATGATGCCCGCCTCGAGCAGGACGGCGACCAGATCGAGCAGCCCGCTGCCGCAGATACCTCGCGCGGGAACGGCGTCGATGGTTTCGGCAACGAGCGCGGCTCCATGTAGGCGTACGCGTTCGATGGCACCGGGCTCGGCGCGCATCCCCATCTCGATGCTTGCGCCCTCCAGCGCAGGACCGGCAGCCGCCGACGCGGCGACGGTGCGCCCTTCCGAGATGAGCACGATCTCGCCGTTCGTGCCCAGGTCGATGAACAGCGCCGGCCCGGCCGATACCGCCATCCCCGTAGCAAGAAGGCCTGCCGTGATGTCGCCACCGATGAACGCCGAGACTCCCGGCGCCACGATGACAGGAGCGTCGAACGCGCTCATCCCAAGTGTCGCAGTGTCTGTCGTGACCGGCTCGATAGGCGCTCCGCTGTACGGAGCCGCGGACAGTGGCGTGACGTCCTCGGCAAGCAGGAGCGCGCGCATCGCAGTGTTGCCGACGACCGTGAACTCGCGGACATCCCCCCGCGCGACGCCGATGCGCGCGACGAGTGAGAGTGACAGCCGCTCGATCTCGCTGGCGACCGCTCTCTGGAGTGCCGCAGACTCACCTGTGATCGCCGCCGAGACGCGCGAGATGACATCGGCACCGTAGGTGTGCTGAGGATTGAGTGCGGATGCGTGCGCGAGCTCGTCGCCGTTGCGCAAGTCGACGATCGCAAGTGCGAGCGTGGTGGTCCCAACATCGACCGCCACTCCAAGCAGCGGCTGCTCGGGGTCAGCCGAAACCATCCCGCGAACTGCCGGTGGTTCAACCTCGGGACGCGGTACCGCGGCGCGCTCCGTCACGCGGATGCGCCCGATCGGCGGAGCCGTCCCAACGGTCACGCTGCCGGTCGCGCGTGCCCGGCACGCGAGCCGGACTCCTGCGGCAGCGTCGTCGGCGGAGAGAAGCGATCGCTCGTCATCGGTGAGCGGGCTCACCTCGCCGCTCACAACGACGCGGCAGCGTCCGCAACGACCGATCCCTCCGCAGGGCGCGTCGAGCGCCACGCCGGCATGCCGGGCGGCGTCGAGCAGCAGCGACCCTTGCGCGACCCTGACGGTCACGCCTGCGACGGCGAAGTGTACCCGGACATCTCTCATGCGCGCACCCGAGGGTCGGAGCAGGACACAACCATCCTAGCCTCGATAGCCTCCAAGCGCGACGTACACCGTCCCTTACTCGCTCAGCGCCCGGTACCAACCTCGCGATTCGACCATGAACAGCGTCGCTTGCGGATCATCGAAGACGAAGCGCACCGTGTCACCCGGCAGGGTGTGCAGGCGCACGTCATCGGCATCCGAAAGCATCGCCGAGACGTCCATGTTGTCCATCATCACCGAGCGAGGCTGCAACGGCGTCACCGTCACCTGATCACTCGGTGCCGAGGACAACACGACGCGATCGACGAACTGGAACTTGCCCACATGGCAGGAGGTCGAGGTGAAACGCAACCTGACGACCCCGTCCTCGACGAAGCGCGTCACGTCGAGGGCGACGTCATCGTACTGCTCGCGCGGGAAGATCACTCCGGCGCTGTGCCACTCGCCGTCCTTGTATGCCTCGACCGGCACGGTGGGCCGCTGGAACAACGGCAGACCCATCTCGTCCAGCTGTTCGAATCCGTCAATCGTGGCGACGACCACAGCATTTCCGCCGTCGGGGACCTCGAATGTCACGTCGAAGCGCGAGCCATCGTAGAGCTTGACGCCCACGCCGTCCTTCTCGGCAAGAGCGGATACCGCAGCCGCAACGGCGCTCGTGGGCGCCTGCAGATCGCGCACCGACAGGACCTTGCCTTCTGGCGTCACGACCGCCTCATAGCCTGCGTCCGGTCTGATCGCCGAGAAGACAGCTCTGTCGAGGAACGACTCTTCGTTGCGGACCTCCACGATGCGGATCTCTGCGGAGCCATCGCTTGCCGTCGCCGAGCGGAACAGCATGAAGTCGTCGTACTCGCGCTGCGGGTCCCGGCTCACGGAGATGATGTCGTTGACGGCAACGAATGAGCGGCCGTCGAAAGCGTATATGTAGGGGCACGAGTTGACTGTGCCGTCCCACCAGTCGGGGATCTGGTTGTAGTCCGGCTTGAAGTCGGATGACGTGTCGACCACCGGCTGACCGTCGAGCAGCGTGAATTCGGTAGTCATGCCACCGGTGCTGTCCATCGTGATGACAACGGGCTCCATCCCGTTGGTGGCGTAGTACTGGCCGATGACCTGGTCCTTGTCGCCGTTCTCCAGAGCGGCCTTGTCCTCGTCTGTCAGCTGGACAGCGCCCATCTCGACGGTAGGAGTGTTGGAGGGATCGAGGAGCTGCACCTCATCGGCAAGGCCGTCGGCAAACGGGTTGACGCCGAAGTCGATATCGGACGGAGGGACGCTGCCCAGCATGGAGTCGACCTCCATGTCCATGACGACGTCTTTGGCCAGGTCGCTGTAGAGTTCATCGTCGCGATCCGGCAGCGTCACCTTCAGCTGGTCGGTCGCGGCCTTCACCTTCACGCCGAGGATATAGCCTTCAGTGGGGTCATCCAGCTCGTAGTTCGGCACGTCGGGAGTCTGCGCCTGATCGCCGGACTGCGGTCGCTTGTTGAACTGGATCTGGGCGAGGTCGTTCTGGAACTCGGCCATATCGGGAGAGACACCCTGCACCGCGTCCATGCCCGACTGACCCAGCTCGTATCCGCCCTTGAAGTCCCACAGGAACTTGCCGGCCTTGCCGAGCTTGGAGAGCTTGTCGAACTGCACCGGGGTCAGAGCCAGGTCGACCGCCACGTTGCCGGCGCTCTTGGCGATCGCCCAGTTGGCGTCGCTGTTCGTCTTGTCCGCAAGCGCCTCCATCTTGTTGGCGTTCGCGACCATCTGCTGTGAGTAGTCGTCGGTCTTGCCCTCGTACTTCTGCTTGATGAGCTCGGCCTGCCCCTTCATGTTGTCGGCAGCGGCTGAGAGGTCCTGCTTGTTGGCGACGTCGGCGGCGACACTGCTGCCACCTACGATGACGGTCGCACTCAGGCTGGTGATGGCCACCCAGGTGAGGAGAGAGAGCGTGAAGACGACCCCGCGGTCATCGCGGACGAACCGCCCGAAGAGTGTGCGTGTGCGCCTCATGACTACATGCCCCCTTCGGCCGACACGGGTACGGTCTCGATACCGACGAGGCGACCCTGGTCGAAGCTCGCAGAGACCTGCCCTTCGAAGACGTAGACTTCTAGGCCCTCGATGATGTCCGGTGCGATATCGGCCCCTTCAGTAGGAAGCACGCCGATGACATCGGTGACGTCCTGCAACGACATCCCGACGGAGAACTCCTCGGGACGCAGGAGCGGGAACTCCGTTCCCATGGGTACCTCGGGCGCATCGTAGACGCCGGTAGCCTGCCCGTCTTTGAAGGTGAACCGGGAACCGAGCGAGTAGTAGTCCCAGACTTCAAGCCGGTGGATCGGCAGCTCACCATTCGCGCCCGGTTCGTCCGCCGCATCGACACCATAGTAGACGCTGAATGTCTCCGGATACCCGAACTCCGCGACCACCCGCTGCTGCGACCACGTGGGTTCCCACACGACCACGTCTCCACCGCCACCGCCGCCATCACCCGAGAAGAGGAGGAGCGCCCCGACTCCGACAGCGCCGATCACCAACAAGACACCCACGATCGCCAGTACTATGCCGAGGCCGCCCGACTTCCGTGGGGGCTGCGGAGGCTGTTGATACACAGGTGGATAGGCCTGCTGTGGTGGGTAGTACGTCTGCTGAGGCGGGTACTGGGGCTGGGGCGGATACTGGGGCTGGGGCGCCGGTTGGGGTGGCGCCTGGGGCTGCGGCTGCACGCTCTGCCCCTGTGCTTTCCCGCACTGTGTACAGAACGCAGCGCCTTCCTGCATCTGCGAACCGCAGTGTACGCAGAATCGAGCCATGGTCGCTCCCTCCCGCCGGTGATGCGAACCCAGGTTCAGCACGAACATACCATAGGGCTCGTGAGCGGAAGAACGGCTAGCTGCCGAGAGGCCAGCGGGCTAGGACGAGCGGCCCTCCAGCAGCGCGATGATCCTGTCGAGCTTCTCAAGCTCGATGCGCGAGAGGGTACGCTGCAGGTCCTCGATCTCAGCTTCGGACTTCACGTTGGTCTCATAGTCGGCGTTCGCCTGGAAGCGGTCGCGCTCGGCGGCACGGTTCTGACTCATCATGATGACCGGCGCCGCGTACGCGGCCTGCACTGAGAACATCAGGTTCAGCAGGATGAACGGGTACGGATCCCAATGCTTGAAGAACGCGACGAGGTTGAGCGCGATCCAGAACACCACGAAGATCGTCTGCGCGATGATGAACGGCCAGGAGCCCATCGCCTTCGCGACTCCGTCGGCAACACGCTGACCCGTCGTGAAACTCGCACGGTGCTGTTGGTGCCAGGTCTTCTCGTGCCTCGCCACGAATGCTCCCCTCTCCGCGGTCATCTCGGACTATATGCCCGAGAAACGACCGCCGGAGAGCCTGCTAGAGCACCGCGTTGAACAGGTAGCCGACCGCGATGATCCCCACGGCGTTAATCGCGATGAAGATGCCGATGAGCTTGGGCTTGATGACCTTGCGCAGGATGATCATCTCGGGCAGGGAGAGCGCGACGACCGCCATCATGAAGGCGAGCACGGTACCCATCGCCATACCTTTGTCGACGAGCACGCTCACGATCGGGATGACGCCGGCCGCGTTGGAGTAGAGCGGTACGCCGAGAAGGACCGCGATCGGCACGGCGAACGGGTTGCCCGGACCGGCATAGCGCACCAGGAAGTCCTCGGGCAGGAAGCCGTGCATGAACCCGCCGATGGCGATGCCTACGACGACGTACGGCCAGACCTTGCCGACGATCTCGGCGACGTAGCCCCGCGCATATGAGACGCGGTCCTTCCAGGTGAGTTCCTCGATGACGCCTTCGCCCACCTTGATGTTGTAGACGTACTCCTCGACGAGGTGCTCCAGACCGAGCTTGCCGATGAGGATGCCGCTGACGATGGCGACAGTGAGACCCGCCACGAGGTAGAGGCCCGCGATCTTCCAGCCGAACATCCCCAGAAGCAGCACGAGCGCGACCTCGTTCACCATCGGGCTGGCGACAAGGAACGAGAACGTGACGCCGAGCGGCACGCCGCTCTCCACGAAGCCGATGAAGAGCGGCACCGCGCTGCACGAGCAGAACGGTGTGACGACGCCGAAAGCGGCGGCGAGCACGTTCCCGGCATACAGGCGCGTGTTCGAGAGGTACTTGCGGGTCTTTTCGGGCGGGAAGTAGGACCGGATGATCGCCACGATGAAGACGATCGCCGCAAGCATGAGCAGGATCTTCGGCACGTCGTAGAGGAAGAACGCGAGCGCTTCACCGAAGTGGCTCCCGTGCGCCAGACCGATCACGTCGAAGGTGAGCCAATTCGCAAGCGCCTCAAGCGGCGCGAAGATGTCCATCTGTGGGAGTGTCCTCTCGGCAGAAAGTGTAGGCGGTCGACTAGCAGCAGCAGCTACCGCAGCCGCAGCCGCCCGAATCCGCGGGCTTGGCACCGGAGATGATGCGGTCGAGCTCATCGGCAGAAGGCACGCGACCGGAAAGCTTCACCTGCTCGTCGATGACGAGCGCAGGAGTCGTCATGACGCCGAACGCCATGATGTCGGCGAAGTCCGTGACGTGCTCCACGTCGGCCTCCAGGCCGAGACGGGCCACCGACTCGAGGGTCGCCTTCTCGAGCAGATTGCACTTCGCACAGCCGCTTCCCAGTATCTTGATCAGCATTCTGGTCCCTTCCGTTCCCGCGCCCGCAGGCGCACTTGTCTACTCTTTTAGTCGCAGCAACCGCTGCCGCAATCGGGCTCGGTGCCTTTGATCCAACCGTTGATGATCGCCGCAGCACAACCGACTCCCGGCTTGACGTCGATCGCGGCGTCCGCGCAGTTCATCGCGCACGCTCCGCACTCGATACAGGCATCGCGGTCGACGATCGCCGCCTTGCCGTCACGCATCTCGAAGACTCCGTGCGGACACACCTGCGTGCACAGGCGGCACCCGGTGCAACGGGATTCGTCGATCGAGAGCGACACCACGCCGGGTATGTAGCGGAAGCCGGCCATCATGCCACCCCGGCAAACGCCGAGACGACCCATGCGACTACGGCGAGCGCTCCCGCGCCCACCTGCCAGGGCAACGCACGGCGCATCTCCCACTCGACGCCCGAAGGCGACGTGAACGTGGTGGCGCCAGTGAAGTTCATGGCGAGATACGACGCGCCCGCCGTGACGCCTAGGGCGATGGCCGCCCCGCCGAACATGCCGGGACGGATACCGAGGTTTGCGACCGTGACGATGGTCGCGGATGCCGCGAAGATGCCCGCTACCGCGCCTTTGAGCGAGAACGCCCGGCCAGGCAGCCAGGGCAGAAGCGCAGGCGTCACGACGCCGCCCGCCAGCACCGCGGCGACAGCGGCATCCAGCGTCAAGACGCCGCGCTCCGCAATCGCCTCCAGCGAGAAGCCCCAGCGCCCGACGCCGGACAGAAGCATGACCGCCACGACGGCGAGCAGCGTCTTGGGTCGCCACGCGACCGAGAGCTCCACCGGGATCAGCACGAGTCGTTCGCGCAGCGTGAACGTGACTCGCCGCATCTCCGGCGTCGCTTTCATGTCGGCCGAGAGGAACGCGGGGACATCGGCCGCGCGAACAGGCCCGTAGACCACGCGAAAACCCGTGGCCGCACGCACGTCGTACGCGGATACACCCGGTGCGCCAAGCTGCGGAAGCACCAACACGCGGTGGCTCACTACGTCCGAGACGCCGGTCTCGATGACCCGGCGGATGACCTCGATCGTGCCGAACGTCCCCTTGCCGGCAGCGCACCAGACGTTGACGCCCTTGGTATCGAGCACAAGTATCCACACGTCGACGCCGCCGAGTTCACGACGCAGCGCATCGAACGTGAGCTTGTAGTTGGCGGTGACGAGCACGGGCGACGCCTCATCCGGCGATCCAACGGCGTACAGCCCGGGATCGACGCGGTAGGTCGTACGCCCGATACCCCAGCGCACGCGGTATCCGCCGAGGCGATCCGCGACCGTGAGGTCGGTCGACACCACCGGAGCCGTGACGCTCACGAGCGGCCTCGCTTCGTCGTGCAGGCGCAACCGTCATTGGTCGAAGTCGCGACATCCGCGGAACCGGCGAGTTCTGAGAAGCCCCCGGCAAGCGCGGCAAAGGCCTCCGGGTCAAGAGAGCAATGCAGCCACTGCCCCACTTTGCGGGTGCGCACGAGTCCGACGGCGCGAAGCTTCTTCACGTGATGCGACACGAGAGCATCGGATGCATCCAGCCCCTCGGCAAGCTCGCATACGCATAGCTCGCCCTTGGTCAGCATCTCCACGATCTTCATGCGCCGCTCATCGGCAAGCGCTTTGAGTACCTCGATATCCATGGCGAGCAGTCTAGTCCCGCGCGCGTGTCGTTGTCAAACGTTCGTTTGAACGCGCAGCTAGAAGTGGGTGCTATTCGCCGAGAAGAGCTCTTGCGAGCGTCTCGGGGAGGCCCTCGGCGCGCATGGCGTCCGCCACCTGGTGCACGGGATACGCGACGCGGTGGACGACCGCGCCTACCCAGACCTCGTGAGCGCCTGCCGGAGTCACTGCGCCATCGGCGGGTGCAGCCATTCGCACCTCGGCCTCCGTTCCGAGCAGCAGCTCCACCCAGCAGGCCCTCGGGTCGCCGTCCTTCGGCTTGCCCACAGAACCGGAGCTGATGTAGTGCACCCATCCGTCGCCCGAGACGACGGCGCGGTGATACGGGACATGCACATGTCCGATGCACACGACGTCGGCATCGGCCGCCGCCGCGAGTCTCGCCAACTGCTCGTCACTGCGGTCCGGCATCAGATACTCGTTGATCTTGCGTGGGCTCCCGTGCGTGAAGAGTAGCCGCGCCCCACTCTCGAGACCGCGGAACTCCAGCGGCAACGCTGCGAGCCACGCGGCATCCTCCTCATCGACGCGCGCGACGGTGAAATCGTAAGAAGCGGCGCCGTCTGAGCGCGCCTGCTCGGTCGCGTAGTAGCAGCCACACTCGCCGCAGTGATTGCCGACGCCCTCGTCGTAGTTGCCGAGCACCACCGGGATCCCCAGATCACGGATGCGGCGGATGACGCCGACCGGGTCGGGGCCGTACCCGACGAGGTCACCGAGGCAGATCCGCTCGGCGATACCTGCGGCATCGATGTCGGCGAGGACCGCATCGAGGGCGGGCAGGTTGCCATGTATGTCCGAGAGAAGCGCAATGCATCGCATGCGGTCATTCTGCCGCGCTCGGCGCGATGCGGCAATGCGAGCGACGCCGGTACCGGGGATCGGGCGAGCCCGCTTGCAGGGTTGCAGCCGGTCGCGGTCGAACATCACCTTGACGGCCGGACACTCTCGCACAGGATGGAGCCGATCGATGGTCCTCTACTTCGTCGTGTTCTCCTGCGGTGCATGCTTGATGGGGCTCGAGCTCCTCGGCGCCCGCGTGCTCGCCCCCGTGATGGGCAACTCGATCTTCGTGTGGGGCAGCGTCATCTCCAGCTTCATGGCCGCGATGAGCGCCGGCTACTGGCTGGGTGGCGCGGTCTCCGACCGATTCGGCGCATCCCGCTCGCTGGGCGTCGTCATCGGCGGCGCCGGCATCTGGACGGCACTCTCACCGCTGGTGGCCGACGCCACGCTGGAATGGGCCGGCACACTCGGCCCGCGCCTGGGCTCGCTGGTCGCCACGACCCTCATCTTCACAGGGCCCGCGTTCCTGCTCGCGATGGTATCGCCGATGGGCGTCAAGCTGGCAGCGGCGAAGGGCCTCGGGCGGATCGGGCGTTCGGCAGGCGGCCTGTACGCGATCTCCACCGGCGGCAGCATCTTCGGCACGCTCGCGACATCGTTCTGGCTGATACCGCTGGTGCAGGTCGAACCGCTCACCATCGGCATCGGTCTCGCACTCGTCGCCATCGCATTCGTCAGTCTCGGCCTGCCGCAGCCGACCGAGGACGACCTCGCACCGCGTGAACTCAGCGTCCGGTGGATGGGCGTCACAGTACTGCTCGCGGTCGTCGGCGTGGCGCTCGGCGGGGCGATGCTTCTTCGCATCGGACCGAACACCGGCATCAACAGCGACGGTGAGACCGTCATCTTCCGACAGGACACCCAGTACCACCGGATCACCGTGACCGAGGCGGACGGCGTGCGCTACCTGCGGTTCGACAAGAGTCGCCAGTCCGGCATCGAGTTGGCTGACGGCTACACGAGCGTTATCAGGTACCCCGACTACCTCCACCTCGCACTGGCCGCCAACCCGGACGCAAAGAACGTCCTGGTGCTCGGCCTCGGCGGTGGGGCCGTCACCAAACGGATGTGGCATGACTACCCCGAGATGACGATCGACTCGGTCGAGATCGACCCGGTCGTGGTGGATGTCGCCGAGAAGTACTTCGGACTGCCCGAGGACGAGCGTCTCGACACTTCGGTCATGGACGCCCGACGCTACGTGCAGGACACCGACGAGACCTACGACATCATCATCATCGATGCCTACTACTCTGACTCCCTGCCTTTCCATCTCACCACCGAGGAGTTCTTCCGAGAGGTGAAGAGCCGGCTGAAGCCGGGTGGCGTGATCGCTTACAACGTCATCTCGGCGGTGGAGGGCGAGCGAAGCGAGCTCTTCCGCAGCATGTACCGCACGGCAGGGGGCGTCTGGGACCGCCTCTGGGTGTTCCCCATCGGCATCGGCGAAGACGGGGCTCTCGGCAGCAACCGCAACATCATCGTGCTCGCCACCGACGCAGACCTTTCGGAGGCGGAGCTGCGCGCGCGGATCGCGGAGCGTGTTGATGGCCGCGTCACCATCCGGGGCTTCGAATCGTTCGGCAACGACCTCTACACCGACGTGATCCCGCTGGCCGATGTGCCCAACCTGACCGACGAGTTCGCGCCGACCGACTCACTCATCCACGTGAACTGAGATTTCCACCGGGTTCCGCGGTTCCCGTACGGGGAGCGTCTTGAGACGCGACTCGTATTCCGCCTGTTCACGCGCGTGCAGTCGCGGTCGTATGTAGCCCCAAACGGCTATGGCGAGCCCTGCCAGCGCGGCACAGAAGCCGAGTACTTCGACCACTGTCGCTATCGTCTCGGCAGAATCCAGGACGCCCCACCTGCCGAGAAGGAACGCCCAGTCATGCCCGTCCTGGCCGCCCAGCAGCGGGAGCACGCGCACGGGAGCGTCGGCGATGTAGACCGCGATGTTGCGTAGCGCCACCGCTTCCCACCCCAACATGAGCGCTGCGGCGAAGCCGTCGCGACGGGCAAGCCCGAAGTAGGCAGCGAGGCCCAGCGGTACGGCGAACTGGAACAGCGTCCCTCCGAAAGAGTGCAGCACCGGCGGCGCCCACATCAGCATCATGTGGCCGAACTCGTGCACTCCCAGGTCGACGTAGGAGAGCAGGCCCACCCAGCCGTCGCCGGCTATCGCGGCCCATTGGAGCGCGACAACGACCACGGCCGCGATCACCCAGCGGACGGTGTCGCGCCATACGTTGAGACTGTCATCTTCGTGCGGGTCCATACGTGCGATATCGGCCAACGAGAAGGTCACCTCAAGCCTGCACGCAGAAGGGGCCGCGCCGTGAGGCGCGACCCCTTCGTGATTCGAGTGACTAGGTTCTACCAGCCGAGAAGCGCGTACACCGCGTCCTTCACGTCCTCGGACAGCGCGTTGACGCCGCCGAAGAACTGCACGGCCATGACTTCGTCATCGTGCGCCGTGAGTGCGTCGGTCGCCGGTTCACACAGCTCCGTGGGAGGCGTGAGGAGCAGCACGCCACCGCGAACGCCGATGCCCGCGCCACCGCAGAGCGCGTCCGGGAAGTTCAGGCCCGTCGTCATGCCGACGGTCTCGAAGCTCGCCAGGCTGTTGTCATAGGCCCACTGCGATATGAGTGCTGCAGTCTCGTAGCGATCGGCGCCGCCGATGCGTTCGGTGAGAACGCCGAGCGTCATCTGTGTACCGACCTCCACCTGCGTGCTCACTGCCGCGCTCCCGCCGAGAACGGCGGCGGTGTCCACGTCGTAGTCGTAGAGCACCTCGACGACAGGAGACGGGAGCCGGTCGGAGCGTACCAGCAGGACCGGGATGTTGTGAGCGTAGGCGACCGGTGACACCGCGAGCGCGTCCGCGAAGTTGTCGCCGCGAGCCAGGAAGACGCGACCATCGAAGTCGATGGCCTCGATGACGTGCCGGGCGATCAGCGCGGAGGTCTCGTAGCGATCGACACCGCCGATACGGCTAACCTCCAGACCGAGGTCTTCCAGTGCATCGGCCACTGCCGGATGCACGGCGTTGACGCCGCCCACGATGATCGCCTCGGACGCACCGAGACGCTCGATCTCGTCGGCAACGGACCCGTCGAGCTCGTCGGGGGGCGTGATGAGCAGCGGCGCCTCGTACAGGCCGCATAGCGCCGAGGCGCTCAGCGCGTCAGCGAAACGCTCACCGGTGGCGATCACAACGATGTTGGCGTAGGAGAAGTTCTGCTCCACGGCCAGAACGGCAGTGGCGTAGCGGTCCGCTCCGCCGAGACGACCGCCGGGCACGTACTCGAGGGCGCCCATGTCGGCGATGGCCTCGCCGTCCTCATCCCCATCCTGTGGCCGGTCGTTGCCCGCGAAGTCCCAGTCGGGGCTGCTATCGGGGTACCCGGCGTCCACGCACGGCGAACCGAGCGCGAGACGCAGATCGCCGTTGTCCCTGTCCATGAACCGCGGATCCTCTGAGATGTTGCCCTCATCGGCCATCAGGGCGTTGGGCTCGAGCTCACCCATGAACTCGACGCCCGACTTCAGGTCGTTGTAGAGAAGACCGAGGTCGCCACCGTAGACGATGGAGGGAGCCATCTCGGTGGGAGCGACAGGCCCCGTGTCCTCGCCCGCATCCCAGATGATGCTGCTCCAGACGTACACGTCGGCGAACATACCTTCGGACCACACGCCCCACAGGCTACCGTTGTCATACATCGTCGTGCATACGATGTCCGCGAACGTGTTTTTCAGACCGACCGTGGGAAACGCCACGTCGTTGCCGGTGAAGATGCAGTTCTCCATATCCATCAGCCCGCCGTCGGTCATGAAGACCGTCTCGCAGGTGTTGCCTGTGAAGAGGGTGTCCCAGATAAACGCGTACGGAAGTGAGGGTATGGATTGCGCCACCCCCACCGATCCACTGAGGGCATCGTCAAGGAGGTCGTCGATGCTGGTCGCGCGGGCACCGGTGATGTCGTGTCCGCCGCCAGTACCGAGCGCTTGCTCACCGGGAATGCCGATGACGGACCGGTACCCGACAGCAGCGAAGCCCTCATGACCGGAGACATCGCATTCTTCGAACAGGAGCATGCTGTACTCGGCAGCCACCGCTGCATACTCCCCGACGTTCGCGGTGAACGTCGAACCGCCGAAGGCGAGGACGCTCTCGTAGCTATGAACACCGCCGCCGTCCATCTGATCTTCCTCCCGCGCGACAGACACTGCGCCGGGGTCCCACGAGCTCACGCCCGCATCACCGACCACTCCGATTCCGGACAGGACGTTCTCAGCGATCAGGCTCTCTATGCCGATCAACACCGAGCCATAGGCTTCGATGCCCGCGCCTGACCGATCGGCCATGTTGCCGGTGACCTCGGAGTCGGCCATCAGCACGTTCGAGTAGTAGGCGTAGATGCCGCCTCCTGAGTAGGTACCGGTCTTCAGACCGTCGGGGATGTCGAAAAGCGGCTCCACGTCGGGAGCCGGTGAGTGCTCACCGTTGTCGCTGACCATACACTCGCCGAGCGTGACGACGCTCTCAGACGCATAGATGCCGGCTCCCTGACGGGCGACGTTCCCCGTGATCACCATGTCTTCAAGCTGTACCTCGCTGGCGTGGATCGACATTCCTCCACCTGCGACCGGCGGAGCGGTGTCGATCTCCGGTGCAACGGCTCCGGTGACGGTGAAGCCGGACATGCTTAGCTTCACATCGACCAGGTAGAAGAGCGGTCCCTCGGTACCGTCGCCATCGATGATGGTCTGCGCCGAACCACCTGTGGAGTAGACCGTCAGCGATGTACTCGTGCTCCTCAGCGGGAACTCCTCGTACTCACCGTAGGTGCCGGGAGCCACTTCGATGGAGTCGCCCGCCGTGGCCGTGGCCAATGCGCTCGTGATACTGCGGAACGGGTCCGCGACGGTACCCGAGCCTTCCGAGGTCGCCGATGCGTCGACGTACCATGTGTCTCCCGGGATCGGATCCGACACAGCCGCCACTGGCATGACGGGTGTCATGGCCGCTATGAGTGCGATCGTCGTGAACAGTGCCAGAATCCGCGCCGAGCGGCGCGCAGGACGCGATGTACGCATCCGGGCCTCCCTCCCTGTCGGCCGACCGATAGAACTGCAGGCGTGGTCCTTCACACCGGTTCAGCTCTCCGTTTACAAGGTAACGTGATATCGCACGGTACCGCAGTAGAGTCTGATGGACGGGCGGAATCAGCGGACTGACGGGTATGAACGCCAAGATGGCGCCGGCAACCAGTCTCTGCCACACTCCCTCTACAACCGGACACCGGGAAGGAGCGCCGTGACGACCGCACCCGACAGAGCTCTCGAGATGCTACGTGAGGGTAACCGCCGCTTCACCTCCGGCGAGACACGCAGCCGCTTCAACGCAGACGAGCGCAGCCGCTCTCTTGCGGGACAGCAGCCATGGGCGATCGTCGTCGGCTGCTCGGACTCACGCGTTCCGGTCGAGGCCGTGTTCGACGTCGGCGTGGGCGAGCTCTTCATCGTCCGCAGCGCAGGCCATGTCCTGTCGGAAGCGGGGTTGGCATCGGTCCGTTTCGCCGCCGAGAAGCTCGGTACGCGCCTGGTCATCGTCCTTGGCCATGAGGATTGTGGGGCGGTCAGTGCGGCTCTCGCGGGTGACGCACCGGAATGGCTGTTGCCGATCGTTGACCACATCGACGTCACGAAAGCCGATGCCACGGCTGCCCCGGCGGACGCCGAAGATGCCGAGCTCGCGGCCGCAGTCGACGCGCACGTTCGCGACACCGTTATCGAGTTGCGCGACTGGCTTGCAGCCGGCGACCTCGAGGAGCCTCCGCACGTGGTGGGGGCCGCCTACAAGCTCGCCAGCGGCGAGGTCCACTGGCTCGACTAGCGATGCCCGTCTTCGCCGCGAACACGGCTCTCCAGGGTCTCGTCCGCAGCGCGGGGCGTCTCGATGCCATAGTCGTACGGAAGGTCGTCAACGGTGCCCGGGACGCCCTCGTCGTTCACCGGGTCTTCGACGTAGTCGTCGGGGGCACATTCGTCCTCGTTGCAGCCGACCTCGCGTCCACCGTTCTTCGAAACGAACACGCCACCTTGGCGAACGAGATCATCGTCCTCGAACCATGTGTCATCGTCTCTGGGAGTCATGCCCTCTCCTTACAGCGTCCGGCAAGGAGTTCATTCCCGAGAAAGACGCACGCCCCCTAGGCGCTCGCTGCGGAGACGGCCCGCCGTCGCAGCACCAACCCCACGAGCGCTGCCAGTGCCAACGTGATCGCAGCGCCTACGATGCCCGCGACACTCGTCCCCGCATCGACCGAGGGCCACGTGGCGCCGGCACCGTCCACATCTGCAACCTCGCCGGACTCCTTGAACCCGTAGTCGGGCAGGAAGGACGTCGACTCCTGCAGTTCGGCGCTGGCCGCATGGATGCCCTCGGCTTCGGCTTCGAGTTCCTCGCTGCCGGTCACCTTCGCGATCGACCACTCGAGACCGTCAGGCATCGTGGACGCGAACCACGAGAACGTGACCCCCGAGAGAACCGCCGCTATCAACAGACCGACAAGCACCGGCTTCGTGTTCAGGCCGCCAAGGCGTTTCCGCTCGGCAACACGGGTGAGCAGCTCGGGCTGCGCACGCTGCACGAACAGCACCACGCCCGCGGTCACAAGTCCCTCGACGATGCCGATGCCGAGATGGATCGGCTGCATCATGGCGACGAAGGTCCCGAACGGTAGCTCGCTGATGCCCGAGAGAGTCGTCTCGGCCACCACGCCGAAGGCGCCCAGCTGCAAGCCGATGACGGCCGCGATCAAGCTTCCGGTGAACAGCTTCGCACGCGTGGGGCTGTCGCCCACGATCTTCTTGTAGATGAACGGGTAGGCGATGAAGGCGGGGAAGAAACCGAGGTTGAAGACGTTGGCTCCCAGCGCCAGCAGGCCGCCGTCGGCGAAGAAGAGAGCCTGTACGGTGAGCACCGACGCCATCACGAGGAAGGCCGCATGCGGCCCCAGTAACACCGCGAGTATCAAGCCCCCGCCGAGATGTCCGCTCGAGCCCGTAGCGGGAATGGTGAAGTTCAGCATCTGCGCCGCAAAAATGAACGCGCCGACCACACCCATCAGCGGCACCTTGCGGTCGTCGAGTCCCTCGCGAACCTTCTTCGCGCAATAGACGGTGGTGACGGCCGTTGCGGCCCACATCGCACCCCCGACCGCAGGCGAGATGAGCGCGTCTGCCATGTGCATGGAGCGTCCCCCTTTGATCACGCGACGAGAAGCTCATCGCAAGACTTCTTCATATCGTGCTACGGTGCGCCAATTCGTGCTACCGTGTGACACGACGTTAGATTGCACAAAACCGCACGTCAAGGCTATCGCAGCAATTCACACATACTGGTCGTCCGGTGTGCTGTGAGTGCTACTCAAGAGCGGTATGCGTAGCACGCAACGCGCACGAGGGAGGGTTCAGATGTCCGAGATCGTCAGGTTCGGCATATCCGCAGACGAACGCCTGCTCGACCGTTTCGACGCGCTCATCGCCGACAAGGGATACGTGAACCGCTCGGAGGCGATACGCGATCTCATCCGCAACGCGCTCGTCGAGGAACAGTGGGCCGCCGGAGACGAAGAGGCCGTCGGGACCGTCACCCTGGTGTACGACCACCACTCGAGTGACCTCGGCGACAAGCTCACCGAACACCAGCACTCTCATCACGAGGTGATCGTCTCGACGCTGCACATCCACATGGATGCACACCACTGTCTCGAGGTCGTTGTGCTCCGCGGTCCCGCAGGAGAGATCAAGCGGATCGCCGACGAGCTCATCGGCACGAAAGGCGTGAAGCACGGCAAGTTCGTGGCGAGCACGACCGGCGACGGCATCGTCTAGCCCACGATGGCCGCTATCGAGACAGGGCTCTTCGAGCTCGGGCAGCTCGACCGCCTCGCGTCCCAGGACACGGCGGTTCATCGCCTCGACCCGCGGGCCAAGGTGGTGACGACGATCGTCTTCCTGGTGACGGTCGTCTCGTTCGGCAAGTACGACATCCTGCCGATGCTCCCCTTCGCCCTCTTCCCCATCGTCATGGCAAGCGAAGGACGTCTGCCGACGCGATTCCTCTCGCGCAAGCTGCTCGCCGTCGCGCCCTTCGCGCTCGTCATCGGCTTCTTCAATCCCTGGCTCGACCGCGAGATCATCGCCTACCTCGGCGGACTGGGAATCAGCGGCGGCTGGATCTCATACTTCTCGATCGTCCTGCGCTTCTTACTCACCACGTCAGCCGCCCTCGTGCTCATTGGCACGACGGGCATGATGGGTGTCTGTATGGCGATCGAGCGCCTCGGCGCGCCGGACGTGTTCGCGACGCAGCTGCTGTTCCTGTACCGCTACATCTTTGTGCTCGGCGAGGAGGCGATGCGCATGTCTCGCGCACGTGCGCTCCGCTCGTTCGGCTCTCGCGGCACGGGCATACGCACCTACACTCAGATGCTCGGCCAACTCCTGATACGCACCTACGAGCGGGCGCAACGCATCTACCTCGCCATGAAGTGCCGCGGCTTCGACGGGCACATCCGGGTGACGCGCCGGCTGCACTTCACCGGCCGGGACCTTGCATTCACCCTCGGTTGGTCCGGCGCGTTCGTCTTGATGCGCCTGTATGACATACCGCTTCTAGTAGGCCGACTCGTCACGGGGTTGATCACATGAGTCACCATCGCATCGCCGTCACCGACCTCACGTTCAGCTACCCTGATGGCACCCCCGCACTCGACAGCGTCACGTTCGAGATCACGCACGGTGAGTCTGTAGCGATCGTGGGCGCCAACGGTGCCGGCAAGTCCACCCTGCTCATGCACCTGAACGGCTTCCTGTGGCCCACATCGGGCACCGTAGAGATCGGCGACATCCCCGTCACGAAAGGCACACTGGACGGTATCCGCAAGACGGTCGGGATGGTGTTCCAGGACCCGGACGACCAGCTCTTCATGCCTACCGTCTATGAGGACGTCGCCTTCGGTCCGGTGAACCTTGGTCTTCCTGCCGAGGAGATCGATGTGCGCGTCACATCGGCGCTGGAGCGCGTGGACATCCTCAAGCTGAAGGACCGCCCTCCTTACCGCCTGTCGGGTGGAGAGAAGCGTGCGGCGGCCATCGCGACCGTGCTGGCGATGTGGCCCAACGTGCTCGTCATGGACGAGCCGACATCCAACCTCGACCCTAGGGCGAGACGCCGGCTCATCGAGCTGCTCGGCACGTTCGAACACACCAAGATGATCGCCACCCACGACCTCGACCTGGCACTCGAGCTGTGCGACCGCACCATCGTCATGAGCGACGGCCGGATCGTGGCTGACGGACCCACACGCGAGATTTTCGGTGATGACGGCCTACTCGATGCGGCGGGACTCGAACGACCGCTGTCCATGCGAGTCTGTCCGGTGTGTGGAGCCATATAGCACCCACAACCGTTCGTCAGCGGAATAGCGACGCCGGTCGCGCTCTAGGGCGCTTCGGAACTCTGCGCTTCGGACCCGCACACCATTATGTGACAATGCGTACAGCAGGGGGCTGGGATCACCAGTGCATCTTCGAGGGCAGAGGAGCCACCGTGAGGACAATGCAACGCATGAGTCGCGGCAAGTCAGGAAGCGTGTTCGCCGTCGGTATGACTCTGGTGTTGCTACTGAGTCTTTCCGCCTTCATGGTCGGCAGCCCGGCGACTTCTGCCGCTAATGGCATCGCGACGTCCGTGACGCGAGACGTCGATCGCTACAGCTTCACCATTGGCGAAGTCATGACGTACACCAACACCTACACGGTGCCGGCCTACACCTACCTCGAGGCGCCGCTTCTCTATGACGAGTTCAGCAACCGCGGCGTCCGGGTTGTCGCAGGGAGCTCTTCCCTGCAATCCCTCAGCGGGACACCGACGGTCGCTGCGGCGTTCGCGAGCTCTACTGAGCCTGTCCGCAATCCTTTCACCATCGGCACACTCTACCCGTTCGACACGGGCTTCTCGTTCGAGTGGGAACTCGGCGACATCGACAACTCGGCCTCGGACACGCCATACGTGTTCACCCTCACCTATGCCGTCCATTTCCGCGGCACGATGCTGAACGACAGTCCGATCCACTTCCCGCCCACTGCCGGCCAGTGGCTGCGCAGCGCCTCATCACTTCAGTGGTTCGACGGCATCGGTGATCGCACGGCGATGAGCGCACGCCTGCCCGTCCAGATCTATCAGCCCGCATTGCAGCTCGAGAAGGCGGTCCTTCCGCTAGACGTGAACTACGCGGCAGGCCAGAACATCCGATACGTACTCGGCATCACGAACATCGGCTGGTCCGCCGCATACGACATGACGGTGGACGACGTCCTGCCTGCCGGATTCGACTGGTCGGCCGCCTCCTACTACGCGCAATGGTCGCCGAGTGGCGTGATGGAGGATCGCGTGACGGCGGACTACGACGAGGGTTCGTCGACCGTCTCATTCGACCTGCACTATATCTACATCCCCGCACAGGGAGAGACACTGCTCATCGTCATCGACGGCGAGGTGCCGGAGAACGCGAGCGCCGATGACCTCATCGCCAACACGGCAGACGTCGACTGGAGTTCACTTCCCGGCGATGTCGACGGCGAGCGCATCTACGACGACGCGGATTGGGAAGGCGAACTGTGGACCGTCGACACGGACACGGCCGACCTCCTCATCGCAGATGCTCCGCACATCAAGGTGACCTCGGAGTACGTGGGCGCCCTGCCTCCCTTCCAGGTCGGCGATGATGTGGTGCTCGATATCACGCTCAAGAACACCGGTACTTCGACCTCGGGAACCATCGACTTGCTTGAGGTCTTCGACGACACCCGCCTTCGATTCGTAGAGGCGAGTGTGGATCCTGACTATCTCGGCTCGCCAGCGGCCGGCTCGATGAGCAGCGATGTCTCCACACTGGGATTCGTCGGCGCGGCCCTTCAGTGGCAAGGGATCGCCGGCCTCGCTCCAGGTGAGACATGGACGGTCCGCGCAACCTTCGAGGCGATCGCCACAGGCTATGCCCATACCACCGCTCAGACCACGACCATTCCGGTGCTTCCGCCGACGCCGACGGCGATAACCCCCCAGTACAGTTCTGGCGACCTCGAGTCCCTGGACATACCGATCTACGATCCAGCTGGTATTACGTTCGCGAAGGGCTCGGACCCGACCACGGACACCGTCCTGCTCCCTGGCGACGTGATCACCTACTACATCTTGGCCGAGAACAACACGGGGATGGATCTGGAGGATCCGGCGTGCATCGAGGAGCTTCCTGACTCGGTCGACTACGTGCCCGGCTCGATGGTCGTCTACGTCAATGGCTGGGATGTCGAACTCACTGACGAGGATGACGGCGACGGCGGTACCTACGACCCGACTACGCACACGATCACATTCCTCGGCACCGGGTTGTACACGTTCGAGGCTGACGACGAGGTCATCATGACGTTCGACGTCGAGGTCGGGGATCTCGAGCGCTCCTATCAGGGCATCCTCAACCAGGCGGACCTCATGTTCAACGACCAGTTCGCCATGGCCTCCAACGAGGTCTACCACTTCGTCGACCCCATCCGGATCACCAAGACGGGCGTCGATGTGAATGGCGGTCGCCTGGTTCCGGGTGATGAGATCGAGTGGACGATCACCGTCGAGAACGTGGGCCTCGCTCAGACGACCAACGTCGTCATCAGTGATGCGGTGCCCACGAACACGACCTACGTGGCCGGCTCTATCGCCGGGACGGGCGCCGACGACTCGGCCGCCCCGAGCCTCACCTGGGACATCGGGGTGCTTCCGGTCGCCGGTAAATCCTCGGTGAGCTTCCGTAGCACGGTCGACGAGGGCCTGCCGGCCGGGACCATCATCTCTAACCAGGCGAGCGTCACCTCTGACAACAGCACCGTCGCCTTCTCAGACGATGCGATGACTGAAGCCACCGGTGACGCGACACTCCTGCGCACCGGCGGAGACGAGATCACCCTGCTTGCGATGGGCGCGCTGGTGATCATTCTCGGCAGCGCGCTCGTCTTCAAGGGACGCAAGGCATTGCGCGTGGGAACGACGACCGCGACAGAGTGACAGTAGATGACCGAGACGCCCGAGCACGCGACTGACAACGAGAACGCCGCAAAGAGACGCTGGGGCAGAGTTCTGACGGTACTGGGCGCCGTTCTGATCCTCGCGGGGATCGGGACGGCGCTCTGGCGCTTCTGGCCTGAGCTCCGCTACTCGACTGGTCTGATCGACGACCGATACCCTTATCCCAGCCGACTGCTGCGTGGTGGCGAGGCGTCGTCTAACGACGAGATCCCGATGGGCCAGCGAGTGGTGATACCGGTCATCGGGGCAGACGTCGTCGTCTCAGATGATGATCAGACGCAGGCCCTGCGTGATGGCGCGTACCGCCACGTCGAGACCGAGCTGCCAGGCGAAGGTGGCACCACTACGCTGGCGGGCCATCGTGCTGCCGGCAAGTTCGCCCTACTCTCGAAGCTTCGACCGGGCGACTACGTGATCCTTTACTGGGACGGCGTCGAGTACGACTACGAGGTGTCCCAAGTCTGGACGACCACGCCCGACGACGCAGAGCCCCTCGATGATGTGGGCTACGAGCGACTCGTGCTCTACACCTGCGTGCCACGCTACCTCGGCAACGAACGCACGGTGGTGGAAGCCCGCCCCGTTCCCTAGCTGATCGCTTCCAGCATGATCACTCGTCCTTGCCGGCGAGTTGGCGAACGAGCTTGACCAGTGTCGGACCGTCGAACGGCTTCGTGTAGTACTCGTCGATGCGAGCAAGCTGTGGCCTGGATTCCTCGCCGACCCCGAGCGCGGTGAGCATGAGAATCGGGATGTGCTCGGTAGCGGGATCGCCCTTGAGCCTCTCGGCCACTTCCCAGCCGTCCATTCCCGGCATCATCACGTCCAGCACGATGACATCCGGCGGGTCGGCGGCCACGGCATCCAGAGCGTCATGTCCGCTGTTGGCGACAGTGACGGCGAATCCCTGATTCTCGAGCTTGAACTTGGCGAGATTGGCGATTGCGGGTTCGTCGTCGACAACGAGCACCTTCTTCACCACGAAACACCCCCCACTTGCCCGTGCCGGGGCCCCGCCGCGCCCGACCGCTAACCACTCACCGTCAGCATGCCCTACTGCGGGCGTGTGCAAACGGGGTCACAGCGATGGAGTGAACGGATCAGCCGCGCTTGAGTGAGAGCAGGAAGGTCGCCAGCGCGAGAACAACGATCACGACGGTCTTCTGCCAGACGACCCACGAGAGCTGCCAGATCCCCAGCGCGCCCATGTAAGGGAGCAAGAACAGCCACATCGCGATGCGGAGCGGCAGCGATTGAGCGAGCACCCACTGCCAGGCACCGTCCAGACCGCCTGAAGTGCCGTATGCGATGTAGGCGAACGACATCCAGCCGACAGCCACGATGAGCAGCCAGACTCCCAGCGCGGTCATTCTCAGGGCATGGCGCTTGTGGAGTTCCGCGTTCGCACTGGTGAGCGTGAGCAGGAACCATCCCGCTACGACCACACCCATCGCGACGTAGACCAAATGCATGACGGATCCCCTAGAAGTCGCAGGTTTCGAGCCTATCGAAGACTGTACCCACGCGCGCGAGGAACGCCCACGGGTCGAAGATCTCGTCGAGCTGCGCGGCCGTGAGCGGACACTCCGCATCCGCCTCGAGGTTCTCGCGGTAACTCGTGCCGGCCCGTGCGTTCTGCACGTCGTCCCACACCTTCATCGCGTTGCGCTGAACGACCACATACGCGTCCTCGCGCAGCATGCCGCCGTCGACCAGCGCAAGCAGCACACGGCTGCTGTAGATGAGCCCGCGGGTAGCTTCCAGGTTCGCCTTCATCCGCTCGGGATAGAGCACCATGCCGTCCAGGATCCACTCGAGCTTGCCGAGCAGGTAGTCCAGCCCGATCGTCGAGTCGGCCAGCACGACGCGCTCAGCGCTCGAGTGTGAGATATCGCGCTCGTGCCACAGCGCCACGTTGTCGAAGCCGACCTGCGCGTTCGCCTTGATGACGCGCGCCAGACCGCAGACGCGCTCCGCGGTGATGGGATTGCGCTTGTGTGGCATGGCCGAGGAACCCTTCTGGCCCTTAGCGAACGGCTCTTCCGCCTCCAGCGTGTCGGACTTCTGAAGCGCCCGCACTTCCGTGGCGATCTCCTCGGCAGAAGCGGCGACGGTGGCCAGCACCGCAAGGAACTGTGCGTGCCGGTCGCGCGCGATGACTTGCGTGGAGAGCGGATCCGGCGTGAGGCCGAGCTTCTCGCACACGTACTGCTCGACGAAGGGGTCGATGTTGGAGTAGCTGCCGACAGCGCCGGAGATCGCGCCCACTGCCATCATCTCGCGCGTGCGTACCAGGCGCTGCTCGGCGCGCTTCATAGACCAGGTCCAGCGACCGAACTTCATGCCCATGGTCATCGGCTCGGCATGGATGCCGTGGGTGCGGCCCACGCAGAGCATCTCGCGTGTTTCGAACGCGCGGCGCTTGCAGATGGCACCGATGCGGCGCACATCGGCGATGAGGATGTCGATTGCCTGCGTCATCTGGTAGCAGAGCGCGGTATCGCCCAAGTCGCTCGAGGTCATGCCGTAGTGGACCCACTTGGAGGGCTCACCGATGTGCTCGGCCATGTTGGTGAGGAACGCGATGACGTCGTGGTTCGTGGTGCGTTCGATCTCGTCGATGCGCTCCACCTCGAAGGCGGCACGCTCGCGGATCGCTACTGCGTCCTCGCGCGGGATCACGCCCAGCTCAGCCTGCGCTTCGCAGGCGAGGACCTCGATCTCCTTCCAGATCTCGAACTTGTTCTCGAGTTCCCAGATGGCGGCCATCTCGGGGCGGGAGTAGCGAGGGATCATCGGCGAAGCTCCTCAGACGTGGGCATGCAGGTGCGGGCAGCGACGAGGCTGCCTCCACATTATCGCCGACCCGGCATGCGAGGTCACGCGCGCATGTCTAGTGCGGGAACAGCAGCTCCGTCGCAAGTGTCAACACTGCGAACGCCGCGAGCGGTACGGTCAAGACTGCCGAGACAAGCACCAGCGCTGAATGATCGTCGCGGCGGCGCCACGCGACGAGCGAGGTCGCTGCAGCCGCGACGATCAATGCGGTGAGCAGCACCGGCGCGACCCACGTGTCGAGCACCGGCCAATCGATCGCATGCGTTATGAGCGTCCAGCCGACCGGCACGATCGCGACGGTGAGCACTACGGACCACCAGCCCGTCCCGGTGGACGGCATGTGCCACAGACCGGAGGAACGCGTCACGCCCCCGCCTTCGGCCATGGTCTCCGAAGACATGGTGCACCTCCCTAGAGTGACGGCTTCCAACATGTAGGTTCCCGCGATGGGGTGCCGGCTACACTCTAGCTCTTCGGCGGCGTGTACGCGCACCTGCGCGGGCATAGCGGATATGCAGAAGGGCCGCCGTCTCCGGCGGCCCTTCGAGAAGTCTTGCCGACCTCGAGGGAGACTCTAGTTGCCGGTTATCTTCCAGGCCTGGCCACTCACGCCGCCGGACCAGGCGAGCGCACCATTGGGTGCCCAAAGACCCGAGACCGCTGAGACCCCGACGCTGGGCGCGCGAACGACGCTCCACGTACGGCCTCCGTCGCGCGAGACCACGATCGCGCCTTCCGCGCCACTGGCGAACACGATGCTGTCGTCAGCCCACGAGATCTCGTGGAGATCGCGGTTCTGGCCTGAGGCGAGCACGGACCATGTGTCGCCGCCGTCCTCGGTACGGATGATCACGCCACCGGCGCCCACCGCAAGGACGATGTCCTCATCCGAAGGCGACGCCACGATCTTCATCAGATTCGCGGTAGTGCCGGTATCCGGTGTCGCGTTCCACGTGGTCCCGGAGTCGACGGAGCGATACACGGTTCCTGCGCTACTGCAGATGTAGCCGCGAGTACTATCGCTCGGGGCGAATCTGACGCTCGTTCCGCTCACGGCGCCGTCCTGGGAGTGACGGGCCCACGTTGCCCCGGCATTGTCGCTGATCAACAGCTGGCCGCCGACCGTGGCTACTCCCCGCGTGGCGCTTGCGAAGTCGAGCGCCAGTCCGTGTCGTGTCGACACGGCGTCGTTGTCCCAGTACAGCCAGCTGGTGCCGCCGTTGGTCGACCGGGCGATGACCCCGAGATAGACACTGGCTACCGGACGATTGGGATCGCCTCCCGGGAACCTGACCTCGTAGGAGTTGCCTACACCGGTGTTCATGGCCGCAGATGGTGCGATGTTGGCCGTGCGCGTCCACGTGGCACCACCGTTGGTGGTCTTGGATACCACGCCAGACATGCCGACGGCGTACGCAGTGACACCATCGGGGGATCCGATCTCAGTGATTGACGAGGTGCTGTGGTTCAGGCTCGTGTTGCTCACCGTGTAGTCGGCAAAGCCGCTGAAGCCTACGCTCTCAACCTCGTTCACAAACTCACCATCACCCACACCGCCCTCGATGACACTGACTGTGTATCGTTGACCCGGCGCCTGCGCGGAGGTTCCCAGCGTGACGGTCTGGCCGTCCGCGTTCAGTGATGCCGAGTCGACCGTGAGACCCGGGATGGTGAAGTCCTCCGGGCCGAGCGTCGACGGATCGAGAGGTGCATAGGAGTCGAAGGTGATGTCGACTTGATCGTTCACATTGGCGGCGGCGTACTCGACGACAGGCGGCGCATAGCCCACGAACGGCCTTGACGAGTTCGCGGCCCAGGCGTCGTCCTCGGTGCGGAACCCTTCGAACGCCTGCGAGACGACGTAGCCGGAACCCCGCTCCTGCGCCGAGGTGGTCAAACGCACCGTCACGCCATCAGGCTGAAGCTGCGCGTCCAAGACATCCAGTCCCGAGATCGTGAAGTCGTCCACATCGAGCGTCGTCGCGTCGATGCCGTCCGTCAGTGCAGCAAGCGGCTCGATCGGGGTCGATTCCACTGGCGGGACGTTCACCTCGGCAGACATGGCTTCGAGGGGTGATACCGGGATCGCCGTCGACTCGGCCAACAGAATGACGCCGGTCGAGGGGAACGGGCCGGTGGCAGACGCGATATCGTGCGACCAGAGGTTGACGCTACCGTCGAGACTGGCCGACTTGCCGAACAACGAGAACTGCGCGCCGTAGATTCCGTCGACCGAAGCGGTCGCGGTCCACCACGGATTCTCGAGTACGTCCGCCTCCAGACCGAGGCCGCCCGTGACTCCGAAGTACGGCCCGGCTATTCCGTAGAACAACGCGTTGACCTTGGCTCCGATGTCGACCCCTATCTCGGCGCCCGCCCCTACGGACGGGGCGATGGAGAAGCTGTTGCTCGAGCCCCGGATGGGTCTCCACCCGACTCCATAGTCGTACCTGATGCCGAGCGTGACCGAGGAGTATTGAGTGAACTTCGCACCGACCGAGCCGCTCACGCTGCCACCAACGGTGAACACCGGCTCAACGTTGAACGTCATGTAGACGGGGACCCACCCGACCCAGGCCGTCACGGCCCCGATCTGCCACTTGAAGTCGCGGTTGAGCCGCTCCTCGAGCAGCTTGATGATGTCGACGTCGAACCCTGCGGATTGGACGTATGACACATCGCAGGTCAGGTACTCCGAGATGTACGTGGTCAGCGTGATGTTCTTGAGGCCTTGGATGCTCTCCCAGCCCCACCAGCGCTTTGCCCAGTAGAGATGGCCCCACGAAGCGTTGAGCGTGAAGCCTCCGTTGAACGTGATAGCGCCGTCGATAGAGAGCGCCTTCGAGACACCGGCGTCCACGGCCTTGTCCTCACCTGCAGGACCCAGCTCTGCGGCGAACGACATCGTCGTGCCGCCCATGCTCGCAAGTGGGCTGATCCCTTCATCATCCGGCGCCGGACCATCCGGAACGAGATCACCGAACTCGGTAGACGAGCCATTGCTGCGCTCGATCGTCTCGAACTCGAGGTCCACGTGCGTGTCATCCACAGCACGCGCTCCGGATACCACGACGTCTTTGGAGACCGCTACATCGCGATTGGGATCGACCGTACCTGTAACGTCAAGCGATCCCTTCTTGACGACCTCGTCCAGAGTCGCCTGGGTCGTCTCGACGGAAATGGTCGCTCCATTGTCCGTGACGCTGAGGACACGCAGCAGCATGCCAGCCGGAGCGGCAGCGGTGGGAGCGGATACGAGGATCTGCGACGTCTCGATCGAGGCCACCTCTGGTGAGCCGGCGGCGAAAACGACACTCGAACCGTCAGGAGCGATCGACTCGATCTCGCTCGCGGTCGCGGCATCCATGATGACGGCTTCGGCAGCGATCTCAGTCCGGGCTGCGGCCTCGATCGCTACCTCGACCTCCAGCGAGATGGCGGACTCACCGCCGATGATGATGATGTCCTGGATCGACGTGCAGTGCGCGTTGAAGAACTCGTCAGTCGCCGGCGAGAGCTGCGCGCTTCCCGTGAGGACGACCGGTGCACCGAGCCTGGCTGCATACGGTCCGGCGCAGAGCGCATCGGGATAGTCACTGCCCTTGGCGACGATGATGGTGTCGTAGGTGAAGCCGCACGCGAACGCATACTCTGCGATGAGACGCGCGGTGTCGTATCTGTTCGCGCCCCCGATCCTTGTCGGGTGCGGGGTGAGTGTCGCCACTTCGGCGGACACCGCTCCCTCGCCGCCGACGATGAGCGTACTGAGCGCGCCAAGATCGTCCACGGCCCGCGCGGCCTGCGTCGACATCTGCTGAGACCGGGTCAACAGGATGGGCACGCCGTTGGCACCCGCAAGTCCCGAGACCGAGAGGGCGTCGGGGTAGTCTTCACCTGTGGCGAGTACGACGGTCTGTGTCTCGCCGACGATCGCGTTCAGCCGCATCGCCACCAGACGGGCCGTCTCGTAGCGGTCGGAGCCGGCGATCCGCTCAACTCCCTCCGGCGCGATACCGGCATCGAGCAGGTCGAGTTCGACCTGTGCCGAGAGCGCGGCCTCTCCGCCGATCAGTACCGCATTACGGGCCCCAAGGCGCACGATCTCCGCTGCGACCTCATCCGCCAGGCCGGCAGTGGGAGTGAGAAGGACAGGGGCGCCGAGCGCCGAAGCGAGAGGACCGGCGACCAGGGCGTCCGGGAAGTTCTGCGAGGTCGCAATGACGACCCACTCGGAACTCTGCCAACCCTGCTGGCTGATCACGACCGAAGTGCCGAGGCGGTTGAGCCCCTGGGCACGGATCGCGTCGGCGCCGAACGACATCGACTCGGGACTTTCGGCCGAATCCGGCGCGCCGGGCGCCGGTGCAGCGCCAGCCATGCCGACCGGTGGGATGATGAGCGCTACCGAGAGAAGAATCGGGAGGAACCAGGATCGAACGTGCTTCCGTTGCATGCGCTTCCCCTTACACCATGCTGTGGTGCGCTCTTCCCAGTTGCCGGGCAAAGAGCGCAGCGGCAAGTACCCTACCCTTGTCTATGTGTATCGGTAAAGGAAGCTGAATGCAACAGGGTGGATATGCGCTGCGGATGCAGTCGGTGGCGCATCCATGCCCTGCAAACTGCGGATGTACGGGGCAGATTCGCACTTCCGGGAGATCGGCAACGACTGCAACAGGGTAGTACTGCATACACCCCCGGTCGCATGCGCGTCTACTCCCCACGGCGCTCGTCACGCCCGTCCCGGGAGTCTAGGATGGACGCATGTTCACGAGACTCAAGGACCGAATCGCACGCATGGACCCGTTCTGGGTGGACCTCGCGCTGGCCGCAGGTCTGACGCTGCTCGTGTTCGCGCAGCTGGCGCTCATGAACGTCATCGGCCCCGGCATCCAGCCCCCCGCAGGCGACCATGTCGCCCGCTTCGATCCGCGACCACCGGGATGGGCCGCATACGCGCTGGCCGCGGCGGCGTTCCTGCCCCTGGCGGTGCGCCGAAAGACACCCTGGGTCGCCTTCGTCCTGAGCTGCGCCGCCGCCATCACCTACAGCGTCACCGTCCCTTCACCTGCTCCCACCGTCCTCGCACCGATGATCGCCATCTACACGGTCGCGCTGCGCACGAGCCACCGGCGCTCCGGGCTGGTCGCGGTGCTCGTCGCCGGCCTCGTGGTGGCGGCGGGACTGTTCGTTTTCTCGCCCACGGTTCGATGGGTGGCCGAGATCATGGGGCCCATCGTGCTTCTGACGGCGACAGCGCTTCTCGGCCAGTCCGAGAGGAACCGCCGCGAGTACGTGGCAGAGTACAGGCAGCGCGCGCTCGAAGCGGAGCGCACCCGCGAAGAGGAAGCGCTTCGCCGCGTGGACGAGGAGCGCATCCGCATAGCGCGGGACGTGCACGACATCGTCGCTCACAGTCTCTCCATCGTGACGGTCCAGGCGGGCGCCGCCGCGGCGCTTCTCGACGACTCGCCGCAGGCCGCCCGCGAGTCCATAGAGAACGTGCGCACCACCGGCAAGCAGGCGCTCACCGAGTTGCGCTCCATGCTCGACGTCCTTCGCACCTCTGATGCGGACGCTCCGCTTGCGCCCGCAGCTCACGTCAGCAACGTGGCCCGCCTCATCGAGAGCGTGCGCGAGGCCGGCCTCGAGGTGGTCCTGCGGACGAAGGGCGACCTCGAGCGCGTGCCTGCATACGCGGGTGTCTCGGCATATCGAATCGTGCAGGAGGCACTCACCAACGTCGTGCGGCACTCGGGGGCCACGCGTGTGGATGTCCTCATCGACGCCACCGCGCGGGAACTCATTGTCGAGGTCGAAGACCACGGCTCCGGTACCGGGACGCTGCAGATCACCGAAGGGCACGGCATCCGGGGCATGCGCGAACGAGTGGATGCACTGGGTGGCACGTTCGAAGTGGGTCCGGGCAAGACCGGCGGAGCGTGCGTGACAGCGACCATCCCACTGACAAGGAGCGCATCGTGAGCATCCGGGTGCTGATCGCAGACGACCAGGCGTTGGTGCGCGCAGGGTTCCGCGTGCTGCTGCAAGCCGGTGGCGACATCGAGGTGGTCGGCGAGGCCGAGAACGGCGAACAGGCCATGGCCATGGCCGTCGAACTCGCTCCGGACGTCATCTTGATGGATATCCGCATGCCCGAGATGGACGGGCTTGAGGCCACACGTCGGATCATCGGCGACGACATCGGCGGCGCGCCGAGAATCGTTGTGCTCACGACGTTCGATGCCGACGAGTACGTCTACGAAGCGCTGCGCGTGGGCGCGAGCGGCTTCCTGCTGAAGGACACGGATCCCGCGCAGCTCGTGGAAGGCGTGCGGGTCGTAGCGGGCGGCGACGCGCTCCTCTCACCCAGCGTGACCAGACGTCTGATCACCGAGTTCGCATCCAGGCCGGAGATTCGCCGCGCCCGCCCGAGCGAGCTCGAGTCACTCACGGAGCGCGAACGCGAGATACTCACGCTCGTCGCCGCCGGGCTCTCCAACGACGAGATTGCGGCTCGACTCGTCATCAGTCCGGCCACCGCGAAGACGCATGTCTCCCGCGTGATGATGAAGCTGCACGCGAGAGACCGCGCGCAGCTGGTCGTCATGGCCTACGAGTCCGGTCTCGTCACACCGGGCCCGGCAACCGAGTAGGCCTCCACACAATCTCCACTGTTCGTACTCCCACAGTCGTACGTCGAATCACTCCTCGCGCACGACGAAACGGAAGGCTCCCCGGCATAACGTTGTCTCCAGTAACCGTCTGTGGAGGTGACGCATGCCCCTGTCCAAGAAACTCCGCCGTTATCGCGGCTGGATCGCAGCCGCCGTGCTGGTGGCGATCGGCGGTACCGTGTTCCTGGTGACGCGCGGATCGAACGCCGAGGAGACGACCGTCTCCTACACCACCGAAGCCGCGAGTATCGGCACCATCTCCGTGACGGTGTCGGGAACGGGCAACGTCGTCGCGGGCGACACCACCGAGGTATGGCCGGACAACTCCGGGACGATCGCCTCGATAGCGGTGAAGGGAGGATCCGCGGTCAGCACGGGCACCGTGCTGTTCACGCTTGACGCGAGTGACGCCCAGGCAGAGACCGCCAAGGCGTACACCTCCTATCTCCAGGCGAAGCAGAGCGTCCTCAATGCGGAGTCGCAGCTGATCAAAGCCGAGACCGAACTCGACGCCGTGACCGAGCGGAGCCAGCTCCCCACGCCTACCGCTACCGCCACCGACATCGAGGTGGCCGAGAAGAGCGTCGAATCGGCGGAGCTCAATCTCACTTCGGCCGAGGCGAGCGTCAGTAGCGCATATGCGTCATACCAGGAAGCACAGGCTGCCGAAGACGACCTGGCGGTGACCGCTCCATGCTCGGGCACCATCCACTCGCTGAACATCGAGGTCGGGGACACCGTCGACTCCTCTGGCGGCGGTAGCTCGCAGACGGGCGGCAGCTCCTCGGCGCCGATCGTCATCTCCGAAGGCGACGCCCTTGTCGTGCAGCTCACCGTGAACGAGGTCGACTTGAACTCGCTCGCGATCGGGCAGCGTGCGGACATCGAGTTCGACGCACTGCCCGACCTCACGGCCACGGGCAAGGTGTACGACATCTCCGATGAAGGCACCAACAACCAGGGCGTCGTGACCTTCGACGTGTACATCGCACTCGACGTCGTGGACGACGGTCTCCGTTCCGCCATGTCCGCGGCGGCGACGATCGTGACGGACGTCGCACGCGATGCGCTCCTGGTCCCCAACGCCGCGGTCCAGTCCGACGGAAACGGTGGCTACTACGTGCAGATGCTGGGCGCGGACGGCACGCCCACCAACGTCACCGTCGAGGTCGGCCTCATGAGCGCGACGCAGACGCAGATACTCTCGGGTCTCTCGGAGGGCGACAAGGTCGTCACACAGACGCTGGACGGCGAGACGGAGTCGGACAGCTCCAGCAGCGGCTTCATGCTGCCGGGTATGGGTGGCGGCGGCGGTCCTCGTGGCTAGCGCTGTCATAGAAGCGCACGACCTCGAGAAGATCTACGACGGCGCGGGCGCTGAGACTCACGCGCTGCGCGGTGTGTCCTTCTCCATCAAGGAAGGCGAGTTCGCGGCGATCATGGGGCCGTCCGGCTCGGGCAAATCGACGCTGATGCACATCCTCGGTTGCCTCGACGTACCCACGAGCGGCACATACCGCCTGGCCGGAAGAGACGTCGCCGAGCTCAAGACCTACGAACTCGCAGAAGTCCGCCGCGATACCGTCGGTTTCGTCTTCCAGGCGTTCAACCTGCTGCCGCGGGCCTCGGTGATGCGTAACGTCGTGATGCCCATGCTGTACACCCGAGTCGGCCACGAAGAACGCGAGGAGCGCGCCGCGGAGGCACTGCGCGCGGTCCAACTCGATGAGAACCTGTGGACGCATCGCTCCAACGAGCTCTCGGGTGGCCAGATGCAGCGCGTGGCGATCGCACGAGCGCTGGTCAACAACCCCTCCCTCGTCCTCGCCGATGAACCCACCGGCAACCTGGACACCGCGACGGGCGACTCGGTGATGGAGCTGTTCGCCAAACTCAACTCCGAGGGTCGCACCATCGTCCTGATCACGCACGAGCCCGACATCGCGATGCGTGCACGCAGGGTCATCCGCATCCAGGACGGCCTCATCATCGAGGATGCCACCCAGGCCCGCGCACACATCCGGCAGTACGGCACGGACGCCGGGAAGGGTGGTGCCTGATGCGGTTCACCGACCTCATCTCCGAAACGCTGCACTCATTGACCTCGAACAAGGTGCGCAGCGGTCTCACCATCCTGGGTATCGTCGTAGGCATCGCCTCCGTCATCGCGATGCTCGCGTTGGGCGCCGGCAGCCAGGCCTCCATCGAGGACTCGATTCAGGCGGCCGGCTCGAATCTGCTTACGATCTCTCCCTCGTCCGGGGGCAGCCAGGGCGGAGGCGCCCGCATGGCGCCCGGGGACGTCGAGTCCCTGACGCGGGACGACGCGGACGCCATCTCTAGCCTCGACCTCGTCTCGGGTGTCGCACCGTCGTCGCAGGGCCAGGCGCAGTTGATCGCCGACGACGCCAACGCCAACACCCAGGTGCTCGGCGTAACGTCCACGTATGACGACGTCAACAACCTCACCATCGCAAGCGGCGGCTTCATCACCGACCGCGACGATTCCACCTACGCACAGGTCGTCGTCCTCGGCACAACGTTGGCCGAAGACCTCTTCGGCGCCACCATCGACCCCGTGGGTGAACGCATCCGCTCGGGCAACATGCTGCTCACGGTAGTAGGCGTGCTCGAGGAGAAGGGTACCTCCGGCGTCACGAGCGTGGACTCGGCAGCTCTGATCCCGCTGTCGACCCAGCAGCGCTACGTGAGCGGCAGCGAGTACCTTTCGAGCGTCACGGTCGCCGTGGTGGACGAGGCACAGGTGGACACCGCCGAGGAGGAGATCGAGGGCTTGCTGCTGACGCGACACTCCATCTCTGACCCCGACTACGCGGACTTCCAGATACAGAACATGGCCGACATGCTGGACACCGTGTCCACGGTCATCGACACGTTCACCTCGCTGCTCGCCGCTATCGCCAGCATCTCACTGCTCGTCGGCGGCATCGGCATCATGAACATGATGCTGACCACCGTCACCGAACGTACCCGCGAGATCGGTCTACGCAAGGCCATCGGCGCTGACGACGGCATCATCTCGCTGCAGTTCCTCGCCGAGTCCGTGATCCTCACGTTCATCGGCGGCATCATCGGCATCACCCTCGGCTACGTGATCGCACTCGTCGGGGGTGGCCTTCTCGGCATCACGGCCGTACTCACCATCAACGCCATATCGCTCGCTGTGGGCGTGTGCGCGTTCATCGGCGTCGTGTTCGGCTACTATCCTGCACGCCGCGCGGCGAAGCTCAGCCCCATAGAAGCCCTCAGGTACCAGTAGACAGAGAAGGAGCATGCAATGAAGAAAGTCCTGATCGTACTCGCGGTCGTCGCCCTTCTCGGCGGCGCGTTCTACGGCGGCACGCTGTACGCCGGAGCCTTCAACTCCGGACCCGGCAACGTGACCGGTGGACCCGGCGACGTGACCGGTGGACGCGGCGCTATGGGCGGGCCGTCCGCGGAAATGACCGAGGAGGAGCGCGCAGCGTTCCAGGAGATGAGCGCAGAGGAGCAGCAGGCGTACCTCGAGGAGCAGGGCATCGACACGAGCGCGATGCCTGGCGACCGCACCGGCGGACCCTCTCGCGGCGGACTGCTCGAGGGTGAAGTGGTCGAGGTGGCGTCCGACACCATCACCATCGCACTGGCTGACGGCGGCTCACAGACCGTCTACACCGACGCCGACACGATCATCGCATACGCAGAGGGCGTCACGGGACTCGCGTCCGGCTCGCAAGTGATGCTGTTCTCAGAGTCCGAGACCGACGGCGTGACCACCGCCAGCGCCATCCTGGTGTACTAGAGGCCGACGACATCGAGCGGGGCCACGGCAGGCCTGGACGTACCACGTCGACCGTCGACGGTTCCTTGATCTAGCGGCGACGTCCGAACAGCCAGCGCAACGCGAGCAGTGTGACCGCGAAACCTACGAGCCCGAACCCCAACATCACAGCATCACCCGGCGCCCGCTCCTCGAGCGGGCGTTCGCGCTGGTCACCGGGAAGCGCGGTGTACTTCTCGGCGAACATCGCCCTCCAGGGCTTCTCGCGCGTGCCGATGCGTTCGACCACCGGCCCGGTACCGTCGAGGGACATCGCGAGCACCACATCATCGCGCATGGGGTAGTTGGGGTCATAGATGCGGATGGTCGCGTGACCATCCTCGAGCGCGGCACCGTACGCGAGAACCTGGTGGTTACGACCGATGTGCTTGAGGTCGAAGGCGTTGATGAGGCCGAGAGGGACCGGTCGGCCAACAGCGAGGCGATCGAGCACGCGGCCGATCTCACGCTTGCGAACCGCGTTGGACGCAGGCAGATACGTCAACTCCACAAAGCGTGCAAGGTTGTATCCAAGCCCCACGAACACACTTGCGATCTGACGCCGCCAGATCAGGCGGGCAAGCTCCGAGTCGTACGCGGGCAGCTCGCGCTCCAACGGGACCGGTTGCCCGGCATCGAAGTAGTCGAGCGCGGCGAACGCCATCCCGCCGCAACGACCGCGCACCGGCAGTGCACCGAGCAAGACGTCATGCCAGGTGTTGGGAAAAGCGAAGCTGTGGCGCGATGGAAGGAACTCGGTTGAGAACATCAATCAGTGTCCGTTCAGTCGTCGTTCTTCTCGGTCTCTTCAGCGCTGGCAGGCCCATCGCCTCGGCGGGAGAAACGCCATAGTGTGCCCTGCCTGCGCTCCAAGTGTACAGGCATCGGCGCCTGCCACCCTCGTTTCACCGCGACGATACGCAGCAGCAGTGTCACTCCCGCCGCGACGACCAGTGCGACCGGCTTGACGATGTTCGCCCAGGTGACGAGGAACACGTAGAGCGACGATCCCAGCACAGCAGCAGACGCCGACAGCGTTCCTGGCCGCATGATCTGCGGCGTCTCGTTGCACAACACGTCGCGGATCATGCCTCCGCCTACGCTCGTCACCACGCCGAGAAGAACCGCCGGAACCACGTTGAGTCCGGCGAGAAGAGCCTTATCAGCTCCAACGACCGCGAAAAGACCAAGTGACAGGGCGTCCAGATACAGGAACGGCCGCTTCATTCGCGAGTAGAGCGACGAGAAGAAGAAGCCCACCAGCGCGGCCGCAAGTGCGACGGCCAGAAGGCGCCAGTTCCGGAACGCAGCGATTCCGTGTTCCTGCAGCAGAACGTCTCGCAGGATACCACCGCCGAGAGCGTTGACGACCGCAAGAACGGCGATACCCGAGATGTCCATGCGCCGCTCGTCCGCGTGCGTCGCCCCCGAGAGGCCACCGACGAACGCGGCGGTCAACTCGTAAGCGAGCGGGACGCGCACGATCGTCTCCTGCACGGGAACCGTCGTCGTCACGCTGGATGGCAGTGCGCTGGCGATGATGTTAGGCACGACCGTGGTGATGATGCTAGCCAGACTCGTGGGTTCGACAGAGCCGGATGCGACGACAGATCCGCCCCCGAGCACGGTTGCCGCGACCGAGACCGACGCCGCTGCCATGGTGAGCATTCTGTCTAGCACCTCCCCGCTGCTGTCTGTATCGACGGAGTATCCAGTCTGCACGCAAGCTTCACCGCAGCTCAGAGGTGAAGCCTCGTCGTTGCCGAGCGTCACGCTGCGGACATCTTGAGTGTCCCCGAGGCAACGACCCACCTATCGTTGGCGCCGCGACTACGCAGCGCCCGGGCGGATGCTGCGCAGCATTCGAAACGCGAGAATGCCCGACGCAACGGCGACCAATGCGAAGGTGACGAAACCGCCGACCTCCAGCGAGCCCTCGGTGGATGCTGCGACGATGAGCATGGCGCAGATCGCGGCCGCCATGGTCACGCCCTTGACCGCGAGCGAGGTCGCCAGCAGGTATCCCCAGGACTGGCTGCGCCACAGTAGTACGGCAGTCGTAACCGCTATCGGCACGATGATGCCGAGGTCGAGCACCTGGACCGACAGTGTCGTGGCGCCGTACAGTATCCCGTCGATATCGCCCGAGAGAGCCGTGGCGATCCGCTGAGACCACATCCCAACCAGCAGCAAGCCCACGGCGAGGCTGAACACCGCCATCGCTTTGCGCGGGAACCGCGCATCGAAACGACCGGGGAGCGTCGCGACGTCGATGGTACCGACGATCCCGACGATTCCGGCCGCGGCGGCCACGAATATCACGATGAACAGCGGAAGCAGCGGACCGAAGGCCCAGGCCAGCGCGTACATCAGGTATTGGTAGAAGAAGTACCCCAGAAGCCCCACAGCCAGAAGGCGCGCGGACAGCGAGCCTTTCGCAACGCCGTACACCGTAAGCAGCAGAGCCGGTACTGCGAGGAAGAGTGTCACCGCATCCCATCCGATGCCTTCGGCGACCACCCGCTCGGCGTTGTACGCGTACACGCCATCCACGACGTACTCGAATCGTTCACCGCGAATGCTCACCGCTGAGACCGTGTCGCCACTTCCGCGTCCGAAGACACCGAACGCCGCCGCGACCGCGGCCAGCAACGCGACGGCGATGCAAAGCACCGCGATCCCTTTGTAGCTACGGCCGCTCATCACTCCAGCCCCAGCTTCCCGACGACTTCGCGGGTCCACGCAGCCACGGCGTCCATGTCGCGGAAGTCACCCTGTGGGGCCTTCATCGCTTTCATGATCAGCCGCTCAGGCAGGGAGAACTTCTTGGGATCGTTCATCCCGGCAAACAGGCCGATATCGACCGGCTTCACTCCAGTGCTCTCGATGAGGGGATCAGTGTACGCGCGCACCTCATCGGCCTTCCCGGGGTCGTCGGCCATCGTCAGACACGCCGTGAAGAACGCCACGGGGCTGGACTTGAGCGCCTCGACATTAGCGGTGACCCAATCCTTCACCGAGCCGTGCCAGCTGCCGGCGCGCACGCCGCTGCCGACGAGGATCGCGTCGTACCCCGCCGCATCCGGCTTGTCACCCGCAGCCCTGACATCGACGGTCACGCCCGCCTCGGTCAGCGTCCTGCCGATCTGCTCGGCGATACCTTCAGTGCAACCCGTCTTCGTGCCATAGATGACCAGTGCTGTGCTCATTGCCTCTCCTTAGCGTTCGCAGCACCCGACCAGAACACGTCGAATAGCTGCTCGATTCCTTTGTCGGCCGCGACATCGGCCGGCAAATCCCCCACACCCATCACCATTCGATACATGACGTAGCTCGACGTCAGGCCGAAGAACGCCTCGGCCATCACCTTCGCGTCGATGTCGTCGCGTAGCTCACCTGTCGCCTGATGCTCCGCCATGTACTCGCCGAGACCTTCGAGGTTGCTCGGGATACCTTCGCCGAGAAGAGCGGCCACTTCGGGCACCGACTTCGCGTCGAACGCCATCCGGATCGCGAATCCACCGTCCTCGATCGTCCCTTCGATCTCCATGCGCGCCAACCGCAGAAGCGTGTCTCGCACATTCTCCGAATCCGGGACGGCAGCCGCGGCGTGACCGGCCTGGCGGAGAGCCAGACGCTCGCCGAGTGCCTTCAGGATGCCGAGCTTGTTCTCGAAGCGCCGGAAGAGGGTGACCTCGTTCACGCCCGCCGCTTCCGCAATGGCGCGCGTCGTAGTCGCCGCGTATCCGCGCTCCGCGAACAGTGTCTTTGCCGCGTCGAGGATGCGATCTGCCGTATCCTGTGCTGCGCTCATCCGTTCCTCCGTCATAGTGTATGTAAGTGCATACTTGCATATTGAAGCCGTTGCATCGCGTTGTCAAGTAAGTACTTGCATACTTCTCATGAGTGCGTACCGGTTCGCCGGCGGTGAACGCCTACTTCTCGCGCCACACCGCCACGAGCGCGACGAGCGCGCCCGCCGCGAAGACCGCGAACATCGCCACGAAAGCAAGATCACCGAGTTGGGCGTAGTAGCCGGGGCTTACGACCAGCGTGTAAAACAGCATCCCGCATCCCAGGACGTACGCCGTCCGTGCCCACGGCAGGCGGCGCGCCAGAGCGACTCCCCCAACGATCATCGTGAGCGCCGTCATCGCCTCGGCGGCAAGATGGAAGCCGAGACGAACGGGCTCGGACTCGACCTCGGGTACCTGACCCGTTGCCAGCAGCATGCTCCACATCCCGAGCATGCCGAGACCGATCACGATCGCGTAAACGATCGCGTATCTGCGCATTCCGCCTCCCTCGGGTCGCTGACGCTATCTTCCGTATACCCGAGGTGAGTGGGAGCGCGCCAGCGGCCTTCGGATTCGGGATTCCGTGTCCGCTCGGCAGATAGGACTAGGGGTACGTACGTATCACGGCACCGACAACAAGGAGGGGCGATGTATCCCGCATACGTACTCGCCGGAGCAGCGCACGAGCACTTCCGTTTCAATCTCAAGGCGGGCAACGGACAGACGATCCTCACGAGTGAGGCGTACTCGTCGAAGGCTGCGGCAAAACTCGGCATCGAGTCGGTCCGGGTCAACTCGGCGCTGGACGAGCGCTATGACCGCCGCGAGGCGAAAGACGGCCGTCCGTACTTCGTTCTCAAGGCCGCCAACTCGCAGATCATCGGGCAAAGCCAGATGTACTCATCCGCCTCGGCGATGGAGCACGGAATCGAGTCGGTGATGGCCAACGGCCCCGACTCGCCCGTCATAGACCAGACAGTCGAATAGGCTCGTCGACCATACAGAACGCGTCGGGCACCTGGAAGCCCGATTCCGACTGCGCACGCAGCGACTTCGCGTTGGAGCCAAACTCGAGAGCGGGCGCGAACTCTCCCTCTGCACGGATCCGGGGTTCCACTTCAGCGCAAGAGCCCTAGACTTGTGGGGCACACTCGATCCCCCCCCGACAGGAGCCGCCCGTGCAAACACGCAACACCGATCGCCTCATCTCGCTCTTGTGCCTGGTGGGCGCCGTCGTGTTCTGGGGCACGAGCTTCGCGGCGCTGAAGTCTGCGCTGGCCAGCTTCAGCCCGATGACCGTCATCTGGTTGCGTATGGCGATCGCGACCACCGTCTTCGCGCCGATGTGGTTCTTCCTCCCAAAGCCTGAATACCGCCGTGGCGACATCAAGTGGCTAGCGCTCATCACGCTCCTGCAGCCGTGCGTCTACTACCTCGCCGAGGGATACGCGATCCGCTACACGACTTCGAGCGCGGCCGGCGTCATCTCGGCGATCGTTCCTCTGTTGGTCGCTGCGGGCGCGTGGCTGTTCCTCAAAGAGCACCTCACGCTGCGCTCGGTGATGGCGATCGCGATCTCGCTGGCCGGCGTCGCGATGCTCTCGCTCGGCGGCCAGTCCCAAGCGAGCGCGCCCAATCCCGCGCTGGGCAACGTCCTCGAACTCATCGCGATGGTCGCTGCTGCAGGCTCGATGATCGCCCTGAAGCATGTCTCGACCCGCTACAACCCGTGGTTCCTCACCGGCCTGCAGGCCGCGGTGGGCGCAGTCTTCTTCCTGCCGGGTGCTATCGCCGGGAACCCATCGACGTGGGCTGACGCCACTCCGCTCGCCTGGGCGTGCGTGGCGTTCCTCGGCACGGTCGTCTCACTCGGTGCGTTCGGCCTGTACAACACCGCAGTCACCCGCATGCCCGCCAACCGCGCTGCGCTCGCGATCAACCTCGTCCCAGCGGTCGCGCTGCTCACCGGTTGGATCGCCCTCGGCGAAACGCTCGCGCCTGTGCAGCTCGCTGCGTGCGTCATCATCGTGGGTGCGGTCGTGCTTTCCGAGACGGGAACGAAGCCAGCGGTACCTGCCGAGGAGATCGCGACCGGGCTCAGCCACGCGTCCTGACGCTACGACTCCCAGAGCTCGCAGCGGTACTCGTGGCAGATCGGCGCGCGGTACTCGTGCGGTAGCTGGCAGCCGTGCTCCGGGTGGCAGAACTGACACTTTCGCACGTCCACCCACTCCGGCAACGCAGCGCGATATGCCTCGCCCTCGGCGGTGGGGAGGTGACTGATGCGGGGGTCGTGGTAGGGCGCGACGCCATGCTTCCCCGCCACGTAGTCATCGCCTTCGCGCACAAGTGCACCGCTTGCCTCGAATCGGTCCAGCCACAGTGCGATGTACTCGGGCAGCCAGTCGGCGCCGATGTAGGCGCCGTTCTCGTCATGAGCGAGGTACAGGCAACAGCACAGCCCGCCACAGGCGTGGCAGAGCTCCCAGTTCTGGGCTTCGGCGTCGGGTGCAGGGTGCTGGTCCATGCCCACAGGGTAGCAGGTGGCGCAACTTCAACGCGTTCTACAGAAGAAGGGTGTTGACATTATCCAACGACGTTTGATATTCTTTGTCCAACAGCGTTGGATTACGGGCTTCTGCCCGGCGGGTCATAGGGGGTCTTGGGGATGCTGGCAGCACTGAGGCACCGGGACTACCGCCTTCTGTGGGTGGGCCAGGTCGTGTCGTTCTTTGGGGACCAGTTCCACCTCGTCGCGATGCCGTGGTTGGTCCTCCAGCTCACCGGAAGCGCGGTACAGCTGGGCCTGGTGATGGCTACCGCGGGTATCGTTCGCGCCGCGTTCATGCTCATCGGCGGCGCCTGGGCCGATCGCCACTCCCCGCGCACGATCATGCTCGTCTCCGACGCGGTGCGCTTCGTCGTGACCGCGTTCATCGCCGCCGCGACGCTGGGCGGTTTCATCCAGATGTGGCACCTCTACGCACTGGCGGTCGTCTTCGGCGTGGTGAGCGGCTTCTTCGCCCCTGCCGTGAACTCGTCCGTGCCCCGGCTGCTCGAAGACGGCGAACTGGAGTCGGGCAACGCGCTCATGCGCATGGCCGAGAGTCTCGCGAGCTTCGTGGGTCCGTCCGCCGCCGGCGTGCTCATCGCCGCCCTCGGCCAGCAAGCCATCGGTGGCGAGGCCGCCGCGTCGCTCACCGGGATCGGGATCGCCCAGGGCATCGACTCGCTCACCTTCGCCATCTCCGCGGTGTGCCTCCTCCTGATGCGCGCACTCCCCGCTGCCGAGAAGACCGGCGAGCAGCACCCGCTGCGCGACGTCGCCGAGGGCCTCCGCTTCGCATGGGGACACTCGCTGATGCGCTGGCTGTTCCTGCTCATCGCACTCGCAAACCTGCTCATCGTCGGCCCTCTTCTCGTGGGGTTGCCGGTGTTCGCCGAAGCTCGCCTCGGCGGGGCTGCCGCGTTCGGGTTCGTGATGTCGGCTTTCGCCGCAGGTAACCTCTCGGGAATGATCGCTGCCGGCGCGCTCCCCCGCCCGGGAGACCGCGTATACCGCTTGATCATCGTGGGCCTGTTCGCGGCGTTCGGCGTGTCGATGGGCGGCATGGCAGTCGTGAGCCACACATGGCAGGCCGCGGCGTTGATGTGCGTGACTGGCGCCGGCAACGGCTACGTCGCCGTGAGCCTCTTCAGCCAGCTGCAGCGTCTCACGCCCAAGGCGATGCTCGGTCGCGTGATGGGGCTCATGTTCCTCGCGATGTGGGGCCTGACCCCGCTCTCGCAGGCGATCGCCGGCCTCACCATCGACCTGAGTATCCCGGCGACATTCGCCGGCGCGGGAGTCGGCCTCGTGCTGGTTGCGATCCTGGCGGCAACCCGCCCGGAACTGCACGCCATCAGTACTGCGGCCGGCGCGAACGAAGCGGTACCATCAGTGGCGACCGCATGATGCAGTCAGCATTGGAGAGACGATGACACCGCGCAAGCCCGGCAAGCCCACGCTCACCCGAGAACAGATCGTTCGAGCAGCGCTCGAGCTCATCGATGAGACCGGGGTCGAGGGCCACTCGATGCGCCAACTGGGTGATCGCCTGGGCGTGGATGCTAGCTCGCTGTACTACCACATCCCCAGCCAGGCGGCGCTGTTCGACCTCATAGTCGACGCCGTGATGGCCGAGATGCCCGTGACGCCCGTGCCGGAGGATGCCGACCCTGTCGAGACGTTCGTCCAGGCCGGCAAGATGTGGTTCGACGCGATGATGCGACATCCCAATGCGATGCCGCTGATCGCGGTACGCCCGCTCCGTACGCCCGCCGCCGTGCGCCCCGTTGATGAGTTGCTGGGTGTGCTCTTCCGTCTCGGCATGTCGTCATCAGAGGCGATCGCGGTTGTGGATGGATTCGGCTGGCTCGTGCTTGGCGCCGCACAGGCGCACGCCGCACAATTCGCCGGATCGGAATACGTTGCCGAGAGTGGCGACGAGCGCCTCTCCGAGCTTCCGGCCGACAGGTTCCCCAATGTGGCACGCCTGATGACAGAAGGCATACACATCACCCCTGCCGAGAAGTTCGAGGCCACCTTGCGCGGCTTCGTCCGGGGAATGCTGGCGGAGTACCTGGACTAGCGACTACCGCGCTGCCAGCGACACGAGCAGCACGAAGACCGGCAGCTGGAAATCGAGGAAGTAGTGCCCTATCGCGAGGTAGCGCAGTGTGGTCGGTCGCCGATTCACGACCCACGCGAGCCAGAGAGCGAACGGCAGGAACATCAGCAGCCGGTACGTGATGAACCGCCAGTCCCACAGCAGCGGCAGGAAGACATGCTGCGCCGAAAGCACGAGTGCGCACGCGAGAGCCGGCCATACACGTTTGCCCGTCAGCGCCTGCAGCCTCGGCATCACGTAGCCGAAGTACGTGGGGAGTTCGGTGAGTGCGTGCACCAGCGGGAACACGATCAAGATCGCCCACGCACCCGCCACCGGCAGCGCGCGAAACATGAGGTCCGCTCCTACCTGGGCATCTCCCCACAAGATCGCGCCAAGACCGATGTTAGGCAGAAAGCCGAGCGGCCCGCTGACCGCGAAGGCGACCAGCACCCACAGCAGGTCGCGCTTCCATTCGCCGGGTCGCACGCCGAGCAGATCGCGGTAGCGGAGCCCCTCCCGACGGGTGAGACGCATCAGAAGCCACATGTTGATGAGCTCGCCGAGAGCGAAGCTGCCGAGCCACCAGTCGGCGGCGGAGCGCCACGGGTCCGCCGCGCCGGACATCGCATAACCTGCGGTCAACAGAAGCTGGAAAGTCAGCGCAAGAGCGGGGCGGAGGAGCAGCATGCCCCAGACACTGCGGGATGATATGGAGCCCTCGGCGATGCGTGCTTCAACCGCCGGGATATCGTTGGGTAGCACCGCCGCCTCCATGCTCCTCACGCACGACCCACGCGCTGAACAACGCTCCCCGATGGCAGTCTGGGGAATGCTCCCAGTGGCAACATCTTCTCACACGCGGAGGCACGCATGAACTGGTATGAGACTCTGGCCAAACCCGCATGGGCGCCACAGGCGAACGTGTTCGGGATCGTGTGGAGCATCCTGTACCCGATCATCTTCATCGCGTACGGCTACGTGATCTTCCGGGTGGTCCGCGGGGAGTATCCCACCTCGTTGCTGGTGCCGGTGCTCATCAACCTGGCCGCCAACTTCGCCTTCACGCCGATACAGTTCGGACTGCGCAATCTATGGTTGGCCGAGATCGACATAGTGATCGTCCTTGCGACCATCGTGTGGTCGATGATCGTGATTTGGCCACACAGCAAACCGGCTGCGGTCGCACTCACGCCCTATTTGATCTGGGTCATGATTGCCACGGCCCTGCAGTCGAGCATCACCTGGCTGAACCGCTAGCCTGCTGCGACCTGACGCTCTTCGCCGATTCGCGCGTCCGGCATCCGGTTCAGCGTGCCGCTGTACTCGACCACGTCGATCACGCAGCCGGTCCCAATACTCACGTTGCCGCCGCGAACGACCCTGGCGGTCGTGTTCTCGAGCGTGACCTCATCGGCCTCGATCGAATCCACCGTCAGGCGCTTCTCGCCGAATAGCGAGAGCAGCGATGCGCCCACCAGGTTCCGGCCGAGCGTGATCTTCACGCTGTCGCCACCGATCTCCTGGGCGTTGCTGTTGCCGTGCAGACTGAGATCGATCGTCCCAACGTTGACGAGCCCGTCGACCCGGAACGCGCCCTCGCCCGTAAGCGAGTCCGCCGCGACGTTCGTGCCGACACGAAGCTCTCCTCGCAAGTCGATATCGTGTGCCGCGATCCCGCCCGCCGCGAGGCGCCCCTTCACCTTGAGGGCTGCGACGCCCAGACCTGCCTTCACCGTGGCGTCTCCGTTGATAGTCATCTCTTTGGTTTCGACCTTCGCCGAGAAGGTCCCGGTGCCGTTCACCGTCACCGTCTCGGCCTTGACCGCACCGTCTGCCGTCCCTACTCCGTTGATCTTGAAAGTCGAGCAGGTGATGTCACCCGTGACACGTCCCGCACCGTTGATGACGACGTCGCGGTAGTCGCCACCGGCAACGGACCCCTCGCCCGCGATTCTCAGGTCGTTCTTCTCCATCTCAGACATCCTGCATTCCTCCTACTGAAGCCGGGCGCCAAGCGCCTCGACTGACTCCTGCATGTTGATTCGCGCCACCGTCCGAGCCCCGGACTCGAAACGCAACTCCGCGCTGGTCGAGACCAGTGCGCACATGAGCACGCCCATCTTCCGGACACACACCAGGTCGCCGTCTGACCCCTCGAATGCAGGCGTCTGCTCCTCCAACGTCGCCAACACGGTCTTGCCCTCGTCAAGCGAGATATCGCCTGTGGCGAGAAGTGCGTCTAGAACGTACAGCGACAGCAACTCACCGAAGACGAGCGAATCCGCGTCCGGGTGAACCTCGGTGAAGATGGTGACCGCCGAGGTCGACGCCAGCCCCCTCTCGGCGACGTCGCTCAGAGACAGTGAGACACTGCCGAGATCAGGAGAGACCGCCTCGGCTATATCGTCCAGCGAGAGATCCCCTTCTTTCATGGAGAGGATCCGCTCCACACGCGCGAGCATCTTGTCCCTGGGGAAGAACGTCTCCTGGCCGGTGAACGTCGACTTTCGGACGAACCAGTCCTCGGGTATCAGGTTCTTTCGTTTCCAGCGATACAGCTGACCGTAGCTGATCCCGGTCTGCTGCAGCAGGTCCTTCTTTGATATCAAGCCGGGTTCCATAGGGGCATCTCCTTCGGGTCCTCGTTAGCGTAACATCACATTGTTACGCTGTCAACGCGCCTCAGAAAGCCCCTCCCCAGCACCTCCACAAACTAAGATCGCAAAGATTCTCTGGACTTTGCTTGACAAAGTACTTTGTGTTGGGTATACTGCCTTCGTCGGCTCATATGACAAGAGGAGGTGGCCGACGATGCAAGACAAGGAGCTGGAACATGTGGAGCGGGAGGCATTCCGCAAGTTCCACGAAGACGGGTTGTTCGACATGTACCTGGGCGCACTGCTCGGCATCATGGGCAGCGCGTCGTGGTTCGCCGATGAACTAGGCTCCGGAGGGCTCGGCATGCTGGCGTATGCCGCGCTGGTCGGCGGGATCATCGTGGCGTTCACCCTCGCCCGCAAGCGGATCACCCGTCCCCGCCTGGGCGAGTTCAAGCCCGCACCGCCGCGCAAGCGCAAGATCCTCAACACGCGTCTGGTGCTTCTCGGATCGGTGATCCTTGGCCTGCTGCTGTTCTGGGCGTTCGCCGACGGTGGGTCCCGGGTGGGTACGCTGCGCGCATTCATGCCGGCGATCTGGTTCGCCAACGCAATGCTGGTCTTTGGGGCGATGGCGTACTACTTGGACATCCCCCGCTTCTATGCGTACGGCGTGCTCGTAGGGTTGCCGCTCGCGATCGACACCGCGCTCGAGATCTATGCCGAGATAACACTGTCGCCGCTGATGATCTTCGCATCGGTCGGCCTGATCGTCTTCGGAATCGGCACGTACAAGTTCGTGCACTTCCTTCGCGAGTACCCTGTCCGTGCGACCGAGGTCCGCTACCATGACGCCTGAGGCTGACACCTCACTCGACCGGCTCGTCCACGAGCCCGCTCGCCTCGCGATCATGACGAACCTGTACGTGGTCGCCAGTGCCGACGCGACGTGGCTGCTCCAGCAGACGGGGCTCACGTGGGGGAACCTGGCATCGCACCTCGCCAAACTCGAGGATGCCGGCTACGTCGAGGTACGCAAGGGGTTCAAGGGCCGCAAGCCGCACACCGACATCTCGCTGACCGAGCGCGGCAGAGCGGCCCTGCTCGACTACCGGGCACAGATGATACGCGCACTAGACGCGATAGATGCAGCCGACTAGGGTCCCTGCAAACGGGGCCCTAGTCCGCACATTATGGCGATGTCGGTTCGGCTGCTACGCACCGGCAGCGATGTGACCGTGATGATGCGTGTTGACAACCCCGGGCATCCGCATGTCACTGAAGCGTGAGAAGAGGCACTCCGTGCATCCGATGATGCCTCCGACAGCGAACGTCACAGCAGCTCCCAGTACCGCCAGAAGCGGAGCGCCGACGACAAACCCCACCAGAATCTGCGTCCAAACCGGTCCGTTCATGATCCTACACCCCCTGTAGCGAGCGGAATCAGACCCGCTCTATCTCAGTATTCCCGGGGCAGGATGAGGGTCCATCGACAGAGAGTTCGTTCAATGCTAGCGAACAGGGCACGACCGCATCAGACTTTCAGGCCCGCTCCAGGCCCGAAAGTCTGACCCTGGAGCACAGGTCAGTCCTCTGGAATAATGCCCCGACGCTCGGCCTCGCGCATCGCCTCGACCCGGTTGCGCGCACCCAGCTTGCGGTAGATGTTGCCCAGGTGAGTCTTGACGGTACTCGCCGACAGGAACAGCTTCTCGCCCATCTCGTCGGTGGTGAGTCCGTCCCGAAGCGCGAACAGCACCTCCAGCTCCCGGGGTGTGAGCAGTCCGTCACCGCCATGCGTGGCCATATCGCGCATGTGTTCAGCTGCGCGCGGGCTCGCGAAGAAGCCGGTGCGCCCCGCGCCGCGCACCGCGCGCAGGAACTCCTCGGCAGAACATTCCTTGTACAGGTATCCGTCGACCCCGGCCTCGAGAGCCACTGCAAGATCGGCATCAGAGTGACTGGATGTGAGGATGATGATGGACACATCCGGTAGCGAGTGCTTGATGATCTCGGCGTATTCGAAGCCGGATCCGTCGGGTAGGCGGGCTTCGAGCACGACCACATCCGGAGTTGCCTCCGCCGCGGACTCGACAAGTCGCTGGCCCGTGCCGTAGCTTCCCACAACCACCAGGTCGCCCGCACCTTCAAGGACCAGCGTGAGTGCGTCGCGCAGGATCCTATGGCCATCGGCGAGCGCGACGCGTAGCATCGCGCACCGCCCTGTGTTGTCTCTTGAGCCCCTGCTCGCTGGGAAACGGCGAGCCTTAGTACTCTCTCTACCCCATCTCGCCGATAGCCGACGGCGAGACGCGTGTCTACCGCTCTCTGAACCCGGCCGCGATGTGCGAGCCATCGCAGAAGGGCTTGTTCTGGCTCATGCCACACCGGCACAGGGTCACTCGGTTGCGGATCTCGTATGGTTCCCCGGACGCATCGACGATCGTGATCCCGCCCCGCACGAAGAGCGGCCCGCTCACACCGAGATGCGGATCCTCGATCAGCGCGATGGATGGCTCCAGTTCCGGTTCGAACGGCTCGCCCTTCTCGTCGCAGGCCACATAGCGGCCGGACGGGCACAGGCTGGCCTCTTCGATGGCAAGCTCCCGTGTCTCGGCATCGTCACAACGGTGAACGAGATTCCACAGACCTCCGGCACGGTCGCAGAAGCGCGCCTCGGCACACAGCTTGCGCACGTCATGGAGGTTCAGTCCGGTACCGTTGATACTCACGGACTCCTCCTGATACATCCCGTGCCCCGCAGTCTCGGTGCCGTCAAAGCCAACCGCGAAGTGCGAGAAATCGCAAAACGGCTTGGCATGTGATTGACCGCAGCGGCAGAGCATGTAGGTCTCGCCGGCGTCGATACGCTCGATCTCCCGGTACGCCACCGACTCGCCCGCCTCGTTGACGACGATCTCCAGTCGAACGAGCGGCACCCCGCCTTCAACCAGGTACGGGCCGTTCTCGTTGACCGTGATACGCATTCCTTCGGCAGACTTCATCCGCGCGCTCTCCTCTCGGCACACCTCTATGTAGAGTCTATTCCTCTCCGGTTCGGGGGAACGTCACCAGTGGAGGCCGTTTCGATGGCCGAGGAGGGGACGATATGGAGACCATCGACCTACGCGCGATGTACAAGCACCTGTACCGCCCGAGCGCGAAGAAGCCCGTCATCATTGAGGTACCACGCATGCGCTTCCTGATGGTGCACGGCTCAGCATACCCAGGGAAGCCCGAGTATCTGGCTCGCATGCAGGCACTGTTCGCCATCGCATACCCGATGAAGTTCGCCGCCAAATCCGAGCTGGACATCAGCTACCCGGTGATGCCGCCCGAAGGTCTGTACTGGGATCCGAGCGGAGCACCGCTCACGGACGAGTCTCAGGACCAAACGATGCTGTGGACACTGATGTCACTGGTGCCCGACGAGATCACTCCCGAGTTCATGGACCGCGTTCGCGAGGACGTCCGGCGCAAGAAGGGCGATGACGTTCCACCGATCGACGAACTCGTCATTGAAGATTACATCGAGGGCACGAGCGTCCAGGTGATGCACATCGGACCATACGAAGCCGAGATGCCCACTATCGAGCGCATGCAGATGTTCGCCGCAGAGCAGGGCTACGAGATGGCGGGCAAGCACCACGAGATCTACCTGGGAGACCCGAACAAGTCAGGACCCGAGAAGCTCAAGACGGTACTCCGGTATCCGGTGTGTAAGATCGGCTAGGACGTAGAAACAGAGAGGGCCGCCTCTCGGCGACCCTCTCCCATCGCTGCTGGACAGCGACGTTCATCCATGTTGTAGGTGGCGCTTTGCGTCCGGAGTCTGGGCTCCGGAACGTCGCCGTCCTAAGAGGTAGACACCTCCGCAGCGATGCTGATACTACTCAACGCTGGATCACCTCCTCTTCGGTCGACGGGTCGCCGTATCGCGCCCTCGGGACATGCCCGTGCAAGTAGGCTAGCGAGTGCCATGCCGAGATGCGCTAGCGCTTGCCCCGCTCCTTATTGATCTTGCGGGCCGACTTGCTGATGATGATCCACTTCCGCTCTGCTTCCGCCTTGAGCCTGGCATCCGTCCGCGTGGCGGCGAAGCGCGCCTCCTTCAGAAGAGCGCGATAGCTCTCAAGGCGATCGGTGGCTAGCTCGCCACTCTCGACGGCGGCTAGCACCGCGCAGCCGGGCTCGGTCTCATGAGCGCAGTCGCGGAATCGGCACTCGAATGAAAGCTCTTCGATCTCCGGGAATGCGGCGGCGATACCCGCCTCCGCGTCATTGAGCGCCACCGCACGCAAGCCGGGAGTGTCGACGAGCACGCCGCCGTTGGGCAGCGGCACCAGCTCGCGCGCGACCGTGGTGTGGCGGCCTCTACCGTCGGAAAGACGCACCTCACGTGTGGCCTGTACGTCGCTGCCGACCAGACGGTTGATGAGCGTGGATTTCCCAGCGCCGGACGGCCCGATGAGAGCGACCGTACGATGTCCTTCGGCGTACTCAAGCAGCGCGTCGACGCCCTCGCCGGTGAGCGCGCTCGTCATGTGGATGTCGACACCCAGCGCGATCGCCTCCACCGTCTCTCGCGCTGCGGCAGGATCTTGCGACAGGTCGGCTTTCGCCAACACGACGACCGGGACCGCGCCGCTGTCCCACGCCAGTGCGAGCTCACGTTCGAGCCTGCGCACGTTGGGCTCCTCCACGATGGGATGGATGATGAACACGGTGTCGATGTTGGCCGCAAGCACCTGTGTGGCGGCTTCGCGACCCGGATCCGCCCGCGTGAACGCGGATGTGCGCGGCAAGACCGCCTCGATCTGCGGGAGCTCGAGGTCGGTATCGGTGCGCACGGCGATCCAGTCGCCGGCTGCGGGGAGCTCCTCGGCGGACAGCGCCTCCTTCTCGAGGCGTCGCGTGGGTTCGGCGCGGATCACGCCGTCACCGGTGGCGGCGAGCACGCTGCCGCGGTCGGCACGGATGACGCGTGCGGGCACGAGTCCCTGCTCGGCGTATGGCGCGAACAGCGCACGCCAGCGATCCGAGAAACCGAGGAACTCGAGGGATGGTTCTGGGGTGGTGATGTCAGTCAACGTGGGATCCAATCTTCATGGTGCCCACGCGCATGAATCTAGACGGCGCGGCGCACCGGGTTTCGGGTGTACGTCGATACGGGCGGGCACACCGCCCCTGCAGCTATGGCTTTCATCAACATCCACCTCCCCGGATGCGGGCCGATAAGGACCTCCCGATGATACCACGCTCTCTGATAGCGATGGCTGCCGCGTGTTACAATGCCCGCACGAACCCGAGGCTGGGACTCGACCGATACGGCGGGTACCCGGATGGGAGCACCACATGCGCAGGACCATGCTGGGCGGCAAGATACACCGCGCGACGGTGACCGAAGCCGACCTGGACTACGAAGGCAGCGTCACGGTCGACACCGACCTGCTCGACGCCGCCGGGATCCTCCCCAACGAGGCCGTCGAGATCTGGGACGTCACCAACGGCGCGCGCCTCACCACCTACGCTCTCGCGGGCCCGCGCGGTTCCGGCGTCGTGTGCGTCAATGGCGCGGCAGCGCACCTTGTGCACGCAGGCGACCTCGTCATCATCGCCGACTTCGTGCAGCTTACTGACGCCGAGGCACGCGAGTGGGAGCCACGCGTGGTGTTCGTGGACGCGATGAATCGCATCGTGGAGAGGCGCGCCGAGGAAGTCGCGCGCACGGCTGGCTGAGTCCAGATATTTCGTCACGGAGCCGTAACCCGTGACTCATCCCGGTTAACGCGGAAAGTGGTAGCGTTGTGAACCTCGTCCCCTGACAGCTTGTGGATAATGACTGCTATCACCGAAGCGTGGCGCGCGGGCCTTCTCCGTCGCGACAACTGGATGCGCAACATCACCGCCGGCATCGTCGTCGGCGTCGTTTCGATACCTCTTTCGATGGCGTTCGCCATCGCCTCAGGCGCCAAGCCCGAGCAGGGTCTCTACACCGCCATCGTCGCCGCGCTGGCGGTCTCGCTGTTCGGTGGAACACGCGTGCAGATCGCAGGACCCACCGGCGCCTTCGCGGTGCTGCTGTTCAGCGTCACCGCGAAGTACGGCATCTCGGGCCTGCAGGTGGCCACGGTTCTCGCCGGCATCATGCTTCTGCTGTTCGGCATCACCAAACTCGGCAGCGTGATCCGTTTCATCCCCGAACCCGTGATCCTTGGCTTCACCGCAGGCGTCGCGATCGTCATCTGGGTCGGGCAGTGGCAGAGCTTCTTCGGCCTGAAGGCGGTATCCGCCGAGCACTTCCATGAGAAGCTCATCGCGCTTCTCGGCGGCCTGCCGAACCTGCACCCGGCGACCACCGCACTCGGCATCGCCAGCGTGCTCATCATCGTGCTGTGGCCCAAGCTCCCCGTGGTCGGCAAGGTCCCGGGCCCGCTCGTCGCGCTCGTTGCCGGGACGGTGCTGCAATCGACGATGCGTATCGAGGGTCTCGCAACGATCGGCTCGGCGTTCGGCGGGATACCCACAGGGCTGCCCGCCTTCCACGTCCCGGCGATCTCTCTCGGCCTCGTCCTCGAGCTCATCCGCCCGGCGTTCGCCATCGCGCTCCTCGGCGCAGTCGAATCGCTCCTCTCGGCAACGGTTGTGGACGGTATGATCGGCACCAAGCATGACTCGAACCGCGAGCTGATCGGCCAGGGAATCGCGAACGTCGCCTCAGCACTGTTCGGCGGCTTCGCGGCCACCGGCGCGATCGCGCGTACCGCCACCAACGTCCGCCACGGCGGTAACAGCCCGCTCGCCGGCATCTTCAGCTCGGTGACGCTCGTACTGGTGCTGGTGGCGCTCGCGCCCCTCGCCTACAACGTGCCGCTCGCCACGCTTGCAGCGGTACTTTTCGTGGTCGCCTACAACATGAGCGAGGCGCCGCGCGTCATCCGCACTATCAAGCGTGCACCGCGAGCCGACGTCGCGATCATGCTCATCACCCTGAGCCTCACCGTCTTCGCCGACCTCATCGTCGCCGTGAACGTGGGCGTCATCCTTGCGATGCTCAACTTCATGAGACGCATGTCGAGTTCGGTGGAGACCCGCATGATGGGCGCGGACGAAGTGGCCGAGACGATCGTTGGCAGCAGCTGCACCACAGTGCCGGAGGGCGTACTCGTCTACACGATCGATGGCCCGTTCTTCTTCGGCGCCGTTCAGCAGTTCGAGTCGGCGCTCGAGCACACCCACACCGAGCCCACCATGCTCGTGATCAGCCTGAAGCGCGTGCCGTTCATCGACCTCACCGGCATCCTGTCGTTGAAGGAAGTCATTGAGCGCTCGGCGAAACACGGCATCGACGTGCGCCTGTGCTGCGCCAACGAGGTCGTGTCCGGCAAGCTCGATCGGGCCGGCATCACCGAGATGCTGGGCTCGCCCGTCTCGGCGACGCTTGCCGAGGCGCTCTCTCTACCCCGGGTCGCCGCCTAGGCTTCCTGGACAAGCCCGCGGTCCTTCGCCGCCCACAGGTACAGCGAGGCGACACTCCGGTACGGTCGCCACGCCTCGCCCGCCTCGGCGAACTCCTCCCGCGTCGCGGAACGCCCGTGCCCCAGAAGCCATCCCGCCGAGCGCAGCAGCCCCGCGTCATCGAGCGCAAGCACGTCGAGCCTGCCGAGCGAGAAGATGAGGAACATCTCGGCGGTCCATCGCCCGATGCCCTTCACGAGCGTGACCTCCTGGATGACAGCTTCGTCGTCGAGCTTGCCGAGCGTTGCAAGGTCGATGCGACCCGTGAGCACCGCGTCAGCGAGGTCTTTCAGGTAGCGGGACTTCTGGCCGGAGAGGCCCGCCGCGCGCATCGGTTCGACGTCCAAGCCGATGATTCCTTCGGGCGTGACCGGACCGAGCGCCTCGAAACGCCGCCAGATGGTGCCGGCGGCCTTGAGCGACAGCTGCTGGTAGACGATCGACTCGGCAAGCGCACGGAACGGGTCGTTCGAAGGCGTGAGCTCGAGCGGCCCCACGCTGTCGATGACTGCGGCAAGACGGGCATCGGCGGTCCGCAGTGCGACGATCGCGGCGTGTCCAGGGTCGAGCTCCAACGTACGATCGCCCACGTGGGCTCCCTTCACAGACGGCCTCTGACCAGAGTGGCATACTGGGTGACATGACGCACCACTCCGCCATACCACTTGGCTCCCAGCGTATCGCCGGCGATACCTACTACCTCGCCGGCCTGACCAACGCGGGCTTCATCGACGGGCTCGCCATCGACACAGGCCCGGACGAGTCCGCCTACGAAGGTCTCGCTGTCGACACGCTCGGTATCACACACGGACACGCCGACCACTTCTCGGCAGCGGCAGCGATCCGCAAGGGCGGTGCACGCGTGTGGGTGGCGCGCGACGATGCCACACTCGTCGAGAATCCTGAGGTCAACATCCGCGGGATGTTCTCGTGGGCGAATCCCGGCGACCTGCTGGTGACGAAGCTGTTCAGGGGCGAGCCCTGCACGGTGGACGCCTACCTCGAGGATTGGGACGATCCGCGGGCGTCAGTCATACACTTGCCCGGGCATACGCTCGGTCACACCGGGTTCCGCACAAGAGACGGTGTTCTCTTCAGCGGCGACGCCCTCTATCTCGAGGAGCTGTGGCAGCGTCATCCACTGCCATACTCCATCGACCCCGACATGGTGGTGTCCTCGCTCGAGACCATCGCACTACTCGACTACTCCTGGCTGATCCCGGCTCACGGCAGACCCGTGACCTACGAGGAGAGCCTGCGCCATATCGAGCACCACATCGGTCAGCTCCGCGCGATCGAGGCGCTCATCTTGCAGCTGCTGGGCCAGCCTCGTTCCACGGAGGAGATCATCGCCCTCATCTCGGCGGACCGCTGTCTGTCGGACAGCCCCGCGCAGTACTGGCTCGCGGTCACGACCGTGAAGGGCTTCCTCGGCAACCTGCTCGCCAAGGGCGCCATCGAGTTCTATGTGAAAGCCCATTCGGGTTGGTGGCACGCTGTGTAGTAGCCGCTAGTCGCGTTGGAGCACGACCTCCACCGAACCGTTCGGACCTCCCATGCTGCCGGTGAACGTTCCGCCTTCGATACTGCCGGTCACGGAGAAGCTGGCCGAGTCACCCACGGTCTGGCCCGAGCCCGAGAAGGTCGCGGATGTCGCGGCGTTGCCGTTGGCAGTGACGGTACCGTCATCGGCGCATGTGCCCGTGAACGTCCCGTTCTCGCTCCAGCTGGTCACGCCAGAGATGCCGGGGTTGCCCGAGTAGCTGAAGCTGCCCGTGACGGTGCCGTCGTTGTTCACGGTGAGCGTGATCGGTACCTGGATGTCGACAGAACCGCTCGGACCGCGTAGGGGATCGATGAAGTAGCCGGAGTACGTGCCTGCGTAGGACCTGATGATCACGCGCCAGCAGGCGCCGGTGTCAAAGCGCTTCACGTGGATGGTCATCGCGTCATCGAGCAACTGCGCGGTCCACTCCACCGTGCCGGGACCGGACAGCCCCTGCTTGGTCAGCCCGCCGATGGCTCCTTCGCCCTGATACGACAACTCGACGTCGGTGCCGCCCTTGATCACCTTGGGCAGCGTGGCCTTGATGCTCCACACGCCGTCCTCGCCGCTCTCGGCCACAAGGTCGATCTTGCTGGATCCGGTGATGTCTTCCTCGGTGAGGGCGGCAAGCCCCTTCTTCTGGCGCATCTCGTTGACGACCTTGAGGACCGCGTCGTCGATGGCGAGTATCCGCCCGCCGACGGACTCCGGTATCAGCATGCTCTGCTGGTTCTCGGGGACCTCGACGCCGGGTTTCGCCGTCTCGGTGAGGATTCGCTTGAGATCGGCGGCCTTGAGCTCCGGGTTGATGGAGAGCAGCAGCGCCGCCGTCGAGGTCACCTGTGGTGTCGCGAAGCTGGTGCCGCCATCCACGTTGCTGATAGTGCCATCCTCACCTACGCCGGCCACGATGCGGTGGCCGGGCGCGGCAAGCGTGACCTCGAAGTTGTCGCTGGCCATGTTGGAGTACCACACACGGTCACCGTCATTCTCAAGGCAGCCGACCGTGACCATGTTGGGTAGCGAGAGCCCGCTGGGATAGCGCTTCGCGCCGTCCAAAGCCGATCCGTTGTTGCCCGCCGAGCACACGAACAGGACGTCCGGATGATCTTGGGACATCTTGGTGAAGAACTTCTTGTACGCCGCTGCCGTGTACTCCCCGGAGTTGCTGTTGCCCCACGAACAGTTGATGACCTTTGCCCCGGAGTCGACCAACTCCTTGAGCGCGACGAGGTTACCGACCGCGAACGTGCCGTCCGTGTACGTGATCTGGGTAGGATCACCGGGGTCCACGGAGGCGGTGTCGACCCGCGAGTACTTGCCGTACTTCGGCCCGAAGATGTTCTTCATGTCCACGGTCAGCTTGTCGCCGAGAGCAGACGACGCGATTCCCGCCATGCCGTCATCGTCCGGGTTCGCGCCGATGATGTTGGCGACCGCGGTCCCATGGCTGCCGATCGGATCCGGCGCACCGTTCTTCATCCACGGGGAATCCCGCTTGTCACTGGCGTCACTCGTCACCCAGCTGGTCTTGCCGTCCAACTCGCCGGTGTCGTAGAGACCGTCGTCGGTGATGCCCACGCGCACGGGGCTGATGTCGATCTCGGCGGCACGCATGATGGCCATCGCACGCTCGTAGCCGATCATCTCGTGCGGCCGACTCCGGCCATCCCCGTAGACGCGGTCATCCATCGGCGTGCACATGACGCCTGTGAACGTGACGTCCAGGTACGTGACCTCGTTGGGGAACGCGTACTCGACGCCTTCGATGGACTGCGCGGTCTGGAGAGCAGATGCGAGGTCTTCGGGAGTAGTCCCGTTCGTCTCGATGACGTAGAGATCGATGAAGCCGAGTTCCCCCGTGATCGTGCCGCCGAGCTGCTCGGCGACCTTCTCGGCGTCGCGACGCGAACCGCCTTCGGTGAGCGTGATACACACCTGGTTGGCCGGCGCCTCGCCGCCCCATTCAGTCTGGACGACCGACTCTTCCGACGGAGGCGCGTATACGAGGGTTTCGTCAGAAGCGCCGCCTTCGCCACCGAAGAGCATGAACGCCCCGATGCATCCGCCGACAAGTACGAGCGCTGCGACCGCTAGGCCGACGAAGAGAGGCGCCCGGGACTTCTTGGGCTTTGTCGGGGCGGCCGCCTGCGGCTGCGGGGTCACCTGCTGCGCGGGCTGCGCTTGCGGCGCTGCCTGCGGCTGCGGGGCTACCTGCGGGAACAGCCCGGGCACATCGGCCGCGCGCATCCATTCGGGGTAGTCGGCGCGGTGGACGAGGTCTTCAGGCGTCACCGCCCCCTCGCGAGCCATCTCTACGAGCCGCTCCCAGACATAGGGCCCGAAAGTCTCTCCGCTACGCGAGACATGCCAGTCGTTGCTCATGATGACCCCCGAAGATCACGGCGACTGTATTTGGCCCGATAATAGCAGCCGAGAGGCCCGCTGACCTCTACTTATCCGCGATCGTTCTGCCCACCGAGAACGCGTCGGCGACCTTCTCGCCCAGACGACGGTATTCGCGCGATCCGGCGATGTAGACGAGCGGGTCGAGCCGCTCGACGTCGACCTTCTCGCCGGCGTCATCCAGGATGCTTTCCTCGGCATGACTCTGTACGCATTCACCCACGATGAGCACGTACTCGCCGATCTCGATCTCATGCGTAACGCGGCACTCGAGGTTGTACGGGCACTCCGCGATAATCGGCGCCGAGATGAGTTCGGCAGGCTCCACCGTCCAGCCGGTGTCGGCGAACTTGTCCGTCTTTCGACCGCTGACGATCCCGAAGTAGTCGACGATGGCCGCCGAGTCAGCGCTCGGGATGTTGACGGTGAATTCGCGGTGCTCTCGGATGAGCTCGAGCGTCCGGCGCGTGCGCCGTAGCGCCATCGCCACAGACGGCGGGGTACCGGCGCCGATACCGATCCAGGCCACTGCCAGCGCGTCATGCTCCTCCATCGTTCCGCCGAGAACCAGCGGCGAGGGCATCGGGTAGAGCCGATCGGTAGGTCCAAGCAGCTTCTTCATGAGAACCACCTTCAGAATGGGTGGGGTGAGCGACAAAACCGACGATACCACGGTGCATCGACTCCTCCATGGGGTACTCACTACTTCGAGCCCTGTCCCCTACCGATGTGGAGGTAGCACGTGAGCATCAAAGGCACGATGACCGAGAAGAACCTGCTGAAGGCATTCGCCGGCGAAAGCCAGGCGCGGAACCGCTATACCTTCTTCGCAAGCGCAGCGAAGAAGGAAGGCTACGAGCAGATCGCGGCGCTCTTCCTTGAGACGGCCGACAACGAGAAGGAACACGCGAAGGTCTTCTTCAAGTACCTCGAGGGTGGGGACACCGAGATCACGGCGACATATCCTGCCGGCAAGGTCGGCACGACGGCTGAGAACCTGCTAGCCTCCGCCAACGGCGAGCTGGAAGAGTGGGGCACGCTCTATCCCGACTTCGCAAAGGTCGCCGATGAGGAGGGCTTCCCGGACATCGCCACCTCCTGGCGTGAGATCGCCGATGTCGAGGAGCACCACGAGGCGCGCTACCGCAAACTACTTGCCAACGTCGAAGCCGGCCTGGTGTTCCGCCGCGGCGAAGAGGTGCTGTGGAAGTGTCGCAACTGCGGCTACGTGCATCGTGGCACCGAGGCACCCAAGCTATGCCCCGCCTGCAAGCACCCGCAGTCTTACTACGAGCTCTTTGTCGAGAACTACTGACGTATCGAGGCCAACAGGGCTCGCACAACAATGAACGACGCCGGGGCGGTAGAGGAACCGCCCCGGCGTTCGTGTTCTGGCTCCCGCGCTATCTCACGAGGGGCGGGAGCATGTTGGAGCCCCAACGGCTTCCGACCCAGCTGGGTCCCTGAACCGGATGCTTCTCACGGTGCCGACTCGGGTGGCCTTCAGACGCGAGCATCTGCTCGTTTGCAGTTGCGCGGGATCTCCATTCGACACGTCGGCGCTGCATGGTGTACCTCCTTGGCGACGTATCCGGTATCCGCTACCCCTATCATCGACCCGCAGAAGGCACAGTGGTATTGTTGCTTTCTTCGCCTGAGCGTAAGCTCTACTTAATGTTGAACGTACACCGCATGAGCATTCTTCGAGAGGTCGCCGCCCGCGGCGGGATAGCTGCGGCTGCCGAGGCACTCTACATGACACCGTCGGCCGTAAGCCAGCACATGGCGGCCCTCGAGCGGGAAGCGGGCACGCAGCTGCTCGAACGCTTCGGGCGCGGCGTCCGTCTCACTCCTGCCGGCGAGCAACTCGTCGCCCACACCGAGCGCGTGCTGGTCGTCCTCGAGGAAGCTGAAGCGGATCTTGCCGATGTCTCGCAAGACGTGGTCGGCAGGCTCCGCCTGTGCGCCTTCCCTACAGCCGCTAGAGCACTGCTCGCTCCGACCCTCACACTGCTCAGAGCGCGACATCCTCGCCTTCGCCTGTCCATGACTGACCTCGAGCCCGAGGAGTCTATCCCTCTGCTCAAGCTCAGGGAGATCGACGTGGTCGTCACCTACGAATTCGACCATCTTCCGGTACCGGAAGACCCGGCACTTGAGCGACACGTTCTGATGGCCGAGCCGATATACCTGGCAGTACCGGCGTCACACCCGCTCGCCGGTGGCCCCGTGGCCGTCGCCGATCTGGAGAACGAGGAATGGCTTGCAGGCCGGGAGGGTGCACCGTTCATGGAGGTCACCCGCCATGTGGCGCATGAAGCAGGGTTCGAACCGAAGTTGAACCTGCAAAGCAACGACTACCAGGTAATCCTCGCCTGCGTCGCGCAGGGACTCGGTGTCACGCTCGTCCCGCCGCTCGCTCTTTTCGCCGAGTACCCCGGCATCACGTTCCACGTCCCCACAGATGTTGAGATCACGCGTCGCGAGGTCGCGGTCATCCGCCGCGGAAGTGGAGGGAGTCCCGTCGTCGCGGCCGCGCTGGATACGCTGCACGAAGTTGCCAACACGATCCCACGCCGGGCTCCGACTATGCGCTAGCAGGATATGTCTCGTCGTCTCTCGAACTTATAGTTGATTGCGAAGACTGAAATGCCGATTCATCTGCCAGGGGTGGGCATCACCTATGCCCGCATGGCCGCGATTTGAGAGGGGGCAACGTGGCAGGATTACGTGACTCCGTCGTCCAGACTCTGGCGCCATATGTCGGGGAGATGGTTGCCGACACCTGCGTTCGCGCCACAGCACTGTCTCTCGGCAAGATGACCGACGAACTCGGCCGAGATGACCTGGAGGCGCTCGAAGCGAACGTTCGTCGTCTTCTCGCGCCGGTCGCCCCCAAGGATGCGATCGATGGACTTCTCTCGGAGATCGAAAGGAGCGTGGCATGAGCGCACTCAATGCTGTAGAAACGCCCGCGCCCCGCAAGCCCTCGGTGATCTCTGCGAACACCATTCGGGTCGCCGCACTTCTCTTCATCCTTCTGGTCGTGTTCCATATCCTGAACACGCTCTCGCTCGGCGAGAACCTTTCTGAGACCGCGTCCAACGCCGTCTACATCTTCGGCATCATCCTGCAACCGCTCTGCGCGGTTATCGCACTCGTCGTTGCGCTCAAGCTTGGCTGGGCTGAGAACGTCGGCAAACAGTGGATTCTCGTGGCGGTGGGCATCTGCGCGTTCGCCATCGGCGACATCGTGTGGGCGGTCATCGAGCTCGGTATGGGCCTCGATCCCTACCCGAGCATCGCCGACTTCTTCTATCCACTGGAGTACGTCTTCTTCCTGACAGCCATAGTCATGGCCATACGCTCATACTCGGGACTCGTGAAGACGAAGATCCCGGTGATGATAGGCGCACTGGTCTCGGCAGTCGGCATCGCCGTCGTGTACTTTGCGCTGCTCAAGCCCTACATCTTCCCCGCGGGACCGGACGAGCTCGACGCGGTGGGCAAGTTCGTGAGTACGCTGTATCCGATCGGGGACATCGTCTTCATGTTCGGACCGGCGGTGACGCTCGGCCTCGTGATCAAGCAGCTGGGTGCGGGCCGGTTCGCATGGCCCTGGTGGATCGTCGTGGTCGGCGCTGTGATCTTCGCGTTCACCGATTCCTTCTACGCGTACGCCGACTGGTCGGGCACCGGGCTGACGGCAGCCATGGACCTTGGCTGGATCGCAACACACATGTTGTTCGCTACCGCAGTACTGGTAGCACGCGACGTCTACCGCTCCACGGGACGACGCTGACCTACTCGCGATCGATCGAAGAGGTCACGCCTGAAGATCTGACGTACAGGCAGGACACCGGGTCGCTGCAAGCGGCACCGATGTCAGGCAGTGCGGACAGTCTTTGGTCGTGACCTCTTCTTCTTCCTGTGCGCGCGCCCTGTTCACAGACTTCACGACGAGGAAGACCACGAACGCGACGATGACGAACGACACGATCGCGTTGATGAACAAGCCGTAGTTCAGCGTCACCGCACCGGCCTCCTGCGCCGCTGCCAGCGTGCCGTACGGCCCCGCAGGCGCACCGTCCTTGAGCACGGCGAACAGGTTGACGAAGTCGACCTTGCCGAGGGCGAGACCCACGACGGGCATGATCACATCGTTGACGAGCGATGCGACGATCGCCCCGAAAGCAGCGCCGATGACGACACCGATCGCGAGGTCTATCGCATTTCCCTTGGCGATGAACTCCTTGAACTCCTTCAGCATGACTCCCCCTCTTACTTCTTCGACCCGAGAATGGTGCCGAGAACGCCGCGCGCGATCGAGCGACCCATCTGGCTGCCCATCGCGCGTATCGCACTCTTGCCCATCGCTTCGATCATCGATTCTCGCCGACGCGTCGAAGCCTGCTTCGCCGGCTTTGCCGGTTTGGCAGCCTGCTCGGCCATCTCCGCCTGAGCCGCAGCAGCAGCAGCGACCTGCGCAGCGGCGGCAGCCTGCTGGGCCCGGGCGTTCAGCTGTTCGTACGCGGACTCGCGGTCGACATCGGCCTCGTAGTGCCCGAAGAGGACCGAGGCCTTCACGGCTGCATCACGCTCAGCCGGAGTGATCGCACCGATGCGACCGTACGGCGGAACGATCAGCGCACGTTGCACCGGCATGGGACTTCCATCCTCCTGCAGCAGCGATAGAAGCGCCTCGCCGACCCCGAGTTCGGTGACAACGGTCTCCACATCGACGTCCGGATTCTCTCGGAAGTTCTCGGCCATGGCCTTGACGGCTTTCTGGTCCTTGGGCGTGAACGCGCGCAGCGCGTGCTGGATCTTGTTGCCGAGCTGGCCGAGGACCGCATCGGGGATGTCGACCGGGTTCTGCGTCACGAAATAGACGCCGACGCCCTTACTGCGGATGAGTCGCACGACCTGCTCGATCTTCTGCAGGAGCGCGGTGGGCGCGTCCTCGAACAGCAGATGGGCCTCATCGAAGAAGAACACGAGCCGCGGCTTGTCCGGGTCGCCGACCTCCTCGAGCCGCTCGAACAGCTCCGACAGCAACCACAGCAAGAACGTCGAGTACACCTTCGGGTTCATCATCAGCTTGTCGGCAGCAAGGATGTTGATGACTCCCCTGCCCTGCGCGTCGGTCTGCATGAGGTCGAACAGATCGAGTGCCGGTTCGCCGAGAAGCTCGTTCGCACCCTGATTCTCCAAGGCGAGCAGCGCCCGCTGGATCGCTCCGACGCTTGCCGCCGAGACGTTCCCGTACGCGGTCGTGAGATCCGAGGAGTTGTCGCCCACGAACTGCAAGATGGCTCGCAAGTCCTTGAGGTCGAGCAACAGAAGGCCGTTGTCGTCGGCCACACGGAACGCGACGTTGAGTACGCCCTCCTGGACGTCATTGAGGTTGAGCAGTCTACCCAGAAGAAGCGGCCCCAACTCGGATACCGTCGTTCGCACCGGATGCCCCTGCTCGCCGAAGACGTCCCAGAACACGACGGGGCTGCCGCCGAAGTCGTACGGCGCCAGGCCAAGCTTGTCCACGCGCTCGACGACCTTCGGGTTGTCGCCCCCGGGCTGCGAGACACCGGACAGATCGCCTTTGATGTCAGCGGCGAAGACGGGGACACCGATTCGGCTGAATCGCTCGGCAAGCACCTGCAAGGTAACTGTCTTGCCAGTGCCGGTAGCGCCCGCGACGAGACCGTGACGGTTCGCCATCCCCGGGAGAAGCAGCAGGTCGAGGTCGTTCTTGGCGATCAACAGGCCGTCGGATGCGTCGGTCATGGGTCCTCCCAGCGTGGGCGTCGCGGATAGACGTTTCATTCCCGAGCAACGGAAGGGCGACACCGCGTCGGGTAGACTTGAGGCAGCAAACGACAAGGGGGACCAATGCCCGAGAACGAAGCACCACTGCTTGCAATGCGCGAGGTCGAGTACGAGTACGCGGGCGCTCTGGCCTTGCGTGGCGTATCGCTCGATGTGAACCCCGGCGAGATCGTCGCGCTGATAGGCCGCAACGGTGCCGGCAAGTCCACGCTGCTGCGCTGCGCAGCCGGCTGGAGTGCGTCGAGCGCGGGCACCATACACGTGATGGGCAAGGAGCTGCGCTACGCCGAGCGGGAACTACGTTCCCAGCTGGCCCTGGTGACCGACACGCCGCCCTTCTACGACGATCTCACCGCCCGCGAGCATATCCGCTTCGTCCTGCGTGCCAACAGACTTCAGGACCGCGAGGCGGACGCCGAGCAGCTGCTATCCGACTTCGGGATCGCTGATGCCTCCAATGCCTACCCCTCAACGTTCTCGCGCGGCATGCGCTACAAGCTCGCACTGGTGATGGCTCTCGCCCTCCAGCCAAAGCTCCTGCTCCTGGACGAACCGTTCGGGCCGATAGACCCTGTCTCTGCCGAGGAGCTGTGGACCGCCCTTCGCGCGGCGGCGGCCGACGGTTCCGGCGTGCTGCTCAGCAGCCACCAGCTTCCCGATGGTGCGGTCCCCGACCGCTACGTCGTACTCGAGGATGGACAGGTGCTGGCTTCAGGGACAGGCGCCGAGTTGGCCGAGGCGGACATGCCCGCGAGTCTGAGCGGCGTGCTCCACTCGGCGCTCGCGACCGAGAGCTCCGTGCGCGATGCGTGACATCGGCCTGCTGCTCTGGCTTCGCTGGCGCCATCTCCGCGGTCGCCTCTACTTCTGGGCCGCGATCGGCGGGGCCGATCTCGAGAGTGGCTCACTCACCAACCGCCTGTACGCCATCTACCTGGCGGCCATGTGCACGCTCTGGCTGTATCTGATGTGGGCATCTGCAACCGACATGGTGTTTGAGATGGGGCTCGCAGGCAGCGGCGTGGGAGATCCGGGCATGCGCGTGCTAGCGCTCGTTCCGTTCATCGCTTTCGCATTGTTGAGTGCGCGCGCCTTACGCAGCTCGCCGGTGAAGTTCACGTTCCAGGACATGGCGTATGTGGCCGGGACTCCAGTCGACCGAGGCACTCTCGCTCTCCTCGACTGCGTGCGCGAGACCATCCCGATCGCGCTCATCGTCGGCCTCGTCGACTACCTCATCGCCATCGCGCTTGTCCCCGTGTCAGACGTCCACGCGGCGATCTCCCCGGCTTGGGCCAGCGCTGCAGCGGCGCTCGTGGCGATCGTCCTCGCCAACGCCCTTGCATGGATCCTCGGCCTCCTACGGATGACGGCTCGGAGAAGCCGACCATGGCCGAGTGCGGTGTGGGTGCTGCCGCTCCTGGCTCTGGGCCTCCCCTTCGCCGCAGAAGCAGTCACTGCGTGGCCAGGTCAGGCGATCATCGCACCGCTCAGGCTTGCGTCGAGCGCCGCATCGCTGGGAGCGCTCGCAATGGCCGGAGTCGTCGCGCTGGTCGTCGTCACTGTGGTGGGTCGACGCCTGGATACCGTTCGTGTAGTGGATGAGAGTGGTCTGTACGCTCAGCTCCAGGTATACCGCCCCCTCGCCATCTATGACTCGCGGGCCGTTCGTGACATAACCCGTCGCAAGAAGCTTGCCGCCCGCAAACCAGTGGGGCACCTGCCCCAGGGCGTGGGACCGATGGCTCTGGTGGCCCGCGCCTGGGTGGCGCATCTCCGCCAACCCGTGAGCCTGCTCACCCCGTTGCTATGGGGCGGAGCGCTCGTTCCTTCGGCTGTGGTGCTCTCTCTTGAGCCGCGTCACTTCCTGACCTACTTCCCGTGGTTCTTCGCCATATTGATCGCGCCTGCTGAGAATCTCGTGCACGTCTTCCGAGAGGAGATGGACCGCCCGAGCCTGCGCGAGCTGCTGCCGTTCGACAACCTCACGCTCCTGTTGCTTGAGGGTCTCCCCGCTCTCTCGGTGATGACGCTTGCGGGCATTGTCGTATGGGTCGCCCAGGATCGACCGTCAGGCATCACCGTGCCGGCGATCATGCTGACCATCGTACTCGGCCTCGTCTTGTTCCTATGCCGGGGACTTCAGTACGTGCGCTTCCTCGGTCTGAAGCGTCCGATCGGCTTTCCTGTGAGCGCAGGGGTCGCCAGCGTTGCGATACTCTACGCCAGCGCAGGTGGATCGCTCGCAACCGGTGCGATTGTTGCGATGGTGTGCGTGGCCTTGTTGAGTCTCGCGCTCTCAGTCAGCGGGAACTGAGAACGACGCTCCAGGGAAGCTCGACAAGGAAGGACCGCCATCGGCGGCCCTTCTTGTTGCTGGACTCTGTACTCGGATCTAGAACTCTGCACCCTCCTTGCGGGCACGGACCTTGAGCACGACACCGCCGGCTGTCGCCAGGGCTGCCGCGAAGAGCGCCAGGTCAAGCTCGCCACCCGTGTACGGGAGGTAAGGCTCTTCCGGGTCCTCAGGAGTGAACGGGAGGAGCGGATCATCGGGGTCTTCAGGGTCCTGCGGATCCTCGGGGTCCTCAGGGTCTTCTGGGTCTTCCGGATCCTCGGGGTCCTGCGGGTCTTCAGGATCTTCAGGGTCCTCAGGGTCTTCTGGATCCTCAGGGTCCTCGGGGTCCTCAGGATCTTCTGGGTCCTCAGGGTCCTCAGGGTCTTCAGGATCTTCTGGGTCCTCAGGGTCTTCCGGATCTTCCGGAACCTCGCTGTAGGACACGTGGCTCAGAACCAGGTTCCCGACACCTTCAGAATCGACGACCGCCGAGCCCGAGAGGAGAACGTCATGACCGGGAGTCCCGACGTAGAAGTGCTGGGTGCTGCCGTTGCCGACGACAACGCCGCTGACCGTCTTGGTCAGACCGGAGGCGAATGTCACGGTCAAGCTGCCGGAAGCCGTATCACGATCAAGACCGTTCAGGACGAAATGCCAAACGACCGGATCCGCAAGGCCCCCGTCGTCAGACTCATTGTTGAACGTCGTGCTGTCCGCACCGACATGCGGCGAGTGCAATGCGACTGTGGTGGCGGCGTATCCGGGCACTGCATAGGCGAATAGGACAGCGAGTGCGAGCATGAGGGCTACGAACTCGCGGGTATGGACGCTTGCAGCCCTTCTCGTCATTGATGACGTCTTCATGGCTGCTCGCCTCCTCTTCTTGTCGAAGTTACATTTCTTGCTTGTTATCTCCCCTTAATTAGACTGCTCTAACATATGTCCTTAGTCTTGTCTAACTATTTCAACACAACAGTTCGGTACGAGGATTACCGGGGAACTCAAAAGGCCCGCCGGGGGAGGCGGGCCTTAGAGGGGGTTTTGTCGCAGGCGGGTTTCTCAGGCGGCGCCTACGACGGCTCCGTGTGCACTAGGCGATGCCTAGATGGAGGACACCACTGTCGCGAAGATGGTCAGCACGACGACGATCATCAGCGCACGACCGGGATAGATAGCCTGCTCGCTGAAGCTGTCTTCTGAAAGGCGGCTGAACATGGGGGGTACCTTCTTTCGGCAGTCTCTGTTTCGAGTAGATTATCGACAGCCAAAAGATTTAGAACCAGATGCCTTTGCTGGATGAAGCCATAAGTAAAACTTACGCTTCACCGATGCAGCACGGGCGACACGGCGTGTCGGTCGTCACCCGGCAGGAACGATCTCCCGTACGCCCCCGGAAGCCAGGCCCACTATGAGAACGTCGGCGCGTCGGTGCGCGAACAATCCGCACGCGACCACACCGGGCAGCGTCTCGAGTTGGTGTTCGAGAGAACCCGGTTCGGCGAAATCCAGCCCGCTCACGTCCAAGATCGGGTTCCCGTTATCCGAGACGAACCCCGGGCGCTCGACCGGCTCCCCACCGATGGCGCGGATCACCTCGGCAACAAGCGGCAGCGCAGGCCGAAGCACCTCAATGGCGAGGGGAAACGCGCCCAGCATGGGAACGAGTTTGGTCTCATCGGCGATACACACGAAACACTCGGCCATGCTCGCGACGATCTTTTCCCGGGTGAGTGCCCCGCCACCGCCCTTGATGAGTCGCAGCAAGGGGTCGGCTTCGTCGGCACCGTCCACGTAGAGCGGCAAGCGTGACACCATTCCGGGTTCGATGACGCGGATCCCGGCTGCTGCGAGCAACCTGCCGGTCTCGAGAGAGCTGGGCACTGCCCCATCCAGCTCGATGCCCGACGCGGCGAGCGCATCCACGAAGGCGGCCGCGGTGCTGCCGCTGCCGACGCCGATCACGCTCCCGGGCGTGACGTAGCGCAGCGCCGTTTGCGCTGCCGCCTCTTTCATCGCTGCCCGGTCGTCAGCCATCGCTCACTCCACGAATACCGCCGAGTACCAGTTCTGCTGCTCACTCTCGTCATGCAGTGTCTCGATCGGCAGGCCGAATGAGCGTGCCGTCTTGAAGACGTCGATCCCCACGCTGTGAAACGCCGGTCGCGCCTTCTTGGGATTGACGCAGGGTCGGCCCTCAAGGCCGGCGCACTCGCCGCACGCCGCGCAGTCCGACAGGCTGAAAGCCAGGTAGTAGCCGTCGAGATACGCCTCCTGTTCAAGCGCGAAAGAGACCTCGTGTGCCACCTTCTTGTCGTGCGCATGGACGATGACGCCCCACGAGTACTTGCGCAGAAGCGGCTCGTACTCCCACGGCATCAACGAACCCGGCCGAGAGGGGCACGTGGGGCCCTTCCCCCAGTCGGAGCAGCCGAACATACACTTCAGGATGGTGCGGTGATCGAATGCGATCTGGTCGGGCGAGAATCGCACCGCATCGGCCGCGCCCAGCTCGAGCGCGCGGGCCACGTAATGCTCAGCGTCGTGCAAGGGTCCTCCTCGGCAGAAGAGAGCTTCACAGGCCAATCGTACACCTGCGAACCGACAGGCATGAGTCGCCTGTCTAGTCTTGCTCCAGGTCAAGCGCGATCGAGTTCATGCAGTAGCGAAGACCCGTGGGCTTCGGCCCGTCCTCGAACACGTGGCCCAGATGCGAACCGCATCTCCCGCACCTGATCTCGGTGCGCACCATGCCGTGCGTGGTGTCGACACGCTCCTCCACCGCATCCGGGTCGATCGGCTCATAGAAGCTCGGCCATCCGCACCCGGAATGGTACTTCGTGTCCGAGCGGAACAGTGCGTTGCCGCACGCCGCGCACCGGTACAAGCCCTCGTCGTCGACATCGGTGTAGAAGCCCGTGAACGGCGGCTCGGTACCGGCCTCGCGCAGTACGCGGTACTGCTCGGGCGTCAGCATGCGCCGCCACTCTTCCTCGGTGCGTTCCTTGTCCTCACTCATCGCTTTGAACCTCCTCGCTCCTACCGGCGCGCTCTCGGATGCACCGCATCGCGGAGCATGTCCACGCCTGCATCGCTCAGCCCGTACTCCCCGACTTCGCCCTCCAGCTCGCGGGGCGTGCCGTAGCCGTCGAGGTAGCCGTTCACGCGTGCCGCCGCGGTCGATTCGCGGAATGAATCGTCGTCCGGATACATCTCATGGAACTCGCGCATCAGCGCCCGCGTGTTCCGCAGCCGGTACTTCTGGTGGTAGTCCTCAGCGAGGTAGAAGCGATCGAGCGGCACGATATCCGTGTGCAGCGTGCCCGTGCGCTCCTCAAGCCTCGCCTTGGAGGCCGTCGCGAGGGCGAGCTGCTCGTCGTCGTGTGTGAAGATCGCCGAGGCGTACTGCCGGGACCACGCAGGCGACGTAGGCCGATGACTGCTCCAGAACACGTCGAGAAGGTCGCCGTACGTGAGTCTCTCGGGGTCGTAGTCGATCTGGATCGACTCGCTGTGGTCGCCCATCGAGCGGTACGTCGGGTCAGCGCTGCTGCCCCCGGCGTATCCGACACGCGTACGTACGACGCCTTCCATCTGCCCGAACCGGGCATCAGGACCCCAGAATCAACCGAGCGCGAACGTGGCGGTGCGAACCTGTGGGGGCACCGCAAGATCGATGGGTGGCAAAGGCCTCTCGGCAGTCTTCTTCGTCAGAATGGCCATGGCTCGCCTCCTTCTTCACGACTCTTACCCAAGCAAGGGTCGAGCCACCACCGGGGCGAGTGGGCGACGAAAGTGACGCTAGCCCTCGAGCTCGTTGGCGAGCTGCTCGAGGAAGAGGCCGACGTCGGTGACGATGCCGATCGTCTGGAAGCTGCCGCGATCGGAGAGCTTGGTGACGACCGCGGGGTTGATGTCCACACACACCGTGGTGCATGACGCCGGGAGCATGTTCCCCGTAGCGATCGCATGCAGCATCGTCGACAGCATGATGCACGCGCCTGCCTCCTGGCAGTACGGGCGCATCGCGCGTTGCGCCGCGATGGCGTCGGTGATGACGTCCGGCAGCGGACCGTCATCGCGGATCGACCCGGCGAGCACGAAGGGGACATCGTTGGTGACCAGGGTATGCATCAGGCCTTCTGTCAGCACCCCTTGCTCGACGGCGGGCTTGATGCCGCCAAGGCCGCGGATCGTGTTGATGGCGCGAAGGTGGTGCTCGTGTCCGCTCGGCAGCGGTACGCCGGACTTCATCGAGACGCCGAGCGAGGTGCCGTAGAGCGCCGATTCGATGTCGTGCACCGCGACGGCGTTGCCGCCGAACAGCACGCTCACATAGCCGAGGCGGACCAGTCGCGCCAGGTGCGGCGAGGCGCCCGTGTGAATGACGGCGGGGCCGACGACCGCGATCACGTCCTTGCCGGCCGCTCGCACCTCGCGCATCATGTGCGCGACATCGGCGACGACCTGCGCCTTGGGCTTCTCGGAGGAGACCGCCGAGTTCATGAACTCGAACGCCTGGGCATCGCGCGGACGCTCCACCGGACGCACGCGAAGCCCGGAGTGACCGACGACGATAAGGTCGCCCTCCTTCACGTCGGCCATCGGGACGGTACCTGCATCCCCCGCCTCGGAATCGATGATGATGCCCAGGTCCATCTCCGGGTTGACGACCGCCATCCATCTGCCGTTCACGCGCACCGCGGTATCGAGGTTCGTTGTCGCGTAGAAGCCGTCGGGGAAGACGCCGTCGGCCGGCGCGGGCTTCAGGTGAGCGTCTTCGGGGTCGATCGGCTCGGCTCCGAACATCTGGATCGCACCGAGGATCTCGTCGAGGTGATGCTCGTCCTTGCCGAGCACACGGATCTCAGCGACCGACGCGTCCTCGTTGGTGCGTCCAACCTCGAAGCTCAACGTCTCGAACTCGGCATCGAACGCCACGATGGCATCCATGATCTTGGACATGATGCCCGAGTCGATCAGGTGGCCGGTGACACGGACGTCTTCATAGGGGCGATGGGGCATTGCGGCGGTCCTCCTCGGCGGTATTCACTCGTATTGCATCATTATTCACCAATACGCCGAGCCAAGCACGAAGGCCGCCCTACAAGGCGGCCTTCACGCACCTATGTCGACCCGTGTACTACGCCTGCTGGACGGGCGCCTGTATCGACGTGGTCACCCACGCCGGGCGCGCCATGCTGCCACGCTTCACCTTCGCGTACACCATGAAGAAGTACGGCACGACCATGAAGTTCGCGAGCACGATCAGCAGGACCCACACGAGCTTGTTATTGCTTGTCGCAGTTCCGTTGGGATACTCCCACTCCTCACGGATGAGCGCGTCGATGAGCATCCACAGCCAGAACAGTGGTACCAGCAGCGCCACTGCACTCCACACGATCGTCTGAAGAACGACGCTCACAGCGGTCACTAGTCCGAACAGTTCCATCTCTACACTCCCTCTCTTTGCGAGACCCTCGTCTCGTTAATCAGCCATCCTGATGATCACTTCACCGACACCACGGCGAAGCACGATGTCGTAGGTCACGTCAGCGTCGCCGTATGCGTCATTCACGAGGTAGTCCCCGTCGATCGTGAAGCCGTCGGCCTGATAAGAGCCCAGACCGTCCTTGTAGCCGATGATTCGCACGCCCGCATCGCGCGGAACGATAAGCGTGAGCTGCCCCACGCCGGCGTTGATGTCGGCTTCGAGATCGCCACGCGGCTCGCCGGACAAGTCGATGGTCGCATCTCCCGCTCCGAGGTCGACTTTGAGGTCCTTCAGCAGCAACCCGCCAAGATCGAGGCTGGCCTGGCCAGCGCCCATGTCGATATCCATCTCCATGGGGACGTCCTCGGCGAATCTGAGGTCCCAACGGTACATGCTGTTAACACCGAAGTTGAGCTGCGGGTTGTTGGGCGTCAGCACGCGCAGATCGCCTACGCCCCCACTCACGCTGTAATCGACGTCCGGCCTAAGCGAGCTGGGACGGAAGTCGAACTCCGCGTCCATCAACTCGACGGTCGAGGCCGAACCGATCGTGAGCTCACCCGCGCCCATCCTGACGTCGACCCGGACCTCGTCAGCGCCCTTGAGCGCGATCGACTCGGTCTCATGGCTCGTGTCGGCATCATTGTCGAGCTCGACCCGCACGCACCCGCTGCTCAGTAGCAGCGCACCGGCCAGCGCGAAGGTCGCGCCAAGCGTCATCAGCCTTCTTGTGTCCATCTCTCTCTCCAGTTCCTTCGCGCCTACGCCGCACGCGTGGCGTCAGGTGAATCCGTATACGTACCGACGAGCATGCTCTTGGCATACATGCCATGAAGCTTGCCGAGCCCCTTGGCGATGTGCAGCGTGGCCACAGCCAGCAGCACACCTGCTACCGCGACCAGCGGCCGGGCCCAGGGCTCGAGCATGTATCCGTAATCGCCCCACTGTATGAGCGGGTAGTTCACCGCGGCCTGCAAGAACGGGTAAGCGATCGCAACAGCGCTCGTCGTGATAAGCGTTACGAGCAAGCTGAAGTAGACCGTCCCAAGCGGCAACTGCAGCAGCATGTAGAGCACCGACGTCCAGGTCCTGCGGTCGGTGAACCAGTGCTTCAGACGCGTGCCGAGATCAGCCTGACGCAGCTCTGACCGCGGACGCCGCGGCATCCTTACGCCGAGAAGCCCCTCGACCATGCGACCCTCAGCGAACCCTATGGCGCGCACCATCGCGAAGAACAGGAGCAGGATGAACGCTCCCACCCAGATGATGAGCGTGCCGATACCCGTGCCGAGCATCATCGTTGCCAGCGTGAAGTACAGGATGCCGGTCACGAACGACAGGAACAGGTAGAACAACGAGCCGTACGCGATCGGGTCCACGAGCACCCCGAAGAAGCGGGCCAGTGCGCCACGCTTGGCGCCAGGCTCGGGCACCTTCAACGCCCGGGTCACCGTGATCTCGGTCTCGCGATATGCGTCGGCGACCTCCTGGGGAGTGCCGTACGCCTCGATGACCTCGGCAAAGCGCGCCTCGGCATCCTCCTCGGCCACGCCTTCCATCTCCGAACGCAGATACTCCTCGGCATCGTAGAGCGCGTCTTGCACCAGTGCCGGATCCGCGCCGGCGAGGCTCGACCTCAGCTCATCCAGATACTGTCCGATCATCTTAGTCACGACCTCCCTCCAGTCTTCCGTCAACGAAGTCGCGAGTTCGCGACCACACGTCCTTCCAGGACTCCAGAACAGCCACGCCCGTCTCCGTTATGGAGTAGTACTTCCGCGGTGGTCCGGACACCGAGGGCTCGACGCGACTCGAGAGCATTCCCTGGCTCTCGAGTGACCGGAGCACGGGGTAGAGCGTCCCCTGCTTGACCGGCATACCGTCGTCCGACGCACCCTCGAGTTGCTTCGCGATCTGATAGCCATAGAGCGGCTCATCGGAGCGAGCCATGATCGCCAGCAGCACGAGGGAGACGGTGCCCGCGTTGAGCTCCTTCTGGAACTTGCGCACGAATGCGTCTGCGAACTCCTCCACGGTCACACCTCCTTCGATAGGATTCCTCAACTTGCTTATAGTGTTAAGTTCACACTAGTTCTACCCCATAATACTGTGAACCTCACACTAGTCAAGAGAAATCATCAAAGAATCTTGTGCTTTGATTCACATGAGCTGTGAGGGGGGCTGCTGCGGAGGGTAAATCGACCTTGACGACTCTTTGTCCGGCCGAGGAGGGCCCATGCCGAGGAAGACTCCGTTGTTCCTCCTGTTCGCAGCCATACTGGCTACCGTGATCGTGGCGGCGTCCTGCTCCCCCACACCTCCATCCCGCGAACCCGACATCCGTGGGACTATCACAGGTGTCACGATCTCGGGCAGCACGGGACAGCTGCTGATCGAGGAGACGCCCGGCGAAACAGGCGACAACAAGGCATCCGTCTCCATCACAGCGGACACGGGACTCTTCCGCAGAGTCGATGGTGCGTCACCGGAGCCCATCACACTCGACGACATCACCGAGGGCATGCAGGCCGACGCATGGTTCACGGGCCCGGTCGCCGAATCCTACCCCGTGCAGGCCACCGGCGAGGCGGTGCTGGTGTCGGAGTGAGCTCAGTTCGCTACCATGGAGTCTGACGACATCCATGGGAGGAGCAATCGTGAGTCTCAAGCGCGCATTCAAGGCATTCTTCGGCAATCCCGATTGGCTCAAGAAGTCCGCGCTCGCCATGCTCGGCATGCTCGTACCCTACGTGGGAGCGATAGTCGTGATGGGGTACGGCCTCGAGTACATGCGCGGCGTCGCGTGGCGCAAGGATGACAAGCTCCCCGAGTGGAGCGACCTCGCCCGTTACCTGAAGACCGGTTTCGGCGCCTTCGTTGTCTCGCTGGTGTACTCGCTTCCAGTCATCATCGTGCTGTCCATAGTCACCTTCATTCCGTTCATCATCTTCGCGACCTCGTCGTCGGGCGAAGCTTACGTCGTGGCGTTCGCCATCATAATCGCCCTCTTGAGCATGCCGCTCTCGCTCGCGTGGGCCGCGCTGACCCAGGGAGGCATCCTGCGCTTCGCGGCGTACGACAAGATCGGCGAAGGGCTCCGCGTCCAAGAGGTACTGGCATCCGTGGCGAAGACGAAGGGTGCGTTCTGGAGCGCCCTGTGGCGCGCATGGGTGATCGGCTTCAGTGTGTCGGGCGTCATGATGCTGGCGTATGGAGTCATGTATGGCGGCATCATCGGCGCCACTCTCTCCGGGTCTGACGAGGCGATGCTAGCCATCCTGCCGATGATGTACTGCGGCCAGTTCGCCGTGATAATCGTGACGATGGCGCTGAGCGTGCTCGTACAGTTGATCGCCAACCATGTGTGGGGCCAGTACCTGGCTGTCGCATACCCCGAGCCGCAGTATCAGACGACCGGTGTGACCCCCGACCCGGTCGCGCAGTACGGCGCCGGTCACACCGTCCTCCCCTCCGCCCCGGGGCCGTTCGCCCCTCCCGGCCAGCCCCCGGTCGCCGGAGGCAGCGTGCCGCCCGCCTCGGCACCACCTGCACCCACGCCGCCCGTCGAGGAGTAGTAGCGGACCTCACAGACAGCTCAGGCGCATCGCCCGCACTGCCGATACACCCGTCGTAGTCTCTTTCGTAGCACCTGGAGTAGCAGCATGCATCACTCGACAGAACGTCGCCGGCGTGTCTCGGCGATAACGACTCTCGCTCTTGTAGTCCTGCTCGCATCGGCAAGTCCCGCGCTCGGGATGTCGCGTTCGCTTGTCATGGACCGCGCACAGCGCTGGGTAGACCTCAGTATCGAGTACAGCATGGTGGGCTGGGCCAACGAGGCCGGCGAGATCGTGCCTTCGCCGACGCTCGGCTGGCGCCGTGATTGCTCCGGCTTCGCATCGATGACGTGGAACCTGCCGGTGCCGGGCGCCTCATCGCGCACGATCCACAACTACGCCACCCTCATCACCAAAGAGGCGCTACAGCCCGGTGATGCGATGGTCTCTTACGACAACCACGTCGCGATCTTCGGCGGCTGGGTCGACGAACGAAGGATCGCGTACTACGCATTCGAGATGAGCTCCTCGCAATCCGACGCCACCGGCGACGGGACGGTCATACGCATCACGCCGTACCCCTACTGGAACTTCAACGAGACCTACAAGCCCTACCGGCTCAACGGCATCACCGACAACATCGACTACTCCGTGTGCACCACTCCTGTCGCGGGGGCGAGTCGCTACGAGACCGCGCTCGAAGCTTCCCGGATGGCCTTCGCGAGCAATGAGGCGTCGGCTGTCGTGATCGCCTCCGGCGCCAACTGGCCCGATGCGCTGGGCGCGGCGGCGCTCGCGGGTGTGGCGGGCGGCCCGATCTTGCTCACGGGGCCGGCGTCGGTACCCTCAGGACTTGCCGAGGAGATCGCACGCCTCGGCGCGAGCGAGATCATCGTGGTGGGCGGCGAGGGCGCGATCTCTGCAGGCGTGTTCAACGCGCTTGCCGCGCTCCCGGGCGTCGAGGCCACGCGCATCGGCGGTACGAGCCGCTACGACACGGCGAGCCTAATCGCATCCGAGACGGTCCGCCGGATCGAGGCGAGCGGTGGCACCTATGACGGCACCGCTTTCGTGGCTACCGGAGTGAACTTCCCCGATGCACTCGCGGCTTCTGCGTTCGCTGCCGACGCCGGACGGCCCATCCTGCTGACAGCGCCGACGGCACTCTCGGCGGAGACTTCGCAGACGGTGGCCGCCCTCGGCGTGACCCGTGCCCTGGTACTTGGGAGTGAGGGAGCCCTCTCCTCGCAGGTGGCAAGCGACCTCGCATCGAGCCTCGGCGAGGAGAACGTCATACGCCTGGGTGGATCGAGCCGCTACGCCACGGCGATGGCGATCGTCGACTACTGCCTACCGGAGAGCTCCCTGAGCTTCGGCGGGATCGCGATCGCGAGCGGTCAGGGCTTCCCTGATGCGCTCGCCGGTGGCGTGATGGCCGCTCGCATGGGCACTTTCCTCGGCCTGACGCACACGGCCTACCTCAACCCGGACCTCGCGCGCTTGCTCATCGACAACGCCGAGGAGGTCGGGTCCGCGCACATCATGGGTGGAGAGGGCGTCATCCCGCCGATCGTCCGCGAGTCGATCGCGCTGGCGCTGCTCGAGGAGTGACGGCCGCTAGGCCTCGCGCTTCTCGAGGCGCCGTCTGCCGATAGTGACCCCGGCCTCGACGGTGACCAGCGTGAGCACGAACATCACAACGAAGCTCCAGCGGGCGAACTCGGTGTTCTCAAGGCCACCGGCTCCGTCTGTCAGGCTGAAGAGCGTCGCCTGCATCGATGCAAGCGTCAGTGGCACGATGATACCGATGACGACGTGGGGGAAGCCTGAGGGCACGCGCGGACCGATGAACAGCGACATCAGCAGCGCGAACACGAAGCCGGCTGCATTGGCGCCCAACATGATCGAGAGTCCCGCGCTCTTCCCTGCGGTGCCTGAGGCGACCATCGAATCGAAGATGCTCGTGGCCACCGCACCCAAAGCCTCGCCGAGCGGCCCGAAGCTGAAGCCGCAGATGACGATCGCTACAAGGAAGCTCCCTACAACTACCAGACGGTGCTTCTGGTAGGACGCCGTGCGTCGGAGCTCGGCCTCGCTCGGCCGTCCGGGCTCGCGCTCGGGAGCCTGGAGCTCGTTCTCTTCAGTCATGCGGTCCCCTTACCCCGAGGAGTCTAGCCCTCGGCCATCTCCTGCTTCATCTTCTCGATAACCGCTCGGTACTCGGGCATGCCGGTGCCCAGGATCTGTGTAGCCAGGATGGCGGCGTTCTTCGCGCCGTTGATCGCCACGCACGCGACCGGTACGCCGGATGGCATCTGCACCATCGACAACAGCGAGTCGAGGCCACCCAGGTCCGATGTCTTCATCGGGACGGTGATGACCGGAAGCGGCGTGAACGCGGCAACGACACCGCCGAGATGTGCTGCCTTGCCCGCGGCGGCGACGATCACACGCATGCCGCGCTCGGCAGCGGTGGAGGCCCACTCGTGCACACGCTCCGGCTGACGATGTGCCGAGGCGATCAGGAGTTCGTAGGGCACACCGAACGCCTCGAGCTGCTTGGCGCACTCCTCCATGACCGGAAGATCGCTCTTCGATCCCATAACGATCCCGACCAGCGGTGTCTCGGCCATCGTGTCCTCCTAGAGTGCTCGCGGCTCGTGGTCGATACCGCAGGCTGGCTTCCCTTCGCCGAAGAGCAGCTCGCGCTCGTCGGCCGACAATGCATTGCGGGCGCTGTCGCGCAGGTTGTTGAGATCGGCGAACATCGAGCGCTGCATCACCACCGTCAGGTAGCGGCCCTTCTCGGTCAATGTGAGTTCTTCGTCGTTGTCGGTGGCGAAACCTCCGAAAGTGCGGAAGAACAGCATCTCGGCACGCAGACCACGCTCGACGCTCACGCCGAAGTCACGCTTGAACTTCTTCTTGTCCAGCCGCAGGCCGAACAGCTCCATCAGGAACCGGTAGCGCATCTGGTTGTGGAGACTGTTGTTCGCACTGCCGATCGCCACGGGCATGCGGCCCTCGGCGATCGCGCTGTCGTAGTCGCGCAGTGAGAACGTGGTGACGTAGATGTTGCCGTCCAGGTAGCTGAAGGCGCCGCTGCCGATGCCCACGTACTCCTCGTAGTCGACGATGTACTCGTCAATCATGCCGCCACCGGTGCGCGAGAACGTCCACGCGGTGGACAGCTCGAAGGTGTCGGCGAGCTCGTCGACGAGGATCTTGTAGTAGCGCGCCTCGCGGTCGTAGTCGACCATCCCCACCGTGTTGCGCAGGCTGCGCTCCACCGAGCGCGACGCCATCAGCGGGTAGAAGGTGGTCTGGTTGCAGCCGCTCGCCTTGACCGCCGCGATGTCCGCACGCAAGACTTCTTCGGTCTGGCTCGGGAAGTTGAAGATCATGTCCACGTTCAGCGAGTGGAAGAACCCGTTGATGGACTGGATGCGCTCTAAGATCTCTGGGCCCGAGCCGTACTTGTCGTAGCGGTCCATCTGCTTGAGCAAGTCGTCGTCGAAGCTCTGTACTCCTACCGAGAAACGCTGCACACGGTCCTTGAGAGGCTCGAGCACCGACGGGATCAGGTGGTTCGGGTTCGTCTCGGTGGACACTTCCTTGATCGAGAAGAGTTCGCGCGCGAGGTCGATGGTCTCGCACAGCTCGTCGATGAGGATCGTGGGGGTGCCGCCGCCGATGTAGAGCGACGGGAAGTCGTAGCCGAGGTCCGCGACCATGCGCATCTGCTGGCGCAGGCTCTTGAAGTAGCTACGCGCGCGGTCGTCGTTGAACGGATAGCGGTTGAAGCTGCAGTACGGGCAGAGCCGCTCGCAGAACGGCACGTGCGCGTAGAGCAGGTACGTCTTGCCCGGCGTCGGAGCAGGAAGCGTCCGCACCGGTTTCGGGTCGTCGGTGAAGTACCGCTTCTGTGCGGTGGAGACAGCGGTCGAAAGCAGCCGCTCGGCCAGCATGTGCTAGGCCTCCCCCAACGCGCGAAGCGCCTTGAGACCGATATCTGTGCGGAAGTGCATGTCCTCGAAGTTGATGCGATCGACGGCCTCGTAGGCACGCGAGCGCGCCTCGGCCATCGTCGGCGCCATCGCCGTGACATTGAGGACACGGCCGCCATTGGTGAACAGCGTGAGGTCTTTGGCGAGCGCCGTGCCCGCGTGATAGACGCGCACGCCCTCGATCTCCTCGGCCTCCTTGACGCCAGTGATGACCTTGCCCTTCGCGTACGTGCCCGGGTAGCCCCCCGAGGCGAGTACCACGCTCACGACGGCGTCATCTCTCCACTCCAGGGTGATCTCGTCGAGACGCTGCTCGATGGTCGCCATGAAGACGTCGACAATGTCGGTCTTGAGCAGCGGCAGCACGACCTGCGTCTCCGGATCGCCGAACCGGGCGTTGAACTCGAGGACCTTCGGGCCCTCAGCGGTCAAGATGAAGCCGCCGTAGAGGACGCCGCGGTAGTCGATGCCTTCAGAGGCGAGCGCGGCTACCGTCTGCTCGAGGATGCGGGTCATCTCGGCAAGCGTGGCCTCGTCGACCACAGGCACCGGGGTGTAGACGCCCATGCCGCCCGTGTTGGGGCCCTCATCGTCGTCGTACGCACGCTTGTGGTCCTGCGCGGGCACCATGGGGACAACGGTCTTGCCGTCGGTGAAAGCGAGTAGTGAGCACTCCTGGCCCTCGAGGAACTCCTCGATGACGACACGGTCACCAGCGTCGCCATAGCGTCCTTCGAAGCACTCCTTGATCGCGCCCTTGGCGTCGATGAGACTGCCGGCGACGACAACGCCCTTACCGGCCGCGAGTCCGTCGGCCTTCACGACCACGGGTATTTTGGCCGCGTCGAGGTAGCTTGCGGCTTCTTCGTAGCTGTCGAACACGCCATAGCCGGCGGTGGGGATGTCGTATTTGGCCATCAGGTCCTTCGCGAAGGACTTCGAGCCCTCCAGGTGCGCCCCTGCGGCCTTCGGGCCGAACGCCGGGATACCCGCGGCCAGGCAGATGTCGACCGCGCCCATGACAAGCGGGTCCTCGGGGCCGATGACGACGAGATCGATGGCGTTGTTCTCGGCCCACGTGGCGATGTAGGCCGGATCGCTCAGCTCGATGTTGACGTTGCGGGCCTGCACCGCCGTGCCGCCGTTGCCGGGGGCACAGAACAGAGCGTCGACTTGGGGGGACTTGGAGAGCGCATCGATGATCGCATGTTCGCGGCCACCTCCGCCGATGACGAGCACACGCATGGCGACTTCCTTACGAATCGTAGCCCCGCATAGGGGCATTCTGCCGGTAGCCGAATAGTAGCAGACAGGGGCACTCCACACGGAACGCCCCCGTCGACCTGATCCAAGAGATACGCGCTACTCCAGCGCTGCAGCCACCGCCGCTCTCACGGCGTCGGACACCGCGCCCGTGCCTCCTAAGAAGCGGACCTCGGAGATGGTGGCCTTGTTGGCGGCAAGCGTGCTCGCGACGCCCGGATACAGACTCGTCGAAGGTGTGAGCAGCATGACCGAGCCGTCAGCTCCCTGCAGCGCTCCTCCGGCCAGAGCGTCGGGGAAGTTGGCGCCGGTGGCGATGGCGACCTTGTCCCAGGTAAGGCCGTAGTCATCCACGCCATGGGTGGCAACGACCTTGGCGGTGTCGTAGCGATCAGAGCCCGCCCAGCGATCGGTGCTCGCACCGATCGCCGAGGCGATGTCGGATAGCACGCTCGCCGGGATGACCGCCGTGCCGCCAAGCGCGATGACGTCGGTCACGCCGTCAGCCTGAAGAGCGGCCTCAAGCTCAGGGGTGAGTCCCGCTACCGGGTCCACGAGGTAGAGCGGGATACCGACCGCGGCGGCGATGGGAGAAGCGCCGAGCGCGTCGGGGAAGTTCTTGCCGGTGGCGATGAATGCGGTGCCGTCAAAGCCCGCCCCTTTGCCTTCGAGCACGCGCACGGTCTCTTCGGCGATGTCATAGGAGGTCTGGTAGCGAGAGGTACCGGCGATGCGCATCACGCTCAGACCGTCCAAGTCGTCGAGGGCACCGTAGACCGCGGCTGAGACCGCACCCTCTCCGCCCAGCACGACCGCGCGGGTGGCGCCCAGACGCTCGATCTCCGCCGCGACGGTGGCAGGCAGCGTGTTCGGGTCGGTGAGAAGTATCGGGCACTCCAGAGCACCGGCGAGCGAGGCGCCGCCCAAGGCATCAGGCCAGTTGCGGCCGGTGGCGATGATGACGTTTCTGTAGCCGTCCACCGTGGCGGTCACACCTGTGGGGAACGCCTTCTTGGAGATGGCGATCGCCGTCTCGTACCTGCTGTCGCCTTGGATGGGGACCACCGCAGCTGAGTCTCCGATGCGCACCGAACGATGGGCCACGGCGCTCGCGTTGCGACCCTCACCGACCGCCCGGACGTGGAAGTACCATCGACCTGCGTCAACATCGGTGAAGCCCGTCGCTGGTTCAAGGCCATCGATCGTCGTGTCAGGCACCATCTCGGGGTCTTGGTCGAAAGCCCAGGAGTACCCGACCGGACCGTGGCCGACATCGAGTACCCGGAGACCGAGGCTGCCACTCCCGGCATCGAGCATGCCGCACGTCTCGGCGATGTAGACAACGTCGCCACTGACCGCTACCCCGGTCAACGCTTGCTCGTCTTGCATCGAACAGTCCCATGAGCCCACGACCTCGATCGCAGCCGGCTCCGACACATCGAGGGCGTACAGTGAGCGTTTCGCACCGTCGGACAGCCCCGCGGAGACGTACGCCGCGTCACCGGAAAGGGCCAGCCGATAGAAGCGCTCCCCCGCCTCGGCCGATAGACTGCCCGCGAGCACCGGTGCCGTCGGGTCCGCAATATCGAGCGCCAAGAGATCCCCTTCGACGTCGACGACGTAGGCCGTATCGCCATCGACGACGATCCCGCGCGCATCCTCACAGCCATACGCGTCCACCACAACCGGATCGGTGATGTCCGATGCGTCGACGATGACGATGTCCCCGCTGTCCGCGACGTACACGATGTCACCGTGCACGTCGACGCTGAACGCCAGTCCGGGCGTGTCACACACTCCCACGAGAGCCGGCGCGGACGGATCGGAGACATCGAGGATGGCAAGCCCCTTCGTCCCGGCAGCCACGTATGCGTATCCGCCCCGGACGCGCACGTCCCTGACGGAGACCCACGATCCGTCTTGCGGCACATCCCACCTGCCCAGGACCCCCGGCGATGCGGGATCAGAGATGTCGACCATGAGAATGCTGGCGCTCCGGACAACACACGCCTGATCACCCCAGATGTCCACTCCGACGACCGGGTCCGTCGCACTCATCTCATCGAGATTCCCGATCACGCCCGGCGATCGCGGGTCGGAGATGTCCGCTATCTGCAGTCCACCCGTCCCGTCGGCCACGAGAGCGATATCCCCGGCGACAGTCACCCCAAGGGCCTCTCCCGGGGTGTCGCAAGAACCGATCGACGTCACAGTGTCCGGCTGAGAGATGGCGATCGTCTCGAGTCCGACCCCGGTGACGACGTAGGCCACGTCGCCCGCCACAACTGCTCCGAGTGCCGCACCTCCGGTCTCATGTGAGCCGAGCAAGACCGGTGCTGCGGGCGATGAGACGTCGATGACAGCTATGCCGCCATCAGAATCCGCGACACACACGCTGTCGCCGACGAGCGCGACGCCGACGGCCGAACCCTTGGTGTCAAGGCCACTGGAAAGCACAGGGTGAACGGGGTCGCTGATGTCGACCACAAGAAGACCAGCGTCACCGTCGGCCACATACGCTAGGTGTCCGACAGTGGCGACCGACACGGCCGAACCGGTCGTGTCGCACGAGCCCAGCAGTCCGGGCGTCGCAGGATCCGAGACGTCGATGAGCAGCAACCCGCCCTCTGAGTCGGCAACGCACACACGCTGCCCGAAATGCGCGATCCCGACAGCGGAACCGGCGGTGTCGTAGGTACTGATCGGCGCGACGTCCGTGGGGTCACTGGTGTCGATGATCGCAAGACCGGCATCGGCATCGGCAACGTAGACGGTGTCGCCGCACACGACCAGCGAGGAGGCCGAACCAGGCGTATCACACCAGTCGAGCAATCCCGGTGATGAGGGATCGCTGATGTCGATCACCGCGAGTCCGGCGTCACCGTCGGCGACATAGGCGATGTCACCGGCGACTGCGACCGCGAGCGCTGAGCCGGAAGTGTCGTATGAGCCGAGCGGAACGGGAGACGCAGGGTCGCTGATGTCGAAGGACGCAAGTCCGGCACCGCCATCGGCCACATACGCGACGTCACCGGCGACTGCGACCGCGAGCGCTGAGCCGGAAGTGTCGTATGAGCCGAGACACTGCGGAAGTTCCGCCACAGCCGCCCATTCGAACTCGGGATCATGCACGTCGTACCAGACGTCCTCCAGAGGATGCGTCGGCGAAGTGATGTCTGACACCGGGGCGACCGCCGCCACCACCGGCGTGGGCCGAATGCCGACCGTCAAGCTGAAAGCAAGCACCCCGGCAAACCCTATGCGGAAGCATCGTGAGACTGAGCGCATGACGCTGCCCCCCTTGCGTATGCAGCCGACATCCCCCGATGCCGGACGACAACTACAGTCTCATTGACCTCGCCGGGTCGCAAGAACGCCCCGACGGGCTTCCGCCAGCTCCCTACGCGCGACCTTCCCAGCGGCGCATGATCGTCTGCTCGCGGCTCGGACCCACGGCGATCATCGCGACCGGCACCTCGGCCAGGTCCTCGATGAACGTGATGTAGTCCCGCGCTTCCTTCGGCAGCTCCTCGAAGGTGCGGCAGTGCGTGATGTCGGTCTTCCAGCCGGGCAGCTCCTCGTAGATCGGCTTGGCGTGATGGAAGGCCGTCTGGTGGCATGGCAGGTCGTTGTAGCGCTTGCCCTCGTACTCATAGGCGACGCACACCTTGATGGTGTCGACCGCCGAGAGGACGTCGAGCTTGGTGATCACGAGGTCGGTCAGGCCGTTGACCTGCACCGCATAGCGGACGATGACGCCGTCGTACCAGCCGCAGCGGCGCTGGCGGCCGGTGGTGGTGCCGTACTCGCCACCGATGCGGGTGAGCAGCTCGCCGGTCTCGTCGTGTAGCTCGGTGGGGAACGGGCCGGAACCCACGCGCGTGATGTAGGCCTTGGCGATGCCCAGCACGCGATCGATCGTCTTGGGGCCCACGCCCGCGCCGGTGCACGCGCCACCCGCGGTAGGCGAACTGGAAGTCACGAACGGGTACGTGCCGTGGTCGAGGTCGAGCAGCGTGCCCTGGGCGCCCTCGAAGAGCACCCACTGGTCGGAGCGCAGCGCGCGGTTGATGACCGAGTACGTCTCGGCGATATGCGGCTTGATGCGCTCGGCGTATTGCAGATACTCATCCGCGATCTGATCGACCGTGTAGGTGGGCAGCCCGTAGATCTTCTCGAGCATGTCGTTCTTCTCGGGCAGAGCCGCTTCGAGCTTCTTGCGGAAGATGTGGGGGTCGGTGAGATCCTGCACGCGCAGGCCCATGCGCGACGCCTTGTCCTGATACGCCGGGCCGATACCGCGGCGCGTGGTGCCGATCTCGAGCTTGCCGAGACGGCGTTCGCTCGCGCCATCGAGGTCACGGTGGTAGGGCATGATGAGGTGCGCGTTGCAGCTGATGAGCAGGCGGTGCGTGGAGAGGCCGTCATCGACGAGCCTGTCCATCTCCTCGAGCAGCACCTTGGGATCGATGACGCATCCGTTGCCGATGATCGGCGTGATGTGCGGATACATGATCCCGGACGGGATGAGGTGCAGCTTGAGTGTGCGTCCGCCGTGGATAACGGTGTGTCCTGCGTTGTTACCGCCCTGGAAGCGAACGACGTAGTCCATGTCGTCCGCGATGAGGTCGGTGATCTTGCCCTTGCCTTCGTCGCCCCACTGGGCGCCGACGAGCACGATGCCGGCCATGCGATGCAACTCCTAGAGGTGCTCGGTCCCGCGGACCCTCGCCGCCGCTCCCGGACCGGGCGCACCGGCTGCCTTTGCCGACGCGCGCAGCGTCCCCCACACGGGAGGACGCTCGGTTAGTATGCCGCACAAGCGTGATTCACGCTAGTGCAATACCCCTGAAGCAGCCATTCGTCGGATTAGTGGAACCTTTCTGCGTGCTGGCGCATCATAAAGGGCAGGACATCTGTTGGAGACCGGCAGCGACAGGCCGCCGGCCGACGCAGGGAGGCATGGGATGGACCGCTCACGATTCACGCGACTTATGGCGCTTGCCCTCGCGCTGGTCATGATCTTCACACTCACGACACTCGGTGGATGCAAGAAGGATGATGCCGAGACCACCGACGGCACCGGCGCCGAGGGGACGTGGCCCGCAGACCAGCCACCGGCCGAAGGAGAATCAGACACCGATGGCGGCACGGACCTCAACGAGCCGCCGTTGCCAAGCGAGGCGACTCCCACAGAGATGGTTGTGCGCCTCTACTGGGTGTCCGCTGGCGAGAACTCTCTCGGCATCGAGCGCACGGTTCCCTACACGGTCGCGGCGGGAGCCGCCGCGATGAACGCGCTGCTCGAGGGTCCGACGGACGCCGAGCAGACCACGTGGCCGGCGATCAGCAGCGCGATCCCTGAAGGGACGGAGCTTCTCGGCCTGACGATCGCGAACGGCATTGCGAAGGTGGACCTGTCCGAGGAGTTCGACGATGGCGGCGGAACGTTCGGGGTCACCGCCCGACTCGCCCAGGTCGTCTACACGCTCTGCGACTTCCCCACCGTTGACGCTGTCGAGTTCTACCTCGAAGGCGTCAAGGTCGAGATGTTCAGCAGCGAGGGGCTGATCCTCGACGGGCCTCAGACACCGGAGGACTACTACAACCTCTTGCCGATAGACGCGTAGACAAGAGCAGGCGACAAGAAAGAGCGCCCCCTCGGCAGACCGAGGGGGCGCTTGTGTGTTGCGCCGGCTATCAGTGATGCAACCGGACCGCCCGATCGTATCTCTCGCCACCGTAGTAGATGTGCTCCACGATGTAGAGAAGGTCGGACGAGGAATCGTAGTAGAACGACACGCCTTCGAATGCCTCGGGCGCACGCTGTGGATCGAGTCCGATCTCCCCGCTCTGCCCGTTGAACGTGTAGGTTCCCTCGTAGTACATGCCGTTCCACCTGTAGCCCATCGTGCCGTCCTCGTTGAACCAGTACTGGGTGCGCTGGCTAGAGTAACCCGTCCCCTCGACCTGAGTGTCGAACGGTTGCGATGGCGCGTCTTCGGCAGAGATGAAACCGTTCACCTTGAACTGAAGCGCCTCCACCTCCCACGTGCCCTCCGTGAGCGGGCCGCCTGTCGACTGTCCAGCATCCGCGTAGCCGTCGTCCGGATCATCGTCGGCATAGTCGTCGTCGCCGAGAGGATCACCCATCGCCGCGTCATCCGGGATGTTGAGACCGATACCGCTCATGACCTGAGCGAGATAGCCGTTGTAGAAATCCGAACCGGCGCCCGCCGTATCGCCCGCCGACTCGATATCGAGGACCAATTGTGAGGCAGCCGCTGTGAGCTCGTCTCCGTTGAGTCCGGGATCGGCCTGGGCAATAGCCGCCTTGGCTCCCCGCAGCTTCGCCTCGGCGATCGCCTGCTCAACAGGCTGGCTGTAGTCACGGTCGACTCTCAGGTCACGGAGTTGCGCGATGAGCGGGTCTGCTCCTGAGTCGCTGACCCCCCATGCCTTCATGGCGGTGTCGCCCAGCTCGTAGCCGCTCTTGAAGTCCCAGCCGAACTTGAGCGCGGTGATGACCTTCCCGCCCTGGAGCGGGGTCAACACGGCGTCTCCGACGTTGTTGGCGATCGCGACGGCGACGTCTTTGTCGGCCGCACCCATCAGCGCAGCGGAAGCGGCACTCATCTTGTCCGCATGCGCCTTGAGCTCCTGTGCCCGCGGAGAGTCATCGCCCTGGGTGCGCTCCCGAATATCGTTGGCGACGTAGTCCATCTGCTGCGTGGCGTCCTGGATGTCGGAACGGTTCATGACCGCGGCGGCGGTACTGGAACCTCCGACGATGACCGAGCTCGCAACGCCGATGATCAGCACAAGCGTGGTGATCGCGAAGCCGCTCTCGTCGCGAAGCTTTCTCCTCGGCATCACCACGGCACCTCCTCGTCGATCACAGGTGCGGTCTCGGCGGCGATCAGCGCACCGTTCTCGAACGTGCATGAGAGGACGCCGTCCCACACGAGGACCTCCATCCCCTGCGCGATCTCGGGCGCGATCTGCGCGCTGGCACCGGGCTCCATCCCCATCAGCGAGGAGACCTCGGCAGGACTCATGCCCCCGGCGAATGACAGTGGCGAGATCTCGGGATAGGCGAACGCGTCGGGAAGCACATCGATATCGCGGGTGCCGACGACGGCGCCGTCGCGGAAGACGATCCGTACCCCCATCTCCGGGTAGTCCCAGAACTCGATCCGATGGGTGTCGAGATCGCCGCCCTCGGCAGCGTAGATGACGTCCTCGCCGATTACCACGGTGAACACCTGGGGAAGACCGAACTCCTCACTGATACGGCTCTGGTCTGCCGAGATGCCCGCGTTGTCGACGACGACACTGTTGCCGCTCCCGTTGGCACCGCCGCCGCCGTCGCTTGCCGCGACCCATACGAGCACGCCCATGCCGATCGCGAACACGAGACCGGCGGCAAGCATGCTGAAGATGATGACCTTGACCCACTTCGACTTCTTGCGGGCAGCAGGCACGGCCGGCGGATACGCGACCTGCTGCGCATACTGAGACACAACGGGCTGCTCGACATGGCCTGCTGCGGAAGGCTGCCGCGCGGTCACGGATGACTCGGCCGGCACTTGGGATGCGTCCGGTGGCCCGGTGTCAAAACGCGTTCCGCACTTGATGCAGAACTCCACCCCCTCATTCCGAGCGGCTCCACATAAAGTACAGAACTTGCCAGCCATGAGCGACTCCCCGGGTAGCGTCCACGTCCACTATCGACTCTACCAGACGCGCTGACGGCGACGCCGTGCCCCCGTCGGCGTGCATGGGGACATAGGAAGAGCGCCCCCTCGGAAGACCGAGGGGGCGCTCGAGCTTTGTGCGGACATCGGGCTAGCCGGCCTCGTACCCCAGGATGTCGCCCGGCTGGCAGTCAAGCTCCCGGCAGATCGCATCCAGCGTCGAGAAGCGGATGGCTTTCGCTTTCCCGGTCTTGAGGATGGAGGCGTTCGCGACCGTGATACCCACACGTTCGGCGAGTTCTGTGAGCGTCATGCGGCGCTCGAGCAGCACCCTATCGAGATTCACCTGGATCGGCATTGTCATCGCCCCCTAGACCGTCAGGTCGGACTCGGCCTGCAGTTCGGCGCCGCGGCGGAACGCCTCGGCAAGTACTACGATGAGCAATCCGAGAAGCACTGTCGTGGGGTTCAGTGTGAAGTTCGCAGCTAGCGTCGCCCCGGTCGCTACGGCGTTGGACGCCACGGCTTGCTGGAGCAGGAAGATGACCGTCTGACCGATGATCTCGGCAGCGATCACCAGCACGCCGATCGTACGTATCCGCTGACGGTTCTTGTCGCTGAAGGGCTCGCCCGCCGCGACAGACGCGAAGATGCGACGCAGGAGCTGCAGCATCCAGATCATCGCCGCAAGGAACGCGGCTACCATGACGAGCGCCTGTGCAACGTGCCCGGGGCTTCCGACCTCTTCGAAATTCGCCACGCCGGTCAGGACCTGGATCTCTCCCGCTCCGTAGGTCTCGCTCTGAAGCGTGATCGCGGAAGCGTCCGGTCGCAAGGCGATCGGGACGACCATGTCGGCATCGACGCTGCCGCGCATCGTTACCACAGCCGCTATCACAAGGGTGAGCGCGATCACGCCCAACACGAAGTAGAACAGCGCGTCTGCTGCGGTCTTCAGGATCTTTGGCAATCTGGACATCAATCTCACCTCATTGGTTGGGGCATATCGTTTTGCGATAACCATATACCCTTTTACAGCAAGGTTTTATCGTTTGTCAATATGTTTCTTTCGACAAGTCTAAACGGGCAGTACTTGCGGAATCCTAGAATCAGGGAATTGAGAGGGGGATTTCATGGCTGGGATCGAAGGGCCGGTCACGGTACAGGAGGCGCGAGGCCTGCTCGGCTTCCTCCGTAAGTTGCTGCATGCGCCGGAGCTCACTGCCGAGATGGGGTGCGCTATCGCCGGCGGAACGACCGTCGTCGCGATGGCATTCACTGCCGTACTGATCTTCATCGCGATGAACACGCTCGGCGGCGACAAGCCCCAGCAGACGAACCCCGAGCCGCCGCCCTCTCAGACCCAGCCGACCCAACAGCCCGCGGTCACGGATCCGCCCGAGTACACCAACCCCGAGCCGGATGTGCAGCCGAGCACGCTTGCTGCTTCGTGGGACCTCTCTATAGAGGTCGGCGGCGAATGGCAGGGCGGCATACAGATGCGCCTCGAGGGGGACTCGACCGCGGGGGATGCCACGCTGCTCGTGGAGCCTGCCGCTTTCGGGACCTACACGCTGGATGAGGACGGCATACTCAACGTCACCATGCAACGCGACTACCCGGTGGACACGAACGTGGGCACGAAGTGGGTCACCGAGACGATCACCATCAAGGCGGCGATCCTCGGCGACATCCATCTTGAAGGCAGCATGATGCGCGACGACTGGAAGGTCTACAGCGACGGGACGGTAGAACGGCGGGGCACGCTCACCTACCCGTTGCAGGGCAACCTGCTCGAGTAGGCAAGCGAGCCCCGCGGAGGGTCGCTCGAGCGTCGACTATGGCTCGACGTCGTATTCGGGCACCGCCCAGTTGTGTATGTAGGTGATGACCGCGAGTGCGTCATCGGCCGCATGCGCGAATTCTGCTGCACCTGCGGTCCCGGGTCCGGCGTCAACGTCACCGAACACACTGTTCATGATGTTCACGTGCTCGTCGAGATAGAACATCACGTCGTAGTCGCCCGCGACAGGCCCCTGCAGCAACGCCGCCTCCACGCTGCCATACGCCAGCGAGCGCTTGTACGTGTAGCCCATGGTGACGAACGGGAAGTACGTTCCGGCCTCAAGGTCGTTGATGCCGAGGAAGCTGTTCGTGTATACGACCTTGTCCACCGAGATGAACCCGCCCTTGTCTGCCGCGCCTGCGAACAGACAAGCGGCCGTGTCGAGGTCTCCGTTGGTTGTCTCCACGCTGCCATCTCCCTGCTGGCGCAGATGATCCAGGCCGCCCATGAACATCGCGTCCTTCGTGAGACCGCTCAGGTAGCCCTTGCGCATGATCTCGCGATAGAGCGCCAGGCACTCGCGGGGTGCATCGATCGCCTTGGACTCTTCGCCAACGGTCAGCAGCAGTCGACCCGCGGGATCGAGACCGATCGCATCGCAGTTGTTGATGGCGTTGATGGCCTCCTCGTAGGCGAGGTCAAGGAACTCAGTCGGCGCACGGGCCAGGTTCAGACGCCCGAAGTCGACTTCCTGTGTGTACTCGGCATAGGCCTCCGGTACCAGGCCCTCGACATCAAGCGGCACAAGTCCCTCAAACTCGTCCGGAAGCGGGTCGAGCCCGAGCAGTTCCGCTTCAGCATCACTGATCGCGATCGGCTGCGGGAAGCCCGCCGGATCCACGACCGGATATGCCGGTACGCCACCGTCCCACACCCACGTGTAGAGGATCGGCTCGCCGTTGGCGTCGCGGACGATGACGTAGAGATCGCCGTACAGGTCTCCCATGAGATCGCCCGGGTCCTCGTTCGGACGCCCCGGCGTCAGATCGTGATCGCCTTCGGGGCCCGCCCAATCGGGCCGGTCTGAATCCTCGTCCTCGCCGGTGACGATGATCGGGTCCTCTACCGGTGTCGTGCTCCCCTCGCCGCTGCCACCGCGTGCAACTGCGACCATCGGCACGAGCATCAACACGACTACCGCGAATGCGAAGAGTCTCCTCCTCATTGAAATCGCCCCCTCCAGCCGCCCTCGGACGGAGCGGCCCCATACGAGGGTGCATACCCAGCGACAGCGACCAGCGGAGGATGATTGCGACGAGCGCGAGCCTTGCTTGGGCGCGACGTGGGTGTGGGTGACGCCTATCTGCCGATTTGCGCCGCTCAGCGCCGGAATGGCGTCAGTGGCCGCATCGTCAGCGAAGCATCGCTCCCAGCACCCGATCGGACTGGCGCCTGCGCTCGGCAAGCAGCGCCACCGGGTCGGCTTCCGGTTCCCTGAGCTGACTCGCGAGATCCTTGTCGCCGAGTTCGACCTCGGCCCAGAAGACCAGGCTCCGGGGGTCGAGAAGGTCGGCAGGCACGTTGAGGCCCACTATGTCACCGTGCGGCAGGACGTGGGTCTGGACCCGGAGCGCTAGTTCGGAGTCAGGGGCCTGAAGCATTGACGAAGATTCCCTTCCGCTATCGGTTGCGTGTGTGCCGACACTCGTTCGTAGGCGGGGGTCGCCCATCGGGCGACCCCCGCTCGATCGAACTTCAGGACCTAGAGATTGTCGAGGTAGGCAGCGATCTCCGCCTGCTCCTCTTCGGTCAGCACCGCACCGTGCTTGCTGATCATCGTGCCCATGACATTCTCCCAATTGGTGCCGGCCGGCTGCTCGTAAAGCCTCTGCAGGTCGTGGCACTCCGTGCACTTGTTCTGCACCAGCTGCTCGGTCTCGGACTGCTGGCGGCTCCCCAGGAAGGCCACGATGTCGGCCTTCTCCTGATCGGTCAGGACTGCGCCATGCTCTTTCTCCATACGGGTAATGAGGCCATTCCAGTCAGGGTAGTCCGCCTGGATGAAGATGCGGGAGGTGTCGTGACATTCGACGCACGAACCGGCAAGTGCCACCTCGCCGGCGGTCGGGTCGCCCGCCACGCCTTCGTCTTCGGTTGCCTCGTTGGCGTCGGTCTCAGTCTCGCTCGCGGTCGGTTCGTCGGTCGTGGCGTCCTTCTTCGAGCAGCCCGTGCTGGCGAGCATGAACGCGCTCAGCAGTGCCACCACCAGAACGACGGCCAGGATGCGAAGTATGTTCTTCATAGTTCGGCCGTTCCTTTCTGCGCTCTCGCCGCCGTACCACCCAAAACGGGCTCCGGTTCGGCCGGCATATGGTCGGGTCGAGTCCCGGCGAGGACAGACCTTTCGGGGTCGTCCGGGATCGCCGGCATATCGCTTCGGTGCATACCGAGCTCTTCAGCCATCTTCTCGGCCATCTCGCGGATCTCGTCTGCCGAGAGGTTCCGCGTCTCGATGACCACGTGCTTGGCGTCGAACTCACTCCACCGCTCACTCAGGATTCGCAGGCCCAGCTCCTCGGCGTTGTCGTAGAAAGCGGTGCCGGGAAACGGGCAGGTGTAAGAAAGGAAGATACGTGCTCCTGCAGTCCTGACCTCCTTCATGAAGGCGAGGCTTTCCGCGAGTGTCTCTTCGGTGTCTTCCGGGAACGGGATCATGAAGGAGCAGACCGCATCGATGCCAGCGCCCACCGAGGCGGACACGGCTTCGAGCACCCTCGCCTTGCTGATGCCTTTAACCGAGTCGAGAATCTCTTGGGAGCCTGACTCCACGCCGAACTGGATGCCGCTGCAACCCGCATCGGCCATCGCCTTGACGAGCTCTGCGTCCACGAGGTCCACGCGGGTGGCGCATCCCCAATTCACGGGATGCTCCATCGCCTTGAAGGCCTCAAGCAGTTCGCCTATCCAGCGCTTGTTCAGCGTGAAGATGTCGTCGGTAAAGAAGACACTGTCGACACCGTGCGTCTGCCAAAGGTAGTCAAGCTCTGCCACGATGCTTTCCGCACTGCGCATGCGCCTTCTCCCCTGCCAAAGCGAGGAGGCCGAGCAGAAGGTGCAGCGATACGGGCAGCTTCCCGTGGCGGTAAGCACGTTCCACGCATCCTTGTAGAACTCGAGAGGGAAGAGCTCTCGTGCAGGCAGCGGCAGGTCGTCGGGGTGAGGGAGCTCCGCGCGTTCGTTGACCTGCGGCTCGTCTTCGACAAAGCCCAGACCTCTGATGTCGGAAAGCTCCCCTTCGCCGCGGATCAGCAACTTGGCCAGGTCGACCATCGCCTGCTCACCGGGCCCCACCACCACGAAGTCGACGTTGACCTCAGAAAGCGCTGCCTCGGGAAGGATGGTGGGGTGCGCCCCGCCGAGCACCACGTGGGTGCCCTGCGAGCGCTCCTTGATCCTGCCTGCGATAGCGAGTGCGTTCTCGTAGGTCTCGGTCGTCGTGGAGATGCCGATGATCGACGGTTTGTCGTAGGTAAGGATGCTGTCGACACGCCGCAGATTCAGCCCGCTCACGTTGAAGTCGAGCGCCGAAACCCTGAAGCCTTCCTCTTGAAGGGCCGATGCGATGTAGGCGAGACCCAATGGCGGCGACAGGCGCGCGTGTTCGTTGCGCAACGCAACCGGCGCATTGATCAATGTCACATCCATCAGGTCTCACCTCCATCTGCACGGACCGGAGGGGGGTTCAGTCCGTCAAGTCGTCGGTCTTTTCCTCAGTCTGTTCCTCGGCGATCTGCAAAGCTCTTGTCTGCAGGAGCTCCTTGATCGGGTGGGCGATCGCTCCGAAGGCCTCACCTGTGTCGACCTGTTCCTTGATCGCATCGGCAAGTTCGTCGTCACCGAACACCCCACGCACCCACCTCTCCAGGGCCATCGGGTCGATATAGCCGATGGTCTCCTGGTTGTTGGGCCGCATGGCCTCCTCATAGGTACCGATGTGCAGGAAGTGGGCTGCTCCCACGAGGCTGTCGAGCATCGTGGGGTTCGAACCACCCATGACCGACATGCGCATGCCGACCAGACGCTCGTTCGCACTCACCGTGCGGCGCAGCCGTTCCTTCAGTTCCTCAGAGGGTTCCTGCAGTTCCACCATGTCCTATCGCCTCCGCTATGCGCCGAGCTTGCCGGCGTCTTCGAGCTCATCGGCTACATGACCAAGACCGAGGTCTTCGAGCGTGGCTCGTGTCGGCCAACCGGTCGCGGTGTCCCAGCCCTCAAGCTCGAAGAACAGGGTCTTCCAGTCCTCGACCTTGTCTCGGTCCAGCGTGCGGCCTGCAACGCTCTTGTACGACCACGTGCCGTTCTCGTTAACCGGAACGACGTACGGGACCTCGTATGTGGTGTACCCAGGCAGGGCACCCTGCTCGTAGTTGTAGGCAGTGAACTGCTCGATGTCGCGATGGCGGCCCTGGAGTACCCAGATCGAACGGTCCAAGTTCCAGATCTTGCGGCCGATCTCCATGCCCTCTTCGAACGTGATGTCCTTGCCTGTGACGGCATTGTAGAACTTGGGCTCCGCCTCGCCGGTAAGACCGCGGCCATCGGCACCGTACTGGTTGAAGTAGTCACCGTATGCCCAGTCACAGAAGGACAGTGACTGCTTGTAGAAGCGGGTGTAGTGGCGGTGCCACGCCACGAGCTTGGCCATCGACTCGGAGTAGATGCCCTCATCGCTGTAGTTCATCATCATCGGGTCGTTGTACGGGCTGAGCTTCTCTTCCATGATCTCGGCGAGCTGGTCTGCCGAGCAGTCCGGCTGTACGCCAAAGAGCGCGGAAATGGACGGTGCCCAGTACACCAACGTGTTGAAGTCGTGCTCGTTGATGTCGCGGTCGCCGATGAGTGAGCCGTAGCCCCACTCGACCTCGGTGCGAGCGTCGTAGTGCTGCGGGTAGCCCCACGCCTGGATGGGGAGGATACCGGACTTGGTGTCCTCCTCGTAGCGACCCCATTCGGCCGCCGCCTGTGCAAGGCCCTTGTGGAGCACAGCGCCGATGTCCTCCTTTTTGCAGATCATGTCGAAGAGCTGCACGACGAAGGCCGAATTGCCGAGCTGGGTGAAGTCCAACGCAGTGTCGATCTCCAGACCCGGGCCAAGAATGCCCTGCGCAGCCAGGTTGTTCAGGTAGAGGATCGTGCCCTCAGCCTGATACGCGTTGATGCCGTAGCGCTGCAGCTCGTCCGTGGCGTCCAGGATGTTCTGCGTGTAGCCGCCGTGGGCCGCCTGGTCGTAGATGTGATAGAAGAAGTAGTCCACGCAGGTAGAACCGTTGCTGGATGCGGACGCGAACTTGGCGCGGCAGTTCTTATGGCAGCCGAGGCAACCCAGCGGTGACTTGCCCTGATCGGCAGGCCCATAGCCGGCGCCACCGTGTCCCGGCGCACTGGCGAACATGGAGCCCATCCCCAGTGGCGCGTAGTCCTCGTAGTGGCTGCTCGCCGCGTACTGCGCCGACCATAGGCGCGCGTCCATCAGACCCTTCGGGTCAGCGATCGGGATGCTGTTGGTGCCGATGACGCTGATAGCCTTGAGGTTCTTGGAGCCCCATACCGCACCGAAGCCGCCCTGGCCGGCGCCGTTGCCAGCGTCGTGGATGAGCGCCGCCATCGGGCTCATGGCCTCGCCTGCAGGCCCGATGGTGAGAACAGCCGGGCGCTGGGTCGTACGGCCCGAGTCACGGGTCTTGCCAAGGATGCGCCATTCGTCATCGATACCGTTGGTGACGATACGCCAGACCTCTTCCTGCGTCTCGGTGGTATCCATGCCCCAGATGTCCGCGGCATCATGGAATTCGATGCTGTCGTTGCGGATGTCCACCCACACGGGGCTGTCGGCCGCACCCTCGACGGTGATGCCATCCCAGCCAGCCCACTTCATCTGGCCGCAGAAGCGCCCACCGAAGTTTGACCGTGTGAACCACTGGTACGGGTACCCCGCCGGGCCGATGCCCTGGACTTCCGTGCGGCCTGATGCCGCCGGAGTGAGCGTGCCCGAGAGAGGCGATGACATGATCGTGATCACGTTCGCCGGGTCGAACGCATCGATCGTCTTGTCCTTGACAAGGTCGAAGAAGATGGCGGACCCCATACCGTGGCCCCCGCCGAACTCCTCGTAGTCTTTGGTGTCCAGGGTCGACCATGACTTGTTCGTCAGGTCGAGCCTCAGGATCTTCCCGGTGTATCCACCGCTCATGTGTGTTCCTCCTGATCTTCAGCGCAACTGTGCGCGGTTACCTTGCGTGTGCGAACCACTCCCGACTAGCCGACCGCCTCTGCGGCGCCGGACTGTCCTGGCAGGTACTCTCCGTCGTCACCCTGAGGCAAGCCGAGGACGCCCCACGCAGTCGAGTCCTTGCGCAGGTTGACCTTGTAGCCTTCCTCGCTCTGGACGGGGATATCGGACACGAACGCGATGGCCTTCGTCGGGCAGACCGCTACGCACGCCTGCTGACCACCAGGGCCACCTTCTTCTGTCATGTAGGGAGTGTTGATGCACAGGTCGCACTTCTGAGCGTTCTTCTTCTCGAAGTTCCACTGCATGCGCGATGGGGTGAACGGGCACGCCTCGACGCAACGCTCGCAACCGATGCACTTGGCCTCGTCGACCATGCGTACGCCGGTCTCGGGGTCGGCGTGGTTCGCGCCAGTCGGGCACGCATCGACGCAGGCCGGGTACGGACACTGGCGGCACTGTTCCTGCACCAGGTCCTCGGTGACGGCAAAGGCGCCGAGCGTGTTGCTGAGTACCTGGATCCTCGAGAGGGAGAGGTTGGATTCGCCCTCATGGACCATCGAACACGCGAGCATGCAGCTCATGCAGCCGGCGCACTTCTTGGTGTCTACGACCAGATACCCGGTGGATGCCGGTATGGCCAGAACCTCGTCCGGTAGCAGGATGCCTTTGAGCAGCGCGCCGCCGAGCACGGCACCGATGCCCACGCCACCCACGCCGGTGATGAACTCACGGCGGGATACGCCCCTGTCGTCTTTGACGACTTCGGTCACTTTCTTATCGATGTCTGCCATCGTCATTCCTTTCTGATGTGTGTGAAGCTTCAGGCCGCAGGCTCGTCGGACTTCTTGTCGCCCTTGTAGCCGAGCTCCTCGAGCCAGCCGGCATGCTCCTTCTTGGCGTGCTCGAGAGAGACGTAGCCGGTGAACATCGAGACGAGGACCGGCCAGCTCGCCGGAAGGATCGCGGCGAAGAAGACGTGTGCGACGAAGAAGAGCAGCATCGCGAAGGTCGCGATGTCGT